>JAESFO010000001.1_pt1 | contig 2015733 bp, 1926 predicted proteins | sample 9269421 | NCBI WGS metagenome assembly JAESFO01 (sample SAMN14502839, study PRJNA617101) | algae metagenome | isolation source: Nostoc desertorum CM1-VF14 and co-occurring heterotrophs from rocky... | place: USA: Clark Mountains, San Bernardino, California | collected 2000-06-05
CGCCGTCGCCCGCAAGCTCCTCACCATCCTCAACGCAATCCTCCGGGACAAAACGCCATGGCAGCCCAAAAACGCTTGACCCGGAAGACAGTCGCTCCCCGCTGCGCGGCTGCGCCGCTTGGGGGAGGGAGAAGATCTAGCTCAGCGCCAGCTCCTTCAGCACCTTCGCCACCTTGTCCTGCGCAGCATCCGGCAGCGGCAGCACCGGCTTCGGCGGCTTCGCGTCACAAACCCCCAGAATATCCACCGCCGCATAGATCACGCGCAGGCTGGAATACTGCTTGAACAGGTCCCACAGCGGCTGCAGCGCGCCGTTCAGTTTTCGCGCTTCGGCGGCATCGCCGGCCAGCGCCGCGCGGGTCAGCGCCAGGCAGCTCTGCGGAAACAGGCCCGCCGCGACCGAGTACCAGGCATCACCGCCCGCCAGCAGCGCTTCGGTCACGTTCCAGTCGCCGGCATAGCCGATGGGAAAACCGGCCGGCACCGCCGCGCGGCGCTGCTTGAGATGATCGGCGATCGCATCGGCATCCGGCGCCGTGCCTTTCAGGGTGGCGACACCGGGAATGCGCGCGATGCGCCCCACCAGCTCGGGCGTGAAGGTGAAATGCGTGGTGGCAAAGTTGTCATAGATCACCAGCGGCAGCCCGCTCTCGCCGGCAATGGTTTTGAACAGCTCATAGACTTCATCGCCCGTGAGCGGCGTATAGGACACCGGCGCCAACAACCCGGCGGCCGCACCGGCTGCCTTCGCGTCGCGGGCCAGATGAACCACCTCGTCGGTGCGCAGCGCACCGATGCCGACCAGCACGGGGACGCGGCCATTCACCTCCGCGATGGCCGCATCAGTGGCGCGCCGCCGCTCGTCGCGGGTGAGGAAAGGGTAGGAGCCGGTGGAGCCGAGCAGGCCGATGGAATCCACCCTGGCGGCCGCCAGCGGCGCCACCAGGCGCTGCAGAGCCGGCGTATCCACCCGCCCATTGGCATTCATGGGCGTGATCGGGAAGGCGGACAAGCCTTTGGTGAAGCTCATGGTCGGGTCCTCGCAGTTGCAGCAAACAATTATCATGTAGGGCGGATGAGCGAAGCGTAATCCGCCGGCGGAATTCGCGGTTGAGCCTCGGCGGCGGATGACGGCTTCGCCTTATCCGCCCTACGGCTACCGATAGGTCAGTCTCCCTGACCCTCTTAGCCGTTGCGACGCGGCGGCTTTTGCGTTTAGAACAAGGTCGTCGCGTCCGGCAAGGAACCGTCAACGGTTTCCGCCGACACTCACCGACGCGGCCTCGAAGGATAGCAATGCTGATTCGGAACGACAGTGCTGACATGGACACGGGAGCGATCATCGCTGCCCCGCGCGTCCTTGCGCCTGCGTCTCCCGCTCTCCTTCTCGGCGGTCTGCTTCTCCTTATCGGCCCCTGAGCGCCGGCTGGGCAGTCATGCCTGGGCACTTAGGGGATGCGAACAAAAACCAAGCAAACCTCCCGGCGCCCACACAGACCGCGCCCCGATCTTTAAGGAAAGTCCCATGACCAGCCCGACCCAGAAGTCCGAGAAGGACCGCGTCTTCATTTTCGACACCACCCTGCGCGACGGAGAGCAGTGCCCCGGCGCCACCATGACGTTCGAAGAGAAGCTGGAAATCGCCGAGATGCTCGACGACATGGGCGTCGACATCATCGAGGCCGGCTTCCCGATCTCGTCGGAAGGCGACTTCGAAGCGGTGCACGAAATTGCAAAGCGTTCGAAGAAGTCGGTCATCGCCGGCCTGGGCCGCGTCAATCCGAAAGACATCGATCGCTGCGCCGAAGCGGTAAAACCCGCCGGTGATCGTGCCCGCGTGCATATGGTGATCGCGACCTCGCCGCTGCATATGCGCGTGAAGCTGAACATGACCCCGGAGCAGGTGATCGACGCCTCGGTGGCCGGCGTCACCCGCGCCCGCAACATGGTCAGCAACGTCGAATGGTCGGCGGAAGACGCCACCCGCAGCGATATCGATTTCCTGTGCCGCATCACCGAGGCCGTCATCAAGGCCGGCGCCACCACGGTGAACCTGCCCGACACCGTCGGCTACACCACGCCGGAAGAATACACCCGCATGTTCCGCACCATCCGCGAGCGCGTGCCGAATTCCGATCAGGCGATCTTCTCCGTCCATTGCCATAACGATCTCGGCATGGCGGTGGCGAATACGCTGGCCGGCCTCGATGGCGGTGCGCGTCAGATCGAATGCACCATCAACGGCATCGGCGAGCGTGCCGGCAATGCGGCGCTGGAAGAAGTCGTGATGGCCATCAATGTGCGCAACGACAAATTCCCATACTGGAACAACATCGATCCCACCACCCTGACGCGCGCGTCGAAGATCGTGTCGGCCGCGACCTCGTTCCCGGTGCAGTACAACAAGGCCATCGTCGGCCGTAACGCCTTCGCCCATGAGAGCGGCATCCATCAGGATGGCGTGCTGAAGGACGCCTCGACCTATGAGATCATGACGCCGGCGTCCGTCGGCCTGAAGCATTCGTCCATCGTGCTGGGCAAGCATTCCGGCCGTCATGCCTTCGTCCATCGTCTGGAAGAGCTGGGCTACAAGCTCGGCAAGAACCAGATCGAGGACGCCTTCATCCGCATGAAGGCCTTGGCCGATCGCAAGAAGGATATCTATGACGAGGATATCGAGGCACTGGTCGATCAGGAAATCATCCAGGCCCATGACCGCATCAAGCTGACCTCGCTGACGGTGATCGCGGGCACTCACGGTCCGCAGCGCGCCACCATGAAGCTGAATGTCGATGGCGCCGTGAAGATCGAGGAAGCCGAAGGCAATGGCCCGGTGGACGCGGTGTTCAACTGCATCAAGGCGCTGGTGCCGCATGAAGCGACGCTGGAGCTGTATCAGGTCCACGCCGTCACCGAAGGCACCGACGCGCAGGCCGAAGTCTCGGTGCGTCTGGCTCACGATGGTCGCTCCATGACCTCGCGCGCCGCCGACCCGGATACGCTGGTGGCCTCGGCCAAGGCCTATCTCGGCGCGCTGAACAAGATCGTCATGAAGCGCGAGCGCGACAAGCCGGCCCCGGTCGCGGCGGCTAGCTGATCGCTCTTCAACATTACAAACGTGCAATGAAACGCGGCGTCGCAAGACGTCGCGTTTTTGCATTGCAGTAAAGCTATTCTTGCAACCCCTGACGAAGGGAGCAGTGGTCATCGCGTTTTAATGGCGATACATCTGCCTGTGGCATCCAAGCGCAGCGGCGAATTGAAACAGCTCGCGCAACCATCAGGGAGAACAGCATGCGTCATCTCACCACACGCCAATTCCTCGCTGCCGCAGCATCCATCGCAGCGCTCGCACTCGTCGGGCCGGCCCAGGCCCAGTCGCCCATCGTCATCAAGTTCAGCCACGTGGTCGCGCCGAATACGCCGAAGGGGCAGGGGGCGGAGAAGTTCAAGGAACTCGCCGAGAAATACACCAATGGCAAGGTGAAGGTCGAAGTCTATCCAAACTCCCAGCTCTACAAGGACAAGGAAGAGGTCGAGGCGCTGCAACTCGGCGCCGTGCAGATGCTGGCGCCGTCGCTGGCCAAGTTCGGCCCGCTCGGCGTCAAGGAGTTCGAGGTATTCGATCTGCCCTATATCCTGCCGGACAAGGCGGCGCTGCAGCGCATCACCACCGGTCCGATCGGCAAGGGCCTGCTGGCCAAGCTCGAACCCAAGGGCATCAAGGGCCTCGCTTACTGGGACAACGGCTTCAAGATCATGACCTCGAACAAGCCGATGCATAAGGTCGCCGACTTCCAGGGCATGAAGCTGCGCATCCAGTCGTCGAAGGTGCTGGAAGCCCAGATGCGCGCGCTCGGCGCTATTCCGCAGGTGCTGGCCTTCTCGGAAGTCTATCAGGCCATGCAGACCGGTGTGGTCGACGGCAACGAGAACACGCCGAGCAATGTGTATACGCAGAAGATGCATGAAGTGCAGAAGCACATGACGCTCTCGAACCACGGCTACATCGGCTACGCCGTGATCGTGAACAAGAAGTTCTGGGACGGCCTGCCGGCCGACGTGAAGCCGCAGGTGGAAAAGGCGATGGACGAGGCTACGGCTTATGCCAACGGCCTGTCGCAGAAGGAAAATGACGACGCCATCGTCGCCATGAAGAAGGCGGGCACCACGACCTTCTACGAGCTCAAGCCGGAAGAGCGCGCCGAATGGATGAAGGCGATGGAGCCCGTCACCGCCGACATGGCCTCGCGCGTCGGTAAGCAGCTGATCGCGGATTTCCAGAAGGAAGCGAACGCGAAGACCAATTGAGCTTTGGCGGAGCCAGTAGCCGTCATTGCGAGCGCAGCGAAGCAATCCAGAAAGCCACAAAGAAAAGCTGGATTGCTTCGTCGCTTACGCTCCTCGCAATGATGACTGTACGGGTGGGGGATCGAACTTGAAATTTCTGTTACGCATCCTCGATCGTCTCGAGGAAACCCTGATCGCGACGCTGATCGGCGCGGCGACGGTGGTGATCTTCGTCGCGGTCGCGCATCGCTACACCACGGATTTCGTCGTCTCGAACCGCACATTGCCGGGCGCGATGGCGGTCTACAAATTCCTCGCCGGCATTCACCTCTCCTGGGCGCAGGAGGCGTGCATCTACATGTTCGTCTGGATGGCGAAATTCGGCGCAGCTTATGGTGTGCGCACCGGCATCCATGTGGGCGTCGACGTGCTGGTGCTGAAACTGCCGCCGAAATGGCGCAAGGGCACGATCCTGTTCGGCCTGCTGTGCGGCGCGCTGTTCACCGGCATCATCGGCACCATGGGCGCGAATTTCGTCATCGGCCTCTCGGAGACCGATCAGACCTCGCCTGATCTCGAACTGCCCAGCTGGATCGTCTATCTCTGCATCCCGCTCGGCTCCTATCTGATGTGTTTCCGCTTTTTGCAGGTGGCCTGGAACTACTGGCGCCATGACGATCTGCCGCATCACGATCACACCCATGTCGAAGGGATCGAGGTCGATACGGCAGTTGGTCCGACGCCGGAGGGCGCCCGATGACCACGCTGTTCATTTTCGCGCTGCTCATTGCGCTGATGCTCACCGGCATGCCGATTTCCATCGCGCTCGGCCTCACGGTGCTCACCTTCCTGTTCTTTCTCACGCAAGTGCCGATCGAGGCAGTGGCGCTGAAACTGTTCACCGGCATCGAGAATTTCGAGATCATGGCGATCCCGTTCTTCATTCTCGCGGGCAATTTTCTGACCCATGGCGGCGTCGCCAAACGCATGATCAATTTCGCGACCTCCATGGTCGGTCATTGGTATGGCGGTCTCGGTCTCGCCGGAGTCATGGCTTGCGCGCTGTTCGCGGCCATCTCCGGCTCGTCACCGGCGACGGTGATCGCGATCGGTTCGATCCTGCTGCCAGCCATGGTCGCGCAGGGCTTTCCGAAGCGCTTTGGCGCCGGCGTCATCACCACATCCGGCGCGCTCGGCATCCTGATCCCGCCGTCCATCGTCATGGTCATCTATGCGGTAGCGACCGGCGGCAGCGTCGCGCTCGGGCCGGACGGCACGCGCGTCACCTCGGCGTCGGTGGGGCAACTCTTCATCGCGGGCGTCATTCCCGGCCTGATGCTGGCGACGTTGCTTGGCGTGACCACGGTCTATCGCGCCTGGAAGTTCGACTATCCGCGGCTGCCGCGCGCATCCTGGGGCGAGCGCTTCAAGGCCTTTCGCGAGTGTATCTGGGGCCTGCTGCTGATCTTCATCGTGCTGGGCGGCATCTATCGCGGCTGGTTCACACCGACGGAAGCCGCGGCGGTCAGCGCCGTCTATGCCTTCATCATCGCCGTCTTCGTCTACAAGGACATGGGCCTGAAGGACGTGCCGCGCGTGCTGCTCGGCTCCGCCAGCATGAGCGCGATGATCCTCTACATCATCACCAATGCCGTGCTGTTCTCGTTCCTGATGACCTCGGAACAGATCCCGCAGCAGCTCGCCGCCTGGATGCTGGATCAGGGCGTCAACTGGTGGACGTTCCTGATCTTCGTCAACATCCTGCTGCTGATCGCCGGCAATGTGATGGAGGCGTCATCCATCGTTCTCATCACCGCGCCGATCCTGTTCCCCATCGCCGTGAAACTCGGCGTGCATCCGGTGCATCTCGGCATCCTGATGGTGGTGAATATGGAAGTCGGCATGTGCCATCCGCCGGTCGGCCTCAATCTCTATGTGGCCTCGGGTATCGCCAAGATGGGCATCACGGAACTCACCATCGCCGTGTGGCCGTGGTTGCTGACGATGCTGATGTTCCTCGTCGCGGTGACGTTCATTCCGGAAATTTCGCTGTGGCTGCCACGCGTGCTCGGCATGCTTTAGCAGGATTTATGTGTCGCGGTGCAGCGCGCCGCGGCGCCAGCAACATCGCGACATCATATGGCCAAAGCGTAAGTTGAAGCGCCGAGGCGTGGCGATCATCTTCATGGCAAGCTCTTTCAAAGGAGGTTGCCATGAAGAAGCTGTTGCTTGCCGGTGCCGCGGTTGCGGTGATTGCGGGATCCACTGCGGTCTATGCCCAGCACCGTCCGTGGATGCATCACCACATGCGCATGAACCCGGAGGACCGTGCCGCATTCGCCGATGCGCGCATCGCCGCGGTGAAGGCCGGACTGAAGCTGACGCCCGATCAGGAAAAGCTGTGGCCGGCGGTCGAGAACTCGATCCGCGATTTCGCCAAATTGCGCATCGACCGCGCCAATGCGCGCATGGAAGAACGCAAGGTGCGCGACGCCAGTGGCAACAACGAGATGCCGCCCAATCCCGTCGAGCGCCTGCAGAAGCGCGCCGACACCATGGCGGCAACGGCCGCAGCGATGAAGAAGATCGCCGAGTCCGCGGACCCGCTCTACAAGACCCTCGACGATGGCCAGAAGCGTCGTCTGGCGGTGCTGACCCATATGGGCCACCGCTTCGGCGGCGGTGAGGGCTGGCGCCATCGCGGCCCGCGTCCGGGCGGCTTCGAGCGCGGCAGTTTTGAAGGCCCGGGTTTTGGCCCTCCCGGTTTCGATGGGCGCGATCGCGGGCCTCGTGGTCCGGGATTCGGCCAGGATGATCCGCCGGATGCGGAACGGCTCTGAGGCCGGTCAGTTTTCCACTGCTCTCGATGACGGAAAAGCCGCTGAATCCCGGCGGCTTTTTCTTATTTTCGCAAAAGCGAAATTCGATGCATTTTTTATGACGCTCGCGCTGGACATCCTGGGGGGGCTTTGGTACACGCAGCCGTCCCCGCGGGGATATCCGGATTGGATCCGGGCGCATAGCTCAGTTGGTAGAGCAGATGACTCTTAATCATCGGGTCCTAGGTTCGAGCCCTAGTGCGCCCACCAAAATTTCCCAACATTATCAGATGTTTGGTTCGGTGGCCTAGACTGCGGAGTTTCCATTCCGACAAAGCAGTCATCTTTCATTCCGACAATCGTGCAAGTTTTGTTCATCTACGATCGGCTCGTATGTCTCCGTCTACGGCCTGTGGACTGGTCCGCTCGTAGCGCGCTTCGTACATGACGGACCCGGCCACCGTGCGGAGAACAGTTGGCACACAGCTTTACTCTAGCGCGGATGGGGCGGGTACATTCTTGAGTGACGACCCCGCGCACCTCCGAGGACAAAGATCTGTTGCTGCGACTAGCGGTTGCTCCTAAAACAGGCGGGGGGAGCAACGAAATGGCGCAATTTAAAGTGGGATTCGTAGCCTATCCGGCGACACCCGCAGATTTGGCATCCACAATCGCAATTGCGGTGAAGGCAAACGAGAGCTCGCAGAACTCGCGGCTAACTGCTTGGCCCCAACTGGATATATTCGGTGCGTTAATCCCTGACGAAGTCCGATCCGGGATCGAAAAGGCGGACGTGCTAATCTGTGATGTTACGCGACCCAATCTCAACGTCTATTACGAGATCGGTTATGGCATCGGGAAGAGGAAAACGATTGCACCGGTTGTTAACGTGTCGTTTCGCGGCGCGGCCGAAGCAATTCAAAAGGACGGTCTCTTCGATATCGTGGGATATCGGCCGTATGAGAATTCAGCCGGGCTGCAGGCCGTTCTATCCGAATTGCCCTCGCACGTTTTGCTCGATCTTTATGGAAAGCCATTAAATACCAAGCAGCCGCTGTATTTTCTGAACGCCTATCGCAAGACTAATTTTGTAGCGAACATCGCGGCAGCGATCAAAGAAAGTAAGATCCATTTCCGAAGCTTCGACCCGGCAGAAATTTCGCGCTTCTCAACAGTTCAGATCATCAGCGACGTTTCTTCATCAGCTGGCGTCGTTGTCCCTTTCTTGCCGCCGCATATTGATGATGCGGAACGTCATAATATCAGGGGGGCGTTCCTAGCTGGACTCGCGCACGGCCTCGGTCGACGAGCGCTTCTGATCAAAGATAGCAGCGCGGACGCGCAAGACCCGGCAGATTTCCGCGAGCTGGTCGAAGCTTTCGGAGAAAGTGATCTCTTGCGAGCGCGCATAGTCGACTTCGCAACGCAGACATTGATCGAGGCGCATAGCATTCGATCGCCTGCACGTGGTCGCGGGGAAACGAAACTCCAGAAATTGACCTTCGGCGCCATCGCCGCCGAAAATGAGTTTAGGACGTTGGAGGACTACTTCGTCCAAACCTCAGAATATTTGCGGACCGCTCGAGGCGAAGTCGGAATGGTCGCGGGGCGCAAAGGTTCCGGAAAAACGGCTATTTTCTTTATGGTGCGTGACGCCTTCAGGCGCGAGCGAGGATCAGTTGTCGTCGACTTGCGCCCGGAATCCCACCAGCTCAGTCTCTTCCGCGGTGAACTTTTGAAGATGCTGGAACGAGGCACATTCGATCACACGTTAGCAGCCTTTTGGTATTTCGTAGTACTGTCGGAAATTCTTTTGGAGATCAAAGGGGATTTAGAGTATGCGCTGAGTCGGCGCGCCGCCGTATCACTCGACGACCTTCGCGATCTTGAGTCCACGCTAAATCGACTGGAAATCTCGGAAGCTGGCGACTTTACGGCACGCATCAATCGACTGTCTGAGTATGTTCTGAGAGAAATACAGGCGCTCAGCAAGAAGGGACAGCAACTTCCGCCTGAGCAACTGACTAACGTCGTATTTAAGGGCGGCATCGCGGAAGCGAAGTCGCTGGTGACAAGATTGACCAATAAGGCGCCTTCGATAGTTTTCCTTTTTGACAATATTGATAAAGGCTGGGCTACAAATGGTGTGGATGCTTTTGACGTAAGGCTGGTTCGTCTGCTGATCGAGGCGCTCGAAAAAGTTAAGCGAGACCTCAATGTCGCTGGACGAACCTTTATTTCAGTCGTTTTCCTTCGGAACGATGTTTATGAGCTTCTGGTAGATGAAACGCCGGATCGCGGTAAGGCGGCAATCGTGCGGATTGACTGGACAGATCGCGCAAAGCTTCGGCAGGTGACGCATCGACGATTGCAAGCGTCTGCTGATATCGATGCGGACTTCAACACTCTCTGGGCGCGCTATTTCTGTCCATCAGTAGGCGATCGCGAGACTTTCGAATACCTTGTGGACCACTGCTTGATGAGGCCGCGCTTCCTTATCAATATTCTGGAATACGCCGTGGCGAACGCAATCAACCGCGGGCACGAGACTGTTGACCCAGAAGACTGCATCGACGCGGTTCGGCAGCACTCCAACTACTTACTGAATGAGTTCGGCTACGAAATTCGTGACGTGTCGGGATTATCCGCTCGGCTTCTGCATTCTTTGGTCGGAACAACGTTATATGTCACTCGCACGGAAGTCATTGATCGGTTCCGCAAAAGCGGCGTTGCGGAAGAAGATGTCGGCAAAGCATTTCATCTGATGCTTTGGTATGGCGTTTTAGGAGTGATTTCTGCGTCCGGCGGTGAGCGCTATATCTTTGATTTTGACTACAACATGAATCGGCTTGAGGCCGAAATCGATACCCAGCGTGAAGAGCCACTCTTCGTCATAAACCGCGCCCTGCATGTCTCCTTGCAAAGCACATAACAAAAAGGCCTCCAGACGGAGGCCACTTTACAATAAGCTGAAGTAAGAGTTTGCGGTTACATGACAGCCATCCTGCGCTTATGACGCTCGCCATTGGAGAGCCTTGGCCGAAGCATTACACTGGGCTCAACCGGACTGCAATGGGAAAAACATGACAGGAAAAGCTTCGTGCAAGCTGCTGAAAGAGCTCAGTTTAATGAAATATTTCACTAAGAATATAATTGATGCCAGCGGCGACGTTGATTGAGCAGCGTTCGCTTAGCACATAACTGACGTTCGGCTAGCGCCTCGGAGGTTTCTGTTCCTAACAGACAAGCGCTGTCTTCCCGCACATATTTTACCTATTGCGGGCGATCCGATGATCGGGCGATGGCGGTTCTTCGTTATCGACGATGGGATGTTCGAAATGTGAGGGCTGTCACGTGCGTGACCGAGTTAATCGATAACGTGATCTCGGCCTTCAGCTCGCAGCTCGGCCAAGCCGTCTTTCATCTGCCGAACCTGCTCGACAGGATGGCCGGTCCACTCCACGACCTCCGCGATCACGCGAAGTGGCTCTCTCGACCGATAAGACATTGTCGGATTGCCGGGGAATTTCTTGTTCGTCAGGTTTGGGTCATCTACGAAAGCGCCTGTCGGCTCAACGATGTAGATCCGTGGGCTGTCGTCGCCGCGAGCGAGCTCCGCTCCCCAAATTGCGGCGTCGAGGGTGCTCGCAAAATAAACCCATGACCAGACGCGGTTCTCGCCGAAATTTGAAGGGTATCCGACAGTTATGCAATCGCCCGGTTTGAGATCGGCGCGGGTGCCGTGAAAGAAAGACTGCTTGAACGTCGTGGCATTAGTCTCGGGCAAAGCATTGGACCTGTTTGAATGAGCGAGCTCAGTTTGTGATGATCCCGCTGGATTAAACTCGTTCGGAGGATATGTGCCGAAACCTTTCCTAACCTTGCTGTCCTCGAATATAAGAATTCGTTGACGACGACGTTCTTCTGATTGCGATACTGTATAAAGACACTAAGCGTCGTCGTGATTGCCACATTGGTTAAGTTTCGCGAGATCGAAGAGCACGAAAGCGCAGGCAAAATTTATGGAGCCACCGGCGAAGTTAAACTGGTAAATCTGCAATGGCTAAAATGATCAAAAGAGTTTCTCTTCTTGTCATATTGGTCGGATTGACCTCGTGGTTTCTATGGGGGCTGAATAGACCGTATCACTTCGCAGACAATGCCTTTGTGATAAGCGATCTGAAGACGCCGGAATCCAACGCGGCTTTGGTCTCTTTGACGTGTCCGAGAGATACAAAAAGAGACCGTGAGACTTGCAGCTGCATCCGAACCGCGATCTACGCCAACACAAGCATGTTCGAAAGATATCTCTTCACTTACGCTAATAGCTGGATCTCTGGCTACGGCGTTTGGCAGGGCGGCAGGAGCGCTGGACTGACCGTTCCTGAGATCAGAAAAATGTCCGACCGAGTGTTTCGATTGGTCCCTGAGCTAAGTCGTCGGTGCGAAATCGAACGCGCGGCTCAACTGAGCAGGGCGCACTCTATGAAATAGAAAAGTCCGCTGTGGGTCATTATGACATGTTCGCAGCGCCGCCGCCCCTCCTGCTCGGATGATCCGACAGCTATTCTCATCGCGCATTTGCGGAAAGCCCGCTTCTTGATGAGAATATGCGAATTCCAGGGTAACCACTCGTTAAGCAACACCGCTCCGCCTTAAGTTTTCCGCGGAACCATCGACGTTTAGGTGATCAGCTTCACCACTTGTTAGATTTTACCGACGATGGTGCCAGACAGCCAAAAGAATTTGGCGTCGCTTTGAACAGAAGGTTTCAAACATGTCTGGTATTACCCTCTCGGCATCCGTCCGTCAGAACTTGCTCTCCCTGCAGTCGACCGCGGATCTCCTCTCCACCACCCAGAATCGTCTCTCGACCGGTAACAAGGTCAACTCGGCGCTCGACAATCCCACCAACTTCTTCACGGCCCAGGGCCTGAACAACCGCGCCAGCGACATCAACAACCTGCTTGATGGCATCGGCAACGGCGTGCAGATCCTTCAGGCTGCCAACACCGGCATCACCTCGCTGCAGAAGCTGGTTGATTCGGCCAAGTCGATTGCCAACCAGGCGCTGCAGGCGACCTCGGGCTATTCGACCAAGTCGCAGTTCTCTGCCACCATCGAAGGTGCGACCGCAGACAACCTGCTCGGCACTCCCGACACCGAAGCTACGCTGACCGGTACAACCGTTGCGACTCTCGCGACCGGTTCGGACCTGAGCACTGCGGCTGGTGGCGGCTTCGCTGCCGGTGATACGCTCTCCGTCAACGGCAAGACGATCACCTTTGCTGCTGGTGCTTCGACCGCCGGTACGGCCGCCTCGACAACCGATGCGGATGGCAATGTCACGATCAACCTGACCTACGATAACGCAGGTACCGGTGATCAGACCACCACGGCAGATCTTAAGGCCGCCGTCGAAGGCATCTTGGGAACTGGTTCGTCCTTCGCCATCGCCACCAACCAGGTGACCATCACGAACGCGACCAACAGCACCGGCAGCATTACGCTGGGTGGTTCTGCGTTGTCGAAGCTCGGCTTGACTGCCGGTGAAACGAAGGCAACGAGCTCGTTCGCCGGTCAGACCCTGACGATCGGCGCGATCGATGGTTCGGCTGCACAGACGATCACCTTCGGCACCAGCGCGGGTCAGGTCAATACGCTCGACGACCTTAACAAGAAGCTTGCCGATAGCAACTTGCAGGCGTCTATCAATAAGGATGGCAAGCTGACCATTCAGACCTCGAACGACCAAGCTTCGTTCGACCTGTCTGCCAGCGGCATCATTGGCGGTACGGCGACTGGTTCGGGCAAACTGTTCGGCGTCTTGAATACTTCTGGCCCGGTGGCTGACGTCAACGCTCAGAACACCCGTTCGAGCCTGGTTGCCCAGTACAACACGGTGATCGACCAGATCAAGACGACTGCATCCGACGCTTCGTTCAACGGCGTCAACCTGCTGAACGGCGACACGCTGGCCCTGACCTTCAACGAAACGGGCAAGTCGAAGCTGAGCATCACTGGCGTCACCTTCGATCCGGCCGGTCTGGGTCTGGAATCGCTGACCAAGGGCACCGACTTCCTTGATAACGCAGCGACCAACAAGATCCTCACGAACCTGAACAACGCGTCTTCGACGCTGCGTTCGCAGGCTTCGGCCTTCGGTTCGAACCTCTCGGTCGTGCAGATGCGTCAGGACTTCTCGAAGCAGATGATCAACGTGCTGCAGAACGGTGCGTCGGCTCTGACCCTCGCTGACACCAACGAAGAAGCTGCCAACAGCCAGGCGCTGTCGACCCGTCAGTCGATCGCCGTCTCGGCGCTGTCGCTGGCCAACCAGTCGCAGCAGGGCGTTCTCCAGCTGCTCCGCTAATCGCGGCGCGCTGAAAGCACTGAGGACACGGCAAGACGGCGGGGGAAACCCCGCCGTTTTCTTTTTGTTAACCGTACAGGCTGTTAAGTCTCACTCGGAGACAGGCTATGCCCCTCAAGATGACTATTGAACCGCAAGACTGGTTCATGATCGGCAATACTAAGGTAATCAACGTCCATCCGGTTCAGGCAAAAATCTTGATTGATGGATCTGCGCCTGTGCTTCGTGGCTCCCACTTCCTTGAAGAGGGCCAGGCCGACACGGCTGCGAAGCGAGTTTACCTCGCAGTGCAACGTCTTTATCTCGGCCAGCCGAAAGCGATATCTGAGTATCAGGTCGCGGAAAGCGCGCTACTACGAGAATCCCCGGCGGCGGAGCCAATTGTTCGTAAGGCGAGCAAGCAGATTGCAAGCGGCTCCGTTTATGGAGCTCTGCGGGAATACAGGAACCTCATCGAGAATACTTGATCATGGGAGCGCTACGCCGATCACTTCCTTTTGTCATCGGGTGACCCCCTCAAGAGCGCTGCTGCTTTCGAGGCGAGTTGTTTGCTAGTCCTTTCCGACCGCCGGCTTCGCGCGCTCAGCCCGCCGCTTTTGTGCGCCGGAAATAAGTTGCTTCCGCGTTCGCTTGGCGTAGGTGGGCAGCTGGCGTGCGGAGCGGTGGCGCCCGGCGGCGCGCAGCTCAGCGTCGGTCATGTCGCTGTCGGCGCCTTCCGTAAAGCCGCCATGTCTGAATGAGGTGAAACTTAGTTCCTCACGGAGCCCGGCCGATGCAATGAGATCCTTCACGGTCGAACGCAGATGATCGAGCCCGCCCTTTTCGGTAAACCAAGGCTGCAAGCCTCGGCCGCGGCGGTGCCGATGATCGCGGCGAAAAACAAGACCGGTGACCATCGTCTGCTTGATCGCGTCTAGTTCAATCATCAGCTCCGGAAAAAGCGGCTCGCCGATTTCGTCGAACAGCGGCCACCACGCTTCCTCACCGGTCTTCGGATGAACGATCCTCACGCTATGCGGTCGTTCCTTCGGCCGGTAATGGTCGATCGTGAAGGCACCAAACAGATGCTCCTCACGCTGTAGCCATTCCCAGGCCATGAGGGCTGCAGTCGCCAACGATTTGTAATCCTTACGGATAGCCTCCGCGCGGAAGATCTGCAGCTCGTCCCATGTCGCCGTTGGCGTCTCACGAGGCTTTTCGCCTGGTGCTCGCTTCTTGAGGCCCATTCGTGAGAATGGATTGATCGCTGGCACGATTGCTTCCTCGGCTCGGTTCATGACAAACCAAACCCGCCGGCATGCGCCCATTGCCGCAATCGCAGCCGGTCGGCGCTGGCGGATCGTAACATTTCCCTCGGCGTCAGTTTCCTTCACCTCAAGCAGTTTTGCGAAGATCGCATCTGCGAATGCTTTGCTGAAATCGGCCACCTGCTTCGAGCCGACGCGCGTGCCGTCAGTCAGGATGTGATCGGCGACCATTTTGGTGCCGTTCTCGTAGGTAGTTTGAGTGTGACGATCGATGTCCTTCCACTGTTGCGTGGTTTTGAAGGCGCCAACCATCCAGTCGAAGCTACCCTTGGATGGGCCGATCGGCACCATGTCGGAAAGGCCTCGGGTCCTCCAAGAGTCGAAGGCGGGAAGCAGGACCGTCTCAGCCCGGATGACCGCGGCGTCGTAGTCCGCGCCAAGAGGTTCGGCGGCGACCTTGCATCCTTGCTCTCGTGCCCATGTCGGCGGCTCGAAGAAATAGGCCCAGCCTCCGGTCTTCAGCGGCTTCCGGCGAACATAGCGGGGGAGCTTCAACGCGGTACGAGGTGGTTTCATACGAGGGCTGCGAGGTTTTCCCTGGGGCGATCATCCTGCCGCGCAGGGGCTGCAGGCGCAATATGCCGATCGAGGGCTACTCGGGTCCAGATTGGCTCCCGATGGCGTCCTGAGCCTCGCAGCGAGCTTGGAGCGGGTGCCTCACCGCGAGCGACGGCCCGCTGCAGTTCGGCAGTGTCGCGAAAATCATAATAGGCAGCAGCCATGTCGGCGCGCATTTCCGCCGGCCAAACACCGGTCGGAGGATAGCGAGCGGGAAGGGGCTGCCGGCCGGTCATGACGCGGCGTTCTCCGAGGCTGCCGGGGAGGGATCCATCATGCACGGACCTCCGGCATGCCGTCGTGGGTCACTCCATCGAGCGCCCGCCCGGCCTTCGCTTTGCCGACCTGATACATCGCGGTCAGATTGGCTTTATCGTGCCCGGCGCGGATGGCTTCGCCGAGGCGCGGACCAGCAGGATAGGCGATGTCAGCATGGCGATAAACTGTGCCGTCGTTCGCCACTGCGTGCTTATCGCATTTTGGCCAATTCGGATGCGTCGGCGCCCACTCGCCCCATTGCTTGAAGAAGAATTTGACGCCCGCTGCCGCGCATTGGTCGCGAAGGCTCAATGCCCAATCCGGATGCATCGGGCGCGCGCCCTTTCCTGACTCGCCGCCGACAATAACCCAATCAAGAGTCGGCTGGTTTTCCGCGTGATAGAACCGGCGCCCGTCGCGCTGCAGGGTGTAGGTCGCTCCGTGTTTGAGCGCATCGAGTGGTGAGATTACGCCATCGAGTGAAAGGGCGCGAAGATCAATTGGTCCTAGTAAAGGCTCTGCGCTAATGAAGCGCAGAGCTGCTGGCGTCCGCAATAGTTCAGGAACGCGTTCATTTGCCTCATGTTGTCGTTCCGCCGAGGCCCCCAACCAAACATTAGGCAGTGGCCATTGAAAGCGTCGAAGCTGTTCCATTCGAAAGGGGAAAGCTTCGCCCGTCAGTCGGCATTCGCCGCCGACCCAATATCTAACGGCATGGTACTGGTATATCCGATGATCCGCTAGCATCACGTATTGGTGCATCCGCTCTGCGCGCTTCGTCAGAACCTGGAAGGTGTGCTGCGGCGACAGCGCCATGACAGCGAATACCAAGTCGATCCAGTGATCAGGCGCGTCCTCGTGAAAGAGATCGCCCATGCTGTTGACGAAATAGATTGTCGGCTTCTTTCGTCGCAGCGGAGCGAGAAGGGTGTCATTCGGCGCCAGCGCGAGCTTGCCGGTCCATACGGCCCGGCCCTTCACTTTCTGCGTCGTGCCGGCGTAGTGCGGCGCTGCGCCGTGGCCATCGCGCAACCCGGCATTCATGGCCTCGATGCGCGATGCCATCTTCATGGCGTAACAGTTGGTGCAGCCGGGTGTCGCGATCGAGCAGCCGACGATCGGATTCCATGTCGCTTCGGTCCACTCGATGCGCGACTTTCCCATGGCGAGTTACTCCGCCGCCTGCATCGGCTGGGCGCCGGCCATGCGGACAACGAACGCCGCGATCGCGCCGCGCTGCAGCTCGCTGAAATGAGGCCACGCGCTGGCGATCTTCGCCCCGTCGTTGGTTGTGAGGAAATCCATGCCGACCGAAACGAGCGAGCGCGGCATGTTCTCCGGCGTGCCCATCAGATCGGTAACCGAGGTCTCCAGCACCGAGGCGATCTTTGCGAGCGTGGCGGCAGCGACGCGGTTGACGCCTTTCTCGTATTTCTGGACCTGCTGGAATGAGACGCCGAGCGACGCGCCTAGCTCGGCTTGGCTCATCTTGCATTCGATGCGGCGAGCGCGGATGCGCTGACCGAGATCCTTGTCTGCTTGGCGGGCGGAGCGCGGCTTATGTGCGGTTTTACTCATCGGGACACCTTGGTTGCAGGAGTAAGGCGCTGGCGCTGATGCCATGCGCGTTCATGAGCCTGCGCCTCGTCCGGAGACGCGGGCCTGAACATCGGGTGTCGAGTGCCGTCTGGCGTCTCGACTTCAAGTTGGTGAAGGCGGAACAGGCCGCCGAGGGTCCAATTGCAGCCGAGCCCCGGCTCGCTGCCGGCTTTGAAGGGGCCGGCCTTGGTGAAGCGACCGATGCAGGAGAAGCCGATCTTGTTCTCGACCGTCTCGAAGTTGATGCCGGCGCCGGCATCGATCAGATCTTGCGCGGACTGGATCGTGCTGCAGATCGGGCAGCGGAACGCGAAATGGTTTTTGGACGAGACGCCTTGGCCCTGCAGCTTGGCGTGCAGATCCGCTAGGGAGATGGTTTCCATCACCGCGTGATCTCCGCGGTCGCGGCGTCTTGGATTGCCTCGTCTCGAGCCGAAAGGGCATAGACGTTGCCGATGTACAGCGTCGGCGTGCCCACGATCTCAATCAGGGTTGAATGAAGCGGGCGATCTGGCCGCGTGCCGTACCCGGACAGTGCGCGCTGCGCCTCGGCTTTGGTGATCGCGAAGTAACTCCAGCTATCGCCGAAGCCATGGGGCACCGCCACCTGAACACTGTGGGCTTGCGGGACCATGCGGAGGGCGTCGGCAAAGGTGCCGCCTCGTTCGATGATCCGATAGTTTGCGCTCTCGGTCGCGACCAGCCGGCGATCGGGCGTCCGAGCATGTTGCGGTCTGACGGTGTCGAGCATGGCGAACCCTCACTGGTTGAGTCGCCAAGATACACATTTCGTACGAGTTTTGTACAAAAATGTACGTCATGAGCGTACATTTTTCACGTGAAACAAAAAAGCCCGCTGAAATCAGCGGGCTTTTTCGACTTTGCCTTATGGAAAGTCAGTCATGGCTTCCTGCGCGGGCGGAAGCTGCCGACTACAGTCCCGACCACTATCACATGGTCGTCGTCAATGAGCAGTGGCTTGCGGAATGCGGGATCTGAGCTAGCTGCCACGAGATAGGGGCGCTCTAGAATTCTGAATACGGTTTCGGCTTTGCCCGATTTCGCGTCCATTATCCGCGCGCAAACCGGTTCGCCGACAAAAGGGGCGACCTTTTCATCAGTTATGAGGATGTCGCCGGGAAGATAGCCCTCGGTCTCAAGGGCGTGGCTGTTGAGTGTCCATGCCGAGACGTTCGGATTATTGGCGAGGGCCTGCTCCAAAAGCGTGTCGTAGTTCATCGTATAGACGGCGTTTCGATCGGGTTTGAAAGGTACGGCTTCCTCGGCGAGGCTTCTAGCCCCTTGAGATTGATAGGCGTCTGGGCCGGGAACATTGAGCGCCTCCACGATCTGCCGGATCATCGCAGGCTTGAGCGGGGATTTCCCCCGTTTGCGATAGAGGTAGTTGGGCGCGAGTCCGGCCTTCTCGGCGATCGGCGTGTCGCCCAAGCCGGTTTGGGCCGTTATCCAATCAATCCAGGCGAAGTGGCGGGCGACTTCCTCTTCATAAGCGGCCGAGTGGCCCGCCTTCGAGGAGGTGCGAGGCGCGGCTGCGACTTCTGGCTCGTGGCGAGGCAAGGCGGCTCTCCGGACAAAATGTACATTTGCCGGACTATTCCTTGTGGGTATGGCCGCTGATACAGACAAGACCGACCTTGACTCGTACGCAATACGAATGAGTAACGTACATTAATGTACATGACTGATTCGGATTGTCCATATGCCGCTTTTGACCCCCTCAGAGATCTCTCAGCGCGCTGACGCCATCAGGCTCAAGGGCGCGGCGCTGGCCTCCGCTGCGGGCTTGCCGGGAAATGCCGCTGCTCGAACCCTCAACGGAAGCCGTCCCTCCTATGACCGCGTCGAGGCGCTTTCGAACGCGCTGATCGGCGAGGAAAAGCGCATGCGCGACTATCTGATTGGGCTGCATCCGCTGAACAAGGCGGAATTGCCGGAGGTCGCGTGATGAAAGACCTCCACGTCCTCGTGATCTCCATACCGCCTGACCGCCGCGCCGATCTGCTTGCGTCGATCGAGGCGATGAAATCGCAGCCAGCGGATCTCGTGCCGCTGTCGCTCGCGACCAGGCCGGGCCATGTCGAGCTGTTGCGTTCTGCACCGACGCGGCGGGTTGCTCCGATGTCGCCCGGTCTGGACGGTAATTCGCGCATTCTTCGAGGGGCGCGGGCATGCTGAGGCAAATCGCCGACTGTTTGGCACCGCAGTGGTTGTTCGCGGCCGATCCGCTGATCACACTCGGATGGCTTTTCGTCATTCTGGCCCTTGCCATCGCGGGACTGATCACGGTGATCGTCTGGCCGCTGGACTGCAATGCAGCGCGTTCTCGGCGCAATCTGCGCAGCGAAGCGCGCGATCTGCCCCGGATTCCCGCTGGCTCGGTTCGGGGCAAAGCGTGATGCCGGTTGAGACCGTCGATCTGACTGTGGCCGTTCATTTCGACAAGCCGGGCGCTGCCTCGGTGCGCGTCAGTGACGATGGCGAAGACGCGCATGGCAAGTGGATCGCCAACAGCCTGATCAGCATGAAGCACTATAACCTGCAGCATACGCAGGGCGTCGATCGCTACGGTTATAGGCGCCGACTTCCGATCGCCATCATTCGCATCCCGGTCTGGCTCGCCAAAAAGGTGGAGCTGGTCTGATGTCGCGGCTCCAAGCGCACCCGCTCGCTGAGATATTCCCGCTGATCGAGGGCGAGGCCTTCGAGGAGCTTGTCGAGGACGTGCGCCAGCACGGCATCGTTGATCGCATAGAGCTGTTCGATGGCCAGATCCTCGACGGTCGCAACCGCTTCAACGCCCTTGTGGCGTTGGTTGAGAGCGGGGAAGTGCTCGGCGCAGGCTGGAACCATCGAGCCGGTGAGCCGCTGCATGAAGATCATCTGCAGCCTGACAATCAATGGTTTCGCAACTTCAATCGTAATGTCGATGGCGACCCACTGCCGTGGGTTATCTCAAAGAACCTAAAGCGTCGGCATCTCAAAGAAAGCCAGCGTGCCATTGTGGCTGCGACGTTGGCCACAATGAATGTCGGGCGTCCCGCCAAGGTATTCGAGCCGGCGCCAAAGCATATTCCCTCAATTGAGGGAATTTCAGCGCGGGCGGCAGCTAAGCTGCTCAATGTGGGCCGTGCAAGCGTCGAGCGGGCGCGAGCCGTTGTGAGGGACGGTACGCCTGAATTGCGGGAGGCCGTGTTGCAGGGGCGCGTGGCCGTCTCAACGGCTGAGGCCCTTTCAGAGCTGCCGGCCAGCGAGCAGGTTGAAGTCGTGGCGCGCGGCGAACGTGAAGTGTTGGCTGCCGCGAAGGAAATCAGATCTCGCAAGCGCCAAGTCCGTTTCAACGAGGTCAATGAGCGCCTCGCGAAGATCTCAGAGGGAAACCGGGATATCGATCTCGGCCAGCGCTATCCGATCATTTATCTCGATCCTGCGACGCGTTTCGAATCCGGGTTTAGCGATCGGTCGATCGAGAACCATTATCCGACGATGACATGGGACGAGATCCGCGCGCTGCCGATCGGGCAGCTCGCGACTGACGTCGCTGTGGTGTTCTGCTGGACCACGGTCCCGCATCTCGTGAACACGCTTGGCGCGCTCGCTGATTGGGGCTTCACTTATGTCAGCGAGTGGGTGTGGGACAAGGTCGATCAAGGCACAGGCTATTGGGGCTTCAACCGCCACGAGATCCTGCTCATCGCCAAGCGCGGCAAGTTTCCGGCGCCTCTGCCTGGGCAGCAGCCGCAGTCGCTTTATCAGGAAAAGAAATCCGATCATTCGGCAAAGCCCACATGGTTCGCAGAGCAGATCGAGCGCATATGGCCAAATCTGCCGAAGGTCGAGCTGTTTGCGCGATCGCCGCGGCCTGGCTGGGCTGCATGGGGCAATCAGGCTGGCGATACAGCTGGCAGCTTTAAGATCGCTGCGGCCTCCGACGCGGTGACGCGGGTCGCTGCGTCGCAGATCTGTGATGAACCTCTCGACATTCCCCCTTTTCTTCCGACGCGGGCGACCGCGATCGAACAGGTGTGACCGATGAAGCAATCCAAATTCATGTCGATGCTGGAAAGCGTCATCAACATTGCGGTCGGTTTCGGTATCGGGCTGATCGCTCAGATCGTGTTCCTGCCGATGCTCGGTGTCGTGGTCTCGTTTCGGCAAAACTTAATCTTCGCGGCCATCATGACCGTGATCTCGATCGCGCGCTCCTACGCTCTGCGTCGCGTGTTCGAGGCGCTGCACATTCGCCGTCCGCTGTCGCCGTTCATGCAAGCGGTCATCGCGGAGCGTCATCGGCAGATTGACGCTGAGGGGTGGGATCATGATCACGATGACCAGCATGCTCACGGCGAGCTCGCCGCCGCGGGCGCTGCCTATGCGCTGACGGCATCAAAGCATCTCACGGACGGCCTCGATGTCGTCAATGACCGCAAGATGTATGTGCCAGCGTTTTGGCCGTGGGACATGGCCTGGTTCAAGCCGGTTGGCTTTCGTCGAGATCTTGTGCGCGGCGTGGCGCTTCAAATTGCTGATGGCGAGAAGTGGGATCGTCAGCGCAAGGTGGCGCGCTGATGGCACAGCGTCGATACTGGACAGGCGAGCAAGACGCGATGTTGCTGCGCATGCGCAGCGACGGCGTGCCGCACGCCGATATCGCCGATGCCTTGGGAGACCGAACAGAAAGCGCGTGCGTCAAGCGCATGGACAAGCTGAATCGCCGCGCCGCATCAGCTGCATCGGGAGAGAAGCCAAAGGCTGCGCCGCGTCCTTTCTCCGATGAAGACGTCGCTACGCTGTTGCGCATGCGCGATGTCGAGGGGCGCGAATTCAGCGAGATCGATGCGGCGCTCGGACGAAACCCCGGCGTCTCTTGTCAGAAATATCGGCAGATCAAAGGACTTCAGGCGCCGCCGCGGCGCATGGATGAAGTCCGGAACGCGGACGTGCCGGCGGAATGCGTTGCGGATCGAGATGAGCGTTTCGCTCTTTCCCACGCCTCGATCACATCCGCTTTCTTCGGCGACCCGTTGCCTGGTCGCAGCGCGCTCGATCTTCGTTCACCGCGTCATCATTCAACCGAGGGAAAATCCCATGCGTCCCATTACTGACATCCTGCGTGAAATCCGGAAGGGAAGGGCGGTCGATCTTGCCAGCCAGCGAATGGCTGAAATCGTCCAGGCGGTCGATGAGACCGGCAAGCCTGGCGAGCTGACCATCACCATCAAGGTGAAGCCCGAAAAGGGCGGCGGGTCGCAAAAGGTCATTCAGGTCGCCGTCAAGGCGAAGATCCCGGAAGTCGATTTGCCTGAAGGCGTGTTCTTCAGCGACGAGGATGGCGATCTTCACCGCACCGATCCTGCGCAGAACGAAATGTTCAGCGAAGCCGCCGTCCGCTCCGAAGGGCGTGCCTGACAGTCTGCATTCTAACTGCGTATCGCGTTTCACCCCTAAAAGACGAGAGACCTGAGACATGAGCAATGAAGCTGAAACGGTTGCCGACCTCGCCCGCAAGGCGGCAATCGTTCAAAATGTCACCACTGCTGACGGGCGCCAGTACCTGATCGTGCCGGCGGGATATGAGGCGAAGGACGTCACCGACGCCCACGGCCTCAAGCCCGGTGTCCCAAAGTATATTTCGCAGCGGATCGACCTGCACGCGGTCGATGCGCTGATCGAATACGTCAACATCTACAAGACAGCGAATACGATCTTGCTGGCCGATATCCACGCCAATGTGATCATGGCCCTGATCGATTATCACTCCGCCGATGGCAAGGCTGCAAATGTTGCGCATGTCGCGACTATGACGTTGCCCCATTCTGACGAGTGGAACATCTGGAAGGCGGTCGATGACAAGCTGGTCGAGCAGCTCGCCTTCGCACGGTTCCTCGAAGAAAACCATCCAGATGTCGTTCAGCCCAATGCTGGCGAGCTGATCGAGGCGGCGCGTGATCTTCATGCGAACCGTAACGTTAAGTTCACGAAGGTGGTGCGGACCGACAGCGACAATGAAAATTTCGTCGCCGAAGATACCACGACGCTCCGTAGCAATAAGACTGGCGAAGGCGTCGAACTGCCGCGCGAGTTCATGCTGAGAATTCCGATTTACTTCGGGGAGTCGCCGATCGACATGAAGGCGCACCTGCGATGGAAGGTCGGCGACGACGGCATGAAGCTCGGTATCAAGCTGTGGCGTGCCGAGCATGTCCGGCAGGCCGAGTTCAAGCGCATCGTAACCGACGCGGCCGAGCGAACGTCGCTCCGCGCCATCTTCGGAAAAATGGGGCGCTGATCCATGCGGACGCCGCGCTACCCAGTGAACCCGCAGCGCAAGCGACAGCTTCGCGCGATGGTCAACGAGCTGGTCCAGCAATGGGTCGGCACCGGGGTGATCTGTGGTCGGTGCGGCGCCACGCTCGCCAGCTATAGCGACAAGTGTGAAGCCAATCTTGGCGAGCGATGCCCTGGCGGCAACGCAATCGAGCTGCAGCAGCGGCGCGCGGAAGATGAGGTTCGCCGTTCATGATGATCTGCAAGCCTCAGGACATGGGTAAATCCACTTCGCTAGCGGCTTTGGCAGTGCCGGTCCGGTTGCGACTCTCGCGCGCCAAGGGTTTCGATCTGCAAAAGACCTCGTTGGCGCTGAATGGGCTGCCCGCGGTCAATGTCGCACGGCCCGGTCCTCTCGGGAATCCATTTATCGTCGGAAAAGATGGTGACCGAAAGTATTGCGTCGAACTGCATCGCCGTCTCTGCGCTGGCGTGCTCGCCAACAGCGCGCGAGCGCCGATCGAGGCGCAGCGCGCCGCTATGACGTATCTCGCCGAAAACCTGAGGGCGCTGCGCAACCGGAATGTCGCGTGTTGGTGTGCGCCGGACGCCGTATGCCACGGCGATACGCTGCTCGAATTGTTCAACCGTCCAATCTGCAGCGAGGTCGCATGATCAGCGCGTCCGTCATGCCGTTGCTCTCGGCGCTCGCCGCCAGCGATCGGCGCGCGGCCGAGATCGCCGACGTGATCTGCCGTCTGATCAAAGATGGCAGGGATCTCGGATCGCTGGAGATCGCCCGGGTCCGTTCTATCGATGGCGTCGTGCGCGAATGCATCGTCATGCCGTCCGAATGGGTGCCGCGCCTGGCGCGCGCGGTTGAGGTCGGCGCCTTCGAGCGAATGGAAGTCAAAGACATCGTCGCCCGAATTCTGATGCCGCTGGAGAGTGCAGCATGATGATGAAAGCTCTGACGATCTGGCAGCCCTGGGCTTCGCTGATCATGATCGGCGCAAAGCCGCACGAGTGGCGAGGCTACGCAGCTCCGAAGGCCGTCCAGAATCGACGCATCGTCATTCATGCCGGTGCAAGACCGGTTCGCCCGGCTGAGGTCGAGGATCTGTTGCGGCGGATCGAGGCGGACATGAATGGTACGGCCAAGCCGGGTGAAGCCACGCATCTCGACCTTGAAAAGGCGCGTGCGCTGCTGCTGCGCGTGCAGGCGGCTCATAAGTATCAATTGCTGCCGACCAGCCATGCGCTCGGCACCGTGATGCTTGGTGTGCCGGTCCACGGCGCCGATCTGTTCAAGATGCCGGGCGCTGACAGTGATCGCGCCAATTACAATTGGGCTTGGCCGGTCTCCGAGATCGAGCATTTCGAGCCGCCAATTCCGATGCGCGGCGCTCAAGGCTTTTTCAATGTCGATCTGGGGGCGGCGGCGTGAACCATCGTTGGGGCGACAAGCGAACATATCTCAATAAGAGCGAGAAGGACTGCGTTCGCTGCGGCGTGACGATGGCCAGCTTCTCGCAACCGAGCCCCGATGGCCCGATCGATGTTCGCTGGAAAGAGTTCTGGCGCGACGGTGAGCAGATCCGCTGCGAAGCGACACCGCCGTGCCAGCCATCCAAGGCCGGCATGACGGTGTACGTCGATAACGTCCGGCATTCATTCGGGCGCATGGTCATGTGCCACATGTGGGCCGATAGCCTCGATGAGCTCCTGTCGATGGCCGACCGCATCGGCGTCGCGCGCAGATGGCTGCAGCAGCCGCCGAAGGCGTCGTGGGTCCACTTCGATATCGCCCAGTCGAAAAAGGCGTTGGCGATCGCATCCGGGGCAGTGGTGACGGACCGGTTTGGCCCGCTCGAACACGTCGCTCGCCTGACAGGCGATGCCGCTTTGCTGGAGCGCATCGCGCATTGCCGGGAGATACGCGCCCGCGCCTGATTTTTAGTTCCCTGTTGCGTCCCTGCGTATCCGAGCATCACGACAAATTTGGAAGAAACCCATGTCCATCCACGCGATGAGCTGGGCGCTGGCGCAGTGCCTTGAAACGGCTGCGCAGCAGTGCCTGCTCTATGTCATCGCAGACTCGGCCGACCCGAATGGTGTCACGAGGCACTGCGACCCGGAATACATGGCGGAGAAATCGCGGCTGTCACGCGCCACGATGTTTCGCCGGTTATCGGAGCTTGAGCAGCTCGATCTGTTGAGCCGCCGGAAATACTACACAGACCGCGGCGCGCCTCGTTACGAGATCTGTCTCAATCTCGATGCAAAGGTCCATGTGCCGTTGAAGTCGCGCCGCAAGGATGACGATGACGACGGCGATGGCGATCTTTCGGCCGCAGAAACACCAGAGTCTCACGCTGAGACTCTGCCACCAAAGTCTCAACCTGAGACTCGCGAAGTCTCACAGGTGAGACAGACTCAGTCTCACTCGTGCGACTACATAAGTCCTACCTTGTCCAAGAATCTCTCCCCCAACCCCTCTCCGAGGGGCTCGCTTTCGAAACAGGAAGCGGAGGACGTGGCGAGACACGATGCGCTGTGGGTCCAGTTCCTCGCTCGGTATCCCGGCGTCAACGCCATGGACCAGGTCGAAGCGCGTCGTGAGTTCGACGGCCTGACGTTTGACGATGCCGAATGGGCGGTCAGCTCGGCGCTGCCCTATGCGTCCGAGTGCGCAAAGCTTCGCCGGCCGCCGAAGAACGCCCATTTGTGGTTGCGCAAGGCGATGTTCTGGAACATCCCCAAGGCGAAAATCGGGGCTCCTCCGCCTGAAGAACTTTGGATCGAGGAAGGGTCGGAGGCCGATCGTGCGGTGCGCCTCGCATTGCGCTTGGTCAAAAAAATTCAGCCCTTCGTGCATTCGAGGGCCGGCAGCAAGCGAGGCTATCCGCGTACTCAGCCGGTTGGTCCTGATCTGATCGCAATGCTGAAATTTGAGGGCGCGAACGATCTGCATTGGCCGACCTATGCGCGCGGAACGCCGGAGTTCGCGGCCTGGCAAGCTCGATTTGGGCAATGGACGGGGGCGGGTCTGCCGACCTTGCCCGGCACGGATAGCATCCGGGTGCCCTGCCAATGGCCGCCAAAAAAGGACGGCACGATCTATGAACCGACAATAGGGAACGATGGGGAGCAGCAGTCATGACCGTAGTCGGGCACTACGTTGGACAGGTCGTCGATCCGGTTGATGTCACGAAGCGTCGTGAGGTGAAGGTGGCTATGCATGACATGGTTTGGCACCTCGTCCAGGTCAGCGACAATATCGCGTCGAGCGATGTCGAGTTCCTTCGCTATCACGGCATCGAGTTCTATCAGCCGATGATCCGCAACTTTAAGCCGGTCGCGCGCAACACTCTGTCACGCGCGCAGCGGCGCTCGAATATCCGGCCAGCAAAAGAGAAGATCGAACCGTTCTTTCCCGGCTACGCATTCGTAGATTTCACCGAGGCCGGGGAGCGTTGGCGCGAGATGTTTCTCATCGCTCGCATCCGCGGCCTTGCAATCGCCAATGGGCGGCCTTTGCGGGTCGAGTGGAAAGAGATCCAAAAGATCAAAGTGCGGGAAGTTGATGGCGCGGTGCCGGGCACGATCCACCTGTCTGAGATTGGATTTAAACCCGGTGAAACGGTCCGCATCGAAGATGGCTCGGTGTGGAGCGGCTTTCCTGCGACCATCGAGGCGTTTCCAGACCTCCCGCTCGATGCGACCGGATCTCCAAGACTTGAGCAGCTTGACGACTCAATGCGAGTCCAACTACTGGTGAACCTGTTCGGCCGTGAGAATCGGATCGAAGTGACCGTTGGTGATCTCGACAAGCTGTAGCCACACCAGCAGCCACAGTAACAGCCACAGCAGCAGCCACACCCTCAGCCACAGCGGAGTGCTACTGCTGTGGAACAAAGCGCTGCCAAGCGCGGGGCTTTTTTGCTTTCCGGGCTAAGTAGAAGCTCTCTTGAGCCGAACAACGACGGGAGCAAGCCATGTGACCGATCGACGGAGTCCAGCGTTTACATAGCCCGGCCATCGTGCCGGGCTTTTGCGTTCTAGGGTGTGCGGTAGCGCTTAGCTATCGCTGCCCTCCTTGGGCGTTTCCTCCCTAGACTTGGGCCGCCGCTTTGGTTGCCGGCGGCCCCTTTTAGGTTTCAGCATGATCGAGATCAGGATCGAGCAGCGCGACCGCATTCTGCAGCGGTTTGGCAATCAGCTCGGTGCGCTGGGCGATGGCCTCGCACGTCGCGTAATGATGCGCGCCCTCAATGCTGAAGGCGACAAGGGGCGAACGCAGGTCAAGAAAGCCTTGGTGCGCCAGACCGGCATCAAGTACGGGCTGATCAACAAGGCGGTCGAGACCGTGCGAGCAACACCTGTTTCGTTGGAGTACGTGCTCAAGGCGACGGGTGACGAGACCAACCTCAACCTGTTCAATGCGCGGCAGGGCAAGCGCGGCGTTAGCGCAGCGCCATGGGGCCGGCGGCAGATGTTCAAGCATGCGTTCATGGTCCCGGCCTATGGCAACCGGGTCTATGTCCGCACGACCGACGATCGCGGGCCTCTCAAGCCGTTGTTCGGTCCGAACATCGCGCGTGAATTGGTGAAGGATGAGACCGCCGACACCTTCCGTAAGGGCAGTGCCGGGATCGCGACCCGCATCGCGCATGAAATATCGCGGGTGCTGCCTTGACCGCGGGATCTCGCGCCTCCGCGACCGCTGCCTGACCGGCTCGATCGGTGTGTCGGCCGGGCAACGAGTGGTGCCACCCCGCACCAGTGTGGCCCCCCTGCAAGGGACCGTAGCGCGGTATTTTCGCCTTACACGGGGTCGCAGCCCCTGAGATTTCGCCAGTAGATCAATTTACATGCGGTACACGCGAGCACGCGTGCTGCACGCGAGGATGCACGTGACGGCTCTGACGGACGAAGGTGAATGGGTATCGATCACGGTTGCTGCCGAGCGCCTCACGGCGGCGGGCGACTTGATCAACCGTTCGTCTCTGTCCCGTTATCTCAGCCAGCATTCCGAGGCCTTGGCCACGAAGCCTGACGGCAAGTCAAAACTGGTCGAGTTCAATACGCTGGCCGCCCATCGGTCCGAGAACATTCGGCTCCGCAAGTCGGCAGCGCCGGCTCAGTCTTCGGCCGCCGCGCCGCTTGCTGCTCGGCGGTTCGCCGGATCGCAGTCGGATGGCGCGGCACGCAAGGCGCAGGCCGATGCTGAGATGCGCGAAATGGATCTCGCCGAGCGCCGCGGCGAGCTCACGCTCGTCGCCGAGGTTGACAAGGCAGGCCGCGAAGCCGTCGCGCTGATGCATAGCGCGTTCGATCGAGCGGTCGAGGGCGAAGCGGCGTCGGCCTCGGTGAAGTACGGTTGGGATGAGCGGATCGTCCGCCTGGTGTTGAAGAGCTATGCGCGCCGCGGCACCGAGGTGTTTCATTCGGAAATGCTGAAGCGCCTCGATGCGATCAACCGGGGCGAGATGGCGGCCGAGCAGGGCGACACCATGGCGCCGGTGGTGGAGCCGTCGCTGCAATGAGCTTCCACGATCCGCGCTTGCGGTTTCCGCATGTGCCGATCGGCGCCAAGGTGCTGTTCGGCGGCATGGCGGCGGCGTCGCGGCCGGTGGAGGAGCTGACGATCAGCGAGTGGGCTGATCGCAAGCGCATGGTGTCGGCGGAATCGGGTTCGCCTTGGCCGGGCGAGTTTCGGACCGATCGCGTGCCGTATCTGCGGGAGCCGCAGGACTGTCTGCATCCGGACCATCCGGCGCGCCGGGTCACCGCACGCTGGGCTGCGCAGCTCGGCAAATCGACGGCGATCGAGAACTGGTTCGGCTTCATCGTCGATTGCGCGCCTGGCACCATGATGATCGTGCTGCCGACGCTGGAAGAGGCGACCAAGTTCAACCGCGTGAAGCTCGATCCGACGATCGAGGCCTCGGTGAAGTGGAACCATAAGGTCGCGAAGGTCAACAGCCGCGACGAGAAAGCCTCCACCACGGCGTTCAAGCGCTTTGCTGGCGGCTTCTGTCAGATCGTGAATGCGGGCTCGTCCAAGGGCCTGCAGATGGTCTCGATCAAGTATCTGGCCATGGACGAGGTCACCGGCTATCCGCGGGACGTCGATGGCCGCGGTAGCCCGCGCGACCAGGCCCGCGCCCGTCAGAAAGCCTATGGCGATCTCGCCAAGGAATGGCAGGGCTCAACGCCTGGCATCGTTGGAGAGTGCGCCATCACGGCGGACTTTGAGGCCGGCGACCAACGCTACCTGTATCTGCCGTGTCCGCACTGCCGCGCATTCCAGCCGCTCTTGTTCGAGCAGCTCCGGCCGGCGGACGAAGAGAAGAAATTGCCGGCGCATATGCGCTGTATGTCGTGCGACGGCGTCATTCTCGACGGCCACAAGCGGGATATCCTCATTGAGGGTATCTGGATTGCCCGGCGCGTGCGTGAGGGCGAGCCGGATGTCCCGCTTGTCATCAAGCCAGAAGATCTCGGCAAGTGGCGCTGTGACCCCTGCGAAGGCCGCTGCAGCGAATGGCAGCCGACCTACCATCTGTGGGCGGCCTATGCGCCCCGCGAGCGGTTCTCGGAGATCCTCAAGCGCTGGTTTGAGGCGCAAGGCGACACGACGAAGCTGCGCGTGTTCTATCAGCAGGATCTGGCAGAGCCGTATGATCCGGGCGGGGTAGCCGTCGAGCACGACAAGGTTGTCGAGGCCGCACGGAAGTATCCATTTCCGCGTGGCAAGATCCCGGCAGAGGCCGGCCTGCTCGTGTCCGCTGCCGACGTGCAGGGGTACGGCATCAAGTGGGCGGTTTATGCCATCGGGCCGCGCGGGCAGCGCTGGCTCATCGATCGCGAAGTGTTCGCGGGGGCGCCCGACCAGGTGGACGATGCGTGGATCGCTCTCGCCGATGCGCAGGCTCGCACCTATGAGACGGCCGGTGGATCGCAGAAGGGGATCGACCTTCACGGCGTCGACTCCGGCTTCGCCACGGAGCGCGTCTACAAGTTCTGCTCTGGCCGCCCGAACGTCTATGCGCTCGACGGTCAGCACAAGATCGGTTTGCCTTGGCTGGGCACGCCGAAAAAGAAAGACATCAAGGATCGCTTCAAGCGCATCGTCTCAAAGGTGCTGCTGTATCCGGTCGGCCTGTACGATGTGAAAACCGAAGTGGTCGCGGATCTCGCGAACTTCGTTGCCGGTCCGAACAATGCCGGGCAGTGGCCTCGCAACACCTACCACCTCTCGCAGGAGCTCTGCGACGAGGAGTTTGCGAAAGAAATGACGGCGGAGCGACTTGTCGATCCAGACGAGGAAGCGAAGGCGACGATCACTCGGCGCGCCCGCCGCATGATCAAACCGAGCGCCATCCGCGAATGGAAGCGCATCCTTGGTCGCCCGAACGACTGGTTCGACGTCGCGGTCTACGTGACGGCGCTTGCTTGGCACCTCGAACACAAGCGCCGGCTCAACGATGCGCGTTGGGCTGAGCTGCTGGTCGCTGTGCATGGTGTGAGTGTCGCGCCTGACCTTTTCGAGGCGGCAAGCCTGCCGTCGCCCTTTGAGCGCAAGAGTTCTGAGACGCCGACCGAACGCAGCGAGCGCACGGCCGCCCGTCGTGACAAATGGAAGAACCGCAAGTGACCACACTGCCCAATCCATTCATTGCCGGAGCGACGCCGTCGCGATCGGTCGAGACGCGGCCGGGCAGGGCACGTGCAGGCTATCTGCGCGACACGAAGTCTCAGGTGCTATCGACCCGCGGATCGTTCATTCGCGAGCACCGGGATGATGTACGGGTCGCCTGGCGCCGCGCCGCCAGCCTTGCTATGGATCTGATCCAGAATTCGGGCCAGCTCCGCGGCGCTGCTGACCAGGTCGTGGCCGACACTGTCGGCGTCGAGCTCGTGCTCAATCCGCAACCTGATCTGTCTCTGCTTGGCTATAGCGAGCAGGAAGCGGCGGATTTGATCAAGACCATCAAGGCGCGTTGGAAGCGTTACGCCTGGTCGCCGCGCGAGTGCGACCTGCGTGGCAAGCTGACGGTGCCGCAGATGATCGACATCGCGCTGCGCTGGGACATGGTGTTCGGCGAAGCTCTCGGCGTCGTCAGTTTCATGACCCGCGCGCAGCGGCGACAGTATGGCATAACCGCCGGCACCAAGCTGTGCATGGTCACGCCGTCCCGCCTCGTTCAGGACACAAGCGAGATCGAGGGTCTGTTTCAGGGCGTCATTCACGACCCGAACGGCCGGCCTGTCGCCTATCGCGTGCAGGAGCGTGAGGCCGGTATCTTCGTCAAGCGAGACTATCGCGCTCATGATCGCGACGGCCGGCAGCTCGTCGCGCATGTGTTCGATCCGCTGGATTCCGGCGACGTCCGCGGCATCAGCCGGATGGCGGCGGCATTTCGCCAGCATATCCAGCGCGAAATTCTGGTCGATACCACGATCCAGACCGCGATCATGCAGACGGTCTTTGCCGCGGTCCTGACCAGCAAAACGCCGAGCAAGGAGGCGTTTGAGGCCATCGAGGCGATGAGCGATGACGTGCCGGGTGCAGACGGTGCCAAGCCAGTCAGCTACGCGGACGAGTTCAAAGACTATTTTATGTCTCGCCTCGATCGCGCTGCAGAGAGCGAGATCGCGATCGGCGACGCACCCCAAGTCTCGCACTTGGCGCCGGATGAAAAGCTTGAGCTGCTCTCGACCCAGACGCCGGGGCCGCAGTTCCTGCCGGTGCACCGCGAACTCGCTCGCGACATGGCGCGTGCGATCGGCACCTCGTTCGGCGGCCTGACGATGAACCATGAGAACGCGACCTATTCGTCGGTTCGCATGGAGAATTCATCGATCTGGCCGGTCGTGACGAGGCGGCGCGAGCGCATCGCTGCTCCGGTCAGTCAGGTCGTTTACGAGAGCTGGCTCGATGAAGAGGTCGGCGAGGGGCGCATCGATATCAAAGGCGGTTACGAGGCTTATCGTGAGCATCGCGATCTAATCACGTGGGCGCTGTGGCAAGGGCCGGCCAAGCCTAGCGCCGACGATCTGAAGGGTGCCAAAGGCGCGAGCGAGCGCCTGTACAACGGCACATCGACGCTTGCTGATGAATGCGCCGAGCTCGGCAAAGATCCGGACGAGGTGTTTGCGCAGCGGCTCCGCGAGCACAAGCGCTACACCGAAGCCGGATTGCCATCGCCTTTCGTGCGCAATCCGAACGCGACCGCGGACGAGCCCGATGACGAGCCGAAGCGAGACCGGTCGAAGAGTGAGGCAACCCCATGACCACCATGGTTGAGATCGATGGCGTCGAGATCGACATGAACGATGCCTGCGCTGTCGTTACTGCCCTGCGCGCCGCAGAGCTTCGCCTGGCGACCGGCGGCGGTGTGGTGATGACACGGTTCGGGCGGGATAACGAGGTGCGCTGGGACCGCGGCAGCCTGGCGGGCTTGGCGGATCTCATCGGCCGCTATGAGCGGTTGTGCGAACGCGCCAGCGGGCGTCGTTCGCGCTTCGCCAAGCGCATGCGCTTTGTGCGCTGAGAGGATCTCCAATGTCGCTTGCTTATAGCCGCATCTGTAATGCGCTGTTCGATCAGCCGCATCTTTACCATCCGCGCAAGGCGGAGACCGTTGTTCGCATGCTTGGACCGCAGATCACAGGCCATGCCGTGACGATTGTGAACGGCGAGGGTGGTGCGGATCACGTGGCCTTCGCTGGCGGGCGCCCCTCGGCTGGTGTCATCGGTGATCGCATGGGGCGCGCTTACGATAAGGCTGGCTATGCGCCGTTCGATGTGGTGGAGAATGTGGCGATCATCCCGGTCGAGGGAACGCTTGTTCAAAAGGGCGGATGGATCGGCAGCTCCTCGGGCGAGACGTCGTACCAAGGCCTGATGACACAGATCGCGCGTGCGCATCGTCCGGAGATCAAGGGCGCCGTCTTTGAGGTTGATAGCTTCGGCGGCATGGTGAATGGCGCGTTCGAGACGGCCGCGGCAATGCGAGAGCTGTCTAAGGCCAAGCCGACCATCGCGATCCTGACAGACTTTGCCTATTCCGCGGCTTATCTGCTCGCGAGTCAGGCTCGCCAGATCATCGTGCCGGCCTTCGGCGGCGCCGGTTCGATCGGCGTGGTGATGATGCATGCCGACTTCAGCGGCAATCTGGAGCAGGAAGGCATCAAGGTTACCTTCATCCATTCCGGCGCGCACAAGGTAGCAGGCAACCCATACGAGCCGCTTCCTACTGATCTGCGCGATCGCTGGAAGGCGCAGACCGACGTGATCCGCGATCAGTTCGCGACCGTCGTCGGGCAGGGGCGCGGCAAGCGCTTCACCAAAGCCCAGGCGCTGAAGACTGAGGCGGACGCGTACACCGCCGCCGAAGCTCTCGAACTTGGCCTTGTCGATGCCATCGGCGATGGCCGCGCGGCATTCGCCGCCTTCATCAAAGAAGTCAATCGGAGATCCTAACGATGTCTCGAAGCCTATTCGCCGCGATCCACAACGCTGTTGTGGGTCCGGTCGATGATGCCCTCGATGAGGGCGAAACCGGCGCCGCGGCGCAAATTCCACCCACGAAGGAAAGCACCATGTCGAAAGACAGCCCGCCCGCCGGCGGCGTTCTACAAGCCGGCACCATCACCCAGGCGGAGCACGAGGCGGCGGTGAATTCCGCGCGCGCCGAAGGCAAAGCCGAGGGCGAAAAGTCTGCGAGCTCCCGGCTCAACGCAGCGCTCGGCGCCGATGGCGTCAAGGGCGATGCCGGCCGCATGGGCGCTGCGCTCGATCTCGCCGGCAAGTCGCCGAACATGTCCGGCGAGGACGTCGCTGCCTTCGTGGTGGCGAACGTTGCGGCCTCGACGGTCAAGCCGCCGGCCGGCGCCAGCGCCGACAAGTATGCGGCCGATCGCGTCGCAGCCGCGGGGCTCGCCCAGCCGCAGGGCGGCGACACCGGCAAGAAAGCAACCATCGACACTGGCGGTATCTACGCCTCGCGTCGCAAGCAGCAGGAGGGCTGATCTACCATGACGTTGAGCACCAAAACCGAGGGCGTGCGCCCTCTCGCCTTTCTGTTGTCGGAAGGCAACGTCGGCATCTCGCGCGAAGTCGTCACCATCAAGGCCGGTGCCGGCAAGCTGAAGCCGGGCACCGTGATCGGTCAAATCACCGCGGACAGTAAGTGGATCGCGTCGCCGAACGCTTCGGTCACCGGTTCGGAGGGCGCGGAGTCCGCCAAGGGCGTCCTTGCTTACTTCGCCGACGCAACCGACTCCGACGTCCAGGCGGTGATTGTTCGTCGCCTGGCAGAGGTCAAGAAGCCGATGCTCATCTTTGACGCTTCGGTGAACGATGCCACCAAAACCGCAACCAAGCTGAGCCAGTTGGCTTCGCACAACATCATCGCCCGGTAACAAATTCTCGGCCGGCAAGGAGCCAAAAATGCCTGAACTTATCGACATCTGGGATGGTGATGGATTCACCATCCAGTCGCTGACCGCGGCGATCAACAAGGAGCCCTACCGTCCCGGTCAGGTCTCCGCGAGCGGCATCTTCTCCGAGGATGGTGTCACCACCACCCGGATCTCCATCGAGGAGCGCAACGGTCAGCTCTCCCTCGTCGAGCCAACCAACCGCGGCGGTCCCGGCGAGACGACCGGCGACGGCAAGCGCAACCTCGTACCGTTCGATATCAACCACTATGAGCGTGACGATAGCGTCTATGCTGACGAAGTGCAGGGCGTTCGCGCATTCGGCACGGCGGACCAGGTGGAAACGGTGCAGGATCGTGTCGAGCAGAAAGGCAAGCGTCATGCTCGCGATCTGACGATGACGCTCGAACACCAGCGTGTCGGTGCCATCAAGGGCATCGTCACTTCGAAGAGCGGTGCAACGCTGCACGATCTCTATAATCGTTTCGGCATCGCCGTGCCTGCCGCGGTGTCCCTCGCTCTTGCTGATGCCGATGCCGACGTGGCCGGCCTGTTTCAGGATGTTGTCTACTCGATCGAGGACGCTCTCGACGAAACCTACAGCGGCATTCATGTCTTCACCGGTCGCGATTTTCACAAGTCGCTCTGGCGCCACAAGTCTGTTCGCGAGACCTTCCTGTACAACGGCGGCGCCGCAATTCTGCGCAACGATGTTCCAGACAAGTTCGAGCTGGGTGGCGCGACGTGGGAGCGGTATCGCTCGGGCGCCAAGGCAACGGCTGATCTCGGCGCACCATATATCGCGGCGAATGAAGCGCGCGTTGTCGTGAAAGGCGTGCCGGATCTCTTCATCACCCGATTCGCGCCGGCAGACTACGAAGAGACGGTCAACACGGTCGGTCTGCCCTTCTACATGAAGCAGTATCCGAAGCCTAACGGCAAGGGCCGGAACCTCGAAGTGCAGATGAATGCAATCTCGCTCTGCACTCGTCCCTCGACCCTCCGCAAGCTGACCATCTAGTCATCATTTCTATCAACCTCGATGCGGCCCGTACCGGCGGGCCGCATCTTGGCTGCGACGAGCGCCATCATGACGCTCATCCGAGCCAAGCAGAAGGAGTGGACTATGTCGAAGAGCAAACAGGCCGCCGGCAATCTCGCTACAGCGGTTATGATGATCGCTTTCCCGAACGGCGGCATTCTGCCGACCGAGATCACAGGCGGCGCCGAGCGGACAGTACCGGCACATGAGCCCGTCGAGGTACCGCTCGCCTACGGTCAGCAGCTCGTCGGCGACCGCTTTGCCTATATCCCGGACGAAACCGAAGTCGTCGAGGCGAAGGACGTGCTGACGCAAGAACAGCGTCGCAAGCTCGATCAGAAGCTTGCTGGCCTTCGCGAGGATCTGAAGAAGGCGACCACGGACGAGCAGAAATCCAAACTGACTGCCGAGATCACCGAGGTCGAGCAGCAGCTCGCCTGACGCGCGTACTCATCGGAGCGAACCAATGCCATCTGCATTTCAGCGGGCCGTCATGAAAGCGTCGCGAGCAATCGACCGGCGTCATGCCGAGCGGCTGAGGTTCGTTCCGAAGGGGCGGGCGGACAATTGGGGGAAGCCCTCGGGCGACCCTGATGGACGGGACTCTGTCGATGTGATCGGCGGTTTGTACGAAGGAACGGCCGATTTCGCCTTCGCATCCGGCGACCGGGAGAATAGCGACTTTGCTGCGCAGACGGTCAACCAGCCGATGCATGCCTCAATCGAGCGGCGATACTTTGCCGCGAACAATCAACCGCGGGAAGGCGATCGGATTGAGGCTCTGGAGCGCAATGGAGAGGCGTTCACCGTGATGCTGGTGGTGCCTGACGGACCGAGCCGCTTTGCATTGGTTCTGGTGAGATCAAAATGAGCGGTGCCCTCGCAGAATGCGCGTGGCGCAACCTCACTGTTCTCGCGCTTCATAATCGGACATGGGCCGGCAGCAACGTCTCCTCCTCCAAGCTCAACCCGATCAACGAGCTGAAGCCGGGCGATTACGCGGGAGCAGTCGTCGTGTTTACGGACGAGGCCCGAACGGACGACTCGCAGATCGACGGAAATGATCTGTTCAGTGCTCAAAGCGTCGTCACTCTGGCCCTTGAGATCGGCTGCATCGGTGCTGTGCCGAAAGAGGCAGGGAACGATGGTGCAGCGACGTGGATGCCTGACTCAGACGAGGGATATGAGCTCACGATCGATGTCATCCGGCGCCAAGCGCTGGTCGAACTGCAGACGGGAAACTCCATCTGGGCGAAGCTTTGGCGGGACTGCCGGGTGAAGACTTCGGCGATCTATGTCGCGAGAGGCAGTGCGATCGAGAAGGGTGTTCGCTCGGCTTTCAAGCGGTGCGAGATGCGCTGCCAGCTCATTGCTGACCCTGTGCCTGGCCGGCCGCTTCCGAAATTCTGGGTGGATTGTCTGGCTGCGTTCGACACCCATCCAAGTATGCAGGACATCGCTAAGACTCTCCGCTCTCTGGCTGAGGGTGACGCCATGCCGGAATGGCGATCGACGCAGGCCGAACTGGGTCTCACGGATGATGGCGTGCGCGGGCTCGGTATCGTCCCTTCGGACGACGCTGGCCCCGCCGATGAGTTGACCGTGGTTGTTTCGTCCGGAGCAGGGCAACCCGACATCGAAATCTCGGTCGATGCTGACGAGGCGACTGTCAAGGTTGGTGATGGCGACCCCGTCGTCGTCGCGGAGGCCGTCGATGGCTGACATCGAGCGAATCCTCAGCGAGTTGCTCGACGGCCAGACCGAGCTCGTGATGCGCGTCGCCGAATATGAGCGCCGCATGGACAACACCCTGCGGCACGGCAAGGTCACTGACGTCGATCCCGAAAAGCATCTCGCTCGGATCGAGATCGGCGAGCGCGACGGGACCGTGCTGAAATCTGCCTGGCTGCCCTATGGGCAGATCGCGGGCGACTACAAACAACACCGGCCTCCAACTGTAGGGCAGCAGATGACGATGTTCGCACCAAACGGCGAGATCCGCCAAGCGGTCATCATGCCCTTCACTTGGTCGGATGAGCAGAAAGCGCCGTCCGATAAGGGCGATGAGCATGTCACGACCTATGGCGACAAGTATCGTCAGCGCGAGAAGAAAGACCTTCGCGAATTCACCCTCGACAAGGTGAAACAGGTCATCTCGCCGGACAAGATCACGACGTCGATCAACGGCGGCAATACGCCGAAGGATGGCAATGGTGCGAAGGCCGACGACGGCGACGGCAGCAATGACCAGGCCGATGCCGGCTCGTCCATCGTGCAGGAAGAAAAGAAGATCACGCACAAGATCGGTTCGACGTCGATCGTGCAGGACGAAAAGACCGTGACGATCGCGGCCGTCGATAAGATCCTGCTGAAGGTGGGTGGCTCCGAGATCGAGCTCACGCCCGCTCTGATCGCTCAGATCGCTGAGGCCAATGTGATCGTTGGTCCGACCTTTACGGGCATGACGAGCAAGACTGATCAGGATGGACAGCGCGTCATGACGCAGGCGGGACCGGCCCTGCAACACAAATCGAAGGCTTGACCTTGACCCAGATCGCACCATTCCCCGGCACCGGCATGGACCGCCGCACCGGCAAGCTGATCACTGGCTGGCCGCATGTGCTGCAGTCGCTCGACGTGATCTTCACGACGCATTTCGGACAGCGCGTCATGCGCCGCTGGTTCGGCTCGTTCGTGCCGAAGATCCTGGGCGAGAACATGACGCCCTCGACCGTGCTGCGGTTCTGGACGGCCATCTGCATCGCGATCGACACGTGGGAGCCGCGCTACCGCGTCATCCGGATCGTGCCGCGTGGCTCTTCCGACCAGATGTTGAAGGGCGCGCTCGGCTTCGAGATCGAGGGCGTCTACATGCCGCGCGGTCATCTCGGTGATTTTACGCCGGAGCAGGATATCCGGTCGGTTCGCCTCGGCGGCAACGCCTCGGGCTTGCGCGTTCTCAGTGGAGCCTCGCAATGACGACGTCCTCGCCGCTGGAGCTCGCGCTCTACAGGCTGCCGCTGCCGGTCGTTGTCCGTGAACTGGATTATGAGGCCTCGCTCGCCGCGCGGGTTGCTCAGTTCAAGACGCTATGGGAGGCGAAGCGAGCCGCAGATCCGGTTCTGCCAGAATTCGACACGCTCATCCTCGAAAGCGACCCTGCGAAGGCGCTGCTCGAAGTCGCCGCATTCGGCGACATGCTGTTCGTCGGCGAGCTCAACGATGCCGCGCGTGTCGTGCGCCTCGTCAATTTTGCGCAGGGTGGCGATCTGGAACTGCATGCCGCTGAGGTCGATCTGGAGCGGCGCGCCAGCGAGAAAGATCCGGAGCTGCGGTCGCGTGTCATCACGCGCCGCCGCGGATCTTCGGCGGCCGGGCCGGATGACTGGTATCTGTGGCATGCCCAGGCGGCGTCGGCGGACGTCGCGGAAGTCAATGTCGCTGACGGCGGCGGATGGGTCGATGTCGCTGTGCGCTCAAAGCTCGGTGATGGCGTGCCCGATGCCGCGCTGCTGGCGACGGTACGGGCCGTGTTGACGTCCCGCGCTGTCCGTCCGCGCTGCATCCGCGTGACCGTGTCGCCGGCTGTCCGCAAGACCGTCAACGTGCGGGCGGTGCTGACCCTCGATCGTGACGCCATCGATCCGGTGTTCGATGCTGTAAAAGACGGGTTTGAGGCCGCGTTTGCGGAGCATGTGGCGCTTGGCCGGGATATCACGCGGTCCTGGCTGATCGCCCAGCTGTCTCCGCCTGGCGTGAAGTCCGTTGAGCTGATCGAGCCTGCCGCGAATGTCGTCATCGCGCCGAACGAGATTGCCAAGCTTGGGACCGCGCTGATCGAGCAGGCCGGCCGGGACTGGTGATGGATCAATCGCTCGTCAACGTGCTGCCGCCGAATTCGACGGCGCTCGAACGCTCGCTTGCGGAGGTGATGGACGCGCGCGCGCCGCTGGCGCCGCAGATCCCGCGCCTCGGCACGATCGGCGTGACCGAGTTTCCCGCCGACTGGTTGCCGTGGCTCGTAATCCATTACGGGCTCGACCGGATCGCCCCCTATGTCGGGGATCTGCTCAAGACCCTGAAAGAGGGGCGTGCCTGGCAGCGCGTCCGCGGGACGCCATCGGCAACCGAGGATTTCGTGCTCGATTGGCTCGGCCTCGAAGGCCTTGAGGTTCCGGATGGCTATGGCGGAGCTGGACCGGTCGAGGAAGAGCGGGTCGGGGACGTCAAATGGTGGATGTATCAGATCGCGCTGGCGGCGGCGCCTGATGCGCTCGATGTCATAGTCCGGCTGATCGGTGCCGACGATCTCTCGCGCAACGCTGGCACGGTTCTGGGCCGCATTTATGGCGGCTATGACGTGCGACCGATGCGTCTCGACATGATGCGCCTCGATGGCGCGCTGCTCGACGACTGGTCCGGCGTCTTCCTCGACGGCATCGCGCCGAAACTGTCATTCGGTCGCCTGCATGGGGTGGAGATCGATTTCCACGCCGATGTTGCGGGCGGCAGCGACGGATTGATCTCAGGCACCGCGCGGTTCGAGGAAGGCTTTGTCCTCGATCGCTCGCAGCTCGACGGCGAGGTGCTCGAACCGTCCGTCATCGCAATCCAGGCGTCGTTGTCCGGCGAGACGATCAATCTCGGCAAAGACGTGATGATGCCTTGGCCGCATGGCCGCTGGCCATTGGCCGCGTGGTCTCAATTCGAACCTTTTGCAATCTATGGGGGGCCGGATGGCACTTCTGGTTAATAGCGGCCGTGCCGGTCTGGCTGCGGCACTGAAGTCGCGGCCGATGTTCTTCGCCTGGGGCCGCGGTGCCGCCTGGTGGGGCGCAACGGACGTCAAGAACAAGACCTTTGCCGGCGCACCGGAGAAGCTGACACTGGATCACGCGCCGGTCGCCTCGCTCGTGGTCGGCGCCGTGGGCAACTCGCAGACATTCGCGACGCCTGCAGATTATCTCTTCGATGCGAACAACGGCATCGTGACCCGCGTCAATGGCGGCGCGATCGCGCCCGGCGCCACGGTCCAGACTCAGGCCGTCTACGGCACGCCCCCACTTGGTGCCGGCGATACCGAGCTCGTCAGCGAAGTCGGCCGCCGTGTTGCCGCCTCGGTAGAATTCGTCGTTCCAGATCCGGACGGCAATCTGTTCACGCCCGGCGGTCAGCGTTGGTCGGTGTCGCCCGATGCCACCCGATATCTTTACGTCGCGGTCCAGTTCGATTTCCTCGAAGCCTCGACCGAGACCATCCGCGAGGTCGGCATCTTCGTCGATAGCGTGCGCGCCGAAGGCGTGCCGGAAGGGCAGCTTTATCTCACGCCGGAAGAGATTGCGGAGCCGGGCTATCTGCTGCTGCTCGATCGCTTCGCCGGCATCAATCGCTCGCCGAGTGCTCGGCAGGGCTTCTCTTACGTCTTGGTGATCTGATGACGGACGCTCGCGACAATCTCCCCGACTACCTCAACACGTTCGACCCCGCGAAGGGCTTTCAGCGTCTCGCGCATCATTCGGACCGGTTTCTGACCGCGAACGAGCTGAACGTCTCGCAGGACATCGAGGCCAATCGCGTCAAGCAGATTGCCGACGCGTTCTGGCGTGACGGCGCTTTGGTCAGCGGCGGCGCGATCGTGCTCGGTCCGATCGTGAACGCGACCGTTGAGGCCTCGCTGGCTGACGCCAAGGTCTACATCCGCGGTGCCGTGCATGACGTCGCGGCACGCAAGCTGACGATCTCCGCGGTCGGTACCGTGGTGATCGGCATCCGCCTGCGCACTTACACCGTCACCTATGAAGACGATCCGACCCTGAAGGGCTCGGCGCCGGGCACCCGCGCGCAAGGCGAACCCGGTGCCTCGGCGCTCGTCATGAAAGGGCGCTGGGGATTCGACGGTGACGGCGAGGACGGCGATTTCTTTCCGGTCTACACCGTCAAGGATGGCCAGATCGAGACGCCGAACGAGCCTGGTCTCGATGATGCCTGGGCAAACTTGCTTGCCCGCTATGATCGCGAGGCCCATGGCGGTTATGTCGTGGACGGCTTCAAGGTGCAGCCGCTCGGCCCTGACGAGCTCGGCAAACAGGTCTTCTCGGTGTCCGAGGGGACAATCAATGTCTACGGCTACAAGCGCACGCGGCCGTCCTCATTCCGCCTCCGCGTCCCCGAAGAACCGGAGGTCTACGCGGTCGATGACGAGCCCCATGCCGTCAATTCCGGCACGCAGACCATCGTCCTGCGCTTCGCGCCGATCGCGGCGGTCAAGGAAGTCACCATCATCGCTGAAAAGACGGTGACGCTGACCCATGGCACCTACACCGGCGTGTCTGATGCTCTGCCGGACCCGACCGTGCTGACGATCCAGCTCGTGAAGCAGGGGGCGACCACCTACACGCCGACGACCGATTACAAGCTGACCGGGGCGGCCGTGGACTGGTCACCTTCCGGCGCCGAGATGGCGCCTGGCTCGACCTATCAGGTCACCTATCGCTATCTGACCAACGCGGTCCCGTTCGACGTCGAGCGCGACCGCTTCAAGATCTCTGGCGCAGCGGACGGCACCACGGCGTTCGTGAAGTACGATACCAAGCTGCCGCGTTACGACGCGATCGTGGTCGATCAGGCCGGCACGATCTCTTATCTCAAGGGGATCTCGTCACTGTTCGCGCCGCAGACTTGCTCCGTTGCGGCGACGCTCGTGAAGCTGGCGGATGTCTTCAACAATTGGGGGCTGCTCCCGACCGTTCGGCAAGTCGGCACCGTCCGCATGCCGTTTGCGGATCTGCGCAGTCTCGAAAACATGGTCACGGATCTCTACGCGCTGGTCGCGGAGGAGCGTCTGCAGCGTGATGTTGATCGCAAGGATGTCTCGTCCAAGCGGGGCGTGTTCGTCGATCCGCTGATCGACGACGATATGCGGGATCAAGGGCTTGCGCAGACCGGCGCGATCTTCGGCGGTCTCTTGTGGCTGCCGATCGAGCCGACCGTCACCACCATGCCCGTCGTCAATACCACGCTGGCATACACGTCCGAAAACGTGTTCCAGCAGCTCCAGATCACCGGCGAGTCGAAGATCAACCCATACGCCTCGTTCGCGCCCCCGGCGACTGAGGTGACCCTCAATCCGTCGATGGATCTCTGGTCGGACACTCAAACCGTCTGGAATTCGGTCGAGACCTCGCGCACCGGTTGGCAGCGAACCAATTTTGCGGCCGGACCGCTGATCGGCACATCATCCGAGGTGACCGATCGGCTTGTCAGCAGCGTCACGACCCAAGCGGAAACCATCCGTCAGCGCGCCGTTGGCTTTGTCATCCGTGGCTGGGGCTATAACGAGCCGGTGACGAAGGTGACCTTCGATGACATCGACGTCACGCCTCCGAATGTGCATGCGGATGGCAATGGTCTCGTGTCGTCTTCGTTCAATATTCCTGCCGGCGTGCCGGTCGGCGTGAAACATGTTGCGTTTCGCGGCATCAATAACGGATCGACGGCCAATGCCCTCTACACGGCATATGGTTGGTTGACGACGATCACCAACGAACGCAACACGATCACCACGTTCTGGTATAGCGCTGATCCGCTGGCCCAGACATTTCGCCTGGCTGCGCCGCGGCAGGCGATCGGGGTGGACATCAAGTTCACGAAGATCGGTGACCGCAACAAGCCGGTCCGTGTTCAGCTCCGCGAAGTGGATCTCGGCATCCCGACCGAGCGGGTCGTGGCTGAGTGCATTATCGACATGCACAACGTCACCGCGGTCAATCCGCTATCGACCGCGCCTCGGCTGGAATCGCACTGGACCTTTGCTCCGTTCACGCGACCGACCACTCTGCGCGAGGATCGCAGCTACTGCATCACGCTGCTGACGGACGATGCCACTCACGCGGTCGCCATCGCGGATCTCGGCGGTTTCGACCAGATCAATGGCTGGGTGACGAGCAACGCCTTCCCGAACGGCACTTTCCTCGACGGTTCGGATTCCCGCACTTGGGTGCCGAAGCCCGGCCGATCGCTGGGCTTCCGCCTGCGCGTCGCAAAGTTCGATCCGGCCATTCGCACGGTCGAGGTCGGCACGATCAACGTCACCAACTGCTCGGACCTGATGCCGCTCCTGGTGGCGGAGCGTCCGGAGGGGACGGCGATCGAGGTCGAGTTCGAGGCGCCGAACGGTGCGAAATACGTCACCGCGCCGGCTGTGAACGTGCAGCTGCCGTCCACGATCACCGGCGACGTCAAGGTGCGCCTGCGCCTCATCGGCACTGCGAGCCTGTCGCCCCTGATGCTGCCGCATCTGCAGATCGTGGCGGGCGCGATCGCCGCGTCTGGCGATTACATCTCGCGGGCGTTTGATGCCGGCACGGACTCGAAGATCCGCCTGGTGCTCGACGTCTATCTGCCCTCGACCGCGACATTCGAGGCAAAGATCCAGACCGGGATCAATGCAGGCCTGCCGGTCTGGTCTGGAGCCAATGCGCTGACGTTGGAGCGGGCGACGCCGCTTGGTGATGGTTGGGAGGAGCGGCAATACATGCTCGACCACGTCAACAGCGCGATCTCGCGTGCGTATGTGAAGATCACCGGCGGTCCCGCGGCTCGATCGAACGTCCGTAAGATCCGCGCCTTCGCTGTCAAATCGACGACGGGTTAATCAACATGTCGAATGATGAAACGCAGCGGGGATATCCGCTACCGTCTCCTGACAACATTGCATATGACGACGCGAAGCGTATTCGCGACGCTATCCAGTTGATCAATGATGACATGACCGAGCTCGATGAGCGCGACGCGTCGGAAGAGCAGCGGGGCAATGTGCGACTCGCTACGCCTGCCGAAGCTGCTGCCGGGACGGCCTTGGATCGTGTGCCAGCGGTCAAGCGCGTGAAGGATATGATCTCCGCGGCGATCACGGCGCTTCAGTCGTGGGTATCTGAGCAGCTTGCAGACCTAGAAACGGAGTTCGACCAAGCGAATGCGGACTTGGAGCAAGCGTTTGCAGAGGCACTCGCTGGTAAGTTGCCGACATCGGCAGTCGGAAACGGCGCAAACAAGATCGTTGCGTTCGACGCCGATGGAAAGTATCCGGCGGCGGATGGCTCCAAGCTGACCAATGTCGTGGTCAAGAAGAACTACATCATCAATGGAGCTATGCGCATCTGCACGCAGTGGGCACCCGGCATGGCCCATAGTGCCAACGCTGCATATCCGGTCGAGCAGTTTCAGTTGGCTCTTTCAGCGGGCTTCACTGGCCTCACGGCACAGCAAGTGTTGGTGCCATCGCCTGCGGGATCGCCCAACCGCCTGCGCTTCACGGCGACTCTGGCAGATACCAACATCGCGGCGGGTAAGTACGCCATTATCCAAGTGCCTCTTGAGGGCACACGCACCGCCGACCTCCAGTTCGGGACCCCCAATGCCAAGGACATTTGTGTCCGCTTCGGCTTCAAGGGACCGGCTGGGTTGGTTCTTAGCGGCAGCATCAAGAATGGCGACAACACTCGGAGTAGGCCCTTCACCTTCACTTGCACGGGGGCCGATCAGGTTGTCACCGTGCCGATGAGCGGCGACCAGACGGGGACTTGGTCCTCAGGTCTCACCCGTTCTCTCACACTGACCATTGGCTTCATTGTGGGCTCCACCTTCGCGCTGCCTGCGGGATCGTGGCAGAACGGCGGGGCGTTCGGTGCTACCGGAACTGGCAACTTCATGGCCACGTCCGGCAATGTCGCTGAGCTATTCGACGTTGGCTTGTATCAGGGCCTCAGTGCCCCACCATACGCGGTGACCGACTACGACGACGACATTCGGGAGTGTAACCGGCACTGTCAGCACATCACGCAGTACATTGCCGCTGGCTATGGTACGGCGGCCAACACCATCTACTCCACGGCCTTCTTCCAAGATGATATGCGGGACGCCCCCGCGGTCACCTTTGGCTTCATAGGCTCTTCTAACGCGGGGGCGACGGTACTAAACGCCATTACCAATAGATTCGCCCGACTGGCTTATCCTGTAGGCTCGGACGGCCATGCCTACACCATCAACAACATCCTCGCCATCTCCCGACCGTAAGGACATCACCATGTATGCAAAGTACACCAATGCTGACCATACCCTCGGTGAGTTCGAGGTGGATGGCGTCGTGTTCCATACACCGCTGCCGCCAACATCGGGGGACCTGCGGGAGTGCTACGAGTCCTTCATTGCGAGTGGCGGGACCGTGCAGCCGTTCGTTTCTCCGCCGATTAACCTCGTTGCCTACGCCAACGCCAAGCAATGGGAGATGGCGGTGAGCGGCGTGGTGCTCGTAGACATCGGCGGGCAGCCCGTACCGTTCCAGACAACGGAGGCGGCCTACAGCCTGCTCATGGGCACGGTGCTGGACATGCAGATGGAGGGTGGCCCTACGTCCGCTCACTGGCAGGTCGGCCCCACGTCCTTTCTCGACATCGACAAAGCGGGAATGATTGCTGCGGGTCGTGCCGTCAAGGCGCACATCCAAGCCACCTTCGACAAGCTCCCTGCCATCTTCGCGGACATAGCGGATGGGTCGATCACGACGCCCGCTGAGATCGACGACGCGTTTAATCAATAGTTCTGCAGCACCGGCGATCGTTCGCCCTGGCTGAACGTTTGTTGCCGCGCTGCTCGGCGCGATGACGCTCGGCCTCAACTCGACATCGTTGCCACCACAAAACGCCGTCTGACGGCGCGCTTTGCACTGGAGAAAGACCATGACCAACCCGACCTTCGGCATTACCTTCAACCGGACGAGCGATGAGCCGCGTCCGGTAGTCCCGTCTGATATGGCTGTCCTCGGTATCGTGCTTCCCTCGGACGATGCCGACGCGACCGTGTTTCCGCTCAACACGCCGGTCGAGTTCAATTCGAGCGATGCCGCCTATCTGACCAAGCTCGGCACCGGTCCGCTTTATCGCAGCGTCGCCGCCGTGAATGCCCAGCTCGACGACTATCAGCAGGCCGCGCGCGTGGTCGTGTCGCGCATTGCTGACGACGACGATATCGACCAGGTCATCGCCAACATCGTCGGCAGCCGCGCCGCCGGCAGCGGCATCTTCGCGCTGTTGCGGGCAGGCGAGGTGCTGGGCGTCATCCCGCGCGTCATCGGCGCGCCTGGCTATACCGGCCGGTTCACCCGCACCGACCCGAACGTTAATGTCACGCGAGCCGCCAAGTCGGGTGGCAACACCGGCAATGGCCTGATGACCCTTGGCGGTCCCAGCTACGGCACCGACGCGAAGAACGGGCTGTATCGGGTCCGCTGCATCGGGGGCGCTCGCTCAGCCGCTTCGGCACCGAAGGTCGGCGGCAACACCGGGACCGGCGTGATTGGCGCTCTGACGGCGGATGCAACGGCAGCGACCGGCGCCTGGCGCGTGATCTGTCAGGCGCAGTCTGCCGATGGCGGCGCGTTCGCCGTGCTGCGCCCCGATGGTGGCTTCGATGGGGTCGCCCTGGTCGGCACGGCTTACAACAGCGCCAATGGGATCAACTTCACCCTGGCCGATGCCGGCGTGGATTTCGTGGTCGGAGACGAGTTCGTTGTCACCGTCGCGGCGGCCGTGCCGGCGAATGGCGGTGTGTTCTCGGTCATTGATCCGCTCGGCACGCGCCTGGCCGATGCTGTGGTCGGCACGCCTTACAATGGTGCCGACATCAAGTTCACGATCGCTGACGGCTCGGTCGATTTCGTCATCGGTGACGGTTTCGACGTCACCGTGGTGATCACCGGCGGTGTTGCCGAAGCCAATCCGATCTGCGCGGCGCTGCCGGCCGTGTGCTCCGCGCTGCTGGCGCACGCCATCGTCGGCGGGCCGGCCACCACCAAGCAGGATGCGATCGACTGGCGCGAGACGATCAATAGCGATCGTCTCATCCCCGTCGATTGCTTCGTGAAAGCCCAGCACGGCACCGAGGTGTTTGAAGAGGATATCGTCGCCCGCGCAATGGGAATCGCCGTCCGCCGCGATTATCTCCATGGCGGCGTACCGTCGCATTCCTGGGCGAATGAGCCGGTGCAGGGCATCATTGGCCTGAAGCGCTATGACAGCTTCTCGCTGACGGATGGCGCAACGGACGGGCAGGAGCTGCTCGCGGCGAATATCGGCATCGTCGCCCGCGGCGAAATGGGCGTTGAGACCGCGATCGCGCAATCCGGCTTCATCTTCATCGCGACCGACAACGCCGGTGATGATCCGCTGTGGCAGTTCTACAATGTCACACGCATGCGCGATTACATCCATCTCGGGTTCCTCAGGGCCCTGCGCAAGCGTCTCGGTGTGTCAAACATCACGCCACATTCTGTCCAGGCCCTTCAGAACGAGATGGAAATCTTCCTGCGTAACCTGAAGGCAGGTGAGCATATCCTCGGCTTTCGGGTCGGGTTCGAGAAGGACAAGAACAGCCCGGAGAACCTCCGCCTCGGCCGCCTGCGCGTGTTCTTCCAAGCCGAAGAGCCGCCGGTGCTCCGCCAGCTCAACATCGACAGCCGCCGCTATCGGCAGGCTCTCGATGACATGCTCGACACCCTCATCGTCCAGGCGAACACGCTGGTCGCCTAACGGCGCCCGGCGGTCCCTGCATCACTCAATCGCAAACCGGAGAATTCCATGTCTCTCTTCATTCAAGAGGCCGTCAACCTGTTCGTCGGTGATGACGGCCCCGACAACAGCAAGCATCTCACGCTGACGTCGATCAAGCTGCCGACGCTCGAGGAAAAGAGCCAGTCGCATTTCGCGGGTGGCGCAATCGGCGAGATCAATATCGGCGGCCTCGGCCTCAGCGCTCTCGAAATCACTTTCGGGATCAAGGGCTATGATCCGCAGATCATGAGCCAGTTCGGGCTCGGCGGCCGGCGCAACCTGACCTATACGGTCTATGGCGCTATCCGCGACATCAAGGGCAACGCGCCGATCGAGTTGAAGGTGGTTGCGCAGGGGCGCATGGCGCGTCTCGAAGGCGACGATCTGCAGCGCGGCGAGCTCATCGGCCATTCGCACACCGTGCAGGAGATCCTCCACTACGCCGTCTGGTGGAACAATCAGGAGAAGTATTATTACGACTTCTGGACCTCGGACTGGCGCGTGGATGGTGTCTCGCAGAATGCAGACGTCCGCAACATCCTGCGCATTCCGGGCGCGAGCTGAGGGAGAGCTGCACAATGGCAACCCTTGAGCTCAAAAAGCCGATCGCCGTAAACGGCGAGTCGGTCCGCTCGATCGAGATCGATGAGCCATCGATAGGCGCCGTCGAGGCCTTCGAGGCCGCAAAAGCGGCGGGCGATACGGACATGGTGGCCATGATCAAGATGATGGCCGTGGATCTCGATTGGCCGGTCGAAGCCGTCCGGAAGATCAAGGTTTCCGATCTCCTCAAGATCTCGGAGGCCCTTGCCCCTTTCGTCGCAGCGGCTGGTCCCACTGGCGAGTCCTCGTCGCCGACGTAGCGGCAATCCTCCACTACTCTCCGAAAGACCTGAAGCGCGAACGTTGGTCCGCGCTTCTCGCGTGGCATGCCGAAGCAAGACGCATCGGCAAGGCCATGGGGTTGAAAATGGCCGCAATGGAATAATCCATGGGAACGCTCACCAGCCAGCTCGTTGTTTCGCTGATCGATAAGGTCACCGGTCCCGCAAAGACCGTGGCCAATTCGATGCAGCAACTCAGCGGCCGTATCAAGTCGGCAACCGCGGCGCAGGCTGCGGTTGCTTCGCGTCTGCAGGGTCAGATGCTGGGCGCGGTCGCGGCCGGCTATGGCTTGCAGAGAGCTCTCGCTGCTCCGATCTCAATCGCCGCCGATTTCGAGTCGGCACTGCTCGACATCGGGCAGAAAGCGGATCTCAGCGACGCGTCGATCAAGTCGCTCGGCGAGCGCATCCGCGCGCTGGCGCCGCAGATCAACCAGGCCTCGTCCGAGGTTGCCAAGGGCATCGACACACTGGTCGGCTTCGGCCTCGATCCGGAGCGTGCGGAGACCCTCATAAAGCCAATCGGCATGGCAGCGACCGCCTACAAGGCCTCGGTCGATGACCTTGCCAAGGCCGGTTACTCCGCGCTCGATAACCTGAAACTGAAGGCTGAGGACTTCGGCAAGGCGCTCGACGTCATGGCGCAGTCGGGCAAAGAGGGCGCGTTCGAAATCAAGGATATGGCGGCGGAGTTTCCGTCGCTGACGGCGTCCGCCCAGGCGCTGAAGATGGAAGGCGTCACTGCGATCGGCCGGCTCACGGCCGCGCTGCAGATCGCGCGCAAGGGCGCGGCCAGCGGGTCGGAGGCTGCGACCAACACCGCCAACCTGATGCAGAAAATCATCTCGCCGGAGACGACGAAGAAATTCGCCAAGCTCGGCGTCGATATCCGCAAAGAGCTGAAGAAAACGCAGGCTGCGGGCGGTGACATCTTCGAGATGATTGCGGCGCAGACCAACAAGGCGCTGAAGGGCGACTTGTCCAAGCTAGGCGACCTGTTCGAGGACGCCCAAGTGCAGAAGTTCTTGCGCCCCCTGATGCAGAACCTCGACGAGTACCGGAAGATCCGGGACAAGGCGCTCGGCGCTGACGGCGTTGTCGGAAAAGACTTCGCTCGGCGCATGATGACGAATATGGCGCAGACGTCCGCGTTCACGATCCGGATCAAAGAGCTGGCGATGTCGATCGGCAACATCCTGCTGCCGGCGATGAACAGCCTCATGGCCGGGCTGGCGCCGGTTGTGAAGAGCTTCGAGAAGTTCGCCGACGCCCATCCGCACCTGGTCGGCGGCGCCGTCAAGGTGGCCGCGGCGCTGATCGCGCTGCGCGTGGCGGCGATCGCGGCTCGCTTTGCTTTGGCGTTCATAGGTGCTGCGGCTCTGACGGCGCTGGCTCCGCTCCGGCTGCTACCGGCTGCCATCGGCGCATTCGCGGCCGGCCTGGTCGCCATGACCCGTCCGCTCGCGATCGCGACGGCTGCCTTGCAGCTCTTCAAGGTCGCGCTTCTCGGCACCGGCATCGGCGTGGCACTCGTGGCGATCGGCGCGGCTGCCGCCTTCGTCGCGAACAACATGAAGGGCATATCGGCCGGGTTCAAATCGTTCTTCGCTGCGGTCAAGGCAGGCCTCGACGGCAATCGTTTCCCGGCGCTGACGGCTGCAATGGAAAAGCTCGGCGCCGCGTGGAATGCTCTCACTGGCGAGATCGACGCGTCTAAATGGCAGGCCTGGGGGCAGGGCGCCGGCACGTCGGTCGCGCAGGCGATCACCAGCATCGCTGACGCGCTCGATAGCGTCGTCAAGAAGTGGGAGAGCTTCAAGGGCATCTGGAACAAGATTCAGGATGTGCTGAACCATCCGCTCATCAAGTTTCCGGACTCCATGAGCGACAAGGAAAAGTACGAGCAGGGCCGCCGAGATGATGATGCGCGGCGCAAACAATTGCTTCGGGGCGGCACGGAAGAGCGCGGCTCGTTGGATGTGCCGGTGATCGGCGGCGGCAAGAGCTGGGATCTCGGCACCGACGTGCGCACCGGCGCGCTCGACGGATCTGCGCAGGCTGCCAGCGCCGGCTCGAAAACCGGTTCGAGCTACAAGGAGAACATGAAGTCTGAGCTCGATACGGTCGCCCCGATGATCCAGCAATATATGCAGCAGTGGGGCAGCATGCTCGGCAGCTTCTCAGCATCCCCAACGATCACGCCCAAGTTCGGCCCGGTGCCATCGGGCGCTGGTCAGAAAGGCGCCTCTCTCAACGGCGTGAGCGCGCGCCAGCAAGCGGCTTTTGCCGACTACGGCTTCAAGACGGTGTAACCCATGCTTTGTCAGCTCGGTGCCTGCCAGTTCACGGTTGCGCCCCTCAATTTCCACGAGACGGATCACGATGCCGGCGCGTCCTTTGCGTCGCATGACGTGCTCGGCCGCATGCCGGATCTCGAATTCGTCGGCGAGGCGGCGGAGTCGTGGACGATCCGGGGGCGTCTCTTCCCGGAGCGCTTCGGCGGCCTCGGTGATATTGCCAACCTGCACGCCATGCGACGTGCCGGCGCGGCTCAGTTCTTCATGCGCGGAGACGGCGTCCCGATGGGGTGGGTAGTGATCGAGCGCGTCACCGAGCGATCGACCTATATCGGCTCGAACGGTGTCGGCCGCGTCATCGAGTTCGAGATCAACCTGAAACGTTCCGGCGCGCCGAATGCGGCCGGCATCTTTGGCGCCTTGATGGACATTTTCCGATGAGTGCAGAGCGCTATGTCGTCGAAGGCGATGTCATGCTCGACAACCTGATCTGGCGTCGGTATCGGCGACAGACGCCAAAGCTTGTCGAAAAGACGCTCGCTCTCAATCCAGGCCTTGCGGCCTTCGGGCCGTTCATTCCGCGCGGCACCGTGATCCTTTTGCCGATCGATGCTCCGGCTAAGAGCCGCGTTGTTCCCGTAATCAAGCTCTGGGACTGATCGTGCGCGCACTGTTTCAGATCCTCGTCGGCGGCAATGACGTCAGCAACGCCTTTAACCAGGTGCTGGAAAGTCTGACCGTCACGGATAAAGAGGGGGCTACGTCCGACACGGCGTCGATCACGCTTGACGATTCTGATGGGCAAATCTTCATGCCGCAAACCGGCGATCCGATGACGATATCGCTGGGCTGGGAAGATACCGGCGTGTCACTCGTGTTTGACGGGATCTGTGACTCGCCCAGATCGCAGGGAACGCGCGGCGGCGGCCGAACCTTGATCATCACCGCAAAAGGGTTCGACCCGAAGGACAAAGCTAAAGAGCCGCTGGAATTCCATAAAGACGATGCCAGTCTCGAGGAATTCATGAGCGAGGCGGCCGGCAAGGCCGGCATGTCGATCCGTGTGGCCGGCAAGCTCGGCTCGATCACGCGGCCGTATTGGTCGGCTGGCACCGAGAGTTTCATCCACCTCGGCCAGCGCATCGCGCGCGAGGTCGGCGGCAATTTTAAGATCCGGGGCAAGACCGGGATCATTACCGAGAAGAATGCCGGCATGTCGGTGTCCGGCATGGCCCTGGGCGGCGTTACGGCGCTGTGGGGTGACAACCTGCTCGATTGGGACATCTCCCCCGCCCTGGCGCGTCCCCGCTTCCAAAAGGCGCGGGCGCGGTTCTATGACAAGGCCAAGGCCAAATGGGTCGAAAAGCTGATCGAGATCCCCGGCCAAGGGGCTTCGTCGCCGGCGACCCATACGCATCGACAGATTCGGGCTGATGAGGATGAAGCCGAGAGCTCGGCGACCGACAATTCAAAGTCGTCAGAGAAAGAGCGGGGCGGCGGATCGGTTACGATCGTCGGCAATCCCGCCGCACAGCCCGGTGGTGGCTGCACTGTCTCAGGCGCCCGGCCCGGTATCGACGGCTCCTACAAGATCGAGAGCGTCGAGCACACGCTCACGAGGAGCGATGGTTACAAGACCAAGCTCGAATTGAAACACCCGGAAGGCGACGTCGGCAGCGACAACCGCGAAGCCGGCTAGGCGACCAACCTCAAATCCAAATCACCAGGCCGTGCCAGCACACCCGCTGACGCGGCGATTGCGCATGGAGAAAGACATGGCAGATCTCGTTGCTCTCAAGGCCGCGAATGCGAAGCGCTGGGCGAATGCCCGGCTGACCCGCGGTCCCGAATTCATTGCGCCGGCACGACGGGCCGTCGCGAACAAGCCGCGCTATCTCGCGATCGCCCAGCGCGCGAAGATGCCGGACATCGGGTGGGTCTTCATCGCCGTCTCGCACTATCGGGAGTCGGCGCAGGATTTTACGAAGAACCTCGGTCAGGGAGATCCGCTCGGCCAGAAAACCACCCATGTGCCGGCGGGGCGTGGGCCGTTCTTCGGCGCGACCGCGTTCGAGGATGCGGCTGTCGATGCGCTGGTCAATTGCGCGCCTTATGCTGCCCGGCTGACCGATTGGTCTGCCGCCGGCATGCTGACCAATCTGGAGCGCTATAACGGCCTTGGCTATGCAAACGGGCCTGTCACCAAGCGCAATGGCGCGGTGATCGCGCGTTATCCGGCCCAGCCGAGCGCCTATGTGTGGTCGGGCACCGATCAGTATGTGAAGGGCAAGTACGTTGCCGATGGTGTGTTCGATCCGAACACCGTCGATAAGCAGCTCGGCTGCGCAGGCCTCATCCTGGCGATGATGCAGCTCGATGCATCGATCTCGTTCGATAAGCCTTCGGCAGATCCAGAGCCGTCCGTAATTCCGGTCCTGCCGGCGGTCGGCGTATTCGACGCGCGATGGCTGCAAGTGTCCCTCAATGTGCTCGGCGCGTCGCCGCTGCTCGTGGTGGACGGCATCAGCGGACCAAGCACGCGCAGTGCTGTACGCAAATTCCAGTCCAGCAAAGGTCTCGTCGTGGACGGCCTGGTTGGACCCGCCACGATCGCAGCGATCAACGCCGCGCTGGCCGTGCCCGCGGCTACCGGAAAGCCGATCGTGGTCCCGACCATCACCGTGCCGCCGGCCGGCGAGGTGAAGTCGGGTCTGGCGCCGACGTTCTGGGGGCGCGTCGTCAATCTGTTCAAACCGAAGGTGTGATCATGAAGGTGTTTCTCGCTGATGCTGCCGTCGTTGTCGCGCTCCTGCTTTGGTACGCGCTGGTCGGGCGTCCCTGGCTGAAATCGAAGCCATGGGCGCAGGCCTTTTTCGCTGCGATCGAGCCGATCGAGATCGCGCTTTACAAGAAGTCCGAGACGATCCTTTGGGCGCGCCTGAAAATGATTGTCGGTGCAACGCTGACCATCTTGACCACGGTCGGCTCGATCGATGTCACGCCCATCATGCCGCTCGTGCCGGAGGCGTATCAGGGTGCGGTGCATACGGCGATCAATCTCTTGCCGCTCCTCATCACCGTGGTCGGTATGATTGATGAAAAGCTGCGCAACACGACGACGAAGCCGATCGAGCTGGTCGCGGTGCCAGACAAGGCGGTGCCGCCGGCTGTGGTTCTCGCGCTTGCGCGGGCTGACATGGCAAAAATGGACGCCGTCGCAGCGGTCACCGAAGCAAAGGCGGCTTGATCATGCTGACCTTCATGGCGGCCCTGCCAGCGATTCTCGGCGCGCTGGCAGGCATGGTGCCGTCGCTGGTGCAATTGTTCACGCTGAAGGAAACGAATGCCCACGCAATCGCAATGGCGCAGCTCCAGATACAGGCTGCAAAGGAAGGCGGCGCGCTACAGATTGATCTCGCGAATTCTCAGGCTGATATCCGACAGGCAGACCATATTTACCAGTTTGCTAGCAGTGCTTCTGGCAACCGCTTTGTGGACGCGCTGGCCGTACTTGTCCGACCTTACATCACGCTGGTCTTTTTCCATCTTTGGATTCTGATCGAGGTCTGTCTCGTCATCTTCGGGATTAACAGTGGCTATGATCTCGGTCAGCTCGCAAAGCTGGTGTGGGATGACAACACGGCCGCGATCTTCGGTGCCATCATGGGCTTCTGGTTCGGCGATCGAATGTTGAAGCGTGGACAGCAGATGGCAGCAACGCTCGCGATTTCACAGCCGGTCGCGAGTAAGCCGAAATGACGCGCGCTGCAGCTGGGAAGCTCGCGTATCTATTGTTTCGCCACGCCGCGTCGGAAAAGTACCCGACGCGTACAGTTGAGCAGATGCTCGCCGTCGCGCTGCTTGTGTGGGCAGGCGCATGTGCCGCGCCCGCTCGCATGATGAATGGCCCGACATTCGAGTATCTGCTCGTCATCGCGCCGGAAACCACATGGGGCTACATCGGCGTGTTCTTCGGAGCGCTGCGACTGTTCGGCCTCTATCTCAATGGAAATTGGCGGCGGTCTCCGCTGCTGCGTTTTGCGGGCGCGATGGTCGGCCTCATTTGGTGGATCATTATCAGCGCGTTGTATTGGCTAGCAGTAAAGAACGGGGCGTCCGATTTTCCGATGAGATACGTGATCTTCGTCTTCATCTATTTCGAGGTTTATTCCTGTTTCAGATGCGGGCAGGACCACGCATCGCCGAAGGCGCGGGACGCCCGCAATGCCGGCTGAACCGCAAGACGCGATTACGATATGGGAGGCCGTGAAGTTCCTCGGACCACTTGTTGGGACGGGCGGCATCACCGCTATGGCCGTGGCGTATATAGGGACGCGGCGCTCCAAGCCTGACGATAACAAGACGGACAAAGGGCCGGCTCTCGGCATCCAGGCATTACTGGCCGATCACATGGCTATGGAGCGCTTCACGAATGAGATCGGTGATCTCAAAGACGAGGTGAAAGACCTCGTAAAGGCCATCAATCGCGCTTGCGACATGATGGATATCTCGGCCGCGCTCAAGCGGCTGCAGAAAAACGACGACTAACTTATCCATAGACAGGGGCTTCCAATGATCCGCTTTTTCGCGGCTGTTTTGCTGTGCGTGTTTTCGATTGGTTCAGCTGATGCGCGACAACGCGTTGTGGCGTGCGTCGAGGGCGGTGACGTCATGCGCCCCGTCTGCGGCATGGGTTTGCCGTATGCGCAATCTGCAAACTTTTTGCAGGGCGTGAAGTCGATCCGCGTGACGATGACGCGGGAAGCTCGGCCGGCGTGGAGGATGAGAGTTCGATCGGCTGTTGCCTTGCCGCGCGATGAGATGCCGTTCGGCGGCATGGTGTCGATCGCCAAGCCTGCCCGGTACATCGCGGGCAGGCTTATTTGCGCCATCAATGTCAATTCAGCTTTGGCGGAGCGCGGAATTGTCGGCACTGGTTCCGCGCTCGCGAAGTCATTTCTGTCTTGGGGGCGATCATCGCCGCCGGTCCCAGGGGCGATCGCCGTCTCGTCTCGTGGCCGGCGAGGGGGACATGTCGCGATTGTAAGCCGGGTCGAGGGCGGTCGGGTCTATGTTTGGAATCCGTCACCGCGTGGTCGTGGCTGGCAAGAGCAGGCCTACCGGCACCGAGCGATAGACTATCGCGTCCCAAGCTGAAACGCGTTTACCTGGCTGTTGGCCTCCAAGTTGCGGTCGGGTATGCGAAAGCCCGCGCGTCCCCGACGTCGCGGGCTTTTTGCGTCAGGCGTCTGTCTTGCGGCGCGATTTGCGCTTCGGTGTCGAGATCTCCGCGATCGCCGAGAAGAACGGCATGTTCCGGTCGATCCACCTCTTTTCCACCCGCAGCGCTATCACCGCGTGTGTCTCGTCCTCGGCTATGACGCGGGCCTCGGTTTCGAGTAAGGAAGCGCGATCCATCAAAATTACTCCGGCACTGTTTTGCGTTGATAGTTTCTTAAGACGCAATCCTCACGTTATGCGTGCAGATTTACCAGCGGTTTATCTCTTGCGATGCGAACCGAATATCCACTGTTCGTCAGGTGATGGCACCGCGTGCGAGATGCAATCGCTTCGCGCCATGTTATGGTTGCAAAATCACCCGCAAATGGGTGATGAGGCTTGCGCGGCAAGCCTCCGGTGCAGCCGACGATGCGACGAAATGTCTAGAAACGTGCTCGGACGATCAATCGATGTCTACGAGACGTAGCAAGCGGTGACTTCAGATGCGGTCCAGCGCAGGGGACGACTGGACGAGCGCGTTGCCAGAATGTCATCAAGTCGCTAGGAGTTTCCGGAACAGGAGGATGCTGAATGCGCCACGAAGGTAGCTGCCACTGCGGCGGCATTGCGTTTGACGTCGAGGGCGATTTTGCGTCGGCGATGGATTGCAATTGCTCGATGTGCCGGCGCCGCGGCGGGTTGCTGGCTTTCGTCCCGAGCGAACAGTTCACGCTGAAAACGCCGGCTGAGAAGGTCTCAACCTACCAGTTCAACAAGCACAATATCGCACACCATTTCTGCGCGACTTGCGGCATCGCCCCCTATGGCGAAGGCAAAGGGCCAAACGGGGTGATGATGGCCGCGATCAATCTGCGCTGCGTGCCATCGATAGATCTCGCAGCGCTGACCGTCCAGAAGGTCGATGGTGCAAGCTTCTAATGCGATTCTAGTGAGATTCCCGCCACCACGGATTCGCGAAGCCTATCGGGATCGCGGCGGGCTTTTTGATTTAGCGTATCTCACGCTACAGCCACGATGCCCCCGGGCCCGCCGCTAGATTTGGCAGCACTGCTCATTCCGCCGCCCTACCGTGCCCATTTCTTAATGTATCGGAAATCTTGAGTTCAGCGGCTGCCCGATCCAAGGCCTTCCGGCTCAGCCCGACCCGCCGAATGATCTCGGCTGCTTGCTGGACGCTGAGTCCATATTTGTAAGCTAGGTAATCTGCGGTGTACCCGCCGTCATTTTCACTCTTAACCATGGGGGTCCCAAAGCCGGGTGGTTAAGCCTAGCTTCTCCGGCACCTCTATAACCGCAAGCTGCATTCCTGTTCCGGAACGGAGGGCGCCTATTTGCTCGAATCCGCCATTAAATTGCGGTGTTGAGTATGAGCTGGACGGCGGCGTTTTCTCGATCCCATCCGGCGGCAAGACTCTGCGCGCCTGGCGCAGAGCGACAGTGGCCTGGGTCTGTCATAAAGACCTTCCTGAACTATGGCACGGAGAAAGCGGCTTCATCGTCAAGCTTGCGGAGAGCGGCCTTCAGCTTTCGCACGCCGGCCAATTCGATATTGTGACGCCTCGCGACTTTGGCGACCGCACTGGTGCGTCGATTCAACGCTCCGGCGGCACGAGCGACCGACGCGCCTTGCTCCGATAACTGCCGCAGTCGGATGATATCGGCATCGGTCCAGCTACGGCTTGTGACGTGGGTCATAATCATCTCCCTACTTTGGAGGCTGCAGGCCTGGCGAATTTGCCCAGCGCTCTGCCTGGGCCTCGGTTTCGATCTGCCGGGCCTGCCTCATGAGCTGATCGCGCTCGCTGCCCGGACGCATCCGCAGCGCTTCGGCGCGAAGAAGCTTCGCGCGATCGACGAGGATCTCTGGAGGGTTTTGCTGAGCTGCAAACATACGCTTTGTCATGCGCATATTCCCCTTTCCATTCTTGTGGAGGGCGGGAGGGCAGTCGCGTTCTCATCACCGATGGATACCAATGGCCGCGCGGTGATGGCGGTAGTTCAAGCACCTTTGTCGCGAGAGTCTAGCATTCTTTTACAGAAAGTTTTTGGAACAAAACCGTCGATTGCACTTCCTTAGTTCGAGGTGCGCATGTTTCGTTGGTTTATCAGCAAGTTATGGGTTCCGTCAGCAGTTGCTGAGCAGATCAAAGAGGCGTCGGCGCCGTTGATCGATAGATCGGATCTGGCTCAACTTGTTCGCCTCCTGCAAGAGGACGACCTAGATCAGGTCGCTGACGGAGAAGCTGAAGGTTGAACTTCGGGCTCCTCGGCGCGATCAGCCCCGATCTGACATCGCGCGCATTCGAACCAGTATCGCGCAGAACCGGAGATCGGGAGCAAGGCCCGCACCAAGTCCATCCGCACTTCGCACTTGGGACAGGTCGGCGCGTCTAATAGGTTGCTGCTCGGCATAGGGGACATTCCGAAAGGGTCCAGAATGCATGAGACCTATTGGGCGGTCTGCTAATCAGATAGCGAATTTCCAAAATCGCTTCGCTGCATGGTTGTGTCGTCTTGCCATGAGGCTTCAACCATCAATTGAGACGGGCAAACGAGCGCGCGACGATCTATGGACAGTAGCGCAGACCGGTAGTAGAGCGCGCGGCATCAACGTGATGTGTGAGCGTGTGATGTCCGGATCTTCATCGCCCGTGCTGTTTCAGGTCGAGCCGCTATCCAGCGGCTATGGTTACGTTATCAAGGCGACCTGGCCGGACGGCTTTTGCGAAAATCTTGTTGGTCGATTTGTAAGCCGTGAAATGGCTGAAGCCTGGATCGAAAGCGACTCAGAGGTTTATGTGAGCGCTCGACGTGCCCATCACCCAGTCTGAAGCGCCTAATGAACGCGATTGCGGTAATGTTCCAGCACAAAGGTCCGCAGTCCGGATGAGAGATTAGGCCCCTCGCGCTTACTATCTACATCTGCGATGAGTCCGAAAAGCGACACCTTGCGCTCGTGCGCAATGTCCTTGAGGGCATCCCAAAAAGCGTCTTCAAGCGTCACGCTGGTCTTCCTCTTGCCGACGACGACAGACCGTTTTCTGACGCCCGATCTAAGGTGCCCTCCAATAATAGTGCTGCGTTTCAATGGTGAAGTCATTCGGAACCGGAGAAGCTACGGGCTATGAGCACTCAATCTGCAGATTAAGCGGGGCCGCCGGATGCAATCGTCGGCGACCCCGCGCGTCGTGAACGGAAGTGGGGAACGCTCACGCCGCCGTGCCGGATTTTGGCGTGTCAATGTCCTGCAGGCAAGGCGCCGGAAGCGCGCAGCGCGGCCCGGACCCGTCGGACGCCGTCAAACTGCTTTCCAAGCATCCGAGCCTTTTTCTGTACGCTCGAGGAGTTACGTCCCAAAGCGGCAGACGCCCGCATTAATGACGCACCTTCATCGCAGAGCTCGACGAGCCGCTTCTCATCATCTTTGGTCCAGACGCGTGTGATCGATCGCTTCATTGATTCTCTTTCGGCGGCTTCAATTCACCCTGCAGCCATCCTTCGGCTAATTTCAGAGGATCTGGATCGAGCGTCGTCACGATGAACATGCATTTCGGGCATTCGTAGGCATGCGTCACGAAGCCTGGCTTAGCGGGAGATGAGCGAATCCACGATGTGGCTGAAGCGCATTGTGGACAGGGAGGATGACGTGTTCGCGGCATGGGTGGATCCTAGTCCTCGCCTCACGATCGAACAACATTGTGAACCCAGCGTCCAGTTAACCAGGTGGAAAGGATCTGGAACGCTCTGCGCGGCAATCACGGCGTGTTGCGCGGCACAAAAGCACCCTTGTGGTATTTACAGCCGTATGGATGCCTACGAAATCGCCGAAATGGACGGGGGGTACGCAGTGTTGGTTTACGGCCGACCGCAGATCCTTTTTAGGTCGCGGCGGGAAGCTGAGGCCGCACTGGTGCAAATTTTGGCTTTAGAGGAGCTCACACCGTGGCATGATATCGCCAGGTCAGCGGGGGTTCATGACTGAGGACGCCCTATCGTTCGCCAGGCCACCAATACGAGGCGGGGTCGGTAGCGCTAATTTTAGTGGGACGTAGCGCTACCAGGCAGCTTCTCTTGTATGGGTATCCCCTGAGCTGAGAGCAATCTTTGCACCTCATTGCGCGCTCTAGCTCGTGGACGGGCGTAATGGCTTTCGGTCGCCGGATGATGGTGAGATCCACAGTTTGATTGGTATCGCAACCGAGGCATCGGACTTCGAGAAAGCGGTAACCCGCATTGAGGGCGTCGCCCAACATCGGCGATGGTTGGGCCGGGCCCTTGTAGCCCAGCATGCGATAATTCCAAGCAACGCACGCGAGCCGGTCGGCAAGCTGCCGGGCCTCACGAGCCTTTTCGGCAGACGCCCGAATTGTCGCCCCAAAAAGTCGCTCTCGTGATTTCGTGCCCATGAGTCATGATCGCTTAAGCTTAGATGCGACGCCATCCCCTAGGAATGGACGTGCGCTTCCGGGACGAACGACAACTTGGTCAAGGCATGGTCTATCGTTTTATGAGGAGCGAAGCGGAAGCTTCGCGCCATTCCGACGCGACAAAATTCTTCAATAGTTTCAAGACCCGAAATTAAAGTCGATTGTCGGAATGCGCCTTGAAGTCCTTGAGGTAGAGGCTTCCTCTTAATCATCGGGTCCTAGGTTCGAGCCCTAGTGCGCCCACCACCTTTTCCCAAGTGGAAACAGGTACTTAAGAAACCTCCACATTGTTCAAAACAAGAACGTGCGACACCGTGCGACACGGTTTTGTCGCACGGCGTGCGACATTTGACGTACGTTCTTGATGTGTTCTATGTGCTCGCCGCAGAGGAGAGAGCCATGGTTTCGAAGTATGTTCAGGAAGAACGTCGACGCCGGAAGGCCGAGCAGGCGGCGCAAATCAGCGCGGCGGATTACGAGACGCTGGACCTGATGCGACAGGTGCGGCGCCAGGTTGGCAGCTGTGAGTTGATGACCAATCCGCGCGCGATTGCCAGCCGAGCCGTCTATAAAGCGATTGAGGAATGGGCGGAGCTGGTGACGGGAAAGCCGAAGTATTTCCACGACGTGCGAAACGATTGAGCGCAGCTATTCTAGGAACGCGATGCTGCGCACGTCCTCGGAATGTTAGCCGCCCGTCGCGATCCTGATGACTGGGATATCGATGCAACAAAGTAGTACCGTAATGAGGAACGCTGCCAGACCAATGAATTGCAGATAGCGACGCCAAGAGTCGAAACCAGCAGCGAAGAAGATAACGCTTCCGAAACCGATCGCTTTCCATAGGGAATTGGACGCTGCGTAGATCGGGATCATGAACATGATGGTGGTGATCACAGCTATCAATACTGAGCGCGCGTGCGCGCTCACGAATTCCAGAAACTGGTCTATATCTTCCTCAGCGTTCTTCCCAAAAGTATTCATGAAATCTCAAAGCTCATGGAATGAGCACACCTTATCAGGTGGCGTCGACTAGTCACCCGCCTTGGTTACACTGGCTAGTGTTTTGGCGATCGTGTGGCCCCGGAGCATCACCAAGTTGGGTGATGCGATCTCTTCGACGACAGCGTTACCTCGTCATCCCTTCTTTCAACATGAACGCCACCAGTCGGTCGATAGCGACATCGGCGCGCTTTGCGTTGCGGGCGCGGTAGTGCTTCATGATGGTCTGCGCCGACTGGTAGCTGTGGCCGGTGACATCGCAGATTGACAACAGGTCGTTGCCGGCCGCATCGAGCAGCATCACGCAGGTGTCCCGGAGATCCTGGTCGTGCTTGAAGTCCGGCGCGCCGGAATTCGGATTGATGAAAGCGAGCGCCGGGCAGGGCGCGATGTCTCCATGGCCCTTTATCGCCAGCGCGCGGATCTCGGCAAACAGCTGCCGATAGGTGTGCTCGTTGTATTGCCGGCCGGTGGTCTCGTCGACGACGATGGTCTCCGGCATGTCGCGCAGGCCGAGTTTGATCTTCACGGCAGCGACGCGGACCTTGGCGGCGGCCAGACGCGCGGCGAGCTGCGGCGTGTCTTTCAGCGCGACGATCATGCCGGTCTTGCTCTGCTTCAGCTGCCGGCGGCCATCGACCATGCCGTCATCCCTCAGCGCCAGGCGATCGTTTTGGCGCTGGCCGGTGAACAGGCCGAGATAGATGGCGTCGCCGATCGAGGGACGGCCCATGGCGTCGGCAGCGGCGACCAGCGCCTGAAACTCCTCGAGCGAGATCAGCACCACGCGGCCCTCCGGCCGGTCGAACTCCATGTCAAGCCGTGGGTTGCGGGCAAGCCGCCACTTCGCGCTCTCGCGGCCCCAGGTCATGGCGGCCGACAGCGCCGAGATCGCGGCTAGCGCCAAGTGGTGGCCGCGGGCGCCTTTCAGATAGTTGAAAAAATCGCGCAGTTCCGGCGCGCCGATCGACGACGGCGGCGCCGAGGCGATGGCCTCGCGCTCGCGCTCCGGAACCGTAACGCCCAGCACCGCTGCCGCGCGCTCACGGGCGCGGCGTTCCTTGGCGTCGGTTCGGCTCTCCGGGCGGTACAGCACGGCCCGCATCGCCTTGCGATAGGAGCTGATCGATGTCGGCGATAGTTTCTGCACCTCGATCGAGTTGAACCAGTCCTGCATCAGGTCTTCGAGGGTCGGCGGCCGCAGCGGCTTGGAGATCTCCGCCCTCACGCCCTCGGCGCGCGCCGCCACGATCTTGGCGTGGTGCTTGTCCGAGGCCTCGCGCGCCTGTTCATAGGTGAACCAGGGGCCGATCGGCCGGCCCTTGCTGTCATAGGGCGGGTGCCGGAGGTCGGCATCGGCGAAGCCAAGCGCGCGCTCACGGGTGCCGTTGCTGATGCGCGGGCGGCCGTCGCGCCATTTGATCCAGGGCAGTCTGACAGTCATCGCAAAGGCTCCGGTGCGGACGGAGGGGAGGGTCGGTAGCGTCAGGCGCGTCGGCGCGCCCTGTCAAGCCCGCTGGCGGGCTGTATCGGTGCATAGGCGCGCGCCAGGCGCAGCCGGTGCTCGTCGTCCGTGGCCGCGTCGGGCGGCCTCACAGGGTCGTTTGCGGGCGCCTTCGGGCGCATCGGGTGGTGGCGGGTCAGCCATGCCTCGATCCCTGTCCGCTCCCAGGCCATGCGGCCGTGGTCGGAGATCGGCGCGGGCATGCCGCTTCCCAACATTCTCAGATGTTTGGTTTGGTGGCCTGATTTTCGGACGTTTGGTTCCGACAAGCCTGTTGCATTGCGACCAGTGACAGCCGCGATCTCAAATTTTCATTTCTTGTCCAGCCAATACGCCTGCCCGCGAACGAGGACGGTGTCGGGCAGCGCGCCGTCCGCGCTTTCAGGCACCGCGAAGAAATGGCGCTCGATCTCGCCGTCGCGCTCCACGACAAGGGCGTAATCCTCGAAGCGGTAGCGCGCGGTGACGTCCTTCACGGCGGGGCCATTGACGATGATGTAGCTCGTCGCAACATTCCCCGCCACGAACCCGCTGCGGTGATAGACGAGCGTGCCGTCCGCGGCGAACCTGTAGCGACGGTCCTGTCGCCGCCCGCCCATTCCGACCTGCAGATAATAATAGGAGGCCTGCAGGGACCGGGGACGCATCGGGCGTAACTTCTGTGCCTTCTCGATCTCGATGGTTCGACGCTCGCTCTTGTCGCCACTGCTGGTGAGCGTCACCTGGCCATTGCGCTCACGCCAGGTGAACCAGCGTTCCGGCTCGCGCGTCTTCGAGAGGGTGATTGCCAGATCGGTGAACGGGAAGCTCCATTGGTGCCGATAGGCAGTTCCGTCGCGCAGCAAGACATAGATATTTTCCTTGCGGTCGACATAGCCATTTCCGAAGCCGTCCATCCGATTGTTGAAGCTGGCTTCGTAGAGGACGCGGTCGATCTGGCTCAACGCGATGCCTTTGTTCGGCCCTGCATAGGCCTCGCTTTCCTCGAGCGGGCGCGGCATCAACCCGGCCTTGTCGTCCTCCTCGACAAAGGGGCGACCCGTCTCCTGCACAGTGAAGATGCTGCATTTGTCGAGCTTGAGCCTGCCGCCGGTGTGGGCGTCGAGCACAGAGCGCGGCCTGCCCACCACAACCCGATCCTGATGCATTGCCTCGGCCATCCGTTGCTTGTGGGCATCGGTGATAAAGCTGCTGCATTCGACCTTGAAGGCGGATTGCTGGTCGCCGCGCCATTCGCGCAGTTCATCATTCGCCGTGACGCGACCGAACAGCACCTGCATGCCGTCGGCGGCGAGCCAGTTTTCGGCGTGGTCCTCGCGGGCGCGGCTCAGGTCCGACATGCGACGGCCGCCGTCCTTGCTGCCGATTTCAGCCATCCTGGTTTCCAGCCGGGCGGACAAAGCCGCCAGTCTCAGGATCCGGGTGCTTTCAACGGATTTCTCCGCGGGCACGATCTCCGGCGCTGCAGGGATGTCGATGCCGAGCCGGGCCGACAGGCGCGTCAGACGCGAAACCTGCGTCCCCACCGAGAGCTGCTTGTTCTCCTTGAAAAAGGCCTGGAGATCATCGCATCGCGCGGGATGGGCTGCGATTTCCTGCGCGACCAGATCGGACATGCGTTGACGCTCACGCCCAAGCTGCGTTGCAAGGTCAGGCATACGCGCGCGAAGGCCCTGCATCAGCCGGTCGTAACTCGCCCGTTTGTTGCCATGCGACCATCCCGCAAGGACGTCACGCCGCGATGCGGCTTTCGCAGGATCTTTCCGATTGCAGTGCTCGAGATACAGTTCCGTCGCCGTGAACGCTCCGACCACCTTGCCGAGACCTTCGGCAAGCTCCTTCGCGCTGTCGGCGCGCGCGGGGACGGACAGCGCAGAGACGAGCGCAAGAATGGCGAGGGCCAGTCTCACGTGCAGGCTCCATTATGCGATCGACGCAGCATCTTGCCGTCCCACGTTTTCGATGTCGGGGCATGCGAGTGATGAGATTGCGATAGCGCAGCTGGTCCCACACATCCAGCCCGCGGCTTTTTGGCGCGCGCTGTCTCCGATCGCGCACGCCGCCATAAATAGGACGTGTTGCAATGTCCGCTCCAAGCACAGCGCGCGAACATCGACGGGCGCAGCGGCCCGGCTCCTTTCCGCAACGCCGTGAAAAACGAGAGGTCTGATGTTCAAGCGTCTAATGGCCGTCCTGCGCAGAGACGGCACCAAGTCTTCTGATGGGCCCGAGAATATTGCCGCCTTGCAGGACGACGTGGTGCTGAGCGTGGTCGCTGACCGAACGGATCTTCAGGACCACGAATGGGAAGACCGTGAATGGGTCCACATCGCGGTGAATACCGAATTGCTGGTCGAGGACGGGCGGCGCTCCAGCACGCAGACGGCCGTGCTCGCGCACAGACCCGGCGGTGAACTGGAGGATCTCGACTTCCGCCTGAGCATGGCGACCAAGGCCAAAATTCTGGCCTTGCGTAACGCGATGAGCGCGAGCGGCAACGCCGTATGGACAATCGCCGACATTACGATCGAGCGTGACGGCGTCTACAAATTCGCCTTTGGCTATGGGCCGCCGCCGCGCCTGAATGGGGATCTGCTCCACGCGCCGCTGAAGGGATCACTGGAACGCTACAAGGCGGGCAGGGGCCTGAATTGAGAAGCACCAGGTTCTGGAAGATCGGCGTGATCCTCGGTGTGCTCGTTGCACTTGGTGTTCTCGGCGCCGTTGTCGGTACGCCCGAGCAGGAGGCCCGACGACCAACCATTCGGCCGGATTTGAGCGAGCCCGATGCAGACGGCAAGACACCGCTGCTGAGGGCAATTCTGGCCAGTGATTACGGTGCATTCCTGGATCTACTGAAAAACGGAGCAGATCCGAACATGCGTGCTTGGCACGGGACGACCGCTGTTCATCTGGCCGCACAGCATGAAAATGAGCGATACCTCGAAAAGCTGCTCGATTATGGTGGCGATCCCAATGCGATCGCTGAGCGCATGCACCGCACGCCAATTTTCAACGCGATGGATACGAAGCGGCCGAAAAACCGCGATCTGCTGATCGCGCGTGGTGCCGATATCGAGCACGCGGATGCCTCCCGCGGCCGGCCGCTCAGGCATGCTGCGAACGTCATGGATTCGGCGAGTGTCGTGCGTTTGCTGGAACGGGGGGCTGATCCGACGGCTGTCGACGATCTGGGGACCACGTTCCAATCCTCGCTGTTCCGGCCCGACCCAAAGCATCTGAACTGGGAGACACAGCGTCGCTACCGGAAGGTCATCGCGATACTCGAAGAGCGCGGCATTCCACTGGATCCGAAAGCTGAACGGTACAGATGATGGCGCCGGCGAGTCGGGTGACCTTGCATCCTGTCTCAGTCGATCTTCCGCGACGCTGAGATCGGTTGCATCGGCTCCTGCGCCATGGTCCCGCAGCGGGCGCGTTGTTCGAGGCGATCGGCCTGCTGCCGATAGTCTTCCGACGCTTCGAGCAGCCGGGCGACGGTCACGGCGTCCAGCACATTGCGGGCGAGCCGTTCGGCGCGTTGGGCCTGTTCGCGAAGATGTTCGATCTGGGTCATCACCGTCCCCCTCACACTTGTCGAAGCAAGTTGAGTCGAATTCGATCGTTCCCAGCGTCGCGCAGGATGCTTAATGCCGGGTAACCGCTCGCTTCGCGCCAAGCGACACGTTGCTGCCATCAGCCTCGATGTCGTCGCGTAACCGCGCATTCACGTTAAGAGCGGACTTTCTGCCTGTGGTGGTAGACATGTAAATGCTCTTTACCCCTGATGGCTACGCGCTGGGTATTCCCGAACCAAAACGGGGAATCGGTGATGTCGGAAAGTGCGACCGCAGGCAAAAAGCTGGAGAAATTTCCGGCTTTCGACGGTTTTCGCGGGATCGGCGTGGTGGTGGTGATTTTCAGTCACTGCCCGCAAGTGCTGGAAAGCAGCATCTATAACGCGATCTGGCATGTGAACCAGCTGTCGCGGGTCGGCTATGTGGCGCTCGACATCTTCTTCGTGATGTCCGGCTTCTTCATCACCCGCCTGCTGCTGCGCGAACGCGCCAAGACCGGCCGTATCTCGTTCAAGGATTTCTACATCCGCCGCGCGCTGCGCATCTTTCCGGTTTACTACCTCACCGTCATCGCCTGCCTGTTCATCTTCAATTTCAGAACGGCGGATACGATCAGCCTTTTCACCTACACGTTCAATTTCTATCACCCGCTGAATCCCGTGCCGAACCCGCTCGAGCACACCTGGTCGCTGTCGGTGGAGGAACAGTTCTATTTCTTCTGGCCGCTCTTGATCCTGCTGGTGCCGCCGCGCTGGCTTAATCGTGTGACCGGCGTCGTGGTGCCGTTGCTGGCCATTGCCAGCGGTCTCGTCATGGCGGTGATCTTCCTCAATCACGATCCGCGCGAGGCTGGCGATGCGGTCTATATGTCGCTGTTCACCCGCATGCTGTCGCTGTCGCTCGGTGGCTGGCTGGCGCTGCGTGAATTCGACAACAAGCCGTTGCGCGGCTGGCGCTGTCTCGCGCTGTTCCTGGGCGCGCTGGTGATCCTGACGCTCGACCGGCAGGGGCGCAACCTCGGCATCATCACGTCGCAGCCGATCTACTGGACCATCGCGCTGATCGCCTATGCCATGGTGAGCGTCTCCTTCGTCGCCACCATGGTGTTCGATCGCGGCGTCCTGAAGCGCGTGATGACGGCGATCCTGTCGATCCGGCTGCTGCGCGGGCTCGGGCAGATGTCCTACGCCATGTATGTGTTTCACCTGCCGGTGCTGTTCTATCTCGGCATCAATGACGCAGCGCTGGATGGCGCCAAGGCGCCGATCCTGATGGTGGCACTCGCTTTTGCCATCACCATCGGTCTGTCGATGCTCTCTTACTATTTCCTCGAAACCCCGATGGCGAAGCTGAAGGATCACTTCGGCAAAGTCCGGCTGAGCGAGCCCACGGGCATCAATGCCGTGCCCAAGGGCGGCCTTCTGGCTGCCTTTTCGGAAGCAGCGCTGGTGTCACCGGAGGAACGTCAGCAGGGCTCGACCGACCGCCCGCAGCAGGCAACCTGGTCTGACAGGCCTCAAAAGGAGAGCAAGTAGGATCAATATAGTCCATAGATTGGAATATAGGGGTATCAAAAAACCTTTATCTACCCTAAGTAGCTGCTTATCCGTCGTGTATTCTGGGCGGGAAGGGGTGGATAATGGGGCTTTACTGGAATCTGGTCACCAAAGTATCCGGCCTGATCAGCCGCAAGCCAAAGCGCACCAGCAGCGCGCGCGACCTGGTGATTTTCTCTGACAGCAGCATCGTCGAGCACTTCGCGCGACTTGGCTACGCAGTGAGCCTCGACCAGCTCGTCTTCACCCTGGAGACAGTGGAGGACTATGCCGAAGCCCGTGAGCAGCTCTGGCATCGGCCGGGGCATATTGCCACGCACGATCCCGGCGGTTTGCTGGTCATCGAGGATGCACAACCGCTGGCGAGGCAGCCCACGCGGGACATTGTGGTGGTCAGCCTCGGCGATGCACGCGTGGTGATGGGCGTGATCGACCGCGGGAGCCGCAATCGCTTTGCCGAGACCATGTAGCCGATACCCTTGACGAAGCCTCTTCGGTGCCTCCAATGGCAGGCAAGCGGCGGCAATCGCCCTGGCAATTCCCGGGAGGCTCATCGGATGATCACGCTCTATCATTGCGCCCGCGCGCGTTCGTTCCGCCCGCTGTGGACGCTGGAAGAGCTCGGGCTCCGCTATGAGCTCAAGATGCTGCCATTCCCGCCGCGCGTTCACCAGAAGGAATATCTGGGCATCAACCCGCTCGGCACCATTCCGCTGATGCTTGACGGGGACACGCGGATGACGGAGTCGGCAGCGATCGCGCAATATCTGGTGACGCGGTATGGCCCGACGCCATTGGCGGTCGGGGCCGATGAGCCGGATTACGGGGCGTTCCTGAACTGGCTCCATTTCGGCGAGGCGACGCTGACATTCCCGCAGGCCATCGTGCTGCGCTATTCGCGCTTCGAGCCGGAAGAGCGTCGCAGCCCGCAGGTGGCCGAGGACTATTCGAAATGGTTCCTGGCACGGCTACGCGTCATCGAGGCGATGATGGGCACGCAGGAATTCATCTGCGCTGGCCGCTTCACCGCAGCCGATATTTCAGTGGGCTATGCGCTGCTTCTGGCCGAGCGGGTCGGTCTCGCTCCACAGATCGGCCCGAATGCAACCGCCTACTGGCATCGGCTGCGCGAGCGCGATGGTTACAAGCGCGCGGTAGAGTCGGAGAACCGGGAAGGCGACGCCCTGGGTTTGGCGCGCCGCATCTGATTGGCTATACCGGGTGAAACACAGCCGACAGAGTGAGCATATCCGATGGCCAATGATACCGTGATCCTCGAGAAGAAGGGCGCAGCACTCTGGATCACCATCAATCGTCCCGAGAAGCGCAACGCGATGAATGCCGACGTCATCGCCGGCATTGCCGATGGCTATCGCCAGGCGCATGACGATGCGGACGTGCGCGCCATTGTGCTGACCGGTGCGGGCGAGAAGGCGTTTTGCGCCGGCGCGGATCTCGCCAATTCAGGCTCGGCCTTCGCACAGGATTTCTCCAAGCCGAATGGCGATCTCGCCGATCTGATGCGGTTGTCCCAGAACGCCACCAAGCCTGCCATCGCCCGCATCAATGGTGTCTGCATGGCGGGCGGCATGGGGTTGCTGTGCATGACCGACATGGCGGTCGCAGCCGACACGGCGATCTTCGGTCTGCCGGAAGTGAAGGTCGGCGTATTCCCGATGCAAGTGCTGGCGCTGCTGCAATCCATCGCGCCGCGACGCCTGGTCAATGAATGGTGCATCACGGGCGAACCGTTCGATGCGCGGACGGCGCAGGATGCCGGCTTGCTCAATCACCTCGTGCCGGCGGCTGAACTCGATGCCAAGGTTGAGTGGCTGATCGCGCGCATCACCGACAAGTCACCGACGGCGATCCGCCGCGGGAAATATGCCATGCGCGCGATTGCGGCGATGTCGTTCGACGAGAGCATCGCCTATCTGGAAAGCCAGATCGCAATTCTTTCGATGACGGAAGATGCGAAAGAGGGCCTCAAGGCCTTTGCCGAAAAGCGCAAGCCGGTCTGGCCGGGCAAATAGCCGGTCACGCTGCGCGCGTCAGCCGGTGCAAGGTCACTTCGGGCGGGCAGTTCAGGCGGACGGGCAGCAGGCTCGTGCCGACGCCGACCGATGTGTAGCCGGCAAGGTTCTCGTAGCGCCACGCGCCATTGCCCATGTGACGCGGCAATACGGCTTCCAGCTTGATGGCATAGCCGCCGGGCAGGCAGAGCTGGCCGCCATGGGTATGGCCGCTCAGCATGAAGTCGAAGCCGTGCTCGGCGGCCTCCTTGTAGGTCTCGGGCGTGTGTGACAGCAGGATCGAAAATGCGTCCCGCGGGATCTCCGCAGCAACTTTCGGAATGTCATCGGCGAGATAGAAATGCGGATCGTCCACGCCGGCGAGATAGATGGTGTCCTCGCCGCGGGTGATCGTCTCGACTTCGTTGAACATCATGCGGATGCCCATGGCCTCGAGCGCAGGCGTGAGGCGGATGGTGTCGTGATTGCCGAGGACCCCAAAGATGGGATCGCGAAGCTTTGCGCGGAGTTCACCGACACCGTCGATGGAGCGCTGGTAGGGACCAAAGGTCTTGCCGCGATAATCGCCCGTGAGCACACAGATGTCGTAGCTGAGATTGCCGACAAAGGAGATCAGATGCTTCAACGCTTGTTCGCTCAGATCGACGTGGAGGTCGCTGATATGCAGGATCGTGAAGCCATCGAACGCGGCGGGTAGGTGAGGCGAGGCCAGCACATTCTCGCGCACGATCACATGATCGGCCTCACGGCGCGCGCGACCATAGAGCCCGAGAAGCTTCAGTCCAGGGCGGACAATCAATGGTGCAGTCAGCCAGTTCTCCAGATTGAAGAACAAACGGCCCTGGCCGAACAACTGGTGATCGCGATGGGCCTCGATCTCCAGCCGCTTCGTGACGTGATCCGCGCCGATGCGGTCGATCAGCGGTTGCAGCGCGCTGTCGTCGGGCGGGATGTGCGGTGGCCGGGCCAACACGCTGAAGTCCTAGCCCGTCGATGCCTTGAGGCCGGCGGCTTCGATGCCGGCGACGCAGGCGATCTCGTCATTGTCCGACGTGTCGCCGGAAATGCCGATGGCGCCGAGCAGGCCGCCGGACTGATCCTGAATCAGCACGCCGCCGGGCACGGGAATGAGCGCACCACGCGCCATGGTGTTGACGGCATCGATGAAGAAGGGCTGCTCCTCGGCGCGCTTGAACAGCGCGCGCGAGCCGAGGCCCATCGCCAGCGCGCCGTAAGCCTTGCCATGGGCGACTTCACCACGCATCAGGCTGGTGCCATCCTGTGCGATGGATGCCTTCACGCAGCCGCGCGCATCGAGCACCGTGATGGCCATCGGCTTCAGCTTCATCTCGATGACTTTTGCGAGGGCAGCGTCGAGAATCTTGCGAGCGACGTCGAGCGAGAGATCGGGCATGCTTGGGTCCTTCAATTGAGAGAGGCAGATTGCAGCGATGCAGGCTCGCTGTCGAGGCCACCATCAAGACTTCTGGCGATCACACGCGCGACATGCAACGCTTCACGTGGCGTGCCATCGGCGATTTGATGGCGGCATGATGTTCCGTCGGCGACGATGATTGTCGAAGCGTCAGCTTTGCGGACAGCAGGCAGCAGCGAGGCTTCGGCCATCTGGATCGAGGTCTGGTAGGTATCTGCGCCATAGCCGAAGGCGCCGGCCATGCCGCAGCAGCTCGATTCGATGGTCTCGACTTTCAGGTCCGGGATCAGACGTAGCGCCTTCTCGACCGGCTTGAGCGCGCCAAAGGATTTTTGATGGCAGTGACCATGGATCATCGCTTTCGGTGCGATGGGCTTCAGCGGCAATTGCAGCCGGCCGGCTTCCGCTTCGCGGACGAGAAATTCCTCGAACAGCAGTGCGTGCGCGCTGACATTCTTTGCGGTGTCATCCTTGCGCAGTGAGAGCAATTCGTCGCGCAGTGTGAGGAGGCAGCTCGGCTCCAGACCGACGATGGGCACGCCGCGCGCGGCGAAGGGCGCATAGGTCGCAACGAGACGATCGAGTTCGGCGCGCGCCTGATCGACGAGACCGGCAGAGAGGAAGGTGCGACCGCAGCACAGGGCGCGTTGGCTTCCGTCCACGGGCTTCGGCAGATGCACGCGATAACCGCCGGCGATCAGCACGCGCAGTGCGTCGTCGAGATTCTCGCGTTCATAGGCGCGATTGAAAGTGTCGGCGAACAGGACGACTTCATGGCCATCAGCGGGACCGTAGACATCGACATCGGTTGCGAATACGTCGCTACGCCATGCGGGCAGGCTGCGCTTCGCGCTGATGCCGGTGACGCGCTCGACGAGATTTCGCAGCACCGGGTGATCGTTGCGCAGGTTCATCAATGGCGCGAGCTTTGCGGCGAAGGGCGCGTAGCGCGGCAAATAGCCGACGAGACGGTCACGCAGCGTGAGGCCATGTTTGGCCGCGCGTGCGGCCAGCACCTCGATCTTCATCTTCGCCATGTCCACGCCGGTGGGGCATTCGTGGCGGCAGGCCTTGCAGGAGACGCAGAGCTTCATCGTCTCCGCCATCTCGTCCGAGGTCAACGCATCCGGGCCGAGCTGGCCGGAGATCGCGAGCCGCAGCGTGTTGGCGCGGCCGCGCGTCACGTCCTTCTCGTTGCGGGTGGCGCGATAGGACGGGCACATCACGCCGCCCTCCAGCTTTCGACACGTGCCGTTGTTGTTGCACATCTCGATAGCGCCCTGAAAACCATCCCCGGCGCCGGGATAAGCGGACCAGTCGAGTTCGGTCTTCAAGTCGCCGATGCGATAGTCCGGCGTGTAGCGGAACAGCGAGCGGTCATCCATTTTCGGTGGATCGACGATCTTGCCGGGATTGAGAATGCGGCCGGGATCGAAGCGATCCTTCACCTCGGTGAAATCGGCGATGATGCGCTCGCCGAACATCTCCGCATGGAATTCCGAGCGGACGAGGCCGTCGCCATGTTCGCCGGAATGCGAGCCCTTGTATTCGCGCACCATGTCGAACGCTTCTTCGGCGATGGCACGCATCGCCTTGACGTCCTTGTCGAGCTTCAGGTTCAGCACCGGGCGCACATGCAGGCAGCCCTCGGAGGCATGCGCATACATGGTGCCGGAGGTGCCGTGTTTCGCGAACACGCCGAGCAGGCGCTCGGTATAGTCGGCGAGATGCGGCAGCGGCACCGCGCAGTCCTCGATGAAGGAGACCGGTTTGCCCTCCTGCTTCATCGACATCATGACGTTGAGGCCGGCGGCGCGGAATTCAGCGATGCCGGACTGCAGCGCGGGTTCGGTGACCTCGACCACGCCGCCCCATTTGCGCTGCGGATTGTCCCAGCCAAAGCCGAGATCGCCTATCAGCGCGCCGAGCTCCTTCAGCCTGGCGGCGTTGGCGGCCTGGTCTTCCTCGGCGAATTCGACGATCAGCAGTGCATCGGGATCGCCGCGCACGGCGCTCTTGATGATCGGCTGGAACATGGCGATGTCGCGTCCGAGCGCGATCATGGTGCGATCGACAAGCTCGACCGCGATCGGCTTCAACTTGACCAGATGCTGGGTCGCATCCATCGCCTCATAGAAGCTGCCGAAATGGCAGACGCCGAGGGCCTTGTTGCCGATCAGCGGCCACAGCTTGAGCTCGACCTGCGTGGTGAAGGCGAGGGTGCCTTCGGAGCCGACGAGCAGATGCGCGAGATTGTTCGGCGTGTTGCGCGGCACCAGCGCATCGAGATTGTAGCCGCCGACGCGGCGCTGCACCTGCGGGAAACGCGCGGCGATTTCCTGCGCCTCGCGTTCGCCGAGCGCGAGCATCTCGCGGAACAGGGCAGGTGCGTCGTCGTTCGGGTCGATCTCGCCGAAATGAAGCTGCGTGCCATCGACCAGCGCGGCATTCATCGCGATCGTGTTGTCGCGCATGGTGCCGTAGCGCAGCGACCGGCCGCCGCAACTATTGTTGCCGGCCATGCCGCCAATGGTCGCGCGCGATGCGGTGGAGACGTCGACGGGAAACCACAGCCCGTGTTTCTTCAGCTGCCGGTTGAGATCGTCGAGCACGATGCCGGGTTCGACGATGCACGTGCGGTTCTCGACGTCGACCGAGATCAGCTTGTTGAGATGCTTCGACAGGTCGATGACGATGCCTTCATTCACCGTCTGCCCGCATTGCGAGGTACCACCGCCGCGCGGCGTGACCACGCGCCCGTCATCGCGGCAGATCGCCATGGCATCAAGCGCTTCGTCGATGGTGCGCGGCACGACCACGCCGAACGGCATGATCTGGTAGAACGAGGCGTCGGTGGCGTACCGGCCGCGATTGAAGGCGTCGAAGAAAACGTCGCCGGTGGTTGCAGCGGCAAGTCTGGCGGCCAATGCGCTATCGGCCGCCGAACTACGAGTCGCCACGGCCTGCTTTGTCGCCATCGCCTGAGTCTCATGTTACGAAAGTTTGTCTTTGCATCGAGGTCCGGCCTTGGCAAGGGAGGCACGATGCGGCAAGCGGAAGTAACATAGCTTCATCAATCGGATGATTGGTGCGCTGCGGAATCGGAATCTCGCCTTCGCCATTAAAACGGACTCGAAGGAACTCTTGGCATAATGTATACCAATCCCCGGGACGAAGTCCTTCACAGGTGAATTCACGGGCATTGCATCAGGAAAATCTCGGGGAGAGCGTCACCATGACCGTACATACCGGAAGGCATTTTCTGCAAATCCCAGGCCCTACCAATGTGCCCGATCGGGTGCTGCGGGCCATGGACATGCCAACACTGGACCATCGCGGTCCGGAATTCGCTGAACTCGGTTTGCATGTTCTCGCTGCGATGCAGCGGGTATTCCGCACCAAGCAGCCGGTGATGATCTATCCGTCGTCGGGTACTGGTGCCTGGGAAGCGGCGATCGTCAACACGCTGTCGCCGGGCGACAAGGTGCTGATGGCCGAGACCGGCCAGTTCGCCACCCTGTGGCGCAATCTCGCCGAGCGCTTCAAGCTCGACATCGATTTCGTGCCGGGCGACTGGCGTCATGGTGCGGATCTCACGGAAATCGAGAAGCGTCTCGCGGCTGACAAGGCGCATGCCATCAAGGCCGTGATGATCGTCCATAACGAAACCTCCACCGGCTGCGTCACTTATCCGCTGGATGTGCGAAAGATCCTCGACCGTGTGAGCCATCCGGCGTTGCTGATGGTGGACACCGTCTCGGGCCTCGGCTCGCTGGAATATGAACACGATACCTGGGGCATCGACGTGTCCGTGGCAGGCTCTCAGAAGGGCCTGATGCTGCCGCCGGGCCTCGGCTTCAATGCGGTCTCCGAAAAGGCCCTGGCGGCCTCCCAGGCCAACCAGTCCGTCCGTTCCTATTGGGACTGGCAGGAGATCATCACTGCCAACAAGCTCGGTTCCTGGCCCTACACGCCCGCCACCAATCTGCTCTATGCGCTGAAGGAAGCGGTGGCGATGCTGGAGGAAGAGGGGCTCGACAATGTCTTCGCCCGCCACAAGCGCCACGGCGCTGCCGCCCGCGCGGCCGTGAAGGCCTGGGGCCTCGAGACCGTCCCGGTGCGCCAGCAGGACCATTCGCCGGCGCTGACCGCCGTGCTGATGCCGGAGGGCTATGACGCCGACGCATTCCGCAAGGTGGTGCTGGAGAATTTCGACATGTCGCTCGGCACCGGGCTGAACAAGTGGAAGGGCAAGATCTTCCGCATCGGCCATATCGGTCATTTCAACGACCTGATGCTGATGGGCACGCTGGCCGGTGTCGAAATGGGCCTGGAGCTCGCGAAGGTGCCGCATCGCGCCGGCGGCGTGATGGCGGCGATGGATGTGCTCACCGGCAAGGGCGTCGTCCCCATGACCAAGGCCGCCAGCGCCTGACGCTGCATGCCGCCTGTGCTGCGGCGGCCTAACAATCTCACAGGGGCTGGCGCATAATCGCGCCAGCCTTTTTATTTTCGCCCGCAAGAAAGACCCCCCATGACCGCCAGCGAAGACCTGCTCTATTCCGTCGAGAACGGCATCGCCAAGATCACCTTCAACCGCCCGCAGGCGCGCAATGCCATGCTGTTCTCCATGTATGAGCGGATGGCAGAGATCTGCACGGCGGCCAATGACGATCGCTCGATCAAGGCGATCATCCTCACCGGTACCGGTGACAAGGCCTTTGCCTCGGGCACCGACATCTCCCAGTTCCGCGAATTCAAGACGGCGCAGGATGCGCTCGACTACGAAGCGCGGATCGACCGCGTACTGACCGCGCTGGAAACCTGTCGCGTGCCGACCATCGCCGCCATTGCCGGCGCCTGCACCGGCGGCGGCGCCGGCATCGCCGCCTGCTGCGACCTGCGCATCGGCACCGCGGCCACGCGCATGGGCTTTCCCATTGCCCGCACCCTCGGTAACTGCCTGTCGATGTCCAATATCAGCCGGGTGATGTCGCTGGTCGGCCCCGCGCGGACCAAGGACATGATCTTCACCGCGCGTCTGATCGAGGCCGAGGAGGCGCTGGCTCTGGGGCTGATCAACGAGATCGTGCCCGATGTGGAGACGCTGCAGCGCCGCGCGCTCGAACTCGCGCAGTTGGTGGCGAGCCACGCGCCGATCACCCTCGAAGTCACTAAGGAAGCCGTGCGTCGCCTGCGCAAGACTCTGACGCGGGACGAGGGCCAGGATCTCGTCCTCAAGGCCTATATGAGCGAGGACTTTCGCGAGGGCATGGATGCCTTCCTCAACAAGCGCAAGCCGAACTGGCAGGGGAAGTAAGCGAGCGACGGTTCTGACCTCTCCCCGCCCGCGGGGAGAGGTCGACTGAAGTGCGCGTAGCGCACGGAAGTCGGGTGAGGGGGCTCTCGATTTGCTCCGAGCTTGCGGAGAGTCCCCTCATCCGTCGTCGCTTTGCGACGACACCTTCTCCCCGCGGGCGGGGAGAAGGAAGTTACCCATGACCAAAGTCGCGCCGCTCATGCATCTTGCGCGCTTGATGTCACCGAAAATACCCCTCAGAATAGAACCAACCAAAAGAGGCGGGCGCCCACAAGCTCGCTTGGGGTCATAGGGAAGAAACAAATGTCCAAGTCGATCGGCGCCACAGCCGCGCTTGCGGCCATGCTGGCCGCTACCCCCATTGTCTCGCCCGCGCATGCGTGGGAGCCCACAAAACCCATCGAAATCGTGGTCGCTGCCGGCGCCGGCGGCGCCTCCGACCAGATGGCGCGCATGATGCAGGCCGCTATCCAGAAGAACAATCTCGCCAAGGTGCCGGTGGTGGTGTCGCTGAAGGGCGCGGCGTCCGGCGGCGAAGCGCTGATCTACATGAAGTCCAGCGACGGCGATCCGAGCAAGGTGCTGATCGCCTATTCGCTGATCTACATGCTGCCGTTGTCCGCGAAAATCCCGTTCAACTGGCGTGACCTCACGCCGGTCTCCGTGGTGGCGATGGATCAGTTTGTGCTGTGGGACAATGCCAAGGGTCCGAAGACGGTGAAGGAATTCGTCGAGGCCGCGAAGGCGTCGGGCTCGCCCTTCAAGATGGGCGGCACCGGCTCGAAGCGTGAAGACCACGTGCTCACGGTGTTCATGGAGAAGAAGACCGGCGCCAGGTTCTCTTATCTGCCCTACAAGTCCGGCGGCGAAGCAGCGACACAGCTCGTCGGCGAGCACACCGAAGCCAACGTCAACAATCCATCCGAAAATCTCGAAGTCTGGCGCGCCGGTCAGGTGCGGGCGCTCTGCGTGTTCGACAAGGAGCGCATCTCCTACCAGGCCAAGGTCACCGAGACACAGTCGTGGAATGATGTCCCGACCTGCAAGGAAGAGGGGCTCGACGTGCAGTATCTGATGCTGCGCGCGCTGTTCCTGCCGGGCAAGGTCACCAAGGAGCAGCAGGCCTATTATGTCGATCTGGCCGAGAAGGTGACGAAGACGCCCGAATACAAGGACTACATGGAGAAGCAGGCACTGAAGCCGGTGTTCCTCAAGGGCGAGGCGATGACCAAGTTCCTCGAAGAGGATGACGCGCTCAACAAGTCGCTGATGACCGAAGCGGGATTCGTCGCGAAGTAACGCCGCCTGTCATGCCCCGCGAAAGCGGGGCATCGAGTAGACTCCGGTGCTTCTGATACACGGCATCGGCGTCTAATGGATCACCCGCATGCGCGGGTGATGACATGCTTTTGTGGCGCATGGTTCGTGCGCTTCTTTCCATTCTTAGAAGCTTGCTCATGTCCAACACCGATCTCGAAATCGTCGTCGATGACCCCACCGCGCCCGACGACGCCTCGCCATCCGTTGTCAGCCGCCGCACCATCGAGATTCTCGTTTCGCTGCTGCTGCTCGGGCTTGCTGCGCTGCTTGCCTATGACAACTGGCAGACCGGCATCGAATGGGATGCCACCGGCCCGCAGCCCGGCTACTTTCCATTCTATCTGTCGGTGATCCTCGGTGGCGCCAGCCTGTATGGCCTGATTGCAGCATCGCTTTCGAGGGATGCGAAGAGCGAGACTTTCGTGACACGCGCGCAACTGCGCCGCGTGATGCTGGTCTTCGTGCCAACGGCGGCGTTCTGCCTCGCCACCCAGTTTCTCGGCATCTATGTCGCCAGCTTCGTGCTGGTCTCCTGCTTCATGCGCTTCGTCGGCAAGATCGCCTGGTGGAAATCATTGGTCACCGCCATCGTATTTACCGGCCTCATGTTCGTGACCTTCGATGTCGCGTTCGACGTCATCATGCCGAAAGGTCCGCTCGAGCGGGCTTTGGGACGATAGGAGGCCGACATGGAAGCTCTTGGTCTCCTTCTGCACGGTTTTTCCGTCCTGCTCACCTGGAAGATTCTGGCGCTGATGATGTTCGGCCTCGTGCTGGGCATCTTCGTCGGCGTGCTGCCCGGCCTCGGCGGGCCGAACGGCGTCGCCATCCTGCTGCCGCTGACCTTCTCGATGGATCCGACATCGGCCATCGTGATGCTGTCATGCATCTATTGGGGTGCGCTATTCGGCGGCGCCATCACCTCGATCCTGTTCAACATCCCGGGAGAAGCGTGGTCGGTAGCCACGACCTTCGATGGCTATCCCATGGCGCAACAGGGCAGGGCCGCCGAAGCACTGACGGCAGCCTTCACGTCGTCCTTCATCGGCTCGCTGGTCGCCGTGATGCTGATCACCTTCCTGGCGCCGATGATCTCGACCTTTGCGCTGAAATTCGGGCCACCGGAATTCTTCGCGGTCTATCTCCTGACCTTCTGCTCCTTCGTCGGCCTTGGCCGCGAGGCGAAGCACAAGACGGTCATCTCGATGGCGCTGGGCCTCTTGATTGCAGGCATCGGCATGGACACGGTGTCCGGCAATCTGCGCATGACCTTCGGCTCGCCGGATCTCTTGCGTGGCATCAACTTCCTCGTCGCCGTCATCGGCCTGTTCGGCATCAGCGAAATCCTGCTGACCATGGAAGAGCGCCTGGCGCTGCGCGGTCATGCCGCCAAGATCAACCTGCGCACGATCTGGGCCGTATGGACCGACCTGCCGCGCTACTGGGCGACGCTGTTGCGCTCGTCGGTGATTGGCTGCTGGCTGGGCATCACCCCGGGCGGCGCGATTGCTGCATCCTTCATGGGCTACAATCTCGCCAAGCGCTTCTCCAAGGATTCGGAAAGCTTTGGCAAAGGCCGCATCGAGGGCGTGTTTGCGCCGGAAACGGCGGCACACGCATCCGGCACCGCAGCGCTGCTGCCGATGCTGGCGCTCGGCATTCCCGGTTCCGGCACCGCGGCGATCCTGCTCGGTGGCCTGATGGTCTGGGGTCTCAATCCCGGCCCGCTGCTGTTCGTCGAGCACAAGGATTTCGTCTGGGGCCTGATCGCCTCGATGTATCTCGGCAATGTGGTCGGCCTCGTGCTGGTACTGTCCACCGTGCCGATCTTCGCCTCGATCCTGCGCGTGCCGTTTGCTGCGGTGGCACCGATGATCGTGGTGTCCTGCGCCATCGGCGCCTATGCGATCCAGAACGCCATGTTCGACATCTGGCTGATGCTGGGCTTCGGCGTGGTCGGTTACGTCTTCAAGAAGATCGGCATCCCGCTGGCGCCGTTCACGCTGGCGCTGGTGCTCGGCAGCCGCGCCGAAGACGCTTTCCGCCTCGCCATGATCGGCTCCGGCGGCAGCCTTGGCGTGTTCTGGTCCAACGGGCTGGTGGGCACCATCACCACGCTGGCGATCACGCTTCTGTTCTGGCCGGTGATCGATCGCGTCTTCACCGGCGTCGGCCGCATGCTGCGGCCGGCGAGTGCGACCGGATAGGCGAGTTCAGACCACCTTGGCTTCGCGCAGCGTAGCGATCTCGTCCGCGCTAAAACCGAATTCGGTGAGCACGTCCTCGGTGTTTTCGCCCAACTCCGGGGGGCGCGCGGCTATTTTGCTTGGCGTACGTGACAGGGTGAATGGCTGGCTGACCAGCGTGATCTTGCGGTTCTGATCGTTGGGCACGTCCTGCGCCAGGCCGAGATGCTTGACCTGCGCGTCGCCGAACATCTGGTCGATGCTGTAGATCGGCCCGCAGGGCACGCCCGCGGCATTCAGCGTCTCCACCCAGTAGACCGTGGTCTTCTGCGCGGTATGGCGCTCGATCTCCGCATTCAACGCATCGCGGTTCTTGGAGCGGGCAGGGCCGGTCGCGTACTCCGGATTTGTGATCAGTTCCGGCGCGCCGACGGCCTGGGCGCAGCGCTCCCAGATCTTGCCGCCGGTGGTGGCGATATTGATGTAGCCGTCCGAGGTCTTAAACACGCCAGTGGGAATGCTGGTCGGGTGATTGTTGCCGGCCTGCTGTGGCACCTCGCCCTCCATCAGCCAGCGCGACGCCTGGAAATCCAGCATGAAGACCTGCGCCTGCAGCAGCGAGGTCTGCACCCACTGACCCTGCCCGGAAACCTCACGCTCCAGCAGCGCGGTGAGGATGCCGGTGGCGCAGAACAGACCGGCGGTAAGGTCGGCGACCGGAATGCCGACCCGCATGGGTCCTTCGCCCGGCGCGCCGGTGATCGACATCAGCCCGCCCATGCCCTGGGCGATCTGATCGAAGCCCGGTCGCTTGTGATACGGCCCATCCTGCCCAAAGCCGGAAATGCTGCCATAGACGATGCCGGGATTGATCGCCTTCAGGCTCTCGTAATCAATGCCCAGGCGCGCCTTTACGTCGGGGCGGAAGTTTTCGACGACAACATCGGCTTTCTCGACCAGCCTCTTGAATGCCGCGAGGCCGCGCGGATCCTTCAGGTTTAGCGTCATGGCCCGTTTGTTGCGGTGCAGATTCTGGAAGTCAGATCCCTGTCGCGGGCCGCCCGGCTGCTCGGAACCGGCATCCTCGCTCAGCGCGTCGATTTTGATCACATTGGCGCCCCAGTCCGCCAACTGGCGGACGCAAGTGGGACCGGAGCGAATACGAGTGAGGTCTAGGACGGTGAAGCGGGAGAGGGCGGAGGAGGCGGGTGCGAAATGCATCAAACAGGCTCCAGGAACTCACGAGCAGAACCTCATCCTCGCGCAGATGGGGCGTTTTGTCATTGAGTATGTTGCTTGGGTCGGCTCACAGCTGACAGCTGCGACAGCTCGGCGATCTGAATGTGCAAATCCCCATCACGGGTGCCCGAGGCATAGGTCTCTCGCCTTCGAAAAGAGCGGGTTTCGTGGTTCACGCTGGCGGAAATCCGACCTGGGATACTTTATAATTCAGGTTGAACTTCTCCTGGAGATAAGGTTCTTCCAATGAGGTTGCGGTTGGCGGGGGCAAATCGAACTGAATGCGAAGTTGCCTACCCCGCCTGAGCAGATTCCATCACCGGAAACGTGAGTAATTAGTTGAGAAAGCAAGTATGACCGGCCGCAACAGAAGTTTGGATGGCTTACGTGCTGTTGCCGTCATTCTCACATACTTGGTTCACTATTGTGGCTCCTACATGGCCACCTTTCGCGGCGGAAACCCAAACGTGGTGTTATGGAAAGACTGGCATGGTCCCTTCGACCAGATCATGTACTGGTGTTTTCGATCCCATCACGGCGTGTACATATTTTTTATCTTGAGTGGCTTCCTTATTGCTCGCATCGTGACGCGGCGTGAGTTCAATTATTGGTTTTTTGTTATCAATCGAGCAAAGCGGATATATCCCGCGTTCTTGCTCGCTCTCGTGGTGTGTATCGTCGCCGGTCTGTTTCTTCGTATTCCTTTGCCGAGCTGTTGGGATATTTTTCTAAACATGTTTTTCCTGAACGGAGCGCCGCTATCCGGCGTAACAGGCATCGTGTTCAACAATGTCACATGGTCTCTATTCTTCGAGATGGCATTCTACTTGTGCTTTCCGCTGATCGTCATGTGCGCCCGCTGGAGTGGGGAGGCTCTGCTGTCCGCGCTTGTTCTCGCCGGCGTCTTGATTGCATACCTTCCGGGCGTCACCGGATACTATACGGAATTCTTCCTGTTTCTGTTTGCGGGTGCCATCATCGGGTGCTTGCCGCCACGTAGCATCGAAACAGTCGCAGCGCAGTTTAGTGACGCAGCGGTTGGGATTTTATACGCAGTCATCGTCGCACTGTTCACCATGGAATACATTCACACCGGCCCATTCGTTTGGATGTTTGCTGGCCTCGGAGCGATCGTGATCTGCAAGGCGGTCTCAGGTGTGGGCGTGTTGGCGGTGGCGCTGAGCTGGGCGCCGCTTGCATGGCTCGGTAGAATATCATACTCGTTCTACTTACTGCATTCCGTGGCGCTGGCTTTTCTGTTTGCCGGGTGGTGGCGCCTTTATATCCAGGGCTTGGGGATCGTGGGGAATGCGGTGGTGTTGGGCGCATTTGGATTTCTGCTTTCGACTGCGATTAGCTGGCTGTCGTATTTGCTCGTCGAGCGACCATATTTTAGAACTCACAAGCCAGTGGATCTTGCGACTGCGCCTGCTGCCTAGCGAGACGCCTCAGCCAGACGAGGACGCGGCGAAGGTTACTGGCCGACGGTGGCAAGGATGACGTTGATGGCGTCGCCCTCTCAACCCTTGAGATAGCAGCGGGCGCGGTGACCGTCACTTTTCAGGTGGCCGATGGTGGCGCGTCGGCGCAGCTCGCATTGAATCGTGCCGAAGACACCGCGCTTCTGTCCTGAGATGAAGACGCGGCGCAGGTTTGTGGTCGGGTGGTCACGATAGCCTTTGTCGACATAGGCGCGTTCAAATGACGCAGCCCGGAGATTCTTGGTCGCATCGATGATGTCGCCGTGTACGGACATCGTTTGGGGGGCGGGCGAGCGCCGCCGTGCAGGAGTGCGTACAATACAAATAGTCCCGCACCGTAGGCGCCTGCGAGCATCGCGACGAGCGGCCATAGGTTCCAGTGTGCTAGAATTGGAGGAGACCAAAGAAAGGCAACTGAATAGGACAGATAGAGCTGCAAGCGAGCGAAGAGGCCCGGCGGTTGTAACGGCGCAGCGGAATCTAGCAAACTGCAGTCGAAGCTGCTTTGTTGCGCAAGCAGAAATCGCTCCAGCGGTTCTGGTATGACGCCGGGATGCTGAAACCCTAGCCCGCAGCCCGCATAAACGACTTCAGGGGTGAAACTCTGATAGAAGAATAGCGTTCCGGCCACATTGAGCACGGATAGTGATATGGCGGCACTTAGTAAAAAGAGTAATGCAGCAATCACACCATCTGCTGTTTGGGGAAATGTTCTGAAGACTCGCGCCGTCCGCCCTATCAATTTCGTTAACTCCACTTAGGCGGGTTTGCCGAGCCAAAACTCGATCGTTCAATAGTCTGGAGATAAAATAAGCAAGCGAGAGTAACGCGCATCGCGAAATATCGGAGGGTCTGTTTCAGTCGATTGAACATGGTGCAGCATGATCCGATTGCCGCACGTTTGCCGCGTGCTTTTTTATGGACATTCATGAACGCGAGCATGATGTAAACAATATTGAGGTTCCGCACGCAACTCTAGTAGAGACGCATTATAGTAGAGTTTGCCAAAGTCGAGAGTTACCTCTTTCGCCTGGACAATCGCGTTAAACCTGGCGAAATGTAAGAAGTCGAATATGCAGAACGGATAAGTGACTGAGGAGGAATCTGTTTTCGGGAAAATCGCGGGGTCTGGATTTCGGGCTTTGGCTTAAAAGTCTGCAAATTGTAGATTTAAATTTCCTGTTATCGCAAAGCCTGATTCGACGTGGAATCGGAGGAGCCGATGCAACCGAAAGTCAGCGAGGAGGGCGATCTGTTCCGAGCCCACAAATCGATTTAAAGATCGAAGCTTGGACGAAAAGGCCGCGGACGCCACTGGAAGTCGTTGACCGCAGGCCTTGGATCGAAGGTCATGTCGTCGGACATTCTTTTCCCCATCGCCGTGTTGGCATTTGGTAGCCAGTGTTTGGCCACCAGAAAAACGAGCTTCCAAATCATGGGCGGGATTGAAATGATACGCCGCGGACGTTGCATTCCATCAAAAACGCGGCCGATCATCTCACGATAAGAGATCGTTTCGCCTCCGGGGATAGCGTAGATGCGATTAGCTGCAGCTGGGCTCGATGCCGCGTCGATTGCACCGATCGCGACATCTTCCGCATGAACCGGTTGGCGCATTCCGCTGCCCGTTCCGGCAAGTGGAATGAAACCCCACCTCTGGATCAGCTTGGCGATCCGCGTGATATTGGCGTCACGTCCCTCAGCATAGATGAGCGTCGGACGAAGGATGGTCCACTCGATGTCAAACTGTTCGCAAATGGCAACCAGCTTCTTCTCGCTCTCGGCATAGCGCTTCAGAAGTTCACGCTCGGACGGGATCTCCGAATTGATTTTAGTGACAATACTGGTCGAAGTGACGACCACGACACGCTTTAGCTCGGGATTTATTAAACGCGGCATTGCTTGCACCAAATATTCGGTGAGAGCAGTACAGTAGAGTGTGTCAAAGGGCGGGAGGTCGATGGTGGCTGGATTGAGCAAGTCGCCCTTGAACCACTCGGCAGACGCAAAGTTCGGCGGCCGCGAGCGCGACAACCCAAACGGCGTTTCCCCGCGATCGATCAAGTGGCGCAAGATGTAACCGCCGACCAGGCCAGATGCTCCTACGACCAAGCTTTTTGCCATCAAGTTGTTACCGAACTTCTGGTTCCGGAGGCAGACACGAGGCGACATATGCTGGCAGATATCAAGTTACAGTGCCCCTCGTCATCAGAGATCAGTTAGAACTGCGGTGATGAAGTGAAAGCCAAAGAACAACTCGGAAAATTACTTTGATCGCATCCAGAAAGCGGTAGGCTCGGATGATGTCCATTTATCCTTCATCAGCTTGAACTCGGGAAAAGTTTCAAGTGTCACTTCGGGATCGTTGAGCAACATGTAATTCCCCGCCCATACGACTTCAAAACGAGTGTTGTAAGCGAGGAACGCTTGAAGCAAGTATTGCTCATTCCAGTAAGTTTGAGTGTCGTAGTACACTTTCGGATACGGAAGCGGCAGGCTCACGTCATGTACATGGACGAGCACACCCGGAGCAAGTCGGGGTAAAATTTCGAGAAACTCATATTGTACGTCGCTGCCCGATCGAAGTGCATGCGTAGAATCGATGAATAGGATGTCGCCCGCTTGGAGCGAAGTGAACGTTTCCAGCGGAACGTCCTGGACCTTCTTTCCGATCACTTCGTTGAGTCCAGTAAGTCCGTTCTTGAAAGCATCCCACGGATAAGGATCGGTGGCCGTAATTTCAGGACCTTCGCCGAGCTGCTTCTTGTTCAATTGGCCTGCATGGCACGCGAGAATTGTAGAGTAACCGGTACCAATTTCGATGATACGCTTCGGCCGGGTTTCGCGGATAAGAGAGTAATAAACATGCGCGTCAACTGCCATATAGCTGCCATTTAGCAGAAAGAATTTACCAGGTTTTTTCGCTTCACTTATTGGAAACTGCTCTCGAAATTCAGCCAGGTGTCTCGGAAAAACGTTCTTCATGAGCCCGAGCTGTGCTTCTCTGTTCATTTCGACGCCGACCATTGCACTGGGCGTCGTCCAGAATGAATCGAGTTGGTCGCTGTCGTCCGGGATCGGCAAGTAGAAGTTCTTTGGTAATAAGTGCAGCCCGTGAGGATAGAAAATGTCATGAGCTGGATTGCCAGGCATGGCGGCGAGTTTTGGAGCTATCAATCGTGAAAGTTCGAGAGCTGCAAGGTCGCCTGTCATGCCGTCGGCAGACGAGCTACCACTTTCCCTTGCCAGCAATTCAACGATGCGGTCGAAGACCTCGCTATCGTTCGCAAATACGCCGGTTGGTGCATTGAGTTGCTGTGTGATTCCTCGTTCCTCCGCAAGGACGCGTCGAATTGTCGGGCCGGCGAACTTTTTAGCAGCTCGGATCATCCGACGCAGGACTGCGCTCTCGACGCGGCGGACGAAAGCGGGCACGTTACCAATATTATTCGCCATCGCAGGCACCTTTTTCTAAACTGACTAAGAGAAAGGCTTCAAACGGAAAGCCACTATTGTCCTAGGAGAGTGGTGGGTGGTCGACCTTGAATAGCTGGAGGCGTTCTGAAAGGAAACTGTTTCGATGCATATCTGAGAAAGGCCGCGCTTCTTACTCCCGTGAGACTTCTTATGAGTTCAGATGATAACGATCGGCCTTTGAAGCATAGGTACGATGAAAGTGATGCGCGCAGTTTGTCAGTGGACGAAGGGAGCCCAGGGTTCATCAGGAAGCTGCTGCTGTAAGCGATGTCCCGATGATGATGATCGGGTATTCGATTGCGATCGTGCGGATCTAGAGTAGAGAGCACTTTTGTGCATCTTGCGGTTTCAAGATATATAGCGATTTCTATGTTACGGTTGAGTGTCCGTGGTCAGTGCGATACTGATCATTTCTGGAGCGATCAATACGCCATTCTTGAACGGCGAGTGCACATCGAAATACACCGCATCGTGTACCCAATGGTGTTGAACGTGTTGCTCTAAAGTCCCTGAAGCAAAGGCCATTGTTAACGAATAACGACCACTTGCCAAATTTGGTAAGTAAAGATCAAAGCGGATATTCAGGGTTTCACCAGCAGAACATGTCAGTGGGTCGCCAGCATACTGCAAAAAGGTGTTGTCGCCGAGGATTGCCTGACCAAGGCGATCCTTCACGTGAAAGCCCGCGATAGGTGCAGCAAGGTCTTTTTTGATATCTGCCTGCGCGCGGATAGAAATTGCTTCCCCACCTTCGATCCAGGTCAACGGGGAGCCGTCAATAGTAGTAAGAGAGATATTCGTCAGCTCCGCATCTCCGGACCCAAAGCTATTACTGTCATCGAGTGCCTCAAAAACAACAGGATTGGCGTTTGGCGGCGGGGGTATGTTTCGCTTGATGATTGGTCTAGGACGCTGTTGACCATCTACGATTTCTGTCTCGGCGCCTTCGCGCCCCACTGGTTCATGAGCGGACTTTTTCTTTTGAGCGGACTTCGATTTAAGCCCCATGGTTTGCTCCATCACAAACACGGAGTATGCCTCGCACACCTCCTTAGCTGTGCCTTCATGAACCATTTTGCCGCCATCGATCCATATCGCTCTATCGCATAACGTCATGACGGCGCCAGTGTCGTGTCCGCAGAACAAGATTGTGCCGCGTTCTCTGAATTGGCGAAGCCAACGCAGACATTTCTGAGCGAAATATGCGTCGCCTACCGCGAGCGCTTCATCGACAATCAGTACGTCGGCATCCACATGAGTAATCACAGAGAATGCTAGGCGCATAGCCATGCCAGTCGAGTAGGTCTTGACGGGCTGGTCAATAAAATCATCAATCTCGGCGAAGGCTATGATGTCAGCGAGGCGTTGATCAATCTCCTCCTTCGCCATTCCTAAAATGCTTGCATTTAATACAACATTTTCACGTCCGGTGAATTCAGGATTGAATCCCGAGCCCAGTTCCAAAAGTGCGGCGACTTTTCCGCGTACTGTGATCTCGCCAGATGTCGGCGTCAGCGTTCCAGATATCTGCTTTAATAGCGTTGATTTCCCAGATCCATTGCGACCAATAATCGCGACGCTTTCACCGCGCTTTACTGTGAATGAAATGTCGCGGTTCGCCCAGTGCTCTTTAAAATACATACGTTGCGATCTGAGCAGGCGCGGCACAATCGCTTGTTTGAGGCGATCGAGTGGCGCAGCATAGATTGCATATGCCTTTGATACGTCTTTTACCGTGATGGTATCGTCAGACGACATCCGAGAAGCCTCCACGTAGTCGCTGAAATAGCCAGAATGCGAGTCCAAGTAGTAGCAGCGCCAAGATCAACGAAAGCCCCAATTCTGCAAAATTGGGAAGTTGCCCGAAGAGGACAACCTGACGTGTGTCGTTGACGAACAAAGTTAGTGGATTGAGCTTCAGAAGTGTTTGGAAGCGAGGTGGAACTGACTCGATTGAATAAAATATTGGCGTGAGAAACAAGCTTGCTGTGACTAGAAGCCCCACCAATTGAGACGTGTCACGAACATAGGTTCCAAAGGCGGACAATAAGAAAACCAAAGCTAGAACAAAGATAAGAAAGGGCAACAATACAATCGGGAGAAGAAGCAGCGTAGCGTGAAGAGATCCGTTCAGTACGAGATTGCCAAAAACAACGACAGCTAGCCCGATGATTGCATTGACGAGCGCTGATGCGACGACGTTGACTGGGAGGATTTCTAGAGGAAAAACGACTCTGGTGACGTATTGAGCGTTAGACACGATCAAGCTAGGCGCTCGCATAACGGACTCCCCAAAGATTCCGTGAATCATCAACCCGGCGAGGAAAATGATTGCGAAATCGCCGCTTTCGGTGCTCCCAGCAGTGCCCCATTTGGCCTTGAATACGGTCGAGAAAACGAATGTATATACTGCTGCGGTCAGTAACGGTGTCACCACAGCCCAGACCGTACCCATTGCATGCCCACGGAAACGGGCATCGAATTCCCGCTTCGTAAGACGCCAGATAAGTTGCCTATGCTCGACGATAGACTGGAAAAAAGCCCAAAGTGTTGCCGGGCGTGAGTTCATTGCGAAAAGTCCTTGAAGTGCGAGATCAACCGACGTCACGTTGAGGCACTTGCCACCATACTGCAGCTTCATCAACGTCAATCAGTGGAGCCGAAATTCCTCTGGACGTTCGGAAGTCATTCACAGCCTTCGCGCAATTTTCCAAAATGTAGTCATCAATAATGACGTACCCCCCTGGCGAAACTTTATCGTAAAGAGCGTCGAGTGCTTGAATAGTGCTTTCATACATATCGCCGTCTAGTCGTAAGACCGCGATCTGCTTGATTGGTGCAGATGGAAGAGTATCTTTGAACCATCCTTTCAAGAAAACAACGTTGTCATCGAGGAGCCCGAACTTGGCGAAGTTATTCTCGACCTCTGTCTGGCTTACGCGGAGCTCTTCGAATGTATGGTGCGGATCGGCCATATCGGCAGGGTAATCATCTTCATTTGGAGGGGGGAGCCCCTCGAAACTGTCTGCTACAAAGACTTTTCTTTCGGATTCATTTCGAGCCATCATTACCGCGCGAGCGTAAATACATGCTCCGCCTCGCCAAACTCCGGTTTCAATGAAGTCTCCAGGCACCTTTTCATCGAATGCTTTACCAAGCAGAAATCTTATGTTTCGTAGCCTGGATAAACCGATCATAGTGTAGGCCTGCGAGGGCCAGTCCCGACCGACGGACCTTACGGCCGGATCATATGGAGATGTTTGGCCGGCCAAACTCATCGCTGCATCTTTTTGCAATGAGCCAGTCAACTGTTTTTCAAGCAGACTAAGATAAAGATCGGTTGCGACATTTACGTCAGCTGGCTTCGCTACGGATCTGCGTATTCCATAAAACGCGTCATCTATTTGGCTTCCAAGCGCAACGATAACTGACGACAGGGAGCGTATCTTGTCCGCGGTTGCTTCGCGCGAAGCATCTATCTGCAGAGCTAAGTTTCGATCTCGTTCAATACTTTCGGCAGACGTTGCCGCGGTGTACTTGATAAGATTTGCAACGTTCTGCTGGTTGGCTTGAAGTTCCGTGGCGAGAAGCTGCAGGCGTCGATTGATATCCATGGAGTCTGTGACGTTCGACGCCGATATTGTGTTTACTGCGCGCTGCAGAGCGTCTGCGTCCAGGCGCCAAAACGCTGCGAGGCGTTCCCGACTTGAGGCAGGAAGCGCCAGTTTTAAGATGGAATGCGAGACTTTTTTGACGCCCCGGCGGTATGTCGAGCTAAATGACATTGAGGTTCACTATTGCAAGAGAGTTGTGTCGCAACAAGCTGACGGGTTCAATTGCGACGTGGGGTGCTTGCCTTTAACTTACGAAAGCCCGGACTTGAGCTCTTCCTTGATGAAGTCCAGTTTCAGCAGAACATCTACCACCTGGTTTACGTCGAGCAGCTCTGTGTTGTCCGATGTGTAGTCTTCTGTCTTGGAGATGATCTGCTCTCCTTCGACAAAATACTTATTATAGTTCAGGTCTCGGTCATCGGCGGGAATACGATAAAAACGGCCCAGATCAACGGCCCGCGCCATTTCTTCTCGAGAAACGAGCGACTCATATTTCTTTTCGCCGTGGCGGGTGCCGATAACCTGCATGGGGACTTCGTGCTGGAATACTGACATCACGGCTTTGGCAAGCGTCTCTACAGTACAAGCTGGAGACTTCTGCACGAGAATGTCACCTTGCTGACCGTTAGCATAAGCAAATAAGACCAGATCGACAGATTCGTCGAGCGACATTAGAAATCTTGTCATATTTGGGTCAGTGACCGTAATCGGTCGATTAGCCTTTACTTGAGATACGAACAGAGGGATCACGGAGCCGCGGGAAGCCATGACGTTGCCATAGCGCGTTGCGCACATTACTGTCCGTTCGCCTGCCTCGAGTAATCGTGCCTTGGCGACGGTGAGTTTCTCCATCATCGCTTTGCTCATTCCCATCGCGTTGATGGGGTAAACTGCTTTATCAGTCGACAGAACCACGATGCGCTCTACTTGGCTACGTAGAGCAGCATCCAGTACATTCTCTGCGCCGAGAATGTTCGTCCGAACGGCTTCAAGCGGATAGAACTCGCATGAAGGAACCTGCTTCAGGGCAGCTGCATGAAACACGAGATCAACGCCACGCATTGCTTGCAGGATGCTTGAGGGCTCGCGAACGTCGCCGATATAGAACTTGACCTTGTCGTTCTTCAGCTCGATTCGCATATCCTCCTGCTTCTTCTCGTCGCGGCTGAAAATCCGAATTTCACGCACCTGCTCGTTCAGGAACCGCCTCAAAACGGCATTGCCGAACGAACCAGTTCCCCCGGTGATCAAGAGGACCTTATTTTTCAAATCCATCGCGCTAGCCTCGTAAGGGGGGTCGTTTCGATAGGGTTTAAGCGAGCCCGCCAGAATACTGATTACACCATCAGCGTGCTGCATTCATTCCGACAATGAGATCACGCCAAGATGGAGGGGTATAACCGGTCTCGGTGTTAAAGCGCGAGCCATCGAGCGATCGATCGATGGCCACACAGTCGTCCGGAATGATTTCAATGCTCTTGCCGTAGATTTCGCGTACAAGCGTGAGTAATTCGAGCTTGTTGATAGGCGCGGATGCTACATGCCACAAGCCGTGCATATCCACCCGCGGAATGACGACATCGCGGATGATGCGGGTAAGTTCGATGGTCGGAAATCCCGAATAGATAGCTTTTCGGTATCCCGAAACCTGGGAACCTCGCTGGCTGAGGAACCAGTCGATCAGCGAGACCGAGCGACCAATTTCATGTCCGATGATTGATGTCCGCAGAGTGATTGCGTGCGGATAATCAACCTCGCCGAGCAACTTGGACCGTCCATAGAGATCGCGAGCGTCGGGCAGGTCGGTTTCGCTATAATTGCCCTTGCTGCCTGCGAATACACAATCGGTCGAAATTTGGATCAAGCGCGCACCGGCTGCCTCGCAAATCTGAGCCAGACGGTGAGGAAAGAGCGAATTTATCGCGATCGACATGATCGAGGACTTCGATGCTTCCAATTGCTTGATGATGCCGACGCAATTGAGCACGACATCCGGCTTTTCAGTTGCGATGACGCTGATTACGGAATCGATATCGGTCGCATCGACACCGCTGATGATCTTCGCATCGTCGTGACGCGGGAGCAGGTCGAGATCGCGCAGAGAACGGGCCGTGCCAGTCACACGAATTCCCTTCGACGACGCGAACAGGCGATAGGCGGTGTTTCCGAGCATTCCGGAAACACCAACGATTAGGATTTTGATCATGTGTATCGGCTCGCGTTCGGCTGTCTCTGCACCAATTTGGGGAGGATGTCCAATGCCGAGCGAGACGCTTTTATGGGAGTTGCTCGCGATATTCAATCGCGATAGCCGAGGAAGTTGCGAACGTTTTTTCTCAAGCTTTTCAACGAGAAATCGCGCTGGAAAGCTGCCTGTCCGGCCACGGCAAGCTGGGCATACAGATTGGTGTCCTCAACGAGTTGGATCAACGCGCTGTTGAGAGCCGCTGGTTCGCTGGTTTGGCAGATCAGACCTGCCTCGCGGTCTCTAAGATAGTGTGCTGGCGAGGAATAGTTCGGTCCGTGGAACAATATTGGGCGACCGGCTGCAAGGTAAGTCGGGATCTTGGACGGAAAGCTGAGGCGTGCAACTTCTTCCATGTTGCGAGCAAATGGATATGGACAGTACATAATGTCGCAGGTTTGAGACAGAATATCGATCAATTCGGGCTGTGACCGCCACCCCAGAAACTCGATTTTCGCAGCCTGGGACGTGTAAGCCCGTGGCGGCTCGTGGCCAGCCACTCGGATGACGATTTTCCGGCCACCTATCTGCCAGTCTGACAGATTGATCGCCTGGAGTAGATCGTACCATTCCTGTTCAGCGTAGAACTGACCGGCCATGCCGATGACGACCTCGTCCGACGTCCGTAACGCTGGCGCCGGTGTTCGGGCAAGCGACTCCGCAAGTGAGGCGATTACGACGTGTGACTCAGTCTGATAGTTCTTCTCGTATTCTCGGGCCATCGCCCATGACGCTGCTGCACAGCTTTTTGCCTGACGCAGCGTGTCGTCGAAGATATCGAGGTCCATTTTACGGTTAAGTGGATCGACGCCGTGCGCGCGCAGCCACCAAATGAGTGGATCCCAAACCTGAACGCGCAAGGGAACATTAAGGCCCTTGGCGACCTCGCTCGCCATGCGAACCATCGTTTGCCCTTGAAGGATGACCCATAGTGACGTTACGCCATGTTCTCTTCCGAATTGTATCGCTTCCTGCACCAAGGGCGGAATTGCCCTGCGCCGCTTGACCGTTTCGGAGGCAAATGCCCGAGCGAGGTCCAGGGGGAAATACTTACGGCTCCGCCTGTTATGTTCGTTGGGTTTGCGGACGGTCTTGGTCGGGATGCCAGCCAAGTCCGGATAGGCCTCCGGCTTGAGGTGAGGATTCAGTACGCAAAAAATCGCCAACTCGTTAGCGTCGACACTCCTGCACATCTGGGCAGTCACAATGCCGGCCGTCAGATTGCTCGATGGGGGGATGTCGGTGAGGAGCAGCGTCTTCATGATTCTCGCTCGGCGTTATCGTGCCGTGAAAGTCCAACTGACTTGTAAAGATCCGCAAGACGCTCAGCAAAAATCCGCTCGTCATAAAGCCGCTCGGCCAAGGCGCGTCCAGCTGCGCCTCGATTTAAGCGTTCATCCTCGCGGAGTGCGAGCATCTCAATGGCGCTCGCGAGAGCGCCAATATCGCCGTTCGGAACAGCCACACCGATATCGGGCGCATGTGTTACATCTGGCAAAGACGTTCCATCAAAAACGATGATCGGTTTGCCACAGGCCATTGCTTCGATGGCCATCATGCCAAATGCCTCGACCGGTGAGGGCATGACGAACATGTCGGCGGCGCGGTAGCTATCCAGCATGACGCTTTCATCGTTCACCCAGCCAAGTTCGATGATCTGATGTTTACCGATGAATTCGTTCAAGTGCCCCTTCGAGTGGGTGGTAATGATGGTGAGCGGAACCTGCAACGCATCGAGCCGCCGTAAGGCTTCGACAAAACACTCGAACCCCTTGAAAGGATTCTTCGGAAAGGCGCGAACACTTATCACGAGCCGATCGGGGGCGACGCCCAGCCTCTTTCGTGCCGCAGCCGAGTTGCCGGGGGTAAAACGCTGGAGATTGATGCCAAACGGTATGACGTGCGCTGGTTTGTCTTTTGCAATGGCCGATTGCTGCGCCATTCGAAGCATCGAATCTGAAGCAAATATGAATTCGACGTTCATTTGACGAACAATGCCTTGCTTCCATTTAAAATCTTCTGCCGTTCGGTCGCGGCGCATTGCAAATGGAAGGTCGAGTCTCGGACAATCACCGCATCCGAGGCGCCAACGCTCGCAACCAACTGGATAAATGCAGTGTCCTGTCATGAGCCAGGGGTCGTGTATCGTCCATACGCTTGGCTTCAGCCGGCTGAGCCACGGGAGTGCGGCAAGACCGAAGAAACCGTCGTGGACGATGTGATAGTGGATCAAGTCCGCTTCCTTGAACTGGCGATGCAAGGGTAGGGAGAAAGATTGAAGTTGAAGTCGCGCGTGAATCGAGAGTTTTCGTTCGATTCTGGCTAAGGCGGCGGTTGCGTGACGGCTGCCTGGAATAGGGAAGAAGAGGCTCGATGCTGGATCCGAGCTGATCTTGTTCCATACCAGATGGTGCGACGTTACGCCCTCGTTTGCCAATAGCTCGCGGATGTCGAAACCATTGAAGCGGCTGCCGATAACATCCGATGAGTTGATCTGAAGAACTTTCATCGCTGTGTCACCGGGTAACGATTTCGGCACTATTGAGCGCCTGAGTATAGAAAGCGCTCATCTTCGGCATGAAGTTCTGAATAGCGAGGCGCGATTCGATGATCTCGAAATTCGTAGGTGCGGCCTCATCGACCAGCGCATCGTCCGTCAATGCACGTTGAAAACGATCGCAGATCACCTCGAAGTCATCCACGGGCACCGCGAATCCAGACACATCCGGAATAAACCACTCTGTGCAGCAGGATGTGTCAGTCTGGACGGGAAACGCACCCATCACCATGGCCTCCAACACAGACGTCGATATGGCATCGGAGGCACTGATGCCGAGGTAAAGTCTTGCCTGCCCAAAATAATGCAGTATCTCGTCGTGCGTCGCCCAATCGACGACCTTGATATCAAGCGTACCAGAAGCCGCGAGTTCGAGTGCTCGCACTCGCGGACGGGCACCAACAGAAAACATAACGATTGTGTAGTCACGAAGCTCCGTTGTGAAGCGTTCCAGAACGGCAAGCGATGTCATCGCGCGACCTGCGAAATGGTCGTAGCCCTTCACCATGATCAGCTTGCGCTTCGAGGGAGGTTGGTGTCCCCTGAGGCTTGTGGTTCGGTCTATATTGATCCCCCCGGAATTCGGAATAACCGGCAGATCCGGCCCGCGATAGCCAAACTCCCGGCCCAATCGCAGATCGCGGTGACATTCACATGAGTACAAGTCGATTGCCTTGCACAGTCGGCGAATCTGACGCGCATGTTCTGGAGACTTGCCGAAATGGTAGATGTCGCTACCCCAGTTTGTCGCCAGCCAGCGCGGCATTGGGCCGCGAACCAGATCTTTGGCGGCGAGTACGAGGTAGCTGGCGTGCTGAAACTCCATAGAGTGAATGAGATGGGGTTGTAATTGGTCGATCAGAGCAGCAAGCACTTCGGGGCCGTACATGCGAGGCGCTGTTTCGTCGCTCTCATTTGCCAAGCCTAGTCGAACACGTTCGCCGCGATCGGTGAAATGAGGGAGCAATTGATCAACGACAAACGGGATGATCCGTAAGCGTTCATCAACCGCAGGCGTCGTCAATCTCGCCATGGCTTTGGTCTTGCTATGGAAGTACTGTCGAGCGCGCGAAAGCGCAGAGCGGGGATTAGTGACAGCGAGACGAATAAATCTCCGTGCTTGAGAAACCTGATCGACGATTACCGGGGGGGGCGCGTTTGGTGCGGTATCGCTGTGAACGACGGGCTGGTGGAAAGTAATCCCGTTCGCCAATTTTTCATGCGGTGCTTCCGCGTTAATAGGGAATACGTGGCAATCCAGCCCAAGATGCGCGGCCAACTCGATCCAGCGAGCAGCGTGCACGCTAGTATGCATAGCTACAAACAGAATTTTTTTGCGAGCGGGCATGAGTTCAGCGCTTTACGGCGGAAGTTATCACTCTGCCGAAATCCGAGCGAGCTTGTTCAACGCTGAACTGGCGGGAGAGCGCCAGAGCTTTGGCTGTGATCCTGTTTCTCAAATCCGCGTCCTCAGCAATTCGGTCCATCGCCTTCGCCAGTTCTTGAGGATCAGGTTTGTCAACGACAATGCCTGCGCCCGCGTTGCGTATCAATTCGGTGATGAATGATCCTGTGGGAGCATGAACCAGTATTGGGCGACCGGATGCGAGATATTCTCCGAGTTTCGCCGGTGCAGAAGAGCGAATGACTTCGGGAATGGGTGAGTCGAAAGCCAGTGGGAGGAACAGGATGTCTGCCGCCTGTTGCAGGGCAACAGAGGCCGCGTGTGGCGCCTGTGGATGCGCCGCAACATATGGGCTTGCAAGATCGGTCTGTACGAGACTGGAGTTGTGTTGTCCGGTGTAGATGTCGATCGCAAAGCGCCCATTGAGTGCGGCAAGGGCGACGACGAGATTGCGGAATGCGCTCGCTTGGGCGGAATAGACTGACCCGGTGTACAGCAATCGCAACGGCGCTAGTCCTGACACCACCGGTGCGGCCTGTTGCGTGCCCGCAGGGATAGCCGCCGGATTTCTGACGACGTGGATATCGGCGCGAGGCAGACGCTTTTTGATATCACCCGCCAGAACTTCGTTCGGAGCAATAATGCGAGATGCGCCACGACCCCAGATTTGTTCCGAAAGACGTGCAAGATCCCGATAAATCCCTCGCTCCCACTGATAAACAGGGTCGTCAAAAAGATAGGCGACAAAGGGGAGGCGTAGCCTGCGCGCAGCGAGGAAGGAAGCAGGGAGATCGAAGGGGTTGCCGCTGCAACCAATGATCACATCCACATTGGGCCCTGCGAGTGCTTGTGTGATCTCGCTCGCTCGTGTTGTCACGCTGCGCATCAATCCGCCGCCAACATTGAGCTTGCCTGCCAACTTGCCCCATTTACGGGTCGTCAACTGGAATACCGGGGGGCGTAAAGCGAAGTGTTTGCCGTAATGTGCTTGGTCGAATTCAACGATGCTCATTTGATCGGTGAAGAACATGGGCGGCGCGAAGGTTTCCGGTGCGATGATTTGACCGAGCACACGGGCCTGTCCATTTGCTGACGGTGGCGCTGCAGTGGTGACGATTGCGACGCGTAATTCGTTGACCAAATTGTCCTGATCTGCGTAGCGCTTTATGCTGGGTGAATCGAGATGCATCACTTTTCCAAAGGAGTTCCGGATCACCATATTTGCTTCAGAGTGTCGACAGCGCCCAACGATGGTGCTTACTATATGGCACGAAGCTTGCTTTCAAGCCCCTGCATCTGCGAGAGGCGGTAACGATTTTAACTTGCTGAAATGGGCCAACAGGCCTTTGGCGACATTTGGCCAAGCATAGTTTTCGAGGACGAATTTCTGTAGTTTCCGGCCAGACACCTTCAATGTCGTATCGTCCGACATCAGCGCGAGCATTGCGTCGGATAGGGCCACGACATCAACGGGCACGACGCGTCCGCCGCCAATCCGTGCGACCTCGTCGAAGCCGCATTGATCCGTCAGCAGTACTGGCACACCCAGCGCGCCGGCTTCCAGCGCCACCATAGACATCACTTCGGAGTGCGATGGAACGACAAGAAGAGAGGCCCGACTCAACAGCAGGCTGCGCTTCCGTTCGTCGACAAAGCCGGTAAACTGGACGCGATTTTGGAGACCGAGGGCCGCAGTGCGGGCTTCAAGCTGGGCGCGCAAACCTAGATCGGGTCCGGCGATCACGAGCGTCACATCGGTCAATTCGGTAGCGATTGAGGCGAATGCTTCGATGAGCAGGTCGGGCGCTTTGATCGCTGTGAGGCGCCCGACAAAAATAATGGTCCTCCCCGTTTCGGAAGCCGGCGTGGTCGGCGAGGTGGCGATATGGGGAACGATGCCGTTCGGAGAGACGAATATTTTCGACTGAGCGATGTCGAAATCACGGAGAAATAGCTTTTTCTCCTGCTCTGTTGTGGCGATGACTGTATTGGAAGCGCGAAGCATCCAGCGCCCGAGCAGCCGGAAATAAACCTGTTTCATTCGCGCGGATCTCCCGAATTTCGTCAGCGATCCCGCGGGACACAATATTAATGGCTTGTCAGCGATGCGTGCGAGACTGCAGCAAAGGCTGGCCAACAAGAACCAGAATCCCATGACATGAATGACGTCGGCGCCGCTGAATAGGCGAAGCATCTTGATCATGTTTGGTAGCGGAATTGGAAAGCGATTCCCGACATAACCAACTTGCAGGACATCGATGCCTGCGGCGGCAAATTCGCTGCGCCAAGGGGTGGGTCCCATTGTGACGATGGTGCATTTGCAATCGAGTTTGGCAAGGTGCAATGCAAGCCACCGAGTTCGCTCCGCAGTTCCTCCGCCGCGTTCGGTGTCGAGCCAGACATTTACTAAAACCACCTTCACCGAACGCTCCGCGACCTCTCTGACGCTCGCAGCCATCTCAAGTGCAGCGTGCTTGGAGGTTGCCCCACAGCCCGTTGCCTTGGGCGGAGTTATAGGAGGGAGGGGGCAGTCTGGCTATCGAAAGCTGGTGTGATTTCGCTATCGAAAACCAGATTTGCCTAAATGGTTCAATTTGTTAAAAGGCGCCGGGATTCAAAAGGAAGGCGCGCCGTGCACACTACAGGTCAATCCAGTCGAATCAAAGTCATGACCATCGTAGGAACTCGTCCTGAGCTAATCAAGCTCAGCCGCGTGATCCCTGAGCTGGATCGGCATATGGATCATATCCTGGTTCATTCTGGCCAAAATTTCGACTTCGAGCTGAATGAGATTTTCTTTCAAGAGCTTGGGATCCGCCGACCCGACATCTTTCTCAACGCCAATCGCGAAACGGCTGCTGAAACGATCGGGCAAGTCATTGTAATGGCGGACGAACTCTTCGAGCGTGAAAAGCCTGAAGCGGTTCTGATCTATGGAGACACGAATACGGGGTTGGCGGTAATTCCAGCAAAGCGTCGGAAGATTCCGATCTTTCATATGGAAGCCGGTAACCGGAGCTTCGATCAGCGGGTGCCGGAAGAGGTGAATCGAAAGATCATCGATCACCTGTCCGACGTCAATCTCCCGTTGACGGAGCATGCGCGTCGTTATTTGATTTCGGAAGGATTGTCGCCGGATCGGGTCATAAAGACCGGTTCTACGATGCCTGAGGTGCTGGACTACTATAAGGCAGATATTGAAGCGTCCGACATTCTTGAGCAGTTGAATCTCAAGAGCGGCGAATATCTGGTCGTCAGCGTGCATCGCGAGGAGAACGTCGATAACCCCGCTAAATTGCGACGTCTGTTGGCTTGCCTTGAAGCGCTTGCGGCGCGCTTTGATCGACGACTGATCGTTTCGACGCATCCGCGAACCCGGAAGCGTCTCGAAGCTCTTTCTGACAGAACGACGGATAGCCGCATCGAGTTCATGAAGCCGTTCGGTTTTCTCGGCTATATCAAGCTGCAGGTGAACGCCTTTTGCGTCGTATCTGACAGCGGTACCATAACCGAGGAGTCGTCCATTCTTGGTTTTTGTGCGGTGACCCTGCGTGAAGCGCATGAGCGTCCGGAAGGAATGGACTGCGCAACGCTCATTATGACCGGGCTTCGACCGGAGCGTGTCGTTCAGGCGGTGCAAATAGCCACCGACCAATACGAACTTGGAAAGCGCCCCTCGGTTCTGGTGCCGGACTACAGTGCTCCCGATGTGTCCCGGAAGGTCGTTCGCATCATCGCAAGTTACATTGACTATGTGAACCGCGCGGTCTGGTCCAAGGATATGATGAACTCGGAAGCCTAGGCAACTGGGGGGCTGTTCCGATCGGCGAGTTCGAGCAGCCATCGCTCGAGGATGGAAAGCCAGTAGCCACGATCGAATTTCTGGGTGTGATATGTCAGCGCCGCGGCTCCCATGTCGCGGCGCTTTTCTGCAGGCATGTCTGCCAGAGCAAGAGCGGCTTCTGCGAGGCCGTCAGCGCTACCAGGCCGCGCGACGAGGCCGGCACGGGCCTCAACGAGGGCCTCTGCCGCAGCGCCAGACACGGCGCCGAGAACAGGGCGCCCGCACGCCATGTATGATTGCAGTTTCGATGGCACGGTAAGTGAGAAAATCGGTTCATCGCGCAGTGTCATCAAAAGAACGTCGGCCAGCGCGAAAAATGTGGGCATGCGCTCTGGAGGGAAGCTGCCGATGACCTGCACGGTCTCTGAGAGACCGAGATCGCGAATTTGGTCTTCGAGCCAGCCGCGGCGCTGCCCGTTCCCGATAAATATCCACTGAATATCGCGCCTACTGCGTAGTCTGGATATGGCCCCAACGATCGTCTCGAGGTCTTGGGCTAGCCCGAGATTTCCAGCGAAAACGATCGTGAACCCGGGTCTGAAATAGGCGCGCTCGGGGGCGTCGGGGGGCACGTCGATCACGCGATAGAGGTCATCCACGGTATTCGGTAGATAGCGGAAATCGGCCTTCGGAGGTGCCAGCAGGCGTATAAAGTCGGTGAAATGCGTGGATTGCACTGCAATGATCGTTGACCTGCGATAGATCATGCGGACGAGCCATCGGAGGATCGCGAGAACCGAGCTGTTCTTGAGCGCGCCAGTTGCTGTCACGCTCTCGGGCCATATGTCTTGCACCCATAACAGCACGTCCCGTTTTCTGAGCGCCTTTATCACGATTGCCGGTATGGCAATGGTTATTGGCGAGAGTTGGTAGACGAGAAGTGCATCCATTTTTTGCCGCAAAAGGAACGGCGCGAACATCGTGGCGTTGACCGCGTAAGATAGGTAATTGAGCGCAAGGCGTACGCGTGAGCCTTGTCCACGAGAGATAATGGGAACGCGTACGACCTGTACGCCGCGATAAGTTTCACGGCGAACCTTCCAGCCACCGTAGCCTTCTGCAAAAATACCCGACGGATAGTTGGGCATGCCAGTTAGAACGGTGACCGCATGACCTCGCGAAGCGAGATCGGCGGCGAGGGTGTTGATCCCAAAATTCTCTGGAGAGAAATACTGGCTGAAGATAACGATTGAAAGTCGGCGCCCGGAATGATCCATCACATCTATCTACCGACTCGAAATCGGTCCATCAATTGTCCGGTCCAACTCGCTCCGTTCGAGGCGAGGAGGTTGGACGAACGTTCCGATTTGATGGTTGCCTACGCCCAAAGGTTGTCGCGATCGGTCGCCCCTCAAATTCGGAGTATCTTGTCCCGCTCATTGAAAACAGAAAGAAGCCTTGGATAAGACCATAGTCGTATGCGAGCAATTGAATTGCGACTATACGTGAAAAATTTGCTGCGTTCCGGAAGGCCTGCAAATGTGTAACAGTAATTGATGCGATACGCCTCGGTGCTTTTGGTCAAATGGGTGATAGATGACGACACTGCATTACGCAGCGTTTGTAGGAGCGACAAATTGCTGTCAAACTCTAGACACTTCATATGATGCCGAACTTGTAGGTCCGGTCTGGGATTGTAGTGATGGAGCGTGGAATTCGGACAATGGCGATGGACATTCGCATAGACGCCGTGACCCAAGCGGGCCGAGTAGCAGATGCACTTCGTATCTGGGCCGAAAAAGGCCAAGAGCACGAGACCGGCGCTATTGTTGAACGGCTCCTCGTCGATGGTACACCGGATGTCTTCGCCCCCCGACGCGTTCGTGTCCAGGCCCGCCAGATCTATTGCTTCGCCAAAGCTGCCCAACTTGGTTGGTACCCCGGAGGCGCCGCCGTCGCCCGCAAGGGTCTCGATTACATGCTCGCCAAAGCCAAATCGCCCGATGGCCGCCCTGGTTTCGTCCATATCCTCGCGCCAGATGGCTCGGTCCTCAATCCGCTCCGCGACACTTACGATCACGCCTTCATTCTGCTTGCCCTTGCGACAGTCTATCAACTCGATCGCGACGTGAAAGTGCGCGCTGAGATCGACAGCCTGATGCATTTCATCGACACGCAGCTGCGCTCGCCCGACGGTGGTTATGTCGAGGGAATTCCCGCGTCGATGCCGCGGCGGCAGAACCCGCAAATGCACATGTTCGAGGGCTTCATCGCGGCCTTCGACGCGACGCATGATCCGGCCTTCCAGCAGCGCGCTGGCGATATTTTCGGCCTGTTCGTCTCGAACCTGTTCGACGCTAAAACTGGCGTGCTCGGCGAGTATTTCGAGCAGGACTGGTCACGCATCAAGCCGGTCAGCGTCGAGCCTGGGCATCAGGCCGAATGGGTCTGGCTGCTCAAGCAGTTCGAACGCATCACCGGTTGTCCGACCGGAAAATATCGCGCGGTCTTGCTGGAAGCCGCGCTGCGCTATCGCGACGCCACCGGTTGTCTGATCGACGAAGGCGACGTCGCGGGCAATGTCGTGAAGTCGACGCGCCGGCTGTGGCCGCAGACCGAGATCATCAAGGCCTGGCTGGCGCAGGCCGAATTCGGCGTCGAAGGTGCGGCAGAGGAAGCACGTGCAGCGCTCGCGCGCCTGGACAAGCACTATCTGCAGCATCCGGTGAAAGGCGGTTGGTACGATCAATTCGATGCCGAAGGGCGGTCGCTGGTGGATACGATCCCGGCGTCATCCTTCTATCACATTCTGTGCGCCGTCGCCGAAGCCGATCGCGTGCTTGGTTCCGACGCTCAATAGGTCCCGCCGAGCAGAGCGAAAGGCGGTGCGTTGCCGACGCGTTCGCGGACGAAATCTGGATCGCGCACGAACATCTCGTCGTGTTCGCCGCCAGGGGTGAGGCGCCGCGTCGCCGGATCATAAGCCACCGGCGCAAAGCCGTGGCCGTGCAGATGCGCGCGAATGCCATCCACGCTTTCGCCATAGCGTTCGATCAGGCCGTTGATCTCCACCATGACGACCTTGAAAGCGGGATTGGCGAGGAGACGCGGCGCTCCGCGCAACACATGCATCTCGTAGCCTTCTACATCGAGCTTCAGCGCACGCGGTGCGCGATCGCCGGTGATGTCGTCAAGGCGATGTTGCGGCACCGTCGTGCCGCCGCCCTGCACCACATGATTGAGGCCATGCTGGCCCACCGAGAGCGTCAAGATGCCCTCGGCGTCGCCCACCGCCGCATTGTGCAGTTCGATGCGGTCATCGAGCCGGTTGAGGCGGACATTGTCCGCCAGGGTGTGAAACGTGTCGAGGGCCGGTTCGCAAGCGATCACCTGGCAGCCCGTGCTTTTGGCGGCGAGCAGGCCATACACGCCGATATTGGCACCGACATCGAGCAGCAGATCGTCCGCGCGCAAGAAGTGGCAGAAGAACCCCATATTGCTGAAGTCATAGAGCTGGTGAAGATAAAGGCCGGTGGCGAAATTGCTCTGGTTCGGCACGATGATCTGCAGGTCGTTCGGCAGCGGCAGCACGATTTTCCGATCGATCATGGCGCGCGTCAGATTCCAGGTGACGTAACGCAGCAGGGTTTTCGTTCGCGTGTGGCGATTGAGCGGATGCTGCAGAATTTCATGCAAGACATTCAGCCGCTGCTGGCCGAGCTTGAAATATCGAACAAGTCGAGATGTCATTGCATGGCTTTCATTCTCTTGCGCGTCATGATCGACCATGCCTTGGCGCTAAGCGCGTGACGCAATGGGGCTGGCGCTGCGACGACAAGGCAGATGCATCTGCAGGAATTGCAGGGATTGATGATCCTGTCAGCTACAACAACGCGGAAGCGTTAAGATCGCGGTGTCTTGTGGCGCGGTCGGTAGATGTGTCCGCCTAGACGGCTAGCTGCGTGGCTTCGTCCGGAACACAACGAAATGCGACATGGCAAAGTTCACGACAAAGGCCGTAAAGATCGCGCAGATTTTGGCGGCATAAACCGGCATGACGTTGGAGAGTACCAGCAACGTCGCCGTATTGGCGATCATGCCGAGCACGCCTGACGCGGCGAAGACGAGGTAGTCCTTGCGACGAAGCACACGTCCGGATTCGGCACGGAACGTGATCATGGTGTTCATGACATAGGAGCATGACACTGCCACCATCCATGCCAGCACGTTGGCAGGCACGATCGGAATGTCCAGCACCTGATAGGCAATGCTGAACACACCGAAGTCGATGATGGCATTGGCAATGCCGATGACCCCGAAACTGATCATCTTCGTCACCGTGGGGTGACGCAGCCAGGTTTCGGTGGTTTGCAGCAGTTTCAGCATCCAGATTGGTCGCGATCTTCGGAACTCGGTCGCTGCATAGCAGGATCGGATCGCGAAGTCCGCGGTTTTTGTGCGCTGCGCGCTAGCCGCCGCGCTCGTCGGCGATCACCTTGCCGTCATTGGGCAGCGAGCCCGGCGGCACCAGTTCCACGGTCCCGCCGAGCTTGCTCACGGCGCGCAAAGTCGCGGTGACGGCGTCGACGAGGCCGGCATCGCCATTGGCTTCGGCCTTCAGCACCATAGCGTCGCTCTCGCCGGCGCGGGATACGACCAGCCGAAGTCGGCCAAGCTCCGGGTGGCGCTTGGCGATTTCCGCGATCTGCTCGGGACGCACGAACATGCCTTTGACTTTTGTCGCCTGGTCGGCGCGGCCCATCCAGCCCTTGATGCGCAGATTGCTCCGTCCGCAGCCGCTGCGGCCGGGCAGGGCAGCCGTGAGGTCTCCCAGCGCCAGCCGGATCCAGGGATGGTGCGGGTCCAGCGACGTCACCACGATCTCGCCGACATCGCCGGGTGCCACGGGATCGCCGGTGCCGGGGGTGACGATTTCCAGGATCAGGTCTTCATTGAGAATCAGCCCGTTCCGGGCCGCGCTCTCATAGGCGATCACGCCGAGATCGGCGGTGGCATAGGCCTGATAGGCATCGATGCCCCGTGCCTTGATTTCGGCCTGCAGGGAGGGCGGGAAGGCGGCGCCGGACACCAGCGCTCGCTTGATCGAGGACACGTCGCGCTGGGCCTTCCCTGCGGCGTCCAGGAGGATCTTGAGGAAGTCCGGGGTGCCGGTATAGGCGGCCGGGCGATAGGTCTCGATCAGTTCCAGCTGCTGGTCCGTATTGCCGGGCCCGGCGGGGATCACAGCGCAGCCCAGTGCCCGGGCGGCGCCGTCGAACACGAAGCCGCCGGGGACGAGGTGGTAGCTGAACGTGTTCAGCACGATGTCGCCCGGCTGGAACCCGGCGGCATGGAGCGCCCGCGCGCCGTGCCAGGGGTCCGCCTGCCTGGATTCCGGCTCGAAAATCGGACCGGGCGACGTGAACAGCCGGCCGAACGAGCCCGGCTGGGCCGCCACGAAGCCGCCGAAAGGCGGCTTGGCCTTGTGCAGCGCCGGCAGGTCGGATTTCCGCAGCACCGGAAGCTGCGCCAGCGCTGCCGGGCTGACAATGGCTGCAGGATTGATCCCCTTCAAATGTTCCGCATAGGCCGGCGCCTGCATGGCGTGACGCAGGACGTCGGGGAGCCGGGAGAACAGATTGGCGTGGCGGTGCGACGGATCGCAGTTCTCGAGGGCATCGAAGTGGCGCATCTGGCTGTATCCTGGTGGTTGCGACGTTGCGGTCGTTCCTTGGCCCGTGTGGTCGTGCTACGGGAAAATCATGTCGTCAGACCATATCGTCCATTGGCTCGAGAGCTGGGGCCATCTTGATCTTCCAGCAGCGGGCGTCCTGGCGGCACTGGTCGTTGCGTCCTCGTTTCTGCCGTTTCCGCGTACCTTCGTCGTGATCGGCGCGGGCGCGGCATTCGGACTGAAGTCGCTGATGGTGATCCTGCCGGTCGCTGCCGTCGCCTCGGTGTTGGCGGCCATCGTGGCGCGCCGTGTTCTGCGCGGCTGGGTCGAGCGACAGATCGAGAGGCGTGCTAGCTGGCGCGTGATTGCGCAGGCGGTGAATGACGAGGGCTGGCGCATCATGGCGCTGATGCGCTTCTTCGGCCCGCTGCCGAATTCGGCGCAGAATTATCTGTTCGGGCTGACCAAGATCGGCCTGCTGCCCTATGCGGTGATCACCACGCTGTGCACGATGCCGCAGCTGGTGATGTACACCTGGCTCGGCGCATCCGGCCGCGCGCTGCTGCTGGAGGAGGGGGCGTCTTTCAAGCGCGCGCTGATGGTGGTGGCGGTGGTCACCATGATCGCGATCGTATTCATCGTATCGCGCCGCGTGCGTGCGATCCTGGCGCGCAAGACGGGCCTCGTCTGCGCCGGGGCAGCGTGCCGTGAGCAGGCTGTGCAAAACTAGAGCCACCGTTTCCGCCGCTTGAAGCTCTTGAGGTTTTTAAAGCTCTTGCGCTGGTCGCCGGCGCCACCGAGATAGAACTCCTTCACGTCCTCGTTGTCGCGCAACTCATCGGCAGTGCCGTCGAGCACGACCTTGCCTTGTTCCATGATATAGCCGTGGCTCGCCACCGAGAGCGCTGCGCGGGCGTTCTGTTCTACCAGCAGAATGGTGACGCCGAGATCGCGATTGATCTTCTTGATGATGGCGAAGACCTCCTTCACCAGCAGCGGCGACAGGCCCATCGACGGTTCGTCCATCAGGATCATCTTCGGCCGCGCCATGAGCGCGCGGCCGATCGCCAGCATCTGCTGCTCGCCGCCGGAAAGATAGCCGGCGAGGCCGGTGCGCTCCTTCAGGCGCGGGAAGTAGTCATAGACCATGTCGATGTCGCTGGAGACCTCGTTGTCGCGCCGGGTGAAGGCGCCGAGGCGGAGATTTTCCAGCGACGTCATGTCGGAGACGATGCGGCGGCCTTCCATCACCTGGAAGATGCCGCGGCGAACGATCTTGTCGGGATCGGTGCCGTCGATGCGCTCGCCGTCGAACATGATCTCGCCGCGCGTGACCTCGCCGTCCTCGGTCTTGAGCAGGCCGGAGATCGCCTTCAGCGTTGTCGACTTGCCAGCGCCATTGGCGCCGAGCAGTGCGACGATGGCGCCCTTTGGCACCTGCATGCTGAGCCCGCGCAGCACGAGGATGACGTCGTCATAGACAACCTCGATGTTGCGGACATCGAGGAGGGGGGCAGGAGCCATCGCAGCTGCAACTTTGGCTTCGGGCTGAAGTGTCGTCTGCACCAATGTGACTCCCCGGTTGCGGCTCTATCTTTCCCTCCCTCCAGCGCAGCGAAGCTGCGCGCAGTGGGGAGGGTGGCCGGCCCTTTGGGCCGGTCGGGTGGGGTGCTTCCACGAACTCTGTCATATGCGGAGGCACCCCACCCCCGCCTACGGCGGACCCTCCCCACTGCGCCGCTAGGCGGCTTGGGGGAGGGAAACCATTGGCTTCGTCGCTAGCTTACCACCCATGCCATTCCGGCTTGCGCGGCAGATCGACGGTCTTCACCTTCTCCAGCTTGATCGTGCCCTTGGCCATCAGGTCGTTGAGATCGCCATCGGTCGAACCCGAGACCTTCGAGCGATACAAATCGACCTTGGTGGTCGGGCGGTGATCCTTGTCGGTCCAGGTCGAGGGATTGCAGACGCCCTCCATGCCGGCCGGCACCCAGTCCTTCTTCTGATAGAAGCCCTTGGCGACGTTCTCACCACCTGTGCCGCCATTCTTCGCGGCCCATTCGATGGCTTCCTTCATGTAGAGCGAGGTGCAGACGCCGGCGATGTAATGCACCGGACGATAGATCTTGCCCGAGGGATCAGAGATCTTTGAAATCTCCTGCACCGTCTTCATGCCCGGCGCATTGCCGCCCCAGCCGACCGCCGTGCGCAGGGGGAAGATCACGCCGTCGGCTGCATCGCCCGCAGCTTTGGCGGCATTCTCATCCATGCCCCACACATTGCTCATGAACTGGATGTCGACACCGGCTGCCTTGCAGGCCTTCATCACCGAGATGTTGGAGGCCGCGGTGTTGCCGAGATAGGCGTAATTGGCGCCGGAGCTCTTGAGGCTCAGGCATTGCGCGCTGTAGTCGCCCGGCGCCAGCGCGAAGACGAGCGGCGGGAGCACGTCGAAGCCGAGCTCGGCAGCAATGGCTTCACCCGCCGCCTTCGGTGCGTTCGGATAGGGATGGTTGGCGCCCATATGGACATATTTTGGCTTGCCGGTCTTGCCCTTGGCCTTCCAGTCCTCGGCAGCCCAGGTGAGTTCGGCGCGCAAGGCGTCCGAATAGCTCGGGCCATAGAAGAAGTTATACGGCGCAGGCTTCGCCTTGCCGCCGGCACCGGTCGGATCGGTCAGCGCTGCCGAATAGGAGCCCGAGATGTCGGGGATCTTGTCCTGTGCAAGGAAGCCGGTGAGCGCCTCTGTATCCGCCGTGCCCCAGCCCATGATGGCCGAGACCTTCTCGCCACCCGACCACTTCTTGTACAGTGCGATCGCGCGCGGCACCTGATAGCCGTAGTCGTTGCTGTCGAGATTGACCTGCTTGCCGCCGATGCCACCATTCTTGTTGATCCAGGCAAAGGTATCGACCACGCCCTGGCCATAAGGCGTGCCGACGTCCGACGTGCCGCCGGAGTAATCGGCGAGGTGGCCGACGGCAATCTGCGCCTGCGCGGAAGCAGACGCGCCTGCAATGAGAAGAGCGAGTGATGCAGAAGTCAGAAATGATTTCATCGTCATGAGCATTCTCCCAGCGTTTTATATTTTATGGTCTTGAGCAGTTCGCCGTCCTCAATGCGAGAACGGGTAGAGTTTCCAGTAGGCCTTGATCTGTCGCCAGCGATGCGCGAGCCCGTCCGGCTCGAACACCAGGAAGGCGATGATGATGACGCCGATGGCGATCTCGCGCAGAAAGGTGAGGTTGTTGTTGAGCGCCAGCGCCTTGTCGATGACGCCGCCTTTCAGCTCCATGCTGATCCATTCCATCGCTTCCGGCACCAGCACCACGAAGGCGGTGCCCATCAGCGTGCCCATGATCGAGCCGGTGCCGCCGATGATGACCATGGCGAGGAACAGGATCGAGCGCTCGATGCCAAAACCTTCGTTGGAGACGACGAGCTGGTAGTGCGCATAGAGCGCACCCGCGATGCCGGCGAAGAAAGCGGCAAGGCCGAAAGACAGCGTGCGATATTTTGTGAGATTGATGCCCATGATCTCGGCGGAGAGATAATGGTCGCGCACCGCCACCAAGGCGCGGCCGTCGCGCGAGCGCATCAGATTGGTGACGAGCAGATAGCTGACCACCACATAGGCCAGCACGACATAGAAATACTGCCGGTCGCCGCGCAGCACATAGCCGAAGATCGAGAACGGCTCGGCCATCGCCGGCACCGAGCCGCCGGAAAACCATTCGGCACGCGAGAAGAAGTCGATCAGGATATATTGCGCGGCGAGGGTGGCGATAACGAGATAGAGCCCCTTCAGCCGTGCCGCCGGCAGGCCGAAGATCAAGCCGACAATGGCGGTGACGATGCCGGCCAGCGGGATCGCGAAGAACACCGGGATCGACGTCTTGTTGGAAATATAGGCCGAGGTGAAGGCGCCGAGCAGGAAGAAGGCGGCGTGGCCGATGGAGATCTGGCCGGTGAAGCCCACCAGGATGTTCAGCCCGAGCGCGGCGATGCCATAGATGCCAATCTGGATCAGGATGCTCAGCCAGTAGTCGCTAAACACCATCGGAGCGAGACAGGTGAGGGCGATCCCAAGGATCGCGAAATTCCGGCTCGTCGTGGTCGGGAAAATCGTGGTGTCGACCGCGTAGGAGGAGCGGAAGTCGCCGGCGGGGAGGAGTGTGGAATTCGCCATGGCTTACACCCGCTCGATGTCTTTGGTGCCGAACAGGCCGTAAGGCTTGATCATGAGAATGATGATGAGCACGTAGAACGGCGCGATCTCGTAGAGATTGCCCCAGTGCAGATATTCGCTGTCGATGAACTGCGCGAAGTTTTCCAAGAGGCCAATGATGATTCCGCCGACCACCGCGCCGGCGATGGAATCGAGGCCGCCGAGGATCACGGCCGGGAACACCTTGATGCCGTAGATTGACAGACCCGATGAGACACCGTTGACGACCGCGACGACGACACCGGCCACCGCGGAGACCATGGCCGAGATCGCCCAGGCCATGGCGAACACGGTTTTCACGGAAATGCCGAGCGACTGCGCCACCTGTTGATTGAACGCCGTGGCGCGCATCGCGAGGCCCCATTTCGAGACCTTGAAGAACCACGCCATGCCGACCATCATCAGCACGGAGACGACGAGGCTCATCACATAGACGGTCTGGATCTGCAGGCTGCCGATGGTTACGGCCTGGCTGGTGAAGACGCGCGGGAAGGGCTGCGGGTTGACGCCGTAGATCCATTTCAGCGCGGCTTGAAATACGGCAGAGAGCGCAATTGTCACCATGATCACCGAGATGATCGGCTCGCCGATCAGCGGCCGCAGGATGACCACCTGAACGATGATGCCGAAGGCGAACATGAAGACCAGGGTCATCGGCATGCCGAGCCAGAACGGCACCTGATATTTGGTCAGCAGCGTCCAGCACACCCAGGCGCCGATCAGCAGCAATTCGCCCTGGGCAAAATTGACGACCTGCGTGGCCTTGTAGATTAGCACGAACGACATCGCGACCACGCCATAGAGCGTGCCCACCACAAGGCCGTTGACGAGAAGCTGGAGGAGGAACTGGGTGTTCATTCCGCCGCCTCCATCCGCGCAGCAGTCCCCATATCAACCACTTTCAGCTTCGTCCGAATCCGCTGCGATGTCCCGTCTTGAAATCGGATCGTCGTATCCACCGGGATCTCGCTCTTGCCGCCATAGATGCCGTCGATGATATCGGCATATTTTTCGTTGATGACGTTCCGCCGGACTTTTCGCGTGCGCGTGAGCTCGCCGTCGTCGGCATCCAGTTCCTTGTACAACAGCAGGAACCGCGAGATGCGTTGCGCCGGAGGCAGCGTCGCATTCACCGTCTCGACTTCTTTCTGCAGCAACGCATAGACCTCGGGCCGTGAAGAGAGATCGGTGTACGTCGTGAACGACAGCCGGTTCTTTTCCGCCCATTTTGAGATGATCGAGTAGCGGATGCAGATCATCGCGGCCAAGGCATCGCGGCCGGCGCCGAGCACGACGGTCTCCGCCACATAGGGCGAGAATTTCAGCTTGTTCTCGATATATTGCGGCGAGAAGCGCTCGCCGCGTGCGGTCTCGGCGAGGTCCTTGATGCGATCGATGACGACGAGTTGCTTGTCGTCGTTGAAATAGCCCGCGTCGCCGGAATACATCCAGCCGTCGCGCAGGTCGGCGGCGGAAGCTTCCTCGTTCTTGTAATAGCCGAGGAACATGTTGGGGTGTTTTACCACGATCTCGCCGACGCCCTGGCTGTCGGGATCGCGGACCTCGATGGCGATGTTGTCGCCCATCGCAATGCCCGTAGTATCGGGATCGACGGCATCCGGCGCGTGCAGCGTGAAGGCGCCGAGTGTTTCGGTCTGGCCATAGAGCGTGCGCAGCGGCACGCCCATAACGCGGAAGAACTTGAACGTATCCGGCCCCAGCGCCGCGCCACCGGTAGCGGCCGAGCGCAGGCGCGTAAAGCCGAGACGATCGCGCAAGGCGCGGAACAGCAGCGCATCGGCGACGACGGAACGCTTGCCATCGGCGAGGGCACTGAGCCCGGTCTTCATGCCGAGCTCATACAGGCTCTGTTTCAGCGGCGAGGCATCCATCACGCGCGCGCGGACATCGGCGGCGATGCCCTCCCAGACCCGCGGCGCAAACAGCACGAACGTTGGTGCGATTTCGCGGAAATCGTTCATCAGCGTGTCCTGCTGCTCGACGAAGTTGACCTTCATCCGCGACAGCAGGCCTTTGCCGAGCGCATAGACTTGTTCCATGATCCATGGCAGCGGCAGCACCGAGACATATTCGTCATCCGGCCCCTTGGGATCGAAGGCCAGATAGACCGCGCAATGGCCGAGCACGCGGCCGGCCGCGAGCATCGCGAGCTTCGGATTCGACGTGGTACCCGATGTCGTGCACAGGATCGCGACATCCTCGCCGCGGGTCGCATCGACCATCTGGTCGTACAAGCCGGGCTCCTTCGCCGCGCGCTCGCGCCCCATATGTGCGAGCTTGTCGGCTTCCAGCAGACGCGGATCGTCATATTTCCGCATCCCGCGCGGATCGCTATAGACGATATGCTTCAGCGCCGGAACGCGGTCGGCGAGGGTGAGCAGTTTGTCGACCTGTTCCTCGTCCTCGGCAAAGACGATCTTCGCCTCGCCGTAGTTCAGCAGGTAGGCGGCTTCCTCGTCCAGCACGTCGCGATACAGGCCGAGGCTCATGCCGCGAACTGCATGCGCCGCGATCTCGGCGGAAACCCAGTCAGGCCGGTTGTCGCCGATGATGCCGATCACATCGCCCTGGCCGATGCCGAGCTCGACCATGCCGAGCGTAAAATCCTTCACCCGGTTGTGGTAGTCATCCCAGGTGAATTCACGCCAGAGGCCAAAATCCTTTTCGCGCAGCGCGATCTCCTTGCCGTGCTCCTTGGCATTGAGACGCAGCAGCTTTGGATAGGTATCCGCCTGTTTGACGCGGCCGGCATAGTCCATCATGCCGCGCTCTCCTCTTTGACCGCGGGCGCGTCATCGGGATCCACCAGCATCTCGTCTTCCTCGCCGAGATAGGCGCGCTTCACATGTGGATCGGCGAGCACGGCGGCGGGATCACCCTCGGCGATCTTGCGGCCGAAATCGAGCACCATCACGCGGTGGGAGATGTCCATCACCACGCCCATGTCGTGTTCGATCATCATCACTGTCATGCCGAACTCTTCGTTGAGGTCGACGATGTAGCGGGCCATGTCCTCCTTCTCCTCGAAATTCATGCCGGCCATCGGCTCGTCGAGGAGAATGAGGTTCGGCTCCAGCGCCATCGCGCGCGCGAGTTCGACGCGCTTGCGCAGGCCGTAAGGGAGCGTGCCGGCAGTGGCCTTGCGCACGCTCTGCAGGTCGAGGAAATCGATGATCTCCTCCACCTTGCGGCGATGTTCCAGCTCTTCCTTGCGCGCGCTGGTGAGCCAGTAGAGCGAGCCGGTGAGAAAATTGTTCTTCAACAGGTGATGGCGGCCGACCATGATATTGTCGAGCACGCTCATGTGGTGGAACAGCGCCAGGTTCTGGAAGGTGCGGCCGATGCCGATGCGCGGGCGCGCATTGGTGTTGAGGTTCGTGATCTCCTTGCCGCCGTAAAACAGCTGGCCTTCGGTCGGCTTGTAGCGGCCGGAGATGCAATTGACGATGGAGGTCTTGCCGGCGCCGTTCGGCCCGATGATGGAAAACAGCTCGCCCTGATTGACGGCAAAGCTCACATCGGTGAGCGCACGCACGCCGCCAAAGCGCAATGATACGCCGCGTACTTCCAAAGCAACCGTCACGTAGGCCCTCCCAGATACGGCGCTTGCGCGCTCTTTATCCCGTCCACGGTAACGCCCTGAGCTTATATCGCCGGAGCATCGCAGGCCATTCGACTAATGAACCTTCCGCGGTCATCCTCCCTACGTTAAACCGAGCTTGGGAAATGTCTCGCGCCGGACAATCTGCCCGGCAATTTGTCGCGTGGCATGGTTTGTTGCGTCGCAACAAGGTAGATGGCGGCGGTGGCATGATTGCTGCGGATCAATTGAAAAGGATCGCCGCCTGGGCGCGCGATCTCAGCGACCGGGAAATCGAGGTCGCGCGCGCGGGCATCACCGAGCGATCGTTCAAGGCGAACGAGTTCATTTCCATGCGTGGCGATGTGTTCGATTACTGGACCGGCGTGGTGTCGGGTCTGGTCAAGATCGGCACGATCTCACGCAGTGGCAAGGAAGTCAGCATCACCGGCCTCACGGCGGGCGCGTGGTTCGGCGAGGGCAGCGTTCTGAAAAACGAACCGCGCCGTTACGACATCGTGGCGATGCGCGATTCTCGCGTCGCGTTGATGGACCGCACGACCTTCTTCTGGCTGTTCGAGAACAGCGTCGGCTTCAATCGCTTCCTGGTGTCGCTGCTCAACGAGCGCCTCGGCCAGTTCATCGCGCTGACTGAATATGGCCGCATGCTGGATGCGACGGGGCGGCTGGCGCGCTGTATCGCGTCGCTGTTCAACCCGATCCTGTATCGTGATGCCACGCGGCATCTGGAGATCACGCAAGAGGAGTTGGGGGCAATCTCCGGCATCTCGCGGCAGAAGGCCAATCAATGCCTGCAGACCCTCGAGAAGGAGGGGCTGCTGCGGCTCGAATATGGCGGCGTGACGGTGATCGATCTGGAGCGGCTGAGCACCTACGGGGAGTAGGCTCAGACCTCCAGCCATTCCTTGCGCACGCCGTCATTGGCCTTGAGCTCCGCCGGCGTGCCCTCGAACACGATGCGGCCATGGCCCATCACATAGACCCGGTGCGAAATCCGCAGCGCGATCGACAGCTTCTGCTCCACCAGCAGGATCGCCACCCCGCGTCGTGCGATCTCGGCCAGGAGGTCGCCGACCTGCTGCACGATCAGCGGCGCGAGACCTTCCGTCGGTTCGTCGATCATCACCAGTTCGGGATCGCCCATCAGCGTGCGGCAGATGGTCAGCATCTGCTTCTCGCCGCCGGACAGCACGCCGGCGGCCGTGTCGGCGCGGCGGGCGAGATTCGGGAACATGTCGAGCATGTCGTCGAGCCGCCATTTGCCGGGTTTTCGCGCGTCCTTGACGCCCAGCAACAGGTTCTGCCGCACGGTCAGGCCCGGAAAGATGTCGCGATGTTCCGGCACATAGCCGAGGCCGAGATGCGCGATCTTGAAGCTCGGCAGGCCGGCAATGTCCTTGCCCTTGAACTTGATGCTCCCCTGCGGCGGCACCTCGCCCATGATGGCCTTGACGGTGGTCGAGCGGCCGACGCCGTTGCGCCCCAGCAGCGAAACCACTTCGCCGGTGTCGATATGCATGTCGACACCCTGCAGGATGTGGCTCTTGCCGTAATAGGCGTGGAGATCCTTGACCTCGAGCATCAGGCAGCCTCCTCGCCGAGATAGGCTTCCTTGACCTTCTTGTTGCCGCGGATCTCGTCCGGTGTACCGGTGGCGATCACCTCGCCATAGACCAGCACCGAGATGCGATCGGCGAGGCCGAACACCACGCTCATGTCGTGCTCGACGATCAGCAGCGTCCGCCCCTCGGTCAGCCGTCGGATCTGCTCCACCGCACGCTCCGTCTCGGCATGGCTCATGCCGGCGGTGGGTTCGTCGAGCAGGATGACATCGGCGCCGCCGGCAATGGTGATGCCGATCTCCAGCGCGCGCTGCTCGGCATAGGTGAGCAGCCCCGCCGGTACGTCGCGGCGCGACACCAGGCTGATGTCCTGCAAAATCTGCGCGGTGCGCTCGCGCACTTCGGGCAGGGCATCCACGTTCTTCCAGAACGCGTAGCGATGGCCGGTGGCCCACAGCACCGCGCAGCGCAAGTTCTCCCACACCGTCATCTTGGCGAAGACGTTGGTGACCTGGAACGAGCGCGACAGCCCGCGGCGATTGATCTGGAATGGTGGCAGGCCGACGATATCCTGCCCGTTCAGCAGAATGGTCCCGCTGGTCGGCTTCATATAGCCGGAGATCAGGTTGAAGGTGGTGGACTTGCCGGCGCCGTTCGGCCCGATCAGCGCATGGCGTTCGCCCTTGGCGACGGTGAGATCGACACCCTGGATCACTTTCGTGATGCCAAAGGTCTTCTCGACGCCGTGCATTTCGATGGCATTGGTCATGCGGCCACTCCCTTGGCACGGGCTTCGGTGAGGGCGTCATCCCAGCGTGCGGCGATCATTCTCCAGGTGAGACGGGCGAGGAAGGCACCACCGATCAGCAGCACGGCGGCAATCGTCCAGACGCCGCGATTCTCCGCATCGAACGGAATGCCGAACGCCTTGATGTGCGAATTCCCGCCGGCATGGACCATGTGGAACACGGTGACCTCGATGGCCAGGATCAGTCCCACCAGCATCGCCAGCGTCGGCACGAAGGCGATAAGATAGGCCGGCAGCACGCGGCCGATGGTGCCCGCCTTGATCAGCGGCCAGTGCATCATCATCAGGCCGGTCAGGCCGCCGGGCGCGAACATCACCACGGCGATGAAGATCAGGCCGAAATAGAGCTGCCACACCTGCGTGAGATCGGAGAGGCCGAGCGACAGCAGTGTCACGAAGATGGCGCCGACGATCGGGCCGATGAAGAAGCCGATGCCACCGATATAGGCTGCGAACAGCACGGTGCCGGATTGCACGGCGCCGAGATAGGCGGAGTTCGCGATCTCGAAATTGATCGCCGCCAGCGCGCCCGCGATGCCGGCGAAGAAGCCGGAGAAGCAGAACGCGATGAAGCGCACCACATGCGGATCATAGCCGACGAACTGCACACGTTCGGGATTGTCGCGCACGGCATTGCACATGCGCCCGAGCGGCGTGCGGGTGAGGGCATACATGGCGATGACGGCGATCAGCGTCCATGCGGCGACCAGGTAATAGATCTGGATCTGCGGCCCGAAGCTCCAGTCGAACAGCCGCAGCACCTTGGTGCGGTTGGCGGAGATGCCGGCCTCGCCGCCGAAGAAGCTGCGCAGGATCAGCGCCGAGGAGGCGACGAGCTCGGCGAGGCCGAGCGAGATCATCGCAAAGGCGGTGCCGGAGCGTTTGGTCGATACCCAGCCGAAGATGAGTGCGAAACCGAGGCCGGCAAAGCCGCCGATCAGCGGCACCAGCGGCAGCGGGATCGCAAACTTGTTCTTGGCGATGATGTTGATGGCATGAATCGCGAGAAAGCCACCGAGCCCGTAATAGACGGCATGTCCGAAGGACAGCATGCCGGTCTGGCCGAGCAGGATGTTGTAGGACAGCGAGAAGATGATCGAGATGCCGATCAGGCTGAAGGTGGTCAGCGATCCGCCAGACGAGAAGATTTTCGGCAGGATCACGAGCGCGGCAGCCGCGACGATCCAAATGCCGTAGAACTTCAGGCGATCGGAGGCGGAGGCCGCGGGCGGCGCAATGGTCATGGTGGCGTCGCTCATGTTTCGCGTGTCCCGAGCAGGCCCATGGGGCGGAACATCAGGATCAGCACCAGCAGCACATAGGGCATGATCGGTGCGATCTGGGCGATGGTCACGTTCCAGATATCGGCCAGCCAGGTTGCGGCGAGATCAGGGCTCAGCGGCCCGAAAGCGCCGGCCAGCGAGCCGTTCATGGACACCGCAAAAGTCTGTACGAGTCCGATCAGCAGCGAGGCCAGGAAGGCGCCGGGCAGCGAGCCGAGGCCGCCGACAACCACGACGACGAACAGGATCGGCCCCAGCAGGCCCGCCATGTTCGATTGCGTCACAAGGGCTGGCCCTGCGATCACGCCGGCAACAGCAGCGAGCGCGGTGCCGACGCCGAACACCAGCATGAAGATGCGCCCGACATTGTGGCCGAGATGACCGACCATATGCGGATGGGTGAGGGCGGCCTGCACGATCAGGCCGATGCGGGTCTTCTTCAATGTGATCAGCAGGCCGGCGAAGATCACGATGGAGATCACCAGCATGAAGATCTTGAAGGCGGGATAGTTGGTCGAGAACAGCGTGAAGGCCGGGAAGTCGAGCAGCGCCGGAACGCGGAAATCGACCGGGCTCTTGCCCCAGACGATCGACACGACTTCCTCGATGGCGAATGCCAATCCGAATGTGAACAGCAGCTCCGGCACATGACCATATTTATGCACCTGTCGCAGGCCGTAGCGCTCGACGAGCGCACCGAGCCCGCCCGCCAGCAGGGGCGAGATGATCAGCGCCGGCCAGAAGCCGACCCATTTGCTGATCTGAAAGCCGAAGAAGGCGCCCAGCATGTAGAACGAGGCATGGGCAAAATTCAGCACGCCGAGCATGCTGAAGATCACCGTCAGGCCCGAGGCCATCAGGAACAGCAGCATGCCGAACAGAATGCCGTTCAGCGTGGATATGACGATGAGTTCGAGCACGAAGGACCTCGGTGTCTAGTCGAAGGCAGCGCCGATGAAACGCTGTCATGGCCGGGCCTGACCCGGCCATCCATCTTTGCGAGAGGAAGAAGATGGGTGCCCGGGTCAAGCCCGGGCATGACGGAGTGTGTGGTTCACCCCGTCCAGGCCATCACTCTTCGCGGGCGTCTTACGGCCGTTCCATCTTGCAGGTGGTCGGCAGCATGGTGTCCTTGGTGTCGACCTTGGCGGCGAGCTTCCAGCCCCAGCCGGTGTTTTCCTCGTCGAACGGCTCCTTCTCGGTGCGCTCGCCGAAGGAGGAGATGTAGATCGGCTGGAAGAACTGATGGTCGTCCTTGCGCATGATGCCTTCGCCGCCATTGAAGACGTCGAACTTCATGTCTTCAAGCGCCGCTGCGACCTTCACCGGCTCGAGTGACTTCGCCTTTTCGGCCGCGGCTGCGAACATCCGCATCTGGTTCACCGCGCGCGGATACCACAGGCCCATATTGGCCTTGGCGCGGAACGCCTTTTCGAAATCCACCGACGACTTGTGGTCGATATTGGCAAAGCCTTCGGTGATCTGGAACACCTGATGGTTCAGGCCGGTCTGCTTGATGGCGGTGGGGCCACCGGCGCCGCCGGCATAGTATGTGTACCAGCCCACCTTGAGCCCGGCGTCAGCCGCTGCCTTCAGCAGCAGCGCGATGTCCTGGCCCCAATTGCCGGTGATCACGGTGTCGGCACCCGAGGCCTTGATCTTGGCGACATAGGGCGCAAAGTCGGTGATCTTCAGCAGCGGATGCAGTTCGTCGCCGACGATCTCGATGTCAGCGCGCTTGGCCTTCAGCATGGCGCGGGCCTGGGTGCGCACCGACTGGCCGAAGGAATAGTCCTGATTGATCAGATAGACCTTCTTGATGGCCGGCACGCCCTTCATGTAGTTGGTGAGCGCTTCCATCTTGATGTCGGAATTCGCATCCCAACGGAAATGCGCGAAGCTGCATTTGTCGTTGGTGAGCACCGGGTCGACTGCGGCATAGTTGAAATACAGGACTTCCTTGCCGGGGTTGCGATCGTTGTATTTGGTGAGGAAGTCGCTCAGCGCACCGGCGACCGATGAGCCGTTGCCCTGGGTGATATAGCGCACGCCGCTGTCGATGGCCTTCTGCGCCTGGATCAGGCTTTCCTGCGGATTGGTCTTGTTGTCGAGCCCGACGACCTCGACCTTCTTGCCGAGAATGCCGCCCTTGGCATTGAGTTCCTCCGCAAGGAACTGGAAGGTCTTCAGGCCGCCTTCGCCGACGCTGGCGCCGCCGCCCGAGAGCGGATCGATGTAGCCGATCTTGACGGTTTCCTGCGCCATTGCTGCGGTGCCGAACAATGGCAGCGCGAGCGATGCGCCAATGGCCAATTTGATAAGATGCCGTTTATGCATGATTTTTCTCCCTGAATATTGCTTCGAACGACCGTAGTCCCAGCGCCGAATCTTTGTTGATCCATCCGCTGGCGGTTCTTGAAGGCGAGTGTGAGCGAATGCAGCACAGGCTGCAAGCATCCGTTCGTCGTAGGTGCATTACGTCGCGGGGGCGACCGGCTTGGCCTTTTTGGATGTCGCGGTGTCGCCGATGATTTCGGCACTGCGCAATTCGGCGATCTCGCTTGCGCCGAGGCCGAGCACCTCGCGCAGCACTTCGTCATTGTGCTGGCCGAGGGTCGGCGCGAGCCGGGTGATGGCATAGGGCGCGCGGGAACTGCCTTCACGATAGGCAACCGAGGGCAACAGATGCGGTCCCATGAACCGGCGCGTCACCGGTTGCCAGTGTCCGGTCGAGAGCAGATGCGGATCGCCTGCCATGTCCATCGGCAGTCGCGCGGTGCCGGCGGGGACGCCCGCATCCTGCAGCGCATTCATGGCAAGCTCCGGCCGCACCGTCATGGTCCAGTGCCGGATCGCCACCTCGATGCGGTCTTCATCGGCGCGGCGCCCATCGGCTGTGGCCAGCGTCGTATCCTCGGCAAGGTCCGGGCGATGGATGACCTTGCAGAGCGCCTGCCATTCCGCGTCGCTGCGCACGGCTATGGTGAGCCACTGATCCTCGCCGATGCAGGGGAAGCAGCCATGCGGCACGTAGCGCGGATGGCGGTTGCCGAGCCGCGGGCCTGTCGTGCCGGTGATGGATTGCTCGATCACGGACGCCGCCACCATCGGCAGCAGCGCCTCGGTGGCGCTGAGATCGATATGCTGGCCTTCGCCGGTCTTCTTCTGATGCATGAAGCCGATCATCAGCGCCGCCGCCGCGCTGACGCCGCCATAGGGATCGCCGAGCGCCGTATGCACCATGGTCGGCGGGTCGCCTTCGCGGCCGGTGACGGAGGGCAGGCCCGAAGCTTGCTCCAATGTCGAGCCATAAGCGCGCACGCCGCTCCATATGCTCTTCATGCCGAAAGCCGGCATCGTGACCACGATCAGTCGCGGATTGAGTTTTCGCATCGAGTCCGGATCGAGACCGAGGCGTGGCATCACATCGGCCGCATAGTTGTCGATCACGGCATCCGCATCGGCAATCAGGCGCTTCAGCAGCGCAAGGCCCTTGGGATTGGTAAGATCCAGCGTGATGCCGCGCTTGTTGCGGTTCATCTGCTGAAACCAATAGACCTTCTCGTAAGTGCGTTCGGGGTGATAGGGCCCGCGCGGATCGGTACCGCGGAACCAGTCCGGATACTGGCACGACTCCACCTTGATGACGTCAGCTCCGAGATCGCCCATCTGCCGCGTCGCCGTGGGGCCGGCCCACCCCATGGTGAGATCGACGATGCGCAGGCCCTTCAATGGTAGCGGATCGTCAGACGTCGCTTGTCGTGTCGCGATGCGATCGCGCACCTTGAAGTTGGTGACATCGTCGCTGCCTGCCTGCGGCGCCTTGCCATTCGCGATCGGCGGTGAGCCGGTGAGGCGCTGCGGCAGTACGGGCGCCTCGAATGATCCGCTGCCGATGGTCACGTCTGCGAAGGCACCGCGGTCGCGATAATACTGCTGGCGCAGCAGCTCTTCCATGCTCGGCACCACCGCGAGCGGGATGCGCAGTTCGATACCCATCTCGAACCAGTCCTGCGCACTCTTTTGCAGCAGGATCGGCTGGAAGATGGCCGCAAGCTCTGCCGAATTGACCGAGCGGGCGAGGCCATCGGTGAATCTGGTTTCTTTCTCCAGCTCGGGCAGGCCGAGCATCACGCAGAACGCCGCCCACTGAGCCGGGGTCACCACAGTGACTCCGAGCCAGCCGTCCTTGGTGGGGAAATTGCCGACGGGATAGCCGCGGCCGAAACGATTCAGCGCCGTGCGCGGGCGTGTGAAGCCGGACTCCAATGCGAGGCCGGTATCGAACTCGCTGATATGCAGCATCGCTGCGTGAGCGCTGACCGCAAACCGCCGCGCGCCGCGTTGGCGATCATAGAGACCGGCGAGTGTCGGAATGAAAGCGGTGAGGGCGGTCATGACGGAGATCTGTCCATCGCCCGGCAGCACCGGCGGGCCTTCCTTGGCTCCGACCATTTTCACGCAGCCGGCGAGGGCGCGGCAGATCGAGTCGGTGGCATGGAAATCCGAATAGAGCCCGTTCTCGCCGAACCAGGAGATCGCGGTGATGGCGAGGCCGGGATTGTCTCGGCGCAGGTCATCGTGATTGAGCAGCGATGTGGGAATGATCGACGGTGGCCGTGCGTCGAGCAGCAGATCGCAGCTCTGCAGCAGATCCTTGAGATGCGTGATATCCCCAGCGCTTTCGAGGTCGGCGATGACGCTGTGCTTGTTGGTATTCAACCAGGCAAAAACGCCGCTCTCGCTTCTGCCATTGCCAACATCAATCAGCGGAGCATGTCGCCGCATCGGATCGCCGCCGGGTGGCTCGATCTTGATGACTTCTGCGCCGAAATCGGAAAACAGTTTGCCGCAGTAGCCCAGTTGATCGCCGGATCCAATTTCCACCACGCGCAAATCTGACAGCGGGAGTTTCGGCATTCCATTTCCACCCGTTCTTCTTGTCTTGAACGGGCATCATGTCGGGCTGAGCCGATGCGTCAAGTCAGCTTGCCGAATTTCGCGCAAGCGCAACGGACATGGAAGAGATCAGCGGCCGCATGAAGAATGCATCCTCGGCCGGTGTGATCGATGCGCGAAATCCGTAGGCCTCAAGTTCATCGGAGACGACGGGACCGACGGACGCGATCGGCGTCTTCGCAAGTGCGTTGCGCAGTTGATCCTCGCGTCCATGTGCACGCGCTGCATCAACGAGGCGTCGCACCTGACCTGAACTCGTCAGCGCGATGGCATCGATGCGGCCGCTCTCCATCTCGTCGATCGCCGCGAGGATGTTCGTATCGGCCGCCTTGGAATCGTAGACATAGGGTAGCACCGTATCGACGACGGCACCTTGCGCCTCGATGGCGCCGATCAGCGCCGCATGGTCCTTCTCCGGATAGAGCTGCAGCCCGACCCGGCGTCCCTTGAGATCGTAGGTCGCCAGCATCTCGGCGATGCCTTCCGAGGTCGGCTTCTCCGTGGTGACGTCCGGGGCGAGGCCGATCTCGCGCAGCGCCTTGCCCGGCTTCGGCCCTCGCGCAAATTTTCGCGATTTGGCGATTGCCTCAACCATCTCCGTGTCGCCACCGTGTTGCCGCACCAGTTTGAGCATGCGCCGCAGGCCTTCGCCGGTCATTAAGACGAGATCGTCAAAGGGGTTAGCCGTGAAACGGGCGATCCAGTCCAGAACCGGTTTCGGGTCTGGCGCATCCTCGATGGTGAACATCGGGCATTGCAGGACGTCGGCGCCTTTCTCCTTGAGAAGTCTGGAGAATTGGGCTTCCTCGCGGGTTTCCAGGATCAGGATGCGGTTGCCGTCCAGTCGCTCAGCCATCACGGCATCCTTTCATTCACTGCAGCGCGCAATCGGATTGGCGGAAGCCTATGCCAAGTGGTAGAGCAGGGCAAAATTTCCTCTGAATCTCAAGACAGTAGCCGCACATGTCGCACCACTTCGTCCTCACCCTGTCCTGCCCGGATCGCCCCGGAATCGTCTCCGCCGTCTCGACGTTTCTCGCCCATAATGGCCAGAACATCGTCGATGCCCAGCAGTTCAACGAGAGCGAGACCGGCGTGTTCTTCATGCGGGTGGTGTTCACGGCTGCGGATGTGAATGTCGATCTCGGCGCGCTGCAGACAGGCTTTGGCGCCATCGCGGAGCGCTTCAAGATGGTCTGGTTGATGCGCGACCAGGAGACGAAGCGGCGGGTGATGATCCTGGCCTCGAAGTCCGATCACTGCCTGGTCGATCTGCTCTATCGCTGGCGTACCGGCGAACTGGAAATGATCCCGACCGCGATCGTCTCCAACCATCCGCGCGAGACCTACAACGGCATCGATTTCGGCGACATCCCGTTCCATCATCTGCCGATCACGAAGGAGACCAAGCGCGAGCAGGAAGCCGCGATCTGGGATCTGGTGAACGAGACGAAGTCCGAGCTCGTGGTGCTCGCACGCTACATGCAGATCCTGTCGGACGACATGTCGGCAAAGCTCTCCGGCAAGTGCATCAACATCCATCACTCGTTCCTGCCAGGCTTCAAGGGCGCGCGGCCTTATCACCAGGCCCATGAGCGCGGCGTGAAGCTGATCGGCGCGACCGCCCATTACGTCACCAGCGATCTCGATGAGGGTCCGATCATCGAGCAGGATGTCGAGCGCATCAGCCACCGCGACTCGCCGGAAGATCTCGTCCGCAAGGGCCGCGACATCGAGCGCCGCGTGCTGGCCCGCGCCGTGCGTTATCACCTCGAGGATCGCGTGATCCTCAATGGCAAGAAGACGGTGGTGTTCACGAACTGAGCCACGCGCTCCTCTGTCGTCACCTGGCTTGACCGGGTGACCCAGTATACTCGCTACCTGCAGTGTCTACTGGGTCGCCCGGTCAAGCCGGGCGACGACAAGCCTGTGCAGTGCTCTAATGAATCGCGTCGGCCGAAGGCGATGTCGCCGGATCTGGCCCGGGGGCCGTGTCACCTTGCCGATGCTCGCGCTGCTTTGCCGCGTAGGCATCGTATTCCGGCGTCCCCGGCCGCGGCGGCGCATCGGCAGGCAGACCGCCGGCCCAGGCGGGGATCAGATCAGCCATGCCCCCAGCCACGAATGAGCTGATCGACCCGCAACCGGACAGGCCGCAGGACAGCAAGAAAAGGCCAAAAACAGCGGCCAGGCGGCGGGTGGCAAACATTGGAAACAACACGGCTGAGTGGAAGGTAGGTGAACGCTCACCAAATATGGGGCCAGTTGCGGAAAATGGAAGGTAACGGGAGCGGGCCGGTGTAATTTTTTGCACCTGCGTCGCCGGTGCACCGATCAGGTCTTCCGCTTTGGCGCTCCCGCTTTCCGCACCTGCACGGCATTAACCGCCGGCGTCTGCGCCAGCAGTCGCCTGAGCAGGTCGATCAGCACCTCCACCTCGTCTGGCTTCAGGCAGTCCAGCAGCACGCTTTCGCGGTCGAGCGCCAGTTCGATGATGCGGTCATGCAGCGCGCGACCGGCCTTGGTCATGACGATGATGCGCTTGCCGTCGCCCTGATCGACCACCGTGACATTGCCACCATCGGCCAGCGATTTCAGCGTCCGGCTGACCAGTCCCTTGTCGAGGTCGAAATACTGGCAAATCTGCTGGGCGGTGCAGGCGTCCTCGCTGGCGAGCTTGGACAGGATGCGCCATTCGGTGACCCCGACGCCGAATTCCCGCCGATAGGCGCCCGATGCCCCACCGGCCAGCTTGTTGGCCAGGAAGTTGATGAGGGCAGGGACGTATCGCGTGTGGTTGATGACCGGCTTCGTCATGCGAAATGAATGCTCTGAAACGTCCCAAACAGGAGCGTCACAGCACCTGCTAGTACTTTAGCAGCATGCCGCGATGCGTCGGAATTACGCAGTTCACCAGTCCGTTGCGCATTGTCAAGGCGAGTGTTGACACGTCAACATGGCTTCGATATCGCGGACAAACGCGTATGGGGACAACGATCTTCCGGCCTGTAAGAGCCGACATCACGCACAGAGGAGGATACGATGCTGAGGACGTTCATTTCCGCCACCGTGGCTGCCGCCGGCGTGTTCGCGCTGGGCGCGGTCGCGCAGGCGCAGGAGACCGTGAAGATCGGCCTGATCGTGCCGATGACCGGCGGCCAGGCTTCCACCGGCCAGCAGATCAACAATGCCATCAAGCTGTACCAGCAGAAGAACGGCGACACCGTCGCCGGCAAGAAGGTCGAGGTCATTCTCAAGGATGACGCGGCGCTGCCGGACAACACCAAGCGCCTGGCGCAGGAACTGATCGTCAACGAGAAGGTCAACATCATCGCGGGTTTCGGCGTAACCCCCGCCGCACTTGCCGCCGCGCCGCTGGCGACCCAGGCCAAGGTGCCGCTGATCGTGATGGCCGCGGGCACCTCGATCATCACCGAGCGTTCACCCTATATCGCGCGCACCTCGTTCACCCTTGCTCAGTCCTCCACCATCATCGGTGACTGGGCGGCGAAGAACAATATCAAGAAGGTGGCGACGCTGACCTCCGACTACGCGCCGGGCAATGACGCGCTCGCCGCGTTCAAGGAGCACTTCACCGCGGGCGGCGGCACCATTGTCGAGGAAGTGAAGGTCCCGCTCGCCAATCCCGATTTCGCGCCGTTCCTGCAGCGCATGAAGGATTCGAAGCCCGATGCGGTGTTCGTGTTCGTGCCGGCCGGGCAGGGCGGCAATTTCATGAAGCAGTATGCCGAGCGCGGTCTCGACAAGTCCGGCATCAAGGTGATTGGACCGGGCGACGTCATGGATGACGATCTGCTCAACGGCATGGGCGATGCGGCGATTGGCGCCGTCACCGCGCATCTCTATTCGGCTGCGCATCCTTCGGCGATGAACAAGGCTTTCGTGGCCGATTACAAGAAGGCGTACAACACCCGTCCGGGCTTCATGGCCGTCGGTGGCTGGGATGGCATCCATCTCATCTACGAGGCTCTTAAGAAGACCGGCGGCAAGGCCGATGGCGACTCGCTGATCGCGGCCATGAAGGGCATGAAGTGGGAAAGCCCGCGCGGCCCGATCTCCATCGATCCCGACACCCGCGACATCGTGCAGAACATCTATATCCGCGAAGTGAAGAAGGTGGATGGCGAACTGTACAATGTGGAATTCGCGACCTTCGAGGCCGTGAAGGATCCGGGCAAGACGAAGAAGTAAGTCTTGTGCTGACGCGCTGAGGCCAATGGTCTCCCTCCCTCAAGCGTGGCGTTGCCACGCGCAGTGGGGAGGGTGGCCGAGCGAAGCGGAGGCCGGGTGGGGTGCCTCCGCGGGCTCCGACTTTGCGGAGGCACCCCACCCGACCGGCCCAAGAGGGCCGGCCACCCTCCCCACTGCGCACAGCTTCGCTGTGCTTGGGGGAGGGACAAGAAAGAAAGTTTGCATCGTCCCATGACCCTCCTCACCATCCTGTTCGACGGCGTCGCCTACGGCATGTTGCTGTTCGTGCTCGCATGCGGGCTGGCGGTGACGCTGGGCCTCATGAATTTCGTCAATCTCGCTCATGGCGCCTTTGCCATGGCCGGCGGCTATGTCTGCGCCATTCTCGTCAATCGCATCGGCTGGCCGTTCTTCGCAGCACTCCCGATGGCATTCATCGCCAGCGCGCTGATCGGCGCGGTGCTGGAGCGCACGCTCTATCGCCATCTCTACAATCGCAGCCATCTCGATCAGGTTCTGTTCTCCATCGGCCTCGTCTTCATGGCGGTGACCGGTGTCGACTACGTGATGGGCTCGTCGCAGATGTTCATCAATCTGCCGGCCTATCTGCAGGGGCAGGTCGATCTGTTCGGTCTGCATGTCGGTCGCTATCGCCTGATGATCGTCGTGATCTGCGGTCTGCTGACCATCGCGCTGCAGCTGATCCTGTCCAAGACCCGCTTCGGCAGCCGCCTGCGCGCCGCGGTGGACGATCCGCGCGCGGCCTCCGGCCTCGGCATCAATGTCCCGCAGGTCTTCGCCTTCACCTTTGCCTTCGGCTGCGGTCTTGCCGGCATGGGCGGCGCGCTCGGTGCCGAGATACTCGGCCTCGATCCGCATTTTCCGCTGAAGTTCATGATCTACTTCCTGATCGTGGTGACGGTCGGCGGCTCATCCAGCATCACCGGGCCCTTCTTTGCGTCGCTGCTGCTCGGCATCGGCGATGTCGCCGGCAAATATTACGTGCCGACGCTCGGCGCCTTCGTCATCTACACGCTGATGATCGTGATCCTGCTCTGGCGTCCCAACGGCCTGTTCGGCCGCACGGCGGCGAGGTGAGGGCATGAAGGCGGATTCCACCACCCATCCCGAAGTCGCCACGGTGGCGATGGAAAGCGCGCGCTGGCGCTGGCCCGAAATCGCCTTCTGGCTGCTCGCCGCGGGCTGCATCCTGCTATTCCCGAACCGTTATCTCATCCTCACCGAGATTGCCTGGCTGGCGCTGTTCGCGCTCTCGCTCGATCTCATCCTTGGCTATGCCGGCATCGTCTCCCTCGGCCATGCCGCCTTTTTCGGCTTCGGCGGCTACTGCGCCGGCCTGCTCGCGCTGCATGGCATCGTCAAGGAGCCCGTGCTGGCGCTCATTGTTGCCGGCCTTGCCGCGATGCTGCTCGGTTTCGTTACCAGCTTCCTGGTGATGCGCGGCTCCGATCTGACGCGGCTGATGGTGACGCTTGGCATCGCGCTCTTGTTGCGCGAACTCGCCAACAAGTTCTCCGGCCTCACCGGCGGCTCCGATGGCCTGCAGGGCATCGAGATGCAGCCGATCCTCGGCCTGTTCTCCTTCGACATCTTCGGCAAGGTCGGCTTCATTTATTGCCTGGTCGTGCTGTTCATCCTGTTCCTGCTGGCGCGGCGCATCGTGAACTCGCCCTTCGGCCTCTCGGTGCGGGCGATCCGCAACAATCCGCTGCGCGCCTCCGCCATCGGCATCCCCGTCAATCGCCGCCTGATCGCCATCTATACGCTTGCCGCCTTCTATGCCGGCGTGGCCGGTGCGCTGTCGACGCAGACCACCGCACTGGCGTCCCTCGACGGCTTCGCCTTCGAGCGGTCGGCCGACCTGATGCTGGTCGTGATCATCGGCGGCACCGGCTATCTCTATGGTGGCCTGATCGGCGCCGTGATCTTCAAGCTGTTGCAGGAACTGTTCTCCACCATCACGCCGCAATACTGGCAGTTCTGGATCGGCGCCGTGCTGGTCATCATCGTGCTGATCGGCCGCGAGCGGCTGCATCGCTGGGTGATGTTCGTGCCGCGCCTGATCGCAGCGAAGTTTTCGCGGAGCGGCGCATGACCATCGCGCTGGAAACCGTCAATCTCGAAAAGTCCTTCGGTGGCCTGCGTGTCACCCGCGATCTTTCGCTCAAGGTCGCTGCCGGCGCTCGCCATGCGCTGATCGGCCCGAATGGCGCCGGTAAAACCACGGTGATCAATCTGCTCACCGGTGTGCTGAAGCCGAATTCTGGCCGCATCATCCTTGAAGGCACCGACATCACCGATCTGCCCGTTCATAGGCGCGTGCTGCGCGGGTTGTCACGCACGTTCCAGATCAACCAGCTCTATCCCGATCTCACGCCGCGCGAGACCGTCGGTCTTGCCGTCTCCGAGCGCCTCGGTCATGGCGGCGACTGGTGGCGCTTGATGGGCTCGCGCCGCGACGTCAATGACGAGATCGCGGAGAATCTCGCGCGCTTTCATTTGCTCGATGTGATGAACGAGCGCACTGTCACGCTGCCTTATGGCAAGCAGCGCCTGCTCGAAATCGCCGTCGCCATCGCCGCCAAGCCGCGCGTGCTGCTCTTGGACGAGCCCGCGGCCGGCGTGCCGGAAAGCGAGCGGCACGACATTCTCGCCGCCGTCGCCAGCCTGCCGCGCGATGTCACCGTGCTGCTGATCGAGCACGACATGGATCTGGTGTTCTCCTTCGCCGACCGCATCTCTGTGCTGGTCAATGGCGCCATGCTGGTGGAAGGCGCGCCGGATGATGTGGCGCGCGATCCGCAGGTGAAGGCGGTCTATCTGGGCGAGGGCGCCGATGTCTGAGCTCCTCACCATCACCGATCTGCGCGCCGGCTATGGCGAGGCTGTGGTCATTCCGAAGATGACACTGTCGCTTGGTGAAGGGCAGGTGCTAGCGCTGCTTGGGCGGAACGGTACCGGCAAGACGACATTGATCAATTCCATCGTCGGTGTGACGCGCCGTTTCAGCGGCACGGTCAAGGTTGGCGGCAAGGACTTTACCACGCTCCGTGCCGACCAACGCGCCCGCGGCGGTATCGGCTGGGTGCCGCAGGAGCGCAACATTTTTCGCTCGCTCACGGTAGAAGAGAACATGACGGCCGTGGCGCAGCCGGGCACCTGGACCGTCAAGAAGGTCTACGAGATGTTTCCGCGCCTCGAAGAGCGCAAGAACAATTTTGGCAACCAGCTCTCCGGCGGCGAGCAGCAGATGCTCGCGGTCGGTCGCGCGCTGGTGCTGAACCCGAAAGTGCTGCTGCTGGATGAACCGACCGAAGGTCTGGCACCTATCATCGTCGAGGAACTGCTGGCCGCCATCGGCAAAATTTCGCGGACATCAGGCATCTGTTCCATCATCGTGGAACAGAATGCGCGAAAGATTCTCGGTCTCGCCGATCGTGTCGTGATACTGGAACGTGGCACGATCGTGCATGATGCCAGCAGTGAGGCGCTGAAGGCCGATCCTGCGGTGCTCGATCATTTCCTCGGTGTCGCTGGCGCCGCGGCGGACAAGAACAAACATCCATCTGCCAACTGATCATCTGGGAGTATCACATGCAGAGAACAAAAGCCCCGTTCCGCGCCGACGAAGTCGGCAGCCTGTTGCGTCCGGCCTCGATCAAGGAAGCACGCGCCAAGCTTGAAAAGGGCGAAATCACCGCCGCCGATCTGCGCAAGGTCGAGGATCTCGAAATCGAGAAGGTGGTGCATCGCCAGGCGTCCGTCGGTCTCAAGCTCGCCACCGACGGTGAATTCCGCCGCTCGTGGTGGCACTTTGATTTCCTTGCCAAGCTGACCGGCTGCGAGCTCTATCATCCCGACACCGGAATCCAGTTCACCGGCGTCGAGACGCGACATGACTCGGTGCGCGTGATCGGCAAGCTGGATTTCCCCGACGATCATCCGATGCTCGACCACTTCCGCTTCCTCAAGAAGCACGCGGATGTCGCTGGCGTCGCGGCGAAGATGACCATCCCGTCGCCGGCCGTGCTGCATTTCCGCGGCGGCCGTAAGGCGATCTCCAAGGAGGTCTATCCGGATATCGAAGTGTTCTTCGAGGATCTCGCGAAGACATATCGCAAGGCCGTGAAGGCGTTCTATGACGCCGGCTGCCGTTATCTGCAGTTCGACGACACCGTCTGGGCCTATCTCTGCTCGGAAGACGAGCTCAACAAAGTCCGCGCCCGCGGCGAGGATGCCGACAACCTGCAGCAGATCTATTCGCGCATCATCAACTACGCCATTGCCGATCGCCCCGCTGACATGGTGATCACCACCCATGTCTGCCGCGGCAATTTCCGCTCCACCTGGATTTCCTCGGGCGGCTACGAGCCGGTGGCGGAAACGCTGCTCGCCGGCACCAATTATGACGGCTACTTCCTCGAATACGATTCCGACCGTGCCGGTGGCTTCGAGCCGTTGCGCTTCCTGCCGAAAGGCAACAAGGTCGTCGTGGTCGGCGTCATCACGTCGAAATTCGGCGAGCTGGAAAAGAAGGAAGACATCCTGGCCCGCATGCGCGAAGCCGCGAAGTTCGCTCCGCTGGAGCAGTTGGCCGTGTCGCCGCAATGCGGCTTCGCCTCGACGGAAGAAGGCAATATTCTCAGCGAAGACGAACAGTGGGCAAAGCTCAAGCTCGCGGTGGATGTCGCCAACGAATTGTGGGGCAAATAATACCTTCAGTTGCTGCAAGCGTCCGAGGGAGCATGGATCGCCATGCTCCCTTTTTCTTTGGCGGCTAGGAATTGATAAGGATACCGATCGACCTTTGTTGCAGACATCGACGGGGCGGGACATCACTGGCATCTGTTCGTCAGCGTCCAGCCTGGAACGACCATGCTCCGATCGATCGCCGCCCAATCGCTTTCCGCGCGTCAGAAGTCCCGGCTTCGCCATGTCGTCGCCCGGTTCGGCGGCTATCGCATGCGTCGGGTCGAGGCGGTGGTCGATCAGCTCATCCGTGAGGATGGCGCGCGCAGCTTCCTGCAGATCGGCGCCAATGACGGCTACATGTCAGATCCGCTCAATCTGGCGATCTTCCGCCACGGGCTGCGCGGCAGTTTCGTCGAGCCGCAACCAAATTATTTTCGCGAGCTACAGAACACCTATCGCGGCCTGCGCGGCCTGCGTTATGTCCAGAAGGCCATCGCCAATGCGCCCGGCCGGATGACCATGTTCTCGCTGGATTGCTCCTCCGGCAAGCTGCCGGGATGGGCGCGCGGTGTCGGCACGCTGTCGGCCGAGCAGATCCGCAAATTCGGCGACCAGATCCCCGATATCGAATCCTATATTCGCTCGCAGGAGGTCACCTGCTGCACGGTGTCGGACTTGCTCGGTGAGCTCGATGAACGCGATCCGGATATCGTGGTCGTCGATGCCGAAGGCTTCGATCATGCCATTTTGTCGCAGTTCGATTTCGCGCAGCTTGCCACCAAGCTGGTGATCTATGAGACCGAAAGCATGGACGAGCGCGATATCACAGCGCTTGCCACCCTGTTCGATCGCTGCGGTTTTGCGTTGTTCGCCGCAGGCCAGGACACGCTTGCCATCCGCAAGACCACGCGTACTTGCGCATCGATGGCCGGGTAGGGCTGATAGCAAAGCGATTTCGTCGATCGAGGTCTGGGTTCCTTTACGTTAAATTCCATTTTCACGCGTTTGCACGCGCTCATTAGTCAAATCTGATCCTGCCCGGCTGTATCTATATGCCGCGGCCAATGCTGGCCCGTCCGAACAACCGGTGGAATCCATGGCCTCTCTCGACCTGTGTCCGATCGACGACAGCAATGTCGACGTCGCCACGTCGACGCTGCTGCGTGGATTTCCAGAGCGCGGCCGGAGCTTCTGGTCGCAGGGTCTTCAGCGAATCTTAACCATGCATGACCCGGTGCGGCATCCGCCGATCGGCTATCTCATGGCTGTCGACGGCGAGACTGCAGGTGTGGTGCTCACCATTCCGAGCCAGCGGCACGATGCCGATGGCACCACCGATGTGGTGCATCTCGCCGCCTGGTACATGGACGAGCCGCATCGCTGGCTCGCGGCGCGGATGATGAAGAAGGTCGTCGCTGCCGCAAACACGGTGTTTTTCGATCTGACACCGAATCCCGCCGCGCAGGTGATCAATCGCCGGCTGGGTTTCGAGCTGCTCGACGAAGGATTTCTGATCTATCTGCTGCCAGTCACGGCGCTGCGCTTCAGCGGCACCGCCGAAGTTCTGTCGCTGGCGCAGGCGTCTCCGCGCCTTTCAGCGCAGGATACGCAACTGCTGCAGCAGCATCATGCCCTCGGTTGTATCACCGGCGTTCTGCGCCATGGCGAAACGTTAACGCCACTTATCTTCGCTCGCATGCAGCGGCGCGGACTGCCGGGTGCACGCTTGGTTCGCGCCCAGTCCAAGCAACTCGTGACCGACAATCTCGGTGCCATCTCGCGCTTCCTGCTGCGACAAAAAGCACTCTTCCTTCGTGTCGATGTGACTCGCAATGACTCCGCTGCCGGTAGTTTCGCAGCCAAGTGGAGCGAGCCGACCTATCTCAAGGGATCGCGCGGCAGCGCCGAGGTCGATCTCGCTTATTCTGAATTCGTATTTCTCGGCACGTCGTAACGTGCCTCAGATACTGGAGAGACCATTGACCACGGAAGCCATCACGGATGCGAGCGCCACAGGCGAGGCGATCATCCACTATCTGCAGGAGCGTTTCCCGCTGCTCGGCACCGTCACCCTCGATACGCCGTTGCTCGGCAGCGCAGCGATCGATTCGCTCGGCTTTCTCGAAGTCGTAACTTTCCTCGAAGAGCGTTTCGGCCTCGCCCTGGATGACGAGGATTTCGATGCCGAGAACCTGCAGAATCCCGCAAGCCTGGTAGCGCTGGTTCAGCGCAAACAGTCGTGACCCGCCCTCCTTATCTCCTTCATCACCTGCTCGACGGCATCGCCGACGAGGCGCGCACCGCCGTCATCGATGGTGCGCGGACGCAGAGCTATGGCGAATTGCTGCGTCATGCGCAGGGCTGTGCCGATGCCTTGCTCGCCCATGGCCTGCTGCCGGGCGAGCGCGTCGCCATCGCGCTGCCGAAGAGCATCGAGGAATGCTGGTCGATCTTCGGCGTCAGCATCGCGTCCGGCGTGTTCGTGCCGGTCAATGCGCTCCTCAAGCCGGCGCAGGTCCGTCATATCGTGTCGGATTGCACAGCCAGTATCGTCATCACCAACCGCGCCAGCCTCGACGCTACGCGCGAGGCCTTGCAGGATGTGGCCGTCAAGGCGATCCTGTGTGTAGAAGACCTCCCACCACGTACGGTACCGGTCACAGCGAGCAAGCGCGAAGCCGCGCTCGGCGAGGACCTCGCAGCGATCCTCTATACGTCCGGCTCCACCGGTCGTCCCAAGGGCGTAATGCTCAGCCATCGCAATCTTCTCGCGGGCTCGCGCATCGTCATTGAGTATCTGGGGATCACCGAGCAGGAACGCATCCTGTCGATCCTCCCGTTCAGCTTCGATTACGGCCTTAATCAATTTCTCACGGTGGTGCAGCAGCGCGCCGTGATCGTGTTGTTCAGCTTCCGTCTCGGTGACGAAATCGTCCGCGCGATCCAGCAGCACGCGATCACCGGCCTTGCCGGTGTGCCGACGATCTGGGCCATCCTGACCAAGGCGGCGCCATCGCTGACGCGCACCCAGCTGCCAACGCTGCGCTACATCACCAATTCTGGCGGCGCCGTTCCGTCGGAGACAACGAAGCGCCTGCGTGAGCTCATTCCCGATACCAGCATCTTCCTGATGTACGGCTTGACCGAAGCATTTCGCTCCACCTTCCTGCCGCCCGACCAGGTCGATATCCGACCGACCTCTATCGGCCGTGCGATTCCCGAATGTGAAATCTTTGCGGTCACGGCCGATGGCCAGCGTGCGAAACCCGGGGAGCCCGGCATTCTGGTCCATCGTGGGCCGACAGTGTCGCTCGGTTACTGGAACAGGCCGGACGATACCGCGAAAGTGCTGCGCCCGAATCCGTTCGTGCCTGCTGTGCTGGGCGGCGACACGGTCTGTTATTCCGGCGATCTCGTGGTCGAGGACGAAGAGGGCTATTTCAGCTTTGTCGGCCGCGCCGATGCGATGATCAAGTCGTCGGGCTATCGGATCAGTCCGTCGGAGGTCGAGGAAGTCCTGATGGCCACCGGCAGCCTCAAACAGGTAGCCGTGATCGGATTGCCCGATCCGCTGGCCGGGCAGAAGGTTCACGCGGTCGCGGTGTCGCGGGACGATGCCCCCGATCAGATCGCGATCCTGCAAGCCGTTTCGCAGCAGCTGCCGGCCTTCATGGTTCCGCGTGCCATCGAATTCGTCGATGCATTGCCGACCACGCCGAATGGCAAGATTGACTACCCCTTGCTGGCGCAGCAGCGGGGCAAACATGCCGGCTGAACCGATGGCGGCAACGCTCGCCGAGACGCTGGTCGCGCGTCAGTTCAAGGTGGCGGGCGCAGATCTGCATGCCGGTGGCTTGCCGATCCGCGAGCTAGCCGCGCGCCATGGCACGCCGCTGTTCATCTATGATGGCGGCGTCATGCGCGCGAGCTATCGGGCGCTGGCCCAGGCGCTCGGCGGCTTCGCCCACATCCATTACTCGGTGAAAGCCAATCCGGCCCCGGCCGTCATCGCCTTGTTCGCGTCGGAAGGCGCCGATGTCGAGATCGCATCCATTGGCGAATATCGCGCGGCCCGCGCTGCCGGTGTCGGGTCGGAGCGGGTGCTGTTCGCAGGCCCGGCCAAGCGCATCTCCGAGCTCGAAGCGGTAATCGCCGAGGGGATCGGTGAAATTCACGTCGAGAGCTATGAGGAAATAGCGCGCGTCGCGGCGATCGGTGATCGGCTCGGCACGCTGGTGCGCGTCTCGATCCGGGTCAATCCTGTGGCTGCAGCACAAGGCGGCGCCATGCGGATGGGCGGCAAGCCGGCGCCGTTCGGCTTCGACGAGGAAGATCTGGTGAATGTCGTTGCTGCCGTAAAGGCGCAGCGGTCGCTGGATCTGCGCGGCGTTCATCTGTTCGCTGGCACACAGATCCTCGATGCCGATGTTCTGCTGTCGCAATGGCGGCACGCGATCGACGTCGCTGGCCGCGTGGCTGTCATGGCCGGCACACCGCTCAAGACCATCGATCTCGGTGGCGGTCTCGGGATTCCATATTTCCAGGGCGACGGGACGCTCGATCTGGCGAAGATCGCGCAGGCCGTTCCCGATTTGCTGCAGCTGCTCCGCAGCCATCCCTTGCTTGCCGAAGCACGTCCGGTCGTCGAGCCCGGCCGGTTTCTCGCCGGCCCGGGCGGCATCTATGTGATGGCGGTGAACGCGTCCAAGCTGTCGCGCGGCACCCGCTTTCTGGTCACCGATGGCGGCATGCATCATCATCTCGCCGCGTCGGGCAATCTCGGACAAGTCATCAAGCGCGATTATCCCATCGTCGCGCCGGCCCGGATGGATGTCAGTGACAAGTCTGCTGCGACTGTTGTCGGACCACTGTGCACGCCGCTAGACACGCTCGCGCGCAAGACCGACTTGCCAGCTCTCGCGGCAGACGACCTGATCGCGGTGTTGCAGTCGGGGGCTTATGGCAAGAGCGCGAGCCCATCCGGCTTTCTCAGCCAGCCCGGTGCCGGGGAAATTCTCGTCGAGAACGGCAGCGTGACGGTTATTGCTGCGGCCTGAGAGCGGCAGCCCGTACTTGCACCGACTTCATCATTGACCACACGGCCAGCATCAGGCGTCCGCGCCAGTTGACGGGGGCGACGAGGTCATACAGCGGGACGGGCGCCACGCCGAAGCGGCGCTTGTAGTCGTAACTGCCGACGCTGAAGTCGAAGTTGCGCGTACCGTCGTGATGCAGCGCTGCCATGGTGTGGTCGATGATCAGGCGTCCCGGCGAGCATTTGCTCCAGATCCCGCCTGCATTGCTGATGCGCACCATCAGATAGGACGCTTCGATGCAGATACCGAGCAATGTGGCGACGATGGTTTCGCCGCAGGTCAATGCCGTGAGCACCACATAACCGTCTTCGAGGCCGCGGGTGATCAGGTCGCGATGGAAGTCGGATGTGCTCTTGTCGTCGAGCGAGTACTCTTGTCCCATCTCGCGCATGCGTGCGCTCTGTTGCACCTCGAGCGTCGCGAAGACGTGCATCGCGCGTGCGAGATCGGTGATCCGCTCGAAACGTGCGCCCTCGTGTTTCGTGAACACCCGCCAGCTGCGTTCGAGTTCCTTGCGGAACGTCCGCTCACGCGCAAGACGATGATCTTCGTAAGATTCCGGAATCTGGAGATGATGTCCGGTAATTTCGCATGACTGCACGGCAGGGTGTGCGACCAGCGGGTTGGCGACATGTCCGATGAAGGCTGGCATCTTGGTGAAGCGGACCACGTCGCAACCACGGGCCGCCAATGCCTGTCGCACCGCGCTCCAGAAAGCGTCCGGGTCGATCGCCTGACCGTCAGTCAATGACGCCAGAATCGGTGCATTGTAGTCGGCGCCCCCGGCAAATTCGGCGATCCGTGCGTGGCGCTGTGAGCGCATCACAAGCGGAAGGATGGCCAATACGCGGTGCTGCTGTCCGTCCCTGACGATGGCAATCAGTGGTGTACAGCCGGAGGCGTTGCGATGGACATCATACCACGCGCCAAGCCAGTGCGCGTGCTGGAACGGCGTCATCTGCGCTGTCGCGAGATCCTCGCGCAGGCGCAATGCCGCCTCGTTCCAGTCACTCGCCAACTCAACCGTGTAATGCGATGTCGCACGCCGGATCACCTGTGATCCGGCGCCGGCAACGATTCCGGCCGCATCACTCATGCAGCGTCGGCTGTCTTTGGCAGATCGACAATGCTGCCGATCTTGGTGTCGTCGAGCTTGAAGTCCACCGACTGGCGGCGCGTGCGTTCCTTGCTCAGCCAGGCGCCGTTGCGCAACGCGCGCTGGATCACGCGCTTGGCGAAATAGGATGGACCGGAGATCGCGCGGCTCTTGGCGCGATAGCCGAATTTGTGGCGCAGCAAGCCATTGGTGAAGTTCAGCATCTGCAACCGGCGGATCTGTTCGTCGGTATAGGAGATGGTCATCGAGATATTCACGGTGTCGAGATTTTCGACGCGATGCGGCGCGTTCAGCGGCCAGTGCAGCATCTGGCCGGGCTTGAAGTCGTAGACCTGCGCATGGCGATCGTACCAGCTCTCGAAGGGCATATCGACCTCGACGCCGAACAGCGCGATGTCTTCGAGATGCTCGGGCGTCAGGAAGGGCGGGGTGGTGGGATAGAGATAGACGCGCTTGCTGCCCATGATCTGGATCAGGCCCTGGCCGGGCAGGTCGGCGTGATAATAGACCTGCGCCTTCGGGGAGGAAATCAGGATGCCGGCCGTATGTTCGGGCGCACCGAAGCCGGGGACATGGCCGTTGATCTCGCCGAACAGCTGCTGCACCACTTCGCGATAGCGGCGATCAACCTTCGTGACATTGCGCAGGTTCAGCCACAGCGTGCCGTTGTCGATGGCGTCGATAATCTGCAAGCCGCTGAGGCCGCCGAAATCACCTTCGCGCCAGACGCGGCGGGTTTCGCGCGGACCGGTCTGAATCAGGTTGTAGTGTTCGCGGGGATAGGCCTCGATCAGTTCGGCGAGCGCCTGCCGCGAAAACAGCGGCGACCGATGCAGGTTATGATTGATCAGGAGCGGCTGGTGCCCCCAGAGCAATGCGTTGTTGTCGTCCCAATCCACCAGGATCTGGTCGGTCATGGTCCTGTTCTCCGATCCCCTGAAATTACTGATGGCGTCGATCAAATAGGATCTGGCGCAGTCCATCCGGTTCCATCCGTGGACGGCCGGAAGATACTCTTGCAACCTTGCAATTGAAGGGGCGATCCCGCTTTCGCCCGGCGATTTCGCGCATAAGGTTACCGGAAGATGGTGCCGATGAGCGAAAGGTGGTTACCGGCTGCCCGCGGGTCGATACCTCTCGATCAGGGCGTCGGTCGCAGCTTCATTTTCGTGATCGCGCGGCTCAGCTTGGCACGGATTTCGGCGACGTCGAGCACCCAGCAAATGCACAGATAGATCAATGCGCCCAGCGGGACGAGCACGGCTACGGCAACCTTGTCGCCATTCCGGAACAGCGGATCGACCAGCGCAATGCCGATGGCCATGGCGGCAACCGCGCAGGCGACTTTCGCGCATTTCATCAGCGGGAATGGCAGGATGAATGCCTGTCGCACCAGCCACAATGCGCTGAGCAGGCTGACGATCTCCGCGGCCACGCGTCCCCAGGCGGCGCCGACCACGCCAAAGGCATCGATCAGGAAGTAGGACAGGATCGTGCCCAGCACGAAGGTGATCACCGAATTGATCAAGTAGAATCGGTTCTGGCTGGAGAGGAAAAAGCTGATGTGCAGATATTGCTGCACGAAGACTTGGAAGATCACCGCCAGCGACACGATCGGAATGATGTTGGCGCCGACCGCGCGGAATTCCTCGCCGAGTACGAGATTGCTGATACGCGGCGCCAGCATCGCAAAGCCGATGCAGCAGGGCAGGGTAATGGCCAGCAGCAGTTCGAGGCAGTTGCGCAGATGCGCCTGAGTCGCTTCCTTGCCTTCATTGGCCAGCAGCTTGACCGCGATGGGGACGAAAGCCGAGGCGGCGCTGATGGCGGGAATGATCAGCGCCTGACGCGCCAGATCCACCGATGCGCCATACTGGCCGGCGGCGCCGGCGCCGGCGAGATAGGCGACGATGAAGCGATCAGTGACGGTGGCGAGGGCCAGCAGTCCGATCGAAAAAGTCAGCGGCATTCCCCAGGCGATGAAATGCAGCAGCCGCGCCTGCGAAAAATCAATCTTGCTGCGGCTCCAGACATCGCGCCCGACCAGCAGCGCGGCAATGGTGTAGGCGAGCGCGCCCGACAGCAGCAGCGCATGGCCGTCGCCACCGACATAGAGCACGCCGCAGCCGAGCAGGGTCACCAGCACCGCGCGGCCGAGGGTGGCATAGAGCACCTGCTGCGTCTGCTGGCGCGCGCGCAGCAGTTCGACGCTGAGTTCGTAGAAGCCGACGCAGATCGCGAACACGATGCCAGCCGGGACGGCCTTCAGGTCGTAGGCCATGACATGCGCGACGATCAGCGCGATCACTGGCAGCGGCAGGCTGACAAAGACGAAGCCGGTGATGACGGTGGCACGCATGTCGGTGCCGTCGGCGCGCGCCTCGTTGCGGGCGATCACCTGCCGCAGCCAGGTGAACAGGATGGCGCCGAGCACCGCCGCCAGCGCCATGCCGATGATGTAGACGCCGTATTCGGCCGGCGTCATCATGCGGGTGAAGACCACGACATTCAGCAGGCCGAACGCGGCCGAGGCGGCGTTGGCGATGAAGTAGACCGAGGTTTGCTTGACCAGCGACAATGCCGTGCGTCCGTTCCCCTCGCACCGCTAGGCAGCGGCGCGCGACCCCGAGGCGTGATACGCCTCGAGCGCCGCACGGATATCGCCGATCGGCGTCGTGTTGAACGACTGGATGCACAGCGACACCTGTCTGGGCGGCGCTTTCTCCAGCATCCGGATGATGGCATCGCGGCTCAGCGGATCGGCGTCCCAATGGGTGCAGGCGAAGCTCTCGGTCGTGATCTCCGCGGCGTTGCGCAGCGTCTCGTCGCCCATGACGAAGCAGCCATAGGTCATGTATTCCGAGAAATGGCGCGCCTGGCACAGCGCTTCCGCCCAGTCGCGCTTGGTGACGGCCTCGATCCGCGCGATCATCGCCTGCACGATGCGGCGGTCCCAGATCACGATCTGGTCGATGAAATCATCAGCGGGAAAATGCGGGGCGGGCAGTCCGAGCACGCGGCAGGCCGTCGCGGTCCAGGTCTTGTGATTGGCATGGTCGTCATCGACGCGGCCATGGTCGACGCGCAGGATCACCGGCTGCGGCGGCGCGAGGGTGGACACGTCGAACGGCCGGAAGAACGCATTGTCGGAATCGATCAGGCAGTAGCGGTCTTCCGGCAGCACCGCAGCGGCCTTGATCTTGACCAGCTGCTGGGTGTGCCAGCCGCGTACAGGCTTGGCGCGGAACGACCAGAAATAGCGCCGACGCCGCCAGCGCAGCAGCGGGATCTCGTGCAGCCATGTCGGCAGCAGCTCGGAAGCGCGCATCACCACCCGGCGCCCGCCGTGGAAACGCTCGAACAGCGCAAGGTCCTCGTCATGGACGATGACATAGTGGCGCTCGAACGACGTCACGAAGCGATCGACGCTCTCGAACAGCAGGACCGAACGCTCGTAATCGCCGCGATAGGTCGGCGTGATCAGGGAGACGCTGCCTGGGGTGTTGCTGGACATGGATTTCTTAACTGTCGTCTGCCAAACAAAAGCGAGCGCATTGACGTACCGCTGATGTCTCTGCTGTCGTCGTCGCAGTGACCGATCCGTTGTGCCGCACGCGCAGTTTCAACTGTATTTCTTTCCGCTCGAATTTCCGTTGCATCACCTGTCAATGGTTCTCATGGTTAAGGCGCTCTTTACCAATCGCACCGACCTGACGGCGACAGCCGACGCTGCGGACCTCGATACGCGGGCGAGTGATGCGGCCATGGCGCGGCAGGTGATCTGCCTCGGCGCCGGCGCGGAGATGCAATGCGGAGTCGGGCATTTCACGCAAGGTCTGTCGGACCAGCTCGAGCGGCTGGAGCCCGGCCTGCGCGTCGATGTCAGTTTTACCCGCAGCGGCGGCACGCTCGGTGAATTCTGGCGTGCGCTGCGCAATGCGCGCAGCGTTACCTGCAATTTTCCCATCGTCAGCTGGAAACGCGTCATCCTGCGGCCACTGATCGCCATGGCGCTGGCGCGGCTTCGTGGACGGCGTGTCGTCGTCTTGCAGCACGAATGGGACTCGCTGCATCTCGCCAGGCGTCTGATCTATATCCCCGCGCTGCTGCTCGCCAGCCGCATCATTGTGTTCTCGCCGCTGGTGAAGAAACAGATCGCGGCCGATCCTGTGATCGGCTGGCTCGCATCCCGCTGCGTCCTCGCGCCTTTGCCACCGAACATCGCGGCGCCGTCCAGCGTCGCGGATTCGCCGCTGCGCCAGCGTCTGATCGCCGCGAAGCGCGAGGGGCGGTTGATCGTCGGGCATTTCGGTTCGATCTATCCCGGCAAGCAACCGGAAGCGGTGCTGGCCGTCGCGGCCGCCCTCAAGCGCCGCGGCGTCGATCCGCTGCTGGTCTATATCGGCTCCTTCATTCGCGGCACCGATCGCGTCGAGGAGCTGTTTCATGAACGCGCGGCAGTGCTGGGCTTGCAGATGGAGCGCGACGTGATCGTCAGCGGCTTCGTCGCCTCCGATGCCGAATTGTTCGGCCTGTTCGAACAGGTCGATGCCTTCTGTTACAGTCTGAGCGAAGGGCTCACCGCGCGCCGCGCCAGCATCATCGCTGTTGCGCAGTCCGGTCGCCCGATCGTGGTCACGGCCCCGCAGGATGCGCATGAATTCGATCATCATCCGCGCTTCCGCGAATTGATCGCGAGGGGCGCCATCGTGCTGGTGCCGCGCGATGGGGGTGACGATGCCTATGCGGACGCGATCATCGCTGCCGCAAAATCCACCGGCGACGCGCAGAAATTTGATTTCGATGGCTGGTGGCGCGACACGGCGAAGGCTGTTTACGCGGAGCTCTAGCTGCGCTGCCGCAGGCGAAAGCGTGACAGATAGTGCAGGCCGGCGACGGCGATGACGAACAGGAACCAGATCGGGTTCTGCTTGTCGAGCAGGAACGTCTCCATCGTCGAGAGATAGACGCCGAACAGCCATACGGTGAGAAAGAACTGCGCCAGTGGCTGGTCCTGTGCGCTGTGCTGGATGCGATGGAAATTGCGCAGTGGCACATAGAGCAGCACCGCGAGCGCCAGCAGCAGGCCGGGCAGGCCGATGGTCAGCGCCAGTTCGAGATAGCCGTTATGGCTGTGCGACGCGTCCTGAGCCCATTCGAAGGCGGAGCCGATCGAGGTCTGGTTGGCCGGATTTTGCCAGAACGCGCCATAGCCATAGCCAAGGATCGGCCGCGCGGCGAAGCCGGTGAGGGCGAATTCCCAGATGCCGGTGCGGCCCGTAAACGACGTGTCGATCGGCAGCGTCGCGATCAGGCCCGCGATCGCGGGGCTTGCCGCGGAGCCAACGGTGAGCACGTTCATCAGCAACACCGGAATGAAGCAGAGCGCGCATTTCGCCCAGAAGCTCCGCAGCCGCACCACGACCTGCACCAGCAGCAGAATGCCGATGCAGAATCCCGAGGAGCTCTTGCCGCCGGAATTCAGCAGGAACAGCGCAGCGGCGGCGGCGATGAGCCAGCCCGTGATCGTGAGTTCGGTGCGGATGAGATAGAGGCCGAGATAGAGCAGGATCGCCATCACGGGGGCGGCGATGTTCTTGTGCGAGAAGGCGCCGCGCCAGTCGCCGTCGAGATTGGCTTCCACCGCGTCACGCGCCGAATGGATCGCATAATCCGGGATCAGCAGGATGCCGAGATAGCAGATTGCCAGCAGCAGTCCGGCCGCGATTGCGAGGCACAGATTGAGCTGCGCACGGTTTGCCGGTAGCAGCGGCATCATGAAGGCGAGCGCGGTCACGCTTGCCGTGAGCAGGAAGCGCTGCAGCGACAGCCCTGGCAGATGCGAGGCCAGGATGTTCAGGCCCATCCAGCAGATGAAGGCGACGTTCACACGTGTGCCGAGTGAGCGCAGGGCCGGCATGCTGTCGCTCGCGCAGAGCGAAACCGCGAGCAGCGCCAGTGCGCCGAAGGTAAGATAGGTCAGCGCGAGCGTGCCGCTGACGATCTCGGTCAGCTCCTGATTGCGCAGATTGGCGAAAGGCTCGAAGGTCAGCCAGATCAGCAGCAGCGCACCGATCACCAGGGCGCAGCGCAGGGCTTCGGTCACACCGGCTTGCGCCGGCAGGCTTGTGCCGTGCGGTCGCAGCAGATGATCGGAGCCGCTGATGGCCATTGCGTCAGGCCGACTTGGCTTTATAGGGCTGCGGCTCAATGCCGACGGCAGCGAGCGCGCCGCCGACGGCCACCGCGACCGGATGCATGGCGATCAGCAGCTTGCGTTCGCGCAGGGCAATGCGCGCGGCGCGCCACAGTGACAGCGGCAGCGTCGCCATCACCCGCATCAGCAGCACCGCGCGTTGCAGCGGCGTGCGGGTCACCTTGGCGCGGATCTGGAAGTTGATCGCACCGATGCGCAACCCGCGCGCGGCAAGCCAGCCTGGCTGCGTGCGCGTCTCGGGGACGGTTTCCGTAATCACGGCGTCGGCGGCCCAATAGAATGTGAGCCCAGCACGCTGGCTGCGCGTGAAGAAATCGGTGTCGCCGCCGCCGAGGAAGTTGAAGCGCAAATCGAAGCTCGGCTGCGCGAGCGTCGCGAAGACGCGCCGGCGGATCAGGCAATTGCCGCTGCCATAGATGATGGCCACCGGTCCGCTCGCCAGATAGGCAGGACAGAAGGCGGGATGGCGGCTGAGATCGCGTTTGCTGGCGTCGTCAAATTGCGGGAACACCGGACCGCCGACAATGTCGGCATTGCTTCGCTGGGCGGCATCGACCATTGCCTGCAGCCAGCTGGGCGCGGCGATCTCGTCATCGTCGATCATCAGGAGCATGGCCGCATCGGGAAATTGCGCCATCGCGGTTTCGAAGGCCGCATTGATCGCATGACAGTTGCCTTGCTGCGGCTCGGTGATGCAGACGCCCGGGATATCAGTGGTCTCCAGAAAGCGCGTCGCCTCGGCAATGCTGGTGCGGCCCGCATCGTTCTCAACAATGACGATGCCGAACCGGTGCGATGTCTGTTGCTGCTGCAGCGACGCCAGCGTGCGGCGCAGATGCTCCGGGCGCCGGAAGGCAGGCACGCAGACCACGATCTCGATGCCAGGCTGTGCCGACGTGAAGATGATCTCGCGCAACCCGGTCATGCTCCGGCATCTCTCCGATGAGTTGTTCACTGGCTCGCTTTCGCGTCACGGCGAGCGCCGCGTGCAAGTTTACCGGGGCTGCTCTAAATCGGTGTTATCGCTGGGGCCGAGCGGGGCGTTTTGTCGCGTGCAGCAAAAGGCTTGGTTAAAAAGCCGTTAACCCACTGTTACTAGACATTGCTGGGCGGGTATCCTCCTGCCGCATCGGGCCTTATCGTACCATCATGTCGTCTCCGTCCTCCCGAACCGACGAGCCATCGGCGCATCAGTGCGATCGCACAACGATGCCGTCGTCCGGCGTCTGGCCGGCCGGGTTTGTGTCGAGAACGGTAGCCCGAATTCAGAATCGGCTCGCCATGCATGTGCCCGTGCGACGCGTGGCAATGACGAACAAGCGCCCGATTGTCAGTTTCACATTCGATGACGTTCCGCAAAGTGCGGCAACGCTGGGCGCCGAAATCCTTCGTGATCATGCTGCGCACGGGACATTCTATGTCGCCGGCCGCCTTGCGGGAGAGAACGAGGGGCCATGGCTGCACGCCTCGGTTCAGGAATTGCTGACGCTGCATCGGGCAGGGCACGAACTCGCCTGCCACACCTTCTCGCACAAGCACCTGTATGAACTCGGTGGCTCCGAATTCCGCGCTGAAGAAGATCGCAATATGGAGTTCTTTCGTGCGCTGGATTCCGGCATCGTGCTGCGGAACTTTGCCTATCCGTGGGGCGTCGCTGATTTTTGGCGCAAGCGGGAGCTCGCTCGTCGCTTCACGACGTGCCGCAGCGTGCTGCCCGGTATCAATCGCGGCATGATCGATCCGCATTTCCTTCACAGCATGCCGCTGGAGGAGGCGCATACGAATATCGCCGCCGTCGATCACGCGCTGGATGAAGCGCGCGATGGCAATGGCTGGCTCATTTTCTACGCGCATGAGGTCGACACGGGTGGCGGCACATTCTGCTGCTCGCCGGCGCTGCTTCGCCATGCCCTCGCCGGCGCGCAGCGCCGTGGCATGCAGATCGCGAATATCGCGGAAGCGACCAGGCTCGCAGGTATTTAACTGAATATTTGCCATTCCCGGGCAAATTCGAAACCGCGTCATGGTTAATCATTGGTGACCCACTGGTGAATCCTTGACCTGCCGGGGAGTAGCTCCCCGCGTGCGCGTTGCGTTGAGGATCTGGGCGTGGCCGATGTTTACGTATGACGAGCCGGTGACCCGCGGGTCTGCAGGGCAACGAAGCGATCCGCCGGCTGCCGCCGCGCGCGCGTTCGATCTCAGCCATCTGATCCGTCTCCTGATGCGGCGTGCGCTCTGGATCGCCGGTGCAGCTTTGGCCTGCGCGGTGCTCGCGGTGATCATCGGCAAGAGCATGACGCCGAAATTCGCGGCCACTGCGCAGCTCTATGTCGATCCCCGCGAATTGCAGCTGGTCGAGCGCGAACTGACGCCGCGATCGCAGGATCAGTCCGGCCTTGCGATGGTGGTGGAAAGTCAGGTGCGGCTGATGACGTCGAGCAGCGTGCTCGAAAAGGTGGTCACCGATCTCAAGCTCAAGGATGATCCGGAATTCGGCGGCAAGTCGTCGCTCGGCTTGATGGCGCGCCTGTTCAGCTTCGGATCGGATCCGAAGAGCCGTGAAGCCGACGAGATGGCCGCGGCGCTGGATCTACTGCGCCGGCATATTACCGTGAAGCGTACCGACCGCACCTTCATCGTCGATATCGAGGCGACGTCGCGGGATGCGGCCAAGTCGGCGATGCTGGCCAATGCGGTGGCCGATGCCTATCTCGTCGAGTCCCGCGAGTCCCAGGCCGCTGCCGCACGCCGCGCCACCGTGGATCTGTCCGGCCGCCTCAAGGAGCTGCAGGGGCGCCTTCGCACCGCGGAGAACAATCTCGCGGTCTACAAGGCGCAGAACAATTTCGTCGGCTCGCAGGATACCCAGGTCAGCGACCAGCAACTCCTGTCCAGCACCCAGCGCCTCGCCAATGCCCAGGCGGCGACGCTCGACGCGAAAGCGCGCTACAGCCAGATCGAGGCGAGCCGCAAGAATGCCAGCGACCCCGGTGCGATTCCCGAGGCGCTGCAGTCGCCGACCATTGCCAATCTGCGCACGCAATTTGCCGAAGCGCGGCGCAAGCAGGCGGAGCTGCTCGGCGAACTCGGCCCGCTGCATCCGGCGATCCGCATGGCCGACAAGCAGGTTGAGGATCTCCGTCGCACCATTAATGAAGAACTGGCCCGCTTCGCGCAGGCGGCGAAGAACGACATCACCCGCGCGCAGGATCTCGAAGCCTCGCTCACCAAGGCGCTCGACGGCCAGAAGCGGCAGAGCGCCGATCTCGGCACGGCATCGGTGAAGCTGCGCGAGCTCGAGCGCGACGTCGAGGCCAACAGCGCGATCTATCAGTCCTTCCTCAAGCGCTCACGCGAAACCGAGGAGCAGGAAAGCCTGAACACCTCGAATGCGCGTATCATCAGCGCTGCGACCACGCCGCAGCGGCGCATCTTCCCGCCGGGCATGAGCCTGCTCGCCATGGTCGGCTTCACGCTGGGCGCCATCACGGCCGCGGGCTGCATTATCCTGTTCGATCAGTTTGCGCCCGCCGGCGCGCCGCTGCCGGGACCGCGGCGGACGCGCGAACCCGCCAATGATCGCGAGGGATCGATTGCGCCCATCGTTGCTGCGCCCGTGCCGCAGGCTGCCCCGGTCCCCGTGCCGGCGCCTGTCGCCATCGCGGCGATCCGCGAACCCGTCTATGTCCGCCTGCAGGAAGCCGATGTCCTGCGGACACTCAACGGCATCTTCCCGCTATCTGCCACTGCAGACCTCGATCGCCTCGGCTGGCCCATGCTTCGTCCGGGTGCGGCCGCCGCGCGTTTCTCCGGGCTGGCCCTGCGCATGATGCAACTGGCAGCATCCGAGCCACAGCACGGACCGGTGACCATGGCCGCTATCGCGATCGGCTGCGACAGCGAGCGCACCACGGTGACGCTTAATGTCGCGCTGGCTGCGGCCCGATCCGGCAAGCGCGTGCTGGTGATCGATGCGGATCGTACGACGCAGGCGATCACGAAACGCCTGAACTCGCGCGGGCAGGCGAGTGCGTCGCCCGTTGCCCTTATGAGCGGCGTGGCGGTTCAGAAGCTCGATGTTGCCACCGGTGAACAGGCCGTGTGGACGGCACTGGAGACCGCACGCCGTGGCGGGCAATATGATCTGATCGTGCTGGATGGACCGTCCTTGCCGCCGACAGCGGCAGATCGCCATGTGCTTGGCGCCGTGGATGGCCTGTTCGTCACCGTGCCCGATCACCGACCGTCGAGCGAATACCTGCAGCAGATGAACGCCGTGCTGAATGGTGCGGAGCGTCGGCTGGCGGGCATCGTGTTCAGCGAACTCGACGCCCAGGCGCAGCAGCGGCAGTCGGCCTGACGCCGCTCAGCGCGGATTGCGCAGCAACAGATAGATCGCCAGCGGATTGGTCTTGATGTAGCGCCAGCCGAGCCGGCGTGGCTCGATCATCACGCGCCACAGCCATTCCAGCCCGATTTTCTGCATCCACATCGGCGCGCGCGGATTGCGGCCGGCGAGGAAGTCGAACAGCCCGCCGGAGGTCTTGATCACGCCGACGGACGCCAGTCGCTGGCGATGCCGCAGCACGAACTTCTGCTCATGCGGCACGCCCATGGAGACCCACAGGATATCCGGACGCAGCGCGGCGATGGCGTCGCAGGCGGCGATCTCGTCTTCCGGGCCCGTGAAGTAACCATGCCGCGCGCCGACAATGGCGAGGTCGGGATATTGCCGCCGCACGGCGCTGACGGCCAACCGGTTCACCTCATCGGTGGCGCCGAGCATGTACATAGTCGCACCGCGTGCGCTCGCCTCGATGGCGACGTCGTGAAACAGGTCGGTGGTGGCGACCCGCTCGGGCAGCGGCGTGTCGCTGACCAGATGCGAGGCGAACACATGCGGCATGCCGTCGGCATGGATGGCGTCGGCCTGGGTGAACAGATCCTTCTGCGCGTCATCGGTGGCGCAGCGATAGGCGACTTCGCCATTGGTGGAGGTGACATAGACCGGGAAGCGCCACAGGCCCTTGCGCTGCAGCGCCTGGTCCACCATCACCTTCGCCGCATCGTCGCGGTCGGTGACCACCACCTGCAGCCCGCCGAGCCAGATGCGGCGCCAGCGCGTCAGCGGATTGCCGCGGCGGTCACCGCTCAGGCGACGATCATCGCCGCCGCGTGCTGCCACGGCGCTCTGCGTGTCCTCAAAGGTGGATCGCCGGCGATCGTCGCCCTGCCGTTCGGTGATGGGGTCGCGTTGCGCGGACATGATGGCTTTGCTTGAAATCGGTGAGGTTCGAAACTGTCGAAACAAATACCTAGATCGACTTTCATAGGTATCCATTGCTCCGTCCAGCGCGGAGCCGGAACAGGGTAAACGGGGGGACAATCCGGGCGGCGAAAACTGTCGCGCTCAGACCAGCGGCAGTGTCTCGCTTTGAGACGCCGTCACCACCGGCGGCAGCAGCGACGGACTATCTGTCGCAGTCGCGATCTCCAGCCGCGCTTCCCAGGCGAGCGCATCGCGCACGATGGCGGCGAGATCGTCGTGCTGCGGCATCCAGCGCAGCTCACGCAGGGCGCGCGCATTGGCCGCAACCAGCGAGGCAGGGTCGCCTGCGCGACGCGGCTTCAGGCGCACGGGAAAATCGACCTGCGCGACATCCTTCACCACCGCGATGACATCGAACACCGAGTAGCCCCGGCCATACCCGATATTGCAGGCGATGCTGTCATGGCCGCGATCGAGGCAAGCGAGCGCATCGAGATGGCCGCGCGCGAGATCGCTCACATGCACGTAGTCGCGAATGCACGAACCGTCGGGCGTCGCATAGTCCGTACCGAACACATCAAGCCCGTCGCGGCGGCCGAGTGCGGCCTGCACCGCCATCTTGATCAGATGTGTCGCCTTGGCCGAGCTCTGTCCCGCGCGCCCGGCTGGATCGGCGCCCGCCACGTTGAAGTAGCGCAATGCCGCATAACGCAGCGGATGCGCATGCGCGGTGTCTTCCAGCATCCACTCCATCATCAGCTTGGAGCGGCCGTAGGGATTGATCGGGCTGCGCGGCTGGTCTTCGTCGATCACGGCCACGTCCGGCTGGCCATAGACGGCGGCGCTGGAGGAGGAGATGAAATTGCTGACATCGCCGCGAACGCAACTCGCCAGCAACGATTGTGCATTGGCGACGTTGTTGCCGTAGTAACCCAGCGGATTGCTCACGGATTCCGACACGACGATATCGGCGGCAAAGTGAAAGACGGTGTCGATCCCGTGCCGCGCCAGCACCGTCGTGGTGAGCTCGGCATCACCGCAATTGCCGGGATAGAACGGCACATCCAGTGGCACCGCCGAGCGATGCCCGGTGGACAGATTGTCGATCACCACCGGACGAAAGCCGGCATCGCGCAGGCACAACACCATGTGGCTGCCGATATAGCCGGCGCCCCCCGTGACAAGCACGCTGCGCGCGCTGCCGTCCGAGCGCTGATGAAGCCGTTCGTCTGGATGCCTGATCACGATGGACATGATGCTCGCGGTTGAAGGAGACATGTGACACACGACGTGTCCTGCGGATCAGGATACGCGCGCGACGTGATGTTGGTATCTATCTCCGTCTAAATTCGCTTGAATCCGGATCGCTAAATCCGCGGCATCGCGGTCAGGATCTGTTAACGATCCGTGCGCCGGAACAGTTTTTTGAACAGCGCTGCCGAGTTCGGGAAATTGCCGGTGTCGAGCTGGGTCGGCCAGTCGCCATCCACGTTGAAATAGGCGGCATAGGCAATGCTGGCGTCGTTCTGCACGAACCAGTCATGCATCTGCTGCACGAAATAGGGATTGTCGCCGAACTGCCCGACCCCCCATTCGGGATAGCTCATTTTCTTGCCATGGGCGGCGGCGAAATCGCGCTGCCACTCAAGCCCGTAATCGGCCTTCAGATAGCGGTCGCGCCAGCGCTCTTCCGCATTGCCCGGCCATTTGAAATCATAAACGTCCATGCCGATGTAATCGACCACGTCATCGCCGGGATAAACAGAATCTGCCGGCAGTTCCTGACGTCCCCAGTTCGGACACCAGTCGAACTTGAAGTGCGGCGACGTGCGCCGGAAGATGCCGACCACATGCCGGAAGGCGCGGATGTAATCCTGCTCCTGGCCCCTGGCGAACCACGGCGTGCCGATGCTGTTCATCTCCCAGCCGATGCGGATGATGGCGCGGGGCTGTGCATCCGCGATGGCCTGCGCGGCTGCTGCGAATTCGCGATCATGCAACCCGTTGGCGACATCGGCGAGGGGCGTGCCCTTCACCGTCAGCGGAAACGACCACGACACGTTGCGGTTCGGATTGAGGCGCTGCCACAGTGCCGGCACCCAGCGATAGTCCTCGAAGTCGGACCACTTGTCGTGCCCGTAGTAATCCACGGCAAGCGCCGAGCTGCGCGGCTGGTTGAGGTCGTCCTCCCATTTGCGCAGATTGAACTCGCGACCTTTGTCGCCCCACAGCACGAAGGCGCCGGCATACTTTGCCGTCGGCAGGGCTGCGATCGAGGGTTCAGACCGCGCCGCGCCAGAGCGCGAGGGGAAGACCAGCCCGCCGAGCGAGGCGGCGCCAGCGAGAGCGATGAAGCTTCGGCGTTTCATTGGGCTCACCGCGACGTTGCGCTGGCGGCATGCGACAGCGGGCGCTCGCCGCGCAACGCTGCGGCAATCCGCGCGCCGATGATATCAGCACCGGCATCGGTGAGATGCCCGGCATCGAATTGCAGCGGCACGTCGCGCTCCGCATAGACCTGGCATCGGTCTTGCGGGCACACTGTGTCGTAGACCGAGATGTAATCGGCGCCATGGGTACGCGCGATGTTGCGCAAGGCGTGGTCGCGCTCGGGGATGCCGGCGCTGCGATGGCTGCGCGCGATCGACGCGTCGTTCTTCAGGATTTCGTTGACCAGCAGCCGCGGCAGCGCGCCGTCATATTCGACGATCGGGCCGAGCACGGTCACCTTCAGCCCGCGGGCGCGCAGCGTATCCAGCGTGCTGGCGAGCAGGGTAAAGTCCTCGTCTTTCCAGGACGCCGACAGCAGCACGCGATCGATCTTGTGCCCGGTCAGGAAATTGCCGAACACCTCGTTCATCAGCCGCGGGCAGGCGCGGCTGTCCAGCGCTGACACTGGCTGGATCAGCGGCCGGCACATGCTGGCGCTGGCCTGCAGTAGATTGACGTCGGGCAGGGCCTTGGCGAGGCCGGACCACAGATGCGCGGCATGGCTGTCGCCGAGCAGGAGATAGTTCGGCTTGTTGGCGTCCATCTTCAGGCAGGTGTCGCTGTCGAACCGCTGGCGATTGGCGCCGAGATAGCAGGTGCCGGTGCGGAAGGTCGGCGCGGGATCATAGCCGAGATAGGCGCCGATGGCGACGATCTGCGGCGAGAACCGGAATGCCGCGCCACCGCCGATGATGACGAGCAGCGATGCCGCCAGAATGCCGGCGATGGCGCCGCCGCTGCCGACGAACACCGTGCGTGTCGACAGATCACGCGCATGACTGCGGAACGGCCGTTCGACGAAGCGCCAGGAGAGATAGGCGAGGACGAACATCGTGCCGAGCAGGATGCCGTTCACGACGACGGCGGACGTGCTGTTGGACAGCAGCGCGTCCGATTTCTGGAACACGATCAGCGGCCAGTGCCACAGATAGAGCGAGTAGGAGAGCAGCCCGATAAAGACGAGGGGCCGCCATGACAGCAGGCGGCCGGCGGTGGAGAGCGCGTGGCCGTTGGAGGCGATGAACATGACCGCGCCGATACAGGCAATGGCCGAGACAAGCGGCAGCGGATGCGTGGGCGCCGCAAAGTGATAGACCCCGACGAGCAGCACCAGACCAATGACGCCGCACGCCTCGCGCAGCATCTTTCCACGCGGCGTGGGAATGATGCCGATGGCGAGCAAGGCGCCAAGGGCAAGTTCCCAGGCGCGGAACGGAGTCAGGTAGAAGGCGAAGCTCGGATTGCGCAGCGTCATGGCGATGCAGGCCAGGAACGACAGCACCGTCGCTGCAGCGAGCACGAGGCCGATCCGTTTCGGCAGGAAGCGGTACACCGCCGTCATGAACAGCGGCACGAACAGATAGAACTGTTCCTCGACGCTCAGCGACCAGGTGTGCAGCAGCGGCTTGGTCTCGGCGGGCGCGTCGAAATAGCCGGCGGTGGCAGCGAAATAGCCATTGGAGATCGATGCGACCGCGCTGGCGAGGCTCGCGGCATACTCCTTCAGCTCCACCGGCAGATTGTAGCGGAAGGCGAGCAGGGACGTGGCGATCAGCACCACCACCAGCGCGGGCAGGATGCGCAGCGCACGGCGCTTGTAGAAATCGACCAGCGAAAAGCGATTTTTGCGGATGTCCTTGTCGACCATGCCGCAGATCAAAAATCCGGAGATCACGAAGAACACGTCGACCCCGAGGAAGCCGCCGCTGATCCCCGGAATATTCATGTGATAGAGGACGACCGGCAGCACCGCGAGCGCGCGGAGGCCGTCGATATCGCTCCGATAGGATGTGGTGGTCGCCGTCATCCGTCCGATCGCACGATCATCGTCTTGTCCAGCACGGCCGGTGTGGCCGGAGCAGGCAGGCCGGGAGATGATTGCAACGCGCGCAGGCCTTTGCGTGCCTGGTGTCGCACCGCACGCGCGGCGACAAAGGCGTTGTGAATGAGCCATGCGCAGGCGTCGCACAGCATCAGGACGAGTCCGATCATCGCAATCGCGAGCGCTGCCTTTGTCGGGCGTGGTCGTGACGCAGCCATGTCAGTCTTCGATACGCCCCAGGCTGGCAGGCCATCCCAGCGATGCCGGGAGATCAGTGATTGATTGCCGTCGACATCCATGACGACGAAGCCGCCGGGGACGATCTTCAGGAATTCAACCGGCACGCCGTCCATGTCGCGCAGACCCGAGATCGTTGGCAAGGGAGGCTCCCGCTTTGCAAATGACTGAAGTTGAAGTGGTGGATGAGTATGAGCCGGATGGTAGTTATCTGCGCAGAGGCGCGCAATCGACGGCTGAAATAGCGGTTAATTGAATCAAGCTGCCATCTGCGATGTTGACGCACCGTGGGTGCAAAGCATCGCATTTGAATAAAATTGTAATTGTTGCCGCGACTTTCAGAACGCTGCGCACACCATCATTCACCATGAACGGCGGTCGCGGTTGTTATCTACCTTCTGCGGTCGTATTGGCGCTTCATGCAGGAAACAGCATCGCCGCGTGCCAGCTCGACCTATGTCTCGATCCAGTATCTGAGAGCGATCGCCGCATTGGGCGTCGTGATCGTGCATGCCAGCCCGATCGGTCAGACGATCCTTATCGGCAATGCCGGCGTTGACATCTTCTTCGTCATCAGCGGCTTCCTGATGTGGACGATCACCGATATCCGGCCGCAATCGCCGTTCAACTTCATCCTTCACCGGCTGGTGCGGATCGCGCCGCTGTACTGGTTCGTGACCTCGCTGCTCCTCGTCGGCGCATTGGTGATGCCGTCGGCCTTCCCGAACCTGAAGTTCGATCTGAGCTACGCTTTGGGCTCCTATCTGTTCGTCCCGATGCGGCCGCCGGGATCATCGGAAACCGACCCGATCTGGCCGGTGCTCGTGCAGGGCTGGACGCTGAATTATGAAGTGCTGTTTTACGCGCTGTTCGCGCTGTGCCTGCCGCTGCGTCCGCGCGAGCGGCTGCTGGCGCTCGGCGTCGGCCTGATCGGCGCGGTCATCAATGGTCTCTCCTATGCCGGGTCGAATCCGATCCTGATGTCGTGGTCCGATCCGCTGATGCTGGAATTCTTCGCCGGCGTCCTCATTGCCATCGCCGTGCGCCATGGCGTGGGCGTGTCGCGTGCGACGGGCTGGTTGCTGGTGAGCGCGTCGCTGGTGCTTCTGGTCGGTTTCGAGCTGTCGGATATCGCCACGGCGCGGGTCATTGTCTGGGGATTGCCAGCGGCCTTGCTGGTGTGGGGCGCCGTCGTGCTCGAGCGCACCGGTCCCGTCATCGACTGGGGCTGGCTGCGGCTGATCGGCGATTCATCCTATTCGCTCTATCTCACCCACGGGCTTGCGCTGTCGGTGCTCGGCAAATTGATGCACCGCTCGTGGCTGTTCTTCTGTGTCGGCATCGTCGCGTCGGTGATCGCCGGGCTCGTCTTCTATTATCTGGCCGAGCGCCCGCTCACGAAGCTCGCGCAGCGGCTGGTGACGCGGAAGCGGGGCGGGGACAGGGTGGGCGCTGGCGCCATCACACCGCAAGCTGGCGCGCCCCAGCCGTAGGGCGGATTAGCGCAGCGTAATCCGCCGCGGAGTTTCGGTTGGGACATCGGCCGGCGGATTACGCCGCGCTAATCCGCGCTACGTGTCGCCATCAGCCGCGCCCGCGGCCGACGCTCTCATAGGTGAATCCGGCCTTTTCCATCTCGTCCGGCCGATAGACGTTGCGCAGGTCGACCATCACCGGCTGCTTCATCTTCGCCTTGAGCTGCGCCAGATCGAGCGCGCGGAATTGCTCCCACTCGGTCACGATCACCAGCGCATCGGCGCCATCGGCGCAGGTATAGGCGTCGTCGCAATAGGTGACCGACGAGGGCAGCTCGCCCTTCGCCTGTTCCATGCCGACAGGGTCATAGGCCTGCACGGTCGCGCCGAGATCCTGCAGCGCCGTGATGAGGGGGATCGACGGCGCCTCGCGCATGTCGTCGGTATTCGGCTTGAATGTGAGGCCGAGCACGCCGACGGTCTTGCCGCGCAAGCTGCCGCCCAGCGCATGCTGCACCTTGCGCGCCATCGCCCGCTTGCGGTTGTCGTTGACGGTGAGCACGGCTTCGACGATGCGCAGCGGGGCCTCATAATCCTGGCCGGTCTTCACCAGCGCACGCGTGTCCTTCGGGAAGCAGGAACCGCCGAAGCCGGGACCGGCATGCAGGAATTTTGCGCCGATGCGGTTGTCGAGGCCGATGCCGCGGGCGACGTCCTGCACATCAGCACCGGTGCGTTCGGCGAGATCGGCGATCTCGTTGATGAAGGTGATCTTGGTGGCGAGAAACGCATTGGCTGCGTATTTGATCAGCTCGGCCGTGCGGCGGCCCGTATACATGATCGGCGCCTGATTCAGGTAGAGCGGCCGATAGATCTCGGCCACGACCTTCTGTGCGCGTTCGTCCTCGGTGCCGACCACGATGCGGTCGGGATGCTTGAAGTCGCGGATCGCCGCACCCTCGCGCAAAAATTCGGGATTGGAGGCGACAGCGACATCGGCGGCCGGATTGGCTTCCTTGATGATGCGCTCCACCTCGTCGCCGGTACCGACCGGGACGGTGGATTTGGTGATCACCACCGTGAACCCGTTGACGTTCTCGGCGATCTCGCGCGCGGCGGCGTGGACATATGAAAGGTCGGCATGGCCGTCGCCGCGGCGGGAGGGGGTGCCGACGGCGATGAAGACGGCATCGGCAGCGGCGACGGGGCCGGCGAGGTCGGTGGCGAATGACAACCGGCCGGCTTTCACATTGGCGGCGACGAGGGCGTCCAGGCCGGGCTCGTAGATCGGAATCTCGCCGTGCAGCAAGGCTTCGATCTTGCGGCTGTCCTTGTCCACGCAGGTCACCTGATGGCCGAAATCGGCAAAACAGGCCCCGGAGACGAGGCCAACATAACCGGTGCCGATCATCGCAATGCGCATGGAAACAACCTTGTCTGGATGCTTGGGGAGCGGAGGTGATGCCGCGGCGGTTTAACAAAGCCGGGCGACTGTTGCGCGACAATCCGGAACTTTTAAGGGCCATTTCCACGGTGGGCAAGACGTGCTAGGGAGTGGGCAGAACGCATCTCTGCCCACTCATCGCCGTCTGGCTGCCGCAAGCCTGCCACAGGATCTGCCGCAAGAAAGCCGCAACAAATCCGATGAAGAACGATCAGATCCTTGCCACCATCGCCGATTTCTGCCGCCAGGCCGGCATGGCGGAGTCCACCTTCGGCCGCCGCGCGGTGAATGACGGCAAGCTGGTCGCGCGCCTGCGCGAGGGCAAGCGCATCACCATCGATACGCTGGAGCGCATTCAGGCTTTCATCGCCCAGTCGATGCCCGAAGGCGTGCCGCCGCCGCCCGGGCTGGAGGCGCCGATCGAGCGCCGCGACCCGCGCAGCAATTTCCGATTCTTCGAAAACCGGCAGAAATACCTGCTGTTCGTGCACACCTGCTCGGAAAAGCGGGTCATTGCGGACCGCGTCGCGCTGGAACTGGCCAACATCCATCCGCGCCCGCCGGCGCTGCGCGTGTTCGACGCCGGCGTCGGCGATGGCACCGTGTTGTCGCGCGTGATGCGCTCGATGCACGGGCGATTCCCGCATATGCCGTTCTATATCGCCGGCAAGGAACTCAGCCTCGAGGACGCCCGCCTGACCCTCGACAAGATCCCGGACCGCCTGTTCGAGCATCCGGCCACGGTCTTTGTCCTCACCAACATGCACTATGCCGAAGCGCCGTCCTTGACCCCCGCATCGCCTGCCGCGGCGGCTGCGATGATCTGGCATGAGGTTCCCCTGCGGGGCGGTTCTTCCGGCGAATTCGCTGACCAGATCGCCGGTCTTGGAGCTTTTCTAGAAGACAACTGGCGCGCCAGCATCAATCCCCGCTCGGGCATGCCGACCTATGAACGGCCCGTGGCGCTTGTGGTTTATCGCGAGGACCACCGCTTCCTGCTCGACACCATCATCCCTCGCGCGGGCCGCACCGAGGCCAATTTCGACCTGATTATTGCCTCCCAGCCCTATCGTGCGAAGAGTTCCGTCCAGTTCCGCGCCCGCCGCATCATCGCACCTCTGGCCCGCGCTCTTCGAGCGGGTGGGCGGCTGATTGGCATCCATTCGCATGGGCAGGACCCCGGCATGGAGATCGTCCAAGCCGTCTGGCCCAAAGAAAATCCTTTCGCCGTGTCGCGGCATGAGCTATTGCGGGCAGTGAAATACGAGCTGGGCTCTGCCGGCCGCGACCTGAACTTCAATGCCTATTCCGACCAGCGGTCGATCTTTCGCTACGCCATGGAGGCGCTGCCGAACGAGGTCACCGGATCGATCGGGACCTCGACGGCATTCGCAGCCTGGAACGCGGCGGTCTATGTGGCCCAAATCGAGGATGACCGTTTGACGGAAGTGACGCAGAGCGGCCGTTATCTGGATGCCACGAGAGAGGTTTTGCGCAAGCACAACGGTCTCTGGTTCTACGACGAATCCTACGTCATCTCGCGGCGTCGCGACTGACAACAGAACATTCAAAAGCCCAGCACGAAATCTGCCATCTCCGGCGCAACCACAGAGGATCAGTTGATGCGCGCGTCTTATCTCTTCACCAGTGAATCGGTTTCCGAAGGCCATCCCGACAAGATCTGCGACCGCATTTCGGATGAGATCGTCGATCTGTTCTTCCGCGAAGGCCCGAAGGCGGGCATCGATCCCTGGGACATTCGCGCCGCCTGCGAAACCCTCGCCACCACCAACAAGGTCGTGATCGCCGGCGAGACCCGTGGTCCCTCGACCGTGACCAATGATCACATCGAAGCCGTCGTCCGCGCCGCCATCAAGGATATCGGTTACGAGCAGGACGGCTTCCACTGGAAGAACGCCGACGTCCAGATCCTGCTGCATCCGCAGTCGGCCGATATTGCGCAGGGCGTCGATGCCAAGCAGCCGACCAATGCAGAAGAAGGCGCCGGCGACCAGGGCATCATGTTCGGCTATGCGTCGAACGAAACGCCGGAGCTGATGCCGGCCCCGATCTTCTACGCACACAAGATCCTGCGCCTGATCTCGGAAGCACGTCATGCCGGCACCGAAAAGGTGCTCGGCCCGGACTCCAAGAGCCAAGTCACCGTGCAGTATGAAAACGGCAAGCCGGTCGGCGTGCGCGAAATCGTCGTTTCGCATCAGCATCTCGTCGAGGACATGACCTCGAACCAGGTGCGCGAGCGCGTCGAGCCCTATGTGCGCAAGGCGCTCCCGGAAGGCTGGATCACCGACAAGACGATCTGGCACATCAATCCGACCGGCAAGTTCTTCATCGGCGGTCCCGATGGCGACGCCGGTCTCACCGGCCGCAAGATCATCGTCGACACCTATGGTGGCGCAGCTCCGCATGGTGGCGGCGCCTTCTCGGGCAAGGATTCGACCAAGGTCGATCGCTCGGCTGCCTATGCTGCCCGTTACGTCGCGAAGAACATCGTCGCTGCCGGTCTTGCCGACAAGGCGACGCTGCAGCTCGCTTACGCTATCGGCGTGGCGCGTCCGCTGTCGATCTATGTGGACACCCACGGCACCGGGAAGGTGGCTGACGACAAGATCGAGGCGGCCGTCGCTGCGTCGATGGATCTGACCCCGCGCGGCATCCGCAAGCATCTCGACCTCAACAAGCCGATCTATGCCCGCACCGCCGCCTACGGCCATTTTGGTCGCACGCCCGATGCGGATGGTGGCTTCTCCTGGGAGAAGACCGACCTCGTCGATGCGCTGAAGCGCAACGTCTAAGACCCAAACACAACGACATGGCCGGGCTTAACCCGGCCATCCAGTTTTCTTTCGCAGGTCACGATAGATGTCCGGGTTATCTGGCGAAGCCGCGCTTCGCACTTTGCCCGGGCATGACGGCGAGAAGCATTCCCAGCGCTTCTATGGCGCTCTACAACAAGGACATTCCCATGACCAAAGCCCCCGTCGGCTTCACCGATTATATCGTCAAGGACATCTCGCTCGCCGATTACGGCCGCAAGGAGCTCTCGATCGCCGAGACCGAAATGCCGGGCCTGATCGCCACGCGTGAAGAGTTTGGCCCGAAGCAGCCGCTGAAGGGCGCGCGCATCGCCGGTTCGCTGCACATGACCATCCAGACCGGCGTGCTCATCGAGACGCTGAAGGCGCTCGGCGCCGACATCCGCTGGGTCTCGTGCAACATCTATTCGACCCAGGACCACGCTGCTGCCGCGATCGCTGCCGCTGGCATTCCGGTCTTCGCCGTGAAGGGCGAAACCCTGACCGAATACTGGGAATACACCGCAAAGCTGTTCGACTGGCACGGTGGTGGCCACCCGAACATGATTCTCGACGACGGCGGCGATGCCACCATGTATGTCCATCTCGGTCTGCGCGCCGAGAACGGCGACACCGCTTTCCTCGACAAGCCGGGCTCGGAAGAAGAGGAAGTGTTCTTCGCGCTGTTGAAGAAGCAGCTTAAGGAAAAGCCGAAGGGCTATTTCAAGGCGATCGCTGACTCGATCAAGGGTGTGTCGGAAGAGACCACCACGGGCGTGCATCGCCTGTACGACATGCAGAAGGCCGGCACGCTGCTGTGGCCCGCCATCAACGTCAACGACTCCGTCACCAAGTCGAAGTTCGACAACCTCTATGGTTGCCGTGAATCGCTGGTGGACGGCATCCGCCGCGGCACCGACGTCATGATGTCGGGCAAGGTCGCCATGGTTGCCGGCTTCGGCGATGTCGGCAAGGGCTCGGCCGCCTCGCTGCGTCAGGCCGGCTGCCGCGTGCTGGTGTCCGAAATCGATCCGATCTGCGCGCTGCAGGCGGCGATGGAAGGCTATGAAGTCGTGACCATGGAAGACGCGGCACCACGCGCCGACATCTTCGTCACCGCGACCGGCAACAAGGACATCATCACCATCGAGCACATGCGCGCGATGAAGGATCGTGCCATCGTCTGCAACATCGGCCACTTCGACAACGAGATCCAGGTCGGTGCGCTGAAGAACCTGAAGTGGGACAACATCAAGCCGCAGGTCGACGAGATCACCTTCGCCGACGGCAAGCGCATGATCCTGCTGTCGGAAGGCCGCCTCGTGAATCTTGGCAACGCGACCGGCCACCCGTCCTTCGTGATGTCGGCGTCCTTCACCAACCAGACGCTGGCGCAGATCGAACTCTACGCCAACAATAAGGAAGGCAAGTACAAGAAGGAAGTGTACGTGCTGCCGAAGTCGCTCGACGAAAAGGTCGCGCGTCTGCATCTGGCGAAGATCGGCGTCAAGCTGAGCACGCTGAGCAACGAGCAGGCCGCCTATATCGGCGTGAAGCAGGAAGGCCCGTTCAAGGCCGAGCACTATCGCTACTAAGTTCTGCTTGCAGAGCTGAATGAGAAAAGCCCCGGAGCGATCCGGGGCTTTTTGTTTGCGAGGGGCCACGCTACCCGATCACCAGTCATTCGCCGCAACGGCGGATGGCTTGTGGAAGCTGTATCCAAAGCCGGCTTTGACGGTCCAGTTGGATGTCTGGCTGTCCGGTTCGCGCGTTCCGTCCGGTGCCCATGGGGATGCACCATATCTAAAACCTAGAAAGTCGATGCCGGCATTGATGTGCCATTTAGTAGTGATGGCGTAGTCGGCCGACAATCCGGCCATATAGATGGACGATGGGCCGAGATTGTACGTCCACGGATTGATGGGGAAGCCACCATTGTAAGATGTCTTCATGGTCGGAGCTGAAGTCGTGCCGATCAAGCCCGAGGCTGACAGAACGAGGCGCTCGGTTGCCGCCCACTGAAGCAGCATGCCGCCACCGATATAGGTGTGCTCGTAGAGCTCATCATATCCGGATGGGCCGAACCGGTTGCTGAGGCTGCGATCCCAGCCCCGGTAGCCCATTCCAAGATAGGGGGTCACCATCCAGTCGGCCGCGATTTCGAACCCTTTGCCAAATCGAAGATCGAGAGCGCGGATGTCCGCGCCGCTGCGATCCGATCTCACCGGGCCGCCTGACGCTCCATATTGCGTTTGTCCATAGAGCCAGGTGAACGCGCCCATGAAGTATATATTGCTCACGGGGCCTGCCGGACCCATGGCGGACAGTCCGAACTGAAGACCCGGAAGCCAGCCGGCTTCACTGCTGAAGCGAGGGTCCGTTGGGGTGGTCTCGTAATAGTCGACGCGCTGTCCGACGATGCTCAGGCCGACCTGCGTATTGGCGATGAGAATCGGATTCATCCAGGCGCGGGCGTCCAGGGAGGTTTTGACCAGCATGTCAGCAGCGGAAACGCTGCCGCCCATCGTCGCCAATCCGGCAAAGCAAACTGCATAGTTCAACTTGGAGCCCACCGGACACCTCCTTGACTTGCGAATTTAATAAACCTTAAGTTGCATTAATGTGTAGCGTATGCCCGAGGGGCTGGCAATACATTGGGTGGTCATTTGAAGCCGTGGCGTGCATCGGCATGTCCGAATGGCAGGCTGATGCACGTTGATTGTTGCTATCTCGGCAGACTGAGACGCGACGATCAGGCCAGTATTTCGCGCACCATCGGGATAACCTTGGTCCCGTATAGCTCGATGCAGGTCATCAGCTTTTCGTGCGGCAGCGGACCGGCGCTGTATTTCATATCGAAGCGTGAGATGCCCAGCGTCTTCGCCGTCTTGGCGATCTTCTTCGCCACGGTCTCTGGCGAGCCCACATAGAGGGAGCCGTGATCGACTTCCTGATCGAATTCGTGTCGCTCCATTGGTGGCCAGCCGCGCTCCTTGCCGATGCGGTCGCGCATCTGCTTGTAATCGCCCCAGATATCCTCGCGCGCCTGCTCGTCGCTGGCGGCGACATAGCCGGGTGAATGCACGCCGATCGGCTTCACCGGTCGCTTAATTTCAGCATAAGCGCGGTGATAGAGATCGACATAGGGTTTGAAGCGCTCGGGATCGCCGCCGATGATGGCCAGCATCAACGGCATATCATAGCGCACTGCGCGCACGACTGATTGCGGACTGCCGCCGACGCCGATCCAGGTCGTCAGATTGCCAGTCTCGATCGGCGGATAGGTGCGCTGATTGGTGAGAGGAGGGCGCGTGGTGCCGCTCCAGGTGATTTCCTCGCTATTCACCAGCTCTGCGAACAGGTCGAGTTTGTCCTCGAATAGCGTCTCGTACTGATCGAGTTTGAAGCCGAACAGCGGGAAGGATTCAGTGAACGAGCCGCGGCCGAGGATGACTTCAGCGCGTCCATTGGATGCAGCGTCGACCGTCGCAAAGCGCTGGAAGACGCGGATCGGATCGTCCGAGCTCAACACCGTTACGGCCGATCCCAGGCGGATGCGCTTGGTTCGCGCGGCGATGGCAGCGAGCACGACTTCCGGTGCGGATACGGCAAAGTCGGCGCGGTGATGTTCGCCGACGCCGAAGAAATCCACGCCGAGCCGGTCGGCGAGAACAGCCTCGTCAATGACGTTACGGATGACCTGTGCATGCGACAGCATCTGGCCGTCAGCGTCGCGCGTGACGTCGCCGAACGTGTCGAGGCCGAGTTCGAGTGTCATGTGATTTATCCTGGGCTGAAAACGACAAAGGCCGCGCAGGATGCGCGGCCTTTTTGATTTTTCTTGGCTCGTCCAGCTTTGCTGGCGCTTACTTGGGTTCGCTGATCGCGAACTTCAAGGTACCGATTCCGTCTACCCCGCACTCGACCTTGTCGCCAGGCTGCAAGGCAGCGACGCCTGCAGGGGTACCGGTAAGGATGACGTCGCCGGCACCGAGCTCGACCTGCAGCGACAGCTTCGAGATGATCTCGGCAATATTCCAGATCATTTCCGAGAGATCGCCCTTCTGGCGTTCGGTGCCGTTCACCGACAGCCAGATCTTGCCCTTGGAGGGATGCCCGGACTTAGCAGCCGGGATCAGCGCGCCTGTCGGGGCGGACATGTCGAACGACTTGCCGATTTCCCAAGGCTGCTCCTTCTTGCGCGAAATGGTCTGCAGGTCGCGGCGGGTGAGGTCGACACTGACGCCGTATCCCCAGACATGGTCGAGCGCCTGCTCGGGCGAGATGTTGAGGCCGCCGCTCTTCAGCGCCACCAGCAGCTCGACCTCGTGCTGCATGTCCTTGGTCAGCGTCGGATAGGGGATCACGCTGCCATCGGCTACGGCCATGTCGGCATGCTTGGCGAAGAAGAAGGGAGGGTTGCGCTCGTCATTGCCGAGCTCGCGGATATGCTCGAGATAGTTGCGGCCGACGCACCACACGCGGCGGACCGGGAATTTGGCGGCCTCGCCCTGAACGGCGAGTGCGGCCTGCGGCGGCGGAGTAATCACGTAGGAAGCGGTCATGAAAGATGTCTCAGACTGGTTGCAAGTGACGTTGATCCGCTGCGAGGCGGCCGGGGAAAGTTCTTACGCCGTTGCGTCGAGCGGCGCCAGCGGGGAGGCTTCACGATGCTGCAGGCGGAAAAAGGAGGCATAGCGGCCATCCCGGCGCAGCAGGTCATCGTGACGCCCGCGCTCGACGATCTCGCCGCCCTCGACCACCAGGATCGCATCGGCATGCATGATGGTGTGCAGGCGGTGAGCGATGACGATGGTGGTGCGGTTCTGGCAGAGATGTTCGATGGCTTCCTGGACCGATTTTTCGGATTCTGAATCGAGGGCCGCGGTGGCCTCATCGAGCAGGATCAGCGGCGCGTTCTTCACCAGCGCGCGAGCAATGGCGATGCGCTGGCGCTGGCCGCCAGAGAGCGTGGTGCCATGTTCGCCGACCAGCGTGTCATAGCCGAGCGGGAAGCCGAGGATGAAGTCATGGGCACAAGCGGCCTTGGCAGCGGCGATGATCTCGTCCTCGGTTGCACCTGGTTTGCCGAAAGCAATGTTGTCGCGAATGGTGCCGCGGAACATATAGACATCCTGGCCCACATAGGCGGTCTGGCCACGCAGCGAGCGGCGGGAGATGTCGGCGGTGTTCTGGCCATCGATGACAACCTGGCCTTCGCCGACCTCGTACATGCGCAGCAGCAGGGCCAGCACGGTGGACTTGCCGCCGCCGGAAGGGCCGACAAGGGCGGTCATCTTGCCGGGCTCGGCGACGAAGCTCATGCGGTTCAGCACGGTTTCGCCGGGGCGATAGCGGAAAGTGACGTCGCGCAACTCGACGCGCGCCTCGGTCAGCTTCAGCGCGGGCTTGTGGTCGTCATTGGGCTCGGTGGCCGGGCTATCGACGATTTCCAGCAGGGTCTGGGCGCCGATCAACTGGCTGTTGAGGTCGATGTTCAATCGCGCCAGGCGCTTGGCCGGCTCATAAGCGAGCAGGAAGGCGGTGATGAAGGAGAAGAACTGGCCGGGCGTTGCCCCCATCGCCACCACGCGATAGCCGCCATACATCAGCGCGCCGGCAATGGCGAAGCCGCCGAGGGTTTCCATCAACGGCGAGGAGCGGCTGGAGACCCGCGCCATCTTGTTGGCGTTCTGCTCCACCGCGCTGATGCTGGCATCCATGCGGGCCTGCATCGTCTGTTCGAGCGTGAAAGCCTTCACCGTGCGGATGCCCTGCAGGGACTCCTGCATCACTTCAAGGATTTCGCTGGTGCCCGTGAACTGGTTGCGCGCCAGGCCCTTGATGCGGCGGACCAGCTTTCGCAGCACCAGGATGGCGGGCGGCGCCACCAGGAAGCCGGTGATCGCCATATAGGGATCCTGCATCACCATCACGGCGACGAGGCCGATCAGAGACAGCAGATCGCGGCCGACGGCGTTGATCAGCAAGCTGAGCACCTGCGTCACCGAATTGGCGCCGGCTGTCAGCCGCTGCAGGAATTCGGAGGAGTGGCGCTCGGAAAAGAAGCCGATGCTCTCATTCATCAGCTTGGCGAATAGCCGGCGCTGATTGTTGGCGACGATGGCGTTGGAGATTTTCGACAGGATGACCGTATGGCCGTAGGTCGCCGCACCTTTGACGAGGAAGATCAGGACGACGACGCCGGAGAACAGCGCGATCCGTTCGACGCTCCTGTCCACATAGGCCTGGTTGATGACCTCGCCGAGCATATAGGCGGAGGCGGCCATCATCCCGGCGGAGACAGCCATCAGCAGGAAGGCGGCCAGGTATTGGCGCCAGTAAGTGGCGGCCTGCTCGGTGACGAGGCGGCGGATCAGCGCCCAGGCGCCATGGGGATCGTCGGTAACTTTGCGTGTAACTTTGGCCATCCGCGGTCCAGAGGCGGCCGGGCAGGACGCTGCCCGGAGCCCATTCGGCGTTGCGAAACAGCCGCCTGATTGCCCGTTAAAGCGCAGATTTTCAAGCCAAATCCGCCCTTGTCAGGACTTTGTTAACCAGCCAGTCGAACCGCAGCGAGCGTCAGAATCAGGCCGACTGCGCCATCAGTTCGACACCGAAGCGCTCTCGGGAGAGCTTTTCCTCCCATGCCAGCGCGTGACGGGCGATGGTTTCGAGGTCCTCGTATTGCGGGGTCCAGTCCAGTGTGGCGCGGATGCGGCGGGTATCGGCGATCATGGTCATGATATCGCCGTCGCGCCGTGGCGCGTATTGAACCGCGAAATTGCGGCCAGCCGCACGTCGCACGGCCTCAATGGTCTCCAACACGGAATAGCCGCGGCCATAGCCACAATTCAGCGTGGTCGATGTGCCGCCCGCGCGTAGGTAAGACAGCGCGGCGCGATGCGCCTGCGCGAGGTCACTGACATGGATGAAGTCGCGGATGCAGCTGCCGTCCGGCGTCGGATAATCGGTGCCGTAGACATCGATCTTGCTGCGCTGGCCGGTGGCGGCCTCGACAGCAATCTTGAGCAGATGCGTGGCGCCCATGGTGGCGAGGCCAGTCCGGCCCTGGGGATCGGCGCCGGCGACATTGAAATAACGCAGCACGACGAATTCCATGCCATAGGCCGGCGCGATATCGTGGAGCATGATCTCGGTCATCAGCTTCGATGAGCCGTAGGGCGATAGCGGGCGCGTCGGCGCCTCTTCGGCGACCGGCATGACATCCGGATTGCCATAGACGGCTGCGGTCGACGAGAAGATGAAGCGCTTGACGCCGCATTTGACCGCCGCATTGAGCAGGTTGCGCGAGGTCGCCGTGTTGTTGCGATAATAAGCAAGCGGATCGCGCATCGATTCGGGCACCACGACCGAGCCCGCGAAATGGATGATGGCGTCAACGCCGTGGGCGTTGATCACGCCTTCGACGAGATTCTCGTCCGCGACGTCGCCGATGAATAGCGGTACGCCTTCGGGCAGATAGGTGGAGAAGCCGGTGGACAGATTGTCGATCACAACGACAGCCTCGCCGGCTTCCACCAGCGCATGCACCATGTGACTTCCGATATAACCGGCGCCGCCGGTGACCAGAACCGTCATGCGGATTGTCTCACTCTCCCGTTCGGGGAGACGATAGACGTTTTGCGATGAAGGGCGGGTTTCGGCGTGGGGTTACTGGTCTCTATGCTTAATGTTGCGTATAGGAACCGGAGCGAAATGGAGTTCTCTGTGCCGATTGCGGGCAAAACAGCCGGAAAGTTGCAGTTGATCATCACCAACCTGCATTGGCGCTATTCCGGTGTGACGGCGACGAACCGCATGGTGGCGCCAAAACTCGCCTCCATGATCGAGGCGGCGTGGCTGGGCTCGGACATTCCTACCGGCATTTCGCGCCTGAGCGTCGGCGGGTTGCTGAAACTGTGGATGCGGCGAACGCCCATCATCTGGCATGCGCGACGCAACAACGAGATGATCGCCGGTGTTTTTCTCCGTGCGCTCGGCTGGCCGCTGAAGCTGCTCTTTACTTCGGCGGCGCAGCGGCATCACAGCTGGATCACGCGCTGGCTGATCCGCCGCATGGATGCAATCATCGCGACATCAGATGCCTCGGCATCCTATCTCAAGCGTGAGGCGACGGTGGTGACGCATGGCGTCGACACGGATCGCTATGCGCCGCCGGCGGATCGTGCTGCGGCCTTCGCTGAAGCAAAGCTGCCCGGGCGTTATGCGATCGGCTGCTTCGGTCGCGTCCGCGCGCAGAAGGGCACCGATCTGTTCGTCGACGCCATGTGCACGCTGCTGCCTCAGTATCCCGATTTTTCCGCGGTGATCGTCGGCGCCATCACGCCGGATCAAACTGGATTTGCCAATGAAGTGCGCAGGAAGATCGCGGAAGCCGGTCTGCAGGATCGCATCGTCATCACCGGCGAGTTGCCGATTGCGGAGGTCGAGAGCTGGTATCGTCGCTTGACGATCTATGCCTTCACCTCGCGCAATGAGGGCTTTGGGCTGACATTGATCGAGGCGATGTCGGTCGGCGCAGCGCTGGTCGCAACCCGCGCCGGCGCTGCCGAGATTGTCGTGGAGCATGGCGTCACGGGGACGCTCGTGCCGACAGGGGACGCAAAGGCACTGGCGGATGCGATTGAGCCGTTGATGCGTGATCCCGAAGCGGCGCGGGCAATGGGCATGCGTGGACGCCAACGTGTGCTCGACGGGTTCAGTCTGGATGCGGAAGCGCGCAACATCGCTGCGGTTTATCGCAGACTGATCTGACCTTTCAGGATCTCGGCCACGAAGGCATCGAGATCGCCGCCCGCGAACAGAAATCCCGGGAGATGCGCGGCCTTGGCGGCTTCAATGTCGCTGTCGCGATCACCAATGACGAAGCTGCCCTTGGCGATCACCGGCCAGTGCTGCATCAGATCAAGGATCATGCCGGGCTTTGGTTTTCGCCACGGATGATCTTCGAGATAGCCTTCAACCGTACCGCTTGGATGATGCGGGCAGTAGCGCACGTCATCGATCACAGCGCCATCCCTGGCGAGTTCGCTGCGCATCCAGTCGAGCAGTGCATTGAGTTCGGCTTCGGTGAAGTAACCGCGCGCGACGCCGGATTGATTGGTGAAAACGAACACGTGGTAGCCGGCATTGTTGAGCCGTTTTACCGCCTTGGCGGCATTCGGCATCCACCGGATTTTCTCGGGATGACCGACATAGTTGTCGTCATAATTCAGCACGCCGTCGCGATCGAGAATGGCTGCAGGTTTCGGCTGCTTGATCGAGGTCATGAGGACACGCCGTCGGCTTCGGCTTTTGCCATCACGCTCTCGATGACATCAGCGACATCCAGGGCCGGGATGTCGCGCATGCAGGCGTGGTTGTTCATGTGGCAGACCGGGGCGTGGCAAGGCTGACAGGGCACGATCGTCCTGGTCTGCACGGTGGCGGCGAGCGGATTGAGCGGACCCCATAGATGCGGGCTGGTCGGGCCAAAAATGCCGATGGTCGGCGTGCCGACGGCGGCCGCGATGTGCATCAGGCCGGAATCATTGGCAACAGCGGCCTTAGCGGCAGCCATGCCGATCACACCATTGCGCAGGTCGTTCGTGGTTAGGTCGCGCGCCCTGGGGCCGGCTGCGGCGATGATCTCATTGGCGAGTTCCTTCTCACCGGGCCCGCCGATCACCCAGACGTCGTAGCCACGCTCCACGAGCAGCCTGGCGACCTCAGGATAATAGGTCCAGCGCTTGGAGGAGCCGACCGAGCCCGGACCGAGGGCCACGGCGGGGCCGGTTCCAAGCCCGTTGTTGGCTCGCCAGCGGGCGATTTCATCCGCAGGAACGCGAAAGTCCGGGACCGGCCAATCGGTCGGCAGTTCCGTGCCCGGCGGCAATGCCAGCGCACATTTCCGGTCGATCATGCGCTCCAGCTTCTTTTCGCCCCAGCGCCAGTCGTTCAGCAGGCCGAAACGCGCCTCGCCGACGAAGCCGACGCGCTCGGGAATTCCGGCGAGGGTCGGGGCGAGGGCGGATTTCCATGTCCGCGGCATGACCAGCGCGGTCCCATAGTTCCGCTCGCGCATGAGGGACGCGAGTTCCCATTGTTTTGCGATCGCCAGCCGGCTGCGCGGAAGATCCCAGACGATGGCTGAGCGCACGCCCGGCATATAGTCCACCAGCGGGGCCACCAGCTTGGTCACCAGCAGATCGATCGGCCGGTTCGGCCAGCGCTGCTTCAGGACCCGCACGACCGTATGCCCGCGAACGAAGTCGCCGATCCACATATAGGGCACAATCAGGATCGGGCGGGTGTCCGTCGCATCCACCGTCACGCCCGGATATGGGGTATTTCCATTCATTGTTTCAAAGGCTTCGCGTATCGCTAGGGGCCAGTCGGTAGCCGGTCCGAGACGGCGGGACAAGCATTTTGGAAGAAAGCCGGCAATGTCCCCATCGGAATAAGATACCCGGCCCGATAAGTTGCCTGCCGGGCTGGAGTGGGGCAAAGGTGGCGGCCAGGATACAAGTGGGGACTTCATGCTGCTGGTGACCGGAGGGGCCGGTTTTATCGGATCGAACGTCGTGGCGGCGTTGAATGACGCCGGCCGCGCCGACGTGGCCGTGTCCGATATCCTCGGCCATGACGGCAAGTGGCGGAACCTTGCCAAGCGGCAACTCGCCGACGTGGTGCCTCCCGCTGAACTGATGGACTGGCTCAAGGGGCGCCGGCTTGATGCCGTCATCCATATGGGGGCGATTTCCGAGACGACCGCTACCGACGGCGACCTGGTCATCGAAACCAATTTCCGCCTCTCGATGCGGCTGCTGGACTGGTGCACCACCCATGGCGTACCGTTGATCTATGCATCGTCGGCGGCGACCTATGGTGACGGTGCACAAGGGTTTCGCGACGCCGACACCGTGCCGGAGCTGAAAACGCTGCGGCCGATGAATCTATACGGCTGGAGCAAGCACCTGTTTGATCTTGCCCTCGCCGAGCGTGTTGCCAAAGGCGGACAGATGCCGCCGCAATGGGCGGGGCTAAAATTCTTCAACGTGTTCGGCCCCAACGAATATCACAAGGGCGGCATGATGAGCGTGCTGACCCGTCGTTTCGATGACATCAAGGCCGGCCGGGGCATCCAGCTGTTCAAGTCGCATCGCGATAGCATTGCGGACGGCGACCAGCGCCGGGATTTCATTTATGTGGAGGATGTCGTCCGCGTCATCATGTGGCTGCTGGCAACGCCGCGGGTCAGCGGCATCTATAATGTCGGCACCGGCACGGCGCGGAGCTTCAAGGACCTGATGCTGGCGACCTATGCAGCGCTCGGCACCGCGCCCAACATCGACTATATCGACATGCCCGAGCAGATTCGCGGCAGCTATCAATACTTCACACAGAGTGAAGGCGATCGGCTGCGGGCCGCCGGCTATAATGGCGGTTTCACCCGTCTGGAGGATGCGGTGACCGATTACGTGACGCACTATCTCGATACGCCCGATCGCTTTCGCTGACGGCCAGGTTCCGGTGTGATGTTTGACTTTGACGCCTTGTCTCGTGAGTTCCCGAAGCAGACCGTGCTCTGCATCGGTGATCTCATGCTGGACGAATTCGTCTATGGCGAAGTGTCACGTATTTCACCGGAAGCACCGACACCGGTGATCGCCGCGCAACGAAGCGAGATCGTTGTTGGTGGTGCCGGCAACGTGGCGCGCAATATCGCGGCACTGGGGGCCAAATGCATCTTTGTCGGCCTGATCGGCGCCGACGATGCGGCGGAGGTGCTGAAACGGCGTCTCGCGCAGGAGGGGGGCATCGAGCCGCTGCTGGTAAGTGACTCGTCGCGCCCGACCACGCGAAAAGTGCGATTTGTCTCGGAGCATTTCTCGACGCATATGCTGCGCGCCGACTGGGAGCTGGCAGTGCCTGCCTCGGTCGAGATCGAGCAGCAGTTGCTCGACACAATCCTGCCGCAGATCGCGCGTGCCGATATCGTGTTGCTGTCGGATTATGCCAAGGGCGTGCTGACCGCACGGGTGATCCGCAATGTCATCGATGCCGCGAAGACGCAGGCCAAGCGGGTCATCGTCGATCCGAAGAGTGCAAATTTTGCGATCTATCGCGGCGCGACGCTGTTGACGCCGAACCGCAAGGAGTTCGCCGAGGCAACCCGCAGCCGGGTGGACACCGACATCAGTAGCGCAGTCGCGCAGGAAGCGATGATTCTTGCCGACTGCTCGGCGATGCTGGTGACCCAGAGTGAACATGGCATGACGCTTGTGGCGCGCGATGGTGATACGATCCATGTGCCAGCGCTGCCAGTGAAGGTGCGCGACGTATCGGGCGCAGGAGACACAGTGGCAGCGATGCTGGCCGTGGCGCTCGCGGCCGGTGCGGACTGGGAAGCAGCGCTTCGTCTGGCGTCGGCCGCTGCATCCGTGGCCGTTGGCAAGAAGGGTACTGCGGTGGTGCTGCCGGAAGAGTTGCGTCGCAAGATGTTGCCGGACGCAACGCTGGCCGCTGAAGACAAGATCGTGGCGAGCGGCGACATTGCGGACCGGTTGAACGAATGGCGCCTTGAGGGACTGCGGATCGGCTTTACCAATGGCTGCTTCGACATCCTGCATCCCGGCCACGTAAAGGTGCTCACCGCGGCGCGTGCGACCTGCGATCGTCTTGTCGTGGGCCTCAACAGCGATGCGTCCGTGAAGCGACTCAAGGGACCGGATCGCCCGGTGCAGAACGAGCGGGCGCGTGCAGAAGTGCTGGCGGCGCTCGAAGCGGTCGATCTTGTCGTGATTTTCGAGGAAGACACCCCGATCAAGCTGATCGAAACGATCCTGCCATCGATCTTGGTCAAGGGCGGTGACTACACCCGCGAACAAGTCGTTGGTCACGAGATTGTCGCCGCGAATGGCGGTGAGGTGGTGATCATCGACATCCTACAAGGTCACAGCACGACCTCGCTTGTCGAGCGGGCGCGTAGCGGACAGTCATGACACGTATTACCCATTTCACGATCCGCAATTGGATGATCGCGGCTCACGATGCTATCGTCACCGCTGCCGCGGTGTTGCTGAGCTTCGTGCTACGCTTCGACGACGAAAATCTGTGGGATCGGCTGCCATTGCTGCTGACGATTCTACCTTATTTCGTGCTGTTCAGCTTTCTCGTCTGTTACGTCTTTAATCTGACGACGACGAAATGGCGTTTTATTTCGCTGCCGGATCTCTTAAATATCATCAAGGCTTCGACGGTACTCACCGGCGCGCTGCTGGTGCTGGATTACATCTTCGTTGCTCCTAACGTCTACGGCACCTTCTTTCTCGGCAAAACAACGATCATCATCTACTGGTTCATCGAGGTTTCCTTTCTGGGTGGTTCTCGCCTAGCCTATCGTTATTTCCGCTATACGCGTACTCGTAACAAAGCGCGTGCAATGGATGCGTCGCCCGCGCTTTTGATCGGTCGCGCCGCCGACGTCGAAGTGTTTTTACGTGGGATCGAAAGTGGGGCGGTGAAGCGGATGTGGCCGGTTGGCATTCTTTCGCCGGCGGCATCGGATCGTGGCCAGGCAATCCGGGGTGTTCCGGTGCTCGGGGGCATCGACGATCTCGGCAACGTCATCGACGACTTCAAGAATCGCCAGCGTCCAATAGAGCGTCTCGTGATGACGCCTTCGGCCTTTGAAGACGAGGCGCAGCCGGAATCGATCTTGATGCGCGCGCGAAAGCTCGGCCTCGCCGTGAGCCGTATCCCGACGCTGGAAGAGAGCCGCGATACACCGCAGCTTGCACCGGTCGCTGTCGAAGATCTGTTGCTGCGGCCAAGCGTGAAGATCGACTATGCGCGGCTAGAGAATTTCGTGCGTGGCAAAGCGGTGGTCGTCACCGGCGGAGGCGGTTCGATTGGCTTCGAAATCTGTGACCGCGTGATCACATTCGGCGCGGGGCGCTTGCTCATCATCGAGAACTCTGAACCGGCATTGCATGCAGCGACTGAAAAGCTTGCTGCCAAGGTGACCAATGCGTCCATCGAAGGGCGGATTGCCGATATTCGTGACCGCGAGCGTATTCATCAACTGATGGCCTCGTTCAGACCAGATGTCGTGTTTCATGCCGCTGCACTGAAGCATGTGCCGATTTTGGAGCGCGATTGGGAAGAGGGCGTCAAAACGAACATTTTCGGTTCGGTCAACGTCGCGGATGCGACATTGGCATCCGGAGCCGAAGCGATGGTGATGATCTCGACAGATAAAGCGATCGAGCCGGTCTCCATGCTCGGCCTCACCAAGCGTTTCGCCGAGATGTACTGCCAGGCTCTCGATGGGGACGTCGCGGCAGGCACCACGAGCAAGCCACGTATGCGGCTCATTTCGGTCCGCTTCGGCAATGTACTGGCGTCGAACGGTTCGGTGGTGCCGAAATTCAAGGCGCAGATCGAGGCGGGCGGGCCGGTCACCGTGACACATCCGGATATGGTGCGCTATTTCATGACAATCCGCGAAGCCTGCGATCTGGTCGTGACCGCCGCAACCCACGCGATGAATGCACAGCATTCCGACGCGTCAGTCTATGTGCTCAGCATGGGCCAGCCGGTAAAGATCGTCGATCTCGCCGACCGCATGATCCGGCTCTCCGGCCTGCAGCCCGGTTATGACATCGACATCGTCTTCACCGGTGTGCGGCCAGGCGAGCGCATGCACGAAATTCTTTTTGCGGAGCAGGAGCCTACCGCGGAGATCGGCCTTGCAGGCATCATGGCCGCGAAGCCAAAGGAATTGCCGCTGACGACGCTGCGGGCCTGGCTCGCAACGCTGCGTGCGGCAATCGATACCGACCGACAAGACGTCGTAGTGGCGACGTTGAAGGATGCGGTGCCGGAATATCGCGTGCCGGCAGAGTGATTGGCATTAACGACGCGGTGTCGCGAACGATCGCAGCACCAACGCTGTGGCCATCACGCCTGCGATGAGCAGAAGGGCGCTGGCTGACGCTGATGTCAGATAGATCGACAGCCCAGCCAGTGCGGTTAGGACGATGTTTAACGCAAGTACGTTTCGGACCACGCGGATCACAGCGAATCCGTTGTCTGTGGCGCGCTGGTAGAAGTGCGAACGATGCGCCAGCCAAAACGGCTCGCGGCGCACCATCCGTCGCAGAAGCGTGATGGTTGCATCGCAAAGATAATAGAGTGGCAGAATGATTGCAGCAGCCAGATGCCCGGCAAGCGCCAGTTGCAGGAAACACCACGCCAGCAACAGACCGATAGGGAGGCTCCCAACATCACCGAGAAACATTTTCGCGACAGGTCTGTTGAACGGGGCGAAGCCGATCATGGCGCCGCAAAGGGCCGCTGCCAGCAGGGCGGTCGACAATGACAGCGTGGCTGCAATGCCCATCATCGCCAAAGCGGCGGTGATCGGCACGACCTCCGCAACGGTGATCCAGTCCAGCCCGTCCATGAAGTTTGTCAGATTGACGAACCACAAAGCCGCCAGCAGAAGGATCGCTCGCTCGCACCAGAGCGGAACGGTCGGCACAATCTGAAGATCTTCTGGCAGCGCAAGCAGGATGACGAAAATACATAATGCCTGCATCCCGAAGCGCGGTATCACCGGCAAAGGGCGGAGATCGTCCACCGCACCGACGACTGCGATCACGACAGTCGCTCCGATCAGGACCCAGAGTTGGGGCGTCAGGCCGGACTGCCACGCAATGGCAGCACCGGCGATGACCAGAGCGGTTGCAATGACTGCGATACCCGCACCTTGCGGTGTCGGGACCTTGTGAGAAGAGCGTGCGTTCGGCCGTGCCAGCGCGTAACGAACGAGCAGCGGGTGAATGGCCCGGATGCATAGGTTGGTTACGATAACGGCCGCGACAAGCGTCGCGAGCGTGGTGATCAGTTCGGATGGCGACATCGGGATGACAGAATGACGAGGGATTCGGATGATTCCAGGAGCTATGCGTAGATGTTGTCATAGCGGAAATATCCGGCATGGCCACAGCAAGGAGGTCGCGGTTCTGACGCAATCGGATGCTGCGATGCGGTATTCCGAGCCATGTGGCTATTGGAATACGATATGGATAGCCGTGCAATGTGGCTCATCTGATCTAATTTGGGGACACGATGTCTGAACCCTCCATTCTCGTCACCGGAGCCGCGGGCTTTATTGGCTTTCATGTCGTGCGTCAGTTGCTGGGCGAAGGGCGCACGGTCATCGGGCTCGACAGCGTCAATAGCTATTACGAGCCGACCCTGAAAGAGGCTCGTCTCGCCCAACTGGCGGGCGCGCCGAATTTCACTTTCGTCAAGGCCGACCTTGCCGATCGACAGGCATTGCTCGCCCTGATGGCCGAGCGCAAATTTCCGGTCGTGATCCATCTCGCTGCGCAGGCCGGCGTGCGTTATTCCATCGAGAATCCGCATGCCTATGCTGATGCCAATCTCGAAGGCTTTTTGAACATTCTCGAAGGCTGCCGCCACAATGGCTGCAAGCATCTGCTCTATGCGTCGTCATCTTCGGTCTATGGCGCGAACAAGAAGAAGCCGTTCTCGGTCAGTGACCGGGTCGACAATCCCGTCAGCCTCTATGCCGCCACCAAGAAAGCGAACGAGTTGATGGCGCATTCGTACAGCCATCTTTACCGACTGCCGACCACGGGCCTGCGCTTCTTCACCGTCTATGGGCCCTGGGGCCGGCCGGACATGGCCTATTTCATTTTCACCAAGGCAATCATCGAGAAACAGCCGATCAAGCTGTTCAATTACGGCGACATGCGCCGCGATTTCACGTTCGTCACGGACGTCGTCTCCGCGATCGGACGCCTGATCGAAAATGTCCCTGCTGGCAACGGCGACGAGGCTCCGGCCCGCATCTACAATGTCGGCAACAACAAGCCGGAACAATTGATGCGGCTGGTTCAGGTCATCGAAAACGAACTGGGGCTGGAAGCGGTCAAGACGATGCTGCCGATGCAGCCTGGCGACGTCGAGGAAACCTTTGCCGACGTCGATGACCTCATGCGCGATGTCGGGTTCAAGCCGGACACGCCGATCGAGGAGGGGATCCGGCAATTCGTGGCCTGGTATCGGAACTACTATGGCAATCTGAGTTCCGGCGGCTGAAGATGAGCAAGGCAGTGAAAGAGGTCGAGCGATGAGCAAGCGCATCATTCCCCTGATCATGTGCGGCGGCGCGGGGACACGGCTTTGGCCATCGTCGCGCGAGGGGCGGCCCAAGCAGTTCCTGCCGTTGTTCGGGCCGCGCTCGACATTTCAGGACACCATCCAGCGCATCGCAGACCCCGCATTGTTCGATCGACCCATCGTCATCACCAGCGAAGCCTATCGCTTCATGGTGCGCGAGCAATTGGCCGAAATCGGGCACGAGGCCGATATCCTGCTCGAACCCGCGCGGCGCGATTCCGGCCCGGCCATTGCGGCGGGTGCCGCCTTTGCGCTGACCCGTGACAGCGATGCTGTGGTGTTGGCGCTGGCCGCTGATCACGTTGTCCGCGACGTGCCTGCATTCGTCGCGGCCTGCCGTGCAGGGCTCGTCGAGGCCGACCACGGCCATATCGTGACTTTCGGCGTCACGCCTGAGCGACCGGCGGTCGAGTACGGTTACATCTCGCCGGGTGATGGACTTTCCGGTGCGGTCAAGCGCGTTGCCAAGTTCGTCGAGAAGCCGGATCTGCCCACTGCAACGCGTTATGTCGAGGCGGGCTATCTCTGGAATAGCGGAAACTTCATGTTCCGCGCCGCCACGCTGCTCGATGAATATCGCGCGGTTGATGCGGACAGCGTCGCGACGATCTCGCATGCCGTGACCAACGCCGGCCGCGATCTTGGTTTCTTCACCCTGAATGCGGATGCCTTCAAACAGGCGCGTTCCATCTCGATCGACTACGCCGTGATGGAAAAGACGGCGAAAGCTGCCGTCGTGCCGGTCTCGTGCGGCTGGTCCGATGTCGGCTCCTGGCTTGCTGTGTGGGAATTGTCCGACAAGGATGCCAATGGCAATGCGGCGCAGGGCGTCGCGGTGTTCGAGGACGCCCGCAACTGCAATGTCGCCAGCGATGGTCCGGTGGTGGCGATCGAGGGCGTGGACGATCTCGTGGTCGTTGCCACGCAGGACGCGGTGCTGGTGTCGCGGCAGAAGGACGCCAACAATCTGAAACGCCTGGTGGCCAAACTGAAAGTTGCCGCACCACGCGTGACCGAGGATCATCTCAAGACCCATCGGCCATGGGGGACGGTCCAGGCGCTGGAGAATGGCGAGCGCTATCAGGTCAAGCGCCTCGTGGTGAAGGCCGGGGAACGGATGTCGCTGCAGATGCATCATCACCGTTCCGAACACTGGATCGTCGTGCGTGGCACGGCCAAGGTGACGCTCAACGACGAGGTGCGGACGATGCAGGAGAACGAGTCGATCTACATTCCGATCGGCGTTTCGCACCGGCTAGAAAACCCCGGCAGGATCCCGCTCGAACTCATTGAAGTCCAGACCGGAAGTTATCTTGGAGAGGACGACATTGTTCGCATCGAGGATGACTACAAACGGACCTGACATGGAGACGGCAGATTGCCGGTCATCATGTTGGTTGGCGGAGTGGGATGACCTTCTTGTAAATCCAGCGGCGTCCGTCATGGCGGCGCCAGACCTGTCCATGAACCAGCCGCCCTGCAATGGATCGCCGCGGAATCAGCACATTCCACGGACGCCAGACCGCCGACCAGTCTGCCCGCGGTTTGAGCCTGAGAAGACGCAGATGGTTTTCGCTGTCGGCGAACATGACAATCCTCGGTGCGTTGCGGCCGTAGCATCCACAACTTTCCGCACGTGGCCGGACTGTTCAATCGCGAACCGAATTTAACCTAACCAATCAAGGTTACCGTCACGGCGAAGGAGAGGGCGGCGACGCGTTCTTCGCAAATTTGATGGATAAGCCGACGCCTGCCGCGTAAACTGCCGGTATCATTATTTTCGGCCCAGGCAATTTTCGGTGAAAATTTTTACCCTTGAAATCGATGGACGCGCGACTTTGGTCTTCGATGCCGCGAGTATCGAGGAAGCAAACGGCATTTGCGCACTGCCCGAGTTCCGCGCCGATCTCGGCGAATTGAAGCGGCAGGGCCAGCCGCTGTTCGGCGACGTCGCGGTGTTCGCTGCGCGCGCTGCAACCGCGCTCGAATCGGCAGCGTTCGACCATGCCGTGATGAGCGCCGGGCCGGCAGACGGGCCGACCATGGCGTTCCTGGTGCCTGTCGACGGGATGGTCGTGACGATTATCCAGCCGGAATGATGGATGCAGATCCTAGGCGGCTGAAAATGCCGATTTTGCTGGTGTTCCGGCGTGTAATTCTCTGAATCAAAACGTGTTTGGATGGCTGGTTTGCTGCATCGCCACAATTGTGGCGTCATGTTAGGACACCCGCACGCGCTGGGATGGGCGTGATTTGACGGGATAGAGTAATGGTTTCGAGCGGTTCCAAAGCAGTCGGTGGAGATCAGGCACGCGTGTTGCGCGTCGGCGTGATCGGCGCCGGCATCATGGGGACGAATCACGGCCGCGTTCTAGCCGGTCTGCCGGGCGTGGAAATGGTCGGCATCGTCGACCCCCTGGCCGAGCACCGCACCCGTGCCGAGAACCTGATCGGCTGCAAAACCTTTGCTGATCTCGACGCGCTGCTTGCGGCCGGGGTCGATGCAGTCACTATCGCGGCGCCCACCCATCTGCATCACGAGGTTGCACTCGCCTGTATTGCAAAGGGCATTCACGTCCTCGTCGAGAAGCCGGTGGCGTCAACGGTGGAAGAGGGGCGAGAGATCGTCGCTGCAGCCGGGAAGGCCGGGGTCACCTTGATGATCGGTCATGTGGAGCGTTTCAATCCGGCCGTCGCCACCATCAAGAAGGCGATCGCGGGCGAGGACATTCTCTCCATCGGCATCACCCGCGTCGGTCCGTTCCCGCCACGCATGTCGAATGTCGGCGTGGTCATCGACCTTGCGGTGCATGACATCGATCTGATCCGCTGGTTCACCGAAAGCGACATCGTGGAAGTGCAGCCCCAGCTCGCTTCCGCCATCGCCGAGCGCGAGGACATCGCGCTGCTCCAGTTTCGCACCGCATCGGGCGTGCTCGCCCATATCAACACCAACTGGCTGACGCCGTTCAAGGCGCGCACGGTGACGGTGGCGACGCGCGGGAAATATGTGACCGGCGATCTGCTCACCCGTCAGGTCACCGAATGTTTCGGCTTCAAGACAGATGGCAGCTATTCCATGCGCCATCTGCCGGTCGGCCAGGACGAGCCGCTGCGTGCCGAGCTCACCGCTTTCCTCGATGCTGTACGCACGGGCGGCGTGCCGGCCGTAACCGGCGAGGAGGGTGTCGCCTCGCTGGAAATCGCGATCCAGTGCCTGGAAGCGCCGAAAACCCAGGCCGCCAAGGCGCCGGGTTCGGTGCCGCGCAAGGTCGTGGGCTGAGCGCATATCATCTCCGGCGCCCCTCGGGGCGCCGGCTTCGATTCAACGATCTTTTCCGCACAGGCTTTGTGATGAACCAGCATACCCCCGTTCCCTTCATCGACCTCAATGCTCAGCGTCAGCGTCTGGGATCGTCTGTCGATGAGGCCGTCACCCGCGTGCTCAATCACTGCCAGTTCATCAACGGACCCGAAGTCACCAAGCTGGAGGCCGAACTCGCAAAATATTGCGGCGCTAAACACGTCATCAGCTGCGCCAGCGGTACCGATGCCCTGGTGATGGTGCTGATGGCGAAAAATATTGGCCCCGGCGATGCGGTGCTGTGTCCGTCCTTCACCTTCTGCGCGACTGGCGAGGCCGTGGCGCTGGTTGGTGCGACGCCTGTGTTCGTCGATGTCGATCAGGTCACGTTCAACATCAGCCCTGAATCAGCGAAGCGCGGCATCGTCACGGCCAAGGCTGCCGGCCTCAAGCCGCGGGCGATCATCCCCGTGGATCTGTTTGGCCAGCCTGCGGATCTCGATGCCATTGGCGCGATCGCCGATACCGAGGGCATGTTCGTGCTCGAGGACTCCGCGCAGGGCTTTGGCTCGACCTATAAAGGCAAGCGCGTCGGTACCTCGGCTCTGGCCACCACCACGAGCTTCTTTCCGGCCAAGCCACTCGGCTGCTTCGGCGACGGGGGCGCCATTTTCACCGATGACGACCAACTCGCCGATACCTTGCGCAGCATCCGCATCCACGGGCAGGGTTCCGACAAATACGACAATGTCCGTCTCGGCATTACTGGCCGTCTTGACACCATTCAGGCAGCCGTCCTGCTGGAAAAGCTGAAGATTTTTGACGACGAGATCGTTGCCCGCAACAAGGTCGCTGATCGCTATGCCCGCAGCCTCGGCAACCTCGTCACGGTGCCGCGCGTCGCCGAGGGCAACACATCGATCTGGGCCTGCTACACGATCCGCCTGCCCAAGGGCACCGACCGTGACGCCTTCGCGAACGCGCTGAAGGCGCAGGGCGTGCCGAGCGCTATTTATTATGCGAAGTCGATGCATATGCAGACGGCTTATAAGGACTATCCGGTCGTCGATGGCGGCCTGCCGGTCTCCGAGGCGCTGTCCGCAGATGTGATCAGCCTGCCGGTCCATGCCTATCTCGACGAAGCGGCCCAGGATCGCGTCATCCAGGCGGTGCGCGACGCGCTCGCGTAAAGCGGGCAGGCCACGCTTGAACTGTCATCACCCGCGAAAGCGGGTGATCCAGTATCTGGCGCAACCGGTGTGACGCGCGGCCACCTGTGTATACTGGGTCACCCGGTCGAGCCGGATGACGACAACAGAGTCTGGGGCAGTAAACTCACCTGATGCTGGGACGCATTTTCACCGTCGGCGGATACACGCTGCTCTCGCGAATCACAGGATTCGCACGCGACATTATGCTCGCCGCCATTCTCGGTGCCGGGCCCATCGCGGATGCGTTCTTCGTCGCGCTCCGGCTGCCCAACCATTTCCGCGCCATTTTTGCCGAGGGCGCTTTTAACGCCGCTTTCGTCCCAGCCTATGCCCATGTGAGCGGGAAGGGCGGCCAGGATGCCGCGCATCTGTTCGCCGATCGCATTTTCACACTGCTGTTCGCTTCGCAGGTGGTGCTGCTGGTGCTGGCCATCGTGTTCATGCCGCAGGCCATGACCATCCTCGCGCCGGGCTTCACCGATGATCCCGCGCAGCGCCACCTCGCCATCGAACTTACGCGGATCACTTTTCCCTATCTGCTGCTGATCACGCTGGTGACGCTCTATGGCGGCATGCTGAACGTGATGCAGCGCTTCGCCAGCGCGGCCGCGGCATCGATCTTCCTCAATATCTCGATGATGGCGACGCTGGCTCTCGCGGCCTTTTTTCCGAGCGCCGGCCATGCCGCCGCCTGGGGCGTGCTGATTTCCGGCGTGCTGCAATATCTGCTGCTGGCCGGCGACCTGCAGCGCCATGGCGGCCTGCCGCGCTTCGCGCCGTTGCGGCTCGATGAGGACATTCGGGGCTTCTTCCGCGCGCTCGGCCCGGCCACGTTGGGCTCCATGGGCACCCAGGTGGCGCTGTTCGCCGACACCATCATCGCGACCTTCCTGCCGGTCGGCGCGCTGTCGGCGCTATATTATGCGGACCGCCTGAACCAGCTTCCCATCGGTGTCATCGGCATCGCCATCGGCACGGTGCTGCTGCCCGAAATGTCACGGCGGATGGCGGCGAATGATCATGTCGGCGCCATGGGCGCGCAGCGCCGCGCCTTTCTGTTCACGCTGCTGTTCTCGCTGCCCTTCGTCGCCGCCTTCCTCGTGGTGCCCGATGTCATCATGCGCGCGATGTTCGCCCGCGGTGCCTTCAGCAAGGCCGATGCCGCGGTGGCCGCCGCCACGCTCGCCGCTTACGCCATCGCGCTGATCCCCTTCGTGATGATCCGCAGTGCGGTTGCGACCTTCAATGCGCGCAAGGATACGACCACGCCGATGATCGCCGCGCTTACCGGCATCGCCGTCAATGTGGTGCTGAAGGTCATGCTGATGGGCTCGCTGGCCCAGATCGGCCTCGCTCTTGGCACCGCGGCAGGAGCGTGGATCAATCTCCTGCTGGTGATCTTCTTCGCGACACGCGCCGGCTATCTGGAATTCGATCGCGCGTTCCTGATCGCGCTGGGCAAGTTCGTCGTTGCAGGCATTGTCCTCGCCGCGGCGCTTTGGGCCACGGCGCGATATGCCGCCGTGCAACTGGCCGAGATGGCCACGCTCCGCGACGAAGCGACGCTGGGCATTCTCATCATCGTGACTTTGATCGTCTATTGCGCATCGATTCTCGCGCTCTTCGGCAGGAGCTGGCTGCGCAATCTGGTGCGCCCGCGCTAGCTCGCACAATCGTGTCCGAGGCTGCGCGGCGATGTTGCGCCGCCCACTTGCCGCCCTCCATCTGCTGTGTAGACTGTTTCTAAATTGCAGTCGGAGGACGTATGGCCCCCATCAAGTTCGGCGTCGGACAGAGTGTCCTGCGCAAGGAAGACGATGCCCTGATCCGCGGCCGTGGCCGCTATACGGATGATCATGCCCCGGCCACCCTGCATGCCCTCGTGCTGCGCTCCCCCCATGCCCATGCGACCTTTGCCATCAATGCCAGTGCGGCCCGCGCGATGCCTGGCATCGCTGCGCTCCTGACGGCTGACGATACGAAGGATCTCGGCGGACTGCCGTGCCTGTTCAATCTCGAAGATCATCCCTTCACAGGCCCGGATTATCCGATCCTCGCCGCGAAGGAAGTGCGCCATGTCGGCGACGCCATTGCCTTCATCGTGGCCGAGACGGTGGAGCAGGCCCGCGACGCCATCGAGGCCATCGAAGTTGAATGGAAGCCGCTGCCATCGGTGAACGGCGTCAACAACGCGGTCGCCACGGGGGCTCCGCAGGTCTGGGACAAGCATCCCGGCAATGTGCTGTTCGATGTGCCGATCGGCGACAAGAAGAAAGTCGATGAGGTTTTCGCCAAGGCGCCTGTGATCGCTGAGGTGAAGATCGTCAATCCAAGGGTCGTCATCAACTACATGGAGACTCGTGCGGCGATCTGTGAATACGACGCCAAGCGCGATTTCATGACCCTGACCATTGGCAGCCAGGGCAGCCATCGCCTGCGCGACATCCTTTGCGACAATGTCCTGAAGATGCCGAAGGACAAGATGCGCGTGATCAGCCCCGATGTCGGCGGTGGTTTCGGCACGCGGCTGTTTCCCTATCGCGAATATGCGCTGGTGGCCTTTGCCGCCAAGAAGCTCGGCAAGAACGTCAAATGGGCGGCCGATCGCTCGGACCATTTCCTCGGCGACGCGCAGGGCCGTGACAACGTCACCCATGCCCGCATGGCGCTCAGCGAGGACGGCAAGTTTCTTGCCATGGATGTCGATCTGATGGCCGATATGGGCGCCTATCTGTCGACCTTCGGGCCTTACATCCCGCATGGCGGCGCCGGCATGCTGCCGGGGCTTTACGACATCCAGGCTTTCCATTGCCGCGTCCGCACCATCTTCACCAATTCGGTGCCGGTGGATGCCTATCGCGGAGCTGGTCGCCCCGAAGCGGCCTATGTGGTCGAGCGACTTGTTGATCAATGCGCGCGTAAACTCGGTATGTCGCCGGACGCGATCCGCCGCAAGAATTTCATCGCGCCGAAGGCGATGCCGTACAAGACGGCGACTGGCAAGGTTTATGACAGCGGCGATTTCACCGCGCATATGAAGCGCGCGATGGATGTCGCCGGCTGGAAGGAGTTTCCGAAGCGCGCCAAGGCCGCCAAGAAGGACGGTATGGTCCGCGGCATCGGCATGGCCACCTATGTGGAAGTCTGCGGCACCATGGGTGACGAGACCGCCAATGTGGCGCTCGGCGCCGACGGTGACATCACCATCCTGATCGGTACCCAGTCGACCGGGCAGGGCCATCACACCGCCTATGCGCAAATCGTCGCCGAACAGTTCGGTGTCGCGCCGGAGCGTGTGCATATCATTCAGGGCGACACCGCGAAGGTCGCGACCGGCCTCGGTACCGGCGGCTCGGCCTCGATCCCCACTGGCGGCGTCAGCGTGCAACGCGCGACGAAGCAACTCGGCATCAATCTCAAAGAACTCGCAGCCGACGCGCTGGAAACCAGCGTTGCCGATCTCGAGATCGAGGGCGGTGTGGTTCGCATCGCCGGCACCGATCGCTCGGTCTCCTTCGCCGACCTCGCCAAAAAGGCGGATCCTTCCAAGCTCAATGCGTCAGAGACCTTCAGCAGCGCCGATGGCACATTCCCCAATGGCACGCATTCGGTGGAAGTCGAGATCGATCCGTCCACCGGCAAGATCCGTATTGTCAATTACGTCATCGTCGATGACTTCGGCGTCACGCTGAATCCGCTGCTGCTGGCCGGTCAGGTCCATGGCGGCACCATGCAGGGCATCGGACAGGCGTTGATGGAGCAGGCCGTTTATGACCCCAAGGACGGGCAACTCGTCACCGCCACCTTCATGGACTATGCGCTGCCGCGCGCGGAGGATGGTGCGGTGTTTTCGTTCGAGACCCATAACATTCCCTGCACCACGAATCCGATGGGCGTGAAGGGCGCGGGTGAGGCCGGGGCCATCGGCTCGTGCCCGGCGATCATGAACGCGATAATCGAGGGCCTGCATCGCGAATACCGGATCGAGCATATTGACATGCCCGCAACCCCCGAGCGGGTCTGGATGGCGATCCGCGAGCAGGAGCGGCTTCACCGGCTCTGACAGACTGTCGCACTGCCTGCGCCGGAATAGCCGGTGTCAGGCGGGGTTCACACGTTTATTGCACATTAGTCCTAGTCGAATTCCAAAGAAGGAAGGTCTTGATGAAATACGCATTTCTCGTTGCTGGTGTGTTGGCGCTCGGTATTGGCGCCGTGTCGGCCCAGCAGGATATCGTCAAGGACCGTCAGGCCCAGATGAAGGCCACCGGCCGCGCACTCGGCGGTACGCTCAGCGCCATGGCCAAGGGCGACAAGCCCTATGACCAGGCCGCGGTGGATGCGGCCTTCGCGACCCTGACCGAGACCGCCACCAAGCTGCCGGCGCTGTTTGCGGACAGCACCAAGGGTCTGAAGGAAGGCAACGAATATTCGAGCTCGCCAAAAGTGTGGGACGACAAGGCCGGCTTCGCCGCGCATATCGCGGACTTCAGCAAGGCCGTATCCGAGACCAAAGCGAAGGTGAAGGATCTTGACAGCCTCAAGGCCAATGTCGGCGCCATCGGCAAGCAGTGCGGCGCCTGCCACGAGACCTATCGTTTGAAGAGCTGAGGCGACACGTCGCCACAGCGTTGACGTTTTGACGATCCGGCGCGTTGTGTCAGTCCATGATACCGCGTGCGGATCGTCATTCGTTTAAGTCATGAGAACGGACCACCGCGTGCTGAAACGCTTCCTCATCCTCTTCGCGTTCTTCTTTGTCGTCGGCCTCGGCGTCTATTGGTGGCTGACGATCCCCGCGACGGTTGCAGCCAGCACATTGCCGGCGCACACGCCCGATGTTGCGAACGGCAAGATCGTCTTCAATGCCGGCGGCTGTGCCTCATGCCATGCGACGCCCAAGCAGGATGACAAGCTCGCACTCGGCGGTGGACTGCCGCTGACGTCGCCATTCGGCACCTTTTACGCTCCAAACATCTCGCCCGATCCGAATGCCGGCATCGGCCGCTGGAGCGAGGCGGATTTCGTCACGGCGCTGCTCAAGGGCACATCGCCGCAGGGCGAACATTACTTCCCGGCTTTTCCCTACACGTCCTATCAGCGCATGACCTCTGCCGATGCGCGCGATCTGTTCGCCTACATCAAGACCTTGGCACCGGTGACGACCAAGGCCCCAGATCACTCGGTCGGCTTCCCATTCGATCTTCGCCGCAATCTCGGCGTCTGGAAATTCCTGTTCATGGACGGCCAGCCATTCGTCGCCGACAGCTCAAAGTCCCCACAATGGAATCGCGGTGCCTATCTGGTGAATGCGCTCGGCCACTGTGGCGAATGCCACAGCCCGCGTAATGCGCTGGGCGGCATCGAGGAGAAGCAGCGTTTCGCTGGCGGTCCCAACCCCGAAGGGCAGGGCTGGGTGCCCAATATCACCCAGAAGGGCATCGGCGACTGGAGCGAAAAGGACATTGCCTATTTCCTCAAGACCGGCGAGACGCCGGAAGGCGACACGGCAGGCGGCTCCATGGCACCGGTCATCCGCAACACGACGCAGCTCAGTGATGAGGACCGGGCGGCAATGGCGGCCTACCTGAAGTCGCTGCCGGCGGTGGAGGGGCCGCCGAAGCCGGCGCGGAAGGGGTAAGGCGTCGGCTTCCTGCTTGACGGCGCAAGCAACGCTTCATCTCCTTCACTCCCCCCACGCATGGAAACCCGCCAAGCCATGTCCCCGCGGTGGTTTTCTCGCGTCTGCTCACATGTTTGTGTGATGCAGCATTTCGCCGTCGGCGATTCCCTGAAATTTTTGTCTCCTGCCTCCCATGAACATTTTCAAAGCCGTGTCGCTGAAGATCGGCAGCACCATGGCCTTCGCAATGATGGGCGCACTCGGGCGCTATCTTGGCAGTGCTATTCCGCTCGGCGAGATCGTGTTCTGCCGCGGCTTGTTCGCGCTGATCCCGATCGTGCTGTTTTTCGGCTGGCGAGGCCAGCTGAGCGGGGCACTGCGCACGAGCCGGTTGTCGGCGCATCTGGTGCGCGGCTCCTTCAGCGTGATCGGCACCTTTTGCACCTTCGGCGCGCTGGCGCGCCTGCCGATCGCCGATGTCACCGCCATCGCCTTCATCGCACCGCTGATCACGGTGGTGTTCGCCGCGATCTTCCTGAAGGAGAAAGTCCACGTCTATCGCTGGTCGGCGGTGGCGGTCGGCTTTTCCGGCGTCATCCTGATGTTGTCGCCTTACTTCCACAATCACGCGGCGCTCGACACCGCGATGACCATTGGTCTCGTGCTGGCCTTGATGAATGCCTTCACCGCCGGCGGAGCCACCATCCAGATCCGCCGGCTCACCTCGACGGAAACGTCCGCCTCGATCGTTGTCATCATGACGCTGATCGTGATGGCCGCCTCGCTGGTCACGGCACCATTCGGCTGGCGCATGCCGACCGGCTGGGAGCTTACGTTGCTCATCGGCATCGGCATTTTCGGCGGTCTCGGCCAGATGCTGTTCACCGAGAGTTATCGCTACGCGCCCGCGTCTTTCTTGGCGCCGTTCGACTACACCGCGATGCTATGGGCCTTCCTGCTCGGATTCTGGATGTTTGGCGAAGTGCCGACCATCTATGTCGTGATCGGCGCCATTATCGTTGCGGCTGCCGGCATCTTCGTCATCCTGCGCGAGCGTCATCTCGGCCTGAAGCGCCTCCGCGACACGCCAATGTCACCGATCTCGGCCATGGCCGACGACGAGGCAGATCCGGACGCGCCGGTGACAGTGCTGGGCAAGCCGCGCTAGACAAAGCGCAATTGCTGCAATGCACACGCGCGGCGGCGAAGGCGCGAGCTGCGGCATTTTTGAATTTGGAATATGCACAATGTGGCAGGCCTTGCTCCTGCCACCTCGGTGCACTTAAATGCCGTCTGTCGTATCCACGCGACACCCGTGCATGGCGGGCTCAATGGCGGAATGATCGCGCAAGGTTGCTTGCCGCGCAGGCCGCTGTCCCACACGACCTGTCTGCCCATACCCGTCTGCACTGGCGCTCAACAAAAACGCTTCCGCAATTCAAAGAGGTTACCAATGGTCAACCGCCTGCAATTCTACATCGACGGCGCCTGGGTCGATCCCGCCGTCAAGAAGTCGACGCCCGTCGTCAACCCGGCGACCGAAGAAGCGATGTATGAAGTTGCCCTCGGCTCCAAGGCCGACGTGGACAAGGCGGTCGCTGCTGCCAAGCGCGCCTTCGAGACCTTCTCGCAGACCACCCGCGAAGAGCGCGTCGCGCTGCTCGAAAAGATCATCACCGCCTACAAGGCCCGCATCAAGGACATCGGCGCGTCGGTGTCGGACGAAATGGGCGCCCCGCTGCCAATGGCCGAGCGCCTGCAGGCGGGCGCCGGTCTCGGCCATCTGACCGCGACCCTCGACGTGCTCAAGAGCTATGAGTTCGACGAGAAGCACAATCAGGCGGTCATCACCAAGGAGCCGATCGGCGTCGTCGGCATGATCACGCCGTGGAATTGGCCGCTCAACCAAATCGCCTGCAAGGTCGCGCCGGCGATCGCTGCCGGTTGTACCATGATCCTGAAGCCGTCGGAATTCACCCCGACCTCGGCGCTGATCTTCGCGGAAGTGATGCACGAAGCCGGCGTGCCGAAGGGCGTGTTCAACCTGATCAACGGCCTCGGCCCTGAGGTCGGCGTCGCCATGAGCGAGCATCCGGATATCGACATGGTGTCGTTCACCGGCTCGACCCGCGCCGGCATCGACGTTGCCAAGCGCGCCGCCAACACCGTCAAGCGCGTCAGCCAGGAGCTCGGTGGCAAGTCGCCGAACGTGATCCTGGAAGGCGCTGATTTCGTGAAGGCCGTCACCGGTGGTGTTGCGCACATGTTCAACAATTCCGGACAGTCGTGCAACGCGCCGTCGCGCATGATCGTGCCGCAGGGCGCGATGAAGGAAATCGCCGCCATCGCCAAGGCCCAGGCCGACAAGACCAAGGCCGGTGATCCGCGTGCCGATGGCACCGTGATCGGCCCGGTGGTCAATCGCGGCCAGTGGGACAAGATCCAGGGCCTGATCCAGAAGGGCATCGAGGAAGGCGCCACGCTGGTCGCCGGCGGCCCCGGCCTGCCGGATGGCGTCAACAAGGGCTTCTATGTCCGTCCGACGATCTTCGCCGACGTTACCGAGAACATGACCATCGCCCGCGAGGAAATTTTTGGGCCGGTGCTCGTGATCATGGGTGCCAAGGACGAGTCGGACGCGCTCCGCATCGCCAATGACACTCCATACGGTCTGGCCGGCTATGTCTCGGCCGACACCATTGAGTCCGCCCGCAAGTTCGGTCGCCGCATCCGCGCCGGCAATGTCAATCTGCAGGGCGCCCCGAACGACCGCACCGCGCCGTTCGGTGGTTACAAGCAGTCCGGCAACGGCCGTGAATGGGGCAAGGCGGGTCTCGAGGATTTCCTCGAGGTCAAGGCCATCGCAGGCTACGACGCGGCGTAAGACCGCGTTTCGAAGCGAAAGCTTCGTGACTGAAAACGCCGGGGCGAAAGCTCCGGCGTTTTTGTTGGAGGCTGCCTCGCACACTTCGAGAGGACATCGTTCATGACACACGCTCCGATCATCCGCAGTCTTCAGGCATTCTGTTTTCGCTATCCGCTGGCTGTGCCGGTCGTCACGTCGTTCGGCAGCATGGTTAATCGTCCGGCCGTGTTCGTGCAGGTCGAGGACGAGGACAGGCAAGTCGGCTGGGGCGAGGCCTGGTCGAACTTTCCTTCCGTTGGTGCCGAGCACCGCACGCGCATCGTCAACGAGATCATCGCGCCGCTGGTGGTGGGGCAACGTATCTCCAGCGCCGGTGTGATGTTCAGCGAACTCAGCGCTTGCTTCAGTACATTGGCGCTGCAGTCGGGCGAGCAGGGGCCGTTCGCTCAGGCGCTGGCTGCCGTGGACATCGCATTATGGGATCTGCTCGCAAAACGCGCGGGTGTGCCGCTCTGGCGCATGCTTGGCGGAACATCATCGCAGATGCGGGTTTACGCCAGCGGCATCAATCCCGACGGCTGCGTTGCCACGATGGAGCGGATGCAGGCCCAAGGCCACCGTGCCTTCAAGCTCAAGATCGGTTTCGATCCCGCAGGCGATCGCGCTAATCTTCGCGATCTCCGCCATGCGGCCGGTGGCATGATGCTTGCGGCAGATGTCAATCAGGGCTGGACGCTGGAGCAGGCCATGCAACTGGCTCCGCAGCTCGACGCATTTGATCTTGCCTGGCTGGAGGAGCCGTTGCGCGCCGACCGTCCGTGGAGCGAATGGCACAGGTTGCGAGAGGTCACGGCGCCGCCGCTGGCTGGTGGCGAAAACATCGCGAGCGTCGAAGCATTCGACAATGCACTGTCAGAAGGCGCGTTGCGGGTCATCCAGCCGGATGTAGCCAAATGGGGTGGCATCACGGCCTGTCTCGCAGTGGCGCGCACTGCGCTGGCAGCTGGGCGGCTTTACTGCCCTCATTATCTCGGCGGCGGCATTGGCCTGCTCGCTTCGGCTCATCTTCTCGCTGCCGCAGGCGGTGACGGTCTGCTCGAAATCGACAGTAACGATAACCCGTTGCGGGATTTCTTCTGCGGTCCCGTCGCGCAGGTCCGCGACGGAATGATCATTCTTTCGGATGAGCCGGGCCTGGGTATCGAGCCCGACCTTGCCGCCATCGCGCAATATCGGACGATGTGAGCCTAGCCGCCGAGTGCGCCCTGCGCATTCACATAGACCGCATAGATCGACTGGCTCGAAGCCATGAACAGCCGATTGCGCTTGGGACCTCCGAAACACACATTGGCGCAACGCTCCGGCAAAGCGATCCGCCCGATCGGCGCTCCATCTGGCGCGAAGATCATCACGCCATCCAGTTCCGGGGTGCCCATGCCCCAGCCGCACCACAGATTGCCGTCGCTGTCGCAGCGCATGCCATCGGGCGTGCCGGGGCCGGCATCGATCAGCACCCGCTTGTTGTGCAGCGTCCGGCCATCCGCGGACAGATCGTAAGCGAGGATCTTGCGGTTCGGCACGCCGCGCGATTCCACCACATAGAGCAGCTTTTCATCCGGCGAGAAGCAGAGGCCATTGGGGCCGAGTACGTCATCGGCGACGATGGTCGCCTGCAGCGTATCGCCATCGATGCGATAGATGTTCTGCCCGATCTCCGATGGCGCCTTGTTGCCTTCATAGTCGCTCATCAGGCCGAAGGGCGGATCGGTGAACCAGATAGAGTTGTCCGACTTCACTACCACGTCATTCGGTGAGTTCAGCTTCTTGCCGTCGAAACTGTCCATCAACACGGTGATACTGCCGTCATATTCAGTGCGTGTGATGCGGCGGCCATGTTCGCAAGTGATCAGCCGGCCGTGACGGTCGCGCGTATTGCCATTGGCGTAGTTCGATGGCCTGCGGAAATCGCTGACGGCGCCGGTCTCTTCATCCCAGCGGATGATGCGATTGTTCGGAATGTCCGAGCACAGCAGATAGCGGCCATCGCCGAAATAGACCGGGCCTTCCGCCCAGCGCATGCCGGTGGCGATACGCTCGATGGCGCCGAGCTTGATCCAGTATTTTTCGAAGCGGGGATCGAGAACGTGAATGGCAGGATCGGGATAATAACTCGCCGGCTGCCAGCCAGCCGCATGTGGCGCGTGGTGGGACATTCGCGTCTCGTTATGTTTGTTGCCGTTTCCTCAGACACATTTGCTAGCATCGGCAACAGGAGGTGGCAATGTCGGGCCCTCAATGCTGGCCCGTCGCGATCCGACTTGACCGACGACATTGTGAGAATGAGACGGCTTGTCCCGCTATTCCGCGCGCGCCATACTCGTTGCAACGAATGACAAGCAGTGTGAGGGATGGAATGCCCAGGATCTTGATGACAGGCGCATCGGGTGGGATCGGCACGCGCTTGCGTGAATTTCTGCCGCCGATCTATCCCGATCTCGTGCTGAGCGACCTCAACACACCGTCAAATCTCCAATCCAGCGAGACGTTCAAGCAGGCCGATCTCGCCGATCTCGCGGCCGTGGAAGCCATCTGCGAAGGCGTCGATGGCATTCTGCATTTCGGCGGCTTCTCGGTGGAAGGTCCATGGGACACGATCCTGCAAGCCAACATCATCGGCTGCTACAATCTGTTCGAGGCCGCGCGCAAGAAGGGCGTGAAGCGGATCGTATTCGCCTCGTCGAACCATGCCGTCGGTTTCTATCCGCGCCACAGCAAGATCCCGCCGGGTGTCACTGCGCGCCCGGACAGCCGCTACGGCGTTAGCAAGGTCTTTGGCGAAGCGTTGGGCGCGCTCTACGCCGACAAGCACGGTCTGTCGGTGACATGCCTGCGCATCGGCAACTTTGGCGACATGCCGCTCGACAAGCGACGGCTGTCGATCTGGCTGAAGCCGGAGGATCTGGTGCAGCTCTGCCGGATCGGCATCGAGCATCCCGACATTCATTTCGAGGTACTCTATGGCGCGTCATATAACGAGCGCGCCTGGTGGGACAATACGCGCGCCTACGAACTCGGCTATCGCCCGACAGGGAAGGGCGAGGATCATCGCGAACATGCGATGGCGGAACAGGTGAAGCTGAAGCCCGATCCAGTCGGCGATTTCTACCAGGGCGGCGCGTTTTGCAGTGCCGAGTTCTCGGGAGATTTCAGTAAAATCTGGCAACCGAAATAGAGCCGAAATCGTAGGGTGGGCAAAGCGCAGCGTGCCCACCTCCAAATGCACGGCTGGGGAAGGTGGGCACGCTGCGCTTTGCCCACCCTACAAGCCTCGCATTGACATCCGCTCCCGCGGCTTCATAAGAACCATTCAAAACAAGCAGCGGGAACGCACATGGCCGACGGATTGCGCAAGGGACTCACGAGTTATGGCGATGCCGGGTTTTCGCTGTTCCTGCGAAAGGCCTTCATCAAGGCCATGGGCTATTCCGACGATGCGCTCGATCGCCCCATTGTCGGCATCACCAATACCCACAGCGATTACAATCCCTGCCATGGCAATGCCCCGCAGATTATCGAGGCGGTGAAGCGCGGCGTCATGCTCGCCGGCGCGCTGCCGATGGTGTTCCCCACCATCTCCATCGGCGAGAGCTTTGCGCACCCGACCTCCATGTATCTGCGCAATCTGATGGCGATGGATACCGAGGAGATGATCCGCGCCCAGCCGATGGATGCGGTGGTCGTCATCGGCGGCTGCGACAAGACGCTGCCGGCGCAGATCATGGCGGCGCTTTCCGTCGACCTGCCCACGGTGGTGATCCCCGTTGGTCCGATGGTGGTCGGCCATCACAAGGGAGAGGTGCTCGGCGCCTGCACCGACTGCCGCCGTATGTGGGGCAAGTTCCGCGCGGGTGAGATCGACCAGCAGGAGATCGACGACGTCAATGCGCGGCTCGCGCCGTCGGTCGGCACCTGCATGGTGATGGGAACGGCCTCCACCATGGCCTGCATCACCGAGGCCATGGGCCTGTCGCTGCCCATGAGCGCGACCATTCCGGCGCCGCATGCCGAGCGCTTCCGCTCCGCCGAAGCCAGCGGCAAGGTCGCGGCCGAACTGGCGAAGAACAAGGGGCCGAAGCCGAGCGAATTCCTGACCCCGGGGTCGTTCCGCAATGCGCAGGTGGTGCTGCAGGCGATCGGTGGGTCCACCAACGGCCTGATCCATCTCACCGCCATGGCTAATCGCACGCCGAACCGCATCGATCTCGGCGCCTTCGACGATCTCGGTCGCGACGTGCCGGTGCTGGTCGATCTGAAGCCGTCCGGCGATCACTATATGGAGCACTTCCACCACGCGGGTGGCGTGCCCAAGCTGATGGAGCAACTCGGCGATCTCATCGATCTCGATGCCAAGTCCGTCACCGGCCAAACGCTGCGCGAGATCGTTGCCAGGGCCGAGGATGTGCCGGGGCAGGACGTCATTCGCTCAAAGGATAATCCGATCAAGCGCGAGGGCGGTCTCGCCATCCTGCACGGCAATCTCGCGCCGCGCAGCGCCGTCATCAAGCATGCGGCGGCCTCGCCAAAACTGCTACAACATACCGGTCGCGCCGTCGTGTTCGAGTCCGTCGAGGACATGACCAACCGCGTCGACGATCCAGATCTCGATGTGAATGCCGATGACGTGCTGGTGCTGCGCAATGCCGGCCCCAAGGGCGCGCCGGGCATGCCAGAGGCCGGCTATCTGCCGATCCCGAAGAAGCTCGCCCGCGGTGGCGTGAAGGACATGGTGCGCATCTCCGACGCCCGCATGAGCGGTACGGCCTTCGGCACCATCGTGCTGCACATCACGCCGGAAAGCGCCGTGGGCGGCCCGCTGGCGCTGGTGCAGAATGGCGACATGATCCGGCTGGACGTGGCGAAGCGGTCAATCGATCTGCTGGTGGATGACGCCGAACTCGAAAAGCGTCGCGCCGCTCTGCCACCGGTGGTGACACCGGACTGGGCGAAGCGCGGCTACGCGCATCTGTTTCACACCACCATCACGCAGGCCGATGAAGGCTGCGATTTCGATTTCATGACCGGTGAGGGGAAGGGCTGAGCCTCTCGGCCGTCATTGCGAGCGAAGCGAAGCAATCCAGAAAGCCGCGCAAAGATACACTGGATTGCTTCGTCGCTACGCTCCTCGCAATGACGGCGGATTACACCTTCTCAAATTCCGCCTTCACCGCTGCGATATCCGCCAGTGTCGGCAGCCCCGCTTCATTGCCCAGCTTCTGAATCTTGTGTGTCGACGCTGCGCGCGCGAACTGGAAATGCTCCGACCAGCTTGCACTGGGGTTCGCAAGATACGAATACACATATGCTCCGTGAAACACGTCGCCGGCGCCGTTGGTGTCGATCACCTTGTCACGCGGGATCTTGTAGGCCGGCTGTGTATGAACCGTGCCAGCTTCATCATACCAGAGCAGGCCGCGCTCTCCGAGCGTGACGCCGCCGACACGGCAGCCACGGCCCTTGAGATAGTCCAGCATCTTCTCTGGCGTCAGGTCCATCTGCTCGCACAGGCGTTCGGCGACAATGGCGACGTCGATGAACTCCAGCAGCTCATGCGTATTGGTCCGCAACCCGCCGCCATCCAGCGACGTCAGGATGCCGGCCTCCCTGCACAGTTTCGCATAGTGGATCGCTGCATCCGGCTGATGCCCGTCCACATGCAGCGCGCGGCAGGCGCCCAGATTCAGAAGCGGGAAGGGATGGATATGCTCGTCGTCACGACAACGGACAATGGCGCGCTTGCCGTCCTTCGGCATGATGAAGGACAGCGACGACGATGCCACCTTGCGCGGATGAATCTCGATATTGTACTTCGCGCTCATGTCCATGAACATGCGTCCGAGCCAGTCATTGGCCACGGTGGCGATCAGGTCAGGCACGATGCCCAGCTTGGCGCAGGCGAAGGCCGCGGTGACGGCATTGCCACCGAAAGACACGGCATAGTCGGAGGCGACATGTTTTTCGTCGCCGGTCGGCATGTGGTCGGTGATGAAGGTGACGTCGATATAGGTCTGTCCGATAAAGAGCGCTTTCATGAATCCGTCCGTCGCGTCAGAGTGATGGCGGTGCGGCCGCCGACATCGGCCACACCGGCAGCTTAACAGCGGCGGTGCCGCCTGCCAGCGAAATTGTGCGGTGCCAGAAGATCGTCCCGCGCCCCTGTCTGTGCCGCCGGCATGGCCACACTGGGGCAAATCGCGCAAAGCGCCTGCGTCGTCTTGACCGGCCGGCCGCAAAGGCTGGCATAGTGGGCGGATAAGAAACGGGAAGGAGCAAGCGATGATCACCGGGCTCGATCATGTCGTCATTCTGCTGGATGATCTGGAGGCAGGCATCGCCACCTATCAGACACTGTTCGCGCGAAAACCGTCCTGGCGCAGCACCAGCGAGGGCGCCGAGCTCGCGATTTTCACACTCGCAAATATGTCCGTCGAGCTGATGGCACCGCAAGGCGAGGGCACGGCAGCAACCCGCATCCGGGCCGTGCTGCCGGAAAGCGGCGGGTCACTCGCCAGCATCTGCTTCGCCACCGCGGATATCGCGAAGATGCATCGCCGCCTCGATCGCGTGGCCTTGAAGCCGGAGCCCATCACCGAGGTCGAAAGCAGGGACCGCGACACTGGCGCTGTCTTGTCGTGGAGACGTACCCGTGCAGCGACCGACCAGACCCGCGGCGTGCGCCAGTTCTTCCTCGAACTGAACGGCGAACGCGAGGTCTCGACCAGCACGAGTGACAGCCCGATCATCGGCCTCGACCACATCGTGGTGTCCACCCACGATCCCGAACGTGCCGCGGCGCTTTACGGCGCGCGACTTGGCCTCGACCTGGCGCTGGATCGCTCGAATCCCGAGTGGGGGCACCTGATGTTTTTCCGCTGCGGCGACCTGATCGTCGAAATGGTGCAGCGGCCGCATGACGAAGGTGATGTCCATCACGACGTGCTGTGGGGCATGACCTGGCGCGTCGCCGATATCGACGCCGTGCGCGAGCGCCTGCTCGCCGCCCATGTCACCATCTCCGAGGTCCGCAACGGCCGCAAGCCCGGCACCCGCGTTGCCAGCCTGCGTGACGGCACGCTGGGAATTCCCACGCTGCTGATCGAGCGGACGGAGAAAGAAGGGTGACGTTCTCGCGCTACCGCACGAAATGCGATACGCCCTGCCAGAGCAGCACCACCGAGATCACCAGCAGCATGGCATAGGCAATGTTGTAGAACAGACCGGTGGGCGTGCGCTTCACCAGCCAGATGCCGAAGAAATTCGCCATCACGGCAGCGGGCAGCAGCAGCAGCGATGTCGCGAAATTTGCGGTGCTGAACTGGCCGAGCGCCAGATAGGGGCCGATCTTCAGCGCGTTCACGATGGCGAAGAAGATCGTCATGGTTCCCACCAGCACCATCTTCGGCAATCGCTGCGGCAGCACGTAGACCTGGAACGGCGGGCCGCCCGCCTGGGTCATGAAGGACGTGAAACCCGAGACGGCGCCCCAGAACACGCCGCCAGCCGGGCCCATGCGGCGTGGCTCGATCTGCGCGCGCTTGCGCCAGACATCGATGACGAAGATGAGGCCGATCAGGCCGACGGTAATGCGCACCGCATTGTCCGAGATATAGGATGCAAACAGCCATGCGACAGCCATGCCAATGAGTGCGCCGGGCAGCATGATCTTCAGATTCGAAGCGTCCCATTCGCGCCGGAAGACGTAGAGTGAGATCAGGTCCTGCGTGATCAGCACCGGCAGCAGCAGCGCCGCAGCTTCCAGCGGCGGCAGATACAGCGCCAGCAGCGGCGTCGCGGCGATGCCAACACCGGCAAAGCCGCCTTTGGACAGGCCGAGGAACAGCACCGCCGGGATGGCGACGACATAGAAGAACGGGTCGGTGATGATGGTGGGCACTGCGGAATCCGGTTGGGTCGCGCTGTGATAGCGGTGCCACCGTTAAAAGGCGACGGATGTTTGTGCATACGCGCCAGAAGCCAAGCCATTCTCAATGCTGCAACCTCATGCTACAGCCGTTGAGGTTGCCGGCGTGATCCATCATCCCGGTGAGCGACAGGGAAGACGTTTGGCCAAGAAACAAACAAACAGGCAGCCGATCAAGACGCGATCGACCAAAGCGGGCAAGGCCACGCGGTGGCAGCGCGATCCCGAGGGCATGCGGCTGCGCATTCTCGCAGCTGCGACCAAGGAGTTTGCTGCGCGGGGGCTGGCCGGTGCGCGGGTCGACCGCATTGCCGCCGCTGCCGGCGCCAACAAGCGCATGCTGTATTACCATGTCGGCAAGAAGGATGATCTCTATCTGGCGGTGCTGGAAGGCACCTATGCCAAGATCCGTGCCGAGGAGCGTACACTCGATCTCGAACATCTCGATCCGCCGGAAGCGATCGAGAGCCTGATCACTTTCACCTGGAACTATTTCATCCGTAATCCGGAATTTCTCGCGCTGCTGAACACCGAGAATCTGGAGCGCGCCCGGCACATCAAGCGTTCGGACAAGGTGAAGTCGATGCATTCGCCCTTCGTGGAAATGATCCGCGAAGTGGTGCTGCGCGGCGTGGCGTCCGGTGACTTCAAGGTCGCGATGGACCCGGTGCAGCTCTACATCTCCATCGCCGGACTGAGCTTCTTCTACATCGGCAACAATGCCACGCTGAGCGTGATCTTCGGCCGCGATCTGCTCGCCAAGGACGCCAAGGACGAGCGTCTGGCGCATATGGTGTCGCTCATACTGGGTGCGCTGACAGGCCGTTCGGCGGCGGAGATTCCGCTACCGAAGGCGGTGCTGGGCACCGCGCAAGTCCGGCACAGCGCCTGATCCGCAGGGCGAGCAGAGCGCAGCGGACGCTCCATCGAGTGTCTTGCATATGATGGCCGGCACGCCTCCGTCGCCGCGCTTCGCGCGATGGCAGGCAGGTCGCGCTGCCGGCCAGACGGCGGCGTTTTTGTGACCGCAAACTGCGCCTGTCCACAGCGGCTTTTCTCAAAACCATCTGAAATAACAGCACTATTTCTCTTAGTTAATCACCCGATTGACAACGCAACCGCCCTGGCTAGTATTTATCCAACGAGTTAATTGCGACCGCGAAGCCGGCAACTGGGAGACGAAACGCGTGAGTGAGAAAAAGGCGCCGGGGGCAGTGACCAGACTGCTGAATTCCTCATGGCTGCGCCCGTTCATCTTTTTGATCTTCATCATCGTCAGTTGGGATATCTCGATCCGCATCTTCGGCATTCCGGCCTATCAGATCCCGGCACCGATGGACGTGGTGAAGGTGCTCTACACCGACTGGCCCGAGCTGCTGTCGCAGTCGTGGCCGACGACCTATGCGACATTGCTCGGCTTCCTGGCCTCGGCCGTATTCGGCATTCCGATCGCGATGCTGATCGCCGGCTCGCGCACCGTCGAGAGCTATATCTACCCGCTGCTGGTGTTCTCGCAGTCGATCCCGAAAGTCGCGATCGCGCCGCTGTTCGTCGTGTGGTTCGGCTTCGGCATCATTCCGAAAATCATCTCGGCTTTCCTGCTTGGCTTCTTCCCGGTGGTCGTGTCCGCCGTGCAGGGCTTCAAGTCCGTGGATCCCGACATGGTCGATCTCGCCCGCGCCATGAAGGGCAGCCGCGTCCGTGTGTTCTGCGCCGTGAACCTGCCGCATGCGCTGCCGGCGATCTTCTCGGGCCTCAAGGTTTCGGTCACGCTCGCCGTCGTCGGCGCCGTGGTCGGCGAGTTTGTCGGCTCCAATTCCGGCATCGGCTATGTGCTGCAGCGCTCGATCGGCACCTTCGATCTGCCGACCATGTTCGCAGCGCTCGTCATTCTCGCGCTGCTCGGCGTGATCCTGTTCTGGATCGTCGATCGCATCGAGCGGATTGCGATTCCGTGGCACGTCAGCCATCGCGCTGATGTTTTCGTCGCGTCTTGATTTGACGCCAAACTCCAAATGCGGCCCGGCTGAACGGGCCGCCTTCACCTGCTTCAAAGGGAGGCTGACTATGCTGAAATGGGTTACCGCCGTATCCACTGCCGCGATCGCCGCGACGATCGCCTTCACTGCGCCGGCCGCCGCTGCCGACAAGGTGACGCTGATGCTCAACTGGTATGTCTATGGCGAGCACGCGCCGTTCTATTACGGCAAGGCCAAGGGCATCTATGCGGCTGAAGGCATCGATCTCGACATCCAGGAAGGCCGTGGTTCGGCTGCCACTGTGCAGGCCGTCGCCGCCAAGACCGTGAATTTCGGCTATGCCGACGTCCCGACCATGATGCGCGCCGCCGTGAAGGGCGCTCCTGTGATCGCCACCGGCGTGCTGCTGCAGACCACGGCCATGTCGGCCATGGGGTTTGTCGACAAGAACATCAAGAAGGCCGAAGACCTCAAGGGCAAGACCGTCGCCGTCACACCGGCTGACGCGCTGAGCCAGATCTGGCCGCTGTTCCTCAAGAAAGCTGGCCTCAAGGAAAGCGATCTCAAGACCGTTGCCGGCGACGCGCAGACCAAGCTGAACGCCGTGATCAACGGCCAGGCCGACGTGCTGCTCGGCTACGTCATGGATCAGTCCATGAAGATCAAGGACGCCACCGGCAAGGACGTCAATGCGATCAAGTTCGCGGACTACGGCATCCATCTCGTCTCTTCGGGCATTATCGCCAACACCGACTGGGCCAAGGCCAATCCGGATCTGGTCAAGCGCTTCATGAAGGCGACCATCAAGTCGGTGGAAGAAGCCCAGAAGGAGCCGAAGGTCGCAGCGCAGTCGATCCTCGATGCCAATCCGAAGGGCGGCAAGATCGACACCCTGACCCAGGGCTTTGAACTCACCACCCAGTTCTACAAGACGCCGGAAACCAAGGCCAAGCCGGTGTTCAGCGTTACCGATCAGAACATGAAGGAGTCGGTGGAACTGATGGTCGAGTACGGCGGTCTGGAAGCGAAGGCGAAGGACAATCCGAAGGCCTTCTACACCAACGACTATCTGCCGAAGTAAGCGAACGCGAACAGGACGTCTGATGACTGCAACGATGAAAGCCACGAGCCATATGAGCGTCGATCAACCCAGCGCGCATCTTCGTGTCGTGTCGGAGCAGCCGCAAAACGCGGCGTCGGGGATCAATCTCTCCGGCGTCTCAAAAACCTACGGGACCGGCGACGGCAAGGTGCAGTCGCTGCGTCCCCTGGACTTCCACATCAATGACGGGGAGTTCTTCGTCGTCGTTGGCCCGTCAGGCTGCGGCAAGTCCACGCTGCTGAAGATGATCTCGGGCCTGCTGGCGCCGACCACGGGCGAAATCCGCGTCGATGGCAACAAGGTCACCGAGCCCCATGGCGATGTCGGCATCGTGTTCCAGAATGCGCTGCTGCTGCCGTGGCGGAACATTTTGAACAATGTGCTGATGCCCATCGATATGAAGGGCGAGAAGCGCGAGAAATACATCCCGCGCGCCAAGGAACTGCTGAAGATGGTCGGCCTCGAAGGCTTCGAGAAGAAGCTGCCCTGGCAGCTCTCCGGCGGCATGCAGCAGCGCGCCTCGATCTGCCGTGCGTTGGTGCATGATCCGAAGATCATGATGATGGACGAGCCGTTCGGCGCGCTCGATGCCATGACGCGCGAGAAGATGAATGTCGAGCTGTCGCGCATTCAGCGCCGCACCGGCAAGACCATCTTGCTGATCACCCATTCGATCCCGGAAGCGGTCTTCCTCGCCGACAAGGTGCTGGTCATGACCGAGCGCCCCGGTGGCATCGCGGCGATCTATGACGTGCCGCTTGGCCGCGACCGCAATCTTGATGTGATGTCGAACCCGATCTTCACCGATCTGGTCGCCCGCATCCGCAAGCATTTCATGACCAACAGCGCGCTGGACTGAGCCGTTGACCGCACCACGCATAGCCTTGCGAGACATCACGCTGTTCGAGCGCCCGACGGCGTTCGTGCGGCCGTTTCGCTTTGGCAGCGTGACGGTGCATGCCGCGCCGCAGGCCTTTGTGCGCGTCGAGCTCGAAGTCGAGGGCAAAGGCGTGTTCGTCGGCGCTTCCGCCGAGCTGATGGTGCCAAAATGGTTCGACAAGCGGCCGCATCTCGCCATCGATGACACGGTGAACGAGCTGCGGCAGTCGCTGGCGATCGCGAAGGACCTCTATCGCGCGCAGTCCGGCTTCATCACTGCCTTCGGCCTGCATGCCGCCTGTATCGGCGCGCAGATGAGCGCCTGCGCCGCGCGCGACATCCCGCCGCTTGCGGCGTGCTTCGGTCCGGCTGAAATCGACAAAGCCGTGCTCGACGCCTTGCTGCGCGGTCTCGGCACCGACTTCTTCTCCGGCATGAAGGCCAATGTCGCCGGCCTCACGTCGCGTCTAGCGCCCGATCTCGGCGCCGATGACATCGCGACTTTCCTGGCCAGCCGCGAGCGCCTCCCGCGCGTCGCGCTGCGCCACACGGTCGGTCTCGATGACGTGATCGAAGGCGAGGGCGGTGTCGCCGATCCCGCCGAGAATAGCGGCGCGCGTTACTTTAAGCTGAAGATGAATGGCGATCCCGACGCCGACGCCAAGCGCCTGACGCGCATCGGCAACGCGCTCGCCACGCTGCCTTATGACTATCGGGTCACGCTCGACGCCAACGAGCAATATGCCGATCTCGAAGCGCTCTGTACGTTGGTCGATCGCCTCGACAAGGATGTTGCGCTTGCGCCGATCGCATCGAAACTGCTCTATATCGAGCAGCCGATGCCGCGCGACATCACACGCGAGCAGCCGCTCGGTCTGCTGAGTTCACGTTCCTTCATCATCGACGAAGCCGACGACAGCTGGGATGCTTTTCCCGCGGCTAAGACGCTGGGCTATCGCGGTATCTCGTCAAAATCCTGCAAGGGCTTTTACAAATCCATCGCCAATGCGACCCGCGCCGCCGTATGGAGCGCGCAGGGCACGCCGCATTTTATCACCGGCGAGGATCTCACCTGCCAGGCCGGACTCGGCGTGCAGCAGGATCTCGCACTCGGCGCGCTGATCGGCGTCACCCATGCCGAGCGCAACGGCCATCACTATGTCGATGGCTTTGGCTTTGCTCCCGCAGGTGAGGCCGAAGCATTCCTTCAAGCACATCCCGATCTCTACAGCCGCGATGAGGATTTCATCCGCCTGCAGATCAATGACGGCGATCTCCTCACGGGATCGCTCACCGCTCCCGGATTCGCATCCGGCGCACATCCGGACTGGACGGCACTGACGCCGCTCGCAGTCCCCGAACCAAAAGTCCTCCAGGAGTCCTGACTATGGCTGTCCATCGCCTCGGCATTATCATGAACGGCATCACCGGCCGTATGGGTCTCAACCAGCACCTGATCCGCTCGATCGTCGCGATCCGCGCGCAGGGCGGTGTCACGCTGAAGAATGGCGACCGCATGATGCCGGATCCGATTCTGGTCGGCCGCAATGCGGAGAAGATCGAAGGCCTGGCAAAACGTTTCGGCATCGAGCGCTGGACCACCGATCTCGACAAGGCGCTGCAGGATCCGAACGACACCATCTTCTTCGACGCCGCCACGACGCAAGCGCGCCCCGGCCTGCTGCAGAAGGCCATCGCCGCCGGCAAGCACATCTATTGCGAGAAGCCGATCGCGACCAACCTCGCCGAAGCCCTCGACGTCATCAAGGTCGCCAATGCCAAGGGCCTGAAGCACGGCACGGTGCAGGACAAGCTGTTCCTGCCGGGTCTCAAAAAGCTCGCGATGCTGCGCGACAGCGGCTTCTTCGGCCGCATGCTCTCGGTGCGCGGCGAGTTCGGCTACTGGGTGTTCGAGGGCGACTGGCAGGAAGCCCAGCGCCCGTCGTGGAATTATCGCGCCGAAGACGGTGGCGGCATGATCCTCGATATGGTCTGCCACTGGCGCTATGTGCTCGACAATCTGTTCGGTGAAGTCGAGAGCCTCACTTGCCTTGGTACTACCGATATCCCGGCCCGCTGGGACGAGCAGGGCAAGGAATACAAGGCGACGGCCGACGACAGCGCCTATGCCACCTTCAAGCTCAAGGGCGGCGTCATCGCCCACATGAACATGTCCTGGGCCACGCGCGTCTATCGCGATGATCTCGTCACCTTCCAGGTCGACGGCACCCATGGCTCGGCTGTGGCCGGTCTTACCGAATGCGTGATCCAGGCCCGTCAGGCGACGCCGCGTCCGGTCTGGAATCCCGACGAGAAGCGCACCCACGACTTCTATGCCGACTGGCAGAAGGTCCCCGACAACACCGTCGATGACAACGGCTTCAAGGTGCAGTGGGAAATGTTCATCCGCCACGTCTGCGAGGACGCGCCCTACAAGTACACGCTGCTGGAAGGCGCCAAGGGCGTGCAGACGGTGGAAGCCGCGCTGCAGAGCTGGAAGGAGCGTCGCTGGGTCGACGTTCCCGCACTCAAGGTCTGAGGTCTCGTCATGAACAAGCCAGTCCAGTCCACCACCGGCTCATCGCTGTCGCTCAAATTGCCGACCGCGGACCGCAGCATCGAGACCTATCGTCTTGCCGCCTCGCGTTCGTTCCCGGCCAAGCTGAGTGGCACGCTCAACCGCGTCGCCTTCTCGGCGGCGCATGTGGTGGCCGATCCGCTCGCCGAATGCGATCCGTGGCTCAATCAGGCCATCGATTGGGACAAGACCATCGCGTTCCGTGAGCATGTGTGGGATCTCGGCCTCGGCGTTGCCGAAGCCATGGACACCGCCCAGCGCGGCATGGGTCTGGACTGGCCCACTTCACTCGAACTCATCACGCGCTCCGTCGCGGCTGCCAAGCCGCGTAACGGTCTCGTGTTCTCCGGCGCCGGCACCGATCATCTCGCTGTGGAAGATGCCAAGTCGATCGACGATGTCATCAAGGCCTATGAACAGCAGTTCGAAGCCATCGAGAAGGTCGGCGGCCGCATCATCCTGATGGCGTCGCGTGCGCTGGCCAAGATCGGCAAGAATGCCGACGACTATGCAAAAGTTTATGACCGCATCCTGTCGCAGTCGGCGAACCCGGTGATCATCCACTGGCTCGGCGACATGTTCGATCCCGCTCTTACCGGTTACTGGGGCACGTCGGATCTGGGCCTGGCGATGGACACCGCCACCGATGTCATCAATCGCAACGCCGCCAAGGTCGATGGCGTAAAAATTTCGCTGCTCGATGCGCAGCGCGAGATCGACATGCGCCGCCGTCTGGTGCCGGAAGTGAAGATGTATACCGGCGACGACTTCAATTATGCCGAACTGATCGCCGGCGACGACAAGGGCTATTCCCACGCGCTGCTCGGCATTTTCGATGCCATCGCGCCGGCCGCATCCTATGCGCTGTCGCGTCTCGCAGCAGGCGATGAAGCCGGTTTCCACGATGTGCTAGGCCCGACCGTGCCGCTGTCGCGTCACATCTTCAAGGCGCCGACCCGCTTCTACAAGACCGGCATCGTCTTCATGGCCTATCTCAACGGCCATCAGGATCACTTCACCATGATCGGCGGCCAGGAAAGCACGCGCTCGACCCAGCATCTCGCCGAACTGTTCTGCCTGGCCGACAAGGCCGGCCTGCTCGCCAATCCGGAATTGGCCGTTGCGCGGATGAAGTCGGTCATGGCCACGCGCGGGATCGACGCCTGATCATGCGCGATTTCTCGAAAGATCATCGCTGGCTGTCGCTGAATACAGCGACGGTCCGCAAGCAGGGCGATTTCGTCGCCATCGCCGAGGCGTGTGCCCGTCACAAGATCCGCGGCGTCTCGCCGTGGCGCGATCAGGTCGCCCATGTCGGCCTCGATCGTGCCGTGAAGGCGGTGAAGGACCACGATCTCGAACTGTCCGGCTATTGCCGCGGCGGCATGTTCGTGGCCGATGCCGCGCATCGCCAGGCCGAGCGCGACGACAATAAGCGCTGCGTCGATGAAGCCGTGGCGCTGGGCTCACCCTGCATCGTGCTGGTCGTCGGCGGCCTGCCGCAATATTCCCGGCCGGGCTCTGTGACGTCGAAGGACATCATCGATGCCCGCAACCAGGTCGATGACGGCATCGCCGCGATGCTCGACTACGCGAAGCAGGCGAAGATGCCGCTCTCCATCGAGCCGTTGCATCCCGCTTACGCCGCCGACCGCGCCTGCGTGAACACGACGGAGCAGGCGCTCGATATCTGCGACCGCTTTGATCCCAACCGCACCGGCATGCTCGGCGTTGCCCTCGACGTCTATCACATCTGGTGGGACCCCAAGATGCTCGGCCAGATCGAGCGGGCAGGGCAAGATCGTCTGCACGCGTTTCACGTGTGCGACTGGCTGGTGCCGACCAAGGATATCCTCAACGACCGCGGCATGATGGGTGACGGCGTCATCGACATCAAAGCTGCACGCGCGGCCGTGGAAGCGCAGGGCTTTGCCGGCTACTCCGAGATCGAGATCTTTTCGGAGCACTGGTGGAGCAAGCCGATGGATGAGGTGCTACAGACCTGTATCGAGCGGCATAAAACGGTGGTGTGAGTCACGATCCCTTTGGTCCCGCTCGCTTCGGCCGTGCAGAGCACTTCGAGCGGGATGACGAGCGGCGCCTGCGGGTGCGAGGGAATCCCCCGCACTCGGTTGCGCGCAAGTTCATATGGCACGACGCGCAACTTCGTTTGTCGTCTCTCAAAAGGTTGGGAGTACGGGGCTTTTTGCTCGAAGTGTCGGGTATCGGACCGACATTTGCTGCCTCGGTCGCTAAGTTTTTCGTGTCGCACGGCCCATAACATTTGATGGCTTTGACAGTGCCGTGCCCCGCTTGATTGACGGGGAGCTACCGATGGCATCGTCCGATGGTCCTACCGCTTCAGGGGCGGATATCAAGCGCCCCACTTGCGCAAGATGCGGCGCGGTCATGGCTTTTGCGCGACGCTCTCCCGCCAAACCCAATCTTGAGATACGGACATTCGCGTGCCCGAGATGCGGAAGCACGACAGATACGCTGGCCAATATCGACCCGATGAAATAACGAGAAGCTGTCGCGCATCGGAAGCCGGATGAGCCATCATTTCGGAGGCTCGGCTGTCAAAGGTGAGAAGCGCCAGTTCGACGCAGTGCTGAAGCCTGCTGCGCGGTCCGCTGGTCGTGGCTGTTCTGGATCGCGGCGATTTGGGCGTCAGTAGTCACCATATGGGTCCGTTGCGATGTCCTTGAATTTTGCCCGAGCCGGAATTGTCGCGGCACTGGCCTTGGGATGCATCGTGCTGCCTTCGTCGGCGCAGGCCAATGATCCGCGCCTGGCGAAGTGTTCGACCCTCACTGACCAGCTCATTGTGATGATCCAGGGCAGCAGGCTCGACCGCGCCAGGCGCTTCAAGGCGCGGCTTGACTCGTGCATCCGCCTGCAAGGCTTGAGTATCGAGCGCGATATGCGGCGCATGGTGGGGCAGGGGCCGAAGTAGGCGCTCTCCGCACGAGGATCTGCGGGGACACGCACGCGCGATCCGACACGAGGCCGACAAGCACAAGCGGTGGCTCCGGTCCCGCCAGGTGGATGCCGGCCAAAGGCGGTGCCAATTGCGGTGAATATCGAGATACCGAAGCGGCCAAGAAACTTGCTGGATTGTCGCGATATGGGCCGCCCTTACCGCGCTGTTGGACGCGTGCGGGTGAGGCGAAGAGCTTGGCTTTCCGAGGTTTCGCAAGGCAATCCAAAGGGAGGTGCGTCCATGACTGGAAGAACAGTCATTCGACCTGCAGAAAACCTCCTACTCTTATCGGTAATGCATTGATATTAATGAGATTTATTTGACTGGTAGGCGTCGCTAATCACGTCCCATCGACCCGCCACGCGTTGACGAGCGCTGCGCGTCCCTCCTGACGCGAGGGGAGATCCGCTTATCCCCGCGGACGTCCTTGGCGCCGCGGGTTCGCCGCACTGTGGCTCCCCGGATACCACCCCCGGTAAATCCCCTGATGCAACGCACCAATTCATTGACAGGAACAATGGTGAGCGCTTACTCACGCCGCCATGACGACTCTCCGCATGACCCATGATCTCCGGCGCGAACTGATCCTGTCAGCCGCGAAGCGCTGCTTTGCGCATAACGGCTTTGCCGGCACCACGACCAAGAGCGTGGCCGCCGCCGCATCGATTTCAGAAGGGCTGCTGTTCAAGCATTTCCCCACCAAGTCGGCGCTCTATGCCGAGATCCTGGCTGAGGAATGCAAGGCCGATCCGGCGCTCAACCGGCTGCTTGATCTGCCGGCCTCGACCGAAACCCTGGTGATCCTGATCCGCGAGATGGTGCGACACTTTCTCGAGATCGCTCGCCAGCAGGACGATGACGACGAGGAAGCGCAGCGCCTGCGTCTGGTCACGATCAGCTATCTCAATGACGGCGAATTCGCGCGCCTGATGCACGAGAAGATCGCCGGCATCATCGGCTCGGCTTTCGTCGCCGCGTATGAGCAGGCGGTCAAGACGGGCGATGCGCGCGCATCATCACAGGCACCGATGAATCTGTTCTGGTTCGCGCATCACGCGGCGATGACCACCTCGCTGTCGCTGCTGCCGACCGTGCCAAGTCTCTCTTACGGCAAGGCAGAAAGCCTCGATCTGCAACTCACCGAATTCATCCTTCGCGGGATCGGACTGAACGACGATGCCATCGCATCGCATATACACCGCGCGCTGCCGCCTGAACTGATGCCGGCGCACGCGACCACGACAGAAAGCGCATAAGATGACAATGACTCAAAATCCGCACACTGCGCAGCAGCACCCGTCCGTCGAGAAGCCGCGCAAGCGTCCACGCACGGTGAAGTGGTTCATCATCATCGGCATTCTGCTAGCCATTCTGGTGGGCGGCATCGTCGGCTTCAATGCCTTCCGTGCCAGCATGATCAAGCAGTTCTTCGCCAATATGAAGCCGCCGCCGATCAATGTGAGCATTGCCGAGGCGAAGTCCGAAGTGGTGCCGAACCTGATCGGCGCCGTCGGCGATCTCGCCGCTGTGCATCAAGTCAATGTGTCCTCCGACACCAATGGCCGCGTCACCGAGATCATGTTCCAGGCTGGTGCGACCGTGAAGAAGGGCCAGCCGCTGGTGCAGCTGTTCGACGGGCCGGAGCAGGGCGATCTCGCCAACTTCAAGGCGGCAGCCTCCGTGGCGCGCATCAATCTCGATCGCGCCAAGCAGCTCGCCGAACGTCAGGTCGGCCCGCAGGCGACCGTCGATACCACGCAGGCGGTCTATGATCAGGCGCTGGCCAGCATCGCCAAGACCGAAGCGGTCATCTCGCAGAAGCAGGTCCGCGCGGCGTTCGACGGCGTGCTCGGAACGCGTCGCATTGAAGTCGGCCAGTATCTCACCGCCGGTACGCAGATCGTGTCGCTCACCGATCTGTCGGCGGTCTATGCCAACTTCACCGTGACCGAAAAGGATTCGGGCAAGCTCGCCGTCGGCCAGATCGTGCGCATCAAGGTCGATGCCTATCCGGGCCGCAGCTTCGAGGGCAAGCTGACGACCATCGAGCCGCAGATTTCCGCCGATACGCGCAACATCCGCGTGCAGGCGACGATCCAGAATCCGGAAGGCATTCTGAAGCCCGGCATGTTCGCGACCACGACGGTCGTGCTGCCGGATAAGCCCGCCGTCGTCACCGTGCCGGAAACCGCCGTCGACTACACGCTCTATGGCGACAGCGTCTATCTGCTGGAAGAGAAGAAGCTTGAGGACGGCAAGACCGAACTTCACGCCATCCGCACCTTCGTGCGCACCGGCGACCGCATCGATGGCCGCGCCGTGATCACCCAGGGTGTGAAGGCCGGCGACCGCGTCGTCGCCGTCGGCCAGCTCAAGCTGCAGTCGGGCGCCTTGGTGCAGATCTCGTCCGATCCGCCGCCGAAGATTCCCGCCAAGCCGCCGCTGAACTAAGGACGGGAGCACACACGCATGTCCTTCACGGATATCTTCATCAAGCGCCCCGTGCTGGCGGTGGTGGTCTCGCTGCTGATCCTCCTGATCGGCCTCAAGGCTGCTTTCGACCTGCCGATCCGGCAATATCCAAAACTCACCAATACGGTGATCACGATCACGACCGCCTATCCCGGCGCGTCGCCGGATCTGATGCAGGGCTTCATCACCACGCCGATCGAGCAGGCCGTCGCCGCATCCGAAGGCATCGACTACATGACCTCGGCCTCGACCCAGGGCCAGAGCCTGATCTCGGTCTATATCAAGCTGAATGTCGATCCGAATGCGGCGCTCACCGAAGTGCTGTCGAAGGTCAACTCGGTCAAATATCTGATCCCGCGTGAAGCCAATGACCCGGTGATCCTGAAATCGACCGGCGAAACCACCGCCATCATGTATCTCGGCTTCTCCAGCGATGAGCTGTCCGGCTCGGCGATCTCCGACTATCTGACGCGCGCCGTGCAGCCGGTGCTGTCGACCGTGGATGGCGTGGCCAATGCGGAAATCCTTGGCGGCCAGACCTTTGCCATGCGTCTGTGGCTCGATCCGGTCCGCATGAATGGTCGCGGCGTGTCGTCCGATGACGTGGTCAATGCCATCCGCAGCAACAACTTCCAGGCCGCAGCGGGCCAGACCAAGGGCTATTACATCGTCTCCAACGTCACCGCGAATACCGACCTGCAGAATGTCGGCGAATTCAAGCGGATGATCATCAAGGCGAAGGATGGCGGTTTCGTCCGCATGGAGGACATCGCCACCGTCGAACTGGCCGCGCAAAGCTCGGATGCGTCGGTCGCCTTCAGCGGCGAGCGTGCGATCTTCATCGGCGTCAAATCGACGCCGCTGGGTAATCCGCTCAACATCGTCAAGGGCGTGCGCGATCTGTTCCCGGAACTGGAACGCAACCTGCCGCCGTCGATGAAAATGAAGGTGGCCTATGACTCGACCAAGTTCATCACCTCGTCCATCGAGGAGGTGCGCAATACGCTGATCGAGGCGGTGGTGATCGTCGTGGTCGTCATCTTCCTGTTCTTGGCGTCGCTGCGCTCGGTCATCATTCCGGTGGTGACGATTCCGCTGTCGCTGATCGGCGTCTGCAGCTTCATGCTCGCGATCGGCTTCAGCTTCAACCTGCTGACGCTGCTGGCGATGGTGCTCGCCATCGGCCTCGTGGTGGACGACGCCATCGTGGTGGTGGAGAACATCCATCGCCATCTGGAGGAGGGGAAGTCACCGGTGCAGGCGTCGCTGGAAGGCGCACGCGAAATCATCGGTCCGGTCATTTCCATGACCATCACGCTGGCGGCGGTCTATGCGCCGATCGGCTTCATCGGGGGTCTCACCGGCGCGCTGTTCCGCGAATTCGCCTTTACGCTTGCAGGCTCGGTGATCGTGTCGGGCGTCATCGCGCTGACGCTGTCGCCGATGATGTGCTCGGTGCTGCTGAAGCAGGAAGAGCCGGGCTGGTTCGCCAAGAAGGTCGACAAGGTGTTCGGCGCCACCACGCGCTGGTATGGCCGTCAGCTCGATCGTTCGCTGGACTATCGCCCGATCACCGGGCTTTTCGCGGTGGTCATCCTCGGCCTCGTCGGCTTCATGTATATGAACACATCCAAGGAACTGGCACCCGAGGAAGATCAGGGCATCCTGTTCGCCATCACCAAGGGTCCGAAATACGCCAACATCGATTACTCCGATTACTACGGAGACAAGATGGACAAGGTGTTTGCCCAGTTCCCGGAAACGGATCTGCGCTTCATCATCAATGGCATCAATGGCCCGAACAACGGCATCGCAGGCATGCTGCTGAAGCCATGGGACGAGCGCAAGCGTTCGACCAACCAGCTCAAGCAGCCCGTGCAGAACGAGCTCAGCAAGATCGAGGGCGTCAATGCCTTCGCTTTCAACCTGCCGGCTTTGCCGGGCGGTCCCGGCGGCCTTCCGATCCAGATGGTGATCAACACCGTCGGCAGCTTCCAGTCCGTCTATGAGGAGATGGTCAAGCTGAAGGCGGAGGCGCAGAAGAGCGGTCTGTTCATCGTCTCGGACAGCGATCTCGACTTCAACCAGCCGGTGGTGCGCGTCAGCGTCGATCGCTCGAAGGCCAACGATCTCGGCGTCACCATGCAGAGCGTCGGCAATACGCTGGCCGTGATGCTGGGTGGCAACTACATCAACCGCTTCAACCTCGAAGGTCGCTCCTATCAGGTGATCCCGCAAGTGCCGCGCGGCATGCGCATCTCGCAGGATTCGCTGGCCAACTACTATGTGCCAACGGCCACGGGCCAGCAGGTCCCGCTGTCGACACTGGTGAAGGTCGAGACCGGCACCAACCCGAATGCGTTGTCGCATTTCAACCAGCTGAACTCGGCGACCTTCCAGGCCGTTCCGATGCCGGGCGTCACCGTCGGTCAGGCGGTGGACTTCCTGGAAAGTGCTGCGAAGAAACTGCCGGCTGGCTTCAACCACGATTATCTGGCTGACTCGCGTCAATATGTGCAGGAAGGCAACCAGCTCGCGGTGGCGTTCGGCTTCGCGCTGATCATCATCTTCCTGGTGCTGGCGGCGCAGTTCGAGTCGATCCGCGATCCCCTGGTCATCATGATCTCGGTGCCGATGGCGATTTCGGGGGCGTTGATCCCGCTGTTCTTCGGCGTGGCGACGATCAACATCTACACCCAGGTGGGCCTCTTGACGCTGGTCGGCCTGATTTCGAAGCACGGCATCCTGATGGTGGAGTTCGCCAACGAACTCCAGCTCAAGGAAGGTCTCGATCGTCGCTCGGCGATCGAAATGGCGGCCCGCGTTCGTCTGCGTCCGATCCTGATGACAACGGCGGCGATGGTCACCGGCCTGTTGCCGCTGCTCACGGCATCGGGCGCGGGTGCGGCGAGCCGCTTCTCCATCGGCCTCGTGGTCGTGGCCGGCATGATGATCGGCACGCTGTTCACGCTGTTCGTGCTGCCCGCGGTCTATGTGGCGATCGCCACCGATCACCGCGCCGGCAAGGAAAGCCAGCGCGCCAAGGAGATCGCGGACTTCGACATGAAGCACGCGAAGACGACGTGACGCTTTGGGCCTTGCGGCGCTGAGCTTGCAGGTCCAGATGGATTGAGGTTGGATGGCGGATCGACAAAATCGATCCGCCATTTCCTTTTGAGGCGGACGCCCCGGAGGAGCCACCCGCGATGACGCGCGATTTCACGCCCGGCAATTATCGTTACATTCCCGCATTGTTTCAGTATTCGAGCGGTGCTGCCGCACTGCCCGATTACGAGATCGAGCGCGTCCGCTTCGATACATGGCTGCCTCTGGCCGAAGGCTTTGCGCGCATCGCCGATTACATTCGCGCGGCAGGGCGTCCGCTGACTTCATTCTGCGCCTGCGAATTGCGTTCGCCCGGCGTCGTCGACGAAGCCGGCTTTCGTAGGTTCAACGAACACTATGTGAAGACCCTCGCCGAATGGGGCATCTTTGACGGCACCAACAATCCCGTCGCGCGCAGCAATGTCTGTCTTGAGATCGATCCGCCCAGCGAACCATCCTTCTACGCCTTCTCATTCGTGCGGGAGGCGAAGGGTGCCAAGCCCAGCTTCGTCATTGCCGGCGGCGCCGAAGCGCGCGGTGGTCCCGGCACGTATCCGGAGCGCATCGTGCGCTATCGCGAGACCTCGGCGGATGCCTTTCGCGAGAAGGCGCGCATGACCATGGCGAATATGGAAGAGCGCCTCGGTGCTTTCGGATTCGGCTGGAAGGACACGACGGCGACACAGGTTTACACCGTGCAGGACTTCCATCCCGTCGTGGCCGATGAACTCGTCAAACGCGGTGCCGCACGTCAGGGTATGACCTGGCATTTCGCACGGCCGCCCGTGGTTGATCTCGAATTCGAGATGGATACACGAAAGGTGACGCGCGAGATGGTGATCTAGCTGTTGCTCGTCATTGCGAGCGCAGCGAAGCAATCCAGAAAGCCAAAGGCTGGATTGCTTCGTCGCTGCGCTCCTCGCAATGGCAGAATTTAAGCTGCCCGTGCCTTGTCACTCAGATGCGCCGCCACAATGCGAAGATCCTCGACGAAATTCGCATACTCGCGCAGTCGTGCATCCTCATCCGGCAAGCGCAGCAGATAGGACGGATGCACGGTGACAAGTACCCGCGTTCCGTCCTCCAGATCGATTACACGCCCGCGCGTCTTGCCGACCGGCATGATCTTGCCGAACACACTTTGCGCGGCCGTTGCGCCCATCGCGACGACCAGCTCCGGCTTCACCAGCGCCTTCTCGCGTTCGTACCAGGGACGACATGCCTTGATCTCCGGCGTCGCCGGCTTCTGGTGCAGCCGGAATTTGCCGCGCGGCACGAATTTGAAATGCTTGACCGCATTGGTGACATAGACCTTGTCGCGGATGATGCCGGCTTCCTTTAATGCCTTGTCGAGCATCTGTCCGGCCGGACCAACAAATGGCTTGCCAGCGAGGTCTTCCTTGTCGCCGGGCTGTTCGCCGACCATCATCACCGAGGCATGTTTAGGTCCTTCGCCGAACACGGTCTGGGTTGCATCCTTCCACAGATGGCAGGCGCGGCAATCGGCGGCCTCGTGGCGCAGAGCAGCAAGGGTGGAAGCGTGTGCATGCTCGGTCGATGCCGTCGCCTGTGATCTCGCCATGATATCCTCGCGGCGTTGTGGCTTCTTCGGCTCCAGCGCTTCCGCTGCAATCATTTCGCCCGTGACTCGTTCCGCCTTCTCGATCAGCGGCTTGATGAGCCCGGCTTCGGGCAGGTTGCGCCAGTATTTCTTCGGCATCTCCTTCTGCATCGCCTTGGTCTTCAGGCGGGCCGGATTGAAGATACTCGCATAATAGGTGCGCCAGACTTCCTCGAGCCGGTCGCTCGATGGCGCCATGGATTTGTCGACGCCTGGCGAGAACGACACCTTGTGCCCGTCCCAATGCGCGCAGAGATCCGGCGTCAGGATCGACCACGCCATGTCGGCGAAGCGCCGCGCAAAGAACGGTGCTGCGAGTTCGACGATGTGATGCTCGGGTTCGAACCACGCCACGAAATGCGCCTTGGCATCGCGGCCGATCTCGCGGAAGCGGACAAAGGCATGCATCTTGTGCTCGTCGCGGCGGATCGCCTTGGCCATGCTTTCCAGTTTCGAAGTATCGGGATCGGTGGCCAGCTGGAGCAGGTCGTGATTGCTGCGCAGCCGCCACAGCATGCGATAGAGCAGGGCGAAGCGCTGGGGATCGCGATGCAGGATCACCTGCTGTGCGAGATCGACAAAATGCGCGGGGACATTGAAGGTGCCGCGCACCTCTTCGAGCGGTGCATCCTGTGTGGCCGGAAACAGCTCGGGCTCATCGCCGCCCGCAACGATCCACGTCACATCCTCTGGCGCGACGCCATTCATCGCCAGCAGTCGCGCCGCCTTGCGCCAGCCGTCGAAATCGGTCTCGCCATCGAGCGTGATGGTATGCATCGGCTCTCCGTTACCGCGCTTCTAGAAAGCGAAGCCCAATTGCTTGGCTTTCGGCTTGAAGCGTTCGGCCAGTTGCGTGCTGTCCAGCTGATGCACAGCTGGCCGGTGATCAGGAAGAACAATGAATGGCAGTGCCTTGTTCCGTGGGATATGCAGCCGGGCGAGATCGCCGACGCGGATCGAGGAAATCCGCCGCGTCTCGATGATCCGCTGCACGGCCCGCGCGCCAAAACCGGGCACGCGCAAAAGATCCTCGCGGCTGGCGCGGTTGATGTCGAGCGGGAAGCGGTCGCGATGGCGCAGTGCCCAGGCGAGTTTCGGATCCATATCGAGCGACAGCATGCCGTTGTCGCCAGCCACGATCTCGTCGGCGTCAAACCCATAGAAGCGCATCAGCCAGTCGGCCTGATAGAGCCGATGCTCGCGCATCAGCGGCGGCGCGCGCAGCGGCAACGAACGGCTGGCATCGGGGATCGGGCTGAAAGCCGAATAATAGACGCGCTTGAGATTGTAGGAGCCATAGAGATTGGCCGAGGTCTTGATGATGGTCGCATCATTGGCGCTGTCGGCGCCCACGATCATCTGCGTGCTTTGTCCCGCCGGCGCAAAGCGCGGCGCCGTGCGTCCGCGCGGCGTCGGCTTGGCTCCCTCGCGCGCTTCATCGAGCTTCAGCCGCAGGCGTCCCATAGTGCGACGGATCGCACGGACGTCCTTTTCCGGCGCCAGTTGTTTCAGGCTGCCTTCGTCCGGCACCTCGATATTGATGCTGAGCCGGTCGGCATATTTGCCGGCCTCGGCGATCAGCGCATCATCGGCTTCCGGAATCGTCTTCAGATGGATGTAGCCGCGAAAGTGATGTTCCTCGCGCAGTTTTCGCGCCACGGCGACCACTTGCTCCATGGTGTAATCGGCGCTGCGGATGATGCCGGAGGAGAGGAACAGGCCCTCGATGTAATTGCGCCGATAAAAATCCAGCGTCAGCTGCACCACTTCATCCACGGTGAAGCGGGCGCGGGTCACATTGCTGGAGGCACGGTTGACGCAATAGAGGCAATCGTAATTGCAGGCATTGGTGAGCAGGATTTTCAGCAGCGAGATGCAGCGGCCATCCGGCGCATAGGAGTGACAGATGCCCATGCCCGCATCGGTCGAGCCCATGCCCTTGCCGTTGCGGGAATCCCGCTTCTCGGTGCCGCTCGATGCGCAGGAAGCGTCGTATTTGGCAGCATCCGCGAGGATCTCCAGCTTGCGCTTCACGTCCATTCCAAATTCCTTCCAATACCGCCGCGAAAATTTGGGTCGCGATCCCGATTGACTCGTCCAAGCCTCTCGGCGTTATATAGAACACATCATGAACAAATGAGCCAGTCACGGGTTCATTGAAAGCCCATCACTGGCAAAGATTTTGAGGAGCGGCGCATGACCAGCGCACGCACGGACACGCTTGCGCGCCTGCGCGGCAGCATCGAACGGATCGAGGGGCATGAAGATACCACGCGCCTCGATCGCGTGGCGCTGGGCCATGCCGAGGCGGACAGCATGCTGCAAGGCGGCCTTGTGCGTGGAACCCTGCATGAGGTCTTCGCGCTGGAGACACGGCAGGTGGGCGCCGCGACAGGTTTCGTCGCCGGCATCGCCCAGCGCCTGACCAGAGGCAAACCGCTGCTTTGGATCCGTCAGGATTTCGTCGCCCGCGAAGGCGGTGCGCTGGCCATGAGCGGGCTCAAGGAGCTCGGCCTCGATCCGCGCCGCATCGTGCAGGTCGCGGCCGCCGATCACGAGATGGCGCTGCGTGTCGGCGCCGATGCGCTGGCCTGTGATGCGCTTGGTGCCGTGGTGCTCGACCTGTGGGGCGAAGTGCGTGCCTTCGATCTCGTCGCTAGCCGCAAATACACGCTCGCCGCGCAAAACTCCGGGGTCAGCTGCGTGATGCTGCGGACCTCCGCCTTGCCGATGGTGAGCACGGCGGAGACGCGCTGGGTGGTGCAGGCCGCGCGTTCGCCACCGACAGCGCCGTGGGAAGCCTGGGGTGCGCCGATCCTCGACACACAACTTGTTCGCAATCGCCATGGCCAGACCGGCCGATGGATCATGGAATGGAAATGTGATGAGTGCCTTTTCCGTGAAGCGGCGCATTCTGAGCCTGTGGCTGCCGCGCCTTCCGACCGACCGTATCAAGCGCCAGCGCGCCCGCAGCGGCGCGTTGCACGACGCGCATAGACCGCTCATCGTTGCTGCCAAGGAAAGCAATGCCTGGCAGATCACGGCGGTGAACGATGCTGCGGCAAAACTCGGCCTCGAGATCGGCATGCCGCTCGCCAATGCGCGCGCGGTCTGCCCCGATATCGATGTCTGCGATGCCGATCCTGTCGCCGATACCGACCTCCTGAATGCCATCGCCGACTGGTGCGACCGTTTTACGCCACTGGTAGCGCTCGATGCGCCGCATGGCCTGTTTCTCGACATCACCGGCTGTGCCCATCTGTTCGGCGGCGAGGCTGGCTTGATGGAGCAGCTCTGCGCCACGCTGACCAAGCAGGGTTTTAACGCCAGCGCCGCGATTGCCGGCACCGCAATCTGCGCGCGCACGCTCAGCCGCCACACACATGGCCGCATCGTCGCGGCGGGCGACGAGGCGAAGGCCGTAAAGCCATTGCCCCTGCATCCGCTCGGCGCCGATGAGGCTGTCATCCGCGGCCTGCGCCGCGCCGGCCTCAAGACCATTGGCGATGTCGCCGCACGCGGCCGCGCCGAAATCACCGCGCGTTTTGGCGCGGCTTTCACCGCCCTTCTTGAAGCCGCGCTGGGGCAGGGCGATAGCCCGATCTCGCCGCGCAAACCACTGCCCGATTACATCGTCGAAAAACGCTTCCCCGAACCCATTGCCACTGACGCTGTGATCACCACGACGTTGCATGCCCTGGCTGGCATGCTGATCGCGGCGATGGACAAGCAGGGCAAAGGCGCGCGCCTGCTGGAAGCCGCGTTCTTCCGCACCGACGGGGTGGTCCGTGTCATCGCCGCACAGACCGGGCAGGCGGTGAACCGCGTCGAGGTCATCGACCGCCTGTTCCGCGAGCGTCTCGATGCCATCGCCGATCCGCTCGATCCCGGCTTCGGCTTCGACATGATCCGCCTGTCGGCCAGCCATAGCGAAATCGTGGTGCAGCAACAGAGCGATCTCGACAGCCGCGTGCAGGACAATGACGAGGTGATCGGGCTGGTGGATCGTCTTTCGGCCCGCATCGGCCCGCGTCGTGTGCTCGTGCACCTACCGGTGGATACGCATATCCCGGAACAGGAAGCACATCCGATGCCGGCACAATGGGGGCTGATCGAAGCCTCGCTGGCGCCATGGCCGCTGCGCATCACCGGCGAGCCGCCGCTGCGGCCGCTGCGCCTGTTTGAACGGCCCGAGCCGATCGATGTCGCGCTCGCTGAAGTCCCCGATAAACCGCCGCAATCCTTCACATGGCGACGGATCAATCGCACTGTGCGCCGCGCCGAAGGCCCGGAACGTATTGCGATGGAATGGTGGCGTTCACAGGAGCCGCAGCCGACGCGCGATTACTTTCGCATCGAGGACGATATCGGGCAGCGGCTCTGGATCTTTCGCGATGGGCTCTATGGCGAAATCCTGGACAAGGAGGGGAAGCGCGTCGATCCAAAGTGGTTCGTCCACGGGATGTTCGCATGACCATTCCGGCCTATGCCGAACTCGGCATCACCACCAATTTCTCGTTTCTGCATGGCGGCTCGCATCCGCAGAACTATGTGCAGCAGGCGAGCGAGATCGGTCTGTCCACCATTGGCATTGCCGATCACAACACGCTGGCCGGCGTGGTGCGCGCCTATGATGAATTGGGAAACAAGGATATCTCGCATCCCCCACGGCTGCTGATCGGTGCGCGTCTCGTCTTCATTGACGGCACGCCCGACATCATCGTCTATCCCCGGGATCGTGATGCTTATGGGCGGCTGTGCCAATTGCTCAGTCGCGGGAAGCTGAAAGCGGACAAAGGCGAATGCCATCTCGCGCTGGGCGACCTGATCGACTTCGCCGAAGGGCAACTCTGTATCCTTTCCCTGCGGCATCGTTTCGACAAAGTCACGGCGCTCAAGACGCTGGAGCGTCTGACCCAGGCATGTCCGGCCAATGTGTGGCTCGCTGCCAGCTTTTGGCATCACGGCGATGACAAGCGACGTCTGGCGCGGCTCGAACGGATCGCGAGCACCGCCCGCGTGCCGCTGATCGCAACCAACGAGGTCCTTTATCACGCCTATAGCCAGCGACCGCTGCAGGATGTGTTGACCTGTATCCGCGAGAAGACGACGATCGACAAAATCGGCCGCAGGCTGCAGGCCAATGCCGAACGTCATCTCAAATCGGCCCCCGAGATGACGCGGCTGTTTCGCGACTATCCGGATGCCATTGCCGAGACGATCAGGTTTTCGGAGCGCATCATCTTCACGCTCGCCCAGCTCAAATACCAGTATCCTGACGAGCCCGTTCCGCCGGGAAAGACCGCGCAGGGGCATCTCGAAGACCTGACATGGGAAGGGTATCGCCGGCATTTTCCCGGCGAAGAGGATGTGAAACTGATCGCAACGCTCCACAAGGAACTCACGCTGATCAGGGAGCTCGAATATGCGCACTACTTCCTGACCGTTCACGACATCGTTCAATTCGCACGTGGCGAGGGCATTCTTTGCCAGGGACGCGGCTCGGCAGCGAATTCCGCCGTTTGCTACATGCTCGATATTACCTCGGTGAATCCTGCCGAAGTCGATCTCCTGTTCGAACGGTTCATTTCCAAGGAGCGGTTGGAGCCGCCGGATATCGATGTCGATTTCGAGCACGTCCGGCGCGAGGAGGTGATGCAATATGTCTATCGCCGCTACGGTCGCCACCGTGCCGCGATCATCGCCACCGTCATCCATTATCGCCCGCGCTCGGCGATCCGCGATGTCGGCAAGGCGCTCGGGCTGACCGAAGACGTCACCTCGGCGCTGGCAGACACCGTCTGGGGCAGCTGGGGCAAGGGTCTCAACGAGATGCAGGTGAAGCAGGCCGGTCTCGATCCGTCCAATCCCGCCATCGTGCAGGCCGTCGCGCTGGCGACGCAACTGATCGAATTCCCCCGACATCTGTCGCAGCATGTTGGTGGCTATGTGCTGACCCAGGATAATCTCGATACCTATGTGCCGATCGGCAATGCGGCTATGGACGACCGCACTTTCATCGAGTGGGACAAGGACGATGTCGACACGATGAAAATGATGAAGGTCGACGTGCTCGCTCTGGGCATGCTGACCTGCATCCGCCGCTGCTTCGAGCTGATCTTCCAGCATAAGGGACGACGTTATGAGCTGAAGGATATCAAGTCGAAGGACGACGATCCGGTCTATCAGATGCTTCAGCGTGGCGAGTCTCTCGGTGTGTTCCAGGTCGAAAGCCGGGCACAGATGAACATGCTGCCCCGCCTGAAGCCGCGAACATTCTATGATCTCGTCATCGAAGTTGCGATCGTGCGACCTGGTCCGATCCAGGGCAACATGGTGCACCCCTATCTGAAGCGAAGGGACCGAATTGAGAAGGTCACCTACCCATCTCCATCACCACAGCATGGCAAAACGGATGAATTGAGGAACGTTCTGCACAAAACGCTTGGCGTTCCGCTATTTCAGGAACAGGCGATGCGTATTGCCATTGAGGCCGCAAAATTCACGCCAGAAGAAGCCAATGGACTACGCCGGGCGATGGCGACATTTCGCAATGTTGGCACCATGCACACTTTCGAAGAGAAGATGGTGAACAGCATGGTTGCACGAGGTTATCCGAAAGATTTCTCGGTAAGCTGCTTTGATCAGATCAAGGGCTTCGGCAGCTACGGTTTTCCGGAAAGCCATGCGGCTTCTTTCGCACAGCTCGTTTATGTGTCGTCGTGGCTGAAACACTACCATCCCGACGTCTTCTGCTGTGGTCTCCTGAACTCGCAGCCGATGGGCTTCTATGCGCCGTCGCAGATCGTGCAGGATGCGCAGAAAAATCGGGTGACTGTAAACCCGATCGACGTCTCATACAGCCATTCGCAGAATACGCTGGAAGACATCGGAAGTGAGTATCACGCCGTCCGTCTCGGCTTCCGCCAGATCGATGGCTTCAAGTGGGCCGATTCTGATGAAGAGCGGCTGAGGCAAAGCAAGAAGAATCCGCCGCCTCCTTCAGAAGACTGGGGTGCCCGCATCGTCGAAGCACGCGAATTGCGTCCCTTCACCACATTGGAAGACTTTGCCCGCGATACCGGCCTGCCGAAGCGCGCGCTGATCATGCTGGCCGATGCCGACGCGTTCCGCTCCATCGGCCTCGATCGCCGGGCGGCATTATGGGCTGTGCGTCGTTTGCCGGATGACGTCGCACTGCCGCTGTTCGAGGTCGCGACGGCGCGCGAGCTGCCTGATGAAAACGCCGCTCCGTTGCCGCAGATGCCGCGTGCCGAGGAGGTCGTCGCCGATTACCAGACCATTCGCCTGTCGCTCAAAGGCCATCCGATGGAATTCTTGCGCGCGATGTTCACTGCGGAAAATGTCTCGACATGTGCGATTGTCGCTGCGTCTCCGAATAACACCCCGGCGCGCTGTGCCGGCGTCGTGCTGGTGCGGCAGCGGCCGGGTAGCGCAAACGGCGTGATCTTCATGACGCTGGAGGACGAAACCGGCATCGCCAATGTGGTGGTGTGGCCGAAGGTGATGGAGAAATTCCGCAAGGAAGTGATGGGCGCGCGGCTGATCTGGGTGGAAGGTCGTATCCAGAGCAGCAAGGAGAAGGTGGTTCATCTCGTCGCCGAGCGGTTGGTCGATCGTTCCGATGAGCTGCGATACCTGGCCAATGATGCGCTCGGCCCGCCGCGACGCATGCTGTCTGCCCCCGAGCCGCTCAATGACGACCGCCGTGAACATCCCGACAATCCCGCCCAGCGCATCCGCCACCCGCGCGATGTCCGTATCCTGCCGCGCTCGCGCGACTTTCATTGATCTCGTTCAGAAACCGTTCAGTCGTTGACCTGCAGGATGCGAATACGGTCTGCTGGCATGCATCAGCCACCGTTTCTCGGGCCAGACACCCATGCAGACGCCGCGCGACATGCTTGCCGAGCTGTGGACCGATCTGGGCGGCGAGCGCGCCGCGCTGGATCGCGTCGTGCTGACCGGTGACGAGCCCGCGCTGCCGTCCTCGTTCCGCACCGGTGCTGCTGCTCAAGTGTCGATCGCTGCGGCGGGTCTTGCCGCTGCGGAGATCTGGCGCGTGCGCAGCGGGCAGGCGCAATCCGTCGCCGTCGATATGCGCCACGCCGTCGTCGAATGCCGCAGCGAGCGCTATCTGCGCCGCGACGGCCATCCGCCACCACCCGCATGGGACGCGATTGCCGGCGTCTACAAGACCGGCGACGGCCGCTTCGTCCGCCTGCACACCAATTTCCCGCATCACCGTGATGCGGTCTGCTCCGTGTTGTCCTGCGCGCCCGAGCGCGATGCCGTGCAGGCCGCGCTGATGCAGTGGAAAGGCGAGGATTTTGAAACCGCGGCTGATGCGGCGGGCGGTGTCGTTGCGTTGATGCGCAGCCATGATGAGTGGATGGCGTTGCCGCAGGCGCAAGCGATCGCCGACCTGCCGCTGGTCGAGGTCACCAGGATCGGCGACGCCGCGCCAAAACCGTGGCCTGCCGGCGATCGTCCGCTGGCCGGCCTGCGCGTGCTCGATCTCTCACGCGTCATCGCGGGACCTGTTGCCGGACGTACGCTCGCAGCGCACGGCGCTGACGTGATGCTGGTCTCCAGCCCCAGGCTTCCCGCGATCCCGTGGCTCACCATCGATACAGGCCGCGGCAAGCAGTCATGCTTTGCCGATCTCGACACCGCGCAGGGCAGGGAGGCACTGCGCGGCCTGCTCGCCGACGCCGATATCTTCTCCCAGGGCTATCGCCCGCAATCACTGGCGGCGCGCGGCTTTGCGCCGGAGGATGCCGCGCGCATCAGCCCCGGCATCATCTATGTCTCGCTCTCCGCTTATGGCCGCGGCGGGCCATGGTCCGGGCGTCGCGGTTTCGATTCACTGGTACAGTGCGCCAGCGGCTTCAATCACGGCGAAGGGCAGGCAGGAGGCCTCGCGGGCCCAAAAGAGCTGCCGGCGCAGATGCTTGATCATGCGACCGGATACCTCATGGCTTTTGGCGCAATGATGGCAAGACTCCGTCAGGCGCGGGAAGGCGGCAGCTGGCATGTCCAGGTCTCGCTGGCGCGCACCGGAAAATGGTTATGGGAGATGGGGCGCCTTGAAAATGGCTTGAATGCGCCGGATATCGCCGGCGACGCGATCGCGGCGCTCGCGGAAGAGATGCCGTCAGGCTTTGGCCGATTGTCGGCTGTTCGTCATGCAGCCGTGCTAGGGGCCACCCCAACATATTGGGCTCATCCGGCGGTTGCGCTCGGATCTTGTCCACCGGTATGGGGGTCCGCAAAATAATGATTGCTTTGCGACCAAACGAAAGTTTAATCAAAAATGCGGGTCTGACCTGCGTTTTTTGATTGTCTCAACGTCCATATGCGCACTAATAGCGCGCATAATGAGACAAAACGCCGCGGCATAAGCGGACTCTCGATTTAAGGGCTCGGCAGGTGACGAACGTGAACCAGGGATCTTCGAAATTCAGCCGCAAGCAGCTGGTCGTCAGCGCTTGCGCGGCCGTCATTCTCGTCGCCGGCGGCTATGCCTATACGCAGCTCACCGGGGCGCCGCAGAAGCATTCCGACGTCTCCAGCCAGTCCCGCAAGAACCCGCAGCGCTATACGCCGAGCGCAACCGAATGGGCGAGCCTGACCATCGAGCCGGTGACGGTGAAGTCGTTCCGTTCGGAATCGGTCACCGAAGGCAAGATCGCCGTCGATGAAGACAAGTCCACGCCGATCTTCTCGCCCTATGCCGGCCGCGTCACGAAATTACTCGCCAAGCCGGGCGATCAGGTGGTCAGGGGCCAGCCGTTGTTCGTGGTCGAGGCTGCCGACACGGTCGGCGCGCAGAATGATTTCGTCGCCGCCGTCACCGCGGCGAACAAGGCGAAGTCGCAGCTCGATCTGGCCACGATCCAGGACAAGCGCGCCAAGGATCTGTTTGAAGGCAAGGCTGTGCCGCTGAAGGATTATCAGCAGGCGCAGGCGACCCTGTTGCAGGCGCAGAACGATCTGCGCACCGCGGATACTGCTCTTGAAGCCGCGCGTAACCGCCTGCGCATTCTCGGTCTCACGGAAGATGCGATCACTGCCTTCCAGGAGAAGGGCCGCATCAATCCGGAGACCACCGTGTTCTCGCCGCTCGCCGGCACCGTGGTCCAGCGCAAGGTCGGTCCCGGCCAGTTCATCAGCGCCGGCGCCAGCGACCCCGTCTTCGTGATCGGCGATCTCTCCACCGTCTGGCTCAATGCCTATGTGCGCGAGACCGAAGCAGCCTCGGTGCAGGTCGGCCAGGAAATGACCTTTACTGCGCTGGCGCTGCCGGGCCGCGTGATGACCGGTCGCATCGACTATGTCGCCACCGCGCTCGATCCCGCCACGCGCCGCCTGCAGGTCCGCGCCACGCTGAACAACAGCAACGGCCTGCTGAAGCCGGAAATGTTCACCACGGTGACGATCTATGCGCCGGGCGAGCAGCCGACCGTGGGCGTGCCGAAGACCGCGCTGATCTATGAAGGCGATCAGGTTCGCGTCTGGGTCGCCAATGACGACAAGACCATCGAGCTGCGCACCATCAAGACCGGCATGACCAATGCGGGCCTGGTGGAAGTGTTCGGCAACCTCCGGCCGGGTGAGAAGATCGTCACCCGCGGTAGCCTGTTCATCGATCGCGTGGCGTCTGCTAGCTAAGTTCCAGCTTCGGCTTTTCTGAAAGGTCCGATCTGGATGGATCGTCTCGTCTCTATTGCCGTCGACCGTCGTTTCCTGATGGTTGGCATGTTTCTCGCTGTGTTCATCGGCGGCATCTTCGCCTTTCAGCAGCTGAACATCGAAGCCTATCCAGATCCGACGCCGCCGATGGTGAACATCGTGACGCAGTCGCCCGGCCTCTCGGCCGAGGAGATCGAGCGTTACATCACGATCCCGATCGAAACGCAGGTTGCCGGCATCAAGAATCTGAAGACGATCCGCACGATCTCGCTTTACGGTCTGTCCGACGTCAAACTGCAATTCTCGTTCGACTATACGTATGATGAAGCGTTGCAGCAGGTATTGAACCGGCTGGCGCAGCTCGGCCAATTGCCCAACAACGCACAGCCTGGCATTTCGCCGCTGTCGCCGGTCGGTGAAATCTTCCGCTATCGGCTGGTCGGCCCGCCCAATTACAGCGTGCTCGATCTGAAAACGCTGCAGGACTGGGTGCTGCAGCGTCGTTTCCGCGCCGTGCCGGGTGTCATCGATGTCGTCGGCTGGGGCGGCAAGACCAAGACCTATGAAATCCAGGTCGATTTCAACAAGCTCGTCGCCTATGGCCTGACGCTGCCGCAGATGCTCACCGCGGTGGGCAATGCCAACATCAATGTCGGCGGCAACACGGTCAATATCGGCCCGCAATCAGCTGTCGTGCGCGGCGTCGGTCTGATCCGCTCGATCGACGACATTTCCAACACGATGATCTCGCAGACGGGTGGCAATCCGGTGCTGATCCGCGATGTCGCCACGGTTACGGTGGGCGAAAAGCCGCGGCTCGGCATTGCCGGCCTCAACAATGACGACGACATCGTCCAGGGCATCGTGATGATGCGGCGAGGCGAGAAGAGTTCGCCGACCATCGCCAATGTCGAAAAGGCAGTGCGCGCCATCAACAATGGCAATGTGCTGCCGCCGGGCGTGCGGATCGAACGTATCTATGACCGCAAGGATCTCATCGACATCACCACCCATACGGTGCTGCACAATATGGTGGTCGGCATCCTGCTGATCGTGTTCCTGCAGTGGCTGTTCCTCGGCAATCTGCGCAGCGCATTGATCGTCGGCGCCACGATTCCGTTCGCGCTGTTCTTTGCCGTCATCATTCTGGTCGCGCGGGGAGAGTCCGCGAATCTGTTGTCGGTGGGCGCCATCGATTTCGGCCTGATCGTCGATGGCACCGTCATCATGGTGGAGGCGATCTTCAGGCGATTGACGCAGACGACGCCGCTGTCGGATGCCGAGAAGAGCCACATATCCCCCGAGACCATCATGGGGATGAAGAAACACGGCATCCTCAGTGCGTCAGCAGACGTGTCGAGATCAATCTTCTTCGCCGCGGCGATCATCATTGCGGCCTTCCTGCCGCTGTTCACGCTGTCGGGCGTCGAAGGCAACATCTTCGGACCGATGGCGCGCACCTATGCCTACGCGCTGGCCGGCGGCCTGATCGCCACCTTCACCATTACCCCGGCGCTGTCGGCCCTGATCCTGCCAGCCCATGTGCAGGAGACCGAGACCTGGATCGTCCGCAAGCTGCATCACCTCTATATGCCGGTCCTGAACTGGGCGGTGAAGAGCCGCGCCGCGGTGATGGGCATTGCCGCTGCGCTGCTGGTCGCGACCGCGATCATGATCCGGCTGCTCGGCCTCGAATTCCTGCCGAAGCTGGAAGAAGGCAATATGTGGATCCGTGCCACGCTGCCGCCGACCATCTCGCTGCAGGAGGGCAATACCTACGTCAACGAAATGCGCCGCTTCATCCGCGAGCAGCCCGAAGTGGAATCGGTGGTGTCGCAGCATGGCCGTCCCGACGACGGCACCGACGCGGCTGGTCTGTTCAATGCGGAATTCTTCACGCCGCTGAAACCTGTCGCACAGTGGCCGGGGACGAAGGACAAGGACGAGCTCACGGCGCGTCTGCTCAAGGATCTGCAGACGAAATTCCCGGGCGTCGAATTCAACTTCTCGCAATATCTGCAGGACAACGTCTCCGAAGCGGTGTCCGGCGTGAAGGGCGAGAACTCGATCAAGCTCTATGGCAATGATCTGGAGACGCTGACCAAGACGGCGAACGAGATCAAGGACGTGCTGTCCACTGTACAGGGCGTCACCGATCTTGCGGTGTTCACCTCGCTCGGCCAGCCGACCATCCAGATCGATATCGACCGCGCCAAGGCCGCACGCTATGGCCTCGCGCCCGGCGACATCAATGCCACCATCAAGGTGGCGATCGGCGGCGACAGCGCCGGCGATCTCTATGAAGGCGGCAGCGATCGTCACTTCCCGATCGTGGTGCGTCTTGCGCCTGAATTCCGCCGCAGCGCGGAGGCGATCCAGAACCTGCGCATCGGTGCGCCCGGGCCGAACGGCACCATCACGCAGATCCCGCTCAGCGAGGTCGCCTCGATCAACCTGATCTCGGGCGCGGCCTATATCTATCGCGAGAACCAGGAACGCTACCTGCCGATCAAGTTCTCGGTGCGTGAACGCGATCTCGGCAGCGCGATCCAGGAAGCGCATGAGAAGGTCAATGCGCTGGTGAAGCTGCCGGCTGGCTCGCGCACCGAATGGGTCGGCGAATTCGGCAATCTGCAGGATGCCATCAAGCGCCTGTCCGTCGTGGTGCCCATCAGCCTGCTGCTGATCGGCGTGCTGTTGTGGTTCAATTTCGGCTCCATGGCCGACACGCTGTTGGCCATGAGCGTGATCCCGATGGCAGTGTTCGGCGGCGTGCTCGGCCTCTTCCTGTTCGGCATTCCATTCAGCGTCTCGGCGGCCATCGGCTTCATCGCGCTGTTCGGCATCGCCGTGATGGACGGCATCCTGATCATCTCGCAATACAACCAGCTCATCGATGAGGGCATGGAGCGCATCAAGGCGGTCATCAAGGCCGGCGAGCTGCAGCTTCGGCCGGTGCTCATGACCTGTATCGTGGCGGGTGTCGGTCTGTTGCCGGCGGCGCTGTCCGAAGGTGTCGGCTCCCAGGTGCAGAAGCCGCTGGCCGTGGTGGTGGTCATGGGCATGATGCTGGCGCCGCTGGTCATCCTCATCACGTTACCGGTGCTGATGACCTTCTTTGCAAAACGCACACGTCAGGCCTAACGACGGCTGTAACCTGTAGGGTGGGCACGCTTTGCTTTGCTCGCCCTACAAAATCCAGCATGGCCGGGATCAAAATCGCGGCTAGCTTGTTAGGATCGTCAAGCCGGGTTCCAACCGTTTCGGGGAAGCCGCGGCGGGTGTTTCTTTGTCAAAGTCTCAGGACGTGGCATTCTCCCGCTTATTGCCTGCGCGGATTGCCGCCAAGAGAGACTTGATGCTCACCACGACTGATCCCGTCGATCTCACCAATTGCGACCGCGAGCCGATTCATATCCCCGGCAGCATCCAGCCTTACGGTTGCCTGCTCGCTTGCGACGGCTCGGTGGGGATGGTGCGGCGGCATTCGGCCAACGCAGGTGCCATGCTCGGCATCTCCGGCGAGATCAATGACCGCCGTCTCGATGATCTCATCGGCGAGAAGCCAGCCCATGACATTCGCAATGCCATCGCCAAATGGGGCAGCCAGCAGCGCGCGGGCCTGCTGATCGACTTCAAGGTCGCGCATACCGACACGTCGTTCAATGTCGCCGTGCATCGCCAGCACGGCGTCAATATCGTCGAGTTCGAGCCCGTCGATCCCGTCGAGGCGACGCCGCCGCTGGAATTGTCGCGCCTCCTGATCGGCCGCATCGGCCAGTGCAACGACCTCGACATGCTGTTCGACAATGCATCGCGCCTGCTGCGTGGTGCGCTCGGCTATGACCGGGTGATGGTCTATCAGTTCGCCCATGATGGTTCCGGCCGCGTCATCAGCGAGGCCCGTCGCGGCGATCTGGAGAGCTTTCTCGGCCAGCATTTCCCGGCCAGCGACATCCCGAAACAGGCACGCATTCTCTATGTGCAGAACACCGTGCGCATCGTTTCGGATTCGTCCTGCGCGCGTGTCGCGATCGTGCCGGAGCGCGACAGCTCCGGCGAGCCGCTCGACCTGTCCTTCGCGCATCTGCGCAGCGTGTCGCCGATCCATTGCGAATATCTCCGCAACATGGGCGTCGGCGCGTCGATGTCGATCTCCATCATTCTCGATGGCGAATTGTGGGGGCTGATCGCCTGCCATCATTACGCGCCGCGCGCGCTGTCGATGGAGAAGCGCGTCGCCGCCGAGATGTTCGGCGAGTTTTTCTCCATGCAGCTCGCCTCGCTGATCCAGAAGCGCAAGCTCGCCGCCAGCGAACGTGCGCGCCGCTATCTCGACCAGCTGCTGCACAATGTCTCGCATCACGGCGATGTCGAGGATCTGCTCAAGAACAATATCCGCGATTTTCGCGAACTGATGCCATGCGACGGCGTCGGCATCTTCTTCAACGATAGCTGGACCGGCTTCGGCAAGGTGCCGCCGCCCGATGCCATTCCCGCGCTCATGGCGCTGGTGAATTCCGCTGCCGAAGGTCGCGTCTGGGCCACTAGCGCATTGTCGGATCGCTTGCCGGAAGCCGCTGACTACAGCGAGCTGGTCGCCGGCGTGCTGGCCGTTCCGCTGTCGCAATTGCCGCGCGACTATCTGCTGTTCTTCCGTAGCGAGGTCGCGCAGACCGTGAACTGGGCCGGCGATCCCAACAAGACCTACGAGACCGGCCCGCTCGGCGATCGCCTGACGCCGCGCAAGAGTTTTGAGATCTGGAAGGAGACGGTCGAACTGCAGTCCGAACCGTGGCTGCAGAGCGAGCGCGACACGGCGGAAGCCACGCGCGCTGCGCTGGTGGAAGTGGTGCTGCGTCACAACGAGCTGCTGGCCGATGAACGCCACAAGGCCGATCTGCGCCAGAAGATGCTCAATGAAGAGCTCAATCACCGCGTCAAGAACATCCTGGCGCTGATCAAGTCGCTGGTCTCGCATCCGGTGGAAGAGGGGCGCAGCATCGAGGATTATGTCGCCTCGCTGAAAGGCCGCATCCAGGCGCTGTCGCTCGCCCACGATCAGGTGATCCGCGGCGCCGGTGGCGGCGGGCTGAAGAGCCTGATCGATGCGGAGCTGTCACCCTATCGTGAGGCCGTGAAGGAGATCGATGTCGCCGGTCCCGAAGTGATGCTCGATGCCCGCGCTTATTCGGTGCTGGCGCTGGTGCTGCACGAGCTCGCGACCAATGCCGCGAAATACGGCGCCTTGTCGGTGAGCCTCGGCTGCCTGTCGCTGAGATGGCAACGGCTCGACAGCGGCGATTGCGAGATCCGCTGGCTGGAAAGCGATGGTCCCATCGTCAGGCCGCCGTCGAAGCCGGGTTTCGGATCGATGCTGATCGGCCGCAGCATTCCCTATGATCTCGGTGGCGAGAGCGATGTCGATTACGATCCCGCCGGCACGCGCGTGCGTCTGCGGATTCCGGCGCGCTTCGTCACCTGGCCGGCGCCGGCGGCGGCGCGCACGCGCCAGGCCAAGCGCATCGACGAGCGCCCGGTGGCCTCCATGCGCGGGCTCGATGTGCTGATGGTCGAGGATCAATTGCTGATCGCGATGGATGTCGAGACCATGCTCGCCGGCGAGGGCGCCGCGCGCGTCGAGACGGCCGCATCAGTGAAGGAGGCGCTGGCACTGCTCGCAAGCTTCAAGCCGGATGTGGCGATTCTCGACGTCAATCTCGGCAATGGCAGCTCGATGCCCGTCGCGCATATGCTGAGCGAACTCGGCGTGCCGTTCGTATTCGCGACAGGCTATGGCGAGACCAGCCTCATTCCGGCGGCGCTCGATGCCGTGCCGGTGATCCGCAAGCCGTATGACCTGACCTCGCTGGTAACGGCGCTCGGTGCTGCGATCGCGCGGAAACTGTAGGGTGGGTAGAGCGAAGCCAGACCCATCAGAGGAAGTCGTCGCGCGGTTCGGCTGATGGGTTTCGCTTAGGCGCTGTGCGCCTGCGCTCTACCCATCCTACGAAATCACTACTTCCCGTCCGGCGTGCGCAGGCCGTGCCAGGCGTCGCGCACCTGGTGATAATGCACTTCCGGCAGATAGTCCGGTGTCTTCAGGTTGAGCGTCTTGACGTCGAGGCGGCCGATGGCGCTGAGCAGCGCATAGGAGGCGATCACGCGGTCACGCTGCGCGCCGATCAGGCGGGCCTTGGCCAGGATCAGATCCTGCTGGGCGTTCAGCACTTCGACCGTGGTGCGCTGGCCGCCTGCGGCCTCGCGCTGCACGCCCTGCAACGCCACGCCTGCGCCACGCACTTCGGCCTCGGCGGCGCTCACGGCGGTCTTTGCGCCTTCATTGGACACCCACGCGCCGATCGCGGCGGTGCGGGCCTGATTGCGGACCATTTCCAGCACCAGCCGGCTCGCCGTCGACAGTTGCTTGGCCTGCCGCGTCTGCGACGCGCCCAGGCCGCCGTCATAGATCGGCGCATTGAGCTGGCCGACGATGGAGGCCTGGTCGGTGCCATAGGTGCCGAGGGTCGGATCGGCCTGGCTCGATTTGCTGGCGCTGCCCTGCAGCGTCAGCGTCGGCAGCAGGCTGCCTTCGGCAACCTTGATCGATGTGGTCGCCACATCGACGTCGAATCCGGCGGCCAGCACGGCCGGATGGCCCTTGAAGGCAAGCGCGATCGCATCCTCGCGGCCGCGCGGCAGCAGGCGGTCGATCGGCTCCGCCGGGCTCAGGCGGCTCGGCATCACGCCGACGATCTGGGCATAGGTGGCCTGGCTGATGGACAGTGCGACTTCGGCGGCGTTGAGGTCGGCCTGGCCGCGGGCAAGGCGGGCTTCCGCCTGCGACGTATCGGTCGGCGTCACGTCACCGGCATTGAGGCGCTTCTTGGCAATGTCGAGCGTCTCGCGCAGAGCGGTGACGTTGGAACGCTGCGCTTCCACCAGCGACTGGTTGGCGAGCACGTTCATGTAAACGGTGACGGCATCCAGCAGCACGCCCTGGCCGACATTGCGCAGCGCCTCGCGGCCCGACTGCACCTGGAATTCGGCGATGCGGACACTGTTGGCTGTGCGGTTGCCGTTATACAGCGTCTGGGTGACGGTGACGCCGATGGTCCACGGCTTCAGGGTGGCGCCCTGAATCGTATTGTCCGGCAGCAGGTTGCGTACCGCCTGCAGGCCGTAGCTCAGCGTCGCCGCGACCTGCGGGCGATAGCCGGCCATCGCCTGCGGAACGTTCTCATCGGTGGCGCGCTGGCGCGCGCGCTCGCTGTTGAGTTGTGGATTGGTCTGGTAGGCCTTGACGAGTGCATCGGCGACGGTTTCAGCGCGTGCGTCCGCAATGGCGAAGACGCTGCAGCCGATGAGTCCCAGGGCCGTTCCGGCTCGCAGCACGTTGCGTGCGACGCGGCCCTTGCTTACGCGATGACTGGTCATTTTATCCCAAAGCGATCTTCGGATATCCGCCCCCGCTGACATCCACTCAACTGTTTAGAGGGCGTTGCCAACAGTGGCAAACACTCCGGCGAAGAACCTCCGGGCTTTCACGCGTTCCCCACAGGGCATTTCGGGGCCCTGATCTTCTCGATTGTTCAAGACCCTAGCTGCATCGAACAGGCGATGGAATGCGACGACGTGACCGCTCAATTCGCGCGCGGCTGTTGCATGATGGGCACATTCGCAGTTACTCGCAGGGTGGTACCCACTTCCGGTCCGCGCTGTTCAATCGGGATCCTCATGCCGACAATTTTTTCCGACCCTGATGACATCGTCGAGGACATCATTCGCGACGTCGGCACCAGGCTCGTGGTCGGCTTGCCGCTCGGTCTCGGCAAGGCCAATCACATCATCAATGCGCTGTATCGGCGCGCCGTCGCTGATCGCAACATCGATCTGACATTCTTCTCGGCGCTGACGCTCGAAAAGCCGCGGCCGTCGAATGAACTCGAGAAACGCTTCATCGGTCCGGTGATCGATCGTCTGTTTGGCGGCTACCCCGATCTCGACTACGCAAACGCCATCCGCAAGCGCGAATTGCCAGATAACATCAGGGTCAACGAGTTCTTCTTCCTCGCCGGCAAATGGCTGCGTGTCGCCGACGCGCAGCAGCACTATATTTCCGCGAACTACACCCATGCCGCGTCATATCTGCTGGCACGCGGGCTCAATGTCATCACGCAACTGGTGTCAAAGCGCGTCGTCGATGGCCATGCGCGCTACAGCCTGAGCTGCAACACCGACACCACGCTCGATCTGATGCGCGCACGTGCCGAAGGCCGTGCATCATTCAAGCTGGTCGGTCAGGTGAATGCCGAACTGCCTTACATGCCGGGGCAGGGGGATCTCGCCGGTGATGAATTCCATGCGGTGCTGGAAAGCCCGGACGTTGAATTCCCGCTGTTCGCGCCGCCGTCGGAACCGGTCAGCGATACCAAATACGCCATCGGCCTCCATGCGGCGGGACTGATCCGCGATGGCGGCTCGCTGCAGATCGGCATCGGCCAGATCGGCGATGCGCTGGCACAGGGGCTCATCGCACGCCATCGCGACAATGCCGCGTTCAAGGCGACGATGCAGCGGCTGGCACCGGGCGTTGCCGTGCGCAGCGAGCCGTTCGAGCGCGGCCTTTATGGTGTCAGTGAAATGCTGTTCGAGGCATTTCTCGGCCTGATCGAGGCCGGCATTCTGAAGCGCGAGGTCGACGGCACGATTCTGCACGCGGCCTTTTTCCTCGGACCGAAAGCATTTTATCAGTCCCTGCGCGACATGGCACCGGAACGTTTGGCGAAAATCCAGATGACGCCGGTGTCCTTCACCAACGAACTCTATGGCGACGAAGCCGCGAAACGCCGTGCGCGCGTCGATGCCCATTTCGTCAACAACACCATGATGGCGACCTTGATGGGCGCTGCGATCTCCGATGGCCTCGATGACGGTCAGGTGATCAGTGGCGTCGGCGGCCAGTATAATTTCGTCGCGCAGGCTTTTGCGCTGGAGGGGGCGCGGTCGATCCTCACGCTGGAAGCGACGCGGCCGGGCAAGGCGCCGTCGTCCAATATCCGCTGGTCCTATGGCCACCAGACCATCCCGCGACATCTGCGCGATATGTTCGTGACGGAATACGGCGTCGCCGACCTGCGCGGCAAATCCGATGCGGATACGATCGCGGCCATGCTGGAAATCGCCGACTCCCGTTTTCAGCCGGAACTGATGCGGCAGGCCAAGGATGCGGGCAAGTTGCCCAGACAATTCGAGCTCGCATCCGCACATCGCGACAACACACCGGAGCGGATTGCCAAGGCCTTGAAGCCGGCGCGCGATGCCGGTCTGCTGCCGATGTTTCCGTTCAGCAGTGATTTCACCGATGTCGAACAGCGTCTGATTCCGGCGCTGCAGATGTTGAGCGCGGCGGTGAAGGTGCCGTCGAAGCTCGCTGGATTGTTCTGGGAAGGACTCACCTCGTCACCGGGCGCGAATGACGAAGCCTGTCTCGCACGCCTGAAACTCGAAAGGCCCGCCACCATGCAGGAACGGGCCTATCGGTTGTTGGTCTTGGCAGCGCTGAAGCGCAGCCGCGCTTAGCGGTTCTTGTTCACCGGCTTCCGCTTCTCGATGAACGCGGCCATGCCTTCGCTGCGGTCTTCCAGCGCAAAGGTGGCGCGGAATAGGTCGCGCTCGACCTTGAGGCCTTCGGCCAGCGAGGTTTCCAGCGAGCGATTGACGGCGCTCTTGGCCATGGACGCCACCGGACGCGACATCGCGGCGATCTTCTCGGCCATGGCGATCGCTTCTTCCATCAGCTTGTCGGCAGGCACGACACGGCTGACGAGGCCGGAGCGTTCGGCTTCCGCGGCATCCATCATGCGGCCGGTGAGGCAGAGGTCCATCGCCTTCGACTTGCCGATGGCGCGGGTGAGGCGCTGGGTGCCGCCGATGCCGGGAATGGTGCCGAGGGTGATTTCGGGCTGGCCGAATTTGGCGGTGTCCGAGCAGATCATGATGTCGCACATCATCGCCAGCTCGCAGCCGCCGCCGAGCGCATAGCCGGACACGGCCGCGATGGTCGGCTTGGTGCAGGTGGCGACGCGGTCACCGCCGATCTGGGTAAAGTCCTTTGAGAACATGTCGATGAAGCCCTTCGGCTGCATCTCCTTGATGTCGGCGCCGGCGGCGAAGGCCTTCTCGCTGCCGGTGACGATGATGCAGCCGACAGAGTCGTCAGCTTCGAGATCGTCGATGGCGACTTTGATCTCGCTGAACACGCCGAAGGAGAGTGCATTGAGCATCTTCGGGCGGTTCAGGGTCACGATGCAGACGGCGCCTTTGCGCTCGACGAGAATGTGTTCGAAGCTGCTCATGTTTCATCCCGCGGATCTGTTGATTGCGGCCACCGGAGCCGGCGACCGCGCGCAATCTGCCCGCTCACAGGATGAGGTTCAAGCCATAAACATTCGCGCTGCGGAGGCCAGCGTAAGCAGCCCGCCCATGGCGATGAACACCTTGCCGATCATGGAGGTCTGCTCCCACGGCTTGCTGTTCTCCACGGTCGCAGCGGGTGCCGGCGTGTCGATGGTGGCCTTGGCGAGGGTGAGGGGCGGCTTGTCCTCAGCGGCGCGGTCGAGGTCATTGATCTGGTCGGACGCGACTACGTCGGCGGCTGGCGCGTGGTTCTCGGCGTCGGCAGTGGCGTGCGGTTCGGGCTGGGCGTCCATCTGGCTCAGCACATTCCCGGCCTTGGCGGACATGTTGTAGGTGTCGGTGGGCTTGGCATCATTGGCCCACTGCGCATTCGCATTGGCGACGGCGGGAGTCATGCTGTCGTCCTGCGTGGGCTTGAGGTCGTCTGCCTTGGCCTTCTGCTTGGCGGCCTCCTGCTTGGCGGCCTCTTCCTTGGCAGTCTCTTCCTTGGCCGGCTTCTTCGCCTTGGCGTGGCGCACGGCCTTGCGGGATTTGCTGGCCGACTTTTTCGGATGCAGACGGGTCGGCTGGCCCGGTTCGGCGGCCACGACACCCGTGGCGGTGCCGACGGCAGCGGGTTGGTCAGGCGCCTGGGCGGCTGTCTGCGCGGCGGCCTCGCTGGCCGGGAACAACGACGCGGATGCCCACAATCCCGCCGCGAAAATCCATGCGGCGTGCCCGGTGGTGTTGAATCTCATCATAGTCTCCCCAAGGATACCCGCCCCTTCGGGTCCATAAGGAAACTGCGCAGGTGACCACATGGGGGCAGAAAAGGGGAATCTTCGCGCTCGTTTTCGCCATGATCGGCCCGAGGCTGGTTTTCGGCACTGGGATGCCGCAGGGCAAAGGTGCTATGAGCCGCACTGCACGACCTGAAACCGCGCCGGCCATTGCCCGCGGGTCACGGTTCTGTGATCTCACCGTGGCGGATGTAACACTCTGATCCCACCGCCGAAATGCCATCAGGAGCGCGCGTGCGCGGACGTGACGACGACGAATGGACGGGTCTGATGCAATCGGCCATGGCCGGTGACGGCGCGGCCTATCATCGCCTGCTGAAGTCGGTCACCCCCGTCTTGCGCGCGGGTGCGCGGCAGGGTTTGTCGCGCGCCGGACAGTCGCCTGACCAGGCCGAGGATATCGTGCAGGACATTCTACTCGCGGTGCATCTGAAACGGCATACCTGGGACGCCAACGCGCCCTTCGCGCCATGGCTGTTCGCGATTGCGCGCAACAAGCTGATCGATGCGCTGCGCAAGCGCGGTCGGCGTGTCTTCGTCGACATCGACGATTTCTCCGAGACGCTGCCGAGCGAGCCGCCCGCCGAACCGCTGCCCACGGTGGATATCGCCAGCCATCTCGGTGATCTGCCGCCGCGCCAGCGCGACGTGCTGCAGTCGATCGCCGTCGAGAATGCCTCGATCCGGCAGACCGCCGAGAAACTGTCGATGACCGAAGGCAATGTCCGCGTGGCCTTGCATCGCGGGCTTGCCAGCCTCGCGGCGAAATTGCGGGAGGATTGATGATGGATACCGACCGCCTGATCAGCGCGCTTGCTGCCGACAATGCTCACCGTCCGCCACCGGTGCGCACGCAACTCGCCATGGCTCTGCTTGTCACGCTACCGGTGGCGGCGGCGATGATGCTCGTCACCATCGGGCTGCGTCCCGATTTCATGGCGGCGATGCGCAATCCGTTCTTCGATCTGAAATTCGTCGTCACGCTGGCGCTGGCAATCCCCGCCATCGTCATCAGCGTGCATCTGTCGCGGCCGGAAGCGGTGCTCGGCCGCTGGGTGTGGCTGCTGCTGCTGTCGCCCTTCATTCTGGTCGGTGCGATCATTGCCGAGATGATGATGCCGCAGCGTTCGCCGATGATGACGCGGATGATGGGGAAGGGCGCGACGCTGTGCACGGTAGCAATCTCGCTGTTCTCGCTGCCGATCCTCGGTGCCGCATTGCTGGCGCTGCGACAGGGCGCAACCACGCGTCCCGCTTTCGTTGGCGCACTGGCGGGGATGATGTCGTCGGGATTGGCCGCGACCGTCTACGCCGCGCATTGCACCGACGATTCGCCGCTCTTCGTAGCGGTCTGGTACACCATCGCGACAGTCATGGTGACGGCGCTCGGTGCTTTCGCGGGTTCACGCGTGCTGCGGTATTGATGCATCGCACGCGCGTTCCCGCTCCCTAAGACTTTCACAAACTCCGCGCGACTTCCGTAGCCGCTCGTTACCCAACGAGCCCGTAGGTAGCATCCTCCCTGCAACAACCCGCATAACTTGTCGTTCTTGCTTCACGTCAGACCAAGCGTGGAGCTTTCCCTCATGACGACACTTCTGAACGGAAGCGATAACAACCGGCTTGCCGAAGTGCTGGCCGGATCGGCGGCATTGTTATCCGGAACCAGCGCCGACGCCGCGTCGCAATTGTCACTGAACGCATTGCTGAGTGACGAGGCGATCTCGACCGATGCAAGTGTGGATGCCACGGCGACGGCGGATACCCATACGCTGCTCGATCCCATCCATCTCGATCTTGCGGCCAATGCCGGTGCGGAGGCGCCTGCTCCCGAGATGTCCAACCTTCTCGGTCTTGGCGATATCCTCAAGATTGAACCGGATTCCCAGCTCGATCTGACGCATCTCATCCAGCCCGCAACCGATGCCGTGCAGAATGTCGTCAGCGACCTGCATCTGCCGACAGATCTGCTCGGCGATCAGGGCAATCTCATTCAACTGCCCGCCGATCTCGCGCAGCAACTCACCGACACCGTCGCGCAGGGTAGCGGAAGCCTGCTGCCCGCCGCCGCGGACGGCCACGCCGACCCCGTGGCGGGCCTGTTGAGCACGCCCATGGGATTGCTCAATGGCGGGCTGTTGAATGGTGGGCTTCTGAGTGGTGGCCTTGGCGAGACGATCGAGCATGTCGGCGAGACCGTCGGCTCCGTCGTGCACTCGCTCGATGATCTGCTCGGCAATACCGGCCTGCTGGATCCGGTCGCCGATCTCGTCACCGGCGTGACGAGCAGCCTTCATGAGCTGCCGATCCTCGGCAATCTGCTCGGTGGCGCGTCCGGAGACGAGGGCGGCTCGCAGGGTGGTCTGCTCGGCGGTATCCTCAACATTCCGAGCCTCGGCGGTGCCGGCACCGACTCGCTGACCGGAACACTGCTCGGGCCGCATGGCCTTGTCGGCGGTCTGCTTGGCGGCGACTTGCTGGGCGGCGAGGCGGCCCACGACACAGCGGCCGCTACCCATGAGACTGCGCCGCTCGATCTCGTTGCGGGGCTCACCGACGCGCTCACCGGCGATCACGGCGTGCTCGATCTGCACGGCGCACACATCATCTGAGCCTGACAAAACCGGGAGAGGCATCCATGCCTCTCCCATCGTCCCGAGCACATCCCCCATCACCCGGTGCGTTAGCCGAGAGGATGTCAATGAGTGGTCTGCGTTTCCGGCCGTCTGCCTTGCCGGCCCCAATTCGTTCTGCCCTTGGCGAAACCCGTATTGCCCTGACTGCGGTTGCGAGTGCGAGCTTCATCGTCAATCTCCTGATGCTGGTCGGCCCGCTGTTCATGCTGCAGGTCTATGACCGCGTGCTGCCAAGCCGCAGCATGTCGACGCTGATCGGCCTGCTGCTGATCGCGGTCATGCTGCTCCTGATCCAGGCCGCCGTCGACGTCATGCGCAGTCGCTTGCTCGCGCGCATGGGCGAAGGCTTCGACCAGTCCCTGCGCGGTCCCGTCTTCGATTGCGTGCAGCATCAGGCGCTGACAAAACCCGGCACCGACGGTCTGCAGAACATCCGCGATCTCGACACCGTGCGCGGCTTCATGTCCGGCAGCGGTCTGATCGCCGCCTGCGACCTGCCATGGACGCCGCTCTATATTCTCGTCTGCACGCTGTTTCATCCGCTGATGGGTGCCGCAGTCGCTGTCGGCGCCATCATGCTCGGTGCCATCACCTGGGCATCGGAAACGTTTAGCCGAAATCCCACGCAAGCCTTGGTCGGCCTCGCCACTGCGCGGCGGAGCCTGTCGGAGACGGTCTTCAGCCACGCCGAGGTCGTGCATGCGCTCGGCATGAAGCGGCGCATGGGCGATCTCTGGGGCGAGCGGACGGACGCATTTCTCGACGGCCAGCGCACGACCTCCGATCTCACCGGCGGCTTCGGCAGCGCGTCGCGTTTCCTGCGCATGATCCTGCAGTCCGGCGTGCTGGCGCTCGGCGCCTGGCTCGTCATCAATCAGCAGGCCACGCCCGGCGTCATGCTCGCCGCCACCATCCTGTCGATCCGTGCTCTGGCGCCGATCGAACTCGCCATCGCCAACTGGCGCAATTTTATCGCCGCCCGCGCAAGCTTCCAGCGGCTCTGCGACTCACTGGCCGCATTGCCGGCGAAGAAAGCGCCGGTCGATCTGCCGAAGCCGACGCGGCAGCTCCGCGTCAATTCCGTCAGCCTCACGGTGCCGCGTGCCGAAGCGTTGGTGCTGCATGATGTCAGCTTCGCACTGCAGGCCGGCAGTGCCGTGGCGATCGTCGGCCCGAGCGGGTCCGGCAAGTCCACGCTGGCGCGGGCGCTGGTCGGGATCCTGCCGCCGGTGCGCGGCGTCATCCGCATCGACGGCGCAGCACTGGCGCAATGGGATCAGCAAGCGCTCGGCGCCTCCACCGGCTTCCTGCCGCAGGATGTCGCGCTGTTTCGCGGCACCGTGGCGCAGAACATCTCGCGCTTTGCCGCGGAGCTCGATGCCGAGCGCCTGCTGGCCGCTGCACAGCAGGCCGGCGTGCATGATCTCATCCTGCGGCTGCCCAATGGCTACGAGACCGAAGTGGGCGAGGGCGGGTTGATGCTATCCGGTGGCCAGCGCCAGCGCATCGCGCTTGCGCGTGCACTTTACGGCGATCCCTTCCTCGTGGTGCTCGACGAGCCCAATTCCAATCTCGACAGCGAGGGCGAGCGTGCATTGGTGCGCGCCATTGCCGGGGTAAGGCAACGCGGCGGCATCGTCGTGGTAATCGCGCATCGGCCGGCACTGCTGGCGGTGGTCGATCACATGCTGGTGCTCAATGAAGGCCGGCAGCAGGCGTTCGGAAAGACGGATGCCGTCCTGCCGCTGCTCGCGCCGAAACAGGCGGCGCAGCCGGCCGAAACCATCGAGGAGCCCGCGCCGAAGCGCGCCGGCAGGAAGCGTGCGGTGGCCCATGACTAAGGATGTCGCGCGCAACAGGCAGTCGATCCGTCGACACATGATGGCGGTGGGCGGCGCGGCGGTCTTCATGGTCGCCAGCATGGGCATCATGGGCGCGGCCACCGACATGTCCGGCGCCGTGATCTCGAATGGCTCGCTGGTGGTGGAGTCCAGCGTCAAGAAGGTGCAGCACCCCGCCGGCGGCGTGGTGAAGAACCTGCTGGTCACCGAAGGCATGCGGGTCAATAGCGGCGACCTCCTGATCCGCCTCGACGAAACGGTGGCGCAAGCCAATCTTTCCGCCGTCACCAAGAGCCTGTGGGAGCTGGAAGCGCGCCGTGCGCGGTTGCAGAGCGAGCGCGACGGGCTCGCAGAGATCGTGTTTCCGGAGGAGATCGCCGCACTTCCCGAGGACTCGCCGGCGCAGGTGATCATGATCGCCGAGCGGCGCTTCTTCCAGCTCCGTCGCGACGCGTCGGATGGCCAGCGGCATCAGTTGCGCGAGCAGGTGTCGCAGCTCAAGGAGCAGATCACCGGTCTTGAGGATCAACTGACCGCGAAGAAGCAGGAAGCCGACTTGCTCGCCAAGGAACTCGTCGGTGTCGAGCAGCTGTGGGAGCAACGCCTGGTCTCGATCACGCGTCTTGTCACCTTGCAGCGAGACTCCGCACGTCTGCTCGGCGAGAAGGGGCAGCTCACCGCCTCCATCGCCCAGGCCAAGGGCAAGATCTCCGAGACCGAACTGAAGATCCTGCAGATCGATCAGGATTTCCGCAGCGAGGTCGCCAAGGAGCTGGCCGATGTGCGCGCCAAATACGCCGAGACCTTCGAGAAGAAGGTGACGGCGCGTGATCAGGCCGAGAAGCTGGAAATCCGCGCGCCGCAGACCGGCGTGGTGCACGATCTCAACGTCCATACCGAAGGCGGCGTCATCTCGGCCGGCGAGACCGTGATGATGATCGTGCCGGATACAGACAGCCTGATCGTCGAGACCCGCGTGCAACCGCAGGAGATCGACCAGGTCAAGCTCGGTCACAATGCGGTGCTGCGCTTCACCAATTTCAACCAGCGCACCACGCCGGAAATCGATGGCGAGGTGTCGCGCATCGGCGCCGATATCTCGCGCGAGGACAAGACCGGTCCGACCTACTTTGTCGTGCGCATCACCATCGGCCAGGACCAGATCGCGAAATTCAACGGCACCAGGCTGATGCCCGGCATGCCGGTGGAAGTCTTCATCCGTACCGGCGAGCGGACGCTGCTGTCCTATCTGATGAAGCCGATGGCCGACCAGATGCACAGGGCGTTCAGGGAGAAGTGACCAGGCACTGATCTCTCGTCGCGTCGGCCATCCTGTAGGGTGGGCAAAGGCGCACTTGCGCCGTGCCCACCATCATGTGCCGAGCAAGCAAGGTGGGCACGCTGCGCTTTGCCCACCCTACGGCAACAGCACCTCACGCCGCTGACGTCTTCGCCGCGTTTCCCAGATGCCGCTGATAGCTCATGATGATCTCGTCAAAGGTCTTGTCGGCCACGACGCCGACCGACGGCGCGCGCGTCGAAATGAATCCCTTCGGCCAGCCATCAACGATCTTCTTCAATTCCGCATCAGGCTCGAATGTCACGCGCGGCGCCACCTCGGCCACGATGTTCAGTGCATTGACGATATCTTCCATGCTCACCGTGAGCGCGGGTTGGTTGAGCACGCGCTTGCCGCGCAGCGCGGCCGTATCCGCATCCTGCAGCGTGATCAGATTGCGCACCACCGTATCCACCGAGACAACAGGCACCTTGGTGTCCGGCCGCAGTGGGCACACGGTCGGCTGGCCGGCGACGCTGTCGCGCACCATGCCGGCGATACGGTCGGACACCGACTGGGTCGGCGGGCCCGGATGCACCAGCACGATGGGCAACCGCAGCGCGCGCGCATCGATCAGGCCATGGCGGGTCGCATCCGCCAGCATCAGTTCGGCAATGGCCTTGTGCGTGCCATAGGACGTCTGCGGTTTCTGCAAATGATCGTCGTCGACATTGTCCGGCAGCAAGCCACCGAACACGGCGATCGAGCTGGGGAAGAGAAAGCGCGGCGGTGCCGCCTTGTTGCCGACGGTGTCGATCAGATTGGCCAGCGACGACACATTGACCGCAAGTGCTGCCGCGGGGTCTTCCTCCGCAGCGCTGGTCAGCACCGCTGCCAGATGAAACACGCAATGCGGCTTCCATGCGGCGATCGCCGTGCGGGTGTCGTGATCTGAAATATCCGCCTGCATGCGTGTGAGCCGAGGATCGGATGTGGCTGGCAGATGGGTGTCGAGCAGCAGGATCTCGTCGATCCGTTCGCTCTCGCCCTTGGCGTTCTTGAGAGCGCCAGCCTGCAGCAGTGCCGCGGTGAGTGTCGTGCCGATGAAGCCACCGGCACCAGTAATCAACACACGCATGGAGCCCGCCCTGTTGTCGTGTCGTGGATGCAGCGTTGATCGCCGCGATTGCGCACCACTATCAACGCCTGCGCGGGCAAGTCGATGCCTGCTGCGCGAATGGCAGGTCAGCGCAATTGGTGTTGCAGCGGGGAAGGATGCGGCACAGACTGCCGCGCGGGCGACGTCGCGCGCGCGGCCGCTTACGCGACGGATGCGTCGGCCGTCGCCTGCTGCATGCGATGGAAGCGCAGCACCTGCTGTGCGGTGGAAGGACGCAGGCGTTCGTAAGTGTCGCGATCGGCAATGTTTTCGGACAGCGGCTGGTTGGCCAGTCGCTGCCGCATGTCGATGACGGCCTTGACTGTGGGCCATGAAAAATTGGCAACCTTCGACAGGATGAGGATGCCTTCGTTGCTCGCCTCGATCATCATGGCCTCGACCACCGACACCGACACATGGGTCAGGCATGCGATCGCCGCATTGGCCTCGTCGAATTTGTCATTGGCGGCGAATTTCGCCACCTCGTTCTCGTCGAGGCGGCCGTCCTTGTGAAGCAGACGCACCAGTTCGTGCGAAATCGCCGCATCCTCGCTCATGGTGGCAGGCGCCGCCTGCCGCGTTGCTTTCTGGACGGCGGAGTTGATTTCGCCGGCCAGTTTCGGATTGGCCGCCGCCATGCGCGCACGAACGGATGCAGAGGCCTGGCTGATCAGCTTAAGCATGTGATGGCGCGGCATCGACGGACGCATGGCGACGCAGGTGGCGATGCCCTCGCTGCTCCCGGCGCGCTGCACCAGCCTGTCATAGCCGCGCTCGGAAAACGACGCGCCCTGATTGTTGACGGTGCTCATGACCACGTCGTCATTGCCGCGCTCGACCAGGATCTCGGTGACGGCGCCGCTCAATGTCTTGCGCGTTGAGATCGCCATCAGATGCCCCTGGCTCTTGGTACGGGCATTCTCGATCAGCGCGTGTTCGTCGAGCTGGTTCGACTGCGACAGCAGCGGCGCAGCCACTTCCACGAGGTCGTCGAAAGCGAGGCTGCGCACCGCGCGCGGTGGTGCATTGCTGGCGGGGCCGAGACGCCCGGCGAGCAGAATTTTTGTTTCCGCCTCCAGATGCTCGATCAGACATTCGAAGACGTCATCGAACACAGCGATCTGTGCCGCCGAATAGTCGGCCGCGTGATCGATGAAAAGGTCGGTGACCTGACGCAGCATGTCGACACGGCGCGCAACATTGCCATGCGCCAGGGCGGTCTGGAGATCGTCGAGCAGATTTGTCGACAACGGCGATTTGAAAGCCATGGCTCTATCCTGGAGGCATCAATATGGCGCCCGTTCTCGGTCGCCTTTGTGGTTCTAAAGTCTTGCGGTCTTAAAGATCTTGGGCAGTTAAGAATCTTGGTTGTTCAGAATGGGTCGGCGGTGGTCAAAAAAGATCAGGCGGCGGCGATCCGGTTCCGGCCGCGCTCCTTTGCTGCGTAAAGGGCGAGGTCGGCGCGGGCAAGCAGAGATTCGGGCGGCTCGCCCGGGCGAAGCGTCGCAACGCCGGCCGAAATGGTGACGGTCAGACCTTCGGAGAACGCGCTCCAGTCGAGCGTCTCGACGATCGCACGCAGACGGTCGAGCATCCGCGTGCCGCTGTCATGGGAGATCTCGGGGAGCAGCAGCAGGAATTCCTCGCCGCCATAGCGGCCGAATTTATCGACGGTGCGGATATTGGCGAAGATGCTGATGGCGAAGGTCCGCAGCACCTCGTCGCCGGTGAGATGGCCGAACCGGTCATTGATCTGCTTGAAATGATCGAGATCAATCAATGCGACGGTGCAGGCGATGCCGGCCTTCTCGCAGCGGGCGATCTCGTCATCGAGCAGCCGCATGATGCTGCGGCGGTTGAGCGCGCCGGTCAATTCGTCGACCTCGGCCAGCTCCTCGATCCGCTTGTACGCGGTCTCCAGTGCGGCACTGCGGCGATAGAGGTTGTCGCGCACCCGTGTCGCGAAAATGTTGATGAACATGATGCGCATCAGCGTCGCCGCAAAGGTCAGCAGCGTGCCGAGACGTTCGAGATCGTTGCCGGCGGGGAGTGTGATGGGCAGTTGCGCCAGCACATAGAGCGCGATGACGCCGCCGATCATGACCGTGCAGGCGACTGCGCCACGCTGCGGGGAGGCGCGGAAGGCGATCACATTGGCGATCAGGAAGAACGCGCACATGAAGACGACGGCGACACTGGGCGCCCAATAGATGAACCCCAGCATCAGGGCGAAGGTCGCCGCCGTGTAGGGGCCGGCGAGGAAGTGGTCCTTCCAGCGATCGCTCATCCCGCTTTCGGAGATCGCCATGAAGATTGCCACTTTGCCGATGGCACAGGCGGCGAAGGTGATCACCAATGTGGGCGAGATGGTCCCGGCTGCAGCGAACACCGCGAGCAAGGCGACATTGATGATGTGGCTGCCGCCGGCCACGAACAATGTCTGGCGTCGACGGCGCAACCGGCGCGCGTGCCTCGCTGGCAACGACTCGCCGTTGACGGCTTCGAAATCACCGTTCGCTGGGTCGTAAAATGAACCGGCGGTTGTCGTCATTGCGCCCAGTCACGGGGTTTCAGTGGCGGAACTGTAGGTTCCAAAGCCTTTAAGTTTGGTATCTATAGCCGCGCCGCCGTGCCTGCTTTTCGGGCTATGTCACTAGATTATCGAGATAATTTCCAGTATCCAGGTAGGGTCGCCAGGCGAACGCGCCCCGTCGGTGGCGATGAATCTGCGGGCGACCCCGGGTGATACCGTCATGCGCTGTCGACTTGGTAAGCTAGTTCGGTGAATGATGCGGACAATCTCGGAAACATACACGCACTATGGTACCCATCCTCCCGCCGTTTCCAGCCGGAAGACCATGCCGCCACAGTCTCGGGGCCCCGTGGTCGACTCCGCGCGATTTTGAGAAGAATTTGCCTTGCCAGTCGAACCTCTTGTGATTTCAACCCGACCAACCCTGCGAGACGGACAGTGAGCGCGACCCAGGCGACATCAGATGAGACCCTGATCAGCCGGATTGCGCAGGGCGACCGTCTCGCGATGCAGGTGCTTTACGGGCGGCATCATGTCCGGGTGTTTCGCTTCGGCCTCCGGCTGGTGCGGAACGAACAGATTGCGGAGGACCTTATTAGCGAGGTGTTCCTGGATGTGTGGCGCCAGGCCGGCAAGTTCGAGGGGCGTTCGGCCGTCTCGACCTGGCTGCTGGCCATTACGCGGTTCAAGGCGCTCTCCGCATTACGGAAGCGCAAGGATGCCGAACTGGACGACGAGACCGCCAATGCGATCGAGGATACGTCCGACGATCCCGAGGTGACCGTCCAGAAGAAGGATAAAGGTGACGCGCTGCGACGTTGTCTGACGTCGCTGTCGGCCGAGCACCGTGAGATTGTTGACCTCGTCTACTACCACGAGAAATCCGTGGAGGAGGTAGCCGAGCTGGTAGGAATTCCAGAGAACACCGTGAAAACGCGTCTGTTCTATGCGCGCAAGAAATTGGCCGAGCTGCTCAAGGCAGCCGGCATTGAACGAGGCTGGCCATGATGGCGATGAGCAACAAGTTGCCGGAGCAGGAGCCGGGCGAGATCGAGGCCCTGCTGCCTTGGCACGCCGCAGGCACGCTCAACGCGCGCGATGCGCGGCGCGTCGACGAGGCGCTCGCCCGCGATGCCGATCTGGCACGCCAGTATGAAGTCATCCGCGAGGAATATGCCGAGACCATCGCGCTGAACGAGAGCCTTGGCGCTCCGTCCGGCCGCGCCATGCAGAAGCTGTTTGCAGCCATCGATGCCGAGCCGGTTCGCAAGGACACGTCGAAGTCGGTGAGCTTCGGATCGCGCCTGTCGAGCTGGTTCGGCTCGCTGACGCCACGCACGCTGATGGCCGGTACTGCCATCGGCTGCCTCGCCATCATGCTGCAGGCTGGCGTGATCGGCAGCATCGTCATGCAGCGCGGCGAGGATGGCGGTTTCCGTCCGCTCAGCCAGGAAACGGCGGCTCCGCGGACAACAGCGCCCACGACGGCGCCCACCGCTGCACCGGGCGCGGCGCCTGTGCCCGCGCCGGCCACGCGTAGCGCACCAGCGGTCACCACGCGTTCGATGCAATCATCGGCGCCGGCAGCGGAAGCTGCCGCTGGTCCTGCGGGGCTGTTCGTCCGCTTCGCGCCCACCGCGCGGGTGTCGGACATCACCGCGCTGCTCGAGGCCTATCAGGGCACGATTGTCGGCAACGACAAGGATGGCCTGTTTCGTCTGCAGTTCGGCAGCCAGGCCATGACCAAGGACCAGATCGCCGGCCTGATCCGTCGTCTCGAAAACGAGAAGATCGTCAGCATGGCGGTGCCGGCGCAGTAAATGCGTCGTCGGCGGCCGGCGTAACCCGGTCGTTGAAATCGGTGCAATTCCGTTGAACGTTTCGCGCCCTGCGCGGACTCATGATTATGGGAGCGGCAAGACCCTCCCCAGCGAGACCAGTCTCCGGCGCAAGCGCCCACTTGCGCCCCAGGTATCGCTCGACCCGTCCGGCTGTCCCCCCGGGCGGGTCTTTTCGTTAACGCCTCCTTAAGGATGTCTGGGTTAACGATGCATGAAGACGCTCTGTAATATTTGTTCCAATCTTCTGTGACATACCGCCATTCGCCGACTCGGCTTGACAGAAGAAGTGCAGATTCCACGGAGCTTTCGCGAAGCTTGCGTCAGGAAGTTGTCTAATTCCGGACACATTTAGCTGGACTGCGGAAGCTTTTCCACAGATCGTTGCCAAGTACTGCTTAGTGATTCTGTTGCGTTGATTCCGTTTTTTCTCTTTTGCGGACATGCACATGTCACTGCACCCATTGCTTGCGCTCACGCCTTCGCCGCATTTCAGCGATCCCAAGACCCGCAAACTGGTTCAGCGCGGCGCCGCGCTTGCCGAGCAGCGTCTGGCCTATCTCACCGAACTGTTCGATAGCGGCCGCTGGCGCCGCTTTCACAGCGAGATGGAATTTCTCGACAACATCCAGGAAGCCAAGGTCACGCTTGAGCGCTGGCAGGCGATGGCGAAGGGCGTCTATGTCGCGCCGGTGTTCCGCGATGTACCGCGCGCCACGGCGCCGGTGATTGCCGATGCGCCACCGGTGCAGCCGGTGACCGCTGCCCCCGTGCCGGTGGTACGGCATGAGGCCGAGGTGCTGTCATTCGAGGGTCGCGCGGCGCAGCGCGATGCCGCGCGCAAGCCGCATCTGGTCGCCATGAGCGATGTGATCGTGGATCACTCGCGGGCGAGCGATGTCGTGGTCGAGATGCCCGAGGTGCCGCCGCCGGTGCATCACGTGTCGCCGCTCGACCTGTTCGATCACGACGCCATCGTGGCCCGCTATCCGATGCTCCGCGCCGCGGCGATGTAGCGCTGAGTTACCGCACGACATTCCCCGACAGCGCGATCTGCGCAAAACCCTGCGCGCCCTTGGCCGTAAGGTCGGGCGTCGTCGGCTTGGCGTGATCGAGGCCGACCACGGCACCGCGCGCCGCACCCGAGATCATGTTGTTGCTGACCAGTGCCGTGCCGGCGCCGGGCATCACCGACACGCCGATCCCGACAAACGCATTGCGCACTACATTGCCTGTAATGGCGACATCGCGCAGATAGCGGCCCCAGCCGGCGATGATGCCGAAGGCCGGCGCATTCTCCACCACATTGCCGCTCACCGTCGCGTCCGCTTCCACATAGATGCCGACACCGGCATCGTCATCCGGGATCGTGCCGGATGGCCGCTTGGGAATGAGGTTGCGGATGATGTTGCCCTGCACGACGGCGATGCGGCCGCCTTCGTTGAAGTTGCAGACGGAGACGCCGAAGGCCGCGCCATCCACCGTGTTGTTGGCGATGACGGCGCCCTCGAAGGCGAACTCCGAATACAGCGCGACCTCGCGCACCTGCGAGACGCTGTTGCCGGTGATGTGGATGTTCGATGCCGAATTGCCGCGCACCGCCGAGTAATCGCAATTCCTGATGCGGTTGCCGGACGCGATGACATTGCCGGCGCGAAACGCGTTGATGGCATTGCCATACTGGCCGGAGCCGCCGGGGCCCGCCTTGATGTCCTCGATGCGGTTGTCGATCACCTGCGTGCCGTCATCGCCGAGCGCGCTGCGCAGGATCTCGATGCCGTTGCTGCGCGTGTTGCTGATGGTGTTCTGCGCGACCAGCAGGCCATTGCCGTCGAAGGACACGATGGCGGTGGTCGCGATGTCGCTGAAAGCATTGCCACGGATCGCACCGGCGCATCGTTCGAGCCAGATGCCGGCATGGCCGCTCTTGACGACGGTGCAGTCGTCGATGCGCATCTCGTTGCTCTGCGTGAGCTGCACCAGTCCACGACGCGGCGGCAGCGTCGCGTAATTGCCGTCCAGCGTGATGCCGTTGAGGCTGACATGGTCCGCGCCGTCACCCGATAGCAGCGGTCCGCCGCCGAGCGAGGTGAGCACCGTCGCGCCGCGAATGCCGACCAGTTGCGTGCCGCGCGACAGCCGGAGCGGGCCGGTGCGATAGTTGCCGGGCGGCAGCACCAGCGGCGCCTGAAGGCGCGTGGCATCATCGATGGCGCGTTGCAGGATGCGGGTCTGGTCGTCCTGGATGTTGGAGCGCACGCCATATTGCGTGGCATCGCGCCCGAGTGCGGAGGGCAGCGGCGCGGCTTCGGCGCGCGATGCGATCAGTACGCCGGCGGCGCCGAGCGCGGAGGCATTCAGGAGATTGCGGCGGTCGGTGATCATGGCGCATGTCCGATGCGAAGGAACGGCGTTTGATCAACATAGGCGATTGCTGTAATGGCGGCGGCTTTGCCGTGGCACAGGGTTAATAACAATTCTGCCGTCCAGATTCCCTCAACAGCGCGCTTTCGTATTCTGTCGGGAACGCATGCCGCCCTTGCGCGAACGCATCCACATGATCGCCCGGGTTGCCTCATTTTGTCCTTTCATCGCCTGAATAGTTTCCGCCGCCATCACATGCGCACTGCAAGAAAATACGGGAGCGGATTTCTTATGGTCATCAAACAGTCCGGGATTCGGCTTGGCCTTGTGCTGATGTGTCTGGGCAGCCTGCCTGCCTACGCACAGGAATCGGATGGCGCACGCTCATCCGGTGCCGAAGCGAAAGTCAGTTCCGCCGATGCATGCAAATTGCTGACGGAAGCCGATCTGCAGGCGCTGTTTCCCGGCCGGCCGGTGGCGAGCAAGGGGCCGACGCTGAGCCCCCTCGTGAAGGGGCCGCAGTATAACGAAAGCTGCATGTATACGGTGAAGCTGCCCAGTCCGACATCGAAGTTGGATCAGACCAAATTCGCCACCGTCAACATCATCGCCTGGGGTGGCGAGGTCGATGGGCCGCGCGGCACGGCTGCGAGTTTTGCATCGATCCGGTCGATGCGTGAGAAAGTCAATGCGGACCCGAAGATCAACCGCAAGACGGAGCCGCTTCCCGGCGTCGGCGATGAAGCCTTTCTGGAGACGTCGCAATTCACGCTCACCGCGCGCATCCGCAAGGGCGATCTGATCTTCGTCGTCAGTCTCGACACCTATTCACCGCAGACCCAGCCCAATCTCGTTGCGCTCGCGACGCAGGCGGCCAGTCGCTGGAAGCCCGGCGAGGGCATGGTGGATGCGCAGACGCCGATTGCGACCAATAGCAGTATCGATATTCCGAAGGATGAGCGGAAGTCGTCGGCCGCATCGGTGGATGACTGGCCGGACGCATGTGCCCTGCTGTCGTCGCAGGACGTCCGCACCGTATTCAGCGACATGAAGATCGATCCGCCGCACCAGACCATGGGAAAGCTGACGCATGAATCGCGCATCGATCGCGTGGAAGTGTTGCCGAAGCCGATCCGCTGCAACTATGTGACGAACCGCACTGACATGGTGAGCGGCCAGAAGCGCTTCGCCAGCTACAGCGTCACCATGAGCGTCTCCAACGTGGCGGCCAATGAGGAACTGTCGAAGAAGTATTACAGGATCGCGCGCAATACGGGCGACGGCAGCAAGGACGTTCCCGGCCTCGGTGACGAGGCCAGCATCAGCTTCAATAATTCGGTCGTCATCCGCAAGGGACGTCTGGTCGTCGAAGTGCGCGTCAGCGGCGGCGATCGGGACAAGGAATTGCACGACGACGGGACACGGCGCGTCAACGAACTGGCCAGGATGGTGTCCGCGAAACTGCCATGATCACTTGGCGATGTCCGCGTCCGGTGAAGCGGACATCGATGCTCTCCGTGCACGATAACTTGCGTCCGATCATGCGATCGGCGGCGACCGGTTTGCGGGAGCTGATCGCAATCAACAGCGCGGTGAAGCCGAGCATGCGCGCGGAGTTGATCTGGTCCGTGCCATAGGCAGAACATGCAAGGTGGACACACGATGCTCCGCTCCGTGCCCAACCCTGACGTCCAAGATCTCCCCGAGATTGTTCTTATTTTGTTCTTTACTTGAGGTTGCGTCTTCGGTAGCCTCGTTTCGTCCTGCTCCAGTGAAGGGTGATCGCGATCGTCACGATTGCGGAACAGGATGCGGTGGGGCGCCAAGGGATGAGGCGTCGCGCGGTTCAAACGTGATGGCTGCCTGAGGGCGGGCCGGATCTGCGCCAGACCTGCCACTGGCATGGAGATGGTTTGCCTTCGGATGGTCAGAGCCGATGGACCGCACGACGGACGACCGCATCCGGCGGCGCACGGTTCTCTGCCTGAGGCTCCCTGGCCTCCCGCCAATGGCCAGTAATGATAGGTGATGGGGGCGGTCACCACGGCACAGTGCAGGCAGCTCTAACCGACAAGACATCGCGTGCGGAACGCCGGGTTGTTTCCGGTGAATCCGAAAGTCCTGATGCTCCTTATTCGCGGAGTACCGCGCATGGCATCAGGCACCAAGGGTGCATCGGGCACCCGGCGTTCCGCGCGCCCTCTTCAAGAAGGGGGCAGGGAATGCGCAAAACTCGGGCGCAGACGCGTCGCGAGGAGGTGAGGGGTTGGCTGTTTGACAAGTCGCTTGGGAGGCGCCGTGCGGGCGCCGGGATTCTCCCGCCCTCAAGCCGCGGAACGGGGAGGGAGATGAGAAACGCGCTTACCCGCGCCCCCTCAGCAGCAGTTGAAAATCCTTCTGCTCCTGTGCGTCGCGTTCGTTCTTCTCGGGGCATTCACCGGCTTCTGCCTGGCACGGCCGGATCTCGTAGTCATTGTCGAGCACGCGGCGTGGTGTCGGCTGGCCGCCCTTGCTTTCCACATCGGTGACAAGACCGCTTTCGGATGCCAGCTTCCAGACATCGGCTTCGGTGGGATAGGTCTTGCTCAGTTTGGCATCGTCGCAAAAAAGTGCGTAGGGCATCGGATCGCTCCGGAATCTGACGGTTCAATAACGTTCATCGCGGCACCGGGTTCTCGCCGCGGGCCGCAGGGCAGTTCAACGGGCATTGCAAATCTGCGCGGCCGCCAGCGGCAGCACGCGCGGGCGTTCAGCTCACCACTTTGTGAGACATGAACAGGCGGCCTTTCTCCGCCACCAGCACCACCGCCAGAGCGATGAGCGTGCAGGCGAACAGGCCGGTCGTGAACGGCAACAGCGTGCCGTCATAGTGCTGGCCGATGAATGCGCCGATGGCGATGCCAAGCAGCGTGGTCAGCGTGCCGTAAAGCGAGGAGGCGGTGCCGGCGATATGGCCTTGCGGCTCCATCGCCAGCGCGGTGAAGTTCGAGAACATCAGGCCAAAGGCAAACATCATCAGCATCGACAGTGCGATGAACAGCGGCAGCGGCAGGAAGCCGGCCACCGCGGCGAGCAGCATCAAGGCGCCAATCACCACAAACCCGACCAGCGCGGCATGCGATAGCGCGCGCATGCCGAAACGATGCACGACGCGGGCATTGAAGAAGCCGGCAATGGCGATGCCGAAGGCGATGGAGGCGAAAGCCAGCGGGAAATAGGGACCGAGATGGAAGATCTCTGTGAAGACCTGCTGCGACGTGAAGACGAAGGCGAACAGCGCGCCCTGCAGCACGCCGGCGGCAATGCCGTAACCAAGCGTCAGCCGATGGCTGATGGTCTGGTGATAGGCGAACAGCACATCGCGAACAGCCAGCGAACGCCGCCGGGCGACCGGCAGCGTCTCCGGCAGGCGCCAGGCGCTCCAGATCAGCGCCAGCAGGCCGTAAACGACGAGCACCACGAAGATGCCGCGCCATTCGGTGAGCAGCATCAGGGCCTGGCCGAAGGACGGCGCAACCACTGGCACCGAGATGAACACCATCATCGCCAGCGACATCACGCCGGCCATGCGGCCGCCGGAATAGCAGTCGCGCACGATCGACACTGCGATCACGCGGGTCGCCGCGGTGCCGATGCCCTGGAGCAGGCGGGCAAGCAGCAATGTCTCGAAGGAGGGCGCGAGCAACGCCAGCACGCTCGCGACGCAATAGACGGCCATGCCGGCGAGCAGGATCGGCCGGCGGCCATAGCGGTCCGACAGCGGGCCGATGGCGAATTGGGCCGCGCCAAAACCGAGCAGGAAGACCGACAGCACCGTCTGCAGGTGATTGCCGTCGGCAATCTTGAAGGCCGCGCCGAGATGCGGCAGCGCCGGCAGCATGATGTCCATGGCGAGCGGATTCAGCGCCATGATCGCGGCGATCATGGCGACGAATTCTGCAAAACGCATGGGGAGGTGCGCGGGCGAAGACGTCACCGGCGCGTCGGCATTGATGTCAGTCACGAAACAAATATTCCATCGGAAGATGGGCGCCATTTGATCGCGGATGCTGCGCTGCACAAGGCGGGTTTGGGCATGGCTGCATCGCGCAAAACCCGATGACGGCGGTATCCGACCGCCATCTGCTCAGGAAACAGGCGCTTCTTGCCGATGCGGGGCTGTGTGGCGTCGTTGCGTGCGGGCGAGGCGGACCACCTCCAGCAGGATGGCTTCGCCGGCATCAGCGAGTTCGTCCACGCTCATGCGCCGGGACGCCGTGTCGGTGGCCGTGAGCGGCACATGGACGAAGGAGGCGAACATCGGGCCACCTTCGGCGCGCGCGGCCTCGATGGCGCGCCAGGACAGGTAATTGCACAGATAGCGCCCGGCATCGCGCGAGGCGCGGACATCAACGCCGGTGAGACGGGCGGCCTGAAGCAACCGCGCGGTATGCGGCCCGAACATCTGGGCATCGGCGCCGGGAACGATGAACCCGCGACGCACCGGCGTGCCGTCGGCATCGGGCCACAACATCGAGACGGCATTGCGCGCCCGCGTCTCGATGCGCATGTACGGCGTCCGCGCCGCAAGGCCGAAGCACAGCAGCGCATCCGGCCGATGGCGCGCGATCAGTTCAGGGAGCTCGCGATCGACGGTCGCATAAGTGACGTCGAAGATGTGCGGGATGCGGATGACATCGGCGAAGGCCGGGCGCCGGAGCGTCGCGAGCTTCTGCACCAGCGGCATCGTCGGATTGACCGGCGCGCCGGGAAAGGGGCCGAAGCCGGTGATGAGGATGCGTGGTGCCTCGCTCATCGACAGGTCCTCAATCCTTCAACAGATCCACGATGGCCTCTGCCGCAACAGCCGGCGTCATCTTGCCATCGGCGACATCGCGCTCGGCCTGCTTCACCTTGCCGCGAATGACGGGATCGCTGCGCAAGCGCGCCTTGAGGCGATCCTCCAGCATGGTCCACATCCATTTCACCTGCTGGTCGCGCCGCCGTGCCGCGAAATCGCCGGACGCATTCATCGCCGTACGATGCGCGACGACTTTCTCCCACAGTTCGGCAATGCCGGTCTTCGCCAGCGCGGAGTAGGTGACCACAGGCGGATGCCAGTGCTCCGAGCGCGGCGCGAGGATATGCAGCGCGCCGCGATAATCACCGGCGGTGATGTTGGCCCGCTTGAGATTGTCGCCATCGGCCTTGTTGATGGCGATCATGTCGGCGAGCTCGATCAGGCCTTTCTTGATCCCCTGCAACTCGTCGCCGCCACCGGGCAGCATCAAAGCGAGGAAGAAGTCGGTCATGTCACAGACCGCCGTCTCCGACTGGCCGATGCCGACGGTTTCGACCAGCACCACATCGAAGCCCGCCGCCTCGCACAGCAGCATCGCCTCGCGTGTCTTGGCCGCGACACCGCCGAGCGTGCCGGAGGAGGGGGAAGGACGAATGAACGCATCGGGATGCGCGGACAGATCATTCATCCGCGTCTTGTCACCGAGGATCGAACCGCCGGTGCGCGCGGAAGAGGGGTCGACGGCGAGCACGGCCACCTTGTGGCCCTGTTCGATCAGATACATGCCGAGCACGTCGATGGTCGTCGACTTGCCGACGCCGGGCGAGCCGGTGATGCCGACGCGAAAGGCCTCGCCGGTGGCGGGCAGCAATTGCTGTACAAGCTCGCGCGCCGCGGCCTGATGGTCCGCGCGGCGGCTCTCCACCAGCGTGATCGCCCGCGCCAGCGCAGAGCGGGAGCCTGCGCGCAGGTCACGCGCAAGAGCGTCGATATCGATGGGTTTTGCGCTCGTCACTTCGGCTTGTCACCGCTCTCGGGCGGCCGCGTGCCGCCGAAAATCGCCGCGCCTTCGGCCGAGAGATAAGGCTTCAGCGTCTCCCATGGCACGAAGGCCGTGTAGTCGCCCTCGGCATAGGAGCCGACCGCATAGGGCGGATAAAGGAAAGTGAGGCCCGAACTCTTTCCGGCGGCGGCCGATGGCGTGAGCGCGATGGCGCCGATCTTGAGCAGCGTCGGCTCCAGCGCATCGACGAGGCTCATATCGGGATTGTCGTTGTCGCGCTTCTTCTTCTCGACCTTGAGATCGGCGACGACAGCATTGCGGATCGCGGTCATGGCCGGCCCGCCATCAGCAAGTTCGGTGAAAAATGGCCGGATGCTGATCATCTTGCCGGCCTGCCTGTCCCAGAGCAGCGTATCGCTGCCGTGATTGGGATGCGCCCCGCCGGTATAGCTGAACTCGCTGCGGATGACGCTGGCGTAACGGCTGGCAATCAGAGCTTCCTGCGTATAGCCGCGCTCCGCACTCCACGGCCGGTTACGGATATCCGCCGGCACGTCGGTCATGTCCTTGCGCTGCTCGACCAGCTCCTTGAGCGTCTTCGACGCCCAGCTTTTGCCGGCCGCGGTGAGATATTTCAGCAGCGGCGCATCCGCCTTGATCGCATCGTCGAAGGAGACGGTGACGTCTGTATATTTGGCCTTGAGCGCGATGTCGGGCTTCTGGTCGGCGGCGATAGAGGGCGTGCAGGACAGGGCCAACAACAGTGCGGCGGAGAGCAAGGAAGATGGGAGGAGGTTCATTCGCGAATCTGACTTTCAACAAAGGCCTTGAGCGGAGGAATGTGATCACGGATGACAGTCCAGACGATGTCCGTCTCGGTGTATTGATACGCGTGGCGGAGCCGATTGGCGAAATCAACCATCTGCCGCCAATTGATGTCAGGCGCTTCCGTTTTGACGTGCTCTGGCAAATGCCGTGCCGCCTCGCAGACAATTTCCAGCAAGCGTTCGCTGATCAGGCGTAAGCCTCGATCGGCCGCAAATCGATCTGCGTCCGTGTCGTGCAGGAAGGTCTCGAGCTCCAGAATGGCATTGCGAATGTCGTTCAAGCGATCTTCAACCGAGGGCGGCATCAAAACACCTCGATCAGATCGTCGGCCATGCGCTCCCGGATACGCGGGGTTAGTTCTCCATCGGTCATGATATGGGGCCACACCCCGATCTCATCCTCGATCAGATTCATGACGTTGAATATATTGAACGAGGATCGGCCGTTCTCGCGCGGTGTATGCTCGACGAGGATGTCCAGATCGCTATCCGGCCGCGCGTCGCCGCGGACCCGCGAACCGAACACTGCCAGTCGCGTCACGCCCTCTGCCTTGATGGCAGGGGAGAGCGCTCGCAATTTTGCGAGGATCGTTTCCAGCGGGATGTCGATCACGTCGGTCATTCCGTGATCCTATCACAGGTGCAGTGACGCTGCAGCTACTCCGCCGCCTGGCTATGTCCCAGCCGGGCATTGAGTTTGTGGATCAGCTCTTCGGCAGCCTCCGAGATGACCGTGCCCGGCGGGAAGATGGCTTCGGCGCCGGCCTTGTAGAGCTCTTCATAATCCTGCGGGGGCACGACGCCGCCGATAATGATCATGATGTCCTCGCGGCCCTGCTTCTTCAGCGCCTCTTTCAACTCCGGCACAGCGGTGAGATGCGCGGCAGCGAGAGAGGAGAGGCCGAGAATGTGGACGTCGTTCTCGACGGCCTGACGGGCGGCTTCATCGGCGGTGGCGAAGAGCGGCCCGATATCGACGTCGAAGCCGACATCGGCGAAGGCCGAGGCGATCACCTTCTGGCCGCGGTCGTGGCCGTCCTGGCCGATCTTGGCGACGAGAATACGCGGGCGGCGGCCCTCGGCGTCCTCGAAGGCGTCGATGAGCGCCTGAACCTTGGCGACATTGTCGTTCATGCTGGATGCTTCCCGCTTGTAGACGCCGGTGATGGACTTGATCTCGGCGCGGTGGCGGCCGAACACTTTTTCCATCGCGTCCGAGATTTCGCCGACGGTCGCCTTGGCCCGCGCGGCGTCGATGGCCAGGGCGAGCAGGTTGCCATTGCCTTCCTGAGCGCTGCGCGTCAACGCGTTGATGGCAGCATCGACATCGGCCTGGTTGCGTTCGCCGCGCAGGCGCTTGAGCTTGTCGATCTGCAGGCGGCGGACATTGGAATTGTCCACCTTGAGCACGTCGATGGGCGTCTCGCTCTCGGGCTTGTATTTGTTGACGCCGATCACCGCCTGCCGGCCGGCATCGATGCGCGCCTGGGTCTTGGCGGAGGCTTCTTCAATGCGCAGTTTTGGCACGCCGGCCTCGATGGCCTTGGCCATGCCGCCGAGCGCCTCGACTTCCTGGATGTGGCCCCAGGCTTTGACCGCGAGATCATGGGTGAGGCGCTCGACATAATAGGAGCCGCCCCACGGATCGATGATGCGCGTGGTGCCGGTTTCCTGCTGGATGAACAGTTGGGTGTTGCGCGCGATGCGGGCCGAGAAGTCGGTTGGCAGCGCCAGGGCTTCGTCGAGCGCATTGGTGTGCAGCGACTGGGTATGACCCTGCGTCGCGGCCATCGCCTCGACGGTGGTGCGCATCACATTGTTGAACACGTCCTGCGCCGTCAGCGACCAGCCCGAGGTTTGCGAATGTGTGCGCAGCGACAGTGACTTCGGGTCCTTCGGATTGAACTGCGTCAGCAGTTTTGCCCACAAGAGGCGCGCAGCGCGCATCTTGGCGACTTCCATGAAGAAATTCATGCCGATCGCCCAGAAGAACGACAGCCGCGGCGCGAACTTGTCGACATCGATGCCTGCGGCCATGCCGGCGCGCAGATATTCGACGCCGTCGGCCAGCGTGTAGGCGAGCTCGAGATCCTGTGTCGCACCGGCTTCCTGCATGTGGTAGCCGGAAATCGAGATCGAATTGTATTTCGGCATCCGCTGCGAGGTGTAGGCGAAGATGTCGGAGATGATCCGCATCGAGGGCGCCGGCGGATAGATATAGGTGTTGCGCACCATGAACTCTTTCAGAATGTCGTTCTGAATCGTTCCGGTCAGCTTCTCCGGCGGCACGCCCTGTTCCTCGGCCGCGGCGACATAGAGCGCGAGGATCGGCAGCACTGCGCCGTTCATGGTCATCGACACGCTCATCTGGTCGAGCGGGATGCCAGCGAACAGCGTGCGCATGTCATAGATTGAATCGATGGCGACTCCTGCCATGCCGACGTCGCCCGCGACGCGCGGGTGATCGCTGTCATAGCCGCGATGGGTGGCGAGATCGAAGGCGACCGACAGGCCCTTCTGACCGGCGGCGAGATTGCGGCGATAGAAGGCGTTGCTGTCTTCCGCGGTGGAGAAGCCGGCATATTGCCGGATCGTCCATGGCTGGTTGACATACATGGTCGGGTAGGGGCCGCGCAGGAACGGCGCCGCGCCGGGCCATGTGTTCAGGAAGTCGATGCCTTTGACATCGGTCTCGCCATAGGCCGGATTGACCAGAATGCCTTCCGGCGTGAGCCAGGGCTCGGCGCTACCCGCGGGCGCGGCCGGAGAGATTGGCGCGAAGGCGATGTCGGCGAAATTCGGGATCTTGGTCATCATGCAGCTGCCAATTGGCGTCGTCTAACGCGACGCTTGATTTCATCTCGGGTGTCTTTGAACTCGCAATCCAGCAGATATAGTTCTATGCCGTTGCGGTTGATCGACGAATTTCCTTGTAGGACATGCAGGCATCCGAAGACCACGGCCTGCATCTTGTAGAAGATTGGTGCGTGAAGCAGGCCACGCCATCCAAACGAAGCCATGGCAGCCAGGTAAAATGGCTTTCGCCTGGCTCCTTCGCGAGTCGACTGAACTAATCTCTCGATGTCCGAGATCAACGCTTCGTACTTTGCGCCAATCTCTTCATCACTGAGCTTTGCAAGGTCGCCACGAAGATTGATCCCAAAGCGCATCATAGCTCTCCGATCTCAATCATGATCCGGATGCTGATAGCTGAACACGCTCGCCATCTTCTCCGCACCATAATTCTGCGCCGTCGTCTTGCTCGGCAGGTTCGACACATTGCCGACCCAGCCGAGGCGGCTCTCGCTGCCGAATTGCGAGGTCGGGACCACGCGGTCCGGGCGATCGAAGGCGCCGGTCATGATCTCGATGTTCGGGCCCTCGATGCGGCGATAGCTCAGCGGCGTGCCGCATTTGGCGCAGAAGTCGCGTTCGGCGATCGATGAGGACTTGAACGCCGACGGCTGGCCACGGGTCCAGGCGAAATTCTCTTTCTGGATGTCGGCAAGCGAGGCGAATGGCGAGCCGCTGGCCTTCTGGCACATGCGGCAATGGCAGATGCTCACCCGTGTCGGCGCAGCACTCACCGCAAAGCGGATTGCGCCACATTGGCAGCCGCCGGTCAGCATGGGTTTGCTCGCCGTTGCCGTCATCGCTCACTCCATCCGGGCGTAGGCTTGCACCAGCATCGCCAGTGCATCGCCGCCGGCGACGATGAAATCCTGCACGCCGGCCGCACGCAAGTCGGTCTCCAGATCGCCGGGGCGGCCTGCCAGATAGATATGTTTTGCACCGGCCTTTTGCAGGGCATGCGCGGCCGCTGCGGCATGGGCCGGATACTGCTTGTCCGAGGAACAGATGCAGGCGAGCGCGGCGCCGGAGGTCTTGAAGGCGTCAGCCAGCGCGGCGGGATCGGTGAAGCCATTGGTGTCGATGGCCTCGATGCCACCGGTTTCGAAGAAACTCTTGGCGAAAGTGGCGCGGGCAGTGAAGTCCGCGGGCGTGCCGAGATTGGCAAGGAACACCTGCGGTCGCGCGCCTTTGCGGGCGAGCAGGTGATCCGACTTGTCGCGCAACGTCTCGAAAGGCTGGGCGAGGCGGATCGCCTCCAGCGCGGGGAACTTGATCTTGTCCTTGCCATAGGGCTTGCCGGGGATCGGCTTCACCTTCAGCACCGAGGCGCGGGTCTCGTGCAGGTTGGGAAACTCGCTGGCGCCGGTCAGCACATCGCGGCGCTTGGCGACGGCGGCCTGGCGCGCCTTGCGGGTCGCGGCGACCTTGGGCTGGATCAGGTTGTTGCCGAGGGCGTGGAAGACGCCGCTGGCTTTCTCGATCTCCTGGAATTGCGCCCAGGCGGCATCGCAGAGTTCGCGCGTCAGCGTTTCGATGCCGCCGGCACCGGCGGCGGGATCGGTGACCTTGGCGAGGTTGGACTCTTCCAGCAGCACCAGCTGCGTGTTGCGCGCGATGCGGCGGGCCCCGGAATCCGGCAGGCCAAGCGCCAGCGTATGCGGCAATACAGTGATCGAATTGGCGCCGGCGAGACCGGCAGAGAAGGTCGCCATGGTGGCGCGCAGCATGTTCACCGCGGCGTCGCGCTGGGTCATCATGCGCCAGGCGGTTTCGGCGGCGATGAAGAGCGGCTTCGGCTTCAGGCCACAGCTTTCCTCCACACGCGCCCAGAGCAGGCGCAGCGCGCGGAATTTTGCCATGGTCATGAACTGGTCGGCATCGGCGGCAAGCCGCGCATAGACCATGCCGCGCGCGGTCTCGAGCGGGACGTTGTGCTCTTCCAGCGCGCGCAGATAAGCCAGCATGGTGGCGAGCGTGTAGCTCAGCTCCTGCACCTCGGAGCCGCCGGCATCATGAATGATGCGGCCATCGGCGAAGGCGAACGGGCCCTTGAAACCCTGGTCGGCGAGCTTCTTGATCGTGTCGGTGACGGCGGGCGCCATCTCCCACCAGTTATAGGCGCTGGTGCCCCACACGGCGGTGGCACCGATGGGGTCGATGCCGAAGCGAATATCGCATTTGGCGGGATCGATGCCCTTGGCCTTGATGTAGTCCGCGAGCCAGGTCCCGGTCATGCGCGATTGCGGGCCGGCCTGCAATTCGATGCCGATGCCGGCATCGAGATAGATGCCGTCGAACAGCGTCGCGATGGTGTCTTCGGACGCGACGAGGCCAAAGCCGCGGGCGCCATTGGCGCCTTCGAACACCAGCGTCAGGCCGGTGGCGCCGTTTTCGAGATCGTGCAGGGCCTGGCGGTTCGACTTGGCCGCGTCGGGGTGATCGATGCGCTGCAGGATCTGCCACGGCGCGGCAGCGGCGCGGCCGGCGATCGGCGCGGCATTGGCGGCGCGCTCATAGATCGGCTGGATGGCGATGCCGTCATAGGTCTTGCCGATCAGCTTCTCGAACGGCGCGCCCTTCAGCACGCCATCGACGAGCTTGCGCCAGTCGTCATGGGTCGCAGGCGCAAAATCGGCGGCCAGCCTGATGTCCTCAGTCGCAGTCGACATGTGAAACGGTTCACTCCCGGCATGAGTTCGTATTTGGCCGGAAAATGCCATGGGACGAAGGGGTTGCCAATGCCCGTTGCAGCATGGGGATGCGCGGAAATGGGGCGTGGAGTTTCCAGATCTGGCGGGTTCCGGGGTAGCCGCGGCAACTCAGGTGAGCAGAGGCCGGCGTTCAGTCCAGATCCGGCAGCTTCACGATGCCATCGGTCGAGAGCTTCGCCAGATGCTCGGTCACCGTCTTGCCAGCGATCACCCGGTCCGGGGCGATCTCGGCGAGCGGCACCAGCACGAAGGCGCGCTGGGTGGCGCCGGGATGCGGTAGCACCAGTTCCGGCTTCAGCATCACCACGTCGTCATAGGCAATCAAGTCGAGATCCAGCGGGCGCGGACCCCAATGGCCCTCGGCGGCGCGGTTGCGGCCGAATTTGTGCTCGATCTTGTGCAGGGTGAACAGCAATGCATGCGGATCGAGATCGGTATCAATTTCGATCACCGCATTGATGAAATTGTCCTGCGGGATGTCGCCCACCGGTGGCGTCTCGTAATCCGACGAGCGGGCGACGAGGCCGGCCTGGGTCATGCCGCAGATGTTGCTGATGGCCTTGCGGAACGTGGTGCGGACATCGCCGACATTGCCGCCGAGCGCGATCAGGACACTGGCCATCGCTTATGCCCGCGAGCGGCGCAGCACCACGCCGACATCGTCGAAGATCGCGGCGATCGGGGCGTGCGGCTTGTGCACGGTGATCTTCACCGCGCTGATCCTGGCGAATTTCGCCAGGATGGCGTCGGCAACGGCGCCGGCGGCGCGCTCGAGCAGCTTGTAATTGGTATCCTTGAACGCAGCCACCGCCGTGGCGACCACATCGGCATAGGAAACAGTGTCGGCGAGGCGATCGCTGCGCGAGGCGAGATCGATGTCGGTGTCGAGTTCGAGATCGATGATGAAGCGCTGGCCGACCACGCCCTCATAATCGAGCACGCCGTGATGGGCATGCACCGAAACGCCCTTGATGAAGATCATGTCAGTCATCGGAATTCCTCGATGGCGGCTGCGACGCGCAGGGCTTGGACGGTTTCGGCCACGTCATGGGCGCGAATGATCTTTGCGCCGCGCTGAACAGCGATCAAGTGGGCGGCGAGCGAGCCGCCGATCCGCTCAAGCGGTTCGGATGGCACGATGGTGGAGATGAATTTCTTGCGGCTGGCCCCGACCAGTACCGGCAGGCCGAAGCGCGCGAGTTCGTCGCCACGGGCCAGCGCGATCATGCTCTGCTCCGGCGTCTTGCCGAAGCCGATGCCGGGATCGAGGATGAGGTGGTTCTCGGGGATGCCGGCTTTCGCCGCGATCTCCAGCGTACGCGCGAAGAAGGCAACGATGTCAGCCATGATGTCGATGGATGGATCGACCTCGTCTCGGTTGTGCATGACGACCACAGGTGCGCCGTGTTCGGCGACCACGCGGGCCATGTCGGGATCGCGCTGCAGGCCCCAGACGTCATTGGCGATGGCGACACCGGCTTCCAGTGCACGCGCCGTCACCGAGGCCTTCATGCTGTCGATGGAGAGCGGCACGCCGAGCGCGACCACATCGGGAAGCACCGGCGCAAGGCGCTGCCATTCCTCATCCGCCGAGACGGGCCGGGATCCGTAGGGACGGGTGGACTCGGCGCCGACATCGATGATGTCCGCGCCGGCGGCGATCATCGCGCGGGCATGGGCCAGCGCGCGCTCGGGGGCGTGGAAATTCCCGCCATCCGAGAACGAGTCCGGGGTGACGTTGAGAATGCCCATCACAGCCGGTACCGGTCGCGCCAGCAGGGCGGCGAGTACGGGCGGGGTGGCGGCGGTCGCGATCATGCGGTCGCTTTGCGCGCGGGCGGGGAGGGAGTCAAGGGTGGGGGATTGTAGGGCGGATTAGCGTAGCGTAATCCGCCGGCCGAGCGGATGTGGCGCAGAATGGCGGATTACGGCTGCGCCTAATCCGCCCTACGGACCTCAATACGAGATCTTCAGCGGCAGCTGCCGTGCCTTCTCGATCAGATCGCCGACGGACTTTTCCGACGGCAGCACACGCACCAGCTTGCGCTTCTCGTTGGCCTCGCGCATCGCCAGGGCGAGGCGGGCGGGATTGCGGTGCTTCAGTTCACGCACGGTGGAGACGCCGGAGGCGCGGAGCAATTCGGCCTTGGCGGCCCCCATGCCGGGGATGCGGAGATAGTCGGCGAGATTGGCCCATTCCAGCAATTGCTGCTCGGTGAAGCCCGTCTTGGCAGAGAGCTCTTTCCGGCATTTGGCGGAGTGGGCGGCTTCCAGCAGACTCTCCATGGTGCGGATGCCTGCTTTTTTCAGCCGGGTCGCGGCGAAAGCCGTCAGACCGTCAATCTCGGAAATGGAATAAGCCATGATACTCGAAGGTTCGAAGAAAGGTGCTTGGCGCTTTCGTGGATGATCGCGGGACGGCCGTGTCAGGCGAACTGACTGAGGCCCGGGGTGCCCGCAATGATCTGGTCCATTGCATCGGAGCCGATCTTCTCACGTCCAAACTTGAACAGTTCCCGCGACACGCTCTGGATCTCGCCCATGCCGAGACCCATGCCCATCAGCTTGCTGCCAAGTGCCATCAGGCCGCCGCCCATCAGGCTGAAACCGCCGCCTTCATTGGCTGCGATCGCAGCTTCCGCGCCGGGGATATGCGCGACCAGTTGATTGAAGGGCTCCGGAGGGGCTTCGCGCTTGAGGAATTCCAGAATGCTGCCAACGGCTTTTTCGGCCACAGCTTCATCAATGCCGACCTTTGCGGTCAGCGCTTTGATCAATTCATCCATGATGCCCCGCCTCACACCGGTTGAACCGGTGCCCTTTGGTTTGAAAAATCATCTTGAGCCGGTGTGATTCGAATTACAAGCACACGCGGTGGTCCGACGGCAGATTCAATGTGATCGCGCGTCGAGTGTTGCAGCAATGCAATCGCAAATATGAAATTTCGGTCAATTGTTCGCGCTCGCGAGAGCGCTCTCGTTCGGAAAAAATCTGAGCGCCGTTTGGCATGTGCATGCGTTGCTTGGCCATCGGACATCATGACGCGCATCTGCTGGCCTTCGTTCCGCAACATGCGGTAAGGTCATGAAGCGTCGCGAATATTCTTCCATTTCTTTGATGCGCGATAAGCGATCCAGAGGCGATCAGATGGCCAAGACCACTGCAACTCCCACTGCAACTCCCACTGCAACTCCCACCGCAGCTCCCACATCGGGCGACACCGACAAGCAGGTTTTCATCGGCAAAGGCGAGCAGCCGGCGTGGCTGACACTGGCGCTCGGCAATCGCCACGGTCTCGTCACCGGCGCGACTGGAACTGGCAAGACGGTTTCGCTGCAGGTGATGGCGGAAGGCTTTGCACGTGCGGGCGTTCCGGTGTTTGCGTCGGACATCAAGGGAGATCTGTCGGGGATCGCGGAAGTCGGCGAGGCCAAGGACTTCATACTCAAGCGCGCGCAGGAGATGGGGCTGGCTTTCCAGCCCGATCAGTTTTCGACGGTGTTCTGGGACGTGTTCGGCGAGCAGGGGCACCCGGTGCGGGCCACGGTGTCGGAGATGGGGCCACTGCTTTTGGCGCGGTTGCTCGACCTCAACGACGTGCAGGAAGGCGTGCTGAATGTCGCCTTCCGCGTTGCCGATGAAAACGGATGGCCACTGCTCGACATGAAGGACCTGCGCGCGCTGCTCGATGCCATCGTGCCGAAGGCGGCGAAGAAGGACGAGTTTGATCCCCTGGCCGAGATCCGCGCCGCCGCATCCAGCTATGGAAATGTCTCCAAGGCGACGGTCGGCACCATCCAGCGGCAATTGCTCGTGCTGGAAAATCAGGGTGGCGAAAAATTCTTCGGCGAGCCCGCGCTGGAGCTGAAGGACTTCCTCAGGACCGACCGCGATGGCCGCGGCATGGTCAACATCCTCGTCGCCGACAAGCTGATGGCGAGCCCGCGTCTCTATGCGACGTTCCTGTTGTGGCTCCTGTCGGAGCTGTTCGAGGAATTGCCGGAAGTCGGCGATCTGCCGAAGCCGAAGCTGGTGTTCTTCTTTGATGAGGCGCATTTGCTGTTCAACGATGCTCCGAAAGCCCTCATGGACAAGATCGAGCAGGTGGTGCGCCTCATTCGATCCAAGGGCGTCGGCGTTTATTTTGTCACCCAGAACCCGATCGATGTGCCCGATCGCGTGCTCGCGCAGCTTGGCAACCGTGTGCAGCATGCGCTGCGTGCCTTTACGCCGCGTGATCAGAAGGCGGTCGCCGCTGCTGCGGAAACCTTCCGCGCCAATCCGAAGCTGGACACCGCCAAGGCCATCACCGAACTCGGCAAGGGCGAAGCCCTGGTGTCGTTTCTCGAGGGCAACGGCACGCCGTCGATCGTCGAGCGCGTGATGGTGAGGCCGCCAGTGGCGCGGATCGGGCCGATCACGCCCGAGGAGCGCAAGGCCATCATCAATGCCAGCCCGGTGAAGGGGAAATACGACACCGCGGTGGACTCGGAGTCGGCCTATGAGATGCTGCAGAAGCGCATTGCCGGCACGGCGGTCACGCCCGCGGAAGCAGGCACGGCCGGGGCGGGCGGCGGAGGCTTCCTCGGCGGCCTCGGCGCCATCATCGGCAGCATCTTCGGCACCGGCACGCGGCGTGGCCGGCTGACCACGGGGCAGGTGATCGCGCGCAGCGTCACGCGCACGGTGACCAACAAGGTGGTCGGCGGTATCGTTGCTAATGTGGGCAAGCAGATCGGCGGCTCGCTCGGCAGCACCATTGGCCGCGAGATCGTGCGCGGCACGCTCGGCGGGATCATGAAGCGCTGATCCCGTCATCGGTTACATCGTTTGAACATCTGGCTTGAAGGAAGTCGCCATGTCCGCATCGTCGCAGCTCACCTCCGTCCTCGCGCATGTCGATGGCGATTTCGATCATGCGCTGGAGCGCCTTTTCGCCTTGCTGCGGATCAAGTCGATCTCCGCTGATCCGGCCTTTGCGGATGATTGCAGGAAGGCGGCCGAGCATCTCGCCAGTGAGGTTGAAGCACTCGGCTTCAAGGCCGAAGTCCGGCCGACCGCAGGTCATCCGGCCATTGTCGCCACGGCGAATGGCAATACGGGCAAGCGGCCGCATGTGCTCTTTTACGGCCACTACGACGTCCAGCCCGTCGATCCGCTGGAGCTGTGGCATCGCCCGCCCTTCGAGCCGGTGGTGACCAAGCACGCCGATGGCCGTGACACTATCGTCGCCCGTGGCGCGCAGGACGACAAGGGCCAGCTCTCCACCTTCGTGGAGGCCTGCCGTGCCTGGGTCAAGGTGACGGGCGAATTGCCGATCGATCTCACCGTCTGCATCGAGGGCGAGGAGGAGGTCGGTTCGAAGAATTTCGTGCCATTCCTCGAAGCGAACAAGAAAGAGCTCGCAGCCGATTTCGCCGTCGTTTGCGACACGGGCATGTGGGACCCGGCAACCCCGGCGATCACCACGGCACTGCGCGGGCTCGTCTATGAAGAGGTGAAGATCACCGCCGCCAATCGTGACCTGCATTCGGGCATCTATGGTGGTGGCGCGCGCAATCCGATCCGCGTGCTCACCACTATTCTGGGCAAGCTGCATGACGACAATGGCCGCATCACCATTCCCGGCTTCTATGACGGCGTGAAGGATCTGCCGGCCGACATCCTGAAGCAGTGGCAGGGGCTGGGGCTGACCGCTGACAGTTTCCTCAAGCCGATCGGCCTGTCGATCCCCGCCGGCGAGACCGACCGCGAATTGATCGAGCAGATCACCTCGCGCCCGACCTGCGACATCAACGGCATTGTCGGAGGCTACACTGGCGAAGGCTCGAAGACGGTGATCGCCTCCCATGCGTCGGCGAAAGTGTCGTTCCGTATCGTCGAGGGGCAGGACCCCGGCAAGATCCGCGATGCGTTCCGCAAATTCGTCACCGATCAACTGCCCGGCGATTGCACGGCTGAATTCCTCGACCATTCCAACGCGCCGGCGATCGCGCTCGACTGGAACATGAAGCCGCTCGCGGCGGCGCGCGATGCGCTGACCGAGGAGTGGGGCAAGCAGGCGGTGCTGATCGGCTCCGGCGCGTCGATCCCGATCGTCGCGGACTTCAAGCGGACGCTGGGCCTCGACTCGCTGCTGATCGGTTTCGGTCTGGATGACGACAACATCCACTCGCCGAACGAGAAATATGATCTCAAGAGCTTCCAGAAAGGCATCCGCTCCTGGGTGCGGATCATCGCGGCATTGGCGGAAGTGAAGAAGTGATCAAAAGTCACTGTCGTCGCCCGGCTTGACCGGGCGATCCAGTACACACCGTCATCGGCGTCTACTGGGTTACCCGCTTTCGCGGGTAACGACAGTCACTAACAAAGGTGTCCTCGAACAAAAAACGCCGCCCGGAATTGGGCGGCGTTTGTATTCTGCGTAGAGGTTTATGGACCCCTTATAGCACGAATCTCACGTCCTGTAAGATGGATCGCGGCGGTCGAGCTTGCGCAGCATCGGCGGCCAGACCAGCTGGGTGGAACGCAGTTCGGCACGGTCGGGATTGGATACCAGTTCCGCATTCTTCTCGATGACGATCTGGTCGACCGGATAGGCGGTGGGTCCGAGGATGCGGGTGCGGACCTGCATGGTGCAGGCGCGTTCCAGGTAATACATGCGCTCGAAAGCCGAGGCGACCGAGCGGCCGACGGTCAGCGTGCCGTGATTGCGCAGCAGCATGGCATTCTTGGTGCCGAGATCCTTCTGCAGGCGCGGGCGCTCGTCGTGATCGAGGGCGACGCCTTCATAGTCGTGATAGGCGAGGTCCGGGATCACCAGCTGTGCTGTCTGGTTCAGCGGCTGCAGGCCTTCCAGGCAGGACGCGACGGCGGTGCCGTCCGGCGTATGCAGATGCATCACGCAGCCCGCGTCTTCGCGTACTTCGTGGATCGCCGAGTGAATGGTGAAGCCGGCCGGATTGATGTGATAGTCGGTTTCGCTGAGCAGGTTGCCGTCGAGGTCGACCTTCACCAGGCTCGATGCGGTGATCTCCTCGAAGATCAAACCGTAGGGATTGATCAGGAAGTGATGATCGGGGCCGGGCACGCGTGCGGAGATGTGGGTGTCGATCAGATCGTCCCAGCCATAGAGCGCGACGAGACGATAGGCTGCGGCGAGATTGACGCGCTGGGCCCATTCACCTTCGGTCATGTTCGATGGCACGGCTTTGAGGTGGGCGGCTTCGGCTGGTGACATATGTCAGCTCCGGTTGCGGTGTTCGAATTCTGTGGAGGCAGCCTAGTGCCGACGTCACGTGCCAGCAACCGGAAGAATTGACCGGCAGGCATTCCATCAACGAAGGCGAAATTTAGGGATCAGTTCGCTTCTCCGCGGATCAGTCGTCTGGTGCATTCGCATCGCCGATGTTAAGAGTAAATTCAACCCAAGGGTGCGTAATGCCTAGTTTGCGCAGGAACGAGCATCTGAAGCTTTTGGCCAATTGCTGCAACACGCTGGCGACGACGGTGTTTTCTCTGGGCATTCTGACGCCGATCGGCGTCAAGATATGGGGAAGCCCGACACCCGCGGCATTCAACGAGGTCGAAATCTTCGCCTCTTGTTTGTTGCTGGCGGTGGCATCACATCTGATAGGACAATGGGCGATCACCGGCTTGATGGATGTCGACGATGTCTGAGTTTCCGATCTGGGCTTATTCTGCCATCACGATTGCGACACTGCTTGGCATGAGCGCGATCGTTTATGCGGTGGCGGGTTCAAAGCGCAATCGTGTTCGGCATCAAGGACAGAACACCGACGGCTTACGCGGTCCTGTGAAGGCTAGACCTCAGCGATGATATCGGAGATCAGCTCAGGCGTTCGCCGACCATTTCTCCGATTGCCTTGAACACGGTGTTGAGCTGCGCAGGTGTGGGTTTGCCGCCGCGTGTATAGGCCGCGATGATCACCGGGCGGTCCGGCGCCGGCCACGCCACCGCGATGTCGCCAGCGGCGTCCTTGCCATTGTTGCCGGTCTTGTCGCCGATCTTCCAGGACGCGGGGAGGCCGGCGCGCAAGCGATTGGCGCCGGTCTTGCAATTCACCATCCATTCGACGAATTGCGCGCGCGATCCGGGCTGCAGTCCGTCGCCAAGTGCGAGATGCTCCAGGCTCAGGGCCATGGCGCGCGGCGTTGTCGTGTCCTCGAGTTTGCCGGGCGGCGTGAAATTGAGTTCGGGCTCATAATGATCGAGGCGCGACGTGACGTCACCATGCTCGCGCCAGAACGTCGTCAGGGCCTTCGGACCACCAATGCGCGTGAGCAGCAGATTGGCGCAGGTGTTGTCGCTGAGCTCGACGATCGCCTTGGCCATATCGCCGACAGACAGCGCACCCTTGGCGAGATTGTCTTTCGCCACCGGCGCATATTCGAGCAGATCTTTCTGCGTATAGGGGACCATGGCATCGAGACGATCCTTGCCACGGTCCACGCGTTCCAGCACGCAGGCGGCAAGCGACGCCTTGAAGGTGCTGCACATGACGAAGCGCTCTGTGTCGCGCCAGGCGAGCTCTACGCCACTTGTCAGATTCTTGGCATAGAGCCCGATCCGCCCGCCGCTGTCACGCTCATAGGCGAGCAGCGCAGGCGGCGTTTCCCTGGCGAGGGCTGGAGCGGCGGCGAAGGCGGAGGCGGTGAGAAGAAAAGTGCGGCGATTGATCATCATCCCGTCTCGCTCGCAGCCGAACAGGGAGAAATAATGGCGGCTGTCGCGACTATGCGGCCTGTGCAGCGATGGTTGGTTGCCGAGGCGTGCGGTGCGCACCAAGACAGGCGAGGACGCTCAGCGCCACCAGCACGAAGGCGGCGATCTCCAGATGGGTCGGAAGCCGTTGCTCCCAGACGAAGCCGTAGATCAGCGCAAACAAGGTTTCGAACAGGATCATCTGGCCCACCAGGGTCAGGGGCAGCATCCGGCTCATGCGATTCCAGAACGCATTGCCGATGATCGAGGCGAGGACGGCGATCCCGATCGAGACGCCGGCAAACTGCGCCCAGGCCATCGCATCATGCGCAACGCTGCCGAAGAGGATGGCGGCCGGGATCAGCACGAGGCTCTGCAATCCCGTCACGACGCCCGTTAGGAGATTCCAGTCATAGGCAGACACGCCGCCGAGTCGCGCCAGTGCCGCGCGGTTGGCGATGGCGAAGATCGTCCAGGAGACCAGCGCGCCGATGGCGCAGAGCAGGCCGATGAGCTGTTGCTCGGTCGTGCCGGTCGACGGCGTCGCCAAAGCCTGCACGCCGATGCAGATCGCGCCTCCCGTGCACAGCAGCAGCGATGGCATCAACCGGCGCAGCGGCACGGCGCCGGTGACGCGACTGCCGGCGATGGTCACGGCGACCGGCAGGAAGCCGATCACCAGTGAGGTCGTGGCGATGCCGCCCATCTGAACCGCATTGGTCAGCAGCGCGTAATAAAGCGTGTTGCCGGCGAGGGCGAGCCAGCCCAGCGTGGCCCAGTCGCTGCCCTTGAGGCTGTCCCGCAGCATGCGCCAGCGCGGTGCGATCAGCGCGGCGGAGATCAGCCCGTAGACGAAGTAACGGCCGGCGGCGAGTTGCAGCGGGCTGAAGGCCGGGACGAGTTCGGGAGCCAGGAAAACCAGCCCCCACAGCGCCCCGGCAGCCATGCCGAAAGCGACCCCAACCATCGTCGAACCACGTGCCGCGCCGATCATCGCTCTTGCTCTCTCGTAAGTTGAGTGAGCAATATCATCGGCTAAATGATAAAGGCGCCCTCGATTGGGCCCTCAAACGCAACATTTACTCGCCATGTCCCGTAAATCCGACCCGTCTCGTGATCTCGACGCATTTGACCGGGCGATCCTCCGGATCGTCCAGCGCGACAACAAGACCCCGCAGCGAGAGATCGCCGCAGCGGTCAATCTGTCGACGGCCGCCGTGCAGCGGCGGATCGCGGCCATGGAAACGGCAGGCATCATCGCGCGCAATGTCGCGATGGTGGATCCGCTGGCGATCGGGCTGACGATCACTGCCATCGTCGAGGTCTATCTGCGGGACGAGCGCTCGACGACGGTGGATGCCGCCAAGGCGATCTTCCGTGCCGCACCGGAAGTGCAGCAATGCTACTACACCACGGGCGGCACCAGCTTTGTTCTGGTCGTGGTGACGAAGACGATGCAGACCTATGAAGCCTTCATCCGCCAGCGGTTCGAGGAAAACGAGACCGTGAAGAGCTTTCGTACGCTGGTGGTGATCGATCGCGTGAAAACGCAGACCGAACTTGCGATCGAGGACTGAGAGCAGAAGGCCCGGCGCCTACGGCGCCGGGATCGCAAGCAGGCTGGAGATGCTGCTGCCGCGGATGTCGTAGACGCGGGCGAAGACGACGTCGTCGCGCTTGATCTCGGCAATCACCGGGGCCGTCAGGCCCTTGCAGTAGAACTCGCCCAGCGTCATCGCGAAGTCAGCCGCATGGCTGTCCCAGCCGATGGTGAAGTCGGGGCCGAGTGCCACCTGCGCCGGGCGCTGCGGGCCGCACACGGCGACCTTCCACTTGCGGCCGACTGGCGGATGCTCCTGCCGCTCGTCGATCTGCTCTTTCAGCGCGTCGGATGCCTGCTTCAGCGCGAGGCCCCAATAATCGAGCATGAACAGCGCATCGGCCTGGCGCACGGTGCCGGCGACGTAGTTGAAATGCGTGTATTGATACGGATGCAGGCGGATCATTTCCGCCATGGGAAGCATCAGGCCGAACGATAGCGCGGCGACGGCAGCGGCCTGCGCGCCGCGGTGGTTGACGCGCAGCCAGTCCATTAGCGACGCGAAAGCGACGCCGGCGAGCACAGTCATCGGCGGGATCACGAAGATGAAATGGCGGATGCCGTTATACAGCGCCGGGCGCTTCACCATGGCAATGATCAGCGGCAGCATCGCAGCCGCCGTCAGCATCAGCAGGATCGTCTTGCGGCGGGCCGGCACATCCTTGCGCGACGTGGCAAGGATGGTCAGCGCAATGCCGCCGGCGAGCAGCGTGATCAGGACCTCCGGCAGCTGCAGCGCGAACAGCGTCGGCAGGTAGGACCATGGCATGTCCGGCACCGAGATCATGGCGCCGTCGAACATTTCCTTCCACGGCTTCTCGAAGAATGTGGAGAAATAGGTGAGGGCGCGCAGCGGATTGGCGGGCTCGAGGATCGACCACGGCCAGATCAGGCCCATGATCAGATAGCCGAAGGCGAGGCCCGGCAGTAGCAGATAGACCACATGGAGCAGGCGGCGGACCGCTTCGCGCGGACCCTGCTGGCGCCATTCTTCGAGGAACAGCGGCGCAAAGCCGATCAGCGCGTAGATCAGCGTCAGGCCGGCAAGGATGCGGCAGCCGATGGCGCAGCCCGCGCCGATGCCCAGGATCAGCACGGTGCGGTTGGACGGCGCCGGATATTCCTGCACGAGTCGGACGAGGCCGAGCATCAGCACGATCATGGCCACCGCGAAGGGCGCATCCTTCGGGTTCATGAACATGTGGCCGTAGAAGGTCGGGCACAGAGCCAGCAGCAACAACGTGACGAGGCCGGCGATGGGGCCGGCGATCCGGCGGCTGACGCGCCAGGTGACGGCGATGCCGATGATGCCGACAATGGCGCCGAGCAGGCGGCGCGTCTCGAACAGTTCGAGCGGGATCACCTTGTGCAGCAGCGCGGCGGCCATGTCGAAGCCGCCGCCATACATGTAGAGATTGGCGAAGGAGAGCGCGGCCGTGTCGCGAAAGCCGCTGCCATACATCTTCAGCAGGAGGTCGGCATATTCGGCGTGGGTATAATCGTCCCAGCCGAGGCCATAGTCCCGGAAGGTGAAGCTCGCGATGATGCTGACCACGACCAGCGCCAATACGGCGAGGTCGTCACACGTCTTCTCCACCGAGCGCCGCGCAGGCGTTTCGATGGCCGCAGTCGTAATCGATGACATGGCTATAGACGATCCGGTGTCCCAAACCCAAACAATGGCTCGGCAGTGCGCTTCTTGAGCCTCGTTCCCCGGCATCGGTATAGCGCGTTTGTATTTTTGAGTAATTGAGAATTGTGGCTGAAATTCTCTTAAAATACGTGCGGTGCAACAATTTGAAAGCTTTGCGGGATAGCCGTTCCGCGTGCCCCCGCGGTTCGCTTCCGCCGGGCGGACAGCGGTCGATCACGGCGGCTGAAACGCCTTGTTGCCTTGGAGCTTACCGCAAACTCTGAACGCAAAATTGCCGTTTGGAAAACTGCGTCATATGACGCTATCGTGTTGCCCTGACGAGACTCGTGGGGTGTCCGTCCAGGAGTTCGAAGACCATGACAGTGCTGCTGATTGCCGGGATAGGGGTCATCCTGGCGGGCCTTGCCGCGATCGGATTCGGTATTCCGGTCAAGGAGTTCGGGTTCGGCAACACCTTGATCCTGACGGGTTCGGTGGGGGTCTGCACCGGTCTGATCATGATCAGCCTCGGCCTCGTCGTGCGCGAGATGCGCAAACTCGCCGCGCAACTGGCCGAAGCCGGTCCCCGCGTCGCTGCACCGCTGCCGCGCCGGGAACTGAAGCTGCCGCCGGCTCCCGAAGAACCGGAAGACGACCACGACTATGCGCCGGTGGCGCCGCCCTTCGCCCGCGACCTGCCGCCACCGCCCGCACCAGCCGCACCGACCGGTCCGGAAGAAGGCGTCCCCCCATGGCAGGACGAAGTGCTGCGCGACCGCGAGCGTCTCGCCGCGGCTGCCAGCAGCGCCGCAGACGAGCCGAAGCGGCGCAATCTGATGTTCACCTCGACACGCCGCGACCGGGAAAAGGAGCGCACCGATGCGGTCGCTCAGGCGCTGGAACTGGATCTGACGGGGCCTGCGCCAGCGCCGTCGCAAGAAGAGCCCGCGCATGACGACGACGCCCCCACCGAGCAGGCGCCGCGCTTCGAGGATGCCTGGCCGCGCGGCGAGCGGCCTGCGGCGCCTGACCGTCCGCGGTTTTCGGACGCCATCCGCGAGGCCGCGCGGGCTTCGGCCACCCATGCGGACCGGTTCAGCGATCGGCTCCCCGATCCGAGCGAGATCCCCGACCGCGACGAGCCGGTGCCGGCGGCGTCCTCGCGCCCGGCCGGTGTTGCCGTGCTGAAATCCGGCGTCGTCGATGGCATGGCCTATTCGCTGTATTCCGACGGCTCGATCGAGGCGCAGATGCCGGAAGGCCTGATGCGTTTCTCCTCCATCGACGATTTGCGCGCACATCTCGAAACTCGAAGCTGACGCAATCTCCTTTCGAAAGACGGCGCCATGAGCGACTCCAACAGCAAGAGCTTCATCGAGCTGACGGCGAGCATCGTCTCGGCCTATGTCGGGAATAATCCGGTGCCGGCGGCGGAGCTGCCGTCGCTGATCAACCAGGTGCATGGCGCGCTGACACGGGTTTCCGGCAATGGCGCTGCACCGTCCGTGACGGAGCAGGCGCCGGCCAAGCCCGCGGTATCCGTCAAGAAGTCGATGACGGCCGAATATCTCGTCTGTCTCGAGGACGGCAAGCGCTTCAAGTCGCTGAAGCGGCATTTGCGTACGCAGTACGGAATGACACCAGAGCAGTATCGCGAAAAGTGGGGGCTGCCTGCGGACTATCCGATGGTGGCACCGAACTACGCGGTTGCGCGCTCGCAGCTTGCCAAGCAGATGGGGCTCGGCCAGCAACGCAAGCGCCGTAAATAGGTACTATGGTTCCATCACAAAGGAACCTTTGAAGAACAAATCGGGACAAAAAGTTGACCGGTCAACACGCGTCGGTTGGCAGGGCGCAGCGGGTCGCGTTTCCGTCGTTGTCGTCATGCTGGGCCGGCCGACTTAATCCACAAATAGGAAATTGATCCAAGATTCTGCTTGCGGAAGTGCGGGACTCGTGACCCTATGGCTTCACAAGGAGAACAAAATGAGAACATTAGGAAGCCGCCGCCCGCCTCAAGATCCGATTGATCCGCAACGCCAGCGCCATATGACGCTGGAAACGCGGCAAATCCTGACCGAAGACGGCATTGCCAGCGTGCTGGTCAATGACAGCGAGAGCCCGCTGGCTTGGCTCGCCCGCCGCAAGGGCCGGGACGGGCGCAGCCTGATCGCGCCGCATCAGTTCATCGCCGGCGAGAAGCTGCGCGCCGATTTCACCCGCGCTCACATGGCCCCGCGCGTCACCGCCAATTGGGGGGCGCCGGCCGGTGGTCGTCCGCGCGGCTCGGGTCTCAGTCCCGGCGAGATGACCGATGTAATGCTGGCCTCGCGGCAGAAGGTCGGGCACGCGCTGGATGCCTGCGGTCCGGAATTCGCGGGCGTGCTGATGGATGTCTGCTGCTTCCTGCGCGGGCTGGAAGATGTCGAGCGCGAGCGCAACTGGCCGGCGCGTTCCGCCAAGGTGGTGCTCCAACTCGGCCTCGACCGGCTGGCGCGGCATTATGGTTTCGCGGAGGATGCGAAGGGCAAGCCGGCGAAGCTGCGCACGTGGCTGGCAGAAGGCGAGACGTTCGAAGCCTAACCCGCCGTCTCCAGCGCCTCACGCGCATCATTGCGGATGCGCTCGACCATCGAGCGCAGGCCGTTGGAGCGCTGGGGCGTCAGGTGATCGCGAAAGCCGAGTTCGTCGAACACGGCGATCGCATCCGTCTCTAGGATGTCCTTCGGCGTGCGATCGGAATACAGCGCCAGGAGGATCGCGATCAGGCCGCGGACGATGTGGGCGTCGCTGTCGCCGAGATAGCTCAGCACCGGCGCACCCGTGTCACTGGTCGCCACTTTGCGCGACAGCCAGACCTGGCTGGCGCAGCCATTGACCTTGTTCGCGGTCGAATGCTCGTCCTCCGGCATCGGTGCCAGCGTGCGGCCGAGCTCGATCACATAGCGATAGCGATCGTCCCAGTCTTCCAGCAGTTCGAAATTGGCGCGAATGTCGTCGATGGCAGTGGTCATGGCGGCCTTGATGCAAATGTCAGCCCTATATAGGGGCGATTTGCATCGAATGCGACCGTGGTCCCGGCATTTACCGGTTGGAACCGTGGCTCATGGCACCGGCGGCGCGTCGGGCGATTGCCAGTCGACGGCGAGATCGTCCTGGGTCAGCGTATCCTGCTTCGCCATCGCGACCGTGCCAGGATCCTGATCGCCGCTCTCACCGATTGATCCGGTGTGATCGGGCTTCTTCTCGGTGATGATCTGATAGACCTTGCGCGCGCCTTCCTTGGCGCGTTCGCCGATGAAGGCGGCGGCATTGCCACCGACCTCGCAAGCGGCGGGCTGGCGCTTGCAGAACTGGCTCATGTCCGAGGCGGCGGCCGTCGCGGCAGAAATCGCGTCGGAGGCACCGACCTGCGGGGCAGCCGTCTTGTCGGCCTCGGGCGTGTGGTCCCGCGGCAGCAGCACGAGCACGAGCCCGATCCAGAATGCCATGCGCAGCAGGAAGAACATGAAAACCCCGTCGTCTTGTCGAAGGTCGTTGCGAAGGATCGCAGTCGACAACTGAAGCTAGGTGCAGTCGATAAACTTCAAGTATTTGCGAAGCGATTAATTCGACGAAAATTGATGCGATTGGAGACGGCGTAAATTTTTGATTGTTGCCCGCACTCGGTCCCTCATGGTTCGAGACGGCTTGCGGCCATCCTTCGAGGCGCGCGCTGCGCGCTTTCAGGATGAGGTGGAGATGGCGACGCTGCGTGTGCGATCGTGTCCATACTTTCGAAACCATACATGTCCGCGTGAAAGTTTCCGTTCACCACAATGGGCGAACAAAAATGCGAAAACTCCCTTCAAATCGAGACTTCCACGTTAGGCATGGTCCTGTCTGCGATCGCTTTAGTGTTCGTTTAATGTCGCTCTGACAGGTTGGCGCGGTGATGAAGGAGCGCCTCGATACGCCGATGCAGGCGAGTATGTCGAAGCGAAGCGAGTGACAGGTTTGAACATCATCCGCGACTGTCTAGATGCGATGTTGCACCCCTCGGCGCGTTACGATGCGCTGACGAGCGCGCGCCATCGCGCCTTCATGGCGCCGCGGCTGCTGGGCAGTCTCGCGGCCTTCGCCGCATTCCCGCTTTATCTCGCCATGCGCGGCGCGCCGACGGCGCTCGAGGTCACCGCCTTTGCCTGGCTGATCGCGCCGATCCTGTTGTCCTACTTCCTGTCGCGCACCGGCCGTTACGAGAGCGCGCAGATCATGTCGTCGCTCGCCGTTGCAAGCCTCGTGATGATGGTTGCCATCTTCACCGGCGGCATCGCCAGCTTCGCCGCCATTTGGCTCGTCGTGGTGCCGATCGAGGCTGCGCTGTCTGCATCGCGCCGCATCGTCACCGCTGCCTCAGGCATCGCGATCGCCTGCGTAACGATGCTGGTGGTGCTGACGGCGTTCGACTGGCTGCCAGCATCGGATGCCGGCGCCAGCCACATCGTGTTCATGACCTTCGGCATCGCTTCGGCAACGCTCTATGCTGCCGGCCTCGCTTTCGGCGCAGAATCACTGGCGCGTACCAGCGTGTCGCTGCTCAATGTCGAGGAAGATCGCTATCGCTTGCTGGCGCGCCATATGAGCGACGTGATCTCGCGTCATCGCCCGAACGGCACGGTGCAGTTCATCTCGCCTGCGGCCGAAGCGCTGGTCGGCGTGCAGCCGCAGCGGCTGTTCGGTCACGGCCTGTTCGATCGCGTCCATGTCGCCGATCGCCCGGCTTATCTCACCGCCTTGTCCGATGCGGCGCGGGGCGGTGAAGCCCGCAGCGTCGAATTCCGCCTGCGCCGCGATGGCGCGCGCGGCGAGGCCGGCGATTTCATCTGGGTCGAGATGCGCTGCCATCCGCTGGAGATCGCGGCCGATCGCCCGGCGCCGGCCAATGCCGAGACGGAAGTGGTTGCCGTGCTGCGCGACGTCACCGATCGCAAGCTGCAGCAGCAGGCGCTGGAACAGGCACGCATGGCCGCGGAGGCGGCCGACGCGTCGAAGACGCGTTTCCTGGCCACCATGAGCCACGAACTGCGCACGCCGCTGAACGCGATCATCGGTTTCTCCGACATGATGGCGCAGGAAGACGTCCTGATGCTGGATGCCGCTAGGCGCAAGGAATATGCGCAGCTGATCAACGATTCCGGCCAGCATCTGCTGTCGGTGGTCAACGGCATCCTCGATATGTCCAAGCTGGAATCCGGCAGTTTCGAACTCGCGCCCGAACCCTTCGCGCCGCGTCCGGCACTGATCAATTGCTGCAATCTGCTGGCGCTGAAGGCGAGCGACAACGGTGTCGACCTGATTACCGACGCGCCGAAGGATCTGCCGGAGGTCAATGGCGATCCGCGTGCGTTCCGCCAGATACTGCTCAACCTCGTGTCCAATGCCATCAAGTTCACCGAACGCGGCGGCAGCGTCACCGTCACCGCCGGAATCGAGGCGGCGCGCCTGGTCGTGCGCGTGCGCGACACCGGCGTCGGTATCGCGGCGGACGATCTTGCGCGCATCGGCGATCCGTTCTTCCAGGCTGGCGAGACCTATCATCAGCGCCGCCACGAGGGCACCGGCCTCGGCCTGTCCATCGTGAAAAGCCTGGTCAGCATGCATGGCGGCGAGATGCAGGTGCAGAGCCGTCTGGGCGAAGGCACCACGGTCACTGTCGCATTGCCGCTGGATTATGCGCCGCCGCAGGCTGCACCGAGCAATATAACGCCCCTCAATATCGTTGCGCCGCGTGGCGCGTCGTCCGGGACGATCCACCAGGTGAAGAAGAGTGCCTAAAGCGAATTCCAAATCCGCCAAGTCCAAGCGCGCACGCGCCGTCGCCATCGAGGAGCCGGCCGAGCGCGGGCTGCTGATGCGCATGGTGCTGCACAGCCCCAAGGACATTGTGGCCGGCCTGATCGCGTTCTCTGCGGTCAGCGCGATCATCGCGAACGCGATCTTCCTTCAGAAGGGGCATCATCCGTCGCCGATGTTCGGCTCCAGCACCGTGGTTTCATTCCCGGCGCCGGCACCTGTGACTGTGGTGAGCCCGCTGCCGAAGCCACGCCCGAGCGATGCGACGCTGACGTCGTCGGATACGAAGCTCGATGCGCGCATGATCGATGCCAAACCGGTCAATCCGGTAAGCGAGCCGAAACCGTCGGTGGTGGCCAGGCCCGCTGAGCCGCGTGGCGGCGATCCCATGGGCAATCTCGTGAAGGCGACGTCTGCACCCGCGACGACCCAGTCTGTTCAGCGTCCGCCGGCAGCCATTCCGCACGCCGGCAAGTCCGATCCGCTCGGTGATCTCATCACCAATACCCGCCGCGTCGCCGCCGTGCAGCGTGCGCTCACCGAATATGGATATGGTCAGCTCAAGCCGACCGGCAATGTCGGTTCGGATACATCGGCCGCCATCCAGCGTTTCGAACGCGAGCGCAAGTTGCCGGTGACTGGCCAGATGTCGGATCGTCTGGTGCAGGAGCTGGGCACGGTGACCGGGCGCGCGATCAACTAGCGATCGCGGGCCGGCTGTCGTATCGTCGGCATCATGAGCCGTTTGAAATCAGCAATATGGGTGGCCGCCTATCTGCGCCGCTGCCAGACCGAAGGCGTGTTCGGCGCGGTGCGCCGGCGCGGAGCCGAGGAGGCCGGTGCGATCTTCGTCAAGCTCGCGCTGCTCGATGGCAATGCGATCCTCTACGCGCCAGCGCCGCAGAGCGCCTATGACGACAGCCGCCCCACCGATCGCGTTTTCGCGCCATCGCCGCAGCAGGCGGTGGAAGAACGCAAGATCGAGGAGCGGCTGCAGAAGGAGATCAGCTTCGATCCGGACCTCTGGATCGTCGAGATCGAGGACAAAGCCGGGCGGCATTTTCTCGATCTGGCAAAAAACTAGCTTTCCGAACCATTCCGCGTCCGTGCGACATCCACGCCGGGCTGCATGCCTGGCTGGACGCTGGGCCGCGCCATCGGCGTTGCGGCGCGGGCGCGCTGGCGTTCGTCGTCATACAGGGTCGGGCGGAATTTCGCGCGGGTAGCAGCGAGATGCGCGCCGCGCCAGGCGGCGACCATGATCAGCGCCGCGCGCTCGGTCAGCACGTCGTACATGCGCGACAGCCGGTACACATTGTTCACCGACGTGCCGAATTCCGGATTCAGGAACAGCAATACACGCTGGAAGATCGCACCGTGCATGCCGAGCGCCTTGGCGCAGCAGGCGAGGGGCTCGCCGCCGGGATCGCTCACCACCTGATCGGCAATCGCCAGCGGCAGGATCAGCGCTTCGCTGATCTCGCGCGCGAAATTCTCGCGGTCTTCTGCGAACGCAGCCATTTCCAGAATATGCATCGCGCGCTCGGCGCGGGCCTGCGGGATGCGTGCCGACGGCTGCAGCGGGGTGTCGGCGAGATTGTGCAACATCTTCGCGCGCTCGGACGCATTGGCGGCGAAGAACAGATTGCTGATCTCGGCGGCATCATTCGGCTGCATGGTGCGATTGACGATGCGCGACGGCGGCGGCGCTGGCTGTGACAAGGTCGGCACAGATAGTTCTGGCGCAATCGGCGGCGCGACCGGTGCCGGCTGCTGTGCAGCCGCAGGCTTCAGCGCCAGCTGATCGAGAATGACCTTTGGCGTGTTCGGATAGATCGATAGCCGCGCCCGCACGGCGGCGCGCGTCGCATCGTCGACCTGGTCGATCAGCCGCGAGGTCAGTTCGATGAACTGTTTTTCCTCGTCGGATGTGTGGCTGTGTGCCTGCACATAGAGATCCGTCAGCACCCGCAGCAATGTCGGACGAATATCGACGCCCTCACGGCGCGATAACGTCATCAGGCCGTCGAAGCCTGGAATTGTTGGTGCAGGGGTCATGGTCGGAACGCTGGACTGAGGCTGATTTGCCTCAAATTACGACCGACGAATTAATTTCCGTTTAACCATCGCCGGTTCCATACACGCGGGACGCGCGGCGATTGCGCGCTATTCGCGATTTTTGTTCGCTGTGCGGATCAGTTGTGACGGTGCAGACACACCGCCAGAACTTCGACGCCCGCGCGGCATTCCGCGCAAGGCCGCAAGCCAGGCGGTACCTTAAGGTGGGATACCTCTCCGGAGGTATCTGGCGCTGATTCGATGGCGCATTGGGTTATTCAGGTCGGACCACGCAAGCGGGCCTGTCGCGAACGACGTTCTGGCTTGCGTGAGCTTGTTTGATTGACCATGCCGCGCCCCGTTCAACGACGAATGATCATGTCCACGTTGCACGCGCTGCGGCACGCTCTCCTCGCCAGTACGGCGTTCGCTGCCGTCTGTCTCCCGCATGCATCGCAGGCACAGCAATACTGGAACGGTGCGGCAACGGCGGGGCCGGCGCCCGGGCCTGTGACTGGTGGTACCGGCACCTGGAATACGGTCAACGGCAATTGGAGCAATGCCGCGGGTACGCTCAACGACACGATGTCACCCAATCCAGGCACTGTGATTTTCTCGGCAACACCTGGTGTGGTCACCGTCGATAATTCTTTCGGGGGGGTCGGCGTCACCGGAATGCAGTTCACGACGTTCGGTTATTTGATCACCGGCGATGCTGTCACGCTCGCAGATCCCGGCGCGGTCATCGCTGTTGGTGACGGGACGCCGGCTGGTGCAGGCATGGTGGCGGCGATGCAATCCGCGCTGACAGGGGCCGGCGGTCTGGTCAAAACCGATCTTGGCACGCTGTTCCTCTCCGGTGCGAACAGCTATGGCGGAGCGACCGTCGTCAATGGCGGCGTGGTCCAAGCGGGAGCCGCCAATACGTTCAGTCAGACCAGTGCGACCACGGTGAATGCCGGCGGCACGTTGGATCTCGGTGGCTTCGCCCAGGCCATCGACAGCGTTGCGCTTGCGGACGGGACTCTCATCAACGGCGCGCTGGCCGGTGCGATCTCGTCGACCGGAGGGCTCGTCTCGGGATTGTCCGGCACCGCGACGCTATCGCTGAGCAGCGGCACCACGACATTGACCGGTGCGAATGCCTATACTGGCGTGACGACGATCAATGGCGGCACGCTTCTTGCGGGCAATGCTAACGCATTTAGCGCGACCAGTGCAGCGAGGGTGAATGTCGGGGGCACGCTTGATCTCGGTGGTTTCGCGCAGACGATCAATGCGGTCGCGCTTGCCGGCGGCACGTTAACGAACGGCACATTGGCCGGATCTGTCGCATCGACGGGCGGCACGATTTCCAATCTCGCCGGCACGGCCAGCCTGGCGACAACGGCGGGCACGACGGTGCTGAGCGGAACGAACAGCTATACCGGCGCAACATCCATCTCTGGCAGCGTTCTCCAGATCGCAGGCTCTTTGCAAAACAGCAATGTCTTCGTGAACGCCGGTGCCGCGCTTCAGGTGACGGGCACGATGTCGGGTAACCTCGTCACAGTGAATGCCGGTGGCGCGCTGTCAGGCACTGGTACGGCGAGCCAGGTGGTGAGTGTTGGTGGCACGCTGATCGCGACGCCCGGTGCAACGCTCACCATCAGTAGTTTGGCGCTCGATGCAGCTTCAAACGTCAATGTCGATGTCAGCGCGGCGCGGGGAAGCGGGGTGCCGTTCAACGTGACAGGCAATCTGACGCTCGACGGCACCCTCAATCTCACGGATGCCGCGCCGTTCGGTGCCGGCATTACGCGGCTGCTCAGCTATGGTGGTACGCTCACCAATAATGGTCTGGATATCGGCGTCATCCCACCGGGCATGGCGCCGGCAAATCTGAGTGTGCAGAACGGAATTCCGGGGCAGATCAATCTCGTCAATTCGGGCGGCCTGCCGCTGCAGTTCTGGAATGGTCCTGCACCGGCCGGTCCAGGCACGGGCACTGTGAATGGCGGCAGCGGAAGCTGGAGGGTGACCAATGCGAACTGGACGGACGCCGACGGCACGTTCAACGCTCCGGCAACCTACCCGGCGTTCGCGGTGTTTCAGGGGGCGCCGGGTACGATTACCGTCGATTCCAGCTCCGGTGCGGTGATGGCATCGGGCATGCAGTTCGCCGTCGATGGCTATCGGATCGTGGGCGACAGTATTACGCTGACGGCACCACAGAGCTTGATCCGCGTCGGTGATGGCACATCGGCGAGCAGTGGCTATACGGCGACCATCGCCTCGGGTCTCACTGGCGCCGGTGGTTTGCTCAAGACCGATGCCGGTACGCTCATCCTGTCCGGTGCTAATAGTTATACGGGAGCGACGGTCGTCGAAGGCGGCAGGCTTCAGGCAGGCGCGGCCAATGTCTTTAGTGCCGCCAGTGCCACGACGGTCACAGGCTCCAACGTGCGGCTTGATCTCGGCGGGTTCGCGCAAACGATCAACAATGTTGTTCTTGTGAATGGTGGCGGTGTCGTCAATGGGACGTTGTCGGGTTCAGTCCTGTCGCATTCCGGCATCATCGGTCGGCTGGGCGGTACCGTCCAAGTCACAGTGGGCGCCTCGACTGACGGACCCACGCTGTTCTTCCCGGGCAACACCTATACCGGGGACACGATCATCAATGGATCGGTGCTGGCGGGGACTGGCGACCTGAGCCGGTTCAGTCATGTAAGGCTTAACGCGGGTGGCAGCGTCAGTTTGAACGGTGGCACGCATGTCATCGATCAGATCACGCTTTCCGGAGGTCTAATCGGAAGCGGCAGTATCGCGGGAACTATCACGTCGCAGGGAGGGGGCGTGACTGGGGTTGGGGGCACCGCGACCCTCACGACCCTCTCGGGCGTTACGACGCTGGACGGCACGAACAGTTTCACCGGCGCGACCACCGTTAACGGTGGCACGCTTTCGGTGAATGGTACGCTTCTGGCGTCGGCGCTGACAGTGAACGCTGGCGGCACGCTGGGCGGCACCGGCACGGTCGGCACCACCGTGATCAATGGCGGCACGCTGGCGCCGGGCAATTCCATCGGAACGCTGACGGTGCAGGGCAATCTGATGCTGGATGCAGCCGCGCGCTACATGCTTGAAGTGTCGCCGGCCAGTTCGGATCGCGTCAACGTCACGGGGACTGCGACGCTCGGTGGGGCGGCCGTGAATGCGAGTTTCGCATCGGGAAGCTACATCGCAAAGCAATACACCATCCTGAATGCCGTGGGCGGCAGGGTCGGAACATTCGGCGCGCAGGCGAACACCAACTTGCCGGCGAACTTCAAATCGAGCCTCAGCTACGACGCCAACAATGCCTATCTTGACCTCACGCTTAATTTCGATCCGCCGCCGACCCCCCCGGACGGACCGGTGCCGCCGGACTTCGGCACGGGATTGAACGGCAACCAGCGCAATGTTGCGAACACGCTCGTCAACTACTTCAACACTGCTGGCGGTATTCCACTGGCTTTCGGCGCCTTGACGCCGATGGGGCTGACCCAAGCTTCCGGCGAAACCGTCACCGGCGCGCAGCAGGCCACGTTCGATGCGATGACGCAGTTCATGGGCATCATGACCGATCCGGTCGCGGCAGGACGCAATCTCGCCGGGCAGGGCGCCAACGCCTTCGCGGAGGAAACAGCGCTCGGCTATGCACCGCGTCAGCGTCGCACGCATGAAGCTTTTGCGATGGCAACGAAGGCCGCTCCGGTGGTGCCGGCTTTCGAGGGATACTGGAATGTCTGGGCTGCCGGCTTCGGCGGCTCGCGTGCGACCGATGGCAATGGCGTGACGGGCTCCAATGACACCCGGTCGAGCCTTGCCGGCTTCGCCGTCGGCGCGGATTATCGTCTGGCGCCGAACACGCTGGCCGGCTTCTCCATGGCAGGCGGCGCCACCACTTTCTCGGTGGCCAATGGCGGTTCGGGCCGCGCCGACCTGTTCCAGGCCGGCGCATTCGTGCGGCATCATGTGGGGTCGGCCTATGTCACCGCCGCTGCGGCCTATGGCTGGCAGGACATCTCCACCGATCGAAGTGTTGGCGGGCTCGATCGCCTGCGCGCCCGGTTTGACGCCAACGCCTATTCGGGCCGCGTCGAGATCGGCAATCGCGTCACCATGCCTAGGGTCGGCGGTGTCGGCCTGACGCCTTATGCGGCGGCGCAAGTGACGGCATTCGATCTGCCCGCTTATGCGGAGCAGGCGGCGGGTGCTTCGCTGTTCGCGCTGAACTACGCCGCCAAGACCGCTGTCGCGACGCGCTCCGAACTTGGTCTGCGCGGCGACAAGTCATTCGCGATGCAGGACGCGATCCTGACGCTGCGCGGGCGTGCGGCTTGGGCGCATGACTTCAACCGCGATCGCAGTATCGCAGCCACATTCCAGTCGCTGCCGGGCACCAGCTTCGTCGTCAACGGCGCGCAGCAGTCGGCGCATGCGGCACTTACCTCCGCATCAGCGGAGGTGACGTTCACGAACGGGATTTCACTCGCGGCGACATTCGATGGCGAGTTTTCCGACGTGACGCAGAGCTATGCCGGCAAGGGCGTGATGCGTAACACATGGTAATGCCGTATTACGACGGTCAGCACTGACCGTCGTAATACATCGGCATGCTGCCCGGCTTGATCGCATGCTCGGTACGGCGGCCCATGAAATAGACGCCGCCGGCGGCATCGGCGCGGGCGCGCGATTGGCCGAAGCGGTCGAAGAAGCGCAGCCAGAAGAATGGCAGCGTCACCAGGCGGGACATCTTGTCTCCGGCGCCGAGCGCGCGCGAAAAATAGCGGATCGACCACAGCAGGGCGATGCCGGGGCCGGTGACCGCGCCGGCTTCGATCTCGTCGAATTTGCGAAACAGCCAGCGATGGCCGCTGCGGGTGAAGCGCGAGAAATCGTAGGCGCGTTCATGCACCTGCTGCATGAACGGCGTCTCTGCATAAACGATACCCTTCGGCTTCAGCACGCGATGAATCTCGGCGGCGACCGTTGCTGGCTCCAGCACATGTTCGAGCACCGCCTGAATCCAGACGCCGTCGAAGGTCGCATCATGGAAGGGCAGGCGGTGAGCGTCGGCAACCAGCACCGTATTGTTCGACGAGAACACGTCGCTGCCAACCACCTCGATATCCGGATCGTTGTAGAGATCATGCGAGCCCGCGCCGATGGTGGCGCCACCGACGACGAGTACGACCGGCCGCGGATTGTCCCGTTTCAACATCGCGATGAACTTGCCGCAATTGTCGGCCGCGACGGGATTTCCACCAAATGTGAATCGATGCAGGCGCGAACCGAGCGAGCGGCCGGTGGTGTCGCGGTTGAGCACCGAACCGTGCTCGCGGCGATACATCGTGCGATCGAACACGCTCGCTTCGAAATCGATCAGCACCGGCTGGCCATCGACCATGGGAAAGCCTTCGGTGGAGTAATCGCAGCGATAATTCACGCAGGATGGTTTGGCGTGAATGTCCGAGATCGGCGAACCGCAACGCGGGCAGCGCATCCGTTCCTTCCAGTTCGGAGACAGGTGAAGATCGTCCACGCTTTGCAGTGTTGCGCTCATCGTCAGATTTCGTCCTGCATGTCTGTCGGGTGAGTCGAATGCGGGGAGGCGTCGATCTGTTCCCCGCCGGTACTTTCAGACAAGAATGCGGCGAGATGTCGTTAAAGTCTGCGCAATGTCTTTAAGGACTCGTTAACCATAAATCTCCTTAATGCCATGGCGCCTCCGCATGGAGATGGCGCAAGAGGCGGAGACCATGGGCGATATCATCAAGTTCCCGGCGGATGCGGCAGCGCGACGACTGGGCGTGGATGTGGCCCCGCAACCGCTCGAGGCATCTGCACAAATTCTGATCCTTCCGGTGATCCGCATCGAGCGTCATGTCGATGACAAGAACGGACGCGGCCCGGGAGAAGGTGCTGCGCCAAGCCGTCGTCGCAAGCGCCGCGCGCGATCCTGATCGCGGAACAAACAACATGCCGATGACAGGTCCACCGAACCGTCCACGGCTTCGGCGCATGGCGCCGATTCTGGCCTGCGCCATGTGGGGCGGCATGACGCTTGGCGGCTGCGCGGGTGGCGATTTTGGCCGAACGCGCAACAACGCCGTGACGGACGACATGCATCGCTGGGTTGGCGTCGAAGCAACCGGCAGCGTTGGCTTGAAGTCATCCGACTTCCAGCTCACCGATATCGAACGGCAATTGCGGGATCAGGCTTATCCGTTGATCGAGCCGCCGCATTCGCGTCCGTTGTGGAGGAGCGTGTTCGGCGACTACAAGCCGATCGAATCGCCATGGCGGCAGAACGTCGTGTTCGATCGCACCGCTTATGGAAGGTTGCTCATCGACGAGCCGCACCGTTCCCATACGTCTCGCTATGCGGTGCTGATGGACGATGTGCGCAACGACATCCTGCGCTTCGAGAGCTTCTATGCCACGGCATGGCGGATCACCGAACTCGATCGCAAGCGCGCAGCGAGCCTCAAACTGGTGTCGGCGCTCGAACCCAAAGAGCGTGGCGATGCCAATGCGCGCATGGATGAGAACGCGCTGATCGTGCAGTGGGTCGAGCAGTGCCTGCAGCGCCGTGTTGCGTCCTACAAATGGGCGCTCGAACGTCTCGTGATCCATGCGCCGGACAACACCGCGGCCAGTGCCGATATGCTGATCAATGAACTCGCATCGCAGGCCAATGCGGCGGCGGGCACGCTGGTGCCGGTGCGGCCGGGCAGGGCGCTCCGTGTCGGTGGGTAGCCTTCGTCGTAGGGCGGATTACGCTTCGCGAATCCGCCCTACAGCTTCAGGCTTCTCCGCCGCCTCGATCGGTTCGACCCGCTTTCCCAAAATCTCCCGCGCGCCTTTGCGTGAAAAGGGCTGCATGATCTGGCCGACAAAATCCGGCGCCACTTTGCCGCTGATGCCGAGCCTGTCGGGCGAGGCCTTGTCCGGATTGAGATAGGTGCCGAACACATGATCCCAGATCATGATGTTCTCGCAGTAATTGCTGTTGCCCTCTTTCAGCGTCTTCGAGTGATGCCAGCGATGCAGCTTTGGCGTTGCGAAGACCGGATCGAACAGCGCGGTTCGCGTTTCCACATTGCAATGGGTGAGCAGGCCGGTGATCGCCGTGACGGCGCCGACCCACAGGAACACCTGCAGCGGTGCGTCGAGCAGATAGAGCGGCGCCTGGCTCAGCACCATCTTGATCAGCGAATCCACCACATGGAAGCGGCCGGTATTCACCACCCACAATCTCACCACGCTGTGGTGAAGTGCGTGAAAGCGCCAGAAGAACAGGTTTTCATGGGCGATACGATGCGACCAGTAGAGGCCGAACTCGGCGATCACCAGCGCCAGCACCACTTGCGCGATCAGCGGCCATTGCGTCGGCCAGAGCTGCGAGACGTGATCGTCCGCACGCGTGACAGTTGCCACAGCCATCGGAACGATCGCGGTCGCGGCGACAGCGAGTTGCGCCGCGCCCTTGGTGAGGAGCGTGTGGCCGATATCATTCAGCGTCTCGCCGTCATGATCGAGCCATTCCGGCCGATGCGGCGTTGCGCGTTCGAGCAGGAAGATGGCGCCGAGCAGGGCGGCATAGACGACGTTGAACCACATGATGGGGGCACTGCTTGCGAACGCAAACCACGCGCCGACCAGCGCGCCGAAATACAATAGCGGCCACCAGACGAAGGAGAGCAGATAGGAGGATGTGGATTCCGCTGTGGCCTGATCGTGGGGCATGCCAGTTCCGCTTCGCTCGATTCGTCGTGTCATGTCATCGACACGCAGCATCGCGCAGGCGGATGGCAGGCAGATTACGCGGAGGCGGTTGTCAGAGGTTTTCCATGCGGGAAAAGGTCACGGGCTCGAGATCAGCGCTTACCCTTTGTCGACGCGGCAGGCGGCTCCGTCTGCACGCGGCAGTTGGAGGCGGCCAGCGAGGCCTGCGCCTGGGGCATCAGACCGGGCTCGGCGGCCAGCGCCTTCAATACGATCAGGCCCGTCGTGGTCGGTGAATCGATGATCAGGCGGTCGGCCGCGGTGACGTCTTCTTCTTCCGGCAGCGCTTCATGCTGCGCCTCGGTCATCAGGTCGAGCTCGATGACGCGGCGGCCGGCGGAGCGGTCATTGATGGCGTAATAGGCGACGTCGCTGCGGGTGTAGAACGACACCGAGGTGTAGGACTGGCTCACCGGTACCGTCAGCTTGATCGGTCCCTTGGAGAGATCGTAGCGGCACACCGCCATGGCAAAGGCCGGATCCATGAAAGGCAGCAGCGCATTGGCAGGATTGGTCTGCGCCAGCGGCGTCACCGCGTTTTCCGTGGTGACAGCTGCGAGCCGTGAATAGGCGTCCTGGGTGGCGATGCGCGGCAGCGCCAGCACGCTGACCAGATGCACCACGCCGCCGAGCAGCACGCCGCCAATGATGGTGAAGAGCAGCCGGATCATGACGGGCAGCCCGCGGTGGCGATGGCCGGCATCGGCGCATCCTTCTGGCTGCGCGTGGCGACGCCCACCGGCGTATCGTATAGCCGCAGCGCCAGCACATAGCGATCGATGGCGCTGGTGGGCAGCCAGTTGCCGGCGCGTGAGCGCGCGGCGATGCGGATCTCGAAGGCGCCATCGGCGCTGCGCACCACTTCCTGGCTGGTGAAGCCGTAGCGCTCCAGCGTGTTGGCGACGAGGCGGCCCTTGGTGTCGTAGAGCGTCAGCGTCCAGAAGCGGGCAGGCGGCGTCACGCCGCTGATGACCACGTCGCAGCGACCATCGAGCAGCTTGTTGTTGTCATCCCGCGTGGCTGTGAAGGTGATGCCGTCGCCGGTGCCGATCGGCAATTCGCCGGAGCGCGCTATGCTGGCACGGGCATAGGGATCGATCTCGTTGGAACCGCTGCGCGGCCGCGCGGTCCACGAGCCGATGGTCAGCGTGCCCAATTCGACGCCCCGCGTGGCCGTCGTCCAGGTCAGGCCAAGGCCGACGCCGGCTGCGATTGCGAGCGCCAGAAGCGTGAGGAAGATCAGCCGCACGTCGCCACCACTGTCATGTCGTCAACGTCAATTCTTGCGGGTGGGAGCAGGGGCGGGCTTTGCGGAAGCATCGCCGGCCGCCGCATAGTTTTCCGGGAAGGCGAGCATCAAAGAGGACGCGCGCGGCTTCACCGGCTCGTCGGTCGACGAGGTTCGACCGACCGACTTGCCGGCATCGTCGAGCATCTTCTCCACGCGCAGCAGGATGTCCGCACCGCGCCGTGTCAGCACCGGCGGCGGGCCGGGCTTCTGGTCCTGCGCATTGGCCGCCATGGCGGCAGATGCCGCCGCAGCCGGATTCTTCGTGCCCATGCCGACGCCCGGCAATTCCCGGATCTCGATGCCCTGATGCGCAGCCACCATGATATCGCGCCAGGTCTGCGCCGGCAGCGAGCCGCCGGTCATGCGGTTGGTCGGCGAGTAGTCGTCATTGCCGTACCAGACGGCGGCGGCGAAGTTGCCGGTGTAGCCGGCGAACCAGGCGTCGCGATACGCATTGGTCGTGCCGGTCTTGCCCGCCGTCGGAATGCCGTCCATGGCGGCGCGACGCGCGGTGCCTTCGCTCACCACATGGCTCATCATCTCGGCCATGTCGGCGGCCACGGAAGCCGGGATCGCCTGGGTCGGCTTCGGCCCGTCGCGGTCATAGCGCCAGACCAGATCGCCGGCGCCGGTGCGCACTTCCAGCACCGAATGCGGCGACACCGCGCGGCCCTTGTTGGGGAAGGTGACATAGGCAGTGGCGTGCTCGACCACCGAGACTTCCGTGGAGCCGATGGGCAGCGACGGCGTGTCGAGCAGCGGCGCCTTGATGCCGAATTTGCGCGCGACCTCGACGATCTTGGCGCGGCCGGCCTTCGGGCTGCCCTTGCCGAGCGCGATGGAGATCTTCACCGGCACCACATTGATCGAGCGCGTGATCGCCTGGGTCAGCGTGACATTGCCCGAGTAGGAATGACCGTAATTCTGCGGGCACCAGTTGCCGATACAGACGGGGCCATCGAGGATCACCGATTTCGGCGTGTAACCATTCAGCAGCGCCGCCGTGTAGACATAGGGCTTGAACGACGAACCGGGCTGGCGCATCGCGTCCACCGCGCGGTTGAACTGGCTGGCGCCATAGTCGCGGCCGCCCACCATGGCGCGGATGCCGCCGTCGAGATCGGCGAGCACGGCCGCCGCCTGCGTCGCGTGATAGTCGCGGCCGAACTGGCGGAGCTGGTTTTCGACCGCGGCTTCTGCAGCGCGCTGCACATTCATGTCGATGGCAGTGCGGACCACGAAGACGCGTTCGACATAAGATTTCGGAAACGTATCGACGAGGCGGCGCATCTCGTCAAAAGCCCAGTCGAGATAATAGTTCGGTGACACTTCCTGACGGCGATCGACGGCGATGGCCGGATTACGTCGGGCGCCGAATACCTGGCCTTCGGTCATGAAGCCGGCATCGACCATGTTGTCGAGCACCTGGTTGGCGCGGGCGCGCGCGGCGGGCAGGTTGATGTGCGGCGCGTATTTGGTCGGCGCCTTGAACAGGCCGGCCAACATCGCGGCTTCGGCTAGCGTCACGTCGCGGGCGGACTTGTTGAAGTAGAAATGCGCGGCGCCATCAACGCCAAACGTGCCGCCGCCCATATAAGCGCGGTCGAGATAGAGTTTTAGAATTTCGTTCTTGGTCAGGCGGGTCTCGAGCCAGATCGCGAGGAAGGCTTCATTGACCTTGCGCTCGATGGTGCGCTCATTGGTCAGGAACAGGTTCTTCGCCAGCTGCTGCGAAATCGACGAGCCGCCCTGGCGCACGCCGCCGGCCTGCGCATTGGTCACGAGCGCGCGCGCTGTGCCGGCGATGTCGATGCCGAAATGGTCGTAGAAGCGACGGTCTTCGGTGGCCAGCGTTGCCTTGATCAGGTTGTCCGGAAAATCTTCGAGCGGGATCGAGTCGTTATGCTTGATGCCGCGGCTGCCGATCGGGTTGCCGTAGCGGTCGAGGAAGGTGACGGCGAGGTCGGATTTCTTCAGCCAGTCCTCATCTGCGGTTTCGCGAAAGGCCGGCTGGGCGAGGGCGAGCATCAGCACCAGGCCGCCGAGGCCGAGGGTGGCGGCTTCCGACAGTGGCTCGATGAACAGCCAGCGCTTCCAGCTGCCCACATGGAACCGGTCCATGAAGGTCGAGTAGCGCTCCCACAGCTCGCGGGTGCCGCGGCCGGAGGAAAATAGGCCGGAATCGATGCGCGCGTCGAGGTCCAGCAGGAAATGCCGGACTTTGGTGATCCACGTCGACGGGTCGATCTTCGGCACTTGGGGCCTTGGTCTTGTTGCAGCGAAAGCCTCGCCCGAACGAGCAAAGCCAGCGTCTGTTGCGGAATCATTGCGGCATCCCGGCGGCAGTGTTGCGGCACGGGAGACTCGTCAAAGTTTTACCCGAGCGAGGCCGATAAACCAATGGCGGCGCAGCACAATTGCTGCTCAGGGCTAACGCCGCTAGAAGAGCGCTTCGCCCACACTTTTGGACTAATTCAAGCCGCATGACCGCACGCTCCCCACGTCTCTCCGGTCAGGAGGGAATGTTCTGGAAAACCAAGACGTTGGAAGAGATGTCCAACGCCGAATGGGAGAGCCTGTGCGACGGCTGCGGACGCTGCTGCCTGAACAAGCTGGAAGACGAGGATACCGGCCGGATCTATTACACGCACATCTCCTGCAAGCTCCTCGATGCCAATCTATGTGCCTGCAAGGACTATCCAAATCGCTCCGACCAGGTGCCCGATTGCGTCCGCCTGACGCCCGAGAATGTCCGCGAGCTGAGCTGGTTGCCGCATAGCTGCGGCTACAAGCTGGCGGCGGAAAAGCGCGACCTGTACTGGTGGCACCCGCTGATTTCCGGCAGTTCCGAGACCGTCCACGAAGCGGGCGTCTCGGTGCGCGGGCGGGTGGAAGCATCAGAAGAAACCGTGCCGGATGAGGAGCTTGAGGACCATATCGTGTCCTGGCCGGCGCAATTGCCGCGCAAGGCGAAATTGAAGAAGCGGCCGGCATAGATGACATCGGCGCCACGGCTTTCTCTCATTGTCATCACCAAGAACGAGGAAGCATGCATCGGTCGCTGCCTGGCTTCGGTGCCGTGCGCGGACGAGATTATCGTCGTCGACAGCGGCAGCAGTGATCGCACCGTGGAGATCGCGGAAGCTCTCGGCGCCAAGGTCATCGTGACATCCGACTGGCCCGGCTTCGGTCCGCAAAAGGCGCGGGCGCTGGCGCAGGCCCGTGGCGAGTGGGTGCTCTCCCTCGATGCCGATGAGTGGCTGGATCCTGCGGCGATTGAGCCGCTGCAGGCCGCGATGGCGGCGGATGCACCGGCCTGGCGCATGTCGCGGCGCTCGCGGTTCTGCGGACATGTCATCAATCACAGCGGCTGGTCGCCGGATTATGTGACGCGGCTGTTCCGGCGCGGGCAGGGGCGGTTCTCCGATGATCTCGTCCATGAGCGCGTGATCATCGATGGCGAGGTCCGCACGGCCCCGTTTCGCATCGAGCATGACAGCATCACCTCGCGCGCCGATGCCGAGGACAAGATCGTCCGCTACGCCGCCGCCGCCGCGCAGCAGATGTTTTCCCGCGGCAAGCGTGCCGGCGCCATCCAGGCGCCGCTGCATGGCTGGGCGGCTTTCATCAAGACCTTCATCCTCCGTGCCGGATTCCTCGACGGGGCCGCAGGATGGGACGTGGCCGACTACAATCGCCGTTACGCCCACCAGAAATGGCGCCGGCTGGCCGAACTCAGCCGCGGCTGATCACGTCCGCGCGAGCGGCCGCCCGCGGCGGGATGCTCCCATGCAATGAAACAACTGTCGCGCGCGGCTTCGGAAGCATAGATTTTCATCAACGCTCCGGCGCGCGCATGCTGCGTCGCTGACGGCGCGGTTTCATTGCATCGAAGAGTTCATGAACAAGATCGACCGCCAGCGTCGCGGCTCCGCCCGCGACCAGCAAGTGCCCGACGAACTTCTGTCCGACGAGATTGCCGAAGAGCTCTCGCGCATCCCCACCGAAGCCATCGATCTCAAACACACGCCGCCGCCGGTGACGCCGGCCCCGCTGACCCAGGCCGAAATCCGCACCATCCTGATCAGCCTGCTGCTCGCGATGTTCCTCGCGGCGCTCGACCAGACCATCGTCGCCTCCGCGCTGCCGACCATCGGCCGGCAATTCGGCGATGTCTCCAATCTCTCCTGGGTGATCACCGCCTATCTCTTGGCATCGACGGCCGTGGCGCCGGTGTTCGGCACGCTGAGCGACATCTATGGCCGCCGCGCCACCATCATCGCGGCGATGGCGTTGTTTCTTGTCGGCTCGGTGCTGTGCGCGCTGGCGCCGAACATGATCACGCTCATCATCGCCCGCGCGCTGCAGGGCCTCGGCGGCGGCGGCATCCTGCCGATCGTGCAGACAATTATTTCCGATGTCGTCTCGCCGAAGGAACGTGGCCAGTATCAGGCCTATTTCAGCAGTGTGTGGGTCGCGGCCGGCATTGGCGGCCCCATCCTTGGCGGCGTGTTCGCCGAGCATCTGCACTGGTCGATGATCTTCTGGATCAACATCCCGCTCGGCATCGGCGCGCTCGCGCTGATGCTGCCGAACATGAAGAAGATCCCGGTCTTCCATCGCCGCCGCAGGGTCGATTGGCTCGGCGGCATCCTGCTGATGGTCTCGGCCGTCGCCTTCATGCTGGCGCTGACCTGGGGCGGCACGCGCTTTTCGTGGTTGTCGCCCACCATCATCGCGCTGCTCGGCTCCGCCGTCGCCATCGGCCTCGCTTTTGTCTGGCATGCGATGCGCACGGACCAGCCATTTCTGCCGTTGTCCCTGATCGGCGGGCGCGTCGTGCCTTTTGCCATGGCCGCGGGTGGCTGCTGCATGGGCGCGATGCTCGGCCTCACCGTGCATCTGCCGCTCTATTACGAGGTGGTCTATGGCCTCACGGCAGCCGAAGCCGGCATGGCGCTGATCCCGATCGCGGCGGTGTCCGTGCTCGGCGCGCTCATCGCCGGGCGCACCATGGCCAGGGCCGTGCATTACAAGCGCATCGCCATCTTCGGCACATCGGTGGCGGCTGCCATGGGCCTCGCCATCGCTCTGCTGACGCCGCTGCCGCTGTGGCAGCTGCTCACCATGCTCGGCATTCTGGCCATCGGCCTCGGCATGATCTTTCCGGTCAGCCTGGTCTCGATCCAGAACGCGGTGCCGCGTCCGCAGGTCGGCACTGTCACCGGCGCCATGAACTTCTTCCGCGCGCTGGTGTCGTCCTTCACGGTCGCCGCCTTCACTACCGTGCTGTTGATGGCGCTCGGGCCGAATCTCACGATTCATGGCGAGCACGCGCAAGCGACACAGGCCATCGCGCGCGAGGACATGATCATCGCGTTCCGTTACGTGTTCGAGTCCGCTGCGGCGATGCTGGCGCTGGCGGCCTTTTTCCTCGTGCTGATGGAAGAGCGCCCGCTGGCGGGGCCGGCGAAGCATGCGCCGAGCGTGGTGTCGGAATAGCGCGAAGGCGGTGATGAGATTGCAGAGCTTAATCTCGTCATTTCGCGACTAGAATAGTATTGCGCAGGTTCCGGATTTTCGGCATATTCTCGGCAAATATCGACGAGAATACATGCCCTATATCCACGACATCGAGGGATGGCCTGAGCTGTACTGGCGCCTGGAGGGGCTGACCGAGCAACTTGCCGCCGTGCGTCACAAGCAGGGCAGGCTGGTCGGGCGGATGGAGGCGCTCGGTTTCGATCTGCGGATCGAGGCGTCCCTGCAGACGCTCACCGAAGATGTCGTCAAATCCGGCGCCATCGAAGGGGAGGTGCTGGATCGCGATCAGGTACGAAGCTCACTTGCGCGGCGGTTGGGCGTGGATATTGGCGCGCTGGCACCGGCCGACCGGCATGTGGATGGCGTCGTCGAGATGATCCTCGATGCGACCGGACAATATCAGACCGAGCTCAGCGCGGAGCGGCTGTTCGGATGGCATGCTGCGTTGTTTCCGACGGGCCGCAGCGGCATGACCAAAATCGTCACCGGCGGCTGGCGCACCGCGCAATCCGGCCCGATGCAAGTCGTGTCCGGGCCGGCCGAGCACGAGCGCATTCATTATGAGGCGCCGGCCGCCGGCCGGCTGAGCGCCGAGATGCAGCGCTTCCTTGCATGGTTCGACTCCGGAACGACGATCGATCCGGTGTTGAAGGCCGGTGTCGCTCATCTCTGGTTCGTGACGATCCATCCGTTCGAGGACGGCAACGGACGCATCGCGCGCGCCATCGCCGACATGGCGCTCGCGCGCTCTGAAAACAGTGCGCAGCGCTTCTACAGCATGTCCGCGCAGATCCGCCTGGAGCGCAGCGCCTATTACGACATGCTGGAAGCCACCCAGAAGGGGACTCTCGATATCACCGGATGGCTTCTCTGGTTTCTCGGCTGTCTGGACCGCGCCATCGACGGCGCCGACGCGCTGCTGGCCGATGTGATCCGCAAGGCGCGCTTCTGGGAGCTGCATGGCACCACATCGCTCAGCGATCGGCAGCGCCTCGTGGTCAATCGCCTGCTCGATGGTTTCGAGGGCAAGCTCACCTCGTCGAAATGGGCCAAGCTCACAAAAGTCTCGCAGGCGACGGCGTCGCGCGACATCGATGATCTCCTGACGCGTGGCATCCTGCAGAAGGATGCGGCAGGCGGGCGCAGCACGAGCTATTCGCTGAAGGGCTGAATAGAAAATGCAGCGGCCGTAGGATGGGTTGAGCGTAGCGATACCCATCACCACAAGCACGTGCGGTGATGGGTATCGCTACGGCGCTTGCGCGCCTGCGCTCAACCCATCCTACGATCGTCACTCCACTATTTCCGATAGAGCGGCTTCGGTGGCATATGCTCCGGTGCCTTTGGCGAGATGGCGAAGGTCACCCAGGTATTGAACCCTTCGGGGCGGTTTTCCGCGGCGAATTCCTTGTAGCCCTTGATGTTCAGATAACCCTGCATGTCGCCGACCGGAAACAGGAAGCCGATCTGCGGACCGATGCCGGCGACGCGCGAGCGGAAGCCACCGAGCGATGCCGGTGCGCCGAAGTCATCGGTGATCTGCTGGAAGTAATAGCCGGCAAGGCCGAGCTGGACCTGCTTGGTCACGAAATGCGACGCGCCCCAGTCGAGATGGAAGTCGATGCCGTTCTGGTACTGGGTCGATGTGTTCTTGAAATTATAGGTCATGCCGGCGACCGCAGAGAATTCATTGCCGGTCTGCGGATTGAAATAGGTGTAGCCGCCGCCGAAATCGATGGCGCCGTGGCCGATGCCGAGATTGGCGAGCCGGTTCGGATCATAATCGCCGATCGGAATGTCGCCCATGCCATAGACCATGGTGTTGTGCACGCCCTTGTTCCATTTCAGCGCGACCTGCGCGATCACGTCGCCATAGGAAGTGAGCTCCTGCGAGCGACTGAGCGCGATCATGTTGCCGAGCGGGCCCGTGAGGGACAGATCCGCGGAAGCGATGCTGCGGCCGGCGATGCCGAGTACGCTCACCGAGGCCTGCGCGCCGAGCACGGGCGTCGCGAAGACGTAGGTTGGGCCATAGGCCACGAGATCGCCGCGGCCGGCAATGCCGACATCGACGCGGCCGCCGCGCGGAAACTGCTGACCTGCGCCGGAACTGACATCGGTGTGGATGTAGATGGTGGCCCAGGACCAGCCGGGCGTGACCGGCGTGGCGGCCAGACTGCCAAACTGGCCAGGAAGCCAGAAGCTGAGGCCACCTTCATCGGCGGACGCAGGATCGATCGCTCCGGCGAGGATCGAAATGAACGCGATACTTGCTGCACCACTCAAGACTGACTTGCGTTTCATGGCATTTCCCCAATGCAGGCTGGTCTCACTTCATCAGAACGGATTGACGTAGTTCAGGATCGCGACCTGCCGCAGGATGACGCGGCGGACCATGTGGGTCGGCACCATGCGGTCAGTATAGATGGCGGCGGTGCCGGTGCTGCCGGCGGGCAGGTGATCGGCGATGACAGCATCGTCGAGACGGATGCGGACGACAAAGGGGGCGGCGACAATCGATTTCGGTGCGACCGCGATGCCCGATATCTGTGTCTGGCCCGGCGCGATCGCCTGCAGCACGCTATCGACCTTGCCGGGATAGATCTGCCCCGGCGCGAATTTGAAGGTGGCTTCGACCTCTTGGCCGGGCCGCACATGGCGTGCGTCGATCTGGTCGATCTCGACGCCGATGATGGTGGCGGATGTCTCGATGAAGGCCATCACCGGCGACAGCGGCAGGTTCGACACCCGTGCCCCCTTGCGCAAGGCCAGATTGGTGACATAGCCATCGGCCGGCGCGCGGACGGTGGTCTTGTCGAGATTCCACTGCGCGGACTCAAGCTGTCCCTTGAGCTGATCGAATTCCGACTGCCGTTGCTCGACATCGAAGCCGCGCCCGGCATCGCGCTCATAGAGCCGCGTCATCTGGTCGAGGCGGGTACGCGCCAGTTGAAACTGCGCATCGATGGTCTTCACCTGCGCGGCATAAGGCGTCGGATCGATCCGGAACAGGACATCGCCGGCCTTCAGCGGAATGTTCGCCATTGCCGCGACCTCGGTCACTTCACCGGCCACATCGGGCAGGATCGCGACGGCGTTGCGCACCACCAGTGCGCTGCCTTGCGGTGCGCCCCAGCCCATCGGCACTAGCAGGCCGAACAGGATCAGCGCCATCACGATGAAGGGGGACGCCTTCCAGAACAGGTTGAAGCGCACGATCCTGAAATGCACCAGCAGAAACAGCAGCACCAGATAGGAGTTGAACAGCGCCGCGCCCATCACGCATCTTCCACGCTGCGTGCGGGGATATCGAGATAGGCCCAGACGAAAGCGACGGGCCATAGTGCGAAGCCGCAGATCAGCGTGATCCAGCCTGCCACCGACACCGCCTGTGCATGGGGATGGCCGCGCGATCTTGCGATATGGCCGGGCAGCCAGCCGGCAATGCAGAAAACGCCGATGGCGCTGGCGGCGAGGATGACGAGAACGATCCAGGCGAAGATGTCGTAGCCGGTCATCTGACTTCCTCGAAGTCGCCGGGCTTCCAACTGCCGTCGAAGGCGGGGCCATCAGGCCCGTAGAGACGGAGATAGACGAACCATCCCTTTTCCGGGATAGTCTTGATCCACTGGCCTTGCTGTCCTGCTGGCGGAGCCGGACCAAAATAGAGGTCGGTCATTCCCGCTTTCAACGTATCTTTCAACTCGACCAGCGAGCGGAGTGCGGCCTTGTCCTGGTCGGTCTGAATCTGCGAGCGCGTCGCGGTGTCGTAGACGGTGATCGACCAGAACAGCTTTTGCGGCACCGGCTGCGGCACGCTCAGTTTGTATGTCTTGCTTCCATCCAGGAAGGCGCCGGTGCCGTCTCGCAGTCCGAGCCAGTAGAGCGAGCCGGCGCCGGGCGTGCGCAGGACCATCTTGGGCGACATGCCGACCGCCTGCGAAAACCAGCGATCGCGCGCTTCGAGGTCGATGCCTGTCGGCAGTTCGAAGCCGCCATTCTCAAACCGCAGCGTTGCATATTCCCATTTGCGATCCGGCCAGACCACGCGGTCCGGACGCGCGCTGGCGAAGCCGGCGACGAGCATCTGATCGCGTCCCATCCTGGCGGCACGTTCCAGGATTGCTTTCATCCTGTTGTCGGGAGCAAACGGCTTGCCTTGCTCGATCCCCAGCATGGCCAGCATGCCGGTCATCGGGCGGAATTCCTCGATCGGCGGTTCTTCCTGAACGACCTTGTGCAGTTTCTCCCAGAACTGGATGTTGTCTTCCCAGCGAAGCAATGTGATGTCGATCTTCTCGCTTGTGCGATCGACGAAGTCATAAGCGGGAGGATTGATCGCTTTCGCCAGGGGATAGATCTTGATCTTGCGCTGGGCCTCCAGCCCGGCGGTCATGTCGCCATCTGGCGGCAATGCGCGTGCGCCGATCAGGATGAAGTTCGTCTTCGAGCGCGCCGTGTAATAGCCGCTCGGAGTCTCGCCCTTGAAGTCCGGCGGCAGGATCAGATGTTTGCCGCCTTTGCCCGCATCTTCACCGGGCAGGCCGATATCCGCGACCCAGCCGAAATGATGGTCGTTGACGATTCCGAGATAGGGACCTGGCGGCAGCTCGATCACCGTTGGACCGAGCAGCTTGAGATTGACGGTTGTCCCCATGTAGGGTGTGTCGGAATTGCCCGTGAACAGCGTGTGCCGCGGGCCGCCCGACAGGATCAGCGCGGCTTCGTTGTCCTTGACGCCGGTGTCCCGCTGGCCCTGGAAGGTCGCCTCCATGGAGACCGTCGGATAGAAGAAGCGATAGGCCTGGATGGCCCGCTGGACGTCCTGTTCGTCCTGCACGCGTTGTGCGGTTTCCGCCGTCGGAAAGCCGCCTCTGAATTCGTAGGATTGTGCGGGGAGGGCATCATTCATCGCAATGAGACACAGCGATGAGAGCAGAGCGATCCCGATGCGTTTCATAGTGAGCGTCCTTCCGGTGTCTTCCCGACGTCTGATTTGCCTGGACCAGCGATACGATCCGACCGCACGTCCTCATTTCCCGATCACGACCTTCCAGTCCTGCTTGATGCTGACGATCTGGAAGCCGTAGCGGCGCGCGGCGTTGAGCGAGAAATCGTCGGGCTCCGCATAGGCGAATTCGCGCTCGGCATCGTCGTGGTCGATCAGCAGCTGGAAGCTCGGCCCGCTGCGATCCTTCGACCAGCGCATCATGGCGATGTCGCCGCGGCCGCCTTCATTGCCGGCGACGAAGAGCGGGCGCGCGCCGATGGTCCGGTTGATGGTGACGGGCTTGCCGTCCTGATCGTTGAGATGCTCGACATGACCGGCGAAGACGAGAACGGTCTTGCCGTCGCGCTCGTCGAGCCTGGTCCGCACATTGCTGCCCATCACGCGCTCCGGCGGAATGCCGAACATCTCCGGCGCGAGTTCGCGCGTGATGAGCAGGGGACTGCCGCTGCAGATCCAACTGGTAAAACCGTTCGCCTGCAGATAGGCGAGCAGTTCCTGCATCGGACGATAGATGGCGCGCCCATAGGACACGCCAAAGGATTCGCTTGGCCGGTTCGCGATCAGCGGGCGGACATTGGCGGTGATCTGTTCAGTGGTCTTGCCATCGGTTACTGCCGCGATGAGGTCGTTCAATCCCTGTTCGCCGAGCGCGTGGAGTCCGGCGTGATCGCCTTTCAACAATGCGGCGACGGCGGGCCTGTTGCCGAGATCAGGAGTCCTGGCGACGGCGTCCCTGATGTCGGCGAGGATCGGAATGAGCGCGAGCGGGATCGGCCTTTCCGGCACGAGCGTGCCGTCCATGTCGAACACCGCGATCCGCTCGGGCGGGGGCACGAAGTCGGACCCGCCCGCCTGCGTGACCTTTGCGACGAAGGCGACGATGGCCTGCTTTGTCGGCGTCTCGTTCCATGACGGCAGCGGATCGGTCTGCGCATGCGCGGAGGTGGCCCAGGCGAGCATTGCGAGGATGGTCAGCGCGATGCGGCGGATGCTCATGGCGCTCGTCCTCTAGCGTTTGACCAGCGGCGGCGGAAAGTAGGTGCCGTTGGCGACGCCGTCGATGGGACCGTAGAAGCGGAAGGTCAGGCGGTAGATGGAGCCCTTCGGCGTCGGCAGCCAGTTGCCGTCGGGTGTGCCGGACGGTTTCTCGGCGGCGAAATGCAGCGTCAGCGATCCGTCGTTGTTGTAGTCCGGCCTGGTCTCGCGATTGAGCAGATAGCGCTGCGTCGGATTGGGCAGCACGCGGAAATGCGCGGTATCGACGGCGATGACCGACCAGAAATAATTGGCGAAAGACTGCGGCAGCTGATCCTTCGAAAAGGTCATGCTGTAGCTGTTGTCGCCGGAGAGCTTGGCGCCTGAGCCATCGGTGCTGGCGCGATAATACATCACCTCCGCCGACGTGTTGGCCCAGATGCCGCCATAGTTGATCAGCGTGCGCGCGACGAAATCGACGTCATAGATGCCCACGGTCGCGGGACGCGCCCAGCCATTGACGACGACGCCGTGGCCGATCGGCGGGCCATAGGCTGCAAAGTCGGCATGGGCTTTCTGCTGCACGATTTTTGCGAGGCGATCGCGCTCACCGGGCTCCTTGATCGCCTGCTGAATGGCGCGGGCGTTCGCTGCCAATTTCTCGAGGCCGGGATTGAGATCGGGCTCGCTGTCGAGCGCGACGCCCGCGACGTCGAAGGCTTCGATGCCGAGGAGCCTTTCGAGGTCGAATGTCGGCGTATCCGGCAACGTGGGCAGAGCGGGGGCACCGGTGGCGCGCAAGCTGAACTGGCGCTGCAGGCGCACGGCGTCATCCGAGTTGTCGCCGAGTTCGACGCGCAGCAGGATGCGCGAATATCTGACGGGAAAATCGATGCGTCTCACATCGACGGGCAGCGTGACATTGGCGCCGCGCAGGCAGATCGCAAAGTCGCCATCCGGATTTTTGGGAAACAGCCTCTCATTGATATTGGCGAGGGTTTCGCCCCAGCCATTGAGGAACTGGACCGTGTAATAGCGTCCGGTGATCTTCGGCACCGTGACGATGGTGCAGCTCGATTGATCGGCTGCCACCCAGGCTTCGGAATAGGCAACGTCGAGATTGGGATTGGGCCAATCGACGGCGCCGGGCTTGCGGTGGACCAGTTCGTTCCATTTGAAGCCATCCCTGAAATCGAGCTGCTGCTGTCGCATGACGAGCAGGCGTCCGAACAGATAGATCCAGGCATCGCTGATCTCCTGATCGGAGAGCGTCCTTGTGATTGGTCCAGACTGTCCGTTTGCAGCGGATCCCGAGACCAGCAGCGCGCTGACGCATAGGATGGATAGCAGCTTACTCAGCATCGCCGTAGATCCTCCATCGTGATCCGACCCGAAAAGCAACGGCCGACAATCTTGCCGGCCGCCCGGGGCACGTGTCAGTTTCCGCTGGAAGCGGCTGTCGTCAGCTTTTCCATCACGTCGCTGACCGTGAAGCTTGCCGCTCTGGCACGTGGGGGAAAATCCCTGAAGCTCTCGATATGTCGTGCGACCACTGCTTGCGCCGGTACGACGAGGAAGGCGCGGTGCATCTTCCAGTCAGCGTAGAAGGCGCTGTCGGTGCCGCGTTCGAACGGATCAGAACGCAGATTATACATCGCGGGCACGCGCAATTTGGTGAACTGCCCTTCCCATACGCCGACAGGCGTTGCCGGGCTGTTTTGCGTGTTCTGCTGCATAAAGGCGATTTTCCAGTTGGCCATGCGGATGGCCATCAGGTCGCCGTCATCGCTCCAATACACGAATTCCTTGCGCGGGGAGTCCGCGACGTCGCCGCGGAGAAACGGCAGCAGGTTGATGCCGTCGAGATGAACCTTGAAAGGCTTGCCGTTGAGCGTCGTCCCCTGGATCGTCTTGTCGACGAGTTCCGGATCACCGGCTGCCGCTGCGAAAGTCGGGATGAAGTCTTCATGCGCGCAGATGTCGTTGACGATGGTGCCGGGCTTGATCACGCCCGGCCAGCGGATCAGGCAGGGAACACGGAAGGCGCCTTCCCAATTGGTTGCCTTCTCGCCGCGAAACGGCGTCGATCCGCCATCGGGCCAGCTCATCACCTCAGCGCCGTTGTCGGTGGTGTAGACCACTATCGTATTGTCGGAGATGCCGAGATCGTCGAGCAGATTGAGCAGTTCGCCGACATGGCCGTCGTGTTCCACCATGCCGTCGGGATAGATGCCGAGACCGGTTTTGCCTTGGGAATCCTTCTTCAGATGCGTGAAGACATGCATACGGGTGGAGTTGAAGTAGCAGAACCATGGCGTGCTGGCGCGCTGTTGCCTGGTAATGAAATCCTTGGCTGCGCCAAGGAATTCAGTGTCCACGGTCTCCATGCGTTTGGTGTCGAGCGGACCGGTGTTCTCGATCACCTGCTTGCCGACCCTGCCATAGGCCGCATCGACGGTGGCGTCGTCCCTGTCACTGGCCTTGCATCTGAGCACGCCGCGTGGACCGAACTTGGCCCGGAAGCGCGGGTCTTTCGGATAGTCCGGATTCTCCGGCTCCTCTTCGGCATTCAGGTGGTAGAGATTGCCGAAGAACTCGTCGAAACCATGCATGGTCGGAAGATGCTCGTTGCGATCGCCGAGATGATTCTTGCCGAACTGGCCGGTGACATAGCCGTAGGTCTTCATCACATCGGCAACGCTGGGATCAAGCGGACCAAGGCCGAGTTCGGCGCCGGGCAGGCCGACTTTGGTGAGGCCGGTGCGGATCGGGGATTGGCCGGTGATGAAGGCGGCCCGGCCGGCGGTGCAACTCTGCTGTCCATACCAGTCGGTGAAGGTCGCGCCTTCGCGGCCGATGCGGTCGATATTCGGCGTGCGATAACCCATGATTCCCATGTTGTATGCGCTGACATTGAACCAGCCGATGTCATCGCCCATGATGAACAGGATGTTCGGCTTGCGACCCGACGACGATGCAGGCGGCGGGGAAAGCGGCGGCGCAGCGGCGGGTGCAGGCGCTGCTGCAGGTGCTGCCTTTTGCGATTGCGCGAAGGCGCCAGTCGCCGCGGCGACGAGCGCCGTGCCGCCCAAGAGGATGCTGCGGCGATCGGGAAGCGGCTGCTTATTCTCACTCATCACTGTCTCCCATTTCTGATGACGCATCTGAAACCGACGTGACTGGTGGAGGTGTCGACAGGTTCGGCGTGGCGTGCGGCGGGGCGATAACGCCGGCAGTAATTGGGCGCGCAGAGATGCGAGCCGCCCTTCAGCACCTTGCGCGGAATCCGGATGGTCGGCTGGCGCGGATCGAGGCTGTTCGCCTCCATGCCGCCGCGTGGATTGCGCGGGATGCAGCAGGGCTTTGTCGCATCGGGCTCGTGACGGGCGGACCACCAGTCCGACGTCCATTCCCAGACATTGCCGATCATGTCGTGGACGCCGTAGCCATTGGGCGGAAAGGCCGTGACCGGGGAGGTGCGCTCATAGCCATCGGCGCCGAGATTTTCGAGCGGGAACTGGCCCTGCCAGATATTGGCCATATGGGCGCCGCCGGGGACCAGCTCATCGCCCCACGCATATTCCGCAGCATGGAGTCCACCGCGTGCCGCAGATTCCCATTCGGCTTCGGTCGGCAGATCCTTGCCCGCCCATCGCGCATAAGCGAGGGCGTCGGCATAGGCGATGTGCACGACGGGATGGGTGTCCTTGCCGCCGAGATTGCTGCCGGGGCCGGTCGGCCGGCGCCAGTTGGCGCCCTTGAGGAAGGACCACCACTGGCTCCAGTCGTCCAGGCCGCGCACTTGGCGTGGCGGCATGAAGACGAGCGAGCCTGCATAAAGCATGTGCGGCAACGCACCAGGATATTGCGCGGGGTCGGGCGGGATTTCGGCGACGGTCACATGCCCCGTCGCGCGCGCGAAACTGCGAAACTGTTGGTTGGTGACGGGCGTGCGGTCGATCCAGAAGCCATCCACGGTGACGCGATGCGCGGGGCGCTCTTCCGGATAGTGCTGATCGGATCCCATGACGAATGTGCCGCCCGGAATCCAGATCATATCGGCATGCGCCGGCAAATCGGCCGTCGATCGCGGTCTCTGCTCGACAGGCTCATGCGCGACATCAAACTGAGACATCACGCACCTATCGGCAATAATCCCAGAATCCCTGTCTCCTGGATGGATCGGTATAGTACCAGCACATGCCCGGCGCAGGCGGGGCACCGGCCCATGCTGTCGCCGCCGTTGCCGAGACGACACCGATGGCGGCACCGGCGGCGATGGCGCCACCGACGGGCCAGCCATACCAGCCCGGTCTCGCCCAGCGTGTGCCGGCGCCATGCCAACCTGGTCGCACAGCAGCTCCGCGGGCCACGGTGGTGCGACGATAGACGCCGCCACGCGGGCCGACGACGGTGGTGCGACGTGCGACGCCGCCACCGCGATAGGCGATCTCGGTTATGACACGATCGCGCGCAGCCTCAGCATCGATGCCGAGCGTGACTTTCAATGGCGCTGCCGCGGCAACGCTCGCGAGAAGCACGACGCATCCGAGCAGCGCCGTCGCCATGGCTTTCGACACGATATGCGATTTCATTTCGTCCACTCCCTCATGGCGCGATGGGCCGATGCCGCAGGCAAGCGACATCGCTCCAATGCGCGGGGGCATCGGTGAAGCAAAACGGAGGACACCGCGAGAAAGACGGGTGGTTTGTCGATGATCAGTCGGGCCGTTCTGGCCTAACGAGGCGCGTTAAGGCACGCTCTCGCGATCCATCACGCATATGCGCGAGGGCGATGACGGATTTCCCGTCACGGACAGTCACAGAACACGTCAAAAATACATCAACGGCAGCGAGTCAGAAGGTCTCGCAAGAGAGCTGCGTCCAAGTGAGCTACGTCAGGGACTCACATCGATGCGTTGCTTGAAGGCTCCGGGATCAGCGAGTCGCACCGATGAGAGGTTCGATCGTCAATGGTAGCCAGTCACGGGCGAAAGCTAATCGCAGCAAATTTTGTTGGCAACAACTTTCGGTCGTGCGCCGCACGCACGCAATTTGCATCAAAGATCCGGCATGCGGCGTGATCGCGGTGCATGCGTGCGATCGCGACGCGCCGGCGCACATAGTTACCACGCGATTAATTCATAATTGATGCTGTTCATGAACTCGACCGCAACTTCTGACCACTAGGTTGGAACCATTGCGGGGCACGGCGACGGAAGAATTTCGGCGCCGGATCGAGGAGGCAGAAGTGCTGCGTTTGATTTCAAGATTTTCAAAAGATGAGTCCGGCGCGACCGCGATCGAATATGCACTGATCGCCTGTGGCATCAGTCTCGCCATCATTGCCGCCGTGCAGGGGCTCGGTACCACGCTCAACGGCCGCTACGCCGACGTCAACACGTCATTGAAATAGGATCGGCGAGGGTGGCCGGTCCCGGTCTTGTCCGGGATGCGCTGGCCGCCGGCTCGCCTTGCCGCCGTCGCGTGATTCCGCAATGGACGTGGCTGTCTTGCCGGAACGCAATGTCGTGAATGTGCTATCCGTCGCGACGACGCTGCCTATATGATCTTGCGCGGGCATTCGCCCGCGCATTTTCATATGGGGCATTACCATGACCTTCGATTTGCGATTGCCCGCGCTGGCCGGCCTGGCCACCGCCGGTTTTCTTCTTGCTGCGCCTGCGCCGGTACTTGCTGACGGTGCGCAATACTGCATCGCGCAGAGTGGCGCCAACGGCTCCGGCTCCTATGTGGGCAACTGCATCTATACGACATACGAGCAATGCAGCGCTGCCGCCGTCGGAACGCGCGGCAACTGCGTTGGCAATGTCGAATATCGCGGCGGTTCTGCCGCATCGCCAACGCCGCGCAGCCGTCGTATGCGGTGATCGACATCAGCCAGGGACCGATATGCCGTTTTGCCGATTTGCACTTTTCGCCGCCGCCCTTTTCACCATCGCATCGGCACCAGCCGATGCGCGGCCCGCGAAGGGCGCGCGCTCCAGCATCCCACCTTACTGCGTATTGATCACCGGGCCGCGGGGATTTCCGTTGCCACAGATCTGTGAGTTCTACGATTATCGGCAATGCCTGCAGGCGGCAGCCGATATGCGCGGCAATTGCGTGATTAATATCGACTATCCCTACGAGATCAGAAGCGCGCCCGGCGCGAACTGGTCGCGGCCGCCTCGGCAATAACGGCGCAACGCTCTGACACCACTGGCGAAACGTCGGGTTGAGAGATTTATATCCGCTTTAAGATTTTATGCCTTGACAGCGTCGCGCTGCCGAAGTAGGTTTACGGCATGCTCCACAATTGGGTTCTGAGGCCGGCAGCTTCGCTGAAACGCCTCGAATCGCGGGCGTTTTCACCTTCATTTCGATGTCATTCTGCCTCGGAACATCACTTCCGATGACGCGTTGCTTTTGGACCAAGGGCGATGCGCGCCCATTCCATGAAGTGCCTGAAGGCACCCGGGCGAGATGGTTCATTGCGCCCGAGCAGAGAGAGGACGCCATGGCAACAAAGCAGAATGAACAGATCGTTGAATCCGCTACCGAGGCACGACAGGCCGAGCCGGGACCGTCGGTGCTCACGCTGCTGTCGATGAGCACGGGTCTCGCGGTGATCATTCTGGCGGTGGTGTGGTTCGTGTTCTTCCGAACGTAGTCTCGCGCCAACGAAGACGGATTGCGAACGCCAGCAGAGCGAGTGACGCACATGGCCAGGACGACGACAGCCCGACCGGCGACAAAGCCGGTGCGGGCTGTTTCCTTATGCGACGACGCGAACGCGGCGGCGAACGCCGCTGATGACGACGATGCGGAGGCGCGCAGGCTTGCCGGCATTGCGCTTCGCAAGCGAACCGTCGCCGCGACGATGGTTTATGCGGGCCTCGGGGTGCGCGCAGGGGAACGCGTGAAGGCGACGCCGAAAAAATCGCCGCAACGAAAATCAACGCGCAAGAAGGCGACTGAGCCCGAACAGGGGCAATCCGACATGCCAGTAGCGCCTGTCGATGCTTCAATAGCTCCCGACAGACGCAAGCGATCGCGCACCCAGTCGCAGCTGATCGCGCGTTTCGTGAATGCGATCGATGGCCAGCTCGATCAGATCGATGCGATCATGCGCGATCCCAACCGCGGCGAGGGCGCACCGAGCGATGCCGAACGCCATGCGCGCGCCGTGGCGGCGCTGGCGCGTGTGACGGTGGAACTTCGCAAGGAGCTCGAGGCCGGCAGGCGGAGACGCGCAGATGACGACACTGCCTCAGGTCGCGAGCGATCCGCCGACCCCGACCGTCCCCGCGATCTCGACGAACTCCGTGAGCGCCTTTCTCGACGTCTGGACATCAGGCTCGCCGGCGGACCGGCTGTTCCTGTGGCAGACGATGCTGCCGGAGGAAATCGAATTCCTGAGTGAATGCTGGGAGGTCTTCGCGCATCCGCACCAGGTGCCGCCGCGATGCGCACAGAATGGCGAGCCGTGGCTGACCTGGTTGCTGATCGGCGGCCGCGGCGCCGGCAAGACGCGCGCCGGCGCCGAATGGGTGCGCGCGCAGGCGCTGGGCAGGGCGCCGTTCGCGGACAGCGTGGCCGGACGCATCGCGCTGGTCGGCGAGACCGAGCATGACGTGCGCGAGGTGATGATCGAGGGCGTCTCCGGCATTCTTGGCGTGCATGCACGGCACGAACGGCCGATGTGGTCGCCATCGCGACGGCGATTGGAATGGGCGAATGGCGCGATCGCCGAAGTGTTTTCCGCGGAGGATCCGGAGAGCCTGCGCGGCCCGCAGTTTCATTGTGCGTGGTCCGACGAGATGGCGAAGTGGCGGCAGGCGGAGGCGGCCTTCGACATGCTGCAATTCGGATTGCGCCTCGGCCACGGGCCGCGGCAGCTGATCACGACGACGGCGCGGCCGAGCAAGCTGCTGAAGCGCCTGCTCGCCGATCCGTCGACAGCCGTGACGCGGGCGGCGACGGCAGCGAATGCGTTTCATCTGGCACCGACATTCCTGCGCCATGTGATGGCGCGCTATGCCGGCACCCGGCTGGGACGGCAGGAGCTGGATGGCGAGATCATCGAGGATCGGCCGGATGCGCTGTGGTCGCGCGCGCTGCTGGAGCAGTGCCGCGTGGATGCGGCGCCGGGGCTGCAACGCATCGTCGTTGCGGTGGATCCGCCGGCGACATCGAGCAAGCGCGCCGATGCCTGCGGCATCGTGGCGGCGGGGTTCGCGGAAAGCGGCGTGGTTTTCGTGCTGGCCGATGACAGCGTCAGCGGCGCGACGCCGACCATGTGGGCCAGCAAGGCGATCGCGCTGTGGCACCGGCTGGAGGCCGATGCGCTGGTTGTCGAGGTCAACCAGGGCGGCGACATGGTGCGCACGGTGATCAACGAGATCGACTCAGGCGTGAATGTGACCCAGGTGCGCGCCTCGCGGGGAAAATGGATGCGCGCCGAGCCGGTGGCGGCGCTCTATGAGCAGGGCCGCGTGAAACATGTCGGCGCGTTTCCCGCGCTGGAAGACGAGCTGTGTGATTTCGCGAGTTCGGGATTGTCGAATGGCAGGTCACCGGACCGGCTCGATGCGCTGGTCTGGGCGGTGGCTTCGCTGGCGCTCGGGCGCCGCGGCGACGGGCCAAGGATCAGGACGCTGTGACGGTCTCTCACTGTCGTCGCCCGGCTTGACCGGGCGATCCAGTCAACGCTGGCCGCAAGATGGAAACGCGAAGACTGTGCGGACTGGATCACCCGCTTTCGCGGGTGATGACAATTTGCGCGGGAGAGGGACACATCATGTTCGAACGCCTGAAAGCCTATCTCGCGCCGCCGGAGACCAAGGCCTCGCGGACGGCAAAGCTGCTCGCCTTTCAATATGAAGGCCGCGCGCGGTGGACGGCGAAGGACTACGCGTCGCTGGCGCGCGAAGGCTATATCGCCAATGCCATCGTGCATCGCGCGGTCCGGCTGATCGCGGAGAATGCGGCGGCGTGCCGCTTCCTCGTGTTCGATGGCGCCGACGAGCGTGAGGCGCATCCGCTGATGCAACTGCTGACGCGGCCCAATCCGCGGCAGGATGGCAGCGTGTTCTTCGAGACGCTCTATGCGCATCTGCTGCTCGCCGGCAATGCCTATATCGAAGCCGTGACGCTGGATGAGCGCGTGCGCGAGCTCCATGCGCTGCGGCCAGACCGCATGAAGCTGGTCGCCGGCAGCGACGGCTGGGCCGAGGCCTATGAGTACACAGTCAATGGCCGCAGCCTGCGCTTCGACCAGGCATCGGCAAAGGTGCCGCCGGTCCTGCATCTTAGTTTCTTTCATCCGCTCGACGATCACTATGGCCTCGCGCCCATCGATGCCGCGGCCACCGCGCTCGACACCCACAATGCCTCGGCCAAGTGGAACAAGGCACTGCTCGACAATGCGGCGCGGCCATCGGGCGCGCTGGTCTATGCCGGCGCGGAAGGCTCGGTGCTGTCCGATGCGCAATTCGACCGGCTGAAGCGCGAACTCGAGGGCAACTACCAGGGCGCGGTGAATGCCGGGCGGCCGCTGCTGCTGGAAGGCGGGCTCGACTGGAAGCCGATGGCGCTGACGCCGAAGGACATGGATTTCCTCGACGCCCGTCACACCGCCGCGCGCGAGATCGCGCTGGCCTTCGGCGTGCCGCCGATGCTGCTCGGCATTCCCGGCGACAACACCTTCGCCAATTTCGCCGAGGCCAATCGCGTGTTCTTCCGCCAGACCGTGTTGCCGCTGGCCGCGCGCACCGGCCATGCGCTGGCGCAGTGGCTGGCCGGCGAATATGGCGAGGCTGTCCGCGTCGAGATCGACACCGATCGCATCGACGCGCTGGCAGGCGACCGTGTCGCGCTGTGGGAGCGGGTCAATGCGGCGGCGTTCCTGACGCTGAACGAAAAACGCGAGGCCGTCGGCTATGCGCCGGTGGAGGGCGGCGACAGGTTGGGCTAGGATCGCGGCATGCCGCTCACTTATGTCATCCCCGATCTGCATGGCCGCCGCGATCTGCTCGATGCCGCGCTGGCGCGCATCGATGCGCATGCGGCCGGCGCCGCGCTGACGCTGGTCGTGCTTGGCGACTACGTGGACAAGGGGCCGGATTCGCGCGGCGTGATCGCGCGGCTGCGGGCAGGGATGCCCGCACCGTGGCGGACCGCGATGCTGAAGGGCAACCACGATGCGCTGATGGTGGCTGCGCTGCGCGGCGACATCGCCATGGACGACTGGCTCGAAAAGGGCGGCGACACCGCGCTGGCCTCCTATGGCGGTGAGGCCGCCGATGTGCCGGTGCATGACATCGCCTGGCTCGACGGCCGGCCGCTGTTCTACGAGGACACGCATCGCGTCTATGTGCATGCCGGCGTCGATCCCGCGCGGCCGTTGCGCCAGCAGGAGCCGCTGCTGCTGCTGACCAAGCGCTATGCCGATGACGATGACAGCGGGCTCGGCGGCAAGCATGTGGTGCATGGCCATGACCGCCATCCCGACGGGCCGCTGCTGCTGCAGCACCGCAGCAATCTCGACACCAATGCCTGGGCGACCGGGCGGCTGGTGATCGGCGTGTTCGATGACGCCGTGCCGGGCGGACCGGCGGAGCTGATCGCGGTCAGGCTCTGACCAGCGCCATGGCGTCGCCGTTGCGGCGTCGCTCTTTCTGACAATCTGGAATGCGCATGCACGCTGCCCCGCAAGGGGACGGCGTGGTTGCGGCTGGGTGACTGCCATGACCGTGATCTCCGAGCTGATCGACACCTTTCTCACCCGCGGCGATCTCGCGCATCTGGCGCTGTTCCTGTGGGCCTCGGTGGCGAGCCTGGCTGCGCTGTTCGCGCTGCGCGAACTGGCCGGCGCGTCGCGGCGGTTCGATGAATTCGTGCGGCAGCTCGCGCTGTTCAATCGCCGCGTGGGGCGGCGCGGGCGCAATGCCGAGAATGACAATGACAGCGATCGCGAATGATCGCGCTTTCAGGAGTGCGATGATGGACCGCCTGCATGACGTGCTGCGTTCGATCCGGCCGGAGACCAAGGCCGCCAAAAATCATCTGACCGTGTTTCGTGAATTCCTCGCGCATCTCGACCAGCTGCAGCGCCAGGCGCCGAACAGGAATCCGTCGCTGCGGCGGAAGCCGGCGCGCCGCGCGAAGTAGTTCTTTTCCCTCCCTCAAGCGGCGCAGCCGCGCAGGGGGAGGGTGGCACGAGGCAAGCGTTCAGCGAGCCTCGTGACGGGTGGGGTGCCTCCGCAGGCGACGTCACGTGTGGCGCCCCCCACCCGACCGGCCTATGGCCGGCCACCCTCCCCACCACGCACAGCTGCGCTGTGCGCGGGGGGAGGGAGTCCACAACACTGACATTGTCACTCCATCTCCCCCGAGGCCGCTCATGCTTGCGCCTGTGCCCACTCCTGCGCGTCTGGCGCTGACGCCGGACGGGATCATCGAGGGCTATGCCTCGCTGTTCGGCGCCGTCGACCAGGCGCGCGACATGGTGATGCCCGGCGCGTTCAAACTGACGCTGCAGCAGCGCGGTGTCCGGCGCATTCCGATGCTGTTCCAGCACGATCCATCGGAGCCGATCGGCATCTGGCTGGAGCTGCGCGAGGATTTTCGCGGGCTGTGGGCGCGCGGCAAACTGATCCCCGAAGTGACGCGGGCGCGTGAACTGTTCGCGCTGCTCAAGGCCGGTGCCGTCGACGGCCTGTCGATCGGCTATCGCACCCGGCACGGCGCGATCGATCCGAAGACGCGGATCCGCCGGCTGCACCAGGTCGATCTCTGGGAGATCTCGCTGGTCACATTCCCGCTGCTTGACGGCGCCCGCGTCGATGCGGTGAAGCAGTCGCGCCTGCGCAGCGCGGCCGAGCGCGAATGGCAGCAGCTCATCGGTTCAGGCTCATTCGTTCCAGGCGATGGCGCGGACGCACCGCCAGCGCCTGCACGGCGCGGGAGAGTGGTGTGCTCACTGCACTCCCGCGCCGCTCGGAAGCAGGCGTTGCGTGACGTGAGCGCTGATCTCGCGTTCGGGGCTGGTCGATGATGGGTCGCAGCAGTGACGGTGCCCACTCGTTGCAGGCGCGCTACCTGCGCCCCGATGCCAGTCGCTATATTCGACCGGACGCGCTGCGATTTGTTCGCCCGGATGTTGCCCGCGTATTGGCGCCGGGTACTGCGGCTGAGTTATTCCCGGACACCGACCTCAAATACCGAGCTGATCAGCGCCGGATTCCCGCCGGACAATCTGGCGGCGGCCGTTGGACGGACATGCTGTTGACGCTGATCTTCGGCGGACCTTCATCGGCCGACAGCGAGGATGAGGACGTCGAAGACGACGATGGTACGGAGGACGACGATAACGACGATGATGGTGAGCGTGTTCCAAGCGCTGAGGAGACGTTTCGTAATGCTTATGCCGGCAGTCCGCCTATAACGGATGTCGACGATGGCAGCACGTCTTCGGATGGCGATGGCTCGTACCAAGATGCCGGCCCGGAAATCGAAACAGATATCGGTTCGAGTCAATCCGACGATACGACTGCACCGGTGGACCAAACGGATCCGCTGCCAATCGTTCCAGTTGCTCAGCGAAGTCGCTCCTTTACCGATAAATACGGTGATCCGTACTACAGTCCTGGTGGGCATCATGAAATGCCGCAAAGCATTTTCCAGAAATGGGACTTGCAGCCCGAAACCCGCCGTGTGTTTAATGAGGGAACTACGGGGCCTTTGCCCAGAGACACATTCAGGGCCAGTCCGGACGGGGTGCCGCAAGGACACTTCTGGGATGGTCCGAATGGCGCTCACGCACAATACAACGACGCCGTGAGAGAGCTGGCAGAGCGTTTCATGAACGATCGAGGCATCTCGCCGAGTCAGATGACGTCTGATCAGGCGTGGGAATTGCTTGCCGAGATCAGGGAGACGGCCGATCCACGCATTCGTGGTTACAACGACTCTGTCCGTCTGCTGCGCAGATTGAGGCTATTGCGAACGGGGCGGGGCTCCCAGTGAGGATGCCGGCATGAGTATCGATGTTGAGGTCAAACAGCAGCGAGACTGGCAGCTCCTGCACGATGCGATTACCGGGGTCGTCGATCTGTATGGCGTGAAAAATCCTTTCGGAAAAGGCGACTACTGGCTGCTGGACGAGAACTGGGGGCGCTACTCCCAGCAACTCGAATTTCAGAACCTCGATCTCTTCCGGCCTGTCCTCCTCGCTGCGTTACAGAACCTGCTGCACTCATTTCCTGGCTGGTACATCACGATCCGTGTCGACGTCGTCGGTAAGGAAGACACATGGCCGGGTATGGGCGTCATTGTTTATCGTGACCGCATTATTGACGATCTGAGACGCGATTTTCTTCCGCCTGGATTTCCCAGCGGCCTGTTGGGCGAGACGCAGGCTGCAGAAGCTGATCGGATCGCGGAACGCGTCAAGACCCTGATGGCTTTGACCCAGCTGAAGCGACGTCGCTAGACACACTGACTGCTCGATGCGGTCGCGCGCCGTCATGCGTGATCCATGCGCCTAGAGCTGCCCCACATGATGCCAGAGACGATATCGGTCAATCGCGGCCGGGCATTCGCATGTCCAATCTCAACCATGTCCACCAACCCGGAGACCATCATGAATTTCGACCTTACCGACGCTGCCCCCGAACATAAGGCCGGCTTCGCCGCGCCGCGCGAAAGTTACGACGAGCTGCGGCAGACTTTCGAGGACTTCAAGACGGCCAATGACGAGCGTCTGGCGGACATCGAGCGAAAGCGCGCCGACGTGCTGTTGGAGCAGAAAGTCGATCGCATCAATGCGGCGCTGGATGCACAGCAGCGGCGGCTGGATGATATCGTCCTGCGCGCGGCACGGCCGGGCATCGGCGGCTCGCGGGCGGCGCGCGATATGGGGGCGCGCGAGCACAAGAGCGCCTTCGATGCCTATGTACGCTCCGGCGACGTCGAGGCGCTGCGCGCACTCGAGACCAAGGCGATGTCCGTGGGCTCCAATCCTGACGGCGGCCATCTCGTGCCGCCGGAGCTGGAGCGCACCATCGGTCAGCGGTTGATGGCGATCTCGCCGATCCGCAGCATCGCCTCGGTGCGCGAGATTTCCAGCAGCGTTTACAAGAAGCCGTTCATGACCGCGGGACCGGCGACCGGCTGGGTCGGCGAGACCGATGCGCGGCCGCAGACGGCGTCCCCGAACTTGGACGCGCTGTCCTTTCCGGCCATGGAGCTCTATGCCATGCCGGCGGCGACGGCGACGTTGCTCGATGACAGCGCCGTCGATCTCGACCAGTGGATTGCCTCCGAAGTCGAGCTCGTCTTCGCCATGCAGGAGGGCGCGGCCTTTGTCGGCGGCGACGGCGTCAACAAGCCCAAGGGCTTTCTGAACTATACGACAGTGGCGAATGCGTCTTGGAGCTGGGGCAATCTCGGTTATCTCGCCTCCGGCGCGGCCGGCGCTTTTGCGGCGTCGAGTCCGTCAGACACGCTGGTCGATCTGATCTATGCGCTGAAGGCCGGCTATCGACAGAACGGCAGTTTCGTGATGAACCGCAAGACCCAGGCGACGATCCGCAAATTCAAGGACTCCACTGGCGCCTATCTGTGGCAGCCGCCCGCCCAGAGCGGCGGGCGCGCCACGCTGATGACGTTTCCGGTGGTGGAGGCGGAGGACATGCCGGATGTCGCGGCGAATGCTCTGGCGGTGGCGTTCGGCGACTTTCAGCGCGGTTACCTGATCGTGGATCGGGTCGGTGTGCGGGTGCTGCGCGATCCCTACAGCGCGAAACCGTATGTGCTGTTCTACACGACGAAGCGCGTCGGCGGCGGCGTGCAGGACTTCGATGCAATCAAGCTGCTGAAGATGGCGGCGAGCTGATGGCGATCGGCGCGGGCGACCTAATGTCGTCCGCGTCCGATGACTTAGCAATAAGTGAAGTAGTTGCAGCCGAACTGCGGACGCCCGATGAGCAGGTCCTGCGGCGCGCCGTAGTGACTGTAATAGTAGGAAACCTGCGGCGGACCGAAATAGCGGTGAACCTGCACAGGCACACCGCCTTGGGGCGAGTAAGTGGTGATTTTGTCCCAGGCCGGAGACTGGATCTCAAGGTAACGCCCACGGCCGGCGAGCGGCGCCGGCTCCTGCACTTTGCCATAGCGCGGATAGCCTGAAAGATCCGCTGCAACGGCTGGCACTGTCACAGCAGTAACGATGCATGCGAAGGCGAGCATGCGCAGCATGACGGGCATTTCCATGAAAAAGCGTTTCATCGCTCGAGCGCGTTGATGGTGAAGGTGCAATGCACCGTTACCAGAACTGACTTGCGCCAGGCTGATTGCCGAATTGCGTCAAGTGGCTGCGATGGCGCTTCATTTTCTTTCCCGTAGTGGTCACTCCTTGCGGAGGTGGACATGATCGCCTGGCTGCTTCACCAGCAACGTCGGTTCATGCGTCCGGATGGGGGCCGATATTTGCGTCCGGATATCGGACGTTTTCTCCAGCCGGAAAGGAAGTGGGAGGGGCAGCCGCGGATTGCAGCGGGCACCGAAAGTGGCGGCCAGTTTACGTTCGGTACCCAGTCCAGCGGCGGCGATGCGGACGGAGATCAGTTCGTAGGCACCACAGTGAACCATCTCGAAGAAATCGTCGTTGTGGCGAGTCGAGACGGTGAAGGTGGTGCCGAAGGAGGACCAGGGGAAGAAGACTGGATCAATTCTTCAGACAATCGACACATCGGCGATAACAGTAAGCACTTTCTTGAAGACCCTCCCGAAATACCTGAGATAAAACCCTCTCGTTCACCGTCGACAGTTCTTCGCGCTGCGGTGAGTTGGATAGCTCGTGCTCTTGCTGCACGTGCGTTTGGCGCTGTGAGTTTCTTCATCGGCATACTCAGTGCTAGAGCCTGGGTAAAAGCCAAGGCGCACGAGATTGTCACATCGCTCGATCCGCCTAGATCGATAGAAGAACTGGAAGCGGCGGTTGATGTGCCGCGGACTGGGACAGAGCTCCATCACCACAAGATGGAGCAGCATGTTTCTAGAATCCGCGGTATACCTCAACGGGAGATCGATGCGCCCGGAAATCGTGTTAGGATTCCGACGTTGAAGCACTATGATATTACAAGCTGGTATCGAACGCCCAACGAGAATTATGGAGGCCTGACACCACGCCAGTATTTGGCGGATAAAGCGCCCGATGAACATGCTCGCGTTGGACGTGAAGCTTTGCTTCTCTTCGAGGTACTCAAGCCATGAAAACCTATGATCTGTCGCAGCAGACGGTCGATCAACTCGTCGATCGGTTTCTTGCGCTCTCGCTTGCGAAGGGCAAAGCGCTTGTGGAAGGGCAGATCGCAAAGGTAAACCGCCTCTATTGGAAAATTGACGCCTTGAGGAAAGAATTGAAATCGCGTGACAGCGACCAGCGTCGCGCGCTTCATGTATTTTACAATCATCCTGATCCTCAAGTTCGTTTGGAGGCTGCAAATGCGACACTGGCAATTCTTCCGACTGAGGCACGGGCCGTGCTTCAAATGATCATTGATCGGCATGAGTTTCCTCAAGCCGGCTATGCCGGATTCACGCTGCTGTATCTGAGTGACGGCCGGTATGTTCCTGAATGAGGTGGCGTCGGAGATCGTTTGCGTCATCACCCCTTCAACACAAACCTCTTCCTCAACTCCACCGCCACGTCATCCGCCAGTTTCTGCGCATAGGTCGCGTGTTTCGGCGCGGTGATCACCATCGGGCGCCAGCCGAGCAGGGGATCGGGGCGGACGGAGACATAGACGCCGCCGACAACGATGCGCTGGGCGATCATCTCTTCGAGTTCGGCTTCGGTCTTTTCTTCCTTGCCCAAGTGGCTTTCCTCCCGGCGGTGAAAGCTACTTCCTCATGTGGTGACGCGTTTCGCTCTTGCCCGTTCACAAAGTCGTCAAGAATCTCGCCTCGAGGCGTTGTGGCAAGCGCGCGGCTCAGCAATAGCCATACCAGCCGCAGCCATAGGGCGCGCGGCTGAAGATCGTCTCCGGCTTCGTGCCGTAATAGGAGCGATAATAATACGAATTCGGCTTGCCGTAATAGCCATGCACGATGGAGGGAATATAGACCTCCGGGGCATAGGTGACGATCGGTTCCTCGACCGGCTTTTCCTTCTCCACCACCACGACACGGCGTGGGCCGGGCACCGGCTCGGCGAACACCGCGCCCAGGCGGCTGTGGCCGGCCAGATCGGCGGCGTCAGCCGAAGCCGTGGTGAAGGCGAGGATGAGGAGGGGGGCGAAGATCCGCATGATTCGCCAAGGATAGCGGAGAAGGTTTCACGAAGATTAACGAGGGCGCGCAGACGTAGGGCGGATGAGCGGAGCGTAATCCGCCGGCCGATTGCATGGGACGAAGAATGGCGGATGACGCCTTCGGCTCATCCGCCCTACAGCGTCACGCCCCACGCTTTCGCGGTCTGCAGGATCCAGTCGCGATAGAGCGTCAGCGGCGTCACGCCGGTGAGGCCGCCGCAGCCAGCGCTGCTCTTCGCGCCGGTGGACCAGGAGATCACGCCGATCACGACAGGGCGGCCGTTCTGCTGCTGCAGCACGGGGCCGCCGGAGTCGCCGGTGCAGGCGCCGAGGCCGGGGCGCTCGTTCTTGGTGGCGGGATCGAGCAGGCGGATCTGCAACTTGCCGGGATGGCTGGTGGAGACGAGCTGCGCGGAGCGCACCGTGCCGCCGCTCTTGCCATCGCCGCGCGCGGCGACGCCGATGCCGGCGATGGTGTAGTCCTGGCCGGCCTCGAACGGCTCGAGCGGGCGGCCGAGCGGCAGCGCGGTCTTGCCGGCGAGCGGTTCGTTGAGCTGCAGCAGCGCGATGTCGGCGCTGGCGCGATGCGCCTTGATGCCCTGCGCATTGAAGCCGGGATGATCGGCGACGCGCTTGACGGCGATCAGCTGCGGCTGCCGGTCGCTGTCATATTGCACGATCTTGTAGCTGGCGCCGGGCGTCACGCAATGCGCGGCGGAGAGCACCAGCGTCGGCGCGATCAGCGTGCCCGAACAGAAATTGCCGCGCGAACCGACAATGGTCAGCACGCCGCGGCCGAGCGCATCCTGATCGACCCTGGCGCCGCCGACCAGCGCCTGCGCGGGCAAGACGAACACCGTGGCTGCGAACAATGAAGTGAGCGCTGCCACCGCGAGCGCGCGACCTGTCTGAATCATGGCGGGATGTCACCGCCGCGCTGCCGCGATGTCAATTCCCCGAATTGTCCCATCACATATGCCGAGGGCCGCATGTCTGCTGTTCTGCTGACACCGCCAGTGAACGAGCCGCTGACGCTCGCCGAGGCGAAGGCGTTCTTGCGCGTCGAACACGGTGATGACGATGCTGTCATCATCGCGCTGATCGCGGCGGCGCGGGTGCATGTGGAGGCGATGACACGGCGCGCGCTGCTGGCGCAGACCTGGCGCTTCGTGCTGGACGCCTGGCCGCGCGACGGACGCTTTGCGCCGCGGATCGGGCCGCTGCGGGAACTGGTGGCGGCGCGGCTGTTCGATGCCGATGGAACGGTCCGCGACATGGATGGCGAGAGTTTTGTCGTCGATGTCGGGGCCAATGTGATCGCGGCGCCGTGTTTCGCGCTGCCGGTGCCCGGGCGCGCACGCGCGGGAATCGCGCTCGATGTGCGCTGCGGCTATGGCGCCGACGCGGCTGATGTGCCGGCGGATCTGCGCCAGGCCGTGCGGCTGCTGCTGGCGCATTGGTATGACCATCGCGTGGCCACGGCGGATGGCGCTTTGGTGCCGGCGAGCGTGAGCGCATTGATCGCGCCGTATCGGATGCTGGCGCTATGACAAATCCCGGCCGCATGAAGACGCGTCTCGTCATCGAGGCGCCCGTCGAGAGCGATGACGGGCAGGGCGGCGTGCTGCGCAGCCATGGGCCGGTGGCGACGGTCTGGGCCGCTGTCATGCCGGAGCGCGTGCAGCATGGCGGCGAGGCCGATAGCGATGGCGCGGTGGTGAAGCTGCGCATCGTGCTGCGCAGCGGGCTCGTGCTGTCGCTGCGGCATCGGCTGGTCGATGGCAGCAGGATCTATCGCATCACGGGGCTCAGCGACAGCGCGGATCGCCGCTTCACCGAAATCCATGCCGAGTATCGGGTGACATGAGGAGCCCATCATGCCTGCTGCCAATGTCGCGCTGCGCGCGGCGGTCCATGCGGCGCTGAAGGCCGACAGCGCGCTGATGGCCGTGCTCGGCGGCGCGCGCGTGCATGACGAGGTGCCGCGCGATGCGGCGTTTCCCTATGTCACGCTGGGCGATGCCGTCATCACCGACATCTCCACCGATGACGGCGCCGTGCAGGAGCATCAGCTGATGCTGCATGCGTGGTCGCGCCAAGGCGGCCACAGGGAGGCGCATGTGATCGCCGGTGCGCTGCTGCAGGCGCTGGACGATGCACCGCTGGCGCCCGCCGGGCATCGGCTGGTCCATCTGCGCTTTGCCGTGGCGGATATCCGCCGCGAGAGCGACGGGCGCACCTATCACGCGGTGCTGCGCTTTCGCGCCGTCACCGAACCCCTGAGCTGAGAGGAGCGCCGCATGGCCGCACAGAAGGGCAAGGATCTGCTGCTGAAGATCCACAATGGCACCAGCTATGTGACGGTGGCCGGGCTGCGCAGCCGGCGCATCGCGTTCAATGCGGAGCTGGTGGACATCACCCACGCCGAGTCCGTCGATCGGTGGCGCGAGCTTCTGGCCGGCGCCGGCGTGCGGCGTGCGTCGCTGTCGGGGCGGGGGCTGTTCAAGGACGGCGCGTCGGATGCGCTGGTGCGGCAGCAGTTCTTCGACGGCACCATCAATCAATGCCAGATCACCGTGCCGGATTTCGGCTCCATCACCGGCCTGTTCCAGATCGCCAGCCTGGAATTCGCCGGCGAGCACAATGGCGAGGTGACGTTCGACATCGCACTGGAATCGGCGGGGCCGCTCGCTTTCGCGGCGGCGTGAGGAGGCGGCGATGGCGAACCGGCATCGCGGCGAGATTATGGCCGAGCTTGGCGGGCGGCAGCGCACGCTGGTGCTGACGCTCGGCGCATTGGCGGAGCTGGAGGCTGCGTTCGGCGCGAGTGACCTCGTGGCACTTGCTGAGCGCTTTGGCGGCGGGCGGCTGTCGGCGCGCGATCTGGTCGTCATCATCGGCGCCGGGCTGCGCGGGGCCGGCGAGGCGGTGAGCGATGACGAGGTGGCGGCGATGCGTGCGCCGGGCGGCGCCGCCGGCTTCGTCGCCATTGCGGCCGAACTGGTGGTCGCGACATTCGGCGATGGGGAGGGCGATGCGCCATGACAGCGTTTCCCTGGCAGGCGGCGATGCAGGTCGGCTTCGGCGTACTGCGGCTGTCGCCCGATGCATTCTGGCGCATGACGCCGCGCGAGCTGGCCGTGGCCATGACCGCATTGCGCGGCGGCGTTCCGCAGACCATCGGCCGGGCGCGGCTGGATGAGTTGATGCAGCTGTTTCCAGATGACGAGGTCAGCCATGAGTGACACACACGATCTGCAGGCGACGACGGCGGGTCTCGTCGGCCTCACCGACAAAACGACGAGCCTGACCGCGGCGGCGACGACTTTCGGCAAGACCATGACCGAGTCGTTTTCGGCGGCGAGCGTCAGCGGGCAGAAATTCGACGACGTGCTGAAATCGCTGGCCGCGAAGATGATGTCGCTGGTGGCAAACCCGACGGCGGCGGGCCTCGTCGGCGGGTTGAAGAACGTCGTGTCGAGCCTGATCGGCAATGCGAGCAATGTGAAGGCCTTCGCGGATGGCGGCATCATCGGTGCGCCCAGCTATTTTCCGATGGTCGGCGGCACCGGGCTCGCCGGCGAGGCGGGGCCGGAAGCGATCCTGCCGCTGCAGCGCGCCGCCGATGGCCGCCTCGGCGTGGCGGCACAGGGCGGCGGCAATGTCATCCATGTGCAGATCGCAACGCCGGACGTCGAGAGTTTTCGTCGCTCGGAGAGTTACGTCACCGGGCAGATCGCGCGCGCGGTGGCGCGCGGGCAGCGGAGCCTGTAGCGGAGCCATCGCATGAGCGGTTTTCACGAGGTGCTGTTCCCGCTCGATATCGCGCTGAAGAGCGCGGGCGGGCCGGAGCGGCGGACCGAGATCGTGTCGTTCGGCTCCGGCCGCGAGGCACGCAATGCGCGCTGGGCGCATTCGCGGCGCCGCTTCGATGCCGGTTATGGGATCAAGACGCTGGAAGCGCTGCGCAGTGCGGTGGCGTTCTTCGAGGAGCGGCGTGGACGGCTGCACGGCTTTCGCTGGCGCGACCGGCTCGATCAGCTCTCCGGCGTGTCCGGCATCTCGCCGCACGACCAGGGCATCGGCACCCGGCGATGGCAGCCGCCGCGCGTTTCAGCTGGTCAAGACCTATGGCGGCAGTTTTGCACCGTATCAGCGGGTGATCGACAAGCCGGTGGACGGCAGCGTGCGGATCGCCGTGAATGGCAGCGAGCTGTTGCCGGCCGCATTCACCTGCGATGCGACGACGGGACTGGTGACGCTGGCGGCGGCGCCGCCTGCGGGAGCAGCGGTCACCGCCGGCTTTCGCTTCGATGTACCGGTGCGGTTCGATACCGACTATCTCGAAGTGGATCTGTCGGCCTTCGCGGCCGGGGCGATCCCGAAAATCCCGGTGGTGGAGATACGGATATGAGAGCGATCCCGTCCGCCTTGCAGGCGCGCCTCGACTCCGGCGTCACAACATTGGCGCTGGCCTGGAAGCTGACGCGGCGCGATGGCGTGATCACGGGCTTCACCGATCACGATCGCGATCTCGCATTCGATGGCGTGACCTTTCGCGCCGGCACCGGCTTTGCGGCATCGGAAGCAACGGGACGCGTCGATCTCGCCGTCGATGGCGGCGACATCGCCGGTGCGCTGGATGGCGACGGCCTCAACGAAGCGGATCTCGCCGCGGGACGCTATGATGCCGCGAAGATCGAGACCTGGCTGGTGGACTGGAGCGACGTCGCGTTGCGCGTCCTGATGGCGCGCGGACGGATCGGCGAAGTCAAACGCGAAGGCATCGCCTTCATCGCGGAAATCCGCGGCCTCGCGGATCTGCTGTCGCAGGAAAGCGGCCGGCTTTACACGGCGAAGTGCAATGCCGATCTCGGCGACGCCAGGTGCAGGGTCAATCTCGACGATCCCGCACGCCGCGGCACCGGTGCCGTCGGTGACATGCTCGGTACGTCCATCTTCGTCGCCGAAGGTCTTGCAGCTTTTGCGGATGGCGTCTTCACGTCCGGACGGCTGAGCTGGACCGGCGGCGTCAATGCGGGCCTGTCCATCGAGGTGAAGCTGCATCGCGCCGATGACGGCGAGGTGATGCTGTCGCTGTGGCAGGCGATGCCGGAACCTGTCGCGTCCGGCGACACGTTCATCGTGACCGCCGGCTGCGACAAGACACTCGCAACCTGCCGCGACCGCTTTGCCAATAGCGAGAATTTCCGCGGCTTTCCGCATATTCCCGGCAATGACTTCATCATGAGTTATCCGACGCCGGGCACACTGTCGGAGGACAGCGGCGAACCGATGTACGGATGAGCTCAGTCGCCTGATGCCGGAGCCTGTGCATGCCACGGCGCGAGCGCGACCAGAACCGCGAATGCGGCCCCGATCGCTGCCTGTTTTACGCGCTGTCCTCCCGTCGTCCTATTCCGCCATGATCTCGCCGGAGCCGCCGAACTCGGCTGGAAAGTCTTTCAGCTTCGGCAGGCCGTCCTTCATCGGCAGCACTGTCTCGGCGTAGTTGACATGCACCGCGGGCTCGAAGCGCAAGGTCGGGAGCATGGCGGCGAAGACATCGATCAGGCCCAGCGGCGGATGGTTGTTCATCAGATGCCCGCCGCATTGATTGCAGTATTGACGTTGACTGAGTGCGGTCTTCTGGAAGCTGGCGATGTGTTCGGCACCCGCCGTGACACGGACCGCCGAAGGCTTCCACAGGCTGAACGCATTGACCGGGCCGCCGGACCACGAGCGGCAGGAACGGCAGTGGCAATAGCCCATCGCTTCCGGTGTGCCGTCGACTTCGATCTCGACGGCGCCGCAGAAGCATTTTCCAACATGCGTCATGGCTCACTCCCTCTCAGGTTTGCGTCGATCCCGCATGGCAGCGCGGGAGATCGGCGGCTCTGCTGGCAGTCCCGCGGCGGGCCGACGTCATTAGATAAGGACGCTGGTCCGCCACCGGAATGAGGATCGCGCATTGCGGCAGCGCCATGTCAAAGGAGCAACAGATGCCGGAAACAAGCTTGCGCACCGCCATCGTGGCGGAGGCGCGCAGCTGGATCGGCACGCCGTATCGGCATCAGGCATCGCTCAAGGGCGTCGGCTGCGATTGTCTCGGCCTGGTGCGCGGGGTCTGGCGCAACTGTATCGGCGCCGAGCCCGAAGCGCCGCCGCCTTACGCGCCGGACTGGGCTGAAGCGCGGGGCGAAGAGGCACTGGCGACGGCAGGCGAGAGACATCTCATTGCCGTGGCGTGCGATGCTTTCGAGGCCGGCGACGTGCTGCTGTTTCGCTGGCGCGACGGCTGCGTAGCCAAGCACGCTGCGATCGCCAGCGGCGAGGGCACGATGATCCACGCGCATGACGGCGCCGCCGTGTGCGAAGTCGCCCTGGCGCCATGGTGGCGACGACGGCTGGCATTTGCATTTCGGTTTCCGGGGATTGTGTAAGCCGCCGGTTGTTGGGATGCCCGCAAAAGAGGTATTTATTTATTGTGTTACCTAAAGGTTTCAGGAGACCTTCTGCATTTCTTTCTGTTGACAGATGTCAACAGCGGCTTATGATCGCGGAATTCGGATGAGCAGACCGAAACACCCGAGCAAAGAGGTCGAAGCGGCGGTCGCCTACGCCGAATCTCTCGGTTGGCGGTTCAGGAAAATGGGCCATTGGGGCCGGCTATTTTGCGAGCACGCCGATCGCGATGGATGTGCTCAACAAGTCAATGGCACGCCGAGAAACGCAGAGACCCATGCGAAGCAGATTCGAAGGGCCGTCGAGCGGTGTCCTCACCGAAAGGAGCGAGGCGCAGATGAAGACCTATGAGTTCAGTGTTATCGCTTCCGGCATTGACCCCAATGCAGATGACTTCGGCGATCGATTTTACGATGCCGGATGTGATGATGCGCTGGTGGCGTTCCAGAAAGGACATACGATCATCGACTTCGCGCGCGAGGCTGAATCGTTGGCGCATGCCATTGCATCCGCGGTCGAGAATGTCGTTGCTGCGGGAGCGACAGTCGATCGGATCGAACCTGATCCGCTCGTCAATCTGTCGGACATTGCCGGGCGAACGGCGCTCACCCGCGCTGCCATTTCCAAATATGCCAATGCTGCCGGGCCGACGCGTTTTCCGGCGCCGGTTGCGCGCGTGACGTCCGATACGCCCTTGTGGGACTGGGCCGAAGTTGCCGGCTGGATGGTGTCACACAAGGGACTATCGACGGATACGGCCATCGAGGCGGGTGTCGTGAAAGAAGCCAATCGTGCGATCGAGCGCGGCGAAACCCATCTTCGGGATCGACTGCTGAAGCGGGCCGCACGCGATCGCGCAGCGCTCAAGGAGCGTGCCGACTGAATGCGGCATTCTCGCGCGTGATCGAATGTTAGTCGTTTGGACTGCTCAAGAGCCCCGGCATGCCGGGGCTCTTTTGTCTTCGCGCTCCACGCCAGGGATATCCCATGTCCACGCTCGTTCTCTCCATGGCCGGCAGGGCGATCGGCGGGGTGTTCGGGCCCGCGGGCGCGGCCATCGGGCAGATTGCGGGGGCGGCAATCGGCGGGCTGATCGACGATGCGCTGTTCGGCAGCGGCAAGGGCACGGAAGGGCCGCGGCTCGGCAGTCTCGACGTGATGTCGTCCAGCGAGGGCGCGCCGGTGCCGCGGGTCTATGGCCGGGCGCGGCTGGCCGGGCAGGTGATCTGGGCAACGCAGCTCGAGGAAGTGGCCGGCACCGACGAGGGCAGCGGCGGCAAGGGATTTGGCGGCGCGGATGACAGCGGCGCGACCTATAGTTACTTCGCCAATTTCGCGGTCGGGCTGTGTGAGGGCGTGATCGGCCGCGTCGCGCGCATATGGGCCGATGGCAAGCCGCTCGATCTCGACGGCATCAATTTCCGCGTCCATCGTGGCAGCGAGGAGCAGGCCGCGGATGCGCTGATCGTCGCCAAGGAAGGCGCCGGCAACGCGCCGGCCTATCGCGGGCTCGCTTATGTGGTTTTCGAGCGGCTGCCACTGGAGAATTTCGGCAACCGGATCCCGCAGCTCTCATTCGAGGTGATCAGGCCGATCGGTTTGCTCGAACAGATGACGCGGGCGGTGACACTCATCCCGGGCACCACGGAATTCGGTTATGAGCCGTCGCCTGTGGTGCAGGTGGTGGGGCCCGGCGAGGCGGCGCCGGAGAACCGCCATATCGCCTCGGCGCGCAGTGACGTGGTGGCGGCGCTGGATGATCTGCAGGGCATGTGCCCGAACCTCGAACGTGTCGCCATCGTGGTCGCCTGGTTCGGTTCGGACCTGCGCGCGGGTCACTGCGTGATCAGACCGGGCGTCGATAGCCTTGTGAAGGAGACCGATCCGCTGCTGTGGTCGGTGCAGGGCGTGATCCGGCCATTCGCCTATGTGGTGTCGCAGGCGGATGGACGGCCGGCCTTCGGCGGCACGCCGTCCGATGCGAGCGTGCTGAATCTCATTGCGGAGCTGAAAGCGCGTGGGCTCAAGGTCACCTTCTATCCGTTCGTGATGATGGATGTGCCTGCGGGCAATGCGCTGCCCGATCCATGGAGCGGTGCGGCCTCGCAGCCGGCCTATCCGTGGCGCGGGCGGATCACGTGCCATCCGGCGCCGGGCGTGGCCGGCTCGCCGCAAGGGACGAGCGAGGCCGGTGCGCAGGTGGATGCGTTCTTCGCCGGTGGTGTGTGGAATTATCGCCGGATGGTGCTGCATTACGCGCATCTCGTCGCGCTGGCGGGCGGCGTCGATGCGTTTCTGATCGGCTCGGAATTGCGCGGGCTGACGCGGGTGCGCTCAGGCGCGGGCGTGTATCCGGCCGTCGCGCAGTTGTCCGCGCTCGCGGCAGAGGTAAAGTCCATCACGGGCGGCGGTACTGTCGTGACCTATGGTGCCGACTGGACGGAATATGGCGCCGATGTCGTCACGCCTGACGCGTCGGAGGTGCGGTTTCCGCTCGATGCCCTGTGGGCCTCGCCGGCCATCGATGCGGTGGGCATCGACTATTATGCGCCGCTGTCGGACTGGCGCGATGGCGTGTTGCATCGCGATCGGGATCAGGCCGGCTCGATCCATGACCGCGACTATCTGCGCGGCAATGTCGCCGGTGGCGAGGCCTATGACTGGTTTTATCCGGACGATGCCGCGCGTGGCGCGCAGCTGCGCAACGCGATCAGCGACGGGCTCGGCAAGCCCTGGATGTTCCGGCTGAAGGATCTGTGGGGCTGGTGGTCGCACACGCATCATGAGCGTGTCGGCGGGGTCGAGATCGGTGCTACCGCGTGGGCGCCGCAGAGCAAGCCGATCTGGCTGACCGAGGTCGGCTGTCCCGCGGTCGACAAGGGCGCCAATCAGCCCAGCGTGTTTCCCGATCCGAAATCGTCCGAGAATTTTGCGCCGTATTTTTCTAGCGGCGCGCGCGATGACCTGATGCAGCGGCGCTATCTCGAAGCACTGCTGTCGGTCTTCGATCCCGTCCATGGCGGCAGCGATGCGCTCAATCCGGTGTCGCCGGTCTATGGCGGGCGGATGATCGACGTGTCCGCCATCCATCTGTGGACCTGGGACTCCAGGCCTTATCCGGTGTTTCCGGCGGCGGAGGATGTCTGGAGCGACGGCGCCAACTGGCACACCGGGCACTGGCTCAACGGTCGCCTCGGCGGCGCACCGCTGGATGCGCTGGTGGAGCAGCTGGCGCGTGACAGCGATGTCACGGGCGTGGATGCATCGGCGCTGCGCGGCGGCTGCGACGGCTATGTGGTGGACCGGCCGATGGCGCCGCGGGCGATGATCGAGCCGCTGGCTGTCGCCTATGCCTTCAATGCGACGGCGGCGGATGGCGCATTGCGCTTCATCCCGCGCGGCGGCGAGGTGGTGGCGGAGTTTTCCGAGGACGATCTCGTGGCGCCGGAACAAGGCGCACTGGCGCAGGTGGTGCGCGCGCAGGAGACGGAATTGCCGCGGCAGATCGGGATCGGCTTCTCCGATGCGCTGGCGGATTACCGACGCGGCGCGGTGACATCGCGCAAACTGGTCGGCGGCGCCAACCGGCTGCTGCAGGCCGATCTCGCCGTCATCACCAGCGATGCCGCAGCCACCCAGCGCGCCGAGGTCTGGCTGCAGGATCTGTGGGCAGGGCGCGAGCGCGCCAACTTCACGCTCGGCATGGCGTCGCTTGCGCTGGGTCCCGGCGACGTGATCGCGCTGACGCTGGACGGGCGGCGACGGCTGTTCGAGATCGAGGCGCTGATCGATGCGGAGGCGCGGCGGGTGACCGCACGCAGCATCGATCCCGACCTGTTCGACGTGCCGCTGCTGCAGCCGACCATCAGGACACCGGTGGTGCCACCGGCGCTCGGGCCGTTGCAGGTCGTGGTGCTCAACCTGCCTGTGATCGACAACGGCCAGGCCGATGTGCTGACGCGGCTCGCGGTGTTTGCCAATCCGTGGCCGGGCGGGGTGACGATCTGGCACTCGAAGGATGCGGCGAGTTTTCAGGTCACAGCTTTTGCGCCGATGCCGGCGGTGATCGGCGAGACGCTGGATGTCCTGCCCGCCGGACCGGTGGCGCGCTGGGACAACGCATCGCGCCTGCGCGTGCGCCTGTATGGCGGCGTGCTCAATGCCCTGTCGGATGCGCGGGTGCTCGGCGGCGGCAATGCGGCGGCGGTGCAGTCCGGCGATGGACGATGGGAGGTCTTTCAGTTTGCGCAGGCCGAACTCGTGGATGAGCGGACCTATCTCGTGTCGCGGCTGCTGCGGGGCCAGGGCGGCAGCGAACAGGCCATGGCAGCGGCGTTGCCCGTTGGCGCCCGTTTCGTTCTGCTCGATGCCAGCCTCGTCCCCATCGCCCGCGGACTGGATGCACTGGACCGGCCGCTGTCGCTGCGGCTCGTCGGCCGCGGGCGCAGTACCGACGATCCGAGTGCCACGGCGCTGACGGTGGTGCCGGATCGCACCGCGCTGCTGCCGCTGGCGCCGGTGCATGTGAAAGCCGTGCGCAAGAGCGACGGCGTGCATGTGAGCTGGATCCGCCGTACGCGCAGCGATGGCGATGGCTGGGCCGGTGAGGTGCCGCTGGGCGAGGATGGCGAGGCCTATCGGCTCGAGATCCTTGCGGGCAGCAGCGTCAGGCGCAGCATCGCCTGCACGGCTCCGCTGGCGCTGTATGCGGCAGCAGACGAGGTCGCGGACTTTGGCGGGCCGCAGACGAGCCTGCATCTGCGGGTGATGCAGATGTCCGGGACCGTCGGCGTGGGACGGGTCGCGGATATCACGATCGACTTGTAGCCGTCATTGCGAGGTGACGGCTGAGAGAGCGAGCAATCCATGACGGACACCCCCAATCTCGGACTGCCCTATATCGATGGTGGGCAGGCGCAGAAGCATGTCACGCATAACGAGGCGTTGCGCATGCTCGATGCTGCGATCCAGATCGCGGTGCTGGACAGGACGCGCATGGCGCCACCTGCATCACCGACGGAAGGCCAGCGACATGTGGTGGCGGCTGGCGCCAGCGAAGCCTGGGCCGGTCACGCGCATGCGATCGCTACGTGGCAGGATGGCGCCTGGGCGTTTCTCGCGCCGAAGGCCGGCTGGTGCATCTGGTCGATCGCCGACGATGTCATGCTGGTGTTCGATGGTGCGGCCTGGCGCGACCTGCGCAATCTCGCGCTCGACAACGCCGCGCATCTCGGCGTCAACACGGCGGCCGATGCCACCAATCGGCTGAGCGTCAAATCCGACGCCGTGCTGCTGTCGCATGACGATGTGACGCCGGGCAGCGGCGACGTGTGGATGGTGCTGAACAAGGCGCTGGCGGCGAGGGATGCGGGACTGGCTTTCCAGACGGGATTTTCGGCAAGGGCTCTGCTCGGGCTGCTCGGTGACGATAATCTTGCCATCAAGGTTTCGGCCGATGGCACGGTGTTTCGTCCGGCGCTGACCATCGATCGCAGCAACGGGCAGGCCAGCCTGATGCAGTCGCCAAAGTTCTCGGCCTATATGAATTTCGACAAATACTGCGCGGCGAATACACCGACGAAAGTGCAGTTCAACAACGGGCGGCACAATGATTTCAGCGTGTTCGACGCGGCGAACAGCCAGTTCGTGGCGCCGGCGGCAGGCTATTATTTCATCGGCTATCGGGTGCTGTTCAAGGCCAATGCGGCGCTGCCGGTGTCGATGATCGCCACACTGTACAGGAACGGCAGCGAACTCATCGACGATGCGCGGATGCAGACCTCAACGGCGCTGGTCAGCAACAAGACATCGCTGAGTGCCAACACCGTGCTGAAGCTCGCGGCCGGTGACACGATTGCCGTCTGGGCGGTATTGGAAACCAATGACGGCTATATCGCGGCCGCGCAGAACAGCTTTTACGGCCACCGCATTCCTTAAAGTGATGAAGGCCGTAGGGCGGATGAGCGAAGCGTCATCCGCCGCAGCGTTTCAACCATGAACTCGGCCGGCGGATGACGCCTTCGGCTTATCCGCCCTACTGATCCAACCATCGGAGCATGTCATGCAACTCGATGAAGCCAGCCTGCGACGCCTGTGGCCGCGGGGCGATAGCCGCGTGCCTAGCCTGGTCGCCGGCATCGCGCGATCCTCACAGGATGTGTTCGCGCGTCACGGCATCGCGACGCCAGATCTCGTCGCGCATGTGATGGCGCAGATCAGCCACGAATGCGGGGCAGGGCACGATGTGGTCGAGAACATGAACTACACGGCCGCACGCATGATGCAGGTGTGGCCGTCGCGCTTTCCGACATCGGCGAGTGCGCAGCCTTTTGCAGGCAATCCGCGGGCGCTGGCCAACAAGGTCTATAACGGCCGCATGGGTAATCGGAGCGGCTCGGACGACGGCTGGAATTTTCGCGGCCGCGGCGGTGCGCAGACGACGGGACGCGAGGGCTATCAGCGCGTGAAGAAGGCGACCGGGCTCGATGTGATCGCGCAGCCGGAGTTGCTGATTGATCCCGCGCATTTTCTCAACTGCGCGGTGTCCGACTTCATCAATTGCGGTTGCCTGCCTTTCGCGAAAGCGGATGACGTCGTCGGCGTCACGAAGCGGCTGAACGGCGGCACGATCGGCCTTGCGGAGCGCAAGGTGTGGCTTGCGAAGTGGAAGCGCGAGCTGGCGGCCACGGTGACGAAGCCGGCCATCGCATCGCCGCCGCTCGCGCCGGAGATGCCGGACGCCCGGCCGTCCACCGTCGCATCCATCATTGCCGCTGTCCTTGCGGCATTCCGGAGGGCCTGATCATGGAATGGGGCGATCTTGCAAGGCAGGTGATTTCCCTGGGCGCACCGATGCTCGGCACCGCCCTGGGCGGCCCGCTCGGCGGCATCGCGGGCGAGATTCTGGCCAAGACCATCGGCGCGGCGTCCTCGACGCCGGCGAGCGTGCAGGCGGCGTTGCCCGCCGTCGATCCCAACAAGCTCGCCGAGGCGGAAGCGCGGTGGGCGGAGATGATCCGCGCCGAGGCGGAGACGCAGCGGGCGGCGATCACCGAAACCCAGGCAACGATCCGCGCCGAACTCGCCAGCGAGGATGCCCTGCAGCGCTGGTGGCGGCCGGCCTATGCGCTGGAATTGACGGTGGAATGCGGCGCGCTCTGGGCGGTACTCATGCATGAATTCTGGACCGGGGACATCCAGACCATCAATGCGCTGGTCAATGCCACGGCACTGCTGGTGACCTATTGGGGGTTCCGTTTCGGCGTGCTAGGCGTCTATATCAGCGGCCGCACCCGCGAAAAGGTCAGCGCGGTCACCGGGCAGGATGCGCCCGGGATGATCGAAAAGCTGGTCAAAACGGTATTGGCCAAAGAGGGTGTGAAGAAAAAGTAATATCGGCGGCGGCCGGTATTCATTTGGCGTTCACCCACCGGGGGCTCCATTCGGTGTGTGAACGTGGAGAACGAAAGTGCGTCTGCTCGTCGTCGAAGATGATCCCGATCTGAACCGTCAGCTTACCACTGCGCTGACCGATGCCGGCTATGTTGTCGACCGCGCCTTCGATGGCGAGGAGGGGCACTTCCTCGGCGACAGCGAGCCCTATGACGCGGTGGTGCTGGATATCGGCCTGCCCAAGATGGACGGCATCTCGGTGCTGGAGGCCTGGCGCCGCAATCATCGCGCGATGCCCGTGCTGATCCTCACCGCGCGCGACCGCTGGAGCGACAAGGTGCAGGGCTTCGATGCCGGCGCCGACGACTACGTGGCCAAGCCGTTCCATCTCGAGGAGGTGCTGGCCCGCATCCGCGCGCTGCTGCGCCGCTCGACCGGCCATGCACAGTCCGAGCTGAGCTGTGGTCCGGTGGTGCTGGACACGCGCACCGGGCGCGTCAGCGTCTCCGGCAATCCGATCAAGATGACCAGCCACGAATATCGGCTGCTGTCCTATCTGATGCATCACACCGGCCGCGTGATCTCGCGCACCGAACTGGTGGAGCATCTGTACGACCAGGATTTCGATCGCGACAGCAACACGATCGAGGTGTTTGTCGGCCGCATCCGCAAGAAGCTCGGCGTCGATATCATCCAGACCGTGCGCGGGCTGGGCTATCTCCTGACCCCGCCGCAGGCGGGCGCGTGATGGCGATGCCGTGACCCGCACCAATTCGCTCGCCACCCGCCTGTTTCTCACGGCGACGGCCTGGGTGGTGGTGATCCTCGTCCTCACCGGCATCATCCTGTCCTCGGTCTATCGCGGCGCCACCGAGCGCGCCTTCGATCGCCGGCTCAATCTGTACCTGCGCACGCTCGTCGCCGAAGTGGCGTCGCCGTCCGATCCCGCTGATCCGCAAGCCATGCCTTCGCTGGGCGAGCCGCTGTTCGAATTGCCGCTGTCCGGCTGGTATTGGGAGATCGCGCCGACCGATGGCGAGAAGACCGAGATCCGCGCCTCGCGCTCGCTGTGGGACAAGAAGCTGCCGAAGCTCGAGGACCAGGGTGCCGAGTTGACGGCGTCCGGCGTGCGGCTCGGCTATGTGGACGGGCCCGAGGGCCAGCATCTGCGCATGGTGGAGCGGCCGGTCGATCTCGGCGCCGACGGCAAATTCCGCATCAGCGTGGCTGGCGACGCCACCGAGATCACCGAGGAAACGCGGGCCTTCGACTACTATCTCGGCAGCACCTTTGCGGCGCTGTCCATCGTGCTGGCGCTGACCACGCTGTTCCAGGTCCGCTTCGGTCTCGCGCCGCTGAAGCGTCTTTCGGAAGCCATTTCCGATATCCGCTCCGGCCGCGCCGAACGGTTGGAGGGGACGTATCCGGTCGAGCTTGCGCCGCTGGCGCGCGAGATGAATGCACTGCTCGATGCCAACCGCGCCATTGTCGAACGCGCGCGCACCCATGTCGGCAATCTCGCCCACGCCATCAAGACGCCGCTCTCGGTGATCGTCAACGAGGCCGGCGTCGCGCGCGCCAATGGCAACATCGCCGATCCGCTCGCTGCAAAAGTGCTGGAGCAGGCGGATGTGATGCGCGACCAGCTCACCCACCATCTCGAACGCGCGCGGATTGCGGCGCGGGTCACCATCATCGGCACCGTCACCGAGGTGACCCCGGCGCTGGAGGCGCTGTGCCGGACCATGGAGAAGATCCATCGCGGCTGCGACATCGAGCTGAAATCCGATGGCGCCGCCAAATTCCGCGGCGAGAAGCAGGATCTCGAGGAGATGGTCGGCAATCTCGTCGACAATGCCTGCAAATGGGCCGACCACCATGTCAGCATCGCCGTCGAGGTGGAGCGGGCAGGGGCGGGCGATCCGTCGCCCAAGCTGCGCATCGTGGTGGACGATGACGGCCGTGGCCTGTCCGATGACGAACGCGCCCAGGTGGCGCGGCGCGGCCAGCGGCTGGACGAGACCAAGCCGGGCTCCGGCCTCGGCCTGTCCATCGTGGTGGACCTCGCCGCGCTCTATGGCGGCAACCTGACCCTGGGTCAGGCGCCGATCGGCGGGTTGCGGGCGGAGCTGGTGCTGCCGGGGGTCTAGGTTCCGCATCCAGCGCCCTGATCCCGCCCGAATTATCCCGTTCGTAACCACTTTGGCGTTTGGTGATCGCCAGTATTGCGTGCGAGGTTCCCGTCCATGTCCAGGTTCAACATGCTCTGTGTTGCCGTGCTTGCGCTGGCGCTGGGTGGTTGTGACATGACGACGTCGGACGGTAGCATGAGCCTCGGCACCGACACGATCGCGCGGGCCTATGCCAGCACCAAGTCGGCCGTCGGCCTGTCGGAAGAGGCGGCCGCCGCGGCCGTCACCAATGCCGCGCTCAGCGGCATGATCGGCAGCAGGCTCGGCGCCCGGCTCAATGACGAGGATCGCCGGCTGGCCTATGAGGCCCAGCTCACCGCCCTCGACCGCGGCGCGCCCGGTGCGCCGGTGCCGTGGCGCAACGAGCTGAGCGGGCGCTATGGCAATATCGTGGCCGGCCCGGTCTACAGCCAGAAGGGCCAGCAATGCCGCGGCTTTTCCCACACGATTACCGTGAATGGCGACATCAGCTCGGCCCGCGGCACCGCCTGCAAGAGCCCGGAAGGGGCGTGGGCCGCGGCTGCATAGGTTGTGGTCCTCAACCGCTTTTTAACGACGGTGCTGCTACAAAGTCCGGTGGCCGCTTTCGGTCTTGAACCCGCCGGCGAGTGCTGATTTCTGGGCCTTATGAACAAGACCTCCATTGATCGTCTCCGGGACTATCTTGCGCAACTGCCTGAGCAGTCGCAGATGCTCCTGCTGCGCGAATATGAGCGCGCGATCGAACGCGGCGAGGACGTCAAGGTCGCGCATTTCGTGCTGGATATCTTGCGCGGCGTCATGCGCGGGCATGTCGACGCGGTGCGGCCGCGGGTCGAGGATCCGTCGCGCCTGGTGTTCAAGTCGCTGGAGCCGTTCCTGGTGGATGGCGTGGCTGCGGTGCGCCCGGGGCAGATCCGCCGGCCGTCGCTGCTGCCGGTCTGGCAGTGGCTGGAGCGCGATGCGGCCGATGCGGTGCAGGAGTTCGAGGCGGCGGTCGCGGCCGCGGCCGACAATGCCGCCACCATCGAACGTGCGGTGAAGAAATTCCAGCAGGCGGCGGCGGGCGCCATCGCGCATGTCCTGGCAGGCAACGGCGGCAGCCGCTCGGCGCGGATCGGGCCAACCCATGCGGTCGAGGATCTGCCGGCCATCGGCGCGGCGCTGAAGGCGCGCGAGCAGCTCGATGCCTTCGCCGGCAAGCTGCCCGGCGTGTTGCGCAGCTTCAGCGATGCCCATGTCTCCACCGTCGGCGCCGCACTCAATACGCCTGCCTTGACGACACCGCAGGTGCTGCCGTTCGCGCTGTCGCTGGTGATGCAGCGGCTGGCTTCGCCCTGGCAGATCATCCGCCTTGCGGTGAAGATCGCCGCCTCCGACGATGAAATCCGCGTGGCTGCGACGCCCTATGGCGTGTCCGTGACCATGGCGCTGGCCGACCTCCACAATGTCGCCGCCAACCTGCGCGCGGACATCCGGCGCGGCCAGCTCGACAGCGCCCCCGAACTGCTCAAGATCGCCCATGACGGCGTGCGCGGTCTGCGCACCGAACTCGACATGCGCAATGACAGCGCCTGGGGGCGCCAGATGGCGGCGATCCGGGTGGAGATCTCCTCGACGCTGCAGTCGGAAATCGAGAGCGTGCCGGGCCGCGTGCGTCGCCTGTTGCGCCAGCGCCCGGACAAGGAGATCGCGCCGACCGCGACCATCGATCCGTCCGAGGTCGAGGAAGTCGTTGCGCTGATCAATTTCGTTGCGGTGTGCCGCACCTTTGCCAGCGAACTGGCCATCAACGAAGTGACGCTGCGGACCTATTCGGACCTGCAGCAATATGTCGAGAAATCCACCGAGGCGCTGGTGCAGTCGCTGCGCGCCGGCGATGCGCGCGTGCGCTCCTATCGACAGATGCAGGCCAAGACCGCGATCCGCTTCTGCCATGTGCTGTTCGGCCAGGAATACGCCGCCCTGATGACCCGCGCCGCCGAGCAGGCGATGGTGGTGGTCGACAAGCCGAAGAAGGCGGGCTGACCGGCTGCGGCCGCACGGACCGCGCGCGGTCGAGGCCTGCAAGCGTTCAGAGGATCAAGTCTGTGAGCCGGTCTGCCGGATGGCGCCAGGGGTCTCCTGCACGGCCCGCGGCAAGGCGACGTCCCATGCCAGGCCGACTTTCTCGAGCAGGCGGATGGTGAGGTAAGTGGTGTCCACCTCCCACCAGCGGCGACCGTGGCGCGCCGAGCGCTGGTCGGCGTGATGGTTGTTGTGCCAGCCTTCGCCATGGGCCAGCAGGCCGATGAAGACGTTGTTGCGGCTGTCATCGTCGGTGGTGAAATTCCGGTAGCCCCACACATGGGTCACGGAGTTCACGGCCCAGGTCTGGTGCCAGACGAAGACTGTGCGCACGAACACGCCCCAGACGATGAAACTCACCGCGATGGGGATGGCGTCGAGGATTGAGCCCGTTTGCAGCAGGCCGACGACAAGGCCGGCCAGAAAGAAGACGTTGAGCTGGATCAGCAGGATCCGCAGCTGCCAGAAATTGCGCTCCAGCCTGACGTAGAACGGATCGCGCAACACGTCCCGCGCATAGCGTTCATAGATGCCGAGCCGTGCCAGCTCCGGATTCTTCACCAGCAGCCAGCCCACATGCGCCCACAGGAACCCGGCTAGCGGACTGTGCGGGTCGGGCCGGTCGTCGGAGGTTTCGTGATGGCGACGATGCACCGCGACCCAGCGCGCAGGCGTGTCCTCAGCGCAGCAAATGGCGATCACGACGAAGGTGTGTTCGAGCCACTTCGGACACGCAAAACCGCGATGGGTCAGCAATCGGTGATAGCCGATATTGATCCCCAAGAGGCCGAACAGCCGCGCGGCGACGATGGCGACGATCACGGCGGTCCAGTTGAAGAACTGCGGCATCAAGGCCAGCAATGCGAGCGCGTGGACGCCACCGATGACCGACGCATTGACCCAGTCGATCCGGTAGGGCTGAACCCCGTCTGGCAGAGCGAGAAGCGGCTTTGCGAATGTGGTGCGGGAGGGAAGAACCGCGGTGGCGTAGTGTTTTGAGTCTGGCACGCTACCCCAGTTCCGATCGCAGTCGAGCGATCCACTTTCGAATCCGACTCCGCTTTACGCGCCAAATCAGCATACGGCTACAAGCAAGCGTTACCGTTTTCGCTTGGAGCGCTTGAAGCAAACAACGAAGCGACGCCTGCTGCAGCGGAACACAGTTGTCAAAGCGGTTTGCGGTCCGGGGAACAGCGAGGAGCCGGTTGACCGCGTCGCAATGTCGCTCCCGATACGGTGCCTGCGTGCAATGCCGCGGACCGCGTTCTGGAACACGGCCCGATGCCGCAATGTTCCTGCAATCGACGTCCATCACAATGGCCCGCGCTTGTAGGTGGCGAGGTATCGATGCGTCTGTTGTTGGTTGAGGACGAGCCGGAAATGGCGGCAGCGCTGACGTCCGCGTTGCAGCGGCACGACGCGATCGTCGATCACGTGCCGACGCTGGATATTGCCAAAACGGCCGTCCGGGACGGGGCGCATGACGTCATCCTGCTCGACCGGCAATTGCCGGACGGCGACGGCATCGATCTGATCCGGCATCTGCGCGCACACAATTCGCAAGTTCCTGTCATCGTCATCACCGCACGCGGCTCGCTGCCGGAACGGATCGGCGGCCTCGATCATGGCGCTGACGACTACATCACCAAGCCTTTCGCCATCGACGAACTGCTCGCGCGCATCCGGGCGGTGCTGCGGCGTCCGGCCGAGCGGCGGCCGCTGCATGTGCGCGTCGGCGAGCTCGCCTTCGATCTCGATGGCCGCGAAGCGAGCGTCGCCGGGACTGTGATCGATTTACCCAGGCGCGAACTGCTCGTGCTGGAAGCCTTGATACGTCGCCATGGACGCACGGTGCTGCGCAGTGCGATCGAGGAGGCCGTCTACAATTACGACGACGCGATCCAGTCCAACTCACTGGATTCTCATATTTCCAGGTTGCGCAAGAAGCTCAGCGAGGCTGGCGCCGGAGTCGAGATCCACGGCATTCGCGGTGTCGGATATCTGCTGCGGCCCATCGCGTGATGGCAGGCAGCAAACCGCGCTCCCTCCGCCGAAGGCTGATCGTCCAACTGCTGCTGCTGCAAGCCGCAGTGTTGATCGTCGTCGCCACCGCCTTCATCGTCTATGTGGCGCAGGCGGTTGGAAACGGCACATTGTCTGATCCGGGCTTCACCGAAACGGTCGCGCGCGCACTGGTTCGGAAAGAGGACGGCAGCGTCCAGCTGACAGAGACCAAGGAGCTCAAGGAGCTCCGCGCGACCATTCCAGATCTCTGGTTTGTCGCACGCGTCAGTTCGGGAGAAGTCGTGCGGGAAGGGCAGGTGCCGGCGATCTATGAGGCGATTGCAGGGCGGCTGGATCGCATCAGCTTTGCCGATATTCGCGACACCGGATCGTCGCACGAGATTCTCGCCATCGTGAGAAACGTGTCCGGTCCGACCGGCAACGTCACGGTGCTCGGTCGCGGCAAGCTGGTCAGCATGACCTATGCGGTGTTCTTTCTCGCGAATCTTCTGGTCGTGCCGATCATGGTGCTGCTCACGATCATCACGGCGGTCACCATTCCCATGATCGTGGGACGCACGTTCAAGCGGCTGGCGAATGTCGCCCGGGAAGCCAAGACGATCGATATCGACCGACGGGGATATCGCCTCCCGGTGTCCGATGTGCCTTCGGAAATCCTGCCGATGGTCGACGCGATCAACGGCGCGCTGGGACGGCTCGACGACGGCTATGAGCGACAACGCCGCTTCATCCTCGACGCCGCGCACGAGCTCAGGACGCCGATCGCGATCCTGCAGACCCGCATCGCGGCGATGCCTGTCGATGACTACAAGACCAAATTGCAGACCGACACCGCGCGGATCGCTGGCCTTGCGGAGCAATTGCTGGACATGCATCGCATCGGGCGTGACGACATGCCGTTCCGGGCCATTGATCTGGCTCAGCTGTGCCGCGGCGCCGTTGCCGATCTGGCGCCGCTTGCCATCGCCGCGGGTTACGAACTTTCTCTGGAAGAGCCGGGCCGTCCTGTCATCGTCAACGGCGACTCCGGATCGCTCGAGCGCATCGTGACGAACCTCATCCAGAATTCCATCGAGCATGGCGGCGGACGCGGACGCATCGCGCTTGTCGTGACAAATGACGGCGCCATCGAGGTCGCAGATGACGGCCCTGGTGTTCCCGACGCCGAGCGTGAGAACATTTTCGCGCCGTTTCATCGCCTGCACCCCCGCGCCGGCGGCGCCGGACTTGGCCTCAGCCTCGCGCGCGAGATTGCCATTCGTCATGGTGGCCATCTCGCCGTTGTCGATCATCCCGGCGGCGGCGCCTGCTTCCGGCTCACACTGCCGCTCGCGCACTGATCCGTTTCCGAAAATCCTATCCTGCCGCAATCCAGACAATGCAGACGCAATGTAGGGATGGCACGCTTTTCTCCGTTGCTCGACCGCGAAGTACATTTCGGTGCGGTCGTTGCGTCGAGCCGTCGATGGAGAGATCATGAAGACAACTGGAGCAAGGCTGACTGTCACGTCGGCCGGGGACCGGATCATGATGGGTCTGTTCATCGCGGCGACAGTCAACTTGCTGGCGATCGCGGCCTATCCGTTGATGGATGTACGCACGTCGGCGGCCTTCGAACAACATGATCGCTCGGTCGATGCGACTGGCGCAGCCGTTCAAGGGCATCCGGAGCGAAGTGCGCAAGCGATGCCGCTTCCCTGTCAGCAGGAGCGCGTCGGTGATCGACGTGCACGCGGCTGCAAGGAACTGTTGCGATGGCAGCAGGATCAACTGCGCCAGGATCCGGACTTTCGCCCCGTGGGCGCCTCCTTTGTTGATTAGCGTTGTGTGATGTCCGGGAACGAAGCGAAGCTGATGAAGACCATTCGAATGATTGCTGCCATCGTGCTTGTCGCGGCAGCACAGATCCCGCACCGGGCCGAGGCCGAGCCCGTGAAGGCAGACGCGTTCGTGCCCGTCGTCAGCGTGACGACCGCGACTGTTCGCGAGATCGCAGACGATCTTGTCGTCACGGGAACGCTGGTGCCTCGCGACGAGATTCTCGTGACGCCGGAAATCGAGGGGCATCGGGTGACCGAGGTCCTTGTCGAAGAAGGCGCGCGTGTCATGCGCGGGCAGGTGCTTGCACGGCTGTCGCGGGACCTCGTCGATCGCCAGATTGCGCAGCAGAAGGCGAATATCGACAAGGCCGCCGCCGCGGTGCCGCAGGCCGAGAACAATATCGCCCAATCCGAAGCCGCGGAGACCGAGGCCCGGCTCGGCTTCGAGCGCGCCAGGCAACTCATGCAGACCGGCAACGCTACCGCGGTGGTGCTGGAGACGCGAACATCGGCGCTCCGGCAGGCTGAGGGACGCACGGCATTCGCGCGCAATGGTCTGGTCAGCGCCAAGGCCGATCTGGAGCAGGCCAAGGCGCTGGGTGATGAATTGCAGCTTCGGCTGGCGCGGACCGACATCCGCGCGCCGGAAGACGGCATCGTCAGCCGCCGAACGGCGCGTGTCGGCATGTCCGCGTCGGCCTCAGCCGAGCCGCTATTCCGGCTGATCGCCCGCGGCGAAATCGAACTGGAAGGGGACGTGATCGAAACGAAGCTCCCAATGTTGCGCGAGGGACGTCCGGCCTGGATCGAACTCGGCGACGGCGAGCGGGTGAAGGGTCGTGTCCGTGTGGTCTATCCGGAGGTCGATCGGACAACGCGTCTTGGCAAGGTGCGCATCAAGCTCGATCCGCATGTGGCGCTGCGCATCGGCTCCTTCGCCAAGGGCGGCATCGAGGTCGAGCGCAAGCGCGGCGTCACCATTCCTCAGACCGCCGTGCTCTATGGCGACACCGGACATGTCAGCGTCCTCGTCGTCTCCGCAGGCGTCGTGAAATCACGCCAGGTGCGCATCGGTCTTGCGGACAATGACAACGTCCAGATCCGTGAAGGTCTGTCCGAGGGCGAAGCCGTGGTTCTGCGCGCGGGAAGTTTTCTGCGCGATGGCGATCGCGTCCGCGCCATCCACGCCAAGCGAACGTCGACCGCCGCGATCAGCGATCCGGACGGTTCGGAACGCCTGGCGCAATAGTCACGCCGTCCATCGGCATCATTGAACACAAGGGGGCCACGTGCGCCTGAATGTATCCGCCTGGGCCATCCGCAGCCCGATCGCGCCCGTGATCCTGTTTCTGGTGCTCGCCGTGCTCGGCGCTGCCAGCTTCCGGAGCCTGGCGGTGACGCGCATGCCGAATATCGATCTGCCGATCGTCTCGGTCGCCATTACCCAATCGGGCGCGGCGCCGGAGGAATTGCAGACCCAGGTGACGAAATGGGTCGAGGATTCCATCGCGGGCATCCGCGGCGTCAAGCATATCACCTCCACCATTTCGGAAGGGGCGTCGGTCTCGACCATCGAGTTCCGGCTTGAAGTGGACGTCGATCGCGCGCTCAACGACGTGAAGGATGCGGTCTCGCGCATTCGCGTCAATCTTCCGCGCACCATCGAGGAGCCGATCATCAGCCGCGTGGATATCGCGGGGCTTCCGATCATGGTCTATGCGGTCAAGGCGCCGGCGATGACGGCTGCCGACCTGTCGTGGCTGGTCGAGGACAAGATTGCGCGCAGCCTGCAGGCGGTGCGCGGGGTGGGCGGGGTCGAGCGCGTCGGCGGATCGGCGCGCGAGGTGCGGGTAACACTTCAGCCGGACCGCCTGCAGGCGCTCGGCGTCACCGCGGCTGATGTCAATGCGCAATTGCGCATCACCGCTGCCGATATGGCCGGCGGGCGCGGCGAGGTGGGCGGCCGCGAACAGTCGATCCGCACACTGGCTGCGGCAAGCTCCATCGCGGACCTGAAGGCGACGTCGATTGTCGTATCGGGTGGCCGCAAGGTGCGGCTCGACGAACTGGCCGAGGTCACCGATACGGTCGAGGAGGCGCGCACCTTCGCGCGCTTCAACGGCGAGCCCGTGGTGGCCTTTTCGGTGTCGCGCAGCAGCGGCGCCAGCGATGCAGAGGTTGCCGCCGGCGTGGAGAAACGGATCACCGAGCTGCAGGCCACTTATCCGGACCTCGTCTTCGAGGCGATCGATTCATCGGTGTCGGCAACCATCGGCAGCTATCATTCTGCCATGCACACGCTGTTCGAGGGTGCGGCGCTGGCAGTTCTGGTCGTGTTCCTGTTCCTGAAAGACTGGCGCGCGACGGTCATTGCCGCCATTGCCCTGCCGCTTTCGATCATCCCGACCTTCGGGGCCATGCATCTGCTCGGCTTCACGCTCAATGGCGTCAGCCTGCTCGCCATTACGCTGGTGACCGGAATTCTTGTCGACGACGCGATCGTCGAGATCGAGAATATCGATCGCCATATCCGGATGGGCAAGTCGCCATACCGCGCGGCACTTGAGGGCGCAGATGAAATCGGCCTTGCGGTGATTGCGATCACGGCTGCGCTGATCGCGGTGTTCGCGCCGGTGTCGTTCATGCCCGGCATCGCCGGTCGCTATTTCGTCCAGTTCGGCCTGACCATCGCCATCTCGGTGTTTGTGTCGCTGCTGGTGGCCCGCTTCGTGACGCCGGTGCTCGCGGCGTATTTCCTGCGGCCGACCACGCATGTCGAGAAGCGCGAGGGGCGCCTGATGCGCGCCTATATGAAGGTGATCGGCTGGACGGTCCGCCATCGGGGCACAACGCTCGCTGTGGGACTGGGGCTCTTCGCGGCCTCGCTGGCATCGACCGTGCTGCTGCCGTCAGGCTTCGTACCGCGGCAGGATGATGCGCGAACCTTGTTCATGGTTGAACTCGCGCCGGGCGCCACGCTGTCGGAGACATCCGCGGTAACCGATCGCATCGTCGCACGAATCCGATCGCTGCCCGAGGTGAAGTCGGTCTTCGTCGACGGCGGACGGCATCTCGGCAAGAAAGACACCCGTCTTGCTGCATTCACCGTCAATCTGACGCCGAAGAACGAGCGATCGCTGAAGCAGTCGGCCGTCGAAACCGAGATTGCGGCGCTGATGGCGCGGGAGCCGGATATCCGCTCCTGGAAGGTTGGTGAGGGCGGCCAGCGCGACATGGCCCTGATCGTGAGCGGCCCGGACACGGCGACGGTGACCGACGTCGCTAGCCGCCTGCAGCGCGATATCGCCGCGATCCCGAATCTGGTCGCGGTGATGTCCACCGCGCCGCTGAACAGGACGGAGGTCAGGATCCGACCCAAGGAAGGTGTGGCCGCCGATCTCGGCGTTTCGACCAGTGTCATCGCCGACACGGTCAGAGTGGCGACCATCGGCGACGTCGGCATCAATCTGGCCAAGTTCAATGCGGGAGATCGCCAGATCCCGATCCGCGTGCAACTGCCGCAAAGCGAGCGGAGATCCGTCGCTCAGCTCGAGAACCTGAAAATCCCGACCAGGAATGGCGCGGCTGTTCCGCTGGCATCGGTCGCCGATATCGCGCTCAATCAGGGGCCGGGGGTGATCGAGCATTATGATCGCGCCGTCCGGGTCGCGGTGGAAGCGAACATGGATGGCACCGACGCCCTGGGCTCGTTGATCACCGAGGCGATGGCCACGCCGACGGCGCGCAATCTTCCGCCCGGCGTGACGATCCGGCAGACCGGCGATGCCGAGATCATGACCGAGGTCTTCGACGGGTTCGTGCTGGCCATGGGGGCTGGCATCCTGATGGTCTATGCCGTGCTCGTCTTGCTGTTCGGGTCGTTCCTGCAGCCGATCACGATCCTGTCCTCGCTGCCGCTCTCGCTGGGCGGTGTGATCCTCGGGCTCTTGCTCTTCAACATGCCGATCTCGATGCCGGTGGTGATCGGCGTGCTGATGTTGATGGGACTGGTGACGAAGAACGCGATCATGCTGGTGGATTTTGCGGTCGAAGCCATGGCGAAGGGCGTGGCCCCCGCTGCCGCCATCGTCGAGGCCGGCCGCAATCGCGCGCGTCCGATCATCATGACGACCATCGCCATGGCAGCCGGCATGGTGCCGTCGGCAATGGCTTTTGGCGTGGGCGGTGAGTTCCGCGCGCCGATGGCAGTCGCCGTGATCGGAGGACTGATTGTCTCCACGCTGCTGTCGCTGATCTTCGTGCCGGCGATGTTCTTGCTGATGAATGGTGTGGGTGCCGCGCTCGCGCGTGTTTTCGGACGCTTCATCGGTCCGTGCGACGAACCGCCGGCGTCGCTGGAGATCCGCGGTTAGAGGGAAGCGGGGTGTGGATCGAAGGGCACTAGGCCGTGAACCCATAAACTAGCGGCGGCCGAAATGAGTGAAGTGCGGACATTCAGCTTCTTGGCAGAACCGGCGCGGTTATGGACGACATGGCGCCGAGTTGGGGCGACCGGAAGCCCATTGATGCCCATGCCAGCATGAGCTTGACCATGAACTTTCCCGAGAAGCTGTCGTAGTTCGGGACGTCGTCTTTCAGAGTAACGCCTTGGGGGCGTTGCTTAACCATCGTCCTTGTCTGCAGGGCTGGTGCCTCAGCAACGAACCGGTCTGTGTAGATACTGAGCCAGAAACCCTTCGTGTAATCGAGGAACATGGCACTGTTGCAGCAGGTCGCGATCACACGTCGCGTAGGGCTGTCAGGATTGCGACGGTGCTCACGCAGAAAATCCTGGCCCTGCATGATCTTTACGCGATCCTTCCGGAAAAGCACGGCGAAGGTTCCTCCATCATCACCGACGAGCTTTGGAGCATCGGGAAGTTGTTCGATGTCATGTCCGGCGGCCTGGCAGTCCGAACAAAAGCAAGCCGAACTCACTATCGGGCGACCAACAGCAGAGATTGAGACTTTCTCACACTGACACGCGATTACCCATCTATGCATTTGGTTGTCTCCGTTCCCTTCACTTAGACATGACGAGCGGCATCAGTGAATTCCGACAGCGACAGGTAAGAAAATCAAGGTCTGCCCGGAGAAGGTGACACCACCGGCGCTTACCTTTGCACGTGAGCGCAACCTCATCGAGCGGTTCTTCTCCAGGCTGAAGCATTTCCGACGTGTCGCTACGCGCCATGACAAACTGGCCGCTAACTTCCTCGGCATGGTCCAGCTCGCGTCAATGCGACTGTGGCTGCGATCTTATGAGTCTACGACCTGGATTGTCGCGACCGCACGCGCTGAGGTCTCTGCGATGAATGACGGCGTCTGGCGTGGGGCGGATCGCAACCTTCGAAAAATAGAGCCATTCTAATTCGGTGGCGTCCGTATCATGTCGTTTTCGTCTAGTGTCGCTCTTCACCAAGCCGAGCGGGGACATGGCACAAAGGACAGCGACAATCGCCCAAGCGGGCGAGAGCATCAATCGACCGGAGTCTCGCCAATACCTGAAGCTGTTCGCTGGTGACCTGATCATCTCGTCCGGAATCAATGAACTGGGGGCGAAGTCGTCTGGCGCAGGCCCGTTGAAGCGCGGCCTCAAAGTGGTGGTCGTCCTCAGCGGACGCGAGCAGATCGAGCTCGAAGGGCACCCGCTGGTCGAGATCAGCGGGCCACAGTCCTGTGTCATCCTGAACGAGCACGACAGCAACAGCGTCCGCTGGATCGCGGGCGATATGCCGCTGCACTTTGTCATCATCCAGGTCGCGTATTCCCTCGCGCTCGATGCGCTCGGAATCGATCTCGCCGCGGTGAAGCGGCAGCGCGAGCAGGCCGAGAAGCCGCTGCTGCATGTCGCCAAGGGCGATCAGGTGCTGCAATCGCTGGCGTCGCAGATCGTCACCTGTCCGATGCGCGGAACGATGCGCAACATGTATCTGGCCGGAAAAAGCTTCGAGCTCGTCGCCGCGGCGCTGGACCCGATGCTTCGGCAGCCGGAGCGCGAGGAGCAGCCGTTCTCGGCGGCCGACCTGCAGCGCGTCCACGCCGCCTATGACCGGCTGATTGCCGATGCCGACGAGCCGCCATCGCTCGCCGAACTGGCGCGCGATGTCGGCCTCAGCGCGTCCAAGCTGACCATCGGCTTTCGCCGCGCTTTCGGGACGACCGTATTCGGCGTGCTGCAGGATCACCGCCTGCAGGAGGCGCATCGCATGCTGGCGAGCGGCGAGGTGACGGTGTCGGAAGCGGCCTATCGCGTCGGCTATTCACCCGCCCATTTCACCACGATCTTCCGCCAGCGCTTCGGCGTGTCGCCGAGCAAGCTGCGCAAGTCCTGATGCGGAAACTAAAACGATCCCAAACTGGATCGAAAGAAACTGCGCGAATATCGAAAGTCACGTCGATTGCGAAAGCATGCGCCAAACTGAATAACGCCTCTGAAGTCATTTGGGGGCGGGGATTATCATGACGTGCACATTTTCTGCAGCGGTTCGCAGCGCATCGCGACCGGTCTGCGTGTCGCTGGGCTTGCTTTTCATGTCGGGAAGCTCGTTCCACGCCATCGCGCAAACCGCGCGCCCGAGCGATCCGCCTGCAGCAAGTGCGTCGCAACTGCCGCCCGTGGTGGTGAGTTCACCCGCCCAGCGCGCGGGCCGGACCGCGCGCAGTGCGCGCCCCTCCGGCGCCGGGCGGCGGGCCGCGACCCGCGCAGCCCCGCAGCGTGCGCCAGCCGCAGCCGTTCCGAGCACCGTGTCGGCCCGCGAGACGGCGACGAGCCCCGTGCCGGGCTATGTGGCCGAGCAGAGCGCCACCGGCACCAAGACCGACACCAAACTGATCGAGAATCCGCAGTCGGTCTCCGTGGTCGGCCAGGACCAGATCGATCAGCAGGGCTCGCTCACCGTTGCGGAATCGCTGCGCTACACCGCAGGCGTGCTCGCCGGCTCGCGTCCGGGCAATCGCTTCGATGACGTCTTCATCCGCGGCTTCGGTGGCTTCGGCTTTACGGCGGGCTATGCCCAGTTCCTCGACGGACTGAAGATGCAGCGTGGCATTTCCTACGCCGTGCCGAATATCGATGCCTATGGCCTCGAGCGCGTCGAGGTCATCAAGGGGCCGGCTTCGGTGCTGTACGGCCAGACCAATCCCGGCGGCCTCATCAACATGGTGAGCAAGCGCCCGCTCGATCGCGGCTTCTATGGCGAGGTCGAGGCGCTGGCCGGCAATTATGATCGCATCCAGTCGGCCTTCGACATCGGCGGGCGGATCGACAAGGAAGGGCAGCTGCTCTACCGCGTCACCGGTCTCGGCATGCAGTCGAACACCTCGGTGGATTTCACCCAGCAGCAGCGCGTCTTTATCGCGCCGTCGCTGACCTGGAAGCCGACCGACGACACCAAGATCACCTTCCTCAATCATTACCAGAACGATCCGAAGAGTTTTCAGCCGAACTATCTGCCGGCGCAGGGCCTGATGCCGGGCATCGGCGGCGTGCCGGCCAATCCCTATGGCCGGTTGCCGACCAGCTTCTATGTCGGCGACCCCTCCCATGACAGCTATCGCCGTGAATGGTATTCCAGCGGCTATGAGCTCGAACATCGTTTCGACAGCGTCTGGACCGTGCGCCAGAATTTTCGCTATCAGCACCTGAACAGCGAGTTCTACGCGATCCCGGCCAATCCCGGCTATACCAGCGCGGCCAATCCGAACCAGATCCAGCGCGCCAAGACGTCGGTGGTCGAGGATTTCGGCGGCGCTGTCGTCGACAACCAGGCCGAGGCGAAATTCCGCACCGGCTTCATCGACCACAAGATGCTGTTCGGCGTCGACTACCAGCACAGCAGCGCGCACCGGCTTCTCGGCCAGGCGCGTGGCGTCCCCAATCTCAGCACGATCAACCCGGTCTATTTCCAGAATATTGCGCGGGCGCCGTTCGCCACCGACCAGACCCAGACCAACAGCAATCTCGGCCTGTACATCCAGGACCAGATGAAGATCGATCGCCTGATCGTCTCGCTCGCCGGGCGCCATGATCGCTCGGAAATCCAGTTCAATACGCTGACGCTCGGCACCGGTGCGCGCAACATCGTCAATCAGAATGACAGCGCCTTCACCTATCGCGCCGGTGCGCTCTACCTGCTGGACGGCGGCATCTCGCCCTATGTGAACTATGCGACCTCGTTCGAACCCGCGCCCTATCTGGCGGTCGGCGACAAGCCTCTGCTGCCGATGAGCGGGGAGTCGTACGAATTCGGCGTCAAGTATCAGCCGATTGGCCTCGATACGCTGATTACCGCGTCCTATTTCGACATCCGCCAGCAGAATGTCGTCAATGGCGACCCGCTCAATATCGGCTATTACGTGCAGACCGGCGAGGTCCGTTCGCGTGGCGTCGAGCTGGAGGCGAAGACCTCGTTCTCGCGCAACCTCAACGGCATCGCGAGCGTCACCTGGCTCGATGCCGAGGTGACCAGAGACGTAGTGGCGATCAATGTCGGCAAGCGTCCGTTCGCCGTGCCGGCGGTGATGGCCTCGGCCTGGGCGGATTACACCTTCGACCGCGGACCGCTCGGCGGTTTCGGCCTCGGCGGTGGCGTGCGCTATGTCGGTGACAGCGCCGGCGATCCCGCCAACTCCTTCACCGTGCCGGCGGTGACGCTGTTCGACGCCGGCGTGCATTACGACTTCAGCTATCTGAATCGTGAGTGGAAGGGCTGGAGCGCCCGCGTCAACGCCAACAACCTGTTCGACAAGGAATATGTCGCGGCCTGCTACACGCTGTCGAATGGCTGCTTCTGGGGCGCCCGTCGCAGTGTGATCGGAAGCGTGAAATATAGCTGGTAAATCGAAAGGGCATTAGCTGTGAGCCAAGCCTCAAATGACGATCCCTGGCGTGCGCGCTATCGCAACATCCGGGTGCTGGACGTGCTCCGCGTGACCCGTGTCACGCCGATGATGCAGCGGGTGACCCTTGGCGGCGACGAAATCCGCGGCATCAAGGATGCGCCCAACATCAAGCTGATGTTCCCACCACGCGAGGGCGCTCCGGTCTGGCCGCTGAAGGGCGACAACGGCAAGCCGTTGCTGCCGCCCGGCGAGTCGATGCCGATCACACGCACCTATTCGCTGCGCCGTCTCGATCGCGACAGCGGCGAGATCGATGTCGACTTCGTGATGCATGGCGAGGGGGCCGCGTCGACATGGGCCGAACATGCGCGCCCCGGTGACAAGATCGGCGTCGGCGGTCCGATGGGGCCGGAGGTGCAACCGGCGGACTGGTATCTGATCGCGGGCGACCACACAGCCCTGCCGGCGATCTCGCGCATCCTCGGCCAGCTCGCGCCGGACGCACGCGGTAGCGTGTTCATCGAGGTGCCGAATGCCGGCGAGCAGCAGGAGCTGTCCATTCCGCCGGGTGTGGAACTGCATTGGCTCTACACGGACGAGGGCGGCGATCTCGAACGCAGCGTGCGCGCTGCCCCGTGGCCGGATGGCAAGAAGGTCTATGCGTGGCTCGCTGCGGAATCCACGGCGGTGCGGTCGCTGCGCAGTTATGTCAGCCAGGAACGCGGTCTCGGGCGCGGCGAGTTTCTCGCCATCGGCTATTGGCGGCGCGGCATGAGCGAGCCGGAATATCACGAAAAGCTCGATCATGATCGCGGCGAGGATTTCTACGAGGCCATTCGTGACGAATTGCAGCACGCCCACGACCACCGCTGACGCGTGGCTGCCGTTCCAGCGTGCCGGGGCATCGCAGATCGACCTGACATCGAAGGACGGCCGCGGCTATCGCATCTTTGTGTCGGTGCCGGATTCTGCGCCTCCACCGGGAGGCTTTCCGGTTCTCTATCTGCTGGACGGCAATGCGACATTTGCGACGGCGATGGATGCCGTTGCCATGCAGATGCGCAGGCCTCACGCAACCGGTGTGCCGCCGGGAATCGTGGTCGGGATCGGTTATCCCGGCGATGCGCCGCTTGCGCCGGAGCGGCGGTGGTTCGACCTGACGCCGGCAAGCGACAGCGCTGGTCCAAGCGAGGGCGGTGCCGCGGCCTTTGCGGATTTCATCGCGGACACGGTGAAGCCGCTGGTGCAATCCAGCTGGCCTGTCGATCCCGGGCGGCAAGCCGTTTTCGGCCATTCGCTTGGTGGACTGTTCGTGTTGTGGTCGCTGTTCGCGCGGCCGGAATCGTTCCAGAGTCATGTTGCGGCGTCGCCGTCGATCTGGTGGAATGACTGTGCGATCCTGGCGCAGGCGGATGACTTCATTCGCGCCAGAGGTTGCGTCGCTGCGAAGGGCCGGCTGCTGATGACGGTCGGCAGTCTCGAACGAACCCCGCCCTCAGCGATGGATCGCGGATCGACGACCATGATGGAGAATGTCAAAGCGCTTGCGGCGCAGTTGCGCGGCAAGGCGGCTGATGTGCTGGATGTTTCCTATGCCGAATTCGCCGACGAGAACCACGTCTCCGTCATCCCGGCCGCGATCAGCCGCGGCGTTCGCTTCGCCTGGCAGAAACCCTGAGGCAATGATGACGGGCTTGAGCAGGCGCGTATTGCTGTGTCTCGCTTTGCTGGGCTTGAGCGGGCTCCCGTCCGTGTCGCCGGCACGCGCCGAGATCCGGATCACGGACATCGCCGAGCGCGATGTCGTGCTGGAAAAACCGGCGACGCGCATCCTGCTGGTGCAGGGGCGGCATCTGCCCGCGCTGTCGCTGATCCATCCGGATCCCGTCAGCATCATAGCCGGCTGGCAGAGCGACATGAAGCGGCAGGATCCTGTCACCTATGAGGCGTATCGGCGCAAGTTTCCGGATCTCGACAAGGTGCCGGTTATCGGCGATGGCGTGCCGCAGAATTTCTCGGTGGAGCGCGCGCTCGCCATCCGGCCCGATGTGGCGATCCTCAGCTGGTATGTCGCGGGCGTTCCGGCCGGCGGCAACACCAGCCCGGTGATCAAGCGCTTTGAGGATGCCGGCATTCCCGTGGTCATCGTCGATTTCTTCGCCAATCCGCTGCGCGACACGATCCCCAGCATTCGCGTGCTCGGTCAGGTGACCGGCCGCGACAAGGAGGCGACGGCCTTCATCGATTTCTACCAGCAGCATCTGACGCGGTTGAAGGAGAGGCTCGCAGCCCACAAGGAAGCGCTGCCGAGCGTGTTCATGCATGCCCATGCCGGCGGCGGCGAGTGCTGCTATTCGCCCGGCAAGGGCACCTTCAACGATTTCATCGGGCTGGCGGGCGGCCGCAATATCGCGATCGACATGATCCCGGGATCGACCGGGCAGGTCAGCCTCGAATATCTGATCGCCAGGAATCCGGACGTCTATGTCGCGACCGGCGGGGCGCAGCTCGCGGCGAGCGGTGGCCTCGTGCTCGGCACCGACGTGTCGGCCGAGGACGCACGCAGCCGCTTCCGGAGCCTGCTCGCAAAGCCGGGTCTGTCCGGCCTGACCGCCGTGACGTCCGGGCGCGCTTTCGGCCTGTGGCATCAGTTCAACGACTCGCCGTCCCATATCGTTGCGCTCGAATGGCTGGCGAAGTGGCTGCATCCGGATCTGTTCCGCGATCTCGATCCCGCCGCCACGATGAAGCAGATCAACACTTTCTCTGCCGTGCCATTGCCGGGCACGTTCTGGGTCGAGGCGCCGTGACCGACAGCGTGCCATCGGCAGTGACGGATTCAATCCGGTCAGAGACGATCGCGGCCTATCGCCAGATCATGCGTCGACGCATCGCCTGGTCGGTCGCCTTCGCCGTGACCCTTGTCATGGCATTCCTGCTCGATCTCGCCTCCGGTCCGGCATCGCTCGGCCTGCACGAGACGATCGCAGCGCTGCTTGATCCTGCAAACAGCCCGCGCCCTGTCGTCACCATCATCTGGGACGTGCGGCTGCCGCAGGCGGTGGCCGCGGTGCTGGTCGGCATCGCTCTCGCGCTGGCGGGGGCGGAAATGCAGACCGTGCTCAACAATCCGCTCGCGAGCCCGTTCACGCTTGGCGTATCGTCGTCGGCGGCGTTTGGCGCGGCGCTTGCGCTGGTGCTCGGCATCGGCATCCCCGGCATTCCGCAGAACTGGCTGGTGGCGGGCAACGCCTTCCTGTTCGCCCTCGGCTCGATGCTGCTGATGCATGCGCTGGTGACATTGCGCGGCCTCGGTTCCGATGGCCTCGTGCTGATGGGGATCGCGCTGTTCTTCACGTTCAACGCCATGGTCGCGCTGCTGCAATTCGTCGCCAGCCAGCAGGCGCTGCAACAGCTCGTGTTCTGGATGCTCGGCAGTCTGTCGCGTGCCGACTGGGACAATCTGACATTCGTCGCGGTCATCGTGGTCTGCGTGGTGCCGTTCACGTTGCGCGCAGCATGGCCGCTCACCGCGCTGCGGCTGGGCGAGGAGAGGGCGCGCGGCATGGGTGTCGATGTCACGCGGCTGCGCTATGCATCGCTGCTGCGCGTCAGCCTGCTGACGGCGACCGCGATGGCGCTGGTCGGTACCGTCGGCTTTGTCGGTCTTGCGGGGCCGCACATTGCCCGCATGCTGATCGGCGAGGATCATCGTTTCTTCCTGCCTGTGAGTGCGCTCGCCGGTGCGCTCATCATGTCGATCGCATCCACCATCAGCAAGATGGTCATTCCGGGCGTGCTGATCCCGATCGGCATCGTCACCGCGGTGATCGGGCTTCCGGTCTTCATTGCGCTGATCCTGCGCCGGAGAAGCGCATGGTGAGCCGCGCACAGCTTGCGATCGATCGATTTTCGACCGGTTATCCCGGCCGGCCGGTGATCCGCGATATCTCGCTGCCGCCGCTTCGCGCGGGCGAGATCACCGCGCTGGTCGGCCCGAATGCGGCCGGCAAGTCGACGCTGCTGCGCGGACTGGCGGGCCTTCTGCCGGCCAGCGGCGAGGTGACCTTCGATGGCCGCTCGATCCTGCAACTATCACCGCGCGCGCGCGCCGAATTGATCGGCTTCATGCCGCAAAGCGTGCCGCAGGCGGCGGAACTAACGGTACTGGAGGGCATGCTGAGTGCGCTGCATGTGGCGCCGCGCACCGGCGACGATCCCTTCGTGGAACAGGCCATCGACGTACTCGGGCAGGTCGGTATCGCGCATCTTGCGCTCGAGCCCTTGAACCGCCTGTCTGGCGGGCAACGCCAGCTGGCGAGCCTCGCGCAATCCATCGTGCGGCATCCGCCCATCCTTCTGCTCGACGAACCGACCAGCGCGCTCGATCTCGGCCACCAGTTCGATGTCATGAACATGGTGCGCCGCTATGTCAGCGCGGGACGGATCGCCGTCGTGGTGCTCCACGACCTGACCTTCGCGGCGCGCTGGGCCGACAATATCGTCGTGATGTCCCAAGGCCAGCCGAAGAGTTCCGGGCGACCCTTTGACGTCGTGACACCGGACCTGCTCGCCGACGTGTACCGGATCTCCGCACGGATTGAGCGCTGCAGCTACGGCTATCTGCAGCTGATCGTCGATGATCGTGTGGCGGATGAAGGGGGAGTTTGCAGCAGTCGCAGTTAGGCATGAGCGGTTCCGGCATATCGCGGAATCTGCAGATGTCCTGCGGTGCTCGGACAAAGGAAGCGCGACGTCCAGAATCGATACGAGGCGAAGAAGGCGGCTGATATCTCCCCCTTACGGCGACGGTGCCGAATAGTTTTGCTTTCCGTGAAAAATATAGTTCGCAGGTGCAATGGGCTCCAATGTTCCTGTTCTTCGGCGAAATGTGTTGTTCGCTTCGCGAGCCAGCACCTATTTCCATAGGCTATTGGCTCAATCACGAGTCAGATTGCCGCATCATTTGTGGCGACAATCCCGCAAAGTCGACGACAAATTTCCAAGAATGTGACCGCAACGGTTCTCCAAACACCCGGTTGGGCACCCGATGACGGTCGGGTCGCGGCCGTCATTTTGAAAACCAGGTGAGCTCAGCTCACAGAGAAGGATTCAATTATGGCTGACGATATTCAGTTCACGAACGATTCCAACGATTTTGGTACGACGATCGGCACCAGCCCGGGTCTCGGCTTTCAGGCCTCTGACATTCTGCACAGCTCCAATACCGATGGCGGCGATGGCGATTCATCGAGCTTCACCGGGATCGGCGATCTCGGCCTCGGCCTTTCGGCGCCGACGCTGATCGGTGTGTCATCGTCCAGCGACAGCCAGGATTACAGCAGCTCCGACAACAATGATGGCGGTCTGCTTGGCGGCCTCCTCTAAGGCAGTCGCTTAGGGCTCATTTAGCCCGTCAGCGGTGGCCGGCCGAATCTCGCGTGCCGGCCACCGCTTCTTCCGATTTCCAGTTCTTTTCATTGATTGCATTTGAAGGGACTTGCCTTGGCCGAAGATCATCGACGCGACGAGCTGGCGGAAGCGCTGAGATCGGTGAGGCGCCACTTCGTCATGGCGGCGATTTTTTCCGGCTGCGTCAACCTGCTTTATCTCAGCTCCCCGCTTTATCTGATGCAGGTCTATAATCGTGTTCTCGTCAATGAGAACATCACGACACTCGTTCTTCTAACCGTCATCTTGATCGTCGCGCTCGCGACCATGGGCGCACTCGATGCGTTGCGCGCCCAGATCCTGATCCGCCTCGGTATCATTCTCGACTCTCGCCTGTCCGGCCGGGTGTTCGATGCGCTGATCGCGCGATCGGCGAAGCAGGGCTATTCCAAAGGCGCCCAGCAGCTGCGCGAACTCGACGATTTTCGTGCTTTCATCACGGGCCCCGGCATCTATTTCGCGTTCGATCTTCCCTGGATCCCGGTCTATCTCCTGATCCTGTTCCTCATTCACCCGGTGCTCGGCACCGTTGCCACGATCGGCGCGCTGATCCTGCTTGGCCTCGCTTATTTCAACGAGGTCATCACCAGCCGTCCGATGCGCTCCGCGCAGGAATCCTCAAAGGCATCCTTTGTCTTCACCGAGAATGTGTTGCGGCATGCGGATGTCATCGTGGCCATGGGCATGAAGCAGTCGGTGGCGCAACACTGGAGCCAGAGCCGCAGCCAGATGGTGCGTGAGCAGGCCTTTGCCAGCGATCGCAATGCAGCGGTGTCGTCGGGCATTCGCTTCGCCCGCCTGTTGCTGCAATCGCTCATGCTCGGCACCGGCGCCTGGCTGGCGATCGATCACAGCATCATGCCGGCGACGATCTTTGCCGCGAGCATCATTCTCGGCCGGGCCCTCGTGCCCGTCGAGCAGGGCGTGGCAACGGCGAAGCAGTTCAATGCGGCCCGCGAAGGCTATCGGCGCGTGCGCGAGTTGCTGTCTGCCTTTCCGCGGGAGCCGGTGCGGACGATCGTTCCGGTGACCGAGCATGCCGTGATCGCAGAAGGTCTCGACTATCGTTTGCCCGAGCGGAAACAGCCGGTGTTGCAGGACGTCTCATTCGAGATCGAGAAAGGTCATGCCATTGGCATTGTCGGGCCGAGCGGATCCGGCAAGAGCACATTGGCGCGGATGCTGATCGGCGCCATCACGCCGTCCGGCGGCACGCTTCGGCTCGGCGGTCTCGATTACGCGCAATGGGACAAGGCCGAGTTCGGCCGTCTGGTCGGTTATCTGCCGCAGGATGTCGGGCTCTTCGCCGGCACCGTGCGGGAAAACATCGCCCGTTTCGGTGAGGTGACGACGGCGGAGATCATCGAGGCGGCGAAACGTGCCGGCATTCACAACATGATCCTCGACCTGCCGAACCAGTACGACACCCGGCTTGGTCCGGGCGGCGTCGGTCTGTCCGGTGGCCAGCGCCAGCGACTGGGATTGGCGCGGGCGCTGCTGGGACGGCCGAAGCTGCTCGTGCTCGACGAACCGAATGCCAATCTCGACACGGTGGGCGAGGTTGCGCTGAAAGATGCGCTTCTGGCGCTGAAAGAGCAGGGGACGACCATCGTTGTGATCACCCATCGCACCACCGTGCTCGAGGTCGTGGACAGCATGATGGTGCTGCGCGCAGGGCGGGTCGAACTCGTGGGGCCGCCGACCGTCGTGTTCGATCATCTCAAGGCGATGTCCACCGCGCCGCAGAACAGGGTGGCCTGATGAGCACGATCCAGCATAGCGGGAAGCCGGCCCAGACCGGCATCAGCAATCCGATGCGTCCAGCCATGTGGGGCGGCGGGGTCATCGTTCTGTTCCTGGCGTTCCTGACGATCTGGGGCTTTACGGCTCCGGTCTCCGGCGCTGCGGTCGCAGAGGGCAGCCTGCAGGTGAAAGGTCAGCGGCAGTCGGTGCAGCATCCTTATGGCGGCGTGATCGAGAAGCTGAATGTCGCGGATGGCCAGGAAGTGAAGAAGGGGGAGTTGCTCGTTCAGCTCACCGATCATGAGCCTCGCGCGCGCCTGGATGTGTTGCGGGCCGAGCGGATCACATTGCTTGCGCAGGAAGCGCGTTTGATCGCCGAGCGTGACCATCAGACCGAACCGGATTTTGACAAGCGACTGGCGAGTTTTTCCCAGCATGCCAATACCGCGCAGGCGATTGCCAGCGAGCGGGCGGTGCTCGGCGCAAGGCAACGTCAGTTCGACACGCAAAAGAACATGCTGGAGTCGAAAATCTCCCAGCTCAGCGAACAGACGTCGGGTTTGCAGGCGCAAGTGGACGGCCTGAAGCGGCAGAGCGAACTTCTGGAAGAGGAAGCGCAGGGCGCGCGGCAGCTGCTCGCTTCCGGCTTCACGCCGAAAACACGCGTGCTGGCCCTCGATCGGACTGCGGCGCAGCTGGACGGCGAACGTGGATCAAAAATGGCGGAGGCGGCGTCGCTGCAGCAGTCGATCGGGGAGGCGAAACTCGGCCTCGCCAAGCTCGAGCGCGAACGCGTTACGGAAATCACCAACGACCTTCGCCAAGTCTCTTCGAGCCTCGCAGAGAATGGCCCCAAGCTGGAGGCCGCGAGCGATGTCCTCAACCGGACGGCCATCACGGCGCCATCGTCAGGCACGGTGGTTGGGCTGTCAGTGTTCACCGAAGGCGGGGTGATCCAGCCGGGCGCCAAATTGATGGACGTGGTGCCGCAGGACGATCCGCTGATCGTGGATGCCCGGTTGCAACTGACCGATATCGGCGATGTCCGGCGCGCGCAGCCTGCCGATGTCAGGCTCACGAGCGTTCCGCGCAACGAACGACCGCAGATCCGCGGCGAGATCATGACGGTTTCGGCCGACAAGCTCACCGACGACAAGACAGGCAAGGGCTATTACGCCGTGCGCGTGAAACTGAATGACGATGACGTCAAGGCCTCCAAGGTCGCGCTGCAGCCCGGCATGCCGACGGAGATCATCGTCACCACGCGGCCACGAACGCTCGTTGGCTATCTCATCGGTCCGCTGACCGACGAGATTAGCGGCGCGTTCCGTGAAAAATAGAGGTGTCTTATGACCCAGCAGAAAATGTCGAAGGCCGAGGCGCGCCGCGAGCGCAATTCGGAGGCAAATCATCTCGGCATGGATACGGCGGCAGCCGGCATGGCTGCCGGCGGGCTGGGCCTTGCCTTGCTGCATCAACAGACTTCCGAAGCGAAGGCCGCGACCATGGAGGGACGCGGTGCCGCAGACCCGACATCGGCAATGGTCGATCGATCCGTTGTTAATCCAACGGGCGAGGTCGGCGAGCATGCGACGGTCGCGCATGACAACCGATCAGAACCTGCGCCGATGGCTTCTGACCTGGATGCGGGCAGTCACGTCGATCGCGCCCTGAACATGGAGACGCATGAAACCAGTCCGCGCGTTAGCGACCACCAGGATCACGGATCTGTTCTGCAGGACGATGCAAGCTCCGCGCTGCAGCCGTCAGGCAGTACGATGTCGACGACCATGACAAGCTCGACCTCCGTTGATCATGCGGAGTCCGGTCACGCCGTGACGAACGGACTGCAAAACCTGATGTCAGCTGCGTCATCGGCCGTCACGGACATGGCCCATGGACTGGAGCAAAGACTGGACACGATCACCTCCGCGACCAGCGAGGCAATCGATGCGTCCCTGAGCGCCATCTCCAATCAGCTGTCGTCACTGACGTCGCATATTGGCGATCTCGCTTCTGATCACGGGGACAACCTGTTGCAAGACGCGAGCGCGATCGCGGGTGGTGCCGGTGAGCTCGCTGGAGACGCGCTTTCAACGACGCCTGCGGTTGTCGATCCGATCTTCCATCAGGCATTCGGTCCGGCCACCGACATCCATTCCCTGGCGGGAGACGTTGTCGACACGAGCGGTCTGGCGAGCTTTGGCTCGGCGGCCAATGACGCGCCGATTTCGTTTCTCGCGCAGTCCTACACCGATGTCGCCGATCATACCGTCCATGGCTTACAGGGACTGACCCACGGACTGGTCTGAGTGGAGGCTGGCGTCTTGATCTATGTATGACGACGGTGCCAAGCACCGTCAGTGCCGAATACTGTGGCACCGGTATCACTCGACGAACACCGGGCGCGATGGCAGACTGGGGGCGCAATCATCTCCGTCCTGCCGCAGTAGGTATTCGTGCGTTTTCTCACGTTGCGTTATTTCAATGAAGTGGCCCGACTGGGCTCGATTCGGAAGGCAGCGGACCGCCTGCATGTGGCGCCCTCGGCGGTCAGCCGGCAGATTGCGCAACTCGAGCATGAGGTCGATGCTGTCCTGTTCGAGCGATCGAAAGGTGGCGTGCAATTGACCGTCGCCGGCGAAGTGTTGGCGCGGCACAGCCACGGCATTTTCCGCGATCTTGATCGCGCGCAGACCGGGATCGACGAACTGCGCGGGCTCCGGCGCGGCGAGGTGAGCCTGTGGGTGATCGAAGGGATCGTGTCGGACCTGTTGCCCGGCGTGCTCGCTCGCTTTCACGACAAATATCCCGGCGTTTCCTTCAAGGTGAATACGGCGTCCTCCGATCGCATCATCGAGGCCTTGCTGGCCGACGAGGCGGATATCGGCATCACGTTCAATGCGCCGCGGCGGGTCGAGATCGAAGTCGTTGGCGAGTTCATCGAGCCGATCTATTGCCTGGTTTCGGCCACGCATGAATTCGCGTCGCGCGCATCGCTGACACTGGCTGATATCTGTAGTACGCCGCTCGCATTGTCGGAGCACAGTTTCGGTCTCCGCCAGATTTTTGAGCGGGCGGTGATCGAGCGTCGGCTCAAGCCCCGGATCGTCGTCACCACCAATTCCCTCGAATTGACCAAGACGATGGCGGCCACCGGCAAAGCGGTCACCTTCATGCCGGCGCTCACGGTCATCAGGGAACTGGCTACGGGGAGCCTGCGCGCGATCCCGGTGAGCGAGCCGGAATTCGTCTCGGGGCGTTCCAGCATCAGCGTTCATCGCGACCGGCCGCTCCCCCATGCGGCCCAGGAATTCCTGAAGGTGCTGACCGCCGAGCTGAGGGGGCTGTCTGCGGCGCCGCGTGCAAACCCGGCCGGGGCGTCCGGCTCCTCAGACTGAGGTGTTGCCTTTTCGGTACGTTCACATGACAGTTTCTCGTCTTTGCACGATTGAGGGCACTGGCTAGGCTTTGGGCATCGACCTCTTGTGGAGCCGGTCTATGCCCTCAAATGTGAAATTTCCTTCTCCTTCTCTGGCTATTTCGAGAAGGGCTGTTCTGCTCGGCGCCAGCGGTGCCGGTGCAGCCCTGGCTTTGGGCCGGATGGGCTCGCCAGCCCTCGCACAGGGCCTGACTTCGGTGAAGGTGTCCGAGGCCATCCATCTCGGCATCTATGTCTCGGTCTACGCAGCCAAGTTCGGCGGCTTCTTCAAGAAGCATGGTCTCGACGTGGCGGTCAGTTCGGCGGGCGGGATCGCGGCGGCTTTGCCGGTGGTGTTGTCGGGTAACGCCACTTTCGCGGTGACGGGCACGGGCATGTCGGTCAACGCCGCTGTCGAAGGCGCCAAGATCTCGAACATCGCCAAGATCGTCGGCGGCATGGCGATGTGGGCGGTGGCCAAGCCGGGCGCGAACTTCAAGACCGTCGAGGACTTCAAGGGCAAGACCGTCGCCACGCTGCGCTTCCCGTCATCGACGATCCAGGTGCCGACCTATGTCATGAAGGAGAAGGGCGGCTTCGAAGCCGAGAAGGCCGGCGTCAAGTTCCTGCAATTGCCGGCCGGCGCCCAGGCGCAAGCCGTGCTCGATGGCCGCGCCGATGTCGCCGTCATGTTCGAGTGGGATGCCAGCATCGCCAAGCAGCAGTTTGGACTCGAGGCGGTGATGTCGCTTGGCGACTTCATTCCGCCGGCTGCGTTCACCACCGCGATGCTGCCGACTGCCGAGGTCACCAAGAACCCGGCGATGGTGCAGGCCTTCTGCGACGCGCTGGCCGAAACGCAGGTCGCGCTGCATGCGGATCGCGAATTGTTCGTGAAGACCTCGCAGGTCGAATTCCCGCAGCTGTCCGAAGCCGTCATCCGCTCGGCAGCCGAAAACATCCTCGTCAAGTCGCAGGCCATTCCGAAGGCGCCGACCATTTCCAAGGCAGAGTGGGATGCGGACATCGCCTTCGAGATCGCCGGTGGCTCGCTGAAGGTCGGCCGTCCCTATGAGGAGATGGTCAACAACACCTTCGCCGAAAAGGCCGCCGCCAAGTTCGCCAAGGCCGGCTGAGGGAGACGATGATGCGAAGCCTGATTGCCAAGCCTGAGCCGATTGCCTTCGACGCATCGCGCACTGCGCTGATCGTCGTCGACATGCAGAACGGTTATTGCTCGCCGGGTGGCTATTTCAGCCATCTCGGTGTCGACCTGGCGCCGACCCAGCAGGTCATCCCTGCCATTTCCGAACTCGTGCGGGTGTCGCGCGAAGGCGGCGTGCAGGTGGTCTGGCTGCAGAACGGCTGGGACACCGAACTGAAGGAAGCCGGGGGCGAGGGCTCCGTCAATCAGCTGAAGGGCAACTCCCTGAAGTTGATGCGCAGCCGGCCCGAACTGAAGGGCAAGCTGCTCACCAAGGGCGGGTGGGACTATGAGCTCGTCAAGGAGCTGAAGCCGGAAGGCAGCGACATCGTGATCCCGAAGCCGCGCTACAGCGGTTTCACCGGCACCCAGCTCGACAGCATCCTGCGCAGCCGCCGGATCGATACGGTGCTGGTCTGCGGCGTCGCCACCAATGTGTGCGTCGAGTCGACCATCCGCGACGCCTATTTCAAGGAGTACTTCCCGGTGCTGGTCCGCGACGCCTGCTATCAGGCCGGGCCGGACTTCATCCAGGAAGCCACGATCTACAATGTCGAGCGCTTCTTCGGCTGGACATCGTCCATCAACGACATCGCCGCCGCCTGCGCCGTCGAACGCGCCGCCTGATCACCACGCACATCGCAAAGGGACCGTCATGCCGATCGAAATCCTGACCCCGCCGAATCCGCCGCCGCCGCTCGCGCCCTATAGCGCCGGCACCAAGGCCGGTGGCTTCATCTATGTGTCCGGTACGCTGGCGATCGGTCCGAATGGCGAGACCATGCATGTGGGCGATGCGGCCGCACAGACACGCTACGTGCTCGAAGCGATCAAGGCGGTGATCGAGGCCGGTGGCGGGACGATGAAGCATGTCGTCATGAACCAAATATTCCTGAAGGATCTCGCTGACTATGCCGCCATGAATGCGGTCTACAAGGAGTACTTCCCGGAAAATCCGCCGGCGCGCTATTGCATCCAGACGCCGCTGGTACGTCCGGACTTCCTGGTCGAACTCGCGACCACTGCCTATGTCGGGCCCTGACATGGCGAACACCGAAACCGCGGGCGTGCTGGCCGAGCGGGCGATGGTCAGCAAATTGGCGGCGCGGCGGCGGCGATGGTCGCCGCTGGCGCTGATCGGCAAGGGCCGGATCCTGTTCTACCAGCTGCTGCTGATCGGCGCCTTCCTGTTGCTGTGGGAAGTCGCGATCCGCAACGAATGGATCAAGGTCTATCTCTATGGCCAGCCGACCGGAATCTGGCGCGAATTCGTCAAGGCGCTGACATCAGGCACGCTGCTCCGCGACACCTGGGTCACGACCCAGGAGACGGTGCTGGGCTTCCTGATCGGCGGCATTCTCGGCTCGCTCGCCGGCCTGTCGCTGTGGTTGTCGCCGACGGTGGCGGCGGTGCTGCGGCCAATCATGGTGGCCATGAACGGCCTGCCGAAGATTGCGCTGGCGCCGCTCATCATCGTCTGGTTCGGCATCGGTATCGAATCCAAGATCGCCGTTGCGGCCATCATCACCTTCATCGTGGCGATGATCACGTCCTTCGACGGCGCCAAGGAAATCGACCACGACTATGTGCGGATGCTGAAGGCAATCGGCGCCAGCCGCTGGCAGATCTTTCGCATGGTGATCCTGCCCGGTTCGCTGCCGTGGATCGCTTCGGGGTTCCGCCTCAATGTCGGCTTCGCCATGATCGGCGCGGTGGTCGGCGAATATATCTCCGCGGAGCAGGGGCTCGGATACTACGTCTACTATTCCGGCACGCTCTACAATCTGAACGCCGTCTGGGCCGGCATCCTGGCCTTGATGATCCTCGCCCTGGTGCTCGACGCCATCGTCGGCTGGATCGAACGCCGCATGATGTGGCGCTGAGAAGGAAGTGTCATGCCGCTCGCTAAAATTCATGATGCCGACATTCATTATGACATCAAGGGGGAGGGCGAGCCGGTCTTGCTCGTCGCCGGTCTTGGCGGCGCCGCCTCCTACTGGAATCCGAATGTCGCTGCCTTTGCCGAGCGCTATCAGGTGATCCTGCACGATCACCGCGGCACCGGCGGCAGCACGCGCTCCGAAATGACCTACAGCGTCGAGCTGATGGCGGACGATCTGCTGCGGCTGATGGATGTCTTGAAGATCGAGAAGGCGCATCTGGTCGGCCACTCGACCGGCGGCGCCATCGGCCAGGTGCTTGCCGCTATCGCGCCGGAGCGGATCGCGAGCCTTGTCCTCTATGCCAGCTGGGCGGTGCACGACAATCTGATGGACATGAACATGCAGCTGCGTCGCCGCATCGCCATGGCGATGGGTGAGGCGGAATATCACCGCACGACGCCGGTGTTCCTGTATCCGCCTTACTACATCCGCGACAACAAGGAACAGCTGGAGCGCGATATCGCGGCGTCCACGGCGAACACGTCGAGCAGAACGATCCTCGACGCTCGCGCCGCCGGCATTCTTGCGTTCGACGGTCTGCAATATCACGACCGCATCACGTGCCCGACCATGGCGATTGTCACCGACGACGACATCCTGACGCCGCCTTACGCGTCGGAGATCATGGTGGAGCGAATCAAGGGTGCCACCATGGTCAAGGTGCCGAAGGGCGGCCATGCGCTGTCGCGTTCGGAGCCGAAGATTTTCAACGATGCCGTGCTTGGCTTTCTTGCGAAGCATCCGATTGCCCATGAGGTCGCCGCATGAGCTCACCCGAGAAAGACGTCGTCCTGCGCGCCGATTCCATCGGGATGACCTTCAATCCCGACAGTGCCAAGCCGGTGACGGCCATCGCCGATATCGGCTTCGAGCTGCACCGCGGTGAGGTGGTCGCCATCGTCGGCCCATCCGGCTGCGGCAAGACCACCTTGTTCAACATCATCGCCGGCCTGCAGATCCCGTCCCAGGGCAAGGTGCATGTGAATGGCAAGCAGGTCGATCAGGCCACAGGTCATGTCGGTTACATGCTGCAGAAGGACCTGCTGCTGCCGTGGCGGACGGTGCTGGACAATGTGATCATCGGCCTGCAGGTGCGCAGCATGCCGCGCAAGGAGGCCGAGGAGATCGCGCGCGGGCTCATCGCGGCCTATGGCCTGAAGGATTTCGAGAGGAGCTATCCGTCCGAACTCTCGGGCGGCATGCGTCAGCGCGTCGCCTTCATGCGCACGCTCGCCTTCAGCCCGGATGTCATCCTGCTCGACGAGCCGTTCTCTGCGCTGGACAGCCAGACCCGGCTGGTGCTGCAGGCCGACATGGCGCGCATCATCCGCGAGCGCAATTGCAGCGTCGTGCTGGTGACCCATGACGTCGGCGAGGCTATCACCATGGCAGACCGCATCGTCGTGATCACCAGCCGTCCCGGTCGCGTCAAGGCGATCCACGACGTGAATATCGCGCCGGATTTGCGGCACCCGATGAAGGTGCGCAAGCAACCGCGTTTCACCCAGCTCTATGAGCAGATCTGGGCGGAACTCGGCGTCAACATCGCCGCTTGATCACCGAGACTTGTGAATGACGGCATCGGCAGCCCTTGCGCTGCCGATGCATGCAGTTGCATGATCTTGGGCAGGACAACGGCGATTGCCGGATAATTGGATAAGAGGATCGAGTATGACGCACGCGCGCGTGGTTGAGGTGACGGAATTTGGCGCTCCCGACGTGATGAAGGTCGTCACGAAGGATTTGCCGGCTCCCGCGGCAGGTGAGGCGCAGGTCCGGCAGACCGCCATCGGCTTCAACTATCTCGACATCTCCCAGCGCGGCGGCGCCATGCCGCTGCCGCGGCCCACAGGCATCGGGCACGAAGCTGCGGGCGTCGTCGAAGCCATCGGCGAGGGCGTGACCGACGTAAAGATCGGCGACCGCGTCGCTTACATGAATGCGGGCATCGGCGCCTATGCGGATCGCCGCAATGTCGCAGCGAACAAGCTTGTGGTGCTGCCGGACAGCGTCAGCGACGAAGCCGCGGCGACGCTGATCTTCAAGGGGATGACAGCGCAATATCTCGTCAAGAAGACGCATGCGGTGCAGCCGGGCGACCTCGTGCTGGTGCATTCGGCCGCGGGTGGCGTCGGCCAGATCCTGTCGAGCTGGTGCAAGGCGCTCGGCGCCACCGTGATCGGCACCGCATCGACGCCAGAGAAATGCGCCATCGCGAAACAGGCCGGCTGCGATTTCACCATCGATTATTCGAAGCCCGGCTGGGTCGATGAATTCCTGAAAGTCACGGGCGGCCGCAAGGCGCGTGTCGTCTATGATGCCGTTGGCAAGGACACGTTCTACCAGTCGCTCGATTGCACGGCGCCGTTCGGTCTCGTCGTGCTGTATGGCGCGGCCTCGGGGCCGGTGAAGGACTTTGAGCCGGAGCTGCTCAACAAGAAAGGCTGCCTGTTCCTGACGCGTCCGTCGGTGTTTCCGCACAATGCGGACCCGGCGACGTTCCGCGCCAATGCCGCCGATCTGTTCGACGCCATCACCACCGGCAAGGTGAAAGTGGATATCGGCCAGCGCTTCAAGCTCGATGACATCGTCAAGGTGCATGAGCAGGTGAAGGGGCGCGCCACCACCGGTGCGGTGCTGATCACGCCGTAAACTGCCCGTCATGCCCGGCCTCGCGCCGGGCATGACGGCTTTTAGGACGAGCCGTCCACGCCTGCCAGAAACTCCAGCAGCATCGTGTTGAACACCTCCGGCGTCACGGCCGTGAAGGCGTGTGCGCCGTAGCTCACCTCTTTCAACGTCGCCCCCGGGATTGCCGCCGCGAGTTCGCGCGTGAGATAGGCAGGCACCAGCGCGTCGTCGGCAGCGGTTGTCACCAGCACCGGCGTCTTGATCGCCTTCAATCGCTCGCCGGGATCGAAGGCCAGAAACATCTCGATCCGCGCGTTCATCGTCTCTGCCGGCGGGAAATGCGAGATGATGTGCGGTTCGTCGGCATCGAGCCTGGCCTCATTCTCGGCGATCCATTGCGGCGGAAACAGGAAAAGCGGCTGCGCGCGGACATAGGCTTTCGGCCCGGAAACCCGCAGGATCTCCCTGCGCACCTCGAAACAGCGCCGGAGGAAGGCATCGGCGCGGCCCCAGCCATTGACGACCGTCACGCTACGCAGGCGCCGGGGCTGCGTCATCGCAAGCTCCAGCCCGACAATGCCACCGATCGCATGACCGACCACATGCGCACTGTCGAGGCCGAGGTGATCCAGCACGCTGGCGATGTCGCCGGCCATGCCCGTAATCGTGCGGTCGATCGGCCGGTCGCCACGGCTGCGTGCGGTGCCGACATGGTCGTAGACGATGACCTGATGTCGCTTGGCGAGTTGTTCGATCTGCGGCGCCCAGAAACCGCCGCCGCCGCCCATGCCCGCCGACAGAACGATCGGCACACCTTTGCCATGGGTCTCGAAATAGATGGATGCACCATCAAAACTCGTAGCAAAAGTCATGGAGAAGCCTGTCTTCGTTGCCGGGTCAGCTACCATGTGTCGCAAATGCGGGCTTCCATGCAAAGTGAATGCAGAGGTTTTGCTTTGGATAGTCTGGAAAATGTGCCCAAGGACCGCAGGCTGGATATCCTGACCGATGGAGCGACGCTCCACGAAAGCCCGCAGATCGAACACCGACCTTTGCGCGCAGACGCCACGTCAGGTGGTGGTATTTTCGTGCGATCATGATGACGATGGTGGATCACGCGTTGGCCAACTGAAAAATTGTCTCGCGATGTGACACGGGTCACATCGACCTCCGGCGGATCGCTGTAGGAATCGCGCGTTCGATCGGGAGGTCATCATGAGTGCACCCGGAGATGAGCTCGACCAGTTCTATCGCCAGTCCTACCGTCGCCTGATGATCGGCTCCTTGCTGATATGCGCCGTCCTTTTGTGCGCGATCGCTGCCGGGCAGACCAGCATCGGCTCGACAGTCATCCGGCAGATCACGCCCGGATACGACACCATAAATCCGCGGCCGATCACGGAGGCGCCGGTCATGCGATCGGCTCCCAATTGCCGATTCAGGAAATCATGGTCGACGGCCGGCCTGCTGCCCGTTTCGGTAGCAAGTATCGAAGCCGCGGTCTGCCTCACATGAAGCGGGCGGATGAGTTTGACCGAACCGGCGATGTCCTGAAATTGCCGTTGTTTGGATTTTACCTTGTGTCGTCTTGGGTACAAACACTCCGAACCGACCCCCGGGGGTGTTGTCCTTACTAATCAGTCCTGACTGTTTGTTGTCTCACTGTCCCTGCAGTTCACCGAGCGTGATATCTGTACCGTGCGCATTAGTTCACAATCGTGCACGTCAGACCGATAACCAGCGTGACCGATGGCTAGATCGAACGCATCGCTTGCATTCGAGAGTCCGGAATGGGTGGTGCGCACACTGCTCTTCGTGGACATTTTCGAGTCCGTGCGGCTGATGGAAGAGAATGAGGCCGGCACGGTGCAGCGATGGCGCGCGCTGGTGCGGGTGGTGGACGAAGACATTCTGCCTCGTTTCGAGGGGAGGCTCGTGAAAAGTCTCGGCGATGGGTTGCTGATGGAATTCCCTCAGGCGCCCCTCGCGGTCAGGGCGGCCTTTGCGGTCCAGACTGCTTGTGCGGGCATCAATGAGGACGTTCCGCAACGTCAGCACATCCTTGTCCGCGAAGGTGCTCACGTCGGCCATCTCCTCGCTGACGAGCGCGACATTTATGGCGCCGACGTCAATCTTGCGGCACGGCTTACAGGTTTGGCGGGGCCGGGAGAGATCGTCGTATCCGCCGATGTGCGCGACCAGCTGGTGCCGGTGCTGGATGCCGACGTCGAGGATTTGGGAGCCTGTTATCTCAAGCACATACAGGCACCCGTCCGGGCCTATCGCATCGGTCCGCCGGGACCGCGCCCCGTGATCGAGCCGGGTCCTGTATCCATGCCGCAATTGCGTCCCACCGTCGCGGTCGTGCCATTCACCGGCCTCAACGAGGAGCCGGAGCATCGTGTCATCGGCGAAGTGCTCGCTGATGAAATCATATCGTCGCTGTCGCGTTCGTCGGAGCTGAATGTGATCTCGCGCCTGTCGACCTCCGTCTTTCGCGGGCGGGACAGTTCGGTGGAGGAGATCAGCAGTCACTTGACGGCGAACTATGTCCTGTCCGGCTCCTATCGGAAGGCAGGCAGCAAGCTGAGGATCAACCTCGAACTGGCGTCGGCATCGAACCTGACAATCGTCTGGTCCGACTCGTTCGTTTGCAGCGCCTCAGCCCTGATCAGCGGCAAGGACGGCGCCACCGCAGGCATCGTGACGGCGGTAAGTCTGGCGATCATGGCGCGCGAACTCGAGCGCGCTCAATCCCAAGCGCTTCCGACCGTCGAGAGCTACACGCTGCTGATGGGCGCGATCGCGCTGATGCACCGGTTGTCATTGCAGGATTTCGACAAGTCCCGCCAGATGCTCCAGGTTCTGACCGAGCGCATGCCACGGCAGGCGGTGCCGTGGGCCTGGTTGGCGAAGTGGCATATCCTGCGTGTGCAGCAGGGATGGGCCGATGACCAGAATGTCGATGCGCAGCTGGCGCTGGATTGCGGGCGGCGGGCGCTGAATATCGATCCGCGCTGCTCGCTGGCGTTGGTCGTCATGGGCTTCGCGCAGACCAACCTGCTCAAGCAATTCGACGCCGCGCAGGAGCAGTATGATCTTGCGCTGAGCGTCAATCCCAATGATGCGATGGCGTGGCTGCTGAAAGGAACGCTCCTGGCCTTCAAGGATGGGGGAAAGCTGGCGGTCGAACACACCGAACATGCGCTGAAACTGTCGCCGCTCGATCCGCACCGCTATTTCTACGATTCCCTGGCCGCAACGGCAGCTCTCTCCGCAGGGAAATATGCGCGGGCGATCGATCTCGCGAAGCGCTCCTTGCGCGCAAACCGGACGCATACATCGACATATCGCGCGCTGGCGATCGCGCAATGGCAAAGCGGCCTCGAGCAAGAGGCACGCGAAACAGTGGCCGAGTTGATGAAGCTCGAGCCGGGATTGACGGTCGCGAAATATCGCGAGCGCCATCCCAGTGGTGGATTTGAGACCGGCCGGGTCTGGTCGAACGCATTACAGGGAGCAGGCGTACCGCAATAGCAAAGATGGGAGCAGGGATATGTGCACGATGGGTCCTGAAGGCGGAGCAGGGGGCGCGGGCGTCCTCGGTGGTGCTGGTGGAGCGGGCGGCGCTGGCGGAGCCGGTGGCGCGGGTGGTGCAGGCGGCGCGGGGAGCTATTCCGGGAGCTATGGATCGCCGCTGGTCGCCGATGCACTCATCAAGCACCGTGACGGCATCGTGGGAAACTGGCTCGGCCAGACCATCGATCGGCCGCCACGCGGACTGGACAACAAGGCGCATCTCGCACTTTGGGAGCCATGGGTGCGGGCGACAGTGATCGATTTCGAATTGCTGTCGAACGTTCATGTCACCAGCCACCGGGAGCGATTCAGCTACAAGCACCGGGGCAAGAATATAGTGCGGGCGCCGAGCGAGAAATCGGTCACGGTCTGGCAATTCCACGTTCAGACCACGGCGACTGATCCGTCGCCGCGAGCGAAATCGAGTCGGATAGCGACCTTGATCCGCCCGTCAGCTGATGTCTTCAAGGGCCAGTTGGACATTGTCGAGTCCCACGCAGATCTGCGCGAGGATCGCGTCTCGGAGATCCTGACGCAGCTCGGTCCTCAATATGCCTTCTGGGGTTCGGTCGTGAACCTGCATCCGGATCGCACCAAGAAGACGATCGAGTTGCTCGATGCGGCGCTCCGCTTCGCCACCGCAGTGGAAATGCGTATCAAGCATGCTCTGGCATGCTGGCGGCCTCACGAACTGTCGTCGCAGGTGCAGCCGATCATCCAGACGCCGGGCCACGGCGCGTTTCCCAGCGGTCATGCGACCGAGAGCCACATGATCGCGCGCATCCTGTGGGAGTTGTACGGGCGGCCGCCACGGCTTGGCGAACAACTGATGCGACAGGCGGCACGCATTTCAGTCAATCGCACGGTCGCCGGTGTTCATTTCCCGGTCGACACCGCGGTCGGGCAGGTGCTCGGATTGTCGCTTGCCCGCTATTTCATCCTGCGTGCAAAACGTGGGTCGGAGTTTCGCGCGTGGCGCTTCGATGGCACGCGATATGGTCCCGCGCAGGATTTCGATCTGCGCGACTTCTACAATCCGGCAACCGGTCGGGAAGAACTCAAGCCGCAGATCAATCCGCCTTATGTCGATCCGCTGTCTTCCACGCCGCCAGCGGTGTCAGAGATATTGAAGTGGCTATGGGACGCAGCGGCCCTTGAGGTCAATCCTCCCGAGGAGACGAAACGACGATCATAGTCCGGAGATGCGCCATGGCCGAACAACGGAAACAGGTTTCTCCCTATCTCGAATGGGCCGTACGGACCGGGTTCGCCTATCTTCCCGGAGATTGGTTCTGGGTCCTGCTGGAGCTCGACGGGCCAGTGGAAGGCTTCGCCCGTGGCTTCATTCCCTCCGAACTGGATCGTTACATTCGGATCCCTGCGGCCTATCAGGGGACGCCTCCCTCACTGAGAGCTGCCGAATTGACATGTTGCATGGCGCTGATGACGCGTGAGGCTCTTTCCACCATTGTGGCGGGCGAGACGCGCGGAGAGGCCCGTCGGGTTTCGTCATTGTTGTCATCAGTAAAACGCATCGAGCTTGGCACGCCCACGACCAATCTCTTCGAGAAGACCAGCGCGAAAGAGCCGCCATTGCTGTCCGCGCGCCGGTCGTCGCGCGCGATTGTTGCCGTCATCGATGACGGGCTGGCCTTCGCGCATGAGCGCTTCCGCTTCAGCAACGGGTATTCACGGGTCAAATATTTCTGGAATCAGGACGATCACACCAATGCCGGATCCCCAAGCGACTATGGCTGGGGACGTGAATTGCACCAGGATGAAATCGATGACTTGCTGGATGCCTGCAGGCATGATGGTCTGGTGGACGAGGATGAGTTCTACCGGCTGGCGGGACAGGATCTCGTCGCACGCCGGGCCAAGCACGGAACGCATGTCATGGACATCGCCTGCGGGCACGATCCAGAGTGTGCGGATCCCAAGGACCCGTGCCTTCCCTATATCATCGCTGTCCAGCTGCCGAAATGGGTGACGGAGGAGACGTCGGGCGCCTTCCTCACGCCGAAGGTCTACGCCGCCATTTCCTACGTTCTCAGCCGCGCGGATGAGATCGCATCCGAGGAGAAGACCGGCCCGATCCCTGTCGTCATCAATCTGAGTTACGGGACCATCGCCGGCCCGCATGACGGCACGTCACAGCTGGAATTGGCGATCGATCAGCTGGTATCGTCGCGCAACGGGTTGCTCAGGGTCGTGCTGCCCGCTGGCAATCATTATCTGGCGCGATGCCACGCCCATGTCGAATTGCCGCGGGCGTCAGGCGCGACCCCGCCTGAAATCCTGCGATGGCGCGTTCAGCCTGACAACAAGGCCTGCAGCTTCATGGAGTTCTGGTTGCCCGGTCAGGCGGCAGCAGAGTCGCAACCCGACATCGCGATCAGGATTACCACGCCCACGAAAGAGAGAAGTCCGTGGATCAGGGGCAACCAGAACTGGGAATGGCGCGTGTCGGGCGAGACGCGGTTCTTTGCGGCCTACGATAAGGCGGTCGGAGGGCGATCCCGGATATTTCTTGCCATGGCCCCCACCGCGGAGCACCGAAGTCCGCCGCGCACCGTGCCGTCCGGAACGTGGCTGATCGAACTCAGGAACGAGGGCGAGGCCACGACCGGCGATGTCTGGATCCAGCGTGGCGACACGCCGTTCGGCTATCCGTTGTCGGGACGGCAATCCCGATTTGATGACGAAAACTATGTGCGCTTCGATCTGGCCGGACGACCAAAGCAGGACGACGACATTGGCAGCCCGATCCGGAGGGAAAGCACGATCAATGCGATCGCGACCGGAACGCAGACCATTGTTGTTGGCGCATATCGCGGCAGCGACAGGACGGTGAGTGAATATTCTTGCGGGGGTGGACGCTCGGCAGCGCCGGGGCGACAGCCCATCCGCAGTCCCGATGCGTCGGCAGTCGCAGACGATACGTCTGTTTACAGGAATCTTCTCGCGGCGGGAACGCGCAGCGGGTCGGTTGTGGCGATGAACGGGACGAGTGTCGCGGCTCCGCAGGTCACGCGATCGATCTGGGAACTGATGCTCGAGCAGAAGGCTTGCGATCGCCCGGATATCCAGCGCATCGCACGTGCCGCAGATGCAAAAGCACCGGCGCCGGGATCGCCACCCGCGACGCGGATCGGCGCCGGCCGGCTCGGCCGAGGCGACCGGCGGAACAGGTTCTGATCTCTCGACCAGCCAGGGAGAGAGGATCACGCGATGTCGAAAGCGCGGGCAGCGGGATCGATCAGCCAGCAGGCGGTGATCCGCGCGAACGATATTTTCAGCGGCCTCCCGTCCGAAACGGTGACCCCGCTGTTTCGTCGCGCATCGTTTCAGACGTTCGAACGTGGCGACACCATCTTCCGACGTGGTGATCCCGGGACGCATCTGTGTGGGGTTGTGACGGGATCGGTGCGGATGTGTGCCTCCTCGTCCGACGGCAAGAGCCTGGTTTTGAACCTGATCGGGGCCGGTCAGACATTTGGTGAAATCGCTGTCCTGGACGGCCTCGACCGGACCACCGACGCCATCGCGAACAGTGATTGCGAGATCTGGAAAATTGCTCGTCGCGATCTGCTGCCGCTGGTCAGGACCGATCAGGCTCTGGCGGCAAAGTTCATCGATCTGCTATGCGCGCGCCTGAGATGGACCAGCGAGCATCTGGAGGAGGTCATCCTTCACGGTCTCGAGGCGCGCCTCGCTCATATCGTCGTCAAACTCGCGACGCGCAATCCGCGCACGGGTGACGATCCCGTGGTGGACATGACCCAGCAGAATGTCAGTGAAATGGTGGGGATGTCGCGGGAGCGCGTCAACAAGATCATATCCGTCTGGGCCGCGCTCGACCTCGTTCTGGTCAGGAACCGCATGCTCGTTCTTCGCGACACAGAAGCATTGATGAAAATTGCCGGAGAGCAGGAGGAGACTGATGGTCTTCATCCTGCGAGAGGATCCTGACCTGTTGCGAAACGGCAGGGATCGCTCCTCGCGCGGCTCCGACAAGGGCGCTCTCAAGGAGCGGCCGCCAGATAGACCTCGCCGAGGAGAGACGAGTTCGACCATGGCACCTGCTTGCCTTTGGTCGAGGCGACCACTTCGGAACGCACCCGTGTCAGCATCTGCTGCAGCTCCAGACCCGGCGTGATGATGTGACGTGCGAGTGCTATCGTAAACGGGCTGCCGGCTCCTTCGCCATCGAGTGCGACTTGTCCTGGCGCCGTTGCAAATGCGATCAGCGTTCCCGCCCCGAGCGTTCCGCCGCTGCTCAATCCGGACTGCGGGGCGAGCCCGGAGCGGATCGCAACCGAACGGGCAGTACCGGAGGCAACGGATGTCCCGGATGTCAACGGATTATCGCGGCAGGCGTCGAGCACGATCACATTGGCGCGCAGCCTGTCGTCCAGGCCTGCCATGATGAAATCGAGATCGATCAGGTCGTCGGTGATGCTCTTGCCGTTCGTCAGCTGCGCGTCGACCGGGACGAGATAGTTCTTTCCATCGATCTGCATGCCGTGCCCTGCAAAGTAGATCAATGTCACCTTCGCGTGGGGAGCCTTCGCCAGAAATCCCTTTACCGCGCGACGCATCGCATCGCTGGTCATGTCGACCTCTTCCGTGGTGTCGAAGCCGATGCTGCGCAATTCCTGGGCGATCCGCCGGGCATCCTTCGGCGGATTGGGGAGCGCATTGGCCACGCTATAGGTCCCGTTGCCGATCACCAAGGCCAGTTTCTGCATCGGCGCTGTAGTGACTGCTGGCGATGTGGCGACGTCCTGCTGCTCGCTGTTCAGGACCGCGAGACGGGCAGCCGCAATCTTCTGTTGCCTCGTTGCATCGATGATGGGGCTACCAGCTTTGTTGGTGAAGCGGATCGATTTGGGCTGTTCGAGGGCACGCGCATATGCCTCGCGGGCCCTGGCAAGGTCATGGTTGCTCTCGGCGAGCTGGCCCTGTGCGACGTAGATCTCGGCGACGCGCTTGTCGAGCGCCAGCGCACGCATCAACTCGGCCTGGGCGTCCTTCGCGCGTCCCAGAATGCGGTAAGTGATTGATCGGCCCGTATAGGCGCTCAGCTCGGTTGGATCGAGTTTCAGGGCGGCGTCATATTCCTTCAACGCTCCGTCGGAGTCCCCTTTGTCGCGCAGGATATCACCACGCAAGGTACGGGCGGGCGCGAAACGCGGTGCAAGCCTGATGCAGGCATCGACGTCGTTGAGCGCCTGCTCGAAGGCTCCGAGGACCCGATGGATACCCGCGCGCGACCCGTGAGACCCGAACTGGCGACCGTCCAGGGCAATCGACATATCCAGATCAGCCAATGCTGCCTGATAGTCTTGTTTCTGCGTGTGGGCCCAGCCGCGATAGGCGAGATATTTGGCCTTGTCAGCTGCCGAAATCCGCCGGCCACTCTGCAGGATATCCGTACACGCTTTCATTTTGACATCGGCGTCGCTGCTCTGAGTGCAGGCCGCATCGGCGCTGGTCGCATGTGTGGGCGATGCACCCAGGATCACCAAGCAGCTCATCAGCAGCGGCAGCATATGTCGAAAACGATGCATGCTTGTCCTTGTAATATCCCGTCAGGAGAAATCCGTGCCGGAGCGGTTGCACGCCCACGACCCCCAGGGATTCAAAGCACAGATCGCCCGTCCTTTCCATGAAGGAGCTTTGACGCAGGCTGATGCACGCGCGGCTTCCGCAGCCAAGCGTCAACCTTCGTGTACACTGGCACGCGAAAGCCTCGTTGCTCTCCATTACCCGTAAATGGCGCAAAGCGTTAGCGCGTTGACGTAGAAGTCGCCTGAGCAGGCTTCGGACTGGCGCGGCGCGGAATCATGGCGATGATGACCAATACGGCCGTAGTGACGGCGAACGTAATCGTCAGCGGGCTTGACACAAAGATCGCGAGATCGCCGTCGGAGATCGCCAGTGCCTGGCGAAGCGAGCGTTCGAAAACCCCGCCAAGAACATAGGCGAGGATGACGATGCCCAGGTCATAGCCGTAGCGGCGCAGAATATAACCGACCACGCCGAACAGAACCGCCAACAAGACGTCCATTGCAGCGCTGTTGGTGGAATAAACACCCACCAGGCAGACGATCAAGATAATCGAGGCGAGCCAGGCGCGGGGCACCTCGAGAATGCGGACGAACAGACCCACCAACGGAAGATTAAGTATCAGCAGCATGACATTCCCGACATACATGCTTGCGACGACGCCCCAGAAAATTTCAGGTTGTCTTTCAATAATCGTCGGCCCAGGTGCGACGCCGTGGATCATGAATGCGCCCAGCAGCAACGCGGTGATCGCGTTGGCGGGGACGCCCATGCAGAGAAGCGGCACAAAGGCGCCGGCAGTGCCGGCATTGTTCGCCGCCTCGGGGCCGGCAAGGCCTTCCACGGCGCCTTTTCCAAACTCATCGGGATTCTTCGAGAGCTTTCGTTCCATCGCATAGGACAGGAAGGTCGCGAGCACAGCGCCGCCGCCGGGGATCAGTCCGACAAGAAAACCCAGGAAGGTGCCACGCACGACCGGTGCTGCGGAACGCCGCGCTTCGTCGCGATTTGGCATGAATTGCAGGAAGCCTGTGGGCGCCGCCAATACCTGCATCTTTTCCGGCTTCTGGAGCGCCATGGAGAGAACCTCGGAAATTCCGAACAGGCCGATCGCGAGTGGCACGAGGTCTATGCCGCCAGCCAGATGGAAGACCCCGAAAGTGAGACGGGGCGTGGCAGCCATCGGATCGGACCCGACTGCCCCCAACAACAGGCCGAAAGCTGCCATCAGAAGCGCCTTGAGTTTGGATCCGCTCGAGAAATACGTCACCAGCGATATGCCCGACAGCATCACCATGGCGTATTCGGCGGGCCCGAAGGCCAGGACCCACCGGGACAAGGGGGGTGACAGGTAGGAGATCGCCACCACGCCAATGGTGCCCGCGAAAAATGAGCCGAAGGCAGCGATGCCAAGAGCCGCGCCTGCACGCCCCTTCCGTGCCATCTCATAGCCGTCGAGGCACGTGACCACCGACGAAGCTTCGCCGGGGATCCTCATCAGCACCGACGTGATCGTGCCGCCATAGGCAACGCCGTAGTAAATGCCGGACAGCATGATGATCGCGGAGGTAACGTCCATCTTGTAGGTGATGGGCAACAGGATCGCGATCGTTGTCAGCGGGCCGAGGCCAGGCAGGATGCCGACGACGGTGCCGAGAAAAACGCCGATGAAACAATAGGCGAGCGTTGCCGGCTGGAAGACGGTGGCGAAGCCACCCATCAGGTTTTCCATTACAGCAATCCCGCTGAACGCATGAGTGTTCGAAGGGCGAGGTCCGGGGCTTTCTCGGGAAGGCTGACATTCAACAGCCAGCCGAAACCAATCTGGCCGACCGCGGCCACCGAAAACGCCGTGATCAGTGATGCACGCCAGTTCACGCGTTCAGCGAAACGCATGATGGTGATCACGACGACAATGGACGTCACGACGAAGCCGGCCCACCAGCATCCGGCAACCAGCAACGCAAGAGCCAGAAGATAGATGTGAAACACACGTCGCTCTTCCGGGCGTGCATGGCCATAGCGCGGCACGGCATTGTCATCGTCAACACTTGATGAGGGCTCTTCGTTATCCACGAAGAACATCACAACAGCCAACACCATGGCGATGATGGCAATGACCTGAGGATAGAACCCTGTTCCCGGGCCGTCGAAACCCCAGCGTGGGAGCAGGGAGGCCTGCCAGTAAGCCGCTGCTGCGGCGACGAGTAGTCCAAGCGCGGTCCAGCGCGATCCGGTCATCCGCATTGGACCGGTCAGCGCGTTTTCATGCCGGATTCGGTCATGATCTGGATGAAGAGCGGCTCCATCTCTTTCATGTATTTGTGAAAGTCCGCGCCGCTGCGGTAGGAGGGCGCCACGCCGAGCTTATCGAGCTGGTCGAGGACTTCCGGATCCTTCAGAGCGATCTCGTAGGCCTTCTCCATGCGATCTCGGATAGCTGGATCGACGCCGCGCGGAAATGCATACCCCATCGGGCCGATACTGATGAAATTGTAGCCGAGTTCACGCAGGGTCGGAACATTGGTGTAATTCGGCCAACGCTCGGACGACGTTGACGCGAGCAACCGCAGCGCGCCGGAGTCGAGTTGCGGCTTCATCTCGGTATAGCTCTGCAGCGTGATGTCGACATGACCGCCGACGGCCTGCAACACTGATTCAGAGCCGCCGGCGAATACAATCCAGCGTAGATTGGCGCCATTGAACTTGTTCAATTGAAACATCGGCAGCACATTGTTCGGACTTGTCGAACTGTAGGTCAGTCGCTTCTGTTTCGATTTCGCGATCATGTCCTCGATGCTGGTGATGGGCGAATTCTTCGCAACGCCGATGCCGTAGCGCAACTCGGTCGCCTGGGCGATGAGGTCGAACGCGTCCCATGCCTTGAACGGGACATCCATCATGTGCGGGGCGGTGAGGTAGGTCGAAGAGCCGACAAGCCCCATCGTGTAGCCATCCGGGGCGCTGCGGGCCAGTTCGGCCGGTCCTAGCTGCCCGGCAGCACCTGGGATGCTCTTGACCACGACCGTGACACCCAGGGTTTTCTCGATGTTTCGCGCGATTGCACGCGCTGTCAGCTCGGTCGCAGATCCCGGAGGAAAATTGTTGATGAGGGTGATCTCTTTACGAGGCCAGTCGGTCGCTGCATTTGCAGACACGATCGAAATGAAGCTGGGGCCGAACAGCGCGAGTAGTGTCGCAAGACATCGAAGGCGAAAAATTCGCATCCCGTTTCTCCCTGCATTCTTTTTTATTTATTCCTTCGAATGTAGGGGGCGGTCGTTGTGAGTGTCAATGGACGTTGTCTGCTACACTGAATGCTATCTGTGTTGCGTTGCATCCGACATCACAAGGCTTGCTCACCTGTGCGATCAGATCTGCACGCGCAGATAATTCGGCTTGATGAGCGCTCTCATCCCGCGTCGCTCGACTTGCGCCGACGACGTTATTCTGTAGCGGCACCCTGAAAATAAGCACGTGAGTTTTCACTTCACGTCACGCTGGGTCGTGCCGGTCCATGCTGCGGTCTCGACTGAGAGCTTCTTTGAGCGCCTCGTCGTTTTCCAGTGTGCATCTTGACGCACGGACGCCGTCAGCCGTGCCTCGCGTCGTGGGAGTGACCTGAGTGAAAGGCATATGCATGGCTACCGGCCAGGAGGGGGCTCGGCCACTCGGCGCATTGATCAGAATCTGACGCACACCGCCGCCGTCCGGTTCCGCGACATCGGCGCTGTGCGCCGTTACCGGCTCGCTGCGTTCGCCAATATCCGCAGATGTCACACGTCTGACCAAGGCCGGGATGTAGGCCGCTGTGGCCGGCCTGTATCTGCAGGTGACTCGCGCGGGCGCCAAATCGTGGATCTTCCGGTTTTCGCTTATGCGAGCTGTCCGGAGGTGGCCAGGCTCGCTGTCCGCCGTCTTGTTCGCCTGAGCGGGCACACTTGACCGCTCTGGACCACGCTGCCTGCCAAGGCGAGGTGGTTGTTGCGACCGGAAACCTATGACACCATCCAGGTCGTGTCCTTTATCATCACGGATTTCTATGCCGCTTCGGAAGCACCCTTGGGAAGACTTGTCGGATGACGAGTTGCTAGAACAACGCTTCAGTAGTCTGAGGGTGACGATCAAAGGCACTTGGCTTGAGGATTGTATTGCCACTTTGCATGAAGAGCTGAAGGATCGCAGCATCCGGCTTCGGCCGCATGTATGGATCTCAAGTGAATGGTTCAGCCCGGCACATGTGCCAGGCGTTGCCATCCCGTTCTATCTCGCCCATCCCCGCCTCATGAAACTCGAAAAGAAAATGATGCTTGAGGCCGAGGGCAGTACCCGGCCAGAGTGTATGGCCATTCTCCGTCACGAGACGGGTCATGCCGTGCAGCATGCCTACCAATTGCAACGCCGCCGACGGTGGCAGCAACTGTTCGGCCTATCGTCCAAGCGCTATCCACTTTACTACCGTCCAAATCCGGCCAGCCGTCACTACGTCCAGCACCTTAGGCGCTGGTACGCACAGAGCCATCCAGACGAGGATTTCGCAGAAACATTTGCGGTGTGGCTGCGACCACGGTCGAACTGGCGAACCCGCTACGCGGGCTGGCCGGCGCTGAAAAAACTCGAATATGTAGATGAGCTGATGAGCGAGATTGCTGGCGAAAAGCCGTTGGTCACGACACGGGCGCGTGTCGACCCTCTGTCCAGGCTGAGCCAAACGCTTAGCGCGCATTATGAGACAAAGCAGGCATTCTACGCTTTCACGCCGCCAAAGACTTATGACCGCGACCTCAAGCGCCTTTTCTCAGCCGATCCGCGCCATCGACGCACTCAACCGGCGGCTTCCTTTATCAGGCGGCACCGCGCGCAAGTCAGGCAGATAGTTGCGCGATGGACAGGCGAGAACCAGCTCACGCTCGACGCCGTTCTAGACGACATGATTTCACGCTGCCGCGAGCTTGATCTGCGCGCCTCAGGAGCCGAACAACAACTGGTGCTCAATTTTACCATTCTTCTAACGGCCAAGACCATGCACGCGTTGTTCGGTCCGTCCAGGCGCAAATGGATCGCACTATGAGGCGGCTGCGCGTGCTCGTTCTCATGCATCCCGATTGCGTGCCGCCGGACTCAACCGATGGCTACAGCGCCCAGGAGATCAATCTCTGGAAGACGGAATTTGACGTCGTCAGCACCCTGCGTGCGGCCGGCCACAATGTTCGTCCGCTTGCCGTGCAAGAGGAAATCCGGCCGATACGCGATGAGGTCGAGAATTTCAAACCTCATGTTGTTTATACGTTGCTGGAAGAATTTCACTACGCGACCACGTTTGACCAGCACATCGCAAGTCTTCTTGAGCTGATGAGGGTTCCGTATACGGGCTGTAACTCGCGCGGCCTGATTCTGGCGCGTGGCAAGGACCTGTCCAAGACGCTGGTGCAGAATCGCCGGATCGCGGTGCCGGCCTTTGGCGTGTTTCCGATGCATCGCAAGGTCAAACGTCCTGCGCGGCTCGCTCTGCCCTTGATCGTCAAGAGTCTCAGCGAAGATGGATCCAATGGGATCTCGCAAGCCTCGATCGTTGATACCGACGAGAAGCTTGCGGAGCGCGTCGCCTTTGTTCATGAGCGGCTCCAGACGGCCGCGATCGCCGAGCAGTACATCGAGGGCCGTGAGCTTTATGTGGGTGTACTCGGCAATAACCGATTGCGTGCCTTGCCGGTATGGGAGCTGAAATTCGGCAATCTGGGAGGGCAAGGCGCTCGTCAGATCGCGACCGAAAAGGCCAAACACGATACCGACTATCAGGAGCGCGTCGGCATTGTCGATGGTCCGGCTGATGATCTCGGACCAGAAGTGATAACGCGCATCCAACGGACCGCAAAACGCATATACCGAATATTGGGCCTAGACGGGTATGCACGCATAGACTTTCGCTTGTCTGCGGACGGCACGCCATATTTCATTGAAGCAAACCCCAATCCTGAGATCGCGAAAAGCCAGGAGTTTGCGAAAGCGGCCCTGCATGACGGTATGGATTATACGAGCTTGCTGCATCGTATTCTGGCCTTAGGGATCAGCCGGGCGAAAGCGGGCGCGTCAGTCGGCTAACGAGGGCAGGCGAAACTGGCATGCCATCCGGATGCTCGGCGGGAGGCTTCGGGAGATTCGCCTGCCAAGAGGCTTTCCCCACTGCCAAATGCAAATGGAGTTCGCCGTAGCGGTCTTGGATCAATGTCGTGGCTGCCCGCAGGCGTGCCAGTTTCTTTTACATCTGCGCGATCGCTTCTACCGTTAGGCCTTCGAGCCGCTTAGCGGCTGCGCCAGACGGCTCACGCCATTTCCCGCCACCAGGGATGATCTGACCGGCGCGCGGAAGGCGCTTCGCCACTGACGCTCGTCCCGCGGCCTCCATTCTTGATCCAGAGCAATCTCCCGCCCGGCGCGATGGCATAAAAGTCAATTGCGCAGGGGTGGTGGCCATGGTGTAACCGGCTCCAGCACCGTTTAGATCGACTCAAGGGTATGCTGGAACCCATTGATGGCCTTATGGTTTGTCTTCGCCTTGATGACCGCTGCGGCGACTTTCGCCGTGCTGCTGCCGCTTGGCCGCAAGGGCCCGGTCGCCGACGGTACCGATGTCGCGGTCTATAAGGACCAACTCGCCGAAGTCGGACGCGATGTCGCAGCCGGGCTGATCGGCCCATCCGAAGCCGAGGCGGCGCGAGTTGAGATCGGTCGGCGGCTGCTTGCCGCTGCGGATGCCGACGGCAAGAGCACTGCCGGCAGTGCGCCGGGGATGCGCAAGGCGGTGTCGCTGGTGGCGCTGTTCGGGCTGCCGCTGATCGCCATCGGGGCCTATCTGCCGCTTGGCTCGCCCGCCATGCCCGACATGCCGCTGGCCGCACGTCAGCAGAGCCCCGATCCCAATCAGTCCGTGATGAGCCTGATCGCGCAGGTCGAGGCGCATCTCGAGAAGAACCCTACCGATGCGCGTGGCTGGACCGTGTTGGCACCGGTACTGGCGCGGATCGGGCGGCATGACGACGCCGTGCGCGCCTATCGCAACATCATCGCCTATGGCGGCGACAGCGCTGCCAACCGCGCCGATCTCGGCGAGGCGCTGACCATGGCGGCCAATGGCGTGATCACGGCTGAAGCCAAGACGGAATTCGACCGCGCCGTGGCGCAGGACGCCGACGAGGTGAAGGCGCGCTATTTCCTCGGCCTTGCCGCCGAGCAGGATGGCCGCAATGCCGACGCGGCGGTGATCTGGCGCGACATGCTGGAGAAGGCCCCGGCCGATGCACCCTGGCGCCCGGTGGTGACCGCAGCACTGGCGCGTGTCGGCGGCAAGGGGCCGGATCTGCCGGCGCTGCCGCAGGAGACGGTCGCTGCTGCGCAGGACATGACCAGCGAGGATCGCAACGCGATGATCCAGGGCATGGTCGATCGCCTGGCGACACGCCTGAAGCAGGATGGCAGCGATGTCGATGGATGGCTGCGTCTGGTGCGCGCCTATCTCGTGCTGGGCGACCGCGACAAGGCGAAGGGCGCCTTGAGTGATGCGCGGCAGGCTGTCGGCAGTGACGGTGAGCGGCTGCGCAAGCTGAATGATAGTCTTAAAGACTCCGGATTGGACGGATAGTCGCCATGACACGCAAGCAGCGACGGATGACGATGATCGGTGGTGCGCTCGCGATCCTTGCGATCGCGGCCGGCCTCGTGCTGAATGCCCTGCGCGACAGCATCGTGTTCTTTTCGACGCCGACCATGGCGGCGGAGAAGCAGATTCCGGCCGGCAAGCGGTTTCGTCTAGGCGGCATGGTGGAGCAGGGGTCGCTATCGCGCGGCGACAATCTCGCCGTGAGTTTCAAGGTGTCGGACGGCGGCACAACACTGCCGGTGAACTTCAAGGGCATCCTGCCGGACCTGTTCCGCGAGGGGCAGGGCGTCGTCGCCGAAGGAGCGCTCGATGCCAATGGCGTGTTCAAGGCCGACACCGTGCTCGCCAAGCATGACGAGACATACATGCCGAAGGAAGTGGCCGACGCGCTGAAGAAGCAAGGCCGCTGGAAGGAAGGCGAGGGCGGCAAGCCCGTGGTCTCGCAGGACACCAGTGCAAGTTCGACCAATACCAAGCCGAGCGTGACGCAATGATTGCAGAAGCCGGACATTATGCGCTGATCCTGGCACTCGCGCTGGCGCTGATCCAGTCGACGGTGCCGATGGTCGGCGCGCAGCTGCGCGACACCGCGCTGATGAACGTCGCGCGCTCCACGGCGCTGGCGCAGTTCCTGTTTTGCGGTCTGTCGTTCCTGGCGCTGACCACGCTCTATGTCGCGTCGGATTTCTCCGTCGCCAACGTGTTCCAGAATTCGCATTCGGCCAAGCCGCTGCTCTACAAGATCACCGGCGTGTGGGGAAACCACGAAGGCTCGATGTTGCTCTGGGTGGCGATCCTGGCTTTCTTCGGCGCGCTGGTCGCAACGTTCGGCAATAACCTTCCGCTGTCGTTGCGCGCCCATGTGCTGGCGGTGCAGGGCTGGATCGCGGCGGCGTTCTATGTGTTCATCCTCGCCACCTCGAACCCGTTCCTGCGCATGGCGCAGGCGCCGCTGGAAGGCCGCGATCTCAATCCGGTGCTGCAGGATATTGGCCTCGCCGTGCATCCGCCGATGCTCTATCTCGGCTATGTCGGCTTCTCCATCTCGTTCTCCTTCGCCGTCGCCGCGCTGATCGAAGGCCGCATCGATGCCGCCTGGGCGCGCTGGGTGCGGCCATGGACGCTGGTGGCGTGGATCTTCCTCACCCTCGGCATCGCGATGGGCTCCTACTGGGCCTATTACGAGCTCGGCTGGGGGGGGTGGTGGTTCTGGGACCCGGTCGAGAACGCGTCGCTGATGCCGTGGCTGTCGGGCACCGCGCTGCTGCATTCAGCCATCGTCATGGAGAAGCGCAACGCGCTGAAGGTCTGGACCGTGCTGCTCGCGATCCTCACTTTCTCGCTGTCGCTGCTCGGCACCTTCCTGGTGCGCTCGGGCGTGCTCACCTCGGTGCATGCCTTCGCCACCGATCCCTCGCGCGGCGTGTTCATTCTCGTCATCCTCTGCCTGTTCATCGGCGGGAGCCTGACGCTGTATCTGTGGCGGGCGTCGTCGCTGAAGCAGGGCGGGCTGTTCGCGCCGATCTCGCGCGAGGGCGCATTGGTGCTGAACAACCTGTTCCTCACCACGGCCTGCGCCACCGTGTTTGTCGGCACGCTGTATCCGCTCGCATTGGAAATGCTGACCGGCGACAAGATCTCGGTGGGCGCGCCGTTCTTCAATCTCACTTTCGGCCCGCTGTTCGTGCCGCTGCTGCTGGCGGTGCCGTTCGGCCCGATGCTGGCCTGGAAGCGGGGCGACATCCGCGGCGTGGCGCAGCGTCTGCTGGCCGCTGGGATCGCGGCGCTGCTCACCATCGCGCTGGTCTGGGCCTGGACCACGGGCGGCGCGGCGCTGGCGCCGCTGGCGATCGGGCTTGCGGTGTTCGTCATTCTCGGCGCCATCACCGATATCGCCGAGCGCATCACGCTGTTCCGGCAGCCATTCGCCACGTCGCTGCGCCGTGCGGCTGGCCTGCCGCGCGCGGCATGGGGCACGTCCTTCGCCCATGCCGGGCTTGGCATCGCGCTGATCGGCATCGTCTGCGAGACGACATGGAATACGGAATTCATCGGCACGCTGAAGCCGAATGACGTGGCTAAGCTTGCCGGCTATGAGCTGACGCTGAAGGAGATCACCCAGCGCCAGGGGCCGAACTATCGCGAGAGCATCGCGCGTTTTCGCATCACACAGAATGGCGACGAGATCGGCGAGATGGTGCCGTCGAAGCGAAGTTTCTCGGCGCGCCAGACGGCGACGACGGAAGCGGCACTGCTGTCGCGCGGCGCGAGCCAGCTCTACATCTCGCTGGGTGATGACACGACCACGGGCGCAGTCGCCGTGCGCATGTATCACAAGCCGCTGGTGCTGATGATCTGGTGGGGACCGGTGCTGATGGCGCTGGGCGGCGTGCTCTCGCTGTCCGATCGCCGGCTGCGCGTCGGCGCGCCAAAGCCGGCAAAGGCGTCGCGCGCGTTGCAGGCGGCGGAGTAGGGTGATGCGGCGGATCGCGGTCAGTGTCCTGGCTTTCGCGCTGCTCGCAAGCGCGCCCGCTCATGCGGTGCAGCCCGACGAAATCATGCAGGATCCGGCGAAGGAAGCGCGGGCGCGCAACCTCTCCAAGGAGCTGCGCTGCATGGTCTGCCAGAATCAGTCCATCGACGACTCCGATGCGCCATTGGCGCGCGACCTGCGCATCCTCGTGCGCGAGCGCCTCGCTACCGGCGAGAGCGACAAGCAGGTGCTGGATTTCCTGGTGGCCCGCTATGGCGAATTCGTCCTGCTGCGGCCGCGGCTGGAATGGCACACTCTGCTGCTGTGGTTGCTGACGCCGCTGGTGCTGATCGGCGGGGCCTTTGCGCTCTGGTGGCACAATCGACGCCGCAATGAGCGCAGCAATGCGGAGAGTGTCACGACACTCACGGCGGATGAAGAGGCGCGCATCGAGCGTCTGCTCGGCGCGCAGGAGAAGCCGAACTGAGCGCTGGGTTGACATAAGTCATCCCGGTTTTGCGCTTGCTACTTTATCAGTTCTTGACGTTTCTCTGGAACAATCGCGCCGCGTTCAATCACGATCATGGCCGGTGCGATGTTCTCTGATAGCAATCTCACGATCCGTTTTCTGGTGATATCAGTTGTCGCTGCGCTGCTCGTGCTGCTGGCCTTTGGTGGCGGTACCGGCTTTGTCGCGGTGCTGTATCTCAACAGCGAGATCACGCGGCTGTCGTCGCAATTTGGCGCGCTCAGCGGCGAGAGCCGCGACCAGGCGATGCAGATCTATCAGCAGGCACAGGCCGCGTTTTCGTATTTCCTGATCGCCTGCGCGGCGATCGGTCTGCTGGCCTCGATCGTCTGCGTCACGACCTATTTCATGGTTCGCAACGGGATCATGGCGCCGCTCGCCGCCATCGTGCATGCGATGCGCGAAGTGGCTGACCAGAAATACGACACCTTCATTCCGGGTTCGGGGAAGACCAACGAGATCGGCCTGTTGGCGGCTGCGCTGGAGGTTTTCAGGACGAACGGCATCGAGCGTGAGCGCCTGACGGCGCAGGAGCTGACCGACGCGAAGCACAAAGGCGAGCGCGTCGCCTATCTGGATCAGACCATCCAGCGGTTCAATGCGCAGGTGACCAATGTGGTGAACACTGTTGCGCTCTCGGCAACCCATCTGCAGAGCAATGCCGAAGCCTTGTCGCAGGCGGCCAATGATACGACCTCGAAGGCCAATGCGGTGGCGGATGCGGCGGGGCAGGCCAGCAGCAGCGTGCAGACGGTGGCCGGCGCAACGGAGGAGATGACGACGTCAATCGGCACCATCAGCCGCCGTGTCACCGATGCGACCCATCGTGCCGAGGGCGTTGCGACCCAGGCGCGCAAGAGCCGCGACACCATCCACACGCTGTCGGAGGCCGCCGACAAGATCGGCGCCGTGGTGCAGCTGGTGCAGGCGATCGCCTCGCAGACCAATCTGCTGGCGCTGAATGCCACCATCGAAGCCGCGCGGGCAGGCGAGGCCGGCAAGGGCTTCGCCGTGGTCGCCTCCGAGGTGAAGAACCTTGCGGATCAGACCCGCAAGGCAACCGAGGAAATCTCCCAGCAGGTCGGCAATATCCAGGGCATCACCAATGAGACGCGTGATGCGATCGACGGCATTTCCAACACCATTGCCGAGATCAGCGAGATCATGACCGGCATCGAGATCGACACCGCGCAGCAGCGCAATGCCACCCAGGACATTGCACGCAGCGTCCAGGATGCGGCGCGCGGCACGCTGGACGTCTCCAATCACATCGTCCAGATCTCGTCGACCTCGTCCGAGACCGGCCGCATGGCCGGCGACGCCCGCGACGCCGCCGTCGATCTGTCGCGACAGGCGGAAATCCTCAAGCGCGATGTGGACGGATTCATCGCGAGCGTGAAGGCGATGTAGTCGGGTTGGCAGGTGAGGGGAGGGAAGCTGGCCTTCTTGTGGAATTGATCGGCCCGCTCGATGTCAGACATTGCGGCTGGCCATCAATGACCAGTACGCTAAACTGTTGTGATCTCCCACACGTCGTCGGATGAAGTTGCGGTTATCCCTCAATTCTTCATCATTTGGCCAGGCACGCGTTCGCACAGCAACTGAAACACGGTCGCATCGGCGATGATGGCGCGATCGCAACAGTTGGCCATGCAGCTTGATTTGCTGCGTATCCTTCCGCAGGCCCAACACTGTCTCCTCCGTGCCGGCCGCTGCGAGCTGGCGATGCAGCTCGTCATACTTGACAAGGGAGCGTCATGGCGGGCCCCTCTCGACAGGAGAGAGGGAACCCGGCAACCTGTAGCTATGAAACGCGAAGACATTTACTTGATCACCGCCCTTGCTGTGCTCGCCGCTCTCTGCGGGGGCAGTTATTGGCTGGGTCTCTTCTTGCCGGCGCTCGCCGTTATCACCAAGGAGAACGGCTATGTTGAATGGCTGGGTTTCTTTGGCAATCTGATCGGAGCCGGCGTTACCCTTCTCGCTGCGGGGACTGCTTGGTTCGCGGTTCAGCGCCAGATTGAGGCAAATCGTGTTTCTGACGCGAGCCGTGAGGCCCGCGAGAAGGCCCGTGACGACGCCATTCAACGTGACGCCATTTTCGCGGCTAAGACTATCTTGGGGCATCCGATGGTGATGGCAGGCACCGCTTCGGGCTGGATTCTCTCTTATGAAAATTCGGCCGAAAAGCTGGCCGCAAAAGGAATGCCCTGGGCGCTGATACGCGTAGAACTGGGAGTCAAAGAAAGTGCGATCAAAGGGACCTTTGCCTAGCTAGAGTCGCTGCTCTCGCACTTCGCTATCGAACAAGTTGCGTTGCAACTGACCGGCAGGGAGAAATTCACCTTTCTGAGGGTTATTACGACAACCAAGGCGGTCTGCTCCAATCATGCTTACTTGGAGCCATTCGAGACCGATGATGCGTATGTTGGCCTGCTGAAGACCAACATCGGATATTTTTCCCGACTTGGAGATTACTTGAAAGATTTCGATCCCAATCTCGCAAAAAGCTATCAAGAGAGGTGTCGCCAGACTGCTGCAGTTTCTCGCGACAGACGCTAGTTGGCCGAGTTGCGTGATGCTGTATTGACGTCTTCGAGCAGAGCCGAGGCCTTGGCTTTGCTGTCGGGTGTTTGGCAGTAGCCCTGCCTCCATTGCGTTTCGATGTGGATGGTTACGGTTGGTCCTCAATCGCCAGTCCGCTCAATACTTCGCTTAGCTTCTCGTGCAGTCTTAACGACCGATGTGCCGTAGATTCATCATCTTAACGAGCAAGAGCCGTTATCGTTAGACTTCGTCAGTTTTAGCGGACTGGTGATTGAGGGTCTCCCGTTAACAAGCTTAAGCACAAAAAAGGGGCTCCCTTCGAGGGGGCTTCCATTTCGGCGCTTGTGTCCTTCGTTGCCGGCGTCATCGCGGGTCAAACTGACGCAGTCTCACGCCATCCCTGCCAGGATCTTGTCCAGTGTCACCGGGAGTTCGCGGATGCGGACGCCGCAGGCATTGTAGACGGCGTTGACGACGGCGGCATTCGCACCGCAATTGCCGAGTTCGCCGATGCCCTTGATCCCGAGCGGATTGCCCTTGTCGTCATCCTCGTCGAGGAAGATGGCATCGATATCAGGAATGTCCGCATGCACGGGTACCTGATATTCGGCGAGGTCGTGATTGACGAAATGACCGTAGCGGGGATCGAGCATCGCGGCTTCCGTCAGCGCCGAGCCGACGCCCCAGATCATGCCGCCGATCATCTGCGAGCGCGCGGTCTTCGGATTGAGGATCTTTCCCGCAGCAAAGACGCCGAGCATGCGGCGGAGCCGCACTTCGCCTGTGTCCATATCAACGGCGACTTCGGCGAAATGCGCGCCATAGGCGTGCTGCGAGAATGTCTTGTAGGTCTCGCCGCGCGCAGCAGAGCCGTTAGCCTCCAGGCCACCGGGCGATGTCAGCGCAATCAAGTCGGCAAGAGGTGCCGAACGCTCGCCGAATGTCACGTTCGCCTGTTGGAATCTGGCCTGCGCCGCGTTGGTGCCGCGCAATGGTGAAGCCTCGTGGGACACCGCAGCCTCGGCAATCTTCTGGCAGAGTGCGAGGCAGGCATTGTGGACGGCGGTGCCCGAACTCGCGGCGCCCCATGAGCCGCCGGAGCCGGGGCTGCGCGGCAGGCTGCTGTCGCCGAGCTCGACGGTGACCGCTGCGAGCGGCACTCCCAGGCGTTCGGCCGCGATCTGCGTAAGGATCGTATAGGTGCCGGTGCCGATGTCGGTCATGTCGGTCTGCACCGTGACCCTGCCGCTGCGGTCGATGGCGACACGGGCCTGGGCAGGGCCGATGTAATTCGGGCGCATGGCGCCGGCCATGCCGATGCCGATCAGCTTGCGGCCATCGCGCCGCGTGCCGGCTGTGGCTGAGCGCTGCGCCCAGCCGAAGCGTTTTGCGCCCTCGCGCATGCAGGCGATCAGGTTGCGGCTCGAAAACGGCACGCCGGTTTCCGGATCGCGGTCCGGCTCGTTGCGGACGCGGAAGTCGATCGGGTCAAGCTTCAGTCTCTCGGCCATCTCGTCCATGGCGCATTCGAGCGCAAGCAGGCCCGATGCTTCGCCCGGTGCGCGCATCCATTCACCGCGATTGGTATCGACGCGAACGAGGCGATGTGTCGTGCGCCGCGTGTCCGAGGCATAGAAGGAGCGCGAGACCACCGCGCTCTGCTCGGCGAATTCCTCGAAGCGCGAGGTGGCGGCGATGACATCATGCACAAGCGCGGTGAGGCGGCCGTCGGTGTTTGCGGCAAGGCGGATGCGCTGCTCCATCGCCGGGCGATGACCGGCATTGGCGAACATCTGCTGCCGCGTGAAGGCGACCTTGACGGGGCGCTGCAGGGCACGCGCAGCGATGGCCGCGAGGATCGCATCGGCGTGGGGGATCAGTTTCGAACCGAAGCCGCCGCCCACATATGGACTGACGACGCGGACGTTCTCGCGCGGGATCGCGAGCGAGGCGGCCACACCGCTCTGGATATTGGCAATGGTCTGCGTGCTCGTATGCAGCGTCAGCCGGTCGCCCTCCCATTGCGCCAGTGTCGCATGCGGCTCCATGGGCGCATGGATCTCATAGGGCAGGCGGTAGGTCTGATCAACGGTGACGGAGGCCGATGCGAGCGCGGCATCGGGATCGCCCTGCGCGGTGTCGGTGGGAAAGCCGGCATTGATGCGCGAGGGCTTGTAGCGCTCGGCATGGGCCGCAAGCGGCGCGTAGAAACCGGGCTCCTGCGTATAGCGGATATCGATGAGCGCCGCCGCAGCGCGGGCGGCTTCCCAGGTGTCTGCGATCACCAGAGCAACAGGTTGGTCGTAATAGAGGATCTCGTCGCCCGCGAGCATCGGCCGCGCTCGGGTGAAGACTTCGGGCACCGTCGGCGTGACGGGCGGACCGAAGGCGGGCTGTGAGCCCATGTTGTGATGGGTGAGGATCTTCAGCACGCCAGGCAACGCTTCCGCATGTGTTGTGTCGAGCGCGGCGATGCGGCCTTTCGGGATGCCGGCGCCGAGGATCACGCCATAAGCGGGCGTCGCGCCGCGCGCGAGATTGCTTTGCTCGAAAGCATAGCGCGCGCCGCCGGTGACCTTGAGCCGGCCATCCACGCGATCGACGGGGCGGCCGATGAAGTGACCCGGGAGAGGAGCAGTTCTGATATCCGATGTCATGCGTCTGCTCCCTCTAGGTCGCTGCGATCGCGAGCGTCTGGCGCAAGGTCCGTCTGGCGAGTTCGAGCTTGAAAGCCGCGCTGCCTTCGGTCCGCGCCTCCGCAAGCGCACGTTCGGCGGCGGCGGAGAATGTCGCGGGTTCGGCTTTCCCGTTGCGCAGCATCTGTTCGGTTGCTTCCGCGCGCCATGGCCGCGGCGCCAGTCCGCCGAAAGCAACGCGCGACGAGGCAACGCGACCATTGCGCTGTTCGACGATGGCGGCGACCGAGACGAGCGCAAATGCATAGGACGCGCGATCGCGGACCTTGCGATAGACCTGCTTGCCGCGCGGTGGCGGAGGCAGGTGGACTGCGACGATCATTTCGCCCGGCGTGAGCGATGTCTCGATCTGCGGGGTGGTGCCGGGCAGGCGATACAGGTCGCCGATTCCCAGTTTTCGCGTCTGGCCCGTGGCATTGGTGGTCTCGATCTGTGCGCCAAGCGCCGTCATCGCCACCGCCATGTCGGAGGGATGCACGGCGATGCATGACGTGCTGGTGCCTAGAATGGCATTGGCGCGATTGAAGCCGCCGATGGCTGCGCAGCCGGAGCCGGGCACGCGTTTATTGCAGGGCGTGTGTGTGTTGTAAAAATAAGCACAGCGCGTTCGTTGCAGCAGATTGCCGCCAACCGATGCCTTGTTGCGCAATTGCCCGGATGCACCGGCGAGCAGCGCCTGGGTCAGTAGCGGGAAATGCGTGCGCACATGCGGATGCACTGCAAGATCGCTGTTGGTCACCTGCGCGCCGATCCGCATGCTGCTATCGGGCTGTGTTTCGATCTCGTTCAGCGGCAGCCGGCTGATATCGACGAGATGCGTGGGACGCTCGATGCCGAGCTTCATCAGGTCGAGCAGATTGGTGCCGCCGGCGATGAATTTCGCATTGGGGTGCTTGCTGACCGACGCGATGGCTTCGGTGACACTGGTGGCGCGTTCATAGGTGAAGGGCTGCATGGTCAGGCCTTCTCGGCTGCGTCGCGGATGGCGGCGACGATGTTGGGATAGGCGGAGCAGCGACAGATGTTGCCGCTCATGCGTTCGCGGATTTCGTCGTCGGTGAGGGGAGCCCTTGGCGCTGCGACATCGGTCGTCACATGGCTGGGCCAGCCGGCCCGGGCTTCCTGCAGCATGCCGACAGCGGAGCAGATCTGGCCCGGCGTGCAGTAGCCGCATTGAAAGCCGTCGCGCTCGATGAAAGCCGCCTGTATCGGATGCAGGTCGTCACCCCTGGCGAGGCCTTCGATGGTGGTGACGTCGTCACCCTGATGCATCACCGCGAGCGACAGGCAGGCATTGATGCGCCGGCCATTGACCAGCACCGTGCAGGCGCCACACTGGCCGTGATCGCAGCCCTTCTTCGAGCCGGTAAGGCCGAGATGCTCACGTAGCGCATCGAGCAGCGTGGTCCGCGTATCGAGACGCAGCGCGGTCGCTTTGCCGTTGATGGTGAGATCGAAGGCGACGGGCTCGGTGGCCGTGAGAGATGCGGCTCCGGTTGCCGCCGGTGCCGCCTCCGCGAGGCGGCTCGTCATCACGAGTGCAACGGCGGAACTACCTTCCAGCACCTGCCGTCGTGTCGGCAGAAAGGGATTGCTTGCGCCGTCCATCGCACACTCCGTTTCGTGGGTGCGTTGGATGTGCCTCGCTCAGCGGGAAACGTCTTCCACGATTCCGGGGCGGATATCAGGATTCCGGAATCGCGCGTGCGAATGCCGCAGGTGTGATGCCGCGCAGCCGCTTGAAGGTGCCGGAGAAGTGGCTCTGGCTGCAGAACCCTGTCCGCGCCGCCACGCTCGCGATCGGCATCTCGCCGGCGCGTAAAATCATCTCGGCGCGGCGGACGCGCTGCTCGAGAATGAACGCATAGGGCGCAAGGCCGGTGGTGGCCTTGAAGCGGCGTGCGAACGTATCGACGGGCAGCCGGGCGACATCGGCGAGTTGCTGCAGTGAGATGTCGGCGGCGAGATGAGCATCGATGAATTCCTCCAGCCTGCGAAGAGCAGGGCCGCTGAGCTGGCCATAGGTTTTCGACTTCGTCTTGCGGCGGTCGAGCTGTGCGATCCGATGCAGGATGAAGCCGGTGAGGTGCTCGACATAACCGCTGTCGAATTCGATCCCGGCCGCATGATCTTCCTGAAAGGCCTGCAGCGCGGTGGCGATGGCGGCGTCGCGCTGATTGAGCAAGGTCGGGAGCGTTTCGTTGCGAATGCCGAGGCGGGCCGTGAATTCCGGATCGATCCAGAGCGCCGTATAGACCAGATCGGCGTCGCGGTAGTTGCCTTCACGGACGACATTGGCCGGAACGAAAGACAGCGAGCCCGGCCGATCCATGCCGCGATAGCTGGTCTCGCCGGCGCAATTGATCGACGTCTGCGATGTGCCGCCCTGGCGCGTCAGGATGACGACATGGGCGGGGGCCGACCATGTCACGTCGGCTTCCATGCATGTCCAGCGCCGGTGATCGAGGATCACGCGGTTGTCGAGCCAGCCGCGCGATGCGGTGGCATTCGCCATCACGCCTGACGCCTGGATACGACCTTGGCCGAGCAATGGGTCCAATGACATGTTGATCCTGGGTCTTTCGGGAAGCCACTGCCAAAACTCCTACGGGACGGGCAGGGCGGCAAGATGACGGGCTCCGCCGCCGGGACGGATTCTGGCGGATTTGGTGGCGATTCGACCGGTTTTCAGGGCCTCTGACGGTCTTTTCGCGCGTGTTCTCTGCCCCGCGTCATCCCGCCACACCCGTCCCCGCCAAATTACAAAAGCTTAATCCCCCTGCCAGCGCGCGGTAAGGTTTGGTCTGCCATCTTCGGATCACACAAGGCGCCTTGCCCCCCGCGCCGTTGTTCTGGAGATTTCTTCGATGTCCGACCGTCCCACCGATTTTTCCTCCCTCCCGTCCTACAAGGCGCCACGCCGCTCGCTGCTGTCCATGCGCAAATTTGCGCTGATGGCGTCGGTCGTCGCCGGTCTCGGCGTCGCCGCTTACGGCATCTCGCCGTCGAAGGACGGCATCAACTTCACCACCGCGGCGCATGCGCAGGTGGACAAGCAGGTCAAGGCGCAGGCGGCCCAGCCGATGGGCTTTGCCGATATCGTCGAGCGCGTGAAACCTTCGGTGATCTCGGTCAAGGTCAACATGAAGGAGAAGGTGGCGAAGGACGACGACAACAATGACTCGCCGTTCCAGCCGGGCTCGCCGATGGAGCGCTTCTTCAAGCGCTTCGGCGAGAATGGCATGCCCCCGGGCATGCGCGGTGGTCCGCGCGGTGGCCGTGGCCCGGTGAGCGGGCAGGGCTCGGGCTTCTTCATTTCGGCTGACGGCTATGCCGTGACCAACAATCACGTGGTCGATGGCGCCGACAAGGTCGAGGTCAACACCGATGACGGCAAGACCTATTCGGCCAAGGTGATCGGCACCGATCCGCGCACCGATCTGGCGCTGATCAAGGTCGAGGGCCGAACCGACTTCCCGTTCGCCAAGCTCGCCGATGGCAAGCCGCGTATCGGTGACTGGGTGCTGGCCGTCGGCAATCCGTTCGGCCTCGGTGGCACCGTGACCTCCGGCATCGTCTCGGCCTCGGGCCGTGATATCGGCAACGGCCCGTATGACGATTTCATCCAGATCGACGCCGCGGTGAACAAGGGTAATTCCGGCGGTCCGGCTTTCGACGTCTCCGGCGAAGTGATGGGCGTCAACACCGCCATCTATTCGCCCTCGGGCGGCAGTGTCGGCATCGCCTTCTCGATCCCGGCTTCCACCGTGAAGCAGGTAGTGGCGCAGCTGAAGGAGAAGGGCTCGGTCTCGCGTGGCTGGATCGGCGTCCAGATCCAGCCGGTGACCCAGGATATCGCCGACAGTCTCGGCCTGAAGAAGGCGGAAGGCGCATTGGTCGCCGAACCGCAGTCGGATGGTCCTGCGGCCAAGGCCGGCATCAAGTCGGGTGACGTCATCACCCAGGTGAATGGCCAGCCGGTCAAGGATGCCCGCGAACTCGCCCGCACCATTGGCGGCTTCGCGCCGGGCAACACGGTGAAGCTGAACGTGCTGTCGAAGGGCGAGGACAAGGTTCTGTCCATGACCCTCGGCCAGTTGCCGAACACGGTGGAGGCGAAGGCCGACATCGGCGGTGACAGCGGCAGTTCGGCACGCGGTGCGGATGTCCCGCGCCTCGGCCTCACGGTCTCGCCGGCGAGCAGTGTTGCCGGTGCCGGCAAGGAAGGCGTCGTCGTTACCGGCGTCGATCCGAAGTCTGCAGCGGCCGAGCGTGGCTTCAAGGAAGGCGACGTCATTCTCGAAGTCGCCGGCAAGAATGTCGCGACGCCGGGTGAAGTGCGCGAGGCGATCGTCGCCGCGCATGCCGACAAGAAGAACAGCGTGCTGATCCGGGTCCGCTCGGGCGGCTCCTCCAAGTTCGTTGCGGTGCCGCTCGCCAAGGGCTGAGCATCGTACTGAGACGGAGAGTGTCGCCGGCATAGTCGCCCCCGCTGACGGCTCTTTCCAGGGAGCGAGCCACAAACTCGCTCCCGCTGTTTCCTTCCCTTGGGCAGTGCCCCGCCCATTGGAAGGCGTGTGGACGGTGAGGTTTCCCCCAGCCTCACCGTCCATCCCCCATCCAAGGCAAGGGACGTTCCGTCGCCTTGCATGAGAGCGCAGTGCAAGCCATGGTGAGCGAAGTTCAACCGATCCGCAGCGAAGCTGCCCCGCCCAGAGCCGTTCCTGAAATGCGCCTTCTCATCATCGAAGACGACCGCGAATCCGCCGACTACCTGGTCAAGGCGTTTCGTGAGGTCGGCCATGTCGCCGATCACGCCGCCGACGGCGAGGAAGGTTTTGCGCTGGCCGACAGCGGCGACTACGACGTGCTGGTGGTCGATCGCATGTTGCCGAAGCGCGACGGCCTGTCGGTGATCGGCGGCCTGCGCGAAAAGGGCAACCGCACGCCCGCGCTGATCCTGTCCGCGCTCGGCCAGGTCGATGACCGCATCAAGGGCCTGCGTGCCGGCGGCGACGACTATCTGCCGAAACCCTATTCATTTGCCGAACTGCTCGCCCGCGTCGAAGTGCTGTCGCGTCGCCAGGGCGGACCTGCCGAAGACACGACCTATCGCGTCGGCGATCTCGAACTAGACCGCCTGTCACACGGCGTGACCCGCGGCGGCCAGGAACTGATCCTGCAGCCGCGCGAGTTTCGCCTGCTCGAATATCTGATGAAGCATGCAGGGCAGGTGGTCACCCGCACCATGCTGCTGGAAAATGTCTGGGACTATCACTTTGATCCGCAGACCAATGTGATCGACGTCCACATCTCGCGCCTGCGCTCGAAGATCGACAAGGGTTTCGATCGCCCGCTGCTGCACACCATCCGCGGCGCCGGCTATATGGTGCGCGACGGCGTGAAGTGAATTCGTAGTCCGCACATCGCTACGCTGATGCAGACTACACATTCATCTCTTGCGATTTAAGATTAAAACTTTAGATTGTATATCTGCCTGGGAATTCTTTCGGGCAGCTTTGCCATGTCTTTGCGCGTTACTTGAAATTCCACCATTATGGTGTATCGTCCGATGGTCGAAAAGCGGGTGCCGCATTACGATCTCGTAGCGATCCAATCCTTGTTTTCGACGGTGCGGGGTTTGCGGATCACGACGTCTGCCATTCGAGTGCAGCCGCGATCGATTATGGCCTTGTCGATATCGTCCGCGTGATCCAGTCGATCCGCGGGCGTCATTTTTATAAGTCGATGACTGCGGACGCCAATCCGTTGGCTTGGCAAGACGTCTATCACGTTCCTGATGGTGGCTCGTTCTCTATGTGAAGTTCACCGACAATGCTGTCGAAGACCTGAAGGTCCTGTCGTTCAAAGAGAAGTAAGATGAAGACTCCTGTATGCCCTGAGACAGGTCTGCCTCTGCAGCGGGGTATTCGCCCGGTAACAATTGCTTACAAGGGTCTGTCGATGACTGTCGATATGCCGGGCTGGTATCGTGAGGGATCCGACGAAGGCGTCCATTCTGGCATCGATATGCAGGTCTCCGACGCAGCGCTGAAGCAGCTCAAGATCGAAGCCGAAAAACTGCTCTCGCCGGATGAGGTCAAACGCATCCGGAGCAAGATCGGGCTCACCCAGCAGCAGGCCGCCGCCATCATCGGCGGCGGCCCGAATGCCTTTCAGAAATACGAGTCCGGCGAAGTCACGGTCAGCAAGGGCATCAGCAACCTGCTGCGCGTGCTGGAGCGGCACCCGGAGGAAATCGAGGAGCTCAAGAAGTTCGCTTGAGCTGGCGATCTGAGATCAGCATCTATCCTCCGGGTTACAGGCACCTGTGCATCAGCTCCGCAAGAACTTCAGCAATTCTGCATTCACCTCGTCCGCATGCGTCGCGGTGATACCGTGCGGTGCGCCGGCATAATAGACATCCTTGGCGCCCTTGATCATCTTCGCGGACTTCACCGCGGAATCCTTCACCGGCACGATCTGGTCATCCTCGCCATGCAGGACCAGGGTCGGGATATCGAACTTCTTCAGGTCTTCCGTGAAGTCGGTCTCCGAAAAGGCCTTCACGCTCTCATAGGCATTCTTCGTGCCGGCCTGCATGCTCCACAGCCAGAACTGATCGAGCGTGCCTTGCGAGACCTTCGCGCCCGGCCGGTTGGCGCCGTAGAAGGCGATGGCCAGATCCTTGTAATATTGCGAACGGTCACCGGCGACGCCGGCACGGATGCCGTCGAACACCTCCATCGGCAGGCCCTCGGGATTGGCGTCCGTCTTCAGCATGATCGGCGGCACCGCGGCGATCAGCACCGCTTTCTTCACGCGCGATGTGCCATGGCGTCCGATATAGCGCGCAACTTCGCCGCCGCCGGTGGAATGGCCGACCAGCGTGGCCTCCTTGAGATCGAGCGCCTCGATGACCGCCGCGAGATCGTCGGCATAGCCGTTCATGTCGTTATGATCCGACGCCTGGCTCGAGCGGCCGTGGCCGCGCCGGTCATGGGCGACGACGCGATAGCCATGCTGCGCGAGAAACAGCATCTGCCCATCCCAGGCATCGGCATTCAGCGGCCAGCCATGGGAGAAGGTGACGACCGGGCCCTTGCCCCAGTCCTTGTAGTAGATGTCCGTGCCGTCCTTCGTGGTGATCGTGCTCATGATCGGAGGTCCCTTGTGAGAGCTGCAGGAAGCGACAGTGAGCCGGCTCAGCGTGTGAGCCAGTCATCGAGCCGAGTCGGCGCGATGCGGGCAGCGGCGCCTTGCGGCGTCAGCGACTTGTCGGTGAGTTCGACGCCGAAATAGCGTGCGTGAACGTCGGCGATCACAGCGCGCTTGTCGCCCTTGCGTGCGAGCAGCTTGCGCGCAAGCCCGTCCAGCGGAAACGGCTCGGGACCTGCGAGTTCGATCGTCGCGTTTTGTGGTGCGCCGACGACCAGTTCGGCAAGGGCCGCAACCACGTCGTCCACCGCGATCGGCTGGATCAATGCGGGTGACAGGCGGATGACGTCACCATCCGCTCCGGACTGGACGATCACATCGAGGAATTCGAAGAACTGGGTGGCCTGGATGATCGTATAGGGCAGGCCGCTGGCCTTGATCAGGTCCTGCTGCACCTTCTTGGCGCGCATATAGCCGTTGTCGCCCATGCCGTCGGTGCCAACCACGGACAAGGCCAGATAGTGGCTGACACCATTGGCCCGGGCGGCAGCGATCAGGTTTTGCGTCGAGGTCCGGAAGAACTCCAGCACGGGGCCATCCTCCCAGGATGGCGCGTTCGACACATCGACGACGACGTCCGCGCCGTTCATGGCTTCCGCCAGCCCCTCGCGTGTGATGGTGTTCACACCCGATGACGGGGAGGCCGGGACCAGCTGGTGGCCCTGAGCCTGCAAAATCCTGACGAGCTTCGACCCGATCTGTCCGGTGCCGCCGATCACGACGATTTTCATCATTTTGCTCCTTTGGCTGCGATGCCTGAACCTGCCGGGAGCATGCCGCGCCAGCGTCCCGAAGGCTTTGCGCGCGGCTTGATTTTCTCTTGAGTTTGCCCCGCCGTATCGTCCAGAAAGGGCCGGACAAGCCCGGGGGGATGCTGTGCAATATGAGTTCGACGGCTTCGTTCTCGATCCCGAGCGGCGCGAATTGCGGCGCGGCGGCGAGACGGTGGCCGTCGCTCCGCTGGTCTTCGACCTGCTGTTGCATTTCGTGCGCCATCGGGAGCGCGTGATCAGCAAGGATGATCTGCTCGATGCCGTCTGGGATGGCCGGATCGTGTCGGAATCGACCCTGGCCAGCCACATCAATGCGGTCCGGAAGGCGATCGGCGACAGCGGCACGGAGCAACGGCTGCTCCGGACCATGGCGCGCAAGGGGTTTCGTTTCGTCGGCGATGTGGCCGAGATCGCCCCCGTGCCGGCGCCCGCTTTGCTGGCACCGGGCAGCGGTGCAGCCAACCCGGCGCTGCCCGATCGGCCGTCGATCGCCGTGCTTCCCTTCCTCAATCTCAGCGGCGATCCGCAGCAGGACTATTTCGTCGACGGCGTGGTGGAGGACATCATCCTCGCTTTGTCGCGCAGCCGCTGGCTGTTCGTCATCGCCCGCAATTCGAGCTTCACCTATAAGGGGCGGGCAGTGGATGTCCGGCAGGTCGGGCGCGAACTCGGCGTGCGCTATGTGCTCGAAGGCAGTGTGCGCCGTGCCGCCAATCGCGTGCGCATCACCGGCCAGCTCATCGACACCACATCGGGCATGCATCTGTGGGGCGAGCGGTTCGAAAGCGTGGTCGATGACATTTTCGAACTGCAGGACCAGATCACTGCAAGCGTCGCAGGGGCCATCGCCCCACAGGTTGAGTTTGCCGAGATCGAGCGCGCCAAGCGCAAACCCACCGAAAGCCTCGACGCCTATGATTACTATCTGCGCGGGTTGACCAAGTTTCATTTGTCGACGCGCGAGGGGCTCGATGAGGCGCTGCCGAAGTTCTACAAGGCCATCGCGCTCGATCCCGATTTCGCCGCCGCCTATGGCATGGCCGCCGGATGCTTCTACTGGCGCAAGATGAACCGCTGGCTCGATGATCGCGCGGTCGATGGCGCAGAGGCTGCGCGTCTCTGCGAGCGGGCTGTTGCGCTTGGCCGCAACGATGCTGTTGCGTTGACGCGAGGTGGTCATGCCTGGCCGCATTTCGGCGGCGATCTTCACACCTGCGTCGCCCATGTGGATCGCGCGCTGGTGCTCAATCCCAATCTCTCCACCACCTGGTATCTTGGCGGATACCAGCGCGTCTCGCTCGGCGAGCATGACGAGGCCATCGCCTATTTCACCCGCGCGATGCGGCTGAGCCCGCGCGATCCCGAGACATTCCAGATGCACACCGGCATCGCCATGTCGCATCTGTATTCGCTGCGTTTCGATGCCGCGCTCGCATCGCTGCAACAGGCCGCGCAGGAACTGCCAAACATTCTCCGGGTCGCGGCTTTCCAGGCCATGGCGCATGCGCTGGCCGGCGAGATTGACGAGGCCCGCGCGGCGATGGAGCATGTGCGCCGGCTCGATCCGGGCCTCAATCTGCGCAATATCGACGACTGGCTGCTGGTGCGGCGCCCGCAGGATTTCGCGCTGGCCTCGGAAGGTTTGCGGCGCGCCGGGCTGCCGGAATAGGGCAGCGGCAGATTACCAAGACATAATCTTGTGGGCCTGTATGCGGCTGCGTCCGGCTGCTACAACAACACCCGCATATTCATCCAGAGACGTTTCGTGACCGCGCTTGGCAAGTTGTTTCGTACCACCGCATTCCGGCTGACGCTGGTCTATCTGCTGCTGTTTGCGTTCTTCGCCGCGGCATTGCTCGGCTATTTCGCCTGGAATACGAACCGGCTGATCAATGACCAGATCACCACCACGGTGAATGGCGAGATGAGCGAGCTCAGCGAGCTCTATCAGAGCCGCGGGCTGCGCGGCATCGTCTATGCCATCGAGAACCGGGCGCTGCGGCCGGGCGCCAATCTCTATCTCATCACCACGCCCGCCGGGCAGTCGGTGGCGGGCAATGTGTCGTCGCTGGCGCCCGGGGTGCTTGAGAAGACGGGCTGGTCCGAAACGCCGTATCGCCGCCTCGATGATCCGGACTCGCCCAACCATCGCGCGCTGGTGAAAGTGGAGTCTTTGTCCAGCGGCTTCCGGCTCCTGATCGGCCACGATCTGGAAGAACGGCGGCGTCTGTTCGACATTGTCGGCGATGCCGCCAAATGGTCGGTGCTGATCGTCTTCGTGCTCGGCCTCGGCGGCGGCATCTTCGTGTCGCGCCGCGTGCTGCGCAAGATCGACGCCATCACCGGCACCACCCAGCGCATCATGGCCGGCGATCTCTCGGGCCGGCTGCCTGTCGGCCGCAGCGGCGACGAGCTCGACCGTCTGGCGGAAAATCTCAACAGGATGCTGGAACGCATCGAGGCGCTCATGAGCGGCCTCAAGGAAGTCTCCGACAATATTGCCCACGATCTGAAGACGCCACTGACGCGGCTGCGCAACCGCGCAGAGGAGGCGCTGGCCCGTGCCAATAACGAAACCGAATACCGGGCGGCGCTGGAGAGCACCATCGAGGAATCCGATGGCCTGATCCGGACCTTCAATGCGCTGCTGATGATTGCGCGTGCCGAGTCCGGGCAGGCGCGCGGCAATATGGATGATTTCGATGCGGCCGATGTGGCCCAGGGCATCCATGAGCTCTATGAGCCTGTTGCGGAAGACGCCGAATTGACGCTGAAGGTCGAGACATCTGCCGCGCCGGTCCACGGCAATCGTGAATTGATCAGCCAGGCGCTGGCCAATCTCGTCGAGAACGCCGTCAAATATGGCACGCCCGTGACAGGTGAGGGCGCGGCAACGCCTGAAATCCTGATCGAGGCCCGCCGCGAGGGAGATCGCGTGCTGCTCAGCGTCTCCGATCACGGCGCGGGCATTCCCGAGGCCGACCGGAAACATGCCGTGCAGCGTTTCGTGCGGCTGGAAGCGAGCCGCACGCTGCCGGGCTCGGGTCTCGGCCTCAGTCTCGCTGCCGCTGTTGCGACTCTGCATGGCGGTGAATTGCGTCTCGATGACAATGCGCCCGGTCTGCGCGTGACCCTGGTATTACCGGCCGCAGCCGGCGAGGCCCTTGCGGCCCCAAGCGCGAATGTGCCACAGAAGTAGGCATGATTTCAGCCGCAACAGGCGAGGGCCAACCGGTGCTGGCCGCGCAATTCGTCAGCGGACCACAGCTGTTCGACGCCGCCGAGGCGGAACGTCGATTCGCTGACTGGCTCACGGATATCGCGCCCGATCAGGCCAGCGCCTTGCGGGCCATCGTCGATCAATATCCGCATGCCCGTGCGATCCTGCTCGGCATTGCGGAAGCTTCTCCGTATCTGTTCGATCTCATCCGCGCCGATGCCGCGCGCGCCTTGCGCGTGCTGAAGGGGGACCCCGTGACGGCGCTGCCGGCGCTCATCGCGCGCGCGACCCAACTGGTCGACGAGGCATCGAGCGAAGCCGATGTGATGACGGCCTTGCGGCGGATGAAATCCGAAGCCGCGCTGATGATCGCGCTGTGCGATATCGGCGGCGTCTGGCCGGTGATGCAGGTCACGCGCGCGCTGACCGATCTCGCCATCACATCCGTGCAGGCGGCGATCCGGTATCTGCTGACCCAGGAAGCCGGCCGCGGCCGCATCCTGCCGCCCGATCCGTCGAAGCCGGAAGAGGGCAGCGGCTTGATCGTTTTCGCCATGGGCAAGATGGGCGCGGGCGAGCTGAACTATTCCAGCGACATCGACCTGATCGTTTATTTCGATCTGGAAGAACACACGCTGGCCGAGGATATCGAGCCGAACACCTTCTTCGTGCGTGTCGCCCAGGGCATGTCGCGGCTGCTGCAACAGCGCACCGGTGACGGCTATGTGTTCCGCGTCGATCTGCGGCTGCGTCCGGATCCGGCCTCGACACCGGTGGCCGTCTCGACCGCGTCGGCGCTGTATTACTACGAACGCGAGGGCCGCACGTGGGAGCGCGCGGCGATGATCAAGGCGCTGCCTTGCGCCGGCGATCCCAAGGCCGGCGAGCGCATGCTGGCCGACATATCGCCTTTCGTCTGGCGCAAGCATCTCGACTTCGCGGCTCTGGCCGATGTCCACGACATGAAGCGCCAGATGCAGACCTATCGCGGCCAGAGCGAGATTTCGGTCGAGGGCCACAATGTCAAGGTCGGCCGCGGCGGCATCCGCGAGATCGAATTTTTTGCACAAACACAGCAGCTGATCGCCGGCGGCCGTCACCCGGAGCTGCGGGTGCGGCCGACGCTCGAAGCGCTCGGCATTCTCGCGGCGAATAACTGGATCACTGACGAGGTTCGCGACGAACTGACGGTGGCCTATGAATTCCTGCGCCGCGTCGAGCATCGCCTGCAGATGATCGCCGACGAGCAGACCCATGCGCTGCCCGACGATGTCGAGGCCGTGGAACGCTTCGCGCGCTTCTTCGGCTATGAGAACCGCGACGCCTTCGTGCGCGATCTGCTGGCGCACCTCAACTGCGTGCAGGGCCATTACAGCCGCCTGTTCGAAGGCGATGCCACCGACGACACGCATCTGCCGGCCGTCGACTACAAGGCCGGTGCGTCCGATCAGCGTCTGCTCGAACATCTCAACAAGCTCGGCTTCCGCAAGCCGGCCATGGTGGCGCAGACCGTGCAACACTGGATGCTGGACGATGACTATCGCGCGCTGCGCGTCGAAAGCACGCGGCAGGCGTTCCTCGATTTCGTTCCGGCGCTGATCGTCGGCCTTGCCGATGCCGAGGAGCCGGACAGCGCGGTGATCGCCTTCGATCGCTTCCTGCAGGCGCTGCAGCGCGGCGGGAGATTGATCTCGCTGCTGAGCCAGAACCGCGATCTCGTCGCGCTGGTCGCGCTCGTGCTAGGCGCGGCGCCACGCCTTGCGGATATGCTGGCCCGGCAGCCGCAGCTGGTCGATGGCCTGATCGATCCGCGCTTCTTCGGCGCCATGCCCGATCGCCGCGAACTGTCCTTGCGCCTCGCGGCCACCCTCGAAGACGCCAATTCCTACGAGGAATTCCTCGATCGCCTGCGGCTGTTCGGGCAGGAGAGCCTGTTCCTGATCGGCACGCGCATCCTGTCGGGCACGGTGACGGCCCCGCAGGCCAGCACGGCCTTTGCCGATGTGGCGGAAGGCATCGCGCAGACGCTGCATGGTCTCGTGCTCGACCAGTTCGTCGCGCAGCACGGCCGCATCAAGGATCAGGAAACCGCGATCATCGCCATGGGCCGCCTCGGCAGCCGCGAGATGACCGCGGCATCCGATCTCGATCTCATTCTCATCTACGATTTCGATCACGACGCCCCCGACTCTGACGGCGCGCGCTCCCTGCATGGCGCGCAATATTTTGCGCGGCTGACCCAGCGCCTGATCAGCGCTTTCACCACGCGCACCAATTACGGCGTGCTGTATGAAGTCGACATGCGGCTGCGGCCGTCCGGCCGATCCGGGCCGCTGGCCTCGCGCATCGATTCCTTCGCCGAATATCAGCAGACCGAAGCCTGGACCTGGGAGCATATGGCGCTGACCCGCGCCCGCGTGATCTCGGCATCGCCGGCTTTCCGCGACAAGGTCGAGGCCGCCATTCGCGAGGTGCTCACCCGGCCGCGCGAGCACGGCATCATCGCCAATGACGTCGCCGAGATGCGACAGGCGATCGCCGAGGAGAAGGGCGAGGACGATATCTGGGACCTCAAACATGCCGCCGGCGGCATGGTCGATATCGAATTCATCGCGCAATATCTGCAGCTCGTTCACGCCGCAGAGAAGCCCGCGATCCTGAGCGTGAGCACGCCGCAGGTGCTGGAGAATGCCGCCAGGCTCGGCGTACTGAAGTCCGAGCATTTCGACGTGCTGCGCCGCGCAGCCCGGTTGTTCAACGATCTCACGCAGATCCTGCGCCTCTGTGTCAGCGAAGGCTTCAAGCCCGAGACTGCAGGCGCGGACCTGTTGCGGCTGCTGGCCCGCGTCAGCAACGAGCCGGATTTCTCCTCGCTGGAAGCGCGCGTCCGTGACATCCAGCAAGACGTGCGGCAGGTGTTCCGCGAGATCGTCGAAGGGCAGGGCTGAAGCGGACGGATTGTCGCAGTCCCGTCAGTTGCGCGCAGTCGCTGCCATGCGCCTGAACGCGAATGGCTGGACCGATTCCAGACTGTTGCCATTGTGTCTTCCATATCGCCTCCGTTACGCAACGCGCTGTTGTCGCGCTCATTGCGAGATCGAGGAGTTGATATGCAGGTTCGAGGTTTTCACGCCGCCATCATTGCTCTGGCTTTGACGGGGCCATTGGCGTCCGTCACCGTGAAGGCCGAGAGCATCGCGCTCGTCGAGACCTCGCTTCCCGGGGAGAACCAGCGTCCGCAAGGCGTTGTGCTCGGTCCCGACGGCAATATGTGGGTCACCGAAGTCAGCAAGCATCAGATCTTTCGCGTGACGCCCGATGGCACGGCCACGGCATTCCGCGTGCCCGGCGACAAGGTCGGTGTGCTTCAGGGCATCACGGCAGGTCCCGACGGCAATCTCTGGTTCACGTCACGCGAGGAGAACGCCATCCGTCGCATCTCGCCGAAGGGCGAGTTCAACGGCCTGTTCGTCATCCCCTCGCAGGCGACGACACCGACCAAATTCAACACGGGCTCATGGCCGCGTGGAATCACCGTGGGCTCCGACGGGCAGATCTGGTTTGCCGAGATGGCGGCGAACAAAATCGGACGCATCACGCTGACCGGCGAGATCAAGGAGTTCGACATTCCCACAGAAAACGCGCAGGCCTATGGCGTGGTGTCGGGGCCTGACGGCAATCTGTGGTTCACCGAAAGCAATGTGGGAAAGATCGGCCGGCTTGACATCAAGACCGGCAAGATCACCGAATTTGCGCTCGGCAATCCTCAGTCGCGACCGCGCGACATCACTGTCGGGCCGGATGGCAATCTCTGGTTTTCGCTAAACGGATCGGATCACATCGGCCGCATCTCGATGAGCGGCGAGATCAGGGAATTCCCGCTGCCGGCCGATACCAAGCCGATCGGGATCGCTGCAGGCGGCGATGGCAATGTGTGGTTCACCGCCTTCAAGTCGCACAAGATCGGACGCATCACGCCGACAGGCGAGGTGTCCTTCTTCGATCTGAAGACGGCGAATGCGCAACCCTTCGGCATGACGGCAGGGCCGAACGGCATGATCTGGTTTACATCGCAGGCCAATCAGGTCGGACAGGTCAAGGGATCGGCGAAGCGCTGACGCATATCGGTCGCGCGATTGAACGCCTGCAATCGTGCGGCGAGTTGCGTGCAACGTGCTGCGCGATCGTTGGCGCGAATAGTTAGATAGAATCTAGCCGCGCCACAATTGTGACCGCACCGTGTCATCCTGTAAGGCGCCCTTGTTATCGGCTGACGGAATTCAGCCGGAGAATTGGGGCGCTACTAAAATGACCTGCGGGACAAGACTTCACACGAGAACACTGATGGCTGCAGCGAGCGCGACAGCGCTGCTGCTTGGTGGCAGCGATGCCGTGGCGCAGACGCCGCGCGAGCTGCCCGCGGTCGAAGTGCATGCGCCGAAGCCGCGTGCCGTGCGCCGGGCCGTGCCGCGCCAGACTGTTACCCGTGCGCCGCAGGCAGCACCCCGCGTCGTTGCCCCACGTGCGCCGACGACGCCGCCGACCGGCACGATGGGCAATCTGCCGGCCGCCTATGCGGGCGGGCAGGTCGCATCCGGCAGCCAGGTTGGCCTGCTCGGCAATCGCGGCGTCATGGACACGCCGTTCAATCAGACCAGCTATACGGCGCAGACCATCCAGGATCAGCAGGCGCGCAAGCTTGACGACGTCTTCGCGAATGATCCGTCGGTACGGATCACGGTGCCGCGTGTGAGCGGCTTCGATCAGCTGAACATTCGTGGCTTCAGCGTATCGAGCACGGGTTACGGAATAAATGGTCTGTATGGCATCGCCTCGGCGTTCTCGCTGTCGTCGCTCGGTGCGATCGAACGCGTCGAGGTCCTGAAGGGACCATCCGCGCTGCTTAACGGCATGCCGCCGAGCGGTGGTGGCGTCGGCGGCAGCGTCAATCTGGTGACCAAGCGGGCCGGGGATGTTCCGATCGCTCAGATCACCAACACCTATGCGTCGCAGTCGCAGTTTGGCACGCATATCGATGTCGGCCAGCGTTTCGGGGAGTTCAAGGAATTCGGCGTTCGCTTCAATGGCAGCTACAAGGACGGTGCCACCGAGCTTGCCAATCAAAACCAGGAAGTCGGCAATGCTTTCGTTGGCCTGGACTATCGCGGCGAACGCGTGCGCGTATCAGCCGATTTCGGTTACGACAGGCACAATGCGACGGCGATGACGCGCTTCGTCGACCTCGGCAATCTCACGGCATTGCCGGCGCCCCCTGATGCCCGCGCGAATTACATGCCGAACTGGGGCTTCTGGCAGTCGGAGTCGCGCTACGCCATCGTGCAGGGTGAAGTCGACATCACCGAGAACCTGACGGCCTACGCGCAGGCCGGTATCAGCACCAGCAATACGCGCTATCTCTATTCCGATATCCGGATGGACAGCCTGAACGGCAATTTCAACGGCACGCCACGGCGCAACAACCAGGCGCATGAGCGCACCGCAGCTCAGGCCGGCTTCCGCGCCAATGTCGATACCGGGCCGGTCAACCACGCGATCAATTTCAACGTGGCGGCGTCGGAAGCCGATACGGGCATCCTGAATACATCAGGGGCATTGTTCCGCTCTAATCTTTACAACCCGACGCAAAGCGCGGTCCCGAATGTCGAGGTCGGCGCGCCGCGCACCACCGGCATCTCGCGGCTGTCGAGCTTCGGTGTCGCCGACACGATGTCGATCCTGAACAACCGCGTTCAGTTCACCGCGGGCGTGCGGCATCAATATGTGGAGTCTGAATCCTTCGCGATGGGGACGGGCACCCGAACCGGTGGCTATGATACGGCGGCGACGACGCCCGCATTCGCCCTCGTGGTGAAGCCGCTGGAGAACGTCTCGCTCTATGGCAACTATATCGAGGCATTCGAGCCGGGCTCGGTGGTCGGCGAAAGCTTTGCCAATGCCGGGCAGGTGCTGCCGCCCTATCGCTCGAAGCAGAAGGAAGTCGGCATCAAGGTCGACTGGGGCCGCATCACCACCACGATGAGCGCATTCGATATCATGCGCCCGTTCCAGATCGTCGATCGCGCCACCAACACCGTCTCGCAGGGCGGCGCGAGCCGCAACCGCGGCGTCGAGTTCAACGCCTTTGGCGAGGTGACGGAAGGGGTGCGTCTGCTCGGCGGCTTCATGTTCATCGATGCACGGCAGGAAACCACGCAGAACGGTGTCTATGACGGCCTGCGGACATTCAACGTGCCGGATACGCAGGTGAATATCGGCGGCGAATGGGATGTGCCGTTCCTGCGCGGGCTGACGCTGACCGGTCGCGCCATTCACACTGGCGCCTATTACACCGATCAGGCCAATCGCGTGGCGGGTGCAAGCTGGACGCGTTATGACGCGGGTGCGCGCTATACATTCGCATCGCCGTGGAACGCGAAGCCGGTGGTGGTGCGGTTCTCGGTGGAGAACGTGCTCGACAGCAATTACTGGCAGGCCGCGACTAATGACGGTTACGTGATCCTCGGCGCGCCGCGCACCTATCTGGTGTCGACGACGTTCAACTTCTGACGTTGGCGACGCACGCGAAAGATTTCATCACGCATCGGACCGCCGCGACATCATCGCGGCGGTCTTGGTGTTCACGGGATCTGCAACCAACTCACTGCTGCTCCGGCTTCACCTTGCCAACCTCGACGACTGTCTTCCAGCGATCGAGTTCGCTTTTCAGGAATGTCTCGAATTCCGCGCCTGAATTGGCAACGACCTCGAAACCGCTGTCGTTCAGCTTCTTCTTCAGGTCGGGCGCGGTGAGGGCAGTGGTGATCGATTTTTCCAGCTTGCCCTTCACGTCGGCCGGCATTCCCTTGGGGGCCACGAAGGCCTGCCACGAATAGATGTTGAGGTCGCTGATGCCGAGCTCCTTCAGGGTCGGCGTGTCCGGGAAGGACTCCGAGCGCGTGTCGCTGGTCACCGCGAGCAGCTTCACCTTGCCCGAGCGGATATAGTTCGCCACCGCGCCGAGATTCTGGAACGACACATCCACATGGCTGCCGATCAGGTCCGTATGCGCCTGCGAGCCGCCTTTATAGGGTGTGTGGATGCCGGTGGTGCCGGTCTTCTGCCAGAACAGTACGGCGGACAGGTGATCGGACGAGCCGACGCCCGATGACGCGAAGGTCACCTTGTCCGGGTTCTTCTTCAGGTAGTCCGTGAATTCCTTCACCGTACTTGCTGGGAAATCGGGCCGGGTGATCAGCACATTCGGATTGCGCACCGCGACGGAGAGAAGGTCGAAATCCTTCAGCGGGTGATAGCCGGGGTCCTTGTAGAGCACCGGATTGATCGCGATGACGCCGATCGAGCCCACCATCAGCGTGTAGCCGTCCGGCTTGGAGCGCGCGAGCTGGGTGGCGCCGATCGATCCATTGGCGCCGGGCTTGTTCTCGATGACGAAGTTCTGCCCGAAGCTTTCCTGCATCTTCTGCGTGGTCATCCGCGCCGTCGTGTCGCTGGCGCCGCCGGGCGTGAACGGCACGATCACGGTGACAGGTTTGGCCGGATAGTCTTGAGCAAGCGCTGAGCCTGGTAGCATCAGACACAAGGTTGCAGCGGCAAGACGATTGATTTTCATTGCGTTTCCCCTGGGATGGTTTTGTTCTTGTTGAGCGAATGACATCTCAGTGTCGCTTTCGCTGGCGTAGCAGATTGGTCCGGTCATCGTACAAGTGGAAGTATAGCCGCAGCGGTTGCGCATCCAAGCGGCGTTTCGACGCGCTGATCGGCCTCCGCAATTTTTGCAGTGCGATATTGGTCGCGCGCGGACTGGGGCGTCCTCCAAGAGGCGGCCGAGGGAGTGGCTCGGGGCCGGCGGGCAGGGGACGGTCGCGGTCAGAAACCGCGATTGCCGATTGCGAATGTCAGAAGGCGGATGGAATAGTTGCCGTCCGTCTGCGGGGCGCTGCTCCCCGGAATGATAGCGCCGCCTTCCTTGCCGATCACGCTGCGCAGATATTCGCGCTGCATCGGAGCGCATTGCGGCGGGGACTTGAGCATGCCTGCCGGTTCGATCTGTGGGGGCGGCTGATCCTGCGACGACGAACGCTTCGCGGCAGGCTGCTGTTTCAAACTCGCTCGCGGATTTTCGCGCTTCTTTGCCTTGCGCATGTTCTGCCTCGCGACGACGGTGAGCCGGTTGCAAGTAACAAAAATATGGCCGGGCACTACCGCCGCCGGCCCGTTAAGACCGGCGGCTGGTCCGCCCCTCAGAAACAGCTCTTGCAGTCATCCCATGCCGAGCCGAGACAGGCGACGCATCCGGGATTGAGCGGATTGGGGACGCATTGAGCAGCGCATGCGACGACCTTCACGCCACATTTGAACCAGTTACAGCCCTGTTGTTCGATCGCACCGATCTGGTACGCGCGCTGATATCCGCGTTGCACTGGTGACGCTTGCATGGGGAGTTGCATGGTTTGCCTCCGCGTTGATGGGATGTGATATCGTTATTTCACCAATAGGTGGGCACGGCTGGACGTCTGCGACATCCGTGCCGTTCGTTAAGGCCGGCTTGGGTTAGCACTGGCCGATGTTCGGGACGCAGACACCGGCGCATCCGCCGCCGAATGGGAGACATGCCCCCACGCAGCATTTTCCGGCACCGCAACAGTCTGACTGGAGAAGACCACCAGCGTTCGAGGCTGATGTATGGGTTGCCTTCCGATCAACGGGCTTTGCTTGAACTGGTAGTCTCATGGCTGTTCCTCGCTGTCATTGGCTCTTGCGGGATTAAGAGCCGGGTTCATGTCGCCTCACGACGACGTGGAGGCCGCACTCCCGCCATGCGTAATCTATGCACCAAGCCGGACCGCCCAGTTGCGAACCGGACCGACGGTGACCGGGATGACCTCGCTGACATCGACGGTGTAACGATAGACGCGGCCGGCACGGCGCTCGTTTTCAGGATCGAACATCTGCAGCTTGACGTCCCAGCAGTCCGAGTCCGGGCGGCAGATCGGGCTCCTCACCACCTGTATCGAGTCGAGCGCGTAGTTCCGTGCCGCGGCGTCGGCAAATGCCTGTCTTGCCTGATAGGCATTGGTCGCGGCGTAGTTCATCGCGCGTTCCTGCGGCGAAATGCCGAGATTGCGGAGCTCGTAATAGACGCGGTTGAGGAATTCGATGACGGCTTCGTCGGCGGGCGGGGACGGGATGCTTGAGGCCATGGATTCGGTCGCCTCGACGAGGTCTGCCGAGCGCCACATATACATGCCGCGCAGATCGGGAAACACGATCGGCACATTCATCCCGTTCATCAAACGCGCGGAGCCGCCGACAAAGCCCGGCAGCGAGATGCGTTGCTCGGTGCCGCGTTCGGTGATCGAGGAATCGAGCGCGTCGAGCATCGACGTGTAGATCGGAAGCGCGAAGGTGCCGATCGGCTGGATGGCGTAGAGCGGGATCTGATCCTGCATCAGGATAAACGTGATGCCCGACATGAATTGCGGATTGGCCCGCAGAAACGCGAATAGCGCTGTCGGGTTGTTGGCCTGAACGGGATCGCCGATCTGCTGGACAATGGCGTCGTAGCGGGCTTCGGTGCCGAAATCGAACCACAGCGAGCCGATGGCATAGACGATCTGCGGAGGCTTGCCGCCACCGCAGGAACAGCCCTGCTGGATCAGAGCGCTGGCGATACCGCTTTGCGCGATGGCGGGCGAACGCATCGCTTGCTCGGGCTCCGCAGCGATGCCTTGCAGTGTGACGTCGTCATGTTCGTCGTCGTCATGGATCTGGCAAGAGCAGGCGGCTTGCGACAGGTCCGAAGGCAACAGGCCGGGCGGTGGCTGGGTCGCGGCGGCGCTCATGTCTGAAATCGAATCCAACATGACTGAACTACCTCTTGTTTGTGATGCGATAGGCGTGTGGACGGCACTGGAGGTCGATGGCTGAATGCCGGGCTGCAATGCGGGGCTCCGCGATGCCGCGCCGATCCGGTGCAGCATGGCCAGGGCGGCTGCGGTATCGAGACTGCCTGCGAGGTAGCGATCGCAGGCGCCGTCGCGCGCGAGCGTGCAGGGCGTGGCACTGTCCATCAAGATCTGCCTGACATCGACGGGATCGATCTTGTATCCCTCGGCGCGCGCGATCGACAGGAGCACGGCAGCGACGCCCGAGACGATCGCGGCGGCATAGCTGGTTCCGGTCGCTTGCGTGACGCCGCGGTCCAGCGCCGCCATTATCAGGTTTTCGCCGGGCGCCAGAATTCCGTTGCGGTGATAAAGCGCGCCCCAATTGCTTGCCGGCAAAGGGCGCCGATCGGTGCCGGACGCGCCGACGGCGAGCACGCATGGCATCGCCGCGGGCAGGTGGATGCAATCACAGCCGTCATTCCCCGATGCCGCGACGATCAGGATGCGACGCTCGGCGCAGCGCTGGATCGCCTGTTCGAGATGCGTCTCGGCTTCCGCCGTAAATGTCTTCTGGCCGGCGCTGACATTGATGATGGACGCGCCATTCTCGATCGCAAAGGTGATGGCGCGGGCGAGGTCGAGTTGCGATGCGGATCGGGCTGTCGCGCCGGGACCCGTGCCGAAAAAGATCGGTAGAACGAGACCCGCGCACGCGGGGGCTATGCCGCGCACCGCGTCGTCTTGTCCGAAGATCAGGCTGCAAACGCCGGTCCCGTGCGAATCCGGGCTTCCGACGCCCGGCGGGATCATCATTTGCAGGATTTCGATGGACGCTGGGGCCAGGCACGGATGTGCCAGATCCGGCAGGCCATCGACGATGCCGACCACCACGTCCGGCGATCCAATGTCATGCGCGAGCCCGGCCCGGACAGGCGCAAGGAGGTCGCTCGTTGGCTGAAATACACGCATGACGTGTAATTACAGGGATGGAGAGCTCAAGTCGAGCAGAAAATGCAACCTATGAGGGTGTGTCTGCCGCTTGGATTTTCGTCCTGTGCTGGCATTCAGGCCGCCCGCGAGACCTGCATGGCGCCGCGCTTGCCTTCCAGCGGCAGTGAGATGCAGACCACGGTGCCGACATCGGGCTTGGAGCGCAGCTTCATGGCGCCGCCATGCAGGCCGGTGAGGGATTTTGCAATCGCGAGGCCGAGGCCGGAGCCGTGATAGGTTTTTGTGAGCTGGCTCTCCACCTGCTCGAATGGCCTGCCCAGGCGCTTGAGCGCATGCGGGGCGATGCCGATGCCGCTGTCGGCGATGATCAGGGCCACCGAGTCCTTCATCACGCGGCTGCGCACCGTGACGCGTCCGCCATCGGGGGTGAACTTCACGGCGTTGGACAGCAGGTTGACCAGGATCTGCTTGATGGCGCGGCGGTCGGCGGTGACGGCGACATCGGCGGCGATATCGGCGCCGAGCGTCAGGTTCTTCGCTTCGGCGCGGCCGGAGACCACGCGGATCGATTCCGACAGGATCTGGCCGAGATCGAGCGGTTCGAGATCTAGCTTCATGCGGCCGGCCTCGATCTTCGACATGTCGAGGATGTCGTTGATCACTTCCAGCAAATAGTGACCGCTGGTGAGGATGTCGTGGCAGTATTCGCCGTATTTCTCCGAGCCGAGCTGGCCGAACATGCCGCTGCCCATGATCTCGGAGAAGCCGATGATGGCGTTGAGCGGCGTGCGCAGCTCGTGGCTCATATTGGCCAGGAACTTCGACTTCGTCGCATTGGCTTCCTCGGCGCGCGTCTTCTCTTCCGAATATTTCTGCGCGAGGTCGGCGAGTTCGAGCGCCTGTTTCTCCAGCGCAGCCTGCGAATGCTTGAGATCGATAACGGTGGCGCGCAGGCGCAGGTCGTTGTCGATCAGCTTCTGCTCGTGTTCCTTGATGCGGGTGATGTCGGTGCCGACCGAAACATAGCCGCCGTCCTTGGTGCGGCGCTCGCTGATATGCAGCCAGGTGCCGTTCTCGAGCTGTGCCTCGAATGTGCGTGCGCCCTGCGCGGTGCTGTTGGCATCGGCGAGGCGCGAGCGCACTTCCGGCATGCTGCCGACTTCCAGCACGGTCTCATAGGGCGTGCCGGGGCGCACGGCGGATTCCGGCAGCTTGTGCAGGCGCTGGAAGTGCGAGTTGCACAGCACGAGGCGGTCTTCCGCATCCCACAGCACGAAGGCTTCCGGGATCGTCTCGATGGCGTCGCGCAGGCGCACATCGGCTTCGACGCTCTTCTGGGCCAGGCTCTTCTGCTCGGTGACGTCGATGGCGATGCCGATCAGGTGCTGGCTGCCGTCGCTCTGCCCCTGAACCAGTTCGCAGCGCAGCTGCAGCCAGATCCAGTGGCCGCCGCTGTGCTGCATGCGAAAGGTCTGGTCGATGTGGTCGAGCTGCTGCGAGACGAGCTGGTCCGCGATCTCGAACAGGTTGATGTCGTCCGGCCGCACCAATGCGTTGACTTCGCCGAAGGTGAGCAGGTCGCTGCGGCTGTCGAGGCCGAGCATGGTGAACATCGACTGCGACCAGAAGATGCGGCCGCGCGACAGGTCCCAGTCCCACAATCCGCAGCGGCCGCGATTGAGTGCGGTGTCGATGCGGCCACGCACGGCATCATTGATGGCATCGCCTTCGCGGGCGCGGGTCGATTGCCAGTGGAAGGCGAAGCCGAGGATCAGCACCACGAAGCCGGTGGTGGCGGATAGCGTGATCGACAGCGCCGACTCCGAGCGCCAGACGGAGTCGTTGTTCTCCTGCAGCACGAGGATCTGGCCCGGCAGTGCGCGCACGATGCGGCGTGTGGCGAGTGCCTGGTTGCCGTCGGGCAGGGTGACGTCGAACACATCGGTGCGCTGGCTCTGGGCTGACATGTTCTGCGCAGCGCTCAGCAGGTCGAGGACGCGCTTGTTGTCGCGCTCCGGCACATCCGTCGGCATGCGGGCGATGATGCTCTGGTCGGCGCCGAGCACGATGACGTGACGACCAGGAGCAATGCCCCATGCGGGTATCAGGCCCGGCAGCAGCGCCTGCAGCTTGTCGATCGCGGCCGGGCGGTCCTGCCGCACGGCGCCGTTGCGGTCGAGACGTTCGGTGACCATGTCGCCGAGTGCGGTGAGGTCACGCTTGAGCGCGGCTTGTTTCTGGCGGCTGTGATCGACGACCTGGACGAAGGCGCCGAAGAAGATCGTGATGAGGAAAGCGATGATCAGCGTGGGCACAGCACGGCGGAGTGCCGGTTCTGCGATGAGCAGCCGGTGGTATGCCGGCTTCGCCATCGATTGCGCCAATCCTTTGATCGAATCGGATTGGACGCATGCGTTGTCCGCATGCGCACGCGACATACTCTGCCCCCTCGGAGAATCTGTGATGTCGATCGAACCCCAACGCCCCGCCACTTCGAATCGACAAGAGCAGTATGAATCCACTTTCCGCACAGTGTCGAGAGTCAACGAAACGTTAACGTGAAATAAATGCTATCCAATGGAAACTGAGTGCGCGTTCGGACTCAAAACCGAGTCCGAAACGCGAACGCCGCGCAGTGATGCGCGGCGTTTTCATTTTCAATGACTCGCTTTGCGCGCGTTACAGCGTCACCACGATCTTGCCGAGATGCTTGTTGGCTTCCATGTGGTCGAACGCCGTTCCGATCTCGGCGAACGGATAGACCTTGTCGATCGGCAGTTTCAGCTTGCCGGACTCGACGGCCGGCCAGATGTCCGCGCGCACCGCGGAGAAGATGTCGCGAATCTCTTGCATGGACCTGGTGCGGAAGGTGACGCCGATATAGCTGATGCGCCGTGCCGCATGCAGGTCGAAGTTGAAGTCGCCATGGGTGCCGCCGAGGCGGCCGACATTGACGATGCGGCCGAGCACCTTGGTCGCTTTCAGATTCTGGTTGGCGACGGGCCCGGAGATCTGGTCGATGATCAGGTCGACGCCATCGCCTCCGGTGGCCTTGAGGACCTCATCGACCCAGCCGGCTTCTTTGGAGTCCACGGCAAGATCGGCGCCGAATTCACCGAGCCGGCCGCGACGCGCCGCGTGGGTCGATGAGCCGATCACCGGCTTTGCGCCCTTGAGCCTGGCGATCTGCAAGGCCATCAGGCCGACGCCGGAACTCGCGCCCTGGATCAGCACCGATTGTCCCGCCTGCAATCCGCCCACCGTCACCAGCGCATTGTGCATGGTCGAGAGCGCGACGGGCAGGGTGCTGGCGATCTCGAAACCCATGCCGGGCGGGATGTGGAACAGGCGGCCGTGATCGGTCACCGTATATTCCGCAAAGGCCGCACCGCCAGAACCCATCACGCGCTCGCCGACCTGAAAGCCTTTTGCTTCTGGTCCCAGTTCGGCAATCTCGCCGGCCCATTCCATGCCGAGCACGGTGCCGACGCCGCCGGCCGCGCCATGGACATGGCCCTTGGTCATGCCGAGATCGGCGCGGTTGAGGCCGCAGGCTTTCACCTTGACCAGCACCTGCGTGCCGGTCGGCTTTGGCGCGGCGATATCGACGATCGCCGGGCCCTTATCCGTGTAGACGTAAGCCTTCATGGCGCGCTTACTCCGCCGCCTGGCGCTGACCGCCGGACAGCATCGCATCGAGGCGGCTGCGGATGATGGTCTCGGCTTCATGCATGATGCGCGAGACGAGTTCCTGGCACGACGGAATGTCGTCGATCAGGCCCTGGACCTGGCCGGCCGACCAGATGCCGTCCTCGCTGTCGCCGGTCGAATAGACCAGCTTGCCGCGGGCGCCGGCCACGAGGTCCTTGATCTGCTCGAAGGTCGCGCCTTGCTTCTCCATCGCCACGACCTGCTGGCTCACCGCATTCTTGGCGACGCGCGAGGTGTTGCGCATGGTGCGGAAGATCAGGTCGGTGCCGCGCTCGTCATTGGCGACGATGCGCTCCTTCACAAGCTGGTGGATCGGGCTCTCCTTCGTGCACATGAAGCGCGTGCCCATATTGATGCCCTCGGCGCCGAGCGCGAGTGCTGCGACAAGGCCGCGGCCATCGCCGAAGCCGCCCGAGGCGATCATCGGGATCTTCACCTTGTTGGCAGCCGCCGGGATCAGGATCAGGCCGGGGGTGTCGTCCTCGCCGGGATGGCCCGCGCATTCAAAACCATCGATGGAGATGGCATCCACGCCCATGCGCTCGGCGGAGAGCGCGTGACGCACGCTGGTGCATTTGTGGATCACCTTGATGCCGTGCTTGCGGAATTCGTCCACATGCTCCTGCGGCTTGTTGCCGGCGGTCTCGACCACCTTGATCCCGGCCTCGATGATGGCCTGGCGATACTCCGCATAGGGCGGCGGTTTGATGGTCGGCAGGATGGTGAGGTTCACGCCGAACGGCTTGTCGGTCATCTCGCGGGTGCGGGCGATTTCCTTGGTGAGGTCTTCTGGCGTCGGCTGGGTGAGGGCGGTGATCAGCCCGAGCGCGCCGGCATTGGCGACGCCGGCCACCAGCTCTGCCTTGCCGACCCACTGCATGCCGCCCTGGACGATCGGGTGCTCGACGCCGACGAGTTCGGTGAAGCGTGTCTTGATCATGATGGGTCCTCTGGTTTCCCCGGGGCGCATTGGGCGCCGATTGGTTCTTGCTTGTTCGGGGCGGAGGATGCCGGTGGGGCGCGGCAATGTCTACCGCCACCGGACATGGCCCCATGCGCCGGTGATGCAGGTCTGATCCGTGCAGGCGTCCCGGCCGATCGCTGGAACTGGCGCGGCGAACATGCTTTTCTCCCGCCCATGAGCAAGACGACGACCAAGCCGACCACCGAGCCGTCCCAGGACGAGATTGACCAGATGACGCGCGTCTTCGAGCGTTTCGCGCGGCGCTTCAAGGTGGCCGAGGCGGCCGCGGCCGCCGACAACGCGCTCAATGCGCTTGATGCGCAGACGCTGGTCTATGTCGATCAGCATCCGGGCTGCCTGATGGGCGACGTCGCGCGCTTCCTCAATGTCGCCATGACCACGATGTCATCTTCCATCGATCGTCTGGTGAAGAAGGCGTTCGTGGAGCGCCGCCGGCCCGAGGACAATCGCCGTGCCGTGGCCTTGAGCACGACGGATACGGGGCGGGGCGTCGTCGAGGACCACATCGCCGGCTACCGCACGACCTGCCTGGTCATGCTGCGCGCGCTCGACCCGACCGAGCGTAAGGAGTTGATCCGGCTCACAGAAAAAATTGCAGACAACGAAACTTGAACATTACGAACTTCGTATTATCTTGAGCGTGCCGCCGGCCCGTAAGGCTGGCTCCTGACGGAGGCGCTCATGGCCATTGCCATCAATGGTACGGACTATCCGCTGCCCGACGATCCCCGGGTCTCCCTTCTCGATCTCCTGCGCGAGCAGGCCGGCCTGACCGGCACCAAGCTCGGTTGCAACCAGGGCGCCTGCGGGGCCTGCACCGTCATCATCGACGGCCAGCGGGTACTCTCCTGCCTCACGCTCGCCGTGCAGGCCGATGGCCGATCCGTCACCACCATCGAAGGTCTCGGCGATGAGAGCGCGCTGCATCCGTTGCAGCAGGCCTTCATCACCCATGACGGCCTGCAATGCGGCTACTGCACCCCCGGCCAGATCTGCTCCGCCATTGCCATGATGGACGAGCTGCGCCGCGGCGATCCCAGCTATGTCACGTCAGATCTCGTGGCCGGGTCGGACGCCCGCATGCGCGAGGAAATCCGCGAACGCATGAGCGGCAATCTGTGCCGCTGCGGTGCGCATAACGGCATCGTCGAAGCCATCGAAACCCAACTGACGGGAGCCGCAGCATGACGCCGTTCCAGTATCAGCGCGCATCCGATGCCGCCGAAGCCTTGACCCTCGCCGATGCCGGCCGCTGCCGCTTCATCGGCGGTGGCACCAATCTCGTCGACCTGATGCGGCAGAATATCGAGGCGCCCGCGGCCCTGGTGGATGTCAGCCGGATGCCGGCCTCCATCGAGGAGGAGGGCAATGGCGGCCTGGTGATCGGCGCGGCGGTGCGCAACAGCACGCTGGCGGCGCATCCCGTGGTCCGCGCGCGTTATCCCATGCTGTCCCGCGCATTGCTCGCCGGCGCCTCCGCGCAGATCCGCAACATGGCGACGGTCGGCGGCAATCTGCTGCAGCGGACGCGATGCTCGTATTTCTATGATGCGGCCGGATCGAACTGCAACAAGCGCCAGCCCGGCACCGGCTGCGATGCCCTCGAAGGTTTCAGCCGCAATCACGCGATCCTCGGCACATCCGAGCACTGCATCGCGACGCATCCCTCCGACATGAGTGTCGCGCTCGCGGCGCTGGATGCCACCGTGCATCTCAGCGGCGCCGATGGCACGCGGCATATCCCGCTGGTGGACTTTCATCAGCTGCCCGGCGCCACGCCGGATCTCGAGACGGTGCTGCGCCCGGGTGAATTGATCACCGCCATCTCCATCGCCCCGAATGCGGCTGCCGCGCATTCGCGCTATCGCAAGGTGCGCGATCGCTCGAGCTATGCGTTCGCGCTGTTTTCGATCGCGGCCGGTCTGGATGTTGCCGATGGCCGGATCAGGGATGTCCGGGTCGCCTTTGGCGGCGTCGCTGCAAAACCGTGGCGCGCCTGCCGCGCCGAAGAATCTTTGCGCGGCATGGCGCCCACGCGCGACAACTTCCTCCGCGCGGCCGACGCCGAACTCGCTGCGGCCAAACCCACCGAAGCCAATGCCTTCAAGGTCGAACTCGGCAGGCGCACCATGGTCGCCGTTCTCGGCGAACTGGCAGGAGCAGACGCATGAGCAAGCTGCAGAACGCGATCGTCGGCGGTGTCCGCACTGCCATGGGCTATGTGCCGTCGAGCTGGTTGCCGGGCGGCACGCCCGATCCCTTGATCGACAAACGCGTCGCGCTGGGCACGCAGCAGTCGCGCATCGATGGTCCCGACAAGGTGCGGGGCGCTGCGCGCTTCGCCGCCGAGACGCCGATGGAGCGGCTGACTTATGCGGCCTTCGTGCATTCCACCATCGCGCGCGGAAAGATCGTGCAGCTCGACTCTGCGGCTGCCGAGGCCGCACCGGGCGTTGTGCTGGTGATGACCCATCGCAATGCGCCGAAACTGGCGCTGCCGCCGCCCATAGGCCTTACCAATCTGAAGGCCGCCGGCAACAATATCCTGCCCGTGATGCAGGATACGGAGATCCGCTGGAATGGGCAGACCGTGGCGGTGGTGCTGGCAGAGACGCAGGAGCAGGCCAATCACGCCGCCTCTCAGATCTCCGTTCACTACGAGAAGGCCGCCACCCGCACACGCTTCGAGGACGGCAAGGCGCATGCGCAGACGCCGGACTCGCTGATGATCGAGCCCAACCGGCTCAAGCGCGGCAATCCCGATGCAGCGTTCAAGGCCGCGGCTGCAAGCACCGACGCGGTCTATCGCACGCCCTGGCACAATCATAATCCGATCGAGCCCAATGCGGCGACCATCGCCTGGAACGGCGACAGCCTGATCATCCATGACGCCACGCAGATGCTGAACGGCACCGCCGGCTCGCTTGCAAAAGTGTTCGGCATCAAGGAAACGCAGATCCATGTCAGCTCGCCCTATGTGGGCGGCGCTTTCGGCGCCGCGGCATCGAAGCTCGCGGGCCGACCGGTGCGGATCGCATTGTCTCGCGCCAGCATGCACCGCCTGATCGGTGGCCGCTCGCAGACCGAGCAGCGCGTGGCACTCGCCGCCGCGGCCGATGGCAAGCTCACCGCGGTGCTCCATCACGGCTATTCCGTGAAACAGCCGCACAGCGCCTGCGACGAAGCCTTCACCCTGGCGAGCCGCTCGCTCTATGCGTCGGACAGCCACGACATCGTGCAGCACACGATCGATCTCGACCTGCTTGCAAATACGTTCATGCGGGCGCCGGGGGAGGCCGTCGGCACCTTTGCGATCGAAAGCGCGATGGACGAACTCGCGCATGAGCTCGGCATCGATCCGATCGCGCTCCGGCGACGCAATATCGGCGAGAGCGATCCGGTCAGCGGCGCGCCCCGTTCGCAAAGCGACCTGATGCTCGCTTATGAAATGGGCGCAAAACGGTTCGGCTGGCATCGCCGCACGGCGACACCGCGATCGCAACAGACCGGCGAATGGCTGATCGGCATGGGCTGCGCCACGGGTTCTTTCCCGTATGCGCGCATGCCCGGCATGTCGGCGAAAATCACCATCGACAGCAACGGGCGGGCCACGGTCTCCAGCGCCGCGCATGAGATGGGCATGGGCACCACCACGGTGCAGCGCCAGCACGCAGCTGATCGGCTCGGCCTGCCGCTGGAAGATGTCACGGTCCGGATCGGTGACACCAGCCTGCCATTCGCCAGCTTTGCCGGTGGCTCGTCGCAAACGGCGTCGCTGGGGGCAGCGATCAATGCGGCCAGCACGAAACTCGCGGGTGACCTGCTGCGGCTTGCCGGCAATGACACGCCGCTCGCGGGCCTGCGGGCGAGCGAGGTCGAATTCGCCAATCACGGCCTGCGCAAGATCGGTGAGCCATCGCGCTACGAAAGCTTTGCGTCGATCCTCAAGCGCTCGGCGCGCAGCGAGGTCAGTGCGATCGGCGAGAGCGGGGCGCCGCTGGAAATGCTGAAATTCTCCATGCACAGCCGCTCGGCGATCTTTTGCGAGTTGCGCGTCAGCGAGGTGACCGGCGAGGTCCGCATCGACCGTCTGGTCGGCGCCTTCGATTGCGGCCGCATCCTCAATCCCAAGACGGCGACCAGCCAGTTCAAGGGGGGCATGATCATGGGCATCGGCATGGCGCTCACCGAGGAGACGCTGCTCGATCCGCGCAACGGGCGCATCATGAGCGCATCCATGGCGGACTACCATGTGCCGGTTCATCTCGACGTGCCGGAGATCGACGTATTGTGGACCGACATTCCCGATCCGCGCACGCCCATGGGCGCGCGTGGCATCGGTGAGATCGGCATTGCCGGCGTCGCGGCGGCCGTGGCGAACGCGGTGTTCAACGCCACCGGTAAGCGCATCCGCGATCTGCCGATCACACCGGACAAACTGCTTTGAAAGCCCGGTCGTAGGGCGGATGAGCGAAGCGTAATCCGCCGCGGAGCTTCAGCTTTGAACCCGGCCGGCGGATGACGGCTCCGCCTCATCCGCCCTACGGCAAACCGCCAGTGAACCATCCTGCATTCAGCCGGCACAAATGATGACGCGACCGGCGTCGATCTAAAAGGACCTCTCTCATGAAGACTTCACAGAAAGCACTCGTGGCCGTCGCCGGTCTGGCGGCGTGCCTGCTCGCCGTGGTCACGCCGGCTTCCGCGCAGTCGGCGTTCGCCGGCATGCATGGCGCCTGGTCGGGCTCGGGCACAATTCTGCTCTCCGACGGATCGAAGGAACGGCTGCGCTGCCGCGCCAGCTACCGCGTCTCGGCGGGCGACAGCACGCTGCAACAGTCGCTGCGCTGCGCCAGCGACAGCTACAAGTTCGAACTGAGCAGCGACGTGGTCAGCGAAGGCGGCCGTGTTTCCGGCTCCTGGAGCGAGAATTCCCGCGGCATCAGTGGCAGCCTGCAGGGCCGTGCCAGCGGCGGGCGGATCAATGTCACGGCGGACTCGCCGGTCTTCACCGCGAACATCACGCTGACGACCACGGGCAACAGGCAGTCGGTCTCGATCACCTCGGAGGGCGACATCCGCCAGGTATCGATCGCGATGGTGAAGAGCTAGCAAGGACGTAGGGCGGATGAGCCGAAGGCGTCATCCGCCGGCCGAGTGCACAATTGAAACTCCGCGGCGGACGACGCTTCGCTCATCCGCCCTGTAGCAGCGCGTAGGATGGTTGAGCACAGGCGCGCAGCGCCGGAGCGATACCCATCACCGCATGCTCCGTTGCTGGTGGTGATGGGTATCGCTTCGCTCAACCCATCCTACGGCGCGCTGACGACCACGAGTGACAGGCAATCGGTGTCGGTACCTCGCAAGGCGACATGCGGCAGGTTTTGATCGCCATGGTAGAGAGCCAGCAGTCGCCCCACGGGGCCGGGTTGCCATGGCTCGGTGTATTGACATATCGGTAAATGCCGATATATCCATCCTATGGATTTGCTCGAAATATTCAAAGCCCTTTCGAACCGGACACGTCTCGAAATCGTGCAGGGTTTGAAAGACCCCGTGAAGAACTTCCCTCCGCAGGACGAGGGGGACGTTCGCACGGTCGGCGTCTGCGTCAGTAGTATCCAGGAAGGCGTCGGACTGTCGCAATCGACGGTGTCGGATTATCTCGCAACTCTGCAACGAGCAGGCCTGGTCGAAGTCAGGCGCATTGGTCAGTGGACCTACTATAAGCGGAACGAGGCCACGATCAGCGCCCTTGCCAAGATCATCGGAAAAGAACTGTGATCATTTACCCCGTTATATCGAAAAATCCCGATATTTCGTTTTCCAGAAATGAGGAACTGCGATGAAAGCGATGACCCTTCAATCCTTTGGCGGTCCGAAAGCGTTCGAACTTCGCGACGTGCCAACGCTCGTTCCGCATGCCGGACAAGTTTTGGTGCGCGTCCATGCCACGTCGATCAATCCCCTGGATTATCAGGTTCGGCGAGGCGACTATCGCGACCTGGTACCATTGCCGGCCATTACCGGACACGACGTATCGGGCGTTGTCGAAGCGGTCGGGCCGGGTGTGACGACCTTATCTCCGGGAGACGAGGTCTGGTACACCCCGCAAATCTTTGACGGGCAGGGAAGCTATGCCGAGTACCACGTTGCTGCCGAAGGAATCATCGGGAAGAAGCCTGCCTCGCTGAGCCATCTCGAAGCCGCCAGCCTGACCCTGGTTGGCGGGACGGTGTGGGAAGCATTGGTCGTGCGCGCGGCGCTCAGGGTGGGGGAAAGCATTCTGGTCCATGGCGGCGCGGGCGGCGTTGGGCATGTGGCGATCCAGATCGCAAAAGCCATGGGTGCACGCGTGTTCACGACCGTGCGTGAAGCAAACTTTGCCTTCGCGCGAAGTTTGGGGGCGGATGTGGTGATCGATTACAAAAACGAGGATTATGTCGATGCCATCATGCGGGAAACGGATGGCCGCGGCGTCGACGTCGTATTCGACACCATCGGCGGTAACACATTGGCGCGCAGCCCCGCCGCGCTCGCGCAGCTTGGCCGCGTCGTCACGATCGTGGACATTGCACAGCCGCAAAACCTCGTCCAGGCTTGGGGCAAGAATGCGAGCTACCACTTCGTTTTCACGCGACAGAACCGCGGCAAGCTCGATGAGTTGAGCGCATTGGTCGAGCGTGGTCAGCTGCGGCCACATGTGGGCGCTGTCTATTCGCTTGCCGATATTCCACTCGCCCATGCCTTGCTGGAGACTCCCAATAACGGTGTTCGAGGAAAAATCGCGATAGCGGTCGACCCGTCGGCATACACTGCGCATGCGAACTCCCGACCGCTGGAAGCCGCTTCGAAGGTGCAACCATGATCTATGAGATCGCCCAGTTGCCCGTTCACAAGCAATGTACAGACGCGTTCAGACAGGCATTTGCCGAAGTCGCTCCGTTGCTTGGCCGCGCAGAGGGGTATTGCGGTCACTTCCTCGCACAGGGGATCGAAACGCCCGAACTGTTCCACCTGATCGTGCGATGGCAGTCACTCGAGCATCACACGCCGGGCTTCGAAGCGAGTGAAGACCATCGGATATTCATGATGGGATTGCAGGAGTATTTTTCGGCAGAACCGAGGGTCTGGCATATTGAGGGCGCAGCTTCTGCTACAGGCGAGTATCTTCTTTGAAAACAGAGAGAGCACTTAGCGGAAGCTGGGTGCGACGATCAGGAGGCTCTGCCGAATTCAACTGCAGCTGCGCCGTTACCTGAGCAATCGAAGGGCTGATGAAGCAGGAATGCCAATCAGCCCTACGGTCGTCTGTTCGTCCTCAATACAATCCCGCCACCCTCCCGCGCTGCGCCACCAGCGCCAGCACGGAATCGATGGCCGGCGTCGGGATGCCGGTGAGACGTCCCATTTCCTGCACCACGGTCACCAGTGGATCGATCTCCATCGGCCGGCCGCGTTCGAGATCCTGCAGCATCGAGGTCTTGTGCGCGCCGACTTTTCGCGCGCCCTCGATGCGGCGCTCCACATCGACGCGAAAGCCGATGCCAAAGCTCTCGGCGATCGCTTGCGTCTCCAGCATCATCGCCTTGGACAATGCGCGCGTGCCGTGATCGGTGCAGATCACGTCGAGCGTGGCATGGGTGAGGGCGCTGATCGGATTGAAGCAGACATTGCCCCACAGTTTCAGCCAGATCTCGTCGCGGATGCGATCGAGGATCGGTGCCTGCAGCCCCGCGCGCTCGAACAGGGCGGCGAGGCGCTCGACATCGCCCGTGCGTTCGCCCGAGGGCTCACCGAGCGGAAACCTGTCGCCATAGATATGCCGGATCACGCCGGGCGCCGCGATCTCGGTGGCGGGATAGACTATGCAGCCGATCGCACGGTGCGCGCCGAGCTCGTTCCATTGCCGGCCGCCGGGATCGACGCTTTCCAGCGCGGTGCCTTCATAGCGATTGCCATGGCGGTGGAAGTACCAATAGGGGATGCCGTTCACGGCGGTGACGAGGCGGGTGTGCGGGCCGAGCAGCGGCTGCATCTGCTCGATCACGCCGGTGATGGAATGCGCCTTGAGGCAGATGATGACGTAGTCCTGCGGGCCGAGATCGGCGGGATCGTCGGTGCAGGGGATATGCACGATGCGTTCTTCATCGCCGATCAGCAGCTTGAGACCGTTGGCGCGCATCGCTGCGAGATGAGCGCCGCGGGCCACGAGGCTGACATCCGCGCCGGCGCGGGCAAGCTGCACGCCGAGATAGCCGCCGATGGCGCCGGCGCCGTAAATGCAAATCTTCATGCGATGTCCCCGAAGCAGGCGTTGCGGAGAAACGACAAAGGAGATTGCGCCGCGGACCGCGTGCGGTCCGTGGTGATGGTGGTCGTGTCGCAAGGTGAAGTGCGTAGGATGGGTTGAGCGCAGGCGAGGAGCGCCGGAGCGATACCCATCACCGCATGCGCCGGTTCCCGTGGTGATGGGTATCGCTTCGCTCAACCCATCCTACGGCCTCGGCGCTTTAAGCCACAGCCGCCTGCAACTGCGGCGCTTCATCGTGATCGAGCGCGCGGCTGATGTCGCGGATGCTGATCACGCCAACCAGCGTGTAGTCGTCGATCACAGGCACATGGCGGATGTGATGCCGGTTCATCAGGCGCCGCACATGTTCGAGCGTGTCGCTGGAGGTGCAGGAGATCAGCTGCTGCACGGAGATCATGTCGGACACCTTGCGATTGACGCCGGCGGCGCCGTGCTCGGCGATGGCGCGCACCACGTCGCGCTCGGAGAACATGCCGACCGCGGTGTTGCCTTCGGTGCGGCACACATCCTTCACCACAAGCGCGCTGATATTCGCGGTGCGCAGCAGCTGGGCGGCGATGGCGACGGTCTCGTTCATCCGGACCGTGGCGATACGGGTGCTCTTACGACGCAGTACGTCTCCGACTTGCATGGCAACCTCCCTCGATTTTTCGCGTCGATCCGTCCTTTGGCTGATTGGCTGAGGATCGATCTCGCAAGGCTAAGATTGGTATATGGTATGCCAGTTGTCAACGCGTGAGTTGGAGGACGACGACCGAAATATGCAGAAGGGGCAGGAATGCTGCCGTTTCTCGCGCTTCGAGCTCCGCGTTGCCAGTATCACGAGATTTCGTAGGTCGATATCTGGTATGCCACGGACGATTTTGGCGCCTCTGTGTCGCCTCCGGCCTGCCGCAAGGAGGCCGCAAGAAAAATGCGCTCATCCTTGCAGATGAGCGCATCTGGTTGGTCAGGATAGCGTTTCGGGCGTCAGGTCATCGCCTTGGCTACCACCACCTTGCGCCACGGCTTCAGCACCGCGATGGCGAGCAGCGAGGCCAAGATATTCGCGCCGGCGGCGATGAGGAACACGCTGTCCCAGTTGCCCGACCCCTGCTGCATGTAATTCGCGACCGGCACCAGAAGCGCGGCCGTGCCCTTGGCGGTGTAGAGCAGGCCCGCATTGGTGGTCGCGAATTTGGAGCCGAAGGTGTCGGTGCAGGTCGACGGGAAGAGCGAGTAGATCTCACCCCAGGCGAAGAACACGAAGCCCGACAGCAGCACGAACCACAAGGGATCTTGGCCCCACATATACAGCGCCCAGATGCCGAGGCCTTCCATGCCGAAGGCGATGAACATCGTATTCTCGCGGCCGATCATGTCGGAGATCCAGCCGAAGAACGGACGCGTCAGGCCGTTGAGCACGCGGTCGATGGTGGCGGCGAAGGTGACGGCCGTCATGGTCATCGCCATCAGGGTGACCGGCACATTGTCGATCTTCCAGTCGGCCGCGATCGGCTTCAGATTCGCCGTGACCATCAGGCCACCGGCACCGACGATGACGAACATGAAATACATCAGCCAGAAGATGGGATGGCGGATGACTTCGGTCGGCGCGTAGTTGCGGCGGGTCTGGATGATGTTGGCATTGGCCACGACTGCTGGCACCTGGCCGGCCTTCGGCGCGAACAGGAAGAAGGCGAGGATCACGATCACGATGCCCTGGCCGAGACCGAAATAGAGGAAGGTGGTCTGGAAGCCGGAGTCCTTGATCATCGCCTGGATGGGCGCCACGGTCAGCGCAGAGCCGGCACCGAAGCCAGCAGCCGTGATGCCTGCGGCAAGGCCGCGCTTGTCCGGAAACCACTTCAGTGCATTGCCGACGCAGGTGCCGTAGACGCCACCAGCGCCGATGCCCGCGATGATCATGCCGAGATAGAAGCCGTTGAGCGTGGTTGCCTGCGCATTGATCGCCCAGCCGAGGCCGCAGAGGATGCCGCCGACCAGCACGACGATCTTCGGGCCGTATTTATCGACGAACCATCCTTCCACCGGCACCAGCCAGGTCTCGAACAGCACGAACAACGTGAAGGCCCACTGGATCGAGGCGCGGTCCCAGCCGAATTTTTTCTGGATGTCGGGGACGAAGAAGGTCCAGCCATATTGGTAGTTGGCGATCATCACCATGGCGCCAACGCCGATGGCGAGTTGGGTCCAGCGATAGGCATCGCTGACGCGCGCGGCACTGGGCGCCGCTCCGTGAACTGCATCAGTCATACTTCCTCCTAATGCGCTGTTCTATTGCGTGTTCGACAGCTGCAACCGGGAGTTTGGTATATGATATGCCAAGTCACAAGCGAAATCTTGACAGTTTGTCGCAGCTAGTTTCGCATAGCTGAATGTTGTGCTGCAATAATAGTGGCGGTGTTTTGATAGCAAAAAGCCGGCGGAGATTTCCGCCGGCTTTTGTTTTTGAACAGTTATTTGGAGTGTAGTTACGCTGTTGCAGCGCGAGGTCGCAGGCGCGAGAGGCCATTCGAGATCACCGACCAGAACAATGCGATCAGACCAAGGATCATGATCGTCGAGACCAGCGGATTGGAGAAGAAGATCCCGAGCGATCCCTGCGAGCCGAGCAGGGACTGCCGGAATGCTTCTTCCGCCTTATCGCCGAGCACGATGGCGAGCACCAGCGGCGCCAGCGGATAGTTGCACTTCTTCAGCGCATAGCCGATCACGCCGAACACCAGCATCATCACCACGTCGAAGGTGGAGTTGTGTACGGAGTACGCACCGATGGCACACAGCACCAGGATCAGCGGCGCGATGATGCTGAAGGGCACTCGCAGGATCGCGGCGAAGATCGGCACGCAGGTCAGCACGATGATCAGGCCGACGAGATTGCCGAGATACATCGAGGCGATCAGGCCCCAGACGAACTCCTTCTGCTCGACGAACAGCATCGGGCCGGGCTGCAGGCCCCAGATCAGAAGGCCGCCGAGCAGCACGGCTGCGGTGGGCGATCCAGGGACGCCGAGCGACAGCATCGGCAAGAGTGCCGAGGTGCCGGCAGCGTGGGCGGCGGTCTCCGGCGCGATGACGCCTTCGATCTCGCCCTTGCCGAAGTTCTTGCCGTTCTTCGACACGCGCTTGGCGATGCCGTAGCTCATGAAGGAGGCCGGTGTTGCGCCTGCGGGCGTGACGCCCATCCAGCAGCCGATGATGCAGGAGCGCAGCGACGTCATCCAGTATTGCGGCAGGCTCATCCAGGTGCGCAGCACGACACGCAGGTCGATCTTCGCCTTGCCGCCGCGGAAGTTGAGGCCTTCTTCCATGGTCAGGAAGATTTCGCCCAGGCCGAACAGGCCGATGACCGCGATCAGGAAGTCGAAACCGTTCAGCATTTCGGTGAAGCCGAAAGTGAGGCGGAGCTGGCCGGTGATGGAATCGAGACCGACGGCGGCGAGTGCAAAGCCGATCATCATGGCCGCGATGGTCTTGAATGGCGGCTCCTTGCTCAATCCGACGAAACTGCAGAAAGCGAGGAAATAGACCGCGAATTTCTCCGCGGGCCCGAACCGTAAGGCGAAGCCTGCGACCAGTGGCGCGACCAGCGTGATCATGATGACGGCAAACAGTGCGCCGACGAAAGAGGAGGTGAACGCGGCGGTGAGCGATTCCGCGGCTTTGCCCTGCTGGGCCATTGGATAGCCGTCGAAGGTGGTCGCCACCGACCATGGTTCGCCCGGGATATTGAACAGGATCGAGGTGATCGCACCTCCGAACAGCGCGCCCCAATAGATGCAGGACAGCATGATGATGGCTGAGGTCGGCGGCATGCTGAAGGTGAGGGGGAGCAGGATGGCGACACCATTGGCGCCGCCGAGACCAGGCAGCACGCCGATGATCACGCCGAGCACGATGCCGAGAACCATCACGGCGATATTGAAGGGCTGCAGCGCGACCGCGAAGCCGTGGAATAGATTGACGAGTTCTTCCATGTCGAAAAGTCCTTGAACCGACTGTCAGGCGCGACGGATTACAGACCAAGCCATTCCTCGATCGGCCCCTTCGGGAGCGGAACGAGGAACCAGCGTTCGAAAATGAGATAGGTGACGATCGGCATGCCGAGCGCGACGGCGGCGATGATCGGCCAGTTGTATTTGCCAAGCCAGCGCATGAACCAGGCGATGAAGATCATCGATGCGAGGTAAAGGCCGATGAAGGGTAGCGACGCCACATAGATACCGGTGGGAATGATGACGCTGAACACCTGGCGGAGCTGCCCCCATTCGGCAAACAGCGTGCCGTCTTCTTCCCGCAGCGTGTTGAAGAGATTGATCAGGCTGGAGATTATGATGAAGAGGCCGATATAGAACGGGAAGAAGCCGGCCTTCGGTCCTTCGGCGCCCCAGTTGATGCCGGCCTTGACGCTGCCATAGACGACGAGGGCGCCGAACAGGCCGATGACGGTGGTGACGCCCGCCTCGACGGCTTTGTGAGTCGGACCTGTGGTGTGAGATGATTGCGTGGTCATGAGACGTCCATTTCGAACTTGCGGATCGGGCTGGGAGCGGCCGGCTCAGTGACGTGAGCCGGCGCAACATGTGCGTCTTCAGTTCAATCGCGGACTCAGTTGCTCGCGAGGAAGCCTGCTTCCTTCATCAGAGTCTCGTGACGCTTCTCTTCCGTGCCGACCCAGCCGGCGTAGTCGCCGCCGGTCATGAATGTGGTGTTGAAGGCACCGCTCTTCATGAGGTCCTGCCACTCAGGCGTGGCGCGTACCTTCTTGAACAGCTCGACATAATATTCGACCTGATCCTTGGTGGCCTTGGGCGACATGAAGATGCCGCGCAGCATCACATATTCGATGTCGAGACCTTGTGATTTGCAGGTCGGGATGTCTTTCCAGGCCTTGCCGTCGGCGACCGGCTCGTCATAGGCCATCACCTTGCTGTCGAAGACGCAGAGCGGGCGCACCTTGCCGCCACGCCACTGCGCGACGGCCTCGATGGGATTGTTGACGGTGGAGTCGACATGCTGGCCGACGAGCTGCACAGCGACTTCGCCGCCGCCTTTATAGGGAATGTAGGTGAACTTGCTGCCGATCGCCTTTTCCATGGCGACGGTGATGATCTGGTCTTCCTGCTTCGACCCCGTACCGCCCATCTTCATGGTGCCAGGAGGCGCGGCCTTCACGGCCTCGATATACTCCTTCACCGTCTTGTAGGGCTTGTCGGCATTCACCCAGAGGACGAACTCGTCGAGCGCCAGCATGGCGACCGGGGTCATGTCCTTCCAGTTGAAGGGAATGCCGGTGGCGAGCGGTGTCGTGAACAGGTTCGACAGGGTGATGATGATCTTGTGCGGATTGTTGTTGGCGGTTTTCACATCGAGAAAACCTTCGCCACCGGCGCCGCCCGACTTGTTGATGACGACGAGGGGCTGCTTCATCAGATTGTGCTTGGTGATGATGCCCTGGATGGTGCGCGCCATCTGGTCGGCGCCGCCGCCGGTGCCTGCCGGCACGATGAATTCAACCGGCCTGACCGGCTCCCATGCCGCGGAGGCCGGGAGGCTGGTCCCCAATGCAAGAATGGACGCCGCGGCGGCCAGCGTGAGACATGAAGCCAAGCGTGCAGAGGCAAAGCGTTTCATTGTTTCTCTCCCATTCGTTTTGATGCGTCGGTCGTTCGCCGACTTGTCATCGTCAGTGCAAAGCGTCAGTGCGTGGTCGATCGTCCTTCGAGTTTCCAATTGGCCGGCTGGCGAACAGGACCTTGCGCGCGCCACATGCGCACGTCAGACTGTTGAGCCGGAATGGCTCGCCTGCAGATTGGGTGGGTGGGTCTGGATCGCTGTTTCATAGCGCATACGGCGTCGTGCCCCTTACGGGCAGCTCGGCCTTCGTCCTCCCCCGGTATGCTTTCTATTCAAACCTGAAGCATTACCGTTGACGCAGTTTGGTATGCGATATGCCAGACGGCAAGCGATTAGAGCCGTTTCAAGGTGGGGAGGCCAATATGTCGCAGGGAGCGGGAATTCACGCTGCAATGCAACCTTGAAGGCAAAAAAGAGGCCCGGAAATCCGGGCCAGTTCGGGAGGAACGCAGAAGAACAATACGGGCCGGAGCCCGCAAAGCTTGGAAATCAGAGACCGAAACGCGGCAGGTCGCCGTTGCGGATCGAAATCTTTGCGCTGGCCATCAAAGCGCGATCGATCGACGCGAGGACGCGGCCGAACAGGCTGGCATTGGCGCTGACGCTGAGCGAAGCAGTCTTGGACATCGGTATTTCCTTCCAGATGGCGCCGGGCGCCGTGTTCTGATCTGGAGCTAATTTACGTATACCAGATGCCACGGACTAGAGCTTTCTTCGCATAGCAGCAAGAAAATTTTGCAACGCAAAATTGAACGATTGAGTTTTCTTATCGAAGTTCCAGCCGGGCTCGCCCGGTTGTAATTGCGAGGAGCGAAGAGACGAAGCAATCAGTCTTCCGTCGCTTGTGGCTCTGGATTGCCGCGTCGCTTCGCTTCGCGCCTCGCAATGACGGCAGAAGGGTCGTTGCGTGACCAACGCAAAAAGGCCGCCCATCAGGCGGCCTTTCGCATTCAATAACTGCTGGGGGCTTGCTTACTCCGCAGCCACCTTGCGCGGCGGATCGAGGGCGCCGCTGTCGTGGATTTCGGCGACCTGGTGATCGCTGAAGCCGAGCACCTGCTTGAGGATCTCGTCGGTGTGCTCGCCGAGCAGCGGCGAGCGCGCCACGACGGTGGGCGAGGCTGACAGCTTGATCGGGTTGCCGACCGACAGATATTCGCCGCGCTCGGGGTGATCGACCTTGACCATAGTGCCGGTGGCGTAGAGCGACTGGTCTTCCGCCAGCTCCTTCATGGAGAGGATCGGACCGCAGGGGATGTCGTCCTTGTTGAGGATTTCCATCGCCTCGAACTTGGTCTTGGTCATCGTCCACTGTTCGATGCGGGCGAAGATCTCGTTGAGGCGGGGCAGGCGGACGGCCGGCTTGTTGTAGTTCGCATCGGTCTTCCAGCCGGGTTCGCCGATGACGTCGCAGATCTTCTCCCACACCGGGGCCTGGGTGATGAAATAGATATAGGCGTTCGGGTCGGTCTCCCAACCCTTGCACTTCAGGATGCGGCCCGGCTGGCCACCACCGCTGTCGTTGCCGGCGCGCGGCACGGCATCGCCGAACGGAATGCCTTCGCCGAACTGGCTGTATTCCTTCAGCGGACCATGAGCGAGGCGCTGCTGGTCGCGCAGTTTGACACGCGACAGGTTCAGCACACCGTCCTGCATCGCGGCGGTGACCTTCTGGCCCTTGCCGGTCTGCGTGCGCTGATACAGCGCGGTGACGATACCGAGCGCCAGATGCAGGCCGGTGCCGCTGTCGCCGATCTGAGCGCCGGTGACCAGCGGCAGGCCATCGCGGAAGCCGGTGGTGGAGGCGGCGCCGCCGGTGCACTGCGCGACGTTTTCATAGACCTTGCAGTCCTCGAAGGGACCAGGACCGAAACCCTTGATCGAGGCGACGATCATCTTCGGGTTGATCTCCTGGATCTTCTCGAAGGGGAAGCCCATGCGATCGAGCACGCCGGGGCCGAAGTTCTCGACCAGCACATCGCACTCTTTCATCAGTGCGGTGAGGACTTCCTTGCCCTTCGGGTTCTTGGTGTCCAGCGTGATCGAGCGCTTGTTGTGGTTCAGCATGGTGAAATACAGGCTGTCCACATTCGGGATGTCCTGCAGCTGGCCGCGGGTGATGTCGCCAACGCCCGGGCGCTCGACCTTGATCACGTCGGCGCCGAACCAGGCGAGAAGCTGCGTGCAGGTCGGGCCCGATTGCACATGGGTGAAGTCGAGAATGCGAACGCCTTTGAGCGCCTGTGTCATTGCTATGCTCCCGTCACTATTTTTTGCCGGCTCGGCACTTGGAGAAAATTTGCGGGGTCTCGCGACCCCGCGTGATCAGAATTACTTCTTCTTGCTGAGAACGCTCTGTGGATTGAGGTTGCCGATGCGGCCACTCTCGCTGCCGGCGGCCGGATCGATCACCGCATTGATGAGCGTCGGCTTGCCGGAATCCATCGCCTCGTTGACAGCGCGCTTGAGCTCGTCCGGCGACGTGGCGTTCACGCCGACGCCGCCGAAGGCCTGCATCATCATGTCGTAACGCGAGCCCTTGACGAAGACGGTGGGGGCGACGTCCGGGCCACCGGTCGGATTGACGTCGGTGCCGCGATAGATGCCGTCATTGTTGAAGACGACGATGCAGACCGGCAGATTGTAGCGGCAGATGGTCTCGACCTCCATGCCGGAGAAACCGAAGGCGCTGTCGCCTTCGATGGCCAGCACCGGCTTGCCGGTCTCGACGGCGGCGGCGATGCAATAGCCCATGCCGATGCCCATGATGCCCCAGGTGCCGACATCGATGCGCTTGCGCGGCTTGTACATGTCGACGATGCCGCGGGCGAGATCGAGGGTATTAGCGCCTTCATTCACCAGCATCGCATCCGGGCGCTCGGCGATGATGGTGCGGAGAACGCCCAGCGCGCCGTGGTAATCCATCGGCGAGTTGTTGTTGCGCAGCTTCGGCGCCATCTTGGCGATGTTGTCATCGCGCTTGGCGATGACGGCTGATGTCCAATCGCTCGATGCCTTCGTCCAGCTCTTGCCCATGCCATCGAGCAAAGCGGCGACGCAGGAGCCGATATCGCCGACCACGGGCGCGACGATCTCGACGTTGGAATCCATTTCCTTCGGCTCGATGTCGATCTGGATGAATTTCTTCGGTGCGTCACCCCAGGCCTTGCCCTTGCCATGCGACAGCAACCAGTTGAGGCGGGCGCCGATCAGCATGACGACGTCGGAGTCTTTCAGCACGGTGGAGCGTGCAGCGCCGGCGCATTGCGGATGGGTGTCGGGGAGGAGGCCCTTGGCCATGCTCATGGGCAGGAAGGGAATGCCGGAGGTTTCGACCAGCGCCTTCACGGCATCATCGGCCTGCGCGTAGGCTGCACCCTTGCCGAGAATGATCAGCGGCTTCTTCGCCGACTTCAGCACGTCGAGCGCACGCTTGATGCTATCCGGGGCAGGGATCTGCGCAGGCGCAGCGTCGATGACCTTGACCAGCGACTTCCTGCCGGCTTCGGCATTCATCACCTGACCGAAGAGCTTGGCGGGCAGATCGAGATAGACGCCGCCGGGACGGCCGGACACCGCCGCGCGGATGGCGCGGGCGAGGCCGATGCCGATGTCCTGCGCATGCAGCACGCGGAACGCGGCCTTACAAAGCGGTTTAGCAATCGCGAGCTGGTCCATCTCCTCATAGTCGCCCTGCTGCAGGTCGACGATCTCGCGCTCGGACGAGCCGGAGATCAGGATCATCGGGAAGCAGTTGGTGGTGGCATGGGCGAGGGCGGTGAGGCCGTTGAGGAAGCCCGGTGCGGACACGGTAAGACATACGCCCGGCTTCTTGGTGAGGTAACCGGCAATCGACGCGGCATAGCCGGCAGCCTGTTCGTGGCGGAAGGAGAGCACGCGGATGCCTTCGGCCTGCGCCATGCGGCCAAAATCGGTGATCGGAATGCCGGGGACGCCGTAGATCGTGTTCAACCCGTTCAGCTTGAGGGCATCGATGATCAGATGGAAGCCATCTGTCAGGTCCTGTTCGGCTGAGGTGTCGATGCTGTGAACTGCGGACATTCCGCTCTCCCGTGACGTTTCTGGGTATGGTTGTTGGACTTTGTCGCGCGGCGTGCCGCGTGACGGCGTGACGTGAACAATGGCCTCTAACTAAATAGCTCCTGGCCATGCGCCTCGACATAGGATGCGAGGCCAAGCGTGTGATCGCGCGCGAGCTTCTCCGCGAGCTCGGTGTCGCGCTCCTCGAGCGCCTCGATGATGGCGAGATGCTCGGGCAGGGATGTCGCGGTGCGATCGACCCGGCCGATGGTGAGCTGGCGATAGCCGCGCACATGCAGCAGGATGTCGTTGGTCATGTCGATCAGCACCGGACTTTCGCTGAGCGCCAGCACCGCCTGGTGAAAGGCAATGTTCGCCTTTGAATATTCTTCGACATGATCCTGCGGCAAGCGGTCCTTGCCAAAGTCCTTGAAGAAGTCGCGCAGCGCCGAAATGTCTTTCTTGCGCGCGGTGGTCGTGATCAGGCGGGCCGCCATGCTTTCCAGCGCCGCCCAGGCGCGGATCATGTCGACGATCTCGTTCTTGGTCTTGCGCACCACCACGATGCCGCGACGCGGCACGGTTTTGACGAAACCGTCCTGTTCCAGCATGGCGATCGCTTCGCGGATCGGCGTGCGGCTGACGCCCAGCCGCTCCGAAAGGGCGCGCTCGTCGAGCATCACCGGATCCGGCGTCGTGTAGATGTCCATCTTGAGAATGGCTTCTTTCAAGGCTTCATAGGCCTTGGTCTTGAAGCTGGTCTCGGGTGCGATCCGAACGATCGCAAGGTCGGCCTCAGACATAATGGACGGCGCCTTGGTTGGTTTTCGCGTGGGCATGAATCATCTCCGGTCGGAGACGTCCTACCACAGAAACAACGTCCAGAATTTTTGGCATGCCAGATGCCAGCATGTCAAGCTGACGGCTATTTCAGCAATTTTGCGCTGCACCGCGCCTTGACTTTCGATTTTCTGGCATACCAAATGCCATCAATTCGTCCGCGTCAAGAAGCGCAATGGGAGAAGGCCATGTCTCAATCGAATCTCGCTGTCAAAGAAGCGCCCGCCTCGGCGAAAGATGCCGTGCGAAAGGTGCTCGACGCCGTCAAGGCGGACAAGCGCACCAGCCTGACGGCGCCGGAAGGCAAGCTCGTCTGTGACGCCTATGGCATTCCCGTTCCGAAAGAGGGTGTCGCGACCTCTGCTGCGGATGCCGCGAAGCTCGCCGGTGGCATGGGCTTCCCGGTGGTGATGAAGATCGTTTCGCCGGACATTCTCCACAAGACTGACGCGGGCGGTGTCATCGTCGGCGTGAAGACCGCCGAAGATGCGCAGAAGGCCTATGACACCATTCTGGCCAACGCGAAGAAGTACAAGGCCGATGCGAAGATCGAAGGTGTCCAGGTTCAACAGATGCTGATGGGCGGCACCGAGGTGATCATCGGTTCGATCACCGACGGTTCGTTCGGCAAGCTGGTGGCCTTCGGCCTCGGCGGTGTGCTGGTCGAAGTGCTGAAGGACGTCACCTTCCGTCTGGCGCCTGCGACCAATGACGATGCGCTGTCGATGCTCGACGGCATCCAGGCGGCTGAAATGCTGCATGGCGTGCGCGGTGGCGATCCCGCCAATCGCGAGGCGTTGGCCGACATCATCGTGAAGGTCTCGCAGCTCGTCAGCGATTTCCCGGAAATGGTTGAGCTCGATCTCAACCCGGTGTTCGCCACCAAGAAGGATGCGATTGCGGCCGACGTCCGCATCGTCGTCGATTTCGATTACAAGCCGCGTCCGGCGCCGCGCCCGACCGCGGAAATCGTCACTGCCATGAACCGCATCATGCAGCCCAAGGCCGTCGCCGTGATCGGCGCCTCGGCGGAGGACGGCAAGATCGGCAACTCCGTGATGAAGAACCTGATCAATGGCGGCTACAAGGGACAGATCTATCCGATCCATCCCAAGGCCGACGAGATCATGGGCCTCAAGGCCTATAAGAGCGTCAAGGATGTGGCCGGCGAGATCGATACGGCTGTGTTCGCGATTCCCGCAAAATTCGTCGCTGCCGCGCTGACCGAATGCGGCGAGAAGAAGATTCCGGGCGCCGTGCTGATCCCATCGGGGTTTGCCGAAGCCGGTGCGCCCGAGTTGCAGGAAGAGATCGTCGCCGTCGGCAAGAAATACGACATCCGCCTGATGGGCCCGAACATCTACGGCTTCTACTACACACCGTCGAATCTCTGCGCGACCTTCTGTACGGCATATGACGTGAAGGGCTCGGCGGCGCTGTCGTCGCAGTCCGGCGGCATCGGCATGGCGATCATCGGTTTCTCGCGTTCGGCCAAGATGGGCGTATCGGCCATCGTCGGCCTCGGCAACAAGTCGGATATCGACGAAGATGATCTGCTCGCCTTCTTCGAACAGGATCCGAACACCACGATCATCGCGCAGCACTGCGAGGATCTGAAGGACGGCCGTGCCTTTGCGGAAGCCGCCAAGCGCGTGTCCAAGAAGAAGCCGGTGGTGGTGCTCAAGGCGGGCCGTACGTCGGCCGGCGCCAAGGCGGCCTCGTCGCACACCGGCGCGCTGGCCGGTAATGACAAGATTTATGAGGACGTGCTGAAGCAGTCGGGTGTCATCCGCGCTCGCTCGCTGCGGCAGCTGCTCGAATTCGCGCGCGGCATCCCGGTGCTGCCGACGCCGAAGGGCGAGAACGTGCTGATCATCACCGGTGCCGGTGGTTCGGGCGTGCTGCTGTCGGACTCGGTGGTGGATAACGGCCTGTCGCTGATGGCAATGCCGCCGGATCTGGATGCGGCATTCCGCAAGTTCATCCCGCCCTTCGGTGCCGCCGGCAATCCCGTCGACATCACCGGTGGCGAGCCGCCGATCACCTATGTGAATACGGTGAAACTCGGTCTCGAGGATGAGCGCATTCATTCGCTGATCCTCGGCTACTGGCACACCATCGTGACGCCGCCGATGGTGTTCGCCAAGAATATGGTCGAGATCAAGAACGAGATGAAGAAGAAGGGCATCGACAAGCCCATCGTCGCTTCACTCGCGGGCGATATCGAGGTCGAGGAGGCTGCGGAATATCTCTACCAGAACGGCATACCGGCTTACGCCTATTCGACGGAGCTGCCGGTGGAAGTGCTCGGCGCGAAGTACAAGTGGGCGCGCGGGGCAGGGCTGCTGTGATCTTGCCTTCTCCCCGCCTGCGGGGAGAAGGTGGCCCGGCGTAGCCGGGACGGATGAGGGGCTCTCAACGTGCGATGGAGCCTGCGGAGGCTCCCCTCACCCGACGCCCACATGCTGCGCATGTGGACATCGACCTCTCCCCGCAAGCGGGGAGAGGTTAGGACAGCGAGCTAAACAATCACCTTCTGCTCAGCCACGCCCTCGCGGCCGAAGATGCGCAGATAGCGGTCGATTTCTTCCTGGCTGCCGCCCGTCGTCTTGGCGGGATTGTCCGACAGCTTCACCGCGGGCCGTCCATTGGCCGCCGTGATCTTGCACACCAGGCTGATCGGATCGAGCGTATCCAGCCCGCGCGGATGGGCGCCGCGGAAATCGTTCGTCGCCATGGTGCCCCAGCCAAAACTCTCGCGGATGCGACCGCGGAAGCGCTGATGCAGATCGATCATCAGATCGACCTCCAGCCCGTCCGAAAACATCGCGCGCTTCTTGCGCGGATCCTCGCCGCGCATGGCGTACCAGGCGATGACCTCCTCGCCGGCGGCGACGGGCTCCTTGCTGTCCATGCGCATGCCCGTCCATTTCGAGGCCCAGGCCGGGGCATCGCGTAAAAACTGCGTCATGCCAAAAGTGTCGGGCAGGATGATCAGCAGTTCGCCGTCATAGACCTCCTGCCATTTGGCCAGCACGTCATATTGCGCGGTCTTCAGCGCGTCGTCGCTGTCGGCGAGGCAGGCGAACACCATCGGCAATTCATGCGAGTTGGTGCCGATGGCTTCGAACGAATGCTTGAAGGCGAGCAGGGCGTTCGAGGTGCCGACAAAGCTGCGGCCGAGCTCGTTCGCCATGGCATCGGTCACCCATTCCTGCCACAGGAAACCGTGGCGGCGGCGGGTGCCGAATTCGGCGAGTTTCAGGTCCGGATAGGCCTTCAGCTTGGTGATCTTGCTCCAGATCTTGGTCTTGGCGTGCGCATAAAGAATATCCAGCTCGAACTTGTCGAGGGATGCCATGGCCATGCGCGAGCGCAGCTCGCTGACGATGGCGAGGGCGTAGATCTCCCACATGGTCACCGTCGCCCAGTCGCCCTCGAAGGTCAGCACATATTGGCCATCGACCACTTCGAGATGGTAGTCGGGCAGCCTGAAGCTGCGCAGATATTCGATGTATTCCGGGCGAAAGATGTCGCGACGGCCATAGAAGCGGTTGCCGGCCAGCCAGATCAGTTCGTTCTCGCGGAAGGTGAGGGTGCGGGCGTGATCAAGCTGCGCGCGCAGGACGGCTTCGGGAATGATTTCCGCCAGCCGCACCGTTTTGGTGCGGTTGATCAGGCTGAAGGTGACGGGCACCTTCGGGTAGAGCATCCAGACGAACTGGTGCATCAGGAATTTGTAGAAATCCGTGTCCAGCAGCGACCGGATGATCGGGTCTAGCCGATAATTGTGGTTGTGGACCCGGGTGGCGAAATCCATCATGACTGCGCCGCTCCCCAAAACATGCCTGACACCGGCATTTATCCTTGCGCGGCTTGGCCGCAATCCCGACGCCGATGATACGGCCGATACGTAAATTTGCGTATCCGCGGGTCGAAAGGATGTCAACGCAATGGCTGAATCCGGAATCCGCAAGCCGTGGTTGCGGACAAGGACGTAGGATGGGTTGAGCGCAGCGAAACCCATCACCACAGGCGCCCGGCCGTGATGGGTATCGCTTCGCTCAACCCATCCTACGATCAGCGTTTCAGTCGCTCGTCGGGCGCATTCGCCTGCAACGTATTCTGGATCGCGGAACGCAGCATGGCGTGATCGCTGCGGTCCCAGTCCTTCATCCGGATGTCGGCGAGCAGGGCTGCCGACTTGCCGAACACCACGATGCGGTCGCCGACCGACATGGCTTCTTCGAGCTGATGCGTGATCAGGATCGCGGTCGAGCGGAATTCGCGGGCGAGATCGACGAAGGTCTTGCGCAGGTCATTGGCGGTGACTTCATCCAGCGCGCTGAAGGATTCATCGGCGAGAAGAATTTCCGGCTGGACGGCAAAGGCCCGCGCGATCGCCACGCGCTGTCGCATGCCGCCAGAGAGTTCGCGCGGATAGGCATTGGCGAAATTCTCGAGGCCCAATCGCTTGAGCCAGAACATCGCGCGGTCCTGCTGGACATCTTCGGCGATGCCGATCAGTTCCAGCGGGAGCTTGACGTTGTCGATGGCCGATCGCCACGGAAACAGCCGATCCTGCTGGAAGATCGTCGCGATCTTGCCGCGAAAATCGTTGAAATCGTCATAGGGCGTCTTGGCGCCGATGGTGATGCTGCCGGCGGTGGGATGTTCGAGGCCGATCAGGAGATCGAACAAGGTCGATTTGCCGCAGCCGGTCTTGCCGACGATGGCGACGAGTTCTCCGGGCTCGATGCGCAGCGTGAGCTGATCGATGGCGACGATGGATTCGCCGGTGGTGGTCTGGCGAAACACTTTTCGCAGCCCGGCGATCTCGATCGGAGCAGATGCGCCACTCATGCGCGCCACCTCAGCACACGGGTCTCGAACTGAACGATCAGCGCTTCGAGCAGGAACAGCAGAACCACGAGCACCAGCGTCCAGGCGAAGACGTCAGCGACCGAGAACAGCTCCTGCGCCACCGAGAGGCGATGCCCGATGCCCGTCACGGCACCAACGAGCTCCGCGATGGTGACGACGCGGATGGCGAGGCTGAGCGTGATCTTCCAGCTGGTAAGGATGCCCGGTGTGATCGCCGGCAGCATCAGCTTGTAAAAGAACTGGAAGGACGTCGGGCGGAAGGAGCGGATCATCTGCTTCAGGTCGCGTGAGACCTCGCGCATGTTGTCGAGCGCATCGACGGTGAAGACCGGCGCGCAGACCACGACCAGCACGAAGACGATGCGGAATTCGACGCCCTTGAACCAGAGCACGGCGAACAGGATCCAGGACACAACGGGCACCGCCATCAGGATGCGGACCATCGGCCGGAGATAGCGTTCGACGCTGTCGGACAGATACATCAGCACGGCGACCATGATGCCGATGATGAAGGAGACGAACAGCGCCAGCAGCACGCGGCCGAGCGTGACCGCGACATCGATCGGCGTGATCTTAATCAGGCTTTCCGCAATCCGCCCAAGGCCGGGGATCGCGAAAGCGGGAATGCCGAGCGAGGGCGCCAGATAGGACATGACCTGCCACACTGCCGCGAAGAGGACGATCGAGATGATCGTCTCGCGCGGCAGGCTCGGCATCATCGACTTGCGGCGCGGTTCCTCGAACGGCGTCGAACTGCGTGCCGCGTCAGGGGGCATAGATGATCGCGTCGTCAGGCAGTTTCGAATGGAAGCCGGCGGCGACCGCACGCTCGAACGTATCCCAGATGCTCTTCTTTTCCGCTGCATCCCATGCCGGCCGGGCGTCGAACACCCAGCGTTTCGCGTGCACCGCTTCCTTCAGGATGCCCGGTGGCAGCTTCACCGTCTCGACGGCAATTTTGTCGGCGCCGTCGGGATCGGCCTGCAGATATTTGGTGACATCCGCCAGCGCCGCGACGAATTGCTTCGGCGCATTGGCGTTCTTCTTGATGCTGTCCTCGCGCATGGCATAGACGAGCTCCCAGCCGGTCACGCCTGCCATCTCCTTCCATGCCGCATCGGCGTTGAAGATGATCTTCAGGCTCGGATCTTCCTTGATCATCATGGTGGCGATCGGCTCGATGATCATCGCGGCCTCGACGCGCGCTGCTGCAAGTTGGGCGCGGGCGACGGCGAAGTTCGCATTCACCAGCGTCATGTCCTTGGTCAGATCGATGCCCTTGGACTTGGCATAGATCGACAAAATCTGGAATTGCCCGCTGCCCATATCGGCGGCGAGGTGCTTACCCTTGAGGTCGGCGATCGACTTGATCGCAGGGTCCTTGGTGATGATCACGAGGTCGGCCAGCGTTGCGCCGGTCGCGACGATGCGCAGTGGGACGCCTTCGAGACGCAGCTTCTGGAAGTAAGTAGGACCGCCGATCAGCGTATCGATTTCGCCGGTGGCAAGGCCTGCATAATAGGCGGAGAAGGACGGATAGGTCTGCACCTCGGCTTCGAAACCATTCTTGGTATCGAATTTCTGCGCCTTCATGATGTTGACGATGATCGGTGCGAAGACCGGAAGCGTGAGACTGCCGACGCGGATTTTCGGCAGCGCTTGCGCCGATGAAATCGTGATCTGTGTCGTGCCTAGCAGTGTAGCAGCGGTGCCCAAGGCAAAGGCGCGTCGCGAAAGTCCGGTCATAAACATCTCCCTCGAAATGGCGGCAAACGTTGTGGCGGGTAGCTTTTCGATCACTTTCATGCGGCAGTGCGGCATTCGTTTGTAAGCAAACGATATGCCAAAATTACATTCACTAAATCCTCTTGCTCACTTGGAATAACGCTACTAGCATTTTGTATGTGCGCAAATGAAATCTGCTTTTGGCTTGCAGGAGGCGAACATGCCGCACCTCACGACGCCGGACGGGACGAAGCTCTATTATGAGGAGGTCGGCACCGGGAGGCCTGTGATTTTCGTGCATGAATATGCGGGCGATTACCGCACCTGGGAGCCGCAGCTCCGCTACTTCGCGCGCTCCTATCGTTGCGTCACCTACAGCCAGCGCGGCTATCCGCCATCGGATGTGCCGACCGATCCCGCGAAATACGGCCAGGATATCGCGCGCAACGACGTGATCGCGCTGATGGACGGTCTTGGTATCGACAAGGCGCATATCGTCGGCCACTCGATGGGCGCGTCGACTGCGCTTCATGTCGGAATTCATTATCCCGATCGCTGTCTGTCCGTGACGGCCGCGAGCTGTGGCTATGGTTCGAGCCCCGATCCGGCCTATGTGGAGCAGGGACGTGCGGCTTCGCGCGAAACCGCCAAGATGTTCGAGACGGTCGATTGGCCGGAGGCAGCAGCGCGCTACGCTGATGGTGCGACGCGGCAGACGCATAAGAATAAGGACCCGCGTGGCTTCGCAGAATTCGCTAGGATGCTGGCTGATCATTCGCCAATCGGCCACGCGCTGACGATGCGCGAGCTGCAGGCCAAGCGGCCGATGCTGTGGGAGATGAAGCCGCAGCTCGAGAAATTCACGCCGCCGCTGCTGATCATCGTCGGCGACGAGGACGACTGGTGTCTCGATCCCAGCATCTTTCTGAAGCGCACGGTGCCGACAGCGGGCTTGCTCGTGCTGCCGTGCGCCGGCCACACCATCACCAGCGAGGAGCCGGCGGCCTTCAATGCGGCGCTCGCCGAACTCTTCCCGGCGGCCGAGTCCGGTCGCTGGATGTCGCACCGGCCGGCGGCCTGATCCGATGGCAGCGCCCGGCGATATCATCATCGATATTGCAGACGGCATCGCCACGCTGCGGCTTGCGAATCCCGCGCGCCGCAATGCGATCTCCACCGTCATGTGGAACAAGATTGCGGCCTTCGCGCAGGAGGTGGCAACGCGTGGGGATGTCCGTGTCGTCATCATCCGCGGCGAGGGCGAGGATATGTTCTCGGCCGGTGCGGACATCTCCGATTTCGCGACGGCGCGATCAGGCGAGGGCAATGCGCGCGCTTACGACGATCTCGTCGAAAACACCTGTCTTGCCATTGAGGCGATCCCGCAGCCGACCATCGGCGTGATCTTCGGCGGTTGCATGGGCGCCGGCTCGTCGGTTGCCGCAAGCTGCGACATGCGGATCGCGGCATCGGATGCCTTCTTTGCCGTGCCGGCCGCGAAGCTTGGCCTTGGCTATGATCCGCGCGGCATCACGCGTTTCATCCGTGTGTTCGGCGCTGGCGCGACGCGGCAGGTGCTGTTTACCGCTGATCGACTGCCGGCGTCGCGAGCCCATGAACTCGGCGCCGTGCATGTTCTCGCACCCAGGGCCGAAGTCGCGGCGCTTGCCGCGGGGCTCGCGCAAAAAATCGCCGGCAATGCGCCGCTGACGGTCAAGGCTGCAAAAGCCGCGATCCGGGCGCTTACCACCAATGATGCCGATCTGATGGCCGAAGCCGAGCGTTTTTACGCTGCGGCCGATGCCAGCGCTGACTACGCCGAAGGCCGATTGGCCTTCGCCGAGAAGCGGCTCCCGCGCTTTACCGGGAGCTGACACGACCGACGTTCGATTTCCTCTCTTCCAACCCAGAAGGACGATCTCATGGACCTCCAACTCAAAGGCAAATGCGCTCTCATCACCGGCGGCAGCGAGGGTATCGGCAAAGGCATCGCCATGACGCTGGCGAAAGAGGGCGTCAATGTCGCCATCTGCGCCCGTCGCAAGGAGCCGCTGGAGAAGACGGCTGAGGAAATCAAGAGCGCGACCGGCGTCACCGTGGTCGCGATCCCGGCCGACCTGACCAAGGACGCCGACGCCAAGAACTTTGTTGAGACCGCGCACAAGAAGCTCGGCAGCATCGACCTGATGATCAATAATGCCGGCTCGGCGCCGGGCGGCGTGATCGAAACGCTGACCGAAGCCGACTGGGAGCAGGCGCTGCAGCTCAAATTCATGGGCTATGTCCGCTGCCTGCGTTACGCGCTGCCGATCATGGTCAAGCAGGGCGGCGGCCGTGTGGTCAATCTGATCGGCAATGACGGCGTCAAGCCATCCTATTGGGAGATCGCGCCGGGTGCAGCCAATGCTGCCGGACAGAACATGACGCTGTCGCTGGCCGGCCAATATGGCCGCCACAACATCTCGTTCTGCGCCGTGAACCCCGGTCCGGTGCGTACCGAGCGCTGGGCGGGTCTGGTCAATGCCATGTCGCGCGACATGAAGATTTCCTATGAGGATGCCGACAAGCTGGCGCCGGCCTCGATCCCGCTCGGCCGCATCGCCGAGGTCGAGGAAGTCGCCAATCTCGTGGTGATGCTGTCATCGCCGCTGGTGCAGATGGCCAATGGCACCATGATCGAGATCGACGGCGGCCAGGACAAGGCCCTGATGGATCGCTTCCGCGACCGCTAGTCGCGGCACACGCGCGGCGGCGTTGCTTTCGTCGCCGCGTGCTGCTTTGTGTACGCCCTTGATTCACGCGCGGCTGGCTGCGCGTGATCAAAACTTCAGCGACATGCACGGCGTGTTGCTGTAAGTGCAGCCTTGACAAGAAAATAGGTGCGCCGGACTATTTGCGTGCAAACTAATTCACGCTTCAGCCGACGAGACCTCAACGATACCAATCTGACGCAATCGCTGATCACACAGATGTGGATCACAACGGGAGTTCGATCATGATCACGGCTCGTACACTCGGTTCACTCGCTTTCGCCGGCGCATTGGCGCTCACATTCGGTCGGACTGCGTCGGCGCAGGACACGATCAAGATCGGCGAACTCAACAGCTACAAGACCCAGACTGCCTTTCTCGATCCCTACAAGAAGGGATGGGAGCTCGCGATCGAGGAGATCAATGCGAAGGGCGGTGTTCTTGGCAAGAAGCTCGAAGTGGTTTCGCGCGATGACGGTTCATCCCCCGGCGATGCGGTGCGCGTCGCGGAAGAGCTGGTGACGCGCGAGGGCGTGAACATCCTCGCCGGCACCTTCCTGTCGAACACCGGGCTCGCCGTGACGGAATTCGCCGGCAAGAAGAAGGTGTTCTTCCTCGCCGCTGAACCGCTGACCGACAAGATCACCTGGCAGAACGGCAATCGCTACACGTTCCGCCTGCGTGCAACGACCTACATGCAGGTCGCCATGCTGGTGCCGGAGGCGCTGGCGGCGAAGAAGAAGCGCTGGGCGCTGGTCTATCCGAACTACGAATACGGACAGGCGGCGGCGGCGACCTTCAAGGAGATGATGAAGGCCAAGCAGCCCGACATCGAATTCGTCACCGAACAGGCCCCGCCGCTCGGCAAGGTCGATGCCGGTGCCGTAGTGCAGGCGATCGACGACGCCAAGCCGGATGCGATCTTCAATGTGTTGTTCGCAGCCGACCTCGCCAAATTCGTGCGCGAGGGAAGCACGCGCGGCGTGTTCAAGGACCGCACGGTGGTGAGCGTTCTCTCCGGCGAGCCCGAATATCTCGATCCCCTCAAGGAAGAAGCGCCGGTGGGCTGGATCGTCACTGGCTATCCCTGGGACAAGATCAAGATTCCTGAGCACGCCACATTCCTGGCCGCCTATCAGAAGAAGTACAACGACTATCCGCGTCTTGGATCCATCGTCGGCTATGCGACCATGAAGTCGCTCGCTGCCGGTATTGCCAAGGCTGGATCGACCGACACCGAAAAGCTCATCACGGCGTTCCGCGGTCTCGACGTTGTGGGTCCGTTCGGTCCGTTCACCTATCGCGCCAGCGATCATCAGGCGACCGCCGGTGCCTTCGTCGGCAAGATCGCGCTGGAGAACGGCAAGGGCACCATGAGCGACATCAAATATGTCGACGGTGCCGCCGTGCTGCCGAGCGATGCCGAAGTGAAGAAGCTTCGTCCGGCTGCTGAGTAAGGCAACGAGCCGATGGCCACAACGCTTGCTCTTCCCACGATCCACACGCGGGAAGAGGCGGGGTTCTGATGAATCTGAACGCGTTCGTATTCCAGGCGATCAACGGGCTGTCGGCGGCATCGGGCCTGTTCCTGGTCGCGGTCGGCCTGTCGCTGATCTTCGGCGTCACCCGGATCGTGAACATCGCGCATGGGTCCCTGTATATGCTCGGGACCTATATCGCCTACAGCCTCGCAACCAAGCTCGGCGGCGCGCTCGGCTTCTGGGGCGGCATCGTGCTGACTGCCATTCTGGTCGGCATTCTCGGCGCCCTCATCGAGGTGTTGCTGCTCCGGCGTATCTATCGCGCGCCCGAGTTGTTCCAACTGCTGGCGACATTCGCGCTCGTGCTCGTCTTCAACGACGCGGCGCTGTGGCTCTGGGGGCCGGAAGATCTGCTTGGGCCCCGTGCGCCCGGCCTCAAGGGATCCATTGAAATCCTCGGGCGCCGGTTGCCGACCTACGACATCTTCCTGATCGTCGTCGGCCCCGTGGTGCTCTTGCTGCTTCACATGGCCCTGTCGAAGACGCGTTTCGGCCGCCTGATGCGGGCAGCGACGCAGGACCGCGAAATGGTGGGCGCGCTCGGCGTCAATCAGGCCATGCTGTTCACCGGTGTGTTTGCGCTTGGCGCCATGCTTGCCGGGCTAGGCGGTGCGCTTCAGATCGCGCGCGAACCGGCGACGCTGACGACGGACCTGAATGTCATCGGCGATGCCTTCGTGGTGGTCGTGGTCGGCGGCATGGGCTCGATCACGGGCGCCTATGTGGCGGCCGTGCTGATTGCCGAAGTGAAAGCGCTGTGCATCGCGCTCGGCGTGATCGATTTCGGCGGCTTCACCGTCAATTTCTCCAAGATGACGCTGGTTGCCGAATTTCTCGTGATGGCCATCGTGCTGATCGTTCGCCCCTATGGTCTGTTGGGCCGTGAACAGGGCGTGGTGCGCAGCGTCGCCGAACCTGAGGAGCCGATGCGTCCTGCGACGACGGCGGTGAAGATCGGCGGCCTCATCGTGCTGCTGGTGCTGATCTGCATGCCGTTGATCGCCAGGAGTTCGCCTTACACGTTGGTGCTCGGCATCGACGTGCTGATCGCGATCCTGTTTGCCACCAGCCTGCATTTCATCATGGGGCCGGGCGGCATGCATTCCTTCGGTCATGCCGCCTATTTCGGGCTTGGCGCCTATGGCGCCGCATTGCTGGTGAAATGGTTCGCCGCGCCCATGGGTATCGCCCTGGTGTCGGCGCCGTTGGTCGCGCTGGTCGGCGCGCTTTTGTTCGGCTGGTTCGCCGTGCGTCTGTCCGGCGTCTATCTGGCGATGCTGACGCTGGCCTTCGCGCAGATCGTCTGGGCTGCCGTGTTCCAGTGGGAGACGCTCACCGGCGGCTCCAATGGCGTGCTCGGTGTCTGGCCCTCGGCACCGTTCGAAAGCCGTCCGATGTTCTACTATCTCACGCTGGCGCTCGCGGCGCTCGGCGTATTCCTGATCCGGCGTTTCCTGTTCTCGCCATTCGGCTATGCCATGCGGGCAGGGCGCGACTCGCCCTTGCGTGCTGAAGCCATCGGCCTCGACGTCAAACGCATCCACTGGTTGGCCTTTGCCATCGCCGGATGCATCTGCGGCGTCGCTGGCGGCTTGTTTGCCTTTGCCAAGGGGTCGATCTCGCCGGAGACCATCGCCGTCAGTCGTTCCATTGACGGTCTGGTGATGGTGCTGCTCGGTGGCCTGCAGACATTGACTGGTCCGATCGTGGGCGCCTCGGTCTTTGCCGTGCTCCAGGACAGCATCATGCGCTCTACTGAATATTGGCGTGCGCTGCTCGGCGGTGTCATCCTGCTGCTGGTGCTGGCATTCCCGGCAGGCATCGTCGGCGGCCTGTCGAAACTCTTTGTCCGTCGGAAGGCTGCGTCATGAGTGACCTCAGCATCCGTCAGCTCTCGAAATCCTTCGGCGGCGTCCGTGCCGTCAATGACGTGTCGTTCGAGATCAAGCGTGGCGAGTTCCTTGCGCTGATCGGGCCGAATGGCGCCGGCAAGTCGACCTGCTTCAATATGATCAACGGCCAGTTGCCGCCGGATGCCGGCGAGATCTGGTTCGAGGGCAACAAGCTCAATGGCCGGAGGCCGCGTGATATCTGGCGGCTCGGTATCGGCCGCACATTTCAGGTGGCGGCCACATTCAACTCGATGACCGTGATCGAGAACGTGCAGATGGCGCTGCTGTCCCACGCCAGCCAGATCTATCGGCTATGGCAGCCCGCCCGCGCGCAACACCGCGAACGCGCGCTCGAGCTGCTGGCCCAGGTCGGCATGCAGGATGCCGCCGATCGGCCGAGCCGCGAGCTCGCTTATGGCGACGTCAAGCGCGTCGAGCTTGCCATCGCTCTGGCCAATGATCCGCGGCTGCTGTTGATGGACGAGCCGACCGCCGGCATGGCGCCCAAGGAGCGCAATGATCTGATCGCGCTGGTGAAGCGCCTGGTGATCGAGCGGGGCATCTCGGTGTTGTTCACCGAGCACTCGATGGACGTCGTCTTCGCTTTTGCCGATCGCATCATCGTGCTGGCGCGCGGCAAGCTGATCGCCGATGGCGATGCCAGATCGATCCGCGACAATCCGCAGGTGCAGGAGGTTTATTTCGGCACCGGCAAAACCTTCAAGGCGGAGGCGCGGGCATGAGCACGCCGATGCTGACAGTGGAAAACCTCCGCGCCTCCTATGGTGCCGCGCAGATCCTGTACGATCTCGGCTTCGAGGTCGGCCGCGGCGAAGTCGTAGCCTTGATGGGGCGCAACGGAGCCGGCAAGACTACCACCATGAAAGCTGTCATGGGCCTGATGGCGCAATCCGCCGGCAAGATCGCATTCGACGGGCACGACATCTCCGGCCGCGAGCCCTATCAGATCGCGCGGCTGGGTCTCGGCTTCGTCCCGGAGGATCGCCGCATCTTTTCCGATCTCACCGTGCTGGAAAATCTCGATATCGGCCGCCAGCCACCGCGAAAATTCAGCGACGGCGTGGATGCGCCGCTGTGGACCGAGCAGAAGTTGCTGGCGCTGTTTCCCAATCTCGGCGAAATGCCGAACCGTCCCGGCGGGCGCATGAGCGGCGGCGAGCAGCAGATGCTGACTGTGGCGCGGACGCTGATGGGCAATCCGCTGCTGATCCTGCTCGATGAGCCCTCGGAAGGCGTGGCGCCCGTAATCGTGGAAATGATGGCCAACACCATTCTCGAATTGAAGAAGGCCGGCGTCTCCATCCTGCTGTCCGAGCAGAACGTCCATTTCGCCGAGCTGGTGTCCGATCGCGCCTATGTGCTCGAAAAAGGTCAAATTCGATGGAATGGGACCATGGCCGAGCTGGCGGAGAACGTTGAAATCCAGCGGGCATATTTGACTGTCTAGATCATGGTCTCGAAAAGTGGTCCCGGTTTTCGGGCACGATCATGCTCACGTGGAGTTCAAAACTTGATCTGTTCCTGTCACTGCGGATGGTTCATAAAAGACGTCTGAGAGCAGGGTCGTCGTGATGCAGAAGTCGAGCAAGGTGAAGTCGCAAGTCGGCAGCGAGGTGCCCGCCGGCTATGAGCTCGATGCGCAGGTCGGTTTTCTGCTGCGCGTCGCCATGCAGCGGCACACCTCGATCTTCATGTCCCATATGGTCGATGAGCTGACCCAGACGCAGTTCGCTGTCATGGCGAAGCTGCATGAAGTGGGCCCGAGTTCGCAGAACCATCTCGGCCGGCTGGTCTATCTCGACGCCGCCACCATCAAGGGCGTGGTCGATCGCCTCGGGTTGCGCGGCCTGGTGGCGACCGGTGCCGATCCCACTGATCGCCGTCGCCGTGCGGTGTCATTGACGGAGAAGGGGAGCCGCGTGGTCGAGGCTGCAATCCGAGTCGCAGCGGATGTCACCACCAAGACGTTGCGGCCGCTGACGGTGGATGAGCAGCGCACGCTGACGCGGTTGTTGAAGAAGATTACGTAGCAAATTGTAGGATGGGTAAAGCGCAGCGTGCCCACCATAAACAGCACGGGCGGGAAGGTGGGCATGCTGCGCTTTGCCCACCCTACAGTCGATTGATCAATTCCTTCACCGTTTGCGGTGATACCGGCAACCGCGTGATCGCGCCGGGCTGTCCGAGCGCATCATCGATAGCTGACGCAATCGCTGCACCGACCGCATTGGCGCCACCTTCGCCAGCGCCTTTCAGCCCCATCGGATTGAGCGGGCTCGGCGCATCTTCGGTGATGATGACGTCCACGGGCGGGACTTCACGTGCCGTTGGCATCAGGTAATCAGCAAAGGTCACCGCCAGCGGTTCGCCGCGGTCGTCATAGCTGAATTCCTCATACAGCGCGCCGCCAAGGCCCTGCGCGACACCGCCGACAATCTGGCCGTCGATCAGCATCGGATTGATCGCCTTGCCGATGTCATAGGCGACCAGATAGCGCTCCACTGTGACCTCGCCCGTATCGCGCGCCAGCGACACGACAGCGATATGCACCCCATAGGGATAGGTCATGTGCTTCGACTGGAACGAAGCTTCCGCGAACAGGCCGGGCTCACTGTCGCCCACGAGATTGCTGCCCGGTTCCAGCGCCTTGGCGATCTCGGCCAGCGACATCGACGGGCCGGTGCTGCCATCGAGGCGCACGATTTCGCCATCGACGATATCGAGCTGATCGGCCGGCAGCTGCATCAGTTCCGCTGCCGCAGCGAGAGCGTTGTCACGCAGCTTCAAGGCTGCCTGTCGCGTGGCTTCGCCGGTCATCACGGAAACGCGCGAGGCGAATGCGCCGAGGCCGCGCGCGATGCGGTCGGTCTGGCCGTGAATGACGCTGACCGCGTCATAACTGGCGCCGATTTTCTCCGCGCAGATCTGCGCGATGACGGTCTCGACGCCCTGGCCGACCGAGGCGGCGCCGGTGACGACCTCGATCCTGCCATCGATTCCGACGGTGATGCGCACATCGTCGAAGGGGCCAAGCCCGCTTTTCTCCACGAACATGCCGATGCCGGCGCCGACCAGTTCGCCGGCGTTGCGCCGTTCGTTGATCTGCGCGCGTAGCGCCGTCCAGCCGACACCGGCCAGCGCGGTGTCGAGCAATTTTGCGTAATCACCGGAGTCGAGCACGATATCGGTGCCAAGCGTCTCCAGCGCGCGCGTCAGTGGCATCTCGCTGACCGGGATTAGGTTGCGACGACGGACCTCGACGCCATCGATCCCGACCTTGGCGGCAACAGCATCGAGCAGGCGCTCGCGTACAAAAGTGCTCTCATAGCGCCCGGGGGCGCGATAGGTGCCACCGGGCGTCTTGTTGGTGAGGCGGATGTGCCCGCGGGCGCGATAGGCGGGAATGCGATAGGGGCCGGGCAGCATCGCAGCGGCGAGGTCGGGCACGGTGGCGGCGTGCGTGCGCATATAGCCGCCCTGATCGTGGAAGAACTCGTCATCAATGGCGAGGATGCTGCCGGTCTGGTCAATGGCGGCGCGGATGTGATGTGTCTGCTGTCGCGAATGATTGGTCGCAATCAAATTCTCGCGGCGATCCTCGATCCATTTGACCGGACGGCCGAGCCGCAATGCGGCGAGGCAGACCAGTACGTCCTCGGGATAGAGTTCACCGCGGACGCCGAAGCCGCCGCCGACATGGCCCTCGAAGAGATTTGTGTTCGCCGCCGTGCGGCCGAACATCTTTGCGAGCTGGTCGCGATTCCAGTGCGGTACCTTGGCGGCGCCATACATTTCCAGCATGTCGGTTTCGGCGATATAGCGCCCGATCGCGCCGCGCGTTTCCAGCGGCACGCCGGAATGCCGACCGATGGACAGCGAGAGTTCGACGATTGCATGCGCGCTGGTGAAGGCCGCATCGACATCGCCGTAGCTTTTCTCGATCAGCGCCGCCTCGGTCGGCAGCCCGTCGCGGAATTCGCCGACCTCTCCATCAGCATGCAGGATGACCGGCAGCTCCTCGATCTCGACTTCCACATGCTCGGCCACGTCTTCTGCGAGATAGGGATCTTCCGCGAACACGACCGCAACGGGATCGCCGACATAGCGCACCTTGTCCTTGGCCAGAATGGTCTGGCGATAGGCGGCGAGCTGTTCGAGCCGCGTCAGGCGAAAATCGATCGGCGGGATGTCGGCGACGTCCTTGAAGCTCCAGGCCGCGACGACGCCGGGGATCGCAAGGGCCGGGGCAAGATCGACCGAGACGATGCGGCCATGCGCATAGGTGGAGCGGACCACGCGCATATGGAGCTGGTTCGGGAAATTGATGTCGGCGGCGAACCTGCCTTGCCCGCGCAGCAGCGGCCCGTCTTCCTTGCGAAGAACGGATTTGCCAACCAGCCCCGGTTTGGCCGGCGCGCTCACGACTGGCGCATCTCGACGGCGGCGGCGCGCACGGCCTTGATGATGTTCTGATAGCCGGTGCAGCGGCAGAGGTTCGACGACAGCACATCGACGAGATCGTGGTCGGAAATATCCGGCTCGCGCTCCAGCACGCCGACCGCGAGCATCAGGAAGCCGGGCGTGCAGAAGCCGCATTGCAGGCCGTGGTTTTCCATGAAGGCGCGCTGCATCGGATGCATCTCGTCACCCTTGGCAAGGCCTTCGACGGTACGGATCTGCTTGCCGTCTGCCTGCTGGGCGAACATCAGGCAGGAGCGCACCGGCTCGCCATTCACCAGCACCGTGCAGGCGCCGCAGACACCATGCTCGCAGCCGATATGGGTACCGGTCTGTCCGCATTCCTCGCGGATCGCATCCGCCAGCGTGCGTCGGGCCTCGACGCGGATCGCATGCGCTTTGCCGTTGATGGTGAGGGTAATGTCGCTCTTGTCGGTCATGGCAGTTTCCCGCTGTTGCGGAGGGCGGCGCGGATGCGCTGCGGCGTCGCCGGCATTTCGTCGATGGAGACGTCGAACGGTTTCAGCGCGTCATTGATGGCGGAGATGACGGCAGCCGGCGCGCCGATGGCACCGCCTTCGCCAAGACCCTTGGCTTTGGTGATGGTGTTGCCGGTAAGCGTCTCGATGTGGTGCAACTCGATTTCCGGAATCTCACGTGCGGTCGGCGGCAGAAAGTCCGCCAGCGTCGAGGTCATGATGTTTCCGGTCTCGTCATAGATGATTTCTTCAAGCAGGGCATTGCCGATGCCTTGCGCGACGCCGCCATGGACCTGGCCGTCGGCAATCATCGGATTGATGATCAGCCCGGCATCTTCGGCGACGAGGAATTTCTCGAGCGAGACGCTGCCCGTTTCGATATCCACTTCGACCACGGCGACGTGGCAGGCATTGGAGAATGTCCCCGATGGATCGTAAGTGGCGTTCTCGGATAGACCCGGTTCGATCTCGCCCTTGAAGATATGCGGCTGGTGATAGGCGGCACGCGCCATGGAGGCGATCGTGACGGAGCGGTCGGTGCCGATCACATGCGCGGAGCCTGCCTCCAGCTTGATGTCCTCCGGTGAGGCCTCCAGCAGATGGCTTGCCATCTTCAGGAGCTTGGCCCGGATCTTTTGCGCAGCAATCAGGCTGGCGCCGCCGGACAGCACCAGCGAGCGACTGGCAAAGGTGCCCCACCCGTAGGGCGATCGATCGGTATCGCCATGAACCACTTTGATGAACTGCGGATCGACCCCGATCTCGTCGGCGATGATCTGCGCCAGTGAGGTACGAAGCCCCTGACCATGCGGCGACGAGCCGATGCGGGCCTCGACGAAGCCGGAGGGATCGACAGTGAGGATCACCGTCTCGAAGCCCGGCGTGATCTCCATGCCGCGCGCCGCGAAGGCCGGGCTGCCATAGCCGGTGCGCTCGGAGAAGGTGGCAAAGCCGATGCCGAGATAGCGGCCCTCACTGCGAGCCGCTTCCTGCCGCTTGCGGAAAGCGCCGAGGCCAATCGCCTCGATCGCCATTTCCATGGTCTCGCGATAGGTGCCATCGTCGAAGACGAGGCCAGTCGCGGACGTGTAAGGGAACGCGTCGATCAGGTTGCGGCGGCGCAATTCGGTGGGCTCGATGTCGAAGGCGCCGGCAGCCTTGTCCATCAACCGTTCGAGCACAAAGGTGATCACCGGCCGCGAGACGCCGCGATAGGGCGCCATCGGGCAGGTATTGGTCATCACCCCGCGCGATCGGCAGTCATAGGCGCGGACATCGTACGGGCCGGGGAGTTCGGCTAGCGCCATCAGCGGTTCGACACCGCAGGTGGTGGGGAAGCAGGAATAGGCACCGATATTGGCGACGATGTCGCCGCGCAAGGCGAGCAGTTTTCCCTTCTTGTCGAACGCGCCTTCGAGTTCGACATATTGATCGCGGCTGTGAAAGCTCGCGATCAGGTTCTCGCGGCGGTCCTCGGTCCAGGCGACAGAACTGCGCAGGTGCCGCGCCAGCCACACCAGCAGCACATATTCCGGCGCCAGCGACATCTTCTGCCCGAAGCCGCCGCCGACATCGGGCGCGATGACGCGGAGTTCGGATTCCGGAATGCCGAGGATATCGCACACCGCGGTCCGCATCAGATGCGGCATTTGCGTGGTGCAGGTCAGCGTTACTCGCTCGGTGAGGGGATCATAGATCGCATGCCCGGCGCGCGCTTCCATCGGCGTCGCATTCTGCCGGCGCGAGCGCGCCTCGACCCTGATGATGCGATCGGCGGATGTCCATACATCCTCGAATTTCGGCGTGACGATATGGCCTTCGACGATCACATTGTGCTGGGTCCCGGCATGGATGCGCGGTGCATCGCCGGCGAGAGCCGCGCGCGCGTCGGTCAGTGGCTGGGTCTCGGTGATCCCGACCTCGACCTGATCGGCAAGATCCTCCGCCTCATCCTTGCTTGGTGCATAGACGGCGGCGATACATTCGCCGGTGAAGCGCACGACACCATCTGCGAGGATCGGCTGCCCGATCGGCACATAGTTGAACTTGCTGAGCATCGGCTTGATCGGCTTCAGGCTCTTCAAGTCGGCCGCCGTCACCATGCCGATGCCATCAGGCGCATCGATGCTATCGATGGTCCCCGCCGCGATAGCGCTGCGAACGAAGCGCACCCAATGCGTCGCCGGAAGATCAGCCGTGAAGCGTCCTCGCCCCGAGACGAGCGCGGGATCCTCGAGCCGGCGGAGCGAGCGCCCGACCCATGTCGTGCCCGATCCCTTGGTATGGTCGGTCTTCCCGTGCACGGTCATTGCTGTGCATGTTCGAGCGCACGCCGCGTCACGGCGCGGACGAGGTCGCGGCGATAATCGGCAGTGGTCTGGATATCCTCCATCGGATCGACGGCCAGCGCCGCCGCTTCGCCGGCCGAGACGAACAGCTCGGGCGAGGGCGCCTGTCCGTTCAGCAGATCCTCGGCTTCGGCAATCCGCCGGGCGCGGTCCTCGGCACCGCCAATGCCGATGCGGGCGTCGGTGATCTTGCTGTCAGCCAGGCGATAGGTGACGAGAGCTGCCGACATTGCGAAGTCGCCGGCGCGGCGGCTGAATTCATAGAAGCCGAATTTCGTATCGGGCGGCAGCAGCGGCAGCCGCGCTTCGGCAAGAAACTCGTCTTCCTGCAGCGCGGTCGTCATGATGCCTTCGAGGAATTCGTCGATCGGCACGATGCGCTCGCCGCGCACACTCTTGACGACCAACTGCGCGCCGAGCGTTGCGGATGTCAGGCACCATTCCGATGACGGATCGGCATGGGCGAGGCTGCCGCAAAAGGTGCCGCGCATGCGGATCGGGTAATGTGCGATATGTTTGGCAACATAGGCCAGCAGCAGCCCGAGCGGCCCGGCGATGACCGGCTTGTGAAAGGCGCCATGGCGCACGCGCGCCCCGATGGAGAGATGATCGCCATCCACGGCAAGGCGATCGAGCCCTTCGACTTCATTGATATCGATCAGATGCGCCGGCCGCGCCATGCGGAATGCCATGATCGGCACAAGGCTCTGCCCGCCGGCGAGAATGCGTCCGTCCTGCGGCGCATATTCGGCCAGGGCATTCACGACTTCGTCCACCGTGCGGGGAACGTGGCGTGTAAACGGCGCCGGTTTCATCCGACCTACCCCTCATCAGGAGCGTCAAAATTCACTTGTATGCTAACAATCAGCTCTCGCTTGTCAATCAGTGAGCGTGCTGGAAATGGCGGCGTTTGGCGCCTGCGAATGCGGCACTGCGCAAATGCGTAGGCGATGTTGCGCTGCGGCCTGACTAGGCCACAACGTCGCGATCGAGCGCAAAGTCGTCAAGCAATTGCGATCGCTTGCCGTTGATGAGATCGCCGAGCAATTGCGCAGCCAGATAGCTGAAGGTGATGCCATTGCCGCCATAACCGTAAGCGGCGAACAGGTTGGGATGACCGGGCACAGGGCCGATCAACGGCAATCCATCGCGCGTCGTATCGAATGTGCCGGCCCATCGATGGGTGATGTTCAGTTCGGCACATGGCCATAGAGCTTTCAAACGCTGGCGCAGGACATCGGCTTTCGCCGGGATCAGTGCATCACGCGCATCCGGCTCGATGATTTTGTCGCTGTCTTCGCCACCGATGATGATGCGGCCGGAGCGCGTCGTGCGCGCATAGAGATAGTCCTTGCTGTCCTCCCAGATCAGTACACCGTCGCGCCACAGCCGGTCAGGTTGCGGTGCCGTCGCGATGGCCCAGCTCGACGACGGCGATTGCACCTTCGTCTCCACGATGTCAGGCATCACATAGCCGGTGGCAAGGATGACGTGACGGGCCTCGATCATCCGCCCCTCCGCCGTCGAGACACCGACGCTGTGCGAAGCACTGTCGTAGCGTACTGTTTCCGCCTCGTAGAATCGCGCGCCGCGGCCGTGCGCGACATTCAGCAGTCCGATGGCCATCTGCATCGGATCGCAATCGGCGGAGTTCGGCGAGACGATCGCTCCGGCGCGTGTGATTTCATAGGCGCCGAGCAACGCGCGATGATCGAGGAACGTGCCGGGTAAGCCTGCGCGTGCGCGCAAGACCTGCTCGGTGATCAGGCTGGTCGCGTCGTCACCAGCCGCAAGATAGAGCGATGACTTCGCCCGCATGTCGCAGGGCAGATCGAGATCACGCATCAGCGACTGCAACCCGCCGACGGCATCGAAACTGGCGCGATAGGCCCGCGCCGCGCGCTCGAAGCCGTAGAGTTCGGTCAGCTCGCTCAGCGAGCGATCGATCTCCCACAGCAGCATCGATGTGCTCGCCGCGGTGCTGCCATGGCCGGGCAGTTCACGGTCCACTAGCACCACGTCGAGGCCCTGCCGGGTCAACCGTTCGGCCATCAGCGCGCCGGTGATGCCGCAGCCGACGATCAGGGCGTCGCAGCGGATGTCTTCGGCGAGGGGATGGCGGGCAGGGCGGGGAGCTCCGGCGAACCATGGCGAACGGCCGCCATGCAGATCGTCTTGCTCGGTGGTGTCAGGATCGAAGTCGGAAATGGGAGCACCGCAGGTTTGAAAATTGATGGCGAGGGAAGGCGGCTGACAATGTCGGGGAGCGGGTTCCGGTTCCAGCGCAAGTGCCTCTCCAGGCCACCGACTCTCCGGCGCGGTCTTCCGGGCCCGGCGGCCCCGTTGGCGGCAGTCAAAAATTCTTATTTTTCAATTTGTTGTGTCCCCACTTGGCAGTGCCGGGATGGCCGGATTAAAGATGCGGCCAAATCGAACCAGCGTCTGGCGTCCGACCTCGCCGGAGCCCCCCAAGGGCCACCGTTGCTTCGTCGTTTTCAACTGCCCTGCAAAGGACACCGCCCGTGTCAAAGACCGCCATGCCCGCCCCGCAGCTTTCGCTCCCGAAGGACAAGATCAAGATCCTTCTTCTCGAGGGCGTCAATGACAGCGCCGTCGAGCTGATCGACATCGCGGGCTACACCAATGTCACGCGCCTGACCAAGGCCCTCGGCGGCAGCGAACTCAAGGAAGCCCTCAAGGGCGTGCATCTGCTCGGCATCCGCTCGCGCACCCAGATCACCCAGGACGTGCTGGATGCCGCCGACCGCCTGATCGCCATCGGCTGTTTCAGCGTCGGCACCAATCAGGTGGATATCGATGCCGCCCGCCGCAGCGGCATCCCGGTCTTCAACGCACCGTTCTCCAACACCCGCTCGGTGGCCGAGCTGGTGATGGGCGAGATCGTGATGCTGCTCCGCCGCATCGTCGATCGCTCCGTCGCCGCGCACGACGGCCAGTGGGACAAGTCGGCCACCAACAGCCACGAAGTCCGTGGCAAGACGCTGGGCATTGTCGGTTACGGCAATATCGGCTCGCAGCTCTCCAACCTCGCCGAGACCTTCGGCATGAAGGTGATCTATTACGACCACACCGACCGCCTGCGTCACGGCAACACCGAAGCGGTGGCGACGCTGCAGGACCTCATGGCGCAGAGCGACGTGGTCAGCATGCATGTGCCGGAGACGCCGGCGACCCAGGGCATGATCGGCGCGACCGAACTGTCCTGGATGAAGGACGGCGCCTATTTCATCAACAACAGCCGCGGTACGGTGGTCGATCTCGACGCGCTCGCAGAGGTGCTCCGCAGCGGCAAGCTGCGCGGCGCCGCCGTGGACGTGTTCCCGGTGGAGCCGAGCTCCAATCAGGAGAAGTTCGTCACCCCGCTGCAGGGCCTGCCCAACGTGCTTCTGACGCCGCATGTGGGCGGCTCCACGGAAGAAGCCCAGGAGCGCATCGGCGCCGAAGTCGCGCGAAAACTGATCGATTACAGCGACACCGGTTCGACTGTCGGCGCGGTCAACTTCCCGCAGGTGCAGCTGCCTGCGCGTCCGCAGGGCACGCGCTTCATTCAGGTCCAGCGCAACGTGCCGGGCATGCTCGGTCGTCTGAACGAAGTGCTGGCCCGCCACGCGGTCAACATTGCCGCGCAATATTACGAGACCAACAACGATGTCGGTTACGTCGTGCTCGATGCAGATGCGTCAGCTGCAGACAGCCAGCGCGTGCTCGAAGACATCCGCGGGCTGGACGGGACGATCCGCGCGCGTCTGCTGTACGAATACAAAGATTAAGTCGTACGCCCGTTACAACGGGCAGGGACCAGGCCTGTGACCTATCCGAACTACAGATTCTCCGTGGCGCCCATGATGGAATGGACCGACAGTCATTGTCGCGTTTTCCATCGTCTTCTGACGCGGCGTGCTCTGCTCTATACGGAAATGGTCACCACGCCTGCGATCATTCACGGCGATCGCAAGCGGCTGCTCGGCTTTGATGCAAGCGAGCATCCGGTGGCGTTGCAGCTCGGTGGTTCGGATCCGGACAAGCTTGCCGAAGCCGCGAAGATCGGCGCCGATTTCGGTTATGACGAAATCAACATCAATGTCGGCTGCCCGTCGGATCGCGTGAAGGAAGGCCGCTTCGGTGCCTGCCTGATGGCGGAGCCCGATCTCGTCGCGCGTTGCGTGGCTGCCATGAAGGCTGCGGTCAATGTGCCGGTCACCGTGAAGTGCCGCATCGGCGTCGATGATCAGGATCCCGAAGTGGCGCTCGATGCTCTGGCGAAGGCCGTCGTTGCCGCTGGCGCCGACGGGCTGATCGTGCATGCGCGCAAGGCGTGGCTGAACGGCCTGTCACCGAAAGAAAACCGCACCATTCCGCCGCTGAACTACGACCGCGTCTATCGGCTGAAGGCGGCGATGCCGGATGTGCCGATCGCCATCAATGGGGGGATCCCAGGCGTCACCGAAGCCAAGGAGCATCTCGCGCATGTGGATGGCGCGATGATGGGACGTGCGGCCTATCAGGAGCCTTGGCGTCTGCTTGCGGTGGATCCTGAAATCTTCGGCGAGCCGGCGCAGCATGCCACGATGAAGGACGCGATGGAGGCGATGATGCCCTATATCGCGGACCAGCTCGCACGGGGCACGCGGCTGCATTCGATCACGCGGCACTTCGTCGGCGCGTTCCATGCCGTGCGCGGCGCACGGGCGTTTCGTCGGCATCTCGCCGAATACGGCGTGAAGCACGGCGCAGGTATCGATGTGCTGCGCGATGCGATCGCGCTGGTCGAGGACGAGCCGGTCGCGGCCGAGGCGGCTTGACGGTGATCGTAGGATGGGTTGAGCGCAGCTACCCATCACCACCAGCGCTTGAGATGATGGGTATCGCTGCGCTCAACCCATCCTACGGCCTCAGCGCTTCACGGATAACCGCGCAGCTTCAGCTTGTCGGCGCGCACTTCCCAGCTTTCCAGCCGGTCCAGGAAGCTCATGCCGAGCAGGTTGCCTTTCATCAGCCCGCGCTGGACGATGAGGGCAGGAACCGAACGCTCCACCAGTCTGCCGACGGCAAGACGATCCAGCGTCAGCCGCGCCGCCTTGGTGCGGCCGGAGACGGTTTCGACATCGATATTGTAGGTGAGCAGCTCGACCGGCAGGCCGATTGCCTTGGCGGTCTCATACGACAGGATCACCGAGGTGGCGCCGGTGTCGATGATCATCGGCGTGGTGACGCCATTGATTGTGGCCTGCAGGGCGAATTCGCCGCCATTGCCGCGTGGCACGTCCACGATGCGCGGCATCGGCGGCACCTGCTTGCGCAGGATTTCGGTGACGAGGGTGCTCGCCTTCGTGATCTGGCCGGGATCGCCATAAGCGAGCGCGGCGCCTGCGGTGGCGAGGATCGCGATGATCAGCAGCAGGACGCGCGTCATGCAGCGCCCCCGACCACAATGTTGCTCAGTTGGTGGCCGGCCGCGGCTTGCGGGCAAAGGTCGAGGGCGGTGCGAAGCCCGCCTCCGTCATGCGCGTTTCCAGCGTCGCCATGATGCTGAGGCGTTCCGCGCTCTCCATGCGGCCCCAGCGTGCGATTTCCTGCAGCGTGCGTCCGCATCCGAGGCAGAGCTTGGCTTTGGGATCGATGACACAGATGGCGACGCACGGTGTTTCTTTGTTCATCCAGGGATATGAGGTGGTTCGGCGCGGTTGCGCAAGGTGCTGGCTTTACAGTCCGGTTCCCGCATTCATGATTGGCTTGTTGCGCGGACGCCGTTTCTCGTCGGTGATCTCGTAGTCCGGCTGCAGCGGTGGCGCGTCTTCCATGACGGGTGCCAGCGCCGACATCACGCGTTCCGGCGGGAAGGTGATGATCACCTCGGTGCCGATGCGCAGCTTCGATTTCAGCGTGAACGTGCCGCCATGCATGTCGATCAGGCTTTTCGCGATCGGCAAGCCGAGGCCGGCGCCTTGCTCGGCCGACTTGATCGAGTTCGACCCCTGGCCGAACGAGGCCAGCACGATCGGAATCTCGTCTTCGGCGATGCCCGAGCCGGTATCCTTGCAGCTCAGATACTGGCCGCCCGAGGCGGTCCAGCCGACCTTGAGCCAGATCTCGCCGCCCTGCGGCGTGAACTTGATGGCATTGGAGAGCAGGTTGAGCACGATCTGCCGGCAGGCGCGCTCGTCACCCCAGACGCGCGGCATGCCGTGTTCGAACACTTCGTGGATGGTGATGCCGCGGCTGGTGGCACGCAGCTTCAGCAGATGGTGACAATCCGCCACCACGTGCTCGAGCGAGACCGCTTCTTCATTGAGCTCGTAGCGGCCGGCCTCGATACGCGACAAGTCGAGAATCTCGTTGATCAGATTGAGCAGGTGGACGCCGGAATTGTGGATGTCCGCCGAATAGTCCTTGTATACGGCGACTGCATGGGCGCCGAAGATTTCGCTCTTCATCACTTCCGAGAAGCCGAGAATGGCATTCAGCGGCGTGCGCAATTCGTGGCTCATCTGCGCAAGGAAGCGCGACTTGGCGACATTGGCGGCTTCAGCGCGGTGGCGCGCTTCGTCCGAGATCGCCTTGGCCTGTTCGAGTTCGCCGATCAACGCATCCTTCTCCGCACGTGCTTCCAGCGCGGCGAGGGTGGTCGAATGCAGGCGCTGGGCGAGCAGGATGAAATAGCCCTCGGCCGCGACAGCCAGTGCGGCGAGGACGTAATTGTCGAAATTGCCACGCAGAATAAAGCTCATGGCCACGCCAAAAGTCACCGGCGCGGTGGCGGCGATGGCGGCGATCGGCAGGCTCGAGGCGAGCATGCTGGAGACGGCCACCACCAGCAGCATCAGGAACATCATCAGCGAATTGGAGACGACGTCGGCGCCGGTGGGATGTACGAGGATCGCCGTCCAGGCGAGGCCGTAGACGAAATCCAGCGCGACGAACCGCCTGCGCCACTTGCGCGTAGTGTTCGGGCCCGGTGGTTCCGCCAGATAGCGATTGCAGGCACGCAGGATCACGGCATGGATGCACAGCATCCCGCAGGCCCAGGCGGCGGCGCTCAGCGGCTGCAGCCAGGCGCCGAACACGATGCCGGTGCCGGCCACGAGCAGCGTCACCACCAGCGAGGCGGAGAGGCGGGTCTGGGCATATTGGCGGAGCAGTTCGCGGTCGAAAGCGGGACGGGTGCCGGAGGTCGAGATCAGCCGGTCGCGGGCCTCGCGCACGCGCTGCTGAGCCGCCCGCCGGTTGCGGGCCGGTGCAGCGACGGGCTCTTCAGCCGGAAGCTGGACGACCTCGGGCCTGACGGCGGGCTCACTCATCACGCTTACACAAATCCTGCACGCACATGCGGGCGGTTTTCACAGATCATTATCTGTGCCGCACAATCCTTAAAGGGCGCCTTAAAGAACGCGGCAATCCGGTTAATTTACTATGAAAACACGCGCGGCCGGGGAAGCACGCCATGCTTCGCCCGGCCGCGGATTTGTCAGTCGTATGAAGCGCTTACTTCTCGAATCTTGCGAGAAGGCTCGAAGTGTCCCAGCGCTTGCCGCCGATCTTTTCCACTTCCGCGTAGAAGTTGTCGACCAGTGCGGTGACCGGCAGGCTGGCGCCGTTGCGACGGGCCTCGGCGAGGCAGATCGACAGATCCTTGCGCATCCATTCGACAGCGAAGCCGAAGTCGAACTTTCCGTCGTTCATGGTCTTGTGGCGGTTCTCCATCTGCCACGACTGGGCGGCGCCCTTGGAAATCACCTCGACCACCGAGTTGACATCAAGCCCGGCCTTCTTGGCGAAGTGGATGCCTTCCGACAGCGCCTCGACAAGGCCGGCGATGCAGATCTGGTTGACCATCTTGGTGAGCTGGCCGGAACCGGCGGGGCCGAGCAGTTTCTGCATCTTGGCATAGGCGGTGATGATCGGTTCGACCTTGGCATAGACAGATGCCTCGCCGCCGCACATCACGGTGAGGGCGCCGTTTTCAGCGCCGGCCTGGCCGCCGGAAACGGGGGCGTCGATGAAATGGAAGCCGGCCTTGGTCGCCGCGGCGTCGAGCTCGCGGGCTACTTCCGCCGAGGCGGTGGTGTGGTCGACGAAGATCTTGCCCTTGCCCATGCCCGAGAAGGCGCCGTCTGGGCCGGTCGTCACCGAGCGCAGGTCGTCGTCATTGCCGACGCAGGCCATGACGAAATCCTGGCCTTCGGCGGCGGCTTTCGGGGTCGGGGCAGACTTGCCGCCGAATTTCTCCACCCATGCTTTCGCCTTGGCCGCGTTGCGATTGTAGACGGTGACCTCGTGGCCGCCTTTGGTGGCGAGATGACCGGCCATGGGGAAACCCATGACGCCAAGACCGATGAAAGCAACTTTGGCCATATCCGAACCCTTGATGTGCTGCCGGCTGTACCGCCGGCTATCGACTGTGGGGAATTGGTGCCCGCGGACGGGCGGGAACACGAAGAGGCCGCAGCATAGTCGCTGCGCCGGATGCGGCAAAGCCCCGAGGTTGCGGCACCGTGACTTTGTGTGCGCCGCGAGAGGATTTCGCGGCCGAATTGCGCCCGCGCAATTCCCGGCGCAATCGTGAGCGAAACGGCATGGACATGGCGCACAGGTGCTCTATCTCTGCGGTTGGAATTGCGACGACCGGGAGACAGCATTTGAGCGTTTCGAAACAACAGGTTCTGGATGGCCTTGCCAAAGTGGCATCGCCGCGTGGCGTGCCGCTGGTGCATGCCAATGTGTTGTCCGAAATCGCCGTCGCTGACGGCAAGGTGATGTTCTCCATCAATGTGGATGCTGCCGAGGCACGTGCCTGGGAAAGCGTCCGGGCACAGGCGGAAGCGGCCGTGCGAGCTCTTCCGGGCGTCATGGGGGCAATGGTGGCGCTGACGGCCGAGCGCAAGCCTGGCTCGGCACCCGCCGCACCGGCGCCGCATCGTCACGGCCCTGGCGGGCATTCCCATGGTTCTCAAGCGCATGGCGTGCAGCCGGTCTCGGCGCATCGGCCGCACCAGCCGCCGGGAGCCCCGTCGGCCATGGGCAAGCAGGCCGAGATTCCCGGCGTGAAGGCAGTCATCGCGGTGGCATCGGGCAAGGGCGGGGTCGGCAAATCCACCACGTCGCTCAATGTGGCACTCGGTCTGCGCGATCTCGGTCTCAGGGTAGGCCTGCTCGATGCCGACATCTACGGCCCCTCGGTGCCGCGCCTGACCGGCATCAGCGAAAAGCCGGTGCTTAACGACGACAAGAAGATGATCCCGATCGACCGGTTCGGCCTGTCGATCATGTCGATCGGCTTCCTCGTCGAGGAAGAGACCGCCATGATCTGGCGCGGGCCGATGGTGATGTCGGCCATCACCCAGATGCTGCGCGATGTCGCCTGGGGGCAGCTCGACGTCCTCGTCGTCGACATGCCGCCCGGCACTGGCGATGCTCAGCTGACGCTGGCACAGAACGTCCCGCTGAAAGGCGCCGTGATCGTCTCGACCCCGCAGGATCTGGCGCTGATCGATGCCCGCCGCGGACTGGCGATGTTCACCAAGGTCAATGTCCCCGTTCTCGGCATCATCGAGAATATGAGCTATTTCCAGTGCCCGGAATGCGGCACCCGCTCTGACATTTTCGGCCATGGCGGTGCGCGGCATGAGGCCGAGCGACTGGGCGTGCCATTCCTCGGCGAGGTACCGCTGCACATGTCCATTCGCGCGATGTCGGATGCAGGCACGCCGGTGGTGGTGAGCGAGCCCGACGGCCCCCATGCGACGATCTACCGGAAGATCGGCGAGCAGGTCCGGGACAGCCTGAAAGCCGTCTTGGCCTGACGTCTTGGCCTGACCCTGTAGCGTCCGCCGAGCGGGCGCGGAATGACGCATAGAACTTTCGTCCAATCGGGCGAACTACGACGCTCGTCTCATTTTCCGCCGCTTCATAACCGTGTTACATCACCGGCGACCAAGAGCGCCGTCGGCTGAATCACGCAATGATCGCCCGTCGAAAAGCTCGAAGGATTTTTGGGGAAACGCTTTCAAAAGGAGAGCTTGAATGAAGCGTCGTGAGTTCTTGAAGGTTTCGGCGGCTGGTGCTGCCGGGGCCGCTGCAGTTGCCTCGCCGGCCATCGCGCAGTCGACACCGGAAATCAAGTGGCGCCTGGCGTCCTCGTTCCCGAAGTCGCTCGACACCATCTATGGCGGCGCCGAGATGATGGCGAAGCAGGTGTCGGAAATGACCGACGGCAAATTCCAGATCCAGGTCTTCGCAGCCGGCGAACTGGTGCCGGGCCTGCAGGCGCTCGACGCCACCTCGAACGGCACCGTCGAAATGTGCCACACCGTTTCCTACTACTATGTGGGCAAGGACCCGACCTTCGCGATCTACGCGTCGGTGCCGTTCGGCCTCAATGCCCGTCAGCAGAATTCCTGGTGGTATCAGGGCGGCGGGGAGCAGCTCGGCAACGAGTTCTACAAGAAGTTCGGCGTGATCGGTCACCCCTGCGGCAACACCGGCACCCAGATGGGCGGCTGGTTCCGCAAGGAGATCAAGACCGTTGCCGATCTCAACGGCCTCAAGATGCGCATCGGCGGCATTGCCGGTCAGGTGCTGCAGAAGGTCGGCGTGGTGCCCCAGCAGCTCGCTGGCGGCGACATCTATCCGTCGCTCGAAAAGGGTACCATCGACGCTGCCGAGTGGGTCGGTCCCTATGACGATCAGAAGCTCGGCTTCCAGAAGGTTGCCAAGTACTACTACTATCCTGGCTTCTGGGAAGGCGGCCCGACAGTCCACGCCTTCACCAATCTCGACAAGTTCAATTCGCTGCCGAAGAACTATCAGGCGATCCTTGCGAATGCCTGCGCCAACGCCAACACATGGATGGCTGCGCGTTACGACATGCAGAATCCGCAGGCGCTGAAGCAGCTCGTGGCATCGGGCACGCAGCTACGCCCGTTCACCAACGAAGTGCTCGATGCCTGCCTGAAGGCGACCAACGAGCTCTGGGCCGACATCTCGTCGAAGAACCCCGACTTCAAGAAGTCGATCGACGCGATGCAGGCCTATCGTTCGGACGAATATCTGTGGTGGCAAGTTGCCGAATACACCTTCGACAGCTTCATGATCCGCTCGCGGACGCGCGGCTGATCCAAACTGATCGCCCCATCAATCAGCCCGGTCTCCGCGAGGAGGCCGGGCTTTTTCGTGCGAATTCGTTTGGCGTTCAACAGGCGATTGCTTCATCATCGCATCATGCCTCCGGCAGAGAGGTACGAAACATTTGAGGGAGCCGATATGAAACGTCGTCAGTTCATTCGCATGGCGGGGCTCGGTGCTGCCGGCGCCGCAACGGTCGCGTCACCCGCCATCGCGCAGTCGATGCCGGAAATCCGGTGGCGACTGACGTCAAGTTTTCCGAAATCGCTCGATACGATCTATGGCGCGACGGACCTGTTTGCGAAGGCTGTTGCGGAAGCGACAGACAACAAGTTTCAGATTCAGGTTTTTGCGGCGGGAGAGATTGTGCCGGCGTTGCAGGCATTGGACGCTGCATCGAACGGCACGGTCGAAATGGCGCAGACGGCCGGATACTACTATGTCGGCAAGGACCCGACTTTCGCCATCGGCACTTCGATGCCGTTCGGCCTCAACAGCCGCATGCAGACCGCGTGGCTTCATTCCGGTGGCGGCGCCGAACTCTTCAACGACTTCCTGAAAAACTACAACCTCATTGCTTTCGCGGCCGGCAATACCGGCTGCCAGATGGGTGGCTGGTTCCGCAAGGAGATCAAGGAAGTCGCGGACCTCAACGGCCTGAAGATGCGCATCGGCGGAATCGCCGGCAATGTCCTCGCCAAGATTGGCGTCGTGCCGCAGCAGGTGGGCGCCGGCGACATCTATGCCTCGCTGGAAAAAGGCACGGTGGATGCGGCGGAGTTCGTCGGGCCCTATGACGACGAGAAGCTCGGTTTCCAGAAGGTCGCGAAATATTACTACTATCCCGGCTTCTGGGATGGCGGCCCGACCATCCATCACATGGTCAACATCGCCAAGTGGGAGCAACTGCCTCCGGCCTACAAGTCGTTGATCAAGACCGCATCCTCCATGGCCAATGAAGCGATGCAGGCCCGCTACGACGCGTATAATCCGCCGGCGATCAAGCGGCTGGTGGCAAGCGGTACGCAGCTGCGCGCATTCTCGCCGGCGATCCTCGATGCCTCACTCAAGGCAGCCAATGACCTCTATGCGGAGATCGCCGCGAAGAATGCGAACTTCAAGAAACTCTACGACCACATGGTCGCGTTCCGCGGTGATCAATATGCGTGGTGGCAGGTCGCGGAGTTCTCCTACGACAACTACATGATCCGTTCACGCCCGCGCGGGTGATAGGGCGCAACTCCGCCCTCATCCTGAGGAGCGGCGCTCTTGCGCCGCGTTTCGAAGGATGGCGACATGCTCGGAGTCTGCCGCCATGTTTCGAGACGGCGCGTGACAGGCGCTTCCTGACCATGAGGGGGCGGAGTTTGCAACGCGTGTTGCACGCGGATGAAAACAGCTAGGCTCGGTCACGGCCTGATTCACGGGAACGACCGCTATGACCGAAGCCGAGATCGAAACCGCCGCAGTCTTGCTTGCTGACGCCCGCCGGAGCGGAACGCAGATCGATGGGCTTCCCGTTACCCCATCGTCCGTGGCGGAAGGCCATGTGATTCAGGATCGCGTGGCGGCGTTGATCGGTGAGCCGATCGGCGCCTACAAGGCCGGCGCGCCGCCGGATGGGGAGCCCACGCGCGGTCTGATCGAGGCCCGCATGGTGCGCGCGAGCCCGGCCCGGATCGCGGCGGCCGAAGCACCGCATCGCGGCGTGGAGGGCGAGACGGCATTTCGCTTCACCCGCGATCTGCCGCCGCGGTCGGCGCCCTATACCCGCGAGGACGTTGCCTCCGCAGTGACTGTGCTGCCGGTGATCGAAATCGTGTCGAGCCGTTTTCGCGAGCCGCTGAGCCGGCCGAAGCTGGAGCAGCTCGCCGATTGCGGCATCAATGCCGGTCTGGTCACGGGACCCGAGACCGCCGACTGGTCCCATCTCGATCTGGCAAAACTGCGCATCACCTTTGTCGTCAATGGCGAGACGCGGATCGCGCGCGACGGCGGGCATCCGACCGACGATCCGCTGGCTGGCGCCGTTGCGCTGGCCAATATGCTGACGGACGGCGTGAAGGCCGGCCAGATCGTCACTACCGGGAGCTGGACGGGTCTGCCATTCCTGAAGCCCGGCGATCGGTGTGTAGTGCGTTTCGAGGGGCTGGGTGAGGCCGAGGTGGTGTTCGACGGCTGAGCGATTGCGATCCTCTGGCCGTCATTGCGAGGTCAGGGAAAGCCTTCGGCTTTCCCCTTAGCGTAGCGACGAAGCAATCCAATCCTTGGCTTTCTGGATTGCTTCGCCCAAACGAATTGCTACGCAATTCGTCAGGGCTCGCAATGACGAACGAAAGGCCTGAGGTCGTTTACTTCGGCTGCCCGAAGTCCGGCATGGCCGGCATTTCGATCTGCGGGATCTCGATCTTCACGTTGGACGTATCGACCACCGTGTTGTCGATCCAGTAGGTCACGAGGCCCGGCCACATGATCACGATGATCACCAGCAGGATCTGCATGCCAACCCACGGGATCGCGCCGAGATAGATGTCGCGGCTCTTCACTTCCGGCGGCGCGATGCCGCGCAGATAGAACAGCGCGAAGCCGAACGGCGGATGCATGAACGAGGTCTGCATGTTTACGCAGAGCAGCACGCCGAACCAGACCAGATCGATGCCGAGCTTGGCGGCCACCGGCGCCAGCAGCGGGATGATGATGAAGGCGATCTCGAAGAAGTCGAGGAAGAACGCCAGGAAGAACACGAAGATGTTCACGAAGACGAGGAAGCCGACGGCGCCGCCGGGCAGACCCGTGAGCAGGTGCTCGATCCAGTGGGAGCCGTCCATGCCCTGGAACACGAGGCTGAAGCAGGTCGAGCCGATCAGGATGAACACCACCATCGAGGTCAGACGCATGGTCGAGGTCATGGCCTGTTCGACCAGCGGCCAGGTGAGGCGGCGGTGGATTGCAGCCAGCACGATGGCGCCGACGGCGCCCATGGCGCCTGCTTCGGTCGGCGTCGCGAGGCCGAGACCGATGGTGCCGAGCACCAGGAAGATCAGCACCAGCGACGGGATCATGCCCCACAGCACGCGGCTGATCAGCTTCCAGCCCATCGGCTCGCGTGCATGTTCCGGGATCGGCGGCATCGAGGTCGGGCGCAGGATCGACATGATCACGATGAACAGCAGGAAGATCACGACCTGCAGGATCGAGGGGCCGATGGCGCCGAGATACATGTCGCCGACCGAGCGGCCGAGCTGGTCGGCCAGCACGATCAGCACCAGCGACGGCGGAATGAGCTGCGTGATGGTGCCGGAGGCGGCGATGACGCCGGTGGCCAGCTTCATGTCATAGCCGTAGCGCATCATGATCGGCAGCGAGATCACGCCCATGGCGATCACCGATGCGGCAACCGTGCCGGTGATGGCGCCGAGCACGGCGCCCACGAGGATCACCGCATAGGCGAGGCCGCCAGGAACCTTGCCGAACAGCTGGCCGGTGCCTTCGAGCAGATCTTCCGCCAGGCCGCAGCGCTCGAGGATCGCGCCCATGAAGGTGAAGAACGGAATCGACAGCAGGAGGTCGTTCGAGATCGTGCCGTAGAAGCGGAACGGCAGCGCCTGCAGGAACGAAGGATCGAAGTGTCCCGAGAAAATACCGAGCACGCCGAAGAACAGGCCGACAGCGGCGAGCGAGAAGGCGACCGGGAAACCGAACACCATGAAGCAGATCATGGTGCCGAACATCAGCGGAGGGAAGATACCGTAGGAGAACATCAGTGGTCTCGACTATCGAATTGAAATGCAACGACCTAAAAGCAAACGCCGCTATTGCAGCGGCGCTTCGTAATGGGTGTCGACCTTGACGAGGCCGGCAAGGGCGGCGATGCGCTTGGCGAGTTCGGCGAGGCCCTGCAGCACCAGCAGGCCGAAGCCGACCGGGAGCACGAGCTTCACCGGCCAGAGGATGAGGCCGCCGGCATTGCTGGAATATTCCTGCGAGTTCCACGAGTTCAGGAAGAACGGCGTCGTCATGATCGTGAGATAGATCATCGCCGGCAGCAGGAAGACGCAGAGGCCGATGATGTCGATCCACAGCCGCGCCCGATCGGAGACGGCGGAGTAGAGCAGGTCGACGCGGACATGCTCGTTGAGGCGCAACGTCTGCGAGGCGCCGAAGAACACGATGCCGGCGAACATGTACCACTGGATCTCGAGCCAGCCATTCGACGAGTAATGGAAGAGATAGCGAATGGTCGCGTTGCCAGCGCTGATGAGGCAGGCAAAAAGCACCAGCCATTTGGCGACGAAGCCAAAGGCATCGCTCAGCCGATCGATGGCATTCGTGAATTTGAGTACGTCCACGGTTTCCCCCGAAACTCGCCCGGCCTCTCGCAGATCACGTCTTTCTCACTGAGAAAGCGCAGCTTTTTCCGCTGGGCGATCAAAATTTGCGGCACCATTTCAGCGCGTCATGCAATCGTCAATCAGAAATTGACGGTTGCATGCAGGCCATTGGTCGGGGGTCTGGAGGAGGGTAAGCCAGTGTGCGGATCAACCGCCGGTTACGCTCATATGCCGCTTCGCGGGCGCTGCCGCAGGACGGGCGTGGCGCGGCTCGCGATGAGCCGGCAGGTCCTTGCCGAACCATTCGGCAAGGGTCGGACATGTGGGATTTCTGGCGGGACGACGGGCGAATTCGGCGACCTCCGCACGCCAGACCCGGAAGCTGAAGTAAAAGCACCAGCGCAGATGGGCCCGGATGTCCTTGTCCGGGTGGAACAGCATGCGCCAGAGTGAACGGGGCCGGGCATGGACCACGACCTCCATCAGCTTGACCAGCCAGAAGATCGCTCGCGCCGACAGGTGGCGGGAGGAAAGGAGTTGGTGGCGGTAGTCCCATTTGCTGCGATTGGTCTCGATCACGGTCCGTGCCGCATTGTCGGCCGTCCAGTCCGACCAGCGATGCGGCGTGACATACATGGCATTGAGCAGGTCGGGGTCGTACAGCCACACCTGCCGGATGGCGCGGATGTAGTCCATGAAGCGCTCTTCCTCGAAGCCGACGATATGACCGAGCATCGAGAGGATGCCATGCCGGCGCAGGAGTGCGACGGCCTGCTGGTCGTCCCGCGTGGTCGAACCTTTGCGGATCGCGAGCAGGGTCTGGGGATCGGTGGTCTCGATCCCCATCAGCACGCAGACCATCCCGGCGCGCTTCATCAGTGGCAACAGATCGGCATCGCGCACGATGTCGGTGGCGCGGATGGTTGCGAACAGTCGCACCGGGACATTCTCTGCAATCACCGCTTCGAGAAATTCGCGCCACAGCCGCTTCGATGAGGTCGGGTTCTCATCGGCGAGGTCGACGAAGCAAATGCCGTGAGTGCGATGCAGCCAGCCAATCTCTGCGGCAACTTTTTTCGGATCGCGAAAGCGCCAGCGGCTCCAGAACTGATACTGGCCGCAATAGCTGCATTGATGCGGGCAGCCGCGCGAAAACTGGATGATCGCGGCGCGACCGAGGCCGAAGCACTGATAGAGATCCCAGTTCTCGATCAACTCCCAGCCGATCCGATAGTCGTCGAGCTGCGTGATCAGCGGCATTGCTGCCGTCTTCGTAATCCGGCCCTGCTGTCGGAATGTGATACCCGGCACATCGGACAAAGCCGCGCCGCGGGCGAGGCGATCGGCAATCGCGAGCGCGATGGCTTCGCCCTCGCCATGCACGATGACGTCGACGACGTCGGTTGCGGCCATGATGTCGGTGGCGTGATAGGTCGGATAGACACCGCCATAGATGGTGAGTGTCGAAGGGCAGGCACGTTTGACCGCGGTGAGGGCGACGAGACAGGCGGGATGCGCTGGAGTCGAGCCGGCATGGCCGGTCATCACCAGATCGGGCGCGAATTCCGCGGCCACATGTTCGATCTGTTCTGATGACAGATGATGACGCTCGGCATCGAGCAGGCGGACCTCATGCCCGGCATCGATGAGCGGGCCGCCGACACAAAGCAGGCCGAAGGGAATCTGGTGTCCGACGCCGCGTGAGGTGAGTGAAATATAGGGCGGATTGATCAGGAGAATACGAATGTCGGAACCTCTCTCGCGGCCCGACCTGCGTGATCGCATACGGCAGCGCGCAGACGCGATGAGCGCCTGCCTTTCAGTGTCTTGGACTCGCAAGAAGGTTCGCTAGCGCGCGCGGGTTAACCGCCGGTGACGCTCATGTGACGACTGACGCTCGGCCGGTTGTGGCGACGATCGATGATGAAATCGTGCCCTTTCGGCTTGGTGCCGATGGCGCGGTCGATGGTGGCGTTGAGCAGCGCGTTATCCGCCGATGCGCGCAACGGCTTGCGCAGATCAGAGGCGTCCTCGTGCCCGAGGCAGGTATGAATGGTGCCGGTGCAGGTAATGCGGACGCGGTTGCAGCTCTCGCAGAAATTATGCGTCATCGGCGTGATGAAGCCGAGCTTGCCACCGGTTTCGGCGACGCGGACGTAGCGGGCGGGGCCGCCGGTGTCATCGGCAAGGTCGGTGAGTGTATAGTTGCTGGCGAGGCGTGACCGCACGAGCGACAGCGGCAGATACTGGTCGATGCGGCCTTCGCCGATATCGCCCATGGGCATCACCTCGATCAGCGTCAGCGCCATGTCGCGGCCATGCGCCCATTCCATCAGCGTGGGGATCTCGTCCTCGTTGAGGTTCTTCAAGGCGACCGCATTGATCTTCACCGCAAGGCCGGCGGCCTGTGCTGCATCGATGCCGGCCATCACCTTGGCGATGTCGCCCCAGCGGGTGATGGACTTGAACTTGCCGGCATCCAGCGTGTCGAGCGACACGTTGATCCGCTTCACGCCGCAGTCGGCGAGTTCGTCGGCATATTTCGACAGTAACGAGCCGTTGGTGGTGAGCGTCAGTTCCTTCAGCGCGCCGCTCTTCAGGTGGCGCGACAATGAACGCACCAGGCCCATCACATTACGACGGACCAGCGGTTCGCCGCCGGTGAGGCGCAGCTTCGTCACGCCCCTTGCGATGAAGGCGGAGCAGAGGCGGTCGAGTTCTTCCAGCGTCAGCAGATCGGCCTTCGGCAGGAAGGTCATGTCTTCGGACATGCAATAGAAACAGCGCAGGTCGCAGCGATCCGTCACCGAGACGCGCAGATAGCTGATCCGCCGACCGAATGGATCGGTCATGGCAGAGGAGGTCTGTGCTGGAATGAGATCGGTGACCGACATTCAAACGCCTTGCTGCATACAACGAGCGGCACGCGGCCGCTCGTTGTAATGTAATCATGCAAAGCGCGAGGCACAATTGCGATACAGCAATCGTGCGGTGATTGAGATCATTGGCGGAGCTTATCGGCGGATTGCATTTTGCTATCCGCCGATGTCCGATTTAGTTCGGGTTCGGGAAGGGCGAACCGGCGGCAGGCGCTGCTTCGGCGGTGGCCGCCGGGGCAGGTGCCGGAGCCGCGGCACGCTTGGCGGCCTTGCGGCCCTTGCGTGGCGGTGTTGCCGGCTGCAGTTCGACCGCAACCGGGCTCGGATCGACATTGGTGCGGGCAGCCTGGGTGAAATCACCCGGGATACGCGTCACCGTCACCGGAACCGTGGTCGGCTGGAACTTCGGCAGTGTGAAGGTCACCTCGAAATTGCCCTCGGTGACGATCGGTAGCGAGCAGGGGGTGGTACAGGCCGGACCGACCGACGTCTTCGCCTCGGCGCCGGGCGGCGTCGATTCGAATTGGACGGTAACCGGCTCCGGTGCCGACTTGAAGGCATCCGTTGAGAAGGAGGAGCAGCCAGCGAGGCTCAAGCCTGCTGCCGTCAATAGGAGTACTCGACGCATAGTTGAATCCGTTAGTTTCGCGGCTAGCCGCAGTCCCCACGCCAACAATAGGAGCGTGGGTCCAATGACGCAACCAGCCGGCGCGCGATAGTTAATAGATGGTTAATTCGGTGGTGGAGGAACCGGGAAAGCGCAGTTGCCTGAACAGGCTAGGCCCGTTTGGCGGGAATCAGCCGCTCAACCGTTGCGGGTAGATCGCGGAAGTGATCGATCACCACGTCCGGCTTCAACTCTGCAATCGGGGTATCCGTATAGCCGAAAGTCACGCCAATCACCGGCACATTGGCGCGGCGGGCAACGCCGACATCCGGGCCGGCATCGCCGACCATGACCACCGCAGACATCTCGCCACCGGCCCTGGCGACGGTCTGTTGCAGGATCACCGGATCGGGCTTCGACACGCCAAAAGTGTCGGCGCCGCAGATGGCGGCGAATCGCGCGGTGAGGCCGAGCTTCTCCAACAGCAGTTTCGACAGCCATTCCAGCTTGTTGGTGCAGACCGCGAAGCGGTAGCCCTTGGCTTCCAGCGCATCGAGCGCCTCGAGCAGCCCGTCGAAAGGACGCGATTCATCGGCGATGTGATCGGCATAGAAGTCGATGAAATCACCGGTCAGCTTGGTCACTTCCGCCGGTGTCATCTCGCGGCCCTCGACCTCCAGGCCGCGCTCGATCAGCTTGCGGGCGCCCTGGCCGATCATCTTGCGCGCCGATTCCAGCGGTACGGGCGCGAGGCCTTCGCGGGCCAGCACATGGTTGAGGGCGCTGATCAGGTCAGGGGCGGTATCGACGAGGGTGCCGTCGAGGTCGAAAACGACGAGGGGAGCTGTGGTCATGGGCGGATCGCTACCGGGCCGGGGCCGATCCTGCAAGGGGTTCTGCGGGCCGCGATGCTGCCCGCAGTACCGGGGAATGCAGGTCAGCAATCCCCGGGAATGCACGCCCTGAACCCTGTTCCTGCCCCCCAAACGTCGCTAGATATGCCGCGACTCCCGCTTGCGGGACCGACCGGGGAACAGGGACTGCCGCTGCGATGAATATGGACGAACTGAAACGACAGGCTGCCGCCAAGGCGCTGGGGCAGGTTCAGGATGGCATGAAGCTCGGCCTCGGTACCGGCTCCACCGCCAAGCATTTCGTCGACCTGCTCGGCGAGCGCGTGAAGGGCGGCCTCAAGGTGATCGGCGTCCCGACCTCTGAAGCCACCCGCATCCAGGCCGAGGCCTGCGGCGTGCCGCTGACCACGCTCGACGACATCGATCATCTCGACCTCGCCGTGGATGGCGCCGATGAAGCCGATCCCGATCTCAACCTCATCAAGGGTGGCGGCGGCGCGCTGTTGCGCGAGAAGATCGTTGCCGCAGCGTCCGACCGCATGATCGTGATCGCCGACGACACCAAATGGGTGCCGAAGCTCGGCCGTTTCCCGCTGCCCATCGAAGTGATCCCGTTCGGTCTCGGCGCCACCCGCCGTGCCATCGAGAGCGTGTTTGCGCAGTGCGGCCTGACCGGCGAGATGACGGTTCGCGCCGGAAAGGACGGCCATGCTTTCGTCACCGATGGCAGCCACTGGATTCTGGATGCCAAGCTTGGAACCATCACCGATGCGCCGCGCCTCGCGGGTCTGCTCGCCGGCATTCCGGGCGTCGTCGAACATGGATTGTTTATCGGCCTGGCGCGCACCATCGTGCTCGCCGGTGCGGATGGAATTCGCGTTGTTGAGCGGCCCTAAGGCTGCGATCTCAAGGAGACTGCCATGAAGATCCTCTCGAAACTGCTGCTGTCCGCCAGCCTGGTGCTGGGCGCCGCAGCCGTCACGCTGCCGGCCTCCGCCCAGCAGGGTGCGCCCGCCGGCGAGCGTCCGATCAAGCCGGCGTCGCCAGCCGCCATCGGCTACGCCAAGGAAATCCTGCAGCTGAAGAATGCGCAGGCGATGTATGCGAACGCCATTCCGAACATGGTCCAGCGCGTCAAGGATTCGCTGCTGCAGAGCAATCTGAACTATCAGAAGGATCTCAACGAGGTCGCCGTGGTTGTCGCGCAGGCCAATGCCGGCCGCGACAAGGAGATCGGCGAGCAGATGGCGCGCATCTATGCCAGCGACTTCACCGAGGCCGAGCTGAAGGATCTCGCGACGTTCTACAAGTCGCCGCTTGGTCAAAAACTTTTGCAGATGGAGCCGCAGTCGATTTCCGCCAGCGTGAACTATATGCAGCAGTGGGCGCAGCAGTTCGCCGAGCAGGTGAACGGCCAGTTCCGCGCCGAAATGCGCAAGCGCGGCAAGGAAATCTGAGCCTCGTTCGAGGCTCTCGCATCTGAGGTCGCGGTCCGGAGCAATTCATGTCCAGCAAGTCTGACTTCGACGTCGATCTCTTTGTCATCGGCGGTGGTTCAGGCGGCGTTCGCGCCGCCCGCATCGCCGCCGGCTATGGCGCCAGCGTGATGGTCGCCGAGGAATATCGCTTCGGCGGCACCTGCGTGATCCGCGGCTGCGTGCCGAAGAAACTGATGGTCTATGCCTCGCATGTCGCGCGCGACATCGACGACGCGAAGGGATTTGGCTGGACCATTCCCACCGCCACCTTCGACTGGGCGACCTTCATCGCCGCTAAGGACAAGGAAATCGCGCGCCTCGAGGGTATCTACACCACCAATGTGGAGAAGCCCGGCGCAAGGACGGTGAAGGCGCGTGCGGTGTTCGAGGATCCGCATACGCTGAAGCTGAGCAATGGCGAGACGGTCCGTGCCAGGCACATCCTGATCGCCACCGGCGGCACGCCCAATCACGGCCCGGCGATTCCCGGCATCGAGCATGTGATCTCGTCCAACGAGGTCTTCCATCTGCCCGAACTGCCGAAGCGCATCGTGATTCAGGGCGGTGGCTATATCGCGCTGGAATTCGCCTGCATCTTTGCCGGCCTCGGCTCGGCCGTCACCGTCGTCTATCGCGGCGACAACATTCTCCGCGGCTTCGATGAAGACGTCCGTGCCCATGTCCGCAAGGAGATGGAGAAACAGGGCATCACCATCGTCACGGGCTGCACGATCAAGGCGGTGGACAAGCATCGCCATGAACTGACGGCGCATCTGTCGGGCGGTACGAGCATCGCCGCCGATCAAGTTCTGTTTGCCATCGGTCGCCATGCCAACACCAAAGATCTCGGCCTCGAGAAGGCCGGCGTCGCCTTCAAGCACAGCGATGGTTCGATCATCGTCGATGAATTCTCGCAGACCAATGTCCCGCATATCTATGCGGTGGGTGACGTCACCAATCGCGTCAACCTCACGCCGGTGGCAATTCGCGAAGGCCATGCCTTTGCCGACACCGTCTTCGGCGGCAAGACCGTAAAAGTCGACCACGGCAACATCCCCACCGCGGTCTTCACCCAGCCGGAAGTCGGCACCGTCGGCATGACCGAGGACGAGGCACGCGCCAGGTTCAGCCACGTCGACATCTACAAGACCGATTTCCGCGGCATCAAATCCACCATCTCCGGCAGCGAGAGCCGGGTGATGATGAAACTGATCGTCGATGGCTCCACCGATGTGGTGGTCGGCTGCCATATCGTCGGCCCGGAAGCCGCGGAACTGATCCAGATCCTCGGCATCTGCATCAAGCTGAAGGCGACCAAGGCGGATTTCGATGCCACGGTGGCCGTGCATCCGAGTGCTGCGGAAGAGTTGGTGACGATGCGGACACCCACCGCGCGCTATGTGCGCGAGGCGGCGGAGTAGGGCGCCGAGGAGCCTCACTCTTCCATCTGCAGCCATTCCGCTGCCCCGCGCCATAGCGTGTCGCGATGCTCCGGGCGGAAGAACCCGAAATGGCCGATCTTGTCGCTGTCCGCCTCGATCGGGCGGATGCTGTCGATGTCCGCCTTGATCGAGGTGAAACCCGCGCAGAGCATCTCCACTGCCGCGCGCGTGGCCCACGGATCGTCGGTAAAACTCAGCGCCCGCAGCGCGCCGCGATAGCGGGGAAAATTCACCAGCGCGCGCAGTTTGCGGTCGTCGAAGAAGTAGTTGTCGCTGGTGACCCATTTGGCCCATTCGAGAAACACGTTCTTCGGCAGGTCCAGGCCGAGCCCGATCTTGCCGGGCGCATAGCCCATCAACTCCGCCAGCGTCGGGCCGATGAACTTCATCAGCGCGTAGATGCGGTAGTTCTCCGGCGGCGTCATCAGCCGCCATGTCCCGGCCTGTGCGGCCACCAGGAGGGCGCGCGAGACTTCCGCATTGTTCGGGATCAGCCCCAGCGCCTGGCCGCCGAAGGAATGGCCGACAAAGCCGAGCGGCAGCTTGTAGCGCTCGCGCATCCAGTCCACCGCCGCGACAACATCCAGCGCTGCCCAGTCGGCCATGGAGGCCCGGAATCCGCGCAGGGATTTGGCGCCCTTGGGGAAGGAATCGCCGGTGCCGCGATAGTCATAAGTGAGGACGATGCAGCCGCGGGAGGCCAGATAGGTGGCAAAACCCTTGTAGATTTTCCGCGGCACGGCAGTGGCGGAATTGATCAGCACCGCATGGGTCCGCGGTCCGCGGGGCAGATACAGCGTGGCGCCCAGCACGAAGCCGTCACCCGCCACAATCGTGATGTTGTCGGAAAATGCGTCATCCGGCGACGCGTCCGGCAGTCTCATCCTTTAGTTCCCCCGTAAGCGGCTGCAGCAAATGCGAATCTGGCTGCTAGTGCAAGGGTTTGGCACGCATGGCCGGGGCCGGGGAGGTTGGATTTCCAACTAGCGATCCCTACATGGGCCATGTATAACGCGGCCTCCGTCGCCACCTAAGGCGCGGTTTTCAGGAGACAATTTCATGTCCGAGCGGTGGACACCCGAGAGCTGGCGGGCAAAACCCGTCATGCAGATGCCGGAATATCCGGATGCAAAGACCCTGAGCGACGTCGAGGCGCAGCTCGCCACGTTTCCGCCGCTGGTTTTTGCGGGTGAGGCCCGTAACCTGAAGAAGCAGCTCGCCAGAGTGGCCAATGGCGAGGCTTTCCTCCTGCAGGGCGGCGATTGCGCCGAGTCCTTCGCCGAGCATGGCGCCAACAATATCCGCGACTTCTTCCGCGCCTTCCTGCAGATGTCGGTGGTGCTGACCTATGCCGGCGCGCTGCCGGTGGTGAAGGTCGGCCGCATCGCCGGTCAGTTCGCCAAGCCGCGGTCGTCGCCGATCGAGAAGGCTGACGGCGTGGAGCTGCCGAGCTATCGCGGCGACATCATCAACGACATCGCCTTCACGGCGGAATCCCGCGTGCCGGATCCGCAGCGCCAGCTGATGGCCTATCGCCAGTCGGCGGCGACGCTGAACCTGTTGCGCGCGTTCGCCTCGGGCGGCTTCGCCAATCTCGGCAGCGTGCATCAGTGGATGCTCGGCTTCCTCAAGGATTCGCAGCAGTCGCGCCGTTACAAGGAACTGGCGGACCGCATCTCCGATGCGCTCAACTTCATGCGCGCCTGCGGCCTCGATCTCGAGGCCCATCCGGAGCTGCGTTCGACAGATTTCTACACCAGCCACGAAGCGCTGCTGCTCGGCTATGAGCAGGCCTTCACGCGCGTCGACTCGACCACGGGCGACTGGTACGCGACCTCCGGCCACATGCTGTGGATCGGCGACCGCACGCGCCAGCTCGACCATGCGCATGTGGAATATTTCCGCGGCATCAAGAATCCGATCGGCCTGAAATGCGGTCCGTCGCTGAAGGCTGACGAGCTCCTGAAGCTGATCGACATCCTGAACCCGGACAACGAGCCCGGTCGCCTGACGCTGATCAACCGCTTCGGCCATGAGAAGGTCGGCGACCATCTGCCGGGCTTCATCCGCGCGGTGCAGAAGGAAGGCCGCAAGGTGGTGTGGTCGTGCGATCCCATGCATGGCAACACGATCACGTCGAATTCGGGCTACAAGACCCGCCCGTTCGACCGCATCCTGTCCGAGGTGAAATCGTTCTTCCAGATTCACCAGGCCGAAGGCACTCATGCCGGCGGCGTGCATCTGGAAATGACCGGCCAGAACGTCACCGAATGCACCGGCGGCGCCCGCGCGATCACCGACGAGGACCTCAACGACCGCTATCACACGGTCTGCGATCCGCGCCTGAACGCCGAGCAGTCCATCGACATGGCGTTCCTGATCGCCGAGCTCTTGAAGAACGGCCGCGCGGGCAAGGAGCAGCCGCTCCCGGTTGCTCTAGGCTTGTAAGTGGCAGGCCTTTAGGTGGAACGGCTCTGGCGAGCCACCATCAACTCCTGGAATGGTCTCCGCTCCGGCTTCACGTCGGAGCGGGCCATTCGCGAGGAAGTGTTCGCGCTTGTCCTGTCGCTGCCGCTGGCCTTTCTGATCGGTACGACCATGGCCCGCCGCATCGAGATGATCGCGGTGGTGATGCTGGTCCTCACCGTCGAACTGCTCAACACCGCCATCGAGAAACTGGCCGACCGCGTCACGCTGGAGCACGATTCACAAATCGGACGCGTGAAGGATCTAGGCTCGGCCGCGGTCGGCATCGCGCTCCTGATCGCGGGCATGGTCTGGCTGTTCGCGCTCGGCGAGCGGGTGGGGATGTTTTGAGCAGAGTGGACGCATCGAAACCCCGTCTGTCATCGCCCGCGAAAGCGGGCGATCCAGTATGCGGGGACTTCTCGGTTCTACTTCGTCCGACAGTGTTTACTGGATCGCCCGGTCAAGCCGGGCGATGACAGTGGAGGTGCGTTGCGATCACAGGCGGTTGCAACGCTTCAGCCCAAAGGCTTGAATGACGCCATGACAAATACCCGCTTCACCATCACGCTGGCCCAGCTCAATCCGACCGTGGGCGACACCGCCGGCAATGCCGCCAAGGCGCGCAAGGCCCGTGCCCAGGCTGCCGCCGACGGCGCCGATGTGGTCGTGCTGCCCGAGCTCTTCATCGCCGGCTATCCGCCGGAAGACCTCGTGCTCAAGCCAGCCTTCCAGATGGCCTGCCGCGCCGAGGTGGAGGCGCTTGCCCGCGAGACCGCCGATGGTGGCCCAGCGATGCTGGTGGGCACGCCCTGGGTCGATCATGGCAAGCTCTACAATGCCTGCGCGCTGCTGGACGGCGGCCGCATTGCCGCGATCCGTTTCAAGGTCAATCTGCCGAATTACGGCGTGTTCGACGAGAAGCGCGTGTTTGCCCGCGGCGAGGTCGCAGGTCCCGTCACCATCCGCGGCTTGCGCGTCGGCGTGCCGATCTGCGAAGACACCTGGATGGAAGAGTCCGCCGAGTACGAGGACGTGGTCGAGACGCTGACCGAGACCGGCGCCGAAATCCTGATCGTGCCGAATGGTTCGCCCTATGCCCGCGGCAAGAACGATCTGCGTCTCAATGTGCAGGTCGCCCGCGTCACCGAAAGCCATCTGCCGCTGGTCTATCTCAACCAGGTCGGCGGCCAGGACGAACTCGTCTTCGACGGCGCAAGCTTCGTGCTCAATGGTGACCGCTCGCTCGCCGTGCAGCTGCCGTCCTTCGCAGAGAACATCACCACCATCACCTTCGAAAAGACCGGTGATGCATGGCGCTGCAGCGGTCCGATCGCAAAATTGCCGGAGGGCGACGAAGGCGACTATGCCGCCTGCGTGCTCGGCCTGCGCGACTACGTCAACAAGAACGGTTTCCCCGGCGTGCTGATGGGCATCTCCGGCGGCATCGACAGCGCGCTCTGTGCAGCCATTGCGGTGGATGCGCTCGGCGCCGATCGTGTCCGCGGCATCATGCTGCCGTTCCGCTACACCGCGCAGGTTTCGCTCGACGATGCCGACAAGCTCGCAAAGGCGCTCGGCTTCCGTTACGAGATCCTGCCCATCGCCGACGCGGTGAATGGTTTTGAAAAAATCCTCGCCGAGACCTTCAAGGGCCTCGAGCGCGACATCACCGAAGAGAACCTGCAGGCCCGCACGCGCGGCACGCTGCTGATGGCGGTGTCGAACAAGACCGGCGCCATGGTTGTGACCACGGGCAACAAGTCTGAAATGTCGGTTGGCTACGCCACGCTCTATGGCGACATGAATGGCGGCTTCAATCCGATCAAGGATCTCTACAAGACCCAGGTGTTCCGCATCTCCACGCTGCGCAATTCATGGAAGCCCGACGGCGCCATGGGCCGGGACGGAGAGGTGATCCCGAACAACATCATCATCCGCCCGCCCACCGCCGAGTTGCGCGAAAACCAGACCGACCAGGATTCGCTGCCGCCCTACGAAATCCTCGACGCCATCCTCGAGCGCCTCGTCGAGCGCGAGCAGCCGCTGTCGGAGATCGTCGCCGACGGTTTCGAGAAGGACGTGGTGACGCGCATCGATCGCCTGCTGAACATCGCCGAATACAAGCGCCGCCAGGCCGCGCCGGGGGTGAAGGTCACGCGCAAGAACTTTGGCCGCGACCGCCGCTATCCCATCACCAACCGTTTTCGCGATCTCGCGCAGCCGCTGCCGAAGCCCGATGAGGATCTGGTAACGCGCCCGGGCAAGGGGACGAGCGAGGCGTTCGAATAAGCTTGCCGCCCCGTAGGGTGGGCAAAGGCGCGCAGCGCCGTGCCCACCATCAAGGGTCGCGAGGAGCGAGGTGGGCACGCTTCCGCCGTCGCGCTATGGCGGACAGGTCGCTTTGCCCGCCCTACAATGCTGGCATTTGTCTTATCGCGCGCCTCGCGCCACTGCCGCAAACACGGAGTCGCTCAGCAGGCCGCCGCCCTGGAACAGTGTCACCACCGGCGAGGATGCGATCGCGGTGCCGTTCTTGATGTCATACAGCGCCGAGAACCGGTTCAGCAGCTTCTTCAGCTTGGCGGGATCTGAGAGGTCGTTGAGGTCGAGATATTTCTCCACCAGCTTGGCCTGCTGGTCGACATCCATGGCGCCGATATTGTCGGGCAGGCTGAAGGCGGTGCGGAACACTTCGCCCAGCGCCTTGTCGGCGATGATGTCGTAGGCCGAGGTGATGCCCGGCGCCTTGCGCTCGAAATAGATCGCGAGGCGCACGCCCGGATTGCTTTGGCCTTCTTGCGTCTCCAGCGTCTGCTGCAGGAATTTGCGCTGGGTTTCCAGAAACTGGTCCCGGGTCTGCGGTCCGAATTTTGGCACCCGGACCACATCGCCATTGTCATCGAAATTGAACGACGACACGATCTCGACAAAGCGCGGATCGGTCTGTGTGTTGACGAAGCTCTTGGGATCGTCGAGGTCCGAATTGAACATCTCGCGCAGATCGGCGGTGGTCACCTTGTCCGGCTCGAGGCCTTTGGAGACGAGGATGATGTCGAGCAGCTTGCGGTCGGCGAGCAGGTCCTTGACAGTCTTCACATCGTCGATGTGGTTCTGGTAATAAGCCGCCTCTTCCTCGGCGGTCTTACGCAGCTCTCTTTGTTCGACTTCGCTGCTGAAACGGGTTTTGGCGATGATGTAGTCCTTTGCCACCTGCGTGACTTCCGAAAAATCCTGCGCGACGATGGGCGTGATGACCGCGCCGGAGCTGTCGAAATTGAACGCCTTGGCCAATTGCACGTAACGATCGTCGCGCAGCTTGTTCACATAGCTCTTCGGATCGGCGGGGTCGCTTTTGAGCACGTTTTTGATGATCGTGGGCGAGACCTCTTCCGGATCGAGGCCGAATGATTTCAGCGCGAAATTGTAGACGTTCGGCAACTTCATGAAGTCGTCGAGGCTCTTCACATTGGCGAGGCCGCTGCGATATTGCCGGATCAACGATGCGGAGTAGGTGGGGTCGGCCGCCAGATAGGTGGCGCCCTGGCTATTGACGTATTTCGAATGCGTGGTGGCGAGTTGCGCCTCCGTCTGCGCCGGTGTGCCGGCGGGCAGTGTACCGTCGGGCGCGAACTCGAAGGCGCCGGCGAGGGCGACATAGCTGTCGATGGTGGTCAGCGCCTCCCGGTAGCTGAGAACGCTGATCTCGTTCATCGAACCGCGGCTGCGCTCGAATTCGACCTTCTGTCGCAGCTCGGTCATGTTGGCGCCGGGCTGCTTCATCTGTGCCAGATAATTGTCGATCTTGCTGGCGGCGTCGAGCATGTCCGCCTGCGCCTTGGCGATGCTGGCATTGATGCCGTCCTTCTGCGACACCCAGACGGTGTTCACATAGCTGTCCGGATCGGCGGGATCGCTGCCCAGCACCTTGGTGATCGTCTCGCGGGACCACTTGTCGTCATCGATCCCGAATCCCGAAAATACGTAGTCGCGGAGCCTGTCGTCGGCGAGCAGGGCGTTGACATTGGTAATCTTGCCGATCGTGTAGTTGTAGTACCCCTTATTGGCGTCGAGCGCATCGACGCCACGCTGCGCGGCGGCGGTATACAGGCCGATCATCTCGTCAGTCTGGTTCGCAGATTGCGCGGTCTTTTTATCGCTGCTGCCGGTGGCAAACGGAAAGGCTGCAGCGAAATCACGATACCGCTTGTCGCTCAGCTTGTTGGCGAAACTGTTCTGGTCGGAAAGATCGCTCTCCAGCACCTTGCGGATAAAAGCCTTGGCATAGGCCATGTCTTCGAGACCGAAGGCAGTCGTCGCATAGGTGTAGAGCCGATAATCGTTCAGCAGGTCATCGACAGTGGTGACCTTGCCGATATTCTCTTTGTAATAGGCGGTGTCACGACTCACAGTAGCCTGCTGCGCGACCTTGTTCAGGGACTGCTGCAGATTGCGCGATACCTGATTGTAGTTGAGATAGGTCGAGACCATCGGACGAACCTTTCAGTTTCACCCGATGATACCGTTGTTGGGTTATCCGAACCTTGCGGAGAATGGCTTCGGACAGCTTGCGTGAACCGCGCGCATTTATCGCAAATGCCTATGCCGGCCGGTCGCTGCTCCGCAGCTGGCGTGGCAGCGCGAATAGCAATATGCCGGCGCAAAGTACGCACAGCGAACCGATGACATAAAGCGCCGGCGTGGTGCTGCCGGTGGCGTCCTTGACCGCGCCGATCATCACGGGGCTGACAATGCCCCCAAGCTGGCCCAGCGTATTGATCAGCGCGATGCCGCCGGCCGCACCGACCCCAGTCAGGATTTTTGGCGGCAGCGTCCAGAAGGTCGGGATCGCGGCCACCACGCCGGCGCCGAGCAAAGCGAGGGCGCCGATCAGGAACACCAGCGTCTTGTCGAAGATGCCGGCGGCAAAGAAGCCGAGCGCCGCTGCGAAGATCAGCCCGGCAACGAATTTTGGCCGCTCGCCGGACGCATCGGAAAGATAGCCGATCACGACCATGCTGATGGCGCCGCAGACATAGGGCACCGCGGTGAGAAAACCGATCAGCGACGGGCTGCCGCCGCTGGCGGTCTTGATCAGGTCCGGTCCCCAGAAATTCAGGCCGTAGGAGGCGACCTGGATGAGGAAGTAGATCGAGCCGAGAATGAGCACACCGGGCATCAGGAGGGCGCGGCCGATGCTGTGCTCGCCGATCGCGCTGTTCTGCCGGTCGATCTGGACGGCGATGATCTTCCGCTCATCCGCGCTCAGCCACTTCGCCTGGTCGATCCCGTCATCGAAGCGCGCCAGCACCACGAGGCCGAGCAACACGCAGGGCAGGCCGCCGGCAATGAACAGCCATTGCCAGCCGGCGAGGCCCTGCACGCCGTTCATGTAGCTGAGGATCAGGCCGGAGACGGGTGCGCCGATGATGCCGGAGAAGGCGGTGGCGAGGAAGAAGATCGATGTGATCCGCCCCCGATAGGCCTGCGGAAACCACAGCGTCAGGTAATACAGGATGCCCGGCGCGAATCCGGCTTCCATGGCGCCGATCAGGAAACGCAGTGCATAGAACTGCCACTCGGCATGGACGAACACCATGGCGGCGGTGGCGAGGCCCCATGAGATCATGATGCGCGCGATCCAGCGCCGCGCGCCGAAGCGATACAGCATCAGGTTGCTCGGCACTTCCAGCAGCACATAGCCGACCACGAACAGGCTGGCGCCGAGCCCATAGGCCGTGTTGCTAAGCCCGAGATCGGCCTGCAGCGAGGCTTTGGCGAACGAGATGTTCACGCGGTCGAAGAAGGCGAACAGGTAGCAGATGATGATCAGCGGCATCAGCCGCCAGGCGATCTTCCTGACCACCTGTTGCTCGGATATGGGCGTGACAAATCGTTCCGTCGCGGATGCGGTGACGGTCATGGCGTCCTCCGTTGGGTTGTTATGGCAGTCTGAAAGTCGTCAGCCGGGCTGCAGCAGCGGCTCCGGGATCGCGTGCAGGTCGAGCGGCCTGCCGGCCTTGGCGACCTGGCCGGCCACGTCATGGCCGATCAGCGCCGGCAATTGCCGCGACAGATCGATGAGCGCGTCGAGATCGAGCCCCGTGCGCAGGCCGGTTTCCGTGCAGAGATTGACGAGGTCCTCGGTGCAGACATTGCCGGTGGCGCCCGGGGCGAAGGGGCATCCGCCGAGACCGCCCAGCGCGGCATCGAAGCGACGCGCGCCGACCTCATGCGCGGCCATCACATTGAGCAGGCCGAGCCCGCGCGTGTTGTGGAAATGCAGTGTCAGCTGCGTCGGGGGGACGAGCTTCAGGACGTCACTGACAAGCGTTCTGACCTGACGCGGATTGGCCATCCCGGTCGTGTCCGCCAGCGTGATGCCGCCGGCGCCGAGATCGCGATAGCGTTTGACCGTGTCGATCACTTTCGCGCTCGCCTGCGTCCCTTCGAACGGACAGCCGAATGCGGTGGCCACGCTGCCATTCAGCAGCTTGCCGGCATCAAGCGTGCGTTTTCCGATGGCGGACAGCTCCGCAAGCGACTGCGCATGGGTCATGCCCATGTTGGCGCGGTTATGCGTTTCGCTGGCCGACATCACGAAATTGAGCTCGTCGGCATCGGCCGCGATCGCGGCCTCGGCGCCGCGCAGATTGGGCACCAGCGCCACATAGATCGTGCCGTCATGCCGCCTGATGGCACCGAACACCTGCGCCGCGTCGCGCAGCGCAGGGACTGCACGCGGCGACACGAAAGAGGACACCTCGATCCGGCTGAAGCCCGCCGCCGAGAGCGCATCGATCAGGCGCACCTTGTCGGCGGTCTCGACCCACGCCTTCTCGATCTGCAGTCCGTCACGCGGCGCGACTTCCTGGATGATGATGTCCGGCGCGTCGGTCATTGCACGATCCCCGATTGGCGCAGTCTTGCGATGTCATCGGCGCTGCGGCCGATGGTGGCCAGCACCTCGTCCGTATGCGCGCCAAGGGCTGGTCCCTGCCACTTCACCTCGCCGGGGGTCTCCGACAGTTTTGGCGAGATGCCTGGCATCTTCACTTCGACATCGCCGGGCAGCGTGGCGGGCAGGATCATGTCGCGGGCGATGAAATGCGGATCGCTGACGATATCGGCCACCGAATAGATGCGGCCCGACGGCACGTCGGCGGCCTCCAGCCTGGCCAGCACCTCGTCCATGCTCAGCCGGCCGGTCCAGTCCGAGATCGCCTGGTCGATCATCGCCGTCTGCGGCACGCGGCCGTCATTATGGGCAAGGGCGGGATCGTCGGCGAGATCAGGTCGGCCGATCACGGTCATCAGCCGCTTGAAGATCGCATTGCTGTTGCCGGCGATGACGGCATATTGGCCATCCGCCGTCTCATAGGTGTTCGACGGCGTGATGCCCGGCAGCGAGCCGCCGCTGCGAGTGCGCACTTGGCCGTCGAGCGCATATTCCGGCACCGTGCTTTCCATCATGTTGAACACGCTCTCATAGAGCGAGACGTCCACCACCTGGCCGCCGCCTTGCCCGGTCTTCACACGGAGCAGCGACATCAGTGCGCCCATCACGCCATGTAGCGAGGCGAGGCTGTCGCCGATGGAGACGCCGACGCGCGCCGGCGGCGAGGCCGGATCGCCGGTGGTGTAGCGCAGGCCGCCCATGGCTTCGCCGATGGCGCCGAAACCGGACTTGTCGCGATAGGGGCCGGTCTGGCCGAAGCCGGAAATCCGCACGAGCGTGAGGTTCGGATTGAGTTTCGACAGCACGTCCCAGCCAAGGCCGAGCTTCTCCATGCCGCCCGGCTTGAAATTCTCGATCACCACATCGGCCGATGCGGCGAGGTCGCGCGCGATGGCGAGCCCTTCCGGCGATTTCAGATCGAGCGCAATCGACTTCTTGTTGCGCGATTGCAGATACCACCAGACCGACGTGCCCTGATGCAGCTTGCGCCAGGTGCGCAGCGGATCGCCCGATCCGGGCTGCTCGATCTTGATGACCTCGGCGCCGAATTCCGCAAACAGCCGCGCCGCGAACGGGGCTGCGATCAATGTGCCGAATTCGACGACGCGAATGCCTGTGAGTGGTCCGCTCAATGCGCGCTCCCTGAAACCTGTTCTCGGATTGAAACTGTCCGGATGCCGCCCCGAACGGGACGCTCCGAACCCATCCAATGTTAAACCAGATGTCGGGCAGGTTGTGCCAGCGGTCAAATATCCGTTCGCCAACGCGCATTCGCGAACCGCGAACGTGCAGTGCGGCAAGCGCGCTCAGTGCAGCAGATGGTCGAACATCATCTGGCTGGTGGTGGAGAGCCGCGCCGAATCGCGCGCGACCAGGATGAGCTCGCGATCCGCCCAGGCATCATCAAGCGTGACAGCCGTCAGGTTCATGCCATGGCTGAGCACGTCGAACGCCTTGTCGGGGATGAGCCCGACGCCCATGCCCGCCTGCACCATGCGGCACACCGCATCGAAGCCGGGCACATGGACGCGCAACCGCAGCGTCTTGCCGGCCTGTTGCGCGCTGTGATGCGAGCGCAGATAGATCGAGCTCGTCGCAAACAGGCCGACATGGTCATAGTCCAGCGTATCGGCAAATGAGATGCGTGCCGCGCCGGCCAGCGCATGGCTGCGCGGAACGATGGCGACGAGGCGGTCGCGCCGATAGCTGTGACGCTCCAGCCCGCGTGTTTCCACATCGGCCGAGCAGATGCCGATCTCGGCGCTGCCTTCCTCGACGCCGCGCACCACCTCCGCGCTCGGGCGCTCCTGCAGGTCGAGCCGCACCAGATCATGGATCCTGAAGAAGCCCGGCAGATCGTCGGGCAGGAATTCGACGATGGCGGAGAGGTTCGCCAGCATGCGGACGTGGCCGCGAATGCCGCGTGCATGTTCGCCGAGTTCGACCGCGATCTTCTCGATATTGAGCAGGGTGACGCGGGCATGATGCAGCAGCGACTCACCTGCGGGCGTCAGCACCATGCCGCTCGACTGCCGCTCGAACAGCGTGACCTGCAATGTGTCTTCGAGATCATGCAGGCGCTTGCTGACGGCCGACGCTGCAATCCCTTCACGTTGCGCCGCGCGCGTCAGGTTGGTTTCCTCGCAGACCGCGATGAAGAGCTGCAGTGTGGTGAGATCGATCCGTCGCACGAGACTTGCGGTGGTCGGCGGGGAAGAAGGGCGAGGCATGCGCGGCATCGGCAATCCACTGGTCCGTGAAATATCGGCGAGGCTACCACCACAGGATGCAGCGTGGCCGAAATTTATCGTGATGGATCATTCAGCCGGAGGGCGGATGAGCGAAGCGTAATCCGCCGACCGGGTTGAAGGCCGAAACTCCGCGGCGGATGACGGCTTCGCCTGATCCGCCGCACCGAATCGTGCAGTTCCATTCCGCGATTCTGCATCCCGTGACCGTCACGCGCCGCAATCGCATCTCATGCGTTCGCGAATGCACGTCGCGCTCTGCGTCACATCAGCACGACATGCAGGAGCAAGGACTGTCTCTAGCTATTCTAATCCCGCAAGCGATACGCACGCGTTTTCATCCGCCATAACGCGACGGTCGGCTGGGGTCGACGAAATACAGAACAACAAAAGGCGTCGACGTTTTGGCTGGGAAGATTTTGACTGCGGGCGCGATTGCGCTTGGCTCTACGAGTTTCATCACCTTGTTTCTTGCTGATACTGCTGGCGCGCAGTCCGTGCTGCCCGCAGTGACGGTGGAAGCGCCGAAGCCGCGCCTGGCACGGCCTGTCAACCAGCGTGCACCCGTACGCGTGCAGGCTGCGCGACCCGTACCGGCACCCGCGACGCCGGTCGATGTCCGCCCGCTCACAATATCCAAAGATACCGAGGCAACCGAGAACTCGAATTCCTACACCGCAACGCGCGCCGGCGTCGGCAGCAAGTCGGGCGCGGCGATCAAGGACACGCCGCAATCCATCAGCGTGATGACGCGCACCCGCATGGACCAGCAGAATATCACCTCGGTGGAAGACGCGATGCGCAACACCACCGGCATGACGGTGCTCGAAGCCGATGCCGGGCGCTCCACCGTCTATAGCCGCGGCTACGCGCTCGATACGATCCAGATCGACGGCGTGACATCGACGGCGAACAACTTCTTCTCGTTCCCTGATCTGTATTTCTACGATCGCGTGGAAACCTTGCGCGGCCCCAATGCGCTGTTTTCCGGCTCCGGCAATCCGAGCGGATCCATCAATCTGGTGCGCAAGCGCGCGCTCGATATCGGTCAGTTCCAGGGCAGCGTGAGCTACGGCTCCTTCAATGCCAAGCGCGGCGAATTCGACATCACCGGTCCGCTCAATGAGCAGCGGACCGTCCGCGCGCGCCTCGCGGCGGCCTATGACGACAAGGAACTCTTCTACAAGCTTCCGTCCGGCAATCCGAGCTTCTACAAGCGGCCGTCGATTTATGGCACGGTCGAGGCCGATATCACCGAAGATACCACGCTGTCCTTCGGCACGATGTATAATTCTGTCGACTACACCGCATTCTTCGGCTGGCCCACTTATCCGAACGGAACGCAGCTGCCGGTCTCGCGCGATGCCATGTATGGCGCGGACTGGAATCGCTGGCAGTCGTCGACGCTCGACAAGTTCGTCGAACTCGAACATCGCTTTGAAAATGGCGGCCGCGCCAAGGTGACGTTCCGCGACAGCGATCGCGACAGCGAAGGCGTTTATGCCACGCCGTCCAGCGCAATCAATCCGTTGACCGGCAGCGGAACGATGAACCGCATCAGTATCGGTCCGCAGATGAACAACAAGACCGTGGATGCCTTTGTCACCACGCCGTTCGAGCTGTTCGGCCAGACGCAGAACATCACGGTCGGCACGGACTGGCGGAAGTCCGACTATCTCCTGCAGACCGGCAATGCGCCCGGCGTCACCCAGAACATCTTCAATCCGGTGGCGCTGCCGTATCAGGACATGCCCTATGTCAATCGGTCGAATACGGTAGAGACACAGTCGGGCGTTTACGGCCAGATGCGCTTCAAGCCTTTGCACTGGCTGACCTTGATCGGCGGTGGACGTCTGAGCCAGTGGGAGACCTCGACGCTCAATCTGGTCAACGGCGCCCGGTCCGGTGTGGCGAATGTCGAAAACAAGCTCACGGCCAATTACGGCGTCGTCGTCGATGTGACGAAGGAAGTCGCGCTCTACGCGTCCTATGCCGACATCTTCCAGCCGCAGACCACACAGATGTTCGGCGGCGGCGTGGTGCCGCCGCGCATGGGCCAACAGCAGGAGGCAGGCATCAAGACCAGCCTGCTGGACGGTCGCATCAATGCGCATCTGGCGGTGTTCAAGATCAATGACGTCAATCGCTCGCTGGCCGATCCCAACAATCCCGGCTTTGCCCTGCCGGCCGGCGAGGCGGAGAGCAAGGGTTTCGAAACCGAAGTGTCCGGTCGCATCCTGCCGGGCTGGGACCTCACCGCCGGCTATGCCTATACTGACACGCGATATCTGCGCGACAGCGTGACCAATGAGGGCCAGCCGTTCCAGACGCTGACACCGGCTCACAGCTACAATCTGTGGTCCCGCTATCTGTTCGAGGATGGCCCGCTGCAGGGTCTCAGCATCGCAGGTGGTGCGCGTATCGTCAGCTCGTTCTACACGCGCAGCAGCGGCATCACCGTCACGCAGGCTGGCTATCAGGTGCTGACGGCCCAGCTCGGCTACCAGTTCACCCCGAACATCTGGGCCACCCTGACAGCCACCAATGTGCTCGACCAAAATTACTACAGCTATGTGAACACGACGACGACGGGAAACCGCTTCGGCGAACCGCGCAGCATCATCCTGAAACTGTCGTCCCGATGGTAGACGATCGCTGCGCGACCGGCGTGGCGTAGTCGCCAATGCTGAGCACCTTCCGCCAATCGATGACGTGGCTGCACACCTGGTGCGGTCTCGTTGTCGGCTGGGTGCTGTTTGCGATCTTTTTCTCGGGTACGCTGGCCGTGTTCCGCCACGAGATCGATTACTGGATGGCGCCGGAGCTGCATGTGGCGATGGACACCGACAGGGCCGTGACGGTGGGTCAGCAGGTCCTTCAGAAGGTGGCGCCCACGGCCATGCGCTGGGTCATCGACCTGCCGACCAATCGCACGCCGGTGCTGCGCGTGCGCTGGCAGGCCGATCCGAAGCAACGCTTTCAATCCCGCTCCATCGATACGGCCGGTCACAACCTTGCGCCGCGGGAAACCCGCGGCGGCTCGATGATCTATCGGTTTCACTACGGGCTGCTGCTCGGCACCACAGGCATGTGGATCGTCGGCGGCATGGCCATGGCGATGCTGGTGGCGCTGGTGTCCGGCGTGATCATCCACGCAAAGATCTTTCGCGAGTTCTTCACCTTTCGCCCGCACCGGCCGGCACCGCGGGCCTGGCTGGACGCGCATACGGTCAGCAGCGTTGCAGTGCTGCCTTTCGCGCTGATGATCACCTATAGCGGGCTGGTGATCTGGTGGTTCATCTGGTTGCCCGGCGGGCTCGATCTCGCTTATGGCGGCGAACGCGCCGCCTTGTTCCGCGACATGGCGCCTGCGGGCTTTTCGTGCGTGGCGCCATCGAAAGAACAGGCGCCACTCGCTGATCTCTCGCAGATTTTGCAGCAGGCGAAGGAGGCCGCACCGGGCGGTCTCGCCATCGCGACTGTCGTTGTCACCGCACCGGGCATGGCCAATGCGCAGGTCGAGATGACGCGCATCTCGGAGAATGCGCTGTGGGGCGCCGGCGATCGCCTGCGCTTCGATGGTGTCAGCGGCGTGTTGAGCGAGCGTCTGCCGGAGCAGGGCGCGCCGGCTTTCGTCGCCCATCGCGTCATCCGCATCCTGCATGAGCTCAAATTTGCCGGGCCATGGCTGCGCTGGGTCTTCTTCACCATGGCCGCCGTCAGTTGCGCCATGATCGCCACCGGCACCGTGCTGTGGGGCAGCAAGCGGCGCGTCAAGCATGTGAAGTCTTTCGCGGCCGGCGGCGTCACCCGCCGCGGCGCCATGGCGGCCTTCGGCGTCGATGCCATGAATGCGGGCGTCATCGCCGGGCTGTGCACGGCCACCGGCGTGTATTTCATCGCCAATCGCCTGCTGCCCGTCACCATGACCGGACGTGCCGACACCGAGGTCACGATCTTCTTCGTCAGCTGGCTGTGCTGTGCCTGCGCCGCCATCGTCTATCTGATGATGCGGCATCGCCGCTTCGCCACGCTCGATGGCGCGCAGACCATGCTGCGGCGGCTCTGGGGCCTGCAATGGGCCCTTGCGGCCGGTGTTGCCCTGGTGATCCTGCCGCTCGATGCGATCACGACCGCCGGCATCAGCGGTGCCATCGCCCGCGGCGACCTGATCGTGCTGTCGTTTCTGGCCAGCGTTGTGATCGCGGCCATCGTCATGGCGTGGGTCGCCTATATGGGCCTGCGCCCGTTGCCGGTGCAGCGAGGCCGTCGCTCATGAGCGCGCGCAGCGACAGCCGGCGTCACCGCATCGACGTCACCGCGCGCGTGGTGGCCGCGATTGTCGCGGGCTATGCCGTCTCCTATCTGTTCGCCGGCGCGCTGCCGCTCTGGCTGCCCATCGCGCGCACCGAAGCCATCCTGTGGGCGTCGCTCGCATCCTTCGTGATCTATACGTGCATCGTGCTCTATGCCTTCGGCGTGCGCAGCGCCTGGACGCTGTGGCGCAATCTCACGCTGGTGATCCTGCTGTTGCTCGCCGCGGTGTGGTGGGGCCGATGATGGTGCCATGGCTGTCCTTCATCGCCGCGCTGGCAGGCTTTGGCCTGATCAGCCTGACCATGCAGCGGCATGCCGGCGCGTGGTCGGGGGCTGGAGGAGAGATGTGGCAGAGCAGGGGCGCCAAGTCTGCCCTCGCGCTGGCCGGCGCCGCTGCCCTCATTGGCTCATGCATCGTCGCATTGCACGACAATCTGCAGCTCGGTGCCGTCTACTGGAGCGCCTATCTGATGGCGGCCGTCCTGCTCATCACCGGCCTGCATGCCTATGCGGAGCGATGGATGGTGCGGGTGGTGTCGCTCGCGACGGCGGTGTTGATCGTCTCGATTGTGATTGCGGCTTAGGCGCGCATCACCTGTGACTGTCGTCGCCCGGCTTGACCGGGCGATCCAGTACACGATGTCCGTGGTATTTATTTTGAAGGCCCGCGTCTACTGGATCACCCGCTTTCGCGGGTGATGACAGACGGAGTTTTACTGCTTCGTATTGTTCGGCAGGAACTGCGGACCCACCTGCCTGATCTGGCCCGGCGTGCCCGGTGTCGCCGGCTGCGCAGGGGTGGCGGGCGTTGCCTCCGGTGCCGCGTTCTTCTTCAGCGCGGCGGGCGTGCCCTTCTGCTGCGGCTGCGACATCCGCTTGGCGCGATCTTCGGTGACGATGATGTCGCCGTTCTGGGCGGCGGAGCTGTCGTCGATGGTTTTCAGCGCATCGGCCCAGCTCTGGCCCTGCGCCTTGCAGGAGCAGGACGGGTTGAACTCGGTGCGATACTTGAATGCGTTCGGCGACGACGAATAGGGCTGGCCGGAGATCGACACCGCTGCGTTCATGTCCTCGCCGGGATTGCGATAGGTGTAGAGATTGGCGTCGGTCGCCGGGCACTGCGCCTTGCAGGCGCGCTCGTCATCGGCGAAACGCGCCGGCACCGTGGTGAAGGAGATCGGGAAATAGAAGCCGTCGCAGGTGCGCACGCAGACGGTGCGGAACGTGCCTTGCGGCACGCTGCTCATCATGTCGCCGCCGGGCGGAATGTCGCCGGGGCTGGATTCATTGTTGCCGAACAGGTTGCTGAGGAATCCGCCGGGGCCTGAATTCTGCTGCTGCTGGCGCGCGGCGGCGGCATATTGCGGGCCGCACTGGTTCTGCGCCAGGGCGAGCAGCACCGAGCGGCGCTGGTTGTCGCGCTCGGCCGAACCCGGCGTGCCGACCCGCAGGCGCTCGAGATTATTGGTCATCTGGTCGAGATTGCCGCGCATCTGCTGGATCTGGTTGTTCACCGGACCGCATTGCGCCGACTGGCCGGAGAACAGCGAGAAGAAGCCGGACGAGTCACAGCCCATCCGCTTGGCCTGCTGCGAGACGCGGTCGAGTTCGGCCTGCTGCTTGCTGACCGCATCTTCAAAGCGCCGGATCTGTTCGGCGCGCGCGGGATCGAGGCCGTTGCCGCGATCGATGGTGGCGAGCTGCGCTTCCAGCCGGCCGCACATCGGATTGGCCGATTGCTGCTGCTGGGCCTGGCCGGGCGGATAGACCTGCGCGGGATAACCTTGCGCGAGCGCTTCGCCATGGAATGCAAAAGCGCCGATCAGCGCGGCGCAGGCGAGGGCCCCAAAGGTCCAACGCGAAAAAGTGGCAGTCACAGGTACAGACATATCCGGCCGATGAACGAGGAACGGGCGGGTGCGCGATCAGACCGCGTCCCCTGCCGTCATTGCCATATGCACGCGATGAAATTGCGGCGACGAAGCCGTCTCATAGCCGCTTCCCGAGGCCGGGTCACGCCTATTCCGGTGCCGCAAAGCCGCCGCAAGCGCGACGCAAGGCTGCCGCACCGAATCCGCGCAAAGCTGCCGGACAGGCGGTCTATCGATTGCAGGTGATGGCAACGAATTCGTCGCACTTGCCGCCCTTGCAGGCGCCGGCGCTGGACGAAATCGAGCCGGTCACTTCATCGGGATCGACCCGGCGATAGGACACGGCCTGGGTAAATGAGCGCGACTTGCAATAGGATAGCGCCGCCGGCGCGCCGCACTTCTCGCCCTTGGCGAGGCACTGGTCGATGCCGTAGCCGTCGGACTGGTTGGCGACGATGAAAACGCGGGAATCGGCCCAGGCGGCCGAGGAAGCGACCGCAAATGCGGCGGTCAGGGCAGCGAAAATGACTCTCATGAACCACCAGGCAATGAAAAACCGAGTTCCACCTCGATAAACCTCAATGGTTAACAAGGGTTAACCGTGGCAGCCGGGTACGCAGCGATTTGGGCCGAAATGTGCCGTCCTTGCGTGTTTCCGGAGATGCTTGCGGCATCCCGGCGGCGCTTGACGGTGAAATCGTGCTGCCGCATGGTGCCGGCATGAACGGTTTCCTCGCCATTTGTACGATTTGCCGCGAGATTATGAGCTAGCGATTCGCTGGCTGAGGCCGTCTTTTTCTCACCTTCGAGATGACAGTACGCCCGGCCATCAGGGACGGACATCCAATGGAACTGCGCCTTTACGACACTTTGAGCCGCGAAAAACGGGTCTTCACGCCGATCGATGCCGGCAATGTCCGGATGTATGTCTGCGGCCCCACGGTCTATGATTTCGCCCATATCGGCAATGCGCGGCCGGTGATCGTGTTCGACGTCCTGTTCCGCCTGCTGCGGCACATCTACGGCGAGCAGCACGTCACCTATGTCCGCAACATCACTGACGTCGACGACAAGATCAACGACCGCGCGCTGCGGGATTATCCGGGCCTGCCGCTGAACGAGGCGATCCGCAAGGTCACCGAGAAGACAGCCGATCAATTCCAGGCCGACGTGAAGGCGCTCGGCTGCCTGCCGCCGACGGTGCAGCCGCGTGCGACCGAATTCGTGCTGCCGCGGCCCGACGGCAAGACCGACATGGTGACGCTGATCAAGGAACTGATCGCGCGCGGCCACGCCTATGAAGCCGGAGGCGAGGTGCTGTTCGATACGCAGTCGATGCCGGACTATGGCGCGCTGTCCGGCCGCAAGCTCGAGGACCAGCAGGCCGGCGCGCGCGTCGCCGTCGATGCGCACAAGAAGCATCCGACCGATTTCGTGTTGTGGAAGCAGTCGTCACCGGAAGAGCCGGGCTGGGACTCGCCCTGGGGCAGGGGCCGTCCGGGCTGGCATATCGAATGCTCGGCGATGTCGGCGGCCTATCTCGGCACCACTTTCGACATTCACGGTGGCGGTCTCGATCTGATCTTCCCGCATCATGAAAACGAAATCGCGCAATCGCGCTGCGCCCATGGCACGCATGCCATGGCGAATTACTGGATGCATAACGGCTTCCTGCAGGTCGAAGGCGAGAAGATGTCGAAGAGCCTCGGCAACTTCTTCACCATCCGCGAATTGCTCGACGACTGGCCGGGCGAAGTGCTGCGCCTGAACATGCTGAAGACGCATTATCGCTCGCCGGTCGACTGGACGGTGAAAGGGCTCGAGGAAAGCGCCAAGACACTCGACGACTGGTATTGGGTCGCGGCCGACGCTGCTGGTGGCGAGATATCAGACAAGGTCAGCGAAGCGCTTCATGATGATATGAATACGCCGCAGCTCGTTGCCGCCTTGCATGGCCTGCGCAACAGCGCAGCCGCTGGTAACGAGGCTGATCGGGCAACATTTGCTGCATCGCTGCGCATGCTTGGTTTCCTGTCCGAGAGCGCTGCCGACTGGAATAATCGCAAACAACAGGCGAGTGGCGTTGATGCTGCAAAGGTCGATGGCCTAATTGCTGAACGCACCGCTGCCCGTGCACGCAAAGACTTCAAGGAATCCGACCGTCTTCGCGACGAACTCGCGGCGATGGGTGTCGTGATCAAGGATTCCAAGGAAGGCACCACCTGGGAGATCGCGCGATGAGCCGTCCTGACACGCCATTTCCAAAGCACTGGAAATACTACATCGTTCTGAAATGGGCGCTCATCATCGGCGCAATTGCGCTGGCGTTGAAGCTGGTGGGCTACTGGTGAATGTGATGGCAAGCTCCAATGCCAAGCCCGGCCTGCGTCCGTTCCTGCCCGAGGACACCGCCATCGCCGCGGCGATCTATGTGGCGTCGATCGCCGAATTGACCGGCGACGATTACAGCGAGGCGCAGCAGGAAGCGTGGGCTCAAGCGGGCGATGACGAGGCAACATTCGGCAAGCGTCTCGGCTCGCAACTCACGCTGATCGCCACCCTCGATGGCATTCCGGTGGGATTTGCGTCGCTGAAGGGCGCCGACCATATCGATCTGCTCTATGTGCATCCGAATGCGGTGCTGAAGGGTGTCGCCTCGACGCTGATCGATGCGCTGGAGAAGCTTGCCGGCGCGCGCGGCGCGACAGGGCTCACGGTGGATGCCAGTGACACTGCGCTCGAATTCTTCATGAAGCGCGGCTATGTCGCCACCCAGCGCAACAGCGTGCCGCTGCATGACGAGTGGCTGGCGAATACGACGATGAAGAAGGCGCTGGCTGCGAATGCGTAGGCTTCGTTCGTAGGATGCGTTGAGCGCAGGCGCGATCGCGCCGGAGCGATACCCATCATTGCCTGGCGCTGGTGGTGATGGGTATCGCTTCGCTCAACCCATCCTGCGGTTCGGAGCGAGGGGAGGGGCATTCATGATTGATCATGTCTCGATTGGCGTCAGTGACCTCAAATGCGCTATCCCCTTCTATGAGCGCGCCTTCGCACCGCTCGGCATCATGCGCCTGGTCACGCGGCCGGCCATGGTTGGCTTCGGCAAGACCTATCCGGAAATCTGGATCAACCACCGGCCCGGGATGGCGTCGCTGTCGCCGCTGAGCGGCGCGCATCTCGCCTTGCGCGCAAAGACTGTCGCGGAGGTCGATGCATTCTACGCAGCAGCGATTGCCGCTGGTGCGGTGTCTGAAAGTCCGCCGTCGATCCGGCCGCATGACCGCGTAGCGTATTACGCAGCCTTCATCACCGATGCAGATGGCAACCGGATCGAGGTCGTGACCTTCCCGCCGCGGGACATGCCGCCCGGCTAGCAGGGGCGAAGCTGTGTCACCGGTCGCTTCCGGCTACGTGCAGCGACGAACGCGGACGCCGTTGCGCCACACCGTCCGACAGACCACCGCTGGCTTGCGCACCACGACGCCGCCGCGATAACCCGCGCAGCCCGCCCGATAGACGCCGGCCGCGCAGACCACTGCATTTGCCTCGGTAGAACGCGTCGTCATGGTGGCACCGAACGACAGCGTTGCTGCTGCAATCAGGACGAAGTACCGCATCATATCCTCCCTCTTGTTATGTGAGTAAGCCTGCGTCAGGCATGCCGCCGATCCCGCGATGGATAGATTCCGCGATCAACGCTGCCGCAATTTTCACCCAGGTGCCGAAACTGATTGAAACGGTGCCTGCGTTCCGATCAGATTGTTGATCTGGCCTTGATATGCGCCGCGCCTCCCATCTCTGTTCTGGATGCCCTGTTCTTGAATGTCGGATGTCGAACTCAGCAGGAGCTCTCATGTCGGATGTCAAAACCCGATGGCTTGCATTTTACGACACACATATCGGTCCCGCCTCGAAGGAAATTTTCAGTCACGTCGAAAGGATGATCGTCGGCACCCTGATCGTTTCGGCGGGTGCGCATGTCGCAACCGATGAACCCCTGATTGCGCTGTTCGGCTACTTGCGCCACGGCCTGATCGGACGCGGCGTCATGCTATTTGGCGTTGCGCTTCTCCTGCTGAACTTTCTCGACGGTCTCTCCAAACTCGCCAAGCTGGAATGGCATCTGGCGATTCAGGTCGTGATGTCGTTCTGTTATGTCGTGCTGTCGCTCCGCCTCATTCAATTGATCCTCGCCTTTCGTGGCGAATGATACGCCGCTCGCAGGGAGATGCTCAGCGCTGGGCGAAGGGTGTCAGAACCTCCCGGCAGGCGGGTGACAATGAGGCGCCGTTGCTGGCGAGGCACTGTGCGATGCGGCCTTCGCCGGGGGTGACCCTGCCGCACAGCGACCTGACATCGCCGCCGCAGGCAGATCGCAGCACCAGCAATTCCTCGCGTGGACGCAGCGGTCGCAGCATCATCGGTTGCGGTGATGCAACCGCCGCCGTTGCAGCACCGGTCGCCGCAGCGGCTCCCACTGTCGAACCGCCGCCGCTGGCGGCGCTCACCGCTGTCTGGCACCCCGGAGAAAGCTTCGCCTTGTTGGTCTCCAGGCATTGCAGCGCAGGGGCGCCGCCGGTTGGCACGCCCTTGCAGACCTTGGGATAGTCTGCGCTGCAGGCGCTACGGATCGCGGATATCTGCGCGCTGCTCGGCCGTCCCGCAGATGCGGCAGCCGCTTTCGGCGCGGCGGATTTGCTCGCTGGCGGCGGCGCATCGGTGCGCGGCTTGGCCGCCGGTGCTGGCTCGGCGGCTTTCGGAGCAGCGGCGGGTGTGCCGACGGCACGGACTGCACCTGCGCAACTCGCCGAGAGGCTCGACATGTTTTTCTGCAGGCATTCAAGCGATGCCTCGCCGCCAGGCGGGACGCTAGAGCAATGCGCGATGTAGTCCGAACGGCATTGCGTCTTGATGGCATCGCGCTGCGCCTGGCTCGGCGCCTGTGCAGATGCCGGGTTGATGATCGCTAGCAAAGCGGTCGCCACAAGCGTGCATCCTCGCACGGTCGAGCCGAGTGTGAAAAACATTGGGAATATCCTTGTTGTCAAATACCCGGTCAATCCGGGGCACTGCGTAAAATTCCTGAAGAAGCACTTGCAGTTCGATTGCAGTTCTTGAGGCATTCGCAAAACAACATCGGTGTCCGCATCATTTGACGGTTTCGGTTTCACCACAAGTTATTTTTTGCTATCAAATCGAGCATCGAGCAATTTTTTGACTGAAGACTTTTCAAAGATCAGTTCGATGAGGCAGGAAGATGCGAATTGTGCGCGCCTGTTCACCCAAGAAGCGCGATCACATTAAGCGGGTGCAATACGGTATCGTCGTGCGCTCGCTTGGTCTCGGTCTTGCGGGCCTTGCCCTGAGCGGCTGCGAGCAGAATACATTCGTCGCGCCACCACCGCAGAAGGTCGAGGTCGCGCCTCCCACCCAGCGTAATATCACGCGTTTCCTCGAGGCGACCGGAAACACGTCGCCGTTCAACAATGTCGATCTCGTCGCGCGCGTGCAGGGTTTCCTGCAATCGATCAACTATCAGGACGGATCGTTCGTGAAAAAAGGGACGACGCTATTCACAATCGAGCCGGAAACCTATCAGCTGAAATTGCAACAGGCGCAGGCGGCGCAAGCAGGAGCGGAGGCATCGAACAAACAAGCAGAAACGGACTTCAAGCGTCAGTCGGATCTCGTGTCGCGGCAGGTTGTCTCGCAGGCGACGCTGGATCAATCCACATCGGCGCGAGAGAATTCCCAGGCCAACCTTCAGCAGGCCCAGATCAACACCAGGATCGCGGCCGTCAATTTTGGTTATACCAATGTCACCGCGCCGTTCGACGGCATCGTCAGCACCCATCTGGTTTCTGTGGGCGAACTGGTCGGCGTGTCATCACCCACGCAACTCGCCACGATCGTCCAGATCGATCCGATCTATGTGAATTTCAATGTCAGCGAGCAGGATGTTCAGCGTGTGCGCGAAGAGGCGCGGCGTCGCGGGCTGACGGTGAACGATCTGCGGCAGCTCCCGATCGAGGTCGGGTTGCAGACAGAGACAGGCTATCCGCACAAGGGAAAGCTTGATTACCTTGCGCCGAATGTCGATGCATCGACCGGCACGCTGCTGGTGCGCGGGGTGTTGTCCAATCCCGACCGTACGCTGTTGCCCGGATTCTATGTTCGCATCCGCGTCCCGATCGATCAGCAGAACGATGCGCTGCTGGTCCCTGACAGTGCCCTCGGCAGCGATCAGGCCGGCCGCTATGTCCTCGTGGTGAATGCGGACAATGTCGTTGAGCAGCGCAAGGTGACCACGGGGCCGCTGGACGCGGATCTGCGCGTCATCGACAGCGGCCTGAAGCCGGATGATCGCGTCATTGTCGCGGGCCTGCTGCGCGCGATCCCCGGCCAGAGGGTCGATCCCCAACTGCGAAAGAGCGAAACACCGACCGCCACCAGATAGGACGCGGACATGATATCGAAGTTCTTTATCGAACGGCCGGTCCTGTCCAATGTCATTGCGCTGCTGATGGTGCTGATCGGCGGCGTGTCGCTGTTCAATCTGGCAGTCGCGCAATATCCCGACGTGGTGCCGCCCACCGTGCAGGTGACCACGCGTTACCCTGGCGCGAGTGCGAAGACCGTCATCGACACCGTCGCCTTGCCGATCGAGCAGCAGGTCAATGGCGTCGAGGACATGCTGTATATGCAATCCTACAGCGCGGCCGACGGCACCTATTCGCTGACGGTGACGTTCAAGATCGGCACCGATCTGAATTTTGGGCAGGTGCTGGTGCAGAACCGGGTGTCGAGCGCGCTGTCGTCGCTGCCGGCTGCGGTGCAGAACCAGGGTGTCACGGTCCAGAAGAAGTCGACGGCGATCCTGCTGTTCGTGACGCTGTCATCACCGAAGGCGACCTATGACAGCCTGTTCCTGAGCAACTTTGCCACCATCAATATCCGCGATGAGCTGTCGCGCCTGCCGGGGGTGGGCAATGTGACCGTGTTCGGCGCTGGGCAGTATTCGATGCGGGTCTGGCTCGATCCGCAAAGGCTGCAGGCACGCTCGCTGATGCCGCAGGATGTGATCCAGTCGATCCAGCAGCAGAGCCAGCAGGTCGCGGCCGGGCAGGTGGGCATGCCGCCGACACCGCCCGGGCAGGCGTTTCAATACACGCTGAATCTGAACGGACGGCTCGATGATCCCAGGGCGTTCGAGGATATCGTCGTCAAGACCGGTGCGAGCGGGCAGGTCACGCGCGTCCGTGACGTCGGCCGGGTCGAGCTGGGAGCGCAGACCTACAGCCAGATATTTTCGCTTAACAACAAGCCTGCGGTCGGCATCGGCGTGTTCCAGTCGCCGGGCGCCAATGCGCTCGAAGTGCAGAAGGCCGTCGAGGCCAAGATGGCTGTGCTGGCCACGCAATTTCCACAGGACATCGTTTACGACACGCCATTCGACACCACGAAATTCGTCTCGGCCTCGATCCACGAGGTCTACAAGACGCTGATCGAGGCCGGCCTGCTGGTGCTGGTGGTGATCCTGATCTTCCTGCAGGACTGGCGGGCGATGCTGGTGCCGGCGACCACGGTGCCGGTGACCATCATCGGCGCCTTTGCGGCGATGGCGGCGCTCGGCTTCACCGTCAATCTGTCGACCTTGTTCGCCATCGTGCTGGCGATCGGCATCGTGGTCGATGACGCCATCGTCGTGGTCGAGGGGGCTGCCTATAATATCGAGCACGGTATGAGCGGCCACGATGCCGCGATCAGCGCGATGGACAAGCTGTTTGCGCCGATTGTCGGCATCACGCTGGTGCTGATCTCGGTGTTCCTGCCCGCGGCATTCCTGCCGGGGTTGACCGGGCGCATGTATGCGCAATTCGCGCTGGTCATCGCCGCCACCGCGCTGCTCAGCGCCGTCAATGCGGCCACACTGAAGCCGACGCAGTGCGCGCTGTGGCTGCGCCGCCCGGTGCCCCCCGAGCAACGCAATGTGTTCTATCGCGGCTTCAATCGGGTCTATGACCGGCTCGAGCGCGGCTATGCGGCGCTGATCACGCGACTGGTCGCGCGGAGCGGCTTGTCGGTGATCATCGCGCTGATCCTGATCGCCATTGGCGGCTACGGCCTGTCGCGAATTCCGACCGGCTTCATCCCGATCGAGGACCAGGGCTATCTGCTGGTCGCCGTGCAGTTACCGGATGGCGCGGCACTGGACCGGACGCAGAAGGTAATGGAGCGGGTCAGCGACCTCGCCGGCAAGACGCCGGGGGTGGAGCAGGTGATCGGCATTGCCGGCATCTCGGCGCTCGATGGCAGTTCGAGTCTCGCCAATGCCGGCGTCGCCTATCTCGTCCTGAAAGAGTGGAGCGAGCGCGGGCCGGGACAGGATCTGCGGTCGCTGTTCGTCGGCCTCAACGAGACGCTCTCGACCATCGAGGAGGCGCGCATTCTGGTGATCCCGCCGCCACCGATCCAGGGAATCGGCAATGCCGCGGGTTTCGCGATGCAGATCGAATTGCGCGACGGCAATGCGGATTACGGCAAGCTGCAGGCGATCACGGCGGCCATGGTTGCCAATGCGCAGACGCAGAGTGCCTTGCAGCGGGTCAGTTCGCCGTTCCGGTCGATGGTACCGCAGTTCGACATCGAGATCGATCGCGTCAAGACGCAGACGCTGCATGTCACCACCGATCAGGTGTTCTCGACGCTGTCGTCCTATCTCGGCTCGACCTATGTGAACCAGTTCAACAAGTTCGGCCGCACATTCCAGGTCTATGCGCAAGCCGATGCAAAATACCGCGTCAGCGTGCGCGACATCGAAAACCTGATGGTGCGCAATCAGCAGGGCAACATGATCCCGCTGGGAACGGTCGCGAACGTCACCGCGGCCGTGGGACCGTCGCTGATCAGCCTGTACAATCTCTACCCGTCGGCGACCGTGATCGGCTTGCCCGCCCAGGGCTACAGCTCCGGGCAATCGATGGCTCTGATGGAGCAGATCGCGGCGAAGACGCTGCCGACGGGGACCGGCTTCGAATGGACCGCCATGTCGTATCAGGAGAAGATCGTCGGCAATCAGCTCTATTACGTGTTCGGACTGGCGCTGCTGCTCGTCTATCTCGTGCTCGCCGGTCAGTATGAGAGCTGGTACGCGCCGATATCGGTGATACTCGCAGTGCCGCTGTCGCTGCTCGGCCCGATGGCCGTGCTCACCGGCCTGCGCATCGAGAACAATCTCTACACCCAGATTGGCATCATCCTGCTGATCGCGCTGTCCGCCAAGAATGCGATCCTAATCGTCGAAGTCGCGATCGAGCTGCATGTGCATGACCGCAAGCCGCTGCTGGAGTCAGCCATCGCTGCGGCGCGCGCGCGTTTCCGGCCCATCCTGATGACATCCTTCGCCTTCATTCTCGGCGTGTTGCCGCTGGTGCTGGCGACAGGCGCCGGCGCCAATGCGCGCAAGTCGATCGGGATCACGGTGTTTTCGGGGATGCTCGCATCGACCTGTCTCGCCGTGCTGTTCGTGCCGACATTCTTTGTCGTCATTCAGCGGTTCGAGAACTGGCGGGCAGGACGAAAGGCGGACCATGTCGCGCCGAGTGTTGCAGCCGACAGCTCTGTTTAGCTGGCGGCTGCAACGAAGTCCGTCGTGGCTCTACAGACGGGTCGCAACGTCCGGTGCGAGCTTCTTGCCTTCGTCCGGCGCCTTGGCAGCGGCCGAGCGCAGTTTTGGCAGGATGTCTTCGGTGCGATCGGCTGTCAGCACTTCGAGCGGCAGCGTCGGGCGGATGAAGGCGGTGCTGCGCATATGCGTGAGCAGCGTCAGCAGCGGCTCCCAGAAACTGTCGATATTTGCGAGCAGGATCGGCTTGCTGTGCCGGCCGAGCTGCTGCCAAGTCAGCTGTTCGACCAGCTCTTCCAGCGTGCCGATGCCGCCGGGCAGTGCGACGAACGCGTCGGACCGTTCGAACATCAGGCGCTTGCGCTCATGCATGTCGTGGGTAACGATCAGCTCCTGAGCGCCCACCAGCGCGTTTTCGCGCTTGGTCAGGAACTCCGGGATGATGCCCGTGACGTGCCCGCCATGGTCAAGCACTGACTTCGCAACTGCACCCATCAGGCCGATAGAGCCGCCGCCATAGACGAGGCCGATCCCGTTCTCGGCCATGATCTTGCCGAGCCCGATGGCTGATTCGACGAAGTGGGGATTGGTGCCGGGGCCGGAGCCGCAATAGACGCAGATTGTTTTGATATTGCTCATGTTGGGCATGTGGCATCGGCTCATGACACGGTCAAGACGTGGCCGATCGCGGGACGGGAAATTGATACCGGAGACAGCTCTCTGGCGGTAAAATGATTCTCCGGAAGGGTGCGACAACCCGTCAAAGCTCGTATATGAGCATGATGAGAATGACGTTTCCTGCGCGGCCCGGCGCCGCTGCTTGTTTCCTGCCGGGCGCGATCGATGGCTGATAATCCGAAGACAAACCAGAATACGGCGCTGGAGAGCGCGACGCTGCTCGGTACCCTCAGGCATCTGTGGCCCTATATCTGGCCGGGTGACCGTGCCGACCTGAAGCGCCGCGTCGTCTGGTCGATGGTGCTGCTCCTGGTCGCGAAGGCCGCGACCATGGTCGTGCCTTTCACCTTCAAATGGGCGACGGACGCGCTGAGCGGCAACGGCTCGGCGCCTGTCGCGCCATCCAACTGGATGCTGTGGCTGATCGCTTCACCGATCGCAATGACGGCGAGCTATGGCTTGGTCCGTGTGCTGATGGCGGTGTTCACGCAGTGGCGCGACGGCATCTTTGCCAGCGTCGCCATGCATGCGGTGCGCAAGCTGGCCTATCTCACCTTTGTGCATATGCATGAGCTGTCGCTGCGTTTTCATCTCGAACGCAAGACCGGTGGCCTGACGCGCGTGCTCGAGCGCGGCCGCGAGGGCATCGAGGTGATCGTCCGCATGGTGATCCTGCAGGCGATCCCCACCGTGGTCGAACTCGCTCTGGTGATGGCGGTGCTGGTCTGGCAGTTCGACTGGCGCTATGCCGCCGTGGTCGCGCTGACGGTGATCATCTATTGCTGGTTCACCTATGTCGCGACCGAATGGCGGATCGAGATCCGCCGCCGCATGAATGAATCCGACACCGAGGCCAACACCAAGGCGATCGACTCATTGCTCAATTACGAGACGGTGAAATATTTCAGCGCCGAGGCGCGCGAGGCCGAACGCTACGATCGCTCCGTCGAACGTTTTGAGCGCGCCAGCGTGAAGACCTATACGTCGCTGGCGGTGCTCAATGCCGGGCAGGCGGTGATCTTCACCATTGGCCTGACGCTGACCATGATGTTGTGCGTCACCGGCATCCGCAACGGCACCCACACGGTGGGCGATTTCGTCATGGTCAATGCCATGATGATCCAGCTTTATCAGCCGCTGAATCTGGTCGGCATGATGTATCGCGAGATCAAGCAGGCGATCATCGATATCGAAAAACTGTTCGGTGTGCTGAACCGTGATGCCGAGGTGAAGGACCGGGCAGGGTCGAAGCCGCTTGTGGTCGGATCGGGCGCCATCCGTTTCGATGATGTGCGCTTCTCCTATGATCCGGAGCGGCCGATCCTGAAGGGATTGAGTTTTGAGGTGCCGGCCGGCAAGACGGTGGCCGTGGTCGGCCCGTCTGGCGCGGGCAAGTCCACCATCTCGCGTCTGCTGTATCGCCTGTACGATGTCTCGGGCGGTCGCATCACCATCGACGGTCAGGACATTCGCGATGTCACGCAGTCGTCGCTGCGTGCGTCCATCGGCATGGTGCCGCAGGACACCGTGCTGTTCAACGACACGATCCGCTACAATATCCGCTACGGCCGCTGGGATGCCACCGATGCCGAGGTGGAGGAGGCCGCCCGCATGGCCCAGATCGACCCGTTCATCCGCATGGCCCCCAAAGGCTACGAGACCGAAGTCGGCGAGCGCGGCCTGAAGCTTTCCGGCGGCGAGAAACAGCGCGTGGCGATCGCGCGCACGGTGCTGAAGGCGCCGCCGATCCTGCTGCTCGACGAGGCAACATCGGCACTCGACAGCCATACCGAGCAGGAAATCCAGGACGCGCTGGAGAAGGTCTCCAAGGGCCGCACCTCGCTCGTGATCGCGCATAGGCTGTCCACCATCGTGGGGGCCGACGAGATCATTGTGCTGGAGCAGGGCCGCATCGCCGAACGCGGCACCCATGCGCAACTGCTGATGGCTGATGGCCTCTATGCCAGCATGTGGAACCGGCAGCGCGAAGCCGAAGCGGCGCGCGAGCGGCTGGCGCAGATTGGCGAGGATGACGCCGGCGCCCCGAACCGCCGCCCGCCGCCGGTGGAAGAAGGCGACGAGCAAGTGCGGTCCGACGCCGCGGAGTGATGCGCGGTCTGGTTTTCTATATTTCTCGATGCACCCTGTGGTATGATATGGTGGGCCACGGGAGGGGGCGATGGCGGATCAGATCAGTAATGAGAGGCTGAAACTCACCTGCACATGGATTAACGGGCTTTCCCTCGCGATTTTTGCGGCAGGCGTCGTGTTGCCCCTGGTTAATCTTGTTATCGGCAATTCGCAGAGCGATGTCGGTCCGGTTGCGATCCTGTCAGGCGTTTGCTTGATACTAACGGTGAGCATACATTGGTCGGGAAACCTTCTGCTTGGAGAGTTCGATGACTCTGACTAACGCAGAAATTCTGGCGCTTGCTGTGCCGATCGCGGGGGCGGTGATGGCTTTCGTTGTTGCTTATGCGACCCGCGTATCGGTCAGGCGGCGGCGTCGGCGGTTGGAAGACGCGCGCCGATCGGCGGCAGCAACGGCTGGCGATGACGATCTGCTCGAAATCAAGCCTGAACTACTCATGCGAGCTCAGGGCGGCGATCGGCCGCGTTATTTTGTTCGAGCTGGCGCGCTCAGGGCCTTGGTTGCGCATAACCAGGCTGCGCCGCGCTCGAACGCTGCAGAATGATCCCTCAAGCTTTTGCTGCTCCTGCTCATTCAACAGACGTCTGCGGTCGAAGCCGCCGCGAGGCCTGACGCAGCCGAATAAAGTCTGCTAAAGCAGGCGCAAATTTCATCTGAACACAGGTTCCAACCACCCATGTCCATCGCCAATTCCATCCGTGGCCAGATCCCCCCGATCCACAAGGAGGGCTATCCGTTCATCGGCATCTTCGCGCTGGCGAGCCTGGTTTTGTTCTGGATCTGGACGCCGCTCGGCTGGATCGGCACCGGGCTGACCGTCTGGTGCGCGCTGTTTTTCCGTGACCCGGTCCGCGTCACCCCGACCCGCGAAGGCGTCGTGGTGTCGCCCGCGGATGGCAAGGTCTCGATGGTGCAGCCGGTGCTGCCGCCGGCCGAACTCGGCCTCGGCGACCAGCCGCTGCTGCGCATTTCGGTGTTCATGAGCGTGTTCAACGTTCACGTGAACCGTAGTCCGGTGGCCGGCCGGATCGAGCGCATCGCCTATCGTCCCGGAAAATTCATCAATGCCGAACTGGACAAGGCCAGCGAGGACAATGAGCGCAATTCGCTGGTCATCGCGACCTCCGGCGGCCGGATCGGCGTGGTGCAGATCGCGGGCCTGGTAGCGCGGCGGATCGTCTCGTTCGTGCGCGAAGGCCAGACGCTGGAGGCGGGCGAGCGGTTCGGCCTGATCCGCTTCGGTTCCCGTCTGGACATCTACCTGCCGGAAGGCAGCAAGGCGCTGGTGTCGGTGGGCCAGACGGCGATTGCCGGCGAGACCGTGCTGGCGGATTTCCGCATCGGTGACGGTGGTCGCACCTACCGGGTCGATTAACCGCTTTGGCGGGCCTCCCGAGGCCCGCCTGTGCCGTCATGGCGGAGCCAAGGTGGGTCTGCTAAGATCGATCCATGGAAATGCCAGATACTACCCAGATTCCCGAAACCCGTCGCCGCCGGTTCCGCACCATCCCGATCCGGATGCTGGTGCCGAATCTCATCACCTTGCTGGCGATCTGCGCCGGCCTGACCGCGATCCGGCTGTCCACCGAAGGGCGGATGGAACTCGCGGTGGCCGCCATTGTGTTCGCCGCAGTGCTGGACGGCGTCGATGGCCGCATCGCGCGGATGATCAAGGGGCAGTCCAAATTCGGTGCCGAGCTGGACAGCCTGGCCGATTTCGTCAATTTCGGCGTGGCGCCGGGGCTGATCCTGTATTTCTGGCAACTGCACGACCTGAACAATGTCGGCTGGATCGCCTCGATGGTGTTCGCCATCGCCGGTTCCCTGCGTCTGGCGCGTTTCAACGCCACCATGGACGATCCCGACAAGCCGGCCTTCGCAGCCAATTTCTTCACCGGCATGCCAGCGCCGCTGGGCGCCATCACGGTGATGCTGCCGGTCTATCTGTCCTTCCTCGACGTGCCGATGCCGCCTGCCTTGATCACCACGGCCTATGTGCTGGTGATCGCTTTCCTGATGGTGTCGCGCCTGCCGGTGTTCTCGGGCAAGGCCGTGAACATGCGCGTGCCGCGGGAGCTGGTGCTGCTTATCTCGGCCTCGGCAGTCCTCTTCGTGGCGCTGCTGATCGGCTATCCTTGGCACATGCTGTCGCTGATCTCGATCTTCTATCTGGCCAGCCTGCCATTCGGCTGGAAATCCTATCGCCAGCAGGAGCGTGCGCTGGCTGCACGAATGGCGGCGAGCCCGTCGGCACCGGCCGAAGAGCCACCGCCCTCGGACGACCGGCCGGTACCTTTGCCCTGACCGGCAACAAAAGACATCCGGCAACGACCGGAGCAAAAATCAAAAAGGGAGAAAACACTGTGACCAAGCCCGATACCATGCTGCCTGCATCCGTGCTCGAAGCGCTGCGCCGCATCGACACGCCGACTATCTGCAACGCACTCGAACTGGTGGCGCCGGAGCGCCGGCTGATCGGCTACACCACGCGGCCGCTGGTCTGCCCGTTTCCCGATCTGCCGCCCATCGTCGGCTATGCCCGCACCGCGACCATCCGCGCCACGACGGCGTCGGGCCTGCCGCCCGCCGAGCAGAAGAAGCGCCGGCTGGACTATTACGAATATGTCGGCAGCGGACCGGGACCGCAGATCAGCGTGATCCAGGACATCGACGGCCCCGATGCCGGCTATGGCGCGTTCTGGGGCGAAGTGAACAGTGCAATCCACAAGGCGCTCGGCTGCCTCGGCGTCATCACCGACGGTTCGATCCGTGACATCCCGCAATGGGCGGAAGGCTTTCAGGCGCTGGCCGGCTCGCTGGGCCCGTCGCATGCGCATGTCCATGTCACCGACTTCGGCAAGGAAGTGCGGGTCGCCGGCATGACGGTGGCCTCCGGTGATCTCATTCATGCGGACAGTCATGGCGCAGTGGTGATCCCGCCAGATGTGGCAGCGAAGCTGCCGGAAGCTGCGGAATTGTGCGCCCGGCGCGAAGAGCCGATCCTGGCGGTGGCGCGCGATCCCGGCTTCTCGCTGGCGAGGCTGCGTGACGCGATGGCCAAGGCCTCGGAAATCCACTGACACAAGCCCATAGCGGCAAGCGACATGCGGGGGCGGAAACGCCTCCGCATTTTTCGTTCCGGAGCCGATCCGTCGCGTTAATTGCTGGTTAATGCGCGGTGAACGGTAACCCGTCCTTAATCGCATTATCGTTAAGTGGCCTCCGTGCGCTCGATGGGAGCGTACCGCCGTCCAGGACGGGCGTCGGTCAGTACGCGTAGCGTCGGAGTTGTCATGGATATCACCACACTGCTCGGTTTCGTCGCCGGCGTTATTGTGTTGGTCACCCTGGTGCTGATGGGCGGCAGCTTCGGGATGTTCTACGACGTCCACGCTGTCATCATCATCTTCGGCGGTTCGTTCGCCGCGACGCTCATCCGCTTCCCTCTGTCGTCCATTCTTCACGGCCTGCCGCTCGGTTTCAAATTCGCGTTCACGCTCAGCCGCCTGAACGCCCGTGACCTCGTCGACGAACTCGCCCGCATCGCCGAAATCGCGCGCAAGCAGGGGCCAGTCGGACTTGAAAAGGTCGAGACCAACGATCCGTTCCTCGCCAAGGGCATCCGCTTCGTGGCTGACGGCTACGATCTCGAATTCATCCGCGACAATCTCGAGCGCGACCGCGACAACTTCCTCATGCATCTCGACGAGGGTTCGAAGATCTATCGCGCCATCGGTGATTGCGCTCCAGCGTTCGGCATGATCGGCACGCTGATCGGCATGGTGCAGATGTTCTCGAACATGTCGGATCCGTCGAAGCTCGGCCCGTTCATGGCGGTGGCGCTGCTGGCGACGCTGTATGGCGCCATCGTCGGCAACCTCGTCTGTCTGCCCGTGGCCGATAAGCTGCACGTCAAGGTGCTGGATGAGGAAACCAACCGCACGCTGATCATCGACGGCATCCTGATGATCCGCGACAGCAAGAGCCCGGCGCTGGTGCGCGAAATGCTGCTGGCCTATCTGCCCGAGAAGCACCGCCACGAAGAGGGTGAGCCGGTCCCGGCGTAATCGCTCCGGGATCCGCGGAGTAGCGGCAGATGGCGAAGAAAAAACGCGGCGAGGCACATGGCGGTCACGGCTGGTTCGTGACCTTCGCCGATCTCATGGCGCTGCTCCTCAGCTATTTCGTGATGCTCGTGGCGTTCTCCAGCCCGGACGGTGCGAAGCTCAAGATCGTCGCCGGCTCGGTGCGCGAAGCCTTCGGCGTGCAGAGCGACTCCCGCTATTCGGGCATCATCGAGTCGGACGGCCTGCCGACACGCGGCGTTACCAAGAACAAGGATCACGTCTCGCCGCAGGATGCGTCCAATGTGACGAGCCCCGACGAGAAGGGGGGCACGTCGCGTCCGTCCGGCGCCAGGCTGAAGATGGACCGCGAATTCGCGCTGGCTTCCGCATCGCTGCGACAGGCACTGCAGGACATGCCGGAGATCACCGAGATCTCGAAGAACATCATGTTCGAGGAAACCAAGCAGGGCCTCAATCTCGAGATCATCGATCAGAACGGTCGCTCGATGTTCGCTGAGGGCTCCAAGGTCCCGTATGAGCGCACGCGGCAGCTGCTGCAGAAACTCGCATCTCCCTTGAAGGCGACGCCGCTGCGCGTCGCGATCGTCGGTCATACGGCGGCCGGTTTCGTGCCGTCGCGCAACGACTATGATGCCTTCGACCTGTCGTCGGATCGCGCCAATGTCGTGCGACAAATTCTCGAGCGGGAAGGGCTGCCGCCGTCGCATATCTTCTCGGTATCCGGCAAGGCCGACAGCCAGCCGCTGTTTCCTGATGATCCGACCATGGCTGCCAACCGGCGCGTGACCATCACCTTGATGCGCGAAGATCCGCCGCTGCCGCCAAACCTCAAGCCGTGATTCAGTCAAATCTTTTTTTCGCGACTCTCCCCTGATTTTCCGACATTCGGGGAGAGGCATCCGACCATGGGATAGGCTAGGCTCCCTGTTGACTGGCATGATCCGGCGCGCCATAGCGGGCGCCCGGAATTGTCCTTAGGCGTCACGAACAGCATGGCTGTCACGGAAACAACAGGCGAGGGAACGACCGAAGCTCCGGTGGCACATGCCGGCTTCTGGTCGCTCATGGTCGGCAGCATCGGTGTCGTGTTCGGCGACATCGGAACCTCGCCGCTCTACGCATTTCGCGAAGCGGTACATGGTGCCACCCATGGCGGGCCGGCCACGCCGGTGATCGTGCTCGGCGTGCTGTCGCTGATCCTCTGGGCGCTGTTCATCGTCGTCACGACCAAATATGTGCTGTTCCTGCTGCGCGCCGACAATAACGGTGAAGGTGGAACGCTGTCTCTGATGGCGCTCGGCCAGCGTGCGCTCGGCCGCCAGAGCTGGGTTCTGCTCGCGCTCGGCGTCATTGGCGCTTCGATGTTCATCGGCGATTCCATGATCACGCCGGCGATCTCGGTGCTGTCGGCGGTCGAAGGCCTCAAGCTCAAGGCCCCGGCGCTCGAGCACTATGTGGTGCCGATCACCATCCTCATTCTGGTCGTGCTGTTCTCGGTGCAGCGGATAGGCACCGGCAAGGTCGCGTCCGCTTTCGGTCCGGTGATGATCACGTGGTTCACGGCGCTGGCGCTGCTCGGCGCCTCGCATATTTCTGATGACCCCACGGTCCTCTATGCGATCAATCCCTATTACGCCGTGCAGTTCATGATGAGCCACGGCGTCGTTGGTCTGGTGACGCTGGGTGCCGTGTTCCTCGCGGTAACGGGCGGCGAGGCGCTCTATGCCGATCTCGGTCATTTCGGCCGCAGGCCCATCCAATATGGATGGTTCTTCTTCGTCCTGCCGGCGCTGCTGATCAATTATTTCGGGCAGGGCGCTCTGGTGCTCTCGAACCCCGCGACGATCGAGAATCCGTTCTATCTGATGGCTCCGGAATCGATGTTGATTCCGCTCATCGTGCTCGCGACGGCAGCGACCGTGATCGCCAGCCAGGCTGTGATCACGGGGGCCTATTCGCTTGTGCGGCAGGCCGTGCAGCTGGGCTTGCTGCCGCGTTTCGAGGTGGTGTTTACCTCCGAGACCCATGCCGGGCAGATCTATCTGCCGCGCGTCAATCGCCTGCTGCTGATCGGCGTTGTGCTGCTGGTGCTGCTGTTCAAGTCGTCGAGCGGCCTTGCCTCGGCCTATGGCATCGCCGTCTCCACCACCATGGTGGTCGACGGCATCATGGGGTTCGTGGTGATCTGGAAGCTGTGGAACTGGAAGGCGGCCACGGCCTTCGCCATCATCGCGCCGCTGGTGTTCGTCGATCTCGCTTTTCTCAGTGCCAACCTGCTGAAGCTGCTGGAAGGCGGCTGGGTACCGCTCCTGTTCGGCCTCTCCATGGCCGGACTGATCTGGATCTGGCGCCGTGGCGCTGCGATCCTCGTGCTGAAGACCCGCCGTATCGAGGTGCCGCTGCGCGATCTCATCAAGAGCCTCGAGAAGCGTCCGCCGCATATCGTGAAGGGCACTGCGGTGTTCCTCACCAGCGATCCCGAATTCGTGCCGACCGCGCTGCTGCACAATCTCAAGCACAACAAGGTGCTGCATGAGCACAATGTCATCCTGACCATCGAGACCGCGCAGACGCCGACGGTCGATCCGTCGGAGCGCGTGCGGATGGAGAATATCAGCGACAAATTCTCCATGGTGAAATTGCGTTTCGGCTTCATGGAGCAGCCGAACGTGCCGAAAGCCCTCGTGATCGCGCGAAAACTCGGCTGGCAGTTCGACATCATGGCGACCTCGTTCTTCGTGTCGCGGCGGTCGCTGAAGCCGTCCGCGCAATCGGGCATGCCCCTCTGGCAGGACCATATCTTCATTGCGCTCAGCCGCTCGGCGAACGACGCCACCGACTATTTCCAGATCCCGACCGGCCGGGTCGTGGAAGTCGGTACCCAGGTGACGATCTAGCGCCTCGGCTTTGTCATTCCCGGTTCCCGGATTTGCGGTAGAATGGCTGCGACCATCGGGGCCGGGAACGGCCTCGCTGCCCCGCTGTTCATCACATTCCGTACGATGCAGACCCCGCGCATACGCCTGAGGCCAATCCCATGACGAGCGATAACGCCACCCCCGCCACCGGTCTGCCGGCGGATACGAACCATGCGGACAAGGGCGCCGGCCACACCACCGCCACGCTCGGTTCGCTGATCGTCGGCAGCATCGGCGTCGTCTATGGCGATATCGGCACCAGTCCGCTTTACGCGTTCCGGGAGGCGCTGGTCGCCGCCGGAGGCCACAGGGCGCCCGGCGTAGGCCATGCGGAAATCCTGGGCGTCCTCTCGCTGATCGTGTGGGCGCTGATCATCGTGGTGACGATCAAATATGTCGTGATCCTGCTGCGCGCTGACAACAACGGCGAGGGCGGCACGCTGGCACTGATGGCGCTGGCGCATCGCGCGGTGGGCTCCAATGGCACGGTGGTGGTGATGCTGGGCATCATCGGTGCGGCGCTGTTCTATGGCGATGCGGTGATCACGCCGGCAGTCTCCGTGTTATCCGCGATCGAGGGGACCAAGCTCGTCACCAAGGCGTTCGAGCCCTATGTGGTGCCGATCACCATCGTGCTCCTGGTGGCGATTTTCGCCGTGCAGTCCCATGGCACGGCGAAGGTCGCGATCTTCTTCGGTCCGATCATGTGCCTGTGGTTCTTCGTGATCGCAATCGCCGCCGTGCCGCAGATCATCCAGCATCCCGGCGTGCTTGCCGCCTTCAATCCCACCCATGCCGTCTACTTCATGTTCCACCATGGCATCATTGCCTTCGTGACACTCGGCGCGGTGTTCCTTGCAGTGACAGGGGCCGAGGCGCTCTATGCGGATCTCGGCCATTTCGGCAAGCGGCCGATCCAACTCGCCTGGCTCTTCCTTGTGCTGCCGTCGCTGACCATCAATTATTTCGGACAGGCTGCGCTGGTGATGCGCGATCCGACCGCGCTGGAAAATCCATTCTATCTAATGTTTCCCGACTGGGCGCTGATCCCGATGGTGGCGCTCGCCGCCACCGCCACGGTGATCGCCAGCCAGGCCGTCATCACCGGCGCCTATTCGCTGACGCGCCAGGCGATCCAGCTCGGCCTGTTGCCGCGCTTCGAAATCCGCCACACATCGGAAGCGCATTCCGGCCAGATTTACATCCCCCGCGTCAACACGCTGCTGCTGATTGCTGTCATCGTGCTGGTGGTGATGTTCAAGTCGTCGAGTTCGCTGGCTTCGGCCTATGGCATCTCGGTCACCGGCACCATGGTCGTGACCTCGCTGATGGCCTTCGTGCTGATCTGGAAGGGCTGGAAATGGTCGCCGATCCTGGCCGGCGCACTGATCATCCCGTTCCTGCTGATCGATCTCACTTTCCTCACGGCGAACCTGTTAAAGGTGTTCGACGGCGGCTGGGTGCCGCTGGCGATGGGCGGCGTGATCGTCATGCTGATGTATACGTGGCGACGCGGCAGCCGGCTGTTGTTCGAAAAATCGCGCAAGCTGGAATTCCCGCTCGCCGACCTTGTCGCCATGCTGGAAAAGAAACCGCCGCAGCGCGTGAAGGGAACGGCGGTCTTTCTCACCAGCGATCCCGTGAGCGCGCCGACGGCGCTGATGCATAGTCTGAAACACTACAAAGTGCTCCACGAGAAGAACGTTATTCTCACCATCGAGACGGCGCCGACGCCGAAGGTGGACATTTCCGAGCGCGTGCGCATGGAGGAAATCAGCGAGACCTTCTCGAAGATTACGCTGCGGTTCGGTTTCATGGAGTCACCGAACGTGCCGAAGGCACTGGCGATCGCGCGCAAGACAGGCTGGCAGTTCGACATCATGTCGACCTCGTTCTTCCTGTCCCGCCGGGCGCTGAAGCCCGCCGCGCATTCCGGCATGCCGCGCTGGCAGGACCATCTCTTTATCGGCCTCAGCCGCACCGCCAATGACGCCACCGACTATTTCCAGATCCCGACGGGCAGGGTGGTCGAGGTGGGGACGCAGGTGACGATTTAGCAGCCTCTCGGCGCTTGATTTTCGGCCTCCAAAGCGCGAGTTTGGCCCCCGAAAACAGGGGCCGATCCGGCCCCTTCTGATTTGCTCCGGACGCCGGAGCGCAGGAGGTTTGTGGTGGCAGAAGTTCAGGATTTGACACCCGAGGACGTCGCGCAGGGCATCAAGGACGGCAAGTATCTGCTGGTCGATGTGCGCGAGCCCAACGAGGTTGAGGTTGACGCCTATCCGGATTCGGTGGTCGTGCCGCTCTCGACCTTCGATCCCGCCGAGATTCCCGATCCCGCCGGCAAGGAGGTCGTGTTCGCATGCCGCTCGGGCAAGCGCTCGGTGACGGCATCGCTCGCCGCGCAGGACGCCGGACTGCCATACAACAAGCATCTCGCCGGTGGCATCATTGGCTGGAAGGCTGCAGGCCTGCCGACGAAAGCCTGATTGCTCGATGAACAAGATCTTCTCCGAGCTGCCCGTCACCGTCTTCGAGGCGATGTCGCAGCTCTCGCGCGATAATAACGCCATCAATCTCGGCCAGGGTTTTCCTGATCATCCCGGTCCCGACGATATTCGTCAGGCCGCGGCGGACGCCGTCGTCAATGGATACAACCAGTATCCGTCGATGATGGGCATCCCGGAGCTGCGCCAGGCCATCGCCACGCATTATCAGCACTGGCACAAGCTCACGCTCGATCCGATGACCGAGGTGATGGTGACCTCGGGCGGCACCGAAGCGCTGACCTCGTCGATCATGTCGGTGGTGCAGCCCGGCGACGAAGTGGTGGTGTTTCAGCCGGCCTATGACAGCTATCTGCCGATCATCCGCCAGTGTGGCGGCATTCCGCGCCTCGTCAGCCTGAAGCCGCCGCATTGGCGCCTGACGGAAGAAGACCTCCGCGCCGTCTTCAATCACAAGACCCGCGCGGTGCTGTTCAACTCGCCGCTCAATCCCGCGGCCGTCGTCTATCCGCGCGAGGATCTCGAACTGCTGGCAAAGTTCTGCCAGGAGTTCGACACCATCGCGATCTGCGACGAGGTGTGGGAGCACGTGACCTTCGACGGCCACGAGCACATCCCGTTGATCACCATTCCGGGCATGCGCGACCGCACGATCAAGGTGGGTTCGGCCGGCAAGATCTTTTCGCTCACCGGCTGGAAGATCGGCTTCGTCTGCGCCGCGCCGCATCTCTTGCGCGTCTGCGCCAAGGTGCATCAGTTCCTGACCTTCACCACGGCGCCGAACCTGCAGGTGGCCGTGGCCTATGGCCTTGGGAAGTCGGACGAGTACTTCAAGTCGATGCGCGCCGATCTGGCGCGCAGCCGCGATCGTCTTGCGGCCGGCCTGGAGCGGATCGGCTTTCCGGTGATCAAGTCGCAGGGCACATACTTCCTCACGGTCGATCTGTCGCCGCTTGGTCTCAACGAGACCGACGAGGATTTCTGCAAGCGAATTGTCACGCAATACAAGGTCGCCGGCATTCCGGTGTCAGCCTTCTATGAGCAGGACAAGGTGACCTCGGTGGTGCGCTTCTGCTTCGCTAAGAATGACGCGACGCTGGATGCCGCATTGGAGCGGCTGTCGGACGCGGTGCATCGCCGCTAAAGGAACTGAACATGCGCAAGGCGGGGCTGGCATTGGCGGCGATAGCCGCGCTTGTGTTGGGCTCGCCCGCGCAGGCGCAGCAGCGCGTGGTCAACTTCTACAACTGGTCGAACTATATGGCGCCGGGAGTCCTGGAGGACTTCACCAGGGAGACCGGCATCAAGGTCGTCTATGACACGTTCGATGCCAATGAGACGCTGGAGACGCGTCTGCTCGCCGGCAAGTCCGGCTATGACGTCGTCGTGCCGACGGCTTATTTCCTGCAGCGGCAGATCAAGGCAAAGGTGTTTCAGCCGCTCGACAAAGGCAGGCTGCCGAACCTCGCCAATGCCTGGCCGGAAGTGACAAAGCGCCTCGCGACCTATGATGCGGACAATGCCCATGCGGCCAATTTCATGTGGGGCACCACGGGCATCGGCTACAACGTCAAGCAGGTCGCGAAAATTCTCGGCCCCGATGCGAAGATCGATAGCTGGGACATCATCTTCAAGCCGGAGAACCTCGCAAAATTCAAGGATTGCGGCGTCCACATGCTGGACAGTGCTGACGACATCCTGCCGGCAGCGCTGAACTATCTCGGTCTCGATCCGAATTCGACCAAGCAGCCCGATCTCGAAAAGGCTGCCGATCTCGTCGCAAAAATCCGGCCGAGCGTGCGAAAATTTCATTCGTCCGAATATCTGAACGGCTTGGCCACAGGCGAAATCTGCCTTGTGGTCGGCTGGTCCGGCGACATCATCCAGGCGCGTGCGCGGGCAGCGGAATCGAAGAACGGCGTCGAGATCGGCTATGCGATCCCGAAAGAGGGCGCGCAGATGTTCTTCGACAATCTTGCGATTCCGGCGGATGCGAAGAATGTCGCCGAGGCCTACGAGCTGATCAACTATCTCTATCGGCCGGAAGTGGCGGCGAAGAACTCGAATTATCTCGGTTATGCAAATGGCAATGTGGCGAGCCAGAAGCTGCTGGATGCCAAGATCATCGAGGACAAGACGATCTATCCGGACGAGACGATGCTGGCGAAGCTCTTCATCATCACCGCACGTGATCCGGCGACGCAGCGTGTGATCAACCGGTTGTGGACGAAGGTGAAGACGGGGAAATAACCCGCATGTCGTCCCGGCGAACGCCGGGACCCATAGACACCGTCAGAGAAGTTGAAACGCTGTGGCCGCGTCCGAGCTAAAATTCAGGCTCGGAGGCTATGGGTCCCGGCGTTCGCCGGGACGACAGTCTTTTACAACGACCGCCACCGGCGATGCAGCCACAGCCACTGATCCGGATATTCCCTGATCCAGCCTTCCAGCACGGAGGTCACTGCCTGCATCGTACCTGCAATGTCCACCTTGCCGTCGGCTGTGCGCACCGGCTTCACCTCCTCGGACAGCTCGATCCGGAAACGATGGTTCGGCAACCGGATCACGCGCACGCCGTGGATCGGACAGTCCACCTGCCGCAGCAGGCGCGGCAGCATCGGATTGGCGCGGGTCTTGCGGCCGAAGAAATCGACTTCGGCGCCCTTGGTGAACCACTGGTCCACCAGCATCGCCACATGCTTGCCCTCGTCGAGGGCGTGCGCGAGTTTGACAGGCGCGTCATGGCTGGCGGCGATCAGGTTACCCATGCTCACTGCGCGGATGCTCTTGATGGCGCGATCGGCCGCGGCGATGTTCGGCGGACGATACAGTACCGCCGTATCGAGACCATGGGCGACCGCGGCGAGGGCAGGGATTTCCCAGTTGCCGAGATGGCTGGCGAAGATCAGCGCCGGTTTTCCGTCGTCGCGGAGCTGGTCGAAAATCTCGCCGGTGCGCTTGGAGAATTCCACGTTGCTCGGCTTGCCGGGATTGGCGGGGTCGTAGTCCCAGATGCGGTCGAGATGCGCAAACTCCGCGCCGATCCGCCCGACATTGTCCCACACGCCGGTGACGATCCTGTCGATCTCTTCCGGCGACTTCTCGGGAAAAGCGGCGGTGAGATTCGCGCGCGCAATCTTGTCTTCGCGAAACAGCGGCCCGATGCGGCGCGTGATCTTGCCGAACAGGTCGGCGGTCTTGATCGGATCGAAATAGCGCGTGGTGCGGAGCATGCCGATCGTCAGCGCGCCCACGGCCGCTTCGCCTGCCGGCTTCAGGGCGTCGCGGATGCGCGCCTTGGTGCGAAGCAGCAGGCGGAGCATCAGAACTTGACGATGATCTTGCCGAACACCTGGCGCGTCTCCATGCGCTTCAGCGCCGTGGCGACATCATCCAGCGGCACTTCGGTGTCGATGACGGGCAGCATGCCGTCGGCCATCTTGTCGAGGCTCTCGGCAATGTTGCGCATGGAGGCGCCGAACGAGCCGAAGATGCGATATTGCTGCTGGAACAGCTGCATCAGATTGATGGTTGTCGACGGTCCCGAGGTCGAGCCGCAGGTGACCAGACGGCCGCCGCGCTTCATCACCAGCAGCGAGCCGTTGAACGTGTCGGCACCGACATGCTCGAACACGACATCGACGCCCTTCTTCTTCGTAATCTTGCGCGTCTCGCCCTCGAAGCGATCCTTGCGATAATTGATCACATAATCAGCGCCGAGTTTTTTCACGCCTTCGATCTTGCTGTCGTCGCCCACGGTGGTGATGACGGTGCAGCCGATCTTCTTCGCCATCATGATGGCGACGGTGCCGATGCCGGAGCCGCCGGCATGGACGAGGATCGTCTCGCCCGGCTGCAGCTTGGCATTGTCGAACAGCATGTGCTGCACGGTCGAGAACGCGATCGGGGCGCAGGCGATGTCGGTGAAGGACAGGTTGTCCGGCGCCGGGATCACGAGGCGAGCCGGCATGTTCATCAGCTCGCGCGCAAAACCGTCGATATGGAAGCCGTAGAGGCCGCCGACGTTTTCGCAGAAATTGTCGCGGCCTTCGGTGCAGGCCTTGCAGTGGCCGCAGGTCAGCGCGCCATACATGGCGACCTTCTGGCCCGGCTTGAAATTGGTCACGCCTTCGCCGACCGCGGCGATCTCGCCCGACGCTTCGGCGCCGATGGTGATCGGCAGCTTGCGCTTGGCAAAGGCCATGCCGCGATAACCCCAGACGTCGATATGGTTGAGGCCGACCGCCTTGACGCGGATCTGCACTTCGCCGGCTGCGGGCGGCGGGGGCGGGGGAACGTCGGCGGTGATGAGCTCGCGTTCAGCAGCAAGATTGAGCGCACGCATATGCCGCGTCTCCGGGTCTAAGATGTTGATTTCTGAGGCCTGCGTATCGCCGGTTCACGCTGGCGCGTCAACCGGCGAGAGGCGCTATACCGGCTCGCCGGTGAGGATCAGCGAGGCGTTCTGGCCGCCGAATCCGAAGGAATTCGACATCACGGCGGTCACGCGGGCGTCGCGGGCGGTGTTGGGAACCACGTCGAACGGAATCGCCGGATCCGGAACATCGTAATTGATGGTCGGCGGGATGCGCTGGTGTTCCAGCGTGAGCAGCGAGAACACTGCCTCCACGGCGCCAGCGGCGGACAGGGTGTGGCCCACCATAGACTTGTTCGACGACACCGGAACGGTCTTGGTGAGCTCACCAAAGACGGTGGAAATCCCCAGATATTCCATCTTGTCGTTTTCCGGCGTGCCGGTGCCGTGCGCGTTGATGTAGTCGATCTGGTCCACCGTCATGCCGGCATCGATCAGGCCGTTCTTGACGCAGCCGATGATCGGCTTGCCGTCCGGGCTCGAGCGGGTGCGGTGGAAGTTGTCGGCGAGTTCGCCACAGCCGGCCACGATGCCGAGAATTTTTGCGCCACGTGCTTTCGCGGACTCCAGGCTCTCCAGCACCAGCGCCCCGGCGCCTTCGGCCATGACAAAGCCTTCGCGGTTCTTGGCGAAGGGGCGCGAAGCCTTCGAGGGCGTCTCGTTATTGGTGGAGAGCGCCGAGAGCAGCGAGAAGCGGATCAGCGCTTCCGGATTGACCGAGCCGTCGGTGCCGACGCACAGCGCCGCATCGGCCTCGCCGCGGCGGATTGCTTCGACGCCGAGCTGGATCGCGGTCGCGCCCGATGCACAGGCGGTGGAGAGCGAGATCGGCGAGCCCTTGGTGCCAAACGTGTCGGCCAGGCTGTCGGCCACCGAACCGAACAGAAAGCGGCGGTGATATTCGGTGAAGCCGCCCGAGCCGGCGGTGCGCAGGAGCGTGTCGTAATTGATGTCGGTGTTGGCGCCGGCGGCCTTGGCCAGCGCCTGGCGCTGCGGCCATTCCACCTCAACAGGGGCGACGGCGAGAAACAGCGGGCCAGGGAAGTCACCCTTGGCGCCGATGCCTGCCTGCGCGATCGCTTCTTCCGCCACCATCTCGCCGAGCTTCTCGCCGAGATCGGTCGAGGAGAACGGGTCGACCTTCACGAAATCCACCGTGCCGGCCATCGTCGTCTTCATGCCATCGATGGGGAAGCGCGTGATGGTGCGGATGCCGGATTCGCCGGCAGTGAGCTTCTTCCAGTTGTCTTCCTTGCCGGCGCCGAGCGAAGTCGCAACGCCTATGCCGGTGACGACGACGATCGGTCGGCCGAATTTATCGCGGGTTGCTGACATCTTTTCTCCGTCGCCCGTGCGGGCCGCTCAACTAGATAGATTCGACCAGCGCCATGCCTTCGCCGCGCCAGTGGCCGGTCCCGATCACGACAATCTGGGCAGGCGCCTTCGACATTTCAATCTCGGTGCCGGTGGAATCGTTTGGCGCATAGAGCGCGCCGCGCGACAGCGACAGCGCCGCAAGGCCGATGCCGAGCGGAAACTGCGTCTCGACGGCGTGACCGAAGGAGGATCCCGTCGCGCGCACCGGCACGTCCGCATGCTTCCTGAGGAAGCTCAGTTCTTCTGATGTCGCGGGCTCGGCGCCGGTAGCACCGGTGATGATCGCGGTGTTCGCATCGCCCGCGCCGACCTTGCCCCACAGATTGTCGAGAGAGGCGGTGACTTCGCCGCCGTCCTTGCGCTTGGCGCGATCGGCCACGACAGTCTTCAGCCGGGCAAACGGCTTGGCTCCGCGCGCTTCCGCATGGGCCTTGGATTCGATGACGAGGAAGGCGCCGCCCGAACCGAGCGCGAAGCCGCTTTTGTCCTTGCGATCCCACACCGACGAATATTTGTCGCGCAGATTGAAGTTGTCGAACTCGTACAGCAGCATCATGTCCTTGCGCTCGCCATTATGGCCGGCGCCGACAAGGGCGATGTCGCTCTGGCCATCGGCGATACGCGCAAGCGCGATACGCACGGCGTCGACGCCCGCGGCTTCCTCGCCCATGAAGGTGCGGGACGAACCGGTGACGCCATGCACGATGGCGATGTTGCCTGCGAGCAGGTTGGAGAGCTGCGCCAGAAAGAGAGTGGGACGCAGGTCGTTGAGCAGCTTCTCGTTCAGATAGCCCGGCGTTGCATCGCCATGGGCTTCCGAATTGAGGATGCTGGAATCGACATTGAGATCGCGCTCGCCGCCACCGGCCGCCACGATCATGTCCATCTTCGACAGGATGTCCTTGTTGCCCTTCACGCCTGCGGAATCGAGCGCGAGACCGGCCGCATAGGTGCCGATGCGCTGCCAGGCTTCCATCTGCCGCTGATCGCCCTTCTTGGGGATCTGGGCGTCGTAGCTCACCGGCACGAGGGGATGCACGACATAGGGCGCGAACGCTGTCTCATCGACATTGACGCGCTTCGCGTTGAGCGCATCCCAATGCGCGTCGGGGCCTTCACCCAGCGACGACACGATGCCGATGCCGGTGATCCATGCTTCGACAGGCTCGGATACGACGGGACGGGTTTCAGCCATTGGACGGTACCTTAGAGGGTGCCAGGGACATCGCCTTGAGTGGACATTGCCTCAAGCGGGAAGCACGGGCGCTTCGCCATGGTGTCCATATGCCCGCACCGGCCTGTTGAAAGATCGGTGCGGCCTTGAACGCGATCATCGATGCGTGAAGCGCGTTATGCGCCCTTGGCTGCAACCAGCTCGTCGATGCGGGCGCTGAGATTCTTCAGGACGAAGTACTGCTCGGTGGTCGCCTTGCCGTCATTGACTTCCTGGGTCCACTTTTCCAGCGGCAGCTTGATCCCGAACGCCTTGTCGATCGCGAAGGCGATGTCCAGGAAGTCGAGGCTGTCGATGCCGAGATCGTCGATGGCGTGGCTTTCCGGCGTGATCGTGTCGCGCGGGATGTCGCAGGTTTCCGCGATGATGGTAGCGACCTGATCGAATGTGGAGGACATACTAAGCCTTTGATATCTTGAATGTAAATTTCGTTCTGCGCGCGCAAAGGCTAGGCTTCGCACTGGAATAGGTCCAGTCCGCCGCAGGGAGTCGTTTGCCCGTATATCGGAGCAGGGGCGGCAGTTCAATGCAGTTGAGCAGGCGCTCACCAACGCCCTGTGGGCTATCCGAAGCGCCCGGCAGGGGCCTCAGGGGTGGGGGTCGACGATCTTGGCGCAGTCGCGCCGCCCCATCAGCACGCAATCCTGGGTCTTGCGCAGGTCCGCGATGGTCACGGCGAGCCAGATGCCGGCGCCGACCAGGAGCGCCGTGAACGCGAACGCCGCGGCATTGGCCAACATGCGATGGCGGAAGTCGTCGGGCTCGGTTGGCTGCTGATAGCGCGACATGTCGCCGGCCGGCTTGAGGGCGGTGCCGGACGCAGGGACGGTCGGATGGTTCGGCAGCGTCGTCGAGGTGCGCGGGACGAAGCGGAGCACGCGGTGCTCGTCGTCGTCGCGGATGATCGGCTGCTGGGTCTTCATGGGCGAGGGCCTAGTGAGGCAATGAGTGATCGTAACACGGGTGGAGGGGGCTGCCCCGGCAAAAGTCGCATGGCCGCAATGTCGTGATCGGACGCGATGACGTGGAACTGATCGGTCTATGCGTGAAGCGCGTGTCATAGTCGCTGCGGCAAATGCATCCAGGGAGGTCCGACATGTCGAATATCCGCGAGCCGATCCTGCAGCCGGTGCCGATCCTGTCGCTGCGCCCGACGCAGATGACGGTGGGCATGCGGGAAGTGAAGGAGAAGCGGAAACGCTGGCGCGCGCACACGTCGAAGAAGAAGCAGGCCAGGCTGCTCGGCGAGCACATGATCCCGGTGGTGCTGGGGCCGGACAAGAACCATTACGTGGTCGATCACCATCATCTCGCGCGTGCGCTGCATGATGAAGGGGTCAAGGACGTGCTCGTCACGGTGATCGCCGACCTGACCATGGTCGACAAGGATGCGTTCTGGAGCGTGCTGGATCACCGCCGCTGGGCCTATCCCTATGACGGCAAGGGCGAACGCCGGCCCTTCCGGGACATTCCCAAATCGGTCACGGGATTGAAAGACGATCCGTATCGTAGCCTCGCCGGCGAAATCCGCCGCGCCGGTGGCTATGCCAAGGACGTCACGCCGTTCAGCGAATTCCTGTGGGCAGATCTGTTCCGCCGCCGCTTGTCGCGCAAGGACGTCAAGAGCGACTTCGCGAGCGCCGTGGAGAAAGCGCTCGCCATCGCCAAGAGCAAGGATGCGATCTATCTGCCGGGCTGGTGTGGCCCGGCATCGGATGGCTGAGGCGCATCCATCGGCTCGGAAGTCGGATCACCCTTGCCGCCAAGGGCGCGGTGGAGAGCGCGCTCGATTTTGCCGCCAAGCAGCAGCACCGCGAAGGTGATGGCGAGCGAAACACTCACCAGCCGCCAGTGGCCGGCGCCGCACATGATGCCGATACAGGCGGTCAGCCAGACGCAGGCCGCACTGGTGAGGCCACGGATCCGGAAATGTCGTTCGGCGTGGAAGATGACACCGGCACCGAGAAAGCCGATGCCGGTGACGATGCCCTGCACGATGCGGCTGCCGGCATCGGTGAAGCCGCCCGGCCGCAGGGGATCGGCCAGCGTGGTGAGCATCGCGGTGGCGAGGCTGACAAGCGCGAGCGTGCGGACGCCCACCGGCTTGCCGTGCAAATCGCGATTGAGCCCGACCGCGCCACCGGCAAGGGCGGCGACGCCGAGACGCAGGATGATGTCCGACCAGTCGAGCACGACGATGCCTCCCGGCGACCGTTACTTCGGCAGCCGTCCCATCATGTAGAATTCGTCATTGGGCTTCATGCTGGTGACATTCGCCATGCGGTTCGACAGGGCGAAGAAGGCGGATACGGCGGTGATGTCCCAGATGTCGTCATCGGTGAAGCCATGGCTCGCAACCTCGGCGAAATCCGCTTCCGACACGGTCTCGGCCGAGCGGCTGACCTTCATGGCGAAGTCGAGCATCGCGCGCTGGCGCGGCGTGATGTCGGCCTTGCGATAGTTCACCGCGATCTGGTCGGCGATGGTCGGGTTCTTGGCGCGGATGCGCAGGATCGCGCCATGGGCGATGACGCAGTAGTGGCACTGGTTCGCGGCCGAGGTTGCCACCACGATCATTTCGCGTTCGGCCTTGGTGAGCCCGCTGTCCTTCTCCATCAGCGCATCGTGATAGGCGAAGAAGGCGCGAAACTCGTCGGGACGCGACGCCAGCGACAGAAACACATTCGGCACGAAACCGGACTTTTCCTGCACGGCCAGAATGCGCGTGCGGATGTCATCCGGCAGGCTGTCGATGGCAGGGGCGGGAAAGCGTGTCTTGGCAGCGGTCATCGGAGCGTCCCTTGAAACTGTTGTTTCAAGGGACCATAGGCGATGATGGAGACGCCGGAAAGCCGCAGCCCGGCCTTACCTCAGCGGCTTCTTCAGCAGCGAGAAGCGATCGGGATCGAGGCCGAGCGACGGCTGCAGCATCGGCGCATCGACCATGCGCGGCTGTGGTGGTGCCATCGGGCGTTCGATGAAGCCGGGATCATTCGGGACATCGCGGCTCGACGTCGCGCCACGCCAGCGCTCGAGCACGGCACCGACGAAATTCATGTCGAAGCCCGCAGCGGCGGATGGCACCGTGGAAATCGCCGCTTCCGAACGCGGCAGTTGATGCGCCGGCACTTCCTTGAAACGCAGCCGCGTCGGCAGCGCGACGCCCTCGCCGAACGCCAGCACTTCGCGGGTGCCGAGCGATGGCACGAAAGAGAGCAGGTTGGCGGCGGCATCCGACACCGCCGAGCGCAGCAGCGCCTGGTCGCGATCATTCGCCAGCCGCATCGCAAACAGCGTGTTGCACTGGGAGATGATGGTGGCGTCGAGTTCGGCCGGGCGCTGGGTCACGAGACCGAGATAGACGCCGTATTTGCGGCCTTCTTTCGCGATGCGCGACACCGCCTTGCGGGTCGGGCCGAAGCCGATATTGCGGTCGGCGGCAGCATAGCGATGCGCTTCCTCGCAGACGAACAGCAGCGGCGAGGCACCGTCGCTCCACAGGCCGAAATCGAACGCCATGCGGCACAGCACCGAGACCACGGAGTCCACCACTTCCGCAGGGAAGCCGGCGAGCTGCATGATGGTCATCGGCTTGCCATTGGCGGGCAGGCGGAACAGATGGCTGATCACTTCGGCCATGGTGTCGCCGCCGACATTGGCGTTGTCGAACATGAAGGCATAGCGCGGATCGTTTTTGACCGCGTCGATGCGCGACAGCAGCTTGTGATACTGGATGCGCGACGAGCGGTTCTCCAGCTTGCCCATGCGCTCGTCGATCAGCGAGATCATGTCGACCAGGCGATAGGGCACCGGCGTGTCCACGGTGTAGCCGATGGTCTTCGGATCGATGCGCTTGAGACCGATGCGGTCGGAATTCTGGTATTGCGTATAGACGCCCTTGGCGATGGGGATCACTTCAGCAAGGATTTCGAGTTCTTCCGGCACACCAGGGCGGCCAGCGAACAAAACGTCGACGATTTCCTCGAAATTGAACAGCCAGAACGGCAGTTTCAGATTGCGCGGATTGAGCACCAGAGCCCTGTCGCCGAAGCAGCGGCCATATTCGTTGTGCACGTCCAGCAGGAACATGCGCAGGTTCGGCCGCACCAGCAGGATTTCATTGAGCAGCAGCGATACACCCGACGATTTGCCGACGCCGGTGGAGCCGAGCACGGCGAAATGCTTGCTCAGCATTTCCTCGACATCGACATAGGCGGTGACGGAGCGATCCTGCTGCAGCGTGCCGACATTGATCTGGTCGGCGCCCGACGGCGCATAGACCGTGCGCAAGTCCGTATTGCTGATCAGTTCGACGGCGTCGCCGATGGTTGGATAAGTGGTGACGCCGCGCTGGAATTTCGGGCGATCCGGCGGCCCGCTGATCTCGCCCAAGAGGTCGACCGACGCGCTGGCGACATGGACATCGGACGCATTCAGATTCTCGGAAGAGACTTCCGTGATCATGGCAATAATGGTCGAAGCAGCGCAACGGATGCTGACGAAGCGCCCGACGGTGCCGCGCATCTCCGCAGGCGTCATTGGATTGACCGCCAGAACCCCCACGCGCGCGAGCGATCCGCGCACCGAAATAATGCGCCCGAACAACGTTGCTTTAGTCAAATGATCCATACCCGAATTCGCGTTCTGCGCCCCGATTTTACGGGCCACTATGCGGGGAAGGGGCTGGAGAAACTGTTAAAGGGAAAAGAACGGTTTGAGCCGGGTCGTCGCTGTGATGTCGTCAGGCAGAATGCTGTCGGACGACAGGCCGGAAATCTGGTTATGAGGTACCGGTCCCATCGCCCGCGCTTGCCTGGGTTCAGTTCGTTTTAACCAAGCCCGAAAGCGGTCCTGAAGACGTCGGTCGCGCCCGGCGCAGAAGACGCTTGGGATCGGGACAGCGTCTAGGCGGGTAGATCATCCCAATCTCCCGTCGCAGGGCCCAGTTTGACATCATCGACGGCTATTGTGTCGATATCCGTGCGAGCCTCTTGCGTTCGATGAGGCGGACGGGCTAGAAGGCGCTCCGTCGAGACGATGTTCTCGACCAACCGATTCCAGACCGCGGCTTCCAGCCCTTCGATCGTCTGAATCCGTTGGGGAATGGTGTAACGGTAGCACAACAGACTCTGACTCTGTTTGTCTTGGTTCGAATCCAGGTTCCCCAGCCAGCTAAGCTTAAATCCTCAAGCGTCTGATTTCCCTTGATAAAGTGGCAGCTTTGGCCAGCGGCCGCTCGCGCCTAATTGTAAACTAATTCTAAACAGCCCTCCGTTGCCGCGACATCACGCGTCCCGTAGTCCTAAGGCAACTACTAATCTGAGGGGGCGGACGTGAACAACTTAAAGGCCTACAGGCGCTATCTATATACCGGCGTGGCCACTGGTATTTTTTCCTTTGGACTGGCTGGCTTTGGGGCCTCGGAAAGTAATGCGCAGACCGCCCAGCAACGCGTTCTGCCGCCGGTGTCGGTCGATGCCCCGCAGCAGCGTGCGCGGCCGGCCCGCGTAGTGCGGACACGGACCGCGCCGCAGCGCGCTGCCCGTGTCGCGCCCCGGCAGACGGTCGAACAGCCCCCCGCCGCACCCGTCACGACCATGGGATCAACCCGGACGATCGGCACGTCGGCGCCGGCCTATGCAGGTGGCCAGGTCGCGACGGGGGGCACGCTCGGCCTGCTCGGCAGCACGAGCGTGATGAACACGCCGTTCAGCACGACAAACTTCACGTCGCAGCTGATCGAAAACCAGCAAGGGCGCACGGCTGCCGATACGCTGATCAACGACGCCTCGGTGCGCGCGACCACCGCTGCCAACGGCTTCGATGACTCGCTCCAGATACGTGGCTTCCAGGTCGGCCCGGAGGATGTTGGTCTCAATGGCCTTTACGGGCTGGCGGCGCCCAATCACGTGCCCTCGCAGATCATCGAGCGGATCGAGCTCCTGAAAGGGCCGGGCGCGCTGATCAATGGCATGGCGCCGGGCGGCAGCGTCGGGGGCGCCGTCAACATCGTCACCAAGCGCGCCGGCGAAGTGCCGTTCGCGCGCATCACGCCGTTTTTCATGAGCGCTGGCAATTACGGCCTGCATCTGGAAACAAGCGCGCGCTATGGCGACAACAAGGAGTGGGGCATCCGCTTTAACGGCGTCGGCCGCAACGGCGAAGCCTCGATCGACAACGGGAACTGGCGCTCGGGCCTTGGTGCGCTGGCGATCGACTATCGCGGCGAGCGCCTCCGCTGGACCCTGGATGCGATCTCGCAGAACGACGATACCAGGAACTTCCGCCCGCAGATCACCATCGACTCCACGGTGCCGTTCATCCCGCGGCCGCCGGATGCGCGGAGCAACTGGTATCCCGGCCAGAACCTCAAGCAGCGCGACAATATCATCGCATCGGGTCTCGAATTCGACATCACCGACTGGCTGACGGCCTATGCGGGCCTCGGCTATCGCGATGGCAACGGCCAGCAGAATCTTGCCGAGTCACGTCTCGGATTCCTTGGAATCCCGGGCGTGGGCGATGGCGTCAACCAGTTCGGTAATTTCGGCGTCTACAACGCTTATTACGATTTCTACAGCAAGGCGGTGAGCGGCAATGTCGGCCTGCGCTCGCAATTCAACACCGGCTTCATCGGTCACAAGGTCAATGTCGCCTTTACCGGTTTCAACCGGGAAGACGGCTATGGCTACGCCACGTCGTTCGACAATGTCTCGAGCCCGGCGGTCGCTTTCTCAAATCTCTACAATCCGTCGCCCATTCCGGTGATCGAGGCCGGGCGTCCGTCTATGGGGAAAAGTGGCGACCTGACGCTCACGAGCGTCGCGGTGGCGGACACCATGTCGTTCCTGAACGATGCGGTGCTGTTCACGCTGGGTGTTCGTCACCAGAAGGTGAAGCAGGAAGGGTTCGATCCCATCACCGGGTTGAGCTTGGGCAGCGCCTATGATGCCGATGCAACAAGCCCGCTGGCAGGACTGGTGATCAAGCCCTGGCACAATGTGTCGCTCTACGCGAATTATGCGGAAGGCCTGTCGCCGGGGCAGGTGGTCGGTCCTCCTGCGACGAATGTCGGGACAGTGCTCTCGCCCTACAAGTCGAAGCAGCAGGAAGCCGGCGTGAAGGTCGACTGGGGCACCATTACCACCACCGTGGCCGTGTTCCAGATTGCGCGTCCGAACGTGACCACGAGCCCGACCGGTGTCGTTTCCTATAACGGCGAACAGCGCAATCGAGGCGTGGAGCTCAACGCCTATGGCCTGTTGATGCCTGGCCTGCGCGGCATCGTCAGCGCGACGTTCCTGCGGCCGGAACTGACCAACCCCGACAATCCGGCAGATCGAGGCAACGATGCGGCCGGTGTGCCGAACAAGACCTTCTCCGCCGGTCTCGATTGGGATGCGCCATGGGTTCCGGGCCTCGCCTTCAATGGCCGCGTCATCTACACCGCCGGCTCCTATCTCACGAACGCAAATCTGCTGCGCTATGACGATTGGGCACGTCTCGACCTCGGCGCGCGCTACACGACCATGGCGCTGACCGGCAAGCCGGTGACGTTCCGTCTGAATGTCGAGAACGTCACCGGCGAGAATTACTGGCTTACCACGGCGACCCAGAACTCAGGCGCGTTCGTCACTGTCGGCTCGCCGCGCACTTACGTCCTGTCGGCAGCATTCGATTTCTGATCGGATGCGCCTGCTGGCGGAACGGAAGCACTGCCCTCACGGTGACCATTCCGCCGCGGGGGCCGACCTGATGCATCGGCTCATTGCCTCGTGAGTGACCTTCATCAATTCGACAGACCATCGGACCCAATTACTTTTTTGGCCAGATTGTCGCAGGCTTTTACCGGTGATTTACGACATTCCATCAAAGTGAGCATACGGAGCTTGACGGCGAGAAACGCTGCGATCCCCGCGTCCGCCGCTCTGCTCACGCATTCCAGCTGACCCAACTTATTGCTCAACCCACCACCGGTCGAAGGCCGAGGGACCTGTTTGTCATGCTTGCTCGTATGTCTATCCGCGCCAAGATTTCCGTCGTCGTTACATTTCTTCTACTGGCCATGAGCGGGCTCGGACTGCTCGCCATCACTAAGATGCGGTCGATCAATGCGAATACGGTCGATATCCAGACCAGCTGGTTGCCGAGCGTGCGGCTGCTCGGCGAATTGCGCGCGGGCGTCATCACCTATCGCAACGTGATCCGTCAGCACATGCTCGCAGAGACGCTCGAGGAGAAGCTGGCCAACGAGAAAACGCTCGAGACCGTCGTCGCCAGCAACACGCGCATTCGCGCAAATTACGAGAAGCTCATCACCTCGCCCGAAGAGCGCGCCATCTATGAAGAGTGGGGCCGTATGTGGGAAACCTACAAGCAGGGCACGCTGCAGGTGATGGAATTGTCGCGCAAGGCCGCGGGCAAGATGCCGCAGGAAGCCAATGCGCTGAACACCAAGACCGTCAATCCGATCGGTCTCAAGGCGGATGAACTGCTTACCAAGGACATCGAGCTGAACACCAAGGGCTCCAACGCCGCCGGCGCGGAGGCTGAGGCGAGCTACAACACCGCATTCATGCTGGTCCTGACCATCCTCGGCGTTTCTGCCGTGGCTGGCATCGCCGTCAGCGTCTATCTGGTGCGTGATGTCTCCGCTGGTATCGCCTCGATCGTCAAGCCGATGCAGGCACTCGGCGCCGGTGATCTCAGCGCGCATGTGCCGCATCAGGGCATGAAGACCGAGATGGGCACCATGGGCGACGCGCTGCAGGTGTTCAAGCAGGCGCTGATCGACAAGCGCACGGCCGATCAGGCCGCAGCGGCCGATGCCGAAGCCAAGATCGAGCGCGGTCGTCGCGTCGACCAGATCACCCGCGATTTCGAGACCATGATCGGCGAAGTGGTCGAGACCGTGTCGTCGGCCTCCACCGAGCTCGAAGCCTCGGCCGGCACGCTGACCGCAACCGCCGAACGTTCGCAGGAACTGACCACCTCGGTCGCTGCGGCGTCCGAACAGGCATCGACCAATGTGCAGTCGGTGGCTTCCGCGACTGAAGAAATGGCCTCGTCGATCAACGAGATCAGCCGCCAGGTGCAGGAATCCGCCAACATCGCGGGCCAGGCCGTGCATCAGGCTCGCACCACCAATGATCGCGTCAGCGAACTGGCCAGCGCTGCCGCACGTATCGGCGACGTCGTCGAACTCATCAACAACATTGCCGGACAGACCAATCTCCTGGCGCTGAACGCGACCATCGAGGCAGCGCGCGCTGGCGAGGCCGGTCGTGGTTTTGCGGTGGTGGCTTCGGAAGTGAAGGCGCTGGCCGAACAGACCGCAAAGGCCACCGGCGAAATCTCGACGCAGATCTCCAGCATCCAGGCGGCGACCCAGGAGTCGGTCGGTGCTATCAAGGAGATCGGCGACACCATCGGCCGCATGTCCGAGATCGCCTCGACCATTGCCTCGGCGGTGGAAGAGCAGGGCGCCGCGACGCAGGAAATCTCGCGCAACGTCCAGCAGGCCGCGCAGGGCACGATGCAGGTGTCGTCGAACATCACCGACGTGCAGCGCGGCGCCAGCGAAACCGGCTCGGCCTCGTCTCAGGTGCTGTCGGCTGCGCAGTCGCTGTCGTCGGACTCGACGCGGCTGAAGGTCGAGGTCAGCAACTTCCTGAACGCTGTTCGCGCGGCCTGATCACGATCCTCCTGCAAAGGAACCAAAGGCCGGCGCCATGGCGCCGGCTTCTTCATTTCAAGAAAACCGCGACCAACTGCCACGTTCGCAATGCGGACCAATTTGATGGTGGGGGTTGTCCGATACCGCGCTGCGGAATTTTCTGCACGGCTTCTTAACCTCCGTCCCGCTAAGCAGAACGCAAGGGTGAAGGTCACCGATTCGATGTGACCATGGCCCCGCCGGCCGGTCGCCGGCGACGCATGATGCGTCCTATTTCAAAAACGAAATCCAATTCAAGCTGACGCCAACGATCCCTGATCGAAGGAACGATGACTCATGTTTTCTCGCCTCTCCATTCGTAACAAGATCACCATTGTCATTTCTCTGCTGCTGGTCGGCATGGCCGGTATGGGCGCCCTCGCCATCTACGAGATGGGCTACATCAATTCCAAGACCGCTGAAATTCAGCGCAGCTGGCTGCCCAGCGTGCGCGCGCTCGGTGAACTGCGGACGGGTGCCAACAACTATCGTAACGTCATGCGTGGCCATATGCTGTCGGAGACCGAAGAGGGCAAGGTCGCTGCCGAACAGCGCCTGAAGACCCAGGACGAGATCAATACGAAGACGCTGCGGGCTTATGAGAAGCTCATCACATCGCCGGAAGAACGAGCCATCTTCAATGACTGGCAGCGCGAATGGGCTGAATATATGAAGATCGCGCAGGACGTGATGGCGCTGTCGCGTGCGACGAAGCCGGGCGTTTTCCCACGCGAAGCCAACCTGCTGAACGACACCAAGGCCATTCCACAGGGGCAGAAGGCTGACGCATATCTGAACAAGAACGTCGATCTGAACAATGCCGGTGCCGACAAGGCCGGTACCGATGCGGCGAGCGACTACGATGCCGCGTTCTTCATGATCGCGTCGATCCTCGCCGTCTCGGCGCTGCTCGGGATCGGCATCGGCATCTATCTGGTCCGCGACGTCTCCCGTGGCATCGCATCGATCGTGAAGCCTATGCAGGCACTCGGCACCGGCGACCTCACCGCCATCGTGCCGCATCAGGGCATGAAGACCGAGATCGGCACCATGGGCGACGCCTTGCAGGTGTTCAAGCAGGCGCTGATCGACAAACGTGCTGCCGATGAAGCCGCAGCCGTCGACGCCGAAGCCAAGATCGAGCGCGGGCGCCGCGTCGATCAGATCACCCGTGATTTCGAACACATGATCGGCGAGGTCGTCGAGACCGTCTCCTCGGCGTCGACCGAGCTCGAAGCTTCCGCCGGGACGCTGACGGCAACCGCCGAGCGGGCCCAGGAACTGACCACGTCTGTCGCTGCTGCATCGGAACAGGCGTCGACCAATGTTCAGTCGGTGGCATCCGCCACCGAGGAAATGGCGTCCTCGGTCAACGAGATCAGCCGGCAGGTGCAGGAGTCCGCGAATATCGCCGGTCAGGCCGTGCAGCAGGCACGCATCACCAATGATCGCGTCAGCGAGCTGGCCAGCGCTGCGGCGCGCATCGGGGATGTGGTTGAGCTGATCAACAACATCGCCGGGCAGACCAATCTGCTGGCGCTCAATGCGACCATCGAGGCCGCACGCGCCGGCGAGGCTGGCCGTGGCTTCGCGGTGGTGGCGTCGGAAGTGAAGGCGCTGGCCGAGCAGACGGCCAAGGCCACGGGCGAGATATCGAACCAGATTGCCGGTATCCAGGCGGCAACGCAGGACTCGGTCGGCGCCATCAAGGAGATCGGCGACACCATCGGCCGCATGTCCGAGATCGCCTCGACCATCGCGTCGGCGGTGGAAGAGCAGGGTGCCGCGACGCAGGAAATCTCGCGCAACGTCCAGCAGGCCGCCCAGGGCACCATGCAGGTCTCATCGAACATCACCGATGTGCAACGCGGCGCCAGCGAGACCGGCTCGGCCTCGACCCAAGTGCTGGCCGCGGCGCAATCGCTGTCCTCCGACAGCACACGGCTGAAGGTCGAAGTCAGCAACTTCCTCAGCGCGGTGCGCGCAGCCTGACCGGCCTGCGATCAATGCGGGGGCCGGTGCAGGTGCACCGGCTTCCCGGATCGCAGCCACGGATTGCAGGTCGCGGCCGTTGTCGATCTCTTAGGGAATTGCTGCGAGCGTAAGCCAGATTTATCTCGTGCGCAGTGAATGATGATTGCGCTTCATTTTCAGGCCGTGCCGGTCGCGCGGGATCTTGAGCGTAGGCATTATGGCGGACGAACTGGCAGGCAATGGTCGTGTGACCTTCGGGCGCGGCTACAATGTCTGGATCATGGGGATCGACGGTACATGGCGGCGCAATTGCCTGCTGACGGCCGTATCTGCCCATGATGCCGAGCTGACGCTGGAGACCTCCATCGAGGGTCTCAATCTGAAGGAATTCTTCCTTCTGCTCTCCTCCACGGGACTGGCCTATCGGCGCTGCGAGCTCGTCAAGGTCAATGGCGCGCAGATCGACATCCGCTTCCTCAGCACCAAGGGCGCTGCCAAGAAGAAGTCATCGTCTCGCGGCGATGCCGAGATGGCGAACGCGTAAGCGCTACTCTGCAGCCTGTTTGGCGACGTCGTGTGACGTCGGCGCGTGCATTGCCGGGCCTTTGCCGCGTCCCCAGCCGGACATGATGTTCGACAACCGGTCGAGATAGACATACACGACAGGCGTGGTGAACAGGGTGAGCGCCTGGCTGACGATCAGCCCGCCAACCATGGCATAGCCGAGCGGCTGGCGGATTTCCGATCCGGTGCCGGTGCCGAGCATCAGCGGCACGCCGCCCAGCAGCGCCGCCATTGTCGTCATCATGATAGGACGGAAGCGCAGCAGCGCTGCCTTGCGGATCGCGGCTTCCGGCTCGAGATGTTCGTCGCGCTCCGCGGCGATGGCAAAGTCCACGAGCATGATGCCGTTCTTCTTGACGATGCCGATCAGCAGGATGATGCCGATCAGCGCGATCAGGCTGAAATCGAAGCCGAACGCCATCAGGATCGCCAGTGCACCGACGCCCGCGGAGGGCAGGGTGGACAGAATGGTCAGCGGGTGGATGTAGCTTTCATAGAGAATGCCGAGGATCAGATAGACCACCACCAGCGCCGCGAGAATGAGTAACGGCACCGTGGACAGCGACTGCTGGAATGCCTGCGCGGTCCCCTGGAAGGTGCCGCGCAATGTGGCCGGCGCGTTCAGCTCCTGCATCGCGCTTTGCACGGCGTCGGTCGCCTGACCGAGCGCCACGCCTTGGGCGAGATTGAAGCTGATGGTGATGGCCGGGAATTGGCCCTGATGGCTGATCGACAGCGGTCGCACCGGCACCGTCGTCCATTTAACGAAAGCCGAGAGCGGCACCTGATCTCCGGTGGTGGGCGACTTGATGTAGATCTTGTCCAGCGTATCGAGCTTGCCCTGCAGCTCCGGCAGGATTTCCAGGATGACGTGATAGCTGTTCAGCTGGGTGAAGAACTGGGCGATCTGACGCTGGCCGAATGAGTCATACAGCGTGTCGTCGATCAGCTGTGGCGAGATGCCGAAACGCGACGCGCTGTCGCGATCGATGGTCAATGTCAGCGTCGTGCCCTTGGTCTGCTGATCGGTGGCAACGTCGCGCAATTCCGGCAGGGTCTGCATCCTGGCAAGGATCTTTGGCGCCCACTCGTTCAGCTCGGCGAGATTGGCATCCTGCAGGGTGTATTCGAATTGCGTGCGGGTGGCGCGACCGCCGAGGCGGACGTCCTGTGCGGCCTGCATAAACAGGCGTGCGCCTTCGACCTTTTCGAGCTTGGGCCGGAGCCGCGCGATGATCTGCTGCGCCGAGGCTGATCGTTCGTCCCGCGGCTTGAGCGTGATGAACATGCGACCCGTATTGAGGGCGCCGCTATTGCCGCCAATGGCCATGGCGACGGTGGCGACATCGGGATCGGCCTGCACGATCTTGCCGAGTTCTTCCTGATGCCTGCGCATGTCGGCGAAAGAGATGTCCTGCGCCGCCTCCGATGAAGCCGTGATCAGGCCGGTGTCCTGCTGTGGAAAGAAGCCCTTGGGTATGATGACAAAGAGATAGACTGACAGCGCAACGGTGGCGAAGAAAACCATCAATGTTGTCAGGCGCCAGCGCAGCACGATATCGAGACCGCGCTCATAGCCACGCAGCATCGCGTCGAACACGTTTTCGCTCATCTGGTAGAAGCGGCCATGTTGGGCATGCTTTTCGTCGCGCAGGAATCGCGAGGCCATCATCGGCGTCAGCGTCAGCGACACCACCAGCGAGACAAAGATCGCCATGGTGAGAGTGATGGCGAATTCGCGGAACAGGCGGCCGATAATGCCTCCCATCAGCAGCAGCGGGATCAGCACGGCCACCAGCGAGATCGATATCGAGACGATGGTGAAGCCGATCTCGCTGGCGCCTTTCAGGGCCGCGGCCATCGGGGCCTCGCCTTCCTCGATATAGCGCGTGATGTTCTCCAGCATCACGATGGCATCATCGACCACGAAGCCGACGGAGATGGTCAGCGCCATCAGGGACAGATTGTCGAGCGTATAGCCGAACACCCACATCAGCGCGCAGGCGCCGAGCAGCGCCAGCGGCACGGTGATGCTCGGGATGATGGTGGCCCAGACATTGCGCAGGAACACGAATATCACCATCACCACGAGCGCAATGGTGAGCAGCAGGGTGAACTGCACGTCCTGCACGGCGGCGCGGATGGTCTGGGTACGATCGCTCAGCACCTTGATCTCGACCGCCGGCGGGATCGCTGCGACAAGTCGGGGCAGCTCGGCCTTGATCTTGTCCACGGTGTCGATGACATTGGCGCCGGGCTGCTTGAAGATCACCAGAAAGACGCCGCGCTTGCCATTGGCCCAGGCCGCCTGCTTGGCATCTTCAGGGCCGGTCACCGCATGTCCGATATCGCGCACGCGCAGCGGCCCGCCATTGCGATAGGCGATGATCACGTCGTTCCAGTCCTTGGATTCCGGCAACTGGTCGTTGGCATAGATCGTGTAGCTGCGCGTGGCACCGTCGACATTGCCTTTCGGGCTGTCGACCGTCGTGACGGCGAGCTGGGTGCGGATGTCTTCGAGGCCGAGGCCCTTGGCGACGAGCTTGGCGGGATCGATCTGGATGCGGATCGCCGGCTTCTGCTGGCCGCCGATCGTCACCTGCGCGACGCCGTTGATCTGGCTGATCTGTTGTGCGAGCTGCGCATCGACGCTGTCGCTGACGGTGGTGATGGGCAGCGTGTCGGAGGTCGCCGACAGCAGCATGATTGGAGAGTCCGCCGGATTGACCTTGCGATAGGTGGGCGGCGAGGGGAGGCTCTTCGGCAGTTGCCCGCCGGCGGCATTGATGGCGGCCTGCACATCATTGGCGGCGCCGTCGATGGAGCGATTGAGGTCGAACTGGATCGTCACGGCTGCGGTGCCGAGCGAACTTGTCGATGTCATCTGTGCGACACCGGGGATCTGCGCGAATTGCCGTTCGAGCGGCTGCGCCACCGACGACGCCATGGTTTCCGGGCTCGCGCCCGGCAGCGTCGCCGAGACCTGCACGGTCGGGAAATCCACCTGCGGAAGCGGAGCGACCGGAAGGAGGGGGTAGGAAACGAGACCGACAAACAGGATACCGGCCATCAGCAGCGATGTGGCGATGGGATAGCGGATGAACGGCGATGAAATACCTCCGTTCATGGTTTACTGCCCTTTCGCAGCGTCGGCAGACGCGACCGCGGCCGAGACCAGCGAGCCCGGCTGCACCTTGTATTGTCCGGCGACGATCACGCGGTCGCCGGGCGCGAGCCCGTCCTCGATCACCGTGCGCCCATCGATGGAACGCCCCGCCTTGATTTTGCGAACCTCCGCTTTGCTGTCCGCGCTGATGGCGAACGCATAGAGTCCATCGATGCCATGCTGCACGGCATCGTCCGGCACCACGACAGCGTCCTTCAACGTGGTGACGAGAAGGCGCGTCGAGATCGACAGGCCCGGCCACAGGACATGGTCCTTGTTGTCGAACACCGCTTTCAGGCGAATGGTCCCACTGGTCGTGTCGACCTGATTGTTGACCACCGACAGCGTGCCCTTCGACAGCAACCGTTTTCCGTCGCTCGTATAGGCATCGACTTCCAGCGGATGTGCGGCGAGCTGCGCGTTGATATCGACCAGATGCTGTTCCGGCGCCGTGAAGATCACGGCGATCGGTTCGATCTGTGCGATGGTGACGATGCCGGTCTGCGTCGCGGCATTGACGATGTTGCCCTTGTCCACCTGGCGGAAGCCGACCACGCCGGCGATCGGTGCCTTGACCGTCGTGTAGTCCAGTTGCGTCTGCGCATTGGCATTGGCTGCATCGTCGGCAGCGATCAGTGCGGTGACCTGCTGTACCGTCGAACGTTGCGTATCGGTTTGCTGTCGCGTGGCGAATTCGCCGAGCTTTGTGTAGCGCTGCAGATCGAGATTGGCATTGGCGAGATTGGCTTCGTCCTGCGCCTTCTTCGCCTTGGCCTGATCGAGCGCGGCCTGGAAGGGGCGCGGATCGATCTGTGCGAGCAGGTCGCCCTCCCGAACGATCTGTCCTTCGGTGAAAGCGATGCGATCGATCTGGCCATCGACCCGCGTGCGGATGACGACGGTGTTGAAGCCTTGCACGGTGCCGAGGCCGGTCAGATAGACGGGGAAGTCAGACTTCTCGACCGATGCGATCTTGACCCGAATAGGGGCGGGCGCGCGCGGTTTGTCGGCTTGGGCTGCGGCGTCGCTGCCTCTGTAATGCCGCACGACCACGGCGCTGCCGCCGAGCAAAACAGCCAGCAAAATCAAGCTGGTCCATCGGAAACGGGAACGCGTGGTCATGGCGGGCTCTTCCGGCTTGCGGCAATCTTGCGGCACGGATCATTTTACCCGGCCGAGTTGCACCTTTGCGGCCAGTTAAAAACCCCGTTCAAGCGTGTAAACACACGACCGCGCGAGAACGCTCATCATTGCGAAAACTTCATGTATTCAAGTGTTTCTGCGTGTTTCCGGACGGTGCAGACTTCAATCCCAATCATCCGTAACGACGAGGGTGGCAGATCTTCGTCGGTTCGGGAGGGGCAATCCCCGGTTGATCGATCTGATGCGATCTTGCGCGTCGCTGAGCGAATATCGTGCGGCAACCTGGCGGCGGTTCAATGGCGCTCCCGGGGCAAGAGATAACGCGATGCTCCAGTTTAGAATGATTTTGATCTGGAGCTATTCAAGCGGAATTGAGTCCATTCGTGTGGGCAAAGCAGTCGCAATCCGGTTAAGGACATGTTGCGTTCGCAGTCGCGATATCGCCGCGAGCGCATCCAAGCCATTCGCTCGATCATGCAGCCCTACGATGATGCCCATCGCCGTCACATATTCAGCTTCGTCGCCTGGCGACGGGAAGGCTGCAGCGGACAGGGGATGGGTCTGCAAGGCCGCAGTTTATTCTGCTTCTAAACTGCAACTCGCAAAGCGCGTGACAGCAGCCATGCGCGGCGCGGCTTTTGCAGATATGTACGACGTGATACGGCATGCGGGCACGCGACGCTCGATGCCGGATTTCGACGGCGCGCTTCACGTCCGTGTTGAACGCTGCCGAAGTGGCGAAGCTGAAACGGCCTTATGGGCCGGCTCTATCGAAATCCTGTCTGCTACTGGACCGAGGTACAATCTTGTTTAGAAACGTTCTTATGTTGCTGGCAACGCTGGCGACGGTCTGGTTCGCATCGCCACTCATCGCACAGCAGGCGACGCCGCCGGCTGCCCCGGCAGCAGCTGCGCCAACTGTAACTGCGCCAGCTGCAACGCCTGCGCCGGCACCGGTTGTCTCGCCGAGCTCTCCAGCGGCACCCGCACTCGTGAGCCCCGCGACCGAGGCTGCCGTGAAGGCGCCTGTTGCAACGGGCGAGCATGATCTGTCGCCATGGGGAATGTTCATGGCGGCCGACATGGTCGTCAAGGCAGTCATGATCGGCCTCGCGCTGGCATCGATGCTGACCTGGACCATCGCCATCTTCAAGTTCATGGAGCTGAGCTATGCGAGCAACCGCCTGAAGAGCGCGCTGCGCAAGATCGGCGAATCCCGTTCGCTGGCGGAAGCGCAGATGGCGCTGGGCGACAAGAAGACCGTGCTCTCGCGCCTGCTCGCTGCGGCGATGCGCGAAGGCAAGATGTCGGCGGGCATCTCCAGCGACGAGGGCATCAAGGAACGCGCAGCTTCGAGCTTCAGCGAAATCGTCCGCGCCGAAGGCCGCAAGATCCGCACCGGCATGGGCTCGCTCGCAACCGTCGGCGCGATCTCGCCTTTCGTCGGTCTGTTCGGCACCGTCTGGGGCATCATGAACAGTTTCATCGGCATCTCGAAATCGCAGACGACCAACCTCGCGGTCGTCGCACCGGGCATCGCCGAAGCACTGCTCGCCACCGCGATCGGCCTCGTGGCCGCCATCCCGGCCGTGATCATGTACAACCACTTCGCCCGCGTGACGAAGAACTACATGGAAATCGTCGGCCGTGCGCAGGGCGCGTCAGGCCGTCTGTTGTCGCGCGATCTCGATCGCACCCATTCCAGCGCCCACATACGCGCAGCGGCTGAATAACCATGGGTATGTCGCTTTCCGAAGGTTCTGGTGACGACGACGATTTCGCGGAAAACCACGATATCAACGTCACCCCCTTCATCGACGTCATTCTGGTGCTGTTGATCATCTTCATGGTGGCGGCGCCGCTGTCGACCGTGGATCTGCCGATCAACCTGCCGACCTCCACCGTGGCGCCGCAGAAGAAGCCGGACAAGCCGACCTATGTCAGCATCAAGCCGGATCTCGCCGTGGCCATCGGTGAGGACATGGTGCGGCGTGTCGATCTGATCAGCCGTCTCGACTCCATGGAGAACGGCAACAAGGATCGTCCGATCTTCCTGCGCGTCGATCGCGCGGTGCCTTACGGCGAATTCTTCGACGTGATGGAGCGCTTGCGTGCGGGCGGCTACACCAAGACCAAGCTCGTCGCTCTCGAAGGCGTGGCTGCCGCGCCGGGCGCTGCGCCCGCGCCGGGAACGCCGCCGGCCGCGCCGCAGCCCTGATTTCGGAACGGTTATGCCTGATCTCGATCGCAACTCATCGTCCTGGCGTCTGTGGCTGATCGCAGCGGTTTGCGCCGTGACGCTGCATGTCGGCGGCATCGCGGCTGCCGTTTACGAGATGCAGCAGGAGATGGACGACGACGGCCTCGGCGCCAATGCCATCGAAGTCGGCATGGAAATGGTCTCGCCGGACGTGGAGCAGACCGACCTGCCGCAGGGCCCGGACTCCGAAGCGTCGGCCGCATCGCCTGCGGTGCAGGAGCAGAAGGCCGTCGAGAAGGAAAGCGATCTTCCGAAGGAAACGCCGAACGAGAGTGAAGAGCCGGATATGGCTGTCACCGAGAACAAGGCGGAGAAGCCCGAGGAAGAGACCCCGGAGAAAGCCCAGAAGCAGCAGCAGGCTTCGCAGGAATCCGTCGCCTCGGAAGCCGCCGCCCAGCAGAAGCTCGACGACTCCAAGACCGGCGAGAAGGCGCAGGCCGTGAACACCGGCATGGGCACCGACAAGAAGCGGCTGTCGGCGGTGTGGGCCAAGCAGCTCTCGGCCTATCTGGAAAAGAACAAGCGCTATCCCTCCGAACGCCAGCAGAAGGCGGCCGAGGTGATGGTGAATTTCGAGATCGACCGTGTCGGCAAGGTGCTGGCCGTGCGCGTCGTGAAGGGCTCCGGCGACGCCGCCTTCGACGAGGCCGCCGTGGCCATGGTGCGCCGCTCCGACCCACTGCCGCCGCCGCCCGCGCTGATCGCCGATGACGGGTTGAGCTTTACCGTGCCGGTGATTTTCCGGATCAAGAAGGGGTAGTTGCCGTCATTGCGTGCGCAGCGAAGCAAATCAGAAAGCCAAGAGCTGGATTGCTTCGTCGCTACGCTCCTCGCAATGACGACGATTTAATAAGTCGCCCGGCCGCCCGAGATGTCGAACACGGCGCCCGTCGAAAACGCGCAATCCTCCGAGGCCAGCCACGCCGCCATCGCGGCCAGTTCCTGCACCAGCACGAAGCGGCCCTTTGGAATCTTCGACAGCATGAAGTTGATGTGCTGTTCGGTCATCTGATCGAAGATCGCCGTCTTCGCTGCCGCCGGCGTGATGGCGTTCACGTTGATCTCGGTATTGGCCAGCTCCTTGCCGAGCGATTTGGTCAGCGCGATCAGGCCGGCTTTCGACGCCGAGTAATGCGAGGCATTCGGATTGCCTTCCTTGCCGGCGATGGAGGCAATATTGACGATGCGGCCGTAACCCGCTTTCAGCATCACCGGCACCACGGCCTTGCAGCACAGGAACGGGCCGTCGAGATTGATGCGCATCACACGGCGCCAGTCGTCGGCATCGATCTCCCACACCGGCTTGTTGAAGCCGGTGATGCCCGCATTGTTGACGAGGATGTCGATCTTGCCGAATTCCTGCACTGTCGCATCGCGACCCGCATCGATGGAGGCGGTGTCGGTGACATCGACTTTGAGGGCGATGACCTCGTCGCCGATCTCGCGCGCGGTCTTGACCGCGAGATCGATGTCCTGATCCCAGATTGCCACCTTGGCGCCGGAGGCGACGAAGCGTTCGGTGATGGCGCGGCCAAAACCCTGGGCGCCGCCGGTGACGACCGCGCTGCGGCCGGAGAGGTCGATCTTGTTCATGATGCGATATCCTGTTCTGACCTGGTCTGTGTCCCTTATGGTGAGGAGGCGCGCAGCGCCGTCTCGAACCATGAGCTGGCTTGGCTCTCAGTTGCCGCCATCCTTCGAGACGCCGCTGTGCGGCTCCTCAGGATGAGGGGCGGAGTGTGCTGTCCGCCCCTGAGCAGTTCTACAGCGTCCAGCCGCCGTCGATGATGTGGGCGACGCCGGTGGTGAAGGCGCTCTCGTCGCTGGCGAGATAGAGCGCGAGATTGGCGATCTCGTCCGCCGTGCCGAGGCGGCCCATGGGCTGGCGGCTCACGAACATCTCGCGACCGTTCGGGCCTGCGGCTGCCGCGCGGTCGAGCATCGAGGGCGTCTCGATGGTGCCGGGGCAGATGGCGTTACAGCGGATGCCCTTGGTGATGTAGTCGACGGCCACTGCGCGGGTGAGGGCGGCGACAGCCGCTTTGGTCGCGCCGTAGACATAGCGGTTCGGTGCGGCCTTGAAGACGCCGGCCGCGGAGGAGATGTTGACGATCGATCCGTGACCGCGCGCGAGCATGCCGGGCAGGAAGGCGCGGATGGTCCGGTGCATCGACTTGACGTTCAGGTCGAAGGAAAAATCCCAGTCGGCATCGGAGCAGTTCAGCGCATCGCCATGATGCACGAAGCCGGCGGCGTTGAGCAGGATGTCGATGTCGCCGACCTTTTTCGCCATGGCTTCGACGGCAGCGGTGTCGCGCACGTCGAGTTTGGCGGTTTCAGCGACCCCGTCCTTGGTGAGGAGGGCGACGCCTTTGTCATCGATATCGGTGGCGATGACGGTGGCGCCTTCGCGGGCGAAAGCGAGGGCACAGGCGCGGCCGATGCCGACAGCGCCCGCGGTGACGAAGGCGCGTTTGCCTTTGAGGCGGTTGGACATAGGGAGTCTCCCTGAGGATGTTTTTTTATCTTGCTCGGAATTTCCGCCGTCATTGCGAGCGTAGCGAAGCAATCCAGTCTTCCTTCGTGAGGCTTCTGGATTGCTTCGTTGCTAAGCTCCTCGCAATGACGGATGATGGGCCTAGTGATTATGCCGCGCCGTTCCCACAGTGCCGGCGATATCCCGATAGCGCGTCGCGAGTTCGAGGCACGCGCCCGTCGATTGCTGGCCCACCGTGTTGCGATAGAGCTCCTGCCACGGCGTCTGATGCTTCGGATAGGCGAAGCCGCCCTTGGCCATCAGCTCGGCACGGCGACGTTTCAGCTCCTCATCGGAGATCAGGATATTCGCTGATCCCTTGTTGAGGTCGATGCGCACCATGTCGCCGGTCTGCAGGATCGCGAGACCGCCATTCGCAGCCGCTTCCGGCGACGCATTGAGGATCGACGGCGAGCCCGATGTGCCCGACTGCCGGCCGTCGCCGATGCAGGGCAGCGAGAGAATGCCGCGTTTGATCAGGGCCGCCGGCGGCTGCATGTTCACCACTTCGGCGCCGCCGGGATAGCCGATCGGGCCGGTGCCGCGCACGAACAGGATGCAGTGCTCGTCGATGTTGAGGGATTCATCGTCGATGCGGTCGTGATAATCCTCCGGCCCCTCGAACACGATGGCGCGGCCCTCGAAGGCGTTGAGGTCCTTCGGATTGATCAGGTAGCGCTCGCGAAACTCCTTGGAGATCACCGAGGTCTTCATGATCGCGGAATCAAAGAGATTGCCGCGCAGCACGAGGAAGCCGGCGTCGGCGACCAGCGGCTTGTCGTAGGACCAGATCACGTCATTGTCCGGCTTCGGCGATGCGGCACAGTTCTCGCCCATGGTCTTGCCATTGACGGTGATCGCGTCCTCATGGATGCGCTTGTGCTTCATCAGCTCGCGCACCACCGAGGGCACGCCGCCGGCGCGGTGATATTCCTCGCCGAGATAGAAGCCGGCCGGCTGCATGTTGACCAGCAGCGGTACGTCATGGCCGACCTTCTGCCAGTCATCGATATCCAGCTCGACGCCGATATGGCGGGCGAGGGCGTTGATATGGATCGGCGCATTGGTGGAGCCGCCGATGGCCGAATTGACCACGATGCAGTTCTCGAACGCCTTCCGCGTGAGAATGTCGGAGGGCTTGAGGTCTTCCCACACCATGTCGACGATGCGCTGGCCGGTCTCATAGGCGATCTGGCCGCGTTCGCGATAGGGGGCGGGAATCGCAGCGCAGCCGGGCAGGGACATGCCGAGCGCTTCCGCCAGCGAATTCATGGTCGAGGCGGTGCCCATGGTGTTGCAATGGCCGACCGACGGCGCCGACGACGCCACAAGGGTCATGAACTCCTCATAGTCGATCTCGCCCGCCGCGAGACGCTCGCGCGACTTCCACACCACGGTGCCGGAGCCGGTGCGCTGGCCTTCGTGCCAGCCATTCAGCATCGGGCCACCGGACAGCACGATGGCGGGCAGATTGACGGTGGCCGCGGCCATCAGGCAGGCCGGCGTGGTCTTGTCGCAGCCGGTGGTGAGCACCACGCCATCGAGGGGATAGCCGAACAGCACCTCGACGAGGCCGAGATAGGCGAGATTGCGATCGAGTGCGGCGGTGGGCCGCTTGCCGGTCTCCTGAATCGGATGCACCGGGAATTCCATCACCAGGCCGCCGGCGGCGGTGATGCCTTCGCGCACGCGCTTCGCCAGTTCGAGATGATGGCGATTGCATGGCGACAGATCATTGCCGGTCTGCGCGATGCCGATGATCGGCTTGCCCGATTGTAGTTCGTGGCGTGTCAGGCCGTAATTCAGATAGCGCTCGAGATAGAGGGCCGTCATGCCGGGATTATGGGGATCGTTGAACCATTCGCTCGAACGAAGTTTGCGCTTGGTCATCCCTGAATTTGGCTTGCCTGAAGTTGGCTTGCCCGAAGTTGGCGAGGGGCTATTCGGCTTGGTCATCATTTCTCCCGCAGCGCACACTTTTGTGATGGTGCGTGGTCTCTTTTGATTGGCGACGAATGTTTGCACGGCCTTCGATGCTTCGCAATGTTTGCATCCGCGAGATTTTTCTACGACTATGATCCAACGACATGCGGCCAGAAATCTGGTAGGATGTCTGACAAGTAAGAACAGGCGCCCCCGGCGATCGTCAGAGGGGTGTTGTCCCGCAACGGGACTTTTGGGAGGGAAGTGCATGGCGTCCGTGCAGATTCACGACGTGCGTAAGTCTTTTGGCGGCTTTGAAGTTCTTCACGGCGTATCCGTCCCCATCGAGGACGGCGAGTTCGTGGTGCTGGTCGGCCCATCCGGCTGCGGTAAATCCACATTGCTGCGCATGCTCGCAGGCCTGGAAAAGATCACCTCCGGTACGATTTCCATCGGCGATCGCGTCGTCAACGACGTGCAGCCGAAAGAGCGCGACATCGCGATGGTGTTCCAGAATTACGCGCTCTATCCGCATATGACGGTGGCCCAGAATATGGGCTTTTCGCTGAAGCTGCGTGGCGCCAAGCAGAGCGAGATCGACGAGAAGGTCAATCGCGCCGCCGATATTCTCGACCTGCGACGTTTGCTCGACCGGTATCCGCGGCAGCTTTCGGGTGGCCAGCGCCAGCGCGTCGCCATGGGCCGCGCCATCGTGCGCGATCCCCAGGTGTTCCTGTTCGACGAGCCGCTGTCGAATCTCGATGCGAAACTGCGCGTCGCCATGCGCGCCGAGATCAAGGAGCTGCACCAGCGGCTCAAGACCACCACCGTCTATGTGACCCATGACCAGATCGAGGCCATGACCATGGCCGACAAGATCGTGGTGATGCAGGACGGCATCGTCGAGCAGATGGGCGCGCCGCTCGAGCTCTATGATCATCCCGAGAACAAGTTCGTGGCCGGCTTCATCGGGTCGCCGGCGATGAACTTTCTCGAGGGGACGCTGAAGGTGAATGGCAGCGCCTGGGTGGAGACCGCCAATGGCGCAAAGCTTCCGCTGGCCGGCACGCCAACGACGGCCGATGGCAAGTCCGTGACCTACGGCATCCGCCCCGAACATCTTGAATTCGGCGATGACGGCATCGAGGCCGAGGTGATCGTGGTGGAGCCGATGGGCTCGGAGACGCAGGTGGTGGCGCGCATCGGCACCCAGGATATCATCGCGATCTTCCGCGACCGCCGTCCCGTGGCGCCCGGCGACAAGATCCATCTCAAGCCGCGGGCGAATTCCGCGCATCTGTTCGACAAGGAGACGGGCAAGCGGGTGAATTGATCGGTCATCCCGGCGAATGCCGGGATCCATACACGCTGTCGATTTGATGGCGCGCTGTGGCTGATGCCTCGCTTGAATTAGTTTTTCGGAGGTTATGGATCCCGGCTTTCGCCGGGATGACAGAGCAAAACATTGGTCGATCAACGAACCAATATAACAGGGAGAAGACGCAAGATGACTGGATTTACCCCGGATCGCCGATCTCTGCTCAAGGGCGGCGCGGTCACGCTGGCCGCGGCGGCGACCATGTCGGCCGACCAGCTGCTCGGCTATGCCAAGGCGTGGGCGCAGGCCTCGCAGTGGAAGCCGGAAGCCGGCGCCAAGATCAACCTGCTGCGCTGGAAGCGCTTCGTCGAGGCCGAAGACGCCGCCTTCATGAAGATCGTCGATGCCTTCTCCAAGGCCACCGGCGTCACCATCACCGTGTCGAACGAATCCTATGACGACATTCAGCCCAAGGCATCGGTCGCGGCGAATACCGGGCAGGGCCTCGACATGGTGTGGGGCCTGTATTCGCTGCCCTTCCTGTTCCCGACCAAGTGCCTCGACGTCACCGATGTCGCCACCTATCTCGGCAACAAGAATGGTGGCTGGGCGGAGTCCGGCAAGCAATACGGCATGTATAACGGCAAGTGGATCGGCCTGCCGGTGGCGGCCACCGGCGGTTTGGTGAATTACCGCGTCGCTGCGGCTGAGAAGGCCGGCCACAAGACCTTCCCGGAAGATCTCGCCGGCTTCCAGGATCTCGTCAAGGGCATGAACAAGAACGGCACCCCGGCCGGCATGGCGCTCGGCCACGCCTCGGGCGACGCCAATGGCTGGGTGCATTGGGCACTGTGGGCCCATGGCGGCAAGCTGATCGACAAGAACAACAAGGTGACGATCAATTCGCCGGAAACCGCGAAGTCGCTGGAATATGTGAAGTCGCTCTATGACAACTTCATCCCTGGCACCGCGTCGTGGAACGACTCGTCGAACAACAAGGCCTTCCTCGCCGGTCAGCTGCATCTGACCACCAACGGCATCTCGGTCTATGTGACCGCGAAGAAGGAGGCCCCGCAGATCGCCGAGGACATGAACCACGCCCATCTGCCCAAAGGCCTGGACGGCAAGCGCCGCGAACTGCATCTCGGCTTCCCCGTGCTGATCTTCACCTTCACCAAGTTCCCGCAGGCCTGCAAGGCGTTTGCGGCGTTCATGATGGAGCCGGAGCAGTTCAATCCGTGGGTTGAATCTGCACAGGGCTATCTGTCGCCGTTCCAGCTCGCTTTCGAGAAGAATCCGATCTGGACCGCCGATCCGAAGAACACGCCGTATCGCGACGTCGCCTCCACCGCGACGACGCCGGCCGGCGAGGCGCAGATGAGCGAGAACGCGGCGGCGGCGATTGCCGACTTCGTGGTCGTCGACATGTACGCCAATTACTGTACGGGCCGCGAAGACGTGAAGACCGCGATGGCGTCCGCCGAGCGGGCGGCAAAGCGCATCTTCCGTTGATCGCAGCTGGCCGGCGCGGAGCGACCCGCGCCGGTCACTTTCCAGAGCCGGCAGCAAGCCGGCCTGACCAATGATGGGAATGGGAATGCCAGAGATCGACTACAAGACGATTTTGCCTGAAGGCTGGAGTCGGCCGCGCGGCTTTGCGCATGCGGTGGTCTCGGGCGGCACGCGCAGCGTCCGCATCTCCGGGCAGCTCGGCAAGAAGGACGGGCAGGGCGACGTGTCCGCGTCCTCGGATTTCGGCACGCAATGGCGCTACGCCATGGAAAACCTCGTCACCGTGCTGAAGGCGGCCGGCGGCGAGCCGAAGCAGATCGTGATGCTGCGCGCCTATGTCACCGATATCGAGGCATTCAAGTCCTCGGGGGCCGCCATCGGCGAGGCCTGGGGCGCGACTCTCGGCAAGCATTTCCCGGCGATGACGCTGGTGCAGGTCTCCGCCCTGATCGATCCGCATGCGCGGGTGGAGATCGAGGGCGAGGCGATCCTGCCGTAACAATTCGACTGGAGCTTATCTTGCGATGACGACGATCCAGACATCGATGCCGGTGGGGAAGGTGATCCCCAAAACCTCGGCCTGGGACCGGTTGCGGGTGAACCGCAACTGGCTGGCGCTGTGGTTCATGCTGCCGGCCGCTGCCTTCCTGCTGCTGTTCCTCGCCTATCCGCTGTTCCTCGGCGTCTGGATGAGCTTTACCGACGACCGTATCGGTCGCGGCGGCGTCTTTGTCGGCCTTGAGAATTACGAGTGGCTGCGCGACGACTCGATCTTCTGGCTCTCGGTCTTCAATACGCTGCTCTATACGATCGTCGCCTCGGCCATAAAATTCGCCGTCGGCCTCTATCTGGCGCTGCTCTTGAACCGGCACATGCCGTTCAAGGCGCTGATCCGTGCCGCGGTGCTGATCCCGTTCATCGTGCCCACGGTGCTGTCCGCCATCGCCTTCTGGTGGATCTACGACTCGCAGTTCTCGATCATCTCGTGGTCGCTGATCAAGCTGGGGATCATCGACAGCAACATCAACTTCCTCGGCGACAGCGCCTGGGCGCGCGCCAGCGTGATCTTCGCCAATATCTGGCGCGGCGTGCCCTTCGTGGCCATCACGTTGCTGGCCGGCCTGCAGACCGTGTCGCCCTCGCTCTATGAAGCGGCGGTGCTGGACGGCGCCACCTCATGGCAGCGCTTCCGCTACATCACCTATCCGCTGCTGACCCCGATCATCGCCGTGGTGATGACCTTCTCGGTGCTGTTCACCTTCACCGACTTCCAGCTGATCTGGGCGCTGACCCGCGGCGGTCCGGTCAATGCGACGCATCTGATGGCGACGCTGAGCTATCAGCGCGGCATTCTCTCGGGTCGTCTCGGCGAGGGCGCGGCCATCGCCACCGCCATGATCCCGTTCCTTCTGGCAGCCATCGCCATTTCCTGGTTCGGCATGCAACGCCGCAAGTGGCAGCAAGGTACTGACAATGACTGAAGCCGTCGCCGACACCGCGCGCACCGCGCCACTGAAGCTGGACAAGGACGACTCGACCGAGGGCATGGCCTATCTGGAGTCGCTGCCCCGTCGCATCGTCACGCTCTACATCCCGCTGTTCATCATCGTGGTGATCCTGCTGTTCCCGTTCTACTGGATGGCGCTCACCTCGATCAAACCGGACGAACAGCTGATCGACATGGAGCGGTTCAATCCGTTCTGGGTGATCAAGCCGACCTTCAAGCACATCCAGAAACTGCTGTTCGAGACCAATTATCCGCAATGGCTCTGGAACACGATGTATGTGGCGGCGGCATCGACCTTCCTGTCGATCATCGCCAGCGTGCTTGCCGCCTATGCCATCGTGCGGCTGCGCTTCCGCGGTGCGGAGACGGTCGGCGCGGCGATCTTCATGGCCTATCTCGTGCCGCCGTCGATCCTGTTCATTCCGCTGGCGTCGGTGATTCAGGCCTATGGCCTGTTCGACTCGCCGCTGTCGCTGATCCTGGTCTATCCGACGCTGCTGATCCCGTTCTCGACCTGGCTGCTGATGGGTTATTTCAAGACCATCCCGTTCGAGCTGGAGGAGTGCGCTTTGATCGACGGTGCCTCGCGCTGGCAGATCCTGATCAAGATCATCATCCCGCTGGCGGTGCCCGGCCTGATCTCGGCTTTCATCTTCTCCTTTACGCTGTGCTGGAACGAGTTCATCTACGCGCTGACCTTCCTGCAATCGACCCAGAACAAGACGGTGCCGGTGGCCATCGTCAACGAATTCGTCGATGGCGACATCTACAAATGGGGCTCGCTGATGGCCGGCGCGCTGGTCGGCTCGCTGCCGCTGGTGATCCTGTATGCGTTCTTCGTTGAGCACTATGTGTCGGCGATGACGGGCGCGGTGAAGGAGTAGGGCCGCGCACTGTCATTCCGGGGCGCTCGCCGCAGGCGAGCGAACCCGGAACCTCGACATAGCAAGTACTCCGGACAAACACTCCGGGATTCCGGGTTCGCGCTGCGCGCGCCCCGGAATGACAGCCAAGATCAAGAAAAGGAAACACCCCTTGCACATCCTCATCCTCGGCGCCGCCGGCATGGTCGGCCGCAAGCTCACCGACAAGCTCGTGGCCGATGGCCGGCTTGGCAACAAGGAGATCACCCGCCTGACGCTGCAGGACGTGGTGGCCCCCGCGAAGCCGGCGACGTCGATCCCGACCGAAACCGTCACCTCGGATTTCTCCGACCCCAAGGCGGCGCCGGCGCTGATCGCAGGCAAACCCGACGTCATCTTCCATCTCGCCGCCATCGTGTCGGGGGAGGCCGAGGCCGATTTCGACAAAGGCTATCGCATCAATCTCGACGGCACGCGCTATCTGATCGATGCCATCCGCGCCGTTGGCGGCGGCTACAAGCCGCGACTGGTGTTCACGTCCTCCATCGCCGTGTTCGGCGCCCCGTTCCCGGACAAGATCGGCGACGAATTCATCCACACGCCGCTGACCTCCTACGGCACCCAGAAGTCGATCTGCGAAATGCTGATCGCCGACTACACCCGCAAGGGCCTGCTGGATGGCATCGGCATCCGCCTGCCGACCATCTGCGTGCGCCCGGGCGCGCCGAACAAGGCGGCGTCGGGCTTCTTCTCCAACATCATCCGCGAACCGCTGGCCGGCAAGGAGGCGATCCTGCCGGTGTCCGAGGATGTCCGTCACTGGGTGGCGTCGCCGCGTTCGGCGACGGGCTTCCTTGTCCATGCCGGCAGCATGGATCTCGACGCCATGGGCCCGCGGCGCAATCTCTCGATGCCCGGCATGTCGGTCACCGTCGGCGAGCAGATCGCGGCGCTGGAGCGGGTCGCCGGCAAGAAGGTGGTCGGCCGCATCAAGCGCGAGACCGATCCGACCATCGTCGGCATCGTTTCCGGCTGGCCGCGCGATTTCGACACCGCGCGCGCGCTGAAGCTCGGCTTCACCACGGACGAGAAGTCCTTCGACGACATCATCCGCATCCATATCGAGGATGAACTCGGCGGCAAGTTCGTCGAATGAGGCCCTGATGCGGATCGCCAGCATCGGCGAATGCATGATCGAGCTGTGTCAGCTGCCCAATGGACACCTGACGCGGTCCTTCGGCGGCGACACGCTCAACACCGCCGTCTATCTGGCGCGGCTCGGCGCCAGTGTGGACTACGTCACCGCGCTGGGGGACGATCCGCTCAGCGACGAGATGATCGCCGGCTGGCGGGACGAGGGGATCGGCACTGACCGCGTGCTGCGCCTGAAGGGCAAGCTGCCCGGCCTCTACATGATCGAGACCAATGCCGCCGGCGAACGTCGTTTCTATCACTGGCGCGATGCATCGGCGGTGCGCGGGCTGATGAACCTGCCGGAGACGGAGGCGCTGCTGGGTTCGCTCGCGGGCTACGACCTGATCTATCTCTCCGCCATCACGCTGTCGCTGTTCGATGTCGCGGGACGGGAGCGCCTGACTGCAGCACTTCGACGCTGCCGCGCCGGCGGTGTCCGCGTGGCCTTCGATACCAATTTTCGCGCCCGCGGCTGGCCCGATCTCGATCTCGCACGTGAGGCGTTCGCGCAGGCCTTTGCCGCGTCGGATATCGTGCTGGCGTCGGTGGAAGACCTGTCCGCGCTTTATCCGGATGACGAGGAGGGCGCCTTGCTCGATCGGATCGATGCGGGTGAGGTCGTGCTGAAGCGCGAGACGCCAGGGAGTATCGTGCGCGAGAAGGGCAAGGCGACACGCGTCGAGGCACAGCCGGTGACCGGAACGGTCGTCGATACGACAGCCGCCGGAGACAGTTTTGCTGCGGCCTATATTCATGCGCGCTTGAACGGCTCCGAACCCGTCGCCGCTGCAAAGGCCGGCCATCATCTTGCCGGCACCGTCGTCTGCCATCCCGGCGCTATCATTCCGCATGAGGCAATGCCTGACATGAAAGCGCAAACATCATGACCGATATCGCCAGGCGTCAGGACGACCTGCGCAAGATGCTGATCGCAGCCAAGGTCGTTCCCGTGCTCACGATCGAGCGTGTCTCCGATGCTGTGCCGCTTGCCCGTGCGCTGGTCGCAGGCGGTGTCCGCACGTTGGAGATCACGCTGCGCACGGCGGCGGCGGCCGAGGCTGCGAAGGCTGTCATCGCCGAAGTGCCGGAGGCCATCGTCGGCATCGGCACGGTGCTCTCTGCAGCCGATTTCGCGCAGGCCGAAAAGCTCGGTGCGCGTTTCACCGTCAGCCCCGGTGCCACGCCGGCTTTGCTCGAAACCGCCGCCGAGAGCGATCTGCCTTTGCTGCCCGGTGTCGCCTCTGCCTCTGAAGTCATGCAGGCGCGCGACCACGGTTTCGACACGCTCAAATTCTTTCCCGCCGAGCAGGCCGGCGGCCGCGCGATGTTGCGGGCGTGGGCGGGGCCGTTTCCCGATCTGCGCGTGTGTCCAACCGGCGGTATCACCGAGGCGAATGCGACCGAATGGCTCAGCGAGCCCTCGGTGCTGGCGGTCGGCGGTTCCTGGATATGTCAAGCATCATATATAAAAGCCGCCGACTGGGCGGGCATAACGGCCATGTGCGCGCGGACGATGAAAAGCCTGTCACAGGGCTGAAGCCGCGCTATATCTATCGCAACTGCGAAACCGAAACCGGGAGAACGACCATGACTGCCAGCATCGTTGGATGGGCGCATATGCCCTTCGGGAAATTCGACGCCGAGACCGTGGAAAGCATGGTGGTCCGCGTCGCCACCGAAGCCATGGCGGACGCCGGCATCAGCGCATCCGATGTCGATGAAATCGTGCTCGGCCATTTCAATGCCGGCTTCTCGCCGCAGGATTTTACGGCCTCGCTGGTGCTGCAGGCCGACCCCGCACTGCGCTTCAAGCCCGCCACCCGCGTCGAGAATGCCTGCGCCACCGGTTCGGCCGCCGTGCATGCGGGCATCAAGTCGATCGCGGCAGGCACGGCGAAGGTCGTGCTGGTGGTCGGCGTCGAGCAGATGACGAAGACGCCGGGGCCGGAGATCGGCAAGAACCTGCTGCGCGCCTCCTATCTCCCGGAAGACGGCGAGACGCCCGCGGGTTTTGCCGGCGTGTTCGGCGGCATCGCGCAAAAATACTTCCAGAAATATGGCGACCAGTCGGATGCGCTGGCGCTGATCGCGGCGAAGAACCACGCCAATGGCGTCCACAATCCCTATGCGCAGATGCGCAAGGATTTCGGCTTCGAATTCTGCCGCTCCGAGAGCGACAAGAACCCGTTCGTCGCGGGGCCGCTGAAGCGCACCGATTGTTCGCTGGTGTCGGACGGTGCCGCGGCACTCGTGCTGACCGATGCCGAGACGGCGAAAACCATGGGCAAGGCCGTCAACATCAAGGCCACCGGCCATGCGCAGGACTTTCTGCCGATGTCGAAGCGCGACATCCTCGAATTCGAGGGCTGCACCGTGGCCTGGCAGAAGGCGCTGAAGACCGCAGGCGTCGAACTCGGTGATCTCTCCTTCGTCGAGACCCACGACTGCTTCACCGTGGCGGAACTGATCGAATATGAAGCCATGGGCCTGACCCCGCGCGGCCAGGGCGCGCGCGCCATCAAGGAAGGCTGGGTGCAAAAGGACGGCAAGCTGCCGGTCAATCCGTCCGGCGGCCTCAAGGCCAAGGGGCATCCGATCGGCGCCACCGGCGTTTCCATGCATGTGCTGAGCGCGATGCAGCTGCTGGGCCAGGCGCCCGAAGGCATGCAGATCAAGAACGCAAAGCTCGCCGGAATCTTCAATATGGGCGGGGCAGCGGTGGCGAATTACGTCTCGATCCTCGAACCCGCGAAGTAACGCGGGTTTTGCCGAGATGAATGTCGCCCAATGGCTGGCGGCGTCGGCGCGTCTGCATCCGCAGGCGCCGGCGCTGCTGAGTGGCACCACGGTCGAGGCTGACTACGGGACCTTCGCGCGGCGTGCTGCCGCCATCGGTGCGGGGCTGGTGCGCGACTATGGCATCGCGCCCGGCGATCGCGTGGCGCTGTTCGCGTCGAACTGCACGCCATATCTCGAATGCATGTATGCGGTGTGGTGGATCGGCGGCGTCGTGATCCCCATCAACGCAAAGCTGCATGGCCGCGAGGCCGCGTGGATCTGCGACAATGCCGGCGCACGGCTGGCCATTGTTGATGGAGACAGTCACGACGCGCTCGTTGCGGTGAAGGAAGATCTGCCGACGGCGATGCAAATGCTCTCGGTGGAGAGCGAGACGTTTTCCGAACTCCAGCATGGCGAGCCTGCGTCACACGTGCCGCTCGCGCGCGACGACCATGATCTCGCCTGGCTGTTCTACACCTCCGGCACCACCGGACGGCCGAAGGGCGTGATGCTCAGCCATGGCAATCTGGTCGCCATGTCCATGTGCTATCTCGCCGATGTCGATCCCGTGCATCAGAAGGATGCGATCCTCTACGCGGCGCCGATCTCGCATGGCGCCGGGCTGTATAACTTCATCCATGTCCGCATGGCCGCGCGCCACGTCGTGCCTGAGAGCCAGGGTTTTGAGCCTGATGAAGTGCTCGATCTCGGCAAATCACTCGGCGATGTCGCGATGTTCGCGGCGCCCACCATGGTGCGGCGTCTCGTAGATGCGGCGAAGAAGCGTAGCGAGAGCGGCGAGGGCATCCGCACCATCGTCTATGGCGGCGGGCCGATGTATCTCGCCGATATCCGCGATGCCATCAGCGTGATGGGCCAGCGCTTCGTGCAGATCTACGGCCAGGGTGAATCGCCCATGACCATCACCTCGCTGCCGCGCGCGTTTCATGCGGATATCGATCATCCGCGCTATCTCGAACGGCTGGCCTCGGTGGGGCCCGCGCAGAGCGTGATGTCGGTGCGGATCACCGACAGCGACGGCAAGGTGCTGCCGGTGGGCGAGACCGGTGAGGTCGAGGCCAAGGGACCGGCGGTCATGCTCGGCTACTGGAACAACGACAAGGCCAACAGCGAGACGCTGAAAGACGGCTGGCTGCGCACCGGCGATGTCGGCCGGCTCGACGAGGACGGTTTCCTCACGCTGTCGGACCGTTCCAAGGACGTCATCATCTCCGGCGGCACGAACATCTATCCGCGCGAGGTGGAAGAGGCGCTGTTGACACATCCCGCCGTGCGGGAAGTCTCGGCCATCGGGGTTGCCGAGCCCGACTGGGGCGAGGTCGTGGTCGCCTGCGTGGTGCTGGAGGAAGGCGCTGCGGCGGATGATGCCGCGCTGGACGCGCATTGTCTCGCCCATATCGCCCGTTTCAAGCGGCCGAAGCGCTATGTCTATCTGGAGGCGCTGCCGAAGAACAATTACGGCAAGGTGTTGAAGACCGAGTTGCGGGAGATGATGCGGAAGTAACTCCCTTGTCGTCACCCGGCTTGACCGGGTGACCCAGTAAACTCCGGTAGTGTTTACTGGATCGCCCGGTCAAGCCGGGCGACGACAGTGCGAGTTGCCCCATCCTCCCGCGCATAAGGCTCCGCGCCCAGCGCCCTTGCTCCGGCAAACCCGCTGCCGTTAAACCGTTCCCCAATCACACGCTTTTCGGGAGCAGACGGCTTTGGCGGGACCACTTCACGGGATCAAGATCATCGACATGACCTCGGTGATGATGGGGCCTTTCTGCACCCAGACGCTGGGCGACTATGGCGCCGATGTCATCAAGGTGGAGTCCCCCGATGGCGACGTGGTTCGCTCCATCGGCCCGATGCGCAATCCCGGCATGGGCCCGATCTTCCTTAACACCAATCGCAGCAAGCGCTGCGTTTGCATCGACCTGAAGAAGGAAGAGGGCCGCGCGGCGCTGCTCAAGCTGGTCGAGAGCGCCGATGTGCTGGTCTATAATGTCCGCCCGGCGGCGATGAGCAGGCTCAATCTTGGCTATGACGTCATGGCCAAGATCAATCCGCGCCTGGTCTATGCCGGCGTGTTCGGCTTCAGCCAGGCCGGACCTTATGCGGCGAAGCCCGCCTATGACGACCTGATCCAGGGCGCCACCTCGCTCCCGGCGCTCAATGCAAAAATCTCATCGGACGGCATCCCGCGCTACGTGCCGAATGCACTGGTCGATCGCATTGTCGGTCTCACCGCTGCATCCGCCATTCTCGCCAGCGTCATTCATCGCAACACCACGGGCGAAGGGCAGCGCGTCGACATCCCGATGTTCGAGACCATGGCCGCCTTCATGATGGGCGACCATATGGGCGGTCTCACTTACGATCCGCCGCTCGACAAGGGCGGCTATGGCCGTCACCTGTCACCGGATCGCCGCCCGTATCAGACCTCCGACGGCTATATCTGCGCCATGGTCTATAACGACAAGCAGTGGAAGAGTTTTCTCAAGCATGTCGGTCGCGAGGAGCTGTTCGACGATCCGCGCTTCGCCACGTTCCCGCAGCGCATCCAGCATATCGACACGGTGAATGCCGAACTGTCGCGCATCTTCACCACCAAGACGACGGCGGAATGGGCCAAACTGCTGGACGAGGCCGATGTGCCGTCGGCGCCGATGCATACGCTCGACAGCATGATGGATGATCCGCATCTGGTCGCGACCAACTTCTTCCAGCAGGTCGAGCATCCGACCGAAGGCGCGATCCGCAGCATGAAGGTCTCGGCGGACTGGTCCAAAACTCCCGCCAATCCCACGCGGCTCGCCTCGCATCTCGGCGAACAGAATGCCGAAGTGCTGGCCGAGGTCGGCTACACGGCCGAGCAGATCGCAAAATTGCACAAGGACGGCGTGCTGAAACAGGCCGCCATTCCCGATACGTCGGAGCTCTGAGCCAAGGATTTTAAGATATGGATTTCGCCCTTAATGAGAACCAGGAGTCCATCCGCGACACGATCGAGAAGATCTGTTCGCGCTTCGACGATGCCTATTGGCTGAAGAAGGACAAGGAGGGCGGTTTCCCGATCGAATTCCACAAGGCGATCGCGGATGCCGGCTATCTCGGCATCTGCATTCCGGAGGAATATGGCGGCTCGGGTCTGGGCATCACCGATGCTGCGATCATGATGCGGGCGATTTCGGAATCCGGCGCCGGCATGTCGGGCGCGTCAGCCGTACATATGAATGTGTTCGGCCTCAATCCGGTGGTCGTGTTCGGCACGCCGGAACAGTGCCAGCGCATGCTGCCGCCGATCGTCGCCGGCACGGAAAAGTCCTGCTTTGCGGTGACCGAGCCGAATACGGGGCTCAATACGACGCAGTTGAAGACCCGCGCCGTGCGCAAGGGCGATCGCTACATCGTCAACGGCCAGAAGGTATGGATCTCCACCGCGCAGGTCGCCGAAAAGATCCTGCTGCTGGCGCGCACCACGCCGCTGGACGAGGTGAAAAGCCCGACCCATGGGCTCAGCCTGTTCTATACGGACTTCGATCGCGCGAAGATCACCGTGCATGAGATCGAGAAGCTCGGGCGGAAATGCGTTGATTCCAACGAGCTGTTCTTCGCGGATTTCGAAATTCCGGTGGAGGACCGCATCGGTGAGGAAGGCCGCGGCTTCGAATATATTCTGCACGGCATGAACCCGGAGCGGATCTTGATCGCGGCGGAAGCGGTGGGCCTCGGCAAGGTCGCGCTGAAGCGGGCGGCGAGCTATGCCAAGGAGCGCAATGTCTTCAATCGCCCGATCGGCCAGAACCAGGCGATCCAGCATCCGCTGGCGAAGAACTGGATGGAGCTGGAAGCCGCCTGGCTGATGGTGCTGTCGGCCGGCTGGCAATACGACAACAACATGCCGTGTGGCCCGGCGGCGAACTCCGCAAAGTATCTCGCGGGCGAGGCGGGCTATCATGCCTGCGAGCAGGCCGTGATGACGCATGGCGGGTTTGGTTATGCCAAGGAGTATCACGTCGAGCGTTATCTGCGGGAGTCACTGATCCCGCGCATTGCGCCGGTGAGCCGGGAATTGATTTTGAGCTTCATCGCCGAGAAGGCGCTGGGGCTGCCGAAGTCGTATTGATGGATGGTCTAACTCTCCTGTCATCCCGGCGAACGCCGGGATCCATAACCTCCGAAGAAGAGGTCGGGACTCGGGATTGGCAATGCAGCACCGTCGCAAACTCGGTGTTTATGGATCCCGGCATTCGCCGGGATGACAGGGGAGAGACATGAGCTACATCACAGGCGTCGGCCTTCTTCCTTATGGCAAGCACGAGGGCTCATCGACCATCGATCTGATGAGCCGCGCCGCGGAGCTCGCGCTCAAGAATGCCGGCCTCAAGCGGGCGGATATCGACGGCTTCCTCTGCGGCTATTCGACGACGATGCCGCATATCATGCTCGCCACCGTCTTTGCCGAACACTTCGGCATCACGCCGTCCTATGCCCATGCCATCCAGGTCGGCGGCGCCACCGGCATGGCGATGGCGATGCTGGCGCATCAGCTGGTCGAAGGCGGTGTCGCCAAAAACGTCCTGGTGGTCGGCGGCGAGAACCGGCTCACCGGCCAGAGCCGCGACGCCTCGATCCAGGCGCTGGCGCAGGTCGGCCATCCCACTTACGAAGTACCGCTCGGCCCGACCATCCCGGCCTATTACGGTCTGGTCGCCAACCGCTATATGCACGAATACGGCGTGACGCAGGAAGACCTCGCCGAATTCGCGGTGCTGATGCGTCAGCATGCGCTCACTCATCCCGGCGCGCAGTTTCATGATCCGATCACGGTCGCTGATGTCATGGCGTCCAAGACCATCGCAACGCCGCTAAAACTGCTCGATTGCTGCCCGGTCTCGGATGGCGGCGCGGCGTTCGTCGTCAGCTATGAGCCGACCAGCGAGGTCAAGATCAAGGTGCGTGGGGCTGCGCAGGCGCATACGCATCAGCACATCACCGCCGCGCCTCCGCTGTCCGGCCTCGGCGCCGAGATTTCCATCGCGCGCGCAAGGAAGGCGACCGGCATCGCGATCTCCGATGTCCGCTACGCCGCGATCTATGACAGCTTCACCATCACGCTGGCGATGCTGCTCGAAGACCTCGGCCTTGCCGGTCGCGGCGAGGCAGCGGCAAGGGTGCGCGCCGGTCATTTCGGCCAGCATGGCGCGATGCCGCTGAACACCCATGGTGGTCTCTTGTCTTACGGCCATTGCGGCGTCGGCGGTGCCATGGCGCATCTGGTCGAGGCGCATCTGCAGATGACGGGCAGGGCCGAAAACCGTCAGGTCAAGGATGCGTCCGTCGCGTTGCTGCATGGCGATGGCGGCGTGTTGTCCTCCCATGTCTCGATGTTCCTGGAGCGCGTGTGATGAGCCAGCTCAAACCTGCTGCCGACTGGACCACCGGCAAGGAAGCCATCAGCTTCCAGTGCTGCCGTGCCTGCCAGTCCATCCAGTATTTCCGTCGCAGCTTCTGTGCCGCCTGCGGCTCGACGGATCTCGACGACAAGGTGTCATCAGGCGAGGGCACGGTCTATGCGACCTCGCTCGTACTTCGCGCGGGTACGCCGGAAGCGCGCGAGCATGTGCCCTACAATATCGTGCTGATCGACACGGCCGAAGGCTTTCGCATGATGGCCCATGGCGCCAATGATCTCGTGATCGGTGACAGGGTGAAGGCGCGTTACGCACAGTTCACCGGCCGGCTTGTGCCGTTTTTTGAAAAGTCAGCGTGAGCCAGAAGCGCGGTGTCGTAGGATGGGTTGAGCGCAGCGATACCCATCACCTCTCGCGCCTGTGGTGATGGGTATCGCTGCGCTCAACCCATCCTACGACTGCGAGCCTTGGCGATCGCGCGGGCCTGCCCAGTTCATGATGGTCGCAGCAAGTGCTTCGACTGCAGGGGCCGGATGGTCCGGCGTGATCACGGCGAACTGAATCCCTGGGAGTTTCGGCAGGCCTTCGCGCGACGGCAGGATCGTCAGTCCCGGCGGCATCAAACGCACCGAATGCGGCAGCAGGCCGATGCCGGCACGCGCTGCCGCGCTCAGGCCCGAGACGTTCGCGCTCGTGAAAGCGATGCGCCACCGTTGCCCTGCCGCTTCCAGCGTCTCCAGCACGCTGACGCGCGTGATGCTCGGCGGCGGATAAAGGATCAGCGGTAGAGGATGATCGGGATCGAGCCGGAATTCAGGATGCGCCATCCATTCAATCGGCTCCTTCCAGGCGATCTGGCCGCGGCCATCGCCATCGGGGCGCTTGACCAGCGCGATATCGAGCCGCCCTGCATCGAATGCCGCGCGCAGATCCTCGCTCAATCCCGCATGGAGTTCGATATCGAGTTCCGGATGACGGCGCGCGAAGGCGGCGAGCACGTTCGGCAAGGCCGACAGCACGAAATCTTCCGATGCGCCGAAGCGCAGCCGGCCGCGCAGCGGTGCAGCCGACAGATATTGCTGCAGCCGGGCATAGCGCTCCAGGATCGAGCGCGCATGATCGAGCAGGACATCGCCATCCGGGGTGAGGGCGACCCGGTGCGTGGAGCGGTCGAACAGGCGCCGGCCGGTCAGTTCTTCGAGACGACGGATGTGCTGGCTGACGGTCGATTGCTGCAGCCCCAGGATCCGGGCCGCGCCGGTGAAGCTGCCCGCGTCGGCGACGGCGGCAAAGCTCTGCAGGAGATCGACGGGTATATGGTCCATGGTCATCACCATACATGATGACTGATATCGTTGTTATGGGGATTTTGCATCAATGTGAGGCAATCTAGATCTGGCTCATCAACCAAGGGCCTATCGCTATGACTTCCTCTCCTCGCCGCCGCATCAATCTCCCGATCGACCAGTTCCTGATGTGGTTGATGGCCGCCGTTGCACTGGCGGCCATTCTGCCCGCCCGCGGCGAAGCTGCCGTGTATGTCGATCACGTCGTCACCGCGGCGGTGGCCGCGCTGTTCCTGCTCTACGGCGCGCGCCTGTCGCCGGCCGCGGTGAAGGAGGGGATGATGCATTGGCGACTGCAGTCGATGGTGTTCTCCAGCACCTATCTGCTGTTTCCGCTCATCGGCGTCGTGGCGAGCCTCGCGCTGCGTCCGTATCTGCCGGCCGATCTCGTGACCGGCGTGCTGTTCATGTGTCTGCTGCCCTCGACGGTGCAGTCCTCGATCGCCTTCACCTCGATCGCGCGCGGCAATGTGCCGGCGGCGCTGTGCAGCGCGTCGGTGTCCAATCTGCTCGGCGTCGCGCTGACACCAGTGCTGGTGTCGCTGTTGATGGCGTCGGCGGCCGGCGGTGTGTCGCTGGCAGCTTTCGAGAAGATCGCGGCGCAGATCGTCGCGCCCTTCGTCGTCGGCCAGTTGATCCGTCCGTGGGTCGGGGCATGGCTGCTGCGTCACGGGCGTCTCACCTCGGTGGTCGATCGCGGCTCGGTGCTGCTGATCGTCTATGCCGCCTTCAGTGCCGGCATGGTGGCGGGAATCTGGGGCAAGCTCTCGGTCGGCACGCTCGCGGCGATCCTCGCCGTCGATCTGGCGGTGCTGGCGCTGGTGATCGTCACCACCATGCTGGCCAGCCGCTGGATGGGTTTTTCGCGGGAAGACGAGATCGCCATCGTGTTCTGCGGCTCGAAGAAGAGCATGGCGAGCGGCATTCCGATGGCCGCGATCCTGTTTCCCGGCCATGCGCTCGGCCTGATCGTGTTGCCGATCATGCTGTTTCACCAGGCGCAGCTGTTCGTCTGCGCGGTGCTGGCGCGGCGCTATGCGAAGCGCCGGGATGAGGACGGGATTGAGGGTGAGGCGGCGGTGATGTCGGTGTGATGCGGTGTGTAGGAGAGGCCCGAAGCGCCGTGCCGTAGGATGGGTTGAGCGTCTTCGCGATACCCATCACCTCTTGCGCTGGTGGTGATGGGTATCGCTGCGCTCAACCCATCCTACGGTCGCGGCATGCGTGGCCTGTAGGGTGGGCAAAGCGCAGCGTGCCCACCATTTCTTGCACAGCATATGAGGGTGGGCACGGCGCAAGAGCGCCTTTGCCCACCCTACAGACGTCAGAACGTCACCACGCCGCGGATGCTCTCGCCGCTCTTCATCAGGTCAAACCCCTTATTGATGTCGCTGAGCGGCATCACATGGGTGATCATCGGATCGATCTGGATCTTGCCCTGCATGTACCAGTCGACGATCTTCGGCACATCGGTGCGGCCGCGCGCGCCGCCGAAGGCAGTGCCCTTCCAAACGCGTCCCGTGACCAGCTGGAACGGACGCGTCGCGATCTCGGCGCCGGCCGGCGCCACGCCGATCACGATCGACTGGCCCCAGCCACGATGGCACGACTCCAGCGCCTGGCGCATCACGGTGACATTGCCGGTGCAGTCGAAGGTGTAGTCGGCGCCGCCGATCTGGTCGGCACCGGACTTGGTCATATCGACGAGGTGAGGGACGAGATCCTTGCCGAGTTCCTTCGGATTGACGAAGTGGGTCATGCCGAAGCGTTCACCCCAGGCCTTGCGGTCATTGTTGATGTCGACGCCGATGATCATGTCGGCGCCGGCGAGGCGCAGGCCCTGCAGCACGTTGAGGCCGATGCCGCCGAGGCCGAACACGATCGCCTTGGCGCCTTGCTCCACCTTCGCGGTGTTGAACACGGCACCGACGCCGGTGGTGACGCCGCAGCCGATATAGCAGACCTTGTCGAACGGCGCGTCCTCGCGGATCTTCGCCACGGCGATCTCCGGCAGCACCGTGAAATTGGCGAAGGTCGAGGTACCCATATAATGATGGACCGGCTTGCCCTCGAGCTTGAAGCGCGAGGTGCCGTCGGGCATCAGGCCCTGGCCCTGGGTCGAGCGGATCGCGGTGCAGAGGTTCGTCTTGCGCGAGAGACACGACGGGCACTGGCGGCATTCCGGCGTGTACAGCGGGATGACATGGTCGCCGGGCTTCACCGAGGTGACGCCGCGGCCGACTTCGCGCACGATGCCGGCGCCTTCGTGGCCGAGGATGGCCGGGAAGAGACCTTCCGGATCGGCGCCCGACAGGGTGAACTCATCGGTGTGGCAGATGCCGGTGGCCTTGATCTCCACCAGCACCTCGCCGTCGCGCGGGCCATCGAGCTGGACGGTGGTGATCTCAAGCGGCTTGCCGGCGGCAATGGCAACAGCGGCGCGAACATCCATGGCGAATTCCTTAGTTGATCAAAGAAGTATCAAGGTTGTGATCGCAGCCGGGCAGGCCCGCGCAATCAGCCATTGCCGCTTAGCACATCATGAGGCACTGAGCAGCCCATGAACAAAGAGACAAATGCTCTCATCGCCTCGGCCACGCCCGTGCTGTTCGTGCTGCTGTGGAGCACAGGCTTCATCGGCACGAAGTATGTCCTCAATGGTGCGGAGCCGCTGACCTATCTGACCGTGCGGATGATCGTGGCGGCGTCGATCATGGGCGTGATCGTGTTGCTCACGCGGCCGGCCTGGCCGGATCGCGCCGGCATCGGCCACAACATTGTCGCCGGCTGCCTGATTCAGGGGCTCTATCTCGCCGGCACGGTGCTGGCGATCGCGCATCAGGTGCCGGTTGGATTGTCGGCGATCATCCCGGGCCTGCAGCCGATCCTCACCTCGATCCTCGCCAGCCGCTTCCTCAACGAGCGCATCACGCCGCTGCAGTGGGGCGGGCTCGTGCTTGGGCTCGGCGGCGTCCTCTTGGTGCTGCATGGGCGGCCGATGAGTGGCAATGCCGGCTGGGGCTGGGCCGCATCGGGGCTTTCGCTGGTCACCATCACCATCGGCACGCTCTATCAGAAGCGGTTCTGCGGCGGCACCGACTGGCGGGCGGGCAGCTTCATCCAGCAATCGGCCGCCATGGTGATGCTCGGCATCGGCGCGTTCCTGTTCGAGACGCGGGTGATCCACTGGACCACGGAATTCGTGCTGTCGGTGGCGTGGCTGGCGGTGGTGCTGTCGATCGGCACCGTGGGGCTGCTCTACTGGCTGCTGCGCCGTCAGGCCTCGAGCCAGGTGGCGAGCCTGTTCTATCTGGTGCCGGCAGTGACGGCACTGATGGCCTTCGTGCTGTTCGGCGAGAAGCTGGACGCCGTGGCGATTGTCGGCATGGTGGCCTGCGGTGCCGCGGTGCTGCTGGTGAACCGCGCGAAGGCGTGAGACGCGGACCCGTAGGGCGGATTAGCGCAGCGTAATCCGCCATTCTTCGCCACACGCACTTGGCCGGCGGATTACGGCTCCGCCTAATCCGGCCTACTGCTGAGCGGATACCTCCAGACATGAAAAAGCCTCCGGACTTGGACCCGGAGGCTTTCACATCTGCGAGGAAGAAGATTACTTCTTCTTGGCAGCCTTCTTGGCCTTCTTGGCGACCTTCTTGACGGTCTTCTTGGCAGCCTTCTTCACGGTCTTCTTGGCGGCGGCCTTCTTGACGGTCTTCTTGGCAGCAGCCTTCTTGACGGTCTTCTTGGCGGCCTTCTTCACGGTCTTCTTAGCAGCTTTCTTAGCCATTGGTGGTCTCGCTTTCTTGGTTGCCTTCTTTGAAGAGGATTTCTTCGCAGAAGCTTTCTTGGTGGACTTCTTCTTGGCCGGAGTCGCTTTCTTCGCAACTTTCTTCGCGGCCTTGGTAACTGTTTCGACCACCGAGGTGGCCGCTTCTTTGGTCGCACCGGCGGCGCTGCTCAGCGCATCCGTCACTTGTTCGATGATCGGAGTGTCGTCAGTCATAGCATCCCCCAGCGGTTATCGACTTTTCCACGTTAATCCGATTCGCTGATGTGTTGAAGTGCATGCGATATGCCGTCAACTACTTCGTATCGTCTTATACGCTTTTAACGCACGATCGCGACCTTCCTTGTGGTCGATGATCGGCATCGGATAGTCGCTTCCGAGTTTGATACCTGCCTGTGTCAGCTCCGTCGGTGTGGCCGTCCACGGTTGATGAACGAGTTTTGCTGACAAGTTATTAAGTTCTGGAACCCATCGACGCACATAGTCACCGTCAGGATCGAACTTCTCACCCTGCAAAATCGGATTGAAGACGCGGAAGTAGGGCGCAGCATCGGCGCCGGAGCCCGCGACCCACTGCCAGTTGGCAGGATTGCTGCCGCTGTCCGCGTCCACAAGCGTATCCCAGAACCACGCTTCGCCATGGCGCCAGTCGATCAGCAGATGCTTCACGAGGAAGGATGCGACCACCATGCGCACGCGATTGTGCATCACGCCGGTGTGCCAGAGCTCGCGCATGCCCGCATCAACGATGGGATAGCCGGTCAGGCCGCGCTGCCACGCCTTCAATGCCTTGCGATCGGTCTTCCATGGGAAATCATCGAAGGACTCCTGCAGATTGCGGGTCGCGAGATCGGGAATGTCGAACAGCAGATGCCGGCAGAAGTCGCGCCAGCCGAGCTCGCTGAGGAACTTGCCGATGTCGCCGTGCAGCTTCGGATGCTCGTCCGCAGTGAATTGAGCGGCGTGCCAGACCTGCCTTGGGCTGATCTCGCCGAAGCGCAGATGCGGCGACAGGCGCGACGTCCCGTCGCGGTCAGGGCGATCTCGATCGCCCGCATAGCCCTGGATCTCCTTGAGGAAACGCTTGAGATGCTTGTGCGCCGCAGCTTCACCAGGCGTCCAGTTCTCGCGCAGGCCGCCGGCCCAGTCTGGTTTGTGCGGCTCGAGCTTCCAGTCGTCGAGCCTGTCGCTCTTCACTTTCGGTGCCGCGATCAGCTTCTTCGGCGCGGGCACGGGCTTCGCTGGTCCGCCCATGGCAAGGATGCGCTTGAAGAACGGCGTGAAGACGCGCAGCCCGCGGCCTTCCTTCATGCGAATGGTGTTCGGATGCGTCAGCAGGTCGCCCGGGAAGCTCTCGGTGCCGATATCGAGATCGGCGAGCGCCTCGGTGACGTCATTGGCGATCGCGAGATGCGGCGCCTGCGCAATCTCGTTCCAGAACACATGGCTTGCATCGATCTCGCGGGCGAGGGCGGGGATCACTGTCGCTGCGGCGCCCTGGCGCAGCACCAGCGTGCCGCCGATTGCTTCGATGCGCTCCGACAGCGCGCGCAGTGATTGCGCCAGCCACCATCGCGTGGCGCCACCCATCGGCCGTGCCTGTGGTGTTTTGATCTGCTTGCTGTGCTCGTCGAGCAGATAGAGACAGAGCACCGGCGCGCCCGACCTGGCTGCTGCATGAAGTGCGGGGTGATCCGAGAGGCGAAGGTCGTCACGAAACCAGACGATGATGGGGGCTTGCTCTGTCATGTCATCGATCTAACACGGATGGCGCGGGATCGATCCAGTCTCTGATACCGTAGCTTGCAACCTTGCGGGTGCTGGTGCGTATCTGTTCGTACTCTTCACGTCACCGACCGGAGGCCGGCTTGAAGCGCAATGTGATTCTCTACGCGGCGACCTTTCTCGTCATGCTGCCCTTCGATCTTCTGTTTCTCGGCTTCATCGCCAAGGGCTTCTTCCAATCGCAGGTCGGCGACATGCTCGGCGACGTTCGCCTGGCGCCGGCGGTCCTGTTTTATTGTCTCTACATCGCCGGCATCCTGATCTTCGTCAGCGCATCGGCGGATGCGACCTGGCGCTCGACGCTGCTCTATGGCGCGCTGTTCGGCTTCTTCTGCTACGCGACCTTCGAGCTGACCTCGCTGGCGCTGCTCAAGCACTGGACCTGGCCGGTGGTGGTCGTCGACATCGGCTGGGGGACGTTCGTTACGGCAACGGCGGCGACGCTGGGGCTGATCATCACCGACTGGCTGGTGCCGAGGAGCTAGGGTGTAGGATGGGTAGAGCGGAGGCGCATAGCGCCGGAGCGAAACCCATCATTCCGTCGTTGCGGCCGGCTCCGCCGATGGGTTTCGCTTCGCTCTACCCATCCTACAAAAACAAAAAAGGCGCCGCGATCATCTCGCGGCGCCTCTTCGTTTCTGCAAACCGTTCGCAGGATTACTTCGGCTGCGGCACGATGCGGATGTAAGGCTTCGGCTCCTTCCAGCCGTTCGGATAGATCGTCTTCGCTTCGTCATTGGTGACGGAGCCGGCGATGATGACATCCTGTCCCTGCTGCCAGTCGGCGGGGGTGGCAACGCGATGCTTGGCGGTCATCTGCAGGCTGTCGATGACGCGCAGGATCTCCTGGAAGTTACGGCCGGTGGTCATGGGATAGACGAGGATCAGCTTGATCTTCTTGTCCGGCCCGATGACGAAGACGTTGCGCACGGTCGCATTGTCGTTCGCGGTGCGGCCATCGGCGCCGCCGGAGGCATCTGCCGGCAGCATGTTGTAGAGCTTCGAAACCTTCAACTCGGTATCGCCGATCATCGGGAATTTCGGCTCGGCACCCTGGGTCTCGTTGATGTCGGCGACCCACAGTGAATGCTTGTGAACGGGATCGACCGAGAGGCCGATCAGCTTCACGTTCCGCTTGTCGAATTCCGGCTGCAGGCGGGCGAGGGCGCCGAGTTCGGTGGTGCAGACCGGGGTGAAGTCCTTCGGATGCGAGAACAGCAGCGCCCAGCTGTCGCCGATCCAGTCATGGAATTTGATGGCGCCGTTGGTGGTCTCTGCCTCGAAGTCCGGTGCGATGGAGTTGATCTGAAGACCCATGGTCGACCTCATGTCTTGGGAAAGGATCGCGCTGATAGCGTGCGTCCGACGATTATAAGGAGGCGGCTGCTTGATTGGAACCGCCGCACAAAAAGGACAAGATCGTTCTCCGAACGATGCGCGGGAGAGCATCGCGTTTCACGCAAGCCCTCTGCGACATAATACCCTCGGCAACATCAAGTGATGAGATGCCGCGAAGTTGCCGCCCGCCCGGCGCAATGCCGCCGGAGGAGATCGCCACATCTTGTCGAACCAAGCGACTCCTCCGCGCGACTGAACTGCAACGGTTGGGGATAAGAAATGTCCGGTTTCGGTTCCTTAACTGCTCGTTAATTCGCTCGTGGGATTTGCTGGGTATCCCAAAAAGCACTGCAAATAGAAGAGTTTGAAATGTCCACCGCTGCCGTTGCCGAGGTATTCGGCGCCCTCGAAATGTCCTCCATCGCCGACCGCCGCGCTGCGGCACAGGCGCTCGCCATCGTCCGCGACGGCGTGATCACCGGCGAAGGTCCCACCGCCGGGGGACGTATTCATTTCTCCCGCGCGCTCGATGCCGATGACGCCGCCTGGTGCGCGCGCATCCTGGGCGCGTCGGCGCTGGCCAGCCAGCCGGTGAGCCGCGACGAGGCCGAGGCGCTGTTCGCCATCAACGAAGCCGCACGCGAGCGCAGCGACGATGGACGTTTCGACGATTTGTTCGCAAAGGCCGTTGTGCATCACGCCGCCTCCGCCTCCGGCCTTCCGGTGCCGCCGCGCGACGTCGCTTTGTCGCCCGACGTCTCGATCGACAGCTGGGCGCCAACCAAGGCAGTGGGCGTGAATGTCGAGGTGCTGGAATGGATCGCGTCGCAGATGCGCGCCAAGCACGTCAGCAACGCCACCATCATGACGCTGCTCGCCGCCGTCGTCGGCGCCGCCACGCTGCCGCTCGCGCAGCTGCCGGCCGTGTTCGATATCGGCATGTAAGCAGTACGCAGACCAGTCTGGGTTACGAGACGGCGGAGCAGGGCTCCGCCGTTTTTCGTTGTGTCGTTCCCGTTTTGGGAACATACTCACTCGCATGAGGATTATCTCGTGGAGTGTCCTTGCCGCTTATGCGCGATCGCATCCCGAGACGAAGGTGCCGCTCGCGAGATGGCGAACCCTGGTTCGCGCCTCGGCTTGGAGATCCATGGATGATCTTCGGTCTGCCGCGCCCGCCGTGAAAATTCTCAACGGCGAGCGTGTCAGGTTCGAGATCGCTGGTGGCAGTTTCCGTCTGATCGCTGCTTTGGATTTTCGCAGGCAGATCGTGTTCGTGAAATTCATTGGGACACACGCCGAATACGACCGGGTCGATGCGTTGACCGTGGCGCAATTCTAGGACCGACAGATGGACATCCGCCTCATTCGTAACGACGACGATCACGCTGCAGCACTGCGCGAGATCGAACGACTTTGGGGGGCAGAGGTCGGCACCGTGGACGGTGACAAGCTGGATGTTCTGGCCATGCTTGTCGAAAAATATGAAGCGGACCGGTGGCCGGACGAAGACACATCCGATCCGGTAGATTTGCTCAACTACGCCATAGATGAGCTCGGACATTCTCAGGCCGAGCTTGCGGAACTGCTTGGATCGCGATCGCGCGCATCGGAGGTTCTGGGGCGCCGACGTGCACTCACCGTCGAAATGATCCGAAAGGTGAGCGCTGCCTGGAAAATCCCGGCCGAACTGCTGGTCCGTCCAATCCGGTCTGCTGCCTGACGACGCGAACCAATTTTGCCGTATCCCGCGATGCGGACATAGTTTGTTTTGCGCCAAGCCCATGAACCTATGAGCAAATTGAGGTTGCGGGACTGGCCGTTTTGGGCGAAATCCGTGGGCGTGGAGAGAACGGATCGGCCCAACGGAAAGATTGCGGTGACGCAGCGCCCGGTGACATCGGCATTTCAGGTTTCGCGGCCCGGCGGGCTGCGCGCCGGTGCGCGTCGCGTTCGCCATCGGCGGATTTGTGACGGCCGTCGCTCCATGCCACATTGCGCTGCCGGTCGGTCCGGCCCCATCCCGCCTCAAGGTTGCAAGCAAGACAGCTCATGTTCAAAAAAATTCTGATCGCCAATCGCGGCGAGATCGCCTGCCGGGTCATCAAGACCGCCCGCAAGATGGGTATCAAGACAGTCGCCGTCTATTCCGAAGCGGATCGCGACGCACTGCATGTGGAGATGGCCGATGAGGCCGTGTTCATCGGGCCACCTGCCGCCGCCGAAAGCTATCTGCTGATCGAGAAGATCGTCGAGGCCTGCAAGCAGACCGGCGCCGAGGCCGTGCATCCCGGTTATGGTTTCCTGTCCGAGCGCGAAGCTTTCCCGCGTGCGCTCGAAGCCGCCGGCATCGTCTTCATCGGCCCCAATCCCGGCGCCATCGCCGCCATGGGCGACAAGATCGAATCCAAGAAGGCGGCGGCTGCTGCCAAGGTCTCCACCGTCCCCGGCCATCTCGGTGTCATCGATGATGACAAGCATGCGGTGAAGATCGCCGACGAGATCGGCTATCCTGTGATGATCAAGGCGTCGGCCGGCGGCGGCGGCAAGGGCATGCGCATCGCGCATTCCACCGCCGAGGTCGCCGAAGGTTTCAACCTCGCCAAGGCCGAGGCGAAAGCATCGTTTGGTGACGACCGCGTCTTCATCGAGAAATTCATCGTCGATCCCCGGCACATCGAGATCCAGGTGCTCGGCGACAAGCATGGCAATGTGATCTATCTCGGCGAGCGCGAGTGTTCGATCCAACGCCGTAACCAGAAGGTCATCGAGGAGGCGCCGTCGCCGCTGCTCGACGAAGCCACCCGCCGCAAGATGGGCGAGCAGGCAGTGGCTCTCGCCAAGGCCGTGAATTACGACAGCGCCGGCACGGTCGAATTCGTCGCCGGTCAGGACAAGAGCTTCTACTTCCTGGAGATGAATACCCGCCTGCAGGTCGAGCATCCCGTCACCGAGCTTGTCACCGGCGTCGATCTCGTCGAACAGATGATCCGCGTGGCCGCTGGCGAAAAGCTCGCCATTGCGCAGAAGGACGTGACACTCACCGGCTGGGCCGTCGAGTCCCGCGTCTATGCGGAAGATCCGTTCCGCAACTTCCTGCCATCCATCGGCCGCCTGGTGAAGTATCGTCCCCCGGCGGAAAGCCATGTCGAGGGCGGCGTCACCGTACGCAATGATACGGGCGTGCAGGAGGGCGGCGAGATCTCGATCTATTACGATCCGATGATCGCAAAACTCGTGACCCATGCGCCGTCGCGCGCGGCGGCCATCGACGCGCAGGCCAATGCGCTCGATGCGTTCTACGTGGACGGCATCCGCCACAACATTCCGTTCCTGTCGGCGCTGATGGTTCATCCACGCTGGCGCAGCGGTAATATCTCCACGGGCTTCATCGCCGAGGAATTCCCGAACGGCTTTGCCGCCAAGGCGCCGGAGGGCGAGGTCGCTCGACGCATCGCCGCGGTGGCTGCGGCCGTTGATGCGGTTTATGGCGAGCGCAAGCGCCAGATTTCCGGCCAGATGATCGGTCGTCCGGTGGTGCGCGCCGGTCGGCGTGCCGTCTGGCTGGAACGCGAGGAAGTGCTGCTCGACATCGTCCGCGATGGCGATGTGGTGACCATCGTTTTCATCGATGCCGACGGCAAAGCCGGCACGCCGCATCGCGTCGTGTCATCATGGAAGCCCGGCGTGCCGGTGTGGGATGGCACCATCGATGGCCATCACGTCGCCATGCAGGTGCGCCCGCAAGCCTCCGGCATCCGCATCGCGCATCAGGGCTATGAAGTCGCGGTCAATGTCTTCACCGAGGCCGAGGCTGCTGCGGCGCGTCTGATGCCGGTGGGCGTGAAGGCGGATACCGGCAAGAAACTGCTCTGTCCGATGCCGGGCCTCGTGGTCTCGATTGCCGTGACCGAAGGCCAGGAAGTCAAAGCCGGCGAGACCCTCGCCGTGGTGGAGGCGATGAAGATGCAGAACGTGCTGCGTGCCGAACGCGACGGTACCGTCAAGAAGATCCACGCCGCTGCCGGCGCAACGCTGGCGGTGGATGCGCTCATTCTTGAATTCGCGTGACGACGTTTCGGCAACGCCGTTACGGATTGCGGGCCATCCTGGCCGGCGATCGCTGCGTGCGCCCGGGATCGGTCTATGACGCGATCTCGGTGCGTATCGCTGAAGACCTCGGCTTCGAGGTCGGCATGTTCGGGGGATCGGCTGCCTCGCTCGCCATTCTCGGTGATCCCGACATTGCGCTGATCACGCTGTCGGAACTCACCGAGCAGATGCGGCGCATGTCGCGCGCCGGCAATTTGCCGGTGCTGGTCGATGCCGATCATGGCTATGGCAATGCGCTCAATGTCCGCCGCACGGTGGAGGAGCTGGAAGCGGCCGGTGCTGGTGGTCTCACCATCGAGGACACGTTGCTGCCCGCTGCCTTTGGTGAGGCGAAGGCGCAGGTGATCTCGGCGGACGAGGGGCTCGGCAAGGTGAAGGCGGCGCTCGGTGCGCGGCAGGATCCGGCGCTGGTCATTGTCGGCCGCACCGGGGCTGCGTCGATCACTTCCCTCGATGATGCGATCGCGCGTGCCAAATCCTATGAGGCTGCGGGCGTCGATGCGATCATGTTCACCGGCCTCAAGAGCCGCGCCGAACTGCAGGCAGCGAGTGCTGCAACGACATTGCCGATCGTGCTCGGCACGCCCAGCGACGACATGATCGACTGGGATTTCCTCAGCGCCCAGCGCGTCCGCATCTGCATCCAGGGCCATGCGCCGATCTCGGCCGCGATGGCCGCGGTGCATGCGACGCTCAAGGCCGTGCGCGAAGGTGCGGGGCCAAAGGAGCTGAAGAACCTCGCTTCCGCCGAGTTGATGGAGAGCGTCACCCGCGGCGCCGTCGTGAAGCAGCGCGGCGTCGATTATCTCGGGCTGAAAAAATAATGGCTATCGTCATCCGCCATGTGATTGTCACGGGCCGGGTGCAGGGCGTCGGCTACCGCGCCTGGACGGGTGATCAGGCGATCATGCTCGGCCTGCACGGCTGGGTCCGCAATCGCCGCGATGGCAGCGTCGAAGCGGTGTTTGCCGGGCCTGCAGAGCTGGTCGCGGAACTGATCGAAGCCTGTCACCGCGGTCCGCCGCCGGCACGAGTCGACAAGGTGGTGGCCAGCGATGCCAGCGCCGACATGTTGGCGCTGCGCGATGCCCGCGAGACATTTTCGCAGCTGGGAACGCTCTGATCGTTCACGCGATCGCGGCCGTATCGATGTCGTGCATGTCGCCGAACACTTCGCCAAAAACCTGGCGTAGCGCGAGGTCCACATCCGTCATACCTACGGGCAGTCCCAGATCGACGAGGCTCGTGACGCCGTAACGCGGATCGACGACGCCGCAGGGCACGATGGCGTTGAAGTGGGTGAGATCCGGTTCCACATTGATGGCGATGCCGTGGAACGAGACCCAGCGCTTCAGCCGCACGCCGATCGCCGCGATCTTGTCTTCGTACCCGGCGCCCTTGTCCGGTCGCGCCACCCACACGCCGACGCGATCCTCGCGCCGTTCGCCCTTCACGTTGAAGGCGGCGAGGGTGCGGATGATCATGTCTTCCAGCGCGGCCACATAGGCGCGCACGTCCGGCCGCCGTGCCTTGAGGTCCAGCATCACATAGGCCACGCGCTGGCCGGGGCCATGATAGGTGATCTGCCCGCCGCGACCGGTCTCGAAGACCGGGAATCGGGCGTCGAGCAGGTCATCGTCCTTGCCAGAGGTCCCGGAGGTATAGAGTGGGGGGTGCTCCAGCAGCCAGACCAGTTCCGGCGCCTCGCCATTGGCGATGGCGGCCGCCCGCGCCTCCATGGCGGCGACGGCATCAGGATAGGGAATCGGGGTGTCCTCGATCCGCCATTCCACCGGATCACCGGCGGCACCACGGGAAAACGGCGTCAAATCGAGGTGTTGGCGGTCGTTAATCATTCGCTAACCATAAGCGTGCTGTTCTTCTCAGGCTTGTCCTGACGCGCAATCGCGCAGGGTCCTTTATCTGTGACTGTGGGGCCGACGTGCCAACCCTCGACAATATCTCCGTTGATATCATGGTGGTGCTGGGCACGACCACGATGCCCGTGCATCAGGTGATGCGGCTGAGCCGCGGCGCTATCATCGAACTCGACGCCACCGAGCAGGACGAGGTGAAGATTCTCGCCAACAACCTGCCTGTCGCCTCCGGGTCTGTCATGGTCGATCGCAACCGCATCGCGGTGGAGGTCAAGCAGATGCTGCCGCGTTCGCCGGAACGGCGATAATCGCGCAGATAATTTTCCCCACAGGGGCGGGGGAACGCGGTTCAGGCCTTGTGCCCCCATCATAGGTTTGTTACATCGGCGCCGGTCAAACCGGCCGGGTGATTTGCCCGCCGGTGATTTCCAGCGCTCGTGGCGGAATTGGTAGACGCGCTGCCTTGAGGTGGCAGTCCGTAACAGGGTGAAGGTTCGAGTCCTTTCGAGCGCACCAGTTCCTCGTTTCTTTGGAAACGCTAGGTTATTGAAAAGGCTCCGGAATTTTCCGGAGCCTTTGTCATTTCCACAGCTTCGTCAGGCGTCCTGCAGGAAGGTCAAGGGTTACGCTGTTGTCTACCTGGCCGCTTCGCCTCACGACTTTCGATCGAGAATGATCGGCTCACCTCGACCTCGGAACAGATAGCGGATGGTCTCGTCGCACGCCCCGCACCGGAAAGAACGCACTTCGCCCCTGCCTTCAGGATCGCGCTTGATTGCAAGGAGGTCGCGCCGCTGGTTGCAAGATGGGCACGGAACAAGGCTTGTCGTCGACACGGTGCACTCTTATAATTGTTACGGAAGATCTAGACTTTCGTCTACATTGGCCGTTGTGGCGCGTCTGTCCGCTACCCGACGCACTGCAAAGCCACACTATGGTTGCTAGCGCATGTGATCGAATAGCTTCACCAAATCAGGTGAGAGGCGGGCGCTACCGCCCCATAGAGCCGAGGCGCATGCGGGTGATCCTGATCAGCGGCGCGACTCGACGAAGCAACTCGCCGTTTTTTCCGTCCGCTGCCCCATTTAGCTTATCGCCGCGCGCACGTTGCTTATCAGCGTGCGTCTCTACTTGGGGTCTTGTCTCCGAGCCGTCCAGCCGGAGCTACACTTGCGTTGCCATTATCCGATGACGGAGGCGCGGCGTTTGGATTGGCCATTACGCCAGTGTTCGTACTGCTCATCGACCTGGTTGCTGCCGCGCCGGCCGATGTCTGCCCATATGACGGCGAACTCGAGGAAGTGCTCGTGGCAGATGGCGAAGGCACAGCCTTCTTGTCGTTGGAGCCATTTTCGCGCGTATCGGACCTAGAGGGGGAAGTGTCGGACGACCCGGCGTTGCCACTCGGTCCCGAGCTTGCTGTCGAGCCGCCGCTGGCTGCTCCTCCAGCGCCGGATCCGCCACCACCTCCAGAGCCGCCGCCGCCCTGACACCAGGCTGGCGCTGACATCGCAACAATTGAAGCTGTCAGAGCTACAACGAGTTTGGCACGCATGTTGGCCTCCTTAAACGCGACAAAGCAACTTTGGCGGATAGGTTCCACGAGTTGGTCACTGATAGGGAAGCGTGCGCGAAGATTAGGAGCGCGGAAAATTGTATTGCGGAGGAACGTCATCTCGTCTTTTGGCGTTTCGCCACTAGGAAAATGGGAGGTTCCGAAGTGATCCTACGCAAGATGCAGTCTCTGATCGTCGATGACTTGAAGCTTAAGCCGAGGTCAGAAAGAGAAATGGGCCAGGATTCTGAAGACGACGGCGACATTTGCACGCCGAAAGCCGAGCCGCCGACCGAAGATGACAGGCCGCTCGAGTAGCAAGAGCTTCATTTCGGAAATTTCGTTCAAGGCCGACGAGCAGGTTTTTACAAGATGGATATTTCAGCATGATCACCACAACGCTGCAGCCGGCGGACTTCAGTTCGCCGGCGGTCTTGATCTCAGGCGTCGTGGATCACCAGATGTATCAAGCCTTCCGTGGGCAACTCGATGCGGCGAAGGATCGGGATCTCGTCGTGGTTGAATTATCAACCCTTGGCGGCGATCCGGAAGTCGCGCGCATGATGGGCGAGGATATTCGTTTCAATTCGGAGATGTCGCCGAACCGCAGGTTCGTCTTCCTGGGCAAGGCCGCAATCTATTCTGCGGGCGTAACCTTCATGAGCTTTTTTGCACGGGAAAACCGATATGTGACGCGCGGTAGCCGTCTGATGATACACGAGCGCAAATTGTCGAAGACGCTCGTCATCGACGGTCCGCTGACCACCTGTCTGGCCAGCGTCAAGGCTACGCTGAATGAGATCGAGTGCTCGATTGCCATCCAAAACGAAGGATTCGAGAATCTCGTGCGCGGGTCGCAAATATCTATCGACGAGGTGATCAGCAACGCGCCCAGTAATTGGTATCTCGAAGCTCAAGAAGCTCGGAAGCTGGGGCTGATCGAAGCCGTTCTGTGAGGTCGGTGGAACTTTGCTGGCGAGACCTTGTTCAACGACAATACAACAAGGAAGCCGACAATGAAGAAATTTCTCTCGGTTCTCGCCGTCGCGACGATCGCAGCTGGGCTAACCGCGAGTATGGCGGATGCCAAGCCACGCAAGTCGACGTCGAAGAATGATGAGCGGCAAGGCTGGCGGGGCGAATAGCGCCAACTCGATGAGCGGCAAGAACAGCCCAGCAAGCTCCGCCAAGGGATCTGCCAGCTCGGCAGGTGGCGGAACGAAATAGACAAGTCAGGCTCAACACGCCGATGTAAAAGAAAATGGCCGGCTTATGCCGGCCCTTCGTCGTTCACAGCGTACTACTCAGAACGCGGTAGCGCCCCAGTTGAAGCGATAGTTCAGGCCCGTCTTTATGGTGTGTTCGTTATTGCGCGGAACGCGCCTCGATCGCGGTGGTCGACGTCAGGAAGGTCGTGGTACCGAAATCGTAGTACTGGTACTCGATCTTGCCCGACCAGTTCCGGGTGAACAGATATTCAAGACCGCCGCCGACGGTGTAGCCGTTGCGGCCGAAGCGCGAAGTTTGCGATGCGACCAGCGACGCGCTGGGCTCCGCTACGTATCGTCGCGGCGATACCGGTCTGCAACCACCTCATCACCGCGCCGAACAGCCGCCCGGTCCCGTTTGCGATATTGCAGGACGCCATAAATCAGCGCGATCAAGAGAACAACGGCACCGAGCCCGTAGAAGATTTCCTGTCCGATGGCTGACCTAATTGCTTTCGCCGCCGAGGGCGGTCCTGTTACCGGCTACGTTGCTTGGCGCCGTCACCCGGACCTCGTGGCCCTGCCTGATTGCCAGAGATGCCGCCGCGACGGCCGCTTCAAACGCTGCCTCTTTGGTGTCGTATGAACCTTCCAACGCCTCATCGTGGCGGATGCTCCAATCCGAACCATTCTCGACCACGTCGTAAGCAGCCAATCCCATTTTTTTTTCCTCCTTTAGCTTTTTGAAGGAATGCGCGCGCATACGCCGAGTTCCTACGACCGAGCCATTCAGCCACGGCTTTGTAAAAACGAGAAAACCCCCAGCACTGCGAGCCCCCCGACAAGGATCCACACGATCAAGCCGATCGACAGAGCTTTCGCGGGGGTAGGCGTTCGATCCGTTGCCGGCGTCTCGTGCTCGGCAACAGGTGTTTCTTTCTCTGAAGACATCGCTTGATCCTCGTGACGTTGTGAGTCGAAAGCAAAAGCCCCGGTTTCCCGGGGCCATCGCCTTAGTTGCCGCCAGCGCCACCGCCGCCGCCAGAAGTGCGTCCGGCATCGGTGTTGCTCGGCGCATTTGCACCAGAATAGGTGCCAGAGGCAGCGTTAGAGCCACTGAGCGAACTTGCATTGTCGCCGCGCTGAGAGCCCGTGGCAGCTGGCGCCATGCCGACCGTACCTGATGGGCGATCGACCGCCGTGCCGCGCTCATCGACGCCTGGCTGATACACACCGCTTCCTGTCGAATTCATTTGCGGCGCGCTGGGGTTTGCACCGCTTTGAGCAAGTGCTGGCGCTGCGCCAAGCATTGCGATAGCCGACAGTACAAAAATCTTCTTCATCGGTTTTCCTCTTGTTGTTGTCCCAGCGAGGAATGCTGAACGCTGCGCTACGTTCCTACCGGACCTGCGCAACGTTGCCGCAGCCGGGATGTTGATCGGCGCCGCGGACTAAGCTTCACGAGCCACCTCCGACCGAGATTGACGAAAAGCGCGAGAGCGCCGCGTTCAACCGGTCACGATCGGTAAAGATGGGACTTGGTAGTCGCCGTCGAGTTGCCGCGCGTGCAGGAGCAGCATCGCGAACGGTTGGCTGATGCAGGAGAGCTATACCGCCACCATTTTTGCCACCGTTCCGGAGCAGGAACGAAAACTAAACATGGCGCTTGTTCCCCCATGCAACACGAGCCCTCGCATCCGGTAAATCTCTCGATCCTCATGGAAGAGGCAATACAGATTGCCTGGGAATACTTGGAGCGTGCAGGAAAAATCGAACACGCTGAGCTCTGCAGTCATATCCTGTCTCGGTCTGTCGAAACCATGATCCGCCAAGGTGTACGAAGCCGTCTGCTCCTCTCAAATCGAGCAATCACGATGTGCGAGCACGTGCTGCAAGCTCAAGCTATGCGGGACGCAAGTTGAGGCTCAAATGTCAATTGTGATGGGCAGCATTAAAGCAGCTGCCCGCCGTCAACGGGCGGTCGGCTGGTTATATGAAAGGTGGCTGGCTTATCGCCAGGCTAAGACATGTGGCGCTTCATCTTTGAATGGATCGGACCAACGCCGCCAGCGAGCTTAGAGGAGGGCGACGGCGTGGTGCTGGGCGTCCTCACATTGGCTCTGCTCGTCATGAGCCTGCCCTTTCTGTTTGGATTCCTGCTGGCCTAGCCGCGCCTTGCGCTGCTTGCAAAGCGTAGCACGCACCGGCCTCCATCCATACGCCGCGTCGTCGCGGATCAGCCACGACCACGGATTATATCGTTACAGTCGGACTGGAGATCGATCGCGGAACGTTACTCCGCTGACTCGGTTGCTCGTCCTTCATAAGGAGATCGACATGACGAAGACGCTTGAGGACATCGCGAAGGACATGGCCGGGATCGACATCGCGATCCTTTCGACGCACACCGAAGGCGGCGAGATCGCCAACCGCCCGATGAGCAACAATGGCGATGTTGCCTATGACGGCACGTCGTATTACTTTGCGCTCCAAACGACCCGAGTAATATCCGACATCGAGCAGGATCCGAAGGTCGGTCTCGGCTTCTCTTCGGAAGCGGGAATCTTTTCTGAAGGCATTTATGTTGCAGTCGAAGGGCTGGCGGATCTCATCCGGGACAAGACTGCATTTCAGCGGCATTGGAATCCGGATCTGGATAAATGGTTTGAGCAGGGAGTTGATACCCCCGGTCTGGTCCTGATCAGGGTCAAGGCCAAGCGTGTGACTTGCTGGAAAGGCCGTGAAGAGTTCGAAGTAAGAGTATAGGTCCAGGCGCCGCGGCTCGTATCGCGATAAAGGCTGCGCGTCCATACCGGAACGGTTGGGCGCGTGGCCGGTTCTATTCGGCTGGGATACAGCTACGAAGGAACACAGTGAGCGACGTTGCGAAGGAACTGGTCGAAGGCCTCGTTGACCTGGCATCTTTGCAGGTCAAACTCGGCAATATTCTCGCTGATGCCGTGGCTGGGATTTCTGCATCGGCAGAACCTGCAGCGAAGAATGCGTCCGAAAGCATCCGCGAAATCTCCCAGGCGGAAATCGTCGCCGCGGCCCAGGCAATCCGGGCCGGCATGTTCGACGAGTATGATGGTGGTTTCCAGTCATTGCTGCGTACGAATTTCCCGGCGCATCGGGTCGAGGAATTGGCACGTGCGGCGCTTGAAGCGGCCGCTGCATCCCGCGACGAGGGATAATGACGCGGTTTACCGCAAAAGACGTTTCAGTCCTCCACAAATTCGATTCCCGCCATGCCCCACTTGCACCAGACCACTTTTGCTGGGCGGGGAGACTCCGTCGGAATGAGGCGGACCTTGACCAACGGCGAAATGAAATTGTCGCCAGTGGTTACGCGAACACCATTCGCGCTCACGGCGAAGACAGGAAGCTGCAAAACCCTTCCTGATGACAGATGCACCCATGCGAACGTCCTTCGTCGCATCCGATGCTCGGACCGCTTTTCTTTTCGCAGGCTCATGGCACCGCGTTAAAGCGCTTATGCGAAGGAGGGGCTAACGCCATCATCGCTTGCGGCAATCAGGGGATAAATATGCCTCCAGGACGTTGCTGGGATCATGGAGCCGTACGGCAAACTCTGACAGAGCACCAGTTGTTCGGTCCGATATCCGACATATCGCGAGCGTCATCGAGGCCGCGCAGAACGACGAAAGACCTCCCGAGGAGTGTGCCTCCTCGTCGGCTCAAAAGCTCAACCCGACCGTTCACGTAAGGCGATCATTGCCGCATGTGGTCCAATCGTCGCGTCACCTTCATTGGCCGGGAACAGTCGGCTGGAGGCGAGCGTGCCGATGGGCTAGGCTCTTCTTATAGAGCGAGTAGGGCAGTGGGATGGGCGAGGACATTTCGGCGGCGGAACGCAGGCTGAAAGAACGGGAGGCCGAGCTTGCCGAGGCCCAGCGGATCGCAAAGGTCAGCGGCGTCGTGGTAGATCTGGTCGGCGGCGTCGTGGTAGATCTGGTCGGCGGCATGCACAACCGGCGGTCCCCGGAATATCTGGCGATCCACGGTCTCCCGCCAGAGGCCGTTAATGAAACCCACGGCGACTGGGCATTGCGGCTTCACCCAGAAGATCGCGACCGCGCCGAGCGGCAATTTTTCGACATTCTGGAGAGCCAGGCGGATCGATATTCATCGGAATACCGGATCATTCGGCCCAGCGATGGCGAGGTGCGATGGATAGCCGCTGAGGGCCGCATAGAGCGCGATGCGCGTGGGCGCGCAGTGCGCATGGTCGGAGCGCATATTGACATCACCGAGCGGGCGGTCGCTCGCGAAATGCTGCGGGAGAGCGAAGAGCGCTTCAGGCTGATTGCCGACAGCGCGCCTGTCCCGATCTGGGTCACCCGGTTGGATCGAACAAGAAGCTTTGCAAACCGAGCTTATGTCGAGTTTGTGGGGGTACCATACGAGCAAGCGCTGGCGTTCGACTGGCGCGCGATCTTGCACCCGGATGACGCCGCGCGAGTGGTGAAGGAAAGCATTGCAGGCGAGGCCTCGCTGAAGCCGTTCGTGCTAGAGGCGCGGTACCGAAATGCCGATGGACATTATCGTTGGGTCAAGTCGGAATCGCAGCCGCGCTGGGATCCCACCGGCAAACACATCGGCTTCATCGGCGTTGCGCATGACATCACGGCTGCCAAGCAAGCCGAGATTGATCTCCGAGCTATAAACGATCGGCTGGAAAGTCTGGTCGCTCAGCGCACTGGGCAGCTCCGTAACCGGGAGTCCCAGCTTCGCGCCATCCTGGAGACGACAAACCAGCATCAGGGGTTACTCGATCTGGATGGCAAGGTGCTCTACGCCAACGCGACCGCGCTCGCCGCTGGCAATGCGCGGCTTGTTGACGTTGTTGGCCAGCCGTTCTGGCACACGCTCTGGTTTCGCGAGACACCGCTGGGCGCGAAAATGGTTGAACAAGCCTTTCGCGAGGCTGCCGGTGGATCGTCGTCGCGGACTGAGCTGGAGCTGAATCTTCCGGTTGGCCGGCGGCATCTCGATCTTGAGCTTCGGCCCGTGACCGACGAGGCCGGTCGCGTGACTGCCGTGCTCGCAGAAGGCGTCGATACCACCGAGCGGCGTGTGAACGAGGAAGCGCTTCGACAGGCCCAGAAGATGGAGGCCGTTGGACAACTGACAGGCGGCGTGGCGCATGACTTCAATAATCTTCTGACGATTATTCGCTCAGCGACGGATTTCCTTCGCCGCCGAGATCTTCCGGATGAGCGCCGCCGCCGATATGTCGATGCGATTTCGGACACCGTTGATCGGGCAGCGCGTCTCACCGCGCAATTGCTGGCGTTCGCGCGGCGACAGCCGCTGGCCCCTGTGACTTTCGATGTCGTTAACCAGATCGAGAGTGTCGCAAGCCTCGTTCGTCCGCTGGTGGGGGCACGAATTCAGATCGAAGTTCGGAGGCCCTCGGAGACCCTGTTTGCGCTGGCGGATGTCGGCCAGTTCGAAACCGCGATGGTCAACCTTGCCGTCAACGCTCGCGACGCCATGAACGGTGAGGGAAGGCTCATCATCTCGGCGGAGCATGTCGTTGAAATTCCAACCGTGCGCGCGCAGGGAGCGCGGCTTGGCGACTTTGTCGCTGTTTCGATCGCGGATAACGGCGTGGGGATACCCGAGCAACATCTGCAGACGATTTTCGAGCCGTTCTTCACGACGAAGGACGTCGGGAAAGGCACGGGTCTCGGCCTGAGCCAGGTCTTCGGATTTGCCAAGCAATCAGGCGGAGATGTTTTGGTGAGCAGTATCGCCGGACAGGGGGCGACATTTACGGTCTACCTACCACGTTCCGATACGTCGTCAGTCACAACTGCGATTTCTGCCGGGAGTGGAGATACTGTTCGTGGGATCGGACACCGCGTGTTGGTCGTTGAGGATAATCCAGAGGTCGGGACATTTTCGACAGAGCTGTTGCAGGATCTGGGTTATGCGACTGAATGGGTCAGGTCGGCGGCCGAAGCGCTCACAATTCTGGAAAGTGATGAATTCGCCTTCGATCTCGTTTTCTCAGACGTCATCATGCCGGGCATGAACGGCGTCGAACTGGCGACGATCATTCGCGATCGATATCCCGGGCTCCCGGTGGTACTGACCAGCGGCTATAGCAGCGTGCTCGCCGAGAATGCTCATCAGGGGTTTGAGCTCATCCAGAAGCCGTATTCGGTGGAGCTGCTCTCGCGAGTGTTGCGGCGCTCGATCGGGGAAGCGCGGGGCGGTGCGCCCGGTAGTCCCCGGTTGCCGGAATAGCTTCGCCCGGCGTTTAGAGGAACGAGCTGGCCAGATCGCAACTGGTCGAATTATTTCTCTTCGATTTGGCACTCGGTCCGGCGGGGCGCACGATGGTCGTCGAGATGTTGGGCGTCGCAATCGACTGCGGCTTCCTTCGCCAGAAGATGGTACATCCGCGCGACCGTCCTTTGCTTGTCGCGGATGCGGCCACGAGGCACATTCCTCGCTTTCCGGATGACTTCGACCGCGTGCGATAGGAAGTAGTCATAGGCGTCGGACGTTGGGCGCCTTCAGATGCGGGAAATGACGAAGCTGGCGAGCAGTCCGCCGAGCGTTGCGGCCGCGGCTGTGACGACCATGCCCCAAGCGACGTCGGGTATCACCAGGGTCCATTGCCACTGCTTGAGGATCGCCATGTTGGTCAGCGCAAACGTTGAATAGCAAAAGAGGCCGAGAAGAGCGCCAAACGCCAGATTGGACGACCAGTTGCTGGGGCTATGACCATTCACGAATACGACAATTCCCGCCAAGTAAAGCGCGTAGAACAGGAGTGCTGCGGGCAATCGAGGCGTATCGAGCATCATGTCGCCGATGTGCGACTGGTACATCTTTTTGCCCACGGTGCCGAGAAACGCGAAGTCGAGGGGAAGCAGTATGGCGAGCGTGCTCAAATAAACGATGATGTAATGCATTGGTCCTCCGTGGCGGCTCAACCGCAAAACGCCCGACCCGTTCCAATCCCCCCTTTGAGATGGGAACGCTGCTCGTGGAAACGCGTTGCTGGGGCGCCCGCCGGGCTGGCGGAACAACCCGAGGAGGATGCAATGGGACTGTTCAGCAAAGACATCAAGACAATGGAAGACATGTTCGTCCATGGCCTGCAGGACATTTACTACGCCGAGAACCAGATCACGAAGGCACTGCCGAAGATGATCGATCAGGCCACGAATAGGGATCTCGCCACCGGTCTGAAGGCGCACTTCGAGGAGACCGAAAAACAGATCGGTCGCCTGGAGCAGGTGTTCAAGAAACTCGGCAAGGAGCCGAGCGCTACCGACTGTCCTGCTATCGACGGCATCATCAAGGAGGCCAACGAGACCGCCGGCGAGATCGCCGACAAGGCCGTTCTGGATGCCGCGATCGTCGCTAATTCGCAGGCCGTCGAGCACTATGAGATCGCTCGGTACGGTACGCTGATCGCATGGGCCGAAGAACTTGGCCACGACGATGTGGTGCGTTTGCTGACCACCAATCTGAACGAGGAAAAGGCCGCGAATACCAAGCTGAATACGATCGCGCTCCGGAAGGGCGTGAACAAGAAAGCGGTCGCTTGAACCTTGCAGTATAGGGCCGCTGCGGTTATCCGCAGCGGCCCGCCTTTGGGTGCCTCCCATGACGATCCAGCATCCCGTTACGCCCGACGGACGATACTTCGTGGTGCGAGGGCGGCTGTGGCGTCTCGCGGATCCCCGGATATCCGAGAAGAATAAGGCAGCGCTGGTCTCTCAGCTCATGACAGCCCGTCGGGCAGTCAAGGAGGCGAGGGGCCGGCGTGATAAAGCGGGGGAGGCCGCCGCCCGTGAGGCCGTGGACGACGCGAAGCGTTCACTCGGGGAGCGGGGGGCGGTGTGGTGGGACGACGGAGCTCCGGACCTGAACCGGCATATGGCCAAAAATACTCCGTATGCTGAGTGGTTTGCAAAGTTGCGACGTCGCCGAAAGTCGGAACCATGAAAATCGCGACGTTCAACGTCAACAACGTCAACAAGCGCCTTCCGAACCTGATCGCCTGGTTGAGGTCGTCGAAGCCTGACATCGTGTGCCTGCAGGAGCTGAAGGCGGATCAGGCTGGCTTTCCGGAGGTCGCCCTGCGCAAGGCCGGCTACTCGGCCGCATGGGTCGGACAGCGGACCTGGAATGGCGTAGCAATTCTGTCCCGCCGTTCGGAGATCGTCGTCACGCGCCGAATGCTGCCGGGCGACGCGAAGGACGTGCAAAGCCGATATCTTGAGGCCGTCATCGACGGGATCATCGTTGCTTGCCTCTATGCTCCTAATGGCAATCCGCGCCCCGGACCGAAATTCGACTACAAGCTTGCCTGGCTGAGACGATTGAACCGTCATGCGGTGACGCTCCGCAAGACCGGTGCGCCCGTTGTGCTCGCCGGCGACTTCAACGTCGTTCCGACTGCGGATGACATCTATCCGACGAAGTCGTGGGACAAGGACGCGCTCGTTCAGCCCGAGGCGCGCAGACTGTTCGCGGCGCTGCTCGCAAAGGGATGGACGGATGCGCTTCGTGAGATGTATCCCGACAAGGCGCCATACACGTTCTGGACGTATTGGCGCGGCCGCTTCGAGCGGGACGCGGGATTGCGCATCGATCATTTGCTCCTGGATCCGCTGATGGCGGATCGTCTAGAAAAGGCCGGGGTGGATCGCAAAATCCGGGGGAAAGCCGACGCCAGCGATCACGCGCCGGCTTGGATTATCGTGACGTGAGGCAGCGGCTCAGGATCGCTGCCAGCCTTCGATGATCCGCACCGACGCCGCATCCTCCTCGCCATCATAATAGCGATCCAAGGCTTCTCTGTACGGGCCACGGCCATCTGCACGATCGAACAGGGTCAGGGATGACCTGAATTTCGCGTCGTCGGGCGAGCCGAAGATCTGATGCGCGGACCGTTCGGTCACGCTGAGCACCGCATTTGTCGATTCGAGAAGCCGTAGTCCGAGTAATGGGTGGGCGAGATACGCCACCGCCTCGTCCATGGATCTGATCGCATAGCGTTGCGCCATCGCGCTATGTCCGAGCCCTTCGGCTTGCGGGAAAATGAACCACATCCAGTGGCTCCGCTTTGCGCCGTCCTTCAGTTCAGCGAGGGCAGTGGCGTAGACGGGCTGCTGGGCGATTACGAAGCGTTGCAGATCGAAACGATCGGTGGTTTGGGGCTCCAAATGATGGCTCCTTAAAGCTTCGGTTCACGAGTTGGACCACAGCGGTATCAACTTGGAACGTGGCCGCGATTCCAAGATTCTAGAGCAATTTCGCGAAAACAGTGAGATTCCGACTTGAAGCATCCGATCGATGCCACCGATCTGCCTGGGTGTTCTCCCGGTGAGTTCGTCCGGGTCCGTGGCGCACGGGAGCACAATCTCAAGAACGTATCCCTCGACATCCCCCGAAACGCCTTGGTGGTCTTCACTGGCGTATCGGGATCGGGAAAGTCGTCGCTTGCGTTCGGAACATTGTATGCGGAAGCCCAGCGCCGGTATCTGGAGTCGGTGTCACCTTACGCCCGGCGGCTGTTCAATCAGATGTCTGTCCCGGAGGTCGATGACATCGAAGGTTTGCCGCCCGCTGTGGCGCTGCAACAGCAGCGGGGAGCGCCGACGACCCGTTCATCGGTCGGAAGCGTTACTACGCTCTCAAATCTTCTCCGGATGCTCTATTCCCGCGCAGGCGATTATCCTCGTGGCCAACCTCTGCTGTATGCCGAAGCGTTTTCGCCGAACACGCCGGAAGGAGCTTGTCCCCACTGCCACGGCATCGGTCGAACTCACGATGTCACGGAACGTTCGATGGTTCCGGATGCAAATCTGACGATCCGTGAACGCGCGGTGGCAGCCTGGCCGACCGCCTGGCAGGGGCAAAACTTGCGCGACATCCTGGTCACGCTGGGACATGACGTCGATACGCCTTGGCGCAAGCTGCCGAAAAAGACGCGGGACTGGATTCTGTTCACCGACGAACAACCGACGGTTCCTGTCTATGCCGGGTATGATGCCGCCGAAGTCAAGCGCGCGCTCAGGCGGAAGGAAGAACCAAGCTACCAGGGCACGTTCACGGGCGCCCGCAAATATGTCCTGCAGACCTTTGCGGCGACCCAGAGCGCGATGATGAAGCGCCGTGTCTCCCGCTTTCTCCTCAGCAGCGATTGTCCCGTCTGTCATGGCAAACGGCTTAAGCCCGAGCCGCTCTCGGTCTCATTCGCGGGATACGATATCGCCGAGATCGCGCAGCTTCCCTTGAAAATGCTCGATAAGCTGTTGCGCCCGTTTATCACGGATCAGGCGACCCGATCGGCCGCGCATCCCGAGAAGGCGGTCGTCATCCATCGCATTGTCGAAGACCTGGTTGCCCGACTCGCAGTTCTGCTCGACCTCGGCCTTGGCTACCTCACCCTTGATCGCAATACGCCGACGCTGTCGCCTGGCGAATTGCAACGTCTCCGGCTTGCGACGCAGGTCAGGTCCAGCCTGTTTGGAGTCGTGTATGTTCTCGATGAACCGTCCGCAGGACTGCATCCGGCGGATACCGAAGCGTTGCTCAGGGCTCTCGATCGTTTGAAAGAAGCAGGAAATTCCCTGTTCGTTGTCGAGCACGAGCTTGATGTCATCCGGCATGCTGACTGGATCGTTGATGTGGGACCCGCCGCTGGCGTCCATGGTGGCCAAGTCCTTTTTAGCGGCAAGCCTGCGGGGCTTGCTGACGTCGGAGATTCGCAAACGCGGCAATATCTGTTTCCTTCCAAGGCTCCGGTCGCGCGCGAGCGGCGTTCGCCATCAGGGCACTTGAAGTTAAGGAACGTGACGCGCAACAACCTTCAAGCGCTCGACGTCGATATCCCGCTGGGCGTCCTTACCGCGGTCACCGGCGTATCCGGGTCGGGAAAGTCGAGTCTGATCAGTCAGTTCCTGGTTGATACGATCTCAGACAACCTGGGGCACGACAGAGCGGTACAGGATGCGGATCACGAAGATGGTCCTCTTGAAGCAGTGATCGAGACCGCCGGCGGTGAGATCGTTGCCGGAATGGAAAACGTCCGGCGACTTGTCGTTGTGGACCAGAAGCCGATAGGCCGCACGCCGAGATCCAATTTAGCGACCTATACCGGCTTGTTCGATCATGTCCGGAAACTTTTTGCCTCGACAAAACAGGCGAAGGCCCGGCGCTACGATGCCGGTCGGTTTTCATTCAACGTTGCCAAGGGGCGGTGTGCGACATGCGAAGGCGAGGGCTTCGTTTGCGTCGAGCTCCTGTTTCTGCCAAGCGTCTATTCGCCATGCCCTGACTGCCATGGTGCGCGATACAACGGCAAGACACTCGAGGTGAAGTTTAGGGCGAAGTCGATCGCAGACATACTTGCCATGACGGTGGATGATGCCTTCGTTTTCTTCGGCGGCGACGAAACCTTGCGGAGATCGTTGGGCGTCATCCGGGAGGTCGGCCTCGGTTATATCCGGCTCGGGCAATCGGCCACCGAGCTGTCCGGGGGAGAGGCGCAGCGCATCAAGCTGGCGACCGAGCTGCAACGGGTGCAGCGAGGAGGAACCCTTTACGTGCTCGATGAGCCCACGACGGGCCTGCACCCGTCTGACGTTGTCAGGCTATTGTCCCAGCTCGATGGTCTGGTGGCGGCCAACAATTCCGTCGTGGTGATCGAGCACGACATGGACGTCGTGTCGGCGAGTGACTGGGTCATCGATATCGGACCGGGAGCCGGGGACGAAGGTGGCAAGGTCGTGGTCGCTGGGACGCCAGAGATGGTTGCTTTAGCTGCGGGAAGCCGAACCGCAAAATATCTTGTTGACCGTGCGTCGGCCGCTCTCAGTTGCACTGCGCTTTGATCGAGCCCGTGCGTTTGAGGGCAAGAACAACATCCCCAGCCATAACTCCAAAGAGTCCGTTAGCGGACGCAGGCTGCGACATGTACACAGAACGCTGCAAAGATCACGATGAACCGCCCGGGCCTGTCTTCGATTTTGCACCCGCCAACGCTTGAAGCGGGAACCAATGTTTCTCATCCCTGTTACGATGAGATTATTGGGGGATTTCCGATGCAAGAAGCAATTGATCGCGTGATGGTGACCTACGGCATGATTGCCGAACTAAGTCCGGAGGCTGAGAGGAATCTGCGTCAAGCTGTAACCTCATACCTCGCGACGAGCCCAGAGACGGACAGCGACAAGTTAGCAATTGAAGGTCTGAAATTTGCCCGCGAGACGGCGGGGCAGGGGTAGGGCATGTGTCGAAGGTCGGCCGTGACTTTGCGGCGGTGACGAAATAATCGTCTCCGATGAGCTCTATTTTTTCCGGTGGTCCGCAGGCATCTGACGCAATGAAGGCCGCTTTTGAGGCCTTCAATTGGGCATCGACACCGCTTGCGGACCGAAGCGCGTGGCCCGTTTCGCTTCGAACGGCTGTCGATCTGATGTTGTCATCGCGTTTCGCCATGTGCGCCACGTGGGGGCAAGAGCAAACGTTTCTGTATAACGACGCCTACGCGCCGTTTTTGGGCGCTCGGCATCCGTCCGCGCTCGGCAGACCGATAAAGGAAGTCTGGCCGGAGATATGGGACGACCTGGAGCCGATGATCGATCGGGTGCTCGCTGGCGAGACCGTTGCGATGGAAGACCTTCATCTGGTCATGACCCGCAACGGCTATCCGGAGAGCACCTATTGGAGTTTCTCCTACAACCCACTGCGCAACGACGCAGGCGAGATCGTCGGCATGCTCGACATCGCCGTGGATACGACGCAGAAATTCGTCGATGCCAGAAGCCTTGAGCAAGAAGCGACGAGGCTTTCAGAAAGCGAAGCGCGTTTCCGCGCTTTGATCGGTGCAACATCCGATGTGATCTACCGGATGAGCGCTGACTGGCGTGAATCTCGCCCGATGGATGGGCGAGGTTTCCTCGCCGATAGTGAACAGCCTTCGGCTCATTGGCTCGAGACGCACGTCCCGGAGGACGAGAGACCGACAGTTCTGAGCGCAATCGCCAAAGCTGTCGCCGACAAGGCGCCTTTCGTTCTTGAACATCGGGTTCGAAAAGCCGATGGCAGCATCGGGTGGACGTCTTCGCGCGCTGTACCGATTATAGGTGCGGATGGCGAGATTACAGAGTGGTTTGGAACTGCTTCCGATGTGACGCAGGCCTATGAAGCAAGAGCCTCTTTGGCCGCAAGTCGCGAAAAGCTTGAACTGGCGACGCGGGCTGCGCGGCTTGGACAGTTCGATTTCTGGCCTCAGACCGGCCGCCTCGATTGGGACGACCGTTGCCGCGAGCTGTTCGGCCTCCATCCGGGCGCTTCGGTGAGCTATGAGACCGCCTATCTTGCGGGCCTTCATCCGGATGATCGTGCGAAAGCTGATGCAGCCGTGGGCGCGGCCCTGGACCCGAACGGTTCGCGCATCTTCGACACGGAGTATCGGACGATCGGAATCGAGGACCGCATCGAGCGTTATATCCACGCGCGCGGCAGTGTGGTCTTTGAGGGCGATATGCCAACGCGTCTGATCGGCACCGTGCAGGACGTGACGGCAGATAGAACCGCGCAAGCGGCGCTCCGCGAAGTCGAGGAGCGATTGAGGCTCGCCGGACGCGCGACGAATGATGCGGTCTGGGACTGGGACTTCCGTTCGAACCATGTGACCTGGAACGTCGCTCTGACGCATGTTTATGGTCATGATCTCTCGCACGTGGCACCGACCGGTGAATGGTGGATCGAGCACATTCACCCAGACGATCGCAGCCGGATCGATGTCAGTATCCATTCCGTCATTGACGGTCACGGGACCGACTGGAGTGACGAGTACCGCTTCGCCAGAGCTGACGGAACTTATGCCGACGTCCTGGACCGTGGTTACGTCCTGCGGGACGAGGGCGGCGCTCCGATCCGGATGGTGGGCGCTATGCTGGAAGTGTCGGCCAGGAAGGCCGTGGAGCGTCAGCTTCAGCAGGATCGGCAAAGGCTTGCCGAGGAGGTCGAAGAGACCGCGGCCGAGCGCGACCGGGCAGAGGAAGCTTTGCGACAGTCGCAGAAGATGGAAGCTGTCGGACAGCTCACGGGCGGTCTCGCTCATGACTTCAATAATCTACTGACGGGCATTTCGGGTGCACTCGAAATGATCCAGCTGCGCGTCGCCCAAGGGCGCGTCAACGAACTCGAGCGCTACTCGGTCGCTGCCCAAGGTGCCGTACGGCGCGCTGCTGCTCTCACCCATCGTCTTTTGGCATTCGCACGGCGTCAGACGCTCGATCCGAAACCGACCGACGTCAATCGACTGATGTTCGGCATCGAGGAGCTGATACGTCGTACGGTGGGGCCGCAAATCGAAGTCGAGACCGTCGGCAAGGCGGGCATCTGGACGACGCTGGTCGATCCCAATCAACTCGAAAACGCGCTGATCAATCTTTGCATCAATGCCCGCGACGCGATGCCGGAAGGTGGCCGCATCACGATTGAGACGGCCAATAAGTGGTTGGACGAACGAGCAGCGCGCGAGCGTGATCTTGGTTCGGGCCAATACGTGTCGATCTGCGTGACGGATACAGGCACGGGCATGACGGCGGACGTCGCCGCGCACGCTTTCGAGCCGTTTTACACAACGAAACCCATGGGTGAAGGGACCGGTCTAGGCCTTTCGATGATTTATGGTTTTGCGAGGCAATCAGGCGGCCAAGTCAGGATCTATACCGAGGTCGGCATGGGGACGACGATGTGCATCTACCTGCCGCGCCATGTCGCCGAGAACAGTGTCGTCGAGGTCGGAGCAGAGCTGGACGAAAAAATCCTGAGCGCGTTGAATAGGCCGTCCGCGGTCGGGCGCGTGTTGGTGGTCGATGATGAGCCCACGGTCCGTATGCTGGTCGTCGAAGTGACACAGGAACTCGGCTACGATGTGATCGAAGCGATTGATGGGCCCAGTGCGCTGCGCGTGTTGGAAAATAAGCCCGCCATCGATCTGCTGATTACCGATGTCGGATTGCCGGGCGGCATGAACGGGCGGCAGGTGGCCGATGCCATGGTCAGCATTCTTCCGGAACTGAAGGTGCTCTTCATCACTGGCTTCGCGGAAAACGCAGTCATCGGAAACGGTCAGCTTTCGCCGAACATGGCGCTGGTCACCAAACCTTTCGCCATGGAAGTCCTTGCTGCGAAGATACAGGACATTATGGACGGAGTTTGATTGATCCGGATGCTGAAGACCTGCCTTAGCCGCGAGCTACAGCGCTGCCAATTTGGAACGTTTCCGAGCCTTTCGGCTTATGTGCCTTAGGGGGGCACGCAATGTGGCATTGGTTGAAGAACTTTCTGGGCATTCAGGTGGCCGCACAATCAGCCGACGGCATTTCGCCGCTTGTTGATCGGTCCGCATTGGCAGATTTCGTCAGGTTGCTTCATGAAGCTGATCGGGATGAACCTGCAATCGATCAATCAACCAACCTCGACCCTATCTAAGATCGCAGCCCAAACTCCGCGCCTGTACCTCGTCAGATTGCTGCGTCCTTACCCCTGTTTGAATGCCCGTCCTGCGAGGAGTCTGCGGCTTGAGTGACAACACTGATGTCACCGCTGCTCTCAAGGCAGGCTAGCTTTACATCCCGGGGATCATCCACGCCTTGAGTCCGCAAAAGTGCAAGGAGTTCGTCCTCGGTGACCAGTTCTCTGCGCATATTTTTGCGGAGCATCTTGCCATTTTCGATCAGTTTGATCTTTGAGGATGTCAGCAGGACCTCGAGGCTTGGAAAGCGGTATGCCAGCCACTGCAGTCCATAACTCCAAAACATCACCGTCAGGATGAGGAGGGCAGCTTCCGTGACGGATTTGTTCTCGCCCAGTGCGTCGGTCGTGGATTCCACCACCAGAACGACGACAAGAATGTCCGGAATCCCAATTGCTCCGGCTTGCCTATTCAGGAAGAAACGAAGCACAAAGAACAGCAGGAAATAGATGAGCGTGCCGCGCAGAATGACCTCGTAAGTCGGGTTCTGCGGTACAAATATGGCCTGCCAGTCGATCAAATGCACTTCCGTCGTTCAATTGGGAGCGGTGAGGTCATGCGGAGACCAATTCGAGGGCGGGACGCACGTCAGGCCGCAGTCTTCTGTAGGCTGTGAGATAATCCTGCGTCATCCGTTCCACGGTGAAGCGCTCCTCGAACTGGCGCCGAACCGCCGCACGGGAAAGTCGATTGATCGTCTGTAGGGCGGCTACCGCTTCGTCGTTTGATCCAACAACGATGCCTGACACGCCGTCGTCGATGATTTCGGGAACGGAGCCATTTGCAAATGCGATCACGGGTGTCCCGCACGCTATCGCCTCGATCATGACCAGCCCGAAGGGCTCGGGCCAATCGATCGGAAACAGCAGCGCGCTCGCGTTGCCCAGGAAGTCGGCCTTCTGATGCTCGTTGATCTCGCCAACGAACTCGACGTTCGGATTAGCCGAGACCATCGGGCCAATGACTTCGACCCAATATTTCCTGTCCGCTTGATCGACCTTGGCGGCTATCTTGAGATGCATGCCCGCGCGTGCGGCGATCTCGATGGCGCGATCGGGACGCTTTTCGGGGGAGATACGCCCCAAGAAAGCCGCGTAGCCGGAGGCCGGTGCAGGATTGAACGGCAGCAGATCCGTCGGAAGTCCGTGATAGATCGTAGAAAGCCAATTGACTGGCGGCATGGGCGCTCGCTGCGCGTCGGATATCGACACCAGAGGCAGTTCCGGAAAGGCTGTGTAGAAAGGCGCTGCGTCAGGTAGGTCGAGGCGCCCATGCAACGTCGTCAGCATCCTGTCAGCGTAGGGACGCATCATCGGATAGTGCAGATAGTCGATGTGGAAGTGAACGATGTCGAAATCGTCGAGGCGTTTGGCGACTTCTTCGAGCATAGTGATGTGATAGGGCAGCATGTCCCGGACGTCGGCATCGAGACGCAGGGCTGTCGTTGAACACGAAACGAGCTTTGCGTCGGTGACGGAGTCGCCGGTCGCAAATAACGTCACCTCGTGGCCTAGTCGCACGAGTTCCTCAGTGAGGTAAGACACGATCCGCTCTGTCCCGCCATACAGCTTCGGTGGGCAACTTTCGGCAAGCGGGGCAACCTGAGCGATTTTCATGATCCCCGCGTCTCCTTTTCCTAGATGGCGGATTGGTAAAGCGAGGCGTATGCCTTCGCCGAGTTTGACCAACTGAAAGCCTGTCCCATCGCCGCACGGCGCATGCGATCGAGTCGATCTCGCGCGCCAAAAGTCGAGAATGCGCGGCAGAGGCTGCTCAGCAGCCCATCGGAGGATGGGCGGTCGAAGAGGAAGCCGGTCTGGCCATCAAGAATGGTTTCTGCCAAGCCGCCCGTACGATGGCCAATCGGAAGGGAGCCGAAGCGCTGTGCATACATCTGGCTCAGGCCGCAAGGTTCGAAGCGCGACGGCATAAGGGTGAAATCGCTCCCGGCGAAGATACGCCGAGCTTCCTCATCCTCGAAGCCAATCTTTACCGCAACCGCGCCTGGGTGGTCGATCTGCACCTGCCGGAGTGCCTGTTCGAACCGCTCTTCGCCTTTCCCCGTAACAACAATCTGACCGCCTGCATCAACGATTGCTTTGGCATTCTGGATGACGAGATCGACGCCCTTCTGATGGACGAGGCGGGCAACAAGAGCAAACAGCGGACCGCGCGAGACCGCCAACCCGAATTGCCGACGGATCTCCCGTGCATTCTGGGAGCGCTTCCGCCAGTCTCCAGCATCGAAATTCCGAGTAAGCGACGTGCATGATCGCGGGTCCCAGCTCTCGTCAATGCCGTTCAGGATGCCCGACAGCTCATTTCGGTCCGCGCGCTTGCGAAGAACGCCCTCCAGGCCGCACCCGAACTCGGGCGTTGTGATTTCGGCGGCGTAGGTCTGACTAACCGTTGTCAGGTGAGATGAATAAACGAGACCAGCCTTCATGAAGGAAAGGCGGTCGTAGAACTCGACGCCATCCATATGGAAGGCTTCTGCGGGGATACCCAGACGGGGGAGGGCATCGCGGGAAAACACGCCCTGATAGGCGAGATTATGAATCGTGAACACGGTCGGGATCGGCCGCTGTGACCATTCTAGATAGGCAGGGATCAGCGCGGATTGCCAATCATTGGCGTGAACAAGGTGGGCCGACCATTCCCTGTCTATTGCGCCAAGAGCAATTTGGGCGGCGGCGTAAGAGAAGGTCGCGAAACGGACGTCGTTGTCCTGCCAATCTACTCCGCGTATATCGCCATAAGGCGAGCCAGGGCGTTCGAACAGTTCGGGGCACATGACCACGTAGTAGGGCATGCCGTCGCGTGCATGTCCCTTTCCGATCCTGAATGCGGGAAGTCCAGCATGTGCGGACGAGTGGCCGATGACCTTGAGGTCGCCAAGTCCCCTTAGCACTTGAGGATAGCCAGGTACGACGATGCGAATGTCCGCGAGCGGTAGCAGAGCACGCGGTAGTGCTGATGACACGGCGGCAAGGCCGCCGACCTGCACAAAGTCGGACGTTTCCGGAGTCGCGAAGAGTATCCTCATCGCAAGCGACCCGAAGCAATTGTGATGTTCATTGGTGCCCCCAAGCGCCTGTGAGCGAGGCGCCGCACCGCACAAACTCCGAAGCAAAGCTTTGGTTCCGCGATGTTATTGCGAATCCCAGCCATTCTGGTTTGAGGTCGTTTTACGCCTATTTATGAGGCATCTCGACCAAACGAAAAGCCTCGCCGCGGAAAGACAAGGTGCCAAGTTGAAGCTGAAGGGTTTGGGGAACGTCCGTATGGAAGGACTCTCCAACACTGAGATGGTTCAACGCCGTCCAAAATCGGAAGGTTTGAACCGTCTTTTGATCCTCCGTGAGAGGGCCGCCTTAGCTTTTCGCCGACAAGGCTGCGGTCAGGCGCTTTTCGAGATCGGCATTGCGAGCTTCGATCGGGAGCTTGAAGATGTTATCAGAAGCCAGGATAGCTCGGGTATCGTCGGACTGGAGCTCTGAGATATTGCAATCTTCGAAAGAGCAGTGTGTGAAGGCCAGATTTTCGGTCTCGCTGTCAAGCAGGATGGTGCATTTTACGAATTCGCATTCGTCGTATCTTGCGAAAGCCAACTGCCCGCGGAAGTCCAACGTGCGGGCCTGAAATCGCTCCGCAAATATGATGCGCTCTTCAACGTATCGACTCACGCCATTAGTCCTTACGCAAATTATTCTTCATAGTGAGCCAGCTTTGTGAATCTTTAGGACGATCGAGGCCATCGAGCTTGTTCAGTTCCAAACACCTCAACGTTTCAGCTCGCTCCAATTGACCGGCTCACTCGGTCATCGCGAACCGCAAAGCGGCTCATCAGTCCGTAGACCCCCGAATATTCGGCACCGACGGACAAAAGCGCAAAGCCTTCGAGGTAGCGGATCCGACTTGGAGCGCTCGATACTCTATCGGCACAGTCGATACAGCGTGCGGTGCGGCATCCTTTCGAGAGCAGAACGTCTTTGTAAGGGCGCAGTGGAACGGAGCACCATTGATTCGGTTCTAACGCCCAACTGGAATCATTCAAGACAAAAGGCGTCACCCATGGCCAAATCGACCAAACGACCGGATGCGGGCGCCACGATCCATGACCAGAAGCTGGCGCGGGGAGGAGGCGGAGAACTCCACCAGATCGCAGGGCCTCGCGACGAGACGCTCACAACCGCGCAGGGGGGACCTGTTTTCGATGACCAGAACTCGCTCAAGATAGGTCCCCGCGGACCCACGTTGATTGAAGATTTTCACTTTCGCGAGAAGATCTTCCATTTCGATCACGAGCGGATCCCGGAGCGGGTTGTACACGCGCGCGGTTACGCAGCGCATGGCTTCTTCGAGAACTACAAATCCCTGGCGAAGTATACGCGCGCCGATCTGTTTCAGCGCGCCGGGGAGCGCACGCCGGCCTTTGTCAGGTTTTCAACGGTGGCGGGCAGCAAGGGATCATTCGATCTGGCACGCGACGTTCGCGGCTTTGCCGTCAAGCTCTATACGCAGGAGGGCAACTGGGACATCGTCGGCAACAACATTCCGGTGTTCTTTATTCAGGACGCGATCAAGTTTCCGGATCTCGTCCACGCTGTGAAGGAAGAACCGGACAGTGCGTTCCCGCAGGCGCAGTCGGCGCATGACAATTTCTGGGACTTCATCTCGCTAACGCCGGAAAGCATGCATATGATTATGTGGACCATGTCCGACCGTGCGATCCCGCGCTCCTTCCGCTTCATGGAAGGCTTCGGCGTGCACACGTTCCGACTGGTCAACGCGAAAGACGAATCGACATTTGTAAAATTCCACTGGAAGCCAAAGCTTGGCCTGCAGTCGGTCTTGTGGAACGAGGCCGTCAAGATCAACGGTGCGGATCCCGACTTTCATCGGCGCGATCTATGGACAGCGATCCAGTCGGGAAACTACCCCGAGTGGGAACTGCAGGTTCAGTTGTTCGATCAGGCCTTCGCGGACGAGTTCGACTTCGATGTCCTCGATCCGACAAAGCTCATTCCGGAAGAACTAGTGCCGCCACTTCCGATCGGACGTCTTGTTCTCGACAGGATGCCTGACAATTTCTTTGCGGAGACGGAGCAGGTAGCGTTCATGACGCAGAATGTGCCGCCGGGTATCGATTTCTCCAACGATCCATTGCTGCAGGGCCGTAATTTCTCCTATCTCGACACCCAACTGAAGCGTCTCGGCAGTCCCAATTTCACGCATATCCCGATCAACGCACCGAAGTGCCCCTTCGCCCATTTTCAACAAGACGGCCACATGGCCATGCGCAACCCCGCAGGGCGTGTCAATTATCAGCCGAATTCGTTCGGCGTGGGGCCGCGAGAATCTACGGCGAAGGGCTTCAAAGGCTATGCCGAAACGGAAGAGGGCCCCAAGCGCCGGTTGCGTCCCGAGAGCTTCGCAGACCATTACAGCCAGGCTCGGCAGTTCTTCATAAGCCAGACGGAAGGCGAGCAGCAGCATATCGCTGCTGCGCTGACCTTTGAATTGAGCAAAGTGAAGACACTTGTCATCCGCGAACGCATGGTGTCGCATCTGCTGAATATCGACGCCGGTCTCGCTGGCAGCGTTGGCGACATGCTTGGCCTTCGAAATTTGCCGAAGCCCGCGGACGCGGCCATGGCTACGCGAGAAGATTTAGAGCCGTCACCGGCTCTCAGTATCGTTGCGAATGGCCCCAAGCGCTTCGAGGGGCGAAAGATGGGCGTTCTGGTCACCGATGGCGTGGACGCGACATTGCTGAATGCGCTGAAATTGGCAGTAACCAAGGCGGGCGGAGTTTGTGAGATCGTGGCACCGAATGTCACCGGTGTGGAAGCTAGCGACGGCACGTTCGTCGCGGCCGATGAGATGATCGACGGCGGTCCGTCAGTTCTCTTCGATGCCGTGGCGATTTTGCCGGGAGACGATGGTGTTGCGGGCCTTGTGGCTGAATCGACGGCGCGCGATTTTGTGGCCGACGCGTTTGCTCATTGCAAATTCATCGCCCATGTCGATGCCGCAATGCCATTGTTCGAAAAGGCGGGTATCGCGGATGCACTGGATGAGGGCGTCGTTGCTTTGTCCGCCAAGAAAGATGTTGCTGCGTTCGTCGCGTTGCTTGGTGACCTCAGGCTGTGGAGCCGTGAGCCGAAGGTGAAGGCCCCGGCCAACTAGTGTTCGATCACGTTACCCGACCGTACAACCGTCAGGCATTCTCAGCCAGCGTTTTCACTTGTGCAGAGCGTCGATCGTCACGGGGCGTAGGGTCGATATGATCGGGATCGAATAATGGCGCCAGCGATGGAGTCGCCTAGCCTCAGTTCGGATTTTTTCGCCCTCCTGCGCGTAGAAAAAAGCCCCGCCGAGGCGGGGCAGGCTATGGCCATCTCGGGAGGTTTTCGACAGGCCGGCCCACCAACCAGTTTCGCATGGCAACGTTCCCTGGTTTGGCGTCAGGTTGCCGACAGCGGCAGGAAAACTGGGGCGCTCATGTCATCGGTGATTGCGAACACCTGGATGGAATAGCCAACGCGCGACGCTCCACTGTTTGCGAGCGTCGCCGACGGCGTTATGGAATTCATAGGCGATGGCGTTCGATTTCCGAAGGTCTGCATCTGCGCCGGCATGCGCAGGACACATCCCGGCCTCGGCTCGTACGGGCCCGGAAATCTAAGTCGCACCTTTGGCCTTGATCTCGAAAACCCACCATCGCGCATCTCTGTGATGCGCGTGCGGCCGCTGGCCTCTTGAATCCCATGAATGCAAAGCGGGAGACGCTCAGCCCAAAGGCCGCGCGGCCTAACCGGTCAAAGCCCTGATGGGGCTCGGTAATGGCGCAAAGCGACCACGCCATGCGCGGTGCCCGTCGTTCACTTCGCTGTCATTGCAATTCCGGTGAAAAGCATCGCTAGCCGAAAAATAGTCCTGACTAGATCGAAGGATTTTCCGATACAAACAGCATCAATTCATATTCGGAGTTCATGAGTGCGCCGAGAAGATCTGGTTGACCTGTACGCCTTCATGGTCGTTGCCGAGGAGCAATCCTTCACCCGCGCCGCCGTGAAGCTCGCAACCTCGCAGTCCGCGCTTAGCCACACAATCCGGCGCCTTGAGACCAGTCTCGGGGTGCGACTGCTTACGCGAACGACGCGCAGCGTTGCGCCGACCGACGCTGGTGAGCGTTTGCTCAAAACGTTGTCGCCTGCGCTAGAGAATATCTCCGCCGAGTTCTCAAGCGTGCGGGAGCTTCGCGAGAAGCCGGCTGGAAATATCCGCATCACAGCATCGGATCACGCGGTGAACACGATCCTGTGGCCTGCACTCGAAAAGTTTTTGCCGAAATATCCGGACATCCAACTCGAGATCGATGTCAATGCGGGTTTCAAGGACATCGTGACGGATCGTTTCGACGCGGGGGTGCGGCTGGGAGAATCAGTTGCCAAGGACATGGTCGCGGTGAAGATCGGGCCCGAGCTCCGCATGGTTGTTGTCGGCGCCCCTTCATATTTCGCTCGCTGTGCGAAGCCCCGTAATCCGCAGGACCTTTCTGATCACGCTTGCATCAATCTGCGACTTCCAACATCAGGCGGCCTGTATGCCTGGGAACTGCAGAAGGGAAGGCGCGAGACGAAGGTGCGGGTCGATGGCTCTCTGGTCTTCAGCAATACGGCTATGATTGCCAAGGCGGCCGCAGCCGGTTTTGGTCTCGGTTTCGTGATGGAGGACACGGTCAAGGATCATCTCCGCGACGGCCGTCTGGTCACGGTGCTCGACGAGTGGTGCGCGCCGTTCGATGGCTACTTTCTCTATTATCCCAGCCGACGACAGCCGACTGCGGCGTTTTCCTTGCTGGTTGAAGCATTGCGCTACCGCGGTCCGTGAGTGTCCGCGACAGAAGCACGCAGTATTGATGAAATAGCGATATAAGTTCATGCGGTGTACGGCGGCTATTCGGTTGCTGCACCGCGAAACTAATCTGGCCTTCAAACGGTTCTAATCCGGCGCCGTAAGCGCACCGTTCGATGAAAGGTCCAGATATGCAGAAATCCGTCCTGGAGATGTCCAGGCGCGATCTGATGATCGTAGCCGGCGCATCAGCCGTAGCCTCCACAGTACCGTCTCGCGCCCGCGCTCAGTCTCCCCAACCAGTCCCTACCGAAGCGGTCGCTCCACCCACCAAAGTCACCTTCGAGGTGAACGGTCAGGCGCGGAATCTGGCGCTCGACAATCGGACCACGCTTCTCGACGCGCTGCGCGAGCACATCCACCTCACCGGCACAAAGAAGGGCTGCGACCACGGTCAGTGCGGCGCATGTACCGTCATGGTCGATGGTCAGCGCATCAACTCCTGTCTGACGCTCGCCGTCATGCACGAAGGCAGCAGGATCACCACCATCGAGGGACTTGGCTCGCCGGAGAACCTTCATCCGATGCAGGCCGCCTTTATCAAGCACGATGGCTATCAGTGCGGCTACTGCACGCCCGGTCAGATCTGTTCGTCGGTTGCGGTGCTCGAAGAGATCAAAGCCGGCATCCCGAGCCATGTCAGCGCCAGCCTGACAGACGCGCCCCAGTTCAGCGAGGCCGAACTGCGCGAGCGCATGAGCGGCAACATCTGCCGTTGCGGCGCCTATTCGAACATTGTCGACGCTGTCACCGAAGTCGCCGGGAGGCGCGCATGAGATCCTTCACCTACGAAAAGGCCAAGGGCCCGGCCGAAGCCGCCCAGGCTTCGGCCACCAAGCCGAATGCGAAGTTCATCGCTGGCGGTACCAATCTTCTCGACCTGATGAAGCTCGAAATCGAGACGCCCGCCCACCTGGTCGATGTCAACGGGCTCGGTTTCGACAAGGTCGAGCCTACCGCGGAAGGCGGCCTCCGCATCGGCGCTCTCGTCCGCAACACAGCGCTCGCCGCCGACGAGAGGGTGCGCCGCGACTACGGTCTGCTGTCGCGGGCATTGCTCGCCGGTGCGTCGGGTCAGTTACGCAACAAGGCGACGACCGCGGGCAACCTGCTGCAGCGGACGCGCTGTCCCTATTTTTACGACACCAACATGCCGTGCAACAAACGCACCCCTGGCAGCGGCTGCTCGGCGATCGGCGGGGTGACGCGGACGCTCGGCGTCATTGGCATCAGCGACTCCTGCATCGCAACCCATCCGAGCGACATGGCGATCGCCATGCGCGCGCTCGATGCGGTCGTCGAGACCGTCGATCCGTCTGGAAAGACGCGTTCGATCCCGATTGCCGAATTCCATCGTCTTCCGGGTGACACGCCGCATATCGAAACGGCGCTCACGCCTAACGAACTCATCACATCGGTGACGCTGCCCAAGCCAGTCGGCGGCAAGCAGATCTATCGGAAGGTCCGCGACCGCGCGTCGTATGCATTTGCGCTGGTATCGGTCGGCGCGATCGTGCAGCCGGACGGCACCGGACGTGTTGCGGTCGGCGGCGTTGCGCATAAGCCCTGGCGCGTGGAAGCGGCAGAAGCCGAATTGCCGCGCGGTGCAAGGGCGACCGCGGCCCGGCTGATGGATGGTGCCAAGCCCGCTCACGACAACAAGTTCAAGCTGGCGCTCGTCGAACGCACGCTTGCGTCCGTCCTCGCCGAAGCGAAAGGCTGAGCCATGAAATTCGATACTCCCGCCACCACCAATCCCATCGACCAACTCAAGGTCGTCGGTCGCGCGACTGATCGCATCGACGGACCGCTCAAGACGACGGGACGGGCCCCATATGCCGCGGAGCGTCACGACGTTGCGGCAAATCAGGCTTACGGCCACGTCGTCGGCAGCGCGATCCCCAAAGGTCGCGTCGAGGCGATCGACGTTTCGGCAGCGAAGGCCGCGCCCGGCGTCGTCGCGGTGGTGACGACCCTTGATGCGTCCCCGCTCCCGAACGGACCGATGAACACCGCCAACCTATTCGGTGGCGCGGAAATTCAACACTACCACCAGGCCGTCGCGCTGGTCGTGGCGGAGACCTTTGAACAGGCGCGTGCGGCGGCGGCACTGGTCCGGGTCAAATACAGCGCCGCGCCCGGCAAGTTCGATCTCGCCGAGGCAGCGCCTGGGGCGCCGATCGTCAAGGGAAGCGAGCAACGGATCGGCGAATTCGAAGGTGCCTTCGCCGCAGCATCCGTCAAGCTCGACGAGACCTACACCACGGCCGACGAAAGCCACGCGATGATGGAGCCATTCGCGTCGATCGCGTCATGGCAGGGCGAGAAGCTGACGATCTGGACTAGCAACCAGATGATCGCCTGGGCCAAGCGCGACATCTCCAAGGCGCTCGGTCTGAAGCCGGAAAATATCCGCGTGGACTCGCCATATATCGGCGGCGGGTTCGGCGGCAAGCTGTTCGTGCGTGCGGACATGGTTCTCGCGGCACTGGGTGCCCGCGCCGCCAGGCGGCCGGTGAAGGTCGTGTTCAGCCGTGCCCTGATCGCCAACAATACCACGCACCGTCCGGCGACCATCCAGCGCATCCGGATCGGCGCAACGCCGGACGGCAAGATCTCGGCGATCGCTCATGAAAGCACGTCGGGCAACTTGCCGAAAGGTAAGCCGGAGACCGCGGTCAATCAGACAAAACTCCTCTACGCCGGAGCGAACCGCCTGACGGCCATGCGGCTTGCGGAAATCGATCTTCCGGAAGGCAACGCCATGCGCGCGCCGGGCGAGGCGCCCGGTCTCCTGGCGCTGGAAATCGCCATGGACGAGATGGCGGAAAAGCTGAAGATGGATCCGATCGAATTCCGGGTTCTCAACGACACGCAGGAAGACCCGCAAAAGCCGGGGCGCAAGTTCTCGCGGCGTCAGCTCGTCGAGTGCCTGAGGCTCGGAGCCGAGCGTTTCGGCTGGAGCCAACGCAACCCGATGCCGGGATCCGTGCGTGACGGACAGTGGCTGGTCGGCATTGGCATGGCGGCCGGTTTCCGGAATAACCAGCTCACCAAATCCGGCGCGCGCGTGCGCCTCGACAAGCGGGGCGTCGTGACGGTCGAGACCGACATGACCGACATCGGCACGGGCACCTACACGATTATCGCGCAAACAGCCGCCGAGATGATGGGCGTCAGCCTTGATCGCGTCGTCGTCAAGCTCGGCGATTCCGATTTCCCCGTATCTGCCGGATCTGGTGGTCAGTGGGGGGCGAATAACTCAACTGCTGGCGTATACGCCGCCTGCGTTAAAATGAGGGAGGCCGTGGCGCAGAAGCTCGGCTTCAATTCGGCCGACGCGACGTTCTTGGACGGTCAGGTGCAATCCGGCAATCGCAGCGCCGGTCTCGCCGACGCAGCACGGGACGGCGAGCTTTTGGCGGAAGATGCGATCGAATACGGTGATCTGTCCAAAACATACCAGCAGTCGACGTTCGCCGGTCATTTTGCCGAAGTAGCGGTGGACCGTTTCACCGGGGAGAGCCGCGTGAGGCGGATGCTCGCTGTCTGCGCGGCCGGCCGTATCCTCAATCCGAAATCTGCGCGTAGTCAGGTGATCGGTGCCATGACGATGGGCGTTGGCGCGGCGTTGACCGAGGAGCTGGCCGTCGATACCCGACGCGGATTTTTCGTCAATCACGACCTTGCCGGCTATGAGGTTCCTGTCCATGCGGACATCCCGCATCAGGACGTGATCTTCCTAGACGAAACCGATCCCATCTCCTCGCCGATGAAGGCTAAGGGCGTTGGCGAACTCGGCATCTGCGGCGTGGGCGCGGCGCTGGCCAACGCAATCTACAACGCAACCGGCGTCCGTGTGAGGGACTATCCGATCACGTTGGACAAGCTGCTCGAGCACATGCCGGCGGCCTGAGGCTTGGCGACGCGCAGCAAATGGGCTTCCATGTCAAGATGAGCCCAGTCCGTTCCAGTTGGTAGAAACATGGGAGCGATACGCGGAGGTGTTAAGGGGCTTGCCGGAAGACGCTTTGGAGCGTTCGACATTCTCGTGTGACGCGCGAGCATGGACCGAGCATAAATGAACGGATCCACCACTGGCTTGCTTGAACGCGCGGGTAGAGCAGTCAGGTGTTGGACAACAAGCAGGTGACCCGCGTTGATCAAGGTTACGGTCGCGATCGCCGATTCAATCCATAGACGTGTGGTGGCTGATGCTGCGAGAATCGAAAGCAGGCGGTAAAGTGCGTCCGTGCTACAAAGGCGTTACAAAACGTGTTACATGAAACTTTGAAATTCAAAATAGTCCAGCGATTTCAACTGTGTACGGCGAGCTGCCAATCCTTTCGAGCGCACCAGTTCCTCGTTCTTCGGAAACGCTAGGTTATTGAAAAGGCTCCGGAATTGTCCGGGGCCTTTTTCATTTCCGTTGTGGCCGCCTCGACGACGTGGAGCGGCTGAAGGTCAATGTGATTGATGCGGTTTGACTACCTGCCGAGGTCGTTCTCAAGTCTACTGCTGCTGCCACAATACCCGAGCTCTTCAGGGCAAGTTATTCGATGACCACCAAACTTCGCGTCCCTCCTTTCCTCAACTATGACGCCACGATCGGGCAACTGGACTGGCAGGGGGCGGTAGAGGCGTTGCGGAAAGGCCATGGCTTGCCCGCAGCTCAGATCAAGGACGTCTTTCTCGGCCCTCCCACGGGCACGATGATGAGCCGCTCGGCCTATATCGAAGGCCTGGGATACGGTGCCAAGACCTTCACGGTCCTGGACGCGAACGCGGCACGGGGCCTGCCCACCGTGCAGGGCGCCATGCTGGTCTTCGATAAGGATGACGGCAGCCTTCAAGCCGTGGTCGATAGCGCCCTGGTCACGGAATTGAAGACCGCCGCGGATTCCGTGCTCGGTGCCAGCCTTCTCGCGCGTCCCGACAGCAAGCACCTGCTGGTCGTTGGCGCGGGAACGGTCGCGACCAGCCTCGTGAAAGCCTATGCGTCGGCGCTACCCGGACTCGAGCGCATCTCGGTTTGGTCGCGCAGGCCGGAACAGGCACAGAAACTCGTTGCCGGGCTCGGCGACCGCGGCGTCAGGATCGCAGCAGTCCCCGATCTGCAGGGCGCGGTCGAGTCCGCCGATATCGTCAGCTCCGCCACGATGGCGCGACAGCCACTGATCCTGGGCGATTGGGTTCGGCCCGGCACCCATGTCGATCTGATTGGCGCTTTCAAAGCCGACATGCGTGAGGCCGATGACGCGCTGATGGCCAAGGCGGCCGTGTTCGTGGACAGCCGGCAGACCACGCTCGGCCATATTGGAGAGTTGATCGAGCCGATCGCCTCGGGCGCGATCACCGCCGATAGCGTATTGGGCGACTTGTACGATCTTGTGCAACCTGAAGCGCGCAGGCGTCAGTCGAATGATGAAGTCACGCTTTTCAAGAACGGTGGCGGCGCGCATCTTGATCTGATGATCGCGTCCTGGATCGCGCAGGTCACGCTGGTCTAACCGAGGCATTCCGCCACCGGAAATTCGCCATGTCGCGCGAGCGAACCCTTATGCTCACAACGCAGTGCATTTGAGGGGATTTTCCTGTAAGCGCTCGCTTCACATGTTCGTCGCAGTGAACGTGACGAAACAACATAGCAGGAGGAATGCATGCCGGCTCTGCCGCTCTCGGGCATCAAGGTTATCGACATGACGCGGGTGCTCGCCGGCCCGATCGCCGGTCAGATGCTGGGTGATCTCGGCGCTGAGGTCATCAAGATTGAACGCCCTGGAACCGGCGACGATTCCCGCGCATTCGGCCCTCCTTATCTGAACGATCCGGAAGGGAGCAGGCGTGAAAACGGATTCTATCTCTGCGCCAACCGCAACAAGAAGTCGGTCACGGTCAATGTGGCCAAGCCCGAAGGCCAGGCGATCATTCGCGAACTCGCCAAGACGGCCGACGTGTTGCTTGAGAACTACAAGGTGGGCGACCTCAAGCGCTATGGTCTCGACTATGAGGCGATCAAGGCCGTCAACCCGCGCATCGTCTATGGTTCGGTGACAGGCTTCGGACAAACAGGTCCCTATGCCACGCGTGCCGGCTATGATGCCATCCTGCAGGCGATGGGTGGTCTCATGAGCGTCACCGGCCATCTCGATGGTGAGCCGGGTGAGGGGCCGATGAAAGTCGGTCCGTCCATCGTGGACTACATGACCGGCCTAAATACGACCATCGGCGTCATCTCGGCGCTTTATCATCGCGACGCCCGCGGTGGCGAGGGGCAGCAGATCGATGCCTGTCTCTTCGACACGGTGATCGCCTCGCTGTCGCATTGGCTCCAGCCCTATCTCATCCACGGCAAGGTCCCGCCACGCCGCGGCACCTGGGGGAATGGTGGCATGCCCGCCGGTGTCTTCCGCTGCACCGACGGCGAAGTGATGATCGTGTGCGGCAATGACGGCCAGTTCCAGCGGACCTGCGAAGTGCTCGGCGAGCCGGACCTCGCCAAGGATCCGCGTTTCCTGAAGAACAATGATCGCGTCGCGCATGGGAAGGAGATCATGGCCATCTTCGCCGGTCTTTTCCTCAAGCAGCCCGTGGCCCATTGGCTGGAGCGCCTGGAGGCCGTCGGCGTCCCGTCCGGCCCGATCAACGATTTCGATCAGGTTTTTTCGGATCCTCATGTTCAGGCCCGCGGCATGCGCGTGCGTACAGAGCACCCGTTCGAGCCGTCGCTTTCGCTCGTTCGAAATCCGCTCACTTTCTCGGGCACGCCGGTCACCGAATATCGCGCGCCGCCGCTTCTCGGCTCCAATACGGATGAGATCCTGTCCAGCATCGGCTATGATGCCGAACGGATCAACGCGCTGAGACAGACGGGTATTGTCTAGACCGGGCAAAAGGGCGATCGGTCACTTTCGCTCTCGTTGATACCAATCCTTTCGAACGCACCAATTCGAAGAACCCCGCAAGCTTGATGGCTTGCGGGTTTTTTCGTTGTCGAGTCTATCCACGCGTCGCCAGCACCAGCGCGCCAAGGGCTGCCACAGTGCCGATCAGGAACGCCGATCCATAGCCGAATAGTCCGGCCGCGTAGCCGACTGCCGGCGCGGTGACACCGATGGCGAGGTCGAAGAATGCGATGAAATTCGCCACCGCGCGGCCGCGTTGCTCGACCGGGACGCGGCGGGTGGCCTCGACGCCCATGGCGGGGAAGATCAGCGAGAAGCCAATGCCGGTGACCAGTGCGCCAGCCAGCGCCATCCAGGGATCCGTTCCGAGCCAGATCATCATCTGGCCGATCGCTTCGATCACCAGCGAGATCACCGCGACGCGGGTGCCGCCGAACCGGTCCGGCCAGTGGCTGCCGATCAGGCGCACGGCGATGTAGCCGATCGAGAACACCGCCAGCGCGATACCCGCGCCCGACCAGCCGCGCGCGGCATAAGTGAGAGCGAGGAAACTGGTGATGCCTGCAAATGGAATGGTGGAGAGAAACAACACGGTGCCGGGACGCCAGATCAGGCCGATGACCTTGTAGAACGGCACACGCTCGACACTGCCGCTGGTGGGCATGTCAGGCAGCGTGGCCGTGATGGCGAGCGCGATCAGCGGCGACAGGGCGGCCGTGATGGCGACGCCGGCAAAACCGGCGGCGCTGTAGATGGCGAGACCGAGCGGGGCACCGAGGCCGAACGCGGAATACATCGCGATGCCCTGCCATGACATCACGAGGCCGGTGCGCTGGGCGCCGAGGCGCGAGATGCTCCAGTTCATGGCGCCGGTGATGAACAGGCTCTCGCCGAAACCAAGCGCGACGCGGCCGATCAGCAGCAGCGCGAGTTTGGCAGTCGCCGGCACCGGCAGCAGTGCGGCGGTGAGATAGAACAGGCCTGCGATGACCGCGAGCGGGAGGCCGAAGCGGATCACCGAGCGCGCGCCGCGATGGTCGCACAGCGTGCCCGCGCGATGCCGCGTCAGCACGGTGACGACGGATTGCAGGCCGATGGCGAAGCCGATGACGAGAGTGCCGAAACCGAGCTGGTCATGCAGATAGAGCGAGATCGGCGACAACGGCAGGCCGACCGACAGGAAGCCAAAAAACACGATGGCAATATGTCTGATCAGGCTGTTGCGATCGGCGCGGGGCAGCGGGGCAGGCTTGGTGCGGAGCGGGGCGTTCTGATTCATAGCGACGTGCTTCTTGGCAGCGGTCGCGCCACGCGAACCGCAGTTGAGCACGTTGATTGACGTTAACGCTTACGACGGGGAAATCCCTGTGGGACGGCTGGTACTTTGGCGCCCGGCTGTGAGTCAAGTGCGCGCCACACGTGCATTGCACGGAGCGAAATGCTGCGCTGCATTTACCGCTGGCACGACCCGACATCTGCGGCGTTTCTGCCCAGCAGATGAGGGAACTGAGCGCCCATGGAATTGATCGACACATTCGAGCGCATGATCGGCTGGGTTCCCGCATGGTTGGCGGGACTGGCGCTGATCGTGCTGGCGGTCGTCGTCGCGCTGGCCGTGCATAAGACAGTAATGCTGCTGGCGCGGCGGGCCGTGGGACAACGTTCCTTCGGTGTGACGTTTCTCAATCGCACCACCGGGCCGTCGCGATTGGCGCTCTGCCTCCTGGCGGTGGCATTGGTTCTGCCAGTTGCCCCTTTTGACGAGGGGGCACGACAGCGGCTCGCGCAATTCTTCGTGGTTGCCACGATTGCCCTGGTCGGCTGGCTGTCGATGCGCGCCGTGGATCTTGCTGCCACGCGATACCTTGAACGCCATGAACTCGACATCGACGAGAATTACCGCGCGCGCAAGCATGTGACGCAGGTCCGTGTGTTCAAGCGCGTGCTGGACATTCTCATCACCATCATCGCCGTCTCGACGGCGCTGATGACATTCGAGTCCGTCCGGCAATACGGCGTCAGCCTGTTCGCTTCGGCCGGCGCCGCCGGTCTCATCCTCGGTCTCGCGGCGCGCCCGCTGCTCAGCAATCTGATCGCCGGCCTGCAGATCGCCATCACCCAGCCGATCCGTATCGAGGATGCGGTCATCATCGAAAACGAGTGGGGATGGATCGAGGACATCGCCTCCACCTATGTCGTCGTGCGTCTCTGGGACTGGCGGCGTCTGGTGGTGCCGCTGTCCTATTTCATCGAAAAGCCATTCCAGAACTGGACCCGTGATGCTGCCTCGCTGATCGGTGCGATCAGGCTGCATGTGGATTACGGGGCCGACATTCCCCGCATCCGCAAACATCTCGAGCAAGCCGTCAAGGAGACCGAGTTGTGGGATGGCGCCGTCGTCAATCTGCAAGTGGTCGAGAGCCATCCGCAGACCGTGGAGCTCCGGGCGCTGGTGAGTGCCCGGAATGCTCCGCAGTCCTGGGATCTTCGCTGCGAAATCCGTGAGAAGCTGCTCGCCTTCCTGCAGGAGCAGATGCCCGAGGCATTGCCGCATCAACGGGCTTATCTCGAAGTGAATCCGGAGGATGCGGTCACCCTCGTGCCGGCGCAGACCGGCAGGCGGGCGGAGGGCGCGAGCCGGTCGTCATTCGGCAGGCCGGCCGTGCCGCGCTGATCAACCGGATATCGCCTGTGAAATACGCATCGAATCCTTGAACGAAATCGGCGATCCGTTGCAAGTTGTCATTCCGGTTTAGTGCTCCCGTAACGATCTACCGATAGCAGTGCCGCCGCGACCTTTGGCCAGCGATGATCGCGGGGCGCCACAGTCGACCGGAGTTTCCATGAAGTATCTGAGCTACATCTACCGCGCTGCGGCCAATTTTGCGTTCCTGGCGCTGGTCTATTTCAGCCTGAACTTCATCGGCACCTATCAGCAGCGGGCGATCATTGCCGCCCTGGTCCTAGCCTATGCAGGCATGCGGGCGCTGTCCGCACTGCGCAGCTTCTACTTCTTCAAGGCGATCCAGAAACTGGAATTGGAAACGCGCCGCCTCGGCGGGCTCGCCGGGGAAGGGCCGTCCGCAGTTGCGAGCCGCAAGGCGCTGGTGAGCGACGTGGTCGAGCAGCGGCAGGCCGGCGAGATGAAGTCCTATATGGACCTGTTCTTTCTCGCCATCATTGGCGTGCTGTGCATCGCCAAGATCGTTACGGACTGAACGCGAAGCCGCTCTAGCGCGGTGCTGCCGCTGCCGTCGGGGACAATCCCGGCGGGATCGCGCCGGGGATCGTCCGGCGTTCACTGTTCGCATCGCGCGAGATCAGCCGCGCGATGCCGTCATTTTCGGCGTGATGCGGCAGCCGCACCAGCGCCTTGATCGGCTTTTGGTGGCGCTCGGCGATATCGAACAATGACTGCGCGGGCACGGGCAGCGCATCGATCGCCGGCATCGCCGGAATGCGTGCGACACGCGGCCAGGGCGCCTGTTCAGGCCGTGGCGTCGTACCGCGTGGCCGGCGGAGGTGATCGAATGTCTCCGTCAGCGACAGCACTTGATCGGACGGCGTGATCTCCGGCACCGGCAGCATGTCGATGCGGGCAAAGGCGAAACGCGGCACCTTGTGCCAATGGGTGATGGCCACTGTCTCCGAAACCGGGTGCAGATCCCAATCCTGCGGCGCTGTCGGCGTCTTCGGTTTGTTTGCGGTTGCCGCTTCCACGTGCACGATGCGATAGCCGCCGGCCTTGAGGTCGCGCAGAATGCCGGGCAGGGCAGCAACCGTGCGCGGCTGGATGTCGTGCAGCAACAGGATGCCCTTACCCTTGGCCTTCAGACGCGACAGCGCGAGATCGTGCACGGTCTGCGGCGAGACATGGCGCCAGTCGTCGGCGGGGAAATCGGCGCTCCAGGTCTGGATGCCGCGTGACGCGAGATAATCCTCCATGGCGCCGGCGCGCCGCAGCCCGGGGACGCGGAAGAATGGCGACAGCAATGCGGGGTCGCCAAGCGCAGCCTCGGTATGGGCGATGCCGTCGTCGATTTCCTTCTGCGCCTGTTCGATGGGCATCCGGTTCATGCCGAGCGGATGGTTCTCGCTATGGGTGCCCACGGTGTGGCCGAGCCTGACCAGCTTGCGCACGCCTTCGGGGAATTCCTTGGCCATGCGGCCGACCACGAAGAAGGTCGCCTTCACGCATTCGGCAGCGAGGATGTCGAGAATCTGGTTCGAATATTTCGGGATCGGGCCGTCGTCGAAGGTCAGCACGACCTCCTTGTCGCGCAGCGGCAGCGTCTTCGCATATTGCATCGTGCCGATGCGCGGATAGTCGCGCGGATCGACCACGATGGTACGCGAGGTGCCGAGCGCGTCGGGATTGCTACAGGTTTCGGCGAATGCAGGGGCTGCGGAGAGCAGTGCCAGACCTGTGAGCAAGCCGATCTGCTGCACCCGTCGTGCCTGCCTGCCAGTGGTCATGACTTCCATTACGTATTCCGTCTTCCGGTCTGCTTCGTCCGGAAAACTACCGGCGCGGCCGTAAAGGCATTGTTAACCAAATCCAGCCGCCTGCCGGATCACATGATCGGCGTCTATTGGGAGACGGGGCGGGGGCTCGCGGTCGGCGGCACGATATGCACGACCTTGTAATTATTGTCCCTGAGATAGCGCAGGAAATCGGGCAGCATCGCGGCGGTCTGGCCTTTGGTATCATGAAACAGGATGATGCCCCGGCCCGCGGCCTTGACCCGGCTGGTGATCAGCTCGAGCTGCTGTTGCGGCGTCATCGGGTTCCAGTCGCTGGCCCAGAAATCGGCGCCGAAGACCGCGATCCGACGCGATTGCAGCAGGTCGAGCAGGGCCGGCGTCGACGAGAAATAGGGGAAACGGAAAAACGGCGTCGTCGGCACGGTGGTCGCCCGGCCATTGAGCGCCTGCTCATCGGCGGAAATGCCGCGGTCGATCTGCTCGACGGCCTTGTCATGGCTGACTTTCTGCAGATCGGCATGCGCAAAGGTGTGGTGCGCGATCGTATGCCCTTCGGCGGCCATCCGCTTTACCAGCTGCGGATGCGCCGTTGCGCTCTGGCCGATCATGAAAAAGGTGGCGCGGACGCATTCCTTGGCGAGGGCGGCGAGGATTTTTGATGTGGTCGGCGGATTGGGGCCGTCGTCGAAGGTCAGCACGACTTCGCGATCCGCAAGCGGCAGTGTTTCGGGAAAGCTCTGGGTACCGACACGTGGATATGTCTTGGGATCGACTGTCAGCACACGCGCGGTGCCAAGTGCATCGGGGCGGGGGCAGCTATCGGCACGGGCCACCAGGGTCGAGGCGATCAGCGCAGCGAGGGCAAGCTTCAACACGATCAATTCACTTTCCTGCCAGCGATCTCGCGGGCCCGATATTTCCGATTGCATCCGGTCGCCGGCACTGGCACTTGCCAGATAAGGGTACATGCTTTCGGTTGGAATAGCGCATTTCCGCCGAAACTGCGTCATCCGCATTCCACATGGGTCAGGCGAGGTCCGACATGACTGACGACGTCGAGCTCGCCGTGACATCTGCTCCTGAAAATGCCTCGATCCTCGACCGCATGCCGATGCGTGACGCCGAGGGGAACGTCCGTCCCGATTTCGTCGAGGCGATCGCCAGGGCCATTCATGCGGCTGATGCGCCGTTCCTGTGCGAGATCGTGGGCGAATTGCACGAGGCCGATCTCGGCGATCTCGTCGAGGCGCTGCAGCCCGATGAACGCGTCCGGCTGATTGAGCTGACCAAGGCGGATTTCGACTTCTCCGCGCTGAACGAAGTCGATGACGCCGTTCGCGAGGAGTTGCTCGAGGAACTGGAGCCGGCGACCGTCGCCGAGGGCGTCCGCGAGCTTGATTCCGACGATGCCGTGGAGTTGCTCGAGGGCGTCGACGAAGACGTCCAGGACGAGATCCTTGAAAAGCTGCCGCTGTCCGAGCGCGTCGCCATCGAGCGCAGCCTGACCTATCCGGAAGACACCGCCGGCCGGCGGATGCAGACGGAATTCATCGCCGTCCCGCCGGACTGGAATGTCGGCCAGGCCATCGACTATATGCGCGAGACGCCAGACCTGCCGGACCGCTTCTACGAAATCTATTCGGTGGACAGCGACCAGCGCTGGCAGGGCGCTGTGTCGCTCGACACGCTGCTGCGTGCACGTCGTCCGGTGCCGCTCGCCGACCTGATCGACGAGGACCGTCGCCGCGTCTCGGTGCTCGACGACCAGAGCGATGTCGCCCGCATGTTCGGCAAATATAATCTCGTCTCGGCACCGGTGGTCGATCCGGAGAACCGCCTTGTCGGCGTCATCACCATCGACGACGTCGTCGACGTCATCGAGGAAGAGGCCGACGAGGAGGTCAAGGCGCTCGGCGGCGTCACGTCTGACGAAGAGCTATCAGACAACTTCCTCACCATCGCCCGCGGCCGCTTCATGTGGCTGCTGATCAATCTCGCCACCGCGTTCCTGGCCTCGTCGGTGCTCGGCCTGTTCGAGGGACAGCTCGAACAGATGGTGGCGCTCGCGGTGCTGGCGCCGATCGTGGCCAGCCAGGGCGGCAATGCCGCGACCCAGACCATGACGGTGGCCGTGCGCGCGCTGGCGACACGTCAGCTCAATCCCAACAATGCGCTCCGCATCATCATCCGCGAGGCCATGGTCGGCCTGATGAACGGCGTCGCCTTCGCGCTGATTACCGGCATTGCCGCCTATCTGTGGTTCAAGACGCCCGGCCTTGGCATCGTCATTGCGCTCGCGATGATCACCAATCTCGTCGCCGGCGCCCTGGGCGGCATCCTGATCCCGATGGCGCTGGACCGCGTAAAGGCCGATCCCGCGGTGGCGTCGGGCACCTTCGTGACCACGGTCACCGACGTCGTCGGCTTCTTCGCCTTCCTCGGCATCGCGACGCTGTGGTTCGGGCTGAAGTAGATCGCTCTTCATCGCTCCTTAACGGTATTGCCCGACCATCGCACTGGCGAAGAGGTCGAACATGCGCTTGCGATTGAAGGCTGACGGACGGATCGTGGAATTGCGCGACGGGGATGAAGTGCCCCTGGCGCCGGCAATGCCTGTCGCTCCCGATCATGTCGAACCCCGTGCCAGCGAGCCGGAAGTGCGCGACCTGCGCCGTCGCGCCCGGCTGACCCAGATCGAATTTGCCGCGCGCCTGGGCGTGCCCGTCGAGACCATCCGCAACTGGGAGCAGGGCAAGCGCTCGCCGCGCGGTCCGGCGCGCGCGCTGCTGGCCGTGATCGCTCACGCGCCCGAGACGGTGTTCGCCGCATTGGCGCCCGTGGAAGCCTGAACAAAGACATTTGCGGGCACTGGCTTGAACAGCGCCGGACAAGCCCGCGGCGCATAGTTTGTCTCCTTCGAGAGGAAGGCAGCATGCAGTTCGTGGAAGCAAATGGCGCCCGCATTCCGGCGATCGGGCTCGGCACATGGGAGTTACGCGGCCGCACCTGCGCGCGGGTGATCGAGCAGGCGATCAAGCTCGGCTATCGCCATATCGACACCGCACAGGTCTACGAAAACGAGCGTGACGTCGGCGAGGGGGTACGCGCATCCCATGTCCCTCGCGGCGAGATTTTTGTCACCACGAAGATCTGGACCACGCATTTTGCACCCAACACCCTCGAACGCTCTGTGAAGGAAAGCCTGACGCGGCTGCGCATGACCGAAGTGGATCTGCTGCTGTTGCATTGGCCAAGTTCGCATGTGCCTCTGGATGAAACGCTCGGCGCACTTGCCCATGCCAAGCGCATGGGCCTGACGCGGCATATCGGCGTGTCGAATTTCACCGTGGCGCTGATCGGGCAGGCGGTCGCGGCATGTCCGGAACCGCTGGTCTGTGATCAGGTCGAGTATCATCCCTATCTCGATCAATCGAAAGTGCGCGGCGCCTGCGCCGATAATGGTCTCGCACTGGTTGCCTATAGTCCGATCGCCAAAGGCCGTGTGCGGGGCGATGAGGTGCTGGCCGCCATTGGCCGCGCGCATGGCAAGAGCGCGGCGCAGGTCTGCTTGCGCTGGCTGGTGCAGCAGGGCGCGGTCGCGATCCCCCGGACCTCCAAGGTCGAGCGCCTGTCGGAAAATATCGAGGTGTTCGACTTCGAGCTGACGGAAAACGAAATGGCGGCCGTCGCCGCGCTCAGCCGTTCCGACGGGCGTCTGACGGACTACGGCTTTGCGCCCAAATGGGACTGACATCGGCGGCGAACGCGCATTTGCCTCATTGATCCCGCAGACGCGATCGGCCATTCCAAGACCTTGCGCCCGCCAATGGATCAATCATGTTCTTCTATGCCTCGAAGATTCTCGGCTTCTTCACCCAGCCGTCCAACTTCATTGCTGCGATCTGCGTGATCGGTCTCGCACTGGTGTTGTTCAACCGGCACCGGATCGGCACATGGCTGGTCAGTTTCGGCATCCTGTTGCTGCTGGTGCTCGGCTATTCGCCACTGAGCAATGTGCTGCTGCTGTCGCTTACCGAACGCTTTCCGCAATGGCAGGATGGCGGTCGTGCGCCGGATGGGATCGTCGTGCTCGGCGGCGCCATCGATTCAGATTCCACCGCGGCGCGCAATTCGCTGGAGGTCAATGCGGCGGCTGAACGCGTCACGGCGATGCTCGAACTGGCGCGTCGCTATCCGGAGGCGAAGATCGTCTTCACCGGCGGCGCAGCCAGCCTGATCGAAGCGACATTGTCCGAAGCGCCCGCGGCTGGCGATGTATTGCGGCGGTTCGGTGTGGCGCCCGAGCGCATCGTGCTGGAGAACGATAGCCGTACCACCGAGGAGAATGCCAGCCTCACCATGCGCCTCGTGGCGCCGAAGCCCGGCGAACGCTGGCTCCTTGTGACCTCCGCCTGGCACATGCCACGCTCGATCGGCGTCTTCCGCAAGGCGGGCTTCGATGTCGAAGCCTATCCGGTGGACTGGCGCACCCGCGGCTGGATCGATGCCAGCGAGACCTTCGACACGGTCAGCGCCGGTCTCGCCCGCGCCGATATCGCGATGCATGAATGGGTCGGACTGGTCAGCTACCGGCTCGCCGGCCGCACCAGCGAATTGCTGCCGGGGCCGAAGAAGCCGTAACGCCCTATTCAGCGTCGTCCTTCGGCAGTCCCAGCCGATACACGCCGCGAAAATCTTCGGGATCTTCCACCGGCTTGCCCTTGCGATAGATCACCAGCCGGCCGTCCAGCATAAGCTTCACCGCGGCGCGACGGATCGGTGTCAGTTGCGCGTGCCAGTCGCCTTCGGGCTCGATCAGATGGGCGATCTCGGGCGCGCTCAGGCTCTTGGTCGGATCGCGGCCGAGAATGGCCAGGATGCGCTCATCGAGAGGCTGTGGCTTTGGCTTCGCTGCCTTGGGGGGCGCGGCGGGTGATTTCTTCGGGGCTTTGGATTCGGATTTGGCCATGCCTTGCCATGACCGATCGAACAACCGGACGCAAGCTGTGACATGGCAGACATGGCGCCGGCCGTACGGCGGCGCTAATATCGCGCCACTTGCGTACAGACCCGTCCTCAATGTCCATGGAACCTCGGCACCTCATTCGCGCTGCGATCGCCGCCTCGGTGCTCGGCCATCTGGCCCTGGCCGCGGGCGTCTATTTTGCCAATGCCAAGCCGATGCCGCCGCACGAGGACAATGTCAGCGTCGATCTGGTCACGCCTCAGGAACTCGCCGAGGCTGAAAAGAAAGCCGAGGAGACCAAGCCCGAGCCCGAGCCGGAGAAGAAGCCGGAACCGGAAAAGCCGGACTTTCGTCTGCCCGACCTGACCACACGGCCGACGCTGGACGAGCAGCAGACATCCGCTGCCGCAGCGACCAAGCCGCAATCCTCGCCGCAGAAATCCGAGCCTGAAAAGGCTGCGCAGCCGCAGAAGACCGCTGCGGAACAGCAGCAACAACCGCCCGCGCAGGCGCCTCAGTCGCCGCCGCAACAGCAGGTCCAGCCACCGTCCTCTGCTGCACCACCGCCGGCGGCGCAGCAGCAGGCGGCCTTGCAACCGGCTCCGGCTCCGCAATCACCGCCGCCCGCCGCAGAGCAGGTGCCGCCACAGCCCGATCCGGACATCACGGTGAAATACGGGGTCATGCTCGGGCTTCCCGGCTTCGGCGGCGCTCCCGCCAGCGAGGAGGCCAATGTCAGCAAAACGGACATTGCGGCGTTTCACCGCCACCTCAAGACCTGCCTGAAACTGCCGGCCGAGGTGGCGCGCAACGACGACGCTATGGTGAAGCTGCGTGCGCAGCTGTCGCCGGATGGTCGTCTTGTCACCGAACCGACCGTGATCGAGGTGCGCCGGCCCGCCAAGGCCGCCTTGCTGCTACAGGCCGCCAAACATGCGCTGGAGGCCTGCCAGCCCTATTCGATGCTGCCGGCGGACAAATACAACGAGTGGAAAGTGCTCGACCTGCCGTTCACGCCGAAGGATTTCGGAAGTTAGCCCGTTCTTCCGCCAGCGTCCTCTTCACGGTCTCGATGTCCTCACCCATGGCACGCCAGGCGTTCGATGCGAATTGCCGCCGCCAGGTCACGATCACCACGGCTGCGGTGGAGACGATGAACACCCAGGGGCTCACGAACCAGCCGAGATAGCCGAGCGCGAAGAAGAAGGCGCGCTGGCCACGATTGAAGTGGCGCGCGGCGGCGCCGAACATCTGCGTGGTGCGCACCACATGCGCTTCTGCTTCCGGCGTGTGGCGGTCCGCGGCGAAGGGCATCGCTCCGAACAGGATCGCGACATAGTTGAACAGCCGATAGGCCCAGGCGAATTTGAAAAAGGCATAGACGAAGATCAGGATCAGGCCGAAGCACTTGATCTCCCACAGCCCCGCCGATGAGTTGAAGCCGATCGGCAGATTGGCCATGATCGGCATCACTTCATTGGTGGCACGCAGCAGCGCCAGTGCGCCGCCGATGGCGATTAGCGTGGTGGAGGCAAACCAGGCGGTGCCGTTCTGCAGCGAGGTCAGGATGTGCGTGTCGACGATCCGCGCCTCGCGCGCCAGCATCCGGCGCATCCACACCTCGCGATAGGCATGCATGCGGGCCGACAGGCTGTTGCGGCCATATTTGCTGTGCTCGAGCGTGATCGCATAGGCGGCCCATTCGAGAATGAAGAAGCCCAGCGCAAAAGCGTCGATCCAGGTATAGTTCGGCATGCAGCACCCATTGTCTCAGGCTGCGGTTCTGCCACTTCGCCACACGGGCGGCAACGGTCGGTCTTGCCCAACTTGATTGCAGCGCTGCCCCTTGCATGGCATTTTGCACGCCTTGCAAGGAGCGGGTGATGGCTTTGAAACTGGTGATCGGTAACAAGAACTATTCGTCGTGGTCGATGCGCCCGTGGGTTGCCCTGAAAGGCGCCGGCATCCCGTTCGAGGAAGTCGTGATCCCGCTCTATACCGGACCGGCCGACAAGCAGCGCATCCTCGATGTCACGCCGTCCGGCAAGGTGCCGGCACTGGTGGATGGCGATGTCACCGTGTGGGATTCCCTCGCCATCATCGAATATGCCGCCGAGCGTTTTCCGGAAGCGAAATTGTGGCCGCAGGACGTGGCGCAACGCGCCCATGCGCGCTCGGTTTCAGCCGAAATGCATTCCGGCTTCATGCCGCTGCGCAACGAATGTGGCATGAACCTGCATCGTCCGGTGAAGGCGAAGGTGTTGTCCGACGACGCAAGGGCCAATGTCGCGCGTATCGACGAGATCTGGTCAGACTGCCGCAAGCGCTACGGCGCGACAGGCCCGTATCTGTTCGGCGCCTTCAGCGGAGCCGATGCGATGTATGCGCCGGTGGTGCACCGCTTCCGCAGCTACGCCATCGAGGTTTCGCCCGCAGCGCGCGCTTACATGGACACCATGCAGGCCGATCCGGCGTTCCGGCAGTGGACCGAGGAGGGGCTCGCCGAAACCCTCCTGATCCCGCGCTTCGAGGAAGAGTGATCGCCACTCTGCGATCCGCTCTTGCCCTCGTGGATTTCGTCGCCATAACAACAGCATATTGCGGGTGCATGGCACCTGCATCTGCTTGAATATGCCGATGCCTGAATCTTTGGGGACTTTCTGAATGAACGCGGCCTGGGCGAACTCGCTCGATCATCTCTGGCGCTCGGCTACATGGCCCATGTGGCTCGCTTTCGCCGCGGCGGTGGTCGTCGCGCTGATCGTGCTGGTGACGCTGCTGCGCGCCGAGAAGTCGGTGGCGAATGGTGCGCTCGCGGTCATCACGCTGCTCGCCATCGGCGTTGCCGCGGCTGCGACGGTGCGCCCGCCGGAAACGGCGGAGAAGGTGGTGTCGCCAGCAGCCACGAATCCACAACTGGCGAGTGGTTTGCCCGCGCTGTCCTGCCTCGATGAACTCGCCGGCGACATGGTGCTCGCAGCCTGCGAGAAGTCGCTTTTCGCTACGCCGGAATCCGTTGCTGCGGCCGTGTCGAACTCCGCTGCACTGCTGGATCGCCTGCGTGCCCTTGGCGATGTGGCAACTGCAGACAAGGCGATGACCCCGGAACTGGCATTGCTGCGCCGCGCGGTGGAGCGCGATCGTTACGGCCTGTTCGCCTATGTGCTGCAGGTGCGCGACCGCTGCATGCCGGATAGTTGCGCGGCCTATGCGTCCGTCACCGATCACAAGCAGATCGCATCCAACATGGGCGAGCGCTTCTATGAAGGCCTGCTGACCCGCTACGCGCCGGCATGGAACGCGCCGCCGGCCCTGGCTGCACCGTCGGCGGTTCCGGGCGTCGCATCGCTTTCGGGCCTGCCGCCGTCGCTTCCAACCGGCAAGCCGACCAATGCGGAATTCCCGTCGTCGTCCTCGATCCCGCCGATCTCGATCATGACCGATACGCCGGTAAGGGCTCCTGCTGCGGATGCCAAGGCTGCGCCGCGCCCGGCACCGAAGAAGCAGGCGGCGCCGAAAGAGGCGGCCCGGGAAGCGCCCCGTCCACAGGCGACTGCTCCGGCAGCGCCTGTCCAGCTTGCACCGGCGGCGGGGCGGGCGGATAACTGAGCGGTGGATAAATCCTTGTAACGCCGCCTGTCGGTACCGATCTCACGCGTATGCCCCTGCACCTCGTCAAACTCGCCGTCGGCTGTGAATCCATCGCCGATTTCAAAAGCTATCTGAGCGAGCGCATGCGCGCCGCCAAGGCGCGCGGCGAGAAGCAGCAGCACATCCATGTCACCCGCATGGTGCCGAAGCGTGACGCCGAACTGCTCGACGGCGGTTCGCTCTACTGGGTGATCCGTGGCGAGATCGCGCTGCGCGAGCGAATTCTGGCCATCGAGCCATTCCGTGACGGCGAGGGGATCAATCGGTGCCGCCTGATCATGGAGCCGAAGCCGGTCACGGTTGCGCCGCGACCGCTGCGCCCGTTCCAGGGCTGGCGCTATCTCACCGACAAGGATGCGCCGCCCGATCTCGGCAAGGCCGCCGCCAGCATCGAGGCGATGCCCGAGCCGATGCGCCGCGAGCTGCGCGAATTGGGGCTGCTATAAGCTGCCGCCGTAGGGCGGATGAGGCGCAGCCGTAATCCGCCGCGGAGCTTCAGCAGTGAAATCGGCTGGCGGATGACGCGGAGTTTATCATCGGGCGCGCTTCGCGCGACCCATTGGCTGATCCGCCCTACGGCCGTGCATGGCCGCCAATACCTCGCCATGTCTGCGCCGTGTTGCTAGAACAAGCATCTCGACACCCGCTTGCGAAAGCCCACCATGCCGTCCTCGTCTCTCCGCCTTGGCGTCAATATCGATCACGTCGCAACCCTGCGTAATGCGCGCGGTGGCAAGCACCCGGATCCCGTGCGCGCGGCACTCGAAGCCATCGCCGCTGGCGCCGACGGCATCACCGCGCATCTGCGCGAGGATCGTCGCCATATCCGCGATGCCGACATGGAGCGGCTGAAAGCCGAAATTTCAAAACCGCTGAATTTCGAGATGGCGGCGACCCCGGACATGGTGCGGATCGCGCTTGGCGTGCAGCCGCATGCGGTGTGCCTCGTGCCCGAACGGCGCGAAGAACTCACCACGGAAGGCGGCCTCGATGTGGTCGGCCAGCGCGAGTCGCTGGAGCCGACCATCGCGCGCTTCAACGATGCCGGCGTCCGCGTGTCGCTGTTCATCGCGGCGGACCCGAAGCAGATCGAAATGGCCGCCAAACTGAAAGCGCCGGTGATCGAGATCCACACCGGCGCCTGGTGCGAGGCCATCACCGATGGCGAACTGATCAAAGCCGAAAGCGAGTGGCAGCGCATCGCTGCCGGCGTCAAGCTCGCCAAGTCCGCCGGTCTCGAAGTCCATGCCGGCCACGGCCTCGATTACGCCACCGCCGAGACCATCGCGGCGCTTCCCGACATCATGGAACTGAACATCGGCTACTACATGATAGGCGAGTCCCTGTTCGTCGGCCTCGCAGAGACCGTGAAACGGATGCGCGCGGCCATGGACAAGGGCGTCGCCAAGCGGGGCAGCGCATGATCATCGGCATCGGTTCCGATCTCATCGACATCACTCGTGTCGCCAAGGTGATCCAGCGGCATGGCGACCGGTTCCTGGAGCGCGTCTTCACGGACGCCGAGCGCGCCCGCGCCCAGCGTCGCGCCAAGAGCGAGAAGATGGTGGTCGCCACCTATGCCAAGCGCTTCGCCGCCAAGGAGGCGATGTCCAAGGCGCTGGGCACCGGCATCCGCCAGGGTGTCTGGTGGCGGGACATGGGCGTGATCAACCTGCCGGGCGGCAAGCCGTCGATGAAGCTCACCGGCGGCGCTCTGGCGCGGCTGGAGAAGCTGATCCCGCCGGGGCACGAGGCCCAGATCGACCTGTCCATCACCGATGATTGGCCGCTGGCGCAGGCGTTCGTCATCATCTCGGCGGTGGCCAGGTCCTAGCGGGTGGTATTTACGTCTGCAGCCTGGGCGTGCAATCATGGCTCCCGGGGATCGGGGCGATGATGGAAACCAAAGCAGTCGCAAATGAGCGGATCAAACTGCTGGCCAATTTGACCAATACGGCAGCTGCTGCGTTTCTATCCGCGGGTGTTATCGGCCCGGGCCTGGCCTTCTTCTATGGGGTCATGCCGGCCGGCACCCACCTGGTCGCGATCTTAGCCGGCGGGATCGTTTGCATCTCATTCAGCGCAGGCATACATCTGGTTGGCAGGGCAGTCCTCGGAAGGATCCAGGAATGACCAGTGTTCAGATACTCGGCTTGCTGTGGCCGTTCATTTGTTTCGGGCTGTTTTACCTGTTCGCGCGCGTCCTGATGGATCGCGATACCGCCGCTCTCGACCGGATCCGTAAGGCCGCCCAGCAGGTCCAGGCGAAGCAGGCCGCGGAATAGATCACCTTACCGTCTCGCCGCAGGGCAATTCATTGCACCTCTACCGACAACCGTTTAAACCTGCGGGCGGATCGATCCGCCGCAAATTCTTGCTCTCGCCTTCAAAAAGCCTTGGCAGGACTTTGTTGTAACCAATTGAAATTGATGCATTTTGCCTGCCGGGCCAAAGCCCTGGCGCGTCATGCAGAGGCCATCTGCGCCCCATGGCGCGGGAATCGGGAAAGCGATGAGCGTGACTTCGGGGACCAAGACTGAAAGCGGCTTCGGTGAGACCGTCCGCGTCGTCATCAATGCGCTGCTCATCGCGCTGGTGATCCGGACCTTCCTGTTCCAGCCCTTCAACATCCCGTCGGGTTCGATGAAAGCCACGCTGCTGGTCGGCGACTACCTGTTCGTGTCCAAATATTCCTATGGCTATAGCCATTATTCGATCCCGTTGTCGCCCAACATCTTCTCCGGCCGCATCTTCGGCTCCGATCCAGCCCGCGGCGACGTGGTCGTGTTCCGCCTGCCCAAGGACGACACCACCGACTACATCAAGCGCGTGATCGGCATGCCGGGTGACACCGTGCAGATGAAGGAGGGGCTCCTCTATATCAACGGCAAGCCGGTGCAGCGCGAGCGCCTGAGCGATTTTGTCGGCGAGGATCCATGCGGCTCCGATGCGACGGCGCGGGTAAAGCGCTGGAAGGAAACGCTGCCGGACGGCGTGAGCTACGAGACGCTGGATTGCGTCGATAACGGCTTCTACGACAACACCATCGAATACAAGGTGCCTGCCGGCCACTTCTTCATGATGGGCGACAACCGCGACAATTCCACCGACAGCCGCGTGCAGTCGGCGGTGGGCTACGTGCCGTCCGAAAACCTGATCGGCCGCGCCCAGATGATCTTCTTCTCAATCGCCGAAGGCGAGCAAGCCTGGCAGATCTGGCGCTGGCCGACGGCCGTGCGCTGGAGCCGTATTTTCTCTATCGTGCGATGACGGACGATCACACCAAAACCATCGAGACTGCGGCAGCGCCGAATTCCGACGATCACAGCCCGGTGCCTGAGGCGCCGAAGGAGACCGCGGCCCAGCGCAAGAAGCGCGCGCGCGCCGAGGCCAAGGCTGCCGCCGCCGAAATCGAGACACGGATCGGTCATGCGTTCAAGGATCCGCAGCTCCTTGAGACGGCGTTCACGCATGTCTCGGCGCTGAAGTCGCAGCGCAGCCGCACCGAGAGCTATCAGCGACTCGAATTTCTCGGCGACCACGTGCTCGGCCTCGTGATCTCCGACATGCTGTATCGCGCCTTCCCGAATGGCGACGAAGGCGAGTTGTCGAAGCGGCTGGCCGATCTCGTGCGCAAGGAAGCCTGCGCCGATGTCGCGCGGGTGCTCGGTTTCCAGGACGGTATCAAGCTCGGTTCGGTCGGTGCCGGCGTCGGCCAGCGTTTGCGCAAGTCGGTGCTCGGGGACATCTGTGAAGCCGTGATCGGCGCCATCTTCCTTGATGGCGGCTATCCCGCCGCGGAAGCCTTTGTCCAGCGCAACTGGACGGAGCGCATGCGCAAGCCGGTGCGGCCGTTGCGCGATCCGAAGACCGTGTTGCAGGAATGGGCGCAGGGCAGGGGCCTGCCGACGCCGGCCTATCGCGAGGTCAGCCGTTCCGGTCCGCATCACGATCCGCATTTCAAAATCGCGGTGGATGTGATTGGGCTTGCATCTGCTGAAGGCGAGGGCGGCAGCAAGCGCGCCGCCGAGAAAGCCGCAGCGACAGCCATGCTAGCGCGCGAAGGCGTGAAATCTTGAAGGATGATGACTTGAACGACGACGTTGACCACAAGACCGAAGGCGCCCCGCAGGAGACACGCTGCGGCTTCGTTGCGCTGATCGGTGCGCCCAATGTCGGCAAGTCCACGCTGGTCAATTCGCTGGTCGGCTCCAAGGTCACGATCGTCTCGCGCAAGGTGCAGACCACGCGCGCGCTGATCCGCGGCATCGTCATCGAGGATCATGCGCAGATCATCCTGGTCGATACCCCCGGCATCTTCGCGCCGAAGCGTCGGCTCGACCGCGCGATGGTGAAGACGGCCTGGAGTGGCGCCCATGATGCGGATCTCGTCTGCGTGCTGCTCGACGCCAAGGCCGGCATCAACGAAGAAGCCGAGGCGATCTTCGACCAACTCTCCAAGGTCAATCACCCGAAGATACTCGTCATCAACAAGGTCGATATCGTCGCCAAGGAACGGCTGCTGAAACTGGCGACCGACGCCAATGCGCGCCTGAAATTCGACGAGACCTTCATGATCTCGGCGATGACCGGCGACGGTGTCGATGACCTGCGCCGCCGGCTTGCCGCCGATGTGCCGGAAGGTCCGTATCACTATCCCGAAGACCAGATGTCGGACGCGCCGCTGCGGCATCTGGCGGCGGAGATCACCCGCGAAAAGATCTTCCGCCAGCTGCATCAGGAGCTGCCCTATCAGTCGACGGTGGAGACCGACAGCTGGCAGGAGCGCAAGGACAATTCCGTGCGCATCGAGCAGACGATCTTTGTCGAGCGCGAGAGCCAGCGCAAGATCGTGCTCGGCAAGGGCGGAGCCACCATCAAGTCCATCGGCGCCGATGCACGCCGCGAGATCACCGAAATCGTCGGCGTGCCCGTGCATCTGTTCCTGTTCGTGAAGGTGCGCGAGAACTGGGGTGAAGATCCCAATCGCTACCGCGAAATGGGCCTCGAATTCCCGCAGGAATGAACGTGTGAGTGCAGCCGTGACCGTTCCTGCCGATCTTCCCAAGAACGTCTTCTATTTCGAGATCCTGCTCTACGCGTCGCTGATCCTCGACTGCATCTCGATCGCGTTCCAGGATCGCACGCCGGATCTGCGGTTGTCCGAAAGCACGATTGCGGCCGCGACCTTCGTCGCCGCCTGCATGCTGCTGTTGTTCGTCTACCTGGTCTGGCTTGCCGTCTATCGCCGCAAGAGCTGGCCGCGCTGGGTGCTGGTGATGTCGCTGAGCCTGTCGGTGCTGTCGCTGGTCCAGGTGCTCGGCGTCTATGGATTGCAGTTCGACAATGCGATCGAGATCGTGTCGTGCGTCTTGACGGCGCTGGGCCTGTATTACGCCTTCACCGGCGATGCGCGGGAATGGTTTAACGCCTAGGCCGTAGGATGGGTAGAGCGGAGGCGCGAAGCGCCGGAGCGAAACCCATCGGCGGAGCTTGCGGCACCGACAGGATGATGGGTTTCGCTTCGCTCTACCCATCCTACGACCTATACTCTCCCCATGGAATGGACCGACGAAGGCATCATCCTTGGCGTGCGGCGACATGGCGAATCCGGCGCCATCGTCGAGCTGATGACGCGCAGCCACGGTCGCCATCTCGGTCTCGTGCGCGGCGGGGCGGGGTCGCGGATGCGACCGGTCCTGCAGCCCGGCAACAGCGTGCAGGCAATCTGGCGCGCGCGTCTCGACGAGCAGCTCGGCTATTACCTGATCGATGGCACCAAGCTCCGCGCGGCGACACTGCTCGGCGCATCCCATGCCGCCTATGGCGTGACCCATCTGGCCTCGATCGCGCGGCTGCTGCCGGAGCGTGATCCGCATGACGACATCTTTGCCATGCTCGAAGCCATTCTTGACGACTTCGATCATCCGGCCGTCGCTGCGATCCATACGATCAGGTTCGAACTCGCCATGCTCGCCGAACTCGGCGTCGGCCTGGACCTGGAGAATTGCGCCGCGACGGGCGCAACGACCGACCTGATCTATGTCTCGCCGAAATCCGGCAACGCCGTCTCGCGCATTGCGGGCGAGCCGTGGCGCGACAAGCTGATGCCGCTGCCGCCCTTCATGCGCGAGACCTATGTCGCGGATCATGGCCTGTCCGATCGCGACCTGCAGGACGGTTTCGACATCACCGGCCGGTTCCTGCTCCGCAACGTGCTGGAGCCGCGCGGGCAGAGGCATTCTGATGCCCGGGCTGGTTTTATCGGGGCGGTGGTGCGCCAAATGGCACGCATGGACCAGCTCGGGGACAGTTCCGACGCTGGCTCTTGATTCATTTCTTGCCCGATTCGCCGCGGCGCGCTAACTCCCCGCCATGGGAAAAAGACTGATTCCGCCGGAGCCGGCTGAAATTCACGAGGTGCAGCTTCGCGAGGCGCTCGAAGAGCGCTATCTCGCTTATGCGCTCTCCACGATCATGCATCGCGCACTGCCCGATGCGCGGGACGGCCTGAAGCCGGTTCACCGCCGCATCCTCTATGGCATGCGCCTGCTCAGGCTCGATCCGGGCACGCCGTTCAAGAAGTCGGCCAAGATCGTCGGCGACGTGATGGGCTCGTTCCATCCGCATGGCGACCAGGCGATCTATGACGCCATGGTGCGCCTCGCGCAGGATTTCTCCTCGCGCTATCCGCTGGTCGACGGCCAGGGCAACTTTGGCAATATCGACGGCGATAGTGCTGCGGCCTATCGTTACACCGAAGCGCGCATGACTGATGTCGCGCGGCTGCTGATCGAAGGCATCGACGAAGACGCCGTCGAGCTGAAGCCGAACTATGACGGCCAGTCGAAAGAGCCGGCGGTCATGCCGGGCGGCTTCCCGAACCTGCTCGCCAATGGCGCCCAAGGCATCGCCGTCGGCATGGCGACCTCGATCCCGCCGCATAACGCTGCAGAGCTCTGCGACGCCGCGCTGCATCTGATCGAGAAGCCCGATGCCAAGTCGAAGGCGCTGCTGCGCTTCGTCAAGGGTCCGGATTTCCCGACCGGTGGCATCATCATCGACAGCAAGGAATCGATTGCCGAGGCCTATACGACCGGCCGTGGTTCGTTCCGCACCCGTGCCAAGTGGCATGTGGAGGAGGGCAATCGCGGCGCCTGGACCATCGTTGTCACGGAAATCCCGTGGCTGGTGCAGAAGTCGCGCCTGATCGAGAAGATCGCCGAACTGCTCAACGACAAGAAGCTGCCGCTGGTCGGCGATATCAGAGACGAATCCGCGGAAGACATCCGCGTCGTCATCGAGCCGAAGACGCGCAATGTCGATGCCGGCCTGGTGATGGAGTCGCTGTTCAAGCTCACCGAGCTGGAAAGCAAGATTCCGCTGAACCTCAACGTGCTGGTCAAGGGCCGCATTCCAAAGGTGCTCGGCCTCGCCGAATGCCTGCGCGAATGGCTCGACCATCTGCGCGAAGTGCTGTTGCGCCGATCGCAGCACCGCAAGGGCCAGATCGAGCACCGCCTCGAAGTGCTCGGCGGTTACCTGATAGCCTATCTCAACATCGACGAGGTCATTCGCATCATCCGCACCGAGGATGAGCCGAAGCCGGTATTGATGAAGGCCTTCAGCCTCACCGAGCTGCAGGCGGAGTCGATCCTGAATATGCGCCTGCGCTCTCTGCGCAAGCTCGAAGAGTTCGAGATCAAGAAGGAAGACAAGGCCCTGCGCGCGGAGCTGAAGGGGATCAACGAGATCCTCGGTTCGGAAGCCGTGCAGTGGTCGAAGGTCGGCGAACAGGTGCGCAAGGTGCGCGAGATGTTCGGCCCGAAGACGCCGCTCGGCAAGCGCCGCACGGTGTTCGCGGATGCGCCGGAACACGATCTCGCCGCTCTCGAGGAGTCGCTGGTCGAGCGTGAGCCCGTCACCGTCGTGATCTCCGACAAGGGCTGGGTGCGCACGCTGAAGGGCCAGGTCGCCGATCTCTCCAACCTGACCTTCAAGCAGGACGACAAGCTCGGCCAGGCCTTCTTCGCCGAGACCACGTCGAAGCTGATGCTGCTCGCCACCAATGGCCGTTTCTACACGCTCGACGTGGCGAAGCTCCCCGGTGGTCGCGGCCATGGCGAGCCGATCCGCCTGTTCATCGACATGGAGGGCGATGCCGCCATCGTCTCGGTGTTCGTGCACAAGGGCGGCCGCAAATTCCTCATCGCCAGCCATGACGGCCAGGGCTTTGTGGTCGGCGAGGACGATTGCGTCAGCGCGACCCGCAAGGGCAAGCAGATCATCAATGTCGAGATGCCCAACGAGGCGCGCGTCCTGACCGTGGTCGAGGAGGGCGCCGATCAGGTCGCCGTCATCGGCACCAACCACAAGATGGTGATCTTCCCGCTCGCCGACGTGCCTGAGATGGCACGCGGCCGCGGTGTGCGTCTGCAGAAGTACACGAGTGCGGGTCTGTCCGACGTGGCGGTGTTCAACGCCAAGGCGGGTCTCACCTGGCGCGACTCTGCGGACCGCGAGCGCTCGATGACCTGGAAGGAACTGGCGGAGTGGCGTGGCAACCGCGCCGATGCCGGCCGCCAGGCCACCGGCCTGCCGACATCGAACAAGTTCAACAAGCCGATCGAGTAGTGATCGGCTTGTCCTTGTAGGATGGGTTGAGCGCGGGCGCCGTAGCGCCGAAGCGATACCCATCACCACATGCTCTGGGTTTGTTATGATGGGTATCGCTTCGCTCAACCCATCCTACGCGCCGGAAGCTAGCCCGTCTCTTCCTCCACCATCCGCGTCGCCAGCACCTTGTCGAGGCGGCGGCCGTCGAGATCCACCACCTCGAATGTCCAGCCATGCGAGATGATGGTGTCGCCCACATCCGGGATGCGACCGAACTCATAGAGCAGGAAGCCGGCAGCGGTCTGATACGGCCGCGAGCCCTGCGGTGGTTCGATTGATAGCAGCGACATGAATTCCAGCGCCGGCATCCAGCCCGAAATAAGGTAGGAGCCGTCCTCGCGCTTGTGGAAGGCGAGTTCGGCCGGGCCTTCCTCGGTATGGAAGGCGCCGACAATGGCTTCGAGAATATCCGCCGACGTGACGACGCCCTGGAAGGTGCCGTATTCGTCATGGACCAGGCCCATATGCACCGCGGACTCGCGCAGGATCCGCACCACGTCGCGTGCATCCAGCGTGTCGGGGATCACAGGCGCTTCGCGCACCAGCGCACGGATATCCGGCGTGCCGCCGGCGAGAAACGCGCCGAGCAGGTCCTTTGCCTGCACGATGCCGATGGCGGAATCCATGTTGCCGTCGAACACCGCGAAGCGCGAATGCGACGAGCCGGTGATCTCTGCGTGGATGGTCTCGACGGGGTCGGCGAGATCGATCATCGCCACCTCATGGCGCGGCGTCATCACGGCGCCGACCGGCAGGTCGCCGAGCCGCATCACGCCGGCGATCATTTCCTTCTCGCCGGGCTCAAGCACGCCCGCGGTTTCGGCTTCCGTCACCAGCGTATGGATCTCGGCCTCGCTGACCTTGTCTTCCGAGGCGCCGCGCTGGCCGAGCAGGAACAGGATCGCCTTGCCGGAGCGATCGAGCAGCCACACCAGCGGCAGCGAGATCTTTGCGAGCAAAACCATCGCCGGCGCCACGCGCACGGCCACGGCCTCGGGATCGCGCAAGGCGATCTGCTTCGGCACGAGTTCGCCGATGATCAGCGATGCATAGGTGATGACCGAGACGACGATGCCGACGCCGAGTGTATCGGCGAGTCCCTTGGAGACGCCCAGGTCGAGCAATTCTGCGGTGAGGCGCTGGCCCAGTGTCGCGCCGGAAAACGCGCCCGATAGAACGCCGATCAGCGTGATGCCGATCTGCACGGTGGACAGGAACTTGCCGGGATCGGAGGCGAGCGCCAGAGCGCGGCGGGCACCCGTGACGCCTTTTTCGACGAGGCCGGCGAGCCGGGCAGGGCGGGAGGACACGATCGCCAGCTCGGACATTGCGAGCAGGCCATTGAGGACGATCAGGATCGCGACGATCCCGAGTTCGAGCGATAACACTATGGTTCCTTCTGGTGGTGGAGCAGACAATGTAGTCGATCCCGCACCATCTCGCCATGGGCAGCTACGAAACGCGACACAACAGCTCAGTCGCTTGAAAAGCCACGGACAAGCGTCGTGCACTACGACGCATTCCAGCTTGCTTGATGCCTCATCCACAGGTGGTAAGGTGGCATGGTGCCATCGTCGGCGCCGCGCCGTGTGAGGCGCATCATCGAGGTTCCCATGACGAAGACGTCAATGTCCGTTGTTCCACCTCGACGATTTGAACCCGGCTTGATGCGGTCGGCCCGCTGGCCGGTGGCCATTGCTCTTGCTGTCGCATTGCCGACAGTTGCCTTGTCGGCGGACAAGCCGCCGCTCGGCGCGGACCAATCCGCCCCTGTCGTCATCACATCAAAAATTTCCGCGATCGTTCAGTTCGGCATTCCCGCCATCAATAGTGCGCTGGCGCGTCGCGTGCCGAAAGTGCTGGCGTCGTTCGACGATCGCACCACGAGTTGCTGGCATCGCCAGATCATGGGCCGCATGGTGAATGTCGATTGTACTTATTCCGGCGAGATCGAGCGCACCGGTCCGGTTTCCCTCCGCGCGGAGAATGGACGCCTCGTGGCCTCGACACCGCTGTTCGGCAGTGTGGAAGCGCAGGGCACCAGGGGATTTGCGCGTCTGCTGAAAGGCGAGGCGGAAGGGGCGATGACGGTCTATGCGACGGCGCGTCCGCAGCTGCGGCCGGACTGGTCGGTGACGCTGGACATGAGCGAGGGCTTTCGCTGGCAGGAGCCACCGGAGCTGCAGATCCTCGGCTTCCGCATCAATATGTCGAAATATGTGGAGCCGAAGATCAAGGCGCAGCTGTCGCGGATCCAGAGCGATGTCACCGCGAATGTCCGCGCGCTGAACATCAAGGCGAAGGCGACGCTGGCCTGGCAGAAGGCCTTTGCCAATGTGCAGATCGTCGAGACGCCGGCGATCTGGGTGCAGACGACGCCGCAGGCCATCGCCTTTTCCGGCGTGCACGCCGAGGGCAATGTGCTCGAAGGCTCTGCCGAACTGACGACCACGGCGCAAACCTTCCTCGGCACACAGCCGCCGGTGTCTGTGCCGACGCCCTTGCCGGCACTCGGCACGGAAGTCAGCGAGCCTGGCCGCTTCGAAGTGCTGGTGCCGGTGAGCATCGCCTATGCCGCCATCAAGCAGCAGGTGCAGACGGCGCTCGCCGCGTCCGCAGCGCAGGGTGGTCCGAGCTTCGCCGATTTCGACATCTATCCATCCAATGGCAAGCTGGTGGTCGGCCTGCGATTGTCCTCCGCATGGGGGCCAGGCGCGTGGGTCTATCTCACCGCGACACCGCAGGCGGGTGACGATGGCTCCGTGCAGTTTCCTGACCTCGCTTTGCAGGCGGATGCGGCCACCATCGCCGCGTCCGATGTCGCCACGCTGCTCAGCAACAATGATTTCCTGCAACAGCTCAAGCAGAAGATGGCGCTCGACTACAAGGCGGAGCGTGATCGGTTGATGGCCTCGGCCAATGCAAAACTGAGCCGGCCGCTGAGCGACGGTTTTCGCAGCGACGTGCAGCTCGCATCGGTGGGCGTGTCGAAAATCGCGCTGACGACGGATGCCCTTCAGGTACAGTTTCGCGCCGCCGGGCGTCTGAAGCTGCTTTATGGGATGTGAACGATGACAGGCATGGCTTTGCTGCGAACCGTTGTGCTCGCACTGCTGATGATCGGAGCTGTGCCTGCGATGGCCCAGACGCCGTTTTACCAGGCCACGCCGCAGGAGATCGCCGGCCAGTCCGGCACGTTGATCCGCTCCGAGCCGATGCAGTTCGCGCCGGCCGGTGCGCAGGCCTGGCGCATTCTCTATCGCTCACGCGGCATGAACAACGAGCCGATCGCCGTGTCCGGCGTTGCCGTCATTCCGCCGGGGGCGCCTCCCGTCAATGGCCGGCCCATCGTCGCCTGGGCGCATCCGACCACCGGCGTGGTGCCGCATTGCGCGCCGTCGCTGGCGCTGTTCGTGTTTCAGCAGATGCAGGGGCTGCGTCCGCTGATCGAGCGTGGTGTCGTCGTAGTTGCCACCGACTATCCCGGGCTCGGCACGGCTGGCCCGCATCCCTATCTCGTCGGCGCCAGCGAGGCGCAGGCGGTCCTCGACTCCGTCCGCGTTGTGCGCGGTCTGCCCAATGCCGGCGCTGGCAACAGCTTTGCCGTCTGGGGCCACTCGCAGGGCGGCCATGCTGCGCTCTATACCGGGCTGCTTGCCAAAACCTATGCGCCCGAACTCAATCTCGTCGGTGTCGCCGCGGCGGCTCCGGCGACGGATCTGGTCACCCTGATGGCCGATGACTTCAAGACCTCCGGCGGCAAGAACCTCACCGCCATGACGCTGTGGTCATGGGCGCGCGTATTCAAGGCGCCGCTCGACAAGGTCGTGGTGCCTGCGGCGATGTCCACGGTCGATCAGCTCGCGAATGAATGCATCGAGAACATCTTCGACATCATCGAGCGGCAGAGCCAGGAGAAAGTGCTGGAGCAGACCTTCCTGTCCGTCCCGAGCATTGCGACCGTCGAGCCCTACAAGTCGCTGGCCGCCCGCAATTCACCGGGCGCTTTGCCCAAGGCGATCCCGCTTTTCCTCGCCCAGGGCACGACCGACAATCTCGTGCAGCCGGCCGTGACCCAGGCCTATTTCCAGCGCCAGTGCAGGGCGGGCAGCCGGGTCACCATGCATCTGATGCCGGGCGTCAATCACGGCTTTGCCGCGCGCGACGCTGCCAATGCCGCGGTGATCTGGATGGGTGAGCGTTTTGCAGGCAATCCCGCGCCCAGCGACTGCTGACCACTATACGTCGGTATAGTTGGCATCAAACTTTTGTGCAGCCAGGATGCCTTGCGCGATGGGGCGCTGCTGCACATTTGGTCACCCCAGGCGAAGTTGCGTGCGTCGGTTGTAAAAACTTCGACGCGTCGCAATTTTCATGTACGATTGATTTCGGTCAGTCGACTTGTTGGGGGCATTTGTCTTGAATTGCTTCAGATCGATCTTTCCTGCTGCGTCCGTCATACTTGCCGTGTTGCTTGCTGGCTGTGAGAAGAAGCCGGAGGCCTCAGCACCGCCAGCGCCGCCCGTGACGGTGGCCAATCCGCTCAAGAAGCAGACCACCGACTGGGATGAATTCACCGGCCGCTTCGATGCCGTCGATCAGGTGCAGATCCGCGCCCGCGTCACCGGCTTTGTCACCAAGGTGACATTCGTGGATGGCGCCGTGGTGAAAGCGGGCGACGTGCTCTACGAGATCGATCCGCGCCAGTATGAAGCCACGGCAGAGCAGGCGCAGGGCCAGCTCGACGATGCCAAGGCGAAGGTCGATCTCGCCCAGAAAGAACTCGAACGCGCCACCACGCTGATCAAGACGCAGGCGATCTCCGAAAACATCGTCGATCAGCGCAGCCAGGCGCTGGCGGCCGCGCAGGCCGCCGTGCTGGTGGCGGAAGGCGCATTGAAGCTCGCAAAGCTCAATCTCGAATATACGAAAGTCGTCGCGCCCATTGATGGCCGCGTCAGTCGGCATCTGATCAGCGTCGGCAATCTCGTCAATGGCAGCGACTCAGGCGCAACGCTGCTGACGTCCATCGTCTCGATGGCGCCGATCTATCTGTATTTCGACATGGACGAGTCCATCTATCAGCGCAACAGCCGGCTGTGGTTCGAGGGCAGGCGGCCGAGCTCGCGCGATACGCCCAATCCCGTGCAGATCACGTTGAATGGCGACAGCAGGCCGAGCAAGGAAGGCAAGATGGACTTCCTCGACAACCGGCTCGATATCGGCACCGGCACGCTGCGCGGCCGTGCCATCGTGGACAATCGCGATCTGTCAATCCTGCCGGGCCAGTTCGCGCGCCTGCGTGTCATTGCCAGCGGCGAATATGAGGCGCTGCTGATCCCTGATACTGCGGTCGCCACTGATCAATCCCGCAAGATCGTGATGGTCGTGAAGTCTGACGATACGGTGGAGGCACGGCCAGTCACGCTCGGCCCGCTCGACGATGGTCTGCGTGTCATCCGAGAGGGCCTCACCTCCGATGATCGCATCATCATCGACGGCCTGCAGCGCGCCCGTGTCGGGGCGAAGGTTGCGCCGAAAATGGGTGAGGTGAAGCCCGTCGCTCCTGCTGGTGGCGCCAAGCCATGAATCTGGGCAGCCTTTCCGTCAATCGTCCGATCCTGGCGATGGTGATGTCCATCGTGCTGATCATCGTCGGCGCGCTCGCTTATACGACGCTGCCGGTCTCCGAATATCCGGAAGTGGCGCCGCCCACGGTGGTGATCACCACGCAATATCCCGGCGCTTCCGCACAGACCGTGTCGGAGACGGTGGCGACGCCGATCGAGCAGGAGATCAACGGCGTCGAGGACATGCTGTATCTCTACAGCCAGGCGACCTCGAACGGCCAGCTCAACATCACCGTCACCTTCAAGCTCGGCACCGATCTCGACAAGGCGCAGGTGCTGGTGCAGAACCGCGTCGCCATCGCGCAGCCGCGGCTGCCCGAGGAAGTGCAGCGCAACGGCGTCGTCACCCGGAAGAACTCGCCCGACCTGATGATGGTCGTGTTCATGCTGTCGCCCGACGATACCTATGACCAGCTCTATATTTCCAACTATGCGCTGCGCAACGTGCGCGACCAGCTGCTACGTCTGGACGGCGTCGGCGACATCCAGATCTTTGGCGCCCGCGATTATTCGATGCGGCTGTGGCTCGATCCGGACAAGATCGCCAATCTCGGCATGACCGCAGGCGACGTGATCGCCGCCATCCGGGCGCAGAATATCCAGATCGCCGGTGGCCAGATCGCCGAGCCGCCGATCTCCGATCGCGCCTTCTCGCCGAACCTGACCTTCACGGGCCGTCTCAAGGACCAGTCGGAATTCGGCAATATCGTCATCAAGGCCGGCAGCGATGGCCGCACCGTGCGCCTGCGCGATGTGGCGCGGATCGAGCTTGGCGCGCTGGCGTATACGACCAACAGCTTCCTGCTGAAGAAGCCGGCGGTGGCGCTGGCCGTATCGCAACGTCCGGGATCGAACGCGCTGGCGACGGCGGATGCGATCGCCAAGACCATGGCGAAGCTGAAGACTGAATTCCCGAAAGGCCTCGAATACAATATCGGCTACAACCCGACCGAATTCATCGCGCAATCGGTCAATGAGCTGATCAAGACGATCTACGAAGCGATGGTGCTGGTCGTGATTGTGGTGCTCGTCTTCCTGCAGGGCTGGCGTCCGGCGATCATTCCGATCATCGCCATTCCGGTGTCGCTGGTCGGCACCTTTGCTGTCATGGCGGCGCTCGGATTCTCCATCAACAATCTGACGCTGTTCGGCCTCGTGCTCGCCGTCGGCATCGTGGTCGACGACGCCATCGTGGTGGTCGAGAATGTCGAGCGGCATCTGGCGGAAGGGAAGACACGGCGCGAGGCGGCGCTGCTCACCATGACCGAGGTCGGCGGCGCGCTGATCTCGATCGCGCTGGTGCTGTGTGCCGTGTTCGTGCCTACGGCCTTTATCGGCGGCATCTCCGGGCAGTTCTTCCAGCAATTCGCGGTCACCATTGCGGTGGCGACGGCGATCTCCTGCTTCTGTTCGCTGACCTTGTCGCCGGCGCTCGCCTCGATGATCCTCGAACAGCATCACGAGAAGAAGCCGCCGCCGAGCTGGAACGTGGTCGCGCGCGGCTGGAATGCGTTTACCGGCATGTTCAATCGCGGCTTCGACCGGCTGTCGCATGCCTATGGCACCGCCGCCGGCTTCGTCATTCATCATCTGGCGCTGATGCTCGTCGTCTATGCGGCCCTGATCGGCACGGCAGGTTGGCTAATCTATGCCACGCCGCAAGGCTTCATCCCGGCACAGGATCGCGGCTATGTCATCGTCGTCGTGCAATTGCCCGGCGCGGCATCGCTGACGCGTACGACCGAAGTCGTGCGCGAGATCGAGCGCATTGCGCTGGAAGTCCCCGGCGTCGTGCGCGTGCCGTCCTTTGCCGGCTTCAATGGCGCCACGCGCACGCAGGCATCCAATGCGGCGGCACTTTTCCCGGTCTTTGCCGATGCGGAGGAAAGGGCCAAGGATGGTCACACGGCGACGCAGATCACGGCCGAATTGCGCAAGCGGCTTGCCGCCATCGAAGGGGCGCTGGTGATCGTGGTGCCGCCGCCGGCGGTGTCCGGCATCGGCACCGGCGGCGGTTTCGCCATGCGCATTCTCGACAATCAGGGCAGGGGCCCCGATCTGCTCGAAAAGGCGACCGACGAACTCGTCAACGCCGCACGCCGCGCGCCCGGCCTGACATCGGTGTTTTCACCCTTCACGGCGAACACGCCACAGGTCTTCGTCGGTATCGATCGCCAGAAGGCGCAGATGCTCAACGTGCCGATCGCCAACGTCAATGATGCGATCCAGACCTATTTCGGATCGGCCTATGTCAACGACTTCAACATTCTCGGCCGCACCTATCACGTCACCGCGCAGGCGGACCTGCAATTCCGCAAGGAGCGCGCCGATCTGGCGCGCCTGCAGACCCGCAATACCGATGGCAATATGGTGCTGCTCGGCAGCGTCGTGACTTTCGATGACCGCGCCGGGCCGGATCGCGTGCCGCGCTACAACCTCTATCCGGCGGCCGAATTGCAGGGCGACACGCTGCCCGGTGTCAGCTCGACCACGGCGCTGAACACCATGAAGAAGCTCGCGGACGACACGCTGCCGAGCGGCTTCTCCTTCGAGTGGACGGACCTGTCCTATCAGCAGGTGACCGGCGGCAATGCCGGTCTCTATGTCTTCCCGATCTGCGTGCTGTTCGTCTATCTCGTGCTCGCCGCCCAATATGGCAGCTGGTCGCTGCCGTTTGCGGTGATCCTGATCGTGCCCATGTGTCTGTTCGCCGCCACCATCGGCGTCCGCATCATGGGGCAGGACATCAACATCCTCACCCAGATCGGCTTCGTGGTGCTGGTCGGCCTGGCGGCAAAAAACGCGATCCTGATCGTCGAATTCGCGCGCGACATCGAGCAGGAAGGGCGCGATCAGCTCGAAGCTGTCATCGAGGCGTGCCGGCTGCGTATCCGTCCGATCCTGATGACGTCCTTCGCCTTCATCCTCGGCGTGCTGCCGCTGGTGATTTCCTCGGGTTCAGGCTCGGAAATGCGTCAGGCGGTTGGCGTCGCGGTGTTTTTCGGCATGATCGGGGTCACGATCTTCGGCCTGATTTTCACGCCGATCTTCTACATCCTGATCCGGCGTCTGTTCCCGGGATCGGTGGTGGTCCCGCAAAAGGATCTGGGGGCGCATGCGTGATTGCCAGTAATACCAGGATATCCGGCCTTGTGCCGGGTGTCCCTGCCTTGGCAAACTGCCAGGCGTGACGTAGACGGCCGGACTTTGCCTCGAAGACGTTCCGGTCCCGCAGGCGGGTCCAGCCCGCCGTGACGGAAGAAAGTTGAGTGATGGACACCGCCCCCCGCATCGAACTGATGAACTGGCTTACCGGCCAGGGCCTCACCGGCTCGCCTGAAAGCGAGCTGATCCGCGGCTTTTGCGAGCGCTGTCTCGCCATGGGGATCGAGCTGTCGCGCGGGCAGGTGTTTCTCGACACGTTGCATCCGCTGTTCGAAGGGCGCGGCTTTCGCTGGAGTGACAGGCCGAGCAATGAAAGCGAGATGTTCGAATATGGCTCGACCGCGACCGGTGCGGCCGCCGAAAACTGGCGCCGTTCGGTGTTCTATCACATGCTTGAAGAGGGCCATGACGAGATGCGTCTCGACCTGTTCGATCCCGCGGTGAGCGAACGGTTCAACATGATTCAGAACCTGCGCGACAACGGGCATCGGCACGGCGCCGTTTTCGTCCACAGGTTCGGCGAGCAGGGCTCCATGGGCAATATGGACTGCGTCTATTCCCACTGGACGACCCGCCGCGAAGCCGGTTTCGGCGAAGATCAGATGGCGGCGCTGCGCGAGCTCGTCCCCTTGCTCGGCCTGGCGCTGAAAGCCGTGGCGCAGATGGAGATCGCCCGCACGCTTGGACGCGTTTATCTCGGGCGCGACGCGGCGGAGCAGGTGCTGCGTGGTCGGATCACGCGCGGTGTCACCGAACGCATCAAGGCGGTGCTGTGGTTCTCCGACTTGCGCAATTCAACGGGGATCGGCGAGGTGATCGGGCCCGATGAGATCATCCCGTTCCTCAACGACTATGCGGAAGCATCCATCGACGCAATCCACGAATCCGGCGGCGATGTGCTGAAGCTGATCGGCGACGGCATTCTCGCGATGTTCACCGCCGACGATATGCTGCAGGCCAAGCGCAATGCGCTGCGCGCCGAGCACCAGTTCCGCAAGAATATCGCGGCGCTGAACGACAAGCGTCAGGCTGCGGGGCGTCCGGTCACCACGGCCTATGTCGGTCTCCATGTCGGCGAGGTGTTCTACGGCAATATCGGTAGCGACGAGCGACTGGATTTCACCGTGGTTGGCCCATCGGTCAACGAGGTGAGCCGCATCGCGTCGATGTGCTCGTCAGTGGACCGTGCGCTGCTGACGTCCTCCGCCTTCCAGAACGGACTGGATGGCACCGGGCGCAAGTATCTGGTGTCTACCGGGCGCTACGCCCTGCGCGGCATCGGCCGCGCGCAGGATCTCTATACGCTCGATCCCGAGATCGACAGCGACGAGATCGTCCGCGGCGGCTATGAGCGCTATCTCGCGCGCTGAGGCGTTTGCAATGTGACGGTGCTGCAGGTCGTGTGTCGGGTTTCGTACGCACATCAAATCGCTTTGGAGATGTTCTAACCCGTGCGATGGCGACTGAGCCGCATTTCCCTTGCTGTGTGTCGGAGTATTTAGTTACCCGCTCGGCAGTACAGCACGGGGGATGCCGAACATGCATAGTGGCGCAGTCTGCAAGAATGACCGTTGGCTTCATGACGGATTTATACGGCCTGCGATCTGGCTGCTGACGACCGCGCTCGCAACGCCCGTCTTGTTCTCGATCCACTCTTCGGCATCTGCCCAACCGTCAGTTGCACCAACGGTGTTGCCTGCCGTCACCGTCGATCAGCCCGCTGCTGCACGGCGCGCGGTGCGCCCGCAGCGCAACGCCAGGCGATCTGCGTCCAGCCGTTCGCAAGCCCGGCCGCAAGCGGTGCAGGCGGCGCCGGCTCCGACAGCCGCTGCTGTCGTGCGCGGCACCGATCCGGTGCGTGGCTTCGTACCGACGATTAGCTCGGCCGGCACCAAGACCGATACGCCGCTGATCGAAACACCGCAGTCTATCTCGGTGATCGGCCGCGATAATCTTGACACCCGCGGCAGCGAAACGGTGGTTGAGGCGCTGCAATACACGGCGGGCGTCGCAACTCATTTCGGCGGCAAGGATCCGCGCTATGACAGCATCAAGATCCGCGGCTTCGAAACCTATGGCAATGGCCAGTTCCGCGATGGCTTGCGTGAAATGTCGAGCGGGACGTTCTCCGTTTTTCGCACGGAGCCCTACGGCGTCGAGCGCATCGATGTGGTCAAAGGTTCGAGTTCTTTGCTCTACGGCCAGAGCGGGCCGGGCGGGCTGGTCGATGTGATCAGCAAGCGTCCGCCAACCAAGGCGTTTGGCGAGGTGTCGGGGCTGGTCGGCAATTTCGATCGCTTCCAGGGCGCCTTCGATGTCGGCGGGCCCATCACCAAGGACTCCACGTTGCTCTATCGCCTGACTGGCGTGTTGCGCGATTCGGATGCCCAGATCGCGCATTTCTCCGACAAGGTGAAGGACGACCGTGCCTATATCGCGCCGGCCATCACCTGGCAGCCGACTGCGAATACCACGCTGACCATTCTGTCCGACTATCAGCGCGATCTCACCGGCAATGCGTTTCCGCTCTCGATCGCCACGCTTTCGGGGGGGCGGATCGCGAAAGTCTCGGTGCTGCCTTTCATGCTCGGCGATCCGTCGTTCAACAAGTTGGAGCAGGAGCAGTATCGCGTCGGATATCAGTTCGAGCATCGATTCAGCGACGACCTCATCGTGCGCTCTCGTGCGCGCTTCGGTCATATCGATATGGAATACAAATACCTGACCTTCGCGGGCAATCCATTGGCGCCAGCGACCAGTTTCCCGCGCGTGGCGCGGCAAGCGCTCGAGAAAGCCGACAGCTTCACCACCGACAACCATGTGATCGCTAAGGCATGGACTGGGCCGTTCCATCACACTGTATTGTTCGGCACCGACTATCAGATGCTCAATCTCGACAACCGGGTATTCACCGGAGCCGCACCTCCGATCAGCAGCATCAATCCCATCTATGGTCAGATGATTCCGAATCCGACCGGCAACTTCCAGAGCCAGACCCAGGACATCACGCAGGTCGGCGTCTATCTTCAGGACCAGATCAGGCTGCAGAACTGGATTCTCACGCTCGGAGGGCGTTTCGACTCTGTCGAACTCAATACGTTCAACCGCCTGACGTCGCGGCCGCAAGATACATCTGACGAGGCTGCCACCAAGCGTTTCGGCCTCACTTATGTCTTCGAGAATGGCATCGCGCCTTATGTGAGCTATTCCGAATCCTTCATGCCGACACCAGGCGTCGATTTCAATGCCAACCCGTTCCGGCCGACATCGTCCAAACAGTATGAAGGTGGCGTCAAGTTCCAGCCCAATAGCGACGTGCTGGTCACCGCGGCCTATTTCGATCTGACGCAGAAGAATGTTCTGGGCCCGGATCCGGTGCCCGGCCGGGTCGGTTTTAACGTTCAGACCGGCGAGATCAATTCGCAAGGTTTCGAATTCGAGGCCTTCGTGAAATTCCTGCCTGGCCTGAACGTGCTTGCCGCCTATACGGTGAACGACGTGGTGATCACGGCCAGCACCGCTGGCGACGTCGGCAAGGTGCCGTTGCTGACGCCGCGCACCATGGCCTCCGCTTATATCGACTACACATTCCAGAGCGGCGCGCTTGCCGGCTTTGGAATTGGCGGCGGCGTGCGCTACAACGGGCCGACATTCGGCGATGCGTTGAACACGATCGTCAATGCGGATTACGCGGTGTTCGACGCGGGTTTGCATTACCGTCAGGAGAAGGGCATGAACTATGCGCTCAATCTCAAGAACATTGGCAACAACGGTGCATATGCCTGCACCACGTCCGGCGGATGTCAGTATATCAGCCCGCGCATCGTGACGGCGACGGCAAGCTATCGTTGGTAGGCGAGGGATGGCGAGCGCGCGTTCACTCCGGATCTGGGCGTTCGTCCATACCTGGACCTCGATCATCAGCATGGTTTTCATGCTCATGCTCTGCGTCACGGGACTGCCGCTGATCTTCCATCACGAGATCGACGAGCTGTTCGAGGAGCATGTCGTCGCGCCGAAGCTGTCGGAAGACATCAAGCCGAAATCGACGGACGAGGTCATCGCGGCGGCCAGGCGGCTGCGACCGGCGGATCACGTGCTGCTGGTCAACTGGCGTGAGGACAGTCCGGCGGTCGTGGTCGTGGCGATGTCGGAGACGCCGATCCCGGTGCCTGGAATGCTCCACCGGATTCAGATCGATGCCCGCACCTTATCGGTGCTGGGTGAAGAACCCGCGCATTTTGGCGTGATGGATGTCATCCTGAAAATCCACAAGGACATGTATCTGGGACTGCCGGGCGAATTGTTTCTCGGCTTCATGGGCCTGCTGCTGGTGGCCGCGATCATATCCGGCATCGTGGTCTACGCGCCGTTCATGCGCCGACTCGATTTCGGCACCATCAGACGCCGGCAGTCACCGCGGGTGACGTGGCTGGATCTGCACAATCTGACCGGCGCCGCGACCATCGTCTGGCTGCTGGTGGTCGGTTTCACCGGCAGCATGAACACCCTGGCCATTCCCCTCTATGATCTCTGGCGCGGACAGCTCTTACCCGTCCTGCTCCAGCCCTATCGCGGCATGCCGGTGGCAACACCCTCGGCGATCGACGAAGCCATTGCACGGGTCCGCGGGAAACTGCCGGACACGACCGTCACATCCGTCACCTTGCCGACATCCGCGCGGTTTGGCAGCCCGCAGCATCTGGTGGTGTGGACGAAGGGCACCTCGCCGCTGACGGCGCGCCTTCTCACGCCTGTGCTTGTCGCCATGGATGGCAGTCTGAATGTCATAGTACCCGAGATGCCGTGGTACTTGCGCGCGTTGCAGACCTCGCGACCGCTGCATTTCGGCGACTATGGCGGACTGCCGCTCAAGATTCTGTGGGCGCTGCTCGACGTGATCGTGATCATCGTCCTGGTCAGCGGAATCTATCTCTGGTTCGCCAAACGAAAGTTCGGGGTCGGTCTGTCGCGTGAGGCCTCTCGACATCGCGATGAGAGCGCTGCGGAGGCCCGGGCGGGATGAAAGCGCATCCAAAACCGTTGAAGTCCACGCGCGAGATATTCCGGATGCCGCTTCTGATCGGAATCGTCAGCACGATCGGGCTTGTGTCGGCATTGCTCGGCGATGGCATCTGGGACGCACTTTCATGGGCAGCGCTCGGTTTTCCCGTCGCAGCGGCTTTATACTGTCCGACACGGCGCTCCTGAAACAACTGCCGTACAGGTGTAGCTCCTAAGCACTATCTCGCAGGTTCGCCTGCGGTGGCGCGTGCCGCATAGAGCACGATGGCCATGAGGCCGAAGACTGTCAGAACCAGGCCGAGCGCGTCCAGGGCGTCCGGGGTGATCGTGGCGGCGAGCGAGACCCCGATCGCAGCGCCGGTCATCTGCCAGAAGCCGAGCAACGCGGAAGCCGCGCCGGCATGGGTCCCGAACGGCGACAGTGCCTGCGCGGTGCCGAGCGGATTGACCACGCCCATGCCGAGCAGGAAGATGCATGTCGCTGTGATGAAGGTCACCACATTGGCGTGCAGATAGGCCGTCGCGAGAATGGCAGCGCCACCAATGAACGCGATCAGCAGTCCATACCGGATCGCACGCTCCAGCCCGAAGCGCGGCGCCAGACGCGCGGCCAGCATGCCCGAGCCGAACACCACCATGACCGTGCCGGCGAAGAACAGGCCGAGCGCGATCGGCGTGAAGCCATAACCCTCGATCAGGATCCGTGGTGCGGCGGCGAACATCGAGAACAGTCCGCCCATGATCAGGCTGACGGTCGCCGCCGGGATCAGGAAATGCCGGTTGGTCGAGAGCTTGCCATAGATGGTGCCGATGGCGATCGGGTTGAGTGGAATGCGTGTCGCATGGTGGGTCTCGCCGAGCACGACGGTGAAGGCGACAGCCGAGACCAGCGCGAAGGCACCGACAAAGACGAATTCCGAACGCCAGCCGAAGATATGATCCAGCGCACCGCCGAGCAGGGGCGAGAAGCCGGGTGCGGCTGCCTGGGCGATCATCACCATGGTCAGGACGCGGGCCAATGCTGCGCCGCTGAACAGGTCGCGCGCGATGGCGCGCGACAGCACCGAGGTGGAACATGCACCCGCGGCCTGAATGGCGCGGCCGACCAGCAGCGAGGGCAGGTCGGTCGCCAGCCCGCACCAGATGCTGCCGGCGATGAAGATCGCAAAGCCGGCCAGCACGGGCAGGCGACGGCCATAGCGATCCGAGATCGGCCCGACCAGCAGCTGCCCGACCGCGAAGACCATCAGGAAAATGGTGATCGAGGCGGTCACCGCCGGCGTCGTCACCTGCAGCGCTGTGGCCATCTGCGGCAGCGACGGCAACAGGATGTTCGTCGCCAGTGTGCCGACCGAGGCCAGCGCCGCCAGAACGGCGATCTGCCCGGCTGTGGAGGCGGTTTCCTGCGGCGGATTATTGGCCATGGCTTCAGCGGTGCGGTCAATCATATGATGAGTCTCATTCAAAGAATGATGTACATCATATAAAGCGGCCTGCAAAGAGCTGCGGTCGAAACGCGGTGTCGTAGGATGGGTTGAGCGCAGCGATACCCATCACCACCGGCGCCCGCCCGTGATGGGTATCGCTGCGCTCAACCCATCCTACGGGCTACAGCTTTTAGTTCCCGTAGAGGTAATTCGGCAGCCACAGTGTCAGGCCGGGCCAGATATACATCAGCACCATGCAGATGATGACGATGGCCATATAGGGCATCATGCCGGCGAAGATCTGGTTCAGCGTGACATGTTTCGGCGCCACGCCTTTCAGGTAGAAAGCGGACATCGCGACCGGAGGCGACAGGAACGCGGCCTGCAGGTTCACGAAAACCAGCACGCCCCACAGGATCGGATCAATCCCGAAATGCTTCAGCATCGGCAGGAAGATCGGCACGAAGATCACGATGATCTCGGTCCATTCCAGCGGCCAGCCGAGGATGAAGATGATCGCCTGCGACAGGATCATGAATTGCAGCGGCGTCAGGTTCAGCGACAGCACCCAGCTTTCCAGCAGCGCCTGGCCGCCGAGAATGGCGAACACCGCCGAGAACAATGCCGAGCCCACGAACAGCCAGCACACCATGGAGGTGGTCTTGGCCGTGAGGAACACTGCCTCCTTGGTGCGTTTCCAGTCCAGCGTGCGCGCCTGGAAAGCAAGAAGGAATGCGCCGGCCGCGCCGACGGCTGCGGATTCCGTTGCCGTGGTGATGCCGAGCAAGATGACGGCGAGAACCACGGCGGTGAGGATGCCGAGTGGCATCACCGAGGATGTCAGCAGCCGCAGCACCTCGAACTGCTCGGCGCCCATGGTCCAGTAGTAATAGAACAGCATCAGCGCGATGATCGCCGCCGTAAAGGCGAAATAGGTGTAGAACTCCGGCGACGGCCCCGTATAGGCGGGCGCGTTGCTGGTTTGCAACTCGGCACTGCCCATCTGCTGCAGCGTCTCGGGCTCGCTCTCCTGGGATGAACCGGACTGCGCGGCGCCAAGCTCTTCGAGTTTTTCCTCGGCCGGTTCGGCCTTGCCCGCGTCACCTGGCTGCACGCGCTCGGTGATGGCGGCAGGCGCGGGCGCATCCGGCTGCGGATGGATCACCACATACCACCACGCCGCCCACAGCGTGGATAGCGCGAGGATCAGCGGCACCAGCGCGAAGCCGAGATTCTTCAGGATCGTGCCATAGCTGATCCGGGCGCCGTCCATGGTCAGGGCCATGGCGCGCGAGGGGGCTATGGCTGCCGTCAACAAGGCCGGCAACATCTTGTGCGAATAGGCCTGCTGCAGTTCGGCCACCCATGGCCGCACAGGCACGCGCGTTTCGCTCTCGGGCAGCTTGGGTGCGATCCGCGGATTCAGCAGCGCCCAGCCGATGATGTAGACGAGATAGAGGAAGGCCAGGAAGAAGCCCGGAAACATCGCAGCCGCATAGAGCTTCACCACCGATTGCCCGGCCACCGCCGCATAGACGATGATCATCACCGAGGGCGGGATCAGGATGCCGAGCGTGCCGCCGGCTGTGATGACGCCCGAGGCGAGCTTGACGTCGTAACCGGCCTTCAGCATCGGGTTGAAGGCGATGACGCCCATCAGCACGACGACGGCGCCGACGAGGCCCGAGGCGATGCCCCAGAAGGTGCAGACGATCAGCGTCGCCACGGCGAGCGAGGCCGGCACGCGGCGGAAGGCGAGCTGGATCGAATAGAACATCTTGTCGACGAGCGCGCCGCGCTCCATCACATAGCCCATCAGCACGAAGAGCGGGATGGAGATCAGGACGTCATTGGTCATGGCGCCATAGGTGCGCTGGACCATCAGGTCGAAGATGTGGTTGTCAGCCCAGGATTCGCCTGAGCGATAATAGGCGAAGTAGCCGAAGAACATGCCGAGGCCCATCAGCGTGAACGCCGTGGGAAAGCCCAGCATGATCACGACGACGATGAGGCCGAGCATCAGGAGGCCGAGGGCGGGATCGCTCATTTTGGCGTCTCCGCGCCCATGCCGCGCTGTCGGGCGGCTTCCTCGATATCCTGCGCATGCGCGATCGCATTGCGGCGGGTTTCCTCATCGACATGTTCGGATAGCGCGAGCTGCTCCTCCACCACGTCGATCTCCGACACGTCCTTGAGCCGGCTCGGCCACACCCCGGTCTTGAGACAGATGGCGGCGCGCGCGATCTCTGCGATGCCCTGCAGCAGCAGCAGTGCGCCGGCCAGCGGAATCATCGCCTTGAAGTGATAGACCGGCGGGCCGTCCGCGGTGACATTGGAGTGCTCGCGGATGCGCCAACTGTCGCCGGCATAGTCCCAGCCGGCATAAACCAGCGCCGCGATGCCGGGCAGGAAGAACACGATATAGAGCACGAGATCGAGCGAGGCCTGCGTGCGCGGCTTCATCGACGAATACAGGAAGTCGCCGCGCACATGCCCGTTCTGCGCCAGCGTATAGGCGCCGCACAGCATGAACAGCGTGCCGTACAGCATGTTGGAGGCGTCGAAGATCCAGGCCGTCGGCATGTTCAGCATGTAGCGCTTGAACACTTCGGCGCAGACGAGGCCCATCAGTCCGAGGATGAGCCATGCCGCAGCCTTGCCGGCAAATGTGCTGATGCCATCGATGGAGTGCAGGAAACGCTCGGCAGTCATTGCATGGAAGCCAGTTCACGAGAATGCGGGCAGGCGAAATGCGTCAGGCAACAGCAAGGCATCATCCGGGAAATGGTCCCGGATGATGCGGGGCACGTGTGCCTGATCGCGTCAGGTCTTCTTCTTCGCGTTCGGACCGAAATAGTGGTTATAGGCCATGCGGCGATTGACCACCGTGTCCTGCTCCCACTGCGTGGCGCGTTTGGCAAAGGCCATCTGCGACTCGACGATCTCCTTGAACAACGGGTTCTCCGCCGACTTCTTGGCGACCACCTCGTCATAGGCCTCGAGCTGCTTCTGCAGGATCGAGTCCGGCGTCTTGTAGAACTTCACCTTGTCCTTGCCCTGCATATCCGCATAGTCCTGCGAATAGCGGTCGATGGCCTTCCACGACATCTCCTGGCCGGCCGCTTCCGCGGCACCGGCGATGATGGCGCGCAGCTTTTCGGGCAGGGCGTCGTATTTGGTCTTGTTGAACAGGATCTCGAACTGTTCGGCATTCTGGTGATAGCTCTGCAGCATGCAGACCTTGGAGACATCGGGGAAGCCGAGCACGCGGTCCGAAGATGCATTGTTGAATTCGGCGGCATCGAGCAGGCCGCGATCCATGGCGGAGACGATCTCACCGCCGGGCAGCGCATTCACCGCAGCGCCGAGGCCGGTGAACACGTCGATCGAAATGCCGACCGTCCTGAATTTCACACCCTTGAGGTCTTCGGCCTTCTGTACCGGCTTCTTGAACCAGCCGAGCGGCTGGGTCGGCATCGGGCCATAGGGTAGCGATACGACATTCGCGTTGATCGAGGCGTAGAGCTTGGCCAGCAGCTCCTTGCCGCCGCCGAATTTGTGCCAGGCCAGCAGCATATTGGCGTCCATGGCATAGGCCGGGCCCGAGCCCCACAGTGCCAGCGCGGTCTGCTTGCCATAGTGATAGACCATCACGCCATGGCCGCCATCCAGCGTGCCCTTGGAGACGGCGTCGAGCAGGCCGAAGGCCGGTACCACGGCACCCGCGGGCAGCACTTCGATCTTGAGGTCGCCGCCGGTCATGTCATTGACCTTCCTGGCGTAGTCCTGCGCGTATTCGTGAAAGATGTCTTTGGCCGGCCATGTGCTCTGCCAGCGCATATTGATCGGTCCCGTGCTCTGGGCGAGCGCCGGTGCCGCAACGGTTGCGGCTGCGCCAGCCGTTGCGACCTTCAGAAAGCGGCGGCGAGACGGAGTCCTGTCCTTGGATGAAGTCATCATGTCCTCCCCGAATGGTCGTCCTTTGCGGACTGACCTTGTTGATTGCGATCAAGACAAAGGCTTGCCCGCAACTTTGGCAAGGAACATCACTGCGCTGCGACGCTTGGACGCGGCGTTACTACACTAACAAAACGTGCTGCATTGCGGAGAGTGCATCAGCGAAGGCGAACTACAGTTCAACGCAACGCGGTGCCGCTAGACTTTGGTGGTCGCATAGTCGGCGACGTCACCGGTCATGTCCGGCTGTCGCGCCAGCGTGGCGGCGGGGGAGGTCAGGATGACCGAAGCCTGCCAGGCAAAGCCGGCGACGGCGAGATAGAGGCAGGCTTCGGCATTGACCAGCCCGCCGACCACGGCGGCGATCGCGGTGCCGACAGGACGGGCGCCGTAGCTCAGGATGTTGATCGCCGAGACGCGGCCGAGCAGGCGCAGCGGCGTCACCGATTGCCGCAAGGTCGCGGTCGAGATCACCCACAGGATCGGGCCGGCGCCGAGGAGGAAGAAGCTCAGCCCGGCGAGTGCGGGCGAGGGAAGCCAGGTGGTGAGCGCCATCATGAGCGAGGCGACGAAGCCGGTGATCGGGCCGAGCACGATCACGGTGCCGAACGGCAGACGCTTCATGACGCGCGTCGCTGCCAGCGCGCCGATCACCATGCCGACGCCGTACATGCCCAATGTCACGCCGATGCCGGTGGCGCTGAGACCGAGATGGCGCACGGCATAAGGCACGAACACGGCCAGCGTCATGAAAGCCGCCGCGCCGAAAATGAACTGGGTGATGAAGACCGGCCGCAGAAAAGGATGGCGCGCGACGAAGGACAGGCCCTCGGCGATGTCCTGCATCGGTCTGCGACGCTGGACCGGTGCGCGTGGCGGCTCGTGCAGGCCGGACAGCAGCATCACGGCCATCAGCGACAGCGCCGCAGCCGCGCCAAACGCCGGCGCCGCGCCGACAAAGCCCACCAGCGCGCCGCCGATCGCAGGGCCGCCCGCGAAGGCAACGGTACGCGCCAGTTCGATCCGCGCATTGGCGGCGCCGAGCAAGGGCGGCGCGACCAGCGACGGCACCAGCGCGGGCGCCGCGACGCTGTAGACGACGGTGCCGCAGACGGCGACGAAGCCGAGCAGGGCCAGCAGCGGAAGTGTCAGCCAGCCCCACCAGATCAGCACGAGCGTGAGGACCAGCGAGACCGCCCGCAGCGCCTCGGCGCCGGCCATCAAGGCCCGACGCGACATCCGGTCGGCCAGCAGGCCGGCAGGAATGGCGAACAGCACGAAGGGCAGGGTCAGCGCCGTCTGCAGCAGCCCGGTCTGGCCTTCGCCGACACCGAGCAGCAGCACGGCAACGATCGGCGCCGCCGCCAGCGCGATCTGCTCGGCGGATTGCGCAGCGAGATTGGACCAGGCGAGCCGGTTGAAGGTGGCGGGGAGGTGGTCGGCGGACGGAGTGGACATGGCGTTTCCCGAGATAAGGTACGACCATGCGAGCCGGGCGGCCTGCCAGCCACCCGATTACAGACAAGCCGAGCAGGAGGGGAATGGCTGGCAGCCTTGCGCGGCACTCGCAACGGCTGATGCCATGCGCTAGGTCTGCTCACGTTGTTGCCTGCAAGAACAAGCAAAAATCGAAGGTGGAAATGTCCGAAAAATTCAACAAGCTCTGTTCACGCCTGCGTTTGCCCGTGATGGTGGCGCCGATGCTCCGCATCTCTGTGCCGGCGCTGGTGGCGGCAAGTTGCAGCAGCGGCGTGATCGGGTCGTTCCCGACGGTGAATGCGCGTACATCCGATCAGCTCGATCGGTGGCTCAACGAGATCAAGGACGGCATCTCTGCGGCCGGCGCCTATGACGCGCCCTACTGCGCCAATATTCTCGCCCGCTCCGATCCCGAGAAGCTGCAGCAGGATTTGCAGATCCTGATCAGGCACAAGGTCGAGATCGTTCTCGTCAGCACCGGCGCTCCGGAAAAATACGTCCGGCCCCTGCAGGAGATCGGCTGCTTCGTGATCGCCGATGTCGCATCCATCCGTCATGCCGAGAAGGCCTTGCAGCAAGGCGTCGATGGTCTGGCGCTGCTGACGGCGGGCGCGGGAGGTCAAACCGGCTGGGCCAACGGGCTCGCCTTCGTTCGCGCCATTCGCGGCTTCTATGACGGCCCGCTTTTCCTGGCCGGTGGTGTCTCCGATGGTCATGCGCTCTGGTCCGCGCAGACACTGGGCTGCGAGCTCGGCCTGATGGGCACGCGCTTCATCGGCACCGAGGAGTGCGATGCATCCGACGGCTACAAGGCCATGCTGGTCGACAGCAGCATCGATGACGTGGCCCTGACACGCGGCATCAGCGGCATCGATGCCAACTTTCTGCGTCCGTCTATTATCGCCTGTGGCCTCGATCCGCAGGAACTGGCGGCGCCGGTGTCGCCGGAACGCGCACGCGAAATGTTCAGCAGCTATGCGGACGGCATGCGCGGCCCGAAACGCTGGGTCGACTTGTGGAGCGCCGGACATACGGTGTCCGGCGTCAGGGCGGTCCAGAGCGTCGCCGATGTCGTGGACCAGCTGGCGACGGAATATACCGAAGCCCAGCGGGCAACCAGGGCGCTGCTGGCGAATGCCGGCGCGGTGGCCTGAAACGGCCGTCGGTTGCGGCTCGCGACAGCGGCGGCGCGGTTGTGCTAAGGCATGCGCAGCGGCGTCCCTCAGGGGATGCCGGCCGCATTTCGACGGGCGAGACATGGATCGGAACGACAAACTCTACGGGCTATGGCGCGAGCAGGGCGGCGCCTGCTTCTATTGCGACGGCCCCACTTTCGTTCTCGATCGCGAGCCGAAGGATGCGGCGCGACGTCGCCTGCGCATCGAGGTCGGCGTTGCCGGCGCCGGCAAGCATCTCAACCAGCATGTCGCTACCATCGACAGCGCCGCCAAGGCGATGGCCTGCAAGTTCTGCAACTGCAGCCGCGAGGGCAAAAGCCCGGCCGCTCACCGCAACGCCATCCAGGCCATCGTTGCCACCGACCGGCATCCGGTGAACCGTCTGGTCGAGGCCTATGAAGACGGCCGGCTGGCCTGGGCGCCCATCGGCAGCAGATGATGGGACAAGCCCTGGAAAAGGGCGTCGTTTTGTTCTAATTATTTGATTTATCTCCGCAAAACGCCATTCGGCAAGACGCCCGAATGCGCTCCTTCAGATTGACATTTGACTGTAACACTCGCTGTCTATGGTGGCTCGTCGAGTTGTGACGGTCCCGTGAATGTGGAGTTGCGTGTTGACGGCGGTTGCGCTTGGCGCCACGCGGATGCGGCGGCGAGGTTGCTGCATACCATTGGTCGCTGCGAGTCTGACGTTCGTTTCCGTTAGCGGGCATGCCAACGATGAGGCCAAGAGCTTCGATATCCCGGCTCAGTCGCTGTCGATGGCTCTCGAAGCGTTCAGCACGGCGAGTGGTTATCAGCTCCTGGTCGCGGACCGGGTGCCCGCGACCGCTTTGTCCAGCCCTGTTCAAGGCGTCTTTGCCCCGCGCGATGCCTTGTCCCGATTGATCGCGGGAGCCGGATTTGAAGTGACATACACGTCGGCGCGCGCGGCCATTCTGGTGCGCGGAACGCGTGCGCTTCAAGAAGATGCGCAGCAGCGCGTGCGCTACGAGATCTCTTTGCAGGCCGACACCATCGATAGGCTGTGTCAGAGCGCCGTCACCCGGCCGGGAAGTTATCGCGCAGCCATCGATATCTGGGTGGCGCCCACGGGACGGGTCCAGCGCGCCGAGCTGCTCGATTCGACAGGCGATAGCGGGCGCGATCAGCAGCTCTTGTCAGCGTTGCGGACCATGACGACGGCCGGCCCTCCGGGCGCAATGACCCAGCCGACAACGCTGATCATTCAACCGAAACCAGATGACAGGCGAAACGTCTGCGAAGCGCAGATCGGTGATCAGCGAGCCGGCAGACCATGATGAGTTCGGCTCATCGCGGCGGCCTGAAGCTCTTGCTGACCACGCAATATGATGATCTCAAGCGGCGACTTGCGCGCCGCCTTGGTTCCCAGGATGCTGCGGGTGACGTGCTGCACGAAACCTTCCTGCGTCTAGAGCGCTTCGATGGCACGACGCCGGTGGCCAATCCGCGCGCCTATCTGTTGCGGATGGCGCTCAACGTGGCCTCCGATCATGAACGTGCCCGCAAGCGGCTGCTGACCGCGGTGGAGATCGACGAACTCTGGCGTCTGGGTGACGATACATTCGATCCCGAGACGGTGGTCGCCGGCCGTTCCGAACTGGCCTTGTTCAGGGAGGCGCTGGCCGAACTGACACCGCGATGTCGGGACATTCTGATCGCTGCCAGGGTCGATGATCTGCGCCATGAGGTGATCGCCGAGCGGCTGGGCATCTCCACCCGCATGGTGCAGCTCGAATTGCGACATGCGTTGGAGCATTGCGCACAGCGTCTCGGCCGAAAAGTCGTCAGACGTTTCGGTCCGGCCCCCGCGAAACAGTCATAAGAGAGGATAGCAAGGTGAAGGGCTGGCGGATCGATTGGTCATGACCGGGCATCAGGAATATGCGGAGTCCGGCACGGAGGGGGAGGCTCGTTCGTGGGTGGTGCGCTTGGCGTCCGGCCGGTTGACCGTGGAGGAGGCAACTGAGCTCCGTCGCTGGCACGCCAGGAGTCCGCGGCATGCCTATGCCTTTGCCGAAGCGAAACGGCACTGGGCGCTGATGAAGGATGCGGTTGCGGACGTGGCCGCCGCTCCAGCGTCGCCAATGAAACCCCAGGTCAAGGCGTCGCGACGGTGGTTTCTTGCTGGCGGAATGGCCGCGGCGGCGGGACTTGGCGCCGTTACCATCCGTCCGCCATTCGATCTGTGGACACCGTTCATTGATCTGACCGCGGACTACAGCACCGGCATCGGTGAAACGCGAACCATCACGATGGCGCATGACGTGACCGTGCAGCTGTCGACCCGTTCCCGCCTTTCGCTGCAGCCGGGATCGTCGGACGATGTCCGGGCTTCACTGCTCGGCGGTGAAGCGGTCATTGCCGCTGCGTCGCGTCCGATCACGGTCAGCGCAGGCGATGGTCTGGTGCGCATGGTGTCCGGTCGGTTCAATCTGCGCAATGACGACGGCGCCGTGCGTGTCGCCTGCCTGGATGGACAGGCCGACATCACCTGTGGCGGACGGACGGTAACGCTGCGCGCCGATCAGGAGGCCAGCTATCGCGGCTCGCAACTCGACGCGGTCAAGCCTGCCGATCGGGACGAAGTCACGGCGTGGCAGCGCGGGTTCCTCGTCTTTCGCAACAAGCAGCTGCGTTACGTTCTGGATGAGGTCAATCGCTATCGGGCGGGCAAGATCGTGTTGCTCAATCGCGATGCCGGACATCGTCCCGTCGCCATCGCGAGTTTCCATCTCGATCGTCTCGATGATGTCGTGACGCAAATGGAAGCGCTGTACAATCTCAAGGCAAGGCATTTGCCGGGCGGCATCGTGCTGCTGAGCTGACCGCCGGTCATCGGAGCGATGAAGCTGTCCTTTGTCATGAAATTGTCATCGCAGATGGCGCCTTGCGATCGTCTGCAAGATTTTCGGATTTTCCATTTCAGTTGCGCGCTGCGCTGTCAGTCCTATTCAATGTAGGACAGGGAGTGAGCAGCGGCGACAACCGCGAGAGCCGACGATATGTCCTTTGGTCGGCGCCTGAAAAGCGCAAGCCGATATTGCTCTTGCATATGGAATGTCCATGTCGAACCGTGCGAACGTCGTCACCCGTCGTGCAACTGCTGTGTTGTCCTCCTCATTCGCATCGCGCCGCTTTCTGTTCGCGACTGTCAGCGTGGCCGCAATGGTCGCGGGAGCGCAGCAGGTGGAGGCGCGTTCGCTGGGTGGTTCTGCATCGGACATATCGCCGGCAGCGCTTGCTGCGGCAGCCGCACAAAGCAGTTCACAGGCGGTTGCGGGCGCTGCGCGGCAGGCACAGCAATCGCTCGATCGCACGATGTCCAATATGCGCGCGATGCAGGCCGTGCAGGCTGCTGCGCAGGCTGCCGCTGCCGCGCGCGCGAGCGGTATCCCGCATGGACTTCAGCCTGGCGGCTTGCAGGCAGCGTCGGGATCGGGGCTGTGGCAGGGTTCGTTGCTGCCGAAGGAATTCGAGGATGCCGGACGTTCCAAGGTAACCGTGGTCCAGACCGAGCAGAAGTCGATTCTGACCTGGCAGAGCTTCAACATCTCCGAGAAGACCGACCTCTATTTCGACCAGCGCGCCGGCGGCGCCGATGTGAAGAACTGGGTGTCGCTCAATCGGGTGATGGACACTTCGACTGCCCCGAGCCGGATCTTCGGCACGATCAGCGCCGAAGGGCAGGTCTATGTGATCAACCGCAATGGCATCGTGTTCGGTGCGGGCAGCCAGGTGAACGCCGGCGCGCTGATCGCATCGTCGCTTGCGCTGTCGAACGAACAGTTCCTGCGTGGCATCAACAATCCCCTGTATCACTACGATCAGGCCAGCAATCACTATGGCATCCCGCAATTCGGTGAACATGCGTCCGGCGGCAATCAAGGCACGTTGTTTACGCCGGGCTACGTTCCCGGCGATGTGAGTGTCGAGGCCGGCGCTACGATCAAGGTCGAGAACGGCGGCAAGCTGTTGTTGTTCGCACCGAAGGTCGTCAATGCCGGTCACCTTGCCGCGACCGATGGTCAGATCATTCTGGCGGCGGGCGAACAGGTTTGGTTGTCGAACGACATGAATGGCGTTCGCGGTCTCGACGTCGCCGTATCGGCGCCGGCATCGCGGCTGTTCAACTATGGTGAGCTGGGCGGCGCGCTCGGTATCATGACGAACTATGGCGGGTTCACGAATTTCGTCAGGGACAGCATCCTTCCGGAAATGAACGCGCGCGCCGCGGCGGTCGGATACAAGGTCACCAATACGGGCTCGATCCATGCGGATCACGGCAACATCACGCTGCAGTCGCTGAATGTGTTTCAGGGCGGCGTGCTGACGGCGTCATCGGCGCTCGACAACCGCGAAGGCTCCATTCGGCTGCGCGCCTGGGGGCAGGGCATGTTGGCTTACAGCTCGGGCCTGGATTTCGCGCAGATGGCCAGCTGGTCGAGCGGGACGGTGACGCTCGGGGCCAACAGCGTCACGGCCGTTCTGCCGGATCTGACCGATACCAGCGAGATCGAGCAGGCCGTGCTGGCGACGCGCTACAGGCCCGGCAATGTTCAGCTTCGCGGCAATCTGATCAATATCGAGAGTCTTGCCAGTGTAATGGTGCCATCTGGCACGATCAGCGTCGTCGCGTCGAAGCTTCCGATCGGCGAGGTCAATCAACCATTCAAGGGTCCGAGCGACACCCCGGTTGCCGGTGAACTGTCCGAAAAGGACGGCAGCCGCATTTACATCGATAGCGATGCCTATCTGACCGTCGCCGGCATCAAGGACATCATCGTCCCGATGGCGCGCAACTTCGTGCAGGCGGAACTCTACATCAACGAGCTTCGTGACTCTCCGCTTTATCGCGACTCGTGGCTGCGCGGTCTCAAGGTGATCGTCGATCGCCGCGTCAGCGGCACATTCGACAGCGGGCCGATGTCCGGTGTGGAATGGATCACCGGAAAACCCGGACAATGGGTCGGCTCGCCACTGGCGGATTTCTCCGCATGGCTCGGCGTCGGCAAAACCGATCTGGGCGAGCTATCGACAAAGGGGGGCGCGATCATCCTGAAGGCCGGCGGTTCGGTGATCACGCGCGCCGGCTCGCTGCTCGACGTCTCCGGCGGATCGGTCCGCTACACCGATGGCATCAACACCACGACGAAACTGCTGGGTTACGACGGTCGCATCTACAATATCGGCGATGCGACCGATGACATGGTCTATGTCGGTCTTCCCGGACGCTTCACGCGCAACCACGAGCGCTGGGGCGTTATCGAAACCTGGAACTCCGTGTTCGATCGTGGCCAGTCACAGTTCGAGCGCGGATATGCCGAAGGCCGAGACGGCGGCTCGATCCAGGTCTATGGCGGCGAGGCGCTGATCCTCGACGGCGGATACTGGGGCGGTGTCATCGCCGGTGAGCAGCAGATTTCCAATGGCAAGATGGCCAAGGCCGGAACGTTGAAGATCGGCGCCGGGAGCGATCCCGACCGGCCCTGGACGCCATCGGAGCTCATCGTTTCCGATGCGGACCATTTACTCCCTGCAGACTTCAACGCGCATTCGGCGGTCACCGCGGACTACTACCGGCCCGGCACCTGGCCGCTGCCCGAGAAAACAACCTGGCTCAGCGCAAAAACGCTCAGCGCTTCAGGCCTCGGCAAACTCGATCTGTTCGTGACCAGCAGCTTCACGCTGGAAGAGGGGACGGTGTTGACGCTCGATCCGGGTGCATCACTTTCGGTGACGTCGAATACCTCGCTGTCGATCGGCGGCACCACCTTTGATATCGACGGGACGATCCGCATCGCTGGCGGCACAGTGTCCCTCGGAACCGGCGGCGCCGGCTTGCGGACCATGAATTTCGGCTCCAGGGCGCTGATCGATGTCAGCGGCCAATGGGTGAACGAGATCATCGGCGGACCGTCGCAGCAAGCGCCGAAAATCAATGGTGGCGAAATCAACCTGTCGTCGATGACGATCAAGGTCGATCCCGGCGCAACGCTCGATGTGTCCGGCGGTGGCTGGGTCACGGAACAGGCGGGTAAGGCGAAGCTCAAGACGGGGGATGCCGGCAAGATCGTGCTGCCGCCGATCGCCGGCGACCAGATGGCCAATTTCGACCTGCGGGCCTTCGCCGCCGGTTCGGGCGGCAGCCTCGAGCTCGATTCCATTACCCCGGTTCAGATCGGCGGAGCAACGCCGGTTGATCCGGCGATCCTGCATGTGTCGAGCTCACTCTATGCCGACCGCGGTTTCCGGTCGGTCAAGATCCGCGCTTTCGGAGACATCATTGTGCCGGACGGCGCATTGGTGGCTCAACTGCCCGTCGCGCTCGACGTGTCGGGCACAGACTACAGAAACGTGGCGTCGGGTGCACGTATCACCGATGTCGGTCAATTGCGCGTCTTGCAGCCGGAACAGCGGTTCGCGCGCAAGCCGTCCGAGATCAGTCTGCAGGCTGTGGATGCCGACATCATCATCGGCGTCGGCGCGACACTGCGGGCCGATCTTGGTGGACGCATCACGCTGGAGACCAACAGGACCGCGAATATTCGCGGGACCATCGACGCGCCGGCGGGCGCCATCTCCATTGCGGCGGTCGACAAGCTGCAGCTTGACGCAGGCGCTCGGTTGCTCGCGCGGGGCGCGCCGCTGATTTACCTGGATTCACGTCGCCTGCGCATCGGCGACGTCAAGCCTGGTGGTGCGATTACCCTGGAAAGCACGGGCCTGCAGTTGGAGGTCGGTTCGCTGATCGACGTCTCGGGAGCGAGCGGCTGGATCGATCTTCGTGGCGGCGGTTTCGGCTTCTCTCGCCGGAGCAGCGCGGTGCAGCTGGTGAGTAATGGCGGCTCGATCACCATCAAGGGCAACGGCGTCATTGCCGGCGCGCTGATGGGGCATCCGGGCGGTCCCGGCGCGCTCGGTGGACGTTTGATCATCGATCACGCCGAGAATTCCGGTAGCGGCGGTCCGACGCCGGGCGAAGTTCTGCTGTCGCAAATAGTCTGGCTCGACCCGACCTGCCTGTACACACCAGTCTGCGAGAACAACCCGCAGAATGTGATCGGTATCGATATCGGTCAGATATTCGAAGATTTCGGCTACGGCCCGATGCCGACCATGATCCTCACGCAGGAACTGCTGGACGCCTTGTCGGCAAAAGCGCGTTCGGAGTTTCTGTTGTCCGAGAACGGTCCGGCCGGCCGGCCAGGCGGTGCATTGAATCCGCTGCGTTTTGGTCTGACCGCCGAGGCGCTCGATGCGTTTCGTGACAATGTCTTCTACTCCGAATTCCTGCGCGAGGCCCTTGCGGCACCTCCGATGGACAGTGTGTTGGTGTTGCGGCCATCAGCAATCGCCAATGGTCGCTTTGCCGATCTTGATCTCTCGTCCAATGACGCACTCAAGCTCGACGGCGTATCGCTGACGGCGGGACGGGTAATCACGCTCGCCGGCCCGCTCTCGAATTTTGCGACAGCAAACTCGTCGTTGCGGGCGCCGACGATCCAGATCACGGGCGGAAATGCGACGGCATCGGCATTCGTTGCAGGCCGTCTCAGCCTTGAGGCCCATCTGGTCGACATCGTCGATGTCGCCACCGTCAGGGGCTTTGCCCAGACTCACCTGGAAACCACCGATCTTCGCCTGTCCACGACGCCGCCGTCATTCGTGGGCCAGCCGATCGGCACCGCGACCCTCGATGTCGAGGGCGATCTCTCGCTGAAGGCAGCGCAGATCTACCCGGCCAGCGGCACGCGCGCGGTCATCAAGACCGCGGGGACCATCGTTGTGACGCGCAATGGCGACGCGCCGGCGCCGCTCTCGGCCGGCGGCAGCCTGACCCTGCAGGCCCGCGTGATCGCGCAGAACGGCGTGTTGCGCGCGCCGTTCGGCGAGATCGTGCTGAAAGCAACCGAGCGTGTCGTGCTTGGCGGCGACAGCATCACCTCGGTATCGGGTCTCGGTCTCGTCGTCCCTTATGGCCATCTGAGCAATGATGAGCACTGGATCGACCCGACCAAAGGGATCGACAACCAGAATCCGGCGGCCAGCTATCTTGCTGCGCCGCCCGAGAAGCGGCTGACCATCGATGCGCCGTCGATCGATGTCGGTGCCGGATCGACCATCGACGTCCGCGGCGGAGGCGATCTCTATGCGCGCGAATTCGTGCCCGGGCCGGGAGGCTCGCACGACATTCTCGCCATGACTGGCGCCTATGCCGTGCTGCCCGGCTATAGCGGAATGACGTCCGGCGGCAGCGCTGGCGATAGCGTCTATCTCGCGGGAGGCAATGGTCTTGCCGCCGGGTGGTACACACTGCTGCCCGCGGGCTACGCGGCGCTGCCGGGAGCGTTTCTCGTGACGCTGACCGAGAACGCCAGATCGACCTCGGCGGTTGCCTCGATCCAGCTTGCCGATGGCTCGATGCTGATGGGCGGGCGTCGCGCCAATGGGCTCGATGGCACTTACGACCAGCTGTCCTCGATCTGGCGCGTGATGTCGGGCGCTCAGCTGCGGCAATACAGCGAGTTCAATGAGGCATTCGCCAACAGCTACTTTGCCTCCGATGCCTTCAAGCTCACACGCTATCGCCTGACCGCGCAGGAGATCGTGACACCACGCCTGCCGATGGATGGCGGCGCCGTGGTCTTCAAGGCCACGCAGGATCTCATGCTCAATGGCCAGTTGCAGTCGGAGGCCGCAGCCGGAGGGCGCGGCGGTCTCGTCGACATCGCAGCGACAAAAATCGCCATTGTCGGCTCCGGCAAGGACGCGTCCGATCTGCGCGCGAACGGATATCTTCTGGTCGATGCTGGCCAGCTCACCAGTTTCGGTGCCGGTAGTCTCCTGATCGGCGGTACGCGCGCAGGTGATGCCCGTGGTCTGCGGCTCGATGTCAGCGCGAGCGAGATCGTGATGCGCAATGACGGCGCTTCGGTTCTCGCCGGGCCCGAGATCATTCTCGCCGCCAGCGGCCTGATCGACATCGAGGCCGGCAGTGTGGTGATGGCGCGCGGCACGGCGAGCGCCGATGCCGGCGATCTGGTGGTGACGCCGCAGATCGCGGCAAGCGAAGCGGCCGGCACGCCGTCGCGCGACTATGGCGCATTGATCCGGCTGTCGAATGCGGGACCGGTGAGCGTGATCCGCGAGAATGTCGATATCCAAACCGGTGGTGTCGTGAGGGTCGGCGAAGGCGCGCTGCTTGCCGGCGGCCAGGCGCTGCTGATCGACGCGACCCGGGATACGGAACTCGCCGGCAGTGCCGGTCTGTCCGCCGTGGCGCTCTCGCTGGCATCGGGGCAGATCGGTTTCGGCGGCGGCAGCCAGGGGCTCGTTCTGTCCACCGAGACCCTGGCGCAACTCGCCTCGACGCAGCATTTGACCCTGCGCAGCTATACGACCATCGATTTCCATCGTTCGATCTCGTTCGGGGGAGCGGGGCTGGCCACGGTGACGCTCGATGCGGCTGGCCTCGTCGGGGTTGGTGGCAATGACATCGCGGTGACCGGCAAGACCATCGCGCTGCAAAACAGCGGGCGGGCAATGACGGGGCCGGCCGCAGCCGGCTCGGCGACACTGAGTCTGTTTGCGGATGAGCTGGTTTTGGGAACCGGCACGAAGACGTTCGGTGGCTTCGGCCAGGTCGTGCTCGCTGCCGCCAATCAGGTCGTCGGCGAAGGCAATGGCCGCATCGATGCCGGCAGCTCCGCGCTGACGATCTCGACGCCGCTGCTCACAGGCCGCCGCGGCGCTGCTCAATCCCTGGCGACGACGGGCGCCCTGTCGGTGGTCGGAGACACCAGCGCCGCCATCGCCGACCTGCAGAACAGTCTTGGTGCGCGCATATCACTGAGCGGCGGCAGCGTGCATGTGGGCGGCCGGATCGTGGCACTCGGCGGCGCGGTGGATGTCACATCGACATCGGGTGACATCGCCTTGACGACTGGCTCACTGATCGATGTCGGCGGCTTTGCCAAGCAGTTCTTCGACGTTGCCAGCTATTCCGACGCAGGCCGTATCGCCCTGACCGCAGTCGGCGGAGACATAGTGATGGGCAATGGCGCGGTGATGAACCTCGCAGCCCATGCGGATGGCGGCCATGCCGGCAGTCTGGCCGTGATCGCGTCCGGCGGCGGCAGCGTCACGCTTGATGGTCGCATCAGCGCGCAGGCCGCCATGGGTAAGGGCGGCGGCTTCACGCTCGACATTGCCGCATTGCCCGATTTCGCCGGCCTGAGCAGCCGTCTGAATGCTGCGGGCTTCACGGGCTCGCGCCAGTTCCGGGTTCGCAACGGCGACATCGTGGTCGACGGACTGTCGCAGGTTGGCGATTTCTCGATCATCGCCGATCTCGGCAAGGTGACAGTGGCCGGCATCGTGGATGCACGCAGCGTCTATGGCGGTCGCATCGCGATCAGCGCTGGCAATGGCGTGGTGATGGACCATACGGCGCAGCTGCTTGCGGGCGCAACGGATGTCGAGCTCGGTTCAGGCCGCGTGACCCTCGAGGCATCTGGCGGGTTGCTGGATCTGCGCGGTGGCACGATCAATGTCGCAGGCGGCGAGGGCGGCCGGGTGCGGCTGCGTGCCCGTCAGCGGGCGCTCGATCTCCAGTCGGATGGCCACGATGAGATCGCGGTTCTCCGTGTCGATACAAGCATCATCGGTGCGCGCTCGGCCGTGCTTGAAGGTGTCAGCGTCTATGACAGGACCTCCGTCGATGCGATCGATCAGGCTGCGATGGTCGGCGACGCCAATACATTCGCGGCGCGGATCGGTGCTATCGCCGCGCGGCTCGGCAATGGCAACGTGACGCTGATGCCCGGAATCGAAATCCGGAGCGCAGGTGATCTGACTCTGGTGTCCGACTGGAATCTGTTCACCGACTTTGCGTCGCTGCGGGAGGGCGGACTGACGCTGCGCGCCGCGGGCAACCTGATCCTCAAGGGACATGTGAGCGATGGCTTCGACCAGGCCGATCGGAGCGGTGTGCTGCAGGACACACGATCCTGGGATTTGCGCCTCGTTGCGGGGGCTGACCTTACTTCCGCCAGCGCTCTCGCCATGCAGTCGCTCGCAGGGTTCGCTGCCGGGTCGGGAAATCTCGTGCTGGGCGATGCAACCGATGGCAAACTGGTGCGCACCGGCACCGGCGATATCGACATTCGTGCCGGTCGCAATATCGATCTCGCAAACAACAAGTCGGTCATCTACACCGCGGGCCGCCGGGATACGACCACGTGGAGCGACTTTGCTGCACCGTTTGCGGGCGACGACGGCATTACGATAGACGCCAACTTCGGAATCGAGGGAGGCCATCTGAATATCGGCACCCAGGGAAATATCGTCTCGGCTGTGGCGCCGCGGGATCCGTCGCTCAGCAACAGCGCCGACTATCAGGTGTTCGACTGGCTGCATCGTCGCGGCGCGATCGATGAGAGGCTGCTCTTCACGAACCGGAATCAGACGGCCTGGTGGGTGGACTATGGAAGCTTCCAGCAAGGCGTGGGCGCGCTCGGCGGCGGCAATGTGTCCGTCAATGCCGGAGGCGATCTGGTCAATCTGCTGGTTGCCCTGCCTACCAATGGACGCGTGCGTGGAGGCCGCGTCGCAGGCGAGGCCGCGCTCCTGGAGATGCGCGGCGGCGGAGCAATGAATGTCACGGCGTCAGGTACCATTGCGGGCGGTCAATATTATATCGCGCGCGGCGCGGGGACGATTTCTGCCGGCGAACTCGGCGTCGGTCGCAGCGTGATTGCCACGATCATCAACAATAACGACGGCACGATTTCCTCGCGCGAATTCACCGTGGCGCCGGTGCTCGCGCTGGGCGATGCACATCTCGAAGTGCGGACGTCGGGCAATATGGAAGTGCAGACCGTGCTCGATCCGCTGATGATCAAGCAGGCGCGTCCCTATGACGGACCAAGCAAGCTCCGCCCGATGGCCCTGATGAGCGGATATACCGAGCGCACCGCGCTGGATCTGGTGTCCATCGGTGGCAATGTCACGTTGACCAATGACGGACAGGCTCTGTTCGGCGATACGCTTGTTCGAGACTGGAATAATCCACCGGACAATCTCTATGCCGACTCAATGTCCTCTGGCATCAATCGGTACGCAGCGGTGACGCGCATCACCGCGCTGAACGGCTCGGTGGATATCGCCGGCCCGCTGGCGATCATGCCGGCGAGGCAGGCGGAGCTGCGCATTCTGGCCGATCGGGATATTCGCCTGGTCGATCGCAATGCGCCGTTCCTCACCATCAGTCCCTATCCTTACACCCGCATAATGATGTCGCGCGCCACGCCGGAGATGATCCCGACGCCGCTCCGTCCCTATGCCTATGTCGATATGAACCTGATCATCGCAAACGACCAGGGCGGTCCAGCAGCCAGCGTCTGGTACAATGCAGGCATCTACGAAAAGTATCTCAAGTCAGTCAGCAATCCGGACCGGCTGCCGATGGCGGACGATCATGAGCCGAGCCGTTTCTACGCGCGGAACGGATCGATCATTGGCGAAACCGGCCTTGGCGAAGCCGGCTACAAGGTCACCACGAACGAGCAGACCTGGTTCCGTGCCGGCACCAATATCCGCGGCTTCAGTTATTCGCTCCGTAATAATCACAGCACCGATGTGTCCCTTCTCGAAGCTGGCAACGACATCATCGGCGCCGTCGGTCGCTATGCCGGTTCGATCCGCATCGAAGGGCCGGGCTCCCTGATGCTTGCCGCGGGGCGCGATATTTTCGGCGGCACCGGCAAGGACGGCTTCAACTTCGCGACCAGCATTTCGATCCGCAGTGAAGGCAACCGGCGCTGGGACGGCAACAACCGCCCGGTCCTGATGTCCGACATCAACGGCCTGCCGGAAGAGGGCGCCAGCGTGACCCTGATGGCGGGTCTCAATGGCAAGCAGCCAGCCTATGCGGATTTCTCGGCGGCCTATCTCGATCCGGCCAATGTCGCGGCAATGCCTGATTATCTGAGGACGACACTAAATGACGGCACCGTCGTGCCGCTCTATCTGATCGATCACATGAAAAAGGACGACACCGGGCAGATCCGAACGGCGCGCCGCGGCCTCGTCTCCTTCATGGAGGAAATCACGGGTGAGGCGCTCGCGCCGCTGCATGCCTGGGAGCGCTTCCAGGCCTTGCCGCAACTGACGCAGCAGATCTTCCTGCGGCGCGTCTATATGCAGGAACTGCGTGACGCCGGGCGCGACCAGCTCGAACCCGGACAGAACGGCCTGCCATTGAACGGCGGCTACAACCGCGGCTATGCAGCGATCACGACCTTGTTCCCAGGCGATGGCTGGAAGGGCGATATCGTCTCGGGTTCGCTGACGATCCGGACCATGGGCGGCGGCGATATCGAAACGCTGACCCCGGGCGGCGGCTTGCAGGTGGCAGCGCTCAGCACCGATGTGCCCGCAGGGGCTGGTCTCGTCACGTTGTCCTCGGGGCACATCAATATCTTCGCCAAGGAGGACGTGATCGTCAATCGATCGCGCATTCTAACCTTCGTGCCCGAGGTGACCAGGCGCGGCAGCGACATGATCATCTGGTCCACGGTCGGTGACGTCGATGCGGGGCGTGGTGCGAAGACACTCCGGGTGCCATCCGCGCCAGACATCGTGACCGACGAAGATGGTGTGACCCGCATTCTCGAACGTGTCGACATGAGCGGTAGCGGCATCGGCACCATCGGCGACGGCGACGTCACGCTCGTCGCGCCTCGCGGCACCGTCAATTTCGGTGATGCCGGCGTGCGTGTGGCACGCGACTTCTATGTCGCAGCAGATCGCGTATTGAATGCGACCAATATCGATCTCGGCGGTGCGGCGAAGGGACTTCCGCCGGTGCCAAAGGAAGTGCCGGCCATCGCGCGGACGGAGAACGACAACAAGGCGGCGACCGATGCCGCCAAGACGTCATCACAGACGACCACGTCGCAAGCGCCATCCGTCATCATCGTCGAGGTGCTTGGCTATGGCGGCGGTGACAGCGAAACGGATCGACAGCGCGAGGAGGAACGCAAACGGTACAATCAGAACCGGCAGAGCTATGATCCGAATGCACCTGTTCAAGTCGTTGGGCATGGCAACTTGACGGCTGACCAGATGGCATTGCTGACCTCCGGGGAGCGCGCACGCAAATTGCAACAGCAATAGGTTTTCGGCACCAGCTGAAGCGCTCAAATGCCAGATGCACTTGCAAGTGAGTTGCAATAAGATCCGTTTTCGGCCATCCTGCTGAAATGGATGCCAAATCGCCTGCCATTGCTGCTGAGCCGTTGAGTTCCCCCACATCCGCGCCCGCCGTCGATCTGCCGGGCTGGCGGACGAGCGGGGGGGATCCGTCGCTGGCGGGCATGTTCGGCTCGGTGCAGACCGTCAAGAACGGCTCGTTCTGGCGCAAGCTGGTGGCGTTTCTCGGCCCCGGCTATCTCGTCGCCGTCGGCTATATGGACCCCGGCAACTGGGCCACCTCGCTGGCCGGCGGGTCCAAGTTCGGCTACGCGCTGCTGACCGTGGCGCTGGTCTCCAATCTGATGGCCATCGTGCTGCAGTCGCTCTGCGCGCGGCTTGGCGTCGGCGCGGGCAGGGATCTCGCCCAGGCCTGCCGTGATGCCTATCCCAAACCGGTTGCCTGGCTGTTGTGGATCTCGGCCGAGATCGCCATTACCGCCACTGACCTCGCCGAGGTCATCGGCACCGCCATCGGCCTCAATCTGCTGTTCGGCATTCCGCTCGAGATCGGCGTCATCATCACCGCGCTCGACGTGTTTCTCATCCTCGCGCTGCAGGCCTATGGCTTCCGCTGGATCGAGGCTTTTGTGGTGGCGCTGCTTGGCGTCATCGCGGCGTGCTTTGCGATCCAGATCGCCATGGCCGATCCCGACTGGGGGCAGGTGATCCGCGGTTTCGCCCCGACCACCGAGATCGTCGCCAACAAGGAAATGCTCTTCCTCGCCCTCGGCATTCTCGGCGCGACGGTGATGCCGCATAATCTCTATCTGCATTCCGGCCTCGTGCAGACGCGCGGCTATGGCCCCAGCGTCGCGGAGCGGAAAGAGGCGATCAAGCTCTCCACCTGGGATTCGACCATCGCGCTCTGCCTCGCGCTGACCATCAATGCCTCGATCCTGATCCTCGCCGCCGCCACCTTCCACAAATCCGGGCAGACCGAGGTCGCCGAACTCGATCAGGCGCATGCCTTCCTGGCGCCGCTGCTCGGCTCCAGCCTCGCGCCGACCCTGTTCGCCATCGCGCTGCTCTGCTGCGGCCTGAACTCGACCATCACGGCGACGCTGTCCGGCCAAATCGTGATGGAAGGCTTCTTGCGGCTGAAACTGGCGCCTTGGTTGCGCCGCATGATCACCCGCATGATCGCCATCGTGCCGGCGGTGGGCGTGACCATCTGGTATGGCGAGAAGGGGACGGGGCAATTGCTGATCCTCAGCCAGGTGGTGCTGAGCCTGCAGCTGCCGTTTGCCGTGGTGCCGCTGGTGCTGTTCACTGCCAGCAAGCGCAAGATGGGCCCGTTCATCGCGCCGCGCTGGGTCACGGCGCTGGCGCTGATCACCGCGGTGGTGATCATCGCGCTCAACATCAAGCTGGTGGTGGATTTCTTTTTGGAGTGATTAGGTTCGCCCAATTCTCCCCACGTCATACGCGGGCTTGACCCGCGTATCCATCTTTCGTCATGGGGGTGAGAAGTTGGGTCACCGGGTCAAGCCCGGTGATGACATCGAGTATGTAGCGAGTGCCGGCTACTCCTCCGGCTCGCCCATCATCTCGCCGTTCTCATCCACGCGCAGCCAGCCTGACGGTGCCAGCCGCTGCTGCGGCAGATAGCGGCCCTTGTAGTCCATCTTCTTGGATCCCTCGATCCAGTAGCCGAGATAGACGTAGGGCAGGCCCATCTTTTTGGCGCGCTCGATATGATCGAGGATCATGAACGTCCCGAGCGAGCGGGCTTCCTCGCCGGGCTCGAAGAACGAATACACCATCGACAGCCCGTCGCTCAGCACGTCGGTGAGCGCCACCGCCAGCAGGTCCTCGCCGCGGCCGGTGATGCCGCTGTCGGGGCCGCGGCGGCGATATTCGATGATGCGGGTCTCCACATGGGAGTCCTCCACCATCATCGCGTAGTCCAGCACCGTCATGTCCGCCATGCCGCCGAGCCGGTGACGCTGGTCGAGATAGGCGCGGAACACGGAATACTGTTCGGAGGTCGGCACCGCGCCGCGCTGCTCGCCGATCACATCGGCATTGCGGGCCTGCACCTTGCGGAAGTTGCGCGACGGCTTGAACTCATTGGCGACCACGCGTACCGACACGCAGGCGCGGCACTGGTCGCAGGCCGGCCGATAGGCAATCGACTGGCTGCGGCGGAAGCCGCCATGGGTCAGGAGGTCGTTGAGGTCGCCGGCCTTGTCGCCCACCAGATGCGTGAACACCTTGCGCTCCTGTCGGCCCGGCAGATACGGGCAGGGCGACGGCGCCGTCAGATAGAATTGCGGGGTGTCGCGGGAGTGTTGGGTCACGGGTCGATATGGGGCTCCGAAGCAGGCTGACACAGCATTGCGCCGACCGGGCTAACGGTCAATGAATTTACCCGGTTGGGCGATTGATCGATGTCAAATTCAGCTGGCGTAACCGAGTTTCGCCCGGGCGACGGAGGCATTCACCACCACGGTTCCCAGCACGAGGTCATGCAGCAGCTGCCGGCGACCATTGAGCAGGCCGACGACCAGCACCAGCGGCGTCAGCAGCGAGACCGAGGCCCAGAACAGCACCGCATGCGCAGCGCCCAGCACGAAATAGCCGGGCTGGCCGGAGAAGGTGCGCATCTGCAGGTCCATCATCCGCATGCCCCAGGTCGCGGAATGCGGTCCGCCCAGCGACATGCCGTAGTAGACGATTGGCCAGATGATCGAGGCCGGCGAGATCAGCCAGAACAGCCCCCAGCCGAGGCCGAGCGTCATCACCCCGAACACCGCGATGAATACCCAGGCCAGGATGATCGGGATCGAGATCACGACGACGTCGACGAGGAAGGCAACGGAGCGCCGTGCCAGCACGCCCCGGAACAGGTCGGGCTGGGCATAGGGATCGAACGCGTGCGCACGCGGCGGCGTGCCGTTGCTGCGCCAGGTATCACCCTGCTGGCTGCCGTTGCGCGGACCCGTGTCGGACATGGATGGCTCCTCCCTCATCACAGGAGATCACATGGCGATGATCGGGGGAGGGTACAAGAGTGCGAGCCCCCGCCTGTCATTCCGGGGCGCGTCGAAGACGCGGACCCGGAATCTCGACATGGGAGTCTCCGATGACCCAAGCCACTCGAAGATTCCGGGTTCGCGCTGTCGCGCGCCCCGGAATGACAATCAGGCCTGCTTCGCAACTGCGTCAAACAGCGCAAGGTTCAGCCGCTTGAGATCGTTGTTCACCGGCTCGGGCTGCGACGAGAATTTTGCGATGGTCAGTTCCGCGACCGGGTCCACATAGAGCATCTGCCCGTGGATGCCGAGCGTGAAGAAGGCGCCGCTGGCATTGCCGGCCTGATACCATTTGTTGCTGTACCGGCCCTCGGGCAGCCAAGCGACGCCCGGGCCTGCGCGCCAGGCTTCGGCGGAGCCGTGCGCGATGGTGTCCTCCACCCAGTGGTGGGAGAGGATGCGGCGTCCGTGCAGCGTGCCGCCCAGCCGCATCAACTCGCCAATGCGGGCGAAATCGCGCGGGGTCATGCAGAAGCCGCCGCCGGTGCGGGCGAGGCCGGTCGCATCCACGGTGATGCAGGCATCCTGCCGTGCGCCGATCGGCTGCCACAGGCGTTCGGAGACAAAATCACTGAAGCGCTGGCCGGTGGCGCGCTCGATCACCAGGCCGAGCACATCCGAATTCGGCGAGCAGTAGTGGAACGGTCCGCCATGATTACCCGCGCCTTTTTGCAGCGAGGCGAGGAACGCGATGAGCGAATCGGGTGTGTCGCCGGGCACCGCCGGCTCGAGCAGTCCGGCGCGGCGATAGCGCGCAAAATCGCCGCGGGGGTCCTGATAGGTCTCCGAGAAGTCGAGGCTGACCCGCATGTCGAGCACGTCGCGGATGCGGGCATCCGCATAGGCGGATGATTTGAGTTCGGGGACGTAATGCGGCACGGGCGCATCGAGGTCGATCAGCCCGTCGTCATACGCGATGCCTGCGACGACGGCCGTGACGGACTTGCTGGACGAAAACAGGATGTGCCGCGACTGCAGCGTGAAGTTCGCCGCATGGTAGTCCGCAATGATGCGGCCGGATTTCATCACCACCATGGCATCGGTCGATGTCCTGCGCAGGGCATCCGCGATCGTCATGGTCTCTTCGCCCGCCGCTAGCTTGAGGCCAAGGAGATCGCCGGGAGCGACCACAGCATCCTCGGTCAAGCCCGGCGTCGCCGCAATCCGTGCTGTCGGGATCAGTTCGGAGACGTGACGAAACGCCCACACATTCCATGGCGCCTGCCGCCAGTTGGAGAGGCGGACATCGCTGCGGGCAAATCCATAGGCGGCTTCGAATGCCGACAGTTTTGCATGGCCTGTCATGGATCGCGTCTCGTCTGTGGGAATGAGCTGTTCAGTGGAGTTAGTGCTGCTGCGGAGCGGCGAGCGCGGTCGTGCCGCCGACGAGACAGCCGACAGGTGCCTCACCGGCAAAGCCGAGACGGACGCCGATCTCGGACAGAGCGCCGAGCGGTCGTCCCTGCAGCACGGTGATGCGCTGGCTGTCCCTTCCGACAAGTCCGTTCTTCAGCAGCCCGAAGGCAAGGGCCGCCGCCGCGATGCCTGTTGCGGCATCTTCCGGATAGCCCGACGATTTCGGAAACTGCCGCGCTTCAAAGCGGCGATCGCTCTCGCTGGCGACAGCGTAGGGATAGAGCCCGGTGGAGCCGATGCTGTCGCAGCAGGCTTCGGTGGTCGGCATGACGGTCTGCAGATCGTTCAGCCGCTCCACGCTCTTCATCGGGATCAGCGTTTTTACGCGCGAGGTGACGGCATTCTGGATCGGCAGGTCCAGCAAATCGCTGCGCGTGATCCGTAAAGCTGACAGCACGGCGTCTTCCTGCGCCTGCGTGAGATCGACGACCTTGCCGACCGGCTGGGTGATCTCGACATAGGGATCTGCGGCATTCGCCGTATCGACGAAGCCGGTGACAGGCCCGCTGCGTGTTTCGATGCGGACCTGATGCGATCGGAGCTGCCCCAGCGTCGCCATCGTCCACAGCGCGCCGATGGTGGCGTGGCCGCACATTTCCATCTCGTGGCGCGGTACCCAGAAGCGAAACGTGTAGTCCGCATCACCGCCCGAGGCAGGCAGGACGAAGCCGGATTCATGACCATAATCGGTGGCGATGCGCTGCATGTCGGATGGAGAGAGAGCGGCCGCATCGACCACGATGGGACAGGGATTGCCGCCCGCGCCCTGATGCGTGAAGACGTTGACCAGTGTGATGTCAGTCATGACAGAGAATTCCCGTCCTGCTCCGTTGCGCGTCGCATCAGAGTAGGAGGCATTCGACTCGTCCGCGCGACGCAACGGGCCTTAATGCGTGTCGGATCGGGCCATCCGGCGGGCGTCGCCTGGCGTGATGCCAGCAACGCGCCGCATCAGTCGCGCGAGGGCCGAGCCGGACTCCAGGCCCACCCGCCAAGCCACTTCGCCGACCGGCAGATCGGTCGTGCCAAGCAATGCTCGCGCGCGCGCGACCCGCTCATGATCGTGGAATTCGCCGATCGTCATGCCGGTCTTGTCCCGGAACAGGCGCGTGGCATGGCGGCGCGACAGGCCGAACGCATCGGCGATCCGATCGAGCGATAGAGCGTCGCAGACGTTGGTCGCGATGTAGGATTTGATCTCGGACGCGAGCGCGTCGCCATGTGTCGCCGGGCTCGCTGCGCTGAGTTGCTCGCCGCGCTCGATTTGCGCGAGACAGTCGATGAGCAGTGCCGCCACCAGATGTCCGCGGACGGACTGCGCCGCGCGGTCCGCGGGATCGCATGTCTCGCACAGGCCGAGCAGCGATCGCATCTGTGGCGTGGTGGCGAAAAATGTGGGCGCGCCGAGCTTCGCCCGCACGCGGCTGAGCGACCCGAGCCTGCCCTCGATCGCCGTCAACTGGTCGTCGCTCGTGTAGATGGCCAGGTGATTGTTGCCGGCCCGGCGTGCCGCCGTCTGATGCCCGAGCGTCCTGGGTACGACGGCAAATTGCTGTTCGCTCAGCCAGCTGCCGGCCTTGCGGCTTTCATCGTGAAAATCCACCGCGCCGATGCGCGGCAGCATGATCATCAGGCAATCGTGCCAATGCCACGGCGTGTGGTAGTCATCGCCGCCACCGAGCAGCGCGAGGTGATCGTCGTCGGATGCGAGCATGCGCGCATCGGTCGAGCTCTCACGCAGCGTCTGCAGGGAGCGGAGCATGAGCGGGCAGCGCCTTATCGTGCCGCCTTGATCCGCTCGGCTGCCTCCGGCGCGAAATAAGTCAGCACGCCATCGGCGCCGGCGCGCTTGAACGCCACCAGGCTCTCCATGATGACGCGGTCGCGGTCGAGCCAGCCATTGTTGATGGCGCCCATGATCATCGAATATTCGCCGGACACCTGATAGGCGAAGGTTGGCACTGCAAACGTGTCCTTCACGCGGCGGATGATGTCGAGATAGGGCATGCCCGGCTTCACCATCACCATGTCGGCGCCTTCGGCCAGATCGAGCTCGACCTCGCGGATCGCCTCGTCGGAATTGGCGGAGTCCATCTGATAGGTGCGCTTGTCGCCATTCAGCGTCTTGGCCGAGCCGATGGCATCGCGGAACGGGCCGTAGAAGGCGGAGGCGTATTTCGCCGCATAGGCCATGATCTGCACGTCGCCGAAACCGGCAGCGTCCAGCGCCTCGCGAATGGCGCCAACACGGCCGTCCATCATGTCCGACGGCGCGATGACGTCGCAGCCGGCTTCTGCCTGCACCAGCGCCTGGCGCACCAGCACCGCCACGGTCTCGTCATTGAGGATGCGGCCGTTCTGCAGCAGGCCGTCATGGCCGTGGCTGGTATAGGGATCGAGCGCGACGTCGCAGAGCACGCCGAGATCGGGGAATTCCTTCTTGATCGCGCGCACCGACTGGCAGACCAGATTGTCGCCGTTCCAGGCTTCGGAACCCGTCTCGTCGCGCAGGGACGGATCGGTATAGGGGAACAGCGCGATGCAGGGGATGTCCAGCTTCACGGCGCGTTCGGCATCGCGCACCACCTGATCCACGGTCAGGCGTTCGACACCGGGCATCGAGGCGATCGGCGTGCGCGCATTGTCGCCTTCGACCACAAAGAGCGGCCAGATCAGGTCGTCGGTGGTGACGACATTCTCGCGCACCAGCCGGCGCGCCCATTCGCTCTTGCGGTTGCGGCGGGGGCGGGTGGTGAGGCCGAGGGAAGGGGCGTCATAGACGGACGAGCGGGGTGCCTGTTCACGCAATTCGATGGGCCGCCCGAACTTGATCGCCATGATACCGTCTCCTGAACCGACCACTTCACCTGTGGTGCTGCAACTTGGACTTGTTCCAAGTCTAGCATTTCCCGGCACTCACGTCACGATGGGGCTGTGCATGGCGCGGGCGTTACCGCATTGATTTCGCGGGCCTGCCGGGCCACAAAATGCCCCATGAATCGCCCGAGCGCCTTGTTCCATCTCAACACCCCGGCCGTCCAGCCCGAGGTGGCTCATGTCTGAGCAGACGCCCCGCGACGCCGCCGCGCGCGACCACGCCCTTGGCATGTCGGTGGCGGCCATCTCGGCGGAGCGCGTCGAGAGCGACGAGAATGTCTGGACCCGCCGCCTGGTGCTGTTCCTGCGCGTGATGGCGGTCGTCTCCATGTTGCAGGGCCTCTATCACTGGGCGCAGGTCACCGGCTTCGTCGGCACCGAGGACGAGGCCTTCGAGGCCCAGTCCATGGCCTGGCAGTCCGCCACCGTCTATTTCGCCGTGATCGAGCTGGTCAGCGCCGTCGGCCTCTGGCTGGCGACCCCGTGGGGCGCTGTGGTCTGGCTCACCACCGTGGTCTCCATGGCGGTGATCGAGCTGATGTTCCCGACCATCTATGGCGGCAATCTCATCGTGGTCGGCATCCAGGCCGCGTTTCTCGCAGCCTATCTTGCGCTGGCATGGATGGCGGCGCGGGAACGCCCGCCATAGGATGATATCGTCATAAGCGAAGACCGCACAGAACGGTCTCGCATCTACAGGGAGAACCAAGTGAGCCATCTTCGTTCCGGCGGCACCGTCGGCAGCCTTCTCGTCGGCGCCATCGCCCGCTATGCCGACCAGCCCGCCATTGCCGATGGCGACACGCGCTGGACCTATCGCGAATATGGCGATGTGGTCGCGCGCTTCATCGGCCTGTTCCGCAGCCTCGGCCTCACCAAGACCAGCGGCCTCTCTGTTCTCTCCGGCAACCGCGCCGAGACCTGGGCCGCCATTTCCGCCGCCGCGATCATGGGCATCCGCTACACGCCGCTGCATCCCATGGCCGCCGAGGACGACCACGCCTTTATCGTGGAAGACGCCGAGATCGATGTGCTGATCGTCGAGGGCGGCAAGTTTGCCGAGCGCGGCAAGGCGCTGAAGGCGCGCGTGCCGAGCCTCAAGCACCTCTATTCCTTCGGCCCTGTCGATGGCGTGCGCGATCTCCTCACCGAGCTGCCCGCCATCACGCCGGAGCCGCTGGTCGATGAGAGCCATGTCGACGACATCTGCTGGCTCTCTTATACGGGCGGCACCACCGGCCGCTCCAAGGGCGTGATGAACCCGCATCGCGTCGTCGTTGCCATGTGTCTGGCGATCATCGCCGACTGGGACTGGCCGCGCGACATCCGCTATCTCGCCGCGACGCCGATCAGCCACGCCGCGGGCATCACCATCTTTCCGGTGATGCTGCGCGGTGGTTTTACGCGGCTGGTCCAGGGCTTCGACGCCGAGACTTATCTGCGCGTGGTGCATGAGGAGAAGATCACCGCCACCTTCCTCGTCCCCACGCTGATCTATGCGCTGATCGACGCCGAGGAGCTGCGCAGGAAATACGACACGTCATCGCTCGACATGATCGTCTATGGCGCAGCGCCGATGTCGCCGGATCGCCTGCGCGAGGGCGTGCGCATTTTCGGCAATGTCTTCGTGCAGCTCTATGGCCAGACCGAAGCGCCGCAGATCATCACGACGATGCGCAAGATCGATCACGACGATTCTAAGCCCGGCCGCCTCGGCTCCTGCGGCCGCGCCAATCCGATGGTGGAAGTGAAGCTGCTCGACGCCGATCTCAATGAAGTCGCCATCGGCGCGCCCGGCGAGATCTGCGTGCGCGGCTCGCTGGTGATGGATGGTTACTGGAAGCGCCCGGATGCGACGGAAGATGTGTTTCGCGGCGGCTGGCTGCACACCGGCGACGTCGCGGTCAAGGATGCCGACGGCTTCTTCTATATCGTCGATCGCACCAAGGACATGATCATCTCCGGCGGCTTCAACATCTATCCGCGTGAAGTGGAAGACGCCTTGATGGCGCATCATGCGGTGGCGTCTGCTGCAGTGATCGGCATTCCCGATGCGAAGTGGGGCGAGGCGGTGAAGGCCTTCGTCGTGCTGAAGAACGGCGCGAATAATTCCGTCGAGGAATTGCAGGCGCATGTGAAAGACAAGCGCGGCGCGCCGTGGTCGCCGAAGAGCATCGACTTCGTCGCGGAGATTCCCGTGACCGGCCTCGGCAAGATCGACCGCAAGGCACTGCGTGCGCCCTATTGGGGCGGGCAGGCGAGGGGCGTGGCGTAGGCACCACGCGCGTCATTCCGGGGCGCGCAACGCGCAAACCCGGAATCTCATCACAACGAAGCTCCAAAGAGCCAACCACGCCAGGATTCCGGGTTCGCGCTGCGCGCGTCCCGGAATGACGGGGCAGGTCGTCCCAAATCCCCTAAAATTTGAAGATATTTCTTCCTATTAACCCCGGTAACCTCCCGGTCACCCTAACAGGCCGGTGAGGAATCTTACCCCATTCTTTCGCATTTGAACGATCCTGTCCCGCATCCGGACACACCCGCGAACATGATGCGAACATCGACCTCACAGCGTGAATCAAAACCTGCAAAAAGCCCTGTTTTTGTAGACTTAATCGACGATTTACCCTCGCAAATTCATGTTCTCTTTATCGTCTTTTTTAGGCGCTTCTTCAAAGCCGCCGCTTAAGTTGGACCTATCAGACGGGACACAAGTTTCGTCGAATAAGTCGATAAAAACGACAGCAGGGGTAGTGTCATGATGAAGTCCGTTGCGACGGTGGAAAGCGTCGATCTCGTTCCCGGCCAGGCTCCGGTCCAGCCGCTGTATCTCGAAGCTCTGACGCTGGTTGAACGGCTGCACCGCCGTCTGCTCGACGTCATCAAGGACGAGTTCGATCGTCGCGGCCGTGCCGACATCAATTCGGTGCAGGCGCTGCTGCTCTACAACATCGGCGACAAGGAATTGACCGCCGGCGAGCTGCGCACCCGCGGCTACTATCTCGGCTCCAACGTCTCCTACAATCTGAAGAAGCTCGTCGAGCTCGGCTTCCTCGATCATCAGCGTTCGCGCGTCGATCGTCGCTCGGTCCGCATCCGCCTGACCCAGCAGGGCCAGGAAATCCGCCACATCGTCGAGGCCCTCTACGCCAAGCATGTGAAGACGGTGGAGCAGGTCGGCGGAATTTCGAACGAGGAATTCGCGACCCTCAACAAGTCGCTGCACCGCCTCGAGCGCTTCTGGACCGACCAGATCCTGTATCGCCTGTGATCTCGTAGGATGGGTAGAGCGAAGGCGCGCGAGCGCCGGAGCGAAACCCATCGGCCGAGTTTGCCGCAACGACAGACAGCATGGGTTTCGCTTCGCTCTACCCATCCTACGCCTCCAAGAACTTCGACCCTCCAAGTCGACACTGCCGCTAACGGAATTTTGCCCTCCGAAAGCAACGCCGAACTGCACGGAAGATGCAGATGGCTGATCACAACGAAAGGCGCCCCGCAACGGGCGCCTTTTTCTTTTGGGGATGCGGAAGTGTGGAATTGGATGAGCGCAAGCAAGACGCTGGCTCGCCGGCCATAGCTCGGAAAATGAAGCAGGGTGAAAACCATCAGCCGAGCGAGCGGCGACGTGAGGATGTCGCCACGCGATCACCTCGCGCTTGCCGGCGTGCGTGTGAGATACGAAACGGGACCATATAACGCAATCTAAGATTGCGTTATGCGATGGGGGATGCCAGATTGCGTTTGGGCAAACAGGGGGCTTTCCATGAGGTTTTTGTTAGTTCTGCTTTTCACGATCTTCTTTGTTGGCCATGCATCGGCACAGTATGACCGTTTGACGGGAAACACCGTTTTCATGGCGATCCAGTGTGACGTCGGTCGATTTGGTGCGTTGGCGAAGCAGGCCGGAATCGATCCCGCCATGAAGGCGCATGTAGTTTATACTTGGACGGTCGAAAAATCGCAGAAGGTAACGGCCTCGGCCGGCTTGAGCGCAATGATTGACTGGATCATCAAAGGTCCGAGCGTCGAAGCATCGGTGACCTGGAGTCGTACTGACGGCAATACGATCGATGGCTACTTCAACATCACTCCTGGGAACAAAGGAGCGTGCTCGCGAGGTGACGTTCCGCGCGTGCCGGTCGGCATCTTCGATTGCCTGAAAGGATCGACCGACCCGATCAAGAACAAGGTCGTTTCGAAGTGCGAAAGGAGCCGGATTCTAGCAGGCAACGTGACTGCGAATGGCACGTTCCGTTGGACGGTCATCCAAGCCGGGGCCGGGGGTAATTTCGACGCTAAGGTGACGTACAACATCAAAGTCGATGCACCGGCTGCGGAAGAAAAGCCATCCGGGGCCGGACAAGCTTCTGCGAAGCGAGGCTGACTCGTAGTATAGCAGTCAGCCAGAAAGTGGCGCTCTCAGATTGACAGCTCATCCCGAAAAAAGGCGCCGTCACTGGTGCCTTTTTCTTTGGCTCAAAAATGCGGTTCTCCTCCCAGTTTTGATGTGCCCAAAGAAGAAACGTCAAAAACTCGGGCTGAGCTCAAGGGAGAAGCGCTGGCGCTGTCTAAATATGTCGGAAGTGCCGAGATAGGTGGTCAGATTGAACGCGAACGAACTGCTATCTGCCAAACGCTGGAAAAGCCTGATGCTAACAGACTCGATCAATGCCAAGCTTATATTTTTGCGTGACGATAATAGATGGGATGAAAGAGAGTGAATGATCGACTAGACGCGATACAGAATTTCCGAATGTCCCCAAAACGATCTGAAGAAGAGACCTTGAAACATAGATATGTCTACATCGATCAGTTGGAAGTTGGTGATCGGATTGCCACCCGGCATGTGCCTGCGAAAATGTTGGTGAACTAGCAAAATTCTGCCTGCGGTCGCTGATCGCGTCTCGGAACGACGAGGGCCCGGGGAGCCGGGGCCTCGACGACAACAGGCTGCCGCCACCGAGGATGCCATCACCGCGCCCAATCCATCATCGCCTGCTTGCACACGGCGCCGTCCATGGACGATGTGATGTCGACCAATACTTGTCGGAAGGACGGTAAAAAGCGTGAAGCCTCCGCAGGCGGACGGCTTCAATAAATACCGAAGTGCAATATTGTTCAGCGGGCTTGAACCTATCGAGCGCTCGCGAGCCTAACGAGCTTCTGCCATCCAGGGAGGTCGATATGAACCTCACAGAAACAGTGCGCAGGTTTTTTGGTTCGGAGGCCGTCGGCCCTTCGAGTCTCGACTGGGAAGCTTTGATGGCCGAGCATGTCCGGCTGCTGCAAACCAACGGATACGACAGCGAAAAGCCCAAGAGCGCGCCGGTTGAGCAGGCACGATGTCCTGACGACATTCAGTGACGCGAGACATCCTGAACATGTCTCGCTGTTCCTGCGGGAGTGGCGTATCGCAGCGCGACTGAAGTCGAGACATAGCGAAGCAAGCGGCGCGACCCCGGACCTCGTCGCTATCAGGCAGCAACTGCCAGACATGTTTCCTCGGTGCTCACCCCATCCTGCGCATGAACGGAGCAGCTGCGCGGTCGATCTGCAGCGTCAATCGATGCTTGCCGCGCGCGCGCCCGTCTCCGCGCGTCGCGTGTTTCGGCGTCGATACGGGCCGCCGCGAGCGTGACGCGGACGGTTTCCGGCGAGCCGCGCAGGCTCAGCGACTTGCCATATTTGCAGAGGATCGCGGCTTCGAGATGCAGGCGCTCGACGTCGCAGGCGTTTCGCGTATGGACGATCGTGTCCCAGTGGCCGTCCCAGAGATCGGCGGCAACCCGTTCGAAATAGGAGAACATGCGCGCGGGTCAGGCCCACTGCTCGGTCACCGCGCGGATGCGCTGCATGGCCTGCTCGTAGAAGACATCGCGCTCAATCGCCTGAAGGCGCTGGCGGTTGCGGAAGGCGCTGAGGCGTTCCTGCATTTCCCGGCGGATGTCGATGTCGCTTCGCTCAGGCTCCGGCGTGCGGCTCTGCACAACAGGCGCGCTCGGCACGAGCGGCGGCGAAGCCGCGTTGACGCCTTCGACGAAGGCCAGTGTGTCCGCCAACAGTTCGTCGCGTTCGCTTTGCCAGTCCATCGCTTCCCACCGAATCTCGTTTGCCGATGGGATCGAAGGTGATGAGTTATGGGTAACGGACCTTCACCAGAAAGCTCCAACAAGCTGATGGGTACATCAACGCTGATTGCTGGGGGTGCTCAAACGAACGAAAGCCCCGTCGGGGGAACGGGGCTTCCAGTCTGGGGACCGTGGGCGCTTGGGGGACCACCCACGTGAAGTAGACGTCCCGGACAAGGAAAGGTTCATCGCGGGACCAAAATAATTGCGCAGCAGGGAGATGGAGCGGCGAAGGGCGTTGGGGGTCGCAGTGCCAGCGCATATGCCGGGAACAGGTCAGATTGCCACGCGTACCGATGCGTTGCTGTCGCGGCGAGAAACCGGCAAAACCGCCGCATCCATCATCCCCGTTATGGCCGGTTGTCACCCGGCATATGCCTGCGGAAATGCCGGTGAGCCGGAAAGGTTTCGGCAGCGCACGCCGATCCCGTCCGCAAACGAAAAGGCCCCGGCGAACCGGGGCCCTTCGCATCAAACGACACGTGCCATCACACGAATGGCGTGCCGTAATAGTCGTCCACCTTGCGGGCGCGGCCGGTGTCCTGCCAGTCCCAGTCGGCTTCGTTGCTATACTTCGGTGCGCCCTCGAGCTGGTCCTTGGTCACATTTGTGAGGTAGCCGCCGAGCGCGGTGTCATACTTCAAGGCCTGCCACGGCAGCGGGTAGTGGTCTTCGCCGATGCCGAGAAAGCCGCCGAAGCCGAGCACCGCATAGGATGCCTTGCCGCTGACCTTTTCCAGCATCACGCGCTCGATGGAGCCGATCTTCTCGCGGTCGGCGCCATAGACGGCGGTGCCCTCGACCTTGTCGGTGCCGATCAGATTGCCGGTTTCACGTTCAGCCATGATGTCCTCCCTTGGCATGTGTGGCGGTGAAACAGGAAGTTGTCGGCTTCGTTCCTGTCGATGGTGTCGCGGCGGCGAAAGAGGGCGGGCGGCGCTTCCCCGCGTGGTCCGACGGAGGGGGACTGTTTCCGGACGTGTCCGAAAAGCTAAATCGATTGGTAAAATCTTAAATGCTTTTCGGCAGGTTCCTCGTCAGGGAACCGGCGATCCCGGTTGCCCGTTTTTCAGCACCAGGAGGGGATTTTGTTGGTTTTATTGAATCGTTTTCTCAAGGACGAACGCGGCGCCACCGCCATTGAATACGGCCTGATCGCTGCCGGCATCGCGCTGGCGATCATCGCAGTGGTGAATGGTCTGGGCACCACGCTCAACACCAAGTTCACCAGCCTCAATACGTCTCTGAAATAAACTCCCGTGGCTGGGGCATGCGGGGGCTCGCTTCGGGCGCTCCGCGTCGGTTGTTAGTTGTCGAGCGCGAACGATCATCTCTGCGCGATACGAGAAAGGCGCTTTTTCACGGCGCCTTTTTCATTTGCTGCGGGCGCGCTGCCACTCATTGCACGTAGAATGATGCGGCCAGCTAGCTTTGTGGATCGCGGCTTTCGCGGTCCTTGAGAACAACCGGCGTCGCGGTCTCGTCATGGCCGCTGCGGCTGCTGTAGAACATCAGCGCCATCAGGCCGCAGCCGATCAGCAGCGAGAAGATGGTGCCGAGCGCCAGCGCGATCCAGCCATGGATCGACATGGTGACGTCTTCAGACGTCCACGCCATGGACGCCCAGACAACGGCGAAGACCAGCATCGCGAACAGGATGACAAGGAGCAGGGCTTGCGACAGCGAGAGTTGTTGGCGTGCCATATCAGCCTCCATGATCCCGACACCGTGACCGCCCACGGCGATCAGGGGCGTGATCGTTCCTTGAATATGGTGCGGGCAGGAGTATCTGACAACCATACGAGGAACGCCGCTATCCGCAACGCGTTGCGCATGAACAGAGGTTCGATGGCGTGAAATTCGACGGCAAGGATGAAGCCCGGGAAAACGAAGTGCTCGCAGCGATCGTCGCCGTGTTGCTCGCCGGTGCGATCACCTTCGTGCTGTGGGCGATCTTCGGCCAGAGTTCGTGATCATGGCGGAGAGGGCCGCGCCTGAGCGCAGCCCTCGTGCAGAACTACTTGTTCATGCCGCCCTTGGTCATCTGGCCATCGCCGTTCTTGTTGGCGCCGCCCATGTTCTTGCCGTTCGACATGCCGCTGGTGCCTGCATTGTCCCGGGTCATCGCGCCCTTGGGCTGATTGCCGGGCGCCATGCCGGCGCCGGGCGTCTTGCTCGGATCGGCGGACTCGCCGGTCATCGCTGCGCCGCCTTTGCCCTGGCTGGACTGTGCGGCAGCAAAGGTCGTCGAGAGCATCAATGCGCAGGCGGTACCAATAAGCAGCTTCTTCATGAGGGTCTCCCTCGGTTGTGGATGTCGTCGCGACAATTCCGCATCGATGGTGACGTTCCTGCATTCGAGCGACGCGCAGCAGAGATATTTCTTTGAGGATCTCTGGACAACAAATCGCGTCTCCATGCGCGCACGAATTTGTTTGCGCTACGTGTGGCCCGCGGTGGTTCATGCGAACATGCTGTCCCCAGGCTGTCGCGCCTTGTTCTCATCCTCTCGGCGACGCCTTGCGGCCCCATTTCTGAAATAGCTTTTGCGTGATGGAACCAAGTTCCCCGGCACAACTTATCTCCGCATCATCGGAGGTCTCGTCATGCTGGTCGAACGCGGTCTGAAAGTGATGAATGTCGAGGCCGTGGGCGATGCCTATGCGATCGCGGCGAATTTCCTGAGACGGTCCGGCGCCATTCCGGATACCTACGTCACCAACGACCGGCTGCTCGAAATCATCGTGCAGATGTTTCACCGCGGCGAGGGCAACAAGCTCCGCCTTGCCAATCGGGCGATTGCCCAATTCCAGGCCACGCCGCCGAACTAGGTGGGCGTGGTGTTCAACGAAGCGCTGTCTAAGGGGAAAGACGACATGCAAATCGCCATCGACCGTATCATGCAGACCTACAATCTCATGGCCAATCGCGCCGAAGCCGCGAGCGACGAAGCGCGCACCAAGGTGACTGGCTATCTGCAGTCGCTGCTTGATGGCGGCGAGACCGACATGCACCGTCTCACCGTCTGCGGCCTGACCTATCTGCGTGAGCTCGATGGCAGCAACGATCCGGTGAAAGCGGGCTACACCGGCCTGTAAGTTTTCGGTCGCGTATTCAGGCCGGCCGTGCGGGTGATCCGCGCGGCCGGCTTTTTTGCGCGCGTGGACTTGGCACTCTAAAATAGTTCATGATTTGTTCTTTACCTGAGGTTGTGTCTGCGCTAGTCTCTTGCCGTCCTGCTCCACCCGAGAGGGGCAATCGCCATCGTCACGATTGCGGAGCGGGATGCGGTGGACGCCGAAACTGCGGCGTCACGCGGGACATCGGGACTTCCGCCATCCGGCGGGAGATGCGGCCAGGCAGGACACCACTGCCGACGCCGCATTCTCCGGTCGGACGAAGAAGACCTTGATGCCACGCCTGACGGACGACCGCAGCGGCTGGCGGACGGCCCAAGTCGTGAGGCCCCCGGCGCATCGCCTTGCGCCATGAGGCAGCGTGAAAGCCCCAGTGAAATCCCGCTGCGGTGGGAGGACAGGGTGGTGGACGCGTCGTCAGCCCTCTGAGTGGTGGATTGAACCCAAGGGTCGGTCACCAGGGGACCAGCGAAGCGAGCCGGGAGCACCACTGCGTGCGGAACGCCGGTTGTTTCCGGTTCTCCGAAAGTCCTGATGCTCCTTCATCGCGGAGTGCCGCGCACCGGCATCAGGCCCCAGGGTGCATCGGGCACCCGGCGTTCCGCGCGCCCTCTTCGAGGAGGGTGTGGAAGGAAGGCGCAAAACTCGGGCGCGGAAGCGTCGCGGGACTGAGATGGTCTGGCTGTTTGACATGTTGAAGCAGTGACGCGCCTACAGAGGTGCTCCCTCCCTCAAGCCGCGCAGCGGCGCAGTGGGGAGGGCCGGGGTGGGGTGCTTCCCACACTCCGTCCTTACGTGGGGATAGACCCCACCCGTCTCAAAGCTCGCTGAACGCTCGCTTCGATCCACCCTCCCCACGGCGCCGCTTCGCGGCTTGGGGGAGGGAAAAGAGGAGCGCCTCACGCCACCTTGCTGCTCTTCCCGTCCTGAATGGCCCGCCAGATCCGTTCCGATGTCAGCGGCATGTCGAGATGCGTCACGCCATAGTCGCCCAGCGCATCCACCACTGCATTGACCACGGTGGCGAGACTTCCTGCGCAGCCGGCTTCGCCACAGCCCTTGGTGCCGAGCGGGTTGGTCGTGGCGGGCGACGGATGATCGCCGATCGCCATCGGCGGAATGTCGCCAGCGCGCGGCAATGCGTAGTCCATGAAGGAGCCGGTGATCGGCTGGCCCGATGCATCGTAGCTCACCTTCTCCATCAGCGCCTGGCCGATGCCCTGCGCGACGCCGCCATGCAATTGGCCGGCAACGATCATCGGATTGACGATGGTGCCGAAGTCGTTCACGGCGCTGTAGCGGACAATGGCCAGCACGCCGGTGTCCGGATCGATCTCCACTTCCGCCACATGGCAGCCATTGGGGAAGGTCGAAGGTGGTCCCTCGCTGGCATGATCCACATCGAGCGTCTCCGGCGCGCCCTCGGGCAGCTTGCCGTCCCGCAGGCGCTGCGACAGCTCCATGATGTCGATGGAGCGATCGGTGCCGGCGATGGTGAAGCGGCCATCAGCGAATTCGATATCGGCTTCCGATGCTTCCATCAGATGCGCAGCAGCAACCTTGCCCTTGGCAATGACCAGATCGGATGCCTCGACGATCGCCTGGCCCGATGCGGTGATCGAGCGCGAGCCGCCGGTGCCATTGCCCGTGCGCACGAGGTCGCTGTCGTTCTGCTGCAGCCGGATCGCATCGAAGGGCACGCCGAGCCGCTCCGACAGCACCTGCGCGAACGGCGTCGCATGGCCCTGGCCGTAATCCAGCGTGCCCGTCGTGATGGTCACCGTGCCATCGGGATCGAACGTCACCTTGCCGAGCTCGCCCGACGGCGGCGCGGTGACTTCGAGATAGGAGCCGACGGCGATACCGCGCAGCTTGCCCTGCTTGCGGGCCTCGCGCTTGCGCTTGGCGAAGCCGGCGTGATCAGAGATCGCCAGCGCCATGTCGAACACGCCCTGGAAATCGCCGCTGTCATAGGTGACGCCCGATGCCGCTGCGAAAGGCAGCTGCGATGGCTTGATGAAATTGCGCTTGCGCAGCGCCAGCCGGTCGATGCCCATTTCGTCCGCCGCGCGGTCGATCAGGCGCTCCATGAAATAGTTCGCTTCGGGTCGACCTGCGCCGCGATAGGCGCCCATCAGCGTGGTGTTGGTGACCACGCATTTCACATCGACGCCAATCAGGGGCGTGCGATAGACGCTCGGCAGATTCTTGCCGGTGTTGAGCGACAGCGGCAATGGCGAGACGCCGGTGATATAGGCGCCGAGATTGCCATAGCCCGAGACGCGCGCGGCGAGAAACTTGCCGTCCTTGTCAAGCGCCAGCTCCGCATGGATCTGTTGCGCGCGGCCGTGGCTGTCGGAGAGAAAGCTGGACGTGCGCTCGTCCACCCACTTCACCGGCTTGCCCAGTTCCTTCGCTGCATGCAGTAGGCAGATATATTCGGGATAGCTCACATTCTTCATGCCGAAGGAGCCGCCGACATTGCCGGTGAGGATGCGCACCTTCTCGGCCGGCACGTTGAGATGTCGTGCCAGCGTCGCGCGATTGCCGGACACGCCCTGGGTCGGCACCTGCAGGATGTAGCGATCGCTCTTTTTGTCGAACGACGCCAGCGCGCAGCGCGGCTCCATCGACACGACGGCGACGCGGGTGTTCTCGATATCGAGTTTCGTCACATGGGCGGCCGAGGCGAAGGCCGCATCGATCGCGTCCGTATCGCCATAGTGATAATCGAGCACGACATTGTTCGGGATGTGCTCATAGAGCTGCGGCGCGCCGGGTCTGGTCGCGTCTTCTGCCGAAGTCACGGCCGGCAGTGGCTCGATATCGAGCTCGATCGCTTCGCCGGCATCGCGTGCCTGTGCCAGCGTCTCGGCGACGACGAAAGCGACGGGATCGCCGACATAGCGCACGCGGTCGGTCATCAGCGCCTGGCGATTGGTCTGCAGCAGTGGCGAGCCATCGCGGTTCTTCATCGGGATGCCGACGGTAAAGGGCTTGTAATCGGCCTCCGCAATATCGACGCCGGTCCAGATGCCGCGCACGCCAGGCATCGCCTTCGCAGTCTCGGTCTCGATCTTGCGGATCACGCCATGGGCATGCGGGCTGCGGACGACCCAGGCATAGAGCTGGCCGGGCAGGTGGAGATCGTCGGTATAGCGGCCCTGGCCGCGCACCAGCGTGTCATCCTCTTTTCGCCGAACGGGCTGGCCGACCCCGTATTTCTGCATCGCAATGGAATTGTCGCGGGAGCCGGTAAAATCCTGCATGGGGACGTCCATCTGGCTGTCAAAACTCCCCGGACTTACGGTCCCGGGCGATGCCCTGAAATAGGACGCCTTACACCGCGTCACAACGTCCGATTGGGCATGGCGCCGGTGCGGTGGTTGCGCCATTCCCGTGCCCTGCTAAAGTTTCCGTGAGAATGGTTTCCATGTCGGCGAAAAGCCGCGGAAAGACCGATTTAATGGATGACACCACGCGGCTCCGTGCTTCGCCGGAGCCGATCGACGTGCAGAGATCTGAGCGAGGATCGGAGCGAGGGGCTGTGGTGGCTGCGCGCGCGAGCGATGCGGTCAATCCGGCCGTCTATGCCGCGCTCGATCTCGGCACCAACAATTGCCGCCTGCTGATCGCCGCGCCCACCGGCGACAGCTTTCGCGTGATCGATTCGTTTTCGCGGATCATCAGGCTCGGCGAGGGCGTCTCGACATCGGGCGTGATCTCCGATGCCGCGATCAATCGTGCGATTTCGGCGCTCTCGATCTGCCGCGACAAGATCCGCGCGCGCGACGCCACGCGGCTGCGCCTGATCGCCACCGAGGCCTGCCGCGCGGCATCGAACTCCGATGAATTCCTCAGCCGCGTCGCCGCGGCGACAGGCATCACGCTGGAGATCATTGATCGCGAGACCGAAGCCGGTCTCGCCGTGATCGGCTGCTCGCCGCTGATCGATCCGAAAGGCAAGGGCGCGATCCTGTTCGATATCGGCGGCGGTTCGTCCGAACTGGTCCGCATCGAGCGCGATGTCGCCGATCCCAACGGTCGCCCGCTGATCAAGGCCTGGATGTCGATCCCGCTCGGTGTCGTCACGCTGGCCGAGAAATTCGGCGGCAAGAACGTGACGCGCGATTCCTACGACCTGATGATCGCCGAAGTCGCCCAGCACGTCGCGCCGTTCGCCGCCGAGCACGGCGTCGATCTCGACGGCATGCATCTGCTCGGCACCTCCGGCACGGTGACGACGCTGGCCGGCATCCATCAGGGCCTGCAGCGCTATGACCGTCGCCGCATCGACGGCATCTGGCTCGACAATGCCGAGCTCGACGCCACCATCACCAAGCTGATGGGCCTGAGCTATGCCGAGCGCGCGGCGAACCAGTGCATCGGCCCGGACCGCGCCGATCTCGTCCTGTGCGGCTGTGCCATTCTCGACGCCATCCGCGCCGTGTTCCCGCTGCCGCGCCTGCGCGTCGCCGATCGCGGGTTGCGCGAGGGGATGCTGGTGGAAATGATGCGCGAGGACGGCGTGATCCGGACGTCCTGAGGCCGTTCGGCTTTTGCGGCGGGCCGTGCTAAGAGACGCGCCGAACCCGAAAGCAAGCAAGTACCGATGGCAAAAGACAGTACCGGCCGCATGCGCGTCCAGGTCAAGAGTGCCGGCAGGCTGAAACTGTCGTCAAAACTCTGGCTCGAGCGGCAGCTCAACGATCCCTACGTGCAGCAGGCCAAGAAAGACGGCCTGCGCTCGCGCGCGGCCTACAAGATCATCGAGATGGACGACAAGCACCGTTTCCTGAAGCCGGGTGCCTCCGTCGTCGATCTCGGCGCAGCACCGGGCGGCTGGAGCCAGATCGCAGCCCGGCGCGTCGGCTCGGCCGAAGGCCGCGGGCAGGTGATCGCCATCGATCTCCTCGAAATGCCTGAGATCGTCGGCGTCACCTTCGCGCAGATGGATTTTCTTGAGAACGATGCGCCGGACAAGCTGAAGGAGATGATGGGCGGGCTCGCCGATGTGGTGATGTCCGACATGGCCGCGAACACCACCGGTCATCGTAAGACCGACCAGCTCCGCATCGTCGGCCTGGTCGAGGACGCGGCCGCCTTCGCCGCCGACGTGCTGAAGCCCGGCGGCACCTTCATCGCCAAAGTGTTCCAGAGCGGCGCCGATGCAGCCTTGATGGCCCAGCTCAAGCGCGACTTCGCGACGGTGAAACACGTGAAGCCGGCATCCAGCCGCAAGGATTCGTCGGAGCGCTATGTGCTGGCGATGGGGTTTCGCGGAACGCCGGGCGGTGCTGAAGACGCGGAAGACTAACCCAGCCGCTGATCCCGCGTATCCTCAGTCGTCTCGCTCGCGGCCTTTGCCGCGGCGTGCTCGGCGCCTTTCTTCTCGCCCTTGCGGCTGGCGATCTCGACGGCCTTGCGGCCCGAGATTTCCGCGCCGGCATCGGCAGGCATCTGCCAGAAGAACCAGGCCGAGGTGGCTGATATCAGCGACACCACGACGAAAGCGGGTGCAAAGTCTCCGGCCGACAATTCACTCATGCCGCGCCAGACCATGGTGCTCTCCACGCTAAACGCGCCGATCGCAACGCCGGCCGAGATGGACAGCTGCTGCGCCACTGCCGTGAGCGTGGTCGCGCGGCTGAGCTGCGCCGGCTCGACCTCCGCGAATGCGACCGTGTTGATGGCGGTGAATTCGAGCGAGCGAAAGAAGCCGCCGACCAGCAGGATCAGCAGGATCAGGGTCAGCGGCGTCGAGATCGTGAACAACGCGCAGACGGCGAGAAAGACCGAGCTGACCAGCGCGTTCACCGTCATGACATTGCGGAAGCCGAAGGCGCGGATGATGCGCGTCGCCAGCGTCTTCATGCCCATGGCGCCGACCGCCGAGCCGAAGGTGACCATGCCAGACTGGAACGGCGACAGGCCGAAACCGATCTGCATCATCAGCGGCAGCAGGAAGGGCAGTGCGCCGATGCCGAGTCGGAACAGGAAGCCGCCGATGATGGCTGCACGCAGCGTCGCATAGCGCATCAGCGAGAAATCGAGCACCGGCGACGATGTGCGCCTGGCATGGATGAGGTACAGCGTCATGGACACGGTGCCGATGACGAGCAGCGCCGTGATGATCTCCCAGGGCAGCAGATTGAGGCCCGCGACCGACAGGCCGAAGGCGATGCCGGCGAGGCCGACGCCGGCCAGCACGAGGCCGAGCAGATCGAAACGCTCGGGATTGTCCGACTTGATCGGATCGATATGGCGCTGCGCCAGATAGATGCCGAGAAAGCCGATCGGGATATTGATTAGGAAGATCCAGTGCCACGACGCATAGGTGGTGATGAAGCCGCCAAGCGGCGGCCCGATCACCGGGCCGATGAGGGCGGGGATGGACATCCACGCCATCGCATTGACGAGCCCGGCCTTGTCGATGGAGCGCACCAGCACGAGACGTCCCACCGGCGTCATCATCGCGCCGCCGAGGCCCTGGATGATGCGCGCGATGACGAAGTGCGTCACCGTTTGCGACAATGCGCAGCCGATCGAGCCGACCATGAACACGCCGATCGCGACGGAGAAGACGGTGCGGGCGCCGAACCTGTCGGCGGTCCAGCCGGAGGCGGGGATGAAGACGGCGAGGGAGAGCAGGTAAGAGGTGATTGCCAGCTTCAGCGTCAGCGGGCTGGTGCCGATATCCGCGGCGATGGCCGGCAGCGAGGTTGCGATCACCGTGGAGTCCATGTTCTCCATGAAGAGCGCGGCGGCGACGATCAGCGGGATCAAACGTTCCTTGGACATCATGCGGCGAAGTGATCCCGGCTGGATGGTGCGAATTCTTGTCGATTCTTCTGGATTTGTCCGGGCGCTTTAACATCATGTCCCGGAGCCGGCCAATCTCGGGCAGCGGCCCGTTTGATGACGGTCCCGTGAAGTTCGCAGCCCGGGAAGGGCCGCGCGATACCACCGCCTAAAAATCCCTGTGCATGGCTGCCAAACACTTTGATTCCGCAGGGCAGCATGCTATCGACCACCGCCAATCCTATGTTGAGGGTCAAGAGTCGGCGACGGTGATGCACCGCCGCCTCTTTGGTGCATCCTCGGTCCCACGCGCGGCACCCGGCCGCTTGATACGGAGTTGGCAATGGCAGTCGCCCCCAAGATTACCGAAGCATTCACCTTCGACGACGTGCTGCTGAAGCCCGGCCTGTCGGACATCCTGCCGTCCGACGCCGATATCCGCTCCCGCGCGACCCGCAGCGTGCTGCTGAACATCCCGATCATGGCCTCGGCCATGGACACGGTCACCGAAGCCAAGATGGCGATCGCCATGGCGCAGGCTGGCGGCCTTGGCGTCATCCATCGCAATTTCGATCCGGAAGGGCAGGCCGCGCAGGTTCGCCAAGTCAAGAAGTATGAGAGCGGCATGGTGGTGAATCCGCTCACCATCGGGCCGGATGCAAAGCTCTCCGAAGCCCTCGCGCTGATGAACGAGCATGGCTTCTCCGGCATTCCGGTGGTCACCGGCGCCGCGCCGAACACGCCCGGCAAGCTGGTCGGTATCCTCACCAATCGCGACGTCCGCTTCGCCACCAATCCGGACCAGAAGATCTCCGAATTGATGACCCACGAGAATCTCGTGACGGTGCGTCAGGGCGTCAGCCAGGACGAAGCCAAGCGCATGCTGCACAAGCATCGCATCGAGAAGCTGCTGGTGGTCGACGACCAGTATCGCTGCGTCGGCCTGATCACCGTGAAGGACATGGACAAGGCCGTCGCCCATCCGCTGGCCAGCAAGGATGCCCAGGGCCGTCTGCGCGTCGCCGCTGCGACCACCGTCGGTGACGGCGGCTATGAGCGCACCGAGCGCCTGATCGATGCCGGTGTGGACATCGTGGTGGTCGATACCGCCCATGGCCATTCGACCCGCGTGCTCGAAGCGGTCAACCGCATCAAGCGCATCTCCAATGCCGTGCAGGTCATCGCCGGCAATGTCGCCACCACCGAAGCGACCCAGGCGCTGATCGATGCCGGCGCCGACGCCGTGAAGGTCGGTATCGGTCCGGGCTCGATCTGCACCACGCGCATCGTCGCCGGCGTCGGCGTGCCGCAGCTCACCGCCATCATGGATGCGGTGGAAGCCGCCAAGAAGGCCGACATCCCGGTGATCGCCGATGGCGGCATCAAGTTCTCGGGCGACCTCGCCAAGGCGCTGGCCGCCGGCGCCGATATCGCCATGGTCGGCTCGCTGCTGGCCGGCACCGACGAGACCCCGGGCGAAGTGTTCCTGTGGCAGGGCCGCTCCTACAAGGCCTATCGCGGTATGGGCTCGGTGGGCGCCATGGCCCGTGGCTCGGCCGACCGCTACTTCCAGCAGGACATCAAGGACACCCTGAAGCTGGTGCCGGAAGGCATCGAGGGGCAGGTCGCCTATAAGGGCCCGGTGGGCAATGTGGTCCACCAGCTCGCCGGCGGTCTGCGCGCCGCCATGGGCTATGTCGGCGCCAAGACGCTGGGCGAATTCTCCGAGAAGGCCCAATTCGTCCGTATCACCAGCGCCGGCCTGCGGGAAAGCCACGTCCATGACGTGACCATCACCCGCGAAAGCCCGAACTACCCCGGCGGCCGCTAAGGGAACTCGCGGGAAAAGCTCAGCTTTTCCTGCCTAAATTGGGCCGCATGGATGGTCCAGAAAGCACGCGTATTCGCCTCATACGCGTGCGGCCGATGGCTTGCGCGCGATGAGACCTGTTCCGGTGCCGCCTAACGCGGTACCGCTCGCCCCGCATTAGTGCCAAGCACATTGGAGATTTCCATGGCCATCGAATGGACCGAAGAGCGCGTTGCGGCTCTCGAAACCCCGCAGATCAAGAACCTGCGCGAGAACGCCCTGAAGCGCGACGTCGCCGCTCTGGCCGAACTCTGCACGGCCGAACTGGCCAAGCGCAATGCCGACAAGCCGCGCCGCATCGGCCAGCCGCGCTCTGAGGCCAAGCAGTTCGAACACGACATGGCCGACCAGATCGCTGCCGTCGGCAAGACGCTGGCCGAGAAATACGACCTGTCGGAAGCCACTGCGAAGGCGAAGTCCGAAGGCGTGAAGGGTTTCAAGGCCCACAAGCTCCTGGATTCCAAGGGCTCCGCTAAACTCGGCGGCATGCAGCGTGACGGCTCGGTCGCCGTGGACCGCTACATTTCCTATCGCCGCGGCAAGGACATCGTCTCGCTCAGCATCTTCCTGCTCAAGGACCAGCCGCTCGAGACCCATGAGTTTCAGGTGATCGCCCCGCTGACCATGCTCGACGGCGGCAAGCCGGTAGCGGAAATCCGCCCGACAGCGACCCCGGCGCAGAAGCAGTCGGCGGATGGTGGCCTGTCTTTCAAGGATCTCGACAGCGCGGCTGCGGCATTTGATGCCGTGCTGGCCAAGATCGCGGCCTGATATTGAGCATGATCCCGAAAAGTGACTTCCGGTTTTCGGACCAGATCATGCTTCACTAAATAAGCGGGTTTACGGATTGAACGCGGCGCGCGATCATCGCGTGCCGCGTTTTTGCGTCCGGCGTTCATCACAACAAGAAGCAGGAGGAAACATCCATGTCCGCATCGGCCAAGCGCGTCGTTCTCGCATCACGCCCGCACGGCGAACCCGGTCCGTCGAATTTCCGCATCGAGGACTTTGCCGTGCCGAAGCCCGGCGAGGGCGAGGTGCTGCTGCGCACGATCTGGCTTTCGCTCGATCCCTATATGCGCGGACGGATGAATGACGGTCCGTCCTATGCAGCGCCGGTGCCGGTGGATGGCGTGATGGAAGGCGGCACCGTGTGCGAGGTGGTCGCCTCGAACAATCCGGGCTTTGCCGCGGGCGATATCGTGCTCGCGCATGCCGGCTGGCAGACACACGCGATCTCGGACGGCAAGGGCCTGCGCAAGATCGATCCGAAACTGGCGCCGATCTCCACCGCTGTCGGCATTCTCGGCATGCCCGGCATGACCGCTTATACGGGGCTGCTCGCCATCGGCAATCCGCAGCCGGGCGAGACGGTAGTTGTCGCCGCGGCCTCGGGCGCGGTGGGTTCGGCGGTTGGCCAGATCGCCAAGATCAAGGGCGCCAAGGCGATCGGCATTGCCGGCGGCGCCGACAAGTGCCGCTATGTGGTGGAAGAACTCGGCTTCGATGCCTGTATCGATCACCGCGATCCCGATTTCGCGGCGAAGCTCAAGGAAGCGTGCCCGAACGGCATCGACGTCTATTTCGAGAATGTCGGCGGCGAGGTGTTTGAGGCGGTGTTTCCGTTGCTCAACTTCTTCGCGCGCATCCCGGTCTGTGGCCTGATCGCGCAGTACAACGACACGGCTTCGACGGCCCCGAAGTGGGCCGGCGCGATGATGCGCAACGTGCTGACCAAGCGCCTCAACTTCCGTGGCTTCATCGTTCGCGATTTTGCCTCGATGCATGGCGACTTCCTGCGCGACATGGGCCAGTGGGTCCGCGAGGGCAAGGTGAAGTACAAGGAGTATGTCACCGAAGGGCTGGACAGCGCGCCCACGGCCTTCATGGGCCTGCTGAAGGGCCAGAATTTTGGCAAGCAGCTGGTGCGCGTCGGGCCGGACAAGGCGTGATTTGTCGTCCCGGCGAACGCCGGGACGACAATCGAGTTTTACTTAGCGAGCGGCTCGCCATTCTCATCGATCAATTCGAACAGATCGATGTCGTTTTGGCCGGGCGCGCGGCTGTGGCGCACTTCAACACCGTCGGGCTGGAAACAGTACTCCACCAGCCCGACTTCCTTGACGCCGACCAGTGACTGCCTTTCATCCGAGCGAATGACAAAACTGTTCGACGGCGCCCAGATGTGGCGCGTGTTGCGCCATGTATAGTCGCGGCGCTGATGGACGTGGCCGCAGGCCACCAGCCTGAGATCGACGTGGCTCAGCATCTTAATAAGACGGGCGCGCGCAGGCATCGGCGTGAAGCGGATCGACGTCGCTGCCAGTTCGGGATCGTCGGGGGCGTTCTGATACAGCGGCTTGTGGACGAACAGCGCCAGTGGTCGCCCGTCGAGGCTGGAGAGCTGCTCGGCAAGCCAGTCGAACTGCTCGTCCTCGCAGGCGAGTCCGCTGTTCATGATCAGTGAATTGAGGCCGACAAAACTCCAGCCGGCCGCATCGAAGCGCCAGCGGTCGTGGCCGAAGGCGGCGAGAAAGGCCTGCCGGTTCGGCTCGGAGACCAGGTCGGCAGGCGGCGCAACGCGAGTCGGATTGTCGCCGATGTCGTGATTGCCCGGCAGATAGCGGCAGGCGACGGGCAGGGCATCATGCAGCGAACGGGCGAAGGCCAGCTCGTCCGGATGTCCGGGGCCGTCGAAGGCGAGGTCGCCGGTATTGATCACCAGATCAGGCCGGGCGGCGCTGATATAGTCGCTGACGCGCTGGAAATTCTCGGTGAACTGCGGAAAACGCGGGCTGAGATGGCAGTCCGTGATCTGGATCAGGCGAAATGCGGTCATGCAGGGCACTCCGTGAGCCGGAAGGTTAGTCCTGTTAGATGTCAGCCGGATGGCTTCGGGGAACTTACCAGACCACAGCGCCGTTGGGTTCCCCGGAAGCCGTGGCCGGACTTGGCCAGGGCGGGCTGAGGGGATTTCTAATGTCTGTTCAAATGGTTCTGTTGCCGGTCTTCGTGCTGGTGGCGATTACGCTGGGCATGTTCTTCGTCACGGGCTTGCGCAGTGGCGGTGTCGGGCGCAATGACGCCCGCGAGCTGCCGAATACCGCTCCACAGCTCGATCTTTTGTTCTATGCGCTGATCGCCCTCGGCCTGCCGCTGCGAAAGATCGATCTGGCGCTGGTCTGCCTGTCCTGGGTGTTCGTGGTGGCCCGCTTTGTGGGCGCCGGTTTCTTTGCCGCCAACAGGGGATCGCAGGCCTGGATCGCCAGCGCGCTTGTATTGCTGGCCATGTGGTTCTACTTCGCGCTGCGGATGCTGCTCCTGCTGTGAGCCTTGGGGCGGCGCCGATTCTTTGGACTGTAAGCTTGCCGAAAGACCGCCAATGACGCCCGCCGCCCGCCTGACTGCTGCCATCGAGGTCATCGACGCCATCGACACCCAGCGCATTCCCGCCGCCAAGGCATTGAAGGAGTGGGGCACCGCGCATCGCTTCGCGGGCTCGGGTGATCGGGCGGGCATTGCCGGCCTCGTCTGGGACGTGCTGCGCCGACGCGCATCCAGCGCCTGGGTGATGGAGGACGAGACCTCGCGCGCACGCGTGCTCGGCATGCTCAAGCTCGAGCGCGGCATGGACGTCGCCGAGATCGATGCCATGTGCGACGGCAGCCGCTTCGCGCCGGCGCCGCTGAGCGATGCGGAGCGCAAGGCGCTGGCCTCGCGCACTGCTGACGGAGCGCCTGCGCATATCGCCGGCGATTACCCCGAATGGCTCGATAGCCAGCTCGCCGATGTGTTCGGCGATGATCGCGTCGCCGAAGCCGTTGCGATGGCCAGCCGCGCGCCGCTCGACCTGCGCGTCAACACGCTCAAGAGCAAGCGCGAGAAGGCCTTGGCTTCGCTGAAACATCTCGGCGCCACCGAGACGCCGTGGTCGCCGCTCGGCCTGCGCATCGCGCTTGGCGCCGATGCGCGCAATCCCGGCGTTCATGCCGAGGAGGATTTCATCAAGGGCGGCATCGAGGTGCAGGACGAGGGCTCGCAGCTTGCGGCGCTGTTCTCAGGCGCCAAGCCGGGCGAGCAGGTGATCGATCTCTGCGCCGGCGCCGGCGGCAAGACGCTGGCGCTCGGCGCGATGATGCAGGGCAAGGGCCGCCTGATCGCGACGGACGCCGACAAACGCCAGTTGGCGCCGATCCATGAGCGGTTGTCCCGCGCCGGTATCCATAACGCGGATGTTCGCACGCCGAAGGGCGATGAGGATCCGCTTTCCGATATCCGCGCTTCCGCCGATCTCGTCCTGATCGACGCGCCTTGCACGGGCACCGGCACCTGGCGCCGCAATCCCGATGCCAAATGGCGGATGCGTCCGGGCGCGCTGGAAGTCCGCGTCAAGGACCAGCAGGAGGTGCTCGACCGCGCCGTGCAATTTGTCAAGCCGGGCGGGCGGATCGCTTACGTCACGTGCTCGGTGTTGCCGCAGGAAAATCGCGAGCAGGTGAAGGGTTTTCTGGCTCGGCAGTCCGGCTTTGCCGTCGTGCCGCCGGAACAGGTGATGTCGGCGCTGTGGGACAAGGCTGATGACTTCGCCGCTGCCGTCTATCAGTCGCCCGAGGGGCTGCTTATGACGCCGCGGAAGACGGGGACGGACGGCTTTTTCGTATCTGTGCTGAAACGCTCGGTGTAGTCTTGACGAAGGAGGGCGGTTGTCTGCCCTTTACTATCATTCGACATTCGCAGGTGATTGCCCCCGGTGCGCCACGCGAAAGCGGGGCGCGAAAAAGTCGATGAAGGCCCGCACTTTGGCTGGAGGACGGGCGGCCGGATACAGCGCGAAAACGCCATCGACCAGCGCTGCGGGCTGGTCGAGATTGATCGGAACGAGCTGGCCCGCAGCTATTTCCCGCGCGACCAGAAATTTAGGTTGGCACGTAATCCCCTGGCCACCAACAGCCGCTGCGATGAGCGCTTCCGCATTGTTGGCGCGCAGATTGCCATGCACTTCCATCTCCATGTTGCGATCGTTGCCGAACAGCCAGCGGCTGCCCGCGCGCAGCAGCGTGAAGCTGAGGCAATTGTGGCTGGCAAGATCGGCAACGGTCTGCGGAATTCCGTGTGCTTCGAGATAGGATGGCGCAGCGCAGACCACGCTCGGCAACGACCCCAGCCGACGCACGGTCAGGCTCGAATTCTGGATGTCTCCGATCCGGATCGCGAGATCCCAACCTTCTTCGACGAGATCCACGAAATGGTCGCTGAGGCTGAAGTCGATGGCGAGCGCCGGATGGACCCGCGCGAATTCCGGCAGCAGCGGTGCAATCTCGCGGACGCCGAATGAGATCGGCGCATTGAGGCGCAAGGTGCCTCGGACATCGATGGCACCGGATGCTGCTTTCGCATCGGCATCGGCAACGTCGCCGAGAATCCGCTCGACCGCGTCCAGATAGTCCTGTCCCGCTTCGGTAAGGCTGAGGCGCCGGGTGGTGCGGTAGAACAGTTTGACACCGAGCCGGCTTTCGAGCGCGGCGAGATGCTTGGTCGCCATCGTCTGCGACATATCGAGTTTTCGCGCGGCTGCTGACAGGCCGCCTAATGCGGCGGTCGCTGCAAACACCTCCATTCCCCTCAAACGGTCGAGCATCGATGCCACCTCACACCAGCGGGGGAATATCATAGCACCGGCGAGGGAATTATCGATCGCAAAGCAGGAGCTATCTGTCGGCGCAGCAAATCGACTGGAGAGATTGCATGCCCGACACACCTGTTATTGCCGATGACGCACCGAACGAGAGAGGGGCGGGGCGCGCGGAGACGGACAAGCGCCTTGTGGGGCGTGCATTCGCCTTCGCGTTCGGAGTTGCGGCCTATGGCGCATTCCTCGTCACGTTTCTCTATACGATCGGCTTCGTGGCCGATGCGATCGTGCCGAGGACGATCAATCGGGGCGAGACGGCGACGATCGCGCAGGCGCTGGTCACCGACCTGTTGTTACTTGCCAACTTCGCCCTGCAGCATAACGGTATGGCGCGACAGCCGTTCAAGCGCTGGCTGATCCGCTTCGTGCCGGCGAGTATTGAGCGAAGCACATATGTTCTCGCCTCGAGCCTGATGCTGATCCTGCTGTTATGGCGGTGGCAGCCGATCCCGGCCGTGATCTTCGAGGTGCAGGAGCCGATCCTTGCCGGCTTCCTGCGCGGCGTTTCCCTGTCCGGCTGGTTTATCGTGCTGCTCAGCACGTTCCTGATCAATCACTTCGAGCTGTTCGGCCTGCAGCATGTGTGGGGCAATCTGATCGCACGCAAACCGAAGCTGCAGCAGTTCAGGACGCCGCTTCTCTACCGATTTGTCCGCCACCCCATCTATCTCGGCTTCATCGTCGCCTTCTGGGCGACGCCGATGATGACCGTCGGACATCTCCTCTTCGCCATGATGACGACGGCCCACATCCTTGTCGGCATTCGTTTCGAGAAGCGTGACCTGACCGCGCTCTATGGCGAGGACTACCGCAAGTATCAGCGTCAGGTGAGGAGACTCATTCCGATCCCGCGTCGATCGGAATGACCAAGAGAAGTCAGTCCAGGCCCACTCAACCATCTCAACACGAAAGGAAAGACTATGGCCCTTGTCGATATTCAAGTGGTGGAAGGCGTCTTCGACGCACGCGAGAAGGAAGCCATGATCCGAAAAGTCACGGACGTCATGGTGTCGATAGAAGGCGAGGCGATGCGCGGAGTCACCTGGGTGCGCGTGCACGAAATCGCCAGCAGAGATTGGGGCATCGCCGGAGAGCCATTGACAACCGAAGAGCTCAAGGCCGTTCGCGCCCGAAACGCATGACATCGCTGTCCAGGCGCCTGCATGGGCGCCTGGACGTCAGCTGGCAACACGCGCATCGGGTGATGTACTCCATGTCGGACTTGAACAAGGAATTGTTCGCCAATCCCATCTGGCAGGCGCTGCACACGCATCATCGTCGCTTTGCGCTGTCGATCGGCGACGCTTGTCGCTACCCAGCCGATATCGCGCCCTTCGCTGCAGTGTCGGTGCCGACCCGTAGCGCATTTCGGCAGCTCGCCTTGCTATTGGAGCCGGATGAAGCGATGTCGGTCGTCGCGGATCGGATTCCACGCGCTGGCAATCTGCGCATTCTCGACACGATCGAAGTCCAGCAGATGATGTTGCCAGCAGAGGTGTCGCCGACCATTGAAGCTCCCGCCGGCGTTGCCCTGCTCGACGAGACGCATGCGCGGGACATGTCCGCGCTCGCGCGGCAGACATTGCCCGACTATTTTCGCGAAAGGACCCGCGAGCTCGGCCGCTATTATGGGGTTTACGCCCGTGACGAACTGATCGCCATGGCTGGCGAGAGGCTGATGATCGAGCGCCATGTCGAGATCAGCGGGGTGTGCACGCACCCGTTTCATCGCGGCTTCGGCTATGCCTCGGCGCTGGTCTGGCAACTCGTCCGGGGACATCGACAACAGGGGCTTGGCTCGTGGCTGCATGTCAGTGCGGGCAATCGAACCGCGACTGCGCTGTATCGTCGAATGGGATTCGAAGTGTTCAACACGATCCTGTTGCGGAAGGTCGTGCGAGTCTGAGCGTGTTCCGCATCCCATGTCACTGCCGATGAGCGTGGGTTCTACACGCCTCAGCCCAAGCCTTCTTGCTCTGCAGCAACATCTCGGTTAGTTTCCGCTCATTCTCTCGGACCCGGTGAAATCCCGGGTGGCTCTTCCGGCCGCCGATCCGCCGGACAACGCAAAATCATGGCTCCCACATTCGGCCCCGCTGCGGCCGTCAGCCCTTTTGCGCGCCTCACACGCCCACGCGTCTGAGACAGGAAAGTTCAAACATCACCATGGATATGGTCCATCTGCGGAGCGAATGGGCTCCGAACGTCACCCGTGAATTGCTCGCGGGCACCGTCGTCGCACTCGCGCTCATTCCAGAAGCGATCGCCTTCTCGATTATCGCCGGTGTCGATCCCAAGCTCGGCCTCTATGCATCGTTCTGTATCGCCGTCGTGTCAGCCTTCGCCGGTGGCCGGCCGGCAATGATCTCGGCGGCGACCGGCGCCACGGCGCTGCTGATGGTCGGGCTCGTGAAAGAGCACGGCATCAACTACCTGTTCGCCGCGACCATCCTCACCGGTGTCATCCAGATCATTGCCAGCCTGATGCGGCTCGGCACCCTGATGCGCTTCGTCTCGCGCTCGGTGGTGACCGGTTTCGTCAATGCGCTGGCGATCCTGATTTTCATGGCGCAGATGCCGGAGTTGCTTGGCCGCGGCCCCACGGTTTACGCAATGACCGCCATCGGTCTCGTGATCATCTATGGGCTGCCCACCATCACCAAGGCCGTGCCATCGCCGCTGGTGACCATCGTGCTGCTCACCGCGGCGTCTATGTATTTCGGCTTCGATGTCCGCACTGTCGGCGACATGGGCGCGCTGCCGAGCGAACTGCCGTTCTTTGCGATCCCGCAGGTGCCGTTCACGCTGGAAACGCTACGGATCATCTTCCCGACATCCTTCGCCATCGCCATGGTCGGCCTGCTGGAAAGCCTGATGACCGCGGCGATCATCGACGAGATGACCGACACGACGTCCGACAAGAACCGCGAATGCGCCGGGCAGGGCGCGGCCAACATCACCTCAGGCTTTCTCGGCGGCATGGCCGGCTGCGCGATGATCGGCCAGTCGGTGATCAATGTGTCGTCCGGTGGTCGCGGCCGGCTCTCGACGCTGTGGGCCGGCGCCTTCCTGCTGTTCCTGATCGTCGTGCTCGGGCCTTACGTGGCGCAGATCCCGATGGCAGCTCTGGTCGCGGTCATGATCATGGTCTCGATCAACACGTTCCAGTGGAAGTCGGTGCGCACCCTGCTGACCCATCCGAAATCATCCAGCGTGGTCATGCTCGGCACCGTGGTGGTCGTGGTCGCCACGCATGACCTCGCCAAGGGCGTGCTGTTCGGCGTCATCCTCAGTGGCCTGTTCTTCGCCCATAAGGTGACAAAGCTGTTCGGCGTGGCGTCAGCGCGGGAAGGGGCTGTGCGAACCTACCGTGTCACCGGCCAGATCTTCTTCGCCACGGCCGAGGCCTTCCACACCGCCTTTGATTTCCGCGAGGAGGACCTCGAAGGCGTCACCATCGACCTGTCCACGGCGCATTTCTGGGACCTCACCAGCGTGAACGCGCTGGACCGTGTGGTCCTCAAGTTCCGCCATCACGGTATCCCGGTCGAGGTGGTCGGGATGAACGAGGCGACCCGGACCCTGGTGGATAAGCTGGGCACCCATGACAAGGCCGGAGCGGCGGTGGGTGCGCCCGGCCATTAGGCCCGAGGCACCGGAAAAGACGTGGATGGCCGGGACAAGCCCGGCCACGACGGTATTTGAGACGTCAGGCAACCCTTGCGAACCGGCCTCGCGTGCCGTAATTCCTCGCTATGACAGCCCCCAGCACATCCTCGCTTCCGTCTTCGGCCCACTCCGCCCACGTGGCCGCCGAGCATGACAAGATTCTGATCGTCGATTTCGGCTCCCAGGTGACGCAATTGATCGCGCGCCGGGTGCGCGAGGACGGCGTCTATTCCGAGATCGTCCCGTTCAACAAGGCGGAAGCCGCTTTCGCTGAGATGAAGCCGAAAGCCGTGATCCTGTCCGGCGGCCCGGCCTCGGTGCTCGACAAGGACGCGCCGTCGGTGCCGCTGTCGATCCTCACAGCCGGCGTACCGGTGCTCGGCATCTGCTATGGCGAGCAGACCATGGCGCAGCAGCTGGGCGGCACCGTCGAGGGCGGGCATCACCGCGAATTCGGCCGCGCCACCATCGAGATCACCGACGACTGCGCGCTGTTCGAGGGCGTGTGGGAGAAGGGCGGCAAATACGACGTCTGGATGAGCCATGGCGACCGCGTCACCAAGCTCCCGGAGGGTTTTCGCGGCGTGGCGAAGGCGCCGGGCTCGCCGATCTCGGTGATCGCCGACGACGTCCGCAAGTTTTACGCGATGCAGTTCCATCCGGAAGTCGCGCATACGCCGGATGGCGCAAAGATTATCCGCAACTTCGTGCGTAAGGTGGCCGGTTTCACCGGCGACTGGACTATGCGCGCCTTCCGCGAGGAAGCGATCGAGAAGATCCGTGCCCAGGTCGGCAAGGGCAGGGTGATCTGCGGTCTCTCCGGCGGCGTCGATAGCGCTGTGGCGGCCGTGCTGATCCATGAGGCGATCGGTGACCAGCTCACCTGCGTTTTCGTCGATCACGGCATGCTGCGCAAGGACGAAGCCAAGACGGTCGTCGACCTGTTCCGCGGCCATTACAACATCCCGCTCGTCCACGTCGACGCGTCGAAGACCTTCCTCGGCGAGCTCGACGGCGTCACCGATCCCGAAGTGAAGCGCAAAACCATCGGCCGTCTCTTTATCGACGTGTTCGATGCCGAAGCGAAGAAGATCGGCGGCGCCGATTTCCTCGCGCAAGGCACGCTGTATCCCGACGTGATCGAGAGCGTCTCCTTCACCGGCGGCCCCTCGGTGACCATCAAGTCGCATCACAATGTCGGCGGGCTTCCCGCCCGCATGAACATGAAGCTGGTCGAGCCGCTGCGCGAACTGTTCAAGGACGAAGTGCGCGATCTCGGCCGCGAACTCGGTCTGCCCGACATCTTTGTCGGCCGCCATCCGTTCCCGGGCCCCGGCCTTGCCATCCGCTGCCCCGGCGAGATCACCCGTGAAAAGCTCGACATCCTGCGCGAGGCCGATGCGGTTTACATCGACCAGATCCGCAAGGCCGGTTTGTACGACACCATTTGGCAGGCCTTTGCCGTGCTGCTACCGGTGAAGACCGTCGGCGTGATGGGCGACGGCCGCACCTATGAATACGTCGTCGGCCTGCGTGCCGTGACCTCGACGGATGGCATGACGGCGGACTTCTATGCGTTCGACATGAAGTTCCTGGGCGAGACGGCAACGCGCATCATCAACGAGGTGAAGGGCGTGAACAGGGTGGTGTACGACATCACCAGCAAGCCGCCGGGGACGATTGAGTGGGAGTGACTTGATGCGCGAGAAGCGGAGCGTCAGCGCTCTGTCTTCCACGGATCGATGACCCTCAGGCCAGCAGCATTGAATGCGCTGGGATCGCGCGTCGCGATGGCAAAGCCGCGCGACGCCGCGATCGAGGCGATGTAGCCGTCTGGCGTCGGAAAACCTTTGCCGGAGATTCGGGCTTTGACGGCGAGTTCTGCATAATGTCGTGCAGCACCAATATCGAAGGGCAGAATGCGTCCTTCAAACAGCTTCATGATGTCGTCCAAGGCAGCGGTCAGTTTGTCCTTTCGCTTCCCCTTGGTAAGCACACCAATTCCGAACATCAGTTCGGCGATGGTGACACTCGATAGATAAAGCGTTTCGGCAGTCTGTTCGTCGAGCCACGTCAGTACAGCCTTATCAGGCGAAAGCTTCATCGCTTCGGAAACGACATTCGTGTCGAGAAGGATCACTCGAAGCTCATCGGCTTGGCCGGAGTTCGGTCACGGGCTTGATCGAGCGCCTCGATGTCCGCATCGGTCAGTCCGTGACGGCGGCTGATCTCCGCAATCGCGCTGCCAAGCCGAAGGCGCTGGTCAGGGCGCACCGCAGTCTCGAGGATGTGGCGAATTTCGGCCTCCGTGCTGCGGCCATGCTGCTCCGCTCGCACCTTCAAGGCGCGGTGAATGGCGTCAGACAGGTTCCGAATTGTGACCGCTGGCATCGAGCGTCTCCATCGCGAGTGATATCATCGTAGAGGAAGTGCTATCATTTTTCAATGGATGGTAATTTGCCCGCGCTTTTGTTTTCGGTCGCCCGACTCTGTCGCCACATCGCAGCCCGTCAATGATGGTTGCGTCAGCTTTGCGAGACGCGACCATTCGGCCGTTGAAACCTGATTTTAAAGGACTATTTTTACTGCAATGCAGTATCTTGTCAGTCAGCCCTGATTGACGTACTCGAAGCCGAATTCGCCTTTAGACCGGTTTTAACAATAACGGTTGGTGGCGCTGCGTTCCCAGCGTCAACCGCCTCATGACCTTGGGATGACGATGAGCCTCTATTCAGATTACCTCGCTGAGATCGAAAGCCGGAAAGCTCAGAACCTCGCTCCCAAGCCGATCGATGACGGCGCACTCACCGGCGAAATCATTGCCCTGATCAAGGACACTGGCAGCGAATACCGCGCCGACGCCCTGAAATTCTTCATCTACAACACCCTGCCGGGCACCACGAGCGCCGCGGGCGCCAAGGCGGCGTTCCTGAAGCAGGTCATCGTGGGCGAGGCGATTGTCCCCGAAATCACCCCGACCTTCGCGCTGGAACTGCTGTCGCACATGAAGGGCGGCCCCTCGATCCGCGTGCTGCTCGATGTGGCGCTCGGCGCTGACGCTGCGCTGGCCAAGCAGGCCGGCGAAGTGCTGAAGACCCAGGTCTTCCTCTACGACGCCGACATGTTCCGCCTGCGCGATGCCTTCAAGGCCGGCAATGCTGTCGCCAAGGACGTGCTGGAAAGCTACGCCAAGGCCGAGTTCTTCACAAAACTCCCGGATGTCGCGGACGAGATCAAGGTCGTCACCTATATCGCCGCCGAAGGCGATATCTCGACGGACCTGCTGTCGCCCGGCAACCAGGCGCATTCGCGCTCGGACCGCGAGCTGCACGGCCAGTGCATGATCACGCCGGAAGCGCAGCAGGAAATCGTCGCGCTGCAGAAGGCGCATCCCGACAAGCGCGTGATGATGATCGCCGAGAAGGGCACGATGGGCGTCGGCTCGTCGCGCATGTCCGGCGTCAACAATGTCGCGCTGTGGACCGGCAAGCAGGCCAGCCCCTATGTGCCCTTCGTCAACTTCGCCCCGGTCGTCGCCGGCACCAACGGCATCTCGCCGATCTTCGCGACCACTGTGGATGTCACCGGCGGCATCGGCGTCAATCTGAAGAACTGGGTCAAGAAGCTCGGTGACGACGGCAAGCCGCTGCTCAACAACGAAGGCAACCCGATCCTCGAGCAGAAATACTCGGTCGCCACCGGCACCGTGCTGAAGCTCGACGCCAAGGCCAAGAAGCTGCGCGACGAAGCCGGCAACGAGCTGGTCGATGTCGCCGCCGCCTTCACGCCGCAGAAGATGGAGTTCATGAAGGCGGGCTCGTCCTACGCCATCGTGTTCGGCAAGAAGCTCCAGACCTTCGCCGCCGAGACGCTGGGCGTCGAAGCGACGCCGGTGTTTGCGCCGAACAAGGAAATCGCCATCGAGGGCCAGGGCCTGACCGCGGTGGAGAAGATCTTCAACCGCAATGCCGTCGGCGTGACGCCGGGCAAGGTGCTGCATGCCGGCTCCGACGTGCGCGTGAAGGTCAACATCGTCGGCTCGCAGGACACCACCGGTCTGATGACCGCGCAGGAGCTGGAAGCGATGGCGGCCACCGTCATCTCGCCGCTGGTCGATGGCGCCTATCAGTCGGGCTGCCACACGGCTTCCGTATGGGACAAGAAGGCCCAGGTGAACATTCCGAAGCTGATGAGCTTCATGAACACCTTTGGCGTGATCACCGCGCGCGACCCGAAGGGCGTCTATCACTCGATGACCGACGTCATCCACAAGGTGCTGAACGACATCACCGTGGATGACTGGGCCATCATCATCGGCGGCGACAGCCACACCCGCATGTCGAAGGGCGTCGCCTTCGGTGCCGATAGCGGCACCGTGGCGCTGGCGCTCGCAACGGGCGAGGCCACCATGCCGATCCCGCAGTCGGTCAAGGTCACCTTCAAGGGCAGCATGAAGCCCTATATGGACTTCCGCGACGTCGTGCATGCGACCCAGGCGCAGATGCTGCAGCAGTGCGGCGACAACGTCTTCCAGGGCCGCATCATCGAAGTCCATATCGGCACGCTGCTCGCCGATCAGGCCTTCACTTTCACCGACTGGACGGCCGAGATGAAGGCCAAGGCGTCGATCTGCATCTCGCAGGACGAGACGCTGATCGAGTCGCTGGAGATCGCCAAGTCGCGCATCCAGATCATGATCGACAAGGGCATGGACAATCCGGCCCAGACCCTGAAGGGCCTGATCGCCAAGGCGGATGCGCGCATCGCCGAAATCCGCTCGGGCGAAAAGCCCGCGCTGACGCCGGATGCCAATGCGAAATATTTTGCCGAAGTCGTCGTCGATCTCGACATCATCGACGAGCCGATGATCGCCGATCCGGACGTCAACAATGCCGACGTCTCGCGTCGCTACACCCACGACACGATCCGTCCGGTCTCGTATTACGGCGGCACCAAGAAGGTCGATCTCGGCTTCGTCGGTTCGTGCATGGTGCATAAGGGCGACATGAAGATCGTCGCCCAGATGCTCAAGAACATCGAGAAGACCGAGGGCAAGGTCGAGTTCAAGGCGCCGCTCGTCGTCGCCGCGCCGACCTATAACATCATCGACGAGCTCAAGGCCGAAGGCGACTGGGAGATTCTCCAGAAGTATTCGGGCTTCGAATTCGACGACGTGAAGCCGAAGACGACCAATCGCACGAGCTACGAGAACATCCTGTATCTCGAGCGTCCGGGCTGCAACCTGTGCATGGGCAACCAGGAGAAGGCGGAGAAGGGCGACACCGTTCTCGCCACTTCGACCCGTCTGTTCCAGGGCCGCGTGGTGGAAGACACCGCCGAGAAGAAGGGTGAATCGTTGCTGGCCTCGACCCCGGTCGTGGTGCTGGCCGCCATCCTCGGCCGCACCCCGAGCGCCGACGAATACAAGGCCGCGGTGCAGGGCATCGACCTGACCAAGTTTGCGCCGCCGAAGTCGGGTGCGATGGGCGCGTCCGTCCACTACTAAGGACGGGACGAAGGACTGATCGAACGGCGCGGCAGGTGAACACCTGCCGCGCCGTTTCCGTTTGCTGGCCGGATTCGGAACCCGGTGCCCAAATATTGGGTGGCCACTTGCTCGAAAGAGTTCAAGATTGTATCTTACAAGCGTCTTACCGTGGAGGCTCTTGTGGCGTCACGACCTGCAAATCTGACCACGCTTGTTTCGACCAAAGGGCAGGTCATCTTGCCCAAGGCCATCCGCGACCAGCGCAATTGGTCTCCGGGTACGCGACTTACTGTTGAGCAGACACCGGAAGGCGTGCTCCTCAAGGCTGCACCGCTGTTTCCCGCGACGACGATCGACGAGGTGGTTGGCATTCTTCGCCACGACGGAAAGCCGTTGTCTCTGGACGACATGGATATCGCCGTTGCGGCGGAGGCGAAACGTCGTGCGCGCGGTTGATACCAACGTTGTCATTCGCCTGATTGTTGCTGATGACAAGCAGCAGACAAGAAAGGCGCGGGCCGTATTCGAGGCCGGCGATGTCTTCATTTCCTTGACGGTGTTTCTGGAGACCGAATGGGTGCTACGCAGCGGTTACGGCTTTGCACCAGACAGCGTCGTCGCAGCCCTGACCGCAGTGGCTGGACTTCCCGGTGTGACGGTCGAGGAGCCTGCGTTGCTTGCTCTCGTACTCGAATGGGTCGGTGAGGGAATGGATTTTGCCGACGCGCTGCATCTCGCAAAGGCCGCAGGATGTGACATGTTTCTGAGTTTCGATCGCAAGCTGGCCAAAGTGGCAGCCGGTCGTTCACCTGTCGCGGTGACGCAGCCGTAGAATGTGAAGTCAAGCGCGCAAGCTTGACCTCAATCATCATCAGGTTGAGCCAGTCAAAATCCCGACATCGGCACGCGTCTATTCGCCACGACGCGAATTCGGGAACGCCGGCATGACGCCCGCATTCACTCAGCATTCCGCTGAATGAAATGAAGGGCCTCTCATGACCGACCGCCGTACTTTCCTCACTGCCGCAACCGGTGCCGCCATGCTTGCCGTCGGCGCGCGTGGTGCGATGGCTGCGCCGAACACGACGGCGGCACCGCTGCCGGTCAATGACAAATCCAGCCGCTATCGGCCGGCCGGCCGGTTCGGCATCGGCGGCACGCAGGTCGGCAGCAATCATGTGACGACACCGGCTGATCAGGCGGCGGCGATCATGCAGGCGGCGTGGGACGAGGGCGTGCGCTATTTCGATACGTCGCCATGGTACGGTCTCGGCTTGTCCGAGCGGCGCTTCGGCACCTTCTTCGACGGCAAGCCGCGCGACGAATTCATCATCTCCACCAAGATCGGCCGGGTGCTCGTGCCGGATGCAAAGGTGGGTGGTACCAAGGTTGGCAACTGGATGCTGACGCCGCCGATGCGGCACGAATACGACTACAGCGCCGATGGCGTGAAGCGCTCGGTGGAGCAGAGCCTGCAGCGCATGGGCATGGATCGGCTCGACATCGTCTTCGTGCATGACCTGTCGCCCGACAACAAGGATATGGGCGAGAAATGGACCGAGCATTTCGAGAAGGCGAAGACCGGCGCCTTTGTCGAGCTGACGAAGATGCGCGACGCCGGTGTCATCAAGGCCTGGGGGCTCGGCGTCAACACGCTGCCTCCGGCGCTGAAGGCCTTTGAAGTCGCCGATCCCGACATCATCCTGTCGGCGACGCAATATTCGCTGGTGAAGCACGCCGACGCGCTGAACCAACTGATGCCGGTCGTCGCCAAGCGCAATGCGTCGATCGTGGTCGGCGCGCCGCTGAATGACGGATTCCTCGCTGGCGGCGAGCGCTTCAACTATGCGGCCATACCACCGGAGATGCGCGCGAAGCGGGCGCGGGTCGCAGCGCTCGCGCAGGAGCACGGCACCAATCTGCGCACCGCCGCGCTGCATTTCGCCATGGCCAATCCGACCGTCTCGGCGATCATCCCGGGCGCGCGCTCGGCGACCCAGGTGGCGCAGAACGCCGCCTCGATCCGCGCCAAGGTGCCGGCGGAGTTCTGGGCGGCGCTAAAGCGCGAGAAGCTGATCGAGGACAAGGCGCCCGTGCCGGCCTGATCGCTTCGTCCGTCAATAGCGACAATCGCGCATGGCGGGTGAGGCTTCGGGATTGCCTCGCTCGCCTGCGCTGGAACAGTTGGCGATGCTCCGTATTGTGGTAGCCTACGACCGGAGGTCGTCATGGCGCTGCAGGCGCACGGAGATCGCAAGTATCACACCAGCGAGCGCCTTGGCGATCTCGCCGAGTGGACGAGCTTGCGCATCGAGCGTCGGCGGCTCGAAGCGGGACTGCAATCCGATCTGACGCTGGAATGCAACGAAATCGTCATGACATTGGGCGGACGATCGATCGTGCGCCGGACCGGTGATGGCGATACACAAAAGACATTTGCGCAATCGGGTACGACCTGGATTTGTCCGACCGGGATTTTCGAGCGCAATATCGAGCTCTCGGCACCGCTGGAAACGCTGCACATCTATCTGCCGTCAACGCTGATCGAGCAGGGGGCGCTGATCGACTACGAGATCGATGCATCGCGGGCGGAGCTCGCTTATGCCGGTGGCTTCACCGACCCGATGCTGCATCAGATCGGCCTGGGCTTTCATGACCTGCTGGACCGGCCGATCCAGCCGACTGACCGGCTCTTCGTCGATGGCATGCGCACGGCCCTGGCAGCACACCTGCTTGGTCGTTACTCCGTCGATCAATGGGTAACGCCGGTCAAGGCGCCATCGCTCGATTCAAGGCGGCTGAAGCGGGTCATCGACTATATCGAAGCGCATCTGGCCGAGGACATTTCGCTCGACGCCCTGGCGGGCGAGGCGCATCTCAGCCCCTATCATTTCTCGCGCCTGTTCAACGAGGCCACCGGCTCCTCGCCGCATCGTTATGTGACCGATCGGCGGGTTCAGGCTGCGCAGCAGAAGCTGGCACGGGCCGGAGACTCCATGGTCCAGATTGCGCTCGACACCGGCTTCGGCTCGCAGGCGAATTTCATCCGTGTTTTCCGCAAGGCCACCGGCCTGACTCCCGGCCAGTATCGCGAGTTGTGTCGGCGTTGATTGCGCGCAATCGTGCCTCTCGGCAAGATCTGCACATCAGCAAGATCTGCGCATCACTCGGCAAGATCGGAAAATACCGCACGCCTGCCTCCGACTAAACCTGCCTCATCGGGAATGAACGTCCTGATCCACTCGAAACGGTTCGAGCTGGCCTCCCACACACGTTCATCGAGGAGACAGTCATGGCCTATCAGAGCATCAACCCGGCAACGGGCGAATTGAACAAATCCTTTCCCAATCATAGCGATGCCGATGTGAAGTCGGCGCTTGCGGCGGCGCATACACTGTACAAGTCCGACTGGTCCAAGGGCCCGCGGCAGCCGCGCCTGGATCTGCTGCTTCGCTTCGCCAATCTGGTCGAGGAACGGTCCGAAGAGCTGGCGCGCGTCCTGGTCAAGGACATGGGCAAGCGGATTTCGGAAGCGCGTTTTGAAGTTCAGGTCACCGCGGACATCGCCCGCTACTATGGCGAGAACGGCAACACGTTTCTCGCCTCGCAGCAACTCCAGACGTCCAAGGGCAAGACCTGGGTCGAATATCACCCCGTCGGCGTGCTGGTCGCCGTCGAGCCTTGGAATTTCCCGTTCTATCAGCTGATCCGCGTGGCCGCACCGGCGATCGCCGTTGGCAACCCGGTGCTCGCCAAGCACGCCAGCAACGTGCCGCTGTCCGCTGTCGCCTTCGAGGAGCTGATGACGGCTGCCGGCGCGCCGCGCGGCGCCTGGACCAATCTCTTCGCCAGTGGCGATCAGATCGCGGCCCTGATCGCGGATGATCGCGTGCAGGGCGTGACGCTCACCGGTTCGGAAAAGGCCGGCAGCATCGTTGCCGCGCAGGCAGCCAAATATCTGAAGAAGTCAGTGCTCGAACTCGGCGGTGCCGACGCGCTCATCGTTCTCGATGATGCCGATCTGGATCTCGCCGTCAACGAAGCGGCGCGCGGACGTCTCTATGTGGCCGGCCAGGCTTGCAACGCCATGAAGCGGTTCATCGTGCACAAGAACGTGGCCAACAAGTTTCTCGACAAGCTCACGACGGCCTTTGCCGCCACCAAGGTCGGCGATCCCATGGACGAGACCGTAGGCATGGGGCCGCTATCGTCCCATGGCGCCCGCCACGATATAGCGGGGCAGGTGGAGCGTGCCGTGAAGGCGGGTGCGACGCTTCATTATGGCGGCAAGATCATCGACGGACCGGGCGCCTTCTACATGCCCACCATCCTCACCAATGTCGCGCGCGAAAATCCTGCCTATTTCGAGGAATTCTTCGGCCCGGTGGCGCAGGTCCACGTGGTGCAGGATGACGACGAGGCGGTCGAGATCGCAAACGACTCGCATTTCGGCCTGTCCGGCGCGGTCTTCACCAGTGATATCGCGCGCGCCACGGCGCTGGCGGCGCGCATCGAGACCGGCTCTGTCTGGATCAATGCCCGCTCGCAGACTGCACCCGAGTTGCCATTCGGTGGCGTGAAGCGATCGGGCTACGGCCGCGAACTCTCCGAATTCGGCATCAAGGAATTCGCCAACATGAAAATGGTCGTCGTCTCGAACGGCTGATCATCGGCAACCGGCGGTGATGCATGTCACCGCCAATCAACTCTCGTCCCAGGCAACTTCCAATTATCATTCACAGGAGAACGATCATGAGCGAAGGTATTCAAGGCAAGGTCGTGTTGATCACAGGCGGCGGCACCGGTCTCGGTGCGGAGACGGCGCGTTATCTCGCATCGAAAGGCGCGGCCGTCGCTGTCGCGGCACGCCGCAAGGACAAGCTCGAACAGGTGGTCGGACAGATCACGGCCGCTGGCGGCAAGGCACGTGCCTATCAACTCGACGTGGTGCGGAGAGAGCAGGTCCAATCCGTCGTCGATGCGGTCATCGCCGATTTCGGCAGGCTGGATGTGCTCATCAACAATGCCGGCCTGATGCCGATCCGTCCCATGGCCGAGGTGAATGTCGATGAGTGGGATGCCATGATCGACGTCAATCTGAAGGGCACGCTCTATGGCATCGCTGCGGCACTGCCGGTGTTCCTGAAGCAGGAGAGCGGACACATCATCAATCTCTCCTCGGTCGCCGGCACCAAGGTGTTCGCACCCGGCGGCACCGTTTATTCCGGCACCAAGTTCGCCGTGCACGCCATTTCCGAGGGGCTGCGCCAGGAAGTCGGTAGCAAGCTGCGCGTCACCTCCATCGAGCCCGGCGCAGTGGAGAGCGATCTCATGCTCGGCACCAGCGGTACGTCGCAATCGGCGGTGGCGGATTTCTACAAGGCGGCGATTCCCGCGAGCTCCGTTGCAAAGGCCATCGCCTTTGCCATTGAGCAGCCGGCCGATGTGGACATCAACGAGATCGTCCTGCGCCCGACGGCGCAGGAGTTCTGAACGAGACCGCTTGTGACGGGGCCGGAGCGGCGATATCGCTCCGGCCCCGTGGCATGCACGGCATCATTGCTGCCCGGCTCTCGGATGGGATGCGCATGATCATCGGTGATGTTACGACAGATGCTCCCTTCTTCCGGAGCCCGCCTGATGTCCGACGCCCCCGTACCGACCCAGCCCGCCACTGCCGCCGAGACCGATCCCAACACCCTCGGCTGGATGAAGGGCTCCCCACCGGCGCCAGACAAGCTCATCAAGTTTCACGACGATAGCTTCCGCGAATTCCCGCAACTGCGCTGGGCCTGGAGCAATGTGCGTTCGCTGGTGCCGACGGTGGCCGTATGGCGCGGAGCCGACGGCCCATCGACGCTGCCGCGCGAGGAGCGCGATATCGGCGGCTCGCAATCGACGACCATGGACGGCCGTCCGATGACCTTTGCAAAAATGTTCGACGAGACCTATGCCGATGGCATCGTGGTCCTGCACAAGGGCAAGCTGATCCATGAGCGCTATGCCGGCGCGCTGAAGCCGCACAAGCCGCATATCGCCATGTCGGTGACGAAGTCGTTCACCGGCACGCTGGCGGGCATCCTGATCGCCGAAGGCAAGATCGATCCCCAGGCGCCTGTCACCGACTACGTGCCGGAGCTGAAGACCAGCGCCTTCGGCGATGCCCGCGTGCATGAGGTCATGGATATGACCACCGGGCTGAAATACACCGAGGTCTATGCCGACCGGAATTCCGATGTCTGGAGCCTGCGCCGCGCCAACGGCATGGCGCCGATCCCGCCGGACTATCAGGGCGCGACCGACATTTTCGCGCTGCTCTGCATGCAGGTGAAGCAGGGCGAACACGGCAAGGCCTTTGCCTACAAGACCGTCAATACAGATGTGCTTGCTTTCATCATTCGGCGTGCCAGCGGCGCGACGCTGAGCGATCTCCTTTCCGAGCGGATCTGGGCGCCCATGGGGGCGGAAGAGGACGCGCATTATCACGTCGATCGCATTGGCACCGAGAGCGGCGGCGGTGGCCTGTCGACCACGGTGCGCGATCTCGCCCGCTTCGGCGAGACCATGCGCAATCACGGCCGCTTCAATGGCCGCCAGATCGTGCCGGCCGCGGTGGTGGAAGACATAGAGCGCGGTGCCGATCCCGAAAAATTCAAGCCGGCCGGCTACACCACGCTGCCCGGCGGCTCCTATCGCAATCAGTGGTGGGTGACGCATAACGAGCATGGCGCCTATATGGCGCGCGGCGTGTACGGGCAGGGCATCTATATCGACCCCAAGGCCGAGATGGTGATCGCGCGCTATGCCTCGCATCCGGTCGCCGGCAATGCCGCCAACGATCCGGTGACGCTGCCGGCCTATATGGCCCTCGCCAAGGACCTGATCGCCGGTCGCTGAGGCCGCCCAGGGGAACCCGCCGAAGGGAACTTTTCGGCGGGTTGGGCGTCATCTTTCCGGCCGACACCTCCGTCGGTGCTATCCGGACCGTGTAATGATGACCAGGCCCTTGCAGATTGCTTTGTGGCTACGATACGCCTGCGCCGCGCTGCTGCTGGCTTGTGCCGGCAGCGTCGCAGTCGCGCCTGTCCATGCGCAGGACGCTGTACGCGAAGCGCCTGTCGCAGAACCCGTGGTGATCACGCCGCCGGCGCGCGTCTATATTCCGACGCCGCGCGATCCGAAGAATCTCGATCCCACCACCAATGGCCTGACCCTGATCCACGGCAATTATTGCGGTGTTGGATCGCGTCCGGGCGGACCCATCGATGCGCTCGATGTCGCGTGCATGCATCACGATGCCTGCACGCCGACCGGGCGTCTTCCTACCTGCGACTGCAATGCGCGCTTGCGCGATGAGGCGGCATTGGTCGCCCGCGATCCGCGACAGCCGACCGAGCTTCAAAGTCTGGCATCGATGGTTGCGGCGGCTGCAACCGTCATGCTCTGTAAGCCGTCCTTGTCGACGGCATCGGCGCCGCCCGCCGCGCCGCCGGTACCGGTCGAATCCGTGCCGCCGGCACGTGATGCGGTTCCTGCAGAGCCCGTGACCGTGGTGCCCGCCACCGCCGAGCCGCCGCCCCCAGCATCGGCGCCGCTGGTGATCGCGCCCAAGCCGACGCCGCTGCCCTGATCATGGCACAGGCCGGATGCCATGAGGGGCAATCGGCCGGATGCGCGCTATGATCTCGTCTTCTTGATCGCACCGTCGGCGATGCGATAATTCGCGGCAATGTCCCGCGCGCCGCCGATGTCGTCGGTGACCTCGAAAGTTTTCGCGTCGATCCCCTTCTGCACGGCGCCGGTGACGAAGCTGAACACGGTATTGTCGTCGCGGCCCCAGAATGCGTTCAGCTTGACGAAGCGGCGTCCATCGATCCCGGCGACCACCATGCTCCCCTGCGACCGGTACAGGCCGTTGTCGTCCTGTGCCCAGCCATTGGTTTCGGTCTCGCCAAGAAAGCGGAAGCTGGCCGCATCGAGCTTCTTCTTGTGCTCGCCATGCAGATAGACCCGGCTTGCATCCGCGGCCCAGGCACCGCGCTTTCCGAATGCGCGGAAGCTACGCGGATCGGCCTTGTCGAGCGGGGCGACCACATGGTCGGGATGGCCGAATGGCGAATGCGTGCGTGCGAATGCGGAGGTGTAGACGCGCTGCTCGTCGGTGGCGAACGGACGTTCAGTACCGACAATCGTGAAACTCTCGGGATCGGCGTCATCGACCCGGTATCCGTTGTAATACACTGCATGCCCGTCCTTGCCGAACAGTCCGCCAAGCGCGGTGAAGGTGGAGCGGTCTGCGCCGACGATCCTGGATTGGCGACAGAACACGTGCTCGGCATCGCGCCCGTGATCGGCATCGAGCGCCTCGAATGTCGCGGGATCGGCACCGCGCAGGAGGTTGAATGTTTCCTCCATGCGTCGTCCGGCCTGATGGGTTTCGCGATGGAATACGGCGTGTTGCGTCCTGAACCAGTCATGGGCGATCGGCTGCGCGCCATCCGCCTTGCCGCGATAGGCGGGATGCCACCAGCCGACGATGCCGGCGTGGTGCTTCGCGAACCAGTCCTTCAGCAACATGTCGTGTTCGTCATGCAGCGAATACTGCACGGTCTCGTGGGTCTTGGCGCCATTGGCCAGGGTCAGTGCATCGCCGAGATGAAACAGGTTGTCCTTGTCGCTCACGAACGGACCGTTGGCGACCAGCGTGTCCATGTCGGTCCGGTCGAACTGAAAGAAGTGGCTGCCGTTCTTCACATAGAGCCGGTGGCTATCGCGGGCGAAGGAGGTGCTGTTCGGCACCAGCGCGAAACTCGCGGGGTCGGCATCCGGCACCGGGCGATCCTCCAGATAGACGCCACTGGCGCTCACGCCATAATCATCGTCGATCGCGTGAAAACCTTCTACATCGGGCGTGACGAACAGCGCCTTTCTGTTGCGGGCGTGAAACCACCAGATGCCACGGGAATCACGCAGATAGCCGGCCCACAAATAGCCATCGCAAAATGCATGGATGATCTCGAAACCATCGGACGTGATGCCGCCCTGGATCGCGACAGGAGCATCGCTGCCATCGCCGCTGAGCATGACGCTTCCGTCGAGCACGCTGAAAGGTGCAGTCAAGATCGTCTCCGTCATGTGTCTGTCAGGATGCGTGGGGAGAGGGCGAGACGCAGATGGCCGATATCGTGAGCCGGCCCCGCAAGATCCCGAATGAGTGGGGCATAAATAGGATGAGCGTTACGACGCCGGACGCGTCGGCACGCTGCACAGGGAGCCAGAGTACGACCATGTGGAGAAGAACGCACCTTGCCGCAGCCGTGGCCTTCGCGATGCTCATGCCGGCATCGAGCTTCGCCGGCGTCAATGTCCGCTTCGTCAATCCCGAGGGTTTCACCGATGCGGGATCGAACGGGTTTCGGTCCGCCGATGCAGGGACGCTCACCGAGATCAGAGCCTATCTGCAAAGGCTGGGCGGAAAGTTTCTTGCGCCCGGTCAGAACTTGACCATCGACATTCTCGACATCGATCGCGCCGGCATGGAAGAGCCCTGGCGTGGCGGCAGCATGGGCGATGTCCGCATCATGCGCGGGGTCACGCCGCCGCGGATCAAGCTGCGCTATGTGCTGAACGAGAAGGGGCGACGGGCGCGCAGCGGCGAGGAGACGCTGACGGACATCAATTATCAGATGAATCCGTCCGCGCGTTTCGGCGGCGATCGCCTGGTCTATGAGAAGGCATTGCTTGACGACTGGTTCAGGCGCATGTTCCCGCGCGACAGGTTCTAGAACACGGAGAGACGGTTAATGGCACGCGTGCGTTGTATCACCGAGATGGGCATGGGCGTCGACGTTCACGGGCGTGACGCGACCAAGGCGGCGAAGCGCGCGGTGTCGGATGCAATCCGGCATTCCAGCGTCGGCTTCTTCCGCATGGTCGGCAAGACGCCGCATGACATGTTTGTCGATGTGACCATCGGTGTGCCCAATCCGGAAGCCGTCGATACGGACGCCGTCGCCAAGGAATTGCCCTATGGCACCGTGACCGTGAAGGCGGTGCAGGGCGGGCTGGACATTCCCGCCGAGAGCGGCACCGATGGCATTCTCATGGCCAATGCGGCGGTCATCGTGAGTCTCGACGACGGCAAGTGAGCCGTCGCCGAGAGGCCGGGGAATTTACTGCGCCACGCTCCGTTGGAGCGGATCTCCTTGCGCCATTCGCGCGACGGCAGATGTGATGAGCCCGTCATCAGCCATGCGCGACAGCACCCAATCGCGCCGCAGGCGCGCACGTTCCATGTTCTCGGCAACGTCGATCCGCATGGTGTTCGGTGCCTTTGGCAGCGCTGCGAGATAGGCGGACTCGGAAATCGAGAGCTGACCGATGGTCTTGCCGAAATAGAACGATGCGGCATCGGCGATGCCATAGGCAGGGCCGCCGTAATAGATCGTATTGAGATAGAGTTCGAGGATCCGCGTCTTGCTCAACGCATCCTCCAGCCGTCGGGCCAGAATGATCTCCTTGATCTTCCGCGAGACCGAGGGGCTTTCCCCTGCAAGCAGCATGTTTTTCGCGAGCTGCTGGGTGATGGTCGCGCCGCCCGATGGCTTCTTGTTTTCCAGGAGGTCCGGAATCGAGAACAGTGACGCGCGCAGGATGGCGAGCAGATCGTAGCCGCCATGTCCGAAGAAGCTCCTGTCCTCGGCAGCCAGGAACGCCTTGACGACATGGATGGGAATATCCGGCATGGCGACGAATTGCGGCGGTCCGGCCGGCGTCGTGCGTTGCGTGACGGGGTTCGTTTCAGCATAGGCTTTGAGGTCGACAACGCCGGGCAGCAACGTGCCGTAGCTCCAGAAGGCGGCCGACAACGTAATGCCTGCGGCGAGGAGCACGACGCCGGTCGCCACGGCGCCGCGCTTCATCAGGCGTAGCACCGGCGACTGGACGCGATATTGCCGCGAGAGCTGATCGTAAGGCAGGCGCCATGCCGCCACGATCTTCTCGATCATCTCGGCTGAGAGCGGGCGCTTCCTCTTGAGAACCTCGGACGCGCGGGAGCGCGAGCCGATCAGTTGAGCGAGATCGGACTGGGTGCGTCCCTGACCAGCCATGGCGAATTCGAGGAAGGCGATCGGGTCAGGCTCGGGGAGCCGCACGTGGCGCCGCTCGTAATCGGCAACCAGGATAGACAGGATCTCCAGACGATCGGCTGCCTCCGTCCCGGGCTCCGCGCCAAAGAGGCGATCGATTTCTGCGAGGGCATGCGCGCAATCCTCGGCACTTCTGATTGGCTTTACCGCGATAGACATCCGTCCGCTCCGTTAGTTTCGGTCCTTTGTCACGACCTTCGCGACATGCACCGTCTGCAGTCTTTCATCGACGAGAAGTGTGATCCGACACCCGGCTGTCGACATGAGAAGATCGATAGCGGGGCCCTGTGTGGTCACCGTGATATTCGGCAGGCAACTCGCCAGCGCGTCAGCCGACATCGCTGGGGCCGCGCGAAGGAATGCTGCCAGCGCAGCCAATTCCGGCAGGGCCTTCGGATGGACAGCGCCATGCGCTTTCAGGCGAGACAGTCCGATGACATTCATGCACGCATCAGCCAGCTGATCCTGAGGTTTCGAGGAGGAGCGTTCCCATTAATGGGAACATATCGTGGTATCCAGAGAATGCAAAGCATTTTTTGGAAATGGGAGACAGCTGCGCGGGCCGTCCGCGTTTTGCTGCGCCGGCGGGCATATGCAGAGACATCGATATTGCGTAGGGGAGTAACCTTCCGACATCTGCCAAGGTGAATGATCATGGACATATTCGATCGCCTCAAAGCCGCAGCCGCCGATGATTGGTCGTCCTATGTCGATCATGATTTCGTCGGCCAGCTCGGCGCCGGCACGTTGCCCGAGAGGGCATTCCGCACTTATCTGGTGCAGGACTATCTGTTCCTGATCCAGTTCACGCGTGCTTATGCACTGGCGACCTACAAGAGCCGCACCCTCGACGACATGAAAGTCGCGCAAGGCGGGCTTGCTTCCATTCTCGGCGAGATGGAATTGCACATCAAACTGTGCGGGCGATGGGGCTTGTCGCCGGCCGATATCGAGGCTGCGCCGGAATTGCAGGCGACGGTGGCCTATACGCGTTTCGTGCTCGATTGCGGTGCCGCCGGCGATCTGCTCGATCTGCATGTCGCGCTGGCGCCTTGTGTGATCGGCTATGCCGAGATCGGCCGCAAGCTCGCACCGGGTGGCGTCGATGCGCTCGGTGATCACCCCTATCGCGAATGGATCGGGGAGTATGCCGGGCCCGGCTATCAGGACATCGCGATCAAGGCGCGTCGCCATCTCGATGATCTCGCCGCGCGCGCGATGACCGAACGGCGTTTCGGTGAACTCGCAAAACTGTTCGGGCAGGCGTCGCGCCTCGAGGCCGACTTCTGGCAGATGGGGCTGGATGCCCGGTGAGCACTGCACGACCGTGATCTTGTAATTTCGCCTGCTGAAATGTATGCGCGTCGCATTTTGAACAGCGAGCGTTGATCGACCCGTCGTGCTGTGCGAACCTTTCGATCAATGAGATCTGGTCGATCGGTGCGGCGCGATTTGCGTCTTGATTGAAAACAGACCGAGCGAGCCAGGCATTGTCCAGGGAGACACGCCTATGCCGACATCACGCCGGTCCGCTTGCGCTTTTCGTTCGTTTCCTCGCTCCATCGCAAAATCCGTATCGGCAAGCATTCTTTCTGTGGCGCTCGCCACCACCGTCGCGTCTGCGCAGGACAAGCCGCCGCTGAAGCTCGGCGCGCTGATGGACATGACCGGCGTCTATGCCGACACGTCAGGCCCCGGCAGCGAAGTCGCCGCAAAAATGGCGATCGAGGATTTTGGCGGCGAGGTGCTCGGCCGCAAGATCCAGGCTGTGTTCGTCGATCATCTCAACAAGCCCGATCTCGCCTCCAGCCAGGCCCGCGAGATGCTCGACAATCAGGGTGTCGAGGCCATCGTGGATTTTGCAGGCTCTGCGACGGGACTGGCGATCATCGAAGTGGCGAAGGCGCGCAACAAGATCGTCATCGTCAACAGCGCCGGCTCCATGCGCATCACCAATGAAGCCTGCACGCCCTATACCGTGCACTACACCTGGGACACCTTCTCGCAGGCGAACGTCACCGGGCTGGCGACGGTGCGAAAAGGGCTCGACAGCTGGTTCTTCCTCGCCCTCGACTACGCCTTCGGCCAGGAGTTGGAGCGCGACACAGCCGCCGTCGTGCAGAAGAGCGGCGGCAAGGTCCTGGGCTCGGTCAAGCATCCGCTGAACAGTTCGGATTTCTCATCTTTCCTGCTGCAGGCGCAGAGTTCGAAGGCGAAAGTCGTCGGCCTCGCCAATGCCGGAAATGACGCCATCACCGCCATCAAGCAGGCGACCGAATTCGGCCTGACCCAGGGCGGCAAGCAACGTCTGTCGCCGCTGCTCGCTTTCATCACGGATATCGACAGTATCGGCCTGGATATCGGGCAGGGGCTGCTGGTCACCGAGTCCTGGTACTGGGACCTCAATGACGAGACGCGCGCTTTCACCATACGCTTTCGCGAACGCACCCAGCGCGCACCGACCTCGGTGCAGGCCGGCCTCTATTCGTCGCTCACGCATTACCTGAAAGCGGTGAAGGCCGCAGGCACCACGGAGTCGGCGGCGGTGATCAGGAAGATGAAGGAAATGCCGATCAACGACATGTATGCCCGCAACGGCCGCATCCGCGAGGACGGGCGCATGCTGCATGACATGTATCTGTTCGAGGTGAAGAAGCCGTCGGAAAGCAAAGGGCGCTGGGACGTCTACAAGCTGCTCGATACCGTGTCGGGAGAACAGGCGTTCCAGCCGATCGAAACGTCGCGGTGTCCGCTGCTGAAGAAGTAAGTGACATGATGAACCGTTACGCCATCATCGTTTTCTGGTCGGATGCCGACGGCAGTTGGGTTGCAGATGTGCCCGACCTGAAATCCTGCGCGGCTTTTGCTGCCACGCCTGAGGAAGCCGTGGCGGAAGTGCGTATTGCCATGGATGCCTGGCTCGATGCTGCACGCGATGCAAAATTACCGATCCCCAAGCGGCGCTACCAGCCGCATCACGAAGCAGCAGAATAGAAGTCAGAATACTAAACCAACCGGTTGACAGTCTGTCGTTCTGCGTTACATTCAACATTATGGTTGAATTATTCGCGCCCCAACTCGACAATGTCTTTCACGCCCTTGGCGATGCCACCCGGCGGCAGATGCTGCGCGAGTTGGTGAAAGGCGAGCGGACGGTCGGGCAGCTGGCCGGGCCGCACGCCATGTCGTTGGCTGCGGCGTCCAAGCACATCAAGGCGTTGGAAAGCGCCGGATTGATCCGCCGCGAGGTGCGTGGGCGGACCCATTGGTGCCAGCTCGCGCCGGGGCCGCTGGCCAGCGCACATGAGTGGTTGAGCTTTTACGAGCAGTTCTGGACCGATCGTCTCGATGCACTCGAGCAATTGCTGCACGCCGACGATGCGGCGAAATCCAAAAAAGCGACGACAGGAGAGAAGCGATGAACGACATCACGCCATCGGCCTATGGCGCCTTCACCGGGCCAGCTGAGCTGACCATCCAGCGCCTGCTGCCGGGGCCGATCGAGCGCGTCTGGGCCTATCTCACCGAAAGCAATTTGCGCAAACAGTGGCTGGCCTCCGGCGTCATGCAAATGCGTGCTGGTACGCCGTTCGAATTCGTCTGGCGCAATGACGAACTGTCCAGTCCGCCGGCGAAGCGGCCTGAGGGTTTCAGCGAAGAACATCGCATGCAGAGCGAGATCATCGAGGTCGATCCGCCGCGCAAGATCACCTTCACCTGGGCGCCGCGCGGCGAGGTCACCTTCGAGCTCAATCCGCAGGGCGACAAGGTGCTGCTCACCGTGATCCATCGTCGTATCAGCGATCGCGCCAACACGCTCAAGGTCAGCGCCGGCTGGCACACCCATCTCGATGTGCTGGTGGCGCGCCTCAACGGCGAGGAGCCAAAACCCTATTGGGATGTCTGGCAGCGCCTGCACGATGAATATGGCACACGCCTGCCGGACTGAGTCCGTAACGTCAACAGACGAGGGAGGTCACCATGCAGAACACGATTGTCTCGCACCAGGATTGGCTGAAAGCGCGGCTCGAACTGATGGAGGCCGAAAAGGCCTTCACCCGCCAGCGCGATGAACTCACACGGCGGCGCATGGCCCTGCCATGGGAACGTGTCGCAAAGCCCTATCTCTTTGCGGCGCAGGACGGTGAGCGCACCCTGGCCGGCCTGTTCGGCGATTGCTCGCAGCTCATCGTCTATCACTTCATGTTCGGGCCGGACTGGCAGGAGGGCTGCAAGTCCTGCTCGTTCTGGGCCGATAATTTCAACGGCATCCCGATCCATCTGAAGCACCGCGATGTCGCCTTCACCGCCGTCTCGCGGGCGCCGCTGGACACGCTCATGGCCTATCGAAAGCGCCTCGGCTGGAGCTTTCCGTGGGTGTCGGACCGCAGCGATTTCAGCATCGACTATTACGGCGCGTTCCCGCCGGAGGATCTGGCGAAAGGCGAGACCTACTGGAACTACAAGGTTCAGCCTAACACCACGTCGGAACAGGTCGGCATCAGCGTCTTCGCGAAGGATGCGGCAGGTGAGGTCTTCCACACCTATTCAATCTTCGGCCGCGGCGTCGAGGAAGTGAACGGCGCCTATCATTTTCTCGACATGGTGCCGAAAGGCCGCGACGAGGACGGGCTCGATTTCACCATGTCATGGGTTCAGCGGAACGACCAGTACTGAGCTGCACGGTTCAGCGCCGCGACAGTTTCTCGAACCGCTTGATGATCCGCTCGCGCTTGATGCGCGAGAGGCGCTGGATCCAGAACAGGCCGTTGAGCTGGTCGATCTCGTGCTGGTGGCAGACCGCACGCAGGCCGTCGGACTCCTCCTCCTGCGCATGGCCGTCGAAATCCCGATAGCGGATACGCACCCGCGCATGCCGCTGGATATCGTCATTCACGCCGGGCATCGAGACGCTGCCCTCCTGATGCATGATCATGTCCGGCGACGCCCAGATCGTCTCCGGGTTCACATAGGTCTTTGCGCCGTCGCCGAGATCGAGCACGACCACGCGCAGCGAAATGCCGATATGCGGCGCAGTGATGCCGATCCCGGGCGCCGCATGCATGGTGTCGCGGAGATCATTTGCGAGGTTACGCAGTGCATCGTCGAATACAGTGACCTCGGCCGCGCGTAGCGCGAGACGCGGATCGGGATAGCGGACGAGGGGGCGGACAGTCATTCCGGAAGTCCTGCAGCTTTCAGGGCCGTCGCATAGGTTTGCGCCATCGAGGCGACCGGGACGGGGATGCGTGCGAAGAACGCGGAAACCGTGAGCTCCGGCTCGATGGTGAGCAGTTCTTCCACCACCTGTGCGGCGCGCTCATGCTCGCCGACATTCACCAGCGCCACGGCCAGCGCGCGCAGCGCCACGGCAAAGCGGCGGTTCTGCACCAGCGCCTTGTCCGCCCAGGCGATGGCGCCCCGATAATCACCGTCGATGATATCGGCGATCGCCAGCGCGCCGCAGACGAACCAGCCATGCGGATCGAGCGGGTTCAGGCGCCGTGCGCGTTCGAGCAGCGTTCGGCCGGCCGCTTGCTCTCCGCGCATGGTCTCGATCCAGCCGGCGAGGGCGAGCGCGGTGGCGGAGTTCGGATTGATGGCAAGGGAGCGGCTGAACAGTTCGATGGCCGCATCCTTGGCATTCTGCGTGTCGGCGAGATTCCAGATCGCGAAAGCCGCCATCCACAGAATCTGAGGATCATTGGGCGCGCGTTCGATTGCGCTCTGCGCCAGTGCGAGACCTTCACCGCGATGGGCGCCGCCTTGCGCGATCCAGCCCTGGAAATGGCGTTGCGCATGGCAATAGGCCGCGGCAGCCATTGCCGGCGCGTAGCCGGGATCAAGCGCCAGCGCCTGATGCAGGCAATCGAGTGCGGCGGTCATGCCCGCCGGCGTAAAATCGCGTTCATGGGCGGATGCGCGCAGCAACAGGTCATAGGCGTCGGGCTTGTTCGGCCGGTTCTGCCGCCGCCGTTCAATCTCGGCGATGCGCAAGGTCGGCTCGATCGCGGCCACCGCGCAGGCGGTGATGCGGTCCTGCAGATCGAACACGTCGCTGCGGTCGCCGTCGAAACGGTCCGCCCACAGATGCGCGCCGGAGCGTGCGTCGATCAGCTGCGCGATGATGCGCAGCCGTTCGCCGGCACGGCGCACGCTGCCTTCCAGCACATAGTTGACACCCAGCGTGCGGCCGGCCTCGCGGATATCGACCGGTTTGTTCTTGTAGGTGAAGGACGAATTTCGCGCGATCACGAACAGGCCACTGCAACGGGACAGCGCCGTGATGATCTCCTCGGCGATCCCGTCGCCAAAATAATCCTGTTCGGGATCCGCGCTCATATTGTTGAAGGGCAGCACGGCGATGGAGAGATCGGCGGAGGCGGGCGGGGCATCCGCCGCCACCACCGGGGTCGCCGCCGCATCGCCGTGTTCGGCCACCTCGCCGACGAAGCGCACGCCCTTGCGCGGCAGCGTGCGGATCAGGCGCTGCTGCTCGCCATTATCGCCGATCGCGGTGCGTGCCGCATTGACGCGGCTGCTCAGCGTCGCCTCGGAGACGATGCGGCCGTGCCAGACCTCGGCCAGCAGCTCGTCCCGGCTGACCACGCGATCGCGCGCTCGGATCAGGAATTCCAGCACGTCGAATACCTGCGGCTCGACGGCGACCGCCTCAGTGCCCCGTCGTAGCTCCCGCCGGCCGGTATCGAGCACGTATTCGTCGAACCGGAACAGCACGGCGGGTCCATTTCCTGTTGTGGTGTCAGGGTGTTGCGTCGGGACCGTCCCTAGCACACCCCGTCTCAACGACAAATCATGGCGTTCTGAAGGGAAAGTCAGAGAATCCTCCAAGCGAGGCGATCAATCAAACGTCATGGTGCGCGCATCGACGGCCATCGCCGTCACCGCCCCGGGAGAACTGACCATGACCAACACGCGCAACAGCCCGAACCTCAATCGTCGCAGCCTGCTCGGCGCCGCCATCATCGGCCTGGCGGCAGCCCAGTTCGGCGGCCTCGGCCCGGCCATGGCGCAGGGAGCCAGACAACTGCCGGCGGTGAAGCCCGGCGCCCATACCAGCTTCAAGCCGCTCAAGACCATCAATGCCGGCGTGCTGAATGTCGCCTATGCCGAGGACGGCCCGGCCGATGGCCCCGTCGTCTTGCTGCTGCATGGCTGGCCCTATGACATCTACAGCTATGTCGATGTCGCGCCGCTGCTGGCCTCGGCCGGCTACCGCGTCATCATCCCGTATTTGCGCGGCTATGGCGACACGCGCTTCCTGTCCGATACGACGCCCCGCAACGGCCAGCCGGCGGCACTGGCCACCGACATCATCGATCTCATGGATGCCCTCAAGATCGAGAAGGCCGTGGTCGGCGGCTATGACTGGGGCGGCCGCACGGCTGATATTCTCGCGGCGATCTGGCCCGAGCGGATCAAGGCGCTGGTCGCCGTCAGCGGCTATCTCATCGGCAGCCAGGAAGGCAACCGGATGCCGCTGCCGCCGAAGGCGGAGCTGGAATGGTGGTACCAGTTCTATTTCACCACGGAGCGCGGCCGTCTCGGTTACGACAAGTATCGGCATGACTTCGCCAAGCTGATCTGGAAGCTCGCTTCGCCGAAGTGGAATTTTGACGACGCCACCTATGGCCGGTCTGCCAAGGCTTTCGAGAATCCCGATCACGTCGCCATCACCATCCATAACTATCGCTGGCGGCTTGAACTCGCCCAGGGCGAGCCGAAGTTCGACGAGCTGGAGAAGCGGCTGGCGCAGGGGCCGACCATCTCCGTGCCGACCATCACCATGGAAGGCGATGCCAATGGCGCGCCGCATCCCGATCCCAAGGCCTATGCCAGGAAGTTCACCGGCAAGTATGAGCATCGCCTGATCACCGGCGGCATTGGCCATAATCTGCCGCAGGAGGCGCCGCGTGATTTCGCCCAGGCGATCATCGACGCCGATGCGATGGCCCGCTGATGCGCAAGATCATTCTGGCAAGCCTTGCCGCCGGTGTCGTGTCATCGGCGGTGGCAGCCGCCTTCGCCGCCAACACGAGCAATCCGGACCAGCTGTCGCCGATCTACGGCGTTAGCCTTCCCGATGGCTATCGCAAATGGGAGCTGGTCGCGCCGGCGCAGGAGGCGGCGCCCTTGAACGAACTCCGTGCCGTGGTCGGCAACGATATTGCCGTGAAGGCCTATCGGGACGGCAAACTGCCATTTCCCGACGGCACCGTGCTGGTGAAGCTGGCGTGGAAACACACCCAGTCGCCGGAATTCGAATCCGCCTCGATCCCCGGCGCCGCGACCACGGTGCAGGTGATGGTGAAGGACGCCACAAAATATGCCGCGTCCGGTGGCTGGGGCTTTGGCCGTTTCATCGACGGCAAGCCGGTCGACCGCGCCCAGCACGAGACCTGCTTTGCCTGCCACGAAGGGCGTGTGAAGCAGCGGGACTATGTGTTCACGAAATGGGCGCCGTGAGCCTCAGGGGAGGGGCGCGCCGACCTCGCTCATGAAGTCGGCAAGGAAGGTTTCGATGCGCGCGTGGCGTTCCCGCGCCATGCGCTTGCCTTCCGCGGTGTTGAAGCCCTCGGCGAGTGTCAGCAGTTTTGCCGGCAGATGGTCGATCGCAAAGGCGCGGTCATCCAGCGCGCGGTGTCGCGCGGCCGGGTCCTCGACATCATAGAGAAAGGATTGCATCCGCCCGGCGGTGTAGAAGCAGCGCGCGATGCCGATGGCGCCGATGGCATCGAGGCGATCGGCATCCTGCAGGATTTTGGCCTCGATGGTCTCGGGCACAATCTTCGCGGAGAAACTATGGGCGGTGATGGCATGGGCGATGCGATCCAGCCGCTCATGCGCCCAGCCGAATGGCGCCAGCAGCGTCACCGCATGTTCGGCCGCGAGGCGCGAGGCCTGCGCCCGTAACGGCGAGTTCTTCTCGACGGCCACGCAATCATGCAGCAGCGTCGCCGCCGCGAGGATTTCGAGGTCACCGCCCTCGATGGCCTGGATCGCGCGTGCATTGGACCAGACCCGCGCGAGATGCGCGACGTCATGCGAACCGTCGTCGGTCTTGATATGCTGCAGAAGTGCAGAAGCCAGCGTTTCGAACGGCGCGAAAGCGGCAGCGATGCCGGTGATCTCAGTCATGTCCGTGTTGTTAGACGGACCGGGCCGCATTGCCAACGCCACAACGGCGCCGCAGTTGGCGAATACCCACCGGCAACGATCATTTCAACAGGATGTGTGCTTCGATGGATTTCGCCCAGGTGACAACGCCAGTTCGCTTTGTTTCCCGGGAGATGTTTGTCCATGCCTGCGCATATCACTGTGTTCGATCTGTCGGTCGCGACGCCTGACGGCCGCCCACTTTTCACACAACTCAATCTCAGCTTTGGTGCCGAACGCACCGGTCTGGTCGGCCGCAACGGCATCGGCAAATCCACGTTGCTGCGTGTGATGTCCGGCGATCTCGTGCCCCAACAGGGGAGCGCTGATGTCAGCGGCCGGCTCGCGGTGCTGCGGCAGGCGCTGCAGATCGATCCGCACGAGACCGTCGCCGATCTGTTCGGTGTCACCGATGCACTCGACCTGCTGGCGCGAGCCGAAGCAGGCGAGGCCACGACCGACGAATTTGTACGCGCCGACTGGGATGTCGAGACCCGACTGATCCGTTCACTCAGGCGTGTCGGATTCGAGGTGCCCCACGCGACGGCACTCTCCGAACTGTCCGGCGGCCAGCGGACCCGTGTTGCACTGGCGGCGCTGATCTTCGCCGAGCCGGACTTTCTGCTGCTGGACGAACCCACCAACAATCTCGATCGCGATGGCAGGCGGGCGGTGATCGATCTTCTGGCAGGCTGGCGCGCGGGAGCGGTCGTGATTAGCCACGATCGCGAATTGCTCGATACGATGGATGCCATCGTCGAACTGACCTCGCTGGGTGGCACGCGCTATGGCGGAAACTGGACGCATTATCGCGCGCGCAAGACCCGCGAACTGGCGGCAGCACAGCATCAGTTGAATGATGCTACGAGACGCGTCGATGCGCTGGCACGGCAGGCGCAGGCCACCGCAGAGCGTCAGGCGCATCGCGACCAGGCCGGCCGCCGGCAGGGTGCGAAAGGCGGCATCCCGCGGATCGCCCTTGGTGGCTTGAAGGATCGCAGCGAAGACACCGGCGGTGAGATGTCACGTCTGGCTCAACGTCGTCAGGCGCAGGCAGGCGAGGCGCTGGCCGCCGCGCGGACACGCATCGAGATCCTGCAGCCGCTATCGGTTGCCATCCCCTCGACGGGTCTTGTCGCCAACAGGACGGTCCTGCAGATGGACAATGTCAGCTTCGGCCATGTGCCGGGCCTGCCGATCATTCGCGATCTGTCATTCTCCATCACCGGGCCCGAACGTATCGCCGTCACCGGTCCCAATGGCTCCGGCAAGACGACGTTGCTCGGCCTCATCACCGGCGCGCTTCGTCCCGCCGGTGGCGCCGTGCGGATGCTTGTTGATCACGCGATGCTCGATCAGCAGGTCAGCCTGCTCGATCCCGCCAAGACGATCCGCGACAATTTCCGGCGGTTTCATCCTGACGCTGACGAGAATGCCTGCCGCGCGGCACTGGCACGCTTCATGTTTCGCGCTGATGCCGCGCTCCAGATGGTCCGCACGCTGAGCGGAGGGCAGATGTTGCGCGCCGGACTTGCCTGCGTCATGGGCGGCATCTCGCCGCCGCCGCTGCTCATTCTGGATGAGCCGACCAACCATCTCGACATCGATGCCCTCGAAGCGGTCGAAACCGGCCTGCGTGCCTATGACGGTGCGCTGCTCATCGTCAGTCACGACGAGACATTCCTGGAAAATGTCGGGATCACACGGCGGTTGGAATTGCGGCCTTGATCAGCGCTTCATCAGCTCATACGCGATCGGGTCGTCGGCACAGGCCTTGAAGCCGCATTCGAGCAATGCGGATGCAAAATTGCCGGCGGTCAGGGCGATGATGAGGCCGACGGCGATGGTCGCGAATGCGCCTGCCGTGACCGAAGCCGGGGGTGTCACGAACTGTCGGTCGAACAGCAGCACCAGCGCGATCAGCGTGATGGCGGCGATGAAGGCGAGCAGCGCCAGCGTGTAGAAGTGATAGCCGAACAGCGTGCTGCCATAGCCGGCGTCGCCGGGCATGATGTGCAGCAGCACCTGCCGGGCAGAGACGATGCCGCCGACAATCGCGGCCAGCAGAGATAGCGCATAGTGGCTGGGGCGCGGGCCATAGCGGATATTGAGGATCGGGCCGATGGCGAGCAGCGCGAACATGATCCGCTGCAGGAGACAGAGCGGGCAGGGCAGTTCGCCGAGAATGAACTGCGCGCCGAAGGCGGTGGCAAGCACTGCCGCAAGGGCATAGAGCGCGAGGACGTTGAGCGTGATGGCGCGGTCGGATGTCATGGCCGCCTCAGAACGACAGCTTTAGTGTGTCGGTGGCGTGGTGCATGAAGGTCGCAACGCAGGCGATCAGCACGGCGGCAAACAGCGACAACGCAAGCGGCCGCGGGCCGCGCCAGGCAACCAGCATGGTAACGGTGATGGCGAGAAAGAGGGCCGTGAATTCCATGACAACATCCGCGCAATGTTCGCCGGAGCTAGATCAGATTCGGCCAACTGCGCCCAGCGATGGACGGGCGCAGGCTGTCGTCAGCCTTTCGCCTTCGTCTCTTCGGTCGTGTTCGTGTAATTGGCCACCGCATTCCGAAAGGCGTGAACCTCGCGATTGAGTGCGATCAGCCGCTCCGGCGTCATGCCGGCGGCGGCGAACAGGGTCTCGCCAAGGCAGCGCGCTTTCTCGCGCATCGCCGTGCCCTTCGGCGTCAGCGAGACCACGACCTGCCGCTCGTCTTCGGGATTGCGCTGGCGGGTGACGAACGCGGCCTGTTCCAGCCGCTTCACCAGCGGTGTCACCGTGCTGGATTCCAGCGCCAGTCGATCGGCGATCGCGCCGACGCTTTGCGGGCCAGCCTCCCACAGCGTGCTCAGCACCAGATATTGCGGATAGGTGAGCTCCAGCCGGTCGAGCAGCGGCTTGTAGGCACGGCCGATGGCCATGCTGGCGCCGTACAGCGCAAAGCAGAGCTGGTGATCCAGCGGGATGTCGACTGGCACCATGATCGGTCTCCTCAACTCAATATCACAATAATGTATATCGTGATAAATGTCTGGACAAGATCGTCGCCGCGCGCTCATAAATATATCGCGATAATAATTATCGCTGCATTAAAAGCGCCGGGTCCGTCTTTGAAGCACGGTCCATGGCCCAGCTGGCGTGGAGAACGACATGACAAATACCTACACAACAGCGCTCCCGGTTTCCGAGGCGGGCAATCTCGCCCGCTATTACCTCGTCCGCGGGCTCGTCGCGGCAGGGTGGGTGGCTGCCGCCGCTGCTGTCGGCGCGTCACATCCCGTTATCGCTGCGGTTCTGCTGGTGAGCTACCCGGCATGGGACGCCCTGGCGAACTGGTTCGATGCCCAGGGCAGCGGCGGGCTGCAGGCCAATCCCTCGCAGGCGCTGAATGTGGTGGTCAGCCTCGGCGCCGCGGTGGCGGTGGCCGGCGCGCTGCTGTCGGGCATGAATGCCGTGCTGGCGGTGTTCGGCGTCTGGGCCGTTCTGGCCGGGCTTGCGCAGCTCGTCACCGGCGTGCGCCGCTGGCGCGCGGTGGGGGCGCAATGGGCGATGATCCTCAGCGGCGCGCAGTCGACGCTGGCCGGCGTGTTCTTCGTCGTGCAGTCGGGCGGAGCCCGCGTGCCGACCATCGTCGATGTCGCGCCCTATGCCGCCTTCGGCGTGTTCTACTTCCTCGTCTCCGCGGCGTGGCTGACATTCAGCAGACATCGCAGAACCGCCTGACTGCGCGAGTGCTGTGGATGACGCCGGAATGGCGGCCAGCCATCCGGCGTCATCTGCTAGTCAGGTCCGCAGACAATCCACATGGCCAACGCGGATATCTCCATGGCAACCACGATCTACGGCATCAAGAACTGCGACACGATGAAGAAGGCGCGCACCTGGCTCGACAGCCATGACGTCGCCTACGACTTCCACGACTACAAGGCTTCAGGCATCGACAAGGCACATCTCGTGCGCTGGTCGAAGGTGGTCGGCTGGGAGGTGCTGCTCAATCGCGCCGGCACCACGTTCCGCAAGCTCGACGATGCCGCCAAGGAGGGCCTCACCGAGGCGAAGGCGATTGCGCTGATGCTGGAGCAGCCCTCGATGATCAAGCGTCCGGTGCTGGAAGCGGGCAGCAAGATCCTGGTGGGCTTCAAGCCGGAGATCTATGCGAAGGAATTCGGCTAGAGCCGGAACGTGCGCCGGTAGTCCGACGGGGCTTGCCCGGTTGCCGCGCGAAACACGCGCGCAAAATGCGTCGGGCTCTGGAAGCCGACATCGAGCGCGATCTGCGTCACCGATGCGTCACTTCGGATCAGCGCATGTTTTGCGGCAGCGACGCGGCGCGCATTGATGAAGTCCAGTGGCGTCTGGCCGGTGGTTGCGCGAAAGGCGCGATGGAAATGGCCTTCTGACAGATCCGCGAGTTGCGCGAGATCAGCGATGCGAATGGTGGCATCGAGATGCGCATCGATGAAATCGCTGATGCGCCGTAGCCTTGCGCCCGGCAGGGCGACACGCTGCGGCGTCACCGCGGGGCGGCCGTAGCGTCGCGCCAGATACAGCAGCAGCGCGTGGCTCATGGTCTCGCAATAGGCCTCATCGAGCCCGCCATCGAGTGCATCGAGACGGTCGAATTCCGACAACAGATTCCAGACGAAACGGTCTTCCTTGCCGGCGATCGGCGCCATGCCATCGACAGCATCGGGAGCGATGCGCGCTACCGCTTGCGGATCGAGCGCTATGGAGGCCCAGCGCCATTCCACATTGTGCAGGCGCAGCTTTCGCTCGCAGCCTACGGGCAGGAAGGAGATGGAGGAGGGCAGGTCGGGCCCGTCATAGCGGTGGCCGCCATCGATCGCGAGCTGATGTCGCTCCGCGCCGCCGCTCAGCGTGGTCATGATCAGGTAATTGTCGGATACGACGCGCCCTTCGACGAAGGCGGTGAGCGGCCGATAGGCAGTCTCGAACGAACCGCCGGACCATTGCCGGCGCCGCCAGCCGGCAGGGCGCGAACTCAGCCGTCCGAAATTGGCGCTGAAACCGTCGACGCCGTGCCGCATGCAATGCCCCATGAGCGGCGACCTTGCCGCGCGAGATGCCGTGCAATCTAGCCGGTGCGTTGCACAAACTCAATCCAGGCGCAGGATCCGACGCGTCACATCAGGATCACGCGCGACGTCGTTGACGTGATCGCGTTCTCTGCGCCGACGGCCCGTCGATCCCGGCGGGCGATCACGGAGCGACGGATCATGGACGAGACCCCCAACAAGACCACGATGGTCACCGATCGGCGCGGCTTTCTCGGCGCGGCGACGGCCATCGGCGCCGTGGCGGCGGCATCGATGCAAGTCGGTGGCCTCGGTGTGAATCCCGCCGCAGCGCAGACGGCAACGCCCGCATCGGCGGCGGGGCCGGCGCTGACCCGGACAATCGGTCGCAGTGGTGAGAAGGTCACGGCGATCGGCCTCGGCACCTTTCTGACCTTCGACCTGTTGCCCGGTACCAATCGCGAACCGCTGCGCGAGGTCACCAGGACCTATCTCGATGCCGGCGTGCGCGTGGTCGATACGTCGCCGCTCTACGGTACAGGCGAAGTCAGTGTCGGCGCGTTCATGAATGCCATGGGCATGACCGACCAGATGTTCATCAGCAACAAGATCTGGTCGACCGGTGACTATCTCGCCGACGAGAGCCACATGCTGCGCAGCCTGGAGCAGTCGCGGCTGCGGCTGTGGCGCGACAAGATTGATCTCATGTTCTGTCACAGCCTCGTCAATGTCGATGTGGTGATGCCGACGCTGCGGGCATGGAAGAAGGAAGGGCGGGTGCGTCATGTCGGCGCCTCGCTGCATGACAACGACTATCATCACATCCTTGCCAACATGATCGAGCGCGACATGGTGGATGTGGTGCAGACCAACTATTCGATCTTCAATCGCGGCGCCGAGGATCGCGTGTTGAAGGCCGCGCAGGACAAGGGCGTCGGTGTGTTCATCAACATGCCGCTGGAGAAGGGCCGTCTGCACAAGATCACCGAAGGCCGCCCGCTGCCGGATTTCGCCCGCGAGATCGGCGCCGCCAACTGGGCGCAGTTCTTTCTCAAATGGGTGATCAGCCATCCTGCGGTGACGACCGCACTGCCGGCGACGTCGAATTTGGATCACGCTGCCGAGAATGTCGGTGCCTTGCGCGGCCCGCTGCCGGACCAGGCGATGCGGCAGCGGATGGTCAAGCACATGGAGACCATTCCGGGCTTCACGACGCTGGCATCCTTGCCATGGTATCCCGACAAGGGGACCATGTATCAGGGTGTGATCCGTCGCTCGCAGGCCTCGCTGCGACAGCGGCTGAGCTGAGCGATGCGCGGAGTCGGGATGCCAATGAAATCGATGGGTCTGTCATTGTTGCTGAGCGCCGCGCTGTCATGTGCGGCGCTGGCTGCACCCGACTCCGCGCAACGAATCGACGGCTTCGCCATCGATCGCGTTGGGGTCTCGATCGGCGAATTTCGTGCGTTCAGGGACGCGCGCAATCTCGTCACCGCGGCCGAGCGTGGGGGCGGCGGTTTCGAATTCGGCAGCGGCTGGGAGCGCCGCAGTGGCTGGAACTGGGCATCGCCTTTCGGCCAACCGGGCAGGGACGACGAGCCCGCCGTCCATCTCAGCTGGAGCGAGGCGCGCGACTTCTGTGCCGCGCGCGGCGGTCGCCTGCCAAGTCTCGAGGAATGGCGCAGGGCTGCCTATACCGAGATGCGCGCCGATCCCTCCGATGGCTTTACGCGGGGCAAGACCTATCCGTATCCCGTTGGCGACAGGCCCGACGGCATGAACACGACCGGCAGCGATCCCTGGCCGCGGCACGCTGCCGTTGGCAGCACGAAGCGCGGCATCAATGGCCTGCACGAGATGGGTGGCAATGTCTGGGAGTGGCTGGCCGATCGTCAGGGCGATCAGGCGCTCACGGCGGGGGGCTCGTGGTGGTACGGCGCGGACAAGACCCAGGCCTCGGCGGTGCAATGGAAGCCCGCGGAATTCTATGCCGTTTATGTCGGATTCCGCTGCGCCTATGACCGGTGAGTTTCAGTCGATCTCGATCACGTCGCCGGTGGCGATCCGGCCCGGCATGCGATGGGCGAGGTTGCGGTCGATCACCACGCTGAGCTTCGGTGTCGGCGCGCTGTGATGGCCGCGCATCAGGTTGCGGATCTCGAAGCCGCCGTCCTCGCTGATCGTCTTCAGCGACGCGATGATATGGGTGACGCCCTGATCGCCGCCGTCGCAGAAGGGCAGCAGCAGGCGCTCATAGGCGACCGCATGGCCGTTGATGTCGTCGATCATGGAGATCGTATAAGCCGGCAGTTGGCGCGCGACGCAAGCGTGATAGGCGGGCAGTGCGACCGGGCCGAGGATCGGACCGAGATACTCGTCGAGATAGCGACCACGGCCGTTGGAGCCATAGGCGCTGGCCATCCGCGTGCCGTTGCTGTCGATGATGAAGCGCACCGGCGTGTGGTTGTGATCGACGATGTAGTTGACGAGATCGGCGCGCTCGTCGTCGAGCCGCTCCGGCTGATAGGCGGCGACGCGCGGCAGCGTGCGTACGGGCGCATAGAGGCGCAGCCAGCAATTCAGCAGGTCACGCTGCCGGATCGACTTCACCACCGATGCGTCTGAGCCTTCGAAACTCACAGCCATCATTCCAGTTTACGGATGCCGCAAAGCATGCGCCCGTCCGGCAAACAAAGCGTGAAGAGGCGTGGTTGTTTACCTGTACAATTAACAGGCGATTGCAATTTCGTTCCATGCGGAATGACGGCGTCGGCACTGTGAAAAGTTCTGTTCGCCGGAATGCGGCGCATCCTTTTTGTGCAATGCATGATGGGCGCAACCCTCTAAGACTAATGGCGAAGTTGGTGCGACAGGCCGTCCCCGGCAAAACGCCCGTACTGCACTTGCGTTAATTGATCGCTTGACGGCATAGTCCGTGCCGCGACATGCAGCCGGGCTGGGGCGAACCCGACTTCGTATCGTTCACGACCGCTGCGCAAAAAATCGGCCAGCCGCGCGACACCGCGAGCAAGGCCGGTTGGGGGAAATTTGCTTGACCGATGAGTTCATTCTCGAAACCCACGGACTGACCAAACAATTTGCGGGATTCTACGCCGTTCGCGACGTCAATCTCCGGGTCCGCAAGGGTACCATTCACGCGTTGATCGGGCCGAACGGCGCCGGCAAGACGACGTGCTTCAACCTGCTCACCAAGTTTCTGCAGCCCTCCGAAGGCCAGATTCTCTACAAGGGCAAGGACATCAGCGCGATGGCACCGGCCGACGTGGCCCGTCTCGGCCTGGTGCGCTCGTTCCAGATCTCGGCTGTGTTTCCGCACCTGACCGCGCTGGAGAATGTCCGCGTGGCCCTGCAGCGCCAGCATGGCGCGTCGTTCGATTTCTGGCGCTCCAAGACCGTGCTCGACAAATACAATCAGCGCGCTGCCGAACTGCTCGAAGATGTCGGCCTGTCCGAATTCGCCAACACCCCGGCGGTCGAGATGGCCTATGGCCGCAAGCGCGCGCTGGAGATCGCCACCACGCTGGCGCTCGATCCGGAAATGATGCTGCTCGACGAGCCGATGGCCGGCATGGGCCATGAGGACATCGACAAGATCGCCGCGCTGATCAAGCGCATCTCGGCGAAATACACCATCCTGATGGTCGAACATAATCTCAGCGTCGTCTCGACGCTGTCGGACACCATCACCGTTTTGACGCGCGGCAAGATCCTGGCGGAAGGCAACTATGCCGACCTCACCAAGGACGAACGCGTGAAGGAAGCTTACCTGGGAGCCGGACATGGCTGATACACTCACGGCCGCTCCGGCATCCTCTTCGGCAAACGCAAAGACCGTTCTCGAAGTCCGCGACCTTCAGGCGTGGTACGGTGAATCGCACATTCTTCACGGCGTCAATTTCGACGTGAAGCAGGGCGAGGTGGTGACGCTGCTCGGCCGTAACGGCGCCGGCAAGACCACCACGCTGAAGTCCATCATGGGCATCATCGGCAAACGCACCGGCTCGGTGAAGTTCGAAGGCAACGAGATCATCAAGGCCGCCTCGGACAAGATCGCCAAGCAGGGCATCGCCTTCTGCCCGGAAGAGCGCGGCATCTTCTCCAGCCTCGACGTGCGCGAGAACCTGATGCTGCCGCCGACCATCCGTCCGGGTGGCCTCTCGGTCGAGCAGATTTTCGAACTGTTTCCGAACCTGAAAGAGCGCCTCAACAGCCAGGGCACCAAGCTGTCGGGTGGTGAGCAGCAGATGCTGGCCATCGGCCGCATCCTGCGCACCGGTGCGCGCTTCCTGATGCTGGACGAGCCGACCGAAGGTCTGGCGCCTGTCATCATCCAGCAGATCGGCCACACCATCGCGCGGCTGAAGTCGGAAGGCTTCACCATCCTGCTGGTCGAGCAGAATTTCCGTTTCGCTTCCACCGTCGCCGATCGCTTCTACATCGTCGATCACGGCCAGGTGGTGGACGGATTCGCGAGTTCGGAGCTGTCCGCCAATATGGACAAGCTGCACACCTATCTCGGCGTCTAATTCATAAAAGCTACGGAACGAGCCAACGGTCCGAGTGAAATCATGAATATCTCAGGGAGAGAGACACAATGCTGAACAGGAAGGTTACCTCATCGCTACTTGCAGTCGCGGCAGTGTTTGCCGCGAACTCCGTAGCATCGGCGCAGGACAAGACGGCCAAGATCGGCGTGCTGAACGACCAGTCCGGCCTCTATGCCGACATCACCGGGCAGGGCTCGGTGCTGGCTGCGCAGATGGCGGTCGAGGATTCCGGCCTCACGGCCAAGGGCTGGAAGATCGACGTGCTGGTCGGCGATCATCAGAACAAGCCCGACGTCGGCGTCAACATCGCGCGCCAGTGGTATGACCGCGACAAGCTCGACGTGGTCGTCGACGTTCCGACCTCGTCGGTCGGTCTCGCGGTGGCCAATGTGGTCAAGGAGAAGAACGGCGTCTATCTGAATTCCGGTTCGGGGACCTCCGACCTGTCCAACGCCCAGTGCTCGCCGAACACCATCCACTGGGCCTATGACACCTATCAGCTTGCCAACGGCACCGGCACCGCGCTGACCAAGGCCGGCGGCAACACCTGGTTCTTCCTCACGGCTGACTATGCTTTCGGCACCGCGCTGGAGCGTGACACCACCGCTGCTGTCACCGCGGTCGGCGGCAAGGTGGTCGGCAGCGTCCGTCCGCCGCTCAACACGCCGGACTTCTCGTCCTTCCTGCTGCAGGCGCAGACCTCCAAGGCCAAGGTTATCGGCCTCGCCAATGCCGGCGGCGACACCATTAACTCCATCAAGCAGGCGTCTGAATTCGGCATCGTCAAGGGCGGCCAGAAGCTCGCCGGCCTGCTGATGTTCATCTCCGACATCCACGCGCTCGGCCTGCCGGTCGCCAATGGCCTGAACCTGACCGAGACCTTCTACTGGGATCTCAATGACGGCACCCGTGCATTCTCCAAGCGCTTCCAGGAGCGCGCGAAGAACAAGGCGATGCCGACCACGGTACAGGCCGGCGTCTACTCGTCGCTGATCCATTACTTCAAGGCGCTCGACGCCATGGGCGGCAATTCGCATGACGGCATCAAGGTCGTCGCCAAGATGAAGGAAATGCCGACCGACGACGCACTATTCGGGAAGGGAACGATCCAGCCCAACGGGCGCAAACTGCATCCGGCCTATCTCTTTGAGGTCAAGAAGCCGGAGGAGTCGAAGGCACCGTGGGATTACTACAAGCTGGTGGCGACGATCCCTGCGGATCAAGCGTTCACGCCGCTTGAGAAGAGCACCTGTCCACTGTTGAAGAAGTGACGCTCTCGGCGCGTGCCGGGAGCAGTCTGAAGAGGATTGAATGTCGAAAGTGATTACCAGACTTCTGCTCGGCACCGCCATTGCCGCTGCGACCGTCACCGCGGCCGCGGCTCAGGACAAGAACGTCAAGATCGGCGTGCTCACCGATCTCTCGGGTATCTATGCCGATCTCGCCGGTCCGGGCTCGACCCTGGCCGCGCAGATGGCCGTTGAAGACTCCGGCCTCAAGGCCAAGGGCTGGACCATCGATGTGATCTCCGGCGACCATCAGCACAAGCCGGACATCGGCGCCAATCTCGCGCGCCAATGGTTCGACCGCGAAAAGATGGACATGATCACCGACGTGCCAAATTCGGGCGTCGCGCTGGCCGTGAACAACGTCGTCAAGGAAAAGAACGGCGTCTACATCAATTCCGGCGGCGGCACCTCGGATCTCACCAATGCCCAGTGCACGCCGAATACCATCCACTGGACCTACGACACCTATAACCTCGCTTACGGCACCGGCACCGCGCTGACCAAGGCCGGCGGCGACTCGTGGTTTTTCCTCACCGCCGACTATGCCTTCGGTGCCGCGCTCGAGCGTGACACCACCAATGCGTTGAAGGCGGCGGGCGGCAAGGTCACAGGCTCCGTCAAGCATCCGCTGAACTCGTCGGACTTCTCGTCCTTCCTGCTGCAGGCGCAGTCGTCGGGTGCCAAGGTCATCGGCCTTGCCAATGCCGGCGGCGACACCTCGACCTCGATCAAGCAGGCCGCGGAATTCGGCATCAGCAAGAGCCAGAAAATGGCTGCGCTGCTGCTGTTCCTTACCGACGTCAAGTCGATTGGCCTCGACCTGGCCCAGGGGCTCTCGTTCACCGAGACCTTCTACTGGGACATGAATGACGGCACCCGCGAATTCTCGAAGCGCTTCTCGGCGCGTTCGAAGGGCGCGGCACCGCCGACCATGGTTCAGGCGGGTGTCTATTCCGGCACGCTGCATTACCTGAAGGCCCTGGAAGCCCTCGGCGGCAATCCGCATGACGGCGCCAAGGTCGTCGCCAAGATGAAGGAAATGCCGACCGACGACGCACTGTTCGGCAAGGGCTCGATCCAGCCGAACGGCCGCAAGATCCACCCGGCCTATCTGTTCGAGGTCAAGAAGCCCTCGGAATCGAAGACGCCGTGGGATTACTACAAGCTGGTTGCCACCATTCCGGCCGACCAGGCCTTCACGCCGCTCGACAAGAGCACCTGTTCGCTATTGAAGAAATAACGAGAGCTGTGGCCCGGCGGTATCCGCCGCCGGGCTGCGACTTCCTCTACTAACAAAACTAGAGTTGAAAGCGCCATGTCGATCAATCTCCAGGCCCTGTCCGCACAATTGCTGGTCGGGCTCATCAACGGCTCCTTCTATGCCTTGCTGAGTCTCGGTCTCGCCGTGATTTTCGGCATGCTGAACATCATCAATTTCGCCCATGGCGCGCTCTATATGATGGGCGCCTTCGTGGCTTACTTCCTGCTCAACCTGGCAGGGATCGGCTACTGGCCGGCGCTGTTCCTGGCGCCGATCATCGTCGGCATCTTCGGCATGATCCTTGAACGGACCATGCTGCAATGGATCGCCAATCTCGATCACCTCTACGGCCTGCTGCTGACCTTCGGTCTGGCGCTGATCATCCAGGGCGTGTTCCAGAACTATTTCGGTTCGTCGGGCCTGCCTTACGCGATCCCGGATGCGCTGAAGGGCGGCGTCAATCTCGGCTTCATGTTCCTGCCGATCTATCGCGGCTGGGTCGTCATCTTCTCGCTGGTCATCTGTATCGCCACCTGGTTCCTGATCGAGCGCACGCGCCTCGGCGCCTATCTGCGCGCAGCGACCGAGAACCCGACGCTGGTGCGCGCCTTCGGCATCAACGTGCCGCTGATGATCACGCTGACCTACGGCCTCGGCGTCGGTCTGGCGGCGCTGGCCGGCGTGCTGTCGGCACCGATCAACCAGGTTCGCCCGCTGATGGGCGCGGACCTCATCATCGTCGTGTTCGCGGTCGTCGTCATCGGCGGCATGGGCTCGATCATGGGATCGATCATCACCGGTTTCACCCTCGGCATCATCGAGGGCCTGACCAAGTATTTCTACCCCGAGGCCTCCAACACCGTCGTCTTCGTGCTGATGGTCTTGGTGCTCCTCGTGAAACCCTCGGGCCTGACGGGACGGACCACCTGATATGACCACCATCACTGACAATTCGATCCCCACCACGCAGACCCGTGGCATCAAGGACGAGATGATCGCTTTCGTGATCATGACCGTCCTCTTGGCGGCCGTGCCGTTCTCCGGGCTGTATCCGTTCTTCGTGATGCAGGCGCTGTGCTTCGCGCTGTTCGCCTGCGCCTTCAACCTGCTGATCGGTTACGGCGGCCTGCTGTCCTTCGGCCACGCGATGTTCATGGGCACCGCGGGCTATGTCACCGCGCATATGGCCAAGGTCGGCACCATCGGCTTCAAGGTCCCGCTGATCGGCGAGTTCATGATCAATATGGGCCCGCTGTCGCCGGAACTGTCGATCGTGTTCGGTCTCATCGCGGCCTTCGTGCTCGCCGTCGTCACCGGCCTGATCGCGATCCGCCGTCAGGGCATCTACTTCGCCATGATCACGCTGGCGCTGTCGCAGCTGATCTTCTTCCTCTATCTGCAGACGCCGTTCACCCATGGTGAAGACGGCATCCAGGGCATTCCGCAGGGCATGCTGTTCGGCCTGTTCGACCTGTCGAAGCCGACCACGCTCTATTACGTGATCCTGGTTGGCTTCCTGATCGGCTTCCTGATCATTTTCCGCACCATCAATTCGCCGTTCGGCGAGGTGCTGAAGGCGATCCGCGAGAACGAGCCGCGCGCCATCTCGCTCGGCTACAAGACCGATCAGTACAAGCTGATGGCCTTCATCCTGTCGGGCACGCTGGCCGGCTTCGCCGGTGCGCTGAAGGTGTTCGTGGCGCAGAACGCCTCGCTCACCGACGTGCACTGGACCATGTCGGGTGAAGTCGTGCTGATCACCCTGGTGGGCGGTCTGGCGACGCTGTACGGTCCGGTGGTCGGCGCCTTCGTGATCATCGCCATGCAGCAATATCTCGCCGGCTTCGGCCAGTGGGTGACGGTGATCCAGGGCGTGATCTTCGTGGTCTGCGTGCTGACCTTCCGCCGCGGCATCATCGGCGAGATCGGCCACCTGTTCAAACGCTCGCTGTAAGGGCAGGGCGCTCCCCATCGACAAGCTCAACGCCGCCGCAAGGCGGCGTTTTGCGTTCCGGGGCACTTCGCTCCGGATTTCGCTCCTGCCGCCCTCATGGGAATGTGATAGGATGCGATGATGAACCGGACCGAAGCCTTGCAGAAACTCCGTCGTTTTGCCGATGCCCTGAAGGCGCGCGGTGCGACGTCGCTGTATCTGTTTGGCTCGACATCCCGCGATGAGGCTGGCCACACCAGCGACCTGGATCTGTTTCTGGATTACGATCCCCGCGGCAAGTTCGACGCCTTGGACCTGGTCGCTGCCAGGCGACTGTTGCAGGAAGGGCTGGGGGTCAATGTGGACCTCACCACGCGAAACGGCCTGCACCCCTTGATCCGCGAAAAAGTCGAAGCCGAGGCTGTGCGGGTGTTCTGATGCCGCCTACGCCTCTGCTCCGTATTCACGACATGCTGGAAAGCATCAACGGGATCGAGCGGGCCATACGCGGCAAGAGCTATCGGGACTATCAGCGGGTCGACGGCCGCATCATCTGGAATGCAGTGAAGAATGAGCTTCCTCCCTTGAAGGCGGCTCTGCTCGCTCTCAAGGCAAGTCTTGGCGACGCGTAAAGCCGCGACGTGTGCCGGTTCATGACCGGCGCGGGAGGCGGATTCCTTCCCGATCCTCCGTATACTCGGCCCATGCCTGCCGCCCGATTTGCCGTTACGTCGCGTCGCTCGGTGGCTAATGGGAAGATGTACTCGTCTTCCAGTGCCGGCACATCGGATTGGCCGGCATTCGCGCATGTCACTGGGTCAGTTTCACTTTGTCGTCGCGGTGAAGATCGAGCTTCTCCGCTTCGAGGTCCTCGATCAGGATCTCGATACTCTGGCGCGCGAGATTATCGGCGGGTCCCAGAGCGAAGGACCGGTAATGGGCAATCTTGAGGTTGATTTCGTCGCACTTCTTACACATGGATCGTCCCGCTGGATTGAGCCGGGACCATTTTCGATCTCATCACCGAGAGGCCGAGTGCGGTGCGGTGGTGAATGGAGAATGGGCGAATGACCGAAAGGTTCAAATAAACCTCGCACCGCAATGAAGAACCTCGCGGAAGATAAAGCTGGCTATCGTGTCCGGAAGCGCGCATGATGACTCACCGCTGAACGGCTTTTGGTTTCTATCAGCGATGAGAGCGCCAGCATGCGCTCCCGCCATCCTCCCAGCAGGAGCGGTTCATGATGAGACGCAATCCTTTCTTCCGACAAAACGCCGACGACGTCATCGCCGAACTGCTGCGCGAGACGGTCGCGCGAGCCATGAAAATGCCGCCGGGTGTCGAGCGCGAACGCCTTCTCAGGATGGCCGAGCATCATGAAATCCAGGCCAATCTCACCGCCTGGGCGAATTCACCGGGCCTGCAAAGGCCGGTCTAGATGGTCGTTTCCCTTCGCCGGTCGCACCGGCAGACGAACACGCAGCACAGCCGCGCGAGCACACTGGCGTCCGACCAGCTCGACACGATGGCGGATACAGGTGCCTCGCTTGCCGACATCGAACATCGCAAGCAGCGCCTGTTGCAGGGACCGGAGGAGTTTCGCGACAGCAGGTCGGATCATCACTACGCAAGGCCTTACGCAAGAATACCCGCCGAACGAAAGCTCGCTGACGCAGCGGAGGGAATGGCAGCCTATCGCGAGCGGGAGGCTGCTGCTCTCGCCAATCTGCAGCGGCTCAAAGCGGAGCGTCTTGCCCGCGAGCAGGAGGCATTGCTGGCGAAAGAAGGCAGGCCTGGCAGAAGGAAGCCTGGACAAGGGCCTTAGAAAGATCGCATTTGCAGGGCATACATTGCGCATCGACATTGTATTCGATGCTTTGAACGCCTGGTGTCCATGGATGACGCCGCTGACGAACTTCCTCTTCAAATTCGATCTGAACCGCTTCCGACAGATTCGGAAGTCGATCCCCTATGACCGATTGAAAGGAATCGTCATGCCCACAGGTACCGTAAAATTCTTCGACTCCGCCAAAGGCTTCGGCTTCATCGCGCCCGAAGGCGCCAGCCAGGATGTGTTCGTGCACATTTCGGCCGTGGAGCGCGCCGGCCTGCACTCTCTCACCGAGGGACAGAAAGTCAGTTTCGAAGTCGTGAAGGATCGTCGCAGCGGCAAGAACGCTGCCGATAACCTTCAGGCCCTCTAACGCGACAAGATCCTTGTCTCGTCCACGGATGTACTGGACGTGACGGAGGATCAGAAAAGGGCCGGGCATTTGCCCGGCCCTTTTTGCATTGTGTGCCGCATCTGCTGAAGAGTCAGAAATCCCAGGAGATCGGCACCCAGCGGAACGCATGGCCGTCCGCCGCGACATGGCCGGTGGAAGGGAATGGCAGATGGGTGGCCACCAGCAATTCGCCGGATGTGGCCAGTTCCTGCAAGAGCCGGGTGCGGACGCGCGCGGCTTCTTCAGGGTCGTGTTCGAAGCCGTTGAACCAGTCGGGTTGGTCGAAGCCGACAGTAAATACGGCGTCACCGGCAAAGGTCAGGGCCTGGCCGCCAGAGGCGAGGCGGACCACGCAATGGCCGGGCGTATGGCCGCCGGTGCGGCGAGCGATCACGCCGGGCGCCAATTCCGCCTCATCGACGAATGTGCGGAAATGGCTGCGATACTCGTTCATGAAGCGCTTGGCCGTCGCCCGCAGCGCATCCGGGAATCCGTCCGGCATCCGCGTATGCGAAAAATCCGGTGACTCCCAAAATGCCACTTCGGCAGCGGCGACGTGGATCCGCAGGTCCGGATGCAATTGGTCCTTCACGCCATCGACGAGCAATCCGCCGATGTGGTCCATGTGTAAATGGGTGAGCACCACGTCGGTGACGGAGGCGAGATCGATATCGGCGGCGGCCAGTCGTTGCACCAGCTGCCCGGCACGCGGCAGGTGCAAGTCCGGGTCGAGCCCCAGGCCGGCATCGACCAGAATCGTCTGCCGGCCACTCTTCACGACCACCACGTTCAGCGGCCAGTCGGATGCCTCCGCGGGCAGGAACATCTCGCCCAGCCAGGCCGCACGCGCGGCCGGTTCGGCATTATGAGCCAGCATCGCATTCGGCAGCGGCAGCACGCCATCGCTGATGACCATGACGTCAATCTCGCCGATCTTCAGCGAATAGCGGGAAGGCACCAGTTCGTCGCGCCTGGATTTGATGGGATGTGAAGCAATGTCGAGAGTCATGTTGTTGTCCTTCTGAAGAGTTGGCTGGGTGTTTCGCGGCGCGGTCTCAAGGGTCTGTGTCATCTGCAAGCACTCCTGCTGTGGTGATGGTGGGTGTTGTCCGCACTCCGGCGTGGAGTGCGGTCCTGTCCTGTTTCGGGGAGAACGATCAGAGATCGGTCACGCGCTCGGGATCGGCGGCGGCGAGAGCTGCGGCACGCTCGGCTTTCGGCGGATAGATCCAGACGGTGTTGATTTCCTGCTTGGTCTTCTTGGCGACATCGCCGACCATTTCGACCTTGCGATCCCACCCGCGCGTGAACAGCGCGCCGGCCTCGCCGAGGTCGAGGCAGGTGACATAGGCTTTCTGGTGATACGGCCGGCTCGGCAAGCCCAGGAGTTCGGCGGCAGCGTTGTTGCCGGCAAAGGCGCCCATGCGCGTCGCGTGCTGGCACGACATCAGGGCGTAGTTGCCGACATTGTCGCTGGCTGCGCGGGCGGCATCGCCGGTGGCGAACACACCGGGCACCGAGGCGACGCGCAGATCGCGGCCCACCAGCAGACGGCCAAAATTATCGCGTTCGGCGGGGATCTGAGTCGTCAGTGGCGCGGCGCGCATACCGGCCGCCCAGATCACCGTTGCTGCTTCGATATGCTCGCCGTCGGACAGCGTGATACCGGATGCATCCAGCGAAGCAACGCCGGCACCGAGCCGCGTCTCCACGCCGAGCTTGCGCAGTGCCTCCTCGATGATGGGACGCGGACCATCGCCCATGTCGGGCGCGATCTCGCTGTTGCGATCGACAATGATGATGCGCAGCCTGGCGTCGTTGCCGAGGATCGCGCGAAGCCGCATCGGAATCTCGGTCGCTGCTTCGATGCCGGTGAAGCCGCCGCCTGCGACGACGACCGTGTTGCGTGCGGTCGAATCCGGTCGATGAGCCAGACCGTGCAGATGCTTGTCGAGCGCGATGGCGTCGTCGAGATTGTCGACGCTGAAGCCGTGCTCTGGGAGGCCCGGAATATTGGGGCGGAACAGCCGGCTGCCGGTCGCCACGATCAGGCGGTCGTAGTCGAGCGATTTCTGCGTGTTGCCGGCAGTGGCGATCTTTACCCTGCGTGCTGAGGTGTCGATCGTCTCGGCGCTGCCTTGCACATAGGTGACATCGATGGCCTCCAGCACATCGCGCAGGGGAGCCGTCAATGTCTCGGGCTTCGGCTCATAGAGCCGCGGCCGGATCACAAGCGTCGGCTCCGGCGCGACCAGCGCGATTTCCAGTTCGTTGGGCGATACGCCCTGGATGTCGCGCAGGCGTGCTGCAGAGAGGGCGGCATACATGCCGGCGAAGCCGGCGCCGATGATGACAATTCGCATGGGACTTCTCCTTGGGGTGCGTTGCTCGGTTGCACACGCGTCGTCACCGCCGCGTTCTGGCTGCGGCCCATGTGTTGCGGTCGGTGACGAGGCGGAGACGTGCAGTGATGAAGGCGGGGCTTACGGCGGCAAGCAGTCCAGCACCGCCGCCAGTTGCAACGGACGGTCACATCCGTTGCGGCAGATGCGCGAGATCGGCGGTCGATCGCGGAATCGATAAGCGCGGTCTTTCACCATGATGGAAAATGGCGCGCTGCCTTTATGTACTGACGAAACCGGGGGAGGCGTGTCCTGTCCGGCCGAAGTCGTCAGGCGAATGGTGAGCGTCAGTCCGTAGATGAGGGCGCTCGCAACGACTCTCCGTCGCGATAGAATGGCGAATGGATCACCGAGGATCTTCCAGGCCATTGCTTGTCTCCCTCTTGCGCTGCATCAGCATGGAGACGGTTTAGCGGTCTTGATCTGCGGCTGCGCCAGAGCGATTGCTGCCGCTATAGAGCGATTGCGGTTAACGAGCGCGTCGTCGCCAATCGCTGGGGCTTTCTCCGGTGAGCTTCCTGAAGGCCGCTGCGAAAGCGGTCTGCGATGCATATCCGAGCGCGGCAGCCACCGTAACGATCGATGCATCGGTGTCGCGTAGCATAGTCATCGCCCGATCGAGCCGGTGTTGCCGAAGCCACGCATGGGGCGATAACCCCGTGCTTTCCTTGAAGGCGCGGCCGAAGTGAAAGCGCGACAGGCCGGCCTCTGCAGCGAGCGCAGAGAGTGAGATGTCGGTGTCACTGTCCGAGCGCAAACGGTCGAGGGCGCGCGTCAGCGTTTTCGGTGCGAGCCTGCCCATCACCGGTTGATGCGATGCCGGCGAACCGGCATGCGCAGCAAGGAGGCGCGTCGCCAGCAGATCCGTCAGTTGCTGTCTGAACAGTGCGTCCAGCGCTGCATTGCCTTCCAGAACGTCGGCGGCGCTGAGCAGGAGGCGTGAGGTGATCGGGTCGGGATGTGCCGTTCGCTCGATTATGTCTGCGGATGCGGTCGCATCGGCTTCGTCCGCAATGCGGGTCAGTGTTCGCTCCGGAAGACTCAGAAGAACGAATTCGACTGGCCCGGAGATATCCCATCGCGCGCTCGATCCGGCGGGAATGATCGTGACCGCGCCTGAACGCGCGGTTCCGATCGCAATCGACCGGCCAGAGCGTCGCTCCAGACGCTGCATCGATCCACTATGCGCCATGATGACGTGATCGGCCATGGCGCCGACCACATCGTGAAGGGCGCCGTGTTTCCAGTGGGCGATGGTGCCATCGGACCCGCTTGCGGCCACGCGCACGGGCGCTGTCTTCGACACCCGTGCCAGCTCTTCCCCGGCAGGGCGTCGCCCAGCCTGCGGCGCGTCGTCGGTCATATTGGATGCACCTTTTGGGACCTGCAAGAACGTACAAGGCTTGCCCATGACGTTTCCTTTGGTGTGTTTGCTCCTATCAGCGCGCTCACCATGCGCGCGTGCCGGCCGCAAAGCCTTGCAGGCCTCTTGCGGCGGGGTTGGATTTCCCTTGGCTTCTGGTGCAATCGGGGCGCGAATGTGCAGTTTCTGCTTTGGAGTTCCGTACCGACTTACGCACACACCGCCGCCAACCTCTTGCACCAACTGATAAAAAATCCTCGCGCACAATTCGGTGGATGACGCAGTGAGGGGCCACCAGTGATTGCTCCCGCTCCCCGGACATGCTTTATGACAGTTCCGTGACAGTGGCCGCCCGACGGTCTGCTCACGCCTTCTGTCCTGTTGCCTGGGTGCCCACGTATGATGCGCTTGTTCCGATCCTTTCTGCCGCGGGAGGAGCGGTTCTTCGACCTGTTCGCCCAGCATTCGCGGGCGGTGAGCGAGGGCGCCAAGGCCTTGGCGGGGATGCTGGAAGGCGGCGAGGAGACGCCGGTCTATTGCCAGCGCGTCAACCAGTTCGAGAACGACGCCGACAACATCACGCGTGAAGTGCTGACCGCGGTCCGCCGCTCCTTCATCACCCCGTTCGACCGCATCGACATCAAGAACCTGATCGGCGCGATGGACGATAGCATCGACCAGATGCAGCAGACCGCCAAGGCCGTGATGCTGTTCGAGGTGCGCCAGTTCGAGCCGCCGATGCGCGAGATCGGCACGATCCTGGTGCAATGCGCCGACCTGATCGGCCAGGCCGTGCCGCTGATGGACAAGATCGGCGACAATGTCGGTCTGCTCACCGCGCTGACCGAGGAAATCGGCAAGCTCGAGGGCCGCGTCGATGATCTCCACGACATCGGGCTGAAGGAGCTCTATCTCAAGCATCGCGATGCCAACACCATGGATTTCGTGGTCGGCGCCGAGATCTACAAGCATCTCGAGAAGATCGCGGATCGTTTTGACGACGTCGCGAACGAGATCAGCAGCATCGTCATCGAGCAAGTGTAAGGGCAGGGCCAGTGGACGCCTCCCTCGCACTCCCCGTGCTGGTCGGCCTGATCGCCGTCGCACTGCTGTTCGATTTTCTCAACGGCCTGCACGACGCCGCGAATTCCATCGCGACCATCGTCTCCACCCGCGTGCTCAGGCCGCAATATGCGGTGTTTTGGGCGGCCTTCTTCAATTTCATCGCCTTCATGGTGTTCGGCCTGCATGTGGCCAACACTATCGGCACCGGGATCATCGATCCCGGCGTGATCGACTCCGCGGTGATTTTCGCCGCGCTGATCGGCGCCATCGTCTGGAACCTGATCACCTGGGCGCTCGGCATTCCCTCCTCATCCTCGCATGCGCTGATCGGCGGCTTGCTGGGGGCAGGGCTGGCCAAGGCCGGCCTGTCGGCTGCCGTGTGGAGCGGGCTGCTGAAGACGCTGCTGGCCATCGTGCTGTCGCCGCTGGTGGGGTTTTTGCTGGCGCTGGTGCTGGTGGCGATCGTGTCCTGGGCCTCGGTGCGCTCGACACCCTTTGCCGTGGACCGCGCCTTCCGCGTGCTGCAATTCGTCTCCGCCTCGCTCTATTCGCTCGGCCATGGCGGCAATGACGCGCAGAAGACCATGGGCATCATCGCGGTGCTGCTCTATTCGCAGGGCTATCTCGGCTCGGAATTCTCGGTGCCGTTCTGGGTCGTGATCTCGTGCCAGGCCGCAATGGCGCTGGGCACGCTGATGGGCGGCTGGCGCATCGTCCGCACCATGGGCCTGCGCATCACCAAGCTGACCCCGATGCAGGGCTTTTGCGCCGAGACCGGGGGTGCCGCGACCCTGTTCGCCGCCACCTTCATGGGCGTGCCGGTGTCGACGACGCACACCATCACCGGCTCCATCGTCGGCGTCGGTGCGGCCCGTCGCGTCTCGGCCGTGCGCTGGAACGTGGCGAGCTCGATCGTCTATGCCTGGGTGATCACGATCCCGGCTGCGGCGATCGTTGCCGCCGCGACGTGGTGGGCGGTGAAGCTGCTGCATCTCAGCTTCATTTGAAATGCGACCGTAGGGCGGATTAGCCGAAGGCGTAATCCGCCGGCCGAGCACGTAGCTGAAACTCCGCGGCGGATTACGGCTACGCCTCATCCGCCCTACGGCCCGACCAAGCCTCAGCTCACCAGCTTGAGCCCCGCAATCCCCGCCACGATCAGCCCGATACAGGCGATCCGCGCCACCGTCGCCGGGTCGCCGAACAGGTAGATCCCCAGCGCCGCCGTGCCCACCGCGCCGATGCCGGTCCACACCGCATAGGCGGTTCCCATCGGCAGTTCCTTCAGCGCCAGCGCCAGCATGCCCACCGACGCCGCCATGCTGGCCAGCGTCAGCACCGATGGCACGAGCTTCGTAAAACCCTCGGTATATTTCAGCCCGACGGCCCAGCCGACCTCGAGCAGGCCGGCAATGAACAGAATAAACCAGGCCATGGACAGCCCCTTGTTTGCGCGTCATCCGGTCGCGAAACCGATCCACTTTCGCGGATAACGCGGCGGCAGGGCCGTCCCTGCCGTGAATGAAAATTTGGAGGTCGTCCTCGCGCGTTCTATATGGGTGCAGAGCGCGCCCGCCGCAACGCGGCCGAAGGTCGCCGCATCCCGCAAAAACCCTTGAAATCGCTCCCTTTCCCTGCCACAGCCCGCATCATGTCCGACACGTCAGCCATCTCCAATTCCGCCGCGTCCCCGCTCGCCCTCGAAGTGGCCCGCCGCCGCACCTTCGCGATCATCTCGCATCCTGACGCCGGCAAGACCACGCTGACGGAAAAGCTGCTGCTGTTCGGCGGCGCCATCAATCTGGCCGGCCAGGTCAAGGCCAAGGGCGAGCGCCGCAACACGCGTTCCGACTGGATGAAGATCGAGCGCGACCGCGGCATCTCCGTCGTCACCTCGGTGATGACCTTCGAGTTCCAGGGCCACGTCTTCAACCTGCTGGACACCCCCGGCCACGAAGACTTTTCGGAAGACACCTATCGCACGCTCACCGCGGTGGACTCGGCGATCATGGTCATCGACGCCGCCAAGGGCATCGAGGCGCGTACGCTGAAGCTGATCGAGGTCTGCCGCCTGCGCGACATCCCGATCATCACCTTCGTCAACAAGATGGACCGCGAGAGCCGTGACATTTTCGATCTGCTCGACGAGATCGAGAAGACGCTGGCGCTCGATACCGTGCCGATCAACTGGCCGGTCGGCCGCGGCCGCGATTTCGTCGGCACCTATGACATCGAGACCGGCGGCATCCGCCTGCTCGAAGGCGGGGGCGCCAAGACCGGCGCGGGCGAACAGATCGACATCTCCGACCTCGCCAGCCGCAACCAGAATCTCGATGCGGACGAAATCGCCGGCGAACTCGAACTGGTGAAGGAAGCCGGCAAGCCGTTCGACCTGCAGGCGTTTCGCGAAGGCCACATGACCCCGGTCTATTTCGGTTCGGCCCTTCGCAACTTCGGCGTCGGCGACCTGCTCGAAGGCCTCGGCCGTTTCGCGCCGTCGCCGCGCGCGCAGGAGGCGGATCTCCGCAAGGTGGAGGCCGAGGAGCCGCGCATGTCGGCCTTCGTGTTCAAGATCCAGGCGAACATGGACCCCAACCACCGCGACCGCATCGCCTTCGCGCGGCTGTGCTCGGGCAAGCTGACCCGCGGCATGAAGGCGAAGCTGGTGCGCACCGGCAAGAACATGTCGCTGTCATCACCGCAATTCTTCTTCGCCCAGGACCGCGCCATCGCGGATGAGGCCTATGCCGGCGACGTGGTGGGCATCCCCAATCACGGCACGCTGCGGATCGGCGACACGCTCACCGATGGCGAGGACATCACCTTCATCGGCGTGCCGTCCTTCGCCCCTGAAATCGTCCGCCGTGTCCGCCTCGGCGATGCCATGAAGGCGAAGAAGCTGAAGGAAGCCCTGCAGCAGATGTCGGAAGAGGGCGTCGTGCAGGTCTTTCGCCCGCGCGATGGCGCCCCGGCCTTGGTCGGCGTCGTCGGCCCGCTGCAGCTCGACGTGCTGAAGGCGCGGCTCGATGCCGAATATCAGTTGCCTGTGAGTTTCGAGATTTCGGAATTCTCGCTGGCGCGCTGGATCTCGTCGGACGATGCGAAGAAGCTCGATACCTTCATGAACGCCAACAATTCCGGCGTTGCCGACGACGTCGACAACGATCCGGTGTTTCTGGCCAAGAACGACTTCTATCTGAACTACACCAAGGAACGCGCCGAAGGCATCGTGTTCTCGAGCGTGAAGGATGTGAAGAAGAAGGGGTAGCTCCCCTTTTTCTCCCTCCCTCAAGCGCAGCGAAGCTGCGCGCAGTGGGGAGGGTGGATCGAACGCGCAGCGTTCGAGACGGGTGGGGTAGCCCCAAACTCCGACGTCACGTGGGGAGAGACCCCACCCCGTCCTCAGCCCGCCGATGCTCCGCATCGTCAGGCTTCAGTCGACCCTCCCCACTGCGCAGCTCCGCTGCTTGGGGGAGGGATGACGCGCGAGCGCTGCAAGCTCATCCAACGCTTCGAACTAATAATCCGGATTATCCGCGCGCTCCCATTCCAGCGAGGCCTCGGGAATCCTGAACTCCCGCAGGATCATGCGGATGAGCTGTGTGATTTCACCAAGGTCCTGAATGCTCCGGTCGATATAGATCGTCGACGTATTCGGCGGATATCCGGCATAGTGTCGAACGGCGATCTCGACCTTGCCATTGAGTTCGAACGACGCGCCTTCGAACCTGTCGAGGTCATCGACGCCCGCGGTCACCTTGCCGTGCCGTCCGACCACATTGTCGATCGGCAGATTGAGGATCGCCTGCGGAACGACTTCGACACTCAGGTCGGGGATTGATCTGATCACGATCATCTCCTCGTCGGTTTCATGGCTGGCCATGCACGAACCTGGTCCAGGTGATTGCCGCATAGGTACCGGTCGGCTCGCTTTTCGTGCTCACGCCTGGTGACGACGTATACCATCTTGCTTCGTGTTTCGTGCCGCTGCCCGGCGTCGGTCTTACGGCGGTATCGAATTCAATGCCACGGACCGATGCGGGAAGGGCGGAGCGGTAGGCCTTCACGCTGGGAAGAAGACTTCCTCGTGCCGGGCCGCCCCAGATCTCGCCGGACAACTGCTGCTGGTCCGCGTCGGCCTTCGTCTGCGTTGGAGATTCCTGACGGTGAAAGGGACCGTACATGGCACAATCCATGGTTGACGAATAGGCAATCCTCATCGAACCGCGATTGGAAGTCAAATGAGAGGGAAGCGCTCAGCCGATGCTGCGAACTACACGCGCTCCTCCACCTTCCTCTTGATATTCCCCAATCCCAACTCCGCCTCCGCATCGATCCGTGCCACGATCTCCGCGCTCGCTTCCTTCGGCCGCGCCGGGTTGCGCACTGTGCGGATGAATTTCGTCCCGCCATCCACCGCGTGACACACATACTGCACCACGATCGGCCCGATCGCGCTCATATGCGTCAGGCCGATCCACAGCCGCGGGCGTTCGCAGGCGATCACCAGCCAGTCGAGCGAGACCGGGCCGGAGCGCGTCGACCAGTGCTCGTGAAAGGTGTCGCCAAACCCCATCGGGCGGTTGTCGCAATCGATCTCGTGGGAGGAGGGCAGCCATTCCGGCCATGATTTCGGATTGGTGACATAATCGAACACGGCTTCCGGCCTCGCCGCGATCACGATGGAGTGGCTGCGCTCGAACGGATGCGTGATCCCGGTGGGCTTGAGGTCCATGGTGGTCATGTCGGCGTTTCCCTGCAGGCTTGTTGTTGTCCGCAGAGTGCAAGACGCCGCTGGCCGGGACAAGCCCGGCCATGACGGCGTCAAATTGCGGGTGACGGAGAATTGACGACGCGCCGGTGATCTCATGGCGCCGGTCTGCGTTGAGGATGCATGATGCGCCCTGGTCTGCTCACTCTTGTCATCATTGCCGCTGCGGCCTCCAGCGCCCATGCCGAGACGCGCCGTCTGCGCGCGGGCGATGCGGTGCCGTTCGCGCATGCGCCCTGCAGCCTGCTCGATGGTCCGCCTTGCGCGCCCTATACCTGCAGCCTGCTGGAGAACAACGGGCCGTGCATCCCCGAGATCGATTATCCCATCGGGCAGAACCTGCAGGTCACCGTGCTGTCCAAACCGCCGGACGACAGACCGGATTGGTATCGCAAGCCCGATCATGATCTCGACAATCTCGGCGATCTCTTTGCGGCGCTGCGCTCGTGCTGGACGCCGCCGGCGCGCGATGTCGCCCGCGCGGGGATGCAGATGTCGGTGATGTTTTCTTTCAACCGTGCCGGCACGCCGATCGCGCCACCGCGGATGACGTTCGCGTCCCGTGACGCGCCGAAGGAGGCGCGCGACGCCTATCTCAAGGCCATCAATGACTCGCTGAGCGGCTGCCTGCCGCTCAAGCTGACCAGCGCACTCGGCGGCGCCATTGCCGGGCGGCCGATCATGATCCGCTATGTCGACAATCGCGAATTCGGCGACGGGGCAGGGCCCGTGCGCTGACATGCACAGCGCCGGCTTTGAACCGGTCTGCCGCTCGCCGCGACGAACCGGAACCACAGGGGCATCCGCTGCGGAATGCCATCCCTCATGCAAGCTGATTGGAGTTTTGGATGTTGAAATGGTTGGGCTGCACCGCCGTCGCCGCATTGTTCGCGATTGTCCAGGTCGAGCCGGGCCTCGCCCAGAGCGCACCGCCGGCCGAGAAGGCCGAGCCGGCTGCTGCGGCCGAAAAGACGGCGGACAAGCCTGCGGTCGACAAGCCGGCCGAGACGCCAGCGGAGAAGCCCGTTGCCGAGAAGCCGGCGGCCGCGCCTCCGGCAGCCGAACGCTCAACCACCGACAAGGCCGCCACCGACAAGCCCGCGCCTGATCGCGCAGCCTCCGACAAGGCGACTGCCGACAAGCCCGCCGAGAAGGAAGCCGTGCGCTCGCCCGCCAAGCCGGCGGCCGACAAGGCTGCGGCGGCCGACGACGAGAAGCCGAAGAAGAAAAAGAAGATGACCCGCCAGCAGGAGCTGGATCACTCCATCGACACCGGCACCGTCCCCGCGCGCTATCGCAGCCAGGTGCCGAAGGAATATCACCAGTTCATTCCGTTCGCGAAACAGTGAGCCCTTAACCTCTCCCCGCAGAAGTGCGGGGAGAGGTTAGGTTGGAGCCTCGCCTTGTGCGTATGATCGTCGCGAGCTTGCGTCGGTCTACGGGCCGGCGGTCATGCGTCGCCGCGTGAATTCCGCGAACCAGTGCCGGATCCAGCTTTCGCAAGCCGCGACTGTCCGCAGGATCGGTTTCTTCCGCTGCATGACGGGACGTTCGACGAAGTGCCATGACGCCGCCGCGATGGGGATCGTCAGCGCGACGCTGAGCAGGAAGTTCACATACCAGATCCGCTGTTGCGGCAGCAGTTCGGCGACGACCTGCTGAACCGGGTAGCCGTAGAGATAGATCCCGTAGGAATAGTCGGCCAGCGCGAGGACGGACAGGTTGGGCACGATCAGGGCCAGGCCGAGATAGACGGTGAGATAGGCAACGAACATCGATGCCAGGTCCTCTCCGACGCGCGTCGAGGCATAGAGCAGCAGCGCATAGGCGACAGCGCTGACGATGGCTCCGCTCATCGACAGTCTGATCCACGACCTGCCCATATACAGCGCGACGCCGAACAGGAAACAGATCACCAGCATGCGACCCGGAGGCTGGGCGGTGGAGGCCGGCTTTTCACTCAGAAAGTCGCGCAGCAACAGCAGCAGGAACGCTGCGCCAAGCAGCGCCAGAAACAGGCGCGGGCGGCGGGTGGCGCCGACAAGCGCAAACAGGGCCAGCGCAAGATAGCATTCGAGCTCATGCGGAACGGTCCACAGCTGTCCGTTCACCAGGCCGGGCGTCGGCAGCGTCGTGAACAGGCCCGGCAGATAGTAGTGAATGTAGCCGAACACGTTCAGGAAATACTGGTGCAGCAGCGGATCGGAAAAATAGGCGCGCAGCGGCAGCAGCGTGAAGAGGGGGCCGATCAGGAGCGCGGAGATCACGACTTCGACGGTGAGTGCCGGGAAAATCCGGATCACGCGAAGCGTGAGGAAGGCCGGCAGATTGTTGCGCTCGAGGCTGCCGGCGACGAGGAACCCGCTGAGCGCGAAGAAGGACGGGACGATGAACCAGATCAGCGGCTTCAGGGGCCCGTTATAGAACCAGCTTTCGGCTTCCATGCCGTAGCAGACCGCGACCGAGTGCCAGAGAATGACCGACAGAGCGAGGGTGACCCGCAATATGTCGAAGCCGGGCGGGCGGCCATGCGCGATGTCCCATTTGTCGCCGAGTGTCATTTTGCTGCGCTCCCTGTCGAGCGACCGACAATCCGCGAACCGCGGTCGCATTGCCGGGGCAAAATGTCACGGCATGGCGCAGCCGACTTGATGATCGTCAAACGGACAACGGGTTCCATGACGCACGGGACGGCAGCAGATCAGCACGCGTGGTGCACAAATGCGCCTTACGCGATCCTGACCCCCGCCGCCTCGCTTACACTCACCCGGAGCGCGGCCGGCGGCCTGGTCGCGCTTGTCGTGTGGATTTTTGCAGCGAGCTCTTGAGGCCATCGCTCATGAATTTCACGAAGGCCGAGACCTTCGGCAGGGGATATTGGCTGCGCGGCCACAGCAGGCGCAGCGCGCGGCGCTTCTTGTCGAGATGGGGCAGGACCTCCCGCAGCCGGCCGTCCGCGATGCGATCCGCGACGGCAAAGTCCGGGATTGAGGCGATGCCGCATCCGGCTTCGGCCAGGCGGATCAGCGGCTCCAGCGACGTCGTGGCCAGCGCCACCGGCAGGATCACGTCGTCGGGGATGCCGGGCCCCCAGTCGGTCAGCTTTCCGGATTCGTAGAAGCGATGATGCAGCAGGCGGTGCTTCATCAGATCGGATGCTTTGCGCGGCACGCCCGATCGGGCCAGATAGCCCGGCGCAGCAACCAGGCATGAGGCGAAATCGCCGAGCTTCACATGCATGAGCCGGCTGTCGCGGACTTCGCCCGACCGGATCACGGCGTCGAAGCCGTCATCGATCACATCCACCAGGCGATCATTGTAGTCGATGTCGAGCTCGACATCCGGATATCGGTCCACGAACGCGCCGATCAGCGGCGTGAGCAGATCGCCGGCAAACGGCACGCTGACACGCAGCCGCCCCTGCGGGCGCGCCGTGGTCTGCGCCAGTTCGGCTTCGGCGGCTTCCAGTTCACCAAGAATGCGCCGGCATCGCGCGAGGAAAACCTCGCCCTCGCGCGTCAACCCGATGGCGCGGGTCGAGCGGTGAAACAGCCGGGCACCCAGCTGCTCTTCAAGCTTGGCGATGGTCTTTCCGATCGCGGATGACGACAGGCCGAACTGCTGTCCCGCCAGCTTGAAGCTCCGCAATTCCGCCGCCTGCACGAAGGCCATCATTGCACTCACGCTGTCGACCCGGATCGCCATGATATCCTTTTTGTCCGTAATGTTCGGAACTGCGGCCTGTTTATCATCCGTTCCTGCAACATTAGTCAATCGGAATGGCCCGCGCATCGCGGTGCCGGAACGGAGGACGATGACATGACCACGCTGTTCGATCCCATTGCGCTTGGTGCACTCGCCGCGCCCAACCGCGTCATCATGGCGCCGCTGACCCGCTCCCGCGCCACGCGCGACGGCGTGCCGACCCCGATGATGGTCGACTACTACGCGCAGCGCGCACCGGCCGGGCTGATCATCAGCGAGGCGGTCGGCGTATCGCGTCAGGGCAACGGCTTCACCTACACACCGGGACTGTGGTCCGACACGCAGGTACGCGCTTGGCAGCCTGTGACGCGCGCCGTCCACGACCGCGGTGGGCTGATCATGGCCCAGCTGGCGCATACGGGCCGTGCAGGGCATCCGTCCGTGATTGGCGAGCAGCCTGTCTCATCCAGCGGCACCATCTCGCCAGTCGACGCCTGGACCTATGACGGACCGAGGCCCGCGGTACGGGCGCGCCCGCTCGCGCCGGCGGAGATCGCCGGCATCGTCGCCGATTTCGCCCGTGCGGCGCATCGTGCCATGGATGCCGGTTTCGACGGGGTGCAGATCCATGCCGCGAATGGCATGTTGATCGATCAGTTCCTGCGCAACAGCGGCAATCTCCGCACCGACGACTATGGCGGGAGCATCGACAACCGCCTGCGTCTGCTGGACGAGGTGACGCGCGCGGTGGCGGGCGCCGTGGGCGCCAACCGTACGGCCGTCCGTCTGTCTCCGAACGGCGAGGTCTGGGGCGTGGACGACAGCGATCCGACCCCGCTCTTCGTGGCGGCGGCGAAGCGGATGAACACGATCGGGATCGCATTCCTGGAATTGAAGGAGGCAATTCCCGATGGCGCGTTCGTCGCGTCCGACGTGCCGCATCAGTCGCCGATGATGCGCCCGCATTTCGACGGACCGATCATCCTCAACAGCGACTACGACCTCGTGCGCGCCCAGTCCGTGCTCGACAGCGGTGTGGCCAATGCCATCAGCTTCGGTCGCGCCTTCATCGCCAATCCCGATCTGGTCCAGCGCTTGCGCGAGGGCGCGCCGCTGAGCGAGGCGAAAGTGGAGACTTTCTACAGCCAGGGAGCCGAGGGATATCTCGATTATCCCTCGCTGGCGGATGTGAAATCCGCCGCCTGAACCTGCCGCGCGCTGCCGAGCACCATCCGCACCCCATAGCCATACATCGAAGGAGTCCAACATGGACTGGAATGCCAATCGCGATCATCTCATGACCAATGTCGGCAAGCTGCAGCAGCTGTCGCCCGATACGCTCAAGGGCTACCTCACCGCATCCGGTGCCGGCCGCAAGACCGCGCATCTGGACGAGAAGACACGTCAGCTCATCTCGCTGGCGGTTGCGGTCACCACGCGCTGCGACGGCTGCATCTCGATCCATAGCGACCAAGCCGTGAAGGCCGGCGCCACCCGCGAGCAACTGGCCGAAGCGCTTGGCGTTGCCGTCGCCATGAATGCGGGTGCCGCGCTCGTTTACTCCACCCGTGCCCTCGAGGCGTTCGACGAAGCAACACGTGCCTGACGCAAAGGAGCGAACCATGAGCGACACCCTGCAGAACCAGCCATCGGGCTATGTGCCGCCCGAAGTCTGGACCCAGGCGAAGGTCTATGGCGGCGCGTTTGGTCGGTCGAACCGTCCGGTGTCGGGCGCAACCTTCGACAGCACGCTGCCGGTCGGCGTGCATCCGCTGCAACTCTACTCGCAGGGGACGCCGAACGGGCAGAAAGTGACGATCATGCTCGAGGAACTGTTGGCGGCGGGTTATTCGGATGCCGAATACGATGCCTGGCTGATCGACATCTTCAGCGGAGATCAGTTCGGCAGCGGCTTCGTCGGCATCAATCCGAATTCGAAGATTCCGGCACTCGTGGATCACTCGATCAGCCCTGCATTGCCGGTGTTCGAGAGCGGCTCGATCCTTGTCTATCTTGCCGAGCGGTTCGGCGCGTTCCTGCCGACCGAACGTCGGGCGCGCACCGAGACCTTCAACTGGCTGATGTGGCAGATGGGCACGGCGCCATTCGTCGGCGGCGGCCTCGGGCATTTCTATGCCTATGCGCCGTTCAAGATCGAATATGCCATCGATCGCTACGCGATGGAGGTCAAACGCCAGTTGCATGTCCTGGACACGCATATGGCGTCGCATGAATTCCTCGCGGGTGAGCAGTACACGATCGCCGACATGGCGGTCTGGCCATGGCATCCCGGCAGTCTCTACGGCGTCTACAACACGCATGAATTTTTGGCCGTCGAGCAATACCCGCATCTGCTGCGCTGGTACCGATCCATCGCCGCGCGCCCCGCGGTCGCACGCGGCCGCATCGTCAACCGCACCAGTGGTGCGCCGGGCGAGTTTTTACGCGAACGGCATGCTGCGTCGGATTTCGACCGACTGAATGGATGTTAGGAACGGCAGCCTTCTTAACCTTTCCCCGCAAAAGGGCGGGGAGAGGTTAAGACCTCACTCGATCCTGATCCCCGCCGCCTTGATCACATCGGCCCACAGCGCCTTCTCGTCACTCATGCGCTTCTTCAATTCCTCCGGCGTGGTGGGCGACGGCGTGATCAGTTGCGCCTTCAGCTTCTCGATCACCGCCGGCTCCGTCAGCGTCTTGCGGACTTCCGCATTGATCGCGGCCACCACATCCTTCGGCAGTCCACCCGGACCGACCAGCGCATTCCACGCATCCGACTGCACATCGACGCCACTTTCCTTCAGCGTCGGCACATCCGGCAGGAATGGTGAACGCTGCGCCGTGGTCACCGCAAGGATCTTCACGGCCCCGGTCGCCAGCTGCGGCGTCACGCCGATGGCGGGGAGGCATGCCACCTGCACATCGCCGCGGATCAGCGCGGTGGTGGCAGCGGGCGAGGAGGGATAGGGGATGTGCACCATCTTCACGCCGGCCTTCTGCGCGATCGCTTCCATGCAGATCTGCGACAGCGTGCCGACGCCGATCGAGCCATAGGCGAGACCCTTGTTGTCCGCCTTCGCCTTGGCGAGCAGCTCCGCCACCGAATTGACGCCAAGGCTCGACGGCACCGCGAGCGCGCTCGGCAGCTGCGTCAGCAGCGTGATCGGTGCGATGTCCGTATCAGGATTGTAGGGCAGCTTCGCAAACAGCAGCGTGTTGATCGCCAGCGGTCCGCCGAGCGAGATGCCGATGGTCGCGCCATCCGGCGCCGCCTTGGCAATCGCATCGGTGCCGATATTGCCGGAGGCGCCGGGCTTATTCTCCACCACGAAATTGGTGCCGGGATGCCGCGCAGCAAGGCTGTCCGCCAGCACGCGGCCGACGATGTCCGGGCTGGCGCCGGGGCCGAACGGCACGATGATGCGCACGAATTTCGGTGGCCAGACGGCTTGCGCGGAGGCGGCATTCGGTACGGCCAGAAGCAGCAGCGCGGCAAGCGCGCCGCGCATGCGGGCAGAGGTGGTGGCGTTTCGCAGCATTGCGCGTTTCCCCAGAAAAGTGATACCGGACGTCGTCCCGCCCGGCCGTAAAACGAGCGGGACCATAATTGGAATTTCAGGGCGAGCAACCCATCCGGCACGCAACCGCCCTGCGAGAGGACGACGATCATGGGCTTGAGCGTGATGATCCTTGGCCTCGTGCTGTTTCTCGGCATCCATCTCTTCATCACGAAACGCGATGCGCGCGCCGATCTGATCGCCCGGATCGGCGAGGGCGGCTACAAGATCGCCTTCTCGCTCGTCTCCGTGGTCGGCCTCGCGCTGATCGTCTGGGGCTATGCCAATTACCGCGCCAATGGCTGGATCGATGTCTGGTATCCGCCGGTGGCGATGAAGCACATCACCATTCTGCTGATGCTGCCGGCGGTGATCATGATCGCTGCCTCCTATATCCGCGGCCGCATCTACACCACGCTGAAACATCCGATGCTCGCCGGCATCAAGCTGTGGGCGCTGTCGCATCTGCTCGCCAATGGCGATCTCGGCTCGATCATCCTGTTCGGCTCGTTTCTCGCCTGGGCGGTGTTCGATCGCATCTCGCTGAAGCGCCGTCCCGACAGCGGCGCGCCGCCGATCCCGGTGGGCGGTGTCGCCAATGATGCGATCGCCGTCGGCGTCGGTGTTGTCGCCTATCTTGCCTTGGCATTCGCCTTCCACCCGGTGGTGATCGGCGTGCCTGTGTTCGGAGCTTGAGACCATGTCCATTCAGTCAGCCGTCAAACGCAAGACCGCCCCCGATATCCTCGCGCGCAAGAATGGCGAGCCGATCGTGATGCTCACCTCGTATCACGCGCATACGGCTTCGCTGGTCGATCGCTATTGCGATGTCATTCTCGTTGGTGACTCGCTCGGCAATGTGATGCACGGCTTCGAGACCACGGTGCCCGTGACGCTGGAGATGATGATCCTGCAGGGCCACGCGGTGATGCGCGGCTCGAAACAGTCGCTGGTCGTTGTCGATATGCCGTTCGGTTCTTACGAGGCGTCGAAGGAGCAGGCGTTTCATTCGGCCGCGCGCATCATGAAGGAAACCCATTGCGGCGCCGTGAAACTGGAAGGCGGCGCGCGCATGGCGGAGACGATTGCGTTTCTCACCGAGCGCGGCATTCCCGTGATGGCGCATATCGGCCTGACGCCGCAGTCGATCAATGCGCTCGGCTCGTTCCGCTCGCAGGGTAAGGACGAAGCCGAAGCGCTTGCGCGCGGCGAGAATGTGCGCGGTCCGATTCAAAATGACGCGATCGCCGTCGCTGAAGCCGGCGCGTTTTCCGTCGTGGTCGAGGCGGTGGCCGAACCGGTGGCGCGAAAAATCACGCAGACGATCGCGATCCCCACCATCGGCATCGGCGCCAGTTCGGCCTGCGACGGTCAGGTGCTGGTGCTGGAAGACATGCTCGGCCTCAATGCCCGGGTGCCGAAATTCGTGAAGAAGTACGGCAATCTCGGTTCCATGATCGAGGAAGCCATCCAGGACTATGCCAATGAGGTGCGCTCGCGTGCATTTCCGGCGCCCGAGCATGTGTACGGTAGTAAACCCAAGGCCTAGCTTGCAAAATGGCAAGCAAGGCATCGCTGCAACACCGGCGATAACGGGTCTGCGGTTGTACCTCTTCGAATTGCACTGGTGATTTTTCTGTGGCAGGAATGTGTTTGAAAAACGGCAATTATTTCAGCACGTTCCTGTTTTGGAGACATCATGGTTGGCTCGTCGGACGAAAAGGCGCTTATTCCCGGCGCTTTGCGAGATAGAATTTTCAAGCCCGCCATCCTGCTCAAGATCGCTGCCGTCATCGTCGGTGCGCTGCTGCTGCTGTGGCTGCTGGACAAGATCTTTCTTTATCTGTCCGCAAAATCCTATGTCGAAGAGATCAGCTCGTCGATCGGGCTGAGCCGCCACGCGGCGTCGATCCTTACCTGGGTCGTGTTCGCCTTAACTGCGTTCTTCGCAGGGTGTGTGATTTCGTTTTCCGGCACCAAACGCAAGATAGGACTCGCGGGCCTGTTCGCGCTTGTGATCGCGCAACCGGCGGTGCTGCTCTATTTTGACAAGCCGTTTGACAGCGCTGGCGTCGCGCAGAAGTGCTACGTCATCACCCGCGACGACATTCGTTATGGCGACCGGGTCGGCAAGGACCCATCCACGGGCCTCGACTGCAAACCACTGACACCGGAAATCGCCGAGCGCTTCGATCGTTATTCGCGTGGAGAGCGACCGGCCAAGCTGGAGTCGAAGGATAATCCGGTGTTCTTCAGCCAGCGCACCGGGAATCCCGTCGTCTGGTATTCGCGTGACAAGAACGGAATCGTCGAAGCCTTCGACCTGATGGGCTTTAATCCGGCCTCTGGCGAAGAGCTGCAGCCAGTCACCGCCGAGATCGTGGACGTCTGGAAGACGCAGAGCAGGGCGCCGGAGCCGCTTGATCCAGACGAAGATACGCAATTTTTCGATCCAGTCAGCGGTCGCTCGCTGGTCTGGTATCAAAAGTCTCCGTCTGGCGCCTTTCAATTTTATAATCGTCCGGGCTTCAATCCACGGACAGGGACCGCGCTTGTTGCGGTCGACGCAAAGGTGATCGAGGAGTGGAAGGCTTATAAGGCCGCCGCGCTCGCCAAGCGTTGTTATGTACTGACTCGAAACTCAGTGAAATACGGCTCCGGCCCCGGCATCGATGCGGAAACGGGACGGCCGTGCCGCACCTTCACTGCCGAAATGCTCGAGCGCCTGCGCGAATATGAGAAGGGCAATCGGCCGAAGCGGATTGAGTCGTCCGATCCCACCTTCTTCGATTTACGTTCGGGTGAGCCCGCCATCTGGTACGCGACCAACAAGACCGGCAATATCGAATTGTTTAGCCTGATGGGTTTTCATCCCGATACGGGCGCCGAGCTTTTGCCGATCACAGCGGAGACGGTCGCGCTGTGGCGCGACCAGCAGAAGAAGATCAATACGCGTGTTTCCAGGCGTATCGACGATCCCGCCTCCTACGTCTTCTTCGATCAGAAGACCGGCGATCCGCGTGCGTGGTATTGGCGCGGCCCCGGTGGTCAGTATGAATTCTACGACGCGCCGGGCTTCCATCCGCGCACAGGCGATCAACTGACAGTGCTGACCAAAGAATTGGTGATCAAGATTGCGGGCGAGGAAGAAGTTCGGCTTGCAGCGGCCAAGGCCGCGGATGAGGCCAGGAACCAGGCCGAGGCGGCTGCGGCAACCGTTCGCGCGAATGAATTGAAGGCGGCGACGGAAGCCGGGCGCATCTGCGACGAACTCGCGGCCAATCCCAACGACGCCAACAAGGCTGGCGACGGTGTCGCCTTCGAAGCCTTGAAGCTGCGTGCGAAGGAGGCGCTCGACGCGTGCGAACTTGCCGTGCGGCAGGCACCTTCAGAAAATCGCTTCCAGTATCAGCTCGCACGCGTGCTGCAGCTGAGCGATCGCAAGCGCGCGGGCGTGATCCTGCAAGGTCTCGTGGCCAAGCGCTATCCGGCGGCCTTCGATAATTTTGGCTGGATGGCCTATGTCGATCGCAAGAATCCGCAGGAGGCCGCCGAGCTGTTCCGCCGTGGTGTCGATCTCGGAGACGCCGATTCGATGGTGAGTCTTGCGGAGATGATTGATCGCGGCCATGCGCAGCCGCGTAGTTCGTCGGAGACGAAGCTGTCGCTTTACATGCGCGCCTCCGAAATGGGCCACCAAGCTGCGACACGTGCTGTCGCCGTGGAACAGCAGAAGGCGGATACTGCCGAGCGCAACAAGATCGAACAGATCCAGCAGCAGCAGATGGCCGCCCAAGTGTTCGGGATCATCCTGCAGGGGATGGCGCGACGCTGACGCCTTGCCACAATGCTGCCTCAAGAAATGCGCGCGAATGCGGGAATTCCGCGCGCATTCCGGTGTTGAAGGTGCAGGGCTGAGAGCGAAGGACGATCGCCATGAAGGTCTTGAAACTGCTCGGCTTTGCCGCCGCGCTGGCGCTGCTGCCGCAAGCCGGCCACACAGAGGACGCAAGGCGGCCGCAGCACGTCCGGCCGCGCGCCGAGCAGCCGCGCCAAGTTATTGATCCTACGACGGTTATGCGCGGAAACGCGGCGCTCGGCGGCAACAATGCCAATTCCGCCTTCGGCGACAACAGCGCCAATTCCAATGCCAATGGCCGCACCAGCGGCGGGGCAGGCGGGATGAACTGACGCGCGCGAATTTGGTTTGCGCCTTCAGCGTTTCGGGATAACACCTTGATCGCCAACGCCTTGATCGCGTTGGCTTTGCCTTGCCAATGCCATAACGCTAGGGTATCGCCGCCGCGATGCGCGGGCGAATGCCCTTGCGCCGCTCGGGGTGAGCGCGGCCGATCCGTACCAGGAAATCTCTAAGTGTCTGAATTATTTAGTGAAGTCGACGAGGACCTGCGTCGCGAGCAGCTCAAGCGGATCTGGGAGAAATATTCCCTCCTGATCATTCTGGTCGCCGTTCTCATCGTCGGTGGCGTCGGCGGCTGGCGCGCTTACAGCTATCTCGAGGGCAAGAAGGCTGCCGAAGCGGGCGCGGCCTTTGATAAGGCTTCGGAATTGTCCGAGCAGAACAAGCCGGCGGAAGCCGAAGCCGCCTTCACCAAGCTCGCTGCGGAGGCCCCCGCAGGCTATCGCACCATGGCGCGCCTTCGCGCCGCCGGTGAAGCCGCCAAGCGCGATCCTGCGGCTGCCGTAAAGCTCTATGACGAGGTCATCGCGGACAACACCGTGGGCGCCAACGAGAAGGATCTCGCCCGCGTCCGCGCCGGCACTTTGCTCGTGGAAACAGCGGCTTATGATGCGCTGCTGGCGAAGCTCGAGCCCGCCACATCGGCGACCGGTACCTATCGCCATTCCGCCCGCGAACTGCTCGCGCTGGCTGCGTGGAAGGCCGGCAATGCCGCCGAAACCCGCAAATGGGTCGAGGCGATCTCCAACGACAACGATACGCCATCCAGCATCCGCACCCGCGCCGAGTCGCTGCAGGCGCTGCTGCCGCCCGCGGCCAAGAGCTGAGCTGCGCTGAGCCGCGGCCGTCCGAACGAATTTGAGTGAGATGCCTATGCGCTCGTCGATGCAACGTCTTGTTTCCGCTGCTGTTCTCGTCACGCTCGCCAGCGTGCTGACGGGCTGCGGCGGCGCGTCGAGCTGGGATCCGTCGGATCTGCTCGATTTCATGGACACCAAGAAGAAGCTCCCCGGCGACCGCAAGCCGGTCTTCCCCGAAGGCGTTCCAGGCCTCGAGCAGGGCGTGCCGCGCGATCTCTACAAGGAAAGCGTCCAACGCCAGCAGGCCGAACAGGCCGCCGCTGCTGCAGCCGCCACAGCCCCGCCGCCACAGGCCGCGCCAGGTGCACCGACCGGCCGCAAGGCCACAAAGTCGCGCAGCCGCGGTGATGTCGAGGTCGGCAATGTCCGCCAGGACGGCGCGCCCGATGCAGCCGCTGCGGAAGAGGGCAGCGCTGCCGGCGTCGCGCAGCCGCCAGCCGGCCGCAAGATCACCCGCCGCCGCACCACCGCGCCGCCGGCGGAGGAGCCGGCTGCCGCACCGGCTCAGCAGCAACAGCAGCCGTCGTCGGCATTCCCGGCGCCGATGCCCTCGGGAAGCTTTTCGCGTTAAGCTCGCGCAACACTGCGCAATCGACAGGTCGTCCGTAACGGCCGCACGGATCACCTATGTCTTACACGATCGCCATTATCGGCCGGCCCAATGTCGGCAAGTCCACGCTGTTCAACCGTCTCGTCGGGCAGAAGCTGGCGCTCGTCGATGACACGCCGGGCGTCACCCGCGATCGACGCGAGGGCGCAGCCAAGCTCGGCGATCTCGAATTCACCATTATTGACACCGCCGGTCTCGACGAGGGGGCCAAGGGCTCACTCACCGCGCGCATGCAGGAGCAGACCGAGACGGCGATCGAACTCGCCGATGCGCTGTTCTTCGTCATCGACGCGCGCATGGGCCTGACGCCGAACGACCGCGCTTTCGCCGATTTCGCGCGTCGCGCCAACAAGCCGGTGCTGCTGCTCGCCAACAAAAGCGAGGGCAAGCATGGCGAAGTCGGCGCGATGGAAAGCTACGCGCTCGGCCTCGGCGATCCCATCCAGATCTCCGCCGAGCATGGCGAGGGCATGGGCGAGCTCTATGACGAGCTTGCCAAGCTGATGCCGGAGCCGGTTGAGGAAGAGGACGAAGAAGAGCCGATCGCGGAGGAGTGGAGCGATGAAGAGATCGCCACACGCCCGATTCGCGTTGCCATTGTCGGCCGTCCCAACGCCGGCAAGTCGACCACCATCAATCATCTGCTTGGCGAAGAACGCCTGCTGACCTCGCCGGAAGCCGGCACCACGCGTGACAGCATCTCCGTGGAGGTCGACTACAAGGGCCGCTATTTCCGCATCTTCGATACCGCCGGCCTGCGCAGGCGCTCGCGCATCGAGGAGAAGCTGGAAAAGCTTTCCGTCGCTGACGCACTGCGCGCTGTGCGCTTCGCCGAAGTCGTCGTGATGATGATGGACTCGCAGAACAAGTTCGAAGAGCAGGATCTGCGCATCACCGACCTCGTCGAGCGCGAGGGGCGTGCGCTCGTCCTTGCCGTCAACAAGTGGGATCTGGTCGAGAAGCGCGGCGGCATGATCGGCCAGCTGCGCACCGAGGCCGATCACTGGCTGCCGCAGATTAAGGGCGTGCCGATCGTCGCGATCTCCGGCCTGATGGGCGAGGGCATTGATCGCCTGATGGCGGCGATCCAGGACGCCTACAAGATCTGGAATCGCCGTATCGCCACGGCTGCGCTGAATCGCTGGTTTGAGGACGCCATCTCGACGAACCCGCCGCCGGCGGTATCGGGGCGGCGCCTGAAGCTGAACTACATCACCCAGACCAAGGCACGTCCGCCGAGTTTCGTGGTGTTCTGTTCGCGCGCCGATGCGGTGCCGACCAGCTATCTGCGCTATCTCACCAACAGCATGCGCGAGGCTTTTGAGCTGCCGGGCACCCCGATCCGCATCACCCTGCGCGAAAAGGCCAACCCGTTCGCGCACAAGCGCAAGCGGCCGAATTGATCAAGGCACTTTCGATGCTGGATCGCCACAACGCGATCCAGCATCGGTCCGGTCCATCCATTATCGCTCGGTGGTGAGCTCGACAGGCTTCCTTGGCGTCGATCTGACGACACCAGTCGACTTCCGCCACGGGATTAGCATCGACACCCGGTCGCGGTAGCGGCGGTAGTCGTCGCCGAACAGATCGACCAGGTCCCTTTCCTCGAAATAGATGCCGACGAAGATGTAGCCGGTGGTCACAGCGGCGAAGAGAAAATGTCCGACGGTCATGGTCGGCGCCGCCCAGAACGCGATGATGAAGCCGAGATAAATCGGGTGCCGCACGAACTGGTAGTAAAGCGGCGTGCGGAATGTCGGCGCTGATGGATTCCGCTTCGACAGGTTCTGGATGACCTGCTGCAGTCCAAACAGTTCGAAATGGTTGATGAGGAAGGTGCTGGTGAAAACGATGAGCCAGCCCAGCAACGACACACCCGTGATGACCGCGGCGAGTTGTTCGTTGCGGATATGCCAGATGATCGCTGACACCGGTTGCCATTGCCAGAACAGCAACACCAGGGACAGGCTCGCGAGCAGCACATAGGTGCTGCGTTCGACCGAGGCCGGAATATACTGGGTCCACCAGCGCTTGAACGATTTTCGCGCCATGACGCTGTGCTGAACGGCGAAGATCAGCATCAAGGCGAGATTGACCAACAGGGCCGTGGCCCACGGCCCATCCGGTCCGGTGTCGATGTGTTTCGGGACGATCAGGCGATCGACGAAGCCGATCGCATACAGAATGGTCGCGAAGAAGATCAGATAGGATATCAGCCCATAGAACAAGACGAGGAGGCGGGTCATGTGAGGCATCCTTGTGTGTGACGTGGTGGTTCGATGAAAGGCGTTCCGGATATGGAGTTCATCTCAGGCACCGTCTTCGGACGGGCCGTCGCGCGCGTCGTGCTGTTGCTGAAGACGTTTCGAGTCCGTGATCGCGACCTGCAGGGTCAGCCGGCGCTGCTGTGGATCGGCCGTTTGCGCGGATATGAGAACGGCCGAGGACTTCAGGCGGCAGCGAGGTGACTGTTCGCGCTTTGCGGATGCCGTGCCGGACTCCAGCGCCGTTCCTGAACATGCGGTCAATGCTCCCAGACCGATCAGCGCACCGGTCGTCAGCACGCGGAAACGCAGACCTGTCCTTGCCTTGATCCTGCGCGCAATCGACCATGGACTGGTGTCCGCAACGTCGGTCTGAAGTCGGTTGGCATCGCGCCCGTCGAGTTCGCGCCGACGATCATTCAAATCTGTGATGGGGGCGCGGGCGCGCGTTGCCGGCCGTTCGGCTGCCGTGTCTCGGGCATGCCGGTGCCGGAAAAAGCGGTGCGGATCGGTCCTGAGAGGCGTCGTCAGAAAATCGGCGATGGCTGCGCGCGACAAACCGGATTTTGATAGCGACTTGTCATCGACATGGATCAGGCGTGCGATCGCCTGCCGCATCAGAGCGTGTCCGGCCAGTCGAAAGCCGCGATCGACCGCCTTATTCAACCATTTCTTGGCCATATTCTTGTCCATCGTTAGAGCGCGATGCCGCAGTGGACATGCCTGTGTGGGGCTGCGGACCGTGATCGGAGGTTCAGAGCCTCACATGATCGAGACACCGCCATCATTTGCAGAGACACCGGATGTCGATCTCGGTGGTCAGGTGCTAGCCGATGTCCTGCGGTCGGTGCGGCTCAGCGGTGCGGTTTATCTGAATGCGAGTCTGACCGAACCGTTCGGACTCATCAGTCCGAAGCATTTCGACGAGCACACGCCGATGGCGCATCTGCGCCATGTCAGTATCTTTCACCTCGTCGCCGCGGGCGAATGCGTGGTCGAACTGGCCGATGGCCAGCGATATACGATCCGCGAAGGCGATATCATGCTGATGCCATTTCCAGACACGCACCGGTTCTATCGGGGCGATGGTGGCGCCATGGCATCGGCGCAGGATCTGGTGCGTGCAGGTTCACTACCGGGCATGTGGACGATCGAGCATGGCGGCGGTGGTCAGGAAACCCGCATGGTTTGCGGGTTCATCGAGTCGTCGGAACTGCTGCATTCCCCGGTGTTCCGCACATTGCCGCAATTGCTGATCGATCGCGCCGGCGAAGGCCGGGTCAGCGCGCTGCTGACAGGGATGGTGCGGGAGATCGTCACGCTGACGAATGAAGCCATTTCCGGCAGCGAGATCATGCTTGGGCGCTTGATGGAATTGTTGTTTGTCGAAGTGCTGCGCCGCTACGTGTCCACGCTGCCGCCGAGCGCACAAGGCTGGTTCGCCGCTTTGAACGATCCGGTGCTGGTGCGCGCGATGGAGCAGGTTCACGGCAATCCGGCGCGCCGCTGGACGGTGGATGATCTCGCGCGGGAATGTGGCACGTCCCGGACGGTGCTTGCGGAGCGCTTCAACGACGTCATGGGACAGGCGCCGATCGAATATGTGACGGGGTGGCGGATGCAGCTTGCTGCGGAGAGGATGCGAGCTGGAAGCGATAGTCTCGCCGTCATTGCGGGCGACATCGGCTATGAATCCGAAGCGGCCTTCAATCGGGCTTTCAAGCGGGTGACCGGCGTCGCGCCGGGGCGTTGGCGCGAGGGGGCAAAATCGGCGCGGCCTTATCCGAAGCCGATGCGACGCGGATGAATGCGTCGCCTGACCCGCGGATGTTCGAGCGTTGCGCGGCGCCAATCAAGGTGCTGCGCTCCTCATCGCTGATCTGCATGGCCGGATATGCCGGCGCGCGAACGGACCGGATCCATGCGCTCCATTACTTCAACGCGTCGGACACCAGCTTGAACTTCTGGATACGCTTTCCGGTATCGACTTCGGCCGTGTAGACATTGCCCTTGGTATCGACGGCCATGGCGTGGATCCAGTGGAACTGGCCGGCATTGCGGCCACTCCTGCCGAGCGTGCCGACGACCTTGCCATCCTCGCGATTGATCACGCGGATCTCGTTGTTCTCGCCATCGGCCGTGAGCAGCCAGGTCTGTTTCGGATCGGGCCACACCGCGAGATCCCACACCGCACCATTGCCGAGCGTGGCCTTCTCGTAGAACCACTCCTTCACGAATGAGCCGTCCTTCTTGAACACTTGCACGCGGTTGTTGATGCGGTCGCAGACATAGACGAGCCCGTCGCTGGCGAGTTTGACGCAGTGAACGGGATTGGCGAATTGCTGCGACACCGGCGCGTTCGGATCATAGGGCGCCTGCTTGTCGTCATTGGGCTTGTTGCCATAGGCGCCCCAGTGCCGCTTGTAGGCACCAGTATTGGTGTCGAACACGATGACGCGGCGATTGCCGTAACCGTCGGCGACATAGATCTCGTTGGCATCCTTGTCGATAGCGGTCTCGGCGGGCTTGCCGAGCTGGGTGGTGTCGTTGCTGCCCTTGCTCGGCGCGATCTTGCCGATCTGCATCACGAACTTGCCGTCGAGGGTGAATTTCAGGATCGCGTTGTCATTCGCATCGTTGCCGCCGATCCAGACGAAGCCATCATCGCTGACCTCGATGCCATGCTCGCGGCCGACCCATTCATAGCCTTCGCCGGGACCGCCCCATGAGCGCAGCAGGTTGCCTTCGGCATCGAATTCGAGCACCGGCGGCGCGGAGATACAGCATTTCGAGCGCGGTGGATTGAGCGAGGCGCCTTTCTCGTCATCGGTCAGCGACTTCGGGCGATGGATCACCCAGACATGGCCGTTCTTGTCGGTGGTGATGCCGCCGACCTGGCCAAGGATCCAGTTGTTGGGAAGCGGTTTGGGCCAGGAGGCCTCGACTTCGAAACGGGGAATGTCGGCGGCGTGGGCGGAAAAGGCGGCGAGGGTGAGTGTTGCAGCGAGTGCGAACGCGCGCAGGCGTGACGCCATGACGACCTCCCTATGTGATGCGGGTTTGTCCCGCTTGGGAGGAAGTGTAGCCCGGATAGGGCGGAGTGCAATGTGTGAGATTTGCAAGCGACGCAACACTCTCATCTGTCGTCACCCGGCTTGACCGGGTGACCCAGTAAACTCCGCACCGACAGTGTTTACTGGATCGCCCCGTCAAGCGGGGCGATGACAGTTCGAGAGTGCTCACGACGGTGCGTGAAAGCCCATCACCTTGCCGGTCCTGTAGTCCACGAACTTCCCCGTCTCCGACCACGACGGCAGGCACAGCGGCACGATGGCGTCGGCCGCTTGCGCTGGCGTATCGAGGGTTTCGGGATCTTCGCCGGGCATCACGATGGCGCGCATATGGGTGCGGATCGGGCCGGGGTTGAACAGGTTGACGCGCAACGGCGTGGTCGCGGTCTCGTTGGCCCAGACTCGCACCAGCGCTTCCAGGGCGGCCTTGGAGGCGGCATAGGGGCCGCGATAGGCGGAGGCCTTGTTGGCGGTGCCTGATGTGACGAACACGGCGCGGCCCGCATCGGACTGCTGCAGCAACGGCTCCATGCAACGGATCAGCTGGAAGTTCGCATTGACGTTGACGTCCATGGTCTCGTTCCAGGATTTCGGCTCGATATGGCCGAGCGGCGAAGAGGCGCCGGCAACGCCCGCATTGCCGACGAGAATGTCGATCTTGCCGTGGCGCTCATGCAGTGCGGCGCCGAGGCGCGCAACGCCGTCCCAGTCGGTGACGCTGAGCGGCACCAGCGTGGCGCTGCCGCCTTCCGCGGTGATGGCGTCATCGAGCTCTTCAAGCCCGCCCTGGGTACGCGCCACTGCAATGATGTGTGCGCCGGCGCGGGCAAGCGCGATGGCAGTCGCATAGCCGATGCCGCGCGAGGCGCCGGTGACGAGAGCGATACGGGAGGCGAGGGGTTTTGACATCACAACACTCTCAGCGTCGTCCCGGCGGACGCCGGGACCCATAGACACCGCAGGTTATGATGCGTGAAAGCGCCTGTGTCCAATCCCCCGAGTGTCAAAACTCGTCGGAGGTTATGGGTCCCGGCGTGCGCCGGGACGACAAGGGACTTAGCTCGCCTCCGCCAGCAGCGAGAGCTGCCGCGGATCGTCGATCTCGCTCATGTCCGTCAGCGGGGTCGGGTAGTCGCCGGTGAAGCAGTGATCGGCGAATTTCGGCTGGGCCGGGTTGCGGCCGGGCTCGCCCATCGCCCGATAAATGCCGTCCACCGAGACGAAGGCCAGCGAGTCGGCGCCGATCAATTCGCGCATCTGCTCGAGGGAATGGGTCGCGGCCAGAAGGCCGGCGCGGTCGGGGGTGTCGATGCCATAGTAATCGGGATGGGTGATCGGCGGCGAGGCGATGCGGAAATGAACTTCCGTGGCGCCCGCATCGCGCATCATCTTGACGATCTTCTTCGAGGTGGTGCCACGCACGAGGCTGTCGTCGATCAGCACGATGCGCTTGCCGGCAATGGCAGCGCGGTTCGCCGAATGCTTCATGCGCACGCCGAGTTCGCGCACGCTCTGGGTCGGCTGGATGAAGGTGCGGCCCACATAGTGATTGCGGATGATGCCGAGCTCGAACGGCACGCCGGACTGGCGGCTGTAGCCGAGCGCGGCAGGCACGCCGGAATCCGGCACCGGCACGACGACGTCGGCGTCCACATGGGTCTCGCGGGCGAGCTCCTCGCCCATGCGCTTGCGGGTGTCATAGACGGAGCGGCCGTCATTGATCGAGTCCGGACGCGCGAAATAGATGTATTCGAAGATGCAGGGGCGCGGCGGCTGCGGAGCGAAGGGTTTGTGGCTCTGGGTGCCGGTCTCGTCGAACACGATGACTTCGCCGGGCTCGATGTCGCGGATGTATTTCGCGCCGATGATGTCGAGGGCGCAGGTCTCCGACGCCAGGATCGGGCAGCCGTCGAGTTCGCCGAGCACCAGCGGGCGGATGCCGAGCGGATCGCGCGCGCCGACCAGTTTCTTGTTGGTCAGCGAAACCAGCGCATAGGCGCCTTCGATGGCGCGCAGTGCTTCGATATAGCGGTCGAGGAAACGGTTGCGCTTGGAATGCGCGACCAAATGCAGGATCACCTCGGTGTCAGTGGTCGACTGCATCATGGCGCCGTTCTTCACGAGCTCGCGGCGCAGGGTCAGACCGTTGGTGAGGTTGCCGTTATGAGCGACCGCGAAGCCGCCGGCATTCAGTTCGGCAAACAGCGGCTGCACATTGCGCAGGATGGTTTCGCCGGTGGTGGAATAGCGGGTGTGGCCGATGGCGTTGGTGCCGGGCAGGCGCTCGATCACCTCGCGGCGGGAGAAGGTGTCGCCGACCAGGCCGAGGCGGCGTTCGGAGTGGAAGCGGCGGCCGTCGAAGGCGACGATGCCGGCGGCTTCCTGGCCGCGATGCTGGAGCGCGTGCAGGCCGAGCGCGGTGATGGCGGCGGCCTCGGGGTGGCCGTAGATGCCGAATACGCCGCACTTTTCGCGCAGCATGTCGCCGGAAAGATCGTCGTTCACGTCGAAGCTGGAATGTGCTGCGTCGTCCATAGAATTATGCATCGGATGCACCGCGCCTCTGTTGTCGCGAGCCGTGCAACACACACACCCTCGCGCAGTCAGTTCAAGCTCGGGACGGATCAGCGTCCCGCGGGTTTGTCGATCAGCTTCTTCATGCTGTCGCGTGCCGTCTTGGAATAGCCATCGTTTCCACCCGGAGCGTCCGGCGCCGCTTCCGTCGACTCGTCTTCAGGCTTGTTCTTCTTGAACTTCTTCAAAATGGTGTTTTCAGGGTCATCCGGCAAGAGCGACATCAGCCAGTTCCCGGTGGATTCCAGCACGACGCGCGATTTTGCGCCGGTGACCCAGTCCGGACGCTGCTTGTCCGGAACCAGCCAGGTGAAGAACAGGAAAGCCACGACCACGATCAGCATGCCGCGGGCGAGGCCGAACAGGAAGCCGAGGGTGCGGTCGAGCGCGCCGATGCGCGAGTCCAGGATCATGTCCGAGATGCGCACGGTGATGATCGAGACCACGATCAGCGTCAGCACGAACAGGCCGCCGATGGTGGCGGCGGTCGCGATGGTGTCGTTGGCGATATAGGATTTCGCGGAAGGAAGTACCTTCGGGAACGCGTAGAGCGTGACCAGCGCCGCGGCGCCCCAGGCGGCGATCGAGAGGATCTCGCGCATGAAGCCGCGAACCATCGCGAGCAGGCCGGAGATCAGCATGACGCCGAGCAGGACAAGGTCGAGAATCGTGATCGGCATCGTCGGGTCTGGTCCGCTCGGTCAGAAAACGCGAATCGGCAGCAAAGCTGCCAGTTCAGGTGACGGTGATATGGCACGTCTCGCGAGGGCGGAAAACCGCCTGCAGGCCATGCCGCACATCAATGTTCCGCTTCCGGCTACGAACCTGAACGAAGCGTTGCGCGATGGCCACGTTTTTCGCGCGTGTTTTCTATAGCGGGCTGCGTGCGCGAGGTCACGCAACCGTCACCCGTTGTCGCGCCGGAAACGGGCGGGCGGGGCGCTTTTCTCGCTCTGTGTGGTATTGCCGCCATCGCGCGCCGGCTTGACGCCACGCGCGGCGATCTCCGCGACCAGCGTCGTCAGGTTGCCGATACTGTTCAGCGTCAGCCCGGCATCGCCGCCGGGGTCGCCGCGGGCGGCTTCCGGCAGCACGGCGCGGCCGAAGCCGAGCTTGGCAGCTTCCTTCAGACGTGCCGAGGTCTGCGCCACCGGCCGCACCGCGCCTGACAGCGAGATCTCGCCGAAATAGACGGCGTCGGTGGGCAGCGGCGCATTGCAGAGCGAGGAAACGAGGGCCGCGGCGGCTGCCATGTCGGCGGCAGGCTCGTTGATGCGCAGGCCGCCCGCAACGTTGAAATAGACGTCGTAGCCCGAGAGCTTGACGCCGCAATGGGCTTCCAGCACCGCGAGGACCATCGAGAGGCGCGACGAGTCCCAGCCGACCACGGCACGCCGAGGGGTGCCGAGTGTCGTGGGAGCAACCAGAGCCTGTAATTCGACCAGCACTGGGCGGGTACCTTCCATGCCGCCGAACACCGCGGTGCCGGGCGAGCCAAGGTCGCGATCGGACAGGAACAGCTCGGACGGGTTGGAGACCTCGCGCAGGCCGAGGCCGGTCATCTCGAACACGCCGATCTCGTCGGTGGGGCCGAAACGGTTCTTTACCGCGCGCAGGATGCGGAACTGCTGCGAGCCTTCGCCCTCGAAGGACATCACGGCATCGACCATATGTTCGACCACACGGGGGCCGGCGATCTGGCCGTCCTTGGTGACATGGCCGACCAGGATGATGGTGGCTCCGGTCTTCTTGGCGAAACGAATGAGCGCCTGCGCGGAGGCGCGGACCTGGGTGACGGTGCCGGGGGCAGATTCCACCGTGTCGGTCCACATGGTCTGGATCGAGTCGATCACGATCAGCCGCGGCACGGTGCCTTCGGACAGCGTGGCCACGATGTCTTCCACCGAGGTTTCGGAGGCGAGCTGCACCGGCGCATTTGCAAGGCCGAGGCGAGCGGCGCGGAGACGCACCTGGGCGACGGCTTCTTCGCCCGAGATGTAGACGACGCGGTGGCCGGCCTTGGCCATCATGGAGGTGGCCTGGGTCAGCAGCGTCGATTTGCCGATGCCGGGATCGCCGCCGATCAGGATGATCGAGCCGCGCACGAAGCCACCGCCGGTGACGCGGTCGAGTTCGCCCATGCCGGACGGAATCCGCGGTGCGTCCTGGCTGGTGCCGGTCAGACTTTCGAGATTGAACGTCCGTCCCTTGCGCTTGGAGCGCGCCGAGACCGGGATCGCGGTGGCGCTGTCTTCTGCGGTGAGCGTATTCCATTCGCCGCAAGCCTCGCACTTGCCCTGCCACTTGTTATAGGCAGCGCCGCAATTCTGGCAGACGAAGGAGGGGGCGGATTTGGCCATCGGTGGAATCGCTCTCGGTGAAGACGTTGAATAGCACGGATGGGCCAGATGCCGCGAAATCGCTTGCCGCCCGTCACCTGATCTTAAGCACGTTCGTCAAGGTAAATAACAACTCCGCGTTGACCCTCGATGCCGCTCAATTAAGTCTCTTGTCCGACAGCGATCCGAACTCGTTTGCAATACGGCCTTCGCACAGGACACGATCATGAAAAAATTCATTACTGCCGCAATCGTTGCCGTCGCCGGCATGGCGATCCCGAGCATGGCTCAGGCCGGCTGCACCACCTGCTATCAGCCGCAGGTGATCCCGCCGCAATATCGCACGGTGGAACGCACCGTGATGGTGTCGCCCGGCCACACCGTTCGTCGTCATCGCCCGGCACAGTACCGCACGGTGATGGTGCCGAAGACCGTGATGGTCGCTCCGGCGCGCACCGAATATCGCCGCATCCCGGCGCAGTACGCGACCCAGCAGCGCACCGTGCAGGTGGCGCCGGCGCAGGTCTATTACGCTCCGGTTCAGGTCGGTTGCTCGACCTGCAATCGCGGTTTCAGTTTCGGCTCGAGCTATGGCAGCTACGGCTATAGCGCGAGCTACGGTGGCGGCTACAGCTACGGCGCTTACGGCTACTGAGTTCTTCTCACACTGCGTTCTGATCGGCCGCCGCAAGGCGGCCGATTTGTTTTGGGTGGTGTGCATCAAACGAGACGCAGACCCGACAACACCATGCTGATGCCAGCTACGATCATGATGCCGTCCATGATGCGCCGGAATGTCTCGACGCTGAGCTTCAGCACGTAGCGCTTGGCAATGAAGGCGCCGAACATCAGCGATGCGCCGGCGATCAGACCCTTCACCAGCACATCGAGATCGAGCGCGCCGAAGCGCTGGAACGTGACGGACTTGCTGAGATAGAGACCGAGCGAACTGGCGGCCTCGGTGGCGAGGAATGCGCCCTTGGCGAGGCCGTAGAACAGGAACAGTGGTACGCTCAAGGGGCCGCTGGAGACGACGATGCCGGTGACATAGCCGATGATCGCGCCGCCAAGCGCGAGCTGCCAAAGGCTGATGGTGAAGGAGCGCCGGGCCAGCCAGTGGCGCAGCGGCACCATGGCAATGAAGAACAGGCCGATGGTGAGATCGACGGCCTGTGATGGTAGCACCAGCAGCGTGCGGGCGCCGAGCGCGGCAGCCGGAATGCCGGTGACCGAATAGGCCGCGGTGGCGCGCCAGTCGATCTCCCGCCACCAGGCGATGATGCGCGAGAGATTGGCCATCACGGCGGCCACGGCCATGATCGGCACGGCTTCCTTGGGGCCGAATTCGTAGATCAGCACAGGCATCAGCATGATCGACGAGCCGGTGCCGACGATGCCGGAGATCGTGCCGGCGAGCAGGCCGACGGCGCAAACGAAGATGAACGACAATGAAGGCTCCGGCGTCGAGCGCGTGTGATGATCTGACGCGAAGCTCACCACGATTCCCGGGATCGGTCACCTGTTGACGGGATATCAATCCGGCTTTGCCAAGGTCCGGCCGGAACGAGGCGATATCGAGCATGAATCCAGCTGGCGCGTTTTCCGATCCGAGGGCGGCTGATGGCCGATGGCCGGATCTGTTGTGGTGGCTTGCCGCACTGGCGCTGGCGGTCGCACTGGCAGTCCCGTTCCTGCTGGTGGATGTGCCGCCGGTGCTCGACTATCCCAACCATCTGGCGCGTCTCTTCGTGCTCGCGCATCCCGACGATCCCGTGCTGTCGCAGATCTATGCGCCGCATTGGCGTATCGTGCCCAATCTCGGCATCGACGTACTGGGGACCATGCTGCTGAAAGTCGTGCCCGTTCATGTCGGAGGGCGGCTGCTGCTGGCCCTAAGCCTGTTTGCGCCGGTGATCGGCGTGGTCGTCTATCATCGCGTGGCATTCGGCCGTTTCGCGCTCTGGCCGCTGGCATCCGGCGTGATGGCGACCAACGGAATTTTCCACCTCGGCTTCATGAATTTCCTGCTGTCGCTCGGTCTTGCGCTGCTTGCTGCTGCGACCTGGCGGATGCTGCGACGTCGGAGTCCGTGGCTGGCAACGGGCGTCGGCGCGCTTCTCGTGACCGCCATCTTCCTCACGCATCTTTTCGGCGTGATCCTGTTCGCCATGCTGATCGGCGCGGAGGAGGCTGTGCGACTGTGGCGGTACTGGCGGAGCCGTCTGCTCACATCTGGCGAGGTAATCAAAACGGCCGCGCAGCTTGCGCTTGTTCTCTCGCCTGCGGCGGTCCTGTTCGCGCTGTGCCCGCTGGCCGAAGGCCATGCGTCGATCGGCGCATGGCGGGGTCTGCAGAAAATCTGGGCGTTGTTCACGCCTGCCATGTCGACCAGCGTTGGGCTTACGCTCGCCACCGGCATTGCCGTGTTTTGCATCGTTATTCTGTTGTGGCGCCGGGCCAGGTGGGCGCCCGGCGCGTGGCTCTTGCTCGGTGCGCTGGCCATGGCCTTCGTGCTGGCGCCGTCGACCATCAAGAACGGGACCTTCGTCGATGTACGTCTCGGCCTGATGATCGGACTCGTGCTGTTTGCCACCATGGATCCGCGGCTCGACAGGCGTGAGGCGATCGTGGTCGGCCTGATATTTGCCGCGCTGATCGGCATACGCAGCATGTACATCTCATCGACATGGATCGCGCATCGCGGTGACCTCGCGGATATCAGGTCCGCCATCGCCTCCGTCGAGCCGGGGGCGAAGGTGCTGGTGGCACGCGGGCAACCCGGCAATGTGATGGAGACACCGAAGCCGGCGCGGTCGTTGCCGGGTGTCTATCGGCTCGATGGCCATCTTGGCGCGATGCTGGCGATCGAGCGCAAGGCGTTCTGGCCGCTGATGTTCGCCGATCCATCCCAGCAGCCGCTCGACATCCGGCCGGCCTACAAGGCGATATCGGCGTCACTCGACGAGCCTGTCGATCTGCCCTATCTGCAAACCGACGACAGCGTGGCGCCCGGCTATATCAGGAACTGGCGCCGCCATTTCGACCGTGTGCTGCTGATCGATGCGCCGACACCGTTGCCGGTCATTGACGGGCTGGCATTGGTGCAAGCGACGCCCTATGCGGCGCTCTATCGCGTCATACCGAAGCCATAGCGTCGCAGGTCAAGTTCAGCCGCCCTTGTACGCGCGCTGATAACGCCGTCCCAGACTGGTCAGCACCTCATAGGCGATGGTGCCGAAGTGATGGGCGAGGTCGTTCACCGTGAGGCCTTCGCCGATCAGCGTGGCCATGTGGCCGCGGCGGGCGGCATTCGCTGGCAGGTCGGTGATGTCGACCGCGATCAGGTCCATGGAAATGCGCCCGGCAACCGGGCAGCGCTGGCCGGCGATCACGACTTCGGCGCCGCGGGTGCCGTCATTGCTGCCTGCAGCGCGAAAATAGCCGTCGGCATAACCGGTCGCGATGATCGCAAGGCGGGTGGGGCGGCGGGCGGTCCAGGTGGCGCCATAGCCGACGGTGTCGCCGCGGGAAACATCCCGGGTCTGGATGATGCGGGCCTTGAGGTCGATCACCGGCAGCATGGGATTGGCGGCTTCCGGCGTCGGATTGACGCCATAGATGGCAGCGCCCGGACGCACCATGTCGAACAGGTAGCTCGGGCCGAGATAGATGCCGGAAGAATTGGCGAGCGACGAGGTGATGCCTGAGAAGAGGTGCGAGACTTCGCGGAAGGCGCCGACCTGTTTCGGATTCATCGGGTTCTGCAGCTGCTCGGCGCAGGCGAGGTGGCTGATCACCAGGGTAAAGCCATGATTGCCGGAGGCGATACGCGGGGCGAGGCTCTGAGCCTCATCAAGCGAAAGACCGAGGCGGCTCATGCCGGTATCGACATGAACACCAGCGCCGCCGGTCCAGCCGGTTCGGCGGCAGAAGATGTCCCATTCGGCAAGTTCGTTGAGATCGCCGATCACCGGCTGTGCCTTGATGGCCGCAAGCGCGTCACCGGAATTTGGCGACAGGCCGTTCAGCACGTAGATGGAGGCATCCGGCGCGCCGGCGCGCGCAGCCCGGGCTTCATCGATGGTGGCGACGAAGAAGGTCTTGCAACCGGCCTTGGCGAGAGCAGGGACCACGCGGTCGATGCCGCAGCCATAGGCGTCGGCTTTGACGGCCGCGCCGCATTCCGCGGGGACGCTCGCCTTTTCCAGCTTGCGCCAGTTGGCCGTGATGGCGTCGAGGTCGATGGTTAGGAGGCCGATGGCCGTCGGATCGAGTTCGACGGCAGGGGTGGAAGCGGGCTCGGTCATCGCACATCCTGAGGCGTGGGTGACGCCGGTTCAGGCGGTCATTTCGCAGCGCAAGATAAAGGCGTGATGGTCGCGGTTCAACCGCGACCAAATCACTCGTGAGGCACCGCCGGCATGTACCGGTCGCCCTCGGCGAGATCGCTGAAGCGCGTGAACTGACCTTCGAACTGCAGGGGGACGGCACCCGTGGGACCATGTCGCTGTTTGGCGACGATCACCTCGGCCTTACCATGCACGAGGCTCATGTCGAGCTGCCACTTCTCGTGCTCCGGTGTGCCTGCCTTCGGCTCCTTGGCCTGCAGGTAGTATTCTTCGCGGTAGACGAACATCACAACGTCGGCGTCCTGCTCGATCGATCCGGATTCACGCAAGTCGGCGAGCTGCGGGCGCTTGTCCTCGCGGTTTTCCACCTGACGCGACAGCTGCGAGAGGGCGATGATGGGAACGTTGAGCTCCTTCGCCAGCGCCTTGAGGTTGGTCGTGATCTCGGTGACTTCCTGCACGCGGTTGTCGGAGCGCTTGCCCGAGCCCTGCAACAGCTGGATGTAGTCCACCATGATGACGTCGAGGCCCTTCTGCCGCTTCAGGCGGCGGGCGCGGGCAGTAAGCTGCGAGATCGACAGGCCGCCGGTTTCGTCCACATAGAGCGGCAGGTTCTGCAGCCGGATCGTGTAGTCGCGGACCTTGTCGAACTGGTCCTGGGTGATGCCGCCGCGACGGATCGCGCTCGAGGAGATCTCGGTCTGCTCGGCGAGAATACGGGTGGCCAGCTGTTCAGCCGACATTTCGCACGAGAAGAAGCCGACCACGCCACCATTGATGGTCTTGTTGGTGCCGTCGGGCTGCAATTCGGCCTGATAGGCGGCGGCGATATTGTAGGCGATGTTGGTGGCCAGCGAGGTCTTGCCCATGGCGGGACGGCCGGCCAGCACGATCAAGTCGGAGCGCTGCAACCCGCCCATGCGACCGTCGAGATCGCGCAAGCCGGTGGAGATGCCGGACAGTTTTCCGTCGCGCTGATAGGCATTGGCCGCCATTTCGAGGGCGGTGGTCATGGCCTGTGAGAAGCGCTGGAAGCCGCCGTCGTAACGGCCGGCTTCGGCGAGCTCATAGAGGCGGCGCTCGGCATCCTCGATCTGGGCGCGCGGGGCAAAATCCACCGGCGCGTCATACGCGACATTGACCATGTCCTCGCCGACGCCGATCAGCTGGCGACGGATCGCGAGGTCGTAGATGCTGCGGCCATAGTCCTGCGCATTGATGATCGTGGTCGCTTCGGCCGCGAGGCGGGCGAGATATTGCGCCACGGTCATGCCGCCGAGATCGGTATCGGCGGGCAGGAAGGTCTTCAGCGTCACCGGGGTGGCGATCTTGCCGGCGCGGATGATGCTGGAGGCGGTGTCGAAAATGGTCTGGTGCAGCGGCTCGTAGAAGTGCTCGGCCTTCAGAAAGTCCGACACGCGATAGAACGCGTCATTGTTCACGAGCATCGCACCCAGCACGCCCTGTTCGGCCTCGATATTATGCGGCGCGCTGCGATAGGCAGGCGAGCCGGCTTCTGGGGCGAGCTTGAGGACGTTGGATTCGGATGCGGCCATGGTGCTCGATATCGGTCTCGAATGGGGCGGATGCGCGGCCCCGGACATAAGCGCATCGGCGCGGGCGGGGGGAGGCGTTGCCCGCCTTTAATGCACGAATTCACCGATTCCCACACGCGCTGAAATTCGTTGCCGGTGTCCGTCGATCGGCCCTTGACCTGTTCCCCCGGTTGCCGGTGTCGGGTTCCTCAATGGTCTCTTAAAGGAACCCGGAAAATCACCGGACGGAACTGAACCGGATGGCGAGATGTTTCACTTATAACAAGAACAGGGATTGCAATACTGCCACACCCGGAACCCGTTAACGGATTTGGGCGTTGAGACAACAAGAACAAGAGGCGTGAAGGACAGGTCGATGGGTCAGCGTCAGCCGTTTTCGGCAGCCGACGACAGTGTTTGGTTGTCCCGTCTGGTGGACACGATGGATCGTGTCGAGCAGATGCATGACGAGCCCTGTGACGAAGCTTTGATGTCGGCCATGATGGCCCGGCTGCAAAGCCCAGCGACCACGTTTGGTGACATGACCCGAAGTGGCGACCTTCTCGAACTGTCGTTCTAGGAGCAGTTGCTCATCGAGACGTTTGCGCCGTTATTTCGCTCCCGCTGAGAACGGCGCGCTGCGCAACCTCATCCTATCGCACCCTTCATTTTGCCTCCCGCTGCCCTTCTCATCCGGCGCGTCCGTTGCGCAGTTGATACGCACATCTGTATTGCGATGTCGCACACAGGCTTGCGACGCTTGACCGCTTCCATTCACAGCGCATTCGGATACAAGAGATTCGGGTTAGACGAATTGTATTTCGGGAGATGGATATGTCGGGCCGAGCGCTCAGTTTAGCGACGGCGATGCTTCTGGTTGGCCTCGCAGCACCTTTCTCCCTCATCGCTCCCGTATCAGCCCAGAACCTCGAAGCCGGTAAATCCCCGGCCCAGCTGTTCGCCGGCAATTGCTCGGTCTGTCACAAGAGCGCGCGCGGCCTGCTCAAGACCGTGCCGCCCGGCCAGCTGCCGAGCTTCCTGCGCCAGCACTATACGACCAGCGCCGACATGGCGAAGATCATGAGCAGCTACGTCGTGGCCAATGGTGCCGGCGGCGGACGCAGGCCCAATGATGACAACCTGACCCGCCGGGGCCGCGAACTCACCCGCGAGCAGGCGCCGGCCGATGCCGCGCCCGCAGGCCGGCAGCGTCCGGCTGCGGCCGAGCGTCAGCAGGTCCAGCCCGGTCCGGACGGCGAGCCCGCGCCGCGCCGTGGTCGCAATACCAGGCGCCAGCCGCCGGCCGAGGCGGCGACGCCTGCTGGTGAAGCGCAGGCACCTGCTGCTGCCGAGACCGAACGTCCGGTCGCGCCGAGGCAGAAGGGAAAGAAGAACCGGCGCCATCAGGAAGAGCCGAAGGCCGACACCGTGAAGGAGGAGGCGAAGCCCGAGGCCGACAAGGCCGAACCGGCGAAGAGCGAGCCTCCTAAGGCTGAACCGGTGAAGCCCGAGCCGGCAAAGAGCGAACCGCCGAAGGAAGCTGCTCCGGCGAAGCCCGCCGAGGAGAGCAAGCCCGCGGAAACCGCCAAACCTGAGCCGAAGCCCGAACCGAAGCCGGAGGCACCGGCGGCGACCCGCGCTGATCCCGTCCCGGCAGTGACGCCTGCGCCGAAAGAACCGGAGCCTGCGCCGTCGGCACCAGCTGCGCCACCGGCCGAGCCCGCAAAGCCGGCAGAGTAGGAAATAGCGAGACAAGCAAAAAGCCCGGCCGTGAGGCCGGGCTTTTTCGTCGTGTTACGAAGGACGTAGGATGGGTTGAGCGAAGCGAAAACCCATGCTGCCCGTCGATCGCCGCGAACTCCGCCGATGGGTTGTCGCTTCAGCGCTGCGCGCCTGCGCTCAACCCATCCTACGAAGCGCTGTCGGCTTAGCCGTTGTTGTCTTCGTCGTCGCCCTGGGCTTCCGGATCGAAGAACTCGCCGGCAGCGGCGAGGGCTTCGGCGGCAGCGTCCTGGTCTTCCTGGCGCGACGAGATGTCTTCGCCGCGGTTGATGCGCTCGGCTTCAGCTTCCGAACGGGCCACGGTGACGCTGACATTCACTTCGACTTCCGGATGCACGGCGATGGCGATCGCGTGCTGGCCGATGGTCTTGATCGGGGCGTCGAGCAGCACCTGGCTGCGGGCGAAGGTGATGCCATCGGCTTCGAACGAAGCGATGATGTCGCGGACCGAGACCGAGCCGAACAGCTGGCCGGTTTCCGATGCCTGACGGATGACGACGACGTTGCGGCCGTCGATCTGCTCGGCAACCTTGGTGGCTTCGCCCTTGGCCTTGATGTTGTTGGCTTCGAGTTCGGCCTTCATGCCGTCATACTTGCCGCGATTGGCGGCGGTGGCGCGCAGGGCCTTGCCACGCTTGAGCAGGAAGTTACGTGCGTAACCGTCCTTGACGCGGACGACTTCGCCCATCTGGCCGAGCTTGGCGACGCGTTCCAGCAGAATGACTTCCATATTCGATCTCCTTTGGTGTGTTCGATTGATGTGAATTGACGTGATGCTTTGTCAGGCCGCCGTCTCTGGCGGCTGACGTTCGCCGAGACGCTGGCGAAATCCGAAAAAGGCATCGGCAAGGCCGAGACAGGCGGCCACGAGAATGGGCCAGCCGAGGACGAGCGTCATGGCATAGACCATGCTCAGCACGATCGTGCGGCTGCCGAGGCCGATGGTGAGCGCATGCAAGGTCGCGAAACCGGTGAGGGCATAGGCCATCAGCAGCGTCGCCGAGACGATCTGCGCAAACATGCCGACGATGCCGCCGAGGAAAGTCAGCGCAATTGCGACGCACAGCGCCACCATAGTCATCGGCGGCAGCGCAAGCGTGCGCAGATCCGGCCATGGCCGCTTGAGCCGGCCGGAGGTCGACGTGATGCGGCCGGCAAGCCAGAGATTCAGCGTCAGCGTGATAATGGCAACCACCGATGCAGCGGACGGCGCGATCATCGCGACGGTGTTGGCGATGGTCTCGCTGTCGCCTTCCGTCCGGCCGGTCATGATGCGGGCGAAGGATCGCTTGAGGGTGCCGAGGATCGTCTCGCTGTCGGTGCCGAGCGTGAGGAGCGCCGCCATCGTGGTGATCGAGGCGAACACGGCGATCCACAGCAGGATACGGCCGATCGGATACCACTCTGCCTTTGGCTCGGCAGGGCCGGTCACCGATGCCGGCGCTTCCACGGTACGGCCGAGCAGCGCGAGATGGCCAAGCCACCAGGCGGGCAGCGCGATGGTGATGGCGAAGATGGCGAGATAGCCCATGCCGAACATCAGGCCGAGCGAGGTCGCAGCCGCAATGCCGCCGATCGTGGCGGTCATCGGACCCCAGCCGAGGCATGCGACCATCAGCGGGAGCGGGGCGAGATAGAACAGGAAAATGGAGACCAGCGCGCCCGAGACGATCGAAGCGAACATCACTGCAGAAGCAGCGCCAGCGGCAAGCGCGATGAGGAGACTGGAGATCATCAGCTGTCCCGCCCCCTTTGAGCGGTTAGGAGCGTTTCGCCCCAACCATCGGCAACCGGACGACCCGGAAGCCTTATGAGAAACAAAAGAAAGAACGACCGGCGGCACGAGGCCGCCGGTCGGAAACGTCTTAGCGGATCACGTAGGGCAGCAGGCCGAGGAAGCGCGCGCGCTTGATGGCGCGGGCCAGCTCGCGCTGCTTCTTGGCGGACACGGCCGTGATGCGGCTCGGCACGATCTTGCCGCGCTCGGACACGTAACGCATCAGCAGCTTGCTATCCTTGTAATCGATCTTCGGCGCATTGGCTCCCGTGAACGGGCAGGTCTTGCGGCGACGGAAGAACGGGCGACGTGCACCAGCTTCAGCCATGTTTCTTACTCCTCAACCGATGCTTCGTTGTCGTCACGCGGGCGGCGCGGGCCGCGGTCCGGACGATCGCCACGGAAACCGCCTTCGCGGTCGCCACGGAAACCACCACCCGGACGATCGTCGCGTTCACGATCGCGATCGGCCTTGCGCATCATCGCCGACGGACCTTCCTCGTGCTCTTCGACACGGGTGGTCAGGTAACGGATGATGTCTTCGTTGATGCGCTCCTGGCGCTCGATCTCGACGATCGCGGCCGACGGGGCATCGATGTTCAGCAGAACGAAGTGAGCCTTGCGGTTCTTGTTCATGCGGTAGGTGAGGGAGCGCACGCCCCAGTTCTCGGTCTTGGTGATCTTGCCACCAGCGCCTTCGACGATGGTGTTGATCTGCGCGGTGAAGTCTTCCACCTGCTGCGCACTCGCGTCCTGACGCGCGAGGAAAACATGCTCGTAAAGAGCCATGGGAGTCCTTTCCAGTGTTAGCGCATCACCCGGCGGCAAGCCCTTCGAACCCTTCGGAAAGGACTCGACTGCTCAGAAGGCGGAAGCACGGGACGACGGACCAACTGGCCCTATCGCAACATAATCTGTGAATGGATTGTGCTGTGACCGTCCGTTCAGCTCCCGGCCGGGATCTGCGGATCGGCGCCTTATACGGATTTTTGCCGCGATGGCAAGGGAAACAGCCATGGAACCGCACGCCAGGCGGGTGTCACGGGGGCTGGTCCCGGGAACCCGCTTTTGGCGCTGCAACTTGACATCGCCGGTCATGCCAGTGTCTTACGGCGCACGTTTTCAGCAGTTTAACCGAAAAAGCGAAACCGGGGCGAGCCGATGACCGCAGCATTTACATTTCCCGGACAGGGTTCCCAGGCTGTCGGCATGGGCAAAGCCCTCGCTGACGCGTTTCCTGTCGCCAGAGCTGTGTTCGACGAGGTCGATTCGGCGCTCGGCGAGAAACTGACCGCGGTCATCTGGGACGGTCCCGCCGAAACCCTGCAGCTGACCCAAAACGCTCAGCCCGCGCTGATGGCCGTCTCGCTCGCGACCATGCGTGTGCTTGAGGCCGAGGCCGGCATTTCGCTGGCCAAGGACGCCGCTTTCGTGGCCGGTCATTCGCTGGGCGAATATTCGGCGCTGGCGGCGGCCGGCAGCCTCTCCATCAGCGATGCCGCCCGCCTGCTGCGGACCCGCGGCCAGGCCATGCAGAAGGCCGTGCCGGTCGGTGTCGGCGCCATGGCTGCGCTGCTGGGCATGGAATATGACGCGGCCGTTGCCGTCGCTGCAGAAGCAGCGCAGGGCCAGGTCTGCCAGGCCGCCAATGACAATGGCGGTGGACAGGTCGTGGTGTCCGGCGACAAGGCCGCGGTGGACCGCGCCGTCGAGATCGCCAAGGCGAAGGGCGCCAAGCGCGCCATGTTGCTGCCGGTGTCGGCGCCGTTTCATTGCAGCCTGATGCAGCCGGCCGCCGATGTGATGGCCGAGGCGCTGGCCAAGGTGACCATCAACAAGCCGGCCGCGCCGCTCGTCTCCAATGTGTTGGCTTCGGCCATCACCGATCCCGACGAGATCCGCCGTCGCCTGATCGAGCAGGTCACCGGCACCGTGCGCTGGCGCGAGTCCATCGCCTACATGGCCGGGCAGGGTGTCACGCATTTCCTCGAGATCGGCGCCGGCAAGGTGCTGAGCGGTCTCGTGAAGCGTATCGCAGATGGTGCGGTCGGCGTTGCCGTCGGTGGCCCCAATGACATTGCCGCAGCCAAGGACGCGCTGACCGCGGCGCAGTCGGCCTGAGGCCAAAGGAGAGAATGATGTTCGATTTGACAGGCAAGACCGCGCTGGTCACCGGCGCCACCGGTGGCATCGGTGGCGCAATCGCCACTGCGCTGCATGCGCAGGGCGCGACGGTGGCGCTGTCCGGCACCCGCCGCGAGGTGCTGGAGGCGCTCGCCGCCAAGCTCGGCGATCGCACCCATGTGCTGCCCTGCAATCTCTCGGACGCAGCCGAAGTCGAGGAGCTGGTGCCGTCGGCCGAGAAGGCCATGGGGCAGCTCGACATCCTGGTCGCGAATGCCGGCATCACCCGTGACAACCTGTTCGTCCAGCTCCGCGACGAGGACTGGGACAATGTCATCAATGTCAATCTGACCTCGACCTTCCGTCTCGCCCGTGCCGCCACCAAGCTGATGATGCGCAAGCGCTTCGGTCGCATCATCGCCATCACGTCGGTGGTCGGTGTCACCGGAAATCCCGGCCAGGGGAATTATACGGCTGCCAAGGCCGGCCTGATTGGCATGATGAAGACGCTGGGCGCCGAATATGCCAAGCGCGGCGTGACCGCCAACTGCATTGCACCAGGCTTCATCGCCACGCCGATGACCGATGTGCTGAACGACAAGCAGCGCGAAACGATTCTCACCAAGGTGCCGGCAGGCCGTCTCGGTTCGCCCGAGGACATCGCTTCCGCGGCGGTTTATCTCGCCTCCAACGAGGCTGCCTATGTGACCGGACAGACCATTCACGTGAATGGCGGGATGGCCATGATCTAAGCGTGCGGGTTCCCGCAAGACTGTGATTCAATTGAGCTTTGGACGGTCGTCGCAGCGTGTGGCAATGCCATATGATGTGTGCTAATCGAGCGTCCAACGGTGGGGCAAAGAAGGCCATTGCAGGAAGTAGAAACCCTGTATATTGGCGGGGCCGAGCCTACCGTTTTTCGAGGCTCCGACGGGGACGGCGGGGTCATTCCACAAAGCGCGCGAGCGCTAGGGTTTAACGAGTTTAACGCTCCAGGATGGCTCGTATCGTCTACGGACGAGCCTATGTAACAAGCACGAGGTTGATATGAGCGAGATTGGCGAGCGAGTGAAGAAGATCGTGGTCGAACACCTTGGTGTCGAACCCGAGAAGGTGATCGATTCCGCGAGCTTCATCGATGATCTCGGCGCTGACAGCCTCGACACCGTCGAGCTCGTGATGGCGTTCGAAGAAGAGTTCGGCTGCGAGATTCCGGACGATGCCGCCGAGACGATCCTGACCGTCGGCGACGCGACCAAGTTTCTCGAGAAGAATGCCAAGAGCTAACTTCTTCGCGTGACACGTCTGGAGCCGGGCGGATCGCGTCACCGCGATCCACCGGCTTCTTGCTGTGAAGCGCAGGAAGCATGATCCCGAAAAGTGGATGCCGGTTTTCGGATCAGGTCATGCTCAGGAGTGAGCTGTTGAAGGAAGTTGTGGAGATGCAGATGAGGCGGGTAGTCGTCACGGGCCTGGGCATGGTGTCGCCATTAGCCTGCGGTGTCGAGCCGACCTGGAAGCGTATCCTCAACGGGGAAAGCGGCGCCAAGCGCATCGACACGTTCGAGGTGTCTGACATCCCCGCACAGATCGCCTGCATGATTCCGCGCGGCGATGGCGCCAACGGCACCTTCAATCCCGACCAGTGGATGGAGCCGAAGGACCAGCGCAAGGTCGACGATTTCATCATCTTCGCCATGTGCGCTGCCAAGCAGGCGCTCGACGATGCCAACTGGCATCCGACCGAACACGAAGATCAGTGCAATACCGGTGTCCTGATCGGCTCCGGCATCGGCGGCCTGACGGGCATCGCGGAAACGGCGATCGTCCTGAAGGAGCGCGGCCCGCGCAAAGTGTCGCCATTCTTCATTCCCGGCCGCCTGATCAATCTGGCGTCGGGCTACGTATCCATCGAACACGGCCTCAAGGGCCCCAATCATTCTGTCGTCACGGCATGCTCCACCGGCGCCCACGCCATTGGCGACGCAGCACGCCTGATCGCGCTCGGCGATGCCGAAGTGATGGTCGCCGGCGGCACGGAATCGCCCGTCAGCCGCATCGCCATGGCCGGCTTCGCCGCCGCACGCGCGCTGTCCACCGGCTTCAACGACACGCCCGAAAAGGCATCGCGTCCCTATGACAAGGACCGCGACGGCTTCGTGATGGGTGAGGGCGCCGGCGTCGTCATCCTCGAAGAGTACGAGCACGCCAAGGCACGCGGCGCGAAGATCTATGCCGAGGTGGTCGGTTACGGCCTGTCGGGCGATGCCTATCACATCACCTCGCCGTCGCCCGATGGCGACGGTGGCTTCCGCAGCATGAGCGCCGCCCTGAAGCGCGCCGGCATGGTTGCCTCGGATCTCGACTACATCAACGCCCACGGCACCTCGACGCCGCTCGGCGACGAGATCGAACTTGGCGCCGTGCAGCGCCTGCTGGGCAATGCCGCCTCGAAGATCGCGATGTCGTCGACAAAATCGTCCACCGGGCATCTGCTCGGCGCGGCCGGCGCCATTGAGGCGATCTTCAGCATCCTCGCGATCCGCGACAATGTTGCACCGCCGACCATCAATCTCGACAATCCGTCGGTGGAAACCGCGATCGACCTCGTGCCGCACAAGTCGCACGCGAAGGAGATCAATGTTGCCCTGTCGAACTCTTTCGGCTTTGGCGGGACTAATGCATCGGTGATCTTCAAGCGGGTGTGATCGTTTCCGGGGCGTGATCTGATCCGAAGACCGTTATTTAGGTTTGGGGATCACGCTTTAGAGGCTCTCCACCGTTTTGCCGCAATCCGCATCGATTGCTGCCGCGGGCGTATGTTATTGATGGGTCTAGGATTCGTTATTGGATCGTGCCCGTCAGGATTGGACTCTAGGTACATCGATGAGTGAGCGGTCGCCCATTTCGCCCCGAAGCCCGCGTGCCGCGCTGGAGCCTGAGCAGGTTCCGCCGCCGCCGAAGCGCTCGGATGTGGCGCGCAGTCCGCTCGTCGTCTTCGGCAATGCCGTCATCACTTTCGTCATTCTGGTGATGCTCGCCACCGGCGGCGTCTATGTCTATGGTAAGCAGGCGCTGGAATCCCCGGGCCCGTTGCAGGACGACAAGGTCGTCAACATCCCCACCCGCGCCGGCAAGGGCGACATCGCCGAGGTGCTGCAGCGGGAAGGCGTGATCGACGCCAATCGCTGGGTCTTCCTTGGCGCCGTATTCGCGCTGAAGGCGGCACAGGATCTGAAGCCTGGCGAATACCTGTTCCAGAAGAACGCCAATCTACGAGACGTCATCGGCACCATCGTCGATGGCAAGGTGGTGCAGCATTCGGTGACGATCCCGGAAGGCCTGACCTCCGAGCAGATCGTGGCACGCCTGTCCGAGAACGACATCTTCACCGGCTCGATCCGTGAAATGCCGCGCGAGGGCACGCTGCTGCCGGAGACCTACAAATTCCCGCGCGGAACGCCGCGCGATCAGGTGATCCAGCGCATGCAGCGCGAGCAGAAGCGCGTGCTGGCCGATATCTGGGAGCGCCGCAGTGGCGATGTGCCCGTCAAGACACCGGAGCAGCTGGTGACGCTGGCCTCCATTGTCGAGAAGGAAACCGGCCGCGCCGATGAGCGGAGCCGTGTCGCCGCCGTGTTCACCAACCGCCTGCAGAAGAAGATGAAGCTGCAGAGCGATCCAACCATCATCTACGGCCTGGTTGGCGGCAAGGGCACGCTCGGTCGCCCGATCCGGCGCAGCGAGATCCAGCAGCCGTCGCCCTACAACACCTATGTGGTGGATGGCCTGCCGCCGGGCCCGATCGCCAATCCCGGCCGCGCCTCGCTCGAAGCGACCGCCAATCCGGCGCGCACGCGTGACCTGTTCTTCGTTGCCGACGGTACCGGCGCTCACGCCTTCACCGAGACCTATGACGCGCATCAGAAGAATGTCGCAAAACTGCGCGCGATCGAGAAGGCGGCTCAGAACGACACCGTGGAGCCCGCTGAGGAGCCCGCGCCGGCCGCAGCAGCACCGGCTGATGGCAACTCCACCGGTGCCACCGCGCCGCGTCAGGCGCCCGCCAAGCAGCAGCGTCCCCGCACGGCGCCGGCCCGTCAGGGCGCCGCGCAGCCGAACGGCGCCCCCGTCGCGCAATAACAAGACGCGTCAACCGCGCTGATTTTCCGTCCGGCCCGAATGGGCTTATCCTTGTTCCGGTTCGCGGTGGCGCGAATCTCACGTCGATCTTTTGGAGCGTTTCGCGATGGTGTTGTCGAGCATGACCGGCTTTGCACGGAGCCACGGCACCAGCGGCCCCTATACGTTCGAGTGGGAATTGAAGTCGGTCAACGCCAAGGGCTTTGACCTGCGCCTGCGGATGCCTTCGGGGTTTGACGAAGTCGAGGCGACGGCCCGCAAGCGCGCGGCCGAAGTGCTCTCGCGCGGTACCGTCTATGCCAATCTCACCGTGAAGCGCGCCAATGCCGAGGCGGCCGTGCGCATCAATGAGGACGTGCTGAACGCCGTCCTGAAGATCGCCGCCGAGATGTCGAGCAAGATCGACGCGGTGGCGCCGAGCATCGACGGCCTGATGAACATCAAGGGCGTGATCGAGATGGTCGAGCCCGAGGCCGACGAGGCCGAGGAGGCTGCCGCGAAAATTGCGGTGGCTGCAGCGTTCGATGAGGCGCTGACGGCCCTGGTCGACATGCGCAAGCGCGAGGGCAAGACCCTCGGCGATATCCTCGTCCAGCGCCTCGACGAGATCGAGCAACTGTCGGCCAAGGCCGAAGCCGCGCCCGGTCGCAAGCCCGAAGCGATCCGCGCTCGCATTGCCGAGCAGATCGCCACACTGCTCGATGCCTCCGATCGTTTCGATCAGGATCGCCTGTCGCAGGAGGCGCTGATGATCGCCACCAAGGCCGACATCCGCGAAGAGCTCGACCGCATCGCCTCGCACATTTCTCAGGCGCGCGAAATGATCAGGAAGGGCGGTCCGGTCGGCCGCCGCCTCGACTTCCTGTCGCAGGAATTTAACCGCGAGGTGAACACCTGCTGCTCCAAGTCCGGCGATCTCGAATTGACCAGCACCGGCCTTGAAATGAAGAACGTCGTGGAGCAGTTCCGCGAACAGGTTCAGAATCTGGAGTGATCATGTCGAGCTTCGAGGGAGTCGAACGGCGTGGTTTGATGTTCGTGCTGTCGTCGCCGTCGGGCGCCGGCAAGACCACGCTGACGCGCATGCTGATCGAGGAGATTGCCGATCTCCGCATGTCGGTGTCGGTGACGACGCGCTCGCCGCGTCCGGGCGAGGTGGATGGCAAGGATTATTACTTCGTCGACCAGGCCAAGTTCGATCAGATGGTTGCGAATGACGAATTGCTCGAATGGGCAAAGGTGTTCGACAACTGCTACGGCACGCCGAAAGCCCCGGTCGAGCATGCGCTCGCCAGCGGCCATAATGTGCTATTCGACATCGACTGGCAGGGCGCGCAGCAATTGAATTCACGGGCGCCGAGCGATGTGGTGTCGGTCTTCATCCTGCCGCCTTCGGTGCAGGCGCTGGAGCAGCGGCTGCATACGCGTGCGCAGGATTCCGAAGAGGTCATCCGTGGTCGCATGAAGAAGGCCGGCGACGAGATGAGCCATTTCGATGCGTACGACTATGTCGTGGTGAACGACAATATCGGCATTGCGTTCGAAGCCGTGAAGTCGATCCTGCGCGCGGAACTGCTCAAGCTGAAGCGGCAGGTCGGCATGGTTGCGTTCGTGCAGAAGCTGCGCCAGCAGCTCTGATCACTGCTTGCTCGCCGTCCAGCGGCCACTGCAGCCATTCGACATATGCATCATGCCGCCGCCACCGCGGCCGGACAGGCGGCCCGTCATGGCGGCGCTGACGCTGCCGCTGCTGCCGACGCCCTGAAGCGCGCCGTTCGGACTGATGCTGCCCCCGTCGCTAGTGCGGCCGCCCGAGATCGTCAACGTGCTGCTCGCGCTCTTGCCGGCGCACACCGCCGTTTGACCAGTGAAGGTGATCCGCCAGCTGCCATCGAATCTGGCGGCACCGCCGCTATCGCCGGAGCCCCGGCGCGCTGGCGCCGCGCGTGGCTCGGTTCGCGGCGGGCGCGCGGGTTTGGCGGCACGGGGCTCGGAGGACGAACCGGACAACGACTTGTTGTCATTGCCGAGACTGCCGCCGGTGGCGCCCTGGCTCCATGCGTCGCTGCCGCCGCAAGCGATGACGAGCAGGCAAGGGAGAATGGCGGATTTCATCATGATGCGCACTGACGTCATGGGCGTCACTGCTTGGTCGCGACCCAGCGGCCCGTGCATCCATCGGAGCGCTGGAAGGTGCCTGAGCCTGACCGACCGGAGAGGCGGCCCTGGCTCGTGACGCGGATGCCGCTGTAGTTGCCGCTGCCACGGATGGACCCATTGGCACCCATCGCGGCGCTGCCTTGGCTGCCGATCATTCGTCCATTCGCGACCACGAACTGTTCCGTAAAAGTATCGGAACAGCCGGAGGTGCCCACGCTCGATATCGACCAGGCGCCGTCGAGATTTCCGCCGCCACTGCCTTCGCTGCGGCTGCGCGGCGCCCGGCGCTCGGAGCGTGCGCGCTGGGCAGGCGTGGTGGCGCGTGGCTCGGAGGACGAGCCTGACAGCGTCTTGTTGTCATTGCCGAGGCTGCCGCCCGTCGCGCCCTGCGTAAAGGCCGGGCCTCCCGACAGAAGCACAGTGGCTGCGCAAATCATCAATCCGGACCGAACAGACATTTCCAACGACTTTCCAAAATGGCTTGCTTACAATTTTGCGTCGAGGCCTTTGACCGAGTTGGCGCAGATGGCGCCGACGACGGGACATGATTTTCCGCTCTTGCTGCACTGATCGATGGCCGCGTCGCGCGCTTGCGCCAGCGTGCTGCGCGCCACCAGCGACCAGTTGCCGCCAAGGGCTGCAAAGGCCCCGCAATTCGATCCGTAGAATGACAGTTCAAGCGGGCAGGAGGCCGTGCCGCATTGCGCCCGCGCCTTGCCGACCGCTGATTTGCGCGATGGCTGGTCCCACGACATGCCCCATTTCTTGTCCCTGGCGTCGTAGACGATGGTGCCCCACGGCTTGATGTCCTGCACGCTGCGCAAGCGCTGCAGCAGGCCTTCCGTGGCTTCACCGGTGGGTGGCAGGCCGCCCTTGAGCTGGAAGTCGCGGATCGCCACTGCGATGCCGTTCTTGCTGTTGAGCGGCTCGGGGTCAAAATTCAGCTCATAGAGGCGATCGCTGATTTCGGAGAGCTTGACGGGATCCGTAATCGCCAGTTTGTCGAAATCGATGCGTGGCGCATCCGGCAGCCGTGCTTCCTGCACTGGCTTTGCCGGCACGATCAGCGGGACGGCAGGAGCGGGGGCCACGAAATAGAAGCTGCCATCGATGGGCGATGACGACACCCAGGGCTGTTGCGCGCCACCCGTGGAGCGTTTCACCGCAAGGCCGACCTGGTTGAAGGTCTGGAAGATATCAAGGCCGGCCTGGCGCACTGTGCTGGCCAGCGCCTTTGTATATGGGCTGTTGCCGTCGGTACCGTCCTGCGCGACCGAGCCGGGCTGCGTGGCATAGGAGATCAGCGTGCCTTCCGGCGCGCGCATCTGGGCGAGGCCGCCTTCCGAGGCGCGCAGGCCGCGGGCGCCAAACGGATTGTTCCGGCAGGCGTCGAGGATGACCATATTGAGCCGCGTGCCGGCGCCCTGCATTTGCCGCAGCACGAGGTTGACGTCGACCATCTGGAAATCGACATCCGCCTCGCGGGTTGGATTGGCGCTGATCGGCACGAGGTAATTCGCGCCGGACACCTGCACGCCGTGGCCTGCATAATAGAACAGCGCGACATCGGCGCCTTGCACCTGACGGCCGAAATTCTGCACGGCGATGTCGAGCGATGCCTTGTCGAGATCGAGCTGCGCGTCGCCGCCGACCAGCGTGAAGCCGAGTGCCGACAGCGTCTGCGCCATCAGCCTGGCGTCGTTCTTCGGATTATCGAGGCGGGTGATGCTTTGATAGTTCGAATTGCCGATGATCAACGCAATGCGTTTTTCGGCATGAGCCATGCCGATCATCGTCAACGATGCGAGACATATCAGCGCGAGCAATCGCACGTAACGGACGAAATGGTCCATGATCCCACCCAGCAATGGGGATCATGGTAACCGCGACGGCGTGAATCGCAATTGGCTGGATGCGCAGTCTAGACTCCGTCCCTCATGGTGAGGAGCGCGCATTGCGCGCGTCTCGAACGATGATATGTCAGAACTCCGCAGCCATCCTTCGAGACGCGGCCTGCGGCCGCTCCTCAGGATGAGGGTGGAGTGAGGCGATTGGGTCTCAGTTCGCCAGCATGATCCGGCCGACCACCTTACCGGCGCGGAGCTGGTCGATCCATTTCTGGGCGTCGGCCATCGGCTCTTCCTTCATGGGCGTCGGCTTGACCTTGCCAGCACGGGCGAGGGCCATCAGCTCCTTGGCCTCTTCCAGCGTGCCGACCATGAACCCTTCAACGGTCATGCGCTTGTAGATCCACTGCACCATGGGCAGGCTGAAATTACCGCCCATCAGGCCGGACACCACGACCTTGCCGCCGCGGGCAACGGTGGCGACGGCGAAATTCATGGACTTGTCGTTGCCGGCGAAGTCGATCACCCCGTCGAAGCCGCCGTCGTTCTCCTTGACCATGCGCTTGGCCACATCGGGCTCGGCCGGGTCATAGGCGAAGGCGGCGCCGTTCTTCAGCGCTGCCTCGCGCGCTGCGGGATTGAGGTCGGCCACCGAGATCGGTTGCTTGAACATCGCCTGTGCCAGCGACAGGCCCGCCATGCCGACGCCACCGAGACCGACCAGCAAGAGATTGCGCTGGCGCGGACGATCGACGAGGCGCTTCAGCGCGCCATAGGCGGTGATGCCCGAGCACATCAGGGTCGCTGCGACATTGGTCGGCAGCGGATCGTAATCGAGCAGGTATTTTTCGTCGGGCACCACCACATGGGTGGCGAAGCCGCCATCGAGGGAGACGCCGAGAAAGCGGTTGCGGGCGCAGAGATTTTCGTCGCCGGCGAGGCAGTCGCGGCACTTGCCGCAACCGATCCACGGGAAGACAGCCTTCTTTTTGCCGACCAGCGACTGGTCGCCGTCCGGGCCTACTTCATCGACGATCCCCGCGATCTCGTGGCCGAGGGTGAAGGGCAGGGTCATGCCGCGGGTGGTGTCGAGTTTCTGGCCATTGCCCAGGTCAGCCCAGCCGTCCTGGATATGCAGGTCCGAATGGCACAGGCCGCAGCGCTCGATGCGCACCAGCACTTCGCGTCCCTGCGGCTTCGGCGTGTCGATGATGGTTTCGCAGAGCGGCGCGTCGAACTTCACCAGCGACTGGCGGATCATTTTTGTCATTTTGTTTCTTCCCTGGACTTTTGTTGCCGTCTAGCAAACACAGGATTGCAGGGAGGGCAAGTGGGGTAGCCTGCGACCGTAGGATGGGTTGAGCGCAGCGAAAACCCATCATTCCGTGGATTCCGCTGGCTCTGCCGATGGGTTATCGCTCCGGCGCATCGCGCCTGCGCTCAACCCATCCTACGGGCTGAGTTGCGCGAGCGAATATAGAGAACAATCGCCGCAGCCATCCAGATTACGAAGGCGACGGCTCCGATCGGAACGGTCGCCAATGCGAGCCAACCGGCGACGAACATGAAGGCGAGCACACCACCAAAATCCATCCCGATGATCATACAGGAATGCGCGCGGGCCTCGTTGAGGTGACAATCTCCCAGCGCGGCGATCCCGCTCGATGCCAAAACCGAGATGATCGGTAGTAACGCGAACAGCACGATGGCGAGCAGTATCCAAGCCATGCCGCGGGCCGACAGGATGCGTTTCATTTCCAGACCGGTCGCGAATGCGCCAGCGCTGCGCGGCGGACCATCAGGCGGCGCAGGCGCGACTGGCGGGTCTCGCTGCTGGCGGGCACCGGCTCGACCACGACATGCAGCAGGCGCGCATAGTCGAGCACGAGCCCCGGCGTCCATGCCATCGCTTCCGCGCGTCGTCGCAGCACGCCGGCGATCCACAATTCGGGCGTCGTGATCGCGCGGAAGAAAGAGCGCCATGGCCGCTCGGTGCGGCCGAGCGCCCCCTCCAGCGCAGCATCGAGCGCGTTGGCCACCGCGCTCGAACAGTTGCGGCTGGTGAGATTGTACGCGGTGTCGCTGCGATAGGCGCGCCAGAAGTGGCGCACGCGCACGCGATCGATGTGCGTGAAGCGGATATGCTCGGTGGCCTCGCACCAGTCGGCGGCTTCCTCGGCATAGCTCGGCAGGAAGCGGCCGGGAATGTCATTATCGACGCTGCCGCGCAGCAACCGACGGAATTCCTCCGGCGTGCGATCGATCTCAATGGCCGGGTAGTGGCTGATATAGACATTCGGCGCTAGTTCAAGCGCAGCGTGGCCGGTGGAGATCCGGCCGCGATGATCGACAGCGGCAATGTAGCGATCGATGAGCGGACGGCGGCGCGCATTGCGGCCTGGCCCTGTGGGTGTCCAGACATGGACGATGAGGTCGTCATGGCCGGCATCGTCCGGCTTAGCCGGTACCCATAATGCCGTCGGAAATGCGCCGCCGAGCAGCATGGAGATCGGTGCATCCGGCGGCAGTTTTCGCAACCGGTTGGCGAGCATGATCGTGCCCCAGCCTGAGATGATCAGCAGCGCGCCGACATTGAAGCCGATCGTGCCTTCATACCAGGTCGGCCATGGCTCCAGCGTGATGATGGCGAGGATGATTTCGACCACGCCGGCCACAAGTGCCATGCGCCAGTTGTCGAAGCGCACCACCCATGCACTGGCGATACGCAAGGTGCCGTCACACAGCATCACGCCGCCGAGCAGCATGGCGATCAGCATGTTGGAATGGCGTGGTTGCGCGATGATGATCACCGCCGGCAGCAGCAGGATGACGGCCTTGGCGAGTTGCTGCACACGCCGCTGCGTCGCGAGCATGCCGGCCAGCAAGGTGACGATGCCCTCCAGCAGCAGCAGATAACCGAAATAATGCGGCCGGATGACAGTAGCGCCGTCGAAGGCATCGAAGACGATGGCGACGCCAAAGGCGGCCCAGATCGCACCGATGGCGAGCAGGACGCGCCAGCGCCGCTGCACCACTTCGGCGCCGAGCAGGAGAAGCAAAAGGCGGATCATGAACAGTCTCGGGCTGCGCGCATAAGTTCGACCTTGCCCCCAGATGCTTAACTTTTCCATGCAAGGGATACCGCGATTTTGCAGAGCGGGCAGGCGGGTAATGGTATCCACGGGTTCCAGTCTATGGTCACGCGCGGCGGTGATCGCTGCGGCCATGATCTTCGGCCTGACCTACAGCCTGAGCGCGGCGTTGCTGGCGCTGGATCTCTCGGAGCGTGGCCATTCCGACAGCTTCATCGGCGCCAATGCAGCCATGCATGCGGTCGGCGTGCTGGTGATGGCGTTTGCGCTGCCACGCATGGTGGGCGGCATTGGCGCGCGGCGGTTGGTACTGGCTGCCCTGGTGATCGCGGCCGTGGTCCTGGTGCTGTTTCCGGCCATGCCTTCGATCTGGCTCTGGTTTCCGCTGCGCATCGTTCTCGGTGCCGCATCCGAGACACTGTTCGTAATGTCCGAGACCTGGCTCAACAGCCTCAGCACCGACCAGACGCGCGCGCGGGCGATGGCGGCCTACACGGCGGCGCTCTCGCTCGGCTTTGCGCTGGGGCCTTTCCTGCTGTCGCTGATCGGCACGGATGGCGCGACGGCCTACTGGGTCGGTGCGATGTTCGCACTCGCTGCTGCTGCCTGCCTTGCGATGCCGGGGATCAGCGAGCCCAGATTCGACAAAGGCGGCCACGGCAGTCCGCTCGACTTCATCGCCCTGGCGCCGATCGCCATGGCGGCCACGGTGCTGCATGCGGCCGTCGAAAGCAGCGGGCTATCCTTCCTCGCGCTTTATGCGCAGTCGCTCGGCTGGAAAGAAGGCGATGCAACACAGCTGATGTCCTGCATGATGGTCGGCGCGATCGTCCTGCAATTACCGATCGGCTGGCTCGGCGACAAGCTCGATCGTCGCAAGCTGATTATCGCGCTCGCTGCGCTGGCGGTGATCGGCGCGCTCATCTGGCCGCTGGCGCTGCGCTCGCCATGGACGACCTATCCGCTGCTGTTCGTGTGGGGCGGCGTGTTCGTCGGCATATACACGGTCATGCTGACCATCGTCGGCAGTCGCTTCGTGGGGAGCCGGCTGGTCGGCATCTATGCCGCGATGGGGTTGATGTGGGGTGTCGGCGCGTTGATCGGGCCGCTGGGGGCAGGGACGGCAATGCAGTGGATCAGCCACGGCCTGCCACTCTTCGTCGCCTTCGCGTGTGGCTGTTTCCTCGTCGCTGCGCTGTGGCAGACACTGCGCGGAAGTGAAGCGACCTAGCGTAGGGCGGATGAGCCGAAGGCGTAATCCGCCGCCCGAGCGCGTGTGGCGAAGAGCGGCGGATGACGCTGCGCTAATCCGCCCTACGGCTTTTGCGCAGTTCAGCGAGCTCGTTGGCCATGGCGACGAAACCCGAGACGGGCACGGTCTCGGCACGCCGCGTAGCTTCGATCCCTGCGGCGGCGGCAAGTTTCTCTGGATCGACGCCGAGCGGCTTCAGGCTTTGTCGCAGCATCTTGCGGCGCTGGTTGAAGGCGGCCGCGGCGACCTGTTCGAGCAGGCGACGTTCGCACTGTTCGGGATTGGCGCGCGGCTTGAGGCGCACGACCGATGACGTCACCTTCGGTGGCGGCGTGAAAGCGGCGGGCGAAATGTCGAACAGGATCTTCGTTTCCGCGCGCCAGTTGGCAAGCACGCCGAGCCGGCCATAGGCTTCCTCGTCGCCGACAGCAACGATGCGCTCCGCCACCTCGCGCTGGAACATCAGCACCATCATGTCGTACCAGGGTGGCCATGGTTCGGTGCAGAGCCAGTCGATGAGGAGTTGCGTGCCGATATTGTAGGGCAGGTTGGCGACGATGCGCGCCGGCGCGCCATTCAGCATTGGACGCGGATCGAAGGTCTGCGCGTCACCGAGCACGATCTCGAGTCGGCCCGGGTAGTGGGCCGCGATCTCCTGCAGCGGGCCGAGGGCGCGTTCGTCGCGCTCGACCGCGATGACGCGTGAGGCGCCGGTCGCGAGCAAGGCGCGGGTGAGCCCACCGGGACCTGGACCGATCTCGACCACCGTGACGCCTTCGAGCGGGCCTGCCGCCCGCGCAATGCGCGCGGTGAGATTGAGGTCGAGCAGAAAATTCTGGCCGAGCGATTTTCGCGCCTGCAGGTCGTGGCGCTTGATGACCTCGCGCAGCGGCGGAAGATCGTCGATGGTGCTCATGAAGCCTGCGACGCGGCCATCCGCGCCGCGAGCTTGATCGCAGCGATCAGGCTGGACGGATTGGCCTCGCCGGTGCCCGCGATGTCGAAGGCCGTGCCATGATCCGGCGAGGTGCGGATGAAGGGCAGGCCGAGCGTGACATTGACGCCGTCGTCGAAGGCGATCGTCTTGATCGGGATCAGCGCCTGATCGTGATACATGCAGATCGCACAGTCATAAGTCGCGCGTGCGGCCGGATGAAACATCGTATCGGCGGGAAGAGGTCCGCGGGCATCGATGCCTTCGTTCTGCAGCACGGTGACCGCATGCTGGATGAATGCCAGCTCCTCGTCGCCCATGCTGCCGTCCTCGCCGGCATGAGGATTGAGGCCGGCGATGGCGAGGCGCGGGCGCTGGATGCCGAAGCGCGCTTTCATGTCGTTGACGACAATGCGTGCGGTCGCCGTGATCAACGGGCCGTTGAGCTGGTCGATGGCATCGCGCAGCGAAACATGGATGGTCACCGGCACCACGGCCAGTTCGGGCGACCACAGCATCATCACCGGAAGCGGCGCCTTGCCGTCTTTCGCGGCGAGTTCGGCCAGGAACTCCGTGTGTCCGGGATGTTCAAAGCCGGCGCGATAAAGCACGCTCTTGGCGATCGGATTGGTGACGACCGCGCTGGCGTGGCCGGCCTCGACATCGGCCACGGCCTGGCGGATCGAGGCGATCGCCGCGGGCGCGCTGGAGGCGTCTGGACGGCGTGCCTGCGCCGTCACGGGATGGCCCGTGGAGACGACGGGAAGGGCATCGGCGAAGATGCCCGCAGCCGTGGCGGGTGTCGCATCGGCAAGCGCGATGTCATGGCCGAGCGCCTGCGCACGCGTTGCGATGAAGGCGCGGTCACCAAGCAGATAAAAGGGCGGCAGATCGAGCGCGCGCCGGTTCAGCCAGGCGGCGATGGTCACGTCCGGACCGATGCCGGCCGGTTCGCCGAGGGTGAGTGCAAGAGGTTTGGCCATGCTGCCGCCTTCAGTCGCGGCCGCAGCCGGATCTGGGATTACCGATATTCGATCATCGCCGCCTTGCGGACGTCGGCTAGATACGCCTTCGACTTGGCGTCGAATCTCTCGGCAAACATCTTTTCACGGACTTCGCGCTTCTTCGGCGTATCGACCTTGGTCGGCTTGCGCGCGCACAGCGCGACCATCTCGATGCCCTGTGCGGTGACTTCCGGCGGGGTCAGGTGGCCGATCGGTGTCTTGTCGAGCAGTTCGCGCAGGTTCGGCGGCAGGTCGGCGGAGTTCTTCACCACGATGCCCTTGACCGTCGCGTTCTGCGTTCCCTTGAAGGTGCGGATCGCATCCTCGCAGCTCTGGATCCGCTCACGCAGTGCCGTCGCTTCCTTGTGACGCGCTTCCGCGAGACCACCGCCCGCGCCGCGCGGGACGATCAGCACCAGCGGGCGCATCTGATATTCAAAAGCCTCGGCCATCGCATCGCCGCCCTGAGACTGCACTGCGGCCTCGACTTCCTTTTCACCCACCTGCAGGCTCTGCTTGAATCTGCCGCGGACGATGGCGTTCCAGACCATGTCGGCCTTGAGGCGGCTCTTCAGCGTGTTGGGACGAATGCCCTTGGAGGCGAGTTGTTGTGTTAGCTGATCCGGGGTAAGCCGCATGCGCGACGCCATGGTGGCATATGAGCCGTCGACCTCGCCCGTGCCGGGATCGACGCTGAACTTCTTGCCTTCCTTGATCTTGACCTTCTCGTTGATCAGGTCCTCGATCACGCTTTGACGACTGTTGTCCTTGGCGCCGGACAGCGCGTTCAGCTTCATCCGCTGATCGATGTCCATCTGCGTGATCGGCTCGCCATTGACCATGACGGCAACGGTCTGAGCATGGACTGGCGATGCCGCCGAGACCAGAACCATCGCAGCAGCTGCCAGTGCAGCATGCACAAGGTGACGGGCGTTCATCGCGTTCATCATTCTCCGGAAGAGCTGTTGGCTTGGCCCGACGGACGGGCGATTCGCGCATACATCGCGGCCGAAAGCGGAAATTTCGCGGCATTCGGAACCCGAGCGTCCGAATGTCGCGATCACGTGATCAATAGACGCCGTTTGAACCTGAGCCAGCCTGGGTGCCGCCAAGCGTCCGCAGCCCGATCTGGAACATGACGGTGTGGCTCAGGACCGGCGGGGTCGAAAGATTGGCGACATAGCTATACGAGGTGACATAGTTCAGCGCGAGGATAAAGCAGTCGTCCACATAGCCAGCGCCGACCATGTATTGGTCGATCTTGTTGTCGACCAGGTTCCAGCGCGCGCCGCCGGTAACCACCCAGTTGTCGGCCAATTTTATCGAGCCGGTGCCGAGCAGGCCTTCGCGGCGGGTCAGATAGCCCAGCTCCGCTTGCGGTGCGTAGTTGCCGTAAAGCATGCTGACCGACCAGCGATCGAACGATGCGCGACCTTCAGCCTCGAAGCGGTTGATATTGCCGGTGGCTTCGTCGATTCGGGCGCGGGTCGAGAATTGATAGGTGCGGTTCGGCGCGTAGCTGACGCTGGCGACATAGTCGGAGCGCGGATTCTGCAGGCCGGACGCGACACCAGTATTGGTGAGATCGGCGACGGCGAACGAGTTCATACCGAACAGCTGGTAGGACTGGCCGAACAGGACCTTGATCGAGCCGCCCTGATCGAACTGCGTCGTGGCCTGCACGCCGACATTGGCGCGGCCGCCGCCTTCGATACGGTCATAGCCGGAGAACTTGTTCACGCTGAACAGGTTGCTGGTATCGAAATTCAGGCTCTGTGCGTCTTCGTTGGGAAGGCGGCCGGCATAGGTTTCGTTCGGGCGGATGATGACTTGCGCGATCGGCTCGACCACCGTGCTGCCCCAAGGCTGCACATTGATGAACGGATAGCGATATTCGAGGCCGACGGTCGGCATGACGCGCAGGGCCTGAGTGTCGCCTGTCGAAAGGAAAGCGGGAACGCCGGTCTGATTAGAAACAGACACATCAGCCGCGTCTACGCGCAGGCTTGCGAACGGCGTAAAGATCTGGCCGAGTTCATCGGTGAAGGAACGACGCCACTGCGCCTCTGCGGAGAAGCGAGTGTAGGTGCCAGGGAAGCCGCGGAGCAGGCAGTTCGCCGGAGTTCGCAATGCGGCGTCAGCTGAATAGATGCTGCAAGGGTTTACCCCCGGGCTGATGCTCGTGCTGGGATTAACAACCGTATTGAGGGCATCGAACTGCGCATCCTGCCGCGTCAGGCTGGTAAAATTGAACTTGTAGCTGAACTCGCCGCCCAGAATGTTCTGCTGCAGTACGTTGTTGTAGTCCACCACCGGATGGATGATGGGGACCTGGCGCTGGTTACCCGAGAAGCTGGTGTAGTGGATCGTGCGCGCGTCGAAAAAGCTGCGTTTGCCGACACCGGTCAGATAGAGCTGCGAGACGGCTTCGGTCTGCAGGTTCAGGAACGACTGGTACGGGTCCCGGTACATCGCCAGGCGATAGTCGTACAGGAAATTGTAGTCGCTGAGGGCGACCGCGTCCCAGCCCCAGGTCCACTTGTCGTTGATGGCAAACTGGCCCCTGGACTCGACGCCGCCGCGCCAGTCCTTGTTGCTCACCGAGTTGGCGTCGAATGCATTTCGATCCTGCTGGTTGATGCCATAGGCGCGGATCGAATAGGCGCCGTCCATCAGACGCTGGCGGAATTCGCCCTGCATCAGAAGGCCCTGACGCGTCGTGTAGCGCGGCGACAGCGTCAGGTCGTAGTCCGGCGCGATCGCCCAGTAGAATGGCGTTTCGATGCCGTAGCCGAAATTGGTGTTCTGCGAGAAGCCCGGCATCAGGAAGCCGGTCTTGCGCTTCACCGTCGGATCGGGCGTCGAGAAATAGGGCATGTAGGCGAGGGGCACGCCGAAGAACTCGACGCGCGCATCCTCGAAATACATCATCTTTTCGGTCTGGTCGTGGATGATGCGCGCACCCTTGACCTGCCACAGTGGCGGCTTTTTCGGATCGTCCTTACAGGCGGCGCACGCCGTGTAGACGCCGTTCTGGAACACCGTGTAGTTGCCTTCGGTGCGCTCGGCGCGGGTCGCGGCCATGCGCGTCGCATCGGCGGTATCGACGCGCAGCGAGTCGACAAAACCGTCGCGGTAGTCGTCGCTGAGGTCGAGCAAATTGGCATAAGTGATCTTGCCGTCGGCGTCCGTCATCCGGACATTGCCTTCGGCATGCAGGCGCTTGGTCTTCTGGTCGTAGATGACCTTGTCGGCCTCGACCGAGGTGCCGTTGTAATACATCTGCACGCTGCCGACGGCGGCGACGCGCGAGTTGTTGTAGTCGTAATTGACCTCGGTGGCCTGCACCAGCATCTGCCCGGTCTGGGCGGCCGGCGGCGGCTTCGGCCGGGAGGCCGGGCGATTATAGGTGAAGCTCTGGGCGTGGGCAGGCGTCGTCGCAGCTGCGCCCAGCGTCACTGCAACACACATCATGGTTGCTGCGATCGTCGTGAGCGCGCGAGACGTGCGTCCGCAATCTGCACAAATATGCAGTCGCGAGGTCAATTTCCGCGCACGGAGGGCGGCAAAACCAGCCACTACCCGTCCTCCAGGTACAACAAGGCCAAAAAGCCGGTGAGGCCGCCCACACAGACAGGCAGCCACGCCGCAGCAATCGGATGCATCAATTCGGCCTTGCTCAAATCTTCAGTCACTTTCGACAGGACATAGAGCAGAAAGCCCGCGCCCACGCCATACAAAACCATCTTCTGGACACCGCCCATCCGAAAGAACCTGAGGCTTACGGAAGCGGCCAGCATCACCATCGCAACCAGCAAAAACGGCTGTGCGATGAGCTTATGATACTGCAGACGATATCCCGCAGTCGCAAATCCAGAGCTCTCGGAGGATCGGATATACGAAGGAAGTTGCCAAAATGACACTGTTTCGGGGGTCGAGAAACTATTTCGCACCTGTGCCGGGGTGAGGGTGGTGGCGATATCCAGCGTTTCCTGCTCGACCATAGGCGAATCGAGGGAGTAGCTGCGTACCCCCTTGAAGACCCATTTGCCCGGCTCGAGGGTCGCCTCGCGGGCCTCGATCCGTTCGCTGAACTGGTTCTCGGTGTCGAACCGGAACACCGTCAGGCCGGTGAGGCGGAGGCCCTGCTGCTCGCTGCGGGCGGCGTTGATGATGGTCTGGCCGTCCGCATTGACCTGATTGATCCAGAATCCCGATGCGTCCTGAACGCCGCCGCCGGAGGCATCGCCGAACATCCGCGCCTCCATCCGCTTGGATTCCTCACGCAGGGTTGCGGACATCGGGTTGTAGACAATTGTGGCCAGCACGCCGAGGACGAGGGCTGCGAACAATGCCGGCGAGATGAACTGCCAGGCGGACACGCCGGCAGCGCGGGCGACCACCAGTTCCAGCCGGCGGGAGAGGGCCAGATAACAGGTCATGGCGCCGATCAGGATGCAGAACGGCATCAGCTTTTCCAGCGCCTGGGGGACCCGGTAGAGCGAGGTCTGCGCCACCATCAGCGCCGGCGCCGTGGCAAGGCCGGCGGTGCGGCGGACCATCTCGATATAGTCGACCAGCACCAGCAGCATGAAGATGCTGACGAACACGCCCACGGCTGCAACCAGAAACCGGCCGGCGAAATAGCGGCCGATGGTGTTGGTGATCATGCTCATGCGGCGGCTGGCCTTCTGAACAGGCGCAGGATCCGTTCGTTGGAGCGATTGATGGCTTCGATCAGCTTTGCGGGCGGCTCGATCACGATGCCGAGCTTGATGATCGCCAGGCTGCCGAAGATCGTCGCGAACAGCAGGAAATATTGCAGCGGCGCAGCCCAGTCCGATTTCGCGGCAGCCACCGAACAGGCGAAACCCGCCATACGCAATGCGAACACGGCGCCGATGGCGTTGCCCATGGAGAAGTTACGGCTCTGGCGCGTGGTGCGCGGCTGGCCAAGAAACGCGAAGGTGAGCGCGGCGAAAGCGAATGGATAGAGCGGCGCCATCAGGCGGTCATGCAGTTCGGCGCTGAAGGCGCCGGGCATCTGCTGATACATCGGATCGTTAGCCGGCGGCGCGAACAGCTCCCACAGATAGCGCTCGCGAATGCCGTAGGTGACATCCTGGCTGCGATTGGAGAACTTCGACATGTCGAAGGCGTAGCGGGCGAAAGCCACCATGGCCGGATCGGTCTTGCCGGTTTCGAAGCGCTGCAGATTGCCGTCTTCCAGCACGAGGAAGGAACCGTCGCTGTTCTTCAGGATGGTGCCGTGATCGGCGATGATGGTGATGCGTTCCTTGGGATCGCGGCGGTCATCGACGAAGATTCCGACCAGCACGCCGCCCGGTTGCCGTTCCTTGATCCGCACCGTGAGATTCGTATCGAGCTGGGCAAAGCGGCCAGGCTGCAGGATGTTGGTCAGCACGTCGGCGGTGATCTCGGCGTCCCAGCGCTTCAGGCGCCGCATGCCATCCGGCGCCATGTAGGAAGCGATGAAAGCCACGATCAGCGACACGACCAGCGTGGCGTAGAGAAAAGGCCGGAACAGCCGCATCGGCGACAGGCCGGCGGCATTCATCACGATCACCTCGGAATCGGTCGCGAGCTTGGTCAGGGTGTGCGAGACGGCGATCATCAGCGCGATCGGCGCGATGATCAGCACCAGCACCGGGATCGCCAGACTCGTGAAACCGAGAAAGGTCAGGATGGTCTGGCCCTGGCTTGTCATCAAGTCGATGCCGCGCAGCGCCTGGGTGATCCAGATCACGCCGGTCAAGCTGACAAGCACGATGCCGAAGGATGCCAGCACCATCTTGAAGATATATCTGTCGATCGACCCCATCGGTCCCCGTAATGGCCCGGAAACGTGCTGCGTGCCCATCCCCGATAGGGGATCCCCGAGGGCGGCACAGCGGCTCCAAACCTGATCGTCATACTTACCATCCCATTGATCGGTCAACAAAATGGCCGGGCGATGGCTGGTCCGAGATGTGGTTAATTTAGTCTGCGATGTGGCCCTTGGGACACTGAAAACAAGGCCGGAGGGCTGTCTTCATCGATAAGTGAGATGGCCCGGCTTTGTGCGGGCTGTGCATGGCGCTGCCGTGGGACACATTCGGACATGGAATCAGCAGAGCCGAGGCTGCGATTCCACCGCACGGCTTGACGGCTCCGGCTCCGGGGACAACAACATCCTTTCCCTCGCGTCGCCGCCCGCGGTCCGATGCGCCTCACTCGATATTCTGGAGGTCTTGCCCATGTCCGACACCGTCAAGGTCGGCTTCGTCCCATTGTCCCAGGCGGCCCGCGGCACTCTCGTGGTGTTCAGCGACGATACATTGAAACTGGGCAAGGCCACGACCAGGGCGCTGGGTGCTGCTGCCGCGCTGGTGAAGCGCGCCGCCGCCACCGGAAAATTCAAGGGCAAGAACGGATCGACCCTCGACATCATCGCCCCCGAAGGCGTGAAGGCGGACCGGCTGCTGGTGATCGGCACCGGCAAGGCCGATGAGCTCAAGGAGACCGATCTGCTGAAATTCGGCGGCGTGCTCGCCGGCAAGCTCGGCGCATCCGCCGATGCGATCACCGTCGTCGCGGAATTGCCGTCTGCCGACATGACGGCGGAGCAGGCCGCGTCGGTTGCATCCGGCGTGCTGCTGCGCGCCTATAAATTCGATCGCTACAAGACAAAGAAGAAAGACGGCGAGGAAAAGCGCGGCACCGTCAGTGTGTCGCTGGCGGTGAGCGACGTCGCAGCAGCCAAGAAGGCGTTTGCCTCCGATAACTCCGTCGTGAACGGCGTCGTGATCGCGCGCGATCTCGTCAACGAGCCGCCGAATGTGCTGTTCCCCGTGGAGTTCGCGCGTCGTGCGAGCGAGTTGAAGAAACTCGGCGTTGTCATCGAGGTGCTCGACGTCAAGGCGATGCAGAAGCTCGGGATGGGCGCGCTGCTCGGCGTCGCCCAGGGCTCGGCCAATCCGGCACGCATCGTGGTGATGCGCTGGAACGGCGGCAAGAAGGGCGACGCGCCCGTCGCCTTTATCGGCAAGGGCGTCACCTTCGATACCGGCGGCATTTCCATCAAGCCCGCCGGCAGCATGGAAGAGATGAAGGGCGATATGGGCGGTGCGGCCTGTGTGGTCGGTCTGATGCATGCGCTCGCCGGCCGCAAGGCCAAGGCGAATGTCATCGGCGCCATCGGCCTCGTCGAAAACATGCCGGACGGCAATGCGCAGCGCCCGGGTGATATCGTCACTTCGATGTCGGGCCAGACCATCGAGATCATCAATACCGATGCCGAAGGCCGTCTCGTGCTGGCCGACGTGCTCTGGTACGTGGCGAAGAAGCACAAGCCCAAATTCATGATCGATCTGGCGACGCTCACCGGTGCCATCATGGTGGCGCTCGGCACCGATCATGCCGGCCTGTTCTCCAACAATGACGAACTCGCACTGCGCCTTGCCACCGTGGGGCAAGCCACCGGCGAACGCGTCTGGCGCATGCCGCTCAGCCCCGACTACGACAAGCTGATCGACTCGCAATTCGCCGACATGAAGAACACCGGCGGCCGTTATGGCGGCTCGATCACTGCCGCCCAGTTCCTGCAGCGTTTCGTCGATGGCACGCCATGGGCGCATCTCGATATCGCCGGTACCGCCATGGGGGCGCCGAAGACCGAGATCAACCAGAGCTGGGGTTCCGGCTACGGCGTGCGCCTGCTCGATCGCCTCGTGGCGGATTATTACGAGGGCAGGAAGTAAGCGGACATGACCGAGGTTCTGTTCTACCACCTGCAGAACATGGCTCTGGAAAACGTGCTGCCGCCGCTGCTCGAGAAATCCCTCGAGCGCGGCTGGCGGTGTGTTGTCCAGTCCACCTCGGAAGAGCGGGTCGATGCGCTTGACGCGCATCTCTGGACCTATCGCGACGATAGTTTTCTGCCGCATGCCACCTGGCGCGCGGCGGATGCGGCGGAACAGCCGATCCTGCTCGTGCTGGAGGAGAGCAATCCGAACGGTGCACAGGTCCGGTTCCTCGTTGACAATGCGGGACTTCCGGCCGAAACGGCGGGCTATGAGCGCATGGTCCTCGTCTTCAATGGCGATGACGATGAGGCGCTCGCGGCGGCCCGCAGCGCCTGGGTCGACTGCAAGGCGCGGGGACTGGCCGCGACCTACTGGCAGGCCGATGAGCGTGGTCGCTGGCAGAAACGCAATTAGCGATTAACCGTATTTGATGCTAATTGCGCCTTTCTGGAACGCCGTGTGGCCCCTGTCACGGTCACGCCGCAAACGAGTGATGAGACGGGCGCTTCGTCGCCGTGTGGGATTGCGTTGATCGTGAACAGCAAAATGCTTCATCGAACGGGTTTGACCGTGGTTCTCCTCGCACCGCTGCTTGGTGGCTGTTCGGGCATGAGCGCGGGCGACATGTTCAAGTCGGACCTGTTGTCCAAGGACGCCGACTGGTTTTCCCGGTCGGGCCGTACGATGATCAAGAATGTTTCGATCGAGACTCCGCCGCTGACGCCGGATCAGGCAGTTTCGCCGCAAGACCTGATCAGCGCCGATGGCGCATGTCCGGGCATGCCGCCGCGGGACGCCAGCGCGCTTGCCGATGGCGCCGCCGCGGTGGCGCCGGCAACGGGCGTGGTCGCGCTCGGCCATACGGAATGTGACGTCGCTCGTGGTGCCGGTGCGCCCGACAGCGTCAATATCGGCGGCAATCCGCGCGGCGATCGCGTCACCACGATGACCTATTTGCGTGGTCCCCGCGCCGGCATCTACACGTTTACGGCCGGTCGCCTGACCATGGTCGAAGGCGCGCCCCCACCACCGCCGCAGCCCGCACGCGCCGCGAAGAAGCGCCGCAGCACGGGTTAGCACAATCCGGCCTCCCGGTTGCCACAAGGCGGCCGCAAGAAATCGCGCCGATCAGGCGCTGCTCGCGTCTTCCAGCAGTGCGCTGGCGGAGAGCCATTGTTCTTCTGCGCGGGCCAGGGCATCGGCCGCTGCGGCCCGGGCTTTGGTCAGTTGCGCCGCCTGTTTGGGATCGCGGGTGAAAATATCCGGCAGCGACAGCGCGGTATCGATCTTCTCGATAATGCCGGTGATGCGCTCCATCTCCGATTCCGCTTCGGCGACCTGCTGCCTTGGCGAGACGCGCTTCTCTTTCGTGCGCGCTGGCTTTTCCTCGCTCGCAGCACGTTCGCGCGCCGGCGTGCGGGGATCGCGGGTCTGCATCACAAGCTTGCGATAGTCTTCGAGATCGCCGTCGAAATTGGTGACGGTCTTGTTCGCCACGACCCAGAGCTGATCGGCACAGGCCTCGATCAGATAGCGGTCATGCGAGACCATGATCACGGCGCCCGGGAATTCGTTGATCGCCTCCGCCAATGCTGCGCGGCTGTCGATGTCGAGATGGTTGGTCGGCTCGTCGAGGATGATGAGGTTCGGGCCATAGAAGGTCGCGAGTCCCAACAGTAACCGCGCTTTTTCACCGCCGGAAAGGCTCTTCACGATCGTGTCTGCAGCCTTGCCGGAGAAGCCGATATTGCCGGCGCGTGCGCGGACTTTTGACTCCGGCGCTTCGGGCATCAGCTTGCGCAGGTGATCATAGACCGATTGGTCCATCACCAGCTCATCAACCTGATGCTGGGCGAAATAGGCGACCGACAGTTTGTCGGCGCGTGTCGTCGAGCCCGAGAATGGCTGTAGCTTGTTCGCGATCACCTTCACCAGTGTCGATTTGCCGTTGCCGTTGGAGCCGAGCAGGGCGATGCGGTCCTCGGTATCAACGCGCAACGTCACCTTGTTGAGCACGGGCTTGCCCGGCTCATAACCTACCGACACATTGTCGAGCGCGAGGATCGGTGGCGACAGGATCTTTTCCGGGGCGGGGAAATGGATCTCGCGCACCTCGTCGCTGATGATGGCGGCGATCGGCTTCATCCGCTCCAGCATCTTCACGCGCGATTGCGCCTGGCGGGCTTTCGTTGCCTTGGCCTTGAAGCGATCGACGAAGTCCTGCAGCCGCTTGCGTTCGGCCTGCTGGCGTTCGAAGTTTTTCGCGTGCAGGGCTTCGCGATTGGCGCGGAATTCCTCGTAATTCGAATAGGTGCCGCGATAGTGCACGAGCTTGCCGCGGTCGAGATGCAGGATCTCGTTCACCGACACGTCGAGCAGATCGCGGTCATGGCTGATGACGATCACCGTGCGCGGATAGTTGGCGAGGTGATCCTCCAGCCACAAGGTGCCTTCGAGATCGAGATAGTTGGTGGGTTCGTCCAGCAGCAGCAGGTCGGGCGCCGAGAACAAGGTTGCTGCCAGCGCCACGCGCATCCGCCAGCCGCCGGAGAATTCCGAGCAGGACCGAAGCTGGTCCTCGGCGGAGAAACCGAGACCGCTCAGAATGGCAGCGGCGCGTGCGGGGGCGGAATGGGCGTCGATATCGACGAGACGCGTCTGGATATCCGCGATGCGATCCGGATCGGTGGCTGTCTCGGCCTCGGCCAGCAGTGCGTGGCGCTCCACATCGGCCTTGAGCACGACGGTAATCAGGCTTTCCGGTCCATCCGGCGCTTCCTGGGCAAGGCTGCCGATCCGCCAGCGCGGCGGGATAGTGATGCTGCCACCTTCAAGCGAGAGGTCGCCGCGGATGGCATGGAAAAGCGTCGATTTGCCAACGCCATTGCGGCCCACAAAGCCGACGCGTGCGCCGGGGGCGATTTGCACCGTGCTTTCGTCGATCAGAAGCCGGCCGGCAATGCGGATGGAAATATCGTTGATGGAGAGCATGCGGCCTTGTCACCGCTGCTGCGCACAAACGCAATAACGATTTGGGCAACCGCGATTTGCGGTCAGGCGCCGTCGTCGTCGCGCTGCTGGAACTGACTCAGGAGCATCTGGAGATGCGAGGGCAGGGCCTCATCGGTTCCCATGTCCCGGCGCAGCCTCTCCCCGATGGCGTTGCAGATCGCCGCAGTGGTGCTGCGGTCAATCTCGTCATCGCCGTCATTGGTGAGAGGTGAAGCCATGTCCATCCAGAAAGGTCGGTTGCCGTACAGATACCAAGGCAAGTCAGGCGGGGTGAAAATGTTTCCCACTTTCCGGATTTCAGCGCCGATCGCTCAAAAAAGGATGAAATATCCACAGTTGCAGTGCGAAAACGCCCGGCCGGGAGGGCCGGGCGCTTCCTGTGGTAAATAGTTAGTAGCAGCGGTTCACCGAGCGCCAGCGCGGACCCCATGGGGTGGGAACCACCCGGCGGACCCAGCAGCCACCGCCACCGTAATAGACCGGGCCGCCGGCGAAGCGGGGCGGGCCGCCCCAGCCGCGGTGCCAGCCACCATGCCAGCCGCCGCCGCCGTGCCATCCACCCCCGTGCCAGCCGCCATGTCCGCCCCAGGCTGAGGCGGCGGTCGGCGCCAAAGCTGCGGCGCCAAGGGAAGCCGCAGCCACCAAAGTCAGTGCGATTTTGCGGAACATCGTGATCTCTCCTCGTAGGGCACGTCCGTTGGCCGGTGGATGCCGCCGGAAGCGGGTGGGGCGTGCTATGGATGGAGACTAGGGGTGCCCGGCTGAACAGGATCCGTCGGCGGCCGTCAGGAACGGTTCATCTGGATGACATCTTGGTCATTTTTGCTGTCCGGATCGGTACCAGCACTGCCGACGGATCGCTTGCCGTTCCGGGAGCGCACCGATATAAGCCGCCATCTTTCCAACACTGCTATTCGAGGATGAACCATGGCCATCGAGCGTACCTTTTCGATTCTGAAGCCCGACGCGACCGAGCGTAATCTGACCGGCGCGATCAATGCGCTGATCGAAAAGGCCGGCCTGCGCATCGTCGCGCAGAAGCGTATCCGCATGACCAAGGAACAGGCCGGCACCTTCTATGCCGTCCACAAGGAGCGTCCCTTCTTCGGCGAGCTCGTCGACTTCATGACCTCGGGTCCGGTCGTCGTGCAGGTGCTGGAAGGCGAAGGCGCGATCCTCAAGTATCGCGACGTCATGGGCGCCACCGATCCGTCGAAGGCCGCTGAAGGCACCATCCGCAAGGCGCACGCCAAGTCGATCGGCGAGAACTCGGTCCACGGTTCGGACGCTGCCGAGACCGCCGCGATCGAAATCGCGCAGTTCTTCTCGGGCAACGAGATCGTCGGCTAAGCCTTAGGCCGACGACAACTATCTGCCGGCGCGCGGGGGCGCGCCGGCATTTCCATAAGACGATAACGACGAACAAACGAAAGAGGGGCGCGTGGTGGACTGGATACTGCAAGTTTTCGATCCGGCGACGATCAAGTCGGTTTTCACCCAGTTTCAGGTCGAGATGCAGCAGCCCGCTTTCTGGGTTGCCGTCGGCAAGATCATCTGGATCAACGTTCTGCTGTCGGGCGACAACGCCCTCGTGATCGCGCTCGCCTGCCGCGGCCTCGAGCCGAAGCAGCGCATGTGGGGCATGATCCTCGGCGCCGCCGCAGCCGTCATTCTCCGTATCATTTTCACCGGCATCGTCGCCTCGCTGATGGCGCTGCCCTATCTCAAGCTCGTCGGTGGTCTCGCGCTGATCATCATCGCGGCCAAGCTGCTGGTGCCGGAACCTGAGGAAGAGGACGGCGTGAAGGCCGCCTCGAATCTGTGGGCGGCCGTGCAGATCGTGGTCATCGCCGACATCGTGATGAGCCTCGACAACGTCATCGCTGTTGCCGCCGCCGCCAATGGCAGCGTGCCGCTGCTGATCCTCGGCCTTGCCGTCAGCGTCCCGCTGATCGTTGCCGGCGCCGCGCTGATCATGGCGCTGCTCACCCGCCTGCCGGTTCTGGTCTGGCTCGGTGCCGCACTGCTCGGCTGGGTCGCGGGCGAAGTCATCGCCACTGATCCGGCTGTCATGCCGGCGCTGCACAGCTTCTTCGGTGGTGCGCTCGGCGCCAGCCTCGATGGCGTGTTCGCGTCGCTCGGCAGCGGCATCCGCTTCACCGGCGACGGCACCGGCGGCGAGATTCTCTGCGGCCTGCTCGGCATCTTCATCGTGCTGGCGGTCGGCGGGCTGTGGCGCCGCCGCAGCATGGCTGCGCATACGGAGCAGGCGGCTTAAGCCGTCAGTGCCGGAGAACATTATGAATTGAACGGGCGCTTCGGCGCCCGTTTTGTTTGGTAGGATGGGTTGAGCGCAGCGATACCCATCACCTCTTGCGCTGGTGGTGATGGGTATCGCTGCGCTCAACCCATCCTACGAGCTCAGCCCAGCATCTTCCGTTCGCGCGCCTTCACGATCCCGACCACCGTGTCATTGACCGGCGTCGGCACGCCGAGCGGTTTGCCGAGCCGCGGGATCGAGCCATTGATCGCATCGATCTCGCAGCGGCGACCGGCCTCGTAATCTAGCAACATCGATGGCTTGGCATGCGGGATCTTGCCGCCGAGCTTGCGCACATGCGCGACGGGGTCGCCGACATCGAGCGTGATTCCGGATGCGCGGGCCACGGCGATTGCCTCCTCCGCACAGCCACGGGCGACTTTCCAGGCATCGGGATCGTCGATGATCTCGCCGATGGTCAATCCCGTGGTGCACGACGTGCCGGAGAAGGCGACATTCATGATTAGCTTCTCCCACACCATCTGCTTGATGTCGTCGAACAGCGCGACCTTGAATCCGGCAGACTCCCAGATTTTCGCAGACGCCTGCACCAGCTGTTTCGGCAGGCCGGCGAAGCTGCCGAAGCGGATCATCTCCATGCCATTGTGATGGACGTGGCCGGGGCCGCGCATGGAGGCGCCGAAGCCGCCGACCACGCCGACGGCGATGCGATCGGCGCCAAGGATCGGCGCTGCGACTTCGGGCGAGCCAAGGCCGTTCTGGATCGTCTGCACGACGGTCTCGGGGCCGAGCAGGGGCGCACAGCTTTTGGCGGCTGCCTCGACGTCGAACGCTTTGGTGGCGATAATGACGAGATCGCAGGGACCGATGCCGTCGGTGATGGTTGCGCCATGGATCGGCACGGTGCGGTCGCCGCTGATGCCCTCGCAGCGCAGGCCATTGGTGTTCATGGCTTCGGCATGGTCCGGCCATGCCGTGATCGCATGCACGTCGTGGCCGGCATCGACCATCAAGGCCGCATAGACAGACCCCATCGCGCCGCAGCCGACGATTGCGACTTTCGCCATTTCGTTCACTCCCTGTCATTCGGCGGCGTTTCGATCGCCGCTCTGATGCCGGAGACTACTTCGTCCGTGCGGGATCGACCAATGCAATCGGAGATATCGGTTGTCCATCCAGCAGGGTGGCATGGACCACATAGCGCAGCGGCCCTTCGGTCATGGCGTCGAGCGGCCAGCAGGTCGTCAGCGCGAGTCCTGTTTGCCTGGCGCGGGCATCGATATCCGAGGCGTCGAAGGGGACGATCGAGGTGCCGGTGACGCGATAGCGGAAGTGGCGGCCATCGCGCCGCGTGACCTCGATCTCGTCACCGACGGTGACATCGCCAAGAAAACGAAAGTGCGTATCACGATGGGCGGAATAGACGGCAATGCCGGGCTCGCCGGCTTCCGGCGTATTCTCCACATGGCCGGGGCCAAAAGCGAGCGCCTGTCCGCTGCTGCCATGCAAAGCGATGGCGCTGGCATTGAGGCGTTTCACCTCGATCCGCGCCACGGGCCATGTATCCGCCCATGACCACGGCTTGACGGGCTGGCCGGTCGCGAGCGAGGCCGTAAAGGCGCGTTCGAGCAGCACCTGGGCGAGCATGGCCTTGGCATGGATGTAGCTGCCCTGGCCGAACAAAATGATGCCGATCAGCGCCAACAAGACGGCGGCGATGCGCAACATGGCGATGTCCTCGCATGGTCAGGGAAAGAGAGGACGCGCGCGGCCGGGGACGCCACGCGCGCCGGGAGGAACGATTCCTCCCATCGTCGCCGTCAGCGGGGGATCATCCGACGGCGGCCGAACATCAGGAGAAGCAGGCTCAGCGACAGCAGGACGAAGCCGAGCATCATCTTCAGCTCTGCATCGGTGGCGGTCTTGGGCAACTGCACGGTGGCGGGCTGCGCGATCGGTACAGGCTGCAGACGCTTCGCTGCTGTGACCTGAACCGGCTTGCCATCCGTTTCAGCCCGGCGTTCCGCCGGCTGGCGCTGCAGCTGCTGGCGGTCGCCGAACACTTTTGCAAAATCCCAGCCTGCGGGCAGGTTGACTGGCATCTCCGACAGCTTGAGCGGTTCGCCGGCCGGTCGGCTCGGTGTCTTGTCGACGGCAACAAGGCTGGTGAGCCGCGTGACGAGCTGATGTTCGAGTGCCAGCGACAGGATGGCGCTGTCGGCATCGGCAGGCTTGAGCTTGTTGAGCGTGCGCGCCACCTCGGCATCGTCGATCATTCGGCGTGCCCACACTTTGGAGAGGCCCTTGCCTTCGGCCGCGCGATCGAGGGGCAGCGTCACGGTCCAGGGCTGATCGCCGATGCGGCCCTTGATGGTGACATTGCCGGCGAGCTTGTCGAGACGTGCCGCAAGCACCAGCGGTTCGCCGCGATAGAGATCGGGCAGGGCATTCGGCGTGAGATCGGCCTTGGCTTCGGAGAAGGTCGCGGCAAGGCCGGTGACGACGGGATTTTCGAGCTTCGCGAACAGATCACGCATGCGGCTTTCGACCTGCGCTGTCGAACCGATATGAGTGAAGGTGCCGCGGCCGAGTTCGGCAGCGCGCGTCATCAGGAACGTGTTGGGCGCCGAGCCGATCCCGACCATGAAGACGCGCGAGCGGCCTCGCAACGCGGTGATCGTATCGAACAGCTGCTGCTCGTTGCCGATGGCGCCGTCGGTGAGAAACACGACCTGGCGGAGCGCGGCGTTTTCGCTATTCGCGTCGTCGCTGAGTGCGGCACGCATCGCCGGCACCATCTCGGTGCCGCCGGACGCCTGCAGGCTGCCGACATAGGACGTGGCACTGTTGATATTTCGGCTGTCGGCGGGGACTGATGTGGGAAACAGCATGTCCATGGTGTGGTCGAAGCGGATGACATTGAAGCGGTCAGTCGGCTGCAGGCGGCCGAGTGCATAAGTCAGGCTGGCCTTGGCCTGGGTGATCGAGGTGCCGCCCATGGAGCCGGAATTGTCGATGACGAAGATGACTTCGCGCGGCATCGGTTTCTGTTCGGCCGTCGCAACCGGCGGCGTGACATAGGCGAGGAGATAATCGGACTTGCCGATCTGCTCGCGGAACAGGCCGACCGACGGTGCCTTCTCGGCGACGGGCTTCCAGCTCAGTTCGAAATCACGGTCGGCTGGCACCGGGCCGTCGGCCAGCGTGATGACGCGCGTGGCATTGTCGGGGCTGTCGATGTTGACGCGGTGGTGATGGCTGGTGACATCGCCGAGCGGGAAACCGGCCTGCAGGCGCACGGTGATGGTGGTCGGATTGACAGGCGCATGTTTTGCGGGATCGAGCACAGGCTGCGTGATGCGATCGCGATCCGGCACGGGATCGGACGTCGCGCTGCCCCAGCCGCCACCATCTGCGCGAAGGTCCACACTCTGCACGATCGGCTCCGGAATGTAGCGTGGCCCGACCACCATCGGGATCCGCAGCGAGAAGTCGCTGCCGTTTTGATGCACCGGCTCCTGATATTCGATCTGGACCAGCACGGTTTCGCCCGGGCCGATATTGGCGACAGCGTTGGTGAAAATGTTCGGCCGCTGCTGCTCGGTGAGCGCGGCTTTCTGGCCGGCCTGTTTGGCCTGCTCATAGACCGCACGGGCCTGTTCACGTTCCTTGATATCGCCGATCACGACGCGGTCGCCGATCACCAGTTTCAGCGTGTCCACGGCGCCGCCTTGCGGCAGCGGATACATGTAGATGGCCTCGACCCAGTCGTTCGTGGGGTTGCGAAACATCTGCGTGACGCGGGCACGCATGGTCGGGCCGGAGACGGTGAGATCGACATCGATGCCGAGGCGTGTGGCTTCGGTATTGCCCGTTTCCGACTTGATGATCAGGGCGCCGGAGCGGGGCGCATCGTCGCGCGTGGCCGACCAGGCCGGGCTGAGATCGAACAACAACAATCCGATGCCCAGCATGAAAGCGGCGACGCCGCCGAGCATGAAGAGCAGGATCTGTTCGATCAGGTCCGGCAATCCGGTGACGCCGCGCTCGTCGGCGTCGTGGTGATCGTAATCGATGGTGGTCATGTCAGGCGCTCCCGAAGGCATTGCGATGGACAAGTCTTGCGGGAGGCTTCGCTGGCGGACGAGCGTGATGATCGGCATTGATTGGCCGTTCACCGCCGCACATGCGCGATCGGCGATGTGCGCATGTGCGGATTTGTGCGGCCCTGTCCGTCTGCTATTGTGCCGGGCGCCATGACAGGGACGATGATGCAGACGCCGGACAAGCAGCTCTCCGACGAACAGAGCCGGGAAATTGCCGCCATCATTCGCGAGCAACTCGCGCGCCGCCGCATCTCGCGGCAGACGCTGGCGGAGCAGGCGAAGCTCAGTATCTCGACGCTGGAGAAAGCCCTCGCGGGCCGACGGCCATTTACGCTGGCGACGACCGTGCGGCTTGAGGAAGCGCTCGGCGTATCGTTGCGGAAGGTGGCGGATTCGTCCGCTGCTCCCGTGCCGACAAACGGCAATGGCGATGTCGCGCCGGACAGTCTCGGTGCTTATTCTCGCCGTTCCATGAGCTGGATCGCCGGGGCCTATGTCACGTTGCGACCGTCATTCGGTGAGGCTGGCTCGATCTATGCCTATCGCACCGAGATCGCCTGGGACGCGATGGGCTCCTGCTACGAGTTTCGCGAAGCCGAGCGGCAGGACGCGGCCTATACGCAGTTCGGTGAAGTGTCGGTGCCGAACCAGTCGGGCCACATCTATTTCGTCACCAACCGGAACGGCCAGTTTCGCCTGATCACGGTGTCGCGGCCGACGATTGCTGGCGAAATGTACGGGATCATCAACACGCTGCTCGCCGGTCGTGGCTCGCTGCTGACGCCGATCGCGGCTCCCATCGCCTATGTGCCAATGGCGGGGATCGCTGAGCCCAGCTATGGGCGGATCGCGGCAGGTGCGCCAAACTACGATCTCTATCGCGCGCATCTGCAGAAGATCATGGACGAGCCTTTCGCCATGTTCCTGCAGGGATAGCGGCGCGGATCACCGCGCCGCATCGCAATCAGGACTTCTTCTTCTTTTTCGATTTGGCCTTGGCTTTTGGCGCAACGGCCTTCTTGCCCTTGGCAACGGCCTTCTTGGCCGGCTTGGGCGCCTTTTCGGCTGGCTTTTCCGCGGCCTTGGCAGCATCCGCTACGGCCTTTGCGGCCGAGATTTCCGCTGCCATGCGCATCGAGCGCGCAAAACTGTCCGCGGCGTTGTCGGCCGAGACCTGCAACCGGCGCGCCGCGGCGGCGCCGTGTTCGGCAACATCCCTGGCTGCCTGCTTGTAGCGCTCCTTGGACGCCGCATCCTTCGCCTTGGCCGCGAGGCCGGTGAAGTGATCGCGCCGCGCCTTGATGGCGGCGAGGATCGTCTTGTTCTGCTGTTTCGCGGTCTGCCGGATGACCACGTCGATATCGGCGCCCGCCATATCCTGTGTCCTTAATGGTCGGTTAAACACTTGCGCGCCTAGACTATGCGGATACCGCTAATGCTTTGCAATCAGAGGTACGCCAGCATAATGCTTTGGCGATCGGAGCAATCGCATAGCACCGATAATGTTGGAGTTTTGCTAACGCGGGCGGCCTTGGGTGATGAAACACACGCAGTGGCGCGTCAGTTTCCGAACATCGATCATCGCGGTGTTCGTCGGCATCGTGTTGACCGTCGGGCTGGCGCTTCTCTATCTGAGCTTCAGCCGCGTCGATGCCATCGTGCGAACCGCTGCATCGTCCTATCTCGGCGCGGTGGCGCAATCCTCCGCCGACCGTATCGACAGCCAGTTGAAGTCGGTCCGCGACAATCTCGATATCCTGCGCGGCATGCCATCCGTGCAGGCGGCCGATATCAGCGACAATCAGCGCCTCTATAATCTCCTGGCCTCGATGCTTCGGAACAGCCGACAGCTTTCCAGCCTGTATATGGGCTATGACGACGGTTCGTTCCTCGAAATGGACTTGCTCGATCGTCTGGGGCCCGAAGCGCGCAAGCGCATCGGGGCGCCGGATGCAGCGGCGTTCCGGATGGTCTTGATCGTCAAATCGGCGACTACCGGTGCCCTGCAGGCATCGACGGCCTATATCGACGGCACCTTGCGGCTGCTGGAGCGCATATCGGGGCCGGACGATTACGATCCACGCAAGCGACCCTGGTATGATGGCGCTTTCGAGCCTGACGCGGCACTGCTCACGGCGCCTTACATTTTCCACCTGATCGGCAATGTCGGCTACACGCTGCGTCTCCCCATCAGCAGCGAAGGTGCGGGCGTCGTCGCCGGCGACATCCTGATCGGGGAGGCGGAAACGATGCTGCGCCAGCAGGGGCTCGGCAAATCCGGCATCGCGTTCCTGTTCGACGAGCAGGACCGGGTGATCGCGCATCCCGATCTGTCGCGCTGGCTGGGCGCGCGAGCAACCGGCGCTCATCTGCCTGATCTCCCGCGCCTTGCGGAGGTCGACAAGACCGGCGCGTCGTCGGCGATCGAGGCCTGGCGCAAGACGGGCCAGTCAGAACAGTTTTTCGAGGACCCTGACGGTCGGGCATACCTGGCGGCCATCCAGCCCGTGAATGTAGCCGGGACGGCCGACCTTCGGGTCATCGTCTTTGCGCCGATCGACGAATTCTACTCGGAGATCGTCGCGGAGCGGCGCTGGCTCATCATCGTGGCGGTGCTCCTGTTGCTCACCGCATTGCCGCTTGCGTTTCTGATCGGCAACCGGCTCTCACTGTCGCTGCGCATCCTGTCGCGCGAGGTCGATCGCATCCAGCGCTTCCGGTTCTCTGCCATGCCGCGGCTGCGCTCGCCGATCCGCGAGATCGATGATCTCGGCCGCTCCGTCCATACGATGCGTTCGCTGGTGCAGACGTTCTCGCATTTCGTGCCGAAGCGGCTGGTACAGCAACTGATCGAGACCGGCGAATCCATCGAACTTGGCGGCACGCGTCGCGAGGCGACGATCCTGTTCACCGATGTGGAGAATTTCACCACCCTGACCGAGGACAAGGATCCGACACAGGTGATGTTGTACACGTCGCGCTACTTTGCAGCGATGTCCAATGTCATTGCCGCGCATCAGGGCACGGTCGACAAGTTCATCGGCGATGCGGTGATGGGGATCTGGAACGCGCCGGTCGAATATGACGACCATGTTCTGCAGGCCTGCGAGGCGGTGCTGCGCTGTATAGAGGTCAACCGCGCCCTGAACGAGGAATTCGAGCGCGAGGGATGGCCAGCCTATCATACGCGCTTCGGGCTTCATGTCGGCGACGCCATGGTGGGCAATATCGGGTCGTCGGACCGGATGAACTACACCGCCCTCGGTGCGACGGTGAATCTGGCATCGCGCCTCGAAACCCTCAACAAGGACTACGGCACGCGCGTGCTGGTGAGCCAGGCCGTGAAAGATGCAGCAGGAATCCGTTTCACGTTCCGCAGCGTCGCGACCATCAAGCCGAAAGGCTTTGCCAAGGAGGTCGGCGTCTACGAGTTGCTCGGCCGTCACGAGGAACCGCTGCAGCTGCCTTTATCGGACAGTGTCGATCCCGCTGTTTGATCCCTCCAATTCGCGCTATAGGACCGCAACCATCAGCGGAATGCAGTTCCATCATGTCCGACGTCAAACCAATCCGCCGCGGCCGTCCGCGCTCCGTCGAGACGGAGGAGGCGATCCTCGAAAGTGCCTATCGCATGATGGCGGTGGATGGTCTCTCCGCGGCCTCCATCGATGCCATCGCGCGGGAATCCGGCGTCTCGAAAATGACCATCTATAAATGGTGGCCGTCACGGGAGGCGCTGCTGATCGATGCGTTTCTCCGCCAGGCCGCGTCGATGCTGCCGATCCCTGAGGACGGTGACGCCGTTGCGCGGATTGGCCGGCATGCATCGGCCTATGCCGTTGCGCTGAGCGGCGAGTTTGGCAAGGTGCAACTGGCTGTTATTGCGGAATGTATCGCGCGCACGGGATCGGCGCGCTTGTTCGCGGAGCGCTATCTCGGCGCACGCCGCGATATGGTTGCGAAGATCATCAAGGCTGGCCAGAGAGATGGCAGCGTGACGTCCACAGAGCCGGCGAGCGATCTCTATGACCGCATCTATGGCACGCTGTTCTATCAGGATGCGTTCGGCTTCCGTGCCGTGACGGCCGACCATGCACGACGGCAGGTCAAGGTCGTCCTGACCGGTGCGTGACCCTCAGGCGTCCCGCTGCCGGGCGCGACGGAACCAGGCGAAAGTCTCGCGATGGACGCGGCGATAGCCAAGGCCGCGGTGCAGGATGCGATCGTCCACGATGGCATTCAGCTTCGGTAGCGCGTGAAACGGTACCGACGGATAGGCGTGATGCTCCACATGGAAGGGCATGTTCCAGGTGAACCATTTCATCACCGCGCCGGTATAGGTGGTGCGGGTGTTTTCATAGGCGCTGCGGGTATGTTCGCAGCCGGTGTGTTCGGCATAGAGATAGGGCCGGAGAAAGAGCTGGCCGACGACCAGCGGCAGCAGCCAGCACCACAGCAGCACCGTCGTCTGCAGCATGATCGAGCCGGCAAGCAACAGCAGATAGACGAGCGCATAGATGCGTGCTTCGCGGACAACGAGACTTTGCTTGTTTTCCGGAATCCAGGGCGCAACGGCGCGGCCCGAAATGGCGCGGCGAAACAGCAGGCGGCTGCGGTTGATGAGCTGGACGATACCGGTATAGGCGATGGCCAATTTGGTGTCCGAGGTCGGGATGGTCGCCGTCACCAGTTCGGGATCGCGAGCGGGGTCCTGCGTGAAGCGGTGGTGATCCCAGTGAAACAGCGCGTAATGCTCATAGGGGTGGATGATCAGCAGCGATGACAGATGGCCGAGGATCTCATTGGCGACACGGCTGGTGAATACCGTTTTATGCGCGGCCTCATGGACGGGCATGAACAGGAAGGCGATGAGATAGCCCTGGATCGCGACCAGTGGCAGAGCCCAGATCGCGCCGAAGCGCGTGACGGTCAGCCAGACCGCGGTGCCGACGATCAGGATCGCGCCGAAATGGCTCAGTGAACGCACCAGACCGGGCAGGTTGGCGCGGATTGAGAGATCCTTGAGTTGCGCTGGCGTCAGCGCGCGGACCGGCTTGTGGTTGTGGGTGTCGATGGCGGTCATGAGCTCAGGAATGCCTTGATCTTTTCGTTCAGGAACGCCTTGTCGGCAGGGATCTTGATCGGATTGCCGGCGCGGTGGCCGTGCAGCGAGGGGATCGGGCAAAGCTCGGCGGAACGTGCATTGACGAGCAGCGGCAGCTCGGCTTCGTTGTCGCCGACCTGGAAGTAGTTGTCCGTCGCGCCGGGCATCAGCAGCACGCGTGCCTTGATCGCCGCCATCGCCCTTGTGAAGTCGCCGCCGAACTCATTGCAGTGGCTGATGTCGCCATTCTGCCAGGTCCAGAGCTGGGCGAGGATGTTGTTGGCATCGCGATGCGCGAAGGCCAGGTCCCAGGACCGGTTGAGATAGTCTTCCAGCGACGTGAATCCGCCCTCGCGCCAGAGTTCGTCGCGATAGAAGCCGTGCGACATCGCCCAGCCGGCGTAGACGCGCCCCATGGCGCGCAATCCCGCAGCCGGGCGCGATGTGAAGCGGCCGTCTGCGAAGGCGGGATCAGCGCTCAGCGCCGCACGAACGCTCTCGAGAAACACCGTGTTGAACGGCGAACACCGTGCGCTGCCGCAGACCACGGCCGCGCGCTCCACCATGTCAGGATAGCGGGCCGCCCAGTGATAGGTCTGCATGCCGCCCATCGACCAGCCATAGACCATTGCAAGGCGCGAGATGCCAAACTGCTCGGTGACAAGCCGATGCTGAACGGCGATGGCGTCGTGGTAGCTGAGATTCGGATAGTCCGCGCCGAAAGCGGGCGTATTAGACGGCGACGACGACAGGCCGTTGCCGAACAGGTTCGGAATGATGACGAAATAACGCTCCGGATCGAGCGCCGCTCCGGTTTCGATCAGCCATTCGGTGTCCACATGCTGGGCCGAGAATGATGTCGGATAGAGAATGGCATTCGACTTGTCGGCATTGAGCCGGCCGTAGGTCTTGTAAGCGAGCTTCAGACCAGGAAATACAGATCCCGACTGCAGCGCCACGTCGCCGGCGTCGAAGATGTCATAGTCGGGTGATGTGCTCATTCTATGAGATCCCGTACTCTCCGCTCGCGGCTCCATCGCATATCCAGCTCACGAGGTGAGAATTATAATTGTACAAATCGTATAATAAATATCCGGCCGTGCAATCCTGAATGTTGTCAGGCCCGCATCAATTGCGGGCAGGGGCGTGCCCTTTATTTGCGCGGGGGGCCGCGGACGAATGTTCTGGGCACGGCCGGAATGCACAATGTAGTGAAGACGCCATTCGTGCGGCGCTGGCGATTGCTTGCAGCGTCAGAGGCGAGCAAGTTGCGCGCCGGGATAACTCACAGTCTACCATCACCCGCCAGGAGCTCACATGCCTACCTTCACGACCAAAGACGGCACCCAGATTTTCTACAAGGATTGGGGCAGCGGGCAGCCGATTGTCTTCCATCACGGCTGGCCGCTGAGTTCGGATGACTGGGACACCCAGATGCTGTTCTTCCTCAGCAACGGTTATCGCGTCATCGCCCATGACCGCCGCGGCCACGGCCGCTCGACGCAGACTGGCACCGGCAATGAAATGGACACCTACGCCGCCGACATGATCGAGTTGGCCGATGCGCTTGATCTCAAGGACGCCGTCCATATCGGCCATTCCACCGGTGGTGGCGAGGTGGCGCGCTACGTGGCGCGTTCGAAGAAGGGCCGCGTGGCCAAGGCTGTGCTGATCGGCGCGGTGCCGCCGATCATGCTGAAGACGCCGAACAATCCCGGTGGCCTGCCGCTCGAAGTTTTCGACGGCTTTCGCGCAGCGCTCGCGGCCAATCGAGCGCAGTTCTATGTCGATGTGCCCACCGGGCCGTTTTACGGATTCAATCGGCCCGGCGCGAAGATTTCGCAGGGCGTGATCAATAACTGGTGGCGCCAGGGCATGATCGGTGGCGCCAAGGCGCAGTATGATTGCATCAAGGCGTTTTCAGAGACCGACTTCACCGAAGACCTGAAGGCGATCGATGTGCCGGTGCTGGTGATGCATGGCGACGACGACCAGATCGTGCCGATTGCTGATTCAGCCGAACTGTCGATCAAGCTGCTCAAGCACGGCACGCTGAAGATCTATCCGGGCTTCCCGCACGGCATGTGCACGACCCATGCGGATGTGATCAATCCGGATCTGCTGGCGTTTGTGAAGGGGTAAGAATTTGTGGCCCGGATGAAGCGAAGCGTAATCCGGGGATGTCGAGGTCACTGAAACGCCGGTCCCCGGATTGCGCTACGCTTCATCCGGGCTACGGGCCGGAGTTTCAAATCACCGTCGGCGCGATGAGGCTGTCTTCAGCATCGACGCCGGCGGTGCTGGTCGTCACATCGCCATCGATCTTGATGCCATCCGTTGCCAGCAGCCGCAGCGCCTGTGGATAGATCTGGTGTTCAACACTGAGCACGCGCGCCGCCAGCGTTTCCGCCGTGTCGTCACCGGCAACCGGCACGGCGCCCTGCATGACGATCGGACCGGCGTCGGTTTCCGGAATCACGAAATGTACCGTGGCACCGGAAATCTTGACGCCCGCGCGCAGTGCCTGGCCGTGCGGATCGAGACCTGGGAACGACGGCAGCAACGACGGATGGATGTTCAGCATCCGGCCATACCAGTGCTGCACGAATTCCGCCGTGAACAGGCGCATGAAGCCGGCGAGGCAGATCACCTCGATCTTGTGCTCGTCGAGCGCGGCCTGCAGCAGCTTCTCGAAGCCGGCGCGGTCCTTGCCGAACGGCTTGCTCTCGATCACCAGCGTTTTGATGCCGTTGGCCTGCGCATTGGCGAGGCCAGGTGCATCCGCGCGGTTCGAGATCACGAGCGCGATCTTCGCCGGGAAGCCGTCGGCGGCAGCGGCCTCGATCAGCGCGGACATGTTCGATCCGCGGCCGGAAATCAGGATGGCGACGGGACGCATCACGGCCTCACAGTTTCAGGTCGAGATGCCCGTCATAGACCACGCGCTCGTCGCCCTTGGCTTCGATGACGTCACCAAGCAGAGAAACGGTTTCGCCGCTCTCGCGCAGGATGTCCATGACCTGTTCGACGGCTTCGCGCTTGACGATGGCGATCATGCCGATGCCGCAATTGAAGGTGCGTAGCAGCTCAAGCTCGGCGATGTCGCCTTCGGCGGCGAGCCACTTGAAGACGGGCAGCACATTGAGGGCGGGCAGATCGATGCGGACGCCGAGATCCTTCGGCAGCACGCGCGGAATGTTGTCGGTGAAACCGCCGCCGGTGATATGGGCGAGGCCTTTCACGGCGCCGGTCTCGCGGATCGCGCGCAGGCACGACTTCACATAGAGTTTGGTCGGGGTCAGCAGGGCGCCACCCAGCGTCATCACCGGCGAGAACGGCGCCTTGTCGGCATAGGACAGGCCGGTGCGTTCGACGATCTTGCGGACCAGCGAGAAACCATTGGAATGCACACCCGACGAGGCCAGGCCGATCACGGCGTCGCCGACGGCCATGTCCTTGGTCGGCAGCAGGGTGCCGCGCTCGGCGGCGCCAACCGAAAAGCCACCAAGATCGTAGTCGCCGTCCTTGTAGAGGCCGGGCATTTCCGCGGTCTCGCCGCCGATCAGGGCGCAGCCGGACTCCCGGCAGCCTTCGGCAATGCCAGCCACGATCGAGGCGGTGGCCTCCGGGTCGAGCTTGCCGCAGGCGAAATAGTCGAGAAAGAACAGCGGCTCGGCGCCCTGGACCACGAGGTCGTTCACCGACATGGCGACGAGGTCGATGCCGATCCCGTTATGGACATTGGCCTCGATGGCAATCTTGACCTTGGTGCCGACGCCGTCCGTGGCCGCCACCAGGATCGGGTCCTTGAAGCCCGCGGCCTTGAGATCGAACAAGCCGCCAAAGCCGCCGATCTCGGCATCGGCGCCGGGACGGGCAGTGGCGCGGACCATCGGCTTGATGAGGTCGACCAGCCGGTTACCAGCATCGATGTCGACGCCTGCATCCGCGTAAGTGAGGCCTTTTTTCTGGTCGGTCATGCCCGGTATCCTGGCGAAGTGCGAAATTGTGAATTTTCCGCTGGTTACGTCGGAAATTGCCCCTGCGCAATGGCTCGTAAACGCTATCCCGGCTACTATCTCAGCGGTATGCCGGTCAGAGCCGCCACGCTCGGATTTTGGCACGGGCCGAAGCCGGAAAACACCAGTTGAGCATCCCCAACATCATCACCCTGGGCCGCATCCTGCTGGTTCCCATCGTCGTCTGGGCGATTGCATCCGGCCAGATGCAGATCGCCTTTGCGGTTTTCATCATCGCCGGGGTCAGCGATGCCGTGGACGGCTTCCTCGCCAAGCGCTTCAACATGGCCAGCGAACTCGGCGCCTTGCTCGATCCGCTGGCTGACAAGGCCCTTCTGGTGTCGATCTACGTGTCCCTGGGGATATGGGGGGCAGTGCCGCGCTGGCTGGTGATTCTGGTGGTGTCGCGGGATATCATGATCGTGGGTGCCGTGATCGTCTCCTGGCTGTTCGGCAAGCCGATCCCGATGAAGCCGCTGATGGTCTCGAAGCTCAATACGGTGGCCCAGGTGGCATTCGCCGCCTTGGTTCTCGCGGCCCTCGGATTTGGTTTCAATTCGTCGCCTTACGACTTGATTTTAATGGGTTTTGTGACCGTTCTGACGCTCGCCTCCGTTGGCCTTTACCTTGTGGAGTGGGTGAGGCACATGAGCACGATCGAGACGGGCGCGCGCCCTGAGTAATTGCCGGTCACCCGGCCTGGAGTATCTGCGTGTCTGTTCGCGTCCAACCCCGTCAGCTGGCGTTTGCATTGCCTCATGCGGAGAGCCTGTCGCGCGACGACTTTCTCGAAGGCACTGCCAATGCCGAGGCGCTGGGGCTGATCGACAGCTGGCCGGACTGGCCAAATCGCGTGATGCTGCTGGCCGGGCCGGAAGGCTCGGGCAAGAGCCATCTGGCGGCAATCTGGGCCGAGGAGGCCGGTGCGCGTTCGACCATGGCACATGCGCTCACCGCCGCGACCGTTCCAGGCGCGCTGGCTACCGGCGCCGTCGTGGTCGAGGACCTGACCCCGGACAGCTTCGACGAGCGGGCGCTGTTTCATCTTCTCAATCTGGCGCGCGAGGATGGCGCTTACGTGCTCATCACCGCCCGGATTGCACCGGTCGCCATGGAGATCGCGTTGCGCGATCTGCGCTCGCGCCTGCGGGCCGTTCCCGTGGTCCAGCTCAAGGCCCCGGACGATCATCTCTTCCGGGCGCTGATCGTCAAATTCTGTGCCGATCGCCAGATGAGCATCGACGAGAATGTCGTGAGCTATATCGCCAGCCGGATCGAACGATCATTTGTTGCGGCGCGGCGCACCGTCGAGCTGCTGGATAGCGAAGCTCTCCGCCTTGGCCGGCCCGTCACACGAGCCCTTGCCGCCGAATTGTTGCGAGAATCCTGAGCCATCAAAACAGGGTTTCGCTTGTAAGGAAACTCCGTACACTGCCCGTCATGTCCGACATCGCGCCATCTGCCGAACCGAGCAACGCAAACGACTCCGACGCGACAACCGACGCTTTGGAGCCGATCGGCACGTCGCGCGATAGGGATTGCATTCCGAGGTGGTCGCCTCGCTTGTGTCATATAACTGTCATGTGACCGTCGCGGAGAATGCGGGTATTGGCTGGTTAAGACCACGACTCGAATTGGATGGATGACGACCTGATGGACTCTGCTGAAGAGATTGCGATTGAAGAGAAAAAGGGTGAAGCGAAAGCGGTCGATGTGATCGCATCGGGGCCCGAACGTTTCATCAATCGCGAGCTCTCCTGGCTGCATTTCAATCGTCGTGTGCTGGAGGAATCCGTCAATCCCGGCCATCCGGCGCTGGAACGCGTCCGTTTCCTGTCGATCTCCGCCAACAATCTCGATGAATTCTTCATGGTCCGCGTCGCCGGCCTGAAAGCGCAGGTCCGCGAGGGGATCACCGAGCGCAGTCCGGACGGGCTGACGCCGGCTGAGCAGCTTGTGCTGATCAATGCCTCCGTGTCCAAACTGGCCACCGACCAGCAGGCGATCTGGCGCGAGCAGCGCAACATGCTGGCCGATGTCGGCATCGTGCTGCTCGACGGCAAGGATGTCACCAAGGCCGAGCGCAGCTGGATCGAGGATCATTTCCTCCACAACATCTTTCCGCTGCTGACGCCGCTGGCCATCGATCCCGCGCATCCATTCCCGTTCATCCCGAATCTCGGCTTCACCATCGCGCTGCACCTGACGCGCGTGGCAGACGGCAAGACGATGAACGCGCTGATCCGCATGCCCGGCAAGATCGATCGTTTCATCCGCCTGCCCAATCCCGGCAAGGATGGCGAAGCGCGCCTGATCACGCTGGAGCAGGCGACAGGTCTGTTCATTGGTCGCCTGTTCCCCGGTTATGTCGTGCAGGGGCAGGGTGCCTTCCGCATCATTCGCGACAGCGAACTGGAAGTCGAAGAAGAAGCGGAAGATCTCGTCCGCCTGTTCGAGTCCGCCCTGAAGCGCCGCCGCCGCGGTTCGGTGATCAGGCTCGAAATCGAAGCCACCATGCCGGTCGAGTTGCGCGCTTTCGTGCAACGCGCGCTGGCCACCTCCGACGATGAAATCCTGCTGGTCGATGGCGTGCTCGCCATGAATGAGGTGTCGCAGCTGACGCGGCTCGATCGTTCGGACCTCGAATTCGTGCCTTACGTGCCGCGCCATCCCGAGCGCGTGCGCGATCATGGCGGCGATATCTTTGCGGCAATCCGCCAGAAGGATCTGGTGGTGCATCACCCCTATGAATCCTTCGACGTGGTCGTCCAGTTCCTGCAGCAGGCGGCACGCGACCCCGACGTGGTCGCGATCAAGCAGACGCTGTATCGCACCTCCAACAATTCTCCGATCGTGCGCACGCTGGTCGAGGCGGCTGAAGCCGGCAAGTCGGTGACGGCGCTGGTCGAACTGCGCGCGCGCTTCGATGAGGAAGCCAATATCCGTTGGGCCCGCGACCTCGAACGCGCCGGCGTGCAGGTGGTCTATGGCTTCCTCGAATTGAAGACGCACGCCAAGCTGTCCCTCGTGGTGCGCCGCGAGGGCGGTGCGCTGACGACTTATGTCCATACCGGCACCGGCAATTATCATCCGGTTACCGCGCGCATCTATACGGACCTTTCCTACTTCACGTCCGATCCGATCATCGGCCGCGATGTGGCGCGTGTGTTCAACTACATCACCGGCTATGCCGAGCCGAGCGACATCGAGAAGATGGCTGTCTCGCCATTGACGCTGCGCAAACAGATCATCGATCACATCAAGGGCGAGGCGGAATTCGCGCGGGCCGGCAAGCCGGGCGCGATCTGGCTCAAGATGAATGCGCTGGTCGATCCCGGCATCATCGATGCGCTCTATGAGGCGTCAAAGGCGGGTGTGTCCATCGAGCTCATCATTCGCGGTATCTGCTGCCTGCGACCGGGCGTGCCCGGTCTCTCGGAGAACATCCGGGTCAAGTCGATCATCGGCCGATTCCTCGAACATTGCCGCATCTATTGCTTCGGCATGGGCCACGGCCTGCCGAGCCCGAAGGCGATGATCTACATCTCGTCGGCCGACATGATGCCCCGCAATCTCGATCGTCGCGTCGAAGTCCTGTGCCCGTTGCAAAACCCGACGGTGCATACGCAGGTGCTGGAACAGATCATGGTCGCCAATCTGAAGGACACCGAGCAGAGCTGGCGGTTGTTGCCCGATGGGTCGTCAACGCGTATGAAGGCTGCGAAGGGTGAGGAGCCCTTCAACGTACATAACTACTTCATGACGAATCCGAGTCTGTCTGGCCGTGGAAAGTCGCTCGAGAAATCATCGCCGCGGCGGCTCACACGCCGCTCCGAACGCCAGCAATCGTCGTAAGGGATCGGCTTCGTGGTAGCACGCGCGCGCCAACGCGCCCAAAGCGTTGCAGTCATTGATATCGGCTCGAACTCCGTTCGTCTCGTTGTCTATGAATCGCTGGCACGCAGCCTCGTCACCATCTTCAACGAAAAGGCGCTGTGCGGCCTCGGTCGCGAGGTTCAGAGCACGGGGCTCCTTGCGCAGGATGCCGTCGACAAGGCGTTGACGGCGCTGCGGCGCTTCCGCGCGCTGTGCAAGATCATGAAGGTCGGTCGCGTCTATGCGATCGCGACGGCCGCGGCGCGTGATGCCAGCAATGGGCCGGATTTCATTGCGGCGGCAGAGAAGATCTGCGGCTGCGAGATCCAGATCATTTCTGGCCCGCGTGAGGCAAAGCTCTCCGCACTCGGTGTCATCTCGGGCGTCCACAAGCCGGATGGTCTCGTCGGCGACATGGGTGGCGGTTCGCTCGAACTGATCGACGTGCGTGGCAACTCGCTGCGGCAGGGCATCACGCTGCCGCTGGGCGGTCTCGCCTTGCAGGACGCGTCAAAGGACTCGCCGAAGCGTGCCGAGCGGATCATCGCCAAGGCGTTTGCCGATGTCGCGCAGCTCAAGGCCTGCGCTGGCCGCAATTTCTATGCGGTGGGCGGGACATGGCGCGCGCTCGCGCGGCTGCACATCCTGCAAAGCGGTTATCCGCTCAAGGTGATGCACGGCTACACGATCTCTGCGGCAGATGCGCTCAGCTTCGTGCGTCGCGTGCGCCGTTTTGCGGTCGCGAATGTGCTTGCAGATATCGAGACGATCACCGAAGCGCGGCAGCCGCTGCTGGTCTATGCAGCGATCCTGCTTGAACACATCATCCGCATCGGCAAGCCGAAGGCGATCGTTTTCTCCACCTATGGCGTTCGCGAAGGCCTGTTTTACGAGATGCTGTCGCCGGCGCAGCGCGCGGAAGACGGTTTGCTCGGCGCGGCCGAGACCATGAACAAGCTTTATTCACGCTCGGCGCGCCATGCGCAGGAGCTGAGCAACTGGAGCGATCATTTCGCGCGTGTGGCGAAATTGCCGGAGACGGATGAAGACAAGCGCTTGCGCCGCATCGCCTGTCTTCTCTCGGACATCGGCTGGCGCGTGCATCCCGATCATCGCGGTGAACAGACGCTTCATCTGATCACCAACGGCAATTTCGGCTCGATCGATCATCACGGCCGCGCCTTCCTCGCGCTGTCGGTGTATTACCGCTACGCCGGCTTCAGCGAAGAGAACGAGCCTCCGGAAATCGTCCGCGCCCTGGTGACGCCGGCGCAGGTGGAGCGCGCGCGTTTGCTCGGCGCGCTGTTCCGCGTAGCGCATCTGATCTCGGCGGCGCAGCCGGGCGTTTTGCCGGCCGCGCATTTCACCGTTCAGGATCGCAAGATGATGCTCGTGTTCGAACACCGTCTGGTCGACCTCGTTGCCGACCGCGTCGGCAGCCGCTTCAAGCAGCTGGCGCGACTGGTCGGCAAGTCCGGATCTATCGTCAGACGCTGATCGGCAACCTTAGTTGCCCACCCGGTTTTCCAGCGTTCCGATCTGCTCGACCTCAAGCGTTATGACATCGCCGGCCTTCAACGGGCGCGGCGGCGTCATGGCATAGCCGACGCCGGATGGCGTGCCGGTGGCGATGATGTCGCCGGGCTCCAGCGTCAGGCCAAGGGACAGCTCGCTGATGATGCGCGCGATCGGGAAGATCATGTGCTTCGTGTTGGAGCTCTGTCGAACTTCGCCATTCACCTTGAGTGAGAGATCGAGCGCCTGGGGATCGCTGACGTCGCCGCGCTCAACCACCCACGGTCCCATCGGGCAGGTGCCGTCGAGGCCCTTGCCCTTGAACCACTGATCGTGGCGACGCTGCACATCGCGGCCGGTGACGTCATTGATGATGGTGAAGCCGAAGATGTGATCGAGCGCGTTCTCGATGGGGATATTGACGCCACCGCGCCCGATCACGACGGCGAGCTCGACTTCGTAGTCGAGCATGGCGGTGACATTGGCGTGCAGCGGGACGGTCGCGCCATGGCCGACGACAGCGGTGCGCGGCTTCGTGAAGAACTGCGGATATTCCGGCAGCTTCACCTCGGTGCCGCGCGCCCGATATCCTTCCTCGACATGTTCGATATAGTTGCGGCCGACGCAGAACACGTTCTTCCGCGGTGAGGGGATCGGCGCCTGCAGCGTCACGTCGGTGAGTTTGACGACGGCGCTTGGCGGTGCAGCGGCGGCGAGACGTCGCGCGGCTTCCAGCCCGGCATTGCCAGCCTCGATCAGGCTGATCAGATCGGCAAATGCCGCGTTCGGCTCGGCCTTTGCGAGATCGAGGACGCGTTCACCATCGAGCATCACGCCCAGACGCGACGCGCCGCTCGACACAATCGATACGAATTTCATGACGTCTCCCCGAAAGCGCTGTCCTTGAACGGCAGCCCGGCATTTGTGCCAGAGATCGGAGAGGTTTGGGAAGGCCCGTGAGGGCCTGCCCATAAAGAGCAGGGCTCAGGTGCGATCGACGCGGATGACGCGGCCTTTTTCCATCGCCAGCGCGAGGCGGCCGTGCTTGAGCGCGAGGGCGTCCTTGCCGAACAGCTCGTGTCGCCAGCCTTGCAGGGCGCCGACATCGGCATTGTCGTTGATGGCGATCTGCTCGAGATCGTCCACGGTGGCGATCACCTTGCTGGCGACGGCATGACGTTCGGAGGTCATGCGCAGCAGAACCTTCAGCAACTCGACCGTGGCCGCACCATTGCCATTGCCGCGCGGCTTTTCCAGCTTGGGCAGCGTATTGGGATCGCGTTCGATGCCGCGCTGGATGGCTGCAAGGATGTCGGTGCCCCATTTCGAGCGCTCAAAGCCTTTCGGCAGCGAGCGCAGATTGGCGAGCTTGTCCAGCGAGGTCGGCGCGTGGGTGGCGATGTCGCCGACGGCATCGTCCTTCAGCACGCGCGAACGCGGCACGTCGCGGCTTTGGGCTTCCTGCTCGCGCCAGGCCGCCACTTCCATCAGCACCGCCAGCTCCTTCGGCTTGCGGACGCGAGTCTTGAGGCGCTCCCAGGCGCGCTCGGGATGGAAGTCGTAGGTCTTGGGCGAGGTGAGGATCTTCATCTCCTCGCTCACCCAGTCGCTGCGATTGCGCTTTTTCAGGTCGGCGTCGAGCTTGGCGAACACATCGCGGAGATGCGTCACGTCGGAGACGGCGTAATGCAGCTGTTCTTCGGTCAGCGGGCGGCGCGACCAGTCGGTGAAGCGATGGGTCTTGTCGGGCCGATGGCCGGTGACGCGCTCGACGAGCTGGTCATAGGCGATGCTGTCGCCATAGCCGAGCACCATGGCGGCGACCTGCGTATCGAAGATCGGATGCGGCACCACGCCGTTGCGATGGACCATGATCTCGATGTCCTGCCGGGCGGCATGAAAGACCTTCAGCACGGCTTCATTGTTCATCAACGCGAAGAACGGCGCGAGATCGATGCCTTCGGCGAGGGTGTCCACGACCACGGCGTCTTCGGCGCTGGCCATCTGCACGACGCAGAGCAGAGGATAGTAAGTGGTCTCGCGGAGGAATTCCGTATCGACGGTGATAACCGGATGCTGGGCGAGGCGCTCACAGGCGGCGGCAAGTTGGTCGGTGGTGGTGATCAGTTCCATGGATGGTCCATAACGCTTTTATCAAACGCGTTCGGCCCAAAACGCTGGTGAGTCAAGGGAATCCCGCAGATTTGAGGTCTGCGGGCGCAAAAATGGGGTAATCAGGTGCCGCAGAATGTGCGTAACACGCGCTCATCCATGGCCGGCGGATTGGTATAATCCGCCATCTGCGGTTGATCTTCATAGGGTTTTGCCAGCACGGCGACCAGTTCCTCGAACGGCGCGAAGTCGTCGGCCAGTGCCGCCTGGATCGCAGCCTCGATGCGGTGATTACGCGGGATGAAGGCCGGATTGACGGCATTCATGGCCTTTTCCCGCGTTGCACCATCCCGGGATTCCTGACTGAGTCGCTGTCGCCATCGTGCGGCCCATTCGTCATAGGCGGCGGGATTGGTGAACTGGGCTCGGACGTCGGCATCCTTGGCGGCATCCGCAGCGGCGGCGCCGAGATGGCGGAACGTGTTGGTGAAGTCAGCCTGGTTGGCCGTCATCGCGGCGAGCAAATCCTGCACCAGCGCTTCGTCGTCGGGCTGTGTGGTGAACAGACCGATCTTCTTGCGCAGGCCGGTCTGATAGGCCTCGTTGAAGATGTCGGTGAAGGCGCCCAGTGCGTTTTGCGCGAGATCGATGGCGGTCTTCTCGTCGCTGTCGATCAGCGGCAGCAGCGTCTCGGCAAAGCGGGTCAGATTCCACAGCGCGATGCGCGGCTGGTTCGCATAGGCATAGCGGCCCATCTCATCGATGGAGCTGTAGACCGTTGCGGGATCATAGGCGTCCATGAAGGCGCAGGGGCCGTAATCGATCGTTTCGCCGGAGATCGAGCAGTTGTCGGTGTTCATCACGCCGTGGATGAAGCCGACATGCAGCCAGCGCGCGACCAACTCGGCCTGCCGCTTGATGACGACATCGAGCAGGGCGCGATAGGGATGCTCGGCCTTGGCGAGATCCGGATAGTGCCGGTTGATGACGTGATCGGCGAGATGCCGGAGCCCGTCGATATCCTGCCGTGCGGCAAAGAACTGGAAGGTGCCGACGCGGATATGGCTGGACGCCACACGCGTCAGCACCGCACCCGGCAGCATCGTCTCGCGCTGGACTTTCTCGCCGGTGATCACGGCGGCCAGCGAGCGCGTGGTCGGAATGCCGAGGGCGAACATCGCCTCGCTCACGATATATTCGCGCAGCACCGGGCCGAGGGCTGCACGGCCATCGCCACGGCGCGAGAACGGTGTCGGGCCCGAGCCCTTGAGCTGGATGTCGCGGCGGATGCCATCGGTGTCGATCACCTCGCCAAGAAGGATCGCGCGGCCGTCGCCGAGCTGGGCGACGAAATGGCCGAACTGGTGTCCCGCATAGGCCATGGCGAGCGGATCGGCGCCATCGGGCACGCGCTTGCCGGCGAGGACGTCCACGCCCTCGGCGCTGGCGAGCCACTCCGGATCGAGCTTGAGCTGTTTGGCGAGCGCCGTGTTCAGCTTGATCAGCCGCGGCGCATTCACCGGCGTCGGCGCGACGCGGGCGAAGAAATTGGCGGGCAGGGCCGCATAGCTGTTGTCGAAGGGGAAGTGGACTGTCATGGCCTTAAGATAGGCCAGCGTGAGGGTTTCACAACCGCCCAATGCCGGTCATGCGCGGGAGAGACCCCGCGCATGACCGGTGAGGTTCAAGCCGCGCGAACCGTGTCGAGGAACTTGTCGACTTCGCCCTTCAGCCGGTTGCTCTCCATCGAGAGCGACTGCGCTGCAGCGAGGACCTGGCTCGAGGCGGAACCGGTTTCGGCAGCGCCACGATTGACCTCGGTGACCTCATTGGCGACCTGGCCCGAGAGCTCCGCCGACTGCTGGACGTTGCGCGCGATTTCCTGCGTTGCGGCACCTTGCTCCTCGACGGCTGCTGCGATGGCCGACGACACTTCCGAGATCAGCGTGATGGTCGCGCCGATCTCCTTGATGGTCTCCACGGTCTCGGTGCTGGCGGCCTGCATGCCGGCGATCTGGGTCGAGATTTCGTCGGTGGCCTTTGCCGTCTGCGAGGCGAGGGCCTTCACCTCGGCAGCGACGACTGCGAAGCCACGGCCGGCTTCACCGGCGCGGGCGGCTTCGATCGTTGCATTGAGCGCGAGGAGGTTGGTCTGCTCGGCGACGGCCGTGATCAGCTTGACGACGTCGTCGATGCGAGCCGTTGCCTGGGTCAGCTTGGTAATGCTGGCATTGGTCTTCTCGGCCTGCTGAACGGCGGTCGCAGCGATGCGGTTCGACTCCTGGACCTGACGACCGATTTCATTGACCGACGAGGTGATCTCTTCCGTCGCGGCGGCAACCGACTGGACGTTTTGCGAGACTTCGGTCGAGGCGGAAGCAGCCGAACCAGACAGGGTCATGGTCACGTCCGAGGTGCGGGTCAGCGTTGTGGCCGACGCTTCCAGCTCCGTCGAGGCTGACGACAGCGAGTGCACGAGCTCGCCGATCATCGCCTCGAAATTGCGCGTCGCATTGTTGATGGTCTCAGCGCGTGCTGCCTTGATCCTGGCTTCCGCGCCAGCCGCCTCGTCGCTGCTGCGCTTGGCGATCAGCGCGTTCTTGAAGATCTGCAATGCGCTGGCGATGCGGCCGATCTCGGTGCTCTCGCCCTGATGCGGAATGCCAACATCGAGATCGCCATCGGTCAGCTTGCCCATCGGATTGAGGATCGACGAGATGCCGCCCGAAATATCGCGGACCAGGTAAATCGCAGCACCGATGCCCGCCACGACGGCAGCAGCGAGGATCGCGATCATCATCCAGATGGAGCTTGCGTAGGTTGCGTCGGCATGTGAGCCGGCGAGATCGGCGCCCTTGTCGTTCAAGTCGGTGAGCTTGGCGAGGGTCGCGTCCATGGCGCGGCCGGTCGGAACGACCTTCTTGGCATTGATGTCCTTTGCCGCGTTCATGTCGCCTTTGGTGGCCAACGCCTGAACGTCATTCGCAGCGCTGATGAAGGCTGCCCACTCCTTGCCGAGCTTGTCGGCCAGTTCCCGTTCGGCCGGCGAGGAGACGAGCGGCGCATAGGCCTTGGCGGCCTTGTCGAAGTCAGCCTTGCGGGCGGCCAGGTTCTTGTCGACATCCGGACGGTCCGCATCGGCGACGATCAGGTGGTCGCGCAACACGGCGCGGTAGCGGGCAGACTGGATCCGCATTTCGCCGATCCAGCGGACGCTGGGCAGCCAGGAGTCCTTGATGTCGTGGGTCGCGGCATTCATTGCGCGCATCTGGAACACGGCGAGGCCGCCGATCGCGGCAATGGCGACGAACAGGAAGGCGACAATGACAAAGAGTTTGGTGCTGATCGAATATCTGGCGAGCACGGATGTGATCCTCGGCGTTTGTGGCCGCGAACCCCGGTTTGACCATGATGGCAATGGAGGACACGCGGCAAGGCAATGAATGCAGCAAGTTCCAGCTGAAGAGCCTGCCTTCAAAACGAGCAGGTTTCATGCGGATGACACTGAGGGGCGGCCGTCAAGTTTCGGTAAATTTTTATGCAATTCGCCGTAAGCGGTTGATTTTGTCGCGGAAATACCTCCCTGCGGCGTTCGCTTCGCGAACCGTTGACCTGCCTTTGGCTGAATAGCTCTAACGATGCACCCTTGGGGTGTTGGTTTCGCTGGTGTGCACAGCCTTCCGGAGGGCGAGGCACGATAGGGGAGAATTGCGCCTTCGCGGCTGTACACCGCGAGGCCTGAACAGAGGGCCATTCTGTTGCCGCGCATGATCCGGTCGGGTAAACCCTGCGCTTCGCGCCTTTAGCGCGACGTCGATTCTGACCTCTGAAGCACTTCCAGGATAATCATGCATCGCTACCGGTCCCACACCTGCGGCGCGCTCCGCGACAGCCATATCGATCAGACCGTGCGCCTGTCCGGCTGGTGCCATCGTATCCGCGACCATGGCGGCGTCCTGTTCATCGACCTGCGCGACCATTACGGCCTGACCCAGTGCGTCGCCGACCCGGATTCGCCAGCCTTCAAGACCGCCGAGACGCTGCGCTCGGAATGGGTTGTCCGTATCGACGGCAAGGTGCGTCGCCGTCCGGAAGGGACCAACAATGACGAACTTCCGACCGGACAGGTCGAAATCTATATCGACGAGATCGAAGTGCTCGGTCCGGCCGCCGAATTGCCGCTGCCGGTGTTCGGCGATCAGGAATATCCGGAAGACATCCGCCTGAAATTCCGCTTCCTCGATTTGCGTCGCGAGAAGCTGCATCAGAACATCATGACCCGCGGCGCCATCATCGACAGCATGCGCCGTCGCATGAAGGACAGCGGCTTCTTCGAATTCCAGACGCCGATCCTGACCGCATCGTCGCCGGAAGGCGCGCGCGACTTCCTGGTGCCGTCGCGCATCCATCCCGGCAAGTTCTACGCGCTGCCGCAGGCGCCGCAGCAGTACAAGCAGCTGCTGATGATGTCGGGCTTCGATCGCTACTTCCAGATCGCGCCATGCTTCCGCGACGAAGATCCGCGCGCCGACCGTCTGCCGGGTGAATTCTACCAGCTCGATCTCGAAATGAGCTTCATCGAGCAGGAAGACGTATTCGCCGCGATGGAGCCGGTGATCACCGGCATCTTCGAGGAATTCGCCAATGGCAAGCCGGTCAGCAAGGACTGGCCGCGCATCCCATACGCCGAAGCCATTCGGAAATACGGCAGCGACAAGCCGGACCTGCGCAACCCGCTGGTCATGCAGGACGTCTCCGAACATTTCCGTGGTTCGGGCTTCAAGGTCTTCGCGCGCATGCTCGAAGACCCGAAGAACCAGGTCTGGGCCATTCCCGGTCCGACCGGCGGCAGCCGCGCATTCTGCGACCGCATGAATTCCTGGGCGCAGGGCGAAGGTCAGCCCGGCCTCGGCTACATCATGTGGCGCGAGAACAATGAGGGCGCAGGCCCCATCGCCAACAATATCGGTGCCGAGCGTGCCGAAGCGGTCCGTGCTGCGCTGGGCCTGAAGGCCGGCGATGCCGCCTTCTTCGTCGCCGGTGATCCCGAGAAGTTCTACAAGTTCGCCGGTCTCGCCCGTAACAAGGTGGCCGACGACCTGAACCTTGCCGACAAGGAGCAGTTCAAGCTCGCCTGGATCGTCGACTTCCCGATGTTCGAATACAACGAGGACGACAAGAAGGTCGACTTCGCGCACAATCCGTTCTCGATGCCGCAGGGTGGTCTCGATGCGCTCAACGGGCAGGACCCGCTGACCATCCGTGCCTTCCAGTACGACATCGCCTGCAACGGTTTCGAAATCGCTTCGGGTGGCATCCGCAATCACAAGCCGGAAGCCATGGTGAAGGCGTTCGAGATCGCCGGTTACGGCGAGGAGACAGTGATCGAGCGCTTTGGCGGCATGTATCGTGCGTTCCAGTATGGCGCGCCGCCGCATGGCGGCATGGCTGCTGGCGTCGATCGCATCGTCATGCTGCTCTGTGGCACCAACAATCTGCGCGAGATCTCGCTGTTCCCGATGAACCAGCGTGCCGAAGACCTGCTGATGGGCGCGCCGTCGGAAGCGTCGCCCAAGCAGCTGCGTGAAGCGCATATCCGGCTGAACCTGCCGGAGAAGTGAGCTCTGCTTGTTTCACCTCTCCCCCGGTGCGAAGCGAAGCTTCGCTAGAGGGGAGAGGTGAAGGTAAGAGCGAAGCCTTTTACTTGCTCTGAATATCGATATCGAACAGCGTGAACGCGGTCGCCGGGTCGTTCTTCGTCAGCTCCATGAACTGCATCACCGGCAGCTTTGCGCGCGGCGTGATTTTCAGCGCCAGGGTGCCGTTCGGCTTTTCAATGAGGTTTGCAACTGCGTCGGCGAGACGACCGGAAACGGGATCATTATTGCCGGCGGCACGGCCTTTCGTTCTGATCTCGTCGGCGAGCGTGGAGCGTGCCTGTTCGGTCGGGACATTCTGCTTGCGGGCATATTGAGCGATCGAAAGGTCGACGGCGCCGAGATCGCGGCCGGTGATTTCAATCGCGCCATATTCGATCGGCAACGCCGCCATCATGGCCTGCTGCGGATTGGTGGTGAACAGGCCGCGCGGGACATTCTCGAGCGACATCTTTGCATTCACCGCGAACAGCTTGCCGATCTCGAAGGTGCCGGGCGTCAGCACCAGCTTCTTCTCGTTTTCATTCCAGGCCAGGCCGATATCCATATCGGCGGTCGCTTCGTTGATGCCGACATCGCGCAGCAGCGTGAAGGGCTCGCCGTCTTTCTCCTCCAGCGGTCCGGTCATCTTGAGCTTGAGATTGATCTTGCTCGGGATCGAGCCCACGAACTGGCCCCAGCTCAGACTCGCATTGTGTATCGTAATGAGCTTGCCGCTGTCCTTGTGCGGCGCGATCATGTCGTTCAGTTCAATGCTCTCCAGTGCCTTCAGCATGCCGACGACAGCATCAGTGGAAGGCGTTGTGCCGCGCACGGTCATTTGCGATGTCTGCCGCATCAGGCCGGAGAAATCGAAGCCCTTGAGCGCGAAACGGCCGATTTTAATCGGGCCGTTCGTCGATTGGCCATCCAGTCCTTCGATGGCGAATTCGCCGACCTTGCCGCGATCGAGATTGAAGCGCATGGCCGCAAGCTTGACCGGACCTTCCGGTGTCTGAACAGACAGGCCGAGCATTTCAGCTTTATCGATCTGGATGCCTTCATAGGTGGAAGCGACGGTCTCGATCATGGCGCGCGTTTTGGCGAGATCGACAGGTGCGCCTGCCGCAGGCAATGCCGCGAGCAGCTCCTGCATTTTGAATTTGGACGGCTGGATCTTCATGTCGCCCATGCGGATGCCGTCGATGCGGAACGAGGGGCCGTTGTCCGATGTCAACGTATAGGCGCCGGTGCTGACCTGGCCCTGAATGCGATAGAACTTCTCGTCACTTGCATGGGCCGGATCGAGCACGGTCGCAGATGCCGTCGCGTCGAAATCCCGTGCGGTGATGTCGACGATATCGCCGGTCATCCGCACCTGCTTGCCGGGTTGTGCAACCGTCATTGCGATATTGACGCGACCCACATGCGAGGTAGCGATCTTGCCGTCCTTGATGTCGCGGATCGTCAGATCCGAATACACATAGTCGGCGCCGCCCGGCAGCGCCGTGCCCTTCGCGTTCACCGTGACGGTCGGAGCGGTCATCGAGCGCGCCGAGATGGCGGCGAATTGCATGAGGCCGGCGCGGTACATGTCGAGTGGTGAGGCCAGCTTGGCCTGTGCCGGCATCTGCGTCGGGCCGGAATAGTCGGCAATCTCGAACCGTGGCGCTTTAACCGTGACGTCGAGAGCCCCCGATGGCGCGACCGCGCCGCTGGCATCGATATCGGTAAGGACAATGTTGCTGGACTTGAAGGTCGATGCGCTTCCCAGACCGATGTCCGAGGCCGTGAAACGGCCGACCTTGATGCTGGCTTGTTGCGGCGCAATGAACGAGACGGCGATATCGGAAATGGTGACGTCGCGTGTCCACAGGCTGAAAGCGAGGTCACCATGCTTGGCCTGTCCGCCGCCGGCACGGATTTGCGCGAAATTTGCTTCGATTTCGTTGGCAATGCGGTTCTTGATATAGGCTTCGGTGCCGAAATAGCCGCCGACAGCAGCAATGGCGGCCGCGCCGAGGCCGATCGCAATCTTGGACATTGGGGAAAACTCCGTTAGCTGGCCGCGCGGCGAGCAGATGCCTGATGTCGAAATGCCTGACTTCGCCACTGATCGAATTGTAACGCGGGAGCACCGTCGGACACATTTGCGTGTTGTGGCATCAAGGTACCCGTTTTCGCTGCGGGGCGGCAAGGCAGTCTTTCCTAAGACGCTTCATCCTGCGGTCGGGTTCGAGGTGCAAAGTGTCAAATTTCAACGGGTGAGGGACACTTGAGACGCATAGGGAAGCGGTTGCGCCAATGCCGTCCGGCGGGATAGACATCGCGCTGAATCCGCCGAACAACCCATCATTCCGTTTCCTGCAGTCCGTACTGTCTGGCCCCGACCGGAGCGCTTATGTCCTCTCCTTCCTCCGAAGAATTGTCGCGCGCGGCGCTCGCTTATCATCGCCTGCCCAAGCCGGGTAAGCTCGAGATCCAGGCCACCAAGCCGCTCGCCAACCAGCGCGATCTCGCGCTTGCTTATTCGCCCGGCGTCGCCGCGCCGTGCCTCGCCATCGCCGCCGATCCCAACGAAGCCGCTGCGCTGACCTCGCGCGCCAATCTCGTGGCCGTCGTCTCGAATGGCACCGCGGTTCTTGGTCTCGGCAATATCGGCCCGCTCGCCTCCAAGCCCGTGATGGAAGGCAAGGCCGTCCTGTTCAAGAAATTCGCCGGCATCGATGTGTTCGACATCGAGATCGCTGCCGACACCATCGAGCGCGTGGTCGAGACGGTCTCCGCGCTGGAGCCGACCTTTGGCGGCATCAATCTCGAGGACATCAAGGGACCGGAATGTTTCGAGATCGAGGCGCAGCTCAAGGAGCGCATGAAGATCCCGGTCTTTCATGACGACCAGCATGGCACCGCCATCATCGTCGGCGCTGCGATCAAGAATGCGCTGTTGCTGAACGGCAAGAAGCTGCCGGATGTGAAGATCGTCTGCTCGGGCGCAGGTGCCGCGGCAATCGCCTGTTTGAACCTGCTGGTCTCGATGGGCGCCAAGCGCGAAAACATCTGGGTCTGCGACATCGACGGCGTCGTGCATGAGGGCCGCAACACGCTGATGGATCGCTGGAAGGCGGTCTATGCGCAGAAAACCGACGCGCGGACCCTCGGCGATGTCATCGCCAATGCCGATATTTTCCTGGGCGTGTCGGCACCGAACGTGCTGAAGCCGGAAATGGTCAAGCAGATGGCCGACAAGCCACTGGTGCTGGCGCTCGCTAATCCGGTGCCGGAAATCATGCCGGACGAAGCGCGCAAGGCGCGCCCGGATGCGATGATCTGCACCGGCCGTTCGGACTTCCCGAACCAGGTCAACAACGTCCTCTGCTTCCCCTTCATCTTCCGCGGTGCGCTGGATTGCGGCGCCACTGCCATCAACGAAGCGATGAAGCATGCGGCCGTGGATGCCATCGCGCAGCTCGCGCAGGATCCGCCATCGGATGCTGTCACTGCCGGTTTCGAGACCGAGACGCAGGGCTTCGGTCCGGGCTCGCTGATCCCGTCGCCCTTCGATCCGCGTCTGATCCTGCGTATCGCGCCGGCTGTCGCCAAGGCAGCCATGGACTCGGGCGTTGCCTCGCGCCCGATCGCCAATTTCGACGAATACACCGCCGGCCTCGAACGCTTCGCGTTCCGCTCGGGCCTGGTGATGAAGCCGGTTTTCGCCAAGGCGAAGACGCAGCCTGTCCGCGTGATCTATGCGGAAGGCGAGGACGAGCGCGTGCTGCGCGCCGTGCAGGTCGTGCTGGAAGAGAAGCTGGCGCGTCCGATCCTCGTTGGCCGTCCGTCGGTGGTTGATGCACGCATCAAGCGCTTTGGCCTGTCGATCAAGGCCGGGCAGGATTTCGACCTCATCAATCCCGAGGACGATCCGCGCTATCGCTCTTACGTGCAGTCCTATATCGACGTCGCCGGCCGCCGCGGCGTGACGCCTGACGTGGCACGCACGGTCGTTCGAACCAATGCGACGGTCATCGCCGCGCTTGCCGTGATCCGCGGTGAAGCCGATGCGATGATCTGCGGTATCGAAGGCCGTTTCATGAGCCATCTGCGCCATGTCCGCGAGATCATCGGCTTCCTGCCGGGTGTCAGCGATTTCGCAGCGCTGTCGCTGATGATCACCAGCAAGGGCGCACATTTCATCGCCGATACGCAGGTGCGTCCGAATCCGAGCGCGCACGAACTCGCTGAAATCGCGGCACTCGCCTCGAACCATGTGCAGCGCTTCGCCATGAAGCCGAAGATCGCATTCGTCTCGCATTCGGATTTCGGCAGCTACGATACGGATTCATCGCGGAAAATGCGCCACGCCGCAGCGCTGCTGCGTGAAAAGCATCCCGAGATCGAATCCGACGGTGAAATGCAGGGCGACACCGCACTGTCGGAAGCCGCCCGCAAGATGGTGCTGCCGCATTCGAAGCTCGAAGGTGCCGCGAATGTGCTGATCATGCCGACGCTCGACGCCGCCAATGTCGCCTATCAGATGATCAAGACGCTCGCTGACGCGCTTCCGGTCGGCCCGATCCTGATTGGTCCCGCGCGTCCGGCGCATATCCTGACGCAGGGCGTGACCGCGCGTGGCATCCTCAACATGACCGCTGTTGCCGCGGTCGAAGCGCAGGAACGGGCAGGGCGCTCGCAGGCCAACCTGTTCGGCTGAGCCACCGAACCATCACCGCTGGACTGACGACAAATGGATGACTTCCAGCGAAGTCATCCATTTGCGTTTGAATTTGCGACAAGATTGATCATACTTGTCGCGTTTCGGTGCGCAGTCATTGCAGTTCGTGGGGCTTTCACATGCCGGCGTTTATTACTTTCGGTCGTATCCTGTTCGCCGTCATTTTCATTGCGTCAGGCGCCATGAAGTTCCTCGATCTCGGAACCGCGGCGGACACGATCGCGAACAAGGTGATCCCGACACTGCCGACTGACGTTCTGCCCTACACGCAGCAGCTCGAAGAGCTGGTGAAGATGGAGCTGAAGCAGATCCTGGCGATCGCTGTTGCCGCGCTGGAACTGATCGGCGGCATCATGATCGCGCTGAATTTTGGCGCGCGATTCTTCGCCCTGGTGCTGGTGTTGTTCGTGATGGCGGCGACGTTCTACTTCCATGATTTCTGGAATCTCACCGGCGCAGATGCGAAGGGCCAGATGATCCATGCGCTGAAGAACCTGTCGCTGATCGGCGGACTGTTCATGATCGCAGGGATCGGCAAGGGGCCACGCATGGATGTCTATAGCGAGGCATAGTCGCCCGTGGAGCGGATTACGCTTCGCTCATCCGTCCTGCGGCAGGGCGCTGCCAAGCCGTGACGGTGACGTCATTCGCTGCATCCAGCACGCGCGTTTCGCTTGCCTTCAGACCGTGGCTCGCCAGCACCTCGCGCGCCGACTGCGCGGGAACGCCGGGAAAGCAACCCTGGCCATCCGGCAGATGAACGCGCGCCGCTTCTGACAGCCAGAACGTGTCGAACCGATCCATGAACATGCCGAACACGATCGGGCCGCCGATGATGGCGATCTTGCCTGACGTGACACCTGCATGCGCGACGGCCTGCTCAAATGTCGCGCCGAGCGGATTCCAGAGTGTTGCCCTGGGATTCTCTGGATCGATCGCGATGCCGTCGACCTGCCGGGTCAGCACGATGCGCCGGCGTTTCGGCGAGTTCGGCTGATCCTCGAAGGAATTGCGGCCATGAACGATGAGATCGACCTCATCGAGCGCGGCATTGAAGAAATGCTGGTCGCCGGGGAATTTCAGACTGTCAGGCATGATGCCCGCGGCATCGGCGAGCATGCCTTCGCTGGACACGATCACATAGCCAAGAATAGTCAGGTCAGACATCGCGTGCGCAACGATCCCTTTATTCCGAGACCGTGGTGACGACGCTGTTCACGGGACGTGAGCTTACCGTCGGCAGCTTGGCATCCTTGGTGATCGCCTCGTCATAGGACGCGATGGTCTGCACCGGTGCTTTCGCGCGCATATGGACGACCTTGTAGCCGCCGGCCTTGAGCTTCTGCAGCAGCGTCGGCAGCGCTTCGGCGGTGTGCTTCTGGAAGTCGTGCATCAGGATGATGCCCTTGCCGAGCTTGTCGAGCTTGGTCATCACATTGGTGACGACCTGTTCCGCCTTGCGCGTCTTGAAATCGAAACTGTCGATGTCGGTGGAGAAGATCGCCATGTTGCGTTCGCCGAGATAGGTGACGATTTCCGGCGGATGCTGCAGGGCCGGCGCGCGGAAGAAGGGGGCGGGGGCGGCGCCCAATGCCCATTTCACGGCGCTGAAGCCCTTCTCAATTTCGTCCTTGCGCTGCTGCTCGTTGAGCTTCTTGCCGGTCAGCGCGATATGGCCCCAGGTGTGGCCGCCGATGGTGTGGCCGGCGGCGGCGACCTGTTTGAGGATTTCCGGATGATAGGTGGCGTGCTTGCCGATCGGGAAGAAGATCGCGCGGACGCATTCGTCGGCAAGGGTCCTGAGTACGGTCGGTGTGGTGGTCGGCCACGGGCCGTCGTCGAAGGTGAGGACGACTTCCTTGTCGCGCAGGAAGTCGAGCTGCTTGAAATGCTCGAAGCCGAAACCGGGGCCACCAGTGGTGTCGATCTCGACCACGCGGCTGACGCCGAGCGCATTGGGATTGGCGCATGCTGGTGCTTTCGCCGCCGCTGCGGCTGGAGCGGGTGCCGGTGCTGCGGCCGGAGCCGGGGCAGCAGCCGGCGCTGCAGTGGGCGCGGCGGCTTTCGGGGCTTGTGCCAGCGCCTGCATCGCGAAGAGCGACATTGCGCTTGCCAGAAACACGCCTGCGGTCTTGCGCATGGACTTCTCCCAAGAAACCGGCCGGACGGGCCGGGTGAGAACAGATTGGCGCGAAGTCTAGCGTAGTTTGACACGCCGCCGCCATGGGACCGGGCCTTATCCCCAGCGTGCGGACCTGGAACAGATCTGATTACCAGAGAGCCACGCTCCCGCAATCTCGCGGCGCTTGCGCGTCCGAGGTGTGAGTATCTCTCCCCTCCAGACATGAGGGGAGGTGGCACGCCGCAAGGCGCACTTGAGTGGACTTGACGCTGCTCCGACAGGCTGGATCGCCAGCAAGCCCGAGCCGCGCAACGCCTTACGGCGCGCCACCGCGACGTCTTGCTAGTCGAAGGACCGTTCTTCCGGGTACTGGGCAATCCCTCGCAAGGGATTCATCCGACGGATTTCTCCGCCTTCGCCCGCACCACGTCCAGCCGCGCACTAGCGGCAGAGCCCCGTATTGGGCCCGGACGGTGACCTCCGACCACCCGAGTGCGTGAGGCTGCGTGGGCCTCACGCCCGCAGGCGCCGCATCTCGCTCCGCCCAAAAGACGCCTCATGAGAGCGCCCCTCGCGAACGAGACGGGAGGGATATGGCAGGCAATGGGAATTTTGTCAAGAACAAAGTGGGAACAAAAAGTCTGTAGGGTGGGCTAAGGCGCCCTTGCGCCGTGCCCACCCCCAGGTGCACGGCTGGTGAAGGTCGGCACGTCGCTGCGCTCCTTTGCCCACCCTACAATTCAGCGCCCAAATGCAAACGGCCGGCAAAGCCGGCCGTGCGATCATCCCTGCAGTCGCGCTTAGTAGTTGCGCTGCTTCTTGCGCTTGCGCGGGGCCGGCTGGTCGTCGGCGTAGGCGGGCGGCGGTGCATAAGCGAGGGCAGGGTTCTGGAAGCAGGTCAGGCCAATGCCCGAGGCCGTGTTGAAGCACTGCTGATAGGTCGAGTAGCTGCAGTCGTCGTCGCCATAGATCGAGCGCATGCAGAACGGATAGCCGGACGGCGTGTGGAACGAGAACGGGCCAGGATTGTAACGCTGCGCCGCAGCGGGGGTGGCGGTGAGGGCTGTCGTGGCACCGAGGGCCAGCAAGGCAAACAAAGCTGCGCGCATCAAAGGTCTCCCTGCCGACTCGCTGGCCGGCGGTCAAAGTTGCCAGCACAAAGCCGGTCGCATGGGTGTTCGTCAACTCACAAAGCGCCCACCGCGCGCCAATGCCGCCCCGGGAAACCGATGGACATGCGATTCTCCGCTCCTGAGCAAGAATGTGCACCTGTGGCGTGCGGTGTATAAAAGGTGCTCACCGAAAATTGCGGAGAATTGTGGTGAAGAACGCATTAAAGTGCATCTTGAGGTAGGCTTGTAAGTGGCGTTCACACATTGCCATCGCGGCCGGGATAAGCCCGATCCAGGGAACGAGATCAGGGAGCTATGGCCATGCTGAATACGGCTTTGATTGTGATCTGGATGGTGCTGGGCCTGTGCCTGGTGCCGATCATCTTCGTTTCGCTCGGTCTGTGGGCCAGCAGCGAAGTCCAGGATCCCAAGGAATATCAGTAACGCCTGGGAGGCCAGGCTCCCGATTTTAACCATCCCGCTGTACAGGTTCTGTTCTCCTGTTCGGCTTCCTTGACTCTTGGAACGGAATGAGAACATTGTTCTGCATCTGTTCACGAGAGATCACGGAGGCTGACATGCTGAAGACCTTTGTTGAAGAAGCCGCGGCGCTGGCATCGATCGTTCTGTTCGTCGGGATGATTGCGGTCTGGGCGCAGGTCATCCCCCAGCTCTGAGGCTGGCGCCGCCCGGCCTGGCAGCCACGCAAGCCGGGATAACGGGGATGCTGCCAGCCTGCGCCTTGCGCGAGGCGGCCGCGGGAGGCCACGATGACGGGGCGAGTCGGCCGCAAGAGGCCGCCGCGTTTCCCGATATGACCGACCCTGGAATGCTCCATGAGTGAACGCCCAGCCGCCACCACGCCCGGCTTCGTCCATCTGCACGTTCACTCTGCCTATTCGCTGCTGAAGGGCTCCATCAAGGTCGCGAAACTCGCCGACCTTGCCAAGGCCGACCATCAGCCGGCGCTGGCGCTGACCGACATGGACAACATGTTCGGCGCGCTGGAATTCTCCGAGAAGCTGGCCGGCTCCGGCATCCAGCCCATCGTCGGTGTCGAACTCGCCGTCGATTTCGGCGATCAGGATCCCAATGCGCGCAACGCACACACGATCATGCAGCCGCGCATGGTACTGCTGGCGACGCGCGAGCGGGGCTATTCCAGCCTGATGCGGCTCAATTCCCGCGCATTTCTGGAAACGCCAGTACACCAGTCGCCGCATATCAAATTCGACTGGCTGAAGAACGAGGCCGAGGACGTCATCGTGCTCACCGGTGGTCCCGACGGCCCGCTGGCGCAGGCGCTGATCGCCGATCAGGCCGAACTCGCGGCACAGCGCTGCGAGCGACTGGCCGCGGTGTTCGGCGATCGCCTCTATATCGAATTGCAGCGCCACAATATCGAGAAGGAACGTCGCGCCGAAGCGGGGCTCATCGATCTCGCCTATAGCCGCGGCATTCCGCTGGTTGCGGCCAACGAACCGTATTTCGCCACGGCCGAGGACTACGAGGCCCATGACGCACTGTTGTGCATCGCGGGCGGACGCATCATCGCCGAGACCGATCGCGAGCAACTGACCTCCGATCACCGCTTCAAGACCCGCGCCGAAATGGCGGTGCTGTTCGCCGACCTGCCGGAGGCGCTGGCTTCCACCGTCGAAATCGCGGAGCGCTGCGCCTATCGCCCGCGGACGCGAAAGCCGATCCTGCCGCGCTTCACGGTTGGCGCCGGCAGCAATGCCGAGGCGGCGGCGCAGGAAGAGACCGACGAGTTGCGCCGCCAGGCGCAGGAGGGCCTCGACCGCCGGCTCAAGGTGCATGGCCTGTCGCAGGGGCGCAGCGAGGAAGACTATCGCGCGCGGCTCGATTTCGAACTCGGCGTCATCGCCCGCATGAACTATGCCGGCTACTTCCTGATCGTGTCCGACTTCATCAAATGGGCGAAGCAGCAGGGCATTCCGGTGGGGCCGGGCCGTGGTTCGGGCGCGGGCTCGCTGGTCGCCTGGGTGCTGACCATCACCGATCTCGATCCGCTGCAGTTCAACCTGCTGTTCGAGCGCTTCCTCAATCCGGAACGCGTCTCGATGCCCGACTTCGACATCGACTTCTGCCAGGATCGCCGCGGCGAGGTGATCACCTATGTGCAGGAGCGCTATGGCCGCGATCAGGTGGCACAGATCATCACCTTCGGTACGCTGCAGGCACGCGGCGTGCTGCGCGACGTCGGCCGCGTGCTGCAGATGCCCTATGGCCAGGTCGACAAGCTGACAAAACTGGTGCCGCAGAATCCGGCGGCGCCCGTCACGCTGAAACAGGCGATCGAGGACGAGCCGAAGCTGCAGGCGGCGCGCGACGAGGATCCGATCGTGGCCCGCGCTTTCGATATCGCGCAGAAACTCGAAGGCCTGACCCGCCATGCCTCGACCCACGCCGCCGGCATTGTGATCGGCGACCGGCCCTTGTCCGAGCTCGTGCCGATGTATCGCGATCCGAAATCGGACATGCCGGTCACCCAGTTCAACATGAAATGGGTCGAGCCTGCGGGCCTCGTGAAATTCGACTTCCTCGGCCTGAAGACGCTGACCGTGCTCGATGTCGCCTGCAAGCTGCTCAAGCAGCGCGATATCCATGTCGATCTCGCCACGACACCCATCACCGATGCCGATAGCTATTCCATGCTGGCGCGCGGCGAAGTGGTGGGCGTGTTCCAGGTGGAAAGCGCGGGCATGCGGCGCGCGCTCGTGGACATGCGCCCCGACCGTTTCGAGGACATCATCGCGCTGGTGGCGCTGTATCGCCCGGGCCCGATGGCGAACATCCCCACCTATTGCGCGCGCAAGCACGGCGACGAGGAGCCGGAGTATCTGCACCCCATTATCGAGCCGATCCTGAAGGAGACGTTCGGCGTCATCATCTATCAGGAACAGGTGATGCAGATCGCGCAGGTGATGGCCGGCTATTCGCTCGGCGACGCCGACCTGCTGCGCCGCGCCATGGGCAAGAAGATCCGCGCCGAGATGGAGAAGCAGCGCGTCATCTTCGTCGCGGGCTCGGTGAAGAACGGCGTGCCGAAAGGGCAGGCCGATACGATCTTCGATCTGCTCGCCAAATTCGCTGACTACGGCTTCAACAAGAGCCACGCGGCCGCCTACGCGCTCGTCTCGTATCATACCGCCTATATGAAGGCGCATTATCCGGTGGAGTTCATCGCCGCGTCGATGACGCTGGACATGAGCAACACGGACAAGCTGTCGGAATTCCGCGCCGAGGCGCAGCGGCTCGGCATCAAGGTCGAGGCGCCGAACATCAACCGGTCCGGGGTGACCTTCGAGGTCGGCGACAAGACGATCTATTACGCGCTCGCTGCGCTGAAGGGCGTCGGCGCCGGCGCCGTCGAGCAGATCGTGGCGGAGCGCAACAAGAACGGGCTGTTCACGTCGCTGGCGGATTTTGCCTCGCGGGTGTCACCGAAGGCAGTGAACAAGCGCATCATCGAAACGCTGGCCGCGGCCGGCGCCTTCGATACGCTGGACCCGCATCGCGCGCGCGTGCATGGCGGCGCCGACAGTATTCTGGCCGCCTGCCAGCGCGCCAATGAAGCGGCGACCTCCGGCCAGAACGACATGTTCGGTGGCGCCGTGGACGCGCCGACGGTGATGCTGCCGCAGATCGACAACTGGCTGGCCGCCGAGAAGCTGCGCAAAGAGTATGACGCCATCGGCTTCTTCCTGTCCGGCCATCCGCTCGACGACTATGCCACCGCGCTGAAGCGGCTGCGGGTGCAGAGCTGGGCCGAATTCTGCAAGGCCGTGAAGACCGGCGCCACCGCGGGCAGGGTGGCGGCGACGGTGGTGTCGCGCATGGAGCGCCGTACCAAGACCGGCAACAAGATGGGCATCATGGGCCTGTCGGACCCGACTGGTCATTTCGAGGCGGTGCTGTTCTCCGAGGGCCTCGCCCAGTTCCGCGACGTGCTGGAACCCGGCACCGCGGTCCTGCTGCAGCTCGGTGCCGAATTGCAGGGCGAGGACGTCCGCGCCCGCGTCCTCAATGCCGAGCCCCTGGATGCCGCCGCCGCCAAGACCCAGAAGGGCCTGCGGATCGTCATGAAAGATACCAAGGCATTGGATTCGCTTGAGAAACGCCTGCAGAAGCAGGTCGGGCCCGGCGCCGGCGGCGACGTCTCCATCGTGCTGCGGCTGGACCTGCAGACCGAAGTCGAATTCAAGCTCGACGGCCGTTTCGTCGTCTCGCCGCAGATCGCCGGCGCGATCAAGGCGGTGACGGGCGTGGAGATGGTGGAGACGCTGTAGGCGTCTCGTGGCTCCTCTAGCTGCATGACTTGTCAAGACGTCAGGCCAATGGCGAGACGGCTATGTCGTGTAGATGACCGTTGTCCGCGACGAGCTCTGATTGCGGTGCGCGGCGCTTGAAGTTTTTGCTTCAAACGATTCCATACAGTTTGAGCGGCACGCGACGAATGCTCGCCGGAACGCATATAAGGATCTGGCTGCGATCACAGATGAGCAGTCATTCGCTGATTGGCGTGTGCACGAGAGCGAGCAGCGCTACTGTGCTACGTATGTCTCATATGCGCGGCATTGATCCCGATTGACTGTCATGCCGCTTATCTGAAAAATCGGCACGAAGGGAAGGCCGCATCATTCCGGCCTGCACCTTGAGTTTAAAGCGGGGGCTTTAATTTCTATGAGTGAAGCGATCGGGAAGAATCCCGAGATTAAATTAGTGCATTCTGCTATTTCCAAACTATTTGAAGATACACGAAAGCGCCTCGTCGAAACCGGGACCCGCAATCGCCTTGTTCATGTCAATCGGGCCAATACGCGCGGCAACGTCCTTAATATTGTTAACGGCGACTCCGATCTCATCTATGAAAATCTGTCTGCCGGCAGGGCGATGCGTTTCCTTGCCAATGAGCGACATGACGATGGCGAGGCTGCCGATGACCGGACATCCGAGCTTGAGCAGCGCGACGAATCCCAGCTGGAGACACGGCTCGGAGCCGATGCGCTCGCCAAAAAGCTGCTCAAGATCGCGCGAGAAGCTCAAACCGCAGAAGAAGAATCGGGAGTCAATATCCTCTACATCGCGTTGGGATTCCTGACGTGGTTCGAGGATGATTCCTCGAAGGTGGCGCGCGAAGCGCCGCTCGTGTTGCTGTCCGTGGAACTGGTTCGTAATACCCGTACTTCCACTTATGACGTTCGTTTTCGCGAAGAGGACACGCTCACCAATCTCCCGCTGCAGCAGCGTCTGATGGATGATTTCGGGATCGGACTTCCCGAACTCGAGATTGACGATGATTGGAAGCCGGTTGATTACTTCTCTGCTGTTCAATCTGTCATCGAGCAGCGCCCACGTTGGAAAATCGACGCCAACGCGGTGCAGCTCGGCTTTTTCAGCTTTAGCAAGCTCCTGATGTATCGCGACCTTGCGATCGAAGCATGGCCCGACGGAGCATTGGTCGACCACGCGCTGACCCGCGGCCTGCTTTATGAAGGGTTCGAGGGCGAACAGCCGCTTTTCGATCAGCACTGTCCTCTGGACGAAGCGCTTCCTCCCGAGAAAATCTTCCACGTTGTCGATGCCGACGCCTCGCAGGCTAAGGTCATCGAGGAGGTACGCTCGGGGCGGAATCTGGTGGTACAAGGCCCCCCGGGAACGGGGAAGTCGCAGACCATCACCAATATCATTGCGGCGGCTGCGAAGGAGGGGAAGCGCGTGCTCTTCCTGGCAGAGAAAATGGCGGCGCTATCGGTCGTCCACGATCGCTTGGTGAAAGTCGGACTGAGCGACATATGCCTGGAGCTCCATTCGCGGACTGCTAATAAAAAAGCGGTGCTTGGCGAACTGGCGAAGACAATCGTCCAGGCCAGCGCCATTCCAGATATGACAGGGGATCCATCTGATCTCCGCGAGGCCCGGGATCGGCTCAATGCGATCGCCGAAATCCTGCATCGCGAGATCGGTGCGACGGGAGAAACCGCCTACAGCGTTCTCGGAAGGCAATCTCGTTTCATCGGTGCAGGTTATCCTCCGCCACGTCTTGAAGCCGACATACTGGCAAGAATGTCGCGCGAGGATGAGGCGAGGCTACTTCATACGATCGAGCAATATGCCGATCTGCTAGCAGCGGAAGGGCGGGGCGCGGAGCATCCGTTTGACGGTACGCGCAATCTCGATCTTCAGCCGGTCGATCTCGTCCGTCTCGGCGGCGGGCTTGCCAAGGCAAGAGCAGCCGCAGCAGCGTTCTCATCGACGATCAGCAAACCTCTGACCGCATTAGAAGCGGCGGAACCTGCCGCACTTGCCACTGCTGCTCCCTTGTCTGATCTGCTGACGCGTTTGGAAGGATTGGCAACAGAGGCCAACGAGATAGCGCGGCAAATCTCATCGTCGCCAGATATTGCGCGATTGCGCGAAGCTTTGCGTGCAGGTGCTGCATGGCGAGCGGCTTATGATGAGGCTGCTGCGATCTTCACAGATGCTGCCTTTGCGGGAACAGGCGCAGCGCTTCGTGGTCCGCTCGTATCCGGAACGCAGTCCTTCTTTGCTCGGTGGGGACGCGCCTATCGTGACGCCTCGCGGGAGCTTGCGGGCCTGTTGCGTGATCCGTTGCCAAAGGCTGCAGCTGAACGGGTCAAGCTGGTCGATCGTCTGGGCGCTGTTGCAGCCATGAAAGCGTCGTGGGAAGAGGACCGCGAATATTGCGACCGCATCCTGGGAGACGCGTGGCGCGGCGAGAGAACAGATTTCGTGCGCCTGCTTGCAGTGGCCGACTGGTGTGATCGTCTCGCTGGCAGTCGTATGACCGCGCCACTCGATCGTATGCTTGACATGGCTAGCCGGCCGGACGTGATTTCTACAACAAGGAACGCGCTGCAGAAGACTGAGTTTGAAGGAAGGACGGCGCTCCAAGAGATCGTCAAGCAGCTCGACCTCGATCCAGCAATATTAAACGTCGAATCCGCCGATCCCGGAATGCTGGTGGAGCGTCTTGGCCGCATGGAGGAGTCCACGCATCGCTACGGGGCTTGGGCACAGCTGGTGAGGCTTCATCGCTCACTGGAAGATGCGGGCTTGGTGAGTCTCGCCGAGCGCATGCGCTCAGCGGAAATCGATGGCGTGAGCGCTGTCGTCGAGGTGCGTTTCGCCCGTGCCGAGAAGCTCTGGAAAATCGCCACCGAGCAACATCCGGTTCTTCGCAGCCTTGCTATGGAGAAGCGCCACGATCTCGTCGGCAATTTCATTAAACTGGAACGTGAGCGCCTGAAGAGTAACGTGACGGATATCGTCGCCAGCCATCTCTCTCAGGTGCCGCAAGGCGCTCAGGGAGACATGCGGATAATTCGCGGTGAAATCGCCAAGAAGCGCAGTCAGATCGCCATCAGGAGACTGTTTGAGCGCGCGGGCACCGCCGTCCAGCGGATCAAGCCGGTTTTGCTAATGAGCCCGCTGTCGGTCGCGCAGTTTTTACCACCGGGTATGTTGACGTTCGATCTTCTCATTATCGACGAGGCCTCTCAGGTTCGACCCGAGGATGCGCTCGGCGCAATCGCTAGAGCCAATCAGATCGTTGTTGTTGGGGACAAGAAACAGTTGCCGCCATCGTCGTTCTTCGATCGCGTGCTCGCAGACGAAGAAGATGACAACGAGGGCGATGATGAGGACGTCGGACCTGATCTGCTCGCTGGTGCGGCTAAGCTTGGCTCCATGGAGAGTATTCTGACACTCTGCGAAGCTCGCGGGCTCAACTCGCGCATGCTCAAATGGCACTATCGTTCACGCGATCCGTCCTTGATCGAAGTGTCGAACCGCGAGTTTTACAACAACGACCTCATTCTGCCGCCGTCGCCATTGCAAGAGGATCCGGGATACGGATTGTGTTTTACAAAGGTTCAGGGCGTCTACGACAAGGGCGGAAAGCGAGATAACCGCAAGGAAGGCGAGGAGATCGTCGAACGTGTCGCGGAGCATGCTCGCAAGCATCCGACACTTTCGGTCGGCATTGTCACATTCTCATTCGCGCAGCGAAACCTGATCACGCTGCTGCTGGAAGAGGCACGTCGGAGCGACGCGACGCTCGACGCGTTTTTGCGAGAGGGGCAATCGGAAGATCTGTTCGTCAAGAATATCGAGAACGTACAGGGCGACGAGCGAGACGTCATTCTGGTTAGTGTCGGTTACGGTCCGTCGGTCGCAGGCGGGCGTCTGGCGAGCATGTCCTTCGGCCCGGTGAATGGTGAGGGAGGCGAACGTCGTTTGAATGTGCTCTTTACCCGAGCCCGCGTACGCTGCGAGGTTTTTGCATCCTTTGATCCCGGCGATATCGACCTCAATCGCACGGGACGCGACGGCCCGCGTATTCTCAAACGCTTCCTTGAATTCGCGAAAAACGGTCGAAGCGAGGAGCATGTGCCGACTGGCCTGGAGGCGGACACGCCATTTGAACTCGATGTCGCCGAAGTCGTTCGCAGCTTCGGCTTTCTCGCCGACCCCCAAGTTGGTTCAGCGGGATTCCGTATCGATATCGGCGTCCGTCACCCCGATAAGCCCGGCACATATCTGCTTGCTGTCGAATGCGACGGCGCAACTTATCACAGCGCGCTCTGGGCGCGCGAGCGTGACCGACTCCGCCAGGATGTGCTTGAGCATTTGGGCTGGGAGTTCCACCGGATCTGGAGCACCGATTGGTTCTACAACCGGGCTGCGGAAGTCGAGCGGCTTCGCAGCGCGCTGATGGATACCCGCGAATCTGCCGAACGGGGCGTGACGATCCGCGGTGCAAATTCGGCGCGCCCGATCGTTGCTGATGAGGCGCCGCAGCCGGTCTTGATCCAAATCCCGGAGGTTGTCGCGCGTCAGATGCCGATTTATGAGCGCGCGATTTTCCCCGTCACCGGTTCGCAGGAGCCGCATGAGGTTTCGGTGTCGACGCTTGCTGATCTCGCCCGGCGCATCGTGAGCGCCGAAGGGCCTATTCATGTCGAAGAAGCAGCAAGACGAATTGCGTCTTGCTTCGGGAAGGAGAAGGCAGGCGCGCGCATCGTCGCCGCAACGAAGTCTGCTTTGTCACACGCGCAAGCTAGCGACCAGAACGTCATGTCGGATGGGACATTCTGGTTTACGCGCCATCAGTCGGAGACCCCGCCGGTGCGCGACCGTAGCGCCGAAAACGGTGCGACGTTGAAAGCCGCCTGCATTTCCATGCTTGAGATCAAAGAGGCCATTAAAATTGCGCGGTCCGACAATGGGGGCGGTGATGATGCAGAACTCGTTCGTACCGCCGCTCGCCTTTTGGGCTTCAAGCGGGTCGGTTCAGATCTACAGGTCCGGATAGCGGGAGGCCTCTAAGGGCATCTGGGTGGCGCATCCGGGGAAGCGGGTGCGCGACGCCTCACGTCGCGAGTACGGCCTTTTTTGGGGATTGGGGCAGGGTGATGGGGCTAAAGGAGGACTTCGGATAGAGGTAATCTTCGCCTGACTCATCGATCACGCGCAGAAGGCCTCTCTTTTCGGCGTCTTCATCGGGCAATGCGACATAGATCTTTCGCCGCTCAAGCGAGGCTCTATAGCCTTTGTTATCGAGGCAGACGACCAGCTGTTTGGATGAAACCTTCGTCATCAGCAGCCTGCTCAAAGCAGATGTTTGATCTTGTATTCCCGGCGGCCGATCCCTGCTGCCTCGTACCAGTGTATTTCAGCCAGCCGAATTTGGCCATCGGCCAGCCTGATTTTGCAGATTCCCTTGCCTCCGCCAACGGCCGCGACCATAGACCTTGCGGAGACGGGCGATCTCACGGATGCCTGAACCCGTTGCAATCGTTTCAATATCGAGGATTTCACCGACAATCTCGGATTGTATTTTTAAATTGTTTCTTTGTGATGGCGCTCGTCAAGGTGGTTCCGCTCGGGCGGGCTATGAAATTGCCTTTTAGAGCGCGTAAGAGGCGACGACCGCCCCCAAAACCCGCGCTTTCGCCTTGCTTCTCCCCAGAATCCGGCTATAAGCCGCCCCATCTCACACGGAAGCATGGCTTAATCGCCGTCCGGTGGCACCGGGCTGCAGGCAGATTCACCTGTCCGCACACCCCGATGCTCACACGCTTCCGGAGGAACAAACCGGAGAATAAAACGATGGCACTACCCGAATTTTCTATGCGTCAGCTCCTCGAAGCCGGCGTTCACTTCGGCCACCAGTCTCACCGCTGGAATCCGAAGATGGCCGAATACATCTTCGGCGCACGTAACAACATCCACATCATCGACCTCGCGCAGACCGTGCCGTTGCTGCACACCGCGCTGAAGGCTGTCAGCGACACCGTCGCCAAGGGCGGCCGTATCCTGTTCGTCGGCACCAAGCGCCAGGCGCAGGACGTCGTTGCCGAAGCTGCCAAGCGCTCGGCGATGTACTTCGTCAATTCGCGCTGGCTCGGTGGCACGCTGACCAACTGGAAGACCATTTCCGGTTCGATCAAGCGCCTGCGTCACCTCGAGGAAGTGCTGAACTCCGGCGATGCCGCTCAGTACACCAAGAAGGAGCGCCTGACGCTGCAGCGCGAGCGCGACAAGCTCGACCGTTCGCTCGGCGGCATCAAGGACATGGGCGGTCTGCCCGACCTGATCTTCGTGATCGACACCAACAAGGAAGACATCGCGATCCAGGAAGCCCAGCGTCTGGGCATCCCGGTGGCGGCGATCGTCGACACCAATTCGGACCCGAAGGGCATCACCTATGTGGTCCCGGGCAATGACGACGCCGGCCGTGCGCTGTCGCTGTATTGCGACCTGATCGCCCGCGCTGTCATCGACGGCATCTCGCGCAACCAGGGCGATTCCGGCTACGACGTCGGCGCGTCCTCGGCTCCGGCTGCTGAAGAGCTGCCGTCGGGCTTCCAGGGCCTCGCTGGTCCGCGCGGCACCGCCGACGACCTCAAGAAGCTCACCGGCGTGTCCGGCGCGATCGAGAAGAAGCTGAACGACCTCGGCGTCTTCCACTTCTGGCAGCTCGCCGAGCTCGACCACGACACCGCTCACAAGATCGGCGAAGAAGTCGGTCTGCCGGCCCGTGCCGATGCGTGGGTGGCCCAGGCCAAGTCGCTGACCGCGGAAGCCGAGTAATCACCGCGCATTGATCTGTCCGGATTCCGGACTAGATCGCGTCCAGACTGAAGAACATCGTGCGGCCGTCATCTCGGCCGCACGTTCCGTATCTACAATTCTCTAGATGTTAGTTCCTGTGGTGAACCCGGCACCGGCCGCAGCGTTTCACCCCGACAGGCAGAGGGCTCTAAAATGGCAGCAATTACCGCAGCGATGGTCAAGGACCTCCGTGAGACCACGGGCGTCGGCATGATGGATTGCAAGAACGCACTGGCCGCCAATGACGGCGACATGCAGGCTGCAATCGACTGGCTGCGCGCCAAGGGCCTCTCCAAGGCCGCCAAGAAGGCCGACCGCGTCGCCGCCGAAGGTCTGATCGGCGTGCTGACCGAAGGCGCCAAGGGTGTTGTGGTCGAAGTGAATTCCGAAACCGACTTCGTGGCGCGCAACGACCAGTTCCAGGGCCTCGTGAAGATGATCGCCCAGGTCGCGCTGAAGGTCGGCGACGACGTCGAAGCCATCAAGGCCCACAAGGTCGGCAACGCCAATGTCGAGACAGCGATCACCGAAGCCATCGCCACCATCGGCGAGAACATGACCCTGCGCCGCGCCAAGAAGCTGGAAGTGTCGGCCGGCGTCGTCTCGCATTACGTGCATAACGCCGTGATCGACGGCCTCGGCAAGATGGGCATCATCGTCGCGCTGGAATCCACCGGCAAGACCGATGAACTGGCCGCTCTCGGCCGCCAGATCGCCATGCATGTCGCCGCCGCCAACCCGCAGGCGCTGGACTCGACCGGTCTCGATCCGGCCGTGGTCGCCCGCGAGAAGGAAGTCATGGCGGACAAGTATCGCCAGCAGGGCAAGCCGGATGCGATGATCGAGAAGATCGTCGAGAACGGCCTGAAGACCTATTACAAGGAAGTTTGCCTGCTCGATCAGGCCTTCATCCACGACACCGGCAAGTCGGTGGCGCAGGCCGTGAAGGAAGCCGAAGGCAAGGTCGGCGCGCCGATCACCGTCAAGGGCTTCGTCCGCTACGCGCTCGGCGAAGGCATCGAGAAGGCCACCTCGGACTTCGCAGCCGAAGTCGCTGCGGCGTCGGGCCAGAAGTAAGTTCGAAGCTGCTGGCTTCGATAGTAACGACCTCCCGGCAGATCACTGCCGGGAGCTGCCGCCTCGAAAGGAAGCGATCGCATCATGGCTGAGCCGCTCTATCGTCGCGTCGTCGTCAAAGTGTCGGGCGAGTCATTCGCCGGCGGACAGCCTTTCGGCATCGATCAAACCACCATCGACCGCATCGCGCGCGATCTCATCGCAGCGCAGAAGCTCGGCGTCGAGATTGCCGTCGTCGTCGGCGGCGGCAATATCTTCCGTGGCGTCGAGGTATCGTCCCGCGGCGTGTCGCGGCCGACCGGCGACACCATGGGCATGCTCGCCACCGTGATGAACTGCCTCGCCCTGGAAGCCGCCATCGAGCGCCAGGCGGTGCCGGCGCGCACGCTGTCGGCCATGGTGATGCCGCAGGTCTGCGAGCTGTTCACCCGCGCCACCGCGCACAAGTATCTCTCCGAAGGCCGCATCGTGCTGCTTGCCGGCGGCACCGGCAATCCGTTCTTCACCACCGACACCACGGCCGTGCTGCGCGGCGCCGAGATCGGCGCGGCAGCAGTGCTGAAGGCCACCAATGTGGACGGCGTCTACAGTGCCGATCCGAAGAAGGACAAGACCGCCACGCGCTTCGAGCGTCTCAGCCACTCGCAGGCCGTGGAAGGCAATTACAAGGTCATGGACGCGACGGCCTTTGCGCTGGCGCGCGAGGCTGCGCTGCCTATTATCGTGTTTTCCATTGCGGAGCCGGGTTCGATCGGCGCCATTCTGACAGGTACGGGCCGCGGCACCATTGTCGCGGGTTGATCTTCACGACAGGCGAGGGCGCGCGTTGCGCATTTCGCCAAGGTTTTAAGGAGAGTTCGCATGGCCGCTCTGGCCCCATTCGACATCAACGATCTCAAGCGCCGCATGCAGGGCGCGATTGCTTCTTTGAAGCATGACCTCGGTGGCCTGCGCACGGGTCGTGCGGCGTCCTCGATGCTCGAGCCGGTCATGGTCGACGCCTATGGCAGCGCCATGCCGCTCAACCAGGTCGCCACCATCAGCGTGCCGGAGCCGCGCATGCTGTCGGTACAGGTCTGGGACAAGTCGATGGTCAAGGCCGTGGAAAAGGCGATCGTCGATTCCAATCTCGGCCTCTCGCCAGCCACCGAAGGTACCACGCTGCGCCTGCGCGTGCCCGAGCTGAACGAGGAGCGCCGCAAGGAACTCGTCAAGATCGCGCATAAATACGCCGAAGCCGCCAAGGTTGCAGTGCGTCACGTTCGCCGCGACGGGCTCGATATCATCAAGAAGCTCGAAAAGGCCCACGAGATTTCCGAGGACGACCAGAAGCGCCATGATACCGAGGTGCAGAAGGCGACCGACGCCGTGATCGCGGAAGTCGATCAGTTGCTGGCCGCCAAGGAAAAGGAAATCATGACGGTCTAGGCCGCGACCATTCGCGCTTAAACCTATTTCAAGCGTTTGGTCCGCAAATCGGCCATAGATGTAGCGGACCACACGCTCGGGGATTTCAATCGATGTCGAATGCCGCCGCGCCAGCCACTGAGGGATCGGACCGATCCTCGCCGGCGCATGTCGCGATCATCATGGACGGTAACGGGCGTTGGGCCGCAGCGCGCGGCCTGCCGCGTGCCGAAGGCCATCGCCGCGGCGTCGAGGCGCTGCGCCGTGTCGTGCGGGCCTCCAATGAACTCGGCATCCAATATCTGACGATCTTCTCGTTCTCATCGGAGAACTGGTCGCGCCCGGCCTCCGAGATCAGCGACCTGTTCGGCCTGCTGCGCCGCTTCATTCGCAACGACCTCGCCACGCTGCATCGCGATGGCGTGCGCGTCCGCGTGATCGGCGAGCGGGCAGGGCTCGAAGGCGACATCGCCTCGCTCCTCAAGGAAGCGGAAGACCTGACCCGCAACAACACCAAGCTCACGCTCGTCGTCGCTTTCAATTACGGCTCGCGCCACGAAATCGCGATGGCTGCACAGCGCCTGGCGCGGGAAGTGGCCGAGGGCAAGCGGACGGCCGATAGCATCACCGCCGAGTTGCTCGATCAGTCGCTCGATACGGTGGGCATCCCGGACCCGGATCTGATCATCCGCACCTCGGGTGAGCAGCGGCTGTCGAACTTCCTGATGTGGCAGGCGGCCTATAGCGAATTCGTGTTCGTGCCGATGCACTGGCCGGACTTCGACAAGGCGGCATTGGAAGGCGCCATTGCCGAATACGCGACGCGCGAACGCCGCTTCGGCGGCCTGGTTGCGAAAACCGCTTCGTGACGAACCCATCTCCAGACAGTGCGCCGAAACCGGCGGACGACCGCGGTGTGCGCAATCTCGTGCAGCGGGTGCTGGCTGCGCTCGTCCTGATCCCGCTGGCGCTCGGCGTCGCCTATGCCGGCGGCTGGCTGTGGGCAGGCCTGGTGACTTTGGTGTCGGTCGGCCTGTTCCTCGAATGGCGCGGTATCGTCGGCCAGCGTCCGGGCTGGCTCGCCATCGGTCTCGTCTATGCGCTCGCCGCACTTGCGGCCTCTGTGCTGGTGCGGCGGGATGCCGAATGGGGCTTTGCAGCGCTGATCTTCATCCTGCTGATTGTCTGGCTGACCGACATTGGCGGCTACGCCTTCGGCCGCACCATTGGCGGGCCAAAACTGTGGCCGCGGGTCTCGCCGAAGAAGACCTGGGCCGGTGCCATCGGCGGCACGGTGCTCAGCATCCTCGTCGCTGTCGGCTTTGCCCGCTACGGTTTCGGCAATCTGCTGCCATTGGTTCTGATCGCGGTCGTGCTGACGGTGCTGTCCCAGATCGGCGACCTGTTTGAATCGTCGGTGAAGCGCCGCTTTGGCGTGAAGGATTCCGGACAGATCATTCCGGGCCATGGCGGCCTGCTGGATCGGCTCGATGGCTATGTTTTCGCCGTGGTCGCTGCTGCGGTAATCGGTCTTATGCGTGGTGGCGCCGATGGCGTCGGCCGCGGTCTTATGGTTTGGTGATGTGATGAGCCCAGTTCCCCTGCGTAATGAAAAGGCTGCCGAGGCTCCGGTCCGCAGCGTCACGGTCCTCGGGGCCACCGGTTCGATCGGCGACAGCACGATGGACCTCATTCGCGCAGCGCCCGAGCGCTACAAGGTCGAGGCGCTCACCGCGAACGGCAATGTCGAGGGCATCGTCAAGCTCGCGAAGGAATTCAACGCGCGGTTCGTCGCCGTGGCCGATGAGAGCAAGGGCGAGGAGCTGCGCGCCGCGCTGGCCGGCACCGGGATCGAGACCGGGGCAGGCGAGAGCGCGGTGACCGAGGCCGCCGCCCGTCCCGCAGATTGGGTGATGGCCGCAGTGTCCGGCGCAGCCGGCCTGAAGCCGGCACTCGCGGCAGTCGATCGGGGCGCAACTGTTGCGCTGGCCAACAAGGAATGCCTCGTTTGTGCCGGCGATTTCTTCATGGATCGCGCTGCCAGAGCCGGCGCGACCATCCTGCCGGCGGACAGCGAGCACAACGCGCTGTTCCAGGCGCTGGCTTCGGGGAGCCGCGACGAGCTCACCCGGGTGATCATCACCGCTTCGGGCGGCCCGTTCCGCACCTGGAAGGCCGAGGATATCGAGCAGGCCACGCTGGCCCAGGCGCTCAAGCACCCGAACTGGTCGATGGGCCAGAAGATCACCATCGATTCCGCTTCCATGATGAACAAGGGCCTCGAGGTGATCGAGGCGTCCTATCTGTTCGCGCTGGCGCCGGACGAGATCGACGTGCTGGTGCATCCGCAGTCGATCATCCACGGCATGGTCGAATTCACCGACATGTCGGTGGTCGCTCAGCTCGGTTCGCCGGACATGCGGACCCCGATCGCTCACTGTCTCGGCTGGCCGAACCGCATCAGCAAGGGCAGGGCGGCCCCGCTCGACTTGGCCAAGATCGGCTCGCTGACCTTCGAGGCGCCGGATTACGCCCGTTTCCCGGGCCTGAAACTGGCCTATGACGCGCTGCGCACCGGCTCGGGTGCCACCACGGTCTACAATGCTGCCAACGAGATCGCGGTCGCCGCCTTCATTGCCGGCAAGATCCGCTTCGGCGCCATCGCCCGGCTGGTCGAGACCACCATGAATGAATGGGTGCGCGCCGGTAATCTGGCGCCGCTGTCTTCGGCGGATGATGCGATTTCCGTTGACCATAAAGCACGAAAGCTGGCGGCAAGCCTGTTGCCTGAAATTGCCGCAAAGGCTTCGTAGAGATTTAAGGACGAGGCTGTCGGGCTTCGTATAGGGGATTGGGATGTTTGACTTTTTCCAGCATGGGTTCACCACGTTGAGCCACGGGCTGATCGGCTACATCATCCCGTTCCTGTTCGTGCTGACCATCGTCGTGTTCTTTCATGAACTCGGACATTTTCTGGTCGCGCGTTGGAACGGCGTTAAGGTCCTGACCTTCTCGCTCGGCTTCGGTCCCGAACTTGCCGGATTCAATGACCGCCACGGCACCCGCTGGCGGATTTCGGCAATCCCGCTCGGTGGTTACGTCAAGTTCTTCGGCGATGAGAGCGAGGCCTCGACGCCCTCGGCGGACGCGCTGCAGAACATGACGGCGTCCGAACGCAAGGATGCCTTCCACCACAAGCGGGTCGGCCAGCGCGCCGCCATCGTGGCTGCCGGCCCGATCGCGAACTTCCTGCTCGCCATCGTCATCTTCACCTGCCTGTTCACCTTCTTCGGCAAGCCGAGCACCACCGCCAAGGTGGACAGCATCCAGGCCGGCAGCGCCGCCGAGAAGGCCGGCTTCCAGTCTGGCGACGTGATCGCGACGATCAATGGCAAGGCCATCACCAGCTTCTCGGACATGCAGCGCATTGTCGGCACCAGCGCCGGCGAGCAGCTCAAGGTGACCGTCAAGCGCGGCGACGCCAATGTCGACCTCACCGCGACGCCGGAGCTGCGCGAGGTGAAGGACAATTTCGGTAACGTCCACCGTCTCGGCGTGCTCGGCATCACCCGCGCCACCACGGCGGGCGAGGCGACCACCGAGCGGGTCGATCCGGCCACGGCACTCGTGCTGGGGGTCAAGGAGACCTGGTTCGTTGTCGACCGCACCTTCTCCTATATCGGCGGCGTCTTCACCGGCCGCGAGGCGGCCGACCAGATCGGCGGCCCGATGAGAATCGCCCAGATTTCGGGGCAGGTGGCCACCATCGGCCTGACCGCCCTGATCCATCTGGCTGCGGTGCTTTCGATCTCCATCGGTCTTCTCAACCTGTTTCCGGTTCCATTGCTCGACGGCGGCCATCTGCTGTTCTATGCAGTGGAGGCGGTGCGCGGTCGTCCACTTTCCGAACGCGCGCAGGAGATGGGGTTCCGGATCGGGCTTGGTTTGGTGCTGATGTTGATGGTTTTTGCGACCTATAACGACATTCTTCATCTTGCCGGGTCATGATGTCTGATCATGTCTGGACGGGGATAACGTGGCCGTAGGGCAACGTCTTGGAATGAAATTAGAAAACTTCGGCGAATGGTCGTTTGCCACTCGGGTAAAATTGGCTACAAGCTGGGCAACTCAAGGGATTCTGTCTGTCCGTAGGGGTGCGGGCCGGCGGTACTGGAATGATAAGGGCGCTTGGCGCATGATTTTTGGATTGCGGGGTTTCCGGGGCGGTTTGTTTGCTGCTTCGATCATGGTTGCCATGCCAGTCGCCGCTTCGGTGACGGCAGCGCTCGTTCCTTCCACCGCGATGGCGCAGACTGTCGCCTCGATTGTGGTTGAAGGAAATCGGCGCGTCGACGTCGAGACCATCCGCTCTTATTTCCGCCCCGGCCCAAGCGGTCGCCTCGATCAGGGCGTTCTTGACGACGGTCTGAAGGCGCTGATCGAGACCGGCCTGTTCCAGGACGTGCGTGTCAGCCCGGCCGGTGGTCGCGTCGTGGTGACCGTGGTCGAAAATCCGGTCATCGGCCGCGTTGCCTTTGAAGGCAACAAGAAGGTCAAGGACGACCAGCTCACCGCTGAAGTGCAGTCGAAGGCCCGCGGCACGCTCTCGCGTCCGATGGTCCAGTCCGACGCCCAGCGCATCTCGGAAATCTATCGCCGTTCCGGCCGTTATGACGTCAGCGTCACGCCGGAAATCATCGAGCAGCCGAACAACCGCGTCGACCTGATCTTCACGATCAACGAAGGCGCGAAGACCGGCGTGAAGTCGATTGAGTTCATCGGCAACAACTATTACTCGTCCTATCGCCTCAAGGACGTGATCAAGACCCGCGAGTCGAACTTCCTCTCGTTCCTCGGTTCGGGCGACATCTATGATCCGGATCGCGTCGAAGCCGACCGCGACCTGATCCGCCGCTATTACCTGAAGAACGGCTTTGCCGACGTGCAGGTGGTTGCCGCGCTGACCGAATACGATCCGGGCCAGAAGGGCTTCCTGGTCACCTTCAAGATCGAGGAAGGCCAGCAGTACCGCGTTGCCAATGTCGACTTCTCGTCGACCATCCCGAACTTCGATCCTAACTCGATGCGCTCGTTCTCGCGCGTCGGTGTCGGCTCGCTCTACAACGCGGAAGCGCTGGAGAAGTCGGTCGAAGAGATGCAGATCGAAATGTCGCGCCGTGGCTATGCCTTCGCCGTGGTTCGTCCGCGCGGCGATCGTAACTTCGAGCAGCACACCGTCTCGATCGGTTATTCGATCGAGGAAGGTCCCCGCGTTTACATCGAGCGCATCAATGTGCGCGGCAACACCCGTACCCGTGACTATGTCATCCGTCGCGAATTCGACCTCTCGGAAGGCGATGCCTATAACCGTGCGCTGGTCGATCGTGCCGAGCGCCGCCTGAAGAACCTCGACTTCTTCAAGACCGTGAAGATCACCACCGAGCCGGGTTCGTCCTCGGATCGCGTGATCCTCGCCGTCGACCTGGAAGAAAAGTCCACCGGCGACTTCTCGGTCTCGGGCGGTTATTCGACCACCGACGGTGCGCTGGGTGAAGTCAGCGTCTCCGAGCGTAACTTCCTCGGCCGCGGCCTGTTCGCCAAGGCTTCGGTGCAGTACGGCCAGTATGCCCGCGGCTACTCGCTGTCCTTCGTCGAGCCATACCTGCTCGACTACCGCGTCGCGCTCGGCCTCGACTTCTTCTATCGCGAGCAGCTGTCGAACCAGTACATCTCGTACAACACCAAGACGATGGGCTTCAGCCCGCGCCTCGGCTTCCAGCTGCGTGAAGACCTTGCGCTGCAGCTCCGCTACTCGATCTTCCAGCAGGAAATCTCGCTGCCGGCCCAGCTCGCGAATTGTAACAACACGCTCGGCGGCGCGAACCGTACGCCTGGTCAGATCAACCGCGATGCCGGCACGCTCACTGCTGTGAACCCGGCTGATCCCTCGACTTGGGGCTGCTACGCCGATGGCGAGTCGTCGCTGCCGGTTCGTCTCGAACTGCAGCGCGGCAAGGCGCTGACCTCGATGCTCGGCTACACGCTCAACTACAACACGCTCGACAACAACAAGAACCCGACCGACGGCCTGTTCGTCGAGTTCAAGCAGGACTACGCAGGTGTTGGCGGCGACGTCAGCTACCTCAAGACCACTGTCGATGCGAAGTACTACACCCCGCTGGTGGCTGATATCGTCGGCCTGCTGCGTGTCCAGGGCGGTATCCTGACCAATGTCGGCAAGGACATCCGCATGCTGGATCACTTCCAGATGGGTCCCAACCTGGTGCGTGGTTTCGCCCAGAACGGTATCGGTCCGCGTGACATCAGCTATGTCGCGCTCGGTTCCTACGGCGATGCGCTCGGCGGCACCAAGTATTGGGGCGCTTCGGCTGAAATGCAGATGCCGTTCTGGTTCCTGCCGAAGGAAGTTGGCATCAAGGGCGCCGTTTATGCGGACGTCGGTGGTCTCCAGGATTACCAGGGACCGACGAGCTGGGCTGCGACGGGTGAAGTCAATCAGGTGGGCTGTATCCCGGCCAGCAAGACCTCGGTCGGCAACTGCTCGGGCATGAGCCTGGACAATTCCAACCCGGTCCGCTCGTCGGTGGGTGTCGGCCTGATCTGGCAGTCTCCGTTCGGTCCGCTGCGCTTCGACTACGCAGTGCCGCTCACCAAGGGCGCTTATGATCGTACGCAGGAATTCAGGTTCGGCGGCGGAACTTCGTTCTAATCTTGCCTGACGGCCGCACCGCGACGGATGGAATGGCGCTGCCGACCTTCTTCAAGCAATCCCCTTCGTTGACGCTGGCTGAAATAGCCACGTCGACGAAGGCGCGTCTGGTCGATGCCTCCCGGGCCGACCATGTGATCACGGGCGTCGCCGCGCTTGACGAGGCGGGCCCGCATCACCTGACCTTCTTCGAGAACGTCCGCTACGCCGACCAGCTTGCCCGCACGCAGGCAGGCGCTGTGCTGGTCAGCGAGGGCTTCAAGGGCGAGATCCCGGCCCATGTCGCGGTGCTGCGCACCAAGCGGCCATTCGCGGCTTTTGTCGAACTCGCCTGCGAGATGCAGCCGGATGCCTTGCGGCCGGCCTCGGGCTTCGAGGTGACCGGCATTTCCGGACAGGCGATCATCCATCCGACCGTCCAGCTCGAGGACGATGTCACCGTCGATCCGCTGGCGGTGATCGGCCCGGATGTGGAGATCGGCTCCGGCACCATCATCGGCTCCGGGGCGGTGATCGCCGCCGGCGTGAAGATCGGCCGCGATTGCAATATCGGGGCGGGGAGCGTCCTGCAGTTCACGCTGATCGGGAATAACGTGCTGGTGCATCCCGGCTGCAAGTTCGGCCAGGACGGTTTTGGCTTTGTGTTCGGCCGCGACAAGCACATCAAGGTGCCGCAGACCGGCCGCGTCCTGATCCAGAACGATGTCGAGGTCGGCGCCGGCACCACCATCGATCGTGGCAGCCTGCGCGATACGGTGATCGGCGAGGGCACCAAAATCGACAATCAGGTCCAGATCGGTCACAATGTGACAATCGGACGGCATTGCGTCATCGCCGCCAAATGTGGCCTTGCGGGCAGCCTGACCATCGGCGACAACGTCGCGCTGGGGGCCATGGTCGGCCTCAATAATCACATCACGATCGGTGATGGCGCCCAGGTGGCCGCCATGGCGGGCGTCAAGGACAGCATCCCGCCGCGCGGCCGCTGGGGCGGTATCTTTGCCCGGCCGACGAAGCAATGGTTCCGCGAGATCCTCGCGGTGGAAAAATTGGCCCGTGAGACTGCGCCCGGCGCGGATGCGGACAAACTGGATACGAAGGACGAGCGGGAATGAGCGAGGAATCGCCGATCATCATCGAGGCGGTGGACATCAACACCATCCTCAAGACGCTGCCGCATCGCTATCCGTTTCTGCTGATCGATCGCGTGGTCGGCATCCGCAAGGATTTCAGCGGTATCGGCATCAAGAACGTCACCATCAACGAACCTTGTTTCCTCGGTCACTTCCCCGAGCGGCCAGTCTATCCGGGCGTGCTGATGATCGAGGGCATGGCGCAGACGGCCGGCGTGATCGGCATCGCGTCGGTGGAAGGCACTGAAAAGCCGCGTGCGGTGTATTTCCTCACCATCGACAAATGCAAATTCCGCAAGCCGGTGATGCCGGGCGATACGATCGAATATCACCTGCATCTGATCAACCGGAAGCGCGCCATGTGGTGGTTTCACGGCGATGCCAAGGTCAACGGCGTCACGGTCGCAGAGGCCGATGTCGGCGCCATGCTGACGGACTAACGATGTGTAGGGTGGGCAAAAGCGAAGCGTGCCCACCATCTCACGCACAACACTTGAAGGTGGGCACGGCGCAAGGGCGCCTTTGCCCACCCTACATCTTCTGACGAGGCACTATGAGCAAGATCGATCCGATGGCGCGCGTCGCCGACGGCGCCGTCATCGGCGAGGGCGTCGAGATAGGGCCGTTCTGCACGATCGGCCCTCATGTCACGATTGGTGCCGGCACCAAGCTGGTGTCGCATGTGAACGTCACCTCGAAGACTACCATCGGCGAGAATTGTACGATCTATCCGTTTGCTTCGCTCGGTGCCGCACCGCAGATCGTCGGCATTGGGCCGGAAGTTACAGAACTGCGGATCGGCAATGGTTGCACCATCCGCGAGTCTGTGACGATGAACGCGGGCAGCGTGCGTGGTGGCGGCATCACTACGGTCGGTGACCGCGGCTACTTCATGAACTGCGCCCATGTAGGCCATGACTGCCATGTGGGCAATGACGTGATCTTCGCGACTTCGGCGACGCTTGGCGGCCATTGCGAGATCGGCGATTTCGTCTTCATGGGCGGGCTGTCGGCCGTGCATCAATTCACCCGCATCGGCCCGCAGGCGATGATCGGCGGCGTCTGTGGCGTTCGCGGCGACATCATTCCGTTCGGTCTGGTCAACGGCCAGTATGCGGCGCTGGAAGGCCTGAACCTGATCGGCATGAAGCGCCGAAAGTTCACCAAGGATCGTCTCGCAACGGTGCGTGGCTTCTATCAGAAACTCTTCCATGGCGATGGGGTGTTTGCCGAGCGTCTCGAACGCGTGCAGCCTTTGGCAAGCGAGGATCCGGCCATCGCCGAAATTCTGGCTTTCATCGCCGGCGGCAAGCACCGCGCCTTGTGCCTGCCGGATGTCGGCGGCCAGGCCTGATCGGGAGCGCGAGGCCTGACATGAACGGCCAGCCTCCATTGCAGCCTCTCGCCATCGCATCGCCACTCGGCATCATCGCCGGGGGAGGCGCCATGCCGTTTGCCGTCGCGGACTCGCTGCTTGCCCGCGGCATCAAGCCGGTGATCTTCGCGCTCAAGGGCTTTTGCGATCCCGCGCAGGCGGCGCGCTTCGACCACCACTGGATTCCCATCGGCAAGTTCGGCGCACTGCTGCGGCTGATGCGGAGTGCCCAGTGCCGCGATCTCGTTTTCATTGGCACGCTGGTGCGTCCGGCGATCTCGGAAATCCGTCTCGACTGGGGCACGTTGCGGGTGATGCCAGCCGTGTTTCGCGCCTTTCGCGGCGGTGATGATCATCTGCTCACCAGCGTCAGCCGGCTGTTCGAGCACGAGGGGTTTCGGCTGCTCGGCGTCAAGGACGTCGCTCCCGATATCCTGATGCCGGCCGGCAGCATTACGCGGGCGATGCCCGATGCGGATGCGGAGACGGACATCGCGCGTGGTCGCGAGGTGCTGCGTGCACTGAGCCCGTTCGATATCGGACAGGCTTGCGTGGTGATCGACGGCCATGTGGTGGGGATCGAGGATATCGGCGGCACCGATGCGTTGCTGGCGCGCGTGGCCGATCTGCGCGCCACTGGCCGCATTCGCGCCAAAGCGGGCAGGGGCGTGCTGGTGAAGGCGCCGAAGAGCAGCCAGGACCTGCGTTTCGATCTGCCGACGACCGGACCGCGCACGGTCGAGGGCGCGATTGCGGCAAAACTCGCCGGCATCGCCATCGTCGCCGGCAATACGATTGTGGCCGAGCCGCAGGAGATGATCGAGAAGGCTGATGCCGCAGGCTTCTTCGTCACTGGACTTCCGGCATGACGCGGAAAATCCATCTCATCGCCACCGAGGAATCCGGCGACCGGCTCGGCTCCGCGCTGATGCGCGAGCTGAAGCAGCGCTACGGCGATGATGTCGTCTTCTCCGGCGTCGGCGGCTCGTCGATGGCGCGCGAGGGATTGCAGTCGCTGTTTCCCATCGAGCAGCTTTCCATCATCGGCCTCGCAGCCGTGGTGAAGAAGCTGCCATCGATCCTCAAGCTGATCGCGCAGGCCACCGAAGACGTCTTGCGCACCAAGCCGGACGTCCTGGTCATCATCGACAGTCCCGACTTCACGCAACGTGTCGCCAGGCGCGTGCACAAGCGCGATGCGTCGATCCCGATCGTCAATTATGTCTCGCCGACCGTGTGGGCCTGGCGTCCCGGCCGCGCCAAGGCGATGCGGGCTTATGTCGATCATGTGCTGGCGCTGCTGCCATTCGAGCCCGAGGCGCATCAGCGGCTTGGTGGCCCGCCATGTACTTACGTCGGCCATCCCCTGATCGAGCAGATCGATACGCTCAGGCCGAATGGGGAGGAGCAGGCGCGGCGTGACGGCAAGCCGCCGGTGCTGCTGGTGCTGCCGGGCAGCCGTCGCAGCGAGATCCGCCATCACATGGAGACGTTTGGCGCGACGCTCGATCTGTTGCGCAAGGGCGGCGTGGAGTTCGAGCTGATCCTGCCGACCATGCCGCATCTGGTGGAGGGGATCACCGAAGCGCTGAAGCCATGGCCTGTGCAGCCGCGTGTCGTGGTGGGCGAGGCGGAAAAGCGCGCCGCATTCCGGATTGCGCATGCGGCCTTCGCCAAATCCGGTACCGTGACGCTGGAGCTGGCATTGGCCGGCGTGCCGATGGTCACAGCCTACAGGGCCGGCAGCATCGAGGCTTGGATCATCCGTCGCCGCATTACGTCGTCGTCTGTCATTCTCGCCAATCTCGTCATTGGTGAGAATGTCATTCCCGAATTTATTCAGGAAGACTGCACACCCGAAAAGCTTGTCGCGTCGCTGCAGGACGTACTTGCGGATACGCCGATGCGCCGCCGACAGGTCGAGGCGATGGCGAAGCTTGATGATATCATGGGGATCGGACGCGCATCGCCGAGCAAGGCGGCTTCGGATGTGGTCGCGGATATGCTCGACCGACCTCCGCGTTAACGCGCGGTTAGCCCTGATGTAATCCGCATAGGGGAACTCTCAACCAAATCTAAACCCGGTTCCGCTGATGGTGCCGTGCCCCGATACCTTCGGGCGTATGTGCAATCGCGGCTGATTAGCCGCCATCAGGTGAAGCATGAGCAAGGCGAACGAACACGACTCTCTCGATGCACTCTTCTCCGCGGCGCGCTCGATCGATCGCCGCCATTTTCTGGCTGCCGGTGCAGGCGGAATCGTCGCTGCGTCTTCGAGCGTCGATGCGCTCGCCAAACCGGCAGCCGACAAGTTCACTGAAGAAGACCGCAAGCATATGGCGCACGCCATCGACCTGATGCGCAAGGCCGGCGTGGTCGAACGTACGGGCGGTGCCTTCGGAGCTGTGATCGTGCGCAATGGAGAGGTGCTCTCGGCCACCGGCAATAGCGTGCTGCGCGATAATGATCCGTCCGCCCATGCCGAGGTCAACGCCATTCGCGCGGCCTGCAAGAAGATCGGCGCGCCGAACCTGAAGGGCGCCACCATGTACACCAGCTGCGAATGCTGCCCGATGTGCTACGCGACGGCCTATTGGGCGCGGCTGGACCGCATCGTCTATGCCGCGGCGTGGACGGATTATGCCGATTTGTTCGACGATCAGAATATCGGCACGGATATGAAGCTGCCTTACGGCAGGCGGAAGGTGAAGGTCTCGCAGTTCATGCAGAAGGACGCGCAGGCCGTGTGGCAGGAATTCCGCAAACTGCCGGATCGCGCGAAGTATTGAAGCTCACTCCGCCCTCATCCTGACGAGCCACGTCTTCGCGGCGTCTTGAAGGATGACGGCAAGCGCCGGAGCCCAGCGATCTCATGGTTTGAGATGCGCGCAAGAGAGCGCTCCTCATCATGAGGGACGGCGGTTGTGGTCAAACAAGCAAAAACCGGCGGATCTTGCGATCCGCCGGTTTTCTTTTGGGTCTTGTTGCCAAGCTTAGCGCTTGGCGATGTCCGTGTATTCGCGGCGGGCAGCGCCGGTGAAGAGCTGGCGCGGACGGCCGATCTTCTGCTGCGGGTCGCCGATCATTTCGCTCCACTGGCTGATCCAGCCGACGGTGCGGGCGACCGCGAACAGCACGGTGAACATCGAGGTCGGGAAGCCCATCGCCTTCAGCGTGATGCCCGAATAGAAGTCGACATTCGGATACAGCTTGCGGTCGATGAAGTACTGGTCCGACAGCGCGATCTTCTCGAGCTCCATGGCAACGGCGAGCATCTCGTCGCCACCGTGACCGGTTTCCTTGAGAACTTCGTGGCAGGCCTGCTGCATCAGCTTGGCGCGCGGATCGTAGTTCTTGTAGACACGGTGACCGAAGCCCATCAGGCGCACGGACGAATTCTTGTCCTTCACCTTGGCGATGAATTCCGGAATCTTGTCCACGGTGCCGATGTCGGCGAGCATCTGCAGCGCCGCTTCGTTGGCGCCGCCATGGGCGGGGCCCCACAGGCAGGCGATGCCGGCGGCGATACAGGCGAACGGATTCGCGCCCGACGAACCGGCGATGCGGACCGTCGAGGTCGAGGCGTTCTGCTCGTGGTCAGCGTGGAGCGTGAAGATCTTGTCCAGCGCCTTGGCGAGCACCGGATTGACCTTGTACTCCTCGCACGGCACGGCGAAGCACATCTTCATGAAGTTCGATGCGAAATCGAGCGTGTTGGTCGGATACACGAAGGGCTGGCCGATCGTGTACTTGTAGGCCATCGCAGCAAGCGTCGGGATCTTGGCGATCATGCGGATCGAGGCGATCTCGCGCTGCTTGGCGTCGTTGATGTCCGTCGAGTCGTGATAGAAGGCGGCGAGGGCGCCGACCGAGGCAACCATCACGGCCATCGGATGCGCATCGCGGCGGAAGCCGGTGAAGAAGCGCGTCATCTGGTCGTGGACCATGGTGTGGTTGGTCACCAGGTGATCGAACTTTTCCTTCTGCGCCTTGGTCGGGAGTTCCCCGTACAGCAGCAGATAGCAGGTCTCGAGGAAGTCGCCCTTCTCGGCGAGCTGCTCGATCGGGTAGCCGCGATATTCGAGAATGCCGGCGTCGCCGTCGATATAGGTAATCTGGGACTGACAGCTCGCGGTCGAGGTGAAGCCCGGATCGTAGGTGAACATGCCCGACTGGGCATAGAGCTTGCCGATGTCGATGACGTCGGGGCCGACGGTCCCACTGTGAATCGGCAGATCGAAGCTCTTGCCGTCGACTGTCAGCGTTGCGGATTTGGTGTTGGTTTTCGCGTCCATCGCATAGTCCCCGATGAGATCGTTGAGGGGCCGTCAAACCACCGTCATTTCAGGAGAAAATGGCGATGCCAGACGGGAATTCCAGAGCAGTCGGCAGAATGCGTAGCGTATTGCTGTGTGCGCTGCAAGGCAGGCAAAAGTAGCCTACAGCTATGCTAAACAGCTGCCTGATCGGCGAGCCGATCGAGACATTCCTGCCGTCCCAGTACCGCGAGCACGTCGAAGATGCCGGGGGAGGTGGTCTTGCCGGTCAACGCTACCCGCAGAGGCTGCGCCACACCACCGAGTTTCAGACCGGCTTCCTCCGCAAAAGCGCGGGCGGCAGCCTCCGTATTGGCGGCGGTCCAGTCGGTGACGGCTTCGAGCGCGGTGCGCAATTTCCCGAGCAGCACGCGCGTCTCCGGCGTCAGCACGGCAACCGCCTTGGGCTCGGTGATCTCCAGCGGGCGGTCGGCGAAGATGAAGTCGGCGCCCTTCACCAGCTCGAGCAGCGTCTTGGCTCGCTCCTTCAGACCGGGCATGGCGCGCAGCAGTTGTGCACGCGTGGCGTCGTTCAGCTTCGCCTGGATCGCAGCGCCGCCTTCCGCATAGGGGAGGATCTCCTCGAACATGGTCACGAGGGCTTGATCGTCGCTGTGGCGGATATAGTGGCCGTTGATGCTTTCCAGCTTGGCGAAATCGAAGCGTGCGGCTGATCGTCCGATGCCGGACAGGTCGAAGGCGTCGATCATCTCCTGCGTGGTGAAGATTTCCTGGTCACCATGGCTCCAGCCGAGGCGGACCAGATAATTCCGCAGGGCGGCCGGCACATAACCCATGGCGCGATACGCATCGACGCCAAGCGCGCCGTGGCGCTTCGAAAGTTTCGAGCCGTCCGGGCCGTGGATCAGCGGGATATGCGACATGCTGGGGACGTCCCAGCCGAGTGCGTCATAGATCTGCTTCTGGCGGGCGGCATTGATCAGGTGGTCGTCACCGCGGATCACATGGGTCACTGCCATGTCGTGATCATCGACCACCACCGCCAGCATATAGGTAGGCGTGCCGTCGCCACGCAGCAGCACCAGGTCGTCGAGATTCTCGTTCTGCCAGACCACGCGGCCCTGCACCTGATCCTCGATCACGGTCTCGCCGGTCAGCGGTGCCTTGAGGCGGATGGTCGGCTTGACGTCGGGCTTGGGATCGGACGGATCACGGTCGCGCCACAGCCCGTTGTAGAGTTTCGAGCGGCCCTCGGCGCGCGCGCTCTCGCGCATGGCCTGCAGCTCCTCGGCGGAGGCGTAGCAGTAATAGGCCTTGCCTTCGGCCAGCAGTTGCTCGGCCACCTCGCGGTGCCGGGCGGCGCGGGCGAACTGGTAGACGGTGTCGCCGTCCCACTCGATACCCAGCCACTTCAGGCCGTCCAGGATGGCGTCGATGGCGGCTTCCGTCGAGCGCTCGCGGTCGGTGTCCTCGATCCGCAGCAGCATCTTGCCGCCGTGCTTCCTGGCATACAGCCAGTTGAACAGCGCGGTACGGCCACCACCGATATGGAGGAAGCCGGTCGGCGAGGGCGCGAAGCGGGTAACGACGGGTGTGGTCATGTCAGATCGGCAATCGATTTAGGGGACGCTTGCGCGCGTGTAACACACCCCTGTGCCGCTGCCCAATGGGCAATCATGCCCGCCCCGGGAGCCCTCCGGAACCGGGCGGGCCGGTTCGCGCCCCTTGGCGGAACGGCCCGGATTTGGCACATAGGGCGCAATCTGAAAGGCAGCTTATGACAGACGAATCGACCGCGGACACCGCCAGCGAGGCCGGCCGCGATTTCATCCGCGACATCGTGGCGACGGACCTCGAATCCGGCAAGCACAAGGGCGTGGTGACGCGCTTCCCGCCGGAGCCGAATGGCTATCTGCATCTCGGCCACGCCAAGTCGATCTGCCTCAATTTCGGCGTCGCCGCCGAGTTCGGCGGGCACTGCAACCTGCGTTTCGACGACACCAACCCGACCAAGGAAGAGCAGGAATATATCGACGCCATCCAGCGTGACGTGCGCTGGCTCGGCTTCGACTGGGGCGAGGGCAACCTGCATTTCGCCTCGGATTATTTCGAGCAGCTCTATGACTGGGCGGTACATCTGATCCGCGCCGGCAAGGCCTATGTGGACGACCAGTCGCCGGAAGAGATGCGCATCGCCCGCGGCACGCTGACCGAGCCGGGCAAGAACAGCCCGTTCCGCGACCGCTCGGTGGAAGAAAACCTCGACCTGTTCGCGCGGATGCGCGCCGGCGAATTCCCGAACGGCGCCCGCGTGCTGCGCGCCAAGATCGACATGGCCGCCGGCAACATCAATCTGCGCGACCCCACGATCTACCGCATCCTGCATGCGCATCACCCGCGCACCGGCGAGGCCTGGAAGATCTATCCGAGCTACGACTTTGCCCATGGCCAGTCGGATGCCATCGAGCATGTGACGCATTCCATCTGCACGCTGGAATTCGAGGATCACCGGCCGCTCTATGACTGGTGCCTGGACAATCTGCCGGTGCCATCGCGGCCGCATCAGTATGAATTCGCGCGCCTCAACATGACTTATACGCTGCTGTCGAAGCGCGTGCTCACAGAGCTCGTGCGCGGCGGCCATGTGACGGGCTGGGACGATCCGCGCATGCCGACGCTCGCCGGCTTGCAGCGCCGCGGCATTCCCGCGGAAGCGCTGCGCGAATTCATCAAGCGCATCGGCGTCGCCAAGGCGAATTCCACCGTCGATCTGTCGATGTTCGATTTCGCCGTGCGCGAGACGCTGAACCGCACGGCGCAGCGCCGCATGGCGGTGCTGCGGCCGCTGAAGGTGGTGATCGAGAACTATCCGGAAGGGCAGGTCGAGCAGCTCGACGCGGTCAATCATCCGGACGATGCGTCGCTTGGCACTCGCCAGATCCCGTTCAGCCGCGAGCTCTATATCGAGCACGAGGACTTCATGGAGGATCCGCCGAAGAAATTCTTCCGCATGGCTCCGGGCCGCGAGGTGCGGCTGCGCTACGGCTATTTCATCACCTGCAAGGATGTCGTGAAGAACGACAAGGGCGAAGTGGTGGAGCTGCGCTGCACCTACGATCCCGAGACCCGCGGCGGCAACGCGCCCGATGGCCGCAAGGTGAAGGCGACGATCCACTGGGTCAGCGCGCAGCATGCGGTGCCGGCCGAAGTGCGCGTCTATGAGCAGCTGTTCGCGACGCCGACGCCGGACGCAGCAAACTTCGCATCGCAGCTCAATCCGAATTCGCTGGAGGTGCTGAACGGCGCGATGCTGGAGCCGGCGCTGGCGAGCGATAATTTTGACGGCGCGATGCAGTTCGAGCGGCAGGGTTACTTCTGCCGCGACAAGGACAGCGCGCCCGGCAATCCGGTCTTCAACCGGACAGTCGGCCTGCGCGACAGCTACGCCAAGCTGGCGTGAGTTGTAGGATGGGTAGAGCGGAGGCGCGATAGCGCCGAAGCGAAACCCATCGGTCGAGCCTGCCGCAATGACGGAATGATGGGTTTCGCTTCGCTCTACCCATCCTACGCGTCTGAGAATAGTTCGCGCATTCCCCATCCGTTCCGCTAGCCGCGCGGCGCCCTTCCGATAGCATTCGGGAGGGCGAGCGGGTGGCTCATGGCGCAGAGCGGGGGACGGCAGCGCAGTCAGGCGAGGGCGGTCACATGGCCGCCGTCAACGACGGCCGGCGCGCTCCCATCACGCCATTCATGGACATTGCCGCTCGGCTGGTTGCGCGCCTGGGTGCAGGCCGAAGCCGGGCCCGGTCGTTTGCTGCCTTGGGTGCCGGTGGCTTTCGGCATCGGCATCGCGCTTTATTTTGCGGCCGAGCGCGAACCGGTCGCCTGGCTGGTGACCACAACAGCCTGCGTTCTTGCATTCGCAGTCGTGCTGCTGCGACGGTCCTCGGCCTTTCCTTGCGTGTTGCTCGTGGTCGCCGTGGCCGCAGGTTTCGCCTGCGCAACGTGGAAGAGCGAACGCATCGCGCATGAGGTCCTGGCGAAGCCAGTCTTCGGTGCAGCGCTGACGGGCTTCGTCGAAACCCGCGAGGAGCGTGAGCGTAGCGATCGCTTCGTGCTGCGCGTGGCCACCTTGGAGATGCCGCGCGATGCGATCAAGCTGACGCGCGTGCGCCTGTCGGTGAAGAAGGGGACGGCGCCCGCGGTCGGCAGCTTCGTCGCGTTGAAGGCACGGCTGCAGCCGCCGCTCGCGCCGTTACGGCCGGGTGGGTATGACTTTGCGCGCGATCTGTATTTCCAGGGCATCGGCGCTTCGGGATTTGTCACCGGGGCGATCAGGAAGATCGATCCGCCGACACCGCCATCGCGGCACCTGCAATATGCGGCGACCATGCAGGGCATGCGCGATGCCATCGATGCGCGCATTCGTGCGTCATTAACGGGGGACAATCGGGCCATCGCAACTGCGCTCCTGACCGGCAAGCGGGATGCGATCTCGTCCGACGTCAACGACGCCATGTTCATTTCGGGGCTTGGTCATGTGCTGTCGATCTCCGGCTATCACATGGCCGTGGTCGCCGGCGTCGTGTTTTTCGTCGTGCGTGCGCTGCTTGCGCTGGTCCCCGTTCTGACGGTGACGTTCCCGATCAAGAAAGTCGCTGCCGCCGCGGCACTGCTGGCTGCGTTGTTCTATCTGCTGCTGTCCGGCGCCGAAGTCGCGACGCAGCGTTCGTTCATCATGACGGCGGTGGTGCTGATCGCCATCATGGTCGATCGCCGCGCCATCACCTTTCGTACGCTGGCGATCGCGGCGCTGATCGTGCTGGTCATCACGCCGGAAGCGCTGGTGCATCCGAGCTTCCAGATGTCATTCGCGGCGACGCTCGGCCTGGTGGCACTGGTGCAAATCGGGATGCCTGCCTTGTTCGCGACGTCGGAGAGTTCGACGACGGCGCGCATCGCCTTGTGGGGCGGGCGCGAGATCGCGATGCTGCTGCTGGCCTCCCTGATCGCGGGGCTCGCGACCATGCCATACGCGGCCTACCATTTTCATCGGGTCACGCCTTACGGCATCATCGCCAATCTGCTGGCGATGCCGGTCGTGTCGGCGCTGGTGATGCCGGCGGGGCTGCTCGGCCTCATCGCGATCCCGTTCGGATTCGACAGCCTGTTCTGGCACATCATGGAGATCGGCCTGCAATGGATGATCTTTGTATCCAAATGGGTGGCCGGCCTGCCGGGGGCCATCGGACGGGTGCCAGCCTTTGGTTCGGGACCGTTGATTGCGGCGAGCTTCGGCATTGTCCTGCTCGCATTGCTGCGCACGCCGCTGCGTTACGGCGGACTGATCGCGCTCATGGTCGCGATCGTCTGGGCGGCGGCGACACAACAGCCTGATATCCTGATTGCCGGAGACGGCCAGAGCGTGGCCGTACGCGGCCGCAACGGGCGCCTGCATGTGATGCGGAGCGGCAAGGATGCGTTTTTAATCAAGGAATGGCTGGGAGCGGATGCCGATGCGCGGCAGCCGACAGATGCGTCGCTCGGTGACGGCGTGTCGTGTGATCCGTCAGGTTGCGTGACAGCTCTTGCTGATGGGGCGCTCGTCGCTCTGACGTTGCAGCCGGATGCATTCAGCGATGACTGCGACCGCGCTGCGGTCATCGTGACGGCGAGGCAGCCGCCAGCCGATTGCCGGGCGATGGTGATCGATCGGGAGGCGCTGCAAGGTCAGGGAGCGACCAGCCTGCGGCGTGTCGGTGACCGCTTCGTCATGGACGCAGTTCGCCCCCGCGGGCTGCAGCGGCCGTGGGCTCAGGGGCCCGTCGATGTCACCGACAATGCGATATCGACCGGCCAACGCACGCGCCAGGGACCGGTCGATGCAACGCCGGCGGAGACGGATCTCACGCCGGACGATCAGTAAGCGCCGCTCAGTAGCGGCGATAGAGGCCGGTGAGCTTGCCCTGGATGCGGACGCGGTTGGGCGGCAGGATGCGGACTTCGTAGGCCGCATTGGCCGGCTCCAGCGCGATGGAAGCGCCGCGGCGGCGGAAGCGCTTCAGCGTAGCTTCCTCGTCGTCGATCAGCGCGACCACGATGTCGCCGGTGTCGGCGCTGTCGGACTTCTGGATCAGCGCCATGTCGCCATCGAGAATGCCGGCGTCCTGCATGGAATCGCCGCGCACTTCGAGGGCGTAATGTTCGCCATTGCCCAGCATGTCCTGCGGCACGCTGATGGAGTGGCTGCGGGTCTGCAATGCCTCGATGGGCGTACCAGCCGCGATCCGGCCCATGACCGGCACCGAGATGGTGCGGCCGCCGTCATCGTCGCTTGCCATCGGGGCAGGTGCGGGCTTGTTCTTGCCGAGATTGCCCTCGATCACGCTGGGCGTGAAGCCGCGGCGACCGGCCGGCGCAGCCGTGTTCAGTTCCGGCAGCTTGATCACCTCGATCGCGCGGGCGCGGTTGGGCAGGCGGCGAATGAAGCCGCGCTCTTCCAGCGCGGTGATCAGGCGGTGGATGCCGGACTTGGAGCGCAGGTCCAGTGCATCCTTCATCTCGTCGAAGGAAGGCGGTACGCCGGCTTCCTTGAGCCGCTGGTCGATGAAGCGGAGCAGTTCATATTGTTTGCGCGTGAGCATCTGAAGCCATCCTCAGGTGACGGGCCTTCAACGAAGATTGTCGGGCCGTCGCGTGTGTTTCAGGACCTCGTCGTCAGCGTCGCTTGCGCGCTACTGGCCGAGGGCAGTCACGAGTTTGGGCACTCTCGATTTCACTAAGCCACAGAATCTCGAAACAAATCATGAACGGACACTATCTGTTCCGTACATGTTCCGCAACGGGTAATTTCGCTCGAAAGTGGTGCTTTTGGGCGAGCGAGAAAATGGGCCGTAGGATGGGTTGAGCCGAGGCGCGATAGCGCCGGAGCGATACCCATCACCACAGGCTCCGGCGCGCGCTGTGATGGGTATCGCTGCGCTCAACCCATCCTACGCGATCACGAAATTCGCTCGGACAACGGCATCGGTGGCGGTGGCGTCGTCGCGCCGGCGGCCAGGGATCGTTGCACCATCACGGTATCGGCCCAGCGACCGGAGCGGTAGGCGACACCGGGCAGCGTGCCGATCCGAGTGAAACCGAAGCGATCATGCAGCCCGAGCGAAGGAGCATTGTCGGCATCAATATAGCCGATGATCTGGCGGAAGCCGGCGGCGGCGCAGACATCGATCAGCTCGCGCAGCAGCTTGCCGCCGACGCCCTGGCCGGTGTGGTCGTGATGCACATAGATCGAGTGCTTCACCGCATAGCGATAGGCCGGCCGTTTGCGGAACTGGACCACATAGGCATAGCCGACCACGTCGCCGCCGCGCGTCGCCACGATATGCGGGAAGCGCTTGTTCTTGAGATTCTTGCGACGGTCGCGCAGATCGTCCGGCTGCATCGCATCCGCATCGCTCACGCCTTCCTCCACACCCTGGCGGATGTGGCGGCGATAGATGGCGAGCATGGCGTCGACATCGCTGTCGCGCGACGGCCGGACGATGATCGGGGTGTCGGTGGCTGCCTGAGAGCTCACTTGCGCGGATCCCGCTCTTCGGAAACGACGTAAGTGTAGAGCCGGATACGGCCCGAGGCATCCACCTTGCGATAGATGCCCTGGATCTCGACGTCGAAGCCCGGGAAGGTGTTGAAGCAGGTCTCGAACATCTTGAGATAATCGATCATCGGCTGCGCGCGTTCGGTGAGACGCTCGCCCGGCACGATGGTGGCAATGCCCGGCGGGTAGACCACGAAGGGCGTGGTGGCGATGCGGCCGGCGATCTCGTCGATCGGCAGATAGTCGACGTCGTTGCGCACCAGCAGGCGTGCCGCGTCGTGCGGCGACATGGCGATCTCCGGCAGATGCTGATCCATGAACTGCTTCGCCTGCAGGCCGCTGACATCGGCTGCACGGTAGAACTTGTGCATGTCGGCACAGAGATCGCGCAGGCGCACGCCGGCATAGCGGGCCGGGCGACGGCGCGCGAATTCCGGAATGACGTCTTCGAGCAGCGCGTTCTCATCGTGGAAGCGCTTGAAGGCGACCAGGCCCGACACCAGCGTGCCGGCCTTGCTGGCCTCGACGCCGGGGGTCAGCAGGAAGAGCAGAGAGTTGAGGTCGTTCTTCTCCGGCACGATCTGGTTCTCGCGCAGATATTGCGCGACCACAGGGGCCGGGATGCCATGTTCGGCATAGCCGCCGGTGGCGCGATCGAAGCCCGGCGTCAGTACCGTCAGCTTGTTCGGATCGGTCATAGCGAAGCCGGCCTGCATGTCCGGGAAGCCGTGCCACTTGGCGTCGGGCGTCAGTTGCCAGAAAGCGGGATTGGTGGCGAGCTGGTCGGTGCTGATGCTTTCCCACGGCACGCTGTGGCTGGCGCCGGGCTGCGCGACATCCGGAATCTGGACGCGCTCGGGCACGAAGGGCTCGAAGAACCAGCGGCGCTCCGGGCGGAATTCCTTTTCCTCGAATTCGCGGCGTACGGCGCGCATTTTCTTGCGCAGCTCGATGCCGAGGCGGATCGTGTCGTCCCACAGCACTTCGCCGGAACGGCCTTTCATCATCTGCGCGCCGACATCGAGTGACGCGAACAGGGGATAGAAGGGCGAGGTCGATGCGTGCTGCATAAAACTTTCGTTGAAGCGGCGATGCTCGACGCGGCGCTTCTGGCCGCGGATGTGGCGATCCTTCATGTGGATCTGCGAGGCCTGCGAGAACGAGGCGAGCTGCTTGTGCGTTGATTGCGTGGCGATGATGCCGGGCGAGTCCGGGCCGAGATCCTTCAGGCCCATCGCGAAGCGGCCGGCATAGAGCGGGTGGAATTTCATGAAGCCCGCCCAGGCCTCGTCGAACAGGATGTAGTCACAGAGATGGCCGATGCGCTTGATGATCATCTCGGCGCTGTAGATGGTGCCGTCATAGGTGCACTGCTCGATGACGGCGACGCGGAACGGGCGTTCGCGCTTCCAGGCATCCTTGTCGGTGACGAGCGGATTGGTGCGGATGCGCTCGCGCAGCGCTTCCTCGCTGAAAGCGCTCCAGTCCATCGGGCCGATCAGGCCCCAGGGATTGCGCACGGTCGGCACATAGATCGGCGTGCCGCCGGAGATCATCAGCGCGCCATGCAATGCGGCCTTGTGGTTGTTGCGGTCGAACAGAACCAGGTCGCCGTCGGTGACCAGCGCCGACAGCGCGACCTTGTTGGACGTCGAGGTGCCGTTAAGGACGAAATAGGTCTTCTCGGCGCCAAAAATCTGCGCGGCTTCCTTCTGCGCCTGAAGGGCGGGGCCTTCATGGGTGAGGAGGTCGCCGAGATCGAGCACGGAATTGTCGAGGTCGTCGCGGAACACGGCTTCGCCGAGATGTTCCATGAACACACGGCCGATCGGCGAGCGGCTGTAGAACACGCCGCCATTGTGGCCGGGGCAGGTCCAGAGCTGATTGCCTTCCTCGGCGTAATCGACGAGGGCGCCGAAGAACGGCGTCTTCAGCGTCTCGGCATATTGCTTGAGGCGGCTGATCAGGTTCTTGGCGATGAACGGCGGGGTTTCTTCCGACAGGAAGATGTAGCCGTCGATGAAGTCGAGCACCTCGACCGGAATGTCCTCGAAGCGCTGGCGGCGGATCAGCAGCATGATCGGGAAGTCGAGGCCGCGGCGGCGCATCAGGTTGATCAGCGCAGCGGTCTTGCCCTCGAGGCCCTTCTTGCCCCAGTCCACCACCATGCAGCCGATGGCTGCGTCGGTCTGTACTGCGATCGCAGCGTCTTCCAGCTTCCGCGCCTTGACCACCTCGAAGCCCGATTTCTCGATTTCCTCGACGATTTGATTGAGCCGCACGCCTTCGAGATCGTCGGCGTCAAAAGTCGGCATGGCGAAGAGGAAATTGAAGCGCTTGAAGTAATCCATGAACGGGCACCGAATCTGTTGTCTGTGCCCTCTGTCGCCGCGTTACGTGACAACTTGGTGACCGAGGGCCGGCGGAATGTATGAAGGGCGATGCCCGGTCGGGCAACGCCTGAAAATCGTGTGGGTTCGCGGTATTCCGCTAAGTCGGAAGACGAATGATGGCGCAGCGATCGCCGGCCTTGGCAGCTGCGGCATTCGGCGGGCGGACCAGAAGGCCTTCTGCGATGGCGAGATTTCCGAGCAGCGACGAATCCTGCTTTGTCACGGGCGTCGCCACGAGCTTGCCGTCCTGCCATTCGAGCCGCGTGCGCAGGTAATCCTCGCGATGGTCATTCGCGGCGAGATCGCGGCCGAGCACAGCCGCCTCGCGAACATGCTGGACTTCGCTGCGGCCGGACAGCGCGCGCAGCAGCGGCACCATGAAGAGGAAGCCGCAGACATAGGACGAGACCGGATTGCCGGGCAGGCCGATCACCCGCATGGGGCCGCGGCGGCCATGCATCATCGGCTTGCCCGGCCGCATGGCGATCTTCCAGAACGACATCTCGACACCGGCCTCGACCAGGGATTGCTGCACGAGATCGTGGTCGCCGACGGATGCGCCGCCGGTGGTGATGAGCACGTCCACATTCAGGTCGATGGCGCGCCGGATCGCCGCAGTTGTCGATTCCAGCGTGTCGCGAGCGATGCCGAGATCGATCACCTCGGCACCTTCTGCGCGGGCAAGGGCGCGCAGGGCGAAGCCGTTGGACAGGACGATCTGGCCGGGGCCGGGGGTAACGCCGGGCATCACCAGTTCGTCGCCGGTGGCCAGCATGGCGACCACGGGGCGACGCTGCACGGGAACCACGGGATGGTTCATGCCCGCAGCGAGTGCGAGATCGCGGTCGGCGAGGCGAGTGCCGGCGCGCAGCAACACATCACCCTGCCTGAAGTCCACGCCGGCCGGACGGATATTCTTGCCGACGGGGGCAGCCTCGTTGACGGTCACCATATCGCCGTCGCGCGCCGTGTCCTCCTGGATCACCACGGCATCGCTGCCGGCGGGCACGACGCCACCGGTGAAGATGCGCGCTGCTTCGCCGGGAGCGAGGGCGCGATCGAACGGCTTGCCAGCGGAAATCTCGCCGATCACCTTCAGCTTCGCGCCAACGGCCGCATCGGTGGCCCGCACCGCATAGCCGTCCATGGCCGACATGGCTTCCGGTGGCTGCGTGCGCAGCGAGGCGACATCACGCGCCAGCACGCGGTGAAACGCGTCCTCCAGCGCCACCATTTCCTCGGGCAGCGCGTCGGAGCCCTTCAGGATCGCGGCCATGGCGTCGGTAAAGGGCATCAGGGCCATTGGTGGATCTCCGGATTTGCGTGGATGCCCGTCTTAGCGAAGCGGGCGGGGGAGGCAAGCGTCGGTTGTCCCTGTGGCCGGACTTGGGGATCGCTTCCGGAGCCGCTACCAAGGGGAATGACCGATGGATACGATATGGCCGGTGGCGGTGCATTGCGCTGGCGCAGCGATGTGGACGCTTTGTCGTTCCGGCCGGAGGGGCATGACGGTGTCTGCATGGTGCATCGGCATGCGTTTCGGACGTTGCTCAGACACATGCCGACGCCGGAGGAATGTGCGGCGTTTTTCCACGTCCGGGAAACCGCGTTCCAGTTCGCAGCCCGCGCCAAGATCGCACATGCGCGCCTTGCCTCCGACGCCAATCTGCATCTGACCAGCCGGGATCTCGCCCGGGCCATGGCGAAATTGGCGGTCGCATCGCCGGAACAAAGCGGTTAAACTCCGTCCAACTGATGAGGAATCCCATGCAGCAGACCCAGACCGCCCAGCTCTCCACTGCCACCACCGACGCAAACGTCGTCGTGCAGGCTCTTCTCGCCATGGCGCTCGGGCTGTTCGTGGTCGGCGTGGTCGGCTTCTCGCATATCAGCGCGGTTCACAACGCGGCGCATGACGTCCGTCACGCCAACGCGTTTCCCTGCCACTGATCTTCCAGACTGATGTCCGTTTTCCGTTCGATCGTGTTCTCGGCGGTTCTCGCCGGGCTCGTCGCTGGCGCGGCCACCACGGCCGTGCAGATGGTCGGTACCGTCAAGCTGATCCAGCAGGCCGAGACCTATGAGAAGAAGGCCGAGGCGCCGGCCCCCGCTGCAACGGCGGCACCTGCGCCTGCTGCGACCGGCCACGATCACGGTGCCCATCAACACGCCGCTGCCCATGACCATGGCGGCGAATGGGAGCCGGCAGAAGGCTTCCAGCGCAACGCTTTCACCGCCGGCGCCAATGTGCTGACCGCCATCGGCTTTGCCCTGCTGCTGGCCGGCATCTTTGCGCTGCGCGGCCGTCCGGTGGACTGGCGCGAGGGCCTGTTCTGGGGCCTCGGCGGCTTCGTCGTGTTTGTGGCTGCGCCGGGCCTCGGCCTGCCGCCGGAAGTGCCGGGACAGCCGGTGGCCGACCTGACCTTGCGCCAGACCTGGTGGATCGCCACGGCTTGCGCGACTGCCGGCGGTCTCGCATTGCTGGTCTTCCGCAAGGCCTCCTGGGCCGCGCTTCTCGGCCTGGGCCTGATCGTGTTGCCGCATCTGATTGGCGCACCGCAGGCGCCGGCTGGCCACACCGATGTGCCGGAAACGCTGGCGCACAGTTTCGTCGTGGCTGCCGTCGTCACCGGCCTGATCTTCTGGGCGCTGCTCGGTGTGGTCACCAGCATCGCCTACCGCCGGTTCGCGCGCGCCTAGACGCCGAGCGCTTTCAGCGTTTCGGCAACAGTCTCCGGCGAGGTGACATGCACGGTCTGCAAGCCGCGGGCGCGCGCCCCTTCGATATTGGTTTGCGAGTCATCGAAGAACAGGATGCGGCCGGCTGGCACGCCGATCTGTGCCACCACGTGATCGAAGCTGTCCGCCTCCGGCTTGCGCATGCCGATCGAGGACGACAGGAACACCTCGCGGAAATGTCCGAGCAGATCGGCATGGGCGACGGAAAAATGCGCCACATGTGCGGGGTTGGTGTTGGAGAAGGCGTAGATCGGCCATCGCTTTGCTGCGCGCGGCAACAGTTCTGCGATGCCCGGCATCGCACCCACGAAGATTGCATTCCACCCTTCGAGGAACTGCTCTGGCGTGATGTCGAGGTTCAGCACATTGCGCAGATGGGCGAAGAACGTCTCGTCTGAAATCTCGCCGCGCTCGTGCTGCATATAGATGTCGTCTTGGGCGAGGGCGACGATGACGTCCGTTGGGCCGCGGCCTGCATGGTCGGTCCACACCTTCATGACGCGCGCGAAATCGATATCGAGAACCACGCGCCCGAGGTCGAACAGCAGGGCGTCGATGGAGGAAGAGGCGTGGGCTGGAGCAGGCGAAGTCATGCGTGTGCAATTCCGAACAATGTGAGCAGCCTGGAGCATACAGGCCTAACGCCTTGAAGACACGAGCCTAACACCCATTCATGACAATCGACGCGGTGCGCGATCGACACATCTGTTGCATGGCATGCATAGGAGATGATCGAAACTCAAAATGTTATCGGGCGTAAATGATTTGTTACAAAGCTATTATTGCAGAAGGATTTTTCCGATGTTCACCTTGCTTGCACTGGCCATCACGGTGATTGGCGGTCGTTTTCTTGTGAAGCGTTACGAGCGTCATCTCGATGCGCAGCTCGGGCCGTGGATTGTCGGCGAATTGCAGCCGCAGCGCAGTCGCTCGCGCCGCAGCCGCGATCCCCGTTAAGCCTGTTACCCCCGACTTCGCCGGTATTCAGGTTACCGACGAAGTTACAATTTGCATGCGTAGCCAGATACGCGGCGTTTACGCTTAGCGATGTCCGGCTTGGTAGCGCTGGTGTCACCACGATCGCCGACCCGGATGTCTCATCCTCCCGCCCGGTCGATTGACGTGGTGCCGGGACCGCCGCCAACACCCCCCATGCTCGCGTGCGGTCCCGGTCCATTTTTTCGCGGAAGCGATGAGAGGGATCCGGATGGCGACAGGTTACAATTTCAGCGCGATGTCGATCGATGCGCTCTGGCAGATCCACGAAGAGCTGCGCATCGTGCTGGCGGCCAAGATGGCGGCGCAGCGGCAGGAGATCGACGAGCGGCTGCGCGATCTCGATCAGTTCTCCGCGTCGTCGCAACGCGCCGTCACGGCGCTGCGCCCGAAGGCCGGGCCGTTCTATCGCAATCCGGATCGGCCGACACAGGTGTGGTCGGGACGCGGGCTGCGCCCGCGCTGGCTGGTGTTTCAGCTCGCGGCTGGTCGCACGCTTGATGAATTCCAGGTCAAGGCAGACAGCAGCATTGTGGATCTGGAGAATGCGCAGGCGCATAAGCTAGCCTGATCGTAAGCACTGCTTCCCGCACATTGATCCAGCAGTGCCCAAGTCCTTGAGCAGGAGATGCGCTGCGGCCAAGGTGCCCGTCTAAACGAGGGCACGCACATAATTCCTCGTCCTTCCCGGCCAATTAAGTCATCGGGCCAGTTCTGCTCCCTGCCGCGCGAGGCTGTTTGCAGTGTCGATAAACGCCCGGAGTTTTGGCTGGCTCTGCATGGATGCCGGAAAATAAAGGAAAATGCCGTCGTCGGTCGCAATTTGACCTTTGAACATGATCTCCAATTCCTCCCGCTCGACCTCGTCAGCAACTTCTCGGTCGAACGCGAAAACGAGACCGAGGCCCCGCTTGGCCAGGCGCACGGCCGCCGCATGATTGTCGACCACGATCTTCGGCGGCATCCGCACGCGAACCGTTTTGCCGTTCTGGTAGAATTCCCATGTGTAAGTCGTTTTTGAACCTGGAAAGCGAAACAGGATCGCGTCGTGCTGTTGCAGGTCCTCGATGCACGCAGGTCTTCCGGCCTTGTTCAGATATTCCGGGCTCGCGACGACGACCCATCGCGCCTGGGGCAACAACCGGACTGCAATCATGTCCTTGTCGATGGCTTTGCCCAGCCGAACGCCCGCATCGTACCCTTCGGCGATCAGATCGACGAATGCATCATTCACCGAGAGATCGATAGCGACATTCGGATAGTCCGCGACAAAGCGCGCAATGACCGGCTCGATCGCAAAACCCACGACAGCATGAGGGACCGTCAGCTTCAGGGTTCCGCTCGGGGTGGACTGGGATGCGGTGAAATCTCGAAGTGCTTCCTCGATCTCCAAAGCAGCGCGATCGAGGCGCTGGAACAAGGCCTTTCCAGCCTCGGTCAGTTGCACGCTCCGTGTTGTTCGCTGGAAAAGCTTGGCCTGATACCGCGCCTCAAGCATTTGGATCGCTTTGCTTGCCGCGGCTGGACTTATGTTCAAAGCCTCAGCGGCGGCAGTAAACCCGCCGCGGCGTGCCACGGCGATGAAATGAGCGAGGCCGTCAAACAAATCGCGTTCCATTGACTGTTCCTGAGGCCGCGCGCCGGTATGCATTATTAACTCTGGATTGAAGGCCTATAGGCGTTGGCGCCGTTTTTCTCAAGAATGTCGCGTCGTATTTTCGAGCCTCAGGCGGTGGCCGGACTTCAACCTCGTGGTTCCGGACATTGCTTATTTCCAAAGAGGCCAAGTCTGCACATGAAATCCAACGACAATACCATTCTCATCACGGGTGGTGGTTCTGGCATCGGCCAGGCGCTCGCGCACCGCCTGCACGACGCAGGTAATCACGTGATCATCGCCGGTCGCCGCTTTGATGTACTGTCTCGTGCTGCCGAAGGTCGCAGTCGCATGACACCGATCCAGGTGGATCTCGACAACGCGACGAGTGTCGAGGTGTTTGCGCGACGCTTGATCATTGATCATCCGACATTGAACGTGCTCATTAACAACGCGGGTATCATGCGCTTCGAAGCACTTGGACATCGGCGCGATCTGGCCGATGCAGAAGCTACGGTCACGACGAATTTGCTCGGCCCAATCCGGCTTACGAATGCCTTGGTCGATCACCTTCTGAAACAGCCAAACGCTTCGATCGTCAATGTCACCTCTGGCCTCGCTTTCGTGCCTCTCGTCGTCGCCCCGACCTACAATGCGTCAAAGGCTGCGATCCACAGCTACACGGTGTCCATGCGTGAAGCCCTCAAAGGAAAGATCGACGTCATCGAAGTCATTCCCCCGCAGGTCAAGACGGGTTTGACGCCCGGTCAAGAGGGGCGAGAGGGCGTGCCGCTGGATGATTTTGCCGACGATGTTTTCATGCAACTATGCAGTGAGCCGAGCATACCCGAAATCATGGTCCAGTATTCGCAATATGCACGCCGCGCAGAAGCGGACGGCCGGTTCGATGAAGTCTTCGCCGTGATCAATGGAGGCTGATGGAGAGTACTCATTGCTCTCTGGCTCCAGCCAGGACTCGACGCATACCCGACGTGACACCGCCTACCGGCGGTGTCTGCTTTCAGGCAGGCGCAATGACCGTCAGCATGACCGACATCAAGGCGCTCTACTGCCTCGCTTATGCCCGGTCGGAAAGTCCAGTTTGGGCCGACAATGCCGGCATCAATGGTGCTGAGCGCCTGATCAGTCGATGGCGTTGTCGGTCACCAGATAATGGCCGGACTTGCCGCCCTTCTTCTCGATCAGGTGGATGCCCTCGATCTGGACGCCGCGTTCTACTGCCTTGATCATGTCGTAGATGGTGAGGCAGGCCACGGACACCGCGGTGAGCGCCTCCATCTCGACACCGGTGGGACCGGTCACCTTCACCGTCGCGCGCACGCGGCAGCCAGGCAGTTTCCTGTCGGCGGTGATGTCTACCGTCACCTTCGACAGTGCCAGCGGATGGCAGAGCGGGATCAGTTCGGATGTCCGCTTCGCCGCCATGATGCCGGCGATCCGCGCGGTGCCAAGCACGTCGCCCTTCTTCGCATTGCCGGTCTCGATCATGTCGAGGCTGGCCTTGCTCATGATCACAAGGCCCTCGGCGACTGCAACGCGCTCGGTGGCAGGCTTTTCCGAGACATCGACCATGCGGGCTTCGCCGGCGGAATCGATATGGGTGAGGGCGGGGCTCTTCGCTTTCGTCTTCTTGGCCATGGTCAATTCACCTGCGCGCGCTTCAGCAGCGTCTTCGTGGCGGCCGTTACATCCGCTTGCCGCATCAGGCTTTCGCCGACCAGGAAAGTCGAGATGCCGACGCGCTTCAGCCTCGCCAGGTCGTCCGGCGCGAAAATGCCGCTCTCGCCGACCTTGAGTCGATCCTTCGGCATCATCGGGGCCAGCCGCTCGCTGGTGGCGAGCGTGACGTCGAACGTCCGCAGATTGCGGTTGTTGATGCCGATCATCGGCGAGCGCAGGTTCAGCGCGCGCTCGAGCTCGGCCTCGTCATGGACTTCGAGCAGGACGTCCATGCCGTGATCGATCGCGGCATCCTCGATATCGCGCGCGAGGGCGTCATCGAGTGCAGCCATGATGATCAGGATGCAGTCGGCACCGTGCGCGCGCGCCTCGACCACCTGATAGGTGTCGAACAGGAAATCCTTGCGCAGCACCGGCAATTTGGTGGCAGCGCGTGCTGCAACCATGAAGTCGAGATGGCCCTGGAACGACGGTGTATCGGTCAGCACCGACAGGCAGGCGGCACCGCCGTCCTCATAGGCCTTGGCGAGGGTCGGTGGATCGAAGTCGTCGCGGATCAGGCCCTTGGAGGGCGAGGCCTTCTTCACTTCGGCGATCAGCGCGAAATCGCCTTTGTCGAGCTTGCGGTGGATTGCGGTCATGAAGCCGCGCGGCGGCGATGCAGACTTGGCAAGTGCTTCCAGCGCGCTGAGCGGTTGCTGCTGCTTCGCCTTGGCGATTTCCTCGCGCTTGTAGGCTTCGATCTTGGTGAGGATGTCGGACATATCGTTCGCTCCGTCAGGCGTTTGAGACGGCCACCAGCTGCTTGAGCTTCGCGAGCGCGGCACCGCTGTCGAGCGACTTCTGGCCCATCGCAACGCCTTCCTTGATGTCCTTCGCCTTGCCGGCAACCAGCAGCGCCGCGGCCGCGTTGAACAGCGCCACGTCGCGGAACGCGCCGGGCTTGCCGTCGAGTACAGCCTGCAGCGAGGCCGCATTGGCCTGGGCGTCGCCACCCTTGAGGGCTTCGGCGGTGACATAGGGCAGGCCGGCGTCTTCCGGCTTGATCTCGAAATTGGTGATCTGGCCGTTCTCCAGCGACGACACGAAGGTCGGGCCGGTGAGGGTGATCTCGTCGAGGCCGTCAGAGCCGTGCACGACCCAGGCGCGCGTGGCGCCAAGATTCTTCAGCACCTGCGCCAGCGGCTGCACCCATTGCCGCGAGAACACGCCGACCATCTGGTATTTCACGCCGGCGGGGTTGGATAGCGGGCCGAGCAGGTTGAAGATCGTGCGGGTGGCGAGTTCGACCCGGGTCGGGCCGACATTCTTCATGGCCGGATGATGCGCCGGCGCGAACATGAAACCGATCCCGGCTTCGGTCGCGCAACGGCTCACATCGGCAGGCTTGAGATCGATATTGACGCCGAGCGCGGCCAGCACGTCGGCGGCGCCGGATTTCGATGACAGCGCGCGGTTGCCATGCTTGGCGACCGGCACGCCGCAGCCGGCGACAATGAAGGAAGCGCAGGTCGAGACATTGACAGAACCGGAACCGTCGCCGCCGGTGCCGACGATATCGACGGCGTCCGCCGGTGCGGTCACGCGCAGCATCTTGGCGCGCATGACTTCTACGGCGCCGGTGATTTCATCGACCGTCTCGCCGCGGACGCGCAGGCCCATCAGCAGGGCGCCCATCTGGGAGGGCGTGGCTTCACCCGACATCATGCTGTCGAAGGCGGCCGAGGATTCCTCGCGCGTCAGCGAGGCGCCGGTCGCGACCTTGGCGATGATTGCCCGAAGATTGTCCATGGGATGCTTCCGAAAGTGATGCGATGAACCCTTGTAGGATGGGTTGAGCCGTAGCGAAACCCATCACCACACGCGTCCGGTGGTGACGGGCTTCGCTTTCGCCTAACCCATCCGACGAGGCCAGAGATCAATTGTTGCTCGTCGCGCCGGTGGCCAGCGCGAACGCTTCCTGATTGATTTTGGTGCCGACCTGCTGCTCGAGCTTGGTGATGTACTGCGCCACCAGCTCGTCGGTCAGCCCGCGCTGCAGGCTTTCCTTCAGCTTCTTGGCGTCATCCGAGGCCATGTCGACGGTCGGTGCCGAGATGTCGATGATGCGGTACACGATCCAGTCCGAGGCACCAGCGCCCGGCGCCTGGCCGGCGGCATCCTTCACGCCGCGGAACACAGCCTGAATCACGCCCGGCGACAGATCCGCCACGGTGGCGTCGCGCTTGAAGGGAGCCGAGGTGATGACCTTGAGGCCGGCCGCAGCCGCTTCGTCGGCGAGCTTGGCGCCGCCATCGAGCTTCTTGACCATCTCCTCGGCCTTGGTGCGCAGGCGCTTGGTGATCTCGTCCTCGCGCCAGCGCGCTTCGACCTGTGCCTTGACCTCGTCGAGGGTACGTTCGCGGGCGGGGGTGATGCCGAGCACGTCATACCAGATGTAGCCGCCGCTGGCCTGGATCGCGTCATTGTCCACGCCGACATCGCTGTTGAAGGCTTGCGACAGGATATCGGTGCTGGCCGGCAGGCCGGTGACCGGTTGGCCGTCCGGGCCACGGCCCGAGCGATCGACAGCCTCGATGGTGACGGCCGTCAGGTTCAGCTTCTTGGCGGCATCGACGATGTTGGCACCGCCGCCGCGCTCATCCTCGATCTTGTTGTGCATGTCGGCGACGACGGCACGGGCGCGCTCGATGCCGAGGTCGCGCTTGATGGTCGCGGCCACGCTGTCATAGCTCGGGGTGCTGCCGGCCTGGATCTTGCCGACCTTGATGAGGGTGGTGCCGAAGCGGCCGGTGACCGGCTGGCTGATCGTGTCCGGGGCCAGCGAGAAGGCGGCATCGGCGACGTTCGGATCGAGGATGCCGGCACGGGTGACCATGCCGAGTTCGACGTCCGACGGCTTCAGGCCGCGCTCCTTGACGAGGTCGTCGAAGGAGAAGCTGTCATTCAGCTTGGCGCGAGCGGCCTGGGCCTCCTCTGCATTCGGGAACACGATCTGCGAGATCTGGCGCTGCTCCGGCTGAGAGATGCGGTCCTTGCGGTCGTCATAGAGCTTCTTCGCGTCCTCATCCGAAACCGTGGACCACTTCGCCATTTCTTCCGGCGTCAGCACCAGGAAGGCGATCTTGCGATATTCGGGCGCACGGAACTGGGTCTTGCGCTCATCGAAATAGGCGGCGAGCGCCTCGGGCGAGGGGGCGTCGATGGTGCCGGCCTGGGCCGCATCGAGCTTCACGTAGTCGATGGTACGCTGCTCGTTCTGGTAACGGCTGAGCGCTTCCACCATGGGCTTCGGCGTATCGACGCCGGTGGTGACCGTGGAGGCGATCTGGCGGCGCAGCGAAACCCGGCGTTGCTCGTTGATATAGCGCTGCTCGGTATAGCCGAGGGAGCGGATCACCTGCTGGAAGCGGGCACCATCGAATTGGCCGTTCATGCCCTGGAAGTTCGGATCGGCCATGATCTGGCGCAGGACTTCCTGATCGGACACGCCAAGGCCCTTGCGGCGGGCGTCCTCGTCGAGGGCAGCTTCCGCGATGGCCTGCTGTAGCACCTGACGGTCGAGACCGAAGGCGCGGGCCTGATCCGGCGTCAGCGGACGGCCGAACTGGCGGCCGATCTGCTGCAGCTTGTCATTGAAGAGCTGGCGGAACTGCTCCGTGGAAATGTCGGTCGAGCCGATGGTGGCGACCTTGGTCTGGGTCGAGCCCTTGAAGGCGTCGCCGATGCCCCACACGCCGAAGCTGATGATGAGCACGCCCATCACGACGCTCATGATCATCTTGCCAATCCAGTTGGATGAGGCTTTGCGGATTCCTCGAAGCATGGGTCAATCTTGTCTGTCAGGAGGGGAACCGGCTTGCGCCAGCGGCTCGAACCGCGGGGGCCATCGCCGAATAGGACGCGCATCATAAAGTGGCAGCCGTTCCGTCGCAACCGGACGGAACGGGGCGGATTGAAGCGGTTTCAGGTGCTTGGCCGGGTTTCGGTGATGGAACTTCTGTCCGTCCCGCCGATTGATGGGCAGGCCAGATGGCCGATCGGGGAGGCAACATGCGGATTCGGGTGCGAGCTGGGGTGGCCTTTGCCGGCCTCTGGCTGATGCTACCGCCGGCATGGGCGCAGCAGAACCCGGCGATGGAAAATCCGAGTGTGGTGCAACCACAGAGCGGCCCCGCGCTGTCGCCCGGAGCCAACAGCTTTTCCGAAGGGCAGGCGCGCGACCTCCTGAAGTCTCAGGGCTATTCAGATGTCTCGCAGCTCATGAATGACAGTCAGGGCATCTGGCGAGGGACTGCCATGAGCGGCACCAAACGCGTGCGCGTCAGCGTCGATTACAAGGGCAACATCTCGGCGCAGCCGGAGTAAGCGGAGAGCCCCGATGACCAAAGTGACCATTTCCCGCCTGTTCGATGATTTCGCAGACGCCCAATCGGCCGTCCGCCAGTTGCGCGAGGCCGGAATCCCGGAGGACGACATCAGCGTCATCGCCAATAATGCGGACAAATGGTACGCGCCCGATCTAGCGGGCGGAGCCGGCAAGGGAGCGGCGATCGGGGCTGGCCTGGGCGGTTTCGGCGGCTTGCTGGCCGGGCTGGGTCTGCTCGCGATTCCAGGTCTCGGCCCGGTGGTCGCCGCAGGCTGGTTCGCGGCAGCAGCGACGGGCGCGGCGGTGGCCGGCGCCGCGGGAAGCGCCATCGGCATGCTGGCCGAAGCGGGCGTGGCTGTGAACGAGGCCGAAGTCTATGCCGAGAGCATCCGCCGTGGCGGTTCGCTGGTGAGCGCCAAGGTTCCGGCCGGTCAAAAGGACAAGTTCGAGGCGATCCTCAACCCGTCGTCTGTGGATATAGCCGCCCGCCGGAACGAGCTCGCCGCCGCTGGCTGGCGCGGTTTCGATCCGAAAGCGCCTGATCCGACCGCGGACGAGATCAGTCGCCACCGCGGCAGGCGCGGCGCCGGGCCAGCTTGAGCAGCCCGGCCGGCTCTGTTAGCTCAAAAGCCTCATCCGACCTCTTCTTGTGACAGGACAGACCCATGACCGATGCCGTTCGCCCATTGATCGCTGGCAACTGGAAAATGAACGGCCTCAAGACTTCGATGAACGAGTTCGAAGCGATGCTTCGCGGTGCGCCGGAAGTTGCTGACAAGGCTGATCTTCTGGTTTGTCCGCCAGTAACGCTTCTGGCCACTTTCGCGGCCAGGGCGGCGAGCTTCGGGCAGGAGGGCAAGCACGCCGTCACGGTGGGCGCACAGGATTGCCACCCAAAGGCCTCAGGCGCCCATACGGGAGACGTCGCCGCCGAGATGCTCGCCGACGCCGGCGCGACGGCCATCATTGTCGGCCATTCGGAGCGCCGCGCCGATCATGGCGAAACCGACGCCGTGGTCCGTGAGAAAGCCTTGGCCGCCTGGCGCGCCGGCCTGACGGCGATCGTCTGCATCGGCGAGACCCAGGCCGAGCGCGACGCCGGCAAGACGCTCGATGTCTGCGGTACCCAACTCAAGGGCTCGCTGCCGGACGACTGCACCTCGGGCAATCTGATCGTGGCTTATGAGCCGGTCTGGGCGATCGGCACAGGGCTAACGCCGACGGCAAAAGATGTCGAGCAAGTTCATAAGTTTATCCGTGAACATCTCAACCAGCGCTTCAAGAACGAAGGGCCGTCGATCAAGATCCTTTACGGCGGTTCGGTGAAGCCCTCGAACGCCAAGGAACTGATGGCCGTGCCGAATGTGAACGGCGCGCTGGTCGGTGGCGCCAGCTTGAAGGCGACGGACTTCCTGGCAATCGCGGCCGGCTGCCCCTAAATCAGGGGCGTTCCCTGCACACGGGAGAGGTTTGGGGTTTCCGCCCAAAGGGTTGGCAATCTCGGCCTCCATCGTGTAGACACCTGCAGATTCAAACCCCGTAAGCACTGGGACTGCAGCCGGCGATCGGCGCGGCGTGCTTGCGATGGAAGGACAAGATGCAAAGCGTCGTTATCGTAATTCACCTGATGATCGTCGCCGCCCTGATCGGCGTCGTGCTGCTGCAGAAGTCGGAAGGCGGCGGCCTCGGTATTGGCAGCGGCGGCGGTGGTGGCGGTGGTTTCATGACCGGCCGCGGCACGGCCAACCTCTTGACCCGCACCACGGCATTCCTGGCGGTCGGCTTCTTTCTGACCTCGATGTTCCTCTCGTGGCTGGCGACCTATAATCGCGGCCCGAGCTCGATCCTGCCGACCGGTGCGCCGGCGACCCAGCAGGGTGCCCCGTCGTCCCCGCTGACGGCACCGACCTCGGGTGGTCTGCTCGACAGCCTGAAGAAGGCCGACGAGGCGCCGCAGGCCCCGCAATCGCGGTAATTGCGCGCCAACGCATTGGCGCCATGCAGGATGGTTGCTTCCATCCTGCCTCAACAGCCCCCATCAAGGGGCTGTTATCGTTTCGGAATTCAAGTCACCCACAGGCCCGGCGGAAACCCGCTGAGGGCTGCGATTCGTTTTGGCGAATCGGCATCGGAGAGATAAAGGTTAGGTCCCATGGCGCGGTACATTTTCATCACCGGCGGCGTGGTCTCCTCGCTCGGTAAAGGTCTGGCATCAGCGGCGTTAGGCGCGCTGTTGCAGGCGCGTGGCTACAAGGTCCGGCTTCGCAAGCTCGACCCGTATCTCAATCTCGATCCGGGGACGATGTCGCCGTATCAGCATGGCGAGGTCTTCGTCACCGACGACGGTGCCGAAACCGATCTCGATCTCGGTCACTACGAGCGCTTCACCGGTCGTCCTGCCACCAAGAAGGACAACATCACCACCGGGCGCATCTATCAGGACATCCTCACCAAGGAACGGCGCGGCGACTATCTCGGCGCCACCATTCAGGTGATCCCGCATGTCACCAACGCCATCAAGGATTTCGTCCTCTCGGACAATGACGGCTATGACTTCGTGCTGGTGGAAATCGGCGGCACCGTCGGCGATATCGAGGGCCTGCCGTTCTTCGAAGCGATCCGTCAGCTGCGCAACGATCTGCCGCGCGGCGACACCATCTTCGTCCATCTGACGCTGCTGCCCTATATCCCGAGCGCCGGCGAGCTGAAGACCAAGCCGACCCAGCATTCGGTGAAGGAGCTGCGCTCCATCGGCATCCAGCCTGACATCCTGCTGTGCCGCTGCGACCGTGACATTCCGGCGGAAGAGCGCCGCAAACTCGGCCTGTTCTGTAACGTCCGCGAAAGCGCGGTCATCGAGGCGCGCGACGTCGACAACATCTATGCGGTGCCCGAGGCCTATCACAAGGCCGGCCTCGACGACGAAGTGCTGGCCGCCTTCGGCATCTCGTCGCGCGAAGAACTGCAGCTGAAGTCATGGCACACGATCAATGAGCGCGTCCGCAATCCGGAAGGCGCGGTGACGATCGCCATTGTCGGCAAATATACCGGCATGAAGGACGCCTATAAGTCGCTGATCGAGGCGCTTTCGCACGGCGGCATCGCCAACAAGGTGAAGGTCAATCTCGACTGGATCGAGAGTGAAGTGTTCGAAAACGAGGACCCGGCGCCTTTCCTTGAACACGTAAACGGCATCATGGTGCCCGGCGGTTTTGGCCAGCGCGGTGCCGAAGGGAAGATCCGCGCAGCGCAGTTCGCGCGCGAGCGCAACGTGCCGTATTTCGGCATCTGTTTCGGAATGCAGATGGCGGTCATCGAAGCCGCGCGAAACCTCGCCGGGATCAAGGACGCCAACTCTACTGAATTCGGCGAGACCAATGAGCCCGTGGTTGGCCTGATGACCGAATGGCTGCGCGGCAACGAACTGGAGAAGCGTACCAATGCCGGCGATCTCGGGGGTACCATGCGCCTCGGCGCCTATCCGGCCGCGCTGACCAAGGGCAGCAAGGTCTCCGAAGTCTATGGCGGCGCGTTGGAGATTTCCGAGCGCCATCGCCACCGCTACGAGGTCAATACTGCTTATAAGGAGCGGCTGGAGAAGCACGGGCTGAAATTCTCGGGCCTGTCACCGGACGGCGTGCTGCCGGAGATCGTCGAATACGAAGATCATCCGTGGTTCATCGGCGTGCAGTATCACCCGGAACTTAAGTCCCGCCCGTTCGAGCCGCATCCGCTGTTTGCGAGCTTCATCAAGGCGGCAGCGGCGCAGAGCCGGCTGGTTTAAGCATCGCCTCAGGGCGGATGAGGCCAAGCCGTCATCCGCCCTACGCTTGAGTACTTCTAATGCATGCCTGCGCTGACGCAGGCTGCCGACATTGCTGATTGATCGGCGCGAACCTTCCGTGTGAATGATTCTGTGACGACGCTGGTGTGCTGACCAGCCGAACGGACACGAGGATCAATCATGCGCGCTTTCTATCATCCCGATCAGGCGATCCATTCGCCGCAGCAATTCATGCGCTATGGCCGCTTCGTGCCCATCAAGGACTCGCCATTGCGCACCGAGCGACTGCTCGGCGCTTTGGCCCGTCACGGCATCACACCGGAGAAGCCGGCCGAATACGGCACCGCGCCGGCGCTGACGGTTCATACCGCGGCCTATGTGCGGTTTCTGGAAAACGCATGGGAGAACTGGGCGAAGCTGCCGGATCACGGGCCGGAAGTTTGGCCGCAATATTTTCCGTACTGGAGTGGGCGTGTGGAAGAGACCGCTCGGCCCGATTGCCCCGCGACGGGCTTCATCGGCCAGGTCGGCTGGTATCTCGGCGATCTCTCGGTGCCGATGGGGCCTGACAGCTGGGACTCCATTCTGCGCTCATCGGAAACGGCGGTGGCGGGGGCTGATGCGATTCTTGCGGGTGAGCGCTCGGCCTATGCGCTGTGCCGGCCATCGGGCCATCATGCCCGCGCCGATCGCGGCACCGGCTTCTGCTATCTGAACAACAGTGCGATCGCGGCGCAGCGGCTGCGCAACCGCTTCGGCAAGGTCGCGATCATCGACGTCGACATCCACCACGGCGATGGCACGCAGCAGATCTTCTACACGCGACCGGATGTGCTGACGATCTCCGTGCATGGCGACCCGACCGACTTCGTGCCGTTCTATACCGGCTTTGCGCATGAAACCGGTTACGGTGCGGGCGAGGGCGCCAATCTCAATCTGCCGTTGCCTGCTGGCTCTGGCGGAAATGAGATGAGTGCAGCACTCGACGCGGCAATCGAGCGGGTGCGTGCCTTTGGCGCTGATGCCCTTGTTGTGGCGCTCGGATTCGATGCCCATCGCGATGATCCGATCGGCATCTTCAAGCTCGAGGCGCGGGATTTTGGCAGCATCGGTGAAAAAATTAAATCGCTCGATCTGCCGACCCTCGTCGTGCAGGAAGGCGGTTATGGCATCGACGCGATCCAGGATTGCCTGGATGGGTTCTTGACCGGCTTCAAAGCGTAAATCCAGTAGCCCGCATGCTGCGTTGCTCATGCGGGCTACAGCCCGAACTACACTTTCGCGATCTTGCGCAAGGCGTCGTCGATCCGGCTCTGCCAGCCCGGCCCGGTGTCCTTGAAATGCTTCACGACATCGGCGCTGAGGCGGAGGGAGACGGGGATTTTGGTAGGGGCTTTTTGCGGGCCGCGTCTTGCGACGCGCGCGAGAATTTCCGGCGTGAGATCGGTGGCCTTGATACCGGGCTCAAAATGCGTGGCCAACGCAAAATCCTCTTTGGTCCACTCTGGATTGTCGTCGTCGAACACCGGCTCTTTCTGTTTACGAGACATAGCGCTTCATTTCCTTTGCATGCGCGCGGCGCAGGCTGATGGGGCGTTTGGCCCCGTCGCGCAGTGTGAAGACGAGGCAGTATGACTGGCCGTCGAGCGTCCCATAAGCGCGATAACGCGGTTCGCCATAGTCGAAACGATCGTCACATACGATAGCCAGCACGAGAAGATCGACCCACCGCGCCAGCGAGATGTGGTGCTTCTCAAGGTTCTTCGCTTCCTTGGTTGGATCGAAGTTTGGCATTTAATCGTATATACGATTTGGTGGGGTCCGACAAGTCGCCTGAGGCGAGTTTTGATATAGAGTATATCATAAGTAGTTTTCGGTCGCCTACGAAATGGTCGCGGAGACCGACGTTGCGACATTCCGCATGTCGCTGCGCTCATGAGGGCTACAGTCTCAGCTCTCGAAGAACACGAACGCTGCCCACACCGATGGATCATCCGCGGCCTTGATCTTGCCATGCATGGCCTCGATGCGGACCTTCCGCAGCGCGCTGGCATAGTCCAGATCCTCATCCGCCAGCACCTGATAGAAACGTGCCATGAAGTTCGCGGTGCCTTCGTCGGCGACTTCCCACAGCGTCAGCAATGAGCGTCGGGCGCCGGCGATGGCGAGAGCGGTGGGTAGACCGCGGATGCTGCCGACGCGGCTGGGATCGCCGAGCGCGGTCTGGCAGGCGGAGAGCACGACGAGATCTGCCGAGTACAGGTCCCAGTTCATCAACTCATGGGCATAAAGTACGCTGTCATTGTCGTCGCGCTGCGGCGGGCGGCTGAGATTGGGGCGCGAGGCGACGAGGCCACTGCGCCAGAGCGCGTCGGTGCGGTCCGAGGCCGTCTTGTAGAAGCCGTGGGTGGCGAGATGGATCAGCGACGCGCCCTGGGCGTCGCGGCGGAGGAGAGGCTCGCTGACGCCGTCGCCGGAGAGCATCGTGACCTTCAGGTCGCGCTTCTTGAGGTCTGCCTGAACAGTGTCGATCTCCGTCCGGGTCGAAGGCAACTGGCTAGCGGCGCCAGCATAATCGAGGCCGCCGACCAGCAGCGCCTTGCTGCCGGCTACGAGCTTCGTATCGCGGTCGGCGAAGAACAGCGCATCGGCACGGGTCATGATGCGGGTGTCGTAGATCTCGTCGAGATAGCGGCCACTCGCATCCTGCAGCATCGCGAAGGGCAGGCTGTAGAGCTCGCTGTCAGGGACCAGGAACAGGCGCCGGACGTCGGCAAGTTGAGGCTTCAGCGGGCCGAGCAGGGTGTCGTACAGGCGGCGAAAGGTCTTGTTGCGATCCGCCGAGGTGACATCGGCACCGAGGAAATTATCGAGCGGCCCGAGATCGACGAGTGTCGGCGCTTTGCCATTGCGGTGGATTACCGCCTGCAGTCGCATTTCCGGCTTTGGCGCGGTGGGCGTGACGCGGTTACGGCGGCCGCTGACGAAGAAATCCACCAACGCATCGGTCTGCTCCAGGCGGTCCGCAATGGTAGGCAATCCGAGGTCGCCAGGTGCTTTCTCGCCCATGCGGGCCGATAGTGCCTGACGCGCCTCCTGTAGCTGCGCGAGCACCTGCCGCGCGTCGCTGTCGATCTTACCGGACGATAGCAGTTCCTGCTGCTGGCCGGAGAGGCGCAGCACCGTCCGGGCCAGCGTCTTGGTCGCATCGTCAGGGAGGCGGTCAGCGGTGAGCCGGAGCAAGGTGCGGTCGCCGTCCTCCATGGTCTTCCAGCGCGTCACGGCTTCCGCATAGGCGACGGCAGCGGACGGCTCCTGCAAGGCGTAGCGGCCGAATTCATACAGGATGTCGTCCGCGAGCTTGCGCATGGTTTCGGCGACGTAGCGGTTACCGGCGGTGCCGACCTCGCGCAGCATCCAGCGGAACGACTGCTGCTCAACGTCCTTGAAGGTCGCGAGCGTGTCCTTGTCGCCGCGCTTCATGCGCGTCATGGCGACGCCGAGCAGGGCATCGAACGTCATCGGATGCTGCTTCGCGATGGTTTCCTGCGAGCGCTGATAGGCATCGAGACGCAGCGCCAGGGCGCGCGTGGTATCGCCGCGCAGTTCAAACTGGTCGGCGGCAAGCTGCGCCGTCTTGATGCGCAGGATGTCCGGCGCCCCGTTCCAGTCCTTCACGCGCGCCATGGCTTCGAGATCGACGTTGCTCAGGCGGCGGTCGGGATGAAAAAAGGCTTTCGTATAGGCGATCCACGTATCGGCCTGTGCCACATGTTCGGAGGTCGGATCGGCCAGTGCCGCCGCGGCACGCTTCTGCAGTTCGAGCGCTTTCAGCGTCTCGGCTTCGTTGCCCATGGCGAGATGATTGAGCGCGAGATTGGACGCCGAGACCAGCGCTTGGATGCTGCCGAGGCCGTAATGGGCGATGCGCCGCTTGAGCAGCGGCTCGTCGATGGTGGCGGCCACATCGGGGTGGCCGACCATGCGCAGCGCTTCGGCGTAGTTGTTCTCGGTACGCCAGGTCAGCGGTACGCGCTCGCCGAGCGCCTTCCTGGCGTTGAGATAGATATCTTCGGAGAGATTGAGCCCCGCGGCGACGGCGCCGTTATTGGTAAGGACCGTGGCGAGAATGTCGCCGCCGGCGATGTCTTCCTGCGAATTGCGGCCATAGATCGCGCGCATGCGCTTGTGCGCTTCGGTCGCGACCGGGATGGCGGCTTCATAGTGCTGGATGCGGTTGAGGAAGCGCGCATATTCGAACCACAGCGTGGCAGCGGCGCTGTCAGGCTCCTGTGCGGCACGGGTTTTCGATGCATCGGCGAACAGTTCGGACGCGGCGGTGTTGTCGCGGCGGCGTTCGAACAACGTGACGGCGTTGAGATAGGCGCGGATCGTCAGCTCGCTGTAATTACTGTCGGCGAGGGCACGCAGCGTCGTCTTCAGGCGCAGGCGGCCGCCTTCGCTGTCGCCAGCCTGCAGTCTGCGAAAGGCGTCATTGATGCGATCGACGAATTCGCGTTCGCTGGGCGCCTTGCGGTTCTGGGCTTGTGCGGTGTTCTGGACGACGGGCAGCACCAGAACGCTTGCGGTGATGGCGAGCGTGATCCGGCCGGCGAGGCCTGCACCTGCCGTCCAGCTTATCCAGGAAAAAGACATCTGGATTTATTTGCAGCCCGAGGTCGTATCGCCGGCACGGGCCATTGGCTTGCCATTGACGAATACACCGGTGGCGCCCGATGTGGTCTTCGAGCCGCATTCGGTGCTGCCGCCGACCACGGCCACGGGCTTGCCGTTGATATAGACGCCCTTCGCGCCCTCGATGATCCTGCCATCCGTCGTGGTGTCGCCGACGCGCGCCGCCGGCTTGCCATTCACCGTCACACCCGTCGCTCCAGATGTGATCTGACCGGGCGCTTGCGCCGCGGCCGACGCGGTCAGGGTGGCAGTGAAGAGCAAAATCAGGGCGGTGTGTCGCATGATCATTTCAAGTCCAGAATTCCAAAGTCCGAGGCGCTGCAGTTGCACCGAGGACCGCATGATGTAAGCCTGTACCGGCGCGGGCAAGGGACGATGCCGCAACGAGCCATGCGCCAAGGCCGTAGAAGGCTGTCAAAAAGGGAAGGAACCAATTGCGATGATCTATGAATTGCGTGTGTACCGGTGCCTGCCGGGCCGGTTGCCGGCGCTGCTCAAGCGTTTCGAGACGGCGACATTGAAGCTGTGGGAGAAGCACGGCATTCGCCAGGCGGGTTTCTTCACCACGGTGATCGGCGAATCCAACAACGACCTGACCTACCTGCTGCAATGGGAATCGCTCGCGCAGCGCGAGAAGCTCTGGACGGCGTTCATGACCGACCCCGACTGGACTGCCGCCCGGACGAAGTCCGAGGAGGACGGCCAGATCGTCGGCAATATTGTCAGCCAGTTTCTCGCGCCGACGGCGTTTTCGGCGCTGAAATAGGCTCAGGCCAAGGCGCTGTCCGGTTCGGCGGCGCGTCCGGCGCAACCCTGATATCCCCGGGCAGGAGCGGGCTGATCCGGGCTTGCATCCCGCCCGGTCCTGCGGTTGATGGACGCGTTCCCTCAAGGAGACCGGACCGTCTTGACCGTATCGCCCACCGCCGCGCCCGTCGTTGAACTTGGCTCCGTCCGTTTCGGCAATGACCTGCCGATCTCGGTGATCGCCGGGCCATGCCAGCTGGAGAGCCGGCAGCATGCGCTGGAGACCGCGCAGGCGCTGAAGGAGATCGCGCAGCGGTTGCAGATCGGGCTCGTCTACAAGACCTCATTCGACAAGGCGAACCGCACCAGTGCGTCCGCCGCACGTGGTATCGGCCTCGACGATGCGCTCCCGATCTTTGCGGAAATCCGTGAGACGTTTGGCCTGCCTGTCCTCACCGACGTGCATGAGAACGAGCAGTGTGCGCGCGCGGCCGAGGCCGTTGACGTGCTGCAAATCCCGGCTTTCCTGTGCCGGCAGACCGACCTGCTGCTTGCTGCCGCCGCCACGGGCAAAGCCGTCAATGTGAAGAAGGGCCAGTTCCTCGCTCCGTGGGACATGGCCAATGTCGTCAAGAAGCTGGTCGGCGGCGGGAACGACCAGGTTCTGGTCACCGAGCGCGGCGCATCCTTTGGCTACAACACGCTGGTCTCCGACATGCGCGCGCTGCCGATCCTGGCGCGTACCACCAAGGCGCCGGTGATCTTCGACGCCACCCATTCGGTGCAGCAGCCGGGCGGGAAGGGCGAGTCCTCGGGTGGCGAGCGCGAATTCGTGCCGGTGCTGGCGCGTGCAGCGGTTGCGGTCGGCGTCGCTGGCGTGTTCATCGAAACGCATCCCGATCCCGATAACGCGCCGTCGGACGGCCCCAATATGGTGCCGCTGCGCGAGTTTGAGGCGCTGGTGAAGAACCTGATGGCGTTCGACGCACTCGCCAAGCAGACATCGGTCAAGGCGTGACCGAACCAGCATCGGATCGCGGCAGCGTTTCGGTGCTGCCGCCGGTCATCAAAGTCATCGCACTGGCGTCTTTCGCGGCAGCTCTGTCGCAGCGCGCGCTCGATCCGGTCCTGCCGCATGTGGCAGACGACCTGATGGTCACCGTCGCTGTGGCTGCGGGTCTCTCATCCGCGCTCGCTTTCACCTTCGCTGTCGTGCAGCCGGTACTCGGCGCGGCCGCCGACATGTTCGGCAAGGCGCGACTGATGATCATCTGTCTGGTGCTGCTCGGCGTCGCCAGCATTCTCGGCGCCATGACGACCAACTACTCGCTGCTGCTGGCGACGCGTGTACTCGCTGGCATCGGGGCAGGCGGGGTGTTTCCGGTGACGCTGTCGCTCACCAGCGATCTGGTCGGCCCGCAATTGCGTCAGGTCGCGCTCAGCCGCGTCATGGCCGGCGCGATGACGGGCACCGTGCTCGGCTCCACCGCAGCCGGCGTGATCGGTGACTTCTTCGGATGGCGCGGCGTGCTGGTGATCCTTGGCGGGCTCGCGATCATAGCCTCGATCGCCGTGGCGATCGGCTTCAAGGGCGCGGCGATCATCGCGCCTGCGGGCAAGGCCGATTTCGGCAGGCTCGCACGAGGCTACAAGGTGATTTTCCGCAATCCGAATACATTGATCGTCTACAGCGCTGTCTTCGTCGAGGGATGCCTGATCCTCGGCCTGTTTCCGTATATCTCGTCATTCCTGTTCGATGGCGGCGTCACCAGCCTGTCGATCGCCGGCCTCGTGATCGCATGCTTTGCCGTGGGCGGCCTGTTCTATACGATCACTGTCAAGCACATGCTGGCGCGGCTTGGCATCAACGGGATGATGATCTGGGGCGGCATCCTGATCGCGATCCAGCTCGCCGCCACCGGCTTCAGCCCGAACTGGCAGATCCAGGCGCTGTGCCTGCTGATCATGGGCTGGGGCTTCTACATGCTGCACGGCTCACTGCAGATATTCTCGACCGAGCTGTCGCAGGAAGCCCGCGCCAGCGCCATGTCGCTGCATGCGTGTTGCTTCTTCCTGGGGCAGTCAGTCGGACCCATCGCCTATGGCTTCGGCCTCGCGCATGCGGGCAAGGTGCCGACGTTGTTGGTGGCTGCGGCGGCCGTGGCATTGCTGGGTTTTGCGAGTGCGCGGTTTTTGAAGCAGCGCAAGCCGGCGGATGCATAGCTCATCTCTTCCCGGTTGAGCGCCGTGTGGACAAGGCTCCATTCTGCAACCTGAAATACCCGATCTTCGAGGCGTTCTATTACGCATCTCCCTGACCCGGACCTAAGAAGGTCAAATGGTCGCAGCATGGCGGCCTCAGGCTGGGGAAGTGCGCCGATGATCAATATCCGAATGAGCCGGGCGCTTTGCCTGAGCGCCACGAGTTATTTTGTCCTGACTGTCGTTTTCACTGGCGGGGCGCAGGCGCAATCACCGAATCTTCCTGCCGTGACGGTCGAAGCGCCGGCGCGCCCACAAGTGCGTCACACGCAGCAGCCACGGCGCTCGGCCGCTCGTGGGCCCGCGCGACGGGCGACGGCACCGGTCCGGCAAGTTGAACCCGTGCGCTATCTTCCGCCCATCGGCAGCATTGTGGGCGTACCGCCCGCTCCCTATGCCGGCGGCCAGGTCGCGACGGGAGGGCAACTCGGCATCCTCGGCAATCGCGGCGTGATGAACTCGCCGTTCAACATCACCAGCTACACCGCCAAGACCATCGAGGACCAGCAGGCGCGGTCGGTGGCCGATGTGGTGCAGAACGATCCGTCGGTGCGCAATGCTTGGGCCGATGGCGGTTATTCCAATCAGTTCTTCATCCGCGGCTTTCCGGTCGGGGCATCGGAGATCGCCGTCAACGGTCTCTATGGCGTGGTGCCGTATCAACTCGCCGGCACAGCCTTCGTCGAGCGTGTCGAAGTGCTGAAGGGGGCGAGTGCATTTCTCAATGGCATGGCGCCGCTGGGCGGCGTCGGTGGCATGATCAATCTGATCCCCAAGCGTGCGCCGGACGACGCGCTGACGCGTCTGACCGTCGGTTACATTTCGAACAGCCAGTTCGGCACCCATATCGACGCCGCCCGCCGCTTTGGTGACAACAAGGAATGGGGAGTGCGTTTCAACGGCGCCTATCGTGATGGCGACACGCCGGTGAGAAATCAGACGTCGGAGCTTGGCGAAGCCGCGCTCGCCGTCGACTATCGCGGCGAGCGCATCCGCGCCTCGTTGGACATCAACTATCAGAAGGTCCAGGCCAAGGATCCGACCCGCCCGGTTTATTTCAACGCGGGCTTTCCGCTGCCGAATCCGCCGAGCAACACCGCAAGCCTCGGCCAGAACTGGTACTTCGCGGATGGTCAGGATGTGTACGGCCTCGCCAATGTCGAAGCCGACATCACCGATGACACGACGGTGTTCGCCTCGATGGGCGCGCGACGCAACGATTTCCTCGGCGTCTACAGCTTCCTGACTATCACCGATGCGTTGGGCAATGCATCCGGGCGACAGTTCGTGCAGCCGACCTATGCGGAATCCTATACGGGGCAGGCGGGCTTTCGCACGCGCGTGGAAACCGGCCCGGTACGCCATGAATTCACATTCTCGGCGACTGGCCTGTCGAGCGAACTTGGCGTGATCGCGCCGACGACAAACTTCACCACCAATATCTACAATGTGACCCCCGTCGCGCAGCCGAACCTTTCAGGCTTCGCCACCACGGCGCCGCGCACGAACCTCACCGAACTGGCCAGCTATTCGTTCTCGGACAGCATGTCGATGCTGAACGATCGCCTGCAATTCATCCTCGGTGGCCGTCAGCAGCAGATCAAGGTGACGAATTTCAACGCGACCACCGGGGCGATTTCCTCGCTTTATGATCAGTCGGCATTGACACCCTTCTTCGGCGTGGTGGTGAAGCCGCTCGAGAACGTGTCTCTGTATGCGAATTATATCGAGGGGCTCGGAGCCGGCTCGGTTGCACCTGCCGGCACGAGCAATGCGGGCAGCATGTTGCCGCCGGTGCAGTCGGAGCAGATCGAGACCGGTGTGAAGGTCGATTTCGGCCGCATCACGACCACGCTGGCGCTGTTCCAGATCACGCAGCCTTTCGCGATCACGCAGAACGGCACCTATCAGCTCGGTGGCGAGCAGCGCAATCGCGGCGTCGAACTCAACGTGTTCGGCGAAGTGGTGCAGGGGGTGCGCGTGCTCGGCGGCGTCACCTTCATGGAAGGTATCCAGACCAGAACGCTGAACGGTGCCATGAACGGCAATGCTGCTGTCGGCGTGCCCGACGTGCAGCTCAATCTCGGCGGCGAGGTGGACAACCCGCTGGTGGCCGGGCTGACGCATTCGGCGCGGGTGATCTATACCTCGTCGCAGGTCGCCAATACGGCGAATACGCAGAGCATTCCGGACTGGACCCGCGTGGATATCGGCTCGCGCTACGCGTTCCTGTCGCCCTGGACCGGCAAGCCGATCACGATCCGCGCCAATATCGAGAATGTGTTCAACGCCAATTACTGGTCGGCGGTCTCGGCCAATTACGGCCTCGCCCGCGCAACGCCACGGACCTATCTGGTGTCGGCGACGTTCGATTTCTGAATGACGGATAGCCCGCATGTCCGATCATGCGGGCTATCGCCTCAGCCTCGTCCGCGATAAGGCGCGACGCCTTGTTCCGGCACCCAGACGCCCTTCGGCAAGCGTCCCGTCTGCCAGAACACGTCGATGGGAATACCGCCCCGAGGATACCAGTAGCCGCCGATCCGCAGCCATTTCGGCTTGATGGTGTCGGCGATGCGCTTGCCGATGGCCACCGTGCAATCTTCATGGAAGGCGCCGTGATTGCGGAACGAGGCGAGATAGAGTTTCAGCGCCTTCGACTCCACCAGCCACTGGCCCGGCACATAGTCGATCATGAGATGCGCGAAATCCGGCTGGCCGGTGATCGGGCACAGCGAAGTGAATTCCGGCGCGGTGAAGCGCACGGTGTAATCGGTGCCTTTTTGCGGGTTTGGCACCTTGTCGAGTTGGGCGGCTTCGGGGGAGGTCGGCCATTCGACGGCGCGGCCGAGCTGCAGCTCGGGGGCGGCGTTGGGCGATTTGCGAGGGTTTTTTGACATTTCGGTCTCCGTTGGCGCGGTTCTTAGCCAATCCGTGGCCCGCCGTCACGCCAAGCGGGGTTTTCCCGCCCCGCACCATGGGTTAGAAGCACGGCCAACCAACCACCCCCAGCACAAAGAGGGCACCATGACCGCCATCGTCGACATCATCGGCCGCGAAATTCTCGATAGCCGCGGCAATCCCACGGTCGAGGTCGATGTGGTGCTGGAAGACGGCTCGATCGGCCGCGCCGCGGTTCCGTCGGGCGCGTCCACCGGTGCCCATGAGGCGGTCGAGCTGCGCGACGGCGACAAGTCCCGCTATCTCGGCAAGGGTGTGCAGAAGGCCGTGGATGCCATCAATGGCGAGATCTTCGATGCCATCGGCGGCATGGATGTCGAGAACCAGATCCAGCTCGACGAGACCATGATCGCGCTGGACGGCACCCCGAACAAGTCGCGCCTCGGCGCCAATGCCATTCTCGGTGTCTCGCTGGCCGCCGCCAAGGCCGCCGCTGAATCGCTCGACATGCCGCTGTACCGCTATGTCGGCGGCACTTCGGCGCGCACGCTGCCGGTGCCGATGATGAACATCATCAATGGTGGCGCCCATGCCGACAATCCCATCGACTTCCAGGAATTCATGATCATGCCGGTGGGGGCGTCGACCTTCGCCGACGGCCTGCGTTGCGGCGCCGAGATCTTCCACACGCTGAAGGGCGAGCTGAAGAAGGCCGGCCACAACACCAATGTCGGCGACGAAGGCGGCTTTGCGCCGAACCTCGCTTCGGCCGAAGCCGCTCTGGACTTCGTGATGGGCGCCATCACCAAGGCCGGCTACAAGCCCGGCGACGACGTCATGCTCGCGCTCGACTGCGCCTCCACCGAATTCTTCAAGGACGGCAAATACGTCTATGAAGGAGAGGGCAAGACCCGCAGCATTTCCGAGCAGGCAAAGTACCTCGCCCAGCTCGTCGGCAATTATCCGATCGTGTCGATCGAGGACGGCATGTCGGAAGACGACATGGACGGCTGGAAGGAAGTCACCGACCTGATCGGCAAGAAGTGCCAGCTGGTCGGCGACGATCTGTTCGTCACCAACGTCACGCGCCTCGAGGAAGGCATCAAGGCCGGCCGCGCCAATTCGATCCTGGTGAAGGTCAACCAGATCGGCTCGCTCACCGAGACGCTGAGCGCGGTCGAGATGGCGTTCAAGGCCGGCTACACCGCCGTGATGTCGCATCGCTCCGGCGAGACCGAAGACGCCACGATCGCCGATCTCGCCGTCGCCACCAATTGCGGGCAGATCAAGACCGGCTCGCTCGCACGCGCCGACCGCACCGCCAAGTACAACCAGCTCCTGCGCATCGAGCAGCAGCTCGGCACGCAGGCGCTCTATGCTGGCCGCAAGGCGCTGAAGGCACTCGCATAAGCGCTTCAGCGACTATCAAACGGGTCATCGCCGCTTGCGGAAACGCAGGCGGCGATTTTCGTCTGACGGCAGCGGCGATCAGGCGCTCATATCCCTCAAATTTTAGACGCCATCAGGATACCTTATTGCGGTCGCGAAGGTATCACGAACGGGGCGCAAGCTCTTACTGCATTGCAGATGGAGCGCGCGAATGCCTGACATCTTCGACATCCAGGGGTTCGGGGCCCTGTCTGAATGGGGCGGACAATTCGCCAGCCCTTCGGCCAATCAGGCCTTCCAGAACATTGCCAATCTTGGATCCAATTCGGTCGCGCTGACGACGCGGATATGGACCGACAATCGCACCGGCAACGACGTCAAGGCGGTCGAAGGCAAGACCGAGACCGATGCGTCGCTGCTGGCTGGATTCAAGGCGGCGCATGCAAACGGGCTCGACATCGTGTTCAAGCCCAACCTGTCGGGTCTCGACGGCACGATTTCCCACAGTCTCGCGCCGGGCGACGTTGCCGCGTTCTTCTCCTCTTACAAGGCGGAAGTCGTGCATCTCGCTGGCATTGCAGAGCAGGGCGATGTCGGGACCTTTGCCATCGGCAATGAGATGAGCAGCCTGTCCGGCCCGCAATATGAGGGCTACTGGCGCGACATCATTTCATCGGTCCGCTCCGTCTATAGCGGTGACATTACCTACGCAGCAGCCACCGACGAAGCTTCGAAAGTGAGCTTCTGGGACGACCTCGACATCATTGGCGTCAACACCTATCCGCCACTGACCGCGAGCAAGGAGCCAACGGTCGGCGAATTGGTGAATGCCTGGAACGAGGTGCCGTTCAATCCCTATTACGCGCGTGCTTTCGATCACCAGTCGCCGGTGGATTTCCTGCATTCGCTGGCAACGGATCACGGCAAGCAGGTACTGATGACTGAGGTCGGCTATCGCAGCATCGATGGCACGGCGATCAATCCCGGAGGAGGTTCATCGAAAGCGCCACCCGATGCGGCGGAGCAGGCCGATGCCTACAACGCTTTCATGCAGGTCTGGGGCACGCAGGGCGGTTCTTGGCTGAAGGGCGTTCAGTTCTGGCAGTGGGATCTCAGCAATCAGCCCAACGAGACCGGCTATTCGCCACAGCACAAGCCTGCGGAACAGGTGGTCGAGCAGTATTTCAAGGGCAACGGATATCTGCCGGAAATGACCACATATGGCTCGGCGATCGGTGACATCATCGATCGCGGTGCCGGGCGCGACATCATTCATGGCGGGCTCGGCCATGACGAGATTTTCGCCGGAGCCGGCAATGACGTCATCGTGGCCGGCCCGTCCGAACCGGGGCGCCTGACCTCAACGACCGTGACGCTCACGGGCTATGGATCGGTTGTGAATGGCGAGGCCGCGCAGGCGCGGTTGATTGTCAACGGCCAGCCCATCGACAGCATCAGGGAATTCACGCCGGCCTCGCATCCGTCGGAATATCAGACCCAGACCTTCACCTTCGACAATCCCACCCAGGTCACAAGTCTCGCCGTCGAACTCGTGAACTCGACACCGGGGCGGGCGCTGCATTTCAAGGACATCAGCGTGAATGGTGTCGAGATGAGCCCCGCGGACAGCACCAATGCGAGTTCGCCGGGCTCGTTCGATCTCTATGTGCGCATGATCAATTTCGATACGACAAAACACCAGGACTGGTTCTTCGGCGCCAATAACGACAATGACGTGGTGCGCGCCGGTGCCGGCGACGACTACATCGCCGGCGGCATCGGCAACGATATCATCAATGGCGGAGCCGGCACCGATACGGCCGTGTTTTCAGGCTCTATTGCTGACTACACGATCAGTCAGAAGGGCACACAGACCACCGTTGCGGACGGCGTCACCAATCGCGACGGTACCGACTATCTCACGAACGTCGAATATATGAAGTTCAGGGATGCCACACTGGCAACGGCGGATGTCGGCAACCCGGCGGGTGTGGTCGCGGCTCAGGACATCCTCGGTCCGTCCACCAGCGATAATTTCGCTTTTGCATCGTCTACCCAGCGAGCCGCGCCCGCTGCCGCGGAACCGGCCACGCAGTCCGCACTTCCCCTGACATTCCCGGAGACGAAGACTGTCGAACTGCACGCTGATTCGACCGGCCTTGTGTCGGACCAGCATGATCCCGGAGCCGGCCATGTCGATATCGTGAAGGCGCCGGCGCAGCACGACGTATTGCTGGTCTGAGGCAAAGCGCCTTGGAAAAACAAGACGGCCGAGGCGGAAGCCTCGGCCGTCGCTGTTTGAACGATCTTTATCTTACTGCGGCGCGGCCGAGACCTGAGTATCCTTGGGCGGCGCGGGCGGCTTGCGACGGATACCGCCGGCGGTGACCGCGAGCACACGTGCGACCGTCTGGCGCTGCAAAGCTTCGTCCTTGTCGATCGAGAAGTGGTTGGTGGTGCGGCTCTCATTGACGTTGGCGAGCTTGCCCTTGAACCGCTTGTCGGCGGCAACGGCCTGACCCCAGCCCGTGGCGACGTAGTGGTTCACGATCTGCTTCACATTGCTCGGAACAGCGTCGGGGGCGACCGGATCGAAATTGACGATCAACGCCACCGGGATGTTGTACTGCGCCAGCTTGCGGGCAACCGAGATGGTGGCGTCGGCTCCGGCCGAATGGCCCATCAGGATGATCGGTTCGCGGTTACCAGCCTGATATTTCGCGATCATCTCGTTGGCTTCGCTGCTCCACAGGGTGTGGTTGCTCACGGAGGTGGCGACACCGGCCGCCTGAAGCTTGCTGGCAAGCTGGTCCATGCCCAGTGAAAACACGTTCATCAGGCCGCGATAGAGATAGACCTTGCCGGGGCGGCGGGCGGCGGCGTCTGCCGCAGTGGAACCGGCGAGGGTGGCTGCGAAAACAGTGCAGAGAATCAGCAGAACGACCGCCGGGGAGGTCCAAGAAAGGGTCCGGGACGGCCGCTGCGAGCCCTGAAGAACGATCGACATTTTTCTTTCTTTCCAACGAGAAATCCTGCGACATGTTCAGACATCGAACGGTCGCGTCAATCACAGTCCTGCCATATGTCCCGGTTTTGTGATGGGGGCAGTTGCAAAACCACCTCTGTGTGGCTTGTGAGCGACAAAAACCTGCGTGATGACCGTCATATGCCGGTCGCGCGGGTTTGTGCGATCCGGCGAATTTGCTATGCACCGCCCATGACCATGCGGGATGCAATCGGGAGCGAACGGGCGATGATCGCGCGGCGACACGTCTTCCATATCGGCGGTTACGATCCGATCTCGCCGGAGACGCAACTCGAGCGGTTCCGCAAGTCGCTGGGCACGTTCCAGAAGACCTGGGGCGTCACTGGGACTGCATCAGGCACGCCCGATGCGCGCGAGGTCAGCGCCTCGTGGCCGGCGCAGGCATCAGGGCCGAACTGGCAGACCGACATCACCTACGAAATGCTGCGTTGGGATGACCTCATCAATGAGGATCATTCGCGGGGCATGCTGTCGCGGCTGGGCGCGGCCTTCGTCACGCTCGGCAACTGGATCGTGACTGGAACCCTGTTCCGCTTCTTCTATTCGAGCTGGAAATATGCCGGCTTCTTCCTGTTCTCGTATCTGTGGATCGCCGCCTTCGCAGCGGCCGGGGCGGCCGTTGGCTATGGCCTGACCTGGCTTTTCGGCATGTCAGGCGCTGCGGCGTGGATCGCAGGTGTCATCGCAGCCGCGGCCGTGTTCACGGCGCTGCTGCACCACTACGGCTGGCGCAAGCCGATCAATCACGTGTTCGACGACTGGATTTTCTCGCGCCAGTACGTCTATGGCCAGCGACCAAAGATGAAGGCGCGCGTGGACGAGTTTGCCGAAACGCTGGTTGCGCGTGCGCAGAAGGCGGATGTGGACGAGATCGTGATCGTCGGCCATTGCCTCGGCGCGGCGCTGGTGATGGAGACCGTGGCGCGGGCGCTCAAGCTCGATCCGGATCTGACCAAGCACGGTCCGACCATCTGCGTGCTCACGGTCAGCGCGACCATCCCGAAATTCGCGCTGCATCCGGCCGGCACCAGTGTTCGCGAGGCGTCGAAGCTCGTGGCCGATACGCCGGCAGTGCGCTGGGCCGAATATCATGCCCGCGACGACGTCATCAGTTTCTATCGCTTCGATCCGGTGACGCTGAAACGCGTCAGCCGCGAGCGTAGCGATGGCCGCCCCAATATCCGCCGCATCCAGATGCATGACATGATGGGCATGGAGCAGTTCAAGCGCTATCGCTTCAGCTTCATGCGTATCCACTACCAGATGGTGATGGGCAATCAGCAGCGCGCGCCCTATGATTACTGCATGATCCTGTGCGGCCCGCTGCCTTTCGACGAGATCACGGCCGTCGGTGGCGGCGTCACGCGCTTCGGCGCGGATGGCGCGCTGCTGGCACCCGATGCTTCCTCTCAACCGCAGGCCGGGGCATCCGTGAATGCCGCATGATGGCCTGAACGGACGACCATGACCGCGTCACTTCTCGGAATCTATGTCTGGGCGATCGGGCTCGTTGCCTGGTTCATCATCCGCTATCCCTATGCCCGCAAGGCGCGCAGGACGGCGACCGTGAAAGCGGTGGGCTGGAGCCGCGAGCGTATCCTGCTGGCGGTCGCCACGATCGGCCTGGTCGTCGTACCTGTGATCTGGCTCGCATCGGGCTGGCCCGCGGCGCTGAATTACCAGCTCAACTATGCTGCCGTCGTGGTGGGGGCTCTGGTCTATGTGCTATCGCTCTGGCTGTTCCGGCGTTCGCACAAGGATCTCGGCCGGCAGTGGTCGGCCAGTCTCGAAATCCGTGACAGTCACCAGATCGTGCGTGGCGGCGTCTATCGCCTGATCCGGCATCCGATGTATGCGTCGTTCTGGCTATGGGCGCTGGCGCAGGCCTTCCTGCTGCCGAACGCGATGGCCGCCTTCAGCGGACTGGTCGCCATCGCGATCCTGTTCTTTACGCGCATCGATCACGAAGAGCGGATGCTGACCGAAGCATTCGGCGACGACTACCGGGCCTATATGCGCGAAACCAAGCGCATCATACCCGGAATTTATTGAGGCTGTAGCCCGGATGAAGCGGAGCGTAATCCGGGAGCAACAGACATATTAGAAACGTCGGTCCCCGGATTGCGCTGCGCTCCATCCGGGCTACAACGGCAAAATGGGGAGAGCGACATGACTGCGGACATCAGCACCGGCCTCGAACTCCGGTCCCTCATCAAGAGCAGCGGCGAACTCGAGATTTCGCTGCAGCAGGTGGCGATCCCGGCGCCCGGTCCCGATGAGATCGTGGTGCGCGTCGAAGCCTCTCCCATCAATCCATCCGACCTCGGCCTGCTGCTCGGCGCTGCCGATCCCGCCACGGCCAAGGTGACCGGCTCCGGTGCATCCGCCGTCGTAACGGCCAGGGTGGCGGAAGCCAACCTGAAGGCAATGGCCGGCCGCCTCGGCGAATCCATGGCTGTCGGCAATGAAGGCGCCGGCACCGTCGTGAAAGCGGGCTCGTCCGATGCGGCACAGGCGCTGCTCGGCAAGACGGTCGCGATGATCGGCGGCGCCATGTATGCGCAGTATCGCGTCATCAAGGCGAAGGAAGCGCTGTTGCTGCCGGACGGCACGACGGCGGAAGAGGGCGCGTCCTGCTTCGTCAATCCGCTGACCTCCCTCGGCATGACCGAGACCATGAAGCGGGAAGGGCACAAGGCGCTGGTCCACACGGCGGCCGCGTCCAATCTCGGCCAGATGCTCAACAAGATCTCTCAGAAGGACGGCATCGATCTCGTCAATATCGTGCGCAGCGAGGCGCAGGAGAAAATCCTGCGCGATATCGGCGCGAAATACGTAGTGAACACGGCGGCGCCGAGTTTCTTCGAGGATCTCGTCGCCGCGCTGGAAGCGACCGGCGCGACGATCGCGTTTGATGCCACCGGCGGCGGCAAGCTGCAGGGCCAGATCCTGCATGCGATGGAGGCCGCGGCCGTCAAGGCCATGAAGGTCTACAGCCGCTATGGCTCGACCACTCACAAGCAGGTCTATGTCTATGGCCGGCTCGAGCCGCGCCCGATCGAATTGTCGCCGCCGGGCATGGCCTGGGGCATGGGCGGCTGGCTGCTGTTTCCGTTCCTGCAGAAGATCGGCAAGGACGATGCCGCGAAGCTCCGCGCCCGCGTGGTGGCCGAGCTCAAGACCACTTTTGCAAGCCACTACACCAAGACCATTTCCCTTCAGGATGTCCTCAACCTCGACAACCTTCGCGCCTATGCGAAGCGCGCCACCGGCGAGAAGTACCTGATCAATCCGAACTTGCCTGGATGACACTCGCCGATCAATCTGCCCATGTCGTGAGCGATGGCGCGCGCCTGCTGCTGCGCCATCCGCCCTATCTCTACTACATGGTGTCGCGCAGCTTCTCGCGTTTTGCTTCGCAGATCGCGGCCGTGGCGGTTGGCTGGCAGATCTATGAGATGACCGGCAGCGCCTTTCAGCTCGGCATGGTCGGCCTCGCGCAATTCGCACCGATGCTGGCACTGGTGTTCTTCGCCGGCCATATCGCTGATCGCTATGATCGCCGGCGCGTGGTGATGCTGTGCCAGCTGCTGCAGGGCGTCACCGCGATCCTGCTCGCCTGGGGCACCTATGCCGGCTGGATCACCGCGCCGCAGATATTCGTCGCGCTGGTCGTGATCGGCGCGGCCACGGCCTTCGAGGCGCCTGCCGGCTCGGCGCTGTTGCCGGGCGTTGTGCCGGAAGGTCACCTGCAGAAGGCGACGGCGCTTTCCACGGGCGTGTTTCAGGTCGCGATGATCTGTGGCCCGGCGCTCGGCGGCATCCTTTATGCGCTGTCGCCGTCGACGCCTTACGTGCTGATGGCCATGTTCTGGATCATCGGCGCCTTGCTCAACCTTGCGATCAAGCTCGCGCGGGAGGTGGCGGTGAAGGATCCGCCGTCGCTGCGGACGCTGTTCGCTGGCGTCACTTTCGTGCGCAGCAATCCCAACATTCTCGGCACCATCTCGCTCGATCTGTTCGCCGTGCTGCTCGGTGGCGCGACCGCGCTGCTGCCGATCTACGCCCGCGACATCCTGCAGACCGGCCCATGGGGGCTTGGTGTCATGCGTGCGGCGCCGGCGGTGGGTGCGCTGCTCACCACCATCGTGCTGACGCGCTGGTCGATCAATCGCCGGGTCGGCATGCGCATGTTCCAGGCCGTGATCATTTTTGGTCTGGCGACGACGGTGTTCGCGGTCTCGCAATGGCTATGGCTGTCGGTCATCGCGCTGGCCGTGCTGGGCGCGGCGGATACGGTCAGCGTGGTGATCCGCTTCTCGCTGGTCCAGCTCGCCACACCCGACGAGATGCGCGGCCGTGTCGGTGCGGTGAACTATCTCTTCATCAACACCTCGAACCAGCTCGGCCAGTTCGAAAGCGGTGTTACGGCTGCGTTGTTTGGCACCGTGCCGGCTGCGCTGATCGGCGGGCTCGGGACAGTGGCGATTGCATTGATCTGGATGAAGCTGTTTCCGACGCTGCGGGAAATGGAACGGCTGGAGTAGCGGGATCGTGGGGCGGATTAGGCGCAGCCGTAATCCGCCGGCCGATTTCCTGTGGAAACTCTGCGGCGGATTACGCTGCGCTAATCCGCCCTACAGCTGCGTTCTAATTGCACACCTCGACATTTGTCAGCCCGATCCGCATGTCCTTCTCGACAAGCCGGCAGCCGGGACGGACCGGGCGACAGCCGGCGGCGTCGCAGACGATCTGGCCGGAGGGCTGCGCCGCGCGCGGCGTGCGGGCCTGCACCTGCGGGCGGTCGATCTCTTCCAGGCGTTCGCGGCGCGGCGTGGAGCGGCCCGCTTCAGTGCGGCTGCGCTTCCTCTCGCATTCGTTGTCCTCATTGAGCACCGTACCGCGACGGCAGACGATCTTTGCGCATCTGTCGCCATCCGCGCGGCTGCCATGGGCGCAGGCGAGGGGACAGACGCGCGATGACTTCGCCTTGATCGCGTCGAGTGCGTCGGCGCTCGCGGCCTTGCTGTCGAATTTGGTGGCGGCATAGCGGTTGAACCGCTCGAGCGATTTGCCGGAGGCGGCGGTCCACTTGTCCTCGATCGATCCCTGCAGGCAGCCGACGCGATGCAGCTCGGCCTGCACCTGACGCGCCAGGTCGGTTGAGGTCGCCGCCTTCGACGGTTCGGCCGGCGAGACGGCGGCGAGCTGGGGGCCGCCCGGGGCGGGCGTGGGCGTCTCGCTCTTCGCCGCGTCGACCCTGGCTTCGGCGGCGGCGCGCGATCGTTCGGCGGCTGCGACGCGCTCCTGCTCGGCGAGCTTGCGTTTTTCGGCGGCAATCCGAGCGTCCTCGGCAGCCTTGGCGTCGGTGGCGGCCTTCGTTTGCTCAGCCTGCTTGGCGCCGTCAGCGGCGAGGCGCGCCTTCTCCTCGGCGGCGAGGCGCGCTTTCTCGGCAGCGGCCGTGTGTGCGTTGTCAGCGGCGATCTTGGCCAGCTGCGCCTTGGCAAGGTTGGCATAGAAGCCGTTCGGATGCTGGGCGAGGAACGCGTTCCAGCCATCGCCAGTGCCCACCTGCATGGCAAGTTCATAGTCGCGCCGCGCCTCGGCCTGCGCGCTCTGTGACGTCGCGGACGAGGCCATCGGCACCAGCGGCACGTCATTGCCGCCGAGCGAGCCATACACATAGGGCTCCTGGCGATTGCCTGTTTCCTTCAGCACGTCGTCGCGGACGAAGCCGAAGGCCTTTCGCAAGTCGAGGCCTGGGGTCGCGATATGGCGCACCAGCGCTGCGGTGAACGGGCTGTTGCGTGCGTCGCCGTCGAGCGCCGTGGAGCCGGCTTTGGCGGAATAGGCGATCAGCGTGTTGGGACTGGCCGGCTCGACCTTGGCCAAGCCGCGGGTGATGGCGCGGGACGCCACGGTGCGCTTCATGGTCTTCACGAAGGGATTGTCCCGGCACGCGTCCAGGATCACCAGCCGCAGCTTCTTCGCGGGCTCCACAGTGACGAGGATACGCTCCAGCGAGAACGCCTCGTCATAGACGTCGGTGTCGCGCTCCAGCAGCGCATCTGTCGGGATGAGGTAGTTGGTGCCATCGACCTCGATGCCGTGGCCGGCGAAATAGACGACGGCGACATCGGCATCGCGTGCCTTGTCGGAGAAATCGCGCAGGGCGCGGCGCATCTCGGTCGCCTTGAGGTCGCGGCGTGCCTCGACGATGTCGAACTTTGCCGCCTTCAGCGTCTCAGTCATTGCATTGGCGTCATTGACCGGGTTCGCCAGCTTGATGACGTTCTGATACGCCGAATTGCCGATCACGAGCGCGACGCGCCTGTCGGCGAGGGCCGGCTGGCTCAGCAACGCGGCAGTGACGGCGAGGGAAGCCAGCAGGCCCAGTTTGCGCATCGGACGCCTCGTGGATTGCGACGCTGGGAGTGTAACAGCCGTTGCGGAGGTCGCCACTCCGGAGCGAGTCATGTGGTAGGTCGCGCGCTCCGGGCGATCGGTTCGACACTCGGCAACCGGGGCGGGCTGGCATGTCATGCCGTCACGGAGATGTGTACGCCAACGCGCCGCAGGACGGCGTCAACCATTCAATCGACGGTTCCATGCACTTGCATGGTTACGCGGGATGGGAGAAGGAATGCGCCTATCGGTTCGCGCCTCAAACGGCGCTATTTCAAAGGGCATTTCATGACCACCCACAGCGTCGCCGTTATCGTCGGCAGCCTCCGCCAGCAATCGTTTTCGCTCAAGGTCGCCAAGGCCTTCGCCAGGCTCGCCCCGGCGTCGCTGAAGTTGAACATCGTGACGCTGCACGACCTGTCCTTCTTCAATCAGGATCTCGAGGCCAATCCGCCGGCTGACTGGCTCAAGTTCCGCGAGACGGTGCAGGCCAGTGATGGGGTCATTTTCGTCACCCCGGAATATAATCGTGGCACCTCGGGCGTGCTGAAGAACGCCATCGACATCGGCTCGCGCCCGTTCGGCAAGAGCTCGTTCCTCGGCAAGCCGACCGGTATTGTCGGCAATGCGCCCGGACCGGGCGGCGGCGTCTCTGCCGCCATGAATCTGCGCCAGGTCCTGCCGGGCATCACCGGTCCGATCATGGGGCAGCCGGAGATGTATCTGAACGCCATCGCTGACGCGTTCGACGAGAATGGTGAGATCGTCAAGGAGTCGATCCGTCCAGTCCTGCAGGCCTATATCGACGCCTTCGCCGCCTGGGTCGCCTTGCACAAGAAATAACAGATCTGTTCGCCTCGCGGCCCGGTTGTTAGCGTCGCTTTAACCGGGCCGTCGCATTTTCAGGCATGGTCAAACATACCCGCCTGAAATCGGTCCTGACCGGCCTCGTGCTCTATGCCGTGGCCGCGCTCTTGGTCAGCTATTTCGGCATGAATGCCTATACCGGCAAGTATGGCCTCAATGCGCGGCAGGAGCTCGACCAGGAAATCACTGCGCTGACCTCCGAACTGGTGCAACTCCGGAAGGAGCGCGCAAGGGCCGAGCAGCGTGTGGCACTGCTTCGCTCCAACAGCCTCGATCCCGACATGCTCGACGAGCGCGTCCGCTGGCAGCTCGACTACGCGCATTCGCGCGACGTCGTCCGCGTGCTCAAGCCGAACTGAGATTCATAAGCGCGCATCGTGAGTCGCGATCCTGTGGAGCAACTGAGCTCTGCGTGAATGTGATGGTTAGCGCTTCGTCGCGATATATTGCGATGAAATGACACCATCGCTCATTTCTATTCCTCAAATTACAAAACGCGTCGCTATCGTGTTCTAAAGTTTCGCGCCCTCGCTGCACTGCGAAATAACAGTGTGGCATTCCGCGCGACGCAATCCCTTTCATGCCGAATGCACTTGGAGTAGGAAGAACTAACTTCCTCTCTCGCATCCGGAATTTTCATGGCCGCAACGAAGAAAAGCGCTCCCGCTGAGCAGGCATCGAGCAATGACGCCAAATCATCGCCGCCCGCTTTCAACCGTGATCAGGAGCTGCGCGCGTTGCGCGACATGCTGCTGATCCGGCGCTTTGAAGAGAAGGCCGGCCAGCTTTACGGCATGGGCGCGATTGGCGGTTTCTGCCACCTCTATATCGGCCAGGAAGCGGTCGTCGTCGGCATGCAGATGGCGCTCAAATATGGCGACCAGATCATCACCGGTTACCGCGATCATGGTCACATGCTTGCGTGCGGCATGGACGCCAATGGCGTGATGGCCGAGCTCACGGGACGCCGCGGCGGCTACTCGAAGGGCAAGGGCGGCTCGATGCACATGTTCAGCCGCGAGAAGCATTTCTACGGCGGCCACGGCATCGTCGGCGCGCAGGTCTCGCTCGGCACCGGTCTCGCTTTCGCCAACCGCTATCGCGAGAACGACAATGTCTCGGTTGCTTACTTCGGCGACGGCGCGTCGAACCAGGGGCAGGTCTATGAGAGCTTCAACATGGCGGAGCTCTGGAAGCTGCCGGTAATCTACGTCATCGAGAACAACCGCTACGCCATGGGCACCTCGGTGATCCGCTCGTCGGCGCAGACCGACTTCTCCAAGCGCGGCGTGTCGTTCAACATTCCGGGCGAGCAAGTGGACGGCATGGATGTCCGCGCCGTGAAGGCTGCCGCCGACAAGGCCGTAGCGCACTGCCGCGCCGGCAAGGGTCCGTACATCCTCGAAATGCAGACCTATCGTTATCGCGGCCACTCGATGTCCGACCCTGCGAAGTATCGTACGCGCGAGGAAGTCGAAAAAATCCGCCACGATCAGGATCCGATCGAGCAGGTGCGCAACCGTCTGCTCGAAGCGAAGGTGAGCGAGCAGGACCTGAAGGCGATCGACGCGGAAGTGCGCGAGATCGTCAACGCGTCCGCGGACTTCGCACAGAACGATCCCGAGCCGGATGCGTCCGAGCTCTACACCGACATCTACCGCTAAGAAGCGCGCAAGCTAGAGCGATCCGGAGTTACTATGGCAATTCAAGTGCTGATGCCCGCGCTGTCCCCCACGATGGAAAAGGGCAACCTTTCGAAGTGGCTGAAGAAGGAAGGCGACACCATCAAGTCCGGCGATGTGATCGCCGAGATCGAGACCGACAAGGCGACGATGGAAGTCGAAGCGACCGATGAAGGGACGCTCGGCAAGATTCTGGTGCCGGAAGGCACCGCCGATGTCGCCGTGAACACGCCGATCGCAACCATCGTTGCGGAAGGCGAGGATGCCAACGCCGAACCGGAGCCGGCGAAGAAGGCTGCGGACTCTGCCCCGCCTGCCGACGCCGAAAAGACGCCGGAGGCCAAGCCGACCGACGCGCCGAAGAAGGAAGAGGCCAAGGGCGCCAAGACTCCGGAGGCGCCGAAGTTCGAGCTGCTGCCGGATCCGGATATTCCGGAAGGCACCGAGATGGTCACCATGACCATCCGCGAAGCGCTGCGCGACGCCATGGCCGAAGAAATGCGTCGCGACGGCGATGTGTTCGTGATGGGTGAGGAAGTCGCCGAATATCAGGGCGCTTACAAGGTCACCCAGGGCCTGCTGCAGGAATTCGGCGCCCGTCGCGTGATCGACACGCCGATCACCGAGCACGGCTTTGCCGGTGTCGGCGTCGGTGCGGCCATGGCCGGCCTGAAGCCGATCGTCGAATTCATGACCTTCAACTTCGCAATGCAGGCGATCGACCAGATCATCAACTCCGCTGCCAAGACGCTCTACATGTCCGGCGGACAGATGACCTGCCAGATGGTGTTCCGCGGCCCCAACGGCGCCGCTGCCCGCGTGGCCGCCCAGCACAGCCAGGACTACTCGGCCTGGTACTCGCAGATCCCCGGCCTCAAGGTGATCGCACCGTCGAACGCGGCCGACTACAAGGGGCTGCTCAAGGCCGCGATCCGCGATCCCAATCCGGTGATCTTCCTCGAGCATGAAATGCTCTACGGCCAGACCGGTGAAGTGCCGAAGCTCGACGATTACGTGCTGCCGATCGGCAAGGCGAAGATCGTGCGCGCCGGCAAGGACGTCACGCTGATCTCGTGGTCGCATGGCATGACCTACACGCTGAAGGCCGCTGAAGAGCTCGCCAAGGAAGGCATCGAGGCGGAGGTCATCGACCTGCGCACGCTGCGTCCGCTCGACACCGAGACGATCATCGAGTCGGTGAAGAAGACCTCGCGCGCCGTCTGCGTGGAAGAGGGCTGGCAGCAGAACGGCGTCGGCGCCGAAATCGCGGCGCGCATCATGGAAAACGCGTTCGACTATCTCGATGCGCCGGTCGCGCGCGTGTCGGGCAAGGACGTGCCGATGCCTTACGCCGCCAACCTCGAAAAGCTCGCGCTGCCCTCGGTGGCCGAGGTCGTCGCTGCCGCCAAGGCCGTCTGCTATCGCTAACGCTTGAGGGAGCCGACATGGCCGGTCCGAAGGAACAATCGCTGCCGCCGGATGTCGAGGGACGCGAGGACGCAACCGAAGTGTTGCGTGCCTTCGTGGTCGATGGCGGCTTGTCGATCGCGTTCATGCGCGCCTTCGAGGACCCGGAAATGTGGGGCTTGCTGCTGGTCGACATCGCGCGCCACGCTGCGCGCGCCTATGGGCGCGAGAGCGAATTCACCGAGGACGAGGCGCTGCGTCGCATCGTCGATATGTTCGAAGCCGAGATTGCTCGTCCGACCGACATGGGCGCCACCACGCCGCGGTCGCAACAAGGTCACTGACAATGCCGATTAACATTCTGATGCCCGCGCTGTCGCCCACGATGGAAAAGGGCAACCTTGCCAAGTGGCTCAAGAAGGAGGGCGATGCGGTCAAGTCCGGCGATGTGATCGCGGAGATCGAGACCGACAAGGCGACGATGGAAGTCGAAGCCGTCGACGAAGGCACGATTGCAAAGATCCTGGTGCCGGAAGGCACTGCGGATGTGCCGGTGAATGACGTCATCGCGATCCTCGCCGCGGATGGCGAAGACGTGAAGGCTGCGGCCAGCGGCGGCGGCAAGTCGGACGCCAAGGCCGAAGCGAAGGCGGAAGCCAAGCAGGACGCAAAGCCAGAGCCGAAGGCTGAGACCAAGTCTGAAACGAAGCAGGAAGCGCCGAAGCCGGCCGCCGCGCCTGCGCCCGCTCAAGCCGCCGCGAACACCGGTGCGCGCGTGTTCTCGTCGCCGCTGGCGCGCCGTCTGGCCAAGGAAGCCGGTATCGAACTCGGTCGCATCAACGGCACCGGCCCGCGCGGCCGCGTCGTTGCGGCAGACGTCGAGAAGGCGAAGTCGGGCGGTGCACTGAAGGCGCCGACGGCTGGAGCCGCTGCTCCGACGGGGGCCGCCGGTGCGCCTGCAATGTCGGATCAAGCGATCCTCGGCCTGTACGAGGAGGGCTCCTACGAGACCGTGCCGCATGACTCCATGCGCCGCACCATCGCGCAGCGTCTCACCGCTGCCACCAATTCGATGCCGACCTTCTATCTCACCGTCGATTGCGATCTCGGCAAGCTTTCCGCTGCCCGCGAAGAGATCAATGCCGCGGCGGGCAAGGACAAGGACGGCAAGCCGAACTACAAGCTCTCGGTCAACGACTTCATCATCAAGGCGATGGCTGTCGCCCTCCAGAAGATTCCGGAAGCCAATGTATCGTGGACGGAAGCGGCGATGCTCCGTCACAAGCATTCGGACATCGGTGTCGCCGTGGCGCTGCCGTTCGGCTTGATCACGCCGATCATCCGCCAGGCCGAGGTCAAGTCGATTTCCGCCATCTCCAACGAGATGAAGGAACTCGCCGCGCGCGCCAAGGCCAAGAAGCTGAAGCCGCATGAATATCAGGGCGGCGCATCGTCGGTCTCCAATCTCGGCATGTTCGGCATCAAGGACTTTACCGCGGTGATCAACCCGCCGCAGTCCTCGATCCTCGCGGTCGGCACCGGTGAGGAGCGGGCAGTTGTCCGTAACGGCCAGATCGTTGCGGCGACCATGATGAGCGTGACCCTGTCCTGCGATCATCGCGCCATCGACGGTGCGCTTGGCGCCGAGCTGATCACGGCCTTCAAGAAGTTGATCGAAAATCCCGTGATGATGGTGGTGTGAGCGCGCTGACTTCGCGCGCCCTCACATCTTCAACGGCCACCACAACATCGAGTGATACATCATGGCTGACAATTCCTTCGACGTCGTCGTCATCGGCTCCGGTCCCGGCGGCTATGTGACGGCCATTCGTGCCGCGCAGCTCGGCTTCAAGACGGCGATCGTCGAGAAGGCCTATTTCGGCGGCATCTGCAACAATTGGGGCTGCATCCCGACCAAGGCGCTGCTGCGCTCGGCGGAAATGTATCACGCCTTCCAGCATGCCAAGGATTACGGCCTGTCCGCCGACAATATCTCGTTCGACATCAAGGCCGTCATCGCGCGCTCGCGCGGCGTGGTGAAGCGCCTCAATGGCGGCGTCGAGTTCCTGATGAAGAAGAACAAGATCACGGTGATCTGGGGCGAGGCCACGCTGGACGCGCCCGGCAAGTTCTCGGTGAAGAAGTCGCAGGCCGAAGCACCGAAGGGCGCTCTGGGCGAAGGCAGCTACACCGCAAAACACATCATCGTCGCCACCGGCGCGCGCCCGCGCGTATTGCCGGGCCTCGAGCCCGACAAGAAGCTGGTCTGGACCTACTTTGAGGCGATGAACCCGGACAAGATGCCGAAGTCACTGCTGGTGGTCGGCTCCGGCGCCATCGGTATCGAATTCGCGTCGTTCTATCGTTCCTTCGGCGCCGAGGTAACGGTGGTGGAAGTGCTGCCGCAGATCCTGCCGGTGGAAGACGCCGAGATCGCCGCCTTTGCCCGCAAGCAATTTGAAAAGCAGGGCATCAAGGTGCTCGCAAACACCAAGGTGACGAAGCTCGACAAGAAGGCGGACAGCGTCGTCGCCACCATCGACGACGGCAAGAAGCCGGTGACCCAGGAATTCGATCGCGTGATCTCGGCGGTCGGCGTTGTCGGCAATATCGAGGGCTTCGGTCTCGAGAAGCTCGGCGTGAAGACCGAGCGCGGCTGTATCGTTATCGACAAATACGGCAAGACCAATGTTCCCGGCATCTACGCCATCGGCGACGTCGCCGGTCCCCCGATGCTCGCCCACAAGGCCGAGCATGAAGGCGTGATCTGCGTCGAGGCCATCAAGGGCATGAACCCGCATGGCATGGACAAGACGCTGATCCCGGGTTGCACCTATTGCCACCCGCAGATCGCATCCGTCGGCCTTACCGAGGCCAAGGCCAAGGAAGCCGGCAAGGACATCCGCGTCGGCCGCTTCCCCTTTGTCGCCAATGGCAAGGCCATCGCCCAGGGCGAGGACCAGGGCATGGTGAAGGTGATCTTTGACAAGAAGACCGGCCAGCTGCTCGGCGCCCACATGGTGGGTGCGGAGGTCGTCGAAATGATCCAGGGCTTTGTCGTGGCCATGAACCTGGAGACAACGGAGGAAGAGCTGTTCCACACCATCTTCCCGCATCCGACCATCTCGGAGACGATGAAGGAAGCCGTGCTGGATGCCTATGGTCGGGTGCTGAACACCTAAGACCATTGGTAGTCCGGATGGAGCGCATCCGGGGACCGGCGAGATGTTGAGGCTCTAACCCCGGGTTGCGCTGCGCTCCATCCGGGCCACGGGTCATGGTTGCCCCGACGCAACGCCTGTTGCCTGTCCGCCACAGTTCCCCAGCATTTAACCCTGTCAAGCGGTGGTAAGCGCAACCGCCGCTATTTGGCCACACGCCTTCGTGAGATCATGTCTCGTCAGCCAGAAGGCGGGCGTGCTCCAGATCGGCGGGATGTCAAAGGGATTGTCCCGGATCCTTGGAGTGGCCCGGGACACCAGGTTCACGATGGACGCCGGGACGAACATCAAGCCGCATTTGCAGGGTCGCCGCCGAGCGGTGGACCTGCATTGGCCGTTCGCCGCTGCGATCGCGTCCCGGCATGACGAAATCTTCAAAAAGACTCCGTTTGTCTCCGGTTTGCACTCAGTCAGCCGTGATGTCGTCAAAGACATACCGGAAATTGCCAGCATCCCGTTGCTGACAACGACATTGCTCGATCAGGACGTCCCGCAGGGCCTTGCCGTTGCGGGCCGGCCGATTGCGGAGAATTCGACGGCCGTGACCCTACATGCACACCAGGACGTTTCGCGTTCTGCCGACGGACACACCGCCGTATTCGGCGCTGTCGTCGGAGTGACAGGGAATCAGGCCATAGACGTGTCGTTCACCGTAAGCTCGTCCGAGGCCGGGATTTCTAACGGAAAGTTGACCGACCGCGGATGGGATGCGCGCACGTCCGATCGGGCTGCCTGCGCGACCAATGACCGGTCGGGCTTCCACGCGGCCATCGCGCGTCAGAACGGATTTGCCATAACGGGCGCTCGCTCTTCCGGCGGCGACCTTGAGAACCATAGTTATGCGGATATTTGAGCGTATCGTTTTCGTCGCGTTGGCGTGGAGCGCAGCCGTTGCGGCTGGGCCGGCTCTCGCATTTGATGGCTCGCCGGTTGGCGGCAGCGATGCGGCGCCGTCGGTGATCCCCGCAATGCCCGGCGCGTCCGCCCCGGTTGCCAGGAAGCCGGCTGCAAAAGCCGACAGCTCGCTCACCGCCCTGCAATATGCCGCCGAAGGCGGCCATCCCATCGCCCAGTGGAAGCTCGGCCGCATGTATGCGGACGGCAATGGCGTTGCCCAGGACGATCTGCGCGCTTTCGAATATTTCAGCCGGATTGCCAATGCCCATGCCGAGGATTCGCCCTCGGCGCCGCAGGCCGCGATCGTCGCCAATGCCTTCGTGGCACTCGGCCGCTATTATCTCGACGGCATCCCGAATTCGAAGATCAAGGTGGACGCCGAGCGTGCCCGTGAGATGTTCTCTTACGCCGCGTCCTATTTCGGCAATGCCGACGCCCAGTACGATCTGGCCCGCCTGTATCTGAAGGGCATCGGCACCCCGCGCGACGCCAAATATGGCGTGCGGTGGCTTGGTCTCGCCGCCCAGAAGGGCCAGCATCAGGCGCAGGCGCTGCTCGGCCAGATGCTGTTCAACGGCGAGGCGCTGCCACGCCAGATGGCCCGCGGTCTGATGTGGCTGACACTGGCCCGCGACAATGCCGGTCCGGAAGATACCTGGATCCGCGACAGCTATGCCAAGGCCATCGCCAAGGCCTCCGAAGACGACCGCGCCATGGCGCTGCAGATGCTCGAGCACTGGGTGCAGGGCAAGCGGGACTGAGACGGCTACTGACCCGAACGCCGCTCCAGTCGAACCTATGACGACGCATCGTTACTCACGCGATCGCGCGTTACTGCTCCTTCGGCGGCATGCGCGGCGGGAGCAGGGGTGTGAACGACATGGCTTCGCCCGCATCCTGCGGCGCGACTGGACCGCCGCTGGTTGAAGGATCCCCACCTGACGTTTCCATGATCATGCTCGGCGTGATATATTGCCGGGCGGCATCGAGCAGGCCGCCTTGTCCGCTGCCGTAATCGGCCGCACGTCCGCCTTGTGGATTGCCTGCCGCGATCTCGCTGATGGCCTTGTCGGTCTTTTCCGCAAGCTTTTCGCTATACGCAACGCGATAGGCGCGCGGGAATCCGCTCGGGCGATTGTCATCATCCAGCGCCTCCACCCAGAGATAGATTGCGCCGGGCTCGCCGGCCAGTGAATGCGGCTCCACGATGCGCGCCTGCAGCAGCTTGAAGCGGGGCGGCAGCCTGTCGATGCTGGCCCAGCCCAGCAGGCCGCGCAGGCCGATGAAACTGGCAATATAGAAGGCGCTGGTCACCACGACGACAGCTGCCTTCGCACGCCAGCCGAGGCGCGCATAGACCAGGATCGTCAGCAGAAGCACGCCGATCAGCGCGTAACCGATCGACAGTGTCAGCACCATGGATTGCTGGCCGCTACTCACGGCGCGGCATCCTGACGCCGGTCTTGGGATCGAGGTCAGCGCCATTGGCTCGGGCATTCCGAAAGGTTTCGAGCAGCGATTTGTGGCGCTGCTGGACATCCACGACCTTGCCTTCGCCATCGAGCCAGAAGCGCACCGCAGTGCGTTCGTGGCCGGTGTGATCGAGGGTAAGCTTGTCGTCGAACACGACCTGCGCCGTCGGATTGAGTTTCTGGACCTTGATCTTGACGGGGACCGGTTGGCCCGTCGTCGCCGCGAAGTGCGAGACATTGACCGTGTATTCTCCGCGCACGATGCCACGGACGGTGACGATCTCCTCGCGGATCGCCGAGGCGATCTTTTTGCCGTTGACGGTGATGGAATTGTTGGCGCCGCCGCGATCATCGCGGTCGAGGGTGAGGAAACCAGCCTCGCGATGCCGGTACCAGGCGATGTTGCCGATGGGGTCCTGCACGAACAGATCGAGGTCATCGGGATGACTGTCGGGCCAGTCCATCGTGATGATGAATTCGGCTTTGGAGTCGACCTTACCGTGCTTTGCGTCCGGAGACACTGCGAGCAGCGCGATGAAGAACAGGAAGGCGATGACCTGCAGCGCCTTGAACAGCATGACGCCGAGCGGATCGAAATTTTCGTCGCGCGGATAGAGGCCGAAGTCATCCGCCATGACGCGCTTCCAGAACCGGCGTGACCCGTGTTTCTGTCAGCATCACCGCATCGGAAAAGACCCGCTGCGTGGCGGCGTCGAGCATGTAGTACTGTATCCTGACCAGGATCGATCCAATCAGTCCCGCCAGCGTCGTATACATGGCCACCGCCATGCCGTCGCTCATCAGACCCATCGACGCCCGCATCGCGGCCTTGTCGGCGGCATCAAGCGTGGCTACGGGCGCTAGCATGATGATGAAGCCGACAATTGTTCCCAGCAGCCCGAGCTTCATCAGCGTGTCTGACGCGAACGCGCCGAAACCGTTCGAGCCACGCAGCCGATCCGCCAGCGCGCGCAACAGCAGCGTCTGGTCAATCCGGCCGTTGCCCTGCGCTTTGGCCTTGGTGACCAGATTGCGAATGTGGTCGGTGACCATCCCGTCCGGCAGTCGCGGCCGATCCAGAGTAATGGCCGTCAATCCTTCGGGTGTGCTCAGCAATGCACGACAACGCGTTGCAGCTGCTCCTTCACGCGCGATCGCACGAGTGCGCATGAAACAATGGCAGCAAGTGGCGATATAGAGCGCGCCGATGACGCTCGAAATATAGGTGCGATCGGACGTGACCATCAGGTCGATCAGGCCGTATCGCCACAGCAGGACGAGGGCGAAAACGGACAGGCCGGTAAAGATCATCCACAGCAACAGGACGTCTCGTTCCGAGGTGGCCGGTCCGACGGGCGCGATGTCCGTATGGTCGATGGACGTCATGAATCAGCTTCCCGAAACGACATTGCGATCAAGGCAGCCAGTACAGGCCGATTAAATCACAGCGTGTAGCGTCCAGTCCAAGGGTTATGGGCCGGATGCGTCAGGAAGTTAGGAGATGGTGCAGTGCGTTAGTATCGCGGGAACTGCCTACGCCGCCTCCAGATCCAGATCGACCCAGACCGGCACGTGGTCGCTTGGCTTCTCCCAGCCGCGGACATACTTGTCGATACCGACATTCACGAGCTTGTCGCTGGCCTGTGGTGACAGCAGCAGGTGATCGATGCGGATGCCCCAGTTTTTCTGCCAGGCGCCGGCCTGATAGTCCCAGAACGTATATTGCCCGGGCTCGTCGGTGACGGCCCGCAATGCGTCGGTCATGCCGAGGCCGAGCAGCGACTGGAAGCTCTCGCGGGTCTCCGGCTTGAACAGGGCGTCATTGATCCAGGCCGCGGGATTGTGGACGTCGCGGGCGGCCGGGATGACGTTGAAGTCGCCGGCCAGGATCAGCGGCTCCTCGGTCTTCAGGCGCAGTTTGGTGAATTCGCGCAGCCGCTCCATCCAGCGCAGCTTGTAGGGATACTTTTCGGTCTCCACCGGATTGCCATTGGGCAGATACAGGCAGGCGACGCGCACCACGCCCGATTTCAGGGACACCACGCCCTCGATGAAACGGGCATGCTCATCGAGGTCGTCGCCGGCCAGGCGCGGGGTGGCTTCATCGAGCGGGTATTTGGAGAGCAGGGCAACCCCGTTAAACGTCTTCTGGCCGTGGGTGACCACATTGTAGCCAAGCGCCTCGATGGGCTCGCGCGGGAACGCGTCGTCCATGCACTTGATCTCCTGCAAGCAGGCGATGTCCGGCTGGCACTCCTGCAACCAGGTCAGCAGATGATCCAGGCGCTGGCGGACCGAGTTCACGTTCCAGGTGGCTATTCTCATCCGATGGGATTCCGGTAACGAAAATGGCAGAATTGCGTCGCGGTGGCATACCATCCCGCGCGGCGGCATGATACGCTTTAAGCCTAAAGCGCACAGGCGCCGAGACAAACAGCCAGGGACGGATACGGGGGGCGACACCCGAGCTTCGACCACAAGACTGTACCAGGTGACGAAGGCCAGATGAAGAAACGCACATTGACCGCTCTTGTCGTCCTCGCAGGCGTCGCCGTCGCCGGCTATGCCACGCGCTCCCAGTGGATGGGTGGCGAGAAGGGGCCGGCTCAGGCGCGGACCCGCGTCGTTGCTGTTGAACTCGCCAGGGCCGAGCGCAAGCCCGTGCCGGTGGATGTCGATGCCATCGGCATGGTGACGCCGATCTCGTCGGTGGCGCTGAAGTCCCGCCTGGAGACCACGATCATCTCCGTCCATTTTCAGGACGGCGCCAAGGTCAATGAGGGGGATCTGCTTTTCACCCTCGATTCGCGCCAGATCGATGCCCAGATCGAGCAGGCTGAGGGCACGCTGGCGAAGGATCAGGCGCAGTTGGCCGGTGCCGAGCGCGATGTTCGCCGCTTCGCCGACCTGATCGGGAAGGGCGCCACCACCCAGGTCAGCCTCGACAATGCCAAGACCCAGGCCGACATCCTCGCCGGCACCATCAAGGCCGACCAGTCGATGCTCGACAACTTGAAGGTCCAGAAGAGCTACACGATCATCAAGGCGCCGTTCTCAGGGCGCATCAGCGCCGCCAATGTGAAGGTCGGCAATTTCGTGCGTCCAGCGGACACAGCACCGCTCGCCACCATCAACCAGATGGCGCCGGTCTATGTGACCTTCACGATCCCGCAGCGTCTGCTGGCGGATCTGCGCGATGCGATGACGGCCGGCACCACCAGGGTGATCGCGACGATCCCCAACAGCGAGCGCTCTGAGACCGGCAAGGTCGCCATGATCGAGAACACCGTGGACTCCACCACCGGCATGGTCACGGTTCGCGGCATCATGGACAATGCCAGCGAGATCCTGTGGCCCGGCACCCTGGTCCAGACCAAGCTGATCATTCGCGTCGAGGATGGCGTCACGGTGCCGACGGTCGCCGTGCAACGCAGCCAGACCGGGAACTTCGTGTTCGTCGTGAAGGACGGCAAGGCGCAGATCCAGCCGGTCGAGGTCGATCGCACCTTCCAGGGCCAGTCGGTGATCACCACCGGCCTGTCCGGCAATGAGGAGGTCGTGGTCGATGGTCAGTTGCTGCTGACCCAGGGCACGCAGGTCGAGTCCCGCAAGCGCAAGGCCGGGGCGTAGGCCATGACCCTTTCGGAGATCTGCATCCGTCGCCCGGTGATGACCACGCTCATCACGGCGACGATCATCGCCTTCGGCATTTTCGGTTTCCGCCTGCTGCCGGTCTCGGCACTGCCAAAGGTCGATTTCCCGACCATCGCGGTGACCGCGACATTGCCGGGCGCCAGCGCCGACACCATGGCTTCATCGGTGGCCGGCGTGATCGAGCGCCAGCTTTCGACCATTGCCGGCATCACCTCGATGTCGTCGTCGTCGTCGCAAGGCACGACGCAGATCACCATCCAGTTCGATCTCAACCGCAACATCGATGCCGCCGCGCTCGACGTGCAGACGGCGCTGACCATCGCGCAGCGGCGATTGCCGATCGAGATGACGATCCCGCCGAGCTTCCGGAAGGTGAACCCCGGCGATTTCCCGATCCTGTTCATCGCGCTGAGTTCATCGACGCTGCCGCTGTCATCGGTCAATGAGTTCGGCGACATCACGATCGGGCAGGCGCTGTCGCAGATTCCGGGCGTCGCGCAGGTTCTGATCTACGGCTCGCAGAAATTCGCGATCCGCGTCCAGGCTGATCCGGAGGCTGCCGCGGCGCGCGGTCTGTCGCTGGAGGACATCCGCACCGCGGTCGCGCGTGCGAATTCATCGACGCCGGTCGGCACCCTGAACGGGCCGAAGCAGGACATCTCCCTGCAGGCATCCGGGCAGATGACCAAGGCCGCCGATTACGGCCAGATCGTCGTCGCCTGGCGCAACGGTTCGCCGGTCAAGCTGAGTGAGGTCGCCAAGATCTATGATGCCGTCGAGAACGACAAGGTCGGCACCTGGCTGAACGGCGAACGCGCCATCGTGCTGGCGATCCAGAAACAGCCTGACGCCAACACCGTGGCGGTGGTGGATGCCGTGCGCGAGCGCCTGCCGTCGCTGCGCGCACAGATCCCGGCTTCGGTCGAGGTCAATACGATGATGGACCGCTCGGTCTCGGTGCGCGAGGCTGTGGCGGACGTCGAGGAGACCCTCCTGATCGCCGTGGTGCTGGTGATCATCGTCATCTTCCTGTTCCTGCGCTCGGCCTCGGCCACTTTCATTCCCGCGCTGGCGGTGCCGATCTCGATCCTCGGTACCTGCGCCGTCATGTATATGCTCGATTACTCCATCAACAACATGACGCTACTGGCGATGACGCTGTCGGTCGGCTTCGTGGTCGATGACGCCATCGTCATGCTGGAAAACATCGTCCGCCACATCGAGCGCGGCATGCAGCCTTTCGAGGCGGCGCTGAAGGGCGCGCGCGAAATCGGCTTCACCATCATCTCGATCACCTTCTCGTTGATCGCCGTGTTCATCCCGGTGCTGCTGATGGGCGGCATCGTCGGTCGCGTGTTCCGCGAATTCGCCGTGACGATCTCGGTCGCCATCATCGTCTCCGGATTCGTGTCGCTGACATTGACGCCGATGCTGTGCGCGCGCGTGCTGCGGGCCCATGATCCGAACCACAAGGAAAACGTCGTCCTGCGCCTGTTCGAGCGCATGTTTGCAGGCTGGCTGCGCGCCTATGAATGGACACTCGACCGGGTGCTCGCCTACAAGTCCGTGATGCTGGCGGTGACCTTCGCCACGCTTGCGGGCACCGTGTGGCTCTACATGATCGTGCCGAAGGGCTTCTTCCCGCAGGAGGATACGGGCTTCCTCACCGGTATCACCGAAGCCGCCACCGACACGTCCTTCGAGGCGATGAAGGCACGGCAGGCGGCGCTGGTCGATGTGCTGAAGTCCGATCCTGCAGTCGATTATATCAACTCCACCGTCGGTTCCGGCGGCCCGAACGCGACGGCCAATTACGGCCGCCTGTTCGTGGCCCTGAAGCCGAAGAAGGAGCGTGAGGCGGCGCCGATCGTGATGGCGCGCCTGCGCCAGAAGGCGACGGCGGTGCCGGGCCTGCAGGCCTTCTTCCAGAGCATCCAGAACCTGAATATCGGCGGCCGTCCATCGAAGAGCCAGTATCAATATGTCCTGCAGAGCAGCGATACCGAGCAGCTCTATCGTCTTGCACCGGAGATGCGCGATGCCATCGCGAAGGTGCCGGGCCTGCTCGACGTGACGACCGATCTCTACATCAAGAACCCGCAGATGACGGTCGATATCGACCGCGAGAAGGCGGCGGTCTACGGCATCACCGTCGATCAGGTGCGTAACCAGCTCTACAACGCCTTCGGCGCACGCCAGATCGGTACGATCTACACGCCGACGAATGACTACCAGATCATCCTCGAGGCGCAGCCGCATTTCCGCGTCGATCCCAGCGATCTGTCGAAGCTCTATATGAAGACTTCAGCCAACCAGACCATCCCGCTGTCGGCGGTGGCGAAACTGGTGCCCACGGTCGGCCCGCTGCAGATCAACCATCAGGGCCAGCAGCCCGCGGTGACGATCTCGTTCAACCTCCAGCCCGGTTATTCGCTGGGCTATGCGGTGGACCAGATCACGAAGATCGAAAGCGACAGCAAGCTGCCGGTGACGATCGCGACCGGATTCTCGGGCACCGCGCAGGTGTTCCAGGATTCATTGCGCGGGCAGGGCGTGCTGATCCTCGCCGCCGTGTTCGCGGCTTTCGTCATCCTCGGCATTCTCTACGAGAGCTTCATCCATCCCATCACGATCATCTCCGGCCTGCCTTCGGCCGGCATCGGCGCGATCCTGACGCTGATGCTGTTCAAGATGGAAATGTCGGTCATCGCCATGATCGGCATCGTGATGCTGGTGGGCATCGTCAAGAAGAACGCGATCATGATGGTGGACTTCGCGCTGGAGCGTCGCCGCGTCGGTCTCTCCGCCGAGCATGCGATCCGCGAAGCGGCGCTGCTGCGCTTCCGGCCGATCATGATGACGACCTTCGCCGCGATTTTCGGCACGCTGCCGATCGCCATCGGAGCCGGCGCCGGCGCCGAATTGCGGCAGCCGCTCGGCGTTGCCGTGGTCGGCGGTCTCTGCCTCTCGCAGTTGCTGACGCTCTACATCACGCCGGTGATTTACATCTATCTCGATCGCATCGATCGCAAACTGAAGCGCAAGCTGCAGCCGCAGATCGAGGACGATGAATTGGACGGACGCCCGCGCGCCGTCGCAGCGGAGTAGGAGCATGACCATGTCGATCAAGGCTCTCTGTGCCGCTACGGCATTCGCCATGTTGCTCGCCGCATCCGCGCGCGCCGATGACCGTATCGAAATCTTCGACGCCCACATGCATTACAACTGGGAGCCGAAGCCCTATTACCAGCCCGACGAAGTGCTTGAAGTCTTCAAGCGCAACCGCGTCACGGGCATTCTCGCGACCAGCCGCCCCAACACCGGCACCCATGCGCTGATGGACAAGCAGGCCGAAGGCAAGGCCGGCGGCGTGCAGGTCGTGCCGTTCATCCGGCCCTATCGCATTCGTGCCGATATCGGATCGTGGTTCAACGATCCCGTGATCTTCGATCTCGTTCAGCACGAATACAAGCGCGGCTACTATCGCGGCGTCGGCGAATTCCATCTCACCGGCAAGGCTGCCGATACCGAGATGGTGAAGAAGACCGTCGATTTCGCCGTCGAGAAGAACCTCTATCTGCACGCCCATGCGGATGCCGAGGCCGTCGATATCCTGATGCGTCACAATCCCAAGGCGCAGATCATCTGGGCTCACACCGGTTTCAGCCTAGCGCCCGACCGCGTCGCCGCGATGCTGGCGAAATATCCGAAACTGTGGGGCGAGCTGTCCTATCGCAGCGGCATCGTCGATGGTGCGGGCAAGCTGACGCCGGAATGGCGCCGCCTGTTCGAGACCTATCCCGATCGCTTCCTTGTCGGTTCCGACACCTGGGTGCCGGAGCGCTGGGCGAGTTATGATGACATCATGGCCGGGTATCGCACCTGGCTGGCGCAACTGCCGCCCGCGATCGCGAAGAAGATCGCCCATGGCAATGCAAGGGCGCTGTTCGCCGAGAAGTAAGGTGCTTCGCGATCAACCCTGAACCGAGAAACCGCCATCCACTGGAATGGCGGCGCCGGTCACGAAATCCGACGCGCGCGAGGCGAGGAAGACGGCGATCCCGGCAAAGTCGCCCGGTGCTCCCCAGCGCCCGGACGGCGAGCGTGCCAGCACGCGATCATGCAGGCCGTCTACTTCACGCCGCGCGTTCTGCGTCAGCTCGGTATCGATCCAGCCGGGCAGAATCGCGTTGCACTGGATGTTGTCCGGTGCCCAGGCGATGGCGCAGGAGCGTGTGAATTGCACAATGCCGCCTTTGCTGGCCGCATAGGCCGGTGCGAAACTGGCGCCGAAGATCGATAGCATCGAGCCGATATTGATGATCTTGCCGCCACCGGTTTGTTTCATCGCCGGTTGCACCGCCTGTGATGCGACGAAGGCGCTGGTGAGATTGGTCTTGATCACGTCATTCCACTCTTCGAACGTGATCTCGTGCGGCGGCTTGCGGATATTGATGCCGGCATTGTTGATGAGGATGTCGATGCGGCCGAATGCCTTCAGCGTGTCGGCAAACATGGCCTTCACGGTGGCGGAGTCGTTGACATCGACGGTCAGCGCGATCGCTTTCACGCCAGCTGTGGCCAGCTCGGTGACCGCCGCTTCCGATTTCGCCTGATTGCGCCCGGCGATGACGATCGATGCGCCGGCTGCCGCGAGGCCGCGTGCCATACCGAGGCCGATGCCCCCATTGCCGCCGGTGACGATCGCCACGCGGCCGGCGAGATCGAACAGTCCCTTGTTCATGGTGTCGTCCTCTTCACACTGTCAGCCTTGAATGGAAAACCCGCCATCGACGGTGAGCGCTGCGCCATTGACGAAGTCGGATGCGCTGCTGGCAAGAAACACTGCAGCGCCGACAAGATCGTCCGGCCGGCCCCAACGCGCCGCCGGCACGCGCGAAACGATACGATCGTGCAGTTCGGGGATGCGTTCCTTGGCGCGGCTTGTGAGGTCCGTGTCGATCCAACCGGGCAGGATCGCATTGCTCTGGATGTTGTCTGCGGCCCAGGCGGTCGCGAGCGACCGCGTGAATTGCAGGATGCCGCCTTTGCTGGTGGCGTAGTTCGCCGCGCCGCCGGAGCCGAGCTGGGCGAGCACCGATGCGATGTTGATGATCTTGCCGCGCCCGGCCGCCTTCATGGCGGGGTAGACGGCCTGCGCGCAGATGAAGGGCGCGGTCATGTTGACGTCGATCACCGTCTGCCAGTCGGCGAGAGCCATCTCCTCGAGCGGTGCCGAGATGCTGATGCCCGCATTGTTGATGAGGATGTCGATGCGCCCGAAGCGCTCGCGCGTCGCGGCGACCATCTGCGCAACAGACGCGGGATCGGTCACATCGGCGACGCAGGCGAGGACCTGATGGCCGTCGCGTTCGAACGATGCTTTCGCGGCGGCAGAGTTATCGGCATTGCGATCGGCGATCGTGACCGCCGCACCAGCCTCTGCCAGTCCGCGCGCCATGGCGAACCCGATGCCAGCATTGCCGCCGGTGACGATGGCCACATGGCCCTCGAGATCGAATAGCTGGTTTGTCACGCGATCCACCCCATTCGTTGCCGGCGCATTCTGCGGTGCGCTGACGGGGATCATCGCAAGAGTGCGCGCGGGAGGAAAGGGGCTATGCGGTCAAGGACGTGACAATGCGTAGCCGGTCAATCCGATGCCGATCGCGGCCAGTGCCGCGCCGTAATAGGCCCAGGGCATCTGGTTGATCATGAAGCTCGACCGCGGCCAGGGCACGACACCTGTGCCCTGGCCGATCCAGAGCAGGCCGACCAGGATCGAGAGAATGCCAAGGGTGAGCAGGGGGGCGCGCATATGTGATATACGCGCGTCCCCGCAACCGGTTTCGTGACGTCAGGCGAAAGCCTCAGACGTCCAGCAGCTCGTCGCTGGCAAATTCGGCTTTGTCCGAGATGAAAGCGAAGCGTGCTTCGGCCTTGGTGCCCATCAGGCGTTCGACGGAATCCGCGGTGCCTTCGCGATCGTCCGGCAGCAGCTGCACGCGCAGGAGCGTGCGGCGCGACGGATCCATGGTGGTTTCCTTCAGCTGCGCCGGCATCATTTCGCCGAGGCCTTTGAAGCGGCCGATATCGACCTTGGCATTGGCGTTGAATTCGCTCTTCAGGAGCGCATCGCGATGGGCCTCGTCGCGGGCATAGACGGTCTTGCTGCCATGGGTCAGGCGATAGAGCGGCGGCACGGCCAGATAGAGGTGGCCCTCATCGATCAGCTTCGGCATCTGCCGGTAGAAGAAGGTGATCAGCAATGATGCGATATGCGCGCCGTCGACGTCGGCGTCGGTCATAATGATCACGCGCGAATAGCGCAGGTCTTCTTCGCGATACTGAGGTCCCGTGCCGCAGCCGATCGCCTGCATGAGGTCGGCGAGCTGGGTGTTGGCCGTCAGCTTGTCCTTGGTCGCCGAGGCGACGTTCAGGATCTTGCCGCGCAAGGGCAGGATGGCCTGGGTCTTGCGGTCGCGTGCCTGCTTGGCGCTGCCGCCTGCCGAGTCACCCTCGACGATGAACAGTTCCGAGCCTTCGGTCGCCGTATTGGTGCAGTCGGCCAGCTTGCCGGGCAGGCGCAGCTTCTTCACCGCGGTCTTGCGCGAGGTTTCCTTCTCGGCACGGCGGCGCAGGCGCTCGTCGGCGCGCTCCAGCACGAAGTCGAGCAGCTTGTTGGCCTGCACGGGATTGCCCGACAGCCAGTGATCGAACGGGTCCTTGATAGCCTGTTCGACGATCTTCTGCGCTTCGGCGGTGGCAAGGCGGTCCTTGGTCTGGCCCTGGAATTCCGGCTCGCGCACGAACACGGAGAGCATCACGGCGGCGCCGACCATCACGTCTTCCGAGGTGATGGTGCCGGCGCGCTTGCCCTGGCCGACGCGCTCGGCGTGGTCCTTGAGGCCACGCAGCATGGCGCTGCGCATGCCCGATTCATGCGTGCCGCCATCGGGCGTCGGCACGGTGTTGGTGTAGGAGGCCATGAAGCCGTCGGCATCCGCGGTCCAGGCGACAGCCCATTCGCAGGCGCCGTGCGAGCCGTTACGGCCCGAGCGGCCGGAGAAGATCTCCGGATGCACCAGCGTGTCGGCATGGATCGCTGCCGCCAGATAGTCCTTGAGGCCGCCGGGAAAATGGAAGGTCGCTTCCGGCGGGGTGTCCTCGATGCCCTTGAGCAGTTCGGGATCGCACTTCCAGCGGATCTCGACGCCGCCGAACAGATAGGCTTTCGAGCGCGCCATCTTGAACAGGCGCTGCGGCTTGAAATGTGCCTTGGCTCCGAAGATGTCGGTGTCCGGCTTGAAGCGCACGCGGGTGCCGCGGCGGTTATGGACCTTGCCGAGTTCCTGCAGCTTGCCCTGCGGGATGCCGCGGGCAAAGGTCATCTTGTAGAGCTGCTGGTTGCGCGCGACCTCGACCTCGAGCAGCGAGGAGAGGGCGTTGACCACGGAGACGCCGACGCCGTGCAAACCGCCCGAGGTCTCGTAGACCTTCGAGTCGAACTTGCCGCCCGCATGCAGCGTACACATGATCACTTCCAGCGCCGACTTCTTCGGCTGCTTCGGATGCGGATCGACCGGGATGCCGCGGCCGTTGTCGGAGACCGTGAGGAAGCCGTCGGCGGTGAGTTCCACCTCGATGAAGGTCGCATGGCCCGCCAGCGCCTCGTCCATCGAGTTGTCGATCACTTCGGCGAACAGGTGGTGAAGTGCCTTTTCGTCCGTTCCGCCGATATACATGCCCGGCCGACGACGTACCGGTTCGAGTCCTTCGAGGACCTCGATATCGGCAGCGGTGTAGCCGGCTTCCGCATTGGCAGCCTTCGCAGGCGCCTTGGCGGGCGTGGCGGATTTCGCGGCGGCCGATCCAAAGAGATCGGCTTTATCTTTCGGTTTCAGTGCCTTGGCCATGTGTCTTGAAGTCTTGTCTGATGTGTCGCCGCGGCGTTCCGCGGCGAATCGTTGCGATGACTATGCCACGACTGGGCTGTCCATGGGCTAACCGGCCGGCAGCGCCGGGCTCAAGCCCCGGCGGCGGCGCGCTCGGTGCGTAGCACGATCACCACGAAAAGCACCATGGCCGCGAGCATGATCAGTGAACCGATGATGGGAACCGCCATATAGGCGTGGTTGGCCAGAAGGGTAACGCCAATCCCGATCGGGAACATCAGCCCGCCGATGATATGCAGCCAGCCCTGAATCCGCGCCAGCAGGCTGCGGCCGACCGCGGGCACCACGCGATAATACAGCCCGAACAGGAATAGCAGCACGCCGCCGACCAGATTGAGATGGGCATGGGCGGGCGATAGCAGGAAGTCCTGTTTGATCCCCATGGCGACCCCGGCAACCATGCCGACCAGCAACACGACAGCGCTCACGCAGATCATCAGCGATCCGATCATTTCGTCATCCTCTTGGATTGTGATTGGCCGGCGCCTGGTCGAGGTCGGCAAGCCGGCGGAGAGCCCATTAGGCTCCGCAACCTCCGGATGGTTCACCGCTACCGGTCACGAAGTCGGGATGCGTGATGAGACAGGGAGCGCCGGTTAAATCAGCCCGAGCACCTTCAGCAGCATCCCCGCCACGCACGACGCACCCAGCACCGGCAGCATACCCAGCTTGAACCGCAGGATGGCGATGGCTGCGGCCGCCGATAGCGCTACCGCGGCGGGATCGACGCTGGCCGGCACCGGGGCATCGAAATTGAATCCGAGGCCCTCGACGGCAAAACTCTGCCGGAACAGCGTATGCAGCGCGAACCAGATCGACAGATTGAGGATGACCCCGACGACGGCCGCCGTCATCGCGGCCAGGGCGCCGGCGAGAGCGCGGTTGCCGCGCAGGGCTTCGATGTAGGGCGCGCCGACGAAGATCCACAGGAAGCAGGGAGCAAACGTCACCCAGGTCGCCAGCAGCCCTCCGAGCGTTCCGGCGAGCATCGGCGATAACCCGCTGGCATCGCGGAACGCGGCCATGAAGGCCACGAACTGCACCACCATGATCAGCGGACCCGGCGTCGTTTCCGCCATGCCGAGTCCGTCGAGCATCTCGCGGGCAGTGACCCAGTGATAATGGTCGGCTGCCTGCTGGGCCACATAGGCCAGCACCGCATAGGCGCCGCCAAAGGTGACCATGGCCAGCTTGCTGAAGAAGATGGCGATCTGGCTGAACACGCTGGTCCAGCCAAGGCTTACGACAATGACCGCCACCGGAACGAGCCACACCGCCAGCCAGATCGCCAGAACACGCAGTGTGCGCGGCAGACTTGGGCGCGCGTGATCGGGAATGCCATCCCCGAGCATGCTGTCGATGGCGGCCTGCGATGTACCGCCATGAGGCACCGCGGCGAATTGGGGATAGCCGAGGCGCACACCGATCAGCCCTGCGATACCGGCCGTCAGCACGATGACCGGGAATGGCACCGCAAAGAAGAAGATCGCGACGAACGCAATGCCCGCGATCGCATACATCACCGGATTGCCGAGCGCGCGCCGGCCGACGCGGATCACGGCTTCGATGACGATCGCGAGCACCGCAGATTTCAATCCAAAGAACAGCGCCGCGACGAATCCGACATTGCCATAGGCCGCATAGATATAGCTCAGGCCCATGATGGCGATGACGCCGGGCAGCACAAACAGTGCGCCGGCGACGAGCCCGCCAAGCGTCCGGTGCAGCAGCCAGCCCATGTAGGTGGCGATCTGCTGAGCCTCGGGGCCGGGCAGCAGCATGCAGTAGTTGAGCGCATGCAGAAACCGCGCTTCGGAGATCCATTTTTTCTCCTCGACCACGATGCGATGCATCACCGCGATCTGGCCTGCCGGTCCACCGAAGGAGAGCAGGGCGATACGCAGCCAGACGTGAAACGCGTCGGCGAATGAAATACCGTGGCTGGAAATTGGAGCGTTGATGGAATCGCCCGACGTGACGTCGGGACGGTTCGGATTATTGGCAGACATGCGGCGCCCTTGGTGAACAACAGGACGCGATGCTTGGGCAAGATTCCTGGACATGTTGCCTGATGGGGAGATCGCTGGTCCCCATTGCATGAACTAAATCGGCCGATGGCGCGTCTGTCAATTCGTCGGCGCATGACATCCAACGCAATCGCCAGCCACTGGCGGGCGCGTCCATATGCCCTGACTATGCCATGAATTTTCGATTATGCCGATACAGGCTGGCAACATGGGCAGGGGAGCCAATGACGTATTCGAGATTTCGACGATTGGTCGTCGCGGTGGCCATCGCGATGTCGCCTGTTATTGCTCCCGTCGGCGCCCAGACCATTCGCAATGTGCCGGAAAGCAATGCCTCCGTTGCACGCGCCAACAATGCGGCGGTGGCGCTGTTCAAGAAGGGCGACTATGCCCGCGCGCTGACGGCCCTTGATGGCGCGATCAGGCGCAGCCCCAACTCTGCGCTCACCTATTCCACGCGTGGCGCGGTCTACTTTCAGCTCAAGAAATATGACGAGGCGATCAAGGATTACACGCAGGCGATCGGCCTTGGCCAGAACGACACGGTCACGGTGCTGAACCGCGCATCGGCCTATTCGAAGAACGGCGAATTCGACAAGGCGCTCGATGACTGCAATGCGATCATCCGCGTCAATCCGCGCAACGCCGTGGCCTATCGGGTCTGCGGCGTGGCTTATCAAGGCAAGGGCGATGTCGAGCGCGCCTTCACCAATCTGAACGAGTCGGCGCGCATGGATCCGCGTGCGGGCAAGACCTTTGTTGCGCGTGGCATGGCCTATGAGCAGGTCGGGCAGGCCGACAAGGCGGCTGCCGATTTTGCGCAGGCGAGGCGCGTTGATCCGTCCTCCGTGACGCCGCGTGAAATGGCCGAGGCCCGCGAGCGCGCGGGCGGGCCGGTGTCCGCGCCGGCGCCAAAGTCTCCGCCGGCCATTGCCACCGCGGCGTCCGATCCCGCGCCGAGCCCTGTCGCGTCGACCGTCATTGCCCAGGACGCGCCGGGCGGCGAAGTCCGGGTCGCGCTGGTGATCGGCAATGGCGCCTATGCTTCCGTGCCGAAGCTGCCCAACCCGAGCAGCGACGCCAAAGCGGTCGCGGATTCACTCCGTGCCGCCGGCTTCAGGACCGTGCATCTCGACAACGACCTCGATGCTGCCACGATGCGCGAGAAGCTGAACGCTTTCTCCGTGGAGGCATCCAAGGCCGACTGGGCGGTGGTCTATTATGCCGGTCACGGGATCGAGGTCAGCGGCACCAATTACCTCATCCCTGTGGATGCCAAGCTGAAAACCGACCGTTCCGTCCAGTTCGAGGCGGTGCCGCTGGACTCGGTGCTGGCGAGCGTGGAGAGCGCGCGAAAACTGCGGCTGGTCATCCTGGATGCCTGCCGCGACAATCCGTTCCTGCGCGACATGGCCAAGACGGTGGCGAGCCGATCGGTGGGCAGGGGTCTTGCCCGGATCGAGCCGGAATCCAGTGCAACTCTCGTGGCTTATGCAGCCAAGGCGGGGCAGGTGGCGTCGGATGGTGTGGCCGGACAGGTCAACAGCCCCTTTGCCACGGCGCTGATCCGGAACATGGGCAAGCCCGGGGTGGAAATCCGCAAGTTCTTCGGCCTGGTTCGCGACGACGTGATGGCTGCGACCGGCAATAGCCAGGAACCGTTCGTCTATGGTTCGCTGGGCGGTGATGACTATTTCCTCCGCAAACCGTGATGATCATGTCGCAGGGTCGTTGCTGGCAATTGGCGGGCGGCTCTGGCAAGACCTGACGCCATGGTAGACGCTTTCCAAGGCCTCACCGATTTCGTGAGGGAGCATCAGGCATGGGCGGCGCCCATTGTTCTGCTCCTCGCTTTCGGCGAGTCACTCGCATTCGTATCGCTGCTGATCCCGGCCTGGGGCGCGCTGATCGCCATCGGCGCGCTGGTGGCCGCCAGCGATCTCAGCGTCTGGCCCGTGCTGATCGCCGGCGCGATTGGCGCGGCCCTTGGCGACTGGCTGTCCTACTGGGTGGGATACAGATACAAGGACCGTGTCGCGCAGATGTGGCCTTTGTCGAAATTCCCCAACCTGCTGCCTCGCGGTGAGGCGTTTATCCGGAAATGGGGCGTCCCGAGCGTCTTCATCGGCCGCTTTTCCGGTCCGCTCCGCGCCTCGGTCCCGCTGGTCGCCGGCATTTTCGAGATGCCGTATTGGCGCTTCCAACTGGCCAATTTCTCCTCCGCTTTCGTCTGGTCGGCCGTGCTCATCATGTGCGGCGATGCACTATCGGTCGGAGCGGAATGGGCGTTGAAGTACAAATAACCGCGCACGCCGGATGGAATAACTCGAAGACGCAGGTGTTGAACCGGCGCATGGCGATCTGCCGTATCGCGCGGCTGTCAAACCGCTGATAAAGATCGCTGCGACAGTTGACCAGCATCATGCGGGTCAAGCTTCACCTTGGAGGGATCGACTATGGATTTGTCACGCCGTCAGGCTCTTGCAGGCGCCGCCGTGCTCGCCGCGTCTCCGCTAATGACTTGTGCTCCCGCCAAAGCCGCCGCGCCGCTCGCCGACAAGCAGGCGCCGAGCTTCTATCGCTACAAGGTTGGCGATGCCCAGGTGAACGTCATCTCCGATGGCGCCAACACTTTTCCGCTCGCCGACACATTCGTCCTCAATGCGAAGAAGGACGAGGTCAATGCGCAACTCGAAAAGTCCTTCCTGCCAAAGGACAAGATGACCATCCATTTCGCTCCGCTGGCCATCAACACCGGCGGCAAGCTGGTGGTGATCGACACGGGCAATGGCCCCGGCGCCTTCGCGAGCACAAAGGGGAATGTCGGTCAGTTCGCCAGCAATCTGGCTGCGGCCGGCATCGACGCCAAGAATGTCGACATGGTCGTGATTTCGCATTTCCACGGCGACCACATCAACGGTCTGCTGGCCGCGGATGGCACGCCCGCTTTTCCGAATGCCGAAGTGCTCGTCCCGGCTGCGGAATGGAAGTACTGGATGGATGATGGCGAGATGTCGAAGGCCGCGAATGATCGTATGAAGGGCCTGTTCGCTGCCTCCCGCAAGATGTTCAACGACAGCCTCAAGGGCAAGGTCACGCAGTACGAGTGGGGCAAGGACGTCGCACCGGGGCTGCTCGCGGTGGAAGCCGCCGGTCACACGCCGGGCCACACTTCCTTCATTCTGTCCTCGGGGAGCGACAAGCTGTTCATCCAGTCCGACGTCACCAACCAGCCGGCGCTGTTCGCCGCCAATCCCGGCTGGCACCTGATGTTCGACCAGGATCCGGCCATGGCCGAAGCCACCCGCCGCAAGGTCTATGACATGCTGGTGGCCGAGAAGATGCGCGTGCAGGGCTTCCACTATCCGTTCCCGGCCAACGGTCACGTGGTCAAGGACGGCAGCGGCTATCGCATTGTGCCGGCACCCTGGAGCCCGGTGTAAGCGGCCGAAAATATCCGGCACGACCTTGAGAGTAATGCGATTTTGCATTACTCTTGAGGCTTCTCGGAGATGAGATCATGACGGTATTGACGGTGACCGCGCGTGGACAGGTGACATTCCGAAAGGATGTGCTGAAACACCTTGGCATCGAGCCGGGCGACAAGATCAGGATCGATCTTTTGCCGAATGGCCGGGCGGAGTTGAAGGCCGATCAAGGCAAAGGCTCGTGGGATGAGCTGAGTGGTTTTCTGAAAGACAAGACGAACGGTGTTCGTTTGTCGATCGACGAACTCAATGACGCGATCGCCGATGCTGGCGCTGCCGCTGGCAATAGTGGCTTACGGCGCAAGTGAAGATTGGCGTCGATACCAATGTGCTGTTGCGTTTCGTCGTTGGCGACGATGAGACGCAACAAAGATATGCGGCTGAAACGTTAAAAACGGCTACTTTCATTGCTGTCAGCGTTCAATCGCTCTGCGAGTTTGCTTGGGTACTCGATCGAACTTATCGCGTCGATCGGGCTGCGGTCGGTGAGGCGATCCGTCGAATTCTCAATATGCGCAATGTCGTAACCGACCGAGCTGCGATTGAGGCTGGGCTAGCAGTCCTTAGTGCGGGTGGTGATTTCGCCGATGGCGTCATTGCTTTCGAAGGTCGGTGGCTTGGTGGCGAGACTTTCGTCTCGTTCGACAAAAAGGCCGTGAAATTATTGAACGCCCAGGGCATCGCGGCTCGACTGCCGGCCTGAAAAAAACAACCTTGACGTTTCATGGCCGCGGCTCTATGTCGGCGGCCATGATCCATTTTGTGACCAGCGCACTTGCCCGTCGCCGCCGCATTCCCGCGGCAGCAGGCGCTCGTCTCTAAGGATCGCCTCACTGCCGCCGGATACGGTCCGCGGCAGTCTTTCTCCCCACACAGCAGCGCGATCCACCATCCGGCGGCCTTCAACCCAGAAGGAGCCTGATATGTATACCCCGCCACGATTTCAGACCGACCGCAGCAACGCGCTGGCGTTCGCGGACGCGCGTGGTTTCGGGACGGTCTGCGGCTTCGACGGCCGCAAGCCGATCGCATCCGCCGTGCCGTTCTGCCTCGACTATGGCAATGACGGCACGCCATATCTCGCCTTCCATCTCGCCAGGCAGAACCCGTTGCTCAAGCTTGCCGATGGTGTGACGCCGTGGGCCATGGCGGTCACCGGCGCCGACGCCTATGTCTCGGCGGACTGGTATGTGTCTCCCGACCAAGTGCCGACCTGGCTCTATCAGGCGGTGCATCTCACTGGCCCGGCGCGGCTATTGTCCGATCGTGAACTCGGCCCGCATCTTGACGCGTTGAGCGCAAGGTTCGAAAGCTGGCTCGCGCCGAAGAAACCCTGGACCGCGGACAAGATGGCGAAGGGGCGGCTCGAGGCGATGCGGAAGGCGATCGTCGGCGTGATGATGGCGGTGGATGAGGTGGAGGGGAGCTTCAAGCTCAACCAGCACAAGTCCGACGCCGATCATCTGGCTGTCATGAGCGCGCTGGCCATGCGGCCGGAGCCGGCGGCTATCGAGATTTCGGACGCGATGCGCAAATTACGGCCGCATTTGTTTGCGGAAGAGACGACACAATTGGCTGCTATGGCTGAGGCGGAAGGATTTATGGGATGAGCAACAAGAAGAAAATCGCGATCTTGGGCGCCTCTGGCTACACCGGCGCCGAGCTGGTCCGGCTGTTGCTGCGCCACCCGAAGGTGGAGCTGACGATCCTCACCGCCGATCGGCGCGCCGGCCAGCAGATGGGCGACGTGTTTCCGCAATTCGCGCCTTATGAGCTGCCGACCCTTGTGACCATCGACAGCGTCGACTGGACCACCGCCGGCATCGATCTCGTGTTCTGCGCGCTGCCGCATGCGACCACGCAGAAGGTGCTGCAGGACGTTCTCGCCAAGGCGCCGGACATCAAGGTCGTCGATCTCTCCGCCGACTTCCGGCTGAGCGACCCCGCGGCCTATGCCAAATGGTATGGCCACGAGCACCATGCCCTGGAGCTGCAGAAGGAGGCTGTCTACGGCCTCGTCGAAGTGTATCGGCGCGACATCAAGAAGGCGCGTCTTGTCGCGAATCCCGGCTGCTATACATCGTGTGCGCAGCTGCCGCTGGTGCCGCTGATCAAGGCCAAGGCCATCGAGACCGACGAGATCGTCATCGACGCCAAGTCGGGCATGACCGGCGCCGGTCGTTCAGCCAAGGAGGAGATGCTGTTCTCGGAAGTATCCGACGGCTTCAACGCCTATGGCGTCGGCAAGCACCGGCACATGGCCGAGCTTGATGAGCAGTTCTCCAAGGCTGCGGGCAAGGACGTCATCGTCAGCTTCACGCCGCATCTCCTGCCGCAAAACCGCGGCATCCTGTCGACGATCTACGTTCGCGGCCGCCGCGGCAAGACCGCCGAGGAGCTGCACGAGATCCTGGTGAAGCAGTATGAGAAAGAGCCGTTCGTGTATGTGCTGCCCTTCGGCAAGACGCCGCATACGCGGCACGTGCGCGGCTCCAATATGACCTTCATCGGCGTCGCCGCGGATCGTATCCCGGGTCGCGCGATCATCGTCTCCACCCTCGACAACCTCACCAAGGGGGCGTCGGGGCAGGCGGTGCAGAACATGAATCTGGTGCTGGGCTTTGCCGAGACGCTCGGCATCGATCAGCCGGCGATGTTCCCGTGAGGCCAGCTTGTCGTCGCTCGGCTTGACCGGGCGATCTAGTAGACACCGAAGTTTCGCTTCTATCATCTGCAGCAGTGTGTACTGGGTCACCCGGTCAAGCCGGGTGACGACAGGCAGAGATCAAAAACAAAACGGCCCGGATTTTCATCCGGGCCGTTTCGCATTTCAATTCAGCAGCCGCTTACGCGACGGCCTTCTTTTCCGTCGAGACTTCCGAGATCGTCTTCAGGATCTGTGAAGCGATCTGGTAGGGGCAACCCTGGGAGTTCGGGCGGCGATCTTCCAGATAGCCCTTATAGTCGTTCTTCACGAACGAGTGCGGCACGCGGATCGAAGCGCCGCGGTCGGCAACGCCGTAGGAGAACTTGTTCCACGGCGCGGTCTCGTGCTTGCCGGTCAGGCGCATATGGTTGTCCGGACCGTAGACATTGATGTGGTCCATCAGGTTCTTGTCGAACTGGGCCATCAGGGCTTCGAAGTAGGCCTTGCCGCCGACCGTGCGCATGTATTCGGTCGAGAAGTTGGCGTGCATGCCCGAGCCGTTCCAGTCGGTGTCGCCGAGCGGCTTGCAGTGGAATTCGATGTCGATGCCGTACTTCTCCGTCAGGCGGAGCAGCAGGTAGCGTGCGATCCACATTTCGTCGGCGGCGCGCTTGGAGCCCTTGCCGAAGATCTGGAATTCCCACTGGCCCTTGGCCACTTCGGCATTGATGCCTTCGTGGTTGATGCCGGCGGCGAGGCAGAGGTCGAGATGTTCTTCCACGATCTCACGCGCGACCGACCCGACATTCTTGTAGCCGACGCCGGTGTAGTAAGGGCCCTGCGGAGCCGGATAGCCTTCCGACGGGAAGCCGAGCGGGCGGCCGTTCTCGTAGAAGAAGTATTCCTGCTCGAAGCCGAACCATGCGCCGGGATCGTCGAGAATGGTGGCGCGGTGGTTCGACGGATGCGGGGTGACGCCATCGGGCATCATGACTTCGCACATCACCAGCACGCCATTGACGCGAGCAGCATCCGGGAACACGGCAACCGGCTTCAGCACGCAGTCCGACGAGCGGCCTTCGGCCTGCTCGGTGGACGAACCGTCGAAGCCCCAGAGCGGCAGCTGTTCGAGGGTCGGGAAGCTGTCGAAATCCTTCAGCTGGGTCTTGCCGCGCAGGTTCTGCGTCGGCTTGTAGCCGTCGAGCCAGATATACTCGAGCTTATACTTGGTCATTCAGGTCTCTCACGAGTTGGCGAAAGGAGTGAACCCCGGCAGGAGTAAACTCGGGACATTGCCGGGATCGGAAGTTCCATCCCCAGCGGCGCTGCTTTATAAGCACGTAGTATGCCAACTTGCCGCGGTGCAACGGTTTTATGACGAGAAAGTTGGTGTCGTCCCCAGCCGCTCGACGAAGGCTTTTGAACGCCACTCGGTCGCCGTGAGAATCAGCCGAAAATTCCTGAATTTGCGAGGCTTTTGGCTCGCAGACCTGAATACCACCTGCTCATTTCCGTTGCAGGGCTATTTTTGGAGGAACTTTTCTGCCCTTCGGACGCTCATTTGTCAGATGTCCGGTCAGTCTCTCGCCAGTAAAGACTGCGCGTGCATAGCGCATGTTGCTTCGGTGCGCATATTAGCGGCAATTGCATGCTTTTTATGAGGCATCTGGCACAAAGCGCGAGCGAGCCTGTTACATTTCAAAGACCTGACGGCCAAACCGACACAAAAACACGTCAGGCAGGAGATCCAGGAGATGAGAACTACAAATCATTCCGATCAAAGCCAGACGACTGCAACCATCTATCAATTTCCGGTCGGTGGCCGTGCGGGCCTGAGGGCTCGCCCCGGCGAAATTCAACCGGTGGACTTCCGCGACTATCCCGCCGTCGATTTCGGCTCGGGCTGGTATCACGATGACGCCATCGAAGAAGAGAAACGGAAGGTCGAGCATTGAGCGCGCCGGGAGAGGTCGAAGATCAAGGGTCGAAACAGATGTTTCGGCCCTTTTTTCGTAAGCGCTTTACGTCCCGAAAATCGACCAGCCCAGCCGGCGTGTCAGCTCTTCCAGTGCAATACGCCCGAGATGCGAATTGCCGTGGTGATCCAGACCCGGCGCCCAGACCGCGATCGAGGCTTTCCCCGGCGCGACAGCGATGATGCCGCCGCCGACGCCGCTCTTCCCGGGCAGGCCGACGCGATAGGCGAATTCACCGGAGCCGTCATAGTGGCCGCATGTCAGCATCAGCGCATTGATCCGGCGTGCACGCTCGGATGAGACGACTGACAGGCCGGTACTCGGATTACGCCCGGAATAGGCGAGGAACCGCGTCGCCACGGCCAGCTGCCGGCATGACATGGCGATGGCGCAGTGATGGAAATAGACGCCGAGCGTGAAATCGACGGGATTGTTAATGACGCCGAACGACTTCATGTAATTCGCCAGCGCGGTGTTGCGGAAGCCTGTACGCTTCTCCGAGGCGGCCACCGTTTCGTCGATGACGATGCTGTTGTCGCCCGACAAGAACTGCATGAAGCGCAGGATTTCGCCGATCGCCTCGCGCGGCTGATGGCCGGACAGGATCACGTCGGTGACGGCGATGGCGCCGGCATTGATGAAGGGGTTTCGCGGCACGCCGCGTTCGCGCTCGAGCTGGACGATGGAGTTGAATGGATTGCCGGACGGCTCGCGGCCGACGTGTTTCCACAGCCGGTCGCCGACCATGCCGAGCGCCAGCGTCAGCGTGAAAACCTTCGAGATGCTCTGGATCGAGAACGGCACATCGGCGTCGCCGCCGGCAGCGATATTGCCATCCGCATCCACCACCACCAGCGCGAACTGGTTGGGATCGACACCCGCGAGTTCGGGAATATAGGTGGCGACTTCGCCGCGGTCGGGCCGCTGCGCCATCTCTGCGGCGATTTCGCTGACGACGGTTTGCAGATCAGGAGTATGGGAGTTCATGCGGACTCGGCGGACGTACAGGAAGGATCAGATTGCGCCAAATCGCGGTGCAAGGATCCTGCCATAGCACCGGCATGTGCCGGCGTCACGCCACGGCGCGATGGCCGGCCTGTTCGAACAGCGGCAGCCGCAGGGTGACGCGCGCACCGCCGGAGTCTGCCTGGCCAATTGCGAGATCGCCGCGATGGGCCTCGGTGAGACTGCGAGCGACCGCAAGCCCAAGACCGGCGCCGCCGGTATTGCGGTTGCGCGAGGTCTCCAGCCGGCTGAACGGCTCCAGCATGGCCTGCCGCTCGGAGGCGGGAATGCCGGGCCCTTCGTCATCGACCGTAAGGACGAAGAAGCCGCGCTCGGTCCGGCCCGCGAGATGCGCCACGCGGCCATATTTGATCGCATTGTCGGTGAGATTGGCGACGATACGGCGAATGGCGAGCCGGTCGCCTATCACCACCGGCGGCTCCGCCGCCATCGCGGGCCGATAGTCGATGGTCTGGCCATTATTCGCGCGATCGCCGACCTCGCTGGCGATCAAGTCGTCGATCTCGATCATCTCTTCTGACAATTCGGCGGCGCCGGCGCGGCTGGCGAGCAGGGCGTCGTCGAGCAGGCGGATCATGTCGGCGATGTCGCTGGTGGCGCGTTCGCGCTCGTCGGCGTCAGCGATCTTTTCCACGCGCAATTGCAGGCGCGTCGCAAAGGTGCGGACGTCATGCGAGATGCCGCCGAGCATCGCCATGCGTGCGCGCAGCAGTTCGGCGAGCCGGCTCTGCAACCGGTGGAAGGCCGCGATCAGCGCACGGATTTCCGGCGCGCTGCGCTTGTATTCGGGCAGCGGCACCGGTCCGGACGACAGGTCGACGCGGTCCACTGCCTTGGCCAGACGCCGCAGCGGCTTGGCCTCGCGCTGCATCACCAGCACGGCGATCAATGCCACCAGCGTGCCGATGATGCCGGCACCAAGGCCGACGGGCAGGCCGAACAGGCCACGCAACAGCGGCGTGTTGATGGTCAGCGCGAGCACGTCGCCGCCATCGAGCCCGACGCGCAGTTTCAGGATATCCGGCCACAGACGGCGCAGCACGCGCCTCTTGTGTGGCTCGTCGAAGTCGATGGCGAGTTCGCGGCCCGCCAGTGCCTTGTGATAGGTGTTCACCGTCTTGTCGCCGAGCGGCGACAGCGGGCCACTCACGCTGCCGCCGACCTTGCTGTTCGCCTCGATGTCGATCTGAAAGCCGTCCGCATTGATGGCCTGTTTGAGCAGGTCGCGTTCGGACTTCGGCGTGCGCTCGACCAGATCGATGATGGCGAGGATGCGTGTGGGATCGCTGAGCGCGCGCAGATCGGCACCAGGCCCGCCGATATAGAAGTAAGCGACTGCCGCGATCCAGGCCATTGTGAGGCCGAGGATCAGGATCAGGCTGATGCGCGTGGTGAAGGAAAAGCCGCTGATCATGTGAGCTGCTTTACATGGGCGGTGAACAGATAGCCGCCATTCCGCACCGTCGTGATCAGATTGGAGTCCCGGCTTGCTGCGTCCAGTTTCTTGCGCAGGCGGGAGATCAGCATGTCGACGGTGCGATCGAACGGCTCGGCGGAACGTCCGTGCGTCCAGTCGAGGATCTGGTCGCGGGTCAGCACGCGGCGCGGTCGCTGCACGAAGGCGACGAGCAGGTCGAATTCGGCACTGGTGAGCGTGACGGGATCGCCGCCTTGCGTGGCAAGCTGCCGGGCATCGATGTCGATGACGAAGGCATCGAAGCCGTGGCGGCGATTGTCCGGAGTCTCAGCAGCCGGCCGGGTTCGACGCAGGATCGCGCGGGCACGTGCCAGCAGTTCGCGCGACGAGAACGGTTTTGTCAGATAGTCGTCGGCGCCCATTTCGAGGCCGACGACGCGGTCGATCTCATCGCTCTTGGCGGTGAGCATCAGGATCGGGATCGTGCCTTGCGTCCGCAAGCGACGGCAGATGGCGAGCCCGTCCTCGCCCGGCAGCATGAGATCGAGGATGATCAGGTCGGGCTTTTGTCGTTGCAGCACCGCATCCATCGCCTTGCCGTCTTCGGCCAGCTCGATGACAAAACCTTCCTGCGACAGGAAATCGCGCACGAGACGGCGGATTTCTGGGTCGTCCTCGACGATCAGGATGGTGGGCTGCGAGAGGCTCATGCCCAAGTCATCCGATACTTGAGCGGCATCGGCAAGCGGTCGGGCTCAACTGTTACAAACTGTTACGCGCGGTGACGCATTGCCATCAATCAATGCGCGGCTGTGAAATGCGACTGACACCGCGTGGCTAGGGTCATGGCGATTGCAACATCACCTCAACAGGAGACTTCATGTCACGCATTGCCATCGTCGCCCGCGCGTCCACCAGCCTTGCCATGACGCTGACCACGCTCTTCACGATCGCGCAGGCAGAAGCCGAAGAAGCACGCAACGCGTGCCGCGCCGACTATCGGCAGTTCTGCAAGGACACCATGCCCGGCGGCGGACGGATCGCCAAATGCCTGGCCGACAATTCGGACAAGCTTTCGTCGGCCTGCAAGACGGCGATGGCCGAAGCCAAGGCCTCAAAGGCCGGCGGCGCGAAATAGCCGCCGGTCATCCTGCGGGTTCTGGCCTCACACCGGAATCCGCAGGATTGCCACCGCAAGCACGGCCTGGGCAATAAAGCCGATCATGAAGGCCACGGTGCGCAGAATGGGCAGACCAAGGGTGTAGACCACCAGATGCGCGATGCGCGACCAGAAATAGATCATACAGGCCATCACGGTGGCCGGGGTCGACACGTCCGCGAGATTGAGGATGATCACCAGCGGCGCGAAGATGATCAGGTTCTCGACCGCGTTGTCATGGGCGAACATCATGCGGTTGGCCCATTCGGCCTGCGGCTTGTCGGCGCGCGAGGGATTGGCCATGGCGCCAGCGGCGCCGCGCACCATGATGCGGTTCAGGATATAGGGCAGCCACATGATGCCGGTGAGAATCACCGTTAGCGTCAGCCAGAACAATTCGCGCGTCATAGGCCTATCCTCGTCCTCGAAATTCCCGCGGAGATGGTCATGCAAATCGCAGGCAGGGCGGCGTCGGCCATGCCTGTGGAAGAAGCATAGACGCTTGGTATGACATCGCCAAGGGAAGGGCGGGACGGTGCGTGAAACCGCACAGGTCTTTCCCGAGATCGGGAGATGAGGCCGGCTCGCGACTGGCTACCACGTCAACCGGACGCCGACGTTGCCCTGAATGGTCTCGCGATTGTTGCGGTCGAGATTGCCTATATAGCCGGCCGCTGCGAACACCGCGACCGCCTGTGAAAGCGTCGCGGTTACGCCGCCGCCGACCTCATAAGCGGTTGCCCGGCGCTGGGTCGTGATGAAGTCGGAGGCCGCGAAGACGAGGCTGTCGGTGCCGCCAAAGTCGTGCCAGACATTCACCTTCAGATAGGGCTGCAGCAATGCGGACGCGGTACGATAGGTGGCGACCAGACGACCGCCGAGTCGCCCGGTCAACGCATCGGAGCGCCCATAGTCGATCCGCGAGATCGCGTCTTGCGAGGGATCTAGCGCGAGATTCTGGTAGATGAGTTGTGCCTGCGGCTCGAGCGTGAGGTTCGGGGCGATGGCGATCGGAACGCCGCTTTCGATCGAGGCGATGATCCCCGTTCCATTGGTCGCGGCTTGCAGCCCCTGAACCGAAAACGGCGATCCCGTGTACCACGCGTGTGCCGCAACGGCGTCGACATACCATCCGCTCGGCCCGACATGGGTCCAGTAGGCACCGAGGCTGGTGGCGTCGAGGGAGAGCGAACCGACGGGCGTATTCTGAAACCCGCCGCTGAAGCCGCTGACGCGCCCGTTGGCCCGGCCATAGCTCGCCAACAGGCCGATCCGGTCGCGATGTCCCGTATCGCTGTCGCGTCCGAGCAATTCGATGCCGGACTGCACGCCCGAAAACGATCCATCGAAAGCGGGCGCAGCGGCGCCCGACCACTGCTGGCTTTCACGGCCGCCAAAGATGCGTGCCCATCCCGCCGAGACATTGCGCTGGCTGGTGAGGAGGCTTTGTTCGCCATTTCGGTCATGGAAGGTCCCGAGGCTGACGATGCCGAGTTGCCGGGCCACGGCAGGAACGGCGCTATAGAGCGCAACCTCGGGCCGATAGAGCACGAGCGGTTCGGAGCCGGCCTGTGGCGCTGGTGGCAGCGGCGGCGTGTTGTCGGCGGGCGCGGGTGCCGGTGTGCCGGGCGCAGGTGCTGCGGGCACGGTGGAACGCAGATACCAGTTGTCCTGCGTGCCGGCGGAGACGCCGCCGCGGAAGAGATAGTATTGATAGGCGCCCGCCATCACCGAGCCGCCGTTCAGGGCGAATGCAGATGGCGTTGTTGTCGCGCCGGCGGTGGCCTGAACCACGAGGACGCCGTTGTCCAGGGTGAGGCCGCCGCTGCCGCCCGCATTTGTCACATTGATTCCGGTCGCGCCCGAGGCCTGGCCGCCCGAAATTACCAGCCGGTCCGACGGCGCGCCATCGGTGCCGAGCACGGAACGCACATTGAGCTGGCCGCCATTGCCGACATAGTTGCCCGCAATGGTCAGGCTGTTGGCCGCCGGTGAGCCGCCATTGGTGAGATCGACGGTGCCGGCATTGGTCACGGTGATCGGCGGGCCGCCGGGGAAGGGCGTGATCGTGGGATTGGCACCATTGCCGGCGAGCAGGCTGGTGCCGGGTGCAAGGGTCACATTGCCGGTCAGCGACGACTGCAGGCGGACTACGCCGCTGTTCACAAATGTATCGGCAAAGGTCCCGCTGCCGCTCCAGGTCCAGTCGGTGCCTTCGGCGATCAGGGTCTGAAAATTCACGAAAGGATTGGCGGCCGTACCGCTGCCCTGCAGGCGCACCACATTGGCACCGGCGCCGCCATTCGCTGTGCCGATGATCTGCGAGCCCGTCTGCAGGATGAAGGTGACATTGCCATTGCCCCCGCTCAGCGCGGTGCCGTTGCCGCCACTGATCAGACCGGCATTGGCGATGGTGGTGGCGCCATTCAAGGTCCGTAGGGCCGTCCCCTGATCGCTGATGATCTGGCCGCCCGCGAGATTGTCGATCCGTGCCGTAAAGCCCGAACCGGCCGTGTTCGAGAACACGCCTTCCGAGCCGACACCGGTGGCACGGATGATGCCCGAATTGATCAGGCGGTCATTTGTGCCCTGCAGATAGGCCCCGGTGCTGCTGGCGCCGTTGGTCTGCAATGTTCCCGCATTGGTGATGAGGCCGTTCTGTCCCAGGATCGAGGCCGCGCGCGCATTGCTCCCATTGGTGGTGACGCTGCCATTGTTGATCAATGTGTTGTTGGGCTGGCCACCGCCACTCTGGCCCCAGCTCGCTGTCATCCCATAGCCGTTGGGGCCTGCTGTGGTGATGGTGCCGTTATTGATCAGCGTATTGCCGCTGCCATCCGCGGCCATGCCGTCATTGTAGGCACCGGTAGTCGCGACAATGCCGAGTGCACCATTGGTGACGACATTGTTGCTGCCGGAGCCGAGCAGGCCGGCACCGCGATTGAGGCCGCTCCCGCCGCCGCCCGACAACGCGACACTTCCATCGTTATTGATGATGCTTCCATCGACGACGCTGACAGCGGTGACGCTGGTGGTTCGCGCGATCGCGAGCGCGCTGCCATTCTGGATGTTCACCGTCACCGCTGTGCTGCCGGGAGCGGCGCTGACGGCGGTTGTCGCTGGATTGGGCGGTGATGCGTCGCAGGCTACGACCTGTCCGGTACCGGGCGCGCCACTGCTGCATGCGGCCTCCGCACGATCACTGAAAAGCATGAGTGACGCAGCAGGCGTGAGCAGCGTCGAAACGATCAAAGCACCGATGGAGTAATTGACGGAACCGCGCTTGTCGTCGAAGGCCAGCCGCTTCAACCGATCACTTACACAACATTCTTCAAATCGATGACGCGGCCGAAATGAACTGCATTTCGGCATTCCAACATTCCAGATGTCATTGATGTAAAGGTGCTGCGCCTTCGCGATCGAAGCTGACCGACGTGCATGGCGCTGTCAACCGCGCATCACGGAAGCGACGACATGAAACCGCGATATTTCCATCGCAGTTCGGTTCCATCGTGTTTGAAAGGTAACTCGCTAAGCTTTGACGCGGACGTAACTACCCGGCGCGTCTTCGAGCGGCGGATACGCATCCGTGCCGACATGGCGTGCCGGCACTTCCTCGCCATCGATGCCGCCGATCCATTCGCGCCAGTTCGGCCACCACGAGCCCGCATGTTCAGTGGCGGACTTCATCCAGTCGGCGACGTCAGCTGCGTGATTGCTGTCACTGGTCCAGTATTGATACTTGCCGGATGCGGGCGGATTGACCACGCCGGCGATGTGGCCCGAGCCGGACAGCACATATTTCACCGGGCCGCCGAAGAATTGCGAGCCATACAGCACCGATTCCGCCGGCGCGATGTGGTCCTCGCGGGTGGCGAGATTATAGACCGGCACCTTCACCTTGGAGAGATCGAGCCGGGTGTTGTCGAGCACCATGTTGCCGGTGGAGAGCTTGTTCTCCAGATAGCAGTTGCGCAGGTAGAAGGAGTGATTGGCGGCAGGCATCCGCGTTGCGTCGGAATTCCAGTGCAACAGGTCGAAGGCGCGGGGCATGTTGCCCTTGAGATAGTTGTTCACGACATAGGACCAGATCAGGTCGTTCGAGCGCAGCATGTTGAAGGCCATGGCCATCTTGGCGCCTTCGAGCACGCCCGCGGCCTGCATGTCCTTCTCCAGCGCCGAGATCTGGTCCTCGTCGACGAACACCATCAGATCGCCCGCATGGGTGAAGTCGATCTGCGCGGCCATGAAGGTGGCCGAGGCGGCGCGGACGCGGCGGTGCTCGGCCAGCCAGGCCAGTGTCGAGGCGAGCAGGGTGCCGCCGACGCAATAGCCGATGGTGTGCACCGTGAGCTCGCCGGTAACCTTCTCGATCACATCCATGGCGGCCAGCGGGCCTTGCTTCATGTAGTCTTCAAAGGTCTTGGCGCCGAGTGCCTTGTCCGGATTGACCCAGGAAATCACGAACACCGTGAGGCCCTGATCGACGCACCACTTGATGAACGACTTCTCGGGCTTCAGGTCGAGAATGTAGAATTTGTTGATCCACGGCGGCACGATCAGCAGCGGTGTTCGCAGCACGCTTTCGGTCGCCGGCGTGTACTGGATCAGCTGCATGATCTCGTTCTGGTAGATCACCTTGCCCGGCGTCGTCGCCATGTTGACGCCGACCGCCAGATTGGTCGGATCGGACTGGCGGATCTTGAGGGCGCCGCGGCCGGCTTCCATGTCCTCGGCCAGCATCGACATGCCGCGCATCAGGTTGCTGCCGTTCGATGCCACGGTCTCGCGCAGCACTTCCGGGTTGGTCAGCACGAAATTCGACGGCGACAGCGCATTGGTGATCTGCGTGACGTAGAACTCGGCTTTCTTGCGCGTATGCGCGTCGAGCCCCTCGGCATTGCGAACGAGCTCATGCGCCCATTGGGTGCCGAGCAGATAGGCCTGCAAGACGAAGTCGAAGAACTGGTTCGACTTCCATTCGGGATCGCTGAAGCGCTTGTCCTTGAGCGGTGCCTGCGTGCCGGGCTCCGTCGCTTCGCCGGTCATCCGGCGCATCGCCGTGCCCCAGAGATCGAGATAGGCACGGCCGAGCTTCATCTGCAGCTCGGTGGAGCGCTTCTCGTCGGACAGCCAGTAATTGGCCACCGTGCTGAAGGTCTTGATGATCTCGGTCAGCTCATTCGGTGGCTTGTCGACGGTTTCGCCGGTCTGCCGCGGCTGCAGATAGGCGGCGAGTGCCTTGCCGCTGCTTTCCATGGCGCGGGCCATGTTGAGCGCGAAGGCCTCGGGGTTGAACGGTTTCGCGGCTCCGTCGTCTTTGCCGTTCGCTTGCCCGTTGGCGGGGCCGGAGGAGGTGCGGGGGTCGGCGACGTCGGTCATGGCGCAGCTTCGGTTTCATTCCAATGCGGTGACGATACGTCACCACGCGGCAGCATGATGACATAGTTCGCAGATCGCCGCAGGATTCGATGTGCTGCGCTGCGACATTGCCCCTGTTTGGGTCTTGCTTCCGTCATATTAGCCAGCCAAGCCTGCGCCATTCTGACGGTGTTAAAGATTTGTCACCTAGTAGGGTGCCGCGCGGCAGACGATGCCGTGCGTGAGACGATGGTGGGTGTTGCGTGAAGCGTTCGGGAACAGTCGGCGGGACGATGGCAGGTGGCCGGGCAGGGGCCGCGGCAGCGCTGCTGGCGCTCGGCCTCGCTCTGGGCGGCTGCGCCTCGACTGTTGCTGATCTGCCCGTCGTCGGTGCCCCAGCGGGCCTGCCGCAGCGCCCGGCCCAGCCGGGCGAATACCTCCCGGTGCACGACATTCCTACCGCCCGCAGCAACGACAAGACGCTCGCCCCGGCCGACCAGGCCAAGCTCGAGGCCGACCTGATCAAGGCCCGCGACCGCCAGGCTGTGGCTCCGGCCGATCCAGCGGCAAAAACCTCGACCCGCTGAGCGATTCCACCCGGTCGTGACTGGTGTCACCCGGCCCCCATGCTAAAAAGAAGTGATTCAACCGCACCTTGAAGGCGGTTCCCCCGGAGCCCGAGACCCATGGAAGACTTTTACCGCATTCGCCGTCTGCCGCCCTATGTGTTCGAACAGATCAACCGAGCCAAGGCCGCCGCGCGTAATTCGGGCGCCGATATCATCGATATGGGCATGGGCAATCCGGATCTGCCGACCCCGCCGCATGTCCTTGAGAAGCTCAAGGAGACCCTCGGCAAGCCGCGCACCGATGGCTATTCGTCCTCGAAAGGCATCCCCGGTCTCCGCAAGGCCCAGGCCGGCTATTACGCCCGCCGGTTCGGCGTGAAGCTGAACCCGGATACCCAGATCGTCGCCACGCTGGGCTCCAAGGAAGGCTTTGCCAACGTCGCCCAGGCGATCACCGCGCCGGGCGATGTCGTGCTGGTGCCCAATCCCAGCTATCCCATTCACGCCTTCGGCTTCCTGATGGCGGGCGGCGTGATCCGCTCCGTGCCGTCGGACCCGACGCCGGATTTCTTCCCGGCCGTCGAGCGCGCCATCCAGCACTCGATCCCGAAGCCGATCGCACTGGTGGTCTGCTATCCGTCGAACCCCACCGCCAAGGTCGCCAGCCTCGACTTCTACAAGGACCTCGTCGCCTTCGCGAAGAAGCACGAGATCTACATCCTGTCGGACCTCGCTTATGCCGAGGTCTATTTCAACGACAACAACCCGCCGCCCTCGGTGCTGCAGGTGCCGGGCGCCATCGACGTCTGCGTCGAGTTCACCTCAATGTCCAAGACCTTCTCCATGGCCGGCTGGCGCATGGGCTTTGCGGTCGGCAACGAGCGCATCATCTCGGCGCTGACCCGTGTGAAGTCCTATCTCGATTACGGTGCCTTCACGCCGGTGCAGGTCGCGGCGACCGCTGCGCTGAACGGGCCGGAAGACTGCATCAAGGAAATGCGCGACACCTATCGCAAACGCCGCGACGTGCTGGTGGACAGCTTCGGCCGTGCCGGCTGGACCATTCCGTCCCCGGAATCGTCGATGTTCGCGTGGGCGCCGCTGCCGGAGAAATTCCGCGAGGTCGGCTCCATGCAGTTTGCAACGCTTCTGGTTGAAAAGTCCGGCGTCGTGGTCGCACCCGGCATCGGTTTCGGCGAGCATGGCGAGGGCTATGTCCGCATCGCCATGGTCGAAAACGAGCAGCGCATTCGCCAGGCTGCCCGCGGCGTCCGCCGCTTCCTTGAAAGCGGGCTGGAAACGTTGCACAACGTGGTTCCGCTCGCCAATCGGCGATAGGCACAGAACGGGCGTCGCCTGCGGCGCCCGGTCAGTCGCTCAATAAGAACTCTTCCGACAGGTTACAGTTTATGGTCGCACCCCTCAAAGTGGGTATCGCGGGTCTCGGCACCGTTGGCGCCGAAGTCGTCCGTCTCATCGAAGCGCAGCAGTCCATCCTTTCGGCACGCTGTGGCCGTGGCATCAAGGTCGTGGCGGTCACTGCGCGCAACAAGGCCAAGAAGCGCGGTATTGATCTGCGCGGCATTGACTGGATGAAGGACCCGCTGGCGGTCGCGACCCATCCTGAGGTCGACTGCTTTGTCGAACTGATGGGCGGCGCGGGCGATCCCGCTTTGTCGTCGATCTCCGCGGCGCTCGCTGCTGGCAAGTCCGTCGTCACCGCGAACAAGGCGCTGGTCGCCAAGCATGGCGTCAAGCTCGCCACGCTGGCCGAGAAGCATGGTGGCGCGCTCAATTATGAAGCGGCCGTCGCCGGTGCGATCCCGGTGATCAAGACCATTCGCGAGGGCCTGTCGGGCACCTCGATCAATCGCGTCTATGGCATTCTCAATGGCACCTGCAATTACATCCTGACCCGGATGGAGCAGGAAGGTTTGTCCTTCGAGGAATGCCTCAAGGATGCGCAGCGTCTCGGCTATGCCGAAGCGGAACCGTCGTTCGACGTGGACGGCTATGACACCGCGCAGAAACTCGCGATCCTGGCCAGCCTCGCATTCGGTACCAAGGTGGCCGAGAGTGCCGTGTCGGTGGAAGGCATCTCGACCATCGCCGCTGAAGATCTCCGCGCTGCCGCCGAACTTGGCTACCGCATCAAGCTGCTCGGCGTCGCCATGCGCACCAAGACGGGCATCGAGCAGCGCGTGCATCCGACCATGGTGCCGCTGACCTCGTCCATCGCGCAGGTGATGGGCGTGACCAATGCGGTCACCATCGACGGTGCCGGTGTTGCGCCGATCACCCTGGTCGGTCCTGGCGCCGGTGGTGCGGCGACGGCGTCCGCTGTGCTCGCCGATATCGCTGATGTCGCACGCAATGTCCGCGCGCTGCCATTCGCGCAACCGGTTGCGAACCTCAAGACGACCACCAAGGCGCCGATGGAGCGTCACGAAGGCGGCTATTACATCCGCCTGATGGCGCGTGACCTCGCCGGCACCGCTGCGCGTATCGCCACGCGCCTGGCCGAGCAGAAGATCTCGCTCGAATCCATCGTGCAGAAGCATCCGAATGGGGGCTTGGAGCCGATCGACGGCACCAAGAAATCGTCACCCGTGCCGGTTATCCTGATCACCTATGCGACGTCCGAAGACGCCATGCGCCGCGCGCTGCAGGCAGTGCAGAAGGACAAGGTGATCTCCGGCAAGCCGCAGGTCATTCGTATCGAGAAGAACTGAACGCCCGCGTAAGAGTTATACGGGGGCAGCCGCCCCAACGGGGTGTCTGTCCCCGCCGAACTAAAGGAGCTTTTCCATGTCCACCCATATTTCCGTCCCGCCGCAGCAGCTCCTCGAGCGCATCCTGACGCTGGAAATCGTCCGCGTCACCGAACGCGCCGCCGTCTCCGCTGCGCGCCTGCGCGGTCATGGCAAGGAAAAGGCCGCCGACCAGGCCGCCGTGGACGCGATGCGCCGCGAGCTCAACAAGCTGCCCATCGAAGGCACCATCGTGATCGGCGAGGGCGAGCGCGACGAAGCGCCGATGCTGTTCATCGGTGAAAAGGTCGGCATCAATGCCGGCCCCAAGGTGGACATCGCCGTCGATCCGCTCGAAGGCACCACGCTGTGCGCCAAGGACATGCCGGGCTCCATCGCGACCCTCGCAATGGCCGATGGCGGCACGCTGCTGCATGCCCCCGACGTCTACATGGAAAAGCTGGCGATCGGTCCGGGCTACGACAAGAACCTGCTCGATCTCGATGCACCGCCGGCCGAGAACATCCAGCGTCTTGCCAAGGCCAAGGGCGTGCCCGTGTCCGAGATCACGGCACTGGTGCTGGAGCGTCCGCGCCATGAACCGCTCATCAACGCGATCCGCGCCACCGGCGCCTCGCTGCGTCTGATCCCGGACGGTGACGTTGCTGGCGTCATCCACACCACCGATCCCGACAAGTCGGGCATCGATATCTATATGGGCACCGGCGGCGCTCCTGAAGGCGTGCTGGCGGCTGTGGCACTGCGCTGCATCGGCGGCCAGATGCTGACCCGCCTGATCCTCGACACCGACGAGAAGCGTGAGCGCGCCAAGAAGATGGGCGTCAACGATCCGAAGATGATCTACCGCATCGAGGACATGGCCAAGGGCGACTGCCTGTTCGCGGCCACCGGCGTCACCGACGGCGCGCTGCTGTCGGGCGTCAAGTTCCGCGGCAACGTGATCGAGACCGAGACCATCGTGATGCGTTCGGTGACCGGTACCGTCCGCATCATCAAGGGCGAACATCGCCAGCTCGAAAAATTCCACCTCGATTGAGCCAGAGCAGATGCCCAAAGCTCAGAACGTCGAGATTCGCCCGGTCGGCCCCGATGAACGGGCCGCCTGGGAGCCGCTGTGGCAGGGCTATCTGACCTTCTACAAGGCGACGTTGCCCCAGGTTGCCACCGACACGGCATGGAAGCGCTTTCACGATGCGAATGAGCAGATGTTTCTGCTCGGCGCCTACGTGGACGACAAGCTGACCGGCATCGTGCAGTTCCTGTATCACCGCTCGTCCTGGACGCCGGGCGATTACTGCTATCTGCAGGATCTGTTCGTCGACAACAGCGCCCGCGGTCTCGGCCTCGGCCGTGCGCTGATCGAGGCGGTCTATGCCAAGGCGAAAGCCGATGGCTGCAGCCGCGTGCACTGGCTGACCCAGAACGAGAATGCGCAGGCACGTATTCTCTACGATCAGGTCGCGGACAATTCCGGCTTCATGCAGTATCGGAAGATACTCTGACAACACTCGTCGTTCCGGGGCGCGCCGAAAGCGCGAACCCGGGACCTCGTATTAGTTTGAACTCCGTAAAGCCAAACACTCTGAGATTCCGGGTTCGCGCTTTCGGCGCGCCCCGAAATGACGAGATAAAAAATAAAACGGGAGCGAGACCATGAGCGACACCACCGCCGTTAAGGCCCTGATCTTCGACGTGTTCGGCACCGTGGTCGACTGGCGCACCAGCCTGATCAACGACCTCTTTGCATGGAGTGAGCCGCGCGGCATCAAGGCTGATTGGGCCGCTCTCGTCGATGCATGGCGGCAGGCCTATGTGCCCTCCATGGACAGCGTGCGCCATCATCCCGAGCGGGGCTTCCTCAAGCTCGACAAGCTGCATCGTCAGTCGCTGGAAACCCTGGTCGAGAGGTTCGGGATCACGGGCCTGACCGACGACGACCTGCATCATCTCACCCTCGGCTGGCACCGCCTGCATCCGTGGAAGGACTCGGTGCCGGGCCTCACGCGTCTGAAGACCAAATTCGTCATCAGCCCGCTATCGAACGGCAATGTGGCGCTGCTCACCAACATGGCCAAATTCGGCGGCCTGCCATGGGACCTGATCATGAGCGCCGAGCTGTTCAAGCACTACAAGCCCGATCCCGAAAGCTATCTCGGCGCCTGCGAGCTGCTCAGCCTGAAGCCGCATGAAGTGATGATGGTCGCCGCCCACAACAACGATCTCGATGCCGCCCAGAAATGCGGCCTCAAGACCGGCTTCGTCCCCCGCGTCACCGAATACGGCCCGCTGCAGAACCGCGACTTCAAGGCGGACGGTGCTTGGGACGTGGTGGCGGATGATTTTGTCGATATGGCGAAGCGGCTGGGGTGTTGAGGCGCAACCTTACTCTGTCCTCATCCTGAGGAGCCGCGAAGCGGCGTCTCGAAGGATGGCTGCACGCTCTAAGCCCGACCGCCTCATGGTTCGAGACGGCGCTTCGCGCCTCCTCACCATGAGGGAGCGGAGTGAGACCATACCTTGATTTCTCGCTCAGGCGACCTAAAATACCGCTGTAGGTTGTGGCAACGAGGTTTGCGACAATGGCCGAAGGCGGCAGCGAAGCATTCGATCCCGACGATTTTCGCCTCAAACGACTTGAGGCTGACATGGGCGAAGTCAAGGCCGACATCAAGGCACTGCGTGGCGAGGTTCACGCGGAGATCGGCGCATTGCGCACGGAGTTGCGTGACGAAATGCGTGCTTTGCGCACCGTTTTGGGAGAAGGGATCGCGTCGTTTCGCGCGGAGATCAAAGAAGAACTTGCTGCAGTGAAAAGTGAAGTGAAGGCGCAGCGTGCCGATATGGGCAAGATGCGCGAAGACATGAGCTACGTTCGCGGCCGGCAAGACTATATGCCGACGACCATCCAACTCCTCGGCTTCATCATCGCGATCTTCGTCGCCTCCGGTCTGACCCGTTATTTCGGGCACTGACGCGCCGCCATTTGCCTCTCGCGCCCATCATGCTTATGTGCGCGCATGTCCCCATCGACCGATATCCCCGAACTGATCCATCCCGCCTTTCTCGGCGTGACCCAGTCCGCCACTGGCCGGATCTGGCGCGACCGCGTCGATCAGCGCGGTGCGGCACGGGCGCTGGCGATGGTGCAGCGGTTCAAGCTGCCGGAAATGCTGGCGCGCGTGATCGCGGGGCGGAACATCGAGCTGGATGCTGTCGAGGACTTTCTCGATCCCACCATCCGAAAACTGATGCCGGACCCTTACACCGTCACGCAGATGGAAGCCGCCGCAAAGCGCATCGCGGATGCCGCCCAGCGCGGCGAGAAGGTGGCGATCTTCGGCGACTACGATGTGGACGGCGCAACATCGTCCGCGCTGCTCGCCTGGCATCTGCGCCATTGCGGCCTAGATCCTCAGATCCATATTCCTGATCGCATCTTCGAGGGCTACGGTCCCAATGTGGATGCGATCCGCGCACTGGCGGGGAAGGGCAATACGCTGCTCGTCACCGTCGATTGCGGCACCACGTCCTTCGAGCCGCTGGCGGAAGCGAAGAAGCTTGGCATGTCCGTGGTCGTCATCGATCACCACCAAGCCAATGAGGAACTGCCCGACGTCGATGCCGTCGTGAATCCCAACCGCCTCGACGACATTTCCGGTCTCGGCCATCTCGCCGCCGTCGGCCTCGTGCTGATCACGCTTGTGGCCGTCAATCGCGAGCTGCGCGCGCGCGGCTTCTGGAAGCCCGAGATGCCCGAGCCGAACCTGCTCGACATGCTGCATCACGTCGCCCTCGGCACCGTCGCCGACGTCGCGCCGCTGATCGGCCTCAACCGCGCGTTCGTCGCAAAAGGCCTGATCGCGTTGCGCCGCCGCGATCACGTCGGCCATGTCGCGCTGATGGACGTGGCACGCCTGAATGGCCCGCCGGAAGCCTGGCATCTCGGCTTCATGCTCGGCCCGCGCATCAATGCCGGCGGCCGCATCGGCCGCGCCGATCTCGGCGTGCGTCTGCTGCTCGAAGGCGATGTGTCCGAAGCGACCCGGATCGCCGCCGAACTCGATCGCCTCAATACAGAACGCCGCGTCATCGAACAGGCGGCGGAAGCGCAGGCCGAAGCCGAAGCGCTCGCGGCGCTTGGGCTCGAGGACAAAGGCAGCGTCATCGTCACGGCATCGGAAGGCTGGCATCCCGGCGTCGTAGGCCTCGTCGCCTCGCGGCTGAAGGAAAAGTTCGCGCGGCCGTCCTTCGCCATCGCGCTCGAGCCCGGTGGTATCGGCACCGGCTCCGGCCGCTCGATTTCCGGCGTCGATCTTGGCAAGGCGGTGCGGCAGGCCGTGGCCGATGGCCTGCTCATGAAGGGCGGCGGCCACGCCATGGCGGCGGGCGTTACGTTGCGCAAGGAAAAGCTCGGTGAATTCCGCGCCTTTCTGGAAGAGCGCCTCGCGCCGGATGTCGCGAAATCACGCAACGAGAAGGAGCTGTTCATCGACGGTGCCGTCACCGCGCGTGGCGTCACCGTCGATCTCGTCAATACGCTCAATCGCGCCGGGCCGTTCGGTCAGGCCAATCCGGAGCCGGTAATCGCGCTGCCGGCGCATCAGCTCGCTTATGTCGATGAGGTCGGCCAGGCGCATCTGCGGCTGCGGCTGAAATCGTCGGACGGTGCCATGGTCAACGGCATCGCGTTCCGCTCCATCGGTCAGAAGCTCGGCAACGCGCTGCAGGAATATCGCGGCCAGCAGGTGCATGTGGCCGGCTCGCTGACCGTCGATCGCTGGCAGGGGCAGGAGCGGGTACAAATGCGCGTGATCGACGTCGCGCTGCCGTCGTCCGAGCCGCGAATGATCCGCTGATGTCTTATGCAGCGATGCGGGCACTGTCTCCGACTTCCGAGGTCGCAGGCGCACTGCCGGATTCGGCCGCCACGAGGGTGAAGCGATAGCCGTGCAGTTCGAGCGTTGGCAGCACGCCCACGCTGTCGCCGAACACCGCGATCCGGTGCTTCAGCTCCTCCGGCGAAATGGTGAGCGGGATCTGGCACATGGCGGCGAAGTCGGCGCGCGTCTTGCGATTATTGCCCCACAATACGTCGCTCTCCACTAGCGGTGACGCCTGCGTCGCCAGTGTCGGCATCACGTTCACGAACATCTCGATCAGCCTCGCATAGACCATCTGCTCGAGCCCGCCGACATTGAGGCCGGGTGGAATGGCGAACGGATCGACGGCAACGATCGGCCCCGCATCGACGCGTTCCACCATGCGATGCATGGTGCAGCCGAAGTCGGTTGCCCGGTCATAGGTCGCGAAATGCGCCGGCGCCCAGCCCGGATATTGCGGTGGTCCCGGATGGAAATTATAGGCGCCATGGCCCAGCCGATCGAGCACCGCTGCGGGCACGATCACATCGGTGGTGAAGGCGATCAGGCGGGCCCTGCGCAGCTGCCTTGGCGTGATGGCGTGGAGATCGTGGAGGGTGAATGCCGGCAGCACATTGAGGGCCGGATTGCATTCGCGGAGCCGCGGGGCGAAGACCGAATATTCGTCGCGGCCGGTCAGAAGAATGATGGTGTCGAACATGCCGGGTACCGATGGGAATCAAACGCGATCAAGCGTCACAATCCTGGCTTGACCGAGCCTGACCGACAGGACCTTCACCTCCGCCGCAACCGCGTCGAATAGCGATACCGATCCGCCGGATGAATGCTGAGCGACACTTCCGCCAGCTCGTTCGAGGCAAACAGATACTGCCGCCGGATCGATAGCGCATGCGCGCCGGCCTCGGCCTTCAGCGGCTCCGCCATCACATCTGAAACACCGACCGCCGAGATATCCTGACGGATCTCCACGAACCGCCGTCCCGAAATCTTTTCCACCAGCGTGCCGAAGATCTCGTGATGCCCGTCCATCTTCGCGCGCACCTCGTCGGCGAAGGCGCCGTCGATATAGACATCGGTCCAGCAGATCGGCGTCTGCGTGGCATCACCCGGGATCATGCGTAGGCTGGAGATGCAGAGCCATCGTCGCCCGGGCCGGCAGCCCAGCTGTTTTGCCAGTTCGCCGTCCGCGACCACATCGGCCACCTGCTGCACATGCCGCTCGGTCTCCATGCCGAACTGCTGCACCGCCTCGATCGTGTTCAGCGCCTGCGTGAAGCCGTCACCTCCGCGCGCCGGCGCCGCGGCTTCCACCCGCGTGCCGGCGTTGCGCTTGCGGCTCACGAGGCCCGACGCCTGCAGCTCCTGCATCGCCGCGCGGACGGTCGAGCGGCTGACGGCAAACTGCTCAGCCAGCTCGAATTCGGTCGGCAGCACAGAGCCCACCGGATGGCGGCCGTCCGCGATCGCCTCGGTCAGTGCCCGGGCCACAAATGCGTATCGTTTTTCGACGGTTGCCACTGAAGTCCCTGAGTCTCTGTTCCCAGTCATGGAAGCCCGATCCTCCGCCATCCCGTCAAGGAAGCAGGTTGACATAGGGTTTATGTTCGGACAAGTTAATATGTACGAACATAAAGGGAGGGCTTCATGGGGAGCACGGTTTTCGACTCGGTGCTGTTTCGCGACATGTTTGGCACCGCCGAGATGCGCGAGGTCTTCACCGACGAGGCGCTGGTCGGCCGCTATATCGAGGCCGAAGTCGCACTGGCCCGCGCCCAGGCTCGTCTCGGCGTCGTGCCGCAGGACGCGGCTCAGGCGATCGAGGCCGCCGCCAAGTCCATCACCATCGACTACGAAAAGCTTCGCCGCGAGACCGAGATCGTCGGCTATCCCATCCTGCCGCTGGTGCATCAGCTCTCGGCCGCTGCGGGCGAGGCCGGTGGCTTCGTCCATTGGGGGGCGACCACCCAGGACATCATGGACACCGCCAATGTCCTGCAGATCCGCGCCGCGCTGAAGATCGTCGCGCGCGACCTGCGCGAGGTCCGCGACATCCTCAAGGCCATGGCCAGGAAGTATCGCGACACGCCGATGGCCGGGCGCACCCATCTGCAGCAGGCGCTGCCGGTGACCTTCGGCTACAAGGCTGCGGTCTGGCTGTCCTCCATCGATCGCCATATCGAGCGTGTCGATCAGGCGCTGCCGCGCATCCTGCTGGGCGAATTCTCGGGTGCTGCCGGCACGCTCGCGTCGGTGGGCGAGGGCGGCCTCGACATGCAGAAGCTGTTTTGCGAGGAGCTCGGGCTGCACCAGCCCTCGATCACCTGGCATGTCGCCCGCGACGGCATCGCCGAAGCCGTGACGCTGCTCGGCCTGATCACCGGCACCCTCGGCAAGATCGCCACCGACGTGATGCTGCTATCGTCGTCCGAATTCGGCGAGGTTGCCGAGCCCTTCGTGCCCGGCCGCGGCGCGTCGTCGACCATGCCGCAAAAGCGCAACGCGATTTCGAGCGAGCTGATGCTGGCCGCGGCAAAGGCCGTGCGCCAGCATGTCGCCACCATGCTCGATGGCATGATCCATGATCTCGAACGTGCCACCGGCCCGTGGCATGTGGAATGGGCTTCGCTGCCGGAAAGCTTTTTGCTCACCGCCTCGTCGCTGGCGAACGCAAAGTTCATGCTCGGCGGTCTCGTCGTGCACGAGAAGCGCATGCTGGAGAATCTCGATCTCACCCACGGTCTCATCGTCGCCGAGGCCGTGATGATGGCGGCAGCGCCAAAGCTCGGCCGCCAGCATGCCCATGACGTCGTCTATGACGCGTGCCGCAAGGCCATCGAGGGCGGCGGCAAGCTCGCCGACATTCTCGCCGAAGTTCCGGAGATCACCGAAGCGCTCGGCGGCAAGGACGCGATCCGCAGGCATTGCGATCCCGCGAACTATCTCGGCCTGTGCGGCCCGATGGTCGATCGCGTGCTGAGCCTGAGCAAGTAACGCGAATTGTAGGATGGGTAGAGCAAAGGCGCGTAGCGCCGGAGCGAAACCCATCACGGCAAGGCGCCTGTGGTGATGGGTTTCGCTGCGCTCTACCCATCCTACGACAACACAACAGACAACACGGGAGAGATTTCAATGACCAGGATGATTTTGAAGACCGCAATCGTGCTCGCTGGCACTCTGCTTGCCGCTCCAGTGATGGCGCAGGAATTTCCAACGCGCACCATCACCATGAACATGCCGTATTCGGCAGGCGGCCCCGGTGACACCATCGCGCGCCTGCTTGCGCAGGCCATGAGCGGCCCGCTGAAGCAGCAGGTGATCGTCGAGAACACGACGGGCGCTGGCGGCTCCATCGGCAGCGCCAAGGTCGCAGCCTCCGCGCCGGATGGTTACAATCTGCTGCTGATCCATATCAGCCACGCCACCAATCCGGCGCTGTATCCGAAACTCAAATTCGATCCGATTAAGGACTATGAGCCGATCGGCCTCGCCGTCGATCTGCCTTCCGTCTTCGTCGCGCGAAAGGATCTTCCGGCCAAGAATCTGGAAGAACTGATCGCCTGGATGAAGACGACCAAGGAGAAGGTGAACTACGCCCATGCCGGCATCGGCTCGGCCTCGCATCTGTGTGGTCTCCTGCTCAACGCGGCCACCGGCACCCAGCCGACCCAGATCGCCTATCGTGGCGCGGGGCCTGCCATGAACGACATGATGAGCGGACAGGTCGACGTGATGTGCGACCAGATCGTCAATGTGGTCGGCAATGTCGATGGCGGCACCATCAAGGGCTATGCCGTCACCAGCACCGAACGCGCCCCGGCACTGCCGAACCTGCCGACCACCGCTGAAGCCGGCCTGAAGGATTTTCAATACACCGTCTGGTACGGCCTGTTCGCACCCAAGGGCACGCCCAAGCCGGTGCTCGACAAGCTCAACGCAGCGCTGAACGTGGCGCTGAAGGACGAGACCGTGAAGACGCGTCTGGCCGCGCTCGGCGCGCAGCCCGTGACGCCGGAACGCGCCACGCCGGACGCGCTCGCCAAGCATCTGAAGTCCGAGATCGACAAGTGGACGCCGATCATCAAGAACGCCGGCGTTGTCGGCGCCCAGTGAGCGCGACGTGACCGACGCACGCAGCGAAAAGGATTCCTTCGGCACGATCGCGGTGCCGAAGGATCGCTATTGGGGCGCGCAGACCCAGCGCGCCCTCGACGTCTTTCAGGTGAGCGACGAGCGTTTTCCGGTCGCGCTGATCCGCGCTTTCGCCTTGCAGAAGATCGCCGCACTACGCGCCAATCTGCAGCTCGGCGTGATCGCCCCGGAGATCGCCGCGCCTATGGAGACTGCCGCGCTCGAATTGCAGCAGGGCCGCTTCGACGATCATTTTCCGTTGCCGATCTGGCAGACCGGTTCCGGCACCCAGACCAACATGAACGCCAATGAGGTGATCGCCAACCGGGCGAATGAGTTGCTCGGCCAGCCGCTCGGCACCAAGTCACCGGTGCATCCGAATGATCACGTCAATTGCTCGCAGTCGTCGAATGACAGCTTTCCGACCGTGATGCATGTGGCGACGGCGCTGCAGCTGCGTGGTGCCTTGCTGCCAGCGTTGCGCTTGCTGCGAGATGACCTCCGCGCCAAGGCAGACGCCTTTGTCGATGTCGTCAAGATCGGCCGCACCCATCTGATGGATGCCGTGCCGATGACCATGGGGCAGGCTTTTGACGCCTTCGCGCGCCAGACCGATCACGCGATCGATCGCATCGAGGCCGTATTTCCGCGTCTCCTGATGCTGTCGCAAGGCGGTACGGCCGTCGGCTCCGGCCTCAACGCGCCCAAGGGGTTTGACAGCGCGTTCTGCGATCACCTGAATGCCCTGACCGGCGAAGCCTTCATCCCGAACCCCAGCAAGTTCGAGGGCATGGGCGCGCATGATGCGTTGGTGGAGGTTTCTGCCGCGCTGAACGGCCTCGCGGTGACACTGCTCAAGATCGCCAACGACATCCGCTTCCTGGGCTCCGGCCCGCGTTGCGGGCTGGGCGAAATCGTCATCCCGCATGACGGGCTCACGAGTTCGATCATGCCCGGCAAGCGCAACCCGACCATCGCCGAGATGCTGGCACAGGTCTGTTTTCAGGTGACGGGAAACAACGCCGTCGTTACGGCCGCGAGCGCGTCAGGTAATTTTGAGCTCAATGTCGCCAAGCCGGTGATCATCTACAATGTGCTGCAGTCGATCCGCATTCTATCGGACGGCATCGAGGTTTTCGCAGCCCGCTTGATCCGCGATCTCGACGTCGATCGCCGCCAGCTCGCTGCCAATGTCGCGAACGCTCCGCTGCTGGCGACGGCACTCAATCCGGTGATCGGCTACGACAAGGTGGCGATGATCACAGCGAAGGCGTTGGACGAGGCGATCACGCCGCGGGAAGCCGCGATCGCATTGGGCATTCTGAGTGCCGAAGACTATGATCGCTACGTCGATCCGAGGCGGATGGCCGGGCTCTAATTCGCGCCACCGTCATCCGGAGTGAGCGTTCGTCGACACAATTGCGGACGTCGGTCGCAATCACTTCGGCGCAGCGGCGGGCTTCGTCGTGCCGTCGGTTTTGCCGTTGGCTTGGGCCGCTTCTGCATCCGCGACGCACTTGCTGTAATAGGCGCGCTGGTCAGCCCCCGATCCGGCGGCACTGCCGGCGGCGGGGTTGCCGGGCACGCGGGGCGGAAACGCCTTGGCGGTGGCGGCGTCGCAGCGTCGCGCGACCTCGACCGTGATGGCGCTGGCGGCTGTCGGGGCCGAGGCGGCTGCGATCAGCAGCGTCAGGAATGCGAGCGTGGGCTTGCTTGATCGTAACTGCATGATCGCCTTCATCCCGGGATGGATCGAACGCAGCGAAGACCCATGGATCCCCGCAAATGTCGTTGATGGACTTTCGCTTCGCTCAGCCCATCCAGCACACCATCACCCGCCTTGCCGCAGCCGCGCAAGCACCTTGAGGCCGCCATAGCCATCGGCCGGCAGCAGGCCCGCTTTAGTCTGGAAATTCCGCACCGCCTGCATCGTGTCATTGCCGACACGTCCATCGGTCCCGCCGGTGTCGAAGCCTGCACGCGTGAGGCGCGTCTGCAACTCCTGCACCTCGGCCAGTGTCAGGATGCGCTCCGAGCCGGGGAATGGCTGGATGAAAGGCGGTGCGCCCAGGATGCGGTCGCCAAGATGGCAGATCGCCAGCGCGTAGTTCATCGACGGATTGTAGCTGCGCACGGCGTAGAAGCCCTGTCCGAGCAGGAAGCTCGGCCCGCCCGCCACCGGCGTCCAGAGTTTTGCTGTCGCATTCGGTTGCGGAAATGCCTGTCCATCCGCGCGCGTCACACCGGCCGCAGTCCATGATGCAAAGGAGCGCTTCGCGTCGGAGGCGGCGACGCCGTTCGCGCGCACCTCGTAGCCCCAATGCTCGCCACGGGGATATTTTCCACGGTTGACCAGAAAGCGCGCGCTGGAGCCCAGTGCGTCATCCGGTTTGCCGAAGGGCGAGACGCGGCCATCCTTGTCATAGTCGATGCCGACATTGAGCCAGACCTCGGGCATCCATTGCGTATGCCCCATGGCGCCGGCCCATGAGCCGCGCATCTCGTCCGGCGTGCTCCAGCCATTCTGCACCACGCGCAGCGCGTTGATGAGTTCGGTCTCCCAATAGGCGCGGCGGCGCGGCTCGTTCCAGGCGAGCGCGGACAACTGCGGGAAGACTGGTCGCATGTGATTGGTCTGCACCAGGGGATCGCCATAGGCGGATTCGACGCCCCACAGCGCCAGCAGCGTGCCGCGCTCGACGCCGAAATCGCGCTTGATGCGATCGAACAGGCCGGAATTCTTGCGCAGCGCTTCCTTGCCCGCGGTGATGCGCCAGTCGGAGGCGCGGCGGTTCACATATTGCCAGACCTGCTCGTGAAACTCCGGCTGCTTCTTCATCTTCTGGAACACGGACATGTCCGGCTCCAGGCGGCCCATCACACGCGAATAGGTCACATCGGAAATGCCCTTGGCCGCCGCCTTGGCACGAAAGCCCTCGCGCCACTGCTCGAAGCCGGCGGGGGCGGCAAGCGCCATGCCTGGCAGCGCCAGCAGCGCGCCGGCGCCGAGACCGGACTGCAGCACTGCACGGCGGGTGAGGCGGGGATCGATCTGATTCATTCTGGCAGTCTAGCGCGGGATTGTGGTGTCCGGCAGGGCAAAGCTGTCGCAGCGGCGTGGGACGTTGATTGGCGCTTGCCACGCGCAACGGCGCTCGTCATCAGTAGCGGAACCAAACAGGAGAGTTTCGATGGCCAAGACCGTGACGGCGCGTGCCGAGTTCACCGATTTCCGGGCGCTGGTGCCGGATCTGGAGACGAAGGTGCGTGCACTCGCCAGTGCTGCGGTGGAAGCCGGGCTCGACAAGGAGTTGATCGAACTCGTCAAGCTGCGGGTGTCGCAGATCAATGGCTGCGCGTTCTGCGTCCAGTTTCACGTCAATCAGGCCGAAGGTCTCGGCATGCGGGCGGACAAACTGCATCAGCTTGCGGTCTGGCGTGAAGCGCAGGTGTATTCGCCGCGCGAGCGCGTGGCGCTGGCCTTTGCGGAAGCGCTGACGCTGCTGCCGCAGGGTGTCAGCGATGAGCTCTATGCCGAAGCGAGTGCGGAATTCGATGCGAAGGAGCTGGCCTATCTGGCTTCGGCCATTGCCGGCATCAATGTCTGGAACCGGTTCGGCGTGATGTATCGCTGGACGCCGCCGGTCGCGAAAACGAAGTAGGCGCAAAAACAAAAGCCCCGGACGCGGTCGGCGTCCGGGGCTTGATGTTGGTCCATCAGGCCGAGGCTTAGTCCTTGGCGCGCTCGACGTAGGAGCCGTCTTCGGTCAGCACCACGATGCGGGTGCCGGTGCCGACATGCGGGGGAACCGCCGAGCGGATGCCGTTCGACAGGATCGCCGGTTTGTAGGACGACGAGGCGGTCTGGCCCTTGGTGACCGGCTCGGTCTCGACGACTTCGAGCGTCACGCGCTGCGGCAGCACGATGGCGACCGGCACCATGTCGTGTAGCGACAGCTTCACGACCATGTTTTCCTGCAGATAAGGCGCGGAATTGCCGATGACATCCGGCGGAACCTGGACCTGGTCATAGGTTTCCTGGTTCATGAAGTGGTAGCCGTCGGCATCCTGATAGAGGTAGGAGAAGTTCTGGTCCTCGATGGTCGCCTTTTCCACCTGGTCGGTGGTCTTGTAGCGCTCCGAGATCTTCACGCCGTCGCTGATTCGGCGCATTTCGATCTGCGAGACCGGGGTGCCCTTGCCGGGATGGATGTTTTCGGCGGACAGAACGACATAGAGCTTGCCGTCTTGCTCGATGACGTTGCCCTTGCGAATAGAACTGGCGATGACTCTCACAGCGAATTTTCCTGAATTTGTCGGCCGAGGCCGGATGGGGCACGATTGCCACGCGGCCTGCGAAGCGATTTCGGGCTGCAACATACTGATTTGCGGTCGGAATACCAGCGCCTTGCAACCGAAAAAGGCGGCACTTTGACCCGCGAAACCACCCCGATTTCACCTTGGTGGAGCCCAGACCGCCATAATGACCGCCGCGGTTTCCTCACCGCGCGTGGCCGGATAACGCGCGCCGTCCGGGCCTGGTTCGAGGCCGGGGGGTTCACGGAGGTGGAAACCGGGGCGCTGGTGGTGTCGCCGGGCAACGAGACGCATCTGCATGCGCCAAGGGCCGATCTGACCGGGCATGATGGGGAGAAACGCGCACGATATCTGCGCACGTCGCCCGAATTTGCCTGCAAGAAACTGCTCGCGGCGGGCGAAACGCGCATTTTCGAGCTGGCGCGGGTGTTCAGGGACCGCGAGCGCGGCGATCGGCATCTGCCCGAATTCACGATGCTGGAATGGTACAGGGCCAATGAGGACTATGACGCAGTGATCCGGGACACGGTCGCGGTCATCCAACTTGCAGCCGAGACGACGGGCATGCGCGAATTCAGCTTTCGCGGTCACAAGGCCGACGCAACTTTGCCACCGGAATTCCTCACGGTCTTCGATGCGTTCGAACGCTTTGCAGGCGTGAATCTTGCGGCAACCGTGCGGCAGCACGAGGGAAACAGAGAGGCGCTCGCCGAGGCCGCAAAAGGCTGCGTCCGGGTCGCCGATGACGACACCTGGTCGGATATTTTCAGCAAGATCCTGGTCGAGCATGTCGAGCCGCATCTCGGGCAGGGGCGGATGACGGTGCTCTACGAGTATCCGGCCCCGGAGGCCGCACTGGCGCGGACCAAGCCGGCCACTCCCGATGTTGCCGAGCGCTTCGAGGTCTATGCCTGCGGGGTCGAGCTTGCGAATGGATTTGGCGAACTCACGGATGCCGATGAGCAGCGTCGTCGATTTGTCGAAGCCATGGATGAGAAGCAGCGGCGCTATGGCGAGTGCTATCCGCTCGATGAGGAATTTCTTGCAGCTGTCGCGGCCATGCCGCCGGCGTCGGGTGTTGCGCTTGGCTTCGATCGGCTGGTGATGCTGGCCGCGGGAGCGACGAGGATCGATCAGGTCGTGTGGACACCGCCGGTATGAACAGGATCGTGAAAATTCCCGCGACGCTGCGGCAGGCAAGTGAGCTGGTGGCCGAAGGTCTCGCGCCGGAGCAGGCGTTGGCCGAACTCGAGCGCGTGGCCGCGCGCTATGCTGTGGCGGTGACGCCGGCAGTGGCCGCGTTGATCGACAGCAGCGATCCCGACGATCCCATCGCCCGGCAATATATCCCCGATGCACGCGAACTCGATGCACAGTCGAACGAGCGCGACGATCCGATCGGCGATTACGCCCATGCCCCGGTCGATGGCATCGTGCATCGCTATCCCGATCGCGTGTTGTTCAAGCTCGTGCATGTCTGCGCGGTCTATTGCCGGTTCTGCTTCCGCCGCGAGATGGTGGGGCCGGGCAAGGAGACCGCGCTGTCGCGCGAGGCCTACACGAAAGCACTCGACTATATCCGCTCCCATGACGACATCTGGGAAGTGATCCTCACCGGCGGCGATCCCCTGATGCTGTCGCCGCGGCGGCTGGCCGAGATCATGACTGATCTCGCCGCCATCGATCATGTGAAGATTATTCGCCTGCATACACGCGTCCCGGTCGCCGATCCCGCGCGGGTCAGCGACGAGATGGTGGCGGCGTTGCGCGTGAAGGGGGCATCAACCTGGGTGGCGCTGCATGCCAATCATCCGCGCGAATTCACCGAAGCCGCCAAAGCTGCCTGCGCGCGCATGATCGACAACGGCATCCCTATGGTCAGCCAGTCCGTGCTGTTGCGGGGCGTCAATGACGACGCGAAAACGCTCACGGCCCTGATGCGCAGCTTCGTCGAGAACCGGATCAAGCCCTACTACCTGCATCACGGCGACCTCGCGCCGGGCACGGCGCATTTGCGCACCACCATCGCCGAGGGACAGGCGCTGATGCGGGGGCTGCGCGGCCATGTGTCCGGCCTCTGCCAGCCCGATTATGTGCTCGATATCCCCGGCGGTTATGGCAAGGCGCCGATCGGGCCGGACTATCTGGCGCAAGATGTCGTGACGAATGTCGACGCAGCCGGTGCCACGTCATCGGAATCAAGCTATCGTGTGGTGGACTACTGCGGCGACATGCATATTTATCCACCGAAAGCGTGACTATCCGCTTCCACAAGGTCGGTGTTGGAGACAGCAAATGAAAACACTGTTCGTGATGACGGCGAGTCTGTTCGTGCTCGGGCACTCATTGGCTTTGGCGCAGGATTCGCAGCGCAATCTGCCGCCGAAGAATTTGAGGGCGCAGCCCACGACACAGACGCCCGCGAGCGGCAGCGTGCCGGAGGCGCCGATCGGCCATCGTCAGCCGCGCCCGAGCGATCTGCCGCCGGAGACCGGCAAGAACGATCCGAGCCGGATCGATGCGCAGGACCGCGAACTCGATCGCGCGATCAAGAATATCTGCAAGGGGTGCTGAGCACAGGATTGTAAGGTGGGCACGGCGCAAGGGCGCCTTTGCCCACCTTACAGATCACGACTTGTTGCGCGCCGCCAGCGCCATGGCGATCAGCGACGAGCCACCGATCAGCAGATTGATTCCGACCAGGATGCCGATCGCCCAGGCGGCGGAGCCGGGCAGGCCGGAAATGATGAAGAACGCGATCAGGATATCCATCAGGCCGGAGAAGGCCATCCAGCCCCAGCGCTCCGACAATTCCTTGCGGTGCTGAAGCGCATACATGATGGTGGCGACGCCCTCGGCGAGGAAGTAGATCCCCACCACCACGGTCAATGTCAGCGTGCTCTCGGCAGGCCGCGTCAAGAGAATGATGCCGGCGGCGATGCCGAGCACGGCCGATATCAACGACCAGATGAAGCCCGGCGCCTGTCGCGCCCAGAAGGTCATCAGCAGCGCGGCAATGCCGGCGATGAAGAACATCCAGCCAAGCATCACGGTGACCGCAATGCTGGCGATGGGCGGCACGATCATGGCGGCGAGGCCGAGGATCACCAGCAGGATGCCCTCGATCAGGAAGGCCTTCCAGTGATTGCGGACGGTCTCGCTCATCTTCGATTGCAGGTCGGCGAAATCCGGGGGCATGGTCATGGGCATCATCCTGATCTGGGGCGCGCAGGCGTCTCGCAGCCATAACTATAGCTGCAAGCTTGCGGCAAAGCGAAAGCCCGATGCATTTGATCAGCTTTTTGCGATTTTTATTGGATGTTACTGCCGGACAGGCATCGCCGGCGCCACCGTGCGCATGCGGTTACGGCCGAAGAAGTAGGCGGCGCTGGTCAGCACCAGCAGGACAATGCCGATCAGGATCGAGGTGACGCCGAGCGGGACCAGCACCATGGTCACGCTGCGCTCGGGATTGCTGTACCAATGGCGCAGCGACGAGATCAGGAAGGCGGTGCCGGCAAAGCCCGCAGCGCCACCGGCAAAGGTCAGCGCCCACATGCTGCGCAAATGTGCGAGACGTTCGCGAGACACATCCGTATGCGGCGCGTGATGAGCGCCGATCCGGCGCACCAGTCGGGCGGCCAGGGCGATGGTGCCGAAGCCGAACAGCATGCCAGCGCCTTCCAGCGCGCGGCGGCCGAGGCCGACGATCTCCGGATGCTGCTGCAAAGTGAGCAGCGGCAGGTCGTAACAGGCATGAAGCGTGATCGGCGCCAGCACGATCAAGAGTGGCGTCCGGATGAAAGCGAGACTGTCGCGGCGATGGGCGCCGAGCGCACGGCCGGAACGGGCAATGGCGATATAGGCGCCTGCAATGACACCGAGCGCGCCATGGAACGGCACCGTGAGGACGCTGCGCAGAACCGCCAGGGTGCGCCACATTTCGGGATAGCTGAGAAGATAGATCAGGTTTTCATAGGCCGCAAAACCGAGGCCGGCGGCGGCGCCATAGACCACGGTGTCCATGGGATCGGCGGTGCGGGCGCGCTGGGTCGAGACCGCCACGATCACCAGGATTTTGACGATCTCCTCAGGTGCGGCGATGCCGAACACGGCGTGCAGGACCATGGCCCATGTCGGATCGTCGGTCAGCCCAGGGATGCCCGCGAACAGGGCCCGTGCATAGCCGAGCAGCGAGATGCTGGCGGCGCCGAGCAGGAACGACGCCCAGACCAGTCCCGGCGGCCCCGGTCGCTCATCCGCGGCAATGACCAGCCACAGCACCAGCAGAGCAGGCGCAACGGCGGCAATGCCGATGACGGTGGGGAGCGATTCGAGGCCTTCCATGCTGGATTAAGTATAGGGCGCGGGTGCGGTGGGGAAGGGTTCGGTGGTCGCACCCCTCAGTTGTCGTTGCTCCGATTGACCGGGAATCCAGTGGATGAGGGCCTTTCGACGTCGACCGGGCACCCGCTGTCGCGGGTGACGACAAAAGAGTGTTACGGAACCAAATGCCGCCCGGCTGATTGCACCTGAAACAATCGCTGAGACGGGGACCTGATCATGGCCGACGACGCACCGACGACGCCCCCATTCATCTACGAAGGCGTTGCGCTTGTACCGGAGGAGAAATCCACCTTGTCCGAAGTGGTCGACACCGTGAAAGACGCCGCCCATCGCGTCAGCGACACTTTCGAGGCCGGCAAGAAGCCGGGCATGCCATTGAGCATTCTCGCCAATGTCGCCCGCGAAGCGCCGCTGGGATCGCTGCTGGTGGCGTTCCTGCTGGGCGTGGCCGTCGCGCGGCGGCGCTAGTATCATCTGAGCGATCGCGGCGCCGGCAGCGGCCGTTAACGGGCGTGAGGTCCGTTTCCTGCCCCGCTCGACGGTCTGCGCTGTGGTGCTGGATGCGTCGTATCCGGTGGGAGATAGCGGGTAGGCGAACGCCCGGTCCCGTGTCATGGATTTGGAAGTGGTCCAGTCGCCGCGCATCGGCTAGAAATCGAAGAGCGCTGTTCCGACTCCCTCCCAGAGGCTCCCTTGTACGTCCCTCCCGCATTCCGATCGGACGATCCGGTTCTTGCTTGGCAACTGGTCGAGGAGATCAGGCTGGGATGCCTGATCACAGCGGGCGGAAGCCTGATGGCGTCGCATCTGCCATTCATGGTGGAACGCGGAACGCCGCCGGTTCTGGTCGGGCACCTGGCACGTGCCAATCCGCAATGGAAAGAGCTCGACGCCGCACCGGTGCTGGTGAATTTCCTCGGCCCCAACACGCATATCTCGCCATCCTGGTACACGACCAGCCCGCGGGCGCCGACATGGAATTACGTGGCGGTGCAGATTCGCGGCCGCGCCCGCGTGACCCAGGACCGCGAACGCCTGCGGCAGATGGTGCTGGATCTCAGCGCCCTGATGGAGCCGGATGGCAGCCCATGGGAGGCCGCCAAACTCGACAGCGCCTATGTCGATAGATTGCTGCCCGGCATCGTCGGCTTCACCATCGAGGTCGATCATGTCGACGTGCAGTTGCGGCTGTCGCAGCAGAACAATGCGGATGACCAGACGCGCGTGCGGGCGTCGCTCAATGCCGGGACGTTGCGGCAACGGCAGGTGGCCGAGACGATGGCGCGCTATCTGGATCGTCAGTCCGGCCCGGCTTGATCACGGAGCGATCGAGCGGACCTCGGCGCCGAGTTCGACGACCGTGTCGGTCGGCGCGATCACCGAACGCCGATGGGTGATGGCCAGCACCGTGACATCGGCGGAGAGGGCGCGGACGTGGCTCATGATGTCCCGCTCGGTGCCATCGTCGAGCGCCGAACTGGCTTCGTCGAGGAACAGCGCGCTGGGATTTCCATAGAGCGCGCGGGCGATGGCGATGCGCTGGCGCTCGCCGCCGGACAGTTTGAGGCCGCGCTCGCCGACATTGGTGTCGAAGCCTGCAGGCAGCGCTTCGATGAAGGAAAGGATTGCGGCCTTGGCTGCCACGTCGCGCAGCCGCGTGTCATCGCGCGGGCGGCCGAGCAGGATGTTGTCGGCGAGGCTTTCATTGAGCAGCACCACATCCTGCGGGACGACTGCGACGGCCCGGTACCAGTCGGCTCGGGAGATGCTGGCGAAGTCGATGTCATCCACCAGTATGCGGCCCTGCTGCGGTTCAATGGATTTCAGGGCGAGCTTGAAGATGGTGGATTTGCCGGCGCCGGTGTCGCCGACGATGAAGGTGATGGCGCCGCGGCGCGCGGTGAAGCTGACGTCGCTGATGCCGCGGCCATTGCCATAGGCGAAGCCGACGGACTCGAACAGAATTCGGCCGTCCTGTGGCGCAAAGCGCGTGCTGTGCGGGGACTCGTCCTCTTCCGGCGCCTGCCACATGGCGGTGAGCGGGACGAGCTGCGCGCGGGCCCGGGCGAAATTGTCCAGCGTATTGGCGATCATCTCGAACGGATGATTGAGCTGGAGCAGCAGCGTGTTGAACAGTACGAGATCGCCGATGGTCAGGGCGCCGGCCTGGTAGTTCGGCAGCAACAGCAGAAAATTGATAGCGAATTGCGCAGCCAGGCTGAGGCCGAGCATGACCGACATGGCGATGCCCCGCAGCATGTAGGCGTGCCAGTGATCCCGCACATTGCGCGCCTTCTCGGTGAAGCGCTGGCTCATCCAGTGATGGCTGCCGAGATGGCGGAGCGTTTCCATGGCGTTCATCGCATTGCCGACAAAGCGCGCATTGTCCTGGGCGGCGGTCATCGCGGCGCTGAGGCTGCCTTTGGAGCGGCGTGACACGATCACGGCAAGACCGATTGCGACGCAGCCATAGGCAACGACCGTCGCCACCACCTGCAGGTTCAACAGGGCGCCGAGCGTGAGCAATGTGAGGGCGATCTGCAGGGCGCTCGGAACAAGCACGATCAAACCGATCTGCACGAACGTCACCAGCGCGCCGCGGCCTTGCGTGGCGGCATTCTGTATTTCGGCAGGATTGTGAGCGACGAAGAATTCGGCGCGCTTTTTCAGGATGCGATTGAAGAACTGCGTGCTGGCGATGAAGCCGAGATTTTCCGCCGTGATCACCGACAGGAACTGGACGATCCGCAACAGCGCCGAAGCAAAACCGACCAGAGCGGCGTAGGCGACGAAAGCCCAGGCGAGATCGAGGGCGAAGGCCTCCTTTGGCAGCCGGTCGATCAGGCGCGAAAACAGATAGGGCGCGGCGATGCTGCTGGCGCTCGACAACAGCACGATGGCGGCCACCGAGAGCAGCGCCCGCCAGTCCGATCTCCAATAGGCAACAAGAATCTCTGCGACCGGGCTGTTGCTGGCGGACGTTTTCATGAGGACGTTCTGTGCAAGGCAATCGACGCTGCGGGGGCGCTTGGCTAGCAGAGGGTACCGGCCATGGCCAGCACCGATCGGTCGTCATGGAACGATTCTGATCTGGGATCGCTAGCGGGCGCGCTTGCGCTGAACCGCGGCCGCCTTGGAGCGGTTACGGTTGTTCACCGTGGCGCGGGAGCGCGAGCGACTTGGTGTCTCGCGGGCGCTGGCCTTGTCGTCACCGGCCGAGGTGCTGGCAAAGGACTGGCGCAGGTTGTCGAGGGTGGCGGTGAGGGTGCCGACCTGTTCGGTCAGCTTGCGGGTGTCGTTCTGCTGGGCGGTGAGCAGCTGCTGCATGGTCTGCAACTGGTCCTGCACCACCTGGAGCTGGTCGATGGACTGTTGCTGTGTGGCCTCGATGCCCTTGGTCTTCTCGATGATCTGCTCGGACGCCTGTGCCACGCGCGCCTGTTGCAGCCGCGAGGCGGTGAGCCGCTCCGGCTCCGGCGTATTGCCGCTATAGGCTCGCCAGACGAAGATGCTGCTGACGCCAACGATGACGAGGATCAAGGCGACGGCGGTGATCATGATCGGCTGCTGGCCGATCTCCTGCAGCGGCGATCCGCCGGTGCGCCGAAGCGGCCTGCGCGCGGACGCATCGTCGTCGATCGGAGGCAATGCCTTGCTCTGCAAATGGCTCGTCGTCATCTCGACCATGAAGCTCAAAGTCCTCTGGCGGGCGATCGTTCCAGCCGGGCACATGAATCCCGGCACATGTGGTCCGCAAGCTCTTGGCGAAGTTCAGCCGAATTAAGACAGATTATGGCGGACGGAACAATGGCGGTGGATAGCTGCGGGCCCGGTGGCGCGCGCGACAGTGACCATGAGAGCCAGAATTGACGCGGCCGCCCGGTATTCCTGTCTGTGTAGTCCGGCACCGTACCAGTCGGCTGGCTGTGGCCGCTGGCCGACCTGACCCGGAGGCATGCGCTGCTGCACTGCGGGCACATAAGCATCCTGGGACCGGCCCGATATGGCGTCTGTAAAGGCCGACGCGTTCGAGTTCGGCGAGGGCTTCGCCGATCACATGCCCCCACGCGCATAAGGGCGATTGCATGACCACGGCAGAAGGGCGCACGATCTGTCGATAACAATGCATCACTGCGGAGCACGAGCTCCGTGGAAATGATCAGCACCACGCAAAGCGTGTGCATATTGGGGGAGGATGTCATGGCGAGCACACAGACGGTTTCTACGTCGGAGGCGGACGATACGTCGCTGACCGGTTTCTTTCAGGACATGAATCCGCGCGAGCGGCGGACCTTCTGGGCCTGCTTCCTCGGCTGGGCCCTCGATGCCATGGATTTCATGATCTATCCGCTGGTGATCGGAACGATCATTGCGATGTGGCAGGTCGAGCGCGGCACAGCCGGTCTCGCCGTCACCGTCACGCTGGTCGTCTCAGCACTCGGCGGCTGGCTCGCCGGCTATCTGTCGGATCGCATCGGCCGTGTCCGGACGCTGCAGATCACGATCCTCTGGTTCTCCCTCTTCACGCTGCTCTGCGCCTTCGCGCAGAACTTCGAGCAGCTGATGGTGCTGCGCGCATTTCTCGGCCTCGGCTTTGGTGGCGAATGGGCGGCGGGCGCAGTCCTGATCGGTGAGACAATCCGCGCCAAATATCGCGGTCGCGCCGTCGGCACGGTGCAATCGGGATGGGCCGTCGGCTGGGGCGCCGCGGTGCTGCTGCAGGCCGTCTGCTACTCCTACATTCCGCCGGAACAGGCCTGGCGCTGGATGTTCGCACTGGGCGCGCTGCCGGCTCTGCTGCTGTTCTTCCTGCGTCGCTATGTCGAGGAGCCGGAAATCTCGTCGGCCGTTCGCAAGGCCGATGAGAAGAAGCAGGATCGTCCGAGCATTCTCGAGATCTTCTCGCCGGATGTGCTGCGCATCACACTGTTCACATCATTGCTCTGCACGGGCGCACAGGGCGGCTATTACGCGATCACGACGTGGCTCCCGACCTTCCTGCGCACCGAACGCGGTCTTACGGTCGTGGGCTCCACCGGCTATCTCGCGCTGCTCATCGTCGGCAGTTTCATCGGCTATGTGTGGGGCGCCTATCTCGCCGACCGCATCGGCCGCCGCAAGCTGTTCATGGTGTTCGCCGTGCTGGCATCGCTGCTGGTGGTCGCTTACACGCAGCTGCCGATCTCGAACCAGTGGATGCTGTTCCTCGGCTTCCCGCTCGGCATCTGCGCGTCGGCTTACTTCTCCGGCATCGGCGCCTTCCTGACCGAACTGTTCCCGACGCGTCTGCGCGGCTCGGGGCAGGGGTTTGCCTATAACTTCGGTCGCGGCATCGGCGCGCTGTTTCCGGCGCTGGTCGGCTATCTCTCGGCGGCAATGCCGCTGTCGAAAGCGATCGCGATCTTTGCGGTCATCGCCTACGGCCTGCTGCTGATCGGTGCATTGCTGCTGCCGGAGACACGCGGCAAGGAGTTGCAAGCCAATGACTGATCATACCAGCGCCACGACCCCGCCGGACTGTCCTGGTCCGGCGGCCAATCCACGCGGCCCCAGCACCTTCAAGGTGCCGAAGGGCGCCGTGGATACGCATGCGCATGTGATCGGCGTGCCGCCGGATTATCCGCTGGTGCCGAACCGCAGCTACACCGCACCGGCGGCATCGGCTGAGAACTATCTCGCTATGCTCGACGGCACCGGCATGACCTACGGTGTGCTGATCCAGGTCAGCGTCCATGGCACCGACAACCGGCTGATGCTGGAGACGCTGCGTGCCCATCCCAAGCGCCTGCGCGGCGTGGCCGTGGTCGATCTCGGCAAGAGCGACGGGTACTACACCGAGCTGAAGGAGGCAGGCGTCACCGGCCTCCGCATCAATGTTCTCTATGGCGGCGGCGTCAGCATCGATCTGCTGGAGAAATATGGCGATCTCTGCGCCGAGATGGGCTGGCATCTCCAGTTCCTGCTCGATGCGCGCCATCTGCCCGACCTCGCGCCGCGGATCAGGAAGCTGCGGGTGCCTGTCGTCGTCGATCACATGGGGCATTTCCCGGCTGCGGAAGGCGTGGCATCGCCCGGGTTTCAGGAGCTGCTGCGGCTGGTGTCCGAGGGCGCATGGGTCAAGCTGTCCGGCGCCTATCGCCTCAGCGCGCCGCCCTATGGCGACACGACGGCGCTCGCACAGGCACTCGCCGCGGCCGCGCCGGATCGTTGCCTGTGGGGCTCCGACTGGCCGCATGTGGCCAATTGGGATCACATGCCCAATGTCGGCGAATTGCTCGACCTGTTTGGCGAATGGATCACCGACGAAGCCCCGCGCAACCGGATCCTGGCCGACAACGCACAGCGACTTTACGGCTTTCCGCGAGTCTGACCGGGACGTGCTTACGCGGTGCGGCGAAACGACCGAGTGCGGTCGGCCTTGAACTCGGGCCTTGATCTCCCCCGCGGGCTTTGACAGTCTAGGATGCGGATTGTCGAAATACCCGCGGGGGTAGCGCTCATGTCCAGAGGATTTTCCAAGGCGTCGATCTACGTCACTGTCCTGCTCAGCTGCTTGTTCGCCGGTAGTGCACACGCGTTTGGAGACAGGCCGTATTGGCCTGGCTTCGCGAATGAGTATGAGCCGGAGATCGCATCAGGCTGCTGGAAGTGGAACTGGCAGCAGCATAGCTGGTACGATCACTGTCCTCTCTACGTGAGGCCGAAAGCTTACATGTTCTCGCGTACTGGGTCGGCCTTGCGCGTCCGAGGCTAAGGGCGGGATCGCCGGATCGTCGCAGATCGCTGCAAGTGCTCTCTGTCTGCACCGCCTGACAGACGGTATTAGCCGACTGTTCCGCTCAACTGTCGTCAGGGTCGCAGCACGCGGCATCTGTCCGCGATGACACGTGTGCTGCGCATCTTTCGTGATCACAATCCGAGGACGGTACAGTTCACCGAGCTGTCCTTGTCGAGATGGAGCAGGGCGTTGTCCCGCAGGCCATCGAACCAGAAACCCTTCCCAATGTACCGATACCCGACGCCCATAGGGACCAGCCGGACATAGGCTGAGCGCCTCGGTGCAAGCTGCAGTGTCGCGGTCACGATCTCTCCGGCCACGCTCACGCCGATGGGACAGACCGGGTACTGGCGCCCGTTCTCACAGCTCAATGCAACCTCGGAACAGCTGCCGCTTACTGCCCCGCCGGCCGGGGTCAGGCCGAGATCTGCCGCTTGCGCTCCCATCGGCAAGGCAAGGGCGAAGCCGCAGGCTGCTGCCAAGACACTGAACTTAATCGAAAAATCGGATCGCATGGCGGTTCCTCAGCAAGTTCGATGGCGCCAGCATTGGTTAATGGCGGGGCGCAGTCAACAAAGTTCCGCCTCATCCTCAACGGGTATTGCATCAAAGTTGCAATTTAACCACACCGGGGATTTGAGCAAAATTGAGCGCAAGAGTTCCTTGACCCAAGGTCGTGCGGAACCGAGTATGCATCCTTAAGGAACAATTAAGCCTCTCGTTTAGGTTTTAATTTCTCAATTTTGCGGGATTCGATCATGAACGGACCATTTCAAGTTGCGCAGGCGAACATACCGGTGCAGCCGGCGAATGCCGGGCGCACACGTATCGTCAAGGTTGCAAAGCCCTTCAGTGATCAGTCGATCGTTGTCCCGCTCAGCTATGATGGAACCGTCAAGGCGGATCTCTCGGCGATTGCCGGTGAGAACATCACGCTCGTTCATATCGGCGAGAAGCTGATCATCCTGTTCGACAACAAGTCGACGGTGACACTCGAGCCGTTCTTCGATTCGGCGGGCAAGCCGCTCGATGCCATCAGCGTCGAAGTCTCCCCGGGGCGGCAACTCACCGGTGCAGAGTTCGCGGCGCTGTTTCCTGTCACCGAGGATCAATCGGTTCTTCCGGCATCCGGCAGCGGCAATGCCGGCGGCGCTCAGTCGTCGGGCGCCAATTTCAGCACGGTCGGCATCGATCCGCTTGCCGCGCCCAATCCGATCGATCTTCTTGGCCAGGAGGAGCTGCCGACTTTCGTCATCGACAATCTGCTCACGCAGATTTTCGTCAACGACGTGCCAACCGCATTGGCGAATGCCGCTGAGTTCTTGGACGAGGACGAACTGACCGGGGGCAATCTCGGTGGCATCAGCGATTTCAATGCGGCCAGCAATGGGCCGATCAGCATCACCGGCGTTCTGGCGCATGACTACGGTCAGGATCTTGCCGGTTCGACGCTGCTGCTCGCCACAGGTGCACCCGCCGGCTTCGTCTACACGCTCAGCGGCAATGGCACTGTCCTGACGGTGAGCCAGATGCAGAATGGTGTCAGTGTCGACGTGCTGCGCATGACGCTGTCGGACACGACCAGCGGCAGCTACACGCTGACCCAGCTTCACGCCATCGATCATCCCGCCGGCGGGAACGAAAACGACGTGATCGTCACGTTCAACTATCGCGTCACCGACAGCAATGGTGATTTCGACGATGGCACGCTCAACCTGATCGTGGACGACGATACGCCCGTGGTCACCGGCGATCCCGGAATCAGGCTGGACGATGACGACGTCGCGGGCGCAAACGGGAATGCAGGTGGCGACGGCGACGATGCGGCTGCGCCGATCAATGCCACCGGCGTGCTCGCGCACAGCTATGGCGCCGACGGTGCGGGCTCGGTCCGACTGCTGGGGACGGGCGCTCCGGCCGGATTCACCTATACGCTGAGCGGCAACGGGACGGTGCTTACCGTCAGTCAGATACAGGACGGCATCAGTATCGACGTCCTGCGGCTGACGCTGACCGATTCGGTGTCGGGTGGGTATGCGATCACACAGCTGAACGCGATCCATCATGCGCCGGTGCAGGGCGAGCATGACCAGGGATTCGTGTTCAGCTATCGCGTCACCGACCATGACGGCGACACGGCCGACGGCACGATCACGCTGAATGTGAATGACGACACGCCGACCATCGATGTCGGGGCCGCTCAGCCGCAGACTGGCGATGAGGGGAATATCCTACCGCCCTTCGTGCTCTCGCTCGACGAGTCGATCGGCGCCGATGCCGCCGATACCGATGCCACGCATGACGACATTGTAGGAAGCGACACGCCCGATCCGACCGGCGTCAAGCCGATCGGCGCTGTGAAAACCGCGGCCGGAGGCGAAGGAAGCGAAGGCGGCCTGCAGGCGATGTTCAATGTCGCCAAGAGCGCGGGCGCCGATGGCGAGCAGTCGACGACCTATGCCTATTCGTTCAATCTGTCGAACGGCAGCGGCGGCAATACGGGCGTTGCGACCAGTCTCTATGTAACCGATGCGGCCCGAACGCTCGGTGATAACCGGATCTATCTGTTCCAGGTCAGCGCGACCGAAATCGTCGGCTATGTCGGCAACAGCACCGAAGGCGCGATCGCGCTGCGCCTGACATTGACCGATGCCGGCAGCCTGTCGGGCGCCCAACTCGTGGTCAGCCAGTATATGGCGATCGACCATGGCATCGATTTCAACGACTTCGATGCTGCCCTCCAGCTGTGGTTGGACGGCGAAGGCGCAAATCTCGGCGTGACGCTGACCGCAACCATCACCGACAGGGACGGCGACACGGCCACGGATTCACAGACCGTCGAGATCATCGGCAGCGAATATTCCGCCATCGAATTCCAGGACGACGGCCCCACGTTGACCGGCGTACAGGTGGTCGGCGGGATCGCTATCGACGAAACGAACGGTATCGATGCGGATTCCGACGAAACCACGGATCCGGCTGTGCTGGCGCTGTTTGCTGGCGTGGCCAACAAGGGGACGGACACCCAGATGTCGGTCCAATATGCCACTGGCAAGGCCGGCGCGATCGGGTTTACCGTGGATTTCGGAAGCGACGGGGCGAAGGGAGGTACGGCTCAGACCGGCACGGTGTTCTCGCTGTCGGTTGCGAACAATGCGGTCTCCGGCCTGTCGACGTCCGACGGGAAGGCAATTCATCTGTTTTCGGAGAACGGCATCGTCGTCGGCCGTTACGACTCCAATGGCGACAACGCTATTGATGCAACCGACAAGGCTGCCTTCGCGATCACGATCAATCCGACGACCGGCGTTATGTCAGTTGCGCAGTTCGTGTCCCTCAGCCATCCGAATGTGGCGAGCCAGGACGAGGGCATCTCTCTCAATAGCGGCGTTCTGTCCGTCACGGTGACCGTGACCGATGGTGACGGCGACTCCGCATCGCAATCCGTCGATGTGGGTCCAACGATCCGCTTCGAGGACGATGGTCCCTCGCTCACCGGCGCGGTGATCGAACGCACGGTCGACGAAGACGACATCGACACGGCCTGGTCGCAGGGCAACCACCCGGGCGATGGCAGCGCCGACGGCTCGCTCACCGAAGGCTCGACCGGTGCGGCCATCGTGTCCGGCACGTTGTCGACGCTGGTCAAGGTCGGCGCAGACGACGCCGGCAGGTTCTCGTTCAGCTCCGATGCGGTCGCAAAGCTGACGGCCCTCGGCCTGTTCTCAAAAGAGACTGCGCTCGGCAATGGCGAGAATGGCAAGCCGCTGACCTACAACATCACTGTCAACGGCAATGAAACAGTGATCACGGCCCATGAGCCGAATCCCCAGGGCAACCCGGTCTTCTCGCTGACCCTCAATACCCTGACCGGCGCATATGAATTCCGCCTGTTCGACGAACTGATCCATACCGCCGGTGATGGTGAAAACACCATGCTGCGCTCCGGTGCGGACGGCAGCATTGCCGGCCTCGACCTCGGCTCGATCATCAATTTCACGGACAAGGATGGCGACACCGTCAATCTCGGCGGCAAATTCATCATCAAGATCACCGACGACGTGCCGGAGGCCGAGATCGCGATCGGCCGCGGCTCGGTCACGCTCGACGAAAGCGCCGGCAACCAGGCCGACGACACGACCTCGACCAGTGTGCGGAACCTGTTCAAGAACCTCGAGACCTCCGGCGTCGTCGGTCAGGATCCCGACGCCAGCGGAGACAATAACGGCGCGACCGCCGGCAATGACGCGATCGCCTATGCGCGAAGCGATGCCGCCGTCGTGACCAACAATTCCGCTATCGGTGCGGATTCTCCTCCGTATCCGCATCAATATACACTGAGCATTTCCGGTGGGGTGTTCTCTGGCCTGTATGTGACCGACGGAAGTCCGATCGACCTGTCCGTGAATGCAGATGGGCTCATCATCGGCACCGTGGTCGGCGGTGCGTTCAACGGCAAGGTCGCCTTTGCCATCGCGATCGAGGCCGATGGCCGCGTCAGCGTCGCGCAGTATCTGTCGATCAAGCATGATGACCGCGGCGACTCCAACGAGGACAACGACAACGGCAGCAACGGCAACGACGCTTCGCCGAACGACACCCCGAATCCGATTCAGCAGACGCTGAATGGCAAGGTCGTCGTCACGCTGACGGTGAAGGATTCGGATGGCGATACCGCGACCGACACGGTCAATATCGGCAAGCTGATCACTTTCCTGGACGACGGCCCACGCGTGTCCGCCAACGCCACCGTTGCGCTCGAGGATGACGATCTGCCGGGCGGGATCGAAAACGGGACCGGCGACGACAACGCGCCTCTGAACGCGACCGGCACGCTCGGCCACGATTACGGTGCCGACGGCCCCGGCAAGCTGCTGCTCACCGGCACCGAGACCCTGCCGAACGGCTTCACATGGGCGCTGTCGACGAACGGCCTCGTGCTGACCATCAGCCAGGGCGGCAAGGATGTGCTGAAGATCGAACTGACCAATTCGACCGATGGCAAATACACGGTCACGCAGTTGAATCCGATTGATCATCCCGCCGGCAACAACGAGAACAATCTGCAGTTCACGGTGAAATACACCGTCACCGATGGCGACGGTGACACTGCCAACGGCACCATCAAGATCGATGTCGATGACGACATGCCGGAGCCGAACTTCGTCCTGAAGTCCGGCGCGCTGGTGACGCATGACGAGACCTCCGGAAACGATGGGGGGAACGACAGCAACACGAATTTCGCTGCGCTGTTCGCGGCGGTCACCACCAAGGGTAACGATCCCGACGTCAACAACGGCTTCGAGCCGGCGATCGGCTATGCGCAGAGTAACGGCGCCGTGGTTGCGGTGACGCCGAATTATGGTGCCGACGGGCCGGGATCGACGGTGTTCTCGATCGACGTCTCGGGCAACTCGGTGTTTTCGGGTCTCTACACGACCGAAGGCAGGCCGATCACACTCTTCGAGGTCAATTCGGGTCTGATCGTCGGCCGCTACGACGTGAACGGCGGTAATGTGACCGCGAGCGATCCGGCGGCCTTCGCCATCCACATCGACCCGCAGACGGGTGTGATGACGCTCGTGCAATATGTGTCGCTGAAGCATCCGAATACGTCGAATTCCGACGAGTCCGTTTCGATCGTCAATGGCGTCATCAGAGTGACGGTGACGGTCACCGATCACGATGGCGATTCCGTCAACAAGACCTTCGATATCGGCAACAAGATCGTGTTTGAGGATGACGGCCCGACGGTGCAGGTGACCGTGACGGCCGAAGCGAATGTGGTGCTTCAGACGCAGGACGCCGACACCATCGGCACGAATTCCGATACGGCTGTCTCGACAGCGAATTTCAGCAACGTCTTCGGCGTGACCTCGTCCTTCGGCGTGGACGGGGCAGGCCCCAATGGCGGCATCACCTCGACCTATGCGCTGAGCCTTGCCGCCGGCGTGGCGGAGGGAGCATTGAGCGGCCTGACCAGCGGTGGGCTCGGAATCCGTCTCTATATCGACGGCAACGGTGTCATCACCGGATCGACGGCCGGCAGCGAAGGCGGAATCAACAACGGCAATCGGATCTTCCAGATCGAAGTGTCGTCCAATGGCACCGTGAAGCTGACCCAGTTCGCCCAGATCGATCATCTGATGACAGATCCGAGCCCCACGGGAGCACCTTATGCCGATCATGTCGCCAGCCTGGCCGATGGCCTCGTCAAGCTGACGCGAACGGTTTCCGTCACCGATGGCGACGGCGACAAGGCATCCTCGAGCGCGAGCATCGATCTCGGCGGCAATATCCGTTTCGATGACGATGGCCCGAAGGCAACCGCGACTGCGTCCAAATCCGTCGATGAGGACGATCTTGCAGCGGGCAATCACAATACGGATTCGCCGGGCGATGACGGTGCGGACGGGGCGGTTTCCTTCACCGGTCAGCTTGGCTTCACCTCTGGCGCCGATGCGCCTGCGACGGTGGGCTTTGCTCCGTTGGGAGGGAGTGCGGTTGTGGATGCCAATGGCGCCGCGATCACGTCTGGCGGGCAGGCGCTGACCTATCTGTGGGTCGCCGGCACCAACACGCTGTATGCGACCACCAATGGTGCCGTTGGCGGGGCCGTGTTCTCGATCCAGGTCACGAATCCGTCCACCGGCGCCTACAGCTTCTCGTTGCTGAAGCCGCTCGATCATCCCGGTCACGATGATCCGAATACTGGCGGAACGCAGACGGCGTTCGAGGACAATATCGCGCTCGATCTGACCTACACGGTCAAGGACTATGACGGCGACACCGCGACCGGCAAGCTGTCGATCTCGATCGACGATGACATGCCAGTCATTGGTGCGCAGTTGGGCGGCCCATCGGTGAACCTGATCCAGAATGGCAGTTTCGAACAACTGAGCGGGCCGCTGAACAATCCGGGCGACGGGTTTGGAACCTTCATCCAGATTCCGGGCTGGACCTATGGCGCCGACAAGGTGCCGTTCGAGATCCAGGTCGGCAACGCCACCGGCGTCGCAGCCCAGGATGGCAACTACAAGGTCGAGCTGGATTCCGATCCGTCCGGCAACAATACCGGCCAGCTCAACGCCACGATCCAGCAGACGATTGCCGGTCTGGCGCAGGGGGAGGTCTATGAGCTGACATTCTGGTACGCCCCGCGCCCGAATGACGGCAATCCCGACAGCAGCAGCATGAAGGTCTACTGGAACGGTGCTGTCGTCCACACCATCGACTCGACCAACCAGCCGGCTGGCTGGCAACTGATCACGGTCTATGTGACGGCACAGGCGGGTTCGAACACGGTCGGTTTCCAGGGGAGCGGACAGGCGAACCGGCTCGGTGCCTTCATCGATAATGTCAGCCTCGTCGGCATGGGAGAAGTCTTCGTCGACGAGGACGGTCTCAATGGCGTCAGCACCCTGTCCCAGGGGAATAACGACTCGCAGCCGGGCGACAAGGTCGTGACCAATACGGACAGCGACAACAACGAGGCAACCTCGACCGGCAATCTCAACATCAAGTGGGGCGCCGACAATGCCGACACCGGTGTGGATGGGGTGTCGGGGCCGTTCAATGCATTCGTGCAGGACACGCCCAATGGCCTTGGTGATCGCAGCGTCACCTTTACCAATGCCACAGTCGGTGTCACCGGCGTCAGCGCGCTGTTCTCGCATGGCGACTCGGTGACGTTCGTGCTGAACGCCGACAAGACCGTGCTTACCGGCATGGCCGGCGGCCGGGCCGTGATCCAGATTTCGCTGTCCGACGAAGGGTCGGGTCAGTTCCGCGTGGTGTTGCTCGACCAGCTCGATCACGCAGCCGGTGGCAATGAGAACGACATCCATCTGACGTTCAATTTCACGGCCACGGATTCCGACGGCGACGCCGTCGGCGGTACCTTCAAGATCGGCATTAATGACGACATGCCGGTCGCCGCCACGGGCGCCTATGTCACCGGTCAGGTGGACGAGGATGATCTCAGCGCGGGTGTCGGCGGTGATAACTCCACCGGCATTCCGGCGGAAGGCAATGGACCGTCCGACGCCACGACCGACAAGGTCGTCTTCACCAAGGCGAGCCTGAATGCCCTGATCGCTGGTATCGGGGCCGATGATCCAGGCTCGGTCGTCCTGCAATCCTCGTTTGCCACGGGCACCGTGGTGAAGGATGTGAACGGCCACGACGTGACGTCGCATGGCTTCACCGTCAAATACGCCGTCAGCGGCAGCGATGTCGTGGGCTTCGCCGATGCCAACGGCAACGGCCAGCTGGATGCCGGCGAAAAGAGCGTGTTCCGGCTGTCGCAGAGTGCGAATGGCGACATCACCTTCGATCTGCAGGACCAGATCGACCACGCACGTGGGGCCGGCGATGGCGGAATTCTCGAGCTGAATCTGTCTGTGGCGGTCGTGATCACCGATTATGACGGTGACAAGGTGCAGGTAGCCGGCGGCGCATTCACCGTGAAGGTCGAGAACGACGTTCCGGCGGATACGAATGCGGTCGTGACCATCAGCGTGGACGAGGATGAGCTCAGCACCACGTCGCCATCTCCGGCGGATTTCACGAACGGTATCACGGATCTGGACGCGACGACGGACGAGGCCATCCTCACCAACGCTGCCTTGCAGACACTGGTCCTGCCGGGCGCTGATGAGCAGGCCATCTTCTCACTCAACACCGCTGCAACGGGCGTGGTTCTCACCAGCGCCGGCGAGGTCGCGACATCGCATGGCGCCAATATCCGTCTTGGCTTCGACGGCACGAATATCGTCGGTTATGTGAACGGTGTCGGCGGCAGCAATCTCGCTTACGATGCCGCATTCGATCGGATTGTCTTCCAGATCTCCGATATCGGTGGCGGCAATTTCAAGTTCGATCTCCGGGACAAGATCGATCACATCAGCGACACGACCGGGCTCGGCGGCCTCGGTGACAGCGGCACACTGACGCTCGATCTCTCCAAGGCGCTTGTCGCGACGGATTTCGACGGCGACACCGTGAATTTCGGTCTGGGGTCCATCCTGGTCTCCATCGAGAACGATGTCCCGGTCGCTGGTGTCTCGACCGTCAATCTCGACGAGGACGCTTTCAGTGGCGGCAATCTCGGCGGCGCTGGTGACCTTGATCCGTCGACCAATGGTCCGATTTCGGTCAATGCCACGCTGAACGTCAATTTCGGTGCAGATGGCGCTGGCTCCACCTCATTCCTGTCCACCATCACATTGCCATCGACCGGCGGATTCACGATCGGGGTTGCGACTGCCACGACGATCGTGATCAAGCAGGGCGGCATTGACGTCCTGAAGATCGAGCTGACCAATGCGGCGACGGGCGCTTATACCGTGACGCAGTTGCGTCCTATCGATCATCCTGCAGGTGGCGATGAGAATGACGTTCAGTTCGTCATCGGTTACAAGGCAACCGACTATGATGGCGATAGCGCCACGGGATCCTTCACCATCGTGGTGGACGACGATACGCCGACAATCGCGGCGACCGGCAGCCTGCCGACGCTGACGGTGGACGAGACATCGCTGGCGACCAATGCGATGCAGAATTTCGCAGCGAATTTCATCTCGTCCTATGGCGCCGATGGCGCGGGGGCGAAGACCTATACGCTTGGCGTGTCGGCATCGGGTGCGAATTCCGGGCTTGTCGATACCGCCACCGGCGCGGCCGTGCTTCTGACCAACAATAACGGCGTGATCGAAGGGCGTACGGCGGGCAGCAACCTGCTGGTGTTCAAGGTTTCGGTGGATGCATCCGGCAATGTGACGCTGGATCAGCAGCGTGCCGTGATGCATCCAGACCAGAGCAATGCGAATGACGCCGTGACTCTGTCTGCGGCGAACCTGGTGACGCTGACGGCTACGATCACCGATGGCGACGGTGACAAGGCGAGCGCGGTGCTGAATATCGGCGACAGGCTGATGTTCAAGGACGATGGGCCGTCGGTGTCAGCGAATGACACCGTGAAGCTCGACGACGATGTGTTCGGCGGGAATCCCGGCGGCACGGGAGACGACACGAATTCGCTGAACACCACGGGCACGCTCGGTCTCGCTTATGGCGCGGACGGCCAGGGGACGACGCTGCTGAGCGGGGCCTCGCTGCCGGCCGGCTTTACCTCGGCCGTTTCAAATGGCGGTCTGACGCTGACGATCACCCAGACCAGCACAGGCCTGGCCGTTCTGAAGATCGAACTGACCAACACGACCACGGGTGCCTATACCGTGACGCAGCTGCGGGCCATCGAGCATCCCACCGGCAATGACGAGAATAATCTGGTCTTCACGGCCAACTATACGGTCAAGGACAAGGATGGTGACACCGCACAGGGCACACTGTCCATCAGTGTCGACGACGATACGCCGACGATTAGCACGAAGGGGACATTGCCGACGCTGACGGTCGACGAGACGACGCTCGGGACCGACGACACGAAGAGCTTTACAGCGAACTTCACGTCGTCCTATGGCGCTGACGGCGCGGGGTCGACGACCTATGCGCTCGGCGTGTCCGCAGCAAATGCGAATTCCGGGCTTGTCGATACCGCCACCGGCGCGGCCGTACTTCTGACCAACAATAACGGCGCAATCGAAGGCCGCACGGCGGGCAGCAACCTGCTGGTGTTCAGCGTCACGGTGGACGCCTCCGGCAATGTGACGCTGGATCAGCGGCGCGCGGTTGTTCATAGCGACAGCGAAAATCCCAACGAGGGGCGGACTCTGTCTGCTGCGAACCTAATCACGCTCACCGCTATGATCACAGATCGCGACGGTGACAAGGCGAGCGCAGTGCTGGATATCGGCAAGAAGCTGACATTCATGGATGACGGTCCGTCGGTGTCCGCCAATGCAACCGTGAAGCTCGATGACGATGTGTTCGGCGGCAACCCCGGCGGCACCGACGACGATGCAAATGGTGAGTACCAGACCGGCACACTCGGCCATGCCTATGGTGCGGACGGCGAGGGCACGACGCTGCTGAGCAGTGCGACACTGCCGTCCGGATATACCTGGGCTTTGTCGAACAACGGGCAGACGCTGACGATCACCCAGGCCAGCACGGGGTTGGCCGTTCTGAAGATCGAATTGAGCAACACGACCACGGGCGCCTATACCGTGACGCAGTTGCGCGCGATCGATCATCCTGCTGGAAATGACGAGAACAACCTGGCCTTCACCGTGAACTACACCGTCAAGGACAAGGACGGCGATACGGCGTCCGGGGTGTTGTCGATCAATGTCGACGACGATACGCCGACGATCGCGGCGACGGGCATGCTGCCGGCGCTCACCGTGGATGAGACAGCGTTGGCGACCAGCGCCACTCAGAGTTTTGCGGCGAATTTCACCTCAGCATATGGCGCGGACGGTGCGGGAGCCAAGACCTATGCGCTTGGCGTGTCGGTCTCGGGAGCGGATTCTGGTGTTGTGGATACCGCGACAGGGCTTCGCGTCTACCTGTTCGTCGAGGCGGGCGTGGTGGTTGGTCGGGCGGGCGTCAATGCCTCCACTGCGACCACGGGTGATGTGGTCTTCAAGGTCTCCGTGGATGCAGCCGGCAATGTGACGCTGGATCAGCAGCGTGCCATCCGGCATCCCAATCAGGGTGATGCAGACGATACGACGACTCTGTCGGCGGCGAATCTGGTGACTTTGACGGGAACGATTACCGATCGCGACGGAGACAAGGCGACCGCCGTGCTGAATATCGGCGACAAGCTGGTGTTCGAGGATGACGGGCCATCGGTGTCTGCGAATGCGACGGTGAAGCTCGACGACGACGTGTTCAGCGGCAACGCCGGTGGCACGGATGACGACGCCGACCAGCAGAATGCGACCGGTACGCTCGGTCCCAACTATGGCGCTGACGGCCAGGGAACCACGCTGCTGAACGGGGCCACGCTGCCGGACGGATTCACGGCGCAGGTGTCCAATGGTGGGCTAACGCTCACCATCACCCAAAGCAGCACGGGCATTGCCGTGCTGAAGGTCGAACTGACCAACGCGACCACGGGTGCCTATACCGTGACGCAACTCGGAGCGATCGATCACCCTGCCGGTGCGGATGAGGACAATATGGTCTTCACCGTAAACTACACGGTCACGGACAAGGATGGCGATACGGCGTCCGGCGTGCTGTCGATCAATGTCGACGATGATACGCCCACAATCTTGGCGGTCGGGACTTTACCGACGCTCACGGTGGATGAGACATCTCTTGCAACCGCTGCGACACAGGGCTTCGCAGCGAATTTCGTCTCGTCATATGGTGCGGATGGCCAGGGGGGGACGACTTATGCACTTGGCGTATCGGTCTCGGGAGCGAATTCCGGCTTGGTCGATACGGCCACCGGCCACGCGGTCCTGTTGACGAACAACAACGGCGTGATCGAAGGCCGTACCGCGGGCAGCGACCTGCTGGTGTTCAAGCTGACGGTGGATGCATCCGGGAGTGTGACGCTGGTCCAGCAGCGCGCTGTGATGCATAGCAATCCGAGCGATGCCAATGACGCAACGACGCTGTCTGCGGCGAATCTGGTGACCTTGACCGCGACGATCACCGATCACGATGGTGACCAGGCGACCGCGGTCCTGAATATCGGCGACAAGCTGACGTTCCGGGACGACGGACCGATCGCGGTGGCCGATACCGACAGCGTTGCCGCGGGTTCATTCGCTGTGGCGACGGGCAATGTGATCTCGGATGCGGAATTCGACGGTGGCGAAGACAGCCTGGGCGCCGATGGTGCGGTGGTGGCGGGCGTCGCGGCGGGTGACACCAATGCCGATCTGGTCAGTGCGGGAACGGTTGGTGTGGTGGTCGCCGGTGCCCATGGCAAGCTCACGCTGAATGCCGACGGCTCCTACAGCTACGCCCGCAATCCGGGTTCGCAGGGTGGCGTCAGTGACGTGTTCACCTACACGCTCAGGGATGGCGACGGTGACCTATCGCATACGACGCTGACTATCGCGATCGGAGATGCGGCTCCGACCCTCAACATCCCGACAGCGGGCGGCGCAACGACCACGGTGCATGAAGCCGGCCTTCCCATCCGCCAGAACGAGCCTGCGGGCTCGAATGCGGCGGCCAATACCGAGACGACGTCTGGAACCATCGGCTTTACCTCCGTGGACGGCTTGCAGGCGGTGTCGTTGGGCGGGCATCTGCTGTCGACGGTGGCGCAGACCTTCTCCGACGGCCTGACGGCCTCATACAGCTACGACGCCGCGACAGGAATTGGGACGATCAATTACAGCTACACATTGCCGGACAACACGCTGGCGGATCCGTCATCGGTGAGCTTTGCGGTGGTGGTGACCGATGCCGATGGCGACACAGCGCCGGCGGGCGATCTGGTGATCAGGATCGTCGATGACGCGCCGATGGCCTCTGATGAGGCGTCGCAGAACGTCGCCGAGGGCGCGACGCTGACCGGGGTGCTCGACTTCGTGGCGGGTGCCGATGGCGCGACCGTGACGCATGTCAACGGCACGGCGCTTGTCTTCAACGCGAATGACGGCGGCTACTCGCAGGCGATCGAGATCGGCGCCGGCACGATCAAGGTGAAGGCGGACGGTTCCTACAGCTTTACTGCGGATGGCGCGGTCAATAACTCGGTTCCGGTGCCGGTTACGGCAACCTATACGGTGACCGATGGCGACGGCGACACGGCGACGGCGAATATCGCTTTCGCTGTCACGGACGCGAACAAGCCGACGGGGGGCACGGCTGCGGCCGCGGTCGATGACGACGGCCTTGCCGGCGGCAATGCCGCGAGCACGACGGGCGACCTCAATGCGAATGCTGGCGACAATGCCGCGGACACCAGCGAGGCGACCTTCACGGGCGTACTCGGCGGCAGTGTTGGCGGCGATGCTCCGGGCACGTTCAGTTTTGCGGCACTGAACGGTACGCCCTGGACACTGGGGCAGGAGAGCGGCACCTATAGCTGGAACGCCGTGAGCAATACGCTCACCGCCAACGGCCCGCGCGGCGCGCTGTTCACGGTGCAGGTGGCAAATGCTGCGACCGGCGCCTACAAGGTGACGCTGCTGGACAACGTCCTGCATGCGGCGAACTCGGCCGATGAAGGCGCGACCGATCCGATCCTGACGCTGGGTTATGTGATCGCGGATAGCGATGGATCGACGGCCAATGGCACGTTGACCATCACCTTCGACGACGATGCGCCGACGGCGGTTGCCGGACCGGATCTCACGCTGGCTGAGACTGCGACAGTGACGGCAGGTGTCAACCTGCTGGCAAACGACAACCAGGGAGCTGACGGCGCCAGGCTGACGGCGGTCTCCTTCGATGGCGGCACCACCTGGCAGACAGTGGGTGAATCGGGCGTGACCGCGTTCACCAACGCCAATGGCAAATACGTCTTCCAGGCCAATGGTGATTGGTCATTCGATCCCGATGTGAACGCCAGCACGTCCAACACGAACGGCAATTTCACCTATCGCATCACGGACGGCGACGGGGATACGTCGACAGCCACCCAGGTGGTGACGATCACGAATACCCAGACGCCGCTCCTGCTGGTCGGCTCCAATGCAGGCGACACCACGGGGCAAACGACGGATCACACGGTCGCCAACCCTCAGGGGCAGCCGGACGGCGTGCTGCAGGGTGGAGAGCTTGACGACACAGTGGTCGGCGATCCGGGCGGTGTGACACTGGTGGCCGGAGACAAGGCCAACATCGTCCTCGTTCTCGATATCTCATCGAGCATGACCGATCAGATTTCGGGCGTCCAGCGGATCGAGGCCATGGAGGACGCGGTCAAGGCGCTGCTCACGCAACTGTCGCAGAGCGGTGCCAGCGACGTCCGGGTCCATATCGTCAAATTCGGCATCACCGGCACGGTGGTGGCGACCTACGACGTCCGCGCCGACGGCATCGCGATGAGCACCACGAACCTCAATGCTGCACATGCCACGATCGAGAATCTGAGCAACAATCTGCAAGACGGCACGAATTACGAGGCGGGCCTGCAGCAAGCCCTGGCCTGGATCAACAGTACCTCCGGCACGGCGCCTTTGGCCGGCGCCAACGTGAACAAGCTGCTGTTCATCTCGGACGGCGAGCCGAACTACTACAACAACGGAACGACCGCGACTGAGGTCAGCAGCTTCCCCAACTTCAATCAACAGGCCTTGAACGAAATCACGGGAAGCGATGGCACCAATGAAGTGCAGCTGATCGAGAACAAGGGCTTCGTGATCGAAGCCGTGGGCATTTCGCTGTCGGGAACGGCGCTGACACGGCTTAATACGGTTGAAGGTGCCAATGGCGTTGCGACGAGCATCTCGACCCCTGCCGAATTGAGCGCCGTGGTCGGCACGCTGGTCGGCAGCACGCAGAGCCCGAATGCTGTCGGAAACGATACGATCAATGGCGGGGCAGGTGCCGAGGTGATCTTCGGTGATGTCCTGAACACCGATGCGCTGGCAGCCCAGCTCGGGGTCAACCTGCCGGCGGGCTCCGGCTGGGCCGTGTTCCAGACATTGGAGAACCGCGCAAACGGGGAGGCCATCGATCCCGCCGGAAACGGTGCGGATTGGACCCGTGCTGACACGATCGCCTATATCCGGGCGAACCATCTGGCGCTGTCAAAGGAGAGCGGCCGTACGGGCGGTCATGACGTCATCGATGGCGGTACAGGTGACGACATCATCTACGGCCAGGAAGGCAACGATACGATTACCGGCGGTGACGGCAACGACATCATCACTGGCGGCACGGGCGTCGACACAATGAGCGGCGGTGCTGGTAACGACACGTTCCGCCTCGCGAATGGCGAATTTGCTGCGGGTGAAACGATCAGTGGCGGTGCCGACACCGATACGATCGTGTTGACCGATGCCACGGTCGTGGACTTCACGGCCGGGACGGTCACTGGCATCGAGAAGGTCTCCGGCAGCACGGGCGACGACATCGTCACACTAACAGCGGCTCAACTCTCGGCGCTCACGGCGCTCGATCTCGGCGGCGGTACGGACACGCTGCGGATCAGCGGATCGTTCACCAGCAACAGCGACACGCAGCTCGCCGGCATCGAGAACATCGTCTTGACAGGCGCATCGACGCTGAATCTGTCCAGCCAGATCGAAGGGTTTACGATAACGGGGTCGTCAGGCGTCGATGCGATCACGGGCGGATCGGGGGACGATATTATTGTTGGAGCTCAGAACGATACCACTTTGAATGGCGGTGCTGGCACCGATACGCTGCGGGTCAGCGCCAATTTCACCAGCACCAGTGATGCTCAGCTTCAGGGCATCGAAGAGATCAGTGCTTTGAATGCGGCCTCCGGAGTAAAGCTGAATGTCAGCAACCAGTCCGAATCTATTAAGTTGGTCGGTAGCGCTCACAACGATACGATAGTCGGCGGTGCAGGTAATGATACGCTGACTGGTAACGGTGGGGCGGACCAGTTCCGACTCAGGAGCAATGGTGGGACCGACACGATTACCGACTATGTCGATGGAACCGACAAGATCGGCTTCTTTGACAACGGCACGAACTCATCCGGCAGCGTCAATTTTGCTGGCACCACGGGCAACAGTTCTGGAGCTGCGTTGAGCTCAAGCGATTTCCAGGTTCGCACCAACATCGCGGCGATCAGTTCCAGTGACGACAATCACGTTATCCGCATATCCAGCGCCCAGACATCAGCGCAAATCGCGGCTGCGACCAATAGCGCAACCAACGCTTATGTTCTTGTCTTCAACTCCTCGACTAATGTGGGGGAGATCTGGTTCGATACGGATTGGGGCAATGTCGGTAACCGCATCAAGGTTGCTACGTTGAGCAGCATCACCAGTATCGCTCAGCTGAGTAACATAACGAATAGTGACATCGTCGTTTATAGCAGCGCCGCCGATCCCATCGTTCTCGATCTCGGGGCTCCTGGCATTTCGTTCAGTCCCGTCGATCATGGTGTCAGATTCGACATCAACCATGATGGCGCCAAGGACCAGATTGCCTGGACCAATGGTCAGGACGGACTGCTTGCGCTCGATGTCGATGGTTCCGGCAAGATCGAGAGTGGCCGAGAATTGTTCACGCCTGACTTTGCCGGCGGACGTTTTTCCGACGGCATCGCTGCGCTGGCAAGCCTCGACAGCAACAACGATGGTGTGATCGGCAGCAATGATCAGGCCTTTGGTGATCTTGTGGTCTGGCAGGATGCGAACCACAACGGCGTCAGCGAGGAAGGTGAACTGTTCACGCTGGGGGATCTCGGGATCGTGGGGATCGATCTGTCGGTGACGGCAACGGACGGAGCCATTGATGGGCAGTCTGTTCCGTTTACCGGATCGTTCACTTACGCCGATGGAGCAAAGGGGATGTTCATCGAGGTTGATCTCGATATGGTCCTCGAAAAGCCAGGTGAGATGCTGACAGGTATGATCGGTGTGGCCGATGTCTTTGGAGTCTCCGGCATGGGTGCCGGCCAGGCCGATACCATCGTAAACTTCAACGGGGCGGAAGGCGACAAGCTCGACTTGTCAGCGCTACTTGATGCGGTGTTCGAACCGGGGTCGAATGTCGAGAACTTCGTGCATCTGGCCCAGTCAAACAATGGCGTCACCGTTCAGGTGGATCTGACGGGGCAAGGCAATTTCGCAGGTGACTCGCATGATGTCGTAGTGTTGGCCAACTACGGTGCTGTCAGCCACGGCGATATTGTCAACATGGTGTTCGCCGGTACCGAACATCAACTCCAGCCGACTGGATAGGCGGCGTCGCATCAAAAAATGCCTGTCGGATCGAACCGGCGGGTATGACGATGTATTGAGAGGCGTGAGAGCTGGCTGATCGCCAGATCCTCAACGGCTAATCTTCAAGCCGCCCTTACCGTATCCCACCGATCACGCGTAGTTCCGATGGCTTGCTGATGCAGGGACATGACGTAGTAGGGCCGCATCAACAATGCTGAATGTATCGGGAGCGTGGATTCAGGCGATACTTCGACCCAGCCAGTAAAGCTCTCCGCTGCTACATCAGGAGAGGAAGATCGCCGGAGTTGACGAAGGGCGGCGCGACCGGGATGACCGGGTCGGATAACGCCGGATCCGCGTCGGACACTTTTGTCGTATCGGCTGCCGGCAGTGGTTCAGTTGCGGCAGCGGCGGTTGCGGGATCAAGCTTCATCCGCTGCGCCAGATAGGGCGATGCGAAGAGCTGGACGCCGCGTTCGTTGAGCGCGTAGAGCGGCGTGAACTGCGGAAGTTCGGCGCTGGTCGCCAAGGCCGAGCGCCGGTTGTCCAGGATCTGCCAGACGCCGGCGTGGCGAACCGCCAGGACCGCGTGGTCGTCGCGCACCGCACGGTCACGTACCAGCAGAACGCGCAGGTCATCGTCGGGAATACCGGCCTCGCGAAGCAGCGCATATTTGGCGATCGCGTAATCCTCACAATCGCCACGCCGGGTGCCAAGTGCGGCGAGCGGCGCGGTCCACACATCGAGCTCGCCATGCTGGCTCAGGTCGCTCACATAACGCAAGGCGCCATTGACCAGCCGGTTCGTCGTTTCGATCGCTGCAATGCCATTGCGCGAACGGACCTCGCCGAGCATCAGCAAAAAGCGGTTGGCCGCCTCGCTGCATCGGGTACGATCGCTCTTGCAGCGCGCGATGTCAGCAAGATCTGCGGTGACGTCGGCCTGCGCCCCGCGCCATTTTCGCCATAGCGCGCCTTCCGGTGCACGAAACGTCACGAAGTCGAACGGTTCGTCGGATCGTGCGGAGAGCGGCGCACTGACCAACAGGTTTTGCGCCGGAGCATCCGACGCGACAGCGTCATTCGTGATCGTTGCAATGCGAAGCGGCTGGTTCGACGGCGCTTTGCCATCCAGTTTCGCCAGAACGCTGTTGATGGAAAAGAACTTCACGCCGCCGCGTTGCGTCTGCGGCGGGTTCTCGGCTGCCGTCAGCATTGACGGCGTGAGGAGATCGTCAAAATAGCGGGTTGGAGTCCTGGCCTTTCCGGCCGCTTCACAGGTGCTGAAGCCGCCGACCAGAACTGCGAGTCCGATTGTGACCTGGGCCACGAAGGATGATTTGAAACGCACCGACATCTGACGCCCCGAATGCCGGGACTGTCAGTCATCCTATCGTGGATGATCTCGTCCCGTGTTCTGGAGCCATCATGGCGCGTCAGGCTGAGCACGATGTTAAACGGCGTGTATGCAACCAGATATTGTGCGAGCGAGAGTCAAGGAAGGGCGACGCAGACGTTTCAAAATTGAATCAATGGGTGGCAAGGGATTGTTAACCCTGGGGCAGGTCATCGCTCGCGCAGCGCTTCGTCACGCAGCAGCCGGGCCGGCTTGATGAGATAATCGAGCACGGACTTGGCGCCCGTGAGGACCTCAACGGTCGCGATCATGCCCGGGATGATGGGCAATACGGCGTCAGCCGTCCCGAGATGGTTTTTATCCGTTCGCACCATCACGCGATAGAAGGTCTCGCCTTTCTCCCCGCGATCCGGCTTGTCGTCGGCGATGGTATCGGCGCTGATGCGTTCCACTTTGCCCTTCAATGAGCCATACACCGATGAATCATAGGCGGAGATCTTGACCACGGCATCCTGTCCTGCACGAATGAAAGCGATGTCCTGAGGACGGATACGACCTTCGACCAGAAGGCTGTCATCGAGCGGGACGATGTCCATCAGGTTGCCGCCGGGCTGCACCACTGCGCCGACCGTCGTGACATTCACCTTGTTGACGATGCCGTAGACCGGCGATCTCATTTCGGTGCGAAAGACACGGTCCTTGGCCGATTTGATGTTCTCATCAAGGACTGCGAGGTCGCCGCGCGACTTGGCAAGTTCTTCATCGGCCTGCGCACGCAGCGTGGTCCGTGCATTCTGCAGGCGGGATCGGGCCTCCTGAATGCCGGCTTCCGCCTTGGCGGTGGATGCCTTGATGACCTGCAGTTGTCCCCGCATCTCGCTGGCCTGACGCTCGATCCGCAGCATCTCGATCTCGGGCACGACTTTTTGCTGATAGAGATTGCGGGTCAGATCGACTTCCCGCTGCAGAAATTTCAGAGTCTCCGTCAGCTTGACTTCGGTGGCGCGATATTCGTCGAGTTCGCGCCGACGCTGGGTTTCCTGCTGGGCGACCACATCGATGTCCTGGGCGAGCTTGCGCGCGCGGGCGTCGTACAAGCTCTTCTCCGCGGCAACGGCCTTCGGTGCCGTCTCGATCAGTTCCTTTGAAAACACGAGGCTATCGTTATCTGCGGCCTCGGCTTCCAGTCGTTCGACGCGCGCTGCCATGGCACCGCGACGCTCGCGGATCTCGCCGAATTCGGAGGCGAATTTGGTGTCCTCGATCCGCATCAGCGGTTCGCCCTGTTTGACGATAGTGCCTTCCTGAACGAGGATGGCGCCGACGATCCCGCCTTCAAGGGATTGTACCACCTGCATCTGACGTGTCGGTACCACGCGGCCATTGCCGCGCTTGACCTCGTCGAGGACTGCAAAATGCGCCCAGATCACGCCGACGACGATCAAGGCAAGCGTCGACAGCAGTACCAGGCGCGAGGTTTGCGGCGTTCGCAGTTCGACCGCGGCGCGAATATCGTTGGCGAAGGCGAAATCAGACTGCTGCATTTGATCTCACCGCGTTTGGGTCGAACTTGACGGGATCCGGCGGTCGTTTGGCGCTGGCCTGCAGGGTCGCGAGGATATTTTCGCGCGGACCATCCGCCACGAGCTTGCCGCGCTCGAACACCAGGATCCGTGTCACCAGCGACAGCAGCGAGGGCCGATGGGTCGACACGATGACGGTCATGTCGGCGCGCGCGATGGATTTCAGGCGCTCGAGAAACTCCGCCTCGCTACGCACGTCGAAATGCGCGGTCGGTTCATCCATGAACAGGATCCTGGGCTGGCGGATCATGGCGCGGGCGAGGCCGATGGCCTGCTTCTGTCCACCGGACAGGCTGCGCCCGCCTTCGGCGATGGGCATGTCGTAACCGAGTGGATGACCGGCGATGAACTGCTCGACGCCGGAAAGGCGCGCGGCTTCGATCACCTCGTCATCGGAAGCGGCGGGTTTTCCGAGCGTGATATTCTCACGCAGCTTGCCGAAGAACAGGTCGGTGTCCTGCATGACAAAGCCGGTCCCGGCGCGCAGATCGGCAGGATCGTATTGTCGTGAATCGATCCCGTCGATCAGGATGCTGCCTTCTTCCGGTTCATAGAAGCCGGAAAGCAGTCTGCCAACAGTGGTCTTGCCCGAGCCCACGCGACCGATGATGGCCACGCGCTCACCCGGGGCGATCGTGAAGGAGACATTGTCGAGCGCCTTCTCTTTGCTGTTCGGATAGCGGAAGCTGACGCCATTGAAGGTGATGGCACCGTGTTCGATCTTGCGGGCGACAAATGTGCGACCGGGCGGACGTTCGCGCTCCAGGTCCATGAGACGATCGATCGAGCGCAGCGAGCTGATGGTCTGGGTGGCGCGGGTGATCACCGATGCCAGGCTGGAAATGGGCGCGAGCACGCGGCCAGCCAGCATATTGGCGGCGATCAGCGCGCCCATGGTGATCTTGCCGTCCAGAATGAGGAACACGCCGATGACGACCAGGAGCATGCTGGTGATTTGCTGAGCCGAACTGGAGATCGTCAGAGCAAGCGAAGACCAGAAATGAACGGCTTCGCCCGAACGGGCGGTGGCAGCAACCGAGCGCTCCCAGGCCATCTGCATGCGCGACTCCGCGCCGGTCGCACGTACCGCCTCGATGCCCGAGAGGGATTCGATCAGGACACCGTGCCGCGCGGCGGACTCCGCCTGCAAGCGTTTCATGGCGCGGTTCAGCGGGCGTTGCAGGATGAAGCCGGTGGCGATGATGATCGGGAGCATCGCAAGCGGGATCCAGGCCAGTGGCCCCGCGACCATGAACAGGACACCGATAAAGATCATGGCGAATAGCAGGTCGGTGGCAGCCACGACGGTGCCGGAGGTGAAGAACTCGCGCACCGAGTCGAAATCCCGCATCTGGTTCGCGAGAATGCCGACGGAAGCAGGACGATTGGCCATCCTCAGCGCCAGGATATGCTCGAAGATATTGGCGGCAAGCACCACGTCGATTTTCTTGCCGGTGAGATCGATGATCCGGCTGCGGACAATCCGGATGAGAAAGTCGAAGGCGATCGCGATGGTCAGTCCGATCGCAAGGGCAATGAGGGAGGGGACCGCGCCGTTGGGAACGACACGGTCATAAACGTTCATCGTGAAGAGCGGAGCGGCGAGGGCGAGGAGATTGACCAGCAGCGCTGCCAGCGCCACGTGACTGTAGTTGGCGCCGAACCGGCGGACCACCGACCAGAACCAGTGGCTCTTTGGCAGGTCGCCCGCTGCAACGGTTCGCGCGTCGGCGGTTGCGAGGGGCTTGATGAAGAATGTGTAGCCGGAATAGTTGCGCTCGATCTCGTCCAGGGGAGCCGTTCGCACATCGCTGGATAATGTGGGATCAATCCATTCCGCCATTCCGCTGAGCGTGTCGTTGGTCATGAGCAGCAGGGCAGTCCCATCGCGCATGACCAGAACGGCAGGGAGCACCAGCGCGGGAATGTCGGCCAGTTTTCGCCGGGTGGGTTCAACCTCAAGCCCGGCACGCAAGCCGGCTCGTTCGACCAGGGCAGCTGTCAGCCTTCCGTTGGAAATAGGGAGACCCGCGAGCAGCGCTTCCCTGCTGATGGCGCGACCATGATAGGCTGCGAGATAAAGCAATGCGTCAGCAAGCGGGTCTCTCTGGTCGGTGGAGGGGCCATGTTCGCTCGGCTCATCGGCCGCACGGTTTGCTGTGGTGTTCAAATGCAATCCCCGCGCTAACAATGCACTCGCATATACCTATGATCTAGCGCGGATCGGGCTCGACTACCGGGAAATGTCAAATTAGCCCTAACGCTCAGGGATATGCCGACGGAATATAATCTCCAAAATAGTGAAGCGGTCGAGGGCGAATGCCGTCGGCCGCCTGTCCTGGCCTCGGCCCGATCAATTACGTCCTCTTTGCCAGTTCACGGCCGCGTCGATCAGTTCGGAGGTCGGACTGATGGCTTGCCAACGATTTGAAAAGTCAGGGGAGCTACCCGCCATGGATCGGTGGGGCGCTGCTTCTGCGTAGTTGAGCGCCGGGACAGGCGGGACGCCCTGAACTTTCAACGGCTCGGGTCCCGAGACCGGCAAGTTGAAATGGATCGGCGGCAGCTTGGTGGGAAACAGCCCGAAAGGCTCGACGGGAAGAGGGGCTGCATCGGTCGGCGGCGGCGCTTTGATATATTCGATCAGGCCGCCCATCGCGGCCAGCAGCTGATAGTCGGCGAAGACAGCGACGCTCTGGGTCGAGATCACCGACACGATACCGTTGAACAGCTGGTTCTGCGCATTGAGGAGGTCCACCAGCGTGCGCTGACCGAGCTCATATTCCTTCTGAAATGCCACGATCACCTTGCGGTCGGAGCTGATCTGCCGGTTCAGGGCGCGAATGCGATCAGCGGTCAGCGTGCGTGCCGCCCATGCGCGGTCGATCGACTCGACGGCATCGCGCTGCAGTCGGGCGTGGCGCATGGTGCCTTCGATATAGCGCTCGGCCATTTCCGAGCGGCGCCAGGTATCCTGCCCGCCGCGGAAGATATCCCAGCTGACGACCACCTTGCCGCTCAGGTCGTCCCGGTTGCCGACATAGTTGTTGGCATCGGTGCCCTTGGAGCCGCGGCCTTCCAGATAGACATTCGGCACGAATGCGCCTGCTGTGCCGTCGAACGCGTATTTCGCCGCACGGGCGTCCGCATCGGCTGCCTTGATCGTGGGATTGAAACGGAGCGCGGTGGTGAGCGCTTCGTCCTTGGACGATGGCAGTCCACCCAATCGTCCCGGTGTCCGTAAATTGTAGGGCTCGATACCGACAGCACGACGATACTTGCCGCGGGATTCATCGAGGCTCTGCCTGAAGCCGGCCAGAATGGCCTCGGCATTCTCGACACGTTCGCGCGCCTGTTCGAGGTCGCCTTCGCCGGACCGGCCGCCGTTGAAGCGTGACTGGACGTTCGCGAACAGCGTGCGGTGGACGCGGACATTGTCTTCGGCGACGCGGATCAGCTGCGTATATCGCGTGACGTCCACGTAAGACTCTGCGGCGTCCAGCGCCAGAAGTTCGGTGCGTTCATGCACGCGCGAGGCGGCTGCGCTCACGCGGGCTGATTGACGCCAGATCTCATTGATCGAGGTGAAGCCGTCGAACACCAGTTGGCGGACGACGACCGAGACTTCTCGCCCGTTCCGCCACTGCCCATTGCCGAGCGGTGGCACGAGCACGTCCTGATTGAAGCGCTCCGGTCCGGCTCGGCCTTCGAGCCTTACTTGCGGGAGCAGGGTCGATTGTTGCTGGCGCAACTCAGACTCCGTCGCGCGCCGATTCGCGGCGGCCTCTCCCACTCCGGGATTGGTAGCAATGGCCTGCTTGAGGGCGTCGTTGATCGAAAAAACGTCCGCGCCGCTCGCAGCAATGGGCAGGGACAACCCAACAGCGATCAAGATTCCCCAGGTAACCAAGCGATGCATTAAATCCCCCGCAAGAATAGCCACATCGATAAATAACAACCTTAAATACCGATCAGGGGAACTTTTTAAAGGGAAACTTGGAACCTGCGTCACAAGACGTGTGTTCAATTTAAGCGTGTGTCCGATTTGCCACGCCTTTGCTTCTCCATGGTGTGATTTGATCCGGGCAGGTCGACGCAAATCGCCCATTCGGCCTAGTTCAGGCGGGGTTTTGGTCAGATTTCGTCGCTGCCTTGCAAGGCCGACCGCGCGAGAATCGCGAGAAACCCAGCGCTGAACGAAATAGCGCTATGGCGCGTGCGGAGACGCAGGTGTCATTGAAGACGGGTGGCCCCAGAACGTCGCCGTGGAAGTGGAGGATATTGCAGAGAATCTATAAGAGCCGATCGGCCACGTGCGCAAATGGCGCTCCCTAGCGGACTGCTAGTTCAAAAGCAGCTTAACAAATTGAAATCACTGATAAAACGTATCTGACCCGTGTTTGCCGATGTGTAGACGATTGTATCTATAGCGGTACCTAAGCACTAACCACGGTGACCCGCAAGGTCGCCCGGAAAGTCCTGTTTCTGGAACCGTCCCGTCATGCGCACCAGCGCTGACTCGCGTTGATAGCTTGTCAGGGCGGCGTGGCGACAGATTTTCCGATATAAATCCGATAATGGCAGATTAGGATGGCCATAAAATCGATAAAGTTACGCGTAAGTGCGATATATGAGCACAAGTTTCCTTGTGGAATCGCCAGCTCGCCGATAGATAACGTGCCAATCAACTTGGCATGGCGTTGGCATGGAACATTTTGCAGTTATTCAAAGCATCATTCGCGCAGGTCTCGCGGGAGATCGCGACGCGGTCGATAAGCAGGTTCTGCGACTCCGGGAGCGGTTGGAGAAAGCCGGTGAAGAAAAAGAAGCCGTGACGTTGGAGCGACTCCGCGCTTCCGCGCGAGACACCCAGGATATGGCACCCAGCCGAGTAGAGGTGTCGCGAGGTAAGGTCGTCGGCGAGACCCTTGAGATCGGCGTTAATCCGCCGATGGATCGGGAGACCGGTGCTCGGTTGTGCATGATAGATTTCCCCCAGAAGACGGGGCTCCACCCAATCTATGCCAATGGTGTTCACGAAACCGTAGAGGGCCTCCTGCAGGAATGGACCAATCAGGCAGCGCTCGAAGCGGTCGGGGTGTCACCAACGCGGTCGTTGCTCATTTACGGGCCTCCCGGCTCGGGGAAAACCATCACCGCCAGTTACGTGGCCGCACGACTAGGGCTTCCTCTCATTACGGCACGGATCGACGGGCTCATCTCGTCGTTCTTAGGTACAACCGCCCGCAATATCGCTAATTTGTTCGATTTCGCCAATCGATATGCATGCGTTCTGCTGCTCGATGAGTTCGATGCATTGGCGAAGCTGAGAGATGATCCTCAAGAGATCGGTGAGATCAAGCGTGTCGTCAACACGTTGCTTCAGAACCTGGATCTGAGACGATCCTACGGCATAACTATCGCGATAACGAACCATGACAGGTTGTTGGATCCGGCAGTTTGGCGTCGTTTCGAGACGCACCTCCATCTCGCCGAGCCTGATGAACGCTCGCGCGAGGGTCTGATTGCACGGTTTCTGAGACCGATAGACGCGCCGGAATCCACTCTCCGCGTTTTCTCTTACTGTCTTGCCGGTCGCAGCGGCGCAGATATTGAACGGGTATGCACCGCCTCCAAGAGGGCATTGGCTCTCGGTGCTGAAGCGCACGACGGACCAGGTTTGTTTCGCGCGCTCAGTTCCGTGTTGGCCCGCTCTCCACACCAAGACCACACGCCAGCGCGAATTCTTGCGGCTGATCAGGAAGCGTTCGTCAGTTTGATTGCAAACGATGGCGCATTCTCACTCAAGCAAACGGAAATCGGTGAGGCGACAGGGTTCGGTCAGTCGCGAGTGAGCGATCTCAAGAAGTCAAAGCGACATTTGTCATTGATGGAGGCGCCTCATGCCCAATAATCCTGTTCAGATTATTCTGAATGATACGGATTTCCACCAGGCTCCCGATCCCGGGCAACCGCCGCGCAACAAGGACTTTTTTGAGGATGCTGACAAAGCTTTCGTCAGCCATCGAGGCGCACTGCTAAGTGCGGTTGACCGCATTATTGATGAGATTCAGACCAGCCCATACGGGCCGGCGGCCTATCTCAAGGTTCAAATGCGAAGTGAAGCGCTGGCGAAGTCTTACCGTCCCGTCTGGTGGCTGTTCAAAAAGGATCAGTTTCCATGCGTTGGCGCCGACGCCGTAGGCACGCTCTACTTCAGGGCGCCGCTGATCTATTTGAGAGGTCTCCGCCAACGCATCGCTCAAGCTGAAAATTCTGTCGAGATCAAATATAGAAAGAAGGATAACGAGCCATATAAGGCGCCCACCGTTGGACGCGCAGAGGTCGGCGCCATCGAGTCGATTGAGATCGCTCCGCCGGAGTCGAAGCGATCCTTCTCGACCGCCGCTGCAATGGCGGCTCTCAATGATCCTCGCGCAGTGTCGAGCTATCAGATCGAACTATTCGAGACGCCGTCTGACCGAGTGATTGCTGACGATCCGATCGGACGGTTTGCGCTCCGGCGATCGCTTGAGAGCCTGCTCCTGTCACTCGGTATGGGGGCACGCAGTTATCTTGCTTTCGAACTCGGCCGAACGCCCGTGCTGGAAGTTCAACTCACGACCCAGCCAATTCCTGCACTGATCGATAATCGCTCTGGTGCAGCGGGGGACGATTTCGGGCAAGAAGTCACATTGTCGTCCACGGACACTAACATGGACAGGCACGAAAACGCGCTTTCCGCATTGCAGAAGCATCCATTGGTGCGGTCGATTTTGCCGCCCGTGCTCCTGGAACTGACGGATGATCGAACAAACCCCGAGGTGGAGATCGACGGGGAGGCTGTTTCAATCGCTCCTCCTCAGAACCAATCGATCTATCCCATCGTTGGTGTCATCGATTCCGGAATTTCGTCGGTTCTGGACGACTGGGTCGTTGGCAGGTTCGATTATCTGGCACCGGGAGAGTATGACGCCGGGCACGGCACAAACGTCGGTGGATTGCTGACCATCGGGCAGGGGCTTAATAGTCCTGCGGTTGCGCCCGAGGCAAACGGCTGTCATCTCTTTGATATCCCGCTTTACCCGAGCGGCCCATTTATGGCCAGGTATCGCCGTGGCTTCTCCGACTTCCTCGAAGAAATCGAGCAAGCAGTCGCGGAGGCGAGCGAAACCCGCGGCGTCCGTATCTTCAATCTGTCCATTAATGCCGTCGCACCTGTAGAGCAGCACCGATATAGCATCTATGCTTCTCGGCTTGACCAAATCGCGGACAGCTATGGAGTGATCTTCGTAAACTCTGCTGGAAATCTGCCCCCGCACCAAGCGCGTGCTCCTTGGCAGAAGCGACCATCGGACGTCGTGAGCTATTTTGCCGCGCGGACCTCGCCGGATACGATCTTCAAGCCAGCCGAAAGTGTGAGATCGATCTCGGTGGGAGCGTTGAATCCTCCGGACACCGCTCAGATCACCGATGCTCCGACGGTCTACACGACCCGCGGGCCCGGCCTTCAAGTCGGCGTCAAGCCAGATGTCGCGCATTACGGTGGAGCTGGAGTTGGCCCCGGAAAATCGACGGGGCTCAAGTCGGTGTCCGCCAAGGGGACTAAGGCGAACGTCGTTGGAACCAGCTTTGCAGCACCGTTGGTCGCTCGCACGCTCGCGGGCATCGACGTCGCTACGACCGGAGGTCTATCAGTTGACGCTCTGCGAGCTACGCTGTTGCATCATACCAAGATGCCCGAGCCATTGACGAAACGTGGCTTGAAGGACATTGGACGGCAGTTTGCCGGGTTCGGTAAACCGCAGGTCGTCAATACCATGCTTGAGACGGACGATCACCAAATCACCATGCTCTTTCAGAGTCGTCTGAGCATCGGTGAGAAAAAGCCCGTTATTCTGCGCTTTCCATTCACATGGCCGCAAAGCATGGTTAGTGAAGGGCGTTGTTCAGGCCATGCGAAGATCACGCTGGTTTATTCGCCGCCGTTGGATCCCGCTTTCGGAGCAGAATTTGTGCGGGTCAATCTTGAGGCTTCCTTGAAGCAACGGCAACTCGAACCTGCGTCCGATGGAGGCGTTCGTTTTACAAATCAGGTCGCAGCTCGCTACCTTCCAAAATCTACGAACCTGGCCATTCCGGAAAAGGCGTTGATTGATCACGGCCTAAAATGGTGGCCTGCAAAACAGTATGAAAGCACGTTTAATGAAGTTGGTACCTCATCTCAATGGCGTCTTGAGGTGACGAGCCTCGTTCGCGCAGAAGCTCAATTCCCTGCTGAAGGGGTCCCGTTTGCGGTTCTCCTGACGTTGGGTGATCCTGACGGCCAAGCACCTGTGTTTCAGGAAATGCGACAGTGGTTGCAGACGAGCAATGCAATTGCGCAAGACGTTCGTACTGCGACAAGATTGCGGACTTGAAGATAGCCGCCGACTGAAGATTGCCGACAGGGTTTTCATTTCCTTGATGAACGAGGCGGCCCCACTACGATGGGACCGCCTCGTTTGTTCTGCGAAATATTGTGTCGCATTCTAACGACCTGTCGCCCAATTCAGAAATTTGGGCTGTCGTAGTGAAGGCTATTCACTGAACTCGGATTATCCCGGCAGTGTGTGGACGTCACTGGGGGATCAATGAAAGTCGTTGAATTGTTTTGCGGCGCCGGCGGACTGTCGCTGGGGCTCAAGCAGGCTGGTTTTCAAGTCGTGCAGGCATACGATTTCTGGGAGCCTGCGCTGAAGATTTACGAAGAGAATCTCAAGGACTTTCTTTCCCCCCTCACGGGGCTGAAAAAGACGCGCCGACGAAATCTTGGTGGCGTCAACATCGCTGCGATCAAGAAGATCGACGCTCAGAAATCCAACAGAAAGGAGCAAGCGATCAAGGATTTGATCGCCGAGCTCGATGCCGTTGGAGATATCGTCTCCCTTATTCCGGAGATCTTTCAGCTTGCGCCCGACATGATTGCGGGTGGGCCGCCGTGCCAGCCTTGGTCACAGATGGGGCCCCGGAAAGGCGACAACGATCCCCGCGCACGTCTGACGACCGCCTTTGCTACCGTGATCGCTGCGGTAAGGCCCCGGTACTTTATCATGGAGAACGTCAAGCAGATCCAGAAGTACAAAACGTATGAACAAATCAGGGCTATGCTGAAGAAGGCGGGCTACGGGCTCACCGAGGAAAAGCTGGATGCCTCCTATTATGGCGTGGCGCAGGCCCGGGAGCGCTTTCTACTGATCGGTTGCTTGGGAGAATGCGACGGGTGGCTGACGGACCGGATCGTAGCCGCAAAATCAACGGAGCGAACAACCGTTGCCGATGTGCTCGGTCCCGATTTCGGCATGCCTCATATCCGTGTTCGTACCCCAGACGGAAACGAGGTGTGGCGTGCAGCGGGGATCGATACGACCGAAGATACGGTCAATTTCTTTTGGTTGTCGCCTGCCTACAGGAAGAAAGACGTTGGAAGCACTCCTGTCGATAGGCCGGTGAAGACGGTCTTGAAAAATATGCTCCGTCCTCGACATTCGGAGTATCCGCTTAAACAGAAGGACGTCCAGAATGTTCATATCCTTCCCATCCCAACGTTCGAGCAATTGGCGCAGATTGCAGGTTTCCCCGAGAACTGGAACTGGTCGAAGGCCAAATCCACCGATCGACTTCAGGCGTTAACAAATGCGGTCCCGCCGCCAATGGCTGCTGCGGTTGGGAAGTGCATCATTGCTCACGAGCGGGGCGAGACATCCGCGAAGGTCATCGGTAAGAAGATTCCTCCAGGGTTCTTGGCTTGGCTCAAGGGTAAAAAGCGATTGAAGGGAGCGAGGCTATCGCAGACGGTCTCCGAGTTTAGGGCGGTGCGACAGTTTTTCGGCTCTCGGGTGCCGAAGGATGCCGACGAGGCGTTCAAATTCTTGAATGCTCTCCCGGCATTCCAGGAACTGGGAGCGTCCCGAAAATCGAACCTTCGCCGGGCGCTCCGTCTCTACGCCGAATGCGACGCTTCACGATCATCCGTCGCTGTCGTCCAAACTCAGGCAACGTCGTCTTATTCCAATAGGCGCCATCCTCTGGGCCGCAGGTCTTCGTCGGTGTCTAGCCTGGTTCCGGAAATGCCAAACGAGCGGCAAAGACCATCCTTTGTTCTCGAAGAGATCGAGCTCATGAACGGGTTGGAGCAGTGAAGGCCTTTCATTGCGGCAACATCGAACGCGGGCCAGTCCCTCTGGCTTTGGGCCAGCCATCGAGTGGTCCAGGAATCGGGGGCGGTGAAGGAACTGCAGATGCATCGACGGTTGCGATGAGGCGCATTCCGGAATCTCGCCATGTGCCGAGACACTTCTTCGGTCGACGCATGACGGCAAGCGCGAGGCGGCTCCATTCGTCCGGAAGCACGGTGAGGAAGTATGCTTGAAGGGCGATGTCATTCCGGACGGCGGTACGATGCCCGAGAACGTCGCACCACGCTCTTCCTTCTTGCCTTATCCGGCGACAATGCTCGTGGTTTTGAGCACCCGTCTGATCGACTAAGACCCACGCGCCGATCCCGGGCGCGAGATAAGTCCATTCCTTGCGGGGTGAGCGTCCCGCTGCTCGGTCGATGACATAGCGGCGGAGTAGGTGAGGTGTAACTGTCATGACGGCGCGCGTGAATTTGTTGCGCTAACCTTTGAATTCTCCTTCTCCGGATCAGCGAAAGCGATCTTACGGCCTGTCTTCGGGTCGTAGGTCGCCAATTCGGCGGCGCCGATCTCCCGAAATCGGCGGAGGTGAGGGACGATCTCGTCAACGGGCTGTGCCGCAAGCTCTTTCCTCTGACCGTCGTCGAGAAATACGGCCACAAAAGCCTGCAACGGCACGGGAAGGGATTTGGCCGCCTCAACATTGCCCTTGGCCGCTTCAAGCAGCCGCTGCGCTTCACCGATCTCCGTCGTCACGGCGGACATCACTTTCGCTTCCTTCGCCTTCTTTCCTTCCTCGCGATGCCATGCCTCCTGAATTTCCACGGAGGGATTGCAGTTCTCGACTTTCACGCCTGCACGCATGGCGGCGATCCATAGATGGTCTTGCTCTGCTTGGGTCCAGAAACCATCGAGATAGACTCCGCCACCCCAGTGTTCCTTGGCCTTAAGAATGGTCGCGTCCACCGCTTCGTCCGTCAGCCCGCCGTGGATCTCCATTCGGTTTCCGGAATCGAGTATCCGTGCGCGGCCCGCGTTGACCCAGCAGCCGTCAGGAGCAGCCGTTGCCGTGAATCCGTTCATCGTCCACCACACGACCAGCGATCGCACCGTATCTTCGGAAGCTTTCGAGACCTTCAGCGCCGAGACGTCGGCGGCCATGGATGCTGTTTTCGCAAGATGAAGAGGTTCGCATCCGATCGAAGCGGCGAGCGCCTGGGCGAGCCCCTGAGCCTTTCCGTGAGGTCCCCAAGTCCTCACACTTCGTGCGCGACGGTCAAATTCGATCCAGCCTCCATCGTTCATCATGATCCGCGCTGTCGGATCTTCGGGTGTCGGGGCTTTGACCATATGCAAATCAAGGGCAAATGGATGCGCATTGAACCCTTGCGGCGCGATGTCAGCGAGCAGTTTCGCTTTGTACTCTTGAGTTTTGAGCTCTTTCATGATTTCCCCCCGTTTTTGATTTATTGCTTGCAGATTGATTGAGCTCAGGGCGAGCGCGGCGGCGCGGTCGCGCATGCGCTTTCGATGCGCTGAAGTGCCTTCTGGTGGTGAGACAGGATTTCCAGGATCGCTCGAAGCAGCCCCTTCAACTCGTCGAGCGGGCTGGTCTCCTCGTTCCCATCCTCTAGCAACTCCAGGAGCGGAAGCAGTCGCTGTGCTGCCTCTCTCGCTCCGGTCGCCTCGTTCAGTATCTCGTCGGCTTGATTGAACACTTCTTGCCTCCTCCAGTGATGGAAAACGGATTCCGTCGAGTCGCCGACGCAGCGCGGCGGCGGTGATGCGGTCTTCGCGAGCGGCACGAGCAGCGGCGGCGAGGGTTCTATTCAGTGAATGGACGCTTCCGGAACGATCGATCAGGAGCAGCCCCTTCGAGCCAGTCGCGACGAGGGAGCCGAAAGCGTGCAGGGCGACCGCAAAACTTTTGGCGTCGTCGGATGCGCGCCATGCGGCGAGCGTTTCCGCCCGCAATTCATCGATAGGAATACCGGTGCGCTCGGCTTGAGCCCGCTGGCGAGGCGTGGAATGTGCGATCCCGGGCGGCCCGTCGAGCAATCCGGCGGCGATCATTGCGTCGGCGACGTCGGATCGGCCTTCGGCCCTGAGCGCCTGTTCGACAGCGCGGTTATGAGCCCCTTTCACTAGGCGCAAACCACACTCGAATTCGGTGACGCGACAGACTTTCTCACGCCTCCGGAATTCATGGCTGAGATCGACTACGCGGCCACACTCGCGAACCAGCGAATATACGACATGCGCGTGAACACGGTTCTTCTTGCAATGGAAAACGCCTGCGCGTTGCTGGGTTCGCAGGCCAAATTCTGCTTCGTAGAGGCGCAGGAACGTGCCGATGATTTCGTTTGGGTTCGGTGCGTCGGGTGGCGGATCGACATGAAGATGATGAATAGGCCGCTCCGTGCGGCCGTGCGCAGCATCCGCCGTGATCTCCGCGATCTGATCCCTAAGACCTTCGGCGGCAAGGCCACGAGACGGCATAAGCAGGACCTGCTGTCCGTCTTTCGTGGACAACAGATGCCGTGGCAAGGCGGCTCCGCCCGCGCCTCTGTTGGCTCCGCCAATCATCCGGCTGCTGCTTCTGCCGCGCGAAGGCGGCCGACGAGGGCGACGATCTCGGCCTTGGCTGCACGGAGATCCCGAAGTTCGGCTTCGAAAGCGTCGTGTTCCGGAAGACGGGATCCCTCGCGACATGCCCTCGACAACTGAACCGTTGCGCCGGTCAGGCGGCCAAGATGACCGCCAAAAGATGAGATCGCAGCGATGTCATCGGGCGGAATGACCATCGGACGCCGGGGAGGCGACGGCGGCAGCGGCTCCGAAACTATGCCTGCCGGCAGTGCGGCTATAATTGCATTCAAAACGAAGCGCGAAACCGAGCAGTTTTCCTTGATGGCCGCAGCCTCAAGGGCAACGCCGACGGGAATAGGGAGCCGCTGCGTGATGTATCCGTAGTTCTTCATTTGGAAATCTCAACATGACTTCCCAATGATCGCGTCGCCGGCGGAAATTGGACAAGGCGTCGAGTGTCGCCGCGCCGGTGCAGACAAGACGTCGTGTAATACTGAATGCGGGAAAATATTTCGTCGGACTGAAACGTGGGGGTCGATGGGGGAGGCGCTGCCTCACCCTCGCCAGTTCGGGCATACGCGCAGCGTAATGCACGACGCCTGGCTTTCTATCGATTTCTTATCGGACGAATTAACTACGATCGGTGCGGGCTAACTCGCTCGTCTTCGAACGCCGAGTGGTCGGTTGACCTCATCCAATATCCGGACAATCATTATTTTGTTGTCCGCCGAATAGGCGGGTTCGAGGCTCTCCCCGCTGTTGCGGGGGTCACCGGGCTTCGTGGATTGAAACGACTGTGGACGTAGCTTGAATTTCGGTTTGAGCGATCTGAAGCATCCTCGCAATAAGTGAGGTACCGCCGCACAGGCGGAAAGGCTCCGAGCGATCGGAGCCTTTTTTCGTTTCCGGCATTGGCGTGAATGCGATCTGCTATTCGCCTTCTCAGGTTTCCTTATACTTGTCTTCAAGATCGAGGTCGGGGAGATCGCCGTGCAATGTGGTCGGCCTGATTGTGGGCGTTTACCTCCAGAAAGAGAAAAGGCCCCGTAGGGCGGGGCCTTTTCTTCAACTCGTGCCGCTCAGTTCGCTTTTCTCGGTCGCCATCGCTCGATGATGGTCTCGAAACCGGGGTCGTACCCGAGTTCATCGGGACAGCAGCCGCGCGACCGGGCGATGAAGCCGAAGACCTGCAACATGTCTTGAGTGCTTTCCCTGGAGAAGCCCCAGATATCCGTAAGGTCTGCGCCTCCGTATCGTGCAGCGTTCCACCACCCCAAGAGAAATTCGGCGACGTACTTGGACTCGTCTGCGTCATCCTTCGCGACCGAGATCAATCGTTCAAGCGCGATTCGTTCCGTGTTACTGATGTTTCGTGCCTGGAACATCACACTGGCTCCATTTCACGGTCGAGTGCGGCTTCGACGTGAGCGTTCTTAAACGAAGCCACATATTCGCAGGTCTCGACGACGATCCCGTAGTCATCTGCCGTGACTTCCGGAAAGCCGGGCGGTGCAAGGTAAACGTGGTAGACGGTGTCCAAGTCCTTGCGGTGGCAGCGTTCCATATTCGTTGGTTCGCTCGCGATCCCCAATTCTCCGATTTGAATGGCATCAAGCGGAGAGGCGGCTTTCTCATCAAAAAACACAGCGCATGCGTTGTGCGACGCCACGATATAGCGGTTCATCTCAAAGCTCCTTGTTGTCTCGTTTAACGGCGGCACGGTATTGCCGCCGTCTGACAATGATGGTCGCCGATTTTCGCGTAACACAAGCGGCGTTGGCGCCTCAGCGGCGAATGAAAGAATGGGCAGCCACTTTGGCGGCCCCCAACGAATTCATCCGCGTCCAGTCCGCGATAGGGCGTCGAAGCTGTCGAGGCGATCGCTTCCGGTGCTTCACATCCACCCAGGCTTTCCAGTAGTAGCTTCTGCCACGCCGGAGGATCGTCGCGCTGCGGTCTTCGATCTCGAGAGACCAGTAGTCGAGTTCGCCGCCGTCGTGAGCGAATGGTGAGTCCGTCCATCCAGCCGGAAAGATGATGATCGTTGCTGTCGTCATATCAGTGATCGCTCCCGTTATTGTTGACGGCGGCGACATAAAACATAACGCCGACGATTTGCAAGCCGACACGATCTCTAAAAGTCTATAGAAATAGGGGTTTTGATACGATCGTGAGCAAGGATTCGCGCAATCTCCGGACGCTGAATCCTTGTGCGCAAGGATTCGTATTCGAGCTTGGAGCGAGGTGTTGGATAGCGGAAAGGTTTCGGAGATTTCGCCGCAAGGACTCGGAAGGCGAAAATAAATTCGTCCGAACAGAGAAAAAATCTTCGGACGTGATTTCTGGACGTGCTGCTCGGGAGTATCGAACGTGGACGCCGACAGACCGTCACTCAGGTTGGAGCAAGCCTCGCTGGCCCAGCCTTGGTACCGTGACGGAAGAACGCGATGACGGTCTGGCATGTGGATCGGTCGATGTGATCGCGATTATCGAAAGACCGACAGGACAGCTTCTGTCGGCATCCTGTCGTCAAACTCGCTGTCATCCCATGCTTGGGCAACGACAGAGTCACGTCGCTGATGACTACCGCCCCAACCACTTCGGCGGATGGAAGACGCGGCGGGTGGGGCGGGGTCGAGCAGGATCAGTTGAAGGAATAGGGCGGGATAGGGACGCTACAAATGCCTCCGAACCGTCGCCTGAGATCGTGGGAGCTGAGGTGATCGAACCATCACCATCAGGAACGATAGAAGGGGAAGGATCGATCAGGGTGAGAGCGACTACAGAACCATCCGAACCGTCGGCTGGGGGCGGGGCAAGAGAAGCGCTCGAACCACGGCCACCGGACGTCGGAGCATCAACCGGAGCAGCGCCCTTCCGTCTGTGGGATGTTTCGGCGGAATTTCCTTCAATAGACTGGGCTCCTCCGACCAAAGCGATTTCGGCTGGATCTTCGTCCGCAGATGTCACGCCGTCGAGCTTGTGCGCTTCGAGGTGTCTGTGAACGACCTTCTCGAAGGCGTCGTGCATTACGCTCTTCAGGAGGTCGTGGTGCGTGACAGGCACGATGAAGCTATCATGTATCGGAAGGACTACGATGCCATTCCCCAGCGTCATTTCAGTGAGGACGGTCTTCGCCATCTCGGAATCGAGGTTTTGCAGACGAAGGCCCATCCCGGAATGGAAGAGTTTCCGGATGCGGAAATGCCTGATCTTGATCGCCTCGATAAGTGCCAGTGCGGACCTATCGTCGCCTGCGTACGCGGCGACAGCTGCCTTGGCCTCGAAGAAATTTCCGGCATTCACTAGAACGTTGAAAGCCCTCTTGCACAACTTCCTGTCCCAACCAGCGATTTCATAGGCATCACCGTCCAATTGCTGTCCAGCATGGGCATACAGGAGGCGAGGGTGAAGCTGCGGGTAATCCTCTTCGACCGTCGCTTCGCCGTCGATCGTGAAGTGCTTGCGGTCGTCGGAACGGACGTTCTGCCACCACCCACCGTAATAACGGCCGCCGAGGGTCCAGGCTCCGTTGTAAACGCGATATAGTTCCGTCTTGTCCGTGTAGACGGTATGTGGGCCGTGATCGTCGTCGGTCAAAAAGCGGATGGCGTTTGCGTTCTGATCTGCGATGGTCGGAGCCGTGAGAGCGATGGCAGCGTTCCGGATGCGTGCGTTTATTGCCGCGGTGATCTTGCGATCGGCGCTTGTGCGGCGCGTCTCGGGATAGTCGATGAGCTTTCCAGTTTTGTCCTTCAGCTTGATAGCGTCGGTCTTTCCTCGTTCGAAAGCCGGAAGGTCAGCGACCCAATACAGTTCCGGCGAGCCAATGAAGGAGGACTGCCAGCCGGTTGCATAGGTTGCTTGTGGCTGCTTGCGGTGCTCGACCAGCACTCCCGCAGCAACAAGGCGGTCCACGGCACCGACGACGGTTTCGTAGCCGTAGTCGGTCGCGCGATAGCGCGCTGGTACGTCGTAGAAGCCCCGGGAGCGAGAGTAAGAGGTGCGTTCAAACGGTCCAGCCTTGATGACATCCACAACGATGGAAGCCATTACCCGCTCCATTTTCTTGCTGGCACAAGGCGGCAGTCCAATGAGTTCGTTAAGCGTGTCGTAGTTCGCCCTCCAGCGGAATCCAAGTGGACGTTCGCGGACCGTTACGCCTTCCGGAAAGCGAAACTCCTTCGCTGCTGGGGCCGGTGGACGATTGTTGGCCGGAATGGCCGTCGATGTGGGCATTTCGAATCCTTTGAATAATCCATCACGGGTGGATTGCGCGGAAGCGCAGCACCTTTGACGGTGTGATCATTCAAGGCTTCCGGAGAACCAAGCGTGACACAACCCATGCAGACGACATTTGGCGATCGGCGTCACCTCGTGCCTGAAATTGGTAAGCAGAATCCTGCTCAATGAATAATGGACACAGTTCACCGCAGTGAAGCGGTTTCACTGCGGCTCGTGCGATTGCGGGCGGCGCGACGTATTGTGGGCGATTGCGATATTCTCAAAGTTGCTCGCATGGAGCGTGCCCGTGTTGAGTGAAGGGGCTTCACTATGCGCTAGAAGAGGAAAGGCACGTCAGCGCAAGCGTTAGCCCTGCTTAAAATCCAGGTCTTCGATAGGCACCGGGGCGCCCATGGCATGCGTTGTCGCAGCGGAGCACCATCCCGTGAGCCGTTTGATCGAGACCTATGAGTTCGGACGGCTGTCGTGGTCGCGCTTGGCGGTATCATGAAATGGGTGCGACAATCTGCCAGATCGTTGCCGTCATTGCAGAGGTTAGCCGTCGCCTGTAAACGCCTCTCTTCGAACCTCAGAGGTTGAATGTCGCGACCATCGCCGCAGATATGGATCCGGATAGCCGTCGTAATCGCGATGGTCGTCGGTCTGCTGCGCCCTCCGTTCGGGAGTGAAGATCACGATCATGACGCCGCCCTGATGATCGCAATGCATGAGGTCGGACACGGGTCCGCCTCCGCCGTCGATGATCGTTCGAAACATGCGGCTTCGGATCAGGTCAGTGCGTCAAACGCCGATCATGGCGATCGCCACGACTCAGGCGACCATTCGCATGTCGCTTCGGACGTACCGCCGACGCTGACTGTCCCGCGCTTGCCACCTTGTTGGGAATCTCCGGTCTCGTGCGCTGCGGCGCTGCGGTCCGCGACACATCCTTCGTTCGAACGCCCTCCAAGATCCGTCTCTCTCGCTTGATCGCGGCGCTTCGCGCGCCAAGTTCCAACGAACCGAGACTAGATTACCATGCAAGGACTCCATCTAGGAGCCCCGGCGCCTATGCGCGCGGGGACACTGTACGCCATTGTTGCAACAACGTTTGCTGTCGCCGTCGGCGCGCTGGTGATGGCCTCCATAGACGTCAAACGTATCGGTGCGAGTGCAATCTTCTCGCTCCCGGCATTCACGCCCCGTCCGGCGGCCGCTCAGATGAACTTCGCCCACAAGACCGAGGAAGCGTCAGTCGAACTGAAGCCGGGGTACTCCGTCGAAGCGAAAGTCGGAATGCGCAAGGGAACGCGGGTCGATTATGCATGGAGCGTAACAGGCGGCGCTGTGTTCTTCGACAAGCACGGCGAACGGGAGGAAGGAGAGAAAAGCTACGAATGGGGACGTGACTCCAGCGGTGCGAGTGGCGTGCTCGAAGCAGCCTTCGACGGATCTCATGGCTGGCTTTGGCGGAACTCGGGCAGGAACACCGTCCGGATCACGGTAAGAACGAAGGGGGAGTTCAATTTTCTCCTGACTTCGCCTGCAACGAACCGGTAGGCAAGGGGGACGCCATGCACCTGACGAGAGTCGTCGCCGCTATCGGATTCGCATCTGCTCTGGTTTTACAACCGCATTCTGGATGGAGCTCGCCCTCGCGCAAGGCATCGACCTCGCCGATCTTTGCTGCCGGCGAGCCTGGTCGTTCCACGACTAAGAGGACGAACGTTGATGTCATCATGGTCGAGGTCGACGGGAAGATGATCTTGGCTCCGCCCGAGATGACGTTCTCGCAGGGAGACAATGTCCGCTTCGTGATCCGGAACGACACTTCGCGGGCGCATGAATTCGTCATCGGAAGCCATACCGAGAACATGGCCCATGCGCAGACGATGAAATTGTCACCGCCGGTCGCTCACGATGAGCCAAATGGACGCTTGGTCGCGCCCGGAGCCACTACTGTTCTGGACTGGCGCTTCACCAACGTCGGGAGCTTCGAAGCTGCCTGCCTTCTGGACGGAGACGCCGACGTCGAAGACTCTGCGAAGATCACCGTTCTTCCTCGGTGATCAACTGCGTTTCGTTGATCTCCGTTGTTCGAATTTCGACACAATGCTAGTCTCGTGTACCGTTGATTTGTAACGTCGTCCTCCGGAAACCGCCGCATATGCAGCGTCTCACTCGCCTGGCTCTTGTCCGAATAGTCATCGTGATCGCGATGGCCGTCGGATTGTTGCGCCCGCCGTTCGGGAGCGATGCCTATGCGGACAATGCGGCCGTTTCGCACGTTGAGGCGCTGCAGCATGCCGATGGTGGAGCCAAGACCCACCACCATCACTCGGGTGCGGGCCATACGCATGACGACGATACATCGACTCAGCACGACGCGTCCGACCACAGCCATATCCCGTCGAGCCTGCCCCCCTCTATGACGGGTCTGGCATTGTCTTCGGATTGGACGCGTCTTGCCGACCTGGAAACCGTCGGTACTCCTCCGACGGCCAACTCCTTCGATCGCCCTCCAAGACCGACCGTTTTCGCGTGATAGCGGCGCCTTTGCGCGCCTGAATCAACGATAATGATCGGATCAATATGAAAGCTCTCCATATCGGAGCGCCGCCGCCTGTGCGCGTGCGGACGGCTCTGCTCGGCCTGCTGACGCTGGCCGCTCTGGTTCTGTTCGCAGGACCAGCCTTCGCCCACGCCGTGGCCGAAGGCGACAAGGGCTACATTCAGGAGATCAGCGGGATCAATATCCTCCCGTTCGTCTATCTCGGCGCCAAGCACATGGTGACCGGGTACGACCACATCCTGTTCCTGTTCGCGGTGATCTTCTTCCTCTACCGGATGAAGCACATCGGGATCTATGTGAGCCTGTTCGCCCTCGGGCATTCGACGACCATGCTGCTCGGCGTCTACTTCAACGTCGGGATCAACAGCTACGTCATCGACGCCATCATTGGGCTATCGGTCGTCTACAAAGCGCTCGACAACATGGGCGCGTTCCAGCGGTGGCTCGGCTTCCAGCCAAACACCAAGGTCGCGACGCTCGTCTTCGGTCTCTTCCACGGCTTCGGCCTGTCAACGAAGATCCTCGAATACGACATCCCGAAGGACGGCCTCATCCCGAACCTCCTCGCATTCAACGTGGGGGTGGAAATCGGCCAGCTTCTGGCGCTCGGAGCGATCCTGATCGTGATGGGCTTCTGGCGGCGGACCGACGGGTTCTGGCGTCATGCCTACACGGCAAACACAGCCATCATGACGGCCGGTTTCGTGCTGATCGGTTATCAGCTCACCGGCCTTCTCGTCTCCTGACATCTCAAATTTCGGAAACACATCGATGTACAACACCGACATGCCTTCGCGTGCCGACCTTCCGTCGTCCGCGCAACTTCTCCGCTCCTCGGCTATCGCGATCGCTGCCGCAGGTGCAATCCTCGTCACAGTCGTTCTCCCCGCAGAATATGCGATCGATCCCACGGGAGCAGGGCGCGCACTCGGTTTGACCGAGATGGGCGAGATCAAGGCTCAACTCGCCGACGAGGCCGCCCGCGACAAAGCCAAGGATGCGGGCACTCCCGCAGCGGACAGGCGCTCCAGCCTGAGCGACGCCGTCATGGGACTGCTGATTTCGTCCGCGCACGCACAGACGCCGACGGCGGCGATTACCCAGAAGACGGACGAGAAGAGCTACACGCTCAAGCCCGGCGAATACATCGAAGCCAAGCTCGGCATGCAGAAGGGAGGCAAGGTCAAATTCAAATGGTCCGTCGCCGACGGGACCGTGAACTACGACATGCACGGCGAGGCCGGGCAGACATCGAAGAGCTATTCGAAGGGGCGTGGCTCTGCGGGCGAGGAAGGCGTGCTTGAGGCCGCCTTCGATGGCTCCCACGGCTGGTTCTGGCGCAATCGCGGCAAGGCGCCCGTGAAGGTTACGCTTCGCATCGATGGCCCGTACGACGCCGTCACAGCGAAGAGCGACTAAGCGACGTTCCGGGCGGGCGTCGTCTCGCGTCCCGCCCGGGGACCTTTTCAGAAAACATTTTCGGGGTCGAACGTTTGGGGAAAAATCATGCTGTCGGACATTCTCGATGCAAGCCGTAATTCCTTCAATCTCGTCCGTCTGATGGCCGCCATCAGCGTGATCGTGTCGCATGCTTATGTCATGAGGGTTGGGCCAGGGGGGCCGGAGCCGCTGGCTCCACTTACGCCGTTCACGCTGGGCCAACATGCGGTCAACGCGTTCTTCTTCCTGTCGGGACTGACGCTATCGCTCAGTCTCGCACGCAATCCCAGTCTTCTCCATTTCACCACGGCGCGCTTCTTGCGTGTGATCCCCGGCCTCTTCGTGTGCGGTGCGTTCTTCGCGTTCGTGCTGGGGCCGGTGATGACGAACTGGAAACTGACGGACTACTTCGGCGACGCCCACACGTGGCTCTATCCTTTGACCGTCATGGTGAAGTTTGCTCGGGCAGAGCCGCCCCATGGAGTATTCACCACCGCGCCTTTCTCGGAGATTCCGAACGATCCGCTCTGGACGCTCAAATACGAGCTCGCCGCATATGCCGGACTGGCATTGCTCCAGCTATGCGGACTTCTGCGTTCCTGGATGGCTTTGATCGCGATGCTGTTGATCGCGGGATCTGTCTACATCCTCACAGGGTCCGTGGCCGGGAACATGACGGGATCGGCTTGGCCGTTTCATATGGGGCGCTATGGATTCTGCTTCTTGCTGGGTGCGCTCGCCTATCGCTTTCGGGACTTCATTCCGCTGATGCCTTGGCTGCTGATGGCGTCGCTGGCGGTTGCCGTCGCGGCCACGGGAACGCGGTTCGCCGGTCTAGCTTACATCGTGTTCGTCTCGCATGCCGTGATCGTCGTCGGATCCTTCTCGTTCGGGCCGCTGACGCGTGTCACTCGCGACACGGATATTTCCTACGGGACCTACATCTACGGCTGGCCGATCCAGCAAAGCATCGTGGTGCTGTTTCCGGCGATGTCGGCGGAAGCGATGATCGCCGTTGCCCTCACGATCGTTCTGCCGCTCGCCTTTGCGTCATGGAAACTCGTCGAGAAGCCCGCCCTCGACCTGAAGCGCTCGCTCAAGCTGGTCCGGTTGAAGAGGGAGTCAGCCTGAATGCAGTTCGATCGCGGCAATCAGCATCAGCACGGCACCGGACGCGGCTTCGAAAATCCGTGTGGCGCCGTGCAGATATGCGCCCCTGGTTTCGACGAAGCGCGTGAGCCATTTCCGGAAGACTATGGCGACGACCGTCACCGAGGCGAGAACCAGCGCTATGCCGACCATCATGGCGCATGCGAAGGCAACACCCGCCTGCGGAACACCGCGTCCGATCGCGAAGGTCATCACGAACAGGGTGAGCGGACACGGAACGATGCCTGCCATGAGACCGACGGTCGTCCCTTCACCGGTGGCATGAACATGTCGCCGGTGTCGGATCGCGCGATAAAGCATCCAGGCGCCGATCGCCAGAAGCATGCCACGGCTGATGTTCTGGAGAAGGGGTGCCTTGCCGGCTCCGCCCAACGTCATCGAAACGAGAGGGAGCGCCAGCAGGGCGATGGCGACCGACGCGAATACGTGGGTGAACGAAGCGATGATCGAGACCGCAAGGCCGCGGACCACGCCGATCGGCGAGCCGATCATATAGGTCGCAAGGATGGCCTTCCCGTGCCCGGGGGTGAGGCCGTGGGCGGCGCCGAACGCGCTCGCAGCGGGCAGATAGAGCAGGAACGAGCTCCAGCCTCCGCCGGCGGCGAAGGCCTGGATGTGCTGCGACAACGCAATATAGATCTCTCGCTGAAACGCGATGATGCTCTGCACGTGGCCGTCTCCGCAGGTTTACGCCGGGCGCGGCCATTCCGGATGATGACTGTCGATCACGAAGGCATGGGCGTGCCTGAATCCTTCACTCGTGTCTTTGGCATTCGTCAGATGCGGATGATCGCGGGCAAGGCTGCTGTGGACATGCTCGATCTCCTCGGGATCGGCGGCAGGCCAGACTGTAACCGCGATGAAGACAGCGGATGCGGCTATCGCGGCCAGCAAGAGGAAAGCCATCGGCATCCCGGCCTTGGCGCCGACCCAGCCCGCCACCGGGTAGGTGATAAGCCAGCAAGCGTGCGAAAGGGCGAACTGGGCGGCAAACAGGGAGGGACGGTCCTCCGGCTGCGAAGAGCGGCGCAACAGACGTCCAGATGGTGTCTGGGTCAGCGAGTAGCTGAAGCCCAAAACGAACCAGAGCGGCAACAGCAATTCGTAACTCGGCAGGGCACTTCCGGCGAGCAGGCAGAGAACCAGCGCACCGGCGCCGACAGTCATGGCGCGGCGATCCGGAATGCTGTCCAGCAGACGAGGCAGGACGAAAGCGGCGATCATGGAGCCGCCACCAAAGGCGGCGAGGGCAAGTGCCGTGGCCCTCTGGGACAGGCCGAACCCGGCCTGAACGAGAACCACGGTGTTAACGATCACCATGGCACTGGCGGCGGCCGCAGCGAGGTTCAACGCAAGCAGGCCCCGCAGGCGTGGCGTGGCGAGATATATGCGCATCCCTCGTGTGGTCCGCTCATAAATGCCGCGCGGTTCGGTCGGTTTCGGACTTGGAAGAATGACGGAGACAACGAGGGCGGCCGAGGCCAAGAAGCCGATCACGGTGCCTGCGAACAGCGTGTGGAAGCTGATCACGGTGAGAAGGGCGGCGGCCAGCATCGGGCTCACCACGCTTTCAAGGTCGTAGGCGAGACGGGAAAGAGACAGTGCCCGTGTGTAATCGCGCTCTTCCGTGAGGACGTCCGGGATCGTGGCCTGGAAGGTCGGCGTGAACGATGCGGAAGCAGACTGAAGCACGAAGATCAGAATGTAGACCTGCCAGATTTGATCGACGAATGGCAGCGCCAGCGCGACGGCCGCACGAACAAGATCGAGGACGACCAGCATGCCCCGGCGGGGAAATCTCTCCGCGAACGCGGCCGCGATGGGAGATACGCCAACATAGGCTATCATCTTGATTGCAAGCGCGGTGCCGAGGACTGCGCCAGCGTCGGCGCCCGCAAGATCATAGGCCAAGAGCCCCAGAGCGACGGTGGCCAGTCCCGTGCCGATCAGTGCGATGACTTGGGCCGCAAAGAGATGTCGATAGGTCCGGTCGGCGAGTACGCGCAGCATCTGGTCGTTCCATCATTCTTGTCGAGCAGGCCCGCTCATGGCTTCCCGACGCTTTCGTTTCACTTGAAGTATCTTCGTAGGAATTGCGTGAAGCGGTTTGGACGCTCAGATCGGATCGCTCCGATCGCCGCCTGCCTTCGGTCGAGCAGGGGACCGATCTCGTCTTGGATGACGTCCGCCGTAAACCCGCCGATCTCCCGCCGCGTCGTCTCAACGAGAAGCAGTATTTCCTTTGAACTTGCATCCCGTTCGATCGCGGCATCCATCGCATCGACGTTCTGCCTGAGCGACCAGATGCGCGCGAAGAGCTTTGACTTGTTCGAGCGAATATGCGACATGGTCACCAAAATAGGCTATCCCCCTATGGGGGATCAATCGGAATCGTCGGAATTTCGGCGGATTTTGTCAGACAAGGAGCGCCTCCGCGTAGGGGGATACATCGATGAGCGGCAAGCACCTGCACGAAAGCCACCCGGAAATCGTGAAGCGTCTCAAGCGCGCGGAAGGCCATTTGCGTCGCGTAATCGAGATGTTCGAGGAAGGGCGGCCGTGTCTCGATCTCGCACAGCAACTGCATGCGGTGGAGAAGGCGGTCAGCGAAGCCAAGCGAACGATGATCCACGATCACATCGACCATTGTCTCGACTCGGCCGCCAAGGGCGGTTCCGCCACGTTGGCGGAATTCAAGTCGATCTCCCGTTACCTCTGATCGATTGTGAAAGTTGTTTGCGGGATGTCCTGTCTCACCGTTTCCGCGTTGCTCGCGTCGGTTGGGCTTGATAGAATTCCCGCTGGAGCCTGATTTGACGCAATTCTCGACCATATCCCGGTTTGTCGCGCTGATTTGCGTGGCGCTGGCGTGCGTCTTCTGCGTCCAGTCGGTCGTCTCGCACATCGATCGCGTCGAGCACGCTCTGAACATCGACCATCACGCCAACGAGCTTGCGGGCTTCGTTGTCGGCGATCATTCGCATGATGACGACGAGCCTCAGAAGGATGGCTCCCACGCTCTGTCGCATGTTCACGTCGGCGACGGTTCCTCTTCCGCGATGACGAGTGCTTCGCAGGTCGGCAACGTCCTGCGTATCGCTCCGGTCGTCTTCCTGCTGCGCCATGCGTCGGTCCACGTCGGTACCGATGCATCCGTGCCGCGACGTCCTCCCAAAGCCTGAGCCCGGAATCCGTTCGCTGTTCGCGTGCATCCGTGCGCGAGCATGTCCGTTCGATATCCCTCAGGGTTCATCATGCTTTGCCGCACTCTCGTCAGTGTGGGCAGCGCCGTATGCCGGATTTCGCTGGTATTCGTGGCGTTCGCCTTCACGCCTGCGATCGCGCAGGTTCCGTCACTATCACTCTCACAGGCACTCTCGCGCGCAGCGGCAAGTGATGCCGTTCTACCTGCTGCGCGAGCGAGGATTGCGGGGGCTCAGGCCGGGATCAGTCAGGCTGGTCGCCGCCCCAACCCCGTGGCGGGCGTCGACGTCGAAAACTTCAGCGGGTCCGGCAACTATCGGGGAACCCGAGGGGCGGAGACGACTGCGTATCTGCAACAGATCATCGAACTCGGCGGCAAACGCGAGGCTCGGATAGGTGTCGCGACCTCCGAACTGAGCGCAACCAAGGCCCGAGGGGCGGCGCTTGTCCTCGACGTGATGCGTGACGTCGAGATCGCCTGGATCACGGCGGCGTCTGCGACGGCAACTCTTGATCTTGCCAAGCAGCGGCTCGCAGCGGCCGAGAGCCTGAAGGACGAGGTCGTCAGACGCGCGCAGGCAGGACGCGACCCATCCTACGTCCAGACCAGAGCCGAAGCTCAGGTCACGCTTGAGCGTATTTCGGTCGAACAGGCCGAGTCGGCTCTGGATATCGCGCTTGCCAATCTGGCTGCCTATTGGCGCGGAAAACCTCAGTTCGGGATCAACCTCGCCGAGTTCGAGAAGGTCACCACCATGACGGCTGGCTCGCGCTACGAGGCGGAGACGGCGATCGTCGAAGCGGAGCGCGCCTTGGCGAGCGCCCGCATTGATCTCGAACGTGCCCGCGCGGTCCCTGATCCCGCCGTCCGGCTGGGTGTACGCCGCTTCAGCGACACCAGCGACACGGCCGTCGTTGCGGGGCTTGCGATCCCGATTCCGGTCTTCGACCAGAACAAGGACGCCATCGCGCGGGCGCAGGCGGAACGGCGTGCCGCCGAACTCGACGTCGAGACCGTGCAGAGGACGCTCCGCCGGGAGATTGCGCGGCTGCGTGGACGTCTGAAAGCGGATGCGGAGGAGGCGCGCCGCGTCCAGAACGAAGCCATTCCGCAGGCGGAGAAGGCGGTCGCGCTCATCCGCGACGGCCTGGTGCAGGGCGCCTTCACTTATGTCGAATTCAACGACGCACAGCGGCTCCTCAACGACGCACGGGCCAGGCGCGTCGAGGCGCTGCGCGCATATCACACGGATGTCGCGGCGATCGCGCGTCTCACCGGACTTCGTTCAAATTTCATAGGCGTGAAGGGAAACCGATGATGTCGGGCGCTTGGATCTATAAATCGGGCCGACTCGCCCTTGTCGCCCTGTGCGCGCTCGGCCTCTTCGGATGCGGCAGCGGTGCGCCGCCGAAGGCGGACGCTCAGGAAGCGAAGCAGGGTGACGAATATGAGAAGGGGCCCCATCGCGGCCGCATGCTCCGCTCGGGCGCGTTCGCCATCGAAGTCACGATTTTCGAGGACGGCGTCGATCCGGAATTCCGTGTCTATGCCTATCAGAACGACAAGCCGGTGCCCCCGGGCGACGTTGCGCTGGAGATGAAGCTCTCCCGATTGGGGGCCAAGATCGACAGCTTTGCTTTCAAGCCGGAGGGCGATGCACTCCGGGGTGACGGTACCGTCAAGGAACCGCATTCGTTCGACGTGGAAGTGGGCGCACGTTTCAAGGGCGAGCAGTATCGGTGGACCTACGCGTCCTATGAGGGGCGCACCACGATCTCGGCGGAAGCGGCGAAGAACGCAGGAATGGAGATTGAAGCTGCGGGTCCAGCCGTGCTCGACGAGAAGGTTGATCTTGCGGGACGCGTGATCATGCAGCCTCGCGGGCGAGCGGAAGTGCGAGCCTGGTATCCCGGCCGCATCGTGGAGATGACCAAGAACATCGGCGACGGCGTCCAGCAGGGTGAGGCGTTGCTGCGCGTCGAGGCAAGCGACAGCCTGCGGACCTATACGATCCCGTCTCCGATCTCCGGGATCGTGATGGAGCGACAGGCCAATGTCGGTGACGTGGCATCGCAGCAAACCATCTACGTCATCGTCGATCCGACGAAGTTGCAGGCATCGTTGTATGCCTTCCCGCGTGACGCAGGTCGCGTCCGCGTCGGTCAGCCTGTTGTCATCGACGGTCTCGACGGTCGGAAGCTGGACACGAAGGTCTCGCGCATCTTGCCGAACGCGGATCCTTCGACCCAATCGACGTCCATTCTGGCCGATCTCGACAATGCGGACGGCACTTGGCGCGCCGGGTTGGCCGTCGAAGGCGCAGTTACTGTGCAGCAGATCCCGGTGTCGCTCGCAGTACGCACCCAGGCTTTGCAACGTTTCCGGGACTTCACCGTGGTCTTCGCCAAGGTCGGCGACACCTACGAAGTCCGCATGCTGAAGCTCGGGCGCCAGACAACCGAGTGGACTGAGGTTCTGGGCGGTCTCGATCCCGGCGAGCAATATGTGAGCTCCGGCTCGTTTCTCATCCGCGCGGACATCGAAAAGTCCGGCGCATCGCACGATCACTAGGAGCCGAGACAATGCTTGAGCATATCGTCCGCCTGGCGATCCGTCGCCGCTGGATCGTCCTGATGCTGGTGTTGGCCCTCGCGGCCGTCGGAGTCTGGAGCTTCCAGCGCCTTCCGATCGACGCCGTTCCGGACATCACGAACGTCCAGGTTCAGATCAATACGGAGGCGGAAGGGTATTCGCCGCTAGAGGTCGAGCAGCGGATCACCTTTCCGATCGAGAACGCGATCGCGGGCTTGCCGGGTCTAGACTATACGCGGTCGGTCTCCCGCTATGGCCTCTCTCAGGTGACCGTCATTTTTGAAGACGGCACCGACATCTACTTTGCGCGGCAATTGGTGAACGAGCGCATCCAGGGCGTTCGCACGGAATTGCCGTCGGGGATCGAACCGAAGCCCGGCCCGATCGCAACCGGTCTCGGCGAAATCTTCATGTATACGGTCGGTTCGAAGCCGAACGCCAAGAAGAAGGACGGCTCGGCCTGGTCCGCGGAGGACCTACGGACGCTGCAGGATTGGGTCATCCGACCGCAACTGCGCCGCGTCCCGGGCGTGACCGAGGTGAACACCATCGGGGGCTTTGTCCGGCAGTACCACGTGACTCCTTGGCCGCAGAAGCTGTCGGCCTTCGGCCTCACGGTGAGCGATCTGACCACGGCGCTTGAGAAGAACAACGCCAACGTCGGCGCCGGCTATGTCGAGCGCCACGGCGAACAGCGTCTGGTTCGCGTGGTCGGGCAGGCGAAGAACCTGGACGACCTGCGCAATATCGTCATCGAACAGCGCGCGGGCGTTCCGATCCGCGTGGGCGACGTCGCGGACGTGCTGATGGGCGAAGAACTTCGCAACGGTGCAGCCAGCCAGAACGGCCGGGAGATCGTGCTCGGGACCGTCTACATGCTGATCGGTGAGAACAGCCGGACGGTCTCGACGGCCGTGGCCGCGAAGCTTTCCGAGGCGGCCAAGTCGCTTCCGGACGGGATCGTCATCAATCCCATCTACGATCGGACGACGCTGGTCGAACGGACGATCTCGACGGTCGAGAAGAATTTGCTCGAAGGCGCGCTCCTCGTCATTTTCGTGCTTTTCGTCCTTCTCGGGAATATCCGGGCCGCGCTAATCACGGCAGTGGTGATCCCGCTGTCGATGCTGCTGACGACCACGGCGATGGTCGGCGGCGGCATTTCCGGAAACCTGATGAGCCTGGGCGCTCTGGACTTCGGACTTATCGTCGATGGCGCCGTCATCATCGTGGAAAACTATCTCCGGCGCTTCGCCGAGGAACGGCACCGGCTCGGCCGGTTGCTGACGCAGGAGGAGAGGTTCGCCGTCGCCGAGGAAGCAACCATCGAGGTGATCCGGCCTAGCCTTTTCGGCATCCTGATTATCGGCGTCGTCTATCTGCCCGTCCTCGCTCTCACGGGCGTCGAGGGCAAGATGTTCCATCCGATGGCGATCACCGTGATGATCGCCCTGACGGCAGCGCTGATGCTGTCGTTGACCTTCGTGCCCGCGGCGATCGCCGTCGTGATGCGAGATGTCTCGGCCGAGAAGGAAAACCGCATCATGCGGACCGCCCGGAGCGCATATGAGCGCGCATTGAGCGGAACTCAAAGGCGTCCTGCTCTCGTCATCGCGACAGCCTGCGTTCTCGTCGCCTTGTCCGTCGTGGGTGCCATGCGGCTGGGCGCCGAATTCATCCCGAACCTCGATGAGGGCGACATCGCCCTGCATGCGCTGCGGATTCCAGGGACGGGGCTGAAGCAAGCGATCCATATGCAGCAATCCGTCGAAGCGAAGGTGAAGGAGTTTCCGGAAGTCAGCGAGGTGTTCTCGAAGATCGGCACGGCGGAGATCGCAACCGATCCGGTACCGCCGAGCGTCGCCGATACGTTCGTCATGCTGAAGCCGCGGGATCAGTGGCCCGATCCGCGCAAGCCCAAGGCCCAGCTTGTCGAGGAGATGCAGGCGGCCGTCGCGCAGGTGCCCGGCAACAACTATGAGTTCACGCAGCCCATCCAGATGCGCTTCAACGAGCTCATATCGGGCGTGCGTGCGGACGTCGCGGTGAAGGTTTTCGGCGACGATTTGGACGAACTGCTGCGCGTCGGCCAGGCCATCGAGGGGGTATTGTCGCGTATCGACGGCGCGCAGGACGCGAAGGTCGAGCAGGTCACTGGCCTCCCGGTCCTGCAGGTCACGCCGGACCGCAAGGCGATGGCCCGGTACGGACTCAACATGACGGATGTTCAGACGCTCATCCGGGCCGCCATCGGCGGCGCGGATACGGGAATGATCTATGAGGGCGACAGGCGGTTCAGCGTGATCGTGCGGCTCCCCGAAGAGATCCGGGCGAGGATCGAGGATATCGGCCGCACACGTGTTCCATTGACCGGGCAGACTGCCGGCGGCGGGAGGGCCTATGTCCCGCTATCCGACATCGCGAGCATCGAAACCGTTGTGGGACCAAACCAGATCAGTCGTGAGAACGGTAAACGCCGCGCCGTTATCACGGCCAATGTCCGAGGCCGCGATCTCGGTACGTTCGTCAACGAACTGCGAGGCAAAGTCGGGTCTGAGGTCACTCTGCCTGTCGGCTACTGGATCGAATACGGCGGCACGTTCCAGCAATTGATCTCGGCCGCCGAGCGTTTGCGGCTTGTCGTGCCGCTCGGTCTGCTTCTCGTCTTCGCGCTGCTGTTCGGCCTGTTCGGATCGTTCAGGGATGTGATCGTCGTGTTTTCCGGAATTCCGCTTGCGCTCACGGGAGGCGTGCTTGCGCTCGGGCTTCGGGACATTCCGTTGTCGATCTCTGCGGGCGTGGGGTTCATCGCGTTGAGCGGCGTCGCCGTCCTGAACGGCGTGGTGATGATCTCGTTCATCAAGTCGCTTCGCGAGAGCGGCGCATCGCTCGATGAGGCCATTCATGAAGGCGCTCTGACGCGATTGCGTCCCGTCCTGATGACTGCGTTGGTTGCCAGCCTGGGCTTCATCCCGATGGCGTTCAACGTCGGCGCGGGCTCCGAGGTGCAGCGTCCCTTGGCGACGGTCGTCATCGGGGGCATCGCGTCATCGACCTTGCTGACATTGCTGGTCCTGCCGGTGCTCTATCGGCTCCTGCATCGACGGGAGGCGGCCGTTAGCCCGGTGCAGCGACCGATCGCGGATCGGTTGGACGGCCCCCCCGCCGTACGGGGATAGAGCGGCCTGGCCGCTACCTTCGAGTTTCTCTCCCGTGTGTGTCCTCGTGCGGGAGAGAGCGTTCACGGATGCTTTCATGCACGGCTCCGTGGACAAAAAAGCGCCTCCGGCACCCGCTGCCGGAGGCGCACCATGGCCGCCATTGCGCGGATGAGGTGATCGAAGAAGGAGACGGACATGAGGTATCGCAACCGCTTGCTTGTTGCAGCGACATGTTTGACGTTGACGGCGTCATACGCATCGGCCGATGTCAAAGGAGATTGGCTCGTCGAGGGCGGGCTCGCAAAGGTGCGGATTGCCGAGTGCGATGGTCGCGTCTGGGGCGCGCTCGCATGGGAGAAATCGCCCGGAGGAACGGACGAGCACAACCCCGATGCCGCGAAGCGGACACGACCGACGCTTGGCATCGTCCTGCTTTCGGACATGAAACCGGACGGAAAGAAGGGATGGGCGGGCAAGATCTACAACGCCGAGAACGGTAAATCCTATAGCTCTTCGATCAGGATCGGGGAAACCACAGACAAGCTGGCTCTAAAGGGATGCGTATTCGGCGTTCTTTGCGGCGGGCAGACATGGACCCGCACAGCGCCGCCAAATTCCGCTCCCATCGCCACTACGAAGTCCACTGCCAAGGGCGCGCCGACGACGAACCCACCGGTCGGGCAATCCGACATCGGCGACGTATGCATGCTTTCGGAGGTCGTCAACTGGAAGCCGAGAGGGTAGGAGTCGATGGACCGCGTCGACTGCTCCATTCTGGATCGAAGCGCAATGATGAAACGGACCCGTGAGCCTGTGGAAGCGTCATGTCAGCGCGGTCTCCGCTCGGGCTGCGCCTGTCCGATATCTCGAGAGGCCGGACTTTGACGCGCCATCCTGCGATAGTTCGATACGTCGCGATCGTCATTTTGCAACGGATCCTTGTCAATCAAGACCGTATTTAGATGAGGCTCGCTGCCGCTTGGGGCGGTAGTTCTCCGATGGCTTCCTCCGCGACGGTAGACTCTGGTAAGGCCCGGACGATACCGGCTCCAAAGATCGCTTGCCGAAATTTCAAGAAATAAGCCGATCCGCTAAGATCCTCCGCGACTCCATAGCGATAGTCGAATTGATCCGAGAGATCTTTCCCATTCCGGACAAGCGATGGCACACCCTTAAGCCCGGCTACAAATGCCTTCATGTCGTCCGTCATGAAATCTGGCAGACCGGCATTTGTTGTCCATTTCACAGTGATTTCGGCTGAAGCGGGCAGGATATTTCCCGTATGCATATAGTGAAGAGCGCACACTAGTTTGCGGAAAGCGGCGTCGATCGCGTCACCAGCTATTTGCGGATCAATGGCCACCATCGGAAGTTTGAGCGGAAAGGCCTTCCCCACAGGCACATATATTCCGCGAGATTTCACGAATCCCTGTTTCTCGTCGGGACCGAGTACGCGCAGGAGGCCAGGAAAATTGTTCTTCATGGCTTCGGCATACTTGGCGAAGTCGATTTCTCGCTGCTTGTTTGGGTCTCCGTCGCCTTTTAGGCGGACCAACGTAGTAAGAACGTGCTCGTGATCCTTAGATTTTTGATTGCAAGGTTCGCACGCCGGGAATTCATATCCCTCCGGGGCAACCTTGGCGTCGAAGAAAGCCCGCGCTGGCTGATGATCCACGGTCGATGCCGGTGTCTCTCCGCCGCAGAATATGCATAGCGGCTGGCGGTCCAATAGTTTCAAACGCTTTCGCGTCTTCTTGCCCAATTTCGCATTCATGCCGATCTCCCGCTTGAATGGTATCGATCTCCTTACCGTCGGGACAGGGAACCGCTGACAAAAAGGCGTTCCGAGGCAGATGGAGATTGACTCGTTTGTTGCCGTTTTGTTCTGTGTTCAAAACCGGGATCACGGCAATGGACCTCGACGGTATTTTAAACGAAATCAAGCACATGCAACGGCAGATCAAGCGCCAACAAGGTGACATTCGAAGCCTGAAGGCCGCCAGTATCGACGCCGCTGCTGCGGAGCTTCTTCTCAGCCGTATGCAAGCCCGGCTCGACGGCCTGTGTGACCAGCGAGATCGCTTAACCCCGGCTCGCAGGACATACGCAAGCGGGAAAGCGATCTACGGCACGCCTTCATCGCGCCGTTAGGCCTGGTCCTCGCCATCCATCACATTGTCTTCCGGAAGGAGGGCCCTGACAATCATCGCTTGAACGGAGTGGCCATGGACGCACGTCTTAATCTGACCATCGCGCGCATCAGACGCGACATCCGGCATCTCTCCCAAGAGATGTTATCGCGCATCGACGCGGAAGAAGATTGCACCGAAGCGGCTCAGCAGATCATGCGCGCTCAGGCGGATCTCAGGCTTTACCTCGAAAAACGCGAGCTTGACCTCTGATGGCCGAACACTGGCAGGAACCTGACGGCGGAAAGCATTCGATCGCAGTGCCGGCCCGAGATTTCCAGTCGAAGCGTGACGAACTCGAAGCGTTCTACGGGCGTCGGCTGTTGACCTATAGTTATTGCCTGACTCTAGATTTCAGGTCCTATCTTGTCGTGTTCTTCAATGAACGCTCCGACGCCGACTTGGCGATCCAGACCTTCGGCGGCGAGCACTTCGATATCAGAGACAAGGGAAGGGGATCGAAATGGATGTTCTGGTTTAAGGGACGGGGAGCAAGTGAGGACCGAAGGCTGAGTCCGTATCGGTTCTCGCGCTAGGTTTTCCATCACAGTGAGACACGTTCACTAAGCGCGGCACCCGCCGCTTCCTGCTGGTCAATCCGAATGAGAAGAATTTCAAAAAAGGCTTTCGCAGAGGAGAAAAAGTTGTGGGACGACGCGCGCCAGGTTGATCTGTTCTACGGGATCGATGCGCACACAAAGAAGGTGCGCTATGTCATCAACAACGACGGGCTCAGGCATATGGAAGGCTGTGCGGTTGTCAACATTATCCCATGATGCGTGAATGGTCATGAAACGTGTGAAGATATCCGCGCTGGCGCGGGGAGACATCGTCCTTACGACGACAACGGCAAAAATCAGCAAGGTCATCCGCTTTGGGACGAAGAGCGATATTTCGCATGCAATGATCTGTGTCCAGAACGCTTCTGTGATTGATGCGACCGGCGAGGGCGTTCATGCGAGGAATGTGCAGCGCCTATTCTTTAATGACGACTGCGCGTTGCATGTCCTTCGATTGAAGGAACCGCCGACGCAAGCTCAGATCGAGCAGGTCTGCCAGTTCGTTCGCCAGGCTATTGGATCGCAGTATTCGACGCTCGAAGCCGTGCGAACGGTTTTCGGAGGCTCTGACCAATGGACGCGCAAGCAGTTCTGCTCGCGGTTGGTTGCACAGGCCTACGATTCGGCAGGCATAAATCTGGTCAGTGATCCCAATTACTGCGCGCCTGCTGATCTCGCGGACAGTCCGCTGCTTGGAGCGGTGCCGAATGCTACGGAAGCTGTGAGCGAGACCGAGGCGGAGCGCTGGATGGCGCACCGTGATCTGACCGGAGCGATGAGAGACGCCATCAATGCGGTCTTGGAAGGGGCACGGGCGAAGGACGAGAGAATTCAAACCTTCGAAGACGTGGTGCCGCATCTGATCAACCACCCGGAAAACGACGCGTACTTCGCCGATCTGCTTAAATCGTCCGGTTACCTCACAGCATGGCAACTGAATACCGAGAGAAACCGCTGGCAGTATGAAGATTCGTACATGGCGGAGTTGCCGTTCGATGAGTGCGCCGAGTACTGCAAAGGCACGTTAGATGAGGAATCTGGGGCGAGCCGGTACCTCATCAATCGCGGCGCCTATCGAAGTCTGTCCTTTCAGTACAAGTTGACCTCGTTCGCCTTGTTTTTCGAGCTGTATGACCTGCTCGCGAGCTTGCACCGTCAGCGGGTGGCGGTGGCGCGGCGTTGGCTGGAAGCGAACGGCCTCATCGAACCTGCCGACGACATCGTGCTCGTGCCGCATACACCAGCGTGGTTTGCTTCGATGGAAGTGTGGGATCCGGTCAAAGCGGCGCAGACGCGCTACGTTATCGATAATGCAAGGCGTGATGACATCTGTTCGATTTGTGGCGACGATCCCGCATCTGACTATCGGCTTCAAAAAACATTTCGCCCGCCTGGAGGGCCCGATACGCTCAGGCTATGTGAAGATTGCGTCGAGATACGGAAAGGGATGGGCGACCCATTCGAGCCGCTCGCTTCTTAATCGAATCTCTAAAATTCAAAGTCTCGCGGGCTGTAACGGTGACGGCGGACGGCATACTTCGCCGTCTTGAATGAGACAGCTTCGATGTGTCTGACCTGCACGCTTTCAGGATCGATCCTCAAAGTGAATGATCGAAGTTCAGGATTGATCTCATCCTCCGGCAACGCAAGGAAACCAGGGTCCTCGGGCGGTGGCTGTTCGGGCGAGTCAGGGGCGGGGACCTCCTCAGATACCCAGTAGTCTGTTTCTGGTCCTTCTTCAGTGACCGCATAGATGTGTGCCGATAACTCGGTATTCGGTGGGAATTCGAGCGGCTCCACACGCAATGACGCATGGAAGAGCACAACGTTCTTATTTCTTCTGCCTCCGGCAACTTGGGCTGAAGGATAAAGGATGCCATCAAGCTCCGCATGGCTGGAAAGGTAATCCGCGATTGCCTGTGTGATGAGATAGTCGGAGGGCTCGTCGTTCGGCATCACAGGCCGGGTGATCCGTTCACTCAAACGGCCGAGAAATCTCGCTCGCTCCAGTCTCCGACTGTGATCCGGATCGAAGATGCTCCCGCGCACAAGAACGGACCGCATGGCTTCGACGTCTAACAGCTTCACGCGGCGCACGACGTCGAATTTACCGATCATGACGCGGCTACCCACGGGTGGTCTGATTTCCGCAAGGGCGACCTCAGGGGTCAGCGCGCCATAGAAGACCGAGATGCCGAGGGCGTTCATGCGCCCGCTGGCGGCAAGGTGGGTGGGCGCTGGCCCTAGATCACGATCCGGCCTTTTCATGGCCTCGATGAGTAGGGTTTCAGACTGAAAAGCGCGCGCACGGAAGAGCGATTTGATTTTTGTCCGTGGGCCCGCATCGACGACGACGCGTTCGCCCGCGAATGTCTCGTGATCGGTCAGGCCTTCAAAAAGGGCAAATAAAACGGCCTCTGCGCCCTTATTGAAGAACCGGCTTTCGGTTTTCAAGCTGTTTTCGAAGTTGCGCCATTCTTGGCGAAGAGCGATATCGTCGGCTTTCACCTCTTCATAGTAAGAGTCGCTGGCAAACGGTGTTTCTTCACCCATAGCGTCCGCATCGAAGTCGCCGTGGCGCTCTTCGAGAATTTTCTGCACGTCCTCGGCAATCGTCTCAGAGACATCGGCCGCATTGACCAGAGCCCACTTAATGGGGTCGCCATGACGCTCCCAGTCGTACGAACCCTCGCGATCACGCAACATCATGAACTCGAAGTCGTTTGGCTCCGTTGAGGTCCGCCGGTAGTGCCGGTCGAAAGCGCTTTCGAAGTGATCGGCAAGCTCTTCAATGCCGATCGTTTCTTGTGTCTCGTTACAATAGGAACAGGTCTGTTCTTTTCCGGACGCTTGGATGAGATCTGAGAGGTAGTTCTCGTTCACGCAAGCAAAGCACACACACTTCGAGTCGGTCTCGTCGTCATCAACTAGCGCGGCTTGGGAAGACGTGGTCATGGCTTCGGAGAACCTGTCCTTCGCTATGTTGGTTTGATCGACTTTTCTCCACGCGCTACACGCCGCTGCCAGTCACCGAGCCATGGCCCGTCCAGGGCTTCTCTTGCCAGACTGAGCGCACCGCTTGCGTCTCCCATCGAGATGAGATGCTGATAGAGCTTCTGATATCCGACGTGGACGACTGGCTCTTTAAAATAGCTTTTTCTGGGGCGGGAATATTCTATCATTGCCCGGCACGCCGACGCAAACATCGGTAGAAGGTCTTCATCACTGCGACTTGCTTTGAAAATCACACCAACTTTCTTCGAATGAAGTGCAAGCGATTTAGGAATATCCTTCTCGCTCATCAAATCGATGGATTTATCGAACAGTTTCATTGCCAACACAACGTCAACTTGGGCGACATAGTGGGACGCGAGACCGCTTAGATAATCAGCGTTGGACTCGCCGAGCCAGGGCACTGATCGCACACCGTCAACGCTCTTGTTGCCGCGCGCCTTGCGAATACGCGCCTTCTCGGATTCTGTAATGGACGTGTCCCACCATTCGCAGAGCTGATGGCCACGAATTGATCCGCCATACTTGGCAGACCATTTCCGATCGTATTCCAGTTTTCGTTGATCTTTTGGCTTCCTATCGGCTGTCTTTTTAACCGGCTTCCGCGGACGAAAGCAGCTTGGACAGCACCAATATTCGACGCCAATATAATCTTTCGCATCGCCAAACTGTGCGACGATCACTTGCGGCATCATCCGAACGAGTGCAGTCACTTTCTTGCCGGTGTCGAGCCAACAATCCTCGCACATGTAAGGCTCGGCGCCGAAACCTATGGTGACTTCACCCATCGGAAAGTACTCAGTGTTTGAACTAATAGATGCGGACTAATCTCGATGCCGAGAATAGGGCGTTAGGTCGAGACCTTCCGGAAGCGGAAGTCTTGCGAGCTGAATAATCTCATCAGGTCTAAGGCTCTTAGATCCGTATGTTTTCGCAACGGTATCGAGGGCGTGCCCAACTTGGATATCGATCGTTCGTTCGGCAATGCCGTGCGTACGCAAGTGGTCTTTGTAGTTATGCCGGAGCGAATGATAGGTCTGCGCAAGTCGAACGTGGACACCGGCACGCTTCATGATCTTAAGCTGTCGTTTTGATGCCGTTGCGTGTGGTCGCGCCGTCTTGAGCAATTGCGGCCAAACCGTTCGGGTGCGGATATTTTGCACCCATTCAAGAAAGCCAAGGTCTTTGATTGCATCAGGCAGCGCAACGACCCGGCGAGCTGCCTCCGTTTTCAGTTTTCGTTCGTTGATGTTGCCGTTCTCGTCTTCAATGTCTTCGATCAGCCTGATGACCCAGTGATCGAGATATGGTTGGACGTCATCGACCTGAAGGTACGTCAGTTCGCCCAGCCGCGCGCCCGTGACAACGCCGAGCAGAGCCAAAAACCGATCGTCCGGACGTTTGGATTGAGCCGCCACAGCGAGGAGCTTGTTAATATTCTCAACAGGGAGCCCTTCACGGACAACCGGCGCTGCGGCCGTCCGGGGCATGGTGATGTGAAGATCGTCGTGCGCCAAAGAAAGAACGTCATGCGGATATGTAGCTCGAATGATTTTCCAGACACCCCTAAAGTCTGACACGTATTGAGTGATAGTTTTTATGCCGAGAGGCTCGAGCCCAACCATACGTTCGGCCTTCTTAACGATCTCACGGGCAGGGAGCTTCCGGAACCGAGAGTCTTGCGACCAGTTGTTGGGTAGCAAGCCTAACGTTGTCGCGTATTTCTGCATGTCTAACGGGGAATACTCCGAGACTTTTTTGTCTCCGATGATGGAAGTAAATGCCCTGACGGCCCGGCGCATTCGTGCAATGTAGCCTGCGCCCGTTTCTGTCAGCGCGTCCGCTTTGGCATTTATCACCTCTTCGGCAATGACGCTCAGAATGGGAAGATTCGTGGTGACAGGCTTGGACTGCGCGAGCCGTACAACTGTTCTGTCGTAGATCTCGCGCTCCGTATGCCAATCATCGCCATCCCTGACAATTTCCCGTCCGATCCCGTCGATGCGTTCACGCATCACCCGGTACATCGAGTACGTGGTCTGCGCGACCGCCAGATCCTGTTCGAGCTCAGCGTATGTCGGTGCTTGCGGGTCTACGCACGTCCAGTTTTTTCCAGGGTGATCGGCCAATTTGCCGACGGCATTCAGGGCTGCAAAGTTGGCCTTTTGTTCCAGAGCTTTGAGGTCGGCCAGCTGACTTGCAACTTCGGATAGACCGTGCGTTACGGTTTCCCGCGACATACTAATTGCCCCCATTCTAGCGGTCGCATACCCGGCCAAAATCCGGGCCCGACGCTTTGCTTCGGGCGCCGACATCGGCCCGAGTTTTACTCGGATGGGGGTAGCACCGTACGTCTTGACGAGAAGTTGAGGGACCGCGATTTGGAAGGTCCAGCCGCTGCTTTTGCCGCGAAACCAAAGGTGTGATGCCATGTGTAGAGCCCTGTGTAGGCTACACAGGGCCGATGGCGCCTTTTTCAATGATTTCAGTGGGTTAGCTTTGGCGCTCCCTAGCGGAATCGAACCGCTCTCTCCACCGTGAAAGGGTGGCGTCCTAACCGATAGACGAAGGGAGCAAAAACGTCGGTCCCGCCAAATTCCGTCAACGGATCAGGCGACCGGCATTTCGCACGGTTAGTAAAATGGCTGGAACATCAGTGCGTTAGATGGTCAGCCGAGGCCCGCGCCGACCGGAAACAAATCAGTCCGGCGTCAGTGAGCGAACGTATAGTGAGCTTTGACGGGGTCGGCAAGTCATCTGATACGGCAATTTGCAAGATCGTCATCAGATGGGGATATCGCGCCCGACCAGGTCGGTCTCGCAAATCTGAGGGGCGATCGAAACGCTTCTTCAAGCCTGCCGTTCTAGTCTCCAGCGGGGGCGCGGAGACGATGATGGCAGTGACGAAAAAGCGCGATGTTCGGCGGTCAGTTCACCAGGCTGGCTGGATCACGCTGGATGGCGGCTTCGCGGCGCGCCCGTGCCATGTGCTGGATCTTTCCACGAGCGGCGCCAAGCTGGTGGTGGACGATCCGACCTCAATCGGCAACCGGGTCCGGCTGGCCTTTTCACGCGATGCGCGCACAGGGCGGGTGTGTGAAGTGGTCTGGCGGCGCGGCAAAACGCTCGGCGTTCACTTCGTCGGGTAGCTTCATGAGACCAGAAATCATCGTCCCCGTATTGATGAGCTGCGCGCTGCTGTGGTGGATCGGCCGCAGCATGGGCTGGACCACCCGCCTGATGGTGGTGTCGATCACACTGGTCCTGATTGTCGCGGTCCTGATGATCGAGCGGGCGATCCAGTAAGGTGTCAGGTTAGCGGCGGCGAGACCCACGCGACAAACCCGGGACGTTGCGCGATGGCATCGTACCAGCGGCGCAGATGCGGGAGCGTAGGGCGTTCAATCCCCCCGACACCAAACCATCGCCGCGCATAGCAACCAATAACCAGATCAGCGAGGCTGAAGGCGTCGCCCTCGAGATGGTTGCGGCCAGCGAGCTGCGTGTCGATCATCTCCCACAGTTTGCCGTTCTCGTCAGCTGCCCTCTGCAGTGCCGCCATGTCACGCTGGGCCGGTGCTGTCCGCACCAGACCCCAGAACAAGGGCCGCTCCGCGGGTTGCAATGTGCTGAGGACCCAGTCCAGCCAGCGCTCGATGCCCGCACGGACTTTTGGCGCAGCAGGGTAGAGGGTCTGGTCCGTGTCAAAGGAGAGGGCGAGATAGCGCAGGATGGCATTTGATTCCCACAGCGTGAATTCGCCATGCTGCAGCGTCGGCACACGACCATTGGGGTTCATCCGCAGATAGTCGCTGCCGGTATTGTGGCCATATTGCATGCCCGCGTCGATGCGCTCGAAAGCGAGATCGAGCTCGTGGCAGCACCACAGGACCTTTTGCACATTCACGGAATTGGCGCGGCCCCAGAGAACGAGCGGCGGAGTTGGCGAGAGGGACACGGCAGCGTTTCCTTGAAATTCTTTTGGGATCCGGACGCCACGGATGTAACCGGCTCCGCCACCGGCTCACAAGCGCGCTCTGTTCACGACTGCCATGAAAAGCAGGAGCCCGAATGCAAAACGGGCTCCGCAGATGCGAAGCCCGTTCGTTGTCTGTCGCTCTTGCCTCAACGGCCGAAGAACAGCCAGAGCAAGATGATCACTGGAATCGGTACACCCAGCAGCCAGAGCAAAATTCCGCGTCCCATATCTCAGCCTCCGTTGAAGTCCTTGTCGCATTCACAACGTCATGAATGATGCGGAGTTCCATCGTGGCTGCGCGGATTGCGTCGGTCGATCACCAGTGACCGGTGTTTTGCATCGAGCTCCACGGCTCCTGCGGCGGCAGCGCTTCACCCTTCTGCAGGATCTCGATGGAATGCAGATCCGGCGAACGGACGAATGCCATCTGGCCATCGCGCGGCGGGCGATTGATGGTGATGCCGAGCTTCATCAGGCGATCACAGGTGGCGTAGATATCATCGACCTCGTAGGCGAGATGACCGAAATGGCGATCCTCGCCATAGGTCTCTTCGTCCCAGTTGTAGGTGAGTTCGACCAGCGGCGCGCCGCGGCCCGTCTGACTGGCCAGCGCCGGGATGTCCTCATCGGCAGCCAGGAAAACCAGGGTGAACTTGGCTTTCTCATTGTCGACGCGGCGGACCTCTTTCAGGCCGAGAGCATCGGCGTAGAATTTCAGGGCGACGTCGAGATTGCGGACGCGAAGCATGGTGTGCAGGAAGCGCATGGGATGATCTCCATGAGGAAGGCGGATGCGAAGCCGGAAGGCCAGGGCACATCCCTTAGCAGCTTCTGACGGAAGGCGGCAGTGGCGTGTTACGCCGTGACGTCGACAATGGCCGGGGTGTCGATCTCGCGCTTGTGCCAGACAGTGAGATCTTTGCGCGGGCTGTGCCACGTGTATTCGTCACCCTTCGTCGCCAGATGGGACAACGCAGCCGCATGCGCCTGATCTTCACTTCCCGCCTCGACCACGACCTCAGTCGATTCCTCGACGGACCGCACCACGACGACGCTGTAGAATTTCCTGACCATACGAGGACAACAGGCGAGGTTGCGAGGCGTTCCAGCCTCGCGCATGAGCCTTGAAGCTCTTCAGCATTATTGCGGAGCAATGCTGAGGTGATGGTCGTCGATCTTCTCGTGGGTGATATCAACGATGGCGCCGGGAAAGCGCACAGGACGACCTGCTTTGTCGAAGGTGCAGCGGCCGCGTGCATAAACCCAATACACCTGATTGTTCGCGATGGTTCGGTACTCCATCGAGAAGACACGCCCGGTCTTCATGACGCGATCGATCTCGGCCTTGAGCGCAACAGCGTCATCCGGATGGACTGCTGCGATCCATGTCTGAAGTGGCGCGCCGAGTGCGGCCTGTTCTTCAGTAATGCCGAACAGCCCCGCTGCGGGCACGTCGGCATAGACACAATTGTTGACGACGTCCCAGTCCCAGGTGCCGACGAGTTGCTCACGGATGTCCGATTCCGGACCTGCATACCGCGCTCCGGTCTCGGCCGCTTCGAGCGCGGCCATGCGGAGAATCTGCGCGAGGATGTCGTGATGGTTCAGGGCTGCCGCCTCGGCCAATTTGCGGCATATCTCGGACATAGCCCGTCCGTGGATCATGCTGGACTCCGGAACGATTTACCCGATAGTCGTATTATTAATTTGAATGCGAACATATTCAATCTGATGTGCAGGAGAAGGTTCCGACGTTTCTCTGCACAACTTGGGAGTGATCGTCGTGTGGCGATTTGGAAGGGCCTCCGACGAGGAGGCATTAAAGATGGTTGTCGCTTACCTCAGCATTAACGAACCGGAGCGCCGTCGCGAGATTTTCGATCTGGCAGAGAAATATGCCCAGGAAACCAAGGCGCCGCCCATCTCCCAGGATAATTTTGAAAACAAGTAAGCTAGCTGAACCGACATTGGTCCCGAAGTGTAGTTCGGAAGGCAGCGGAAGCCTCAGATATTAATATCCGGAAATTGCTTCGGTAAAATATGATGCAGCGGAAGCCTGCGTCAGTTACGTTAAAATCGAAGTGTAGTTGCGCCGAATGTAGCGTGAGTTATGGATGATCCAAGGCGAGGATCTGACCATGTCCGCTTCGTTTCACAATGCCGACAAACCAACCCACCGACGTGTCATGCTCGTCGGTTGCCTGTTCTGTGCAGTCTTCATCGCGGTCAGCTTTTTGGCGCGCCCGCAGCCCCAGACAGATTATGTGTTGGTGAAAGCCGACAAGCTGGTTCGTACTGCCGGCCAGCCGGTAAAGGCGAACTGACCTCGGGCCTCTCAGCGTTGGGCCGGCGTGGTGTTGGGCGTGAACGGCACGATCACCCGGGCTGGAGACAAGGTCCCGGCCTGGATCACAGTTTTTGATGAAATGCGCTCCGGCGCGGTCTCGGCGATGCGCGATGTCGGATCGAGCAGCGACGGCACGAATGCGATCAGGCCGCAAATCAGTGTCACCGCTCCGAGAAGCAGAAGGCTATTGTCTTCTTCACGAGGTCCCATGTCGGGTAACGCCGCGACGCCATGTCGGTTCCGCCAGCGGCGTGGCGTGACCCGTCTCAAATCTCGAGATCAAGCGACTGACGCTGCATGGTCTCGTCCGCCTCCGACAGCGTTTCGCGATAGGCCTTGCTTGCCTGCAGCTGATCCCAGGCGCCCTTGCGCAGATGTAGTTCGCCGTAGGGCGGGGGGTTGGGCTTCAAATCGATCGTCTTTACGACAAGGGCGCGGGTGGTCATGAACGACCAATGCAGGATTGCTCGGCTTGTTCAGCCGCTCCGTTGGTCAGGCTTAACGAAATCTTGCCGCGAGCGGGCACAGACAAAAACAGCGCCCGAAGGGCGCTGTTGGGACAGATCGATATAGGCGCTGATCAGATACCGAACGGCACGCCATAGTACTCGTTAATGGACCGCGCGCGCGACGTATCCGCCCAGTTCCAGTCCGCGTCGTCCTCGTATTTTGGCGCTTCCTCCAGCTGCCGCTGGGTGACGCCGGTGCGGTAACCGCCGAGGTCGGTGTCGTATTTCAGCGACTGCCAGGGCAGGGGGTAGTGGTCGTCGCCGATGCCCATGAAGCCGCCGAACGAGAGGACGGCATAGGAAACCCGGCCGCTCTTCTTGTCGATCATCACCCGCTCGATCGAGCCGATCTTCTGATCGTCCGGGCCGAATACTGCCGTGCCTTCGACCTTGTCGCTGCCGATGAGATTGCCTTGCTCACGCGCCTCAAGTGCCATGATGCATCTCCTTGGTGGATTGCAAGGCCAACAGGCGGCAAGGAAAAACGTTCCCGGTTTCAGCGACTGGCGACGAGGCGCAGACGTGGCTTCAACGTTGCTTTCAGATCCTCGTCGAGCTTCAACACGCGCGGATCGCGCGAGCGTGCCGCGCAGTTTGAAAACTGATTGACCGAGCGAGCGAGCGCCGCGCGCTCATCGTGGGTGCGTGTCACTTCCGGGTGCGAGAGGCGCAGCACCATTCCTCCGAGGCTGACGAGCAGTTCGTCGAGCGCCATGTCGATCTTGGCGATTTGTTCCATCATGCGCGTTACTCCACTGTTCGAAAAATGCGCGCCAGCGGCGGTACATTTTCGTCAACCATGTCGGCATCGTGATGGAGGAAAGCGTCGGCTTCATGGGCCGTTCCGACGGGCGGTCGTCTATGGTGAACGGTGCCTTAAATAAAACTCCCGTGTGGGCTGACGCGAGATCGCGTGAATGGGCGGCGGCATGTGCAGGGCAACGCGTGGCGGGACATTGCGTCACACCATGCTCGCGGGAACGTGCGCTTTGAACCTGAAGCGGTCCTGAAACGAACAAAAAGCATGCGCGTTATCGGCGCAGTGAACACGGGAGAACATCTCATGAAGAAAGCAGCAATCATTTTCGCCTCTGTTGCCGCGCTCGGCGCGACAGCGGTGAGCGCGCCGGCAGAAGCCCATGGCTGGCGTCACGGTTGGGGTCCGGGACCAGCGATCGGATTTGGTATTGCAGCGGGTGCGCTGGCGGCGGGTGCGGCAGGCGCTTATGGCCCGTATTACGGCCCGCGCTACTATTATGGTGGTCCCCGCTACTACGGCGGCTATTACGGCCCGCGTTACCGTCCGGCGTATTACGGTGGCTATTATGGGCCTCGATACGGATACGGTTATGGCGGTCCGCGTTACTATCGGACATACGGCTATTGGTAAGGTCGTCAGCGCGACGTCCAAAAACAAAAAGCCCGGAGCGTTGCTCCGGGCTCTGTCATTTTATCGCGTCCCAAGAGAACACTTGGCGCATCAGGATTTTCGCGCGGAATGCGGCGTAACAAACTCGTTCCACTCGGTCGCGCGGACCTTTTCAATCACCGTATCGTAGAAGCCCTCGCGTTCACGCTGAAGCCTGGCTTGGGTTTCTCTGAACTGCAAAACGCGCTGCTCGATGTCGGCGCGCGCCGATGACATCCTGTCGTCTTTCATTTTTTCTTTCTTTTGCTGTCGTCTCGCCGTTTTCGACGATCGGGACATGTCTTTCCGGAATGTGGCGTCATTGAAGCAACACCCCACGCCCATCCGACCTCATCCATCGAAAGGCCGTCGGAAACGCCCGGTTCTGGAAAACGTTCCCTGTAAAATGCCTAAATCCACACATTAGGGTTTCGGAAGCGTCACGGCTGTCGGCTATAAGGTCCGGCGTCGGACCGGCCATGATGGCCCGTGAAGGGGAGCGCACATGAACAAGCAGGCCATGCGTGAGGAGGCCGAGAGGCTGATGCGCGAGTCGCTGGAGCGCAGGACCGTGGTGGTGAAGCAGGGCGATACCCGGATTTTGGCGACATGCGGGAAATGCGGCGCCCAGAACAAGGTCTCTGCGCCAAAGGGGGTGTCGCGGATCGAGTTTGCGTGCAAGGAGTGTGGTCACACCCAAGTCACGCTATAAGTGCAAATTATCGCAGGCGGCGCAAAATTTGCTTTGTGTTTTGTCTGGTCCAGGATCATGATTGTGGCGAACGGCCGGGTGGGGCCGACCGAAAAACAATCACAGGGTGTGAAACCTTTAACCCTTGGACTGGTATCGGGTGCTGCTGGGTTTTTGGGGACGACAATGCGTTTTCGCGTATCGAGTATTTTGGGGCTCCTGGTTCTGACGGGCGTCACGCCCGCTGCTGCTCAAACAATCAGAACATCCGAACCTTTGGTGCTGGCGCCATATGAGAGCGCGCTGGTCTATGACGGCTCGTGCTCCGTCGGCAAGGTGCTGAAGGTCACCGGCGCGATCCGCGGCCTGCGGCGCAAAAAGACCTGTGTTGCGATCGGCGAAACACAGGCTTCGCTGGGCGCTGCGGTTCAATAAAGTCCTGACAGAATTCATCGGCCGTTGGTTTTTCTCATCGGCCATCAATCGCCCGTTAAGGCTGTGCCGAGCGACACGCTCCCGGACGTGGGGAGCGTGCTAGGCTCGCACCATGATCCGTCTCGCACCCGTTTCACTGGTCCTTGCGTCGGAAACAGCGCGTAGCGTCCGGCCGCCTGCGACCATTGACACCCAAAACGACGATCAGCGGAATTACTGGGCGTATCGCTTCGGCATTTCGTCCGGTGATCTCGACGCCGCGATCGAGGCCGTCGGCCCATCGGTATCGGCAATACGTCGTCATCTCGGCAAATAGCAAATTCGCATCCTGGTGACACCCCGGACGCGAGTGCCATCGCTTCTCACCAAGTTGCTGTCAAAAGGCGAAAGCCCCGCCGGGGGAGTGGCAGGGCTTTCTATATTAGAGCATCGGGGAAGCTGCTCCGTCTTTACAACGGACCTTTCCCTGGATCGTTCCGCAACGCTGAGCGAATACGCGCCTGCATGTGGTCATAAAACGCCTCGCGCTCTTGATTGAGGGTCATCTGTCTTGCCTTGAAGGCAGCGACCCGATCGGAAATCTCCGAACGCTCGGACGCCGTTGAGTAGCGGGATTTGTAGTGGGGCAGGTCGGCCAGGATATTGCCGGGGGCAGCGGATTCGTCCGCCTGGACCTCCGGTGGCAGGATGTCAGCTGCGAAGGGTTCGGCGCTCACAGGCTGCATGTCAGTCGCCTCGGGCTGCAGCGCGATTATATCGACATCGCTCGGTGCCTGGTCTTGCGTGGATCGAAAGCCGAGTTTGTTTGCTGCTGCCGGATGTGCCGCGGCGACCTGCTGAACAAACGCCAGCGTTTGTGCCACCAACCGGTCACGCTCTTCTTTCCAAGATGTCATGACGCGTTTCCCTACCCGGGATCCATTGTCATGACACCCTAGAACTGTCGTCAACCTTACCGGGTTGCCGGCCAACTCCGTGGATGGCTGGTGGTCCATCCTTGCGGCTTGTTAACGATGTCGGTAGTCCGGAGCTACACAGGAGACTGCCATGACCAAGTTTGATCTGGACTCGCTGAGCATCGAAGAACTTGCCGCGTTGCGGGGTAGCGCAACCGACAAGCTCGCGGAAAAAGTCGCCGCGCGTCAGGCCGAACTGGAAGCGGAACTCGAAAAGCTGGCGCAATACGGCAAGGTCGCGAAGAAATCGCAGGCGACGCCGGTCGCCAAGTCGAAGAAGGACGTGACCAAGACAGATGCCGCATCAGAGGATGTTTCGCGCGCCGCTTGACGGCAGCAACATCACAGGATTTCTGATGCAGGGGCGTTGTTGCGACGCCCCGTCACCGAGTGCGGTGCTTGGGCACCGCTTACTTCAGACACATTTGTTTAAAATGCACATGCCCAGGCCACGTTTTGTGCGCCACCGAGAGGAGCATGACTGTTTTTTCCGGAGTGCGTAATGCCTACGCCTGATTTGAAGACTCTTTCCATTCCCGAACTGCTCGCGCTGCGGGACGCTATCGACAAACAGCTATTGGCGCATCGGGCTGAATTGCAGGCGCAACTCGACCAGATTGGCAGCGTGAACGGGAAGGGTGGCCCGACGCGGGGCGTCAAGATCGCTCCCAAATACCGGCATCCGCAGACCGGCGAAACCTGGACCGGTCGCGGCGGCGTCGCCGGATGGCTGGCAAGGGAAATCGAAGCCGGCCGGAAACGCGAAGACTTCCTGATCGAGAAACCGGCTCGCAACGGCGCGAACACGAGGCGCGCCAAGGATACGTAAGCGCACGTCGGTCATGCAAGGCGCGGGTGGTACCGATTGGCCATCTGCGGCATTGTCGTTTCGACACATCCCATCCGGACGACATCACATCATGATTGCAACGGATCTTCGTAGTGGCGTGGAAAGGCTCGGCGATCTCATCGCTGAGGCGCGCGTCATCGTTCCGTTCACAGGCGCGGGCATCTCGACTGAGACAGGCATTCCGGATTTCCGTTCGCCGGGCGGACTGTGGACTCGCAACAGGCCGATTCCATTTGATGAGTTCGTCGCCCATCAGGAGGCGCGTGATGAATCCTGGCGCCGCCGATTTGCGATGGAAGAAACCTTTGCTGCTGCGAGACCGGGACGCGGACATCTCGCATTGGCTGCGCTCTACAAGGCCGGAAAGATTCCTGCGATCATCACGCAAAACATCGACAATCTGCATCAGGCATCAGGTTTTGCCGCGGACGATGTGATCGAGCTGCATGGCAATACGACATATGCGCGCTGTATCGGCTGCGAAGCGCGATACGAACTCCAGTGGGTAAAGTCTCGTTTCGACGAACATGGAGATGCGCCCGATTGCAGCGCATGCGGCGCGCCGGTGAAGACGGCAACGATCTCGTTCGGTCAGGCGATGCCGGAGCGCGAGATGCAGCGCGCTGCCGAATTGTCGCAGCACTGCGATCTCTTCATCGCGATCGGATCGTCACTTGTGGTGTGGCCAGCTGCGGGTTTTCCACTCATGGCGAAACATGCTGGTGCCCGACTCGTGATCATCAACAATGAAGTAACTGAGCATGACTCGCATGCCGACCTTGTTATCCATCACGATATCGGCGAAACGCTCGGCCCATTCGTTCGAAACTGATGCGAGGCTGATTCTTTTCGCCGCAAGCTGTTCATAGCTCGCACTGTGTTCGTTTTTTGGCTTTGCTGAGCAGTCGGCAGTGTTATCTTCGAATCACAAGAGATTCGCACCGCATCGTCGAGCAGACTTATCGATGTGGCATGTGAGATAGCGCTGGCAGGGCTGGCGGCGCAATTGATAGTGGGATCCGGGGCCATGGGGTCGGATGCATTTGATTCGAAGCGTGGACTGATGTCCGGTGCAGGAGCGCCGCGGCCGTCGGGCGAGAACCCCGGCAGCGCACAGCGCTCCTCTGTCGATCCGTTCGCGAATGAAGGTTCTGCGGTTGATCTCGTCGAGGTCCGCGGCGTCATCAAATGGTTTGATGCATCCAAGGGCTATGGCTTCATCATCCCGGACGATGGCTCGACCGATGTGCTGCTGCATGTCACCGTGTTGCGCCGTGATGGTTTCCAGACCGCCTATGAGGGCGCACGCATCGTTGTCGAATGCGTGCAGCGTTCCAAGGGCTATCAGGCCTTCCGCGTCGTCTCGATGGACGAATCGACAGCGATCCATCCGGCGCAGATGCTGCCGCCGCGCACCCATGTGACTGTCACACCGACCAGTGGTCTGGAACGGGCCCAGGTCAAGTGGTTCAACCGGCTGCGTGGCTTCGGCTTCCTGAGCTGCGGCGAGGGATCGCCGGACATCTTCGTTCACATGGAAACCCTGCGGCGTTACGGCATGACCGAATTGCGCCCCGGTCAATATGTGCTCGTTCGCTATGGGCCGGGATCGAAGGGCATGATGGCTGCCGAGATCCAGCCCGAGGGCGGTACGCCCGGGTTCTCGTCGCACTGAGTCGCCGGCGAGGCGGGCAGCTGTCTCGCAGACCTTCAATGATGATCGACTTCACGCGCCTGTGCGGCGCGTTGCTCTGGCCTTGAGCGCCTTGAGCAGGATAGGGTTCGTGCGCCCGGCACGTCGCTCGGGTTGCTCCTGGAATCCATCGATGACCGGCTTCACCCGTTACGCTCTTTCCTCTCCGCTTTGTGGCGCGTTTCTGGCGCGTCTGCTCTTGCTGGCTGGCTTGCTGGTCGGCTCGTCGCTGCTGTGGTCTCAGGCATCACACGCCGCCGAATTGCAGCCGCTGGAAATCGCGACAAAGTCCGGCATGCGGATGTTCTCCGTGGAGATGGCAAAAACCGACGAGGAGCGCGCCACCGGGCTGATGTATCGCAAGGAACTGCCGGATGGCCGCGGCATGCTGTTCGACTTTGCGCCCGAACAGACCATCTCGATGTGGATGAAGAACACCTACATCTCGCTCGACATGATCTTCATCGGTGCCGACGGCCGCATCACGCGGATCGCGGAGAATACCGAGCCGCATTCGACGCGGATTGTCTCGTCCGGCGGTCCGGCGAAGGCGGTGCTAGAGGTGATCGCCGGGACCGCACGCAAATACGGCATTGCCCAGGGCGATCAGGTCGTGCATCCGCTTTTCAGGAAACGTTAGGCAAATAAGCTCCGGAGGAGCCTTGCTGCCCCCACCGTAAGCGTGTATCGACACCGCATTGGCGGGGTATAGCGCAGCCTGGTAGCGCGGCGGTTTTGGGTACCGCAGGTCCAAAGTTCGAATCTTTGTGCCCCGACCAATCTTTTCAATGACTTAGGGCCAGCGATCTTCCCAGAAAATCTAGATGGGAATGCTATGGGAATGTCTGCGCTGATCTCTGGATATCTTCTCTTCGAGCGCTGAGCGTGCAGGGTTTCTGCTAGTTGGAGCTGTTGGGTCAGCGTCCCGTCTGGGTGAACGGGGAAAATTTGACACTCAATGTCCGCCGAATCATACTAACAAAGGCAAGTGGCCGCCCGAGGTGCGAACTCGAGCGGCCTTGGTCCTGGACCTACTTGCTTGCAGTCGACCGGGGCGCTTTCCAAACATGGATCGCGTCCCGTGTCGTTCTTACGGCCACTATGATGGCATTCACCGAGATGGCGATTGCCACGGCCGCCAGGACCACCTTCCAGCAGAGCAACCAGTTCATGGTTGCACCTCCTTTCAGTGGTTAAGCTCACCTACGAATCAATGAGCCCCATATAAATGCGGCAAACAACGCGGGGGAGTCTATGGGGTCTGTATCTAGCTGATTCGACTGAGAGAATCAGCACGCCGAATCACTGGCTCGAAGCGAATCTAGAAATTCAAGCCTCGACAGGAATCCGGAGTACCCGAATCCGAGGATCAGCAGGGCGCCGACCGGAGCCGACGCCCTGATCTTCATTGCTGCTTTGGCCGCGTCGTCGCAGCCTCGCGCAGGGCTTGCAGGGCCTTGATCCGAATGGCCGGGCTGGCCGCGGCCCATTCTCGAAGGATCTCCTCGATCACGTTAGCGCTCATTGGACGAGCGCCTCACATTCGGCAGCGTAAAGACCCTCGCAGAAATGCTCCATATCTGCCGCACAGGCCGCCAGGTACGCAAACTCCTGGTCTTGCGGTTCCCATTCGCGCGATTGCGCGCTTTTTACGATCCACGCCGCTACGGAAGCCTTCGCCCGCATCTCAACGATTGATCCGCCTGCGTGAGCTCGGCAAAGGCGCGTGAGTTTGCGAAGCGCTCGTTCTGCACGGAGCCCTTCTCGTCTTCCGGGGCCGCCTTCCCAGCCGGCTACGACGAGGTTGCAGGTGTGATCGGCGGCGTAGCCGGCGCGTCTTCCGGCCATCGCTTGAATATACGTGACAGCCGCGTTGATCACCGGCGACGCAGCCTCTGTACGGTCGCGACGGCGGATCGGGTCGTCGTCATCGTCTCTCGGCGCAGCCGAAATTGGCACCACCGCGGAGTTCGCGGCGCACGTGCCCGGAGACGCAATTTTGGGTCCGCCGGTGGCAACCAGCGAGAGGTGACGAGTCGTCTTCTTCATGATGCTGCTTTCGAGTCTGGCTTGTCACAGCCGTCACCGGCATCGGGCCGGCAGCCGGGGGGTGACAACTTGCTCGAAGACAAGTCGGTGCGTTTTTAAGCCTTTCGGCTCTGGACATAGCGCACCGCCCCCGGCATAAAGGCCAGGTTGAGGCGCGCCGCCAAGCGCTCCTAAGCGCCTGAGGAAGCCCGCCAAGGTTTCCTACGCGCGTTTCGGACCAGCCCCGCCAAGGGCCGTCCTATTCGAGTCCGGGTTGTCACACCCACGGACAAGCTGCACCTGATTTGCTGAATTTTCAATTAGCAATCTCCCATTAAGGGAGAATCGCGTCCGATCGCGACCATGGCAGACATTCCTGCATATCCGGCCGACGGCCGCTATACGCTCCCGCTCTATGTCACCGAGGGTGAGATCGTGAAGCGCGCAGGCTGGGGAATCCACTCAGGTCGCAAGCTTTTGCAGGAGATGCGCGAACACCCCAAATTTCCGCCAAAGGATGTAAGCGGCAGGAGGTATTGGCCGTCGGTATGTGATTTTTTGGACTACTGGAACAAGCGCCCCATCTCGACGCCCGCACAGGCTCCAGCGAGCGAGCCGTACAGGGGGCGTGCATGGGCGAACCTCCAAGCTGCGCAAGAACGAGTAGAACGTCGGATAGCTCGCACCGCGGAACTCGGCACGGGATCGCATGTCTCGTCGCTCTATGCGGAAGCTGCGGCCAAGCCCGACAAGCCCAAACTAGGGCCTGATGCCGATGAGGCGCTGCGAGCGCGCTTTGGATATACAGACGCGAATGGCAACTTCCGCAAGACTGTAGCCGGCCTCAAAGCCGGCCAAGTGCGCGTCACAGGTCCCGACGGAATGAAGTGGACAGAGAATGCCAATAGCGGCGACCCGCGCCTTTGGCACCGGAAGCGCAAGCTCGTGCCGCCGGCCAAGGCGGACTGATATGCTCAAAAGAACTTTCCCTCGCGGGAAATGTGCTTGCGCGCGTCCTGAGGTTGCGCTTCGATCCACCTTAGGCAGAGGGGAAATCATGCGCAAATTTGGGTTGTTGGCTGCGGCCGCGATCGGCCTGGCAGGCTGCGCCGCGTCTAGACAAGACGTTGTCGCGCGGCTCGGGTCGGAGTTCGTCGGGCAGAACGTGGACGCGCTGGTCGTGAAGTTCGGTCCGCCGTCGAGCATGTTCAAAATGAACAGTGGTGGTTCATCGTATCAGTGGCAGCTCACCGCGATAACCGACATGGCCGGCGATCGAGGCTTCGCTCAGGCGCAAACTCGGTTCTGCAAGGTCAGCGTCATCACGTCGCCGACCGGCATCGTCACGCAGCTCGACACAGAGGACTCGAACGCTGGGGCCGGCATCGGTGGAGCGATCGGCATGTACGGAAGCATCTGCGCTCAACGACTTGGGATGAGGCCGACTAGCTGATGAACCAGATGTCGTAACCGAGGAAGTAGATCGATGCCGTGGCCCGAAATTTGGACACAAGACAAGCTGAACTTCGCGACGAAATTCGACATGACATCTCTCTGCTCTTGCTTTCTCGAGGTCCATGGAAACGGTCGGGCCCAGCAAGCATCCGGCTTTTTTTGGCGCGTCGGCAAGCAAGTATACTTGATCACCAACTGGCATGTGGTCACGGGTCTGCACGCATTTTCTGGAAAATCCCTTAGTCATGGATGGGTTCCAGAAGAACTTGTTGTTCGTTATTGGAGCATAAACCGCACTCTCGACAAAGCCGACATGGAATTGCATTCGACTCCTGTTCGCCTCTATGTTGAGTTTCACAAGCCGCTGTGGGTCCAGCACAAGGAATTTCCGCAGAACCGTGCAGACGTCGTCGCATTACGTTTCGAACCGACAGCCGGCTCTCCTCTCAACATCCCTTGCATAAACGACGCCAAATTCGCGGATCTTTTCCACTTTGTAGGTGCCGACGTTTTTGTAGTTGGTTACCCAATAAGACGCGAGCCCGGTGATAGAAGCATCAACTTTCCGATTTGGAAGCGCGGAAGCATCGCGACTGACATGATGCTGCCTTGGGCAGGGCACCCAGTGTTTCTTATTGACAGTCGAACGTCGGGTGGCATGTCGGGTTCGCCCGTTTACCGACGGGTCTTTGGCCCTGCAACCTCGGCGAAGCTCGAAACCGACCACACCGCCGTTGTGTCGACCGAGTTCATCGGGGTTTACTCTGGCAGACTGGATGACGACGACGGCAATGCGAGCATCGGTCTAGTTTGGGGCAAGCATGTGCTACAGGATATCCTGAAGGATTTTTGTCCAGGCGCGCGCGAATAGATCCAATTACTTTGGAGTGACGGTACATGCGCCTACCAGAAGAACACCGAGTCGCTACGTGGCGAGAGAACCCTCAAAGCCATCGTTCCAGCCTTCGCTTTTTTTGCTGCATCGTTGGCGGCCATAGCTGCCTGGAAGCAGCTAGAGAACGCCAGGTTGTCTTCTGAAAGACAGCTTCGCGCGTATGTAATGATGAGTGGGGTAACAATTGACAATTTGAAAGATGGTGGCACTCCGAAATTGTCTTACTACATCAAGAATTTCGGACAGACGCCGGCAATGAATGTCAGGTCGCTTTATTCACTGAAGTTCGCTCCATATCCCCGAACATCACCGAAGTATAATGCATCTCCTTTGAAGGAGATACGAACAGCGAACCTGGCACCGACCGATCAGCTTCTTTCAATTGCGTCTCTTGACGCGCCACTTACGCAACAGCAAGCAGACGATTTGGTAAGCGGGAAGGCAGCTCTGTATTTCGACGCTGAGGTTCAATACGTCGACATATTTGAAAAGAAGCGCCTCACGACAATACGCAGAATGGTCGGCGGTTCACTCGGGTTCAATGGCGCGTTGCTAGGATCCTCAACGGAGGGCGAATCTTTCGATTAGCAGCCTCATTCTGACCAAGCGTTCGTCGGGCTCTGCGGCGCCGCCTCCGCCTTGCTGTCGCGGATCATCTGCTTTCCGCCCTTCGCTACTTCTACCATGTTGTGGTACAGGCTATCGATCAATTGCCGCTTCTCCTCGGCCTTGATCTCGGGGTTCTTGTAGATGTCGCGGATCATCTTGGAGTGTTCGCCCAAAACCTCCTTGATAGCGTCTAATCTGACGAACATCGGGTCGCCGGCGTTCCGCATGTGCTGCCGTTCGGTGCCGAGCAATGTGCTCTGGATTTCGAGCAGTGTCGGGAATGCTATCGAGCGCGGAAGTTGCTCTGACGTTTATGGAATAGCATGGCCGATACTGCTCGAAGGACAGCGATCGCGTTATCGCGCCCGCTTCTAATTGATGATGACAAATGAAACATGGCGACCTAATCTGAACATTGCAGATCGCATAGCCTGGAAAACTGACAGGGGGATCCGGATTTCAAATGCGAGATAGACACGCAAAACAGGGGCGCGGACTGCTTTTCCCGCAGCTTCTCCGTCAAGTCGGGACTAATGGGGTCACGGCTGAACCGTTGCCCACGAATGATTTTCAATCTGCCGTTCTTTATTGGGACAAGTTTCTCTGCCCAACAAATCAGTTTATTCACATGGCACTGCCCGGCGAAGACACGCTGATCAAAGAGGGACTACTAATTAGACCGAGGGCTACACCAGTCCCCGGTTCATACGGCGGGCCGCAAATTGTTAAGTTCGCGGAAGACGCTCAGCAGAGAGATTTTGCCGAAGCAGACAAAGGCGACCCAGGTTTTTGGGCATTAAGCGGCAGGTCTGCTAGTAGTATTCGAGAAGATGACACGTTCGATAGCGGTCGCGCCGTTCTCATCGAGTTAGTAGGAGCACTTCCCTTGCCGCCTGATGGGACGCCAGTCGAAAACATGCTAGAGTTCAAGGGAAAGCGGAAAGATGAGTTAAGCCGTCTTCGCGATGCCCTCGACAGAATCTACCTTCAGGTTATCAACAGTCCTGACCAAGCGATGGCTTTGAAAGTTGCGGTCGGAGATATTGATAAAGCAATCGTTGACCTACAAAAGACGTCGCGCGAGTGGTGGAAAGATATTAAACTTACCGATGTGAAATCTCTCTTGGGAGTCGCTGTCGGCATGGTGACCGACGTTAATTTTCAAATGCCGGGGATCGCAACATTGGCAGGCAGTGTTCAAACAGGATTTTCCATCAAGAACGCTGTTGCAAAAAAACTTAAGGCAGATCGATCGTCACCGTACTGGTATGCGGTAAGCGTGCAACGAATAAAGTAGGGATGGTGCGTGTCTTCGCATTCTTGCAGAGCCGCCGTCTCGATCAGACAGACGGCCGTCACGTCGCGCTAACTGCGCCAAAACTTTGAGATGACGTACCGCCTCTACGTGTTCGAGCACCCAATACGCGAGACGATGCACGGAATTGTAGACGTGAAAGAGGAGGTTCCTCAGAGTGAAACCTCCTATTTGATCCGGCTTACGACATCATCAACAGCCTGCTGATGCATCTTGACAATCCGGTCTTGAAACGCCCTCTCGACAACATTGCAATTCTCGTATCCGGGCTGCCACGCGCTCTTAAAGCGGTTCGCCTGGCAGATGCCGTAAGCATTGTTGATCTCAGATTCCGTAGGAATTCCCGTTGTAGGCGGCACGGCGGGAGCTGGTGTGACAGCTGTCTGCGCATTTGCGTGCCCGCAGGCCAGCATCATCAAGACGATTATCTTTTTCATCAGCATGCTCCATAGTTGTTGGCCGGCGCAGTTCCGGAAATGTGCGGAAGTCCCGTCTGCCAATAGTTCGGGCCGCACGACAAAGAAGCGCTCGCGTTTGTAACCGTCGTGTAGCCTGTAGGAGCGGCTATAGCGTTTCCTTCGATGGTTACAGATTGAGCGTTCGATGAAATATTGATGAAAAGTGGATTGCCTATTCCGCTGATGGCCTGGAATTGAGCGTTTTTTATCCTGACACTCGACACCGTCCCGACATTAGCACTTAGGTGAATGATAGCAGTCCCTGTGAGCGGGGCTTGCAACTCGTACTCGCCTTTGTCGAAGATGATGTTGTATCCAGCATCGATCCTTATGCCGGCAGACTGACTGAAGTTTACGTTGTCGAAGGTCAGGTTTCCTGCTGTGCCGCCAGCGGCGTTGACCAGAGCGACGTATATGCCGTTATTATCAGCGCCGTCGCCGCCGTTTTGCGGAATAATGGCACGCGGCCCAATGGTAATGCTATCGCCGGAGCTCCCAAGGAATATACCGCCTTGGATCATTGAGTTTTCGCCGAGAGATCCGCCATAAATCCCGCCGTTCGGATTGTTTATTGGGTTATTGGCACAGTAGATGCCGAAGCCGCTACCGCTCGAACCTGCCTGAATGAAGACATTCCTGACAATCGGCGCGCGAAAATAGTTTCCGGCTGTAGTCGTATCAAAGACGATGCCGTGCAGACCGAAACGCGTCGCTGATCCGGGGTTTCCGATAAAGCATCCATCGATGACCGTCTGCACGTTGAGCCCGATCAGGCTTCCGACCAGGTGCAACACTGTTGATGTTGTCGATAGTGCCGACGTTGGCTGGATAGCTACTCCGAGATCGCACAGAATATGAATTGGCCTCGTAGCAATCAGAGCATAGGAGCCGGCTCCCTTTCCAACGATGCAAGCTCCAGATGTGTTTTGCTTCGAAATGCGGAGTGTGCCGCCAATCGGCGTGCTGTTGATGGCCTGCTGAAGCTGGACGCGCGTGTCGGTCACGCCATCGCAGACAACGCCGTAATCCTTAGCGCTGATGCTGTCGCTCAGCTTGGAGTTCAACGAGCGCGTGACACCGCCGGGCAGCGGCGACAGATAGGTGCTGCTAACAGCGCATGAGCCTGCTGCCTTCGTAATGTCGCCGGTGAGCGCCGCAGTCTGCGCGCACGGGATGACGCCCAGCACACCATATCCGGCCGCTGCATTCGCGGCGCCGACCAGCGACTTGCCGAATGCGGTGATTGGCCCGCCGTCCGCCAGAACGTTGCCTGTCGCGGTCGCGAAGACGGCGAGGTTACCGACGCCCGCCGAACCCGGCCCGTTCACGCTGCCGAGGTAGTTTTTTAGGGTAGCGAACGGGATCGCCTGCACCGGACCCGGGCCAATGCCAAGGCGGCCGACCACGGAATTTGCCGGGACGCTTTGCGGGAAATTTGGGACGCCTTGCGCGAAGGCCTCAGCTGCTAGGCACAGAAATGCAAAGGCGAAAAATATCCGCTTCATGCGACCCTCGCAAATTCACCGTGAAAAATCTTTGCAGCAGCGATGTAAGCTGATGAGGCCTCTTCAAATGTCTCGAAGTACCCCAGGTGCTTTCGATTGCCATGGAAGGTGATGATCGCTCGCCATTGTCGATCAGATTTCCGAGCGCTCCGGAAATAGACACCCTTCGCACCGGAGGCGCCCCAACCAGTACGATTCATACAATTTTGAGAGTTCGTCGCGAGACGCAGGTTCTCCCATCGATTATCGAGGAGGTCGCCATTCTTATGGTTGATCTGCTTCGCCGGCAGCTCACCGGTCATCCACAGCCATGCAAGTCGGTGTGAGGCATACGACCTGCCGTCGATCCAAATCTGACGGAACCGTTTCTTCTCGGTGCCAGAGACGGTGCCCGCCACTTTGCCCGCGAAGTTTCCACCGCCTACGTCCACACAACGCGTGAACGCGCCGCTCGCTGGGGCATAATCTAGGAGGTGTCTGAGCCTGGCCTGTGTGATCTGTTTCATGCCGGCAAGATGGCGACCCACCCCGGACCGGCAACGCACCGCCACGAAATGGTCGGCCATAGTTATCTCCTGTGCAGTTCAGGCCTATCGCGCCAGGCGATCAGGCTCGGGTTCAACGCAACGAATGTCGGGAACGTATCGGCATAGATATCGAGCTGACTTTCTCGGCCAGCTTTCGTTGCTTCGGCGATCAGAGCTTCGGTCCTGTCGCAAGCAGGCTCGATTGATCCGATGATGCCGTGCGTGATCCATTCGCGCGTACCGGCGCCTGGAGGATCGCGCGTCATTTTGTCGAGAGCCTCTAGAAAACGCACCCGCATATCTGGTGAGATATCTCCGCGAAGAATACGGTTCGTCTCGGAGATCAAGACCAACCTTGCCCGGTCAAGCCGAGACAGTCCGAAATCGGGGCTGGTCATGAGCGACCTCCGATGTCGGATCGCACGGGATGGACCGAGCCGAGCAGGCTGGGATTTAAGACTGCAAACGACGCGAATTCCATCGCGAGAATGTCGATCGCCTTCTTCGGCTCGGCTTGGCAAGCCTCAATATAAAGCGCCAGACCATCTTCACAAATTGGCTCGACGACAGAAACCATCTGCTGTGTCATTCCCGATCGGACGATGCTATCGAGATCCTGCAGATGCGTGAGCCGATCCACCGGTGCAAGCTCACGCTTCGATAGCTCACGCTTCGTCACGGACGCGAGAACGAGGGAGTACCGCGCGCCGTGGGAGAGCGGATTCGCGGCCAAAAAATTCCGCACTACTGTCATGCTAGGCTTCATGGTCGATCACCTTCGGCGGAGCGACGCCGAACTTCGCGCTGAGCTCCGCTATGCGCGCCATCACTTCCGCAGTGCTGCGGAATTCTGGCGTGGCATCGTGCCGCACATTCAGCGTTTGGACCTGTTCCGCCGGGTAAAGCCGATCGATGACTGCGGCGACTGCGCGGCCATGGTCTTTGTGAGCAGGCGAATTGACGAGATTCTCAAGGGCACGAAGGGCGTTCGGGCCGGCGCCGCGGAGGAATTGCTCGCCATACTCGCGGATTGCATCTAGCACGGCCTCATTGTGCATCAAGCGGCTTGCCATCGAAGTGATGCTGTTCTTTGAACTCGTCTCTGTGCCCCATCCAGCCAGCCGGGCGGCCCGCGACGGTGCGCCAAATCCTGGCCTCACGACGAATAGCGCAACGACAAATTCCCGATGCTTGTCGCTCGGGAGAGCGAGCATCTTCGGCCCGTAATTCGGGAGGTCCGTGGCCGCCACGACGTTGCGAGACGCCTTCGTCATTTCAGATCGCTTCCTTCTGGATCGAGAGGCCAAGCTTGCGCCGGGCGTCCGTGTATCGCCGGTGCGTGTCCGGGTTGGTGCGATCGTCAAACATCAGGCCGGCCTTGCAGGGGTGCGCGCAGTAGCTTCTTCCACTGATCACACAAGCGTCGGCACTGCAGCCGGCCGCGCAATTGGTCTCGCTGATGCCAGTGAGATCAATCGCACTCACGATGCAGCTACCGGCGAGGAGAGGATCATGTCGAGCTCCAGCATCTGCTTCTTAGCCTCGCCGTCGCCGGCCATGAACTTGGTGGTGAAATCGCTACTGCGGAGCAGGGCGGCCTTCTGTGACTGGGCGGCTTGATGGTCCTGCTGCGAGACGCTTTTGCCGAGCAGGGTGTTACGAATAGCGCCGTCCTCGATACCGGCGTCGCGCAACATCTGGGCCGTGCCGATCATCTTGCGGCGGTCGGACATCTGAAACGGATCTCCATCCAGATTGCCGGCCATTGCCAGATCCACCTCCGGATTGTCGCCCTTCGCGATCGTGGCATCTAGATCGCGCAGCTCATTGGCTTCGGTGATTCCGCCGGACAGATATTTGTCTCGCCATTCCGGCGTCGCCAGGATTTCGGATTTGCGCTGTGCTGCTTCGGCTGGGGTCATTTGTCGTCTCCATTGCCGCGGATAATCTGATCGGCCGCGCGCCAGGCTGCAGAGCTCACGCCTTGCGCTTCGAGCTCGTTGGGAAAGCGTGTGAAAGTTGCCGGGTGGAGGCACTGCGGACGAAAGCCCGTGAGCGCGCAGCCGCAGCCACCATGGCAGAAATCGGGGCATTCGGTTGTGCTGATGCCGTCCGCGATGTCTTCTGGCTCGAGCGAGAGGACGTCATCTTTCCAGCCCTGAAGCGCCTGGCGATCGACCTCTTCAGCAAAACTATCGGCCAATGTTTTCAGCTCGACGGCGAATTGCGCTTCCTGGCGGCGTTCATACAAAGCCCGCAGCTCGCCACCCGTCACCGGCTTGCCCTCGGCCTGCGCAAGCGCAAGTTCGGCGATCTGCCCCTCCAGATCCTTGATCTGGTTCTGAGCGGCAGCGAGCTCTGCTGCGATCACAGGCCGTCGCGGTGCCGGCGGTTCGATCGGTACGAATTCTTCATCATCGGTGGGCAGGGCCGCGGCCATTATTGCGGACATCAGCGCGCCTCGCTCGCCGTCTCAGAACGCTTGGTGAGTGCTTCCTGCAGAAGCACGCGAACGAGCGAAGAAACTGGTCGATCGACTGCCTGAGCCTCAGCCTGAAGCCGATCCCGAAACTCCTCACTCACGCGGACAGGGATTGTTGCCGGTTTGGTCATCGCAATTCCTTTCGTTGCTCGGACAATCAGGCGGTCTCGCATCCGCTACAACGCACCCAACTTGCTCACGACGGCGGCGCGGCCGACGCCGCCGAACTACCTGCCATCGCGGTCGCATCGCTCGTGCTTGCTCCGGATCCTCGATTAACACGACCACCGCCACCTGGAGCGCTAACGCGCCAAGCACAGCGCCAAGTGACATCTCACCGAACCCGCGCGCAGGTGAGGGGCCTATGACCTTCGACAGATAGCGGTCGCTCAAACCGGCCAGATGGTCGATCGCCTCATGGCTCAACTGCAATTCATCACGACGCTTGCACACAGCGGCGATCAGCTCTTCCTCAGAGGAAACGACATGAGTGGACATCAGAAGGCACCCCTAGATTTCAGTGGAAGGCCGCGCCCAGTTTTTGAAGAGCGGGCCGCGAATGTGTGAGAGGATGTGCTTCTGGCGGGTGAGCGCGATTTTTCCCCCCACCCCCTTCGATTTGGGATTCGCAGGCGAGCCGACAGCAATGCCGATCGCTCGATCTGAGGGGATTGAGCGCCAAGCGCTTTCCCATGGTCTTCCCAGTTGACGGTTGACCGGGGCGCCATCGTCGTAAGCTGTTGCAAACGAACCATGTAACAGCGTGTTTGAGCTATCAGACCAGCGGTCATCGCAGCAGATGTTCCGAAGAGCCGTGGATCTCATGCTGTTTCGGACTATTGACTGCTGTTCGCATGTGATCCGCTGTTTCCAGCCCTCTTTCGGATCAACCGGATGGCTGCTCGAACTGCCTGATGTGTCACCGGCCACCAGATGATCCAGCCATTGAGCGAGCGGGTTTCGACGAGGCGCAGCGTCAGCGCAGCCCGTCGGAAGGCGCTCGTGGGGTACTTCCAACCACACGGGGGGTATGGGGGGTTGGAAGCAGGCAGTTGGAAGTAGATGGAAGGCGGTTCGCATGGTGGTCTGCATGGTGGATCGAAGCCGGTTGGAAGGGGTCAGGCCCCGGTTGGAAGGCGGTTGGAAGCCCCGACGATGAGGCGCTGACGCCGCTTGGAAGGCGGTCCGAACTCCTCCACGACGATCACGTGGTTGGCCAACAGGCGCTCCATCGCATTGGCGAGCGCGGCAGCCGTGAAGCCGGCCGCGGTAGGCATGGCGGCGAGTTCCTTTGGCGCATAGCCTGACGCCTTGTTGGGCGTCACCCAGCGGCCTTGAGTGTTGCGCTCGACGAGCAGACGCAAGAAGGCGTCCTCCGCCTTACGCTCCTCTGCTGCGCGGTGCGGGGCCGATGCGACGTCGCCGTCGGTCGAGAATGTGAGGCCTGCCCATCGAAGGCGGACCTTCTCACCCATGCGGCCACGGTTGGTCTTCTTCAGCTCGAGCTCGCGGACGTCGGGCTCGTCCTTGGGAGGATCAGAAAGGTGCATCATGGATCGCACGCTGTTGCGCCAGTCCACGCTGTTCGCTGTGCCGGAGCCGTCGGCCATGCCGCGGACTGACGGGTGATCGAGCAGAACGATCGCCGTGCCACATTCAAGCGCCAGCTTGCGCAAGATCGCGAGGAAGCGCCGCACCTGGCGCCGGGATATGGCGTCGCCGTCGAACACCGCCGCGATGGAATCGATGCACCACAGCACCGGCCGATTGGCGCGGATCCAGCTTTCGATCTCGATGAACATCGGCGTCTTCACCAGGCGCTGGTTTGCGTCAGTGGTGACGAGCCATGTCGATTCCAGATCTGGGAATGTGAGGTGCAGGTCGGCGATGGCGTGAGGATCGATGCTGCGATGTTTGGCGATGCGCTCGATGCGATCGCGGACGTTCGCCTCCGGTTCTTCAGCGCTGAGGAATAGCACCGGGCCGGTCTCTACACACGCCCCGACCCAGTCACCCAGACCGGCCGCCACCGAAACGCACAGCGCGGCGGAGAGCTCAGTCTTCCCCGAGCCACCATTGCCCGAAAAGATCGTGAGGTCATCGGCTGGAATGCGGCCGGCGGCGAGCCAGCGCAGAGGCGGCGTCTCGGTGTCCTTCCACGCAGCAGGCGTGATGATTTGCAGACAGGCCGCTTGCGGCGGTTGCGGCGCCTTAGCAGGCGTTCCCGCATCGACTGCCCGCTCCAGCTCGGCATCGCCTTCATAGGCGTCAAGCGGCGGCGTCTCGTACTGAGGAGGCTCGTCATTGGCCGGGATTACACCGACCTTCGCGAATGCCGCTGTCACCTGTTCAGGGTTGAGCATTTCTCTTTCCAGATCTGATGAAGATGCGCGGCATCACGCGGGCGGGCCGCAAGCCATGCGCTGAGGTTGTCGGGATTGTTCTCGCGGACAACGAACCAGAACGCGTCAATGGTGGACTTGGCTGTCCGATAGCGCTTGTCGCGCTCGGCCTCGGCAGCCTGATCGAGCATGATCTGCCGGCGCTCCCAAGCTTCGGCGCGCTTCTGCTCGACTGCGGCCGCACGTTCTCGATACCGGTCGAACGGCGCGGCGATGATAGCCTGCACGGCGTCTTGGCCGATGTCGGCGACAAGTCCGGACTGCTCGGCGAATGCCTGCAGCTCGTCCACCGCCTCGTCCATCTCGATCTGCCACTGGTACCAAAGGAACGCGCGGACGTTGGCGCGCATCTCGAGCACGTCGGCAGGCGCGAGAAGAGGCGGGGAGGTGACTGACCTAGCGAGCGCCAGCATCGTCGTCACCGTCCAGCAAGCCGAGCTCACGGGCTCGCTCGATCGCCTTCTCCAGCGCCTTGGCCACCTCTGCGATCTTGCGCAGGGGCAACGTCAGGCCCTTCTGACTCGGCGCCAGCTTGCCATCCGTGGTCGGCAGGAACGTGCGCAGATCCAGGAACGGGCGCTCCTTGTAAGAGCGCAGGGCGATGATGATCGCGGTGCCGTTCCGGTCGCGCCAAAGCTTGGCGATCTCGATCGGCTGATCCTGGCGGATCGGACATTCGCGCGCCGGCATGCGGCGATTGGTCTTTCGACCCGGTGGTGGTGCGTCGAAACGACGTGGCTTTTCTGTCAGGTTCATCGCGGCAAATCCCATCCCGCCTATCCGAAAATGAACGTCGCCCACGGGCGGCGTTTTTCGTTTCAGGCCGCGGCCTTGCGGTCGCGCAGATAGCCGACCCGGACGCCGTAGCGACGGTTGGAAATCTTCACGATGGGATAGCTGCGACGGACCGTCTTCTCGGACACGCCGTCATGGAGCGCCGCGACAGCAATCGACACGATCGCGGAGTCGGGCAGGGATGAGAGCTGCGTAAGTTGTTCTTGCGGGGAAGTCATTCGTACCTCCTGTTTGGTGATGTCCACAGGAGTACGTTCCAGATCGGTGCGCCGCATTCGGCATCGACGGCTTTGCCGGCTTTGCCGCCGATGCCTGCTAGGCCCGCTTTCGACCGGCCGCGCGCAATATTGTATCGTCGCCGATGAGGGGGATAGTCACCCCCGCCGCTTGGCAATCGGTCTTAATCCAGTCCGACACTTTCTTGCACAGCTCGGCATTTGAGAGATGGGTAGGAGAAGGAATTGAGTCTTGCCAGATCGCTTGTATGGCCTCTGCGGCTCTGGCGCGCTTATTCTGCGACCGCTTTTTGGTTTGGGTCGATGGCCGATCACAGGGGAAATTGCGATCAAGCCAGTATATCAGGTCGTCACGGCTGATCGCCGACCTATCGCCGCGCGGCAAACAGTGCCGCAGGTGCATGCCGACCACGCCGTCATCCGCCATCAGCAGCACTGGATCGGCAGGGTTGCTGAAGCGAACTTCGCCAGATGCTCGCGCATTCCGCAAGACAAGCTGTGCGCGTCCTTCACTTGATGCCAAGCGCTCTCGGACAAGGAGAGTTGCTTCCTCGAGTGTCAGCCACTCCTTGTTCATGCCTGCACCTTCAAGAGCAGATGCATCGACCACGCGTCGATTGCCGCGGCCTTTTCCGCCTCGTACGGATTTCTATTATAGACGCCGGCCACGCCGGCCTTGAACCCTGAGACGTGGTTCAGCACCGCCTCGATCACATGCGGCTGGATGCCGATGCCGGCGGCGTGGGTGGCGAAACTTCTGCGCAGGTCATGAGGCACCCAGGGATCGAGCTGCTTGCCGGCGGTCTTCCTGATGCGGTCATCCAGCGCCTTGCGGGATTTGCTCCAGCCCGAGAACGGTCCTTCGCGCGTGCCGAAGATCAGGTCTCGCACCGCGCCGTCGGCGCCTTGCCTGATTGGCTGAGCATCGATGATTGCCCTTGCCACCGCAGATAAGGGAACAGCGTGCTCGCGGTGGTTTTTGGCTCGCTCAGGCGGCAGCGTGAAGCCGTACTCTGTCAATTCCGATCGCGCGAGGCCGGCGATTTCGTTCGCTCGCTGGCCGAGCAGCATCAGAAGCTTGAGGATCGCGCCGTAGTGGTCATCCTCAAGCGCGTTCCAGATGATTCGGAGCTCGTCATAGGAGAGCACGCGCTCGCGGGATCGCTCTTCCGTCGATCTTGTTCCCATTACCGGATTGATCTCGGTAAGGCCTTCACTGATCAACCAAGAAAAGAATGAGGAGAGGGACGTCCGCACCCGATTCGCCGTCACGGCCGCGCCTTTGCCGCGGAGGGCAGATAGCACGGTGCCGATGTCCTGCCGGTGAACTTTGCCGACCAGCAGGCCGTGCAGCGACTTTGCATGCACCATGAGGTGCCGCCGCAGATCCGCCAGCGACTTCGGCCGCAACCCCTGGCCGTTTGGTCCGCCGTGCTTTTCCTGAAATTGCAGGAATCGCTCGGCAAGGACTCCGACCGTCTCAGTTGCGAGGCTTCGATCGCGCAGCTTTTCCCCAGCGGGATCTTTCCCGAGCCGAACCGCTGCGAGGATGTCCTTCGCCGACTCCCTCGCGGTATCGACGGTCTGCAAGGCGGTCTTTCCGAGGGACATGCGCCGCTGCTTATCGCCGATCGCATACTGAACGATGAACACTTTCGACCCGCCGGCACGGGCGCGGACGCCGAAACCCGGAACCTCGTCGTCAAACTCAATGACGTCCGTTTTCGGAGGGATCGGCGCGATTGTCTTGATGCTTTTTTCGGTGAGCTTCATCGCCTGGGAACACCATGGGAAGACCGGAGCCGTCCCATCGTGTCACATCGTGACCATGAATTACAACAGGTCTTTAAGAAATCCCCGTAAAATCGACACTTCTTGAGCCGCCAATTCCATTCTTGGGAAGTCATGTCCAACAAGCAAACTGTTTTGGGTACCGCAGGTCCGAGGTTCGAATCCTCGTGCCCCGACCATCAGCCCCAACATTTCCCGATCTTTGATCTGACGTCCGCTGGCGATGGCTATTCCGCCGCCTTGGTGGGCGTTTCCGCCGATTTGGCGGCGTCGGCCGGTGCCGGCTTCGGCAGCGGCTTGTCCTGCTTCTTCGACCACGAGATGTAATAGGCCACGAGGGTCATGATCGTGATGCCGGCGACGCTGACGAAGAGCTGGGCCAGGAAAGACCCGGAGGACATCATCAGCTGGAAGTGGCCGACGAAGGACAGGAACACGCCGACGCAGAACACTGCGAGCGACTGCTGACCGCATTTGATCAGCGGTCGGAATACCGGCCATTCCAGACCCTTCCATTCCTTCGGCACGAAACGTGTGACGAAGAAGGCGATGATCACGAAATGCAGAACGCGATAGGGCGCGAGGTTGGTCTTGTCGTTCGGGTTGAAGGCGTCGAACAGCCAGGTCGGCATGATCATGTGGCCATAGTCGGGGAAGCGCCCGGCCATGGTCATCACCAGCGAGAACAGCAGATAGGCAATGCCGAAATAGAGCAGCAGCTTCGAGCGGATCACCGAGCGCGATTCCAGCGCACCGCCGAGGGCGAACCAGGCGCCGAACACGAACAGCAGCTGCCAGGTGAAGGGGTTGAAATACCAGGTGCCATAGGGATAGGCGGGCAGGTTCCAGCCGAACTGGCGGGCGGCGAAATACAGCGCCAGCGAGGCCAGCATGGTCAAATCGGGCTTGCGCAGCATCATCCAGAGCACGGGCGGGAAGAAGCCCATCAGCACGATGTAGAGCGGCAGCACGTCGAGATTCAGCGGCTTGAATTTCAGCAGCAGGCCGTTGGTCAGGGTCTGGATCGGATTGTCCACGAGCCCGGCAACGTTGAACTCGTTGATGATGTCGGGATCGTTATAGCGTTGAGCCACCCAGCCGATGGCCGCGATATAGATCACGAACAGGATCACATGGGCCACATAGAGCTGCCAGACGCGCTTGGTCAGGCGTGTGGCGCCGACGATGAACCCACGCTCCAACATCATCTTTGCGTAGACGAAGGAGGCGGTGTAGCCGGAGATGAAGACGAACAGGTCCGCGGCGTCGGAAAAGCCGTAGTTCCGGGTCGTGACCCAGTTCACCACATTGTCCGGGATGTGATCCAGGAAGATCGCCCAGTTGGCGATGCCACGGAACAGGTCCAGCCGCAGGTCTCGGCCTTTGGGGGGGAGGGTGGCGTGGATTTCCATGGGGACCGCTTCGGAGGCCGGAGGGGAGAAACCTTGGGAGACGCGGAATGCGAAGGTCAGATAGCCAGTTTCGGGCCCCGATTGTCACGATGCCGGGGACCGAATATACACCTTGAAAGCCGTCCAGCGACGGAATCGCGGTATATCTTTCGTGACACGTGGATATATCAGCGGCGTCGTTTTCACCAAATTGTCGCAGTGTCGCATCTTCGAAAGCCGTTGCAAGCCATGACCGCACGTATCTTCAAGGCCGCCAAGAACGCCATGCAGTCCGGCATGGCCAAGACCCGCGACTGGCAGCTCGACTACGAGCCGGAACAGGCCCGGGTGATCGAGCCTCTGATGGGCTGGACCTCGTCGACGGACATGAAGCAGCAGCTTTCGCTGCATTTTGACACCAAGGAAGACGCCGTCGCCTATTGTGAGCGCGAGGGCATTGCCTATCAGGTGATCGAGCCGCAGGGCCGGATCGAGCGCAAAGTCGCCTATTCCGACAATTTTGCCTTCGGACGCCAGGAGCCGTGGTCACACTGACCAGTCCGGCGCCTCCCGGGCATCCCGCCCAAAGTTAGGGTTGCGCGGGCCTCCCGCGCAATGACACGATCCCGTGCCCCGTCCAGAGGGCCGGGCAAAACAAGAAACGGATTTGCAGGAAACGGGAGCCGATGGCCCTTCGCTCAACGCTCGATACCAGTTCGGCTGAGTTTAAACGAAACATCGAAGCGATGCAGGCGCAGGTCGCCGAGCTGAAGGACAAGCTCGGTGCCGTGGCCGGTGGGGGTGGCGAGGCGGCCCGCGCCAAGCACACCGCGCGCGGCAAGATGCTGGCCCGCGAGCGTGTCGATCTCCTGATCGATCCCGGCACAGCCTTTCTCGAACTCTCACCGCTGGCTGCCAACGGCCTCTATGGCGGTGACGTCCATTCCGCCAGCATCATCACCGGCATCGGGCGCGTGTCCGGCCGCGAATGCATGATTGTCGCCAATGACGCGACTATCAAGGGCGGCACCTATTATCCGATGACGGTGAAGAAGCATCTGCGCGCGCAGGACATCGCGCGGCAGAACAATCTGCCCTGCATCTATCTGGTGGATTCCGGCGGCGCCTTCCTGCCGCTGCAGGACGAGCTGTTTCCCGACGAACGCCATTTCGGCCGCATCTTCTACAATCAGGCGCAGATGTCGGCGCAGGGCATCCCGCAGATCGCCGTGGTGATGGGCTCCTGCACCGCGGGCGGCGCCTATGTGCCGGCGATGTCCGACGAGAGCATCATCGTGCGCAACCAAGGCACGATTTTCCTCGGTGGTCCGCCGCTGGTGAAGGCGGCAACGGGCGAGGTGGTGAGTGCGGAAGAACTCGGCGGCGCCGACGTGCATTCGCGACAGTCGGGCGTCACCGACCACTATGCGCAGAACGACGCACATGCGATCGGCCTTGCCCGCAAGATCGCGGCGACATTCAAGCCGACGCAGCGCGCAGCATGGAATCTGCAGCCCGTTCGCGATCCGCTGTATTCTGCCGAAGAGCTCTACGGCGTCATCCCCGCCGATGCGCGCAAACCGTTCGACATGCACGACATCATCGCGCGTATCGTCGATGGCTCCGAATTCGACGAGTTCAAGAAGCTTTACGGCACCACGCTGATCACCGGCTTTGCGCATATATGGGGCTTTCCGGTCGGCATCATCGCCAATAACGGAATTCTTTTCAGCGAGAGTTCGCTAAAGGGCGCTCATTTCATCGAGCTGTGCTGTCAGCGCAATATTCCGCTCGTTTTCCTCCAGAACATCACCGGCTTCATGGTTGGCAAGAAATACGAGGCTGGCGGCATCGCGCGTGATGGCGCGAAGCTCGTGACGGCGGTCGCCACGGCGGCTGTGCCGAAATTCACGGTCGTGGTCGGCGGTTCCTACGGTGCCGGCAATTACGGCATGTGCGGACGCGCCTATAATCCACGATTCCTGTGGATGTGGCCGAATGCACGCATCTCGGTGATGGGCGGCGAGCAGGCGGCGATGGTGCTGAGCCAACTCCGCCGCGACAATATCGAGGCAAAGGGCGGCACCTGGTCCATCGAGGAAGAAGAAGCCTTCCGCAAGCCGACCCGCGATCAGTTCGAGACCCAGGGCAGCCCCTATCATGCGACGGCGAGGCTATGGGACGACGGCGTGATCGATCCCGCCGATACGCGTCTCGTGCTCGGCCTCGGCCTGTCCGCTTCTGCGAATGCGGCGGTCGAGCCGACGCGCTTCGGCCTGTTCCGGATGTGAGGCGAAATCGATGACCAAAGCCATCTATCGCCGTTTCCGCACGCTCCTGATCGCTAATCGCGGCGAGATCGCCTGCCGCGTCATCCGCACCGCACGTGCCATGGGCCTGCGCACGGTCGCTATCTATTCCGAGGCAGACGCCAATGCGCTGCATGTCGCCGAAGCCGATGAGGCCGTCCTCATCGGTCCGGCGCGCGCCAGCGACAGCTATCTCAACATCGCGCGCATTCTGGCTGCTGCGAAAAGCAGCGGCGCGGAGGCAATTCATCCCGGCTATGGCTTCCTCTCGGAAAGCGCAGAGTTCGCGCAAGCCTGTGCCGATGCCGGATTGATCTTTGTCGGCCCGACCGCCGACATGATCACCGCCATGGGCTCGAAGTCGGGCTCCAAGGCGCTGATGGAGAAGGCCGGCGTGCCGCTGGTGCCTGGCTATCACGGCGATGCGCAGGATGACGACACGCTCGCGAATGCCGCGAACAGGATCGGCTTCCCGGTGCTGGTGAAGGCATCGGCCGGCGGTGGTGGCCGCGGCATGCGCGTGGTGCGTTCGGCCGAGGAGCTTGCCCCGGCTATCGTCAGTGCCAAGCGCGAAGCCAAGGCAGCGTTCGGTGACGATCGCATGCTGATCGAAAAATATGTCGACAATCCCCGCCATATCGAAGTGCAGGTGATCGGCGACAGCCACGGCAACCTGCTGTCGCTGTTCGAGCGCGAATGCACGCTGCAACGCCGGCATCAGAAGGTGATCGAGGAAGCGCCGTCGCCGACATTGAACGAGGCGCAGCGCGAGACTGTCTGCGCTGCCGCGCGAAAGGCGGCAGGCGCCGTCAATTATGTCGGTGCCGGCACCATCGAATTCGTCTCCGATGGCAAGGATGTGTTCTTCATCGAGATGAACACGCGCCTGCAGGTCGAGCATCCCGTCACCGAACTGATCACAGGCGTTGATCTCGTCGAATGGCAGCTCCGCGTCGCCTTCGGCGAGGCGCTGCCGCTCAAGCAGGACCAGATCAAGCTGAATGGCCACGCCATCGAGGCGCGGGTCTATGCCGAAAATCCCGACAAGAACTTCATGCCGTCGGTCGGTCGCATCAGTGCGTGGCGCATGCCGGCGGACATCGGCGGTCTGCGCATCGACGCCGGCTATCGCGCCGGCGATATGGTGTCGCCGAATTACGATGCGATGCTGGCCAAGATCATCACCTGGGCGCCGACCCGGGCGACGGCCATCGATGCACTCGGCCGCGCGCTTGATGAGACCGATATTCGCGGCATCGTCACCAACACGGCGTTCCTGTCGAAGCTGGTGACGCATCCGGACGTGCGCGCCAACAGGGTAACGACGGGTTTTATCGAGCGCGAACTCGATGCGCTGACCACGGGAGCCAGCGCTGTCAGCGATCTCGAACTGGCGGCTTCTGTTGCAGGTATCGTTGCCAGCGAGCAGGCTGCCGCGCAAAGCGAGCCGTCGCCGTGGCAGACCGCCGGCTGGATGCCCGTTGGCCGGCGCAATCGCCTGTTCAGGTTCAAGCGCGGGCAGGATGAATGGCCGGTGACGCTGCGCTATGGCGGCGGGTCCTCGTTGCTCGTCATCGGCGACCGCGAATTGGCATATGCCTCGACAGCGGCCGGCGATGGCCTGATCGACCTTACGCTCGACGGCATACGTTCGCGCATCACGGCGATCGTCGAGGGCCATGAACTCTATGTGCGTACGCGCAATGGGCGTTTCGATCTGCATTGGGTCGATCCGTTCGGCGGCGACGACGAGGAAACCACCGGCGAAGACAAGATCGTCGCGCCGCTGCCCGGCACGGTTGTGGCGTTGCTGGCCGAGGAGGGCGCCGTGCTGGAGAAAGGCGCCGCCATCCTGACGCTGGAAGTCATGAAGATGGAGCAGACCCTGCGTGCGCCCTTTGCGGGCGTGCTCAAGCAGCTTAAATGCAAGGTCGGTGACGTCGTTGGAGAAGGCGCCGAGCTCGCAGAAATCGAGCCGGCTGCCTGATCTTCCCAGGATATATAGATTGGAATGCAATGAGCGATCAGGTTCGGATCATTGAAGTCGGGCCGCGCGACGGCCTGCAGAACGAGAAGGCACAGGTCAGCGTCGCCGACCGCATTGCGTTTGCGCGTGGCCTGTTCGAAGCAGGGCTGCATACGATCGAGGTCGGCTCTTTCGTCTCGCCAAAGGCGGTGCCGAAGATGCAGGGCTCCGACGAGGTGTTTCGCGGCGTCAGTGATCTGCCCGGCGAATTCCACGTTCTGGTGCCGAACGAGAAGGGCTATGAGGGCGCAAAGGCTGTCGGCGCCAAAGTGATCGCCGTGTTCGCCTCGGCGTCCGAAGGTTTTTCGCGCGCCAATATCAATTGCTCGGTTGCGGAATCCATCGAGCGCTTCAAGCCGGTGATCGAACGCGCCAAAGCCGATGGCATCCGGGTGCGCGGCTATATCTCCTGCGTGCTCGGCTGTCCCTATGACGGCGAGGTCGCATCAAAGGCTGTCGTGGACGTGGCGAAGACCCTGTCCGATCTCGGCTGCTACGAAGTTTCGCTGGGCGACACCATCGGTGTCGGCACGCCGACCAAGGCGCGCGAATTGCTCCGGGCTGTGTCCGGGACCGTCGCGATGAACCGTCTGGCGATGCATTTTCACGATACCTATGGCCAGGCGCTGGCCAATATCTATGCCGGCCTGGAAGAGGGCTGCCGCGTGATCGACAGCGCTGCGGGGGGCCTGGGCGGCTGCCCTTACGCACCCGGCGCCACGGGCAATGTCGGTACCGAGGATGTCGTCTACATGCTCGAGGGTATGGGGATCGGAACCGGCGTCGATATGGCCAGACTGCTCGCCGCCACCAATGGGATCGCCCAGGTGATTGGCCGTCCGCCCGTCAGCCGCGTGGCGTCCGCGCTGAACGCCAAGGTGCGATAGACACCGCGATAGGCACGTTGCTGAAAGCAGGAAAGGGCCGGTGCAGAGCACCAGCCCGTTCAGCGTCTTAATCGTGGTATATTATTACTTCTTCCGGGCCTTGCGAGCCGCATAGCGTGCGTCGCGGGCGGCCTTCTGTTCGGCCTCGAGGACGGCCTTCGCGGCCTCCGCTTCTTCCTTCTCGCGGGCGATACGAGCGACCTCGGCAGCGGCTTCTTCGGCTGCGCGAAGCTTCTCGGCGGCCTTTTCGGCTTCCCGCGCAGCTTTCTTTTCGGCCTGGGCAGCGGCCTGAGCGGCGCGCTCGGCCATACGGGCCTTCACTTCCGGATCATCGACGCCCGGCGCTGACTTGAACTTGGCCAGAATATTTTTGCGTGCGTCCTGAGCGGCCTTTTGACGGTCGGCGAAGCTGGGTGATTTGAATCCGCTCATGAACGAGGCCTTGTCGCTTTCTCTTTAGAGGTTGGTTGGGTTGGTTTCGGCCGCAGGTCGGGCAGTTGCCGGACGGGCCGAAACACCGCAGCGGTTTACAGCGCGCGGCGCTGCTATGCATCAACAAATTGCGAAAACCAGCATTGCGTGACGGCGCTTGGGGACAGATTTGGGCGACATGGCGTCGGGCATCGGCGGTTACCGGCGTTCTCGGGGTGTCATGAGTTCGACTCGCAACCGTCCGCAATTCGCCATGAACGGGGCAGTTGATCGGACCTCGGCATGGGCGAGGGCCGGGAGTGCGACACTGAACCTCCTCCGTCATCCGTACGACTGACCGGAACCTTCTCCGATGCGAGGGGTTTGCAGTAGCTACCGGGAGTTTTCAATGCAGGCAGCACTCGATCGCGTTTTCCGCAGCTTTTCGCTCAAGCCTCCGACGTCGTGGACGGAGCAGTTGCAGCGAGAGGCCACTCGCGAGGATGCTGAAGCGCTGGCCAAGCGTTTATTGGGCAATTTCAAGTCGCAGCTTGCCAGCGGTACAGACCGCCCCCACTGATCGTGCCCTTGCACACGGTCGCCATCACGGGGCATAGCTGGGTTCCCGCCCATCCAGCCTGCAGGACATACCATGAGAAGCCTTCCCCGCGTCGTTGCCGTTTCCGCTCTCGTGTGCGGCGTGATCGCAGCGTCCGATGTCTCCCAGTCCGCAGCCATTGCTCAAACCAAGCCGGCGCAAGCCGCAGGAAAAACCATGACAACAGCCTCAGGCCTCAAGATCGAAGACACCCAAGTTGGTACCGGCGCGACCCCGACGCGCGGCCAGACATGCGTGATGCACTATACGGGTTGGCTCTACGAGAACGGCCAGAAGACGAAGAAATTTGACTCCTCGGTGGATCGTAACGAGCCGTTCGAATTCCCGATCGGTGCCGGCCGCGTCATCAAGGGATGGGACGAAGGTGTCGCGACAATGAAGGTTGGCGGCAAGCGCACGCTGATCATCCCGCCAGATCTCGGCTATGGCGCTCGTGGCGCCGGCGGCGTCATTCCGCCGAATGCGACCCTCATCTTCGAGGTCGAACTGCTCGGCGTGAAATAGGCGTCAGGTCTGCGCGATCCTGCGCAGCAACACACGTGACGCATCCTCGCCGGCATAGAGGTCGGCGAGGGGCGCGGCTTTCGCAATGAACGGCGCCTTGTCCGGGCGGACAAAGATCACGCCCATCTGCAGCACTTCGGCGCGCGCCTTCTCCTCAAAGGCCTCCCACAATTTATTCATGTGATGATAGGACGCCGTGGCGGCCTCGCGCAGAATATCGCGCTGGCGCGGTGTGAAGGCATTCATCCGTTCGGCACCGACAAGCAGCACATCGGAAATCATGGTGTGCTCGTCGAAGGAATAGTGCGTCGCCACCTCGCCATGCCGGCCAACAATCAGTGCCACGACGCTGTTTTCGGCGCCATCGACAACGCCGGATTTGAGCGCCACATAGACATTGCTCCAGGCAAGTTCGACGCCTTGTGCGCCGAATAGCTGCAGCAGTTTCGTCATGGTGATTGACGGCTGGATCCGGATCTTCATGCCCCTGAGATCGTCGGGATGATTGATCGGCTTGTTGCCATAGAAGCTGCGCGCGCCGGCGTCGTAATAGGTCAGCCCAACGAGCCCGGCCGGCGTTGTGGTTGCGAGAATATCCCGGCCGACATCGGTGCTCGTGACCCGCAACCAGTGATCGCGATCGCGCAAGGTGAAAGGCAGGTTGAGCACCTTGTAGGCGGGGTGGAAGCGCTCCAGCAGGCTGGCGCTGACCTTGAGGAAATCCAGCTTGCCCGCCTGCACCTGCGAGATCAGGTCGCTCTCCTGGCCAAGCTGGCCATCGGCAAACAGCGTGATGTCGAGTTCGCCCTTTGAACGCTCGCGGGCGAGATCGGCAAAATGCTGCATGGCCGGATGCACCGGATGCGTCGCTGGCAATCCATGGGCCAGTCGCAACTTCAGTGGCGCAGCGCGCATCACAGCCGGGCAGGCGACGACAAGGCCGGCGGTCAGAATGAGGCGGCGCCGAGACAACATGGATGAACCCGCGGGACTGTCCAGGACGGAATGGCTGGGAGCGTGATGCAACGCGCGTGAGGGCGCTCCGGCAATAATACGCCTGATCGGCAGGCGTTTAAAGTCTTGTTCCTGCCACTTTCGGTCGTTGTGCCTGCAACTGGCCGACATAGCGGTGCTTGCCGTCGGGCGGGATCGCGCCACGGGCGGCCAGGTGATGGATACAGTTCAAGGCCAGATCGAACGAGCCGTAGCAATGATGCGCGATCAGCGCGAGATGCTTGAGCTGCTCGCTATCCATCGCTTCCGCGTCGATGAAATTACGGACATAGACAACATCCGCCTCGACCAGCTGATTGATAGCGGCTGCAGGATCCGGACCGAGCATGGGGGCGATCATCTTCTTGTTGATCGCTGTAAATGCATGCGGCGCGAAGCCGAGTCCACGCAGTTCGAGGTCGATATCGCCGAACACCGGCTGCTTCTCGTAGAGCGGAACGAACGAGACTTCCGTCTGAACGGCAACCGCCTTCGCGAGCTTGCTCCGCCCGTTTTGGAAGACGGAGAGTTCGCCACCCTGGATATCGATCTTCAGGAGATCGATGGCCTTGATTTCAGCGATCTCGTCGAGGCGACGGGTCTGCAAGGGAAGCCGTTCGATGACGCGGCCAAGTTCGCTGAAGTTCGGAAAATGCGTCAGCGTCTTCGCTTCGGGCTGCAGCAGGCTGGCGAAGCCGATACCGCGGCAGATATTGAGTGTGTGTTCTGCGCCGTCGCCGACTGCATAGGGAAGGTAGATTTCCTGAGGGCTTTTGCGCTTCGCAAGCTCGGCGATCGCAGCGGGATGCGGATCGAAACCGGTCACGCGGCAGAGCTTTTGCTGCATCATGCTCTTGTAGGGCGGATCACCGTCGATGGGATTGGCGCCGATATCGACGACCTCGGTGAGCCGCCCCGGCTGCAGGAGGGCCGATAGCCCGTCCTGACCCGGCCGCTGTCCGATGTCTGCTGGTGATCTCTGATTCATCGGCCGGACATTGGACGGGGCGGGAAACCCGTGCCCCGTGTCATGTCGTCGCGCCCCTGGCCCTTGGATCGGGGAACGATGATCCGGCTCAGTACTTGGTTTTCCGTGTTCCTGAAAACCGGGAGGTTCCCATGCGACTTCAACAGATCATCTTGGCGGGTTCGATGGCGGTAGCCATTGGTGGCACGGCCCCGGCATGGGCGGATCAGACATTTTCCGGCTTGGTGACCGTGGTTGACCGGACCACGGGCGAGATCGTGGTGAAGCGCGAGGAGGGTGGCACGGTGGGGTCGAGTGGCGCCGCTGTGGCTGAAAAATTCAAGCTGCGCGACGGCATACCTGAATCACTGCATGCCGGCGAGAAGGTCACCATCTCCTACACCGAGAGTAACGGCCTGAAGACGGCGACCAAAGTCGACGAATTGAAGAACTGAGAAGTGAAATAATGAAGCAGCGGCGCGGCAATGGCCGGCCGCTGCTTCATTATTAAATGCACGCAAGACCGAGATTTCACAACGGGCAGGCCGCGATCGTCAATCAGCTAAAAGCTGGGTCGAGACGAACTACAGTTTCGTGTCGCCGCTCGGATTCGATTGCCGCTGGCCAACTACTCGTAAATCCGATTGATCAGTGGAGATCGCCCAGAATAGAGGTTTGAGGCGTGTTCTCTGTTGTCTGTATCGCGTCGAAATGAGAGATGCTTCTGCTGTAGCCACCAAGTTGTGCCGTGCAGGTCTTGCGGGATCCGCTGGAAGTCGCATCGATGAAAATGCCAAAGGACAGCGGTTCGGACATCCGGGGGATCGTCGATCGCCCGGAGTTTCCGATGCTCTTGCGGCAGCAGTCGGCTGCACTGATTGCTGCGTTCGAAGCTGATCCGCGGCCGACCTCGGTATTCGCGACCCAGCAGCGCTGGTTGATGGCACATGCCGCACTCGGGCTGTTTTTCCGAAGCGGAAGTACGCGTGTCCAGTTCAGCGATTTTCTCAACCTCGTTGTTTGTCACCGCGTGGCGAGCCGCAATACGGCCGACGCATTCATCAAGGAAATGGTGCACTATGGGCTGGTTGAGGCCGTGGACAATACACGCGACCGGCGCACGCGGCCTGTGGTCCCCACGGCAGCCAGTCTGCAGCAGCTGTCGGGATGGCTGCTCTTGCATCTCGCCACCCTCGACGGCCTCAAGGGCGGCATGCGCGCGCCTGCGTTGCTCGCCAATGGCGGCGTGCTGGCGCATGTTCAGCCGCTGATCGCCGATGCGTTGCTGACCACTCCGTCGATCCGTGAGCCGGTTCATACATTCGCATTATTCACCTGGCTGAACGGCGGCGGCATTGTCATGGACCGGATCATGACGAGCATCTCGCATATCGATCCGGCCGCGGACCGGATCCCGACCGGGATCGCCTCCGTCGACAGCCTGATCGGAGACCTGTTGCTGTCCCGCACGCACCTGATGCGCAAGCTGCGTGAAGCCGAGCGGCTGGGGAGTCTGGGGTGGGTTGGTAAGCCGGACCAATCGACCCTGTGGATCTCGCAAGGATTCTGGCAGGAATATGCGACGGCGCAGGCCGTGAAGCTTGCAATCATCGATCGTGCCTATTCGATGGCCATGGGCGTCTCTGCCTGAACCAGCTGCCCCCGTATTTACGGGTCGGAAATCTGCCGTTCGGGCCAACTACTCGCTGTCATCCGCCATGGCCAAGACGAGGGCAGGCCGGAATTGACGTTTGTCGCAAAACTGTAGCATCACGCATCTACTGCTCGCCAGGAAACTGTACCGCGAAGAAATCGGGCAGCGACTGCCGGCGATATGTTTCGAGGTTGAGTATGTCGATCGCGGGGGACCGCATCCCCGGGACGGGCAAGTGGCGGTCAGCCAGAGTTAGCAAGCCGATACCAAGTGATGCGTACGAGCCAGACAGTTACTGATCAGTGGTCGGCAGCCAGTCTCCCGGCGCGCGCCTCCGTGGTGGATCGCTTCCGGAAATGCGCGTTCAACATGACCCTTTCGATCGCGATGGTCATCGTGACGGTCTCGGGCATCGCGGCGAAAGATGACGCCGGTCAATTGGCCCCCATGCGCTTCAACATTCCCGGACAGCCACTGGCGTCGGCGCTTCAGGCATATAGCCGGGTAACCGGCGTACAGCTTCTCTACGAAAGCGGAGCGACCGGCGATCGCTCGTCGCCCCCCATCGAAGGTGAGTTCACCCGGGACGGGGCGCTGCGTATGCTCATCGCCGATACCGATTTGGTGATCCGGTATACGCGCGCGAATTCGATCACGCTGGTGCGGGCATCATCCGATCCGGATGCGCCGCCGGACGCCGTGTTCGGCGGGCAGGCGGATCTTGCGCTGGATACGTTGCTGGTGCGCAGGACGCGACCGAACAGTGACCCATCGCAGCTGCGTGCCTATAGTGGCATCATCCAGTCTGATATCCAGCATGCCCTGCGCAAGGACGTAAAGACGCGTAACGGCACATACAGTGCGGGCATCAAGCTTTGGATCGACAATCCGCGAACCGTCCGCAAGACTGAGTTGTTTCGGTCCTCCGGCGATCAGGAGCGCGACGAGACAATCGCGCGGGTGCTTGACGGAATGCAGGTGAGCCAGGCTCCGCCGGCCAACACGCCACAGCCGGTCATGGTCATGATTACGGTTCGATAGTCATGGCGGACAGAGGTTCATCCGAGACCTGGAAGGCAGGTTTTGATCCGGGATCGGACGCCGATCTGGCTCCGTACGGCGAAACGACGTCCGGCACCTGGCGCTGGCTTGTCGGCACGGCGGTGCTGGTACCCGTTCTTCTGCTGGCAGGCGTTTATTGGCTGCATCAGATGCCGGTCGGTCCGCTGGCGCGGCAGGGCAGCTCCACCATCCAGGTTGAATTGATAGCGACCCCGGCACCGACAGCCGAGTTCAAACAGGCGTCGGTGCAACCCAATCCGCCGATTGTCGATTTCCAGACGGAAGCCAGGATTTCCGAGCAGAGCGTTGCGCCGGTGGAGCAGGAGATCGCACCGCCACAACCCGTGCTCCGGCCCCAGCCTGCGGCCATTCCCGAGCAGAAACCTGCCGGTGGCGGTCAGCGCCAGGCGATCTCCGCCGGAGCCGCGTCACGTTTTCAGCAACAACTGTTTACGCATATCGAGCGTTATCAACGTCATCCAGGTGCGAGCGGAACGGTGCTTGTGCTTTTCGCCATGCGCCGCGATGGGACATTGGTCAGGCTGGACGTCAAGTCCAGCTCGGGACGACCATTGCTCGATCAGGAGGCGATTGAAACGATACGGCGTGCACAACCGCTCCCACGCATTCCCGCCGATATGCCGGACCTCATCACCGTTCTGCTACCTGTGGCATTCGACGCACGGTGAATAAATCCGTGCTGGCGTACGCGGCGGCTAGCAGTTTCGTAATCAATCTGTCATGAGCGAACGGTAACACGCTGCCTGCTGAGGTAGTAACGCAGGCGTGCACAAGGACGGAAAGCGTTGACTGGGGTAAATCGTACAACGTTGCGCGATGTCCTTGCGGCCGACTACACCGGCCTTTTCAAGCGTTTGACGCGACGGCTCGGTTCTTCGGAGCTGGCAGGCGACGCTTTGCAGGAAACTTTTTTGCGGGTCGAACGAATGTCGAGCGCCCCCGCTATTAATAGCCCGAAGGACTATTTGTTCCGCATCGCTCTGAATGTGGCAACGGACCGTCGGCGTGTCGAGAAGCGTCATCTCAGTCTGGACGCGGTCGATGCCTTGCTCGATATCCCGGATGACGCGCCGGATGCAGCCGCTGTCGTTGAGGGCCGTCAGGACATCGAAGCCCTTGATCGCGCGTTGGCTGAACTGCCGGCCCGCGCGCGTCAGGTCTTCATGGCTGCCGTGGTCAAAAAACTGCCGGACCACGAGATCGCCGCGCAGCTCAATGTCAGCATCAGGACGGTTGAAATCGATCTGCGCAACGCGCTGAAACACTGCGCGCAGCGGCTCGATCGCACCTTGATCCGGCGAACCGGTGGCCCGCGTCCGCGCTAGCTGACAGGACGCGTCCTGTTCGTTGTCGGCTCCGAACGGGCTGGCTTTCCTCCACACCTTGTTCTTGAAGCTGGCCCGAAACTATCGGGACAGAAAAATCTGTGTCATTAAGCGACGATTCGGCTGCGGGATAGCGTGGTCTCAACCGTCTAGTGTTCTAGAAGGTATTGTCATCCATTTCGATTCATCAGCTCAAAAGCCTTGCGACATCAATGATCCGCATCATGTTCAAGATCCGGTCTTTTGCCTTCCCCGTGGGGTCGGTTGCCGTGTCGAGCGAGTCCCACAGGTTATGTCAGCGTGACTGAGCCGGGCGACGATAGCGGTTTGCTCAATCAAGCCATCGATTGGGTTGCATTGCTGCGCTCGGGGCGCGCGACGACCGACGATGCTGAACAGTTGCAGCGTTGGCGCGCGCAGGATCCGGCGCATGAGGCGGCGTTCCGGCAGGCTGCGCGTTTGTATCGTGATCTCGGGGCGATGGGGGCCGAGCTGGAGCGCCGAAAGGTGAGGCGGTTCGTTCCCCGTCATGTGGTTACGCGGCGAGCGTTGATCGGCGGCGCGCTGGCGGCGTCGGTTGCGGGCTATATGGTGGTCAAGCCGCCGCTGGAAATGTGGCCGTCGCTGGCGGAAATGTCGGCCGACTATCGCACGGCAAAGGGCGAGCAGCTCGATGTCGCAATAGCCGACAACGTGTCTTTAAAGCTCAACACGCAGACCAGCGTGGCGGTGCGGGGCAGCGGCCCCAATCCGCGCATCGAATTGATATCGGGCGAGGCGGCAATCACATCGCAGCGGCCGGCGGTTGAGCCGTTGGTGGTTATCGCGGCCAATGGCCAGATTGCGGCTTCGGCGGGTGAGGTGAATATCCGTTGTATCGACGGCGTGGTGCTTGCCACATGTATCCAGGGATCGATCACCGTGACCCATGGCGGGCGCAGTGTCGAACTGACGGGGGGGCAGCAAATTGCCTACTCTGCGTCGGAGGCGCTCGGTGCGCCGGCGCCAATTCTCGATCCGTCCATACTCTCGGCCTGGCGTGAGAAGCTGTTGATCTTCAAGGACAAGCCGCTGGCAACCGTGGTCAGCGAGATCAACCGGTATCGTCCCGGCAAGATTGTCGTGACCAATTCCGATCTTGGTCAGCGGCTCGTCAGCGGCACCTTCCATACCGACAAGCTCGACGACTTCGTTGCGCAGGTGCGCCAGCTCTATGCGGTGAAGGTGCGGGCACTGCCCGGCGGCGTCGTTCTGCTCAGCTGATCTTTTAGCACTGATATCAATCGATGCCAGCGTTCTCCCGGCTGGTCGGGCGGCGCTTTCCGATTTTGCGCGGCCAGGTGATTCCTTCTGCACGTTTTTCTTAATTTTCTTTTGCGGGTTGGAAGTAGCCCAAACGTCTTCAAGACGTAGGGACCTGATTGCGAGCGCGCGGCTCGCTCTCGGTGTGCCCTCTTATGGGCTTGATACATGCTTGTTGTTCTTCGAGACGATGTCGGCGCGAAACTGCCGAAGTGGCGGTTTTTGCAATCCTCGGCGCCGGCGGTCCTGATGCTTGCAAGCATCGGCGCATTCGATGGCGCTTCTCATTCGGCTATCGCGGCGCCAAGCCGGCAGGCTGAAGCGAAATCCGCGAAGGCGGCAGGTGACAAGCCTGCCGCGGAAGCTGCCCCGGCTGCGCCAGCCGCACCGCTGCAGCGTTTCGATATCGACGACTTCGCCGTGCAGGGCGCTGACAAGCTGCCTCAGATCGATGTCGAGGAAGCGATCTATCCTTTCCTCGGTCCCGGCCGTACGGCCGACGATGTGGAAAAAGCCCGTGCCGCGCTCGAAAAGGCCTATCACGACAAGGGATTCCAGACCGTCAGTGTGGCAGTCCCGCAGCAGAATGCGCTCACCGGTCGGGTGATCCTCAAGGTCACCGAGATGAAGGTCGGTCAGTTGCGCGTGAAAAATTCGCGCTATTTTGACATCGCCAAAGTCAAGGAGAATGCGCCGTCGCTGAAGCCGGGCACGGTGCCCAACTTCAATGCGGTGACGAAGGACATTGTCGGTCTCAATCAGTGGCCGGATCGTCGCGTGACACCGGCGTTGCGTGCGGGCGTTACGCCAGGGACCGTCGACGTCGACCTGAATGTCGAGGACAAGGCGCCGTTCCACGGCAGCCTCGAACTCAATAACCGTCGCTCGCCGAATACGACTGGCTCGCGCCTCATCGGTACGGCACGCTATGACAATCTGTGGCAGCTCGGTCATTCGTTCAGCTTCACCTATCAGGTGGCGCCGGAAAATCCGAACGATGCAGAAGTTTTCTCGGGCTCATATCTCGCCCGCTTCGAGAATATCGATTGGCTCACCGCGCTCGTTTACGGCGTCAAGTCGAGCAGTGACGTCGCCACTGTCGGCGGCATGAATGTGGTTGGTCCAGGCGAGATCATTGGCGCCCGTGCTGTGATGACGCTGCCGGCCCGCGAGAACTTCTTCCATACCCTGTCCGCGGGCATGGACTACAAGCATTTCGACCAAACCATGCGGGACCTGAGCGGCAATGGCTTCGGCACGCCGATCACCTATTTCCCGGCAGTTGCCAGCTATGGCGCGACCTTCCAGGGCGAGAAATCGCTGACCCAGCTCAACGCCTCGATCACAGCAGCGATGCGGCCGGCGGGCGACGACTGGCGCGCCTTCGATAACAAGCGCGCTTGGGCATCCGGTAGCTTCACGCATCTGAATGTCGATCTCGCGCATACCCATGAGCTGCCGGAAGGCTTCCAGTTCTGGACCAAGGTGGCGGCGCAGGTGTCTGATGGCCCGCAGGTGTCGAGCGAGCAGTTCAGCATCGGCGGCATGGATACGGTCCGCGGCTATCTCGAATCCGAAGTACTCGGTGACGACGGAATCGTCGGCAACATTGAAATCCGCTCTCCCGATGTCGGCAGCATGCTGCAGAAGGAGATCAAGGACGAGACGGGGCAGGGCGCACCGCGCTTCACGACCTGGAATGAATGGCGCTTCTTCGGCTTCGTCGACGCGGGTCACGTCCGTGTGCAGCGGCCTTTGCCTGAGCAGCAGACGCGCTTCGATGTCTGGAGCTACGGCGCCGGCACCCGCTTCAAGGTCTTCGACAACTTCAACGGCGTGATCTCGTACTCGGTACCGATGATCACCCAGGCTTACACGCATGCCAATACCGGGCGCGTGAACTTCCGTATCTGGGGTGAATTCTGATGACGATGGGGAGCGGTCACATGACCAAGGGCGGTTCGAGCCTGCGCCGGCAATTGAAGAATGCAGCGGCGGGCCTCGCGCTCGGCTTCGCCGCAGCAATGACGCTGTTTCCGGCCACGGCAAATGCCTGGTGGAACGACGAGTGGCAGCTGCGCAAAAAGATCAATATCGACACCAGCGCGACCGGTGCCAACATCACCGATCCGATCGGCACGGTCCCGGTCCTGGTGCGCCTGCATTCCGGCAATTTCCGTTTCAGCCTTGCGAAGGATGACGGCAGCGATCTGCGTTTCGTCGCCACCGACGACAAGACGCCGTTGAAGCATCATGTCGAGAAGTGGGACTCGCTGCTCGGCGAAGCGCTGGTCTGGGTTTCGGTGCCGAATGTGGCCCCGGGCGCCAAGTCGGACTTCTGGATCTATTACGGCAACAAGAAAGCCGCGGCGACCAACGACGCCAAGGGCACCTATGATGCCGACACCGCGCTGGTCTATCACTTCAATGAGCGCGGCACGCCGGCCATCGACTCGTCGGTCTGGGCCAACAATGCGCAGAGCGTTGGCCAGCCAGCCGATGGCTCGCTGATCGGTGGCGGTCTTCGCCTCGATGGCCGCAACATCGTTACGCTGCCGGCCTCGCCGTCGCTTGGCACCGCAGACAGCGCGCCGTTCACCCTGTCGGTCTGGATCAAGCCGGGTGCCGTGCAGCCGAATTCGGCGCTGTACAGCCGCCGCGATGGCGCCAATGGCGTGGTCATTGGTCTCGACAATGGCTCTCCCTTCGTCGAGGTGAGCAATGCCGCCGGCACCCAGCGCAGTGGCGCTGGCGCACCGGTCGCCGCCAATTCCTGGAACCACCTCGCGGTGGTTGCTGCCAGCGGCACTGTCAGCGTCTATCTGAATGGTGCGCCTTACTCGACCCTGAACGCCTCGCTTCCCGCCTTGACCGGCGTGGCGCGCCTGGGCGGCGATGCCCCGCCGCCCGCGGCCGCTGCCCCCGCAGCGCCTGCGGCTGATGCCGCAGCTCCTGCCGCCGACGGAACCGCCCCCGCTACTGAAGCGGCTCCAGCCCCTGTGGCCGTTGCAGCGATGGCTGGTTTCGTCGGCGACATCGACGAACTGCAGATCTCCAAGATCGCGCGTTCGCCGGGCTTCATCAAATTCGCCTCGGTCGAGCAGGGCACCGAGCCTGCCAAGTTGATCGCTTTCAGCAACGACGAGGAGACTGCCAGCTGGATGTCCGGGCATTTTGCCATCATCCTGAAGGCCGTGACCATCGACGGCTGGATCGTGATCGCGTTGCTGATCGTCATGGCCGTTGCCAGCTGGATCGTCACCTATGACCGCGTGAGCTACATGAAGCGCCAGGCCAAGGCCAACGACCGCTTCATGAAGAGCTTCCGCCAGCTCGCTGACAACCTGACCGCGCTCGATCGCGGTGAAGTGGACGAGAATGCCGCCGTGCTCGGTAGTAAGCTGGGTGAAGAAGAGGCGCAGATGGTCCGCGCATCCTCGTTGTACCGCATCTACCACGTTGGTGCGGAGCAGATCAGCAACCGCTTCGCCAACACCGACATGATCCGCCTGAACGGTGCATCGATCTCGGCCATCCGCGCGGCACTCGACAGCATGTTCGTCAAGGAAAGCCAGCGCCTCAACAAGCTGATGGTGGTGCTCACCATCTCGATCTCGGGTGGCCCGTTCCTCGGCCTGCTGGGCACCGTGGTCGGCGTCATGATCACCTTCGCGGCCATCGCCGAAAGCGGCGACGTCAACGTCAACGCCATCGCACCGGGCATCGCGGCGGCGCTCGTCGCCACCATCGCTGGCCTGTTCGTCGCTATCCCTGCGCTGTTCGCCTACAACTATCTGGTGACGCGCATCGGCGAACTGACGTCCGACATGCAGGTCTTCATCGACGAATTCGTGACCAAGATGGCCGAGTTCTACTCGAACGAGCCGATCGTCGATCATCGCCAGGCGGCGGAGTAAGCGTCGATGCAGCTCCAGAGCAAGGGCAAGCCGTACGACGATATCAACATCACGCCGATGTTGGACCTCGCCTACGTGCTGCTGATCATTTTCATCGTGATGACGACGGCGACGGTGCAGGGGCAGAAGGTCAATCTGCCCAAGGCGTCCGCCGCCCCGAGCCTCGCAACGCCGACCACGAAGGCGATCACCGTCTCCAACGACGGCAAGCTCTTCCTCGACACCATTCCGGTGACGCTGCCCGAACTTGAGCAGCGTCTCATTCAGCAGAAGGCGCTGACGCCGGAATTCCCCGTGGTCCTGCGCGGCGACGCGCAGACCCAGTACCAGAGCGTCATGGACGTCCTCGATCTGCTCGGCCGCATCGGCCTGTCGCAGGTCGGCCTCGCCACCAAGCCACTCGTGAAGTAACGCCGTGATGCAGACCGCCAGCCATATCGACGACCACACCAAGGGCGCTTTCGCGACCCTTTGGGCGTGGCTGCGTCGCGGTGCGTCCAAGGTCGCCGCGGAGCCCGCGCTGCTGGACACTGCAGAGCTGTCTGCGACGGATTCCGGTCGCGATCAGCAGCCCGGCATCGTTCTGCCGTTCCCGTTGCGCGGCGAGGCGCTGTTGGTTCGGCTGACAGAACTGCTGCGACGCCGCGTCGCTGAACTGGTGCCGCAATGCGAGCGCCTGTCGCTCGTGCTGTCACATCACCCGGCGCTTCGCCTGTCGATCGACGAAAGCGCATTCATCGAATTCGATGCACCGAGTGCCGAGTTCAATCTGGTGATCGATGCGCCAAGCGGCACGCGGATGATCATCCAGACGACGGACTTCGACGCAGTGGTGAAGTTCGTTCTGCAATATGTCGTCGAGAAGCTGTCCGACGATGCCGTGCTGGAGGCTGCGTCGTGAAGAAGCCGTCCGATCAATTTGCGGACACCGAAGCCTCCGGCAATCGCGGTGCCTATCTGCGCTATGGCGCGGTGGTTGCTGTCGTCATGCTGCTGTTCGCAGGTGGCTGGTTCCTGGTCATGAGCGGCAGCGACATGCCGGCGCCGAAGCAGGTGCGCGAGTTGACCGTCGTCAACATCGTTCCACCACCGCCTCCGCCACCGCCGCCCGAGCAGAAAATGATCGAGCAGACCAAGGTGACCGAAGAACCGAAGATGGTCGAGCAGGAGCGGATCGAGGAGAAGCCGGTCGAGAAGCCGGCGGACGATCCTGCGAAGGACGCCAAGAGCGAGGAGCCGCCGGGACCGCTGGCCCTCGATGCGCCGGCGACCGGGCCGGGCGACGCCTTCAATCTCGGCAGCAAGGTTGGCGGCAGCCCCTATGGTGGCCGTGGTGGCGGCGGCAGCCGTTGGGGTTGGTACGCCTCGATCGTGCAGACCCAGATCGAAGCGGCAATCCGCGCCAATGAGCGCACCAAGAATGCGGTGATGCAACTGCAGTTCCGCATCTGGGCCGACAATACCGGCCGCATCAGTCGCGTCGAGCTCGTCAATTCGAGCGGCAGCGCGGAGGTCGATGCCGCCATTCGCAACGACGTCATCGGTCGTCTGACGCTGCGCGAGCCGCCGCCGAACGACATGCCGATGCCCATCAATGTCCGGGCGACCGGACGCAAGCCAACCTAATTCTTCGCGGGGCCGGGGGACGGCCACGCAAGCATCACTTCGACTAGCAGGGGACTTGATCCGATGTTCGACAGAAAGACCGATACCGCCCGGCGCGTGCTGCCGCTCGCAGTATCGATGTGCGCACTCACTCTCGCGATGCCGGCCGTGGCGCAGGACAGCGAAGGTCGTGCGTCTTCCAAGCGTCCCCAAGTGTCGCGTGCGAAGCCGGTTGCGCCGAATTCGACCACCAGCCTGGTTAATCTGCTGATCAAGCAGGGCGTGATCACGGAAGAGCAGGGCACTGCGCTGATTAAGCAGGCCGAAGACGAAGCCTATGTGCAGCGTGAAGCGGCCAAGGGCGCGTCGGCGCGTGCGGAAGAGGCCGCGAAGACCGCGACCGCAGCGGCAGCGGCTGCATCGCCTCCGGGCACCAAGCACGTCACCTATGTGCCGGAGATCGTGAAGCGTCAGCTGCGCGACGAGATCAAGCGCGAGGTAATGGCCAAGGCGCATAGCGAAAACTGGGCGTCGCCAGGCAAGTATCCCGAATGGGCTCAGCGTATCCGGTTCCACGGTGACATGCGTGCGCGCTACGAAGGTCAGTTCTTCCCGACCGGCAATGATCCGCGCCTGGTCAATTTCAACTCGATCAATACGGGAAACCCGTATGATCTGTCGGACGCGACCAATCCGTATTTCGCGCCGACACTCAATACCAGCCAGGATCGCGATCGCGCCCGGCTTCGTCTTCGCCTCGGCGCCGACATAGATATTGCAGACAGCGTTCTGGCCGGCTTCCGCTTCGCCACCGGTGACAGCAATTCCCCGGTGTCGCTGAACCAGACGATGGGCGCCAGCGGCGGCAATTTCTCAAAGTACTCCCTGTGGCTCGATCGCGCCTACATGCGCTACCAACCCTCGAGCGATTTCAGCTTCTCGGTCGGCCGCTTCGACAATCCGTTCTGGTCGCCGACGGATCTGGTCTGGCATCGGGACCTCGGCTTCGACGGCTTCGTTGCCCAGCTGAAGCATGAAGTCGCCCCCGGCGTTACGCCATTCATCGTCGCTGGTGCGTTCCCGACCTTCAACAGCGATCTGAATGTCGGGTACAATATCGATCAGAACCTTAATGAGAATGGTCTGCCCGGCAAGTTCCCGAGCAACGACAAGTGGATGTATGGCGTTCAGGCCGGCGTTGGCGTGAAGTTTGACCCGCAGTCGAGCTTCCGCCTCGGTGTGGCCTATTACGACTTCACCAACACGCAGGGCCGCGGATCGACGCCTTGCTATGTGTTCGGTACGGCGGATGTCTGCGACACCGATCAGACGCGCCCGTCCTTCGCACAGAAGGGAAACACCTACCGGACCCTGCGTAACATCCTGCCGGATCCGTCTCTCGCGAACCCCGCTCTGCAGCCGGCCTATCAGTATTTCGGCCTCGCCAGTCAGTTCCGTCCCGTGGTCGTGAGCGGTCAGGTCGATCTCGGCGACTTCCATCCGGTCCATGTCGTGATCGACGGTGAATACGTCAACAACACAGCATTCGATCGAAACGCCATTGTGGCCCTCTCGACCGACAACCGGCTTGCCGCGGGCACGATTGCCAACAACACCGCGCCGACGTCCGTCGCCAACGCCACCGGTCCTTTCGAAGGCGGCAACCAGGGCTGGATGACCCGCCTGACCGTTGGTCACAAACAGGTCAGGACATTGTGGGATTGGAATGTCCACGTTGGCTACAAGTATCTCGAATCCGACGCGATGATCGACGCCTTTGTCGACAGCGACTTCGGCCTCGGCGGTACCAACCTCAAGGGCTACTTCATCGGCGGCAATGTTGGTCTTGCCGACAATGTCTGGGCAACGCTCCGCTACATGAGCGCCAATAACATCGCCGGTGGCCCGTACTCGGTTGACGTGGTCCAGGTCGACCTGAACGCGAAGTTCTGATCATGCGCAAACATATCCTGACGATTGCTGCGATCGCTGCGTCACTGGCCAGCACCCAGGCCAACGCGCAGTCGGAGAGCGACAAGCTGCGCGACGCCGTGCGCAGCCTGACCGCCCAGACCCGCTCGCTGGAAGACCAGCGTGCGTCGCTCCAGAGCAAGGTGGCCGAGGCCGAGCGCGAAAAGGCTGCGCTGACCGCGCAGATCGCGGCGGCCAAGGCGCAGGTCAAGGAAACCGAGAAGATGCACCGCGAGGCGGTGGACGAGTTCAACCAGCGCCTGGAAGATCGCAACCAGACGCTGGAGAAGTGGAAGGCGGCCTATGAAGAAGCCGCAACCGTGGCGCGCGCCAAGGACGCGGAGCGCGCCAAGTTCGAGGGAGAGGCGACGGCCTACAAGGCCAGCACCAAGAGCTGCGTCGCCAAGAACGGCCAGCTCATGAAGGTCGGGCGCGAACTGCTGCGTCGCTATGAAGGTGTGTCCTTCGGCGACATCGCCGTCATCAACGAGCCGCTGACCGGCGTTCGCCGGGTCGAGGTTCAGAACATCCTGCAGGACTACGAAGACAAACTGCTCGATCAGAAGGTTATTCAATGATGCGTTTGCGCTCCTCCCTCATGCTCGCGACGGCAACCAGTGTTGCCGTCGTTTCGTCGTTGGCGATGTCACCGGCCCACGCGCAGACTGCGCTGCAGCCGGCCCAGCCTCGTGTTGCACAGACAACAGCTCCGGCTCCAGTCAAGCAGCCGGCACGCCCGGCAGCGGCTCCGGCTGCACCAGCCGCCGCTCCGTCGAACACCGTCGCAGCGGCGAAGTCGTCGGGCGAAGTCGTGGCGCGCGTTGGCAACAATGACGTCACCGCCGACGATATGCGCAATTTCATCGGCACCCTTGGCCCGCAGCAGCAGGCGGCGGTCGCACAGGATCCGTCCCTGCTCAGCCAGGCCGTGCGCATGATGCTCTCGAACCGCTTGGTGATGCAGGAGCTAGCCGCGAAGAAGTATGACAAGCAGCCGCAGGTCGAAGCGCAGCTCGAGAAGGTCCGCGAAAGCGCGCTGGTTGAGCTCTATCTGCAGTCGGTTTCGAACCCGCCGGCAAATTTCCCGAGCGAGGACGACCTGCAAAAAGTCTATGAAGCCAACCGCGCCTCGTTCCAGGTGCCGCGTCAGTATCAGCTCGGTCAGATCTATATCGCCGTGCCGAAGGATGCCGACAAGGCGACTGCCGATGCTGCGAAGAAGAAGGTGGCTGAAGTGCAGCAGAAGCTGAAGGCGCCAGGTGCCGATTTCGCCGCCATCGCCCGTGCGGAGAGCGCGGCCAAGGAAAGCGGCGATCTCGGCCTTCTTCCGGAAGACCAGATTCGTCCCGAGATCCGTACGCAGATCTCCGGTCTTGCCAAAGGCGCCGTGTCCGAACCGATCACGCTCGACGACGGCGTTCACTTCATTCGTCTGATCGACACGAAAGTGCCGTATACGCGCACATTGCCGGAAGTTCGCGACGCGCTGGTCCGCCAGATTCGTCAGCAACGCGCTGCCCAGTTGCGGCAGAACTATCTCGCCGAACTTCTCAAGCAGCAACCGCCGATCATCAACGAGCTGGCGCTGGCCAAGCTCCTCGATGGCAAGAAGAACTAAGGAGTATCAGTATGTCCGACACCAATCTCGCCAGCCTGACGCTGGAATCGCTACGTGACCTGATGCAGAATTCGGGTTACCGGGTCGAACTCGTGAACGACGCTGCAGCCAATATCTCGCTGCTCCGCTCGTCGACCGCCGGTTTCGCCTTCGACATCCGTCCGGGCAATCGTCTCGCTGCGGACGACAAGAGCTTCGTCGACTTTACGTTCAGCGCCTGGCTGAACGTCGAAGGCGAGCTGCCGCTCGACATCGTCAATCGCTGGAACGCGCTGCGCCGCTTCGGCCGCCTGCAGCTGGTGCCGGGCTTCCTGGCCATGACCATGGACGTCTCGCTGATCGGCGGCGTCGCGCCGAACTACGTGCGCGCGCAGGTCGAGATCTGGGATCATCTCGTGCAGGCGCTGGTGCCGTATCTCCGCGAGGAGCTGCAGAAGATCACGTCGGACAAGTCCGCCGATGTTGCGCCTGCGGCACCGGGCGAGGTGCCTGCCTCAGCCAAGGTGGCTTGATAGGTCGGCCGTGATGTCAGCAAGCCGTATCGTTTCGAGCCTTGGTCGTGACAATAGCCATTCAGGCACCACGCTGATGCTTGTCGCCGGCTTGCTGTCGGTCCTCGCCATCGCCGCAAGGGCCGAGACGGCGACGACAATACGTGTGGCCTCGGTGGAAACCGAGGTCGCTCAGGCTCGAGCCGATGTGGCCAGGCCCGCCGAGGCGCCCCCAGCCTCGCCGATGGTGTCATCGACGCCTGTCAACCCCGCCAATCCCCGCGCGCTGTATCGTGCGCTGATCGAGCGCGAGGTGCGCCACACCAATTTGCCGGCCGATGTGGCCGAAGCGGTCATGGGCGTGGAAAGCGGCTACAATCCCGCCGTCATCGGCGCCGATGGCGAGATCGGCTTGATGCAGGTGATGCCGCCGACCGCGCGTATGCTCGGCTTCACCGGTTCGATGGCGGAATTCGCCGCGCCGGAGGTCAACATCAAATACGGCGTCAGATATCTGGCGCAGGCCTGGACAAGGGCGGGGGGCGATCTCTGCACGGCGCTGATGAAGTATCGCGCCGGGCATGGCGAGACGCGCTTCTCTCAGTTGTCGGTCGACTACTGCATCAAGGCGCGGGCGCGCCTGGCCGCCAAAGGCTATCCGCTGACAGGCACCGTGCCCGCGGCGACGTTCGGGTCTCGCCCTGGCGGCGGAGGTAATGCACTCGCCATGGCAGGTTGCCGCAAACGCTGCCTGACCCTTGGCGGCGGCGGTCGTGTCGATTTCGCTGCTCTGAACAACCGACTGGCGCAGGTGGCCATCCAGGTCAACACGCCGCGAACGCCTGGAAAGTGATGCGCCATGATCGCCCGACTTTCCATGCTGCTGGTGATGAGTATGGCGCTTCCTGCCGTCGCACAACAGCCGCCGCCAGTCGTTGAGCCCAAGCCTGAACTGATCATCGGTGGCCAGCCGCCGCCGATGCGGACTTTCGAGCGCTGCGTGGATGTCGAGATCGGCGGCGCACGCAGCTATGGCTGCCTCAACGAGACCCTGCGTCGCGATGTCGACAAGGTTGCGCCAAGCCTGAACTTGCCGCCCATCGACGCGCGTTCGTCGGACACGCGGCTTGGCATCGTCAACATCCCTGCGGTCCAGCAGCAATATGGTTCGAATTTCGGGCGCTCGGTGGTGCCGTTCCGCATGCCGCAGCCGGTCTTCGGCACCACGCCCCGGCAATAGGCCACGGATGTCACGTCAAGTTCCGATGCAGCTCTTGGCTATGAGTGTCCATGCGCGGGTGAGCGGACCGAGCCTGTATCAATGGCGTCATGTCTGCGCGCTGACGGCGGTGGCCGTGGTGATCTCCGCCGCGTCGCCGGCGGCGTCCCAGTTTCTGCTGCCGGCTCGCACTGATGCGCCGTCGTTGACGCCGGCCAAGCCGCTGACGCGCGCCGACCTGCCGCCGGTCGAGCGTGGGGAACGTGCCGGCACCGGGTTTTTCGTCGATGATTTCGGCCATCTCCTGACGGCACGGCATGTGGTGCAGGGCTGCGGCCGCATCATCGTGCACAAGGAAGGGCGCAGCATGACCGCGCGGCTGGTCGCGATGTCGACACCCTATGACCTTGCATTGTTGCGCACACCGAAAACGCGTGGGCTTGCAGCGGTATTCCCGCGGACCGTCTCGTCGTCGGTCAATTCCATGGTGTTTGCCGCCGACTACGCGACACTGCCGACCATGGTGACGCGCGGCGGAATGCTGGCCAATGCGTCCGTCAGCAAGACGTCCGGCGGCGATGAGACAGGGCATATCGCCATCACCTCCACTGTCACATTCGGTGCCAGCGGCGCTCCGGTGCTGGACTCCCGCGGCCTGGTCGAAGGCGTCATCAGCCGCAAGACGAGTATCAATCGTGTGCTGGCCGTTGGCGCTGCTGGCGCCAAGTCGTTCCTGGCATCGAGCAATATCCGGCCGCTGGAAGATGACCGCCCGCAGTTGAGCGGCTCCGCTTCGCGCGCCCACCGCGCCGCGAGCATCTCGGCGCGCGTTGTCTGTCTGAATTGAAGGAGCTATCGCGATGCGTCGATCCACAGGTTCATCCCAAGCCTCTGCGAAGCCGGGCAAGTTGCGCATGTTGCTGGCTTCTCTCGGTCTCGTCTCCGTTGCAGCGACGCCGATTGCGGCGCAGGGGCTCGACTATCGCAGTCCGGACGCAGCGCCACCCTCGTGGGGACAGTTCTCCAAGCTCGTGAAGTATCGTTTCGAGGAGTGGGTGAGCGCCGACGAGGCGGTCGCCAATCGATTTCGCGCATGGTTGAAGCAAACCAGTGGCACCGCAAATGGCGCGCCGCCTTCGATCGTGGTCAAAGCGTGGCTCAACCCGGATGGCAGCGTCGAGAAGGTGTCCTTCGCGTCGTTCAGTGACGAGCGCGCCACGAGTGATCTGCGCACGGTTCTGACCCGCGGCAATGTCGGTGAAGCGCCGCCGCCGGAAATGCTGCAGCCGATCAATCTGCGTTTCTCGCTCAATATTCCCAAGGACTAATGGCGCGCGATCAACCGGCGCCGGAAATCGCTGGCTGAGCCGTTGGGCGATGCAGGGTCGTCGATGGCCACACCGGCCGGCCGACGGTGTTGTCCAGGCCCGGCTGACGATGGTATGAGGGCGCGTCGGTCCCATAGCTCAACTGGATAGAGTAGCGGATTTCTACTCCGCGGGTTGCAGGTTCGAGTCCTGCTGGGATCGCCAGTTATATACCAGCAAAATCAATGGCTTGTCGCGGTTTTGGGGCCGTTCGTGTGCCGAAATTCGTGTTGCGGGCAGGTTTCTCTGAGACCCTCGAGTTGCGGTCTTTCCCGTCTATGCCCATGAGTGCATGCAACACTGAAGAAACATGACGTCGCGCCCAGCTTTTTGCTGGCGAAGCGGATTATTGCATCTCGCCCTTCATGCATCGCTCGATGAAGATTCTGCGTGTCGATCCGCGTTCGCTTACGGCATAGCCGCGGTCGTTCGCGAGTTTTGAGCATTGCTCATATGAGGGCGGCTTCTTCGGAGCAGCATAAGACACTCCAGCAGCGGAGCAGAGGATGCCGATCGCCAAAGCTGAGCCCGTTGCAAGTTTCATTGCGCTCCCCTGGGATTTGGTGATGCGAGCGAAAGCCCTCGGCACTTTCGGTCGACGGCTCTGTCAGAGAACGATAGATCCGATTTCAGCGTGCGAAATATCCCAGATGGGGGTACCCCGATCAGCGTGGAGGTCATGAGTAACTCACGGGCATCGTTTTGGCGCAAATCGGACAGCGGCTTTCGAGCCTGAGATATGTCTCTAGTAGTATGAGCTCTGCTTCGTCGGACGTCTGCTCAGCGCCTGGGTGCATTCGAGCGATGTGCACTGCTTGCCTCACCGCGAGATCGTTGTTTGTTGAGACGAGGGCGGCATGGCAACGAAAAGCTGCGCCAGCTCTGACAAATGCTTCCTGTGCCCAATCGGACTTCGAGCTCATTAAAGTTCACTACACTGGCAATGAAAAGCCGCCGGCATTCTCGCGCAGCGGCTACCGGATATAAAAAATGCTGGTTCGCGCTGAAATAATCCCCACTCCGGTGAACGGAGATAAGCACCGACGATTTCGAGGGTCTATCAGAATATCAGTTCCAGGTTGCGGAACACGGAGACCGTGATCTATGCGCGTCACCCGTTTGGGGTATGTCGCAGCAGCTCGCTGGAAACATGACGCGCGACAGCCGAGATCCTAACAGCAGCCGAACCGAACGACCTGTTGGAACATCCCAGACAGAGCCCGGCTGCCGCTACGCGAATGCAATCGCCCTGAGCATGAATATGAAGGCTCAACGGCTTGTCCTGTTCTTCGGGACACGGCAACGCGCTTCAACCTTCACGGACTTAGGAAAAATCGGTCCTCAGGTGACTGAGGACCGGCAATGGAAAATGGCTGAAAGAATAACGCGACGTGGCAGGGGATTGCTGAGTCGGCCCAGCCTTGCTCGAAGATCATACGACCTGAAGTTTTTGTGTCAGTCTGCTGCGGGAAACAGAGCTAGCTTTCCTCAGTCATTGTTCAGAAGTGTAGTCTTTAGAGCCGGGGAAAAAAGCCGACAATCAACACAGTGATCGCAGTCATAAAACAGAAGGAAAGAGCCGGCCACGTCCATGCCGGGCAACCCGGACCGAACCATCTACCCAGGAACTTCCGCATGGCATAAGGCTAAATTGCGGTGGCGGCCTGATGCTATACCCATTTGGGTGATGCGTGGTGGTTCGCCGACGCGGCAACCTGATGCTGCAACAGGTCCAGTGGTTTTATGGCGACCGATCGAAAAGCAGCGTCTGAGGGTGGCTATACGCCCGAATTTCTAGCATTTAAGCATGGCATTTCGCTTGGTGATGCCAGCAACCTGATTAACCACATAGGGCAGGACCGCAGGGAGCTCGACAAGGCGGCAGTCGCGCTTAAGAAAACTGCCAGGCGCCCGCGGGAATAGGGGCTGGCCGTCTCGCGTTGAGCGCAGGGCGATAACCGCGTCCCGTCAAACGACTGTCGCGGAATGTCGTCCATGATGGATGGAGTTCGTTTTCCAGAACCGCGTCGCCTCCAGGTGCGAAGCGGCTCTGTGGGCGAAAGATTCGGATCGATAGACACCGATCAGTTGCTTTGTTTCGCCAGTCTCACCAACGGATTCGATCACCCATCCGAATTCGACATCCACAACGTTAAAATGCGGGTGCGGATTTGTCGGCATCCTAAACCTCCCAGGTTGAGCGGGAGGTTAAAGATCAAACGAACCAGCATTTGACTAAACTCAAGAAGTAGCCGGTATCGTTTGATGATCGACGCCGATTGGCCTCCGACTTGCTGTTGTGACCGCAGACCGCGACATCAGCAGGAAAGTGTGCCGCCTTGATCCGCCATGCGTCCCAGAACAACACGACCGGTATAGCTTTCGATGCCATCGCGATTGCTATGCCTTTTGGGAACATCGCACCGATTCGGCAAAGGCTGGAGATCGGCGCGTGGGGATCGCGGCTGCGGCGGCGAGGTCCCGGTTTCTGGCTAGCGATCGTCGTGATCCTGCTCGGTGACGCTGCGCTGGCGGGGCTCGCCCGGATCGCCGTCGATTTCATCGCGGGCTGACAGGTCCGGAAAACCGTAGCGCCGGCTGACGAAGCGGCCGGCCAGATAGGACAACTGGCACGCCGCCAGACAGGCCGTCGTCAGGGCAACGCCACCTGTGAGGCCGAAGTCTTGCATCACGGTGACCGCCGTTGCGAACACGGCAATCGCCGCCGTCGTTACGACGATCGCCCAGACCGGAAAGATCAGTCCGATTGCCAGACCGGCAAGCGAGCAGGTGGCGATGAGAATTGCGATCATGATGTTTCTGCCTCGGGGCCCCTGCGGATGCCATCGCTTGGCCGATGGCTGTCGCTAGGCCCGGGCATTTGAAGCGGCCGCGCCGGCCCCCGATACCTCCGACCGGCGAGCGTCCCCAAAAGACAGATTTTAGTCTTAACAGATCGGGTTTGAGTTAAAGTGGCCGCGACAGCGGACCGAATGCTCGGTGGACTGTGCGAGGTTCTGCAGTCGGAGCGAACCAATCGCAGGGACACTGCGACCAACATGCGGAGATATAGCTGTCCCGCTTGGGATAAAGCGGGACGCCATCGGCGGTTTGAACGGTGCGATGTTTCGCATCACGGGGATTCGTGGATTCATCACAGCATGCCAGCAGCGATCTTTGGTCCGGTGCTGCGTTGGCCACGAGCGTGTCACCAATTTTACGCAAGGTTGAATGCCGATCGGCGTTCGTCCGTGCCGGGGAGTTTTCCATGAAGAATCTGGTCCGCGCCTTCACCGTTTGCGCAGTGCTGGCGGCTGGGCTCGCCTCGAGCATGGCGGCCGACAAAGCCTTCCGGCGTGATGAACTTGCCGACCGGGCGATCAAGCTGGAAACCCAGATCAAGAGCGAGGCTGGGCCGATCACCAAATCGGCGGCTACCTTGCGTACCGATGCCGATGCAGCTTTCCGCCGGTCGGATATGCGGGCGGGGCTGCAGATCCTCGGTCAGATCGTGACCATTGCTCCCGACGATGGAGCGAACTGGCTGCGCCTCGCCAGGACCGTCACCCAGATCCGTCCGGCCAATGCGTCGGAGACGACATTCCTGAATGAACGCGCAGCCACCGCCGCCTATGTCGCTTATCAGCGCGCGGGCAGTGCCGGAGAGGAGGCCGAGGCGCTGGCGGTGCTCGGCCGCGCCATGGCCGCGCGAAAACTCTATCGGCCTGCACTGGATGCCATGCGGCTGTCGCTCGATCTGCGCGAAGTCGCCGATGTCCGCGAGCAATACGAGAAGATGCGCGGGGACCATGGCTTCCGGCTGCTCGATTACAGCGTGGATTCCGACTCGGCGTCGCCGAGGGCCTGTTTCCAGTTTTCCGAGGATCTCGCCAAGCGCGTCGATTTCGCGCCGTTCCTTGCACTGGCCGGCAACGACAAGCCGGCGCTGTCAGCGGAGGACAAGCAGCTCTGTGTCGACGGCCTCAAGCATGGCGAGCGCTACAACGTCAATCTGCGCGCCGGCCTGCCGTCCACGGTGAAGGAGAGCCTGCCGAAATCCGCCGAGTTCAACATCTATGTCCGCGACCGCAAGCCCTTCGTGCGCTTCACCGGTCGCGCTTACGTCCTGCCGCGTACCGGCCAGAAGGGCATCCCGCTGGTGTCGGTGAACACACAGGCAGTCGATATCAAGGTATTCCGGATCGGTGATCGCAACCTCATCAACACGGTGATCGGGAGCGATTTCCAGACGGCGCTGAGCAGGTACCAGCTCGAAGCGCTGGGCGACGAACGTGGCCAAAAGGTCTGGGCTGGCGAGCTCTCCACCGAGACCCGGCTGAACGAGGATGTGACGACCGCATTTCCGGTCGACCAGGCCATCGGCGAGTTGCAGCCCGGTGTCTATGTGATGACCGCCGCGGCCAAGGGGCCAGGGGCCGGGCGCAACGACGACGATGACGGCTCGCTGGCGACCCAGTGGTTCATCGTGTCCGACCTCGGCCTCACGGCGTTTTCGGGAAATGACGGTATCCATGTCTTCGTCAATTCGCTGGCCTCGACCGAGCCGATGGGCAAGGCGGAGGTGCGCCTGATCGCGCGGAACAATGAGATACTGGCGACCCGAAAGACGGACGACGCCGGCCACGTCCTGTTCGAGGCCGGTCTCGCCAGGGGCGATGGCGGCCTGTCACCGGCATTGCTGACCGTCATCGGCGAGAAGGCCGACTATGCCTTCCTGAGCCTCAAGTCGAATGCCTTCGACCTGTCCGATCGCGGCGTCTCCGGCCGTCCGGTTCCGGCCGGCGCCGATGCCTTTGTCTATGCCGAGCGCGGTGTCTATCGCTCCGGGGAAACCGTCTATCTCACGGCGCTGCTGCGCGACGGGCAGGGCAATGCGGTGACTGCTGGCCCGATGACGCTGGTGATCGAGCGGCCCGACGGCGTCGAATTCCGTCGTGCCGTCCTGCAGGATCAGGGGGCAGGCGGGCGCAGCCTGACACTGCCGCTGAACAGTGCGGTTCCGACCGGCACCTGGCGGGTTCGCGCCTTCACCGATCCGAAGGCACCAGCGGTCGGCGAGACCACCTTCATGGTCGAGGACTACGTTGCTGATCGGATCGAATTCGATATATCTTCCAAGGACAAGCAGATTAGAGCTGACCTTCCAGTAGAACTTAAGGTCGACGGCCGTTTCCTTTACGGCGCACCTGCCTCGGGTCTTGGTCTGGAGGGTGATCTGCTGGTCGCGCCCGCAGCCGAGCGACTTGGTTTCGCGGGCTATCAGTTCGGCATCGCGGACGAGGAAAGCGCCAGCAATGAGCGCACGCCGATCGAGGATCTGCCGGAGGCCGACGCCAATGGTTCGGCGACCTTCCCGGTCAGCCTGCCAAAGCCGCCGTCCTCGACCAGGCCGCAGGAAGCGCAGATCTTCATCCGCATGACCGAGAGCGGCGGCCGCGCCGTGGAGCGCAAGCTGGTGCTGCCGATCACGCCGTCTGCGCCGATGATCGGCGTGAAGCCTGACTTCAAGGACAAGAGCGTCGCCGAGGGAGACAATGCGGCCTTTGATGTCGTGGTCGTGTCTCCGGAAGGAACTGCAGTGGCCCGGAGCGGGCTGCGTTACGAACTGCTGAAAATCGAGTCGCGCTATCAATGGTATCGGCAGAACTCCTCGTGGGATTACGAGCCGATCAAATCGACCAGGCGCGTCGCCGATGGCGATCTGACGGTGGCGGCTGACAAGCCGACGCGGATTTCGCTGCAGCCGCAGCCGGGGCGCTATCGGCTGGATGTGAAATCCAACGACGCGGATGGCCCGATCACCTCGGTGCAGTTCGACGTCGGCTGGTATTCGGACGGCAGCGCGGACACGCCGGATTTGCTCGAAACATCAATCGACAAGCCGGAATATGCGTCGGGCGAGACCATGACCGTGTCGGTCAATGCGCGCACGGCGGGCCTTCTGACGGTCAATGTGATCGGTGATCGGCTGCTCACGACGACCAGCATTTCGGTCAAGGAAGGCGCGTCGAAAGTCGCGATTCCCGTCGGAAAAGACTGGGGAACGGGCGCATATGTTGTGGCAACCTTGCGGCGTCCTCTCGACAGCAGTGCGGCACGCATGCCGGGCCGCGCGATCGGCCTGAAATGGTTCGGGATCGACAAGAAGGCCCGAACCCTCGACGTCGCCCTGACTCCACCGGCGCTGGTCCGGCCGAGCACGACGATGAAACTGCCGGTCAAGCTCGGCGGGCTCAATCCGGGAGAGGACGCCAAGGTCGTGTTGGCAGCCGTGGATGTCGGCATCCTCAACCTGACCAATTACAAGCCACCGGCGCCGGATGACTACTATCTGGGCCAGCGCCGGATGACGTCGGAAATCCGCGATCTCTACGGGCAGTTGATCGACGGCATGCAGGGCACCCGTGGCCAGCTGCGCACCGGCGGTGACAGCGCAGGGGCCGAGCTGACGGGCTCGCCACCGACGCAAAAACCGCTGGCGCTGTATTCGGGCATCGTCACGGTGAAGTCCGATGGCACGGCGGAGATCGACTTCGAGATTCCGGAATTCGCCGGCACCGCGCGCGTCATGGCTGTGGCCTGGACGGCAACCAAGCTTGGCCGGGCGAATGTCGATGTCACCGTGCGCGATCCCGTGGTGCTGACGGCGACGCTGCCGCGGTTCCTGCTGTCCGGCGACAAGGGGACAATGTCGTTCGATCTCGACAATGTGGAGGGCGCGGCTGGAGACTATACGGTCAGCGTGAAGACGCAGGGGCCGGTGAAACTCACTGGCAATCCGTCCACGACCGTGAACCTCGCGGCCAAGCAGCGCACCTCGATGGCGCTGGCGGTGGATGCATCCGGCGCCGGACGGGCGTCCTTCGATGTCGACATCAAGGGGCCGAACGGGCTGACACTGGCGCGGCACTATGAACTCGACGTCAAGCCGGCCACGCAGATTCTGGCGCGACGCTCGATCCGCACGCTGGCCAAGGGCGAGAGCCTGACGCTGACCTCGGACATGTTCACCGACCTGGTGCCGGGCACCGGCGGCGTGTCGCTGTCCGCCAGTCTGTCCACGGCACTGGATGCGGCGACCATCCTGAAGGCGCTCGACCGCTATCCCTTCGGCTGTTCGGAGCAGATCACCAGCCGCGCGATGCCGCTGCTCTATGTGAACGATCTCGCGGCGGGCGCGCATCTGGCGATGGACACCTCCGTCGACCAGCGCATCAAGGACGCCATCGACCGGCTGCTGGCCCGGCAAGGCTCGAACGGTTCGTTCGGCATGTGGTCGGCCGGCGGCGAAGATCCGTGGCTCGACGCCTATGTCACCGACTTCCTGACCCGCGCCCGTGAGAAGGGCTTTGCGGTGCCGGATGTGCTGTTCCGCTCGGCGCTCGATCGCGTGCGCAACCGTGTCGTCAATGCGGAGGAGCCGGAGAAGGATGGCGGCCGCGAGCTGGCCTACGGCCTCTATGTTCTCGCCAAGAACGGTTCTGCTCCGATCGGCGACCTGCGCTATCTCGCCGACACCAAGCTGAACAATCTCGCCACGCCCATCGCCAAGTCGCAGCTTGCCGCGGCGCTGGCGCTGGTCGGCGACCGCGTGCGCGCGGAGCGCGTCTATAGTGCAGCGGTGGAAAGCCTGAAGCCGAAGCCGGTGATCGAATTCGGCCGCACCGATTTCGGCTCGGCGCTGCGCGATGCCGCGGCGCTGGTCTCGCTCGCCAGCGAAGGCAACGCGCCGAGGGCGACGCTGACCCAGGCGGTGCAGCGGGTCGAAGCGGCGCGCGAGCTGACGCCCTTCACTTCGACGCAGGAGAATGCGTGGCTGGTGCTGGCTTCGCGTGCACTGGCCAAGGAGGCCAACACGCTGTCCCTCGACGTCAATGGTGCGGCGGTGAAGAGTGCGCTCTATCGCAGCTACAGAGCGGGTGAACTGGCCGGCGTGCCGATCAAGATCACCAATACCGGCGAGACGCCGGTGCAGGCGGTCGTCTCGGTCACCGGCGCGCCGATCACGCCGGAACCGGCAGCAGCGAACGGCTTCAAGATCGAGCGCAGCTATCACAACCTTGATGGCACGCCCGCGGATGTGGCGAAGGCGAAGCAGAATGACCGTTTGGCCGTGGTGCTGAAGATCACCGAAGCCAGGCCGGAATACGGGCACATCATGGTGGCCGATTATCTGCCGGCCGGTTTCGAGATCGACAATCCGCATCTGGTGTCGTCGGGCGACAGCGGCACGCTGGACTGGATCGAGGACGGCGTGGAGGCGGTGAACACCGAATTCCGCGATGACCGCTTCACCGCAGCCATCGACCGCAAGGCCAACGACAAGGCGGTGTTCACGGCGGCTTACATCGTGCGCGCGGTGTCGCCCGGCAGATATGTGCTTCCGCAGGCTGTCGTCGAGGACATGTACAATCCTTCGCGTTACGGGCGGACGGTGACAGGCAGTGTCGAGGTCGCGAAGGCGAAATGAGCGACAGGCCACATACTCCATCGTCTCCCCCGGGCTTGACCCGGGGACCCATCTTTGCCCCGGAGCGCGGTGCAAAGATGGATGACCGGGGCGAGCCCGGCCATGACGTGGGGAGAGGGCGCGGCTCCGCTGAAGTTGGCGGGCGTTGGCGTTTCGTGAAGCGCGCGATGCTTGGCGCTGCGTTGATCGCAATCCTCGCCACCATCGCCTTCGCCACCTGGGTCCATTCCCTCGGTCCCATCCCGCTCGAAAAAGCCCGCACCGTCTCCACCACCGTCCTTGATCGCAACGGCAAGCTGCTGCGTGCTTATGCGATGTCCGACGGGCGCTGGCGTCTGCCGGTCACCGCGAGTTCGTCCATCGATCCCGGCTATCTCAACATCCTGCTCGGTTACGAGGATAAGCGCTTCTACTACCATCACGGCGTCGATCCGCTCGCGCTCGGACGTGCTGCGTTTCAGCTGATCACGCGCGGCGAAATAATCTCCGGCGGCTCCACCATCACCATGCAGGTGGCGCGGCTGCTCGAGCCGCGGCGCGAACGCTCCATTCACGCAAAAATCCGTCAGGCGGTGCGCGCGCTGCAGCTCGAACGGCAGATGAGCAAGGAGCAGATCCTCAATCTCTATCTGACGCTCGCGCCGTTCGGCGGCAATCTGGAAGGTGTTCGCGCCGCATCCATCGCCTATTTCGGCAAGGAGCCGAAGCGGCTGTCGCTGGCGGAAGCTGCATTGCTGGTCGCGCTGCCGCAATCGCCGGAACGTCGTCGCCTCGACCGTTATCCCGCCAATGCCCGCGTCGCGCGGGACCGTGTGCTGGAGCGGATGGTCGGCGAGGGGCGGGTGTCGGCCGCCGACGCCATGCAGGCAAGGGCGGTCGGCGTGCCGAAACTGCGCAAGCCGATGCCGATTCTGGCGCCGCATTCGGCCGATCAGGCCACGTCGCTGCGCAAGGACATGCCGATCATCAGGACCTCGCTCGACGCGGGTATCCAGCAGGCGTTGGAGACGCTGGCAAGGGATCGAGCGATTGCACTCGGCAACAATATCTCGATCGGCATTCTCGCCGTGGACAATGACAGCGGCGACATCATCGCCCATGTGGGCTCGGCCGATTATTTCGACGATCGGCGGGCCGGGCAGGTCGACATGACCCGTGCGGTGCGCTCGCCCGGCTCGACGTTGAAGCCCTTTATCTACGGCCTCGCTTTCGAGGATGGCTTCATTCATCCGGACAGCCTGATCGACGATCGTCCGGCGCGCTTCGGTGCCTATTCGCCCGAGAATTTCGACATGACGTTCCAGGGCACGGTGCCGGTGCGCAAGGCGCTGCAGCTGTCGCTGAACGTGCCGACCATTGCCTTGCTCGAACGCGTCGGCGCGGCGCGCTTCACATCACGCCTGAAGCAGGCTGGCGGCAGTCTTGTTTTGCCGGCGGGCGAAGCGCCCGGCCTGGCCATGGGCCTCGGCGGCGTCGGCGTGACGCTGCATGATCTGGTCCAGCTCTATACGGGCGTCGCCCGGCTCGGCAGCGTCAAACCGCTGCGCGAGCTGATGCAGGCCCAAGTTGGTAAGGACTCGGGCGGCGATGATCGCGAAACCTTGCGGCTGATGGAGCCTGTCGCGGCATGGCAGGTCGGCAACGTGCTGCTCGGCACGCCGCCGCCTGAAAACGCCGCACATAACCGCATCGCCTTCAAGACCGGCACCAGTTACGGCTATCGCGATGCCTGGTCGGTGGGTTTCGACGGAAAGACGACAATTGGCATCTGGGTCGGCCGCCCCGACGGCGCCCCAGTGCCGGGGTTGGTCGGGCGCGTGGCCGCAGCACCCATCCTGTTCGACGCCTTTGCCCGTACCGGCAAACTGCCGGCGCCGCTGCCCAGGGCGCCAAAGGGGACGCTGATGGCCAGCAATGCCAAGCTGCCGCTGCCGCTGCGCCGGTTCCGGCCGGCTGGCGACCTGATCCGGACCGGCAGCGAGCAGGCACTGCACATCCAGTTTCCGCTGAATGGCTCGCGGATCGATGCCAGCGGCGGCGAGGGGCAGTTCTCGTCGGTTCCGGTCAAAGTGGCCGGCGGCGTGATGCCCATGACCGTGCTGGTCAACGGGATTGCTGCCGGGGAACTCGACAGCCGGCGGCAGCGGCTGGTCGAGCCTCCCGGCCCCGGATTCGTTCGCCTGACCGTAATGGACGCCATGGGCGCCGCAGACACAGTTGTGGTCAGAATTCAGTGAAGCCCGGCTAACTGGTTGTGAGACCGGCAGTTTCATCGTATGCGACAGCCATATGGCTGAGACAGAATACAGACCCCGCTTTGGCGCCCCCCGAGAGCAGAAACCCCGCGTCGATCCGGGCAATTCGCTCGCGCGCGTGCTGGATTTCGTGACTTTGAGCCATGGCCGGGCGGTCGGTTTTCTGGCCGTCGTCAGCTTCTTGTTCTTCCTGTCCGGCTTCTTCACCATCCCGCCCATCGACCGCGACGAAGCGCGGTTTGCGCAGGCGACCAAGCAGATGGTCGAAAATGGTGATTTCGTCGATATCCGCTTTCAGGACGAGGTCCGCTACAAGAAGCCGGTGGGCATCTACTGGATGCAGGCGGCGGTCGTGGAGGTCGCCGACCGGCTCGGCGTGCCCAATGCCGAAATCCGCATCTGGCTGTACCGGGTGCCGTCGCTGCTCGGCGCCATCGGCGCGGTGCTGCTGACCTACTGGACCGCGCTGGCCTTCGTCACCCGCCGCGGCGCGGTGCTGGCCGGCCTGATCATGTGCAGCTCGGTGCTGCTCAATGTCGAAGCCCGCGTGGCCAAGACCGACGCCATGCTGCTGCTCACGGTCATGGCCGTCATGGGCGCCATGGCGCGGGTCTATCTCGCCTGGCAACGCGGTGAGGATAACAGGCAGGGCGGCTGGCTCGAGCCTTTCGTGTTCTGGACCGGCATGGCGGTGAGCATCCTGGTCAAGGGCCCGCTGATCCTGATGTTCGTCGGCTTCACCATCCTGGTGCTTGGCGTCATGGACCGCTCGGTCGGCTGGCTCGGCCGACTGAAGCCGCTGGCGGGCATTCCATGGACGCTGCTGCTGGTGCTGCCCTGGTTCGTGGCGATCTATCTCAAGGCCGGGCAGACCTTCTTCCAGGACTCGCTCGGCGGCGACATGCTGAGCAAACTGCAGGCGCAGGAGTCCCATGGCGCGCCTCCGGGCACCTATTTCCTGCTGTTCTGGGTGACGTTCTGGCCCGGTGCGCCGCTGGCCGGCATGGCGGCGCCGGCGATCTGGCGGGCGCGGCGCGAGCCGGGCGCCCAGTTCCTGCTGGCCTGGCTGGTGCCGTCCTGGATCGTGTTCGAACTGGTGATGACCAAGCTGCCGCATTATGTGCTGCCGCTCTATCCGGCCATCGCCATTCTCATCGTCGGCGCCATGGAGCGCCGCGTGCTGTCGCGCGGCTGGCTGTCGCGCGGCTCGGCCTGGTGGTTCGCCATTCCCGTGCTGGCGGCCGTAGGTGCGCTGGTTGGCTCGGTCGCCGTTGTCCGGCATCCGATGTTCCTGGCCTGGCCGTTCGCGGCCGGCGCACTGGTGTTCGGCCTGTTCGCCTGGATGATGTATGACAACAACCGCGCCGAGCGCTCGTTGCTGTCGGGCGTGGTGGCGGCGTTCTTCATGAGCATCGCGTTCTATGCCGTGTTCCTGCCGTCGCTGCGGCCGGTCTTTCCGAGCGTGCATCTGGCGCGGGCCTTGCGCACGGTGGTCTGCGTGGCACCGAAGGCGGCTGCGGCCGGCTATCATGAGCCGAGCCTGGTCTTCATGGCCGGCACGTCCACGCAGCTCACCGATGGCGCGGGCGCGGCGGATTTCCTCGGGCAGGGCAGCTGCCGGTTCGCACTGGTGGAATATCGCTCCGAGCGCCAGTTCGCCCAACGCGCCGATGCCATCGGGCTGCGCTACAACATGTTCACCCGCATCGAGGGCTACAACTACTCGCAGGGCAAGGCGGTCTCGATCGCGGTGTATCGCTCAGAAGGCACCGAGTGATGGCGGCACCGGGTTACGCTTCGCAACTCGGGACGATTTTATCGCAGGCGCTGGCGCGACTGGTCCGCGCGCCCTCGCATTCGCGCCGTGCGGAAGCGGCGCGCCACTGGGCGAAGCGCTCGCTGGCCTTCGGCGCGCTGACCGCCGTGGTCATCATCACCTTGATGTTCCTGCTGGATGTTTATGAAATCCAGCTGATGCCGCCGCGTGGCACGGCCGGCCTGTGGCCGCTGCGGATCGTCACGGATTTCGGCAAATCCGAATATGTCTTGTGGGCATTGTTCGGCCTGTTGGTCGTCATCTGGCTGCTGGCGCCGCGGCTGCGGGGCATGTCGCAGGCGATCTGGCTCAGCCTCGGCACCCGCGTGCAATATATCTTCCTGACGGTGTTGCTGGCGGTGATGCTCGGCGAGGTGCTGAAGGGCATCATCGGCCGCGGGCGGCCCTTTGTCGGCGGCGCCGCCAACGCGTTTCACTACAAGCATTTCGCCTGGTCCGAGATCTATGCGAGTTTTCCCTCGGGCCATGCGACCACCAGTTTCGCGCTGGCCTTTGCGGTGGCCGCGCTGTGGCCGCGGCTGCGGATGCTCATGATCGCCTATGCCGTGATTATCTGCTGCAGCCGCCTGGTGTTGCTGGCGCATCACCCAAGCGACGTGGTGGCTGGTGGGCTGCTTGGCTGGATCGTGGCGATGGCGGTGCGCTACTGGTTCGCGGCCCGGCATCTGGCCTTCATCGTCCGGCCAGGCGGGCAGATCGAACCGCTGCCGGGGCCATCCGGGGCACACCTCAAGAGGGTTGCCCGCGAGGCCGTCGCCCCATAATAAGCGGTCTTCGCGCGGCCGGCCGCGACAAGTTCCCGCAAGCCATGGCCGCCAACCGAGAGCCCTGATTTGTCCGCTTCCGATCCCGCCTCCATCGATGTCTCCATCGTCGTCCCCGTGCGCAACGAGGAGGGCAATGTCGCGCCGCTGATCGCCGAGATCGCGGCGGCGCTGGACGGGCGCTGGGCCTATGAGATCATCTACGTCAATGACGGCTCGACCGACCGGACGCCGGTACTGCTCGCTGAATTGATGCAGGCGCGTGGCAATCTGCGCCGCATCGATCATGCGGCGTCATCGGGGCAGTCGGCGGCGGTGCGCACCGGCGTGCGCCATGCGCGCGGCGGCATCGTCGCGACGCTGGATGGCGACGGGCAGAACAATCCGGCTTTCCTGCCGAACCTGATTTCGGCGATCGCCGATGGTGGCGGGCGTGTCGGACTCGCGGCGGCGCAGCGCGTCGGCCGCAAGGATACCGGTTTCAAGAAATTCCAGTCGCGCATCGCCAACAAGGTGCGCAATGGCGTGCTCAAGGATGGCACCCGCGACACCGGTTGCGGCCTCAAGGCGTTCCGCCGCGATGTGTTCTTGTCGCTGCCTTATTTCGATGGTCTGCATCGCTTCCTGCCGGCGCTGGTGCGTCGCGAGGGATTCGAGATCGCCTATGTGGATGTCATCGACCGGCCGCGTCACTCCGGCGTGTCGAATTACGGCTTCTTCGACCGGCTGTGGGTGGGCCTGATGGACCTGGCCGGCGTGTGGTGGCTGATCCGCCGCAAACGGACCACGCCCGTCGCAACCGAGTTCAAGTAAATGCTGATCAGCTATGGCCAGGTGCTGGGCGACTATCTCTATGACGTGTTCGTCGCCAAGTTCGATTTCTGGCTGGCTTTCGGCCTGATCGCGCAACTGCTCTTCACCGCGCGCTTCATCGTGCAGTGGATCTCAAGCGAACGCGCCGGGCAGAGCGTGGTGCCGATGGCGTTCTGGTTCTTCTCGATCGCCGGCGGCCTGATGACGCTGGTCTATGGCATCGCCAAGCGCGAGCCGGTGATCATTCTCGGCCAGGCCGCTGCCACCGTGATCTATGTCCGCAACATCATGCTGATCGTGAAGAACCGCGGCAAGGCGTCGAAGACGCTGTCGAGCTAAGGTTCTACTGCGACACCGTCATCCACCAGTGCTGCACGACGTCCGGACTGGTGAGTTGCACCGTCGCCGACGCCTCGCGCTGGCTCTTCCGATAGGCGCTGGCGGTGACACCGAAGCGCGTGCGAAAACTGCGGCTGAAATGCGCTTCGCTGCTGAAGCCGAGATCGGCTGCTAGTTTCGACAGGCGGCGCGTTTCCAGGGGATCGCTGAGCGCGGCCTGCACGGCGAGTAGCCGGCGTTCCTGCACATGCTTCATGATGCCGCCGTGATCGGCGAAGACGCGATAGAGCGTCGCACGCGAGATGTCGAGCTTCTGGGCCAGCCATTCCGGCGACAGGTCGGGCGAAGCGAGATTGTCGCGGATGGCGGCTTCGGTCAGTGCGAGGATGGTCTCGTCGGCCTGTTTCTGTTGTTCGAGCCTGGCCTCAGGCGCGGCCGTCAGCAGGCGCTTGAGAAAGCCGACGGTGTCGGCGACCGTGGATTCCACATCGGCGTCGGTGAGCTGCGCACTGCGTTCCTGCAGGGAGCGGATATGCGCGGCCAGCAGGTCATTCCGGAACGCATCGAGCCGCGGCTTCATCTTGTCGAGCGGCACGCCGTCGAGCAGTGCGCGCGGCACGATCAGGGATACCGTGGAGGATGCGAAGGCGCGCGTATTCACGGGGTAGGCGAGATCGATCATGGCGACCTTGCCGGGACCGATCGTGGTCTGCTGTCCAGTGATTTCGCCGTTGAAGCCGCCGGTCAGATAGAGATGCAGCAGCAGGTGATCGGGTGTCACCGCGATCCGCCCGGCATCGCGGACGAAGTCCTGCGCGGTAAAGGCGACCTTGGCGATGATGATGCTGCCGATGATGACGCCCGACGCGGAACCGGTCGGCGTCTTCTTGCCGGGACCGGCTGCCCGCGGCTCGAACAGCGGCGCAATCACCGCGCTCCAGGTGGCAAAAGCGGTGGCCTCATCGAGACCGGTTGTGACGTAATAGAGCCGCGGGAGAGGAGCCATGCAGGGAACTTGCGCAATGAACTGCTGATGCGTCCAACGGCGCATCGGCATGAAAGTTTCAGGGCCGCAATCTAGCCAAGCCTCTGATGCGAAACGACTGCTACTTCGGCGATCGCGCATCCTACCTGCATTCGTGGTGAACGCCGGCAGGCTTGGCGATGCTGATGCAGTAGGCGGTCTGCGCCGTATCAACCATGCCGCGTCATCGGCGCAGTCGGCTGCGATTCGCATGGGTCTACGCAACGGCCGTGATGCCATTGTCGCGACGCAGATTGTCGCAGCGTGTGTTGGCGAAAAAGCCACGCTCCCCAACAAATCCCCGGACATGGCGGGAATGGACGCGGATACCGCTTTAGCGAATCGCTTTGCGCATTAGAACAGCTCCGAACCAGCAACATTCCGTAACGGTGACATTGTGGCGGGACGGCGGGTTCATGCGGCGGGGGAGTCGGCATGTTGGCCAGCATCGATGATCGATGCGCGGGGGGAGTGCGGTCTGTGGGTTTTACGCGACGCTTGCTGAATATCATGACGCTTTTCCTCTGCGGCACGGTTCTCGGCAGTGTTGGCCTGCCGACGCTGCTGCGCGCCCAGCCGAACCTCTCGCCGAATCTGCCGGTGCCGCAGCCCAGTGTTCATGATCAGACCTGGCCTCTGGACATGATCGGAGCGCAAGCCGCCTATAATCGTGGCTTCACCGGCTCAGGCGTCACGGTTGCGGTCGGTGACAGTGGGTTCGATACGGGCCATGCGGCGCTCGTCAACAAACTCAACCTGGGGCTCGCCCGCAATTATCTGGCCGCGCCCGACGGCAGCTATAATCCATTCGATGTCACGCCGCAGGAAGGTTTCGACCGTTACGGAAACTGGATCGCGGATCCGCATGGGACGCATGTCGCCGGTATCATTGCAGCAGCGAAGTTTGACAACGTCGCGATGCATGGCGTCGCGTATGATGCGTCGATCATTCCAATTCGCACGATTCCAGCCTTCGGGACTTACCGCACGGCCGGCGTTATAGACACGCTCGATTATTTCAGTTCGCTCCAAGGCGTCATGGTCTACAATGCCAGCTATGGACCGGCGCGGCCCAAACTCTCGGAACTGGGCGCGCAGCAGCAGTGGGAATATGGCCTACCAACGGTGGAATATTATCGGGCCGTATTGAATGTCCTGCAGGCCGGCAAAATCATCGTAGCCGCCAACGGCAATGAACGCGACACCGATCCTGAGGCTGGAAAAAATCCGAATGGCCTGGCGCTGTTTCCCTATCTAGCAACCGCGCACAATTACACCAATGTCTATAACCCGATCGACATCTACCGTACCTACCCTAATGGCTTCAACCTCGATCTGACTGATCTTCAGCATCAGCCGGGTCTGATCATCGGCGTGATGGCACTTGGCGCCTACAAGCAACCGGCCGATTATTCCAATCTGTGCGGCGTCACCGCAAGTTGGTGCGTCGCTGCGCCCGGGGGCAGCGGCGATCGCGGACCGCTATACTATTCGAGCGTCCCTTACGACACCTACAATTTCTTAGCCGGCACCTCGATGGCCGCACCGACCGTATCAGGTGCGCTGGCCGTGCTCATCCAGGCCAACCCAAGTTACAACGCACAAGACCTCGGACATCTTCTGTTTTCGACCACTGAAGATCTGGGTCTGGCGGGCCTGGACCCGGTCTTCGGCCAGGGGCTGATCAGGCTCGACCGCGCGACCGCGGGGCCGACGACGCTGGCGGCCAATGCGGTTGAATCAGTGGCCGCCGGAAACACGACCTATTGGAGCCGTATGCTGCAGACCCAGGGCGATGTCACGAAGGCGGGCGAGGGCATTCTGACCATCTCCGGCCGCACCGATGCCGGTGGCAATGTCCTGGCGTCGCTCGGCACGCTTGCGGTGGATGGCACGCTGTCGATGACCGCCGGCAACAGGCTGAGCATCGCCCAGCCCGCAACATTGGCCGGTTTCGGAACTGTTGTCGGCGATAGCGTGATCGCCGGCACATTGTCGCCCGGCAAGATGGCCAATATCGGCGACCTCATTGCCAATGGTTCGGTTGCATCGGGCACCGTGCTTCAGGGCAATTCGGCAGGCTCGCTGACCTTCAACGGCAATGTCACGCTGACCGCGACGGCCAATACGCGGATCGACATCGACGGCACGCTGATCGTGCCGGGGGGGCCGGGCACATTCGACAAGGTCTTTGTCTCGGGCCCGGGCAATGTGTTCTATGCCGCCGGCACCTTGACGCCCGTGCTGCGCGGCAGCGTCGGCACCGTCAGCAATTACACGCCGGCGATCGGCACCGATTTCGCCTTCGTCAATGCCGTCGATGGCGCGCGGACTGCAGGCAGCTTCCAGACGCTGGTGCAGCCGACGGCCGGATTGCCCACGAACGGGCGCTTCGATCTGGTCTATCAACCGACCTCGATCACACTCTCGGTGACGCCCGCCAGTTTCGCGGAGATCGCGGCGGATGAGCAGCCCGGCGGCCGTGAGCAAACCATCGCCCGCATACTCGACGACGAACGCGACGCGCCCGGCGTGATGCCCTCGGCCGCGAAGAAGGCGCTGTATGATGCGCTGTACAATCTGGATACGGAGGCGCAGTTCGATCAGGCGCTGTCGCAGCTTGCCGGCCCCGGCCAGCCGGCGATTTCGGCCGCCTCGTCGCTGCAGGCCTTTGCGGGTTTCCTCGGTGCCATCGGCGACCGCCAGGATACGCTGGCCTTTGGCGGCGAGCAGGGTCAGAACGGGACGGCGCAATCCTTCGCGATGTCCTATGCCGGGCGCAACATGATGAGCGCCGAGACCAGCACCGCCATGAATGCATTTGCCAGCCTCGATCCCGCGCAGCGGGCTAACGATGGCTGGAGCATGTGGGGCCAGGGATTCGGCCGCACCAGCCGGGTCGGGGATGGCGGCGACCTCTCGGGTTCGAAAGCGACCAGCGCGGGCTTCACGCTGGGCGCCGATCGCTGGTTCTCCAACAACCTCATCGCCGGCGGCGCGTTCGGCTATGCGCGCACCACCGCCATCGGCACCGACATCAAGGGGGCCTCGGACACCTATGCTGGCGCGGCCTATGCGAGCTGGACGCCGGGCGCGGCCGTGTTCGATGTCCGCGTCGCGGCCGGCCCGAGCCAGATGTCGACATCGCGCCAGATCATCCTGGCGCCGTCGGGCGTGCAGGGAAGCGCCAATGGTATCGGCATCGGTACCGCGCTGGAGGCAGGTTATCGCTTCGCGATCGCACCGGATGTCGTGCTCAAGCCGTTTGCCGGCCTGAACTGGCAGGGTTTCCGCCGCGATGGTTACAGCGAAAGCAATCTGCCGATCGGACTCGTCTATGCCACGCAGACCTATGACAAGCTGACGACGAGTGTCGGCGCGGCGCTCAGCGCACGCGTGCGGACGATCGACGGCACGACGCTGATGCCGGAGGTGAAGCTCGGCTGGGGCTATGATCTGCGCGACACCACGCTGGTTAGCCAGGCGGCATTGCTCGACGAGAGTTTCCTCGTGACGGCTGCATCGCCCGGCCGCAGTGCGGCGCTGGTCGGCGCAAAACTGTCGGGCTGGCGGACGGAAACATTCCGCATGTTTGGTGCCTATAACGGCGAGTATCGCAGCAATGCCGTGAGCCATCAGCTCTCGGCGGGCGCGCGGTTTAATTGGTGAGTTGTCTGTAGGGTGGGCAAAGCGTCAGCGTGCCCACCTTCACCGGCCGTGCACTTGAAGGTGGGCACGTCGCTCCGCTCCTTTGCCCACCCTACAACTCAACCCACCCTACGAAGCGGCCTTCAGCGCCGCAAAACCTCGCTCCAGGTCGGCCTTGAGATCGTCGAGGCTTTCGAGGCCGATATGCAGGCGCAGCGTCGGGCCGCCCGGCGCCCACTTGGTTGCCGTGCGATACTCGCTGCAATCGAACGGGATGATGAGGCTCTCGAAGCCGCCCCATGAATAGCCCATGCCGAAGAGCTTCACAGCATCGAGTAGGGCATCGACAGCCTTTTGCGAGACCGGTTTCAGCACGATGCTGAACAGGCCGGAGGCGCCGGTGAAATCGCGCTTCCAGATGGCATGGCCGGGATCGTCGGGCAGCGCGGGGTGCAGCACTTTCAGGACTTCCGGTCGCGCCTTCAGCCATTGCGCCATCTCAAGCCCTGCGCGCTGGTGATGGGCGAGACGCACCGACATGGTGCGCAACCCGCGCAGCGCGAGGAAGACGTCGTCCGGTCCCGCACAGGTGCCGAGCAGCTTGATGCCTTCGCTGATCTTCGGCCATGCGGTGTCATTCGCCGAGATGGTGCCGAACATGATGTCGGAATGGCCACCGATATACTTTGTCGCGGCCTGGATGCTGATATCGACCCCTTGGTCGAGCGAGCGGTGATAGAGCGGCGTCGCCCAGGTGTTGTCATCGATGACCAGCGCGCCATGCTTGTGGGCAATGCCGGCAATCACCGGGACATCAGGCATTTCGAAGGATTGCGAGCCGGGGGCTTCGACCATGACGGCGCGGGTGTTCGGCTTGAGCAGGGCCTCGATGCCGGCGCCGATCAAGGGATCGAAATAAGTGGTCTCGATGCCGTAGCGCGTCAGCATGCCGTTGCAGAAATTGCGGGTCGGGCGGTAGGCGCTGTCCGAGACGAGCAGGTGATCGCCGGCCTGCAGAACCGACAGCAACGTGGTCGAAATGGCGGCGAGGCCCGACGGCACGAGGCCGATCCCGGCGCAGCGTGGGCCTTCCAGGGCCATCAGCGCCTGCTGCAGCGCCTTGGTGGTCGGCGTGCCGTGGCGGCCATACTGGTATTCGCCGCGATGGGCATGCAGGTCGTCGGCGGTCGGATAGAGGACGGTGGAGCCGCGCACGGTGGGCGGATTGACGAAGCCCCATTGACCGGGCGTGTCGCGGCCGGCGGTGACGATCACCGTATCGGTATCGAGCGAGGTGGTGCCGTGATTGTCGGATGAAGCCATCGGGATGCGCCTACCGGGTCTGGTGTTTTGCCGCAGCGGGGCGCCTTGCGCAGGCGCATCTGCTGCAGCGCCACTAAGCCGACACCGCCGGTTCCGCGTCAACCCCTTGACCTGACTGGCAGATCGTTCGCGCCTGCAGGCTATGCTGGTGACCTGAAGCTCCGACTCGCATAACTGGATTTGATCTGAGCTGAGGCGGATAGGCTTTTCGACCGGACCGCTGACGGCTATGGAACTGATCGAACGGTTCGGTATTCAGTTCTTTGTGTGGTGCTGCGCCCGGTTGGTCGGGCGGTGCTGACGCCCCAGGAAAGGCTCCTCCATGAAATCCGCGACCCTGATGCTCACCCTCGCCATCGCTGCCGGCTGGACGGCGCAGGGCGCGTCGGCGCAGACACTGAAAACCGTGAAGGACCGTGGCGTGCTGTCCTGCGGCGTGACTCAGGGCCTGCCGGGATTCTCGGCGCCGGACGATCGCGGCAACTGGGCGGGCCTCGATGTGGATCTGTGCCGCGGCATCGCCGCCGCGATCTTCAACGATGCCACCAAGGTCAAATATGTGCCGTTATCGGCCAAGGATCGCTTCACGGCGCTGCAGTCGGGCGAAATCGACGTGTTGTCGCGCAACACTACCTGGACGCTGTCGCGCGATACGTCGCTGGGCGTGAATTTTGCCGGCATCAATTATTACGATGGCCAGGGTTTCATGGTCCGCAAGTCGCTGAAGGTGAATTCGGCGCTTGAGCTCGCGGGAGCTTCGGTCTGCCTGCAGACTGGCACAACCAACGAGCAGAACCTTGCCGACTTCTTCAAGGGCAACAGCATGAAATATGAGGTGGTCGCGTTCTCGACCGCCGATGAAGTTGTCAAAGCCTATGAATCCGGGCGTTGCGACGCCTTTACGGCCGACATCTCGCAGCTCTATGCGGAGCGCCTGAAGCTGACGACGCCGGCCGATCACGAAGTGCTGCCGCAGGTGATCTCCAAGGAGCCGCTGGGCCCGCTGGTGCGCCATGGCGATGACCAGTGGCTCGATGTGGTTCGCTGGGTCCTGTTCGCGCAGATCAATGCGGAAGAGCTGGGGATCACCCAGAAGAATGTCGATGACCAGGCGAAATCCGACAAGCCCGAGCTGAAGCGCATCTTCGGCACCGATGGCAGCCTCGGCGAACAGCTCGGCCTCACCAAGGACTGGTTTCACCGCGTCATCAAGGCCACCGGCAATTACGGCGAGAGCTTTGACCGCAATGTCGGCCCGGGATCGAAACTCGGCATCGCGCGGGGATTGAACCAGCTCTGGAACAAGGGCGGCATCATGTTTGCGCCGCCGATCCGCTGAGCGCGTCGCAGCGGACCGCGATGACAGGCGAAGCCAGACGACCACCATTGATGCTCGGCGACAGACTGCGCCGAGCACTGGGCGGGCAGGCGGGCTGGCGCGGCTTTGCGTTGCAGGTCGTGCTGGTGGTGGCGCTGGCCTGGATCGCGCACGAGATCATCGACAATGCGCGTGAGAACCTGGCGACGCAGAAGATCGCGTCCGGCTTCGGGTTTCTCTGGAGCACGGCGGGATTCGGCGTCAGCCAGACCCTGATCCCGTATTCGGAATCCGACACCTATCTGCGCGTGTTGCTGGTCGGCCTGACCAACACGCTGGTGGTCTCGGTGGTCGGCATCGTCTGCGCGACGATCCTCGGCTTCGTCATCGGGCTCGGGCGGCTGTCGCCGAACTGGCTGCTGTCGCGGATCGCCGGCGCCTATGTGGAATTAATCCGCAACCTGCCGCTGCTGTTCCAGATCCTGTTCTGGTATCTGGCGGTGCTGGCGGCGCTGCCGCAGCCACGCCAGAGCATCAATCTGTTCGACAGCGTGTTCCTCAGCAATCGCGGCTTTGGCATGCCGAAACCGATCGGCACGGAGGCGCTGGCGCCGTTCGTGATTGCCATCGGCATTGCTCTGCTGCTCGTGGTCGCGCTGCGGGCGATTGCCCGACGGGCGCTGTTTGCGACGGGCAGGCAAATGCTGATCTGGCCGATGGCGGTTGCCGCCATGATCGGGCTGCCGGTGCTGGCTGTTTTCATCTTCGGCAAACCGTGGACCTGGGAATATCCCATCCTGCGCGGGTTCAATTTCTCCGGCGGCATGCGCATCGTCCCGGAATTCGCTGCCCTTGCGATTGCGCTGTCGACATACTCTGCCGCCTTCATCGCCGAAATCGTGCGGGCCGGTGTGCAGTCGGTGCATCAGGGACAGACCGAGGCGGGCGCTTCGCTCGGCCTTTCGCGCGGCGAGGTGCTACGGCTCATCGTGGTGCCGCAGGCCATGCGCGTGATTTTGCCGCCGCTGACCAACCAGTATCTCAACCTGACCAAGAATTCCTCGCTGGCAGTGGCCATCGGCTATCCCGATCTGGTCTCGGTGTTTGCCGGCACGGCGCTGAGCCAGACCGGGCAGGCGATCGAGATCGTCGCCATCACCATGGCGATCTATCTCGTCATCTCGCTGATCACCAGCGCGCTGATGAGCCTCTATGGCTGGCGGACCTCGCGGAGCATGGGCTCATGAGTGACACCGCCTATGTCGCCAAGACCATGATCGCGCCGCGCACGGCGCCGGTGCGCACCACCGGCGTGTTCGGCTTCGTGCGCTCGCGGCTGCTGAATTCGCCGACCAATATCCTGCTGACCATTGCCTGCATCCTGCTGCTCTGGTTCACGATCATCCCGACCATAAAATTCTTGCTGGTCGATGCGGTGTGGCATGGCAGCGACCGCAATGCCTGTCTGCCCGAAAACGTGGGGCGCCCCGTGGGCGCCTGCTGGCCGTTCATCGAGGCAAAACTGTCGCAATTCATTTATGGCTTCTATCCGGAAGCTGAACGCTGGCGTGTCGATCTGACGTTTCTGATCGGCGTGCTGCTGCTGTTGCCACTGCTGATCCCGCGCGTACCGGCAAAGGTCATCAACGCGGCGCTGTTCTTCCTCGCATTCCCATTCGTCGCGTTCTTCCTGCTGCATGGCGGCTACGGCGGGCTGGAGGTCGTGCCCACGCGCCTGTGGGGCGGCATGCTGGTGACGCTAGTGGTCGCCATCACCGGCATCGTGGCCTCGATGCCCATCGGCATCGCGCTGGCGCTGGGGCGGCGGTCGAGCATTCCGCTGATCCGGTACGGCTCCATCGCGTTCATCGAATTCTGGCGCGGTGTGCCGCTGATCACGGTGCTGTTCTTCGCCACCTATATGCTGCCGCTGTTCCTGCCCGGAAATTTTACGGTCGACGGCCTAGTGCGCGTGCTGATCGGCGTCGCGCTGTTTGCCGGCGCGTATAATGCCGAAGTAATCCGCGGCGGACTGAACGCGATTCCGCGCGGGCAGGCGGAGGCGGCGAGTGCGCTTGGCCTGTCCTGGTGGAAGACCACGCGACTGGTGGTGCTGCCGCAGGCGCTGCGCCATGTCATTCCCGGCCTCGTCAACAGTTTCATCGCGCTGCTGAAGGACACCTCGCTGGTGTCGATCGTGGCGTTGTTCGATCTGCTCGGGCAATTGCGTGCGGCCTTCGCCGATCCCGTCTGGTCGTCGCCATCGACGCTGTTCACCGGCTTCGCCTTCACCGGCATCATCTATTTCGTGCTGTGCTTCGGCATGTCGCGCTATTCGCTGTTCGTCGAGCATCGGCTCAACGCACATCGACGGAGTTGAGAACCCATGGCGAGCGCAAATCCCATCGTCGGCATCAAGGGCCTCAACAAGTGGTTCGGCGAGTTTCACGTCCTGCGCGACATCGATCTCGATGTCGGCGCCGGCGAGCGCATCGTGGTCTGCGGGCCTTCGGGCTCGGGCAAGTCCACGCTGATCCGCTGCATCAATGCGCTGGAAGAATTTCAGGAAGGCCGGATCACGGTCGACGGGATCGAACTCGGCCCGAACCTGCGCCGTGTCGATGACATCCGGCGCGACGTCGGCATGGTGTTCCAGAGCTTCAACCTGTTTCCGCATCTCACGGTGCTGGAGAACTGCACACTGGCGCCGATCTGGGTGCGGCACATGCCGAAGAAGGATGCCGAAGCCGCGGCGATGAAATATCTGGAACGCGTACGCATCCCCGACAAGGCGCGTTCCTATCCCGGCCAGCTGTCAGGCGGCCAGCAGCAGCGCGTCGCCATTGCACGCGCGCTGACGATGAATCCGAAAGTGATGCTGTTCGATGAGCCGACCTCGGCGCTCGATCCGGAAATGGTGAAAGAGGTGCTCGACACCATGGTCGATCTCGCCGAGGAGGGCATGACCATGCTGGTGGTGACCCACGAGATGGGATTTGCGCGTCAGGTGGCCGACCGGATCGTTTTCATGGATTCCGGGCAGATCATCGAAGTGAACAAGCCCGAGGCGTTCTTCGATCATCCGCAGCACGAGCGGACGAAGGTGTTTCTGGGGCAGATACTACGCTGAGCGTCATTACGAGCGCGACGAAGCGATCCAGAAAAGCTGAGAACTGGATTGCTTCGTCGCTACGCTCCTCGCAATGACGACCGAGAATTCGAAATCACACTTTCTCGAACGGCACCTGGATGTCGCTCTTGCGCTCCAGCCAATCCGGCACCGGCAGGTTCTTGCTGCGCATGAAGTCCGGGTTGAACAGCTTCGATTGATAGCGTCCGCCGGAGTCGCACAGGATGGTGACGATGGTCTTGCCCGGCCCGAGTTGTTTGGCAAGCCGAATGGCGCCGGCGATGTTGACGCCGCTGGAGCCGCCGAGGCAGAGGCCCTCGTGCTCGGCCAGGTCGTAGATCACGGCCACGGCTTCTTCATCGGAGATCAGGAATGCCTGATCGACCGTGCGCTTGGCCTGCTGTGCGATCGGCGTGATGCGGCCGAGGCCAATGCCTTCGGTGATCGATCCGCCATCGGACGCCTTGGCCTCACCCGTCTTGAAATAGCTGTACATGGCCGCGCCATGCGGATCGGCGCAGCCGATCACGATGCCCTTGTTCTTTTCCTTGAGATAGGTGCTGGTGCCGGCCAACGTGCCGCCGCTGCCGACCGCACAGATGAAACCATCGAGCTTGCCGTCGGTCTGCTGCCAGATCTCCGGCCCGGTCGACTCGTAATGGGCCTTGGCGTTGTCCAGATTGTTCCACTGGTCGCCGAACAGCACGCCATTCGGTTCGGTCTTGCGAAGCTGATCCGCGAGGCGCTTGCCGACATGCTGAAACTGGTTCGGATTCGAGAACGGAACGACCGGCACCTCGATCAGTTCGGCACCGGCGAGCTTGAGCATGTCCTTCTTTTCCTGGCTCTGGGAGTCAGGGATCACGATGATGGTGCGATAACCGCGGGCGCTCGCCACCACGGCCAGACCGATGCCGGTATTGCCGGCCGTGGATTCCACCACCAGGCCGCCCGGCTTCAGGTCGCCGCGCTTTTCGGCTTCCAGGATCATCCACTTGCCGGCGCGATCCTTCACCGACTGGCCGGGATTCATGAATTCAGCCTTGCCGAGAATGGTGCAGCCGGTGAGTTCGGAGGCGCGCTTCAGCTTGATCAGGGGCGTGTTGCCGATGGCCTCGACGACGTCTTTGTTGAAAATCATGAGCCTGCAATTCTCGAAGCGGTTGACGGTGCTGGGTTCAACCTAGTGAACGCGGCACGGTCATACAAGGGAAGGGCGAGCAGGTCAGGGCAGCGCGAGATGGACGTCTTAAGGCCGCGCCTCATTTCGCTTTTGCGAACACCACCTGCCGCACGTCAATATTCCCCGACAGGAAACCAGCCTCGCAATAGGCCAGGTAGTATTCCCACAAACGACGAAAACGATCGTCGAATCCAAGCGGCGTCAGGCTCGGCCATGCCGCGCGGAAATTGTCTCTCCAGATGGCGAGCGTGGTGGCATAATCCAGCCCGAAGATGCGCTCCCGGATAACAGGAACGCTGAAGCGCTCGCCGAACGATTTCAGGATATCCGGCGATGGCAGCATGCCTCCCGGAAACACGTAGCGCTGGATGAAATCGACTTCGGCGCGGTAGGTCTGGAAGAACTTGTCCTGAATGGTGATGGCCTGAATGCCGGCGAGGCCGCCCGGCAGCAGGCGATCACGGATCTGCGAAAAATAGCGCGGCCAGAACTGCTCACCGACGGCCTCGATCATTTCGATGGATGCGATCCGGTCATACAGTCCGCGTTCGTCCCGATAGTCCTGGAAACGGATTTCGACCTTGTCGGCAAGGCCGGCATCGTGAATGCGCTTGCGCGCATAGTCGCGCTGCTCGTTGCTGATCGTCAGGCCGACGACTTTCACGTCGTAATTCTTCGCGGCATATTCCGCAAAGCCGCCCCAGCCGCAGCCGATCTCCAGCACTTTCTGACCTGGCCTCAGCTCGATGGCTTCGGCCAGCCTGCGATACTTATTGTGCTGGGCGGCGGTGAGGTCCTGCGTGCCGTCCTCGAAAATGGCCGAGGAATAAGTCATGCTCGGATCGAGCCAGGCCGAATAGAAGCGGTTGCCGATATCGTAATGCGCGAAGATGTTCCTGCGCGCCTGCCGCTTGGTATTGCGGTTGAACCAATGGCGGACCACCTGCACCAGCCGCATCATGGGATTGTTGCCGAGCATCGACTGGATCAGGTCGTGGTTGACGCAGAAGAGATAGAGGAATTGCGTGAGGTCCGGCGTGTCCCAGTCGCCGTGGAGGTAGGCTTCGGCGATGCCGATATCGCCGCCATTGATCAGGCGTTTGGCGAAGGCGTAGCTGTGGACCGTCATTTCCGCGGCGGGGCCGGGCTCGCGACCGCCGAGGCGATAGCGGCGCCCGTTGGGCAGAGTCACATCGAGCGTGCCGCGCGTCAGGTGTGCGCCAAAGCCGAGCGCCATTCGGACGATCCTGGGCAGGTCCGCCAGGATGCGTGCGGCATTTTCCGGAGTGACGCTTTCCGGCGCAGTGAAGGTGAGTTCAGACATGTGCATCCGCCGTCAAGATTGTCGTTGTGCGTTGCGAGAACGCTCAGCGTGCCGATGACTTGGCGGAAATATAAGCGCGGCTTTGTTCAGTCGCCAAGCCGGTATTTCCGGCACCGGGTGACGGCCGCGGGACCAGACGGGCGCCCTTGAGCCACAGCCGCAATGCCTCCCAGTGGATGGCGGCCATGATCTTCAAGGTGACGAGCGGGAGGCCGAAGAAGGACCGCAGCAGAGCCCGCGACGTCAGAGGGCGGCGACGGCCATGGAAGGTCGCGGCAAGCAGCGGGCCTTCCGCATCCGTCTCGAGGATGCGCAGCTTCACGTCATCTGACGGCGGTGACACGCGGAAGTGATAGCGCATCGCTGTCTCGATGAAGGGAGAGACGTAGAACAGCTTGTCCTGCACCTGCCGGATGCCGGCATCGCTCTGCTCGCCGGGGGCAACCGGTAGCACGTAGGGATGGATGTCGCCGAAGGTGTTGCGCACCTCGTAGATGATCAGCGCGAGCGAGTCGTCTGCGCGATGGCAGAAATAGACCGACAGCGGGTTGAAAGTGTAGCCGAGCAAGCGGGGATAGCAGAGCAGTTCGACGCGGCCGCCTGCGAGGTTGATGCCATGCCCCGCCGCGCAACGCTCTGCATAGGCGCGCAGGGATGAACCGTCGCGCTCGCCGTGATCCTTTTCGTGGAAGCTGTAGAGCGCCGGGCGATTGATGCCAAAAAGGCGCGACGTCCGATCCGCCGCATCCAGCCGATCGAGGTCGATCAGCAGGCTCATGACCCGGTAGCTGAAGCGATGGCCCATCGGCTTCAGGCGCGCATGCATGACGTCGCCGAAATACAGCGCCGCCGGTGCCGTCGCTTTGCCCACGCTTGCCATCACTATTCCGCAGCCTCCGCCAGTTCTGCCGGTGTTTCGCGCCACGGCACCGTGGCGCCCAGCGCTTCTGCGACGGCGAGGCCTGAGCGCAGCCCGTCCTCGTGAAAGCCGTAGCCGGTCCAGGCGCCGCAGAACCAGGTATGGCGTTTGCCCTGGATGTCACTGAGGCGATTCTGCGCCGCAAATGCCTTGGCGTCATATTGCGGATGTTCGCACAGGTAACGCCCGAAGGTCAGGGCGGGATCCGGTGCGAAAGGCGGATTGAGGCTGACGAAGAGCGGCTTGTCGTCTGGAATGTCCTGCAACTGGTTCATCCAGTAAGTCACGGCGACATCGTTGACGTGGGCGCCTTCGCGCTTCCAGCGCAGGAAATTCCACGACGCCCATGCGTTGCGGCGCTTCGGCATCAGCCGGATGTCGCGATGCAGATAGACGACATTGGGTGAATAGCCGATATCGCCGAGCACCGATGTCTCGTGCTCACTTGGATCGGATAGCAGCGACAGTGCCTGATCGCTATGGGTCGCAACGACGACGTGGTCGTAGCGTTCGTGATGGCCGCGGCTGTCATGCACCGTGACGCCATGGATGTTGCGCTCGATCGATGTCACCGCGCAGCCGAGCCGCAGATGATCGCCGAAAGCGGCGGTCAACTTCTCCACATATTGCTTGCTGCCGCCGCGCACCGTGCGCCAGACTGGGCGGTCATATTGCAGCAGTCGGTGATTGCTGAAGAAGGCGACGAAATTCTCGGCGGGAAAATCCAGCATGCGATCCGCCGGCGCAGACCAGATGGCAGCGCCCATGGGCGCGAGATAGTCGGTCAGCAGGCGGGGCGCGAACTTGCGCCAGCGGAAATACGCACCAAGCGTCATGTCGCCAAGCAGCCCGGCCGCCTGATCCTTCACGCTCTGCTCGTTGAAGGTGAGGATGTCGCGCAGCATACGCAGATAGGATGGCGACAACGCATTGCGCTTCTGGGCGAACAGGCCACGCGCCGTATCTGCCCAGTTGTCGCCGCCGCCCTTCCATTCGAACCGCCCGGCATCGGCGCTGACGGAAAAGCTCATGCAGCTGTCGACGGTCTCGACGCCGAGATGGGTGAAAAGGGCGGTGAGGTCGGGATAGTTCAGCTCGTTATAGACGATGAATCCAATATCGACCGGGATCTGCTCGCCGTCATAGTCGACGGTCACCGTGTGGCTATGACCGCCCGGGCGCAATTCGCGGTCATAGACCGTCACGGGATAGCGCTTCGACAATGCCCAGGCCGCGGCATTGCCGGCTATTCCCGTTCCGATCACTGCGATGCGCATTCCAAAGTCCCTTGAGGTGGCCCGATAATGGGGAAGCTACGGTCGAAATGAGCCTGCGGTTTCACCGGCGGAACAGGCGCGAGGCGGGGAGATGGGCGGCAGCAATATCGAGACACATGAAATCTTCGTAAGCCGGAGGGCGCCATATCAATCGTCATATTCAGAACGGGCCGATGAAATAAGCGAATCTGAGCAAATAGGAGCGTTTTCACACGCCTAACGCCCGAGCCTGCTTGCACGTTCCGAAACGCAAGAACACTGTCCGCGGCATCCGCGGGCGGCTAGAATGGGCGCACGTTTCATCGTCCAGCATCACCCGGTCAACGTGTCGCAGTCCATTGCTCCCCTCGTCGTTTCCCCCTGTAATTTGCGGGGTCTGCGAAGCCTGTCTGCGGAGCGGCAGCGGTGAAGCGTCCGGCTGTGCGAATCATCGGCCGACTGCTGGCCGTGCTGATGGTCGGATCAGCGTTGTCCGGCTGCATGCTGACGTCGGATCTGCCCGATCCGGCGCTGGATATCCCCACCGTTTACAAGGATGCCCATACGTCCAGGCCGGGGGCGGCCACGCCGTCGCTCGACTGGTGGCGCGGCTTCCGCTCCGCCGAGCTGACCCAGCTCATGGAGGAGGCCCAGACGGTCAACCTGGATATCGCGGCGGCCGTCGCCCGGCTCCGGCAGGCCGATGCGCAGGCGCGAATCACGGGCGCGGCGCTGCTGCCGACCTTGAGTGCGGGCGGTCAGGAAAACTATGCGCGCACCTCGGGATCGAGTGCCAGCGGCCTCACCAATAACGGCCGCGAGATCACCAATTTCCAGGCCTCGCTGTCGGCCAGCTACGAGATCGATTTCTGGGGCAAGAATCGCGACGCGGCGCTTGCCGCCGAAGAAACCGCCAATGCCAACCGTTTCGACCGCGATGTGGTGGCGCTTACCACCATGGCGGCAGTGGCCAATGCCTATTTTCAGGTGGTGACGGCGCAGGACCGCATCCGCACCGCCGAGCGCAACATCGCGAGTGCACAGCGTATCCTCGATGCGATCAAGCAGCGCTTCAGTGCCGGCACCGGCACCGATCTGGATGTCGCCCAGCAGGAGAGCGTGCTCGCCAACCAGCGCGCCTCCGTGCCGCTGCTCCGCACGACCCTGGCACAGAACAAGCATGCGCTGGCGACGCTGGTGTCGCGGCCACCGGAAAGCGTGCGTGTCGCTGGCGGGACGCTGAACGCGATCGCCGCGCCAAAGGTGACGCCGGGGCTACCGTCCGAGCTGCTCACGCAGCGCCCGGATATCCGCCGTCAGGAAGCACAGCTGGCCGCGGCAACCGCCAATGTGGGCAGCGCCCGCGCTCAGTTCTTTCCGACGATCCAGCTGACCGGTTCGGGAGGCTATCAGAGCTCCGCGCTGGTGGCGCTGTTCAATCCCAATGCGGCGTTCTTCAGCCTTGTCGGCGGCCTGACCCAGCCGATCTTCGACGGCGGCCGTATCCGCGGCAATTTCGAGCTAACGCAGGCGCGGCAGGACGAGTTGGTGCAGACCTATCGCAAGACGGTCGTCTCCGCCTTTGCCGATGTGGACAATGCGCTGGTGGCGATCCGCCAGACCACCGAGCGGCTGCGTCTGCAGCGCGAGGTGGTCCGCGCCTCGCGGCGGGCCTTCGAGCTGTCGGAGCAGCAATTGCGCGCCGGAACCGCCGATATCGTAACTGTGCTAAACACCCAGCTGACGCTGTTCCAGGCCGAGGACACCCTGTCCCAGGCGCAATTGGCGCGGCTTCAGGCCTTTGTCAGCCTGTTCCAGGCGCTGGGTGGTGGCTGGGAGCCGAAAATGGAAAGACCGGTCAATGCTCTTTAAGCCGGACATGAAAGCCGCGGGCGACGGCGTGGCGAAGGTGGCCGGCAAGGCCCGCCGCCGCACCGTGTCGATCGCGGTGACGCTGCTGATCCTTGGCGGCCTCGGCTATATCGGCTGGCGCGCGATGCAGCCGCAGCAGGGCGGCGGCGGCGACATGCGCCGCGGCGGCTTCAGGCCGGACATGATGACCGTGCCGGTGCTGGCGGCGACGCCAAAGATCGAGGACGTGCCGGTCTATCTCGATGGCGTCGGTGCGGTCCGTGCGCTCAATAATGTCACTGTCCGCGCGCAGGTCGATGGCAAACTGATCAAGGTCAATTTCAAGGAAGGCCAGGACGTCAAGGCTGGTGACATGCTCGCCGAGATCGACCCCGTGCTCTACAAGGCGCTTTATGATCAGGCCGTCGCCAAGAAGGCGCAGGACGAGGCGACCCTCGCCAATGCCCGCCTCGATCTGATCCGCTATGAACAGCTGGCGCAGTCCAATGCCGGCTCCAGGCAGCAGGCCGACACCCAGCGCTCGCTGGTGGCGCAGCAGGAAGCTCTGGTGAAGTCGGATCAGGCGGCCATCGACAATGCCGCGGCCACGCTGAGCTATACGAATATCATCGCGCCGCTGTCCGGCCGCGCCGGCCTGCGGCAGGTCGATCAGGGCAACATCATCCGCGCCTCGGACACAACGGGTCTCGTGGTGATCACGCAGCTGCAGCCGATCGCCGTGCTGTTCAGCCTGCCGCAGCAGCAGATCACGCGCGCCAATGCCGCGGCGGCCAAAGGTACGCTGTCGGTGGACGTGTTCGGCAATGACGGCGTGACGGTGATCGATACCGGCACGCTGACCGGCATCGACAATCTCGTCGATGCGACGACAGGCACGGTGAAGCTGAAGGCCGAGCTGCCGAACGCGAATTACCAGCTCTGGCCCGGCCAGTTCGTCAATGTCCGGCTCAAGGTCGAGACGCTGAAGGACGCCATGGTGGTGCCGACCTCCGCCGTGCAGCGCGGCCCGGCCGGCACATTCAGCTATGTGGTCGGCGAGGGGGATGTCGTCAAAGCGGTGCCGGTGACGGTGACACAGCAGAACGAATTTTCGGCCGTTATTGCCAAGGGATTGTCGGTGACGGACCGTGTGGTCACTACGGGCTTTGCCAATCTGTCCGACGGCGCCAAGGTCAGCGTCGGAACCAATACCGGCGAGCCGGCAGTCGATCTTGCGCCACGCAGCAAGCGCGGCAGCGGCAAGGGCAGTGATGCAGGCGAACGCCGCAGCAAGCGCGGGCAGGGCCAGCAGCATGGCAGCGACGGCAATCCGTCCGCGCCGATGGGACAGACGGCGCCCGCCGCCGGCCAGCCCAGCCAGGGCACCCCGCCGCAGGGAGCAAAACAGCCATGACGCCGATCCTGACCGGTCGTCGCGGTTGATGGCCGCGACCGTGAAGAGCGCACAACCATGAGCGTCTCCGAACCCTTCATTCGCCGGCCCGTCGCCACCTCCCTGATCGGGGTGGCGCTGCTGATCGGCGGGTTGCTCGGCTATTTCGCGCTGCCAGTCTCGGCGCTGCCGCAGGTCGATTTTCCGACCGTGCAGGTCTCGACGCAATTGCCGGGCGCGAGTCCGGAAGTAACCGCTTCGCTGATCACTGCGCCGCTGGAACGCCAACTCGGCCAGATCCCGTCGCTGGTGTCGATGACGTCGACCAGTTCCTATGGCGTCAGCCAGATCTCGCTGCAGTTCGATCTCAACCGCGACATCGACGGCGCCACCCAGGATGTGCAGGCGGCAATCAATGCCGCGGCGGGCGTTCTCCCGCGCAACCTGCCTTATCCGCCGGTCTATGCGAAGGTGAACCCGGCCGACGCGCCGGTCATGACGCTGGCGCTGACGTCCGACACCATCGCATTGCGCGCGATGAGCGACCTGTCGGACACACTGCTGGCACAGCGGCTAAGCCAGATTACAGGGGTCGGCAAGGTCGGCGTGCTGGGCGGCCTCAAGCCGGCGGTCCGCGTGCAGGCCGATCTGGCGCGGCTCGCGGCCTATGGCATCTCCATGGAGGACCTACGTACAGCGATTGCCGGCGCCAATGTGTCCGGTCCGAAGGGATCGCTCGACGGCCCGCAACAGGCTTACACGATCGCGGCCAACGACCAGATCGTCGCGGCAGAGGCTTACAAGCCGATCATCATCGCCTATCGCAACGGCGCGCCGGTCACCATTGGTGACGTCGCACAGATCGTGGACGGCCTGGAGAACAACCGCACCGGCGGTTGGTATCAGGGAACGCCGGCAGTGATCATCGAGATCCAGCGCCAGCCCGGCGCCAATGTGATCGAGGTGGTGCGCCAGATCCGCGAGGAGATCCCGAAGGTGCAGCGGCTGATGCCGGCCGGCGTCAAGCTGACCATCGTCAGCGACCGCACGGTGACCATCCGGGCGTCCGTGCATGACGTGCAGTTCACGCTGGTGCTGGCCGTGATCCTCGTCACGCTCGTGGTGCTGCTGTTCCTGCGCTCGCTGCGCGCTACGCTGATCGCAGGTGTCGCGCTGCCCCTGTCGCTGATCACCTCCTTCGGCGTGATGTATTTTGCGGGTTTCAGCCTCGACAATCTGAGTCTGATGGCGCTGACCATCGGCACTGGTTTCGTGGTCGACGATGCCATCGTGATGATCGAGAACATCGTCCGTCACATGGAGGAGGGCGAGAGCCCGATGCAGGCGGCGCTGAAGGGCGCCAGCGAAATCGGCTTTACCGTGATCTCGCTGACCGTCTCGCTGATCGCCGTGTTCATCCCGCTGCTGTTCATGTCGGGTCTCGTCGGCCGCATGTTCCGCGAATTCGCACTGACGCTGACGATCGCCGTGGTGATGTCCGCCGTGGTGTCGCTGACGCTAACGCCAATGATGTGTTCGCGGCTTCTGAAAAACTTCCATGACGAATGGCAGGTGCCGGGCCTCGCGACGATCAGCGCCGGGATCGATCGCATGGTGGCCTTCTATCACCGCACGCTGTTGTGGGTGATGAAACACCAGCCCGCCACACTGGTGGTGACCTTCATCACTATCGCGGCCACGCTCGGCCTCTATGTGATCGCGCCAAAAGGCTTTCTGCCATTGCAGGATACGGCATCGATCACCGCCGTAACCGAAGCCGGGCCGGATGTCTCCTTTACCGAGATGCAAAGCCGGCAGAGCGCGGTCGCAGCCATCATCCAGGTCGATCCGGATGTGGCAGGGGTGGTATCGGTGATCGGAGGCGGGTCGGTCAACCCGACCACCAATGTCGGTCGCCTGGTGATGACGCTGAAGCCGCTCGGCGAGCGCAAGGACAACATCACCAAGGTGATCGCCCGGCTCAAGGATCGTGTCGCGACGGTTCCGGGCATGACCGTCTATTTCCAGCCGGTGCAGGATATCCAGATCAGCACGTCGGCCAGTCGCTCGCAGTATCAATACACGCTCACCGGCACGGATGCGGCGGAGGTGACACAGTGGTCGCAGCGTCTCGTCAAGGAGCTGCGCAGTGATCCGATGTTCCGCGACGTGTCGTCAGAAGCCGCCGCCGGCGGGTTGCGCGCGGCACTCGATATCGATCGTCAGCGTGCCGGCCAGCTCGGCGTCAGCCTGCAGGCCATCAATGACACGCTGAACGATGCCTTTGCCCAGCGGCAGATCTCCACGATCTATGGCCAGTCGAACCAGTATCGCGTGGTGCTCGAAGCGTTGCCCGAACAGCAGCGCGATCCGGGCGTGCTTTCAAAGCTTTATCTGCCGGGTGCCAATAACGGCACAAACAATGCGCAGGTGCCGCTGTCGGCCGTCGCCACCCTGACGCGGACCACGGCGCCGCTGGCGATCTCGCATCACGCCCAGTTCCCGGCGATCTCGCTCAGCTTCAATCTCGCTCCCGGCGAGGCCCTCGGCAATGCCGTCGAGGAAGTGAAGGCGATCGAGACGCGGATCGGCATGCCGAACAGCATTGTCGGCATGTTCTCGGGCGATGCGGCCGAATTCTCGAAGTCGCTGGCCGGTCAGCCGTGGCTGATCCTCGCCGCCATCGTCACGATCTACATTGTGCTGGGCGTGCTCTATGAGAGCTACATCCACCCGATCACCATTCTCTCGACCCTGCCTTCCGCCGGCGTCGGCGCCATCCTCGCGCTGATGCTGTGCGGCGAGGATCTGTCGGTGATCGGACTGATCGGCATCATCCTGTTGATGGGCATCGTCAAGAAGAACGCCATCATGATGATCGATTTTGCGCTGGATGCGGAGCGTGAACGCGGCATGGCGCCGGAGGCGGCGATCGTTGAGGCCTGCCTGCTGCGTTTCCGTCCGATCATGATGACGACCCTGGCTGCGCTGTTCGGGGCGCTGCCGCTGGCGCTGGAAAGCGGCACCGGCTCGGAGCTGCGGTTCCCGCTCGGCGTCTCCATCATCGGCGGCCTGATCCTCAGCCAACTCCTGACGCTTTACACCACGCCGGTGATCTATCTCGCGCTTGATCGCGTCAGCCGACGCTTTGCGCGGCGCACGCCGAGGGCGGCCGGTGCTGCAGGCACCAGCGGGACGGGAGGGCCGTAGTGGCGATCTCGATCTCCGAACCATTTATCAGGCGGCCGGTCGGCACCACTTTGCTGGCTATCGGCCTCTGCCTGATCGGTCTGGTCGCCTATCGCTTCTTGCCGGTGGCAGCGACGCCGAATGTCGATTTCCCGATGGTGATGGTGATGGCGTCCCGCCCGGGCGCCGATCCGGCGATCATGGCGTCTACCGTGGCCGCACCGCTGGAGCGCCGGCTCGGGACGATTGCCGGGCTCGAACAGATCACCTCGACAAGCTCGCTCGGCTCTACCCGCATCATGATGCAGTTCGCCATCAGCCGTGACGCCGACCGGGCTGCCCGCGACGTCCAGGCGGCGATCAACGCCTCGGCCGCCGATCTGCCGACCGACCTGCCGACGCTGCCGACCTTCCGCAAGGCCAACCCGTCCGCGGCGCCGGTCTTCATCATCGCGCTGACCTCGAAGACCATGTCGGCATCGGCGATGTATGACGTGGCCGATACCGTGATCGTGCAACGCATCGCCCAGGTGCCGGGAGTCGGCGAGGTGACGGCGCTCGGCGCCGACCAGCCGGCGGTTCGCATTCAGCTCAATCCCATCGCGCTCTCCAATGCCGGCATCTCTACGGATGACGTCCGTACCGCCATCGTCAACGCCAATCCGCTCGGCCCGGTCGGCATCTTCCAGGGCGCGCGCCAGAGTGAAACCATCTCGATGAATCCGCAGATGCGGACTGCGGAAGAATTCCGCGAGATCATGATCAAGAGCTCGAATGGCAATTTCTTGCGGTTGTCCGACGTGGCGGATGTTCAGGACGCCACCCGCAACAGCCGCTCGGTCGCCTGGTTCAACAAGCAGCCCGCGGTGCTGATCCAGATCACCAAGCAGGGCAACGCCAATGTCATCGACACCGTCGACCGCGTGAAGGCGCTGCTGCCGGATCTCAAGCAGTGGATTCCGGCCGGCATCGAGGTGTCGGTTCTGACCGACCGCACCGGCACCATCCGGGCTTCCGTCGAGGACATGGAATGGACGCTCTTGGCCACCGCTTTCCTGGTCATGGCCGTGGTGTTCCTGTTCGTCCGACGCGGCGTGCCGACGATCGCCGCCGGCATTTCGGTTCCGCTGGCGATCGCGGGTACTTTGGCCGGCATGTGGGTGGCCGGGTTCTCCATCAACAATCTGTCGCTGATGGCGCTGGCGATCTCAGTCGGCTTCGTCGTCGACGACGCCATCGTGATGATCGAGAACATGTTCCGCAATCTGGAGGAGGGCATGGCGCCGCTGCAGGCCGCGCTGGAGGGCGCGAAGCAGATCGGCTTCACCGTGGTCTCCATCAGCCTGTCGCTGATCGCTGCCTTTATCCCGCTGCTGTTCATGGACGGGCTGGTCGGGCGGCTGCTGCGTGAATTCTCGCTGACCCTGACCTTCTCGATCGTGGTCTCCACGCTGGTCTCGCTGACGGTGACGCCGATGATCTGCGCGCGCTACATCCGGCACACCACATCGTCCACCGAGACGCGATTCGATCGCATCGTCGAAGGTGCGCTATCGCGCATCATCACGGCCTATGAACGGTCGCTGCATGCCGTGCTTGCTGCTCCGTTTCTGACGCTGATCGTCTTCTTCGCCACCATCGCGCTGACCGTGACGCTCTACATCAAGACGCCAAAAGGGTTCTTCCCGAATGACGACAGCGGCTTCGTGATCGGCTCGACGCGCGCCTCGGCTGATACGTCGTTCCAGGCCATGGTGCCGCTGCAGCAGCAGGTCATGGACATCGTCCTTGCCGATCCCGGCGTGGCCAGCATCGGCTCCTCGCTCGGCAGCTCCGGCTGGGGCGGCGGTGGCCCGCGCGGCAGCCTGTCGATCGCGTTGAAACCGCCGGCCGAGCGTGACGGCGCGTCCACCGAGGATGTCATCAACCGGCTGCGGCCGAAACTGAGCGCGCTGCCGGGCATTCGCCTGTTCATGTTCGCGGCGCAGGATCTGCGCGCCGGCGGGCGGCAGAGCGATTCGAACTATCAATATACGCTGACCTCCAGCGATCTCGACCTGCTGCAGAAATGGGCGCCGCTGGTGAGCAAGCGGCTGGAAAGCGTCGAGGGCGTCACTGACGTCTCCAGCGATCGCGATCCCGGCGGGTTGCAATTGACGCTCCAAATCGACCGCAAGCTGGCCTCCAGTCTTGGTGTCGATGTCGCCGATATCGATGCCGCGCTCAACAATGCGTTCTCGCAGCGGCAGATCTCGACGATCTATACTCAGCGCAACCAGTACAAAGTGATCATGGAGATCAACGGCAAGTTCCAGAATGATCCCGCCGATCTCGAGCGCATCTTTGTGGCCGGCGCGGCTGGCGCTCAGGTGCCGCTCTCGGCGGTCGTCAGGGTGACCCGGACACTGACGCCGCTGGCCGTCTATCACTCGCAATCGATGCCCTCGACCACGGTGTCCTTCAATCTGCTGCCGGGCATACAGCTCGATTCCGTGACCAGTTCGATCCAGCGCGCCGTCGATGAATTGCACATGCCGGAAGGCATCCGCGGCGGTTTCGACGGCAGCGCCGGCGATTTCAACAAGACCGCCAGCCGCCAGCCGCTGCTGATCCTCGGCGCGTTGATCGCGATGTATATCGTGCTGGGCGTGCTCTATGAGAGCCTGATGCACCCGCTGACCATCATCTCGACGCTGCCATCGGCGGGGCTTGGGGCATTGCTGGCGCTGCAGATCACCAACACGCCGCTGACGGTGATCGCCTTTGTGGGCATCATTCTGCTGATCGGCATCGTCAAGAAGAACGGCATCATGCTGGTGGATTTTGCGCTCGAAGCCGAACGCCAGCGCAATCTGTCGCCGGCGGATGCGATCTTCGAGGCTTGCCGGGTGCGCTTCCGGCCGATCCTGATGACCTCACTCGCCGCGGCCTTTGCCGCGATTCCGCTCGTGATCGCCACCGGCCCGGGCACCGAGTTGCGGCGGCCGCTGGGCATCACCATCATCGGCGGGTTGTTCGTGTCGCAGATCCTGACGCTGTATACGACGCCGGTGATCTATCTGCTGATCGACCGGCTGCGAAACAGATACCGGCCCCAGCCCCAGCCGCTGCCGGCGCCGGCCGAATAACGCTGCGGCTGTTGAAGCCGGCACGCCCGCGGCGTATAGCGGGCAATGTCCAGCATCCAAGACCTTCCGCCCGGCGAGATCATCGAGATCCCGGAATGCCCGCATTGCCAGAAGCCGGTGCCGCTCTGCATCTGCGACAGCATCGAGCCAGTTGAGAGCCGCGTCGAGCTCCTGATCCTGCAGCATCCGCAGGAACAGGATCGTGCACTCGGCACGGCCCGCGTCGCCGCTCAGCATTTCGAGAATGCGCAGGTCTGTGTCGGCCTGTCCTGGCCCAGCCTGTCAAAAATTCTCGGCCGCACCGTCGATCCCGCGCGCTGGGCGATCCTCTATCTCGGCTCGGCCAAGGTGGCGGATTACGATACCGACCTCGACATCCTCGCCATCGACCGCAAGGGCGAGGCCGAGATGAATCAGAAGGCGCTGCTGCGCGACATCGAGGGCGTGGTTCTGCTGGATGGCACCTGGAGCCAGGCCAAGGCGCTGTGGTGGCGGAATGCCTGGATGCTGAAATGCCAGCGCGTGATTCTCGGCCCGGCCGCGCCGTCGCTTTACGGCAAGCTGCGTAAGGAACCGCGCAAGGACGGGCTGTCCACTATTGAGGCTGCCGGCATGGTGTTGTCGGCGCTGCAGAAGAAGCCGAAGATCGCGGAAACGCTCAATGCGAGCTTCGAGCGCATGCTGGCGCGCTATCGCGAGGTGCAGGCGGAGATTCCGGAACTCGCCCCCAAGGCGAAAAAGCGCGACTGGCGCCGGCGCGGCAAGAAGAAATGACCGGGCAGGGCCGTCCGGATCCCGTCGATTCGTCTAAGTGATTGATCGGATTGATGGAGGCCACGTCGGGAATCGAACCCGAATAAACGGTTTTGCAGACCGGCGCGTAACCATTCCGCCACATGGCCCCATAGCGGGTTTGTTACAGACCGTTCGCCGCGAAGGCAATGCCCGGTTCGTATCTTTCACGCGGGTTCCCACCATCACCCGCGCAAAGGTCTTGAAGAGGCGGCCTCAGCAGGAGGCGTGCCAGCCGTCCGGGAACGGAATATGGGGCCAGGTGCCCTCATTGTCGTTGGCCGCGGTCGGAATCGGCGCAAGAAACATCATCTGGCTGCGAAAATCGTCTTCGATCTCCGCTTCGATCTCGGCCCGGACCGCTTCCAGAATGTAGTCGAACTCGGCTTCGCTCATGGTCAAACTCCCTGTCTTGCGGGCAATTTGACGAAAAGCTTTTGTGGTCACGTTGCGCGGATCGCTCAAATTGTAGCGATCCACCGCACAGGGCTGTGATGGTTGCCGAAGGGTTACGACGACGGACGCAATTTGCAGGAGATCATCGGCCGTGAAGGCGCGATGGCATCGGCAGGCACTTGAAAACATACGCAAACTTTACGGACGCATAACGCATCGGCCACGGCGTAAAGCCGCGGGCCGATGTCAGGACTTCTGGGGACAGCAGGCGATCAGATTTCGATCGGCACGGCGAGGCGACCGATGAGCAATGCCACCTCGTCGAGATGGTCGTCATCGTCGTGCTCGCGCTCATGGGTTTTCACGGCTGCGGCGAGGCGCGAGACACATTCGTCGTCGCTGATCAGGGGCAGGGAGTGGATGTCGGTCGGAAGCGCGCGGTCGGTGTGCAGGGCGGGCATGAATCACCTCGTTTCGATTCTGGACTTGGGTCGACGTCTGGACCTCAAACTTTGCGACGCAATAAGTCGAAAAGGCGACGGAAAGGTCCTGTGAGGCGGCATGATCCGTCAAAGTTTTCCCGGCAAGAACGGCGACAGCCCCTGAAAATACGGGTGTTTTCAGCGATTTCGGCGAGTTTTCCCCGGTCGTGACGACAAGATGAAACATTCCGCATTTCCTGCTTTCCAAGCTGGGATCGCTTTGTTATACGCTGCCGCACGCGACAAGGTTCGCGCTTTCCCTGGTAGCTCAGCGGTAGAGCATTCGACTGTTAATCGAATGGTCGCTGGTTCGAATCCAGCCCGGGGAGCCATTTACTTTCAATTGCTTGACTTGCTTTCTCTAGGCGCCTGCGGGCGCTTTTGTCGTTTATGGGCCACATCAGGGGCGCCGCCAATGACGGCATTTCCGATCTACGATGTTACAGGTGCGACGACCGACCGGCCCGAGATGCTCGGGACAAAAGAGAAGTTCTGGCTCATTCCGTCGAAAGACATGGGCCTGCCGATCGTCAATTTCCTCTTCAAGGTCGGGCGACCGGGGACCGGTGAAAACTGGGCAGAGAAGGTCTGTTGCGAAATTTTGCGATCCGTGGATGTTGCTTGTGCAAGTTACGAGTTCGCGGTCCACGAAAGCGACGCCGGCGTGATCTCCAAATCGCTGCTTTCGTACAATCAGAGCTTCGCTCCTGCGAACATGCTGCTCGAAGGCACCGTGAAAGATTACGACGGGCGGATCAGGTTTCGGCAGAAAAAATACCTCGTTTCGAGCTCGCTAAACCTGTTTGATCTGAGGTCGATTGGTCCGCCTGGCGGGATGGGCCCAGCTCATTCGAAGCTGAAATCGTCCGAGGTCTTCGTCGGGTATCTGGTTTTCGACGCACTGGTTGGGAATACTGACCGGCATCACGAGAATTGGGGCGTGATTGTCGATTACACAGATCGATATACTCCAGCGTACAATCTAGCCGCCACCTTCGATCATGCTTCGTCTTTGGGGCGAAATGAAACGGACGCTGCGCGGTCGAGGCGTCTTACCAGTAGGGATAGGCGGGATACTGTCGAAGCATACGCATCTCGAGCGCGTTCAGCGTTTTATGGGTCAGCTGCTGATGAGAGAACGCTTGTGCATAAACAGGTTCTCGACGAATTGATTCGACTAAAACCGGAGGCAACTAGATATTGGGCAAGGATTTTTTCAGGCATTCCATCGAATGTGTACAGAGACATCTTTGCTCGAATCGATCCAAAATTAATTAGCGATGAAGCCGCACAATTCGCGCAACGAATGCTCCAGGCAAATGCATCTCTCATCAAGCAATACGCCTAGCGTCTTTGTCGCTTGGCAGGATCTCGCTTCACGCGAGTGGCACACGGTTGCTCGTCTGTCGCAGGTCGAAGATCATTTCGAGCTGGGCTTCACGCGTGGAGCAGATCGCGTGGGCGACATCGCCCGCCGGCTTTTCAACTCCCCCCTAGAGCAAAACTATTACTCCGATCAGCTTACTGCGCTCTTCCGGAATAAGATCCCTCCGCGCAGCAGGTCCGATTTTCGGAAAATGGCGCACTGGCTCAATCTCACGGGAGACGAGTCCGACTTCGAGCTGCTCGGGAAGTTTGGCCTCATCCCCGGTACCGACGGCTTGCTCGTTTATCCAAGCCCCAAGGTTGAGAGTGGTCGGTATTCGGTGGAGTTTTTCGTACATGGAATCCGTCACACCCATGGCGAGGCCGAAGCCCATCACTTACACGGCGACGTTCTGAAGTGGTGTTCGGAGATCGAGCCAGGCGATAGGCTTTGCCCGCTACTGGACGTTCAAAATCCGGCTGACGCCAATGCAGTCGCATTGCGGGCCGAGAACGGGACAATTCTCATCGGATATGTGCCGCGGTTTTATGCGGCCGATATCAGGGCTATTGTAGGCCGTCCGGCTTTTGCTCGTACGGCTACGATCACTGTGTTGAAGAATAATCACGACGCTCCTCTGCAGATGCGTTTGCTCTGTCGCTTCTCGGCGTCCGTTCCGGAAGACTTCCGTGCTCTCGATGACAGCGATCATCAGATGAAGGTAGAAGTGGCGGCCTTGCTGTAGCCCGCCAGCCGTAGCCGATGGCAAGGTGGTACCTAAGCCGTTCGTTCGATCATTCAGTCGAAGTCCGCCCAATTCGCTCTCGGCCGGGGGCAGCGCGCGATCGCCCCAATAGTCGTTTTCGCCGTAGCCCCCCCGAGCGCCTTCGCTTGCGCAGCAACTGTGCTTTTCCGCACCTTGCCGGCGGCACCGTGTTGCCGTAATTCCTCAGCTTCGAGACCTTCTAGACTCACCCAAGGGATTGCCATGTCCGACTTCTCCGCCGCCCGCCAGAAAATGGTCGATGGCCAGGTCCGTCCGAGCGACGTCACCGATCTGCGCATCATCGACGCCATGCTGTCGGTGGCCCGGGAGGAGTATGTGCCGGCGCATCTGCGCCCGATGGCCTATCTCGACCTCGATCTCGATCTCGGCGCGGCCGGGGAGGCGAAGCGCTTCCTGATCAAGCCGGTGGTGCTGGCCAAGATGCTGCAGGCCGCCGAGTTGAAGGCGACCGACAAGGTGCTCGTGGTCGGCTGCTCCAGCGGCTATTCCGCTGCCGTGATCGGCCAGATCGCCGGCAAGGTGACCAATGCGGGCCCTGAAGGCGACGCTGCCAGTGGTCCGTATGACGTCATCGTGATGGCCGGCGCCACCGAAATCGCCCCGACCGGCCTGTATGGCCAGCTGGCCCCCGGCGGAAAGCTGCTCGGCGTGTTCGCCCAGTCCAAGCCCCAGCGGGCCACCATGGTCACCCATTCGCATGACGATTTCGGCAGCCGCCCGCTGTTCGATGCGGTGGCTCCGGTGCTGCCGGGCCTGGAGCGGAAGGCCGAATTCGTCTTCTGAGGCCGTCTGCACGGCCCGCCCGGCGGCAAGGCCCCTGGTCAGGGCCGCCTCTAGCGCGCATGGGAACCTGAGCTGGAAATACAAGTGTGGCTTGTATGTCCCAGCTGCCAAGTTTCCACCGCGATCTCGCCACGAGAGGTTCCGTCTCGCTCCTGCGAGGAATATGGTGAGTGGAGACTCGCTAACGGATTCACCCGTCTGGCGCAGCTTTCGCTGCAGTCCGGATAGGTGAGTGGCAAGAATGGATTACCTGAATGGGCCGCGTAAAAGTTTCCACCGGCGTTGCTGTTGCGGCCTTGTTGTTGTCGCTTTCCGGCACAGCTCCGAGCTTCGCCGACACCATCGAAGCGGCACTGGTCCGCGCCTATCAGAATAACCCGCAGTTGAACGCCCAGCGTGCATCGGTCCGCGCGACCGACGAGAACGTGCCGCAGGCATTGTCGGGTTATCGTCCCCGGGTCGCGATCACCGCGAGCGGTGGATATCAGTACACCGACTCGGTCAGCGTGATCGGCGGCAACGTGATCGCACTTCATGGCGTGCAGGTGCCGCGCGCGGTTGGCGCGACCATCACCCAGAACCTTTACAACGGCAATCAGACCGCCAACCGAACCCGCGCCGCCGAAGGCCAGGTGTCGGCCGCGCGCGAAGGTCTGCGCGTTCTCGAGCAGACGGTGATGCTGTCGGCTGCGACCATCTACATGGACTATCTGCGCGACTCCGCTGTGGTCGAAGTGCAGAAGAGCAACGTCCGCGTTCTCGAACAGACGCTGAAGCAGACCCGCGATCGCTTCAATGTCGGCGAAGTGACCCGCACCGACGTGGCGCAATCCGAAGCCCAGCTTGCTGCCGGCCGCACTCAGTTGCTGACGGCCGAGTCGAACCTCACCACCACGCGGTCGAATTTCCGCCGCATCATCGGCAATGAGCCGAATGCGTTGCAGGCCGGCTCTCCGGTTGATCGTTTCCTGCCGAACTCGTTGCCGACGGCCGTGGATCTCGGACTTGTCGAGAATCCGAACGTCACGGCCGCGATGTATGGCATCGACGTCAGCTTCCTCAATGTGAAGGTCAATGAAGGCGCGCTGTTCCCGACCGTGTCGCTGCAGGCGAGCATCCAGCAGGGCTGGGACCAGTCGATCACTGCGCCGCGCGGTTTGACCGCCGCCGGTGTCGCGCAGGTGTCGATTCCGGTCTATCAGGGCGGCGCCGAATATTCGCTGATCCGCCAGTCCAAGGAAACACTGGCGCAGCAGCGCCTCGCGCTCGAGCAGGTGCGCGACCAGACCCGCGCCAGCGTTGTTCAGGCCTGGGGGCAGTTGCTGGCGGGCAGGGCGCAGGTTGCGTCGGCGCAGGCACAGGTGCAGGCATCGGAAATCGCGCTGAACGGCGTGCGTGAAGAAGCCAAGGCGGGGCAGCGCACGACGCTCGACGTCTTGAACGCGCAGCAGGCGCTGGTGAACGCGCGCGTCGCGCTCGTCACCGCACAGCATGACCGCGTCGTTGCCTCATACGCCGTGCTCAACGCAGTCGGCCGCCTGTCGCCGACGGTGATGAAGCTCAACACCAATGTCTATGATCCCAGCGTGCACTATCATCAGGTGCGCGACAGCTGGGCTGGCGTTCGCACGCCGGACGGACGCTGAGCAAGCCCGGTACTCTTGTCATCGCACTGCTTCAAAGGGCCGCCGCAAGGCGGCCCTTTCGCTTTTCGCCTTTGCTTGCAATCATTTGATGCAATGACGTAGCGTTCAATGCAGGGGCGTCGCGATTCGGAATGCATCACACAGGTGTTTCGCGACAGCTCGTGGTCAGGCGTCGCTTGATCTGGGGACAAGTCAGGCTTGCGTGATGAATGGTCAGCCCGATGCAACCGGGCGCCGCCATATTCAGCCTCGTCTGGTGTAAGATAGTGACGATCGATTTGACGATGCGGAGTCGGACATGACGCAACCTGCAAAGGTCCAGGAACCCTCCATGGAGGAGATTCTGGCGTCGATCCGTCGTATCATCGCGGATGACGAAGCGAAGCCCGCAGAGGCTGCGCCGGCCCCGGCACCCGCGCCTCCGAAGCCGGCCGTCGTCGCCGCAGTGCCGCCAGCGGCACCGAAGCCCGTGCCCGCACCGCCGCCGAAAGCGCCCGAGAAGGCGCCCGAGCCTGCTGCCGCCAGCAACAGCCAGGACGATATCGACGCGATGCTCGCGAGCCTCGACGCGGTGACCTCCGAACCGGCTGCCGCTGCCGATCCGGTCGATGATGTATTCGAACTTACCGATGAGATGGTGGTGACCGAGGAAGCCGAGCCTGCATTTCAGCGGGTCGAACCTGCCGACGATCTGGAGTTTGCAGAATCGGCTGCGGCCAGCATGCACGCCTCGGCGCGTTTTGATCCGCCGTCCTACGAGTCCCAGCCGCGCGAACAGCCGGCGATGACGCCGCCCATGATGTCGCAGAACACCGCGTCAGCCGTGGAATCTGCGTTCCATTCGCTTGCGAATACGGTGCTCAGCAACAATGCCCGCACGCTGGAGGATCTCGTCAAGGAGATGCTCCGGCCGATGCTCAAGACCTGGCTCGACGACAACCTGCCGGGACTGGTGGAACGCATCGTCAAGGCCGAGATCGAGCGCGTCTCGCGCGGCGGCGGGCGTTAAGCGCCGTTAGCCGTTTCAGGCGGAAACGGGCCTTCGTTTGGCCCATTCCGGGCATATATACCGGCCATCTGTTGACTTGCGCGTGTCCTGCGGGTTTCTAACCGCAGGCACATTTATGGCCGTTTTTACGGCCTGACACTCCTGATTGATTGCATCCGTCATGATCGAAAAGACCTATCAGCCCGCCGATATCGAAGCCCGCATCGCGGCGGCGTGGGAGAGCGAAGGCGCCTTCAAGGCTGGCCGTCCCGAACGCAAGGATGCCGAGCCCTATACGATCGTGATCCCACCGCCGAACGTGACCGGCTCGCTGCATATGGGCCACGCGCTCAACAATACGCTGCAGGACGTGCTGTGCCGGTTCGAGCGCATGCGCGGCCGCGACGTGCTGTGGCAGCCCGGCACCGACCATGCCGGCATCGCGACCCAGATGGTGGTCGAGCGCCAGTTGATGGAGCGCAAGGAGCCCGGCCGCCGCGAGATGGGCCGCGAGGCCTTCCTTGAACGCGTCTGGAAGTGGAAGGCCGAGAGCGGCGGCACGATCGTCAATCAGTTGAAGCGTCTTGGCGCATCCTGCGACTGGTCGCGCGAGCGCTTCACCATGGATGAGGGGCTGTCCGAGGCCGTCATCAAGGTGTTCGTGCAACTGTATCGCGAGGGCCTGATCTACAAGGACAAGCGTCTGGTCAATTGGGACCCGAAGCTGCTGACTGCGATCTCCGATCTCGAAGTGCAGCAGGTCGAGGTCAAGGGCAGCCTCTGGCACCTGCGCTATCCGATCGAGGGCAAGACCTTCAATCCGGAAGATCCGTCGAGCTTCATCGTCGTCGCGACCACGCGTCCGGAGACGATGCTGGGCGACAGCGGCGTTGCCGTGAATCCAAGCGACGAGCGCTATATCGATCTGATCGGCAAGAAGGTTGTGCTGCCGCTGGTCGGCCGCCTGATCCCGATCGTCGGCGATGAATATTCCGATCCCGAAAAGGGATCGGGCGCGGTCAAGATCACGCCGGCGCATGACTTCAACGACTTCGAGGTCGGCAATCGTCACGGTCTCGCACGCATCAGCATTCTCGACATCGAAGGCAAGCTCGCGCTCGCCGACAACGAGGACTATCTGCGCGGCCTGCCGGAAGGCACGTCGCAGCTCGTTGAAGAACTCCATGGCATGGAGCGCTTCGCGGCGCGCAAGGCCATCGTGCAGCGGCTGGAGGATTTCGGCTTCCTGGAAAAGATCGAGCCGAATGTTCACATGGTCCCGCATGGCGACCGTTCGAATGTCGTCATCGAGCCGTTCCTGACCGACCAGTGGTATGTCGACGCCCACACCATGGCGCAGCCGGCGATTGCCGCCGTGCGCACCGGTGCCACTGAATTCGTGCCGAAGAACTGGGAAAAGACCTATTATGAGTGGATGGAGAACATCCAGCCGTGGTGCATCTCGCGCCAGCTGTGGTGGGGCCATCAGATCCCGGCCTGGTACGGCCCGGATGGCAAGGTGTTCGTCGCCGAGACCGAGGACGAGGCCGTCGGCCATGCGCTCGGCTACTATGTCGAGCAGGAGCACATCACCGAAGAGCAGGCCCGCGAGATGGCGGAAGATCCGGACAAGCGCGCCGGCTTCATCACCCGCGATGAAGACGTGCTCGACACCTGGTTCTCGTCGGCGCTTTGGCCGTTCTCGACACTCGGCTGGCCGCAGACCGATGAAGACGTGAAACGCTATTACCCGACCAACACGCTCGTCACCGGCTTCGACATCATCTTCTTCTGGGTCGCCCGCATGATGATGATGGGCATGCACTTCATGAAGGACGTGCCGTTCCCGACCGTCTACATCCACGCCCTCGTTCGCGACGAGAAGGGCGCCAAGATGTCGAAGTCGAAGGGCAACGTCATCGATCCCCTGAACCTGATCGATCAGTTTGGCGCCGACGCGCTGCGCTTCACGCTGGCCGCCATGGCGGCGCAGGGCCGCGACATCAAGCTCGCAACGTCGCGTGTCGAGGGCTATCGCAATTTCGCGACAAAACTCTGGAATGCGTGCCGCTTCGCCGAGATGAACGAGTGCGTGCTGCCGGCCGGCTTCGACCCGACCGCGGCGAAGGAAGTGCTCAATCGCTGGATCGCGCATGAGACCGTCAAGGCGACGCGCGAAGTGACCGAGGCGATCGAGGCGTATCGCTTCAATGACGCCGCAGGCGCCGCCTATCGCTTCGTCTGGAACGTGTATTGCGACTGGTATCTCGAACTCGCGAAGCCCTTCATGATGGGCGAGGACGGCCCGGCCAAGGCCGAGACCCGCGCCATGGTCGCCTGGGCGCGCGATGAGATCCTGAAGCTGCTGCATCCGTTCATGCCCTTCATCAGCGAAGAGCTGTGGGCTGTGACGGCCAAGCGCGACGGCCTGCTGGCGTTGGCGCCGTGGTCGCGCAAGGCCACCGGCATCACCCGCGAGCAGGAGGCGCTCATTGTTGCCACCGCAGCGAGCGATCCGATCGTCGCGCCGATCCTGCTCGGGGATAACGCGCAGGCGCCGGCCGACTTCACGGATGACGCCGCCGAAGCCGAAATCGGCTGGGTGGTCGATCTCATCACCGCGGTGCGCTCACTGCGCGCCGAGATGAATATCGCACCGGCCACGCTGACGCCGCTGGTGCTGGTGGCAACCTCGGCCGAGACCCAGGCCCGCGCACAGCGTTGGAGCGATGTCATCAAGCGCCTCGCGCGCCTTGGCGACATCTCGTTTGCGGACAAGGCGGCGGAAGGCACCGTGCAGCTGATCGTGCGCGGCGAAGTTGCTGGCCTGCCGCTCAAGGGCCTGATCGACGTCGCGGCCGAGCAGGTGCGTCTCGAAAAGGAACTCGCCAAGGCCGAAGGCGATATCAAACGCGCCGACGCAAAACTCTCGAACGAGAAGTTCGTGGCGAATGCCGCGGAAGAGGTTGTCGAGGAAGAGCGCGAGAAGCGCGCGGCTGCCGAAGCGCGGAAGGCAAAGGTGCTGGAAGCGCTGGAGCGGCTGAAGGGGATGTCGTAGGGGCGCGGTCATCTCTCACTGTCATCCCCGCGAAAGCGGGGATCCAGTAGACACCAACGCCTATGATAAGCACGCCGCCCGTACTTACTGGGTCGCCCGGTCAAGCCGGGCGACGACAACGGGGAATGTGCGCGCTTCCTTATTTCGCGAACGGCTTGCTCAAATACTTCGACCCGCGCACGCCATAGCGCCACGGCAACTCCACCGCCTTGCTGATCCCGATCCGGATGCCCGCCACCACATCGGGCACCTCCGTCCGCGCGAATATTTCGATCGGCGGCCTGTCCAGCGCCAGCCCGTTATGGGCAAGACCGATGCCGAGCGCCTGACACAGCCGGCCGGGTCCGGAACACAGCAGCCACTCATCTTCCACCCCGCGCCGCGTGCGCATCTCGTCCAGTCCAAAGGTGGGCTGCAACGCGCGGATCAGCACGGCGCTGGCTGAGCCTTCGGCCTCGCAGACCGCATTCACGCAATAGACCTGATGGATGCGATAGACATAGGCAAAGCCGGGGGGCCCGAACATGATCCGGTTGCGCGGCGTGGGCCCGTTGAACGAATGCGCGGCCGGATCGGTGTGATGATAGGCCTCCACTTCCACGATCAGGCCACCGACGCCGTCTACCAGCAAAGTCGCGCCGATCAGTTCCGGAGCAGCCTCATGGACGCTGCGGTCAAAGAACTTGCGATTCAGTGCTTTGCCGAGCTTGGGGGTGGTTTGGTCAGGTTTTCGGGCCATTCTCTTACGATATGCTTGGATGCAGGGCCGGGTCTGGCGAGGGCGGGTTGCGAGCGGGCGCCCGGCGGATTACCTAGAGCGTTGCACAGAACGGACAATTCATGGTCACCGTCCTCGATACCGTATCATCGTCGCAAATCCGTCCGCGTCATCCTGAAAAGGTGAATCGTCCGGACAATTTTTCGCCGCAGAAGCCGGACTGGATCCGCGTGCGTGCGCCGACCAGCCGTGGCTATGGCGACACCCGCAAGATCGTCAAGGAGAACGGCCTCGTCACCGTGTGCGAGGAGGCCGGCTGCCCGAATATCGGCGAGTGCTGGCAGAAGAAGCATGCCACCTTCATGATCATGGGTGACACCTGCACCCGTGCCTGTGCGTTCTGTAACGTCAAGACCGGCATGCCGAACGCGCTCGACGCGATGGAGCCGGCCCATGTCGCCGAAGCCGTGCGCAAACTCGGCCTGCATCACGTGGTCATCACCTCGGTCGACCGCGACGATCTCGCCGATGGTGGCGCCGAACATTTCGCGCAGACCATCCGCGCCATCCGTGAGGCGTGTCCGACCACCACCATCGAAATCCTGACGCCGGACTTTTTGCGCAAGCCGGGCGCCCTGGAAGTCGTGGTCGCGGCCAAGCCGGACGTGTTCAACCACAATCTCGAGACCGTGCCGTCGCGTTATCTCACGGTCCGCCCCGGCGCGCGCTACTTCCATTCACTGCGGCTGCTGCAGAAGGTGAAGGATCTCGATCCCAGCATCTTCACCAAGTCGGGCATCATGGTCGGGCTCGGCGAGGAGCGGCCGGAAGTGCTGCAGGTGATGGACGACATGCGCTCGGCCGACATCGATTTCCTCACCATCGGGCAATATCTGCAGCCGACCCGCAAGCACCATGTCGTGTCGCGCTATGTGACGCCGGATGAATTCGCAGGCTATGAGAAGGTCGCCTACACGAAAGGCTTCCTGATGGTGTCGGCCTCGCCGCTGACCCGCTCGTCGCATCATGCCGGCGAGGATTTTGCCAAGCTCAAGGCGGCGCGCGAAGCCATCGCGCGCTGAGTGATCGAGAATGCCGAGATTTGCCAACAAGCGCCGGGCGCGCCACAGCGCGCCGCAGATGTTCGACCTCGTGGCCGATGTCGAGCGCTATCCGGAATTCGTGCCGCTCTGCAAGGCGCTGAAGATTCGCCAGCGCACGCCGAATGCCGATGGCACCGAAGTCATCGTGGCCGACATGACGGTGTCGTTCAAGCTGGTGCAGGAGAGTTTTACGAGCAAGGTGACGCTCGACCGCACCAATCTGAAGATCCTGGTCGAATATCTGCGCGGGCCGTTCAGCAATCTCGAGAATCGCTGGACCTTCGAGCCGAAGGGAGAGACCGAGTGCGATGTCGGCTTCTTCATCAACTACGAGTTCAAGAGCCGCATGCTGGCCTTGCTGATGGGCTCGATGTTCGACGCCGCGTTCCAGCGCTTTGCCGCAGCGTTCGAGAAGCGGGCGGATGAGGTGTATCGGGCGAAAGCGTAGAATGGGTTGAGCGCAGCGTTACCTATCCTACGCTTACTCTGCCTTCGGTTTCGGCTTGATCGGCTTCTTCACAGGCCTTGTAGCCGCCTTGCGCCGCGGTGACCTTGCAACGCGCGTGCGCACGCTGCTCGCGAGTTCACGCTTCTTCGCCGGCTGCTGCGGCCCGCGCGCCAATTCCATCAGCATCCGCAGCGCTTCCAGCACCGAGCGCTGACGCACCGCCGAGCGACCGATGGCACCAAAGCGGAATTCCTTATCAACGATGCGACCATCACGTGCCGCTACCGCAAAATGAACGAGGCCGACCGGCTTGCCCGGCGTCGCGCCGCCGGGGCCGGCGATGCCGGTGATGGACACCGCAAGATCGACATCGGCTTCTTCCAGCGCGCCGACGGCCATCTGGATGGCGGTCTCCTTGCTGACGGCGCCAAAGCTCTCCAGCGTCGTCGCCTTGACGCCAAGCATCTTGCGCTTGGCGTCATTGGAATAGGTGACAAAACCTCGGTCGATCACGTCAGACGAGCCCGGGATTTCCGTCAATGCGCCGGCGACGAGGCCGCCGGTGCAACTCTCTGCCGTTGCGATCGTCAGCTTGCGGCTGCGACAAAGATCGAGCAGCGCGCGGGAGAGGGCTCTTGCGTCGCTGCCGGCCATGTCAGTCCACCCAGGGTAGGCGGATCGTCGCCGCCGCGGTTGCTGCGATGCCTTCCTCGCGGCCGGTGAAGCCGAGACGCTCGCTGGTCGTCGCCTTCACGGCGACACGCGACACCGGCACGCCGGAAATCTCGCTGATGCGCGTGCGCATGGCGTCACGCAGCGGGCCGATCTTCGGCCGTTCGCAGATCAGCGTCACTTCGAGATTGGCGATCTTGCCGCCACGCGCGGTGACGCGGCCGACGGCATATTCGAGAAACTTGTCGGAGGCCGCGCCCTTCCATTTGTCATCGCTCGGCGGGAAGTGCGAACCGATATCGCCATCGGCCAAAGCGCCGAGGATCGCATCGACCAGCGCATGCAAGCCGACATCGCCGTCGGAATGCGCAAGGAAGCCGCGCGTATGCGGCACGCGGACGCCGCAGATCATCAGGTGGTCGCCATCGCCGAAGGCGTGCACATCATAGCCCGTGCCCATGCGGATATCGCCGAGCGATGCGGCGAGGCGGGCTTCTTCGCGGGAAAAATCTTCGGGAGTTGTCAGCTTCATATTTGCAGGATCGCCTTCAAAGGTTGCCACGGTCAATCCCGCCCATTCGGCGAGCGCGGCATCGTCGGTGAAATCGTCACGTCCCTCGGCTGCGGCACGACGATGCGCCGCGAGGATGACATCGAAACGAAAGGCTTGTGGCGTCTGTGCGATACGCAGCTTGGCGCGCTCCGGTGTCGCCTCCACATGACCTTCGCCGTTGACGACCTTGATCGTGTCGACGACCGGCGCCGTCGGCACTGCGGCGCCAGTGAGCTGGGCAGCGGCAATCGCGCGCTCGATCACGGCCGGGGAGACGAAGGGACGGGCGGCGTCGTGAATCAGCACGATGTCCGGCGCGTGACCGGCCAGTGCTTCCAGCCCGGCATGCACCGAGGCCTGGCGAGTCGCGCCGCCATTGGCGGGAGCCTGGTACCGGAGCCCCGCGACGGCCTCATTGAACAGGGTGACATCGTCGGGGTTGGTGATCGGCTGCACAGCGAACACCTTTGGATGCGTGCAGAAAGGCTCCATGGCGCGCGCGATGACAGGTCGGCCGCCGATGGTGCGATATTGCTTCGGACCGCCGCCTCCGGCGCGCAGCCCCCGGCCAGCAGCAACGATGATGGCGGCGGTTTTCGGTGATTTTGTCATCAGGCTCAGGTGATTAAGGGGTAATCGTTTGTCGCACAGCCCTTAGCACGGCCGCGCCGAAAAACAGTAGGTTTGCGTGAGCATGACGCATAAACGTGCATTGCTGCACTGCACTTGCAAAGTTGTTGGCTTTGGCTAATGTGTAGGCATGAACATTGACTGCACAACAAATGTGCGCATACTGCGCCCCGTCGCCGCAACGCTGCGGGACCGAGTAACATGAGCAAGTCTGTGAACCCGGACGCATCATACAGCAAACGGTTGAAGATTGGTGACGTTGAAATCGCCAACCGGGTCGTGCTTGCGCCGATGTCGGGGATTACCGATGCCCCGTTCCGCCGCCTGACCGCAGAGCTTGGTGCGGGCCTCGTGGTCTCCGAAATGACCGCCAGCGATGATCTCGTGAATGGCCGCCCGATGTCGGTGCTGCGCTGCGAGGCCACCGGGATCGGTCCGCATGTGGTGCAGCTCGCCGGCTGCGAAGCGCACTGGATGGCTGAGGGCGCGCGGATCGCCGAAGGCGCCGGCGCCGACATCATCGACATCAATATGGGTTGCCCGGCACGCCACGTGACCGGCGGCCAGTCCGGCTCAGCGCTGATGCGCGATCTCGATCATGCGCTGAAGCTGATCGAGGCCACGATCTCGGCCGTCAAGGTCCCGGTCACGCTGAAAATGCGACTCGGCTGGGACGACCGCTCGATGAATGCCTCCGAACTCGCGCGCCGCGCGGAGGAGGCGGGTGTCCAGCTCATCACCGTACACGGCCGCACCCGCTGCCAGTTCTACAAGGGTGACGCCAATTGGGATGCCGTGCGTGCGGTGAAGGACGCGGTGAACATCCCCGTGGTCGTCAATGGCGACATCACCTCTTTCGACAAGGCCGTGAGCGCGCTCGAAGCCTCCGGCGCCGATGCGGTCATGGTCGGCCGCGGCGCCTATGGTCAGCCATGGTTGCCCGGTCAGATCGGCCGTCAGCTCGAAACCGGCATTGCTGAACTTGCACCGACGCTGGAGCAGCAGCTCGCTTATGTCGTCGCACTCTATGATCACGTGTGCCGCCATTACGGCCTGCGCATTGGCCTGCGCCATGCGCGCAAGCATCTCGGCTGGGCCCTCGATGCTGCCGCGGCCTCGAGCAGCGCGCCGGCTGAAAAGCTCAAGGCCTGGCGCGGCAGAATTCTCACCTCCGAAGATCCGTCCGGCGTGCATCGCGCGCTGAACGAGGCTTTCGACGATTTCGCATGGAGTGCTGCCGCATGAGCGCCGCAGAATATCGCCGGCCAGCCCCCGCCGACAGCGAGGCCATCCTCAACGCGCTGCCGCATCCGATCCTTGTGATCGCGCCGGACGGCAAGATCGTCGATGCCAACATGTCCGCGGAATCCTTCTTCGACATTTCCGCGCAATTCCTGCGCCGGCAGTCGCTGAAGGAGCTGGTGCCGTTCGGCAGTCCGCTGCTGGCGCTGATCGATCAGGTGCGCGCGGCCAATTCGCCGGTGAACGAATACAAGGTCGATCTCGGCACCCCGCGCATTGGCGGCGATCGACAGGTCGATCTGCATGTGGCGCCGCTCACCGAGCGTGCCGGCCATATCGTGGTGATGCTGCAGGAACGCACCATCGCCGACAAGATGGACCGCCAGCTGACCCATCGCAGCGCCGCGCGGTCGGTGACGGCCTTGGCTGCCATGCTCGCCCATGAGATCAAGAACCCGCTCTCCGGTATCCGCGGCGCCGCGCAACTGCTGGAGCAGCAGGCCTCAGCCGAAGATCGCATGCTGACCCGCCTGATCACCGACGAGGCCGACCGCATCGTCACGCTGGTCGACCGCATGGAGGTGTTCGGCGATGAGCGCCCGGTGGCGCGTGGCCCGGTCAACATCCACTCGGTCCTCGACCATGTGAAGCGCCTCGCGCAATCCGGCTTTGCGCGAAATATCCGGTTCATCGAGGATTACGACCCCTCGCTGCCGCCGGTCCTCGCCAATCAGGACCAGCTCATCCAGGTCTTCCTGAATCTGGTGAAGAACGCCGCCGAGGCCATCGTCGATCTTGGCTCGGACGGCGAAATCCAGCTCACGACGGCTTTCCGCCCCGGGGTCCGCCTGTCGGTGCCGGGCAAGAAGTCGCGCGTGTCGCTGCCGCTGGAATTCTGCGTCAAGGATAACGGCCCCGGTGTTCCCGAAGACCTGTTGCCGAACCTGTTCGATCCCTTTGTGACGACCAAGCCGACCGGAAGCGGCCTGGGTCTTGCATTGGTCGCGAAGATCATCGGCGATCACGGCGGGATCATCGAGTGCGAATCCCAACCCCGAAAGACGACCTTCCGCGTGCTGTTGCCGATGTTCAATCCAGCGAAGACCATTGATCCGAGCAGTGACGATGCGCGTGCATCGTCCGGCTCGCAGACTTAAGTAGAGGACTGACGATGCCTGCAGGAAGTATTCTGGTTGCGGATGACGATACGGCGATCCGCACGGTCCTCAATCAGGCGCTCTCACGCGCGGGATACGAGGTGCGCCTCACCGGCAACGCCGCCACATTGTGGCGCTGGGTGAGCCAGGGGGAGGGCGATCTCGTCATCACCGACGTGGTGATGCCTGACGAAAACGCCTTCGACCTTCTCCCGCGCATCAAGAAGATGCGGCCCAATCTGCCGGTCATCGTGATGAGCGCGCAGAACACCTTCATGACTGCGATCCGCGCGTCGGAGCGGGGCGCCTATGAATATCTGCCAAAGCCGTTCGACCTCAAGGAGCTGATCGCCATCGTCGGCCGCGCGCTGGCCGAGCCGAAGGAGCGGGTCGCCAGCAACGACGACGACGGCGAGTTCGATTCGATCCCGCTGGTCGGCCGCTCGCCGGCGATGCAGGAGATCTATCGCGTCCTCGCCCGCCTGATGCAGACCGATCTCACGGTCATGATCTCCGGCGAAAGCGGCACCGGCAAGGAACTGGTCGCCCGCGCGCTGCACGACTACGGCAAGCGTCGCAACGGCCCGTTCGTCGCGGTCAACATGGCGGCGATCCCGCGCGATCTCATTGAATCCGAACTGTTCGGCCATGAACGCGGCGCGTTTACCGGTGCCAATGCCCGCGCCACCGGCCGGTTCGAGCAGGCCGAAGGCGGCACGCTGTTTCTCGACGAAATCGGCGACATGCCGATGGAAGCACAAACCCGTCTGCTGCGCGTGCTGCAGCAGGGCGAATACACCACGGTTGGCGGCCGCACCCCGATCAAGACTGACGTCCGCATCGTCGCGGCGTCGAACAAGGACCTGCGCATCCTGATCCAGCAGGGCCTGTTCCGCGAAGACCTGTTCTTCCGCCTCAATGTCGTGCCGCTGCGCCTCCCGCCGCTGCGCGAGCGCATCGAGGATCTGCCGGACCTGATCCGCCATTTCTTCGCACTCGCCGAGAAGGACGGCTTGCCGCCGAAGAAGCTCGACGCCCTCGCGCTCGAGCGGATGAAGCAGCATCGCTGGCCCGGTAACGTCCGCGAACTGGAAAACCTCGCCCGTCGTCTGGCGGCCCTCTATCCGCAGGATGTCATTACCGGTCCGGTGATCGATGGTGAACTCGCGCCGCCCGCTGTGGTCTCGGGTGGTAACGCGCCGACCACCGTGGATAATCTGGGTGGGGCCGTGGAGGTCTATCTGTCCTCGCACTTCTCCAGCTTCCCGAACGGCGTGCCGCCGCCGGGCCTCTATCATCGCATTCTCCGCGAGATCGAGGTGCCGTTGCTGACCGCTGCTTTGGCGGCGACGCGCGGGAATCAGATTCGCGCCGCCGATCTGCTCGGTCTCAACCGCAACACATTGCGGAAGAAGATCAGGGATCTGGATATTCAGGTGTATCGGACCGGCGGTTGATCGCTTCTACGGTCGGACATTCCTGACTTTTCACCGTTCGAACGGTGAAATTGAGCGAGTTGCGCAATCCGCGGCTGTACCACGCCGCGGATTTGTCGTAATTGAGCAACATTGTTGTATGATTGCATCAGTGCGCGGTAGGTAGCGACCCAGCCCGCGTAACGGCTCGCTCAGCAAAAAATCCCGGAATGACGAACGCAGAGACGTCTCCACCAGTCTTCGAACCATCGGTATTCGAGTCGCGCAGGCCTCTGCGACGGCTGTTCGTGCCTGTGGCCGTGGGGATGGCGCTGCTCTCGGCCTGTTTCACTTTCCTCGTTCTCAATGGCCTGACACCACTTGCGCCCACCCATCTGGTGGTCGTCTCCTTCCTGCTAATCAACGCCGCCACCGTCCTGTTGCTGGTGCTGATCATTGCGCGGGAGATCTGGAAGGTCGTGCAGGCCCGGCGCCGCGGCAGGGCAGCGGCAAGGCTGCATGTGCAGATCGTCAGCCTGTTCTCGGTCATTGCGGTACTGCCGGCGGTGCTGGTGTCCATCGTTGCCAATGTCACCCTCGATCGCGGTCTCGATCGTCTGTTCTCCGGTCCGACCAAGGCGGTGATCGGCAATTCGATGACGGTGGCGCGCGCCTATGTGAACGAGCATGCGCAATTGATCGGCGGCGACATTCTCGGCATGGCCGACGATCTCGCCCGCATCCAGCCGCTGTTCTATCAGGATCGCGGCACGTTCCGCTCCCTCATGCTGGCCAATGCCAAGGCGCGCAACCTGCCGGGCGCCATGCTGATCGACAAGGATCGCACGGTCCTTGAGCCCGACCAGCCCGGCGTGAAGCCGGAATTCGAACCGCCGCCGGCCGAGTTTCTGGTCAATGTCGGCAATGCCGAACCCGCCATCACCATCATTCCCGATGGCAACTATGTCGCCGCCGTCATCAAGCTGCGCGCCTTCGACAACATGTATCTCTATGTCGCGCGAAAACTGGATCCGCGCGTCGTCGCCCAGATGGCGCAGACCCAGGCCAGCGTCGCTGATTACACCGAGCTGGAATCCCGCCGCCTCGGCATCCAGATCGCCTTCGGCCTGATGTTCACCGTCATCGCGCTGACGGTGCTGATGTCGGCCGTGCTGATCGGCCTCAACTTCTCGAACTGGCTGGTGGCCCCGATCCGCCGTCTCGTCAGTGCCGCCAACATGGTCTCGACCGGCGACCTGCATGTGCAGGTGCCTGTGATCCAGTCGGAAGGTGATCTCGCCCATCTCGGCGAGACCTTCAACAAGATGACATCGGAACTGCGCACCCAGCGCGACGAGTTGGTCTCGGCTTCGGACGTCATCGACAGCCGCCGCCGCTTCATCGAGGCCGTGCTGTCGTCGGCCAGCGCCGGCATCATCGGCGTCGACGGCTCCAACATCATCGGCATTCTCAATCGGTCCGCCGAGAAGCTGGTTGGTCATTCGGAATCCGAAGTGCTGGGCCATCCCCTGCACGAGATCATCCCCGAACTCGACGAGCTCATGCAGAACGCCCGCGAGAGCTCGCAGCGCCTGGTGCAGGGGCAGATCACCATCGATCGCGAAGGGCGCGAGCGCAATCTCTCCGTTCGCATTTCCGCTGAGCAAACGAGCCAGTCCCGCGACAGCTACATCATCACCCTCGACGACATCACAGATCTCGTGTCTGCGCAGCGCACGTCGGCCTGGGCCGACGTGGCACGCCGCATCGCCCATGAGATCAAGAATCCGCTGACGCCGATCCAGCTCTCCGCCGAGCGCATCAAGCGCAAATTCGGCAAGGTCATCACTGATGACAAGCAGATCTTCGAGCAATGCACCGACACCATCGTGCGCCAGGTCGAGGACATCCGCCGCATGGTGGACGAATTCTCGCGCTTTGCGCGGATGCCGAAGCCCGTGATCGAGGGCGAGGATGTCGCCGATACCGTCCGCCAGGCGGTCTTCTTGATGCGCGTCGGCCATCCCGAACTCGACCTTACTGCCGAGATCAAGGAAGAGCCGCTGCGGGCGCAGTTCGACCGCCGGCTGATCTCGCAAGCGCTCACCAACATCATCAAGAACGCCGCCGAGGCCATTGAGGCCGTGCCGCCGGAAGAACTCGGCAAAGGTCGCATTGACGTCACAGCGTTCAGCGAGAACGGCCAGATCGTGATCGACGTCGTCGATAACGGCATCGGCCTGCCGACCAGCAACCGTTCGCGCCTGCTTGAGCCCTATGTGACCACGCGCGAGAAAGGCACCGGCCTCGGCCTCGCCATCGTCGGCAAGGTGCTTGAAGATCACGGCGGGGGTATCGAACTCGGAGACGCTTCCAGCGTCAAGCCGGGCCAGCGCGGCGCCTGGATGCGGTTGCGTTTCGCCATCTCCGGCCAGAAGCCCGATGCGGGGAGCGGAGAGGCGAAGACGTCTTCCGACAAAGAAACGAAGATCGAAGCCGTCACCGGCAGTTGAACAGAAGAAACGTGACCAGGATTTTTTGAGCCATGGCAAATGACATTCTGATCGTCGACGACGAAGCCGATATCCGCGACCTCGTCGCGGGTATTCTGGAGGACGAAGGTTTCACGACGCGCACCGCGCGCGACAGTGACAGCGCGCTCAATGAAATTTCCAACCGGCGTCCAAATCTCGTCTTTCTCGACATCTGGCTGCAGGGCAGCAAGCTCGACGGCCTGCAACTGCTCGAACAGGTGAAGAAGGACAATCCGGACCTGCCGGTCGTCATGATCTCCGGCCACGGCAATATCGAAACCGCCGTCGCCGCCATCAAGCGCGGTGCCTATGACTTCATCGAGAAACCGTTCAAGGCTGATCGTCTGATCCTCGTCGCCACCCGCGCGCTCGAAACCTCCCGCCTCAAACGCGAGGTGCGCGAGCTCAAGCAGATGGCGCCGATCGCCAGCAAGGTGACCGGCCGCTCTGCTGCCATGAACCAGTTGCGCCAGACGATCGATCGCGCTGCCAAGGCGAACAGCCGCATCCTCATCGTCGGCCCGTCTGGGGCCGGCAAGGAGCTGGCCGCACGCACGCTGCACGCCTCGTCCTCGCGCGCCAACGGCCCGTTCGTGGTCATCAACGCGGCGGCGATCACGCCGGAGCGCATGGAGCTGGAGCTGTTCGGCACCGAGCAGACCAATGGCGAACAGCAGCGCAAGGCCGGCGCGCTGGAGGAAGCCCATGGAGGCACGCTGTTCATCGACGAGATCGGCGATCTGCCGCGCGAGACCCAGAACAAGATCCTGCGCGTGCTGGTCGATCAGACCTTTATGCGGGCAGGGGGCACGACCAAGGTCAGCGTCGATGTCCGCATCATCTCCTCCACCGCCCGCAACCTCGAAGAGGAAATCGCGGCCGGTACCTTCCGCGAGGATCTCTATCACCGCCTCTCCGTGGTACCGATCCGCGTTCCGCCGCTGTCCGAGCATCGCGAGGACATCCCGGAGCTGATCGAATTCTTCATGGAGCAGATCTCGGCCAATACCGGCCTGCCCAAGCGCCAGATCGGCCAGGATGCCATGGCCGTGCTGCAGTCCCATGTCTGGCCGGGCAATGTCCGCCAGCTTCGCAACAACGTCGAGCGCGTCATGATCCTCGCCGGTGGCGGGCCGGAGGTGATCATCACCGCCGACATGCTGCCGCAGGACGTCGGCTCCATGGTGCCGTCGATGCCGACTTCCAACAATGGCGAACACATCATGGGCCTGCCGCTGCGCGAGGCGCGCGAAGTGTTCGAGCGCGATTATCTGATTGCGCAGATCAGCCGTTTCTCGGGTAACATCTCGCGCACGGCTGAATTTGTCGGCATGGAGCGCTCCGCCCTGCATCGTAAATTGAAGGCGCTGGGCGTCGGCTAAATCACTCTCACTCACGCAACGGAAATCGACGATGTCGCGTATTGCCTATGTCAATGGTCGCTACGACAACCTGTCCGACGCCGCGGTCAATGTGGAAGATCGCGGCTATCAGTTTGCCGATGGCGTCTATGAGGTCTGCGAGATCGTCGGCGGCAAGATGGTTGATTTCCCGCGCCATATGGCGCGGCTGGAACGCTCGCTGCGCGAGCTCCGCATCGCCATGCCGATGGCGCTGACCTCGCTCAAGGTCATCATGCAGGAAGTTGTCCGCCGCAACCGCATCAGCTATGGCATCGTCTATCTGCAGGTCACCCGCGGCGTCGCCCATCGCGACCACGGCTTTCCGTCGCCTGAGGTGAAGCCGAGCGTGGTCGTGACCGCAAAATCGCTGAACTTCGCCAAGAACCAGGCCTCCGCCGAACGCGGCGTGAAGGTGATCACCACGGCCGAGAACCGCTGGCCGCGCGTGGACATCAAGAGCGTCGGCCTGCTGCCAAACGTGCTGGCCCGGCAGGAAGCCCGGGACAAGGGCGCCTATGAAGCCTGGTATGTGGACGACAAGGGCTTTGTCACCGAAGGCGCTTCCTGCAATGCCTGGATCATCACCAGGGATGGCAAGGTGATCACCAAGAGTGCCGAGCGAGGCATCCTGTCCGGCATCACCCGTGCCGTGCTTGTCGAGGTGCTGGCCTCGCTGCAGCTCAAGCTGGAGGAGCGGAACTTCACGCCGGAGGAGGCCGCCAATGCCGCCGAGGCCTTCGTGTCCTCCGCGAGTCAGATAGTGATGCCGGTCATCGCCATCGATGAAAAGCCGATCGGCAACGGTAAGCCGGGACCGACTGCGCTGCGTTTGCGCCAGGAGTTCCATAAATTTGCAGACATTGCGTAAGGTTTGCCGCGTTTCTAGGCAGGTTTTCCGTGTGGCGGCTTGCCTTCACACGCGGTCTGCCGTCTAATCGCAGCGTTTCGCGCCCGGAGGGGGATCTTTGGGCGATGGGACAGTCAGGCGACGCCCCAGAGAGGGCGGGCCGGGCGTAAGAAAAGCAACAAAACAGACACAACAGACTGCGGGATTAAAAAAAATGGCGGCAGACCGCGCACAAAATCTACAGGACACCTTCCTCAACCACGTTCGCAAGACCAAGACACCTCTGACGATCTTCCTCGTAAACGGCGTCAAGCTGCAGGGAATCGTTACCTGGTTCGACAATTTCTGTCTTCTGCTCCGCCGCGACGGTCACTCGCAGCTGGTGTATAAGCATGCGATCTCGACCATCATGCCGGGCGCGCCGATCCAGTTGTTCGAAGGCGGCGAAGAAGCCTGAGCGAACGCCTGAAAGATCTCTGATTGGAATTTCGTAGCTTCGAAGGCAATGCTGCCGACCGCCCCGCGGCCGGCAGCGAATCGACCGGCCGCGTTCTCGTGGTCGGTCCTTATTTGCGCGAACGCCGCGGCGATGCCGAGGCCAGCGCTTATGCCCATGTCCGCGACACCGAAGCCCGGCTCGAAGAGGCGGTCGGTCTCGCACGCGCCATCGATCTCGACGTGATCGAAGCGATCGCAGCCCCACTCAGCCAGATTCGTCCCGCCACCTATCTCGGCAAGGGCAAGGTCGAGGAGATCGCGGGTCTCATCGCCGCCAACGAGATCGGCATCGTGGTCATGGACTGCGCCCTGTCGCCGATCCAGCAGCGCAATCTCGAAAAGGAACTGAAGGCCAAGGTGCTCGACCGCACCGGCCTCATCCTGGAAATTTTCGGCCGCCGTGCCAAGACCAAGGAAGGCACGCTGCAGGTCGAACTCGCGCATCTGAACTATCAGCGCAGCCGCCTGGTACGCTCATGGACCCATCTTGAGCGCCAGCGTGGTGGCTTCGGCTTCATGGGCGGTCCCGGCGAAACCCAGATCGAGGCCGACCGCCGCATGATCGGTGACCGCATCGGCCGGCTCGAGGCCGACCTGAAGAAGGTGCAGGCCACGCGCCGGCTGCATCGTGCCGGCCGCCAGCGTGTGCCGTATCGCGTCGTGGCCTTGGTCGGCTACACCAATGCCGGCAAGTCCACGCTGTTCAACCGCCTGACCCGAGCCGACGTGCAGGCCGAGGACATGCTGTTCGCCACCCTCGATCCGACGCTGCGCGCGCTCACGCTGCCCCATGGCGGCAAAGCGATGCTGTCCGACACCGTCGGCTTCATCTCCAACCTGCCGACCCAGCTCGTCGCCGCTTTTCGTGCGACACTGGAAGAGGTGCTGGAAGCCGACATCATCCTGCATGTGCGCGACATCTCGCATGAAGATGCCGAAGCTCAGCAGAGCGACGTCGACAATGTACTCCGCCAGCTTGGCATCGACATGGATGCGGGTGCTGGCGCACGCATTCTCGAAGTCTGGAACAAGATCGACCGCTTCTCGGAAGAAGAGCGCGAAAACCTGACCAATATCGCCGCGCGACGGCCGACCGAAAGCCCGGTGTTCATGGTCTCTGCCGTGACGGGCGAGGGCGTGAACGAACTCCTCACCGCCATCGAGGACCGGCTTGCCGCCACGCGCATCACCCTCGCCCTCAAGATCGACGCCGCCGACGGCGCCGGCATCAGCTGGCTGCATCGCAATGCCGAGGTGCTGGTGAAGGAACTGCACGAAGGCCATTTCGACATGACCGTTCGGGTCGACGAAACCAAGCGCGACGTCGTGATCAATCGTTTCAATGCGGTGCTGCGCGCAGACTAGATCACGCGGGTGGCGATCAGCACCGAGATCGACAGCAACACGCAGATAATCACCGCGATGAATGGCAGCATCGCGCGATAGGCGTCGCGCTCGTGGCCGGGCGTGCCGGCAAGGTTGCAGACGATCGACATCCGCACCGGCGACACCATGTTGAGCGATAGCGCAGCCGCATGCTGCAAGGCGACCACAGCCGCGACATCAAGTCCGGCCTCGGTTGCCAAGCTCAGTTGCGACGGCATGAACAGGCCATTGGCGGCATTGCCGCTATTGGCGAGCGCGCCGAACACGGCCGAGATCATCGGCGTCACTGTCACCGACCAGACCCCGAATGTGCTGTACATGCCGCGCGCCAGACCATCGGCGATGCCGGAGCGCGACAGCAGTTCGGCCATCATCGAGAAGATGACGATGGTCATGACGGCGAGGCGCCCGGTCTTCCATGCTGAGCCGATCTCGCTCGACAGGGCATGGCGATGGCCGCGGAGAATGCCCGTCAGGAGTGCAGCTATGACCAGCCATGTGCCGGCATGGAATAGCGGCGCCCAGATGGGCACACCGTCAAAGGGCTGGATGCGCCACACCGCCTGCAGGCCCTGATTGAGCGGCGGCACAAGCCGCGTCGCGGCGAGCCAGCCGATCAGGAGCGTGAAAGGCAGCATGCGCCGGGCTGCGATCGCGAGCTTCGCGCGATCCGGCCGTTCATCGATCAGGTAGCGCAGCACGATAGCTGGGCCGAAAGCCGCCAGCATCGCCGGCTCCGGTCCGAGATACGCCGTTGCAACAATGGCCAATCCCAGGCTGCTGACAAGCCACGCCATTTCGCTGACGCGCTCGCGCCAGTCGGCGCCGATGCCGGCACGATCAGCCATCCGCCAATAGATCGGCAGCCACATCACGTTGAAGATCATGTAGATCGCACTGGTGCGCAGAGCGAGGGCCGTCGGGTCCATGCGTGCGAATGCTGCGCCGACGACCGCACCGCTGCCCATGGCGCCCCAGACGATCATGGTCTGGCTAATCAGCGAGAAGGCAAGCAACTCGATCGGCTTCAGGCCGAGGCGGCGGATCAGCACCATGGTCCCCATAATGCCGATGCCGAAGCCCGTTGCGGACTCCGCAAAGGGGCCGATCAGATAGCAGGCCGTAAACAGCAGGCGCCGCCGCGCGCGGGCGTCAGGCAGCGACTCCTCGACCGGCATGGCGGCATTGCCAGTCCGGATCGCCATTTGCCAGAACAGCAGGCCGCCAAGGATATAGGGCACGACGATCCAGCCGATCCACGCTCCGCGCAGCAAGGCCGTGCTGGCATCGGCGATTGAAAAGACGTGTGGCGCCGTCGTCATTGCAACGGCGAAAGCCGCAGCGAGGCCGATCAGCGAGGCGGGCAGGGCCCCACCCAATCCGCTGCCGATGACGCCGATCACAGCGATCGCAGGTAATGCCCAGGCGAGATAAAGCAAAGCTCAACCCCCGAACGCGCTGGTCAGGAGGCCGGTCGCGCAAGCGACGCGCGATCATCCGGAGCGAGTTGAAAAGGTACGATCAACATAAGACCTGTGGCATTGCAGCGCCCTTCTTGCGCGCTCACAATGCCTCGTGTCGCGGCGCTGCGCCAGCGCCGTGAAATCAATCAGTGCGCCGGATGCGGAAGGGCTGCCATCCGCTGACGGATGATGACATTGCTCACGGATCTATTCCGGCTTGATTCCGGCGTCTTTCACGACCCTCGCCCATTTGCCGATCTCTGTGCTGATCTGCTGCGTGAAAGCTGCAGGTGTTCCGCCGACCGGCTCGACGCCCTGGTCAAGGAAACGGCGCCGGACGTCCTCCTGCTTGAGGATCGCGTTCATCTCCGCATTGAGCTTACGAACGACCTCCTCGGGCATGCCCGCCGGTCCGACGACGCCGAACCAGACATTGACCTCGTAACCGGGGACGCCCGCATCGGTGACGGGCGGCACATCCGGGGCGAGCGCGGTGCGCCCCTTGCTGCTGACGCCCAGCGCGCGCAGCTTGCCGCCATTCACCTGGGGCAGCACATTGGGGGTATTGTCGAAGGCAACGTCGATGTGACCGCCGAGCATGTCGTTCACCATCGGCGCGCTGCCCTTGTAAGGCACATGAACGATGTCGATGCCCGCCATGCTCTTGAACAGCTCCATGGACAGGTGGTTCGAGGAGCCGATGCCGGTCGAGCCGTAGGTGACCTTGCCGGGATTTTGCTTCGCATAGGCGATCAGATCCTTGACGGAGTTGATCGGCAGCGACGGTTTCACCACCAGCAGGTTCGGTGTCTGCCCGGCAAAGATCAGCGGGGTGAAATCCTTCACCGTGTCATAGGGCAGGTTCCTGTAGATGCTGGGATTGGCACCGAACGGGAAGGCGACGCCGAGCAGCGTGTAGCCATCGGGCGGAGACTTGGCGACAGCCTCGGTGCCGATCAGCGTGCCACCGCCGGGCCGGTTCTCGACCACCACAGGAACGCCGAGCGACTCCTGCAGTTTCTGCGAGAAGATCCGCCCGAGCGTGTCGTTGAAGCCGCCGGGCGGATAGGGGACGATGTATTTGATGGTTTTGCTGGGATAGGCCTCGCCTGCCGGCGGGGTGGTCTGCGCGTATGCGCAGGCGGTCCCGACCAGCAGGAGGATGAGCGCGCGGCAGGCGAAGTGAACGAAACGCTGGGCGCGCAGTACGACTTCCACCTGACGCGTGTCAGACATAGCAAGGTCCTTCGATCAGTGGATGGGCGTTGATGAAGGCTTCGTCGATCTCGATGCCGAGGCCCGGGATTTCCGACGGCGCAACGCAGCCATTGGCGTCGAGCTTGTAGGGGATGCCGCCGACTTCATCGCGGAACGGATTGTGCTTGGCGACGTCGCCTTCGAAATAGCCGGGATCCTCGACGGCAGCGAGCACGTTGATGGTGGCGGCCATGTTGATGCCGGTCGCAGACGTATGCGGATTGAACGACAGTTTCCATGCCTGGGTCATGCCCGCGATGCGCATGGACTCCGTCACGCCACCTGTCTTCGACAGATCCGGCTGCACGAAGCTCACCGCACGATCCTCGATCAGGCGGTTGAACTCGTAGCGGGTGAAATGGTTTTCGCCGGCCGCAAGCGGCGTCGAGCCCATCGCAGCAGCCGCCTGATAGGAGCGATAGTCCAGCGCCGGGAACGGCTCTTCGAGCCAGCCGATCTGCAGATCGTCATAGGCCGGCATCACGCGGCGGACATCGTCGAGCGTGTAGCCGGTATTGGCATCGACCAGGATCTCGATGGTGTCGCCAACAGCCTTGCGAACCGCGGTGGCGCGCGCCACGTCATCCCGCGGATTGTCGCCGACGCGCAATTTCACGGCGCGATAGCCTTGCGCCACATATCCTTGCGCTTCCTCGGCCAGCGACTCCGGCGCCTGCCAGCCGAGCGAGATGCCGCCGGCATAGGCCTTGATCGGTTTTGAGGCGCCACCGAGAAGCTTGTAGAGCGGCCAGCCCGCGGCCTTGGCGCGGATGTCCCACAATGCGAGATCAAGGCCGCTCAGCGCCATGGCGGCGGCATAGCCCATGCCGTGGCTGGAGAGCTGCATCTGATAGACGCGATGCCAGACACCGACGACGTTCATGGCATCCATTCCGGTGACGAGTTCGGCAATCGTCGTGTCGATCAGCTTGGCGATGGCACCGGGGCAGCGGCCGTGATGCGCTTCGCCCCAGCCGGTCAAGCCTTCATCGGTCGTGACCTTCACCAGCACGGCGTCGCGCTTGACGGCGCGGCCGATGCCGAGGCGGACATTCTGGCCCTGCGGCACGCGGTAGGAGATCGGAACGGCTTTGATCGCAGTGATTTTCATGGGAGCCTCATGCTGCCTTGTGACCGGGATTGACGAGATTGCGCGGCTGCTCGCCGCGCAGGATACGGAGCATTTCTTCTGCGGCGCCGACGGCCATGCCGCGGCTGCTGCTGGCGGTCAGCGCGGCGGCATGCGGCGTCAGCAGCAGGTTCGGGCAATCGAACAGCGCGTCATCGGCGGGCAGGGGCTGGATGTCGAACACATCCAGGACGGCACCGCCGAGCTTCCTGGCTTTCAGCGCGGCGATCAGCGGCGCATTCTCCACCACCGCGCCGCGCGAGACATTGATCAACACCGCATCCGGCTTCATCTGCGCGATACGTGCGGCATTCACGAGACCGCGCGTTTCATCTGTCAGCGAGCAGCAGATGACCAGCGCATCGCTGCGGGCAAAGAGCTGATCGAGCGAGACCTCTTCCACATCGGCGGGCAACGCGCCCTTGCGGCGCGAGGTCCCGATCACCCTCATGCAAAAGCCCTGCTTGGCCATCTGCGCGATGCGGCGCCCGATGGTGCCGACACCGAGAATACCGAGCGTGGCGCCATTCAACTCGGTGAAGCCATCCGTCGTGGCGCGTGCATCGCCCCAACCCGTGCTTCGCATCAATTCATCCATCACATGAATTGGACGCCGCAGATGCAACACGGCCGACATCGCATATTCGGCGACTGCCGACGTATTGCTGCCCGGCAGATTGGCCACGGCAACACCGCGGGCCGTGGCGGCATCAACCGGAATGAAATCGAGCCCAACGCCATGGCGCACCATGCCCTTCAGGCGCGGCGCATGATCGACGATGTCGTCCGGTAGTTTGGCGCGCACGATGATGCCATCGGCATCTTTCGCCCATGCACGCAGCGTGTCAGGCCGGGTGTCGGGTGCCGTGATGAGCCGCGCATGCGGCTTGAGAACTGCCTCGCCATCGGCATGCATCGGATTGGTCAGGAGGATGGTGGGCAATTCAGGCATCGAAGGCCGGTCCTTCCGTGATGGGATTGGCGAGCTGGCCGAGACTCTCGACGGTCGCGATGACGGTCGAGCCCGCCTTGAGCCAGGCCGGCGGCTTGTGCATCGCTGCAACGCCGGCGGGGGTGCCCGTGGCGATGACGTCGCCGGGTTCAAGCGGACCACGATGCGAGAGCCACGAGACGAGTTCGGCAACGCCAAAAATCATGTCTCTGGTCGAACCACGCTGCAGCACCTTGCCGTCCACCGTCAGCGTGACCCCGAGTGCGTGCGGATCGGGGATCTCATCAGTCGACGCGAGGAACGGGCCGAACGGACCGAAGGTCGAGATGTTCTTGCCGCGATCAAAGCTGCCATCGGCCTTGATCATCTCGCTGGCGCTGACATCGTTGAAGCAGCCATAGGCCGCGACATATTCCAGCGCCTGCTCCTTCGACACATTCACAGCGCGCTTGCCGATCACGGCCGCGAGTTCGGCTTCATACGTGCAGCCGCCGATCCCGGCGGGCAGCACGATGCTGCGTCCGGGAGCGATCACCGTCTTCGGCGTCTTCATGAACAGCACCGGCTCCGGCGGCGGCGCGATGCCGCGTTCGGCAACGGCATCGCGATAGTTATGCGCGATGCCGAAGATGCGCGGCGGCATCGGCAGCGGCGCCAGCAGCGTCACCTTGTCGACCGTCAGCCGGGCGGCATCCGCCAGACCATGCGCGGCGATGATGCTGACGATCTTGCCGAGGCCGGCATCGAGGAACGACTGCAGTTGCGGCGCCGTGCCGTTCAGGCCCGCCCGCATGGACGGATGGGCCAGATCGAAGATGGTGTCGGTCGGGCTCGTGCCATCGCCCTGCAGGACGCCGGCGCGGGTTGAGCCTTGCTCGACAAAGGTTACGAACCTCATGATCGCAGCCCCGCCATCACGCGACGCGATATTTGTCGATCACCGAACGATCGACCTCGATACCGAGGCCGGCGCCGGTCGGCACCGCGATCACGCCATTGACCTGATTGATCGGCTTGACCGCGAGGTGATCGCGAAAGGGGTTTTCCTCCTGCTCGAATTCGAGCATCGGTGGCATCGGGAACAGGCTGGGCGGCTGGTTCGGGATCGAGGCCAGGAAATGGATGGTGGCGGAGAGGCCGACCACCGAGCCCCAGGCATGCGGCACGCATTCGACGCCATGGGTGCTGGCGAGCGCTGCGATCTTCTTGCATTCGGTGATGCCACCGGCCGCGCAGACGTCAGGCTGCACGATGTCCATCGCCTTGCGCACGATGGCATCGCGAAAGCCCCAACGGGTGAATTCGTTCTCGCCGCCGGCCACCGCCATGTCGAGCGCGCGTGTCACCTCGATATAACCTTCGATATCCTCCGGCGAGATCGGCTCCTCGAACCATTCGATGTCGAGCTCTTCCAGCTTGCGGCCGAGCTTGATAGCGGCAGGCACCGTGAGGCAGTGATTGGCATCCACCATCAGCTTGATATCGGCGCCGATTGCATCGCGCACCGCTTTCACGCGCTCATAGTCGCGCTTGATGGAGCCGAGGCCGATCTTCATCTTGATCGCCTTGAAGCCGGCCTTCTTGTAGCCCTCGGCCTCTTCGACGGCTTCATCGACCAGCCGCTCCATGTCGGTGAAATAGAGGCCGGTCGCGTAGCAGTCGACTTCGGTGCGGAAGGCGCCGCCGATCAGCTTGTGTACCGGCTTGTTGCAGGCCTTGCCGATGATGTCCCACAGCGCGATGTCGATGCCGCTGATGGCGGCAATCGACATACCCTTGGGGCCGTAGTCCTTGATGCGATTATAGAGGTCTTCCCAGATCACCTCGACGTCGAACGGATCGCGGCCGACGACGCGCGGCGCCAGCTGCGTATCGATGAAGGCTTTTGCGACGGCAGAGGGGCCATAGCATTCGCCCCAGCCGACGATGCCGTCATCGGTCTCGATTTCGACGAGGCAGGTGCCACGCGTCTTGTAGAGCCATCCGCGCGATGAGGTGAACGGACGCTGCACCGGAGCAGCAACAACGTGGCAGGTGATCTTCTTGATTTTCAATGTCAGGTCCTCGACGAGTACGGCAGATGGATGCAGCCGGCGACACATCGCCGGCTGCGGTTATTCCTTCGGGAATGTCTGTGCGGCGACCTTGCCGATGGCGACGGCAACGCTGTCGACTTCCTTGCCGAGCGCGTCGCCAGTGAGGTCGTCCACCAGGAAGACGTTCTTCTTGGCGAATTCCTTGAAGCGCGGATCCTGGATGGCGGCCCGGAAGGCTGTCACCAGCTTGGTGCGCACATCGTCGGGCAGGCCGGCGGGGCCGACGACATAGGCCATCTGCACGACGGGGCCGTAGGGGAAAACGTCGAAGCCGCGTTCCTTGAAGGTGGGCACCTCCGGGAACATCTCCAGCCGCTCATTGGCAAAAATGCCGACCGGCGTGAGCAGCTTTTCCTGGATCTGGCCGAGTGTCTCCGACGGCTTCAGCACGCCGGAGTCCACGTGCTGGCCGATGAGGTCGGCGACGACCTTCGAGCCGCCGGTATAGGGCACGTTCACATATTCGACGCCGGCAGCCCGCGCGGTCATGGATGCGAAGATGTGATTGAGATTGTAGCTGCCGGGCGTTCCGATGGTGACCTTGCCGGGGTTGGCTTTCATGTTGGCGATGTAGTCGGGCAGCGACTTCACCGACGAGGACGATGCGACCAGCAGCATCAGCGGATCGGTCGAAACGCGCGCAATATGGGTGAAGTCCTTGTTGGTCAGGCCGTTCGCCTTGTTCTGGGCGATCAGCGCCAGCGTCGAGCTGGTGCCCATGCCGATGACGTAACCGTCCGGCGTCGAACTGGCGACGCGCTTCATGCCGATGACGCCGGTGGCACCGGCCACGTTTTCGATGACCAGCTTGATGCCGTGCTCACGCAGGATCGGGTCCAGCGCGCGGGCCGCCACGTCATTCGAGCCGCCCGCATTCCACGGCACGATGAAGGTGATGTCCTTCTGTGGGAACCCGGACTGGGCCGAGGATGGTGAAACCGCAAGTAAACCAAGACCGGCAGCGCACAGCGCTGCACGCCCAAAGGACGTGATGATCGACATTGTTTTCCTCCCATTTTTGTTGTTTGTTATAACAAACATGATAGGAGGTCAACGCAGTATCGGCATGCGATTTGCGGAATCGGGGTTGGGTAGGCTAGCGAGCAGGGAATGACATCGCTCAAGCGCATTGAACGCGAACCGCTTTGGGATCTGGCTCATGCGCAGCTCCGCGACGCGCTGCTGGCTGGCCGTTTTGCGCCGGGCACGGTGCTGACCTTGCGATCCCTGGCGGAGACGTTCGGCACCTCGATCACGCCGGTCCGCGACGCGGTCACCCGACTGGTGGCGCAGGGCGTCTTGCAGCAAGGGCCCCGCAACGCCGCCATCGTGCCGCATCTGACACGCAGCGAACTCAATGACCTCACCGTGGTGCGCTGCGCGCTCGAAGGGCGCGCCGCACGCGAGGCAGCAAGACGGCCGCAGGCCGCATCACTCGAACGGCTTCAGGCATTGCTCGCAAAGATGCAGTCGCTGATCGCGGCACGTTCGCTCGAAAGCTATCTTGAGCATCATCGCAAGTTTCACTTCGAGATCTATGCGATGTCCGGCGTTCCGATTCTGGTGGAGACCATCGAGAATATGTGGCTTCGCTGCGGTCCGGTCCTGTCCTTCGTGATTCCCGAATATGTCGTGCTGCTGAAGGGGTGGGATCATCACACTGCCGCGCTGAAGGCGATCGTCGCCGGCGATGGTGAGGCGGCCGAGCGGGAAATCGTCGCGGACATCATGGAAGCGGCCCAGTATCTGAGCAGTCTGGCCGACGCCGGCGGCCAGCTGCGACGCCCGATGCCTGAAGCTGCGGCCGGCTGAGTTTCTCGCCTCGCCAAATGGCCCATCCACAACGGGATGCAGCACCTAGATTTTAACCGCCGCCCTGCCTATATTGATCCTGTCGCAAGACGATGGCGCTGAACCTCACGATGGACCGCAGGCAGACCCGGGGGCAGTACCCGGCGCCTCCACCTCAGCAGCTTCTGGATTAGATGCAGGGCTGCTCAGGCGGGGGCGAAACAGGATCGATGGCTGCGAAGAAGTCGCGAATTGTGCTCGGCATGATACCGCCGTTATCGGGTCAAAAACCTAAATGCCAACGATAACGTTAGCATGAACGAAGTGCGCCTCGCGGCGTAACCGTTCGGGGTTGGTCCACCTAGCAACAGAACGGCCGGCCGCGTCATCCTTCGGGATGGCGCGGTTTTATTTTGGGCGCCTCGGACGCAACCGAACTGCGTCGAGCCGCCGCGTCCGAAAGCGCTCGATTGCAAGCTGTTGCCAAGACTGCGACGCATTTCGATCACTTTGAAATGCGAACTGTTACGCCTTCAGGATCGGACAGAAGGAGCAACCCATGGCGCGAAATTTTGGCGTTGGACGGCGGTTCAACAATCCGGCCGATGCGCCGGTATGGCCACTATGGATGGTGACCTTTGCGGCGGTCGCGGTGATCAATGCGGCGACCTTCCTGCCGCCGCGTTAGCGTAACGCGGTCATCGCAAGCTCATCCATTGGAATTAACCTGCGTTAGCAGCGGCTTGGCAATGCGAGGCATTTCCGCGCCGTCATTTTAAATTTCGCTCGGTACATTGATCCCGAACACCATCGGGGGCGATCGTGACCGAGACTCTGCTAGTGCTGGCGGCCATCGTCGGCGTCATCTGCCTGGGCGTCCAGATCTATCTGTGGCGACAGGATGTGTTGTGGGGCCCGTATATCCGCCGCGAGGAGCGGGGCGGGCGTCTGTTCGGTTGATCAACGGTCGCCTATTTCAGCGACGAGTTGATCGACGTGAACTTGCCTTTGAGATTGGTGCCTGTGCCATTGACGACGGCAATGATCGCCAAAGCGATGCCGGCCGCAATAAGTCCGTACTCGATGGCGGTCGCGCCAGACTCGTCAGCGATGAAACGTTTGATCAGCGTCATGGTGTTGTACGCTAGGCGGCCCGCGTGAATCGCTCGTAAACAAGTACCGGATCTCCGGCGGTATAATATCCGGATGCGGCGTCCATCTGGTTTAGGTCGCAGATCGATCGTTCTTTCAGGTTGCGCGAGAAGCGGCTGACGACAATTTTGTGTTTACCATAACCCGGTTCTCCCCATTTTCGCCCTGATCCAGCTACGATATGTTCACCACGCGATGTGGAAGTGGGGAACATCGTAATTTAGCGGTCGCGCGTTGCCGATAGGCAGCTGACCGCCGGAATGGTATTGGGGCGCATGGGGATTCTTCGGTCACACCGCATTGGTCGTGCTGCAAGTGCAGCGGCGGCCATGGGCGCCTGTCTGGCGTTGGCCAATTGCTCGCAAACCACCAGTTTCAGCCGTGTTGATCCCAAATACGGCGTGTCGAGCAGCCAGCGGGTTGTCGGCTTCGGTGAGCCGGTTCCCAAAGGTGGCGGCACCTACCGCGTCGGCAAGCCCTATGTGATTGCCGGCAAGACCTATGTTCCCGAAGAGAATGCCAACTATCGCGCCGAAGGCTTGGCGTCCTGGTATGGCGACGCATTCCACGGCCGTCGAACCGCCAATGGCGAAGTGTTCGACATGACATCGCTCACCGCGGCGCATCCGACCCTTCCGATCCCGAGCTACGCGCGCGTCACCAATATGAGGAACGGCAAGTCGCTGATCGTGCGCGTCAACGATCGCGGTCCGTATCATGGCAACCGCCTGATCGACGTGTCGAACAAGGCCGCCGAACTTCTCGACTTCAAGAGCAATGGCGTTGCGCAGGTGCGCGTCGAGTATGTCGGCCGTGCCTCGCTTGAAGGTTCTGACGATCGCCAGTTGATGGCGACGCTGCGCACCGGCGAGCCTGCACCGTCGCCGTCGGTGGTGCGTGTGGCTTCGGCCCGCTCCTTTGTGCCGGACATGCAGGGCGGCCGTGCCGTCTCGCGTGATGTGCCGATGCCGGAGGGGCGCCCGTATTCGCTCGGCAACACGCCCGCGGATCGTCAGACCTCGGAAATCTCGTCTTCCGGTCGTTATCGCTCGGCCGCTGCCTATCCGGCCGAGAACCGCCGCGCGGTCTCGTATGAAAACAATCCGGACTATGCCGCACCAGCCGAGCCGGCCGTGCGCGATGAAGGCACCGTGGATGCCCGCGGCGCCGCTGCGATCCTGTCCGGCCGCGGTCTGTACTGAGCAAGATTTGATCCAGATCTCCGCCCGTTAGCGCCCGGCACAGCCGGGTGCGCGTTGTTCGGGCAAGGTGATGCTGTTAAGACCGGACCATTCGGGATACGGCATGACATCTGGCTTCCTCACACTGACAACCTCGCTTTGGCGGCCACTGGTCGCAAGTCTGCTCGTGGCTGCCTTCGTGCTGCAGCCGGCGGCCCATGCCGCCAATCAGAGCGTGCAGGGCGCCAAGAAGGTGGTCGAGGAGGGCGGCTACGACACGGACGCGCCGACCGCGATCCTGATCGAGGCCTCGTCCGGCGCCGTGCTGTTCGAGAAGAACGCCGACGAACTGCGTGCGCCTTCCAGCATGATGAAGCTGATGACCGTGGAAGTCGTGTTCGACGCGCTGACCCGCGGCGACATCAAGCTCACGGACGAGTATCGCACCAGCGAGAATTCCTGGCGCAAGGGCGGTGCGCCGGCTGGCGCCTCGACCATGTTCGCGGCGCTGAACAGCCGCATTCCCGTCGCCGATCTCCTGCGCGGCGCCATCATCCAGAGTGGCAATGACAGCTGCATGATCATGGCCGAGGCTATGGAAGGCAACGAGGCGGCATTTGCCGAGCGTATGACGAAGCGCGCGCGCGCACTCGGCATGCCGAAATCCACATTCGCGAATTCCAGCGGCCTGCCGGATCCCGGCAACAAGATGACCGTGCGCGAACTGGGCACGCTGGCACGCCACATCATCCGCACCTATCCCGAATACTACAAACTGTTCGGCGAGCGCGAATTCACCTGGAATAAGATCCGCCAGCAGAATCGCAATCCCTTGCTGGCGACGCTCGAAGGCGCCGACGGCTTCAAGACGGGTTTCACCAAGGAGGGCGGCTACGGCATGGTCGGCTCCGCCGTGCAGAACGACACCCGCCTGATCGTCGTGGTCAACGGTCTCGAGGATTCCGACGATCGCGCTTCTGCCGCCAAGAAGCTGCTCGAATGGGGATTCAAGAATTTTGAGGTCCGCCCGGTCTTCGCCGGCGACCAGCCCGTCGGCTACGCAAAGGTGTTCGGCGGCGACAAGGGCTCGGTGGCCCTGGTGAGCAAGGAGCCGGTCAAGGTGATGGTGCAGAAGAACGGCAGTGACAAGCTGATCGCGCGCATCGTCTATCAGGGCCCCGTCCATGCACCGGTGCAGGCGGGGCAGGCCGTGGGCGTGGTCAAGGTCTGGCGCGGCCAGCAGGTGGCGGTCGAAGCACCCGTGTACGCCGCCGACGCCATCGGCCCCGGCACTACCATGCAGCGCGCCATCGACGGTGCCAGCGAACTCGCCATCGGCTTGTTCCGCGCCGGCGCGGCAAGGCTCTGATTCAATGAGAGGATAGCGTGGCGCGCGAACGAGGAAAATTCATTACTTTCGAGGGCGGCGAAGGCGTTGGAAAATCGACCCAGTGCAGCCGGCTGTCGCAATTCCTGAGCGGGCGGGGGATTGATGCCGTGCTGACGCGAGAGCCCGGCGGCTCCGACGGAGCGGACCAAATCCGCGAATTGCTGGTGACCGGCGACGAAGACCGATGGGATTCGGTGTCCGAAACGTTGCTCCTCCTGGCCGCGCGTCGCGATCACCTTAAGCGGACCATTCTTCCGGCTCTGGATGCCGGCATCTGGGTCATTTCCGACCGGTTTCAAGACTCGACGCTGGCTTACCAGGGCTATGGCCATGGCCTCGATCTCGGATTCATCGGTGATCTCAACAGATATGTCTGCGGCGATGTTGAGCCCGATCTGACATTCGTGCTTAACGCGCCGACCACGCTCGGCATATCGCGCGCATTGGCGCGCGGCGGGAGCGAAGATCGCTTCGAGCGAATTCAGCTCGAATTTCACAACCGCGCGAAACAGGGGTTTGAAAAAATCGCGGCTGAGTTTGCCGATCGTTGCCGTCTGATCGACGCTACGAAACCGGCGGATGAAATTCAGGCAGAGATCACTGATTCCATCCTCTCGCGGTTCAAAGCCGAACTGGCCGCGGTGTGACGGATCTGCTCAAAGGATGAAGCTGTCGAGAAGACTCTGTAGGAGACCGGCCTTCCTGACCACGTTTTCGACACTGGTCGATGCCTTGTCGACCTTGTCGAGGCCGCCCAATATCTTGTTAAGAGTCAAACTGATTTCTTTCGCGGGTTTCTGCTGCCGTAGTTCGAGTTTGTACTTCTTGTCCAGTTCGGGAAATTGATCGAGCGAGTTGATGATGTCGCCGATCAATTCTTCGATCTTGCGCTTATTATCATCGTTGTCATCGAGATCCTCCAGCCGCGCGATCTGGGCCCGGTTGGTGCGCGTCATTGCGGGTGAGCAGGCACACTCGATTTGATGGCAGTAGGGGCAACCATTGCCGTATCGCGCGACGAAACGGTCCTGTAGGTTAGCGTTAGGCAATTCGGACGCCGTGAGTTGCCAATAGGCGATCAGCCAGGCGAAGAAATCCGCGGCATCGTTTTCCAACCGCACTTTCGCATGTGACTTGCCCGCCGTGTCGCGGGCGTTGAGATAGATGCGATATCCGTTCGCCAGTTTGCCAGTTTCGCGCAGCAGTTTTGTCGGGAAATAATAGCGGTTCACTTTCCAGCGCGCGAGGTTGACTAGGTAGATATCGGACAGCGTCTTCGAAAACCATGAGAGATCGCGGAGGTCGCCCGAAACATTGGCGATCATGCGTTCGGCTTTCGACTGGAAATGCTCAGCAGATGTACCGAAATGCCTGGCCCGTCCTGCTACGCCGTAGGTTCGCTCGCAAATGCAGCCGCTTTGCTTGCATTTCGGACATAGTTCGGGATAGCGCCTGACGACCGCCTGTTCGATGTCGATCTTGACGTCGTCGCTGCTGCAAAAAGTGAAAAACCAGGACAACGTTCTGAGAAACGGGCCGTGCCCGCCTTCCTCCAGACCGAACGGCGAAGTCACCTCTGACGCCGCCTCCAGCAGCCGCATCAGGATCGTCTCGACCCCGATCTTCTCGTTCTGCTTGGCGTAGATTCTGGAAAGATGAGACTGAAGCTGGGAAACCGACTCGTGACCGCTCAGCATTAAAACACCCAGAGATAAACACTTCATCTTGAAGACAACTATGAATATTTGACGCGGTCAATAGGTAATATCATGCGCACACGATGTGCTTCGCAATGCATTCATGTTGAGCGCCCTTGAAACGGATTTGTGCTAAGTCATCGCCAATATGTTGCTTCGAGACATAAAACCTAGGTTTGTGACGATTGAGGGCGTTCCCGGCGCGGGCCTATCGACGCATATCCGTCTGCTCGCCGACCGCCTCAATGACGCCGGCATCCCGGCCATCGTCACCCGCGAGCCCGGCGGCTCGCCCGGTGCCGAGATCATCCGTCATGTCGTGCTGTCCGGCATGGGCAAGCTGCTCGGCGCGGAGGCCGAGACGCTGCTGTTCGCCGCCGCGCGCGATGATCATGTGCATGCGGTGATCAAGCCGGCGCTCGACCAGGGCATCTGGGTCCTGTGCGACCGTTTTTCGGATTCCACCCGCGCCTATCAGGGCCGTCAGGGCAATGTCTCGCCGGAGCTCCTGAAGGCGCTGGAGCGGGTCACCATCGGCGGCCTCAAGCCTGACCTCACGGTGATCCTGGATCTCCCCGTCGAAGTTGGCATGGCCCGCGCCTCCGCGCGCCGCGGCACCGGCGTGCCCGATCGGTTCGAGGCCGAGGGCATCGCTTTCCATCAGGGTCTTCGCGACGCATTCCGCCAGATCGCCATGGACGAGCCCGTGCGCTGCGTCTTGCTGGATGCGACGCTGAGCCCGAAGGCCGTCGCCAACAATATCTGGGGCGTGCTGCGCAAGCGACTGCTGCACGAGACGGCGGACGCATTATGAGCAAGAACGATCCCGAGATATCAGTCCCGCATCCGCGCGAGACGACCGCTCTGTTCGGCCATCACGAGGCCGAGCAGACGCTGCTCAATGCCTATCGCGGCGGCCGTATCCCGCATGCCTGGCTCATCTCCGGCCCGCAGGGCATCGGCAAGGCGACGCTGGCCTATCGCATGGCGCGCTTTGTGCTCGCCCATCGCGATCCGTCGTCAGTGCAGGTGCAATCGGCCGAGACGCTCGATCTCGACGACGCCCATCCCGTTGTCCGCCAGGTCGCCGCCGAGGCCCATGGCGGCCTGCTCGAAATCCACCGCACCGCCAATGACAAGGGCGTCATGCGCACTGTCATCACCGTGGACGATGTGCGCGAGACCGTCGGCTTCTACGGCTCCACTGCCGCGGTCGATGGCTGGCGCGTCTGCATCGTCGATACCGTGGACGAACTCAACACCAATGCGGCGAATGCGCTGCTGAAGGTGCTCGAGGAGCCGCCGCAGCGCTCGCTGTTCCTGCTCATCACCCACGCCCAGGCGCGCGTGCTGCCGACCATCCAGTCGCGCTGCCGCAAGCTGCCGCTGCGTGCGCTGTCCACCGACGACGTGCTGTCCGCCATAGCGCTGGCCACCGAGAGCGAGGAGGGCGATCCCGCTTTGCGCGAGGTCGCCGAGGCCTCCGAAGGCAGCGTGTCCCGCGCCATCAACCTGCTCGGTGGTGGTGCGCTCAAGCTGCACCAGCGCACCGCCTCGCTGCTGAACACGCTGCCCCATGTGGACCCCCGCGAACTCCACGCCCTCGGCGACGCCCTCGGCACCAGCGACCGCGTCGCGCTCGGCGCCTTTGTCGACAGCGTCGATCGCTGGATCGGCGAGCGCCTGCGCGCGGACCCTGCCAGCCTCAACGCCGATCTGCCCCGCCTTGCACGCCTTGCGGAGGTATGGGAAAAGATCAACAAAGCCGCGCGCGAGACCGAATCCTACAATCTCGAGCGAAAACCGCTGGTTTTCTCGGTGTTTGGCCTGCTCGCAGACGCGACGCGCTGACGCCCTCCGCGGCAAGACCGATCATTTTGAAAGGCTTTCGCGCCGATGGCGAACGCGTCCGACAACACCTTCTACATCACCACCGCGATCGCCTATCCGAATGGCGTGCCTCATGTCGGCCATGCCTATGAAGCCATCGCCACCGACGCGCTGGCCCGCTTCGCGCGGCTCGACGGCAAGGACGTGTTCTTTCTCACCGGCACCGACGAGCACGGCCAGAAGATGGTTCAGACGGCGCAGAAGGAAGGCATGACGCCGGCCGATCTGGCCACGCGCAATGCCGGTCGCTTCAAGGAGATGGACGAGGCCCTTAACATCTCCTTCGATCGCTTCATCCGCACCTCGGAAGAACAGCACCATCGCTCCTCGCAGGAGCTGTGGAAGCGCATGGCCGCCAATGGCGACATCTATCTCGACAGCTATGCCGGCTGGTATTCGGTCCGCGACGAAGCCTATTACGCCGAGGACGAAACCACCGTTGGTGAGGACCAGATCCGTCGCGGCCCGCAGGGCACACCGGTCGAGTGGGTCGAGGAATCCAGCTACTTCTTTCGGCTGTCGAAATATGAAGACAAGCTGCTGGCCCTGTACGAGTCCACCGATTTCATCGGACCTGAATCCCGCAAGAACGAAGTGACCAGTTTCGTCAAAGGCGGCCTCAAGGATCTTTCGGTTTCGCGCACCACCTTCGACTGGGGCATCAAGGTGCCCGGCGACGACAAGCATGTGATGTATGTCTGGGTCGATGCGTTGACCAACTACATCACCGGCGTCGGCTTCCCCGATGAGGGTGACACCAACTGGAAATACTGGCCCGCCGACGTCCACATCATCGGCAAGGACATCATCCGTTTCCACGCGGTGTACTGGCCGGCCTTCCTGATGTCGGCCGGCATCCCGGTGCAGAAGCGCGTCTATGCGCACGGCTTCCTGTTCAACAGGGGCGAGAAGATGTCGAAGTCGGTCGGCAATGTCGTCGATCCCTTCAATCTCGCCGAGCAGTATGGCGTCGATCAGCTGCGCTATTTCCTGCTGCGCGAAGTCTCGTTCGGGCAGGATGGCAGCTACAGCCACGAGGCCATCGTCAACCGCACCAATGCGGATCTCGCCAACGATCTCGGCAATCTCGCCCAGCGCTCGCTGTCGATGATCGGCAAGCAATATGGCGGCGTGCTCCCCACGCCGGGCGAATTCTCGGAGAACGACAAGGCTATCCTGGCGCAGGCCGATGCCATGCTGGAGCAGGCGCGCAGCGCCATGGCCACCCAGCAGATCCATCAGGCGCTGAACGCCATCTGGGCCGTGGTCGCCGAAGCCAACCGCTATTTTGCGGGCGAGGCGCCATGGGCGCTGGCCAAGACGGATCCAGCGAAGCAGGCAACGGTGCTCTACACCACGGCCGAGGTCGTGCGTCAGGTCGCGATCCTGGCGCAGCCCGTGATGCCGGCGTCCTGCGCCAAGCTGCTCGACGTGCTCGGCATCCCCGAAGACGCCCGCGACTTCGCGGCGATCGCGACGCGCATCAAGCCGGGCACGCAGCTGCCGACCCCGACGGGCGTCTTCCCGCGCTATGTCGAACCGGCGGCGGCGAGCTGAGAATCTGGCAATGCTGGTCGATAGTCACTGCCATCTCGATTTTCCGGATTTCGCCGACGATCTCGACGGCATCGTCGCCCGCGCGGAAGCTGCGGGCGTCGGAAAGCTGGTGACGATCTCCACCCGCGTGCGCCGCCTGCCGGCGCTGCTGGCCATCGCCGAGCGTTTTCCCAATGTCTATTGTTCGGTCGGCACCCATCCGCACAATGCCGATGAGGAAGACGGGATCTCCGCGGATGAGCTGATCGAGCTCACCAAGCATCCGAAGGTGATCGCGCTTGGCGAAGCCGGTCTCGATAACTTCTACGAACATGGCTCCAGCGCTGCGCAGGAGCGGGGCTTTCGCGCCCATATCGCAGCGGCCCGCGCGACCGGCCTGCCGCTGGTGATCCACACCCGTGAAGCCGACGAACACTGCGGCGTCATTCTCGAAGACGAGATGGCGAAGGGCACCTTCAAGGCCGTGCTGCATTGCTACACCGGCGGTCGCGAGCTGGCGATGAAGGCGATCGAGATGGGCCTGTCGATCTCCTTCACCGGCATCATCACCTTCAAGAAGTCGCAGGAGCTGCGCGACCTCGCCGCCGAACTGCCGGCCGACCGCATCATGGTCGAGACCGATGCGCCGTATCTTGCGCCCGGCAAGTGGCGCGGCAAGCGCAACGAGCCATCTTACGTCGTTGAAACCGCCAAGGTGCTCGCCGAGGCGCGCGGTGTTTCCTACGAAGAGCTGGCGAAGCAGACCACGGACAATTTCTTCCGCCTGTTCAGCAAGGCCTCCAGGGAAAGCATCGCTGCATGACGTTGGCGCTCACCATTCTCGGCTCCGGATCATCTGCGGGCGTGCCGCGCCCGGCGCTGGGCTGGGGCGCCTGTGATCCCGCCAATCCAAAGAATCGCCGCCGTCGCTGCTCCATGATGGCCGAACGCGTCGGCCCGGATGGCGTCACGCGCGTGATCATCGACACGTCGCCGGACCTGCGCGAGCAGTTGATCGATGCCGAGGTCGACGACATCGACGCGGTGTTCCTCACGCACGAACATGCCGACCAGACCCATGGCATGGATGACCTGCGCTCCGTGGTGCTGAAGCGCCGCAAGCGCATTCCGGTTTACATGAATGCCTCCACGGCGACCGACATCATGCTGCGCTTCGGCTACTGCTTCGAGTCACCGCCTGGCAGCGACTATCCGCCGATCCTCGATCGCCTCGACATCGAGGCAGGCGAGAGCCGCACCATCACGGGGAAGGGTGGTGACCTCACGCTGACGCCGTTCCTGGTCCAGCACGGCAACATCCCGGCGCTCGGCTATCGCATCGACGACACCGCCTATTCACCGGACCTGCACGACATCCCGAAAGAGAGCTGGCCGGCGCTGGAAGGTCTCGATCTCTGGATCATCGACGGGCTCCGCTACGCCCAGCATTCCAGCCATTTCAGCCTGAGCGACGCGCTAAGCTGGATCGAACGCTTCAAGCCGAAACGGGCGGTGATCACGAACATGCATGCGGACCTCGATTACGAAGCCGTGCGGACTGCCGTCCCGGAAGGTGTCGTGCCCGGCTATGACGGAATGCGGCTGGAGTTGCCGTAACACGCCGCTCCTCATGGTGAGGAGCGCGCACTTGCGCGCGTCTTGGATCATGGGTTGGTTTGGCGGTGGGAAGTCTACGGGCATACCGCTGCCATAAAACAACAGTGAGTTCCCTCAATTGTTCTGCTGACGAACAGCCGTCTTTCTGATGTCTTCGACTGGCAATGTCCGCTTTGCGACTCAATTAATCCCTTGCAGGTCGTATTCTTTTGGCACTTTCATTGCCGGCCCCCAGTCGCTTGGGGGCCGTTTTTTATGCGTGCGGGAGCCTTCCGTTGCCGGAGACAAAGAACTTCAGCTCTCGAACGATCCCGTCGACTTCACACGATCACGCAGCAGGAACTTCTGGATCTTGCCGGTAGAGGTCTTCGGGATCGCGCCGAACATCACGGCCTTCGGCGTCTTGAAGCCCGGCAGCTGGTCGCGGCAGAAGGCGATAATCTCGGCTTCCGTCGCCGTGGCATTCGGTTTCAGTTCCACGAAAGCGCAGGGGACCTCGCCCCATTTCGGATCGGGCTTGGCGACCACCGAGGCGAACAGCACCGCCGGGTGCTTGTAGAGCACGTCCTCCACCTCCACCGACGAGACGTTCTCGCCGCCGGAAATGATGATGTCCTTGGAACGGTCCTTGATGGTCACATAGCCCTCGGCGTCCATCACGCCGAGATCGCCGGTGTGATACCAGCCGCCGGCAAAGGCTTCCTGCGTCGCCTTCTCGTTCTTGAGATAGCCCTTCATCACGATATTGCCGCGGAACATGATCTCGCCGATGGTCGCGCCATCGGCCGGCACCGGCTGCATGGTTTCGGGGTCCATCACGGTGAGCCCTTCCTGCGAGGGATAGGCCACGCCTTGGCGGCGCTTCATCCGGGCGCGCTCGTCCGGTGGCAGGTCGTCCCAGCCGGGCTGCTCCTCGCAGACCGAGGCCGGGCCATAGGTTTCCGTCAGACCGTAGACATGGGTCAGCTTGATCCCGATCCGCTCGGCGCCGGCGAGTACGGCCATGGGCGGCGGCGCACCGGCGATCGAGCCGCGGATCACCGGCCCGCCGGCATAGGCCGGAGCATCCGGCGCATTGATCAGCGTGTTGTAGACGATCGGCGCGCCCGACATGTGGGTGATGCCGTGCTCGCGCATCAGCGCGAAAATCTTGGTCGGCTCGACCTTGCGGAGACAGACATTGATGCCCGTCGTCGCGGCCACCGCCCAGGGCAGGCACCAGCCGTTGCAGTGGAACATCGGCAGGGTCCAGAGATAGGCGGGGTGCCGGCCGAGATCGGTCGCCATCACATTGCCGATGGCGTTGAGATAGGCGCCACGGTGATGGGTGACGACGCCCTTGGGATTGCCTGTGGTGCCGGAGGTGTAGCCGAGCGCGATGGCATCCCATTCGTCGAGCGGGAAGGCAGATGAGAAGTCGGGACTGCCCAGCGTGAGCGCGTCCTCATATTCCAGTTCCCCGATCCTTTGTGGAACGGAGAAGGCGACGTCGTCGACATCGATCACCAGGGGCTTGGGGCCGCTCATCAGGCCGAGCGCATCGGTGATCACGGCCGCGAACTCCGGATCGACCAGCAGCACCTTGGCGGCGCCATGGTCCAGTTGGAAGGCGACGGCGGCGGCGTCGAGCCGGACATTGATGGCATGGATCACGGCGCCGGCCATCGGGATCGCGAAATGGGCCTCGTTCATCGCCGGCACGTTCGGCAGCATGGTGGCAACCGTGTCGCCGCGGCCGATGCCACGGCCTGTCAGGAATGACGCGAAGCGGCGGCAGCGCTCCTGGGTCTGGGACCAGGTGAAACGGCGGTCCTCATAGATCGCGCTGAGATGGTTCGGATAAACGGCCGCGCTGCGGGTGAGGAAGCTGATCGGCGACAGCGCCACGAAATTCGCAGCGTTCTGGTCGAGCCCGATGCTGTAGACGCCCTGATCCGGTATCATTTTGCACTCTTCTATTAAATTCAGTGTGATATTTGTAATATCTCACATATCAGTTGAGCAGCGGAATTCTCTTCCGAAATTGGATCATTAAAGGCGAATAACCTTCTGAATTTGATCGGATTACAGGAATCCGATCGAAATCCAGGGGAAGATCGCCACGATGATCAGGCCCACCAGCAGTGCCAGCAGATAGCCGAGGATCGGCCGGATGCCTTCTGCCGGATCGACCCGCCCGATCGCGCAGGCGGCATAATAGCCGACACCGAACGGTGGTGCGAAGAGCCCGATCCCCATCGCAAGGATCACGATCATCGCATAGTGGACCTCGTGGACTCCGACCAGTCGGGCGATCGGGAACAGCAGGGGTCCGAACAGCACGATGGCCGGGATGCCTTCCAGCACGCTGCCGAGGATGATGAAGGCGACGATGGAGACCGCGATGAAGGTGGCGGCGCCTCCGGGCAGGCCGGTCATGGCGGCCGCCAGCGAGCGCGAGAAGCCGGACTGGGTCAGGCCCCAGGCCATGCCGGTGGCGGTTCCGATGATCAGCAGGATGGCGCCGGACAGGCAGGCGGTGTCCACCAGCATCTTGTGCAACCGCGACCAGTCGAACTGGCGATAGATCAGCAGGCCCGCCAGCACGGCATAGACGATGCCGATGGTCGAGACCTCGGTGGCCGTGGCGATGCCCTCGACGACCGAGGCGCGGATCACGAATGGCAGCGCGATGGCCGGCAGCGAGATGACGAAGGCCTTGCCGATCTCGGCGCCGGTCGCCCGCTTCACATGGCTGAGGTCCTCGCCGCGATAGCGCCACCAGACCAGCATGCCGAGGGTGATGGCCAGCACCACGCCGGGCAGCAGGCCACCGGTGAACAGCGCCGCGATGGAGACGCCGGTGACCGAACCGATGGTGATCAGCACAAGGCTCGGCGGAATGGTCTCGGTCTGCGCGCCGGTGGCCGAGAGGAGGGCGACGAGATCGCCCGGCTTGGCGCCGCGCTCCTTCATTTCCGGAAACAGCACCGGCGCCACCGCGGCCATGTCGGCCGCCTTGGAGCCGGAAATACCGGAGACGAGATACATTGCACCGATCAGCACGTAATGCAGGCCGCCGCGGACATGGCCAAGCAGGCTGGCCAGGAACGACACCATGGCCCGCGCCATGCCCGTCATCTCGATGAGCAGGCCAAGGAACACGAACAGCGGCACCGATAGCAGGATCAGATGGCTCATGCCCTCGTCCATGCGGCCGATCAGAACCATGATGGGGGTACGCGTGGTCAGCGCCATATAGCCGAAGATCGCGAGACCGAATCCGAACGCGATCGGCACGCCGACAAAGACGCAGAGCGCGACCACGCCGACGAAGAAGATGATCAGGTTGAGATTGCCGAGGGTGCGCAGGAATGGCTCGGCGAGCCAGAACACGCCCATGATGGCAACGACAGTGCCGAGCGCCATCAGCACGGTCTTGGGTTGGCCGTAGCGGAGCAGGCGCAGGAAGGCGAACACAATCATCAGCGAGATGCCGACGGGCAGGGCCGCAGCGCGAAAGCTGTTGGCGATCTGCAGGGCCGGGGTCGTGATGTAGCTTTCCTCATAGGCGTATTCGTAGGACGGCGCGACGATCATCAGCAGGAAGGCCAGCGCCGCGCAGGTCGCCACCACGTCGAGGAAGGCCCACATCCGCGGGCCGGCGGTCGCCACTAGCGCCGTCATGCGCATATGCTCGCCGCGCCGGAACGCGACCACCGAACCGAGCATCGCCAGCCACAGGAACAGGATCGAGGCCAGTTCGTCCGACCACACCAGCGGCCGGTGCAGGCCGTAGCGCGCGACCACGCCGGCGAACAGGATGGCGATCTCAGCGACAACCAGGATCGCCACCGGGATTTCCACCAGTGTGCCGAGGATCCGCTCCAGCGATGTCAGCCATCCCTTCGGACGGGTGACATCGGGTGTCATCCCGCCCTGCGGCTGTGCGAGTTCGGCGTGAGCCATGACGGTGCTTTAGGCCAGCTTGCCGACGGACTTTTCGAGCAGCGACCAGGCCTGGTCGCCATATTTGCCCTTCCATTCCGCATAGAAACCGGCCGAGCGCAGCTTGTCGCGAAACGGCGTGACCTCGGGCTGATTGAAGAGCAGGCCCTTGGCGAGCAGTTCCTCACGCACCGTGGCGTTCAGTTTGGCGGTGTCCTCGCGCTCCTTGACCGCGGCGGCGTTGATGTTCTTCGCGACGATCTCGCGGAGATTGGCGGGCAGGCGCTCCCAGGCGCGGCGGTTGGCGAGGAACCAGAAACCGTCCCACATGTGGTTGGTCATCGAGCAGTATTTCTGCACTTCGTAGAGCTTCGCCGTGGAAATCAGGGCCAGCGGATTCTCCTGGCCTTCGACCACCTTGGTCTGCAACGCCGAATAGACCTCGCTGAAATTGATCGAGGCGGGCGCGGAGTCGAACGCCTTGTACATCGAGGTCCACAGCGGTGACACCGGCACGCGGATCTTGAAGCCCTTGAGGTCCTCCGGCCCGTTGATCGGCCGCGTCGACGAGGTGGTCTGGCGGAAACCGTTGTCCCAGATCTTGTCCATGACAACGAGATTGGCCTTGGTGATCTCGCCGCGCACATAGGCGCCGAGCTCGCCATCCATGGCCTTCCACACGGTCTCGTAGTCCGGGAACGCGAAGCCGATGCCATTGATGGATGCGGCCGGCACCAGCGTGGCCAGGATCAGGCCCGACAGCGTGAAAAACTCGACGCCGCCCGAGCGGATCTGGCTCAGCATGTCGGTGTCCGAGCCGAGCTGGTTGTTCGGAAACACCTGCAGATCGACCTTGCCACCCGTTTCCGTCTTGATCGCCGCCGACATTTCGCGGGCGCGGACGTTGAGCGGATGCGTATCCGGCAGGTTGTTTGCGTATTTGTAGACAAATTCGGCCTGTTGGGCGCGGGCCACCAGAGGCATGCCGATGCCACCCATGGCAGTTGCGGCGGCCGATGCCTTCAACAGAGTGCGGCGTGAAATGGTCATTTTGTTTCTCCCTGCCATGTCTTCGTTTGCTTTTGTGATGGCGAAGACCCTTGCAGCTTGGTCATCATGTCGCAGCAGCCCGGTCAAGCCTTTTCGGGTGAGACCAAAGGCGGACGCGGCCTGGGCGGCCTCGACTTCGGGCGGTCTTTCGTGGAAAGCAGTGCCGCAACAATGACGCTGTGCAGCCGCCGGGTTGCCGCAAGAAAACTGAGGAAAATCGCATGACCAAGGACCATGGCGTTGCCATCATCACCGGCGGCGCATCGGGTATCGGGCTCGCCATTGCTAGGGCAGCCGTAGGTGAGGGGTGGAAGGTCCTCCTTGCCGACCTCACCCAGCCCGCGCTGGACGCTGCCAAGGCGCAGGTCGACGCGATCCAGCCGGGCGTGACCCGGACCGTGGTCATGGACGTCGCCAATGAAGAGGCGGTCATCGCCGGCCTCAGGGATTGCGAAGCCGGCTTCGGCCCAGTCCGAGGGCTCGTGAACTCAGCCGGGATTGGCCGCCAGGTCCCGTTCTTCGAAACCTCCGTCAAACTGTTCCGGGAGATCCTCGACGTCAATCTGGTCGGCACCTTTGCGGTGGCCAAGGAAGCCGCGCGGATGATGAAGGCCCATGGCGGCGGCGCCATCGTCAATGTGGCATCGGTGTCCGGCATCCGCGGCAATATCGAGCGCGCGGCCTATGGCGCGTCCAAGGGCGGCGTCATCACGCTGACCCAGGTCATGGCCAGCGAGCTGGCGCCGCTGAAAATCCGCGTCAACGCCATCGCCCCGGGCCCGTTCGAGACCCCCATGGTTCAGGAGATGCATACGCAGGCAACCCGCGAAGCCTGGATGCAGGTCGTGCCGCAGCGGCGCTATGCCGAGCCGGCCGAGGTCGCCGGCGCCGCGATGTTCCTGCTTGATGACAGCAAATCAAGCTTCGTCACGGGCCACGTGCTGAATGTGGACGGTGGCTTTGCCGCGCATGGGCTGCTGCCGAAATATCCGTAAGGCGAGCCTCCCCCTCAGAAATTGAACGTCGATGACAGCATGTATGTTCGTGGCTGGCTGAGGGCCACGAAGCCGTTATTCCCCGTCACCCAGTAATTCGCGCCGAGCACGTTCTCGACATTGAAGCGGACCACCACGGGCTTGTTGTTCCAGGGCGAAGCAAAGGTGTAGCGCGCACCGAGATCCAGCCGGGTCCATTCCGGAATCAGAAGGGCCCGGTTGGTGTTGCTGACATACTGCTCGTCCGTATAGGTCACACGTCCGTTTAGCGTGACCCCGCGCAGGAACGGCGTGTCCCATTCGCTGCCGAGGACGACACGGACGGCCGGTGCCCCTTGCGCCCGTGCGCCATCGAGGGCGCCGTTCTGGGTGCGGGTGAGACGCCCGTCGATGAAGGTGGCGCCGCCGAGCAGACGCACGCCTTCCACGACTTCGCCGAACACATTTAATTCGATACCCCTGTTGGTCTGTTCGCCATCGACAGTCAGCACCGGCAACGGCGAACCTGGGACCGTGATGGTGCTAGGCTGGGTGATCTGGAACGCGCTCACGGTGGTGGTGATACGACCCCGGTCCACCTTGATGCCGGTCTCATATTGCTCGGTCATGTAGGGCGGCAGTACCTGCCCGGAATTCTGGAACGTGTTGCCGACAACAGTGCCTTGCTGCAGGCCCTGAATATAGTTCGCGTAAAGCGAAACGTTTTCGACCGGTTTGATCACCAGCGCATAGGACGGGCTCCAGGCCGCGGAATCGTAGCCGAGGGTTTTCACGCCTGTCTGTCCGTTGAAATTCTCTGCCTCCACATGCTGGCGACGAACGCCGACCGTGAGCTGGATGCGCTTGTCGAGGATCGACATCGTATCGGCAACGCCGACGCTGGTCAGGCCGATCTGGTAGGTGTTGGGAATTGGGCGGCCGGGATCAGGCACATATGGCGAGGGGCCGAACACCGGGTTGTAGATGTTGGACGCGACCGTGACGCCGGACAGCGCAAAATTGTCGCCGCCGGGATTGCTGACCTTCGACCAGTTGACGTTGAACTCATGTTCGACCGGACCGGTCGCGACCGTCGTCCGGACGCCGGCCAGTGCCGACATCGGATTGACATAGGTGCGCTGCTGGAACGGCTCGAAGCTGAAATTGCCGTTCAGGTTCGAAATCGCGGAATTGGCGAGCAGGCGGTAGTTTTCGAAACGCTGGGTACCGGCGGCTGCGTAGACCGTTACATTGTCGGCGATATCAGCCTCGCCGCGCGCCATGCCATAGAGCGATCGCGAGCTTTCAAAGGCCCAGGACGGCGCCAGGCTCTTGGTGCTGTCTGGCGGCGTCGGCACGCCGGTGAGCCCGGCAATGTTGATGAAACGCATCGTCGCCGAGATGTCATCGGCCTGATAGCCAAGGTCAGCCGAGACGCGGATGCGCTCGCTGCGATAGTCCATATTGAGCGTGCCGACGCCCTGCTCGAAGGCCTGCGGTGAGATCGCGGTATCGCCCTTGGCATAGGACCCGTTGAAGCGGATGCCGAACTCCTTGTTGTCGCCATAGCGCTGGCCGAGATCGACATGCTGGCCGAAGATCGAGCGCGAGACGTAGCTCGAGGTGAGTTGCGCGAGCGGCTCGTCGCCGGCCATTTTGGTCACGAGATTGACGCTGCCGCCGACCGCGCCTCCGACCGGCATGCCGTTCAGGAGTGCACTCGGCCCCTTCAGCACTTCAACGCGTTCGATATTGATCAGCGACGGCGAATAGAACGGGACGAGGCCAAACAGGCCATTCATCGACAGGTCGGTGTTGTAGGTCGGCGACGCCGCGAAGCCGCGATAATAGGTGGTGTTCAGCGAGCTGTAGCGCGTCGCCATCGGGCTCACCGACGGGTCGTTCTGCAGGATCTCTCCGAGCGTCTTCGCTTGTTGATCCTGGATCGTCTTCTGCGTGTAACTGATCTGGTTGAAGGGCGTATCCATGAAACCGCGATTGCCGAGCAGTCCAAGCTGGCCGCCGCGTGCCACCTGACCGCCAGCATAAGATGGCAGCGTCGATATCGTGGAGCGGCTGTTGGGGCTGATCGATGGCGCCGCCGAGACTGTTGGCGGCGCTGCGGAGCGGGCGGCCGTCCGCGCCGTAGCGACTCGCGGGCGACTGACCGTCCGCGGCTTTGGTCGTGCCCGCGGTTCGTCCACCGTGACAGGTGGCAGCGTCGACTGCGCCCGTGCCTCCATCGACCATTCCGCCGACAATGCCATGCAGCCTGCTGCGCCCATCAATATCGCGTGTGTTCCGAACTTGGTCACATCAGCCCCCATACCGGCACATGCTTCATGCGCCTGACGAAGGTCATCTAGCGTGCGGTCGCGGAAAGCGTTGTTGGAATAGGTCCAAAACGTAAGGTTGAGTGGCGGTTTTCCCAACCTATGTTGCTGTCGCGCCCCAGTGCCATCGCGTTTTGTCCCGGAGGATGGCGTTGAAACTAGCGAGCAGCTTTCCGACGCCGGCGATGATTGCGACGAGCCTGGGTTTGCCGGCCGTGATGGGGGCAAGGCCGCGGCGGAATTGTCGTCGCGGGCGAAGGTCGTCCTGTCGGTCACGCTGCAATGTGGCAGCCATGAGCATTCGTTGACGACACGCTTCTCCGGCGGCCAGGCAACATGAAGGCGGCTTGATCCTCCATCGGCCGAGCCGCCCGATAATGCCCGCTTCCGGTGCGAAGCGGGCATTGCTGAATGCCTAGTTCTGGCGCGACAAAAGTCCGCGGGCGATCACCTGGGCCTGGATTTCCGCCGCCCCCTCGAAGATCGACAGGATGCGACTGTCGCACAGCACGCGGCTGATCGCGTATTCCAGCGCATAGCCGTTGCCGCCATGGATCTGCAGTGCACAGTCCGCATTGGCGAAAGCGACACGGGCGGCGAGCAGTTTTGCCATGCCCGCCTCGATGTCGCAGCGGCGGCCCGCATCCTTCTGGCGCGCGGCGAAATAGGAGAGCTGGCGGGCCATCATGGTTTCGGTGGCCATGAAAGCGAGCTTGGCGTGGACGCGCGGGAAGTTCACGATCGCCTTGCCGAATTGCGCGCGGTCGCGGGCATATTGCAGGCCGAGCTCCAGCGCGTTCTGGGCGACGCCGAGCGCACGCGCCGCCGTTTGGATACGCGCGCTCTCGAAAGTCTCCATCAGCTGCTTGAAGCCCTGGCCCTCGACACCGCCGAGCAGGTTTTCGGCCGGCACTTCAAAACCGTCGAAGGAGATCTCGTATTCCTTCATGCCGCGATAACCGAGCACTTCGATCTCGGTGCCGCTCATGCCCTTGGCGGGGAAGGGATCGGCGTCGGTGCCGCGCGGCTTCGGCGCCAGCAGCATGGACAATCCGCGATAGCCGCCGGCATCAGGATTGGTGCGCACCAGCAGCGTCATCAGATCCGAGCGCGAGCCATGGGTAATCCATGTCTTGGCGCCATAAACCTTGTAGACATCGCCTTCACGCACCGCGCGGGTGCGCAGGCTGCCGAGATCCGAGCCCGTATTCGGTTCGGTGAACACGGCGGTCGGCAGGATTTCTCCGCTGGCGATCTTGCTGAGATACGCGTCCTTCTGCGCATCGGTGCCGCCGAGACGGATCAGTTCGGCCGCGATCTCCGAGCGGGTGCCGAGCGAGCCGACACCGATATAGCCGCTGCTCAGCGCTTCCGAAATCAGGCACATGGCGACCTTGCCGAGCCCGAGGCCGCCGAATTCTTCCGGCACGGTGGTGCCGAACACGCCCATGTCTGCGAGCTTCTCCACCAGCGGCAGCGGGATCAGCTCGTTATTGTCGTGCCATTGCTGCGCATGCGGGGTGATCTCGGCGGCGGTGAAGCGCAGGAACTGGTCACGCGTGGCTTCCAGCACGTCGTCATTGAGCGCGAGTTCGCCGAAGCGGCCTTCGGAGATTTCATCCACCAGCTTCTTGCGCGACTGCTCGATAGCCGTGCGATCCGACAAGGCGGCAAGCGCAGGCTCCGCAGCGAAACGCGCGATGTCCTCGGCGGCGACGCCCATATCGGCCGGGCGAATGACCTCCGTCTGGCTCATGGCAATGCCGCCGGCGAGCTGCGCGCCATACTCGGCGAAACCGAGATGCAGGATGCTGATTTCGGCTGCACCGAGTTTCTGTTCTGAGGCGAGCGTGTTCGCCCAGGCGAGCGACTGGCGCAGCGCTTCCACATAAGTGGTCTGCCATGAGAGGCCATGCGCCGAATACTGATGCGTTTCGAGCTTGGCAGCATCGGGCTGGCCGTCCTTGCCGACCATGTCGCGCATGGCGCGCGTGGTGGCGTCGTTCAGGCGCTCCGCGGCGTTCAGGATGGCAGCGCAATGGCCCAGGAGGGATCGATGATCCGCGGTGACTGACATGATGATCTCGCTTGATTTTCTTTAGTTGGTCTTGGTGCCGGCTTTTTCTGGGCCCGCGATGGTGCCGGCGTCATGCAGCTTGCCGATGGCAGCGCCGCTGAGGCCGAGCACGTCGCTCAGCACGCGATCGGTGTCCTGGCCGAGCACGGGGGCGGGCTGCGGCGGCACGCGGCCGGTGCCGACAAAGCCCAGCGGGCCTGCAGGAGCCAGAATGTTGCCGGCGCCGGGCTGATCGATGCGACCGAACATCGGATTGGCTTCAGAGCAGCGCGGATCTTCCGCCAGCAATTGGCCGAAATCCTGATAGGGGCCCCACAGCACGCCACTGCCATCGAGGGCGCTGCGAATCTCCGCGAGGCTGCGCGCGCCGCACCAGTGCTCGAGCAGCGCGAAGATCGCACCGCGCGCCTCGAAACGTCCGCCTTCGGTGTTGAGATCGACATCCATCATCGGGCCGATCATGGCGAATTTGTCGGTCAGGCCGGTGGCCTTGCCGATGGCGCGCCATTGCCGGTTGGAGATGGCGACGATCATCACGAAGCGACCGTCCTTTGTCTTGAAGTCGCGGCCGAGCGCGCCGTAGAGATCATTGCCCATCGGCTGGCGGACGGTGCCGTTCACCTGCACATCGGCGAGGTAACCGAGATTGCCGACGCTCGCGAGCGCGACATCCGATAAAGCGAGCGTGAGTTCGCGGCCCTGCTTGTCCTTGCGACGCGCGCGTTCGGCGGCAAGCAGGCCGGTGGAGAGGTAAAGGCCCGCGGCAATGTCCCATGCCGGCAGCACGTGATTGACCGGATCGGTGGTCGCGCCCGTCGCCGTCGGAAAACCGGTGGCACAGTTGACGGTGTAGTCCACGGCCCCCGAGCCATCATGATTGCCGGTGAGGCGCAGCATGATCAGGTCGTTACGATGTTCCGACAGTTGCTTGTGGCTCATCCAGCCGGAGGCGGGCAGGTTGGTGAGCAGGATGCCGCTGTCTTCGCCCGGCTGGGTGATCAGCGCGCGCGCGATTTCCTGGCCCTCGGGCTTGTCGAGCGCGATGGCGATGGAGCGCTTGCCGCGATTGAGGCTCGACCAGTAGAGGCTGCTGCCCGAAGGCGACAGCGGCCAGCGGCGATAATCGATATTGCCGCCGATCGGATCGATGCGAATGACCTCGGCGCCGAGCTGCGCGAGCGTCATGCCGCCGATCGGGGCTGCGATAAAAGCGGAGACTTCGACAACGCGAAGCCCATTCAGGATACCGGTGGTCATGCTGCCTGACTCTTGTTTTTCGCGGCATCGCCCGCGCCAAGCGAGAAGGCGCGTTCAACGATGGTCCGCTGATCGGCGTCGTGACTACCGTGAAAACTACCCGCAGGTGAAGAGGATTCCGGTCGGCCCACATAGGTGAAAGTCGGTTGCAAGCAACCTGCGTCACGGGCAATGGCTTCGAGCCGGCGATCCAGCCAGTTCCATGCGCCCATATTCTGCGGTTCCTCCTGAACCCAGGCGAATTGCGCGCAGGGCCAGCGCTTGAGCAGCGCACCAATCTGGTCGGACGGCAGCGGGTACAGGCATTCGAGACGCAGAATCGCGACATTCGACGCATTGCGCGCCGCACGCTCTTCCTCGAGATCGTAGGCGATCTTGCCCGAGCACATCAGAACGGTGTCGATGGTGCCGCCGGGAATGCTGGAGATCACGGGCTTGAACACGCTGCCCGGCTGGAAGTCTGCCAACGGCGACAATGCTGTCGGGTAGCGCAGCAGCTTCTTGGCAGCCATGACGATTAGCGGGCAATCATGCTGTCCGAGACCTTGCGAACGCAGCAGATGGAAATAATTCGCGGGCGTCGATGGATTGACGATGCGGACATTGTTGTCGGCGGCGAGCTGCAGATAGCGCTCGATGCGCGCCGACGAGTGCTCCGGCCCCTGGCCTTCGAGGCCGTGCGGTAGCAGCATCACCAGACGCGACGGGCTGCACCACTTCGCTTCGGCAGCGGTCACGAACTGGTCGATCATGATCTGCGCGCCATTGGCGAAGTCGCCGAACTGTGCTTCCCAGATCACCAGCGCATCGCTGCGCTCAAGGCTGTAGCCATATTCGAAGCCGAGCACGGCATATTCGGACAGTGGCGAGTTGAAGGCTTCGAACTTCGCTTGCGTTGCGGCGACATTGGCGAGGCTGACATGCTTGGCATTGGTCTTGAAATCCGCGAGCGAGAAATGACGCTGCGAGAAGGCGCCGCGCACCACGTCCTGGCCGGAGAGGCGGACCGGCACGCCGTCCAGCAGCAGGCTGCCGAATGCGAGACTTTCGGCAGATGGCCATGGAATGCCGGCGACATCGATCAGGCGCTGTTTCAGCACGCGGCCCATGCGCGGATGCACCGTCATGCCATCGGGCGGTGTGGCCAGCAGGTCTGACAGTGCCTGCAGCGTCTCTACACGAACGCCGGCATCGTTCGGGCGCGGTGCTGAACGTGGCGGAAAGCCGCTGGCATTGATGCGATAGCCGGCGGCCTCGTCGTATCCTGCCTGCAATCGTGCACGCACGGCGTCGCGCATCGCAGTGATGTCGGCTTCGGTAACGCTGCCAGCCTTGATCTGCTGATCGGCAAAGGTCTGCGCCACCGCCGGATGCTCGGCGATGCGCGCATAGAGCGCAGGCTGGGTGAAAGTCGGCTCGTCGATTTCGTTATGGCCGTTGCGGCGATAGCAGACGAGGTCGATGACAGCGTCGCATTTCTGGATCTGCCGCCAGGCCACCGCGATGTCTGCGGCCTTCGCCACCGCTGCGGGATCGTCGCCATTGACGTGCAGGATGGCGCTGTCCACGGCCTTCCACGACCCGGTGCAGTAGCGCGAGGTGCGCGCTTCCTGCTGCTCGGTGGTGAAGCCGATCTGGTTGTTGATGATCAGATGCACGGTGCCGCCGACATTGTAGCCGGCCGGGCCGCCGAGCTGGATGCATTCGGAGACGAGGCCCTGGCCGATCACGGCGGCGTCGGTGTGGATGATGATCGGCAAAATGGTTTCGCGGTTGCCAGCAACGTCCTGCGCAGCGCGCGCGGCGCCGAGAACCAGCGGATCGACCGCCTCCAGATGCGACGGATTTGCCAGCATCGTGACTGAAATGGTGCGGCCGCCTAGCGTCAATTCGGTGTCAAAACCAAGATGGTAAGGCACGTCGCCGGGACGCGGTGCATCGGCCGGGAAGGGGTGTGCGCCTTTGATCTCGGCGATGAGGCGGGCGAAGGAGCGGCCGAGCACATTGTGCATCAGCGACAGCCGGCCGCGATGCATCGTGCCGATCACCACGCGCGTGACGCCTTCGGCGGCGGCGCGGGTCAGGACGCGGCGCAGCAGCGGCACGATGGCTTCGGCGCCCTCGGCACCGAAACGCTTCTTGGTGGGAAATTTCTTGCCGAGGAAGGATTCGAACTCCTCTGCGGCGATGAGATCGCTCAGCAACTGGCGCGGCGCTTCGGGGGCAGGAAGCCCTGCGCCGGTTTCCACGGCGGTGCGCAGCCAGTTACGCTTGCTGTCGTCGTCGATATGGGCAGTTTCAACGGCGAGCGTGCCCGCATACGCGGCCTGCAGGCGTTCGGGCGTGGCGGAACGGGGTGTCAGCGGGTCGAGCTGGGCCTGCATATGGCCGCGGTCGCGCCAGAGGGCGTCGCGCTGGATCTGGCGATCATCGGCGGTGAGATTGGCGGCGCCGGTGTCGGCAAGAACCTCGAAAAGGACCCGCCAGCCGGGTTCGACCGACTGCGGATCGGCCTCAAATGCGCGCTGCATCGCGTCCAGATATTCGTAACTGAGACTCGAAAGCGGCGATGAGGGCATGGCAAGTCCTTGTAATCGTTGGAGTGCCCGACTTGGCACCCGCGCGCGACGATAAGGACCATGAAAGCTGCGACCTATGCGCTGGCACAGATAAAAGCTATAACCAAAACGTAGATGCCAAAGCCTGGTGCCCCGTGGACTTGCTCGAGATTCGTTACTTCCTGGAAACCGCCGCCGTCGGCTCGCTGTCGCGGGCAGCGGTGCGGCTGGGTGTCAGCCAGCCGGCGCTGAGCCGGCAGATCGGCAAGCTGGAGGCCGAATTGCGCGGGCCGCTGTTCTACCGGCACGGCCGCGGCGTCACGCTGACGGAGGCCGGCCAGCGGTTTCTCGATGTCAGCCAGCGTGTGATCCAGCAATTGTCCGACGTGCGCGAGGAACTGACCGCGGGGACGCTCGACGTGTCTGGCCAGATCACGCTCGGCATTCCGCCATCGCTGGCGGCAAGCCTTGGCGCCGATCTGGCGCTGCGCTTTGCCGCGGAATTCCCGAAGGCGCGGCTGCGCATTCGCGAGGCGTTCAGCGCGGTGCTGCTGGAATGGACGGAATCCCAGCGCATTGATGTGGCGGTTCTCTATGACGCGCGCAGCAGTCCGAGCCTGATCGCCACGCCGCTCTTGCTGGAAGATCTGTTCCTGATCGAGCGACCTTCGGAAAACGATGTCGATGACGATACTCCCGTGATGCTGGCCGACCTGGCCGGGCGTGACTGCGTGTTGCCCGGTCAGGAAAACGGGCTGCGCCGCGTGCTGGATTCAGCCTGTGCTGCCGAGGGCGTGCGTCCGCGCGTCGTGACCGAGGTGGATTGCGTGGCGGCGCTGAAGCAGTTGGTGGAGCGGGGCGTCGGCACGACGGTGCTGCCGTTCGGTTCGGTGCATCGCGAGGTCAAGGACGGCAAATTGCGGGTGCGGCCGTTCGCCTCGCCGGCGATGCGCGCGCTGCTGGTGATCGCCACGCCGAGCAACAAGCCGGTGACGCCGCTGGTCCGCGCCACCGTGCGCATCATCGAGGAAGAAGTGGAGCGCAGCGTGCCGCTCGATGTGCTACGCGGCGTAACCCGCAATGTGGATGGCACAGTGCTGCGCTCGCCACGGTAAAATGGTGGCGTCTGGAAGACCTCAAATGGCTTCCAAAATCGCCTTTGCAATAAAGTTATAGCTGATATCAGCGTAGCCGGGCTTTCCGCTGCCGCCCGGTTCGGGGTGAATGCGGCAAAATTTGTTGAGCCACACCCCTCCGATCTTCTTGGACGACGGCCGGGAGGCGTTGTGCGAGTTGGGATCAGGAGGAACGGTTTGAAGCGTTTGCAGGATAAAGTCGCATTGGTCACGGGCGCCGGTTCGGGAATCGGCCTCGCCATCGCCGAGCGTTTTGCGCAGGAAGGCGCACGCATCGTCGTCGTCGACTGGAATGCCGATGCTGCCAAGAGCGCTGCCGAGAAGATCGGTGGCGGCGCCGTTGCGGTGCAGGCCAATGTCACCAAGGTTGCCGACGTGCAGCGGACCATCGACGATGGCGTCAAGGCGTTCGGCAAGATCGACATCCTGATCAACAATGCCGGCACTAGCCACGAGAAGGGCCCGTTCGAGGGCGTCTCCGAGGCTGAATTCGATCGCATGTTCGACGTCAATCTGAAGTCGATCTTCCATTACTGTGCGGCGATCTCGCCGGTGATGCGCAAGCAGGGCGGCGGCGTCATCCTTAATGTCGGCTCGACCGCCGGCAATCGTCCGCGTCCCGGCCTCGCATATTACAATGCCAGCAAGGGCGCGGTGCATAACCTCACCAAGACGCTGGCGCTCGAATTCGCCGAAGCGCAGATCCGCGTCAACGCGCTGGCGCCTGTCGCCACCGAAACGCCGCTGCTGAAGACCTTCATCGGCGGCGCCGACACGCCGGAGCTGCGGGCGCAGATGCGTGCCATCGTGCCGCTCGGCCGTCTGGCGCAGCCGCGCGACGTCGCCAATGCGGCGCTGTTCCTCGCCTCCGACGAAGCCGAATTCCTGACCGGCGTCATTCTCGAGATTGATGGCGGCCGCAGCGTCTGACGCATCGGCCGACAATCGACCTGACGCATCACAAGCGAGAGCCCCGAACGGGGCTCTTCAAAAACTTTTCTGACGGGAAACACCAATGCAGGATATCGAAAGCGCAACGATCAAGCGCATCACATGGCGCCTGATTCCGTTCCTTTGTATCTGCTATTTTATCAGCTGGCTCGACCGCGTGAATGTCGGCTTCGCTGCGCTTGCCATGAATGCGGATCTGGGATTCTCGCCCGCCTTGTTCGGTCTTGGCGCCGGCATCTTCTTCATCGGTTATGTGCTGTGCGAACCGCCTAGCAATCTCGCGCTTCGCAAGTTCGGTGCACGTGTGTGGATCGCGCGCATCATGATCACCTGGGGTATCTTCTCCGGCGCGATGGCGTTCATCCAGGGGCAGTGGGGTTTCCTGTCGCTGCGCTTCCTGCTCGGCATCGCCGAAGCCGGCTTCTTCCCCGGCATCATCCTGTATCTGACGCTCTGGTTCCCGGCGAAATATCGCGGCCGCACCTTCGGTCTGTTCATCCTGACGACGCCGCTGGCCAGCGTCATCGGCGGTCCGATTTCCGGTGCGCTGTTCAAGATGCACGGCTTCCTCGGCCTCGAAGGCTGGCGCTGGATGTTCCTGATCGAAGCGATCCCCGCCGTCATCCTCGGCGTGATGTGCCTGTACTACCTCACCGACAAGCCGGAAAACGCGAAGTGGCTGACCAAGGAACAGCGTGACTGGTTGACCAATACGATGCGCGCCGAAGAAGCCGCGCAGACGCATGATCACGGCACCGTCCACCTGATGGACGCGCTGAAGAGCAGCCGTCTGTGGCTGCTGGGTCTCGTCTATCTCGGCCCGGTGATCGGTCTCTATGGTCTCGGCTTCTGGATGCCGCAGATCGTCAAGGGTCTGGTCCAGTCCCACGGCATCACCGACCCGTTCCATATCGGCCTGTTGACCGCAATTCCGAGCATCGGTGCGGCCATCGGCATGGTATACTGGACGCGCCACTCGGATCGCACCGGCGAGCGCATCTGGCATCTGGTTGGCCCGCTCATGGTCGGTGCCATCGGCATGGTGATGTCGGCCTATATGAGCAGCCCGGTTGGCGGCATGATCGCGCTGTCCATCGCGCTGATCGGTATCAACGTCTCGCTGCCGGTGTTCTGGACTCTGCCAACCGCGTTCCTCACCGGTGCTGCGGCGGCGGTCGGCATCGCCATCATCAACTGCATCGGCAATCTCGGCGGCTATTTCGGTCCGCAGCTGATCGGCATCGTGAAGCAGAGCACCGACAGCATCCAGATCGCACTGCTCTCCATTGCAGCATTGATGGTTCTCGCTGGCGGTGTCGCCCTGTATCTCGGCCAGGTCCGCGAACAGCCGATGCCCAAAGCCGCACCGGCCGAATAAGGAGAACTTCATGACGACGGCCGGCACCATCTTTTCTGCCGCGAAAGGGGACGCGACCCGCAGCCTGATTTCGGACCCGGCCAGGTTCGAAAGCGAGGTCCTGGAACCCATCCGCGCGATCGTCGGGGAGCGTGGCGTGATCACCGATCGCGACACCATGCAGCCCCTGATGGTCGCATGGCGCGACAGCTGGGAAGGTCGCGTGCCGCTCGTCGTCATGCCTGCCACGACCGAAGAACTCGCGGCCGTGGTCGCCATCTGCGCGAAGACCAACACGCCGATCGTGCCGCAGGGCGGTAACACCGGCCTGACCGGCGCAAGCCAGCCGCATGGTGATGACAGCGAGATCGTCATCTCCACACAGCGCATGAACAAGATCCGCGAGATCGATCTCGACAACGACACCATCACCGTCGATGCCGGAGTCGTGTTGCAGGTGATCCAGGAAACGGCAAAGGCCAATGGCCGCCTGTTTCCGCTCAGCCTCGGGGCCGAAGGCAGCTGCCAGATCGGCGGCAACATCTCGACCAATGCCGGCGGCGTGCAGGCGCTGCGTTACGGCACCGCGCGTGCGCTCGTGGCCGGGCTCGAAGTGGTGCTGCCGGACGGCCAGATCTGGAACGGCCTGCGCGGGCTGCGCAAGGACAATGCCGGCTATGATCTGAAGCAGATGTTCATCGGCGCCGAGGGTACGCTGGGCATCATCACCGCGGCGACGCTGAAGCTACTGCCATTGCCGACCGCGTCGGCAACAGCTTTCCTCGCGACACCATCGCCCGTCACTGCCGTGGCGTGGCTGCGCCGTGCAAAGTCCATGCTCGGCGAATGCATCACCACGGTCGAACTGATGGAGCGCCGCTGCATCGACGTGGCGATGAAGCATAATTCGGGCATCCGCGACCCACTGCCGACGCGTTACGACTGGTATCTGCTGGTCGAAATCGCCGATCAGGGCAAACATGAATCGCTGGAAGAGCGATTGCTGTCGGTCTTCGAGGCCGGCGTGGAAGGCGAAGAACTGATCGACGGGGTGATCGCTTCATCGGCAGAGCAGGCCGCTGCCATCTGGCGCATTCGCGAAGGCACGCCGGAAGGCCAGCGCCTCGAAGGCGCATCCTACAAGCATGACGTCTCGGTGCCGATCTCGAAGGTGGCGCAATTCATCTCGGAAGCGAACAGCGCGCTCGAAACGCGCTTTCCGGGCCTGCGCTCCTTTGCCTTCGGCCATCTCGGTGACGGCAATATCCATTACAATCCGCTGCAGGCGGAAGGCGGCGACAAGGCGACCTGGCAATCCTATCTGCCCGAGGTCAACCAGATCGTCCACGACATCGTCGCCGGACTCGGTGGCTCGATCACCGCCGAACACGGCATCGGCCGGCTGCGCATCGAGGAAGTGCCGCGTTACAAGAGCGATGTCGAGATGACGATGATGCGCAAGCTCAAGCAGTGCTTCGATCCCGACAATCTCATGAATCCAGGAAAGCTCCTGAAGATGGAGCGCGCGTCCGAATAGTGGCGCGCGCGATCAATCACGTCACTGCCAACGACCAAAAACAGACACTCGGAGGGAAACAAAAATGAAGTTCGCTACCATTCTGACCGCGGCCATGCTGTCATTCGCAGGCGTCGCCCATGCCAATGACAGCTACCCGGCGCGCCCGGTGACGATCATCGTCGGTTTCCCGCCGGGAACGGCAACAGACTCCGTCGCACGCCTGCTGGCCGAGAGTTTCTCCCGCAGCATGGGTGGCTCCCGCTTCATCATCGACAACCGCGCCGGGCAGGGCGGCAGCATCGGTGCAACCGCCGTCTCCAAGGCCGAGCCCGACGGCTACACACTTGGGGTCTCCGCGTCCGGCCCGCTGGCCATCAACCCGCATGTCTATTCGAACCTGCGCTACAATTCCCGCACCGACTTCACGCCGGTCGGCCAGATCGTGCAGCTGCCCTACGTGCTCGCCGTCAGCAAGGATGCGCCATACAAGACCGCAGCCGAATTCATCGCTGCGGCGAAGGCCAAGCCCGGCATCATCTCCTATGGCAGCACCGGCAACGGCACCACATCGCATCTCATGATGGCGATGCTCGAAAATGCCTCGAAGACCAGCTTCAATCATATCCGCTATCGCGGCACGGCACAGTCGATGACCGACATTCTGGCCGGTCGTCTCGACGCCACGTTCGACACGCTGTCCGGCAGCCTGCCTTTCATCCAGGACGGTTCGGTTCGTGCGCTTGCGGTCAGCACCAAGAAGCGCGTGGCGCTGCTCCCGGACGTGCCGACCACGGCGGAAGCGGGGTATCCGGACGTGCAGGGCGGTGCGTGGCTCGCACTTGTCGGCCCGGCGAACCTGCCCCCGGACATCGTCACCAAGCTTTCCAACGCGCTGTCGACCGCATTGAAGGATGAGAAGATGCTGGAGAACCTGCAGAAGCTCGGCACCGAGCTCGATGCGAGTTCGCCCGAGGAGCTGAAGACCATCATGCAGCGCGATCTCGACCGTTGGGGTGAGATTGTGAAACTCACCGGCGCCAAGGCGGAGTAAGACAATGGCCCCATGCAGATCGCTGCATGGGGCCATTGTTTTGTGCGGCCGCTGCGTTGCGCCGGATCGCACATTTACGAGCGGACCATTGAGCAGGATGGATGACGATATGCAGATCAGAATGGATGGACGTGTGGCCGTGGTCACAGGCGGCAGCAAGGGGATCGGACTGGCGATCGCGCATCGCCTCGCCGAGTCCGGCGCGTCGGTTGTCCTGCTGGCGCGCGGACAGGATGCGCTCGACGCCGCCGTGCGCGAACTCGAAGGGAAGGGGCATGCGAATGTCCGCGCTTTCCGCTGTGACGTTTCCGACGCCGGTGAAATCAAGAAGGCTCATGACTTTGTTCTGTCCACCTTCGGGCGCGTCGATATCCTGATCAACAATGCAGGCACGTCGCGTACATCCGCTTTCGAAGGCATCACCGACGAGGTGTGGCAGGAAGATCTCGATCTCAAGCTGTTCGCAGCGATCCGCCTGAGCCGGCTGGTCTGGCCCGGCATGAAGGAGCGGGGCTGGGGGCGGATCGTCAACGTGCTCAACACCTTTGCGAAGGCGCCCCGCGCCGGCAGCGCACCGACATCGGTGACGCGCGCCGCCGGTATGGCGCTGTCCAAGGTGATGGCATCGGAAGGAGCGAAGCATGGCATTCTGGTCAACGCCCTGCTCGTCGGCCTGATCGTCAGCGATCAATGGGTGCAGAAACATTCTGCCGTCGCTGCCGACACGTCGTTCGACGATTTCACGCGCAGTCTCGCCAGCGACGTTCCGCTCGGCCGCATGGGCACCGCGGAGGAATTCGCCAACATCGCATGCTTCCTCGCGTCGGACCACGCGTCCTACATCACCGGGACAGCCATCAACGTGGATGGCGGGCGCTCGCCCGTCGTCTGACCGCGTGAGATCCACGCGTTGAAACCAGAACAATATCAAAAATCGAGGGAGATAACCGATGACGGTGAGTGATCAGGAATTGCTGGGACGTTGCGCGAAGATCGGCGTGAGCAGCTGGTCGGACGCGCTCGACGAACTGGGCATCGACGGCGTGCTGCAGGGCCTCACGCAACGAAGTGGCGATGGCCGCATGTGCGGCTTCGCCGTCACGGCACGGCAGCAGGTCGGGCGGCTGGGCGATTTCGACAAGTCGGATTTCGCCGTTGGTCCGCTGGTCGCGTCGGCCGGTCCGGGAAACGTCCTGATGGTCGATATCGGCGGCGCGCCGATCTCCACCATGGGCGGCCTGGCCGCGCTAGCGACCAAGCAGCAAGGCGCCAGTGGCGTGGTGATTGATGGCGCGTGCCGCGATCTGGACGAAATCCGCGCAACGGATCTTTGGCTGGCAAGCCGCTGGGTCATGCCGACCACGGGCAAGCGCCGTCTCAAACTGCAGTCCCAAGGCGAGCCCGTCACGGTGGGTGGTGTCCGGGTGGCCCAGGGCGACCTGGTGGTCGGCGATGACACCGGCATCGTCGTCGTGCCGCGCGCGCAACTGGCAAAGGCGCTCGAACAGGCTGAACGCATCGTGGCGATCGACGAGAAGGTCGAAGAGCGGATCCGGGCCGGCGCGAGCTTCGGCGAGGCCGCCGCTGCCGCCGGCTATCTGCCGTCGCGTGGCTGAACGAGGTCGCACACGTCGCCACGTCAACATGGTCGATCAGGGATCGGCGAGGGCGCTTGCTGTCAACGACAGGAAGCGCTCGTCGTCGCTGGCGGATGTGCCGACCGCGGTTTTGAGAGGACGAGAAGTCGTCAACCAGATAACCAGTTCAGGGAAAAAATCGCATGTTGTACCTGTATTGGTTCCTCAGGAGCTTGTAAGAAGCGCCTGATCCTTTTTCGAACAGGAAGCACCGATGACCTATCCGAATGTTCAGCTCCATATCGATGGCAAATGGCGCGACGCCGAAGCGAAGCGCACCATCGACGTGATCAATCCGGCCACCGAAGAAGTGATCGGAACGGTCGCTCATGCGAGCAAGGCGGATCTGGAAGAGGCTGTCGCTGCTGCGGATCGCGGCTTCAAGATCTGGCGCGACATGCCGGCCTATGAGCGCTCCAAGCTGATGCGCAAGGCCGCAGATCTGATCCGCGAGCGCGCCGACAGCATCGCAAAGATCCTGACCATGGAGCAGGGCAAGGTCTTCGCCGAAGCCAGGATCGAGACCATGACGGCGGCCGACGTCATCGAATGGTTCGCCGAGGAAGGCCGCCGTGCCTATGGCCGCTTGATCCCGGCGCGCACCACGGGCGTCTATCAGATGGCGATCCGCGAGCCGGTGGGCCCGGTCGCCGCCTTCACGCCGTGGAATTTCCCGGTCAACCAGGTGGTGAAGAAGCTGGCTGCGGCGCTCGCCGCCGGCTGCTCGATCATCGTCAAGGCACCGGAAGAAACGCCGGCCTCGCCGGCCGAACTGATCCGCGCCTTCGTCGATGCCGGCGTGCCGACCGGCGTGGTCAACCTGGTCTATGGCGTCCCGGCCGAAGTGTCGGAATTCCTGATTCCGCATCCGGTGATCCGCAAGATGTCGTTCACGGGATCGACCCCGGTCGGCAAGCATCTCGCAGCCCTGGCCGGCCAGCACATGAAGCGCGCCACCATGGAGCTCGGCGGTCATGCGCCGGCCATCGTGTTCGACGACGCGGATGTTGAATCGGCCGCGAAGATCATGGTGGCGGCGAAGTATCGCAATGCCGGGCAGGTCTGCATCTCGCCGACGCGCTTCCTGGTCCAGGACGGCGTGTATGACCAGTTCGTGGAGCGCTTCGTGGCCGGCGCCAAGGCCATCAAGGTCGGCGACGGTCTCGATGCCAGTTCGACCATGGGCGCGCTCGCCAATGACCGCCGCATCGCCTCGATCGAAGGCTTGCTCCAGGACGCCAAGGCCAATGGCGGGAAGGTCGCCACCGGCGGTAATCGTGTCGGCAACAAGGGCTATTTCTTCGAGCCGACGGTCATGACCGACGTGCCGAACTCGGCCCGTGCGATGAATGACGAGCCGTTCGGGCCGCTGGCGCTGATCAGCCGTTTCGGCACGTTCGACGACGCGGTCGAGGAGGCCAACCGGCTGCCTTACGGCCTCGCCTCATACGCCTTCACACGCTCGGCCAAGACCGCGACGGCCATCGGTGCGAATATCGATGCCGGCATGATGTCGATCAACAATTTCGCGCTCGCCTTGCCGGAAACGCCGTTCGGCGGCGTGAAGGATTCCGGCTACGGCGCTGAAGGCGGCATCGAGGGTCTCGACGCCTATCTGTCGACCAAGTTCATCAGCCAGGCCGGCGTCTGACGGGCCGCGCCGTCCATCCATGATTATGAGGGTCGGCCAATCCAAATTGGCCGGCCTTTCTTTTTCTTGATGCCGATCTCACGGTGTCAGCGCGATGAATGGGACTGGTGGCGAGCCCCGACGGGATCCTGATTGGCAGGCCGCTGGCTCGCTGAAAAAGCCGACACAGAAGGCTCGATCACGTAACACGCTCAAAACACTGACCCATTTACATTCCATAATATACCTTATGCGAATCATGGGTATTCGTGTCGGGCACCGGCAGCTTATTCTCTCCCTGTCCGGCAGCCATCCCACCGAACCTCCCTACACCCGGATCTCAAACTGACGGCTGTGACCGGGCCGACATCATCCGTCTCAGACGGCCGTCTTGCTTGAGATCCGCGGCGCAAATCCATCGCGCTGGAAGAATGCAACGCGGTCCATGTCCAGTTCGATACCGAGTCCCGGCGCGGTGGGGACCTCCAGGCCGAAGTCGCGATATTGCAGCGGGGTCGCCAGGATTTCCTCGGTCAGCAGCAGCGGGCCAAACAGTTCGGTGCCCCACGCGAGCTTGGGCAGCGTCGAGAACACCTGGGCCGATGCCGCGGTGCCGACACCGCCTTCGAGCATGGTACCGCCATAGAGGCCGATGCCGGCCGCCTCGCCCACGGCTGCCATCTTGGCTGCGTCATACAGTCCACCGGCCTGATTGATCTTCAGCGCGAACACGTCAGCGGCTCCGCGCGACGCGATATCGAAGGCATCCTTGATGCCGTGCAGGGCCTCATCGGCCATGATCGCCACGCCAAAACGGCCGCTGAGCCGCGCCTGGGCGCCACGATCGTCGCGGGACAGCGGCTGCTCGATCAGGTCCACGCCAGCGGCTTCCAGCGCCGGGATGCCGCGACGGGCGTCGGTCTCGCTCCAAGCCTGGTTGACGTCCACACGCACGCTGGCGCGATCGCCCAAGGCCCGCTTGATGGCCGCCACATGCGCCACGTCGTCATTCACCGGCCGCAGGCCGATCTTGAGCTTGAAGATATTGTGCCGGCGCTCATCCAGCATGCGCTCGGCTTCGGCGATGTCACGCGTGGTGTCGCCGCTGGCGAGCGTCCAGGCGACGGGCAGCGTGTCATGCTGGCGGCCGCCCAGCAGTTCAGACACCGGTAGGCCCAGGCGCTTGCCGAGGGCGTCCAGCAGCGCCGTCTCGACGGCACATTTGGCAAAGCGGTTGCCTTTGACCCGCCGCTTCACGTCGGCCATGACCGACGCGACCCGCGAGGCGTCGGCGCCGAGGATGGCCGGCGCGATATAGGTATCGACGGTGAGCTTGATGCCTTCGGGGCTTTCCTCGCCATAGCTGAGCCCCCCGATGGTGGTGCCCTCACCGACCCCGACCGTTCCATCCGAGCAACGGATCAACACGAGCACCAGCGTCTGGCTGTTCATCGTGTGCATGGACAGCTTGTGCGGGCGGATGGTCGGGACATCGACCAGGATGGTTTCGACGCCGTCGATCCGCGCCTGCACGTTGGTTGTCATTGCTCGTATGATCCTGTTGTCGGCCTGAAACTATGCGGGACGAAGTGGCGTCACTGGCTGCCGCGAATGCCGGCGGCGTCCACGATCTGCTTCCACTGGGCGTTTTCCTTGGCCAGATGATCCGCCAGTTCCTGGCGCGAGGACGCGATCACGCGGCCGCTGACATCGGCGAAGCGGCGCTGGACGTCCGGATCGGCCAGCACCTTGCGCAGATCGGCGCTGATGCGATCGGCAAGCGCGGGCGGCATGTTGGCGGGCCCGAAGATGGCCCACCAGTTGCCAAGCTCGAAGCCGGGCACGCCGGACTCGTCGATGGTCGGGACATCCGGCAGCGCGGCAATGCGGTTCTTGGTGGTCACCGCGATGGCGCGCAGGCTACCGCCCTGCACCTGAGGCAGCGCGGTGGAGGCGTTGTCGAACATCATGTCGATCCGGCCCGACATGAGGTCGGTCAGCGCCGGCGAAGAGCCGCGGTACGGCACATGCGTAAGATCGACCTTGGCCTTCTGCCGGAACAGTTCCGCGGCCAGATGGAGCGACGAGCCGATGCCGGCCGAGCCGTAGGTCGCGCCGCCCGATTTTGCCTTTTCGTTAGCGTAAGCAATGAGATCGCGCGTGTTCTTAATGGAAGATGACGGCGCCACCAGCACGACATTCGGCGTTTCCAGGGCCAGGGTCAGCGGCGTCAGATCCTTCATCGGATCATAGGGCATGGACTTGAACAGCCATGGATTCACCGCGACCGCGATCGAGCCGAGCACCAGCGTGTAGCCGTCGGGTGCGGCCTTGGCCGCGGCCCCGATGCCGATATTCGACCCTGCTCCGCCGCGGTTTTCGACGACCACCTGCTGCCCGTAAATCTGGCCCAGCTTCTCGGCAATGGTTCGGCCGATGATGTCCGCGGCACCGCCGGCGGCGAATGGAACGATCAGCTGGATCGGCTTGGTCGGATAATCCTGCGCGATGGCCGGATGTGCGGCCGAGAAGGCCAGGCCGGCGATCAGTGCGGCGCGCGCGGCGCCGGAGACGAACAAACGTCGAGACAACATGAGCAGGAATCCTCCCATCGGATCGGTTCGGGGCAGCAGCATTCCGCGCTGCTTCTGGCTGTTTCCGGGCGTCATTTGCCACGAAGATGGCAATAGGCCAATGCACTTGAAACTATCAATTCAATAGGAGATTATAATCGAAGAATGGATCCTAGACGCCTCACCTATTTCCTGGCCGTCGCCGCCCACAGCCGGATGGCGAAAGCCGCCGAGGTGCTCGGCGTGGCTCAACCCACGCTGTCCCAGCAGATCCGCGCGCTCGAGCATGATCTCGGAACGGTGCTGTTCGATCGGACATCCCATGGGATGCAGCTCACGGAGACGGGGCGCGCACTGCGCGAACATGCCCAGCGCCTGATGGTGCAGACCGAGGCGGCGCGGACGGCCATTGCCGAACTCGAAGGCGGCATGACGGGCGTTCTCCGCGTCGGCATCATTCACACTTACAGCACCGCTTTCCTGCCCGGGATCATCGCGAGCTTCAGCCAGAAATATCCGGGTGTCCGGCTCAATGTGGAAGTCGGCAGTGCGGTTGGTCTCGAACAGCGGATTCTGGCGGGCCATCTCGATCTCGCGATCGCATTCGATCCGCCCCAGAATCCCGATCTCGGCGCCGATCGCCTGTTCGAGGAACGGCTGGTGCTGTTGTCGGCGAAGTCGCCGGGCGAGGAGGCGCAGGCCTGCGTGTCGCTCGCCTCTCTGGCCGACCGCCCTCTTGCGCTGCTGACGCCGAACTATGCCACGCGCCGGATACTCGACGCGTCATTGCCTGCGGGCATGAAGCTCAACATCTCGGTGGAGATGGATTCCGTTGAAGCCCTGATCGAGCTGGCGAAGTCCGGCGGCCTGCCGACCATCCTCGCCGATCGCAGCCTCACCGGCCGGACGGATCTGGTCATGGTGCCCATCGGGCCACCCTGGATCCGTCGCTGCGGGGCGATCCTATGGGACACGCACCGCTACCAGACCGCGGCGGCGCGCGCCTTTATGGACATCGCGCGCCTGACGACGCGGCGCGCCGTGGCTACCTGACGATCGCCTCATAGACCAGCGTCTTCAGGATCGGCTGGATGCGGCCGCGCTGGGTCGGTGTCTGCACCATCAGGATCATCACCATGTCATGGTCCGGATAGGTCCAGAAATAGGTGCCGGCCGCGCCGCCCCAGGCCATCTCGCCGATGAAGCCCGGCACGCCGTCTTCCCCGGGACCAACACGCACACCGAAGCCGAGGCCATAGCCGAAGCCGGCACCGGGATAGTAATAGGCCCACGGCTTCACGTCGGTCGCCGGCGCGACCTCGTTCTTGCGCATCAGCGCGACCGTTTCAGGCTTCAGGATGCGCTTGCCGTCGATCTCGCCGCCATTGAGCAGCATCTGCAGGAAACGGGCATAATCGCCCGTTGTAGAGACCAGGCCGCCGCCGCCGGATTCCCATTTCCGCTTGACGGTCGGGTCGCTGATCGTCTCGTTGCCGATGATGCGATCGGTCGGCAAAGGCTGCGCGATGCGCGGCGCCTTGGCGGGATCAAGGACATAGTAGCTGGTATCGACCATGCCGATGGGGTCGAACAGATATTGCTTCTCGAAATCATAGAGCGACATGCCGGACGCGATTTCGATGACGCGCCCGAGCACGTCGGTGGAATGGCCGTAGTCCCAGACGCTGGCCGGCTGGTAGGCAAGCGGCAGCTTTGCCAGGCGATCGGCGAAGTCGCGATTGTCGAAATCACCGGCGAACAGATCTGCGCCGAGATAAAGCTCGGTGACAAGGCCGAGATTGGTGAAGGCCGAACTGATGCCGGACGACTGGCGCATCAGATCGAGCACCGTGATGGGCTTCAAGGCTGGCGAAAAATCGAGATACTTCTTGCCGCCGGCGTCGGTCTTTTCGGTGGCGACACGGGGATTGGCAAAGGCGGGGATGTAGTTCGCTACGGGATCGTCGAGCTTCAACCGGCCCTGCTCCACCAGCACCATGGCGGCTGCCGATGTGATCGGCTTGCTCATGGAATAAAGACGGAAAATCGTGTCCCGCGTCATCGGTGCCATGGTGGCGGGATCGCGGACGCCGAAGCCCTGATAATAGACCGGTTTGCCGTGGCGCTGGATCAGCATGATGGCGCCGGCAAGATGGCCCTGCCCGACTTCGCGGTCGAGCATCTCCGTCACGCGCTGGAGGCCGTAGGGATAGAACTCGTCGAGATCGGGCGCCTCGGTGAGCAGGTCGGTACCGGCCGACGCGGGCTGGTTGAGAGATACGGCGATACCGATGATCGCCAGCCATTTGCAGGATTGACGCAAGACTGCCTCTGGTTTGCCTCAAGACGCGTCGAGTCTAACACCGAGATATTTCAACGGCTTGTAAAAATCGGCCGAAATTGACGGCCGCATTTCTTGCGGCAGCACGGAGGCGCGTGCCCGGACCGCTGCGCGCCGACGGTTGATGGTCGAGCTTTGACATAGCGCAAGGAAGGTCCGCGTTCGCTCCACGATAGTGCCCATGCTCTAGGCGACTCTCGCCTCTTCTCCAGGCATATGGCCGCTAACCGAAGGGGGAGCACATGGTGACGGACCAGAATATTTCTCCGCCTGATCAGGCACCCACGGGCAACAGCCGCATGTCGGAGTTGCTCGTCTTCCTCACCATCATTGTCTTCATCTGGCCTGTCGTCGCGGTCGGCGTCGTCGGCGGCTACGGATTTTCGGTCTGGATCTTCCAGATGTTCTTTGGCCCGCCCGGCCCGCCTTCGGTTCACTAGGACACGCACATGACGAACAAACTGACCCGACGTGCCCTGCTCACGGGCGTGAGCGCTGACGCGTCTGCACCAGACCACGACCACATCTCGAGCGCGGTCGTGTCGGTGCTGCCAGTTCATATCGAGGCGGTGTCCGCACGATTGCTGGGCCTGCCCGGCGTCGAGATTCACCACCGCTCCGAACACAAGCTCGTCGCGGTGCTGGAAGGACCCGGCAGCGGCGCGCTGGGCGCGATGCTCGCCGACATCTCGTCATGGCCGGGCGTGCTGTCCGCCAACATGGTTTTCGAACAACGTCTCGATCAGGACAACGAACAATGACTCTTTCGCGGCGTGATCTTCTCAAGGCACAGGCAGCGGCAGTGGCGGCGGCGGCGGCCGGCATCAGCGTTCAGGCAGTGGCGCAGCCCGTCGCCAGCGGCGTCGGTTCGCTGTCGATCAAATGGTCGAAGGCGCCGTGCCGCTTCTGCGGCACCGGCTGCGGCGTCATGGTCGGCGTCAAGGACAACAAGGTGGTCGCCACCCATGGCGATACGTTGGCGGAAGTGAATCGCGGCCTCAACTGCATCAAAGGCTACTTCCTCTCCAAGATCATGTATGGCGCGGACCGCCTGACCACGCCTCTGCTCCGCAAGAAGAACGGCGTCTACGACAAGAATGGCGAGCTCACGCCGGTGAGCTGGGACGAAGCCTTCGACACCATGGCGACACATGCCAAGGCGACGCTCAAGGAAAAGGGACCGAACGCGTTGGCCATGTTCGGCTCCGGCCAGTGGACGGTGCTGGAAGGCTATGCCGCCACCAAGCTGATGCGCGCCGGCTTCCGCACCAACAATCTCGATCCCAATGCACGGCACTGCATGGCGTCGGCCGCGGTCGGCTTCATGCGCACCTTCGGCATGGACGAGCCGATGGGCTGCTATGACGATTTCGAAGCTGCGGACGCCTTCGTGCTGTGGGGCTCGAACATGGCGGAGATGCATCCGATCCTGTGGACGCGCCTCACCGACCGCCGGCTGAACCATCCGCATGTGAAGGTCGCGGTGCTCTCCACCTTCACGCATCGCAGCTCGGATCTGGCCGACATCCCGATGGTGTTCAAGCCGAGCACCGATCTCGCGATCCTCAATTTCATCGCCAACCACATCATCTCGACGAACCGCGTGAACATGGAGTTCGTCGACAATCACACGAGTTTCGTGAAGGGCACCACGGATATCGGCTACGGGCTTCGCCCGGAGGATCCACTGGAGCAGAAGGCGAAGGGTGTCGCCACGGCCGCCGCTACGACGCCGATCGACTTCGCCGCCTTCAAGGAGTTCGTGAAGGATTACACGCTGGAGAAAGTGTCGAAGCTGTCCGGCGTCGACCAGAACTATCTGCTCGAACTCGCCGAGCTCTATGCCGATCCCAAGCGCAAGGTGATGTCGCTGTGGACCATGGGCGTGAACCAGCATGTCCGCGGCGTCTGGGTCAACCAGCTCATCTACAACATCCATCTCTTGACCGGCAAAATATCCGAGCCCGGCAACTCGCCATTCTCGCTGACAGGCCAGCCCTCGGCCTGCGGCACCGCGCGCGAGGTCGGCACCTTCGCGCATCGCCTGCCCGCCGACATGGTGGTGACCAATCCCGAGCATCGCAAGCACACCGAAGAGCTCTGGCGCGTCCCGCCTGGCCTTTTGCCCGACAAGATCGGCTACCACGCCGTCGAGCAGGACCGCATGCTCCATGACGGCAAGATCAACTTCTACTGGGTGCAGGTGAACAACAATGTTCAGGCGGCGCCCAACAATTCCCGCGAGACCTATCCCGGCTATCGCAATCCCAGCAACTTCATCGTGGTGTCGGACGCCTATCCGACGGTGACCGCGATGTCTGCGGATTGCGTGTTGCCCGCCGCCATGTGGGTGGAGAAGGAAGGCGCCTATGGCAATGCCGAGCGCCGCACCCATGTGTGGCGCCAGCTCGTCGACCCGCCGGGCGAGGCGCGGTCCGATCTCTGGCAGCTGATGGAATTTTCGAAGCGCTTCACCACGGACGAGGTGTGGCCTGCCGCCCTGCTCGACGCCAATCCGGCCTTCAGGGGCAAGACGCTGTTCGATGTCCTCTATCGCAACGGCCAGGTGGACAAGTTCGCGACCAGCGAGATTCCGTCAGACTACAGCAATCACGAATCCAAGGATTTTGGGTTCTACGTCCAGAAAGGCCTGTTCGAGGAATACGCGGCGTTCGGCCGTGGCCACGGCCACGATCTCGCGCCCTGGGACATGCTGCATCAGGTGCGCGGCATGCGCTGGCCCGTGGTGGACGGCAAGGAAACCAGATGGCGCTATCGCGAAGGGCTCGACCCCTATGTGAAGCCGGGCAAGAAGGTCGAGTTCTACGGCAACAAGGATGGTCGCGCGCGCATTCTCGCTGTGCCTTACGAACCGGCCGCTGAATCCCCGGACAATGAATACGATCTCTGGCTGGTGACCGGTCGCGTGCTGGAGCACTGGCATTCCGGCTCCATGACCATGCGCGTGCCGGAACTCTACAAGGCCTTCCCCGGCGCCCGCTGCTTCATGCATCCCGAAGACGCACGCGCGCGTGGCCTGAATCAGGGCGCCGAAATCCGCCTTGCGTCGCGACGTGGCGAGATCCGCACGCGTATCGACACCGCCGGACGTAACCGGCCGCCGCGCGGCGTGGTGTTCGTGCCGTGGTTCGATGCCAGCCAGCTGATCAACAAGGTCACGCTGGATGCGACCGACCCGATCTCCAAACAGACGGATTTCAAGAAATGCGCGGTCAAGATCGTTTCGGTGTAAGCGCCATGAAAGCCCTCCTTGCAGCCATCATCGCCGGCGCCACGGTGCTGGTCTCCGGTGCGATCTATGCCCAGTCGACGCAGTCGGCGGTGCAGATCGTGCCGCGCGTCACCGGGGCGGCGCAGCCGATGTCGGACGTCCCTGCCCCGGCGCTGCCGCGCGCCATCACCGACGACAAGCGGGTGATGCGGAACTATCCGGAGCAGCCGCCGGTGATCCCGCATTCCATCGACAACTATCAGCTCACGCTGAAGGCCAATCGCTGTCTCGAATGCCATCGTCGCGAATTCACCGAAGGCTCGGGCGCGCCGATGATCAGCGTGACCCATTTCATGGATCGTGACGGCCAGATGCTCGCCGATGTGACGCCGCGGCGCTACTTCTGTACGGCCTGCCACGTGCCCCAGACCGATGCACGGCCGCTGGTCCCGAACACCTTCACCGACATGAAGGAACTCGGCAGATGAGGTTCGTGAAATGGGTGCTGGCGAAACTGCTGTGGTTCTGGCGGATCGCCAGCCGGCCGGCCACGCATATCAGCCTCGGCGTGCTGGCGCTGGGCGGCTTTCTCGGCGGCGTGATCTTCTGGGGCGGCTTCAACACCGCGCTGGAAGTGACCAATACCGAGAAGTTCTGCACCGGCTGCCACGAGATGCATGACAATGTGTATCAGGAACTGCAGCGCACGCCGCATTTTGCCAATCGCTCGGGCGTCCGCGCCACCTGCCCGGACTGCCATGTGCCGCATAACTGGACCGACAAGATCGCCCGCAAGATGCAGGCGTCGAAGGAAGTCTGGGGCAAGATCTTTGGCACGATCTCGACGCGCGAGAAATTTCAGGACAAGCGCCTGGAGCTGGCCAAGCATGAATGGGCGCGGCTGAAGGCGAATGACTCGCTGGAATGCCGCAACTGCCACTCGGCGATCGCGATGGATTTTACCAAGCAGGCGCCACGGGCGGCAGCGATCCATGCGAAGTTTCTGGTGACAGGCGAGCGGACCTGTATCGATTGCCACAAGGGCATCGCGCATGAGCTGCCGGACATGACGGGCATCGAGCCGGGCTGGAGTGCACCAGCCGAACTGCGCGACCGCCATAGCGGCTATCACGCGCCAGAGAAGGATATGTTGTCGAAATTTTTGGCGTCGGTGAGGAAATAGGAGAATCTCGGCCGTAGGGCGGATTAGCCGAAGGCGTAATCCGCGGGCCGAGCTCCAAGTTGAAGCTCCGCGGCGGATTACGCTTCGCTCATCCGCCCTACGGCACAGCGCTAATTCATCGTGATATTCGCCTTCTCGATCACGCCCTTCCAGCGCGCCGTCTCGCTGGCGATGTATTTGCCGAAGGCGGGGCCATCGACATCCATCGCCACTGCGCCGAGTTCGGAGATCTTCTTCTTGGTCTCCGGTTGCTGCATGAAGGCGCGAATTTCAGCCGACAGCTTGTCGGTGACCGCCTTCGGCGTGCCGGTCGGCGCGATGAAGCCATGCCAGGCGACGGCCTCGAAACCCGGCAGGAACTCGGCGACCGCCGGCAGGTTCGGGTCGAACTCGGCGCGCTTCGGCGTGGCGGTTGCCAGCATCGCGAGCTTGCCGCCCGTGACGTGCGGCAACAGCAGCGGCACGTTATCGAAAGAAAGATCGATCTGGCCGCTGAGCAGATCCGGCATCATCTGGCTCGAGCCCTTGTAGGGCACATGGACCATCTTGGTGCCGGTCATCTGCTGGAACAGTTCGCCGGCGAGATGCTGCGAGGTCCCCGGCCCGGCCGAGCCGAACGTGACCTTGCCGGGATTGGCTTTGAGATAGGCGATCAGGTCGGGCACCGTGCGCGCAGGAATCTTGTTCGGATTCACCACAAGCACATTGGGGACCATGCTGACCTGCGCGATCGGCACTAGGTCCTTCTCGGGATTGTAGCTGAGCTTGGCGCCATAGATGGTCGGATTGATCGACATCGCCGATGTACTGGCAATGCCGAGCGTGTAGCCGTCAGGCTGCGCCTTGGCGACGCGGGTGACGCCGATGATGCTGCCGGCGCCGCCGACATTTTCGACCACAATGGTCGCGCCGAGCTTCTTCTGCAGATGTTCGGCCACCATGCGACCGAGGATATCGGCGGTGCCGCCCGCCGAGAACGGGACGATGGTGGTGATGGCGCGGCTGGGATAATTGGCATCCTGCGCTGATGCAGGTGCGAGCGTGCCAAGCGTGAGGCAGGCAGCCGTCAGGATCGAGGGCAGTCTCATGGGTCGTTCCTCCAGTGGGTTTGATCGGCCCCGTTTGCGGGTGCTCGATTTGGGGTGATGCACCACGCGGAAAGCGTGATGCGTCATTTCGTAGCCCGGATGAAGCAAAGCGCAATCCGGGACCGGCGAACTGCCGAAGCTCTGCTTCCCGGATTTCGCTACGCTCCATCCGGGCTACATCAGAGTTTAGTTCATCGTGACGTTGGCCTTTTCCATCACGGTCTTCCAGCGTGCGGTCTCGCTGGCGATGTATTTGGTGAACTCATCCTGCGGCACGGCGACGGCCACGGCGCCGAGTTCGGACATCTTCTTCTTGGTTTCCGGCAGGCTCATGAATTCGCGCACTTCGCTCGACAGCTTGTCGACGATCGGCTTCGGCGTCGCGATCGGAGCGATGAAGCCATGCCACGCGACGGCTTCAAAACCCGGCAGGAATTCGGCGACGGCCGGCACCTTCGGATCGAATTCGGCGCGCTTCGGCGTGGCGGTGGCGAGCATCGCCAGCTTGCCACCGGCGACATGCGGCAGCAGCAGCGGGACGTTGTCGAAGGCGATGTCGATCTGGCCCGAGATCAGGTCGGTGACCATCTGGCTCGAGCCCTTGTAGGGCACGTGGATCATCTTGGTGCCGGTCATCTGCTGGAACAGTTCGCCGGCGAGATGCTGCGAAGTGCCCGGGCCCGACGAGCCGAAGGTCACCTTCTCCGGATTGGCCTTGATGTATTCGATCAGCTCCGGAACGGTGCGGGCCTTGATGCGGTCGGGGTTCACCACCAGCACGTTCGGCACCTGGCTGACCTGGGTGAAGGCGACGAGATCCTTCTCCGGCTGGAACTGGAGCTTGCTGCCATAGAGCGACGGCGCGATCGCCAGCGGCGAGGTCGTGGCGAGACCGATCGTGTAGCCATCCGGCTGCGCCTTGGCGACGCGGTTGACGCCGATATTGCCGCCGGCGCCGCCCATGTTCTCGACCACCACGGTGGCGCCGAGCTTCTTCTGCAGGTGCTCGCCGACCATGCGGGCGATGATGTCGACGGTGCCGCCGGCCGCGAATGGCACGACGATGGTGATCGGCTTGGTCGGATACTTTGCGTCCTGCGCGTGGGCCGAGCCGACGGCGCTGAGCGCAACGGCGGCGGCCATCAGGATGGATTTGATCTTCATGGGTCGTCCTCTTCTCGAATTTGATTTTAGTTCAGCAGTCGAAGCTGCGGCGATCACTGCGCCGGCAGCACCTTTCCGGGATTCATGATGTCGTGGGGATCAAGCATCGCCTTGACGCTGCGCAAAAGCTTGAGCTCGACCGGCTTGGCGACGCGACCGAGGCGCTCGCGATTGGCGATGCCGATGCCGTGCTCGGCGCTGATGCTGCCGCCGAGGGCTGCGGTTTCCTCATCGACGATGGTGTTGATGCCGAGAATGGTCTCGGCGATCTCGTTCTTCTGGTCCTGCTTGAAGCCGGGAATGATTGCGAGGACGTGGATATTGCCGTCGCCGATATGGCCATGCATCACGATGCGTGCGTCCGGGCGATACGCTGCGATACGCTTCTCGACCTGCTTCACGAAAGTCGCCTGCTGCGACAGCGGCACCGCGCTGTCGTGCGAGATCACATAGCCGGCGGCCTTGCTGCCTTCGGAGACGCTGTGGCGGATCTTCCAGAAGGTGGCCGCCTGGGTCTCGCTGGAGGCGACCAGCGCATCGGCGATCAGCTCGCGCTCATAGGCGTTGCCGAGCATGGCCTCCATGGCTTCGTTGAGATCGACCGTGAGCAGCGTGTCGACCAGTTCGATCAGCACATACCAGGGCGTATCCAGCTCGAACGGGATCGTCACCAGCGGCAGGTTTTCCGCGATGACGTCGATCTGGCCGCGCGACATCACCTCGAAGGCACCGAGGCGGTCGCCGAGATCGGTGCGCGCCTGGGCGAGCAGGTCGAGCACGGCATCGATGCTGTTGAGCTTGACGAAGGCCACTGCCCTCGCCCGCGGCTTCGGAAACAGTTTCAGCACCGCACCGGTGATAATGCCGAGCGTGCCTTCGGCGCCGATGAAGAGCTGCTTGGTGTCGAAGCTGGTGGAGTCCTTGCGCAGCGCCGTCATGCCATCGAGGATCTCGCCATCGGGCATGACCACTTCGAGGCCGAGGCAGAGTTCGCGTGTGGTACCGTAGCGCAGGACGGCGGTGCCGCCGGCATTGGTGGAGAGATTGCCGCCGATCTGGCAGGAGCCTTCGGCGCCGAGGCTGAGCGGGAACAGGCGATCGATATCGTCGGCGGCCTTCTGGATGTCGGCGAGAATGCAGCCGGCATCGACGGCGATGCTGTCACCGAGGCGGCTGACGCTGCGGATCTTGTTGAGGCGATCGAGGCGCAGCACGATCATGGGGCGATCGCCGAGCGGCGTCGCGGCGCCACACATGCCGGTATTGCCGCCCTGCGGCACGATGGCGATGCCGGCAGCGACGCAGGCCTTCACGACGTCGGAGACTTCCTGCGTCGAGCCGGGCTTCACCACGGCCAGCGCGCTGCCATGATAGCGGCCACGCCAATCCACCACATAGGGCTCGAAATCGCCGCCGGGGCCGATGATGTAGCGGTCGCCGACGATGCCGGTGAGCGTGGCAAGAAATGTCGTGTGGTCGGTCAAATCACTCTCCTCGTCTACCGGAACGAGAGATCGAGCAGACGGCCTTCGAACAGGCGGTCGCGCGAGGTCTCGAGATGGAGACGCATGGCCGTGCGCGCTGCCTCGGCGTCGCGGTCACGGATCGCTTCAAAAATGCTGCTGTGTTCCTCGAACACGGCCTCCAGGCCCGGCTGCGGGCCCATAAGCGACTGGCCGTGCAGCTTCATGCCGACGGCGACATGGTCCTTCAGCGCATTCAGCGAGGTCGCGAAATAGTGGTTGTTGGTCGCCTCGGAAATCGCGAGATGAAACGCATAGTCGGCGTCCTCGCGATGCTTGCGATGCTTCGTCGCCTCGCGCAGCAGGCCGAGCGCGGCCTCGATCTGAACGAGATTGTCGTCGCTGCGGCGGAGTGCTGCGAAATGCGCGGCATCGCCTTCCATGCTGATGCGGAATTCGAAGCAGCGCTGGATGTCGGCGATGGTTTCGACGCGGGCGAAGCCGATTTGCGGCGCCCTGGCGCGCGCTTGCACGAAACTGCCGGAGCCCTGGCGGGAATAGATCAGTCCGTCCTCGCGCAAGCGGCCGAGTGCTTCGCGCAACACCGGGCGCGAGACGTCGAAGATCCCTGCCAGTTCGTGCTCGCCGGGAAGCTTCTGGTCCGCCGCGTAATCGCCATTGGCGATGCGCTCGGCAAGTTCGCCATAGACCCTGTCGACCAGCGACGCGCCGGCATTGCGCGGGCGTGGCGCATCGGGGTGTTCGCTGGAATCGATCGGCTTTATCATCAAGTCGGACCGCGGCTCACAGGGCGACGCGGAAGTTTCATTCGAAAACCCGATCGATCCGATCGGCCTTTTCTTGGAAACATTTCCTCGCCAGGTTACGGCAAACATGAGAGGGCGCGCTCAACTTGTCAACATGTCAAACATGCGCATGGACAATGACAGTATGTGTAGCAGCCTGTTTTTAAACGGAAATATTGTTTGAGTTGGTCAAAAGTCGTATTGCGGTGCACAAAATCTGACAACTTGTCAGGTTGCAAAAATCGTGGTCGAACGCTGGCAACATTCGAAAGGATTTTTGCGTGACCAACGGACTGAACGGCAAAGCCATCGTGATCATCGGCGCGAGCTCCGGCATCGGCGCGGCCGTGGCGAAGAAATTCGGCGCGCTCGGCGCCAACCTGATCGTGCACTACAACGGCAATCCCGAAGGCGCGCAGGAGGTGGTCTCCAGCATCCAGGCCGCCGGCGGCAAGGCCGATCTGGTCCGCGGCGACGTTTCGGAACGCGCGGAAGCTGCGCGCGTGATCGACGAGGCGCATGCCAAGCTCGGTCGCATCGACGTGCTGATCAACAATGCCGGCGCCATGTTCGGCCGCACCTCCATCGCCAATGCCACCGACGAGCAGTATGACGATGTGGTCGACCTCAATATCGGCTCGGTGTTCTTCGCCTGCCGCAAGGTTGCCAAGATCATGGAAGCGCAACGCTCGGGCTCGATCATCAACACGACCTCGGTCGCGGCCCGCAATGGCGGCGGCGGCGGCGCCGGCCTCTATGGCTCGGCCAAGGGCTTTGTCTCGACCATCACCCGCGTGCTCGCCAAGGAACTGGCACCGTTCAATGTGCGCGCCAATGCAGTGGCGCCGGGCGTGATCATGACGCCGTTCCACCAGCGCTACTCGAATGCCGAGCAGCTCGAAGCTTCGCGCCAGACCATCCCGCTCGGCCGCATCGGCACGCCGGAGGAATGCGTCGGCGCCTACCAGTTCCTGGCCGATGAAAGCATGAGCGGCTACATCACCGGCCAGGTGATCGAGGTGAATGGCGGCCAGATCATGCCGTAAGGCACTTTGTAGCCCGGATGGAGCGTAGCGTATAACCCGGGGATGTAGAGCCTGCTGAAACTCTTGATCCCGGATTGCGCTTCGCTCCATCCGGGCTACGACTTCCTCGCAACCCGAAAGAGCCCGACGATGACAGCCCCCTTCCCCTCCGGCGTCTATTGCGCAGCCACCACGCCCTTCAATGCCGATCTCTCGGTGGACCAGGGCCTATTCACCGCCCACTGCCAGCGCCTGCTGGATGATGGCTGCACGGGCATCGCCATGCTGGGTACCACCGGCGAAGCGAACTCGCTGTCGTCCAGCGAGCGCAAGTCGCTGCTGGAAGCCGTGGTGAAGTCAGGCATCGCGCCGACAAAACTGCTGCCGGGCACGGGCGTGGCGTCGATCATGGAGACGGTCGAGCTCACCAAGCATGCTGTCGCCAACGGCGTGGAAGCTGTCGTGATGCTGCCGCCGTACTACTACAAGGGCGTGTCCGACGATGGCATCGTCGATGCCTATACGGCGGTGATCGAGCGGGTGAACGATCCGCGCCTGCGCGTTGTGCTGTATCACATCCCGCAGATGTCGGCGGTGCCGATCTCGCTCGACGTCATCGATCGCCTGCGCAAGCGGTTTCCGGAGATCGTGACCGGCATCAAGGATTCCTCGGGCGATTTTGCCAATATGAGCGCCATCGTCGAACGCTTCCCCGGCTTCTCGGTGCTGGTCGGCGCCGATCCCTTGATGATCAAGCTGCTGCCCATGGGCGGCGCCGGCTGCATCACCGCGACGTCGAACCTGGTCGGCGGCGATCTCGCCACGGTGTTCAACGGTTACAACGATCCGGCCAAGGCGGCAGAAGTCGCAGCGGCGCAGGAGCGCATCGTGGCGGGCCGCAATGCGGTGTCGAGCTATGCGCAACTGCCGTCGCTGAAGGTGCTGCTGGCCAGGCGCTACGGCAATGACGGCTGGCTCCGCGTGCGTCCGCCGCTGGTGGGGCTGCCTGCGGCGGAAGCGGAAGCCGTGCGGGCGTCGTTCGCCGCTTAAACGCTGTGCCGTAGGGCGGATTAGCGAAGCGTAATCCGCCCTACGGCTGAGCTTCACAAATGTGGCTCGCGCAGCTTCGCGCCGCCTTCCGGCGGGAAGCGGATCGTGGTGCCGATGGTGATCCAGTTGGAATCCTCGCCGGTGATGTTCCGGCCATAGATCAGATCGACCGAGAACGTCTCATTCGGCCGATAGCGGATGCCGGTTTGCAGCCTTGGCTGGATCACGCTCGGCATGTCGGCCCGGCCCGCCTGCCCGTACAGCTCGATCGTGTATTGCAGCGTGTCGGTGAACTTCCAGTCGAAGCCGATGCCATATGTGAAATAGTGCCAGTCATTGACGCGGTCCCATAGCCAACCGGCATTGAGGTTGATGCGCGTGGTCTCCGAGAAGCGCCAGGTCGCCGGAATTTCGGCGAACACAGCAGTGTTCTGGCCGGTGACGGCATCGAAGGTCGTGCTGCCGAGCACCGAGACACCGAACTTGCCGATGCCGGTCGGCTCGAAATTGTATTTTGCCTTGGGGGCGATCGTGGTTGAGTAATCACCGCCGGACCGGCTGTAATTGGTCAGCGCGCTGAGCTCGACAGGCTTGCCGAGATCGACCACGCAGGACGGATTGGCGATGGCCGCGAAATCCGTATTCGTCGCCATCGAATACCAGCTCTCGACCTTGCAGGAGCCGAGTTCGGAAATATCGGCGGCGTCCACGGCGTAAGCGCCATTGGCAGCGGAAGCTGGTTTCGGGCCGGCGAGCAGAGCGGCGACCAGACCGGTCGCGCAACAAGCCAGCGCTCGTCCCAACAGCTTCCCCATGGCAAAGGCTTAGCTGAGTCGCGCGCTGTCGAGCGGTAATTTCGCGACGGATTGACGCGCTGGGCCGTAGGGCGGCTGAGCTTAAGCCGCGCTCGCCTTGAACTCCCGCCAGCCCTTCGCGCGCAACTCACACGCCGGGCACTTGCCGCAGCCATAGCCCCAGTCGTGCAGCGCGCCACGTTCGCCGAGATAGCAGGTGTGGGAGTGTTCGCGGATTAGGTCGGTCAGCGCCTCCCCGCCCAGCTGATCGGCCAGCCACCAAGTCGCGGCCTTGTCGAGCCACATCAGCGGGGTGTGCAGCGTAAAATCCTTCGCCATGCCGAGAATGAGCGCACTGTTGAGCGCCTTGATGGTGTCGTCGCGGCAGTCGGGATAGCCGGAATAGTCGGTCTCGCACATGCCGCCGACGATGTCGGTGATCCCGCGGCGATAAGCCAGGGCCGCAGCGAAGGTCAGGAACACCAGATTGCGGCCGGGCACGAAGGTGTTGGGCAGGCCATCGGCGCCCATTTCGATGGCGACGTCGCGGGTCAGCGCGGTCTCGGAGATGGATGCGAGTGTCGGAATGTCGAGGGTGTGGCTGTCGCCCATCTTGGCGGCCCAACCGGGATTGATCGCCTTCATGCCGTCGATCAGCTTTGCGCGGCTGTCGAGTTCGACGGCGTGGCGCTGGCCGTAGGCAAAACCAAGCGTCTCGACGCGGGCAAAGCGGTCCAGCGCCCAAGCGAGGCAGGTGGCGGAATCCTGGCCGCCGGAGAACAGGACGAGAGCTGTGGAGGTGGATTGGTCGGTCATGCCCGTCTTGTAGCCCGGATTTCGCTGCGCTGCATCCAGCCTCCGATGACTTTCCGCAGCACTTCCGGCATACCGGGGCAACCTCGGAGTGCCTCATGACCCCTTCCCGCGACATCACCCGCCTGCTCGAGATCATGGCCGCGCTGCGCACGCCGGTGTCCGGCTGTCCGTGGGACCTGGAACAGGATTTCGCGAGCATCGCGCCCTATACGATCGAGGAGGCCTATGAGGTCGTGGACGCGATTGCGCGGAACGATCTCGACGATCTCTGCGAGGAGCTCGGCGATCTCCTGCTGCAGGTCGTGTTCCACGCGCAGATGGCGTCGGAGCAAGGCAAGTTCGATTTCGGCGATGTGGTGACGGCAATCACCAAAAAGATGATCCGCCGGCATCCGCATGTGTTTGCGGATGCAGATGGCAATGTCACTGCAGGCCATGTGAAGGGGGTCTGGGATCGCATCAAGGCCGAGGAGAAGGCGGAGCGCGCGGCGCGGCGCGGCGAGGATGTCGCCGCCCCAGCCTCGCTGCTGGCCAGCGTGAAAGCGAGCCAGCCGGCGCTGGCGCAAGCTCTGGCACTACAGGCCAAGGCGTCCACTGTCGGCTTCGACTGGAACGATCCGCGGGCGGTGCTGGCCAAAATTCGCGAGGAAGCCGACGAGATCGAGGCAGCGCTGGAGCGCGGCGATCAGGATCACATCGCGGAAGAAACCGGCGACCTGATGTTCGCGCTGGTGAACCTTGCGCGGCATGTGAAAGCCGATCCGGAAATGGCGCTGCGCGGCACCAATGTGAAATTCGAAAAGCGCTTCGCCTATATCGAGCGGGCATTGCAGGCCAAAGGCCGGACGGTGCAGGACGCGTCGCTCGCGGAGATGGACGCGCTCTGGAACGAGGCGAAGGGGAAGTAACCCCTGCGCTTATCGCGCGCGATTGCGCATGGACGGATGCGACCGCGCATATTGCGACGGGAAAGCCGCCTGTTGCTCCATCTTCTCCGCGGCGTGCCAGGCCCAGCGCGGGTCGTACATCATGCCACGGCCGAGTGCGATCAGGTCGGCAGCGCCATCGGCGAGGATCTCCTCGCCATGGGGGCCATCCTCGATCAGGCCGACCGCCATGGTGGCGATGCCGGCCTGGTTGCGGATCGCCGCTGCGAGCGGCACCTGATAGCCGCGCGCCGGCGTGATCTTCTGCTCCGGCACGATGCCGCCCGAGGATGCCGTGACATAGTCGCAGCCCAGTGCTTTCAGCTCCTTGGCGAAAGCGACGGAGTCATCGATGCTCCAGCCGCCATCGACCCAGTCGGTGGCAGAGACGCGCACGCCGAGCGGCAGGTGCTCCGGCCAGACCACGCGGATCGCAGCGAACACGTCGAGCGGATAGCGCATGCGATTGGCGAGCGAGCCACCATAGCTGTCGGTGCGGTCGTTGCTCATGGCGGACAGGAACGAATTGAGCAGATAGCCGTGCGCACAATGCAGTTCGAGCAGGTCGAAGCCGGCCTCGTGCGCTCGCTGCGCGGCGGAGACGTAGTCCGCCTTGAGCTGTTCAAGCCCCGCGGCATCGAGCACATGCGGCATGCGCCGGCCCGGATACGGAATGGCGGAGGCGCTGACGGTGTCCCAGCCACCCTCGTCCGGGCCGAGTTCGGCGCTGCCGAGCCACGGCGCCAGCGCCGATCCCTTGCGGCCGGAATGGGCGAGCTGGATGCCGATCCTGGCGCTGCCATGGCTGTGCGTGAAGTCGGTGACGGCGCGCAGGCCGTCAATGTGCTCGTCCGACCACAGGCCGAGATCGCCGCGGCTGATGCGGCCGCAGGGCTGCACGGCGGCGGCTTCCATGATGATCAACCCGGGACCGGACACCGCAAACTGGCCGATATGGACGAGATGCCAGTGACCGGCGAAGCCGCCTTCATCCGCGGAATATTGCGCCATCGGGGACACGACGATGCGATTGTCGAGATCGAGGCCGCGCAGCTTGAGCGGCGAAAACAGACGTGACGTCATCAGAAGAATGCTCTCGGTCGATAGGCGTCAGCGCAGATGCGTGCCGCCATTGATGTCGAAGATCGCGCCGGTGGCATAGCCGCTGCCGGGGCTGCACAGGAACACCGCGGTCGCTGCGATTTCCTCTGCCTTGGCCATGCGCTTGAGCGGATACAGCGAGACATCGTAACCCTTGCCGTCGGTCATGGCGGTCTCGACCGGGCCCGGCGCGATGCCGTTGACCAGCACGTTGCGCGGCGCGGATTTGCTGGCCAGCCAGCGGGTGAATGAATGGATGCCGCCCTTGGCGAAGGCATAATGCGGGCCGGTGCGCAGGCCCCCCATCCAGCCGGCGACCGAGCCGCACAGCACCACGCGGCCCTCGCCGGCCTCCATCATGCCCGGCACGAAGGCGCGGGTGAGATTGATCGGGCCCTTCACGTTGGCGCGGATGACGCGGTCGAGGGACTCTTCCCAGTCCGGCGCCATCCAGTCGTCATGCGGGGCGATTGCCGCGGTATCGACGAGGCCATAGACGGGGCCGACCTGTTTCGCCACGGCTTCGACATCAGCGCGCACGCCGGTATCGAGGCTGAAGATTTCCGAACGATCCGCTAGCTCCGCGCCGACGCGCTCCCGGATGCGGTCCTTGCCGACGATATCGATCAGGACCAGCGTGGCGCCCTGCTTCGCTGCGAGTTTTGCGGTCGCGCTGCCGATACCGCCGGCGGCGCCCGCGATCACAATGCGGCGTCCGGTCAGGTCGAAGGGTGATTTTTCGGCAGAGGTCATGATGCGTTTTCCATGATGTTGGCGCGTCCCCGCGAGCTCTCGGCAGAGCGGCCGTCAGGGGGGCTTGGCGATGCGGTTCAGCGCGCGGCGGGCACGCCGCCATAGGTCGTCAGATGCGAACTGGCGAGCCAGCCTGCATCGACGGGCAAATTGATGCCGGTGATCGCCGACGCATCATCCGACAGCAGGAAGGCCACGCCACGCCCGATTTCTTCGGGATCGACCATGCGGCCGAGCGCCGAGCCTTCGGTCAACAGGCGCTTGTCGCGCGTACCGCGTTCGATATTGGCCAGCACTGGCGGCGTGCCGACATAGCCCGGCGAGACTGCGTTGACGCGGACGCCCGAGCGCCCCCAATCGGCGGCGAGGCATGCCGCCATATGCACAGCGGCGGCCTTGGACGGCGCATAGGCATGCAGCGGCGCGGTGCGCGAGGCGGTGACCGAGCCAGTGATGACGATGCAGCCGCGGCCGCGTTTGGTCATGCGCTTGCCGGCGGTGATGCAGGACACATAGACGCCGCGCAGATTGGCCGCGATGACCTTGTCAAACTCCGCCAGTGGCAGCTCTTCCGACCGCCCGCCGGACTGGATCACGCCGGCATTGGCGAACAGCGCCTCGATGGGGCCGAACCGTGCCTCGATATCCGCAAAGGCGGCTTCTGTGGCGTGTTCATCGGCGACGTCGAAGGGGACGGATTCCGCCCCGATCTTCGCAGCCGACTCCGCATTGGCCTTGGCATTGATGTCGGAGATCACGACGCGCCAGCCGCGCTCTATCAGCACAGTCGCCGTAGCCAGACCGATGCCGCTTGCGCCGCCGGTCACTACGGCAATGCGGCCGCGTCCTTCGTCTCGTTTCATAATCGGTCTCCTATTCCCAGTTTCTTGTTTGCGCGGTCAGACCGCGAGATAGCGCTGCTTGATCTCTTCGTTGTGGCGAAGTTCATCGATGGTGGCGCGATATACGATCTGCCCCTTGTCGATAACCGTCGCATGCGTGGCGATGCCGAGGCAGAAATGCATGTTCTGTTCGGCCAGGAGGATGGTCACGCCCATGCCGCGCAGCGTCTTGATGAGATCGCCGATGGCCTGCACGATGATCGGGGCGAGGCCTTCGCTGGGCTCATCGAGCAGCAGCACGTCGGGATTGCCCATCAGCGTGCGCGCGATGGTGAGCATCTGTTGCTCGCCGCCGGAGAGACGGCCGGCCATCCGCTCCTTCATGGTGGCGAGGATCGGGAACACCTCGTAGATGCGCTCACGGTTCCAGTGCTGGTCGCCGCGCGGCCCCTTCTTGGCGGCGACGATGAGATTGTCATCGACAGTGTGTTCGGGAAACACCTGTCGGTTTTCCGGCACATAGCCGATGCCGGCGCGCGCGATCCGGTAGGACGGACGGCCCGCGAGCCCCTGCCCGGCCAGCGCGACCGTGCCGCGGGCGGGCGGCGCAAGACCGGCGATCATCTTGAAGGTGGTGGACTTGCCGGCGCCGTTGCGGCCTAGCAGCGCCATGGTCTGGCCCTGCTCGACGGCGAGATCGACGCCGAACAGGATCTGGCTGGCACCGTAATAGACATCTGCGCCTTCGACAGGGAGGAACGGCTCACTCATCACGCTGCTCCCGCCGCTTCGGACAGATGATGGTCGGTGCCGAGATAGGCATCGATGACATCCTGATTGCGCCGGATCTCATCCGCCGTGCCGGTCGCCAGCACCGCGCCGTATTTCAGCACGTGGATCTTCTGCGCAATCTTGAAGACGATATCCATGTCATGCTCGATGAACAGCACGGTCATCTTCTTGACCTGCCACAGATGCTGCACCTTGCCGATCATGCGCCAGCGCTCGTCCGGCCCCATGCCGGCCGTGGGCTCATCAAGCAGCAGCACCTTCGGCTCCATCGCGAGCGCGAGACCGATATCGAGCAGCTTCTGGTCGCCATGCGAGAGGTTTTTCGACAGCGTCTGCGCCTTGTCGCCGAGACCGAGCAGTTCGATGATCTCTTCGGTGCGGGCTTTGGTTTCCGGCAGCGGAAAACGGCTGAGGAAAGTCCATGACTTGCACTGATGCGAGACCACGGCAGCGGTGATGGCTTCGCTCACCGTCAGGCTCGGAAAGATCTCCGCCACCTGAAATGCCCGCATCATGCCGAGGCGCACGACTTCGAGGCTTGTTTTGCCGACGATGTCCTGACCGTCGAAAATCACCTTGCCTGAATTCGGCCGGAACGCGCCCGAGATCAGGTTGAAGAAGGTCGTCTTCCCTGCCCCGTTCGGTCCGATGATCGCGGTCAGCGATCCCTCCGGAAAATCGATGGAGACATCGCGGGTGGCGTGGACGCCGCCAAACTTTTTGTCGAGGTTCTGAACCGAGAGCATCATGCGGTCCTCTCTTTCAGCGACTTCTTCTGCTCGGATTCTTCGGCTGACGCCTTCGCTTCCTTGCGCTCCCTGAAGAAGTCGACGACAAAATCCGCCAAGCCCTTCCGCAGGCCGAGCACGATGGCGAGAATGACGAGGCCCAGCACCAGGCCATGATGCTCGGTATAGATATTAACGAAGTGTTCGAGCAGGCGCAGCAGGATGGCACCGATGATCGGCCCGATGAACAGCTGCGAGCTGCCGAGCATAATCATGAAGATCGCTTCGCCCGAGGTGGTCCAGAACCCGAATTCCGGATAGGCACCCGACACGAACAGCGCCAGCAGGATGCCCGCCACGCTGGCCATGGAGCCGGCAAGGACGAAGATGCCGAGCTTCATGCGGATGATGTCCACGCCGAGATAATTGGCGCGGTTCGGATTGTCGCGGATCAGGCGCAGCGTGTAGCCGAATGGCGACTGCCAGACCTGACGCATGATCAGGATGCAGATCACGAAGACGACGGCGCAGAACATATAGAGCGCAACGCTGTTGCTGAGATCGATGCCGAGGAATGGCGGACGCGGAATGCCGCCGCGCAGGCCCTGATCGCCGCCGGTCAGGCTCACCCATGTCAGGATGATCGAATGGATGAACATCTGGAAGGCGAGCGTGATGAAGGAGAAATAGATCTCCTTCAGCCGGACACAGATGGCGCCGATCACGAGCGCCAGCACGGCCGTGCCAAAGACGGTCACCAGCATCGCAAGCGGGATCGAGACACGCCCGGTCTGCATCAGCAGGCCGAACATATAGGCGCCGGAAACAAAGTAAGCGGCGTGGCCGAACGACACCTGCCCGGTAAGGCCGACCAGCAGGTTCAGTGACATCGCCAGCAGGCCATAAGCCATCACATAGATCAGGAAGTCGCGCAGCGACGGCTTTGTGAAGATGAACGGGATCGCGACCAGCACGACGAGGGTCAGGACAGCGATGCCGACATCGCGGAGGAAACCGGCTTTCATCATCGCGCCACCGCCCGGCCGAGCAGGCCGCTGGGCTTGACGATAAGAACGATGGCCATCATGCCGAACATGATGCCATCGACGAACAGCGGGAAACCGATCGCACCAAAGGCACGCGTGAATCCGATCAGCAAAGCGGCGATCAGGGCGCCGACGATCGAGCCCATGCCGCCGATCACGGTGACGATAAAGCTTTCGATCAGGATCGACAGGCCCATGCCCGGCGTCAGCGTGCGTGTCGGCGCAGCGAGCGCGCCGGCGATACCAGCCAGCACGCTGCCGACACCGAACACGGCGGCATAGAGCAGCGTGGTGTTGATGCCGAGCGCCCCGACCATCTGGGGATTGATCGCCAGCGCGCGAATGATCTTGCCGATCCGCGTCTTCTCGATGGCGAGCCAGAGAATGGCGCCGATGGCGAGACTGGTGACGATCATGAAGACGTAATAGGCCGGCACGAAGCCGCCGAGCAGCTCCAGCGGAGGCAGCGCGAAGACTTCCGGCATGCCCATCATCTTGTATTCGGGGCCGGCAATGATTTTCACGAGGTCATCGAAGATCAGGATTACGGCATAGCAGACGAGCAGCTGCATCAGGATGTCCTTGCCATACACCCTGCTGATGATGAATCGCTCGAAGATGATGCCGATCAGCCCGACGCCGGCGGCGCCCGCGAGGAAGGCAAGCAGAAAGCTCGATGTCGCCATATAGGTGGCATAGGCGATATAGGCGCCGGCCATGTAGAACGCGCCATGGGCGAAGTTGATGACGCCAAGCACGCCGAAGATCAGCGACAGGCCAGACGCGACCATGAACAACAGCATACCGATGATCAGCGCCGTCGAGACCTGCGTTACGGCGCAGGCGGATGACGATAGACAGGAAAACAGAGCTTCAAGATTCACGACGGCGATCCTTCGATGATCGGAGCTGGCCTGCTCCGGCCGCCGCGAACGGCGGACCGGATAGGTTGACGGAACGATGGGGCATGCCGGATACGGTTTGCGGCGTCATGCTGACATGGCGCCGCAAGAGCATCAGGCGAAGCCCTTCTCCTTCTTCCACTGCTTCTCGATCTCGAGGATCTTCGACCATTCGGTATCGACATAGTCGGTGACCCATGGTGCCTTGCTGACGGTTTTGCCCCAGGCCACCGGGTAGTTGATGATGGTGTGATCGCTCTCGCGCATGGTGATGCCGCTGCCGCCGAAGGGCAGTTTCACCGTCATGCCGGCAATTTCCTTCGCCAATGCTGAACTGTCGGTATTGCCGTTCGTCCGCCGCACCGCTTCAATGATGAATTGTGACGCGGCATAGTTCTGCCAGGCCCAGTTGGTCGGCTCCTGCTGAGCGATCTTCACATACTCGTCGTTGAACGTGACATTCTCGGGCGCTTCCGGGAAGAGCTTGTTGTAGCGATAGGCCGTGTTCAGGCCTGCCGGCAGGTTCTTGATCGCAGCGAGGACCGGGGGATCACCGATGCCGCCGGCCGAGAAGAAGGCGGTGTTGGCGAACAGGCGATAAAGGTTCGACTGTTCGATGAAGGCCACGACGTCACCGCCCCACAGAGCGGAATAGACGGCCTGCGGCTTGATCTGCATCAGCTTGGTGATGCTCTCGGTGTAATCGGGCGCGAACAGCTTTGGCCATAGCTGGTCGACGACTTCGATGGATGGCTCGAAGACCTTGAAATATTGCAGGAACTCGGCGGTGTTATCGCGGCCGTAAGCGTAGTCGGGCGAGCAGGTCGCCCACTTCTTAAGCCCCTTCTCCTTGGCAATCTTCGCCGCGTAGCTGCCGCCGGCCACGGCGTCGTGGATGCCCTGGCGCGCCGAGCGAAACACGTTCTTGCCGAACTGCTTTGGATCGGCCGTCAGCGACGAGGTCTCGCTGCAGGTGTGGATGCAGAGGATGCCGAGATCGCGTACGACCTCATGGACCGCGAAGCTGCCCGACGATGCTTCACCATCGATGATGATGTCGCAACCGTCATTGTTGATCAGGTCACGCGTCACCTTGGCGGCTTCGTCGGGGCGCCCCTTGGAATCGCGGTCCACCACTTCGAACTTGCGGCCGTTGATGCCGCCGGCCTCATTGATCTGTTTGAAGGCGAGTTGCACCGCGTTGCGGCTGGACGTGCCGAGAATGGCGACGCGCCCGGACAGGATTGTCGGCAGGCCGATCTTGATCACCTTGGCCTGCGCACCGGCGATATGCGGCGTGCTGAATGCGGCCATGCCCGCCAGAGCGCCTGCGCCCTTGAGAACGCGCCGGCGTGAGATTCCGTTCGTCGTCTTCGTCATTGAACCCTCCCTGAATGTTGCGTCCGGATTTTCCGGTACGAATTTTATTGTTTCCAGATCAGCGTCGTCTCGAAGTCACTGTCTCCTTGCATGTCATTCTGATCGATCAACGCGCTGCCGAAGATGGTGCAGCAGGAACATCGCGCTGTCCAACAGACTTTGCGAAAACCTCGCGTAAATTTGCCGCAACGAAATCGAGAATGCTGACGGCGGTGGGGACCACTTTGGTCATCGTCGCCACGCCATGTGTCTGATCGGAGAGATGGAGATGGGTGACGCGCACACCTTCCGCTTCCATGCGCATGGCGTAGGCACGCCCCTCCTCTTCCAGCGGATCATGACCACAGGTGACCACGAGCGCGGGCGGCAACCCGGCGAGCGATTTCGCTTTCAACGGCGATGCACGCCAGTCCGCGCGATCGGCTTTGGTGGGCGTGTAGTGATCGCGGAAATGCACCATGGTGGCGCCGGAGATGACCATGCCCGGTAAATTCGGAATGTAGTCGGCAAGCTCGCGATCGATATCGACGACAGGATAGAGCAGCGTCTGCTGGATCGGCGCAGGGATGTCGCCATCACGCCCGAATAGAGCAAGCACGGCAGCGAGATTACCGCCAGCACTGTCGCCACCCACGGCCAGCCTCGCCGGATCGATGCGCAGTTTTTCGGCATCCGCGACCACTGCACGATAGGCCGCGACACAGTCATCGACGGCAGCAGGATACGGATGTTCGGGCGCGAGCCGGTGGTCGACGGAGATCACGCAGCAGGCCGCGCCATTGGCGAGATGGCAGCACAGCCCGTCATGGGTTTCCAGGCTGCCGAGAATCCAGCCACCGCCATGGATAAAGACGAGACATGGCAACACCGCGTCAGCTGCGAGACCGCTTGGGCGGTAGACCCGCAGCGTGATCGGGCCGCCCGGCCCTTCAACGCTGATGTCGCGTCGCATCGAGACAGGCTGCGGCACCAGCTGATGGGTCGTTCGTCGCGCGGCATGGGCTGCACGTGCATCCGCGACGGTCATGGCTTCGAACGGCTGCGCGCCGGCAGCGCGGCCGGCCGCAATGATCTCCTCGACGTCTGGATGTACGGCCTTCATCGCGTGTTCGCGACTCCTATGCTCAAGTCCTCTCGATCACTTCCGTCCCGCGGCGCTCAGCTCAAGGCAAAACCACGATAGCCACTCTGCGCCACGTCGTTGCAAATCGCAGTGTAACGCGCGAAACCGCCGGCATAAGGCATGAACACGCGCGGCTTGCCCGGCACATTGGCGCCGAGATACCAGGACGAGCTGGCCATCGGCAGCAACGTGGCATCCGCGGCTTCATTGACATGCGCGACCCACTTCTCGGCGGAGTCCGTGTCGGCCTCGATGCGCTTCAATCCCTTGTCCCGCATCTGGCGGATGCAATCGGTGATCCAGTCCACATGCTGCTCGATCGCGATTGGCATGTTGCACAGTACCGACGGGCTGCCCGGGCCGGTGATGGTGAACAGGTTCGGGAATTTTGGCGATTGCAGGCCGAGATAGGTGCGCGGGCCGGCCGACCATTCGTCCTTCAGCTTCGCGCCGTGGCTGCCGCTGATGTTGAGGTTGACCAGCGGTCCGGTCAGCGCATCGAAGCCGGTGGCGAAGACGATGATGTCGAGCTCGTATTCCTGCCTCGTGGTACGGATGCCCTTCGGCGTGATCTCGACGATCGGTTCGGCCTTGATATCCACCAGCAGAACATTGTCGCGGTTGAAGGTCTCGAAGTAGCCGCTGTCAATGGGCGGACGCTTGGTGGCAAAGCCGTGATCGCGCGGCGTCAGCATCTCTGCGATCTCCGGGTTCTTCACCACGGTCTTGATCTTGTCGCGCAAGAAATCCGACGCGGTGAGATTGGCATCGGCATTCTGCAGAACATCCGAGAACGACGCCCTGAAACGCAGGCCACCGCGCTCCCACGCCTTCTCATAGATCTCCTGCCGCTCGGCGTCGGAGACGGACAATGCCGACTGCGTCGAGATGGAGAACGGATGGCCGTTGGTGCCGGCGCGCGCCAGCTTCCAGATGTCGTCGTAATTCTCGCGGGTGTGCTTGACCTCTTCCGCCGTCACGGGGCCGTTGCGTGCCGGGATGCTGTAATTGGCCGTGCGCTGGAACACCGTCAGATGCTGCGACTGTTCGGCGATGACGGGCGCGGCCTGGATTCCGGTCGAGCCCGTGCCGATCTGGCCAACGCGCTGGCCGGTCAAGTCGACGCCTTCATGGGGCCAGAGGCCGGTGTGGTACCACTTACCCTCGAAACTCTCGAGGCCTTTCACTTGAGGCACATTGGCCGTGGAAAGGCAGCCGACGGCCGTGATCAGGAACGGCGCGGACAGCGACTGGCCGTCCTTCGTGCGCACGGTCCAGGTATTGGTGGCGTCGTCGAACGCAGCCGAGGTGACTTCCGTGTTCAGGCGGATGTCGCGCTTGAGGTCGAGCTTGTCGGCGACAAAGTTCAAATATTTCCGGATTTCCGGATGTTCCGGATAGCGCTCGCTCCAGCTCCATTCCTGCTCGATCTCCTTGTTGAAGGAGTAGCAATAGTAGTAGCTCTCGGAATCGCAGCGGGCGCCCGGATATCGGTTCCAGTACCAGGTGCCGCCGACGCCGTCGGCCTTTTCCAGGATCACGGCATTGAGGCCGAGATCGTCGCGCAATTTGTGCAGCTGATAGAGGCCGGAAAAGCCGGCACCGATGATGATCGCGTCAAACTGGCGCGAGGCGCCATTCACCGCAGGCGCGGTGCTCTCCTTGATGGCCAACGGACATCTCCCGTGTCGTGTTCTGTGGGGCGGCATGGCGCCGCGCTCGCTTGAATCGAAGGCTAGAGATTTGCCGGAGGGCTTTCCATACTCTATCGTTCAAACCTGATGTGAATTTTGGTCACAAGAGAAAAACGTGAACCGCTACACCGAGATGCTGGTTTTCGTGCGGGCTGCGGAAGATGGCAGCTTCTCCGCGGCAGCCCGCAACCTCGCCATCACGCCATCGGCGGTGAGCAAGCTGGTGGCACGGCTGGAAGAGCGCGTGGGGGCGCTGCTGTTTCGGCGAGCGCACCGCAACATCGTGATGACGCCGGAGGGCGAGGTGTTTTATCAGGCCGCCCTCGCCGCCATCGAGGCCGTCGAGGCGGCGGACGCCACGGTCTTCAGCGGCATGCTGGGTCGCGAGACGCTGCGCATCCGCTCGATGCCGATCTTCGGCCAGACGGTGCTGGCACAAAAACTCCCGGACTTCTGCCGCGCGCATCCCGACCTGCAGGTCGAGTTGCAGTTGCGGATCGATCCCGGCCCGTTGCTGGATGAAGGCACCGACGTGACCATCCATGTCGGCCATCTCAGCGATTCCTCGCTGGTCGCGACGCGCTTCACCTCGACGCGCTGGATCATCTGCGCGTCACCGAGCTATCTCGCCGAACACGGCGCTCCGTCGCATCCGCGCGAGCTGTCGCAACATGCCTGCCTGAATTTCCATTCCTCGATCGCGGCAAGCACCTGGACCGTCCGCGGCGAAGATGGCCAGTCGGTGCCGCTGTCCGTGAAGAGCCGCATCCGCTCGAACCAGGCCTCGGTGCTGATCCAGTTCGCCCGCGCCGGCCTTGGCATCGTGCGGCTGATCGAAACCCAGATCGCCGACGACCTCGCCCAGGGCCGTCTGGTCGAACTGTTTCCGAAGCATCAATGTCCGGAGGAACACCCGATCTATGCCGTCTATCAAAGCCGCCGGCTGCTCAGCAACCGCGTGCGCGTGTTTCTGGACTTCCTGAAGGCCACCTTCCCCGATCCGCCGCCATGGCAATACTGGCGGCACTTGTAGATCAGCGCGGCTTCTCGTTCAGTTGATAGGTCAGGTGCGCCTTCACGGTCGGCCATTCACCGGGAATGATGCTGTAGACCACTGTATCGCGCAGCGTGCCGTTGGGCGCGATCTGGTGATTGCGCAGGATGCCGTCCTGCTTGGCGCCGAGGCGTTCGATGGCGCGGCGGGACTGGTGATTGAAGAAATGGGTGCGAAACTCGACGGCGATGCAATCGAGAGTCTCGAAGGCATGGCCGAGCAGCATCAGCTTGCATTCGGTATTGAGTGCAGTGCGCTGAACCCATTTGCCATACCATGTGGAGCCGATCTCGACCCGACGATTGGTGGCATCCACATTCATATAGGTGGTCATCCCGGCGATCCTGCCGGTGGCGTCCTTCACGGTGAAGGGCAGCATCGCGCCGGACTTCTGCAGCGTCAGGCGTCGCTCGATCTCGGTCGGCATCTGCTCCGGACCGGGAATGGCGGTGTACCAGATTTTGGACAGGTCGCCGTCCTGCGCCGCCGCGATCAGCCCGTCGCAGTGCTCGCTGCGCAGCGGTTCGAGCGTCGCATGCGTACCGCTCAGCGTGACGGGTTCAAGCCATGGCATCGAAGACATCCTCAGAGGTTGCTGCCGACACACAGAGGTCGGCGGTCACCGCCTAGTACCGTGAATCATTCGTCGGCTTCAACAAAAGCTCTGGTTGTCCAGACGCGCTTTGGCTGTGCAGGGATGTGGCGAGACGGCGGGTGCAGCGGAGCAGAGCTGAGAACTCGGAAACAGTCCGGGAGATCAAATTCTTACGGGCAACCTGCCTTACCGAAATCGATTTTGTCTGCGAAGTCCGGAGATCATTGCGCTGCGCCTGGAGGCATTGAGCCAAGAGCATATAGCCCGTGATCGTCGCCCACATCCCGGACAATCTCTTTTTCCCCGCGGACCCGGCGCGAATGCCCTGGATGGTCCACGCCGGCATGCGCCTCGCTTCCACACATCCACCGGCTAGTCACGTTTTGCCGGCTTTGGACCTAGCCGCAACCGCTGTGCCCTCAAGCGCTTCACCTCCTCTTCCAGCAAATCGCTCTTGTCGTCGCGCGTCATGCTTTGCGCTTTCGCATCGCTTTCCCGGAGCTTCTTCAACGCCTCCTCGACCGAGAGTTTGGATGTGTCCGCCATTGTCGCTCTCCTTTCGCCCCTGCTGCGACACGGTCGGCTGGAAAAGTTGAAAGACGTTGATTCAAATCAAGGTGGCACGCGCAGGCGAGAGAAGCATCGCGTTCCGTTTCGACCATGAGGAGAACATCATGAATTCTCTCAAGATCGTTACCTTGGCCGCATTCACTGTCACGGCGATAGGTACTGCGACCTTGCCCCTCAGCGCGGCTCCCCTGCCGACCCATGTGGTCGCAGTGAAGGCGGCGTTGGAGACACCGGTGGTCCAAGTGCGCTACGGCCGCTGGTACGGTGGGGGCTACCGAGGCTGGGGTGGCTATCGTGGCTGGGGCTATCGCGGGTATCGGGGCTGGGGTGCCGCTGCGGCTGGGGCGGTTGTCGGCGGCGCCATCGCACGGACGGCCTATTACGGCGACGCGTATCCGTATTACGGCGCCGCATATCCTTATGCTGGCAGCTACGCCTATAGCGGCGGTTACGCATCCGACTACTGCTCACCCTACGGCTACGGCGGCTATTATCCCCGTTACAGCGTCGGGCGCTATTACGGCTATTGGTAAGCTCCGTCACGCTCAGTCGTCAGACTGTTTGAGCAACGGTCCAACTTGCGCGCAAGCCGGGCCGGCGCGTCAGATGCACAGCCGAAATAGCTCACTGCTTACGTGCATCTCGACGCATCGATTTCCGCATTAGCTTGATCCAGATCAAGCACAAACAAAGCTATTGAACGACCGTCACATCGCTGCAAGCCAGGCGTGGACCTGGTTCGGTGCGCCAATCGGACAACGGGAGATGTGTCATGAAAGCGAGCGCTGCTCTCAAAACTGACGTCGAGACCGGAGATCGCTGGAATGGCTTTCGGCCAGGCGATTGGCAACACGCGATCAATGTACGTGACTTCATCATACGTAACGTGACGCCCTACTCGGGCAATGAGATTTTCCTCGCCGGACCATCGCAGCGCACGATGAGTGTGTGGGCTACGCTTCAGCCCTATTTCGCGGACGAGCGTAAGAAAGGCGTGCTGGCAGCTGACACGAAGAATCCCTCGACCATGCTGGCACACGATGCCGGCTATATCGATCGCGACAATGAGGTGATCGTCGGCTTGCAAACCGACCAGCCCTTCAAACGAGCGATTTTTCCCTTTGGCGGTCTGCGCATGGTCGAGGCCGGCCTGAATGCGGCCGGCATCGAACCGGATCCCGCGGTGCACCAGACCTTCACAAAATATCGCAAATCGCACAATGACGGGGTGTTCGATGCCTATACGCCCGAGATCATGAGCTGTCGCAGGTCCGGCATCATCACGGGCCTTCCGGACGCCTATGGCCGTGGCCGCATCATCGGTGACTATCGTCGCGTCGCACTCTACGGCACCGACCGTCTGATCGAGACGAAGAAGGCCGAGCGCGCGCAGATCTACGACATGTGGCCGAGCGACGAGATTATCCGGATGCGCGAGGAATTGTGCGAACAGATCCGCGCGCTGCAGGACCTGGCCTCGATGGCGAGGCTCTATCATCACGACATCTCGAAGCCCGCTGCGAATGCCCGGGAGGCATTCCAGTGGACCTATTTCGCCTATCTCGGCGCCATCAAGGAAGCCAATGGTGCGGCGATGTCGATCGGCCGCATATCGAGCTTCCTCGACATCTTTATCGAGCGCGACCTGAAGGCCGGACATCTCGATGAAGCACGCGCCCAGGAGCTCTGGGACCAGCTTGTGCAGAAGCTGCGCATCGTGCGTTTCCTGCGCACACCGGACTATGACGCGCTGTTCAGCGGCGATCCCTACTGGGCCACGGAATGCATCGGCGGCATGGATGTTGACGGACGGCCACTGGTCACCAAGAGCAGCTATCGCATGCTGCATACGCTCTACAATCTCGGCCCAGCGCCGGAGCCGAACATCACGGTGCTGTGGTCCAGCCACATGCCTGTGCCCTTCAAGCGCTACTGCGTGAAGGTCAGCCGCGATACCTCCTCCCTTCAGTATGAGAACGACGATCTGATGCGACCGTTCTGGGGGGATGACTATGGCATTGCCTGCTGTGTCTCCGCGATGCGGCTCGGCAAGCAGATGCAATTCTTCGGCGCACGCGTCAATCTGGCAAAAGCCCTGCTCTACGCCATCAATGGCGGTCGCGACGAAGTGTCCGGCGAGCAGGTCGCGCCGCGGACCATGCCGGTGGTCGGCGAGTTCCTCGATTACGATGATGTCCGTGCCAAGTTCGACGCCACGATGGAATGGCTCGCCGAGACCTATGTGCATGCGATGAACTGCATCCACTACATGCACGACAAGTATTTCTACGAGCGCCTCGAGATGGCGCTCCATGACCGCGACATCCTGCGCACCATGGCTTTCGGGATTGCGGGGCTTTCAGTGGTGGCCGACAGCCTGAGCGCGATCAAATACGGGAAGGTCCGTGTCACGCGGGACGACACCGGCCTGATCGTCGATTATCAGAACGAAGGCAACAAGGAGACGCCGCAATTCGGCAACAATGACGATCGCGTCGATCTCATCGCGTCGCGCATCGTCACGAGCTTCATGGAGAAGATCCGCAAGCATCCGACCTATCGGAACGCGACGCACACCCAGAGCGTCCTGACGATCACATCGAACGTCGTCTATGGCAAGGCGACCGGCAATACACCGGACGGACGGCGCAAGGGCGAGCCATTCGGCCCGGGCGCCAACCCGATGCACGGACGCGACAGCCATGGCTGGCTGGCCTCCTGCCTGTCGGTGGCAAAGCTGCCCTACAAGGATGCGCAGGACGGCATCAGCTACACCGTCTCGGTCGCCCCGCAAAAGGCGAAGCTATCCGAGGACCAGCTGCTGGACGAGGCGGTGAAGGCGTTCGACGTCTATTTCGATCGCGGCGGATTCCATATGAACCTGAACGTGATCGACAAGGAGACGCTCGAAGACGCGATCAAGAACCCGGACAAGTATCCGCAGCTGACGATCCGCGTTTCCGGCTACGCCGTGAATTTCATCCGGCTCACTCCGGAACAGCAGCGCGATGTCATCTCTCGGACCTTCCACGGCCAGATCTGACCGAGGTGCACATGTCTACCGTGCAGACACTGGAGCCCGGAAGTCGCCATGACCTCCGGGTGGGAAAATCGCCCAACGCGCCAGACGACGACGCGTTCGAGGACGAGGAAGGCACGTTTGGCTACTGCCATTCCTACGAAACATCATCGCGCTATGACGGTCCGGGTCTTCGCGTCGTGTTGTTCGTTTCCGGCTGTTTCCTGCGCTGCGTCTATTGTCATAACCCGGACACCTGGCACCTCAAGGACGGCACCTATGTGTCCGTCGAACAAGTGCTGAAACGCCTCGCCGCTTTTGCGCCGTCCATTCGCGAACTCGGTGGCGGGCTGACGATCTCCGGTGGCGAGGCGATGGTGCAGCTCGCTTTTACCAAGCGCATCTTCGCTGGCGCGCGCCGGATGGGCCTGCACACCGCCATCCAGACCTCCGGCTTCCTGGGCGACAGTGCCGACGACTCCTACCTCGAGGAAATCGACCTCGTTCTCCTCGACATCAAGAGCTCAAATCCGGACACGTATCGACGCGTCACCGGCCGTCCCCTGGCGCCGACGCTCCGTTTCGCCCGGCGTCTCGAAGCCATGTCAAAGCCGGTCTGGGTTCGCTTTACCCTTGTGCCGGGCGAGACCGACGATCCCGCGAATGTCGATGGCATCGCGCGCCTCGTCGCGCCCATGAAGAACGTTGAATGGGTCGAAGTGCAGCCCTTCCACCAGATGGGATCGTTCAAGTGGAAGGCGATGGGTCTGGATTACAAACTTGAGAACACCGAGCCGCCCAGCAAGGAGCTGGTGGCCCGCGTGATCGACCGATTTCGAGCAGCAGGATGCCACGCACGCTGAGTGGCAATGATCCCAGGGGGTTCGAGAGATGTTAGATCTGGCGCGCGACATTATCGGAAGCCAGCCCATTCTGACGGCATTCCTGGCGATCGGACTGGGCTATCTGATTGGTCAGATCAGCATCTTCGGATTCTCCCTGGGGGTTGGCGCCGTCCTGTTCGTAGGTCTGGCCCTCGGCGCCTTCGCGCCTAAGGCGCAGATCGTTGGACCGATCGGTCTGACCGGCCTGATCATGTTCCTTTACGGCATCGGCATTCTCTACGGGCGGCAATTCTTCGAGGGCATGATCGGCGTTGGGCAGAAATACAATCTGCTGGCGCTCGTCGCCTGCCTTGCCAGCCTGCTCGTTGCGCTCGGTCTCGGCCACCTCCTCAATATCAAGGTGGGTTACACACTCGGCATCTATGCGGGATCGATGACCAGCACCGCATCGCTGCAGGCGGCGCTCGACGTGATGAAGAACAAGGACCCGTCGATCGGCTATTCCATCGCCTATCCATTCGGCGTCATCGGGCCGATCCTCTGCATCTATTTCATGACGCGCCTGGTGAAGCCGAAATTTCCAGCCAAGGCACAGCGCTTCCACATGGCCGAGATCCTGATCGGACCGGCTTATGCCGGAAGGACACTGCATGAGCTGCAAAGCAATCCCCTGACCGACGTTCAGGTCACGATGATCCGGAAAGACGGACATAATATCGTCCCGACGCCCGACACGCTGCTGGCCGCTGGTGATGCGGTTCTCCTCGTTTCCGACAGCCAGGACGCCATTGCAGACGCGGCCGCTCATCTCGGGCGCCTGGAACCCGGCAGATTGGCGAGCGATCGAGCGGACCTCGACTATATCCGGGTCTTTGTCGGAAAGGCGAATGTCGTCGGAGTGCCGCTGGCCAGTCTGCCGATGCCCGCCGGCTATCCCACGCATCTGCTGCATGTGAGGCGCTATGACGCCGACCTCGTACCGTCACCCGATCTCATGCTGGAATTCGGCGACCGGGTCGGCGTGCTGACGCCGCCGGATCGCAAGGAAGAGATCCGGCGCCATTTCGGCGACACAGTCAAAGCTGCCGCGGAATTCAGCTATGTCTCGCTCGGGCTTGGAATGGTGCTCGGCGTGTTGCTCGGCCTCATCCCGATCCCGATTCCCGGCATCGGAATCGTCACGCTCGGCATCGGCGGCGGGCCTCTAATCGTCGCGCTCATTCTTGGCAGGCTCCGCCGGACCGGGCCCCTGCTCTGGACCATGCCCTTGCCGGCGAACATCGTCCTGCGCAATTTCGGTCTGGCCATGTTTCTCGCCACCGTGGGCGTCAATGCCGGACAACCCTTCGTCCGCACCGTCGCGGAATCCGGCTTCACGATGCTGTTCATCGGCGTCGCCGTTCTCCTGACGACGGTCTCCATCGTTCTGCTGGCGGGTCACTACATCCTCAAGATTCCTTATGACGACCTCGTGGGCGTGGCCTCCGGCGCGACTGGGAATCCGGCCATCCTGGTCTATTCGACAAAGATGGCCCCCACCGAACGTCCGGATATCGGCTACGCCATGATCTTCCCGTCGATGACGCTAGTGAAGGTGATCGCAGCGCAGATCGTCGGACTGATGGCGGCGAGTGGCGCCGGTGGATAGCCCCGCCAAGGGTCATCGGACCCAACGGCCGAACCTGCCCGGCGCCCCCTCCACGCCGCAACCGCAGATATTCAGCTTGCATGCCTATAGTCCGGCCGAGATCAAGGAGGCCGTCGAGAAGGTCGGCGTCAAGAAGGCGAGCCTGCCGTTGCTGACATCCTTCATGCTCGCGGTGGTCGCGGGTGGAGGCATCGGCTTTGGCGCGATCTACTTCACGATCGTCGCGAGTGATGCCTCCCTGAGCTTTGCGACCGTCCGCGTGGTCGGTGGCCTCGTTTTCAGTCTGGGGCTGGCACTCGTTCTTGTCGGCGGTGCCGAACTGTTCACCGGCAACAATCTGATCGTGATGGCATGGGCCAGCGGGAGCGTGTCCACAAAGACGATGCTGCGGAACTGGACCATCGTCTGGCTCGGCAATCTGATCGGCGCGCTCGGGCTCATCGTTCTCGTGTTTTTCTCCCATCATCTCGAGATGAATGATGGCCGCATCGGCCTGACTGTGTTGAACACTGCGGTCAGCAAGATCCGTCCCGATTTCGTGACGCTGTTCTTCAAGGGCATCCTCTGCAACATCCTCGTCTGTGCGGCCGTCTGGCTCGCCTATGCGGGCAGATCGGTTGCCGACAAGATGATCGCTGTCATATTGCCAATCTCCGCGTTCATTGCAGCCGGATTCGAGCATTGCGTTGCGAACATGTATTTCCTGCCTCTGGCTTGGCTGATGACCCAGACCGGACAGGTTCCGGCCAATATCGACGTATCCTCGATCACGATCGCGGGGATCGCGCACAACCTCGTCCCGGTGACACTCGGCAATATCGTGGGAGGTGCCGGTCTTGTCGGCATCGTCTACTGGACGATCTACCGGGCGACATTCGGCACATCAGATCTCAGCGAAAAATAGCCGGGCATTTTCCCCCGCATGCGAAAGCCCGCTCTAGCGTCGCCCAAGCAAAGACCGCCGAAAGCCACTGTCGCTTGCTTCACGCCGGCACACGAAGAGTCCCGCCGTGCCCCGGCCGTATCTCTTGTGCCGCTTGAGATAATAGACGCTTTTGCGGAAATCGAGCCAGACGACCGTATCCTCCGGACAATGCGCCTGCGCCTGTGCCTCATAGCGATACATCGCGAGCGGCAGGGCATCGGCGGTCATCGGAGCGACTACGACAATGACGGCGATCAGAACGGCATACTGGCAGAAACGACGGGAAAACGCTGCCAACGGTGGCGCCACATCGCACGGAGCCTCACCGTTCGCCATGGGCGTCATTCCTTGAGTTCGATCGTGACCTGACCGAGATTGGTTGCCAGTTCGACGCCCATGCGCGGCCCGCGCAAAGCCATCATCACCCCCTTGCCGTTGACCAGCTGGACGCCACCGATGCCGGCCATCACCGCGCCTCCGCTGCCGACCAGACTGTAGGTCCCGGCGAAGTCGCCGATCTCCCTGATGCCTGTCGCCCATCCCTTGAAGCGGACATAGGACACGCCGGCCGTGAATCCGAGACTGAGGCCGGATACCGTGAACGGATAGTCGCGACCGCGATAGGTAACGGTGCCGCTGCCACCGCCAGTTCCGAACAGCAGCCCACCCTTCAACAACTTGACCCGAACATAGCCGGGCGCTTGGGCCATGGTTGGCGTCACCGGCATGATCGAGGTCAAGAGCGCGAACGCCGCCAGGCGCAACGCGAACCGAGCCGTCTGCAGTGGTCGGTTCTCAACGCTTTTCTGCATCGATCTTCTTCCAGGTCTGGTCCGGATCGAACAAGGACATACGCTTGACGATGCGATCGGTCTGCGGCCCGAGATCCTTTTCGTAGACTGTTCCGGCATGATTAACCAAAAAGGTCTTCACGCCGGAATTGCCGTATTCGGCGGGCCAGGCGACAAGCCCGTGGCCGCCGGTCATCTTGCCCTTGATCAGATAGATGAGCGAGCCGCCGGGGGCGTTGGATCCTTGCCCTTTCAGAATCCGGAAATAGTAGCCGTGATACGGTTGCGATTTCTCACCGATCTTGTAGCCCTCGGCCGACGCTGCGACGACGAGCGCTCCCAATGGACTCGGATCGCTGTCGTCACGCCAGAACAGTCCGTCTTTCTTGCCTGGCGTCGAGACGAAGCGCTGTGCATAGACCCCTGCGCCATCGCCGTGATCCTTGTCGGCATATTCATTCTGCGCATCCACATAAGCGAGGCACGTCTGGATCGCATCGAGTTCGTTGCGGCCGATGCGACGATACAGGATCTCTATGCGACCCTCCTCGGCATCGAATTCCCAGCCCGCTGCGGTGTTGATGAGCGGTACCGGAAACGGGAACTCTTCCGCGCCGAGCAGTAGCGTTGCTCTCCTGTTGCGATCCGCCGTTATCGCATGCCTGGCGTCATACATGGATGTGAAGCGTAGACGCGTATCGGCATCGGCCACCTCGTCACCCGACGAGACAAGGTCTTCGCCGGACTTGCCGAGAACTTTCAAAATATCCTTCGGACCGCTCTTGATTGCGCTGGCCAGCGCTGCAGCAGCGGCTTCGGGGGACGAGAAGGACTGTTGCGCTCCCGACGCCGTGTTCATGAATACGAGTGCGAGGATGGCCAGCAGACTGCTGCGTGCCAGGAGACGGACTGACCTCCGGACAGTCATGGCGACACCTCCAAGGGAACTTGCACGGGAATTTTTGCGCCCGCTGCCAGCCAGTCGCGATAGGTGCGGAACGTCAGCCCGAGCGTCTCGTACCTGACCTGCAGATAGCCATCGCTACCGCGCGTCACAGCCTCCGGCACCACGCTTTCAACCTCCTGCGCCATCACGCCAACGTAGGCTGTCCGGCTGCCGAGATAGCTGAAGCGATAGTAGCCGAGACCGTTAGCGAGGTGACCGAGCAGAACCACGTCATGCTTCAGCGCGATATCGGACCGACGTCCGCCACCCCCACCCCGGAAGCCGCCGCCCCCACCGCCGCGGAAGCCCCCGCCGCCATGGAAACCGCCTCCACCAGCAAAACCACCTCCACGGCCACCAGCAAACCTTGCGCCGCCGCCGCGCGGCATGCTCGCCATGCTGGATCGTCCGCGCGCGGACGCCGCGGCCGCCGCGCGACCGGACGACATGTTCATCGCTGCCCCGCGGTTTCCTCCGCCACCACGCTTGGCCGCGCCGCCGCCGCTGCGGTTTGCGGCCCGTGCGCGATCACCACCACCTTTTGCACGATTGCCTGCATTGGCGCGGTCAGCACCGGTTCTGGCGCGATCCGCTCCACCGGCACGATCGCTGCCACCCGGTCGGTCACGCGCACCGGCGCGCTCGCCGCCTCGATCGCCTGCGCCCTGGTTCGGACGCAGCACCTGCTGACCGTCCCGACCGCGGAAATCCATTCGGTTGGCGGCGCCGGACCTCTGATTGCTGTTACCAAAGCGCTGCTGGACATTGGCGTTGTTGTAGCGAACGCCCTGCCGATGGGCCGGATTATGCTGCCAGCCATTTCCGATATTGGTGGTGCGATGGTTGACATAGACGTTGCGATTACCCCAGTTGCAACCGCCCCCCCAGTAATTGCCCCAACGCCCGATCGCCCATGCGCTGCCGAAGGCGACGCCCGCGGCAATCACGCCCGCGCCGATATAGGACGGATACCCGAAGTAGTAGGGCGGATAGGACGCATAGGGCCACGTCCCGTACACCGTTGCAGGATCGTAATACGGCACATAAACCGCTGCGGGATCCGTCGACTCGATAACGACGACCTGCCTGTTCTCCTGGGTCCTGACGCTGACCTTCTGCTGCTTGGTCGTCACAAGCTTCTTGTTGTCATAGGCCTTGGAGCGAAGCCGCTGGATTGCATCCATCACATCCGGTTGCTGCGCGAGGACGGCATCGCCGAGGCTCTTGGTCCATTCGATCTTGTCACTCATCATGGCCAGCACGTCTGGGGTGCTGACCAGCGCCTTGACACTGTCATCCCATCCCTGCTTGTCCACTGCCGTTTTCAGCGCGTCGCCCTTCAGCGATTTGCGCTCCTTGAGCCAGCGATCGGCCTGGACCAATTCCAGCGGATAGGTCGATGCCGCCAGCACATTGGCAAGCAACTCGTCGGGATAGAGCGCGATGGGCGCGACCAGCGCCTCGAGTTGCTCCGGCTTGAGCGGTTCCGCGCTCGAATTCCCCTGGCTTACCGCAGGTGCCGACGGAGGCGCGCTATCGGTCGACTGGGCCGACACTGCAACAGGAACGGCCACTGTGATTGCAAGAATGATCAGGATCTTGCGCCAGCAAAACATCGCACCCCTCCTCCGGCATCGGCATGCGCAGGATCGGAGAGGCCAAGACGAGTCCCTTGATCAAGATCAAGGAAACGCAACCTCTCAAGCGCCAGCTGTCATGCCGGAAGAGACCGCCCGCGAAGAGCCGGGACCGTCACGGTGATCAAGGCCCCTCCCGTTGCCTGATTGGCAGCCGTGATCCTTCCCTGATGCGCCTCGACGATCGTACGGGCAATGGCAAGACCCATTCCCATGCCGTTGGGCTTGGTGCTGAAGAACGGGTCAAAAGCCTTTTCGATGGGCTCATGGACGATTCCAGGGCCGGTGTCCCTGATGCTGATCTCGGCGTGGTGATTGCGGCGGGCCGTCGATATGGCGACCTCGCGCGTTCGCGCATCCGCATCGCATATTGCATCCATCGCGTTGATGATCACGTTAAGGATGACCTGCTGCATCTGCACCGGATCGCCCTTTATGCGCAACACGCCGGGGGACGGAGTGAATTTCAGCGTCACTCCGCGTCGATCGGCGACCGCTGCAATGAAGCCAATGGCCTCTCGGATCGTATCGTTCAGATCGATGTCGCGGGTTTCAAACGGCGTTTTCTTCAACATTCGACGAAGACGACGGATCACCTCACTTGCCCGCTGATCGTCGCGCCGGATATCGGCCAGAATTTCCGCGATCTCGTCCAGATCAGGCGTTTCTCTCTTGAGCAGCAGTTCGGCTGTCTCGGTATTGGTAAGAATGGAGCCAAGTGGCTGATTGAGCTCATGGGCGATCGATGTCGTCAACTCGCCGGCGGCAGAATATCGATTGACATGAGCGAGTTCCGACAGCCGTTGCCGGGCCTCGACTTCTGCAAGGCGTCGACGGCGGCGTTCATGGAGCAGACCGCTGATCAGTCCGGCCTGAACCAGAATAACTGCCGATATCAGCATGACCTGCCAACGATACCGCTCCCAGATATCGAGCTCACGGAACAGAACTTCGCTTCCGGGCGGCAGATTGGTCTCGCTGATGCCCCAGCGTCGCAACTCCCGCCAGTCATATTTGGGCAGCGCGAACCCGAGCGGCTCGAATTTGATCTGCCCCGGCTTTTCACCACCCAAGACCCGGATTGCGGCATCGACGGTCTTATTGCTCGTCTCGGCGATGGAATGCATTGGGCCGCCAACCGTCTCGCCGTTAAAGAAGGCTTCCTGGTAGGAAAAGATCGGCGCGTTGGCGACGGCATAGAGGCTTCGCAGCGCGAGGTCTCCTTCCTGACTGACACCAGCTGCATCGATCGACATCAACCCCCAAAACAAAACCGTATGTGGCGGAAGAGCCGACGCCTTCTTGAGGATTTCCGAGTACGGAAGATCCGTGAGATAGTCGAACGTGACCCGGCCTTCCAATGGCTTCAGTTCCCGCTTCAGTTGATCGAGCCAGAATTTCTCCAGGGCGGAAGAGCCGATTACGACGGCGATCGTCTGGGTATCCGGCAGCACCTGAAGGATATTCTTGATAGCGGTCAGGAAATCATTTCGGACCGAAATCACCGTATCGTTGTCGGTGAGGTCTGCGCGGTTGACGAGGCGGTCCTCCAAGACCGTCAGGACCATCGGCGTCCCGGGAAACAGGCGCTCGCGATACTTCTGCACGAATCTGGCCGCAGGCGCTCCAACGCTGAGTACGAGATCCGGTGGATGATCGTGATACAGCGAATTCAGGTAATCGACAAACGGCGCTTCGGGGCCGGGGTTATTGAACCGTGCCGTCAGAAGCGCGTGCTCCTGGATATCCAACGGCCACGGAGACTGCCGCTCAAGCATTGCCTTTATGCTACGCGCATACTCGCTCCAGGGACGGAAGTCCCGACCAAACGAATGCAGCAAGAGCACGCGCTTGGAGTCACCGCGCTCTGTGGCACCGGCGGGTCCCGGCGCAAAAGCCATCCATACCAGCAAACAGACACAAAGACGCGCAACACAACGTGGGAGGTCTACGACAGCAATGCGGGTCCGCTGCCCCATCTTCTTGCCCAACCGCCTGAATCCGCGACCAGCTACTGTTCTACAGTGGCAGCCTCAACCCATCGGTGCAATCGCCCGGCTCGGCAGCCCCTGCGTCAACAGCGCGTGATCACCCGTCCGTAAGCATCGACGACCTGTTGGCACGTCGAACCGTAATAGGCGCCTGCGGCGCCCACTGCTGCGCCCGCAGCCACGGCTCGACGGGTCGTCCGGCGTGCCACGCCAGCATAGCTCATGGGCGTCAGCGGTCGCCCGACCCGAGCTTCGGCGGCCGGAAACACACCATGGGCGAGGATATTCTCGCCGCTCCATGACCATCCCGCGACACAGGACATTACGGCGGCCGCCACAATAATTGCCTTTCGCGCTCGTTTCATTTGTTTGCTCCTGATGGCGCCCCTGGTGGAATCTCGTCGAACTCGGCCATGACGCCGGCTTGCAGATCGACCTTGGTCAAGCCAGCCGGCGGCTTGAATGCGAACGTGTCGGCATCCGCGACGGGATCGATCTTCCAGTCCCGGATCCGGAGGGTATATTGCGGCGCACCAGTCACCGCCTTGCTCGTGATCACATATTTCCGCGGCAGCGGTCGTGCTCCCGCCTCGATCCAGATCTGCCAATCGACGTCCACGCCGCGGAACGCAAGATGCTCACATTCAACGCCATCGACCATGCCCTGCCCGATGTGCTGCGCAAGGACGACATTGGACATCAACTCGTCATAGGTATTGGTCAGCAACAGATCCGTGCCTGGCATCGCGATACCCGATCGCGTTTGGATCAGGTCGATGAGCTGATCCACTGTGCCAACCATATCGGCCTGCACATAGACCTTGGCATTGTTACCATAGATCGACGCGGTTTTACCGTCATAGACTAGATCGACGTCGGTATAGCCGCCCGTTCGACTGATGCGAAGCTTGTCGGGACGTGCGATCTGAATTTTGCCCGAGCTTGAAAATTGGATCTTCTCCAGCTCGGCCGTCACGACCTCGACATCGCTCTCGAATGTCGCCGAGAATGACTTCTGCGCGACGGTGTAATCTGCCATCGCCCGGAGGATTTTCGCAGGATCGTCCGCCCTTGCTTCGGAAATTGTGACTGCAAGTAAGACTGTCGCTAGCGTCACGCCGGCAACAAGCCTGCTGCCCTTCCCCGTTCGCGTTCTCGCACTCATGGTCGTGCTCCATGCTCTCGTTCAATTCGACGGTTGGAGATAACCCCTCATCGACTATCGCCGGGTGCGCTACCTAATCATCCGGCGGTGCGAGACCTGCTAGATCTGGCACCGATAGTATTCCACTTTCATTTCCGGCATTCCCGGAAATTCGCGAGAAATCGTGTTATCGTCGATCACGTTCAGGATGAACTGAACGTGCGAAAGCATGATGCTGGAGGCGCAAGCGGCAACAAGGTTGATCGTTCTGTCGCTCTCCTTCTTTGATGTGATCTTGCAAATCTCATGCTTGCCGCGAAGCCGACTGGGCTCGACGATGAAGCCACCACCGTACACTCCCGAAAAATTCGAAAATCCGATCTGCTTATCGCGCCCTCTGCGGTTGAATACCTTGCTACATTGATCCGCGCTCGTCGCCCAGGCACCATTGAGCTCGACCGCACCTGCATTAGACGAGAGTGTCACCGCCAGTAATGCGACTGCTGCGACGACCATCATTCCTTGGTGCGTAATCATTTGATTTCCTCTTAGTGACCGCTCAACACCAGAGTTTTGATGGGCAACAGAAGGGCCTGGATTCTCAGCAACAAGGCATGCACAAGCGCTGTCGCGTCGACCGCGTGCAACGCAAAGCTCTTCAATGTGCCGGTCTTCGGATCGGCAATGATGTCGTGATTGCTGGTATAGGCATTGACGACACATGAGCTGCCCGGCGTCACTCCTTCGAGGCCACCTTTGTAGAGCGGTTCCAGGAAGACAAGTATCGAGCCGGGCCGCTGCAGACTCTGCGGATCAATTAGCAGTTCACCACCACGGAACTGACCGGCAGCAATGAAATCCTGTACGCTGGTGACGACCAGCGGAATAATGGTCCAAGGCTTGGAGATACAGGCAGCTTCGGCGACCATGCCGGGCTTCATGACCTGAGCCTCGATTTGACTAAATCCCGCCTGCAAGCTGCGCCGACCCGCACTGTCGGGGATGAGAACGCCCCCCGGCCGCATCAGCTGATTGACGACATCCCCCGTACGAACCAGAAACTGTTCGACCCGCCCGTCAACTCCCGCACGCACAAAGGTCTTGTCGACATCCACTTGCGCTTGTGCGAGCGCGGCCTCGGCGCTCGCCTTTTCGGCTGGAAGAAGTGTCGAGACGCGTAATAGCGATGTCTCCCTCACGGCTGTGGCCGCATCAATGCCGGACTGCCGCTGATCGACCAGAACCTGCAGTTTTTCGATATCGCGCTGCGGCACGATCCCGGGATTTCGACGCTGCAACTCGGACTTTACGTCGAGCTCGTCTTTGGCCTGCTGATAGGACGCTTTCGCTTCGCCGATCTGAGCATCCGCCTTGGCCACATCGGCGCGCGCCGAAATAAGCGACGCCTCGACCTCGGCAATCTTGCGCTTCGCCGTCTCAAGTGCAGCGTCCTGCTTCGAACTGTCGAGCCTGAACAAGACATCACCCGTCTTGACATTGGCTGTAAAGCCAACATTGACCTCCGCAACCCTGCCTGAACCCTCGGGCAGGATGGGGACTGTCCGGAAGTAGATCGCCGCGGATGATGTCGACGGATGGAAATAGAAGATCATTGTGATCAACGCGACCGTCAGCATCAGGCAACCGGTAATTCCCCATCTCAATTCGTACCAAACCGAGAAGAAAGTGATCTCCTTGCCGAACCGCTTTCCTTGCCTGTAACGACGATAGAGATAGTCAGGAATGATCGTCACCAGTGAGCAGATCATGAGTTCAAGCATGGTCGTGAACTCCTTCCCTGAGGGAAGGTTGAACAGGGAGCTCGCGCTCCTGCGCGGCCTCAGCATCAACCTCCGCTGTACCTGCCGATGGCGCGACGCTCGCGATGCGTTCAACGGAGTCCGCTATGCTTCGTATAGGCGTTCCGAAATCTGGTAGATCGATCATCGCGAGCAGCAGACCTGCAACCCAGAAGATGTGCATATGCGTGAAAAGCGATATCAGGCCGAGGACGCCGACAATTTCGAACTGCATCTTATGCGTTCTATGCGCCATGCGTTCAGGCAAGCTGTGCAGTTTCCAGTAAAGCGTGCCCACCCACAGTACGGTCACAAGGAGAAACGCGCCCATCACCACCATGAGAGTATCTGTTCCGTCGGCGCCGGGGACGAAGAATGGCACGTGATGGGGGGCTGCCGGATGCATCTGATCGCTCAAGTCTGCTCTCCTTCCCGCTTCCACGCAGCGTGCAGCCACGTTTGGAAACATGCCTTCCTGCAGTGAGCTCAGCTTGATTTGGATCAACAAAACGAGGACGCCCGCCTCCTAACCTCGCGGCGACGCCGAAGGCGACAACCAACGGGAGATGTGTCTCATGTCTCGCAGCATCGATGACCTCATTCCAAGTGCCCTGCAGATCAGGAAGGAAGCAGCAATCAAGGACGCGGAGGCGGCTGACAAATATGCGCGCCTGGCCGCTACGGCAGAGGCGGAGAAGCGCGCGCTCATCGAGCGACTGAGCCAGCCGTCTGGCAAAAGCGAAGCCGAAAAAGTCCAACTCGCATCCTCCATCATCCAACGGGCGGTTCGTAGCGGATTGTCCGAGGTTCAGGTCTACCGATTTCCGAATTCGCTGTGTACCGACAAGGGGCGCGCGATCAATCAGCAGGAAAAGGGGTGGGAGACCACGCTGACCGGAATTCCTGCCGAAATCTTCCAGCTATGGAAAGACTATCTGCAGCCACGTGGCTACCGCATCGGTTACCAAACCATCGAATATCCCGGCGGCATGCCTGGTGACATCGGTATCACCATTTCCTGGGGCGAGTGATCATCCCTCTGCAGGGTCAACCTTGGAACCATGACATGTCAACGACTGTCCCGACCGAGCGACTGAAGCGCAAGGCCTACGAGAAGCAGCTTGAAAAACTCCAGATCGAACTTTGCCATTTGCAGACATGGGTCAAGGCCAACAAACTGAAGGTCATCGTGATCTTCGAAGGACGGGATGCCGCCGGCAAAGGTGGCGCGATCAAGGCGCTCACCGAAAAGGTGAGCCCACGGGTCTTCCGCGTCTGCGCCCTGCCGGCGCCGTCCGATCGCGAGAAATCACAACTGTTCCTGCAGCGTTATATCGAGCAATTCCCGGCGAGTGGTGAAATCGTGATTTTCGACCGGAGTTGGTATAACCGCGCCGGTGTCGAATATGTCATGGGATTTTGCACCCCTGCCGAACACAAGCGTTTCCTAGAACTCTGCCCTCTGGTGGAAAAGTTTGCCGTGGATGCGGGCATTATCCTGATCAAGCTGTGGCTCGAGGTCGGGATGAAAGAGCAGGAAAAGCGCTTCAACGCCCGGATCGAGGATCCGCTCCGGCAATGGAAGCTCAGTCCAATGGATACAGAGTCATTTTCGCGCTGGTACGACTATTCCCGCGCGCGTGACATCATGTTCAAGGCAACCGATACGAAACATGCGCCATGGCGGCTGGTCCGATCCGACGACAAGCGGCGCGCCCGGCTCAATATCATCTCCCACATCCTCGAGACGATCCCCTACAAGAAGATTGTGCAAAAGAGGATCGAGCTGGCCAATCGATCCTCCAAAGGGAGCTATAACGATCAAGCGAGCTTGCGGAGGATGAAGTTTGTCGAGACCAGATACTGAACGCGCGACGCGCCGCGCGTTGCCCAACCGTTGACGCATCACAAACCCGCAATGTCTACTTCAATGCCAAGGTCACGCCGCCAACGGCCGCCGATACCTCGGCGCCGACTTTGGGGCCGCTAAGCTGTAGGATCACGCCCCGCCCGTTCTGGAGTTGTACACTTCCGGCGCCGGCCGCCAACGCACCGCCCGCCCCAACCACCGAGTAATTGCCCTCGATTGAAGTCGGCCCCTTCAATCCGATCGCACGTCCAGTCAGTTTGGTGGTCGAGGCCCCAATCGTGAAACCGACGCTCAGCCCCGAAACGGTGAAGGGATATCGCTTGCCACGATACATTAGCACGCCTTCACCGCCACCAACTCCGACAATGAATCCGCCTTTCGTAAAGACCACGGCGACCTGACCTGTCTCGGCGCGCGGTGAGGTGATGAGGCCACCGGTTGCCACTAGCAGAGTGACGACGGCTGCGCAGATGCTGAACTTCCGCATGACTTTCCTTCCCTTCTGAAAGTGCGATGACTCGCCAATCCATGCGCCACTGGAGAAGGCGTCTGTTGATCCATATCAACGTCAGCGTGTGTCGCCATCGACGGTCGGCGTCACAGCATCTTGGAATTATCTTGCCTCACTTCATCGAGCATGTTGTCCATCCTCCGTGTCCAGTTCGCGCTATCGGTCTTCACAGCGAGACCGTCAGCCAGGAGTACGTCGCGGACCTCACCGCGCGCGTCAACGATCTGGAACGAGATGCCACGAGCGGCGAGCTGGTCATGCAGATCATGCAGCATTTTGACGCCCGCCAGATCGATGAACGGCGATGATGAGAGCCCGCAGATCACAAGTCTGGTATCCGGCAATGACCTCAGCTTGCTCAGCACGATTTCGATCACCGTTTCCGCATTGATATAAAGCAGCGACGCCTCGACGCGGAAGGCGAGCACGTCCGCCAGCGGCTCGACGTCCGGATGCCGCGCGCTGTCGGCATATCGGCCTGTACCGGGCAGTCGCCCGAGGATGGCGACATTTGGGTGCGATGCTCGTGCCAGCAGCAGGAAGATGGAAGCCAATGCTGCCAGCAGAATACCTTGAAGGATGCCCAGCAGAAGCACGGAGACGAGAGCAATCGCGGCCGCATAGAAGTCAATTCGGCTGATGCGCCACATCCGTATCAGGGCGGCACCATCGACCAGTCGGTAGACGGCGGTGCAAACGATCGCAGCGAGCACCGCCTTGGGCAGATTGGTCAGCACATCAGTGAGAAACAGCAGGCAGATCGCGAGTGTTGCAGAACAGATGACGAGTGCCAGGGGCGTTTTTGCGCCGGCCTGATCATTGACAGCGGATTGAGACAGCCCTCCGGCAACAGGATAGCCATGGCCGATCGCTGCGGCGACGTTGGCAGCCCCTAGCCCGAGGAACTCCTGCCGTGCATCAATCGCATCGCCATGCTTCGCCGCAAAACTCCGTGCCGCCGCCACACCTTCCACATAGGCGAGCAGCATAATCCCCGCCGCAAGTGGAAACAGTTCATTGAATTCCAGCAGGCCAAAAGTCGGCATAGCGAGGCTCGGAAGGCCCTTCGGAATGGCCCCTGTGACCGGAACGCCCAAGGCCGGCAAGCCCAGCATGGTCGCGACGATGACCGAAAGGATAACGATCGCCAGTCCCACCGGTCTGCCGGGCAACAGACGTTCGATCTGGAGCAGCACGATCGCCACAAGCCCGACCGTGAGCACGATCCAATTCAGCCCGCCGAGTTGCCCGACCAGTGTCACCAGACGATCGAAGAAATTGCGTCCCCCACCGGCAACTCCAAAGAGGCTCGGCATCTGCGTCATCATGATCGTGAGCCCGGCGCCGGCCTTGAACCCGATCAGGATCGTGTCGCTGATCAGACGCACGAGCATGCTGAGCCGGAACAGCCAGCAAATCACGCAAAGACAAGCCACGGCCAGGGCCGCAACACTGGCGATCTGGCTATAACGAAGCGCATCGCCCGCAGCCAGTGTACCGACCGTGCCGGCGATCATCAGCGATATCGCCGAGGTCGGCCCGACCGCGAGCTGCCGCGAGGAACCCAGCAGCGCATAGCCGATGCCTCCCAGCAAGTAGCCATAGATTCCGACCTGGGGCGGCAGCCCTGCCAGGGCGGCATAGGCCAGCGATACGGGGATCGCATAGGCCGCCAGCGTCACGCCGGCAACCGTATCGCTGCGCAGCCAGTCGGCGCGATACTCGGCAACCCATCGCGCCGGCGGGAAGGTCCGGTGAAACGCCACGCCAGCCTCCTTTCAATCAATGCGGCCCACGCCTCGGCCATGCGAAACCAGGCAAGCGAAAGAGAACGAGCAACAACGATGCCACGGGGATGAGCAACGACATCACTGGCGCCCGCTCCGTGACGAAAGCGCCGATCGCCGCGCCAGAGCCAAACGACGCGCAAACCGCTATGAAGATGGATGATCTCCGGAGCAGACCCACCTGCGGATCCCGGGCGATCAGTGCGACCACACCTTCAATCGATTGACGAAGGTTTCCCGTGATCATCACAGAGCTATAGTTGGCTCCTTCGACCCTGTTGAAGATTGACGTCTGCGTCGCAGCAACCATTGATACGCCGAGCGTGCCCGCCACTTCAGGCATACGACTGTGCAACACGCCAACGACGCAAAGCACCGCGATCTCGATGAGGATGCTGATTGGTGCAGCGCGCACACCCACGACGCGACGCAGCCACACGGCGGCGGCGACCCCGATGACGAATGCCAGAAGGGAGGGCAAGAAGTGGAGCGCCTCCTTCCACTTGCCGACCGTCGCATTCACCCAAAGGAATACCAGATTGGCCGTCTGCGCATTCGCCAAAACACCATGAGTAATCCAGGCATAGGCGTCGAGATAGCCGCCCGCGCCCCCCAGCAGCAGCGCGACCGACAAGGTCTCATCGCGGCGGACCGGAGCATCAATGGGAGGCGTCTCATGGATGCTTACCCTCATCAAACCACAACGCGGCTCCGGCGATAGTCGGTATTGATCTGGATCAAGTATCGCCGATCTCATGTCCTCTTCGCTTACACGATGATGCAGCCAAGAAGCACGAGGCACAAACGTCCGATCTGCCGCATCATCGTGGCTGCGGCCTCGCTGTTCTTCAGCAGTGCCACATCAACCCTAGCGGGGCAGTCGGCGGATGACTCAGCCAGTCCGAATCGCATCCGCATTCTGGAAGAGATCTGGGTCCTTCCGTTGCCTTTACCGATGTTCGCCTATCTGGTGCGCCCGGTCGGCGACGGCCCCTTCCCGTTGGCCATCATGAATCACGGCGTCGCCCTCGACCCGATCGACCGGAGCTTCTTTCCACTTGTCGAATTTCGTGACGCGGCCAGATGGTTTGCGGAACGCGGTTATCTCGTGGTGGCGCCGGTTGGTAGTGGTTACGGCGCGACGGCGATCGATATTCCCGAACGTGGAATCTACGGTTCGTTCTTCTCAAAGATCGGCAGATGCGCAAATCCGAACTTCCGCGATGCCGGTCTTGCGGTCGCCAAGGTCGATCTATGGATCATCGACTATTTTGCCGCCGAGAAACAGGTCTTATCCAGCGATGTGATCGTCATCGGACAATCCGCTGGCGGCTGGGCATCGATTGCGCTGTCGAGCCTCAACCCGCCGCAAGTGAAAGCCATTATTGCCTTCGCAGCCGGCCGCGGCGGCCGGGTCGACGGCAAGCCGAACAACAATTGCGCGCCGGACAAGCTTGTTGCGGCTACGGCAGATTTCGGTCGTACGTCGCGGACGCCGATGCTGTGGATCTATACCGCTAACGACACCTTCTTCAGTCCCGCGCTATCAAAACGCATGCATACAGCGTTCAGCGCAGGCGGCGGCCGCGCAGAGTATCAGCTCATCCCTCCGTTCGGAACCGAGGGCCATTTCCTCATCGGTTCGCCGGATGCCATTCCGATCTGGTCGCCGATCGTATCGCGTTTCCTGGACGCTCAGAATGAGGACGGTTCAGAAAGGAAACGCTGATGCCAGCATGTTTCCGCTCCAGACAGCGACACCGTCGAGGCACGCGATGGGCTAGTATGCTGCTGTTTACGACACTGGCGAGTCTCGCGCTGTACCAACCCGCCACCTCACGAATTTCCGCGACAGCGCTGACGGGAGAACGGATGGTCCCACGCGGCCAGCGTGAGATGAAGGACGTCGCATTTGGCGATTGGACAAAGGTCTGCTTCAAGTCTGGAGGTGCAAGCAGGCAGTGTCGAACATCGATCACCGGCACGTTTCCCACCGGCCAGATGGCGATCCGGCTCGACATCGTCTCCCGCGACGATGCGCCGGGACGCGTACAGGTGTTCTGCCCGGTCGGAATGTATCTTCCAAACCAGGTCGCCCTGGCGATCGATCGGAACAAGCCCTATCACCTGCCCTATACGTGGTGTCTGACAAATGCGTGTATCGCCGGATCCAGGACCACGCCGCTCCTGATCAGGCAGATGATGACTGGGCAGCTTCTGCGCCTTCGCTTCGTGGATTCGAATCTGTTGTCGCTTACCGCGACGATACCGCTCAGCCCATTCGCCGCGGTCGACAAAATGCCCCCGGCGAAAACATTCGAGCAAGACATCGACGAATGATCAACCATCAGGATTCGAAAACGATCGAGGCGTCTTGCAATCCCGCATTCCCAATCTTTCCGCGATAGATACCAGATCTGCGAATGAAACCACCCGCATCTTCTCCATCACCTGATGGCGGTGGGCCTTTATCGTGCGCTCTGTCGTTCCAAGCTCATAGGCGATCTGCTTGTTGATTTTGCCCCGGACCATGAGATCGAACACCTGCCGCTCCCGCGGCGTGAGGAGATGGACACGTTCACGCAAGGACACAAGTTCATCGATCGATCCCTGGCGCTGGAACGCACGTTCGATTGCATCGATCAGTTGCTGAGACGTCACCGGCTTGGTCAGGAAATCCTCCGCGCCCAATTTGATCGCCCGCACAATGGTAGGCGGATCGACATGCGCAGTCACGAATACGATCGGGATGCTGACTCCAAGCTCGATCAGGCTATTTTGAAGTTCGGGGCCGCTGCCTCCAGGCATCTGGACGTCGAGCAGGATGCATCCCGGGCACGCCAAGAGGGGTAGACGATCCAACAACTGCGTCGCCGATGCGTAGACGGCGACCTCATAACCCGCGACTTTCAACCGTCGCTCTATCGCCACGCGATACGACACATCGTCATCTACCACATGGACGACGCCACGCATCTATATCGGGCTCCAATCATCGATGCACAAATGGCTGCATCACGCGAATCGAAAATCTCTACTTCCTTGAAACGATACCCTGCCCCCAAAGGATGATATTACGCGGCGTTATATCGTACCTTGGTGCAATGAACCTTGAGACAATGGCCCGTAATCAGTTCCTGATCTTAAATCAACTTAGACGAGCGCACAATTGGATGACCTTTCTTCTTGCAGTGCACACATCTACGGAAAATCGTTATGCATGAGGGAGATTGAATCATGTTTTCTCATTCGGCGATTCCCCCGACATTCCGCCCAAGCTCTCTTGGTGCACTGGGCCTGGACAGCACTTCAAATCCCGTCGTCAGCCTGAATGAATTCACGTATCGGAAGCGTGCCGAGATCTACGGCGAGAAAGAGCCTGCGGAGTATGTTTATCGGGTGATATCGGGCGCCGTGAGAAGCTACAAATTGCTGTCTGACGGGCGCCGCCAAATTGGTGCGTTTCATCTGAAGAACGATATTTTTGGGTTGGAGAATGGTGATGAGCACCGCTTCACTGCGGAAGCAATCGTGGATACGACTGTTCGCCTGATTAAGCGACAGAGTCTGGAGATGGTCGCGGAAAGGGACTCCATGGTCGCGCGCAATCTGCTCACCATGACCACGAGCAACCTTCAGCACGCGGAAGACCACATGCTTCTGCTCGGCCGCAAGAACTCGCTTGAACGTGTTGCCGCCTTTCTCCTTGAGATGGACAAACGGCTAACAGCCACCGGCATTATCGCGCTACCGATGTCGCGCCGCGATATCGCTGATTATCTTGGACTGACCTTGGAAACCGTATCACGGGTATTGTCCCGGCTGCAGGGTCTCGGCACCCTTGGCTTTGTTGGCACCACCCAACGCCAGATCTTGCTCTTGGACCGAGACCGGCTTGCTAGTCTCGATCTTCAGAATTAAAGCCCAGCGCCCCGATAGCGGCAAGATGATCCAGTGTCTTGCGTAGCACCTCGAACAGAACCGCCGCTGACCAGCCGAACATGAGAACACCGTTCATGGCAGTCATCGGTCCGATCAGTCGCCAGCTCCGCAAAGGTACGATATCTCCGTATCCGAGCGTCGTATAATTCACGAAAGCGAACTAGAGGAAGCCACTCTCCTCTGGCGCAGCACCAACTACTGCATAGGTCAACGCCCATGCGACGACCTCGATCGTATGCGCGACCACGAGTACTGCAGCCACCTCGACCATCACTGTCATGAGATGCAGCTGCGGTCGCGTCGTATTTTTCAATCCAGCCTGTCGGGCGATGCGGATTGCGCCGACCGTCACCAGCGCATGAATCATGATCGTGACTGCAGTCACAATAGAGCCAACGAGAAACTGAAGCGCCATGATCCCGTCCAGACCGTGCGACAGTGACCTTTACTGACTGATCGGACGTCAACAAGAATACACGATCATCGTTCTGACGAACGACTAACCAGCATTCGGACTCCGCCTTTTAGGCTGTGCCGACGTTTCCTACTACCGCGCCATCCCAGGACGCCAGCCATAGGTATAGGCGACCGCGGTCATAGCAGACACTCCCGAGCCACGTAGAACGTCGCCGGGCTCATCATCCAATTCGATGCGACGAACACTTTGAGAGCTTGACGCAGATCAACGGACAGCATGTAGCGCGCGCCACCAATCACGAGCAGCGTATTCAGAACGCTTTAGACCGGAGCTTCGTGATGAAGGCTGTCTCCCTGGCAGAAGCCATTGCGGTGATCCCGACCGGAGCGAGCATTATGGTTGGCGGGTTCATGGGCGTCGGCACGCCGGAACGTCTCCTCGACGAACTCGTGCGACAGAAGAAATCAAACCTTCGCCTCATCAGCAATGACGCCGCCACGCCTGGAAAGGGCGTCGGGAAACTGTTCGACAGCGCTCAGGTGGCGCAGATGATCGGGACCCATATCGGGCTCAATCCGAAGGCTCAGCGGCAGATGCTGGGCAAGCAGATTATCGTTGATCTCATCCCGCAGGGCACGTTTGTCGAACGAATTCGCGCCGGCGGTTGCGGTCTTGGGGGCGTCCTTACGCCAACCGGCGTTGGCACCCTCGTCGCGGAAGGCAAACTGACCATCGATGTCGATGGACAGACATACCTGATCGAGACCGCCTTGCGCGCCGACTTTGCGCTCGTCCAGGCTTTCCTCGCCGATTATTCCGGCAACCTGTCATACGCCCTGACCGCGCGTAACTTCAATCCGGTGATGGCGATGGCGGCAGACACCGTCATCGTCACCGCTGAACATATCGTGCCGGTGGGCGTCATTGCGCCTGATCACGTCGTGACGCCCGGTCCTCTGGTGGATTATCTCGTTGCCAATGGGTGACCCATGGATGCGCAAACCATCATTGCGCGCCGCACGGCGCGTGAGCTTCGACAGGGCAACCTCGTCAATCTCGGCATCGGCATTCCGACACTGGTTGCGAACTATGTGCCGGCGGGACTGCACGTCTACTTTCAGTCCGAGAACGGTCTGATCGGAACCGGTCCGATTCCAGAACAGGGGATGGCGCATCCGCTGCTCACGGACGCCGGCGGAAAGTCCATCAGTGCCCTGCCCGGCGCGGCGATCTTCGACAGCGCGATGTCGTTCGGCCTTATCCGCGGAGGCCATGTCGATCTCACGGTCCTTGGTGGCTTGCAGGTCGATGCCGTCGGACGCCTCGCAAACTGGATGGTGCCCGGCAAGATGGTGCCGGGCATGGGCGGCGCAATGGACCTCGTGACCGGCGCAAAACGTGTGATCATCGCCATGCAGCATGCAGCCAAGGGAAAGTCGAAGATTGTTGCCAGATGTAGCCTTCCGCTGACCTCGGCACGGCCGATCGATCTTGTCGTCACCGATATGGCTGTCATTGCGTTTCCGGGTGGCAAGGCGACCTTGCAGGAGACCGCCCCCGGCGTCACGGTCGCCGAGGTCTTGGCCGTCACGGAGGCAGAGCTCGTCATTCCGGACCATGTACCGGAGATGAGACTCTGACGCCCAAAGATGATCCGCCGTGATGCCAGTCGCTGCAGTCCCCCGTCCGTCAGTCGATAATGTGATAACCGCCGTCGATGTAAAGCACGCCGCCAGTGATCAGCTTGGCGCCGTCGAGCGCGAGAAATGCCGTCGCCCGCCCAACATCATCGATACTGACCAGGCTCCGCGCAGGCGCCTGCGACTGGGCCTTGTCCATCAGCTCGTCGAATTCCGGAATGCCCGACGCCGCCCGCGTGGCCAGCGGCCCCGGCGAAATGGCGTGGACGCGGATTCCCTTCGGGCCGAGTTCGGCTGCGATATAGCGCACAGCAGCCTCGAGCGCAGCCTTCGCGACGCCCATGATATTGTAGTTCTTCACCACCATCTGACTGCCGTAATAGGTCATGGTGAACATTGTGCCGCCCTTCATCATGAGCGGTTCCGCCAGATGCGCCATCCGCATGAACGACCAACAGGACACGTCCATGGTCTTCCGGAATCCTTCGCGATCGACGTCGACGACGCGGCCATGCAGTGCGTCTCTCGGCGCGAAAGCAATGGAGTGGAGAAGAAAGTCCAGCTGTCCCCATTCCCGCCCGATCCGCTCGAACACCTTTTCGACTTCTCCTTCCACCATGACGTCGAGCGGCATGAAGATGGGCGACTCCAGAGCCTGAGCCAACGGCTCGACGTGCTTCTTCGCCTTCTCGTTCAGATATGTCACGGCAATGTCGGCACCAAGCGCGCGGAACGCCTTGGCGCACCCCCAGGCGATGGACTGATCATTGGCGATCCCGACGACCAGTCCTTTCTTGCCTCTCAACGCGACGCTCGCTTCCGGATATGCGGGAATCGTCATGACATCCTCTCGCGCGCCTGCGCAGGCGTCTTCGGCTTCACCACAAGTGCCAGCGTATGCTGCGCAATCATCAGCTCTTCATCGGTCGGAATGACATAGACCGGTATACGGCTATCCGAGGCCGATATCTTGCCGGCATTGCTGGCATTCAAGCCGGCATCCAGCGTGGTTCCGAGCCATGAAAGCCGATCTGCTACACGGCCGCGTATGACTGCCGAATTTTCGCCAATGCCGGCTGTAAAGACGAACCCATCGAGCCCCTGCAGGGCAGCGGCCAGCATGCCGGTACTGAGACCGATCCTGTAGACGAAATAATCGATCGCAAATGCCGCGCGCGGATCGCTGCTCTCCTGCAGCTCACGCATATCGTTGCTGATGCCGGACAGCCCCTTCATGCCGCAATCGCGATAGAGGAAGTCCTGTACGGTCGAGACCGCCATTCCCTTCTCAGCGAGCAGATAGAGCACAACGCCCGGATCGAGTTGGCCGGCGCGCGTTCCCATTGCAAGACCATCCAGTGCCGTGAACCCCATGGTGCTTTCGACGCTCCTGCCATCCCTGATTGCGCACATCGATGCCCCACTGCCGAGATGAGCAACGACCACGCGCCCGCTTGCGACTTTCGGCGCGACCTGTCGCAGGCGTCTGGCGATGTATTCGTAGGACAGGCCGTGGAAGCCATAGCGGCGGATTCCTTCGGCATGAAGCTGGCGAGGGATCGCGTAATGATCCGCCAACGCATCGTGGTCACGATGGAAGGCCGTGTCGAAACAGGCGACTTGCGGCAGATCCGGAAAATTGGCCAGGATGGTCCGGACCGGCGCGAGATTATGCGGTTGGTGCAGCGGCGCCAACGAGACGTAACGTGCGAGCCGCTCCACGACGCCATGATCGATCAGAACCGGATTCGCATGATCCGGCCCGCCATGCACGACGCGATGACCGACGGCGATCGGATTGATGTTGAGCTCGTCACGCAGCCAGGTGCCGGCGACCAGCATGGCTGCCGGCACATCGGCCACGGCCTCGATCGGATAGGCGCGATCCGCCACCGGAACACCGGTCCGATCACTCGCACGCAATCGCGGTCGACTGCCAATCCCGTCGACCTGCCCCTTGATCCGCCGCTGCAGCGTACCGTCGCCCTCGATCGAGAAAATCTGAAACTTGACGCTCGAGGAGCCCGCATTGACGACGAGGATCGTGTCCATGGCTGTCACGCTGCGACCGTTGGCGCATGTTGACGCCTGGCGTGTGCATAGAGCGATCCGATGGCACAGGAGGCCATGCGGGCGCGCGCCGTATCCGCACGCGATGTCAGCACAATCGGCACCCGGGCGCCGAGCACGATGCCGGCGCCATCGGCCTTGGCAAAATAAGCCAGATTCTTGGCCAGCATGTTTCCGGCCTCGAGATCGGGGACAACCAGAATCTGCGCGCGGCCGGCTACTTCCGACTTGATGCCTTTGATGCGCGCTGCCTCGACATCGATGGCATTGTCGAATGCCAATGGGCCATCAATCAGCCCGCCCGTGATCTGGCCGCGTTCAGCCATCTTGCACAAGGCGGCCGCCTCGATCGTGGACGGAATCATCGCGGTGACGGTTTCGACTGCCGACAGGATCGCAACCCGCGGTGATTTGCCGAACCCCGTTTGGTTGTAAAGATCGATGGCGTTCTGGATGATGTCCCGTTTGGCCGCGAGGTCCGGAAAAATATTGATCGCAGCGTCTGTGACGAAGATGGTCTCCGCATAGGCGGGGACGTCCATGACGAAGACATGGCTGATTCGTCGATCGGTGCGCAGGCCGCCAATCTTTGCTGTTACGGCGCGCATCAGTTCGTCGGTGTGCAGGCTTCCCTTCATCAGCATCTCGCCTTTGGCTGCGTGAATCAGCTCGACGCCCCTGGCAGCCGCGTCGTCGCTATGCCTGGCATCGACGATTTCCAACCCATTGATGTCGAGTCTGCTCTTGTCCGCGGCGTCCCTGATCTTCTGCACCGGGCCGACCAAAACGGGCTTGATGATGCCCGCCTGGGCGCTGTCGATGGCCCCGCGCAGCGAGGTCTCATCGCAAGGGTGAACAACGACGGTCGGCACCGGCGGCACCGTTTTCGCCGCCGTGATCAGTCGATCATACTTGCTGGGAAATCGCGCCTGGCCTGCCTCAACCGACATGATGTTGCTCCAATCCCTGAGAATTTTCCCCGCCCTGCGATGCTCTGGCATCCCTGTCGAACGAAGTGACGTTTGACAGCTGAGGATCGCCTTCCACGCCGAACAGATCGGCAATGCGCCTCAATCTCACCGCGCGTTCACCGGAAACAACACCGCTTGCCGCCAACACCTCGCGCATGGCGACAAAAGCGGCACGTCTCTGGCTATCGTCTGCGGGCAATAGCTTCGGAATGGCGGCCAGCGCCTCTTCCGGATCGAGCAGCAGCATGAAAAACTGCTCACGCACCAGCATCTTGAATTCAGGCAACGATAATCGCGCTGCTGCATGGTCACGCCGCACCTGCCTCAGCGCCGCGATACTCCGTTCATCGACCATCCCACGCGCCGATCCGATGTAGAGCAAAGCACGGAGCGTCGCCTCGCGCAGACCTCCCTCCTGAATCCTCGATCTCAGCTCGGCAACTCTCTTGTCGAGCATCATGCGATGCTCAGGCGACATCTGGCGGGGCCGGGCGGGCTCGGATTCCGGGTCGATACCCACTGCCGCCTGCAATGCGGGCGAGCCATAGATGGCGAGAAACACAGCTTCACTCAGCGCTTCCTGCGCATCACGCCAGCTGTTAAGCATCTGGACGATCTGCTTTCCCATCCGTTCCTGGATCGCCAGGAAGGGGTTCTCGCCGGACACCGGCTTTCGATTGCCGTCGATCGCTTCCGCGGCGGACTTCACAAGGAACATCCAAGGGTTCTTGCTGCTCAGGGCATGATACTGAAGCCGCAGCGGATGCAGATTGCGCATCGCGTCCGCCATCTGCGGCGTCAACGCATTTCTGAGCCAGGGTTGAACGTATTTCCGGTAGGTCGCGAGATTGATCTCCGAGACACGTTTGGCGGTGGCGAAACGACGATCGTCTTCAGGCGAATTTCCGCCCATCGCCCTGATATCGTCGAGCGTTCTCGCTTCACAACGCATCACCCAATCACCGACCACGAGATCGGCACTCGTCGTTGCTTCGCCCTTGGCCTCGAACGTCGCTTCATACAATCCCGGCGGCAGCACATCGATGAGGTCGATATTGCTGGAGAATTCCGTGTGCTGTTTCTTGGCCACGCCGCCAGAAACAAAGATTCCGAGATGACCGATGCTCTGGTGAACGGTGTAGACGATCGTCTGCCCATAGGCCCTGATCTCGTCCACATCGGCATAGCAGTCGAGGATCCAGTTGAGCGCCTGCTGCGGCGGTGTGACGTTGTCGCCCTCCGAGCAGAACACCAGGATCGGAGACCTGATATTGCGCAGATCGACCTTCTGGCCGTCCGACATCAGGATCTTGCCGGCCGCGAGGTTGTTGCCGATGAACAGTTCATCGACGATGAATTGGATCTCGTCGGCGTTCAGATTGACGTGTCCACCCCACCACTTTTCGAACTCGAGGTAACGGTCTGCCTCGGTGTCTATATTGGAGTAGACGTTGTATTGCTTGGTCCACAGCGTATTGGAGGGATTCTGGTTCTCGAAATTCTGGACCAGCCACGCTCCGTCGAACTTGCCTGCGCCAAGATCGCTAGTCATCGCGGTGAGCCAACTGCCGCCCAACAGACCGCCCGTATAGCGCATCGGGTATTTGCCGTGCACGCCTTGCCAGTAAGCAAGCGGCGCGCCGGCGATGATCAGTGGTCCGAATAATTCGGGCCGGAGCGATGCCAGAACCATGACGGCCCAACCGGCCTGGCAATTGCCGATGACACACGGCTTGCCGTCCGCTCTTGGATGCAAGCTGATAACCGTTTCGATGAACTGCGCTTCGGCCCGTGCGATGCGCTCGATAGTCTGGCCCGGCACTGGCTCCGGCAGAAAGCCGATGAAGTAGCACGGATGCCCCGCCTTCATTGCCACGCCGATCTCGCTGTCCGCCTTGAATCCGCCGATGCCCGGTCCATGACCGGCACGTGGATCGACCACCACGAAGGGACGCCGCTCCAGATCGATCTGAACGCCCTCAGGCGGAACGATCCGAACCAGTGCATAGTTCACGGGCTCGATCAAATCGCGACCGTCGACGATCAGTTCAGCCGCATATTGAAGGACGTGCGGCGCTGTCTTCGCGACATGTTCAAGATACTGATCGCCGCGCTGACGCAAGACATCGAGAAACAGCGTGCTCCGTTGCCCGGCGTCGATCATGTATTCGACTGCTGAGGCAACCAAGCTGGACATCGGGTCACTCGGGAATTGGGACGCTTGCATCGGCATGCTCCAACTTCACCGTCGCGCAGTTCATCCAACGGCATTTGCGCTGCGCATCGTTGATCTGGATCAAGCATTTGCCTTTGGCTCTAACTCCATTTCACCCGCATCCTTGCGCATCCAAGCCACGACCAGCTCCCAGACTACCGACAGGACGATCGGACCGATGAAGAGCCCGACAACTCCATGCGCAAGAGTTCCTCCAATGACACCAATCACGATGACAAGCGTCGGCGTGGTCAGCCCTCGCCCCATCACCAGCGGTTTCAACATATTGTCGAGCACACCAACGAGGAGGAAGAAGACTGTCAGCGGCAACGCTGTCTTGAAATCGTTCTCCATCCAGATCCAGATGATCACCGGCAGTAAGATAATGATCGCACCGATCTGGACGATGGTCAGCAGCATGACGCCGAAGGCGAGGAAGCCAGCGCTGGGGATACCAGCAAGTTTGAACCCAATGCCGGCCAGCAGGGCCTGCACGATGGCCACACCGATCACGCCCTGCGCGACCGCGCGGATTGTCGCCGCTGCCACGTCCAGCAGATGCTCGCTCTGCTCGTGAACGACGAGGGATAGAAGGCGCCGCCCGCTCGCGATCAATTGAGGACCGAAAGGAAGGAGGAATCCGGCGATCAGCACGGACAGCAGAAATTTGAGTGTTCCGACACCGGCGCTGCCAGCAAGAGTGAGCATCGTACTCGCTAACGGCTTTAAATATGGTGCAATCTCGCGCAGGACTGCCCCGAGATTGCTGGACGCCCTGCTCCAGATCTCGAATATCTGAGGCCCGACGAAGCGCCATCCTTTGATCTGTTCCGGCGGCGACGGAATGACGAGATTTCCTGTGCTGAGATCACCAGCAAGTTGTCTCACTCCCTCCACGGCACTCATGCCCAGCCATGTGGCAGGGCCGATGACGATCGCGAGGTTGATAATCGTAAGAATGGTTGCGGCCGTCCTGGGACGCTCGCCGAGCACCTCCGCCAACCATTTGAATGCAGGGTAAAACGCGACTGCAAGGACACCACTCCAGGCCAGGATCGGCACGAAGGAGCGGATCAATACGAATGTCCAGATCACCAGCAAGGCCAGCAATCCCAGCCGGACCGCAAGCCGGATGACGTCATCTCCCGATAGAACGCGACGAATTGCTCTCACAGACGCGCCCTGCTCTGTTCAGTCGCGGCATCGTCGCCGACGCTCTGCTCGCCGATCTTGATCCAGATCAAGCCTCAATCGGATAGCTGAACTTTCTTCGACCGTGGGATTACCGCTTCGTCCATTCAAGAATCGGAGCTCTCATGTTTGATATCGCCACCTACGCCGCAGATGATCGGCTACGCGACGGCACCACAATATATATCCGGGCGCTCCGGTCCGACGACGAACCGGATATGCTTGCGGCAATCGCACAAGCCAGCGCGCAGTCGCTGCAGCGCCGTTTCTTCGTCATGAAGCGACATTTCTCCGACGCGGAGCGCGCCTTCTTCATGGACGTTGATTTCCGCGACCACGTAGCGCTGATTGCGCGCGTTAAAGAGGAAGACCGGAACGTCCTGGTCGGTGGCTGCCGCTACATTGTTTCCGAACCGGGCAAAGCCGAGATGGCCTTCATGGCTGTCGAGGCATGGCAAGGGCGCGGCGTGGGTTCGATCCTCATGCGGCACCTCATCATGCTCGGACGCGCTGCCGGGCTGCGGGAATTCACCGCGGAGGTATTGCCGGAAAACGTTGCGATGCGGAGAATTTTCACCAAGTTCGGCTTCAAGGCGGTGCCACGAAAGGATCCGCAAATCGTCAGTCTTGCGCTCGAGCTTGAACAGAGCGAGACGCCCTTCCCTGCAAAGTCAGCGCGAACCTGATCAGCATGTTCCTCAAGGTAGATCTGCGCGATGCCAAGAGCATCATCAGCAAAGAGTGAGCCGGACGTCGAACAGCTGCTCGTCTAGAGCTCAATCCTGCGCTCGAGCGTCACCCTGGAAAAGTTTGCGACGCTCCGGCCATCAGCGACGCAGCAATTCACATTTGCATCTCAACCCGGCCGACAGCCTTCTGCGGCTTCCACGGACGTCTATCCATCGCGGGCGGGCACGGATCGCCCGGAGGCCAATTCGTACTTCCGCGCCGGCAGACCGCTAGCAACAGAAGATTATTGCGCAATCGTTGAAAGACAAATGATGATCCCGGCAAAAGCCGAGACCGTCGCACGGCCATGTTAAACTGGTTTTATGAATAAGACCAATGGCTTGTGGCGGAAAGGGTGGGATTCGAACCCACGGTACCCTTGCAGGCACGGCGGTTTTCAAGACCGCTGCCTTAAACCACTCGGCCACCTTTCCGTTGGTCACAGCGCTTAGCAAAGGGGGGGCGTCAGGGGAAGCGAAATGCGGGCGCCGATGGGCTCGATCACTATTTCCTCCGGTAGCCACATCGTGTCCCGGCCATTTTTCTTTGCGTTGCTGTCGGGACGGCATCCGTTCCGGCGTCTTCAATGGGACCGTCAGTGACGGAATATCGGAGAACAGGAAATGAGAAAGCTAGTCGTCGGCGCCTTTGTCAGCCTTGATGGAATCATGCAGGCGCCCGGCGGACCGGAGGAAGATCCGATCGGCGGCTTCAAATTCGGCGGCTGGGCAACATCCTATTTCGATGAAGCCATGGGCACCGCCGTCAGCGAGATGTTCAGCGCCCCGTTCGACCTCCTGCTCGGCCGCAAGACCTATGACATCTTTGCCGCCCACTGGCCCTATGCACCCGCGGACGATCCGATCGGCCCGCTGTTCGATCGCATCAACAAATACGTCGCAACGCGCAATCAGGGTTTCAAGGCGACCTGGCAGAACAGCCATCTGCTCGGCCCCGATGCGATCGCGTCCGTACGCCGATTGAAGGAGGAGGACGGGCCGAATCTGCTCACCCAGGGCTCGACCGAATTCCTCAAGGCGCTGTTAGAGCATGGGCTGGTGGACGAGCTCTATGTCTCGATCTTCCCTGTGGTGCTCGGACGTGGCAAGCGGCTGTTCGGGGACGCGTCCATGCCAACGGCCTTGAAGCTGTTGTCGTCGCGAACCAGCACCACCGGCGTCACCGTCAATCGCTACGCGCCCGACGGAGAGGTCGTCACCGGTTCGTTCGAATTCGCGCAGCCCACCGAGGCCGAACTCGAGCGGCGCAGGAACCTGACCTGACGCGCCTAGCGCGCTGGTGCCGTCTGCAGCGGCGCGCCGCCGACTGAAATGGCCCCTGCTGGCCGATCCGCCGGCGAGCGCCTGCGCGGTGACGTCGGTGCCGGCCGCGGAGCCGCAGCCACCGGCGCGGCGGTCACGGGCGCTGCGGACGGTGCCGCTGCGGCGACCGGCGCGGGTGGCGTCCGTCCCTGGATCTGCTCGATCTTCGTGGTCAGGCTGGTGACCAGCATGGTCAGCCCCTGAATCTGATCGGACAGGCGCTTCAACTCGGCCTGCTGCGCATTCAACAGATTGGTGGCGCCCTGAATGGAATCGCCGGTCTGCTGCTGGAAAGCGGTGAAATCAGCTGCGCTGACGGTTGGCTCGGAAGCGCTGGCGAGCACGTCGGAGGTCGAAGCGCTGCCCGAGGCAGGGCTGGCGACGCCATGCAGGGCGTCGGTGACGGTGTCCAGATTGAGCCAGAGCAGCCCGCCAGCCGCACCGACCAGCAGCAACAGGGCCAGGATGCCGATCACGCCGAACGAGCGCCGCTTGCGCAGCGTCACCGGCGGAGGCCCGACATTGATCTCGCTTCCGAACGTATCAGCCACTGAACTTCCTCACGCCCCGCATCCCCGATCCCGCTGGCAGGACACCTTGCGGAGCCCTCCACGCCAGCGAATCCCTGGCAGACCACCGATGCCATTCGACCGGAAGCCGCCTCTCTCATTCTATTGCTTGGCTTGCGCACGCACAGCGCCACGCGCCTGCCAAGGAATCTGCAAGATGGTGCCACGGTTTACTACGCGTGAATGTTGCATCGGCGCATCACCGCGTCACCGAATGAAAATCGCTGCATGATTGTCTTTGACTGTGCGGGCTCCCGTGACGTTTGGTCAGCGCGGGGGAGAAGGACCACGACCATGATCGACACCGTCACCGCACTGTTCGGCGTACTCAGCGCAAGCATCCTCGTTGCTCACGCTTACGACGGCTTCCGCGCACGTTTCTGATTGCCAGTCTCGGATGTCCGGTCGCGCGACCGATGCCGTCCGTAATGGCATCATCTGAGGTCAGTCACGGGCTGACCATATCTGCTCCGGCCCGACGACCTTGCCGCCCGGAGCATATGACGGAAAGCCACCCGATGTGGCTTCAGGCTTGTCCGGCAAGCCCTGACCGTAAACCACACTCCGGTATTGTTCCCCCGCTGTTGCCGGCTGGTGACAGCCTCCCCTTCCAAGATTCGCTAGGATTTTGCCCGACCGCCGGATTTCGCCGGCTGCCGAAGGTTCGGGATGAGACGGATTGGCCTGGTACTGTTGATCGCGATGTCCGGCGTGGCGCCTGCCACGGCGGCCGATCAATCGTCACGCATCCTGACCAAGGCGCCTGCGATTACGGACGCTGCCTATAACTGGGGTGGATGGTATGCCGGCGCCCAGGTCGGCGGCGCCTGGGGCACGAGCCATGTGGGCAACGCATTTATCAATGGTGCGGCCCCCATCGCCAACCAGCAGGCCTTCGCTGCCGCCTCGCCGCCATTGAACCCCACCGGTTTCAGCGGCGGCGGCCAGATCGGCTACAATCATCAGGTCGATCGCTGGCTGTTCGGCATCGAGGCAGATGCCGGTTATACCGGCCTGCGCCAGAGCCGCACTGCAACGGCGCCCTTCCCCGCCGGCTCGCTGACCACGACAAGCTCTGTCGGCAGCGACTGGATGGTGACCCTGCGCCCTCGCGCTGGCTACGCCGTCGATCGCACGCTGTTCTACCTCACCGGCGGCCTCGCGCTGACCGACCTCAAATTCGCATCATCATACGCGGACACGACCGGCCAGAGCGCGACCTCCGGTTTCAGCAAGACAAAGGTCGGCTGGATTGCAGGCGCAGGCATCGAACACGCCTTTACGAAGAACTGGACGGCGAAGGTCGAATATCTCTACGCGGATTTCGGCAAGCAGTCGGTGACGTCGCCTGTGGCTGGCGGAGGGGCACCGAATGGGCTGATTGCCCAGGACGTCGATCTGAAGACCAATACGGTGCGCGGCGGCCTCAACTATCATTTCAGCGGTCCGCCCTTCGCCAAATACTGACGACGCGCCGATCAGCACTCCTAGCCGGCCAGAGCCATAGAGCGAGCCGCCACCGGAAAAGCCTCGACAGTCACCGTCCATCGCAGCGGCCAGCAGGTCAGGTCGGGGCGCACGGAATGGACGTAACCACCGACATGAGCGTTGTCGGATGAACTGCTCTCCAACGCTTCGCTGAAGCGCTCATCGATCATCTTGCCATAGAGATGCGCCATCCGGCAGCGGCGCATCTGTGCGTAAGATGTCGTCTCATATGTGGCCAAGCGGGCCTCCCGCGATTGCATCATGCTCTGTTCCGAGCGTCAGTGAGTCGCGGTTAACAAATGATCAAGCATGCTCGGCCCGTTAGCCGCGCGAAGAACGCGCTTCCGGTTTGAAGCGAACGCTTCATCAGCATCGGATCTCTTCCGCCACGAACGTCAGGCCGAGCGCCCGTTGCGGCGGCGTCAGCCGTAGCAGCCGTCGCGCCTGGCAATGGGGACATACGAAGGTCCGGACCTCCCCCCCGCCAGTATCGGGCTCGATCTTCATCAGAAACGATTGGGTTCGGCAGTTTGAGCATTTCAGATGCTCGGTTCTGATATTGTCGTTGAGATACGCTCTGCGTCTGGACGGCATATCCAATCTCCGAAACCGACTAGGGCTACTGCTCGCGGTGCCATGTTTGGCTTGCCCGAGAACTCCGAGATGACAACCTGAAATTGCTCAAAAACATACATGCTCGATTGGGGAATCGAAGCCGTATGGAGGTACCTCACTTGAGGTTGAAAATCCAGATCTCACACGATGCAGGGGTGATGTTTTCCACGCAGTGTGGCGGAGAATCACTAAATTCTGTGATTGCGATCCAGATCGGCACAACTGTAGATTTTCCGGTCGTGATTGATGCAGGTGTAGGAGCCGGGGCATGCACAAGCGATATCAGCCACTCAATGTCCCGATCGAAATCGTCCGCACCGTCGTGGCAATTTCCGAAACTGGCAGCCTGACCAAGGCAGCAGAGCGGCTCGGCCTGAGCCAGCCAGCCGTCAGTTCCCAGATCAAACGAATTCAGGGACTGGTCGGCGGTCCGTTGTTCATCAAGACCTCACAGGGCGCCACGGCCACCCAGCTCGGCAAGCTGGTCCTCCATCAGGCCCGTCGGATCCTCGACGCCAATGACCAGATGCTGCGCATCGGCGGCGCTGCCCATGCGCCGCAACCGATCCGGCTCGGATTGAGCACCTTGTTCGTGCGCCAGTTCCTGAGTGAGCAGAGTGCCGGAAAGTTAGCCGACGTCATCATTCACACCGACAATTCCGTCGGAATCACCAAGGGCCTGATCGACGGCTATATCGACATTGCCTACGTCTTCGAAAATCCGGAGATGACCAGCGAGATCTCACATCTCATCGTCAACGAGATGGACGAGGAATTCGTGTGGGTCCGGGCCCGCAGTTTCGTGCTCAGCCCCGGCGCGCCCATTCCGTTGCTGACCTGGCCCGGCGACGATCTGATGATCCGCACGCTGACGCGGCACGACCTTGCCTACAAGATCGTGTTCAACAGTCCCGATTATCACGCGAAGCTGGCAGCTGTGGAAGCTGGGCTGGGGATTACGGCGATCCCCAAGCGGATGATCCCCGAACCGCTGGTATGGGCACAAGAATACTACCTGCCCCCGCTGCCGCCCCTCAAGGCGCTGCTTTGCGCGAGATCAAACCTGGAGAGCTCGTTGAGCACGGACCTTCTCAACGCAATGTCGGAGCGCTTCTTCAAAACGTCGCAGGCGGTGAACCTGTAACGCGCGATCACCGCGGGACCAGATAGTGCGTGTCCCACTCGCTGCGCGGGATCTCGGCGCCGAGCTGATAACTGAACGACTTGATGTCGAGGCCATCGGGCGAGGTCTCGCACACATAAGCGAGTCTGTACCATTTGCCCGACGAACGGATTGCGCCGCCCGGTGCCTTGATCTGGGTTCCTCGCATCACCGGATCGGCAAACGCATAGGCAACGAATTCGTCGGGCCGATAGCCTTTGTGTTCTCGGCCGACGATCCCCATCGCGCGTGCATCACAACGCTGTTCGACGCGCGTCGCTGGATCGAGCTTCAGCATTTGATCGGTACGCGACGATCTCGCCACCGACGGCGACACTGCACCGGCTGCCGCAAGAAGAGTAGCGATAAACGCCATGATTTTCATATGCTTGGATCGGAAATTTAAGAGGGAGAATTAGGGGTAGACAGCACAAACTAGCATGTTCGCAGACGCAAAAAACCCCGCCATGGCGATGGCAGGGCTGAATCTTCAGGATTGGGTCAGCCGATCCGCTTGTAACTGAGCAATTGATAGAATTCAGATGGCTTGAACGCGCGTCCGCCCAGCTCCGAGATGTGAACTTGCCAACCGGCATCGTTCAACTGACGCGCTTGAGCCACTGCGATTTCCGGAAGGATCCGGTGGGTGATCATACTCCGGTCGTCGCGAGTTGCATGGATCGTAAAAACTTCGCCGCGCCGCATGGGCGCCGGAACTCCGTGGTCGAGACTCTCTTCAGCCGACACCGTCACCAACGCCAGTCTCCTGTCCAACGACTCGCCTGAGACCATGGTGCAACGGCATGATTAACCGAACCTTGCGACGATCTTCTGCTGTCCAATTGCAGTCAGCGGCGGTCAGGACTTGAAGACGCCCGTGATCTTGTCCCACAGCGACCGATCCTTGTCGGCGTCGTGTTTCGACTTGTCGGGCTGTGCCGCGCTCACGGGATCGGAAGCCGGGAAGGTTCCGTTGAGTCCGGCCTTCAGATCCTCGCTGGTCTTGCGATCCGCCCTCGCCGCTTCCTTGACGCCTTCGGCATATTTGTCATGTGGTGCCGGATCGAACTTCTCAGCCATGATCGTTTCCTCCGTTGAATGAAGCAAAAACACGCGCCAGACGTCGAGGTTCCGGCCGGCGGTCAGTCGAGCCCGCGCTCGCGGCTCAGTTTCACCATTTCCTGGATGAACAGCGCCTTCTGCTTCTCGTCGAGCACGGCGTAGAGCGGCTCCGCGGCATCGGCAACGGCGCGCTGATCGCCGGCACGGTCGTTGAGGAACTGGGCCTCGTTGCGCATCTGCTCGATGATGTCGTCCGGCGGATCACGCTTGGCGCGGGCGACGCGCAGCTTGAATCGCTCCGCGCCGTTGTTTCCGAGCGTATGCATGGCATCGCTGAAGCCGGTCCAGTTCTTTTCCTGCTCAGGAGTCAGATTGAGCGAGGTCTTGATGCGCGTGATGTTGGCGTCACTGTTGGCCACGATCTGCTCGGCCGTCAGTTCAGGAGTCTGCTCGGCGCCCTTCTTGCCCTTCTTTGCTTTGGCCTGCTTGGAGTTGGACTGAGCGCCCGAGACCGGGCCGCGAACGCTGTTATTGTTCGAAGGAACACCGAGCACACCGCCGACCGCTCCGACCACGCCACCGATCGCGCCGCCCAATACGCCTCCGATCGGCCCCGCCGCGCGATTGCCGTCACGCGCCCCGCGCTGCATGCCCTGCACCAGCCCCTGGGCGTGCGCTGCGCCTGCATGCCCGAGCAGAAGGACTACGGCAAAGCAAAGCGCACGATGCGGCTTGTAGGATCGGATCATCGGCATCTCCATGACCGCTATTTTTGCAGCGCAGCAAAACCGCATATCGGAATCTGCGTCATCGAACATAATGGCTTCGCGTCAGCCAAGTCCACCGGCACCACGTTCGATCTCGCCGCACAGTGCTGCGCTGGGTGATATGGACCTCGTCGCGACAAGACTGTTAGATGAATCCGGCGCAACGAAGAACGTCGGCGCATCACAGAAAGAATCTCTCAAGGGGTGGAAATGGCGACCAACAAGAAGAAACTTCTGATCACCGAGTCCCTGTCGCCGCAAGGCCGTGCTCTGTTCGATGCACGCGACGACATCGAGACGATCGAATTCAGCAACCTGATTTCCGCGCCAGACTTCCTCAAGCTGATCGAAGCGAATGCACCCGTGCATGGGGCGGCGCTCGGCGCCACGCGCTTCGGCGCAGCGGAGCTCGAAGCCAGCAAGGATCTGCAGGTCGTGGCCCGCATCGGCGTCGGCTATGATGCGGTGGACGTGCCTGCGCTCAGCAAGCACAAGGTGCCGCTGATGATCGCCGGCACCGCCAATTCGCCTTCGGTTGCCGAACAGGCATTGTTCATGATGCTGACGCTGGCGAAGCGCGCAGCCGAACTCCATGCGATGGTGAAAGATGGCAAATGGGCCACGCGCTTCACGGCACTTCCGTTCGACCTGTTCGGCAAGACGGTCCTGGTGGTCGGCTTCGGCCGCATCGGCAGCCGCACGGCGACGCGCTGCCAGGCCATGGAAATGAACGTGCTGGTCTACGACCCCTATGTCTCCGCTGACGCCATCAAGGCCGCCGGCTACGTACCGGTGAAGGATCTCGACACCGCAGTGGCTCAGGCGGATTTCGTTACCCTGCACTGCCCGAAGACGCCGGAGACCACCGGCCTGTTCGACGCCGCGCGGATCGCCAAGATGAAGCCGACCGCCTATCTCATCAACACCGCCCGCGGTGGCATCGTGGTCGAGGCCGCGCTCTATGATGCGCTGACCTCCGGTAAGCTGGCCGGTGCCGGCCTTGACGTGTTCGAGGCAGAACCGCCGCCGCTGGGCCATGCGCTGTTCGAGCTGCCCAATGTCATCATCGCGCCCCACGTCGCCGGCGTGACCCGCGAGGCGCTCGACCGCATGGGTTTGCAGACCGCCCGCAACATGCTGAGCGCCCTCGATGGCGAGCCGATCAAGGCCAATGTGGTCAACACCGACGTACTGAACTGACGACTTCCGGGACGGCGGCCATGAAAATGGTCGCCGGTGTGCCCCAAAAGGGCCACAGGCGTTGTGAAAGTGTCATATGCACCGGCCGGTTGCTGGTCAGTAACACCTTGATCTGCCTTTGGACTTGCCTTTTTGGATATGCCGGGAGCCTTGCCTTGACCCAGAATGATCCGACCGACCACGCGCTGGCCGCCATCGCCAGCATCCTCGACAGCAAGGAGTCCGCGCTGTCCGGGACTGCAGACACGGATCCGACCGGCGGCAACGAACATGAGACAGTGACCGTGATCGCAGAGCGCGTCACCGTGACCGTCGAGCAGGAAACCGTCATCGCCGAGATCGACGCCCCGACCACTGCGCCGGAGCCGCATATCGAGCACCACGACGAACCAGCCGCCATTGCCCCGCTTGCCGAAGTCGATGGTTACACGCGATTGGGCCCTGGCCCGCTCGATGCTATTCGTTTACGCTGGACAGCCCGGCGGGACGAGGACGGCCAGTATTTCGTCGATGAGACCATCGGCAGCCATTCCCGTCCGATTTCATCGGGTCCGATGCCGCGTGACGCCGTGGTCCCGTTCATCAATGATCGCGAGAGTTCGGCACGCGAACGTTTCCAGAGCCTGAAGCGGCAGATGACCATCAGCCGCCAGCCAGAGACCGAGTCCGTTGGCGAGAACTGACAACGACTGAATTTTTCGGAACGGCGGCGTGAACCCGCCGTTTTCTCCTGACGACGAAGTAGCACAGCGGTTTCGGCGGGGGCCTGCGCACTGGAGGCGAGACGCACCCTGAACTGGAACCGAGTGCGCAAACGTTCAGGGGACCAATCATGACGCGCTTCGCCGCCATTGCCGCCATCCTGCTGGCCACCACCGCAGCCAAGGCCGCCGACACCTATTCCTTCGACCTCGGCGGCCAGACCGTCACCATTGATGCACCAAAGGACTGCAACTCAGCGGAGTGTGTGTCGATCTCGATCCCCGGCGTGTTCGAATACAACACCAAGCGTATTCGCCGCGATCGCGACAATCGCGAGAGCAATACGGCGCCGGCGCCCCGCGAAGAGCGCGTGCGCCCCGCCCCGCCCCCGACAACCGCTCAGCCTGCGCCACCAGCTCCGGTCGCAGCGGCCCCTGCAGCGCCATCGAACACGACCACCGCGCCGGCAGCATCAAGTACCGCGCAGCCCGGCAATCCGCCTACCTCAACGGAGCTGGCTCCATCGACGGTCGTTGCCAATGCGCCGGCAACCGATCCTGCCGCAAAGCCCGCACCGGCGCCTGCGGCAGCCGCGTCGCCACTCGGCATCTGGATGACCGAGAAGAACGAAGGCAAGATCCGCATCGAAAACTGCGGCGGCGACATCTGCGGTTACGCCATGGACAAAAAGACCGAGGCCAATGGCGAGAAGATCCTGATCAACATGAAGCCAGGCGACAGCAAGTGGGCCGGCAAGATCTACGATCCGAAGAGCGGCAGCACGTATGACTCGACCATCGCGCTCAAGGGCAACGACTCGCTACGTGTGCAAGGCTGCGCCTTCGGCGGCATGTTCTGCGGCGGCCAGACCTGGACGCGGGTGAACTGAAGTCACTGTCAGCTGGGCACGCTGTGCTTTGCCCACCCTACGTGAGTGATCAGCCGACGCCCTTCCCATACTGCGCGTCGGTCACCTTCTCCATCCAGTCCGCTGTCTTGCCGTCGAGCGCTTCCTGCATGGCGATGTGGACCATGCCGGTCTCGGGCGCGGCGCCGTGCCAGTGTTTTTCGCCCGGCGGAATCCACACCGTGTCGCCCGGCTTGATCTCGATGATGGGCTGACCTTCGGTCTGAAAGCGGCCGACGCCGTCGGTCACATACAGCGTCTGCCCGAACGGATGCGTGTGCCAGGCGGTGCGCGCGCCCGGTTCGAAACTCACGCGGAACGTCACCAGCCGCGCCGGTGCTTCGGCGACAACGACCGGGTCCTGCCAGACCGTGCCAGTAAAATACTCTTCCGGCGCCCGTTTGGTCGGACGCGAACCTGCAGGAAAAAGCTTCATGGCACGGTCTCGCTCTCGTCTCGTTACTTCTTCGACGCGGCGTAGCGCGCCTTGGTCTCGGCATTCATCGGATAGAGGCCCGGCAGCGACGCGCCGTTATTCACCTCGTTGACGATCCACGCCTCCATGCGCTCCTGCTCCTCGCCTTCGGCGAGAACGTGCTCAAGGAAGGCCTTCGGAATGACAACAGCGCCATCCTGGTCGGCAACGATGATGTCGTCCGGGAAAACGGCAACGCCGCCACAGCCGATCGGTTCGCCCCAGCCAACAAAAGTGAGGCCGGTGACCGAAGCCGGGGCCGCAAAACCATCACACCAGACCGGGAGATTGGTGCCAAGCACGCCTTCGATGTCGCGCACGACGCCGTCGGACACCAGTGCGGCAACACCGCGCTTATGCATGCGGGCGCAAAGGATATCGCCAAAAATGCCGGCATCGGTGATGCCCATAGCATCGACCACGGCGATGCAGCCTTCCGGCATGGCTTCAATGGCGGTGCGGGTCGAGATCGGCGACGACCACGATTCCGGCGTGGCGAGGTCTTCACGGGCCGGTACGAAGCGCAGCGTGAAGGCCGGGCCGACGAGGCGCGGCATGCCCGGGCGCAACGGCTTGGCGCCCCGCATCCAGACATTGCGCAGCCCTTTCTTCAACAGCACCGTGGTGATGGTGGCGGTGGAAATCTTGGTCAGGGTGGCAACGACTTCGGGAGACAGGGACATGCGCGGGGCTTTCCATCAGAGGATGTTCAGGCCGCGCATCTTGCGGTGGAATGCCACGACGTCAAGAGGCACGCGAACAGTGCTGCATCGCATCGGCGATCACTTCAGCTTATCGTTTGTATGCATGATAATTTATTGAAGCTGCTCGACTATTTTCAGATTGCGAATTCCACTCGCCGGCAAAACGCGTTATGCAGGTGTCGCAAGTGACAGACGTGAGACGCCATGGCCGCAGCTCTCTCCCCGCCCCGCATCCTGCCCTCCGGCGATGCCGCCATCACGGTCGAGTTCAGCCGCACGATCGATGACGAAGCCAATCGCCGCGTCCTCGCGCTCGACAAGCTCGTCACTCCCGAGGGACTGCCGGCCGTCACCGAGACCGTACCGACCTATCGCTCGCTGCTGGTGCATTACGATCCGTTGCAGATCGACTTCGATGCGCTCGGCGAGAAGCTGACCGAGCTTGCACTCAAGCCGCTGCCGGACCCGAAACCCGCGCGACGGTGGCGCATTCCGGTCTCCTATGGCGGCGAGAATGGCATCGATCTCGAAGACGTCGCCAAGGCACTCAACATCACGCCCGATGAGGTCGTGTCGCGCCATGTGGCGGGCGACTACAAGGTTGCCATGATCGGCTTCACGCCGGGATGGTCATATCTCTCCGGCCTGCCGAGCGACATGCAGATGGGACGGAGACAGAACCCGCGACTGCTCACGCCGGCCGGCACCATTTCCATCGGCGGCATCCAGACCGGCGTGCAATGCCTGGCTGGTCCCAGCGGCTGGCACCTGCTCGGCCGGACGCCTGTTCGCACCTATCAGCTCGGTCGTGATCCCACTTTCCTGCTCGAGCCTGGCGATGCCATCACCTTCGCCGCGATCGACGACAAGACCTTTGCGGAGCAGGACCGCGCGGCTGAGGCCGGCGAATTCGTTGCCGAGTTGATCCCGTCATGAGCAAGCTGATCGTCGCTTCCGTGAGCCCCGGTACATCGGTGCAGGATATCGGCCGTTTTGGCGCACAGCGCTACGGGCTCGTGCCATCCGGCGCCGTCGATCGCCTTGCGATGGCGGCAGCCAATGCGCTGCTCGGCAATCCGCTTTTCGCTGCCACACTGGAACTCGGGCCGCTGAATTCCGTCTTTACCGCAAAGGGAGGCGCCGTGCGTGTTGCGCTGACGGGCGCGTTGCGGCCCGCCGATGTCGCCGGTACGCCATTCGCCGTCAATACCACGGTTACACTGGCTGATGGCGAGAGCCTCAATATCGGCGTCGCCCGCTCCGGCACCTTCGGCTATCTCGCCATCGAAGGCGGCGTGCGCGGCGAGCCGATGTTCGGCAGCCTCGCCGTCAATGCCCGCGCCGGCCTCGGAAGTCCCTATCCACGCCCGCTCCAGGCCGCCGACGAATTGCTGGTCGCGACCGCGAGTGCGACGACCGAGAAGCGCATCGAACTTCCCAATCCGGCCGAAGGCCCGATCCGCGTCGTGCTTGGCCCGCAGGACGACGAATTCGCCGAAGGCAAGGACCTGTTCTTCAACAGCGACTGGAAGATTTCGGCCACCAGCGATCGCATGGGCTACCGCCTCGAAGGTCCCGAGATCAAGCATCTGCACGGCCACAACATCGTCTCCGACGGCACCGTGAACGGTTCGATCCAGATACCGGGCAATGGCCAGCCCATCGTGCTGATGCCGGATCGCGGCACATCCGGCGGCTATCCGAAAATCGCGACCGTCATCTCCGCTGATCTCGGCCGCTTCGGCCAGACGCAGCCGGGCATGCCGTTCCGCTTCAAGGCCGTCAGCATGGCGGAAGCGCAGGCGGCGTATCGCGCCTACGCGGAACTGCTGCAGAGCCTTCCGGGCCGCGTCCACGACTCCAACATCCTGATGCTCGACGTCAAGGCCCTGCTCAATGCCAATGTCGCCGGCACCGCCATCGACGCCACCAATGACGCGACCTGGCAGGCCGCGGCCGCGAACAGCTAAACAGACCGGGAGAGCCCATCATGACGATCGATCTGAACTGCGACCTCGGCGAAAGCTTTGGCATGTGGGAGATGGGCAACGATGCCGCGATGATCGATCTCGCGACATCGGTGAACATCGCCTGCGGTTATCACGCCGGCGATGCCGATGTGATGCGCAAGACGGTGCAACTGGCCAAAGCGCGCGGCGTGAAGATCGGCGCCCATCCCGGCTATCGCGATCTCCATGGTTTCGGTCGCCGTCCCATTGTCGGGCTCACGGCGCTCGAGATAGAGAACCTGATCGCCTATCAGATCGGCGCGTTGCAGGGCATCGCTGCGATGGAAGGCTACAAGGTCACTCATGTAAAGGCGCATGGCGCCATCTCCAATGTCGCCTGCGAGGACGACATGACTGCCCGCGCGATCGCGGCCGGCATCAAGGCGGTGGACCGCAACCTGACTTTTGTCGTGCTGGCGAATTCAAAGCTCGTCACCGCCGGCGAAGCTGCCGGCCTTCCGCTGGCGCATGAGGTGTTTGCGGATCGCGCCTATGAGGACAACGGCAATCTGGTCTCCCGCAAGAAGGAAGGCGCAGTGCTGCACGATCCCAAGCTGATCGCGGATCGCGTGGTGAAGATGGCGCAGACCGGCGAAGTCATTTCGATTACCGGCAAGGTCATCAAGATGAAGATGGATACGGTCTGCATCCATGGCGATACCCACGGTGCCGTGGAGATCGGCCGTCAGGTGCGCGCCGGATTGCAGGCCGCGGGGATCGATGTGAAGCCGTTCAAGACGGTGCTGTAGCTCTCGCCAAACACTCCGTCATGCCCGGCGCAGACCGGGCATCCACGCCTTTGCAGCAGGTGAAGACGTGGATGGCCGGGACAAGCCCGGCCATGACGAGACGGGGCGTCTGCCCTCACCGATCATTCAACATCCCCTCATGCGGCAGCCCCTCGATCGGGCATTCCTCGACGCCGACGGTTCGTCGCGTGATCGCTTCGACATTTTCGCGGGCCTGATCGGGATTGTTGACCCAGGTCGAGTAAAAGTCGAACGGGCACGCCGCCACGCCCTTGTTGCTTTCGCCTGAATTAATCGTGCCGGTGTAGCCACGATGCAGCAGCTTGAAGAGATGGTTTTCCGACTGGCCGTTGCGGCGGGCGTCGCGGATCAGCGATTTCGACAACGCCGCATACTGGATGCCGTAGTCCTCCTCGCCGCATTCGCCGAGCGTGCGGCCATCGAAGCCGATGATCGCGGAATGGCCGAAATACGAATAGACGCCGTCGAAGCCTGACGCGTTGGCGACGGCCACATAGGTGTTGTTGGCCCAGGCCATCGCCTTGGCCATCAGCACCTGCTGGTCCTTGGCTGGATACATGTAGCCCTGGCAGCGGACGATGAGTTCGGCGCCTTTCATGGCGCAATCCCGCCAGATCTCGGGATAATTGCCGTCATCGCAGATGATCAGCGAGACCTTGAGCCCCTTCGGGCCTTCGGAGACATAGGTGCAATTACCGGGATACCAGCCCTCGATCGGCACCCATGGCATGATCTTGCGATACTTCTGAACGATCTCGCCCTTGTCGTTCATCAGGATCAACGTGTTGTAGGGCGCCTTGTGCGGGTGCTGCTCGTGCTGCTCGCCGGTCAGCGAGAACACGCCCCAGACCTTCGCCTTGCGGCAGGCCTCGGCAAAGATCTCAGTTTCCTGGCCGGGCACCTGAGAAGCCGTCTCATACATCTCCTTCTCGTCATACATGATGCCCTGGGTCGAATATTCCGGGAACACGACGAGATCGAGACCGGGCAGACCGATCTTCATTCCGACGATCATGTCGGCGATCTTCTGCGCATTGGCGAGCACCTCGGCCTTGGTGTGCAGCCGCGGCATCTTGTAGTTCACGACTGCGACGCCGACCGCGTCCTTGCTCGATGAGATGTCGCCATGATGCATGATGCAGGATCTCCATTTGGCGGTGATCCTGTGCCGGGCATAGGAGGCGGGCCATACGTGAATTTACGGATGTGGAGACACCAGCCCCTCACGTCGTCCCGACTGTTGCCGGAACGACGCGCGGGGCCACGCAACTAAAGCCCCGTTCCCTTTGCGATCGCATCGCTGAAGGACCGATCGACCAGCGCATTGGCGTCAAGCTTCTGCTTGATGAGGCCGCTTCGCAGATACAGATCGATCGTCTTCTGTTCGTCGGCGACGACGCTGTCATCAACCGGTGCGATCCTCACTTGGGCACGGTTCAGCCAGTTGAGCGGCACGGAAGGCGCCACATTCATCAACTTGCCCCATGTCTGTGCGTAAGCATCCGCATTCTTCAGCGCCCACGCCCGCGCGGCGGTGAGACGACGGAGATAATCCTCCAGCTCCGAGTGCTTGTCGCGGATTGCATTTGGCGTCGCGACGACAAAGCTCAGCCCCGATGTCAGCCCCTCGGCATTGATGACGACGCGCGACTGGAACAGCACCTCTTCCTGGCTCACATAGGGCTCCCAGGTCGACCACGCATCGACCGAACCGCGGGTATAGGCCACCTTGGCGTCCGATGGCGCGAGAAAGACGATCTGCACGTCACTCGCCGTCCAGCCTTTCTTTTCGAGCGCAGCGAGAATGAGCTGATGCCCGATCGAACCCCGTCCCGTAGCAATCTTCTTGCCCCTCAAGTCGTCGAAGCTTTTGATCGTCGAGTCTTTCGGGACAAGGACGGCAAGACCGTCACCAGTCTGCCGGATCGCACCGATAGCCCTTACCGGCACATTGGCCGCGGCCGCGAAGGTGAACGGCGCATCGCCGACCAGCCCGCTATCGAGCGCGCCGGCGCCGATAGCTTCCAGCAATGGCGCCGCTGCGGCGAATTCCTTCCACTCGATCTTGTAGGGCACATCCTTCAGAACGCCGGAAGCTTCCATCACGGCGCGCGCGTTGCCTTTCTGGTCACCAACGATCAGCGTCGTCTCAGCCTGTGCGGACGTGACGAGCGCCGCCAGTGCTAGACCGGCGGCAAATGCAAGACCTTTCATGCTGCAACAACTCCCTTGTCCGCCACGCGCGCGGCGATCAGCGCACGCGTGGCGGGGATCAGTTCGCGACCATAATCGATGGCATCGATCAGCGGATCGAAACCGCGGATCAGGAAATGGCTGACGCCGAGATCGTAGTAGTCGGCGAACACTTCGGCCACCTGCCCGGGCGTGCCGACCAGCGCCGTCGTGTTGCTGTTCGCACCGGTCAGCGCCGCCATTTCGGTCCACAGCCGTTTGTCGATACGGGTGCCCTGCTCGGCCAATGCCAGCAGACGCTTGGCCCCGGCAGTGGCGTGACCGTCGGCCGGCTTGCGATAACCGGTCTTATCCTGCAGCGCCGTCGCACGGGCGAGAATGTCGTCAGCCTTGGCCCAGGCCTTTTCCTCGGTCTCGGCGATGATCGGGCGCACCGACAGGCTGAAGCGCGGCGACGGCCGGCCATATTTCTTGGCGGCTGCGCGCACGCGCGCCGTCACGTCGCGCACCTGTGCGTAGGATTCCCCCCACAGCGCGAAGGTGTCGGCATGCTTGCCGGAGACGTCGATGGCGGCGTCCGATGCGCCGCCGACGAAGACATGGATCGGCACGGTCGGCTTCACCTGTGAGAAGCCGCCTTCGACCTGATAATATTTGCCGTGATAGTCGAATGGCTTCTCGCTGGACCATTCCTGCTTGATGATGTCGAGCCATTCGCCGGTGCGAGCGTAGCGCTCGTCCTTGTCGTCCAGCGTATTCCCATCCTGCCGCAGCTCCTTGGCATTGCCGCCGGTGATGACATGAAGCGACACGCGGCCACGATGAAAATTCTCGATGGTCGCGAGCTGGCGCGCGATGACCGTTGGCGCGGTGAAACCAGGGCGCTGCGCGATCATCACCTTCAGCTTCTGCGTCACCCCGAGCGCATGCTGGGCGACCTGCAATCCATCCGGCGAGGTTGAATGGAAAGCGAGCAGCGCGCGATCAAAGCCGGCGAGTTCATGGGCCTTGGCAACTGTCTCGATATACGAGGGATCCAGCACCGGGCCGGAGCGCACGCGGGTTTCGGACGCGTCATTGTTGGTGATGAAACCGATGAATTCGACGGACATGTCTTCCTCCAATTCCGGATGGTGATGATCAGATGCCGAGGGCGCGGCGGCCGGCGGCGATACGTGTGCTGTCGTCCTGTGGTGTGTGCACGCGCCCGCACAGGACGTCGCGATAGAAGCGCTCGAGCGGGTTGGCGCGGCTGAGGCCATGATTGCTGGTCAGCGACAGCGCCTCTTCGACAGCGGCGATGGCATTGTTGGTCACGGTCAGCTTGATGATATTGGCCTCGACCGCTTCGAGATGCGCGCCGCTATCGATCTCGGCGGCGAGACTGTTGATCAGTCGCGCGTTCACCGTGAGCTTCGCTTCGATGCCGCCGAGAACCTCCTGCGCGCGCGGCAAGGTCGCCAGTGGCGCGCCGAGACTTGACGGCACGCGGGTCTTCAAGAATGTCAGCAACCAGTCGCGCGCCGCACGCGCCACGCCGTCATAGATCGACCCCAGCAACACGGCCTGTATGGTCGCCTGCTGGACATCGGGCTTGCGCCAGTCTTCCGGTTTGCGCAGCTCGATGACATGATCGGCAGGAATGAGCACGTCCTTGAAGATGACATCGTGGCTGCCGCTCGCGCGCAGACCGAGATGATCCCAGGTCTCCACGATTGACGTCCCCGGTAGTCCCGCCGGCACGAGAAACAGACCGACCTGGGGCTCCGCATCGTCCGTGCTGGCGAACACGCTGTACCACTTCAGGATCGGCGAACCCGTCGAATAGATCTTGCGCCCTGACAGGCGCCAGCCCTCCGCCGTGCGCCGGGCCTTGGTCGCCGGCCGCCCACCGCGCGACGGCGAGCCGAGATCAGGCTCGACCCTCAGTGTATTGATGAGAGCAACCTCACCGGCATCTGGCACGATCTTGCGAATGAGATGCTGGGGCCAAAGACCGCCGCGTGCAATGATGAGGTGATGCATGTAGTGCATGGTCAGCACCAGAGCGGTGGCCGCATCAGCCTGCCCGATCAGGCCGACCACGCGGGCCGCCTCGCTGATCGATGCGCCGCCGCCCCCGAGCGTGCGGGACACCGGCAATCTCAACAACCCGGCGTCAGCGAGCTCGCGAAAATTCTCGAACGGGAAACTGGCATCGCGGTCGTGCTCGCGCGCGCGTTCGGCGAAGCCCGAGACAAGCAGCGATGCCTTGTTAATGGCGTTGGGAGACGCGTCCATGAGTACACTGCCGTGATGGCGATCGCGGAATGCGATCTGGTTTCAAAGCGGCGGAAGCGCGCCTGTTCCAAAGACGATTCCGGCGATAAGCGCGAGTGCGCCGTAAGCGGCCAGCCGATGCAGACGGTCGGACAGACATCGCGCATGGTCGGTCGCCCCCTGCGCCGGACCGTTCTGCTTCATCACGCTGCCCAACTGCTCGATCATGTCGATCTCCTAGCCCACAGATCAGAAAATCCTTCTCCAAACGAGACGCAAGCCCGCGAACGAAATAACGACAGTCGCTCTCAATGGCGCCTGCCGGGAGATATTTTCTTCCCTTCGTCAGAAACGCTGGAGAAGGAATTTTCGCTGCAATCAGCGCATCCCACTACCAGGTGGAATCAAGGCCGAGCAGGCCGAGGATGTCCCGCCGAAGTTCCGCCAGACGCGGATCGCCGCGATGGCGTGGATACGGTCGATCCACCGTCACGTCCGCCTTCACGCGCGCCGGCCGATCACTGAACACGATGACGCGATTGGCGAGGAACAACGCCTCCTCCACATCATGGGTCACGAGCAAGCCAGTAAATCCACTCCGCTGCCACAGCGAAACCAGTTCCGACTGCATCGTGATGCGGGTCAACGAGTCGAGCTTGCCGAGCGGCTCGTCGAGAATGAGAATGCGGGGATCGTTGACCAGCGCCCGCGCGAGTGCCACACGCTGAGCCATGCCGCCCGAGAGCTGATGCGGATAGGCCTTTCGGAACGCGCCGAGACCGACCAGTTCAATCGCTGCATCCACGCGATGACGCTGCGTCTTCAGCACGCCCTGTGCTTCCAGGCCGAGCGCGACATTGTCCCAAACCGTGCGCCATGGAAACAGGGTTGGATCCTGAAACACCACCACCCGCGACGGATTTGGCCCGCTGATGGCGACACCATCCTCGGCCAGCGTGCCGGCGCGCGGCGGTTCGAGGCCGGCGACGAGCCGCAGCAATGTGGACTTGCCGCAGCCGGAAGGGCCGAGCAATGCGACGAACTCACCGGGCGCGACCTTGATGCTGACATCATCGAGCACCGGCAGCACGCTGCCGTCGATATCGAAGGCATGGCTGACATTGTCGATATCCAGCGACGCGCCGCTGGATTGGAAGGCCTTTGCGAGCGCTACCATTTGACGTCTCCCTTCTGCCAGACCAGCAGCCGGTCACGGACGCGGAACAGCAGCGTGATGGCACCGGAGCACAGCAGCGACATCACGATCAGTGCCGCATACATGTTGTTGTAGGAGGCCCAGCCCTGCGCCCATTGCAAATACCAGCCGAGGCCGGCCTTCACGCCGATCATCTCGGCGACGACCAGCACCGCAAAGGATGCGCCAAGGCCCATAAACAGGCCTACGAACACATGCGGCAGTGCCGCCGGTATCGCGACCTTGGTGACCAGGAAGGCCGGTTTGGCACCGAGCGTGCGGGCCACGTCGTAATAGGCGCTGCTTACACTGGCGACACCGGACCAGGTCAAAACCGTCACCGGAAAGCCGGTGGCAAGCGCGATCAGGAAGGTCGAGGCGCTCCAGCTGGACGGGAAGGTAAAGAAGGCGATCGGCAGCCACGCTGTCGCCGGCAGCGGGCCGATGAAGCGCAGGATCGGATGCACCCAGTAGCCGGCGAGACGCGACCATCCGATGGAGACGCCGGTGAGAAAACCGACGGCCGCGCCGATGAAATAGCCGCCGAGTTGCAGCTTGATCGATGCAATCACGCTATCGAACAGTTTTGGAAAGTCGTCGGTATAGACTTCGATGATCGATTGCGGCGGTGGGAAGAAAGGCAGCGGCAGCCAGCCAAATTTGGCCGTCGCAACCTCCCACAGCGTCAGGAATGCGCCGATGGCGAGCAGCCAGGGCGCCCGCCTCTGGACGCCCTCGCCGAAGCGGCCAAGCGCCGTATGCGCGGTCGTTGCAATGATGATCAAGGCAGCAACCGCGAATGCTACATAGGCGACCGCCTCCGTGCGGGACCAGTCGCCGATATCCGGCCAATGCAGGCTCGCATAGCCGAAGGCGAGCCAGGTGAGCCCTGCCCCTATTCCCGCAACCGTCGGCCGGAGTTTGCTCGCGAATGTCAGGCCACCATCGCCAGCAATCACGAGGCTCTCGCGGTCTGCGCCGACCGGCGCAATATCAGACGCGGAATACGTCGGCATAGATGCGCTCCGCAAATTTGGCGGTGTCGGTGTTCGGCTTGAATACGGAGACCTGCTTGAGTTCGTCCGCATAGGTCTTCAACTCGCGCTTGAGCTGATCGCCGACTGGATGATGATGGTGGGTATGGTATTTCACCATGCCCTGTAGATCCTCAATGGTGGCGGCCTTCGGTGCATAAGGCTGGAACGATGCCGCCGCCTTCTCCGGATTTTGCGAAGCGAACATCGCCGCATCGAGCAGTGCCTGGGTCAAAGCCCGCGCAACCAGCGGCTCGGCACGCAACAGGCTGCCGCGCACGCCGACGATGCAGCAGCTGATGTCGCGATATGGGCCGTCGAGGTTGGAACCGACCTCTCTGAGCGAGCCGTCCTTGAGCCAGAGATAAGCGAGCGGATCGGAAGCCAGACCGATCTGCGCCTCGCCCTTCTCGAGCGCGAGCTGCACGAGGTTGCCGGGGAATTGCCGCCATTCGACATCCTTCTCCGGATTGATGCCGGCTTTGGCCAGCTGGATCGAGAAGAAGTTCTTGTCGGGGCCGGCCATGTCGCCGACCGCAATCACCTTGCCCTTGAAATCAGCGATGCCCTTGATGTCCGACTTCGCGGGCGTCAGCGCGCGCATGCAGCCGCCATGGGTGCCGGCAACGATCTTGACATCAAACCCCTGCTCCAGCGGCTTGAGCCAGCGCAAGGCCATGCCCAACCCTGCATCGGACTTTCCGGTGGCGATCGCTTCGAGGAGCTGATCGGTGGAGCCGCTGTAATTCACCAGCTCGATGTCAAGATTTTGCTTGGCAAAGAAGCCGTGGTCGATGGCGACCGGCAAAGGCGCGAGGCAAACAGCGCCGGCGTTCCATGACAGCTTCAATTTGCGCGGGGCACCGGTGAGCGCCGGTGCATCGGACGATGCCTTGCAGATCGGGAATTCGGAAAAATCGATGGGCGAGGCCTGCCTGAATGGAAAGGCCTGTGCGCCCCAGACGCCAAGCGGTGCCGCAAAGGCGGCCGCCGCACCTGCCCCGAGCAACGTGCGGCGGCTCAAGCGCTGTGCGCGCTGATGGTCATCGTCAGACATATCGTCTCCCTGGATGAGGCACAGCACGGCCCCTTAGCGCAACGCATGGCGTTGCAGCTCGCGCTGATGCGATAGTGAACTATTTTGGCGGTTGGTGCGGCGTGGTCGTCATTCGACTCTCACACCGCCGTTGTTGACGGTGCGAGGATGCGCAGCGCGGACGCATGGGGTCAATGAAATGGAATTTTCAATGTCGCGGACGTTAGAGAGATTATCTCCAACGGATGTGGCCGCGAGGAGAGAACGCGATTTAACGCCATCCATGCGTTCTACGCGCGATCAAGCTGGAGCAAGATCGTTCTCACCCCTTCCGCTCCTCATGGTGAGGAGGCGTACTTGCGCCATCTCGAACCACGAGATGCAGATGCTCCGAGCCTGCGGCGCCCCTTCGAGACGCCCGCCTGCGGCGGGCTGCTGAGGATGAGGACCGGGGGGCGGCTCAGTACACGTCGAGCTGGAAGCGTCCCTTCTTCTTCAACTCGCTGACAAATGCCACTGCCTCGTCGATCGATCTCGCACCATGCTGCGCGGTGACATCCACCAGCGCACGCTCGACATCCTTGGCCATGCGCTTGGCATCGCCGCAGACATAGACATGGGCGCCTTCGGCGAGCCACGTCCACAGATCGCGACCGACCTCGCGCATGCGGTCCTGCACGTAGAACTTCTCGCCAGTGTCGCGCGACCAGGCGAGCGACAGGCGCGTGAGAAAGCCGTCATTCTTCATGCCATTGAGTTCATCGGCATAGAAGAAATCCGACGCACTGCGCTGATGACCGAAGAACAGCCAGTTCCTGCCGGGCGCATTAACCGCCTTGCGGTCGTGCAGGAAAGCGCGGAACGGCGCGATGCCGGTGCCCGGCCCGACCATGATGATCGGCGTCTCCGGATTTTCCGGCAATGCGAAGCCATGGGCCTTCTGCACATAGACCTTGAGTTCGTCGCCGGGCTTGATGCGATCGGCGAGGAAACTGGAGGCCAGGCCATGACGCTTCCGCTTGCCGACGACATAGCGCACCGCATCGACGGTTAGCGACAATTTGCCCGGCGTCGCATTGTGCGAGGACGAGATCGAATAGAGCCGCGGCTGCAGCGGCTCCAGTGCCTCGATGAAGGCCTCGGGGTGCGGACGCACATTCGGAAACTTCTGCAACGCCGCCATCACATCGAGCGTCGCGGCGTCGCCATCGGGATCCTCTCCCTGCGCTAGCGCACGCGCCTTGGCGCGATGGACGCCGCCGGTGAGATAGGACATCAGTTCGAACAGGCTGTCCGGCGCAGGCGCCAGCGAGACATCGTGCTGCAGGACCTCACGCAGCGTCTTGCCGCGGACTTCGGTCGTATGGGAGGCGCCGAGCAAGGCAATGATCTGGTCGACATGGCCGAGATCGTTGCTGGCAAAGATGCCAAAGCTGTCGCCGACCACGTAATCGAGCCCGCACCCGGACAGATCGAAGTCGATGTGCCAGGTTTCCTTCTCCGAACCCGCGCCGTTGAGCAGGCGTCGGCCGAGGAAGATCGCCGGTGCCGGATTGTCGCGCGAGCGGCCAAGCGTCGACGGATCCGGCGCAGCAGCCTCAACCGGTTCGGAAATTGCGGCCGGGGCTGCACCGGCGGCCGGCGCCTTGTCGAGCTCCTCATAGAGCGACTTGAGCATCCGCGCGGTTTCCTTGCCACCAGGGACGCAGAGATTGAGACGCGGCTCGGCCTTGCTGGCGATGGCGTCGGAATAGTCGTTGCAATTATAGCCGCACTGGCCGCAGTCCTGCTGCGCCATCGCCGCCATCATCTTGCGGCGAACAGCCTTGCCTTCGGCGAGCTTCATGCGGTCGCCGATCGGCATGGTCTGGTCATGCCAGGGCGCGCCGTCGTCCTCCTCCATGATGGCAGCGCCCTGCTCCGCCGATAGCGGCGTCGCCGGTGCGTCCGATAGAAGGCCGGCGAAGAAGCCATTCAGCCATGAGCGCTGCGCTTCCGAGAACGGCGCCGAGGACGGGATGATGTCGAGTTTGGGAGGCGTCACCATCTGGTTCATGCTGAGACCTCGTCAGCGAGCTTGCGCAAACCAGCTGCATCGTGGCGGCGCGAGAATGTGAGGAAAGTTTCGTCGGCCGAAGCGCGGTTGGCGAGATAGGCTTTCAGCAGCTTCTCGATGACGAGAGGCGCGTCCTCGGATTTGACGTTCTGATAGAGCTCCTGCCCCACATCGGCCTGCGGGCCAAAACTGCCGCCGGTGAAAATGTGAAAACCATCGACGGCGTCGTCGCTGTGCTCAACCTGGACGCGCGCGCCGATCATGCCGATGTCACTGATGTAGTGCTGCGCGCAGGAGTGATGGCAGCCGGTAAGATGGATGTTGATCGGCGTGTTCACCTCGACGCGGGTGTCGCACCATTCGGCGATATTGGTGGCGGTCTGCTTCGTATCGGCATTGCCAAACTTGCAGCCGGCGCGGCCGGTGCAGGCGATCAGGCCGGCGCGGATTTCCGTGGTCTTCACGGCCAGCCCGATCGCCTCGATGGCGGCGATGGCTAGCGCGACATTGGCGTCCTTCACGCCGGGTATGAGCAGATTCTGCCACACGGTCAGCCGGATATCGCCATCGCCGAGATCGGCCGCGATTCTGGCGAGGCCGCGCATCTGGTCGGATGTCATCTTGCCGAGCGGCAGCACGACGCCAATCCAGTTGAGCCCGTCCTGCTTTTGCTTGTGCACGCCGATATGCGCGGTGCGATCGAACACCGGCCGGGGCTGCAGCGCGTCGGCTGCAATGCGCGTGAACGGCGCGCCGAGCTTCTCTTCGACGAGGACGAGAAACTTCTCCATGCCCGTCCCGTCGATGACGTATTTGAGCCGCGCCTTCAGCCGGTTGGTGCGGTCGCCGAGGTCGATGAAGACGCGCACGATGGCGTCGGAGACTTTCGTTGCGTCCTCCGGCTTTACGATGATGCCGGTGTCGGTGGCAAAATCCTTGTGACCGGTGATCCCGCCGATGCCAAGCTTGAACCAGACGCCAGGCGCAACGCCAAAACCGTCCTTCACCTCGACGGCCTGAAAGGCGATGTCATTGGTGTCTTCCAGCACCGCGATCCTTCCGGCACCATCGAAGGCGACGTTGAATTTTCGCGGCAGGCCGTACAGCGAGCGGTCGTTGAGAATGTGATAGTGCCACTCGCGCGCATAGGGCCGGGTGTCGAGCAGTTCCTGCGGATCGATGCCGGCAGTCGGCGTGCCCGTGACATTGCGGATATTGTCGGCGCCGGAGCCGCGCGAGCAAAGACCGAGATCCTGTATGCCCTCGATCAACTTCACTGCGTTCTTCGGCGGGATCTCGCGCACCTGCAAATTGGCGCGGGTGGTGACGTGGCTGAACGGGCCGCAGAGTTCGTCGCTGAGATCGGCGAGGCCGGACAACTGCCAGTGCTTCATGATCCCGTTCGGGATGCGCAGGCGCGACATGTAGCTGTCCTGCGTCGGCCCGACATAGAAGATACCGTAATAGCGCCAGCGGAAATTGTCGGCGGGCGACGGCCGCGCATCGGCGGCCGCCTGTTCACGCAGCCGCGGATAGGCATCGAACGGATGCTCCTCTCGCTTCCACTTCTCCTGATCGACGAGCTTCTTGCCGGCGGCCGTGGTGCGGTCCTGCGCCTTGATGTGCGGCGCATCGGGCCCAGTCGGTTCGGCATTGGCCTTGGCCGCCGTAGTGCCGCCAAGACCCTTGCCGACGCGGCTGATCTGCAGGCCGGTCGTAAAGCCTTCGAGATAGCGCTTCTGCTCGTCGGAGAAGTCGATGGGGAGAGGTTCGATTTTCATGCAGCGACGAAGCTCCTGCGAGGCAACGGGATGTGACGGACGGGACCGCTCCGCATCAGCCGACGCTTCTGGCCGGTTTCAATTGGAGGAAGGTCCGATCAGCCTCGTTGCTGCGGATATCCATCTGGGATGGCCGGCAAACATCAGCGGGTGCCGGCAGTTAGAGACATTCAAGTCTCATGCCAGCCACCATGGCTCGGATTTGGTATTTATTTCAACGGCATGAGCGTGTCGGACGGAACCACGCGGCGCGCCGATGCGGCGCTGTTGCACTGCACGCACAATAATTAGGCGACGCCCAATCGTGCGGCGCCTCAACCCTTCAGATGTGCAATCTCGAAGGCGGCGAGATGCGCCTCGATATTGGCCGGATCGAAAGCCGGCCCGGCAAAGGCACCGACCGGATCGCCGGCGTGATCAGCACCATCGGCCGGCTTGCCTACCGCGGCGTCGTAGAGATCGGGCCGGAACACCGCCTTTGCCGTGGCCAGCGCTTCCGGGCTGATCGCCGTCTGGCCCCAGCGCACCATCTGGGCATAGAGCCATGCCGCCTGCGCCGGATCGGGCCGCCCGGCGCTCTCGCGGCCGACCAGCAGATAACGGTCGCTCGCGCGCCAGGTGCCATCCGGCGAGATCTTGAGCTTACCGTCCAGCGTCCGCTGCAGAACCTCGGGCGACACGCCGATATGTTCGGGTTTTGCCAGAATGGCCGTGACCTCGTCGCGGTTCTCCCGCGCTTCGATGAAGGCTGCCGCCTTCACATGCGCACGCGTCAGAGCAGCCACCACGTCAGGGTTCTTGTCTGCCCACACCTGCCGCATCGCCAGCACCTTTTCCGCCGCGCGCTGCAGGATGTCCGAAGCGAAATGCAGGATATGGCCGATGCCGAGATCGACGGCCATCGAGTTCCAGGGAGCGCCGACGCAAAACGCATCCACGTGTCCGTTGGCAAGGCTATCCACCATGTAAGGCGGCGGCAGCACGACAAGGCGCACGTCCTCGTCGGGGTCGACGCCGCCCGCCGCCATCCAGAAGCGGAGCTGGTAATTGTGGGTGGAGAACGGAAAAGTCATTCCAAAAGTCAGCGGATCCGCCCCTGCCCGCGCCCGCGCGACAACCACGCGGTTCAGCGCCTGCGCGGTCGCCATTGGATCGGCATAATTGGGATCGGCAGGGTCGCCATCCAGCTCCGACATGATCGCCGCGTGGAGGGCCGGCGACACCGTGATGGCATTGCCATTGATGCCGAGATTGAACGGCGCCACGATCGGCACCTTGACGTGGCCGAGCCCGAGGCTTGAGGCGATGGCGACGGGCGCCAAGAGATGCGCGGCCTCGAACAGGCCGATATTGAGCTTGTCGCGAACATTCGACCACGACACTTCGCGGACCAGCTCGACAGCGAGCCCCTCGTCCTTCGCAAAGCCCTTGTCGACAGCGACGATCAACGCTGCGGCGTCGACCAGCGGGATGAAACCAATGCGAAGCGGATGGGTCATTTCAAAAGCTCCGCTGCGGTGATGATCGATTGCGCGATCTCGCCGATCTTCTTCTTTTCGCGCATCGCGGTCGAGCGCAGCAGCACATAGGCCTCCTCTTCATTGAGGCCCTTGAGCTTCATCACGATGCCTTTGGCGCGGTCGATGATCTTGCGCTCTTCCAGCGCTGACTTGGTACGCTCGAGCTCGTCCTGCAGCTTGGAGAAGGCGTTGAAGCGCGAGATGCAGAGATCAAGGATCGGCTTGATCCGCTCCTTCTTCAACCCGTCCACGATGTAGGAGGATACCCCCGCATCCACGGAAGCTCGGGCCGACTCGGCGTCGCTCTGGTCGACAAACATGGCGACCGGCCGGCGCACCGCGCGGGAGACTTGGAACATTTGTTCCAGCACGTCGCGGCTCGGATTTTCGAGGTCGATCAGGATAACCTCGGGGTCCAGCTGGTAAATCCGGGCCAGCAGGTTCTGCATTTCCCGAATGTGATGCACATCGCCATAGCCAGCCTCGCGCAGTCCTTCTTCAAGGATGGCGGCCCGGATCGGGCTTTCATCGACGATGACGATCTTGGGCGACTTGTCGGGCATCGGGCTCTCGGCTGGATACCCCCTCCATAGCATGAGGCGCTGCGGCATAAAGCCTTGTATTTATAGGCAAATGGGACTACGTGCTGCCCTTCAATCAGGCAGATCGAATAATGCAACAGGCCGCCGCGCCCAAAATCTCGTTTGTGTCCCTGGGATGCCCCAAAGCCTTGGTGGATTCCGAGCGCATCATCACGCGCCTGCGCGCCGAAGGCTATGAGCTCGCCCGCAAGCATGACGGCGCCGACGTCGTTATCGTCAACACTTGCGGCTTCCTCGACAGCGCCAAGCAGGAGTCGCTGGGTGCCATCGGCGAGGCCATGGCCGTCAACGGCAAGGTGATCGTCACCGGCTGCATGGGCGCCGAGCCCGAGCAGATCGAGGCGGCCTACCCGAACGTGCTGTCGATCACCGGCCCGCAGCAATATGAAAGCGTGCTGGACGCGGTGCATCGCGCGCTGCCGCCGGTGCACAATCCGCATATCGATCTGGTCCCGCCGCAGGGCATCAAGCTGACGCCGCGGCACTACGCCTATCTGAAGATCTCCGAAGGCTGCAACAATCGCTGCACCTTCTGCATCATCCCGAAGCTGCGCGGCGATCTCGTCTCGCGATCCGCCAAGGATGTGCTGCTTGAGGCCGAGAAGCTGGTGAAGGCCGGCGTCAAGGAACTGCTGGTGGTGTCGCAGGACACCTCGGCTTACGGCGTCGACATCAAATATGCCGAGAGCCCGTGGAAGGACCGCAGCGTCCGCGCCAAGTTCTACGACCTCGCGAAAGAGCTCGGCGAACTCGGCGCCTGGGTGCGTCTCCAGTATGTCTATCCCTATCCGCATGTGGATGAGGTCATCGGCCTGATGACCCCCGGCAGCAATGTGCTGCCCTATCTGGACATCCCGTTCCAGCATGCGGCGCCGAACGTGCTGAAGGCCATGAAGCGCCCGGCCGCACAGGACAAGACGCTCAATCGCATCAAGGCCTGGCGCGAACAATGCCCGGACCTCGTGCTGCGCTCGACCTTCATCGTCGGCTTCCCCGGTGAGACCGAGGATGATTTCCAGTATCTGCTGGACTGGCTGGACGAAGCCCAGATCGACCGCGTCGGCGCGTTCAAATACGAGCCGGTGGCAGGAGCTGTCTCGAACGGCATCGGCCTCGATGTACCGGCCGAGCTGAAGCAGCAACGTTGGAACGCGCTGATGGAACGCCAGCAGAAGATCTCCGCGCGCCGCCTCAAGCGCAAGGTCGGAACACGGCAGCAGGTCATCATCGACGAGGTCGGCCCGACCGTATCGAAGGGCCGCTCCAAGACCGACGCGCCGGAGATCGACGGCGCCGTCTATGTAACGGCGCGCCGCCCGCTGAAGGTCGGCGAGATCGTCACCGCCAAGATCGAGCGTGCGGATAACTACGACCTGCACGGGACCGTGGCGGGGTTTTAAGGAAACTCTGTCCTCATCCTGAGGAGCGGCCATCTTCGGCCGCGTCTCGAAGGATGGCCGCGAGCGCCAGCCCCGGCCAGCTCATGGTTCGAGACGGCGCCGAAGACGGCGCCTCCTCACCATGAGGGCTGAGTGTCAGGACTGCATCACATCTTCAAGATCACCGCGCCCGTCGTCTTGCGCGCTTCCAGATCGGTATGCGCTTTCGCCGCATCCTTCAGCGCGTAAGCGTGATTGATCGGCACGTGCAACTTGCCGTCGATGACCGCCGAGAACAGCGTATCGGCGCCCTCCAGCAGATCCTTGCGCTTGGCGACGTAGTCATTGAGCTTCGGTCGCGTTGCGAATAGCGAGCCGTGATTGTTGAGCTCGGCGATCGGAAATGGCGGCACCGGACCGGAGGCATTGCCGAACGACACCCAGAGACCGAGCGGCCGCAGGCATGACAGCGAACCGGGATAGGTCGTCTTGCCGACGCCATCATAGACGACGTCGCAGAGTTCACCGCGGGTAATCTGCTTCACGCGATCAACGAAATTTTCCTCGTTGTAATAGATGACGTGATCGCAGCCATTGGCGAGCGCCAGTTCGCCCTTTTCCTTCGAACCCACGGTGCCGATCACCTGCGCGCCCATGGCCTTGGCCCATTGGCAGGCCAGCAGGCCGATGCCGCCGGCGGCTGCGTGGATCAACACACGGTGATGCGACTCGACCTTGAAGGTCTTGTGCAGCAGATACCAGACCGTGAGGCCCTTGAGCATCAGCACCGCGCCCTGTTCGTACGTGATGCGGTCCGGCAGCTTGACCAGGCGATCGGCAGCAAAAACGCGCTCGGCCGCGTAGCTGCCCAGCGCGGAATAATAGGCGACGCGATCGCCGGGATGGAAACCGGTGACGCCCGGCCCGACACTGACCACCTCACCTGAGGCCTCATTGCCGGCAATAAAAGGAAGCTGTGGCGCCTTGTAGAGGCCGGTGCGGAAATAGGTGTCGATGAAATTGACGCCGATGCAGTGCTGGCGAATACGTACCTCGCCCGCGCCCGGCGCCGGCACTTCCACGTCTTCATAGGTCAACACTTCCGGTCCGCCAACCTGATGGACGCGCATGGCCTTTGTCATCGTTCAATCTCCCTGAATGTCTTTGGGCACAAGCGATACCAATGGCCTGGAGATGTCAACCGGCACTACCCGGCCAGCTTGCGGCGGTTGCGTTTGGCGAGGATGTTGAACAATTCCACCGCGGCGGAGAACAGGATGGCGAAATAGATATAGCCGCGCGGAATATGGAATTTGAATCCATCCGCCACCAGCGACACGCCAATCAGCACCAGGAAGGCGAGCGCCAGCATTTTCGTGGTCGGATAGCTCGCCACGAAACGCGCCACGGGGCCGGACGACACATACATCACCGCACAGGCGATGATGACGGCCGCCACCATGATTTCGATATCCTGCGCCATGCCAATGGCGGTGATGATGCTGTCGAGCGAGAACACGAGATCGACGACCACGACCTGCAGGATCACCCAGGCGAAGGCATTGGCCGCGGGCTTCCCGCTCACATGCCCTTCCCGCGCCTCCACTTCGGCGTGAATCTCATGCGTCGCCTTGGCGATCAGAAACAGGCCCCCGCCAATCAGGATCAGGTCGCGCCATGACAGCGACAAGCCGAACGCGGTGACGACTGGCGCCGTCAATCCGATCAGCCAGACCAGGATGCTCAGCAGCGCGATACGGAACACCAGCGCCAGCGCGAGACCGATCTGCCTTGCACGCCTGGCCTGATCGGGCGGCAACCGCGCCACCAGCACCGACAGGAAGATCACATTGTCGATGCCGAGCACGATTTCGAGTGCGGTGAGCGTCAGCAGCGCAGCCCAGGCTTCGGGGCTGGAGAACAGTTCGATCATGGCATTCACGGGCTCGCGAGCACTGGAGCGTCAAGGGCTAGCAGGATTCCTTGATGATTGTCACTTGGCGGTGCGACAGGCGTGATTTCGCGATGCGTCATGGCTTGAAAATACCGCAGCAAAGTCCGATGGTCCCGGCCATGATCGAGACATCCACTTTCCCTTATGACGTCGCCGTTGTCGGTGGCGGTCCCGCTGGCCTCGCTGCGGCCATTGCCGTCGCTGAAACCGGCGCGCGCACAGCCCTCGTCGCCCGCCGCGCGCCCTATGCGGACAATCGCACCACCGCGCTGCTCGGCGGCTCCGTGGATTTCCTGGACAGTCTCGGCGTCTGGCAGCGCTGCGCCGACAAGGCCGCGGCTCTGACCACGATGCGCCTCGTCGATGACACCGGCCGCCTGATCCGCGCGCCCGAGGTCAAATTCGTGTGCGCCGAAATCGGACTCGAAACCTTCGGCTACAATATCGAGAACCGTGAACTGGTCGCGGCCCTTGAAGCGCGCGCGAGCGAATTGACCAATCTCATCCGCATCAATGACGAGGCGGAGACCGTTGCACCGGGCGACGCACAGGTCACGATCCGCATGCAGCGCGGCGAGACGCTCGCGGCGCGGCTCGTGGTCGGCGCCGATGGCCGCCAGTCGCTTTGCCGCGAAGCTGCGGGTATCGCCGTCAAGCGCCGCCCGCTTGGCCAGATGGCGCTGACCTTCAACATCAGCCACAGCCGGCCGCACAAGAACATCTCCACGGAATTCCACACGCCGCATGGTCCCTGCGTGTTCGTGCCGCTGCCGGGCGATCGATCCAGCATTGTCTGGGTCAGCAGGCCGAAGGACGCCGAAGCCCTGATGGCGCTTGATGATGCCGCACTATCTGCCGCTGCGGAAAGGCAATCGCACTCGATCCTCGGCCGTGTCACGGTCGGCCCCGGCCGTCACCTGTTTCCGCTCGGCATCGAGGAGCCGTTCGAGCTTGCGAAGAACCGCACCGTGCTGGTCGGCGAAGCCGCCCATGTGGTGCCGCCGATCGGTGCCCAGGGTCTCAATCTCGGCCTGCGCGATGCGTCCGATCTCGCCGACATGGTGCGCGACGCCGGCATCAACGGCCAGGACATCGGCGCATCTGACGTCATCGCCCGCTTCGCCCGCATGCGCCGCACCGACATCCGCTCCCGCACCTTCGCCATCGACATGGCCAATCGCTCACTGCTCAGCGATCTCCTGCCCATGCAGGCGATCCGTGCCGCTGGCATGCACGCGATGGGCAGCATCGGCCCGCTGCGCCGACTTGCCATGCGCGAGGGATTGTCGCCGTCGTGGCGCAACCGCGCCTCTTAGGGAAACGCGATCTGCCCTGACTTCAGGAAATACATCACCGAGGTCAGCGTCAGCACCGAGACGAACGTCCCGAGCAGCACGGCGACCGACGCTGGCTCGATCCAGCTGTCATACTGCCGCGCGATCACGAAGACATTGAGCGCCGGCGGCAGCGATGCCAGCAGCACGGCCGTCGCTGCCCAGACCGGCGGGAACGGACCGAGTGCCAGCATCAGGCCAAACACGATCAGCGGGTGGATCAAGAGCTTGATCACGATCAGGCCCGGGATCTCCCACGGCACACGCCCGAGCGGGCGCAGGGCCACAGTGACGCCGAGCGCGAACAAGGCGACCGGCGCCGCCGAGTTCTGCAGGAACAGCAGCATGCCATCCACAGCCACCGGCATCTGCAGATGAAACGCCGCGACCGCCGCACCGAGATAGGCGGCGACGATCAACGGATGCAGCAGGATGTGCTTGATAACGATACCGATGGTCGGCAGCAACGGCCGCTTCTCCGGCGCCGTCAGTGTCATCATCAGGGGCGCAATCGAGAACAGGAAGATGCTGTCGAAGCAGAACACCAGCGCCGTCGGCACCGCCGCCTTCGGACCAAGCACCGCCAGCGCCAGCCCCGGCCCCATATAGCCGATATTGCCGTAGCCGCCGGCAAGCCCCGCCATACCCGCTTCGCGCATGGTCAGCCGGCCGAGAAACTTTCCGGTGCCAACCGAAAGAAAGAACGCCGTTGCAGTCGCCGCGGTAGTGCCGATCACGAACGGCAGATTGTTCAGCTCCTCAAACGGCGTCTTCGCCAGGATACGAAAGAACAGCGCCGGCAGCGACACATAAAGCAGGAAGAAGTTCATCCAGGCGAGTCCTGCTTCGGGCAGGTTCTTCGCCTTGCCACAGGCGAAGCCAATGAAGATCAACCCGAAATACGGCAGCGCAAGATTGAGGACGTCCATCATGATGGTGGCATTCGCCTTTGTTTTTCAATCATAGTGGGAGATGCACTGCTTTGGACCCCCGAGTCCACGCCGGGCTCGCATAGGATTAGATGCCATTGCGTTGATGGCGTCAAACGCTGCGTCCCCTGAGCGCTTCCCTTAGCCTCAACATCTTTCCCGCCGTCCCTCGCAGATCCCGCCAATGGCGTTTCACCGCCGCCAAAGCTCAGAACGTCAAGGCCGGAATCAAATTGATCTAAAGGTTCGCTGTTTTGCTAGCGCGCATCAAGCGAGCTGTCGAAGGTCGTTTGACGTAAGGTAAAGAACGTTCGGCGCATCACTTTCCATAGCTACTGCATGCTCGCGCTGAGCACCTCTTCCCAGGAATGACCTTTGGCGGGAAAAACACAGGATTTATGTAGACGCGTCGAGCATGACTTCTGTCCAGACCAGACACCGCCGACGAGTTCGCGTGGTGCCTCGTCGGTCAGTACATCTTCAATTTAGCGAAGAAGCTATCCGGCTCATCGCTTGATCCGCTGCAGCCGGCTTCAGCGGCCGCGCGCTGCACGAGCGATGTCTTGCAGGCGCCGCCTCTCATCGTCTGTCAGCGCCTCGCTCTGTTGCTGGTTCAATGCTCCGTTGCCCACCAATTGGATCACACTGTTGGTGTCGTAACTCCGGCGATCGTCGCGCTGGCGGCGTGTGTCCTCGTCCGACGGGGCCGCATTCCCGCCGCCATAACCAAGCACCTCGACGATGATCACCGATGGCCGCTCACTCCCCTTGTTCTGGGTCGCGTCCCTGGTGGCATCCTCGGCCGCCTTGTCCTTGGTCTGGACCGTCATGTTCAGACTGACACTCTCGACCTTCGGGATGCCCTTCTTCTCACCGTCGACCTTGATGTTCTCGGCGTTGAGAACCTGCAGCGCCGCCACCACGAAATTGCCGCTGACACGGATGCCTGCATCACCCGCATCGACAGTGCCTTCCGGCGCGATCAGCGACACGTCGCCCGGCTCTACCCCGGTGAATCCGATGATGGTGCCGATGCCGCTGCCGCCGATATCGGCGCGCTCCTGCACCTTGGTCACGCCGTCCTCGTCGGTCGTGATCTCCGGAGCCGAGGGTACGCGGGTGGTCTTGGCGCCTCGGCCGGCATCGATATCACCGAGCGACGACCAGATCGTCACGTCACCGCCGGCGAAAGTGAGAACGCGCGATCGGTTCACCGTCACGTTGTCACGAGCGAAAGTATTGATATCGCCATACCCGAGCGTTACCAGACCTGCCCCATCGGGCACGACCGTGCCGAGCGCAGCGACTTGCAACCCGCCGCCGGGCGTGAACGTCTCAATCCCACCGCCGGCCATAGTACGGAGGGTGCCGTTGCCGAGCTTGATGTCGCCTTTCCAGGCTGAACCGGGAAACAGCGTCTCGATAGCCTTATAGCCGCGATTATACCCGCCGTTCAGAGGACGACCATTGATATCGAGCGTGAGCTGGTTGTCGCCAGAGGTGCTCAGCTCCTGCATATAGGCTTCACGAATGAACCGCTCCTGCGTCAGGCGGGGCAGTGTCTGGAAACGATTCCAGGCATCAACAGGCCGAAGCAATTCACCCGTCATTTCTGCGACGAAGAGCTGTACACCACGCTGCATCTTGATCGATGTCGCACTTCGGATGTCGATGCCGTTGATCAGATGGATCGGCAACACTGTCTCGCCGTCCGTTGCCTTCAGATAATTGGGCATGGCGGCCATATGGGCCGGGTCTAGATACATGGCGGCGAAGGCTTCATAGTCCGGCTGCCGCCCCTGCAAGCCCGCCAACACCGAGATCCCCGCGCCGTCACGTGGAAGGCCTTTCACCTCGCTCAGTTCGACCGCGCGGTTGGTCTGATAGGCGTCGTAATTGCCATTGCTGATCACTTCAAAAGTGGTGCCGTAGACATCGCGTCCCGCCACCAGCGAAATCGCGCCCGGTCCCTGCACCTCGATCCGGCCGCCGATACCGATGATATCGTTGCCGGCGTCGAGCAGCGACACGTCGGTCCGATGAACATTACGCAGATCGTAATCGATGTTGCGGATATCCCGGCCGGCGCGGAACCAGGTTTGCTCGTTCGTGGTGATCCTGGCCAGCTTCGGCACGCTGGTCGTCGCGATCATCGATCCGGTAATCGAACCATTGCGTGCGAAGATACGGCTCGGCTCCATGTCCGCCGCGTTTTCGAGTACCGCCGGATTGCGGACGCTTTCGAGATAGCTCATCAGCGAGCCTGCACTCAGGGTCATGCTGTAGCCGATCGTGAACTCATTCAACAAAAGTGCCGCAAGGCCGCTTCCGGCAAGCGATTGAAACTCATTTCCACTCATAGCCGACCGCAATTGCAGCCAGCCACCGCCAACACCCCCGATGGGCAGGAAGGGCGAAGGCATCATCGCAACATTGGCGCGCGCCATGGTGATTTCGCCGAGCACGATGTCATTGTCCGCGAGGATGCGCAGTTCCGGCGTGCTGCCCGGCGCCGTGAAAAAGCGATCGTGGCTGATCACCGAACCGTTTAGCGCGGCGATACGGGTGACAGATGGATAGAGATTGGTGGCGAACAGGCCGATGTAGGAATAATCAACGTGGAGACCATATGTCCCTCCGGAAATGTCGACCTCCTTCGACAGATAACGCCCCTGATTGGTCAGCGAGACGTCGCCTCCCACCGATAACAGATCGAGCGAGGTGCGCTCCCCGTAGCCGCTCATATAGGCGCTATTCCGGCTCGAACCGCCGCCGTAAACGTTGTCGGAATTGAGCATCAGCGGATCCAGCACTGTCTGCAGAACTAGGTCGCCCGTGGTCTTCACCTTCATGGCGGCGTCGCCGAGCGCAAGCACCGGGGCGATATCGAAGATGGCTTCACGTCCTCCGTATAACACAGCCGACACCGTGCGGCCGTTGGCGAATTCACTGGCATTGATGACGCCATCGCCGCGGCCGACATAGTAATAGCCCGCACGCAGAGTGCCGCCGGCATCAACCTGCATCAGGCCGCCGTTGCGCAGTTCGAGTTGCATCGGCGTGCTGGTCGAACTCTCGCCACCGCGGACACGACCGTTCGTCGGCAGCGCCACCAGCATGTTGACGAGATCGCCCCCGGTGCTCACCGACACATTGCCGCCACCCAGCGCGCCGACACCTTGCTGGAACTTGCCGTAGTCGATCCACCACGACGTCTGCAGGCCCGGTTCGAAGCGCAGGTCCAGACCGAGCGAGCCGACCTTGCGCAGCCATTCCGTGAACAGCTGATTGTCGTCAAGCTGCGTATCGGTAGAGCGTCCGATCGGCAGCATGGAAGTGGCATCGCCCTGAGCGACGATCCTGAGATTACCTCCGTCGATGCCGTAGGTCGCATTCGCGGGTCTCTGGAAATCCGCATAGAGGGTCGGATCGGCGCGGCCGGCGGTATAAATGGCTGACGTGTTGTGCGCCAGCAGGAGATCGCGGCCGGCCACCACATCGATGTCACCGGTGCCGGTGCGCACGATTTTGCCGGAGGCGGCGTCGCCGATGGTCAGCGAGCCGCTCGCCGCAGGCAGAGCCGCGAGCGGCCGGACCGTCAGCGCGCCGGCCGAGGTGAGGTCCGCGCCAGCGACGAGGCGCAGATCCCAAGACGACATGTCCTGCAATACGCCGCTCGTGTCCGCTGCGGAGAAGCCATCACTGAGATTGCCGAGCAGTGTGAGATTACCGGTTGCACGAAGCGTGAGGCTGCCCATGCGGACGGATGCGAAATCGGCGGCCAGATTCCAGTCTGTCTCGAGCGTGAGATCGCCGCTGCTCCGGATCTCAATCCCAGGCATCACGGCAATTCCGCCTGCATTCAACCGCGCCGCAATGGCTGCGGCATGGCTTGCGAATGTCGTGGCATTGGTGATCGCACCGCCGCGGACGGCGTCGACGGAGCCTGCATCACCATTCTCGATGCTGACGCCTTCCAGAACCGCCGAACGCGCGCCGACCACCACCGCCTGCAGGCGATCAACGGCGATCTCTTGATGCGCATCGATCTGCTGTGCGCGGAAGCGCACCCGGCCGCCTGCAGCACCCGACACATCGATGGTGCCGCCGGCGACGTCCATGCGACCACCACTGGCCTCAAGGATGACGCGGCCACCGCCGAATTCGCCCGTTGCGCCGGCGCGGAGCAGTGCCGACGCCTGCATGGTCAGGCCGTTGCCAGCACTAATGGAAATATTGCCGCCATATGGCGCGCGAGCATCGATCGTCCCTGCGAGCGTCACCGTGCCCTGGTCGGCGACCAGCGCGAAATCCGCCACCTCGGTCAGGCCGTCGATTACCACACTGCCCGACCGGATGCGGAACTGGCGCGAGGCCGAGAAACCGGACACATTCAGGAGCTGGCTCATGCCGGCGAAGTCGGGAAGCGCGGCAATGTCCAGAGCGAAGGAGCCGCCCTTTTCGCCTGCCCGCGCATGCGCCTCGATCGACCCTCCGAGCACGACCGTGCCGCCATTGGAGGCCGTCAATGACAGCTTGCCGGCGGCGCCGCCCTCCGCATGGGCGGACAGATTAAGGTGGCCGCCAGACGCAACAACGACCGAGCCGACCGCGGTGAGCGCGATGCTGCCAGCATCGGCAAATTGCGCGACATCGTAGAACTGCTTCCTGAAGCCGCTGACATCGATGAGGCCGCCGGGCGCAACCGTGACATTGCCCGCGGTCGCGGTGAGATTGACCGCGCCGCCGAGCGCGACAATCCGTCCGTCCATATCGACGCTGGTGCCGGTGAATGCGAGCCGCGTGCCGAGGCTTGCTTCGGCATTGTCGACCGGCGTACCGCCAGCTCGGGTGACGCGGATGGCGTTCTGCGTGGTGATCGATTGCGACGCGCCGCCGCGCCCGGTGACCACCGGGCTCAACAGCGTCACGGCTGCAGCGCCGGCATCGAGCGAGCCACTGCCCTGCGCTCTCACCTGACGGCCAGCCGTCAGTGTCACCGCATCGAAGCCACGCAGCGTCTTGGCACCACCGCCAAGCACGATGTCATTGGCGTTCAGTGACAGCTGCACGTTGCCGACCGCACCAGGGCTGACAAAGGTACCTGCTAAATTCTCCAGCACGACGGTATCGCCGGCCACGACGATCGCACCGCTGCCATAGCCGACGAGACCGGCAGCATCGAAAGTGACAGTGCCGAGACCGGCGCGGCCGAGGTCGACGGATGTGTAGAAATCCATCGTGCTGTAGCTGCGCAGGGTCAGCGCCTGCGTATCCGCGAGCTGTGCCAGCGATGCAGCACTGAGCACGAGGCCGCTGCTCCCTCCGCCGAAGCTGATGCGGCCGCTGGCCAGTGACATCGCCGCGCCAGACAGCCTTGCACTGCTGGCGACCGCGGTGTCGCCGGTCGCATCGATCAGCAGCGCATTGCCACCGTTGAGCGTCGCATTGGCGCCAATGCTGACGAGGCCGCCGGCCGAGGTATCGACATTCTCGCGGATCACCTTCACGGCGTCGCCGGTCGAAACACGGATCAGCGCACCATAGTCACGCGATGGCGAGAGCACTACGTCATTGTTAGGATTGGTGTCGGGCGTGCCGATGTCGCCATAGACGGCCTTCACTTGTGGCGCCATCACGAGATCGAGACCCGCGCCGGGCGAGTTGCCGCTCGCGACGATGACGCTGCCATCGGCGACCTGCACGGTGCCATTCGCCGCCAGCACGATTTCCGAACCGAACAGGCTGCTGCTCGCATCGTTGCGCACCAGCACATTCGAGGCAGAGACTGCGACTCGCGTACCGCGCGCATCGACGCTGCGCATGCCGCCGATCAACAAGCTGCCCGCACCGAAATTGCTGAGCGAGGTCGCATCCACCACGAGATAGCCGGTCAGGTCGCTGCGATCCTGCCCTGCTCCGACGATGGCAATCTTGCTGCCCGCGATATCGACCAGGCCGCCACGTCCGCCCTCTGCCGGCTGCGACTGTAGCGTGCCGTCGAGGACGAGGCTGGAACTTGCCTTGAACACCACCGAGCCGCCGTCCATGGTCAATCGCGGGGTCACCACATTGACTCCGGTGAGACGGTACTGACCGAGCTTGAAGAGGTCAGAGGCGAAATAGGCGTTGGCTGTAGCCTCGTTATACTCGCTGTAGCTGCGGAGCGTGGCACCCGACATCACACGCCAGGACGAGGAGAGCTGATCGCGCCCGCTGCCATGGGCATCGGCGCGCAATCCGGTCATCAGCGTCGCGCCATCCGCAAGTTGGAGCGTGGTGAATGCCTGTGTGCTGGTTGAATTCTTCACCATCGACACCGCGAAGGCGCCGGGCAGCAGCGCGTAGCGCGCCGGCAGCAGGTCGTACCAGCCCGCCGCGAGCCCGTTGCCGCCGGCTAGCCAGACCTTCTGCGCTGCCGCGCCGGAAACCTGCATGCCTGGCAGGATCGCATAGACGCCGGACTGCGCGAGCACGTCATGCGAGCCCCCGGGCCCCGGTACATGCTCCCAGGAGATGAGATCGCCGCCGCCGCGGATATCCACCACCGATCCGGCCGCGAGAGTCACCTTCGGCCCTTGCAGGATGATGTTCTTTTCCGGCAGCTTGCTCAGCGAGGGCGTCATCGTGCCGCTGGTCGGCTTGACGGTCGGGTCGATCCAGAACTCGTTATTGGCGAGCGTACCATAGGGCAGGATGAGGCCGTCGCCGGACACCGAGGTGACGCTGCCCGCGCCCAGCGTGATGCTGTCAGTGGACTGGAACACGATGCTGCCGAACGGCGCACGTACGGTGCCGTTCTGTGCGATTGCCGGCGCTTCCAGGGTGAGCGTGCCCGCGGCGGACAGCGGCAAACCGCTCTCACCGTTCTGCACGACGTCGATCCGCGCGCCGGCTTTGACGGTCGCGAGAATGCCGGTGGCGGGATAGATCTGGGCGGCGCGCAGTTCGAGCTTGCCATCGGCCGACAGCAAGGCGGTCCGGTTTTGCGTCAGGTCGGTCAGCAGGCCGCCGAGGCGAAGATCGCCGGTGACCAACGATGTCTCCGCAAATCCGGAGAAGGTCGCGCGGGTTACATCGATCAGGTCGGCGGTCAGCGTGAGCTTGCCAGTGCCGGCAGCGTCCGCGGCACCGTTGCCGGACAGAAGGCGAATATAGGGCGCTGTCAGGCTGGCCGCGCCAGCGCCGCCGCTGGCGAAGGTGCCAGTGATCGCGGCAGATTTCCCGAAAGACAGATCAACCCCAGGCGCGATCATGAAGGCAGTGGCATTTACATTGAGCGAACCGAAGCCGCCACCATTGATCGCCGCAGCGGACATGCTGGTCATCTTCAACGTGACGCTCGGCAACTGGCTTGCAACCGAAACTGTTGCTGCGCTGTCCAGGTAAAAATATTTGTTGAGCAGCGCGAGCTGGGCCACATGAGTCGTCAGCACCGAGGCCAGCGGCTGGCTGATCGTGGGCGCCGCACCGCCGTCATAGGCGTCGACAATGGCGAGCCCACCGCCGCGGATCAGGCTCTGCGTGCCATTGCGGATCGGCAGGCGTACGCCGCTCAGGCGGAACGCGGTGTCGATGCCCGAACTGTATTCTGCATAAAGATCGAGATTGCCCGTACCGGCGAGTGCTTTGATGGCCCCTGTGGTCCGATCGATATAATACAACGTGGTCGGCAGCAGATAGCCGGTGGTCGGCTCGGACACCGTACCGACCGCAAGATTGAGAGTGCCGCCCACCGATCCGGCACCTCCGGCCTGCGCCAGGAACGTGGCATCGACCCGATCAGTGGCATTGCCGCGGAAGTTCAGCGAGATCGTGCCGCCATCACTGGTCAGAGCATAGACGTCGGACGCATTGCGCGCCCCGTCGTGGTCGAACATGCCGCTGGTACCGGACACGTCGACCAGCGAACCGGTCTCCAATGTGATTTTCGCGGCATTGTTGAAGCTCACCGTGCCGCCGGCGCGTACCTCGCCGGAGCGTAAGCCGCGATTGCTGACCTCGGTGACCACCGCACCGCGGGCGATAATCCGGGCGTTGGCCATCAACGTCAGATCACCGCCGGCAGTGAGCGTGATGGTGCCGGCAGGTGCGTCGACAGTGCCGCGAATGGTCAGGTTGCCCGGGACCTTCGTGCCCGAGGGATCGTCATGACCGTTGGCAACAAGCGAGATGCTGCCGCCGACATCGGTGGAGATGACGGCGCCAGCACCGATCACCACATTGTCGCCGATCAGGCCGAGCGAGGTCGGCTTGCCCGCCATGCGCTCGGCTAGCGGACGCGTCGCCAATGGGGCGATATGGTGGATCAGTGCGCCCGTAGGAACGGTAGAGGGATCGAATCTCGTGAGGTCGATGCTTTGCGGAATCTGCGCGATGATCGCACCATCGGCGACAGTGATGTCACCAGTGGTGGTCAATTCGAAGCTGCGGAAACCACGCTCGGCGAACAGCGTGCCAGGCAGCCAACCGGTTGCGGCATCGGCGGGCAGCGTGCCGCCGATCTGGATCCAGCCTGACGTGATGACCGAAAGCGTGCCGCCCGACGCCATCGAATAACCGCGCAGGTCGAGATCAGCCAGTTGCGCGACATCCCCCGGCGACAGCGACAGCGCGCCGGCATCACCAAGCTTCAGCTTCGGCTTGATGCCCGTGGTGTCGTACCAGCCACCACCGGAGACATCGAAGATGGCACCGGGCGCGAGATCGCCCACCGCCCTGATGCTGCCGCCTTTGATGATTGGTGGCTGGCCGCCGGCTACGCCGTTACGCCATTCACCGCTGACATCAACGGAAGCGGTAGAGCCGAAATGCGCGATCTTGGCACCGGCGATAATAACACTGCCGCCAGCGATGCGGATGCTGCCATCGACCGTGAAAGTCGTCGTCGGACTCGACGAATTCACAGTGACGCTGAAACTGGTCGCCGGTGCCAGTTCCAGCCGTTCGCCCTTGGCCAACGTGAAGCTGTTGCGAACGACAAGATTGAAATTGGCAATACCGGACTCAGCGAGAACATCGGAGCTCAGATAGGTGACCTTGGTGGGCTCGATCCAGTTGTCCGGTACGGAAGGATCGCGCGGAATCTCTTTGGTCGGATCGTTAGGATCCGCGAGCGGCGGCTTGAGCACCGGCGCCACGCCCCATCGCGGGCCCGGCATGTCCGACGACGTGAAGCCGGCTGGCAACAGCACGGGGTTGTCAGTGATGATCAGATCGCCGATCAGCCAGCGGCCATACTCGTCGCCGAGCGCGCCGACCGTCAACTTGCCGCCAGTGACCAGATCGCCGGATGTCAGCTGCCGCTCGCCATTCACGACGCCGCCCCAGTAGCTGCCATCAAGCACGAGGCCGGATGCCACATAGAAGCGGATCTCGCCGGCCGCGCGGCCTTCGACATACCCCCGCTCGAAACGCCGATTTACACCGCGATCGAAGATGGTTGTCCATGTTTCGGTCAGGCGCGTGTCGGTCTTGCCCTGCGAATTATGCGTGCGCGAGAACGAGCCGGCGAAGCCGACATAAAGGTGGTCGGGCATGGTCTTGCCGATGTCATAGATGCGGCCATCGATGCCCACCAGCTTGGTGGTGGTGATCCAGCCATCCTGATAGCGCACCGAGCCGCCCGAGACGTCGAGCAGCGAGCCCTGACGCGTGATGAAGTCGCCGCTCGATTTGACCAGGATCGAGCCGGCGTTGGTGGACAATTCGCCGAGCGTGGTCTTGCCGACCCCGATCCAGCCGGAAAAGTCACCGAGTGGCGTACCCACCCATTTGCCGGGCGCGCCCTCGATCCATTGGACGGCGGCCATCGGACCGTCACCGAACAGACCGCTGACGCGCTTGTCGACACTGACCGATTTGCCGCGCAACCAGGAGTCCCGGTACAGCGGCGAGTCGCGCAATTCATTGATACGGAATTCACCAGTGACGACGTTGCTCTCCATGGTGAGCAGCACGTCCTGCAGGCCGGCGACGCTGAGATAGGCGTCCTCACCGATATACACACGACTGCCATCGTAGATACTGCGCTCGCCGGTAATTGGCGTCTCGCCGGTATCGGCCCGCGTACTGGCGACGATGCTAATCTTGCCGGCCGGCACGATCACATTTGCGGCGGATCCGATGTCGATCAGCTTGCCGCGCAGCTCGATCTTGCCGGGGCTGTAGCGCGTCGCCAGAGAAGTCTGCTCGATCTCGCTGGTGTCGGTCAGATCCGGCATCGCCGTAGTGACACTGCCGCTACCGAGCGTCAGGGTGCCGGTTGCCCAGTAGCGCAAGGGCGAGCCTTCCGGCAACGAGCTCGCATAAGCGAGCATGCCCTGATCCCACGCGCGTAGCCGGATCGAGCCCTCGCGATTATTGAGCGCGGTGGAGGCCTCAAGAGCGCCGTTCTGCACGATGTTGCGCGACGTCAGCGTGATGTTGCCATGATCAGCCGACACCATCCCGTTGTTGACAACGGTGTAGCCGACCGACGCTGCACGCGCTTGCATTTCAGGGAAAAGCAGCGCCTTCATATCCTTGATGAACTGCTTGTCCGGATTTTCCCAATTGGTCTGCCCGCTCGCGGTCGCCATGTGGTAGTAATCGAACATCCAGCGCATCGGCGCCGAGACGGCGATATCCAGTCCGCGCACGCCGTTGATGTCGGCGGCGAGATAGACCTGTTCGCCTGCCGCCAGGATCACCTGCCCGTCCGGCGCGGAAATGCGCCCGTCATTGAACACGCGCGGCGCGAAGACCAACGCCTTGCCGCCCGACGCCATCGTCAATTGCGCGCCCGCCTCGACACGTACATCGCCCGGCGCCTCTCCGATGACTGCACCTGCGACCTGCGCTGGATCGGTCAGACCCACCTGCTGGTTCGGTCGCGTCTGTCCGAGATAGCCGAATTGCGGCTTCGCAATACTGCTGCCGCTGTCGTCTTGGTACACAAACAACTGCGCATTGATGCCGGCGCGGAATTGCTCATTCGACAGGCTCAGCGACGACGCGACGAAGCTGTTGACATTGACCTGGCTAGCGCCACCGAACACGATGCCATTCTTGTTGATGACATAGACCTGTCCTTCAGCCTTTATCGTGCCGAGAATCCGGCTTGGCGCCAGCGACGGATCGGTGACGCGATTGAGCGCGATCCAGTTGGCCTTGTCCGCGCCGCCTGCAGTCTGGTTGAAATAGACATCGGTCTCGCGGCCCACATTGAAGCTCGACCAGTTGAGGATCGCCTTCGTTTCGGTCTGTTTGATTTCCACCTGCGTACGACCGCCCACATGCGCCTGTGTAGGCGTATTGGCGCCGACCCAGACATCCGGCGTCACGCCGGCGCCAGGCGCGACCACGAGACCGCCGGCCGCCAGTCCATTGGGGACCGCACTCCCCGTCGCGGCGAGCGCAGCCGCCCGCGCCGCGCTCTGCGCATCACGGATCGCCTGCAGCGACTGGGCAGCGCGCGCCATGGACTGGATGGCCCGCTGGCCGGCGGCCGACGACTGCTGTGCACTGGCCGCGGCTGCGGCGGCCGCGACGGCGGTGGGATTGCTGACACCGGCCGCATTGCCGCCACCAAGGCCGCGCGCATCGGCCTTGGTCACCGCGCCGAGCAGCACCACGAGGCTTGCGCCCACGAGCAATCTGCTGCGCTTGAACAGCGTGCGCGATGCAGGTGACGGCGAGCGGGCGGCGTGAACGATCATGGCGTCTCTCATCATTCCAAAGGCATGCGCCATCCGCCGGATCAGCCCGGACATGGCAGCGTCCTCCCTGAGACACTTGGGAGCACGAGGCTCCCACCGAATTTTTATGAAGTTTTCATGTCAGCCGACGCTGGGCGACCGCAACTTTCGATTGTGGTCAGCCGAGCAGGATCAGCCCGCCCGGCAGCGTGCGGCGTTTGATTCCGAATGCCAGTTCAATCTGCGTCAATGCATCATCAGGGCGGTCGATCCTGAACCGACCGTTGACGGGACTTCGCGCCAGGTTGCGATCGAGCAGGACGATGTGCCCCATCCGATAGCGGTTCAAATCGGCAATCACCTCGTCCAGCGGCGTCATGTCGAACACCATCAGGCCGCGTTGCCACGCTGACGCAATGGCGGGATCGATCGACACCGCTTGGTCGATGGCGCCGGATCGATAGCTGACCTGCTGCTGTGCGCGCAGCATCACGGTTCGGCTGGGATGGGCGACGCGAACCTCATTGGCATAACATGTCACGCGCACCTCGGCTCCGACACGGCGGATGTCGAAGCGTCCATGGGCCGTGGCGGTCGTACCGCTGTCGGCGCGCACCTCCAGATCGCGGAGCCGATCTTCGGAGGCAGCAAAAGACGCCTCCCCCGAAATCAACTCGACCACACCATCGGTCACCGACAGGCTGGTGCGCGCATTCATCTCGATCGCTACGCCATCGGCTACGGAAATGGCGCGCCGTTCGCCGATGCCGGTACGGAAATCGGCCTGCAATTCGGAATAAGACGGCCAAAGATCGAGCGGAGGCCGGACGAGCAGCACTCCTCCCGCGGAGGCCGCGATGGCGCCGCCGATGAAAGCCCGCCGAGCCATGATGCGCGATCGCTGACGGGCGGCCCGATTGGCCTCCTCGTCGAGAACTTTGCTGGCGGGCTCGACCGCACGCCACAGCCTGCTTGCGGATGAAAATGCCGATGCATGCGCGGGACTTCGACGGCACCATTCGCGCAAGGCATCGGCATCGGCGCCGGTTGCTTCGCCAGATGTCAGACGCCGCACCCAGGCATGGGCCTCCCGATCAAGCGGAGTCAGCTCTTGCAGTTCGGCCTCTGCCCTGGTCATTTTGTCTTCTTCCAGCCAAAACGCATCGCACAATATTCCTGTGCTTGCTGGAGCTCCTTGTCGACCATTCCCACCGAAATGCCGAAGCGGTCGGCTATCACCTGACGCGATACGCCATCGACCCGCGAGGCCAAGAGGATCGCCCGCTGCCGCTCGGGCAGTTTCGCGATGATCTTGCTCAGTCGCTCCATCTCGGCCCGGCCCTCGAATATCTGCAGCGCGTCGGGCGCTTCATCAGCGACGTGCAGCAAGCCATCGACCTCGGCAGCCGACAGCCGTCGATCAGCGCGCATGCGATTGAGAGCGACATTGAAGGCCGTGCGAAACAGGTATGCGGTCGGGTTACGCACGATGCCGGCGATCTCAGCGCCATCAAGGCGAAGATACGTCTCCTGTAGCGCGTCCTCTGCCCAGTCTTGCGACCCTAGCCTACGTGTCAGCCGCGTTCTTAGCGTGCCATAGCGATCGGTGAGCAATTCCTGCAAGGTTGCGAGCGGCGATGAGGGTTGCGGCTTATTGCCGTGCTCTGGCGCGAGTTGCGGCGCCTTCGGCGATCCAAGAATTTTAGCCATGACGCAAGGCGCTTCTGATCGCGGGGCAGTCGACAGCTCCGCCCGACGATTGCGGCAGCACGACCATCGTGAATGGCTGCGACATGTGCGATGGTGCCGGCCGCCCGATGGGCAGCGTGCGCAGCACATCCGCGATCGCCTCGTCACGGTCAACGTCGCCGGAGGACCCAAGCAGGTTGAATTGCTCGATGTCTCCCATCGACCCCACCCTGAAACTCAACGCAATACGATAGTCGGCCGGCCGGGTCACACGCCGCGCGCACAGCGCCGCATTGATCCGCTCCTGAAGCAGAGCGGAATAATCGCGTTGAACAGTATCCTGCTGCGCGATCGCAGCCCTCGCGATGCTTGCAGCCGATCCGACGGATCGTGTGTCGTCGCTTGAAAGCACCAAGGTGAAAGCATCGACCGATGCGTACCGCGCGGCCAGGCCGGTGTCACGGAGCAGCAATGTCAACGCATTCTCGGACGTATAGCGACCGGTGACAGGTTTCGACATACGTCCAGTGGCAAGTTCGCCGCGATAAAGGCCAACGATTCCGGTTATCGCGCCGTAGCTATCGAGCGCCGACGCCAGCGATTGTTGAGGGATATCAAACTGGAACAGCGCTTTCTCATCTGCTTCAACCGGTGCAGTTGATTGGCTCACGTTCAACACGGCGATCGATGCAACCAGGAGGACGCGCCCCCGAACAGTGGCAAACCATTGGCGACCCAGCCCGCGCGAGCACTTCATCCCCACGTTATGGCACCTTGAAAATCACAGCCCCTGATCGGCAGGTTGATCAACTACAGATCGAGCGCTTATTACCGCTGCTGTGATGACAACAGAGTGACAATCGAGCGCGGCCGGGGCTCGTCTTGGCGCAAGTTACAGAAATCAAATGATCTTATCAGCCGCGCAGTGATGACTGTTGGCTCCGGATCAGCCGCGTCGCAGGCGAACGCCCCATCCTCCCGAGCCGATTTTTCGAACGTAGGTCTAAGCGGCCCGTGTGCGTGCTCGTCAAACAACCCACTAATCATATTGAGGTAACGAGCCAACGTCGCGCATCCATCACGCCGACGCAGATCCGTATCTGCCATGAAAGATCTTTCGCCATATACGCACCACTCAAACTCGTCGCGGCTCAAGGCTGACTTGAAGTTGCCAGTGTGTGCGATCGAATCCGGCCCAGCAGTGATCACGAGAAAATGTGCGAAATCATGATCCTGCAACACGTTCGATCCTCAGCAAATACAAGGAAGGCGACGGCTACATGCTTTACGAAAAGCTCACCGACGCCGACCGCAAGGTGCGTGCGGCAGCCGTCAATACACTCGCTGAGGATCTCTCGACCCTGCGCGCCAAGCTCGGCCTGAGCTAACGGCGCGTAGCCCTTTCCAGGCGCAGGCGCACAGCGTCTGCAAGGAGATGAATGCCGCGCTCGATCCGCCCGGTGTCGAGCGCAGCATAGCCCATGATCAAGGTGACGCGATCGGGCAGCGCAGCTGTCGCATAGAGGTCTGACACCGAATGCAGGCCGACGCCCGCCCGACGCGCGGTGTCGATCAGCTCGGCTTCCAGCTTGCGCGGCAGGTCCAGGAAGCGCGCGACCACATGGAGCCCGGCGTCGGCGCCTGCAATGACGACGCGATCCCCGAAAGTCAGGCGCAGCGCGGCTAGCAACGTCTCGCGCCGTTCGCGATGCAGGCGACGCATCCTGCGGATATGGCTCTCATAGCGCCCGCTTTCGATGATCGAGGCAAGCGCCTCCTGTTCGAGCATTGCGGAGTGCCGGTCCGACAGTCGCTTGGCCATGGCGAATGCACCCTGCAGGTCGTGGGGCACGACCAGATAGCCGATGCGCAGCGTCGGTGAAAGCGTCTTCGACACGGTACCGAGATAGATCACATGGCCATGCGCATCCAGCGTATGCAGCGGCGGCACCGGATCGATATCGTAGCGAAACTCGCTGTCGTAATCGTCTTCGATTACATGCGCATTGCTGCGGCGTGCCCATTCCAGCAGCTGTCGCCGCCGTGACACCGCCATCACGCTGCCGAGCGGAAACTGGTGCGACGGCGTTACATAGACGAGCCGCGCCGCGCCAGGCGCCAGCGCATCCATCACCAGCCCCTCGTCATCCACCGGCGTCGGAATGGCCACGGCGCCGGTACTCGCGAATGTGTGGCGCGCCATGGCGTAACCGGGCTCCTCGACCACGAAACGATCATCGGCATCGAGCAGCAGGCGCGCGCAGAGATCGAGCCCCTGCTGCGAGCCGTTGACGACAACGATCTGCTCGAGATCGCAACGCAGTCCCCGCGCGCGCCACAGATAACCCTGCAGCGCCGAGCGGAGCCGCCGCGAGCCGCACGCGTCATCGTAACCGAGCCGATCCGCTCGCCCGGCCATCGCTGCATGGATGGCGCGCCGCCAGATCGCTTGGGGAAAGTCACCGGCCGCCAGTTCGCCATAGCGGAAATCAGCGATCAGCTTGCCCCCATCGCTGTCCGGCGCCATCGCAACACGCCGCAATCGTTTGCCATAGGCCGACAACTGAACCGCTTTGCGCGCGCGCGTTGCCCGGACGGGCGTTACGTGCCGTAACAGACCCGCAACCACGCGCGGACGCGCCCCTTGCCGAACCGCGACAAAGCCTTCGGCAAGCAGCTGATCATAGGCGACGGTGATCGTTGTTCGTGACACGCCAAGCTCGACCGCCAGACTACGTGATGACGGTAACTGTCCGTCAATGCCGAACACACCGGCGGCGATCTGGTCGCGCAAGGTCTCATAAATCTGCCGCGCGCCGATCCGGGTTGCTGCGGCACCCGCTTTTCTGACCACAACTGGACCATTCTAATTTGCACTAACTGGACATTTTAATGGTCCAGCGAAATCTGTAAACCACATCATCAGGCGAACTCACCGCCGCGCTCCGATGATGAGGACAGATCTCATGTCAGCAATCGACCTGGCGCCGGAATGGCTGACCACGGAGTGGTTCAATAGCCCCTCGCCGCTGTCGCTGGAGGCGCTACGCGGCCGGGTGGTCATGCTGACTGCTTTTCAGATGCTGTGCCCGGGCTGCGTCAGCGATGGCCTGCCCCAGGCACAGCGCGTCACGGCAACCTTTACATCCTCAGACTTGGCCGTGATCGGACTCCACAGCGTATTCGAACATCACGAGGCGATGGGGCCGCATGCCCTGCGGGCTTTCTTGCACGAATACAAGATCCGCTTCCCGGTGGGCGTCGACAGGCCAAATGGCCTCAGCCTGCCGCACACCATGCGCACCTACGGTTTCCAGGGCACGCCGACCACGTTGCTGTTCGATCGCGCCGGTCAACTCCGCCGCCATGTGTTCGGCCATATTCCCGATCTGCAGCTTGGTGCCGAACTGATGGTACTTATTGGTGAGCAGCCGCTCGCGCAAACCGAGCTGACAAGCGACGCGAACGGCGTGTGCACGCCGGAAGGATGCAGGTGAGCCATGGATGCGACCATACAGTCCGCCGAAAATCTGACGCCGGACGATATCGCCCGCTTCGGTCCGGATCCGGAAGCGGCCTTCCGCAACAATCTCAAAGCCGTCGAAGCCCGCATTGCCGATGCGTGCAGCCGTGCCGATCGGGAGCGTGCGTCCGTGCGGCTGCTACCCATCACCAAGACCGTTCCGGCCCATGTGCTCCGCCTCGCCTTCCAGGCGGGAATCCGCGATTTCGGTGAGAACAAGATTCAGGAGGCGACGGGCAAGAAGGAAGTGCTCGACGACCTGCCGATCGCCTGGAGCATCGTCGGCCACCTGCAGACCAACAAGGTGAAATACCTGACGCGCTTTGCGCGCGAGTTTCACGCCCTCGACAGCATGCGCCTCGCCGAGCTTCTCAATGCGCGGCTGGAACGCGAAGACCGTTCGCTCGACATCTATGTTCAGGTCAACACGTCCGGCGAGGAGAGCAAGTTCGGGCTGCATCCGGATGCCTTGCTGCCCTTCGTCGACTGTCTCGACCAGTTCCCTCGCCTGCGTCCGCGCGGGCTGATGACACTTGCGCTGTTCAGCGACGACATGGCGCGTGTGCGCCCCTGTTTCGCTCTGCTGCGCAGGCTTCGCGACCAGGCAGCGAAACGCAATCCGCGTCTGGCTGAACTCTCCATGGGCATGACCGGCGATTTCGAAGTCGCCATCGAGGAAGGCGCTGACGTTGTTCGTGTGGGACAGGCCATCTTCGGCAAGCGCCCGACACCGGACGGGCACTATTGGCCGGACTATCCGAAATCCTGATGCGATGATGGCCACCATGCAAACAAGGCGGCAGGCAATCGCCATCCGGCACGTTTCGTTCGAGACGCTCGGCACATTCGAAACCGAGCTGGAACGAGCTGGCTATGAACTCACCTATGCCGATGACGCCGATGGCGGCCTCGCCACCCTGGATGCGCTTGCGCCCGATCTGCTGATCGTTCTCGGCGGCCCGATCGGCATCTACGAGGCCGACACCTATCCGTTCCTGATCACGGAACTGGCGCTCATCAAAAGTCGGCTACGCGCGGGCCTGCCTTTGCTCGGCATCTGTCTTGGCGCTCAATTGATCGCCGCCGCCCTCGATGCGAAGGTCGCCTCCACCGGCGTGAAGGAGATCGGCTTCGCGCCGCTCGCACTCACCGATGCCGGCGCCAACGGTCCGCTGCGCCATCTGGCGGACGTACCGGTTCTGCATTGGCATGGGGACGCTTTCGAGCTGCCCGTCGGCGCAACACTGCTTGCGACCACACCGGTCTGCAACCAGGCCTTTGCCGTCGGGCGGAATGTGCTCGGGCTCCAGTTCCATCCCGAGGCCGATACAACGGGCGACCTCGAAGCCTGGCTGATCGGCCATGCCTGCGAACTCGCCGGCGCTGCCATCGACCCACGGATCATCCGCACCGATGCGCGCCGCCACGGTTCAGCGCTCGCTGATGCCGGCCGTGCCATGTTCGCGGAGTGGCTGTCCCATACTCACAACGGAACAGGCAACGCCCGGTCCTGAACGGTTTGTCCGGCCGGAGATGACACGAGACCGAGCACGGGAACTGGCGACCATATAGTTAGCGGTATCCTGCCGCGGCTGTCGCAAATCCGTCGCTTTGCCTCTAGCATCGGCCACAATCCTGGTCTATTCGACCGAGCATGATCAAAGCGCGGACTGCCAAATTTCAGATCGGACAGATCGTCCGTCACCGGATCTATTCGTTCCGTGGCGTCGTGTTCGACATTGATCCGGTGTTCAACAACACCGAGGAATGGTGGCAGTCGATCCCGGAGGAAGTCCGGCCGCACAAGGATCAGCCGTTCTATCACCTGCTCGCCGAGAATTCGGAATCTGAATACATCGCCTATGTGTCCGAGCAGAACCTCGTCCCCGACGAGACCGGCGAGCCGATCCGCCATTCCCAGGTCGCTGAAATCTTCATTCGCGACAAAACCGGCGGCTATCGCCAGCGCAACCAGTCGCTGAACTGATGATCCCGTAGCCCGGATGAAGCATAGCGCAATCCGGGGACAGCCGAGATAGTTGAAACGCCGGCCCGGATTACGCTGCGCTTCATCCGGGCTACAAAGGCCGACGTCCCGAACAAAAAAGGCGCCCCACCGGGCGCCTTTTCGTTTGTCTGACCGAACCGCTTACTTCGCAGCCGGATTGGCCGGGGCCGGCGCTGCAGGAGCAGCACCGCCTGCGGGCTGCTGTGCTTCGAGCTTGGCCCGGGCTTCCGCGGCGCGCTTCTGCAGCTCTTCCTGCAGCTTCTTCTGAGTTTCCTCGAACACCTTCGGATCGGTCGGCGGGCCATCATAGGCCTTGGCGAATTCAGCCAGCGGCAGCGGCAGCGTCAGCGGGGCGCCGTTGGAGTTGATGGCCTGCACGACCAGGTTCTGGCCCTTCTTCAGGTTGGCCAGCAGTTCCGGCGTGACTTCGTAGTCCGACATACAGCCGTTCTGGAAGCAGATCACATAGGGGCTCTGCGCCGGGGCGTTGTTGTCGACGATCACGCGGGTGCCGTGCACGAGCTGCATGCCGAGCGGCAGCGTCACGCGCAGGATCTTCTTCGGTTCGCCTTCCGGCTCGATGATCACGGCGGCGATGACCGGCTGCCCCGATTCGATGCGGCCGTCCTTACCGGTGAAGCAGACCTGCTTGGCATTGGCGTCCTGGCCCTTGAGGCAGAACTTGGTCCACGGTGCGTAGATCAGCTGAACCTGCTGCTGCTCACCCTGCGGCTGCTGCGGAGCGGCCTGCTGCTGGGCGGGAGCGGCCGGGGCGGCCTTCGGAGCAGCTTTCGGAGCCGCAGCCTTCGGAGCGGGAGCGGCTTTCGGCGGAGCTGCCGGAGCGCCCGGGGCCGGTGCCTGGGCAAATGCGTCAGAACCGATCACGCCTGCGGTCAGGGCCGTCGCCGCCAGTAGCGCGAAGCCTCGTCCGCGCGGCAACACCGACGCAGCCAAGAGACGGAAAGTCATTGCGGAAAACCCTTTCTGAACGGAAGCGCTCATAATCCCGGAGGCGGCGCTGACATAACCCGTGAACTGTCACCCGTTGCCGGGTGTCTCGCTGCCGATTACGGCCGTTACGTGACAGGCTGCGCCGCCCTCGTCAATTGCCCGCTCTCAATACAGCGGAACACGGAAAGATCAATGGCAGCAGCATGATTTGCTGCATGGTACATATGGCAAACGCACAGCCATGCTAGGTTTCCAGCGTGAGTTCAACCGAATCAAATCGCTCTAATCGGCTGCGGATCGGGTGGGTACACGGCCTGCTTGCGGCCCTGATTGCGCTCACCGCCATCACCGATCGCGCAGCCGCTGATTCCCGCCCCCGGCATGCGATTGCCATGCATGGCCAGCCGGCGTTGCCGCCCGATTTCAAGCACATGCCATATGCCAATCCGGACGCCCCCAAGGGCGGCCGGATCACCTGGGGCGTGCTCGGCACCTTCGATAGTCTCAACCCGTTCATCGTGCGCGGCATCGCAGTGCAGCAAATGCGAAGCTACGTGACGGAGAGCCTGCTCGCCCGCGGGCAGAACGAGCCATTCACGCTGTATGGCCTGCTGGCCGAAAGCGTCGAAACCGACGATGACCGCAACTACGTGACCTTCAGGGTCAATCCGAAGGCACGCTTCTCGGACGGCAAACCAGTGACAGCGGAGGACGTGCTGTTCTCCTGGCAGCTCCTGAAGGAGCGCGGTCGCCCGCATTTCCGGCAGTACTTTGGCAAGGTGACCAAGGCCGAGCTGCAAGGCCCGCTCACCATCCGTTTTGATATCGCCGAGGCCGATGATCGCGAACTGCCGTTGATCCTTGGCCTGATGCCGATCCTGCCGAAACATGCGGTCGATCCGGAGACCTTCGAGGACACCACCATGGCGCCACCGCTGGGCTCGGGGCCGTATACGGTCACGAATGTGCGTCCCGGCGCCAGTGTGACCATGACCCGCAATCCCGACTACTGGGGCCGCGATCTGCCCATCAATCGCGGGCTATGGAATTTCGATGAAGTCCGCATCGACTATTATCGCGAAGCGAACGGCATGTTCGAGGCTTTCAGCCGCGGGCTCTATGATTTCCGGGTCGAGAACGAGCCGCTGCGCTGGCAGGAAAGCTACAATTTCGCTGCGGTGAAATCCGGCGAGGTGATCCGCGACACCGTCAAGACCGGACTGCCGAAACCGTCGGAATTCCTGGTCTTCAATACGCGCAGGCCCGTGTTTGCCGATATCCGCGTCCGCCGCGCATTGACGCTGCTGTTCGATTTCGAATGGATCAATCGCAACTACTTCTTTGACCTCTATGCACGATCCGGCGGCATTTTTGCCGGCTCCGAACTCTCCGCCTATGGCCGCCCGGCTGACAGAAGCGAGCGCGAACTGCTGAAGCCCTACGCCGCTCAGATCCCCGCCGAGATCATGGATGGCAGCTATCGCCTGCCCGTGAGCGACGGCTCCGGCCGCGACCGCCCCGCCCTGCGCACAGCCCTCGCGCTGCTGAAAGATGCCGGTTATCAGCTCGACAAAAACCTGCTGCGGAAGACCTCAGACAGGACGCCGCTGAGTTTTGAAATCCTGGTCACCACCCGCGACCAGGAACGCATCGCGCTGACCTATGCGCGCGACCTCAAGCGCGCCGGCATCACCGCCACCATCCGCGCCGTCGACGGCGTGCAATTCGACCAGCGCCGCATCAACTATGAATTCGATATGCTCCCGAACCGCTGGGACAATTCGCTATCCCCGGGCAACGAGCAATCCTTCTATTGGGGCTCCGACGCCGCCGACGTGCCCGGCACCCGAAATTACATGGGCGCCAAGGACCCGGCCATCGACGCCATGATCGGCGCCATGCTGAAGGCCCGCGAGCGGCCGGATTTTGTCGCCGCCGTCCATGCCCTCGACCGCGCATGGATGTCCGGAGCTTACGCGATCCCTCTGTATAACGTACGTGAGCAATGGCTCGCGCGCTGGAATCGTATAGAACGGCCTCAGGCTACCTCGCTTGTCGGCACGTTGCCGGAAACGTGGTGGGCCAGACCGTCACCCGACCGGAAATGATCCCGTGACCTCACCCAGCACCTCGCCGACCCTTGATGGATTGTTTCGCCGCTCGCTGCTCCGGCAGCCACAGGCGCTGGCGCTGGTCGATCCCGCCGACAAGATGCGCATTACGCAGACGCCGCCGCAGCGCCTGACTTTTGCCGCAGCAGATCGCGAGATCAACGCCCTCACGGCGCACTTCATCGAGATGGGCCTGCCGCCCGGCTCGGTCATCGCCTTACAGCTTCCAAACACGATCGAATTCGTCCTGACGGTGCTCGCCGCGCACCGCGCTGGCCTCGTCGTCGCCCTGCTGCCGCAGCTGTGGCGCCAACATGATCTGACCACGGCGCTGAACCGTACCGGTGCCCGCGCGATTGTGACGTCGAGCAGGATCGACGGCGTCAGCCACGCCGATCTCGTCATGAATGCCGCTGCCGAGGCGTTCTCGATCCGTTATGTGGGCGGTTTCGGCAATGACCTGCCCGAAGGCATGACGCCCCTCGACCATGTGCTGGCCGGCCCCTTCATGGAGCCGCTGCCGCCGACACCGGATGCGCGCAGCGCCGCCATCATCACTTTCGACATCACGACCGACGGTTTCCGCGCCGTGCCGCGGACGCATCTCAACCTGATCTCCGGCGGCCTCGCGATTTTCCTCGAAAGCGGCCTGCCGCAGGGCGCAACCATCATGTCGGCGCTGGTGCCGACCTCATTCGGCCACCTCGCCGCATCGCTGGTGACGTGGCTGCTGTCGGGCGGCGTGCTGTCGCTGCATCATCCCTTCGACAGCGCTGTGCTCGAGCGCGAGATCGTCGAGGCCGGCTGCGATGTGCTGCTCGCGCCCGCGCCGTTTGCGCAGAGCCTTGCCGAAGGCGGCCTGCTCGACCGCGCACCGATGTTGCGACATGTCGTCGGCCTCTGGCGTGCGCCGGAGCAGGTGGAAAGCTCCGCCGCCTGGCCCGCGACACAAGCCGGGTTCACCGACGTCTATCTGTTCGGCGAAGCCGGGCTGTTCGGTGCCATTCGCGCCAGTGATGGCTTGCCGGCCACCATCATGCCGGGCCCCCATGGCGCACCGCGCGCCGCCGTCGGCTCGGCCGTTGCCGGCGAAACGCTGCTGACCCCGCGCGGCACCCTCGGTCTGCGCGGCCCGATGGTGCCGGTGCTCGCCTATACGGCTCAGGCCGATGCCAGCAACGGGCTGATCCCGGCCAAGCCGCTCGATTACGTCGACACCGGCTATCAGGCCCGGCTCGACCGCGGAACGGGCGCCCTGCATATCACTGCGCCGCCGTCGGGCGTCATGGCCGTGGGCGGCTATCGCTTCCTGGCGCAGGACCTCGGCGAATGGGCCAACCGGCTTGGCGACAATGCCATGCTCACCGCATTGCCCGACCGCCTCAGCGGCTACCGCCTCGCCGGCCGCGCCAGCGACAATGGCCGCGCGCGCGAGGCGCTGACCGAGCTCGGTCTCAATCCGCTGATGGTGGAAGCATTCAGGGATCGCGCCCAGGCCGACTAGCGCCCTTCCCCGCTGCCAAAACCTCGAAAACGCCAACAATCTCAGGGCGTTTCTCATTGATCGCATTGACCACGCATTAACGACATCACGCTAGCGTGACCCTACTTATATCCTCGTGGGGTTTCTGTGCGCATGTCCGATCAGGCGACGATCGTTGCTATCTCCAATCAGCAACCTGCGCCATTTGCGACAGCCCTGGCCGAGAGCCACATCTTTCCCGTCGTTGACGCAACCTGGAGCACCGCGCTTGAGGCAATTGCGAAGGTGCAGCCGGCCGCTGTCGTGGCAGCGGCGACCGCCGCGGAGTTGCCGGCTCTCGAGCAACTGGCGGCAAGGCTCAGCGCCCGACAACCTTACATTCCGCTGATCGCCATCGATCCGGTGGCCAAGTTGCCCAGTCACGCTATTCCAATCATGGGCGAGCGCGGACAATTCGAGCGCCTCGGCGCACGGTTGCGGAACGCCCTGCGCGTTCGCGCCCTGCACGCCACGGTCCTGCGTCGTTTGACTGCCGATAATCTGCATACATTCACCACCAACGCGCCCGATCCGCTGGACGATGCGACGGTGATGCTGGTCGGCCGTGGCGTCAGCCATCCCGCATTGTCGGTGGCGTTTGGCGAGCGGGTGAGCGTGGTCGGTGCGCTGAGCATCGAGGCGGCCGCCAAGCATCTGAATGCCCGTGATCTCGACGGCATCGTCATCGGCGAAGGATTCACGCCACGGGTGGTCGATGCGTTTCTCACGGTGCTGGCGGAAGACCCCCGTTTCCGCAGCCTGCCGGTGATCATCACTGCACCGCGTTCGCGGCTCGACTACGACCTCGCCAATCTCGAAACCATCGCGGGCGATGCCGATCATGTCGCACAATTCGCACTGCCGCTGGTCCGCCAACGCGCTTTCGAGGCGAGGCTGAACCGGACCCTCCGTTCGATCGAATCCGAAGGTTTGATCGATGCAACGACCGGCCTGCTGACGCCCGAGGCCTTCGACCGCGATCTCGCAACCGCCGTCTATCACACGCAGACGCGTGGCGGTGGCCTTTCGGCAGCGCGCTTCACGTTCAGGGATATGCCGTTGCGTGCCCAGCGCGACGCGGCCCGGATCATCAGCCGGCTGATGCGCAAGATCGATTTCGGTACCCTGTGCGCCGACGGATCGATCGTGGTGGTATTCGCCGAGACCGATCCGCGCAACGCCCACATGATCGCCCGGCGTCTCTCCGCTGTGATGAAGCACACCATGCATAGCCCGAAGCGCGATGCGCGCAACGATCCGCGCGTGAAGGTGATCGGCATGACGCCGGACGATTCCGCAAAGTCGCTGCTCGCGCGATTGCAGGACGCAGCGGCTCAGCGCGCCGCTTCATGACAATTCCGCAATATGCGGAACGATGCTCATAAGCCCGCATTGTCGCGACATCCGAAACGGAGACAACGACAATGAAAAAACTCGCAATCATCACCGCCTCGCTCGCTTTGCTCGCCACCCCGGCCCTGGCGCAATCCACCACCACCACGACGACGGCTCCCGCCGCAGCCACCACGGGCGCAGCGCCTGCCGAGGCGAAGTATTCGACGGTGTCCAAGGACGAAATGTTCTCGTCCAAGCTGAAGGGTCTGAACGTTACCAATCAGGCGAACGAAACCGTCGGCGAGATCTCTGACCTCGCGATCAAGAACAATCAGGTGGATGCGCTGATCCTGTCCGTCGGTGGTTTCCTTGGCGTCGGCGAACGCTATGTGGCCGTCTCGCCGGCATCGGTGAAGGTCAGCCTCAAGGACGACAAGTGGGTGGCGTCGATGAACACCACCAAGGATGCCTTGAAGGCAGCCCCGGAATTCAAGTATCCGAAGTAAGATCGGATAAGATCAGCAAAAGTCCGTCGGCAGAAATCCCGGCGGCCTTTTGTGTTTTTATGAGCAGCTGTAGGGTGGGCAAAGCGAAGCGTGCCCACCCTACATTGATTACGCCGCCTTCTTGCCGCTCTCGGCAAGGTTGGCGAGATCGCGCAGGATATCCGTTGCACCTTCAAGGCGATCCTCCGGCGTGTCCCATTCCTGCAGGAAGACGACCTTCATATCCGGGCGCACCTTGGCCGCATTGCCATAACGGCGGATGAAAGCAACGAGCTTTTCGGGCTCGGCAAAGCTGTTGTCGCGGAACACGAGCGACATGCCCTTCGGACCCGCATCGACCTTCTCGACATTGGCGCGGCGGCAATAGGACTTGATGGCGGCGATCTTGAAGAGATAGCGCACCTCGTCCGGCAGCACGCCAAAGCGGTCGCGCAGTTCGGCGGCAAAGCTCTCGATTTCCTCGTCGGTATCGAGATCGGCAAGACGTCTGTACAGCGAGAGGCGCACCGAGAGATCCGCCACGAAATCGTCGGGGATCATCACCGGCATGCCGAGCGTGATGCTCGGCGACCAGCGATCGGCAATGGGTTCGGAGATGCCGGACTTGAGCGCGAGGATCGCCTCCTCCAGCATCGATTGATACAGCTCGAAGCCGACTTCCTTGATGTGGCCGGACTGCTCCTCGCCCAGCAGGTTGCCGGCGCCACGGATGTCGAGATCGTGCGAGGCGAGCTGGAAGCCGGCGCCGAGGTTCTCCAGCGACTGCAGCACCTTCAGGCGCCTCTCCGCCTGCGCCGTGATCTTCTGCTTGTCCGGCAGCGTGAACAGCGCGTAGGCGCGCAGCTTGGAGCGTCCGACACGGCCACGCAGCTGGTAGAGCTGCGCGAGGCCGAACATGTCGGCACGGTGGATAATCAGCGTGTTAGCGTTCGGAATATCCAGGCCGGACTCCACGATCGTGGTGGAAAGCAGGATATCGTATTTGCCGTCGTAGAAGGCGGACATGATGTCCTCGATGACGGTCGGCGCCATCTGGCCGTGGGCCACGGCGACCTTCATCTCCGGCACATGCTTGTCGAGGAAGTTCTTCACCTCGGCGAGATCGTCGATGCGCGGCACGACATAGAACGCCTGTCCGCCGCGATAGCGTTCGCGCAGCAGCGCTTCACGGATCATCAGCGGATCATGCGGGGCAACGAAAGTACGCACGGCGAGACGATCGACCGGAGCGGACGCGATGATCGACAGGTCGCGCACCCCCGTCAGCGCGAGCTGGAGCGTCCGCGGGATCGGGGTCGCCGACAGCGTCAGCACATGGACGTTGGCACGAAGCTGCTTGAGACGCTCCTTATGCGTCACGCCAAAGTGCTGCTCCTCGTCCACCACGACGAGCCCGAGATCCTTGAACTTGATGGACTTGCCGAGCAGCGCATGGGTGCCGACGACGATGTCGACGGAACCATCGGCAATGCCCTTCTTGGTCGCCGTCAGTTCCTTCGGCGTCACCAGGCGCGATGCCTGCGCGACATTCACCGGGAAGCCGCGGAAACGCTCGGCAAAGTTCTTGGCATGCTGACGCGCGAGCAGCGTGGTCGGGACGACGACCGCCACCTGCTTGCCTTCCATGGCGACGCCAAAAGTGGCGCGCATGGCGACTTCCGTCTTGCCGAAGCCGACATCGCCGCAGATCAGGCGATCCATCGGCTTGCCGCTTTCGAGATCATGCAGCGCCGCGTCGATGGCGTTCTGCTGGTCCTCGGTTTCCTCGTAGGGGAAGCGTGCGCAGAACTCGTCATACTGTTCGCGCGGGATCGAGATCTTCTCGGTCTCGCGTAGATGGCGTTCGGCCGCGATCTTGATGAGTTCGCCGGCGATCTCCTGAATGCGGTTCTTGAGCTTGGCCTTGCGCGCCTGCCAGCCGGAGCCGCCAAGCTTGTCGAGCTCCACATTGGTCTGGTCGGAGCCATAGCGCGACAGCAGTTCGATATTTTCGACAGGAAGATAAAGCTTGGTCTCGTTGGCATAGCGCAGTTCGAGACAGTCATGCGGCGCTCCGCCGACCTCCAGCGTCTGCAGGCCAACGAAGCGACCGATACCGTGCTCCACATGGACGACAATGTCGCCAGCCGAGAGCGACGTGACCTCGGAGATGAAATTGTCGAGCTTGCGGCTGGCCTTGCGCGGGCGCACGAGGCGATCACCGAGAATGTCCTGTTCGCTGATGACGGCGACATGGTCGGTCTCGAAGCCCGACTCCATGCCGACCACGGCGAGCGAGGCTTCATTGCGCGGCACCGCATTCACGGCGCGCCAGGAATTCACCATCTGCAGATTGAGCAGCTTGTGATCCCGGAGCATGCTCGCCATGCGGTCGCGCGAGCCCTCGCTCCACAGTGCGACGACGACCTTCTTGCGTGCCGATTGCAGTGACTGGATATGCGCGACCACGCGCTCGAACACGTTGACCGAGCTATCGGCACGCTCCGGTGCGAAATCGCGGCCCTGCCGGGCGCCGGCATCGACGGTGTCAGCGGTTCCTTCTGGCACGGCAAAGGGTGAAAGACGTGCCACAGCCCTCCCATGGAGCCGCTTCTTCCATTCGTCTTCGGTGAGATACAGCCGGTCCGGCGGCAACGGCTTGTAGATGGCGCCGCCGCCCGCCATGCCCATGGCGTCCTTGCGGGCCTCGTAATAGTCCTGAATCTGCTTGAAGCGCTCGGTTGCGGCATCTTCCGCCAGCGACTGCATCAGGATGGGCGTGCGATCGAAATAATCGAACAGCGTATCCATCTTCTCCTGGAACAGCGGCAGCCAGTGCTCCATGCCGGGATGGCGGCGGCCTTCGCTGACCGCTTCATAGAGCTGGTCGTCCCGCTCGGGCGCGCCAAATTCAGCGACATAGCCCATACGGAACCGGCGGATGGTTTCGGTGACGAGCTGGAATTCGGAAACCGGTACGAGATCGAGCCCGCGCATCGTCAGATGCGTGCGCTGGGTCTCGGCATCGAAGGTGCGGATCGATTCCAGGCTGTCGCCGAAGAAATCGAAACGCACGGGCATTTCGAGGCCGGCGGGAAACAGATCGAGGATGCCGCCGCGCACGGCATATTCGCCGGGTTCGCGCACCGTCGAGGAACGGCTGTAGCCGTTATGCTCGAGCCAGGCGACGATGTTGTCCATCGGCACCACATTGCCGGGCGCCACCGACAGCGCCTGGGCGGCGACGATGTCGCGCGTCGGCACCCGCTGCACCATGGCATTGACGGTGGTCAGGACGATCATCGGCTTGTCGCTGCCGGTAAGGCGCGACAGCTGCGCAAGCGCGGTCATGCGCTGCGCGAGAACGCCGGCGAAAGGCGAGACGCGGTCGTAAGGCTGGCAGTCCCAGGCCGGGAATTGCAGCACCGGCAGGTCCGGCGCGAAAAACTCAAGCGCACGCGCGAGCTGCTGCATGCGGGGGCCGTCGCGACACACGACCGCAAGGCTCACCGCCGGCGGCTTCGGCTTGGCGGCGATCGCGCGCGCGAGATCGGCGACGATCAGGCCTTCGGCGCCCTCGCTCACATTGGCAAAGGTCAACGCCTTGCCGGGCAGGAGTTGCGAGGCCGGCGACGCGACGGGAGACTTCATCAGGCCTTGTCCAGGTTGCGGAACTCTTTGATCCGCGCGAACAGCGGCGTGTGATATTCCGGCGCGAGCTCGGTGTCGCCGACAAAGGCCGGATAGAGCTCGGGGTCCTCGAGAGCGATCAGCGCTTCGAGCTGCGTGAGTTCCAGATCGGCGAGAATGCCGATTTCGGCGTCCGCGAAGCGGCCCAGGATCAGGTCCATCTCGCGCGTGCCGCGATGCCAGCAGCGATACAGAAGCCGCTTGCGGCGATCATCCAGCCCGTTGCTCGATCGTGTCGTACCCGTCATCCGTCCGTTCCCAAGCCGCTGAAGTGAAACGCCAAAAGCCCGGACATGCCGGGCCGGGTGCATATAGCGACCGCCTGCCCCGTTGTCAGCACCTCACGCACGCAATACGGGCCTGCGCGGATTGCTTTCGCTCCAAAATGCCGCCAAGTCTGGCGGTATCCGGCGAATTCTGCCGTTCCATGAGTCGACCATGCGCCCAGAAGTGCTCAATTCCCTGTTCGCACCGATCACGGCCATGACCGGGATCGGACCAAAGCAGGAAAAACTGTTCCGCTTCCTGCTCGGCCGCGATGAGACACCGCGCATCGTCGATCTGCTGCTGCATCTGCCCGCGAGTGTCATCGACCGCCGCCAGCGGCCAAAGATCAACGAGGCCGAGATCGGCGCCATGGTGACGCTGGAGGTGATCGTCGAGCGGCACCGCCCGCCACCGCCCGGCCGTTCCCGCGCACCGCATCTGGTGTATTGCGCCGATGATACCGGCACGGTGATCCTCACCTATTTCCGGACCTATCCCGGCCAGATCGAAAAGCTGCTGCCCGAGGGCGAGAAACGCTACGTCTCCGGCACAACGCAGCTGTTCGACGGCATGCTGCAAATGACGCATCCCGACCGCGTGGTGGATGAGGAAGGCTTTGCGAAGCTTACAGGCATCGATGCCGTCTATCCGCTGACGCAAGGCCTGGCGATCACTGCGCTGCGCAAGGCGATCGCCCAGACGCTGACGAAGCTGCCTGATTTGCCGGAATGGATCGGTGCGGATGTTATCAGGCGCTGCAAATTTCCGTCTTTTGCAGATGCGCTACAGCGCGTTCACGTCCCGCAGGAACTGACGGACATCCTCCCGGACGGCCCTTTCTGGTCGCGCCTCGCCTATGACGAATTGCTGGCAGGCCAGCTCGCACTGGCCCTGGTACGCGCGCAGCTGCGCCGTCCGGCAGGTGACCGCAATGCCGGTGACGGCGCCCTGCGGCGAAAGATCATCGATGCGCTGCCCTATGCGCTGACGCCGTCGCAGCAAAGCGCGTCGGCGGCCATCGCAGACGATCTCACACAGCCGGTGCGGATGCTGCGCCTGCTGCAGGGCGATGTCGGCTCCGGCAAGACCGTGGTGGCCCTGCTTGCCGCTGCAGCTGTCGCCGAGGTCGGCAAGCAGACGGCGCTGATGGCACCGACGGAGATTCTCGCACGCCAGCACGTGAAGACCATCGCTCCGCTTGCAGAACGCGCCGGCCTCACCGTGGCGATTCTCACTGGCCGCGAAAAGGGACGCGAGCGCAAGGACATTCTCGCACGTCTGGAAGCCGGCGAGATCGACTTTCTGGTCGGCACACATGCGCTAATCCAGGACGACGTGATCTTCAAATCCCTTGCCCTTGCGGTTGTCGATGAACAGCATCGCTTCGGTGTCCGCGAACGGCTGGCACTGACCAACAAGAGCTCCGCGGTGGATGTCCTCGTGCTGTCGGCGACGCCGATTCCGCGCACGCTGGTGCTGACTTATTTCGGCGATATGGACATCTCCGAGCTGCGCGAAAAACCTGCGGGCCGCCAGCCGATCGAGACGCGCACGTTTTCAGCGAGCCGCCTTCAGGAGATCATCGACGGCGTCGGCCGTGCCGTGGACAGCGGCAAACTCATCTACTGGATCGTGCCGCTGGTCGAAGAATCCGAGATGGACGGCCCCAAGCTCACCAATGCCGAGGAGCGTTTCGAAAGCCTGCAACAGCGTTTTGGCGACAAGGTCGGCCTCGTCCATGGCCGCATGCGCGGGCCGGAAAAGGATGCGGCGATGGCGCGATTTGCTGCCGGCGAAACGCAGATCCTTGTGGCCACCACGGTGGTGGAAGTCGGCGTCGACGTACCCGCCGCGACGATCATGGTGATCGAGAATGCCGAACGTTTCGGCCTCGCACAGCTGCATCAGCTCCGCGGCCGTATCGGTCGCGGCTCCGAAGCCTCCACCTGCCTTCTGATCTATCGCGAGCCGCTTGGCGAAATTGCCAAGAAACGCCTTACGGTGATCAAGGATTCGACCGACGGTTTCCGCATCGCCGAGGAAGACCTCAAGCTGCGCGGCGAAGGCGACGTGCTGGGAACGCGCCAATCCGGTCTTCCCGGCTATCGCATCGCACGCTCGGAAGTGCATGCACAGCTGATCACGCAGGCACGCGACGAGGCACTCCGGATATTGCAGGATAATCCGAAACTCACCGGCGAACGCGGCGAGGCCTTGCGCTGCCTGCTCTATCTCTACGAACGCGACGAGGCGATATCGCTGCTCGGTGCGGGATAATTCAGGCCGAGAGCCGCGCGAACAAGGTCCGCCCGAATGTCCAGCAGGCGCTGGGGATCGTGGGCGAGCCGATATAGGTGATGGCCAGCACGCTCAGCGCAGCATTGGCGATCCACCACGGCCGCTCGGGTGTCGAAAATCCGAAGCCCGAACATGCGATATTCACGAAGAACGCCGCATAGGCGATCCAGACTGAAAGCCAGGGATGGCCATAGCCGGCGATACGCAACTCGGTCACCCCGGTCACCAGAACGCTGACGGCGACGATCGCCCATACGAGTGTCGATGTCTTGATAGTGCGCATTCACCTGCCCCGGCCAAGATCGAGACGACCGCTGTCAGCGGATTCTCGGTTCACTCGACCTTCGCAGGTTGCTTCGTCACCGTCGCCGCGCGTGACTTCTTCGCCATCTCGGCCAAAGCCGCGATCTTTTTCTGCGGATCGGAACCAGGCTGCACCACGCCGGCCGACATGATCAGCGTCGCCGCGGCTTCCGCCGACATGTCGATCTCGATCAGCTTGCTCTTCGGCACATAGAAGAAAAAGCCCGTGGTCGGATTCGGAGCGCAAGGCAGGAACACAGAGATATGCTCCTCTTCGCTGGGGATCTTGGTGGACACTTCCACGCTCGGCGGCTGCGAGATCAGCACCAGCGACCACATGCCCGGCGATGGAAACTCCACCATGCCGACCTTGCGGAAGCTCGATCCGTTACCGGAGAACAGCGTCTCGAACACCTGCTTCAGACCACGATAGATCGCGCGCACCACCGGCATGCGGCCGAGCAGGTTTTCGCCGAGATCGACGAGTGAACGGCCGATCAGATTGGCGGTGAGGAAGCCGAGAAGCGTCAGCGCGACGAAAGCAACGACCAGGCCCGAGCCCGGAATGCCGTAAGGCAGCCATTGCTCCGGCCGATAGGCCTCCGGCACCAGCGGGCGCACGATGGAATCGACCCAGGTGACGAACCACCAGGTCAGATAGAAGGTAATGGCGATCGGCCCCGCGACAATCAGGCCGGTGAGGAAGTAATTGCGAATGCGCGCCATGAAGCCCCGCGGGGCATCGGGCGGCAGTTCGCCCAAAGGCGGTGTCGGCGGCAGATCGGTGGGCTGCATCAATCTCTCTGCATCTGGCTGGAACGACATGCGACGGCACGCCGGCCACTCTGGTGAGTATCCTAGCAGGATTTCGCCAGTGCGGGGAAAGTCACCTTTCGGACGATCCCACAAGGATCGTCCGAAAATGGAACACAACCCATTGAAATCGTCGCGATCCCGGCTGGTCAGCCGTGACCTGCGACAATCCGGCCCTACTCTACCGTGACCGATTTCGCGAGATTTCGCGGCTGGTCGACGTCGGTCCCCATCACCACGGCGGTGTGATAGGCAAGCAGTTGCACCGGCACCGCATAGACCAGCGGCGTGAAGGCCGAGGCCATGTCGGGCATCACGATGGTGACCATCGAGTCCACCGTCGCCTCTTCCGCGCCCTTGGAATCGGTCATCAGGATGATACGGCCACCGCGCGCGGCCACTTCCTGCATGTTGGAGACGGTCTTGTCGAAGACCTTGTCGTAAGGCGCGATCACCACCACCGGCATGGTCTCGTCGATCAGTGCGATCGGCCCATGCTTGAGTTCGCCGGCGGCATACCCCTCGGCGTGGATGTAGGAGATTTCCTTCAGCTTCAGCGCGCCTTCCAGCGCCAGCGGATAGCTGGTGCCGCGGCCGAGATAGAGCACGTCCTTCGACTTGGCGATATCGCGCGCAAGCTTCTCGATCTCGTGCTCATGCGTCAGCGCTTCGGTCATCAGGCGCGGAATTTCCACCAGGCCGTGAACGAGCTTGGCTTCGTCGGCATCGGACAGCAGACCGCGCGCCTTGCCGGCAGCGACCGCAAGCGCGGCGAGCGTCATCAACTGGCAGGTGAAGGCCTTGGTCGAGGCAACACCGATTTCCGGCCCGGCCAGCGTCGGCATCACCGTCTCGCTTTCGCGCGCGATGGTCGAGGTCGGCACGTTGACCACGGCGAGCGTATGCATGCCTTCGGCCTTGGCATAACGCAGCGCCGCCAGCGTATCGGCGGTCTCGCCGGACTGCGAGATGAAGATCGCCAGATCGCCCTTGCTCACGGGTGCTTCACGATAGCGGAATTCCGATGCGACATCGACTTCGACGGGCAGCCGCGCAAAGCGTTCGAACCAGTATTTCGCGACCCAGCCAGCGAGGCTCGCAGTGCCGCACGCGGCGATCGAGATGCGCTGGATGTCATTGAAATCGAACGGCAGCTCGGTCGGCAGCGAGATCCGCTCGCTCGCCATGTCGACGTAGCGGGCCAGCGTGTGACCGACGACTTCCGGCTGCTCGTGAATTTCCTTGGCCATGAAGTGGCGATAATTCGCCTTGTCCACCATGAAGGCCGACGCGCCGGACTTGAGCACGTCGCGCTTTGCCGGGGCGTTGCTCTCGTCGAAAATCTCGCAGCCCTTGTGGTTCAGCACCACCCAGTCGCCGTCCTCGAGATAGCAGATGTCGTCGGTGAACGGCGCCAGCGCGATGGCATCGGAGCCAAGATACATTTCGCCATCGCCGAAACCGACGGCCAGTGGTGAGCCCTTGCGCGCACCGATCATGAGGTCGTCGTGATCCTTGAACACGAAGGCAAGCGCGAAGGCGCCCTTCAGGCGCGGCAGCGCCTGCTTCACGGCGTCGACGGGCTTCGCACCCTTTTTGACAAATGAATTGACCAGATGCGCAACGGTCTCGGTGTCGGTCTCGCTGGCGAACACCGCCCCCTGCTTCTCGAGTTCGATGCGCAATTCGCGGAAATTCTCGATGATGCCGTTATGCACGACTGCAACGCCATCGGCCGCATGCGGATGCGCATTGGCTTCGGTCGGCTTGCCATGGGTCGCCCAGCGCGTGTGACCGATGCCGACATGGCCAGCCAACGGCTCCTTGCCGAGCTTGGCTTCGAGATTCTTCAGCTTGCCTTCCGCACGTCGCCGCGTGACTTCGCCGTTTTCCAGCGTCGCGACACCTGCGGAATCGTAGCCGCGATATTCGAGCCGCTTCAGCGAATCCACGATCTGCTCAGCGACCGGCTTACGCCCCAGAATTCCGACAATGCCGCACATGCGCGAAGTGATCCCCAGTAAAAATCGTAAAGTCGTCCCGGATGGTCAGGACGTTTTTCCGGAACCCTCTTAGCGAGAATCTCGGATGCGTTGTTACTCAATAATTATTGCCGATTGAGACAAGTTGACGGGTCTCAGCGGCGATTTTGCTCCAGGCGTTTAACAAAGCCTCAACATTATTACTGAAGACTCTGATGCGGAATGGAGTACTGGTCATGTGGGAGCCGCGCAATCCGAGAGAGCCGCGATCCATCGCAGGGATCAGGCTGCGTCAGATCGAGATGCACAATAGCCGCCTCGCCCATTGGCCGCCGCCGATGCGCGACACTGTGACGCCACCGGCCCACGAGCTTCCACCCAACCCCAATATCCTGCCTGACGAGCCGGTCAAGGCGCCACGCCGCAACTGGTTCCTGAAGCCCAAATCCGGCAAGTAGCCGCCGCTTCCCGGACGCGTCACTTCAATTTCTTCAGCCCCGCATGCTTGTCGCGGAAGCGCTTGCCCCAGCCTTCGTTCGTCGCAACAGCGTTGCGCTCTACCGCCAGTGCATCGTCCGGTACATCACGGGTGATCACCGACCCCGAGCCGATATAGGCCCCGCTGCCGATTTTCACTGGCGCCACCAGTGACGAATTCGAGCCGACAAACGCCCCGGCGCCGATGATGGTCTTCGCCTTGTTGAATCCGTCATAATTGCAGGTGATCGTGCCCGCGCCGATATTGGCGCCGGTACCAATCTCGCTATCGCCGATGTAGGTAAGGTGATTGACCTTGACGCCCGCCGCCAGTTTCGCGGCCTTCGTCTCCACGAAATTGCCGACCCGCACGCCCTCGCCCAGCGAGGTCCCTGGCCGCAATCGCGCATAGGGACCGACCGAAACCTTCTTGCCGATCTCTGCCTGAACGATGTGGGAGAAGGCGTGGATAACCGCGCCATCGGCGATGCTGACACCCGGGCCGACCACGACATATTGCTCGATCATCACGTCCTTGCCGAAACGCGTATCAGCGGACAAATGCACCGTCTCGGGCGCGACGATGGTGACGCCTGCATCCAGCGCTGCCTTGCGCAAGCGGGCCTGCATGATGGCTTCGGCTTCAGCGAGTTGCGCCTTGGTGTTGATCCCGCGAACCTCGTCCTCGTCGGTCTCGATGACGGTCGCCTTGAGCCCCATGCTGCGAACAATCTCGACCGCATCGGTCAGGTAGTACTCGCCCTTGCTGTTGGCCGTGCCGATCTTCTCGATCACGGCGAGCGCCGACTTGCCGGCAAAGGCCATGACACCGGCGTTGCAGAGGTCGACCTTGCGCTCGGCCTCGCTTGCATCGGCCTGTTCACGAATGGCTACGAGTTCGCCGGCATCGACAAGCAGCCGTCCATAGCCGGTCGGGTCCTGCGCGCGAAAACCGAGCACCGTCAACGCAGCGCCGTCCTTGAGTGGCGCCCGCAACCGCTCGAAAGTCGCGGCCGAGATCAGCGGCGTGTCGCCGAAGGCAATCAAGAGATCGTCGGCGCCCTTCGCGATGGCTTCCTTCGCGGCCAGCACGGCATGAGCGGTGCCCAGCCGTTCGCGCTGAACGAATGTCGATGCATCGCTGCGGACCCGCGTGGCCTCGGCGGCGACGTCTTCGCGATCCGGCCCGACCACAACCGCAAGCGCAGAACCCGGCCCTTGTGGCGCCGCCGTCAGCACATGCGCGAGCAGCGACTGGTTCGCGACCTGGTGCAGCACTTTCGGCAATGACGATCGCATCCGCGTCCCCTCGCCGGCCGCGAGTACGATCGTAAGGCTGGTTCTGCCGGTCATTGCAAAGTCCTCGTTTCCACTATGCAGACGTCATAGCGGCTTTTCGCCGCCGCCGGAAATCGCTTTCCTGCACGTCGTGGCTTCACGACGTCAGGTTGGCGACGGTTTCCTGATAATGTCGGATCGTGATTCGGGGCGACGGGACGACGCAGACGTCGGATGGCTGACAAGCGCGACCAATGGGCGGACTCCTTCTCAGCCGAGCCGCAACGCGGCTGGCTGACGGGATTTCTTGCAGATGAAGATAGGGGAACCCGGCGCCTGATGTGGCGACTGGGCTCTTGGGGCGTTGTTGCCGTCGGCGCCGTCACGGTTGCCGTTCTGGCGAGCCAGTACGAGATCCAGCTGCGCCGCGACCAGTTCGCGGCATCGGACGCGCTTGGGCGGCAGGCGCAGCAAATCCAACAACTCACCAGAGAGGCACAGGCCGAGAATCGCCGCCTGTCGCAAGCCATCGACACGCTGAACAGCGATCGCGACCGCCTGTTCTCGCGGGTAACCTCCGTCGAAAAGGGGCTGGAATCGGCCACCGGATCGATCCAGGCGCGGCAACTCATGCCTTTTGCGCCTCCGCGAGAGCCCGCTCCGCAGATCGCCGCACCGGCCACCCAGCCTGCGCCCGCGGCGGCGGCGGACATAAAGACCACGGCCGCGCCCGCGGACTTGCCGAGCATCCCTGCCAAGCCGCTCGTTGGCCCCACCTCCGACACGACGGCGACGACGCTTGCCGACCCCAAGACCGCTCCGAGCACGGCGTCCTCCGTCGAACCGATGGCGCCGAAGGCCGACGCCAGGCCCATAGCCGAACTCGCCATAACCTCCACCGCCGAGACCCAACCCGAGGTACCGAAAGCGCTGGAACCGGCCCCGCCGGTGCTGTTGGCCGCCATTGCCCCCGTAACGGCCGAAGTAGCGACGCCAGTCGCCCGAACCGAATTCGGAGTCGACCTCGGCACCGCCAATTCCATCGATGGCCTGCGGGCGCTCTGGCGCGGGCAGTCGCGGCTGCCGGCCTTGAGCGGCCTGCGTCCGATCATCGTCGTACGGGAACGCAGCAACGGCCTCGGCATGCAACTCCGTCTCGTCGCCGGACCGCTGACAGATGCCGCCGCTGCGGCACGCATCTGCGCCACCCTGGCGGAGAACAAGCGCGCCTGTGAAACCTCGGTGTTCGACGGACAGCGCCTGGCTCTGCAGAACGAGGCTGCGCCCGCCGCGCGGCCGGCTGCACCGACGCCGGCCGCCAAGCCGCAACGGCCACCTCAGCGGCGCGCAGCGCCAAAGCCGGAACCAACCCCAGCCCCAGCGCCTGCCCCGGAAGTAAGGTCGGAACAGCCATTGCCAAAGCCGGTGGAAGAAGCGCAGGCGCAGGCGCCACGTCCAAGCCCGTCACTATCCACGCTACTCGGCTTCAGCCGCGAGTAGAAAGAATTGTGATCGCAATATCTTGCAGCCGGAAGCTGACGTAATGTCTACGCGACACTCCGAACGCGACCGCTTGCCGGCTTGTTCATCGCCCCGAACCGCAGCATAGTCAGGACCATGAAAAAAGATCCGTTCCGCCTAAGCCCATATGAAGTCCAGTGGTTGCTCGTCGTCGGCTTCGCGGCCGTCGGCTACGCCGTTTACCTGCGCTACATGGCCATCGAAATGTCCACTGTCGCACTCGCTTGCGACGCAGGCTCACAGACCATGCTGTGCAAGAGCCGGCTGGTGGCGACCTATCTGTTCAAGAATTCGGTGTTTGGCATCGCCGCAATCGTGATTGCGACCCTCAACCTGTTGCGTCCGTCGATCGTGCTGATCACCGGCGCCGTCATCGCCGCCGGTTTCGGGATCGTGCTCTACAACATCGCCCTGTCGGGCATCGCGATCGGCCTGCTTATCCTTGGATTTTCGCGGCCCGCGCCCGCCACAGCGTGATCGCGAACAGCAGGTAGATCGCGCAGGTCCATAGCGACTGCCAGTTATCCGGCCCCTCGTTGAAGCCGATATAGACCAGCGAAGCCACCAGCAGACCAGCAAAGGTGGCTTCGGCAATCGGACGCGTCCCTTCGGCGCGCCGGTTCACCGTCATCAGGCCGGCAAACGGCACGACCGCCATGGTAAGGGCGGCGAACGGGAAATCCCGATAGCGCGGATCGAAGACGAAGCCGAGCGCGGTCTGGGCAGCGATGAGCGCCGTGACGATTACGGTCAGGCCGAGCAGAACCGTGGTGAAGCTGCGGTTGAGATACGGGCGCGGCCCCATCAGCTCCAGGAATGTCGGCAACGAGCGTCCCGACATGATCGCATAGGCGCAGAGCAGCGGCGACAGGATGCCGGCAGCCAGCAACGCTCCCCACTGGATCCATCGACCGATGCTGTAGCTCTCATACAGCAGCTTGTCGGCCGCGACGCCCAGTAACGCACCGGCAACCGTCGCCGAGACGGCCACCGTCAGCCAGGCCGAGAAGCGCGGTGTCCACGGCTTGCGCCGCAGCGTCAGCATCCCGGTCAGGAACACCAGCACGCTGAGGCCGAGACCGAGGCCCATATGCAGCTTCCAGGCGGGATAGTTGCTGATCGGCACGCCGGCCGGATATTTCAGCGCGCGCGCGTCGGCGTCGTAGAGGCCCCAATAGCCGCCCACAGTGCCTTCGAGATCGCGCTTCCATGGCTGGTCATAGGCCTCGATCAGGTTGACGCGAAAACCTTCGCGCTTGGCGAGATCAAGGATGTCCGACACCACCTTCGCCTGGTTGTCGCGTGACGGCAGCGCGCCGTCGCGCATGCGGCCCGCGCTCGGCCAGCCGGTTTCGCCGATCAGGATTTCCTTGCCCGGGAAGGCGACGGCGACACGCTTGCGGATCGAATCGACATGCGTCGCGGCATTCTTGGCGCGAATCGGAATGTCCTCCCAATAAGGGAGGATGTGGATGGTGACGAAATCGACGACGTCGTAGAGCTCGCGATTCTTCAGCCAGAATTCCCAGACATCGGCATAGGTCACGGGAAGCTTGCCGACCTGCGCCTTCGTGGACCGGATATTGGCGACCAGGTCCGCGGCCGTCATCTCGCCACGCAGCAAGACTTCATTGCCGACGATGACGCCGGTGATCACGTTCGGATAGCGCTTGGTCAGATCGACCACGCCCGCGATCTGCGCTGCGTTCTTCAGGCGGTTGCTGCCAAGCCAGACGCCCTGCAGCACCTTGAGCCCGACTTTGCCCGCCAGCTCCGGCACTTGGTCCAGGCCATTGTCGATCGAATAGGTGCGCACGCATTTCGAGATCTGGGCAAGCTGCGCCATGTCCGCCGCGATCTGCTCCGCCGGAATGATGGCGGTCGAGTTCAGCGGCGTCTGTTCGCCGCGGAATGGCGCATAGGACACGCATTCCAGCTTGTCGGCCGGATCGATCGGGGCACGCACGAGTGCGATAGGCGTGGCGAGCCACCACCACACCGCTGCGATCGTACCGAGTGAGATTAGGAGAAGCGCCAGCGGCGTGCGGTAGGAAATTGGTTCCGTCCTCCAAAAGACGTCCGTCGATTAGCTTGTCGCCGCCGTTCTGCCAAGTGCGCCAAAATAGCGATCCGGTGAATGTCCCATCCTCACGCCATGGAAATGAGACGAACTTCGGACGTTCTGGACAAAATTGAAAATACCCGTCATGGGATTCACTTGAGGTCTTCGCCGCAATGGAGACCCATTTGCACGTCATCTGGCGACAGCGTCAGAGGGCTGACTGCCAACTTTATCGGGGACTTTATGGGTCGACTGGTGTTCGGGTTCCAATCTGTGGTTCTGCGTCGTCTGGCCACGCCAGCAATCGCTTTGCTGCTCGGTGCAAGCGCTGTGATCGCGCCGGTCGGCACCGTTGTCGCCCAGGAGCAGAAGGCTGCGACCAGTGGCCCCACCCCCGCCGAAGTCGCCCGCGAAGGCCAGAAGCGCGCCGACGAGTTCGTCGAGGCGACTCAGGCCATCAACGGCCCGGCCGGCAATCCTGAATGTGTCTGGCTCGGCCGCCGCGTCGTCGTGCTGATGTGGCGCGACGATCTCGACACCGCCTTTCGTCATCTCGACCTTTATGATCGGTTCGGCTGCCCCGGTGGCCATGTGCAGGCGACGTTCCGCTGCCTCGTGAAATTCGGCCCGGCCATCGACCCGAAGGTTGCCGACAGCCTGAACCGTCACGTCCATGCCTGCTGGATCAACCCGAACGCAACGCCGCAGCCGGCGGCGCTGACCCAGCCTCCGGCGCCCGCACCTGCAGCTCCCGCTGCACCGGCCGCGCCGCAGCCCGAGGCGAAGCCGGACGCCAAGCCGGCCGAAGCGCCGAAGTAACAATCGCCGATCGGGCGTGCTGTTTGAGATAGCAGTGCGCCCTCGCGTGTTTGAACGACCTTCCGCCCTCAAATCGCCATGGCGGCAGTTGAGTTAATTTCCGTGGCAGATGTCATCTGCCCGTCGCCACTGGCCGGACCTCGGGGACAGGTCCGCAGCCCGGCTTAGCTTCGCCCCGTGATGGTTTGGACGCGATGCGCGCTGTCGTCGCCGTTATTCTTCTCGTGACTGCCGTTCATGCCGGCCTTTGGGCGCTTCTCCGCGAGAAGCAGGACGCGCCCGACTTCAAGGGCATGATTCCGAGCCTGTCCTACGCACCGTTCGAAGGCACGGCACATCCGGACGTGGACAATATCCCGACCGTCGAGAAGGTCCGCGCCGACCTGAAGAAGCTCGCCACCATGACGCGGGCAATCCGTCTGTATTCGTCGACCGGCGGCGTCGAGATCGTGCCGGCGATCGCAAATGAATTTGGCCTCAAGGTCACGCTCGGCGTCTGGATCGACAAGAATGCCGACCGCAACGAGCGTGAGATCGTCTCCGCCGTCGATCTGGCCAAGAAGAATTCGAATGTCATCGGTGTCGTTGTCGGCAACGAAACGCTGTATCGCGACGAACTCAAGATCGACGACCTCATTGAATATATCCGCAAGGTGAAGCGCCAGGTCACCGTGCCCGTCACCACCGGTGAAATCTGGAACATCTGGCGCGACAATCCGCAGCTGGCCTCCTCGGTCGATTTCATCGCCGCGCATATCCTGCCCTATTGGGAAAACTTCCAGGATACGCAGGCCGTCGACCAGGCCGTCTATATCTATGGCCTGCTGCGCGAGACCTTCCCCGGCAAGCGGATCGTGATCGCCGAATTCGGCTGGCCGAGCCAGGGCTACAATCTGCGCAGGGCCGAGCCGGGTCCGTTCAAGCAGGCCGTCGTGATCCGTAACTTCGTCACCCGCGCCGAGTCGATCGGCATGGACTACAACATCGTCGAAGCCATCGATCAGCCCTGGAAATTCTTCGAAGGCGGCGTCGGTCCCTATTGGGGCATGCTGGATGCCAATCGCGAGCCGAAATTCGCCTGGACCGGCCCGATCGTGAATCCGGCCTACTGGAAGAATGCCGGCCTCGCCCTCCTCGTCGGCATCCTGCTGTCGCTGCCGATCCTGCAGCTCGTCGCTCCCACCGCCATGCAGGCGCTGGTGCTGTCGATCGCGGCCAATGCCGTCGGGGCATGGGCGGCGCACATCTTCGCCTATCAGCAGACGCACTATTTCGTCTGGGGCTCGGCCTTCGCCCTGACCCTTGGCTGCATCCTGCTGATCCCGCTGATCCTGATCGCGCTGGCGCGTATCGAGGAAATCGCAGCCATCGCCTTCGGTCAGAAGCCGCTCCGCTTGCTGACGCCCGAACGCAGCGCGGCCCTGCTCGCGGCGGCGGATGCCGAGAAGAAATATCCGAAAGTGTCGATTCACATCCCGGCCTATCGCGAACAGCCGGAGATGCTGAAGCTGACGCTGGATGCGGTGGCGGCGCTGGATTACCCGAATTTCGAATGCGTGGTGATCATCAACAACACCCCGGATCCCGCCTACTGGCAGCCGATCCAGGATCACTGCCGCATGCTCGGCGAGCGCTTCATCTTCATCAATGCCGAGAAGGTGCAAGGCTTCAAGGCCGGCGCCCTGCGGATCGCCATGGACCGCACGGCGGCGGATGCCGAGGTGATCGGCATCATCGATGCCGACTATGTGGTGACGCCGAACTGGCTGAAGGCACTCGTGCCGGCCTTCAATGATCCCCGCGTCGGCCTCGTGCAGGCGCCGCAGGATCACCGCGACGAGAACACGTCGCTGATGCACTACATCATGAACGGCGAATATGCCGGCTTCTTCGACATCGGCATGGTCCAGCGCAACGAAGCCAATGCCATCATCGTCCATGGCACCATGTGCCTCATCCGTCGCGAGGCGATGGACATGGCCGGCGGATGGGCCGGCGACACGATCTGCGAGGATTCCGATCTCGGCCTCGCCATCATGCAGCATGGCTGGCTGACGCATTACACCCGCGAGCGCTTTGGCTATGGCGTTCTGCCGGACACCTACGAGGCCTTCCGCAAGCAGCGCCATCGCTGGGCCTATGGCGGCTTCCAGATCATCAAGAAGCACTGGCGCCGCTTCCTGCCGGGCGCGAGCCGCATGTCGCAGGAGCAGAAGCGCGAATTCGGCATCGGCTGGCTGAACTGGCTCGGGGCCGAAAGCCTCGGCGTCGTGGTGGCCATCCTGAACATCATCTGGGTGCCGATCATCGCCTTCGCGGACATTTCGATTCCCGACACCATCCTGACGCTGCCGATCATCGTCTCCTTCGTGGTCTCGCTGGCGCACTTCCTGATCCTCTACCGCCTGCGCGTGAAGATCGGCCTGTGGCAGATGCTGGGCGCCATGATCGCCGCCATGTCGGTGCAATGGACCGTGTCGCGCGCCGTGGCCGACGGCCTGATCAAGGATCACCTGCCCTTCACAGTGACGTCGAAGGGTGGCAAGTCGCGCAGCTCGATCGAATTCCAGGCGTTCTGGGAGGCCGTGATCGGCGTGCTGCTCTGGATCAGCGCCGGCGTGCTGGTGTTTGCCAATAGCGACAAGCAGGTCACGGAGATCTACATCTTCGCCGGGGTGCTGATCCTGCAGAGCCTGCCGTTCCTGTCGGCCGTGGCCATCGCGATTCTGGAAAACTCCCGTGCCAACCAGTTCAAATGGTGGACCGACACCACGATCCGCACCGCAGAGCTGATCGGAATCCGCGCCGTGCGGATGCCCCAGCTCGACATGAACCGGCCGGAAACCCAGCGCGAGGCGCGCTGACCGCGTTCGCCGAACAGTTCATGTCCACAATCCGCGGCCTCGCCCTTGACCCCGGCGAGCCCGCCTTTTACACAGCCGGTCAACGCGATACGCCGCATTGCGGCTTCCATCGCGGCCGTGGCTGACCGGCCATCCGCGCTCCCATGGAGCCGGTGTTTCCGGCAAGGCTGACTGAATCGGCATCTTTCGGGCGGGTAGCTCAGCGGTAGAGCATTCGACTTTTAATCGACTGGTCATGGGTTCGATCCCCATCCCGCCCACCATCAAACTCCTGATTTGCCAGACGGATCTGTCCCAGCCCTCTCCGGAAGCCGGATTACCGGTGCCGAAGCCGCGGGCTTTGCGCCCGCCCATAGGCGATCAGGACACAGACGAAGATACCAGCCGCCAGGCTCGTATGCCCGCTGAACATCACGAGGCCGAGGCCCCAGCCGCGGTGGGAGACCAGAACACCTAGAGCTCCCAACAGCGCCGCTGAGCCGGCGAGGCGCAGCATGCGTGTCGTGGCGGGTTTGAGCGCCCTGCCGAACAGGTCACGCTGCTGGCGGTGCGTGGCGCAGGCAAGTGCGGCGAAGCCGGCGAAGCTCAACGTGAATGCAAGGAGATGGCTCATTCCGCCGCCCCGCTGGATACAGCGGCCATCGCAGCCCGTCGCTCCGCCTTGCGCTTGGCCGGCACCCTGACCTGATGTCGCGCGGTGCGCAGCGCCAGTACGACATGCAGCGCAGCCAGGACCCAGCACATCAGGTCGATGCCGGCGAAAATCCAGTCGCCTTGCGCGAGGCTATGCCAGAGCGGACGCTGCGTGGTGACGGCATTGAGGATGGGCAGCAAGGCCAGCAGCGCCGCTGCCGTCCATAGCTGCTCGATCCAGGCGGCCTTGGCCGGCCGCAGCACCGCATGCAGCAGCGTCGCTCCCCAGACGATGAAGAACAGGTCGACTTCCCAGTTCGAGCGGCCCGCCAGCGTGGTCGGCAGCAGGCGGTTGCCCCACATGAACGCGGTCATGGCGATGGACAGGCCGGCGATGCTCGCAATGTTCAGCCGCTCGACGAGGCGGAATCCGAAATACGGACGCTGCGGATCAGGCAGTTTCTGGCGCCGCTTCACCGTCCACATCACGAGGCCGGTGCCCACCATGGCCGTGCCGGTGAAACTGACCAGGAAATACAGCCAGCGCGTAACGGTGTCGCTGAAGCGTCCGAGATGCAGCGCGTACAGAACGCCGCGCGTCTCAGCCGCGCCACCGACCTGATCACGCACAGACAGCAGTTTGCCCGTCGTGCCCTCGAATTCCATATATTGCGGGCTCATGGAGACGCGTCCGGGATCGCCGCGCGTCACCACCACGCGGGCAGCGGCATCGCCGGGATGCGAGACATTGACGCGACCGATATTGTCGTGGCCCCAACGCTCCTGCGCCTGCCGCACCATGGTCTCGACGGAGGCCAGCGGGACCTTCTGGCCCGTGGGCTTGCCCGACTGCGTGAAGGCGCTGAGCTCCGCCTGCATTTGCTGGCGTTCGGCCGGCGCCTTGATCGCCACCTGCCCGCCCCACGGCATATACATCGCCATCAGCGTCACGAGGCCCGTGTAAGTGATCATGGCATGAAACGGCAGGCCGAACACCGACAACGCATTGTGTGCATCGAGCCAGGATCGCTGACCCTTGCCCCAGCGGAAGGTGAAGAAATCGACGAAGATCTTCTTGTGGGTGATGACGCCGCTGATGATCGCGACCAGCATGAACATCGCGGCGATGCCGGCGAGCCATCTGCCCCAGACCACCGGCATGTAGTGGAACTGGAAATGGAAGCGGAAGAAGAATTCCCCGCCCAGCGTGTCACGCGAATTCACACGCTCGCCTGTGGCGGGATCGAAATGCGCCTCCGCAAAGCCGCGCTGGCCGGGCTCGCGTGGCGCCGTACGCCAGAAGGCATAGGCGCTGTTGTTGCGATCGTCGGGCAGACGAACACTCCACTGCGACGTTCCCGGCGCGATCTTCTCGAACCCGTCCGCGACACGCCGCGCGACGACGGCGGCATCGGGACGCTCGGCGAGACGCGCCAGTTCAGGCCGCGCCCATTGCGACAGCTCGTCCTTGAAATAGGATACCGTCCCGGTCAGGAACATCGCATAGAGCACCCAGCCGAGCAGAAGGCCGACCCAGGTGTGCAGGTCCGACATGCTCTGCCGGATGCCGCGGCCCGCGCTGTCCTGATCGCTTTCGGTTGTCATGAACCAGACCTCGTCAGGACACCGACCATGCCGCCAGCCCCAATGGCACGGCGACAATGATCAGACCCATCCACGCCTTCAATGCGCTGCGCACGGCGAACACCCAGATGACCGCACCGGCATAAACGAGGAAACTCGCCAGCTGGCCGGTGATCACGGCCTGCACCTTGTTCATCGGCAAAGCCAGCACGGCGACACTGCTCAGCGCCGCCAGCGCATAGCCGCCGAACAGTGCGGCGACGATGCGCGAGACGAGCGGGCCAGTGGCCAGGACCCGATGAACAAGAACGTTCATTTTGCCGGAGACGGCGTGGCCGCCGGGCCCGCTGGCAGCGGCGACAGGCCGTTGGCATTCACATAGGTCAATGTGGTGGCATAGCTGACGCTGTCATATTTCTCGGCGCCATTGGCGCCGGCACGCTCGCCCGCCGTGCGATCGTTGAAACTGACTTCGGCCACATAGGTGCCCTTCCAGGGCATGTCGAACTTCACCACGCCCTTCTCGTCCGTGTTGGCCTCCTTCGACCAGCCGGATTGCGTCACCAGCGTGACCTTGGTCTTCGCCTTGGGCTGATCCTTGAAGAACAGCTTGAATTCGCCGTCCTGCCCGGTCGGGACGAGATCGAGCATGAGCTTCGGCTTCTGCGCAGCAAAGCCCGTGATGAAGCGCGCCGCCGGGTAGTACCAGCCGATGATCGGCTTGTCCTGCTGCTTGGACTGATACAGCGGATAGCTTGCATCCTCGGCCACGATGCTGTCGCCCGACGCAGCCTTGAAAGGCAGGGTGAACCCACCCGCCGTCTTGGTCGCGTCCGATTTCTGCTCACCCTTGGTTGCGATCAGCGTGCCGGTGACCTTGGCGAACTTGTCGAGCAGGCCCGGCGATGCCTCGCGAAGGTTTTCGCCGAACTCGCCGAAGCGGACGACAGCGTTCTGGCCGTCGGCCTGTTCGATCCAGATCTGATGCGCCTGCGCGGTGGTGGCGGTTGCAAGCAGAGCGATGGCGGCAAGAGCAAGCTTCGTCATGACGGGCACCTCAAATTACGATGTGGCAGATTGAAACGATGAGCGCCGGGGCCGCAAGCGGCCCCGGCGATGTTCATGGCGTTACACGATCAGAAGCCGTCCAATTGCCCGACGGCTTCTGCGATCATGCTGCTTGCGATCAGAAATCGAAGGCAGCCGAAACGATATAGGTGCGCGGATTGCCAACGGTCTGGAAGCCGCCGCTGGTGATCCAGTAGTTCTCGCCGGTGACGTTCTCGATATTGGCGCGGAATGTGACGGGCTTGCCGGTGAGCGCGGTGGTGGTGTAGCGCGCGCCGATGTCCAGACGGGTCCAGTCAGAGAAGCGCTGGTTCGGCAGGTTGGCGGTGGTGAGATAGGAGCCACCGGTGTAGATCACGCGGCCGTTGAGCGAGAGGCCGTAGACCCACGGCGTATCCCAATCGAGGCCGGCCGAGGCCGTCCAGTTCGGGATGCCGGCGGCATCGTTGCCACGCTGGGCCGCAACGGCCGGGTTGGTCAGTTCAGGCTTGATATAGCTGACGCTGGCCAGACCACGCAGGCCGGGGGCGATCAGGCCATAGGCGTTGAACTCGACGCCGCGATTGCGCTGCTGGCCATCGTAAACGCGCTCGTTGAGGGCATTGGTGATGAGGCTGGGACGCATGATCTGGAACACCGCAGCGGTGGTCGTGATCGTGCCCCAGTCAACCTTGACGCCCGCTTCCTGCTGCTTCGACTTGAACGGCGCAAGCACCTGGCCGGCATTGGCGAAGCCGGCACCGATCACGGTGCCCTGGCTCAGACCTTCTGCATAGTTCGCGTAGAGCGAGACATTGTGCATCGGCTTGATCACGAGGCCGGCCATCGGCGACGTTGCAGCCGCATCGTAGCCACCGGTGAGCGCACCCGTGACGGTGCTGAAACTGTCCTGCTTCACCATCTGGTGGCGGGCACCAATGGTAAGCAGCACGCGCTCATCCAGAACCGACAGCGTGTCGGAGACCGCGACGCTCTGCAGCGTCACGTCGGCAGCCTTGTTCGGCAAGTTCCGAACACCGGTGACCGGCGGGATGGCCGACGGATTGTAGATGTTCGACGGCACCGACTGCGCCGCCGAGTTGGACACATAGGCGTTGCCGTTTTCCTGATTGTAGCCGGTATAGGCGACATTCACTGCGTGGCTGATGGCGCCGGTGTTGAACTTCGAGCGCAGGCCGACATTGCCGCTGACCGTCTTGCTGTAGGAATCGTAATAGGCATCGAAGGTCTGGAAGTTGCCGAACTGGTCCACGCCGCCGGGGAAACCGGCGGGACGCGAGTCAGGGAACGACTGTTCGTTCAGACCGTCGCGATAGCCGATGCCGGCATAGGCCGTCAGCGAGTCGGTCAGGTCATATTCGAGAGCCGACGCGATGGTGTTGTCGCGCTGCTTGAGAGATGTGCCCGGATACCAGTTGCCGCGCGCATCAGGCGGAGCCGGGATGAACGGCACGTTCGCATTGATGTTGATCTGCGGGCGGAAGTTGCGGGTATCGTCGTTCTGCGAGATGGCATCGACGGTCCAGCGCAGGCGCTCGCCGCGATAATCGATCCCGAGCGCACCGAGACCCGAGCGCCAGTTGCCGCCATCGATGGTGGCTTCGCCATTGCGCGCGACGCCGTTGAAGCGGACACCCCACTCCTTGTTGTCGCCGTAACGCTGGCTGGTTTCCAGATGCAGGCCGTAATTGCCCGCGCTCATGAAGAACGGCGTCAGGCGCGCAAAAGGCACCTCCCCCGCGCGTTTGGTGGTGATGTTGATGCCGCCGCCGGCGCTGCCGCCCGGCGCCATGCCGTTGATCAGGGCGCCGGGTCCCTTTAGCACATCGATGCGCTCGATGATCTGCGACGGTACGCGGCTGGAGGACACCAGGCCGTACAGGCCGTTCAGGCCGACGTCGCCCGAGCCGACGGTCAGGCCGCGGATCGTGAACTCGTCGCTGAAGCCGTTGGCGCCGGTGGTCGCGCGCACGGATGCGTCGTTGATCAGCGTGTCCGCAGCGGTGCGGCCCTGCTGGTTCTCGATCAGCTGAGCGGTGTAGTTCACGGTGCTGAAGGGCACGTTCATCGCGCTCTGGCTGCCGAGCAGACCGAGCGTACCGCCCGTAGCAACCTGACCACCCGCATAAGCCGGCGCCGGTGCACCAATGGTGCGGGTCGATCCGAGCGTCGAGGTCGGAGCGACCGGTTGCTGGTCAACCGACTGACGGGGCGCGACGCGGGTTACGCGCTGCGGCGCGGTACGCGTACGCGTCGCACGCGTTGGGCGGGCACGCTGCTGCGGAGCATCCACGGACACTGGCGGCAACACGCTCGGCTGCGCGCTCTGCGCATGGCTCGACGACGCGCTAACACCCGTCAGGCACAGCGAAACGACCCCCGTCGCCACGCCAAGACACAACTGGGTCCTGTAACTCTTCAAAATGCTCACGAAACGCCCCTAAGTTGACTTATTCCGGGCCTGACTAGGGAGTTTGACGATCGCAAGCAACGAAACGGTTTTAGAATAGATCAACGTTCTACGCATAACTCCGCAAAGGCCTGTAACTATAGCGTTGCGCGACTAGGCGGTTGTGTGATGCCTCTCGGACACCCCGATTCTCTGGCTGACAGTCGAGCCGGCTCTCCGGAATCGCGGACCAAATGCTCGGCGCGATGGCCGAGACGGGGCATCCCGTTGCCTGTTCCCGTCGATGTCCGACCTGAGGATGGCTCACATATTGATCTTGCGCTGATGGCGAAAACCCTGCCATGACCTGCCTTTAGTCTTCAGCCTCAGATCATCGGACAGATTGCAATGCGGATTACCCTTGTCGGCTCCCGTCACTTCGGCGTCACGACCCTCGATATGTTGAAGAGCCACAAGGTCGAGATCATCAGCATCGTCGTTGCCGATGCCGAGGATCGCCTCGCCGCTGCCGCCAAGGCCGCCGGCATCCCGGTTACCGTGCAGGCCAACCCCAAGCTGGTCGTCGCCTCCGAGATCGCGGACGGCACCGACCTCATCATCACAGCCCACAGCCACGCCCGCATCGGCCAGGACGCCCTGGACAAGGCCAGGCTCGGCGGCATCGGTTATCACCCGTCCCTGCTGCCGCGGCACCGGGGAATCGCCGCGGTGGAGTGGACGATCAAGGAAGGCGACCCGATCGCCGGCGGCACCATCTATCATCTCGCCGATGTCATGGACGGCGGCGCCATTGCCGCACAGGAATTCTGCTTCGTGAAAAAGGGCGAAACCGCCCGCGAATTGTGGGAACGCGCCCTCGCCCCGCTCGGCTACAAGCTGCTCGGCGAGGTCGTCGATTATGCGATCAAAAACAACAGCTTGCCAGCCACCTACCAGGACGAGCAATTCGCAACCAAGGCGCCCAAGCTCAGCTGATCTCGCGAACTGGATGGAAATATTACCTGTCCCCCCGGAACAATCCGGGGGAATGTGCGTTACAGCGACATAGGTGTTATGGGCTCACTGCGCACCGCACAAACTTTGGACACATTAAGCTCCAATAAGGCAGCCCATCACAACATCGAGGATTTGATTCAATGCGTTTCGACCGCATGCGCGTGTTCCTGTCCGTCTCGTTGCTGGCCGGTGCCACGCTTGCCGCCACTGCCCCTGCGTCCGCCCAGCATCCCTATGATGGTCTTTGGAACGTCACCATTTTCACGCAATCTGGAAGTTGCGACCGCACGGCCAGCTATCCGCTGACGGTGACTGATGGCCGGGTGTCTGCTCCCGGTGCCGAAGTCTCCGGCAAGATTGCCACATCGGGCGTCGTCCGCGTCGCGATCGGCCCTGCCTTCGCAAACGGCCAGCTCACCGGCAATGCCGGCTCCGGCAAATGGAATGGCGCCTCGAACGGCGTCCCCTGCAGCGGGCGCTGGGAAGCTTCTCGTCAATAACCCGCAGCCAGGAAAGCCTTTTATGAAAGTCGTTTCGATCTCTCCGCGCGCCCTTGCCCGGACCGCCGTCGTCGCTGCTGCCCTCGCAGTGCCGTCGCTCGCGGCCTTCGCCCAGTCCGCGCCGTTCGCGGGGATGGCTGGTGTGTGGTCCGGCCAGGGCAACATCTCGCTCGACGACGGCTCCAAGGAGCGCATCCGCTGCAAGGCAACCTATGCCGTGTCCGGCGATGGCAATGGCCTCAACCAGTCCCTGCTCTGCGCCAGCGACAGCTACAAGTTCGAGCTGAAGAGCAATGTGAAGGCGAACGGCAACACGCTGACCGGCCAGTGGTCAGAGACCACCCGCAATGTCAGCGGCGAATTGCAGGGCACCTCCAGCGCCGGCAAGTTCAACGTCAATGTCTCCGCGCCGGGCTTTGATGCCAAGCTGACCCTGACCACCACAGGCAACAAGCAGGCCGTGTCGATTTCCTCCGACGGTCAGTTCAAGGGCGTGAACATCACGCTGAACCGCAGCTAAGCGGATCAGCTCACCTGCCTAACGGACCCCGGTCGCCACGCGGCCGGGGTTTTGTTTTTCGCGGGAGTGCCTTGCAGCATCCGCCCTCCTGTTTCGCATCGCTGCCGCTGCGATTCCGTCCATTGCCAAGTATCGCCCTCGTCGATACAGCCTGCCATAGAGGCAACGCCGGCCATAACGGCACATGCCCAGCAGGAAACCGCCCGCGTCCATGACCGCCCACCCTCCGTCGACACTTCGCGCCGCGCTCTGGATGTCCGGCTGGCTGTTGCTGATGCTGTTCGTCGCAATCGGCGGACGCGAAACCTTGCGCGACCTCAACGTCTTTCAGGTGATGGAAATCCGCTCGCTGTTCGGCTTCGTCTTCCTGACGCCTATCATTCTGCTGAATGGCGGCTTCAGAACGATGGCGACGGCACGGCCGGTCGCGCATGTTACGCGTAACCTCGTCCACTATGCTTCGCAGCTCGGCTGGTTCTACGCGCTGACGCTGATCCCGCTCAGTCAGCTGGTCTCCATCGAATTCACCATGCCGATCTGGATCGCCATCATGGCTGCGATCTTTCTCGGTGAACGCATGACGTTGCTGAAGATCGTCGCCATCGTGCTCGGCCTCATCGGCGTCGTGGTCATCGTCCGCCCCATCGCCGGCGAGATCAATGTCGGGCAACTGGTGTCGCTTGCCTCGGCTTTCGGCTTCGGCATTTCCATCACGCTGATCAAGTCGCTGACGCGCACCGACAGCGCGCTCAAGATCATCTTCTGGATGATCGTCGTCCAGTCGATCGCCGGGATCGTGCCTGCCATCGCCACCTGGCAGTGGCCATCGGCCTATGTGTGGTTCTGGCTGGTCATTGTCGGCTTCTGTGGCACCTTCTCGCACTTCTGCATGGCGCGCGCGATGCTCTATGCCGATGCCACGGTGGTGGTCCCCATGGACTTCCTGCGCGTGCCGCTGAGCGCCGCTATCGGATGGTTACTATACTCTGAACGCCTCGACATGTTCACGCTGCTCGGTGCCGCGTTGATCCTCGCAGGCAATACGCTGAACCTGCGCAGTCCCGCCCCGCGTCCCGCCGCGGCCAGCAGCTGAGTTCCGGTCCGATTTTATTCGCATAGTGCGCGTCCCGTCATTTTGGCGGTTGCGGGTAGTTGCTATTTTGTCCGTCGCCAATCGGTCATCCGACCGGATTCGATGGGGGAGATTTGCCGTGCGCCAGCTCGTATTCGCCTTGTCTGCGCTGTCCGTCTTTTTCAGCGCCGATGCGGCGCTCGCCGACAAGCGCGTCGCATTCGTGGTCGGTAACGGCGCCTACAAGAATGTCGATCCGCTGCCGAACCCGCCGATCGACGCCAAGGCGATGGCGAGCACGCTCCGCAATGTCGGCTTCGAGGTGATCGAAGGTTCCAATCTGACACGCGACGGCATGACCGAGCGGCTGCTCGAATTCGGCCGCAAGGCGCAGGGCGCCGATGTCGCCCTGTTCTTCTATGCCGGGCATGGCATCTCGGTGAACAACATCAACTACCTTCTGCCCATCGACGCCAATCTGAAATCCGAGATGGACGTCAAGCTCGGCGCCGCCATCAATGTCGAGACCACGCTGGAACAGACCATGGGCGACGCCAAGGTCAAGCTGGTGTTCCTCGACGCCTGCCGCGACAATCCGTTCGCTGCAAAAATCCGCTCAAGCGGCACGGCAACGCGCAGCGTGGCGGTATCGTCGGGTCTGGCCGAAATGAAGTCGGGCGAAGGCACGCTGATCGCCTTTGCCACCAGCCCGGGCCAGACCGCGCTCGATGGCAAGAGCGGCGGCAACAGCCCGTTCACCCGCGCATTGCTCACCAACATCACCGCGCCCGGCGCCGAGATCCAGCAGGCCATGACGAAGGTCCGCGCGCAGGTGCAGGACGAAACCAACAAGGGCCAGCTGCCCTGGGGCCACACCAATCTGATCGGCGCCGTCTATCTCAATCCGGATGTGCAGACGCAGGTCCAGGTGGCTGCCGCCACCCCGACCGCCACCATGCCGGCAACCGCCGTGGCCGGCTCCGATGTCGAGCTGGAATTCTGGCGCTCGATCAAGGACAGCAATCGCCCCGAGGAACTCAACGCCTACATCACCATGTACCCGAACGGTCAGTTCAAGCCGCTCGCCCTCGCCCGCATCGCAGCGCTGCAGGAGGCCGCTACGGCGCCGCGCACGGCGACGCCGGGCGTCGACAAGGCTGCGTTCACCGAACAGGCCAGCCAACTCACTGAAGACAAGATCGGTCTCAACCAGGCCAAGCGCCGTGACGTCCAACGCCGCCTCAACGGCCTCGGCTTCGACACCAAGGCCACCGGCACCTTCGATGCCGGAACCCGTGGCGTGATCACCCGCTGGCAGGCGGCGCGCGGCTACCCGACCTCGGGCTATCTCAACAAGGTGCAGCACACGGCCCTGCTTGCAGAGCCCGTCACCCTGGCAGAGGAACCGGCACCCGCGCCGAAGCCGGTGCAACGCCGTCAGGTGCAGCAGACGTTCGATGAAGCGCCGCCGCCCGCAGCCCGCCGTCAGGCCGCCCCGGCGCCGGCCGTCGACCCCGCTTTGCCGGGCCGTTTCATCGGCGGCGTCGTAGGTGGCTTCCTCAATCGCTGATGCACGAGACGCCCGAGGCCGCGGAGCTACTTGCCCGCGGCCTTGCGCAACGCGTCATTGATCCGTTCCTGCCAGCCGGGGCCGCCTTCCTAGAAATGTTCGAGCACGTCCTGATCGATCCGCAGCGACACCAGTTCGCGGACACCCGGAACAGCAGCCTTTTTGGCCGGCGCCTCGACCACGGGCGCCGTCGCCTTCTTGAAGGCCGCCTCGGCCTCGCTGCGGGCGTCCTTGGGGCGGCGTGGTGTCTGGGCCATGGCTGCGAATCCTTGCAAGGCGTGATGCTACCCGAGAGCTAGGACAAGGCCCGCACAATTGCCAGCCGGTAAGACACCGCCAGGCAGCCGCTTCGCCGCTGCAATGGGCGTATCGTCGCGTCTGACCCGGTCGGTAACACAACGTGCAGATTCCAATGCTACACATTGCAAGCTCGGCGCTGCGACGCAGCAGCGCGCATTGCACAATCCCGAGCGTCGCTGCATCGCAAAAGCGCGACCGGAATATCACCAGATCAACGCATTTGTGTTGCGATGGGGTCAAACAAATCGGTTCAGGTCCGACAAATCAGGATAGTCTACTTACGGGTCAACCCAGATGGTGAAGGAGGTCACGATGGCAGCTTCTGCTGAAATCCGCACGACCACGACATCCCATCAGACGACGTCGGTCACGACACCGCGCGCTGTCGATCTTCCGACCTGCCCGGTCTGTGCCGACAGCATGATTGCCGCGGAGTCCTCGGCGTTTCTTGCGGACAACGTCGTCAGCCATCTCTGGACCTGCGACACCTGCGGCTACGGCTTTGTGACGAACCATACGGTCAAGAAGATCGCGTGCAGCTGATTGCGCAACACTGCCAAACCGACGCGGCTGCCGCGCGACGCAACGTGTCCCAATCACGTTGCCTCGGTCTCATATCCGAGATCGAGGATTCTCATTTTTGAGATCGCACGCGTGATCGAGCTGCGCATCAGCTCAAACACACCACGTAATAGGCCTGTATCGCGCGGCGTTCCGCAATAGCTGCGCTGGCACACCACTTGCTAACTTCTCCATGAACGCGCGCAAGACGCGTCAGATCGTCTCAACCGATTGGAGAGGAAGCAGCCATGAAGATTGGATATTTCACCATGCCGTCGCATCCGCCGGAGTGCGGATTGAAGGAAGGGCATGACTGGGATCTGCAGGTGATCCGCTGGGCCGATGAACTCGGCTATCAGGAAGCCTGGATCGGCGAGCATCACACCGCGCCATGGGAACCCCATCCCTCGCCCGACCTCCTGCTCGCGCAGGCATTCCTGCAGACCAAGAACATCCGCCTCGGCCCCGGCGGCTTCCTGCTGCCCTATCACCACCCCGCCGAACTCGCCAATCGCGTCGCCATGCTCGATCACCTGTCGGAAGGCCGCTTGAATTTCGGCGTAGCCGCATCGGGCCTGCCGAGCGACTGGGCGATGTTCAATGTCGATGGCATGTCCGGCCAGAACCGCGACATGACGCGCGAGGCACTCGAGATCATCCTGAAACTATGGACCGACGATGCGCCATGGACGCATACCGGCAAATACTGGACGGTGACCAAGCCGGACGTGATGTTCGACTTCCTCAAGCCGCACATCAAGCCGATCCAGGCGCCGCATCCGCCCATCGCCGTGGCCGGCCTGAGCAAGGGCTCCGACACGCTGAAGCTCGCAGGTGAGCGCGGCTATATCCCCATGAGCCTCAACCTCAATCCGGCCTATGTGTCGAGCCACTGGGAGTCCGTCGAGATCGGGGCCGCGAAGACCGGACGCAAGCCGAACCGGCAGGACTGGCGCATGGTCCGCGAGGTGTTCGTCGCCGACACGGACGAGGAGGCCTGGCGACTGTCCGTCGGCGATATGATGGGGCGGATGATGGGCGAATATTTCCTGAAGCTGCTCGGCCATTTCGGCTTCAAGGACTATCTCAAGCACGCGCCCGATGTGCCGGACAGCGACGTGACCGTCGAATACTGCGCCAGGCACAACTGGATCATCGGATCGCCGGCGACCGTCGCCGAGAAGATCGAGAAGATCTATCACGAGGTCGGCGGCTTCGGCACGCTGCTGGTGTTCGGCTTCGACTACAAGCACAAGCCGGAAGCCTGGCAGAATTCGCTGCGGCTGCTGAAGGAGGAAGTGCTGCCACGCCTCAAGCATCTCGATCCGCAGCTCGGCAAGGCCGCCTGACCGCTGGCCGCCTGCCTCCCGTCGATGGGAGGCAGGCGGCGACGTCCTCCGAAAATATCGCAAGGAATGCCGGAATGAATGCAGGCGACTTCAAACAGGCGATGCGGCAATGCGCAGGCGCCGTGGCGCTGGTCACCGTCGGCCGGGAGAACGGCCGCCGAACGGGATTGACTGTCACGGCCGTATGCTCGCTGTCCGACGACCCGCCCTCCCTGCTCGTCTGCGTCAACCGCAAGGCCAGCGCAAATCCGCGCATTCGCGAGGATCGCCATTTCGGTGTCAGCTTTCTCAATCAGGAGCAGTTGCCGCTGGCATTGACCTTCAGCGGCCAGAACGGCGTCGATGGCGATGATCGCTTCGGCTTTGGCAGTTGGAGCACCGGCGTCACGGGCGCGCCGATCCTCGATGATGCGATTGCCTCGTTCGACTGTGAACTGCGCGACGAATTCGACACCAGGACGCATTCGATTTTCATCGGCCATGTCCGCGACGTGAAAGTGCATTGCACGGCATCACCGCTGCTCTATCACCGCGGCGCCTTTCACGGTGTGCAGCCGATCCGCGACGTGGTTTCAATCGGCGACCTGGATGTGAGAAAGATGATCTGGAGCGACTTCTCGTAATCACGCATGGTCCGCTCCCAGCCACTAGCTGCGATCCGACCCGGGCGCGATGTTCAAAGCCTTGATCTTCCGATAGAGCGTAGCGCGGCTGACATCGAGCGCGCGCGCCGTCTTCACCACGTCGCCATCGTTCTTGCGCAACGCCTCGGTGATCACATCACGTTCCGCCGCTTCGAAAGTCGGCGCGCTTGTGCTGCCGAAGCAAGGTGGAAGGTCGAGGTCAGCCTCGACAATGACGCCGTCTTCCGCCGTACATGCTGCAAGCCGCAGGACATGGCGAAGTTGCCGGATATTCCCGGGAAACGGATGCCTGACCAGCACCGCCCGCGCATCCGCTGCAATGCGCAGATGCGGCGCTTCCTCGGCTGCAATCTTTTCGATCAGCTCGACCTTGTCGGCGCGCGCCCGCAGCGCCGGGAGTTCGATGCAAAGACCGCGAATGCGAAAATAGAGGTCCGACCGAAACGTCCCATCTGCAACCATGGCTTCGAGATCGCGATGGGTCGCGCTGACCAGACGGATATTCACGGCGACCGGCTTGAGCGCACCGAGCGGCAGCACCTCATGGTTCTCCAGCACGCGCAGCAGCCGTGTCTGCAGCGCCAGCGGCATGTCACCGATCTCGTCGAGAAACAGCGTGCCGCCATCTGCCTGCGCGATCAGCCCCCTGGAGCCGTCGCGCTTCGCCCCGGTAAAGGCGCCCGTCTCGTAACCGAACAGTTCGGCGTCGATCAGGCTTTCGGGCATCGCCGCACAGTTCAACGCCACATATCGTCCGCGTCTGCGATCGCTGGCCGCGTGGATCGCGGACGCAAACACATCCTTGCCGCTTCCGGTCTCGCCATGCAGCAGCACCGGAATATCCGTATCCACGACCTTCGACAGCCGCCTGACGCTTCGCTGCAGCGCCGGATCACTGCCTGCCAGCCGGGCAAGCGTCGCGACCTGCTGACCGGGCAGCCCGTCGCCGCGAAAACGCGCCTGCGCAGGCGATGAGGCGGCACGAACCGGACGAGAGACACGCACCTGACCGACACGTCGTCCGTCCACATCGCGCATCATGTGCGCCGCGTCCGGACGAGACACGAAGTCCTCATCGATCCGGATGAATTGCGAGAGCGGTCGGCGGGCCTCGATCGTCGCATCGGAAAGACCGAGCCTGTCCCGCGCCGAACGATTGGCACCAAGCACGCACTGATCGTCGTCGAAGGCCACCATCGCGCTGCCGCCGGGCAGCGTTGCGATCCAGGCGCGCGGGAAATGCGACCGGAACATCGCCTCCTCGATCCGTCGGACCGCCTGGGTCGCGACCACCAGCGCCAGCTGATGCGCGGTGCGGTCGAGATCGCCGCGGCACGACGTGATGTTCACCGCGCCGGCGAGATGACCGGCATGGTCGAATACCGGGACCACGGCACAGCTGAACATCGACCATTGCTCGCGAAAATGCTCATCGCGATGCACGAGGATCGGTCGCTGTTCCGCAAGCGCGGTACCAAGCCCATTGGTTCCCTCGACCGCCTCATTGAACACGGAGCCGGTATAGACCTTCCACTTGCGCAGGATGGTTGCAGCTTCGCCATCGGGCAGACGACTGATCAGGATTGTCGCATCGACATCGGCGAGGTTGACGCAATAGCCGGCGTCACGCACCTGTCCGTAAAGGGCATCCAGTTCCGGCGTTGCGAGATGGATCAGGCGATCGATCCGCTCCGCGCTGACTTTCAGCTCCGATTGCAGCAGCGTGCGCGGTGGGCCGGAACGCCCAGGGTCCAGCTTGTGATCGACAAGACAGCGCTTCCAGGAATTGACGATCCGTGGCTCGCCTTCGACCGTCACCGCATTTCCGGCGACGGCCAACACGCGCTCGACGTGGCTTCGCGTCGCGAGGTTTGCCATCGCGATGCCTCCCCTGGATTTTCCGCCAGTCTGTCATCGCGATGATCAAAGTCAATCAAGTCAGCTCGGCGCGCGTCATTCCGCAACGCAGCGATAAAGTCCTTCGCTCATGCACTATTTCGCAGGGGTGCGGTATCCACCTCGCCGAGAGCCTCCGCATTGTGCTCGCCGAGGCGTGGCGCATGACGCTCCGGAGCGGGCTGTGATTTCGACCACCGCCCCGTCGATCGCATGGCCCTGATCGTGCCTTCGCTGGGATGCTCGATGTCGTCGAAGAAGCCGACGGCCTTCAGATGCGGATCATCGATCAGGCTGTCGATGGTGGCCAGCGGAACTGCCGGGATATCGACGCGCTCCAGTTCCTTCATCCACCAGTCGGTGCTGCGCGTGGCAACCAGTTCGGCCACGATCTTGTACAGCGCCGTCGTGTTGTGCGTGCGTCCTGACACCGTGGAGAACCGCTCGTCTTCGAGCACATTGCCGCGATCAACCAGCCCGAAGAACGCCTTCCACTGCTTGTCGGTGACAAGCAGCAGGCACACCACGCCGTCGGATGTCGGGAACGGCCGGCGCACCGATGCGTATCGCTCGAACACGGTCGGGCCGAGCTGAGGCTGATAGGTGCGTCCGCCCATGTGATCCGACAGCACCATGAAGGCCATCGTCTCGAACATCGCGATCTCGACATGCTGACCCTCGCCTGTCCTGAGACGATGATACAGCGCGCCCAGCGCGGCATTGGCCGCATTCATACCGGTGACGCGGTCCGCGACGGCGATCGGCGCGTAGCGCGCGCCGCCGTCCTGCGACGCGCCGAGCGACGGAATGCCGACAGCTGCCTGGATCAGATCATCATAGGCCGGTCGATCCGAATAAGGACCGCCGCTGCCATAGCCGACGATGCTCACATAGATCAGCGTCGGGTTGGTTGCGCGCAGGTCGTCATAGGCAAGACGCAGGCGCTGCATCGCATTGGTCCTGACATTGCAGATCAGGACATCGGCATCCCTGATCAGGGCCAGGAACGCCTTGCGTCCGTCCTCGCTCTTGAGGTCGAGCGCGACGCTGCGTTTGCCACGATTGGCATGGAGATGCATCGGCCCCATCCCGCCGCTGCGGGATTGGCCGATATTGCGCAGATTGTCGCCTTCGGGCGTTTCGACCTTGGTGACGTCAGCGCCCATCTCCGCCAGAGTCTGCGCAGCACATGGCCCCGACAACATCGTGGTGAGATCGACGACCCGAACACCATGTAGCGGACCTGTCATTGCAAACTCCCTGATCGATCATTAGAGACGGCGCTCTGCGGCGCTTGATTTTCTGTCGTACGAACTATTCGGAAACAGCTGGATTCAGTGTGTCAAACGTACCAGCGCATGACTACCAGTATTCTGCTGACACTGGGAAGTTCGCGGCGGACATGGCCGCCCATCGCCTAGTATTCGATCTCGGTCCCGATCCCGATCGACGTCGCGCCGGCGCCCGACGCTTCGCCCTGCAGGCGGAGGCGGCGGGTGAGGTCGATGTCGAGGGTGACGGCGGAATCCTTCGCAGCCGCCGCGCCCTTCACGCCGACGCTGACACGGCTGTTGATGGCACGCGCGGCACCGACGCTCGGGCCGCCAGCACCGCCCGCCGATATATCCAGCGCATCGACACCCAGCGAGCGACGTAGCCGCTCCATCGTGTCCGGGCCGCCGTCGCCGGAGAACTGCGCCACCATCTGTGCGAGCTGCACCGCCTGGAACGGCGACAATCCGCCGGAGGCCTTCGAGAACATGATGCGCGACAGCACCTCGTCCTGCGGCAGATCCGGCGACGAGCTGAAGGCGAATGTCGGCGCCGATGCAATGCCGCTGACCGTGATCTGCGCCGTGACATCGCCGGCCTGAGTCTGCGCCACGAAGTCGAGTTCCGGCGTCACCTCGCCGCTGAAGGTCGCGCGGCCCCGGCTGAAATCAAGCCGTGTGCCAGCCACCTGCAGCTTGCCACGCCGCATCTCGAAAGCGCCGATGGTGACCGGTGACGCCAGCCGGCCTGTCAGGCGCATGTCGCCGCCCAGTTCGGCATCGATGCCGCGACCGCGGACGAAGACGCGATTGGGCGCGGAGATGGTCAGATCGAGCCCCGCGTCAAAGGGCGGCGCCCGCTTGGTCCGCTTGCGCGCCTTCTCTTCCTTCTCGATCGCCAGACGTACATGTTCGGGCGCATCCACATGACGCGTACCGGCGAGCGGCTTCAAAGTGGATGGCAGCCGTTCCGGGACATTGACATCGAGACCATCGATATCGATGCGACCGGTGATCCTGGGATCGCGCATCAGCGGACCGGCAATGCGCAGGTTCGGGCTGGCGCGCATCTTCATGATCGCATTCGAGGCCAGCAGCACGTCGCGCCCCGAGATCTGGATTGCCCCGGGCAGTCCCGCATCGGGATCGATGCGGACATTGCCGCTCGCATTCAGGCTGCCGCCATTGGCGCTCGTCGCGGTGAAGCGCTCGATCACCACGTCATCATTGCGCGCTGCAATTCGCGCCGCGATGCCGGTGAGCTTGGTGCCGAGCTCGACATCGTCGAAGGTCCCGCCGGACAGCGTGGCCGCGCCATTAAGCTTCGGCTTGTCGAGCACGCCGGTCACGCGCAGATCGATATCCGAACGGCCCGAGAGTCGACGTCCCTGCGGCGAAAGATGACCATTGGCCGCTGCGAGATCGAGCGAGCCCTTCACGGCGAGATCAAGAGCGCCGCGCTGCAATGGGACCTTTCCGCCAGCACGCAGCTGGCCAAGACGCGGCGCGCTGACCTGCGCATCCAGCGTGGTCTGCCCCTCATTCAGGCGGCCGCTGGCCTGAACGCCCATCGGTGCCAATGCGAATTCGCGGGTCTGCGCTGCCGCAAGCCCCGTAATGGCCACGCGCCAGTCACCGCTCGGCGCCTGCGCCGTCCCTGTGACGCGCGCCTGCGCATCGAGCGTGCCGGCGAGCCCCAGTTGCGGCGCCACGGCGTTGGCGATCGCAAGCGGCACGGCCTTTGCGGAGAGCGTCAGATCGAGGGTCTCACCGACGCTGCCGTTCAGGCTGAGCACGCCGCGATCCAGCGACAGCGCGAAATCGCGGATATCAACCGACGATCCACGCAGCGTGAACGACGCCGGCCGCGCCAGAGCGATGCGGCTGTTTTCATAGCGCGCCGTCAGCGCTGCAAGATCGAGCCGGATGTCGCCGGCCGGCACCAGCGTCGCTTTCAGATCCGCGCCGATGCGCTTTCCGTTCAGCTTCAGCGTGATTTCGCTGCCCGATGTCGCGCTGCGCGCGGCCACGCGGATGCTCGGGATCACCTCACCCGCAACATTCGCATTGTCGATGGCGATATCGCCTTGCGCCAGAGGACGTCGCCAGACATCGCGCAGTGCCGCCTGCACGTCGATCTTGCCGATCGCATCACCGGCATATTTGAGGCCCTGCCCGCGCAATGCGACCTGTGCATTCTGCCCACCCGCCTCGGTGGTGAAGTTCAGGTTGGCATCGAAAGCGCCGGCCAGTTTGGCCAGCAAGAGTGGCGACAAGTCATCGAGATTGCCGGCCGACGCCGTCAGTTGCCCCGACAGCAGATGCTCCGGATCCAGTGCGACGCCACCCCGCGCCGCTACCGAGCCAATGCGCAAATCGAGATCGTCGAGCCGCCAGCCGCCATCAGCCTGCTTCGCCACATGCAGGCGTCCGTTGGCGGCGTCACGATCGATGGTGCCGGCGAGCGTCGCTCGCGCATCGAGCGCGCCGGTGACATCGGTCGCGGCAAGTTCGAGCGTGACGCGCGGCACCGGGCGGCCCGATGCCCGCACATCGTTCAGCGCCATCGCGACATGCGCATTGAGCTTGTCGAGCGATCCCGTGAGCTGTGCATTCGCCTCCGCTTGCCCGCTCAGCGTCTTGTCGGCATGCGACAGCTGCGGGATCACGACGGCGGCGCTGATGGCTGCGTTATCTTTCGTCGCATCGCCGTGCACGCGCGCACTGATGTGTCGCCCGGCAATGCGCAGATCGTCGAAGCCGAAGCCGGCATTGGGCAGCGTACGGATGGCGCCTGCCAGCTCGACCGCGCCGCCGGTGAGACCATCGAGCTGACCGATCCCCGTCGAAAGCCCGCTCAGCTTGCCATCGAGCCGCGCATCGATCCGCCCGGTGTCGGGCCTGCCATCCAATTGCGCTCCGAAAGTCAGCGCCCCGCGGAGCTTCAGTCCGGCCAGCGCACCGAAGTGTGCGAGATCGGACGAGATGATATCCGCGCGGCCTTTCAGCAACGGGCCGCCGACCTGTCCGATGAACGAGGCTTCCGCGGTTTCGGTCTGCAGCTGCAGCGTCTGTACATCGACGATCCCGGCACGGCTCGTGCCCGCTAGCATCAGCGACAGCGACGACCCGACGGCGCTGTCGATGGCCGCGTCACTGGCATGCAGGCCCGTTGCCTTCACCTGCCCGGCCAGCTTGATCGCGGTGTCCTTCTCCAGCAGGGAGCCCGCCGGCGACGCGTTGAATGACGCGTCGATCTGCCCGAAACGGCCCTGCGGCAGCCGGGCATCCCGCAGCGCCGCCGCGGCAGCGACTTGCGGCCCCGATAACGCGCCCTTCACCGTCGCATCAAAAGCCAGCGTCTTGATGCCGAAATCGTTGACTTCGGTGGTATCGCCGGTATTCGGCAATGCGCGCATGCGGATGGTGAGGTCAGCCACCTGCTCCGCATCGATACTGCCGCCGATATCCATGCGCGCCAGTTTCGACACCACGGAGAGCGGCTCGATCCGGACGCCGCCGTCGGGCACGAAACCGATGCTGCTGTTCAGCCGCGTGGTGCCGGCGAAGATCGGCTGGATCACGGACGGCAACAGCCCCTCGATACGCGCACCGAGATCGAGGGTCAGGCGACGTCCATCGACCTGCTTTGTGAGCTGCGCCGCGCCATTGGCGCCGGTGCTCGGACCGGCGTCGAAGGCCAGCTTCGCATCGAACGCATCAAGCGTTCCCGTACCGCGCAGATCGAGCTTGGCCGACGGGAGGTCCGCGACCTTGAGCAGCCGCACCACGATGCCGCCCGGCGCCTCGTCGATGGTCATGGCGGTTTCGAGTTTTCCACTCGCCGGCACATAGTCGAGCCTGGTCGCGAACACGCCCTGCGCATCCAGTCGCCGCGCATCGAGCCTGAGGCTGAGCCCTTCGGCGGGATTGCCGAGCACCGCCTGCCCGGTGGCCGTGAGCTGCGCGCCGACACCGAGCAACGGCTCGCCAAGCGACAGTTCGGTCAGCGCGAAGGATTTCACCTCCACCTTGACCGGGATGTCCGGCAACAGCGCTTCATCGGGCGGCGCGGCCTCGGCTGACGACGGCGATGATGGAGCGGCAGCGCTGGCCGCAGGCGCCGGCAACGGCTTGCGATGGATGGCGAGATGGCCGACATCGAGCCGATCGATCTCAAGCCTGCCCGCCAGCAGCGCTGTGCGGCGCCACACCAGTCTGATCTTGTCCAGCTTGAGCCAGACACCATCCTGATCGGCAATCGAGACATCGCTGACGGTGACATCCGATGTCAGCACGCCCGAGACATCACCGATCGAAATCTGCGCCGCCGGCGTCGAGAGTGCGCGCGAGATCAGATTGGCGAGCAGACCCTTGTCGTCGCCTTGCACGCGCAATGTGAAATGGAGAACGGCATAGCCGGCCATGCCGAGCAGCAGCATGAAAGCGCCAAGACCAATGAATATGGTTCTGCGGCGCAACCGCATGTCAGAACGCCTGACCGATGCCGACGTAGAACGCGTAAGCGGATTCACCCGGTCGCTTGTTGATCGGCAATGCGACGTCGAGGCGGATCGGGCCAATAGCCGTGTAATAGCGCAGGCCGACACCGGCCGCCACACGCATCTCCTCGCCGAAATTCGAGTAGCCCGAATTGAATGCGCCGCCGACATCGACGAAAGGCACGATGCCGATCGTATCGGTCACCTTGATGCGTGCCTCGAACGACGCTTCCAGAAGATTGCTACCGCCGACCACTTCGCCGGTGGGCCCGAGCGGACTGATGCTGCGATAGCGGAAGCCTCGCACCGAGCCGCCGCCGCCCGCATAGAAGCGGTGATTGGCCGGGATCAGCGCGGTATCGGCGCCGAACAATGAGCCGGCGGCGACGCGGCCTGCCAGCACGATCCGCGCGGACTCGTCCATCGCGCGATAGACCGACGCTTGCGCGCGCGTCTCGGTAAAGCTCACCGAGGAGCCCAGCCAGTCCGGATAGGTCGCGGCAAAGCCCTGCAGGCGAATGCCCTTGGTTGGATCAAGTGCGTGGTCCGTGGTGTCGTAGGACACCTGCACCGGAATGCCGACCAGGTGATAGTCGACCGTGCCGAGCGTATCGGTGGTGCGGCCGACATCGCCGGCAATGCCGATCTGCGCCGAGAACGTGTCGCTGAAGCGATGCCGGATCGATGCACTCGCCGTCGCCCGTTCGCTCTCATAGCCGCCATAGCGATCGCCGCCGGTGCGGTCCCGCTCGACCATGCCATCCAGCAGCAGGTCGTTGCGTGAGCCGTTCAGCGCCGGCTTGATGAAGGTGGTGCGCAGCCGTCCGCCGAGATCGGAGAAGCCGAAATCGCGCAACGTATCCAGCGCACTCTGATTGGTGCGCGGCGGCACGAACACATCGGCCTCCACGCGCAGGCTCTCGGCGCCCCCGAACAGGTTGCGATGCTGCCAGTAGCCGCGCAGGCTGGGACCATCCAGCGTCGAGAAACGCGCTGATGCGCCGAGCACATTGTTGGGGCGCTCAGTCACCTCGGCCGTGAACGGCAATTGACCGGCGCCATTGAGATCGCGCGCCTCGCGTACGCGCACCGTCTGGATCGCCGGCACCTGCAGCACGGACTTGCGAATGCGCGCGATCTGGTCCGGCGAATAGGGATCGCCCGGCGCCGGATAGATATAGGACTGTACCACGCGCGGATCGACATTGGTGGTGCCGCTGACGCCTACGGGGCCGAACCCGGCGCGCGGACCACGATCGATCACGAGAGTGATGTCCATGGTGCGGTTGCGATGATCGACCAGAGGCTCGGCATCCCGCGCACGCACCAGCGGATAGGACTGCGCGCGGAAATAATCGACGATCGCCCCCTGCGCCGCCTGCAAGTCCCCCGCACTCGCGCCCATGCCCGGCGCGATCTTCAGCACATGAGGTGGCAGCGTCTGCGCATCGAAAGGCCGCATGGTCGCGGCATCAACCACAGAGATGTTGCGCAGCTTGAACAACGAGCCCGGCGTCACACGCACCGTGATCGGGACGAGACCGCTATTCCGAAACTCTTCAGCCTTTTGAGCGGCCGCAGCACCGTCGTCGCGCAGCGGGACCGAGGCAATCTCGATGTTCACGGATGCATCGTAATAGCCGGAGCCCCACAACGCCCGCAGCATCGGCTCGGCATCGATCTGAGCACGGCGCACCAGCATCTCGCCATCGGCGGGCGGGTCGGTCCGCAGCTTGTGCAGATTGGAGACGTCCTTCAACGCCTGCACGGCCGTCTTGTCGACGCCATCGGCGTCGAACTCGACTTTGTAAGGCAATGTGTCCGGAGAGACTTTTGGCGCGTCGTCGCCCGTCACCCATGCGATCGGGTCGAACGCCATCGCATCGGTTGGATCAGCGACAGCAACCAAGAAGACAGTGCAGAAACAAACGAATAGATCGGAAGAAAATTTCCGCAGTCGCATCACGTACCAAAGACGATTGCGCGCTCAACCCCAAGACATCTTCAGAGCGCTTTCGGACATAGTTCGGCCAAATACGGCGAAGGTGTGAGCCAAACAAGAACGCGATTTCGCCAGAATCTCGCTGCGGTCGCGCATCGTCGTGATGCAACGTAAGCGCATTTTCAGGCGCGCGGATCACCCTTTATTTGCAGGGGTTCCCGCTTATCGCACTGCACGTTGTCATATTGCCGCACACGGCGATTTATTTGCGTGATTGACGGAACTGCGAAGGTTCCGGCCGGTGCGAAGAAGCACCGCGACGGCAGCCCGCCCGGGATCGCTCAGCGATTCCTCGGCGGCGGGTGCTGAAATGGCGATAGAATGCACAGCCCGTGGCTGCTTGGCCCATGCAGTACACGTGTCTGTGAAACCCGGTCGTCAGCCGGTCTGCTAGCATTTCATCTCTCACCATGGAGGGCATCACCCCACCACATCCGATCATCCAGATGACGTCTTCTCATCCGGCCTTGCGGGCGCGCATTGGCCGGAGAGCACAGACCGGGACGCATCCGATGCGCTCCCGTCCCACATCGAAGCTTACAAAGAGCGAGGAACGATCATGGTCACACTCAACATCAATGGAAAATCGCAGACATGGGACGGGGATCCCGATCTCCCCCTGCTCTGGTATCTGCGCGACGAGCTCGGCCTCACCGGCACCAAATATGGCTGCGGCCAGGCGCTTTGCGGTGCCTGCACCGTGATGATGGACAAGCAGGCAATCCGCGCCTGCATCACCTCCGTGTCCGATGCCGCCGGCCAGCCGATCACCACCATCGAGGGGCTGCATCCAACCGGCGATCACGTGGTGCAGAAGGCGTGGCGCCAGGAGAACGTCCCACAATGCGGTTACTGCCAGGCCGGTCAGATCATGCAGGCCGCAGCGCTGCTTGCTGAGAACCCCAAGCCGTCAGGCGATCAGATCCGGGAGGCGATGTCCGGAAACATCTGTCGCTGCGGCTGCTACCAGCGCATTCAGAACGCCGTTCATCTCGCATCCACGGGGGCCTGACATGAACATCGCTTTCGACCCAGCCAGCACGCGCGGCTCCGCGCCCCACGCCAGCAAGGTAGAAAACCTCTCCCGCCGCAGCATCCTGAAAGGCCTCGGGATCGCCGGGAGTTTTGTTCTTGCCTCGCCCCTCCTCTCGCGCCCGTCCTTTGCCTATGAGACCGGCGCCAGCAAGATGCCGCATGGCGTCGTCGTCGATCCCAAGATTTTCGTGGCCATCGCTCCCGATGGCAAAGTGACGATCCTCGCGCACCGCGCCGAGATGGGCACAGGAATCCGCACCAGCCTGCCGCTCGTCGTCGCCGAGGAGATGGAAGCCGACTGGACCCGCGTCGACGTCCAGCAGGCGCATGGCGACGAAGCGCGCTTCGGCAATCAGGACACCGACGGCTCGCGCAGCACGCGCCATTACCTGATCCCGATGCGTCAGATCGGCGCCTGTGCGCGCTATATGCTTGAGAACGCAGCTGCCAAGAAATGGGGCGTTGCACGGGCCGAGGTGAAGGCCGTCAGTCACTCCGTGACCCACCCCGCGACGGGCCGCAGCCTCGGCTTCGGCGATCTCGCGGATGCCGCAGCCAAGGAAGCCGTTCCGAGCCTCACCGAAATCACGCTCAAGGATCCCAAGGATTTCAGATATCTCGGCAAGGGCACGGTCAGCATCGTCGATCTGCACGACATCACGACGGGCGCCGCTCACTACGGCGCAGATATCCGCCTGCCCGGCATGAAATACGCCGTCATTGCACGTCCACCGGTCACCGGCGGCACGCTGGCGTCATTTGATGCGACGGATGCGATGAAAGTCCCTGGCGTCGAGAAGGTCATGGAAGTCAAAGGCTGGCCGTGGCCGTCGAAATTCCAGCCGCTTGGCGGTGTGGCCGTCATCGCGCGAAACACCGGCGCGGCGATCAAGGGCCGCGACGCGCTCAAGATCAAATGGAATGACGGCGTCAATGCCAGCTACGATTCCGCGATCTTCCGCGCGACGCTGGAGGCGGCCACACGTCAGCCCGGCCTCGTGGTGCGCAAGGAAGGCGATGCGGATGCAGCGTTGAAAGGCGCCGACAAGGTGCTCGTCGGCGAATATTACGCGCCGCATCTGGCCCATGCGAGCATGGAGCCGCCGGTCGCCGTCGCGCATGTCCAGGGCGACAAGGTCGAGATCTGGGCGCCGGTGCAAAGCCCTGGCGGCACGCGCGGCGACGTCGCCAAGACGCTCGGCATCCCCGAGGAGAACGTCACCGTCAATGTCACGCTGCTCGGCGGCGGTTTCGGCCGCAAGTCGAAATGCGATTTCGCGCAGGAAGCGGTGCTGCTGTCGAAGGAGCTCGGCGTTCCGGTCAAGGTGCAGTGGACGCGTGAAGACGACGTGCAGCACGACTTCTACCACACCGTCTCCATGGAACGGATCGAGACCGGTCTCGACAAGAGCGGCAAGGTCATCGCCTGGCGTCATCGCAGTGCCGCGCCGAGCATCGGCTCGACATTCGCAGCCGGTGCCGTGCATGAGCTTGGCCTCGAACTCGGCATGGGCCTGATCGACGTGCCGTTCCAGATCGCCAATCTGCAATGCGAAAATCCCGAAGCGAAGGCCCAGACACGGATCGGTTGGTTCCGTTCGGTGTCCAACATCCCGCGCGCCTTTGCCGTGCAGTCCATGGTCGGCGAAATCGCCCATGCCACGGGTCGCGACCAGAAGGATGTGCTGCTTGAACTGATCGGCACACCACGGATCGTGGATCTGTCCTCGGTGAAGGAGCCGTGGAATTACGGCGAACCGTATGACAGCTATCCGATCGACACCGGCCGATTGCGCCGCGTCGTCGAGCATGTGGCCCAGCAGGGCAAATGGGGACGCCCGGTACCCAAGGGACACGGCCTCGGCATCGCCGTGCATCGCAGCTTCGTCGCCTATGTCGCGACCATCGTCGAGGTCGCCATCGACGACAAGGGCAAGCTCAGCGTCCCGCAGGTCGATACCGCCATCGATTGCGGCACCTTCATCAATCCGGAGCGCATCCGCTCCCAGATCGAGGGCGCTGCGATCATGGGGCTAAGCCTCGCCAAATATGGCGAGATCAGCTTCAAGGATGGCCGGGTGCAGCAGAAGAACTTTGACGACTATCAGGTCGTCCGGATCGACGATGCGCCTGCCATCACCAATGTCCACATCGTGCCCGCCGATCCCGATGCGCCGCCCAGCGGCGTCGGCGAACCCGGCGTCCCGCCATTCGCCCCCGCATTGATGAATGCGATTTTTGCGGCGACGGGAAAACGCATCCGCAGCCTGCCGATCGGCAAGCAGCTGGAGGTGTAACGGCTCAAAGAGCCTGGCGCGCGGCGCGATATCGCCGCGCGCCCAGCCATCGAGGTCGGATCGCCATTGCGGCGGAACATGGGCCGGACACGAGCCGTCACCCACCATCGAAATTTCCACCACATGGAATGTCGATGGATATTGCCGCATGCAACTAAGGTCGGATGGCGCTGCACCGGATTGTGCGGTTCTCAATGACGGTCCAGCGCGTCAGGCCATTCGCCTGCACCTGAGAACCACAAAAAACATCATAGAGGATCACACGTATGGCTCATTTGAGTCGCCGCGCCATTTTGGCCGCGCCGCTGCTGTTGCCCCTGGCCGCCCACGCGCAGACGTCTTACCCGTCGCGCCCGGTCCGTGTCATCGTCCCGTTTCCCGCCGGCGGCGGCACGGATACATGGGCCCGGCTCGCCATCGAGGGCATGCAGCCCGACATCGGCACGATGCTGATCGACAATCGCGGCGGCGGCAACGGCCTGATTGGCACCGAAGCGGCGGCCAAGGCCGAGCCGGACGGGCATCAGCTGTTGTTCACAATCACGACCCATGTGCAGGTGCCCGTGGTGATGCGCCGCTTCACCTATGACCCCATCAAGGATTTCACGCCGATCGGCCGCCTCAGCTACACCGCGCTCGTCTTCGTCGTGGGGCCGAAGGTCCCCGCCGAAATCACGACGCTGCAGCAGTTCGTCGAATGGTCCAAGGGCAAGGACCTGTCGCTCGGCAACTATGCAGCCGGTTCGCATGGCCACGCCTTCGCGATGATGCTGGCGCGCGAAGCCAAGCTCAAGGCCGTGAACGTGGCCTATCGCGGCGAGAACCCGATGCTGCAGGACATGATCGGCGGCACCATCGAAGGCGGCTTCCATTCCATGGCCGCCGCGGGCGCCATGGTGCGCGACGGCAAGTTGCGCCCGCTCGCCATCGCCGGCACCCGGGAGCGCAGCGCCAGCCTGCCGAATGTCCCGACCATGATTGAGCTCGGCTATTCCGATCATTTCGGCTTCACCGGCTTCTCCGGCCTGTTCGCGCCCGCCAAGACCCCGCAGCCGGTGATCGACAAGCTCGCCGCAGCCTTCCGCACCTCGGCCAACAAGCCCGAGACCAAGGAAAAGCTGGTGGGCATGGACACGGTGCCGGCCTATCTGCCGCCTGACGAATTTAAGGTGCAGATGGAGAAGTCGCTGAAACAGTGGACCGAGATGGTCGAAGCGCTCGACCTGAAGATGGACGGCTAGCACACGCAAACGAAGCAGGATGGGTCGCGCCCCATCCTGCACGTCCCTCGACTACGTGCGCGGCGCGATATCGCCGCGCGCCCAGCCTTCCTTCGTCGCGGCGCGAAAATCCTCGAACGTCCCCGCCTCGATAGCTGTGCGAATTCCCTGCATCAGCGTCTGGTAATAGGCGATATTGATCTCCGACAGCAGCATGGCGCCAAGCGTTTCGTTCGCGCGCACGAGGTGGTGAAGGTAGGCCCGCGAATAGTTGCGCGCCGTCGGCCACGGGCTTTCCTCATCCAGCGGACGCGAATCATCCTGATGCCGCGCATTGCGGATATTGATCTGTCCATGGCGCGTAAACGCCATGCCGTGGCGGCCGTTGCGGGTCGGCATCACGCAGTCGAACATGTCGACGCCGCGCGCCACCGCTTCCAGAATGTCTTCGGGCGTACCGACGCCCATCAGATAGCGCGGCCGATCGGTCGGCAGGATCGGCGCCACTTCCTCGATCATCGCCAGCATCACCGCCTGCGGCTCGCCCACCGCGAGGCCGCCGATGGCATAGCCGTGGAAGCCGATATCGATCAGCCCGCGCGCGCTGGCATGGCGCAGCGCCGGCACGTCGCCGCCCTGCGCGATGCCGAACAGCATGTAGCCATCCGACGCGCTCTCGAAAGCGCGTTTGCTGCGCTCGGCCCAGCGCAGTGACAGTTGCATGGCGCGCTCGATCTCGACAGGCTCAGCCGGCAACCGCACGCATTCGTCGAGCTGCATGGCGATGTCGGAATTCAGCAGCCGCTGGATCTCCACCGCGCGCTCCGGCGTCAGCTCGTATTTGGCGCCATCGATATGCGAGCGGAAGGTGACGCCCTGCTCCGTCACCTTTCGCAACTGCGCCAGCGACATCACCTGGAAGCCGCCGCTGTCGGTCAGCATCGGCCCGTTCCAGGTGGTAAAGTTCTGCAAGCCACCTAATGCCGCGATGCGCTCCGCACCCGGTCGCAGCATCAGATGATAGGTATTGCCCAGCACGATATCCGCCCCGGCATCGCGCACCTCGCGCCAGTGCAGGCCCTTCATGGCGCCGATGGTGCCCACCGGCATGAAGGCCGGCGTCCGCACCACGCCATGCGGCGTGTTCAGGCGGCCAAGGCGCGCGGCGCCATTCGTGCCGAGCAGTTCAAAGTGATTGGCGACAGTCATTGCGGGCTTTCGTTACGGAACAGCAGGCTGGCATCGCCATAGGAGTAGAAGCGGTAGCCTGTGGAAATCGCATGCGCATAGGCCGCCTTCATGGTGTCGAGGCCGGCAAAGGCCGAGACCAGCATGAACAGCGTCGAGCGCGGCAGATGGAAGTTGGTGAGAAGGATATCGACGGCGCGGAAACGATAGCCCGGCGTGATGAAGATCGCGGTGTCATCCGCGAACGGCTTGATGACGCCATCCTCGCCGGTCGCGCTTTCCAGCAAACGCATCGAGGTCGTACCGACAGCGACGATGCGGCCACCGGCGGCATGTGCTGCGTTCAGCGCATCAGCTGTCTCGCGCGTGATCGATCCCCATTCCGAATGCATCTTGTGCTCAAGGGTATCGTCCACCTTCACCGGCAGGAACGTCCCTGCGCCGACATGCAGCGTGACGCGATGCAGCCCGACGCCGCGCTCCTTTAGCTTCGCTTCCAGCGCCGGCGTGAAATGCAGTCCCGCCGTCGGCGCGGCGACGGCGCCTTCATTGACGGCGAACATGGTCTGATAGTCCGCCGCATCCTGCTCGTCGGCATCGCGCTTCGACGCGATGTAGGGCGGCAGCGGCGGCGCGCCGAGTTCGGCGATCGCCTGATCGAGAGCCGGGCCATGGAACGTGAAGGCAAACGCCACCTCGCCTGCCTCGCCCTTGGCCTCCACAGTCGCATCGAGATGGCCGAGCAGGCAGACGCGGCCTTCATTGCCGAAGCGCACGATATCGCCGGGGGCGAGCTTCTTCGCCGGCTTCACGAAAGCCTGCCAGCGCGAAGCATCGACGCGCTTGATCAGCGTCGCTTCGATCTTCGGCTCGGTGTCGCGCGAGATGCGGCGGCCTGTGAGCGACGCTGCGATCACCTTGGTGTCATTGACCACGAGCTGATCGCCCGGCTTCAGCCAGTCCGGCAGGTCACCAACGGTGTGATCCTCCACCGCCTGTCCCGGTTGCACCACCAGCAGACGCGCAGCCTCACGCGGCGACGCCGGGCGAAGCGCGATGTTTTCGGATGGAAGATGAAAATCGAACAGGTCGGTGCGCATGATTTGAAAATCTAGCACTCCGTCGTCAAAGATGGAGTGCGGTCAGCTCTCCCCACCGGGGAGAGGTCGGATCGCCCTTGCGATCCGGGTAAGGGGGAATATGACGTAAAAGAAGAAGGGGCCAAGAGGCCCCCTCACCCGCCCGCCTTCGGCGTGCGACCTCTCCCCGGTGGGGAGAGGTGAAACAGGCGTCGATCAGGCAGCCTTGTCAGCCGCCATATATGCTTTCACGATCTTGTCCGGGTTCTGCACGGGCTCGCCGCGCTTGATCTTGTCGACGTTCTCCATGCCTTCGGTCACCTTGCCCCAGACGGTGTACTGCTTGTTCAGGAACGAAGCATCGTCGAAGCAGATGAAGAACTGGCTGTCGCCGGAATCCGGGCTGGCCGCACGGGCCATCGAGGCGGTGCCGCGCACATGCGGTTCGGCATTGAATTCGGCCTTCAGCTTCTTGCCCGAGCCGCCGGTGCCGGTGCCCTGCGGGCAGCCGGTCTGCGCCATGAAGCCGTCGATGACCCGGTGGAACACGATGCCATCATAGAAGCCTTCACGCACCAGTTCCTGGATGCGGGCGACATGGCCCGGGGCCAGATCCGGGCGCATCTCGATGGTGACGTTGCCCTGGGTGGTTTCAAGGATCAGAGTATTCTCGGTGACAGCCATGCTTTTCTCTCGACTGGTTTGGGTTGGTTTCGGCGGTCGTCGAACCGCACTCGGAACGGGCGTCCAGCGACAGCGTCGCCTAGTCCCCCGCTAAATGGCATTGGTGAGCACCGTTGCAAAGTCTCCATCACCGCCATTCGGTAGGCGATGCTGTCGGCTTCGGACGCACCCGGTGTCTCGAAGGTAATCCGCGGCCGGCCAAGAAGTTCGCCGTCGCGGTTGAAGCTGAACAGCACGGTGATCTGCATGCCGGGATGGCCGCGCGGCAATTCAGGCCGGCGCCAGCATCCCTTCAGCCGTTCGAACATCCCGTCCAGCGTGCTCACCGCCTCGGCCTGCGCCGAAGCGGTATCTAACTGAACGGGCACGATCAGCATCGACGCTGCGAGCAGGACGATATGTCCGCGTCGCAGCATCACGCCTTACTTGATGTCGGAAGCGACCTGGACCTTGACCATCTTGTCCGGGTCGGTGACGGCACCCGAAGCGGAGCCCGGAGGTGCCTTCTTCAGCTTGTCCACGACATCCATGCCCGACACGACATCGCCGACCACGGTATATTTGCCGTTCAGCGACGAGCCATCCGCGAACATGATGAAGAACTGCGAATTGGCCGAATCCGGATCCCCCGCACGCGCCATGCCGACCACGCCGCGCTTGTACGGCACCTGCGAGAATTCGGCCTTCAGGTTCGGATATTTCGAACCACCGGTGCCGTTGAAGTTCTTGCCGTCGCCGGTCTGTGCCATGAAGCCATCCATCACGCGGTGGAACGGCACATTGTTGTAGTAGCCCTCGCGTGCCAGCAGCTTGATGCGCTCTGCATGCTGCGGGGCGATGTCCGGACGCAACTTGAACACGATACGGCCCTTGGTCGAGTCGATGACGATGGCATTGGCCTTGTCGAGACCGGCCGGCAGCGGCGCTGCAGCCGGAGCCTGCGCAGCGGGCGCCTGCGCGAAAGCGGGAGCGGCCGACAGCAGCACGGCAGCGATGGCGATGGTACGGATCATGGAAACTCCGGATGCAGGAATGCCCGATGGGCGTTCAGTTCAGGTCGCGAATTTGGTCTTCAGGCTCGTGGCGACAGCCTCCGGCACGAAGGCCGAGACGTCGCCGCCCATGGCAGCGATCTGCCGGACCAGTGTGGCAGTGATCGGGCGGACGCCCACCGACGCCGGCAGGAAGACGGTCTTCACGTCGGGCGCCATGGTCTGGTTCATGCCGGCGATCTGCATCTCGTAATCGAGGTCGGTGCCGTCGCGCAGGCCGCGGATCATGATGGTCGCACCGATCTTCTCGGCCGCCGTGATGGTGAGATTGTCGTAGGTGGTGCAGTCGAAATCGCAGCCGGCAGCTTTCGCCACGGGGCCGAACACGTCTTTCACCATCGCCAGCCGTTCCTCGGTGGAGAACAGCGGCTTCTTGCCGGGATGGACGCCGATGGCGACGACAAGCTTGTCGCAGAGGCCGACGGCATTGCGGACCACATCGAGGTGGCCATTGGTCACGGGATCGAATGATCCGGGATAGAGTGCGATACGGGTCATGTCTCCGTCCTAGCCTGCCCAAGGTAGCCCCGCAAGCGCCGTTGGTTCCCTCCGGGGCGCCCCGTCCCGGCCACAATATTTTTCGTGTCCGCTCGAACCGGAATGCCGGTCACCGCGTCTATTGAGCATCGGGGACGGCACTGAAAACACGCGCTTTTCAGCGAATTGTGTCGTCGCGGACGGATGGACGAAACACAGGCCGGGCGTGATGAAACCGGTTTGCCGAGACCACGACAATCTCCCGAAACCGGCCCTGATTAATCAGGCAGGCACAGGGACCGCCAGACAACCGGGGCAAAATGCCCCAATCGACAGGGGACCGTCATGATCAAGGCTCTTTCCGCTATCGCGATTGCCGCTTTCATTGCCGCCGCCGTCACCATCCTTCCCGGCTTTGCGCCGCGGGTCGAAGCGTCGGTTCCGGTGGCCCTCGCCAAGGCCGACCGCCTGGACGCCAAGCAGGTCGGCCGCGCCTGCTCCGAACAGGCCTGGCCGAATTTCGAAGCCGCCTGCCTGCGCAACGCGGCCACCAAGGTCATCAACATCCGCGAAGTCCGCGTGGTGACGACAGATCGTCACTAGGAAATTTCCACTATCCCGCATGAGAAAGCCCGCGGCATGACCGCGGGCTTTCTCATGCAACGAAGCCGTCATCGACGGGTCTGGCAAGCTTGTTGCTTGGTCCTTGTCCATCAGAGGACCCCAGATGACGTTCATTCCTGCGCGCTACAGCCACCTCACCTTCGGTGTGATCCAGTCCGGCCTGACCAGCGGCGTATCCGCCGCCGTCGCCAGTGTTCCGTTCTGGCAGGAACAGTCCTTTCTCCTGCACTGGCTGTCGTCCTGGTCGATCTCCTGGCTGATCATGCTGCCTATCGTTATAATGGCAGCGCCGGTCATCAGGGCATTCGTGCACCGGATGACGCGGGAGTATTGAACGCCCGGCGACCAACTGCGCGGCGCTAACGATCTCCGCGACCAACTATCTGGGCTGATGGATCACTGCCGGAGATCGCCATGATGGAGATCGAGCGCAACAAGGCCAATGTCGTCGCCTTCTATGAGCTTATGTTCAACGAATGTCGCCCGCGTGAAGCGATCTCGCTCTATGCCGGCGACAGCTACACCCAGCACAATCAGCATGTCGCTGACGGCATCGACGGCTTCATCGCCTATTTCGAGCGCATGGCCCGTGAATGGCCCGGCAAGCGCGTGGAGATCCGACGTGTCATTGCCGAGGGAGAGTTCGTCGTCGTGCATTGCCTGCAGCACTGGCCCGGTGATCAGGACTATGCCGCCATCGACATCTTCCGGCTGACGCCGGAAGGGAAGATCATCGAACACTGGGACGTGCTGCAGACGATCCCCGCCGAGGCGCAAAACCCCAACGGCATGTTCTGAACACGCACGGCGGCGCGCTCTAGCGGACCGCCTCCGCGGGGAGCGAAGCCTTTCCGAAACACGCGACCAGCATCTCGGTGAGTACCCTCACCTTCCGTGCGGGATGCTGGCTCGGAGGCCGGATGACATAGACACCGGCCGGCGGCGGCGGATAGCGCGTCATGACCGGAACGAGCGCGCCGGAAGCAACATGCTCGTCGGTGATGCCATCCGGAAGCCAGGCAATGCCAAGTCCTGCCAAAGCCGCTGCCATCAGTGCCGTCCCGTTATCGGCCTTGAAGCGGCCCTGCGGGCGAACCGTCACGATCTTGTCGCCATCCGTGAATTGCCAGGCTTCCGTCCCCTGCATCAGCGCCTCATGCGCAGAGAGTTCGTCCGGCTTCTCGGGAGAACCATGCGCCTTGATGTAGTCCGGACTCGCGACGAGCTTTCCGTAGAACGGCCCGACGTGGCGCGCGATCAGGTTGGAGTCCTGCAGATAACCAAAGCGGATCGCACAGTCGAAGCCCTCGGCGATGATATCGACGAAGCGATCGCTGTAGACAGTGTGGATGTGGAGCTGCGGATGCTGACGCGCCATCTCCGCGAGCACAGGCGCCAGATGGGTGGGCCCGAAGGTCAGCGGCACGGCAACGCGCAGGCGCCCGCACAATTCGCCGTCCGGCAGGATCAGCTCGCGCGCAGTGTCGATCTCGGCGCAGGCGCGGGCTGCATGGTCGCGAAACAGGATGCCGGCTTCCGTGAGCGCGGCGCCGCGCGTGTTTCGCGCCAGCAACTGAACGCCGAGTTCCGTTTCAAGCCGGGCGAGTTGCCGGCTGACGATGGACTTGGAGACACCGAGCCGGCGTGCGGCGGATGACACGCCTCCGGCATCGGCCACTTCCACGAATGTCCTGAGCTCTTCGATATCCAATCCGGCGTTCCCCATTTTGCGACACAGCTTGGCACCCGAGAGCCCTACCGCACGAGAAACCGGAATGACAGTTTCCGTCTCGCTGCCGGCGCATGTCTCCCGGCAAACCAACCCTACACACACCGGCAGCAGAGGATGACTTCATGACCTTTCGTAACGGCCTTGCATCGCTTCTTCGCCCCGAAGACTCGGTCCTCGTTCTGATCGACCACCAGCCCTACCAGCTCGCCAATCTGAACAGCCACGACCCGCATGCTGTCGTCAATGCCTCGGCCGGTCTGGCCAAGGCCGCCAAGCTCTTCAATGTTCCCACGATCCTGACCAGCGTGATCGCGGCCCGCGGCGGCCTCATCTTCCCCCAGATCACCGATGTATTTCCCGGCCAGGAGGTGATCGACCGGACCTTCATCAACACCTGGGAGGACCCGAAGGTGGTCGACGCCGTCAAGGCGACGGGCCGCAAGCAACTGATCATTGCAGGCCTGTGGACCGAGATCTGCGTCGCAATGCCTGTGATTCAGGCCCTCGGCGAAGGTTGGGATGTCACGGTCATCACCGATGCGTCGGGCGGCACATCGGTCGAGGCGCACGAGGTCGCCATCCAGCGCATGATCGCGGCCGGTGCCAACATGATGACGTGGCTCGCCCTCGCCGCCGAGTGGCAGCGGGACTGGGCGCGACTCGAGACCGCCGGCAAGATGACCGAGGTGCTCGGCCAGCACGCCGCCGGCAGCGGCATTGCGTATTTCTGGGAGCAGCAGCTGCTCAACACGCCGGTGCCGAAGACCTGACGCAAACAGGCATGACGATGGCGATGGCGGGTGCGGCACAACAACGCACGCGCCATCGCGCGTTGTCATCCCCGTCTATGGTCGTCTGATCCGATGCCATCCACCACCTCGACACGTCAATCTGGAGACACCTTCATGGAAATCGGCATCGACAGTTTCGCAGCCATCCTTCCCGATCCCGCCTCCGGCCAGCTGCCATCGGCGACCGACCGCATGGCCGATCTTCTCGCGGAAGTCGAAGTGGCCGACCGCGCCGGGCTCGATGTCTTCGGCATCGGCGAGCATCACCGCGCCGAATTCCTCGATTCCGCGCCCGCGATCATTCTGGCCGCCGCAGCAGCGCGCACCGAGCAGATCCGCCTGACCAGCGCGGTGACGGTGCTGAGCGCCGCCGATCCCGTGCGCGTCTTCCAGGAATTCGCCACCCTCGATCTGATCTCGAAGGGCCGCGCCGAACTCGTCGTCGGCCGCGGATCGTTCGGTGAGGCCTATCCGCTGTTCGGCATGGACCCGCGCGACTATGACGCCCTGTTCGCGGAGAAGCTCGATCTGTTCCTGAAGCTCGGCACGAGCAAGCACCCGATCTGGAAAGGCCGTTTTCGTGCGGCGCTTGAAGGCCAGGGTGTCTATCCCCGCCCCCACCAGGCGCGGCTGCCGGTCTGGATCGGTGTCGGCGGCACGCCGGAATCCTTCGTGCGCGCGGGCACGCTCGGCCTGCCGCTGATGGTCGCGATCATCGGCGGCACCTTCGAGCGCTTTCGCCCGCTGGTCGATCTCTATCGCGACGCCGGTGCCAAGGCCGGTCACACCCCCGACAAGCTGAAGGTCGGTGTGCATGCGATGGGTTTTGTCGGCGAGACCGACGCTGCGGCCAGGGATGCGTTCTTCCCCGGCTGGGCGCATCTGACCGCGAAGATCGGCCGTGAGCGCGGCTGGTCGCCGCCATCGCGCCAGCAGTTCGACGCCATGGCCGGCCCGGAAGGCGCATTCCTGGTCGGCGCGCCCGCGACGGTGGCGGCCAAGATGCGTCATGCCGATGACGCTCTCGGCGGTGTCTCGCGCATCACCTTCCAGATGAGCACCGCCTCGCTCGAAACCGCCGCCATGAAGCGCTCGATCGAATTGCTGGGCACCGAAGTCGCGCCGATCATCCGGGCAGCCTGATCATCTCGTGGGCGGTTCCACGCCCGGCACGACACGCGCGGTGGCCGGCGTCGATCCTGCGCCGGCCATCCAAGCTTGCCCGCAGCGCAGCACACAGGCATATGCAACCAGGGTGCTGCGCGCGCCGGGCTGATCCGTCCGGCACATCAACGAAAGAGGTTTCATGGCGGACGCTTCCGGTTTCAATCTGGGACACGCAATCGTCCTGCTGGGTGCGGCTACCGTCGCAGTGCCACTGTTCAAGCGCCTCGGGCTCGGCTCCGTGCTCGGCTATCTCACTGCCGGCCTCGCGGTGGGTCCGTTCGGCCTCGGCCTGTTCAACGATCCCGAGACCCTGCTGCACACCGCCGAACTCGGCGTCGTCATGTTCCTGTTCATCATCGGGCTCGAGATGCGCCCGTCAAAACTGTGGAAGCTGCGACGGCAGATTTTCGGCCTCGGCGCCGCGCAGGTGATCACCTGCGGCTTCCTGCTGACGCTGGTCGGCATGGCCGCCGGCCTCGCCTTCCCCGTCGCCATGATCGGCGCCATGGGCTTTGTGCTGTCCTCCACCGCCGTCATCATGCAGCTGCTGGAAGAGCAGGACGAGACCTCCTCGCCCGAAGGCCAGCGCGCCATCGCGATCCTGCTGCTGGAGGATCTCGCCATCGTGCCGCTGCTGGCGCTGGTCGCCATCTGGGGCGCCGCCGGGGCCACCGAAGCCGCAACCACCAAGCCGGCATGGCAGAGCATCGGCATCGCCCTTGCCGGCCTCGCCGCGCTCCTGGCCGCCGGCCGCTGGCTGCTCGATCCGTTCTTCCGCATCATTGCGCGTGCCGGCGCGCGCGAAGTGCTGACCGCCGCCGCCTTGCTGGTCGTGCTCGGCGCCGCCGTGTTCATGCAGAGCGTCGGCCTGTCTATGGCGATGGGCGCCTTCCTCGCCGGCGTGCTGCTGTCGGAATCCAACTTCCGCCATCAGCTCGAAGCCGATATCGAGCCGTTCCGCGGCATCCTGCTCGGCCTGTTCTTCCTCAGCGTCGGCATGTCGCTGAATCTCAGCATCGTCGCCAGTGAATGGATCATGGTGCTGGGCGGTGTCGTCGCCTTCATGATCGTCAAGGCGATCGGCATCTATGTGATCGCGCGCGTCGCCAAATCAGATCACGCCGCGGCCACCCATCGCGCCGCATTGTTCGCGCAAGGCGGCGAATTCGCCTTCGTGCTCTATGCCGCGGCGCTCGCCGCTGGCATCTTCGATGCCCGCGCCTCCGCGGTCATGAGCGCCATCGTGATCCTGTCCATGGCGCTGACACCGATCGTGCTGCTGGTGCATGGCAAGATGCGCCGCGATGCGCCGGTGTCTCTCGATGGCATCGACAAGGCCGACGGCCTGCGCGGCCGCGTGCTTTTCATCGGCTTCGGCCGCTTCGCCCAGGTGGCGAGCCAGGCCCTGCTGGCGCGCAATGTCGAACTGTCGGTGATCGAGAACGACGTGGACATGATCCGCGCCGCCGGCACCTTCGGCTTCAAGGTCCATTATGGCGACGGCACCCGCCTCGACGTGCTGCACGCCTCGGGCGCCGCCACCGCGGAGGCGATCCTGATCTGCATCGACAAGCCGGAGGCCGCCGACCACATCGTCGAACTGTGCCGCTCGGAATTTCCGCTGGCAAAACTCTATGTCCGCTCCTTCGACCGCGGCCATTCGCTGCGGCTGATCAAGGCCGGCGTCGAATTCCAGATCCGCGAGACCTTCGAGTCCGCGCTGCTGTTCAGCGAAGCCGTGCTGACCGGCCTCGGCCTCGATGAGGACGAGGCCCGTGAAGCCATCGCCGACGTCCGCGAACGCGACGCCCAGCGCGTCGAGCTGGAAATCATCGGCGGCCTCGAAGCCGGCCGCAAGCTGCTTCGCGGCAATGCGGAGACGCCGGAGCCGAGCCCGTTCTTCAAGACGAAGCCGGCGAAGGTGGAGAGTACAGATGCGAGCGCGCTGGGGGCAGCCAAGTCGTAGGCCGGATCGACACGCGAGCCATCGACCACCGATAGCAAAACTCTTGCCGTGGGCGACGTCGATCATTGCCCCGGCTCGGCGCGACACCTCAAATGGAGAAGTCAGGCATGACGATTCCATCGATCGGATCCAGCCGCTCCAACCTCTCGACCAGTCCCGGCCAGGCGATCCAGAAAAGCTCGATCGCCGTGTCTGCGTGGATTTGAGAATCCACCCGAAGCCATACTTCCTGTGAGGAGCCGCCGCGCAAGACGTGGATAACGATGCATTTGCGCACGTGATCGAAGCGAGGCGAGCCCAGCAGCCTCTCCGATTGATGGCATACGACATGCGACAGCGCATATCGATTGCGCCCGGCGGGCGCCTCGCGATTTCCCATTGCTCATCCTTCGTAGAACTTTTGAGTGCACGAATCCGCGGCCCGCGACCCATGCGACGGGCTGAAGGATTTCTACGAAGGGCTGAGCTATGGAGGGGTCATTCGATTTCCAGAATGCACGATCGCTATAACCATCTCGCAATAGCGAAACCGTTTCTCCGGCACTTGATGTTCATCAAGTCCTGGATCGGTCACGACGACATTCGCATCCGCGCTGTCGAACAAGGTCAATGCGCGGCCATGTTCCACGCAAAGCCGATGGTGATTGCTGAGTTACGGAAGGAACGCGATCGAACACCCCTACAGACACCACTGCCGTCCGGCCTGGTCGCCTCGCGGTGTTCGCGCCATCCAGTAACGGCTATCCCGGCGCCTCGCGCGATCGCATTTCCTTGACGATCTTCGCCTCGGCGTCCAGTGCACTCCGTGACAAGCCGACCTTGCGGATGAGCTGGGCAGCCTCCTTGACCGACAGGCCATGCTTGAATGCGAGAAAGTCCGACGTGTATCCACCGTCGACAGTTATAGCCGAACGCGCACCACCACTCACAACCTGCACCCCTGCCTGACACGCCCTCAACTCGGCAAGGTCGCAGTATACGCCGGTCGTGCAACACCCATATGGGGTAAGCCGACGGGATCCTCGATCACAAATCCGGGTGATGGCTAAAGTTGCAGAACCCGGACTTTCCGGCGGGATTTTTGCATTATGTGCTGCCGTTCGGCGCAGACAATTTCAGCCGACGCCTCCGGCATGCCCAAATAGCGTCAAGCCTCGCCCTGGGCTGAGTGGCCGGACACGCAGTCGCCTCCACCGGGCAGCGGATCAGCCGCGCCTTGTCGGTGACCAGCATGACTAGTCACTGCCTTCCACCGAGAATAAGGCGGTCAGCTTGCCATTGCGGTTGTTCACCGACATGGCGACGATGCCCTTACCGCCCCGGCCGCGGTGATACTCGTGCCATCATCGGCACGGCGGATAGCCGAAACGGCTAATCATTTCTTGTCCAGAGATTGTCGTGAAGTCGAGCGTCTCCATCAGGCGATTACTGACGAGATAACGCTTGAGTGCAGGTCGATACGTCTTCAACATTTGCGCGGTGTATTCTGGCATGATGCCGCGATGTCTGTTGCCGCCGGCGTGAAAGGCGAGCGATGCGCCGGGCGCGATGCAAACATTGCGCACCGAAAGAAACATGGTGCAGGCGGAAGGGCAATGCGTGTCGATCCGGAAGCGCTCACCGGATGCACTGTAGCGGCGAACGGCTTCTTGGAATTCCCGAAAGGCCGCCGCCGTAGGCGCACCGTGCCCCATGCCGATGGCTGACAAGGACACGTCAGCAACGGCAAAGCCGCAGAGCATGGAGAATACGGCTGCCGCCAGAAGTGCGGTCGCAGAATTTTTCCTCATTCCCCCCTCCGCGTTTGTATCGAAAATTTTGCCACGGGGCTCGCTGTAGCGCAATTATAGATTGCATTCAGGTCCGACAAAACAGCGTGAGCAGCAACACACATTTGGCTAGTCGCGATGATCGAACCCCTGCTCAAGCAAGGCCTCAGCTCTAAAGAGCGAAAGGTGTTGCTTCGTTCACCGGATTCTATTTTCCGCGCGATCGCACAAAAAAGCCCGCGATCGCCGCGGGCTTTTGCTTCACTTGTTTCAAGCGAGTACGGAGAACCCTAGCTCTCCGCAACCGGCGCTTCACCGCCAGCCTCGGGCTCCTCGCCCTCGCCGGCTTCGCCGATATGCTCCACCGACACCACATGCTCGTCATCGGCCGTGTTGAACACGATGACGCCCTGGGTCGAGCGGCCGGCGACGCGGATGCCTTCCACCGGGCAGCGGATCAGCTGGCCCTTGTCGGTGACCAGCATGATCTGGTCGCTGTCTTCCACGGGGAAGGAGGCGATCAGCTTGCCGTTGCGGTTGTTCACCGACATGGCGACGATGCCCTTACCGCCGCGGCCGGTGGTGCGATACTCGTAGCTCGAGGTGCGCTTGCCATAGCCGTTGATGGAGATGGTCAGCACCACCTGCTCGGCAGCGGACAGCTCTACATAGCGCTCCTGCGACAGCTGGATTGCGCCGGATGTCTCCTCGCCATCGGCCTCGACCGCCGGCTCCTCGGCCGCCACCGCCTCGCCTGCCACGGCACGACGCATCTTCAGATAGGCCGTACGCTCGTCGGATGTGGTTTCCACATGGCGCAGGATCGACAGCGAGATCAGCTTGTCGCCTTCGGCCAGCGCGATGCCGCGCACGCCCATGGAGCTGCGGCCCTGGAACACGCGAACGTCGGTGACCGGGAAGCGGATGCACTGGCCGCCGCCGGCGGTCAGCAGCACGTCGTCATGCTCGGTGGCGATCTGCACGTCGACGATGGCCTCGCCCTCGTCGAGCTTCATGGCGATGATGCCGGAGCGGCGGACATCGACGAAGTCCGACAGCTTGTTGCGCCGGACATTGCCGCCGGTGGTGGCGAACATCACGTCCAGCGTATCCCAGGTGCTCTCGTCCTCGGGCAGCGGCATGATGGTGGTGATGCGCTCGCCCTGCTCCAGCGGCAGGATGTTGATCATCGCCTTGCCGCGGCCGTTCGGCGGCGCGATCGGCAGGCGCCAGACCTTCTCCTTGTAGACCTGGCCGCGCGACGAGAAGAACAGCACCGGCGTATGCGTGGAGGCCACGAACAGGCGGCTGACAAAATCCTCGTCACGCGTGGCCATGCCGGAGCGGCCCTTGCCGCCGCGGCGCTGCGCCCGATAGGTCGAGAGCGGCACGCGCTTCACATAGCCATGATGCGACACCGTCACCACCATGTCCTCGCGCTGGATCAGGTCCTCGTCCTCGACCTCGCCTTCCTGCTCCATGATCACGGTGCGGCGCGGAGTGGCGAATTCCGACTTCACGGCGCCGAGTTCGTCCTTGACGATACCCTGCACCCGCGCGCGCGAGCGCAGGATGTCGAGATAGTCGGCGATCTCGATGGCGAGCTTGTCGAGCTCGTCGGAAATTTCCTCGCGGCCGAGAGCCGTGAGGCGGGCCAGACGCAGATCAAGAATGGCCTTGGCCTGTTCGAAGGACAGGCGCGCTGTGCCATCTTCCTCGAGACGGTGGCGCGGATCGTCGATCAGCGTGATCATCGCCGCCACGTCCGCCGCCGGCCAGCGGCGCTCCATCAGGATGTCGCGCGCGGTGGTCGGATCCGGCGAGGTGCGGATCACGCGAATGATCTCGTCAATGTTCGCGACGGCGATCGCGAGGCCGACCAAAATATGCGCGCGGTCGCGCGCCTTGTTGAGCAGGAATTTGGTACGACGCGTGACGACCTGCTCGCGGAAACCGACGAAGATCGTCAGCAGGTCCTTCAGATTGAACAGCTGCGGACGGCCGCCGTCCAGCGCCACCATGTTGGCGCCGAAATTGGTCTGCAGCGGCGTGAACTTGTAGAGCTGGTTGAGCACGATCTCCGGCACGACATCGCGCTTCAGTTCGATGACCACGCGATAGCCTTCGCGATCGGACTCGTCGCGCAGATCGGAGATGCCTTCGATCTTCTTGTCGCGCACCAGTTCGGCGATGCGCTCGACCATGGTGGCCTTGTTCACCTGGTACGGGATTTCCGAGATGATGATCGCTTCGCGATCCTTTCGCGTCGGCTCGATCGAGACCTTGCCGCGCATCACGATGGAGCCGCGGCCGGTGTTATAGGCCGAGCGGATGCCGGCGCGGCCGAGAATGATGCCGCCGGTGGGGAAATCCGGGCCGGGAATGATCTTGTTGAGATCGTCGATGGTCAGCGAGGGATCGTCGATCAGCGCGATACAGGCGTCGATGGTTTCGCCGAGATTGTGCGGCGGGATGTTGGTCGCCATGCCGACGGCGATGCCGCCGCCGCCATTGACCAGCAGGTTGGGGAATTTCGCGGGAAGAACCTTCGGCTCTTTTTCCGACGAGTCGTAGTTGTCCTGATAATCGACGGTGTCCTTGTCGATATCGTCGAGCAGCGTCTGCGCGATCTTGGTGAGGCGCGATTCCGTGTAACGCATCGCGGCCGGCTGATCGCCGTCGACCGAACCGAAATTGCCCTGACCATCGATCAGCGGCACCCGCATGGAAAAGTCCTGCGCCATGCGGACCATGGCGTCATAGACCGACTGGTCGCCATGCGGATGATATTTACCGATCACGTCACCGACGGTGCGCGCCGACTTGCGGAACGGCTTGTTCCACTCGAAGCCGTTTTCGTACATCGCAAACAGGATGCGCCGATGCACCGGCTTGAGGCCGTCGCGCGCGTCGGGCAGCGCGCGGGCCACGATCACGCTCATGGCGTAATCGAGATACGAGCGCTTCATCTCGTCGAGGATGGATACGGGACGGATATCCGAGGGAACCGGCGGCTCCCCGGGCTTGTGGTCATCGTTGTCGGACAAGGTCGTTTCCGGTCAGATTCGGGTGCGACTCATATAGCGCATGATGCGTGCACAGGCCACCCCGACGGAGTTTGCGGCCGGCGATTTTCCATCTTATTTTTCAATCGGTTACGAGCCATGCCGCAAGACTGCCGCAAGAACGCGGAATTGCGCAAAACCGCGCGAATGGGGCGCGTTTCTTGCGGCAGACTTGCGGCCGTTGCGGCGACACGGCGGCAGGATCACTCTGGCGAGATCGCCGGCCGGATGTCCGGTGTGCTCAGGCTCCACATGGCATCGAACAGCGAGGCCTGAAAGGCGGCGAATTCGGCGCTGTCGATGATCATCCCGTAGCTTTCCCGCGCGGAGGAGATCAGGCAGACCTTGTTGCCATAGACGAAGCACGTCATCGCCAGCGTGTGGTCGGGCGGCGCGTAGCGCAGCTCGCGCCGAAACTCCTGACTGGACGGCCAGATCGGCACGATGTCGCGCTCCACCGAACGGATCACCCTGAGCCAGGTGCCCCGCCGCGCACGCTCCTGCAGATAGCGCTCCATTTCCTCGAGGCCGGGCTCGGCCATCAGCTCCTTCATCGACAAGGTCGCACGCAACACCTTGTCGCCGCCGGACAGCGTATCCCACAGCGCCGTGCGGATGCCTTCGGGCCCGGGATGGAAGCGCACATTCGGCTGCCCGCTTTCATGATGATACATCGAGCGCAGCACCGGCATGACATCCGAGAGCATCTGTCGGCGCGCCTCGAGACGCTCCAGCAGGATGCCGGGATCCTGCGCGACCACGAAACGGCGCTTGCCGTGATCGACGAATTTGATCAGCCCCTCGGCTTCAAGCTTGGCCAGGGCATCATGCGCGGTCGTTCGCGGCAGGCCGGCCTCGGCAGCCACTTCCGTCACTGACGCGCCGCCGAGACGAACCGCGGTCAGGAACAGCTTGTACAGCGTCCCCGTGATGCCGATCCGGGCCAGTTTTTCTTCGATGTCCACACGCAACTCCTGAACGACGGCGCATGAGCCGACGCGCCACCGGCGATCCAATCTAATCGTCGGTTTTGCCCGATACAACCTCCGCTGATAACGCACATTTTCGGAGCAACTGGCGATCATATCGGCACGTACACAGTGATTTCGCCCGATATATCGTCAACAAGCCGCCCGCCAATCGTTGACGGAAATTTCCGACATACCTTAGCCTTTCCGACAGTCGCATCACCAGTGAGGTGATCGGCGCAGCGAAAGGAGCCACCCATGGACGCCAAGGCCGATGCAGGCCGCCTGCCCCTTGAGGCCGCCAGGCCGAACCATGGTGGGCTTCAGAAAGCGCTGAAGTCGCGCTCAGTGCGCGCTTTCATCGGGCTCGCCGCCTTCTTTGCGTTCTGGCAGGCCGTGACAGGATTGGGCATTGTCGATGGCTTCCTGCTCCCCTCGCCGGTCGGCGTCGCACAGGCGCTGTGGGAGCTCGCACTCGACGGCTCACTCTGGGTTCACCTCGGTGCCAGCCTGCAGCGCGTCGCGATCGGCTTCCTGCTTGCCTGCATCGTCGGCCTGGTGCTCGGCCTGATCTGCGGCTGGTGGCGCACCGTGTCGGATTACGTGCGACCGGTCGTTGAGGCACTGCGCCCGATCCCGCCATTGGCCTGGATCCCGATCACCATTCTCTGGTTCGGCCTCGGCGACGCCGCCTCCTATTTCCTCGTCTTCCTTGGCGCTGTCTTCCCGGCTTTCGTCGCGACCTACACCGCGGTGCGCGGGCTTGACCGTAACCAGATGAACGCCGCGCTCTGCCTTGGCGCGAAGCCTTGGCAGCTGTTCACCGACGTCCTCATCCCCGCCTCGCTGCCGATCATCCTGCCAGGCCTGCGCATTGCGCTCGGCGTCGGCTGGATGTGCGTCGTCACCGCGGAACTGATCGCCGCACAGACCGGCCTGGGCTACCTGATCCAGCAGTCCCGCATGCTGTTCCAGATCAACAATGTCGTGGCCGGCATGGTCACGATCGGCCTCGTCGGCTTCGCCATGTCAGCGATCCTCGAACGGATCGAGCGCCGCGTGAATGCCTGGGCCCCGTCAGAGCGCAGCTGAGGAGAACAGCCATGAACGCAAGCACCGCTCTCAAGGTCCCGACGTCATCGGACCACGCCGCACCCTCAACATCCGACATCCAGATCGACATCAGCCAGGTTGGCAAGGTCTATCAGTCCCAAGGCACCGACGCGCCGGTCGTCGCACTCGATGGCGTATCGCTGCGCATCCGCCGCGGCGAATTCATCTCGCTGCTCGGACCGAGCGGCTGCGGAAAATCCACGCTGCTCAACATCGTTGCCGGTTTCCAGTCGGCGACATCGGGCCAGATCCTGCAGAACGGTCGCAAGATCACCAAGCCGGATCCATCACGCACCGTGGTGTTTCAGGACTACGCGCTGTTCGGCTGGATGACGGTGCAGCAGAATGTCGAATTCGGCCTCAAGGCGAAGGGCATGCCGAAAGCCCAGCGTGCCGAGATCGCGCGCGCGCTGATCGCAACGGTTCAGCTCTCCGGCTTCGAAGACAAATTCCCGCACCAGATGTCCGGCGGCATGAAACAACGGGCGGCCATCGCCCGTGCGCTGGCGCCCGATCCCGACATTCTCCTGATGGACGAGCCATTCGGCGCACTCGACGCGCAGACCCGCGTGCTGCTGCAGGAAGAGATCGCGCGCATCTCGTCGGAAACCAGGAAGACGGTGATCTTCGTCACCCACGGCATCGATGAAGCCGTGTTTCTGGCCGACCGTGTCGTTGTCATGAGCCCGCGCCCTGGCCGCGTGCGCAACGAAGTCCTCGTGCCACTGCCCCGGCCGCGCACGGCGGAAATGCGATCCGATCCCTGGTTCGTCTCCACGGTCAAAGACCTCTGGGAGACATTGAAGCCTGAATGGCAAAAAGGAGAATAGACTGTGACATCCACGATCTCGCGTCGCCGCTTCGGTCAACTCGTCGCCGGCGCTGCTGCCTCCCTGCCTTTCGCGACACCTGCGATCGTGCATGCGCAGGAAGCCGACCTCGTCAAAATGTGCTGGTTCAACACGACCACCGTGTCGGCCCAGATCGCCCACGTGCTGATGCGCACCGACATCGCCGCCAAGAACGGCCTGAAGATGGAGATGATCCAGCTCGCTGCCTCGCCCGCGATCACCGAGGCGCTCGTCTCCGGCGCCGGCGACATCGGCACGCTGTCGGACTTCGCTGCGGTCACCACCATGGCCATCGGCGCGCCGGTGACCACCGTCGCATCGCAGGCGCTGTTCCGCTCGGCGGTGCTGACCACCAAGAAGTCAGGGATCACCGACATTGCGGGCCTGAAGGGCAAGCAGGTCTACGGCACCTTCGGCATCACCGCCTTCCAGAACGCGCAGGAAGCCGTGATCAAGGCGGGCCTCACGCCCGGCAAGGACATGACCTTCGTGAATGTCGGCCCCGCCGAGCTCGCGGATGCCGTCGGCGCCCAGCGCATCGATGCCTTCTTCACCTATGATCCGTTCGTGTCCTTCTTCGAGAATTCCGGCGCCGCACAAGTGATCTCGCAGAACGTGACGCCTGTGATTGCGCTGACGGCGAACAACAAGTTCTTCCAGCAGCGGCCGGAAGTCCTGAAACGCTTCCTGCGCGCCAATTCGGAAGCACTGTTCTTCGCGAGCCAGAACAATGACCTCGTCAATGGCTGGTTCCGCTCGCTGGAGCCGGCGAAGAACATCCCGGTCGAGGTGCTGCAGAAGGCATCGAGCTACGATCCGGCATGGAGCGCCAAATCCTTCACCGACATCAAGGCCACGCTGTCGCCCGCGCAGATCGCGAAGATGGAAGCGCTCGGCAAATGGGGCGTCGAAGCCAAGCTGCTGCCGAAGCTGCCTGATGTCGCGAAATTCGTGGACACCAAGATCGCCAGCGCCGTCGACAAGGAAGCGGCCGAGAAGGGCTTTGATCCGAAGACCGTGAAGATCACCCGCGCCTGATCGCACGACATATCGATCCCTGAACGAGCCCACTCACGGCGCGCATCGCTGTGAGTGGGCCTGTCAAGAAAACGCATGTGAGGAAGTGCCGAAATGGCCAAGTTGAAAGTCGCTGCAGTTCAGGCCGCCACCGTTCCGTTCGACGCCGCAGCCGCCACCGCGCGCACCGTCGCCCTCATCGCCGATGCCGCTGCGACCGGCGCGAAGGTCGCCGTATTTCCAGAGGCCTTCATCGGTGGCTATCCGAAAGGCCTCGATTTCGGCTGCTGTATCGGACGGCGCACGCCGGAGGGCCGTGCCGATTTTGTGCGCTATGTGAAGGGCGCCATCAGCATTCCCGGCCCGGAAGTGGATGACCTCGCCGCCGCCTGTGCCAAGCATGACATCACCGTGGTCGTCGGCGTGATCGAGCGCGATGGCGGTACGCTGTATTGCACGGCGCTGTATCTATCGCCGGCTGGCCTGCTCGGCACCCATCGCAAGGTGATGCCGACCGGGTCGGAGCGCCTGGTCTGGGGCTTTGGTGACGGCTCGTCGCTGACGGTGGTGGACACGCCCTATGGTCGCCTCGGCGGCGCAATCTGCTGGGAGCATTACATGCCCCTGATGCGCGCCGCCTATTACGCCAAGGGCGTCCAGCTTTGGGCCGCGCCCACAGCGGATGATCGCGAGACCTGGATTCCAACCATGCGCCACGTCGCCATGGAAGGCCGCTGCTTCGTCATCAGCGCCTGCCAGGTGATGCGCCGATCGGATTTTCCGGCGGACTATGCCACCCGCATCGAGGCCGGCCCCGATGAATGGATGATGCACGGCCGCTCGGTGATCGTGGGACCGCTCGGCGAGATTCTCGCCGGCCCGCTGCTGGACGAAGAAGGCATCCTCACCGCAGACATCGACACCGACGATATTCTCGGCGCCACGCTCGATTTCGATCCGGTCGGTCACTATGCGCGGCCGGACCTGTTCAGCCTGCGTGTCGATGAACGCGTGCAGACGCCTGTGGCCGTGGTGAGCGATAGCAAGAAGGTCTGATGGTTCGCGCAATCAGCCACCGAAAACAACGCTGTGCATGATGCGTCCGGGCACGAGCGTGAACACGCCGGCGATCACCAATGCGCCGATGAAGATACAGATCATGGTGATCGCATGCGCCCGCCGCCGATGGCGGCGCGCATGCACGACGCCGACGACGAGCATGATCGGGGCGAAGACAGAAAGCAGATGGATCGGACTCCACTCGCGCCACAATCTGTAGCTCTCGCCGTGGATCCAGAACGAGCTGACCGCGGTGACGGCCAGAAGCGCCACCCAGACCCAGCCGAACACGCGATGTGACAGCGTCCCCTTGGGAGCGGCAAGCTGAACGACGCCGAGTGCGAATCCGGCCATCGCCGCGAAGGCGTGCAGAGGAATTGGTGCGGCGGCATCGAGCAGTGGCTGGAGCGACATGTGAGCACCGACGGACGACCATTCGTCCTGCCCATCATCACACGCCTCTTCTCTGTGTAAAGATCCGCTATCCCACGCGCCCGGAACGCTACTAGCACGGAATCGACGCAGGACTTAACTCCGCAAATCCCCTGAGGACTGCGTCGCATCAATCATCCGATGTTTAACATCGGATGATTGCATCAGTTCCAAATCGGTGATACGCGTCTGACAAATCGCAACAAGCGATCGATGGAGGATGCCCTGAACAAGGCACGCGCAAGATCAGATGATCGGCGAACAAAACCCGGACGCATACAGTCCGTGCTTGCGACATTGGGTCGCGAGATCGCGCAGGACGTCATTCCGGTTGGCGGGACGCTTCCCCCGGAGCCCGATCTCGAAGCGCGGTTCGGCGTTGGCCGCGGCGTCATTCGCGAAGCCATTAAAACCCTTGCGGCCAAGGGCCTTGTCAGCGTTCGTCCCCGCTTCGGCACCCATGTGCGCCCTCGCCGCGACTGGAGTTTGCTCGACAGCGACGTCCTGAGCTGGGTGGCTGGCAATGAAGAAGCCGATCGCGACTTGCTGCTCGCCATCCAGGAAGTCCGCTCGATCATCGAGCCCGCAGCCGCCGCCCTTGCTGCCGAGCGCGCCACTAAGCAGGACCTGAAGCGCATCAATGCAGCGCTTGCAGCGATGGAGACATCGCACGATCAGGCCAGCGCCACCGAGGCCGACAAGGCCTTCCACCTCGCGATCCTCGACGCCACGCATAACCCTGTCTTGCAAGGCTTTCGCGGCGCGATTGATACCATTCTCAGCACCGTGTTCTTCGTCGCCGTCGGCAGTCCCGGCTGGTTCGACGACAATCTGCCTAACCACGCCGCCGCCGCGCGTGCAATCGAATCCGGCAACGCAAAGGCCGCACACACCGCCATGGAGCGCGTGCTCGGCTACACCAAGGTCAAACTGTCGAAGCGCAAGACCTCGACGAACGACAAGACTTCGACGAATGAACGGGCCGCAAGCGCCCGGAAGAAGAGGAAATGACATGTATCGCGACATGAATGGCTCGACCCACGTCCTTGCCTCACCGGAGATCGCGGTGGTCGCGATCCCCGACGACGAGCGTGTCTGGGTCCCGCAGGCGCCGGATGTCTGGTTCAGGCCGCTGATGCTGAACACACGACAGGGCCAGTGGTGCAATCTGTTGCGCGTTCGCAAATCCGGCGTGCTGTCCCGCCATCTGCACCCCAATCCCGTTCACGGCTTTGTCCTGAAGGGCAAATGGTTCTATCGCGAGCATGACTGGGTCGCGACGACCGGATCTTACGTGTTCGAACCACCTGGCGAGATCCACACACTCACAGTGCCGGACGATGTCCCGGAAATGATCACGTTCTTCAACATCCAGGGATCGATGGTCTATCTGGACGAGCAGAACAAGCATGTGGGCTATGAGGACGTCTTCACCAAGATCGACATGTGCCGTGCCCATTATGAGTCGGTCGGTCTCGGTGCCGACTATGTCGATCAGTTCGTGCGCTGATGCCGGACACAGGCATCACATCCGGGACTGTCCCCACCGGTGAGTGGGCGTCGATCTGGTACAGGGACAAGCACGTCCTTGTCACAGGTGGAACGTCCGGCATTGGCGCAGGTCTCGCGCGCGGTTTCATCGAAGCGGGCGCGCGGGTCACCGTGGCAGGCGTCAGTCAGGCCGAGATCGATGCGGCGAATGCCGATCCGGTGCTGAAGGCGGCGAAGGCCCGGGTCCTCGACGTCCGCGATGCGGCCTCGGTCAGATCTCTGGTCGATGAACAGGACGCTCTGGATGTCGTCGTCAACTGCGCCGGTGTCATCCGCCGCAGCGAGGAGCTCGCGCCCGAGGTTTTTCAGGACGTGCTCGACATCAACCTGAACGGAACGATGCGCGTCTGCGCTGCGGCGCGGCCCCTGCTCGCCCAGTCCGGCGGTGCCATCGTCAATCTGGCGTCGATGCTGTCCTTCTTCGGCGGCGGCCTTGTCCCCGCTTATGCGGCCAGCAAAGGTGGTATCGCCCAGCTCACCAAGTCGCTCGCCATCGCCTATGCGAGCGATGGCATCCGCGTCAACGCCATTGCCCCTGGCTGGATCGCCACGCCGCTCACGACGGCGTTGCAAGGCGACGCCAGCCGCAGCGGCGCTATCCTGGACCGGACCCCACTCAAGCGCTGGGGCACACCGGCCGACCTGCTCGGCGGTGTGCTGTATCTTTGCTCGCCGGTCGCGTCTTTCGTGACCGGAACGGTGCTGGTGATCGACGGAGGTTACGCCATCTGCTGATCCAGTCACGGGATCGCGCCACATGAAATGACACATGCCAAAAATGGCTCGAAGAATGCCATCGGCGAAGTTGAGGGAGGTTTTGTGCAAGTCGCTTCTTTACAGAAACGACAATCGCCGAAGTCGATGAAGAGAATGAGTTCTCTGACATCGACCGCGATGTTCGTCGCGCCGCTGCTGGCGCTGCTCGTGATATGGGCGATCATCGTCCCGGCCTTCGAGATCAATCCGCGGATATTCCCGTCGGTCGGGATGGTTGGGTCCGCCGCGATGGATTCCATCCGCGATGGCACCTTGATCTGGCATATCGGCGCCAGCCTGATGCGGGTCGGCCTCGGCACGATCATTGGCGTCGTTCTGGCCGTTCCGCTCGGCATCGCCATGGGCGTCAGCCCAGGTGTCTCCGCGTTCCTGACGCCGCTCTTCCGGTTCTTCTCGGTTCTTGCCGGCATCGCCTGGATTCCCATTGCCACTCTGTGGTTCGGCTATGGCTTCGGCGCCATCATCTTCGTGATCGTCAATGCCGTGTTCTTCGTGGTCGCCTATAATACGCTGCTCGGCGTCTCCACCATCCCCCGCTCGCTGCGCAACGCCGCAGCCTCGCTGGGCGCGGGGCGATGGGCAATCCTGACACAGGTGCTGTTGCCCGGCGCATTGCCGAACATCGTCACCGGCATTCGGACGGGGCTTGGATTTGCCTGGCGTGGCCTGATCGCAGCCGAGATGATCGCGACCAATGTCGGCCTCGGTTACATGCTGTTTGTCGCGCGTGACTTCTATCGCACCGAGGTCATCGTCCTCGGCATGATCATCATCGGCAGCATCTGGCTGCTCATTGACCGGATGCTGCTCGTTCCGCTCGAGCGGGCCACCATCGAACGCTGGGGTCTGGTGAGGCGCGCATGAATATGATCCTTCAGGGCTGGGGCGCATATGTTCGCCTCACACAGAAATTGCCTGGCATCGCCGCGCTGATCCCGTTCATTCCGGTGGTCGCGATCTGGACGGCCGTTGCAGCCTCCGGCCTGTTTCCACGCGCGTTCTTTCCGGGACCGGTTGACGTCGTCAACTCTTTCATGACGCTCGTCTATAAGGGCATCCTGCCCGCCTATCTGCAGGATAGCCTGATCCGCTTGCTCAATGGTGCCGCCCTCGGCATCGCGATCGGTGTGCCGATGGGGATCCTGATCGGCACCAGCAAGACGGCGCACCGCATCTCCTGGCCCGTCCTGCTGTTCTTCCAGGCCATTGGCGACATCGCCTGGCTGCCCATCCTTCTGATCTGGTTCGGCTTCGGCCTGACCACGATGACCTTCGTGATCGTCTACACGGTCGTCTTCCCGGTCATCCTGAACACCGTGCTCGGCGTAGAATCCGTGCCGCGCGATCTCGCACGCGCCGCACGCAGCCTCGGCGCCTCGCGGGCACGCGTGCTGTGGGAGGTCACGATCCCCGGCGCATTGCCCAACATCATCACCGGCCTGCGCAACGGGCTCGGCTATGGCTGGCGCGCATTGATCGCGGTGGAAATGATCGTCGGCACCAGCGGCATCGGCTTCATGATGTTCGACGCCCGCCGCGCCGGCTCCGTCGTCGAAATCCTGGTCGGAATGATCATTCTCGGCCTGCTTTGGTACATCGTTGATGCATGGATCCTCGCACCGATCGAGCGTGCGACCGGACAGCGCTGGGGACTCGTCTCGTCATGAAAACTCTCGAACTCCGCAATCTCGCCAAAACCTATTTCGATCCCTATGCCGGTTCGCACGTCAATGCGGTGCACGACGTCTCGCTCGAGATCGAGCAAGGCGAGTTCGTATCGGTGGTCGGCCCCTCCGGCTGCGGCAAGACCACGATCCTCAACATGATCGCCGGCTTCATTCCGCATTCCGGTGGCGACATCCTGCTCAATGGCAAGCCGATCAATGGCCCGGGGCCGGAACGCGGCGTGGTGTTTCAATCCTTCGCGCTGTTTCCGTGGAAGACGGTGCTCGACAATGTCAGCTTCGGGCCGAAGATGCGCGGCATCTCCAAATCCGAGCGCGACAGGATCGCGCATGAGTATCTCGCCCTCGCCGGCCTGTCGCATGCAGCCAATCGGTATCCGAATGAATTGTCGGGCGGCATGCAGCAGCGCGTCGGTGTGGTGCGTGCTCTCGCCAACAATCCTGAAGTGCTGCTGATGGACGAGCCGTTCGCGAGCGTCGATGCGCAGACGCGCATGACCCTGCAGGAAGAGCTCACCCGTATCTGGCAGGAACGCCGGCCCACGGTGATGTTCATCACCCATGACGTGCCGGAGGCCGTCTTTCTCGCCAATCGCGTCGTCGTCTTGTCGAAAGGACGCGTGCTCGATCAGATCGAGGTGCCATTGGCGCGCCCCCGTGTGTGGGACGACCTCATTGAAGACGAGACCTTCAAGAAGCTCTCCAACCAAGTGCTGCAGATGGTTCGATCCGCATGAGCATGACCTCGGACGTGCTCAAGTCTTCGCGAGGCCGCTTCGTCATCGGCGTCGCGGCCGCCATCCTTCTGTTCCAGCTCTGGCTCACGCTGGCCGCCCCCGGCAAGATTTCACCGGAGCTCGCCGGATCATCACCGCGGGTGAATGTGCAGATCGAACTGCCCTTCACACCCGAGCGGTTTCACGTTCTCGCGTTCCAGAAATATGGAAGGGTCTCCGGTGCGGACGACCATTCGATAGAACTACGTGGTGTTCAACGAACGGATCTCGGCGCAGTCGCCCGTCCCTATTGGGTGAAGGCAGTCGGACCAATCAAGGAGGGAGGATAAATTGAGAAAACTACTACTTTTAGGCGCCATGCTGCTGACGACCTGCGTGTCAGCCCATGCGCAGACGCTGACGAAACTCAAGGTGGGCATGGTCAGCAGTATCGACCAGATTGGCATGGCCATCGCACTCGAACGCGGCTTCTTCGAGAAACACGGTCTCGACGTCACCATCGCATCGCCCTTCGCCACCGGCGTCGATGCGCTGAACGCAGTCCAGGCCGGTGAATGCGACATCGTGCAGGTCGGCGTGCCCATGATCGGCGCCGTCCTGCGCGGTATGGATCTCGTCGCGCTCGGCAACTATAGCGGGAGTGCATCGAAGGCCGGTGCCGACACGACACAGGCCGTCATCGCGCGCGAAGGGTCGGGCATCGTCAAGGGAGACCTCGCATCTCTCAAGGGCAAGCGCATCGCTGCATCCTTCGGGACGATCAATCACCTCTACATTCTCGGCATTCTGGAGAAGGCAGGGCTCAAGCCGACCGACGTCACGCTGGTGAATACGCCGCCGCCGGACATGACCGTGGCGCTACTCGCCAAGGGCATCGATGCATTCTCGAACTGGGATCCCTGGCCGATCGTCGCGCTGAAGGACGTTCCCGGCGCTTTTGAAGTGATCCGCGGCGGCGACGTCATTTCCTATCTCGGCTTCAACGTTGCCTTGCGGCCTTGGGTCGAGAAGAATGCGGAAACCGTCGAGAAATTCCTCACGGCCGTTTCCGAAGCGGACCAGTGGATGCGTAAGAATCCGAAGAATGCCGCCCTGGTCGCAACGCGCTGGGTGCCGGGACTGAGGCCGGAAGTTGCGCAGGCTGCGATGGAATTCAACATCCAGCAGGTCGACCGCCGTCTCTCGGCGAATACCTATCACGGCCTGTGGTCAGCGCAGGATCGCTTGAGCCGGCTTGGAATCCTCAAGGCAACCTTCGACGTGAACAAGCACATCGAGCCGCGCTTCATCCTAAAGGTCATGAAGGAGAAGCCGGAGCTGTTCGCGGACCTTCCACCTGTTCCGGAGGCCTCGATGATCACGCCCGGATACACGTTCAAACCATAAATAAAAGAGAGGGCGTAGTGATACGCCCTCTCTTACTATTCGAATTCTGCTTCCAATGGTTGCCGGATCGACAGCCGCTCAGAACGGGATATCGTCATCCATGTCGCTGCGACCGCCGGCCGGCGCTGCAGCCACGCGGCGCTGCGGCGGGCTGGACTGACCACCGCCAAAGCTGTCGCCCATGTCATCGCCGCCATAGCTGCCGCCACCACCCGAGCCGCCGCTGCGGCCGTCGAGCATGGTCAGCGTGGAGTTGAAACCCTGCAGCACGATTTCGGTCGAGTACTTCTCGACGCCCTGCTGGTCGGTCCATTTACGGGTCTGCAGCGCGCCTTCGATGTAAACCTTGGCGCCCTTCTTCAGATACTGCTCCGCCACCTTGGCGAGACCTTCGCTGAAGATCACCACGCGATGCCACTCGGTCTTTTCCTTGCGCTCGCCGGTGCCCTTGTCGCGCCAGGTGTCCGACGTCGCCACCGTCAGATTGACCACCGGATTGCCGTTCTGCAGCCGGCGCACTTCGGGATCCTTGCCGAGATTGCCGACCAAAATCACCTTGTTGACGCTACCCGCCATGCCACTCTCCTAACTCTCGATTCTGAATTGCTGATCGGATGCCACCATCAAAGCCCGGCGAAAGATGCCGGGCCGCGCGCAACCGCTGCTGAAATCGACCCTATACGGTCCGCGCCGGCCGGACGTCCCCACCGCGCGGGTTATCCACCATGACGTCACCCTATCTCGTTCTCCTTACGTTCTCAAGACGTGAGATCGACCGCATATCCGACCCAATGATGGCAGGACACGCGCCCCGGCTATTGTGGCTTATAGCGCAATCGCCTCGTACAACCCATTAGCCAACTGTTTCCGCTTACCTTTTATTCATCTAGAACACTTCGAACAACGTCTGCGAGTGTGGCTTTGGAGTGACTGCTATCCGTGTGGACTCGTGTATAGTTCCACTATGGATTGCGTTCGGCCTTCGCGCCGGGGGAATGGTTTCACCGCGAAACCGCACTGGGGAGATTGCAGATGAAGAAGATTTTGCTGGCCACGGCTGCCCTCACCATTCTCGGCACCGCTTCGGCTTCCGCGGCCGATCTGGCCGCCCGTCCCTACACCAAGGCTCCGCCGGTACCGGTGGCCGTCGGCTACAACTGGTCCGGCTTCTACGCCGGCGTCATGGGTGGCTATGGCTGGTCGGATCGCGTGAGTGTCGACGGCTTCACGGCCACGACGAGCGATATCAATGGCGGCTTCGGCGGCGGCACCATCGGTTACAACTGGGCGATCCCGGGCGGTAACTGGCTCTGGGGCATTGAAGTCGATGCCGCCGCATCGGACATGAAGTTCAGCGACACCGGTCTTTTCTTTGGCCTCCCTGCGACAGCCGAAGAAAAGATCCGCTCGTTCGGCAGCGTCACCGGCCGCCTCGGCGTCACGGCGGGCGCCGCACTGTTCTACGCCAAGGGCGGCTACGCCTGGGCCGACAACCGCATTTCGCTTACCGTTCCGGGTGTCGGCAGTGCTTCACAAAGCCAGGTTCACTCTGGATGGACGGTCGGCGCCGGTGTCGAATACATGTTCGCGCCGAACTGGTCGCTCAAGGGCGAGTACATGTATGCCGACTACGGCAGCGCGCGCTATGGCGATGCGATCGTCGGCTTTACCGACCTCGGTGTCACCACCCACACCGTCAAGGGCGGCATCAATTACCACTTCAACTGGGGCGGCCCTGTCGTCGCCAAATACTGAGTTTCCGGAAGACCAACCTGCACTGGCCGGCAGCGATGCCGGCCTTTTTCTTTGCCTGGTGACCGCCAGCCCACCGGCCCGTCGCACGCAACCTCGCCGCCAACAAATCGTTTGAAGATCGCTGCAGGGCACTGGAAATCCGCCACCGTTCTTCCTATGTTCCAGCGACACTCAATTCGGCGTTGATCCCGTACCCACGGGAACGCGCCCGCATGTGGCGCGCAGGGCGCGCCGGGGATTTGCATGGCGATGGATGAAGTCATCAAGGCGAAGCGGCAGCAGGCCGCGGCGAACGCACGTAACATCACCATCCGCGGCGCCCGTGAGCACAATCTCAAGAATGTCGACCTGACCATTCCGCGCGACAAGCTGGTGGTGTTCACCGGCCTGTCTGGCTCCGGCAAGTCGTCCCTCGCCTTCGATACGATCTATGCCGAAGGCCAGCGCCGATACGTGGAATCCCTGTCCGCCTATGCGCGCCAGTTCCTCGAAATGATGCAGAAGCCGGATGTCGACCAGATCGACGGCCTCTCGCCGGCCATCTCCATCGAGCAGAAGACGACGTCGAAGAATCCGCGCTCGACCGTCGGCACCGTTACCGAAATCTACGATTATATGCGCCTGCTCTGGGCGCGCGTCGGCATTCCCTATTCGCCGGCCACCGGCCTGCCGATCGAAAGCCAGACCGTCTCCATGATGGTGGACCGCGTGCTGGCGATGCCGGAAGGCACGCGGCTCTATCTGCTGGCGCCGGTGGTGCGCGGCCGCAAGGGTGAGTACCGCAAGGAATTCGCGGAATATCTCAAGAAGGGCTTTCAGCGCATCAAGGTCGATGGCGCGTTCCACGAGCTTGCCGAAGCGCCGACGCTGGACAAGAAGTTTCCGCACGACATCGACGTGGTCGTCGATCGCATCGTGGTGCGGCCGGATATCGGCCAGCGCCTCGCCGAAAGTTTTGAGACTGCACTGAAGCTCGCCGATGGTCTCGCGGTCATCGAATATGCCGATGCGCCTGCAGCGCCAGCCGAAGAAACTGCCAAGGACAGCAAGAAGAAGGTCGCGAAAATCCACGACAAGACCGGCGCCGAACGTATCCTGTTCTCGGAAAAATTCGCCTGTCCCGTTTCCGGCTTCACCATTCCGGAGGTCGAGCCGCGGCTGTTCTCGTTCAACAATCCCTATGGCGCCTGTCCGAAATGCGGCGGCCTCGGTGTCGAGCAGACCATCGATGCCGACCTCGTCATTCCTGACAAGGAGCTGACGCTGCGCAAGGGCGCCATCGCGCCCTGGGCGAAGTCATCATCACCTTACTACGTGCAGACGCTCACCGCTCTCGGCAAGTTCTACAAGTTCACGCTTGATACCAAGTGGAAGGACCTGCCGAAGAAGACGCAGAACGCCTTGCTGCATGGCTCCGGCGACGACGAGATCAAGTTCTCCTATGAGGACGGCGTCCGCTCCTACGATACAAAGAAGCCGTTCGAGGGTGTCGTCACCAATATCGACCGTCGTTTTCGCGAGACCGAAAGCGAATGGGCGCGCGAAGAACTCGGCAAGTATTTTTCTGACGTGCCGTGTGATGCCTGCGATGGCTATCGCCTGAAGCCGGAAGCGCTGAGTGTGAAGATCGGCGGCATGCATATCGGCAGCATCTCGGAAATGTCGGTGCGCAAGGCCGGCGACTGGTTCGAGACAGTGCCAAAGCTGCTCAACAAGCAGCAAAACGAGATCGCCGTCCGCATTCTCAAGGAGATCCGCGAGCGTCTCTCCTTCCTGCTCGATGTCGGCCTCAACTATCTCACCCTCGCCCGCTCCTCCGGCACGCTGTCCGGCGGCGAGAGCCAGCGCATCCGCCTCGCCTCGCAGATCGGCTCCGGCCTCACCGGCGTGCTCTATGTGCTGGACGAGCCATCCATCGGCCTGCATCAGCGTGACAATGCGCGGCTGCTGGACACGCTGCGGCGGCTGCGCGATCTCGGCAATACCGTGATCGTGGTGGAGCATGACGAGGACGCAGTGATCGCTGCCGACTATGTCGTGGACGTCGGCCCCGGTGCCGGCACCCATGGCGGCAATATCGTCGCCCAGGGCACGCCGCAGGAGGTGATGAAGAATCCGAAATCGCTGACCGGCAAATATCTCACCGGCGAAATGTCGGTGCCGGTGCCGGAGCGGCGCCCCCCGAACCATCGCCGCACCATCAAGGTCATCAATGCACGCGGCAACAATCTGAAGAACGTGTCGGCCGAACTGCCGCTCGGCCTGTTCACCGCCATCACCGGCGTCTCCGGCGGCGGCAAGTCGACGCTCCTGATCGACACGCTCTACAAGGCGATCGCGCGAAAACTGAACGGCGCCAGCGAAGGCGCCGCGCCGCATGATCGCATCGAGGGTCTCGAACATATCGACAAGATCATCGAGATCGACCAGTCGCCCATCGGCCGCACGCCGCGTTCCAATCCCGCGACCTATACCGGCGCCTTCACGCCGATCCGCGAATGGTTTGCCGGCTTGCCGGAATCCAAGGCGCGCGGCTATGAAGCCGGTCGCTTCTCCTTCAACGTCAAGGGCGGCCGCTGCGAAGCCTGCCAGGGCGACGGCGTCATCAAGATCGAGATGCACTTTTTGCCCGACGTCTATGTCACCTGCGACACCTGCAAGGGCAAACGCTACAATCGCGAGACGCTGGAAGTCCTGTTCAAGGGCAAGTCGATCGCCGACGTGCTCGACATGACCGTCGAGGAGGCCGCCGACTTCTTCAAAGCGGTGCCGCGCGTGCGCGAGACGTTCAAGACCCTGCACCGCGTGGGCCTCGACTACATCCATGTCGGCCAGCAGGCGACGACGCTCTCAGGCGGCGAAGCGCAGCGCGTGAAGCTCGCCAAGGAATTGAGCAAGCGCGCCACCGGCCGCACGCTCTATATCCTGGACGAGCCGACCACAGGCCTGCATTTCCATGACGTCGCAAAACTGCTCGAAGTGCTGCATGAGCTGGTGGAGCAAGGCAACACGGTGGTGGTGATCGAGCACAATCTCGAAGTCATCAAGACCGCCGACTGGGTCATCGATCTCGGCCCTGAAGGCGGCGACGGCGGCGGCGAAATCGTCGCCTGGGGTCCGCCGGAAGATATCGTCAAGGCACCGCGAAGCTATACCGGGCAGTTTTTGAAGCCGGTACTGGCGAAGGCGGGCAAGTCGAAGAAGCGGAAGGCGACGAGCGAAGCGGCCGAGTGATGTCGCCATTCGAATCCCGAAGCGACGGGCGCCTTCTAGTTTACCAGCTCGACAATCACGTCACCGCGCTTCAGTGCCTGGATCAGTCTGGGCATTGATCGCACGACGCTCGCAATCAATGCCTTGTTGCCCATGTTACCAAGGCGAATCCATACAATTGCGGGACCGCTCCGACGCGCAGCGCGGAGCAACGCGAAATCGCGATCTTTGGTTATCAATGTTGCTGAGCCTGATACGGCCTGCCCCCAAATCGCCGTGTCTGTGGCGGCGAGAAGTTCGAGACTGCCCACATGTGTTGCGTCGTACCCTTCAGCTTGCAAAGCCTGCGCAAGCGCTGGTGGAAGCTGAGCATCCACCAGAAAGCGCACGGCTATTCTGCCGCGATGATAGATCGATCCGCAAGGCTGGCAGCATATGCCAGTGCAGCGTCGATGTCCCCACTCTCAAGATAGGGATAGTCCGCCAAGATTTGTTCACGCGTATCTCCAGCCGAGAGCAGCGACAAAACATCGGCGACGGTAATACGCAATCCGCGAATGCAGGGCCGACCGTGCATACGCTCGGGATCAATCGTGATCCGCTCCAACAAATCCGACATGGCATACCTCTTACATGAGCTTATCAAGTAAATGCCGAGATGTCATGGGTGCTCTGCACAAGAGCGGGGAATCGTCGCCAGAACCTCACCTCGGTCCCGTCGCACTATCCACAAACCCGCTCGGGGTGCTTGCGCGCATAGGAAGTCCAGAATCCGAACAGCCCGTTGTCGATCTCCTGCAGACCCCACATTCGCTCAGTCAGCGGCCGCATCAGTCGGTCGAGCTCGGAATCTCCGTACCACTCGACGAAGTCCTCGAAGTCTCGCGTCCAACGCGTGCCAATTTCATTCCAGAATGGCTGCACCTGCCGATAGGCCTCGGCGAAGATCGCGGCATGGTCGTGCGCGCCGAGTTCGCCAAGCGCCCATAAAGTTGCGTCGCAATAGCCGCGGTGGCGCCAGTTGGCGAAATGCCAGCCCAGATCATCCAGCGTCAGGCTGACGTCGAGTTGATAAACCGCTGCCATCGCGCGGAGGCCAATGGGGATTTGCGAAATCCGCGTCAGAAACACGTCGAGATCGTCGCCTTCACCCGCACCGAGACGCTCAGTCAGTTCGGCTGCCAGCAGCTTGAACAGCGCGTTGTTGTCGGGGCACGCCTCGATCTGTTCCGCACGTAGAAGCACTTTGTGTCTCCCCGCTGCTGACAAGCCAGCGTAACTGAGATCGGGCGCAGCGCAATCGGGTTTGCTCAGCAGAGTAGCCGGCGCGCCTGCATCCATTGGCCGCGTATGCGCGACTTGATGCTGTCACCTCGACCGGTCATTCTGCTCTTAGCGGGCGGCCTCGATTCCACCGCCTTTTCATGACCAGCTTTGCGGCGAACCTCCCTCGCCGCTTTTTCCAGTGACATGCCCTACAAACTCGCCATTTTTGACATGGACGGAACGCTGTCTGACAGTTTTCCGTGGTTTCTCAGCGTCATCAACGCGGTGGCTGACAAACACAAGTTTCAGCGCGTCACCAGGGATCGCGTCGAGGAGATGCGCAGCGTCGGCGCCAATGAGCTGATCCGCATGCTCGGCGTCGCGCGGTGGCGCATTCCGCTGATTGCGCGCGACATGCGGAAGATGAAGGCGCAGCAGATCGACCGCATCGCGCTCTTTCCCGGCGTCGATCGCATGTTCGTGGAGCTCAAGGCGCGTGGGGTGACCATTGCCGTGGTCAGTTCCGACAATGAAGCCAATGTGCGCACTGTGCTCGGACCGCTCGAGGACAAGGTGTCCTACTTCGCCTGCGCCGCCGGGCTGTTCGGCAAGACTGCCAAATTCCAGCGGATCCTCGATCTCACCGGAATCTCGGTGGATGACACGTTGTCCATCGGCGACGAGATTCGCGACATCGATGCCGCGCGAGAGGCCGGAGTCGACTTCGGCGCAGTGTCATGGGGATACACCAGCGCCGCCGCCCTCAGCGCTCGCGCACCGAATTTCATGTTCTCGCGCATGGACGACATCACCGTCGCCCTGACATCGCCGCGGGTCTGATCGTCGCCGGGCCGCATTGTCGGCGCACGCCGGCGTGCTTACCTTCCGGTCATGAATCTATCCTTGATCGAGACGCCATCATGACCGACACCCTCACCGCCTCCGCCGTCCGTGACAACACAAGCGCCAGCCGCTTCGAGCTTCCGGTGGATGGTAGTATCGCGTTCGCCAATTATCGCACGGCCGGCGATCGCGTGATCATCACCCATACGGAAACGCCGCCGGCGCTGCGCGGTCGTGGTATCGCGTCAGAACTGGTGAAAGGCGCGCTGGGATTGATCCGTGCGGACGGCCGCAAGGTCGTGGCCGGCTGCAGCTTTGTGGTCGACTATCTCGAGCAGCATCCGGAATATGCGGATATGGCTGGTTAACGGCCGACGCCATTGCTGGGTGGGCAAAGCGCAGCGTGCCCACCTTCGCGCACCGTTCCAGAAAGGTGGGCACGCTGCGCTTTGCCCACCCTACAGGTTTTGAGGATCGCGCGAGACCGCCCTCAAACGATCTTGATCGACATATCCGGCAGCCCCTGCAGCTTGCACAGCAGCACATCGCCCCTCACCACCGGACCGACATTTTCCGGCGTGCCGGAATAGATGATGTCGCCGGCTTTCAGCTCAAAGGCTTCCGAGAGTTTTGCGATCTGCTCGGCGACGCTCCAGATCATCTTGTCGAGATCCGAGCTCTGTTTCACCGTGCCGTTCACCGCCAGCGAGATCGGCCCCTTGGTCATGTGCCCGGTTTTCGCGACCGGATGGATCGGTCCGAGCACGGCGGCGTGGTCAAAACTCTTGCCGATCTCCCAGGGCTTCTTCTCGTCGCCCATGGCGCGCTGCAGGTCGCGGCGGGTCATGTCGAGGCCCAGCGCATAGCCATAGACATGGTCGAGCGCCTTGTCGGCGGGGATATTGGTGCCACCTGATTTCAACGCAGCGACCAGTTCGACTTCGTAGTGATAGTTCTTGGTCAGCGACGGATATGGATGATCGGCGACCTCGCCGACCCTCACATTCTGGATCGCGTCGGTCGGTTTCTGGAAGAAGAAGGGCGGCTCGCGATTGGGGTCGGAGCCCATCTCGCGCGAATGCGCCGCATAGTTGCGGCCGATGCAATAGATGCGGCGGACCGGAAACACATCCGTCTCGCCGACGATCGGGATTGTCACGGCATCGACCTTGAAGATGCTCTTGGGTCCGGCCTGCGCCTGCGCAGCCTCCCCACCGATGGCACTTGCGGTCAGCGCGACAGCGCCGCCGGCGACGAGTGTCCGACGATCGATCAGATCCATGATGGCCTCCCTTGTCCGCTCTCTGAGGAGCGCTTCTTGAATTCTGGCATACCATAACAAAAAAGCCCGCGCGAGCGCGGGCCTTTCGTTTGGTGAGAGAGTGAAGAGCCTTACTTGAGATCGTCCGGCAGCTTGCCGCCATTGGCGGCGAACTTGGTCATCACCTGTTTGTGCAGCCAGATGTTCATGCTGGCGCTGTCGCTGGTGTCGCCCGTATAGCCGAGCTCCTTGGCGAGCTCCTTGCGGGCGCTGAGGCTGCTGTCGATATCCAGCGCCTTCATCAGATCGACGATGGAGGTGCGCCATTCCAGCTTCTCGCCCTTGGCCTTCACCGCCGCATCGAGGATCGGCGCCACGTCGACGGTGGCGGCGGGTGCTGCGCCGCCGGCCGGAGCCGCGGCACCGCCTGCGGCGGGTGCCGCGTCGGGAGCTGCAGCGCTGGCGCTGCTGCCGAAAATCGCGCTCATGATCTTGCCGAAAATGCTCATTTGGTCGCTCCCAATGACTTCGAATGATGGCCTGAAGAATGACTGCAGCACGTGACCGGCGAATGACCGGCGGATCGCAGTATCTCCCCGCTGACCGCCGATGCCAATGCGGCACCAGCGACAGACAACAAGACTCACTCAAAGTCGGTTCCAATTGCGGCGAAAGGCCGGCTGCACTGCAACGCGGTCGTCACGCGCTGCACTCTCACCCAAGCGTGAGTATCAGCGCTCCGCATCGGCGCTAGGATGACCACTCGGTTCGCGACAGCCGGTCTTGTTGCATGCGCGTCCGGCACTGTCGTGATCATTTTCGAGCGGTCCCGCGCTCGTTGTTGCGCGCGAGAATTCCGCGCGCTCAGAAGGGAGCAACGATCATGGCCCTCTCCACGACCGGCAATGCCACCGACCTCGTCCGCATCGACAATGTTGCGGCACCCCGCATCTACTCCATTACGCCATCGGATCTCGGCGACGCGCTGCGGCTCGGCTGGGAGGACTTCAAGGCCGTACCCAGCCACGCCATCATGCTGTGCCTGATCTATCCCGTGATCGGCATCGTGCTGGCGCGCACGGTGCTCGGCTATTCGATCCTGCCGCTGCTGTTTCCCCTCGCGGCAGGTTTCGCTTTGCTCGGTCCGTTCGCCGCCATCGGACTCTATGAGCTCAGCCGGCGCCGCGAGACCGGTGAGGACGCATCGGCCTGGCATGCCCTCGACGTTACGCGCTCGCCGTCCTTTGGTGCGATGCTCGCACTTGGCCTTGCGTTGCTCGTGCTGTTCCTGACCTGGATCGCGACGGCGCAGGCGATCTATGTCTCCACATTCGGGAATGCGCCAGCCGCAGAAATTCCGAGCTTCCTGTCGCAGGTGCTGACCACATCGCAGGGCTGGCAGCTCATCGTGGTCGGCTGCGGCACCGGCCTGATGTTTGCGCTCGTCGCCCTGTGCGTCAGCGCGGTGTCGTTTCCACTGATGCTCGATCGCCATGCAAGCGTCATGGACGCGGTCACCACATCGCTACGCGTGGTCGCGCGCAATCCGGTGACGATGGCCATGTGGGGCTTCATCGTCGCTGCATTGCTCGTGCTCGGCTCGCTGCCATTCTTTCTCGGGCTCGCCGTCGTGATCCCGCTGCTTGGCCACGCAACATGGCATCTCTATCGCATGACCGTGGAGCGCAATCCGAATCCACCGCTCATGCCCGAGCGCAGCGCGACCAAGCGCTATGCGGCCGATTTCCCGGTCTCACTGTTTCAAGGTCGCCGCCGCGACTGAGGAACATTTCTACCTTACGCTCGCCCGATCTCGGGCGGGCGCCGCGGCTCGAAGGTGCAGCATCGTTCAGTTTTTGCTGGCCACACACGCGTGATGCGATCCACCAGGCCATCATCAACTTTCATGATAGGCAGACGAGGCCTGATGGCGCGGAACAAAGGGCGAAATCTTCTGGCTCTCGCAAACCGGTTTGACGCGGACCCATGCTCTGCGACCTTCACATTCGAGATGAATATAAATTCACACCTTAAGATACATGCGATTCGCGCATGCCTTTCGGTGCGCCATTAAGGTCCGTGATCGGCGCCACCAGCTTCGCGCCAGCATTGCTGCCACCTTTCTGCTTACGACGTGGAAACCCTTTAAAACCGTCGTTTAATCGCCTAACTAACGACGACGGGCAGGACTTCGGTGTCGGGATACGCACCCTGCCCGGACCCGCGCCACCCAGCGCCGAAAGGTTAATCACTTCTTGCCGGAGGCATGCATAAATCGCTTAGCTGCACCGCAACATCTGAACTGCTGCATCGCGAAGCGGTCATCTATATTCACTTCAACAGCGAGGCACTCCCAAGAGATGAATCGCTGACTTTGAAGGAGAAAGAAAATGCTGCTCTCGCTTATCCGTATGATCCAGGCTTTCCGTGACTATCAGCGCAATGTTGCCGAGCTGTCGCAGCTCAGCGATCGCGAACTGTCGGACATCGGTCTCGACCGCTCTGATATTCCGCGCGTTGCTTCGGGCGCCTACAACGGCTGATCCGTCGGGACGGTGCTCCGTCCACTGGCGTTTCACGAATTGCGCCCGCGACGAGCGGGCGCGATCGTGGTCCCTGAAAGGCGTCTCTACCGAAAGGTAGTCGTGCAAAGCACTGACTAACCTGCGGAACCCCGCCAAAGCGAATTCCGTTTCGCGTTGAAACGCGCTACATGCGGGCCATGACAACAGCCTCTGATAAAGATAACCGCGTCCATGTGATCGGCGCGGGCCTTGCCGGCTCCGAAGCCGCCTGGCAGGTCGCCAATGCCGGCATCCCCGTGACCCTTCACGAGATGCGCCCGGTCCGGATGACCGATGCCCATCGCACCGATGGTCTCGCCGAACTCGTCTGCTCGAATTCATTCCGTTCCGACGATGCCTTGAACAATGCCGTCGGCTTGCTGCATGCTGAAATGCGCAAGCTCGGCTCGCTGATCATGCGCAGCGCCGATGCCCATCAGGTGCCCGCCGGCGGCGCGCTGGCCGTTGATCGCGACGCGTTCTCCGATGCCGTCACAAGGGCGCTGGAAGACCACCCCCTTATCACCATCGACCGCACCGAGGTCGCCGGCCTGCCGCCCGCCGACTGGCGCAATGTCATCGTCGCAACCGGCCCCCTCACCTCGGCGCCGCTGGCTGGTTCCATCCGCGAACTGACCGACGAGAACGCGCTGGCCTTCTTCGACGCCATCGCGCCGATCGTTCACAAAGATTCCATCGACATGGAGATCGCCTGGTTCCAGTCGCGCTACGACAAGGTCGGGCCCGGCGGCACCGGCGCGGACTACATCAACTGCCCGATGACCCGGGAGCAGTATGACGCCTTCATCGATGCGTTGCTGGCCGGCGAAAAGACCGATTTCAAGGAATGGGAGCTAAACACGCCCTATTTCGACGGCTGCCTGCCCATCGAGGTGATGGCCGAGCGCGGCCGCGAGACGTTGCGCCATGGCCCGATGAAGCCGGTCGGCCTCACCAACCCGCGCGATCCGCTCGTAAAACCCTATGCCATCGTGCAGCTGCGCCAGGACAACAAACTGGGCACGCTCTACAATATCGTCGGTTTCCAGACGAAGCTGAAATACGGCCCGCAGCAGAACGTGCTGCGCATGATTCCGGGCCTGCAGAATGCCGAATTCGCCCGCCTTGGCGGCCTGCATCGCAACACCTTCCTGAATTCGCCAAAACTGCTCGATGAGCAGTTGCGTCTGAAGGCGCAGCCGCGCCTGCGTTTCGCCGGCCAGATGACCGGTTGCGAAGGCTATGTGGAATCCGCCAGTGTCGGCCTGATCGCCGGACTGTGTGCGGCGGCCGAGGCGAAGGGCCAGTCGCTGACCATGCCGCCGGCAACGACAGCGCTCGGCTCGCTGCTCGGCCATATCACCGGCGGCCATATCGAGACCGTGGATGCAGGCCCGCGCTCGTTTCAGCCGATGAACATCAATTTCGGCCTGTTCCCGCCGCTCGCATCGCCGCCGACCAAGAAGCCGGACGGTTCGCGCCTGCGCGGCAACGAGAAGACCGTCGCCAAGAAGCAGGCCATGAGCGCCCGCGCGCTGGCCGATCTCGATGGCTGGATCGCCGCCAGCCTCCCGGCCGTCGCGGCGGCGGCGTAACGCAAGCTCGGTTGGATCAGTCATGAGCTTGCCCAAACAGGACACCGCTGCGCTTTCAAAACACTGGACCGAAGGCGTGCTGCTGAAGCGCGACGTGTTCTCGACCGTCGAACGCGGCCGTTTTCGCACGCGCGACGGCGATGTCGATGCCGTCCTCCGACGCCTCGATCAGGTGCCGTGGTGGTCGTTCATTCTCGCGCATCATCTGTTCACCCGCGAGCGCCGCGCCCTGACGCTGGCGCGCGATCTCAAGGTCGGGCCGGAACTGCTCTGGGCCGGCAAGCGCACGCTGGTGCGCGGCTTCATCGATGGTGTCGCGCTGCATCTGGCCAAGCCATACAACGATGCGCGCTATTTCCAGTCGGCCAAGCTGGCGCTGCGCAAACTGCATCGCATGGGCGTGTGCCACAACGATCTCGCCAAGGAGCAGAACTGGCTGCGCGGCAGCGACGGCCTTGCCTATCTCACCGATTTCCAGCTGGCGGTCTGCTTCAAGAGCCGCAGCCAGCTATTCCGCATTGCCGCCTATGAAGACCTCCGCCATCTTCTCAAGCACAAGCGCACTTATGCGCCGGAGCTTTTGACGGCGAAGGAAAAGCAGATCCTGTCGAGGAAGTCGCTGCCGGCGCGGATCTGGCTGATGACCGGCAAGAAGGTCTATCGCGCCATCACCCGCGGCATCTTCAACTTCACCGACCGCGAAGGCGGCGGCAAGCGCCTCGTCAACGACGCACCGCCGCTGCTGGAGATCATCAAGCGCAATCCGGCCGTGCGGGATGCGGCTATCGTGGCCTTTGCGGATCGCCGCACGGGCGTCGGGCTCTATGCCTTCGTCGAAGCGGAAGACGTCGCGCTCGAAGGCAAGCTGCAGAGCGAGTTGGCCGCCGCGAAAGCGGCAAAACCGCCAGAGCATCTGCAGGTGATCCCCGCATTGCCGCGCGATACGGCGGGCAAGATCCGCACCGAGGTGTTGCAGCTGGTGGCGATGAACCAGGTGGACCTGCTGGAGCCGCTGATGACCAGCGATGCGGACCGGGCGTTCCTGAAGGTGATCCTGGAATCGCGGAAAAACCTGCGCGATCGCTTCAATTTCGAGACGCAACTGCCGCAGCCGTAAATTGCCGCGTCATTGCGAGCGTCGCGAAGCAATCCAGTCTTTCGCCAAAGGCTGGATTGCTTCGTCGCAGAGCCTGTCATCGGGCCGGCGAAGCCGGACCCGTTGGTTCATCGCAATGACGTCAAGTGGATGTGCCGTCATTGCCGGTGGGCGGCGCTAGCGTTTGATCATCACTACCTGCAGATATTCGCTGGGGACCACCATGGTGCCGTCCTTCGCCCTGTTCAGGCGTCCGATCAGGTCGAGCAGATCCGCATGAAGGCCGCGGCCACTCGCCTCGTCCAGAGCTGCGAAGGCCTTCAGGACCGGTCCGTAATATGACTTGAAGATATCGAGGAAATGCTCCGGCGACCGGTATCGGAAGACGAAGTGGCACGGTTCTGCCTCGATGACCGCAGCACCGCCGAACAATTCCTCCAGCCGCTCGCGCGTGCCCCAGAGTGCCGGCGATCTGGCTCCGGCCGGTGGCGGCAGATATTTGCCGAGCGTCTTGAAGACCTGCCCGATGAAGCCCTGCGGGGTCCAGTTGGCCAGACCAATCTTGCCGCCCCGCCTGCAGACCCGGATCATCTCGGCCGCGGCCTTGTCCTGATCCGGCGTGAACATCACACCGAATGTGGATACGACTGCATCGAACTGCGCATCCGCAAATGGTAGCGCCTCGGCATCAGCCTCCTGGAACGTCATCGCCAGACCGTTCGCCTCGGCGCGGGCCCTGCCGCGCGCGAGCAAGGATGGAACATAGTCCGTGGATGTCACCTCGCACCACCGACGGGCGGCCGCCAGCGACACATTGCCATTGCCCGCAGCGATATCGAGCACCTGCTGGCCTGCATGCAGATCCATCGCCTCGCAGAGTTCCTCGCCGACGATCTGCAATGTCGATCCAATCATCGCGTAGTCACCCGACGACCAGGCGCCGTGCTGCCGCGCCTTCAGCGCGGAAAAGTCCGGCGTCGCCATTTTCGTTTCAGTCTGGGTCATGGACATCTTTTCCTCCTTTGGATGTCTTGCAGTCACCGGAGGAACCTAGCCGCGGGCCGCGCAGCACTCCTATCCAGTTCACGACACCACTATCCAGCGAGCGAACCTTTTCGCGCCGTGCCTGACTAATGCGGGAGACGACGGATACCGCGCCATGAATACAGGAACTGTCCTGCATACTGTTCTGCCGCGCTCAGTCCGATCCGCGCTGGATGCGATGGATGCCGACCTCGGGCGCGACTGGCGCCTGTCCGAACTGGCCGATCGTGCGCGGGTGTCGGGCCGAACCCTGCAGCGACAGTTCAGGACGTTCCTCGGCCATTCACCGCGCGTGACGCTGCAGGACCTTCGCTTCAAGGCTGCCCGCCGCAAATTGCTCCATGCGACCTCCGAGACCAAGATCATGGATGTCGCGCTCGGTTGCGGCTTTGCACATTGCGGACGCTTCTCGGTGGAATATCGCACGCGCTACGGCGAGACGCCGTCACAGACCCTGCAACGGCAGTCACTGCCGGCCCCGGCCGGGCGCCCGCTCCTGCCCACCTTCGTCACGGCGCATCAACAGCCGGCGATCGCACTCGGCCGCATCGAGGCACAGTCCCGGCATGGCGACATGGCGCGGCATCTTGCTGACGCACTCATCATGGCGCTGCTGCGCGCAGGCATGGCAGTCTCGTGTCGCCGTGCTTCGGCGCGCTACGAGATATCGGGCGGGCTCACCGATCACGAAGCCAGGACGGAGTTGACCCTGCGATTGACCGACACGATCACCGGCCGCCTGATCTGGGCGTATCGTGCGGAGGTTGACCTTGCGGATGACGAGTTGATGGCTGCCCGCATCGTTACCGCGCTCCAACCAAGCCTGCGCCTCGCGGAAATGGATCGCGTCCGCCATGTCCCGGATCACGATCTCGTCGCGCACGATCTCGCGCTCAAGGCCATGCCAGATGTGATCCGCCTCGATGCCCAGGGCAACGACCATGCACGCGATCTGCTCGAGCGTGCGATCCAGCTCGATCCCGATGACGCGCTCGCGACAGCACTATCGGCCTGGACCCACGCCCAACGCGCGATCTATCATTTCACCACAACACCGACCGAAGACCGGGCACGCGCGACGGAACTGGCGCACAAGGCCCAGGCGCTCCCCGGCGACGCGACCGTGCTCGCCATCCTCGGCAATGCCCTCACTTTGGTCGACGAGCTTGCGGCCGCCGAGATCGTCATTAGCAAGGCACTCGCGATCAACGGTGGCTCGGCCTGGGCCTGGAGCCGTAGCGGCTGGATCAATCTCTACAAAGGCAACACAACGGCAGCCATCGAGCGCTTCAAGGTCGCGCTCGATCTCGCACCGCATGACCAGCTCGCCTTCAACAATTTTGTCGGGATCGGCTGCGCCCACTTCGACGCAGGACACTACGACGAAGCGGCCATCTGGCAGCAGCGCGCCGTGCTGGACCATCCATCGGCCCTCTGGATCCACCGAACCTTGTGTCCATCCTACCTGCTGAGCGGCGCGCAGCACGAAGCAAAGCGCAGTCTGGCGCTCTGGCGCGCAGGATGTCCCGAGCTCACGATCGCCGGTGTCGAGGCAGGATTGCCGCCGCTCACCTGGTCATGCCGCACACGGATCGTCGGCGCACTGAACGATGCCGGCCTTCCGCTCTAGCAAACGATGAGCACGGGCCGCAAGTTCATGAGAAAGACGGCGAGCTACGATGCCCGCCACAGCGTCCAGAGCGTGCGCAGGCGTGACCGCAGATACAATTCGAACGGATCGAAGCTCGCCTCGGCCATCTGGCCGAGATCAAGTTTCACCAGCGCCATCGGCAGGAATGCGGCCCGCGCCTGCTCGGCAACATCGGCCAGCATTCCGTCTGCAACAGACAGCTGCTCCTGCGCGCCCTTGATCAACTGATCGAGCGTCGCGCGGATCGCGGGCGTCATTTTGCCGGCATAAAACTCATGCTCGCTGCCGCCGTTCTGCCGCAGCATGTCGTGCGGCAGATAGAGCTGCCGGCGTGCCGCATCATAAGGCAGTCGCGCGGTGATACGCGCAACGCCCTGCGCGAGACCGGCATGTTCGGCGACGTGATCGACGGCCTCGGAGCGATCGCCGAGGATACGCGCGGAACACGCGAACAGCGTGCCCGACGTGTCGCGAAAATGACTTTCCAGCACCGCGAGATCGGGCATCGGGTCGTTGTAGAGATCGAAGACATGGGCATCGACCAGCTTTGACAGCCGATCGACCGGCAATTCGAAACTGCGTACCGCCAGCAGCAGTTCGGCTGCGACCGGATTCTGCTCGACATCGCCATGGCCGTTGCCAGCCAGCGCATCGGTCCACCACTGCAGCCGGATCTCGCCAGTGAGCGCCTGCTTGACCTGATCGCGTACGCGGCTCACCTCGGCATTGAACGCATACAGCGCAAGCAACGGGCGGCGCTTGTCGCTCGGCACGAACAGCGTCGATGCGTAGCGATCGAAGTCATGGGTGCGCACGAGATCGGCGCAGAACGCCGCAGCGCTTGTATCGGCGCCGCTCATGGCACGGCGATCAGCGCGGCAGCCACGCGGCGGCGCTCGCCGATCATGATGTTGTAGGTACGAATCGCGGGGCCAGTCATCATCGTATCCACCATGATGTGGAGACCGCGCAGCGCCTCACGAAGGTCTCGCGGCATGATCCAGACATCATTGCCGGTGCCGATGATGAACGTGTCGATGCCGGCATGGCCCTCGAACACGCGGCGGAGCGCATGGCGATCGATCTCGTCCGGCCTTGTCACCGGCCAGGCCCACACCGCATCGGGCAGGCACAGAAGCGAGCCCTGATGCGACATGGTGTCGAAGATGAAGCCACCCTTGCCGTAGGCTTCGATCTCGGCAGCCCGCGGGAGATGCGGCTGTTCGGGATCGACCGGCATCAGGCCTTCGCCGTCTTCGCCGGCTTGCCCGTGCTGACCGGCTCGTCGCGGTTCTCACCGACGCCGAGATAGATCAGCATCGGCGCCGCGATGAAGATCGAGGTGTAGGTGCCGACCAGCACCACGCCGAAGATCATGACGGAGGTGAACGAATGGATCGCGTGGCCGCCGAACAGGTAGAGCGCGAGCAGCGCCAGCGTCACCGTGACGTGGGTGATGATCGAACGCGACAGCGTCGAATTGATCGACTCGTTGAGCAGTTCCGGCATCGGCATCTTCTTGTAGCGACGCAGGATTTCACGAATACGGTCATAGATGACCACGGTGTCGTTCAGCGAATAGCCGAGAATGGTCAGCAATGCCGCAATACTGGTGAGGTCGAAATCGACCTGCGCGATCGACATGAAGCCGATGGTCAGCACGATGTCGTGCACGTTGGCGATCATGGCGCCGATGGCGAACTGCCATTCGAAGCGGAACCAGAGATAGATGAGGATGCCGAAGATCGCGACGATCAGGCCGAGCATGCCGTAAGCGAGCAATTCGCCGGACACGCGCGGGCCGACCACCTCGACGCGGCGATATTCGACGCTGTCACCGAGCGTCGCGCGCACCTTCTGCACGGCGGCCTGCTGGGCGGCGTCGCCGCCGGGCTGCTGCGCGAGGCGGATCAGCACGTCGGCGGGACCGCCGAACTGCTGCAGCTGCACGTCACCGAGCTGAAGGCCCGACAGTTTCGTGCGCATGTCCGAAATATCGGCCTGGCCGCTCTTGGACTGCACCTCCATCAGGGTGCCACCCTTGAAGTCGATGCCGAAATTCAGGCCATGCGTGAAGAACAGCACGATGGCCGCAATCGTCAGCAAGGCCGAGATCGGGAACGAGATGCGGCGGAAGCGCGTGAAGTCGAACTTCGTATCGTCGGGGACGATGCGGAGCGGCGGCAACAGGTCGAAGATGGTCACGATCGACAGAATGACGACCAGTGCACCCAGACCAGCAAGAACCATTTGTGTCGTAGTCAAAAACCTGCTCCGTCAGCTCAGATCGGCACGCGCTGCGGCCGCTTCCACCTGACCCAGGCGGCAACGATCAGGCGGGTCACCGTGAAGGCGGTGAAGACCGTCGTGATAATGCCGATACCGAAGGTCACGGCAAAGCCGCGCACCGGACCGGTGCCGATATAGAACAGCACGGCAGCCGCGATGAAGGTGGTGATGTTGGAATCGAGAATGGTGGCAAGCGCGCGCTTGAAGCCGGCATCGATGGCGGCAATCGCCGTCCGACCGCCGCGCAGCTCTTCGCGGATACGCTCGTAGATCAGCACGTTGGAGTCCACCGCGATGCCGACCGTCAGCACAATGCCGGCGATGCCCGGCAGCGTCAGCGTCGCATTGAGCAGCGACAGGATGCCGAAGATCATGGCGACGTTGATGGCGACCGCGATATTCGCGAACAGGCCGAACAGCCGGTAAGTCAGCAGCATGAACAGGATGACGAAGATCGAGCCGATATAGGCTGCGAGTTCGCCCTTGGCGATCGAGTCCTGGCCGAGGCCCGGACCGACCGTGCGTTCCTCGATGATCGACAGCGGGGCCGGCAGCGCGCCGGCGCGCAGCAGGATCGCGAGATCGTTGGCGCCCTGCACCGTGAACGAGCCCGAGATCTGGCCGGAGCCGCCGGTGATCGGTTCGCGGATGACCGGCGCCGACACCACCTCGTTGTCGAGCACGATGGCGAAGGGCTGGTTGACGTTCTTGATGGTCGCATCGGCGAATTTGCGAGCACCGGACGAGTTGAAGCGGAACGAGACGATCGGCTCGTTGGTGCGCTGGTCGAAACCGGGCTGCGCGTCATTGAGATCGCCGCCGGAAACCAGCACTTCCTTCTTCACCAGATACGGCGTCTTCGGCGAGGTCGAGCTCATCAGGAGCTCGGAATCAGCCGGCACGCGGCCCTGCGCCTGCTCCGCCGGAATGGTCGTATCAACCATGCGGAAGTCGAGTTTCGCGGTCTTGCCGAGCAGTTCCTTCAGGCGCGATGGGTCCTGCAGACCCGGCACCTGAACGAGAATGCGGTCGAGACCCTGGCGCTGGATCAGCGGTTCGACGGTGCCGAGTTCGTTGACGCGGCGTTCGACGATCTGGATCGACTGATCCACCGACTGACGGATGCGCTCGTTGATCGCGGCCTGCGGCACCGTAAAGCGGATCAGACCGCCGCCGGCATCGCTGACTTCGAGGTTGCGCGCGCCACTCTGGCCCATGATGCCGCCGAGCGGCTGCGACAGTTCACGCAGCTTGGTGAGCGCCGTCGGCAGATCGGTGTCCTTGGTGATACGGACTTCGACGGTGTCGTTGCGGACGTTCAGGCCGGTATAGACGATGCGCGCATCGCGCAGGGTGCGACGGACGTCATCGCGCACCTGGTCGAGCTTGTCCTTCTTGACCGAATTGGCGTCGACTTCGAGCAGGATGTGCGAACCGCCCTGCAGGTCGAGGCCCAGCACCAGATGGCGCTGCGCCCATGTCGGCCAGGTCTTCACGGTGGCTTCGGGGAAGAAATTCGGCACCGCGCACAGGCAGACGACCAGCGCCGTCAGGATAATGCCCAGCGCCTTCCACCGCGTGAAATACAACATCGAGTTGATCCGTCAGAATTCGAGGATAGGAGTCGCGCAGCGAATTACTTCGCCGCCGCGTCGTCCTTGGCCTCGGCTTTGGTTTCGGTCTTCTCGCCCTTCTCCTTGGCGGGCTCGCCCTTGGTGCGGACGCCGGAGATCATCGAACGCAGCTGACGGACGCGCACGCCTTCGGAGAGTTCGAATTCGATCTGCTCGTCATCGACCACCTTGGTGACCTTGCCGACCAGACCGCCCGAAGTGACGATGGTGTCGCCGCGGCGGATGTTCTTCACCATTTCGGCGTGGTCGCGCACCTTCTTCTGCTGCGGGCGCAGGATCAGGAAATACATGATCACGAAGATGAGGGCGAACGGCAGCAGGGACATCAGCATGCTGTTGGTGTCGTTGCCGGCAGCTGCGGCCTGGGCGAACGCAGGGGTAATGAACATCGAAAGTCCTCGTGAATGCGGGAGTTGACCGGCGACGCAGCCGCGTTCGGCTCGGTCTCGGTAAATTCGGCGCGGACTATAGCGGCCGGCAAGCCAATTGCAACGCTCCTAACCCCCTTGATGTACAAGCGATTTGTACCGCTTGCGGAGCTGTTCCCGGATGGTTAAGGGTGCGGGCCGAGGAAAGTCAGAAATGTCAAAAAAACCCAATAAAACCAGCCGCCGCCCCGCCTCCAAAGCCGCCAAGGTCCCTGCTCGCAAGACCGCCGCCAAGCGCCCGCGACCGATGGCCGCCCCCAAGCTGGAAGAGCGGATCGCCGTCGCGCTGGAAGCGATCGCCGCCAACATGGCTGCGGCGGCGCCAAAAGTCTCCAATGCCGATTCTCTGGCCAGTGCCGATGCCTTCATCTGGCATCCCGACGGCAGGCTCGCACCGGTGCCGAAGGTCAGCCGGGTCGAACTCGACCTCCTGCAGGGCATCAATCAGCAGGTCGATACGCTGATCGAGAACACGCGTCGCTTCGCCAATGGCCTGCCGGCCAACAATGCCCTGCTCTGGGGCGCTCGCGGCATGGGCAAGTCGTCGCTGGTCAAGGCCGCCCACGCGCGGATCAATGCCTCGAAGTCGGTGAATGGCCGGCTGAAGCTGGTGGAGATCCACCGCGAGGACATCGAGAGCCTTCCCCTCCTGATGGCGCAGATCCGGGCCTCGGATTTCTACTTCATCGTGTTCTGCGACGACCTCTCCTTCGACGGCAATGATGCGTCCTACAAGTCACTGAAAGCGGTGCTCGAAGGCGGCATCGAGGGCCGACCGGAAAACGTCATCCTCTATGCCACCTCGAACCGCCGCCACCTGCTCGCCCGCGACATGATCGAGAACGAGCGTTCGACCTCGATCAATCCCGGCGAAGCTGTGGAAGAGAAGGTCTCGCTGTCGGATCGTTTCGGCCTCTGGCTCGGCTTCCACAAGTGCAGCCAGGACGAATATCTCGCAATGGTGCGCGGCTATTGCAGCCATTTCAAAGTCAAGATCGACGGTGCCCAGCTCGAGCGCGAAGCGCTGGAATGGTCGACGACACGCGGCTCGCGCTCGGGCCGTGTCGCCTGGCAGTTCGTGCAGGAGCTGGCGGGACGGCTCGGCGTGAAGCTGGCGAGCAAGTAAGCATCACGCTGCCCGGAAGAAAAAAGGCGCCGACAGCAATGTCGGCGCCTTTTTCGTGTCGGTGTTGGACGGGTCTTACGCGCCGTTGAGGAACTGCAGCGGGTCAACCGGCGACGAACCCTTGCGGATCTCGAAGTGTAGCTGCGGCGACGACACTTCGCCGGACTGACCGGACTTCATGATCACCTGCCCGCGCTTGATGGTCTCACCACGCTTCACCATCAGCTCGCTCGCATGGGCATAGGCCGTGACGTAACCGTTGGAGTGACGCACCAGCACGAGATTGCCGTAGCCCTTGAGCTCGTTGCCGGCATAAGCGACGACGCCATCTTCGGCGGCCTTGACCGGCGTGCCTTCCGGCACCGCGATGTTGATGCCGTCATTCGACTTGCCATTGGTCTTGGCGCCGTAGCCGGTGGCGACGCGGCCGCGCACCGGCCAGCGGAAGGTCGGCAATGCGCCGGTGGCTTCAGCGGCCTTGGTCGGCGCTTCGGGCGCAGCTTCCTCGGGCGTCGATGTCGCGCTGGCGAGCCGGGCCTTCTGTTGCGGCTCGACTGCGGCCACGCGAGCCGGCGCAGTGGTTACAGGAGCAACCGGAGCGGCAGCGATGGTCGACGGCGAACCGAGCGGCGCAGGTGCCGAAGCCGGCGTGACCGGCGCAGCAGCGGCGGTGCGCGCGGCGGGAACGGTGATCTTGCTGCCTAGCTTGAGCTGGGCGGTCGGCGACAGGCCGTTGGCGCGTGCGATCTCGGCCACCGGCACATTGTTCTTGCGCGAGATGCTCATCAGCGTATCGCCGCGATTGACGTAATGCGTCGATCCGCCGGAGGCGGGACGCGCCGGAGCGGCGGCGACGGCGACGGCAGGCGCAGCAACCGTGCCCTGACGCGGAATGATCAGCGATTGACCAGGCGACAGCGCGCGCGGGCCGCGATAGCCGTTGGCCTGCAGGATCGCAGCCTGCGAAACATTATAGCGCTTCGACAGACCATCCAGCGTGTCGCTGGTGCCGACGATGATCGTGGTGCCGTTCGGACCGATCGGAGCCGCAGCCGGCGCAGGAGCTGCGGCGACCGAACGCGGCGCCGTGCTGCCGGTATGTTCGAGCGGTGCGCGGGCGGGCGGCGTGTACATACCGTTGCCGCCACCACTCATCGGCGCGGCGGATGCGACCGGACGCGGGGAGGACGGATAGGACTGCGGCGCCGAGATCGGCGGCGGCAGTGGCTGCGACTGATATTGCGGCTGCGGGTTGTAGGCCGGGCGCTGATACTGCGGCAAATCGCGCGGCGCCTGCGCGACAGGGCGCTGCGGCACCGAACCGGTGGCATCACCGCCATGGCCACCCTGCCAGCCGAACTGGCGATTGCTGCTCTGACTGATCTGGTTGCTGTCGAAGGTCTGCGAAAGCCGTGTCGACATGTCGGCGCTGCAGCCGGCAAATCCGATGGACATCAACGCCAGCACCGCAACCTGCGGGGAACGACGCGAGCAAAGCAACTCGACAACGCGGGACATTGGTTACTCACTCATACGCAACAAACGACTGAATTGAGTAAACACCGTCTACGTTACCAAGCCTTTAACCCTGCAACGAAGGAGGCAAATTGGTGACGGAAGCACTCAAAGTTCGCGCGCTATGCCCGCAAGCGCAGGCACAAAGCGCACATCCACGAGATCGCGGCGCTCGATCACCTCACCGGCCTTACGGAGCCGGACCAGCGTCTGCACGCCGTGATGTGGGCCGACCGGCGCGACCAGGATGCCGTCTTCATCCAGCCTGTCGATCAGCGATTGCGGAACTGACTCCACCGCAGCGGTGACCATGATGCGATCGAAAACACCGAGATTGGGTGCCGGATTGAGGGCATCGCCGAGCATGACTTCGACATTGTACAGCTGAAGCCCCTCCAGCCGCGCACGCGCCGTATCAGCGAGGGTCCGGTACCGCTCGATGGTCAACACCTCGCGGGCCAGCTTGGCAAGAATGGCTGCCTGATACCCCGATCCGGTCCCGAGTTCGAGCACCCGGTGGCGTGGCTCGAGTTGCAGCTGCTCGGTCATATAGGCGACCACGAAGGGCTGGCTGATGGTCTGGCCGCACGGGATCGGCAGCGCGGAATCCCGCCAGGCATATGGACGATCGGCAGCGTCGATAAAACGGTCGCGGGGCACCTCTTCCATCGCACGCAGCACCCGGCCATCGCTGATGCCGCGGCGACGCAGGCTCAGCTGGAATGTCATCTGCTCTGGCGGATGGCCGGTATCAATCATGGGAACTGTCCGCCCTCAACTTGCGATGGCGTTCGATTACCCCAAATAAGTTGACGCAATCTCGCCGGGGACAAGACCGCCAATCAGGACAATTATTGTTCCGCTGGCGGAACTCGAAACGAGATGTCCCGTTACCGGCGCTGGGGATCACCGAACTTGCAGCGTCAACGTCCGCCACCGTACACTCGATGTCTGGTTGCTGCGTTATTTGAGTCCATCGAATTCGCGCTTGGCGCGATTGCGTTCAAACACCGAATTTGCGACGGTCCGCACGGATCATGCAGGGAAAGCGGCCATGACTGAATCGAACCAGCCGGGCGGCACCGTCTTCCTCGTCGAGGACGAGGTGATGATCCGCATGATGGTCGCCGACATGCTGGAAGAACTCGGTTACCGCGTCGCCGCCGAAGCCGGTGACATCACCGAGGCAACCCGCCTCGCCGGCTCCACCGAATTCGACGTTGCCATCCTCGACGTCAATGTGAATGGCAAGGTGATCTCGCCGGTGGCCGAGGTTCTCGCCTCCCGCAACAAGCCCTTCATCTTCGCGACCGGCTACGGCGCCCAGGGCTTGCCCGAAGACTTCCGCGACCGGCCGACCTTGCAGAAGCCGTTCCAGATGGAAACGCTGGCCCAGGTGCTGGCGACAACGCTTAAAGGCGTGACGGTCTAGCCACGCACTACCCCAGTGCCTTCGCCAAAGTCTCGCTGAACGCCTCATCCGTGCGATCAAGCCGCAGCGGCGTCACGGACACATATTGCGCGGCCAAGGCTGCCAGATCTGTCCCTTCCGGCGGTGCCTCCGCGGCGACGATGCGCTCGAAGCCGATCCAGAAATAGGGATTGTTGCGGCCGTCGCGGCGCTCGTCGATGCGCAGAAAACCCTGATTGCGCTTGCCCTGCCGCGTGACCACGACGCCCTTCACGGCATCCGCGGCACAGGCCGGGAAGTTGATGTTGATCACGGTGTTTTTCGGAACCCCGGCCTTGATCACCTTGCGCAGCACATCCGGCCCATGCTTCAGCGCGGTTTCCCAGAGCGGCGCGTTGCGCGTTTCCATGGAGAATTCCTGGCTCAGCGCCACCGACGGAAAGCCGAGAATGGTGCCTTCCAGTGCACCGGCGATGGTGCCCGAATACACTACGTCCTCGGCGACGTTGCGTCCCTTGTTGACGCCGGAGAGCACGAGATCAGGCTGCTTGTCCTTGAGGATATGCCGGGCGCCCATGATGACGCAGTCGGTGGGCGTGCCGCGCACGGCATAGCGCCGGTCGCCGACTTCACGCAGGCGCAGCGGATCGTTCAGCGACAGCGAATGCGACACACCGGACTGATCGAGTTCAGGCGCCACGACCCAGACATCATCGGACAATTGCTTGGCGATCTGCTCGATGATCTGCAGGCCAGGAGCGTGAATTCCGTCGTCATTGGTGCAGAGAATGCGCATGCGCGTCAGCCCTTTCGATCCCGGCCGACCCGGCCCTTCGCGGACTTTTTGCCAGTCAAAGGGGGCTTTTGCCACCCCCTATTCGCCGCTGCCCGCTCTGCATTCCCGCCATTTTTCCGGCCCACGGGAACCAGCGCCCCCAGAGTGTCGTTGTTCCTGAACGAATGAGTGTCAGTGCGTTCGAACATCAGCGCACGGCCGCCGGCTTGGCCGAAGCGCCCCCAATGAGGCGACGACAATGGTCACGGTGCTTGATCGGCGAATTTGGCTTGCCGTACCTGCGCTTGCGGTCATCGGGATTGCCGGCTGGCTGCTCATGCCGAGCTTCGCAAGGACGCCCCAGCCTGACCTGACGCTGAACCTCGCAGTCGCCACTCCGCCGGACGATGGGGTGACCACTGAAACACCGGCCGCCAGGCTCACCGAAGCGCCCGAAACCGTCGATCTCGATCGCGTGCGCCTGTCGCGTCAGTCGTTTCGCCGTGGTGGCATGGGGTCACGGGCGCTGATGACCTTCACTGTGCGCAACGCGAATGCCTACGACATCAAGGATCTTGAGCTGCTCTGCGCCTTCAGGAGCCGCGATGGCCGCTACACCACCGAGCGTCGCAAACGCGTGGCGGAAACCGTCGCCATGAAGAGCCGCAAGGCTTTTCCGATGACGCTGGTCGGCCACGTCAATATCCGCGCGGACAGGGCGAAATGCTCGCTCGTCACCGCAAGCCGCGCGTGACACATCGAGGCAAAACTAGCTTGCCTGGATGACCTTGAGCCCGCCCATATAGGGCTGCAGCACATCCGGCACCGCGATGGAGCCGTCGTCCTGCTGATAGTTCTCGATGACGGCGATCAGCGCGCGGCCAACTGCCGTGCCCGAGCCGTTCAGCGTGTGCACGAAACGCGGCTTGCCGTCCGGCCCGCGCGAGCGTGCATCCATGCGGCGCGCCTGGAAATCGCCGCAGACCGAGCAGGATGAGATTTCGCGATAGGCACCGCCCTCGCCTTGCCCCGGCATCCAGACTTCGATGTCGTAGGTCTTCTGCGCAGCGAAGCCCATGTCGCCGGTGCAGAGTGTCATCACCCGATAATGCAGGCCGAGCTTCTTCAGCACTTCCTCCGCGCAGGAAAGCATGCGCTCATGCTCGTTCCGGCTTTCCTCGGGCGTGACCACCGATACCAGCTCGACCTTGGTGAACTGATGCTGCCGGATCATGCCGCGCGTATCGCGGCCAGCCGCGCCGGCTTCCGCACGGAAGCACGGCGTGAGTGCCGTGAAGCGCAGCGGCAGTTCTTTCTCGTCGAGGATCGACTCGCGAACGAGATTGGTCAGCGGGACTTCGGCGGTCGGGATGAGCCAATAGCCCTGCCCTTCACTACCGAGCGCGCCGGCCGCGAACTGGTCATCGCGGAATTTCGGCAGCTGGGCCGTACCGAACATCGCATCGTCGCGGACCAGCAGCGGCGGGTTCACTTCGGTATAGCCGTGCTCGTTGGTATGCAGGTCGAGCATAAACTGCCCGATCGCACGCTCCAGCCGCGCAAGGCCCTTCTTCAGCACAACGAAGCGAGCGCCCGACAGCCTTGCGGCCGCCTCAAAATCCATGAATCCCATGGCTTCGCCGATCTCGTAATGCGGCTTCGGCGTGAAGGCGTAAGTGCGCTTGGCGCCGAAGTGATGGCGCTCGACATTGCCATGCTCGTCGACGCCTTCCGGCACATCGTCGAGCGGCAGGTTCGGGATGCCAGCCAGTTCCGTGCGGAGCTGTTCTTCAGCGGCTTTCACCGCAGCTTCCATCTCCGGCATCGTGGTCTTCAGCTCGGCGACCTCGGCCATCAGCGCGTTAGCCCGCGCCTCATCCTTGGTCTTCTTGGCTTCGCCGATTTCCTTGGATGCTGCGTTTCGGCGTGCCTGCGCCTGCTCAGACGCCAGGATCGCGGTGCGCCGGGTTTCATCGATAGCCAGCAGCGACGACGACATCGCAGCCAAACCGCGCCTCTTCAGCGCAGCATCAAAGGCTTCGGGATTGTCGCGGATCGATTTGATGTCGTGCATGGCGGGATTCCTGAGCGAAAGCGGCTCTGACTACCCCGAATGGCTAGGATTTGGAACATGAAATGGAAAGGATGCTATCAGTGCGTCCTGATCAGAAATGCGAGCACACCAATGCCAGCGATAATCATACTGCCTAGACGGACCGTGAGCCGCAGGGTTTGGGTCTCGATAATCGCCATGAGCTCTGATTTCGTTGCGAGAAGATCTGCTCTGGTCGCCAGCTCAGTCATGATGAAATCCCTCGCCGCTTCGGCATGTGCCTCAGCGTGATTTTGGGGCACATCCGCCTCACGGAGGCGCTTCGAATAGCCGAGCGTATCAAATGCGAAGACCACAATCACCTCCCATAACAGCGCCAAAAACACAACCAAAGATAGATTGCGTTATAGACCGTTGCAAGAAGCCGTCGCCCTACTCCACCGTCGTCAGATTCGTCCCGGTCGCCTCTGCAGCCCGCTTCGCCGCACTCTTTTCCACGATGGCAACGGCGTAGATCGAACCCTCGTAGAGGATCATCAGCGGGATCGCGAGGGAGAGCTGGCTGATCACATCGGGCGGCGTCAGCACCGCGGCGATGACAAACGCGCCGACGATGAAATAGCGGCGCTTGGCACGCAATTGCTTCGAGGTCAGCACGCCGATGCGGCCAAGCAGCGTCAGGATCACCGGCAGCTGAAAGGCGATGCCGAAGGCGAAGATCAGCGACATCATCAGCGACAGATACTCACCGACCTTCGGCAGCAACGCGATCTGCGCGGTCTCCGTACCGCCCATCTGCTGCATGCCCAGCGAGAAGCGGACCAGCATCGGCAGGACCATGAAATAGACCAGCAGTGATCCGAGCACGAAGAAGAACGGTGTCGCGATCAGATATGGCAGGAACGCGCCGCGCTCGTGCTTGTAGAGGCCAGGCGCCACGAACATGTAGACTTGCGCCGCAATCACCGGAAACGAGATGAAAGCCGCGCCGAACATCGCCAGCTTCAGCTGCGTCAGGAAATATTCGAGCAGCGCCGTGTAGATGAACTTCGAGTTCTCGGGCCCGGCGATCCACACGAATGGCCAGACCAGCACATTGTAGATCTGCTTGGCGAAGGCAAAGCACAGGATGAAAGCGACGGCGAATGCCAGCAGCGCCTTGATCAGCCGCGACCGCAGCTCGATCAGATGGTCCATCAAGGGGGCCTTCGAGGCCTCAATATCTTCGGCGCTCATAGGGCTTTGGCGTTCTTCAGGATGTCGGGATTGCCGGGCTCGGCTGATGGCTCGGTGTGGTCAGCAACGGGCGCGTCGCTGGTGGTCACCGGCCCAGCCGGTGTCGGCTGCACTTCGCGAGTGATTGCCAGTGGCTCATCGACAGCGCCATGCGCCTCGGCCTCGACAAAGGTTTCCGGCGTCGGAGGTTCGGGTGTTGTGGGCATCACCGGCGGCGTGGTGACATTGTCGATCTTGTCGACGGTCATGGCGTCGCTGACATCCTTGGTCAGCGAGGTCATGATGTTGTTCTTGGAAAAGTCCGAAGCGGCGTCCTTGACGTCGTCGAAGGCCTTCTTGACGTCGGCCATCTCGGCTTCGCGCATCGCCTCGTTGAACTGACCCTGGAATTCCGAGGCCATGCGACGCGCTTTGCCCATCCATTGCCCGACCATCCGCAACACGCCGGGCAATTCCTTCGGGCCGATGGCGATCAGCGCCACGACGCCGATGACGACCAGTTCACTCCACCCGATATCGAACATGTAACAACCTGCTCACAGGCCGGACGAGCCGCGCCTTCTGACCCGTCCGCTGCGAATAGACCCAGACGACCTTGAACTTAGACAGCCTTGCTGCCGACATCCGACCGGTTGGCGGTCGGCGTCTGCGGGGCCTGGTCGATGGTGCGGTTCGGATCAGCCGGCTTCTCCGCCGGCTTGTCGTCGTCCGCCATGCCCTTCTTGAAGGCCTTGATGCCCTGGGCGACGTCGCCCATGAGATCGGAGATCTTGCCGCGACCGAACAACAGCAGGACCACCGCGATCACGACGATCCAGTGCCAAATGCTGAGAGAACCCATCCTGCTAACCCTCCAAACACGTCGCCGGCGCACCGGCCTGATTTAACCGGAACGTAGGCCGCGGGTTCGTCAAAAACAAGGACTTAACCACCGCGGAATCGCGCATGGACAAGTCGTAACGTCGCGAGCGTTAATGTCGCATCAGCGGTGCTGATCGTCATCCTCGTCCGACGTCGGCTCCCCGTCAGGGGACGCCCCTTCCTCGGTGCCGTCGTCGGCGTCGATTTCCTCGTCTTCGTCGTCCTCGAGGTCATCGTCGTCGTCAAAATCGTCCTCGTCCGCCTCGTCGGCGTCGAGTTCCGCGGTCTCGGCCTCGGTCGATTCAGCCTCGTCCTGTTCCGCTTCGGCGGCATCTTCCGCGTCTTCGGCATCGTCGTCAGCTTCGTCTTCGTCGATGTCGACCACGCCAAGCGCCGGAGCTTCGGCGTCCTCGGCATCGGTCAGATCGGCGACCTCGCCGACCTCGGCCTCATCCGTTTCCGCTCCTTCGGCAAAGCCGACGGCTTCCGCAGTCGCCTCGCCGGTCGCCGTGGTCTCGGCCTGTTGGCCCTGCGCCTCCGGGAACTCCGGATCGGGCTCGGAGAGCGAGAGGTGCAGTTCGCCGTCCTCCAGCGGATCCTCGTCCTCGCGGAGTTGTGGATCGTCGGACGGATTGGGCACGCTGAACCCGGCCGGCAGGCGCGAGTCGAGCAGACCGGTGCCCTTGAGCTCTTCGAGGCCCGGCAGGTCGCCGAGTGCTTCGAGGCCGAACTGGGACAGGAACGTATCAGTAGTGCCGAAGGTCAGCGGACGGCCCGGCGTCTTGCGGCGGCCGCGCGGCTTGATCCAGCCCGTCTCCAGCAGCACGTCGAGGGTGCCCTTCGAGGTAACGACGCCGCGAATGTCTTCGATCTCGGCACGGGTCACCGGCTGGTGATAGGCGACAATGGCGAGCACCTCGATGGCCGCGCGCGACAGCTTTTTGGTCTCGCTGGTCTCGCGGGTCATCAGCCACGCCAGATCGCCAGCCGTACGGAAAGTCCACTTGTTGGCGATGCGCACCAGATTGATGCCGCGCATGGCGTAATCCGCCTGCAGCGCTTCCAGCGCCTTCTTGACGTTCACGCCTTCGGGCATGCGCTTGGCCAGCGCGGACTGGTCGAGCGGCTCGGTGGACGCGAACAGCAATGCTTCGAGAATGCGCAGCTCCTCAGGACGCGCGGCGACTTCCGGAGTGTCATCCTGCGAACCAGCGTCCTGCTGCGCGGCGTCCCGAGCGACCTCGTTCGACTGAACGGACTCGTCCTGCTGAGCGGCCTCGGCCTGCTCGATGTCCTCGATCTGATCCTCGACAACGTCGATGCGTTTTTCGGCAACACTTGCCATGCCCGGATCTCCTTTTCTCACTTACTCAGCCGGAACTTCCGGCGCCACAGGCACGGGCGGAGGGCCGACATGCTTGCGGAAATACAGGGGTGCAAATGCTTCGCTCTGGCTGAGGTCGAGCGTGCCCTCGCGGACAAGCTCGAGCGCCGCCGCGAAGCTCGACGCCATCACGGTGGCGCGCTGCTGCGGATCAGGCACATAGGCCAGCAGATATTCGTCGAGACGGCTCCAGTCCTCGGCCATGCCGATCAGCCGCTCCAGCGAGGCGCGGGCCTCACTCAGCGACCACACGGTGCGCTTGGCCAGATGGACGCGGGTCAGCACGCGGGCCTGACGCTGGGTCGCATAGGCCGAGAGCAGGTCATACAGCGTCGCGGTGAACTTCTGTTGCTTGATCTCGGCGATCTGTTCCGGCGCACCGCGCGGAAAGGTATCGCGGCCGAGCTGCGGCCGGGCCATCAGCTGGTCGGCGGCGCTGCGGATCGCTTCGAGACGGCGCAGCCGGTTGGCCAGCGCGGTCGCCATGTCCTCGGCGCTCGGGCCCTCTTCCTGGGTCGTGGTCTCCGGCAGCAGCAGGCGCGACTTCAGGAAGGCCAGCCATGCCGCCATGACCAGATAGTCGGCAGCGAGTTCCAGCCGGATTTTTCGCGCTTCTTCAATGAACAGCAGATACTGGTCGGCCAGCGCCAGGATCGAGATCTTGTGCAGGTCGACCTTCTGCTGGCGCGCGAGCGTGAGCAAGAGGTCGAGCGGGCCTTCATAGCCCTCGACGTCGATGACCAGCGCCGGCTCGTCATTGGGAACGATCTCGGCCGGGCGTCCGGTTTCAAACGACAGAATTTCGGCGCTCATGCGCTGGCTCCCGTCCGTGCAATCAATTGTTCGAGTTCCGCCCGGCCGACAGCGCGGTCGAACGGCTTCGGTTGCTGGCGCGCCGCAATGGCGGCACGGGCGCGCTCGTCGGCCTTGCCTTTGAGCAGCGGAGTCTCGCGGGCCACGGCCTGCATTTCATCGAGATTGCCGTTGCAATGCAGGACGACGTCGCAACCGGCGCTCACGATGGCGCGGGTACGCTCGGCGATCGATCCCGCCAGAGCATTCATGGACACGTCATCACTCATCAACAAACCCTGGAAACCGATACTGCCGCGAATCACCTGTTCGATGATTGTCGCAGAAGTCGTGGCCGGCCGAGTGGCGTCCAGGGCGTTAAACACAACATGTGCAGTCATCGCCATCGGCAGGTCAGCAAGCGGACGAAACGCTTCGAAATCAGAGGCTTCCAATTCATTCTTCGAGCTGTTTACGATCGGCAGCGCGTGATGACTGTCGGCATTGGCGCGACCGTGCCCCGGAATATGCTTGAGCACCGGGAGCACGCCGCCATCGACCAGACCATCGGTGACCGCCCGGGCGATGGCCGCAACCTTGGCCGGCGTCGTCCCGTAGGCCCGATTGCCGATCACCGCGTCGGCGCCCTCGACGGGCACATCCGCTAGCGGCAGGCAATCCACGGTGATCCCAAGGTCGATCAGATCGGCAGCAATGAGGCGTGAACTCAGCCACGCGGCGCGGAAACCCAGATCCGGCTGGATATCGTAGAGCGCGCTGAAGATCGCCCCGGGCGGATAAACGGGCCAATGCGGCGGACCGAGACGCTGGACGCGACCACCTTCCTGGTCGATCAGGACCGGCGCACCGAGATCGCCCGTCGTTCCACGCAATTCTTCAACCAATGCAGAGACTTGCGCTGGATTGTCGATATTGCGCTTGAAAAGGATAAAACCCCAGGGCCGCTCGGCGCGCAAAAAGGCGCGCTCGTCAGCGGTCAATTCGAGGCCGGAAACTCCGGTGATGAAAGCGCGGGTGCTCATGGGGCCGATTAGGCCCCATCACCACGCAGGGTCAAGGAAACCGCCGTTAATTCCTTTGGACTATTCCCTGCGGCCCACCGGCGGCCTCCAGACTCTTGCGGAACTGGAGCGCTTCGTCCGCTGACCCGAACGGGCCAACCATGGCGCGGTAATAGGTTCCCTTGTCGCCAAGGTCGGCCTTCTTGATCACTGGCGAACGGGAACCGAGGACGGACGGGTATTTGCCCTGGAGCGCCTTGAAGGAGGCGCGGGCGTCTGCGTCGCTACGCTGCGACGAGATCTGGACCACATAACCACCGGTCGCTGCCGAAGGCGGCGGCGCGACATCCTGCGGCGCAGTGTTGAGGGCGGCCGAACGCGTCGCGGGGGCCGACGGAGCCTGCTGCGGCGACAGCGACATCGGAGCATTGGAATTGACGGCCGGCGCCGGAGCCGGCGCAGCCGGACGTGCCGGAGCCGGACGAGCGGCCGGGGTCGCGGCAGCATCCATCTGATCGCCACGGACCGCGAGGGTACGAACCCGGCGCGGCTCGTCACCATTCACGGCATTGTTCGCGGCAACCATCGGCTTGTTGGCCGGCGAGACGCTGGCGGTGGTCGGCGGATTGTTGTTCTGGTTCAGCGGCGGGAAAACGACGCGCGGGCCACCGGCCTTGCTGGCGTCCTGCACATTCACCGGCTGCTCCTCGCGCGGAACCAGACGCTCCTGCCCGGCCGCGAGACGATCCATCTGCTTGCCACTGTCATTCGACGCCGTGGACGTCGCCGCCGGCACGATCTTGTTCGGGCCGGGATCGGCCTTGATCACCGGCGGCTCACCGCTGCGGGTCGATCCGACGAAGGTGCGATAGGCGAAGGCACCACCGGTGCCGATCACGGCCAGCGCGAGCACGGCTGCAACGGTCTTCATGCCGCTGCGACGCTTCGGTGCCGGCTCCTCGTCAGCATAATCCCCCTGCGGATAGGCATAGGGATCATCCTGATACTGATCCTGCTGATAGGCCTGCTGCCCGTGATCCGGCTGGCCGTAGAGCGCCTCGTCATAGCGGTTCGGGTCAACCTGATGATGGCTCGCCTGCTCGTAGGCCTGCGCCTGCTGCGGATGACCATAGGCATCGTAGCCGACGTGAGCCTGCGGCTCGTGAGCGGCGTAATCCTGAGAAGCGTATCCCGTGGCAGCATAGGCCTGCGCATCGGGGTGCTGGGCCTGCTGATACGGCTGCTGGAAATCGAATTCCGGATCGGGCTGCGGCTGGCTGTAATGTTGCTGCTCCGGCTCGACCGGCTGCGCTGCGCGCTGCGCGGCGACGCGCTGCATCCAGGGAGGCGGCGTCGGCGCGGTGTCGAACTGTTCTTCGGGCTCGGCGTGATCAGTCACCGCCGGCTCGGCACGGCGCGGCGGCTGGGCCGCCGACGGACGCCCGGGCTGGGCGGCAAACGGGTCCGTCTGGCCGATCAGGCGGGCCAGTTCGGCCAATGGATCGCCCTCGCCTTGCGCACGCTGGTCGTTATGACCGGCGCCTGCGGGGTAGGATCTGCTCTGGTACTGATTGGCCATGGTGATGTCACATCCCCTGCGGGAAAGCTGCAACTCCGTCGACCGGACGAAACTGCCGCCTGTCATTGACCGCGACATACCCCCATGCCGCGACCATTCCCAAATTGTTACTCAACTACTAACGCATCTCTTCCGGAGCGGAGACGCCAAGGACGGCGAGTCCTGACTTAAGAACCGTCACGATGCTCTGCACGAGTGCCAGCCGTGCTTTAGTAAGTACTGCATCATTAGTGATAATGAAGCGTAAATGAGGCGCATCGCGCCCCTGGGTCCAGTGCGCATGGAAGGCGCTGGCCAGGTCGTAAAGGTAGAATGCGATCCGGTGCGGTTCATGGGCGAGCGCTGCCGCCTCGATCATCCGCGGATACAACGCCAGCTGCCTGAGCAGGCCGAGCTCGATGGGGTCATCCAGCCGCGCCACCGCCGCATCCTTGAGATAGGCAATGCGGGCGCCTTCTTCCAGAGGAAGCCCGGCCATCTCCGGCATCTGCTCGCGGGCGTTGCGGAAGATCGAATGGCCGCGTGCGTGACCGTATTGCACGTAGAAGACGGCATTGTCCTTGGACTGCTCGATGACCTTGGCCAGGTCGAAATCGAGCACCGCGTCGTTCTTCCGGAACAGCATCATGAAGCGGACGGCGTCGGAGCCGACCTCGTCCACCACCTCGCGCAGGGTGACGAAGTCGCCCGAGCGCTTCGACATCTTCACCGGCTCGCCATTGCGCAGCAGCTTGACCAGCTGGACGATCTTCACGTCCAGCTCGCCCTTGCCGTCAGTCACCGCCTTGATCGCCGCCTGCACGCGCTTGATATAGCCGCCATGGTCGGCGCCCCAGACGTCCACCATATTGTGGAAGCCGCGGTCGACCTTGGTCTTGTGATAGGCGATGTCGGACGCAAAGTAGGTGTAGCCGCCGTTCGACTTCAGCAGCGGGCGATCGACGTCGTCGCCATAGGCCGTGGCGCGGAACAGCGTCTGCTCGCGATCCTCGTAATCGTCGATCGGCTTGCCCTTGGGCGGCGGCAGACGGCCTTCATAGACGTCGCCCTTGCTCCGCAGGAAATCGATGGTCGCGCGGACCTGATCGGTCGCGCCGGTGATCAGCGAGCGCTCCGAGAAAAACACTTCGTGGCTGATGTTCAGGGCGGCGAGATCGCCCTTGATCATCTCCATCATCATCTCGATGGCCTTGGCGCGGGTGATCGGCAGCCACTGGTCCTCGGGCATCTGGTTCAACGCAGCGCCATGCTCGGCAGCCAGCGCCTGCCCGACTGGCTTCAGATAGTCGCCGGGATACAGGCCCTCCGGAATCTCGCCGATGTCGTCGCCGAGCGCCTCGCGATAGCGCAGATGCGCCGAGCGACCGAGCACATCGACCTGCGCGCCGGCATCGTTGATGTAGTATTCGCGGGTGACGTCGTAGCCGGCGACATCGAGCAGGCTCGCCAGCGCATCGCCGAACACGGCGCCACGGCAATGGCCCACATGCATCGGACCGGTCGGATTGGCCGAGACATATTCGACATTGATCTTCTCGCCGCCGCCGATGGCGCTGCGTCCATAGGTGTCGCCATCGCGCAGCACGGCGCGGAGCGCATCCGCCCAGACTGCGGTCTTGAGCGTCAGATTGATGAAGCCCGGACCGGCGATATCGACCGACGTGATCAGATCGTCGCTGCGCAGCTTCGCAGCGATCGCATCGGCGAGATCGCGCGGCTTGGCTTTCGCTTCCTTCGCCAGAACCATGGCGGCATTGCTCGCCATGTCACCGTGTGACGCATCCTTGGTGGGCTCGACGACGATACGCGACAGATCGATGCCCGCAGGCAGCACGCCTTCGGTGATCAGGTCGTTGCAGATCGCATGCACGCGGGCGAGCACATTGGCGAACAGATGCGGCGTCGGAGCAGAAGTGGTCATTACGGTACGGAACCAGCTTGCGCCGGGACTCAGCCGGCAGGAACGGGATCGGGTGTGGATAGCGGTTTCGCGGGCGTAGCGCCAATGTCTTTAACAAAGCATTCGCGGAGCTGGCCGGCGCCTCGCATCGGGATATTTATCAATCCCGCTAGGCACTTAACGCCGAACCGCCTAGCGCAATTCCGGGGTCGAGTCAAAGAGCCGGATATGTTCGGTGATGGCGAAACGGTCGGTCATCCCGGCGATGAAATTACCGATCCGGCGGGCCTGCTCGGCGTCAGATTCCGCCGCCCCGCCTTCTGCAGGCTGCCATTCCGGCGGCAGGTCGCCGGGATGACGCTGGTAGCGCGAGAACAGATCGGCGACCAGGCCTTCGGCGTCGACCATCACGCGCATCACCCGCGGATGGCGATACATGCCAGTCCAGAGAAACGCCTTGATGGCGCGCTCGGCCGCCGCAGCCTCGGCGGAGAATGCGATCAGCTGCTGGCCACAATACCTGACAGCTTCCGCAGATGCCGGCTTCACCTGCGCGAGCCGGCGCTGCGTCTCACCAGCCACGGCACCGATCAGATAGGAGATCAGCTCGCGCACCAGCTCGGCACCGCGGCGATCCTGATCCAAGCCGGGATAGCGGCGATCGATCTCGGCGATGATGCCTGCAACCAGCGGGATCGCCTTGAGATCGTCGATGCTGAACAGGCCGGCCCGCAGGCCATCGTCGATGTCGTGCGCGTCATAGGCGATGTCGTCGGCAATCGCCGCCGCCTGCGCTTCCAGCGAGGCGTAGCTGCCGAGCTCGAGATCGAGGCTCTGGTTGAACGCCGTGATGCCCAACGGCAGGCCATGCTGCGCATAGCGCGCCAGCGGCGTGCCGTCGGGTGCCGTCAGCGGGCCGTTATGCTTCACGATGCCTTCGAGGGATTCCCAGGTCAGGTTGAGGCCGTCGAATTCGGGATAGCGGTGCTCCAGCGCGGTGACCACATGCAGCGCCTGCGCATTGTGGTCGAAGCCGCCATGGGCCTCCAGGCAGGCATCGAGGGCCCGTTCACCCGCATGGCCGAACGGCGGATGGCCGAGGTCATGGGCCAGCGCCATCGTCTCGGTGAGATCCTCGTCGAGGCCGAGCTGGCGCGCCACCGCGCGGGCGATCTGGGCCACTTCCAGCGTGTGTGTCAGGCGGGTGCGGTAATGATCGCCCTCGTGGAACACGAACACCTGGGTCTTGTGCTTCAGCCGCCGGAACGCGGTGGAATGGATCACCCGGTCGCAATCCCGCCGGAACGCGCTACGGGTCCGGCTCGGCGCCTCCGGGAACAGTCGGCCGCGGCTCTGCGTGGGATCGCAGGCATAGGGGGCCTGGGGAGCTGCCATTCCGACCGACAAAGCTGTTTATCCTTGATCCAATTGATTCCGGGGACTGCCGCACTTAACTATGGGGCGCGGGAGATTCAAATGGTTCGAATCCCTCCGGCGGAGCCAGACATGACCGACACTGCCACAATCGAAGCCCCCCTCACCGTCAGCGCGAGCGCGGCGCGCCGCATCAGCGAGATCCTAAAGGCCGAAGGTGACGGCGCGATGCTGCGCGTCTCCGTGGAGGGCGGCGGCTGTTCTGGCTTCCAGTACAAATTCGACGTCGAGCGAGCCAAGGCCGAGGACGACGTGGTGATCGAACGCGACGCCGCCGTCGTGCTGGTCGACCCCGCCTCCGCGCCGTTCCTGGCCGGCTCCGAACTGGATTTCGTCGACGACCTGATCGGCGCGTCGTTCCGTGTGGTCAATCCGAACGCCACGGCGTCGTGCGGCTGCGGGACGAGCTTCTCGATCTGAAGCACTGCCGTAGGGCGGATGAGCGCAGCGTAATCCGCCTTTCTTCGTCCCATGAACTCGGCCGGCGGATTACGGCTTCGCCTAATCCGCCCTACGCCCTCTGCTATTTCGCCTCCGGCGACCGTACATGCTCCGGCCGCACGCCGATCGCCAGAAACCGCGCCGTCAGCCCCTGCAGCCATGGCACCGCACTCACGATGCGCATGATGAGCGGCGGCGTCAGCGGCTGATCGCCGGGCGCGAGCGCGCGGCTGATAATGTTGTTCTGCATCGCCACCTGCATGCCCTGGGTTGCGCGCATCGGGAATTCGCGACGCCGACGCACGGTGTCGAGATCATCCTCGCTCACCGGTCCCTTCTGCAGTTTCGCGGCCAGCAGGTTGGCTGTCGCCACGGCATCCTGCACCGCGATGTTCACGCCGACGCCGCCCACCGGTGACATCGCATGCGCGGCGTCGCCGATGCAGAGAAGGCCCGGCAGATGCCAGCGCGTCAGGCGGTTGATGGCGACGGTGAGCAGCTTGACGTCGTCCCAGCTTTTAACGTCATCGATATGCGCAGCGAGGATCGGCGCCAGCCGCGTCACCTCGGCGCGGAACGCCTCGATACCCCTGCCCTTCACCTCCTCAAAATGGTTCTTGGCGATCACATAGGCGCATTGCCAGTAGTCGCCGCGATCAATGGTCACCATCATCTTGCCGGGCTCGAGCCGCGCGAACACGCTTTCGGTCTCAGGACCCTTGGCGATCCGAAACCAGAGAATGTCCATCGGCGCCGCGATGTCCGTCACCTCCAGCTTCGCGGCCGGACGCACGACCGAATGCCGGCCATCGCAGGCGACGACGAGATCAGCGCGGATCTCGATCGGTCCCTGCTCCGTCTCTGCTTTCACGCCGGCGACCTGCGGACCGGACCAGATGAGGTCCGTGGCCTCGGTCTGCATCATCACCTTGAGATGTGGGAAGCGCTGGCCCTTGTCGCGCAGGAAGTTCAGGAAATCCCACTGCGGCATGAACGCGATAAATGGGTACTTCGCCGAGGTGCGGGTGATGTCGACGATGCGCAGTTTGTGCGCGCCAAAATAGCCATCCATCTTCGCGATGCGATCGTGCTTGATCTTGAGGAAGTCGTCGATCAGGCCGAGTTCGTCCATCACCTGCAGCGTGGATGGATGCACCGTGTCGCCGCGGAAATCGCGAAAGAAGTCGGCATGCTTCTCCAGCACGATCGTATCCACGCCGGCGCGGCCGAGCAGATAGCCGAGCATCATGCCCGCCGGCCCGCCGCCGACGATGCAGCAACGCGTTATGAGATGGTTTGCGGTCGTGCCAGTCGTCATGCTGAGCCCCAAAGCGGTGTGCCACAACTTGAGGCAGTCCCGGGATCGCCGTCAATGATGCAACGCGCGCTTCTAACCTGCAGGAATCGGCGTGCTCTGGAAGGTCAGCATCTGCCAGCGACCGTTCTGGCGTATCCAGACCACGGTGGTGCGGCTGTTGAGTTTTCGCAATTGCCCGGCGATCACCACCTCACCCGTCATGCGGCCGGTGACAAGCGCGGCATCGCCGACGATGCGGATGTCCTGATCAAGAAAATTCAGTTCGCGATAATCGTAATGGTGATTGTCGATCTTGGCCGCGTATTCGGCTTTGTTGTCGATCTCCGCATTGGAGTGCATGTAGGTCGCTGCGTCGCAGAAGTGTTCGTCAAAGAAGGGCGTATCAGCCGAGAGCATAGCCTTGCGACGATGCTCCTCAAGCTCGACGATCGCATCGGCATCGCTCATTTCCGGAACGTCCTGATCTCCGACACGCTGCCGTCGCGGAACTGCAATTCCACCGATACCGAACGCGCGCCGCCGGGCACTTTCATATAGATCGGCGCATCGCGCGGCACAGCGATGGGATCGCGCTGGTTGCAGGGCGGCAGCCGCAATACCTGATCCGGCACCGACGTATCGAAACCAAGCTTCACCTCGCGGATCGCGCAGCGATACGAGATCAGATGCGTGTAATAGAGCAAGCCGTTGGAGCCGCCGAATTCGAGCCAGTTCGACGCAGTCATGTCCAGGATCTTGCGCTGGTCGCGGATCAATGCGGCTTCGGGATCGAAGCGGATCGGGAACGGGCCCTGCATCTCGCCGGTGATATCGATGTAACGCACCTGCAGCGTGGTCGCCGGCTCATCCGCATTCAACTGGATCGACGGATTGGGGAGACGTTTTCGCGTACGCGGATCAAGCGTGTCCATGAAGCCGGTCTCGCGGAAATCGCCGCTGTCGCCCTTGCGCCAGGAAATGCCGAGCGCGGGATCGACGAGGGAGAACACCACGGTCCAGCCGCCATTGTGGCGGGAGAAGCTGGCGATCGGTGCGTTCGGATTGTCCGGTGTGGGCAGTGGCGACGTCTGCGCCGGCGGCAAGGCGGCGACCTTCGGCAGCTGCGCGGTCGGCAGCGTGGTGGCCTGCACGGGCTCGTTGGGCTTGGCCTGGCCGTTGAGGAAGACGTCGTCCACCATCTGGTCGAAATAGACCGGCACCTGGCGGTGCTTCACCGTCTCGGCAAGTTCGCTCACCGTACGGCGCGTTCGCTGCGCGACCTGCACCAGATTGAGCGCCGGCTCCTGGATCTCCTTGATGAAGGTGCGGGTGAACACCGAATTCGGATCGGTGTCATTGTTGGATAGACGATCGAGCGCCGTCTGGCGGGGCCCCGCCGAGAAAATCGAGAACACGCCCTCCGGCAATTGCACCATGGGCGCGAGGCCCGCCCCGCCCGCGAGCGAGCGGGTCCCCGAGCGTTCGAACGGATTGTTGCGGCAGGCATCGAAGACCAGAATGGCGCTGCGCACGCCCTTGTTCTGCAGGCGGTCGACGATGCGGTCGGCGAGCACCGAACTGTCGCGCACCAGCTCCTCCTGCCCGGCGGTCGCCGCCGGCACGTCGGTCGGCAGCAGATAGTTCTGGCCGGTGATCTCGAAACCATGGCCGGCAAAGAAGAAGAACGCGGTGTCGCCCTTGCCGAGCGCGCTCTCGAAGGCCAGCAGCGCCTGGCTGAAAGCCTGCCGGGTCTGGTTCTCGGCAACCATCACCTCGAAGCCGAGCTTCTTCAGCACCTCGCCCATGGCGCGGGCGTCGTTGACGGCCTTCTGCAGTTTCGAGACGTTGCGATAGTTGTCGTTGCCGACCACGAGGGCGACGCGCTTCTCGGCCCATGCCGGCATCGCCACGAAGGCCGCGCTCATCAGCACACCAATGGTGAGTACGAGCCGTTTCATCGTCGCATTCATGCCTGCATTCCCAGTTTGCGACGGTGCCCGCCGCGCGATTGTCTGCCTTGGTCGGGGCCAATGTGCGGCCGGTTCAATCGAAGATGTAGCCGCCCCGGGGCAATTTGTCTTGCACCGTCAGGTAGATCAACCGCCTCCCCGGTATGGCGCAGTTGCCACAAAATCCTCCGCAATCTGCTATAGCGGGGGCCGATTCCGTATGACGTTTCAGGAGACCGGCGTGAAATTCATCGTCCTTGCAACCGCTTTGCTCGCCCCGACACTCGCATTCGCGCAAGGCGCTGCCCCGACGCCCGCCCCGGCTCAAGCCCAGGCCCCAGCCGCAGCGCCCGCGCCGCGCCCGGCCAAGCAGCCCGCCGCACCGAAAAAGGCGGCGCAGGCAGCGCAGGCGCAAGCCGGCATCGAGATGCTGGAGGTTTCGCAGGTGCTCGGCCTGCGCCAGATCGATCCCGCCACATACGAGATCGGCATTCGCCTGCAGAACGGCAAAGAGGTGCATCTGCGCGCCAATGCCTTCGTACTGCAGAGCCTCGGGCAGTTGCTCGGCACCTATGGCCAGGCCAGGTAAGGCCGGCGCGGCGCCTGACCGTCAGCGCCGCGGCATCCCTGCCTCGACGAAGATGTCGCGGACCTTTGCCGCGGCTTCGAGATAGACCGGCGTGAGCCCCGCGCCGGACGACGAACATTATCGACCGCCGGTCGCAAGGCTATGGCTTTCACTTCACCCGATTCATCCTGAGGCCTCCATCGTCGAGCACAACGCCTGGTATGCCCAAAAGCCCCATTTTCTGGCCATTTTCCCGAAAACATTAAGCTTTTTCGCCGGTTCCAATGCTGCGGTGCATTGACTTTGGGCGATTCCAGCCTATGTTCCGGCTCGAAGCGGCCCGGTATCGAAACGCGATATCTCGAGTAAGCCGCCTGTCAGCGCCCAGCGATCCCCGTGCATGTTTGCGTGCCGCTCCGGGGGTAGGCGTGATGGTTTTTCCGAGAATCCAAGCGGCGGTTTCGACCAGAGGCATGATCTCGATACGGCATCGAATGAGCGATACCCCGTTAGTCGATAGCATCATGGCCCCATAACAGAGGCTCAATGTCCTTTTCCAATCTCGGCCTGTCCGACAAGGTTCTCGCCGCCGTCACGGCCGCTGGCTACACCACCCCCACCCCCATTCAGGAACAGGCGATCCCCCACGCCCTCGCCCGCAAGGACGTGCTCGGCATCGCCCAGACCGGCACCGGCAAGACCGCAGCCTTCGTGCTGCCGATGCTGACCATGCTCGAAAAGGGCCGCGCCCGCGCCCGCATGCCGCGCACGCTGATCCTTGAGCCGACCCGCGAACTTGCGGCCCAGGTGAAGGAGCAGTTCGACAAATACGGCGCTGGCCAGAAACTCAACGTCGCGCTGCTGATCGGCGGCGTCTCGTTCGGCGACCAGGACATGAAATTGACGCGCGGCGTCGACGTCCTTATCGCCACCCCGGGCCGCCTGCTTGACCACACCGAACGCGGCGGGTTGCTGCTCACCGGTGTCGAATTGCTGGTGATCGACGAAGCCGACCGCATGCTCGACATGGGCTTCATCCCGGACATCGAACGCATCTGCAAGCTGGTGCCGTTCACCCGCCAGACGCTGTTCTTCACGGCGACCATGCCGCCGGAAATCCGCCGCATCACCGAGACCTTCCTGCACAATCCGGTGAAGATCGAAGTCGCCAAGCCGGCGACCGCCGCCTCCACCATCACCCAGTCGCAGGTCGCCGTGTCCCGCGACGACTGGCAGAAGCGCGACGTGCTCCGCACGCTGCTGCGCGAAGCCGAAGACCTCAAGAACGCGATCATTTTCTGTAACCGCAAGCGCGAAGTGGCGACGCTCGCAAAATCGCTGCAGAAGCACGGTTTTGCCGTCGGCGCCCTGCATGGCGACATGGAGCAGTCTGCCCGCCTCGCCGCGCTGGACCAGTTCCGCAAGGGCGAACTGCCGCTCCTTGTCGCTTCCGACGTCGCCGCCCGCGGCCTCGACATTCCCGCGGTGAGCCACGTCTTCAATTTCGACATTCCGCATCACTCCGACGACTATGTGCACCGCATCGGCCGTACCGGCCGCGCCGGCCGCACCGGTTTCGCCATCTCGCTGGTGTCGCCGTCGGACCAGAAGTCCATGGCCGCCGTCGAGAAGCTGATCGGCACCAGCATCGCCAAGCACGAAAGCGCCGCCCTCGACGCCATGCCGGCCGCAGAGGAATCTGCTGAGGGCAGCGAGGCCCCGCGTTCGGGCCGCCGCCGCAGCGGCAATCGTGAAGCCAATGAGGATGCCCCGCGCGGCCGCCGTGATGGCCGTCGCGAGCGTTCAGGCCGTCCGGAGCGGGAAGCCCGCCCCGAGCGCGCCGCGCGTCCGGAACGCGAGCAACGTGCGCCCGCCAGCGAGACCCGCGCCCCCGAGAACGACGCCCCCCGTGAGCGCAAGCCGCGCCGCGACCGCGATCGTCGCCCCAGCGAGGACCGCAATGGCCAGCAGCCGGCTGCAGCGGCAAACGCCGCCCTGCCGCCGTCCATCGGCCGCCCGCAGGCCCCGCGCCCGCGTCGCGAGGAGGACTTCGAGCCAGGCGATCACTCGCATCTGCCCGCATTTCTTCTGCGCCCGATCAGGGCACGCGCATAGGTAGCATTTTCAGCGGTCATTTACCGACGATTCACAAAGTTCCCTTAGCTTCGCTGCGATATTTTTGACATTTCGCAATGAGGGCGGCGCGATGTAGCGTCGCTTGGGGACACAGGACGTGACCGCTCATCTCGACGACCTTGAACGCACATTGGCGTTCGCCGACATCGCGCTCGGACAAATCCGCTCCCTGCGCCAGCCAGCCATCCCGCGCAATTACGAGATCTGGTACGTTTATGCGACCGGCTACAATCCGGCGCTCAACAAGGTGATCAACGAGACGCTGGCCCGCACCGGCCGTCTCACCGATGCCGATCTCGACCAGATCCACGACACCTATCTGTCCCAGGCCCGCGTCACCGATCGCATCGATCAGGTCGGTTCTCGCGTCATTGGCGAGATCGATGACGTGATGACGCTGATCAACGATGCCCTCAACATGGCCGTCACTTTCAATGCCAGTCTTTCCGGGGCCAGCAAGAGCCTCGACGCCGCCCGCGATCCCGCGGCGATCAAGGCCGTGATCGAGACGCTGGTGAAATCCACGCGCGAGGCACACGACACCAACAAGGCACTGGAAGAGCGCCTGCTGTTTTCGCGCAGCGAAGTCAGCGTGCTGCAGCAGAGTCTCGAAGCCATCCGCGCCGAGAGCCTGACCGATCCCCTCACCGCGCTCGGCAACCGCAAGTATTTCGACCGCGCGCTGATGACGGCCATCGAGACCGCCCAGAAGCGCGGCGAGCCGCTGTCGCTCCTGATGCTCGACATCGATCACTTCAAGTCGTTCAACGACAATTACGGCCATCTCACCGGCGACCAGGTGCTGCGTCTCGTCGGTATGTCATTGAAGCAGACGATCAAGGGCCAGGACATCACGGCGCGCTATGGCGGCGAGGAATTCGCCGTTGTGCTGCCGAACACGCCGCTGCGCCAGGCGCTGACGGTGGCGGATCACATCCGCCGCGCCGTCATGTCGAAAGAGTTGAAGAAGAAATCGACAGGCGAGATTCTGGGCCGCGTGACCATATCGGTCGGCGTCTCGATGCTGCAGAACGGCGACGACATGGACACGCTGATCGGCCGCGCCGATGCGTGTCTCTATGCCGCGAAACGCAACGGCCGCAATCGCGTGATCTGCGAGGTCGATCCGGAGTATCAGAGCGAGATCACGTTCCAGGTGGCGTAATAGCGCACTGCCGTAGGGCGGATGAGGCGAAGCCGTAATCCGCCATTCCTCGCCACACGATGTCGGCCGGCGGATTACGCTTCGCTAATCCGCCCTACGCTTCTTTGCCTTCGCGACTTTCTTCGTCGCCTTCTTCGCGACCTTCTTTTTCACAGACCGCTTCTTGCTGGCCTTCGCCAGCGCCGCGCGAATGGCGGCGGCATGCGCCGTGCGCGCCCAGTCCGTCACTTCATCGGGGTCGTCATAGAGCCGCGCCGGCAATCGCCAATAGGAGGCGATCATCCGCAGTTTGCCCTTCATCTCATATTGAAAGCACTGCGATCCCTCAGCCTCGAAACGCGGGATCGAGTCCTCATCGGCGCGCAGATAGATCGCCCCGCGCAGCACTAGCGCGAAGTTGATGCCGTCAGCGGAGACGCCAAAGCCGGAAAACATCCGGCGGATCGTCACCGGGCCGAAGCCGGCGAACAGTTCGGAGAGGAATTCGCGGTCCATGGGGGAAGTGTAGGATGACGCGCGGGAATGCTCAATTGTCGTCACCCGGCTTGACCGGGTGACCCAGTAGACACTGCGAGAACTGAGTTTACTGGATCGCCCGGTCCTAGCGCGCAATTGCGCGCACGGCCGGGCGACGACAGATGAAGTTCAATCCACCTTCGCCGGCTGCAACTGCACCGACTCGCCGCAACCGCACGCGCTGATCTGGTTCGGGTTGTTGAACACGAACTGCGCCTGCATCTTGTCGGTCTTGTAATCCATCTCGGTGCCGAGCAGGAACAGCACGGCCTTGGGATCGACCAGGATCTTGACGCCCTTGTCCTCGACGACCTCGTCGGTGGGCTTCACGTCATGGGCGTATTCGACGGTGTAGGACTGGCCGGCGCAGCCGCCATTCTTGATGCCGACGCGCAGCCCGATGATCTCGGAATCCGCACGCTGGGTCAGCGCCATCACGCGCGCAGCCGCAGCATCCGTCAGCCGCATCACCTGCGGCTTCGGGCGCGGCTTCGGCTTGGCGGGTGCTGGTGCGTTCGGTGTCATCTCAGTCATGTGTTCAGTCCCTTGGGCGGTTCAAGGCCGCCAACGGCGAATTCAATTGGACGCTGATCTCACCACATATTGAGCACGAGGCGGGCCTCGTCGCTCATCCGGTCCGGCGTCCAGGTCGGTTCCCAGACGATGTTGACCTTGACGATACCCGCGCCGGGCACGCTGGCCACGGCGTTCTCCACCATGGTCGGCAGCTCTTCCGCCGCCGGGCAGTTCGGCGTGGTCAGCGTCATGTCGATATCGATGCCGCGGTCGTCCTTGATGTCGACCTTGTAGATCAGGCCGAGCTCGTAGATGTCGGCCGGAATTTCCGGATCGAACACGGTCTTCAGCGCGGCGACGATTTCCGTGCCCATGCGTTCGGTTTCGGCCGGATCCAGCGCGGAGACGGTCTGCATCTCCGGAATCTTCACCTCTGCGGTGTCACTCATGCGAAAAGCTCCCGTGCCTTGATCAACGCCTGCGCGAGATGATCGATTTCTTCGCGGGTATTATACAGTCCGAACGACGCTCGGCAGGTGGCCGTGACATTGAATCGTTCCAGAAGCGGCATCACGCAATGGGTGCCGGCGCGCACCGCAATGCCCTGACGGTCGATTACGGTGGCGATGTCATGGGCATGGGCGCCCTTGAGCTCGAACGAGATCACTGGACCTTTTGTCTTCGCCGAGCCGAAGATGCGCAGCGAATTGATCTCGCGCAGCTTTCCCTCTGCGTAAGTCAGCAGGTCATGCTCATGCGCCGCAATGCGCTCGCGGCCGATCGAGTTCACATAGTCGATGGCCGCACCGAGGCCGATGGCCTCGACGATCGCCGGCGTGCCGGCTTCGAACTTGTGCGGCGGATCGCCATAGGTGACCCAGTCCTTGGCCACTTCGCGGATCATCTCGCCGCCGCCGGCATAAGGCCGCATGGAAGCAAGGCGATCATATTTGCCATAGAGCACGCCGATGCCGGTCGGGCCGTACAGCTTGTGGCCGGTGAAGACGTAGAAGTCGCAATCGATGTCCTGCACGTCGACAACGCCGTGCACAGCAGCCTGGCTGCCATCCACCAGCACCGGAATGCCGCGGGCATGGGCGATGGCCGTGACTTCCTTCACCGGCACCTGCGTGCCCAGCGCATTCGACATCTGGGTGATGGCGACGATCTTGGTGCGATCGGTGAGCAGCTTTTCGAATTCGTCGATCAGGAAGTTGCCTTCGTCATCGACGGGCGCCCACTTGATGACCGCGCCATGGCGTTCGCGCAAAAAGTGCCAGGGGACGATGTTCGAATGGTGCTCCATGATGGAGACCACGATCTCGTCGCCTTCCTTGATGTTGTCACCGCCGAAGCTGGCAGCCACGGTGTTGAGCGCATCGGTGGCGTTGCGGGTGAAGATGATCTCTTCCGGCCGCTTCGCATTGAGGAAGTGCTGCACCTTGATGCGCGCACCTTCATAGGCTTCGGTCGCCGCATTGGCGAGGTAATGCAGCCCGCGATGCACATTGGCATATTCGGACTTGTAGGCCTCGGTCATGCGATCGAGCACGGCATTCGGCTTCTGCGCCGAGGCCGCGTTATCGAGATAGACCAGCGGCTTACCATAGACCTGCATCGCCAGCGCCGGGAAATCCTCGCGGATCAGCGCGACGTCGTAGGAGCCGTTGATGACCGCCGGATGATCACTCATGCACGCGTCCCCAGCCAGCGCTCGGCCGCGCCGATGGCGACGTCACGCAGGTCATCATTGACGATGGACTCGAGCGCTTCACCCACGAAGGCCTGGATCAGCAGCGCCTGCGCTTCCTTCTCGGGAAGGCCGCGGGCGCGCAGATAGAACAGCAGGCTGTCATCCAGCGCGCCGACCGTGGCGCCGTGGCCGCACTGCACATCGTCCGCGAAGATCTCGAGTTCGGGCTTGTTATCGATCTCGGCATCATCAGAGAGCAACAGCGCGCGCGACATCATCTTGCCGTCGGTCTGCTGGGCGATCTGATGCACATTGATCTTGCCCTGGAACACCGAATGGGCGCGATCGTCGAGCACGGCGCGGAAGTTTTCACGGCTGAGGCAGCCCGGCGTGGCATGGTCAATCACGAAGGTGCAATCGCCATGCTGCTGGCCGCGCAGCAGATGGATGCTGTTGGTGGAGAGCTCGGTGCCCTCGCCTGCCAGCGTGATAAAGCTCTGGTAGCGGCTGACGCTGCCGCCGGTGGTCAGGCTGAACGTGTTGAATTTTGACTTCGCACCGACCGTCACGATGGCGCTGGCGATCGAGGCCGCATCGAGCGCGTCTTCCATCACGCGTACATGCTGCACGTCGCTCTCGTCGCCGACCCAGATCACCGTGGTGTCGTGAACCTGATAGGCCTTGGCAGCACCGGTCGCGACAAAGGTCTCGACCAGCGTGGCCTTGGCCTTGTTGCCGACCTGAACCAGCGAGCGCGTGAAGGACGCAGCATGGGGCTTGGTCGCAACATGCACGATCTGCAGCGGCTTGGTCAGTTCGATGCCATCAGCGACACCAATGACGAGGCCATCGGTCGCGAAGGCCGCATTAAGCGACAGCATCACGTCATTGACCTTGCTCAGCAGCAAGTCAGCGCGAGCAGGATTCGCATCATTGGCGAGCACGGCGCTCAGCACATGAATGGTGACACCGGTCTCCGCGTTGAGATCGGACAGATCGGCGGCAAACACGCCATCGACCAGAACCAGCTTCTGGGTGTCGCCATCCTTCAGCGCAGCAACAGCCTTGCGGGCTTCATCCAGCGCGGCCTGATCCGGCGCGGCGGCGAGCGGCGCGACATCGCCGAGCAGCTTGCGCAGGTCCGTATACTTCCATTCCTCGACGCGTCGGTTCGGCAAGCCGCTGACAGAAAACGTGTCATAGGCGCGCTGGCGCGTCTCGGTGACGGGCCCCGAGCCCGGCAGACGACCGCGTGCGGCGGCAAAGGTGCCGTCCAGCGTCGCGCCCGTCGTGGTCTTTGCTACAGCTACATTCATGATTGTCTCACTCAGGCTGCCGCGTCTTCATACTGGGCGTAGCCGGACGCTTCGAGTTCGAGCGCCAGCTCCTTGCCGCCGGTCTTCACGACACGGCCCTTCGACATCACATGCACGTGGTCCGGCACGATGTAGTTCAGCAGGCGCTGATAGTGGGTGATCACCACCATGGCGCGGTCGCTCGAACGCAGCGCATTCACGCCTTCCGAAGCGATGCGCAGCGCGTCGATGTCGAGACCGGAATCCATTTCGTCGAGGATGCAGAGGCTCGGCTGGAACAGCGCCATCTGCAGCACTTCATTGCGCTTCTTCTCACCACCGGAGAAACCGACATTGACGCCGCGGCGGAGCATGTCCTGCGGGATGTTCAGCGAAGCGGCGACTTCGCGCACCTTCTTGAGGAAGTCCGGGGTCGAGAACTCGTCCTCACCGCGCGCCTTGCGCTGCGCGTTCAGCGCGGTGCGCAGGAAAGTCATGGTGGCAACGCCGGGGATTTCCACCGGATACTGGAAGGCGAGGAACACGCCCTTGGCGGCGCGCTCGTCCGGCTCCATCTCCAAGAGGTCTTCGCCCTTGAACAGTATCTCGCCGCCGGTGACTTCATAGCCTGGCTTGCCGGCGATGACGTGGGACAGCGTGGACTTGCCCGAACCGTTCGGGCCCATGATGGCATGCACCTCGCCGGCATTCACGGTCATGGTCAGCCCATGGAGAATCTCGCGATCCTCGACACGGACTTGCAGGTTCTTCACTTCGAGCAGAGCGGGCATTTTCGTTTTCCTTGTGTACTGGGCATCGCCCTGAGGAGCGCGCTCTTGCGCGCGTCTCGAAGGACGGACCGAAACGGTGTCTTCCAACTCACCCTTCGAGACGCCGCTGCGCGGCTCCTCAGGGTAAGGACCTGTGCGTGACTTTAGCCGACGCTGCCTTCGAGCGAGATCGAGATCAGCTTCTGCGCTTCAACAGCGAATTCCATCGGCAGCTGCTGCAGCACGTCCTTGACGAAGCCGTTCACCACGAGGCCGACGGCCTCTTCCTGGCTCAGGCCGCGCTGGATGCAGTAGAACAGCACGTCTTCCGAAATCTTCGACGTGGTCGCTTCGTGCTCGAACAGGGCCGAAGAGTTCTTCGCCTCGATATACGGCACCGTATGCGCGCCGCACTGATCGCCGATCAGCAGCGAGTCACAGGCCGTGAAGTTACGGGCGTTCTTCGCCTTGCGGTTGGCGGTCACGAGACCGCGATAGGTGTTCTGCGACTTGCCGGCGGCGATGCCCTTGGAGATGATCCGGCTCGTGGTGTTGTTGCCGAGATGGATCATCTTGGTGCCGCTATCGACCTGCTGATAGCCGTTCGAAATGGCGATCGAATAGAATTCGCCACGCGAGTTGTCGCCGCGGAGAATACAGCTCGGATATTTCCAGGTGATCGCCGAACCGGTCTCAACCTGGGTCCAGGAGATCTTGGAATTGTTGCCGCGGCAGTCGCCACGCTTGGTGACGAAGTTGTAGATGCCGCCCTTGCCTTCCGAATTGCCCGGATACCAGTTCTGCACCGTCGAATATTTTATCTCGGCATCGTCAAGGGTGACGAGTTCGACCACGGCGGCATGCAGCTGGTTCTCATCGCGCTGCGGCGCCGTGCAGCCTTCGAGATAGGACACGTAAGCGCCCTTGTCGGCGATGATCAGCGTGCGCTCGAACTGGCCGGTGTTGCGCTCATTGATGCGGAAATAGGTCGACAGTTCCATCGGGCACTTCACGCCCGGCGGGATGTAGACGAAGGAGCCGTCGGAGAACACGGCCGAGTTCAGCGTGGCGTAGAAGTTGTCGGAGGTGGGGACCACCGTGCCGAGATACTGCTTCACCAGATCGGGATGTTCGCGGATGGCTTCCGAGATCGGCATGAAGATCACGCCGGCCTTCTTCAGCTCGGCCTGGAACGTGGTCGCGACCGAGACCGAATCGAACACGGCGTCGACGGCGATCTTGCGGCGCTCGGGATTCTCGTCACCCGGCTGCGGCTCGACGCCTTCCAGCATCGCGACTTCACGCAGCGGAATGCCGAGCTTCTCATAGGTCTTGAGAATCTCCGGATCGATCTCGTCCAGCGAGGCGATCGATTTCTTCTTCGGGGCTGCGTAGTAGTGAATGTCCTGGAAGTCGATCTTCGGATAATCGACGCGCGCCCACTTGGGCTCTTCCATGGTCAGCCAGCGGCGATAAGCCTCGAGGCGCCATTCCAGCATCCATTCGGGCTCATTCTTCTTGGCGGAAATATAACGGACGATGTCTTCGCTCAAACCCTTCGGGGCGAGCTCGGATTCGATCAGCGTCTCGAACCCATAACGATATTGATCGACATCGATGAGGCGAACCTGATCGATGGTCTCTTGTACGGCAGCCATTCAATCCTCCGCTCGCGGTTTCAAGGACCGCGGTGGACATAACCAAACCAAAATTCAGAACTTGCGGGGGTCTTTACGACGTTCCGGCGGGAAAATCACCAGCCTTAGAACCGTTCAACCTCTGTTTCGTCGCTCTGCTTAATTAGTGATCTTGCGAGCTTTTTCCAAGCCTCCAGGAACCGTTCGACGTCAGTTTCGGTGGTCTCCCAACCCAGACTGACCCGAATACCGCTCCGGGTCAGTTCCGGCCCGAACCCCATTGCCTCGATCACATGGGACGGCTGCACCTTACCAGAGGAACAGGCGGAACCCGACGATACCGAGATACCTTCGAGATCAAATCCGATCACTGCTGTCTCTGCGCGAAGCCCGGGGGCGCCGAACAAAACCGTGTTCGGCAGGCGGGGAGCATCCGCCGCAAACACAGTGACGTCATTGTGCTGCCGCAAGCCTGCCTCAAGAAACCGGCGCAGTTCAGCGATTTTTGTCATGTCCGGCAGGCCGGCTATGGCCGCCTTTGCGGCGGCACCAAAGCCAGCGATGCCAATGACATTCTCGGTCCCGGCCCTGCGCGACAGCTCCTGCCCGCCGCCGCGCAGCAGCGGCGCGCGACCGGTCAGGCCGTCGCCAACCACCAGCGCGCCGACACCTTTGGGGCCGCCGATCTTGTGCGCAGAAATTGATAGAAGATCGGCCTGCAACACATTGATATCCAGCGCTATCTTGCCAAGAGCCTGCACCGCATCCACGTGAAAAATCCCGCCTGTTTCACGTACGACTTGAGCAAGTTCCACGACCGGCTGAAGTGCCCCCATCTCGTTATTGGCTGCCATCACTGACACCAATGCAGGCACCCGATCTGCCAGCAATGCCTGCAAACGGGCGGGATCCGCCACACCGTTGCGGTCGACTTCCAATACCGTCACGGCGTCGGGCGGGAACCGTCCCGCAGCCATCACCGACGGATGTTCCACCGCCGATACGATCAGCCGCTCGACCGGGGGGCTGCCCTTCCGCGCGATCCCCGGCACCAGCGCCATCACATTGGCCTCGGTTCCGCCGGACGTGAACACCACCTGCCGTGCCTCGGCGCCCACCGCTGCAGCGACGGCCGCGCGGGCATCCTCGACCAGGCGCCTTGCCTGCCGGCCTTCCGCATGGACCGAGGACGGGTTCCCAACCGCATCCATGGCCGCCAGCATCGCCACCCTCGCTTCATCGCGCAGCGGGGTGGTGGCGTTCCAGTCGAGATAGACACGCTGGCGCGTCAAACCTGATCTCCTTCAATTCCGAGCCGGTCTCTTAGACCAAGTTGGCGGCAAATGCGCGTCCGGCAACCGGCTTGAGTGTTCAATATGCTTGCTTTTCGCCCCTGCGCTTATGGTAGAACGCGGCCTCCACTCCACCCGGCGCAGTGTCTTGCGGCGCCGATTGCCCGTCTGACCGGGCGCGCTGACGATCGCCGCGCCGAGACCGGGACCAAGGATCACGATGCCCGAAGTTATTTTTGCAGGCCCTGCTGGCCGTATCGAAGGCCGCTACCATCCTGCCAAGCAGAAGAACGCGCCGATTGCGATGGTGCTGCATCCGCACCCGCAATTCGCCGGCACGATGAACCATCAGATCGTCTATCAGTGCTACTACGCCTTCGTGCATCGCGGCTTCTCGGTGCTGCGCTTCAATTTCCGCGGCGTCGGCCGCAGCCAGGGCTCGTTCGATCACGGCACCGGTGAGCTCTCGGACGCCGCAGCAGCGCTCGACTGGGCACAGTCGATCAATCCCGAAGCCCGCGCCTGCTGGGTCGCCGGCTTCTCCTTCGGTGCCTGGATCGGCATGCAGCTCCTGATGCGCCGCCCGGAAGTCGAGGGTTTCATCTCGATCGCCCCGCCGGCCAATCTCTATGACTTCTCGTTCCTGGCGCCCTGCCCGTCCTCGGGCCTGATCGTCCATGGCGACAAGGATGCCGTGGTGCCCGCCAAAGACGTCAACACCCTGGTCGAGAAGCTGAAGACGCAGAAGGGCATCGTGATCGACCAGCAAGTCATCCCCGGCGCCAACCACTTCTTCGACAACAAGCTCGAGCCGTTGATGGAGTCGGTGACCAGCTATCTCGACATGCGCCTCGCCAACGTGCGCTAAGCGCCGCGACGAGCACCAAGCAAAAGCCCTCGGTCTTTCGGCCGAGGGCTTTTTCTTTGCATTGCCACCGCGATCAGAACGACCGCAGAATCTGCACCGAGCCGTTATAGAGGTTCTGGTCCCTGATCTCGTAAGCCTGATTGGCCGGCCGCCCGGTGACATTGCCCGTATAGGTGCCGCCGAGATTCTGATCCAACCGGGTAAAGGTGAATTCGGCGGACAAGGTCAGGTTCTTCACCGGCGTCCACGCCGTCCGCGTCCCAATCTGGGCGATCGCGAAATCGAAATTGTTCGTCGTCCCCGAAATACTGCCGGCATTGATGCCCGTCGGCGCTGCCGCAGTGCTCGTGCCAAGGCGGCCGCCGGCCGGGCTGAACGCCGCGGCGAGCAGCGCATTGCCGCCATCGCCATAGGAGATGTGGCTGTAATTGCCGAACAGCGAGGTACGCCAGTCCGTATTCCAGTAATGCTCGTAGAAGGCACTGACCTGCCAGGTCTCGGCCTGCTGGATCTGGCCGTTCGGCGCAAAGACGCCGTCAAGCAGGTAGCCGAAGCCAACCGTGTTTCCTTCGAACTTCGCGAAGCGACCGCCACCCTGGGTATCGAGCGTGCCGCCGCCGAACACGTATTTGGTCGCGCCCTTGCCGTACGAGGCCTCGAGCTTCAGGCTGTCGCCTGCCCCGGTTGGCAGGTTCTTGAACTCGACGGCGCCGGTGACTGCGAAGCCATAGGAGTCGTCCGCATGGCCCGTAGCGTTATTCGCGCCGTAAAATCCCGGTGTGATCGTATGCATCGCCGCACCAAAATGCAGCGAGCCCCATTTCTGGTCGAGCCGGACATTGCCGACGACATCGGGAATGTGGTTGCCGCCATAGGAATTGCCGAGAAACGTATTCGAGACCGTGCCGTAGTTCTGGTTGCCGAACTGGCCGGCACCAGGCGCAACGATGAAGTTCGCGGTGTTGTAGAGACCGGCATTGCGATAGGGCGATGCGTTTTCCAGCGAGATGGACGCAGAGAAACCATTGCCGAATTCGGCGGTGTAGGCGATCTGCGGCAGGCCGGTGGTGTTGTTCGAACCGGCCAGGAAGCCCGACGAGATGTACGGCTTGGTCAGCGCCCATTGCGGATCGAATTGCGACACCGCCTTGCCGAAGGTGAAGCCGGCGAACTGGATGAAAGCGAGATCGACCTCGGTGAAACCGCCCGCGATACTGTCGCGGTTCTGGGTGAAGTCGAGCTGGAAATTCGCATAGGTGCGGACGGTGCCGTATTCGGTCGATGTCCGCGTATCCGTGGTCAGGTTGATGCGCTCGCGGGTAAGGTAATAGTCCTTGGTCCAGAGATTGTTACCGCCAGCACCGCCCTGCCAGTACGGCGCGTCATAGGGGCCGCCATTGAACGTGGTATCGATACGGATCGCACCGCCGATCTTGATGCAGGTGTCGGTGCCCGGGATATAGTAGAAACCGGCACCATACAGCGAGCAGACTTTGACATATTCGACGGCCTTGGCCTTCACTGGCAGGTCAGCCGCCTGCGCGCCGCCGATGGCCATCAGCGCTGCCGCCGAGCCGAGAATTGTCTGCTTGATCGTCGTCATGCCGCCTCCAGGGCGAGGCCACAGGCAAACGCACAAGCGTTCTGCAAACAGGCGTCGCATCTTCTTTCAGCCGCTGTCGCGGCCGCTCGGCGTCAATCTGTTGGCGACAGTGATGCGACACAATGGCCGCGGTGGATTGACGCAGCATCAATTGTGACCTGTGTGCTTTGAGCAACAAATCGCACACGCATGCGGCAGCGTGTTACCAGCACAATCACGAGAACTCATGACGCAATCACGGACCGGTGTTCACTCGCGCCCGTGATCATCATCGGCGTCCGTGGACCGCGCCGGCTCGGCGAATCGCCGCAACTAACTCAGCGGTCCGCCTGCAAACACGCCGCCGGTCATGGCGTCTGCAACGCCCGTCGTGCCCGGGAACGTCAGGGGCAATCGCTTCACACTGCGCACCGCCAGAAACGCAAAAGCTTGCGCCTCCATTGCATCGGCCGACCAGCCAAGCGCATCGGCGCTCTCCACCGATGCCGGCGCAACGCGGGCGCGGAGCATCGACAGCAGTGTTGGATTTCGCGCGCCACCGCCGGCAACGACGACAGCCTGCGGCCGCTTCGGCAGCAGCGGCGCGATCGCTGCAATGGTTGCAGCGGTCAATGCCGTGAGCGTCGCCGCACCATCGGCGGGTGATTTGCCAGCCACGCTCAGCGCCGCGAAGTGATTGCGATCGAGCGATTTCGGCAGCGGTGCGACGAAGAACGGATTCTCGAGAGCATGGGCGATCCAGGGCTCGTCCACCTGCCCTTCGGACGCCAGGGCTCCATTGGCATCGAAAGGCTGGCCGGTGTTCTGCAACACGAAGTCATCGAGCAACGCATTGCCCGGGCCGGTGTCGCAGGCGATCAGCACGTCGTCGCCATCGATATAGGTGATGTTGGACACGCCGCCGATATTGACGACAATCAATGGCCCACGGCGATCCAGCTCGCGTGCCAGGGCGCGATGATACACCGGGACGAGTGGCGCCCCCTGCCCGCCTGCAGCCACATCGGCTGCGCGCATGTCATAGACCACGGGCAGACCGAGGCGTTTCGCGAGCCCTTCCCCGTCGCCGATCTGCACCGTCAGGCGATCCGCCGGCCGATGCAGAACCGTCTGTCCGTGGAAGCCGACGATATCGACAGCATCGCGGGCAATCCCATTCTCTGAGAGGAAAGCCTCGACGGCTTCGGCGTGGGCGTCCATCACCACACGTTCGGCCTCCGCGAGCACGCCCGGCCGCGCATTGCGATCGCGCATGCCGATCGCATCGCTCAGCGCCTGCCGGAGCAACGTCCGCTCACCCTCTGCATAGGGTCGATATCCGGATGGCCCGAAAGCCGTGACCCGTTCGCCATCGGTCTTGATCATGGCGACGTCCACCCCGTCCAGCGAGGTTCCGCTCATCAGCCCGATCGCTCGCAGCGCTCTGGTCACGCAAAAATCCCTGAATTCCGGTCCAAACTTGTGCCGAACCGCTCAATCTTATACCAAACCACCCTCTGGCGGCCCGACCGCCGCCAGCATGTCGCCGATTGATTGAGGCGGCGTAAAACCTTCAGACCCGAGTCCCGAACCGATGACCACCTACAAGTCCGATTTCCTCAACGTGCTGGACCAGCGCGGCCTGATCCATCAGGTCTCCGACGCTGCCGCGCTGGATGCCGCCTGCTGCAAGGGACCGGTCACGGCTTATGTGGGCTATGACGCCACGGCGACCAGCCTGCATATCGGCAATCTGATTTCGGTGACCATGCTGTACTGGTTTCAGCAGACCGGGCATCGCCCGATCACGTTGATGGGTGGCGGCACCTCGATGGTTGGCGACCCCTCGTTCCGCGATGACCAACGATCACTGCTGACCGTCGAAAAGATCGCGGAGAACATCGAGGGCATCAAGAAGATCTTCGGCAAGATGCTCACCTATGGCGACGGCCCGACCGACGCGCTGATGGTCAACAATGCCGACTGGCTGCTGAAGCTGAACTATGTCGAATTCCTGCGCGATGTCGGCCGGCATTTCTCGGTCAACCGCATGCTGTCCTTCGACAGCGTGAAGCTGCGCCTCGACCGCGACCAGTCGCTGTCCTTCCTCGAATTCAACTACATGATCATGCAGGGCTACGATTTTACGGAGCTCAACCGCCGCTACGGCACGATCCTGCAGATGGGCGGCTCCGACCAGTGGGGCAACATCATCAATGGCGTCGATCTCAGCCATCGCATGGGCGGACCCCAGCTCTATGCGTTGACCACGCCGCTGCTGACCAAATCGTCGGGTGAGAAGATGGGCAAGTCGGCCTCCGGCGCCGTCTGGCTGAATGGCGATCTCTTCAGCCCCTATGATTTCTGGCAGTACTTCCGCAACACCGAAGACGCGGATGTCGGTCGCTTCCTCAAGGTGTTCACCCGCCTGCCGCTGGACGAGATCGCCAAACTCGCAGCGCTCGGCGGATCGGAGATCAACGAGGCGAAGAAGATCCTGGCGACCGAAGCGACGGCCGTTGTGCATGGCCGCGAGGCGGCTGATGCCGCCGCCGAGACCGCGCGGAAGACATTCGAGGAAGGCGAGCTAGCGGAGAGCCTGCCGACCGTGAATATTTCGCGTGGCGAGCTGGATGCCGGCATCGGTGTGCTCGCGGCCTTCGTGAATGCCGGCTTCGTGGCATCGAATGGCGAAGCACGCCGCCAGATCAAGGGCGGCGGCCTGCGTGTCAACGACGTTGCCGTGAATGACGAGAAGATGCTGCTGACGCCGGACCAGCTGACGCCCGAAGGCGTCATCAAGCTCTCGCTCGGCAAGAAGCGGCATATTCTGCTGAAGCCGGAATAGTGCCGCTGCCGTAGGATGGGTTGAGCGCAGCGATACCCATCACAACAAACACGGAGCATGTGGTGATGGGTATCGCTCCTGCGCGTCGCGCCTGCGCTCAACCCATCCTACGGCCAACGGCATCGCCAACGCATAGCCGCATTCATCCAGCGCACTTGTCCATGGCGAGCGAAGCGCGTCCCATGACGCCCTCGCAATCGCCGTGGAAAAAGAGCGCCCGATGGATTTGAAGACGTCCCAACGCATCGGGCTCTCCGTCCTCGGTCTCTGCTTCACACTCTCCTTGTTCGGCCGCGGTCTGCAGGAAAGCTTTACGGTCTTCCTGCTACCGGTTTCGCAGTCCTTCGGCTGGGATCGCGGTGAGGTCGTTTCGATCTATTCTCTTACGGCGTTGTGCGTCGGGCTCTCCTCCCCCCTCGTCGGACGGCTGTTCGACCGATCCGGGCCGCGCACGGTATTCCTCATCGGCCTTGCCGTTCTCGGAGGCGCGCTGCTCGCCGCGGCCTATTCGCAGCAACTCTGGCAATTCCAGCTGACCATGGGGCTCTGCTTCGGTTTTGCCGTGGCCTGCATCGGAAATGTTCCGAACGCGCTGCTGCTGGGACGATGGTTTGGCAAGCGCCTGCCGACGGCAATGTCCGTGGTCTATTCCGCCACCGGCGCTGGCGTCCTCATCATGCTTCCGCTCGCGCAGCTGCTGATCGATCACATCGATTGGCGTGGCACCTATCGTGTCCTTGGTTTCACGGCGCTGGCAATCATGGTGCCGCTGCTCATCATGCCGTGGCGAAAATTCAGCGCAGGCTCGCCGCATCTGGAGCGCCCGCGAGGCAGCGAAGACCTGATCGATGAAGGATGGACGCTCGTTTCGGCGATGCGCCATCACGCCTTTTGGGCGCTGTTCGGTACCTTCTTCTTCACCGCCATCGGCATGTATGCGATCACGCCGCAAGTGGTTGCCTATCTCGTCGATGTTGGCTTCCCGCCGCTCCAGGCGGCAACAGCTTGGGGGTTCAGTGGCGTCGCCCTGCTCTGCGGCATGCTCGGCATCAGCTGGCTCGACGGCGTGATCGGCCGCCGCCCTTCGATCCTGTTCAGCTACTCGTGCTCGCTGCTCGGGATCGTCATGCTGTGGCTGCTGCAATGGTATCCGAGTTACTTTCTGCTCACCGGCTTCGTCGTCTGCTTCGGCAGCATGGTCGGATCACGCGGCCCCCTGCTCTCCGCGACAGCGATGAAGATCTTTCGCGGCAAACGCGTCGGCACGATCTATGGCGCCATCACCTTCGGCAGCGGCCTCGGCGCGGCGCTGGGATCATGGGCCGGCGGCCTGCTGCATGACTGGACCCAGAGCTACAATTCGCTGCTCGCCTTCGCGCTGATCAGCGTGGTGCTCGGCATGATTCCGTTTCTCGTGGTGCCGGCGCTTCGCAACTGAGCGTCACGCCGTTCGCGCCGCGAACAAGTTGAGCTCTTCACGATTCACGATTGGTAAGCGACTCGCTGGTATTGCAGTGCACATCGCTCCGATCAGAGGTCGCCATGAGTTTGCTCAGCCGTTTCACGATCCGCACCAAGCTCGCCAGCATGGTGCTGGTCTCCGCCGCATCGATCTGCGCCGTGATCGCAGTCGCCGCATCGCTCAGCCAGAAGCGCATGACGGAGGATCGGATGGAGCAACTCCACACCGCGACCGACCTGATGCTGGGCATGGCAGAGGGCCTCCAGGAGGAGGTCAGCGCCGGCAAGCTCAGCCTTGCCGATGCGCAGATGCAATTTCGCATGCGCGCCCGCACCATGACCTTCGGCAACAAGCAGGGCTATCTCGTCGCCTATCGTCCCGATGGCGTCATTCTCGTCAATGCCGGCAACACCAAGCTCGAAGACAAGAACACGGGCGCCAAGGACTCCAACGGCGTGCTGATCTCGAAAGCGATCATCGACGCGGGCAAACAGAGTGCCACCGGCGGCATGACCTATTATCTCTATCCGCGGCCGGGCCAGACCGAACCCACGGCGAAGATGGTCTATGCCCGCCACTTCGCGCCGTGGGATGTCACCGTGAGCACCGGCCTCTATGTCGATGACCTCGACGCCGATGTGAATGCATTGCTGATGCGTCTCGGTGCGCTCGGCGCTGCGGTGCTGGGCGTCATGGCGCTACTCTCGTTCCTGATTGCCAGCGACATTCTCGGCGCGTTGCGCCGCCTGCAGGACCGCATGCATGAGATCGCCAACGGCGCGCTTGACCAGACCGTGGCCGAGACCGATCGCGGCGACGAAATCGGCCGCATGGCCGAGACGCTGGAAATGCTGCGCCAGACCTTGCTCACCGCCCGCACGCTGCAGGCCGAACAGGTTGCACTCGAACAGCGTAGCGAGACCGAGAAGCGCAACGCGCTGATCGCTCTCGCCGATCGTTTCGATGCGTCGGTCGGCCAGCTTGTCGGCCTGATGGCCTCGGGCTCGACCGAACTGGAAGCAACGGCCAAGTCGATGTCGGGAACCGCCGCCAGCACGAATGACCGCGCGGGAGTCGTCTCAACAGCCGCCAACCAGGCCAGCAGCCGCGTCCAGACTGTCGCCGCCGCCGCTGAAGAACTGTCGTCCTCGATCTCCGAGATCGCCCGCCAGATGGCACAGTCGGCCAAGATCACCACGCACGCCGTGGAGAGCGCCCGCCGCACCGACACCATCGTTCGCGCACTGGCCGAAGGCGCGCAGCAGATCGAGGAGGTCGTGGACCTGATCTCGACCATCGCCGCCCAGACCAACCTGCTCGCCCTCAACGCCACGATCGAAGCGGCCCGCGCCGGCGATGCCGGCAAGGGTTTTGCGGTGGTCGCCACCGAAGTGAAGAGCCTCGCCGGCCAGACCGCCAGCGCGACCAAGGAAATCGTCACCCGCATCGCGCAGATCCAGAACGCGACCAAGGAAGCGGTCGACGCCATCCAGGGCATCACCACCACCATCGAGGAAGTCAGCGCCATCGCCACCACGATCGGCTCGGCCATCGAGGAGCAAGGTGCCGCCACCGCCGAGATCGCCCGCAACGTCACCCAGACCGCGCAGGCCACGCAGGACGTCACCACCAATATCGGCGGTGTCACGAATGCGGCGCACGAAACCGGCAATGCCGCCAGCATGGTGCTGAGCGCGGCCTCGGGCCTGTCGAAACAGGCCGAGCAGCTCACCGGCGAAGTGAACACCTTCCTGGCCGGCGTCCGCGCTGCGTGACCTGAAGGCCTTCAAAGCAAAGGGCGCGGTCATCGCTGACCGCGCCCTTCTGTTTGCAGATGCTTTTGCGATCAGCGTGCGGTGAAGCCGCCATCGACCGGCAAAGCCACACCAGTGACGAAGGTCGACTCGTCCGACGCGAGCCACAGCGCCGCGTTCGCCACGTCCTCGGCCTTGCAGAGGCGTCCCATCGGCACGGCGGTCAGCAGCTTGGTCTCGTTGGCGGCAGCTTCCGCAGCGATGCCGGAGCGGCCGGTGAAGCCGAGCTTCATCGGGGTATCAGCCAGGCCCGGGCAGATCACGTTGACGCGGACCTGATCGGCGGCGAATGCCTGCGCCAGCGATTTGGTGAGACCGACCACCGCAAACTTCGCCGCCGAATAGATCGGGCTCATCATCGAACCAACGATGCCCGACACCGACGAGGTGAAGATCACCGAGCCGCCGCCGCGCTTGCGCATATACTGGATCACCTCGCCGGCACCGAGCGTGGCCGAGGTGACGTTCAGCGACATCGCGAATTCATAGGCCTTGAGATCGAGATTTTCGACACCAGCTGGCCCCGGCGTACCGGCATGGGCCCAGAGGATATCGACGCCGCCAAGCGCGGTTGCCGCGTCATTGATCGAGCTCTTCATCTGCTCGGTCTTGGACAGATCGGCCTGGATGGTGATCAGTTCGTAGCCCTTGGCCTTCATGTCCGCCTTCAGCTGCGTCAGCGCCTCGGCATTGACGTCCACAGCCGCGACTTTCGCACCTTCCCTGAGGAAGAATTCGACGCCGGCGCGTCCCATACCGGACGCAGCTGCAGTGATGATGGCGAGTTTATTGGCGAGACGCATGGCTTTTCCTCTTGGGTTAGGACGTCGACGTTCGGATAAAAAAGAACGCGCAGTGCGGGATCACCGTCATCTGCGCGTCCAAGTCTTGGGAGTAGGCCGTTACTTGATCAGCGGACAGCCGCCGTCCTTGAGCGGACGGAACGCCTTGTCGGCAGGGATGGTCGCCACGACATTGTAGTAATCATAGGGCTTCTTCGATTCCGCCGGCTTCTTGACCTGCAGCAGATACATGTCGTGCAGCACGCGGCCGTCCTCGCGCAGCGTGGTCTTGCCGAACAGCGGATCGTCGAAGGTGCCCATGTCGCGGATCGCCTTGACCACGGCGACGCCGTCCTTCGGCGAACCGACCTTGGCGACCGCCTTGAGATAGGTCAGCGCAGCGGAATAGGCGCCAGCCTGGTTCATGCTGGGATAGCGACCATTGTGGCGCTTGGCGAAGCGCTCGCCGAACTCACGGGTCTTGTCGTTGAGATCCCAGTAGAAGGCTTCGGTGAGCTGGAGGCCCTGCGCGGTGTTCAGACCGAGCGAGTGCACATCCGAGATGAACATCAGCATCGCGGCGAGCTTCTGGCCCGCCTGCACGATGCCGAATTCCGACGCCTGCTTGATCGCCTTGATGGTGTCGCCGCCGGCATTGGCGAGCGCGATGACGTCGGCCTTGGACGCCTGCGCCTGCAGCAGATAGGACGCGAAGTCGTTGGAGTCGGTCGGATGCTTGATGCTGCCGAGCACCTTGCCGCCATTGGCGTTGATCACGGCCGTCGCGTCACGCTCCAGCGAGGCGCCGAGCGCGAAATCGACCGTCAGGAAGAACCAGTTCTTGCCGCCGGCCTTGGTCATGGCATCGGCCGTGCCGTGCGACAGCGCCCAGGTGTCATAGGTCCAGTGCACCGAATTCGGCGTGCAGGCCTTGCCGGTGAGATCCGACGTGCCCGAGGCCGTGAACAGCGCGACCTTGTTCAGTTCGGCCGTCAGCGGCGCAACGGCCAGCGACGTGGCGCTGGTCGGGATGTCGAGCAGAACATCGACGCCTTCGGTCTCGAACCACTTGCGCGCGATGTTGCGTGCGATGTCCGGCTTGTTCTGCGGATCGCCCTGCACGACCTCGATCTTGAACTTGTCGGCACCGGGCAGCTTGTTGAAATCCTCGACGGCCATCTTGGTGGCCTCGAACGAACCCATGCCGCCGATATCCGAAAAGATACCGGACATGTCGGCGAGCACGCCGAGTTTCACCGGCGTCTGGGCTGACGCAGCCGTGGCCGACATGAGGCCAAGCGACAGCGCGAGAGCAGATACGGCAAGAGTATTACGAATGGTCATGTTTCCTCCCCTGACCCCAGATCGGCGGCGTCATAGCCCTGCGGGCAATCGGCGCTGCTCGAAAATTCTTGTTTATGAATTCATAAGACCTATACATGAATTAGAAGTCAAGACGCTCGTGGCCGATCCGGATGGCCTTCCAAGGCCATTTGGCGCTACAGAGCCAACCAGAATGCGCAGCGATGCAGGCGACCAAACACAGTCGCGGGACAGGGAAGAACGAATTCAATGCTGGTCAGGCAAGCTGCCAACGTGCTGGAATTGATGGAGTATTTTGCCCGGCGCAAACGGCCGGCGACGCTCGCGGAAATCTCCGACGATCTGGGCTGGCCACGTTCCAGCACGTTCAACCTGGTGGGCACCATCGCCGACAAGGGCTGGCTCTACGAACCGCGCGCACGCAACGGCTATTATCCCAGCCCACGCTGGCTCACCCTCGCCCGCACCGTCGCCGAAGCAGAGCCGCTTCCGGACGCCGTCCATGCGCTGTTGCTGGAGATCGCCGACAAGACCGGCGAGACCACCGCAATAGCCGCCCTGGCCGGCACCAATGCGATCTTCCTTGACGTGGTCGAGTGCGCGCATTCAGTGCGCTACTTCGCCCAGATCGGCGACCGTGTGCCGGTTCATGCGAGTTCGGTCGGCCGCGCCATTCTCGCGCAGCAAACACCCGAAGAACGCCGCGCGATCTATCGCAAGATCAAGTTCGAGCCGTTCTCGGACACGACCCCCGACTCCGTCGAAGCGATCGAGCAGGCGCTCTTGGACGCCACCGAGCGCGGCTACCATCAGAGTTCGTCGGAATATATCGCGGATCTAGCGGGCGTCGCGGTGCCGTTGCCGATCAGTCATCGACGGCTGTCGCTGGTTGTTGCAGGGCCGACATCGCGATGCCTGAACCGGCGGCCAGAAACGGCCGCGACGATCATTTCCTGCGTCGAACGCTTCAAGACCGAGACAGCAGAGAGCTAGTCGGCTCGGGCTGTCCCTGCCCGATCAATTGCTGTTGTTGTTCTGGTTCGGAAACTCGACGGCGTTGTTCTGCTTGCCGGTGCTGAAGTCGAAGATTTTCCGCGTGATGCCCGGCGCGATTGCCGAGAGAGGGTTGACGCGCAGAACCGGTGCGCCCGGCGTGCCGACGACCTCATAGGTCACGCCGAACAGACCTTCATTGCTGCCACCGCCAAGGAACAGGCCGACCACCGGGATCTGGCCGAACATGTTGTTGAGACCATACATCGGCACGAAAGTGCCGCTCATGCGCACCTGGTTGGCGTTGTAGTCGATGTTGCCTTCGATGGTGGCGCCAACCGACGGCCCCTGCACCAGCCCTTCGCGAACGGTCATGAAGCCATTCTGCCGAACGAATTCCGCGCGCAAGCGCGTGAACGAGATGCCGCTGTTCTGCGCGCCCGGCGGCCCGCCGGAGGCGGCGACGCGTTCGAGCGACGCCTCGCCCTTCACCGTGAAATTGCGCACATTGATCAGGCCTTCCTTCGGACGGGTGTCCGTGGACGGTGCATCCATCGCGAGCGCAAGCTGGCCGCCGAACATCTTCGAATAGGTGTCGGTGACGCGCAGGAAGGCACCGGCGTCATTGGTCTCGATGAAGATGAGATCGCGCCCTGCTCCCTGCGACTTGCCACGCATGTCGCCGGTGAGTTGAGTGTCGCGGCCGAGCTTGCCGGTCAGCGCGAATTTGGAGATCGTGCCATTGCGGCGCGAGACCTTGGCATCGACGCTGCGCACCGCCTCGCCATAGAAACCGGCGACAGCGCCGAGCTTGACGTCGATATCGAAATCGACCGCTTTGGCCTTGCTCTTGGCGTCCGGCTCCTTGCCGCCCGACATGGCGCCCTTCAGGAAACCGCGGCCATCGAACACGTCGCCGCGCATGGTCACCTTGAGCACACCATCATTGCCGCGCTCGGCCTTGATGGAGGTCTTGTCGCCTTCGGAGGGCGAATAAGTGGGGAAACTGACGTTGACCAGATCGCCGTTCTGATCGAGTTCGACGGATCCCTTGATGGACGCACCGGCGCCATCGACCGTTATGTCTTCGAGGCGGGTGGAGTCGCCCTTCTTCACCACGTTGAACGCGGCCTTCGCCGACTTGCCCGCGACCTTGGTCCAGCCGGGCAGCAGGTTGTCCAGCTTCAGCGGTGTCAGGTCTGCTTCGATATTGAACTTGCTGTCGCGATCACCGCTGCCGATCTTGCCGTTCAGCTTCAGCGGCACGGCGCCGACGACGGCGGTCCCGAGATCGACGCCCATCCGCGTGCGGCTGGCATCGTCCAGCGTCGCGCTGAGCCGCACCTCGGCATCGCCTTCGGTGGGCTTGCGATAATCGAGCTGTCCGGTCTGGCCGTTGATCTTGATATCGCCACGGACCTGATAGCCCTGATTGCTCGCGGCGATCTTCAGCAGATTGGCCTCGACCTTCTGGTTCATCACCAACTTGTCGGCGGAGAAATCCTTGAGGTCGGCGGTGACGTTGTAGGTCGTATCGGCCTTGGTCAATTCATGCTGGATCGGCATGCCCATGGCGACCTGCGCCGTCACATTGCCCTTGATGGCATTCGGATCGAGCATGTTGCCGGAGGCTTCGCTGAGCCGATCGGAATTGAGAACCTCGACGACGCCCGGTGCCGGGCCGTCGAGCTTGAAGCGGATACGCGACGGCGACGGCTTGGGCGCCATGTCCGGCACTTCGAACACGATGTCGCTGAGATTGACCTTGCGGCCGCCCGGCGTGTCGACATTGGCCTGGCTGATGGTGACCGTGGCCGTGCGGCCGGTGATGCGCGCACGCAGGTCGCCGTCATGCACCACAGGCAAGCCATCGACCGGACGCAGCGAGACGTCGTTGGCGATGATCGCCACGTTCAAACCGTCGTCAGGGATGGGCGGTCCGCGCCGCGTCAGGTTCTTGGTCGGCGAATTCACCCCGATCTCGATGCGCTGCAGGTTCCCGGCTTCGATCCGCTCGATCACCCACTCGCGCACTTCCGGCACGATCAGCACCGGCCACATGCGCTTGAGCGCCGACGCATTCATGGGCGTTCCGGCGAAACCCAGCTTCATGCGCGGCTCGCCTGCATAGTCGACGCTGCCGGTGCCGGCGACGCCGAGTTCGCCATTGCTGATATTGGCCTGGGTCAGCGACACCAGCCGGTTGTCGGGATCGAATTTGGCCCGGATCGAGATGTTGTTGAAGATCAGCGGCTGCTCGTTGCCGCTGCCACCGAGCACAATGGTTCCGCCGCTGAGACCTGCCTGCCAGGCATTGGAGGTGCCGTTCGGTGGCTCCACATGGGCCAGCAGCGTGACCCGGTTGCTGCCGGAGATCACCTTGAACGGCGCCAGCAGCACGCGGCGTGCGGAATCCCACTCGAAGCTGATCTCCGCGTTGTCGATCGGCATCGGATAATCAGGCGTATCGTTATCAACGATATCGCCGGTGCCGGCGATCAGCTTGCCGCGCAGATAGGTCGGCATCCCGTCGCGGCCGATCTCGCCCTTGAGTTCTCCGGTTAGCGGAATATCGGCGCTGTAGGTGAGATCCTTCATGCGCAGCGCCAGCAGGATGTTCTTGGTCGAGACCTTGTCCGCCTTCACATCCACCGAGCGCACGCCATTGCTGGGCGCGCCGATATCGATGCCGAGCGACCACGGCGACTTGCCGCCCTCGCCGACGGTCAGCGCAACGCCACCGGCGCTCGGCCGCCGCAGGCTGAGCGAGATATTGTTGAATTCCCATTTGTTGCCGCGCTGCTGATCGTCCACCACCAGGCGACCGTTCTTGAGACCGACCTCATTGAGGTTCTGTCCGTCGAGCCCAGACAAGGTCAGTGTATCCAGCCAATCGAGACCGGCCAGAATCCCCGTGGGTGCTTCGCGCTTGCCGGTCGCGGCCCCCGGCGGCGGCTGGACCTGAACGACGGGCGGTTGCGGCTGCCGGGGGAACGTCAGTTCCGGCTGCTTGGCCGGCCCAAGCCACGCGCCGGGCACGCGCGGCGATGCGACACCGGTCGCGATCGGCTTGACATTGTCGCCGGTGGAAACTGTGACCTCGCCATCCGGCGTAATGCGCACGGCAAGCGCAACATCGACCAGGTTCAGGCTTTCAGCGCGCAACCGCCCCATCAGGATAGCGACGAACGAGATCTTCACCTCGGCCTTTGGCGCGCTGGCAATAACCGCATTGTCGTGGTCGCGGACGACAATGTCGCGAAGACGCACCGCCATGCGCACGCGTCCAACGCGCTCGATCTGCGTTCCACCGACGGCGACCGTGTTGCCCTGCCCGATATTGTCCTGGATCGCATCGGCGAGCCACGGGGTGGCAACGTCGAAATTGATCGGCCCGGCGCCGAGCCGCCACCACAATATGGAAAAACAGATGGCAGAGACGATGAAGAGGCCGCCGAATACCGTGACGATCCGCTTGAACCAGCGTCCGCCACCGGAGCCCGAACGGCCAGAGCGGAAACGATCACCGAACCGCTGCCATGCCGACGACTTCTGCGAGAGCAATTTGCGCGCACGGTCGTGCCCAGCCGCGTAGTGCTGACGATCCCATTCGGAATCGTCCCACTGCCTGGACCGGTCATCGGCGCGCGGACGAGGCGCTGCGGGTGGCTTGCTCTTTGCCATGTCCTCTAGGTGCCGGGCCTTTCGGGGGCTAGCGATGATTGCGAGACCGATCGCCACCAACAGTGCGCAACGATCTGTAACGAACGCCAACTGCCGGCAAAACTGCCAATCCCGGATTTGAATTATAGCTCGTCTTGGTCGTCGCAACACCAATCGGCGCGGGCAACGTGTGTCGTCTCGAATCCTTCAGTCACCATACAGCGAGGCCGGTGGTTTTGCACCGCAATGGCAGCTCAGCGAGCCCCCGAAGCATGTCCGCAATCCAATCACAGTGACCGTCCGAAAGCGACGAAAGGAAGGCGTATGTGCAAGAAATTGCGCAAGAATCTCTCGAAAGCCCGCACAATCGGATGACCTTCCGCGCACCCGGACAGCCTCCCTCCGGAGCTTCCCGCTGCGGCCATCCGTCCCGTCCAGACGCCGCTTCCTGGTTTGGGACATGGAGCCGTTCCGACACCTCGGATAGAACGGCCCGACGAAATGCCGATGACGAAGGGATACCTCCATGGCCAAGACAGCGAAGACGACAACGACCGATCCGATCGAGGGCAGGAAGGCACCCGCCTTCAAGCTGCCGCGCGACGGTGGCGCCACGGTCTCGCTGTCGGACTACGCCGGCCGCAAGCTGGTGATCTTCTTCTACCCACGCGCCAGCACACCCGGATGTACCAAGGAAGCGATCGACTTCACCCGCCTCGCCGCTGACTTCGAGGCCGCCGACACCGCCGTGCTCGGGGTGTCAGCAGACCCGCAAAAGGCGCAGGAGAAGTTTCGCGACAAATATGAGCTCGGCATGCCGCTGCTCTCGGACGCCGCCCAGACCATGCTGACGGCCTATGGCGCATGGGGCGAGAAGAAGCTGTACGGCAAGGTGTTCGAAGGCGTTTTGCGGAGCACGGTGCTGATCGGGCGCGACGGCAAGGTCATCAAGGCCTGGCGCAACGTGAAGGTCGACGGCCATGCGGATGCCGTGCTGGCCGAAGCCCTGCGGCATTAACCCATATTCAAATTGACGGAAGTCATTTAGCTGGAATTAACCATGCCGGGCTCAAATCCCTCCCGTAGTTGAGCCCGCCGATGAGTCTCCCGGCAGGCCCGGGAGTGCTGATGTCGAACCGTCCTGTCCAATACGCCGAGTACCCTCAGCACCACGCTCACGATCACGGACGCCCCCAACCGCGCCGCGTCGCCACCGCCAAGCCGCCGGCTGCCAAATCGGCTGCTATGGCGGCCCGGCAGAGTGATTATACGATCGCGCATCGCGGCAAGCAGGTCCGCATCGGGCCGGTGGTGTTCTGGATCGTGGTCGGCACCGTGACCGTGCTGGGTGCATGGTCCGCCGCAACCGCCACCTATTTCGCGTTTCGCGACGACGTACTGACCAAGCTGATCGCCCGTCAGGCCGATATGCAATACGCCTATGAAGACCGCATCGCCGAGCTGCGCGCCAAGATCGACCGCACCACCAGTCGCCAGATGCTCGATCAGGAACAGTTCGACAAGAAGCTCGAACAGGTCCTGCGGCGCCAGAACCAGCTGGAATCCCGCGCCAGTGCGCTGGGCAACGTGCCGGACCTCTCCGTCACCGGTTCGATCCCGCCGACAAGGGCGCCGGGCCGCGGCGCATCGCTGGATACGAACTCGCTCCAGAAAACCGCTCAGGTCAGCGACACCGTGACTTTCGTGGTGCCGCCCGATCGTGAAGCACGGCTGGAGTCACGCGCGCCGGTTCTCGCAGCGCCGCCGCAGACCCAGGTCGCCAAGCTCGGCGGCGCCGACAATGTGATCGACCGCCTGCAGGCCTCGCTGGACCGCGTCGAGAGCAAGCAGCTTGCCGCGCTCAGCTCGGCCGAAGAAGGCATGGACTCCAAGGTCCGTCGCATGCGCGGCGCCATCGCCGATCTCGGTCTCAACATGGCCAAGCTCGAAGCCGCAGCACCGCGCGGCGGGATGGGCGGGCCGTATATTCCGGTCAAGTTGTCGGCCAGCGCCGACCCGTTCGAGCGGCAGCTCTATCGCCTCCACGTGACCCGCGCGCAGATGGACAAGCTGAACCGCACCATGGCGCAGGTGCCGTATCGCAAGCCCGTGGTGGGCACCGTCGAATTCTCATCCGGCTTCGGCGTCCGCACCGATCCGTTTCTCGGCCGCCCGGCGATGCATGCCGGCCTCGATTTCCGTGGCTCCACCGGCGACCCGATCCGCGCCACCGCCAATGGCCGTGTCGTCTCCGCGGCCTATGCTGGCGGCTATGGCAAGATGGTCGAGATCGACCACGGCAATGGCCTCTCCACCCGCTACGGCCACATGTCGGTGATTGGTGTGAAGGTCGGCGACAGCATCAAGATCGGCCAGGTCATCGGCCAGGTCGGCTCCACCGGCCGTTCCACCGGCCCGCATCTGCACTACGAAACCCGCATCGATGGCGAAGCCGTTGATCCGCAGAAGTTTCTCCGCGCCGGCGTGCGTCTCAGCGCCAGCTGAGACAGCAGCATTGTTGCCCTGCCCGCAATATGATTGAAGCGACGTCGAAATCCATCGAGGTCGCCGCGTGACATCTCCCCGACGTATTGGTCCACGTTATCCCCGCCTCGGCCGGTTCTGCTTCCGCGCCACGCGTCGGCTGACGACATGGGTGATGTCGCTGGCAGGCTTCCACGCCAATGACAGCCATTTCACCGTCCGCCGCATCGGCGAACTGCGCGCCAAACTGGCGCGTGGCGAGACGGTCTATCTGGCTGGCCTCGGATTGCCCGGCACGCACAACTCCGGCGTGGCGCTGGTTGAAGTCACGCAGGCCCATGGCCCGCGCCTGATCGTCAACAACGAGGAAGAGCGCTTCTCCGGCGACAAGCACACCACGCAATATCCACGCGCCGCGCTCGACGCGATGCACGAGACGCTGCGCAAGATGGGCCGCGACATCACCGATATCGATGCGTGGCTGACGAGCTGGGACTATCCCGATCTCACCGGCACGCTGGTGCGGAGCATCGTAGAAGAATTTCCGGACGGCTTGAAACTGCTGCGCACGAAGAATTCCGTCAGCTTCGATGCCAAGCGCCTCGAGCAAATGACGCGCACGCCAAAGCTGCTGCGCAAGCAATTTGGCCTGCCCGCGCGCGTGCCGCTGATAATGATGCCGCATCACGACAACCACGCATGGTTCTCGTTCGCCGCATCGCCCTTCCCCGATGACGAGCCTGTGGCCATTGCCGTGCTCGACGGCACCGGCGATCTCGGTTCGGTCTCGACCTACGTGGCGCAGAACGGCGCGATCACAAAACTCTATTGCAACGACAGCGTCTTCGACTCCCTCGGCGCCTTCTATAGCGTGATCTCATCGACGCAGGGCGGCTGGACCTGGCTCTCCAGCGAAGGCCGCTATATGGGCGCCGCCGCCTGGGGCGATATGGACCGCGCCAGCAATCCCTATTACGCGCGTCTGCGCGAGGTGCTGGATTTCGGCCCCGACGGTGAGATCAAACTCAATCGCGCCATGGGCAACTGGTATTGCGACCCGTTCGACAACCCCTACAAGCAGCCGTTGATCGACATTCTCGGCGAACCGCTGAAGCCCGACCAGCTCTGGAATCCGGATGCCGTGCTGCGCGTCGAGGACATCCAGCATCGCCCGGACACGCAGGACCGTCTCGACAAGGCGGCGGCGACACAGCTCGTATTCGAGGATGCGATGATCCATGTCGTCGCCGGCCTGCTGCGCAAGACCGGCGCAAATCGCGTGGTGTTGACCGGCGGCGTGGCACTCAATGCGCTCGGCAATATGCGGCTGCTCGAACACTTTGACGAAGCATGGTTCGAACGCGAGCAAGGCCGCAAGGTGCGCCTGCATCTGTGGATGCCGCCGACGCCCGGCGATCCCGGCGTCACCATCGGCGCGGCCTGGATTTTTGCGCATCTCATCGGCGCCCCGCGCGGCGCTCCGATGACGCATGCGTTCTATTGTGGCGATGCATCGGCACCGCAGGACATCGCAGCCGTACTCGAGGCTGATGACATCAACTCCAGGATCATCGGCAATATCTCGACACCCGACGGCCTCGCCGCCATGGCCGATCTGATGGGATATCTGGTTGCGCAAAACGGCATCATTGCGCTCTATCAGGGCGCGGCGGAAACCGGCCCCCGCGCACTCGGCCATCGTTCGATCCTCGCCAATCCCTGCGATGCCGGCACCCGCGAACGCCTCAACGAACGCGTCAAGTACCGCGAGGCGATCCGCCCGCTGGCGCCGATGGCGACGCGCGAAGCTGCGCTTGCGTATTTCGATCTTTTGGAAGGCGCGTCAGACGCTGACTACAACGCCTATAACTACATGGTGCTGACCGCGCAGTCGAAGCCGCATGCGCGCGACAAGATCCCGGCGGTCATTCACGCCGATGGCACCGGCCGCATCCAGATCGTCCGCGCCGAGGACGATCCTCTCACCCATGCCTACCTCAAGGCATTGGGCCGCCATATCGGCGTGGAGCTATCGGTGAACACGTCGTTCAATGTCGCGGGCCCGATCGCGCAGACGCCACAACAGGCCATCGAGACCTTGCGCCGCTCGGCAGGTCTCGACGTGGTGTTCATGGTGGCAGATGACGGCACGGTCACCGCCGCATGGCACGGCGGGGAACGCGATAACGGCCGGTTTACGGCGTTGCATGAGCAGTGGCGAGCCGTAGGCGGATGAGCGAATCGTAATCCGCCGCAAAGCTGCCACTTTGAACTCGACCGGCGGATTACGCCTTCGGCTAATCCGCCCTACGATCGAGTCTTGTCACACCTTGCCGATCTTCTTGGCGGTGGCGACGAGACGCTCGCTATCCTTGGCCACGAAAGCCGCAAAAGCTTCCGAGTCCTGATAGGCGGGCATGTTGCCGGCCGCCTCAAAGACCTTGGTGACTTCAGGGTCCTTCATCGCGTCGCGCACGGTCTCGCGCAGCTTGGTCACGACAGGTGCCGGCATGCCCTTTGGCGCGAACAGACCGGCCCAGATGTAGAACTCCACATCGGAATAACCGAGCTCCTTGAAGGTCGGCAGGTCGGGGAATGCCGCCAGACGCTCGGCGCCGAAATTGGCCAGAACGCGCAGCGTGCCGGCATCGACATGCTGCTTGAGCGTGCCGGGCGCCGAAGCGAGTGCCTGGATCTGGCCGCCGATGAGATCGCTCACCGCTGGCGCCGCGCCACGATACGGGACGTGAAGCATCTTGATGCCGGCCGAGAGCGCGAACATTTCCATCGAGACATGCAGCGTGCCGAACGGCCCCGACGAGCCATAGGAGATCGCTCCCGGCCGCGCCTTCGCGTCGGCGACGAATTCCTGGATGGTCTTCCACGGCGCGCTCGCCGGCACGGCAAACAGGGTAGGATCGGCGAGCACGCGGGCGATCGGCTGCAGCTGATCGACTTCGTATGCGACCGGACGGCCATAGATGCGATCCGACTCCGGCAGCACCGCGAGCGACGACAGCGTCATCAGCAGCGTGTGCCCGTCGGGCGCAGCGCGGGCTACGGTGGAATTGCCAAGCGAGCCGCCGGCACCGCTGCGATTGTCGATGATGACGGCCTTGCCGAGCACCTTCTGCATGTAGGTCGCGACCGGGCGCGCGGCGATATCGGCCTGCCCGCCCGCGGGGAACGGCACCACCATGCTGATATTCTTGCTCGGCCACGCTTCCTGCGCATGCGCAGTCTGGCCCGTCAGTGCGAGGGTCGACAGGCCGCCAAGGCCTGCGAGGAAATCACGGCGTTTCATGGTTATCTCCCGTTTATTCTGTTCAGCAATGCATCGAATGCGTGCATCAGAGGACACATCACTCCTATGCGGAGTGGAGTTCTTGAAGCTTGCGGATTTTTCGCACGGGGCGAAGCCCGCCCCGTGCGTTTGATTGCGGTCGTGCGACGATCAGCCGACCGGATTTTCCAGACGGCCGATGCCACTGACTTCGATCGCCACGACGTCGCCCTTCTTGAGGAAGCGCGGCGGCGTAAAGCCGAGGCCGACGCCCGCCGGCGTGCCAGTGGCGATGACGTCGCCGGGCTCCAGCGTGATGCCGGCCGAGAGCGTCTCGATCAGGGTCGGGATATCGAACACGAGATCAGCGACCGATGCGTTCTGGCGCAGCTCGCCGTTCACGAACGTCTTCAGCTGCATCTTGGTCGGATCAGGCATCGCGTCAGCGGTGATGATCGCCGGGCCCATTGGGCAGAAGCCGTCGATACCCTTGCCGATGAACCACTGGCGATGCTGATGCTGCAGCGTGCGCGCGGTCACGTCATTGATGATCGTGTAGCCGAACACATGCTTGAGCGCGTCGGCCTTCTTGATGCCACGGCCGCCGCGGCCGATGATCACCGTGAGTTCGCCTTCGTAGTCGGTGCTGTCGGTCGTATCGAGATATTGCGGGATCGCGGCACCCTGCCCGATCACCGTGCTCGACGGCTTGGTGAAGATGACCGGGTATTCCGGCACGACTTCCTTCGCCGAGGAGTCATAGCCGCTGCCGGCGAATTCCTTGGCATGCTCGTGATAGTTCTTGCCGACGCAGAACACATTGCGCGCCGGGCGCGGGATCGGTGCGAGCAACTCAACATTGGCGATCGGCAGCGCTGCGCCGGCGGCGCCTGCGATGCTGCCTTTAACGCTGTCATAGTTCGCGATCAGGGAGAGCATGTCCGGCGCGACATCGGCCGGGAGCGGCTGAACCTTGGAAAGCGCCTCGTCCGCGATGCCGACGGTCGGCCGGCCTTCGTGCATGAATGTGACAAGATGCATGGTTTCCTCCTGATGTCAGCTTCTGGGGCGGCTGGTGCGCCGCGTCTCCTATAGGTACGATTATCTTCGATGGGAGATTTGCGCAAGCGGCTGGTTCCAGATTTTTCCTCTTTAGAAGACGCGACCAATTGCCCCGCAATGCCGTGGTGTCCTTAACGTAACCGGTCAATACGACTGATTTTCTTCCAGCAGGATGTGACATCGCGCCAAACCGCGCCTAAAGTAGAATCGGTTTCATATGAGCGGAGCAACATCCGATATGGCAAAGGCGGCGGCACGGAAGGTCGTACGTGAAGACCCCGTCAGCCGCGCATTTGGCGATCGGGTCCGCGTGTTGCGTGAGGAAGCAGAACTCACGCTGGAGCAGCTATCGAAACAGTCCGGCGTCAGCCGCGCGATGCTGTCCAAGGTGGAGCGTGGCGAGAAGAGCCCGACCATCGGCGTCGCACGGCGCATCGCACTGGCCCTCGGCACGTCGTTCTCGTCTCTCATGGGAGATGACGACGGGCCACGTCGCGCTTTTGCAATCGTTCGGAAGGACCAGCGACCGGTGTTCCGCGATGCCGAGACCGGCTTCGAACGCTTCCTGTTGTCTCCGGTGATGGCGGGGATGGCAGTCGAAGTCGCGCTGCATCACCTGCCGCCAAAGACATCGACGGGCGAGTTGCCCGCCTACCCCACAGGTACGTCGAAACACGTGCTCGCCACGCGCGGCAAGGTCACCGTCAAGACCAAGGACACGGAGACGGTGCTCGACGAAGGCGACTCCCTGTATTTTGAAGTCGATGTCGAACACTGGTTCGAGAACCGCACCGCGCGCGCCTGCGAGTATTATCTCGTGATTTCAGCGCCGCCGTCTTTCGGCCGGCGCGACGGAAAAGCTTGAACGTAGGGCGGATGAGCCAAAGGCGTAATCCGCCGATCTTCGCCAAACGAAATCGGCCGGCGGATGTCGCTTCGCTCATCCGCCCTCCTGTTCATGCTACTTCTTCAGACAGAGTCCGACGGTCGGCGTTGTCGCGCATTTCACGCCATCCGGCGCACCGCCGCTCGGGCACAGCACCGAAACGAGCGTCTCGCTTGCATCGCAGGTAACAGCGCCGTCAGCCTGAACCGCGCGGAAGGCTGGCGCCGCCTCGCCTTTGTCACCCTTGTCGCCCTTCTCACCCTTGGCTCCGGGGGCGCCCTGCGGACCTTGCGGGCCCTGAGCACCGGCCTGTCCTTGCGCACCCGGCACGCCCTGAACGCCTTGCGCGCCCTGCGGGCCGGCTGGCCCCTGGGCGCCCGGATCACCCTTCGGTCCGGGATCGCGGCCGCAGCCGCTGACCATCAAGGCAACGCCGATTGCGAGAACTGGAAAGATCTTCCTCATGCCCCTTACCCCTGTTTGACGCCATCACGAGCGATTGCGCCGGGACAATCCGGCGGCGTCGGTCGTGTTCCGGCACAGGGATGATATCGGGGGAGATACGGAAGGAAAGCGAACGAACTGCGACGTCTCTGTTTCAAGACGCCGCAGTCGCCAAAGTTTAGTCCACGTCGTCGATCGCGCTCGGCGTGGTGCCGAATGCGCGTTGCGCCAGCGTCGCGGCCATGAACTCATCGAGATCGCCGTCGAGCACGCCCGACGTGTCCGAGGTCTGCACGCCGGTGCGCAGGTCCTTCACCATCTGGTAGGGCTGCAGCACGTAGGAGCGGATCTGGTGGCCCCAGCCGATATCGGTCTTGGCGGCCTGATCGGCGGCGGCCTTCTCTTCGCGGCGCTTCAGCTCGATCTCATAGAGGCGCGCGCGCAGCATGTCCCACGCCTGGGCGCGGTTCTTGTGCTGCGAACGGCCGGCCTGACAGACCACCGCAACGCCGGTCGGGATATGCGTCAGACGCACCGCCGATTCCGTCTTGTTGACGTGCTGGCCACCCGCGCCACCCGACCGCATCGTATCGACGCGGACATCCGACTCGTTGATCTCGATCTTGATCGAGTCATCCACAACCGGGAAGATCGCCACCGACGAGAACGAGGTATGGCGACGGGCATTGGAATCGTAGGGCGAGATACGCACCAGACGATGCACGCCGCCTTCGGTTTTCAGCCAGCCATAGGCATTGTGACCGGAGATCTGGATGGTCGCCGACTTGATACCGGCTTCTTCGCCCTGGGTCTCTTCAAGATACTCGATCTTGAAACCGTGCTTCTCCGCCCAGCGCGTATACATGCGCAGCAGCATCGAGGCCCAGTCCTGGCTTTCGGTGCCGCCCGCGCCGGCATGGACTTCGAGATAGGTGTCGAAGCGGTCGGCCTCGCCGGACAGCAGCGCTTCCAGCTCGCGGCGCGCGACTTCCTTCTTGAGCGCCTTCAGCGCGTTCTCGGCTTCGGTCACGATGCTTGCATCGCCCTCGGCTTCGCCGAGTTCGATCATCTCGACATTGTCGTCGAGTTCACGCGTGACCTTGCCGATGCCCTGCAGCGAATCCTCAAGCGAGGTTCGCTCCTGCATCAGCCTTTGGGCCTTCTGGGGATCGTTCCAGAGATTGGGATCTTCGGCGAGAGCGTTCAGCTCTGCGAGTCGTGCCGTGGATGCATCGACGTCAAAGATGCCTCCTCAGCAGCCCGACTGACTGCTTGATCTCTTCTACGAGGCGTTCGATTTCAGCGCGCATGGAAATTCCGTTGTGTTGGCCGCACGTGTAACCGCCGCGCCCGTCTTATTCAACCCACCACCCTCGTCATTGCGAGGAGCGTAGCGACGAAGCAATCCAGTTCTTGGCTTTCCGGATTGCTTCGCTGCGCTCGCAATGACGTTGTCAATCGGCGATCAATACAGACCACCGGTTCCCGGACGCATGAACATGCGGTCGGTATCGGGAGCGATCTGCTGCGAGCGGCCGTCGGCATCGGCCACGCCGATGACCGAGTAATTGTCCGGCGGCGCCGTGCCCGGCTTGAAGGCTTCGAGGATGGTGCGGCCGCCATCGCCCGGACCGGCGCGCATGCCGGTCTTGGCATCGACGCGGATCAGCTTGATGCCCGCGGGCACCTTGAACGGCACCGCCTGCTTGTCCGCGAGAGCGAGCTTCATGAAATCCTTGGCGATCGGAGCCGACAGCACGCCGCCAGTGCCACCGCGGCCGAGATTGCGCGGCTTGTCGTAGCCGACATAGATTCCGACCACCACGTCCGGCGAGAAGCCGACGAACCAGGCGTCCTTCTCGTCATTGGTGGTGCCGGTCTTGCCGGCGATCGGCTTGCCGACCTCGCGCATGACGGTCGCGGTGCCGCTCTGCACCACGCTCTCCATCATCGACGTGATCTGATAGGCCGTCATCGGATCCATCACCTGCTCGCGGCGATCGACGAGTTGCGGTTCGGGCTGGTTCTTCCAGCCCTCCGGCGCCTCGCAGCCACGGCATTCGCGCTGGTCATGCTTGAAGATCGTGTGTCCGTAACGGTCCTGGATACGATCGATCAACGTCGACTTCACGCGGCGCCCGCCATTGGCGAACATCGAATAGGCCGTGACCATGCGCATGACCGTCGTTTCACCGGCGCCCAGGGCGTAAGAGAGATAGTTCGGCAATTCGTCATAAACGCCAAAACGCTTGGCATATTCGCCGATCAGCGGCATGCCGACATCCTGCGCCAGACGCACGGTCACCGTGTTCAGCGAGCGCGTCAGCGCGTTGCGCATGGTGGTCGGGCCGTAATATTTGCCGGTCGAATAGTTTTCCGGACGCCAGACGCCGTTGCCCGAGCCCTGATCGATTTCGATCGGCGCGTCGATCACGACTGTCGATGGCGTGTAGCCATTGTCCATCGCCGCCGAATAGACCAGCGGCTTGAATGACGAACCGGGCTGGCGATAGGCCTGCGTGGCGCGGTTGAACTGGCTCTGGTCGAAGGAGAAACCGCCGACCATCGCGAGCACGCGGCCGGTGTTCGGATCCATGGCGACCATGGCACCCGATACTTCCGGATACTGCCGCAGGCGGAACTGGCCTTCGATGACCGAACCGTCCTTCTGGGTCAGCGGATCCACATAGATGACGTCGCCGGCGCTCAGCACCTGCGACACCGCCGTCGGGGTCTTGCCACGGGTCGCGCCAGCGGCAGGCTTGGCCCATCGCACGCCATCGAGCGAGATCAGACCGGTCTGGCGATCCTTCGACACGGCGCCGCCGAGTTCGCGGCCGGGCTGGAAGCCGATCCGCGCCGACTGGTCGGACACGTCGAGCACGACGGCCATCTTCCACGGCGAGATGTCGGACAGCGACTTCACTTCGGCGAGCTTGACGCCCCAGTCGCCGGAAATGTCGATCTTGTTGGTGGCGCCGCGATAGCCGCGCGCTTCGTCGTAATTGACGAGGCCAGCGGCCATGGACTTGCGCGCCATCACCTGCATCTTGGGATCGAGCGTGGTGCGGACCGAGAGGCCGCCTTCATACAGCTTCTTCTCGCCGTAGCGCTCGAGGATGTCGCGGCGCACTTCCTCGGCAAAGTATTCGCCGGCGAAGATATGGGCGTGGCTGCCGCGGCCGGTGACCGTCAACGCTTCCTTGCGTGCCTTCTCCGCATCGGCGGACTTGATCCAGCCGTTTTCGACCAGACGGTCGATGACGTAATTGCGGCGCTCGATAGCGCGGTCGCGGTTCTTCACCGGATGCAGCGTGGACGGAGCCTTCGGCAGCGCGGCCAGATAGGCAGCTTCCGAGACGGTGAGCTCATTCACCGACTTGTCGAAATAGACCAGCGACGCAGCCGCGATGCCGTAGGCACCGAGGCCGAGATAGATTTCGTTCAGATACAGTTCGAGGATCTTGTCCTTCGAATAGGTGCGCTCGATGCGCATCGCCAAGAGCGCTTCCTTGATCTTGCGATCGAAGGAGACTTCGTTGGTGAGCAGGAAGTTCTTCGCAACCTGCTGGGTGATGGTCGATGCACCCTGCGGACGGCGGTTGGAGCCGATGTTCTGGGCGTACAGGATCGCTGCACGGGCCATGCCGGTGTAATCGAGACCGCCGTGCTCGTAGAAATTCTTGTCTTCGGCCGCGAGGAAGGCGTTCACGACCAGTTTCGGGATCGCCTGGATCGGCAGATAGAGCCGGCGCTCCTTGGCGTATTCGCCGAGCAACTGGCCGTCGGACGCATGCACGCGGGTCATCACCGGCGGCTCGTAATCCTGCAGCTGGGAGTAATCCGGCAGGTCCTTGGAGAAATGCCAGATCATGCCCGCGGCGGCAGCGACGCCCACCAGGAACACGACGGTGCCTGCAGCGAACAGGAACCCGAAAAACCGCACGAGCAGACGCATGTTGAGACGATCCGTTTCAGTCGCTGTGCGGCCATATAGCACAAATGGCGCCGCAAAGGGCGAAAGTCAGCCAATTACAATCGACTGGAGACGCCCACGGCCACCTGGCGAGGTGACCGATTCTCCGGCCGCATGGCGGATTTTATAGAGGGTGCGCTGTGGCCAAACTAGGGCTTTCGCGGTCGTAGGATGGGCAGAGCGCAGCGAAACCCATCGGCGGAGCCCGCCACATTAACGGAATGATGGGTTTCGCTCCGGCGCTTCGCGCCTCTGCTCTACCCATCCTACGCCGCTGCGTTCAATTCGCGCCGGCCGAGACCATGTGCTTGGCAAAATAGCTGTCGATCGACTTGGCGACCGCGCCCACCGTCTTGGAGCGCCAGTTCTCCGACATCAGCGACTGCAGGTCGTCCTTGTTGGAGACATATCCCAATTCGATCAGCACTGACGGGACATCCGGCGCCTTCAGGACCCGGAACCCGGCGGATTTCAGCGGATGCTTGTGCATCCGGGTGGTCACCTTCATCTCGCCGACCACCATGCGGGCGAAACGGCCCGAAAAGGTCTTGGTCTCCCGCTGGGCGAGATCGATGAGGATATCCGCCACTTCGGTCGGTTCTTCGGTGAGATTCACGCCGCCGATAGCATCGGCCTTGTTTTCGAGGTCCGCCAGCCGCTGCGCCTCGGCATCCGACGCCTTGTCCGACAGCGTGTAGACGGTCGCGCCCTGGGCATCGCCCTCGCCTTTCGGCAGCGCGTCGGCATGGATCGAGACGAACAGCGCCGCGCCGGCGCTGCGCGCCAGTTTCACGCGCTCGTCCAGCGGAACAAAGGTATCGTCCGAGCGCGTCATGACCACGCGGTATTTGCCCAGCTTCTCCAGCCGGTCGCGCAGCGCGAGGCCGAAGCCAAGCACGATGCTCTTTTCGCTCTCGCCGCCGGCCTGGGTTCCGTTGTCGACGCCGCCATGACCGGGGTCGAGCACCACCACCGGACGGCTGTCCGTCGCCGAAACGGGCGCGGCACTGGCCACGACCGTGGTCGCCACCGGCGACGGCGTCACGCTGCCGGCAATGCCCGGCCGCAATTCCGGGCGGTTCTCCACCGCCAGCCCCTGCACGAAGGTCGTACGGTCCACGGCTTCGAGCTCGATCACCATCCGCGCCGGCTGGCCGTTGGCGGGATCGAGCGCCGTGGCGCTCTTGATCTTCACAGGTTTTGCGAGGTCGAACACCATGCGCGAGCCGCCCGGCATCACCATGCCGTAACGGAACGCCTTGATCAGGCCGCGTGCCACCGTCCCTGCCCCGGGATCGAGATGAAACGCCACCTGCGGCATGTCGATGACGACGCGATACGGATCCGCCAGCGTAAAGGCGCGCAGCGAGACCTTGCGGTCGAGATCGAGGATGAATCGGGTCTGTTTCTCGTCGCCGGCGATGCGGACGTCGGAGGCGATGGGAAGCGATGCTTCGGCCGGTTTTTCGCCATTGGCCTCGGGCGTACCGCCCGGCGCAGCCATGGTACCCGAACACCAGACGAGCGACGTCAGCGCACTCGCGAGCGCCATTCCCAGCAAAACGATATGGTTTGCGCGGCGGGTCAAGCGAATCCAAAGCCTCCGGAGCAGCCCATCCCTACCCCATTAGAATCGCAGGGTTAACTCGCACTTAATGACGCCAGAACGAATTCCCCGGACTGTTGCAGCGGCGTGACGCTTCCCTTGCCAGCCGGGTTCATTCCACGTATGTACGAGGAGCTGACGGATTAACTCCCGGTTGTGTCGCGTTCAACCTCCCGGTGCAGCGTTTATCTCCCCGATACCCATCGGAGACATGAGCGTTTTTGATCATCCCTCCAAGACCAGCGCCGGGCGCGGTTTTCGGAGAGACGGTCCTGGCCCGAGCGGTGTCCGGTCCCTGGTTCTTACTCGCTTACAGGGCGGTTTCAGACACGACATGACCGAAAACTCCGGCCACCTGTTTCGGCCGAGTTAGCGACAACCGGCGCACGCATTCGCGTGGCGCCGGACGTCAGCGCAGGCGGTGCCTTTGCCGCCCAAAAGTTTAGACGGGCCGACGCTTGATGCGCCAGACTGTGATGCCGACCGAGACCCGCTTGGGGACACCGATGCGAAGCTTCCGCTTCGTGCGGTTTTCCACGCGGCTCTCCCACGCGGCACGGCGCGACGGTGAGCGTTTCGGCCTTCCCCTCACCCCAGAATCAGGTGGACCCTCGCGTCACCCGGCCGCGCCAGACGCGCTTGCCGCCACGCGTGCACTCCGCCGCCATGAGTCGTCCCATGCCAAACAAAATGTTGATCGATGCGACGCATCCCGAGGAGACCCGGGTCGTCGTCGTTCGCGGCAATCGCGTCGAGGAATTTGATTTCGAGACCGCGCAGCGCAAGCAGCTCCGCGGCAACATCTACCTCGCCAAGGTCACCCGCGTTGAGCCGTCACTGCAGGCCGCCTTCATCGAATATGGCGGCAACCGCCATGGCTTCCTCGCTTTCAGCGAAATCCATCCGGATTACTACCAGATCCCGACGGCCGACCGTCTGGCTCTGATCGAGGCCGACGAAGCCGCCCATCGCGAAGCCGAGGAAGAGAGCGAGAAGCGCTCGAACCGTCGCCGCTCGCGTCACCGCAATTCGCGCCGCCGTGACCGCGGCGAACGCGTGCGCAGCCAGGTGGTGGAAGGCGCCGCCATCGATCCGTCCCAGGCCGAACAGCCCGGCGAGGATTTCCAGGGCTGGGTGCCGGCACGCTTTGACGCGCCGGAAGACCATGCCAGCGCGCCCGCCGCTGCCGCTGCGTCCGAGGCCGTGGCGTCCGAGCCCGTGGTCACTGAGACCCAGACCGAACAGCCGGTCAACGAAGTCGCTGCCGAGCCGGTCGCCGCTGAAGCCAGCGAGGCTGCCGTCGCGCAGGACGAGCCGACCGAGCAGACCGTCACTGCCGCGGATGACGAACAGTCCGTCGAAGCCCGCACCGACACCCCTGCCTCGCATGAGGATCATGCCGAAGGCGACGAGTCCGAGGACGACGAGGAAGAAGACGAGGACGACGAGGAAGAGTCCGAGGAAGATCAGGTCGAATCCGTTGGCGGTGACGACGTGCTGGAAGAAGTGCCGGAACGCTCGTTCCGCCCGCGCCGCCAGTACAAGATCCAGGAAGTGATCAAGCGCCGCCAGGTGATGCTGGTGCAGGTGGTCAAGGAAGAGCGCGGCAACAAGGGCGCGGCTCTCACCACTTATCTGTCGCTCGCCGGCCGTTATGCCGTCCTGATGCCGAACACCGCCCGTGGCGGCGGCATCTCGCGCAAGATCACCTCGGCGCAGGATCGTTCGCGCCTGAAGGAAGTGGTGTCGGATCTGGACGTGCCGGAGGGCATGGGCATCATCCTGCGCACCGCCGGCGCCTCGCGCACCAAGCCGGAAATCAAGCGCGACTTCGAATATCTGATCCGGATGTGGGAAACCGTCCGCGACATGACGCTGAAGTCGCAGGCCCCCACCCTCGTTTACGAGGAAGGCTCGCTGATCAAGCGCTCGCTGCGCGATCTCTACAACAAGGAGATCGACGAAATTCAGGTCGCCGGCGAAGCCGGTTACCAGGAAGCGCGCGACTTCATGCATATGCTGATGCCGAGCAACACGCGCGCCGTGAAGATGTATCGCGACGGCCAGCCGCTGTTCTCGCGCATGGGCGTGGAGAGCCAGCTCGACGCCATGTTCACGCCCACCGTGCAACTGCGCTCGGGCGGCTACATCGTCATCAACCAGACCGAAGCCCTCGTCTCCATCGACGTGAACTCGGGTCGTTCGACCCGCGAGCATCACATCGAGGACACCGCGCTGAAGACCAATCTCGAAGCGGCCGAGGAAGTCGCGCGTCAGCTCCGGCTGCGCGACCTCGCCGGCCTGATCGTGATCGACTTCATCGACATGGACGAGAAGCGCAACAACCGCGCCGTCGAACGCAAGATGAGCGACTGCCTGCGCCAGGATCGCGCGCGCATCCAGGTCGGCCGCATCTCGCATTTCGGCCTGCTCGAAATGTCGCGCCAGCGCATCCGCGCCAGCGTGCTGGAAAGCTCCACCGAGGTCTGCGCGCATTGCGGCGGCACCGGTCACGTCCGCTCGGTCTCCTCGGTCGCGCTGCAGTTGCTGCGCGGTGTCGAGGAAGTGCTGATGAAGGGCGCGACGCATAACCTCATCGTCCGCACCCGCACCGATGTCGCCCTCTATGTGCTGAACCACAAGCGCGGCCACCTGCGCGACCTGGAAGAGAGTTTCCAGGTCACCATCGCAGTCCTCGCCGATGCCCATGTCACCGGCCAGCAGTCCTACGTGATCGACCGCGGCGAACAGATCCACACGCTGGAGGCCGCCAAGGCCCTGCTCGCAGCCCAGCTCGCCAATCTGCCGCCGCCGCCCGAGGAAGAGCCCTTCGACGACGAAGAGCTGTTCGAGACGGAAGCCGAAGTCGAAACCGAAGAGACCGAAGGTCTCACGGATGATGAAGGCACCGAGGCATCGAGCGATGGCGAAGGTGGCGATCGCAAGCGCCGTCGTCGTCGCCGTCGTCGCGGCCGTAACGGTGAAGGCCGCGAAGGCACCGAGGCCAATGACGTCCAGGTGAGCGACACCCAGGTCATGACCGACGGCGCCATCGAAGCCGTTTCCACCAGCGACGATGCTGAAGGTGAGGACGACGAGGCCGATGATCAGCCGCGCGAAGCCCGCGGCGAAGAAGGTGCCGATGGCGAACGCCGTCCGCGTCGTAGAGGTCGCCGTGGTGGCCGCCGCCGCCGTGGTGGCGAGCGCGGTGAAGGCAATGAGGAAGGCCTCGCCGGCTCGATCGCCGACGAACTCGCCGGCCCCTCGGAGTCCGAAGCCAGCGAAGCCGTGGCCGATCTCGAAGGCGGCAACAATGGCAACGGCGAGCAGCCAAAGGCAGAAGCACAGCCGGTCGAGGCGCCGAAGCGTGACCACGACTCGGTCCCGATGTTCGCACCGGTCGAGCCGGCACCCGCTCCTGCTATCGCACCGACACCAGTCGCTGCTGCACCCGAGCCTGCGCAGGACGACGACAAGCCGACCCGCCGTCGCTCCACGGTACGCGAGAAGGTGAGCTTTGCGAGCGCAGCCCCTGCGATCGAGCCGGAAGCAGTATCGCCTACGGTTGCTGCTGAAGCGCCCGCTCCGGTCGCTGCGCCGGTGACCCCACCGGCGTCGACGCCAGATGCGCCTGCCGCACCGCGCAAGGCCGGCTGGTGGTCGCGCGCCTTCGGTGGTGGCGAGAGCTGATATCGTAGCCCGGATGGAGCGCAGCGAAATCCGGGGATGTCGAACCAATTGAAACGCCGGCCCCGGATTGCGCTTCGCTCCATCCGGGCTACGGACAAGCAAAAAGCCGCCCGGCAAACCGGGCGGCTTTTTCATTTCAGCATTGGACTTCGTATCAGCCCGTGGTGATCGCCGTCTCGACATCCGACGGATCGATGTCCTGGTTCAGCCTGGCGTGCATCGTTTCCTTGTCGAGCTCGCCTTCCCACCACGACACGAACACGGCAGCGATGCCGTTGCCGGTGATGTTGGTGAGCGCGCGGACCTCGCTCATGAACTTGTCGATGGAGAACACGATCGCCATGCCCGGCACTAGGCGCGGATCGACCACGGCCAGTGTCGCCGCCAGCGTGATGAAGCCTGCGCCGGTGACGCCCGAGGCGCCCTTCGAGGTCAGCATCGCCACGATCAGGATCGTGATCTGCTGGCCGAACGACAGCTCCACGCCGAGCGCCTGGGCGATGAACAGCGTCGCCAGCGTCATGTAGATATTGGTGCCGTCGAGATTGAACGAATAGCCGGTCGGGACCACGAGGCCGACCACCGACTTCGAACAGCCCAGACGCTGCAGTTTCTCCATCAACTGCGGCAGCGCGCTTTCCGACGACGAGGTGCCGAGCACGATGAGAAGCTCATCCTTGATGTAACGGATGAACTTGAAGATGTTGAAGCCGACAATGCGCGCGATCAGGCCGAGCACGACGACGACGAACAGCAGCGCGGTCCCGTAGAACAGCAGGATCAGGCTGAACAGATTCGTCAGTGCGGCCGGGCCGAATTTGCCAATGGTGTAGGCCATGGCGCCGAATGCACCGATCGGCGCCGCCTTCATGACGATGGCGATAACCCCGAACACCGCATGCGACGTCTCATCGATCATGTCGCGGAGTTTGTGGCCGCGCTCGCCGAGCGCCATCAGCGCGAAACCGAACAGGATTGCGAACAACAGCACCTGCAGGATGTCGCCCTTGGCAAAGGCGCCGACCACGCTGTCCGGAATGATGTTGAGCACGAAGTCGACCGACTTCTGTGCTTCCGCCTGCTTGACGTAGCCCGCGACCGCCGCGTTTGTGGGATCGACCTTTGCCGTGAGGCCATGGCCGACCTGGAATAGGTTGCCCATGATCAGGCCGAGGACCAGCGCGAAAGTCGAGACGATCTCGAAATAAATCAGCGCCTTGATCCCGACGCGGCCGACCTTCTTGGCGTCCTGGATATGGGCGATGCCCGACACCACGGTGCAGAAGATGATCGGCGCGATCACCATCTTGATCAGCTTGATAAAACCGTCGCCGAGGGCCTTGATCCAGTCATTGGTGGCGAATTTCGGCTCCAGCCAGCCCACGAGCACGCCGATGACGATGGCGATCAGCACCTGGATATAAAGGACCTTGTACCAGGGCTTGTTCGCCTCTGAGGCGCCCAGAGGTGGCGCCGCGGTAGTCATCGACATTGAACATTTTCTCCCAGTTCGTCGCAAAACTGGGGGTCCTTACACGCAATAATGTCGCACCCGCAACCCGCCATACGGAATTTAATATCCAAACAGGCGAGACATTGGTCGAATACTCGCCTAGTTGCTGCGACGGGCCGCCGCACCATAGGCGAGAGGAATAAGCAGCGCGCCGATCGCATTCTTCAAGAGCGCGCCGGCCAGGAACGGCGTCACGCCGACGATCAGCGCCTTGCCGATCCCGAGCCCGACGCCGAACGCCAGCCAGGCCCATCCCATTGAAAGAATGATGAAATGGCCGATCGCCATGGCCAGGAACAGCCAGCCAACCGAGCGGTCCCAGCCGCGCTCGGCGAGCCAGCCGGTGGTGAAGGCTGCAACGACGAAGCCGAACAGGAAGCCCGCCGTGGCGCCGAACAGCGGTTTTAGGCCGCCGACCGGGCCGGCGAAGACCGGCAATCCGCAAGCACCGACAAGAAGATAGAGGACCAGCGTCGCCGTCCCCAGTCGCCAGCCATAGGCGGCACCGATCATCAGCACCACCAGCGTCTGCAGCGTCATCGGGACGAAGGGCAGTTGCAGATTCACCTTGGCCGAAACGGCCAGCAGGACGACGCCGGCAACCGCAAGCACGGCCGCGCGCCGCAAGGCGGCCGCTGGTTTGCCGCTGGAGGGCCACAAGACGCCGGCGATGGGAGATGGTGCAGTCATTGTCAGGCCAACCATTTGCAGATGCGCGTCACCGCGTCCTGCATCTCCGCGCTCGAGCGCGCATAAGAGAAGCGGATGAAGGACTTGCCGTGGAACGGATCGAAATCGGCGCCCGGCGTCACGGCCACATGGGCCTGTTCGAGCATCTGTTTGGCGAACTCAAAACTGTCTTTCGTGAAGTTCGAGACATCCGCATAAAGATAGAATGCACCGTCAGCCGGGAGGAATTTAGTGAGGCCGCCTTGCGGCAACCCGGTGGTCAGAATGCGGCGGTTCTCCTGGTAGCCGTGCTTGATCTCCTCCATCTCCGCGGTCCCGTCGAACGCCGCCTCGGCCGCGATCTGCGACAGGGTCGGAACCGAGATGGACAGATTCTGCTGCAAACGTTCCATGGCGCGAACAAGCGACGGCGGCACCACCATCCAGCCGACCCGCCACCCGGTCATGCAGAAGTATTTCGAGAACGAGTTGATGACGAGCGCATTCGGCGACAACTCGGCCGCGGTCACGGCCGGGAATGCGTAGTCAAGGCCGTGATAGATCTCGTCGGAGACGAAGCGGATGCCTTCGCTTTCAGCCGCGGCAATCAGGCCGGAAAGCGCTTCACGCGACATCATGGTGCCGGTGGGGTTCGCAGGGCTGGCGACCAACACGCCCTTCAGCGGCTTCTTGCGATGCTCGGCAAGCAGCGCTTCGCCGGTCAGCGCATGGCGCGTCTCTTCATGGGTCTCGATCAGCACCGGCTCGCAGCCAAGCGCGGTGAGGATGTGCCGGTACGGCGGATAGCCGGGTGCGGCGATGGCGACGCGGTCGCCAGGCTCGAACAGCGCGAGGAAAGCAAGGATGAAGGCGCCGGACGAGCCCGTGGTCACCACGATCTGTTCGGGGTCCACATCACACTTGTAGGTGTCGCGATAGTGCCGCGCGATGCGCGCGCGCAGCGATGGCGTGCCGAGGGCGGCGGTATACTCCACCTGCCCGCGCGCGAGCGCGTCCTGCGCCGCCTTGATCGCCGTCTGCGGCGCCGATGCCGCGGGCTGGCCGACTTCCATATGGATCACGTGACCGCCGGCCGCCTCGATGCGGGCGGCTGCGGCCATCACGTCCATCACCATGAAGGAGGGAACATCGCTGCGTCCGGACGCCGCAAGCAGGTGATGGGCGCGGGCACGGAGGATCGTCTCGGACATCGAATAAAGCCTGGAAATCTGCTATCTGCGCGGCGACCGTCATGTTGCTGCAAGCGGGCACGCCGCGCTCCCGCCGCAATGGTGAACTGTACCGGTCTATCGCGAATTCGAACCCCGGCCAATGATGAAAGACCCGCATCTCCAGCCCAGAATTGCCGCAAGCCGGCTGTTTTCCAGGCTGACCGCCCTCGTCACCGCCGCCGCCATCACGCTGACGCCGATGGCCGCCAGCGCCCAGCAAGGCGGCATGCGCCTGCTCCGCGACGCCGAGATCGAGCAGCTGCTGCGCGACTATACGCGCCCGATCCTGCGCGCGGCCGGGATGGAAAAGCAGAACATCCAGATCGTCATCATCAACAATGCGAGCTTCAACGCCTTCGTCGCCGACGGCCGCCGCATCTTCGTCAATCACGGCGCGCTGATGCAGTCGCAGACGCCGAACCAGCTGATCGGCGTGCTGGCGCACGAGACCGCTCACCTCGCCGGCGGCCATCTGTCAAAGCTGCGCCAGCGGCTGGCCGAAGCGCAGACTTCGATGATCGTCGCCATGCTGCTCGGCGTCGGCGCCATGGCGGCCGGCGCGCGCGGCGGCAGCGCCAACAACAATATGGGCAATATCGGTGCTGCCGCGATCGCCGCGCCGCAGGCGATGCTGATGAACACGATGCTGGCCTATCAGCGCCAGCACGAGGAGAATGCCGACCGCGCCGGCGTCGGTTTCCTCAACAAGACCGGGCAATCGTCCAAGGGCATGTATGAGACGTTCCAGCGGTTCTCGTCCGACAGCCTGTTCGCGTCGCGCGGCAGCGATCCCTATATGATGTCGCATCCGATGCCGCGCGAGCGTGTGGCAGCACTCGAAGGCCTCGCAAAATCGAGCCCCTATTGGGACAAGAAGGATGATCCGGCACTGGTGCTGCGCCACGAACTGATGCGCGCAAAAACCTCGGGCTTCATGGAGCAGCGCGACACGGTGCTGCGGCGCTATCCGCCCTCCGACACCAGCCTGCCCGCGCAATATGCCCGCGCCATCTCCACCTATCGCCACGGCGATCTCGGCGTCGCCGTCGGGCTGATCGACCAGCTGATCAAGGCGCAGCCGGCCAATCCGTATTTCTACGAGCTGCGCGGCCAGGCGCTGCTCGAAGGCGGCAAGCCCAATGAGGCCATCGCGCCGCTGCGCCGCGCGGTGCAGCTGGCCGGCAATGCGCCGCTGATCGAGATGATGCTCGGCCAGGCGCTGATCGCCTCGGGCAACAATGCCTATACCGACGAAGCCATCCGCATCCTCAAGGGCGCTATCGCAAGAGAAGGCGAAGCGCCCGCCGGCTATCAGCAGCTCGCCATGGCCTATGGCCGCAAGGGCGAACTGGCGGAGGCCGATCTCGCCTCGGCGCAGGCGGCGTTTCTGCGCGGCGACAACAAGACCGCGCGTGATCTGGCGTCACGTGCGAAAGCAAGGTTTGCGGTGGGGACGCCGGGCTGGGTGAAGGCTGATGATATCATTGCGGCGAAGGTGAAGTAGGATGGGTTGAGCGAAGCGATACCCATCACCACGCGCGCCAGTGTCTGCGGTGATGGGTATCGCTCCGGCGCTCCGCGCCTGCGCTCAACCCATCCTACGACGGTGTACGGCTAGCCTGCCGGCTTGCGCCTCACCAGATAACGCTGCGTGCCTTCCATCACCAGCTTTGACGCCTGGTTATGGACCGTGGACGTGATGCCGATCACGCCCGTGCTGCGGTTCGGCGCCAGTTCGGTGATCTCCAGCGCGGGATACAGCGTGTCGCCGCTATAGACCGGCAGCAGGAAGCGCGACGACTGGTCGAGAAAACCGATCAGGCTGTCTTCCACCATGAACGGGAAGTCGCCGGCGCCGGCCGCGGTCTGGATCAATATCTGATAGCCGTGCGCCAGCATGTGCGGCATGCCGCGGCGGCGGCAGTATTCGACGTCGTAGTGGACGGGATGATTGTCGCCGCTGGCGCTCTGGAACGCCAGGAACAGCGCGTCGGTCATGGTACGGCTCGGCAAGACAAAACGCTCGCCGAGCTTGAAATCATCGAACCAGCGATTGGCGTGCCGCCGGTGAAGGTCGGGATCGAATGGTGTCGACATCGCTATTCCCTCTTTGCCTTCTCCGGCGGAATAATGATCGCGGGCTTTACTGCGCCACGGGTCCGAGGCTGCCGGCGAGCTCCGCCCAGACCGGCGCTTCCTCCTTGTAGATCTTCTGGCTGGCCGCGACCGTCATCGCGGCCTCGTCGATGCCCTGCTTCTTGAGCATCTCCTGGATGCGATCGGTCTTGCCGGCAGCGACCATCAGCTCGGACAGCTTTGTCACGATGTCCTGCGGCGTGCCGGCGGGAGCAACGCAGCCCTGGAAGGTCATCAGCTCGGTGGCGCGCGAGGTCATGCCCTGCTCCTTGAACGTCGCCACATCCGGCAGCGACGGGATGCGACGACGCGAGGTGGCGATGGTCTTGATCTTGCCGGTGTCGAGCAGCGGCATCGCCGAGACATAGGTGCCGATGCCGGCATCGATGGCTCCGCCAGCGAGATCGGCGAACATCGGCGCCTCGCCGCGATAATGGATCGCTTCCATCTTGAGGCCGTACTGCTTGTTGAGCTCGGCGACGACGATATGCGCATAGGAACCGGCGGCATAGGTGCCGATATTCACCTTGCCGGACTTCTTCGCATAGTCGATGAACTCGGCCAGATTCTTTGCCGGCACCTTCTCGCTGACGAACAGCGGCACGCTGCCGCTCGGCATCATCGAGATCATCGCAAAATCCTTCAGCGGATCGTAGCGGATGTCCTTCATCAGCACGGGGTTGAGCATGAAGGTGGTGGTGTTGGTGATCATCAGCGTGTGGCCATCGGGCGCCGAGCGCTTGAGTTCGACAGCTGCCAGCGCGCCGCCGGCACCGGTCTTGTTCTCGACCACCACGGTCTGCCCGACTTCGCGCGAGATGTAATCACCATAGGCGCGGGAGAACTGATCGGTCTGGCCGCCGGCCGCGAAGCCTGCAAGGACGCGGATCGGCTTGGTCGGCCATGTGTTGGCGCGCACCAGCGACGGCGCGCAGAGCAGAGCTGCGGCACCCGCGCCTGCTGTCATCAAACGGCGCCGAGTGAGCAAAGCCGTGGTCGTCATGGTCATCCTCCCGATCTCAAGAACGTTCTTGCTTGCAAGAATCTGCGCACCGCTTGCCACGACAGAACCGTGAAGAAAAGACGCGCCGTCGTCGCCATGGCTGCAATGCGATCGCGCATTCCATGTGGCGAGAGATTTCGCTCAGAGGTCGTGGTGCAGCGTAGGATGGGTTGAGCGCAGCGATACCCATCACCGCATGCACTGGCGTTTGCGGCGATGGGTATCGCTCCGGCGCTGTCGCGCCTGCGCTCAACCCATCCTACGTGCAGCGCATCGCTTCATCGCAAGCGTGTCCGACGATGACGTTCCGACAACGCCATCGTTCATGTTTGCTTATGACTCCGCTGGTACTGCGCTCCTGACATTGATCAACGGGAGCTCCCTCATGAAGCGTCGCGATTTCCTGCTCTCCGCCACGGCATTCGGATTTGCCGCACCGTCACTGTTCAAGGCAGCCGTCTTGCCTGTGAAGGCGCAGGACGCGGCGCCGGCGGGCAGCCGCATCGTGCGCGCCGCGGTGTTTCCCGCGATCGGCTTCTCGCGCGTCGGCAATGGCGACAGCTGGTTCCTCGCCCCCGAAGTTCCCGGCCTAATGACCGAGCCCGATGGCGGCTTCAAGCAGAGCCCGAACCGCATCAAGAAGCAGGTGCAGCGTTTTCGCGTCTATGGCTATGACGATCAGGGCCGCGTGGTGCGCGAGCTCGGCGCGGCCGATGGCCTGCGCTGGACCGTCCACACCGCCAATAGCAAGGCTGCCTGGTACGGCTATTCCAATGCGATGGATGGCGGCACCGATGCACCCGGCATTCCCAACCCGCTGCGCAACGCCGATATCCCGCATGCCCAGCGCGAGGAGATGCTGGTCATCAATGCCGGCCCGGTCAGCATCGACGGCGCATCGAAGAACGGCGACGGCCGCGACAATGCGTTCCGCATGGCCGGCCAGTTCTGGAAGACGATTCCGGTGACGCTCGGTCATCTGCGCACCGACGACAATGGCCGCCTGCTGGTGTTCCCCGGCGATGGTGTGTCCAACACCGCCGTGCCGCAGAACCCGGTGCGCGACTTCACCAACAATGACGGCTGGCACGACGACTGGGCCGATGGCTGGGTGAAGGCGACCGTCCGTGTCGATGGCAAGGATGTGGAATGCGAGTCCGCCTGGGTGGTGTGCTGCGGTCCGAAATTCGCGCCGCAGATCGAGCCGATCGTCAGCCTCTATGACGCCGCTCGCGAGGCGATGATCACCTCCGGCCACATCAAGCTGTCGACCGGCCCGGTCTCGTTCCGTCAGGACGTGCTGCCGGTGCTGCGTCGCGCCGGCATGATGCAGTGGGTCGCGCAGGCCTCCTATCTCAGCAAGGCGTGGAGCGATCTCGACGACCTCAGCGATATCGGCGTGATCCGGACGCTGTCCGATCCGTCCGAGAAGGCGCGGCCGATGCGCGAGAAGGTGCTTGCCGCGTTCCGCAAGCCCGGCGGCGGTGACCAGCGCGCCAATGCCCTTCCGCCAATGCTTGGCGACGGCGTCAATTTCCCAGGCAGTCCGGTCGGCTGGCTGACGCTCACCGCGACCCAATATGCGCTGCTGGCGCGCTGGGCCAAGGGCGAGTTCGCAAGCGACTTCGACGACAAGGCCGCCGATGCCATCACCAGGCTCGACGACCTGCCGCTGTCGCAGCGGCCGGAGGCCCTGACCCGCGCGGCGCTCGACGCCTGTTCCGGCGGCGCCTTCCATCCCGGCGTCGAGATCACCTGGCCGGTGCGCCATGCCGCGCTGTATCGCCCGGTCAATGAGACGCCGCTGCCGTTCCGCATCGCCATCTCGAAGCGCAAGAGCCTGGTGCAGGATGTCGGCTTCCAGCTCAATCCGCAGAACGTCTTTGCCGGCCATCCGACCCGGCGCGACGACGGCGCGCCGGTGGGCCCGCAGGCGCCGGGCGACCTCACCCGCTGGATGGGCGTGCCATGGCAGGGCGACGCCTTCAGCTGCCAGTCGGTGCTGACCGCGGAAGGTTTCCCGACGCCGGTCTGGTGGCCTGCGCTGCTGCCGGTGGATGTCCTGCCGGAAGGTTTTTACACGCAGATGATGCGTGCCGATCTGTCGGCCGAAGAACGCATGCGCTTCTATCACGCACGCGTGGCGTGGTCGCGCGGCGCTGCCGGCACCGGCCTGCATGTGGAGGCCGGCTATACCGACGGCCTGCGCCGCATGATCGAATTGTGGACGCAGATGGGTGTGGTGGTGCGCCGCCCCGCGCCGACAGATCTGCCGGGGCTGCCGAAGGACGTCTATGTCGAGGTGCAGCGCGGCCATATGTCTCTCGGCACGAACAAGAAGCCGATCTGACCGGGCATGCACGACGTCGTGATCCTTGGCGCAGGCATGGCCGGCATGGCCTGCGCCCGCCGGTTGATGCTGCGCGGCGTTCGGCCGCTCGTGATCGCGCCCGGACATGACGTCGCCAGCCGCGGCGAGACGCTGTCGTTCCGCGCCGAGCCGGTGCTCGATGAACTCGGATGGATGGACCTGCTCGATGCCGACACGGCACTGCCTTGCGCGGGCCGCTATTCGCTGTGGGGCAGCGCGGCGTTGCGCCGCGACGACCAGCAGGAGCAATCGGGCTGGCATGTCGATCGCGCGAGGCTCGAAGCACGGATGACCGCGACGCTTGACGGCGTTGCGCGACTTCGTGGTGAAGCCAGGCGACTGTCGCACGCCCCCACGCATGTCACCATCGATCTTGCCGACGGCAGCTCGATCGATACGAAACAGGTGATCGACTGCACCGGCCGCGCAGCCGTCACCGCGGGATCGCAGGCGCCGCTGCGGCGCAACGACCGCCTCGTGGCGACCTATTGCTCCTTTGCGCTCGACGACGACAGCGACATGCTGGCAGCCACCCTGGTGGAAGCCGTCCAGGATGGCTGGTGGTACATGACCGCGATGCCGGGCGGCCGCAGCCTGCTGTGCTTCTTCACCGATTCCGACCTGCTGCCCGCCGGCCTGCGCAAGGATGCTGGCCTGTGGGCGCAGATGGTATCGCGGACGACGGCGACCGCGGCGCGCCTCGACAGCCTCGGCCTCGATCCCGGCAATGTCGAGCTGTCATTCGCCGCGGCGAACACCGCGGCGCAGGTCTCGCTGGTCGAGCCGCGCGTGCTCCGCGCCGGTGATGCGGCCACGGCGCAGGATCCGCTAGGATCGAACGGATTGGCGACGGCGCTGTGGAGCGGCCTGCAGGCCGCCGACAGCGTCATGGCACTGCGCGACGGCGACGACAGCGTCGCCGCGCGCTACGAGCAGCGCTTCCTCGAAGGCATCGAGTCGTTCCTTGCCACCCAGCACGCAATGTATGCCGCCGAACGGCGTTTCGGCGATGCGCCATTCTGGCAGCGGCGGCACGCTTCACCGGTTTTCACCCCGCCCGACTGACCGTCGCGCATCATCCCAGTAACGAGGTTGCCATGTTGTCTTCCCTGCGTCTTGCCCTTCTGACGTCAGCCCTGCTCGTCTCCGCAACAGCGGCGCATGCCGAGAACGTCAAGATCATCCCGCCGGTCAAGGGCGGCATCGTGCCGGGCGGCACCTGGAGCGTCGGCGCCCGCGCCGGTGACTTTATCTTTGTCGGCGGCATGCGCGGCGTCGATCCCGCGACCAACAAGCTGGTCGAGGGCGACGAGGCGCGCATCCGGCAGATGTTCACCAACATGAAGCAGGTGGCCGAGGCCGAAGGCGCGACATTGCAGGATGCGGTGCGGCTGACGATCTTCGTGTCCGACGTGGTGAAGTACCGGCCGCTGGTCAACAAGGTGCAGGAAGACCTGTGGGGCAAGGGCCCCTACCCGCCGCGGACCGTGCTCGAAGTGCGCAAGCTCGACCAGGATGACATCGCGGAGGTGGACGCGACCTTCTACGCGCCGGTGAAGAAGTCGAAGAAGAAGTAGGATGGGTTGAGCGAAGCGATACCCATCACGCCCAGAACTCGCGGTGATGGGTATCGCTCCGGCTCTTAAGCGCCTCCACGCCACCCATCCTACGAGGCCTCAACCAGTCCCATCGCGTCGATGCCATCGACGCGACCGCGGATCGGCAGGCGACCGAGATCGCGCATTGCAACCGGCGTCGGCGCCGCGAACTTCTCCATCGCCGCACGGGATGCGACGAAGCCGCCGGGGATGTCGCGGCTCAAGGCTTCCAGCCGCGAGGTCGTGTTCATGACGTCGCCGTTGAACACGATGGCGCGCTTCACATCCCCGATTTCGCCAATGATCACCGGGCCGAAATGCAGGCTGCCGCGGATGCGCGGCGCCGCGCCGAATTCGCGCCCGAACTGCCCGGCCTTGCGTGCGAGTTCGTCGCGCATGGCCATGAAGCAGCGCAGCGGCCGGGCGTCCCGTGCCCCTTCCTGTTTCGTCCAGGTCACGATCATCTCGTCGCCCACATAGGCCAGCACCTCGCCGCGATGATCGACCACCGGCAGCGACAGCACGCGAAAGGTGCGGTCGAGAAAACGATGGATGCCGAGACTGCCGAACTGTTCGGCAAGACCGGTGGACCCGGCTATGTCGACGAACAGCACGAAACGCTCCTCCTCGACCGGCGCATGATAGCGGCCGGTGAAGAAATTGAGCAGCGCACGCCCGCCGACGAGATTGGTGATGGCGAGGGCGAGATTGACGATGATGGAGACGACGACCGAATAGAGCAGCGACGACCAGAACGTATCGACGCCGAGCATTGGACGCCGGCCGAGAATCCACTCGACGATGGGAAACCACTCGACTGTCAGAATGACCGCTGCATAAAACGAACTCTTGATCAGCAGGCTGGCGGTGAAGGAGCGATCGTTCAGCCAGGCCCGGACCGGGCCATCGGCAATGAGGATCTCGAAGCCGCCGAGAATGGAGCTGATCAGCAGGCCGGTGACGACGCCGGGCACCAGCGGCAGCCCGTGGGTGGCGGCGAACACTGCGCCGGCAAAGCAGCCGGCCGCTGCGATGATGACGAAGACACGCAGTTTTCGTTCGAGTCTGGCGTTCATGCTCTCCCCACCGGCAATGGCGATGGGGAGCTATAGCAGATCGGACGGCCTGTCGGGCGGATTAGCCGAAGGCGTCATCCGCCGGCCGATTGCATGGCTGAAAAGCCGCGGCGGATGACGCTTCGCTCATCCGCCCTACGGCACAGCGATCTTACAGCTCGATTTCCATCAGGTCCTTCGCGACCACGATCGGGCCGCTATAGTGCTTCTTGGCATCCGCCGCCCACATCTCGTCGGTGATGGTCGGATCGTCACCCGGCACGAAATGGGTCATCACCAGCTTCTTGACCTTGGCCATATTGGCGATCTTGCCGACATCCTCGGTGGTGGTGTGGGAGGCGATCAGGTGCTCCTTCAGCGTCGCGGCGTTCTTGACGCGGGCGACCATCTTGTCGACGCCGGGCACATAGATCGTCTCGTGGATCAGCACATCGGCGCCTTCGGCGAACTTCGCCAGAGCCGGATTGAAATTGGTGTCGCAGGCATAGACGAACACGCCATCCGGGGTCTCGAACTTGTAGGCGAAGTTCTCGGTGATCGGCGGATGCGGGGTCTTGAAGGCGGTGACCTTCACCTTGCCGGTGTCGATCACCAGACCGGAGTCCTTGATGTCCTTGGCCACCAGCAGCTTGCGCGGGTCCGGCTTGCCTTCGTCGGCGATGCGGACATCGACGTCGAACTTGATGCTTTCCCAATAGGCCTTGGTCAGCGCTTCCATGCCGATCGGCGCGAAGGCCTCGACGGGATGATTGAGACCGGCCGACCAGCCGCCATAGACCATGTTGCCATATTCGAGCACGTGGTCGGAATGCAGATGCGTCACGAACACATAACGCACGTCCGGCAGCGCGACCTTGGCCTCGACGAGGCGCTTGGAGACGCCGGGACCGCAATCGACCACGTAGGGCACATCGTCGACGATCAGCACATTGGCAGGATTGGAACGACCGAGGCCGACGCGCGGGCCGCCCTTGGTGCCGAGGCAGACCCAGCGTGCCTTGCGCTTGCCGGCCGGTGCGGGAGCCGCGGTCTGGGCCTGCGCGGTGGACACCACCGACGAGCCTGCGATGGCCCCCATCGCGGAGAGTTTCAGAAGCGTGCGGCGGTCCATGGTCATCGAAGTCGTCCTTAGTTGGGAGAGAGGCGTCTTGTAGGATGGGTTGAGCGCAGCGATACCCATCACGGCCAAGCGCTGGTGGTGATGGGTATCGCTGCGCTCAACCCATCCTACGGCTATCGACGCAAAACGACGCGCCGATGAAACGGTCTCACGCCGCCCGAACGGCGTTGAGGAAGTGTGAAATCCGCTGCGCGAGGTCGCCCGAGCGGGTCGAGAGATCGTCGGCCTTGGCGATCATGCGCAACGCTGCGGCTTCCGCTTCGGACATCGCGGTGCTGACGGCGCCGACATTGGACGACACATCCTTGGTGCCGCTCGCCGCCTGCTGCGCATTCGCGGCGATCTCGCTGGTGGCTGTCCGCTGCTGGGTGACGGAGGCAGCGATGTCGGCGGTGACTGCATCGACGCGACCGATGGTCTGCGACACGCCCTTGATCGCCTGCACCACAGCGGCGGTCTCGGACTCAATGCTCGCGATCTGCGCGGTGATCTCGTCGGTGGCCTTGGCGGTCTGCGTGGCCAGCGCCTTCACCTCGCCGGCCACCACCGCGAAGCCCCTGCCCGCATCGCCGGCGCGCGCGGCCTCGATGGTGGCATTGAGGGCCAGGAGATTGGTCTGGCTGGCAATGTCCTGGATGAACTTGATGATGTCACCGATGCGGGCGACCGCGTGGTCGAGGCCGACGATGCGCTTGTCGGCATCGCCGACCTCGCGCACGGCGTCGGCGGCGATGGTGGCGCAGGTCTCGAGCCGCTCGGCAATCGAGCTGACGGCGACGCTCATCTCCTCGGCGGCGCTAGCGATGGTGCTGACGCTCACCGAGGCTTCCTCGGCGCCCGCGGCAACATTGGTGGCCCGCTCGGACGAGCCGCTGGCGAGACGTGATGTGGCCTCGGCGTCACGGCGAACATCGTCGCCGGCGGCACCGACGCCGTAAATCACTTCGGAGCTCGCGGTGTCGAACTCGACCGTCAGCGCCTCGATGCGCGCGGCGCGGGCTTCGCGGGCCTGCTGCTGGGCGCGATGCTCGGCTTCGAGGCGCGCGGCCTCGATGGCGTTGATGCGCAGGGTTTCCAGCGCTTCGGCCATCTCGCCGATCTCATCGCGGCGGCCACGGGCGGGCACCTCGATCTCGCGATCGCCTTCGGCGAGGCGGGTGATTGCATGGGTGGTTTCGACCAGCGGCTTCACCACGCGACGGACGAACAGCATGGTGACGCCAATCACGAGCAGCCCGACCAGCACCATGCCGATGGCAACGATGGAGAGCTGGATCAGCGCCTGCCGCTTGGCGACATCGGCGAGTTCCTCGGCCTTGGTCATGACGGCATCGCGCACGGCCATGGCCGATTGCGCGGGGCCGACAAGACGCTTCAGCACGTCCTGGAACGAGACGCCGTAATCGGTGCCGGCCAGACCTTTTTTGGTCATCTCGGTGATGAAACCTTCGGTCTCACCGAAGAACTTTGCTTCCGTGGATTTTACGGTGGCCGTGAGGCTGGCATCGTCGCCAAGTTGCGCGATGGTCGCCTGCAGGCGCGCCCACGCGTGACGGATTTCGCCGGTGGCCTCCGAAACGCCCTGGATGTCGGCGGTGGTCAGTCCCTTGCTGTTGCCGACGGCGCGGGTGAAATAGCTGGCGCGGCGGCCGGCGGCATCGCGCATGTCCCACGACAGGCGCGCGATCTGGATCAGGCTGCCGACGCTCTCATGCGCCGCTGCGGCGTTGCGTTCGAGGCCGTTGACGACACCATCAAGAACCGTCTGCAGCTGCAGCATCCGCGGCACATAGTCACGCAGCAGTGCGGCATCGCGCTGGGCGCGCGGCTGCGGATAGCCGCGGTCGAGCTGGCCGTAAATCTGGTTCAGGTCGTGTCCGATCTTGTCGAGAGCGGCGAGCGCGCGCTGGCGCTCGGGATAGCTGGTGGCGGCCACCGCGGCACGGGCGGCGGAAAATTCATCGCCAAGCGTCTTGCGGGCGGCAGCGATCGCGCTCAGGGCCGGCGCCGCAGCCGGCTGATCGGCGATCAAAGCGACATTCTGCGGGCCGCGGCTGACCGACATCTGCTCGGTGGTGCGCAGCACGGCCGCAGTGGCCCGCGCCAGATGGCCAGCCTCGCTGGCATTGCGATAATCGCCCCACTGCTGGACGATGAAGACCGCTCCGGCAACGGCGATGATCGACGCCATTGCCGAGACGCACAGCATGAAAAGCACACGGACGCGCATGGAATCTTCTCCCTCAACCCCGTCCTTCCGTAGGCGAATATTCTTAATTCCGTGTCAAGAGAGGTATTCCTTTCAGGCATGGGCCTATGCCTTCAGGTGTTGCACCATTGTCAGGCACGCCTAACGCACCCCTCCAAACCCATGACGATTTGTCCGGCGATGGGTTCATAAATTGCGCGTATTTTGGTTCCAGAATGCTAAGCAGCTTCCGATCGATTTGCCCGTCCCGCGAATCCTCCGCCTCAAAGGATCACGACCCCATGCGCACCTTCCGCCTTCTCGCTTCTGCCGCCTTGGCGCTTGCCCTGTGCGGCGCGCCGCTCAAAGCCTCGGCGCAGTCGGCAGCGCCTGCCTTCAACGATGCGCAGCGCGGTGAAATCCAGAAGATCATGAAGGACTACCTGCTGCAGCATCCGGAGATTCTGGAAGAAGTGTCGGCCGAGTTGCAGAAGCGCCAGGCCGCTGCCGAAGCCGAGAAGCACAAGGCGGCCGTGGCCGCCAATGCCAAGCTGATCTTCGACTCGCCGCGCGGTGTCACCATCGGCAACAAGGACGGCGACGTCACCTTCGTCGAATTCTTCGACTACAACTGCGGCTACTGCAAGCGCGCCATGGAAGACATGGTGACGATCATGAAGGCCGACCCGAAGCTGAAGGTCGTGCTGAAGGAATTCCCGGTGCTCGGACCGGGCTCGGTCGAGGCCGCACAGGTCGCCGTCGCCGTCCGCATGCAGGATCCGACCGGCAAGAAGTATCTCGACTTCCACCAGAAGCTGCTCAGCGGCCGTGGCCAGGCCGACAAGGCGCGCTCGATGGCGGCCGCGAAGGAAGCCGGCCTCGACATGGCGAAGCTCGAGAAGGACATGGCGAGCCCGGAAGTGCGCGCCACCATCGAGGAAAACTTCAAGCTGGCCGAGAGCATGGGCATGAACGGCACGCCGAGCTATGTGATCGGCGACCAGGTGGTGATCGGCGCCGTCGGCGTCGAGGCACTGAAGGAAAAGATCAATGTCGCACGCTGCGGCAAGGCCGCGTGCTCGTAACATACGAACGAAATTGCAGAGAAAAAAGCCGGCTGGAAACAGCCGGCTTTTTTGATGCGCGGAGTGTGTAGGATGGGTTGAGCGCAGCGATACCCATCACAACAAGCACCGAATTTGCGGTGATGGGTATCGCTCCGGCGCTGTCGCACCTGCGCTCAACCCATCCTACGGCGGCGGAGTATCTGGATGGTACCGAGCATCAGCAGCACGAGTAACACGCCGCTGACAATCGCCCCTGCCCGCAGCCTCCCGCCCGGACGATCGACATAGAGCGACCACCATGACGGCGCTTCGCCGTCGCGCGGCAGGCGGAACGCAACGACGCTGTCGCCGATGGAGGTGCCGGATTCCGAATGGCCGCCGGCACCGATGACCACATACTGCTCGCCGTTCAGCGTGTAGGTCATCGGATTGGCGACACCCGGCACCGGCAACCTGCCCTGCCACAGCTCCCGGCCATTGCTGGCATCGAAGGCGCGCAGATAGGAGTCCATCGCGCCGGTGAAGATGACGCCGCCTGCGGTTGCGACTACGCCGCTGACCAGGGGCGTGCCGGTGTTCAGCGCGAGGCCGAGCGGCGCGATGTCCTCGGTGGTGCCGACCTTCGACTCCCACAGGACCTTCCCGGCCTTGAGATCGACCGCGACCATGGCGCCCCAGGGCGGCGGATTGCAGGGCATGCCGAGGGGCGACGCCACCAGCGCCCGGGTCATCGCAAAGGGCGCGCCGCGCTGCGGGCCGAAATCGGTGCCCGATGGCGGCTTGTAGTTCTGTGCCTGCGCGCGCGGGATCAGCGTGACGCGATGCGCCGCACGGCTGGTATTGGCGATCAGGATCTGGCGCACGGGATCATAGGCCACGCCGCCCCAGTTGACGCCGCCGCCGGTCATGGGAAACAGGATCGATCCCTCCGTGGAGGGCGGCGTGAACAGGCCGTCGTAACGGCCCGCCTTGAGTTGTTCGCCGCAGGCATCGCGATCCCAGAAAGTCACGCCATACGGTTTGGTGCGGTCGAGCTGCTGCGGAACCAGCGGCGGCAGATGGGTCGGGAATGGCTGCGTCGGCGACAGGCTTTCGCCGGCGACGGCATTCTGCGGCACCGGCCTTTCCTCGACAGGCCACAGCGGCTGGCCGGTGTCGCGATCCAGCACGAACACAAAACCCATCTTGGTAGCCTGGATCACCACATCGCGCGGCCCTGCGCCGATATCGATCCGCGCCAGTGTCGGCTGCGATGAGACGTCGTAGTCCCAGACATCGTGATGCACGGTCTGGAATGACCATGCGAGTTCGCCGCTGTCGATCTTCAATGCGGCGACGGAATTCGCATGTCTGTTGTCGCCAGGCCGCTTGCCGCCAAAGAAGTCCGGGCTTGGCGACGAGGTCGGCAGAAAGACAAGCCCCCGCGCGGGATCGACGGTCATTGGCGCCCACACATTGGCGTGGCCGGCCTCGATACCGTCGCGGATCAGGGGATCGAAGGTCCAGCGCGCTTCGCCGGTGCGCGCATCGAAAGCACGGACGATGCCGCGCGGTGCATCCACCCGGCGATTGTCGGCAAAGGCCGAGCCGACCACCACCACATCGCGCGCGACGACCGGCGGCGACGTCACCTGGAATTCGCCGGCATATTCCAGCGGCGCGCCCGGATCGAGCTTGACCTCGCCGGCCTTGCCGAAACCGGCACAGGGCTGCCCGGTCTTCGCGTCGAGGGCGATGACGCGCGCATCATTGGTGCCCATGAAGATCCGGCTGGCGCAGGCGGCGCCCGCCGCGACGCGATCATCACGCCAATGGGTCACGCCGCGGCAGACCCAGCGATTGGCGGGCCTGACATCGGCGGGGACGCCGGGATCGTATCGCCAGCGCGCGCGTCCCGTGGCGGGATCGAGCGCGATCACCTCATTGAACGGCGTGCAGAAGATCAGGCTGTCCTCGACCAGCAGAGGCGTCGCTTCGAACTTGCTTCGGCGAAGTTGCTGTGGCGTGCGGGCGACGAGGTCACCGGTGTGGAACGTCCAGGCCTCGATCAGGCGGGGCGCGTTATCGGGGGTGATCTGGCCGTGCGCAGAGAATCGCGTACCGCCGGCATCGCCACCCCAGTGCTCCCATGCCATGGCGGGGACCGCAACAAGCGCGGCAATCGCAGCAATTCCGGCAATCCAAACGCGCATTGACGACCCGCTCCGCGGCACCATCCATCGCCGCGGGGCGCAGGTTATTAAAGTTGAACGGTTTGTCTATTGCAGCTCTTTGCCGCGCATGTGCCAAAGCGGAGCAGAGACACCTGTCAGGCGGCTTCGCCGGCCTCGTCGTCGGTGTCATGATCGAGCAACGACCGGCTGGGCTCAAAGCGCTCCAGCCTGCTGGTGGTGTTCTCGAGCACATTGGCAACAATGCCCGACATGGCCGTCTCGATCGGCGCGGCCTCGGAGATCTTCTGCACCATACGTTCGATGAACGCTGTCATGTCCTGACCCTCATTGCTGCACGCCAATGCACCAGCGCGAAGTTTAGTTCCCGTCATGCGGCGCCGGCATATGCCCCTGCTCGTCCCGCACGATCCGCGGAACAGGATTGAAGCCGCGGGCATTGGTGTGCCGGAGGATGGAGGCTGAAGATGCCAAAGTATCATTTTGAGATCGTCGATGGTTTCCGACTGGAAGATCCGATCGGCCAAGACTGCAACAGCGACACGCAGGCGCAAAATATCGCGAAGGATATTGCCCGCCAGATTGCGGAGGACATCCAGCGCGACGATCAGGATCGCACCGTGGTGGTTCTCGATGACAGCGGTGCAGAAGTTTACAAGACGCCGATCGATTCCGATCCGGACGCCAACTCCTCGGCCTGAACGCAGCATGAATGAGTCGCGTCAGCACATCTGACACAGTCCGGCCACGCTCAAAACATCGGCAAAGAAACTACACTTTCTCCGGAACATCCGCATGAGCGCTCCGTTGTTGGGCGGGCAATGCGAACACGACCACTGCGAGGAGAACCGAGATGAACAAGCGTTTATTTGCGACTGTCGCTGCTGCGGCCTTGATTGCCGGTACGAGTTTTGTGAGCGCCCAGAGCCCCGGCGGCGCTGGTGGTGCGGGCGCAGGTGGTGCCGGCGGCGGCGCGACCATGAGCCGTGAGGCCCCTGCGGGCGGCGGTGCAGCGGGCGGCGCAGCCGGTGGCGGTGCGTCCACGCGAGGTGGCGCCGAAGATCGTGCAGCACCGGCGGCAAACAGCGCGCCAAGCAAGCGCGATGAAGCGACCGACACGACCAACAAGTCCGAGCAGAAACAGCCTGCGACCAAGCAGACCCAGTCGGACGACAAGATGCAGCGCGATAACGGCAACCAGCGTGCCACCGATCAGACCCGCGATGGCGGCAAGAACGCGAAGGACATGAAGGCCGAGGACAAGAACAATCCGGCTGCGAATTCGAAGTCCACCGCCGACAGCAAGTCGACGACGACCGAGAAATCCACGACGACCACCGGTCAGGCCGCGGCCGGCGCCAAGCTCTCCACCGAGGAGCGCACCAAGGTGACCACCGTGGTGAAGCAGCAGAACATCAAACCTGTGACCAATGTGAACTTCTCGATCAATGTCGGCACCCGCGTGCCGCGTGACGTTCACTTCCATCCGGTCCCGGCCGAGATCGTAACGATCCATCCGGCCTGGCGCGGTTTCAACCTGATCATGGTCAGCAACCAGATCGTGATCATCGATCCGGCCACCTATGAGATCGTGGCGGTCATCGACGCGTAAGCGGGACCATCAGACCAGCGGCGCGGGCGGGTTCTTCGGAACCCGCCCGCTGTCGTTGTGACCACCCTGAGTCGCGCCTCGCGCGCCGGCTGGCCGGTATTTCCGCGTTACGGGTCTCGCGGTGGTCAAAGCGCCAATTGGCTGGTTCCATTGGGCATTTTATCAACCGGCCAAGGTATTTGGCTGGGGGAACCGGGACCTGACAGGCTTCCTTTGCCCGCCGAGGTTACCTATAACCCCCGGCAGAACCGCGCTTTTGCGCCCTGTCGCCTGTCCGGGATCCCCGATGGCCAATTCCGCCGCCAACACCATCTTCGTTCTCAACGGCCCCAACCTCAACCTGCTGGGGATCCGGGAGCCGGAGACCTATGGGCACGCCACCCTCGCCGATGTCGAGGCGCTGTGCGCGAAGGCGGCTGCGCAATATGGCTTCACCGTCGATTGCCGGCAGTCGAATGTCGAGGGCGAACTGGTCAACCACATCCATGAGGCGCGCACCAAGGCGGTGGGCATCATCATCAATGCCGGCGCCTATTCTCACACCTCGATCGCGATCCATGACGCGCTGGTCGGCGTGAAAGTGCCGACGGTCGAAGTCCACATCAGCAACGTCTACACCCGCGAAGATTTTCGCCATCACTCCTTCACGGCCCGCGCCGCCTTTGCCAGCCTGTGCGGCTTCGGCATCGAGGGCTATCGCCTCGCGATCTCCGGTCTCGCCGCCAAGCTCGGCAAGACCCCGCTCACCTGATTCAAACCCACTCCTTCAAGTATCGGATTGCCCATGGCCCGTAAGCCTCCTGCCAAAGCCGCCCCGAAAGCAGTCGCCCCGAAAGTTGCAGCTGCCCCAGCCGCTTCCGCCGACAGCGCCTTCATCCGCGAACTCGCGCAGCTGCTGAACGAGACCAATCTCACCGAGATCGAAGTCGAGCGTTCGGGCCTGCATGTCCGCGTCGCCCGCGAAGTCCATGTGACCACCGCCGCTGCGCCGGTCTACGCGCCTGCACCGGTCGCTGCAGCGCCTGCGCCGGTGGCCGTCTCGGCGGTCGCCACCGCTCCCGCTGCGCCGTCGGGCCCGGACTACAGCAAGCATCCGGGTGTCGTGCCCTCGCCCATGGTCGGCACCGCCTATGTGGCGCCGGAGCCCGGCAAGCCGCCCTTCGTCAGCGTCGGCACCAAGGTCTCGGCCGGCCAGACCCTGATCATCATCGAAGCGATGAAGACCATGAACCAGATCCCGGCGCCGCGTGCCGGCACCGTGACCCAGATCCTGGTCGAAGACGGCGCGCCCGTCGAATACGGCGAACCGCTCGTCATCATCGAATAACGACTTCACGACCTCAGACGACGGAACGCCATGTTCGAGAAAATCCTGATCGCCAATCGCGGCGAGATCGCACTTCGCATCTTGCGCGCCTGCAAGGAGCTCGGCATCGCGACCGTGGCCGTGCACTCCACCGCCGACGCCGATGCCATGCATGTGCGCCTCGCCGACGAGAGTGTGTGCATCGGCCCGCCGGCGTCGAAGGACAGCTATCTGCATATCCCGTCGCTGCTCGCGGCTGCCGAAATCACCGGCGCCGACGCGGTGCATCCGGGCTATGGCTTCCTGTCGGAGAACGCGCGCTTCGCCGAGATCCTCGCCGACCACAATCTGGCATTCATCGGTCCCAAGGCGGAGCATATCCGCACCATGGGCGACAAGATCGAAGCGAAGAAGACCGCCAAGCGCCTCGGCATCCCCGTGGTGCCGGGCTCGGATGGCGGTGTCGGCCCCGATGACGATGCGATGGCAATCGCCCGCGAGATCGGCTTCCCCGTGCTGGTGAAGGCGGCAGCCGGCGGCGGTGGCCGCGGCATGAAGGTCGCGCAGACCGAAGCCGATCTGGAAATGGCGCTCTCGACCGCCGCAACCGAAGCCAAGGCGGCCTTCGGCGACGCCTCGGTCTATCTCGAAAAATACCTGACCAAACCGCGCCACATCGAAATCCAGGTGCTGGGCGATGGCCGCGGCGGCGCGCTGCATCTCGGCGAGCGCGACTGCTCGCTGCAGCGCCGCCACCAGAAGGTCTGGGAAGAAGGCCCGTCGCCGATCCTCTCCAAGGAAGCGCGCGACAAGATCGGCGGCATCTGCGCCAAGGCGATGCAGGAGATGAAGTATCTCGGCGTCGGCACCATCGAATTCCTCTATGAGGACGGCGAGTTCTATTTCATCGAAATGAACACCCGCATCCAGGTGGAGCATCCCGTCACCGAGATGATCACCGATATCGACCTCGTGCTGGAGCAGATCCGCATCGCCGCCGGCGGTGACCTGCCCTGTACCCAGGACGAGGTGAACATCATCGGCCACGCCATCGAGTGCCGCATCAATGCGGAGAATCCGGAGACCTTCCGGCCCTCGCCCGGCACCATCACCCAGTATCACCCGCCGGGCGGCCTCGGCGTCCGCATCGACAGTGCGGTGTATCAGGGCTACCGCATCCCGCCTTATTACGACTCGCTGGTGGGCAAGCTGATCGTGCACGGCAAGAACCGACCGGAATGCCTGATGCGGCTGCGCCGCGCCCTGGACGAGATCGTGGTGGACGGCGTCGAGACCACCCTGCCGTTGTTCCGGAAGCTTGCCCGCGAGCAGGACATGATCGAGGGCGATTACCACATTCACTGGCTCGAGCAGTATCTGGCCGGCAAACCCGCCAAGTAACGGCCTGTGAGAATCTTCAAACGCCGATGGAACCAATTCGCATGATCGGCGTTTGTGGGGTGCCGGGAACTCCCGGTTCCCCGGGGGATATGTTGAAATTCCTGCAAAAACCGTTGCGAGCCCGCTGTGACTGCTGACGCGGCTCGCAAACGCGCATTCTGGCAAATCGCCCTGCTTTCGGCCGGGTTGCTGGTGCTCGTCGCCATCAGCGCCGCGTCCGTGATCCTGGTCAATCGCGCCCGCGAGGATTCCCGCTGGGTCACCCATACGGTCGAGGTCCAGAACCAGATTTCCAACCTGCTGCTGGAAATCCGCCGCACCGAAAGCGCGACACGCGCCTATCTGCTGTCGGCCGGCCCGCAATTCCTCACCGAATACGAGGCCTCGTCCGCGGCCATCATGCCGGCGGTGGACAGGCTTGTGAAGCTCGCCAACGACAACCCGGCGCAGGTCGCCAACACCGCCAAGCTGCGCGCTGCAGTTGAACAGCGCCTCGCCGAATTCGGCCGCGGCATCGATCGCATCAAGAACAACGAAGTCCAGACCAGCATCGAGATCCTGCGCCGCGGGGGTGCCAATGAAGCCGTGCAGGCCATTGCCGACATCACCCGCGCCATGCGGGCCGAGGAAGGCCGCCTGTTCGTCGAACGCACCAAAACCGCGGACGAGAGCCAGCAATGGGCCTCCCTCATCACGATCGCCGGTTCGGCCCTCGTCGTGCTGTTCGCCGCCGCATCGGTTTTCCTGGTGCGGCAGTCGTCGAATGCCCGCGACGAGGCCGAAGCCAAGCTGCGCGACAGCAACCTCAACCTCGAAACCACCGTGCAGGAGCGTACCGCGGACCTGCGCGAGGCCAATGAGGAAATCCAGCGCTTCGCCTATATCGTGAGCCACGACCTGCGCTCGCCACTGGTGAACATCATGGGCTTCACCAGCGAGCTCGAAGAATTGCGCGGCGACATCTTCCGCCGCATTGCCACGCTGGCCAATGAAGAACCGGTCGTCCCCGACACCGACGGCAACCTGCCCGAGCCGGCACTTCCCGCCGAGGACAAGCAGCTGTCATCCGACTTCAGCGAGGCGCTCGGCTTCATCAAGTCGTCGATCGGCAAGATGGACCGGCTGATCAGCGCCATCCTCAACCTGACCCGCGAGGGCCGGCGCGAATTCAAGCCGGTCAAAATTGATACACGCGAGCTGATCGAGAACATCGCCTCCACGGTGGCGCATCAGGCGTCCGAGACAGAAACCTCCATCCATGTGGAGCCGCTGCCCGACATCGTCAGCGACCGCCTGGCAATGGAACAGATCTTCGGCAACCTGATCGATAATGCGCTGAAATATCTGAAAACCGGCGTCCCCGGCGATATCCGGATCAAGGGCCGCACCAAGATGGGCTTTGCCATTTTCGAGGTGATCGACAATGGCCGCGGCATCGATCCCAAGGATCATCAGCGGATATTTGATCTTTTCCGCCGGGCGGGTACACAGGACAGGCCCGGCCAAGGTATTGGATTGGCGCATGTGCGCGCCCTTGTGCGCCGGCTGGGCGGCACCATGTCGGTGTCGTCAGAACTCGGCAATGGCAGCACTTTCACCGTCACTTTGCCCGCCAGATGGACGGGCAAGAGCAGGAACGAAGCATCATGAGCAGTCCCGTCACCATCATCATGATCGAGGACGACGAGGGTCATGCCCGTCTGATTGAGCGCAATATCCGGCGCTCAGGTGTCAACAATGAGATCAAGCCGTTCACCAACGGTACAGAGGCCCTCGCCTATCTGTTCGGGCCGGATGGCAAGGGCACAACCCACAAGGGTGACGCCCTGCTGATCCTGCTCGATCTCAATCTGCCCGATATGACCGGCATCGATATCCTGCGCCGGGTCAAAGAGAACGAATATCTCAAATATGCGCCGGTCGTGGTCCTGACCACCACCGACGACGCGCAGGAAATCAAGCGCTGCTACGAGCTGGGATGTAACGTCTACATCACCAAGCCTGTGAACTACGAAAACTTCGCCAACGCGATCCGCCAGCTCGGTCTGTTTTTCTCTGTGATCCAGGTACCGCAAGCCGCTCCATGACCACGACTGCCACGCCCACGCTGCTGTATATCGATGACGACGCGGGTCTCGCGCGGCTGGTGGAGCGTGGCCTGAAGCGACAGGGCTATCTGGTCGAACATTGCGACAATGGCGAAGCCGGCATCGCGCGTATTAAGGCGGGCGGTGTCGATGTCATCGCACTGGATCAGTATATGCCGGGCCTCGACGGGCTCGAAGTGCTGGACCTGATCCAGAACCTGCCCTCGCCGCCGCCGGTCGTGTTCGTGACGGCATCGCAGGACAGCAAGATCGCCGTCACTGCGCTGAAGGCTGGTGCTGCCGACTATCTCGTCAAGGACACGTCGGGCGATTTCATCCCGCTGCTGACCGTGGCCTGCGACACGGCGATCCGGCAGGCCAAGATCATGAAGGCGCGCGACGACGCCGAGGCCGAAGTCCATGCCTCGCGCGACCGCTACGCGGCGCTTGCCGCCGAGCGCGAAGTGCTGCTGCGCGAGGTCAATCACCGCGTCGGCAATTCGCTGCAGATCATCGCCTCGCTGCTGCATCTGCAGGCGAGTTCTGCACGCGAAGACGATGTGAAGGTGGCGCTCACGAATGCGATGGGCCGCGTTGCCGCCGTCGCCCAGGTGCATCGTCGCCTCTACACCTCGCACGACCTCAACAGCGTGCTGCTGAACCAGTATCTCGAAGCCCTGCTCGAAGACCTGCGCCGCTCTGCCGAAGGCAATCGCATGTCACGGCTGACGCTGAAGGCCGAGTTGATCGAGATCGACCCGGATCGCGCGGTGGCGATCGGCATCATCGTCAACGAACTGGTGATGAATGCCGTCAAATACGCCTATCCCGACGGCGCCGGGCCGATCCATGTGGTGCTGAACGGTTCGGGCGACGATCTCGAATTGTCCGTCACCGATGACGGCGTCGGCCTCAACGTGAAGGCCGATCCGCGCTCCACCGGCATGGGCCAGCGCATTGTCAGCGCCATGGCCAACAAGCTCGACGCCACCGTCGAGCGCGATCCCGACCACACCGGCACCCGCGTCATCCTGCGCTTCAGCGCGGTGGCGAAGACGGCGCCGAAACTGGCGGTGAACGCGGCCAAGTAACTGCTAGGCCGCCTCGTCCATCCCGCGTTTCCTGACACGATCCAGCACCGCGCGCCCCTGCGTGATCAACCGCGCGCCGCGCTGGTCGAGCGTATGGATCCACAGCCAGTTCAGGGCGACCGCGAGCCGGTTGCGCAGGCCGATCAGGAAATAGATGTGGGCGATGCCCCAGATCCACCACGCGATGGCACCGCGCAACCTGAACCGACCGAAGTCGATGACAGCGAGATGCTTGCCGATCTGGGCAAGGCTGCCGTCGTGCCGATAGCGGAACGGTGCGGGTGTCTCGCCGCGCAGGCGTTGCTTGATGGCATTGGCGACGTAGCGCCCTTCCTGCTTCGCGGCCGGTGCGATACCTGGGACCGGCGAGCCATCGGGCGCCGCAATGTTCACGGTGTCGCCGACGGCGAAGATGTCGGGATGACCGGGCACCGTGAGATCGGGATTGACCTGCAAGCGGCCGGCACGATCGGCGGCGACGCCGAGCCATTCCGCTGCGGGTGACGCACGTACGCCGGCGGCCCAGATGATGGTCCGTGCCGGCAAGCGGGTGTCGCCATAGACCACGCCCTCGGCGCTGCATTCGGAGACGGCGCGCCCGAGCGCCACTTCGACACCGAGCTTTTCCAGCGAGCGCTGCGCATAGGCGGACAGGTCTTCCGGGAAATTCGAGAGCACGCGTGATCCGGCTTCGACCAGCACCACGCGCGCCTTGCGGGTGTCGATATTGCGGAAGTCATCCGGCAAGGTCGAACGCGCCATTTCGGCGATGGTGCCGGCAAGCTCCACCCCGGTCGGGCCGGCGCCAATCACGACGAAATTCAGCAGGGCCGCACGCTCGCCTGCATCGCTGGTGGCCTCGGCACGCTCGAAGGCCGTGAGGATGCGGCGGCGAATGGTGGTGGCGTCTTCGAGCGTCTTGAGGCCGGGCGCAAACGGCTCCCATTCGTCATGGCCGAAATAGGCGTGGCCGGCGCCGGTGGCGAGCACCAGCGTATCGTAAGGCAGCGCCTGCCCGTCATCGAGTTGCACGCGCTTCGCGACGGGGTCCACACCGATCACCGTACCGAGCAGCGTGGTGACGTCCTTCCGCCCGCGCAGCAGATAGCGGATCGGCCACGCGATCTCGGATGTCGCCAGCGAGGCTGTTGCGACCTGATACAGCAGAGGCTGAAACAGATGATGGTTGCGGCGATCCACCAGCGTGATGCGGGCATTGACGCCGCGCAGCCGATATACGGTCTCGAGGCCGCCAAATCCGGCGCCGACAACGACGATGCGATGATCCGTCATGATGCAGGTCTCCCATCCGTTCCCGCAGGTTAGGCCGGATGCCGCGACAAGCAAGACGGTCGCGCCTATCGCCCTATTCTGTTAGCCTATCGAAATGAGCTCACGCGACTCCGCATCATCCGACGTCACGCCCGAACTGCTGCTGCGCGCTTACGCCTGCGGCATCTTCCCGATGTCGGAAAGCGCTGATGATCCCGGCCTTTTCTGGGTCGAGCCGGAAATCCGCGGCGTCATCCCGCTCGATGGCTTTCGAATCAGTTCACGTCTCGCGCGCACGGTACGGTCCGATCAGTTCTCCGTGAGCGTCGATCGCGCCTTCAAGCGCGTGATGTCGGAATGCGCGGCGCCAAAGCCCGATCGTGAGGACACCTGGATCAACAAGCGCATCCGCGATCTCTACGGCGCGCTCCATGAGATGGGGCATGCGCACAGTGTCGAGGTGTGGGAAAACGATGATCTGGTCGGCGGCCTGTATGGCGTGTCGCTCGGCCGCGCGTTTTTCGGCGAGAGCATGTTCCATCATGCGCGTGATGCCTCCAAGGTCGCGCTGGTGCATCTGGTCGCGCGGCTCATCGCCGGCGGCTACGGCCTGCTCGATACGCAATATGTGACGGATCACCTGCGCAGTTTTGGCGCGATCGAAGTACCGCGCGATCGCTATCGGCTCCTGCTCGATGCGGCGCTGGATGATGTCGCGGATTTCGAGGCGCTGCCCCTCGTTACATCAGGCGCAGATGTCTTGGAGATCATCAGCGACCGCGATGCAGCAACGCCCTCGCCGCGGGTCTGATATTCGCTGCTGCGCTGTCACCACGTCCGATCTGCGCGCACACTCCCGGCCAACAAAAACAAAACGGGAGAACGTCATGCGACGTGGCCGCGCGCTTTGCGCCTTCACTCTGCTTGCAGCCCTCATTCCCCTTGCTTCTGCGCATGCCGCCGACGGCAGCATCAAGATCGGCAATACCGCGCCATATAGCGGTCCCGCTTCCGCCTATGGCACCATTGGACGCGCCGAGGCCGCCTATTTCCAGATGCTGAACGACAAAGGCGGCATCAATGGCCGCAAGGTCGATTTCATCACCCTGGACGATGGCTATGCACCGGCAAAGACGGTCGAACAGACACGACGTCTCGTCGAGCAGGACGAGGTGCTTGCATTGTTCTCTTCAGTCGGCACCGCGCCGAACATCGCCGTACAGAAATATCTCAACATCAAGAAGGTGCCGCAGCTCTTCGTCTCATCCGGCGCGACGCGCTGGAACGATCCCGAACACTTTCCGTGGACCGTGGGCTTCAACCCGACCTATGAGCAGGAAGGCCGCATCTACGCGCAATACATCCTGAACACCAAGCCGGACGCCAGGATCGCGATCATCATTCCCAATGAGGATGCGGGGAAGGATTATCTGAAGGGCTTCAAGGATGGTCTCGGTGAGCATGTAAACCAGCTCGTCTCGCAGACCACCTACCTCACCACCGATCCGACCATCGACTCGCAGATGGTGCTGATGCGCGACAGCGGCGCCGACGTCTTCTTCGCGGAAGCGACGCCGAAATTCGCCGCGCAGGCCATCAAGAAGGCCGCGAGCATGGGCTGGAAGCCGCTGATCATCCTGCCGTCGGTCTCGAACTCGTTCGGCGCCGTGCTGGAGCCTGCGGGGCTGGAGAACTCGACCGGCGTGGTCACCGGGCTCTATCTGAAAGATCCCAACGATCCCCGCTGGAAAGACGATCCTGGCATGAAGGACTGGCACGCCTGGATGAAGAAATATCAGCCGGATGCGTCGACCGGCGATCTCTTCAACGTGCAGGGCTATACGGTGGCGCAGGTGATGGAGAAGGTGATCGCCGCCTGCAAGGACACGGTGACGCGCGACTGCATCATCCAGCAGGCCACCTCACTCGATCATCTCGACCTGCCGATGCTGCTGCCGGGCATCAATGTGCACACCGACAAGAGCAATGTCATCGCCATCCGGCAGATGCAGATGGCACGGTTCGACGGCAAGTCCTGGGTGCTGATGGGCGACGTGCTCGGCGACAAGTAGCCGTCTAGCAGTCTCTTACTGCCTGAACGCCGGGAAGCCCGGCGGCGGCTGCAACTGCTGTTGCGGCTGCGGGCGGGGTGCCTGCTGCCTCGGCGGCGGCTGGCGCTTCTGCGCCGCGGCGGGCGCCGGACGGGTGTCCTGCTGCTGGTTCGCGACCACTTCGGGGTGCTTACAGTCGGTCAGCCAGATATCATAGATCGGATGCTCGACGCCGTGCAGGCCGGGGCTGGCCGCGAACATCCAGCCTGAGAAGATGCGCTTCACCTCGCCCTGCAGGGTGATCTCGTCCACTTCGACGAAGGCGTCGGTATTGGCAGCCTCGGTGGCCGGACGCGTGTAGCAGGCGTCCGTCTTCACGCGCAGCGCGCCGAACTGCACGGTCTCGCCGATATCGGAATCGAAATTGATGATGCGGCCGGTGATCTTGTCGAGGCCGGAGAACGTCGCCTTCTTGTTGGCGATCTTCTGCGTCGGCGGCTCGATCACCACCTCGTCGCCCGGCTGCAGCGTGGCGGCCGGCGGCGGGGCGTTCTTCGGCGCCTGCTTGGCATTCGGATTGGGTGCGCCCGGCGGCGGTGCATTGGCAACGCCCGGCTGCTGCGGCGGTTGGCCCGGTGCCGGCTGTGGCTGCGGACCGTTCTGCGGAATGGTGGTGGTGTTGCTGCCGGGCGGCGGGGCCAGCGGCTGCGACTGCACGGCACCAGGCGGCGGGGCGCCCATGCCCGGGGCCGGACGGGCCGGCAACAGGCGGCCCTGCGGCAGCTCGGGCACGTCCTCGTCGTCTTCCATCTGCGGTGGCGGCAGCTGCTGTTGCTGGCCACGCGGCACACTGCCCGGCGGGCGCGGCGGCGGATCGCCGAACAGCGGGCCGAATTGCGCCTGCACCGGAGCGGTGGACAGCGATGTCGCAGCCAGAAGGGCCGCAAATCCGGCGATAGTGAGGGTTCGGAACATGCAGCGGCGCTCAACCGAGAATCAGGCTCGCGACATTGTAGGGGAATGGCCGCGCAATCGCCTCCGGTTAACACGCCGAATGCGGCGACGGAAGGGCGCCATGCTTCCCATACCACCGTCTGGTCAGCCTCTCCCGTGCGTGAAATAGTTCACGGAGAGCCGGATCGACCGGCCGCCAATCCGGGACAACCGGAGTGCATCAGGGAGAACGCATATGGCCGACGGAATTCGTCTGGATGGCAGGATCGCTGTCGTCACCGGGGCTGCCGGGGTGATCGGCACCGAAACCATCAAGCTGCTTGCCGCGCGCGGGGCGAAGATCGTCGCCGTGGACCGCGATGCTGCGGCCCTCGCGCGCGCGGTCTCGGGCCTCCCCGCCTCTGCGGAAGCCCTCGCCATCACCGCCGACGTCACCAGCGAGGAAGACGTGATCGGCTATGTCGCCGCTGCGGTGAAGCGCTTCGGCACCATCGATATCTTCTACAACAATGCCGGCATCGAGGGCACGATCACGCCGATCGTGAAGGCGTCGCTCGCCGATTTCCGAAAGGTGCTCGACGTCAATGTGGTCGGCGTATTTCTCGGCATGAAACATGTGCTGCCGGTGATGCTGAAGCAGGATCGCGGCTCGATCATCAACACCGCGTCGATCGCCGGCATCATCGGCTCGCCCGAAATCGCGGTCTACAGCGCCAGCAAGCATGCGGTCATCGGCCTCACCAAGAGCGCCGCGCAGGAATGCACCGGGACCAATGTGCGCGTGAATGCGGTCTGCCCCGGCCTGATCGACAGCCGCATGCTTTCGGCCATCACGGATGCCCGCGTGGGCCGCGGCTCGCCCGCACCGGTGGAGAAGGTCGTGGACCGCGTGCCGCATCGCCGGCTCGGCCTCGCAAGGGAGGTCGCGCCCATCGTGGCGTTTCTCGCCTCGGACGATGCGAGCTATGTCACCGGCTCTGCCTATACCGTCGATGGCGGCCGCACCTCGGCATAACCCAAAACCAAGAAGAGCAGATCATGCCCGTCGTTCTCGATCCCGATGCCAATGCCGTCCTGAATGTCTTCCGCGATGCCGGCCGCCCACCCTACGAGACGCTGACGCCACCGGAAGCGCGCGAATGGTATCTCAAGGCCCGGCCGGTCGCCAATCCGGAGCCACCGGAGCTGGCATCGGTGCAGGCGCTCACAATTCCCGGACCGGCTGGCGCGATCCCTGCCCGTCTCTACACGCCGAAGACGCTCCGCCAGCAGGACGGGATGTCGCCTTGCCTCGTCTTCTTCCACGGCGGCGGCTGGGTGATCGGCGATCTCGACAGCCATGACGTGGTGTGCCGCTTCCTCGCCCATGAAGGCGAGATGCTGGTGATCTCGGTCGACTATCGCCTCGCGCCCGAACACAAGTTTCCGGCCGCCATCGACGATGCCATCGCCGCCACGCGCTGGATCGCCGACAATGCGGTTCAGCTCAATATCGATGTGACGCATCTGTCCGTCGGCGGCGACAGCGCGGGCGGCAACCTCTCCGCCATCGTTGCCATCGATGCGCGCGACAATGGCGGGCCGAAGCTCAAAGGCCAGATGCTGATCTATCCGGCCACCGACTTCCGCATGAACCATCCCTCGCACAGCGAGCCGGAAACGAGCTGCCTGCTCACGCATAATGTGATCCGCTGGTTCGCGGACCACTATCTCAACAATGCCGCAGATATCGACAACTGGCGTGCGTCTCCTGCGCGGATGGAGAACCTGAAAGGCCTGCCGCCCGCTTACGTGCTGATTGCGGGCGCCGACCCGCTGCGCGACGAAGGCCATGAATATGCCAGGCGCCTCGCCGAGGCCGGCGTCGCGGTCAAGCTCAAGACCTATCCCGGCCAATTCCATGGCTTCATCACCATGGGCAAGATCCTGCCCAAGGCGAATGAGGCGCTGCATGACATTGGTGGATGGCTGAAGTCGCTCTGACGGCCAGATCAGGCTGATTGCGTCTCGACGGCCGCCGCGCGCGCGGCGCGGCGCATGGCCTGCGGCGGCTGCCCGAAGCTGCGGATGAAAGCCCGCCGCATGCGTTCGGGATCGCGAAATCCAGCGACTTCCGCGATCCGTTCAATGGCTTCGCTGCTGTCCTGGACACGCTGTTTGGCGACATCCACGCGCAGGCGCTCGATGGCCTTCGACGGTGTCGCTCCGGTCTCCGCGATGAAGGCCCGCGTGAAATGCCGTGCGCTCATGCCGGCCTGCTCCGCCAGTTGCTCCACCGTGAGCGCCTGATCGAGACGCTCACGCGCCCAACTCAGCAGCGGCGCAAAGCGACCTGTGGGCGCCTTCAGTTCAAGCAGCGACGAGAATTGCGACTGACCGCCACCGCGGCGGTGATACAGCACGAGCTGGCGCGCCGCAGCCCGCGCGACCTCCTCACCGTGATCTTCAACGATCATGGCGAGTGCGAGATCGATTCCGGCGCTGATGCCAGCCGAGCTCCAGATATTGCCGTCGCGAACAAAGATGCGGTCCGGCGTCAGCCTGACGCGCGGATAGGCGGTCAGGAACTGCCGCGTATGCCGCCAATGCGTCGTGGCCATCCGGCCATCGAGCAAGCCTGCTTCGGCGAGCACATAGGTGCCCGAACAGACACTGGCGACGCGGCATCCCCGCCGGGCCGCGTTGCGCACGAATGCGCGGATCCGCGGACAGGCGGCGGCCGCGCGTACGCCTTCCCCACCGACAATGATCAACGTGTTGAGACCGGCAACCGACCTCAAGCCGCGTGCCAGCAAGGTCACGCCCGACGAACTCGCGACCTCTCCGGCATCGGCGGCGATCACCTTGATCGTCGACGGCACGCCCGCGACCCGGCTCGCAATCTCGAACGCCGCAATCGGCCCGGCGGCATCGAGCAACTGAAATTTCTGAAAGACGAGTATGCCGATCATGGTCAGGCCTTCGTGACAGATGGATGAATGTCCGATATCGAGGGATATTAGACATTTCGGACATCATGCCATCATGACACAGTGAGGCGGTCAAGCGGCCAGTTGCCCGCCCATCAGGAGATCGCCATGGCCTCACCCATCCGCATCGGCTTCGTTCTGTTTCCGAATGTCACGCAGCTTGACTTCACCGGTCCGCTGCAGGTCCTGTCACGCGTTCCCGGCGCGGAGGTGCATCTCATCTGGAAGCGCATCGAGCCGCTCACCAGCGACACCGTGCTCACCTTCCTGCCGACCACGACCTTTGCCGACTGCCCGCAGCTCGACGTGATTTGCGTGCCCGGCGGCGCGGGGGCCGACGATGCGATGCTCGACGAAGAGATCCTCGCCTTCCTGCGCAAGCAGGCCGCCGGCGCGCGTTACATCACGTCGGTCTGCACGGGCGCGCTGGTGCTGGGCTCGGCTGGCCTGCTGAAAGGATATCGTGCGGCGACCCATTGGTCGGCGCGACCGTTCCTGTCCCGTTTCGGCGCGACCCTGGACACGTCACGCGTCTGCGTCGATCGCAACCGTGTCACCGGCGGCGGCGTGACCGCCGGTATCGATTTCGCGCTAACATTGGTATCGCTGATGTTCGACCGCAAGACCGCCGAAATGATCCAGCTCGGGATCGAATACAACCCGGCACCGCCCTTCGATGCCGGCTCGCCGGAGAGCGCACCGGCCGACGTCGTGTCAGCTTTGACCGAACGCGCGGGCGGATGGAAGCAGCGCGAGGCCAAGGTCGCGCGCGCGGCCGAGAAGCTGGGCGCGTAAGCGGCCGCATCGCCCGGCCAACAAAAAAGCCGCGCATGTCGCCATGCGCGGCTTTTTTGAGATTTGGAGCTCGCGATTACGAGCCGGGCGTCCAGGCCTGGTAGTCGCCGGTCGCCTTGGGGCGGCGGCCCGAGGCCAGCGTTGAGCCCGACGGGCGATAGGCTGCCGGCGTGCCGGTCAGATTCGGCAGATGCGGCTTCTGCCATTCGCGCGGCTGGTAATCCTGCTCGCTCGGCACGACGTCCGTGGTGTGATGGATCCAGCCATGCCAGCCGGTCGGAATGCGGCTCGCTTCGGCGTAACCATTATAGATCACCCAGCGGCGCTCGAAGCCCAGCGTCGGGTCGATCTTGCCGCCTTTGGTGCGGTAATAGCGGTTGCCCTGCTCGTCGGTGCCCACCAATTCGCCGAATCGGCTGGTCCACAGATCGGTCCCGAAGGTCGATCCGCTCCACCAGGTGAAGAATTTCAGCAAAAACTGTTTCATGTTTTGAGCCGTTCCAGGGAATTCGTCGGCCGTTGATGCCATCGGGACCGTCAAATGTCCAGTTGCCGACGCGACGCATCGCCGCTCGCAACTGTTTGTGAGGCCACCTCTGCGGCCTGCTTTCGAGATCACATCTAAGTCACAGGCAATGCAGCGTTTTGTTCATGGCTTGTACATCGGACGCAGCGCGAAATGGCCCCCAAGATATGCACTAACCGCGCGGAACATGCTTTGCGCGAGACTGTTGGGAACATATCCAGATAGGAGAAGACGATGACTGGTTTGAAGGTTCTGAGCATTGCGGCGCTTGCGGCGGTAGCGATCCCGGCCATGGCGACGCCGAGCTTCGCAATTGAGAAGCGCGTGGTCATCGGCAGCCCGGGTGGCGGCGGAGGTGGCGTGGCCATTGGCGGCGGTGGCCGCGGTTTCGGCGGCGGCGGTGGTTGGCATGGCGGCGGCCCACGCTTCGGCGGCGGTGGCTGGCACCATGGCGGCGGCTGGCGTGGCGGCGGTTGGCGCGGTGGCGGCTTCGGCCCTGGCTTCGCAGCCGGCGCGGTCATTGGCAGCGGCCTGGCGGCCAGCAGCTATTATGGCAATTCCTACGGTTATTACGGCGGCAGCCCCTATTACGGCAGCCGTTATTATGACTACGACGATGCGCCGGATGTCGTTGAAGTCGCACCGCGCAGCAGCGGCGGCGATGTCGATTACTGCATCCGCACCTACAAGTCGTACAACGTGCGCACCGGCACGTATCTCGGCTATGACGGCCAGCGCCACGCCTGCCCGTAACGTTTGATGCCATCACGATCGAGGGCGACGCTTGGCGTCGCCCTTTGTCATTTTGGGTCGCGTCATTTCAAATGATGTCGTTTCTGGTTGCGCCATCTTGTGCAGCATCTAAGACTGCTGGCCGGCCGTTCGCGGAAACCTTTGTGGAACTCGCGCGTCGTAATCTGCCTGACCGGATCGCCCTCGTCAGCGCCGTGGTGTGAGCAATTCAGTGGACGTTCCAAAGAAGCACAAGCTTGCAGCGCTGCATCCGAACGAGATCGAGCGGCTGAAGGCCCTGCGTTCCTACGGCATTCTCGATACCGCGACAGAGCCGTCATTCGACGACATCACCAAGATCGCCAGCTATGTCTGCCAGACGCCGATCTCGATCATCAGCCTGGTCGATGATGGGCGGCAATGGTTCAAATCGGAGATCGGCCTCGGTGTGCGCGAGACGCCCATGGAGCAGTCGATCTGCGCCCACGCCATCCTCGAACATAATTTCCTCGAAGTGGAGGACGTCACCAAGGATCCGCGCTTCCTCGCCAATCCGCTGGTGACCGGTGAGCCGCATGTGCGCTTCTATGCCGGCGCCTTGCTGCGCACGCCGGATGGCTTGCCGCTCGGCACCGTCTGCGTGCTCGACGACAAGCCGCGCGTGCTCACGCCGGAGCAGCGCGAAGTGCTCGCTGCCCTCGCCCGCCAGGTCATGGCGCAGATGGAGTTTCGCCGCGCGCTGGTGCTCGCCGATCGTCTTCAGCGCAATATCAGCCGCCTGATGGCGGTGGCCGGGCACGATCTCAAACAGCCGCTGCAGGTGATGGTGATGGCCATCGATCGCATTCGCGGCAAGCTGACCGATGAGAAGGACCGCGAGCGCCTCGGCTATGCCGTCGATGCCGGCATGCGCATGGCCGAAGAACTCGATCGTCTGGCCGAGACGTCCGTGCTCGGCGCCGGGCTGGGCGCGCCAATCCTGCACGCCTTTCCGCTGCAGGACGTGTTCGACTCCATCCTCGCCAACTGGCGCCTGCATGCGGAAGCCAAGGGGCTCGACCTCGTCGTGCTGCCGAGCAAGGCGAATATCGTCAGCGATCCCGGCATGCTGCGCGCGATCCTCGGCAATCTGGTCGGCAATGCGATCAAGTACACCGATCGCGGCCGCGTATTGGTTGGCGCCCGCAAGCGCGACAATGCCGTGAGCATCGAAGTGCTGGATACCGGCTCGGGCATTCCGAGCGAACAGCTGTCATCGATCTTCGAGGCATTCCACCAGATCAATCCAGCCAGTGAAGGCCTCGGTCTCGGCCTCTCCATCGTGCGCCGCACGGCCGAGGCGCTGGGCCATGACATCGCGCTGAAATCGGATCTGACGCGGGGCTCGCATTTTACGGTGAAGGTGCCGCTGGCGGCGAGCGCCTAGCCTTTCGTCGCCAGCGCCACGCCGGCCAGCGTGAAGCTCAGCGCGGCGATCTGCACGATGCCGAGAGGCTCATGCAGCATGACGGCTGCGCCGACGACGCCGATCACCGGCACCGCCATGGTGCCGATGGCGGCCACCGAGGCCGGCAACAGCGTCAGCGCCGCGAACCAGCAGACATAGGCCAAGCAGAAGCCGATCAGGCCGACATAGGCGAACGTAGCCCAGCCGATATAAGTGAGCGCTTCTACATGCGCGGTCTCGAAGACGAGGCCAAGCAGCAGCACCGGGAGACTGCCGACCACGATCTGCCAGCCAGCCGATGCCAGCAGCGTCATGCGCAGCGGATACTTTTTCCCGAGCACAGTGCCGCCGGCAAAGCCGATGGCGCCGGTGACGGCCATCACCAGACCCAGCAGCTTCTGCGGCGTGACATGGACGCCATCGCCGAGCATCAGCGCGGCGATGCCGGCAAACGCCATCAGCATCGCGATGATGCGACGGAGCGACAGGGTCTCGCCGAGGACCCGCCAGGCCAGCACCGCGGCCCAGATCGGCATCGTATAGGCGATGACGGCAGCTTCGCCCGCGGGCAGCCACAGCAGCGCGAGGCTCATCAGCGCCATCCAGCCGAATACGTTGAGCATGGACAGCCCGATGAGGCGCCCCCACTGCCCCTCCGGCACGCGCAGGCTCTCGCCGCGTACCAGAGCGAGCCCCAGCAGCACGACGCCACCGATCACGCCAGCGCCCCCGCGGCCGGTCAGCGGCGGCCATTCGGTGAGCAGGAGTTTGGTCATGGGCCAGTTGAAGCCCCAGCCGATCGAGGTGACGACGAGAAACAGCAGGCCAAGCGACGCGATTCGCGGGCGCGAATCTGTGGAGGTGGGAACGGTCATGAAATAGGCATTTCCGGCAGGGGATTCGGGGTCAGCATGCGCGCATTTGCATGTTCCGACCACCGCCAGTCGTGGGAACCGCCCATCCCATGACCGCACGCCTCCACGTCATCGCAATGCAATGCCGAAATGCAACACTTCGCCTGCCTGTGAACAGCGGGCATGGCGCGGTTTGCGGACACATTGCAAAAAATTTTCGGCTTGGGATTCCGTGAGGACTCACCGATAGTTGGCACCGATCAGGGCGTGGCTGAGCCCCCTGGTTATCCACCCTTTCCACCATATTTAGTATTTGATTCAGGAACCGTCACTAATCCTTGACGTGAGAGATCGGTTTGGCCTAATTTTCGGATTGTCCGGTGCGAGCAGTTCTTCGTCCCCGCCGGGCGCTCCCAAACGGGTCCTGACCGGTCACTTCGTCCCTCCAAGGAGGTTACGGGGATCGGGGATCTGCGCCCTGACAACCAGAGCTTCGGAGCAGCAAAAAGGGGTCGGCAAACCGGCTCGAACGACGCGTTGAGGCGTTAGGATCAGGCGAACTTCGTCGGATCCGGGATGCATGACCCCGGCAGTTCCGGGCGGCCGCAAATGGCCCCGCCATGCTCCAGAACAGAGATAAAAGGACCGGTTTCACCGGCACATCTTGCGGCGAACTTGGGGCGGCCTTGCGGCAGTCTTGAGACCGCTCACAGAAATCACCGACCCACCAGATGTGGTGTCGGCCATTAGACGGGGCACGACGACGATGCAGATCACACGCCGCTACACCACCGAAGGACAGTCGCCCTATGCCGGGATCGACTTCCGCCTCACCACCTCCGAGATCCGCAACCCGGATGGCTCGGTCGTGTTCAAGGCCGACGGTGTCGAAGTCCCCGAGTCGTGGTCGCAGGTCGCGTCCGACGTTCTGGCCCAGAAGTATTTCCGCAAGGCTGGTGTGGCCGCTCGCCTGAAGAAGGTCGAGGAAGAAACCGTGCCGTCGTGGCTGTGGCGCTCGGTGCCCGACCAGGATGCCCTCAACGCCCTGCCCGAGAATGAGCGCTTCATCGGCGAACTCTCGGCCAAGCAGGTGTTCGATCGCCTCGCCGGCTGCTGGACCTATTGGGGCTGGAAGGGCGGCTACTTCACGTCCGAAGCCGACGCCCACGCCTTCCATGACGAGCTGCGCTACATGCTCGCCAAGCAGATGGTCGCGCCGAATTCGCCGCAGTGGTTCAACACCGGCCTGCACTGGGCCTATGGCGTCGATGGTCCCGGCCAGGGCCACTATTACGTCGACTGGAAGACCGGCAAGCTCACCAAGTCGAAGTCTTCCTACGAGCATCCGCAGCCGCATGCCTGCTTCATCCAGGGCGTCGAGGACGACCTGGTCAATGAGGGCGGCATCATGGACCTGTGGGTGCGTGAAGCCCGCCTGTTCAAATACGGCTCGGGCACCGGTTCGAACTTCTCGCGTCTCCGTGGCGAAGGTGAAAAGCTCTCGGGTGGCGGACGCTCGTCCGGCCTGATGTCGTTCCTCAAGATCGGCGATCGTGCCGCTGGCGCCATCAAGTCGGGCGGCACCACGCGCCGCGCGGCCAAGATGGTCGTGGTCGATGCCGACCATCCGGATATCGAGACCTATATCGACTGGAAGGTGAAGGAAGAGCAGAAGGTCGCTGCCCTCGTCACCGGCTCGAAGATGAACCAGAAGCATCTCAAGGCCATCATGAAGGCCTGCGTGAATTGCGAAGGTTCGGGCGACGACTGCTTCGATCCCGAGAAGAACCCGGCGCTGCGCCGCGAGATCAAGCTCGCGCGCCGCTCGCTGGTCTCGGACAACATGATCAAGCGCGTGATCCAGTTCGCCAAGCAGGGCTACAAGGACATCCAGTTCGACATCTACGACACCGACTGGGATAGCGAAGCCTATCTCACGGTGGCCGGCCAGAACTCCAACAACTCGGTCTCGCTGAAGGACGATTTCCTCCGCGCGGTGGAAGCCGACGCGAACTGGGATCTCATCGGCCGCACCAATGGCAAGGTCGTGAAGTCCATCAAGGCCCGCGACCTCTGGGAAAAGATCGGCCACGCCGCCTGGGCCTCGGCCGATCCCGGCCTGCACTTCAACACCACCATGAACGACTGGCACACCTGCAAGTCGTCGGGCGATATCCGCGCGTCCAATCCGTGCTCGGAATACATGTTCCTGGACGACACGGCGTGCAACCTCGCCTCGGCCAACCTGCTGACCTTCTACGATGTCGCCTCCAAGCGTTTCGACATCGAAGCCTATGAGCATCTGTGCCGCCTCTGGACGATCGTGCTCGAAGTCTCGGTCATGATGGCCCAGTTCCCGTCGAAGCCGATCGCGGAGCTGTCCTACGAATTCCGCACGCTTGGTCTGGGCTACGCAAACATCGGCGGCCTGCTGATGACCATGGGCCTGCCCTATGACTCGAAGGAAGGCCGCGCGCTGTGCGGCGCCCTCACCGCGGTCATGACCGGCGTGGCTTACGCGACCTCGGCCGAAATGGCCGGCGAGCTCGGCCCGTTCCCGGGCTACAAGAAGAACGCCGCGCATATGCTGCGCGTCATCCGTAACCATCGCCGCGCCGCGCATGGCGACACCCATGGCTATGAGAAGCTCGCCGTCGATCCGGTCGCGCTCGACCATGCCTCCTGCCCGCAGGCTGACATCGTCACCCGCGCCAAGCTGGCCTGGGACCGCGCCCTCGAACTCGGCGAAACCCATGGCTATCGCAACGCCCAGACCACCGTGGTCGCCCCCACCGGCACCATCGGCCTGGTCATGGATTGCGACACCACCGGCATCGAGCCCGATTTCGCGCTGGTGAAGTTCAAGAAGCTCGCCGGTGGCGGCTACTGGAAGATCATCAACCGCGCCGTCCCGGCCGCACTCCGCGTGCTCGGCTATCGCGAAAGCGAGATCGCCGAGATCGAAGCCTATGCCGTCGGTCATGGTTCGCTGTCCAACGCGCCGGGCATCAATGCCTCGACCCTCAAGGCCAAGGGCTTCACCGACGAAGCGCTCGCCAAGGTCGAAAAGGCCCTGCCGACCGCCTTCGACATCAAGTTCGCCTTCAACAAGTGGACCTTTGGTGAGGACTTCCTGCGCGACACGCTGAAGATCGAGGCGGAAGCCATCGCAGCCCCCGGCTTCGACCTGCTCGCAGCACTCGGCTTCACCAAGCGCGAGATCGAAGCTGCCAACGTGCACATCTGCGGCGCGATGACGGTGGAAGGTGCCCCGCACCTGAAGGCCGAGCACTATGCCGTGTTCGATTGCGCCAATCCCTGCGGCAAGATCGGCAAGCGCTATCTCTCGGTGGAAAGCCACATCCGCATGATGGCGGCGTCGCAGCCCTTCATCTCGGGTGCGATCTCCAAGACCATCAACATGCCGAACGACGCCACGGTGGAGGACTGCAAGTCCGCTTACCTGCTGTCGTGGAAGCTCGCGCTGAAGGCCAATGCGCTCTATCGCGATGGCTCGAAGCTGTCGCAGCCGCTCAACTCGCAGCTCATCTCTGATGAGGACGAGGACGAGGATGCCATCGAGAACCTGATGGAGAAGCCGATGGCGGCCCGCACCGCCGCGATCTCCGAGAAGGTGGTCGAGCGTCTGGTCGAGCGCATCGTCGTCATGCGCGAGCGTGAGAAGATGCCGGATCGCCGCAAGGGCTACACCCAGAAGGCCGTGGTCGGTGGCCACAAGGTCTATCTGCGCACCGGCGAATATGATGACGGCCGCCTCGGCGAGATATTTATCGACATGCACAAGGAGGGTGCCGCCCTCCGGTCGTTCATCAACAACTTCGCCATCGCCGTCTCGCTGGGTCTCCAGTATGGCGTGCCGCTGGAAGAGTATGTCGACGCCTTCACCTTCACCCGCTTCGAACCCGCGGGCCCGGTGCAGGGCAATGACAGCATCAAGTTCGCGACCTCGATCCTCGACTACGTGTTCCGCGAACTCGCAGTCTCCTACATGTCGCGTTTCGACCTCGGCCATGTCGACCTCTCCGAAACCGGCTTCGATGCGCTGGGCAAGGGCGAGGAAGAAGGCAAGGCGCCGGATGAAGCGAGCAAATATGTCTCGCGCGGCCTGACCCGTTCGCGCACCGACAATCTCGTCGTCATGCGCGGCGGCGCCACCGCCGTGTCGTCGAACAGCGACAGCGCCCCCGCTGGCGGCAACCGCGTCACCGCCTTCGCCGGTGGCCAGGCGGAAGGCGCCGTGGCGCTGAAGACCGCCGAGCCGACGGTTGCCCTGTCACCGACCGAGAAGCTCGAGGCGCAAGCCTGGAGCAAGCCCGGCACGGCGGCGGCAACCGCCGCTCCGACCAAGGCGGAGCGCCGCGCGGAAGCCAAGGCCAAGGGCTATGAAGGCGACATGTGCGGAGAGTGCAGCAACTTCACGCTGGTGCGGAATGGCACGTGCATGAAGTGCGATACGTGCGGCAGCACGACGGGCTGCAGCTGATAGCTCGGAATCACGTTTGGATTTGAGGCTAAGTTGTCCATTCAGACGGTCGAAATGTCCATTTTGGCCAGAGTAACGTGTCCATTGGACGACTGAAGATCTTGGTCCAAACAACAAATGCGAAAAGCCCCGCTAACAGCGGGGCTTTTTTCTGGACATTTGATGAGCCTCAGGAAGGCTTGTTCCGACGAGGCTTGGCGAGAATCTGACGAGCAGAGAACACGTCCGTGTATTGGTCTCGGTTGCAGTTAAAACAGCCACCGTTGATCTCACGGAACTTCATCCAAGCCAGCAATCCTCCCTCAAGGGTGAATTTTCCCCGCACCTTACTGCGCCCAAAAATTTGCCGGCACGGTTCACAGCCGAGGAAACCGGCTGGGGCGCGGATAATGGGACTTTCCTCGCTCAATAGAGCTCGGCCCCCATCCCCGGTGCGCGGCCGAAATACCCGCTGGTAGAACGTCTCAAATCCGACCCGACCTTGACGCCTCTCCAAGGCGACGAGCTCTTTATGGACGTGATCCAGATGCATAGTCGCGCTCGCCGCTCGCTGGTCGAAGTTGCTGCAAAATTCGGCTTCCCAGTCGCTCAATGCCCTGCGCAGTGGCCCGAACGCCCGTTTTACCCCGGCGCCGATGCTCAACTGCCAAGTCCGCAGCGCCATCAGACCTTCCTCCGAAGACCCACTGCTCCGGATCTCTAAAAATCTGGCTTTTGCGTCCTGAGCCCGTCTGGTGGACTGTTGATCCCCTCGTTTGCTCACAGCCAGAACGGCAGCATCGGCAAGTTCGTTGAGCCCCGGCCTGGCGGCGATGAGCGTGACTTGCTTGCCAAGCGCTGCCCTGACGGCATCGCGCGTTGCCGTGTCCAGTCGACTGTCCAAGCAGACAGATACAACGGCTCGCTGCTCACGTGGCTTCAGTCGTTGGAGCCATCCTTTGATGACCTTGGGTAGCACGCTGGGCAGAATATCGATGATGATTAGCTGAGTGAGATCGACGAATACCGCTCTGTCGCGCCCATCCACCTGGACGACGTGGATCCCGAGGCAGCCGGGCGGCCCGTAGATCTGACGCGCCCCACCTCGAAGAGGATATTTCTGAACAGTCGCTCGCTCGACCGTCTTGTCGTCGACACCGAACCTCCCTGCCACAGCAGAGTACGTGTCCTTTCCGGCCTCAAATGCCAGAGCGTCGGCAAACTCAACGGTCATACGGCGATTTTTGGAAAGACCCGTTAGAGGCTGAAAGAAGGTCTTCTCGCACTTCCTGCATCGATAACGCAGACGCGTCACGCGAATGAGAAACCGGTCTCCCTCCGCTTCATCCAAATATTCCGAGATTTTCCGTCCATGGATACCAAGCCCGCGGGTTTTACCGCACTTCAGGCAGCGTTTCGGCTCAATCTTGTATTTGGCGTTGATGATCCGACGACGTCGCCGGCCCTCGACAAAGCCGCCTTCGACTTTTTCCCAGTCCGGATCGTCCAACAGTCTCAGCATTTGCCACCCGTTCGAGGGGCAAAATCAGCCATCCGGCTTAACGTGTGGCTACCGGGCCGGCAGCCCGAAGCGGATGCTATCCAGCGTCGTTAATAAAAGGCCAAAAACAGGACAATTGGGCCCGCGACTAACTCGAACCTCAATTGTCCGGCTCCGGCACATCGTGTGGAGTGCCGAACGCCGCGCCGCCGGCCGTACTTCTCGGTGCCAGGCCGCCTATTGCGACGTCGAGGCTTCGCGTTGACACTCATTTCGGGCGCCAATTTCCTGCATCCGGCACATCATGTGGAGCGGAGATGACCGCTTTCACAGCCCAATTTCTGTCGGCCAGCTCGTACCGACAAGTGTCCCCACTGTATTTCGTCAAGCGATCGACTAAACTTCGAAAAACGCGAGATCGTGCACGCTGGAGGGAGCGCTCCCTCGCTCAGCGGAGGTGGATCGCACTACCCGGTCCGGTCGCGAGGCTTTTTAAGGGGACGACGTGAGAAACATTTCATTCAGGTGTGTCGCGAAAACGGTCGGCAACACATTTCGCATCGTGAGCGTGACTTGGCCTGGACCGTTGGTTACTTGTGATTGCGACGGCTTTAACCAGTTATTTTGCAGCCACATCGACGCCACCCTGGTCGCCGGGGAACGCGCAATGGTGCCCAACGACGATTGGGCAGCGGCCGACGAAGCCATGAACGCAGTTGGCGGGTTGATTGTTTTGCCATCGGATTGGAAAGGTTCGTGGCGGAAAAACATGAAATGGCGTGGTTTTGCTTCGCGCAGCAGCCCGCGCAGGACCGGTCTGACTGGACGGCCGCTCGTTTGTTTCACCGGAGCGATGCCGAAGCCGAGAAAGCTCCTCATGGCCGAGGCCGAAGCCGCGGGCTGGGAAACCGTCGATGCGCCGCACTCGAAGATCGACGTCTTGGTCGCCGCAGATCCGACCGGGAGCAGCAACAAGCTCAAGTCCGCGCGCCAGTATGGAATTCCGATCCTGGCGTTCGACGAATGGGTTTCACTGAGTGTAGATGGCGAATTGTTGAAAGCTTAAATGTAGTTTTTGGCAGTATTAGTGTAGCGCTGAGCATTGTTAGTCGTAGCAAGTTTGTCGCTGTGCCGAGCATAGTGTACCGAAACGGAGACCCCCGCCATTCGGCGGGGTTTTTCGCGAAAGTTCGCAACACGAACGAGGAAAGTCAGGACGATGTCTCAGCACAAAGGCGATCTTGTCGTTCATCATGATAAGGAGATCAGCGGGCAAGTTACCGGCACCACGTTTGTACAGTCAGGGGCTACCTTGGTCGCTCACGGGCAGCTTGCCGGTGGTCTCATCATCGAAACTGGCGGGCGCGCCATCGTTCACGGACAGGTCGCGAGGAATGTCGTGAACCACGGGCAGTTGACGGTCTACGGCCAGATCTCCGGCCCTGTTATCGGCAATCCCCCGACGAACGCTGCCTCGTTGACCTCTGATCAGATTGTCGGCAGTGACCTCGAAGTGCCGTTTCTAGGCAGAACTGAGAGCTGGAGCTCCAATTTAACGAGGCGTGTCGAGCATGACGAGCGTCGGCTCGATCGCCTCGAAGACGGTGCCCGTCAGCGCTTTTCGCACTTGATTAAGCGCTCTTTTTGAATTGACCTCGAGGCCAATGAGCTCAATCTCGGCAACGTCGCTCTCACCGCCGATCGGAACAGGCCAATACACGACGTCTCCGTCCTGCTGACGCAGGTCGGGCAAGCCCTCGAAATGCATATACAGCAACCGGACCTCCGTCTCGGGCGCAAACGATTTTGGCAATGAATGGGCGGCCATTCGGTATGAACCTTCAGGCAGGATCGGCGGCAGGCCTTCGCTGGCGAGCGCTCTGTTCACCTTACCGAGCAAGGTCACGTCGTCTCCGGAGTGGTATCGGATTTCTCGCAATTGGCCCATTTTCCCGGCAGCGTTGACTCTCAGACGCAACCGCACTGAGCCGAAGCTCCACAAACCGGTGCCTCCTTCGACATCAACCATCGATATGTAGAAGAGATTGGACCCCGGCGGTTCGGGATCCTGCGGGTCCCAGTTTTCGGCTAGAAGCCCTGTCCACCCTTCGATCCTTGCCAGATTGATCAGCTCGCCTTCGACGGCGTGTTCCATCCGCTTTCGAAGCCAGTGAAGCCGCAACTCCCCCCTCTCCGCGATGCCTCGCAAGGCCGGAATGCCGGTGTTATGCAAGTATTCGCCCGCTTGCAGACGAGGAAAGGTTCGTCCGTAAATTGCCTCCGAAACGGCCTGGCGAACCTCAGTATCGAAGAATATCAGCTTTTCTCGAATATAGACCGATCCAGGATTTATCACGATCGAATGCCCGTCGGCCGCCAACTCATCGCCAATGATGTAGCTGGCAAGTAATCTCCGTTGATGCGCCAAAATCGCTGAGTTCTTACTCGGGTAATCAACCAACCCTGGTCTCAATCGATACGACATTCCGACACTTTCAGCTCGAATTTCCAATCGGCACCATCAATCCGGACGCGTCTCGACTCTCCCGAAAAATTGCGCATTGGGGACAAAATCCAGCGCCCCATCAGAGAGTGATTCATGGCAGCATTACCGCCTCAAGCAGGCTGTTGGCTGCATTCGGACGTCCTGCAGCGCAATTTTATGATTCGCCTTGAGCTCGAAGCGCCCGACCTTTCGGACCGCCTCCTGGGTTGACGTTCTTCACCAGAGTGGAGACCTACGACTGATCCAATCGCTGCTCCCGCGGAAAGCACTGCCCGGCACTTCACTTTCGAAGTCGGCTGGCGAAACGGTGCAGCGCTACGCGATCGGTGTCTATCAGCAAGAAACCTCTCGCTGGATAGTCTTCCGTGCTCCCTTTCAAAACGCGTCCTTCGTCGATCTGTGAAACCATGTAGGCGAACGCCGGGTTGAAGCGTCGCAACGGCCATCCCGTCGCCGCATGAAGCTCTTCCGGCCCAACGCTGCTCGCTCCCGAATTGGCGAGCGCAAGATCAACCAATTGGACGACGTCAATCTCCGGATTGCTCTTTCCGGTGTGCGGATCGAATTCAATGAAAAGCGATTCCGTCGTAAACATTCTCGGCAGGCGCTGTGAGATGAAGGACGTCGTGCTCAGATACCCGTCGCTCTCAAGCTCGGCCACTGCAAACGCCAACTCGTCGATGTTAGAATCCGGAAACGCCTGGGTGAGGTCAGCTTCGCGAATAAGGTTGCCGAACCCTTTCTCCGACTCAATCGAAATCCACAGTCCGATCCGGATCGCCAACGATCCCAACTCGCCAATCTGCACCGGCGGCCTCTCCTTTACCGGAGGTGAAAGAATTGCAGCCGGCAGCTCGCTCCGTACGGGGGGCGCCGTGCCGTCGGCGAGCCAAGTGTCGATGTTGTCAACAACCAACTGGCCGATGGCCGCGAACATCAGGATGTCATCGCCTACCAGAGGTATCGTTTCCCCCAAGCGAGCTTCCGAGGCATGCTCAGCGAAAGTCGCATCGGCTATTCCCAAGTTGTGGCCGATCACATGGCGCTTCTGTATGTTCAGCATAAGGGCCGCAAGCGCTTCCGGCGGGAGGTTCCCGAATGGGTCGAAATCGAACTCCCCGAACCGCTTCCGTCCGCGTTCGATGTTCTGAAACGAGTTCCCTACGGGCTTGACATCGGCCGCGCCCGGTTCCCGGGCAGCTACCCTATAGAGATAGACAGTCTTCAGCGTCGCTTCGAATGCCGTCAGAACGTCTTCATGCGCGTTCCCCATCATCCTGTAGGCGAGCTCTTCACTCGGCTGATCCAAACTTCCCGCTATACGTACCTGCTCTTTCACCAGTTCGACTTCGCGCGCAAAATGCAGATGAATGTTCGGCGCTCCGCAATCCGGACAGAACAGAGAGATCGCATAGACGCCGTAGTCCCGTCCGCATTCGTCGCACACGAGTTCACGTAGCAGATCGTTTCGCGCGAATCTGGGCGCGGGTTTGGGCGACGGGCGCCGCCCGGTTGTGACCTTGATGAACTTGTTGCCGGCAGTTTTTCTCGCAAGATCATCGAAAATCCCGTGAAAAGCTGCGGCAGCGTCGGCGTGAAACGCGTGCGCCACGACCTCTCTTGCCGCCGCGACGTCATCCGGATGCATGAAATTGTCGTCCTCATCCGCCGTGCCGCTGTACGGACAGATGGTCCCGGGCGTGCCCGGCGGATGTTTCATCCGAGGCGTCAGATCCTCCGGAACAGAGAATCCTGGCACCCTATTCCCGAGCAGAAAAAGTCGGGGGTGCGCAGCTTCGTTAGGCGAGAAACGGTATACGCGCCCGTCCGGCGTCTTCGGCAAAGGAATGCCAAGGGTGATGTTGTTGCCCGAGCCGCCCGTCTTGTACTTCTCCAAATTCCGAAAGCGCATGATTTCCTCGCGATGGTTTTTCGAATGCAAGCACGCTGATTCTTGGAAGAGCCGTCCTACGGATCACGCCGTGTTGGCGCCCTGCGGCGTTGCCAGCTTTGGAGACGTCACTGCTTGCGGAATATCAATTGTGTCGCAACACGCCAACAGTGCGCGCGCAAACTGATCACCCGCCTCTCTGACCCAATCGTCTCGAACCATCGTGGCCCACGCGAACAACGCGACAAGGTCGACACAGATCGCACCGATCGCTGCCGGCTTGATAACAGAGAACGCGCTGATCATCATCGGTAACGATCCCGATGAGATAGCCGGGATTATCGCGTCATGCCGCCAGAGTATCGCCATGACCGCGATCGCCAATGCCGCAAGGCAGGCAGTGGCTCCGATGGGCTTCAATCCGCGAAGATTTCGACGAAACCCGTACTCAGCGTTCTCTTTCTCGACAAAGGTAAAGTCCTTCCCTCGACATCGCTCCTGAAGCCACTTCACCGCTCCGGCATACATACCGTCGGCGGCCCTTGGGTCGGCCTCTTCCTGCGTCGAGGTAGGCGCGACGAAGTTGGGAACATTCCTTGCAAAGAACGCGTGGTATCGAGCCAACACTGGTGCGGGCAGATGGTCCTCGCGATGCCTCAGCCAAATGGTGGTCGGCCAGCTTCCCCACTTCTTCAATAATCGTTTTTCGACCTGCTTGCCCCGCGACCGGCTAAGCACGCTCAGACCGTACAGAAGACCGCAAGACGTCGCGAGCGTTACCAGCGTGGCCCCCCAACTGGAGGTGACCAGCCTGGGAAAGAGCGCGATGGCGGTTAGAATGATCGGGAACAGAGTGAGTAGACCCGGGAAAAGACGGGCCTGTCTCGAGTAGGTATCGAAGAGCTTGGAGATGTCGATCATGGCGAACTTCCGCTGCGTGAGACGGGGGCAAAGCGCGCTCCGCGCCAATCCTGCTTCCTTTTCGCGGCGCGCAACGCAGCCGTCGTAATCTCTGCGTACGATACGCCTGGCGCGAACAAGTATGAGCTGATCTCGAAGGGAGCGGTCGCCGGAATCTTCACGATGCTTAGGATAGCGAAGTTTACGGCCATCGCTGGGTTCTCGATTATATCGTTCATCGCCCGCAGATCGCTCCCACTTGGGCGGGTTGGATAGGATGGATGAGAATGCCATTCCCCGAGATAGTTGAACCGCTCATACCGATGCCCGGTCCGATCGAAGAAATCCGCGATGGCCCTCGCGTGAAGTCGTGGGATCCTGACAAATGTGGACGACGTCCCTCCGCTTCGCTGGACGGTGACGTCTGCTACGCGGCAGACCGTGGGCGAAACGATTTCGCCCAGAAGCACGCCGCCGATCTCGCGGCGCCCTGCCCTCCGCAATTCGCCAATCAGGCGTTCCTCAATTTCGTCAGGCAGCAGAATCTTCATTCGTCACCTCGCCGAGAACATCTTGAATGAGGAAAGCCAAACCCCGGGCGCGCTCCTCTGGATCCGGCATGACTTCATCCGCCAGGACGGCCTTTTCGGCAACGATCGGGTGAGTTTCGAAAGGCTGGTCGAAGATCCACCCCGCTTTGAGCGAGACGACATACATCGACTGCGGAAAGATATCGCCTCCAAGCAGAGCATCGATCGCCATCCTTGCGGCATGCGCAGCGATCACAGACACGTCGGCATCGTCGGCCACCAGTGCCGGCTGCTCGCCGACCCGCTCCGCATAGTCGCCGATGGGTTGTCCGGCCCACAGCACCGCCTGTTCTCTGCACCAATTGTTGTAGGCGTTGCGCATGATCTGCGGAGCCTCGTCCAGCCCGGGAAGATGACGGGCCACCATGCCTCCGATTCCGCCGGCAAAGACTTCGAGCCAGACGATCGGCTTCCTTTCCGCCGTCACCACCGAGGCGAGCAAGTTGAAAGCATTGGGCTCGGCGGTCGCGTCGATAATCAGGTCGCACGCCGCCACGCGGTCCAGCGCGCCCGCCGCAGTCTCAGCCGATTCCTGTCCGGTGAGTTTTATGCGCCGCTTGTCGATCGTCGCCTCGGGATTGATCGACCGGATCCTGCGAGAGACCCCATCCACTTTATGTTCACCGATGTTGCGCCAGTCGAGATCGTTTCGCACCTGGTTGTCCCGCAGATACAGATCATCGTCTATCAGCACGAATGACGAGACTCCTGCGCGCGCGAGCGAGGCGGCAATCTTCGATCCGGCGGATCCGCAGCCGACGATCGCCACTTTCTTGCCGATCAGGACCGAATAACCCGGCGGAAGTCGCGGGGGACCTCCACCGTCAATCTTCAATGAGGAGAAGGCCATCATGTCCCGGTCGTCGGCCTTCAACTGCCAGAACAGCGAGATCTCCTCACCATCGGTGATGATCAGAGATTCCATGTCGGAATACTCAGAAAGACCAAGCTCGACCGCGATCCGATCGCGAATGTCTGCCGCAAGCGTCCCGTCACTATTGGCTGCCACAGAGCGAAACTCATCGGACGACAAGCGGGTCATCACGCCCTGGTACAGCACGCCGATCTTTGCGAAATTCTCCACCTCCCATGCAGAGCCGTCTACGAACGTAGCCTTGACTAGCGACGCAATTGAAGACGGATTGCGAAAGGTCAGGCGAACCTCGGTCTTCGCGGCTTCTCCTTCAGCTAACCGGCACAACAGACCGTCGATGTCGGCCGGAACCAATAGACGCGCTTTCCTCCACCTGAATTCTTGTCCGGTCGTCAGTTGATGGGCCGTTTCGACCGCGCGGGGCGGTCCTTCGGCGGGACATTCGGTTGCGAAAAGCGCATGAGCGCTCCGGATCATGTCGGCGCCCATCAATGTCGGAAGCCAATTGTCCGGGCGATACTGCAGGCAGAGATTTCCCGAAGAGTCGCCATATTGGTGACTGGATAGTCGCCGATCATGTCCCACCGGCGCGACCTCGGGCGGCGTGAACGGAAACAGCTTCGGGTAGGTCATCCTCAGTGAGAAACGACGGTCCCCGATGACGATCGCGAAATCCAGCGTGATCCGGGCCTGCTCCGTCATTGCCCAATCGACATCGTGCAGCCAGTCGACCTCCTCCATCAGCGCCGCCACGGCGACACGCTCCCGCTCCAAGCGGGCTGGATCGGTGACGAACCAGATCATGCGAAACCGCCTGGTCTGTCGGGTGCGACAGGACGGTTGGGGAACGAAAATGCGCCGGCCGCGGTCGTCGCCGGACGCAGCAGCGACGGAGAATCCTTCGGACCACCGATCGTCAGGATCACCGGTTCGGTTTCGCCGCCTTCACCGAGACAGATGAACCGGCCACCGACGCTACGGACAATCGAGAGATATTCGCGCTTTGCACGGATGCACGGCGGGTCATCCTTGTCATCCTTGATCGGCTTGCTGCTGGCGATGACGATCGCCTTGTCGAGGGCCTGGCCAAGGGCCTTGCGCGCGTCAGCAGATAACCGCGCCCGCTCCTTCCAATCAGACCAACTATCCCACGAAAGGCTGTGCCAAGAGCAATGATGCGGTGCGATCAAGACATCGTACTGCAGTCGATCCGGCGTATTCTTGTGGTGCGCCCAGATCTTCTCCCAGATCGCGACCTCCGCATCGCCTCCCAGCAGATAACGGGCTTTGACCTGCCCCGCGATCTTCAGAGACAGATGCAAAATGACGCTTGAATTGTTCTTCGTCAGGACCTCTTCCTCGTCCTCATCAGAGGCCGGCCGCGGTGCGAGCAAGCGCGCAACGAAGCACCCATCGGAGACCCCGCAAATCGTCTCGAAGGTGTCCTCTAGCTTGACCAGGATGGCGCCAAGGCCGTCCGTCTTGCCGTCGACGTCTTCGCCAAGGATCTTGATGCGGTCTCCATTGGCTGCAGACCCGAAATCCTTGAAATACTGAACGCGCCGGCGGGCCTCGGTCGCCCAGGCCTTCGCGTCGTCGCAAAGCTTGTGATCCTTCTTGTTCGCGCGGCGAAACACGATCGGTGACGACCACATCTCTCGGATCAGTATCTTGTCGGAGGATTTCACCCACAACGCCGGTGCTCCGAGATGGAAGTGGCTCCTCAATCCACAAATGTGATCCTTGTCTGGATGCGTCAGGAGGAAGGCATCGACGTAAAGCCGGCCCTCGTCGTCGCGTTTGAGAAGCTTGCGGAGTTGCCCGGCGACATCCGGTGTCGGATCGTTCGGGTCGTCCGCACTTGCCCTGATGTCGATGTCGATCAGGATTACCCGGCCGTTTTCGAGGCGAATGAGCGTCATGTCGCCGTTGCCGACCCGGAAATGAAATGTCTGAACCGCCATTCCCAACCCCTTGAAATTTCTTTCGAAAACACGCCCTTTCCCGCTTCCATAAATGCGCAGGGCTTATTCAACCTGACATGGGATCTTGATGAACGACTCGCAAGATATGCGCTTGAAGAAAGTTCCAGACACCACATCTATGAGATGCTTAAATATTTAGCGATTTCTGCCGGCCCACCGTACCGGCGTAGCCGCGCCGCAGGGAGCGCCTGATGCCAAAGAATATCGTGGTCTTTTCCGACGGGACGGGACAGGACGGCGGCGCCCGCCCCGAGCAGCGCATCAGCAACATCTATAAGATGTACCGGATATCGCGCGACCACGCTGATACCGCGATCGATCCGGCGCAGCAGGTGGTCTTCTACGACGCTGGCCTTGGCACCGACATCGGCACCACCGCCTTCACTTCGCCTGTCCGCATTATCCAGAAGCTGATGGGTTCCGTCACCGGAGCGGGCATCAAGCGCAACATCGCGGACTGCTACGAATTCATCATCAATCACTATGAGGAAGGCGACAGGATATTTCTGTTCGGTTTCAGCCGTGGCGCCTACACCGTCCGGAGCGTCGCCAATCTGCTGATGCTTTGCGGTGTCCCGACGAAGGCGCCGGACGGCCCCCTGATGCGCTTTCGAAAAACAGTTAAAGACATTGCCTGGGAAGCAGTCGACACGGTGCTCGAACACGGCGCCGGTCATCCACGGGAGGAATTTGAGGGCGAACGTCAGGAACTTGCTCGCCGCTTTCAGGAAAAGTACGCCTCCGGCGACGGAAAAGACGCCAACGCCGCTGCATATTTCGTCGGTGTGTTCGACACCGTCGCTGCACTCGGTGCGGAAGGCGGCCGACGCTTGGCGCTTCAAGCCGGATTGACACTTGCGGTGGCCGCCGCGGCCTTCCTGGTGTCCTTGGTGCCGGCGGCCATCGTGGGCATCATCACTGCTGGCGTCAGCGGTGCCGGCCTTCTGTGGGGCTTCATAGTACCCGCGTGGTTTGTCACACATATCTTCATGATCGTCGCGCTGATCTGGTTCTGGAAGCGTCAGGCCGCGTCGGTCAAAAAGGTCATCTACGATTATCCGAACAAGGGCGACACTCCGCGCCATCACACGGCGGAATGGACCGGGAAGCATTTCGACAGGCTTCTGAGCAAGCATGTCAGGTTCGCCCGGTCGGCGAATGCATTGGATGAGACACGCAAGGACTTCGCCCGGGTCGGTTGGGGCAACACCGAACCTCCTGTCCACCCTCCGACGCCAGGTGTGCCGCGTCTGATTCAACTATGGTTCGCCGGCAACCATTCCGATATCGGCGGCTCGTATCCGGAGCCGGAATCTCGTCTCTCGGACATCTCATTGGAGTGGATGCTTGAGCAGGCGTTCGCAGTGCCGGATGGACTTATGACCGGGCCGGTCTACGTAGGTAAAACGAAGATGCCAGGGAGCGGCGACACCGGATCAGCGCTGCACCTGTTCCCTGCAGCCGACGGACCACAGCACTGCGAGGTGGCCGGCATGCGCGACACGCTCGAGGATCTTGCAGCAAAACTGCCTAAATGGTTGTGGCTGCAGAAGCTGATCGCGAACTACGGCTGGGCAGTCGAGGTTCGAGCACTCAAGCCGGACGCGCCCGTCCATCCAACGGTCCGAGAACGTTTCGCCTTGCCTGCCGTGCTACAATGCTTCGGAGGATCGAAGCCTTATAGGCCCGACGCTTTGCGGGGACATGACGATTTCAAGGAACGATATCCCGAATGACGACAAGGCGGAGGCCAGTCCGCTCGCTACATCGTCAGATTTGAGCCCCTCGCGTCGATCCAGACGCGAGGGGCATTCTCAAAAGGGACGTCTAGATAGATCTGTTCAAGCTCAATCTCGAAGCCGACCGCCGCAAATCTCAATACGTGCTCAGGTGCGAGGAGCACTTCACGGTCCCACCCCTCCTCGGTCCGGAAGTAATGCTCGATCCTGGGTGAGTCCGCATACGCCAACACGATGTGCTGGATTGTGGACATCTGCTTATAGAATTCGAGTTTGACGCCGCGATCACGATCCATGGTCGAAGGCGATAGAACTTCCACGATCACGACGGGATCGGTGACATAGTCTCTGGTGTTCACCCGGCCGCAGCGTACTAGGACGTCCGGCTTGAACTTGTTCTTCGCCGACCGGTCGTCGGTCGCGGAAACCCGCATATTTCCAGTTATGGCGCTGCAACCGTCCGGTCGAACCGCGGTGTGGAGAGGCGCTGCGATATTGGAAGCGATCTGTTCATGGATCAGCGTGGGGTTGCCCATGGCCACGACATGTCCATCGACGAGCTCATAGCGGTCTGCGCCTTCAGGAGCCTGCTCCATGATGCGATCGAACTCGTCGATAGTCGTCGTTCCCAGCTTTACGGCTGCCTGGGCCATCGCATTCCCTTTCGCGTCCGCCGATAGGCCGGCGCCTTGTTCCAATATGGCGCTCTGGCCGGAAAGGCTCAACGGCCGTCAAAGCGACATCGTTAACAGCGGTTCCGACTCGACATTTGTTCGTTTTTTGTTCTAGTTAAGCGATGACCATTCATTCCGCGAGCTGGCGCATGCCGTCACCTAAACAGATGGAAAAGCTGGAGGCCGACGCCCTCCGGAAACAGATCTCGAGCCCCGCCGGAGGGCAAAGTGCAGAGATGGCGCCGGAATACTGGGAATCCGTCTTGAACGATCCCAGCGCGGGCGCACGCCCGTCAGGCGGTGTCCCCGTTCAGCAGCGCCGCCTGGCCGAGATACCCCGCCACGTGCTGCGGGTTTCCTGCCGGCGCTGCGACCGCACCATCGAGATCCAGATGACCGACGCCGTCAGGCTTTACGGCGAGCATGCGGTCTGGAAGGACGTCGGCCAACGTCTGCTGGACAACACGTGCAGCGCGCGGACCGGAAGTCGTGAAGATGACGGCTGCTGGCCATCGTTCGGATAGCGCGGCCTCACCGGCTTGCGTCATCGTGCCTGAAGTCTGGATGCCCGGATCGCGCCGAAATATCACCCTACCCCTCTCTCCGGAGGTGACCGCAAGGCTCTCCGCAAGGAGCTCGGCCAAGCCCGCGCGATGACGACGGTCTTCGCGCAGCAGGCCGAGGAATTCCGGGCCAAGGGCGAGGCGTTGATCCGGAAGGCCGACAAGTTGTCCTGCGAAAGCTGGAACGAGCGGATGTGGGCGGACGGTGAGCCGATAGACCCGTCCCCCACCATCGACCAAGCCGTCAACGGCGGCTTTCCGTGGCTCCAGATCGAGTGCTCCCGCTGCAGAGCACCGAGCGAGGTCGACCTTGCCGCCCTTCGCCACCCTTCAACTACGTGCGTCCACGACCTCGCAAGCAGGCTCCGCTGCAAGAAATGCACGAGGGTCGGTCGCCGTGCTCCGGCGACTTTGCTGCAACTGGCGTCGAAGCGACGATCGGCAGATCATGCTTCGCCCTGTGAATAGTGATAGCAGTTGTGCAGTACCATTTTCGCGGTCGATACGATGCCGCGTTCTGCGGGGATGATCAAACGTGTCGGTCACTAGGAACAACCATTTCGTTCCCCAATGGTATCAAGAAGGGTTCTTCGAACCCGGCCGCAACACGCTGGCCTACCTGGATATGTCACCACCCGTTCGCACCCTGCCAGACGGCCGTACATACATTGAGCGAGGCGTCTTCAACTCCCCCACCTCCCGCGCATTCGTGCAGCAGGATCTGTACTCGACGTTCTTCGGGACATCCGTCAACGACGAGATAGAACGCCGCCTGTTCGGTGAGATCGACACGAAGGGAGCGCTTGCCGTCCGGGCCTTTGCCGAAGGCGACGAGGTCAGATCGAACGAACTATTCGAGACCCTGTTCAATTATATTGACATTCAGAAAATCAGGACTCCGAAAGGTCTGGACTGGCTCCGAGCACAGTATCCCACGATGACGCAGAACGAGCTTATGGTCGAAATGCAGGCCATTCGAGCTCTTCACTTCACCATATGGGTACAAGGCGTCCGCGAGATCGTCTCGGCGCAAAATGCCGAAATTAAATTCATCGTCAGCGACCATCCCGTCACCATCTACAACAGCTCGGCGCCTCCGGACTCGCATCTGTGCGGATACCCACTCGATCCTTCCATCGCGATGAAGGGATCGCAGACCATCTTCCCCCTCAATCGCGATTTCTGCCTGATCATCACCAACCTGGAATATGCCAAGGATCCAGAGACTGCCGCGCTCGAGAAGCGCACGCATCCGCGCAATTTCCAATCTACGATGGTCAAGACCGACTCCTTCATCAGATCGCGTCAGCTTTCGGACCTGGATGTCGCGACGATCAATCTGATCCTGAAGTCGCGAGCCCGCAGGCACATCGCCGCCGGCAAGAAGGATTGGCTCTACCCCGAGCGCATCGTCGCCGGACAGTGGAAAGACCGCGCCGCCGTTCTTCTGCCTCCGGAAGATCAGCTCTGGAATTTCGGTGGCGAAATCTTCGCGAAGTATGATGACGGCCACGTCCACTATCAGGATCAATTCGGCCGCACAGAAAAACCGCGCGAGTTTCTCCTGAAGCAGGAGCCTGCGCGTCCGCTCGTCCCGGACGACATCTGCGGCTGCGGTTCCGGGAAGACGTACGGTCGTTGCTGCGAAAAGAAGCCGATCGAGTTGCGGCAGACATGGAGCGAACGCAGCATCCGCGAGCGCAACATAATGTTCTACCAGGCCTTGTCCAAGGTCCTCGATCTGCAAAGCGCAAGCGATTGGACGCAGATACGGCGAGAACTCAACGACGAGAAGATCGCGCTCATCTATCAGCTTTTCGAGGGCCTCTGGCCGCTCGAAACCGACCTGGTGAAATTGCTTCCCAAGCCGGACGGCAGTCCCCGGGCGGTCTACACCGGCGCGATTCATCCGGATGCGATCATCGATTTCGCTCTGGGTCTGCCGCTCTATTTCGGCGAAATGATCGTCGCACACCCCTTCGTTCACGCCGGCATCATCAGGCCGGAAGACAACCCCGTAAAGAAACCCCAAGTCTACCGGCAGGAAGTTCTCAAGGCGCTGCTCTTCTTCCTCAGGATTTTTCCGTTGGTTGATGCCGGGCTGGTCCAATTGGTGCCGGACCCCTGCGACTTCGACCACCATCTGCGCCAACAGATGTTCCGCATGGCCAAGGATCGTTCGACCGGCCTGCCGCCGGGAGTGATGAAGGACGATCGCATCGACGCCTTTGCGAAGGCCGATGGCGAGAGAGCGTTGCAGGCCATGCCCCGGGAGTTTTGGGAAAGTAAGATGAGACAACGCTTTCCACGACTGGATGCGAGGCAGATAGCGGCGGTACTCACCCACCTCGAAGAGCGCCGCGAAGCCGACCCGCTTGCGATCCTGCAGCGGGATCCGATCGCGCCGGGTCGTGGCAACGGGCTCCTCAACATGATGTCGCTCTCACCCAATTTCGAGATAGCGCTGTACCTGGCGCAGTTGACTGGCGCGTCGATCGTCACCGACAGCACCGCTCGTTGGCGGGAGATCGAACGGGCCACCTTCTGGAAGTCGCCCAAACTGCCCTACCTCGCCAAGACCCTCTCGGCAGCGCCCATCGATCTACCGCAATCGGCCGCACACACACTTGAGCTCTCAGAAGCCCGCCAATTTATGGGCTTGCCGAGATTGATGCAAAGAGCGGCTCAGATCGCCTTGGCGTCAGCACCGGCAAAGCCCGGCGCCGAGCAGCGCCTAGCGAGCAGCTTCGAGCGTCAACGCTCCCAGGCGAGGGCTTCCCTGTCGAGATCTCGCACGCCGGCCAGAAGGGCGCAACTCACTGCGGCGGTGCCGATCGGCGGAATTCAAGACAACACCGTGAACCGGCTGTTGCTCATGTCGAGCTCGGAGCGCCATGATGCTGCGGTCGGAATGGCGTTCTTCGTCTCGCCGTGGGAACACTGACACCTTGCGTCCGCGTTGAGATTTCTGCCGCGTGTCCATGTTTCCTTATCATCGGAGGCTTCGCGATTGGCAACATTGCAGGACATAAAGGCGGATCTTCCCGAATGGCCCGACGACGTGATCGACCAATGGCTGCTCAAGTTCGCCAATCAGCCGGAGATGGGATGGCCCCCTCCTGAACCGTACGAATTTCATCGGTGGGGAGTGCTGTTAACTCACCCATTAAGTTGGTGGAAGAACGTCACGTGGTCGCTGGAGACACGCGATTGCAGTTTCGACGAACTTTCGACGGACGCCCGGAAGACCATGAACAGCATGTACGCTGCGATCGTGGGCGGCGTGCACAACGGCTTCGGAGGCGACAACAGTCCTGCGCGCTTTCAACGCCAGCTTGGCATCCTGGTCCGCTCCGGCAAATTCGAACGACCACCAGTGCTCTTTCCGATTGCGAGCGGTCTCAGTCCCCTCGATGGCAATCATCGACTTTTTGCTCTTGTCGTCGCCAAGGAGATACGGGACGAAGCTTACATCCAGCAAGGCGCGAGCCGCCCTTCGACATCTCAGGACGTCTGGATCGCATCACACCAGGACGGGGAAGACCCCGGGTAAAGCTCATGTGCAATCTCTATTCCATGACCAAGAACCAGGCTGCGATCCGCAACCTGTTCAAGGTCGACCACGACGCCACGGGAAACCTTCCGGTCATGCCTGGCATCTTTCCGGACAAGATGGCACCGGTTGTCCGGAATGCCGACGGTGGCCGCGAACTCGCCATGCTGCGCTGGGGAATGCCGTCTTCGTCGCAGGCCATCTTCAAGAAGGCGACGACGCGTGCCGAAAAGCTCGCGGCGAAGGGCAAGCAGTACGACTTCAAGGAGCTGCAGCGGATGGAGCCCGACAAGGGCACGACCAACATCCGGAATACGACGAGCAAGCACTGGAAACGCTGGTTCGGCGTCGAGCACCGCTGCATCGTGCCGTTCTCGTCCTTCAGCGAGTTCAACAAGGATGCCGGGGGCGACATCTGGTTCGCGCTCGACGAGAGCCGGCCTCTCGTCTGCTTCGCCGGCCTCTGGACGAACTGGACATCGGTCCGGATCATCAAGGAAGGCGAGACCACCAACGACCTATTCGCATTCCTGACGACTGACGCCAATGCCGAGGTGCACGCCGTTCATCCCAAAGCGATGCCCGTCATCCTCACCAACCCCGAGGAAGTCGACGTCTGGATGCGTGCGCCTTGGAACGAAGCCAAGGACTTGCAGCGACCACTGCCGAACGGCACGCTCAAAATCGTGGCCCGAAGACAGAAGAAGGATGGGAGCGATGCGAATTGAATGGTTTGCCGTACTGGCCATGATCGTGCCGGCCACCGCCATGGCTCAGGACATCACGCAGCGGCCAATACGCACCGAAAAGATCACCGGAATGCCAACCGGCGTCGGACTGTATGAGGTCGCTCAGGACGGCGCCGTCCTCGTAGACTGGCGGGCAGTCGAGGCGACGGCCGAAGGTCCTCCCGATCGGACTCTGGCGCCGGTGGCGAAGATGATGCTCGCGGTGCAGGACGGCAAATGGAAGCCGATGTCCCGTTGAACGCCGACGAGCGGACCAACGCGCCGCAGCGCAAAGTCATCCATATCGACATGGATGCGTTCTACGCGTCGGTTGAACAACGCGACAATCCGGAACTGCGGGACAAGCCCGTCGCGGTCGGCGGCTCCCGGGAACGCGGTGTTGTGGCGGCCGCGAGCTATGAAGCCCGCAGGTTCGGTGTCCGGTCCGCCATGCCGTCCGTGACCGCCAAGCGTCAGTGTCCGGATTTGATCTTCGTGAAGCCCCGCTTCGAAGTCTATAAGGCGATCAGCCAGCAGATCCGCGAGATCTTCGCCGAGCACACGCCGATCATCGAGCCGCTTTCGCTCGACGAGGCCTACCTCGACGTCACGGAGAACCTGCAGTCAATTCCGCTCGCCCGCGACATCGCCTTGGCGATCCGAGCGAAGATCAAGACGGAGACCGGGCTGAACGCCTCGGCCGGCATCAGCTACAACAAGTTCTTGGCCAAGCTCGCGTCCGACCACCGCAAGCCGAACGGACAGTATGTGATATCTCCGGAGACGGGACCGGCATTCGTCGAGACGCTCCCCATAGGCAAATTCCATGGCATCGGTCCGGCGACCGCCGCCAAGTTCAAGGCGTTCGGCATTCGGACCGGCCTCGACATCCGCAATCAGACACTGTCTTTCCTCGAAGCAAACTTCGGCAAGTCGGGCACATACTACTATTGGATCTCGCGCGGTGTCGACGAGCGCCCTGTCCGCGCGAACCGCATCCGCAAATCGATCGGTGCGGAGAACACGTTCTTCGAGGACCTGAACGACTTCGAAGCCATGGCGACCGCCTTGACGCCGCTCGTCGAAAAGGTCTGGCGGCACTGCGAGACGACCGGCAACCGAGGCAGGACGGTGACGTTGAAAATCAAGTTCTTCGATTTCGAGATCATGTCGCGGAGCCGATCTACCGATGTCCCGGTCGGCACCCGTGACGATCTAACCCGGGCAGCGATTCAGTTGCTGAAAAGCGTCATGCCGCTGCCGAAGGCTGTCCGCCTGCTCGGCGTTTCGCTTTCGTCGCTGCAGCGGAACGATGACGAAGCCGAACAACTCGGATTGCCGATATAGCGATGACCGATAGCACCGGCCCCATTTTCATCCTCACCGCCGAACTGGACGCCGAAAACTTCGCTTGGCTGGATGGCCTGCGACGAGCGCACTTTCCAGCGGAGCGGAACTTCCTGTCCGCTCATCTCACGATGTTTCATCGTTTGTCGCCGCTGCACATCGAGCGCCTACTGGCGATCCCGCTTCCGTCGGGTCCGATGAAGATCGCGTTCACCGGCGTCACCTTCCTCGGCTTCGGCAGCGCGATACGCGCCACCTCGGGCGAACTTGAGCGATTGCGCGAAGAGTTGAAGGATGGCATGGGCGACGAATTTTCGCGTCAGGACGCACAACGCTGGTCACCCCACGTCACGGTCCAAAACAAGGTGCCGCCGGGAGAGGCCCGCGGCCTGTTCACGACGCTCGACGACACGTTCACCCCACGCGACGGTGAAACTCTCGGCTTGCTTGTCTGGCAGTATCTCGGCGGCCCCTGGAAACTGTCACATCGACTTCCGTTCGCGCGTCGGTAGGACACGCGCCTGACGATGGCGGCCTCAGGCGACTTTACGCTTGCGGGTCGAAGCCGCCTTCGCGCGAGATGGTTTCTTCGGAGTAGCGGGTTTCACGCTGGCGATCTGCCCCAGCGACTCGGCGATCAGTGCGCGTTGAGCGTTCAGCCAGAACGCCTCAGAGCTACCGTCCGGACGGCCGGCGTCATTCCACATGTGATAGGCGCGAACCCGGATAGCTTCTTCCATGTTCAACATCGACAACTCCTACTGCGACGCGCGAACGATGGATCGGCCTGATTAACAAAAACCTACCGCGCAAATGAAACTTGGATGACCTATCGAGCGATTCCTCACGCGGACCGATCCGACGATCGTCGGCAATTCTTCCGCATGATGCTCATGACCTTGCGGAAAGACGACATCTGCTCCGCGGTCGCCCCCTGCAGAATGGACTCGTCCGCAGCTTTGCGCGCCGGCCCGCTCTTTCGTACGAGCTCCCTGCCCCGCCGAGTGAGCCCGATCATGCTCCCCCGCGTGTCATTTTCCTTGGGACGCCTCTGAACGATTCCGGCAGCCTCGAGCTTCGCGATCTCCGAGCTAATGAACTGGCTGGAAACCGATAACGCCGCCGCCAGGGCTCCCACGGCGACCGATCGCATTTCGGAGATTGCCATCACGGCGCTCAATTGGAATGCCGTCACGCCAGCATCTCGCGCGACGTGGGAGCGAGCTTTCGCGACGAGCTGCGAAACCCCGAGCAGATCCCTGACTAGCTCGCTCGATCCGCTACCGTCTTCCCCCGACAACGAGTTCGCATCGACCGTGATGCGCTCCGAAGATCTGTCTTCCGTTTCGATCGCGTCGAAATTCGGCACCACTTGGCGCCGGCGTGTCCTCGGCATATCTCTTCCGTCCGCTCGATCTCATACTTCGTGGCGGCTCACCGTCGGCACCGGTGGCCGCTGCAGGGCCGCTCTGACGCAACAACGGTGCGACCGCGGAAGTTGCAATGCGCGTACCCGGAACATGTGTCAATCCAACGCGCGGACGCCGGCAATGACCGGTAAGAGCGGGTGCCGCAACGCGCGAGCATTCAAATCGACATGGATACCGTTTGCTGTCCGGTCGAGCAGCGAGACGCGCGACCCCGAGATCGGTTCCAGCCGTCTTGAGCGCCATTTTGCGCGTTTCAAGCCACCGTAAGTTCGTCTACGGTTGCGGACCGATTAAGGGCGCGCTTTGCAGCTCGTCGGCTGTCAGAGATACGCCAAATAGATGTCCACCGTACTGGAGCCAAACGTCGGCCGCAGCGACACCCGACCCGCCTTTCTTCGGGGTGGCGGCTGCTGCGCCGATCTGATTGCCGAGAAAAACTGGGCTGCAACTCCTCTGGGACCGATGGAAGTTTGGCGACCGTGCCTGCGGAATGCCATCGCCCTTCTCCTTAGATCGCACGTGCCTATCGTGATGCTGTGGGGCGAAGAAGGCGTCATGCTCTACAACGACGCCTATTCCGGATTCGCGGGAGGACGCCATCCGGAGTTGCTCGGGTCCAACGTCCGCGAAGGATGGCCCGAAGTCGCCGACTTCAATGACAACGTCATGAGGGTCGGCCTTGCCGGCAAGACGCTCCACTACCGCGATCAAGAGCTCACGCTGCATCGCAATGGCGCTCCGGAACAAGTGTGGATGGACCTCGACTATTCGCCGGTGCTGGACGATGACGGCGAGCCCGCCGGGGTCATCTGCATTCTCGCTGAAACCACCGAGCGCGTGGCCGCTGACCGACGGACCGCCTTCCTGCTGTCACTGTCGGACGCACTGCGACCGCTGACGACGCCGGCGGATGTCATCCGCCTGACTGCCGACCGCATCGGCGAATGGTTGGGAGCGAGCCGCGTGTTCTACGCGGAGATCGCCGACGGCAGGATGACCGTCGAGCGCGATTTTACCTGCGGTGTCCCATCCATCGTCGGCGAACATTCCCTGGAAGCGTTCGGTCCCGACCTTCTGGCCGCATACAAGATCGGAACGCCGGTCGTGGTCCGGGACGTGACCTCGGACGGGCGGCTAAGCGATGGAGCCCGCGAAGGATTGAGCTCTCGGGAGGTCGGCGCCTTCATCGACGTCGTGATGTTCGAGGAAGCGCAGTGGGTGGGTCTCCTGGCCGTGCAGAGCGCGGCTCCCCGGGTATGGACCAGCGCGGAAGAAACGCTCGTCCAAGAGGTAGGAGAGCGCGTCAAAATCGCCGTCGAGCGCGCGCGTGCAGAACGAGACCGTCTCTGGGACCTCTCGCAGGATCTTCTCGCCCGCGCCGACTATGCCGGCATGATGTCCGCAGTGAGCCCGGCTTGGACACGCGTGTTGGGTTGGAGCCGGACGGAGCTTCTCACGCGCGGGTATGAGACGTTCATGCATCCCGAGGATGCGCCTCCGACGATCGAGGCGATCCAGCGGATGGCAGCCACGCGCCAGCCGACCAGATTCGAAAATCGCATCGCTGCGCAGGACGGAACCTGGAAGCACATCGAATGGACCGTGGCTCCCGAGCCTGACGCTGCCAATTTCATTGCCGTCGGACGCGACCTCACTGAAGCCAAGGCACGCGAGGTGGATCTGCAGACGGCACAGGAAGCGCTCCGCCAGAGCCAGAAGATGGAGGCGGTCGGCCAGCTCACGGGCGGCATTGCGCACGACTTCAACAACATGCTGACCGGCGTCATCGGAGGCCTCGATCTGATCCGTCGTAATATCAGGGCCGGGAAGATGGACCGCGTCGATAAGTATCTCGAGGCCGCCACCATCTCTGCGGAACGAGCTGCTGGGCTCACATCCCGCCTTCTGGCATTCGGAAGGAGGCAATCGCTCGACCTGCGGGCGACCGACGTGAACGCAATGGTCGTCAGTATGGAGGATCTGCTTCATCGCACTCTCGGCGAACAGATCACGCTCGAAGTCAATCTCGCGGAAGACCTTCTCAACGCCTACACCGACGTCAATCAGCTCGAAAGTGCTCTGCTCAATCTCTGCATCAATGCCCGCGATGCCATGCCCAATGGCGGCAAATTGATCGTCGAGACCGACAACATCGAGTTGGACAAACGCTATACGCGTGAATACCCCGAACTCGAGCCTGGGCAGTACGTCACCATGAGCGTGACCGACACCGGATCGGGCATGTCTGCGACGACCTTGGAAAAGGTCTTCGAGCCGTTCTTCACCACGAAGCCGGTCGGTCAGGGCACCGGTCTCGGCCTCTCTATGATATACGGCTTCGCGCGCCAATCCGGCGGTCACATCCGGATCTACAGCGAGCCTAGCCAAGGCACGACGGTCAAGCTTTTCCTGCCACGCTTCAAGGGCTCGGCCGAACCGGAAGTCGTCAGCAAGGCCGAGCCTCCCCGTGGCGCAGGCGAGACGGTGATGGTCGTCGAGGACGATGCTTCGGTCCGCCTGATCGTCACCGAAGTCTTGAACGAACTCGGCTACCGGTCGATCGAAGCGGTCGATGCGACGACAGCGATCCCAATCCTGGAATCTCAGCGACGTGTCGACCTCCTCGTCACCGACGTCGGCCTGCCCGGGCTCAATGGACGCCAATTGGCGGAGATCGCGCGACAATCCAGACCTGACCTGAAGATCCTGTTCGTGACCGGCTATGCTCGGAGCGCGGCCGTGCGCTCGGGATTTCTCGATCCAGGCATGGATATGATGACCAAGCCTTTTGCGGTCGATGCGCTGGCAACAAAAATCCGCGAAATTCTCCACGCCTGATCACGGCCTGACCGAAATCACCGTCGTCCCGAACGGATTACGGACCGTGCGAGGAACGCCAGCCCGTCCCAAGCCGTTGCACACGCCGAAGACAAGTTCGGAGATCCAATGCTGAAATGGTGGCGCCTCATGCGCGAGCACAGACGATCCCGCATCCGGTCCGGGGACGAAAACCTTCCCTTTACGCCGGACGAACTGGCCCGGTTGATCCGGAGCGGCAGCAGAGATGATTTCAAGCGTCTCGCCGCGGGCTTCAGCGATCCACGCAGAGCTCGCCGTCCTTTCTAACCTCCCCGGCAACATGGCTGACGCAATCGGACGATCATCTCATGAAGGTCCACGACATCCTGCGGGAGTATGGCTACGCATTGTCGGCCATGGCCGGAGCGCCCCGGGACGGCCGCCCGATCGTCGCCTTCTCCAAGTGGGAGGGAGCGAAGATCTACTTCTGGGAGACCTCGTCCGCCCATCTTGCGGGGCCGGCATGGGTCGAGCGACCAGGTGCCAAGACAGGATTCGTCGACCGCTACTTCCAGGGCTGGATTGATCTGGCGCGACTGAGGCCGATCGACGAAATCGGGCTGCAGCGGCTTCTGATCGCCCACATCGACGAGACGCGCTCGAGGGGCGATCCGATGACGGTCCTCGAAGACGTCGCCGACAGGCAGAATGCCAACGACCGCTGACACGATGTTTCCCTGTGCAACCTCTATCGCGACTGAACTCCTCCCGCTCCCGCGAGTTTGACGGGCACATCATCGGAGATAACGAGGCGTCGCCCGGCGCTGACGGGCGGCGGAAGACCGGTAAGGAGGATCAGACAATGGAAGAGCGGGAAACGGTCGCGCTGATCGGCAGCGACAAGGTCGCGGGCACCACCGTCTACGGGGCGGACGGCGAACGCGTGGGCTCAATCGAGCGGGTAATGATCGACAAGATGAGCGGTCAGGTCTCCTACGCCGTCCTGAGCTTCGGCGGCATTCTGGGCATCGGCAGCGATCGCTATCCGTTGCCGTGGAAGAGCCTAGTCTACGACGAACGCCTGGGCGGCTATGTCAGCAGCGTGACCAAGGATCAACTCGGTGCGGCCCCACGCTACAGCAACGAGGCCGACTGGAGCTGGGACGATGCCGGTCGCACGTCGGCGCTCAACGACTACTACAAGAATCTCACCTGAAACCTTTCGCACGTCGGGACATTGCCGAATGCACGCGCCGGGTGGCAACCGGCCGCAACGGGGATGATGGACGCGGTGGTTTTGCCGGTTTCTCATTGCGACAGCAACGCATCGGTACGCGTGGCAATCTGACCCGTTCCCGGCGCGCGCTCCCATTCGGCGACGTCGGAGATGGATGAAACGCGCATCATGTGCGGCGTTCAGGAGAAGCCCTCATGCTCGAAGAAGCGATCACCGAAGCCGTCAAGGTCGAACTCGAACGACAGGCAGCCGACAACCCCTCCAACTTGTCGATCGACGACGAACAGGGTTACCGAGTGAACGGCGTCGTCGATCTCGAGGCGCTCGCAATGGCTGTGGCCGGGAGCGTCGCCGGTGGCCCGTGAGATGGAAACGGATCCGGCCAGGCTCCGGCGACAGGCCGAAAGGGCCCGTCGCCTTGCGGACGGCACGCAGGATGGCGTCACCCAGGATCGCCTGCGCGCGGCGGCAAGCGAATATGAGCAACGCGCCAAGGAAATCGAAATGGACAACGGAACGGGCCAGTGAACCGGAACCAATCGCCGGTACACGCCTTGAATCCGCCGTCTAGACGCGGAGTCGAGTATGAGTTGGTCCCCCTCGGTAGTGCCTGCCGGCGTTCATGACACCGTTTACCTCGTCGTCGACTGCAATGGTCCCGGCGGGTGCGTCTGGCGCGAAGCCGACATCAACGGCACCGATCTCGAGACGATCATCGCCGATCTCATGCGGGGGGAATACTCGGACCCGTCGTGCGTAGTCGCATTCAACACGACCGAGAACTGGTCGAAGGACGTCACCGCTGACATCGCGCGAGAGATTCAGGAACGCAGCGATCTCGCCTACGAAGATGTGCCAGCGTGGCTCGAAGACTTCGTCCATCGCCACGTCCGTCCCGAGCTCCAACTGCCGTTGCGGCTGAAGCCATGAGCGATCAGTCCGTCGCTACCTCTCAAGCGGACGGTCCGATCCGCGTCGTATCGCTGGTCTTAGAGTCTCAGAACCGTGCTGACAGCCCGACGAAGGGGCTGAAACTCGGGGACGCAGGCGTCACGCCGAAGTTCACCCCGCAGTCCAACTGCACATCCTTGGTTATCCTGTAGGCCATGCCGCCGCCGACCAGGCCGACATCGCCCATGCCATCGCGAAGCCCCGTCCTTGCCGCGACCTCGGCGTAGGTCGAGAACTTCTCCGTCCACGCATAGCCGAGCGTCGCGGATGCGGTGGTCTCAATGTGACGGCCGACGGTGTCGAGGTTCTTCACGGAATGGAGGCCGGCGTTCATGCCGAACGAGAAGTTGCCTCCTAGCTCGGCGGCGAAGAACGTCTGTAATCCGCCATCGAGGGCTTCCGGACTGACACCGTTGTGCGTCTCCGTCGGCAGCGACACGTAGGGGAGGACCGCGAACGCCGTCGAGCTGGATTTGCCGAAGGTGTCGTTGCCCCAGATATTCCACTTCGCCCGCAGCACGACGGCTCCGGATCCTGAGGCGACGGTGCCGACGCCGGGACCCACGGTCCGTTGCCGCGCATAGGGTGCCACAATGATCGTCGCTTCCAAATCGTGCGTGAGGCCGATCCGGATGTTGCTCCCCATCAGCTCGTAGCCTCCTGTCACCGCCCCATCCGCATCCGAACGCGAGCGCGCATAGCCGAATGCCGTCGTCTCGACCTGGACCCGCCCGGCATCGACTGTGAACGGCACCTCGGTGATGTCCGGACGATCGGTCGTCATCTCGCGCATCAGCCGATCCGGTGTGGGGTTGGCCAACGAGTAGATGGTCTTGTCGTCGGCAGCCGACGCCGTCACGCCGCCAGCCGTCAACAGCGCGCAGACGGCAGCGACCCAGATGCGCCAAGATCCTGCAAGCCTCGTCTCCGACGGCAGCATCCAGACCAGCTCGAGCGATATCGGGCCGCTCCGCCCCATCTTGCTAGTGCAACTCATTCGCAACAAGAGCCACGAGACGGTTCCCGTGTCAAGTTGTTGCAAGTCGTTCGCAAAACAAAACAGGCGCCCGTAGGCGCCTGAATCCTCCCTTCCCGATCAACGGGCTATCTAGTGGTGGCCACTCCAATGTCCGAAGCCACCATGTCCGAAGCCGCCATGGTGACCGAAACCACCGTGGCCGAAGCCGGCATGTCCATAGCCATGGTGACCAAAGCCGTGACCAAAGCCGAAGCCTCCGAACCCGAACGGCCTACCGTAGCCACCGTAGCCGCCGTAGTAGCCGCTCCCGTAGTAGCCCGGCTGCCAGCCGCCGTAGTTATAGCCAGAGTACGCCGGCTGCAGATACTCCGATCGGTACTGACGGGCGTAGCCCGAACCGTAAATGCGATGATGCCCGCGATGTGCGTGATGGCGATGCGAACGATGATGACGTCGGCTTGCTCCGACATCGGTCGCCTTGATCTTCGCCGACGTCGAGATCTTCTTCGACTGTTGCGACGCTGCGGCTGCACCGGTGCTCATGAACGCGCCCGAGAAGGCGATCGCGGCCGTCAAGACAGCAGCGTTTATCCAAGTCTTCATTTCGAGTCCTTTGTTTTCCCAGCGATGACCAATGCCGACGACACACGCTGTTTCCAACGAAAGATTCGAAGCGCCATCACGATCGCGCTACACGATCGAGTGTTGCAAAAACACAGCGGAGGACACCTATGATTTCATCATACATCTCCATCGAGCTAACACCTCCTCTACTACACTTCGCTCATCTAACATTCGCATCGACGAGCCTTCGAAGCGCTGGCGTCATGCGTACAAGGTTGCTATCTGCGTCGCATGCGACGATTAGCAGCGACCAGCACGAACAGCATCGATGTATCGGGACGAAGCGAGTCCGATGACGGCGACGAACCTTCGACGCGCTCCAAGAACGAGGTCGTCGGTCCCCTCCTCTATCTCCAAGGGCTGCGCGACGGACGCGTCCATCTCGTGGCCCTGATGGTGATGCCGCTCGCGGCCGACCTACCGGTCCTGCGCATCGACGACCGCTTCGTCACCGCGGCATCCATTTTCGAATGCGATGGCCGGCGCATCCTCCGCTACGCCTTCGATGTCGCGCCATCCTCCGATGGATCCTACGAGATCGGCGGCCGAAGCTACGCGCTGGACACCGCGTTCGACGTCGATCTCCGGATCGCCTTCGTGTCCTGCAACGGCCAGGAAGCCGGCGACCGGGGCCGGGACCGGAGCGAACGCAACGCGATGTGGCGACGATTGGCCGAGGAACACGCCGCGAGCCGTTTCAAGCTGCTGCTTCACGGCGGCGATCAGATCTATGCCGACGAGGTCCTCGACGCGCATCCGCTGATCCGTCGATGGGCCGATGGCGAAACCGTACGCCCGACGCAGACCGAGCTCGACGAACTCGCCGGCGCGTTGCGCCAGGCCTTCTTCGCCCGATACGTCGGCGTCCTCGGCGAAGAGGAAAGCTCTTCGTTGATGGCGTGCATCCCGTCCCTCGCCGTTTGGGACGACCACGACATATGCGACGGATGGGGATCGATGGACGCGGCGAAGCTCGATGCCCCGGTCGGGCGGCTCTTGTTCGAGATCGCGCGCGAATTCTATCTCGTCTTCCAGTTCGGATGCGAGCCGGACGACCTTCCGGAAGGCATCATCGATCAGACGGGTACCAGCCTCACCTGGCACCTGAAGTTGCCCGGGCTCCATGTGATCGCTCCGGACTTGCGCTCCGAACGTCGTTGGCATCGCGTGATGGGCGACGAGGGATGGCGCGCCTTCGACGTGGCGATGTCGCAGGTCGACACCGGCCGGGTGTTGCTCCTATCGAGCGTCCCAGCTCTCGGTCCCCGCCTGTCGTGGGTCGAAGCGGCGCTGAACCTGCTGCCGAACATGCACAAGTACGAAGACGACCTTCGCGATCAGTGGCAGAGCCGCGCGCACCGCACCGAATGGCGGCGCTTTTTGGAGCGCCTCGCGGAGATTCATCGCAACCCGGCGACGCCCGTCACCCTGCTCTCAGGTGAGATCCACCTGGCGACCCGCGCGACCTTCGACACGGCACCGGCACCGATGCACCAACTGGTCGCTTCCGGCATATCGCATCCCGCCCCGACCGTCGCCTACGCGCTGGCGCTCGATCTCCTGGCGCGACTCGGAGAGACGCCGGTGCCGGGCAAGCCCATCCGCCTGCATCCGCTGCCGGGGAAGACATCGATCTACATTTCGCAGAGAAACTACCTGGTGCTCGAACGCCGATCCGGCGAATGGTCGGCGTGCTGGGAACTGGAGAAGGACGGAAGGACGGCGCCGCTGAAGCTCTAAGCGCCGCGTTCCACTTCTTCGAAACAGGCCCAAGATCTTGCCACTACCGACGTACAATCAGGAAAGGTTCCGACGATTTCGGCTCACGAATCCGTGCGCGCGATTGTGCACATGTGTGGCAAACCGGTGACGCTAATGAGGCTGGAAGCTTTCTAGGGTCCCACCGCGATTCCAACGGAGACCATCATGAAAAAGTATCTTCTCGCCTCGGCCGCCATCGCGGTTCTCGGCACCACGGCAGCTTCGGCAGCCGACCTCGCCGCCCGCCCCTACACCAAGGCTCCGATGGCGGCGCCGGCAGTGGTCTACAACTGGACCGGCTTCTACATCGGCGGTCACGTCGGCGGCGCCTTCCGCGGCAACTCCAACAACATCCTCGGCGGCAGCAGCGACGGCAGCTTCATGGGCGGCGGTCAGATCGGCTGGGACACGCAGTTCGCGCCGAACTGGGTGTTCGGTCTCGAAGCCAACTACAGCTTCCTCGACGCCCGCGGCGTGATCGCAAACCGCGGTCTCGGTTCGGTCACCGGTCGTCTCGGCTACACTTGGGGTCCGACCATGCTCTACGTGAAGGGCGGCTACGCTTGGGCCGACTCGCGCTTCATCAACGGCTTCACCGGCGACTCCGGTCGTAACGGCTACACCGTCGGCGGCGGCCTCGAATACCTGTTCACCCAGAATTGGTCGGGCAAGATCGAGTACCAGTATTACGACTTCGGCACGACCAACTTCGCGACGCCGGTCACGCTCATTCCGGGTAACTTCCGCAACGACGAGCACACGATCAAGGTCGGCCTGAACTACCGCTTCAACTGGGGCAGCACCCTCGGCGGCTTCTAAGCCATCGCTTTCGACAACGAGCCCGGCCTAGTGCCGGGCTTTTTCGTTTGCAAACGACAGGCAGCATTCGACGAAGATCGTCTGCCCGCCATCTACGTGCAGGCCACCCCGAGATCGCGCGCTTCGCGCCGGATGACTTCCTGGATCTCGCGTAGCGGCGACTGAAACGCTCCTTCGATCGCGTTCGCGTATGCGAACGTGTCTACGATCGCGTTGCTCGGAGCGCTGGCCAGATGGCGGCGCACTTCGTCGATCAAATCCTTGTTCTCAATCATCGCGACGCCGCTCCAACCGTTCAGCGCCGATCGTAGAATGAGTTGGGACATCGAGCCAGTGAGCAAAAGGTCTCGCATGGACAGCTCAGCTCGCATTCTCGCGGAGGAAGGAACGTTGCGGCCATCCTCCCGTTCGACTCCAGCAAACGACAGCCATGGAGATCGATATGAACTTGAAGAAGACAGCACTCGTCGCGGCCGCAGTCATCGCTCTGTCCGGATCCGCCTTCGCCCAAGGCGGCGGAGGCGGCGGTGGTGGTGGTGGTGGTGGTGCCGGAGGCGGTGCGGGCGGTGGCGCCGGCGGAGGCGCAGCAGCATCCGGAACGTCGGGCGGTGGCTCCGGCGGCATGGGTGGTACGGGCGGCACAAACTCCGGCAGCAGCGGTGCCAACACCACGACATCCGCGCCCTCCTCCACGACCGGCTCGTCGAGCACGGGCGGTTCGGCCGGCTCACCGGCGACGAACTCGCTCGGCAACACGAACACCGGCGTCATGCCTTCGACCGGCGGCAACACCGGCAATCGCTGATTTAATTCGCCTCGCGCTTGAGGGCTCCGTCGTTCGGCGGAGCCCTTTTGCTTGAGCCCGCAACGAAGTCTGTCGCGCCCGGGACCTATGGCCGCGGGAACGAGTCCAGACGGAGTCGATTGCCGAAGTGCGAACCAACCACGGAGCACTCGCAATGAAGAAGATCGCAATCACGGCCGCAGTCGTCTCGTTCATGTCGACGGCAGCCTTCGCTCAGACGACCGGTGAGAACATGCGCCAGCCCAACGCTCCCGCAGGCGCGACCAACCATCCGATGCAGGATCCCAATCGCACCGCCATCGAGAACGGCAAGACGAGTGGCTCGAACATGCGCTCGCCGGACAACTCCACGAACGTCAATCGCGGCGCCGCGACGAAGGACGGTGACGGCCAGACCAAAGGCGGCATGAAGACCCACTGATCCCGCCTGCAGATCTATCAGCGCAGCGAGGGCCGGCAGCGATGCCGGCCCTCGCTGCATGTCGAAGCGGGTATGCGGAAGACTCCTACGAGTCAGAAATCGGAGTTCATCGACGACCTCCCCTCCCGAAGCAAAAAAGGCCCCCGAAGGGGCCTTTCGCATCTCGACGGCAATCAGTAGCGACGATGCATGCGCGGCGCACCATGTCGCGCCGGCGCGCCGTGACGTCCCATGCCGGGCGCCACCATCATGCGCGGCCCGCCATGTCCCCGCCGCACCATCGCGGGCCGATTGCCGCGGTGGCCGCCGCGCCAGGCGCCACCACCATGGCCTCCGCCTTGAACCACGACACCGCCGTGCTGCGCCTGAGCCTGCGACGTGAACGTCGGGACCGCGAGACCGAACGTGGCGACGGCGGCGATCGCCAGAATTAGTTTACGCATCTTCTTCTCCTCGATTGAAACGCACTGGACGAATGCGGAGATCGACCGTGCGTTCCCCTACTATCAAACGAATCCTTGCGATGCCTCATTCGCGCATCAACTCACGTCGATCAACTATCAAAACCAACGCGTTGTTCGCTGTTCATCCCGAGATCGTCGATAAAAACCCATGATAAAATCATGGGTTTTTATCGACGAATTACATCGACGGATTTCCTCATTGTGAAAGCGCGACACGCGCACAGCTTCGATCGTTCGACGATGCGGGTTTAGTTGAACTGTCGCAAACCGTCCCTACGGTGCCCGCGAGCTCAAAGGACGGCTCGCCCGGAGATTCGGATCCGCAACTACACAAATCGGACGCCTGGTCTTCGCCAACACATCACCGCAAACCTGCACACGCCCGCGAAGCGATTCACGGCGCGCGCGAGGCTTTGCCTATACAGGGGCACTACTCCATGAATTTCGTCACCAAGGGTTTCCTCGCGACGGTCGCCGTCGTCGGCGCACTCGGCACCGGCCAGGCGCATGCACAGTCCGCAAGCGACGGCGAGATCGCCGCGCTGAAGGCGCAGCTTCGCGCGCTCGAGAAGAAACTCGACAACGTCCAAAAGCAGGCGAACCACACGCAGAAGCAGGCCGACACCGTCCAGGCCAACTTCGCCAACGCCAACGCGGCCATGCACAAGAAGGCCGTGCCCTTCCTCGACGCCACGCTGAAGATGCCGGGCAATCGTCCGACCTTCTGCACCGCGGACGGTCTGAACTGCGTCGCCGTCACCAGCCGACTGCACTTCGACGCCGGCGCCTACTCCTACAGCCCGAACTCGGCCGCAACGGCGCCTCAGTCGCTGAACGACGGCATCAACGCCCGCCGCGCGCGCCTCGGCGTCATCGGCGTCTTCAACAAGGATTGGGAATACGGCCTGATCTTCGACGCCGGTGGCACCACCGACGGTGCGGCCGTGCTGAACAACGCCTACGTCTCGTACAAGGGCGTCAAGGGCCTAGTGATCCAGGGCGGCTATATCGACGTTCCATATACGCTCGACCAGGCAACGAGCTCGAATAACGGCCTGTTCATGGAACGCGCCGCTCCGCAGGCGATGGCGACCGGCATCGCCGCCGGCGACTTCCGCTCCGCGTTCGGTGGCTACACCTACGGCGAGCGCCACTGGATCGGTGCCTACGTGACCGGCCCGACCACCGGCACCACCACCGTCAACCATGCGCAGCCGCAGCCGCTCGGTGCAACCTTCCGCGCGATCGGCCTACCGATGCGCAACGAGGTCGGCACGATCCTCGTCGGCTTCGACGCCCTCTATCTCGCCCAACCAGGCGGCCCGACCAACAGCACGCTCGGCCTCAGCGACCGCATCGAGGTCCGCATCGATCCCGCCTCAAACGCGCTGCTGAACACCGGTACCATGCAGAACGTCGATAGCGCCCGCGTCCTCAGCGGTGAAGCGGCCGCACAGTTCGGCAGCTTCATGGCCCAAGGCGAATATTTCGATTTCGCCGTACAGCGCACCAACGGTCTCGGCGACCTGAGCTTCAACGGCTTCTACGGCCAAGCGAGCTACGTCCTCACCGGCGAGCAACACAAGTACAGCACGACCTCGGGCTCCTTCGGCGGCATCAATCCGAAGCATCCGGTGAACTTCGCGATCGGTGACTACGGCGCTTGGGAATTGGCGGTCCGCTACAGCTCCGCGAACCTCAACGACCTGAACATCCGTGGAGGCGAGCTCAAGAACACCACCGTCGGATTGAACTGGTATGTGAACCAGAACATGCGTTTCATGTTCAACTGGATCAATGGTCGAGTCGACAAAATCAATGCCGCCGGCCTCGACGCGGGCGCCAGCTACAACGTCTTCGCGATGCGTACGCAGGTCGCCTTCTAAGACGACCAAGGGCGGCGCAAGTCGCCGCCCTCGCGACTTCGAAATATTTGATCGCCTTTGTCGGCAACCTTGCGGACTTCGCGCCGTTTTAAAGGCCTCAACCGAAGGAGGCCAACATGGTCGATACCACGCAAATCAAAGAGCATATGGACGTCATCTCGTCCGACAAGAAGGTCGTCGGCAAAGTCGATCACTTGGACGGACCGGACAAGATCAAGCTGACCAAGGCAAGCTCGCCGGACGGACAGCATCATCATTTCATTCCGACGGAATGGATCGATCACATTGACGAGCACGTCCACCTGAACAAGTCCGGGGACGACGTCACCGCACACTGGCAGCATGGCAAGTCCTAACCCGTAGGTCTGGAGGCGCGGTCCTACCCTACCGCGCCTCTGTCCGCTTCAATCTGGATTCGGATCTTTCCTCCTGAAGTGGTCGAGCACGAACACCCGCAAGGCCGACGAATAGTTGAAGTGCTGCTGCCCGCTCAGCACCCGGGTGGCCAGTTCGGCGGCGGAGCACTGCTCCTTCGCTGCGATCTCCCGGAACGCTTCCCAGAATTCATCCTCCAGCGTGACGTTCGTCTTCCGGCCATGCAGCGCGATCGAGCGCTGCTTCATCTTGCCCGATCTTCTATTCCTACTGCCGAACTGCGGCGCCTTCACCAGAGCCCTGTTCACCGCTTCACGGCCGCCATCGCGCCGCCGAGAAGCTCTTCGTTCTCGGCGAGTTGGATCCAGGACAACGCCGTCTGCACGCAGCGCATCGCCTCGTCGCCCTTTCCCTCCATGTGCAGGGCCTCCGCCGCGCGCGCGAATTCGGCGGCCCTTCGGCGGAACCGCACGGATATCGGCGTCATCGTCATTCCACGATCCATCCTACTCTCCAGTCCGCAGAGCAGCCGATGCAGCACCTGCATCGCATCCGTGATCATTGCGCCGGCATCCTGAGAAGCCGCAGCGCGTTCATGGTGACGAGCACGGTGGCGCCGGTGTCCGCCAGGATCGCAGGCCAGAGCCCGGTGATCCCCGCCACCGTCGTGACGAGGAAGAGCGCCTTGAGACCGAGCGCGACGCCGATGTTCTGCTTGATGTTGTTCATGGTCCGCCTTGACAGTTCGACCATGGCGGCGACGTCGGCGACCCGCCCATGCAAGACGGCGGCGTCCGCCGTCTCCAGGGCGACGTCCGTCCCGCCCCCCATGGCGATGCCGACATCGGCGGCCGCGAGCGCGGGCGCGTCGTTGATGCCATCGCCAATCTTGGCGACCTTCTTCCCGCCGTTCTGGAAGCCCGAGACGATCTGCTGCTTGTCCTGAGGCAACAGTCCGGCCCGGACGCGGATTCCGATCGTCCGACCAATGGCGGTCGCGGTACGCTCGTTGTCGCCGGTCAGCATCACGGTCTCGACGCTGAGGTCGCGCAGGCGCTGTAGGCCCTCAACCGCGTCCGGACGCGGCTCGTCCCGCAGGGCGATGGCTCCGGCAGATGCGCCATCGACGATCAGCACCGAAGCGGTCTTTCCGACTTCGTTGAACGCCGCGATCAGGGTCTTCTGCTGCTCGGTGAGAGAGCCGAGTTCTTCGGCCGCCTGAGGCGAGCCGAGGAAGACCGAACGCCCCTCCACGGTCCCCCGGACGCCCTTGCCACCGATGGCGCTGGCGTCGGTCGCCGCCGGCACGACGATGCTCCGATCGGCTGCCGCGGCCAGGATGGCGGTCGCGAGCGGATGGCTGGATCCGTACTCCAGCGCAGCCGCGAGCCGCAGCACCTCGGCTTCCGGAACGCCGAAGGACGCGACGTCGGTCACCTGCGGCTTGCCGGCCGTCAGCGTGCCGGTCTTGTCGAAGCAGGCGACCTGAATCCGGCCGACCTCCTCCAGGACGGCGCCGCCCTTGAGAAGAAGACCCCTACGAGCGCCCGCCGACAGGCTCGCCGCGATCGCCGCCGGCGTGGAGATCACCAGCGCGCACGGACAGCCGATCAGAAGGATGGCGAGGCCCTTGTAGATCCATTCCTGCCATTCGCCGCCGAACAGCAGCGGCGGAACGACGGCGATCAGCGCGGCCACCACGACAACGCCGGGCGTATAGAATTTCGAGAAGCGGTCGATGAAGCGCTCGGTCGGCGCCTTGGACTCCTGCGCCTCCTCCACCAGGCGGACGACGCGCGCGATGGTGTTGTCCGCGGCCGCCGCCGTGACCCTGACCCGCAGCAGGCCGTCACCGTTGATCGTGCCGGCGTACACGGTCCCGTCGATACCTTTCCGGACGGGAGTGCTCTCGCCCGTGACCGGCGCCTCGTCGATCGCGCTCTCGCCGGCAATGATGACCCCGTCCGCCGGGATGCGGTCGCCCGGACGCACCTGGATGACGGCCTCGACCTCGAGGCTTGCGGCCGGGACTTCGTCCACTTTGCCGGCCCGTTCGAGCCTGGCCGTTTCCGGAACGAGTTTGGTGAGGTCCTGGATGCTGGCGCGGGCACGGCTCGCGGCGACGCCCTCCAGGAGTTCGCCGATCAGGAACAGGAAGACGACTGTAGCCGCCTCTTCCGTCGCCCCGATGAAGACGGCACCGATCGCGGCGATCGTCATGAGCATCTCGATGGAGAACGGCGTTCCGGAGATCGCAGCGTTGAAGGCGCGCCCTCCGATCGGGACCAGGCCGATCAGCATCGCGGCCAGGAATGCTGGGGTCTCGACGGCCGGGACGAGCTTGCCCACGACGAAGGCCACGGCGAGCGCGACGCCGACGGCGATGGTCATCGTCGCCTTGGCGGTCCGCCACCACGGTGTCCGGGCAGCCGGCCCCGCGTCGGCGCAGGAGCCTCCGTGATCATGGTGATCGTGGGAGTGGCTGTGGTGATGGTCCGACGCCTTGGAGTGCGCGTGGCCGCCTTCCCCTCCGACGTCGAGCACCTTGTATCCAAGTCCTTCCACACGCCTCCGCATCGACTGTACGTCGGAAGCCGCATGCTGGACCGTCACGGTGCCCGCCGGGACTGACACCCTCACCTCGGATACGCCCTCGACCCGCAGCAGGGCGTTCTCGATCTTCGTGGCACAGGAGGCGCAGTCCATGCCGTCCACACGCATCTTGGTCTTTTCGGCTGTCGAAGCGTTCATGGCCGACCTTTCATGCATCGCGCCGAGCGCCGGGACGGCGCTGCGGCGTCTGGTTCAGTTGATCCCGGATCAGCTCCGCCTCGATCCGGAACAGACCCGTCGGCGGAGGCGTCACGCATGTCACCACCTGCCCGGTCTCCCGATCGCGCACGCACCATCCGTCGTCGTCCCGGCCGATCTCGAATCTTCCATTGTCGTCGCGAGCGCGCCGTCCCATCAGTCCTCACCCGCTCCCGCCAGCTTCCGGAGCTCCTCGGCGGGCTCGCCTTTGAAGACCGTCTTGGCCAGGACGTCATAGGCATGCGTCGCGGCCATCATCCGGCTCATCTCGTCCGCCGGCCTGACGTTCGCCATCTCGAGGACGCCCGTCGCCAGGCGCCCCTTCCCGGACGGGATGTCGATCGGCGGCGCAGCCGACGAGAAGAGACCGCCGCCTTCCGGCGTCAGTTGCTGTCGGTCGGCGAACCGGACCATCCGCAGGCCGGCGACGCGTCCCTGCGACGTCGAAATCGAGCCGTCCCCCGATATCGTGACGGGACCGTCGCGCTGCTGCACCACCAGTGGGCCGTTGCTCGTCATGACGGGCGCCCCGTCCAGCGTCGTCAACTTGCCCTTCCCGTCCAGCGTGAAGGCTCCGGAGCGCGTGTAACGGGGACCGGACGGCGTATCGACGACGAAGAAGGACTGATCGTCGATGAGCGCCACGTCAAGGAAATTGCCCGTCGCCTTCACGCCGCCGACGGTGAAGTCGGTGAACTGCGAGGTCGAGACCATCGAACGCTTGGCGAGATCCGGGACCTCCGCCTCCTTGGCCTCGGTCAGGTACTCCTTGAACTGCACGCGTCCCGCCTTGAACGCCGGCGTCGTCTGGTTGGCGACGTTGTTGGCGATCGAGTCCAGGTGCTTCCTCATCGCGAGGAGGCCGGACAGTCCGATCATCTGCTTGTCGCTCATGACACCCTCCGAGGGACCAGCGGGCTCAGAAGCCGAGTTGCGCTTCCGCGCTTCTCATCGCCTCGTCCTCGACCTGGATGGTGACGTGGTCGATGCCGAACTCCTTGCGTATGCGGGTCTGCGCCTCCCGCAGCACCTCGCGCCATCGGGCCGCGTCCTCGACCAAGAGGTGACCGCTCATCGCGTCGGTCCCCGAGGTGATCGTCCAGACGTGCAGATCGTGGACCGCGGTGACGCCGGGGATCGCGCCCAGGCTCGCGGTCATCTTCTCCACGTCGACGTTGGCCGGCGTCGACTCCATCAGGATGTTGACCGCCTGCTTGAGCAGGATCCAGGTGCGCGGCACGATGAAGAGACCGATGCCGGCGCCGATCAGCGGGTCCGCCAACTGCCAGCCCGTGAACATGATGATCAGCGACGCCGCGATCACGCCGACGGAGCCCAGCATGTCGCCGAGAACCTCGAAGTACGCGCCCTTCACGTTCAGGCTTTCCTTCGATCCGTCCATCAGCAGCCACATGCTGACGAGGTTCACGGCAAGGCCGATGAGCGCGACGATCAGCATCGGTCCGCTCAGGATTTCCGGCGGTGCCAGGAAGCGCTGATAAGCCTCGTAGATGATGTAGATCGTCAGCAGAAGCAGGATGACGGCGTTGGTGAGCGCCGACAGAACCTCCATCCGGAGGAAGCCGTAGGTCCGCTGCGGCGTCGCAGGCCGCGCGGCGAACCTGATCGCCAGAAGCGCGAGGCCTAGCCCCACGACGTCGGTCGCCATGTGGGCTGCGTCCGCGAGCAGCGCGAGACTGCCGGTGATCAGGCCGCCGACGATCTCGGCGATCATGTAGGTCGCCGTCATGGCCAGCGCGATCGCGAGCCTCTTCGAATGTTTCGCCGCCGCCGTTCCGTGTGAACCGCCACCGTGCATTTCAGATTTCCTTTGCTTCCGGCGCGTTCAACGACGCGCGCAACTTCTCTTCGAGCTCGTCCAGCAGGAACAGGCTGACGTCGTCGACGGAGCCGTGGCCCTTGGCGAAGGGCTGCTCCAGCAGTCTGATGAGGTAGAGGACGTAGACGAACATGTAGGCCATGAAGCCGAACAGGATCGCGGACGCCGGATCTCCCTCCGTCTTCAGCAGCATGAGCAGGATGATGATCGACGAGACCAGCGTCTGGACCAGCACCCGCACGGAGGGCACGAACTCGACGCGCTGGATCGTGTAGATCCGGAGCAACGAGCTGCGGAGCCGGTCCTGCGAATTGCGGAGCCTGACGACGAAGTTCGAGGCCATTCCGAGACCTTCGAGCCGGCCGAGAATCGGCGTCAGTTTGGCAAGCTCGTCGAGCGCCGGCGTGATGTCCTTGTGGTCCTTCGCGTGTCCGAGACCGGTCCGCAGTTTCGCCAGAAGCGCGACCATGATCCCGCGGTGTTTTGCGACGTCGAACGTCGTCTCCTCCTCCGCGAACATTTCGAGATCGCCGTCGATCGCCTCGATCTCGGTCCGGATGGCCGCCGGAATTCGCTCCGCCTCCTTGTAGTCCGCCAGGATGCTGGACAGCATGAAGCCGATGATGAAGATCGCACCGGCGATGCCGCTGGTGACCAACCGATTGAGGTCGAGCAGTTCGAGGCCCGAATAGTGGATCGCAAGCTTGATCGCGCTCAGGATGAGCACCACCGACGCCACGATGATGAACAGCCTGAACTTCTTGCGGTAGCTGATATTCGCGCCGCCGAAATGCAGGTGGCCTATAAGCGAGTGTTCCATCATCGTCTCCTGCACTCGATCACCGGCGAGAACCCGTTGCGCGCCCACGAATAGGTCTCGGTCGTCCAGCCTTTGCGGACCGCGAGGCATATGCGGCCGCCGTCGTTGCTGAGTGTCGTCTCGTCCGCATAGGTCTGGAAGACGGGCGACCAGCCCCGTCCGCTCCGGACGAACACCTCATGAAGGCATCCTCCCGAGCGGCAGACGGCCGCCCGGTTCGTGCAGGTGAGCTTGTCGTAGTGAAACGACATGAATTCACGGCCCTCGCCTCCTATCGACACCGAGAACAGGTGCTGCGCCGACGGCTCGTTGCCGCAACTCGCGGCCCGGCTCCGGACGACCCTGCGGAGCTCCTGCGGCAGGTTGTCGATGTGATACGGAGCGCGTGGAGGTTCGTCGGCGAAGCCGGCACGCGCCGCGGCGCCGTCCGGAGTCAGCAGGATCGTCAGCAAAACGAGTGCAATCGCGCGCATCGGTCTCACCCCGTCTTCGCCGGCTTGGCCCTGCCGGCCTTGGCCCATTTCCGGAAATAGGCAACGCCGGTCATCGCGGCGATGCCGGCGATGCTGACGAGCAACTGGAACCAGAACGCCTCGGAGACGAGGTCAATGGCGAAATACGCCACGAAGGCTAGGAACACGCCCGCACAAAAGACTTCGAGCGACTGCTGGCCGGATACGATGATCGGCCGCCACACCGGCCACTGCAGCGCGGGCGCGTCCCGGGAAATCAGACGCGACACGACGATCGCCAGCGCCAGAAAATGAATGATGCGGTACGGCGCAAGGTTGGTCTTGTCGTTCGGAATGAAGAAGGACCGAACCGCCTCCGGAAGGATCGTCTCATTGCCCGTGTGCGCCGCCACGGTGACGACGGCGGAGAAGACGAGGATGGCGATGCAGACGGGCATGACGACGCGCGAACGCAACGCCTTGTGCAGCGTCGCGCGGTCGATGACCGCAGTCCATGCTCCGATCACGAACAGGAGCTGCCACGCGAAAGGATTGAAGTACCAGGTGCCGGACGGATACCCCGACAGATTCCAGCCCATCTGACGGGCGACGACGTAGAGAACGAGCGACGCCGCAAGCGTGACATTCGGCGCTTTCGTCAGCAGCCAGAGGATCGGTGGAAACGGGGCCATCAGGACGATGTAGAGCGGCAGAACGTCGAGATTGAGCGGGCGATATTCGAGCAGCAAACCATGCTTGATGAATTCGACCGGCTCCGCGATGAGCAGGCGTATGTTGAATTCGTCGAGCAGGTGCGCGTGGCCGTAGCGTTGAGCCACATAGCCGATGGCGACGACGTAGAAGACGAACAGCAGGATGTAGGCGACGTAGATCTGCCAGACCCGACCAAGGACGCCGACGGAAGCTTTGAAGAAGCCGGCCGTCCGCATCATGCGTCCGTAGACGAACGCCACGGTGAAACCCGACACGAACACAAACAGTTCGGCCGCGTCGCTGAAACCGTAGTTCCGCGCGGTGATCCAGGCCACCAGGTTGTTGGGCACGTGATCAAGGAAGATCGCCCAATTGGCGAGTCCTCGGAAGAGATCGAGTCTCAGATCCCTCCCCGAACCCTTGTCGTTCGTTGCTTCGGTCATCTTTTCCATTCAGGAGCGCCGCACAAGGCGGCGCTCCGATCAGCGAGACGGACGTATCCGGTCAGTTCTTGAACTTGGCCTGGCCGGACTTGCCGGCCGCGGTCTTCAGGGTCACGGCGACGGACGCGCCCTTCGCGATCTCGCCCTTGGCCTCGGCCTTGAGCGCATTGCCCGCGGCGACGAGCGGGATCGTCTCGCGGTCGCTTCCGGACGTCAGCATGACCGATCCGGAGAAGCCGTTCGTCGAGACCGGCTTCTTGGCCTCGTCGAACACGTTGAACGTCAGCGTCTTGCCGGAAGCGACCATTTCGACTTCCACGCCTGCGACGTCCTCCATCTGGCCTCCGTTCGGCCCCTTCTCATGGGCGTGCTGTGCCATCGCCGGCGTGGCGAGCAGCAGCGCGGATGCGACGAGCAGGATCTTCTTCATCAGTGGTCTCCTTTGGTAGCGTGGACAGGCATCGCCTCCACATGGGCAGGCGAAGATTCCCGGCGGAACAGGATGTAGAGCGCCGGAAGGACGAGAAGAGTGAGAATGGTCGACGAGATGATGCCGCCGATGACGACCGTCGCCAGCGGACGCTGAACCTCGGCACCGGCCCCCGTCGCGATGGCCATCGGCACGAAGCCGAGCGAAGCCACCAACGCGGTCATCAGCACGGGACGCAGACGGGTCAGCGCGCCTTCGCGAACCGCGTCCATCACCGTCTTTCCTTCGAGACGGAGACGCTCGATGAAGGTGATGATGACGAGGCCGTTCAGCACGGCGACGCCCGACAGCGCGATGAAGCCGATGCCGGCGCTGATCGAGAGCGGGATGTCCCGCAGCAGCAGAGCGAAGATGCCGCCCGTCAGCGCCAGCGGTACGCCGCTGAACACCAGCAGCGCGTCGGCGGCGGACCCCAGGCTGAGGAACAGCAGCAGGAAGATCAGCAGCAGCGCGATAGGCACGACGATGGTCAGACGCTGGGTCGCCGAGACGAGCTGCTCGAACTGACCGCCCCACCCGATCCAGTAGCCCGCCGGCAGCTTGACCTTCTCGGCGACCTGCTGCTGCGCCTCGCCGACGAACGAGCCGAGGTCGCGGCCGCGCACGTTGGCAGAGACCACGATGCGGCGCTTGCCGTCCTCGCGGCTGATCTGGTTCGGTCCCGGCGAGACCGAGATCTCCGCGAGTTCCGCCAGGGGCGCGTAGCGCATCTGGGCCAGAGGCGACGTCCCGAACACGGCCGGTGTGGCCTTGTTCTGGTTCGGCTGGCCTTCGACGGGAGGCAGCGGGATCGGCAGCGCCTTGATCGCCTCGACGTCCGTCCGGAGTTCATCCGGAAGGCGTACGACGAGATCGAACCGGCGGTCGCCCTCGAACACAAGACCGGCGGTCTTGCCGCCGACGGCGATCTCGACCAGATTCTGCACGTCGGAGACGCTGATGCCGAAGCGCGCCAGAGCCTTGCGGTCGAGCTTGACCGTCAGCACCGGCAGACCCGAGACCTGCTCGGTCTTCACGTCCGCGGCACCCTGGATGCCTTGCAGCGCGGTCTGCACCTGCCCGGCGATCTGGGCGAGGACATCGAGATCGTCGCCGAAGATCTTGACGCCGACGTCGCTGCGCACGCCCGAGATGAGTTCGTTGAAGCGGAGCTGGATCGGCTGCGACAGCTCGTAGAGGCTGCCGGCGACCTCTTCCGAGGCCTCCTCGATCGCCTTCATGACCTCGAGCTTGGGCTTCTTGGGATCCGGCCACTGATCACGCGGCTTGAGCATGACGTAGCCGTCCGAGATCGACGGCGGCATCGGATCGGTCGCGACCTCGGCGGTGCCGGTACGCGCGAAGGCCTCCTTCACCTCCGGGATCTTGTGCAGACGCTCTTCCAGAGCCTTCTGCATCTCGAGCGACTGGGTCAGGCTGGTCCCGGGAATGCGCATCGCCTGGATCGCGACGTCACCCTCGTCGAGGCTGGGGATGAACTCGCCGCCCATCCGCGTCGCGGCGTATCCACTGACTACGACCAGAACCACCGCTGCGGCGGCTACGACGACGCGGAGGCGGATCGCGGCATCGAGCAGCGGAACGTAGGTCCGATGCGCGGCGCGCATGAACCAGTTCTCCTTCTCCGAGACCTTCCCGGTGACGAACAGGGCGACCGCGGCAGGGACGAAGGTCATCGACAGGATGCTGGCACCGAGGAGCGCCATCAGCACCGTCAGCGCCATCGGCGTGAACATCTTGCCTTCCACGCCCGTGAGGGTGAGGACCGGGAGGTAGACGACGGCGATGATGAGGGTGCCGAACAGGCTGGGCTTGATGACCTCTCGGGAGCCTTCGATGATCGTCGCGAATCGTTCGTCGCGCGTCAGAAGACGCCCCTGCTTCGCCTGTTCGTGGGCGAGCAGACGCAGGCAGTTCTCGACGATGATGACGGCACCGTCGATGATGATGCCGAAGTCGATCGCGCCGAGGCTCATCAGATTGGCACTGACCTTGTTCTCGAACATGCCCGTGATCGTGAAGAGCATGGACAGCGGGATGACGAGCGCCGTCGCGAACGCCGCCTTGAAGTTCCCGAGAATGAGGAACAGGATCACGATGACGAGCAGCGCGCCTTCGACGAGGTTCTTCTCGACCGTCGCAATGGTCGCGTCGATCAGGTGCGTACGGTCGTAGATCGCGCGGAGAGAGATGCCTTCCGGAAGCGACTTCTGAATCTGTTCGAGCTTCTGCGCGACGCGCTGCGCCACGGTCCGGCCGTTCTCGCCGATCAGCAGCATAGCCGTGCCGAGCACGACCTCCTTGCCGTCGACCGTGGCGGCACCCGTCCGCAGATCGGTGCCTTCCTTGACCTCTCCGATGTCCAGGATGCGGACCGGGACGCCGTTGCGCGAACCGATGACGATCTGGCTGATCTCCTCGACGTTCGCCACCTGCCCCGGCGTGCGGACGAGATACTGCTCGCCGTTCTTTTCGATGTAGCCGGCGCCGACGTTGTTGTTGTTGTTCGCGAGCGACGTCATGACGTCGCGGAAGCTGAGCTTGTAGGCCATCAGCTTAGCCGGATCCGGAAGCACGTGGAACTGCTTCTCGAAGCCGCCGATGGTGTTGACCTCGTTGACGCCGGCGACGTTCCGGAGCTGGGGCTTGATGATCCAGTCCTGCACGGTCCGCAGGTCGCTCGGCGTGAATGGCTTGCCGTCGGCGCTCTTCGCGCCCTCCTTCGCCTCGACGGTGTACATGTAGATCTCGCCGAGGCCGGTCGAGACCGGTCCCATCGCCGTCTCGATGCCGGTCGGCAGGGAGTCCTTGACCCGCTGGACGCGTTCGTTGACGAGCTGACGGGCGAAATAGATGTCGGTCCCGTCCTTGAACACGATGGTGACCTGGCTGAGGCCATAGCGCGAGAGCGAGCGCGTGTTGACGAGGTTCGGCAGGCCGGCCATCCCCGTCTCAATCGGGAACGTGATGCGCTGCTCGACCTCGAGCGGCGAGAATCCGGGAGCGTTGGTGTTGATCTGCACCTGGACGTTGGTGATGTCCGGCACGGCGTCGATCGGAAGGCGCGTGAAGTTCCAGACGCCGAAGGCGCCCATCATGAGCACGCCGATCATGATCAGCCAGCGCTGATGGACGGAGAAAGAAAGAAGCTTGTCGATCATGTTCGAATTCCCGACATGATGATCCCCTGTGGGGACCCGTAAAGGCTCAGGCGGATGCGGGCATGCCGCGTCCGGACGGGTTCAGTGCTCATGGGACGCCGATCCCTTTCCGAGCTCCGCCTTCACGATGAAGCTGTTCGTCGCGGCGTACTTGTCGCCTTCGAGCAGGCCGAAGAGGATTTCCACGTTCTCCGGATCGTGCGCCCCGGTGTCGACGTCGCGGGCCTCGAATTTCTCGCCGTTGCGGACGAACACGACCTTGCGGTTCTCGACGGTCTGGATCGCGGACGCCCGCACCGCGAGAGGCACCTTCTTCGCCGCGAGGATCAGCCGCGCCGATACGAAGAGACCGGTCCGCAGTCGCATGTCGGGGTTCGGCACGACGGCGCGTGCCAGCGCGCTCTGTGTGTCGCTGCTGCCGACCGGAGAGATGTAGGACAGAGCGGCCTCGATGGGAGCGCCGCCATCGCCGACGTCGATCAGGATCTTGTCGCCGATCCGGACGCGCGGCAGGTTGCGCCGGTAGACCGACAAGTCGACCCATACCGTCGAGATGTCGGCGACGGTGAACGCCGGCTTCTGCTCGGAAGCGTACTCGCCGAGAGAGATCTGCCTGTCGATCACGGTGCCCGAGATGGGCGCGCGGATCTCGTACACCGTCAGGCTCTGGTTGCTCTCGATCTTCGCGAGCAGCTCGCCCTTCTCGACGTTGTCGCCGATCCGCTTCTTGATCTCGCGGACGATGCCCGGAAAGCGCGGCGTCACCTGGACCAGCGCTTCCTGGTTCGGTTGGAGGATGCCGTTCAGCGGCAGCGAGTCGCGCAGCGTCTCGGGTCCGACAGCGAGGATCTCGATGTTGGACGATGCGACGCGGGCGTCGTTCATCTCGACGGCTCCCTCCTCGCCGTGCCCCTTCTCCTCCTCGCCGGCGCCGCCCTTCTTCTCCCCCTTGGACTTTTCGCCCTTGCTCTTCTCGCCCTTGGCGTTCTTCGACGTGGCGGCGGTCTGCGCGTCGTTCTTGCTCGGCGCATAGGCGTAGACGCCAGCGCCCAGAGCGAAGATCGCGACCGCCCCTACCAGAATCATGACGGGCTTCTTCATCGTGCGCTCCCCCGAGCCAATGCAAACGGATTGCCGACAAGCCCCTCGATGGTGGCGACGGCGACATGGAAATTCTGTTGGGCTTCCTGCTCGCGCAGGCGCGCCTGCGCGACGCTGGCTTGGGCGTCCAACACTTCGAGCAGCGTGTAGCGTCCCTGCCCGTAGCCTTCGAAGATCGCGTCGGCCGCGTCCTTCGACTTCGGAATGGCGCTCTCGCGCAGGATCGCGAGTTCGCGCAGCGAGCCGGTCAACGAGTCGTAGGCGCGGCCCGCGATCACGACCAACGTGTTGCGATTGCCTTGCCGTTCGGCGGCTGTCTTGGCGAGGCTTTCCTGCGCGGACAGGATGTTGCCCTGGTTCTGGTCGAACACCGGGATCGGCACCGACAACGACAGACGGACGGCGCTGTCGCCGGTGTCGTTGTATTTCCGCCAACCGGCCGCGACTGTCACGTCCGGATACGGCTTGAGGCGCGCGAGTAGCAGTTCAGCGTTCCGCTGCGCGTAGATCGCCTTCCAACGGACCAATTGCGGATTGGCCTCGATCGCCGCAACAACGGACTGGAAGCTGGGCGGCCGACCGACCGCGTCCAAACGTCCCGAGACCGAACTGAACTTCGGCGCGGTGTCGCCCATCAGGATCGCGAGTTCGCGACGGGCCGTAGCGAGATTGGCCTTGGTGCGCTCGAGGTCGGCCTTGACCAGAGCGGACGCGACTTCGGCTCGGCCCGTCTCCGCGATCGACGATGCGCCCGCCTCCACGCGACGCTGCAGCAACGGCGTGAGCTTGTTGATCGCCTCCACCTGCTCTTCGAGAATGTGGATGCGGCGCTGCAGGCCGAGGACGCTGACGAAGGCGATGGCCGTCTCGGACAATACCTCCAGACGCACGGCCTGGCGGCCGATGCCGGCGGCATCCAGACCGGCCTGGCCGGCGGAGATGCGCGCGTCGCGCTTGCCCCAGAGCTCGAACATCTGGCTGACCTGCAGCGTGGACTGCGCCGAGCGCGTTCCTCTGTAGGCGCCCGATCCGAACGAGTCGTCCTGTTCGTAGGAGACGTCCGGATTGATCAGCGCTCCGGCCTGGATGCGTTGACCTCGGGCGATCCCGACGTCACGCTCGGCTGCGGTCAGACGTGGGCTGGCGGCGAGCGCGCGCTGCAGCGCCGCCCCCATGGTGAGGGTCTGCGAATGGGCCACCCCCGTCGGCAACGCGACGAGCAGCACAGCCGCGCACGCGAGACGCGTGGCGTATTTCGGGAACATGATGAAAAGCCTGACGAACGACGGATTCTGGGCGCGATGCGCCCGGCGATTACGTTCAGGTCAGGGATTTGGGGGGCGGAGGATCGATGCCGCGCGGCAGGCTGCGACGCTCGACATCATGAGCGACCGGCATGCGGCTCGTCATTTCGACGGCGATGAAGGTGCCGGAAAGCGGCGCAGGCATGGAGACCGAGAAGCATCCATGGCAGTGGTGATCGGCCAGAACACCCTTGTCCGAAGGACCCGGATCCTGGTCGACGAGCGAGACGACAGTTGCCCCACCCGCATTGGTCACGTCCAGCTCGAACAGCCCGTGGATAGCACCGGCGAAGAGATAAGACGCCAGCACGACCATGACCAAAGCCTTGCGCAAGAAGCGCAGCGGGCCGTGGCGGAAGATGCGGGCGAAAAGCGTCACTATCGTTGTCTCTTTCGAACTATCCAAGTGAAGTAACACGGATCGAGGAATCGTGTCGATCCGCAATAGTATAACAAATTCAATTATACAGGGGTATGTACGGTTAACACGTGGGTATCTATCTGCTCTATGTTACTCGACGATGACTTCTCCGCGACGTTCGGTCTCCGCATGCCCGGGGACGAGACAGGCGAACTGGAACTTGCCGGTATTTATGAACTGCCACTGTAGTTCCACAGTGGAATTCGGCTTCATCACCCGGCCGTTGACCTCATGATGCTCCAGATCCGGCGAGATCCGCATCGTCTCCGCATGTCCGAGATTCTCGGTCGTCGTTCCCAGCACGAATTCGTGCTTCACGGCGGTATCGTTGCGGATGGAGAACTTCACGACCTGCCCTCGCTTGAACTTCAGTTGTTCCGGCGTGATCACGAGCTTGCCGCCCTTGTCGGAGTAGACCACCGCGACCGGCGTCGTCGATTTCCACTTCCCCTTCACGGGTTGGCCGGCAGCGTAGTTGTAGTGGGAGTCGACGGCAGGCACGCGCGGCGCGGCAGCGGCGAACGTCGTTCCAGAGATCAGGGCGGCGGCGATAGTAATTCGTAGCAAGACTTCAACTCCTCAGTATTCATCGACCGGACGACCGCGCGTCATGCGGCCCTCCCCGACCTGTAGTTCAATGCGGGCCGTTCGATGGCCGACCACGAAAAAATCGCAAGCGGCATCACGCAGACGAACGAAAGAAGCGCGAATAGCGCCAGCGAAATGCCGGGCACCAGCGTCAGCAACGCCTGCTGCACGGGCCATCCGTAGATGTAGGTGCCGTACGAAATGTCGTTGCGCCGCGTCCATCGCGTGGCGGGGCCGAAATCCATCGCTCCCGCGACCACGGCGACATGCGCCGTTGCGACGATGCAGGTCACCGGCGACAGCGTCGTTCCTGCAAAGGCGATGGCAGCGATGAAGGAGACCGGCAGCAGCCATGGCGTCACCGGCAGGACATCGCGCCCGCGATGTGCCAAGACGCCGAGCAGGAAGCAGAGCCCGTAGCGGCTCAGGTGATAGGGCCAGAACGCACCTGCGACCGACTGCGGCCCGGGCTGCATGACGACGAGTCCGAAGGCCGTCAAAACGAGCGACAACATCAAGAACGGCACCGATTTGCGAAGCCCCATCGCCTGCGCGACTGCGAGCCCGGCATAGGCCGCCATCTCGTATTTCAGGGTCCATAGAGGCTCGTTGACCGCGGATGCGTATGGCAGGTCCCCGAACAGGCCGGGCGGCGCCGGCGCCTGCTGGAAGCGCGCCAGCACCGTGAATGGATAGGTCCACGTCTTGATGTCGGTGAAATAGCCCGTGATCGCCATGCTCGTCAGCAGCGGTCCCGAGACAAGCGCGAACACCAGACCGTAGACGAAAAGCCCAGGCACGATGCGCAGCAGCCTCGCGAACGCGAACCTCCGGAGATCGGGGTTTCGGTCCAACGATCGCGACAGCAGAAGTCCCGACAGCACGAAAAAAACGTTGACCGCATGCTGTCCGAGCGTGAACGGGGTCGACACGGACAGCGGTTCCGGCGTCCCCGGCCCGTACCTCAGGATGAAAAGATGGGAGACGATGACCGACGCCGCGGCGGCGAGCCGGACGAGATTGAAGGAGTTCCGGTCGGACTGCAGCCTTTCGGAGAGAACCGCGCCGAACATCAGATTTCAGATCTCCAGACCGGGAACATTTGGATGCGCCCTCCAAGCGGGGGTATTCGCCGGAGAGCGCCTCCGCCCGGCGCGCAGAAGCACGACGGACACTCCAACCGAAGTCACCACAACGACGGAAGGAATTCAGAAGAAAGCGACGCCTCCAGCCGGGCATGGCTGGAGGCGCCTTGGAGGTTCACGAAGCCCTGACGAGGGGCCCAGCGAACATCTCGCCCGCGAGGAAGGGAATTCCGGTGCGGGCGAGAATTGGAGATCAGAACGAACGCAGGATCTGGACGGCGCCGTTGTAGAGGTTCTGATCCTGCGTCTGCAGCACGGTACCAGCCGGTTTGCCGAGCATACCGCCGGCATTAGTGGTGTAGGTACCGTTCAGATTCTGATCGAGGCGGCTGTAGGTGAACTGCGCCGACAGAGTCAGGTTACGAACCGGCGTCCATGCGGTTCGCGTGCCGATCTGCGCCAGTGCAAGGTCGAAATTGCCGGTGCCCGCGAAAACGCCTGCACGTGCCGCCGCAGCCGACGACGAATTGAAGCCCGGACCGCCCGTGCCGACGCCCTGGAAGGACGCAAGCATCTGAGCGTTGCCATCGCCGTAGGAGATCTGGCTGTAGTTGCCGAACACCGAAGTGCGCCAGGCGGGATTCCAGTAGTGCTCGTAGTAAGCACTGACCTGCCAGGCTTCGCTCTGGATGATCTGGCCGCCGGGGGCGAACACGCCGTCGAGCACGTAACCGAAACCGGCGGTGTTCCCGCTGACCTTGTTGTACCGGCCGCCGCCGATCACGTCGGTGGTACCGCCGAAGATGTACTTGGCGGCACCCTTGCCGTAGGAGGCTTCGAGCTTCAAGCTGTCGCCAGCACCCGTCGGCAGGTTCTTGAACTCGACGGCACCGGTGACGGCGAAGCCGAAGCTGTTGTCCGCGTGACCGGTGTTCTCGGTGCCCGCGTAGAAGCCCGGGGTGATCGTGTGCATCGCAGCGCCGAAGTGAAGCGTGCCCCAGGCTTGGTCGAGGCGAAGGTTGCCGACGACGTCAGGAATCTGATTGCCGCCGTACGAGTTGCCGAGGAAGGTGTTCGAGCTTGAACCGTAGAACGTGCCGGTGAACGTGCTTGCGCCCGGGCCGACGATGAAGGTGCTGGTATTCCAGAGACCGGCGTTGCGATAGGGCGACGCGTTCTCCAGCGAGATCGAAGCTGACACGCCGTTGCCGAACGACGCGGTGTAGGAGATCTGCGGGATACCCGTGGCGTTGAAGGAGCCGGAGTTGAATCCCGAAGAAATGAACGGTCGCGACAGGGTCCACTGCGGATCGAACTGAGAAACGGCCTTACCGAAGGTGAAGCCGGCGAACTGAATGAACGCGTAATCGACTTCGGTGTAGCCACCGGCGATCGATTCACGGTTCTGCAGGAAGTCGAACTGGATGTTGGCATAAGTACGGACGACGCCGTAGTCCGTGGCCGTGCGCGTATCGGTCGTGAGGTTGATGCGCTCGCGGGTGGTGTAGTTGTCCTTGGTCCAGAGGTTGTTGCCGCCGGCACCGCCCTGCCAGAACGGCGTGTCGTAGGTACCGCCGTTGAACGCGGTGTCGAGGCGGATCGCGCCACCGATCTTGATGCAAGTGTCGGTACCCGGGATGTAGTAGAAGCCCGCGCCGTAGAGCGAGCAGACCTTCACGTACTCGACCGCCTTCGCCTTCATCGGCAGATCGGCCGCCTGGGCCACGCTCAGGACAGACAGGCTTGCGGCCGTCCCCAAGATAGTCGTCTTCAAGAAATTCATTTTCATCTCTCCTTGTGCAGCGAGACTTTGCAGGCCGGCCCGCGAACGAGCATTCCTGTTCAATCGATGCGTCCTACTCGAACGAGCGCTCATCACGCTCAGGCACTCCGCGCATTCGATAAGGAGGTGTCCCCCGAAACTCCGCGACGAGATATGAATTCGCGCACACCGCGAGAGCAACATCGTTTTGATAGTTGAGCGGCCTCCGCACTCGCTTTCCCGATCGACGTGACAAAAGACCAGCGCAGAAAAAGCATGAGTTCTTCAGTCAATTTGATCAGACACCGATAGGAAATGCAGTTCGTCCAACCGATATGTCCGCGCCATCGCTGAACTATTCGCCGGCGGCGACGAGAAGCATTGCGCGTCCCAACCGCCGTCGCATCGTGATCAACCTGTCCGAGAGTTCCTGCAGTGACTGATCTTCCAACTCGCCGCATACGTGCTTTTCGATCGCACTCTTCGCCGATTCGAGATCGCCAAGACGTCGTTTGGCGAGCTCCGTGACGGCGAGCAGAACCAGGCGTTTGTCTTCTGCGGACTGAGAGCGGCGCAAGATCCCCTGCTCCTCGAGGATCTTCGACTGAGCCGATACGAAGGATCCGTCCACGTTCAGCAGCGCGGCGACATCACGGACCGATACGCCTTCTCCTTCGCCGAGCCCGTCGACCGCCATGATCAGAAGCCATTGCGATCCTGTCACGCCAATACGCCGCCCCAGAAGGTCGGCGATGCGATTCACGTAGACGCCGATCGCCGTAAGGTCCCAGACCATGCGCCGACCGATGTCGTCGTCGTTCTGAAGGGCATCCTGCAAGCTTTCCGACATCCCGTCGAATAGGGGCCTCGTGGTCTTCATGTGTTGTCCGCCTTCCGGAGATGCACGCGGCACGGCGGAATCGCGCGCGCTCCACCGCGGGGGCGGCTATGGCGGGAGATGGACGGTGATATTGAATCGTCGGTCGAGTAGGAAAGACGCGCATGCGCAATGTGCGCCGCAGCTCTGAGAAATGGCATGACAAATACCTGATGAAGTCGATCGGAGACGTCGGTGGCGTCTGACGGAATTCGCTCAGATAAAGGACTTGGGAGGAGGACTATCCGGACCAGCCACGCGGACGACGCGCAGGTCTGTCGCAGGAATGATCATCGGTGCCGGCGTTACGGTGTGCGAGATCTTCGCAACGTCGGGTGCGAGCGCGCTGGCACAAGTGGGACAATGATCGCACGCTCCGATCACCAACTTGCTCTTCTCGGTCCCCCCGTCGGATACGGCGACGACGGTCGACTGAGATACCGCTGAAGCGTGTGCACAGTCGGAATGATGGAAGAGACCAGTGAAAAGATACGCGAATGCGACGAACATCAACACGACGCGACGCAATCCATGCGTCGCTCTTATCGGATTCGATCGTGTGATTTCTCCTCGCATGTGCTTCGCATAACAAAACGATCAAGCGAGGCAAAGTACAAATCGAATCTGTCGACGTCGCGCGACCTGCAAATCAACGCGTTCGCATGCCGCTATCACGCGTCGTCTCACCTGAAATCTCGAAGTTTGCGCGACATTCGATCGTGGGCGGTATCCACGTCGATCTGTATCGTCGCGTTTGAAACAATATCAGATGATCCGCGTTCCCATGCGTCACATTGTCGAAGGAGTAATTGAATGACGGATTTCGTGATCGCAACGGTCGAGCGTGCCGGCGCGATGGGAATCTTCCTCCTCATGCTGATCGAGAATCTCTTTCCTCCCATCCCGTCCGAATTGGTCATGCCGCTCGCGGGCTTCGTCGCATCGCGTGGAGATCTCGGAATCGTCGCGGTGATCGTCGCGGGCGTAGCTGGATCGGTGCTGGGAACCTTGTTCTGGTACGCCGTCGGTCGCTGGCTGGGTGAGACCCGCCTTAAAGAATTCGCTGCGAGACACGGCAGATGGCTCACTCTCAGTCCGGGAGATATCGACCGCGCCAACGCCTGGTTCATCCGTCACGGCGCCGCCGCCCTGATCCTCGGACGCCTTGTGCCGGGCGTGCGGACGCTGATCTCCGTCCCCGCCGGCATCTTCCGCGTGCCGCCGCTCTGGTTTCTGCTGCTCTCCACGATCGGTTCCGCGGTCTGGACGGGTGCCCTCGCCTACGCTGGTTTCGTCTTCGGCTCGAACTACGGCACCGTCACCGGTGTCGTCGAGCCGATCGGCACCGGCATATTTGTCCTGGCCATCGCGATCTATCTCTACCGTGTCGCCACCTTCAAGGCGCAGACGTACTGATCGCGACGCTACCGATGTTGCAGATACACCATGAAGAAATCATACGATTTCATCCCACGCTTCGCGATCGCATCGTTCGCCGGCGACAGGACGCGTGACACCCGTCTTCGCGCGAGCCATCATCTATGCAATCGTCCTCCGCTTGTCGGCCAATCATTTCCCTCCCCCCGAACTTCCTTCATTCGATCCGGAGCCGGACATGGATTCTCCCTTCTGCGAGGCTTGCGATGCTCCCATGGAGAAGGAAGGCGTCCGCCCCCTTCGGGTCGGATTCGACGCTCACGTATACCGATGTCCGGGTTGCGGTCTACGCCGCGAGGTAGCTCGCGACACGCGCTTCGCGAGCGACGAGGACCAGTAGCTTCGTCCGGCTCCGGCTGGACGCATCGCGGGCTTCATCTCGTCTTTCTTTCGGTGGCTGTGGTGCGCGCAGCCTGAGCCTTGCAGTCCGTGCATTCGAAGCGCTGCACCTCGTAGCCGGTGCGCCACGGATGCGGCCCCGTCCGATAGACGAGCATCTCGCCTCCGCACTTCTTACAGACGTCCTTCATCGCTTGCTCACCGTTCTCCAGCGTACGATCCAGTCTCGCTGCAGAGCGGCCGCACAAGGACGCCCTGCCGACATCGCCACGGACACCACCCCACCTCTCAATTCTCGACCTCCGCCCGCAAGACATCGGCAAGCCGCGGCCGCTTGCGGCACAAATAGGTCGCGCGGCGCTGATTGTGCCCGATGTTGCGAGGCATCCGTTCGCATGTGAAACCGGCGCGGTCGAGCACCAGGCGGATTTCCGCCTCGTCGTACGTCGTCAGACCGAGCTCCTGCCTCAGCTTGCGATAGGGCGAGATGGCGGTTTTCGCCAGGCCGATCACCGCGGCTCCGAAGAACCGCTCCTTCCTCGCGAGGGTAAGGAGCGCGTAGGCATCGGACACGGCACCGCCTTCTCCGGAGACGATGTCGCCCAGCACCAGCTTGCCGCCGTCCTTCAGGAGGCGATCGAAGCTTGCCAAGGTCTTCCGCATGTCCTCCGCCGCGAGATACTGCGCGACGGAGTGCATCACGACGACGTCGAACGAGCCGTCCGGAAATAGATCGAGCTCCGTAGGGTCCGTGACCATGATCCGCGGATGGTCCGGAAACCGACTCTGAAGCTCCTCCCGCACCGAGGATGCGGCATCGCAGAGAATGAGCTGGGCGGCCTTGTCCATCATCTCATGGACCGCGAAATTCTTACCGCATCCGAAATCCAGGACGGCGCTGCCCTCGGGCAGGTACGCGGCGATATCGCGGGTGACGAGCTGGTCGTGGACGATTTTGTGCCGTTGGTTCACGTAGATGTGGTGATCGGTGTTCCAGAAGCCGACCCAATCGAGCTTTTGCATAGGCTATTCCTTCGAGCGATCGTCGCCTCCCGACGCTGCGGCGAGGTCCATCCGATCGGAATGACGAGACGAAAGCTCTGCCGTCGCCGCTGCGCGCAGGTGGACGCGCTTGTCGGCGGCTCCCGAATAGATCGGGACCGGCAGCCTTCATGAATGACGGTGACGCCGGGGCACCGGCCCCGGCGTCACCGTCACGCGCGGAGGAAAGCTCTGGGAGGACGTTCGAAGGAAGATACGGGGCCGCGGAATGTCGCGCTACAGGCGGTCATAGCCGTCGACAGCGACGGCGCTGGTGGAAGAGCGGGAGGCATCGGGGGCAAATGGGACGCGACATGCGAATGATCGGCAGGATCGTGCCGATCCGCCTGGCCGGAATCGTGCCGTTCCTGGGTCGCGATCGTCACGACGACCTGTTGATCACCGTCTGGACCAGCGGAGATCAGGGCTTGCGGCTCGCCTTGAATCGCGGTCAGGCCATGGTGCGAGTGGCTTTCGCTCCCGATGGGCGGACGCTGCAGACCAACGATCATCGCGAAGACGAGCGCGATTCGGAGCCATATCTGCAGATTCGGAATTGACATCGAGTGGCGCAGTGTCCCGTTGACCGTCAGTGAAGTGAAGCAACCTAGCGGCCAAATCGTGGCACCGGGTCGCATATTATCGTCGACCGTCTTGCAGCGAGATGACCTTCGGAGCTTGTCGCCGTCTACACGCGACCGTCGAGATACGATCGTGCTGCGTCCACGGCGGGACGGCATGCCGGCGCGGCATCGTCGGCGACCTGTTCCGGAGACCTGCGCTTGAGCCAGACGTCGACCGCGATGGCGACCGCCCACCGCGGATCGTCCTGGACGCGCCGCACGACGACTGGCAGCGCCGACGTCATGCACGACTTCACCTGAGATATGATCGCGGTCGGGACCTGCGCCTTCGCAAGTCGATCTGTGAGCTCGGCCTGCAGCGGATCGAGAACGACCGCTCGAACGAAAAGATAGATGAGACTCTCAAGCATTTTGCACCGGTATCGCGCTCATATGTTGCGATCCGACATCACGTGAGCCGCCGATCAATGCTCACGCCAGAGGGGCCCGGACCATCCTCGACCGCTAGATAGGATTCGAAATGGGATCCGTCAAATGACCGTTGGACGACGCTTGAATCACCTGCATGAATTCACAACGTACGCGCAACAGCCCACTCGTGCTATCGGTCGCCCTCGATCTCGGCGGCCATCAGCGTCTCAAACAGCAACTTCAACACCGCCGCTGCCGATACCGAAGCCTTCGCCCGATAACCGTCCGCCTTGAATGCATCGCAGTAGTCGACGATGGAGCGGACTACGATGAATTCGATGTTGTTGGTGTAGGCGGCGTCACGTAGTCCGACCGCTTCCATCTCGATCGCCAGGGCGCCGAATTTGTCGCGGATCGCGTCGCGTACGACCGGATCCTTCAGAAGCGTATCGCCGGCAGCGATAACGCCGGTGTGCACGATCGGCCTATTCCCTTCCCTCCTCGCATCATCCGGGTGGTCGAGGACATTTCCGTCGTGGTCATGCAGCACGTCGGCATCGGGGGGCGGATCGACTTCGTTCAGCGCGGCCATCGCAGGTGCCACCGCGCCTCGCCAGTCGTCCGAGAAACCCGTCGCATTCCTCGTCAGGGACTCGGCTGCCGAGATCCAAGCGTGGCTCGCCCGCTGCGGATCGTCTCGCGTCTCGATGCTCTTGTCGGCAAGCAGCTTGAAATGATCGTGCTCGACGACCTTCGACGATATCACGACGTCGCCGAGGCGTACATGCCGCTCAATCTTCTCCGGCATCGGGCACCCGCCCGCGATGCCGACGAATGCAGCGTACCTGACGTCGAACGACCTGAGGAGATTGGATGCCAATACCGCCGCCCGGACGTTGCCTTGTCCGGTGACGCCATAGACGATGTTGAAGGGACGGTCGCTGATCTTGACCGTCACCAGCCGGTACAGATTGTTGTCGTCCTTGACCTTGTATGGAATGCCCTGACCAAACACGTGCTCGACGGCTTCGCGCTCGATGGACAAGGCCGTGATGATCGCCAGATCGACTTTGAGTTTAGGCGTGGAAGTCAACGGAGCGTATCCTTCGAATTGCGTCTGCTCGAACGCGGTTATGAAACGGTTATCCATACTGAGTTCGCTCAGCGCGTCCGGCGGCGCTTCCTCGATCTCCCGCAGGATGCCGAAATCCATGCAAGCCTTCTGGAGGATGTCGTAGCGAATGTCATCCTGCGGACGTTGCGTCGGAAGCCCGGCAGGGTTCGACAGGACCACCAGTCCCTGGATCATCGCAGCGGACGGATCCAGGGAGTAGCTGGTGAAATACTCGCGGTTGATGAGGTCGTGCAGACGGTTCACTACGATGATGTTCGCGGCCGGCCCGAGGTCGAGCAGTTCGAGCACATGCGGAACGATCCAGGCTTTCTTTCCGAGCCGCTCCTCGACCTCGAGCCACCGCCTTTCGAACACCGGTTCGGTGATACGGCCGGCATAGTGCGTGTGCAGTCCCCTGATCGCCGAGGGCAAGGCCGCCGACCAACCTCGCGCGATATCACCGCCGGCACTCCGCTGTCGACGATGCCACCCGATGTCGTGCGCCTCCGCTGCGAGATATGCGGCGTGCTGCGGTGACCCGACCGGATACTGCGGCATCTTTTCGAAACGAAACTCCTCGATCGAGGATCCGCTTCCGACCAGCGCGAAGCGCTGAGAGGCGAAAGGACTATCGAGAAACGGCTTGAGGACGGTGGCGGCGATCGGACTTTCGTAGAACGACGACGCAGGAACGAGTATCCGGGAGCCCACCATGACGGCGAAGCGCGTCGCCAGATTCATTTCGCGCAAGGCGCGGCGACTCCGGGCGACGGAGCCCCGCTCTTCCAGGAAGTGAACGTCGAAAAAATGCAAGAAAACGGAACGCGGGCGGACGCTCGCAGGCTTTAGAACTGAGGAAACCTGAGTTGCGCCGTCGCGTGCCGACATGACTGTTCGTACATCCGGACAAGCCGAGGTATGTCGCCGTTCAGCGCTATCGCGCCCCAGGCGGTCAATTCGTCGGCATACTGTGAGGGAATTTCACTAAGGAGGAATATCTTCTTGCGAGAGGAGAACGCGACGCTGATCTCGGCAAAAGTGTTCGCGCCGACATACCCGTAAATGCCATTCTTATCAAAATTTGCAACCAGAACGGCGTAGGTCCTGGGATCTTTGATCTTGTTGATGTGCGCGACGGATACGGCCTTCTTGAAGGCCAGATAGGATCCGGTGTCGTAGAGCTTCAAGTCGCCGTCCACATCGTCCGGAACAACCGCCCGGACGTTCAGTGTGTCGAGTTGGTCCTTGATCAGGCGGATCTGGGCGGCGAAGGCCATGCTACCGCACACGACGACGCGCTTCGCCGCGAAGTGATCCGCGGTCGGCAGGTCGTCATGGCGGAGCGAGACCGCGCTCGACATCGAACATCTTTCCGCTGCCCTTGGCGAACAGCCACTCGAATTGGGTCGATCCCTGGAATCGTAACACGAACTCGTCGGGCGCGACCACGCACCACTCAGGGATGTGAACAGGAAGGTCCACAGGATATTCGGAGAAATAGACCGGCTGCCGCCGCTGCACGACCCGCCCTATCTCATAGCAGGTCGTCCTCCCGACATATCCACCAGGCGCGGCCACGTAGACGGCATGTGCCGAAAAAATGCGCTCCAACGTGGAACTCTGGATCTCTTGATCGCTGCTGGACGCATCATCGGTCGCGAAACGTACGAACTCGACGCCATCGACGATCGCGGATCCCGACGGCGATACGATATCGAAACCTGACGCGGCAAACGTTTCGAGGACGTCGAGCACGCCTCCGTACCGCTCACGCCTGAAACTGCCAATGATCGCGATTCGCGCAGACATTGTGGCCCCCTACACCACGATGTCCGATTCTCGGCTCGCACGCACTTCAGTCTTTCGGCTGCTTGTCCGCAGCGGATTTGGACGATCTGGACCGAAGCTCGCGCTTCATGGCGATCTCGATCCACTCCCACGATTTCATCCCGCGGGCCTCGGCCACTTTCTGTGCGGCATCCAGAACCTCCGGCAGCACGTAGATCAGCGTCGGCACGCGACCGTCTCGTCGCGTGGACGCCTTTCTGCCTGTCTTCGCTGCCTTCGCCATCGTGGACCGATCATCCGTGTCGAGACGGATAGTAGCGACGCGGATCACAGGCCAGAATAGGCATTTGCGATAAAGTTGTTGAATAAATCGTCGGACTAGATTAGATATCTGAATTTTATGTTTTTGGTTGACATCGCTAGTATTTTCTGATCTAAGAACGCTCGCCTTAGTGCTCTCCCACCAATCCGCTTCGCGACCCTTTGATGCTCCCTCCCCGGACGATCGACCGCGCATGAAACGCGATCGACGCGTCGCATCCCCATGTCTCTGTTGCTTTGCGAGGATGAATGCAGACGACGAAACCCGCCCTCTTTATCGGCCACAACTCCGAACGCGCAATTCCCGTTAGATCTCATCTCCACCGCGACTTCCTGATCCAGACCACGCTCGATGGCGCGGTGAGGCGCATCGAATTCCATCCCAACCTCCGCGTCGACGACACCATCCAGCGTGTCGATGCCGTGATCGTCGACAGCGATTTCGGCAGACATGCCATCGACCTCATCGACGATCGTCCGCCCTGCGATCCGCATTCGGAAGGACTCATGCACCTCGCCTTCGCCGAGTGCTGCACTGGAATCATGACCGTTACCTCCGCCGACATCCGGCGCGAGCCGCGCTTCACTTCGGCGCGCACCGTCTGGCGCCGCTGCAGCGACACCCTGCACGTCGACGACCGCGAGGCCGTTATCGGCGCGCTCGAATGCGAGGGGCCGCTGCAGATGCGCGCCCTGTCCGGGCTCATCCATACGCGCCGCGGGCTCGAGGCCGCCATCCACACGATGGCATGCGAGGGGTCCGTGGTGATTGATCTCACCGAGCCGCTCGACGACCGTGCAGTCGTGCGCGTCGGTCCCCGCGCCGTCGGCAGTGCCGTCCTCGCCTACGGCACCTAGCCGACCCTCCTCGCGTCGCAACGATCACCACATTGCAGCCCGGTCCCGTCCCACGGCGTCGGGCTGCATCCGATCGTCCGTCATCAACGAACGGAGGCAACATGGGGTTCGCCCAACCGCAGAACCGCGAATTCTTCATCAGCGCGAAGGCTCGAGGGGTCGCGCTTCCCGCCTCGGGCCTGGCGCGTGATCTGCTCATCCAGCAGTCTCTTAATCCAGGTGTTTTGTCGATCGGCATCATGCGCCTCGGCGGCGCACTTGACGCCTACATTGTTGAACGGCCCGACGGGCGCCACCTGCTCGACTTAGCCCCGTCCGGATCTGCTCACGGTCCGGATTTCGCGAAGTTTGCATCGGCTCTCCATCATCACAGCGTGCTCGCCGTCGATCCGAGTGAGATCACCAGGGAGCCGCGCTTCTCGACAGCGCGTACGATCTGGTCTCACCGCTTCGAACAGATCCCGGCTCCGATGGGTATGGCGATTTCCCGGCATCTCGCCGACGAAGGCCCACTGACCCTCCATGAGATCTGCAGCAGCATTAACGGCCCCAGAAATCCCGTCGGTGTCGTCCTCGCGATGCTTTGCGCCGACCAGGTCGAACTCGTCGACGAACTGTCCCAGCTCACTTCCCACACCCGTTTCAGGAGCCGCTCATGAGCAAAGAAAGCGCGCTCGACCGTCTTCGCAAGTCCGCGGACGATGTCGAAATCCCGATGCCCGAGGATGGTGCAGATGCATCGCCTCCGCTCGCGATCACTCAGGTGATCAAGCGCCCGGTCGGGCTGCACTGCCTGATCGCAGCAGCCTTCGATACCGCCCTGTCGACGGATGCCGCAGCGCGGATCACGGACGATCAATGCATGGTGATCGTCCGTGTCCCTGCCCCCAATTGGATCGCCCCCGCTGCGCGATATTGGGACCGCCGCTTCCCCGGCTGGAAAACCATCGAGCGTGACGGCTCGTCGCGGATGCTCCACAAGCGCGAAATCGGCGGCGACGAAGTCGTCCAGGCGTTGGCACGCGGCTTCTCCGTCGCAGGATTTGCAGCCTCGGAAAGCTTGTTGCCGGGCGCCCTTGCCGACGGCGCGGACCTGTCGTTGAACCTGCGCATCACGGGCCAGGTCCTCGGGCGCGCCATCACGGCATTCACGGAGATCGTCACGCCCCCGCTCGATATCGACGTCGGCGACGCCGACCTCTTTCTCGTCGCCGCGGCGTTCAGGCCCAACCATACGCCCGACGAGATCATTGCACGCCTGCGGGACATCGAGCGGAAATCGCAGCCGGCAAACACCGGCGCCACCATCGATCTCGCCACGGCGGTCGAGTTCGGCGAAATGCAGCGCTGGGCTCTGGATCTCGTCGAGGATTTCGCGCGCTGGGATCGCGGCGAATTGCCCTGGTCCGAAGTCCGTGCATCCTGCGTCTGCGCGGGACCGCCAGGGACCGGGAAAACGACTATCGCAGCAACAATCCACGCAGCGCTGCAGCAGGTGAGTTCACGACGCGTGCGCTTCGTCAGCGCCTCGGTATCGGGGCTGTTTGCGAACTCCTCCGGGTATCTCGACGGCGTCATCAAAGAGGCGCTCGCCATCAACGGCACCGAACCGCCGGCGGTGATTCACTGGGATGAACTCGACGGGCTCCCGAGCCGCGTCAGCCTCGTCGGGGGGCGGTCGGATGGGTACTGGTCCGCGTTGATTTCGGGAATGCTGATCAGCTTTTCAGAGGCCAGAGCTCGCGAGGGAATAATTCTAGTCGGGAGTTCAAATTATGCATCGCGTATTGACCCGGCGTTGCTTAGGCCGGGCCGCTTCGACCGCACGATTTATCTTGGAGCTCCGGACGCGTCCGGGATCGAGAGCATCGTCCGCCGCCATCTGCGCGGCGAGTTGGACGGCGCAGATCTCTCCGGCCTGGCCAGCATCAGCGCCGGAAAGACCGCGGCTGAGCTCGCCGCCATGGTCGCCAACGCCCGAGCGATCGCCCGCGAAGACGGCCGCGCGCTCGCGTTCGACGACCTGATGGCCGCGGCGCTGCCGCAATCGAAACTCGATGCAGACGATCTCCAGCGGGTATGCGTTCATGAGGCCGGGCACGCCGTCGTGGCGCTCGCGAACGGTCTTCAGGAAATCGTGACGATCGTCATCGGCGGAGCCAACGATGCGCATGGCAGCACAGTGTTTCGGCGGCCGGAACGGCTCGAGACCCGTGAACGCGTCGAACAGCGGGCATGCATCCTCCTCGGCGGCCGCTGCGCGGAGCTCGTCGTATTCGGCAACTGCGCGGGCGAAAGCGGCGGCGGAGCCGACTCCGATCTCGCGGCAATGACCACGCTCCTGGCAGCCTCGAGCTACTCTTACGGCCTCGGCGAAACGTTGAACTATCTGGGAACGGCCGACGAAGTGGGTCGTCTGAAGAGCGCTCCGCCGGATGTGCGTGCCGCAGTCGAGACGCATGCCCAAGAAATCGAACGCCGCACTCTCGGAATCCTCGAGCAACACCGCCCGGCGCTGGAGCGCATCGCCGCGGCCTTGGAGATGCGCCGTCATCTTACGGGCGTGGAGGCTCAAGAGATATTCGAAGCCAACCAGAAGGAGAATGCATGATCCGGATCACAGTCGAATTGTTGCCCGGCGGCTACGCGGATTTCACGCGGCGCCCGATCGGAATGCTCCATGTGGCGAATGTCAGCGATCTCACGCGCCGCAGCGACTATGACATCACACTGATGGAAGCGGCGAACCCGCTGGCCGGGACGCCAGCGCGGATGGCGAACTGGATCATGCGCGACCATGATCGGCACCAATCGGTGTGGCTTCTCGTCCGCGCGGCGCTCGAGCATTTCGAGCAGGCGGATTTCGAGACGCTTTAGCACGTTTGTTCGGCACATCGTGTGGAGTCTCTCCACACGATGTGCCGAATGGCGATTATCGAAGCACTTTGGAGAACGAGTCCTTGAAAAACCGTATCCGCGAACGATTGCTGCCGTCCGGGAACGATCCGAGAAGGCTAAAATCGTAGCCGCCGCGCCGATGAAAGGCGAAAATTTTTAGTTAGGATTGTAGCGATCAGCGGACCACAGAGATTTTTTCGACCGCGGCCGAGATGCAACATGATCTATGATTCACGAGGCCTGCGCGATTCAGCGCCTGCTCCAACGCCCCGCAATTCACGACGACGAGGCGAAATCGTCAAAACGTCGATTCATGTTGCGGCCGTCTTCGTCGCCGGACATGTTCGGGGTGCCGCACGAAACCGCGGCCGAGGAGCAACACATCGCGGCCGAGAAGCAACGGGTCGCAAGGAGAATGGAATGCATACGATCAGGAACGAAAAAGCCCAACCACCCTGGCCGGTGGTTGGGCTTTCGAAAGTTAAGTGAGCAGTAGACTACTCACTCTCTCGTCCAACGAGGGAGACATTGCCATCGTATCGGCAGTGATGCAAGCGCCGCACTCGCGCGTCTACTGATTTCACAGCAGCACGGTTAGCAATCGCCGGACAACATTGTCCGGAAACGCCACCGGCTTGCCCGACGCCTGCCAGCGTCTTTCCGATCGCGTCGCTTCGGCGACGCGATCCCACTCCCCGACATCAGCAATGAAGCGCGCATTTTGCGCCACGAACGCGCTCGCGCCGAAAACAGGATTACAAATCATGAATAGTGACACGGACATTCCTGCAGCCTTCAACGGTGTGGGCTTCGCTCGTCACGATCCTGAACTCTGGTATCCCACGGGACAGAGCCTCGGCACCCGCGCCACGGCTTGGCGATCCCGCTTCGCCACGACGGGATTTCTCGTCGAACCAGATGCCGATGGCAACGACCGCGTCATCAATTTCGAGAGCCGTCTTGAGAAGTACGGCATCGAGGCATTCGCGATGGATCCCGCCATCGCGACCGTCATCGAGCAAGCTCCGCGCGTCGAGTATCACGACGATGACGGCGAATGCCACCATCACACCTTCGACTGCCTCACGATCGGCACGGACGGCATCCGCACCGCCGTCGCCCTCAAGCACAGCAAGCGCGCGATACGCGCCGGCATCTACCGCACCGTCAGGCTGATCGCAGGACAGATCGACCGCTCCGTCGCGGACCGCGTGGTGGTCATGACCGAATTGGACTTCTCGCCCGCGGAGCGGGCGAACGCGGAGCTTGTCCATGAAGTCCGCCGCCATCCCGTGCCGGCACACGATGCGCTGGTCCGCGCGGTCGCCGCCGAAATCCTCGGCACCGTGACGGTCCGCGCGGTCGCAGAAGCGACCGGACTTCCCCTCGCCGAAGGGTTCCGCGCCGTCGTCCGCGTCCTCGCCGACGGCGGTCTCCGCCTCGCGGATCCCGCATCACTTATCGACCACGAAACGAGCATCCGCCGCGCCTGATCAATCAAAGGAACGACAATGCCCTCATCCGACGGAGTAATCCGCTACGACCTCGGTCATCTCGACCGGATCATCATCGACGACGCCACTTCCGGCCCCCTAGAATTCTGCGTCGTGTCCGGCGACGATCACGGTTACGTGCTGACGCCGGCATCAGGGCGGGACAACCGCTGTGAAGAGTTCAGTCACGCCGACATCCACGCGCTCGTCAAGGCCGACCGCTTCCGTCACGACCCGCGCTGGTACGATGAGAAGAAATCGATGGTCCGTCTTCGGCACGGGGAGATCAACCTATTCGATCTTTCGGAGACTGAACAACGTCAGATCCTGAAGCGTCACGAGATTGTCGAGCTGCTGCTCGCCGCGGAAAAAACCGACCCGAAATTCAAACGCACGGACGAATACCTCCGCGAGGTGCGTACAGTCATCGCTGGCACGCTGCTCCAGCGCAACCAGGCGCGCGCGGCGGGCGACAAGAAGGAACGCTGCGACCAGGAATTCACGATGGCCGGAATGCCGTCCCCCCGCACGATGCGGCGCTGGCTCCGCATGTACGAAGAATCCGGTTTCGACATGCTGTCCCTCCGCGACGGACACCATCGCAGCGGTAACAACTATTCCAACCTGGCGCCCGCAATCCTGAAGCTCATGGAGAAGCACGCCGCCGGATATGCCGACCGCCGCCGCCCGACGATCCGTGGACAATATGAGGCCATGGCCCGGGAGCTTCGCGAGATTAACGCTTCCCGCGGGCCCGGTGCGCCGCCGCTCGCCATGCCCAGTCTGACCACCTTCCGTAAGGTGTTGGAGTCGATCCCCGCGTTCGACATCCATGCGGGCCGGTTCGGCATCGAAGCCGCCAAGAAGAAGTTCGCCGTGGTCGGCGCAGGCCTGGAAAGCGTGCGCGCCTTCCAGCGCATACTGGCCGACGGTCACAAGATGCAGATCATGACGATCTCGCAGGAAGACGGAAAAGAGGTCAAGAAGCGACGCGTTCTCCTCTGTGCGATCGATGCCGCGACCCGTTGCGTGACGGCCGTCAAGTTGTCGGCGACCGAAAACAAGGAAACAGCCGTGCCGCTTCTGCGCATGGCCGTGTCGGACAAGTCCCGCTTTGCCGAAGCGGCCGGCTGTACCAGCGATTGGCCCATGACGGCACGCCCCGCCTCCGTTCACACCGACAGCGGAAGCGCTTGGATCTCCAGCGAGTTCCGGTCCGCCGTCGCCAATCTCCGCGCGACAGCCGAGGTCGCAGCGGTCGGCGTCCCCTGGTTGCGCTCGCACGAAGAACGCTTCTTCGGCACGCTAGACCGGAGCCTCCTTCCTTCCTTCAGCGGCCGCACGTTCGGCTCGATCGAAGAAAAGGGCGACGACAATCCAGCGGAGTCTAGCAGTCTGCTCGATGACGAGCTCGGGATCGCTATCGTCCGGTACATCGTCGATGTCTACCACCACACGCCGCATGCCGGACTGCTGGGGCTCACGCCCTACCAGAAGTGGACCGAGCTCGTCAGTCGGTACGGCGTGCTCCCGCGGCCCGGTAAGGACGAAATCCGCAACATCTTCGGCTTGCGTCTCGAGCGCTCGCTCGATCAACGCGGCATCCGCGTCGCAGGCGCCCACTATCAGTCGGTGAAGCTGCAGGAACATCGCCGCATCGTCGGGGACACCACCGTGAGCGTCATGTTTGATCCCGAGGACATGGGCGCCGTCAGCGCGTGGCTCGGCGATGCATGGGTCACCGTGCCCGCAGTCCATCGCGCCACGTTCGCGGGCGTTCACCTCGACGACTGGGTCGAAGCGGCACACGACCTGCGCCGGCGCAACCTCATTGGCGCCTCCCTGACGCAGCATCTCGTCGACGACGCGCTGCGCGACATCGCCGCCCTGGGCAACGCCGCCATCGCCCGCGCCAACATCACCGGCGTCACCACGACGGCCGAAGAACTCGCACGCGCCGAACGGGAGACCCTGCTCGGGTTCGATCTGGTCGATGCAGACGCGGTCGCCGAAGGAGGCGTGACTGCCAATCGCGACACAAACGGCGCCCGCGACCGGTTCGCCAACGCCATCCCCGTCAACGGCGCTTCGCCGGGACCAGGCTCCACCAATGCCTCCGAAGGCAGCACCACGGCATCCGCCGTACCACCCACCCCTAGCCGCAAACGCAACATCAACCTCGAGGACTAAAACCATGAACCATCACGACAACGACCCCATCAAACGCATGCAGGCCGCACTCCCGGCCGAAATGTCGATCGAACTGAACACCATCGCCCAGCTCAAGCGGAAGTACGTCGCGACCGATCGCGACGGGACCCTCGCCGCCGAAGTCAACAAGATCCTCGCCGAGGCCGTCCAGCCGCTCGACCCGGCTCTGCCGCCTTCGCTCGAGAACCGCTCGGTGGCTCGCGGCATGGCACTCATCGGCCCGACCGGCGTCGGAAAGACCACCGCATTGAAACGCCTGTTCGCCAAGCATGCGGCCTTCTCGGGCTACCGCGACGTCTCGTCCGGCTCGCCGCTGATCCTCTTCTCCGCACCGAGCCCCTGCACCGTCATCCAGCTCGGCCGCCGCCTGCTCTTCGCGACCGGATACCCCCTCGAACGCGACCTGCCCGCGCACCGTCTCTTCGAACTCGCCGGCAAACGCCTGAACTCGACGGGCAAGATCGTGCTCGCCATCGAGGAATTCCAGCACGTAGTCCACAATGTCAGCCTACGAGATCAGCAACTGGTGGCTGACATCCTCAAAGCACTGATGGAAATCGAACGCATCACGGTCATCATCAGCGGAATCGAGACGCTGCGGCCGTTCCTCGCACTCGACCCGCAGCTCGACCGCCGGCTCACCAAGGTGTACTTCGATCAACTCGAGTTCGAAGATCACGATCTCATCAACGATACCCTCCGTTCCTACGTCGAAGCGGCAAATATCGAACTCGATCAGATCGAGGCACGGACCAAGGCGCTCGTTCCCCGCCTGATCCACGCGTCCCGCTACGCGTTCGGGCTCTCCGTCGAGAACATCATCAAGGCGATTGCCCGCTGCAAGCAGGACGGGGCCAGTGTTCTGAAGGTCGAGCACTTTGCCACCATGTACGCGGCCGGGACCGGCAAAAGCGCGAGCGAAAATCCCTTCATCGTCGATCGTTGGCACGAAGTGAGCGTTCCCAGCTTCGATCCGAACTCCCAGAAAAGCCCTCCGCCCGCCGCCACCAAGAAGAAGCCGTGATCCCCGCATCCGGACCCGCGCCCGGTAAGCGATGGTCCGGATGCCTCAACGTGAGCGTCCCGCATGTCATCCAAACTGCCTTTGACCATTCCGATCGGCTGCAACGAAACTCCAACCTCATACGCATCCCGTCTCGCCGCCATCAATTGCGTCAGCGCGAGGCTCCTCGGCCAAGACTTTCTATTCAGCTTCCAGTCCATCGTGAATGGCGAGCACAATGAGATCCGTCGGGTTGCGGAACTTGGTGGCGTCGCCGCGACGCCACTCATCGAACATGCCGTCGTGAAAACGGAAGATGGATTCCTTCTCCGCGGACAGCAGCTCACGAAGGCGACCATCCGACGGGCCCGGGTCGTCGCCTGCCCGTTCTGCCTGACCGAAGATGTCCATAACACCGGCCTTCCAGCATCCCTCGCCGTGCACGGCCGGTCGGAATGGCAAGTCGCCTCGATCCGGACCTGCCGCCTCCACAACTCCTCACTCGTCACATTCGCGGAATTCCTGCAACCCGGCACCCTGCACGACTTCTCGCGAAACGTCGCACCGCTCGTTTCCGACATCTCGAAGATGAAGAAGGAAGCCGTACCGCGGAAACCGTCCGGCCTCGAGACCTACATGCTCGATCGCCTCGACGGTCACGCGCCACACCCCTTCCTCGACAATCTGCCGTTCTACGCGGCTGCGTGGACAACCGAGATCGTCGGTGCCGTCATGGAGTTTGGGAAAAAGGTGAAACTCGACGCGCTGACGGACGATCAACGACAGCGCGCCGGACAGGTCGGCTTCGAGTTCATGCGCGACGGCGCGACTGGTCTCGAGCACTGCATGTCTGAACTCAAGCGCGACCACTCATACAATAAAGGGCGTGCTTCCTCGGATGGACCGCAGGCAGTGTACGGAAAGCTCTATATGACCTTCGCGCAGGGCTTGCAGGGCCCCCACTATGATCCGGTCCGCGAGGTCATGCGCGAGCACATCCTCAGCAACTTCGCTTTGGGGCCGGATGACGAGGTCTTCGGAAAGCCCGTCGGGACGCGCCGCCTCCACTCCATCCGGACGGCCGCCAAGACTTACAACATGCACCAGAAGCGGCTCCGCAAACTCGTTTTGGCAGAATGTGGCGAACAGCATTCAGGCAAGGCCGATCGGGACATACTGTTCGGCCCCGACATGGCGGAACGCATTTATCTGCGGGAATCGTCTCTCATGACGCTCAAATCGACCGAGACCTACCTCAACGCCCCCCGGCCCCTCGCCAGCCTGATGTCCGATGCCGGCGTCATCCGCCGTCACGCCGTCGGCGACGGGACGGCGGATCGCTACCTCAAATCCGAACTCGACCAACTGCTCGCAGCCCTCTACGCGAAAGCCGTACCTGTCTCGGAAACCCGGCCCGGTATGTTCAGCGTGCCCGAAGCCGCAAGGCGTGCAAACTGCACCGTCGTGGAGATCATTCGCTTGATCCGAGACGGGATTCTCGAAAAAGTTGAGCACATCGCCGGTCGGAAATCCGGTGTGCTCGATCTGATCGTGAGTTCCGCGGAAGTCCGAGAACGCACACGCCTGCCGGAGCTGGCCGGCGTACTGCCATTGGAGGCGGCAAAACTGCTTCGGACGAACCAGGATGTGGTCAAGAAACTCATCAAACTGGGAGCGATCAATACCATCACCCAGCACCATCCCGCCAAACGCAACCTGACAACGGTCGTACCCCTTGCCGAGATCGAACGATTTAAGCATCAGCACATCTCATTGTTCGCACTGGCCCGAGAACGCTGCATTGGACTGCCCAAACTGAAGCGCTGGTTGCAATCGCAAGGCGTGAAGCCCGCCTTCGACGGCGATGTCGGCGCGACATTCTATCGCCGATCCGAACTGAAGTAATCTCGCATCGACATTGCGACTAAAGCCGGCGGCATTGCGCGCCGGCTTTTTTGTGCCTGCTCAGCGGGGCCCACTGGACTTCGGTCTTGATCAGGCCAGATTAGTTGTAAAGACAGGCCAAGTTTGTCTTTGTGTGGGGCCATCTTCGCCGACAGCAGGGTATAAAATGCTCAGCGAATTCAACGCATCGAGAAATTCGATGGACAAGTTTGGCTAGTTTTCAAATCACGGCCCCTTGTAGGTGAAGCACTTTCCGACGGTCCTTGGATCGTCGGAAAGTCGCGCAAGGAACGAAAGGTGAATTAACGTATAGGCTGTAGAGGAGCGTCGATATGAACTATTCCGATCGTCATCTGCGCCAGATCGCAAACTATTCAACGGTCGACGTCATGTTGGCTGATGTAGCAATCCGGATCCAACTCAGCCCAACCGACTACCAGCGGGCCGTCGACCACTATCATGCCATCAGCAACTGGCTCGAGCGCGATGACAGCATTCTCAAAGGATGTGTCCGCGACTTCTACCCGCAAGGCGGCTTCGCTATCGGCGCGACCGTTGCGCGCCACTCAAGCGACGACGAGTTCGACATCGACGTGATGGCTGACATTAGCTATCGCCTCGATGTAGATCCCGAACACGCGCTGGCGACCCTGCACGACGCCATTCGCGGCGAGCGTGGCTCGCGCTACTACGCCCGAACCGACCGAAAGACCCGCTGCAGCACTGTCAACTACGAAGGTATGCACCTCGACGTGACGCCGAAAGTGCGTATCGGTGGCACAGTCGAGAAGACCGGCCTCATCTTTCACTCGAAGGCCGAGGAGCCGTGGGCGAAGAAGTCATTGTTCGCAAATCCGCACGGATTCGCCGAGTGGTTCAATGCACAGACACCGCCGGATCAGGACTTTGGCGCATTCTTCGAAATGCGGTCTCTGGACTACGATCGTGCGCGGGCGCTGATAACGAAACGCGCAGACGCAGTACCGGTCCCCGAACAATGTCCCGCCTACCAGAAATCGCGCGCGGTTATCGCACTGCAGTTGATCAAGCGCTGGCGTAATCTGGCCTATGACAAGCGATACGCCGACCGTCGCCTTCCGCCGTCTGTGCTACTGGCTTACTACGTGGCCACCCACGCCAACTGCACCACGACGCTCGCAGAGGAATTGAGCCTACAAGTGGAGACCATGGTGGCGGTGATCGGCGAAGCGCACGACCAAGGCCGTAAAATCATGGTCCGAAATCCTATGTGCCACGAAGACGTCTTAACGGATCGATGGCCCGAAGATTTGAGCGATCAAGCAGTCTTCATCCACGAACTCATCGGCCTCGCTGCAAAGCTTCGACGCTTGCGGAGTGACATCAGCCTTGCCGAGATGCAGCAGATTCTTGAAGACCTGTTCGGCGAAAAGCCGGCGCGGTCGGCAGTCAAGGACTACATCCAACGTGTCGGTAGCGACGTCGGCTCCACGGGAAGCCACTTCTTGCCCGGCAAGGCTGCGATCCCTGCCGCCTTAGCGGGAGTCGCGGTGACGTCGCCAAGCGTCGTCAAGTCGGCGCCTTCGCACAGGTTCTTCGGTGAACACCCCGATGACGTACCGAAGTATCGATGAGCAAGACGCGGAGATCCGGCGGCTCTTTCCCGATTTCCGGCTGACGGCTCACGCTGATTGGCTAGCAGTTTGGGAAGGCCCACTGAAGCCCGCTTCCAAAACTTACCGCGTCCGGATCGTTCACTTCCGGCGCACTATTTTCGACGGGTGGATGCTAGCGAATGACTATGTGACCGTCCACGTGGTTGAGCCGCTCCTCGGCGGCGACATGCTGACGAGCGAGACGCTGCTGCCCCACATCTACTGGAACGAGCGCAACCCAGCTTGGCCGGCTCTGTGCTTATGGGATCCGGCCGAGATGTTCTGGACACCAGAGTTATCGATCGCGACGACAATCATTCCGTGGACATCAGAGTGGCTGCTGTTCTTCGAATACTGGCAGATCTCCGGAGAATTTCTGGGGCCCGGCCGACACCCGACCAGGAGGCGCGAGCCATGCCCGACCCCGCCGGAGAATTTAGACCCGGAGACCCACGCTCGAAAGGCGCAATTCCGCAACGCCGAATTCCACAGGATTGGCCGAAGAACAGGCGTTTTCGGATCCTATCAATCGACGGGGGCGGCATTAAGGGACTATTCCCTGCAACTGTTCTCGCCGAGCTGGAGCAACGCTATCTCGGCGGGGCGTCCATCGCCGGATACTTTGATCTTGTCGCCGGCACCTCCACCGGCGGTATCATCGCGCTCGGTCTGGGTGCAGGCCTGAACGCTGCGGAGATGGCCAGCCTATACGTAACACGGGGCGAGGAAGTCTTCCCTCACCCGTCGGGCACAATCTGGAGTAGCCTACGTTCGTCGTGGAAAGGCGTACGTAACTTCGTTATGTACAACTACGAGCGCGAACCGCTTGAGGCACTGCTTGAATCCGCACTCGGAAGCAAATTACTGGGCGATTCCGTCGTGCGGCTGTGCGTCCCCGCCTTCGAAGGTAAACACAGCGAAGTATTTGTCTTCAAGACGCCCCACCATCGCGACTACAAGTTCGATCGATTTGAACCCATGGTCAAAGCTGCGCTAGCGACTGCCGCAGCACCGACATACTTTCGCCCGCTAGAACACCAAGGCTATACGATGGTCGATGGCGGCGTGTGGGCCAACAACCCGATCATGCTTGCGGTCATCGAGGCGATGATCTGTTTCGACATCGACCATTCTCAGATCGACGTATTAAGTCTCGGCTGCGGTGATGCGCCATATGTAGTCTCGCCACTACAGACAAAGCTTGGCGGTAAGTTGACGTGGTATGACCTGATCTTTGCTGCCATGCGCCTCCAATCGCTTTCGGCGACCAACCAAGCCCGCCTTTTGCTTGGCCCGCCGGCGATCAGGCGCATCGATCCACCGCCGGTCGCAATCCCGATCAAGCTTGACGACTTCCGCAGGTCTCGGGACGAACTCATTCCAGCAGCAGCCAAAGCTATCGACGAATATGGCGATCGGATTGCCGCCACTTTCCTCTCGACCCCTTCCTTACCATTCGTGCCGGTGCCTCCGGCTCCCGTTACATAAAGCGAAGTAACGCCTGTCCGGTCTCACCGGATATTTCAAGCTCATCGGCTCGATGAATCCACCCGGCAACCGAGGCCGACCGCTAGCGGACCCGGCGCGGCTTTGGAGTATTTTCGTCCTGATACGAGTTGTAGGCCATCCACGGATTGCGGATGCAATCGCCGCCGACGCCGCTGATCGATGCCTGACACTGGTTGAACGACGTGAACGAGCAGTCGGGCGTCCCGCCGGACATCTTGGTGCGCTGGCACCAGGGGTAGTCAGGCGCCGCGTGAGCCGACGCCGAGCTCAGGAGAACGATCGCCGACGCGATGATGAATTTCCGCATATTTCCAATCCTTCGATACACGGAAGGAAAAGGTCGGATATCGCGATCCGTTCCCGGCTTCTGATGCATGCCAGAGCTACCGGCTGGATGAGGACAGCGCTCGGCCTGCGTGGTGCGAGACGCCCGCTTCAGCCTTCGCTCTTCGCGCTACGGCGGACACGGGCGCCTCACCATGAGGGTCTTCCGGCGGGCGTCAGCCCATCACCGTCCGCAAAAGAAAAGCCCGCACTAGGCGGGCCCTGCAATTGCTTGCGATGGCGAATTCATCGCCGGGATCATGGCGTCCAGCCGTTCAAAAATGATCGAACCGGACTCATCGATCGCCACCTTCTCGGTGACATTGCACTCCCGGCAGATGAAGAGCCTTGCTTCCTCGCTCGGATAGCCACCGTCCGTCAGATAGCCCGCAAATGCACGCGCCTCGCCGCAGTCCGGACACTGTACCGGTCCTCTCATCGCATCCTCCTCAGTCCCTACGGAACGAAAATGGCCGACACGGCCAGTTGGTTCCGCAGCCGAGGCGAATTCGTGTCGGCGGCAAGGCGTCCGGCGGACGAAGGACTAGTGGGCCGCTTTCGGCGCGGCGCTGGCTGCGGGCGCCTTCCCGGCGTCGGCTGGCGGCGCGAGCGTGGCGGCATGAACGACGAAGCCCAGGAAGAGCAGCGCAACCACGCCGGCGACGATCGCGCCGTAGCTGCGCTCCTCGCTGTGAACGGGGGCTTCTTTCAGGGTGTGATCAGATGCGGGATCCATGGCGATACCTCTGCTTCGGGATGTTGATGCGCGACACGCATTGTGACGATACTCCGCGTTGAACGACAACCGTTTCCACGGCATGCCTGATCGCCGGACATGGCGATATCACCCAGCCTTCGGAAAGTGCCACATGAAACTCCACGACCCCGCCGACCACGTCTGGACCGCGCAGCAGGACGAAGAGCTCAAGCTGCAGCTGGCCAATGGCCGCAGCGTGAACGAGATCGCGCTGCGCATGAAGCGATCGCCCCTCGCCGTCCGCACCCGCGTCAACAAGCTCGGGATACGGGAGGTGAAGGAAGTCTAGCGCCCGATACCTCCCTCCCTGGTTGTGCGACGCGAGACCCGCATGTTCAAAGCGTGCGCGCCGCGTGCTAGTCTTTTCGCCCGCCCGTGAGGCGGATGAGAGGAGTATCATTCAGGGAGGGTATCATGAAAGCATACGCCGTCCTTTGCTCCGTGCTGCTCGTCGCAGCCACACCTGTCAGTGCATCCGAGTCAGAGACTGAGATCAGGCAGGCGATCACCCAGATCGCCGCATCGTTCGCCGAACATTATGCCAAGCAAGACGCCGCTGGGATTGCCTCCCACTTTGCCCGCGGCGGCATCTTCGTCAACGCAGCCGGTCAGCACGATGTAACGAAGTTCTATGATCAAAGCTTCAAAGCGGGCTTCGATCGAAATGACATCACCGTTGACAATGTCTGGCCCCTCAATGCCGACACGGCTATCTCGATGGGGCGCTTCAGGCTGACCGGAAAAAACCAGAGCGGCAACGCGCTGGATGTCTCTGGCATCTGGACGGCGGTGGATGTCCGTGAAAACGGACAATGGAAAATCCGCATGCTGACATCGGCCCCCAAACCATCGAACTAGCGTCAGCCTGCGGGATTCGGGTCTGCTCGTCGGACGAGACGTCCAAGCTGCAACAAGCGACTGGTTGTAGGGTGGGCAAAGCGCAGCGTGCCCACCCTACGGCTAGCCCGCCTCCGCCGCCTCGCTGTCCCGGGTGACGCGCACCTTCTCGATCACGCGGTCCTTGATGCTGAGGACCTCGAACACAAAACCGTCCGCGCGCACCACCTGCCCGGTCACCGGGATGCTGCCGGCCTGCCAGACCAGATAGCCGTTCAGCGTGGCATAGCGGTGGGTCTCGTCGGTAAGGTCGCGGTCGATCAGCAGGCTGAAGCGATGGATGTCGATCCAGCCATCGGCCACCAGCGATCCGTCCTCCGCATGTTCGACCGGCTCGGACTCCTCGTCATCGGCGAAGTCGCCGGCGATGGCTTCGAGGATATCGACCGGGGTCACGATGCCTTCCACCGAGCCATATTCGTCGATAACGATGGCCATGGCCACTTTCGACTGGCGCAGCTGTTCGAGGGTGCGCAGCACTGTCGTGCCCTCATGCACGATCAGCGGCTGGCGCAGGCGCGCGCGCCAGTCGATCTCGCCGGGCTCGGTAGCGGCGCGCAGCAGCTCGGCGGTCGAGGCCACGCCGATGAAACCGTCCAGCGAGGCGCGGCAGAGCAGCACCATGGAATGCGACAGCCGGTTGATCTCGGCGCGCAACGCGTCCGGGCTGTCATCGAGATCAAGCCACTGCACCTCGCTGCGCGGCGTCAGGATGGTGCGGACCGGGCGCTCGGCGAGCTGCAGCACGCCGGCGATCATGTCCTTTTCCTCGGCCACGAAAACCGGAGCCTCGGCCACCTTCTCGGCGGCCTGATGCGACGCGGCGGGACTGCCGAGCAGCCGGAGCACGGCGGCCGCGGTACGGTCCCGCACCGACAGGCCGACCTCGTGACGCTCGCGGTTGCGGTGCCGCCACTGGTTCGCCGCCTCGATGAGGACGGAGAAGCCGATCGCCGCATAAAGATAGCCCTTCGGCACATGGACGCCGAAACCTTCGACCACCAGGCTGAAGCCGATCAGCAGCAGGAAGCCGAGGCAGAGGATGACCACGGTCGGGTGCCGGTTGACGAAGGACATCAGCGGCTTCGACGCCAGCATCATGACGGCCATAGCGACGATGACAGCGATCACCATCACCGACAGGTGCTGCACCATGCCGACGGCCGTGATCACGCTGTCGAGCGAGAACACCGCATCGAGCACCACGATCTGCGCGATGACATGCCAGAACACCGCATGTTCCTGCGCCGTCCCGGTCTTGGCCTCGTGCCCTTCGAGCCGCTCATGCAATTCGATCGTGCCCTTGCCGAGCAGGAAGACACCGCCAAAAATCAGGATGAGGTCACGCCCCGAAAACGGGTGACCGGCGATGGTCAGGAGCGGCGCCGTGAGCGTCACGATCCACGAGATCGACGCCAGGAGGCCGAGGCGCATGATGAGCGCCAGCGACAGTCCGATGACGCGGGCCTTATTGCGCTGATGCGGCGGGAGCTTCTCCGCGAGAATCGCGATGAAGACGAGATTGTCGATGCCGAGAACGACTTCCAGAACGATGAGGGTCGATAACCCGATCCAGGCGTTCGGATCCGAGATCCATTCCATGCTGACCTAACTCAAACCGTGTATGGGCGTTCCAGGCGACATTGCTTGCGACGACCTTGCAGGCGGACGTTAGCCGTCGTCCGCGCGCATCACAATGTGCCGGCATGTGACGCGGCGATGACTTCGGCCGGCGCCGGTGTCTCGCGACAATTTGGCGCGGAGCCTCATGCCGAGGTGGCGAACTCGTTGCCCTGCATGCCGTCGGTCCGGATCTGCCCGAGCAGGCCATAGATGTCGCCGAGCACGAACAGGTCGCGCACCTTCGCCCCGTCGAAGGTGAAGATCGGAGCGCCCAGCCAGCCGACATGTTTGCCGGTCGGCGGATTACCGAACATCGCCTCGCGCTGGATGCCGTGGAAGAACACCTTGCCGGCAACGCGGTCGCCCTCCTCGATCATGACCAGGATATCGGTGGTGTAGTTCTGCAGCGCGCCGGTGACCCAGCGGACATAGTCGGCGAATTGCGCGTGCCCGACCAGCACCGGCCCGAGCGATCCGCGGAAGGTGAAGTCTGCATGGAAGAGCTTCGGGATCAGGCTGACATCCGCATGGTCCCACATGTCCTTGTAGAAGGCGCGGACCACCTCCTTCTGCGGCGTCAGCGTCACGCCATCAAAGGACATCGGAGGTTCGGGGGGATATGCGGTCATTGGTGCGCCTGTTGCTGATCGGATTGCGCCGAGACTAGGACGGCGCCGCCGCCGGCAGCAAGCCAGGGCGCGTCATCCCGCAGCGCAGCTTTACTCCCCGCGCGACTGCGTCGAAGATCGGTGCACGAACAACAATAACGAGCACACTGCTCGCTCAGGGGAAAACATCCATGAAACGTCGTCAATTCCTCAAGATGTCGGCTGTCGGCGCGGTCGCCGCTGGCAGTGTTGCATCGCCGGCCATCGCGCAGTCCTCGCCCGAACTGAAATGGCGCCTCACCTCGAGCTTCCCGAAATCGCTGGACACGCTGTATGGCGGCGCCGAGGTCTTCGTCAAATACGTGGCGGAGATGACCGACAACAAGTTTCAGATCCAGCCATTTGCGGCGGGCGAAATCGTGCCGGGCCTGCAGGCGCTGGATGCGGCCTCCACCGGCACGGTCGAGATCGCGCATACGTCCGCCTATTACTATGTCGGCAAGGACCCGACATTTGCAATCTACACGGCGGTGCCATTCGGGCTGAACACACGGATGCAGAATTCGTGGTGGTACCAGGGTGGCGGCGATCAGCTCGGCAACGAGTTCTTCGCCAAGGTGAATGTGATCGGCCATCCCGCCGGCAATACCGGGACCCAGATGGGCGGCTGGTTTCGCAAGGAGATCAAGTCCGTCGCTGACCTCAACGGCCTCAAGATGCGCATCGCCGGCATTGCCGGCCAGATCCTGCAGAAGGTCGGCGTGGTGCCGCAGCAGCTGGCCGGCGGCGACGTCTATCCGGCCATCGAGAAAGGCACCATCGATGCCGCCGAATGGGTCGGCCCCTATGATGACGAGAAGCTCGGCCTGCAGAAGGTGGCGAAATTCTATTACTATCCGGGCTTCTGGGAAGGCAGCGCCATGCTGCACAACATGGTCAATCTCAACAAGTGGCGCGAGCTGCCGAAGCATTATCAGTCCGTCATCGCGAGCGCGTCGGCCCAGGCCAATCTCTGGATGAGCGCACGCTATGACATGCAGAATCCGGCGGCGCTGAAACGGCTGGTGGCCAGCGGCACGCAGCTCAAGCCCTATCCCGTGGACATGATGGATGCCTGCCTGAAGGCGACCAACGAACTGTGGGCCGAGATTTCCGCGAAGAATGCCGACTTCAAGAAAACCATCGAGGCGGTGCAGGCCTATCGCAACGATCAGTATCTGTGGTGGCAGGTCGCCGAGCAGACATTCGACAGCTACATGATCCGCTCGCGCAACCGCGGATAGCTTTTGCAACAAAGTATTTGACACCACGCGGCGGTGTCCCCCCTATGCCTCAAAACATCAGGGAGAGGACACCGTCTTGCGGAATATTCTGATTGCGACCTGCATGCTGCTCGGCATCACGCCGGCACTTGCCGCTGATTATCCAACACGGCCGATCCGCCTGATCGTCCCCCTCCCCGCCGGCTCCTCCACCGATGCGATCGCGCGCGTCTTCGCCGACAGCGTCTCGTCGAAGCTTGGCCAGCAGTTCATCATCGACAACAAGACCGGCGCCGACGGTGCCATCGCCGCCACCGAGGTGAAGCGCAGCGCGCCGGATGGCTACACGATCATGCTGGCGTCCAACAGCGCCATGTCCGGCGTGCCGGCCCTGCGCAAGGCGCCACCCTATGACGTCGCTGCCGACTTCACGCCGATCGTCAATATCGGCCGCTACAACTTCTTCCTCTATGTGAACAGCGACGTTCCGGCCAAGACGCTCAGCGAGTTCATCACCTATGCCAAGGCCAATCCGGGCAAGCTCGCCTATGGTTCGGGCAACACCACGGGCCGCCTGTCGGTGGCCTCGCTGGCGATGGCGAACGGCCTCGACATGACCCATGTCCCCTATCGCGGCGAACCGCCGGCGATCACCGATCTCATCACCGGCCGCATCCAGATCATGATGGCCACATCGGGGATCGGCATGGGGCACGTCAAGGAAGGCAAGCTGCGCGCGCTCGCCACCATTCTCGAACAGCGCAGTCCGTCATACCCGGACATCCCAACCATGGCGGAAGCCGGCTTTCCCGATCTCAAGATCACCGCCTGGGCCGCCGTGTTCGGCCCGCGCGACATGCCCGCGGACGTCATCGCGACCCTCAACAAGGCGTTTCGCGAGGCCATGAACGATCCGGCAGTCAAGCAGCGCATGCTGGAGCAGGACATCACGCTGACGCCCTCGACGCCGGAAGAACTCGGCGACATGGTCAAGCAGCAACTCGACATCCATCGCAAGATCGTGTCGGCCGCGGGCATCGAATTGATGCCCTGAGGGCATCGAATTGATGCCGTAACACGCACGTTGCGCATTGGCCGGGAAAGCCCGAATATCCCGGCCAATCAACAAACGTCCCGGGAGCCTTCACGCCCATGCAGTTCGATGACGTCATTCTCGGCCGCCGCAGCATTCGCGGCTACAAGCCCGATCCGGTCCCGCAGAAGCTGATCGAGGAAATCATCAATCTGGCGATGCGCGCACCGTCGTCGATGAACACCCAGCCGTGGAATTTCTATGTCATCACCGGTGAGCCGCTGAACCGGATCCGCGCCGGCAATACCGAGCGGATGGTGGCCGGCATTCCGCAATCGCGCGAATTCCGCACCGGGCAGCCTTTCGCCGGCCATCACCGCGACCGCCAGGTCGGCGTCGCCAAGCAGCTGTTTGCGGCGATGGGGATCGCGCGCGACGACAAGGAGATGCGGCAGGACTGGGTGCTGCGCGGCTTCCGCCAGTTCGACGCACCGGTCTGCATCATCGTGACCTATGATCGCGTGCTCGACGGCAGCGACGATACGCCGTTCGATTGCGGCGCCGTGGCCACCGCCCTCGTCAATGCCGCCTGGTCGCGCGGGCTGGGCGCGGTGATCAACAGCCAGGGCATCATGCAGTCACCGGTGGTGCGCGAGCATGCCGGCATTGCCGATGACCAGATCATCATGAAGAGCATTGCCCTCGGCTGGCCCGATGATACGTTTCCCGCCAATGCCGTGGTGTCGGAGCGGAAGTCGGTGGCGGAAGCGACGCGGTTCGTCGGCTTTGACTGAGCGCGCCACGTGGCGTTGCGCGCTCCGGGCCACGCCGTGACCGAGCCTGTCTTCATCCTCACGGCAGAGCTGGATGCCGAAAATTTTGCCTGGCTCGACGGGCTCCGGCGGGCGCATTTTCCGCCGGAGCGGAATGTGCTGTCGGCGCATCTCACCATGTTTCACCGGCTGTCGCCATCACAGGTCGCGTGCTTGCATACTGTGCCGTTGCCGGCCGAGCCCATCCCGCTGCAATTCGACCGTGTGATGTTTCTCGGCTTCGGCAACGCCATCGGTGCAACATCACCGGAGCTCGAACGTTTGCGGGCCGATGTGAAAGCCGCCATCGGTGATGGCTTGTCGCGGCAGGATGACCAGCGCTGGACGCCGCATGTGACGATCCAGAACAAGACCACCGCCGACAATGCCCGGGCACTATATGCGGCGTTTTCGCCGGCGTTTCAGCCGCGATCGGGATCGGTGCGTGGGCTCGACGTGTTCGAATATCTCGGCGGCCCGTGGCGACTGATGCAGTCGCTGACCTTCGGCAAAGCGCGGCGGACCTGAGCGCCGCGCTCAGCTTCAGGCGGCCACCACACGCGGGCCATGGCCATTGGGCTCGTCGCCATTCGGCGCTTCCGCCACCGAGCGCAACATGCGCACATCTTCGAAGCCAACGGCCTTCAGCTCTTCGGCCATGCGCTCCCGGGCTTCCATCGCCATGCCGGCTTCCGGTACCACGATGGCGCGCGCCTGGGCGGTCAGCATGCCCGCCGGCAGATCGGCAGCGGTGCCGGCATCGAGCAGCACGTGATCATAGACGCGCAGCAGCGCATCGAGCGCCATGAGCAGGCGCGGCGACTGCAGCAGGGTGCGATCCGCACCGGCACGGCCAGCCATCACCAGATGCAGCGCCGACATGCGGTCCTTGGTGATCACCTGCCCGAACGAGGCCTCGCTCAGCATCAGCTCAGCCAGGCCCGGGGCCGCCGGATCGTTCGACACCGCCTTCAGCGTCGGCGAGGCCGCGGACAGATCGACCAGCACCACCTTGGCGTCGCGCGCCAGAATGCGGGCCAGCGTCAGTGCGGTGAGCGAGATGCTGTCATTATGGCCGGTGCCGAGCACCGTGATCTTGCGCGCGCTCGGGCCAGCCGCACGCAGGTCACGTGCGAGCTGCTCGATCTCGGTGACACCCGCCGCGAGTTCGGGATGGCTGTCGCGCACAGCCGCCTGCAGCGGAGCCGGCTCGGCAACGGGCACGACCGTCGGCGCCGCAGCGATGGGCGCAGGCGCCTCGGGTGCCGGCGGCACGGGCACGGGTGCAAAGACCGGCGCAGGCTCGGGCACGTCCGTCGATGCCACCGGTCCCGGCACATGAGGGGCAACCGGTGCGGCCTGCGACGACATCTCCGGCTCGACACGACGCGATGCCTGTGTCACCCGCGACTGGCCGGACACCGGTCCCTGCGGCGCCGTCATGCGGAGCAATTCGCCGGTGACGATGCTGCCTGCGGTGAGCATCAGCGTCGCCAGCGTGGTGATCAGCACGATCGGCAGCTTCTTCGGATAGGCCGGCGTGTTCGACACGATGGCGCGTGAGATGATGCGGCCATCGGTCGGCGCACCATCGATATTCTCGCGCGTGGTCGCCTCGCGATACTTGGCGAGATAGGATTCCAGCAGGTCGCGCTGCGCCTTCGCTTCCCGCTCCAGCGCACGCAGCTGCACGTCCTGGCCGTTGCTGCTGGAGGCCTGACGCTTCAGCTGTTCGAGGCTGTTGGTAAGGCCATCGACACGGCCGGCGGCGACGCGCGCATCGTTCTCGAACGAGCGCGAGAGTTTTGCGGCTTCGTCACGCAGCTGCTTGTCGAGATCGCCGAGCTGCGCGCGCAGCTCCTTGATGCGCGGATGCGCATCGAGCAGCGTCGAGGACTGTTCGGCAAGCTGCGCACGCAGCGTCACGCGCTGTTCGGACAGCCGGCGGATCAGATCGGAGTTCAGCACTTCGGAGAATTCGATCGGCTTGCCGGTCTGCAGCATTTCCTTGATCAGCCGCGCCCGGGATTCGGCATCCGACTTCAGCGCACGCGCATTGTTGAGCTGGCTGTTGATCTCGCCGAGCTGCTGGTTCGACAGCGACGTGTTGTTGGTGCCGATGAACAGGCTCGACTTCGAGCGGAAATCCTCGGCGCGGGATTCCGCGTCATTGACCTTCTTGCGGAGATCGTCGATCTCGCCCGACAGCCACTGCCCGGCCGCCTTGGCCTGCTGCTGGCGCGCCGCCTGCTGCATCACGAGATAGCCGTCGGCGATGGAATTCGCGACCCTGGCGGCGAGATCGGGATCGGCCGACTGGAACTCGACGACGATGACGCGCGACTTGTCGACGGCAAACGCCGTGAGCCGCTCGTAGTAGGAATCCAGCACGCGCTCTTCGGGAGTCATCGAGAACGGATCGCGCGCGGCACCGATCAGTGCCAGCAGCGACTTCCACGGCTGCGCACCGCGCAGCACCGGATCGAATTCCGGGCGCTCGGCCAGCTTGTTCTTCTTGATGACCTCACGCGCGAGATCGCGCGACAGCACCAGCTGCACCTGGCTGGCCACGGCTTCCGCATCCAGCGTGCTGCGCTCTTCGCTGCGCTCGCCATTCGGCCGCAGGAAGATGTTTTCACGGCCATCGATGAGGATGCGCGATTCCGACTTGTAGCGCGGGGTGATCATGTTGACGAGAACGGCAGAGCCAATGGCGGCGATCAATGTCGGCACGATTACCCACATCCGCTTGCGCAGCAGAACCCGGCCGAGGGCGCCGAGATCGATGTCACCGAGCTGCGGCGGCACGGATGACGACGACGCCGTCGACGTCACGCGTTCCTCCACCACCGTCTGCTTCCGTCTGGAACTGAATGCCGCCTTCAATGGCGAGACGGGCGTCTCTGCAGCGGGCGCCATGCTGGCCTGATCAACCGACGCATCACTCTTACCTGCACGCCCAAACGGCCAACGCATCGCATACCCCTACCGAACGCCACAGCGCCTACTCAACAGAATCGATTAAATGCGATTAAGGTTGCCGGCCGGTTAATCGCGCAAGTTGACGCCCCTGCGGCGAGGACTCGGCATGAGCGAATCCCGTGGCCTCACGCTTTCTTAACGGCGATGCCGCTTATTGAGCTTAATTGCTTCAGGAATTTCCGGTTCAGGGCGGCTCGCGCCCTCCCCGGCGAAAGCTGGTTTCGCTCATGATCCCCACGGACAAGCCGCTCCGCATTCTCCACGCCGTGCGCGCCCCCGTCGGTGGCATCTTCCGTCACATCATCGATGTCGCCAACGGCCAGGCCGATCGCGGCCATGAGGTCGGTATCCTCGCCGACAGCCTCACCGGCGGCGAACGCGCCGATCTGGCGCTGGCTGACATCGCCCCGCGCATGCGGCTCGGCATCCATCGCCTGCCGATCAAGCGCGAGCCCGATCCCACCGACTTCACCATCTGGTTCAAGTTCATGAGCCTGGTACGCCGTCTGAAGCCGGATGTGCTGCATGGCCACGGCGCCAAGGCCGGCGCCTTCGTGCGCCTCAAGGGCCATGCCAGGGACCTGATCCGTATCTACACGCCCCATGGCGGCTCGCTGCATTATCCGCAGAACACGCCGAAAGGTGCGTTCTACAGCCGCCTCGAGCGCGGACTGATGAATCGCACCGAACTGTTCCTGTTCGAGAGCGCCTTCGCCCGCGACACCTATCAGCGCATGATCGGCACGCCATCGGGTCTTGTGAAATGCGTCTTCAACGGCGTGACGGCAGGCGAATTCGATCCCGTCGAGCTCGCCGACGATGCCACCGACATCTGCTATGTCGGTGAATTCCGCCGCATCAAGGGCGCCGATCTTCTCGTCGATGCGGTGGCGCGGCTACGCGCCGATGGACATGCGGTCACGCTCACATTGGGCGGCGACGGCGAAGAGACCAATGCCCTCAAGGCGCAGATCGAACGCCTCGGCCTCGGCGGTGCGGTGCGCTTCATCGGCCATGTGAAGCCGCGCTTCGGCTTCTCCAAGGGACGCCTGCTGGTGGTGCCGTCGCGCGGCGACAGCATGCCCTATGTGGTGATCGAGGCCGGCGCCGCCGGCGTGCCGATGATCGCCGCCAATGTCGGCGGCATTCCGGAAATCTTCGGCCCACACACCGACGCCTTGTTCACGCCGAGCAATGCCGGCGCCATGGCGGATGCGATCAAAACTGCACTCGGTGATCTCAACGGAACACGTGCGCGTGCCATGATACTGCGCGAGCGCATCCAGCGGGAGTTTTCGCAGGATGCCATGGTGGCAGGCGTGATCGCGGGATACCGCGAAGCGTTTGCGAATCATTAACTCTCATTAACTTGTAACGAATTCTTCCGATTTGTCCGCTAATTCGGCGGAAAAAGGAGTAGGCTCGACAGATCATCGTCGCACGCCTCGCAAGTACGGGAATTCGATTTTGGACCCGATCAACGCTCGCTCAATGATCGACGCTGCCGCGACCGACGGATCAGCGCCGCGCCAGGTCGAACGTCGCCGCAGACTAACGCCCGAAGCACTTGCCGTCGTCGAACAGAAGGTCCGTTCGGCCTATTCGCCCGTGGTCATCACCGGCGCCGTGCGTGCCATCGATTTCTTGATGCTCAGCGTCGTCGGCACCGCCTGCTACATTGCTTATGTGGCCCGCACCGATGGTTTCATCTGGGAATATGTGGCGGGCATTCTGGCGCTGTCCGCCGTGGCCGTGGCCTGTTTCCAGGCTGCCGACATCTATCACCTGCAGATGTTTCGTGGGCGCGTGCGGCAACTGACGCGCATGGTGTCGGCCTGGGCCTTCGTGTTCCTGCTGTTCATCGGCGTCTCGTTCTTCGCTAAATTCGGCGGCGCGGTGTCGCGCGTCTGGCTGTCGTCCTTCTTCATCATCGGCCTCGTCGCGCTGATCGCGCAGCGCGCCGTGCTGCGCGCGCTGATCATTCGCTGGGCCCAGCAGGGCCGCCTCGCCCGCCGCACCGTGATCGTCGGCGCCGACGTGAACGGCGAGCAGCTCATCCGTGAACTCAAATCGCAGGAGGATTCCGACCTCCAGATTCTCGGCGTATTCGACGATCGCAACGACAAGCGGTCGATGGATACGATCGCCGGCGCGCCCAAACTCGGCAAGATCGATGACATCATCGAATTCGCCCGCCGCACCCGCGTCGACCTCGTCCTGTTCGCGCTGCCGATCTCGGCCGAAACCCGCATTCTCGAGATGCTGAAGAAGCTGTGGGTGCTGCCGGTGGATATCCGCCTGTCCGCACACACCAACAAGCTGCGCTTCCGCCCGCGCTCCTATTCCTATCTCGGCAATGTGCCGACGCTGGACGTGTTCGAGGCGCCGATCACCGACTGGGATCTGGTGATGAAATGGCTGTTCGACCATGTGGTCGGCGGCATCGCCCTAATCTGCGCGCTGCCTTTCATGGCAATCATCGCCCTCGCCATCAAGCTCGACAGCCCCGGCCCGGTGCTGTTCCGCCAGAAGCGTTTCGGCTTCAACAATGAGCGCATCGACGTTTTCAAGTTTCGCTCGCTGTATCACGACCAGGCCGACCCCCTGGCCAAGACCGTGGTGACCAAGGGCGACAAGCGCGTCACGCGCGTCGGCCGCTTCATCCGCAAATCCAGCATCGACGAGCTGCCGCAGCTGTTCAATGTGGTGTTCAAGGGCAATCTGTCGCTGGTCGGCCCCCGCCCGCATGCAGTGCAGCAGAAGCTGCAGAGCCAGCTCCTCGACGAAGCCGTCGACGGCTATTTCGCCCGCCACCGCGTCAAGCCGGGCATCACCGGATGGGCCCAGGTCAATGGCTGGCGCGGCGAAGTCGACAGCGAGGAGAAGATCCAGAAGCGCGTCGAGTTCGATCTCTATTACATCGAGAACTGGTCGGTGCTGTTCGATGCCTACATCATGTTCCGCACGCCGATCTCGATGCTGACCAAGAACGAGAACGCGTATTGAGGCCAACTCGCGGCCCGTAGGGCGGATGAGCGAAGCGTAATCCGCCGGCCGAGGTCATAGTTGACACTCCGCGGCGGATTACGGCTGCGCCTCATCCGCCCTACGGCACCGCCGCCCCTACACCTCTCGTCAACCCGCTCCCGCTAGGATCGCGGCATGACCCTGTACGCGTCCAGCGACCATGCCCATGCGGCGCCGGCGATTCCTGCCGTGGCGACGCTGCAGCACGTCTTGCTGTGGCTGATGGGGCTGGGCGGCGCCATCGTCTTCATCGAGCCGAGCCCCTATGAAATCTTCGCGCTGACCTCTCTCGTGGTGTTCGTCGCCACCGGGCTGCGCATGCGTCTCGCCTTCATGCCGCTGGCGCTCCTGCTGTTCGCCGTCAATCTCGGCTACACTATCTGCGCCGTTCCGCTGCTCGACCAGAAGGTGGTCGTCACCTGGATCCTGACATCCTGGTATCTCGCCATCACCGCTGTCCTGATCGCCCTCGTGGTGTCCGAGAACACCGCTGCGCGGCTCAGTTATCTGCGCTCCGGCCTGATCGCAGGCGCCGTGATCGCCTCGCTGGCCGGCATCGCTGGCTATCTCAGGCTCACGCCCGGCGAACTCTTCACGCTTTATGGCCGCGCCGCCGGCACCTTCAAGGACCCCAACGTGTTTGGCGCCTTCCTGGTGCTGCCCGCCTTGTTCTGCCTGCAAAGCGTGGTCAGCGACGGGTTCGGCCGCTCGCTACGCTCCACAATATTGCTCGGCATCATCACGCTGGCGCTGCTGCTCGCGTTCTCGCGCGCGGCCTGGGGCCTGCTCGCGCTCACCGCCGCCTTCATGCTGCTGCTGATGACCCTGACCAGCGAGACCTACCGCCAGCGCTCGCGCATCATCATGATGGCCATCGCTGCGATTGTCGCCGTGGCGCTGGTGCTGGTGATCCTGCTGCAATTCGATTTCATCCGCGACATGTTCCAGCAGCGCGCCTCCTTCGACCAGCAATATGACGAAGGTCGCTTCGGCCGCTTCGGCCGTCATCTGCTCGGCGCGCAGATGGCGCTCGATCTGCCGCTTGGCATCGGGCCGCTGCAATTCAGCAAGTTCTTCCCCGAAGACACGCATAATTCCTATCTGAACGCCTTCATGTCCGGCGGCTGGATTTCCGGCATTTTCTATCCCGCGCTGGTCTTCACCACAGCCTTTATCGGCTTTCGCTATATTTTCGTGCGCACGCCATGGCAGCGCCCATACCTCGCGGTGTTCTCCGCCTATCTCGGCACGGTGGGCGAGGCCTTCATCATCGACACCGATCACTGGCGCCATTTCTGGCTGATGCTTGGCCTGATGTGGGGCCTGTTTGTCGCCACCCAGCGCTACATGGCGACGATGAATGACGAGACTGAATACGTCGCAACGCCAACAGAAGGACAGCCTGCCCGATGACGGAAGCCACCATCCGCATCGCCGTGCTGGTGCCCTGTTTCAACGAAGCTGCCGCCATCGCCCAGGTCGTGCATGACTTTCGCGCGGCGCTGCCCATGGCGGAGGTCTATGTCTATGACAACAACTCGTCCGACGACACCGTGGCAATTGCCAGCGCTGCCGGCGCCCATGTGCGCAGCGAGCGACATCAGGGCAAGGGCCATGTGGTGCGCCGGATGTTCGCCGATGTGGACGCCGACATCTATGTGCTGGTCGATGGCGATGCGACCTATGATGCGGCCAGCGCACCGGCGATGATTGCCAAGCTGATCGACGAGCGCCTCGACATGGTGGTGGCGCATCGCATCGATCAGGACACCGCCGCCTATCGGCCGGGCCATCGCACCGGCAATTTCCTGCTGACGCGCTTTCTTGCCGATACGTTCGGCCGCGGCTTCGAGGATATCCTGTCAGGCTACCGCATCTTCTCGCGCCGCTTCGTCAAGACGATCCCGGTGCTGTCCGACGGTTTCGAGATCGAGACCGAACTCAGCGTGCATGCACTCGAACTGTCGATGCCGGTCGCCGAAATGCCGACGCCCTATTTCGCGCGTCCCGCGGGCTCGCATAGCAAGCTCAACACCTGGCGCGATGGTTTCCGCATTCTCGGCACCATCCTGAAACTGTATCGCTCGGAGAAGCCGCTGCGCTTCTTCACGACCATCGCCATCACGCTGGCCTCGATGTCGGTGATCCTGTCGATCCCGCTGATCATCACTTTTCTCGAACAAGGCGTGGTGCCGCGCTTTCCGACCGCGATCCTCTCCACCGGCATCATGCTCGTCGCGGTTATTGCACTGTTCTCCGGCCTGATCCTCGACACCGTGTCGCGTGGCCGTCGCGAGGCCAAGCTGCTGCGCTATCTGTCCGAACCCTGGATCGGACACTGAACCGATCTCGGCGACGACAGTTCAAACGAAAACAGCCCCGCTTGCGCGAGGCTGCTGACGATGAATGGATGCCGCGTTAGCGCGCGTTAGCGGACGATAACGGTCTTGGTGCGCGTGCCGCCACGATAGCCGTGACGATGCCCATGGCGCGGCGCATAGTACGAACGGCCATGGCGATAGCCGGGACCACGATGATAGCCATGGTGGCGGTGATAGCCGCGGTGACCATGGTGATAACCGGGACCGCCGATCTGGACGCTGATGCCTTGGGCCGAGGCCGACGACGTCGGGACGGCGATATAGAGAAGGCCAGCGGCAGCCAGCAGCGCAAGTTTCTTGATCATGGTTTCCCTTCCTGTGAAATCTGCAGTGACAAGTTCATAGCGGAGGAAAAGTTCCCATTTGATGTAAAGCTATCCAAGCATCGCTGCGTCATCATTGCGCAGGCCGGGGGAACGTCGCATCACAACACGCGTTTCCGAGGCATGAACAACACTTCGAAACATCGCGAGGCTGAAAAGCCTTCCAGACCGGACGAGAAGACCTCGCCTGCCGGCACGCATGACAAGCCGGAATTGACCGACAAGCACAAGACGCCGGGCTCAGGCATGCTTCCCGATGACGACCATGACGAGGTCGAAGGACCGACGGGCTAGATGCAGGAGTGACGCGTGCATCAAACTGACGTCAGGACGTCATCACACATTCTTATGCGACCGCTAACGTCGCATTAACCGTCACGACTCACAGTGGTGACCAAGTTAGCGCGGGCCGGATGTACGCCTGCGTGGAAATGGCTCGGAGCTCATGGTTCCGGGTCATTTTTTGTTTTTGGAGAGCGCCCGCCCGGTTCCATATGGCTGCATTGCCCCTGGGGCATGAACGATGCACGAAGCCACACGTTGCCCTTCCGAGAACAAGGAGAAGCAACATGAAGAGAACAGCACTCGCTCTTGCGACCATCGCGGCTCTTGGCGCGGCCACCATCACCACCAAGCCAGCGGAAGCACGTGGCGGTCGCAACGCGGCCATCGGCTTCGGCCTTGCAGCCGGCGCCCTTGCCGCCGGCGCAGCAGCCAGCGGTGCCTATGCTTATGGCCCGGGCCCAGGCTATTACGGTGGCCCCCGCTATTATGGTGGCCCCCGTTATTACCACGGTCCGCGCTACGGCTATTACGGCGGCCCGCGTCATTATCACCACCGCCATTACGGCTACTACTAGTGGCCACTGAAACGACGAAAGGCCCGGAGCAATCCGGGCCTTTTCGTAATTCGTCCAGCCATTTCAATGAGATAATGGTCGGAGCGAGAGGATTCGAACCTCCGACCCCTAGTCTCCCAGACTAGTGCGCTAACCGGGCTGCGCTACGCTCCGAATGCCTGACGGCGCTGATTGATTAGGGATATTCGCTGCGGGGCGCAAGGTCGTTTTGTCGATCCACAAGCATTGGCTGCGCGGCACCGCGCACGCCCTGAAGATGCCGGTTCGGGTCGGCTACATTCCGACCAGCCAGACCACGCCAATGGTGGCCAGGACAGCCAGACCGCTCAGCGTCCAGCCTCCATAATAGCCGACATCGTCGTCGTGCTGGATGTCCTTGTGCTGGAAACCATGGTCACCAGCAGCCGAATGCCATTGGGTCATGTCTACCACCTCGAGAGATGATGCCTGCCCGATACAACTGACGACCATCGGAAAAAGTTCCGCACGCATCGGCGATAACCTGGCTTCCAGGCCGCCGACTAACTGCCGTCCTTCATCGCCGCATCCAGCGCGCGGCGGGCGGCGAGCAGTTCTTCCAGCACGGCTTCCAGCCGCTCGCGATCGAGGGAGCGGGTTGGTCGGGGCTGCGCGGCCTCGCGCGGCTGCTGATTTGCGCGCGGCTCGGGCGCGAGATGGGCGCGTGGCACCGGCGCCGAATTAGCGCGGCTCATGGTGGCCGGATCGGTGCGGCCAATGGCCTGCTGCAGGCGAGGCTCGACGCGCGGCGCAGCGCGCATGGCCGGATCGCTCCGCACCTCCGGCGCCTGCGGGCGCAGGTCGGGCTCGCGGCGCGCCGTGACATCAGGGGCCTTCCGGGCGGTGACCGGCTCTGGTTCGGCCTCCTCCCCGTCTTCCTCTTCGTCGTCGCCTTCCTCCTCGGACTCGTCGTCCTCAGCGCCTTCCTCTTCGGCGTCTTCTTCCTCGCCGTCCTCTTCTTCCTCGCCCTCGGCTTCCTCTTCGGATTCGTCCTCGTCAGACTCCTCCTCTTCGGCGTCCTCGGCCTCCTCGCCGGACTCGTCCTCGAATTCGTCCTCGGCTTCGGCCTCTTCTTCCTCTTCCGGCTCGTCTTCGACCACCGGCGGTTTCGCGGCCGTCCGGTTCATCAGGGGGGCAGCAGAGGACATCCGCGGCTCCGACCCGCGCGCAGCCACGGGCGCGAAGCCAGGCGTGGCCTCTTCGTCCACCAGCCCCTGCACCGCCTTGATGCCGTTCTCCTTGAGGATCCGCTGCACACCGCGGATCGTGTAGCCCTCGCCGTACAAGAGCCGGCGGATGCCACGCAGCAGATCCACGTCGTCCGGGCGATAATATCGCCGGCCGCCGGATCGCTTCATCGGCTTGATTTGAGAGAACCGCGTTTCCCAGAACCGCAGGACATGCTGCGGGACGTCGAGGTCGTCGGCGACCTCGCTGATGGTCCGAAACGCATCCGGCGCTTTATCCAAGTGCAGGAGTCCTGTGGTTCATCCCGGTGCTAATCAATAGCGTTTTCGAGCGAATTGGATACGGGTTCGCGTAAAGAAAACGCGTCAAAATAAAACGATTCAGTCGTGGTCTTTGCCGTTACTCACGGCGTCGGCATTGCCGTTGATGCGCTGTTTCAGGATCGCCGACGGCTTGAATACCATCACCCGCCGCGGCGAGATCGGTACTTCCGTGCCCGTCTTCGGATTGCGCCCGATGCGCTCGCCTTTACTGCGCACCATGAAGGAGCCGAACGACGACAGCTTCACTGTCTCGCCCTTTTCCAGACAATCCGTGATCTCTTTCAGAACAAGTTCAACAAACGCAGACGACTCGGTGCGCGACAAGCCTACCTTTTGATAGACCGCCTCACACAGATCGACGCGTGTGACTGTTTTTCCCGTGCCCGTCATGCCTGCCCCAAAAACTTCTCGGCGAACCGAAATTCGTCACGGAAACTAGGAGGTTAACGCCACCGGGTCAACACCGCACGGCGCTGCAAGCGCATGGAAAGTCATGACAATTTGAGCTGTTGTGGTTTTGCAACCATCAACGCCGCATCACCACCGCACGAGCGCCGAGCCCCAAGTGAAGCCGCCGCCCATGGCTTCGAGCAATACCAGGTCACCTTTCTTGATGCGCCCGTCATTGACCGCAACGGCTAGTGCCAGCGGGATCGACGCCGCCGAGGTATTGCCATGGCGGTCGACAGTGAGCACGACCTTCTGCGGCGCAATATGCAATTTGTGCGCGGACGCGTCGATAATGCGCTTGTTTGCCTGATGCGGCACGAACCAGTCGATGCTTTCCGCACTTGCACCGGTCGCGGCGAAGGCATCGACGATCACGTCGGTGATCATGCCCACTGCGTGCTTGAACACTTCGCGGCCTTCCATGCGGAGATAGCCGACCGTCTGGGTCGAGGACGGACCGCCATCGACATAGAGCTTTTCCTTGTGCCGGCCGTCCGAGCGCAGATGCGTGGTCAGCACGCCGCGATCGGCCGTCGTCCCCGCGCCCTCCTGCGCTTCGAGCACGACCGCACCGGCGCCGTCGCCGAACAGCACGCAGGTGCCGCGATCGGTCCAGTCGAGAATGCGCGAGAAGGTCTCGGCGCCGATCACCAGCGCGCGCTTGCCGGCGCCGGTGCGCAGCAGGCTGTCGGCGGTGGTCAGCGCATAGATGAAGCCCGAACACACGGCCTGCAGGTCGAACGCCGCGCCATGGGTGATGCCGAGCGCATTCTGCACCGCGACAGCGGTGGCGGGAAAAGTCTGGTCCGGCGTCGAGGTCGCCAGCACGATCAGGTCGATGGACTGCGCGTCGATGCCGGCATTGGCGAGCGCGGCCTTCGCCGCCTTGATGGCGAGATGCGAGGTGAACTCGCCTTCCGCTGCGATGTGGCGCTGCTGGATGCCGGTGCGCTGGACGATCCACTCGTCCGACGTATCGACCTTCTGGGCCAGTTCAGCATTGGTGAGGATGCGCTCCGGCAGATAGGAGCCGCAGCCGAGCACGACCGAACGTATCACGAGACAGCCTCCTGCGCGGCCGCAGGCGCAGGAGCAGCGCCATGATCACGGTCGAGCGTTTGATTGATTTTATTGAGCAGGTCGTAGCGGACCATGTCGTAGCCGACATCAACCGCATAGGCGAACCCATCGGCATCGGTGCCGCCGTGGCTCTTCACCACGATGCCGTTGAGACCGAGAAACACGCCGCCATTCGACTTCGACGGGTCCATCTTGTCGCGCAGTGCCTTGAAGGCATTCTTCGCGAACAGATATCCGATCTTGGAGCGCCATGTGCGGCTCATGGCAGCGCGCAGATATTCGGCGAGCTGGCGCGCGGTGCCTTCCGCGGCCTTCAGCGCGATATTGCCACTGAAACCTTCGGTGACGATCACGTCCGCATCGCCCTTGCCGATGCCGTCGCCCTCGACGAAGCCGATGAACTTCAGTTGCGGCAGATCCGCTGCACGGAGCAACTCCGCCGCCTCGCGGATTTCCTCGCCGCCCTTCACTTCCTCGACGCCGATATTGAGCAGGCCGACGGTCGGACGTTCGAGATCGAACATCACCCGCGCCATCGCGCTGCCCATGATCGCCAGCGACTTCAGGTGATGCGCATCACCGCCGATGGTGGCGCCGAGATCGAGCACGATGCTGTCGCCGCGCATGGTCGGCCACACCGCGGCAATCGCCGGACGATCGATCCCCGGCAGCGTGCGCAGGCAGAACCGCGCCATCGCCATCAGCGCGCCTGTGTTGCCGGCGGAGACGGCCACATCAGCCTCGCCATGCTTCACCGCATCGATCGCCATCCACATGGACGACACCTTGCGGCCGCGGCGCAACGCCTGGCTCGGCTTGTCATGCATGGACACGGCGACATCGGAATGGATCACCTTCGACACTTTTTTCAGTGCCGGGTGGTTGGCCAGTTCGGCCTCGATCTTGGCGCTGTCGCCGACCAGCACGAATTCGCTGTCGGGGTGCCGGGTCAGCGAAATCGCCGCGCCGGGAATGACCACCGATGGACCGAAGTCACCGCCCATGGCGTCGAGCGCGATGCGAACCTTTTTAGCCATGAACGTCCTGGAAACCTGTCTTGAGCGGCGTCATCCACATGGCCGCCGACGAACTGCCGCGACCGGCGGCAGCAAAGTGATGGCATGAACCCCTTTACGGCGCGCGACAATAGCGTTTCCGCCATTTGACACAACACCTTGACCGGGCGTTTTCCCGTACCAGCCGCAGGGGTGGAACAGGCCGGAATCGGAACCGGCCGGACCGATTTTACGTCTTTTTCGGCTTCGCAGCGGCGTCCTGCAGCGCCTTCAGCGCCGCAAACGGGTGCTCTTCGGGTTTCGGCGCCTCGACCTGGTCCTCGAACACCGCATCCGGCTTGCGCGGATAGGGATCCAGACCCAGAAACAGCGCGTCGGTGACCAGCTTGCCCAGATCGATCACCCCGTTCTCGATCGGCTCCGGCGGGTCCGGGCGCTCATCGTCACTCTCACCGTCGTCGTCGTCATCCATTGATTCGGCGAGTTCGCGAATCTGCGACGGCGGCGCGAACACCACATCCACATCCTCATCGATCTCGTTTTCGACGGGATCGAGCGACACCACGCAGATCTGGGTCACCTTGCCGGTCACCCGGCCGGTGACATGCACGGTCCCGCCCCGCACCGGCAGCAACCGGAGTTCGGCCTTCACCGCTGCGATATCCGGCAGGCCGCCAAGCTCGGCCATGGCCTTGCGCTCGTCCGGCCGCGCCTCGATGGTCTGGGACAGGCCCACATCGGGGATTTCGGCCACCGGGACCGGCACGCTCCAGGGCGGCGGCGGAAGTTGCGACGGCGCAGCAGCGCCGCGATCGGATTTGCTCATGTCACTACCAAAGTTGCCGCGGGCGACGGAAACCGCCACGCGCCGGAATTCAAGGTGGCCGGATCGAGTCCTGCCAGGGTGTGGTCCGCCGCGTCCACATAGGCGGCGAGCTGCCGCGCATGGTCGATGTCGCGGCCATTATAGATATTCTTCGACAACGCCGCTGCCAGCGCCTCACGGCCCTCCTGCAGGGCAACGTCATAGGCCTTGGTGCGGCCGTAGAAGGCACTGCCGAATTCGCGCATTTTCTTCGGCACTTTGAGGTCGCTGGTGCCGAGTTCGCGCAGATTGTCATCCATATCGTCGCAGAACCTGTCGAAAAGCCCCTGCGCCAGTTCGCTCTTCGGCTCCAGCCGCCGCAGCACCAGCCAGAGCTGCAGCACCACCATGTCGAACCGCGCTTCCACCGTGTCAGGCACGGCTAAATCACGGTAAAACAACGGTTCTCGGGCTTGCGCCACGATGGCGCCATAGATCGCTTCAATGGTGCCGCGCAACCGCGCCGGGGGCTTCCTGAATCGACTGAACGGCCAGATCATGACGGGTTCCTTGCGGGCCGGTCGGGCACGCGCATGTTGCATTCGGCAGTTCTGCCCGGTACGTCAACGCCTTCCGGGATGCAAGAGCCCCGGAAGCGCCAGAGGATGGGGATTCCTCCGATATGACCATGTCTAACCTGAACACTGCCCATCGCGGATCGCGCCTGTCCTGGCGCCGGGTCCGCTCGGCCGTGGCCGTTGCTGCCGTCTGCCTGTCGCTGGGCGCCTGCGCCGAGCAATTCCAGAAGGGCTATATCCTGCCGCCCGGCGCGCTGGAGCAGATCCCGATCGGCGCCAGCCAGGACCAGGTGCTGATCGTGATGGGCACCCCCTCCACGGTCGCCACCCTGAATGGCGAAGTGTTCTACTACATCTCGCAGCGCGCCGAACGCGCGGTTGCGTTCATGCCGCAGAAGGTCACCGACCAGCGCGTCATCGCGGTCTATTTCGACAAGGATCGCCGGGTGAACCGTCTCGCCAATTACGGCCTGCAGGACGGCAAGATCTTCGACTTCATCAGCCGCACCACGCCGACGTCCGGTTCGGAGATGAGCTACCTGGCGCCGCTGTTCCGATTGGTCAGCTTCCGCTAGTTGCACGACATTCCTTTCAGCAGAATGCAAAAGCCCCGCAGCACATGTTGCGGGGCTTTTTGTTTGTTTGCGGCAACGACGCGTCTTGTATGCCGCCACGGTGCTGACTACGATTTTGACTAAGTTCAAAAGCAATAACGCCAAGAGAGAGGGAATACTTATGACCAAACTGGTTACGCGCCGCCGTGTACTCACCGGCGCTGCAGCGCTCTCCACTGCTGCAATCCTGCCGCGCGCGAGTCTCGGCGCTGGCGAATGGAAGCCTACTGAAACCGTCCGCATCATCGTGCCGGCTGCAGCCGGCGGTTCGACTGACGTCATGGGCCGCATGCTTGCCGCGCATCTGCAGCCGGTGTGGGGCCAGTCGGTCGTGGTGGAAAACCGCTCGGGCGGCGGCGGCACCATCGGCGTCGCTGAAGTCGCGCGCCTGAAAGGCGACGGCCACACGATCCTCGTCGGCAATCCCGGCCCCAACGCAATCGCCTACAGCATCTTCAAGAATCTGCCCTACAAGATCGATCAGCTGCAGCCGGTCTCCAACATGATCAAGCTGCCCAACATCATGTGCGCGCATCCGAGCGTCGGCATCAAGACGATCCCGGAACTGATCGCCTATATCAAGGCCAATCCGGACAAGCTGAACTATGCCTCCTCCGGTGTCGGTCAGAGCCCTCACCTCACCGGCGCCTGGTGGCTGCAGCTCACCGGCCTGAAGATGCAGCATGTGCCGTTCCGCGGCGCCGGTCCGGCCTTGCAGGCGGCGCTGGCCGGCGACGTCCAGATCCTGTGCGACAATCTCTATCCGTCGCTGCCGCAGGTGCTGGATGGCAAACTGAATGCGCTCGCGGTGACGACGCCGGAACGCAATGCGCAGTGCCCGAACGTGCCCTCGATGCGCGAGACCGGTGTGCCCGAACTCAAGAACTTCGACGTTTCGACGTGGTTCGGCGTGTTCTCTCCCAAGAGCACCCCAACCGAAGCCGTGACCGCGCTCAACGAGCAGATCAAGGTCCTGCTCGCCACCGACGCCGCCAAGAAGAGCATCGCCGCCATGGGCGCCGTGCCCGATTACGGCACGCCCGCGCAGTACCAGGCTTTCGTCGAAGCCGAGACGCTGAAGTTCAAGGGCATCATCGACAAGGAAGGCCTGCAGATGGAGGTGAAGTGACGTTCGTCACGACGCTTCCTGAACGCGCATAAAAGAAGCGGCGCCGGTGCGCCGCTTCTTGCTTTTCGGCATCAGCCCTTGTTGATCTTCTTGATCTTGGCGTCCTGCGCCTCGATCGCCAGCGTCAGCTCCATGATCGCCTTGGACAGAAGCTCGGTCGCTTCCTTCTGGTCCTGCGACTTGGCGGCACGCAATGCGTAGTTCTTGGCGGATGACAGGGACATGGCTCTCTCACGGTGATGATCGGTCGTAGGGCGGATGAGCCGAAGGCGTAATCCGCCGCAACGAGATCAGCAAGCTCCGCGGCGGATGACGGCTACGCCTCATCCGCCCTACGTCTGCGTGCGATTAATGATCGCCCACAATTCCTCCACCGGCACCGGCGACGCCACATTGAACGTCTCGTCCAGCACCTGTCGGAGCTCCCGCGCGCTCTCCAGCGTCCGCGTCGACATCTGCTCCCCGTCACGCGCCTCAACGATGAGATGGCGATTGACGAGCTTGAACCGGCGCTCGCGCGTCACCCGCTCCACCACCAGCGTGGTTGGAAACGGCACGGACGGATTGGTCGATGTGTACCAGTTGCCGAGCTCGTAATCGGACTGCAACTGCGGAACGAGATCGAACACATACATCATCCGCCAGCCGCCGGCGCGTTTGACCGCCAGCCACAGCCGCCCATCCGCCTCCGTGATTCGGTAGGTCCCCATCGCCGTGGTCTGTTCGACATCCGCGACCAATCGCAACGGCGCGTCGAGCACGCAGGCGCCGAAGCCGACATCGGCGAGATACGGCCCCTCCGGCAGGTCCACCTTGAGCAGCATGTGGGTCTTCGGCCCGAGCGGGCTGTCCGGCGGCGCATTCCAGCGCACGCGTCCACCGAGACCGGTGACCTTGAAGCCGATGGATTCGAGCGCTGCCCGCAGCACCGCGTTATGTTCATAGCAATAGCCGCCACGCCGGCTCTCGACGAGCTTGCGTTGCAGCGACGGCAGATCCAGATCGACCGGACGCCGCAGCAGCGGATTGATCCCCTCGAACGGGATCGCATCCACATGCGCGGCATGGATCGCCATCAGCGTCGCGAGGTCGGGCGCCCCCTTGCCAGTGAAACCGATCCGCTCGAAATAACGATCGAGGTCCAGAACATCCGTCATCGTTTCCCCCAATGGACAGCGCGACGATAGCCGATCGGCGCGCGACGCGTGCATTCACGTTCTTCACGATTTGCGACAACGCGTATCTTGCACTTTCCAGGCGATCATGCCGTCATGCGGCTGCGTACAAACGCCGCCACGGCATCGCGTTCGGCGACGTTAACGAAGGCGCGTTCGGGAATTCGCACGGCCTGCAGCCGGCCAAGCCAGATCATCAGCCCGTCCTGCTCGATGGTGACGTCCATCACCGTTGACCAGCGCCCCTGAATGGCAATGCCTTCACCACGCGCATCAACACCATCGTCGTCGATCCTCACCGAATAGCGCGTCCAGTCCTCAGCGCCGATCAGCGCCAGCCGTCGCATCGCGCCAGCATGTAGCAGCTGGATGACGACAATCATCGCGACCATGCCGAGCAGAAAAGCGATCACGCAGCTGACACCGATATCGAACGCGCGGAGCCGCGTGAAAGAAGCGAGAACGATTGCAACCGGAATGGAGACGCTGATCGCCGCCGGATAGATCCATTTGGGTGGCTTGCCCTGATGGCGCCCTATGGCGTTGTAAAACTGTCGATAGTCGTCGGGTGTCAGATCGAGCGAATAAGAGTACAGGCCGGCAGTTGTCATTCACAATTCCCACTTGCGGAGCGGGAGCGCTAACTCCTCGTCCCGTATTTCCGCGCAAAATCGCGCCCGGTGCGGGCGACACAAACCGCCGCCTGCCCCTGATACATGGTGCCGTCCTTTGCGGCGATTTTACTGCATTTCGCCCGCGCCTTGTCATAGGCCGCCTTCGTTGCCGGCAACGCTTTCGGCAGGAAACGCGGTTCGCATTTCGCCAGTACCATGTCGGACAGCGCATTGTCCGCGGTCGAGCCGATCTGGCAGAGATCGAGAACCCGAAACGCGCCTTCGCAACTGAACTCGGTTTTGACCGCGGCCGTCACTGCGTTGACGAACCCACCGGCCTTGGCAGCAGCCTCATCGTCGATCGGACATTTCGGGGCGGCGAGCGCTGGCATTGCAAAGGCGAAAGCAGCGAGAATGGCAACAGCGATCCGACGCATCATACTCATCTTTCAAACAGCCAAAGAGAAATCCCGCGGCTTTCACCGCGGGATTTTTGCATTGGCCGGTGCGGCCGTCTAGTGAGCCAAAATCGCCAGCAGCAGCAGCGCCACGATATTGGTGATCTTGATCATCGGATTCACGGCGGGACCCGCCGTGTCCTTGTAGGGATCGCCGACGGTGTCGCCGGTGACGGCTGCCTTGTGCGCATCCGAACCCTTGCCGCCGAAATGGCCGTCCTCGATATACTTCTTGGCATTGTCCCAGGCACCGCCGCCCGAGGTCATCGAGATGGCCACGAACAGGCCGGTGACGATGACGCCGAGCAGCATGGCGCCGACCGCGGAGAATGCCGCCGACTTGCCGGCCGCGCCGCCGCCCGCGATCACATAGATCAGGAAGTAGACCACGATCGGCGACAGCACCGGGAGCAGCGACGGGATGATCATTTCCTTGATCGCCGCACGCGTCAGCAAGTCCACCGCCTTGCCGTAATCCGGCTTGTCGTTGCCCTGCATGATGCCCGGCTTCTCGCGGAACTGGCGCCGCACTTCCTCGACGATGGCGCCGGCTGCACGGCCCACCGCCGTCATGCCCATCGCACCGAACAGATAGGGCAGCAGGCCGCCGAACAGCAGGCCGACCACCACATAGGGATTGTTCAGCGAGAAGTCCGGCGTGACGCCCTGGAAGTACGGGTTCTTCGCGGAATTGGCGATGAAGAATTTGAGGTCTTCATTATACGCCGCGAAAAGCACCAGTGCGCCGAGACCGGCAGAGCCGATCGCATAGCCCTTGGTGACGGCCTTGGTGGTGTTGCCGACGGCGTCGAGCGCGTCAGTGGCTTTTCGCACTTCCTTCGGCAGACCGGCCATTTCGGCAATGCCGCCGGCATTGTCGGTGACCGGGCCGAAAGCGTCGAGCGCCACGATCATGCCGGCCAGCGCCAGCATGGTGGTGGTGGCGATCGCGATGCCGAACAGGCCGGCCAGGCTGTAGGTGACGAGAATGCCGGCGATGATGACGATGGCGGGACCGGCGGTCGACTCCATCGAGATCGCAAGGCCCTGGATCACATTGGTGCCGTGGCCGGTGACCGACGACTGCGCGATGGACTTCACCGGGCGATAGTCGGTGCCGGTGTAGTATTCGGTGATCCAGATGATCAGGCCGGTGACGACCAGACCGACCACGCCGCATTCGAACAATGCGAAGCCGGTGTATTTGGCCCCTTCCAGCGCGCCGAAACCGACCAGCCAGTGAATGGCGAAGGCCAGGCCGAACAGCGACAGCACACCGGTCGCGATCAGGCCCTTGTAGAGCGCCCCCATGATCGACTGGCTGGCACCGAGCTTCACGAAGAAGGTGCCGATGATGGAGGTGATGATGCAGATGCCGCCAATGGCCAGCGGCAACGTCATCATGTTCACCAGCAGCGGCGAGGATGCGAAGAAGATCGCCGCCAGCACCATGGTGGCGACAGCCGTGACCGCATAGGTCTCGAACAGGTCGGCCGCCATGCCGGCGCAGTCGCCGACATTGTCGCCCACATTGTCGGCGATGGTCGCGGGGTTGCGCGGATCGTCTTCGGGAATGCCCGCTTCCACCTTGCCGACGAGATCGCCGCCGACGTCGGCGCCCTTGGTGAAGATGCCGCCGCCGAGACGCGCGAAGATCGAGATCAGCGACGCACCGAAACCGAGCGCCACGAGGGCGTCGATGACCGTACGGCTGTTGGCAGCGAGGCCGAGCCCGTGGGTGAGATACATGAAGTAGATGGTGACGCCCAGCAAAGCGAGACCGGCCACCAGCATGCCGGTGATGGCGCCGGCCTTGAAGGCGAGTTCGAGACCACCCGCCAGCGAATTGGTCGCCGCCTGTGCGGTGCGGACATTTGCGCGCACCGAGACATTCATGCCGATGAAGCCCGCGGCACCCGAGAGCACGGCGCCGATCAGGAAGCCAATGGCGACCAGCATGCCGAGGAAGTAAGCCAGCAGCGCGAAGATCACGACGCCGACGATGCCGATGGTGAGATATTGCCGCCGCAGATAGGCCTGTGCGCCTTCCCGCACCGCCGCTGCGATTTCCTGCATTCGCGCATTTCCGGCATCCGCCTTCAACACCGAACCCGTCGCCCAGATCGCGTAAACGATCGACAGTGCCCCGCAGAGCACGATCACCCACAATGCTGTCATGGAATCTGCCTCAGTCCTTCCTGCCCGGCGCCTTGTTTGGTGGCGCATATGATCGGAAGCCTGTCCTGAGTACGTGAGGACGGCCTCTCGTAACAGGAAGCATGTCAAAATCGGTATCGGCGTGCAACGGCCGCGGATGGACTATGCGCGGATTTTGGAGAGGATGTAGCGGGCGACAAGCTCGGTGCCGTAGGATGGGTTGAGCGGAGGCGCGGAGCGCCGGAGTGATAACCCATCGGCGAAGGTTGCCGCATCGTCGGCTGATGGGTTTTCGCTGCGCTCAACCCATCCTACGGCAGCGGCGCCTAGAAGTGACTATACGAGTGTCGCTTCAGTTCGACCGTCTCGCCGTTGACATCAACAAAGCGCGGCGGCGCGTCACCCGCGACAATCTCGCCAATCACCGCCGCAGGCACCCCCTCCTCTTTCGCCTGCGCCAGGAAGGATGCCGCACGCTCCTCCGGCATGGTGCAGAGAATTTCATAGTCGTCGCCGCCCGCCACCAGGGTTTCGATGCCGATCATCCCGGCGTCCAGCAGCGCGCTGGCCGGTGCCGACAAGGGCAGCATCGCGGCCTCGATCACCGCAGAGACACCCGACACCCCGCACAATTTGGCGAGGTCGCCGGCCAGCCCATCCGACACATCCATCGAGGCCGTCGCATGATCCCGCACTGCACGCGCCAGCGCAGTGCGCGGCTGTGGCAGACGATAGCGATCGATCAGCGGCTCCTCGTTGGACGAGGCCAGCCGGCCCTGAAGCATGGCGAGGCCCAAGGCCGCATCGCCGATCGTTCCGGTCACCACGATGAGGTCGCCCACCTGCGCGCCCGCGCGGCGAACGATCCGTCCTTCCGGCACTCGGCCGAAGGCGGTGACGGAGACCATCAGCGGCCCCGGCGTGGACACCGTGTCGCCGCCGAGCAGTTTGCAGCCATAGGTTTCGATATCCTCACCGAGCCCGCGTGCGAATTCGGCCAGCCATGCCTCGTCCTGCGACTTCAACGCAAGCGTCAGCACGAAGCCGGCCGGCTCGGCGCCCTTGGCAGCGAGATCGGACAGATTGGTGCGCAGCGCCTTGCGCGCGACGGTGTCCGGGGGATCGTCGGGGAGGAAGTGCACGCCCTCGACGATGGCGTCAGTGTTGACGACGATATCCTCGCCAGCGGTTTTCAGGACCGCCGCATCATCGCGCAGGCCGAAGGCGCCAGGATCGGTGGCGAGCGGCGCGAAGTAACGGGAGATGAGGGAGTCTTCTTTAGATGACATGCTGCACATCTCCCTCTCAGCAAGAGCGCCTGACGCGTAGGATGGGTAGAGCGCAGCGAAACCCATCACCGCAATCGCCCGGCAGTGATGGGTTTCGCTGCGCTCTACCCATCCTACGAGGCTGCGTGTGTCAGCGCGTAAACTCGTCCGGCCGATACTGCCGTCCGATCTGGTCCAGCACTGCATTGACCATGCCGGTCTCGTCGCGTTCCACAAAGGCATGCGCCACGTCGACATATTCCGACACGATCACCCGGCCCGGAATGTCCTTACGATGCTGCAACTCATAGGCGCCCGCCCGCATCACTGCGCGCAGGATCGCCTCGACGCGGGCCAGCGGCCAGCCACGCGACAGCACGTCGTCGATCAGCGGATCCAGCTGCTTCTGATCGCGCAGCACGCCCTGCACGACATCGCGGAAGAACGCGCCCTCGGCCGGCAGATACTGCTCGCCCTCGACCTCGCTGCCGATCCAGAAGCTTTCGAACTCCGCCAGCACTTCATTGATGCCGGTGCCGCCCACATCCATCTGGTACAGCGCCTGCACAGCGGCGAGACGGGCCGCACCACGGCGGTTGGCCTTGCGCTCGCCTTTGGGTTCGATTTTCTTGAATTCAGCCATCACTTACGCTTTCGCCAGGCGGCGCTTGATGCGCAGCATCGCGAGGGCCGCCCGCGCGGCGTCGCCGCCCTTGTTCAGTTCGGAGGCCCTGGCGCGCGCCCAGGCCTGTTCTTCGGTGTTCACGGTGATGATGCCATTGCCGAGAGGGAACCGCTCCGTGACGGAGTAGTCCATCAGCGCCCGCGAGGATTCCATCGAGACGATCTCGAAATGAATGGTATCGCCGCGCACCACGCAGCCCAGTGCCACGGCGCAATCGTAAGGCTTGCCGTTCCTGGCTGCCGACTCCACGGCAATGGCGATCGCCGCCGGGATCTCCAGTGCACCTGGAACCGTGAGGACGTCATGGGTGACGCCAGCGGCCTTCAGCTCGGCGATGGCGGCCTCCAGCATGGCGTCCTGGATATCGTCATAGAACCGGGCCTCGACGATCAGCGCACGGGCGCCGGTGATGTCGGTCTGGTCCTTCAGGGGGGCACGTCGCGGGTCGGCCATCTATTCTCAATCCGTTCAATATGTTGGAGAACCGCAATCATGCGGTAGGTCAACAATCGCGAGGTTTTAGTCGTCACCACGGCCAATGCCAAGGGACAATGACAGAGGCCTATACGCTCCTGCGTCATGGCCGGGCCTGACCCGGCCATCCATCTTTGTCGCCACCACCGATCGTCAAAGGTGGGTGCCCGGGTCAAGCCCGGGCACGACAAGAGAGGTCCCGGCCCCTATTTCATCTCGCTCAGCCGCGCCGCATAGCGGGCCATCAGGTCGACCTCGATATTGACCTCGGAGCCCGCCTGCCAGCTCTCGCCCAAGGTGGTGACGCTCAGCGTATGCGGGATGATCAGCACGGCGAATTCGACGTCGGAGACGGTATTCACCGTCAGCGACACGCCGTCCAGGGTGATCGAGCCCTTGGTGGCAATGAACCTGGCCAGGTCCCGCGAGGTGCGGAACGTGATCCGCGCCATGTCCGGCAGGTTTTCGCGGGACACGATGGTGGCGATCCCGTCCACATGACCGGCCACGATATGGCCGCCGAGTTCGTCGCCGATCTTCAGTGCGCGCTCGAGATTGAGTTTGGTGCCGACCTGCCAATGCCTGGCGGTCGTCAGCGCCAGCGTCTCCGCGGCGGCATCGACATCGAACCAGGTTTTGCCATTGGCCGTGCCGGAGGAAACAACCGTCAGACAGACGCCGTTGTTCGCGATGGATGCGCCATCGGCGATGGTGGTCTGGTCGTAGTCGCAGAGAATGCGCAGCCGGTGCAGCTGGCCCTGCGCCACGGGCGTCAGGCTTTCGATCTCGCCGATATCGGTGACAATGCCGGTAAACATGAAACTCTCTCTTCGTAGGATGGGTAGAGCGGAGGCGCGCAGCGCCGGAGCGAAACCCACCATTCCGTCAGTGCGGCAAACTCCGCAGATGGGTTTCGCTGCGCTCTACCCATCCTACGCCTGCTCATAAATCGTGAGCGTATCGTCCTCGATCACTTCGCTACCACGCGCCACAAAACCCGGCGACCCGGTGATCGCTGATAGCGGCAATGCGTCCAGCGCGTTGATACCGCCCTCGCCAATCTCGTTCGGGCCCTGAAACAGCCAGACTTCATCGACGAGGCCAGCGCTCACGAAAGACGACGCGACCTTCGCGCCACCTTCCACCATCAGCCTGGTAATGCCCTTCTCTGCCAAGCTATGCAGCACCGCCGGCAAATCCAGCCCCGGCACCGGCATTGTCACCGCCGGCACGCGCAGCACCTGTGCACCCGCGGCACCCAGCGCCATGGCGGCCGGCGCCTCGGCGATATCCGAGGTCATCACCCAGAGCGGTGTCGTGCGCGCGGAATGCACCAGCTTGCTGTTGCCCGAGATGCGCAGCGCCCGGTCCAGCACCACGCGTACGGGGGAGCGTTTTGCCATGCCCGGCAAACGGCAGGTCAGTTCGGGATCGTCCGCCTTGACCGTGCCGATGCCGACCAGGATCGCGTCGCATTGCGCGCGCAGGAGATGCACGCGCGAACGCACGCGCTCGCCGGTCACCGCGGCCGTCTTGTGGCCGTCAGCAGCAATTTTGCCGTCCGGCGATACTGCGAGCTTCAGCACCACATGCGGACGCTTGTCCCGGATACGGCGGAAATGCCCGGCGTGATCGCGGGCGGCTTCCTCGGCGCAGAGCCCGACTTCAACTTTGATACCGGCCGCGCGAAGGCGCGTATGGCCCTGCCCGGCGACTTCGGGATTGGGATCTTCAATAGCGGCCACAACGCGGGCAATGCCCGCCGCAACGATCGCGTCCGCGCAAGGCGGCGACTTGCCGAAATGCGAGCATGGCTCCAGCGTCACATAGAGCGTCGCGCCCTTTGCCGCGGCGCCGGCCTGCGCCAGCGCCACCGGCTCCGCATGCGGACGACCGCCGGGCTGTGTCCAGCCACGGCCGACAATCACCCCATCCTTGACGACGACGGCGCCCACGGCTGGATTCGGCCAGGTCCGTCCCTGCCCGCGGCGGCCGAGCGTCAGCGCGAGTTGCATGTAGCGGAGATCATCCGCTTTAGCGTCTGCAAGCTTTTGTCTGTGCTGATCTTCCAAAATGCGGAAGATCATTTTCGTATCGGCGTCGGCCGACCATCCTCGTCGGTGTGGAGTTCACCGAGCAGTGCTTCAAAATCCTTGGCTTCGCGGAAATCACGATAGACCGAGGCGAAGCGGACATAGGCGACGTCGTCGAGCACGCGCAGATGCTCCATCACGATCTCGCCGATCGCTTCCGACGAAATCTCCGCCTCGCCGCCGCTTTCCAGCTCGCGGACGATGGCCGACACCATGGTCTCGACCTTCTCTGGATCCACCGGGCGCTTGCGCAATGAGATCTGCAGCGAGCGCACCAGCTTGTCGCGGTCGAACGGCACGCGACGGCCATTGCGCTTGATCACCGTGAGCTCGCGCAGCTGCACGCGCTCGAAGGTGGTGAAGCGGAAATTGCAGGCGATGCAGACGCGCCGCCTGCGGATGACCGACGAGTCCTCGGTGGGCCGCGAGTCCTTCACCTGCGTATCGAGGCTGTTGCAGTTCGGGCAGCGCATTCCAGAGGACCTTCCAAAAAGCTGTACTGCGCGGCCTTCTGACCGCGCAGCCGTCCTTACTGATAGATCGGGAAACGATCCGTCAGAGCCTTCACCTTCTCCTTCACCGCGGCTTCCACCAGCGGGGCCGCGCCGTCGCCGGACTGCGCCACGGCGCTCAGCACTTCGGCGATCATCTCGCCGGCCTGCTTGAATTCCTCGGTGCCGAAGCCACGGGTGGTCGCGGCGGGGGTGCCGAGACGGATGCCCGACGTGACCCACGGCTTCTCCGGGTCGAACGGCACGCCGTTCTTGTTGCAGGTGAGACCGGCGCGGACGAGCGCCTTCTCCGACACATTGCCCTTCAGACCCTTCGGCCGCAGGTCCACCAGCATCAGATGGTTGTCGGTGCCGCCCGAGACAATATCGAAGCCCTGCGTCTTCAGCGTCTCGGCCAGCGCCTTGGCGTTGGCCACGACGTTTGCGGCATAGGTCTTGAATTCCGGCTGCAGCGCTTCCTTGAAGGCGACGGCCTTGGCGGCGATCACATGCATCAGCGGGCCGCCCTGCAGGCCCGGGAAGATCGCCGAGTTCAGCTTCTTGTGCAGCGCCTCGTCATTGGTGAGGATCAGGCCGCCGCGCGGGCCGCGCAGCGACTTGTGCGTGGTGGTGGTGGTGACATGGGCATGCGGCACCGGCGATTCATGCACGCCGCCGGCAACGAGACCCGCGAAGTGCGCCATGTCCACGAGCAGATAGGCACCGACACTGTCGGCGATCTCGCGAAAACGCTTGAAATCCCACGCACGCGAATAGGCGGAGCCGCCGGCGATGATCAGCTTCGGCTTCACCTCTTCCGCCTGCTTGGCGATGGCATCCATGTCCAGCAGCTGGTCGTCCTCGCGCACGGTATAGTGCGCCGGCTTGAACCACTTGCCGGACATGTTGACGGGCGAACCATGGGTGAGATGGCCGCCGGCTGCGAGGTCGAGGCCCATGAAGGTGTCGCCCGGCTGCAGCAGCGCCAGGAACACGGCCTGGTTCATCTGGCTGCCTGAGTTCGGCTGCACATTGGCGAACTGCGCGCCAAACAGCTTCTTGGCGCGCTCGATCGCCAGCGTCTCGGCGACGTCCACGAATTCGCAGCCGCCATAATAGCGCGCGCCCGGATAGCCTTCGGCATATTTGTTGGTCATCACCGAGCCCTGTGCTTCCAGCACGGCGCGGCTGACGATGTTTTCCGACGCGATCAGTTCGATCTCATGACGCTGGCGACCGAGTTCCCCCCGGATGGCGTCGGCGATTTCCGGATCGGCCTTGGCGAGCGAGGCAGAGAAAAAGGAGGCATTGGGAGCCGAACTGGTCATCGTGAGCATATCTCCACCGCCGCGGCCGGAAATAGCGGGGCGCGGGCGGTCTCGGGTGGTGGTCAGGAACTGCGCGGGGATACCATATCTGGCTGGGGCGTCCAAGGATTTGGCAGGTATGGGCGAGATTTAGGGAGCCTCTTGTAGGATGGGTAGAGCGAAGCGAAACCCATCAGCGGAGCCTGCCGCACCGACGGAATGATGGGTTTCGCTCCGGCGCGATGCGCCTGCGCTCAACCCATTCTACGACCCAACCAATGTTCCTATTTTGTTCTTGACAAAATTCCCATCATCGTCAATATCTCGCCTGTCTCGTTCGCGAGGGGCGCTCTCATGAGGCGTTTTTGAGCGGAACGTGGATGCGGCGCCTGCGGGCGGGAGGCTCACGCGGCCTCACGCACTCGGGTGGTCGAGGGTCACCGTCCGACCCCACTACGGGGGTCTGCCGCTATTGCGCGGCTGGACGCGGCATTGGCGACAGGCAGGAAACTGCCGGGCCTGCGGGCCAACAGCCTTTGCCCGGAAGAACGGTCCTTCGACTGGAAAAACGTCGCGGTGGCGCGCCGTAAGGCGTTGCGCGGTTGGTTCTTGCCGGCGATCCGGTGAAGAGCCCGCTGCGTCCAGTCCACCCCATCGCGCCTTGCGGCGTGCCACCTCCCCTCATGTCTTGAGGGGAGACCTGCTTACACCTCGGACGCTTCGGCGCCGCGAGCATGCGAGAGCGTGGCTGTTTGACATGTGAAGACGAAACGCCGCTCCGGTGCGAGCGCTTGTCTGACAGCGAGATCGGACCTAATTTATGTGAGCCTTACGAGCGATCGGGAGTCCAACGATGGCCGAAGAGATGATCGTGCGAAATCCGGCGATTCTGGCTGGCAAGCCCATCATTCGTGGCACGCGCATATCGGTCGAATTCATCATCGGTCTGCTGGCCGATGGCTGGAGTGCCGATGATGTTCTCGACAACTATCCGCACCTGTCCAAAGAACAGATCGCTGCGTGTCTGCAGGCGTGACGTGGCAGCTTGATATGTTGATCAAGTAGTAAGGCGCCGGATCGCGTGATGTCCCTCCCCGGAGCGAAGCGAATGGGGAGGGTCCGCCGATAGGCGGGGGTGGGGTCTCTCCCCACGGCAGAACGGAGTTTGGGGAAACACCCCACCCGTCTCGACGGCTCCGCCGTCGATCCACCCTCCCCCCCTGCGCCGCTACGCGGCTTGAGGGAGGGAAAGAAGCCCTCACGCCAGTTCGATCACCTTGCCGTTTTCCAGCGACACCCGGCGGTCCATGCGGCCGGCGAGTTCCATGTTATGGGTCGCGATCAGCATCGCCACGCGCGTCGCCTTCACCAGCTGCATCAGCGCATTGAACACATGATCGGCGGTATGCGGATCGAGATTGCCGGTCGGCTCGTCGGCCAGTAGCACCCGCGGCGCGTTGGCAACCGCGCGGGCGATCGCCACGCGCTGCTGCTCGCCGCCGGAGAGCTCCGCCGGCCGGTGGGTGATGCGATCGCCGAGGCCGAGATAGGCCAGAATTTCCTTGGCGCGATCGATGGTTTCCTTACGCTTCAGGCCGCGGATCATCTGCGGCAACATCACGTTTTCAAGCGCGGTGAATTCCGGCAGCAGGCGGTGCGACTGATAGACGAAGCCGATATCGGTGCGGCGTATCTGGGTGCGCTCGGCGTCCGACAGGCCCAGCGTCGCGGTGCCGCCGACATAGACCTCGCCCTCGTCCGGGCTCTCGAGCAGGCCGGCAATATGCAGCAGCGTCGACTTGCCCGAGCCCGACGGCGCCACCAGCGCCACCGACTGCCCGGCCCACAGGCCGAGCCGCGCATTGTCGAGAATTGTCAGGACGCTTTCGCCCTGGGTGTATTGTCGTTTGACGTCGTGCAGATACAAAGCCGGTGTATCATCTTCCCCCTGCGCCATGTCAGCCATCACTCGTATCTCAGCGCGTCGACCGGATCGAGTCGCGCGGCGCGCCATGACGGATACAGCGTGGCGAGGAACGACAGCGTCAGGGCCATGATGACCACTGCTGAGGTTTCCCCGACATCGATCTCCGCCGGCAATTTGGACAGGAAGTAGAGTTCCGGCGAAAACAGTTCGGTGGAGGTCATCCACGAGATGAACTGCCGGATCGCCTCGATATTCATGCAGACCAGCAGGCCGACGCCGAAGCCGACCAGCGTGCCGACCACGCCGATGGCGGCGCCGGTGATCAGGAAAATGCGCATGATGGAGCCCTGCGAGGCGCCCATGGTGCGCAGGATGGCGATATCGGCGCCTTTGTCCTTCACCAGCATGATCAGGCCGGACACGATGTTGAGCGCGGCCACCAGCACGATCAGTGTCAGGATCAGGAACATGACATTGCGCTCGACCTGCAGCGCATTGAAGAAGGTCGCGTTGCGCTGCCGCCAGTCGACGAGGAAGATCGGCCGCCCCGCAACGTCGGTCACGGCTTTCCGATAGACGTCGATCTTGTCGGGATTGTTCGTATAGACCTCGATCGAGGTGACGTCGTTGTTGCGGTTGAAATAGGCCTGCGCCTCGGCCAGCGGCATGAAGACGAAGGTCGAGTCATATTCGGACATGCCGATCTCGAACACCGCCGCGACCTTGTAGGGTTTAATGCGCGGCGTCGTGCCCATGGGCGTCACGGCGCCCTTCGGCGCCACCAGCGTGATATTGTCGCCGGCATGCAGCGAAAGCTGATCGGCCAGACGACGGCCGATGGCCACGCCCTGCCCTTCGTCAAAGCCTTCCAGCGTGCCCTGCTTGATGTTCTTGGCGATCGACGTGAGATTGTTCAGGTCCGCAGAACGGATGCCGCGCACGAACACGCCGGATGCACCGAAGGCCGAGGAACCGAGCGCCTGACCATCGACGACAGGCGCCGCGAGGCGAATGCCATCGGCGCCATTGATGCGGTCGGCGACTTCCTTCCAGTCGGTGAGCGGACGTTCCAGCGGCTGCACGAGGATGTGGCCGTTGAGGCCGAGGATCTTGTCCAGCAGTTCCTTGCGAAAGCCGTTCATCACGGCCATCACGATGATCAGCGTGGCGACGCCGAGCATGATGCCGACAAAGGAAAACCCGGCAATGACCGAGATGAATCCTTCCTTACGGCGTGCACGGAGATAGCGTCCGGACAGCAGCCATTCGAAGGCGGCAAAGGGTGGGGTTCGAACTGGCTCGCTCATGGCATCATCCGTCGCCCGACTCCCATACGAATCGGGCTTATTCTAGCCGTATCACAGACGATGCGGCGACCACCTAGTGGATAAGTTGTCAGGACGTCAGCTTTGCGACGACCTCGGCCGGCGAAATGTTTTCACGCGACCCGTCGCTGCGCTTCTTCAGTTCGACCTTGCCCTCGGCCAGTCCCTTCGGACCGACGAGGATCTGCCACGGCACGCCGATCAGGTCGGCAGTGGCGAATTTGCCGCCGGCGCGCTGGTCGGTGTCGTCATAGAGCACATCGACGCCCTTGGCCGACAGTTCCTTGTACAGCGCCTCGCAAGCCGCGTCGGTGTCAGCCGAGCCCTGCTTCAGGTTGAGAATCGACGCGCGGAACGGCGCGACCTCTTCCGGCCAGATGATGCCGTTGTCGTCGTGGCAAGCCTCGATGATGGCGCCGAGCAGACGCGACACGCCGACGCCGTAAGAACCGCCATGGATCGCCACTTCGGTGCCATCAGGACCGGCAACCTTGGCTTCCATCTTGTCGGAATATTTCGTCCCGAAATAGAAAATCTGGCCGACTTCGATGCCGCGCGTATTCAGCCGGCGCTCTTCCGGCACTTCGCTCTCGAAGCGCGCGGCGTCATGCACGTCTTCGGTCGCGGCGTAGATCGAGGTCCACTGATTGATGATGGGCGTCAGGTCACCGCTGTAATCGACATCCGCCGACGGGATCGGCAGATCGAGTACGTTCTTGTCGCAGAACACGCCGGACTCGCCGGTCTCGGCAAGCACGATGAATTCGTGGCTGTGGTCACCGCCGATCGGACCGGTTTCGGCGCGCATCGGAATCGCCTTCAGGCCCATGCGGGCGAAGGTGCGCAGATAGGCCACGAACATCTGGTTGTACGAGTGCTTCGCGGCGGCCTCGTCGATGTCGAAGGAATAGCCGTCCTTCATCAGGAATTCGCGGCCACGCATCACGCCGAAGCGTGGACGCTGCTCGTCGCGGAACTTCCACTGGATGTGATAGAGGTTCAGCGGCAGGCTCTTGTAGGACTTCACATAGCCGCGGAAAATCTCGGTGATCATTTCCTCATTGGTCGGCCCGTAGAGGAGCTCGCGCTTGTGGCGATCGGTGATGCGCAGCATCTCCGGACCATAAGCGTCATAGCGCCCGCTTTCGCGCCAGAGGTCGGCGAGCTGCAGTGTCGGCATCAGGAGCTCGATGGCGCCGGCGCGGTTCTGCTCCTCGATCACGATCGCCTGGATCTTCTTCAGCACGCGAAGGCCGAGCGGCAGCCAGGCATAGATGCCAGCGGCTTCCTGGCGGATCATGCCGGCACGCAGCATCAGGCGATGCGAGACGATCTCCGCTTCCTTCGGCGTTTCCTTGAGGATGGGGAGAAAATAGCGCGACAGCCGCATGGTTTAGGCCCGGGAATCGGAGTGAAACTGGAAGGCCCGAGTGAAACCGGATCGAGCGGCAAAACACAAGGGCAGCGGGGCGGTCGACGCATGACAGGCCATACCGTCCGCGGAAACCCAGGGGCAGCGCAACCTGAGCGTTTGATAAACAGCAAATCCGGGCCGAAACGACAACCCGCAGTAGCAGCGTATCATTGAATTCTATGCATGCCTCAATTTTGAACAGACTATGCCGAAATTGATGACAAACACGAAAATGTCAGCTACGACTCGAAGCTCAGACACTTTCGCGAGAGGGTTGTCTGAACGGTCCAAGTCTCGGGAGGAACCCTGACGCGCCAAAGCAGCGTCAACCCGCCAATCAAAGGATAAAATCCAACGATCGGGGTATATAGGGTCGACACAATTTTCCGAGCAGGGCCATGTGCCCTGCTCTTTTTTTTGAGCAGCAGCCTGCCGGGAACGCGCCCTCTTTCGCCAATTCGGGTCATGGACGCAACGCGGCCAATTGCTGCACACGCATGCAGGGCGGATTAGGCCGTAGGGCGGATGAGCCGAAGGCGTCATCCGCCGGCCGATTGCATGTGGCGAAGAACGGCGGATTACGCTTCGCTCATCCGCCCTACGCGACAGCGCGCTTCGGCTTGATGCCGGACAGCCACGAACAAACCAGCCCTTGCGACGCACCGACGATGCCGAAGGTCAGCACCTGCGAGAGCGGGATCGGCACCGACGTCCAGATCTGCAGCATGGCGATGCTGACCACATAGCCGGTGATCGCCGAGGTCATGACCTTCGGCCACAGGCCCATCTTGTCTTCCAGGAACCAGTCTTCGCCCCACATGATCAGCGATGGGATCAGTCCGAACCAGTAGGCAAATGGCAATCCCATGATGAAGCCGGGAAAACCGCCGATCACCTTCCCGCTCAGCACTTCGCGGATTTCGAATGTGGCAAAGCCGACGGCCGGGCCGAGCAACAGGAACAGCAGGAAGCGCTTCATGCGATCGCCCTCCGTGTTGCCGTGATCGAAACCGCGCTCACAGCGGAATGCCCATCAGCTTCGACAGCCGCTCGATATTGAGAAAGCCCGCATTATGCGCGGCCATGCCGGCTGCAAAGAACGCGGCTGACAGCACTGTCGTCCAGATCAGCTTGCGCCCCATGCGCGCCATCACGGGCGCGCCCGGATCGGTGCCTTCAACGCCCTCGCCGGCTTCCTGCTGGCTCCGCACACCGAATGGCAAGGTGAGGAACAATGTGACCCACCAGATCACGAAGTAGATCGCCAGCGATGTCGAGATCGTATAGGCCATCGCGCCCTCAGGACTGTTCGATTTCGACCAGCGCGCCGGAGAAGTCCTTCGGATGCAGGAACAGCACCGGCTTGCCATGGGCGCCGATCTTCGGCTCGCCATCGCCCAGCACGCGCGCGCCTTCCTTGATCAACTGGTCACGCGCCGCGATGATATCCGGCACCTCGTAGCAGACATGATGGATGCCGCCGTCGGGATTGCGCTCGACAAATTTGGCGATCGGTGACGTCTCGCCCAGCGGCTCGATGAATTCGATCTTGGTGTTCGGAAGCGTCGCGAACACGGTGTAGACGCCATGTTCAGGCAGCGGCACGCGGTCGGAAATCTCGGCGCCGAAAGCGGTGCCATAGATCTTGGCGGCCTTCGCCGCATCCGCAACCGCGATCGCCACGTGATTGAGCCGGCCCAGCATGATGTTTCCTCCGTTGTTGTGTTCTTATTGTTCGACCGTCAGGACCTGCACATAGCAGATGGTCTTTTTACCCCAATGCTCGGCGAGCGTTGAGCGGACAGCTCGCCGCACCGATTCCGCCATGGCATCTGGATCGCGCTTGCGGGCCTTGGGCAGGTTCTCCACCACTTCGAGCACGATATCGTAGACGATATCGTCGAGCAGCTGGCCGGAGGTGTTCTTTTCAGGGATGCCGATCAGATCGACGGCGGGATCATCGAGCAGATCGCCCTTGCTGTTGATCGCCAGTGCGACCATCGCGCAGCCGGCGAAGCCGAGCCGACGGCGCTCGGTGACGGCGCGCGACTTCTCGCTTTCGAGGATCGACCCGTCCTTGAAAATGCGCCCCGATGGCAATTCGTCGATCACTGCGGAATCGCCGGGGCCGAGCTTCACCAGATCGCCGGTCTTGACGATCATCACCTTCGGCACGCCGCAGGCGCGCGCGAGCTTGGCGTGTTCGGACAGATGCAGCGCCTCGCCATGAACGGGGATCAGCAATTCCGGCCGCACCCACGAAATCATGTCGCGCAATTCATCGCGGCGCGGGTGGCCGGACACGTGCACCAGCGCATCGCGATCGGTGATGACCTCGATGCCCTGGGTGACGAGACCATTGATGATGGTGCCGACGGCCTTCTCGTTGCCGGGAATGGTGCGAGACGAGAAGATCACCGTGTCGCCTTTGTTGAGAGTCACCAGCGGATGATCGTCATTGGCGATGCGCGCCAGTGCCGCGCGGCTTTCGCCCTGGCTGCCGGTGCAGAGCGCGAGCACCTTGTCCGGCGGGAAGTGCCCGTAATAATCGGCATTGCGAAACGCCGGCAGGCCGTCGAGATAGCCGCATTCACGCGCCACCTGCACGACGCGCTCCATGGCACGGCCGACGAGCACGACTTCGCGGCCGGACGCCTGGGCAGCTTCGGCGACGGCGCGTACGCGGGCGACATTGGAGGCGAATGTGGTCACGGCCACGCGGCCCTTTGCAGCCATCACCAGCTTGGTGAGCGTCGCGGCGACTTCCATCTCCGACGGCGAACGGCCATCGCGCACCGCATTGGTGCTGTCGCCGATGATCGCCAGCACGCCCTCGTCGCCGAGTTCACGTAGACGCTTCTCGTCGGTGGGCTTGCCGATGATCGGCGTCGGGTCGATCTTCCAGTCGCCGGTGTGCAGCACGGTGCCGACCGGCGAATGGATCGCGATGGCATGGGATTCCGGGATCGAATGCGCGACCGGGATCATCTCGATATCGAATGGGCCGACATTGAAGCGCGAGCCGGACTCGACGACGGTGACGGGGATTTTCGGCGAGCCACGCTCGGCCGCGCATTTCGCCTCGAACAGCGATGCGGAGAACTTTGTCGCATAGATCGGGCATTGCAGCTTCGGCCACAGATCAATGATGGCGCCGAAGTGATCCTCATGGGCGTGGGTGAGCACGAGACCGACGAGGTTCTTCTTCTGCTTTTCCAGGAACGTGATGTCGGGCATCACCAGATCGATGCCGGGCAGATGTTCTTCGTCACCGAAATAGACGCCGAGATCGATCGCCAGCCAGGAACGCTGATGCCGGTTGCCGAGGCCATAGATCGACAGGTTCATGCCGATCTGGCCGACGCCGCCGAGCGGCGAGAATGTGAGTTCGTCGGGTCGTGTCATTGTCCAGTCCTTGCCGACGCCGCGGAGCCGAAGTGAACGTCGCCCGCCGAGATCGGCACGCGCCGGCCATCTGCAGTCGCGACGATCAGACAACCGGCGTCGTCAATCGTATCGAAGATTCCAGTAATAGTGGAGGTTCCAGCCTGTACGGACACGGGCTCGCCGAGTCCAGCGGCACGGTCCAGCCACGCGGCGCGAATGGCTCCAAAACCGCGGCCACCGTCCCAGATGGCGCGATATTCCGACCAGGCGTCCGACAGCGCCGTGAAAAGCCCCTCGGCATCGACATCGAGGCCCAGCCTCCGCAGCGAGGTCGCGGGATATGGCGTGTCTTCGGGATGCGCCACCACATTGGTGCCGATGCCGACCACCACGGCGAGCCCGGATGGAACCGTCTCGGCCTCGAGCAGGATACCGGAGAGTTTGGCTTTCGCGGCCAGCACGTCATTCGGCCATTTCAGGCGGAACTCCGGCACGGCGTCGGGCGCGCGCATGCGCGCTTCCAGGCTGACGCGCTGGAGCGCGGCTTCCAGCGCGAGGCCGGCAGCAAAGCCAAGCGTCGCGGCCTGGGCGGGTGCCAGATCCATCACTTCGAGAATGCTGCTGGCGAGATTGCCACGCGGGGCGATCCACGGGCGATGGCGTCGTCCCCTGCCCGCGGTCTGCTCGGAGGTCACGAACCACATGGGACCGCGCTCGCCTGCGCGAGCACGGTCCATGGCTTCGACGTTGGTGGAACCGGTGCTGTCGAAAGCGGCGAGCTGCGTGCTCGCCGCCAGTGCTCGTGGCCCGAGCGCGAAGGCCACTAGAAGAGCGACTTCGCGGCCAGCTGTGCCGCGCTGACCAGCGGCGCCGGATAGACGAAGAACAGGATGTTGAACACACCGGTCACCGCGAGCACGGTGCGCAGCTCGACGCGCATCGGATCGAGCGCGCCGGCCGGTTCGTCGAAATACATGATCTTGATGATGCGCAGATAGTAGAACGCACCAACCACCGAGGCGAGCACGCCGACCACGGCGAGCACGAACAGGCCCGACTTGATGGCCGCCATGAAGACGTAGAACTTGCCGAAGAAGCCTGCCAGCGGTGGCACGCCGGCCAGCGAGAACAGGAACATGGCGAAGAAGAACGCCACCACCGGATTGGTGCGCGACAGGCCGGCGAAATCCGAGATGCTTTCGACCTGCTGGCCATTACGCTTCATGGTCAGGATGATGGCGAAGGAGCCGAGGGTCATCGCGACATAGATGGCGATGTAAACCAGCACGCCCTGCGCGCCCTCCTGCGTGCCGGCAGCGAGACCGACCAGTGCGAAGCCCATATGGCCGATGGACGAATAGGCCATCAGGCGCTTGATGTTGGTCTGGCCGATCGCGGCGAAGGAGCCGAGCGCCATGGAGGCCAGCGACACGAACACCACGATCTGCTGCCACTGCTGCATGATCTCCGGGAACGCCGTCAGCGCCACGCGGGTGAACACGGCGAGCGCAGCCACCTTCGGCGCCGAGGCGAAGAAAGCGGTGACCGGGGTCGGCGCGCCTTCATAGACGTCCGGCGTCCACATATGGAACGGCACCGCCGAGACCTTGAAGCACAGACCGGCGAGCAGGAACACGAGACCGAAGACGAGACCGATATTGCCGTTCTTGGCTTCGGCGGCGATGCCGGCGAAATTCACGGTGCCGGTGAAACCATAGACCATCGAGGCGCCGTAGAGCAGCATGCCCGACGACAGCGCGCCCAGCACGAAATACTTCAGGCCGGCTTCGGTGGATTTGGCATTGTCGCGGTTCGAGGCGGCGACGACATAGAGCGCGAGGCTCATCAGTTCGAGGCCGAGATAGAGCATGATCAGGTCGCCGGCCGAGATCAGCACCATCATGCCGATAGTCGAGAGCAGCACCAGGATCGGATATTCGAAGATACGGCGGGTGTCGTGCTCGAGGAATTCACGCGACAGCAAGAGCGTGACGCCCGAGGCGACCAGTGCCAGGATCTTCAGGAAGCGTGCATAATCATCGACGATGAAGCTTCCGCCGAAGGTGACGAGCTTGCCGGCCGGCAGCATCGCCTCGGCGACGCCGGTGACGATCAGCAGGCCGATGCCGAGCGCGGTGACAAGACCGGTCGTCTTCGGGCCGTTGAAGGCGCCGATCATCAGCAGCACCATGGCGCCCACTGCCAGGATCAGCTCCGGCAGCACGGGCAGTAGTGAATATCCAGCGGTCGTAATGGTCATAGCGAGATCCTGGTCCGCTGCGGTCAGTGCAGCAGTGCCGCTGCCTTCACGGCAGCAGTTGCAGCAGCATAATTCTTGACGACGAGATCAACCGAGGCCGCCGACATGTCGAGGACGGGCTTCGGATAGACACCGAACAGAATGGTGAGAATGGCGAGCGGCACCAGCAGCAGGCCCTCGCGGACGGTCATGTCCTTGATGCCCATCAGCGCCGGCTTGGTCAGTTCGCCGAACACCACCTTGCGATAGAGCCACAGCGCATAGGCCGCCGAGAGAATGACGCCGGCGCAGGCGACCGTCGCGGTCGGGATCGAGACCTTGAAGGTGCCGAGCAGCGTCAGGAATTCACCGACGAAGCCCGAGGTGCCGGGCAGACCGACATTGGCCATGGTGAAGACCATGAACAGCATCGCATAGATCGGCATCCGGTTGACGAGGCCGCCATAGGCCGCGATCTCGCGGGTGTGCATGCGGTCATAGGCAACGCCGACGCAGAGGAACAGCGCGCCCGACACGATGCCGTGGGAGATCATCTGGAACACTGCGCCGGCCACACCCTGCTGGGTGCCGGCGAAGATGCCCATGGTGACATAGCCCATGTGTGCGACCGACGAGTAGGCGATCAGCTTCTTGATGTCTTCCTGCATCAGCGCGACGAGCGAGGTATAGACGATCGCGATCGCCGACAGCGTCCACACCAGCGGCGCGAAATACAGCGACGCATCCGGGAACATCGGCAGCGAGAAGCGCAGGAAGCCGTAGCCGCCCATCTTCAGCATGATCGCGGCCAGCACGACCGAACCTGCGGTCGGCGCTTCCACGTGCGCATCCGGCAGCCAGGTGTGCACCGGCCACATCGGCATCTTCACGGCGAAGGACGCGAAGAAAGCCAGCCACGCCCACATCTGCAGGTTACGCGGCATCGCGGTCTGCATCAGCGTCGGGATGTCGGTCGTCCCCGCCTGCCAGTACAGCGCCATGATGGCAAGCAACATCAGCACCGAGCCAAGGAAGGTGTAGAGGAAGAACTTGAAGGACGCATAGACGCGGCGCGGACCGCCCCAGATGCCGATGATCAGGAACATCGGGATCAGGCCGCCTTCGAAGAACAGGTAGAACAGCACGAGATCGAGCGCCGAGAAGGTGCCGATCATCAGCGTTTCCAGAACCAGGAACGCCATCATGTATTCCGGCACGCGCTTCGATACCGACTTCCACGAGCACAGGATGCAGAACGGCATCAGGGCGGTGGTCAGGATCACGAAGGGGAACGAGATGCCGTCAACGCCCATATGGTAGTTGATGGTCGCGGCCAGCCAGGGCGCCTTTTCGACGAACTGGAAGCCGGCATTGGATCCGTCGTAGCGCGCCACCATGATCAGCGACACCGCGAAGGTGATGATCGTGGTCCAGAGCGCGATCCACTTGGCGTTACGATCGGCAGCCTCGTCGCGGCCGCGCGCCATCAGATAGACGAGCACGGCGCCGACGGTCGGCAGGAAGGTGGTGACCGACAGGATCGGCCAGGTCATGACTGAGCCGGACATTAGTGGCCCCCCAGGCCGAAGATAAACCAGGTGATCAACCCGGCGACGCCGATCAGCATCGCGAAGGCGTAGTGATAGAGATAGCCGGTCTGGATCTTGACCGCGCCGCGCGCGACGTCGAGCACGCGGGACGAGACACCGTCAGGCCCGAAGCCGTCGATGACCATGCCGTCGCCCTTCTTCCAAAGGAAGTGACCGATCCATTTTGCGGGACGGACGAAGATGAGGTCGTACAGCTCGTCGAAGTACCACTTGTTGAGCAGGAACTTGTAGAGCAGCGGATGCTGGTTCGCGAGTTCAACAGGCAGATACGGCTTGCGGATGTAGAACAGGTACGAGAGCAGGAAGCCCAGCACCATCATCACCGTCGGCAGATACGGCACCCAGGTCGGCAGGTGATGCATCGCGTCGAGGATGTGCGGGTTCATCTTCAGCGACTCCCGGAAGAACTCGCCCACGTGATGGCCGGCGAACGCTTCCTTGAACGGGAAGCCGGCCGCGAACGAGCCGATGCCGAGAACGGCCAGCGGGAACAGCATCCACATCGGAGGTTCATGCGCATGATCATAATGCTTCTGATCATGCGGCTTGCCGTGGAAGGTCTTGAACACCAGGCGCCATGAATAGAACGAGGTCAGCAGTGCAGCGACCACGGTCATCAGGAAGCCGTAGAAGGCGAACGGATTCTGCGAGGCGTAGGCCGCTTCGATGATCGCGTCCTTCGAGAAGTAACCGGCGGTGAACGGGAAGCCGGTCAGCGCCAGCGTACCGATGGTCATCATCGCATAGGTGAACGGGATCTTGTTCCACAGGCCACCCATCTTCCGGATGTCCTGCTCGTGATGCATCGCATAAATCACCGAGCCCGAGCCGAGGAACAGCAGCGCCTTGAAGAAGGCATGCGTGAACAGGTGATACATGGCGACCGAATAGGCCCCTGCTCCCAGCGCCACGAACATATAGCCGAGCTGCGAACAGGTCGAGTAAGCGACGATGCGCTTGATGTCGTTCTGCACCAGACCGATGGTCGCCGCGAAGAACGCCGTGGTGGCGCCGACCAGCATGACGACGGCCTGGGCATTCGGCGCCAGCTCGAACAGCGGCGACATACGGGCAACCATGAAGACGCCCGCGGTGACCATGGTGGCGGCGTGAATGAGCGCCGACACCGGGGTCGGGCCTTCCATCGCGTCCGGCAGCCAGGTGTGCAGCAGGAACTGGGCCGACTTGCCCATGGCGCCGACGAACAGCAGCAGGCAGCACAAGGTCAAAGCATCGGCATGCCAGCCGAAGAAGTTGATGGTCTTGCCGGCCAGAGCGGGCGCACCGGCGAAGATGGTGTCGAAATCGGTGGTGCCCAGCAGCATGAAGATGCCGAAGATGCCGAGCAGGAAACCAAAATCGCCGACACGGTTGACCACGAAGGCCTTGATCGAGGCGGCATTCGCAGACGGTTTCTTGAACCAGAAACCGATCAGCAGATACGACGCCAGACCCACGCCTTCCCAGCCGAAGAACAGCTGCAGCAGGTTATCCGCGGTCACCAGCATGAGCATCATGAAGGTGAAGAGCGACAGATAGGCCATGAAGCGCGGCCGGTTCGGATCGTCTTCCATATAGCCGAGCGAATAGATGTGCACGAGCGACGACACCGTGGTGACGACGACCAGCATCACGGCGGTCAGCGTATCGACGCGCAGCGTCCAAGACAGCTGCAGGTCGCCCGAATTGATCCAGCTCAGCAGCACGACGCGGAGGTCGTGGTGATTGAAGGCGACGTCGGCGAAAGTGATCCAGGACAGCGCCGCCGACACCACCAGCAGGCCGGCGGTGATCAGCTCGGCTGCACGCGAACCGAAAGCAGCCGGCTCGGCAACGTGGTGGTGATCGTCGTGATCATCATGGCCATGGCCGTGATCATCATGCGCATGCGACGCGTGGGCGTCGGCATGACCGTGACCATGGTCGTCGTGACCATGCGCGTGGTCCATCTCGTCGCCGCTGGGATTGCGCTGATGCGCACCCATGAGGGCGATGGCGCCAGCGATCAGCGCACCGATCAGCGGCAGGAATACAAGAGCCTGGATCATAACTGGCTCAGCCCTTCATCAGATTGACGTCTTCAACCGCGATCGAACCGCGGTTGCGGAAATACACGACGAGCACGGCGAGACCGATCGCTGCTTCGGCAGCAGCCACGGTCAGCACCAGCAGCGCAAATACCTGGCCGACGATATCGCCGAGGAAGGTCGAGAACGCCACCATGTTGATGTTGACCGACAGCAGGATCAACTCGATCGACATCAGGATGACGATGATGTTCTTCCGGTTCAGGAAGATGCCGAGAATACCCAGCGTGAACAGGATCGCCGCGACGGCGAGATAATGTCCGAGACCGATGGTCATTTGATCCAGCTCCCCGAATCCGAGTCCTGCAGGCCCTGCCCGGCCGGCACCTTGCGCACATCCATGGCCATGGTCTTGGTGCGCGCGTTCTGGACATTGATGTCCTGGCGCTTGACATAGCCGCGGTGACGCAGGGTCAGCACGATGGCGCCGATCATGGCGACCAGCAGCACGAGACCCGCGAGCTGGAAGTAATGGATGTAGGTCGTGTACAGCACGAGGCCGAGCGCCTCGGTGTTGGTGACACTGCCCGGGATCGGTGCGGTGATCGCCTTGCCGGCATTCGGGTTCATCACCCAGCCGCCGGCGACGAGCAGCAGCTCCGCCAGGAAGATCGCGCCGACCAGAAGGCCGACCGGAAGATACTGGATGAAGCCCTCTCGCAGCTGCGCGAAGTCGACGTCGAGCATCATGATCACGAACAGGAACAGCACTGCGACCGCGCCGACATAGACGACGATCAGCAGCATCGCCAGGAACTCGGCACCCATCAGGATGAACAGGCCGGACGCGTTCACGAAAGCGAGGATCAGGAACAGCACGGAATGCACGGGATTGCGCGACGCGATCACCATGACCGCGCAGGCGACGCAAACGCCGGCGAACAGATAGAAGAACAGTGCGGGGAAGATCATGATTGCCCCTTACCGATACGGTGCATCGAGCGCGAGTGATTTTGCAATCTCGCGTTCCCAGCGGTCGCCATTGGCGAGCAGCTTGGCCTTGTCATAGAAAAGCTCCTCGCGCGTCTCGGTGGCGAATTCGAAATTCGGCCCCTCGACGATGGCGTCGACCGGACAGGCTTCCTGGCACAGTCCGCAATAGATGCACTTCACCATATCGATGTCGTAGCGCACCGTGCGGCGGGTGCCGTCATTGCGGCGCGGGCCGGCCTCGATGGTGATCGCCTGCGCCGGGCAGACCGCTTCGCACAGCTTGCACGCGATGCAGCGCTCTTCGCCGTTGGGATAACGGCGCAGTGCGTGCTCACCGCGGAAGCGTGGCGAGATCGGGCCCTTCTCGAACGGATAGTTCAAGGTCGGTTTCGGCTTGAAGAAATACCGCATGGCGAGGACGAACGCTTGCGCGAACTCCGCCAGCAGAAGCGAGTGAGCTGTTGCCCTGATATTCATAGCGACCTCATTTCGGAGCCAGGCCCCCGAATTGCAGCACGCCGGCGACGATGATCACGTAGGCCAGCGAGAGCGGCAGAAACACCTTCCAGCCGAGACGCATCAGCTGGTCGTAGCGGTAGCGCGGCACGATTGCCTTCGCCATCGCGAACAGGAAGAACATGAACATCACCTTGATGGCGAACCAGATGATGCCCGGCACCCAGGTGAAGGGCGCGAACGGGATCGGCGACAGCCAGCCGCCGAGGAACATGATGGTGGCGAGCGCGCACATCGAGACGATGGCCACATATTCGCCGAGCATGAACAGCAGATACGGGGTCGAGCCGTATTCCGTCATGAAGCCCGCGACCAGTTCTGATTCCGCTTCGACGAGATCGAAGGGCGGACGATTGGTTTCAGCCAGCGCCGAGACGTAGAACACCACGAACATCGGGAACAGCGGGATGAAGTACCAGCCGAGGATGCCCCACTTCGAGTCCTGCGCCATCACGATGGCCGACAGGTTCAGCGAACCGACGCAGAGCAGAACGGTGATGATCACGAAGCCGATCGAGACTTCGTAGGACACCATCTGCGCAGCTGCACGAAGCGCCGACAGGAACGGGTATTTCGAGTTCGACGCCCAGCCGGCCATGATGATGCCGTAGATCGACAGCGACGAGATCGCGAAGATATAGAGCACGCCGACATTGAGATCGGCGATCACCCAGCCGGGATTGAACGGGATCACGGCCCAGGCGGCGAGCGCCAGGATACACGACACCAGCGGCGCCAGCAGGAACACGCCCTTGTTCGAGCCCGACGGAACCACCGGCTCCTTCAGAACGAATTTCAGCAAGTCCGCAAAGGACTGCAGCAGGCCGAACGGGCCGACCACGTTGGGGCCGCGGCGGATCTGCACCGCTGCCCAGATCTTGCGGTCAGCCAGCAGGATGTAGGCGATTGCCACCAGCAGCAATACGAGCACGAGAAGGCTCTGCGCGATCATGATGATCAGCGGCCAGAGAGTGCTAGTCCAGAGTTCAGCCATCGTCTTACTCCGCCGCCGTCAGCAACTGGCCCGAGGCCAGGCGGGAGCATTCCGCCATGACTGCTGACGCACGCGCGATCGGGTTGGTGAGGTAGAAATCCTCGACAGGGCTCTTGAACGGCGCCTTGTCGACGCTACCGCCCTTCCCTGCGAGGGTCTTGATGCCGGCGACATCGCCGGCTTCGATCTGGTCGAGGCGCATCAGATGCGGCGCCTGCTTGAAGATCGCCTGACGCAGCTGCGCCAGCGAGTCGAAAGGCAGCTTCTTGCCGAGCACGTCGGACAGTGCGCGGATGATCGCCCAGTCCTCGCGGGCATCGCCCGGCGGAAAGCTGGCGCGCTCCGCCATCTGCACGCGGCCTTCGGTGTTCACGAACAGGCCGGACTTTTCGGTATAGGCCGCGCCCGGCAGGATCACGTCGGCGCGGTGTGCACCGCGGTCACCATGGGTGCCGATATAGACGACGAAGGCGCCCGGAGCGATTTCGACGTCATCGGCGCCGAGCGAGAACACGACATCCGCGCCGGCAGCGCCCTGCCCGCCGGCAAAGCCGATATCCAGCGCGCCGACAGTGGACGCCGCCGCGTGCAACACGGCAAAACCGTTCCAGCCGTCCTTGATGGCGCCGATGTCAGACGCAAGCTTGGCAGCCTGCGCCAGTACGGCTGCACCGTCCGCACGCGAGACCGCGCCTGCGCCGACCAGCACGATCGGGTTCTTCGCGTTCTTGAGCACGTCAGCGAACGAGTGCTTGCCGCCGATCACGTCAGCCAGCGTATCGGTGCCGGCGCCGAGATGGTCGTAGCGATAGGTCAGATCGGCCTTCTCGCCGATCAGGCCGATCTTCAGGTTGCCGCCGCGCCAGGCCTTGCGGATGCGGGCGTTGAGCACGGCCGCTTCCTTGCGCGGATTGGCGCCGACGATCAGCAGCGCATCCGCCTGCTCGATGCCGGCGATGGTCGGGTTGAAGATGTAGGAGGCACGGCCCGCGCCGGCATCGAAGCTGGCGGTGCTGGCCGTCGCGACATTGCTGGAGCCCATGGAGGCCAGCAGCGCCTTGATGGCGAACATCTCTTCGACGGCAGCAAGATCGCCAGCGACGGCGCCGACCTTGTTGCCGGCAGCCGACACCTTGGCAGCGATGGTGCCGAAAGCTTCGGTCCAGGTCGCGGCGCGCAGCTTGCCGTTTTCGCGAACAAACGGACGATCGAGGCGCTGGGTGCGCAGGCCGTCAACGACGTGACGGGTCTTGTCCGAGATCCACTCCTCGTTCACCGCTTCATTGACGCGCGGCAGGATGCGCATCACTTCGCGGCCACGGGTATCGACGCGGATCGCCGAGCCGACCGCGTCCATCACGTCGATGGACTGGGTCTTGCCGAGCTCCCACGGACGGGCGGCGAAAGCATAAGGCTTCGAGGTCAGCGCACCGACGGGGCAGATATCGACAAGATTGCCCTGCAGTTCCGAGGTCAGCGCGGTTTCGAGGAAGGAGGTGATCTCCATGTCCTCGCCGCGGCCGATGGCACCCATTTCCGGCGCACCGGCGACTTCCGCAGCGAAGCGGACGCAGCGCGTGCACTGGATGCAGCGGGTCATCGAGGTCTTCACGAGCGCGCCGAGATACTTGTCCTCGACGGCGCGCTTGTTTTCGGCAAAGCGGCTGGTGTCCACACCATAGCCCATCGCCTGGTCCTGCAGATCGCACTCGCCGCCCTGATCGCAGATCGGGCAATCCAGCGGGTGGTTGATGAGCAGGAACTCCATCACGCCTTCGCGGGCCTTCTTGACCATCGGCGAACGCGTGGAGATTTCCGGCGGCTCGCCATTCGGGCCCGGACGGCAGTCGCGGACGCCCCAGGCGCAGCTCGCGACGGGCTTCGGTCCGCCCTTCACTTCCACCAGACACATGCGGCAGTTGCCGGCGATCGACAGACGCTCGTGATAGCAGAAGCGCGGAATCTCGGCGCCCGCGGCTTCGCACGCCTGCAACAGCGTGTATTCCGCCGGGACCTCGATCTCTTTGCCGTCGATGATGAGTTTCGTCATTGCCCTTACTCCGCCGCGACCAGATGCGCGGGATCGAGAATGCCCTGGTCGTCGAGCGAAGCCTTGCGGCTGAACTCGTCCATGCGGCGTTCGATCTCCGGGCGGAAGGCGCGGATCAGGCCCTGCACCGGCCACGCGGCGGCATCGCCGAGTGCGCAGATGGTGTGGCCTTCGACCTGCTTGGTAACTTCGAGCAGCATGTCGATCTCGCGCTTGTGGGCGCGGCCCTCGACCATGCGGGTGAGCACGCGCCACATCCAGCCGGTGCCTTCGCGGCACGGCGTGCACTGGCCGCAGCTCTCATGCTTGAAGAAGTAGCTGATGCGGGCAATCGCCGCGACCACGTCGGTGGACTTGTCCATGACGATGACGCCGGCGGTGCCGAACGAGGACTTCACGGCACGGGTGCCATCGAAATCCATGATGAGTTCTTCGCAATCCGCAGCCGGGATCAGCGGACACGATGCGCCGCCCGGAATGATCGCGAGCAGATTGTCCCAGCCGCCGCGGATGCCGCCGCCATGCTTCTCGATGAGCTCCCGGAACGGAATGCTCATGGCGTCTTCGACGACGCAGGGCGTGTTGACGTGGCCGGAGATGCCGTAAAGCTTGGTGCCGACATTGTTCGGACGGCCGATGCCGGCGAACCACGACGCGCCACGACGCAGGATGTCCGGCGCAACCGCGATGGACTCCACGTTGTTCACGGTGGTCGGGCAGCCATAGAGACCGACATTCGCCGGGAACGGCGGCTTCAGGCGCGGCTGGCCCTTCTTGCCTTCGAGGCTCTCGAGCAGCGCGGTTTCTTCACCACAGATGTAAGCGCCGGCGCCGTGGGCGACATAGAGGTCGAACGGCCAGCCATGGATGTTGTTCTTGCCGATCAGATTGGCGTCGTAAGCCTGATCGATCGCGGCCTGCAGGCGCTCGCGCTCGCGGATGAATTCACCGCGCACATAGATGTAGCACGCATTTGCGCCCATCGCGAAAGACGCGATCAGGCAGCCTTCGACCAGCGTATGCGGGTCGTGGCGCATGATCTCGCGGTCCTTACAGGTGCCCGGCTCGGACTCGTCAGCATTGACCACGAGATAGCTCGGACGGCCGTCCTTGCTCTCCTTCGGCATGAAGGACCACTTCATGCCGGTCGGGAAGCCGGCGCCGCCACGGCCGCGCAGGCCCGACGCCTTCATCTCGTTGATGATCCAGTCGCGGCCCTTGTCGATGATGGTCTTGGTACCATCCCAACCGCCACGGCGGCGTGCGCCATCGAGACCCCAGTCTTCGAGGCCGTACAGATTGCGGAAGATGCGATCCTTGTCGTCGAGCATGGCTTCCTCGATCAGCGATTGGTTTGCTTGAAGGCGATCACCGCGGCGCCAAGGCCGAAGGCCATCGCCCAGATCAAGCTCGATTCCAGCGTGGACTGCAGCACGAAACGCTGCAGGATGAACATGAACGCAGCCGCAGCTGCGGTGTGCAGCAACATGTACAGCCACTTGTTCATGGCATCGTCCCCCGACTTCAATGCAATGGCTTTGGCGCGCGCCCGCTTCATTTTTTGGGCTCCTTCGGAGTCTTGTCCTTCGGCGGATTGTCCTTGGTTGCATCAGCCGCAGGCGGCTTCGGCGCAGGACGTTCCTGGACATTGGCGGACTCGCCCGCCTTCTTCGGCTCGGCATCGGCGAGCGCCGGCTCCTTCGGCGGAGCGTCAAACTGCTTGGTGTAGTTCGCAGACGTATCCTTCAGCACGCGCGCACCACCTTCCGGCGCGGAATACTGACGCTCGATCTGCGGACCCGGCTTCGGCGGATTGCCCGCAGCAAAACCGTCGATCAGCTTGTTCATGCTGTCCTTGGTGAGGTCCTCATAAGTGTCGGACCAGATCATCACCATCGGCGCGTTCACGCAGGCGCCGAGGCACTCGACCTCCTCCCACGAGAAATCGCCGTCTTCCGAGACATGGAAGGGATCGTGATGGATGCGATGCTGGCAGACATCGATGAGGTCGCCGGCGCCGCGCAGCATGCAGGGCGTGGTGCCGCAGACCTGGATATGGGCCTTCTTGCCGACCGGCTGCAGCTGGAACATCGTGTAGAAGGTCGCAACCTCCATCACGCGGATATAGGGCATTTCCAGCATGTCGGCGACGTAGCGGATCGCAGCTTCCGACACCCAGCCGTTGTGCTGCTCCTGCGCGCGCCACAGGATCGAGATCACCGCGGACGCTTGCCGGCCCGGCGGGAATTTCTCGATCTGCTTCTTCGCCCACGCCAGATTCTCGGGCGTGAAGTCGAAGGATGCGGGCTGCTGTTCTTTCGGGGCCAGACGGCGGACAGACATGGTGGTTACTCTCAGTGAACGCGGCGAGCCGCGCTCGCATTCAGGCTGTTGAAGCGATCGAGCCAGAACGCACTGGAGGTGCCGAACACATTGTAGCCAACGTGTGTGGACACCTTGATGCGATCGAGAATCGACAACTCGGTCACGGTTTCGAAACGGTTGGTGGCGGGATCATGCACGATCAGCGACAGCGGTGTTTGATCCAGGATGTAGCGCGAGACCGTATGCGCGGGGTCATTGCCGTGCTCTTCGCACATGATGACCGAGTCGCCCTGCAGCAATCGCGTGCCGCCCTTGATGGCCTCGATCTCGACGCCTTCGACGTCGAGCTTGATGAGATACTTGCCGCTCATGGACAGCTTGCCGTCGTCGAGCAGATTGTCCAGCGCGATGACCGGCACTTCCTCGCCAGCGCTCTGGTCGCCCGCGATGCTGAAGGCTTCATGCTTGGTGCCCGACAGGCGCGCGGTGCCGCGCACCGAGCCGATGGCGCACTTGATGACTTCGAAGCGATCGCGATTGATCCTGGCGTTATTGGCGAGCTTCGGGAAATTTTCGCCCGACGGCTCGATGGCAATCGCCTTGTGCGAGCCGAACGGCGCGCTCGAGACCAGCACCGACCAGTAACCATAGTTCGCGCCGCAATCGAGCAGCGTGTAATCGACGTCGACCGAGTTCTTGAACAGCAGTTCGAGCTCATCCTCGTAGGAGAAGCTGCGGTCGAGCAGCTTGCTCCAGTAGCCGTCGCCGAACGGGAATGCGAACAGCGCATCCGCATTCAGCTTCACCACCAGATTGCGCGCCGGCAGCACCGTCGCGCGCATCAGATTGGCGCACATGTTGTAGCCGCGATGCGAGAACGACGCCGACAATTTCGAGCCGGCCGCCAGCACGCACGCCATCGTGCGCTCCCAGAGGTTCACCCCTTGGAGCGCGCCGGAGGCGCGGTCAAACTGGATGGGCGGCGTCAATGTCACCGATCGACCTCACCGAACACGATATCGATGGAGCCCAGGATCGCCGAGACGTCGGCCAGCTGGTGGCCGCGGCACAGGAAGTCCATCGCCTGCAGATGCGCAAAGCCCGGCGCGCGGATCTTGCACTTGTACGGCTTGTTGCTGCCGTCCGAGACCAGATACACGCCGAACTCGCCCTTCGGCGCTTCCACGGCGGCATAGACCTCGCCCTCGGGCACGTGAACGCCCTCGGTATAGAGCTTGAAGTGATGGATCAGCGCTTCCATCGAGCGCTTCATCTCGGCACGACGCGGCGGCGAAATCTTGTGGTCGTCGACGACCACCGGCCCCTGCCCGTCCGGCGCGCGCATCTTGGCGATGCACTGCTTCATGATCTTGGTCGACTGCCGCATCTCCTCGACGCGGATGCAGTAGCGATCATAGCAGTCGCCGTTCTTGCCGATCGGAATGTCGAAATCCATCTCGGCATAGCACTCGTAAGGCTGCGACTTGCGCAGGTCCCACGACGCGCCCGAACCGCGCACCATCACGCCCGAAAAACCCCACTTCCAGGCGTCTTCCAGCTTCACTACGCCGATATCGACGTTGCGCTGCTTGAAGATGCGGTTGTTGGTGAGCAGCGTCTCGAGATCGTCGAGCACCTGCGGGAAGGCATCGCACCAGGCGTCGATGTCGTTGATCAGCGCGGGCGGCAGGTCCTGATGCACACCGCCGACGCGGAAGAATGCGGCATGCATGCGCGAGCCCGAGGCGCGCTCATAGAACACCATCAACTTCTCGCGCTCCTCAAAGCCCCACAGCGGCGGGGTGAGCGCGCCAACGTCCATCGCCTGCGTGGTGACGTTGAGAAGATGCGACAGGATGCGGCCGATTTCCGAATACAGCACGCGGATCAGCTGGCCGCGGCGCGGCACGGTGATGCCGAGCAGCTTTTCAGCGGCGAGACAGAAGGCATGCTCCTGATTCATCGGCGCGACGTAGTCGAGGCGATCGAAATACGGGATCGCCTGCATATAGGTCTTCTGCTCGATCAGCTTCTCGGTACCGCGATGCAGCAGGCCGATATGCGGATCGACGCGCTCGACGACTTCGCCGTCGAGTTCGAGCACCAGACGGAGCACGCCGTGCGCCGCCGGATGCTGCGGGCCGAAGTTGATCGTGAAATTACGGACGCCGGGCTGGTCGTTCATCACTTAACCCCTGCCTTCTCGTCGCCGGGCAGCACCGGATAGTCGGCGCCTTCCCATGGCGACAGGAAGTCGAACTTGCGGAATTCCTGGTTGAGCCTGACCGGCTCATAGATCACGCGCTTCTCCTGGTCGTCGTAGCGAACCTCGACGAAGCCGGTAAGCGGAAAGTCCTTGCGCAGCGGATGGCCGTCGAAGCCGTAATCCGTCAGCAGGCGGCGCATGTCGGGATGGCCGACAAAGATCACGCCATAGAGGTCATAGGCCTCGCGCTCGAACCAGTCGGCGCCCGGAAACACGTCGATGATCGACGGCACCTGAGTGGTTTCCGATGCAGCGACCTTCACGCGCAGACGCGCATTCAGGAACGGCGACATCAGGTGATAGACGACATCAAAACGCTTCTCGCGGCCGGGATAATCCACGGCCGTCGCGTCGGTGAAGTTGACGAAACGGCAGCCGGGATCATCACGCAGGAAGCGCATGACCTCGACGATCTTCGACGTTTCCGCAATGATCGTCAGCTGGCCGAAAGCGACCGAATGCGCGAGAGCGGCACCCGGGAGGGCGCCGACAATCGTCTGACCCAGTGTGTCGAGCCTCACATCGTCCATGACATAGCCTTAAAGGTTCGCAGTCTTAGCGTTCGCAAGCTTACCGTTCGATGGTGCCGATGCGCCGGATCTTCTTCTGCAGCAGCAGCACGCCGTAGAGCAGCGCTTCGGCAGTGGGCGGGCAGCCCGGCACATAGATGTCGATCGGCACGATGCGGTCGCAGCCGCGCACCACTGAATAGGAATAGTGGTAGTAGCCGCCGCCATTGGCGCATGATCCCATCGAGATCACATAGCGAGGCTCCGGCATCTGGTCATAGACCTTGCGCAGTGCCGGCGCCATCTTGTTGGTCAGCGTGCCGGCGACGATCATCACGTCCGACTGGCGCGGCGACGCGCGCGGCGCGAAGCCGAAGCGCTCGACGTCGTAACGCGGCATCGACACCTGCATCATCTCGACCGCGCAGCAGGCAAGACCGAAGGTCATCCACATCAGCGAGCCGGTGCGGGCCCAGGTGATCAGATCGTCAGCCGCAGCAACGAAGAATCCCTTGTCCGACAGCTCGGCATTCACTTCGAGGAAATACGGATCGTTCGCGCCGACCGGCCTGCCGGTGGACGGATCGATGATGCCAGTGGCGGCCGGCGCCACCAGCGGACTGCCGATCGACGGCGCCGCATTGGCAGCCTTGGCAGTGTGAGGGCTCAATCCCATTCGAGCGCGCCTTTCTTCCATTCATAGGCGAAGCCGACGGTAAGCACGCCGAGAAACACGATCATCGACCAGAAGCCGGCGATGCCGATTTGACCGAAGGCCACGGCCCACGGAAACAGGAACGCGACTTCGAGGTCGAAAATGATGAAGAGAATCGCCACCAGATAGAAGCGCACGTCGAACTTCATGCGGGCATCGTCAAAAGCGTTGAATCCGCATTCATATGCGGACAGCTTTTCCGGGTCCGGATTCTGGTAGGCGACAAGAAATGGCGCAATCAGCAACGACAAACCGATGACGGAAGCGATGCCAATAAAGACCACGAGAGGAAGATAATTCTGCAAGATGCCGTTCATCGGCGATCCCTAACCCCGTGGCGCGGAAACTGCCACAGATTCGAACATTGGAATGGTTCTGAGCCTTAGCGCAGCGCAACAAGCCATGCAAGACGAGCCATGTTGACAGTTTTCCGCCCCTGCCATGCGCCATACGCCTTCAAGCTGGGCAACAGGCTCAACCGCCGATAACGCCCGCCTGCTCTCTCATGCAAACCTTGCGACAGGGTTTCCCGCAGGTTGAAATTGCCGCACATCGCGGCCGCAGGCGTCTGCACAGGGTAACGCGTCAGGGCCCGGTCCGTTCAGCCGGCAACGTATAGGTGCACCCACTACGTCGGCCGGGCCTCTGAGCCGCCTGCCCGGCCTGTGTTGCTGCAATGCACCGTCGAAAAAATCATTCTCCTGGCGAACCAAATCTCAGGAAATCCGTATCCAGAGAGCCAGCGCTGTGCTGGCCTTTGACTGACAAGAGGTTCCCATGACGAAATTCTTGATCACGGCAGCAGCGCTTTCGGTTCTCGCCCTCTCCCCGGCAGCGGCGAAGCCGATGATGGGTTGCAGCGGCGATGGCATGATGAAGGTGAACAACATGTCCACCGCCATGCCGGATGGCCAGCAGAAGATGATGATGGATCGCGAGATCGGCATGGCCAATGTCGCAATGTCGAAGGGCGACATGCGTGGCTGCAACAAGCACCTGATGAACGCGCAGAAGATGGGCATGATGAAGCCCCGAAACGATACGGGCATGATGGGCGGTGGCATGATGATGCCAATGATGCCCATGATGTCGAATACGGCCGGCGGCGACTCGAAGAGGATGTAAGGCCTTAGCTTGACGGCTGCGCCGGCATGGCTGGCGCGGCCTCGCCGCGTGTCCGTCGCATCACTAGCCCATCCAGTTCCGCGCGCTTGCGGACGAGCAGCAGCTGAGCGGCGGCGTTGTCGAGCCCCGCTCGGCGCAACTGCGCGATCGCAGCACCCAGTTGAGAAATTTCTGCACGCAAAGCGATGATCTGTAACGGCTCAGGGTCTGGCGCTCTCATCCGAGCAAGCCTCGCCTGGCGATCAGTTCGAGCATCTCGCGCTGCGTCCGCCGCAGCCTTTCACAGGCATCACTGCAGTCGAGGCCCGCATTGGTCAGCAGCCGGATATCCGACTGCATTCCACGCATACGCTGACGGAGCCGGGCGATTCGGAAATTTAACTTGGCGAGTTCGGTCATTTCCGATATAGAACAAAACAGGAACTAAATCGCAAGACCTTCTTAAGCCGAATCTGACCGGAGGCTTCCGTGACCCAAGCTCTGATGATCCCAGCCATCTCCGCGCCGGCGATGGCCCCGGCCCCCTTTGATGCCGAAGCGCTGCTCGACCGGCTGTCCGGCCCGATGACGCGCAGCCAGGCACTGACGTTGAAATCGCTGGCGATTGAAGCCTACCAGCCCAGGCAGTTCGAAAAGGACCTGACCCGCGCCGAGGCCGCCCGGCGTATCCAGATGCTGCGTGACGAGATCGCGCTGGCGGATTCGTTCTGAGACAGACGCATGATGTGAACGACGGGAATGCGGAAGTGCAGATACCGTCGCGTGGAGCGCTGTTCGGTCGATCAGATTGATATGTGAGGATTTTGCATCGTCTCGCCATTCCGGATGGAATGGCGCGAGAGACGGGACTCGAACCCGCGGCCTCCGCCGTGACAGGGCGGCGCTCTAACCAACTGAGCTACTCCCGCGTGGACGTGGACTGTGTCCCGCAGTGAGGGTGGGAATAAAGGGACGTCATGACGAAGTCAAGCAGCTTGGCATGACCTTTTTCAAACCTGTCCCCACCCGCCTGCGGTTCGGCCGTTTCAAGGCGGCGAATGCAAATAACCCCATATTTTACTGGCAAAACGACGTAGGCGGCTTTGCATAGAATCGTCTAAGCCCTGCAGCGTCCCAGGTTTTGTGACGGTTTATAACGGAAAGGCCAGTTCTCATGGCAGATACCCCAGACACCCCCGCGAAGGCGCCCGCGCCTCCGACCATCACCCTCAAGCATCTGGCGGCCGCACTGGCCGAGAATCACGAGCTGTCGAAGAAGAAGGCCGAAGAGATTCTCACCGACATGGTCGGCAAGATGACCGAGCACCTGAAGAACGGCGACCGCATCCGTATCGTCGGCCTCGGCATCCTGCAGGTTCGCACCCGCGCCGCCCGCACCGGCCGCAACCCGGCCACCGGTGAAGAGATCCAGATCAAGGCCAGCAAGAAGGTCGCCTTCCGCCCGGCCAAGGAGCTCAAGGACGCGGTCTGAGACTGCGCCTGACAATGTGATCGCGCTTCGGGCCACGGCCCGAAGCGCCGCTTTACAGACCATCGGGTGTCCATCTCTGGCGAGTGATCCATGACAGCGACGTCGGCCATTTCCTTCACCCACGACGTCACCGAGCGCTTCCTGCGCTATGTCGTGATCGACACCCAGTCCGACCCCGCCTCGCCCAGCTGCCCATCCACGGCCAAGCAGAAAGACCTCGGTGCCTTGCTGGCGCGCGAGCTGCAGGCGCTGGGCCTCGCCGACGCGCATCTCGACGAGCATGGCTATGTCTATGCGACGATCCCGGCGACCACGGACAGGCCGGTCCCCGTGATCTGCTTCTGCTCGCATATGGACACCTCGCCCGACTGCAGCGGCGCCGATGTGAAGCCGCAGATCGTCCGCAACTATCAGGGCGGCGATATCGTTCTGCCCGCGGACAAGACCCAGGTTATTCGCGCGAAGGACAATCCGGCGCTTGCCGACCAGATCGGCCACGACATCATCACCACCGATGGCACGACATTGCTTGGCGCAGACAACAAGGCCGGCATTGCCGAGATCATGGATGCCGCGCGATTCCTGATCGCCAATCCCGACATCAGGCACGGCGCCATCAAGATCCTGTTCACGCCGGACGAGGAAATCGGCCGCGGCGTCGACAAGGTCGACCTGAAAAAGCTCGGCGCCGATTTCGCCTATACGATGGATGGCGAGACTGCCGGCCATATCGAGGACGAGACGTTTTCCGCCGATGCCGCGGTGATCAGCATCACTGGCGTTGCCGCCCATCCCGGCTTTGCCAAGGGCAAGATGGAGCACGCCATCAAGATCGCTGCAGAGATCGTCGCCCGCCTGCCGAAGGATGCGGCGCCTGAGACCACCGAGGGCAAGCAAGGCTTTCTGCATCCGACCGGGATATCCGGCGCGCTGGAGCAAGCGACGCTCAGCCTGATCGTCCGCGACTTCACCGACGACGGCCTGAGGGAAAAGGAAGCGCTGCTGCAATCGATCGTCGATGACGTGCTGGCGTCCTATCCGCATTCGACGGCATCGATTGCCATCAGCCAGCAATATCGCAACATGAAGCAGGCGATCGATCAGCACCCGCATGGCGTCGACTACGCCGTCGAGGCGATCCGCCGAACCGGGCTGACGCCCGTGCGCGGCAGCATTCGCGGCGGCACCGATGGCTCGCGGCTGTCCTTCATGGGCCTGCCCTGCCCCAATATTTTTGCCGGCGAGCACGCCTTCCACGGCCGTACCGAATGGGTCAGCGTGCAGGACATGGAGAAGGCCGCTGAAACCATCGTGCATCTGGCAATGATCTGGGAAGAACGGTCGACTTAGGCTCGCCCATGCATCCGGTACCCGGCAACCACGCACATGGTTGCAGGACGCACCTGGTCGCGACTCATGCGCACGTCTCCCGATCAAATTTGCCAGACGCCCGCGCATTCGCCTTCCGGCTGATTGCGTCCAACTCGCGCCTGGCTATCCTGACCGTATAACGGCTCACGATGCGCTTCGGCGCGGGAATGGCCAAGCGCGTCTATGCTTTCAGAAAATTCATGAGATCGGATGTGGGAGCGCCGATGGATTCATTCAGAGGCAAGTATTTTCAGAACGCTTTGTCCGCTATCGAACAGATCGGCCGCGCGAAATCCCCTGCCGCCGTCGGCGATATCATCACTGGCACTGCGGCATCGTTCGGCTACGGCCATGTCTGCTTCCTGACTTCCGCAGGCAGCCATCAGCCATTCGAGGATCGCGTTCTGTGGCGCGCCTGGCCGAAGAGCTGGGCCGAACAATATCGCAGCTCCAATTTCTACGCGCATGATCCCGTTGCGCCGCGCATTCGCCAGCAGGCAGAAATGTTTGCATGGTCGGACATCCAGCTCGATACCGTCAGCGCCACGTCGCGCCACATCATGGAAATCGCCGCCGTCGATTATGACCTGCGCTATGGCCTCTGCGCGCCCGTCCACGGCATGAACGGCTATCAAGCCGGCCTGTCGCTCGCAGGCCATGAGGTGGAGCGCACGCCGGAAGCCAATTCCGCGATCGAACTCGTTACCATGTATGCGTTCAACCGCTTCGCCATCCTGCGCTCGCGCGCGCAGACAAAATCGACAGTGCTAAGCGCACGCGAGCGCGAGGTCATGAGCTGGGTCGCCGCCGGCAAGACGGCCTGGGACACGAGCGTGATCCTCAGCATCTCCGAGGACACCGTGAACAAGACGGTCACCGCGGCAATGCACAAGCTCAACGCGCATACACGCGCGCAGGCTGTGGCGGAAGCGATCAAGCGAGGCCTCATCGCCTTCTGATTTGGCGATTGTCAATCCCCTGTCCACGGAATGTCGCGATCCACCAGACCGTGAAAATTGTCCACGCAGAGCAGCGTGGGACGGTTTTCATGATCGAGATCATCAACAGCGGTAACGCGAAGCGCCACGGTGATCTCCTCGACAAGCAATTCCGTCTGCGCCACGAGATCTTCGTCAAGGATCGCGGCTGGACCGATTTCGATATCGACGGCACCCACGAGCGCGACCAGTATGACGACGATGCGGCGGTCTATCTCGTCGCTGCCGATCCGACCGGCAACGTGGCGGGTGGCTACCGCCTCTATCCGACTGTGCTGCCGCACATGCTGAGCGAGCAATTCCCGCATCTGGTCGAAGGCGCCATCATCCGGCGCAGCGACGTGCTCGAACTCACGCGATTTGCCATGCGAAAATCCGAGCGCCGCAGCCGGCACTATTTCGAGTTGCTCGCCGCGATCCAGGAATATGGACTGATGGAAGGCCTGTCGGGTTTCACCTCGGTGATCAATCCGCTGCGCATTCCGATCCTGCAGGGGTTCGGCTTCGAGATCGAACCCCTCGGCCTGCCCGCCATGATCGACGGCGAGTCGACCATTGCCGTGCTGTTTCACGTCAATGAACAATGCCACGCCCGCGTGCGGAACAAGGTGGCGATCCATGAAACCGTGTTCGGCGCGGCCGTTGCCTCGCGCCAGATTGCCTGACCCCGATGAAGGAATGTCATCTGAAAGTGATCCAGGGCGGAAAAGACGCAGACGATCTGATCGTCACCATGCTGCATGCGCTGCAACTGGCGAATTCGTGCCGGTCGAAAACGACCTACAACCTGCTGCGCATGGCGCTGCTCAATGAAGGAATCGAAATCGCGAAGACGATGGAGCGTTGACTGCCCGAGACGGCTTGCCGTTCGGCGGCACTGGCGCTAAACAGGCGCCAGAGGCATCTGCCTTGGGCGGCTAGCTCAGCTGGTTAGAGCATCTCGTTTACACCGAGAGGGTCTGCGGTTCGAATCCGTAGCCGCCCACCATTTCCCCGACATCGTTGCCGACACGCCGCAGCTTCTAGCGCTGCAGGCCGATTGTCGCCGGTGCCTGCAGGTCCTGCCGCGGCCATTCGGGATTTGGCTGATCCGCTTGTTTGGCACCAAGGAAATTCGCGCGGTCCCTGTTCTGGAAGCCGCGATCCCTGCCCTCGAACTCCCGCTCCGCACGATAGCCACGCTCGCGCTCGCTGCCGAAGCGCTTGTCCAGCCGCTCGCACAGTGCCGCATCGGTGGCGGCCAGCGACATCAATGCCGTCAGGACGAGCGCTCTCATCATCGTATTCTCTCCATGAGCGAGCCTATCATCACAGGTTGCAGATCAACAGGAGCTGCCGATCAAGCTCCCGTCATCGCCCCCGCCAAAACAAAAGCGGCGCCCCGAAGGACGCCGCTCGTGTCATTATCGGGAGGAGCGCTTAGTGCGCCGTCAGGCCACCGGCGGCTTCGTCGCCGTCGGCCTTCACCGGCACCTTGGTGTCCTCTTCCCAGTCGATCGCCTCCGGCTGGCGAACCAGCGCGTTCTTGATCACCTCGTCCATCCGGGCGACCGGGATGATGTTCAGACCACCCTTGATCGAGTCCGGGATCTCGGTGAGGTCCTTGGCATTGTCCTCGGGGATCAGCACCGTCTTGATGCCGCCGCGGGCCGCAGCCAACAACTTCTCCTTCAATCCGCCGATCGGCAGCACGCGGCCGCGCAGCGTGATCTCGCCGGTCATGGCGACATCGCGCCGGATCGGAATGCCCGTGAGGACAGACACGATCGTCGTGGCCATCGCCACGCCGGCGGACGGACCGTCCTTCGGCGTTGCGCCTTCGGGCACGTGGACGTGGATGTCGCGTCGCTCGAACAGCGGCGGTTCGATCCCGAAGGTGATCGCACGCGAGCGGACGTAGGATGCCGCCGCCGAGATCGATTCCTTCATCACGTCACGCAGGTTGCCGGTGACGGTCATGCGGCCCTTGCCGGGCATCATGACGCCTTCGATGGTGAGCAGCTCACCGCCGACATCCGTCCAGGCCAGACCCGTGACCACGCCGACCTGATCGTCCTTCTCGATCTCGCCAAAGCGATACTTCGGCACACCGGAGAATTCCTCGAGGGTCTTCTCGGTGACCTTCACCACCTTCTTCTTCGAGAGCATCAGCTCCTTCACGGCCTTGCGGGCCAGCGTGGAGATTTCGCGCTCGAGGTTACGCACGCCCGCTTCGCGGGTGTAGCGGCGGATCAGCAGCAACAATGCGTCGTCGTCGATCGACCATTCCTTGGTGTCCAGACCGTGCTTCGACAGCGCAGCCGGGATCAAGTGCTTGCGGGCGATCTCGACCTTCTCCGTCTCGGTGTAGCCAGCGATCCGGATCAGCTCCATGCGGTCCATCAGCGGCCCCGGAATGTTCAGGGTGTTCGCCGTGGTGATGAACATCACGTTGGACAGATCGTAGTCCACTTCGAGATAGTGATCGGCGAAGGTGCCGTTCTGTTCGGGGTCGAGGACCTCGAGCAGAGCCGACGACGGATCGCCGCGGAAGTCGGCGCCCATCTTGTCGATCTCGTCCAGCAGGAACAGCGGGTTCGCCGTCTTGGCCTTGCGCATCGACTGGATGATCTTGCCGGGCATCGAACCGATATAGGTCCGGCGATGGCCGCGGATCTCCGCCTCGTCGCGCACGCCGCCGAGCGACACGCGCACGAACTCACGTCCGGTCGCCTTCGCGATCGACTTGCCGAGCGAGGTCTTGCCGACGCCGGGAGGACCGACGAGGCACAGGATCGGGCCCGTCAGCTTGTTGGCGCGCGACTGCACGGCGAGATACTCGACGATGCGGTCCTTGACCTTCTCAAGCCCGTAGTGCTCCTCGTCCAGCATCGCCTGGGCGGCGCTGAGGTCCTTCTTGACCTTCGACTTCTTGCCCCACGGAATCGACAGCAGCCAGTCGAGATAGTTGCGCACGACGGTCGCTTCCGCGGACATCGGCGACATCTGGCGCAGCTTCTTCAGCTCGTGCTGCGCCTTCTCGCGGGCTTCCTTCGACAGCTTGGTCTTGGCGATCTTCTCTTCGATGTCGGCCAGTTCGTCCCGACCCTCGTCATCGCCGAGCTCCTTCTGGATCGCCTTCATTTGCTCGTTGAGATAGTATTCGCGCTGCGTCTTCTCCATCTGGCGCTTGACGCGCGAGCGGATGCGCTTCTCGACCTGCAGCACCGAGATCTCGCTCTCCATCAGGCCCAGCACCTTTTCCAGGCGCCCGGTGACGGACAGCGTTTCCAGGATGCCCTGGCGATCCGCGATCTTGACGGCGAGATGCGACGCGACGGTGTCGGCGAGCTTGGCGAAATCAGTGATCGCCTGCACGACGCCGACGACTTCGGCCGAGATCTTCTTGTTGAGCTTCACATAGCTCTCGAAGTCGGACACGACCGAGCGCGACAAGGCTTCCGCCTCGACGCTCTTGGCATCGGTGTCCGCAAGCGCGACAGCCGTCGCCTCGTAATATTCAGTACGGTCGGAATACTTCTCGACCTTGGCGCGCTCGAGGCCTTCCACCAGCACCTTCACGGTGCCGTCGGGAAGCTTCAGGAGCTGCAGCACGCTGGCGAGCGTACCCGTCTCGTAGATGGCGTCCGGCGCAGGATCATCATCCGACGCATTCTTCTGCGTCGCGAGCATGATCAGGGCGTCGTTCTTCATCACCTCTTCGAGCGCGCGAATGGATTTTTCGCGGCCGACGAAGAGCGGCACGATCATGTGCGGGAAGACGACGATGTCGCGCAGCGGCAGCACCGGATAGGAGTGCGTCTCGCCGTGAACAATGGTTGGCCGGGGCTTGGAGGTCGTCATGGCCTGTTCCTTTTGCTTTGCCCCCTTGCACGCGGTCCGCTGGAATGACGCAACCACCACAAGGTGCGATTTCCGTCCTTGCTCGGCCATCCGACCTGAGTCGTTTCGGCTCTACCTGTCCGGAGCGTTATGGCGAATCTTGAGGGAGATTTTGTGTTCGCCGCCGCCATTAGGTGGCTATGGGCCGGGGGGGTGTCAAGTGACGGAAACACCTATGAACAAAGGCGGTTTATGGAGTGCTCCGCTCTCTCCCCATGTCGTTGCCGGGCTTGACCCGGCAATCCATCTTGAGCGGCAAAACGCGGGGCTAAAGATGGGTCCGCGGGTTAAGCCCGCGGATGACAGCTCCATATTGCGGCTTCTCACCAGAACGAAAAACGGCTGCCGGATACCCGGCAGCCGTGTCCCGAACTGATCTTTCGCGCAACGCGATCAGGCGCTGGCGCTGGTCTCCGCCGCGCGGTCGGAGCGGTCGGCATAGATGTAGAGCGGGCGTGCCGTCCCATCCACGACTTCCTTGGAGATGACGACTTCCTCGACACCTTCCAGACCCGGCAGGTCGAACATGGTTTCGAGCAGGATCGCTTCCAGGATCGACCGCAGGCCGCGGGCGCCCGTCTTGCGCTCGATAGCCTTGCGGGCCACCGCACCCAGCGCCTCGTCGGCGAAGGTGAGCTCGATATTCTCCATCTCGAACAGGCGCTGATACTGCTTCACCAGCGCGTTCTTCGGCTCGACCAGGATCTTCTTCAGCGAGGTCTCGTCGAGGTCTTCCAGCGTCGCGACGACGGGCAGACGACCGACGAATTCCGGGATCAGGCCATACTTCAGCAGATCCTCGGGCTCGACGTGACGGAAGATTTCACCGGTGCGGCGATCTTCCGGCGCCAGTACCTGCGCGGCGAAACCGATCGAGGTGGTGCGGCCGCGACCCGAAATGATCTTTTCGAGGCCAGCGAATGCGCCACCGCAGATGAACAGGATGTTCGTCGTATCGACCTGCAGGAATTCCTGCTGCGGATGCTTGCGGCCGCCCTGCGGAGGCACGGAGGCAACGGTGCCTTCCATGATCTTCAGCAGTGCCTGCTGCACGCCCTCGCCCGACACGTCGCGGGTGATGGACGGATTGTCCGACTTGCGCGAGATCTTGTCGATTTCGTCGATATAGACGATGCCGCGCTGCGCACGCTCGACATTGTAGTCGGCCGCCTGCAGCAGCTTGAGGATGATGTTCTCGACGTCCTCACCGACATAACCAGCCTCAGTGAGCGTCGTCGCATCGGCCATCGTGAACGGCACATCAAGGATGCGGGCGAGCGTCTGCGCGAGCAGCGTCTTGCCCGAACCGGTGGGACCGATCAGCAGGATGTTCGACTTCGCGAGTTCGACATCGTTGTGCTTGGTCTGGTGGTTGAGGCGCTTGTAGTGGTTATGCACCGCGACCGAGAGAACCTTCTTCGCATGGAACTGACCGATGACATAGTCATCGAGCACCTTGCAGATTTCCTTCGGGGTCGGGATGCCGTCACGCGACTTGACCAGCGAAGACTTGTTCTCTTCGCGGATGATGTCCATGCACAGTTCAACGCATTCGTCGCAGATGAATACGGTAGGACCCGCGATCAGTTTGCGAACTTCGTGCTGGCTCTTGCCGCAAAACGAACAATACAGCGTATTCTTGGAGTCGCTGGTACCGACCTTACTCATTCCTATCTCCGTCCGCCGTTCGATCTTCGTTCGCAGGGTGTCGCTCAGATCGGGACACGTCCCGTAGATAGAGCAATTGCCGTACCAAAAAAGACCTTTGTTCCAAATTGCCGCGTGAATCCGCGGCCAAATCGAATCTCCGCGATACTAACCGATCCACGCTAGCGAACCATGCTGGCAGCCGATGATCAAGAATTCGCTAATCGGCGCAGCGTCACCATTTATGACGATTACGCGATTTGCGCGCGCTTCGCGAGTGTCCCCGGTAATCCGGAGCGCATTGCGCGAATAAGCGGCTCGTATTGTGGACGAAAGCGGAACTTTGGCGTCCAATTCCGGCACTGAGTACCGGAACGAGCTATTCGATCAGTTAGCTTTGATCTTGGTTTGTATCCGGAAAAGTCGGAGCGCGCATGCGCGATCCGACGCAATGTTGCCAAGCTGTTCCCGGCCAGTGCCGGAAACACCTTCTCGCCTTAGACCGGCTTCGCCGGCGCTGCTTCCTCGGCGCGCTTGTCGATGACCTTGTCGATCAGTCCGAATTCCTTCGCCTGATCGGCCGTCATGAAGTTATCGCGTTCGAGCGCGTTGTGGATCTCGTCATAGGGACGGCCGGTGTGCTTCACATAGATCTCGTTCAGCCGGCGCTTCAGGCTCTCGACTTCCTTGGCATGGATCAGGATGTCGGTGGCCTGGCCCTGGAAACCGCCCGAGGGCTGGTGAACCATGACGCGGGCGTTCGGCAGAGCGAAGCGCATGTCCTTCTCGCCTGCAGTCAGCAGCAGCGAGCCCATGGATGCAGCCTGACCGGTGCACAGCGTGGAAACCGGCGGACGGATGAACTGCATCGTGTCGTAGATGGAGAGACCCGACGTCACCACGCCACCCGGCGAGTTGATGTACATCGAGATTTCCTTCTTCGGATTCTCGGCTTCCAGGAACAGCAGCTGCGCGACGATCAGCGTCGCCATGCCGTCTTCCACCGGACCGGTCACGAAGATGATGCGCTCCTTCAGGAGGCGCGAGAAGATGTCGTAGGCCCGCTCGCCGCGATTGGTCTGCTCGACCACCATCGGAACGAGGTTCATGTAGGTTTCGATCGGATCGCGCATAGAGCACCCAAAGGGTTGGAGGAGACAGGCCGCGGGAATGCGCGAATGTCCCGTGATGCAGGAGAGAAGTGCGAGCCCACAGATATGAGCCAATCGGGCGACAACAAGACCATGGGTCGGATCGTCGCCCTGCCCCCTCAGTTCAAGCCGATTCTGGCGGGCACCGCAAAGCGATGCAGCACCGTTCGGAACTGATTCGGGCGGTATCCTTAATGACAAAACGCCGGCTGGAGGACCAGCCGGCGTTTTGATTAGAACGTTCTAAAGACTGCTCTCTCGGTCGTCGTGCCCGGGCCTTGACCCGGGCATCCATCTTTCGATGCTTGATGCGAAGATGGATGGCCGGGTCAGGCCCGGCCATGACGGAGAGTGTGCCGGCTTACGCCGCCTTCTCGTCTTCGTCCTTGTACAGGTCTTCCTTGGACACCTTCTTTTCGGTGACCTTGGCGAGCTCGAGGATGAAGTCGACGACCTTGTCCTCGTAGATCGGCGCGCGCAGCTGGGCGAGCGCCTGCGGGTTGCTGCGATAGAAGTCCCAGACTTCCTTCTCGCGGCCCGGCATCGAACGGGCGCGCTCGATCACGGCGCGGCCGATCTCGTCATCGGTGACCGAGATCTTGTTCTTCTCGCCGATCTCCGAGAGCACGAGGCCGAGACGGACGCGGCGGTCGGCGATCTTGCGATACTCTTCCTGCGCGGCTTCCTCGGTGGTGTTCTCGTCGGCGAAGGTCTTGCCCGAGGACGCCATTTCCTGCTGGATCGAATTCCACATCAGCTTGAACTCTTCGTCGACCAGCGACGGCGGAGCATCGAACTTGTGGGTCTCGTCGAGACGGTCGAGCAGATGGCGCTTCACGCGCTGGCGGGTCGCACCGGCGAATTCAGCAACCAGACGCTCGCGCGCGGCTTCCTTCAGCTTGTCGAGCGACTCGAGGCCGAGCGACTTGGCGAACTCGTCGTCGATCGCGGTGTCGACCGGCGATTCGATCTTGCTCGCGGTGGTCTCGAATTCCGCAGCCTTACCGGCCAGCGTGTCGCTGGCGTAGTTGGCGGGGAACGTCACCTTGAGCGTGCGGGTCTCGCCGGCGGCGATGCCGACCAGCTGATCCTCGAAGCCCGGGATGAAAGTGTTGGAGCCGATCTGGACCGGGATGTCCTCACCGGTGCCGCCTTCGAAAGCGACGCCGTCGATGGTGCCCTTGAAGCCCACGACCACGCGGTCACCCGACTCGGCCTTCGCACCGGCAGCCTTCTCGGTGAACGCACGGTTGGCGTCGGCAACACGCTTGATCGATTCCTCGACGTCAGCATCGCTGACATCGGCAACCGGCTTCTCGACTTCAAAGCTCTTGAAGTCGGCGAGTTCGATCGGCGGCACGACTTCGACGGCCACGGTGTAGGTCAGGTCGGCCTTGCCGGAGAGGATGTCTTCGACTTCCTTCTCTTCGGTCGGCATGGTGATCTTCGGCTCGGTGGCGAGCTTGAGGTTACGTTCGGTGAAGATCTGGGTGTTGGTGGTGCGGATCAACTCGTCCACGGTCTCGGCGGCGACCGAGCGGCCATAGAGGCGCTTCAGATGGCCAGCCGGAACCTTGCCCGGACGGAAGCCATTGAGCTTCACCTTGCCCTTCAGGTCTTCGAGGCGCGCATCGACCTTGGCTTCGATGTCGGCAGCCGGAACGCTGATCTGGAATTCGCGCTTCAATCCGTCGGAGACGGTCTCATTCACCTGCATGGCGTCAATCTTCTTCCCGCTTCGTCCGGCCGTCGGCCGAACAGTGTCAAATTGGTCCGACGCCGGGCCGCAAGGCCTGCGCCAATGGTTAGGCCGATCCGCCTTCGCGGAGGCAAACCCCTCGCGGACACGAATCCGGAAATCATCATGGTCAAACGCTATCTGCGCTTGGTGCGGGCAGAGGGACTCGAACCCCCACAACTTTCGTCACTGGAACCTAAATCCAGCGCGTCTACCAATTCCGCCATGCCCGCAGAAAACATCATGTCCGGCCGCGATGTCGCGAGCGGCGGGCTTATAACACGCAGACGACAAACCGCAGCAAAAAAATGGGCCGGCCGGAGGCCACTTGCCGCAGCCGGTGCAACTGGACTTTCGCGCCCGAAAGTGGTCGGAATTTCCGCATGACGAACAGCCATCTTGCCCTCACCCGTCGTTCCCTGCTGACAGCTGCCGGCGGTGCCCTGATCGCCCCGCTGCTGCCCCATGCGACCTTCGCTCAGGCCGTCACCGCATTGGAGTTGCAGGCGAAACCCGGCCCGTTGATCGTCCGGCCCGGCACCAATTCGGAAGCGGGAACCCTGCATAGCGCTCAGAAGGGTCCGCTGCGCTTCAACCGAGGCGACGAGATCGACGTTCAGCTGGTCAACCAGCTCCCCGGTCCCATCGTGTTGAATTGCCGCGGCATCAATGCTGTGTCAGGCATCGCCCCGCTGCTCGACCGCAAGCCGGTCGCCACCGGGGGGAAGGATTCGTTCAAGCTGACGATGCGCAGCGCCGGCACGTCCTATGTGGACATGCGCCTGCTCGGCGACGGCCAGTCGCTGCCCTCGCAAGTGCGCAGCATGGTGGTGCAGGAGACCGATCCGCTCGAGGTTGACCGCGACGAGGTGCTCCTCGTCGAGGATTTCCGCATACTGCCGAACGGAAAGTTGCTGGCACCGGGCATCGATCCAACAGACTCCGCGGCGATGTTCCTGGCCAACCGCAAGGCGCTCCACGACATTCCGGTTAAGACCAATGAACGGCTCAGACTTCGCCTTATCAATGGCTGCCAACGCTCTGTGATCGCTCTAAAATTCGAGGATCAGGACGTCCGTGTCATGGCTATTGACGGCCAGCCCGCGGAGCCATTCCCGGCGCGAAACAATCAGGTCGTACTGGCACCCGGCACCCGCATCGACGTCTTCCTCGACACCATTAAACCAGCGGGAACCGTCACTCCGATCCTGCTCCACGACGGCAAGGACATTCGCCGCATCGGCCAGCTCGTCACGCTGAAGGACCCGGCGCTCCGGCCCGCGCCGATGCAGACCGTCACCCCGCTGCCGTCCAACGGCCTGCCGATCCAGATCGACCTCAAGAGCGCCATGCGTTCGGACCTGGCTGTTGGCGCGCCAGATGCCGGCTGGATCAAGCCGCTCGATCTCGGCCCATCCACCGCCCCGGCCTTCAAGGCCAAGCCCGGACGCCCGGTGGTCCTGACCTTGAACAACAAGGCCAGCACCCCTGCCGTCCTGCAGATGCACGGCCATCACTTCCGCCTGCTCGACAAACTCGACGACGGCTGGAAGCCATTCTGGCTCGACACCCTGGCCCTCGACCCCGGCCAGACCCAGCGCATCGCTTTCGTGGCCCATAACCCCGGTCGCTGGCTGATTGAATCCTTCACCACCGACTGGGCCTCCCCGCGACTGGTGCGCTGGTACGAGGTCGGCTGAACTCAGTAGGGAATGCCAAGCCGGTCATAGAGCCGCCTGAACACGGCCGGCATGACCTCGGTGAGGTCCTCCGCAATCAGCCCCGGCCCCGCTTCGGAGCCGGCCTCGCCATGCATCCACACGCCGATGCAGGCCGCCTCATAGGCCGGCACGCCTTGCGCCAGAAACGCCCCGATCAATCCGGCCAGCACATCGCCTGAGCCGGCCGTTGCCAGCCAGGGCGGTGCGTTCGCGGCGATGGCTGCGCGGCCATCAGGCGACGCGACCACCGTGTCGGGACCTTTCAGGAGGACAACGGCACCCGATCGCCGGGCAGCAGCGGTTACGCGATCGAGCTTTGACAGCGCCTCAAGATCCGAGCTCAAGCCACTGAAGATGCGCGAAAATTCACCCTCATGCGGCGTCAGAACAACTTGAGTTTCGGGATCAGCCTTGACCAGATCGAACAGCCGATCGGGCGCATCGGCGAAACTGGTCAGCGCATCCGCATCGAGCACCAGCCTCCGTTTTGCCGCAAGACCTGCCTCTATGAAGCCACACGTTTTCGCGCCGATCCCAGCTCCCGGGCCGATAACGCAAGCATTGATCTTGCCACCGATCAGGCCGGCGAACTCATCCGGCGTATCGACCGGCCGGACCATGACCGCCGTCAGTGCCGCGGCATTCACAGCCAGTGCGTCACGTGGCGATGCCACCGTAACCAGCCCTGCTCCGCCCCGCAGCGCCGCTCGCGCGGACAGCCGCGCCGCACCGGTCGCCGCGATGTCGCCTGAGACGACTACGGCATGCCCCTTGGTGAACTTGTGCCCATCCACCCGCGGCAGCGGGAATGCGTCCTGCCACAGATCGGGATTGTTCTCGGCGGTCTTCGGCCCGATCCGCTCCAGCACACCGTCATCGATGCCAATGTCGATCACCCGCAGCTTGCCGCAACAACTGCGGCCGGGAAGCAGCAGATGGCCAGGCTTGGGCCGGAAGAAGGTCACGGTTTCGGTGGCCAGGATGGCCGCCCCCATCACCGCACCGGAATTGCCATTGATGCCGCTCGGCAGATCAATGGAAAGCACCGGCACGCCCGATGCGTTGATGGCGCCGATCATGATCTTGGGATCGCCCTTCACTGGACGATCGAGCCCGGCGCCGAACAGCGCATCAATGATCAAGGCCGGCGACCCGATCAGGGAGGGATCGCAGGGCAGCACCTCCCCCTTCCATCCCTTCGCCGCCAGCGCCGCATCGCCCTTCAGGGTGGCGCGATCGCAGAGCAAGATCACAGACACCTCGCGTCCCTGCGCCGCAAGCTCAGCCGCCGCGACAAATCCGTCGCCACCATTGTTGCCGCGACCGGCAATCACAAGGATCGCCCCTTCTTCGGCTAGATCATTCGCCGCATCGGCGACCGCACGGCCGGCGGCTCGCATCAGCTCGAAGCCTGGCGTGCCGGCCGCAATCGTCAGCTCGTCGGCGCGCGCCATCTCTTCTGTGGTCAGGAGCTCCATCACGCTTTCCGTATCGCCTGTTCGAAAGGCAGCCGCGAATTCGACCATGTCGGACGGTCGCGACTGCACTTAATTTAACCAATCTGCCCACTTGCTAGACAAAAGCGGTGAGGTATTCTCGTCCGAAGCCTCTTCAGTCCTATCGTAAAAACCTGAAAATGCTTCAAAAATAGCCGCCCGCTGAATTTGGCATGGACCCTGCTTTAAGGGAAGCCAACATCACACCGAGGCAATCCAGCATCAAATGATGGAGAAACCGGGAACATCGATGTTGATTGGCGAGAAATTGCCAACGCTCAAGCAGCGGGAGCGCAACTCCGCCCGAATGTGAGTATCAAACTAACTGCGCGCGCCGCCTCGCGGTCGCTGCGCAGGAACGACGCAACTTCAAGTCCAGAAACTTTCGGCCGAGATTGAGTGCCGGGGAGACGTTCAGTGAAAAAGATCGAAGCCATCATCAAGCCCTTCAAGCTCGACGAGGTGAAGGAGGCGCTTCAGGAGGTGGGGCTGCAAGGCATCACCGTCACCGAAGCCAAAGGTTTTGGCCGTCAGAAAGGTCACGCTGAGCTCTATCGCGGTGCAGAATACATCGTTGATTTCCTGCCCAAGGTGAAGATCGAGATCGTTATCTCCGACGACCTCGTCGAGAAGGCGATCGACGCCATCCGCCGCGCCGCACAGACCGGCCGCATCGGCGACGGTAAGATCTTCGTGTCCAATATCGAGGAAGCCGTGCGCATCCGCACCGGCGAGTCCGGCCTCGACGCGATCTGAGCACAGACCCTCCCTACCGGGCTGGACGCTCTCCAAGGGCGGTGCTATCCGATTCCCCGACGTCTCGAGGCGTCAGCAAAAGGCTGCTTCGGCAGCCTTCTTGTTGCCGCCTCTTGTTGTTGAAGACACATGGCTGTGACCCTTTTGTCATACGCCATCGTACCGTCCGGAATTCGGCCCGCACACAAAGGTAGGGAAACCCATGACGACCGCCAAAGAAGTCCTGCAGTCCATCAAGGACAACGACGTCAAATACGTCGACCTGCGTTTCACCGATCCGCGCGGCAAGTGGCAGCACGTCACCTTCGACGTTTCGATGATCGACGAAGAGATTTTTGCCGAAGGCACCATGTTCGACGGTTCATCGATCGCCGGCTGGAAGGCGATCAACGAATCCGACATGACCCTGATGCTCGACCCCGCCACGGCGGTGATCGATCCGTTCTTCGCCGAGACCACCATGGTCATCACCTGCGACGTGCTAGATCCCGGCACCGGCGAGCCCTATAACCGCGACCCGCGCGGCATCGCCAAGAAGGCGGAAGCCCAAGTCAAGGCCATGGGCGTGGGCGACACCGTGTTCGTCGGCCCGGAAGCCGAATTCTTCGTGTTCGACGACGTCCGCTTCTCGGCCCAGCCCTACAATACCGGCTTCAAGCTCGACTCGTCGGAACTGCCGACGAATTCGGACACCGAATATGAAAGCGGCAATCTCGGCCACCGTGTCCGCAACAAGGGCGGCTACTTCCCTGTGCCGCCGCAGGACTCGCTGCAGGACATGCGCTCGGAAATGCTCGGTGCCATGGCGCGCATGGGCGTCAAGGTCGAGAAGCACCATCACGAAGTGGCGTCGGCCCAGCACGAACTCGGCATGAAGTTCGACACCCTGACCCACATGGCCGACCAGATGCAGGTCTACAAATACTGCATCCATCAGGTCGCGCATATCTACGGCAAGACCGCAACCTTCATGCCGAAGCCGATCTTCGGCGACAACGGTTCGGGCATGCATGTGCACCAGTCGATCTGGAAGGACGGCAAGCCGACCTTCGCCGGCAACAAATATGCCGACCTGTCGGAAACCTGCCTCCACTATATCGGCGGCATCATCAAGCACGCCAAGGCCATCAACGCCTTCACCAACCCGTCGACCAACTCCTACAAGCGTCTGGTCCCGGGCTACGAAGCGCCGGTGCTGCTGGCCTACTCGGCCCGCAACCGTTCGGCCTCCTGCCGCATCCCGTTCACGACCTCGCCGAAGGCGAAGCGCGTGGAAGTCCGCTTCCCGGATCCGATGGCGAACCCCTATCTCGCTTTCGCCGCGATGCTGATGGCCGGCCTCGACGGCATCAAGAACAAGATCGATCCGGGCCCGGCGATGGACAAGGACCTCTACGACCTGCCGAAGGAAGAGCTGAAGCAGATCCCGACCGTGTGCGGCAGCCTGCGTGAAGCCCTCGAGAACCTCGACAAGGACCGCGCGTTCCTGAAGGCCGGCGGCGTGTTCGATGACGACTTCATCGATGCCTATATCGAGCTCAAGATGCAGGACGTCGAGCGTTTTGAGATGACCCCGCATCCGGTCGAATTCGAAATGTACTATTCGTACTGATCGGATTGCTCGGTCAGCGACAGGATCAAGGCGCCCGGGGAACCGGGCGCTTTTTTTTGTGCCACTCATGCGCGCGCCGTGTCGCCCTCCAGGACAAAGCCGCAGACCAGCGATGGCCACCTGTACGCACATGCGGCGAGATCCTTGGGTACTGCTCCTGCGACACTGAACCAATCGGGAGGTTTCAGCTTGATCCCGGGAGGTGTGATGATGTCCCACAATCCTATTCTTCTCGTTGGCGGTTCCGGCATTGTCGGCCGCTGGGCGTCTCGCTTTCTGCGCGAGGCGCATCCCGATGCGCCGCTGCTGATCGGTGGCCGCGACGGCGAGAAAGCCGTAAATGCGGCCGGTGAAATCGGGCGCGCTGAAGGTCTCACGCTCGATATGACGGCCGACGATCTCGGCCTCGGCGAGCGTGAAGTGAGCGCCGTCGCCGTATTGTTCACCGATGAGCGGGTTGCGGCTTTGCGCTTTGCGCAGTCGCGGGGCGTGCCGCATCTGAGCATTTCGCCCGGCATCATTGAACTTGCGCCGGAAGTCGCGGCCTATATCCACAGCCCGTCCGCCGCACCGGTCGTGCTTGGAACGGAATGGCTGGTGGGCGCGACAACTGTGCCGACGCTGGAATTTGCCAAGGCGTTCGGCCGGGTCCACGACATCAGGATCGGCGCACTTCTCGATGAAAAAGACGCGTTCGGACCGTCGGCGAATGTCGATCTGGAGCGACAAACGAAAACAATGCCCGCAGCGCTCGCGCGCCGCGACGGCGCCTATGTCTGGCGCACCGGTGACGATGCCAAGGCGAAGTTCCGCGCCATCGACGGCACCGAGATGGAAGCCTCGGCGCTGTCGCCCAATGACGTCGTCGGCCTGGCCACCGCGACCGGGGCGCCGAATGTCACTTTCAATCTCGCGCTCGGCGTGAGCTCCAGCCGCCGCCGCGGCGAGCCGATGTCCACCGAGATCATCATCGAACTGGCGGGCGAGGATCGCGACGGGCAGCCGCTGCGGACGCGCCATGCGGTGGTGCATCCCGAAGGACAGATGCCATTGACGGGACTGGGCGTCGCCATGTTGCTCAAACGGCTGACGGGTCTTGATGGACAATCGCCGACGCCCGCAGGACTCTACTTCCCCTACCAGTTGCTCGACCCTTCCGCCTATGTCACGCGCCTCGCGGACATCGGCGGGCGGACACTGACACTGGATGCGACGTAAGGCGTGTCGCTATTTCCTCGTAAACGCTCGAGCTGGTTCGAAGGCTTCGGAAAATCCGACAGCTTGTACGGCGCGTGCAGCGTCGGCGTCGCTTTCGGACCACGGAAGTTTGGCAGCAATCGTGCGGGTGACTGGCTGGCCCAGCGAGCCACCAAAATCGAGCGGCCACAATCCGTTCGGTACCGCCTCGACATTCACGGAGCGCAGCTTGACGCCCTGCCCTAGCGGCGACAGATCGTCATGCTTCAGACGAACAATCGTGGATGAATCGCGCGGATTGCCAAAGCTCGCCAGCACGGGCATCAATTCGCCGGATACCGGCACGGCGCCGGTCTGGCTGCCGACATCGCGAAAGGCGATCTTGCGGCCGGCCGCCTGATAGGCGCGCATCGCCACGAAATTGGCGCCATCGAAATCGGCATTGCCCTTGTCGTCATGCAGCATGAGCGCGGCAAGGTTCTTGCCGCCGCCGAGATCGACCATCACGGCATCGCCGCGCGACGTCGTCTTTCCACCGGGCTGGTAACCGCGATAGGGATGCACCGAGACGACGCTGGACGCCGACTTGACGCCCTCGGGTGTGTCGACTTCGACGGTGAGGCGATATTTGTGCGCGGGACGATCGGTGCGGATCCAGTCGCCGACCACGATCGCCGCGAGCAGCACCACCGGCCCCGCCCATTTGAGAATTTTCATCACGGCCTCCCGTATCGGCCATGCACCATGGCGATGCATTCGTCAAAGCGGCGATATGTCGTGGTGACGGATCGAAGCCGTCCCTACACCGATCCATCGATCATGACTTCGACGAGATGGGTCCCCCCGTCCGCAAATGCAGCGTCGAGCGTCGGGCGCAGCTTTGCGGGGTCCGTGACCGTCTCCGCCTTGAGGCCCAGCGACTTGGCTAGCGCCGCAAAGTCGACGGCGGGATCGGCAAAATCCATTCCGACAAAGTGATCGTCCTGATGAAATGACAGCAACCGCTGCTTGATGATGCGGTACCCGCCATTATTGGCGATCACCACCACCAGCGGCAGCTTGTGGCGGGCCGCCGTCCAGAGCGACTGGATCGAATACATCGCGCTACCGTCTCCGGAGAAACAGACGACGGGGCGATCCGGATTGGCGAGACTGACGCCGACCGACGCCGGCAGGCCCCAACCGATGCCGCCGGAAGCGAGCGCGTGGTAATCGTAGCGGTCGCGATAGGGCTTGAGCGCTGTCATATGGCGCGAGGATGTGAGGCCCTCATCGACCATGATGGCATTGGCCGGCATGGCCTCAACCACCTGCAGTGCTAGCCAGTCCGGATCGATCGGCGCGCGCGAAGCGGACTTGCTGATCTGCTCGACCAGCCTGGCGCGGCGCGCGGTCCAGTTGCCGGACGCCAGCGCCGCCCTGCCCTTCGCGGCACGCGTTTCGAGCGCCGGACCGCCGGACTCCTGGAGCGCCGGCGTCAGCACCCGCAGCGTTTCCTTCACATCGGCCTTGAGTGCGATCTCGGCGCCAAAATTCTTGGCAAGATCCCAATCGACGAGGCCGACCTGCAAGATGGGCATGCCGTCCGGCAACGGCAGCGTTTCACTATATACTGACATCCGCAGCGGGTCGGCGCCGAGCACGATCAGGAGATCATGGGGCGCCAGCAGGTCGCGCACCTGGGTCTGCGTGCGCGACAGCGATCCCATGTAACAGGGGTGCTTCGACAGAAAGTGCGAGCCGTAAGGCGCTGATTGCTGATAGACCGGGGCGCCGAGTGCAGTTGCGAAATCGGCAGCTTCCTGCAGGGCGTCGCTTTTCACGATCTCGTCGCCTGCAATGATCACCGGACGCTCAGCCTTCAACACCCGTTGCACAATGGCCGCCAGCGCATCGTCCGACGGCCGGATGCGCGTATCGACGCGGGTCGCCCGGCCGAGTTCGAGGCCGATCTCTGCGTTCAGGATGTCGCCGGGCAGCGAGATGAAGACCGGGCCGGTCGGTGCGGTGGTCGCGATCTTGGCGGCACGGCGCACGATGCGCGGCAGATCCTCGAGGCGCGTGACCTCCACCGCCCATTTCACCAGCGGCTCGGCCATGCGCACCAGCGGACCATAGAGCAGCGGCTCCATCAGGCCATGCCCCTGCTCCTGCTGGCCAGCGGTGAGAATCATCGGTGTACCCGTGAACTGCGCATTGTAGAGCGAGCCCATGGCATTGCCGAGGCCGGGAGCCACATGGACATTGCAGGCGACGAGCCGGCCGGAGGCGCGGCTATAGCCATCGGCGATGGCGACCACGAGACTTTCCTGCATCGCCATCACGTAAGTGAGGTCCGGATGGTCCTTCAGCGCATGCATGATCGGCAGTTCAGTGGTGCCGGGATTGCCGAACAGATGCGTGACGCCTTCGTCCTTGAGCAGCGCGAGAAAAGCCGAACGGCCGGTAATGCGATTCACGGATGTCCTCCCATTCCCGCGGTCCTGGCCTGCGGGTTCGGTGCATCTTGGCGTGATTTGTGGTGCGGCGGCAGCCGAGACGGGGTCATGGCTGCGTTGCAGACGGCAATGCGCTGTCTCGCCGCAACAGCTTCGACGCTTGACCACCGCCCGCAATTCGCGAAACAGTGATTTTCCACGAGGTGAATTTCATATGCCCCTGCCCGCCAATTCCCATGTCCCATCGCGCAGCGATCTCGCCTGGGCGATTTCGGTGGGTGGCATCGCCACGGTGGCGTTCGCGATCTTCGTGGTGTTCGCCTGGTACTTCTCCGCGACGCTGTTCCTGGTCTTTGCCGGAGTGCTGCTCGGGGTTGCGCTCAATGCGATAACGCAATTGCTGGGCCGCGTTATGGGCGGGCCGCAGCCGCTGCGGCTGGCGCTGGTCTGCGTATTGCTCGCAGCCATGCTCGGCGGCCTGCTCTATCTCGGCGGTGCAACCATCGCCAGCCAGGCCAAGACGCTGTCCAGCACGCTGAAGTCCCAGGTCGTCAGCGTGAAGACCTATCTGGAACAGCATGGCGTCGACACCAGCTATTTCGACTTCAACAGCATTCTGTCGGAAGTACCGAAGGACGGCGAAAAGGAAACGACAGCAGCCGAAATCCCCGGCACCGTCGCGCCCAGCACGGCACCCATCCCCCGCACCACCAACCTGCCGAGCGCCGGCACCATCGCTTCATCGGGCGGCGCCATCGTGACCCAGACGCTAAAAATCCTGCTTGGCACCGTGGGTGCCGTCGGCAATTTTTTCATCGTGCTGTTTCTGGGCCTCGCCTTTGCCGCGCAGCCGAGCGTCTATCGCAAAGGCCTGCTGCAACTTACTCCGAAGAAACATCGCGCGCCCGTGACCACTGTCGTCGATCGCATCAGCGACACGCTGCAGCGCTGGCTCGTCGCCCAGATGATCACCATGGTGGCGGTGGGTGCCGTCACCTGGCTCGGCCTGAAGCTGATCGGCATTCCCAGTGCGTTCATTCTCGGCGTACAGGCCGGTCTGCTCGCCTTCATTCCCACCGTCGGCGCCATTCTCGGGGGCCTGATCGTGGTACTGGCGAGCCTCGCCTCGGGCTGGTTCGCCGGCGCATCGGCCTTCGTGCTGTTCATGGCCGTGCATGCGCTGGAAAGCTACATCCTGACGCCGATCCTGCAGCGCCAGGCGCTGGATATTCCGCCGGCGACGCTGTTTGCATTCCAGATCACGCTGGGCGTGGTGTTCGGCGTCTGGGGCCTGGCGCTGGCATTGCCGGTGATGGCCATCGGCAAGGTGGTGATCGATTTCCTGCGCGAAGACGACGAGGCCCCCGCGCAGGAAGCGGCGACGGCCTAGCTTACGTCGTCAGCACCGTTTCGGTGTGCTCGACATAAGGTGGCGTTTCGAAATACGGACCGACCAGCGCGCGCCATTCGGCGAAATCCGCGGAGCCGCGGAAATCCACCGTGTGGTTTTCCAGGGTTTCCCACTTCGCCACCAGCCGATAGCGCGACGGCAATTCAACCGATTTGTGCAATTCGAAGCCGAGGCCGCCTTTGGCACGCAGGAATAGCGGCTTGGCCTTGGCGACGGCCGCCTCAAAATCCTTTTCGCTGCCCGGCTTGACGTCGATTTGTGCGATTTCCGTGATCATCGTTTCCCGACCCTTTGTTTGCGGTCGGGCAATGTAGCCCGGATGCGACGAAGCGCAATGCGCCGCGTGGTATCACGACTTCGCGAAATAAACCGCAACCGTCGCGATGATCGCCGTGCAGGTGGCGATGAAGGCGATCAATGGTCCGCGGCTTGTCTGCGTGCCGTAACGCCCCTGCGCGCGGCGCTGCGCGATCAGCGCGGTCTCATACTCGTCCGAGGAAGAGAACATGCAGGCAAATCCCGAGCGCGCTGCGCTGGCAGCGGCATCAAGAGAGAGAAGAGCTGGATGAGAGGAGTGATCGCGCGAGGTCATCATGCGATCAGCATGGAATCGATTGGTAAACCGTCCCTTACTGGGCGATTTCCATTTTCATCGTCACACCGGCGCGGGCGACGGTTACTGCCGGTTTCGGCATCAGTCCGGATGCCACGGCTTTACGCCCTTGCGCGAGCGATAGCGGCTCCTCTTCGGCCGACTGCACGCGGTTACGGCCGCCACGCTTGGCCTGATAGAGTGCCGTATCGGCCGCGGCGAGCAGCACGTCGAGCTCCGTGCCCGCAGGGCCACCGGCCACGCCGATGCTGACGGTGGTCGCCACGGGTGCTGCGTCGACCTCAATGCCGCAACCGGCGAAATTTTCGCGCACCCGCTCGGCAGCCTGCATCGCCTCGTCCAGGTTACATGGCAGCATGGCGGCGAATTCCTCGCCGCCGATGCGCCCGGTCAGATCGGTAATGCGCAGCGAATGGGTGATGACCGAAGCAAACAGCTTCAGCACCTCATCGCCGACGGGATGGCCAAAGCGGTCGTTGATCGACTTGAAGTGATCGATGTCGAAGATCATCACCGTGATCGGGCGACGGGCCTTCGCCTCGCGTTCGATCATTCGTGCGGTCGCCTCGGCAAAGCCGCGGCGATTGAGCAGGCTCGTGAGCGGATCACAGGACGCCGCAACCTTGTGGGCCGCGACGGTCCGCTCGGACACGAGCACGAAGATCAGGAACACGGTGCCGACGGCATAGAGAACCAGTTCGACTGCAAAGGCCGTCACCCAGATGCTGTTGCCGAAGGTCGCATCATCCGGATGCAGCACATCGCCAAGCAGGATCGGGAGCATCAAGGCGAAGCCATGCAGAAGCGGCACCAGCACGGTCGGCCAGCGACGTTGTACCGATTTCCTGCGCTCAAGCCCTAGCTCATAGGCGGTGAGGACCGCATAGAACGCGACGATGCCCGCACCGATAGTAGTCCGCAGCGGCATCATATCGGCCGGCAAGGCAAAGATCGCTGCAATCCAGGCGCCGGCGCCGAAAAACACGCCGCCCCATATCGGCGCGCGGCCGTGGAAGACCCGTGCAGCGGTCCACACCATACCGCAAGCGACGAAGCCGATCGCTGTGAATGCCAGTGTCGACATCTCGCCCAGCAACGGCCCGACAAACGTCCACAGGCCGACCGAGGCACCGCCGAGCAGATAGGCCGAGCCCCACCAGTTCAGCGCAGGGATATTCTCGTGCCGTCCGAAATAAAGGAGCATTCCACCAAGCATCGCGGCGACCAGCGTCGCCACCAGGTAGAGTGTGGATGTGTCGAGCAGCATGTCCGCGCACCGGCAATCATTTGCAATATCACCGACCTGCATCGGTCGGCTGGAAGAATCGCGATTGCGCAAACGTAGCTATGTACCCATTGGAAATTCGTTTTATCGCAAAGCAAAGTTTTCGGGAAAAACTACATCAATCTGTCTGGATGCCGTCGCCGGATACCCAAACACAAAAAAGGGCGCCCGAAGGCGCCCTTTTCCGTATCGATTTGAACGAGGCGATTAACGCTTCGAGAACTGGAACGAACGACGGGCCTTCGCCTTACCGTACTTCTTACGTTCGACGACACGCGCGTCGCGGGTCAGGAAGCCGCCCTTCTTCAGAACCGAGCGAAGCTCCGGTTCGAAGTTGGTCAGAGCCTTGGACAGGCCGTGGCGCACGGCGCCTGCCTGACCGGACAGACCACCACCGGCGACGGTGCAGATCACGTCATACTGACCGGCGCGGGCTGCGGCGACCAGCGGCTGCTGGATCAGCATGCGCAGCACCGGGCGAGCGAAGTACACTTCGACGTCGCGCGTGTTGACGACAACCTTGCCGGAGCCCGGCTTGACCCAGACGCGGGCAACCGCGTCCTTGCGCTTGCCGGTGGCATAAGCGCGGCCCTGCTTGTCGACCTTCTTCTCATAACGCGGCGCGTCCGGTGCGGAGACCTTCAGCGAAGCGAGCTGGTCGAGCGACTGCATGGTATCGGACATTATGCGGCCCTCTTGTTCTTGCGGTTCAGCGCGCCGACGTCGAGCGTCTCGGGCTGCTGTGCTTCATGCGGGTGCTCGGCGCCGGCGTAAACACGCAGGTTGCCCATCTGGACGCGACCGAGCGGACCACGCGGGATCATACGCTCGACAGCCTTCTCCACGACGCGCTCCGGGAAGCGACCTTCGAGGATCGACTTGGCCGAACGCTCTTTGATGCCGCCGATGAAGCCGGTGTGGTGGTAGTACATCTTGTCGTCGCGCTTGCGACCGGTGAACACCACCTTCTCCGCGTTGATAATGATGACATTGTCACCGCAATCGACGTGGGGAGTGTAGATCGGGAGATGCTTGCCGCGCAGGCGCATGGCGACCAGCGTGGCGAGGCGGCCGACCACGAGACCGGTGGCGTCGATGACAATCCACTTCTTCGTGACCTCGGCCGGCTTTGCCGAAAAGGTTTTCATTTTGAGATCCGTATAAGTGCGACGGGGTGAAACAGAGATCGGCGCCCGTGAAGGCGCCGAATTGAGGGTGGTTCTAGAGAACCGCCCGGATTCCGTCAATGGCCGTCAGCGCAAAAATCTAAAGCGGAATCAACATCTTATAATTAAGGTGCAATATTACCTCAGGAATCACGCTTTATTCGGAATGGAATAGGTGGATGTCACATGGGCAATCGGGTCCGCCGATGTGCCCGACAGCAGGTTCACTTCCCCCACGGCCAGACGCTTGCCGAGTTTCAGAAGCTTCGCGGCCGCCAGAACGTCCTGCCCCGGTTGGCCCTTGCGCAGGAAATTGATGTTGAGGCTGGTGGTGACCGCGAGGCCCACGGGGCCGATCGCGGACAGCAGCACGACATACATGGCGAAATCGGCCAGAGCCATCAGCGTCGGGCCCGAGACCGTACCGCCCGGGCGCAGCATGCGCTCGCCATAGGTCTGGCGCAGCAGGCAGGTGGTGCCGTCCGCATGTTCGATGGCAATATCCCCGGCGCCAAAAGCCTGCGGAAACTCGCGCTTCAGGAACTCTTCGAGCTCCGGCACCGTCATTTTCGCGTCCGTCATGTCCCCGTCCCGTTGCTCCGTCTTTTCGCCGACACCGTCCTGTTACATTATGGTGACGAATAAGCCCAGCCGATGGAAGACAAGACATGGTTCAACCTGCCCGCGCGGAAACGGCGCACCCATCCATTCTCTTGCGTGAGCAGGTCGGCGATGTCGCCGTGCTCACGCTCAACCGTTCCGCGGCGCGCAACAGCCTGTCGGACGGATTGATTGCAGAGCTGCATGCGGCATTGGATGAGATAGCCGGCGACACGTCCGTCCGCGCCGTCGTGATCACCGCGAACGGACCAGCCTTCTCTGCGGGCCATGACCTGAAGGAATTGACGGCCCGCCGCGCCGATGACGATCGCGGCCGCGCCTATTTCGGCCAGTTGATGAATGCCTGCAGCGCAATGATGCAGGCCGTGGTGCGATTGCCGAAACCGGTGGTCGCCGCCGTGCAGGGCATCGCGACGGCGGCTGGCTGCCAGTTGGTGGCCAGCTGCGACCTGGCCATCGCCTCCGAAGAAGCCCGCTTTGCCACCCCCGGCGTCGATATCGGCCTGTTCTGTTCGACGCCCATGGTCGCACTGTCGCGTAACGTCCCGCGCAAACAGGCGATGGAAATGCTGCTCACGGGCGAACCGATTTCGGCCGAGCGCGCAAGGGAGATCGGTCTCGTCAATCGCGTGGTGCCGGCCGGCACGGAGCGTGATGCGGCCATTGCGCTCGCCCAGCAGGTGGCGCGAAAATCCGCGCATACGATCAAGATCGGCAAGGAAGCGTTTTATCGCCAGGTCGAGATGAATCTCGCCGACGCCTATCGTTTTGCAGCCGAGGTGATGACGGAGAACATGATGGCGCGCGACGCCGAGGAAGGCATTGGTGCTTTCATCGAAAAGCGGACGCCAGTGTGGGAAGATCGGTAAGAATGCGTAGCCTGGATGCAGCGAAGCGAAATCCGGGGACAGCAAAAGGTAACTGAAACGCCGGTCCCCGGATTGCGCTCCGCTCCATCCGGGCTACGAGGACTGAGTCTGGAAATATAATGAACCACGACAACTACAGCGACGCCTATATCCGCGAAATCCTCAACATCGTCAAAACCGTCGCGATGATCGGCGCCTCGCCGCAGAATGTGCGGCCGAGCTACTTCGTGTTCAAGTATCTCAGTGAACGCGGCTACGACATGTTTCCGATCAATCCGGGCCAGGTCGGCAAGAGCCTGCTCGGCAAGCCCTTCGTCAGATCGTTGGACGACATCGACCGCCCCATCGACATGATCGACATGTTTCGCGGCAGTGAGCATGCGATGCCGATCGTCGAAGCTGCGCTTGCCCTCAAGACACTGCCGAAGGTGATCTGGATGCAGCTCGGCGTGCGCAATGACGAAGCCGCAGCCAAGGCCGAGGCGGCCGGCATCAAGGTCGTCATGAACCGCTGCCCGAAGATCGAATATGGGCGGCTGTCGTCGGAGATCCAGTGGATGGGCGTCAATTCGCGCACCATCAGCGCCAAACGTGCGCCGATCCCCACCCAGGGCATGCGGCTGTCATTGAACCGCCAGAGCCTGGGTGGCGGCAGCACGACTGCGGCGGATCGCATCGCCCAGCTCGGCAAAGACAAGAACGACATCGTCTGATCGCAGGATGCAGCAGTTTATTTTTGCTGCAATCACCTGCTGCAGTGCGGCTGTTGCGAAGTCCGGGCAGGATGTCGCCTCACCTTGACGACGCCGCTGCGCCCGATCAGTTTGGCGCCAACCAAATCGACCTTTGATGGGGAGTGATGATGAACGACCGTATTCCAGGTTTCGGGACCCTCGCGGTGCATGCCGGCGCGCAGCCCGATCCGACCACCGGCGCCCGCGCGACGCCGATCTACCAGACCACCTCCTTCGTCTTCAACGACGCCGATCACGCGGCCTCGCTGTTCGGCCTGCAGTCCTTCGGCAATATCTATACGCGCATCACCAATCCAACGACCGCCGTGCTGGAAGAGCGCGTTGCCGCCCTTGAGGGAGGCACCGCTGCCCTCGCCGTGGCATCCGGCCATGCCGCGCAGCTTGTCGTCTTCCAGCAGTTGCTGCAGCCCGGTGACGAATTCATCGCCTCACGAAAACTCTATGGCGGCTCGATCAACCAGTTCAGCCATGCCTTCAAGAGCTTTGGCTGGAACGTGGTCTGGGCCGATCCCGATGACATCGCGTCGTTTGAACGGGCCGTGACGCCGAAGACCAAGGCGATCTTCATCGAGTCCATCGCCAATCCGGCCGGCTCGATCACCGATATCGAAGGCGTCGCCGCCGTTGCCCGCAAGGCCGGTGTACCGTTGATCGTCGACAACACGCTGGCCTCGCCCTATCTGATCCGCCCGATCGATCACGGCGCCGACATCGTCGTGCATTCGCTGACCAAATTTCTCGGCGGCCACGGCAACTCGCTCGGCGGCATCATCGTGGACGCCGGTACCTTCGACTGGTCGAAGGACGGCAAATATCCGGTGCTGTCGGAGCCGCGCCCGGAATATCACGGCATCAAGCTGCAGGAGACGTTTGGCAATTTCTCCTTCGCCATCGCCTGCCGCGTGCTCGGCCTGCGCGATCTCGGCCCGGCGCTGTCGCCTTTCAATGCCTTTCTGATCCAGACCGGTATCGAGACGCTGCCGCTGCGCATGCAGAAGCATAGCGACAATGCCAAGGCGGTTGCCGAATGGCTGTCCACGCATCCGGGCGTGGCCGCGGTGAATTATGCGGGTTTGCCGAATGACAAGTATCACGCCCTCGCCCGCAAATATGCGCCTAAGGGTGCCGGCGCAGTCTTCACTTTCAGCCTGAAGGGCGGCTATGACGCCGGCGTCAGTCTGGTGTCGAACCTGAAGCTGTTCTCGCATCTGGCCAATGTCGGCGACACCCGCTCGCTGGTGATCCACCCGGCCTCCACCACCCACAGCCAACTCGACGACGACGCCAAGACGCGTTCGGGCGCCGGACCGGACGTGGTCCGCCTGTCGGTGGGCATCGAGGACAAGGAAGATCTGATCGCGGATCTGGAGCAGGCGCTGAGCGCGTAACTCCGGCCCTCATGGTGAGGAACCCACCCACTTGGGTGGGCGTCTCGAACCATGAGTGTAGGGCACATCCTTCGAGACGCACGCCTAAGCAGGCGTGCTCCTCAGGATGAGGGCCGAGCGCTAGACCGCCTTGCCGACCGCAAGATCAAGCGGCTGAGATGCCAGCGGCACGTCGCGTACCTTCATCCGCTCCACCTGCAGGATCGCCAGTGTCAGCACGATGATCGCCACGCCCTGATGCGCGAGCGCGAGATCGATCGGGACCTGGTGCAGCAGCGTCAGGATTCCGAGCATCGCCTGCACCGCAATCATCGCGACCAGCCACAACGCACCATTCACGACCGACCGTTTCGCCCGTCCGAGCAGCGCATCGAGCGCATGCCAGATGGCGACGGCGAACAGCAGATAGGCCGTCATGCGGTGCTGGAACTGCACCGTCAGCGCATTGTCGAACATGTTGCGCCACCACGGATCCTCGAAGAACAGCCGTGACGCCGACGGGATGAAGGCGCCATCGATCTCCGGCCAGGTATTGAAGACGCGTCCGGCGCGGAGGCCTGCGACCAGTGCACCGAAATAGATCTGCAGAAAGGTGAGCCCGAGCAGAACCCAGCTCGTCACGCGCAGACGTGTCGATGCAAGCGCCGTGGTGCCGGCATTCATCCGTCGCAGCACCCACACGATCGCAGCAAAAATGATCAGCGCCAGCATCAGATGCACGGCAAGGCGATATTGCGACACCTCGACACGATGGGTCAGGCCCGAGGCCACCATCCACCAGCCGACAAAGCCCTGCAGGCCGCCCAAGGCGAAGATCACCCACAGCCGCGCCTTCAGTCCGGATGACAACACCCCGCGCCACAGGAAGAACAGGAACGGCAGCAGGAATACCGTGCCGATGGTGCGACCGAGCAGCCGGTGGCTCCATTCCCACCAGAAGATGTTCTTGAATTCGGCGAGGCTCATGCCGTGATTGAGCTCGCGATATTGCGGGATTTTCTTGTAGGCCTCGAACGCCTCGTGCCAATGCGCTTCGGTCAGCGGCGGCAACGTGCCGGTGACAGGCTTCCATTCGACGATCGAGAGGCCGGATTCCGTCAGCCGCGTCGCGCCGCCAACCAGCACCATGGCGACGATCATCGCCGCGACCACCATCAGCCACCAGCGCACCGGGCGCAATTCCTTATCGCGGATTTGGGAAATGGCGGCCATTGCAATCAATCTCGGCGCTTTCAGACAGCGCTTTACAAAACAGCGCTTTTAACGAATTTTCGCGCCCCTTATAGTCCGCCCGCCCCGCCCTGCAAAGTTGGGCACTTTGCCCACCCAGCCCCGGCTTTCATGAAGATCCGCACGCGAAAATTCCTTGGAACCATCCTGCTCCTGATCCTCGTGGTGGTGTGGTCGCTGCTCGGCATGGCGATGGCGCAGATGCCATGGCTCGCTGCCTCGGGCTGGCGGCAGGCGATCTTCTATGTGGTGGCAGGTATTGGCTGGGTGCTTCCGGCCATGCCGATCGTCAGCTGGATGCAGAAGCCCGATCCGGAAGATGCGTGAGGCTTAAAGCGCTCCGCTCATCATCACGCGCAGAACCCGCAACGAGCTGCGCCGGCCATCCCATGCGAGCCGTGGCAGCATATGCAGGTCGGCACCAGCCGTCACAATGCCGGGCGCCGACGTCACCGCGCTCGTCAATCCCTGCTCCGCGACCATCGCGACGTCGCGCGCGCCGAAGGCGGCCCTGTCGCCAAACGGAAAGGCAAAATGCCGCGGCCGCACTGGGAGCGCTGCCTCGGCGACCGCCTGCCCTAGTGCAACCTCGCGCTTTGCCGCTGCATCGTCGAGATTGGCGAGGATCGGATAGTTCAACGTGCTGCTGCCGACCGTCGCCAGCGGATCATCGGCGAAAGTCGCCACGTCGTCCCACGTCATCGCGGCCTCGCGCGACAGCGCGGCGAGATCGACACCATAGCGCGCGCAGAGATCATCGATCGCATAAGAAAGCTGAGGCGGCGGCAAGCTGCGCAACCAGCCATGCAGATAGTGATATGCGTCATATTTATCAGCCGTGCTGACCGTCTCGAAATAGCGTCTCCGGTCATCAATGACCGTGTTGATGCGATCCTGCGTCGCAATTACCTGCTCGAGCGCCAGCCACCACATCCGCCCCAGCCCGTCGGGAAACGCACTCGGCAGATACAGAGTGAACGGCACCTGATGACCTGACAGCAGCGGCCAGGCATAGTCGACGAAATCGCGGGTGCCGCGGTCGAAGCTCAACACGACAAAACGGCGACCGCCGTGCGGCGCTTGCACCCGGCGACAGGCCTCGTCCATGGACACGATGTCGAATGGCCAGTGTTTCAGTTTGATGATCACCCGGTGCAGGAATTGCGGCGTGATCTCGCTGGCCTTGAGCGGCTGGAACGCGGCATGCCGCGCAGGCCGCACCCGCTCGAATTTCAGGATGATACCCGCGCCGCGCCGCATGGGTTCCAGCAGACGCCAGAGGCCGCTGGCATAGGCTATTTCCAGCTTCAGCGCCGCCCAATCCGTTCCCAACGACACTGCCATCCCCGCCGCGGCATCATCGCCGCTCCGCCATAGTCCTTACCGTTTGTTGAGATTTCTTTGCAAAACTCCGCCCCAAACGGAAAAATCCCGACAGGGCATCGCAATGACCATGGCTGCGGCAATGGATAAACCAATCGCGGCACATCCCGGCGCGCCCCGCGTCGCACGCGTCGATATTCTGCGCGATTTCGCTGATGCCGAACCCGTGTGGCGGCAGTTCGAAACATCCGCCCATCTGGCAACGCCTTATCAGCGCTTCGACTTCCTCTCCGCCTGGCAGGCCCATGCCGGCAACGCGGAAGGCGCGCAGCCGTTGATCGTGGCCGCCTATGATGCCAGTCAGGAGCCGGTCTTGTTGATGCCGCTCGTCGTCAGCCGAGAGAACGGCATGCGAGTGGCGAGCTTCCCCGGCGGCAAGCATGTGACGTTCAACATGCCGCTGTGGCGCCGGGATTTCGCAGAGACCGCGACCCGCGCCGACATGGACGCTCTGCTCAAGGGCATTCAGGCAAGCAATGACAGGATCGACGTCCTGGCCTTGCTGCAGCAGCCACAGGCGTGGCGCGGCATTGCCAATCCGATGGCGCTGCTGCCGCATCAGCCCTCCGCCAATGAATGCCCGGTGCTCAACATGACACCGGACACGGCACCGACCGACCGCGTCTCCAGCTCAATGCGCAAGCGGCTGAAGACCAAGGAAGCCAAATACAAGGGCCTGCCCGGTTACCGCTATCTGCATGCGGCGACGCCTGCAGACGTGACGCGCGTGCTCGACATGTTCTTTGCCGTGAAGCCACTACGGATGGCGGAACAGGGCCTGCCCGATGTCTTTGCCGAACCCGGGATCGAGGGCTTTCTGCGCCAGGCCTGTGCGGCCCCACGCGCCGGCGGCTACGCTATCGATGTCCACGCCCTCGTCTGCGACGAGGAGGTGATCGCCATGTATGCCGGCGTCACCGACGAGCATCGCTTCTCGATGATGTTCAACACCTACACCATGTCGGCGAATGCGAAATATAGCCCCGGCCTGATCCTGATGCGGAGCATCGTCGATTATTACGCCGACCAGGGCATCCGCTCGCTCGATCTCGGCATCGGCGAAGGCGACTACAAACGGATGTTCTGCAAGGACGACGAGGCGATCTTCGACAGCTATATCCCGCTCACGACCCGCGGTCGCCTCGGCGCGCTCGGCCTGTCGTCGGTGGCCCACGCCAAGCGGATGGTGAAGCAATCGCCGGCACTTCTGCAGATGGCACAGAAGCTCCGGAGCGCCTTTCAGCGATAACCGGCAGCCAGCCCACTCCCATCCATCAACTATTTTTTCAGATATTTCACAAAGCGCCGGAACCATCCGGCTTCGGCAGGATTGAGAGCGATCACAGGAGGCACCCATGCAGCGCCCCGATCCCTCGCCCGACCGTTCCAGTGCCATCGCCTTCGTTGCCTTTGCCGCGGCCGCCACGGTCTGGATCGGCGTCATGGCCATCCAGCCAAGGCCGGAAAGCCTTCAGGCCTCCGTCATCGTCATGTCCAAGGACATCGCCATGACCATGCCGCGGGCGCCTTGGGCGGAACTGGCGGACCTCTCGCGCTAACCCGCGCCTTACTTCACGACGATGGTTCCCGTCATCCCCGCCTCGCGATGGCCGGGGATGAGGCAGGCATATTCGAATTCGCCGGCTTTGGTGAACTTCCAGAGGATATCGCCGACCTTCTTGGGATCGAGCATCTTCGCATTCGGATCGTCATGCTTCATCGACCCGGCCTTCATGGCTTCGGCGTGAGCGAGATTTTCGTCCGTGGTCGCTAGCACGAACTCATGCTCGAGCTCACCGGAGTTGCGCAGCACGAATTTGACCTGCTCGCCTTTGCGCACTTCCAGCCTGCTCGGAACGAAAAGCATTTTCCCGTCGGCCTCGGTCATTGCCACGTTCACGATCCGCGCCGGACGCTTCGCATCGCCGGGCTCGCCGGCCGCAAATTTGGCTGCATTACCGTGATGGCCGTGGTGACCGGCATCAGCGAAAGCAGGCGGGGTCGCCGTTATCAGAAGCGTTGCAGCGATCATGGCGCCGAAGATTGTCTGCATGGCCGGTCCTGCTCCATCATCCCACCCAACCTGGGGCGCATCTTTGAAATCGCCTGATTTAGCCACAGGTCCAGATCGGCCCGATCGGGGTGCGCGTGTAGCACGGACCAAAGCTGCCGCCGTTATACTGGCCGCCATTGAAGCCGGGCCGCCCGGGATAGCGCCACTGCCCTTCCCACCAATTGTAATATTGCGGCGTCTTGTCGATGTACCAATGGCGCTGATCGCGCTTCGCCATCTTCAGATCCGCCTTCTTCTGCATGAAAAGAGGCACGCTGTTGTTCAGCGGCTGGCGATAGCCTGGCAGGAAGCCGTAGCCCTGCCAGCCTTTGGCGTTCTTCTTTGCGGGCGCCGCCATCGCATCTGCGGACAGCAACGACAGGACAACAGCGAGTGAGAGGCAAATCAGGCGCGACATGGCCGGATCATAGACGCGGACCTGTGCGAACGCCACTGACACCTCGCCGCGGCCCGCTCAGCTTTCCACACGCCGCATTCGCGCACAAAGCTCGGCCGTATGATCCATCACCGGCACCACCGCGGGTGTGTCCGGGGCGGTCTCGCCTGGTGACTGCCCCGTCCGTGTCAGAGTGGCCAGCGACGCCATCACCGCGGGCGCTGCCACGCGCGCGACCTGTGCGACACCCGCCATCATGTCAAACCGTGGATGGCTGACCACCATCTCCACCACCAGGGCGAAACCGGCCAGCCCCAATGTGCGCTTGCGTGACTTGATGGACAATTTGCGAAACTTCATCCCCATGACGGGCTCACAAGGCTCGAGGGCTGCGCGCCAGACTCAGCGCGCATCGACGGGTCGTCCGGTCCCAACATAACCGTGACTGTGGCAATACGTTTCGCATCTGCGAACAACACTGATCGCAAGTGATCACGTTGCGCTGAGGCGCGTGAATGAAATTGCGCGCAAAATTCCGCACCGTGGCAACCAAGCCGACCCGCAGCGGCCTTTCGTCTAGTTTCCCGCATGGTTCGGCGTGTATTAGCTTACCCTTGGGAATCCGGGCGTTTGCGCGTCTCGGGCGGGCCGACAACGATAAGAATGTGACACGTTGCGATTTCGGGATCGGCGCTGCGGCGCTCCCCGCCGTCTCGGAGATCGCACCGGATATCGAGGAAATGCAATGACACGAGGTTTCGCTCGCGCGCTCGGCGCAGTCGCCATCCTGCTGGCCGGCGCCGGCAGCGCCCAGGCGCAGAACTGGCCCAACAAGCCGATCCGCATGGTCGTGCCCTACACTGCCGGCGGCTATACCGACCTGATGGCCCGTCTTGTCTCCGAGAAAATGTCGACCGCACTGGGCCAGACAATCGTGATCGAGAACAAGCCGGGCGCCAATGCGGTGATCGGCACCGATGCCGTCGCCAAGGCTGCTCCCGATGGCTACACCTTCGGCACCGTGATCGCCGCGCATTCGGTGAACCCTTCGCTCAATCCGAAGCTACCCTATGACACGATGAAGGACTTCACCTATGTGTCCCTCACCTCAGTGGCACCGCTGATCCTGATCGCGACGCCGTCTCTGCCGGCCAAGGACATGAAGGAATTGATCGCGCTCGCGAAATCGAAGCCCGGCCAGCTGAACTTCGCATCCAGCGGCATTGGCTCCGCCGCACATCTCACCATGGAAATGCTGAAGAGCCGCGAAGGCCTCAATCTGCAGCACATCCCGTACAAGGGCACGGCTGGTGCGCTGCAGGATACGGTCGGTGGCCAGATCAACGTGATGTTCGACGTCATCGGCCCACTGATGTCGCAGGTGAAGTCCGGCAACGCCAAGGCGCTCGCCGTGGCTGCGAAGGCCCGTGTGCCCGCGGCCGGTGACGTGCCGACCATGGCGGAGGCCGGTGTGGCGGATTTCACCTCCGGTACCTGGTCAGGCATTATCGCGCCGGCAGGCACGCCGCAGGAGATCGTCGATCGCGTCGCAGCCGAAGCCAAGAAGGCCCTCGCCGATCCCGAGCTGCGCAAGAAGCTCGACGATCAGGGCATCGTGCCGATGGGCACGTCGCCGGAGGAGTTCAAGACCTTCGTCACCGGCGAAATTGCGCGATGGAAGAAGGTGATCACCGACGCGGACATCAAGGTCCAGCAGTAAGGTCGATCAATCGCGCGTCCGTGATCGGACGCGCGATTTCTGCTCTTGAGCGCCCGTCCCAAATCGCGCTTCACTCGCGGCGTTCAAAACGCCAACGATAAAAGCAGAACGGGAGGCCTCTCATGCGGCAGTTCGCAGCTGTGCTTTGTGCCACAGTCATGCTCACGACCGGCGCGCAGGCGCAGACCGTGAAGGACTTCCTCGCCGCCACCATGGCGAAATGGACGGCGCCATTCGAGCCGTTCCAGATGATCGGCAACATCTATTATGTCGGCACCGATGGCATCGCCGTCTACATCATCAAGACATCCGATGGCCTGATCCTGATGGACACCGGCGTCCCGCAATCTACCGGGATGATCAAGGACCACATCGCGAAACTCGGCTTCAAGGAGAGCGATATCAAGCTCATCCTGAACACCCATGCTCACTTCGATCACACCGGCGGTTTTGCCGAGATCAAGAAGGACACCGGCGCACAGCTTGTATCTGGCGAGCGCGACAAGCCGCTGCTTGAAGGCGGCTATTATCCCGGTGACGAACAGAACAAGGATATCGGCTTTCCACCGGTCAAAGTCGATCGGACGGTGAAGGATGGCGACAAGGTCACGCTCGGCGACACCACCCTGACCGCCTATGCGACGCCCGGCCACTCACCGGGCTGCACGAGTTGGTCAATGTCCGTGAAAGACGGCGGCGCGGATCGCAATGTGCTGTTCTTCTGCAGCGGTACAGTGGCGTTGAACAGACTCGTTGGCCAGCCCACCCATCCCGGCATCGTGGATGATTATCGCTCCACCTACGCCAAAGTGAAGGCCATGAAGGTCGACATCTTCCTCGGCCCACATCCCGAAGTCTATGGCATGCAGGCCAAACGCGCGGCGATGAAGGACAGCGCGACGAACCCGTTCGTCAAGCCCGGCGAGAACGTCACTTATGTGAGCGGCCTTGAACAGGACTTCGACAAGCAGCTTGCGAAGCAGACGGCGGCGCTGCAGAAGGCAAACTAGCCTGAAGCAGCGGAAAGACACGCCTCATGACCAAAACTGCGAGCGCCTCACCGTCCAGCCTGATCGATGCGCGCATCGAGGAGCTTGGCGACTGGCGTGGCGCCACGCTCGCGCATGTCCGCGCATTGATCAAGGCGGCGGTGCCTGACGTCACCGAGCAATGGAAATGGCGCGGGGTGCCCGTCTGGGAGCACAACGGAATCATCTGCACGGGCGAGAGCTATAAAAACGCGATAAAGCTCACTTTCTCCAAAGGCGCCGCACTCGACGATCCCGCGGGCCTGTTCAATGCCAGCCTCGACGGCAATGTCCGCCGCGCCATTGATCTTCATGACGGCGATCCGATCAACGAAATGGCTTTCAAGGCGCTGGTACGAGCAGCTGCCGCGTTGAACACAACGAAGAAGCGGAAGTAGCCAAACGCGCAAGCTGCACATAACGCGCTACCATCATACAACTATTCCATGTGGATGAGTGCGCCGCGGCAAGGGTTCCTTGTCGCCTGCAGCCATCTGGCATCTCACAATCCCTGCATTTCCAAGAGTGATTTGCAGGTCTGACATGCGATTGATCGGTGCAGCTCTGGTCGCTTTCCTCTGCCTCTATTTTATCGACCATCACTTTGCCAACGGCCGCTACACCAGCGTGGCCACGTCCATGGTGAAGCGGATTTTCTGACGCGTGTAGCCGTTGTCCGAGCAATTTGCCGCATGGCACGGCGTTGGTTGTTGCGCGCTACAATTGTTAGCTTGCGGGAAATGAGCGGGGTATCGCGATGAACGTTTCCTGCCTGTGTAACGCCGTGCAAATCCGGATTTCCGCCGAACCTATTGCGCAATTCTGGTGTCACTGTGCCGACTGCCAGAGCGTGCACGGCGCGGCCTATGTGGCCGAGTCGATCTATCCCGCAACGGGAGTTGAGATCGTTTCGGGCGAGACGACGAGCTTCACACTGAAACGCACGCCGCGAATCAGCTGCGCCAGATGCAGCACGCGCCTCCTGGTCGAGCTCCCGGAAATCGAGATGCGGGCCGTCAACGGCTATCTCCTCAAGGACCTGTTCAAACCGGCCCTGCACATCCATTGCAGTGAAGCCGCAGCGCCGGTGAAAGATGGCCTGCCTCATTTCGCCACCAAGCCAGCAGCATTTGGTGGCGATGACAGGATGGTGGATTGGTAGCCCAAAAAGCTCACGGCCGCCACTTGCATGCAATTGCATCCATCCTTAGGTGTTCCGGACCATTCACCTGCTCCGGAGCAGCCCGATGACCGATGCCCCCTACACACCCCCGAAAGTCTGGACCTGGAACAAGGAGAATGGCGGCGCTTTCGCCTCGACCAACCGGCCGACAGCGGGTGCCACGCATGAGAAGGAGCTGCCTGTCGGCAAGCATCCCTTCCAGCTCTATTCGCTGGCCACGCCGAACGGGCAGAAGGTCACGATCATGTTCGAGGAGCTGCTGGCCGCCGGCCACAAGGGCGCGGAATATGATGCCTGGCTGATCAAGATCGACGGCAACCAGTTCGGCTCGGGCTTCGTCGACGTCAATCCGAATTCCAAGATCCCGGCCTTGATGGATCGCAGCGGCAGCAAGCCGTTTCGCGTGTTCGAATCCGGTGCCATCCTGATGCATCTCGCCGAGAAATTCGGCGCCTTTCTCCCGAAAGACGGCCCGGAGCGTGCAGAAACCCTGTCCTGGTTGTTCTGGCAGATGGGCAGCGCGCCCTTCCTCGGTGGCGGCTTCGGACACTTCTACGCCTACGCGCCCTTCAAGATCGAATATGCCATCGACCGCTATGCCATGGAGACCAAGCGCCAGCTCGACGTGCTCGATCGTCAGCTGGCTAACAGCGAATTTATTGCGGGCAAGGACTACAGCATCGCCGATATGGCGATCTTCCCCTGGTATGGCGCCCTTGCCGAAGGCGTCATCTATAACGATGCCGGCACATTCCTCGACGTCGCCAGCTACAAGAACCTGCAGCGCTGGGTCAAAGCCGTTGGTGATCGCCCCGCGGTCAAGCGTGGTCGCATGGTCAATCGCACGTCCGGCGATCCAGCCCGTCAGCTTCACGAGCGTCATGACGCCAGCGATTTCGAGACGAAAACACAGGACAAGATCGAGGCGCAGGCTGGCAAGGCCTGATCGACCGAGACAAGAAAAAGCCCCGCACCAGCGGGGCTTTTTGCTGTGATGTAACGGGCTGTGCGCTTGCGCGCTCAGCCTTTCATGCACTTGTCGATGGAGCTCTTCTTGGCAGCCCCGGAAAGCGGCTTGCCTTCGGCACTCTTGGCATTATCCGTGCAGCACTTCTTCATGTGGCTCGTCTTGGCGGCGCCGGCAAGCGGCTTGCCATCGGCCGACATGGCGGTGCAGGCGGCCCCCTGCGCCAGAGCGGGCGCGGCGGCAAACATGCTCAAGAGGACGAGAACAGACAGGCGTTTCATGGACGGACTCCCAGTTTGTTGGAATCGCAGCCTAGCGTAACGGCACGACGCTGCAATGGCAGCAACGCGCACCGATATACCGTTTTTAGACGCTGTGGCGTGGCTTTGCGATCTCGCCGCGCGTGGTCGCGACGCCCATCTCAAAGCTGTCGGCGATACGGCGGGCACGCAGGTTGATGGCGTCGGCGACCTCTTTGTCGAAGATCTCGCGCACCGTCGGCTCGAACAGCAACAGCCAGCGGTCGAAATGCGCCCCGGTCAGCGGCAGCATCAGATGCGGGCGCATTGGCCGGCCGTTGTAGCGACCGGTCTTCAGCATCATCGACGACCAGAAGTCGGTGAGCTGGGACAGGTGATGGTCCCAGTCGGCCACCGCCGCATTGAAGATGGGACCAAGCAGATCGTCTTCCCGGGCGCGGCCATAAAAGGTCTGCACCAGGAGTGCGATATTCGCCTCGTTCAGGGATGGCTGAAAGCTGGTGAAGCCGATTTCCGAGGGCTGCGTCATGCGCCTGATGTAGGCGACGGCGGCTGCCGCGGCAACTGCTCTTTCCCGCGGAGTTGATCCAACGCAAACTCAGTTGCGACCATCCGCCATCTGCGCCCGTTCCATCGGATCCCGGTATCCTCAGGCTTTTTGCTATAGGATGACGCCGAGAAACCGGGACCCGAAACTGCAAGGACGCCTTCACTTGCCCGAAGCTCTCTTCTCCGGCCGCTCCGGCGAGTTTCCAACCTTTGAAACCTCGGATTTCGCGGGCGAAGGTTCATTCTACTTCGATCTTGTCCGACTGGAGGACCGCGACGACATCCCGCGCGGCTTCCTGCACCGGCACAACTACTACCATCTGCTCTGGATGACCCGCGCCAGCGGCACGCATACGCTCGACTTCGCGCATTTCGACGTGCGCGACCACGCGGTGTTCTTTCTCTCGCCGGGTCAGGTCCATGCATGGACGTCGTCGGTCAAGCCTCATGGCTACGTGCTGAACTTCAGCACAGACTTCTTCGCCCGGATGTTTCCGCGCGCCGACGATGTCGCGAAACTCCCGTTCTTCCAACCCGCGCGCGGCAACAGCGCCCTCTATCTCACGCAGGCCCAGCATGACGGCATGCTGCCGCTGCTCCGCGAGATGGAAAGCGAGTCCCGCGATCGCCGGCCGGGATTCCCCGATGTGGTGCGATCCTGCCTGCTGATCCTGCTCACGCGCCTGCGCCGTCTATGCCCGGACGACGAGGCCGCCGGCGGCATCGGTCCGCAGCAGGCACTCGTGCGCCGTTTCGCCACACTGGTGGAAACAAACTACCTGCGCTTCGAGACCATCGGCCAATATGCAGAGGCGCTTTGCGTGAGCGAGCGTCAGCTCAACGATGCGGTCAAGCGAACGCTGGCGCGCACAGCCGGCCAGATGGTGCAGGAACGCGTGGTGCTCGAAGCCAAGCGCTGGCTCAGCAACACCGAAACGGGCATCGCCGAAATCGCGTTCCGCCTCAATATTGAGGATCCCGCCTACTTCGCGCGCTTCTTCAAGAAGCAGACCGGCCTCACGCCGGGCGACTTCCGGCGGAAGCATTGCCGTCCGTTGGACTGACACGCGAAAAAGTCCAACACAACGTCTGATCCGTCCTAGCGCCGCCGCCGCACGGCTGCATACAGTGTTCCGCATGGACGCCTGATCGGGCGTTGCCGTCAACAGCTGCGCGTTCGCATGCGCATGTCGACAGAACATAAAAACAAAAGGCCGAGGAAACGAATGTACAAGGCAATCACTCCGTTGCGGGGCCTCGTCGTGGCCGCAACACTGGTCCTCACCTCCGTCAGCGCGCTGGCCGACTACCCGGATCGTCCCATGCGCGTGATCGTGCCGTTCGCCGCCGGTGGCGCCACCGACGTAATCGCGCGCACCGTGGCGCAAGCGATGTCGGTCCGGCTCGGCCAGTCGATCGTGGTGGAAAACAAGGCCGGCGCCAACGGCAATATCGGCGGTGCGGCCGCTGCGCGCTCGGAACCCGATGGCTACACCCTGCTGATGGCCACTTCGAGCCACGCAATCAACGCATCGCTCTACAAGAACCTGAGCTACAGCCTGACGCGCGATTTCGCGGCCTTGTCGAATCTGGCATCTGTGCCGCTGCTGTTGGTGGTGCACCCGTCGGTGCCGGTCAATTCGGTGAGCGAGCTGGCCGCTTACGCCAAGGCCAACGCAGAGCGCATCAACTATGCGTCGGGCGGCGTCGGCACTGCGTCCCATCTGTCCGGCGAACAGTTCAGCACACTCGCGGGCGCGAAGATCACGCATGTCGCTTACAAGGGTGGCGCGCAGGCGCTCAATGACATGATCGGCGGCCAGGTGCAGATCATGTTCGCCAACCTGCCCGAAGTTCTCTCTCTGGTGCAGGGCGGCAAGCTCAAGGCACTCGCAGTGACCGGCAGCACGCGCCATGCCGCCTTACCCGACGTGCCCGCTTTCTCAGAGACGCCGTATCCCGGCATGAACCTCCGCTCGTGGTTCGGCCTGTTCGTACCGGCCGGCACGCCCCCTGCTATCGTCGAGAAGCTTTCGCAGACCATCGTTCGGAGCGTGGCCGACCCTGCTGTCCAGGAGAAGCTCAAAGGGCTCGGTGCCGACCCTGTCGGCGACAATCACGCGGCATTCCAGAAATACGTGAATGACGAGGTGGCGCGCTGGGCCGTGCTCGTCAAACAATCCGGCGCCACCGCCGAATGACCCCGTTGATCTGCCACTTCACGAGGAAAACCCATGCTGCTTGACGTTCGCACCTATACCTGCCGCCCCGGCACCATCAAGAAACACCTGGCGCTGTATGCCGAGCACGGCTTCGCGATTCAGAGCCGCCATCTGGGCAAGCCGCTCGCCTACGCGCAAATCGAGACCGGAAACGTCAACAGCTACATGCACATCTGGGTCTATGACAGCGCAGCCGATCGCGAGGCCAAGCGTCAGGCGCTGCAGAAGGACCCGGAATGGGCCGGCTACCTGAAGATCAGCGCCGAGGCTGCCTATCTCGTCAGCCAGGAAAACCAGCTGATGACCCCAGTCTCGTTCTTCAAGCCTTAAACGGATCTGCAGTCGCGGCATCTAAAATGCCGCGACTGCCATTACAAATTTAGTTGCGATAGGACGGATCGGCCCGGTCGAGCTTGCGCAGCAGTGCCGGCCAGGCAAGCTCGCCGCTGAGGCCGGGAACATTGTCGCGCGGCTTCATGCGGTCATACGTGTCCTGCAGCACGTGCGGCGGCGGCGTCACCAGCTTGGTGTTGCACGACAGAGCCGCTACCTGCACCTCGCAGGCCCGCTCCATCCGATACAGCACGTTGAAGGCGGACGCGATGGTCTTGCCCACCACCAGCAGACCGTGATTGCGCAACACCATCGCCTCGTGATCCCCAAGATGGGCGATCAGGCGCTCACGCTCCTCGGGATTGTCCGCGATGCCTTCGAAGTCATGATAGGCGACATGGAGGAAGCGCATGCAGGTCTGCGCCACCGGGAGCAACCCGCATTCCATCGCCGAGACGGCCATGCCCGCCACCGTATGCGTATGGGCGACGCAATCGACATCGTGCCGTGCCATATGGATGGCACTGTGGATGACGAAGCCGGCCGCATTCACGCTGTAGTCTGACGCGTTGAAAATCGTGTTGCCGTCGAGGTCGATCTTCACGAGGCTCGATGCATCGATCTCCTCATACAGCATGCCATAGGGATTGATCAGGAACTGATCTTCCGTTCCCGGCACGCGGCAGGAGATGTGGTTGGCGATCATCTCGGTCATGCCGTACATCGCCGTGAGACGATAGCAGGCGGCGAGATTGACGCGGGACTGCCACTCCTCCGGGCTCACCTGCTCCTGAACGGAGCGGACGACCTTGACGGCGGGTGCGCTGACGGCTGCATTCATTGGTGTTCTCCTCTCTCACGCGGTCAATCGACCGTGATATTCGCTTCACGAATAAGCTTGCCGAGACGTTCGCTTTCGCTCTTCACATGCGTGTTGAGTTCGGCAGGCGTCATCGGCCAGGGCTGATTGCCCATCGGATCCATCTTCTTGGCGAATTCCGGCGTCTTGATCACCTTGTTGATGGCAGCACTGAGCTTGTCCACCACCGGCTGCGGCGTGCCCGCCGGCGCGAAGACGGCGAACCAGGTGGAGCCGACGATGCTCGGGAATCCGAGCTCCTTGAAGGTCGGGACATCCGGCAGCTGCGACAAGCGTTCTTCCGACAGAACCGCAATGGCGCGATACAGGCCGGCATTGTGGTTCGGCACCGTATTCGTCAGCGCCTCTACATTACTGTCGACGACGCCGGCGAGCAGATCGTTCATCGCCGGCGCGGCGCCGCGGTAATGCACATGCTGCAATTTCACGCCCAGCCCGCGGGCGACGATCTCGCCCATCAGATGCACGGTGCTGCCGGGACCGTTGGTGGCATTGTTGACCTTGCTCGGATTGGCCAGCGCATAGGCACGAAACGCGGCGACATCCTTGGCCGGAAAGTCTTTTTTCACATTGAAGGCGAATGGCACCTTCACCACCATGGCGACCGGCGCGAAATCATCGAGCTTGTATTTGATGGACGCGAGTAGGTGCGGGTTGGTTGTAAAAGTCGTCGCCGCTGCAAACAGCAGCGTGTAACCGTCCTTGTCGGCGCCCGCGACATATTGCGCGCCGATCGACGTGCTAGCACCGCCACGATTCTCAATGATGACCTGCTTGCCCAGCTCATTGCCGAGCTGCTCGGTGAGCACGCGCGCGACAATGTCCGTCGTTCCGCCCGGCGGAAATGGCACCACCATCGTAATGTTGCGATCAGGATATTGCTGCGCCTGCCCCGGCGCCACGGCAATCAGCGATGCGGCAAGGGCCGCGGCGATGGCAATGCATCGACCAGTCTTGATGCTCACGTTCACTCCCGTTTTGCGCCGTCCCATCGCGTCTTCGACGACGTGGGCCGGCATTATCGGGAGAAGCTAGAGCAACGTTCCGGGCGATGCGAGAACTAAATCAGCCCATCAGCCATCGGAATATGCGGACTGAGATCAGTGCGCAGTGGCCTTTGAAAACACATTGATGACGACCACGCCCGCAACGATCAGGCCGAGACCGCCAAGAGCTGGCGCATCCAGTTTCTGGCCCTGGAACACCCATGCAATCGTCGTGATCAGGACGATGCCGACACCCGACCAGATGGCATAAGCGATCCCAGTCGGAATGGTACGAAGTGCCAGCGACAGGAAGTAGAACGAGATCGCATAACCCGCGACCGTGATGGCCGACGGCATTGGTCTGGTGAAACCATCCGATATTTTGAGAAAGCTGGTGGCGATCACCTCCGACAGGATCGCCACCGCAAGATACAGATAGGTCATGATATCCGCCTCGCTCGGCCCTGCTCCGGCTTCGTGTTCGCCACGCGTTCCAGATAGTCGCGATGGATCGCCTGCACCGTAACGCGGTCGTCGAACTTCACCCGCATGCTGTTCGGCGAGCCCATGCCGACGATGATGCCCTCGCGTGCGCCATAACTCGGATGTCGCTCGAGCCCCAGCGGCGACATCCGCACCCGGTCGCCATAAGTCAGGCGATCCGGATCCAGTTCGCGATCGAATTCATCAATCATGCTTCGCGGCATCGATGTCTTCCCCGTCAACTTGGCCGTGACGCGGCGTCACGGGCAGGCTCGGCGGCCACGCCGCCGTCGCGATGTTTGCGCTCTTCCGGCATCCGCTTGAGCACGAACACGTAGAACACCGGCACGAACAGCACCGCGAGCACCGTGGCCGAGATCATGCCGCCGAGCACACCAGTGCCGATGGCATTCTGGCTGCCCGCACTGGCGCCGGTTGCGATCGCCAGCGGGGTCACACCGAGAATGAAGGCAAGCGACGTCATCAGGATCGGCCGGAAGCGGAGATAGGCCGCTTCGATCGCTGCCTCCCGCAAGGACTTGCCCTCGGCATGCAACTCCTTCGCAAATTCCACGATCAGGATCGCGTTCTTCGCGGACAGGCCGATGATCGCGATCAGGCCGACCTTGAAATAGATGTCGTTCGGCATGCCGCGCATCATCACCGCGAGCAGCGATCCGATGATACCAAGCGGCACCACCAGCATCACCGACAGCGGGATCGACCAGCTCTCATACAGCGCCGCCAGCAGGAGGAAGACGAACAGCACGCTGAGCGCCAGCAGGAACGGCGCCTGGTTGCCGGACTCGATCTCCTGCTGCGATTGACCCGCCCACTGGAAACCGAAACCATCCGGCAACTGGCCGACCAGCCGCTCCATTTCCTTGATGGCGTCACCGGACGAGAAACCCGGCGCCGCATCGCCTGCGATACGGATCGACGGATATCCGTTGAAGCCGACCACCTGCACCGGTCCCTTCGCCCACTCCGTGCGCGCGAAAGCCGAGAGCGGGACCATGCCGCCGCTGGCATTGCGCACATTGAGCTTCAGGAGATCATCCGCCTGCATGCGGTGATCGTCTGCAGCCTGAATGGTGACGCGCTGCATGCGACCGGCATTGGGGAAGTCGTTGACATAGGACGAGCCGAGGCTCGCCGACACTGTGGCATTGATGTCCGCAAAAGACACGCCGAACGTATTCGCCTTCTCGCGGTCAATGACGAGATTGAGCTGCGCAGAATTCGACAGCCCCTCGATCCGCAATCCGACCAGCACCGGGCTGTTGGCGCCTGCGGCCATCAACTGGCTTGCTGCAGCGGATAGCGCCGCCGATCCGCGGCTGCTGCGATCCTGCAGACGGAAGGTGAATCCGGTGGAATTGCCAAGACCTTCGATCGGCGGCGGAGAGAGCGCGAACGCCTGCGCATCGCCGATCTTGGCGAATTCAGCATTGGCTCGGTTGACGATCTCGGGCGCAGCGTCCTTCGCCTTGCGTTCGCTCCAGTCCTTCAGCGTCGGGAATGCGATGCCGGAGCTCAGGCCATTGCCGGAGAAACTGAAGCCGAGCACGGTGAACATGCTCGCGACGCCCTCCTCCTTCATGAAGACGCTCTCGACCTGCTTCACGGATTCCAGCGTGCGCGACTGGCTTGCTTCCGGCGGCGCCTGGATATCGGTGATCACGTAGCCCTGGTCCTCCGTCGGCAGAAAGCCGGATGGCAACCGCATATAGGCCCAGCCGAGACCGACCAGCAGAGCGAGATAGACAACCATGATACGGCCGGTGCGATTGGTCGCCCAGCCGACGCTGGAACGATAGCTGCCGGCAAGACGATCGAAGCCGCGATTGAACCAGCCGAAGAAGCCGCCCTTCTCGTGATGGCCCTTCGGGATCGGCTTGAGGAACGTCGCGCACAATGCCGGGGTCAGCGTCAGCGCGAGGAACCCCGAAAACAGGATAGACACCACCATGGTGAGGCTGAACTGCCGATAGATGATGCCGACCGCGCCCGGGAAAAATGCCATCGGCACGAACACGGCCGTCAGCACCAGCGTGATGCCGATGATGGCACCGCTGATCTGCTTCATGGCCTTGATGGTCGCCTCACGCGGCGAAAGCCCCTCTTGCGCCATCAGCCGCTCGACGTTCTCGACCACGACGATGGCGTCATCGACGAGAATGCCGATCGCCAGCACCATAGCGAACATGGTCAGCACGTTGATGGAGAATCCGGTGGCGAGCATCACCGCACAGGTGCCGAGCAGCGCGATCGGCACCACGATGGTCGGGATCAGCGTGTAGCGGAAGTTCTGCAGGAACAGGAACATGACGACGAAGACAAGACCGATCGCCTCCGCCAGCGTGTGCAGTACCTTCTCGATCGACGCCTTGACGAATGGCGTCGTGTCATAGGGGATTTCGTAGGTCAGCCCCTTCGGGAAGAACTTTGACAGCTCCTTCATCTTGGCATTGACGGCCTCGGAGGTCGCCAGCGCGTTGCCCGTCGCCGACATCTGCACACCAATAGCCGCTGCCGGCTTGCCGTTCAGGCGGCTGGCGAAGTTGTAGTCCTCGCCGCCGACCTCGACGCGCGCGACATCGCGCAGACGCACCGAGGATCCGTCGCGATTGGCGCGCAGCACGATGGCGCTGAACTCGTCGGGTGTACCGAGTTGGCCCTTGACCAGCACTGGCGCGGAGACTTCCTGCGACACCGGATTGGGCGTCGCGCCAATGCGTCCGGCCGACACCTGCGCATTCTGTGCCGCGATCGCGGCCGTGATATCGGTGGATGTCAGGCCGAGGCCGAGCATTTTGTCGGGATCGATCCAGACGCGCATCGAGCGCTGGGTGCCGAACAGCTGCCCCTTTCCGACGCCGGGCACGCGGCGGATTTCGCTGAGCACGTTGCGCGTGATGTAGTCGCCGAGCGCGATACTATCCATGCTGCCATCGGTGCTCTGCATCGAGATGAAGAGCAGGAACGCGATCGAGCCTTCCTCGACAATGATGCCTTGTTGTGTCACCGCACGCGGCAGCCGCGATTCCACGCGGCGGATGCGGTTCTGCACATCCACCGTCGCCTGCGCGATGGTCGTCCCGGGCTGGAACGTGACGTCGATCTGGATCGCGCCGGTGGCATCCGCCGTCGACTCGAAATACATCAGGCCGGGAATGCCATTCAGCTGATCCTCGATCAGCCGCGTCACGCCCTGATAGATTTCCTCGGCCGACGCACCAGGATAGTTGGTGGTGATGGCAATGCGCGGCGGCGCAATGCTCGGATATTGCGCCACCGGCAAATTCGGTATCGCCAGCGCGCCGGCGATCATGATGAAGATGGCGACCACCCAGGCAAAGATCGGTCGCGCAATGAAGAAATTTGACATGGATGGCCCGCCTTACTTCGATGCCTGCGGGGCGGCATTGGCTGAGCGGCCGATCCACGGTTTCGGATCGACGGCTGCGCCGGGCGCGAGCGTCTGGAAGCCTTCGACCACGACGCTATCACCAGCATTCAGACCGTTCTTGATGATCCAGCGTCCATTGACGAGACGCGACGGCGTCACGCTGCGCAGTTCAGCCTTGCGTTCGGCATTGACCACATAGAGCTGTGCCTGCCCGCCGGGATCACGCTGAAGCGCCCGTTCCGGGACCGACAGCGCGTCCTTCTGCTCGCCCTGCACGATCTGCACGCGCACGTACATGCCCGGCAACAGATCGCCCTCCGGATTTGGGAATTCGCCGCGTAGCGTGACCTGGCCAGTCGTCGCATCGACGGCCGCTTCCGAGAACAGCAGACGTCCCTGCTGGGCATATTCCGAACCATCATCGAATTTGAGACGGACATCGGCCGCATCGCCGCCCTGCGCTTTCGCACTCGCCTGCGCAGCTCGCTTGAGCGTCAGCAGTTCGTTCGCCGACTGGGTGAAGTCCGCATAGACAGGCTCGAGCTGCTGAATGGTCGCCAGGCTCTCGCTGCCGCCGACGCTGACCAGCGCGCCTTCCGTGATCAGCGCGCGGCCGATACGACCGGTGATCGGCGCGCGGACTTCGGTGTATTGCAGATCGAGCTGTGCGGACTCCAGACCCGCGCGCGCCGACATTTCGTCGGCTTCGGCCTGCGCGAGTTCAGCCACGGCGCGATCATAGAGCTGGCCCGTAGTGACATCACGCTCCTTCAGCTGCGTTTGACGATCCGCCTGCTGCTTGGCCAGCACCCGGGTCGCTTCCGCGCGTTGCAGCGCCGCCTTTGCGCTGGTGACGCGTACGCGGAATGGCGCGGGATCGATGCGATAGAGCACATCTCCTTCACGGACGATGGTGCCCTGCTTGAACACCCGCTCAACCACGATGCCGGCTACCCGCGGCCGCACTTCGGCGATCCGTGTCGGCGCAATGCGCCCTGGCAGGTCGTTGACGATCCGCAGGGTCTCCGGTGTCACCGTGACAACACCGACGGAGGCTGCCGGTGCTGCCTGGTCGGCCCCGGCCTGCTTGCCATCGCCGCAGCCCCCGAGCGCCAAGGCGATTGCCAGCACACCCGTAATGCGAACAGGAAATGTCGAAATCTCAGCCACTTATATCACCATCAAACAGAACGCCGGAGCTAGCCTGACAAGGCGCTCACGGCGGGAAACCAGATCCGGTCATTGACTCGGACTAGAAACATACCATCTGGTTGGTTTGCGTTTCAACCCGATTTCCTGCAATGCAGCAAAGCACGATCCCGTGACCGTTATTGCTTGCAACGACCGGCCCTGCCCGGCGAGATGATGCGATGTCCGAAGGCTATGAGCGCAAAAAACAACCCGAACTGGTTCGCCGCACGCTGATCGACTGCGCGGCGCGTCTCGCTACCGAATGCGGCCTGCAGGCCGTCACCGTGCAGGCAGTGGCAGATGCTGCGGGCGTGACCAAAGGCGGCCTGTTCCACCACTTCCCGAACAAGCAGGCGCTGATCGAGGCGGTGTTGAAGGACCAGCTCGACCGGTTCGACGCGGTCATCGAGGCGCAGCTGACGCAGGATGGCGACAGCCATGGGTGCTTTACCCGCGCCTATGTGATCGCCAACCTGTCGATGGCCGAATACGCACCTGCGCTGGAATCGACCTGCATCGCGCTACTGACCGATCCGGTCGCACGGATCCATTGGTCCGACTGGCTGCGCGCGCGCCTCGCGCGTCACCATGCGACGGATTCAGCCCCCGAGCTCGAACTGGTCCGCTATGCCGCGGACGGGGCGTGGCTCGCCGATCTGCAGCAAGTGCCGGCCGATCTGCGGATGTCGCGCGACCAGCTGCGCGCCAAACTGGTTGCGCTCACGACCATGCGTCCGGGGTAAACCAGCACCGCTTTCCCGGACGGTGTGGCGGCTCGTCACACGGACTATCTCCGCACCGCTCAACGACGCGAGATACCCGTGACCGACGTGACACCCCTGCCCGCCGCTGCGCTTGATCCAGCCTTCTTCCAATTGCTCACGACGAGTTTCGCGCGAACCGTCGGCCGGCCACTGGTCGCCTCGAACCAGGATGCGACATGGCTCTATGCCGAGGCGCCATTCGCCGTGCTCGCGCATAGCGCGGCCGCCGATCCGATCTTCGTTTACGCGAACAAGACCGCGCAGCGCTGTTTCGAATACAGCCTGGATGAATTCGTCACGATCCCGTCACGCCTGTCGGCGGAAGCGCCCAACCGCGAGGAGCGGCAGCGCCTGCTCGACGCCGTTGCCCGCGACGGCTTCATCGACAATTATCGCGGATTGCGGATCGCGAAATCCGGCCGCCGCTTCTGGATCGAAGGCGGTATCGTCTGGGAACTGACCGACGACAACGGCCAGCGCCGCGGTCAGGCAGCACTGTTCACGTCATGGACGGATGTCTGACCGCGATCAGCGGTGACCGCCACCAAAACTGCTCTTGATCTGGTGCAGCAGCGTCAGCACCCAGCACAGCGCGAAGGAGCCCGCGAGGCCGTAGCCGGTGCGGCGGTCGATCAGCGACAGGCCGGTCCAGAGATAGACGCGATAGAGCCAGAGCCCGGCCAGACCGACGCCAAGCAGACAGACCAGCAGCTTCACGAAGCGCGCATTGGCGACGCCGACCGCGGCGAACAGAATGGTCAGCGGAACCAGAAACAACTGGCAGACGGCAATCAGGCTCTCGTTCACGGGCAGCTCCAGCAGAATCGCGACGGCGACTCATCTGGCGCACCCTAGTCAGCCAATTTGAAACAAATGGTTGCCCGCCTCAGGCGGTCTCGGCCACCAGCAGCTCCGCCTTGCGGATCAGCTTCAGGCTCGCCTGCAGGCGCAGGCTGCGCTTGCCGGCCAGCGCGGTCGCTTCCAGTTCGGCACCCTTGGCATCGCATGTGCCGGAAAAGCCGATGCCGATCTCATAGCCGCCGAACACCGGAACCTCGCCGAGCGACGGAGTGTGCTCCTGGTTGAGCATCTCGCCTTTCCAGCGGCCATCGGCCGACGAATAGGAACCGAGATAATAGAAGGATGCATCGCCACCGAGGATCCAGCCGTCCTGCAACAGCATCACGCCGGTGAGGCCGCCATCGATGCCATCAAGGGTGCGCAACTGGATCGAATACAGGCCATTGGCGATACCGCCCTCGCCGACCTCGCCCGGCGGTGGCAGCTCGCTATCGTCCAGGCTGGTCATCAGCGACTTGAAGGCCGCCCCCGGCATCTGCGGTGAACCACCATCGAACACGTAGGTGTCACCGGAAGCACGGCCGATGACCTTGATGGTCGAGACATCCTGCCCGAGCAGCGATTCATAGTCCGGATCAAAGCAGTGACGGCGGCTCTCGATCTCGGCCAGCACCTTGTCGCCTTCGAAGCGATAGGTTCCGATATGCGCGAAGCCGGAATTGCCGCCGAGCATGGTGCCGCCGCGAACATACATCACGCTGCGGCCCACCGCCTCGTCGACGCTATACTCGCACTTGTAAAACCCGGTCCGCACTGACCATTCCCCACGACGCTCTCCGTAATGTAGCCGACATTGCGCAGTGAAGGAAAGCGCACCGTGTCAGCTTGGAACGATTCCGGCGGCCTTGATCACAGGCAACAGCCTGGTTTCTTCCTTGTCGCGGTATGCGGTGATGTCGGTAGTTGTAGTGGGAAATGGCTGCGCGCCGAGCTCGGCATATTTCGCGGCCAGAGTCGGATCCTTCAATGCCTGCACGGATAGCTCATTGATCCGCGCAACGATATCAGGCGGCATCCCTGCCGGGCCACACACGGCCACCCACGATGTCAGCTCATAACCAGGCAGGACTTCAGCCATGGCCGGTACATCGGGAATCGCGGGACTACGATTGGTCGTCGTCACCGCGAGCGCGCGAACCGCGCCGTCCTTGATCTGCTGCAGCGAACCCGGGAGATTGTCGAACAGCGTATCCACGCGCCCCGCGAGGAGATCGACCATTGCGGGATTGCCGCCCTTGTAGGTGATGTGCTGCAGGTCGATGCCTGCCGCGCTCTTCATCATCTCGCCCGACAGATGCAGCGTCGTGCCGATGCCCGGCGAGGCATAGCTGTATTTGCCGGGATTGGCCTTGGCGAGCGCGATGAACTCCTTGAGGTCCTTCACCGGCAGGTCCTTTTTCACCACCAGGACATTCGGCAGCTTCCAAAGGCCGCTGATGAAGGTGAAATCCTTGCCCGCGTGAAATGGCAGCTTGGCGTAGGTGCCGACAGCGATCGCATTGGTGGCAATCGAACCCATACCGATGCCATAGCCATCCGGCTGTGACTTTGCGACCGCGTCGGCACCAAGCACGCCGCCTGCCCCGCCACGGTTCTCGACGACGAATTGCTGGCCGGTCAGCTCGGACATCTTCTGGCAGTAGATGCGTGACAGCGTGTCGGTGGCACCACCGGCGGCGAAGCCGACATAATAGCGAACGCTGCGGCTCGGCCATGCGCCTTGCGCTCGGGCGACATGCGGCGCGGCAATCGACGCGCCGAGCAACGCAAGCGCCTGGCGACGAGACATGGAAATGCTGGTCGTCATGTTTCTCTCCCGTGATCTCCGCGCGCCGTGATGCCGCAGAAATTGCGGCATCCGGAATTTTTGTGCGCGTGTTTACGTGAGAGACAGTCTGGGGCTCACGTATGCGTTGTCAACGTGGCGTGCGGGCGCGGTTCGCTCTCGTGCGATCCCGGTGCCAACGGCGCAGTCTGATCCACCGTCGCTTCGCCATGCTGCGTCAGCGGACGGTTACCCGCCATGGCGCGGAGCAGCACATAGAACATCGGCGTGAAGAAGATGCCGAAGGCCGTGACGCCGATCATGCCGGCAAACACCGCAACGCCCATCGCCTGCCGCATCTCCGAGCCGGCGCCGGTGGATGTCACCAGCGGCACCACCCCCATCACAAAGGCCATCGACGTCATCAGGATCGGACGCAGACGCAGGCGGCTGGCCTCGATCGCGGCCTCGATTGGCTTGCGGCCGGCGAATTCCAGCTCGCGGGCAAATTCCACGATCAGGATCGCGTTCTTCGCCGACAACCCCACTAGGACGATCAAACCAATCTGGGTGAAGACGTTATTGTCGCCCTTGGTGATCCAGACGCCGAACATCGCCGCGAGCAGGCCCATCGGCACGATCATGATGATCGAGAGAGGCAGCGTGAGGCTTTCATACTGTGCCGCCAGCACCAGGAACACCAGCAGCAGCGCCACCGGGAACACGATCAGCGACGAATTGCCGGCGATGATTTCCTGATAGGTCAGCTCGGTCCATTCGAAGTCGATGCCCTTCGGCAGCGTCTCCTTGGCGACGCGCGCTACGGCATCCTGCGCCTGCCCGGTGGAATAGCCGGGCGCAGCGCCGCCATTGATATCGGCGGACAGGAAGCCGTTGTAGCGCATGGCGCGTTCCGGTCCTGCGCTTTCCTTCACGCGCAGCAGCGTCGACAGCGGGATCATCTCGTTGCTGTCCGAACGCACCTTCAACTGGCCGATATCGTCAGCCCGCGCGCGATATTTTGCGTCGGCCTGGACGCGCACCGAATAGGTGCGGCCAAACTTGTTGAAGTCGTTCACATAGAGCGAGCCGAGATAGATCTGCATCGTGTCGAAGATCGAGGTCACCGGCACATTGAGCTGGCGTGCCTTGGTACGATCCACATCCGCATAGAGCTGCGGCACATTGATCTGATAGCTCGAGAACAGGCCGACGAGCTCCTTCTGCTGCATGGCCTTGGCGACGAAGGCCTTGGTGGCATCGTTCAGCGCCTCATAACCGAGACCGGCGCGATCCTCGATCTGCAGCTTGAAGCCACCGATGGTGCCGAGGCCAGCCACCGGCGGCGGCGGGAACATGGCGATGAAGGCATCCTGCAAGCCGGCATATTTCTTGTTCAGCGACAGCGCGATGGCATTGCCGGACAGCGACTTGTCCTTGCGGTCCTTGAAATCCTTCAGGCCGATGAAGACGATGCCGGAATTCGACGAGTTGGTGAAACCGTTGATCGACAGGCCCGGGAACTGGATGGCGTTCTCGACACCCGGCTCCTTCAGCGCGATCTCGCCCATCTTGCGGATCACCTCTTCGGTACGATCCAGCGTGGCACCGTCCGGCAACTGCGCGAAGCCGACCAGATACTGCTTGTCCTGGCCGGGCACGAAGCCGCCGGGCACCGCATGGAACAGATAGCCGGTGACACCGACAAGTCCGAGATAAAGCCCCATCACGATGGCACGGCGCGAGATCACCCGCTTGACGCCACCGCCATAGGCTTCCGACGAGCTCGTAAAGAAGCGATTGAAGCGGACGAAGAACCAGCCCAGCGTCTTGTCCATGAAGCGCGTCAGCACATCCTTCGGTGCATCATGTCCCTTCAGCAGCAGCGCCGCGAGCGCCGGCGACAGCGTCAGCGAGTTGAAGGCCGAGATGACTGTCGAGATCGCCACCGTCAGTGCGAACTGCTTGTAGAACTGCCCGGTCAGGCCGGTGATGAAGGCCAGCGGCACGAACACCGCGACCAGCACCAGCGCGATGGCGATGATCGGCCCGGTCACTTCGCGCATGGCCTGATAGGCCGCATCCTTGGGGCTCAGCCCCCGCTCGATATTGCGCTCGACGTTCTCGACCACGACGATGGCGTCATCCACCACGATGCCGATGGCCAGCACGAGACCGAACAGCGTCAGCGCGTTCACCGAGAAACCGAACACATGCATGACCGCGAAGGTGCCGACCACCGACACCGGCACCGCGATCAGCGGAATGATCGACGCCCGCCATGTCTGCAGGAACAGGATGACCACCAGCACGACCAGCGCAATGGCTTCCAGCAGCGTGTGGATGACCGCCTCGATGGACGCACGCACGAACTGCGTGGGGTCATAGACGATGTCATAGGCGACACCGTCCGGCATGTTCTCCTTCAGCTCCTTCATCGTCTTGCGGACATTGTCGGAGATCTGGATCGCGTTGGAGCCCGGCGACTGGAAGATCGGGATCGCCACTGCGGACTTGTTGTTCAGCAGCGAGCGCAGCGCGTAGTCGGCTGCACCGAGTTCGATGCGCGCGATGTCGCGCAGCCGCACGACTTCGCCATTGTCGCCGTTCTTGACGATGATCTCGCCGAATTCCTCTTCGCTCTGCAGGCGACCTTGCGCATTGATGGAGAGCTGCAGGTCGAGGCCGGGCTCGTTGGGCGAACCGCCAACCTGCCCCGCTGCCGCCTGCACGTTCTGGGCACGGATCTCGCGCACCACGTCGCCCGGCGACAGGCCGCGCTCGGCGACCTTCTGCGGATCGAGCCAGACGCGCATGGAATAGTCGCCCGACCCGAACAGCTGCACCTGGCCGACGCCCTCGATGCGCGCGAGGCGATCCTTGACGTTGAGCACTGCATAATTGCGCAGATAGGTCATGTCGTAGCGGTCGTTCGGCGACAGCAAGTGAACGACCATGGTGAGATCAGGTGCGCTCTTGATCGTGGTGACCCCGAGTGCCCGCACTTCCGCCGGCAGCCGCGGCTCGGCCTGCGAGACACGATTCTGCACCAGCTGCTGCGCCTTGTCGGGATCGGTACCGAGACGGAACGTGACATTGAGCGTCATGCGGCCATCGGTGGTCGCCTGGCTGCTCATATAGAGCATGTTCTCGACGCCGTTGATCTGTTCCTCGATCGGCGTCGAGACGGTTTCCGCAATCACCTTCGGATTGGCGCCGGGATAGTTGGCCGTCACCACCACGGTCGGCGGCGCAACTTCCGGATATTCAGAGATCGGCAGAGCCGGCATCGCCAGCAGACCCGCCAGGAAAATCACCGCGGAAAGCACGCCGGCGAAAATCGGGCGGTCGATGAAAAACTTTGAGAAGTTCATGACGATGATCCGTAAAACCTGCCCCGTCCGGGCGCAGTGATCTCATGCGGTCCCGAAAGGCGGCCGCGGTGACGACAAAACTGAGAGGAAAACTCCCCGCCGCGAACGGGCGGAGAAACAGGTGCAGAAACAGAAATCAGTTGGCAAATGCGGTCTTGGTCTGCGGCAGCGAGGCCGATGTCATCGCCACCATTTCGGGCTTGATGGTCACACCGGGCCGGACGCGCTGAAGGCCATTGACGACGATGCGCTCTCCGGCCTTGAGACCGCTGAGGATGATGCGCATGCCGTCCACGGACGCGCCGAGCTGGACTTCGCGATACTCGGCCTTGTCCTTGCCATCGACCACCATCACGAACTTCTTGTTCTGATCGGTACCAACGGCGCGCTCCGAGATCAGCAGCGTCTGCTCCGGCTTCGGCTGCCCCATCGAGAGGCGTGCGAACTGACCCGGCATCAGACGGCCCTCGTGATTATCGAACACCGCACGCACGCGCACGGTGCCCGAGCGCGGATCGACCTGGTTGTCGATGAACTGCATCTTGCCCTTAACCGGTGACACGTCGGAAATCGTGGTCATCTGCACGGGAACACGCTCGATCTCGTTCGGCGTCTTCTCGTCGGCGAGCGTCTTGAGCGCGCGCGACACCACCTGTTCATCCGCATTGAAGCTGGCATAGATCGGATTGACCGACACGAGTGTGGTCAGCAACGGCGAAGATGGACCGGCGGCAATCAGATTGCCGACAGTGATCTCGACCTTGCCGACGCGGCCGGACACGGGCGCACGGACTTCGGTGTAGCTGAGATTGAGCTGAGCGGTCTTCAGAGCCGCCTGGGTGGCGGCGAGATTGGCTTCAGCTTCATGGAAAGCGTTGGAGCGATTGTCGAGATCGCGCTGCGTGATGCTGGATGTCGTGAGCTGCTGGCCGCGATCGTAATCCGCCTTGGTGAAGATCAGGCGCGCCCGCGCGGCAGACACCTGCCCCTGGGCACGATCGACTTCGGCCGCATAGAGCGCGGGATCGATCTGCACCAGCAGATCATCCTTCTTCACCAGCGCGCCTTCACGAAAATGGATCTCCTGAACGGCACCGGCGACGCGGGAACGGATTTCCACCCGTTCGATCGCCTCGAGCCGGCCGGAGAACTCGTCGGACGGCGTCGTGGCCTTGGCCTCCACCGTCGCCACCGAAGCCGGAACCGCCGGCGGAGCGGCAGGAGCCTGTTCTGCCTGAGCGGCGAATCCGGCAAGATCCCAAAGGGCGGCGCCGCCGCCCACAGTCACCGAGACGAGGAAAATACCGGCGCCAAGTGCGAATTTCCGGGCAAGAGAATTGGCCATCATGGACCCCATTTAATCTTGGACAGGACTTGAGAAAGCCCTGTCATTCCAATAGCTAAGGAAAGTACCGCCGCGCTGGCGACCCGATTTCCGGGGAATCTTGCTGCGACGCACATATCCGTAACGCCCGGTATAGATGGCCTATCGACATCCAGTGTCAAGGGACTTATCTACTGAGCGGTAGAAATCTTTTGGAGGACCCGGCAATGGCCATGGGACGTCCGCGTGAATTCGATGTCGATGCCGCACTCGACCTCGCGCTGCATGTATTTTGGCGCAAGGGTTACGAGGGCGCGTCGATGGCCGACCTCACCGATGCCATGGGCATCACCAAGCCGAGCCTCTATGCCGCCTTCGGCAACAAGGAAGAACTGTTTCGCAAGGCGCTCGATCGCTATGTGGATGGGCCCGGCGGATACTTCCGCACCGGTCTGGAAATGCCGACCGCGCGCGAGGTCGTTCAACACATCCTCTATGAATCCGTCGAGGCCGTGACCGATCCGAAGAACCCCGGCTGTCTCGCTGTCCAGGGTGCGTTGTGCTGTGGCGATGCGGCCGAGACCATCAAGCAGGAACTGATGGCACGTCGCTCCAAGGGCGAGCAGGATCTGCACATCCGTTTCACGCGCGCGATCGCCGAAGGTGATCTGCCGACCGATGCCGATGCCGGCGACCTCGCACGCTATGTGTCAGCCATCCTTCAAGGTATGGCTGTGCAGGCTGCCGGCGGCGCGCCGCGCGAGCAATTGCGCAAGCTTGCCGACATGGCAATGCGTAGCTGGCCACCGGTGTAGGTGCTATCGTCCGCTGCGACGTTCGAACTGATGCAAAATCGGCTTCATGCGTTGGCGTGAGCGTGCGGTTCATGACATGATGCCCGCGGGAACGGGATGATGGGATGAGACTTCGCACGACGGACTGAGCAATGCAGGCAAGTAATATCCGGGAGAGCGACCGTCTTAGTGCGCTTGACCGTTACGACATTCTCGACACCCCGCCCGAAGAAGCTTTTGATCGCATCACACGGTTGACGCGGAATGTCTTCGACATGCCGATGTCAGTGATCAGCCTGATCGATGGCCATCGCCAGTGGTTCAAATCCCGACAGGGGTTTGAAGCTTGCGAGACCGGTCGCGACACCGCGTTGTGCAACTACACCATTCGCGAGACGCGCCCCCTCGTCATCCCCGACACGCTTGCCGATCCGCTCTATCGCGAGCATCCGGCCGTGATTGGCGAGCCGCATGTTCGCTTCTATGCGGGCGTACCGCTACGTGTCGCCGGGGGCCATGCCATCGGCACCCTTTGCACGTTCGATTCCGTGCCGCGCGCGTTCAGCGCAGAACAGTCGGCTATGCTGCAGGACTTTGCCAGCATCGTGCTCAGCGAACTCGAATTGCGCACGCTGCTGATGGAGGACAGCCTCACCGGCGCGCTATCCCGTCGCGCGTTTCGCGACGAAGCCACCCGCGCCAGCACCCTCGCCGTCCGTCACGGGCACAATCTCAGCCTGATCATGTTCGACCTCGATCATTTCAAGGCGATCAACGACAATAACGGCCACCATGTCGGCGACCGTGTTCTCAAAGCCTGCGTGCAGGCCGTTCAAAGCTTGCTGCGCAAAGCCGACTCCATCGGACGCGTCGGCGGCGAGGAATTTGCGATACTGCTGCCGCATACCAATCGCGACGATGCGATGCTGGTGGCCGAAAAAGTGCGCGAGGCCATCGCCAATGTCGTCGTAAACGGGGCGAATGGGCCACTTCCGATTACAGCGAGCTTTGGCATCGCCACGCTCGAGCGCAATGCCTGCGACATCGACGAGCTGCTCCGCCGGGCGGACACGGCGATGTATGAGGCCAAGCAAAGCGGCCGCAACCGCTGCGTCGAATGGCAAGTTCGCGAAGTGGCGCCGAGCAATCTTCGCCGCGTGTTCAAGGCAGGCCATATCTCGTTCAATGGCGGGCATTCCACCATCGACTGCACCGTGCGAGGCCTGTCCGACAAGGGCGCCAGTCTCGACGTGTTGAGCACGAAGGACATCCCCGAGCACTTCAAGCTCAGTATCCCGGTCGATCACCTCTCACGCGCCTGTCACATTCTCAGCAAGCGTGAGCGCCACATCGAGATCGCCTTCGGCTAGAACACCGTCAGTGCGAGAAGCCGAAGGCGACGAAGCAATCGAACGGGTCGAAGCGAGAATGAACTGGATTGCTTCGCTGCGCTCCGAATGGCGACAGAGCGGTGGGGCGCCTCTCTTCACGACAACGAGATCACCGCTGCGCGCAATGCTGCGTCCTGCACGCAGCCTTTGTGCTGCGCCTGCGAACATGACATTTCTCCGGATATTGCGACGCAATATTTCCGTCCAGGAGAAATCCCATTCGCATTTCCCTTCCAATTCTTGCGCTGGCAGCGGCGTCGTTCGGCATCGGCACCACCGAATTCGTGATCATGGGACTGCTGCCGGATGTGGCGCGCAGCCTGTCGGTGACGATTCCCCAGGCCGGCTACCTCGTTTCAGGTTATGCCCTCGGCGTCGTGGTTGGTGCGCCCCTGGTGGCGATGGCAACGGCCGGCTTGCCGCGCAAGGCAGCCCTGTTGGCGCTGATGGCACTGTTCACCATCGGCAATATCGGCTGCGCCATCGCGCCCGACTATTGGCTGCTGATGCTGGCGCGCGTGGTCACGTCCTTCGCGCACGGCGCGTTCTTCGGCATCGGCGCGATCGTGGCCAGCAATCTGGTGCCGCGTGAGCAGCGCACCCAGGCAGTCTCGCTGATGTTTGCGGGCCTCACCCTCGCCAATGTCCTCGGCGTTCCGTTCGGCACCGCGCTCGGTCAGGCCGCCGGCTGGCGCGCCGCATTCTGGGCCGTCGTCGTGATCGGCGTCATCGCCTTCCTCGCCATCCTGCGTTACGTGCCGTCGGGCATGCCGGGTACGCGTGGCGGCCTCGGCCGCGAATTCCGCGCGCTCGGCCGCTGGCCGGTGCTGCTGCCGATGCTGATCTCCACCACTGCCTCGGTCAGCATGTTCAGCCTGTTCACCTACATCACGCCGCTGCTCGAAGAAGTCACCGGCCTCACGCCGCATGGCGTCACCGGCGCGCTGCTGGCCATCGGCGTCGGTCTCACCGTCGGCAATCTGATCGGCGGCCGCCTCGCAGACAAGAACCTGCTGTCCACCGTGATCGGCGCGTTCATCTGCCTCGCGCTCGTGCTCGGCGCGCTCGCCGCTGTCGTGCATATGGCGATCCCGACCCTGGTGCTGCTCGTGCTGTGGGGCGGCATCGCCTTCGCGCTGGTCTCCCCGTTGCAGATCTGGGTGGTGGACGCCGCCACCGACGCGCCGAACCTGGCCTCGACACTCAATCAGGGTGCCTTCAATCTCGGCAACGCCACCGGCGCCTGGATTGGCGGCGTCGCATTGAATGCCGGCGTGCATTATGGCCAACTGCCGCTGCTTGCCGCTTGTGTTGCGCTAGCCGGCCTTGCGATGACACTGACGCGGTTGATCAATCGCAGCGAGCGTTCGGCGCAGGTCAGTCCGGCGGAATAGGCTGCGACCTCTTCGTTTCGGTTTCAAGGACATCATTGTGGCGCTCGGGCGCGATACGTTTGCTTTTACCGCTTTCTTGGGCACCCTCACCGCGCTGCCGCCGCTGTCGATCGACATGGGCCTGCCCGGCCTCCCTGCCATCGAGGCGACATTCGCGGATGCCGCCGGCCGCGGCCCGCTGACGCTCAGCCTGTTCATGGCGGGATTCGCGATCTCGCCCCTGATCTGCGGCCCGCTCGCCGATCGTTTCGGCCGCCGCGCCATGCTGCTCGATGGCCTGCTGCTGTTCTCGCTGGCAGCGGGCGCCTGCGCCCTTGCCCCGAATTTCACCGTGCTGCTGGCCTGCCGCCTGCTGCAGGGCTTTGCCGCCGGGGCCTGCGCGATCCTGCCCATCGCCATCGTGCGCGACCTGTTCGTTCACGGCGCCGCGCGACAAAAGCTGTCGCAGATCGCGGCCGTGCTCGGCATCGCGCCGATGCTGGCGCCCGTGCTCGGCGGCTGGGTGATGACTGTCAGCGACTGGCGCGCGATCTATGCGGCGCAGGCCGCGGTCGGCCTCATCCTGCTCGTCGTCGGCGCCATCGGTCTTGCGGAATCGCAACCGGTCGAGAGCCGCCGCTCGCTCAATCCGCGGCAGCTCGCGGAAAGCTATCGCTTCGTGCTCGGCGATCGCAGCTTCGTCGGCTACGCCCTGCTCTATGCCTGCGCCTTTGCCTGCATGTTCGCCTTCATCTCCGGGGCCCCCTCGGTGCTGATCGGCAATCTCGGCCTGTCCACCACCAGCTTCTCGCTCCTGTTCGGCTTGACCTCCTGCGGCGTGCTGGTGGCGTCGCTGATCTCGGGCCAGCTCGGCAAACGCCAGGTGCCGTCGCGAAAGATCATGGCCTTCGGCCTGTTGCTGATGGCGGCGAGTGCCGTCGGGGCCTTGCTGCTGGTTCCTGCAAATGCTGTGACTGTCGTCTCGCTTACGCCGCTGATGGCGCTGACCATCTTCGCCTTCGGCATTCTCGCGCCGTCGACCAATCATGAGGCGCTGGCAAACCTGCCCCATGTGGCGGGTTCCGCCGCCGGCGTCATGCGCTGCACCCAGATGGTGATGGGCTCCTTCGCCAGCGCCATGATCGCGGTGCTGGAGCCGTTCGGCCATCCCGCTCTGGTGATGACCGGCCTGATGTCTGTCATGGCGATCATTGCAGGCAGCATCTATCTTTGGGTCCTGCCCGCGGCAAAGGCGGGCGCAGATCACAGCTAGGCGGAGGCACCATTGATGCAGAAGAAGATCGTCGTGATCACCGGCGCTGCCGGCGCACTCGGCCGGGTCGTCGCGGATCGTGCGTTGAATGACGGCGCGACCGTCGCCGTGATCGATCACGGGCACAATGACATCGACTCGACGCCACAGCGCTTGCAGATCGGCGGCGTCGATCTGTCCGACGCCGCGCAGGCCAGCAAGGCGATCGGCGATGTCGTCGCGCAGCTGGGCCGCATCGACGTGCTGATCAATATCGCCGGCGCCTTCAAATTCGAGACCGTTGCTGAGGGCGACAGCAAGAGCTGGGAGACGATGCATCGTCTCAACCTGCTCACGGCCCTCAACACGTCGCGCGCAGCGATTCCGCATCTGGTGAAATCACATGCCGGGCGGATCGTGAATATCGGCGCCATCGGCGCATTGGAGGCCGCCAGCGGCATGGGCCCCTATGCGGCGTCAAAGGCCGGTGTGCATAAACTGACGGAAACCCTGGCTGCGGAGCGGAAGGGCAAGGTCACGGTCAATGCCGTGCTGCCCTCGACCATCGACACCTCGGCGAACCGCCGCGACATGCCCGATGCGGATTTTTCGAGATGGGTGACGCCGGATGAACTGGCGAGCGTCATCCTGTTTCTGGCCAGCGATGCGGCCAGTGCGGTGACCGGCGCATTGGTGCCGGTGCGCGGGCGGGTGTAGCGGCCGAATTGTCATCGCCCGCAAAAGCGGGCGATCCAGTAAACACTGACGTCCGTCCTGAATCGCAACAGCCGGTGTCTACTGGGTCACCCGCTTCAAGCGCGCAATTGCGCGCCAGGGCGGGCGACGACAATAGAGCGGGCTGCGCTAGTTAGCTCTCAACCCCGGTCCTTTTTCTTCTTCCCGAACGCTGGCTTCTCGAACTTCGCGGCGCCATCGCGCTTGGCCTTGGCCACGTAGGTCTTCTTTTCCTTGCGCGGCTTGTCGTGGAAATCCGGCTTCTTGCCTTCATAGGGCTTCTTGCCTTCACGCGCCTCGAAGGGCTTCTTGCCCTCATAGCCGCCCTCGCGCTTCGGCTTGCGATCGTCCCAGCTTGCGGACGGCTCGCGCGCACGATCGGCTTTCAACGGATCATATTTCGGCTTGCGATCCCCGCGCGGCTTGTCGTCGAAATTCTGGCTGCCATAGGGCTTGTCGCTGCGCGGACGCTCACGCGGGCCGTCGTCCTTCCACGACTTGCCCTTGTAGGAATCCTTCGCCTTGAAATCCGGACGATCGCCGTCAGACTTCCGGAAGTCGTCGCCCTTGCGGTGACGCTTCGGCGGGAAATCACGATCGCCGCCGCGCGGCATCGGCGTGATGGGGCCGCCTTCCGGGCCGTTCGGCAGCGCGTCGATGCGGATATTGTCTTCCTTGTCCGGGCGCTTGATCATGGTCACGAAGCGCTCGGCAGCCGCCGCCGAGATTTCGAACTCGGTGGCGCCGTCATAGATCTTGATGGCGCCGACATCGTTCTTCTCGATGCCGCCACGGCGGCAGATCATCGGCAGCAGCCAGCGGGCTTCGGCATTCTTCTGACGGCCGATGGCGGCGCGGAACCACTTTGCGCCCTCGCCCATCGGCTCGTTCTTCTTCGGGGTCTTGCGGACGGGCAGACCGTCCTCGCCCTTGCGACGGCTGCCGGCACGATCTTCGCGATCACGCGCACGGAACGTGCCGGGATCCTCGACCTCTTCCGGCGACGGCAGGCGCGAGCGATAGAGTCGCGCCAGTGCGGTCGCGATGGTCTCGGCCGGATGCCGCTCGAGCAGCTTCTTGGCGAACACCGCATCGTCCTCATTCGCCGCATCGTCGAAAATCTTGTCCGACATCATGCGCTCTTCGTCGAGCACGCGGATTTCATCCACGGTCGGTGCTGCGCCCCAGACCGCTTCGGTCTCGGCGAGCTGCAGCAGGAATTCGGCACGGCGACGACGCGACGGCGGCACCAGCAAAACGCTGATGCCCTTGCGGCCGGCACGGCCGGTACGGCCCGAGCGATGCTGCATCACTTCCGGATCGTTCGGCAGTTCGGCATGAATGACGAGGCCGAGATTGGGCAGATCGATACCGCGGGCAGCGACGTCGGTGGCGACGCAGATCCGCGCATGGCCATCGCGCAGCGCCTGCAGCGCATGGGTACGCTCATTCTGCGACAGCTCACCCGACAGCGCGACCACCGAGAAGCCGCGCTCCAGCAGCACGCCCTGCAGATGCTTCACCGAATTGCGGGTATTGCAGAACACGATCGAGGTCGGCGATTCGAAATAGCGGAGCACGTTGACCACCGCATGATCGACGTCATTCGGCGAGATACGGATGGCGCGGTATTCGATGTCCGAATGGCCGCTTTCACTACCGGCGACTTCGATGCGGAAGGCGTTGTTCTGATATTCCTTGGCGAGATTGGCGATGCCGCGCGGCATGGTCGCCGAGAACAGCAGCGTGCGGCGGCTTTCCGGCGTGGTCTCGAGGATGAACTCCATATCCTCGCGAAAACCCATGTCGAGCATCTCGTCGGCCTCGTCGAGCACGACGGCCTTGATCTGCGAAATGTCGAGACGGTTGCGGCGGAGATGGTCGCACAGGCGGCCCGGCGTGCCGACAACGATGTGTGCACCGGAAGCGAGCGCACGCTGCTCCGTGCGTGGGTCCATGCCGCCGACGCAGGAGACGACACGGGCACCGGCCTGGGCATAGAGCCAGGTCAGTTCGCCGTGCACCTGCAGCGCCAGTTCGCGCGTCGGCGCCACGATCAGCGCCAGCGGTGCGCCGGCCTGCGGCAGCCGCTCGGCGCCTTCGAGCAGATCGGCCGCAATCGCGAGGCCATAGGCGACGGTCTTGCCGGAGCCGGTCTGCGCGGAAACCAGCAGGTCACGGCCGACGGCTTCGTCAGCCAGCACGGCGGTCTGTACGGGGGTGGATTCGCGATAGTTGCGCTCAGCCAATGCACGGGCGAGCGCCGGGGGCGTCGATTCAAAAGACACGGATGTTACCTTGGTTGCAGCAGGCCGCATGGTGCGGCCAGGACTCATCGCGACGAGCGATGCTCGAAATCGAGATACCTGGACCAAACGGAAACGAATCGGCCGTCCTTCATTTGACGGTCACGTCGGGTCCAGGGAGTCCGGAGCGTATCGGGATGGGCGGCTTCTACGCTGCTTTGCAGCAAAAGACCAGCCCCATCGCGCGGTCTACAGTTCGCTATGCGGCTTGGCCCCGTTCTCGTCTTCCTTTCCGCCCTCCTCCTTGAAGGGAACCAGCAGCCACAGAGTGAGGAAGGTGAACAGGGAGATGACGATAGCGACATCGTAGGAGCCGAGTCCGACGGCCGCTCCGGTGGCGCCGGTCGCCCACAGGCTGGATGCCGTTGCCGTGCCGCGGACCGAGCCGCCGTCCTTCAGAATGGCACCGCCCCCGATGAACCCCATGCCCGTCATCAGACCTTCGATGATGCGCGCGGTGCCTTCGGGGTGTCCGTTCAGGATGCCTTCCGTGGCCTGAACGATGCCGCAGGTCGCGAGCGCTACCAGTGGAAACGTCCTCAGTCCGGCACTGCGTTCGGCGCGCTCCCGGTTCCAGCCGATCGGAAGGGCCAAAATATAAGCGATCGACAGAGCAACGAGATGCGGCAAAACACCAAAAGTATCAGTTGTTTCCAAGAGGGTTTTCACGTGAGCTCCGATGATGTTCGCAAGGTGCTGGAGAATGCCAAGCCGCGTCGGCGCGGATAAACTCCTTCCCGCGACTCGCGGTTCCATCCTTGTCGTGCCCTGCCTTGATCGCTCGCCCAAATTTGGACTTCGCTTTGGAAACCTCGCTCTATCTTCCTGTGAAACGCTTCCTCGAAGACCTCGGCTTCTCGGTGAAGGGCGAGATATCGGGATGCGATCTGGTGGCACTGAAAGGCGAGGATCCGCCCGTTGTCGTGATCGGCGAGCTCAAGCTGAGCTTTAATCTGGAGCTGATCCTGCAAGCCGTGGAGCGCGCCGGCGCCTGCGACGAACTCTGGATCGCCGCCAGGATGTCGATCCGTGGCAAGGGACGCGAGAGCGATGCGCGCTACCGCAACCTCTGTCGCCGCCTCGGCTTCGGCATGTTGGGGGTCACCGATGCCGGGACGGTCGAGATCCTGGTCGAGCCGCCGACCACGGCCCCACGTCGCAATCCGAAGAAGCGCGCCCGGCTGATCACTGAACACAGGAAGCGGATCGGCGACCCCGCCCTTGGCGGCAGCACCAAGACGCCTATCATGACCGCCTATCGCCAGCAGGCGCTCGGCTGCGCCGCCGCCCTTGCCCTCGGCCCGCGCCAGCTGAAGGAGCTGAAGCCGATCTATCCCGACGCGCAGAAGATCCTGCACCGGAATGTCTATGGCTGGTTCGAGCCCGTGTCGCGCGGGATCTACGGACTGACGCCTGCAGGCCATCAGGCACTGGAAAAGTGGCCGCAACCGGTGCGCGATCTGGCCTCAGACTCAGCTTTGCAATAAAGCTACTCACCAAAGCCGTCCGGAATCACGCGGACGTAATGACGCATGGCAGCTTTGCCATGGGTTTTTCATATTGCAATGCAACAATGGCTTCGTTAGGAAGCAAATACGCAACCAGAGGCAGGACGATGAGCGGCGAGTGGAATACGAAATATGGCACCCGGCGTGTGCGGCATGATCCGCCCACCCTGGACGAGGCCATCTTCGCAGCCATCGGCATCACCGAGGACCTCGACCAGCAGGCCGAGATCGCTGCATCGCTGATGGGCCTCCCGATCGAAGAAGTTCAGGCGCAGGTCAAGAAGGCCAGCCGCCCTTCCGGCACGCTCCGGGTCAGCCGCGTCATCGCCGGCGAACAGGGCGCACAGCGCACCGTGGTGGTCGAGCGCCGCGTCACCCGGAAGATCGCCGTCGCCAAACGCGCTTAACTTCCAAGGCATCCAACCAATAAAAAAGCAGGGCCATTGCCCTGCTTTTTCGTATCTGGATCGGATGATGCGAAGGCTCAGTGTTTGCCGAAACCGGCCGCATTGAACCAGGCACGCCACGCGGCGCGATTGTACTCGCCGACGGCCGTGGCGACGTCCACCGCGCCGGCCTTTGGCGGCACTGCAGCCTTTGCAGGCTTGTCCGACAGATCGATCAGACCCGTGGATTCGCCGTGGCGGAACGACAGCTTGGCGCCGAACTTGCCGGCCAGAGCGCGCATCGCATCGTTCTGTGCACCGGTGGTGACGCGCAGCTTCTTGTACCCCATCGACTTCGCTTTCGCGATCAACTGGGTGAACAAAACGCTGCCAACGCCCTTGCGGCGCATGCAAGATTCCACGCTGAAGGCCACTTCCGGCTCGACATTGACGAGGTCGGCCTGATGCAGCTCGGCGGCGCCGCGAATGACGCCATCCTCGAAATAGGCCAGGATCACCGTGCCGTCCTGCACCGAGCGCTCGGCATATTTCGCGACCCATTCATCGCTCAGCGAACCGTTGAAGCGGTCGCGGCGGCTGTCGCGGTCGAGGCGGAGCAGATGGTCACGGAACAGCGGGAGTTCGCTGGCGGCAAGGATACGAACCGGTCCGCTCTTGGCCGAAGCCTTGGGCGCGCGGTTGGCGATTGCGATGATTGTAGCGGGGCTGAACATGGTCCAATTCCGACGGTTAGCCGTCCGGAACACCTTGATTCTTGTACGCCCCCAATATTGTGCATCGCACAACGACTTTCAAGATCGAACACCTGCGGCAAGACCGCACCTGTCGCAGGCGAGCTATGCAATAGCTTGGAAATTAATGGAAATTCACCATTCCACGGCGTCAGAGCACGAGTTGTGTCTGTGTCACGATACCCACCAGCTTGCCCTCCTCCGTTTCAATCCGGGTCTGCCAGACCTGGGTGCGGCGGCCGCGATGGATCGGGGTCGCCGTGGCGCGCACCGTGATGCCGGCAGCCGCGCCGCTGACAAAATTGGTTTTGCTTTCAATGGTGGTGGTGCCCTTCGCGTCTTCCGGCAGGTTGATCACCGTGGCCGCAGCCCCCACCGCATCGGCCAACGCCATCACGGCCCCGCCGTGAATGGTATGCCGCGCGGTGCACAGGTCCTCGCGCACCAGCATCGTGGCGACCACGCGGTCGAGTTCGGCCTCGATGAAGGTGACGCCCATGGATACCGAAAACGGCATCGATACGGACTTGATCTTGTCGAGCGGCGTCATGTTGTCTCCCCTGTATGATCGTCCGTCGTGGCGCGGACTGATGGCCCATGGAGACGGATGCGGGGTGCCGTGACAAGTCCCTGTTTCCGCGGCATAGCGATGCGATGCGCCACTTCCCGCCCGAACGGATTGTCTGCCTCACGGAAGAAACCGTAGAGACACTGTATCTGCTCGGTGAACAGGACCGCATCGTCGGTGTCTCCGGCTATGCGGTGCGGCCACCGCAGGTGCGGCGGGAGAAGCCGCGGGTATCGGCTTTTATATCTGCGGACGTACCCAAAATTCTCGCGCTGGAGCCCGATCTGGTGCTCTGCTTTTCGGATCTGCAGGCCGAGATTGCCGCTGCACTGACCCGCGCCGGGGTCGCCGTGCATGTGTTCAATCAGCGCGACATTGTCGGAATTCTCGCGATGATCCGCACTTTGGGCGCTCTGGTCGACGCCAAAACACGCGCGGAAGCGCTGGTGACGCAGCTTTCGTTGCGGCTTTCCAGCGTCAACACAGCGGCAAACTTGCGGCAGGCCAGACCGCGCGTCTATTTCGAGGAATGGGACGATCCGCTCATCACCAACATCGGCTGGGTGTCGGAACTGATCGAACTCGCCGGCGGGATCGACGTGTTTCCGCAGATGCGTTTTCAGAAATCCGCCAGGGATCGCATCGTGTCGCAGGATCAGGTCCGCGAGGCCATGCCGGATGTCATCCTCGCCTCCTGGTGCGGCAAGAAAGTCGCGACCGAGCGGATCAGGCAGCGGCCGGGATGGGGTGACATTCCGGCCGTGCGCGACAATCGCATCATCGAGATCAAATCGCCGCTGATCCTGCAGCCGGGACCAGCGGCTTTGACCGATGGGCTCGATGCCATCGTGAAGGCGTTGTGGCCGTAGCCTTCACCCGTTCGGATATTCCAGCGCATAGGCATCGGTCAGCGCGTCATCGAGCAACCGGCCCTCGCTGAAAATCTGCAGCGATGCAGGACGCTCGACACCGGGCAGCAGACGTGGGCACGGCTCCGGTGCGCCGATCACCGTCTTCACTGGAATGCGCTCGGCATAGATCGGCAGCTCGTAATCCTCATCGTCATCCGCCACGCCCTTGGCGCGGATTTTTGCGGAGGCTTCCTCGATCTCCATCGCGATGAAGGATGTCGCTTTCATCTCCTGCGCCGTGGTCGCGCGCAGGCTCGCGGTGCGATCGGGGAAGAAGCGATCGACCATGGCGATGCCGGCGCGATCCTTTTCGGCGGGATCGGTGACGAGATAGGCATTTCCGAAGGCCATCACCGCGCGATAGTCGGCCGAGTGATTGAAGCCACAGCGCGCCAGCACGAGGCTGTCGAGAAAAGCGACGGTGAGACAGACGCGCTGATGCGCGGTCTGGTTCTTCAGCATGCGGCTGGCGCTGGAGCCGTGCCAATAGAGTTTCGTGCCTTCGCGCCAGAAGAAGGTCGGCGTGCAGTAAGGCTGGCCGTCGATCACATAGGAGACGTGGCACATCATCGCCGCGTCGAGAATCTTGTGCACGGTCTCGTGGTCGTAGAAGCCGCGATCATGCCGCCGCTTCACGCGGTTTCGGGCGGTGAGCGGATAGGATGTCGCAGTCTCGTCAGTCGTCTTCAGTTCGGCCGTGCTCACAACATGTCCTCATGATCTGGAAGTGTTCGAAACAGTTGTAGCCCTCAGATTGGTCTGCGATAGTGCCAATTCCATGCAAAAAATTCCGACCAATTCTCGCGCAGGAAAACCAATATCGGCGGGCCCGCACGCATTGCCGCTCGATCTCGATGGCGCCCATATCGACAGGCAGGCCCCCGCGCCCGATCGCCTCTATCAGGCCCTTCGCCATGCCATCACATCCGGCACGGCCAAGCCCGGCGAAGCGCTGCCACCGTCGCGGCATCTCGCCGAACAGACCGGCTTTCGCCGCAACACCGTCACCGATGCCTATGAGCGCCTGATCGCCGATGGCTTTGCCGTGGCCCGCGTCGGCTCTGGCACCTTCGTGGCCGAACGCATTCCGTCGGCCGTTGCGGACAAGGCAGCGAAGCGCATCGCCATCGCCGAACCCCAGCGCGGCATTCTCGCGCTCGGCTGCACCGATATCGACGAAACGGCGCTGCGCCGCTTCCGCGCCTTTGTCGGCCGCCGCATGCGCGCCTTCGGCAGCGAGCACCTGCATTACGGCGATCCGCGCGGCAGCCGCGAATTGCGCATCGCCATCGCCAATCACCTGCTCTCGGCGCGCGGCCTGCGCTGCGACCCCGACCAGATCATGCTGACGTCGGGCACCCAGCATGGCTTGCGCATCGTGCTGTCGGCCATCCTCAAGCCAAGCGAACAGATCTGGGTGGAAGATCCCGGCTACCCCGCCGCGCGAAAATCCATCGAGCATTATGGCGGGCGCCCTGTTTCGGTACCGGTCGATGACAACGGCATGATCGTCGACAAGGGACGCGCAGCCGCGCCACGTGCACGGGCTGCCTACGTGACACCGTCTCACCAGTTTCCGCTGGGCGTCCAGATGGCGATGCCGCGGCGGCTGGAGCTGCTCGACTGGGCGCGCGAGGCCAATGCCTTCGTGTTCGAGGACGATTACGACAGTGAGTTCCGCTATGACGGCGCCCCATTGCTGTCGTTGGCCGGCATCGATCACCTGCGCCGCGTCGTCTATATGGGCACCTTCGCCAAGACATTGTTTCCCGGCCTGCGCATCGGCTACTGCGCCCTGCCTGAAAGCCTCATCGGCCCGGTCGCAGCCGCGCGCGCCGCGATGGATCGTTTCCCGGCCACGGTGATGGAAGGCGCCATCGCCGATATGTTGAATTCCGGCGCCTTCGCCGCGAACTTGCGCAAGATGCGCGGTCGCTACCGGGAAGCTCGCGATGCGCTGGCGCAGACCTTGACGGATGCATCAGACGGGCAACTCACGGTCCCCGTCCCGTCCCAGGGCCTGCATCTGGTCGCGAAATTCGCATCGACGACGCCGTTGCAGATCGCCGCCGATGCCAAGGCCTCCGCGGATGTCGAAGGCTGGCTGCTTGCCGACACCTATCTGCGCGCCCGTCCCGCGCCTGGCTTTGTGCTCGGCTTTTCCGGCCACCCCATCCGCAAGCTCGTGGCCGCTGCGACGACACTTGCAAAAGCATCGGCGACAACCGCGCGCCTCCACCAAAAGACGAAGCGACGGCGTGGAACCGTTGCCGGGGGCTCGTAATTATGGGGAACGGCCGCGTGCTTTCAGAATCGGGTGCGCGTCCGTAAATTGCATCACCAACGGCCCCACGGAGACCTCATGTCCGGCAACCGCAACATCCTCTTCCTGATCATTGGCGCCCTCGTCGTCGGCATCGGCGTGCTCGGCTACAATCTCTATCAGGAGAAGAAGGAGCCGCAGGGCCTGCAGATCAATGTCGGGCCCGATGGCCTGAAGGTGCAGAACAAGTAACGGACCATTCCATGCGCACGGCCCTGGCCTTCGGCATTCTCGCGCTCGTGAGCGTCGCCTCGCCGGCCTTCGCCGTCGATCAGGTGTCGCGCGAGGAAGACATTGTCGATCTGCGCCTGGGCCAGCGCATCTGGGTGGATGACGGCTCCTGCCCCACCGGCCAGATCAAGGAAGTGATGGGCGCAACACTTGCCGGCAATGGCAGCGTCGCCCGCGTCAAGAAATGCGTGCCGCGCGCAGGATCACGGCGCTGAGGCCAGAAACCGCCCTGCGTCATTGGCCGGACTTTCGGTGATCAGAACATCCCGTTCTCGTTCGCGGCCTTTTTCCGCGGCCGGCCGAGTGACGACCTGATGTTCGTCTATCGAGATCATCTCTAGTGTTTTGACGGCTCGCTCGGGGGCACCGGGATATTGCTTTCGCCTGAGCTCGTGCCGCCGTCGATCGGCAGTGTAATGCCGGTAATCCAGCGGGATTCGTCGCTGGCGAGAAACAGCACGCCATAACCGATATCCCAGCCGGTGCCTTCGGTACCGAGCAGCGTCACACCGGCGCGCGCCATCCGCATCTCTTCACTCATGCCCCGCGACGCCACCATGGGCGTGTAGACCGTGCCGGGCGCGATGCAATTGACGCGGATGCCGCAGCGGCCGTGATGGGCCGCCATGGCGCGGGTCAGGCCGATCACGGCGGATTTCGAGGTTGGATAAAGCAGGCTTGGATGGCCGCCGCGCAGACCTGCCACCGATGTCAGGTTGATGATCGAGCCGCCGCCGGTCTTCACCATCTCGGGGATCGCATATTTCGACATCAGCATCATGGAGGCGACATTGATGCGCATCGCCTCGTCCCAGGACCCGACATCGACCTCGATGGCGTCGCCGCGCGGCCCGGTTATCCCGACATTGTTGACGAGAATATCGATCCGGCCGAAGCCTGCCATGGTGCGCTCGACAATGGCCTCGCAGGTGGCGGGGTCGCTGACGTCACCGTCATAGATCTGGGAGGAGCCGCCCTCGGCGGCGACGAGGCGCGCTGTCTCTTCGGCCCAGTCCGGATTCAGGTCGACCAGTGCGACCTTCGCGCCATGCCGAGCCAGCAGCACGGCCGCGGCGCGACCGTTACCAATACCGTCGCCACGCGAACCGGCACCGGTGACAATCGCCACCTTGCCCTTCAACCGACCGTCGCCTGTCATCAATGTCCCCTGAAACATGCATTCCAGAGGCCTCCGGCACTGCATTCCCCGCCGAAAGATAGCGCGCAACCCCTGTTCGCTGCAACGATTAGCTTCGCCGCAGAGGTGCAGAAGTAAATTATACCTCTTACACGCGATCAGATTTATGGGGCGATCAATCCAGCACCGGATCATACATACATTGCAATGTCGGCTTGGCGATCTGACTGAAAGTCGCGCTGATGAGTTGCTGCTTGGCGGGCGGGACCCATTCTTTCTCGATGCTCGGCACGCCGCGCTCGCTGATGCCGCGCATCAGCGCCTCGCGCAGGTCCTGATCCTCGACACTCGCAACGGCATGATCATGCAGGCAGGTGCAGACGCTGTCTGGATGCGCCCAGCGGCCGACCATATGCGGCACACACTGACGCACGAATTCGACACGCCGATCGGTCAGCTTCCGGAGGCCGGAGGAATCCCAGAACTGGGCCTGCGCAGGCTGCCCGGCGAGGCCGGCGACAACGACAGCGAGGACCGCGATGGCGTGACTTTTGACTTTGGTCATTCCGATTTTCTTACCGATTTTCCTGTTCTCCCGGCTGATGCGACAGCTCAGCGCACCAACGCCACGGCCGTCACCGTTGGCGCCAACAGTGACGTGGCATGGAAGGTGAAGTTACCGACATGTGGGAGGCCGCCATCAGCCGATCCCGCCAGCGACGGGCCGGCGACCATCAGGGCAACAGCGAGGATGAGACTGGCGAAGCGCATCTGGCATCTCCCGAGAGCAGCGCCGTTCGCGGCGTCCCAGGGCATTGATAGCCAGCTGCCGTTTCGACCGCCCTGCGTGCCAAGCGCGAAATGGTTTCGTCGGTCGCCTGATCTGTTTCGTCGGAACCGGCGCGACGAAACAATCGCCGTCAAAAGTCACGCCGACGTCACCCGAGCTTAACCGTGCTGCGCTTTAACCGGCCTGCGACATGACGGGCTGCAACTATTTCAGGCAGTTGCGCGTTTCCACTGCTCTGGACAGAAGGACAGCCGCCGTGGCGGAGAATGACGACAAGCGCATCATCGACACCATCGAGCTCAATCTGACCATTGCGCCCACGGCAACCCAGCCGAACGCGATTTCGCAACAGCCGCCGCGCTGCCTGCGCGACAATGAGAGTTCACAGCAGCAGCTGGTGCGCCTCGTCGGCTATCGCGGACCGGCGGTGTCGACGGCAGCATCTTGGGACCGGTTGCGCCGCGAACAGGCGGCGCTGCAAGCGGGCTGACCGCTACTTGATGAACTCACCGCATTTCTGAACGGCCGTGTCGGCCTGTCCCCACGGCATGATCGGCACTGACGACGTCGAGTTCTTCGGAGAACCTTCGATGATCCGGTCGGAATACACCATGTAAACGAGCACGTTTCGCTTCGCGTCGCAGCCTCGCACGATCTGCATCTTCTTGAAGAACAGCGAGCGACGCTGCCGGAACATGTCCTCGCCCTGATCGCTCTTGGCCTTGAACTTGATCGGGCCGATCTGGCGGCACGCCAATGAAATGTCCGAGACTTCCTCGGCCAGACCCAGCCAGCCCTTGAAGCCGCCCTTTTCCGGCACGGTGAAGTGGCACGCCACTCCTTCGACTTCCGGATCATCGACGCCATAGGTGGCAAGCTTGTCGTTCGGGCTCAGCCATTTGAAAACGGTGGAGCGGCGAAAGATCAGGTCGGGCTCGTCAGCCGCCTGCGCGACGCTTCCGGCACCGATGGCCATGGCGACCAATGCGAGCGCGGCCGCGCGCATCCAACCGCAGCGAAAGCTAGAACCGATCAAGGACATTCAACTCTCCGTGTCTCACACCGCCTATGTAGCTATTGCACGGCGCGGCGGTAGACCGCAGGTGCCCGCGTTAATCCAATGTGAGTGTTTTTTGTTACCCTCTGGGCTCAAGTCTGCAGCGGCGCGATTCGCCCCGCCGGTGAACGCCTTTTGCGCCTGCGACACTAACGCTTCGAGACAGTTTCGAGGAATTTTCAGCGTGACGATTGTTCAGTTTTCGGGGAGCGCTTCCGGCAAGCGCACATTCTTGAGCGGCACTTCCATTTCGCGTCACACATGGTCCCCGCGTCACCTGTTGCAAGCGGCATTGCTGGCGAGTTTCACGCTCGGCGTGGCGGCACCGGCGCATGCGGTGTTCTGGTTTGATGAAGACCCGATGCGCCCGCGCATGATGGAGCAGATGCCGCCGCCGGTGCCGCCACAGGTCCAGCGCGACAACCGGCTGAAGCAGCAAGGCGCCGCGCTTGAGAAAGCGGCGAAGGCCCATGCCAAGCCGGTCGGCCCGGTCGTCATCATGATCTCCATCGACAAGCAGACGCTGCGGGTGTTCGACGCCAACGGCCTGTTCGCGGAGTCCAAGGTCTCCACGGGGATGAAGGGCCATGAGACGCCGACCGGCGTGTTCAGCATCATCCAGAAGAACAAGTGGCATAAGTCGAACATCTACAGCAACGCGCCGATGCCCTATATGCAGCGCGTGACATGGTCCGGCATCGCGCTGCATGCCGGCGCCCTGCCCGGCTATCCGGCGTCACATGGCTGCATCCGCATGCCGATGGCGTTCTCCACCAAGTTGTGGGCCTGGACCCGCATGGGCGCCCGCGTGATCATCACGCCCGGCGAAGTTTCGCCGGCGGAGTTTTCGCATCCGCAACTGATCGCGCAGAAGCCGGCGCCCGCTGCTGTTGCGCCGATGGCCGCGCCAAAGGATGAGCAGCCTACGGCCGCGAAGCCGGATGGCAAGACGACGGAGATGAAGCCGGACGATCTGGGCCTCAAGCCGGCGACGTCCGCCGAGCGCAGCAAGACCGTCACGGCGGATGCCACCAATGCGATCGGCGATCGGCCGAAGCCGGTGCTGTCCGATGCAAGTTCGGCGATGGCGCAGATGCCCGCGGCCAGCACGGATAGTGCGAAGCCTACCGAGACAAAGACCGACGATGCGGCGCGCGTGACGCGCCGAGACGTCGATGCGGCGGCGGCGAAGATCGCTGACGCGCCGGTATCGGAAAACAAGACGGCGCCTGAAGCCCGCGCCGGGCAACTGCCGCCGAAGTCGCCGCTGGCCGATGCGCCCAAGGTCGATGAAAAGGTCGGCGCAAAACCCGAAACCAAGCCGGACACGGCCAAGCTGGATGCCGTCGATATCCCGCCACCGCCGGATACGTCGCCGAAGCGCACCGGCCAGATCGCCGTGCTGATCAGCGGCAAGGACGGCAAGCTCTATGTGCGGCAGAACTTCTCGCCGCTGTTCGAGACCGACATCACGATCAAGCCCAGCAATCGTCCGCTCGGCACGCATATCTTTACCGCACGCATCGACAAGGATGAGGCGAAGAGCATTCACTGGACCGCGGTGTCGCTCCCCTCGGTTCCGCATCGTGCTGCCGCCGGCCGCAAGCAGGCTGCCGCCGCGGAAGCGCCCCCGCTGGCAGGCAGCGCCACCGAGGCGCTCGATCGGATCAGCATCCCGGAAGACGCCATGGCGCAGATCGCCGAGGCGATCGCCACCGGCGGCTCGATCATCGTCTCCGACCAGAGCATCAAGGCCGGCGGCGAAACCGGCCAGGGCACCGAATTCGTGGTGCCGATGCGCTAGTCTTCTGGCGCATGATCCTGTCCGAAAACCGGACACCACTTTTCGGGATCATGCGCTGATGCGGCCTGTTGACGTCAGCTGCGGGCGGGATCACCCTGCCCGCATTCGACGAACGAGGCGCGCCATGATCAACCGCAGACACCTGCTGACAACGCTGCTCGGCGGCGCAGCTGCCGCTGCGGCCCTGTCACGCGCGGGCGCCCAGACCAGCCGGATGACCGCCTATGGCTTTTCATTCCCGGGCCTGAAGGGCGGCGACATCAAGCTCGCGGACTATGCCGGCAAGCCGATCCTGGTGGTGAATACCGCCTCGCAATGCGGCTACACCCCGCAATATGCCGGCCTGCAGGAGCTCTGGACCGAGTTCAAGGACCGCGGGCTGATGGTGATCGGCGTGCCCTCCAACGATTTCGGCAATCAGGAGCCCGGCGGGCCGCACGAGATCGACGATATCGCCCGTGGCAGATTCGGCATCAGCTTCCCCATCGCCGCCAAGACCGTGGTGAAGGGTCCGAACGCGCACCCGTTCTACAAATGGGCCGCCGAGGCGCGTCCGCGCGACCTGCCACGCTGGAACTTTCACAGATATCTGGTGGGGCGAGACGGGTATCTCGTCGATGCGTTCGGCTCGGAACTGGAGCCGATGGATACGCGCGTGAAGACCGCGGTGGCGCGGTCGCTGACAGTGGTGTGAATCGACGCGGCCGATGGTCTCCCTCCCCGGAGCGAAGCGAATGGGGAGGGTCCGCCGATAGGCGGGGGTGGGGTCTATCCCCGCGGTATGACGTCACGTGGGGATAGACCCCACCCGTCTCAAAGCACGCTGAACGCTCGCTTTGATCCACCCTCCCCGCCGCGCGGCTTCGCCGCTTGGGGGAGGGAAAAGAGCTACGCTGCCACCACTTCCCTCGGCTGATAAATCGCGATGTGCTGGCAATGCGCCACCGGCGTCACGCCATTGGCGACCACCAGTGCATCCAGCTCGACGAAGCGGTGGCCCTTTTTCTCGTAATTGCCGGTCACCTTGGCCCGCGCCACCAGCTCGTCATCGACGGAGGCTGCAGCCAGGAGCTGCATCCGGCTGCCGACGTGGATCCACGGGCCGAGGATGGCATTGTCCACCAGCACCTTGTTCATGATCCTCTGCAGCACCCCGGGATGGACGAGGCCGTCGCGGAGATACATTTCCTCGGTCTCGCGCACTTCACCCAGATATTCCGCGAGCCCGTCCTCCGGCCATACCCGCGGCGCGGTGCCGAGCCACTTGTCCTGGGCATAGGAATCCGGATTGACCGGCAGACGTTTCGCCACCGCCGGCGTATCCGGAAAATCGTCCAGCGCCGGCACCACAGGGAAAGCTGCCAGCGACGCCGAACCGATGGCACGGACATCGCCCTTGCCCTCCACCGCCAGTTTCAGGCCCTCGCCGGCCGTCTCGGCCGTCACATCGACGGTTTCGCCGTCATAGACCGGCTTGATGAACCGTGCCTCGATCAGCCCGCGCTCCAGGAACTCGCGGCCCCAATGCGCAACCGCCGGATGCACCATATAGGCCAGCACGTCGACGCCCGGGACGAGCCCGCCGGAAAAGCCGAATTTCTGCGCCACGGTGTCGTCATGCATCTTGTTTTCGGACTGCTTGGCCGTGTTGAAGGCCTCGACGCGATAGGGCGTGATCCGCTGTGTCATGTTCCCTCCCGAACGCTCGCGAAGATTGGTATTCGCTTTAAGGAGATGATACCCCTCACCCCGCGCGAGGCAAGGCGAGGCAGTCGGAACCGCCGGCGTTGTGACATCCGGAGCACAGGCACCACTTGAATACCCGCATCTATATCGACGCCGATGCCTGCCCGGTGAAGGACGAGATCTATCGCGTCGCCGCGCGTTTCAACCTGCCGGTGAGCGTGGTCGCAGGAACTTGGCTGCGGGTACCGCAGGATCCGATGATCGAATGCATCGCCGCCGGCTCCGGCATGGACGCTGCCGATGACTGGATCGCGGAACGCGCCACCAAGGGCGACGTGGTGATCACCGCCGACATCCCGCTGGCAAGCCGCTGTGTGAAGGCCGGCGCCGCCGTCATCGCGCCGAATGGAAAACCGTTCACCGAACAATCCATCGGCATGACGCTGGCCATGCGCAACCTGATGACCGACCTGCGCTCCACCGGCGAAATCACCGGCGGCCCCAAATCCTTCGCGCCGCGCGACCGCTCGGCCTTTCTCTCCGCGCTCGACCAGACGATCCGCCGCATCCAGCGCGATCAGGCTGCCAGCGCGCCCAAGCAAAGTTGAACTGACGTCATGGCTCCTCCGCTCATCCAGCTCAAGGACATCTCGCTGACCTTCGGCGGCACGCCGCTGCTCAAGGGCGTCGAACTCACGGTGTCGCAGGGCGACCGTCTCTGCCTGATCGGCCGCAACGGCTCCGGTAAATCGACGCTGTTGAAGATCGTGGCCGGCACGGTGGAAGCCGACAGCGGCAGCCGCTTCGTGCAGCCCGGCGCCACCGTGCAATATCTCTCGCAGGAGCCGGATTTCTCCGGCTATCCGACCACGCTCGCTTATGTCGAAGCCGCCATGGCCGACGGCAACGATCACTATCAGGCGCAATATCTGCTGGAGCAGCTCGGCCTCACCGGGCAGGAAGATCCACAGCATCTGTCGGGTGGCGAGGCGCGGCGCACGGCGATTGCCCGCGCGCTGGCGCCCTCGCCCGACATCCTGCTGCTGGACGAGCCGACCAACCATCTCGACCTCACCACCATCGAATGGCTGGAAGGCGAACTCCTGAGCCGCCGCTGCGCGCTGGTGCTGATCAGCCATGACCGGCGCTTCCTCGGCAATCTCTCCCGCGGCACCGCCTGGCTCGATCGCGGCCAGATCCGCCAGATCGATCGCGGCTTCAACAGCTTCGAGGAATGGCGCGACGAGGTGCTGGCCGAGGAAGAGCGCGACCAGCACAAGCTCGACCGCAAGATCGTCGAGGAAGAGCACTGGCTGCGCCACGGCGTCTCCGGCCGCCGCAAGCGGAACGTCAAGCGCCTCGCCGGCCTGCATGACTTGCGCGCGCAACGCCGCGACTATCGCGGCGCGCAGGGCAATGCGACGCTGGCCGCGGCCGAGGCGGACAAGTCCGGCAAACTCGTGGTCGAGGCCAAGGGCATCTCGCGCAGCTACGGCGAGCGCAAGATCGTCGACGACTTCTCCATCCGTATCCAGCGCGGCGACCGCATCGGCATTGTCGGCCCGAACGGCGCCGGCAAGACGACGCTGGTGAACATGCTCACCGGCGCGGAAGCACCGGACAGCGGCAGTTTCCGCCTCGGCACCAATCTGGAAATGGCGACGCTCGACCAGCATCGCGAAAGCCTCAATCCGAAATGGAGCCTCGCCGAAGCCCTCACCGGCGGCCGCGGCGATCATGTGATGGTCGGCGGCAAGCCGAAACATGTGGTCAGCTACATGAAGGACTTCCTGTTCGCGCAGGAGCAGATGCGCACGCCGCTGGAAGTCTTGTCCGGCGGCGAACGCGGCCGCCTGATGCTGGCGCGCGCATTGGCAAAGCCGTCCAACGTGCTGGTGCTGGACGAACCGACCAACGACCTCGATCTCGAAACGCTCGACGTACTTGAGGAAATGCTCGGCGATTACGAAGGCACGGTGCTGCTCATCAGCCATGACCGTGACTTCCTCGACCGCGTTGTCACTTCAGTGATCGTGCCGGAAGGCAATGGCAAATGGGTCGAATATGCCGGCGGCTATACGGACATGCTGGCGCAGCGCGGCGCCGATCTCACACGCGAGGGCGTGAAAGGCGGCAGCGAGCCGGTTAAGGCAGCGAAGGCCGAGCCTGTCGCGGCTGCGCCTGCTGCCAAGAAGAAGCTGAGCTTCAAGGACAAGCACGCGCTGGACACGCTGCCGGCAACCATGGCGAAACTGCAGGACGAAATCGCGAAACAGCAGAAGCTGCTGGACGATCCCGCGCTGTATACGAAGGACCGCAAGAAGTTCGACGCCGCGAGCGCCGCGATTGCGAGCGCGCAGCAGCAGCTCGGCGAAGCGGAAGAGAAATGGCTGGAGCTGGAAATGCTCCGTGAAGAGATCGAGAGTGCATGACCATGACGACATTGGCCCAGAAGATCGCCCGCGACTACGGCACGCCTGCCCTTGTCATCGACATGGACCGCGTGGAGCGCAATATCGCGCGCATCCAGAAGGTCTGCGACGATGCCGGCATCGCCAATCGCCCGCATATCAAGACGCATAAGAGCCCGGTGCTGGCAAAGCTGCAGATCGAGGGTGGCGCGAAAGGCATCACCTGCCAGAAGCTCGGCGAGGCAGAGATCATGGCGGATGCAGGGATCGACGACATCCTGATCAGCTACAACCTGCTCGGCGACGAGAAGATGGCACGCCTCGGCGCGCTGCAGGCGAAGGCAAACATGACCGTTGCCGCCGACAACTCCTTCGTCGTCAACGACCTCACGAAGGCCGCTGCGATCTCCGGGCGTGATCTCCATGTCGTCGTCGAATGCGACACCGGCCGAAAGCGCGCCGGCGTCGAGACGCCTGCGGAAGCGATCGCGCTCGCGCGTGAGATCAAGGCAGCGAAGGGCCTGAATTTTGCGGGCTTCATGCTCTATCCGACAGAAGACGGCTGGGCCGATGCGCAGCGCTTTTTTGATGAAGCGCTGGCCGGCGTGCGCGCCGAAGGTCTGGAGCCGACCATCGTCTCCACCGGCGGCACGCCGAATTTGAGAAATGTCGGATCGCTCAAGGGAGCGACCGAACATCGCTTCGGCACCTACATCTATAACGACCGTATGCAGGTGGCCGCCGGCTCGGCGACCTGGGACGACTGCGCGCTGAATGTCTATTCCACGGTGGTCAGCCGTGCCGGCCCCGAACGCGGCATTCTCGATGCCGGCTCGAAGACGCTGACGCCGGACACGGGCGGTCTCGACGGCTATGGTCTGATCCTCGAACATCCCGAAGCGAAGATCGCCAAATTCGCCGAGGAGCATGGTTTCCTCGACCTCGCCCGCAGCAATACGCGTCCGAATGTCGGCGATGTCGTGCGCATCGTGCCGAACCATGTCTGCGTGGTGGTGAACATGTTCGACGAGGTGGTGATGGTCCGCGGCGACGAGATCGTCGGCACGCTGCCGATCGCGGCGCGGGGGAAGCTGCGGTAGACGCCGCGGCCGTAGGGCGGATTAGCGTAGCGTAATCCGCCGGCCGACTTCATCGTTGAAGCTCCGCGGCGGATTACGCCTTCGGCTAATCCGCCCTACGGTTGAGATATTTTTGGGCGCCCTGCCCCGCAGCCACGCCCGTCGCAAACGAGGCCTGCAGCAGATAGCCCCCGGTCGGTGCTTCCCAGTCCAGCATCTCGCCGGCGACGAACACGCCGGGCAAACGCTTCAGCATGAAGGCGTCGTCGATCTCGTCGAAGGTGATGCCGCCAGCGGTGGAGATCGCACGGGCAATCGGCGCGACACCGGTGAGCGTGATCGGGACGGCATTGATCAGAGCAGCGAGTTCATCGGGCGACAGCCCAGCCAATTGACGTCCCTGCCCGATCACCGCCTCCTGCAACAGACCTATCGCCACTGGCGACAGATGCAGCGCCTTGCGCAGGAAGTTCGAGACCGACTGTTTTCCGCGGGGGACTGCAAGCTTCGACCTCAATTCACCGACGGTCAGATCAGGCCGCAGGGCGATTTGAAGTACGGCTTGTCCCTCCGCGATCACTGCCTCGCGCAACACCGACGACAACGCATAGATGCCACCGCCCTCGATGCCTGAGCGCGTCACCATCGCCTCACCGCGAACCGCATGGGCGCCGAAGGACAGCGCGATGCCCTTGAGCGGCTGGCCTTCGAAGCGATCCCTGAATACATCCGACCAGGCGACATCGAATCCGACATTGGCCGGACGCAGCGGCGCAATGGCGATGCCTTTTGCCGTGAGCCAATCGACCCAGGCGCCATCGGAGCCGAGCTTCGCCCAGCTTGCCCCGCCAAGCGCGAGCACCGTGGCTTTTGGAGACACAAGCCGTTCACCCTCGGGCGTGTGAAATCTGAACGTGCCATCGGCGCTCCAGCCGATCCAGCGATGGCGAAATGCGAAGGACACGCCGCTATCGCCAAGGCGCCGGAGCCAGGCGCGCAGCAGCGGCGATGCCTTGAAGGCCTCGGGAAACACGCGGCCGCTGGAGCCGATGAAAGTGGGCTGGCCGAGCACATCGCTCCAGGAGCGTAGATCGGTCGGCGTAAAGCTTTCGATCGCCGGCGTGAGCTTGCTCTCAGCTGCGCCATAGCGCTTGAGGAAGTCCGGCAGTGGTTCGCTATGGGTGAGATTCAGGCCGCCGCGGCCGGCCATGAGAAACTTGCGGCCGGCGGATGGCATGGCGTCATAGATGGTGACGGAGGCACCGGCCTTGGCCAGCACCTCGGCAGCCATCAGGCCGGCTGGGCCGGCGCCGATGACGGCAACCTCGCTTGTCGGAATGTCGATCATCCCGCTGGGGTATCATGTAGGGTGGGCAAAGCGAAGCGTGCCCACCTTCACCAGCCGTGCACTTGAAGGTGGGCACGCCGCTGCGCGCCTTTGCCCACCCTACAGGGTCACATCTTGAGGCCGAGCCTCCTGGCTGCCTGCTCGACATATTTTTGCGTCTGATGGAAGGCGCCATCAAGCACGCGGGCATTGGACATGTCGCTGATCTCGGCGAAATTCGCCGCCACCGTGTCGGCGGTCCACTGATCCTCGGCAAAATTCTTGCCTTCGCTTTCGAGGATCTTGATCACCGCGAAGGAGCCGGCACCGGCGCCCATGATGGTCTTGGTCGGCGCGTTCTCGCTCAGCATGTATTCGACGGCCGGCGTGATCGCTTCGGGCTTCATCAGCTTGAGCGCTTCGGCAGGGAGCAGTTCTTCCGTCATGCGCGTCGCCGCGGTTGGAGAGACGATGTTGACGCGAATGTCGGTCTTGCGGCCCTCTTCCGCCAGCACGTTCATCAGGCCGACCATGCCGGTCTTGGCCGCGCCGTAATTGGCCTGGCCGAAATTGCCGTAGAGGCCCGACGACGAGGTGGTGAGCACGATGCGGCCATAGTTGCGCGCGCGCATGCCGTCCCACACGGCCTTGCAGCAATAGAAGGTGCCGACCAGATGCACGTCGAGCACCTTCTGGAAATCGGCGACTTCCATCTTGCCGAAAGACTTGTCGCGCAGAATGCCGGCATTGGCGCAGAGCACGTCGACGCTGCCCCACTCCTTGGTGGCTTTCTCCACCATCGCGGTGACCTGCTCGAAATTCGAGACGTCGGCGCCGTCGGCCATGGCCGTGCCGCCGGCGGCGCGGATTTCCTCGACCACGGTTTCTGCGGCGGTGAGCGAACCACCGGTGCCGTCGCGCGCGCCGCCGAAATCATTGACGACGACTTTTGCGCCAAGCTTGGCGAGGCCCAACGCATGGGCGCGGCCGAGGCCATTGCCGGCGCCGGTGACGATGGCCACGCGGCCGTCAAAGCGAATGGTCATGATGCGTGCTCCTTATGTGAAGTAAACGAGGCCGAGCCACTCGGCGACCAGCGCCGGCTTGTCCTCGCCTTCGATCTCGACGGTGGCCGATGTGCGGGTGAAGAGTTCATTCGGTTTTCGCAACGTCGCCTCGGTGAGCACGAAGCGGCCGCGCACGCGCGAGCCGGCTTTCACCGGCGAGATGAAACGGATCTTGTCGGTGCCGTAATTCACGCCCATGGCGACATCTGCCAGCTTCGGCAGCGCCTCATAGGAGAACACCGAGAGCAGCGACATGGTGAGAAAGCCATGCGCGATGGTGGTGCCGAACGGCGTCTCGCGGGCACGGGCGGGATCCACATGGATGAACTGGTGATCCTCGGTGGCGGTGGCAAAGGCATCGATGCGGGCCTGATCGACCAGATGCCATTCGGAGACGCCGACTTCCTTGCCGACCATGGCCATATAGGCTTCACGCGAGATCATCGTTTCCGGTATTCCCTTCCTGTTTGCGCGCGCAGATTCCACGAAGCGGCCGGCAATGCCAAGCCCTCTGTACTGCGCCTTTTGGCCTAGCCGCCGGAGCTACCCGGGCCGCCGCGCAATTGCGGAAAGTCCTCTTCCTTGAACTCGATGCCGCGCAGCGGGTCCTGGCGATCGTTCTCGTGCTCGAGGCGGCGCAGATGGACGCGGCGAATCTTGCCGGAAATCGTCTTCGGCAATTCGGTGACGAATTCGATGCGACGGATGCGCTTGAACGGCGCGAGGCGCTCCTGCAGATGCGTGTAGATCGACAGCGCCGTGTCGGCATCCGGTTTCGCGCTGCCGACCAGCATCACATAGGCTTTCGGGATCGCGAGACGGATCGGATCCGGGCTCGGCACGATGGCGGCTTCGGCGATGGCATCGTGCTCGATCAGGATGCTTTCGAGCTCGAACGGGCTGATGCGATAATCGGATGATTTGAACACGTCGTCAGCGCGACCGACGAAAGTGAGATAGCCGTCGTCATCGACGAAGACGACATCGCCGCTGCGATAGATCTCGCCGCTGGCGCCGGTGACACCGCCGTCATCGGTCTGATAGCCCTGCATCAGGCCGGCGGGGCGATCTCTGCCCAGCACGAGCCCGACCTCGCCCTCCTTCGCCGGCTGGCCGTCGGCATCGATCACCTTCACGGTGTAGCCCGGCAATGGCCGGCCCATGGAGCCGACCTTCACGGGCTGGCCCGGCGAATTGCCGGCGAGTGCGGTGGTTTCGGTCTGGCCGTAGCCGTCACGAATGGTGAGGCCCCAGGCAGATTGCACCTGCTCGATCACTTCCGGATTGAGCGGCTCACCGGCGCCGCAGACCTCGCGCAATGCGACTTTAGTGTCCGCGAGCTTCTCCTGAATGAACAGCCGCCACACGGTCGGCGGCGCGCAGAGCGTTGTGACACCACAGCGGGCGATGGTGACGAGCAGGCTCTTGGCATCGAAGCGCGGCTGGTTGACCACGAACACGGTGGCGCCGGCATTCCACGGCGCGAAGAAGCAGGACCACGCATGCTTGGCCCAGCCGGGCGAGGAAATGTTGAGATGGATATCGCCGGGCTGCAGGCCGATCCAATACATGGTGGAGAGCCCGCCGACGGGATAGCTGCGCTGGCTGTGCCGCACGAGCTTCGGCTTCGCTGTGGTGCCCGAGGTGAAATAGAGCAGCATCGGATCGTCAGCTTTGGTAGGACCATCCGGTGTGAAAGTTTCGTGGAAATCGGCCGATGTCTCGAACGCGAGCCAGCCGTCATGAGGCTTGGATGCGTTGACGACGATCTGCCCAACACCGGCCGTCTTGAGGCTGCCAAATTTGGCGACCTGATCCTCGGCGGCGACGACGAGTTTTGCTTTGCCGCGATCGAGGCGATCCTGCAATTCGTCTGATGTCAGCAGCGTCGTTGCGGGGATGATGACGACGCCGAGCTTGATCGCCGCCAGCATGGTTTCCCACAGCGGCACGACATTGCCGAGCAGGAGCAGCAGATGATCGCCGCGCTTCAGCCCCTGCGCGCGCAGGAAGTTTGCAACCTGATTGGAGCGGCGTGAGAGATCGGCAAAAGAAAGTTTTGTCTCGTTGCCGGTGGCTGCATCGACGATCCACAGCGCTGGACGATCCTTGCTGGCAGGATCGCGGGCGAGTTCGGCATCGAACCAGTCGAGGGCCCAGTTGAAATCGACAGGATCGGGCCAGCGGAAATCGGTGACGGCCTTGTCGTAGTCGCTGCGGTGTTCGAGGAGAAAGGCGCGGGCCTGCTTGAACGTGGTCATGCTTCCATCCCGTCGTTTCTATTTTATCGTTTTATACTCCGCCCTCATCCTGAGGGGCCGCGCAAATCGCGGCGTCTCGAAGGATGGCGGAGAGCTCCGCACGTCATGGTTCGAGACGCGCGCCGCGGCGGAGCAAGAGCTCCGCCTGAGTGCGCGCTCCTCACCATGAGGGCTGCGCGTTACTTCGCCAGCTTCCGCAGGTGGTTCACGATCCCCGAAAAATCGACACCGCCCTGCCCGTCCTTGTCAAAGGTCTCGTAGATGCTCTCCGCATGCGCCCCGAGCGGCGTCTGTGCGCCGGCCGCCTTGGCGGCTTCCTGCGAGAGTTTGAGATCCTTCAGCATCAAGGCCGCGGCGAAGCCGGGCTTGTAGTCGTTGTTCGACGGAGAGGTCGGCACCGGGCCCGGCACCGGGCAATAGGTGGTCAGCGACCAGCACTGGCCCGACGAGGTGGATGCCACGTCGAACAGCGCCTGATGCGACAGGCCGAGCTTTTCAGCGAGCACGAAGGCTTCGCTGACGCCGATCATGGAAATGCCGAGGATCATGTTGTTGCAGATCTTGGCCGCCTGCCCCGCGCCCGCATCGCCGCAATGGACGATCTTCTTGCCCATCGCTTCGAGGATCGGTTTGGCGGATGCAAATGCTTTGCTGTCGCCACCGGCCATGAAGGTCAGCGTCGCGCCCTTGGCGCCGCCGGTCCCGCCGGAGACTGGCGCATCCACGGAAGGAAGCTGTTGAGCGGCTGCAAGCCCATGGGCCTTGCGAGCGCTTTCCACGTCGATGGTCGAGCAATCGATCATCAGCGCGCCCTTCGCGGCGGCCGGGATCACCTCGCTCCAGACCGATACCACATGCTTGCCGGCAGGCAGCATGGTGATGATGACTTCGGCGCTCTTCACCGCATCGACGGCGGTGGCGGCGATGGCAACGCCATCGGCCTTGGCTTGCGCAAGCGAGGCTTCCACGAGATCAAAGCCCGTCACCTTGTGGCCGGCCTTGACCAGGTTGGCGGCCATCGGGCCGCCCATATTGCCGAGACCGATAAATGCGATGCTGGTCATATCCTGCCCTCGTCTGTTTTGATTGTTATCGAATGTCGGCTCCGCTGATGGAATCCGACTTTCGTTCAGAAAGTGAGCGCGACGTCGCGTGGCGCCAGATAGCGCGCGACAATCTCCGGCGTGACGCCCTTGAGGTCCGGCGGCTGCCACTTCGGATTGCGATCCTTGTCGATGATCGCGGCGCGGACGCCCTCGACGAAATCGGCGCTGTCGAACACTTCGAGCGCCGCGAGATATTCGCGCGACAGGCATTCTTCGAGCGACGACGACGCCCGCGCCAGACGCAACAGCTTGAGCGTCACCTTCAAGCCGCGTGGCGACTTGTCGGCCATCGCCTTCAGCGTGGCCTGTGCGAATTCGGAACTGTCCTGCTCCAGCGCCGTAACGATCTCCTCGACGCTGTCATGGGCGAAGGCGCGATCGATCAGCGCGCGCTGCGCCGTCACCGGGCCGGTCTGATCCGGCGCGGAAAAGCTCTTGAGCTTGGCCATGACCGCGGCCGCATCGGTGTTCGGCGCGAGCTTGGTCAGTGCTTCACGCAGCGCAGGCCAGTTATTGGTGTCGATCAACACATCGGCCATGCGGGCGGCCAGCGCATCGGCGCCATTGGCATTCAGGCCCGTGAGGCCGAAATATGTACCGAGTTCACCCGGCGCGCGCGACAGCAGCCATGTGCCGCCGACATCGGGGAAGAAGCCGAGGCTCACTTCCGGCATCGCCATTTTCGTTTTCTCAGTGACGATGCGATGGCTGGCATGGCCGGCCAGACCGACGCCGCCGCCCATCACGAAGCCATCCATGTAAGCCACATAAGGCTTCGGAAATTTGGCGATGCGCGCATTGAGGATGTACTCCTCGCGCCAGAACACCTTGCCGAGATCGCCTTTCACCCTGGCGCTCTCATAGAGGCCGCGGATATCGCCGCCGGCGCAGAGCCCACGCTCGCCGGCGCCTTCGAGAATGATGACGGCGACGGAGGGATCGGCTTCGAACTTGTCGAGCGCCGCGACGATCTCGCGCGTCATTTCCAGCGTCAGCGCATTGAGCGCCTTTGGCCGGTTCAGCCGCAGAATGCCCGCACTGCCTTCCTTGCGGGCGATCAGATCGCCCTCCACCACGCCATCGCTCATCGTGCGCCCTCGATCAGTTTGCGCGACACGATCAGCCGCATGATTTCATTCGTGCCTTCGAGAATTTGATGCACGCGCAGATCGCGCACGATCTTCTCGACGCCATATTCGGCGAGATAGCCGTAACCGCCATGCAGTTGCAGCGCTTCATTGGCGACCTCGAAGCAGATATCGGTGCCAAACCGTTTGGCCATGGCGCAGAGCATGCCGGCATCAGCATCCTTGCGATCCAGTGCCGCGGCTGCGCGCCAGAGGAAGGTGCGCGCGGCTTCCAATTCGGTTGCCATGTCGGCAACACGGAATTGCAGCGCCTGGAATTCGTCGAGCTTCTTGCCGAAGGCCTTTCGCTCTTTCATGTAGGTGAGCGACTTGTCGAGCGCCGACTGCGCGCCGCCGAGCGAGCATGCGGCGATGTTGAGGCGGCCACCATCGAGACCCGCCATGGCGATCTTGAAGCCGATGCCCTCTGCGCCGAGGCGGTTGGCCACGGGCACGCGGGCATTTTCAAAGATCACGGCGCGGGTCGGCTGCGCGTTCCAGCCCATCTTCCGCTCATTGGCGCCGAAGGCGAGACCGGGCGTGTCCTTGTCGACCACCAGCGTCGAGACGCCACCGGCGCCCTCGCCGCCGGTACGGACCATCACCACATAGAGATCGGTGTCGCCCGCGCCGGAGATGAACTGCTTCTGGCCGTTCAGCACATAATGATCGCCATCAAGCACGGCCTTGGTTCGCAGTGCCGCGGCATCCGAGCCCGAGCCCGGCTCGGTGAGGCAATAGCTCGCCAGCAACTCCATCGTGCAGAGACGCGGCAACCATTTCTGACGCTGCGCATCGCTGCCATAGGAGTCGATCATCCACGACGCCATGTTGTGGATGGAGATGAAGGCTGAGGTGGTCGGACATCCAGTCGCCAGCGCTTCAAAAATCAGCGCGGCATCGAAACGTGTCATGGCGGAGCCGCCGACATCGTCGCGAATATAGATGCCGCCCATGCCGAGCTCGGCGGCGGCGCGCATCACGTCTTTCGGGAAATGCCTGTCCTCGTCCCACTTCAGCGCGAAGGGCGCGATCTTCTCGGCGGCGAAATCGCGCGCCATGTCGCGGACAGCGGTTTGTTCCTCATCGAGAGCGAATTGCATGACGCCCTTCTTTGTTGATTGCGGATCAAAAAGCAAACGGCCCGGCGCATCGGGGATGCTGCCGGGCCGTGGTGTTCGTCTTACTTCATCAGCGGGATGGAGAATTCCGCCCCTTCCTTGACACCCGACGGCCAGCGCGAGGTGACCGTCTTGGTCTTGGTGTAGAAGCGCACCGAGTCCGGGCCATGCTGGTTGAGGTCGCCGAAGCCCGACTTCTTCCAGCCACCGAAGGTGTAATAGGCGATCGGCACCGGGATCGGCACGTTGATGCCGACCATGCCGACATTGACGCGGGCCGCGAAGTCGCGGGCGGCATCGCCGTCGCGGGTGAAGATGGCGACACCGTTGCCATAGTCGTGATCCGACGGCAGCGCGAGGGCTTCCTCATAGTCATGCGCGCGGACGACCGACAGCACGGGGCCGAAGATCTCTTCCTTGTAGATGCGCATGTCCTTGGTGACGTTGTCGAACAGACAGCCACCCATGTAGAAGCCCTTCTCGTAGCCCTGCATCTTGAAGCCACGGCCATCGACAGCGAGGGTCGCTCCTTCCTTGACGCCGATGTCTACGTAGTTCCTGACACGCTCGACGGCTTCCGCCGTCACCAGCGGACCGAAATCGGCGGACGGATCGACCGAGGTGCCGATCTTGAGCGCTTCCACGCGCGGGATCAGCTTTTCCATCAGGCGATCGGCGGTGGCCTTGCCCACCGGGACTGCGACCGAGACGGCCATGCAGCGCTCGCCGGCCGAGCCGTAGCCGGCGCCGATCAGCGCGTCGACGGCCTGGTCCATGTCGGCATCGGGCATGATCAGCGCGTGGTTCTTGGCGCCGCCGAAACACTGGCAGCGCTTACCGGTCTGCGCGGCGCGGGTGTAGATATATTCGGCGATCGAGGTCGAGCCGACGAAGCCGATGGCCTTGATGTCCTCGTCGTCGAGGATGGCGTCCACCGATTCCTTGTCGCCATTGACGACATTGAGGATGCCCGGCGGCAGACCGGCTTCGATCATCAGTTCGGCGAGCATCATCGGCACGCCCGGATCGCGCTCCGACGGCTTGAGGATGAAGGCGTTGCCGCAGGCGATCGCCGGGGCGAACTTCCACATCGGGATCATGGCCGGGAAGTTGAACGGCGTGATGCCGGCGACGACGCCGAGCGGCTGGCGCATCGAATAGATGTCGATGCCGGGGCCGGCGCCTTCGGTGTATTCACCCTTCATGAGATGCGGAATGCCGCAGGCGAATTCGACCACTTCGAGGCCGCGCTGGATGTCGCCCTTGGCGTCCGGCACGGTCTTGCCGTGCTCACGCGCGAGGCGGTCGGCGAGCTTGTCGTAATCGCGCTGGGCGAGTTCGAGGAACTTCATCATCACGCGCGCGCGACGCTGCGGATTGGTGTTGGCCCAGGCGACCTGCGCGGCCTTGGCATTCTCGACGGCGGCGCGGAGTTCGGCCTTGGAGGCCAGCGCGACCTTGGCCTGCACTTCGCCGGTCATCGGCTCGAAAACATCGGCGAAACGCCCAGATGTGCCAGCGACTTCCTTGCCGCCAATGAAATGTCCGATCGTCTTCATGCGTTCCTCCAGGGGAGCCAATTTGGAGGGGATGTTGATCAGGCTTTGCCGGCTTTGAAAAGGCCTCGAATGCGCAACGGTTTTGCGAAAATGCAAGCCATCGAAAGCGGCGCGCATCCCGACAAATGTCGCTGCCGCGACAATGTGTCAGAGGCGCAGGCGCCGTCGATTTTCACGCCTTTTTGACGGTCTTCTTCGCGGTCGCGCGCCTGGGGCTCGGTTGCACCGCGGCACGCTCCAGCACCGTGTCGCGACCGACCTCGAGGAATTCGTCGGATACCTCGCCGGAGCCGGCGATACGCGACATCAGGATGCCGCCCATCATGGTGGCGAGCGCCGCGATCGCCTGTTTTCGCGCCGCTGCGGGATCGCCGGAATACTGCTCCGCCATCATCTCGATCATGTCGTCGAGCTTGGCCGCAAAGGCCCGGCGCGTCTTCGGGCTTTCGCGCGCGATCTCCGCGCCGAGTGCCGGCATCGCGCAGCCATGGCCTGGATTGTCGCGGTGCTGGGGCGAGAGATAGGTGTCGACGAGATGAGCCAATCGCTGTTCCGGCGCCAGGTCTGCAATCTGCTGCCGCCGGCGCGCCATGGAGCGGTCCATGGCATAGTCGAAAGCCTCGACCACCAGCGCCTCGCGCGAGTCGAAATGCGCATAGAAGCCACCATGGGTGAGGCCGGCTTCCTTCATCAGGTCGGCGACGCCGATGCCATGGGCGCCGCGTTCGCGCAGCCGCACCGACGCCTTCTTGACGATGCGGGCGTGAGTCTCGGCCTTGTGCTCTTTGGAGTAACGCATTCCCGGTCCGTTCCGCCGAAAAAGATGATGCTGATCATATTAATTGCTCTGCGTCTTGCGCGCAACGCGTCCCGCCTCGCGCGCTTGACTTTACCCCTTCCTGCTGGGGAACCTGTATGCCCAAGACCGGCGATCCGCGGCGGCGAAAAAGGCGAGAAACTCCCATGCACATGCTCAATCCGCATTGCGGCATCGACCGCGATTCCCGAGGCGTTGTTCGCCTGACGATCTGCAATGCGGGATCGCTCAACATTCTCGGCACCACGGTCATCAATCACGTGCGCGAAGGTATTGAGAGCCTCGCCGCCGATCGCGACATCCGGGTGCTGGTGATCGCCGGGCAGAGCGAAAAGAGCATGATCGGCGGCGCCGATATCAAGGAGATGGCAGGTCTCGACCAGCGCTCGGCGGAAACCTTCATCTCGGGCCTGCGCGCGCTTTGCGACGCACCGCGGCACTTCCCTGCCCCGGTGATCGCGCGCATTCCCGGCTGGAGCCTCGGCGGCGGGCTCGAATTCGCCGCGTCCTGCGATTTTCGCGTGGCTGCGCATGACGCGAAATTCGCCATGCCGGAGGTCCGCGTCGGCATCCCCTCGGTGATCCAGGCAGCGTTGCTGCCGCGGCTAATCGGCTGGGCCCGCGCCCGCTGGCTGATCATGACGGCCGCGACCATCGACGCGCCGACCGCGCTGAACTGGGGCCTTGTGGATGTGGTGGCCGCCGAAGGCGCGCTCGATGCCGAGATCGAAAAGCTGGTCGACGCCCTGCTGGAATGCGCGCCGGAAGCGCTGAGATCGCAAAAAGCGATGCTGCGTCAATGGGAAGAGCTGCCGCTGAAGGAATCCATGGATCTCAGCGTCGGCGTGTTTGGCCAGGCCTATCTGACCGGCGAACCGCAGAAGTTGATGGGCGATTTCATCAACCGCAAGCGGTAACCCAGTCGTCATTGCGAGCCCTGACGAATTACAAAGCAATTCGTTTGGGCGAAGCAATCCAGCTCTTTCTTCGTACGGCTTCTGGATTGCTTCGTCGCTACGCTCCTCGCAATGACGGCGAAAGGTCATTGCCGCCTCCCTTGCAATTGCCGCAGCGCATCATATGATGATCATCATCTTTCTCATCACATGGACGCTCCGATGATCTCCGGATGGCTTTCGACCGCCCTCGCCCGCCGCAACATTCATTATGGCTGGGCGATGATCGCCGTGACCTTCGTCACCGCATTGGTGAGCGCGGCGGCGGTCGGTGCGCCCGGCGTGTTCATCGTACCCTTGCAGAAGGAATTCGGCTGGAGCACCGCCGAGATCTCATCGGCGATGTCGATCCGCTTCGTGCTGTTCGGTCTGATGGCGCCCTTCGCCGCGGCGCTGATGAACCGCTACGGGCTGCGCAATGTCACGCTGACGGCGCTGGTGATCGTCGTGGTCAGCCTCGTATTGTCGCTCGGCATGTCGGAGCTCTGGCAGCTGGTGGCGCTGTGGGGGTTTGCGGTCGGCGTCGGCACCGGCATGACGGCTCTCGTCCTCGGCGCCACCGTGGCCTCGCGCTGGTTCAAGGAGCGGCGCGGCCTCGTCATCGGCATCCTCACCGCGAGTGCCGCCACCGGGCAGCTGATCTTCCTGCCGATCCTGGCCAGCATCACCGCGCAGGTCGGCTGGCGCTGGGCGCTCGCTCTGATGTGCGTGATGCTCGCATTTGCCGCCATCGCCGTGCTGCTGGTGATGCGCGACCGGCCGAGCGATCTCGACCTGCGCCCGTTCGGCGATACCGGCACCGATCCGCTGCCGGCGCCGCCGCCGGCCAATGCGCCGATCATGGCCGCTGCACTTGGCGCACTGCGCGATGCGGCGAAGACAAAAGTGTTCTGGATCCTGTTCGCGACCTTCTTCATCTGCGGCGCCAGCACCAACGGCCTCGTGCAGGTGCATCTGATCCCGATGTGCCTCGACTTCGGCATTCCCGAAGTGCAGGCCGCCGGCCTGCTCGCGGCCATGGGCATCTTCGACCTCGTCGGCACCATCGCGTCGGGCTGGCTGTCGGATCGCTATGACAACCGCTATCTGCTGTTCTGGTATTACGGCCTGCGCGGGCTTTCGCTGCTGGCGCTGCCATTCACCGACTTCACCTTCTACGGCCTGTCGCTGTTCGCGCTGTTCTACGGCCTCGACTGGATCGCCACGGTGCCGCCGACCGTTCGGCTCACCGCCGCGCGGTTTGGTGCGGAGCGTGCCGGCCTCGTGTTCGGATGGATCTTTGCGGGCCATCAGCTCGGCGCAGCGACCGCCGCCTTCGGCGCCGGTCTCTCGCGCACGGTACTGCTGAGCTACCTGCCCGCCTTCTTCGCGGCAGGCGCCCTGTGCATCGTGGCCGCCGTGATCGTGCTGGCGATCACGAAGGACAAGAAGGTGGCGACGGCGTGAAACCGTAGGGTGGGCAAAGCGAAGCGTGCCCACCTTCCCATCTGTGCACTTGATGGTGGGCACGGCGCAAGAGCGCCTTTGCCCACCCTACAGTTTACGGCCGCATCTGCAACCGCGCCGGTCCCGGCGTGCGCAGCGGCTCCGCCAGGCGCGCGAACTCGCACAGCAGCGAGCGCGTTTTGAGCGGATTGATCACTTCCTCCACCCAGAACTTCTCGGCCGAACGGAACGGCGAACGCAGCTTGTTGAGCCGGTCCTCGATCTCCGCCAGTTTTTCCTTCGGATCATCGGCCGCATCGATCTCGGCGCGATAGGCCGCCTCAATGCCGCCTTCCAGCGGCAGCGAGCCCCAATAGGCCGATGGCCACGCATAGCGCATCGAATAGCGATTGGCCGGCTGATGCACCACGCCGGCGACGCCGAAGGCATTGCGGATGATGATCGTGCACCACGGCACGGTGCTTTGATTCACCGCCGCCATGGCGCGCACGCCGTAACGGATGGTGGCCTGCTTCTCGGCCTCGAGGCCGACCATGAAGCCGGGGCAATCCATCAGATAGACCACCGGCAGATGGAAGGTTTCTGCGAGATCGACGAAGCGGATCACCTTCTGGCAGGCATCCGCGGTCCACGAGCCGCCGTAGTGGAACGGATCGCTCGCCAGCACGAGCACCGCACGGCCTTCGAGGCGCGCGAAGCCGGTGATGACCGGGCGGCCGAAATTTGCCGACATCTCGAAGAACGAGCCGCGATCGACGACAGCGTCGATGATCGGCCGCATCTTGTAGACTTCCTTGCGCCCCCGCGGCACGGCGCTCAGCAGCATCGGCTCGGCGCGCTCGGGATCATCGGTGCAGGGAAGCGTCGGCGGCAGCTCATAGACCGAGGACGGCAGATAGGAGAGGAAGCGGCGCGCGCAGGCAAAGGCCTCCTCCTCCGTATTGACCGCATGATCGACACCACCGGCGCGGGTCTGGATATCGGCGCCGCCGAGCTCCTTCTTGTCGAGCGCCGCGCCGAGACGCGCAACCACCGGCGGGCCAGCGACGAACATCGCAGACGCCTTGGTCATAACAGAGTAATGGCAGGCAGCCAGACGCGCGGCGCCGAGCCCGGCGACCGAGCCGAGCCCGAGACCGACCACCGGCACCTGCGACAGGTTGGCCGTCGTGTACCAGTACCAGCGCGTGCCACCGACGCCGCCGGGCAGATTGGCCGCGCCCTTGGTCTCGATGGTCTTCACTGAACCGCCGCCGCCCGAGCCTTCGATGACACGGATGATCGGCAGGCGCAGCTCATGCGCCATCTCCTCCGCCATCAGGGGCTTGGCGGAGATCGACGCATCCGCCGATCCACCGCGCACGGTGAAGTCGTCACCCACCACGACGACGGTGCGGCCGTCGATCCGAGCCCGGCCGAACACGCAGTTCGCCGGGGTCAGTTTCGTCAGCTCGCCCTTTTCGTCATATTCGCCGATACCGGACACGGCACCGACTTCATGGAAGGTGTTGGCATCGGTCAGTCGATCGATACGCTCACGAACCGTGAGCCGGCCCTGGTCATGCTGGCGCTTGACCTTGTCAGCGCCGCCCATCTCCCGCGCGAAGGCTTCGCGCCGGGCCAGGTCGTCGAGTTCCGGCTTCCAGTTCATTCATTCCCTCCGGGAGCAGTTTCTTATGCATTGTTGAGGCCGAAGGCGCGTTCGAGACGGCAGCCGTCGTGAGGCCGCTATCGGCATTCTGGATCATCACGCTGACAGTATCGCTGAGCTGGCGGATGATCGGACCGACTTCGCTCGCCATCCGCTCGTCGTCATACATGGCCGACAGCACGCCAATGACAACTACGACATAGGTCTGGTAATGCGGCGACCAGATTGGCACCGCGATGCCGGTGATGTGCGGGCTGAACATGCCGCTGGCGATCACATAGCCATGTTCACGCAACGACTGGCGATTGGCGTCGATCCTGGCGCGCAGGATATTCGCCTCTTCCGGCATATCGCGCGCCATCTCCTTGATCAGTGCATTGCCGACGTCCTCGTCGAGCGCAGCCAGATAGGCGTGACCAGCCGCCGTGCGGCCCATGGCGATGCGGCTGCCGGTGGTCGAATGCAGGCCAAGCGCGTGATCGGCGCGGGCATATTCGAGATAGACCATGTGGTGACGGTCGGGAATCGTGAAGCCGATGGTGCCCGGAATCTGCTCCGCTACTTCCTGCAGCCGCATGCGGATGAGGTTGCGGACCTGCAGACCGCGCGTCATCGACGTGCTCATGGCCACCGCGCTGGAGCCGATGCGGTATTTCTGGTCGCCGGGGAGATAAGCGAGCTGCCCCATGCGGGTCAGCGTATGCGTCAGGCGCGACACCGTGGAGCGCGGCAGGCCACATCGCTTGGAGATTTCGAGATTGCCGAGCCGAGCGTCGTGGCCCTCAAAGCAGCGCAGGATATCGAATGCGCGCGAGACCACCTGGATCACATCGCCCTCACCGGCCTGATCGCTGGCGAGCATACCCTGCTTGGTGAGCCGTTCCGACCGTCGTCCCATAATGCGCTTCCTCTCGGGCGGCGCATGTTGTGCTGGGTCCGGTCCTCATTGACCTCCAGTCCGCGCCGCCATCCCGTTTCGTTACGCGGAATTAAATTCCGCTTGCCGGCTACGCTACCTCACGGAATTTCAGACGACAACACCATGATGCGCGCAACCCCTCATGCTTTGGGCGCGTATCGTCGCAGCACCCACACACCTTTAGCGAGCAGCAGCGCAACGGATGCGCAGCGCGCGATGATGAAAATCAAGTCGCGACGACGCCATCATGCACTGCGCGGGCCGGACATCATCGACGTTGCCATCGTCAAAACGCGATGACATGATCCTCAAATAACAAAGCAATTCGCAAAGCGAATGCATTCGGGAGGGATACATGCGTCACCAGCTCGTCGGGCTGGCGTCCATGGCTGTGCTCTGCACGGCTGGCGCCGTTCATGCCCAAGATTCCAGATCATCCGATATCAAGCTGCCATCATCCATGGCGGTCACCGCCTATGACACCGGCACTGCCGGCTTCAACATCGCTGTCGCTGTCGGCAAGATGATGAAGGACAAATACGGGACCGATGTGCGCGTGCTGCCCGCCGGCAACGACGTCGCCCGCATGGCCCCGCTACGCGCCGGCCGCGCCGCGATGTCGTGGATGGGCTCCGGCGTTTATTTCGCGCAGGAAGGCGTGTTCGAATTCGGCGCCAAGGAATGGGGCCCGCAGCCCGCGCAGGTGACGCTCTCCACCATCGACTGCAACGGCGCCTCGCTCGGCGTTGCCAAGGATATCAACGTCAAGGAGATCAAGGATCTGCGCGGCAAGCGCGTCGGCTTCGTGGTCGGCTCGCCGGCGCTGAACCAGAACTCGCTGGCCATCATGGCCTATGGTGGGCTGACGAAAGCCGATGTGAAGCCGATCGAATTCGCGAGCTACGGCGCGATGTGGAAAGGCATGGTGAACAACGACGTCGACGCGGCTTTCGGCACGACCATCACGGGCCCAGCCAAGGAAGCGGAGACATCGCCGCGCGGACTGATCTGGCCGCCGATGCCGGCCGAGGACAAGGCGGCGTGGGAACGCGTGAAACGCATCGCGCCGTTCTTCAATCCGCATGTCGCCACCTGCGGCGCCGGAATCACGCCGCAGACACCGATCAAGCTGAGCACCTACCCCTATCCCATTGCGACGGTTTACGGCAGCCAGAGCGAGGATCAGATCTATGCGATCACTAAGGCGATGATCGTGAATTTCGACGCCTACAAGGACAATGCGCCTGGTGCGCTTGGCCTTGCCGTCAAGGCGCAGTCGATGAAATGGGTGGTGCCGTTTCATCCGGGCGCAGTGCGCGCCTTGAAGGAAGCCAACCACTGGACCGCCGAAGACCAGACGCACAATGACGGTCTCATCAAACGGCAAGGCATCCTGAAGGCCGCGTGGGACGGTTACGCCAAGGCCAATGCATCGAAGAGCGAAAGCGAATTCCTGAGCGGCTGGATGACGGCGCGCGCGGATGCGCTGGCCAAGGCCAAGATGCCGAACGGCTTCGAGGAATAAACGCGCCCTCGCTTTGCCCGTCATCCGCCGCTGGAGCTGCTCTCATGACTTCATCGCCTGACTCCGCGCGGCTGACTTCCGACGTGCCAGCGAAAATGGAGCTCGACGACCCCCATGGGGTCGCCGACCTCCAGGAATCCGAAGTCACGCGCGTGCGCGCGCTGCACGGCATCTGGCGCTGGGCCTTGATGGCCGCGACGCTGGCGACCATCCTGCTCTGCATCAACCAGCAATTCGCGCTGCGCTTCCTGATCGACTACACGCAGCTCAATACCGAATATTTCTATCTGCTCATCGCACTGATGCTGCCCTTCACCTTCCTGATGTTTCCGGGAACGCCGAAGGCCGATCTCGATCGTGTGCCGTGGTACGATCTCATGCTGTTCGTCGCGACTTTTGCTGCGGCGATCTATCTGATGTTGAACATCCGCAGGGCCGCGCAGTTCGGCTGGGAATTCGACGGCGCACCGACGCCGGTGATCGCGGCCGGGCTCGTGATGTGGTTCGTGCTGATGGAAGCGCTCCGCCGCACCGGCGGCTGGAGCCTGCTGCTCAGCGTCGCGCCCTTCACCATCTATCCGATGGTCGCCGACTCCAGCTGGCTCGGCCCGTTCCGCGGCACGCAATCCACGCTGGCGCAGACCACCGCCTATCACGTGCTTTCGGGCGAGAGCCTGCTCGGCATTCCGATCCAGGCATTTGCCGACACGGTGATCGGCTTCCTCGTTTTCGGCACCGCGCTGATGATGACGGGCGCCGGAAAGTTCTTCATCAATATTGCCTTCGCGCTCTGCGGCACTTTCCGGGGCGGCGCGGCGAAAGTGTGCATCTTCGCGTCGGGCCTGCTCGGCACCGTCGGCGGCTCCATCGTCTCCAATGTGCTCACTGCCGGCACCATGACGATCCCCGCCATGAAGAAGACGGGCTTCACGCCGTCCTATGCCGGCGCCATCGAGGCCTGCGCCTCCACCGGCGCCGTGCTGGCACCGCCGGTGCTGGGCGCGACGGCCTTCGTGATGGCGCAGTTCATGAACGTCAGCTACGCGGATGTCGCCCTCGCCGCCACCATTCCATCAATCCTGTATTATTTCGGCCTGTTCGCGCAGGTGGACAGCTATGCCGCTCGCCACAAACTCGAAGGCATCCCGCGCGAGGAATTGCCGCGTCTCCGCGATGCGCTGAAGGACGGCTGGTACTATCTGTTCGTCATCGCGATCCTGGTGGTGATGCTGCTCTATTTCAAACGAGAGAGCCACGCGCCGTTCTATGCCACAGCCCTCCTCGTCATCCTGCATCAGTGGTCCGGCCCGGCGCCGTGGAAGACCGGCAACACGCTGGTGCTGCTGCTGGCCGTCGCCCTCACCAGCCTCATGCTGTGGCTGGATGCACCAAACTCGATCCTGTGGGGCATGTGCATTCTCGCGGCGCTCAATGAATTCTTCCCCGGCAAGAACTGGGGCGGCGCACGCTGGCTGCATTTTCTCGAACTCAACGGAAAAACCTTTGTCGAGCTGATCGCCATCCTGGCCGGCTGCGGCCTCCTGATCGGCGCCTTCTCCCTCACCGGCGTGATCTCCAGCCTCGCCAACGATCTGCTCGCCATCGCCGGCGGCAATGTGTTTTTGTTGCTGGTGATGTGCGCCTTCACCAGCCTGGTGCTCGGCCTCGGCCTGACCACGACCTCCTGCTACATCTTCCTCGCCATTCTCGTCGCGCCGGCGCTGGAAAAACTCGGCCTCAACAAGATGGCCGTGCACATGTTCATCTTCTACTGGGGCATGCTGTCCTCGATCACGCCGCCGGTCGCCATCGCCTCCTTCGCCGCCGCCGGCATTGCCGGCGCCCCTGCCATGAAGACAGGATGGCAGAGCATGTGGGTCGGCAGCATCATCTATTTCATCCCGTTCTTCTTCGTGCTGAATCCGTCGCTGCTGCTGCAGGGTGAGATGCCCTATGCTGAAGCCCTTGGCCTCACGGCCCTCGCCTGCATCGGCATCGTGTTCATCTGCGGCGGCATTCAGGGCTACCAGGCCTATGTGGGCGATCTCCGCCGGACCGGTGCGATGGAGTGGCCGCTGCGCGTGCTGCTGATCCTCGGCGGCATCACGCTGGCGACGCCAGGCGGCGGCATCAATCCGCTGTCGCAGTGGCAGATCGCGATGCTGGCGCTGGCGATACTGGTGCCGACGGTACTGGTGGCACTGGTGCTGGTGCGAAGAAGAAGCCCGAAGCTCGTCGCTTCGTAGGATGGGTAGAGCGGAGGCTCGTTAGCGCCGGAGCGAAACCTATCGGCCGAACTTGCCGCAACGACAGAATGATAGGTTTCGCTACGCTCTACCCATCCTACGGCTACGAGCTAAAAGAACTCTTCCGGACACGGATCGATGATCTTCCACAACTCGGTGCCGTTCTTGACCTTCTTCATCTCCGGCGTAAGGCCGCCATTGCGGGCGAGCCAGCTCTTCACGGTGGCCGGATAATAGGACATCAGGTCAGACGTCCCTTCCTGGCTGATGACCTTCATGCCGAAGGTGAAAGCCTTGTCGTAATAGGCCTGATGAAAGCCGAGGCTGGCACGCGGCGTAACGCAGACCTTGTTGAGCGGCACGATGCCGAGCACGAGGGTGCAGGCCGAATTGCAGATGCCATCGATGATCACCCGCTCGCGACGAGCGCGGATGCGCTCATACTTCGCCTTGTATTCCTCGACATAGCCGCCGTGATCGCGGGTAATGCGCAGATCGGCATGTGCGGGCGCGACGAAGAGCACCACCAGCGACGTCAGCAGAGGCAGCAACAAAAGGCGCATCGGGCCATGAAACCGGTAAGAAGAAATCCCCCAAGACCGCCGCCCCGTAGGGGCATTGGCCTAGCCGTCCGATTCTGGCCGGACAGTGCTAGCAATTCGTTAAGCATCGGCTTCGAACGAAAAAAAGGCAGGAACATGGCTCGGCCGCGCCAGGACGTAGCCCGGATAGAGCGAAGCGTCATCCGGGTTTCAGAGTATCAGCATGTCGCCGGTTCCCGGATTGCGCTGCGCTCCATCCGGGCTCCATTCAGCCGTTCAGGAACATCCGGTAGACCGGATTGTCCGTCTCGTCCTCATAGGGATAGCCCAGCGCATCCAGCCGCTCGCCCATCCGGCCGCGATCGGCTTCCGGCACCTGCAGGCCGACCAGGATGCGGCCGTAATCGGCGCCGTGGTTGCGGTAGTGGAACAGCGTGATATTCCAGTCCGGCTCCATCTGGTCGAGGAACTTCAGCAAGGCTCCTGGCCGTTCCGGGAATTCGAAGCGGAGGATCACCTCGCCCTTCAATTCCGGCGGCGCGCGCCCGCCAACCATATAGCGGATATGCAGCTTGGCGGTCTCGTCCGCGCTGATGTCGAGCACCTTGTAGTCGAGCGCGCGCAGCTGCTCGATCAGTTTTGCCTTTTCCTGCCGCGCATCTGAGAGCTTGATGCCGACAAAGACGTTGGCTTCCTTCGCCTCGGCATAGCGATAGTTGAATTCGGTGATGACCTGATTGCCGATGGTCTGGATGAAGCGGCGATAGCTGCCGGGCTTTTCCGGGATGGTGACGCCAAGCAGGATCTCGCGGGCCTCGCCGACCTCGGCGCGCTCGGCCACGTGGCGCAGGCGATCGAAGTTCATATTGGCGCCGCTGCTGATGGCGACCAGCGCACCTGATCGCGTGGGGTTCGCAGCGGCATAGGCCTTCAGGCCGGCAAGCGCCAGCGCGCCGGCGGGTTCGGCGATCACGCGCGTATCCTCGAATACATCCTTGATCGCCGCGCACATCTCGTCGGTGTCGGCGGTGATCACGTCGTCCAGCAATTCACGGCACAGGCGGAAGGTCTCCGCACCGGCCTGGCGCACGGCAACGCCATCCGCGAACAGACCAACGCGGTCGAGCACGACACGATCGCCCGCTTCGATCGCCGCCTTCATCGACGCCGCATCCGCCGGCTCGACGCCGATCACCTTTGTCTCGGGCCGCAGGAATTTGATGAAGGACGCGATGCCCGCGGCGAGACCACCACCACCGATCGGCACGAACACCGCTTCGATCGGATCGGGATGCTGCTGCAGGATCTCCATGCCGATGGTACCCTGCCCGGCGATCACATCGGGATCGTCATAGGGATGCACGAAAGTCAGCTTCTGCTCGACCTCGAGCTTGCGCGCATGAGCGGCAGCTTCATCGAAGGTGTCGCCGAACAGCACGGCGTTGCCGCCCCAATAACGGACAGCATCGATCTTGATGGGCGGCGTCGTCACCGGCATCACGATGGTCGCCTTGATGCCGAGCTTCTGCGCCGACAGCGCAACGCCCTGCGCGTGATTGCCGGCCGATGCGCAGATCACGCCGCAGGCGCGCTGCTCGGGCGTCAGCTGCGCGATGCGGTTATAGGCGCCGCGGATCTTGAACGAGAACACCGGCTGCAGATCCTCGCGCTTGAGCAGCACCGGGCTGCCAATACGGGCGCTGAGGCGCACCATCTTGTCCAGCGGCGTCTGCACCGCGACGTCATAGACGCGGCTGTCGAGTATCTTGCGAACGTAGTCGGTCACGGCGAAGTCCTGGAACATGGCGCCGCACGACCCGCGCGGCGCAATTGAGGGGCGAGATGGGCACCGAAATGCGAGGAAAATCAAGCCCGTTCTGTAGACGGACACCTATGACGGGCCCATCGGTAAACACTTACAACACTTTGTTAACCGTGAGGTAGAGGCCTGCTGCCTAAGCTGGCTGCGAATGACGATGCCAAGAATGGCGGCCGGCATGCCCTCTGCAACGGACTGCACGACGACACAGAACCTGCAAGACCCGATGCGTCAGGTCTGGGTCGATCACGCACGCGGTATCGGCATCATTCTGGTCGTGCTCGGCCATGTGCTCGGCGGCCTCTACAAGCCCGGCCTGTTTCCCAACGAGACGCTGCTGCGCTGGATCATCTACACGCTCTACACCTTCCACATGCCGATGTTCTTCTTCCTCGCCGGACTGAATGCGCGGCACAGCCTTCGGCGTGGCGCGTCCTCATTCCTCGCCGGCAAGGTCACGACCATCGCCTATCCCTATGTGCTGTGGTCGCTGATCCAGGGCAGCGTCATCATGCTGATGGCGCGCGAAGCCAACAACCCGCTGACCGCAGGCGACCTCGCCGGGATCTGGTATCGCCCGATCGGGCAGTTCTGGTTTCTCTATGCGCTGATGATCTGCCATGTCGTGGCCTGCATCGTCACCCGGCAGGCCGTGATGGTCGGCCTCGCGATTTCCGGCTTCGTCATTTTCTCATGGCTGCACGATCCGCCGGATCTCGCGCTCACCCTGCACCATTTCGCCTTCTATGTGGTGGGCCGCTACGCGCCCGACGCCATGATCCGATCGCCGGTCAGGCCGCTCGCGGGGTGGCTGGCTTGGATCGGGCTGGTCATCGCCTTCGCCATCGCCGCGGCCATCGATGGCAGCCGGTTCGGGCTGCATCCGAATGGCATCACCGCGCTGCCCGCATCGGTGCTCGGCATTGCTGCGGTGATCCTGCTGTCGAAACTGCTGGATCCGCGCTGGTATCGCTGGCTTGCCGCGATTGGCACCACATCGATGTCGATCTACATCCTGCATATCCTCGCCGGCTCCGGCATGCGGATCGCGATGATGAAGCTGCACGTCCCGCCATGGCCGTGGGTCTATGTGATCGCAGGCACGGCCGCCGGCGTGCTGCTGCCGATGCTGGCGCATGTGACACTGCGACGCTTCGGCCTGCTGACGGCGCTGGGCCTCGCGCCCTCGCCGATCATCCGCGTCCAGCCCGCGCCATCGCTGGCCGCGGCGCAGCGCTAGCGCGATCAGGCTTGCTGCAGCACGTGTGCCGGTTCGCCCGCCCGTACATCCTGATCCCACGGACAGGCCATGGCAAAGATCATCCAGAACAGCACGCTGATCTCGCCGGAGCTGATAGCGGTCAGCGGCATATGGATCAGCACGCCACCGAGCGCGATGGCGCCGAGCACGACGCCTTCCCGCGTCGGCATCCGCCACGCCGCCGAGACGCTCCACAGCGCCACCCAGAGATAGGCAGCCAGGCAGACCATCCCGACCGGGATGCCGAAGGTCACCCAGCTGGCGATGATCTGGCCGTCGATCGGCATCGAACCGGCGACCCCGACATCGGTGAAGGTGAAGCCCACGCCCCACAGATAGCTGTCGGGCGCATTCCACAGGGTCACGAATTCCTCGAGACGCTCGGCGCCGCTGCCGTCCTCGGAGCCGCTGCCGAGCGATTGCAGCCGGGTGAAGATGGCATCGCCGAACGGCGTGAACAGCACGGCGCAGGTGGCCGCGATGGCGATGCCGATGCCGGTCGTCACCGCCCGCACCCGCGTCGCGGCAAACACCATGCAGAACATCACGCCAAGTGCCAGGCCGAGCCAGCCGGCGCGATAGAGCGACAGCAACAGGCCCAGCGCCGCCGGTCCCATGGCCAGCAGAGATTGCCAGCCCGGCCGCGTGAAGCCGAGCAGCAGCAGGCCGGTCGCCGTGAACGTGCCATAGGTCGCCGGCCCGTTCATAGTGCTGAAGACGCGCACCATATAGGGCAAGGGATAACCGGCCGAGGTGATGCTGGCATAATTCATCCAGAACCGGTCCCAGGCCGGCGGATCGACATATTGCCAGATGCCGTAAAGCCCGGTGATCGGCAGCACCACGAAGAAAGCGCCGGCCATCGCATTGACGAGTTCACCATCGGCCTTGGCACGCAGCTGCAAGGCAATAGCGTAAAGCACCGGCGCGCTCCATTTCAGCGCACCATTGGCCGCATTGAACCAGTCGTTCTGCAGCATCGACGCCACGGCGGCATAGGTGATGCAGAACAGGATGACGATCGGCGCGATCATCCAGGGATTGCGCGGCCGTTCGGTGAGCGACAGCCAGGTCCAGATGCTCGGCAGCGGCATCAGGATGTACAGCAACGGACCGATCAGCATGATGCTCTGCTGGTCGAAGCCCACGGAGACGTCGACGAAGCGCCGGACGAAAGGCGCGAAGGCGAACAGCAGGATGGCGCCCTGCACATGCGCGCCGGCGCTCTGGCGCCAAGCATACCAGCCGGCGGCGGCGCAGCCGACCACGAAGAGCGGCCGCGACAACGAGCCCAGTACCGGCCCGGTCGCGATGGTCACGAGCAGCAGCAGCACGGCCGGCAGCCAGCCCGCGAACAGCAGGTCGAGTAGTCGTGCAGTGAGTCGGCCCTGATTCATGAGGTCAGACTATAACGATCCCCCGGTGTCCTGAAGGTGCGCCGGCCGATGCAGCGCGGGACAAAAGGGCTGGCTTTTACCGACGCCGTGGCTATGGTGCGCGCCACGCACTCGTAGCTCAGCTGGATAGAGCATCGGATTTCGATTCCGAGGGTCGGGCGTTCGAATCGCTCCGAGTGCACCATCAGCACGCGCAAATTCCTTCAACATTTCAAAGCAGTTAGAGCCAACCGCGCTCACTGCTAGCGCGTTCTCATCGCAGAACAGATCGGGACGAAACAGGACCAATCGGGACACCTCGGGACGAAAAGTCCCAGGGAGATTCCCATGGTTGGCCAGCTCGCGTCGTAGCGCACCCCCGCCGCTTCCCCACCCACAATCAAAGGCCGCACCATGACCCACGCTTGGAATCCGATCCGCAACAGCCGCTCGCCTCGCGTTGTCGCTCGGCCGCCGAAGCTGACCCCGAAGCTCGAGAAGGCTCGCCGCGACGCGGGTTCCATTTCGCCACTCGCGCGCGATCGGCGCCGTGGCTGGCATCGGGGAGCGCGCCGATGACTTCCCAGAACGGCGCAGCTGCCCCCCCGCGATCTAGCCGCAACACCGACGCCACCGCACAGAGCCCTGATGCTGAACCACGCGCTCAAGGCCGCATTCGTTTTGGGCCTCGGTCTCGACGATGACGGGATGTGCTCAGAACACGGCGGGTTCGGGTGCAAGCGATGCGTAGCTGAGTTGAAAGATTTCGTACTCGAATATTCCGGCGCCCAATCGATGGCGGAGGTTGATGCATTTTTTGAGGAGATCGCAGAATGAGCAAGCAGCTATTGCCGTGCGCGTTTTGCGGCGGGAAGCCGATTCTTCGCAACGCTGGCCCAGGCAATTGGTGGGTGAGCTGTGAAAGTTGCAAGGCTGGTACGGACGACGGCAGCAAAGAGCGGGCGGCCGGACTTTGGAACGCCCGCTCTAGCATCGAAATCAGCGACGAGGACATGCGCGACTTGCTGTCATCGAAGGATGTCGGCTCTGGCAGGGCTAAACTGCGTCGTTTGCTACGGCTCAAATCGACCGCATGCCAGGGCGAAAAATGGGGCTATCAGCTAGACAACCTGATCAGTCTGGCCGGCAGCAATGAGCTACTAAATTATCAGGAAAAAGACGGCACTCCATCTGTCGTGCGGAAAATGACGATTGATCGCCTCGAAGCGCTACGCACGAAGCTATTGAAAGCCCTCTCCACCTCTTCGTCAGAGGTAGAGCCATGATCGAGACAGCATGTATGCTGGCCTCAGGTGCATTCCTGATGACGCTAGCTGCAGTGTGCATCACCGCGGGAATTATGGCCGCGCTGGCGCTCGTGTTCGCCGCCGGATGGGCTGTTTGCTGGTGGGCTCGTCAGATCCCATGGAATGAAGCTACACCCGAGAGCGCGCAACCCACTACGGCCATCAGCTCCAAGGACGGTACCGGAGGTGCGGCATGACGGATCTCGTTGAACCGGATACCGCCACCAAGCTCAAGGCGTTCGTCGTGCTCGAGGAGAACGAGAACACGGGCGGAATCGTCTTCGCCAGCACGGCTTCAAAAGCCAGACGCCTGGGAGCGAACGAGTACAACGATTCTGAGCTGCAGGGCCTGTCGTGCCGGCGCGCGCCGTGGGCCGACAAATGGGCCTCCACAAAAGAAGACGTCCCAGTGCAGGTGATGATCTCGCACGGCTGGCGATTCGAATGCTGCGGTTGTGGCGAGACCATCTGCGAGGATTGGCTGTACGACGAAGATCTGCCGCTTGAGGGCGTCATCGGGACGCAGCGGAGCATGGTTTACTGCTCCGAGATCTGTGAGTGCCAGGAAAAGCTCCGTCGCGCGCGGGCAAAAGACTATCAGCGGCGAATGATCGAGAAGCTGAGCAAACTGCTTCTGAAGCGGTTCCCTGAAGCCAAAATCACGAAGACGCATGCTTACGCGACTGAGCGGAACGGGTCTTGGCAAGTCACTCAGTGCGTCGTGCACTTCAAGTTTCCCGGCATGAAGATCGGGCCAGCGAGCCTGCGTTTTGATCTCGACAGCTACAGGGTTGGCCCTGTCCGCCCTGAGTTCAATTGCTGCTTCGGCGACAAGGAAGCTTTCGAAGCTTGGGCCGCCGAAACAAAGAAGAGCGCGCAACCCCAGTCACACGATGAACCCGCATCCCCGCTGAACCAGGAGAATGATCGTGGCTGACCATACCAACGCGCCTTGGAAGTCCGAAGGTCCCGACCAGTTCGGTGACTACAACATCGTCAACGGCGAAGCCAAGCTCGCCATCGCCGCTGTGGTGTCAAACCTGCGCCCTGCGGCGGAGGTGGCGGCCAATGCTCGGCTTGTTGCTGCCGCACCGAGCCTCGCATCGGCACTCCGAGAATGTCTGACCACGCTCATATTTGACGAGCGCATCAAGAACCCGGCATTCGATCCGCGCACTCAGCCGACCGACTCTCCCATTGGCATGGCCGTCGCCGCCCTCCAGGAGGCAGGCCGATGAGAGCGATCAACTGGACCGTTTCGATGGGCATGGCTGCCGACAAGCAAAGCGGCACGATCGAGGTCGAAGACGACGCGACCGATGAAGAAATCGAAGAAGCCGTGCGCGAAGAAGTCTTCAACGTCGTGTCGTGGGGATGGTCGGAATGATCGGCGCCCTTGTCTTCTCCGCGGCGACGCTGGGCATCTTCGCCTGCGCTGCCATTCGCATGAACAATCGCAATGATACCAGCATTGGCCCGATCGCTACGAGCATCGCGCTGATGGCTGCTGGCTGGGGGATGTTGGGATGAAGAACAGGCATGAATTGAAGTGGTCGATCAGCGACGTGAAGACGACCGAAGGCGAGACGATGATCGTCGGCGGCGAAGGTCAGGAGTTCGGGCTGATCGCTGCCGTCACCGACGAGGCCGACGCCAAGCAGATCATCGCCGATCGGGAGGCCCGCGCAGGTGCCCCATCATCGCCGGCGCCCGTCGTCGGCCCTGAGTTTCGCGTCGTTCCGCTTTGGGCGATCAAGGACGCAGAGGCATTCATCCGCGCCCATCACGATGGAAAAACGCCGCTTTTGCCGATCGGTCTTGCCAATTTCTTCGCAAGCCTGACCACCGCACCACCTCCGCAGTCGGCTGCAAGCACCGTCGAACAGGGAAACTTCATGACGCTAGTTCACAGGTACGGCGCAAATCCAACGCAAGAAGGTTATGACGCGATTTATAAGCGGTACCTTGGTGATTGCGGTGCCGCCCCCACCACCTCGCCCGAGTCGGATGTGACCGATAGCTGCGGGGACGTGTTTGCGGACCTTGGTGTCTCGCCCGAGCCGGATGCGGTGAGGGAGGCGCTGAAGCCCTTCGCCGATCTGGCTGATGCCATGTACGTGTCGGGCCATTGCGGCGGTGCGTCGCCGGAGGACTGGCCGGACAAGTGGTCGATCTCGACGACCGGCGGCAAAGACCATCACATGCCACAGGCGCACGGCGGCGTGCTGACCGTTGCGGATTTCCGGAAGCTCGCCCGCCACTACCATTCGCTGGCTCGCAATGACCGCGTGACCTCCCAGCCCGTTACCGATGGAGCACCCAAATGACACCAGAACAGGTGATGTCCCGCTGCTACGAAAACGGCCAGCCTGACTTTGTGCTTGCTGGCGACACGATCAAAGATCTGCTCCAGAAAAAGGACATCGAAGCCGCTATCGACCGCATGGGGTGGCCTGAGATCAACGCATTTCAAGCTGAATTGAAGCGCGGCCAGGACATCCGGGAAGATGCTGGCGGCTTCATGATGCGCGCTATTCGCCGCCTATTTGGCTTTCCTCCGCCACTGACCGAGGTCGAGACTTACCAAGGGGCCGCGCGCAAAATGGTGGCCGTTCAGATCGCCCGCGAGACCGCAGATTATGTCATTCAATATTTAGAGGATGAGGCCGGCTTGATCGGCGGCGATGTGTCGAATGCCACCCGATCCAATATTGCCAACGCGATATTGAATGGAAGGGCTTCCGCTCTCACAGGAGATAAGACATGACTGCGATTGAGGAAATTGCTGCAGAGCGCCTGCGCCAGATCGCCAAGGGTTACGACGCCGCACACGACGATGAGCACGATAAACACGAAATCGCCAATGCAGCGGCGGCACTCGCGCTGAATTGGCCGGGCAACTGGCCGTGGAGCATGCATTCGTGGCCGGACAGCGATCGTCGGACCCAGCTTGTGATGTCGGCCGCGATGTTGGTTGCCGAGATCGAGCGGCTGGACCGCAAAACCAGCACGCAACCCGTTCTCGCACTTACGGGAGACAAGACATGAGCCGCGTTCGCCAACTTCTACCGGTGCCGCCTGTGCCGGACACCTCGCGGCTGATTGACGCCGCGGGCCTGCGCTGGTGGCTTTCGGAGCATCACGTCTATCAGCACATGACCGACGCGCAGCTTGGCGAGCGGCTTGGCCTGTCAGCCGGATTCGTCGGCATGGTGCGGAGTGGGACACGCGCGCCGTCGCAGGCGTTTCTCGACGCGATCGGCTGGGAAGCGACCACGTTGTATCGCATGAAAACCAGCGCGGGAGCCTCTGTCACGCTGTCGGGCAAGGATGGCATCAATGGCTGATATCAATCGTCGTCAAGCGCTCGCCATGGGCATCGGAGCCGTTGCAGCGGCGGCGATGCCCACTTCACTGGCCGCGGCGCCGATAACCGAAGCTGCGAAGCCAGAGCTAGTCGCATGGATGGTCGGCACGCCCGGCGAATTCGACTGGCAGATGATCCGCGCGCGAACCTACCAGGAAGCCATCCGCGAATTCGCTTGCGAAGCGGTTGGCGGCGAAGGCTGCGAGGATGATGAGGCCGGGCCAGACGGCTGCGGTGATTGCGAATTTTGCTATGCCATGGGCGCCGAGGCCGAACGACAGCCAGCGTGGGATGGCAAAGACCACGTCACCAGTGCGGACTGGCTCCGCGCCGGCATGGGAACGATATGCGCCCGATGCCGAGACGAAGTCTATGTCGAAGATAACGGGCTGATCGTTGGCGACAGCGGCATTCACGAAGGCTGCATGACACTGGCCGACTGGGATATTGCGGATCCAGCTAAGGCCGCAGCTATTCGCGCGAAGCAGGCTCCCGCGATGGTTGGGGAACAGGGACAATGACATTGAGCACCGACATCATCGACAGGCTGGCTCGATCCCTGAAACCGTTCTGGCATTATACGCAGCACGACGTGATCGGCGACGCTATGGCCGAGATCACCAAGCTCCGCGCCGAACGCGACGCCGCCGCGCGGGACATGGTGACCGTCCCGCGAGCGTTCCTTGATGAGGTGGCCGCGATACCATTTTTCAAGAACCGCAAGATCGAGGCCATCGTCAGAGAAGCAAATGCGCTTCGCGCCCTGCCCGACACGCCAGCGGTGATTGCGACTGATGAAAAGGATGCGACATGATCGTTCGGCCGCCATCGCACTCCGAATTGCGCGACATTTTGCGGCGCCAGGAGCAGCTTCACAAGCACCAGCCCACATGTCCGTCGTGCGCGACCAATCAGGTTCAGCTCGTCGGGCGAGAACCTCCGGCGCGCTGGCGATGCCGCCGATGCAAGCACTGGTTCACATCGGAGCCTACCGCACTCACCTCTCAACACGAAACCGGAGGCGGCAAGTGATCCACGATCTCAAGATCTGGCCCGAGTTCTTCGACGACTTGTTGGTGGGCTTCAAGCCATTCGAGCTGCGGAAAGACGATCGTCCGTATGCGGTCGGAGATACGCTGCGGCTGCGTGAGTGGAATCCGGATAGCCAGCGTTACACGGGCCGATGCGCAGATCGGAATGTCACCTATCTGCTTCGTCACCGTCCAGGCGCAGGTTGCGCCGCGAATTTTGGCCTCTCCCCGGGATACGTGATCCTCGGGGTGGCTCCCGCGCCTATTCCGCAACACGGAGAGAAGCCATGAAACGTGCTCGATCCAAAGCGCTGTCGCGCGACACTATCATCGACGAGTGCGCCAAGCTGGTGCCGACCAACTGGTGCGACCACCTTCTCACGGGCCCCGGTGCGCCGCGCGTCCCGCTCGACTGCCGGGGCGTCGAGCAACTGCTGCGCGGCATTCAGGATCGGATTCGCGCACTCAAGAACACCACCCAGGAGAAGACGTGATGGCCAACAAGCGAGACCTTCTGAAGAAGATCAAGATGGAGCTTTGGGTGATGGAAACGGTCGGAATATCGAAGGACAGGCGATTATCGAGCCCTGAGGTCCAGGCCGTCAAAGTGCCTGTTTATTTCACGATCGGCGAACTTCGCGCGATTCAGCGCGCGCTTATTCCTGCCCGCCGAGATCATCAGTAAGGAGCGCGAGAGCTCATGGACAAAGCAGCAAAAGCCCGTCAGCGCACCCACCAGACGCGCCGGAAGAACGAGAAGCGAAAGCAGCGAATCAAGGAGGCAAGCGAGGCATACCATTACAAGGTGCCACAGCCGCAATATCGCAGCTTCATCCCGCCAATGGGCGGCGCTGAACTATCGATCGCCGCAGCGGGATTGCTGTTCCCGCGTATCTTACGCTGACCCACAAAGAGCTCTGGAGCCCAACATGACCATTGTTGAACTTGAAAAGGCGCTGAAGGCACGACTGGAGCCGGTTGCAAATACGGATGCCGGCCTTGAACGGATGATTCAAGCATCCATCGCGGTGAGCCTGAAACGCATAGCCGACGCGCTGGAGAAGCCGCAAATCGTAGTGCAACAGGGCGTACCAAATGTCTGGACCGATAGTGGATACACGTCCCACCAGGCCCACGGCCAGGACTGACGCGATCAGCCCCCCAAAATCGCGCAGCCTGTGCTAGGATGCAGGCAGATGGAGAGATGACGGATGGGACTGCAGCTATCCGACTTCGCGGAAGTCATCGAATGCAAGCTGAAGAAGATCGCGACTGTCGGCCACGATCGACAAGACATGTATTTCTGCAGCAATTGCAAGGCTATGGCTTTCGCGAAACGGAGCAGCCCTAAGCCATTATGCAAGGTGGCCGAAGCGATGAACCCGCCACCGCGCAACCCACGCCAGCCGTGATGGAGTGACAGCAAATGGACCTACCCGATTGGGCAGTTGCCGGTGTTTCGTTCGACGAGAAGTATGGCAACGAATTTGATGCGCTCTGGCACATCCGCGGCATCGTCGACGGGATGGCCGTCTGCCGCCGATGGCGTCAGGCCAGGCGGCGCTGGCACTACGAGGTGCTCGATCCGATCTGGTTCTACACCCTCAGGGAACGGCTGCACCCGCGCGCCACCGCGCAACCCGCCGCCCCGGTCTTGGAATAACACCAGACGCCCAGCCGACAGCCTGTTATGTTGCGCGTTTAAATTGGAGAGCCTTAGGGGGGCGGGCGTTGTCAAAAGTCAGGATCGAGCCAAGCTATACTTCTAAATATGAGTCCGTCGAATTATGGTGGGACGATATCACTGAGATTTTCGAAATCCTCCAGCGCCATGCAACGAGCGTCGAGATCGAAACTTCGACCTACAAATATAGCACACTGGATGCTGCGAAAGAGCACTTGGCGCCAGGCGCTAACACCGGGGTCCGAATATCCTCATCCTCACCTTATGTGAGCCTGTCAGATGCGCGCCTACACGTGGGCGCTGGACCAGTGTCAGCTGAAGTATTTCTTGAACTCGACGCCATCCTAAAGAAGCGGTCTCGGGGGCCGAGATGGCTTTATTCCGGCTATCTGGCAATCCCCGCGCTGACACTCGGTGTTGTGCCTCTGTCATCCATTGATCAAAACGCAAAGACCATCGCCCTGATCGTGCAGGCGACATTTTGCGTCCTGTTCTTGCGCGCTGTTTATTACACGACGAGGAAAAGCTTTGTCGTCCATACTGTAAAAAGATCAGATTCGGCCGGCTTCTTTCGCCGAAACCGAGACCAGATTTTCATGTACTTGATCACTTTTGTTCTCGGCGGAATCCTCACGTTCGCCGGATTACAGATTAAGGAATACGTTTTGCCATCGGCAACACAGACACAAAAATAGATGACGCGTCAAAAGCCGTGACACGATGAGCCAAGATCACCTTTCTCTGCGAAAAATGGCCTTCGAAGACATCGAATATGATGACGACTGGCTGGTGATCTGGCGGGGATTGGCCGTGGGCCGGATATTGAAGCAGTCCGGCATCGCCTACGGAAAGCCTAACTGGTTCTGGACTATCACGTACAGCGGCACCGTGAAGCCCGCTCGCGGCAGCGGCGTGGCGACCGACTTGGAGGATGGCAAAGCCGGCTTCAAGGCGGCATGGGCCGAGCTGCAGGCCCGGCTGACGGACGAGGAAATCGAGCGGTTTCGGCGCCACGAAGCGGACCTTGAACGCCGGGCCCGATAGACTCTCGGAACCCCCGCCCCCATATTAAGCTGGTAGCGTTGCGTTCGGAGTTGCGTATGTCGTGGGACAGCCTGTTGTCGACCCCTATTCCCGTGCCCGGTAGCAAGCCGCTGGTGACCCTTCGGGATGTCGGAAACCTCATACAGAAACTGCCGAAGTCTCAGGCCAACCTGCCAGCGTGGCGGACCGCGACCGAGGCTCTGATACTAGCAGCCGAAGATCGCGGACCGCTGATGCATGCCGAGGTCGGCTTGAGGAAGGCTCTTCATCCGCGCGAGCCGGTCTACGACCCCAACCGCAAAGATCCGCACTGGGGGCGCCGCAAGCTGGCGCGCGACCAATGACGCCCCGCCGCCTCGCCGAGCGAATGCGGACCCGACATAGGGTCAACGATGGGTTTGTTCGGGAAACGTTCACGCTCCCCCGCGACGCCGCGCGCGCCAAGGCCCGCGAGATCCTGCAGCGCTATCCAGCCGGCGGCTATTCGACCACGGTCGAGTTCTGGCGCAAGCTCGATGACGGCCAGATTGAATTCACAATGCGGCGCTTGCCAACAGCGGATTAAAACGCGGTCAGCCCGCACGCTTTCCGTTACGCTTCTCTCTCAGTGTCAGATTTCCGGCGGCCGACACGCTATGCATGGTCGCCTGCAAGCGAACCGCCGGCACGGTTCGACCAAGCGCCTTGGCGACTTTCTCGATGGGCTCGCCCTGCCTAAGGAGCGCGACCATCTTCTCAATGTCGGCGCCCGTCCACTTCCGGCGCGGCCGCATGGTAAGTTTCTTCGCCATTCTCGCGATTTAGCAAAGGGCACCTTTCACGAGCAAGGCCTCCGCGCTTAGGGCGCAGGACCGTTAGCAGCGACCCGGTGCGTTGTTCGGAGCATCGGCGTAGCAGACCTTCCGACTGCCAATTCTGGCAAATCGAAGGAGCGACCATGTTCACGATCCTCAAATGCGAGACGTGCGACGGTAGAGGATACCTCGTCTGCGCCACCCCTGCCCGTTACCACGGGAAAATTGCCGACCAGCCAGTGTGCCCCACCTGCAAGGGCGCCCGGACCATAACCAAGCCGGCGTGACAAAAAAAGCCCGGTCGCCATCGCTGGCGCCGGGCAGTTTCGTTGAGGCGCCAGAAACGAGGAACGGATCTCGTCACCAGCTATCCGGGCTCATTCCCGGATCAGGTCATCCGGCGCCATGAGGATTCACGATCGAGAAGCCGGCGATTGAACGTACATGCAGCCGTGTTCGCCGGCCGCCTGAGTTGGCGTCGTAGGCGAGCCAGGTTGAGCCGCTGATATGCTGGCGCAGCACGAAGACGTGCCCTCGCCTCGCCGCGACCATGCCAGGGGCTGGCGCCGCGCGCGGGAAGCGCAGCCAGTTGGCCGCGAGGAACAGACTGCGCACTGGGCGGCCGAAGACCTCCACGGACGCGCCGCAGCCGCAGAACGCGCGCCGCGGGCAGCCCGACGGGTGGGAAAGGACCTGCGCCGCCAGCCCGATCGCCGCGGCGGCGCCGCGGTCAAGGCGGGTCCGGTGCGCCGGCGTCGAGTGGCCAGGTTGATCAAGCTGGAAAATTCCGCACGGCCGCATGATATCGGCTGGATCGCAGCTGGCAGGTTTGGCCCTGCGTGCTTCGGCAGAAGTGGTATAGAGCGTAAACAGCAGCGCACAGGCCGCCGAGATCAATCGGAGCATAGGCAGTTCCTCGATACGTGATGCAGGATTGGCGCACTGAGGATTGCCCCTCGACATCGCAGCACAGCCGGGCGCGTCAGGACAGGTAGCGCGTCGGGCTAGTTCATTTGACCAGGAAGGCGATATCCCGCGTTCCGCCGGCGATCGGCCAGAGTTTCTGCAGAGGGTTGCAGGTGTAGGTCGATGAGGTGCGGTATTTCGCCGGCCCCGCCTCCACGCCCTGCGGCACCCTCACCGGCTGAACGAATCTGTCCTCGCCCAAAGGCAGGCCGGCGTTTACGTTCAGGTCGTCGAGCTCGTAGCGGGTGTTGAAGCGATCGATTATGAAGCGGTCGACAGTGACAGCGCACGAGCGATGCCTGCGCACGACGTAGTCGACCCTCAGTTCGCCGCCCGGTGAGACCACAGGCGTAAGAGGATCGGCCGACATGATAACCGTCGGCAATTCCCGGTCGATGATCCAAACCCCGGCCCCGCCGCCTATGACGGCCGAGAACAGGATCGCGAAGAAGAACACGAGGCGATACGTCACCGTGCCTTGAGCCATGCCGTCACCTTTTCCCAGATGAGAATGGAGCCCACCAGCGCTCCGAATAGCGTCACCACGCTCCATTTCCCGACCCTGCCGAGCAGCTGCACCGCGACGACCAGCCGAATTCCATCTTTCAGCGTCCCAACCTCCTCTTCGCGGAGGTCGCCGAGAAACTTGAAAGTATCGGTGTCGGCGTGAAGCAAGAACTCGGTGAGGTCGTCGTGGCTGGGGTCGCCGAGGCGCCGGAGAAATTCCAGGCCGCGCGGCGTCATGTCGCCGATCAGGTCAGCGAGCTGCAGAAGGTTGAGACCCCGCTGCTCCGTAAGCATTGTCAGCGCAGCGAACTGGGCCTCGGTCATTTCGACTGGCTTGTGGCCCGGCATCCCGACCTCTCGTCATTTCTTCTTCGCCGCTAGAGCAGCCACAACCGAGGGAGCCGGGTTAGGCTTCTGTGCGATCGTCGATGCCAAATCCGCGAAACGGTCAGCGTTGTTCTTCGATCCCGCCGACGAGCCGAAGAAATAATTCACGATCTGCTGCTGACCGGCAGTCAAGGTGCCGAGCAGCAAAAGCAGGATCGGGTTCTCCTTGATGATGTCGGTGTTGGCGATCACCACTGCGAGGATGACAAAGAACGCGACCGTGTAGACGGTCGATAGAGCGGCCACGCCCACCGCCATCGAAAAGAACTGACCGCCGGCGACACGCGCGTTCTGCGTATCGTCTGCCTGGATGCGAAACTGCTCAGTCTGCTGCTTCAGCTCTTCGATTTTGACTTGCGCTTGGGCGAGGATTTCCTGCCCGCGCTCGGCTTCGAGTTGCTGGAGCTTGCCCGCCGCGTCTGGATCTTGGGCAATGGCTTTGCCGACTGCTTCCGGCGTCGGCTCGGTGTTGAAGATGTTGGCGAGAGCGTCGCCGGCGATTCCGCCGATGGCAGCTCCAACTGGGCCGAAGCCAGCGCCAAGGACGCGGCCGATGGTTGGGGCGTAAGGAGCAACGGTTCCGGCGATTGATTTCCAGTCGAGATTGAGCTCCATGGCCAGCGTCCTTTGGTGATGCGATAAACAATGAGGATGGCTGCGGCGGCGAGCACGGTCAGGCCGCCGATCCACGCCACAATCGTCAGGGATGAGATGCCGTTCTGGACCGCGGCGGCCGAGCCACCCGCGACGGCGGTCGTCGCGACGGCCGCAAGGGCCGCCGCCGGCTTAGCTGAAGGCTTCGCGCCGGCGACAGCATAGGCTTCAGCGATCTTGCCTTGGAACAGGAGCCCCTCAGCCTTTCGGCGCCGCATCAGGCCCGCCAGCGCCACCTTCTTCCCCTTCACCGTACCCTTGTCCCACTCGGCCAGTTTGGCCGGGATCTGCGATTTCTTGCCGGCGTTCAGCGTCGCCCATAGGCTCGCCGTCGCGGGCCCGCCGGTGTTGAAGGCCCACGAGACCAGCGCATCGAATTCGTGCTGATCGAGCGGCACCTTGGCCAACCGGTTCACGTGGGCTTCAAAAGTAGCCATATCGCCGGCCAACGCCTGGTCGCACTGCCCCTGCGTCCAGATCGTGCTGCTGGTGAATTTCGGCAGGTGATCGTTGGTGTGGCCCCAGCCGATCGTCAGAACGCCGACGGGGTCGACATAGGCCGCGAAATGGCCCGGCTGGCCTTTCACCGCCTTCATGCAGCTTTCGAAGGCCTTCACGATCGCGAGGCCGTCGCCTCCCATTTTCATTGCAGGCATGTCCGCTGTCTCCATAGGGAAGCGCCCGCGCGGCCGGTGCCGGGCGGGTCTGGTGGCTTGATTTCAGATTTCGCTATTGGGTGGCGGGGCTTCCGCGCTCACTCATCACCACGGAGCGCGCGGGCTGCACGACAGTGCAACCAGTTTACAACTTGTACGCGCTCCGATATTTTTCAGGCCATGAACAACATCGAAATGACCTGCTTGTTCGCTGTGCTCGCCATCCCCTACATCAGGCTGCACAGCCGGAACAGAGATGGCGGGTGGCATCCGCATTGGTGGACAAACAAGATGCGCCGCAAAGCCATGGATGGCAGCTGGCAATATCGAGCAAGAACTAGCGCCGACGCCGACCATTACGGGGACGTCGGCGCCAGTTCTTGGTAGCTAGTCGCAAATTGCGACCCAGTGCGCCCCGACACCAACGGCAGTTGCCGGAGAATGGAGACGAGACATAATGGAAGCATTCCTGCCAGTTTTGCTGATTATAGCTGTCTTATCCGCCCTTCTTTGGCGCAAACATAGGCGCATTAGAAATGGCGATTGGCACTATGTGTATGTTGGATCTGATTTGGTAGCGAGGCGTTCAGTGCAAGGAAAGTGGGTATCAAGGCCTTTGACTGAAGAAGAATTGAAAGATTTTGAAAGGCAAGATGCTTGGTAGTCAGAGGACGGCAGCCACTGCGTTTCGCCACAGCGTGGCAGCCGCGGAAGCACCTGTCGTGCTGTTGAAATGGCCATTATCATAACGATAGGCCGCCGTGAGCGTGTCGGTATCAGCACCCGCGAAGATATCGATCCCATTAACGACGGCCGCTTGCGCGGCGCGAACGGCGGGGGTTGTAACCCCCAGGAAATAGGTGCACTTGCCGACGAACCATGGCGCGTTGAAGCCTTGCGCCCGCGGCTTCGCGATCACTGAAAGCAAGTCAGCCTGATATGCAGCTTGCGAGTTTGCGGAATCCGCCTCCCCTTGCATCCAGAGCACCGCCGTCACGTTCAAACCGACTGCTTGCGCGCGCTTGAAGGCCACCATCAAGCGATCGCCGAATGGCGTTGTCCAGAGATTGACCGGCGTACCGCCGATCCCGATCGGGATCAGGATGACGCGCTGATATTTCCCGGCAGATATGAGCTGATCCGCAAATTGCGTGAAAATGTTTCCACGCATCTGGTCCCCACCGTAAGTCTCACAGCCCAGCAGCGGTTCAGTCGCTGCGTAGGTGCCGCCATCATAAATACTAAGAACGTCGATCTTACCGGGATTTGCCTGAACGTAAGCAGCGCCTTGAGTGTAATTGGAAGCATTCGATTGGCCGGCAACAATGAACACCCCCGTTGATTCACCGGGCACCAATCGAGGATCGCGGATAGCCTTGCCGGTCGTGCGCGTGTTGCCGCCAGGCGGGTTCCCAGCAGTCCACTCTTTGAAAAGAAATGGATCAGGAGCACCAGCGATCCTCAAAGCATTGCCCTTCCAATCATTCGAGCCGTCGACTCATAGACAAAATTCTGATTGGCGCCATCGCCCGCGGCAGCCTCAAACGGAACAAAATAGTGAAAACCCTGCCCTACATAGTCTTCAAAGAACGCCGTGGCTGGGTTGTAGTATCCGACACCAGCCAAAAAGGTCGCAGTGGCTTGCGATGTTGGCGCTGCGCCGTCGACTGAAACTCCGATTCTCACCGTGGGGACGCCGCTTCCCGTTGTCGCGGATGCGCCTTTCAATCGAATCTTGACCAGTTCCCCTGGGAAAGCCTGCATTAGAAATGCAAGAGTATCGCCGTTGTTGTTGGCGTAACGCCAATCACTGCTGGAATACACAGAAGATGTGTAGGCCGGGTCAGGAACTTCGTTAAAGCGACGCTCCACCAGATTGAAAACGTTGGCGAGCAGACGACGTGTCTTGCTGTCTGAGGCCTGGCCTGCGGCAGGTGCCCAAAAGGACCCGACGACTGTAGCCCGGTTGGCCGGAATAGAGACAAGATCGCCAACAAGTGCTCCTGTGCGCAACTGTATCGCGTTCTTGTTAGTAGGAATGCCATTGATCCACTGGACCTCCGCAGTGTTAGCCGCGCCTCCGCCACGCGCGTTTGTGTTGCCACCCGTCCCAGCAGACCACGAAGGGCCGCTCCCAAAAATGACCGCGCCACCGCTATAGGCCATATAAAGGTCGTACACATTTCCCTCGGCTTGATACTGAGCAAATCCAGTATTGTTACACAGCGCCAACGCTCGCTCGCTAAATGAGCGCGAAACAAACTTCGATCCGTCCCAAATCGGAACTTGGTTCCCGCCGACTGGCGTAGCGTAAATCGTTGTCGCACCGGTAACATCTGATACGGGTACCGCCACGCCGGAAACAAGTGTCACACGGACTTGCGGAGAAGGTAGAACGCCGATGTTCCCGCGCGCCTCGCCGGCATTGCCCGACAATTCCGACAGCGCATTCGCCGACGAAAGATCACCAGCGCCTGGTTGTCCAGCCGGATTGAAATTCCAGTCCGCGAAAGTCCCGCTGCCGCTGGTCTTATCGACATTGATCGACAGCATTGCGCCACCATAGGTGACGACCCCTTCCATCCAATTCGACGTGTTTGCCGCAGAGGAGGCACGAACGCGTGCGCCACTTAGGTAAGCGAGATCAGCCTGCGTAGTGAATACCTTGGCCCCGGCGCCGATCGCGATGGAGGTTGTTGACGCCCCCCCGAACTCCTTAGCCGGCTGACCGGCGAGACTGATCGTCCAGTCGTTGTTAGTTCCGGCGCCATGCGTTTTATCTACAGCGAGCGAGAGGGTCGTCCCGCTGTAGGCCGTAACCACGCCCTCCATCCAAAAGTCGGCAGAGTTGTAGGCAAGCGAAACTCTTAATCGCGTCCCGGCGACATAAGCGCGCCCTTCCTGGGTCGTTATCGTCTTGTTGCCAGTTCCAATCGTCAGATTTGTCGATGTGGTTCCGGCATAGCTCGGGCCCGTTGCGCCCTGCTCTCCTTTGGCAGCCAGCACCTCCCAATAGGTCGCGTTCGGCGGCGCATGCCCCACTCCAGGTGTCGGATTGATCCAGACGTAGGACGAGCCATCGGACGTCGCGACCTCGTTCAACGAGTAGGTTTTGTCGTTATCATACGGCGCAGGCGCTCCGAAGGCTTTGAAGACGCCGTCAAAAACCCAGGCGCCGCCCTCCTTATGCCACTGCTTGCCGGTGCCAGGCTGAAACGCAACCTGTCCTTCGTCGCCCCAAGACGGATCAGGCTCACTACGATCTGCCGGAACGATCCAGGGGAAGCCGTTCGCGTTGATCGCCGCAACGATAGTCCCGACGTCCCGCGCAATCGCATCGCTGTCCGACCGCGCCGAATAGTTCTGATAGATCGCGTACTCGACGTTGGTCTTCGCACCGAATTGCCATTCGGGAATGACGAGATGGTCGTCATCCGTCACGGCAAGCACCATCGTGATCGCGGCGCCGTCGATGACGATCCAGTCGCCTTCGCGGACGTTGTTGCCCCAGATCGTGGTACCGCCACCAGACACGACAGCGCCGCTCGCCGCCACGGAGACCGTGCCGGTGTTGTAGACTGGAATGGTCATGAATTATCCCTGCGGGAGTTGATCAGGTCGGGTGGCCGTCGCGATGGCCAGCATTTCGGTTTGCCGCGCGAGTTCGCGCTGTGCGGCCTCGTTCGGGCGGGACGCGATGTCTTGTGCGAGTGCGAGCGGAGAGACGTTGCGAAGCGCTGCCTCATCGGCGAATTCAATCGGCGGCGCAACGCCAGCGATAACCGCAGCCGCGACTGTCCGCTTATGTGCGTGTGCGGCGTCGCGATGAATGTTCTGCGTAGCGAGGTAATTGTAGCGTTCGTTGACCTTGGCGACCGCAGCTACGCGGAGAGCCGGCATCGGATCGACAGAAATCCTCATGCGTGCACCTCGACGGTCGCCGTATGTGTGCGATATGGCCATTTGTCGATGACCACCGTGCAGGTGCATGGGACAGGAACCGACAGATCAATTTCGGTCCCATCGGGGTCCAGTTGACCGGACAGATACTCAGTCGCACCAGCCATGATGCGATACTTCGCACCCTGCGGGATTCCGGTCAGACGCATAAAATCATCCGAGCCAGCGCGCATGTGATCTTTCGATTGTTCAATCGGCATCACCGGCCGCTCGATCAGTTCTTCAGCCGTGACATTGACGAACCAGTTGTCAGGAGACAGGACGTAGGGCGTTTCCTTCTTGACGAAGCACTGACCGAGATCACGAATACCGTCTTCGAATTTCTTGTCCGCGTCGCTGGCGTGCCATACCTTGTTCGATTGGTAGATGCTGCCGTCGGGTTTGTAGATCGCATAGAGCATCGGTCACCGGTAGTTTCGGAAGATGCAGAAGTTCACGTAGACGGTCGTTGCGATTGCATTCGACATCTGCTGCCACGCGACGAACTGGCCCCACGGCGTCATGAGGCCCCCAAGGCCGCCCGCGATGCCGATGTTCCGATATGGCGTAAGAAGCGGCGGTCCCGCCGCCTGCCGACCCATCACCATAAACAGCGGGAACGTGCCGCCGGGTGTCGCATACCCGCTCGGTCCTGCCACCGGATAGGGGATCGGAACAGCGCCGGGAGCGGCCGGTTTGTAGGCTTCGACATAGCCGGTGCCCCAGACACGAAGCGTCTGAGTATTGGCATTGAATACCTGGTTGAGATAGTTCGCACCGTTCACGTCTACGGACGCGACAGAGACGATGAGCGGAGAACCGAGACCGGGCCCCAACCTAAGACGCTGAACCATCAGAACTGCCTATTGTAGACGGCGTAGATTGTGCGAGCGGCACAGGTCACGAACATTGACGATCCATCGCTTGCGATGTCGGCGCCAGCCCCATAGTCACTTCCATACAATGGAGCAGGTCGTGCAACGCCTGACACGCCCGGATAGCCCGGCAATTCACCACCCTGGTTTCCGGTGCCAAAAATCAGCACAACAGGCCGGACCGAGAGGCCGAGATATACGCCGCCAGAGGACCCCAGCACCCCGATCTGCAGCATCTGCGTGACGCGATCCGAAGCGCTCAAATTTAATTGAGCGTCGGGAGCGGTGAATGCATCCACGCCGGGCGGGGAGCAGAAGATTCCATAGTCGCCGTTGGCACGCCGACCAATCACAACGCGCCGGGTCATCCTGTCGGCACCGGAATTTTATAAGCGACATAAATGTATTGGAAAACTTCCTTCATCCCAGGATAGATACGACCGCTCGTAGGACGAAGACCGTCCGAGAAAGATTCCGAAGCGGACCCGATGTCCGCACCATTGAAGCTGTCGTCATAGACGCGCCCACCTTCAACGAGACGCACTTCCATGAACGGCTTGTACCCAAGATCCGGCCAGAAGACCTTGGGATTGGTCGCGTCACTGTTGGCTACACCGCTTTGATGAACTTTGGCGATGTCTGTCCAATTGCTGTTGAATGTTAGCAGGTTTCCGTCGAGCGGGTTCGACACCGTCATGACGTCCACGCCCGGCGCCGAACACCACATTCCGTAATTGCCGTCGGGCAGGCGACCGATGCAGACACGGCGAACCATCGGTCAATCCGAAATGATGAGATAGGGGCCGCTCAGATCGAGATAGAAGCGGTTGTCCAAGCTGCGAATGATGCCTGCGATAATCTCGCCGATGTTGCCAGTGATCGCACTCAGCGCGCCAACGCTGAGCTTGCCGGCCGTGATCGATCCGTCTGCGTAGACATCGGCGCGCAGCGCGATCTTGGGAACGCCGCCAACCAGTGCCGTCTGGAAAATCGGCACAGCACCGCCACCAGGGCCGAGGGCCGCGATCTGGAAATTAGTCGTGATGAACGTGGTCGACGAAACGCCGCCGCCAGCGTTGATGAGCGTGAACCCGGTCGCATATCCGTTGACGTCAAGCGTCACGCTGTATTTCGACGCAGCATAGCCTTCCAGCGTGGCGATAGCATTCGAGTTGACGGTGATGTTCGAATAGACTTCACCGAACTGGGCGCTGACCGTGGTCGTGAGGTCTGCGAGCGCCAGAATGTCATCAGCGACCACAATGCCTAGTTCTTCGATCGCCGCTTTGGCGCCGCCGGCGGTCGCATAAAGTTGGGTGCGCAGTTCCTTCTTGTCGATTCCGGTTCGAGCGAGAGCCTGCTGAAGCAGTAGCGAGTTCTGCTTCACCACAGCCGTCAGCTGCTCAACCTGATTACCGAACACCTTGTTGGTTTCGTTCTTCAGCGCCTCGTTGAAATCCTTAATGCTGAGATCGACCTTGCGCGTTGTAACCGACCGCCAGTCTGTCCAGATCATGTCACGCGGCGCACTCGGCACGTATTGCATGCGCACCTGATATGTGGTGCTCGGCAAGATGGATTGCTGGATCAACATCGCGCCGACCGAGAATGTGCCCGGCGGGGACAGCCCGCTCGCTACAACGACATATCCGCCAACCTGGCTGTCAAACGTCCGCGCCTCATAAGAAATGCCCGTGACGCCAGGCAAGCTACCGTCCCAACCAATGCGAATAGCTGGCCGCCGCTCAAAGCCTTCGTTGTCCTTCATCACGGCCGCTTCGACGAACCAGTCGACAATTCCCTGCGGCTCCGGCCGCGGAAACGTTGTCGGCCCACTGAAGACCGGCGAGTAATCCTGATCGGGATCCCAGCTATAATCGCCCGGATCGACCTCGGTCAGGTTAAGGCTGACGTCGAGGCTAGGCTCATCAACGACACCATCGACGCGAAACAGCTTGCCACCATATCCATTGCGGATCGATGTCCACTCGCCGACATCGCCAGGCTCGACCAGCCAAAACGCCGGAGGCATCACCATCGCATGCCGCCGCGCGCGCTGAGCTTCCTCCAGCGCGGATTTCATCAGCTGCTGGACCTGCTCCGGGTCCCACACCGCGTCGAACGATGGATTGGCGAGAAGCCGCCGTCCGCCGTCCCTCGCCTCCAGATCCGACCGATATAGCGGAGGCGCCGCTTTCTGATTCCAGCCCTCGGCCGGGTTTGGATAGGTCGCCGTGATGCCGTTGATGCTGTCTGCCAACGGGAAGAACGGCGCGAAGTTCTGGGCTTCGGTCGACAGGATATCGGCGTCGGTAAATGCAAACGTCGGGCTGCCCGGCGCACCGAGATGGATTTTATAGAAGCCACCGATCTCCGAAACGCGCCCTTGACACGCCGTCAGGAAGACCTCGATAGCATTGCCCGGCTGTGTATTGACGTTGACCTGCAGGCCAGACCGATAAGTCGGACGAACCCCGCCAACAGCGGTCGGAATCGGGTCTCGGCACTTTGCAATCTGCAAGATCCAATTGACTGTCGGCAGTCGCGCCGCTGTCATGCTCTGCAGGCCGTAGAACCACTGGCCGTTGTAAGTGATGCCTCTCTTGATGTTGTAGATCTGCACAGCCGGCAAATCGTCACCATCACCGCCCCACGTAGACGGGTCAGACCATCGATGCGACCCCGAGCCTCCTACAGTCGAATCTCTTGACGGGTCGTATAGCGGGATGCCAGAGAGCGCGAACTTGTAGGTGGGAAATCCAGTAAAAAGCGTGTCTTCGACGAGAGCCGTGCAAACGGCGTAACAAATGCCATAACCCACGCGAGTTGCCGGGTATGGCCGGTCCGCCGAAGCGACAAAGGTCGTCAAAAAGGGATCAGCGGCAACTTGAGTGCCACCGAAGTATTTCACCCACAGATGGTCAACACCATCCTTCCGATATTCCAGGACCGGCCACCCGAACGTCGAGTGCACAGCGGGGTCCAGCGTGCAACGCTCACCATTCACCCAGACTTCGCGCAATGCTGCGCCCGGCAGATCGGCCAAGGCAATAACCTGGGTGAAGTAGGCGTTCGGCGTCTCTCCTGCATTGCCCCAGGTGTTTGCATAGACCAGCGACCCTGCGGTCATGCTGTAGCCGAGATTGAACGAGCGCGGGACGTCGCCGCCGGCTTGCAAAGTGCCCTGCGCCGAGAACCCGTCCGCTTTCGCTGCGGCCGGCTCTTCCTTGTTTCCGGCCAGCGCCTTGGCTGCATAACTCAGAGCGACAGACGCGCCGATCTGCAGTCCAAAGGCCAGCGCACCGACAGCGAATGTGCTGGTGGCAAGCGCCGTTCCCGCGAGAAGCGCGGTTGCTGCAGCCGTGAATATTGCCATTGATCAGCGGGCTTTCAGAAAATGAAGCTCTGCGGCGCGATAGCCGCGGCGCTCGTAGAGCACACGCACGTCCGGGTCTTCGCCCATGCCGGCCATGCCACCGAACTGGCAGCCCTCGGCCGCCCACCAGGCGTCATAGGCATCGAGCATCTGGAGCGCCGCACGCCCCCGATGGGCCGGGTCGATCCACCAGACCGTCTCCTTGGCCACCCACACCGGACCGAACGGATGCTGATAGGCGAAGGCCATCAGGATACCCTGCGCGCGCCCTTCGACATCGTGGACAAGGCAACAGGCGTGCGGGCCGCTCAGGTGAGCAAGGAATAAACGCTCGGCAAAAGCAGGGTCGAATGGGAATACGAACCCGGTCGCTCCGTCCGGCCGATCAAACCCGGCACCGGCCCGCGAGTCCCGCAAGAGCAGGATCACACGCTCTTTGTCGGAAAGCGTTGCAGGCCTGATCATCTGAAAAGGATCCTGGTTGCGTCAGCCACGCTCGGCGCCGGGGCGCCGGTCGCCGTTCCGCTTGCGCGCCCCCAAAAGAACTGCCAGCCGCCAACCACGGCCGTGTCCGCATAGAAATCGTCGCCCGGGGCACGCGCCTGCTGCGAGGCGTCAGAGCGCGTTTCGGTGTTGGTGCGCGTCAGTTCCTGCGTGTGCGAGTTGCAGGTGAGGACGACGGAGCCCTCGCCGCCCTCTTCCGGCGTCTTGATCTGGATGTCGTCGATGAAACCGACGAAGCGCGGCGCGGCCGGCGCAACGAGCTGCCGGGTCTCCGGGTCAAACAGGCCACGGAATATCTCAACCCGGCCCTGCTTGCACTCATAGGTCCGGACGAGATCATTCACGCGGTCGGCCACCTGGGACAGCGTCACAGTGACGTTCTGCACCGTCAGGTTCGAGACCAGCGGAATGGCCGAGATCGAGATCAGCGCACCGACGCCGAACCATTGCCGCGAGGTGGCGCCGCCGGTGTTGGGATCGATCACGGATGCGGTGATCGTGCCGACGTCTGACCAATAGCCGTCATAGACCGGATCGCCGTTGTTGCGGTTCTTGACCTGGAACCAGATGAAGTCGCGCGCGAGCAGCTTGCGCTGCTGCAGCGCGGTGTAGTTTTCAGCGGAAAGCGAGCGCGTCACAGCCGGGCCTCGATTGCCTGAAACGCCACACTGCCCCAGCCGTTTAGACCCGCATCCGCCGAGACAGAGCCCGGCACGATCGCCATAAGGCAGGCTGGACGATAGACGGAGACGGCCGCGCCGGCTGTGCGAGACGGCCAGAGGTGCGGGCGAACCTCGAATTCGGGCGTCAACCCGCCGACAGCGGCCGTCGCAGGCTCCATAATCTGGTGCAAGTCGCCAGCGATCGACAGGAAGTCACCGACCGAGAATTTGAAGCCGACGGGAAGGTCATCAATGCGGATGGCCTTGCGGTTCGCGTTGATCGACGAAAGCTCAGCTGAGACGCCGTCAAACGCGCCTCCCGTCGGCCAGGAGCCCTTTGGATGAGCGATCGGATAGGTCCGGGCCAACGGATAGCCCCAGAACGTTTTGAGGCCATTCTCCAGCGCCACCAGTCGAGCGCGCCAGTAATCGAGAACGTTCGGACGCAATACCTTGGTCTGCGCCGCCATCTGCCACAGCGGCGAGCCCATGTCCTTGACGATGGTTCGGCCGCCAGCGGTGCGGGATTGCTCCTGCCGATATCGCAGTTCGAATTTTGTGACCCAGCCTGGAAATTCCGGCAGCAGGTCGAACGGTTCATTCAAAGCCATCAGCCCACCCCGGCTACACGGCTGCGGCGAGCATTCTGGACGGCCCTCACCGTTCGCATCTCAAAGCTGGCACGATCTTGCGCCATGATCTGCTCCAGTCGAGCTACGGCCTCCACGGAGGCGCCTCGCGCGTCAATCTGCGGCGCATAGGTGATCGCGCCACTGCCGCTGCTCGCGCTGGACATCAGATGGTTCGGGATCACCATCCCCGATCGGTTGGGAACGACCATTTCGGGCCCACGCTCACCGACGAGATAGGCCTTCCCAGCATCAACCGGACCACCGCTCGCGCGAGCACCGCCAAAGAAATTGGAGATGTCGCCCCCGCCGAGATTGCCTAGCGCGGACGCCAGCGGCCCCGTGATTGCCCTGCGGATTGCGATCCGAGCGAGGTCCGCCGCGATAGCACTGGCCATCTGACTGAACGCATCCTTGACGCTCTTTGTGCCGGTGACGATGTCAGCAAGGCTATCTTCCAGCGACCTGAGACCATCGAGAGCGAACGTCTGGAATTGCAGGTTGCTGTCCGCTGCGCTCCGCGCGAACTGCTTGAGCGGGGAATTGGCCTTCTCTGCCGCTTCGGCCGCCTTGAGATAGGCGTCTGCGAGCGCCGTAATCTTCGCGCGCTGCGCCTCGGTGACGGCAGTGTTCTTCAGTCCCGCGTCTTCGTTTGCCTTCTTGGCAGCCGTTTCAAGTTCCGTCTGTACACGCGCGCGCTGCTGCGCTGCCGCGCCGAGATCAATCGCCGCCGTCTCGGCGTTCAGTACCGCAGTGCGCTTTTCAATCTGAGCGACCGCGCGATCAAACGAGTTGGTATCGGCGCCCTCTTTCTTTTTGTCGGCAGGATAGTCTGCCGCCCTGATCGGCTTCCCGCCGAACTGCGAGAACGCATCGTCGAAACGATTTGGACCGGCCGACGCCCCGGCATTCTTGAGCTTGTTGAGACCTTCCTGCCGAAGGGCCTCCGCATCCTTCATTGCCTTGCCGAGCTGTTGAAGTCCGTCGATGCGCGATTGCACCGAGCGATCTTCAACCGTGCCGAAGAGCAGCTTTTCTGCGCCAGGCTCAAGAAACTTGACGAGATTGCTCCAAGATGGGTTCTTCCACAAATCGTCGGCGGCCGTACCGAGTGATGCGACGCCCTTGCCGACATCGGTCGACGCCACATACTGGGCGAGCATCTTGTAGGCTGTGGTGAGCCGATCGACCGCCAGAGCGAGGTTCGTAATGCCATTGACCGCGGCATTGGAGATCTTGGAAACCTGATCGACTTCCCGCGCGGCATTGATGGCTGCGTTTTTGAGGTTGGTGAATGCCTGCGAGATGGTCATGTCCATCGACGCGGCTTTGCTCCGCAGCCCTTCAGCACCAGCCTGGAAACCAAGGAAGAAGGCTTTCGATGAGATTTCGCCGTCGTTGACAAGCTGCCGGAGCTTCGCGACAGAGCCGCCCGCTTCCTGGATGCCCGCCGCCGCTGCTTGCGCAATCGCTGGGGCACCTTCGAGGATCGAATTGAACTCTTCCGCGCGCACAACGCCGGCGCCCATAGCCTGCGAGAGCTGCAGGAGAGCTCCGCTCGACTCCGCGGCGGTCTTTCCGGAAACGCGGAGCGCGAGCGCCACATTATCGGTGAACTTCGCCAGCTGCAGGCTGCCAATTCCCAGCTCTTTCTGGGAAAGCGCGACTTTGCCATACAGATCGGCGAGCTCGACCAATGGTGCGCCATTCTTCTGCGCCGACTGGTATAGCTTCTCGTAGACGCTATTGAGCTGCTCTCCGGACAGGCCGGCGACCTTGAGCGCGTTGTCGATCTTCGTCGCGGAATCGAGAAACTCTTTCGCCGCCGCGACAGAGAGGACGCCGCCGGCGAGCTTTCCGACAGAGCTGAGCGACGATCCGAAGTCAAACGACTTCGAGATATTCTTGTTCATGGTCGCAAAGCGCTTCTCGATTCCGCTCGCCTGCGAATTCGTCTGCGCCATCGCCTTGGCGAGCGACCGCTCATAGCTTTTGATGTTCGCCTCGAGGCTCACCACGAGGCGTTCAAGGTCAGTCGCCAAAGCTTTATTCCTTGGATTTCAGGTATTCCCAGAGATCGTCAGCTTCTGCTGAGCTGAGGCCCTCGGACTGCGCCTGCTCTGACAGCAGCGCGAAGAACTGCCACATCGACATGGCGCCCACTTGCTGAGGCGTCATGTTCAGCTTTCCGCCAGCTCCGTAGATGGCTCCGAACCTGATCTTTCCGTTGGGGAGATCGTCGATCCGTTTTCCTGATCCGGAGCCCCGGATTTTTTTTCGATTTCTTCCTCGGGGGCGCCGTAACACCCAGCCGACATCACCGCGATCGCATACAAGCGGTTCTCTGCCGGCGGCCGGTCCTCCACATAAGACCGAACCTTGCGCAAGGCATCAACCGGGGGCATGCCGCCGCCGATCAGGCCGAGCCGAAGGACGTGGCTGATGTCGCCAATCTTGTTTGTGCCGCCCTGGAGCCGATCGAGAATAACGAAGGGGCCGGCATCGAGCGCTTCCTGAAGCTTCTCAATTTCAGCCCAACCAAGGCGGAAGTGGAACGTGCCATCCGCCCAGTCCAGCGTCAGAGACGCGTCACGGCTCAAGGCGCCACCGTCCGCACGAGCTCGCCGTCGGACTGCATCTCGATATTGGCCGTAACCCGGCCTCCGTCCTCGGCGCCCGCGGTGAAAGTCGAGACATGCATGAAGCCGGTCCACGTAATGGTCTTCGCCGGGAATTCGACTTCGAGTTTGACCGGAACGCTCTCGACGTTTTCCCAAGCATCAAGCCAGGTTTCGACCGATTGCGCGGCCATTACCCCTTCGCCTGAGACAGAAGCGGAGAGGCTAGCGGCATCGCGGCCGACCCAGGAGACAGCGTCCGGGTCTTCGCAATCCGGCAGGTTGACGTCGGTCAGCTCCTTCGTCAGCGTCAGCGACTTTGAAGTGAGGCCGCAGGGCGCTGCATAGACCATCGGACTGGCACCATCGCCAAGCAGGATGCGAAATTTACCAAAGCGGGCAGTGACTGGCTTGGCCATAGCGGCCTCCTGTTGAGGTTAGGGCTGTTCGATGAACGAGGTGAATTCGATGGCAGCGTGGTTCGCGCCACTATCCGGATCGCGCAGGAAGCGCGTTTGGCGGTGCTCCATGGAAACAAGAGCGTTGTCAGTGAGAGGAAGCTCAAAGCCGTCGAGCGCGGCTCGGATGGCTTCGGCGATGCGCTTTACTTCAGGGAGACCAAGCGCGGTCGACCACGCATCGATCTGGGTAAACGCCTCGAAGCCCTTGATACACTCGGCGTTGGCGGCGACGAATTGCTCGGGCCCGAGGGAGACATACGGCGCGACGGTGTTGGCCGGCACATTGTCGAAGATCTTCTGACCGACGAGCGCCGTCAGCGGCCCGTAAGCCCTCAATCGGGTGACAATGGCGCCTTGCAGCTCCAGAGACGGGCTCGTCACTTACCTGCCACCTTCTTTGCCGCCTTCGTGGTTGCGCGGGTGATCCGCGACTTCACCCGCTTCCGAAGCGCGCGATACGGCGGGTAAAAGAACGGCTGCGCTTTCGTGCCAGGATGCTGGCTCCCGGCAAACTTGCCGCCGTTGATATGCGGCGCCGTTCCGAACTCGATCAAATGCGCGTATCGGACCTTGCCGTTACCTGCAGAGAGCCGCACCGTCAGGTCCGGGTCGCCAGCGCCGGCCGCTGCACTCAGGGAGGAGTAGCGCACGCGCGCCCCGCCCCAGGTCTGGACGATGCTGTTGCGCAGATCGCCGGTCTTCACCGGAGCAAGACGCTTCTGCATATCGGTGATTTCGTCGGCGCCCTCAGCCAGCGCCTGCTTGATCGCCGACCGAACTTCCGCCGGCAGCGCCGCCATCTTGGCCAACAGCCGCTTTCGGCCTTCCAGTTTTGTCGCCATGGATGGTTCCGGCCTTGGCTTTCTTGATTGCGGCCACGGCCGCCTCGGGCACCCGCGGATAGGTCCGCCCGCCGACATAAGCGATGATGACGCCGGCCTTGGGCCGATAGTCGAAGTCGCGGGACATGGTGACGGTCTTCACGCAGCGGCTCCGGTCTGGCAGAGCAACTCGAGCCAGGCGCCGCCATCGTCGGGATCCACGATGGATTTGATGGCGTATTCGACACCTTCCGGCAGGTCCCGCGCTCTCCAGTCCTCACGGATGAGGCGGGTCTTGCTGCTGGCGCGCACGGTGATGTTGACCGTGTTCTGGGATTGCAGGCGCGCCGCGGTGACGGCCTCGCCGCCCAGCTTGGCCTTCACCTCAGCCCACACCGTGAACTGCTCGGCCCAGCCGGCCTGCGTGTTGCCGTAGCCGTCATCGACCTCTGCCCGCTTATCGAACGTGATGCGATGACGCAGGCTGCCAGCGGTCGCCATGGCTACTTGGTAACGCCCGGATTCTGAATTGCGACGTTGAGCACCGATGCGGAGATCGCTAGGCCCAGCTGGCAGACATTCTCGCCGGCGCCGAGATCGGCAGCAGGCTGGATGCCGCCCGGCGTCTCGCTGAGATAATAGGGATCGCCTGGGACGAGCGTCGCGCCAATGGTGACGGGGCCGCCGGTGCACACGACGAGCGGTTGGTTTAGCGCCGCGCCGTTAAGAGCGATACCCCCTGCTTTCTTGGCTTCGGCCGTAGCCGAATTGCTGTCGGCCAGCATCCACTTCTTGTTGATGGAGGAAAGGTAGACCGCCTTGCCGGCGGTGATGGCCTCACCGGCCTGGCCGGAGACCCGGGCAGCGTTGGGATCGGCGACGACGGATGCGGCGGTAATGACGAGATCGGCCATGGTGGCTCCTAGAATTGGCGGAAGCGATAGGCGCTGAGAAGCGCGTTGATGCTCGTTCGGTAGCGGGCAGCGTCATCCACATCGTCGTAATTCATTTCGACGTGCAGCTTGATGGCGCTTTGAAAGTTGCCAATGCGCGGATCGTCGCTCGCAAACCCCGCCCAGCAACGAACACGAAATGAGCCGGCAGGGCGCGGCCAGGAGTAACCAGAATTGAGGATTAGTCGCGGCTGCCAGGTGAGCGGACCGCTCACACGATAGGCAACCGGGGGGTACTCCACGTCGGCGCCGTACAGCACGGTCAGAGCGTGCTCGTCGTCGAGGAACACAGGACCAGGCAGCGTCACCTCTCGCAACGGAACCGGGTCGTAGAAGAATTCGACCTCCTGACGTGCGACCGGCCGCCGGAGCCACCCGATATCGGGGTCCTCGAAGCCAGCTTGTGCGCCGGCAACGAGAGCCTCGATACGGTCATCGTCTTCGTCGTGATCGACCCGCAGGTGCGCCTTCATCTCTTCAAGTGAGACTGCCTGATCGGGGGGCGTGATGACGACGAAAGGCATAGGGCCAGATCAGTCCTTGGAGGTCTTGGAAGCTTGACCCTGCTCCGCAAGGTGGCGGGCGACAGCCTCAGCGCCGGAGATCGTCGGATCGTTGAAATCGATCCGATTCTGATCTTCGGTCGTCTGCTCGCGCGGGTTGGCATCCACCGCCGGATGGCCGAGATCGACATCCGTCACCTGATCCGGGGCGCCCGAAGGCTCGACTGTCTTCGCCGCCGGGATGTCGGCGGGCGCAGATTTCTGTTTTACGGTCTTCTGAGCGGTCTTGCTCTTGTTAGCCATACCGGCCTCCATCAGTTGTGGAAGGGAACGAGCGGCGCTGGACGCGCCGCCCGGCAGTCGTTAGGTGGCGGACACCTTGATGGCGACCATGGCCTGCGGGTTTTTGATGCCGCCGCCGACGCGCTTGGTGGTGTAGAACTGCACGTACGGCTTGTTGGTGTAGGGATCGCGCAGAACGCGGACACCGATACGGTCGATCACGATGTACGTTTCCGCCATGTCGCCGTAGAGAGCGGCAATTGCATCGGCCGCGACGTTCGCCATGTCTGGCACGTCGACAATCGGAACGCCGGCCAAGGTCGACGGCTGGCCCTGCTGGAAGCTCGGCTGCCACAGATAGTTGCCCTGTCCGTCCTTCAGCTTGCGCATGGCCGCAACCGACAGACGGTTGGTGTAGAGCTTGGCGTTGGCCGAATATGCCTGCGGCAACGCATAGATCGCGGTGATGAAGCCATCCCCCGTAAATTTCGTGGCATCGCCACTCGGAGAGATGGGAATTGCGCCCCAGGGATGCGCAGCGGCATTCGCACCGCCCGTGACATATGTGAGCAGACCGTTCGGCTTGTTGGTGCCGTTGCCCGACAGGAACGCGATATTCTCCTGGCGCGCAAATTCGGTCTTGGTCTCTTCGGTCAACCAGTTCTCGACGTTAAAATACGCATCGTCGAGCAGCTGCTGGGTCACCGCCGGATTCGCATAGATTTCACCAAGCGCGTAGTTCAGCGAGCCGATCTGCGGAGTGGAGGTGGCTGGACGCGACGCAGTCTCACCTACCCAGCCGGAGCCAACAGCGCGATCCGTAAAGAGCTTGGAGAACCCGGGACCGGAGATCGAGATGACCGTGGCATTCTCTCGGATGGGCGAAATCAGCTTGAGCTTTTCGCCGAGAGTACGGTCCCATTCGACCGGCGCCATATAGCCGCCGTCAGCGGCGCTGCCGACCGACATCGCGGCCTGCACTTCGCCCTTTCGAAAGAACTGCGGGAACGCCTTGGCATAAGCGACTTGCTCAGCCGTCGGCTCAACGCCATAGGCCGGGCCGGAGTTGCCGGCCTTCGCGGCGGCGATCTGGACAGCCTGCTCGTCCAGCAGCTTTTGCAGGTCGCCAAGCGAAACGTTGATACGATCAAGCTTTTCGTCGCGAACGACGTCAGCCTTCCCCTTCTCGTCTGCCGTAGCCTTGAACTCAGTCCAAGCCTTCTGCAGCTGCTCGATCACAGCCTGCGGATTGCTTCCGTCGGCACGGATGCCGGCTCCCACGATGGCACGCGGCACATACGCCGAGGCGGACTGCAGAATGCTTTTCTTCGAAAAATGGCGCATTGGTTTAACCTTTGAGGTTCTGAAGCGACGAAAGAAGCCCGATCATGTCGAGCGGCGTGTCACCAGCTTTTGGCTTGGTGTGACCGTCTTTCGACGGGTCGAGGGCAGCGCCTGGCGTACCCTCTGCGCGGGCAGCGCCTGGCGTGCCCGAGATCTTATTGATACGCGCGCGGGCTTCGCTTCGGGACTGCCCAGCAGCCACCAGTGAAAGCTCCATCGCGCGCAGATCGTTGATTTGGCGATCCCGCGCTTGCGTATCACCGTCAGTCGTAACCTTGTCCGCCGACAGCAGTGCATCGGCGAAGCCGCGATCAATAGCCTGCGAGCCCGACATGTATGTCTCGGAGTCCATCCATTTCGCGATCTGCTTGGCATCCTGCCCGGTACGCGAGGCGTAGAGGTCGACCATTGCCTGGTCGAACGGCTCAAGATACTCGGCCGTCTCCTGCAGGTCGTGACGATTTCCGACCGCAATGACCCAGCAATTGTGGATCATCATAAACGACGCAGCGCCGATCTCGATGCTGTCGCCGGCCATCGCAACAATCGATGCGGCCGAGGCTGCCATGCCCATGATCTTTACGGTGATCGGCTGCGGATGTTCGCGCAACACGTTGTAAATGGCGATTCCTTCGAACATGTCGCCGCCGGGCGAATTGATCTGAACCTCAATGGGGCGGTCACCGATCGCGCGGAGCTGGGAAGCGACGCCCTTCGCCGTGACACCGCCACCGGACCAAAAATCTTCGCCGATCACATCGAACATGGTGATGACATTGTCACCCTTCTCGAGCGCGCGAATACCGGCAGCGTCCTCAGACCACCGATCAAGCACCTTTCGGTCCGTCAAGGCCTGAACGTCACGCGTCGCCGGCACCGGCATGGCGCCGGGCCGCGATTTTGCGAGTACCTTAAGGCTGCGCATCGACATTGGCGGGCTCATTCGCTTGTTCGGCCGGCGGCGTGCCGGGCTGGGTCATGGGATTGGTGAGTTCGTTGCCGTCTGGGTGCGCCGGCATATCAAGAAAGTCGCGAGCTTCGTTCTGCGTAAACACCTGTCGCTGCCCCCCGGCCCCCATCATCTTCGCGAGGAACTCGCCCTGTTGGGCCATCGATCCGCGCAACAAGGCCCCGGGATTGAATTTGACCGAATATTTGTCCTGCTCTGCATCCGTCAGCAGCGTTCGCTCCACAGCCTGCTGCCAAGCCTCGAACCAGGGATTGAGCCCGTAGCGCACAAAGAATTGACCGAGGACGTCAACGCCGGAGCCCCAGCTCGTCTCATCGACCATAAGCAGCGGCCTAGGAACACCAAAAACGCGCGCCACCTCTTCAACTTGACGGCCACGCGTCTCGTTGGTCTGCGCGTCACGGGCCGAGGAAGCCACCTGCTTGTACTCGACGCCCTCTTCGAGAAATGGGGTTTTCCCTGCATTCCCCGCGCCGCTGTATCGCTCTTCCCAAGAACGCTTCATCCGCTCGAGAGCCGGCTCGCTGATCTGCGAGTCCTTCGGAGCGTTAAGCGTCCCGTCGATGAAACTTCCTTGACGATAGTATTTGGCAATAGCCAGATCTGCCGCGAGCGCCAGACCAATGGCCTCACGCGCTTGGTCGACGAGACAGATGCCGTTGATGCCATCATGCGTCAGGCCACGAAGGTGCAGGACCTCGCTCGGCTTGTAATCAATAGTTCCGCCCTTCGGACGGCTGTATCGATAGGTTACAGTCCAATCGTCGTTCTGGATTATATCCATTCGCGACGACATCAGGGGCACAAGAGCAACGACCCTTGCGCCTGCCCGGATGACAAGTGCGAAGCCGCCCCGCTTTTGCGTCAAGGCCTGCATCTGCAGGAAGCTGCGGAAGTCGAATGCAGATTGAAACCCGTTCGGCCGCCGGTGCAGCAGCTTGAACAGAGGATGAGAAGTCGCCTTCTCCTTCGTGTCAGAGTCGATCAGATGCAGCGGCAGCATGCCGATCGAGTTGGAGATCAACGAGACCGACCGCAGGACCGCTGTATTGAGCAACGCGTCGCGATCGCTGACGCTCACACCCGCATTCGTGCCAGCTCCATTACGCATGAAGGTCGCAAGATACGGATCATCCAACGAGTCGAAAGTGAAGCTGCCCATATCGGCCCGAGGCTCGATTCTGGACGCTGGCTTTGACTGCCGTCCCGCGAACAAATCGAGCAGACGCATCCGTTCTCCTAGAACATGATGATGCCGCGCTTCTCATAGACCGACACGCCGCGGCTGGCAGGGTTCCAGCTCATCAGGATTGCCGCTTCAAAGAGCGCGATCAGAGGATCAATTTTCGCGGTGCCAGCCAGCTGCTTAGTGACCATCGTCGCATTGCCGCGCCGCTCAGCCTTGGCATTCCCAACCACCCAAGACATCAACGCCTGATCAGCATGCCAGAACGTCTCGTCGGCCAGTTTCATATCGATGCCGTAGACGGCCGGCGCGAGAGCCGGCCCCTGCAGCAGACGACGGATCATTTCGTCGGTTACATTTACTGCAAGCAGCGCCTCAATCACGGCGGCCGCTTGGTTTGGATCAATGCCGATCGCGTTCTTCGTCGGCAGCAATCCCGTGGAGAGGATTCGGGCGACGATCGCTGCCATCTCGTTGATGGCATCCGCCATCGGGACAATGTTCAGCGAGCCCTCTTCCGCACATTCCTCGAGCTTCGGCGCGATATCCTTGCGCCGTTCGAGCACGATCGGATCAGCCCAGGCAAAACCAACCGAAAGCCAGTGCCGCGTCTCACGCTCACGACCGATCACCGCGAGCCCGATCAGATCGTCACGGCCGCCGCTGTCGACGCCGATCGTGACAACCTCGCAGCGCTCCAGCAGGCCTTCGAGGTCCAGGCGCTCATCGATCTGGTTGTCCCAGTTGTCGGCGCCCGCCCACCCCTCTTCGCCAACTCCGGTACCCATCTCTACGTTGAGATGCTGCGAAGCCCAGATCCGGACGGCGTCCTCGCCCTTCTCGACCTCGCTCTGATAATCGGCCAGCATCGACTGGACGGTGATCGGCCGGCCGATATTTGGCATGACCATCGGCCAGTTGCTGGGATCGCGCCAGCGCTCAATCTCCCCACTTTGGCGCTCTTCGCGTGTCAACGTCGCGATCTCGCGGGGAAACTCATAGAGCAGTGGCAGCGTGGGGCGGATGATCTTCCCGCGGTATTTCCCATCCCGAACGTTGCGGGCGAACTTCAGCTCGGTTTTGAACGCGCCAGTCGGAGCGTCGTCGCTTTGAGTGGTCGTGATGACCAGAACGCCTTCGGGCGTCTTGTCCAAGCCACCCCGGATCTGCCTCAAGATGCGCCCAGTCTGCGCCATCTTGCCAAGCACATGCAGCTCGTCGACCAACGCAAATATGAGCGCCATCGCGCCGGTGAGGATTTTGAGGTCAAAGGTCGCAACCTTCGCCTCTGATTTCGTTACGAGGTCCTCGATGGTCTTGACGTGATCGCGCGGCCGGAACCGCCTGCGAAGGTCCGGCGACTCCTCGATCATACCAACCGCTTGCTCATATGCACGGTCGGCAATCGCTTGGGTCGGCCCGAGGAACAGTGCGGTCGCTCTTGGCCGGAAGTTCATCAGCATTGCGACCAACAGCAGCGCAGCTGAATAGGTCGTCTTCGATGACCCTTTCGGAACGAGAGCCACAAAGTCCCGGATCATCCGGACCTGATTGTTCGGATCCCACGATCCGAACATCGCACGGACCAGATCGCGGAACCACTGACCGGACGCATCGCCCAGTCGCGGGTTGCCAGGAACGTCTGGCAGCCTAATCTCGTCATAGAACGCAAGCCCGATGTCCGCTTCATCGGCAAACAGAGGAAGGTTCGGCATGAGGGAGTGCCCCTGCCTGATACGCTCCTCCCAGTCCGGGCAGGACATGTCCCACATGGGGTCAGTTCATTCGCTGCTGCCGACGAGCCATCAGGTCGCCCATGGGCGTGCCGCGGTCAGGCTTCTGCGCCGCTGCGAGCGCCTCTTCCTTCTTTCCGAGCTTGGGCTGCTTCACCGGCTTCTCGCCTGCAGGCTTCGCAGGGCGATGGGTCTGCCCAAAGTTCATCAGATCATTCCGCTCGATGTACTTCACGAACTCACGGATCGCCGAGATGTTACCGGCGTTCACGCCCTCGAGCAGCTTGACGCCCACCTGGGCAACGAGGCGATCCCGAGCCACATCACGAAACTTCAGCTCTGAAAAATAATGCTTCCGCAGCGTTGGCTGGGTCACGTAAAGCGCGGCCGCGATGCGCTCGTTGCTCCAGCCCATCGCAACTAAGAGACTGACTCGATTCCGGTTTTGCTGAGTCGCCACATGTTCGGGTCGACCGCGTCCACCCCAGTTGGCAGGAACCGGATCGCCAAACAGGTCAAAAACTTCGGCCATCGTGAAAATAAAACCTGTGACTGAGAGAGGCGCCGGTCCGGGCGATCGAGCCTTGGAGACTTTCGACCGCCCCCCACCCGGCCTGGCCTAGTGCCAGACGCCTCGTTGATGCAGCGTCGATTGCTCTTCACGCTGCTTGTCGCTGTCGTGGCATGGCTTGCAGAGCGTCTGCAGGTTGCCCTCGTCCCAGAACAGCCGCTCATCACCTCGATGAGGCTTGATATGGTCACACACGAGCAGCGATGTGTTGCCTTCCAGCTTTCCGCAGCCAGTCCGCTGGCATCGATACAGGTCGCGAAGGAAGACGGTGAGCCTGAGCTTCTGCCATCTCGCAGTCTTGTACCAGGAGCGCCATGGTGGCGAGGCAGGCCGGCTATGCTTTGTGTTCGTTCTCACTATCCGCCTAAAGGGGGCCGCTCACCGGCTAAGTAGCAAGCGGCCCAAGTCTAGGGAGGAAACGCCCAAGGAGGGCAGCGATAGCGCAAGGCGCTACCGCACACCCTAGAACGCAGAAAGCCCAGCTCTGGGGCTGGGCTTGTTACACGCTGGACGCTGAGGGCGGATCACATGGCAGGCTCCTGTTCGAGCAATTGCTTCTATCCACCAAAGCAAAAGCCCCATGCGTTACCGCCGGGGCTTGATGTCGTGGAGTCGGCTCCGCCATTGCCCGCTGTTTCAGCTGGCTGCGCGACCGGACTTATCGGCCATCGCACCATTCGAGCGGCAGGTTCCGCTATACTGGTGCGATCTGGTTCACTGTGGCTTGCACGCGAACCTCACGCTTCAATAGTTCGACGAGTATGGTGATTCTACCCTTCTCGTCTACATCGGAAACACGGCCTGTCATGTTGTCAGTGATTGCGCTCAACAGGATTCTGACCTCATCCCCAACAGCAGGCTGGTACCCCGCGATCTTCCGCCCCTTATCTCGATAGAACAACTCACGCTCACCGGCCTCGATGTACTGGATCGCCTGCATGGCAACTGGCCTCACCACAGCCACGTCCTCACCGAACCGCCACAGCGGCCGAGACGATACACCCGGGCATCTTGCGATAACATCGTATCGGCTCGACACCACGCTCTCTGCCACAAACAGCAACCCCGGGAACAGCGGGCGCATGACGTCCTCATGGGTTTCCCCGGCTAAGTGACGCGCCTTTGGCAACGGCGCCGTCCGCAGCATGGTCGGCATGTAGAACGGCACCTTGCGCAACACCAAACCGGCCTGCGCAGCCATCTCGCGGTTCGGCTCCGTCTGGACCACATACCAGCGGCAGCCCGGCGCTGGTGTCAAATCCACTGGCGGCTCGCGATCGACATAGCCGACAATGTCGCCAATCTTGTAGCTGGTGGCCGTCATGCTGTTTCCTCGTCGGGATTATAGATTGAACCATCTTTTTTGGGCGGCCACGGCCACGGAGCTTGGGAGCCCTCAACGAGCCTGCGCCGGGTTGCAAGCACGAGGTTCTCGCCAACGAACGCCTCCCATGCGCCTGCCTGTTGGCGATCCAGCACCACCCACTGATCGCGCGGCGGGGCGTGCGCCAAAGCCAACAGCCGTGGCGTCACTGGTCGGAGATGGCGCACAGCACCATCGGGCGATCGCATGACGGTGCGCAGGAACTCGTGCGTACCGACAAGCCCATGCAACGCCGTGACCGCCGACGCCTCAACCGTGTCAGGTGCAAAGCTCGCATTTACCGGCTTTTCGGCCTCAGCCTTCGCAGCCAGCAGCGTCCAGCGCTTCTGCTCAAGATACCGCCACCCAGCAGGCACGCGATCACGCTTCAACCGTTTCAGGTCAGCGAGGAAGGGCGCAATTCCCTCCAGCGCAGCAGCGCGCTCTTCGTCGCTCAGCGCTGCCGCTGCATACCCCGTGCGTTGACGGTCATCGGACGCCGCCGTCGGCCAACGCTGCTCGAAAGCCGAAATGAACTTGGCCACTTCGTCGTGCGCGCGCGCGTCTCTCTCACGTTCAAGATGGGGACGTTGTAAGGGGACGTTCTTGGTGCCCACGTATGTATGGGCACCCCGTGCCCGCTCTGGGTGGGCACCCGGGTGCCCATCTATGGGCAGGGGTGCCCGCTGGTGGGCACCCCCCTCCCCGGATTCCGATAAGGAATCGCTATCGTCCGCAGACGCCGAAACACCGCTTTCGTCGCGATCGAGAATGACACGATATGCAAAGGATTGACTTGGCTGCGTGCCCTCGTCTGCGTCAGCCTCACGGCGACGCATCTGCACCCATCCAGCTTCGTAAAGCCGCTCCAACGAACGCTGCAGCGTCGCGCGGCCGCACTTGATCTCTCGCGCCATCTTGACCTGACTGCGCCGACACCAGCCGAGATCGTCAATGTGACGGCCAAGCAAGCAAAGCACTTGGAGATCGCGGGGCTCCAGCGTGTCGTCGGTGACTGCGCCGGCCGGGATGATTGAATAGCGGGGGCCGCTCATGGTGGTCTCGATGTGATGCTGGGAAACTGGACGCACACGCAACTAACAGTTTGGGCTATGCCGGCTCGCAGGCCGGCGTGGCGTCGCAGATGATCTGCTCGCCATCTCGATAGAACTCGGTCCAATGCCGAGCACGCGGACCCTCGACCTCATGCCGCCCGACCTTGGTGATGCCGCAACCGTTGAGGCAGGTTCGCTCGCTCTTGTGCGGGAAGCGCGCAGGCTCACCCCAACGATGACGCGGGCCGCTCATGCTGGCACCGGCGGCGAGAGCAAGCGCTCCACGATGCGATCTTCGGCCATCCGCTCGAATGCACCGCGCTCTGCGGCTAGGACCAGGCGATCAACCCAATGTTCTGGCATGACGATGATGGGTCGCTCCACACCATCGACCACGATCACGTCCGATCTGATCTCGCCCAGTTCCGCACCGTCCTTCACCAGCCGGCAGACGACGCGCGAGATCGCGAGGCTACGCTCGTCATCGCTCGCAATCATCTGCAACAAGGTCAACGCCGAGCCACCGATCATCAGACGCGACCTCGCAGATCGAGTGCGCTGTAGCCTGGCAACGGATCACCGAAGAGCGCCGATGTCAGCGAGCGATGCTCGATTGACCTGCGCACATCGCGATCTGCAATTGCCACAGCATCGGCGATCTGCCGGACCGGATCGCGTGGCGGCGACTTTCGTTGCAGATCGTAATACTTGGCCGAGCAAGCGTAGCCGCGTCTCCCTAGCCTCAGGCCGATCTGAACGAAGGACACACCGCCCGCGCACAACCGCAACAGGTCGGCCACCTCTTCGTCCGTCCAAGGGCGGTTCGGCACCGTCTCGTCACGCGGAGCGAGCATGTCGCGTATCTTGGTACGTATCGAAGCAGGCTTCCTGTCGATGCGTTGCGAGATTTCTGCAAATGTCGCACCGCTGTCGAGAAGCGCGCGTAACTGCGCGCACTGATCTGCCGTCCAAGGCGTGCCGCCATTAGCCATCACGTGACCTCGACGTAAGGCAACACACGAAGACTAAGGGCCCGGGCAGTCGCAACTTCGGCTTGAGCACCGAGGCTTTTTTCCCATCCAGGCAAAACAACGACTGCATCCGCGTGGAGGCAGACGAACTCAAGATCGTCTTTCAACGCCTCGCGAAGATTGAATCCGTGCTTCACCTCCGCAATGGCGTTGTCGCCAGTCTCGTTTCCTTTCGAGATATCGACACCGGTTGCGATAATGTCCCGCTCAGCGGGATTGAAGACCTCATGGCCCTTGCCGCGCAGATCCGCCGCGGCCGCGTGGAAAGCAGGGAAATTGAATTCGGCAATGCCCCTCATTGGGCCAGCGATGTAAATTTTCATGCGGCGTCGCTCGTTGTCTTCGGTTGAAGGAAGCTGGGGAGATCAATCGGCGCCGCGTCATCTTCGATGACCTCTCCTGTTTCAGGATCATGCGGCGGCATCGCCGGCATCTCGAACTTCAGCTCGTTGCCCCAGCTGGTCCAGCCGGCCCGGGGCCTGCGCGCATAAAGTTCGAGATACGGCCCGTCGACGAGGCGCTCGATCCGCTCGTAGGCGTCGTCGGGCTTGCGTGAGTGCTCCATGATCGGCGCGACAATGAGCTGCCGGACGTCTGCATGTAGCCGCTTCGGGGATCCCCGCGTCGCGAGCCAGCAAGCCTCAGGATTGGCGCGAGTCCAATAGCCCTGCGTCATCGCCCACCCATCGCCACTGGCAAGCTGCTTCGCCCAGGTGAAGGCCGTCGTCTTGTGCGTAAAGTCGAGCGCGGCGATCAGATCGAGCGCTGCCTGCGGGCACCAATCGACCATCCACATGAACATGACGCAGTCGTCGGCCACGCAATCCTTGACCGGCGCCAGATCTTCCATGATCCGCTCGATAGCACCGGTCGTGTAATGCAGGTTGGCCGACCGCCCCTCGCCGGCATCAGAACGCGCCTTGAAATGCCAAGGTGGATCGAGATAGAGCGCCTTCGCCTTGTAGCCGCTCGCCGCCAACGCGCGCAGATCAGCAACTGTGCCGCCATCAATCGTCCGCGCCGCATGATCGCTGCGCCGCTGCGCATCGCGCGCGACTTTATCAGCAGCGGAGACAGGATCGACCAGCACCGCGCGGCCAGCGGCAATCTTGCGCCGGGTGCTTTCGACAAGCGCCTCGAATGCGATCTCTGAGATTTTGGCGCTGCGATTTGCCGTTTTCGCGAGGTTCTTGTCGACGCCGACCTCCGCTAAAGTCACCCGCGGAAATGGGGTTTCTTCAACCCCATTTTTCTTCGGGCGGCCCTGGACGATCTGCCCCGCTTTGCGCGCCTCTTCGAGCACAAACCCGAGCCGACGCTCCGCCCGCATCTGGAACTCAGTCGCCTCGGCAAGCAGCTCGCGATCCTGAATCTGGCGAGCATGAAGCTTCACATGCTCCATCTCGTCCCTGATGGAGAGAACCTGATCCACGCGAGTTGCTTCTGCCAGCGCCCGCCTGACGACCGAATACTGAGCCAGATTCACGCCTGCCCCCTATCGGTAGTGGTTGGCGGAGCCGCGATGGCGTTGTCGATCGTCTCATCGACCACCTGCGCACGCAGCGCCGGGTTCACGCGCAAGCCCGCGCGGATGAAGGCAGCGCCTATGCGAAGCGCACGCTCAGGCGACACACCAAGGCGCACGGCATTACCCGACTTGTCAGACCCGAAGATCCGCACGACCGCCATATCTGCGCTGGCCGTCAAAAGCATTTCGCGCGTCAGCAGCGTCACCTCTTCGCGCACAACGACGCTCTCGTCCGCCGCCGGCCATTCCGCGACCGCATCACTCACGCCATCGGTCATGCGCAGTCACCGCGATCGAGAGATCCGCCCGGCAAGCGCGGCAGTTCGCCAAACGGCGCCGCGTACGGGTTGCGCGGCTGGTCGAAGGGCCACAGGATGGTGACGATCACCCCCGCCAGCCCAAGCACGGCAAAGCCGGCCATCAGAAGCCACTCGAACATCACATCGCCCTCGCTAAGCGGAGAAAATCGTCGCGCTGCTCGCGCGCAGAACGGTTCGAACCGGACGGACGCTCCTTGGAGGGCAACCGCCCGCCCGGCTCGGTCGTCGACGGCCGTGACCCCGCCGACGAAGCTGAATTCGATGATGTCGCAGGAGTGCGGGAGCCCGTCATTGCGACGCCTCCACCTGCAGAGCCTCAAGTGCACGCTGGGTTTCAACCAACTTGCGGCGCGCATCGTTGATGTCGAGCTGCTTGCGATAGCGCGAGAACCAGTCCGGACTGGCGTCGCCCATCACGACCAGGAGCACATCCCGGCCGAATTCTGAGCGCAGCAACTTCGAGAGAATCGCACCGTTTTCGTGACGTTCACCACAGAGCAGTTTTTGACACTGCCCGAGCGGCTCATCGATCAAAATTGCTAGGTGCCACGCGGCTTTATGAGCCGGCAGCAAGCTACGCACTTTCTGCATGACTGGCGAAATCTGATTCCCTTTTTGGGGAATTTGATTCCCGTCGTGGGAATCGCTCGATTTGGGAGAAACGCGCAGCTTCGCTACGTTGCGTGGCATCAGTTCACCTGTTCGGAAAGCTTAGCGGTGCCAGAATCGACTACAGGACGAGGAACATCGGAGGGCCAGTCACACCCTTCGGGCCAATGCGCGGAGAACCAGCGCATGGCATTCTCGAAACGGCCGGTCGCGAGATCGGCCCCGCGGGACGCGATGGCCTCCAATTTTTTGCCCTCGTTGAAGACCAGCGTCGACACGCGCGCGAGCGACAAGCCACGCGCATGACAGTAGCAACGAGCGACCGTGAGCAATTGATCAGTGAGAATCATTTGCCAAATGTGCGGTTAAATAACCGCTTTCGTCAACTGGAGCGCGGGCAATTGTCCGCTTTCAGACACACCGATGTTGCGGGCATTCTCCCGCACATGAAAAAGGCCCCATCTGCAAAATCGATATTGAACCGCATCGACAAGCGCTTAGCCGCCCTCAAGAGGGATGGGCGACCCATGTCAGACCGAGCGCTGAGCCTCGCTGCTACGGGGTCTCCTGACACCGTTCGCAGCATCCGGCGCAACATGGAGTCCGGCAGCCAGCGCGGGATATCCACCGAAACAATCATCAAGCTGGCGCCAAAACTGGAGACATCAGTCGAATGGCTGATCAACGGAACAGGCGCCGAGACGATAAGAGACCACCACATCGACAGCAGCGACGTCTTGAGCGACGACAGCCAGCCGAAGAGGCGGACTCGCGTGGTGGGCTACGTTGGCGCGGGAAGCGAGGCGCATTTTTACGCTGTCGCCGATGAGGATTTTGAAACCGTGGAAGCGCCTAATGGCGCCTCCGACGAAACTGTAGCCGTCGAAATTCGTGGCAAGAGCTGGGGTCCATTGATGGACTCCTGGATCGTATTTTACGAGGACGTCCGTTCGCCCATCACCGAGGATCTGTATAACGAGACCTGCGTCGTAGGTCTCGCAGATGACAGGATACTGATCAAACAGATCAAGCGCGAGAGAGACGGAACCTTCACGCTACTGTCTAACTCGGCCGAGCCACCTATTCCGAACGCGAAGATCGAATGGGCCGCGAAGGTGACGGGGATGCGCCCCCGGTAACGATTGGCTTGGCTCGCGACAACGCTGCATCGATCAAACTTGCGAGAAAGCCCAACTGGCTGCGCATCCAACTTTTGTTAAGGCGAAGCGCTACTAAAACGTAGCGATCATCCTCAACAATCACACTTGCAGCACGAGACATAAGCGAGCGGACGTCGGCTTCAGTCATGAACCACTCCTAATTTTTTTGTTTCTATACCGATAACCTCATCCCGCTCAGCCGGAGTTGCCAGAGGTATTTATTGACAAGACAGCATTGCCAAGACGGTGTTGTTCGTGTCGGAAGCCCAAGGGCGCGCGAAAAGCCACGAGAAGGACCTATCGCAGGTTGAAAAGCGGTAATTTCTTCCATCTCAGGAAACATCAACCCAAGAACGTCATGCGACAAAATGACTCCTCAGAGGTGCATTCATCCGCACGCGGGCAATAATCGCGGTTATTTAACCGCTTTTTCTTGACGCGGTTAAATAACCGCGTATTGTTTCACGTGAAAGCAATCACGGGAGACACCCAATGAAGCGCCCCTATCGCTGCAATCGCCTGCCCGGCGTCACCTCCGCCCCTCCTCGCTCAATCACCATCAGCGCGATCATCGAGAGCTCGATCGCCAAACCTCGCTCTGAGCTGACCGATTTCGCTGCCGTCGGCCAGCTGGCCGAAGACATGCGTACTGCCTACCAGCGAGAAGGCGGCATCAGCCGCGACGAATTGCGCGGCCTCGGCTGGACCGACGCCCAGCTCGATAACCTCGCAGAACGCGCTCGCTCGCGCGCTCAGCAGCTGGCCGGCGCCGGAGTCTGACATGACCACGCAGCAGAACGCCGACCGGCTTCTGATTGCTTGGCAGGCCAGCCGGCACCTGCCCGCCACCTTGCGTGCCCGCGAGATCGACGAGGCGATCCTCGTTGCAGCGAACAGCAACGCCACCCCCATCGAGGCACTGTACCTCGCTCAGCTTGACGCCGTTGGCGCCGAAATGGCTGCGCGATGATCAGGCTGATGGTGGAAGAGGTTAGCGCCCTGATTTCGATTGCCCTGTTCTGCGGGATGATCGCCGTTTGGGCAGCGGTGCTGGCATGAAAATGGCCCCAGGCAAGGTGCGGGTCGCCGTCGCCATGCCGGGCGACCTACTGCAGATCGCGTCGCAGAAGGCGCGGGAGCAGTCGATCACCATGAGCGAATTTTGCTGCCGCGGCCTGCGGCAGCTGCTCGAGTCCGAGAATAGCCGCGTAGAACCCGACAGGAACACCGGTTCATGACGCACTTCGCCAAATCCGAGCTTCCTACGGCCCTCGCGGACGCGTTTGCTGCGTCGGCAACGCTGGGGATGCCGGAACTTGCTCGCCTTTTACCGATGGACGAGAAGACGCTGCGGAAGCATCGTGACGCCGGCAACCTGACCGGCCGGATCAAGGGCTTCGGCCGGGCTAAGCCCCGCTGGGTCTATACCGCCCAGGAAGTCGGCCAGTTCCTCGCAACGCTCGCAGAGATGTCGCCATGTCGATCTACCGCATCAAGGACTCCCGGTATTGGCAGTTCGACTTCCAACTCGACGGTTATCGCTTTTCCGGGTCCACAAAGTGCACGAACAAACGTGAAGCGCAGGCCTACGAAGACACGGAGAAAGCCAAAGCCCGCGACCTGGTTGCAATCGCCCGGCGCGCTTCCGGAGAGCCGCTGAGGCTTGGCGACGCCTGTGATCGCTGGTGGAACGAGGTCGGAGCGCACGGAAGCGAGCGCGACCTGTTCCTGTCGCTTCAGCGACTGAAAGACATTCTCGGCCCCCGCACCTTCCTGCACGAGATCAAGGACAACGATCTGTCGCGCCTCGTCGCCGAGCGGCGGCAAGACCGCATTCGCGCCGGCCGTGACGACAAGGGCGCGCAGCTCTGGCGCCCGATCACCAACCGGACCGTCAACAAGACCGCGACCGGCCTGCTGCAGCGCATCTTTGCGCGCGCCGTCGAGAACTGGGACGCCGTGATACCGAAGCAGCCAAAGTGGAAAAACCATCGGTTGCCGACGACGAAGCGCCCCATCCGCGAGATCAAGCACGCCGAGGAAGCGCTGATCGATGCGCAGCAGGATGAGGACTACGCCGCGCTGCGCCGCTTCGCCATCATCACCGGCCTGCGCAAACGAAATCTCCTGCTGACATGGATGCAGGTGGACTTCGAGCAGGCCACGGTGACAGTGATCGCCAAGGGCGGCATCCCACGCATCGTGCCTCTCACAAAAGAGGCCTACGCGATCCTATGGTCGCGCCGAGGCCACCACAGCACCCACGTCTTCACGTTCAAAGCGCAGCGGACGAAGACCGATCCGAAGACGAAGGCAAAGTTCATCCGCGGGCAGCGCTACCCCGTGACCTATTACGGCCTGACCTCCCACTGGCGCCGAGCAGTCAAGCGCGCCGACGTCAAGGCACGCTTCCACGACATCCGCCACACCACAGGCACCCGGCTGCTGCGGGCGACCGGAAATCTGAAACTCGCGCAGAAGCTGCTCGGCCATTCCGACATCAAGACGACCGCTGAATTCTATGCGGACGTGCTGGTTGAGGACATCCGCGCCGGGATGGAAGCGACCGACGCCGCCACGCAGCGACACATCGCCGACCAAAAGTCCCAGGGAAATCCCCAAGGTTCGGTCGCGAACGCCGACAAGCCTTTGAAGGGCAACATCAAATGACGAGTCAGACACTCAGATTTCGATTCCGAGGGTCGGGCGTTCGAATCGCTCCGAGTGCACCATTTTCCGATCAAAATCATCGACTTGTGCATCACAGCAGCCGCGGCTGCCGATGTTGGCCAGTGGGCCAGACCGCCCATTTTTGCGCATCTATTTACCGCCCATTTGCATCCTCTCTGTATGGTCTTGGCCATTGAGGATGCATGCATGATGGATGAGCGGCGCAATGCGGGGCGCGTCACGTTTGAACGCGGATTTCCGGTCTGGCTGATGGCCATCGACGGTACCTGGCGGCGCAATTGCCGCATGATGGACGTCTCGGAAACCGGCGCCCGGCTCGTCGTCGAAAGCTCCATCGAGGGCATCAATCTCAAGGAGTTCTTCCTGCTGTTGTCCTCCACCGGCCTTGCCTTCCGGCGCTGCGAACTCGCCTGGGTCAATGGCGAGGAGATCGGCGCCACCTTCCTGCGCCAGGGCCCGAAGAAGAAGACCGACCGCAAGGCCGATGCTGACGCCTGATCCGGCGAAAGTTCCGCCTTACCCGCTCACCATCGCGTGCGTGCGAGCCTTGCCATGCGTGAAACTCATGTGACCATTCGAGCGGGAACATGCAGTCGTCTCAGAGCTTTTTCTCCCGCGTATCAGGTGCGTTTGGCCGCCATGAATTTCGGGAGCTCACCATGAAAGATTTTTCCAACGCCGCGTTTCCGCCGGAGATGATTTCGGTGATGCAGAAGGCGCTTGATGGCGCAGTGTCGACATTGCCGCATCCCGTGAGCTCGGTTCATGTGCAGTCCATTGCCGAAACGATCCTGCGGACCACCCGCGATGGCGAACGCGATCCGCAGATGCTGCAAACCATGGCACTGCTGGAACTGCAGCTGACCGACCGCTGAACGGCGCCGCCGTGTTTTCGCATCAGCCGCCTCCGCACACGCAACCAGATCGACCGGGCGGCGTTGTTGGCCCAACCGGGAGACGATTGAATGCCCTATGCGCTTTTTGCGAATGCGACCAAGGTCAGCAAGGCCTTTGCGAGCAAATCCGCCGTCTGGCGCCATGCTGAAGAAAGCGGTCTGGTGACCGAGGTCGGCCTCGGCGAAGAGGATCCACCGCGCCGCATTCTCGACATGGACTACTCCATCAGGGAGTGCGCGCCCGATCCATCTGAAAAAACGTCAGAACACGGCATGAGCGAACATGACATCGCACAGATGATCGCGGCCTGCCGCGTCAGTCCGCCGTCCGCAACCGCCGCATCGTGAACTCGATGGCGCCGTCGGGCATTTCCCGCCAGCGCTCGACCTCGCTCATATAAGCCTGCTTCGGAAACCGGTCGAGAAACGCCCGCGCCGTCTTGCGGGCGTCCTCGCGCGTCTGGGTGAACGTCTCGCGGACATAGCCGTCATCGCGCAAGCGCCGCTGCCGGCGCTCGGCTATTCCTTCCGCCAGATCGCGTGGCGTCTTCGGCACGGTTGCAACTCCATACTCGGGCAACGACCTCGACCAGATTGGCATGGAACCGGAACCAATCAAGCCAAAAAAGAAAGGGCGCCACGATCCGCGGCGCCCTTTCCCTACTCTCGCTGAACCGAGCACCGAGGTGCCCGAGCCGGCCGCACTACAACAAGCATAGTACGAACTTAGCGGGCGACCTCAGCGAGGTGACAGCGCTTGGAATGAGACACTGGACCACCTCCTTTCATTGTTGACGATACGACCAATATAGGCCGGTTCTGTCCTTTGTTAAGCCCCTCGCCAGTTCCATTGCGTTGACGCCGGCGCGCAGGGTTGCCATAGTTCGATCGCGCAACCAAGGGACGGGTTTCGCCACCGGGAAGCGATGAAAAACGGGCTGTATTCTCTTCATGTGGTGCTGCTGGATGGACGGTCTGGCAAAGGCAGCGGCGTCGTGACCTTTCGCGACGGCGAGCTGCTCGGCGGCGACGCCTATCTGTTTTATGTGGGCAGCTACACCGTCAATCACGAGGCCGGAACCTTCAAGGGCGAAGTCTCGGTGATGCAGCATACGCCGAGCCCGGATATGAGTCCGCTGTTCGGCAATCAGAGCCAGCCGGTCGGCATCGGCCTCACCGGCACATTCAACGACACGTCGGCAACGATGAACGGCACCGCGCTGGTCGGCAAGAACAGCCAGATTTTCCGCGCGACCCTGCGCAAGCTCGCCGAGTCCGAGAAGTAGCCTCTCGTCATTGCGAGGAGCACTTGCGACGAAGCAATCCAGCCTTGTCGCGCTGCCGCTGGATTGCTTCGTCGCCTTCGGCGCCTCGCAATGACAGAATTCACTCCGCAGCCAGCTCCAGCGGCGCGTTGCGAGGCAGGATGATCTGGATGCGCGTGCCCTGCCCCGGCTCCGAATGCAGGTGCAGCCGTCCGCCGAGCCGACTTGTAACGATGCTGTAGACGATGTGCAGCCCGAGCCCGGTGCCGCCCTGATCGCGCCGCGTGGTGAAGAACGGATCGAAGGCGCGGCGACGCACTTCTGGCGTCATGCCGATGCCGCTGTCCGAGAACAGGATCTCGACGTGGTCGGCGCCGGACTCCTGCACCTTGATCTCCACCGTGCCGCCCGTGCCATCGGGAAACGCATGTGCGACGGCATTGAGCAACAGGTTGGTCAGCACCTGACCGTAGGGGCCGGGATAGCTGTTCATGGTGAGGCCCGGCTTGCAGTCCACCGACAGCACGAGCTTGTGCTTGCGCAGGCCGGGCTTCAGACTCATCACCACCTGTTCGGTAAGGTCCGCAAGATCGAACACCCGCTGGTCTGAATAGTTGCGGTCGGCAGCCACCTGCTTGAACGACTGGATCAGCTCTGCCGCGCGATTCAGATTGGCGACGAGCTGCGACGCCGCATCGCGATTGGCATCGATGAACTCGTTCAGCGTCGAGCGCCGCAAATCGCCGCGCGCAACTTCGTCGGCGAAGCGCGCCACCCGGCGCTCCAGCGATGATGCCACCGTCAGGCCGATGCCCACGGGATTGTTGACCTCATGCGCCACGCCGGCGACGAGGCGCCCGAGCGCTGCCAGCTTCTCCGCCTCGATCAGCGAATTCTGCGTCTCGCGCAGATTGCGCAGCGCCCCTTCGGCCGCATCACGCGCCTTGCGCATCTCCTGTTCGCTGCGCTTGCGTTCGCCGATGTCGAGCGCCACGGTGACGATATTCTCGATCTCGCCATCGGCGCGCAACAGCGGCAGCTTGTTCACCAGCCACTGTCGCATGACACCAGCGGCATCGCGGTATTCCTCTTCGTAGAAGCCAAGACCGTCATGGGTGGCCAGCACGCGCTTGTCATTAGCGTCGGTCTTCGACGCGCCATAGCGGGCCATCAACTCGCCAGTGGTCTGGCCCAGCGCCTCGCCGGGCTCGATCCCGAATATGCCGGCCATGTAGCGGTTCATCAGCACATAGCGGAGATCGGGATTCTTGACATTGATGACCGCCGGCACCGTATCGATCACCTGCTGCAGCAGACGGCGACCTTCGAGCACCGCGGCCTCGGCCCGTTTCTGGTTGGTGATGTCGCGCACCGTGCCTTCATAGCGGATGACGACACCATCCTGATCGCGCACCGCCGTGGCGCTGTCCGACAGCCACAGGATCGTCTGCTCGCGCTGATAGACCTGATACTCGAATTCGCGCACCATGCCGTCACGCTGCATGCGCCGCTGATATTCGAGGCGCGCAAGCGGATCCACATAGATGTTCCTGGAAATATCCAGCGTCGCCCGGATCAGATCATCAGGCGTGTCGAACCCCATCATCCGCGCCAGCGCCGGATTGGCATTGAGCAAGGCGCCGGCCGGCGTCGTGACATAGATGCCGTCGACCGAGCCCTCGAATAGTTTGCGATAGCTTTCTTCCGCGTGTCGCTGCTCGGCCAGCGCATGCACCGCTGCCTCACGCGCCGCATCGGCTTCCACCAGCGTCTTGCGGAACACTTCCGCCGCCCGGGCGATATCGCCGATCTCGTTGTTCAGCCTGGTCGCCGGGATCGCGGTCTGCTGCCGCCCACCGGCCAGCGCGTGGATCGCACGGGCGATGGCCCTCAGCGGCCGTACGATACGCCGCACCACGAAGAGCGCCGCCATCAGGCCGATCACCACGCCAGCTGTGCCGAGCGCAATGCTCTGCACACGGGCCGCCGTGAGCGTCTTGGCAAATTCATTCGACAACTGACGGCCGCGCAACGCACTCAGTTCGCGCAGGAAATCCGTGACACGGCCGATCTGCTGACCTTCGGTGCCGAGCACCTCGCGGTCGAGATCGGCGATCTTCTGCTCGGTGCTCGAAACCGCAATGATGGCATCCGCATAGGCATCGGCCGCAACCCGCAGCGCCGGTGTGCTGATCGGCATGGCGCGCATGTTGCGCGCGGCCTGTTCCGCCTGCACGGGGTCGCGCGACAGCAGCGCGGCAGCGATCTCGTTCTGCGCCTGAAACATGCGCCTGGCGCCGGCCGTGTTCGTCACATCGGGGACGGCGTTCTCGAAATTCTGCCGCAATGCCGGCAGCGTGGCGAGCAGCTCGTTGCGCTGGGCAATGAGGGCCGTCACCTGCGCGATGCCGAGACGATAAGTGGTCAATCGCGCATCGACACCGTCGATCATGGTGCGCTGCTCGGGCGCCAGTTCGAGGCGGGTTTTCTTCAGGAGGTCGCCGAGCGCGGACGCTGCTTCCGATACTTTCTCGGGCTGGGCATTCGGATCGGTCACATAGTCGCGGGCCGCCAGTCGCAGGCTGCTCAGGCGGCGGTCGATGTCCTCGGCGAGATCGCCGACGATCCGCAGCCGCTGCAATTCGGCAAAGGTCATATCGACATGGCGGACGGCCACGACATTGGCGATGCCCATCACCAGGATCACAGCCAACACGCAGAGAAATCCGCTGAATGTCAGCTGACCGATCGAGAGCGACGACGATCGGGCCTTTTCAAAAAATGCCGTAATGGCGGAAGGCATGATGCGGGACCGGACTCCAGACCGCGCCAATATATCCCGACTTCGTCCAAGGGGGAACTTGTCGGGCGGCTCGAATACATCGAACCGCCCGACATGGTTTCTACCGCGGCCTCATCGCAACACCATCATTTCGGCCGGATCGCATCGGCCGTGCCCTGGATGAAGGCCTGGATCTTGGTGACATCGGCCTCGGTCAGCTTGCCGGTAAAATCCGGCATGCCCTTGTCCTTGAACGGACCGTTGAAGACGATGTCCTTCAGATTGCCGATGGTCTCGGTGGCGGAATAGCCGAGGTTCGGCACATTGCCGCCCTTGTCCACGCCGGGCACGCCATGACAGGCCGCGCAGGCGCTGACATAGATCGCCGTCCCATCCGGCACATCCTTCGGATCGTATTTCACGCCCTTCAGCAGATTGCCGATCTGGTACTTTGTGAAGTCCGGCAACGGCGCCTTGCCGCCGACGGCGAAGGTGTAGACCGTGCCCGGACCTTCCCGTTCCGTGGCGCGCTGGGTGATGCCGAACACGCCGCCCCAGCCCACTGCGATGGAGACATACTGCTTGCCATCCACCTCATAGGTCGAGGGCGCAGCAACCGCACCAGTGCCGACCGGCGTCTCCCACAGCTTCTCGCCAGTTTTCGCATCATAGGCGACGAAGCGGCCATCGGCCGTCCCCTGGAAGACCAGATTGCCGGCGGTCGTCAGCGTGCCGCCATTCCATGGCGCAACATATTCAGCGCGCCAGGCCTCTTTCTGCTGCACCGGATCCCAGGCGATGAGCCGGCCGAATGGCAGGTTCTTCGGCTGTTCGGTGTTCAGCGTGAAGCCGATATTCCAGCCCGTCGTCGCCGCATATTTGAACGGGCCTGGATCGTTCTGAACGAACTTCTTCTCGCCGGTGAGATTGAGCGGCACGCCTTGCGCCGGCAGATAGACGAGCCCCGTCTGCGGATTGAACGACATCGGATGCCAGTTATGGGCACCGAACGGTCCGGGGATACTGTCGAAGGATTTATCCGGCGCCCGCGCCTCCGGCACCTCGATCGGCCGACCATTCGCGTCAAAGCCGGTCGCCCAGTTCACATCGACGAAATTCTTGGCCGAGATGTATTTACCATTGGTGCGATCGATGACGAAGAAGAAACCGTTCTTCGGCGCATGCAGCACCACCTTGCGCGGCTGGTCGTCGATGGTGATGTCGGCGAGGATCATCGGCTGTGTGGATGTGTAGTCCCAATTGTCGCCGGGCGTCTCCTGATAGTGCCACAGATACTTTCCGGTATCGGCATTCAGCGCCACGATCGAGCCGAGATAGAGATTGTCGCCGCCCGCGGGACTACGCAGATGCCTGTTCCAGGGTGATCCGTTGCCAGTGCCGATATAGACCATGTTGAGATCGGGATCGAAGGTGATCGTATCCCAGGCCGTTCCGCCGCCGCCGCTGAGCCAGTATTTGCCGGCGGGATCCCATGTCTTCGCCGCCGCCGCCATCGACTCGTCCTCGAACGGCTTTGACGGATCGCCCGGCACGGTGAACCAGCGCCATTTCTGGTCGCCCGTCTCCGCATCGTAAGCGGTGACGTAGCCGCGCACGCCATATTCGGCGCCGCCATTGCCGATCACCACCTTGCCATTGAAGACGCGTGGCGCGCCGGTGATGGTGTAGGACATCTTGCGATCGGTGATCGTGTCCTTCTCCCACACCTTCTGCCCACTGGCGGCATCGATGGCGATCAGGCGGCCGTCATAGACGCCGACAAAGACCTTCCCCTTGTAAAGCGCAACGCCGCGATTCACGACGTCACAGCAGCCGCGATAGCCTTTCTCGCGATCGACACCGGGATCGAAGGTCCAGATGCGCTTGCCGGTCCGCGTGTCCACCGCATGAACAACGCTCCACGGCGCCGTCACATACATGATGCCATCCACCACCAGCGGCGTCGCCTCGACGCCGCGGATGGATTCCAGGCTGTAGGTCCACATCAAGCCGATATCCTTGACGTTGGACGCATTGATCTGGTCGAGCTTGCTGAAACGTGTCTCGGCATAATCGAGGCCGTAGGTCGGCCAGTCCTTCGATGTCGCCGTATTGGCCTTGATCGACGCGCTGTCGACGGCGCCCGTCACCGTCTTGATGTGATCGGCCGAACCCTTGGTCTGCGCGACCGCGGCACTGCCGCCCAGCGTCATGCCAAGCGCGATGGCGAGCGAAGCGCCGCGCCAGAGGAGTTTTGTTGTCGAGATTGTCTTCGTTGAAATGAGCGTGTCGCTATCATTCGGACGCGTTGAAGCGTCCCGGCGAGCAGGTTCTCTCATGCGTTTCACTCCCAATGGCCTCTCACGGGCCTGCGAAGATGTTACGCGCTGTGCGTGTGTCGTCAACAGATCAGAACGCATCTAATCTGCGCAATTGTAGTTTTGCATTGCACTGACAATGCTGCGCGGCATCGCCATGCTTGCTCATGTTTTCGCCGTGTTTATGATCATCGGCGACATCACAGAGATGCGTTCAGCATCCGGATAGCGAGAGGGAAATGCCATGAACATCACCCAGGGCCTGCGCCGCGTGTTGCAGACTGATCCGAGCGTCGTCGCCACCATCGATGGCGAGCGTCGCCGCACCTGGCGCGAGGTCGGCGATCGCGTGGCGCGGCTTGCGGGCGGACTACACAAGCTCGGAATCCAGCACAATGATCGCATCGCCGTGCTGATGCTGAATTCCGATCGCTATTTCGAACTCTATCTCGGCATCGCCTGGGCCGGTGCCGTGATCGTGCCGACCAACACACGTTGGAGCCAGGTGGAAATTCTCGACTCCCTGCTCGACTGCCGCGCTTCCGCCATCGTCGTCGATAGCGCCTTCGCCACGATGGGAATAGAACTCGCCAGGGATGCCGGGCTGACGCTGATCTATGCCGATGACGATGCGGGTCCGGAACAGGCGCATCATTACGACAGGCTCGTCGCGACCAGCGCACCCGCGCCTGACGCCATGCGCGGCCGCGAGGAGCTGGCTGGTATCTTCTACACCGGCGGCACGACGGGACGCTCGAAGGGCGTGATGCTGAGCCACGCCAACATCATGAGTAACGCCCTGCACATGATGAGCGAGGGCCTCGTTCCTGTCGGGTCGGTCTATCTGAATGCCGCTCCCATGTTCCATGTGGCCAATTGCGCCGCGATGTTCACGTCCTTCGCCAATGGCGGCACCAATGTCGTCGTCCGCACCTTCATGCCCGAACTGGTGATGCAGGCGATCGCCCGCGAGCGCGTCTCTGCCACGCTGATCGTGCCCACCATGATCCAGATGCTGGTCGATCACCCTGCATTCAATCAATACGACCTCTCGTCGCTTCGCCAGCTGATGTATGGCGCCTCGCCGATCAGCGAGGCCCTGCTGAAGCGGGCGATTGCGGGCCTGCCCAACACTGCGTTTCACCAGCTCTACGGCATGACCGAACTGTCTCCGGTCGCCACCCACCTGCCCTGGTCGCAGCATGTCGGCGCCGATGCGGAGGCGAAGAACCGCCTGCGCGCCTGCGGCCGCGCGGCGATCGGCTGCGAGGCACGTATCGTCGATAATGACCGCAAGCCCGTGCCACATGGCACCGTCGGCGAAGTCGCGGTGCGCGGGCAGAATGTGATGATGGGCTATTGGGAACGGCCTGAGGAAACCGCGAAGGCCGTCATCGACGGCTGGATGCATACGGGCGACGGCGGCTACATGGACGAGGAAGGCTATATCTATCTCGTCGACCGCATGAAGGACATGATCATCTCCGGCGGCGAGAACGTCTATTCCATCGAGGTCGAGAACACCATCACGCAACATCCGGCCGTGGCGCAATGCGCGGTGATCGGCATCCCCGATCCGCATTGGGGCGAGACGGTGCATGCCTTCGTGATTCCGAAGCCGGATGCACAGGTCAATGCGGCGGAGATCATCGCGTTCTGTCGTGATCGCATTGCGGGCTACAAATGCCCGCGGACGGTCGATGTGCGCAGCGAGCCGTTTCCGCTGTCGGGTGCCGGCAAGGTGCTGAAGCGCGAGCTCAGGCGGCCATATTGGGAGAATGCCGTGCAGGCGAAGGCGGGATAACGTCGCCGCCGCAAACTCTCCCTCATCCTGAGGAGCCGCGCAGCGGCGTCTCGAAGGATGGCGCCAAGCTCCGACCGAGTCAGGCCATCTCATGGTTCGAGACGGCGCTACGCGCCTCCTCACCATGAGGGACAGAGTAGGTTGCTCTCCCTGGACCGCAGTTTCGGTCAGACACTGAGGAGCCGCGCAGCGGCGTCTCCCAGCGAATGGCGTAGCCATTCGCAAGGGATGGCCGCGAACGCCAACCAGGCCATTCATGGTTCGAGACGCGCGCCAAGTGGCGCGCTCCTCATCGTGAGGGAAGAGCTTTTGGATTTGCTTCTACGGCGCGCCGGTCAGTTCAAACACGTCCCCATCGTACCCCGCCTCGATGGGAATCCGCAGCTGGCGTTTGTCGCCGTCGCGCGTCACGACCGGCATCACGCTGACGACCTTGCTCGTGCGCGCCTCATCCATCGCTGCAGCCACACCGCCCTGCTTGCCGAGCTTGATCAGGTTGCGCGTGGTCGGGAATGGCAGCGTGAAACGCCCGCTCGTGCCGCCTTCCAGCGCCTCGCGCGGTGACAGCCAGATGGAGTCCGTGGACTCCTTGCCGTCATGCATGCCGACCTGTTCGGGCGGCGCTTCGGCGAGGAAGAACCAGGTATCGAACCGCTTCTTCATGCCTTCCGGCGTGATCCAGTGCGCATAGGGCACGAGGAGATCGACTGCCAGTTCGAGATCGTTCTCGGCGATGATGTCGGCGAATTTCACCTTGCCTTCGTTGAGCGCATCGCGATGCTGATCCGCGATGGCGCTCGCCTTCGTGGCGGCAATCAGCTCCTTCGAGCCATGCGGTCGTGCGAGCAGGATACGGCTTTCCTCGAAGGTCTCGCGAATGGCGGCAATGCGAAACGCCAGCGCCTCGGCATCGAGATGGTCGCCGCCGTCATGCAGTTCCGGCCGCTTGGCGATCTCGTGATCGCCGATGTCGACGCTGCCGCCGGGAAACACGAGCGCACCCGATGCGAATTCGATCTGATAGTGCCGCACCATCATGAAGACATCGATGGGATCGGCTTCGCCCTTGCGGAGCAACAGGATGGTCGAGGCTGGGCGGACGGCGCCGGGCTCGTGCAGCATGGGGGTGGTACTCCCTGTCGGCATTCTATGATGCCTGTTGTTTTGTAGGATGGGTAGAGCGAAGCGAAACCCATCACGGCCGGGCGCATGTGGTGATGGGTTTCGCTGCGCTCTACCCATCCTACGATCTATTTCAAATTCGCGCGCTTGTCGTAGCGAGCCACACGCGACAGCAGGTAATCGACTTCCGCCTTCGCAGGCGCCGACAACACCGGACCCGGCTTGCGCTGTGCCGCCGAAGCGATGATGCCGCGCTTCTGCAGAACATATTTGCGCACGGACAGGCCGACGCCGGGCTGCTGCTCGTAGCGCACCAGCGGGAGATGCGCGTCGAACAGGTCATGCGCCTTGTCGCGCTCGCCCTTCTTGGAGAGGTTGACCACATCGATCAGCATTTCCGGGAAGGCATAGCCGGTCATGGCGCCATCGGCACCGCGCTCCATCTCGAAATCGAGGAAGGTGCCGCCATTGCCGGTGAGGATCGACAGTTCGCGCAGCGAGCCGTCCTTCTGGAAACCGCGCAGTGCCGTGATCTTTTCCAGGCCCGGCCAGTCCTCATGCTTGAGCATCACGCAGGATTTTGAATCCATGACGATCTTGCGGATCACGGCATTCGTCATGACGACATTCAGGGTCAGCGGATAGTCCTGCAGCACCCACGGCACGTCCTCGCCGATGGCTTCCGATGCCTGCTTGAAATAGGTGGTGATCTGGTCGTCGGTGCGCAGATGCGGCGGCGGGGCGATCATGACGGCGGCAGCACCGGCATCCATCGATTTCAGCGCCAACGAGCGCATGCTGGCAAAGCCCGGCGCCGAGACGCCGACAATGATCTGCAGCTTGTCGCCGGCGCGCTTGATGAAACGGGTCGCGACGCTCTCGGACTCCGCGCTTTCCAGCTTCGGCGCCTCGCCGAGAATGCCGAGCACGGTGACGCCGTCGCAGCCGATCGAGGCGTAGAAATCGATCAGGCTGTCGATGGATTTGTCGTCGATACGGCCGTCATCGAAAAACGGGGTCGGCGCGATGGCGAAGGTACCGGCAGCTTTGGACGTCAGTTTCATCATGGGCCTCTGTGTGAAATCCCTGCCATTCTAGCGCGAAAAGAGGGCCTTGTCCGCCCCCTCGCCGCATCTAGAACCGGCGTGCGCCGTGCTTGCTGTTCTCGTCCGAGAAGAAGATCTCGGCCGCATGGGTCGCGATATCTTCCGCGCTCCACGGCTTGTCCAGCGGCGGCTTCCAGCCTTCCATTTCCATCATCTTCATCTCGCGCACACCGCGCGGGCCGGAGACGCCGAGCACCTTGCCGGTCTGGTCGCCGGAGAGATCGCTGACCATGTAGAGCACCGCCGGCGCGATGCCGTCGGCATCGAGGGCGGCGCCGGGATTTTCGATATAGCGCGGCAGGTCGGCGGTCATGCGCGTCAGCGCGCCCGGTGACAGGGTCCAGATGCGAATGCCGTATTTGCGGCCCTCGATGGCCAGGACATTGGACAGGCCCCAGATGCCGCCTTTCGCTGCGCCATAATTGCTCTGGCCGAAATTGCCGATCAGGCCGGATGTCGACGAGGTGTTGACGATGACGCCGCCGCCATGGTCGCGCATGAAATTGAACACAGGTTTGGTGACGCAATAAGTGCCCTTGAGATGCACTTTTATCACTTTGTCCCAGGCTTCCTCGGTGGATTTGGCAAAACTCTGGTCGCGCAAAATGCCGGCATTGTTGACGAGGATGTCGACCTTGCCGAAGGTTTTGATGGCGTCGTCGAAGACCGACTGGCCGCCTGCTGTCGTGGAGATGTCGGCGCCGTTGGCGATCGCCTTGCCGCCGGCTTTTGTGATCGCATCGACCACCTGCTGTGCCATGGAGACATCGGCGCCGGAGCCATCGCGCGGGCCGCCGAGATCGTTGACGACCACGGACGCGCCTTCGCGCGCGAAGAGTTTGGCGTAGGCTTCACCCAGACCGCCGCCGGCGCCTGTGATGATGGCAACCTTGCCGTCGAGAAGACCCATGGCGTTGCTCCCTGTTGTGTTTTATTTCGCAATCGACGTTGCGTTTGTTTTGTCATCCCGGCGAAAGCCGGGATCCATAACCTCCGACGATGTGGTTCAAGCCGTAGCTGAGCCACATCGCTATCATTCCAGCCACTCCGACAGCGTGTATGGATCCCGGCTTTCGCCGGGATGACAGGTCAGGCCAGCACCGTGCGGCCGCTCTTGATCACCGTGACGCCGCGGTCCTTCACCTTGGCTTCGAAGGACACCACGTTGCCGTCCTTCCACAGGTCCATGGTCACGGTCTCGCCCGGAAACACCGGCGACGAGAAACGCGCGCCGTGCTGCTTGAACGCGCTCGGATCGTAATCGGCAAAAGTCTGCAGCACGCCGCGGCAGGTGATGCCATAGGTGCACATGCCGTGCAGGATCGGGCGCGGGAAGCCGGCCTTCTTGGCGAATTCCGGATCGGAATGCAGCGGATTGCGGTCGCCGCAGAGGCGATAGACCAGCGCCTGATCCGGGCGCGTGGTGATGTCGATGGTCTTGTCCGGCGCGCGGCTCGGCACCTTGTGGGCTTCGGGCTGGCCTTCCGACGGACCGCCGAAACCGCCATCGCCGCGGGCGAAACGCGAGGCCACGAGGGTCGCGAGCGCGTCGCCGCTCTCATCGCGCAAGATGGTCTGGTGCAGGATGACGGCGCCCTTGTCCTTGCCCTTGTCGAACACGCCGAGCACTGAGCTATCGGCAGTGATCTTCGCCTCGACCGGCATCGGCTTGTGGAAGGTGATGTCGCGTTCGCCGTCGACGACCATCACGCGGTTGAGCTTCATGTCGCCGGGACCCGAGCCCCATGCTGCGACAGAGGCGAAGGTCGGCACGACCTTCAGCGGGCGCGGCGTGTAGGTGCCTTCGTTGACGAAAGCGAGTTCGGTCTCGTTCATGGGATCGGCGCCCATACCGATACCATAGGCGTAGAGCATGACTTCGCGGTCGGTCCAGGCATATTTCTGGCCGATGTTCTTCATCGCCATCAGCTCTTCGTAGACGATTGGCATTGCTGGCTCCCGGATTTTTGTTTGTTGAGGTTTCTAACTCTGCCTGTCATCGCCCGGCTTGACCGGGCGATCCAATATATGAAGGCCTTACGGCGTTTACTGGGTCACCCGGTCCTAGCGCGCAATTGCGCGCACGGCCGGGTGACGACAGTTGAGCATATGGTCGTCAGGCCGGCGTGAAGAACGGCAGCGGTGCGCCATCCGTTGGCTTCCACACCACCTTCACCTTCTGGCCGATCTTCACCGTCGCCGGATCGCAGTCGACGATGTTGGTCTGCACCGACGGGCCTTCCTTCAGCGTCACATAGGCGATGACGTAAGGGCCGGTCGCCGATTTCCGCATGTGGCTGTAGGTGTAGATCTCGCCCTCGCCCGATGACTCTTCCCACTCGGTCTTGTCGGAGAAGCAGAACGGGCAGATCGAGCGCGGGAAGAAATGCGCGTCGCCGCAGGTGGTGCAGCGCTTGATCAGGAACTTGCCGTCCTTGGCCGCGTCCCAGAACGGCTGCGTTTCCGGATTGCCCTGCGGGGTCGGATACTTCTTGGCTTCAGTCATAATCACACGCGCTCCAGAATGGCGGTCGAGGCAGCATGGCGAACGCCGAGCAGGCCGCCGGTGCCGTGAGCAATGGCGAGGTCGCAATTGGGGACCTGCAGCTTCGGATGGGCTTCGCCGCGCAGCTGGCGCACGGCTTCGAGGATCTTGGTCATGCCACCGCGATTGATCGGATGGTTGCTGCAGAGGCCGCCGCCATCGGTGTTGAACGGCAGCTTGCCGACGCCCGAGATCAGGTTGCCGTCGGACACGAACTTGCCGCCCTCGCCCTTCTTGCAGAAGCCGAGATCCTCGAGCTGCATCAGCACGGTGATGGTGAAGGAGTCATAGATCGACGCATATTTCATGTCCTGCGGCGTCACGCCCGCTTCCTCGAAAGCGCGCGGACCCGACCACACACCGGCCGAATAAGTGAGATCGAGATCCTTGCCGCCGCGTGGGCCCTTCATCGCCTCGCCGTGGCCGATCAGGCGCACCAGCGGCTTCTTCAGGCTCTTGGCGATTTCCTCGGTGGTGACGATGAGCGCGCCGCCGCCGTCGGTAACCACGCAGCAATCCATGCGGCGTAGCGGGTCGGAGATCATCGGCGAGTTCAGCACGTCCTCGACAGTGACCACGTCCTTGAGCATCGCATGCGGATTGTATTGCGCATGATGCGAGGCGGCGACCTTGATCCAAGCGAGTTGTTCGGACGTCGTGCCGTAATCGTGCATGTGGCGCATCGCGGCCATGCCATAGGCATTGTGCGTGGTCGCACCGAAGGCGGTTTCGAAATCGGCTTCGGCGCCCTGCGCGCGCGGCGCCGGCGGCGAGGTGCGCGGCTTGCCGGCGAGCGTGATCAGCGCGACCGAGCACTTGCCGAGCGCGATCGCCTGCGCGGCATGGCCGAGCGCGATGATGTAGGAGCAGCCGCCGGTTTCGGTTGAATCCACATGGCGTGGCTTGAGACCGAGATAGTCGGTCATCGGCCAGAGGCCGCCATTGGCATCGCCGGCGATGAAGAGACCGTCGACGTCCTTGTTGGTCAGGCCCGCATCCTCGAGCGCGCCCTTGGCGACTTCGGCATGCAGCTGCCAGACGGATTTGTCCGGCGCGTGGCGCGTCGGATGCTCATAGATGCCTGCGATATAGGCCTTGCCCTTGATACTCAATCGTCTCTCCGCTTGGTGTTTCGTCCCAGTTCAGTTTTTTCTGACGATTCCAATCCGCCTTGGCAAGCGACAACATTTCACGCTGCGGATGTGAATTTCATTGTGCGGAATGGGATTGAAACGGCCGCAGAGCTTTTCGCTTGCCTGGAAGCGGTTTGCCAATCTGGTCGGCGAGCCCTCACAAAAGCGGAGAGCAGGATTTCCGGAATTGGTGGGCTCAGGCGGCTTTCCGGACCTTGATCTCGATCTTCAGATGCGCGGCCGTTGCAATATTGACCAAGGCATCCAGCGAGAATTTGGCGAGCTTGCCGCGCAGGAGATCGTTGAGCCGCGGCCGGGTCAGACCGAGGCGACGCGCGGCCTCGGCCTGCGAAACGTCCCACGCCTTAACGGCTTTGCTGACCGCACGAAGCAGCGCCGAACGTGCCTTGAGATTGGCGGCCTCCTGCTCGTTTTCCGCCAGCGCGTCCCAGACATTGGCAAAGGTTTCGGTTTTCATTGCCCTGTTCGTCATTGCGCCGCCTTCCATCTCTTGAGCCTTTGTGCCGCAACTTCGATATCCCGGTGTGGCGTCGCGCGGCTCTTCTTCTGAAAAGCATGAAGAACCAGCACGCGGTCATGCATTGCTGCGAGATAAATCACGCGAAACGCGCCGGACGCCTCTCTCACGCGGATCTCCCGGACGCCTGCGCCGACCGTTACCATTGGCTTCCAATCATGTGGCTCATCGCCGTGCTGCACGCGTTCGAGCTGATATCCTGCAGAAAGGCGGGCATCGTCGGGGAAAGACTTCAACACGTCCCGGCTGTTACCAAGCCATTCGATCGGCTTCACACGGCTCTCCCGTATCAAATTTGATACACACGGACAACATTCGCAATAGGTGCAGTTCAGTTTTACATATCAAACAGCCACACGCTGGCGATCTCGCGGCGCCCTGGGAGCGTCCGAGGTGCGAGCATTTCTCCCCTCCAGACATGAGGGGAGGTGGCACGCCGCAAGGCGCACTTGAGTGGACTTGACGCTGCTCCGACAGGCTGGATCGCCAGCACGCCTGAGCCGCGCAACGCCTTACGGCGCGCCACCGCGACGTTCTTCCTGGTCGGAGGACCGTTCTTCCGGGTACTGGGCGCCTTCCCCTTGGCTTCGCTCGCGAACCCTGGGGAAAGCCATCCGGCAGGTTTCCCTGCCTTCGCCCGCACCACGTCCAGCCGCGCAATAGCGGCAGACCCCCATAGTGGGGCCGGACGGTTACCCCCGACCACCCGAGTGCAGGAGGTACGTCCTCCCCTGCCCGCAGGCGCCGCATCTCGCTCCGTTCAAAGACGTCTCATGAGAACGCCCCTCACCGAACAAGACGGGAGGGAGTATGGCGAGGATGGGAATTTTGTCAAGAACGAAATAGGAACATTTTGGCAGAGCGCGGTTCTTATTCCTCCCCCAAGCCGCGCAGCGGCGCCGTGGGGAGGGTGGATCGAAGCGAGCGTTCAGCGAGCTTCGAGACGGGTGGGGTCTATACCCACGGAGGAACGTCACGTGGGGAGAGCCCCCCCGTCTGGCCTTCGGCCAGCCACCCTCCCCATTCGCTTTGCTCCGGGGAGGGAAAGAACGCGCGTCGCCCCTTACCCGTCGACCCGCTCCACTTTCGCCACCACGGCCTTCGCGCGGAGCTGGGCGATGATCGCGCTGAGATGCTTGAGGTCATAGACGCCGAGATCAATCGTCTGCTCGGTAAAGTCCGGCGAGCGGCGGTGCATGCTGATATTGTCGATGTTGCCGTCGTGATCGGCGATCACCTGGGCGATCTGCGCCAGTGAGCCAGGCTCATTCACGTTCTGCAGGAAAAGCCGCGCGGGGAAACGCTGCGGCGAGCTGTCATCCACGTCCCAGCGCACATCGACCCATCGCTCCGGCTCTTCCTCGAATTCGCGCAAAGCCGGCGACTGGATCGGATAGATGGTGATCCCCTCGCCCGGCGTGACGATGCCGACGATGCGGTCGCCCGGCACGGCGCCGCCATTGGGCGCGAAGCGCACCGGCAGATCCGAATTGACGCCACCGATGGAGATCACCGAGGTGAACTTGCCGGCGCCCTCGCCCGAGCGCACCTTGTCGGCTGTGCTCTTCTTGTTGGCGGCATAACGCCCGCCGACGCGCTCTTCCTTGTAGTCGGGATACATCGCGCGAGCGACATCGGCGGCACGGAGTTCACCGCGGCCGACCGAAGCCATCACGTCGTCGATGGAGGTGCGTGCGAGGCGCGGCAGCGCGCCCTTCAGCTGATCGTCGGCATATTCGATCTTGGCGCGGGCAAACAGACGCTCGACGATGCGGCGGCCGAGGCTCGCATATTGATCGCGCATCGCGGTGCGCGTGGCGCGGCGGATCGCAGCGCGCGCCTTGCCGGTGATGGCGAGAGATTCCCACGCGGCCGGCGGCGCCTGCTGCGCCTTCGAGGTCAACACCTCGACTTCATCGCCGTTCTGCAGTTCGGAAGACAACGGCGCGAATTTGCCGTTGATCTTGCAGCCCACCGCGCTGTTGCCGACATCCGTATGCACGGCATAGGCGAAGTCGATGACATTCGCCGCGCGCGGCAATGCGATCAGCTTGCCCTTCGGCGTGAAGCAGAACACCTGGTCGTGGAACAGTTCGAGCTTGGTGTGCTCGAGGAATTCTTCCGGATTGGTGCTCTCGGAGAGAATGCCGATGGTGTGGCGCAGCCAGGCGAAGGCATTGGACTCGCGCTTCAGCCGCTCGTTGGGCGACCCCGCACCTTCCTTGTAGAACGCATGCGCGGCAATACCGTATTCGGCGATGCGGTTCATTTCCTCGGTGCGAATCTGCAATTCGACACGCTGATTACCGGGGCCGATCACGGTCGTGTGCAGCGAGCGATAGTCGTTCTGCTTCGGCGTCGAGATGTAGTCCTTGAAGCGGCCGGGCACGACGGGCCAGGTCGTATGCACGACACCAAGCGCGCGGTAGCAGGATTCGAGATCGTCGATGACGATGCGGAAGCCATAGATGTCGGAGAGCTGTTCAAAGCCGACCGACTTGCGCTTCATCTTGGTCCAGATCGAAAACGGCTTCTTGCGGCGGCCACTGACGCGCGCCTTGATGTCGTTCTTCTGCAGCTTGCTCGACAGATGCGTCTCGATCATGCCGATCAGGTCGCGGTTGCGCTCGGTGAGCGTATCGAGGCGCTGCATCACCACCAGATGGGCATCGGGATCGAGCACCTTGAAGGACAGCTCCTCCAGTTCCTCGCGCATCGCCTGCATACCCATACGGCCGGCGAGCGGCGCATAGATGTCGAGCGTCTCGTCGGCGATGCGGCGGCGCGAGGCCGGCGGCATGAACTCCATGGTCCGCATATTGTGCAGACGGTCGGCAAGCTTGATCAGCAGCACGCGCACGTCATCAGCAATGGCGAGCAGCAGCTTTCGCAGGTTTTCGGCCTGCTTGGCCTCGCGTGAGACGAGCTCCAGCCGCTTCAGCTTGGTGAGGCCCTCGACCAGCGCGCCGATATCGGGGCCGAACAGCTTGTCGATCTCGGCGCGGGTCGCTTCCGTGTCCTCGATCGTGTCGTGCAGCAGCGCGGCCACGATGGTGGCGTCGTCGAGCTTGAGGTCGGTGAGAATCGCCGCGACTTCGAGTGGATGGGTGAAATAGGGATCGCCGGAGGCGCGGGTCTGCTCGCCATGGGCGACCATGGCATAGACATAGGCGCGGTTGAGCAGGTCCTCGTCGGTCTGCGGGTTATAGGCACGCACCCGCTCGACCAGATCATACTGGCGCATCATGCGGCCGCGCGCGCTGCGCTTGCCAGCAGAAGTTGCATCAGGGGCTGATGTTGTCCCGGGAGCGGCGGGCACAGCCGGCCCTTCCACGCGTGCCGGTGGAACCGCGGTGGTCTCGTTAGCTGCCTGCATCTGCCGTGACTGACGGCGCGACGTCGCCATTGCCTTCCTCAATTCTGTCGAGTCGATCTCGACTCCAACCAAGCAGATAATTTGCCCCGAAACGTCCCGCAAATGCAAAGGCCCGGACTTGCGGTCCGGGCCTTGCGCGAAACTGTGATGGCAGAAGAGTGAAGCGTAACAGCTTACTCGTCTTCTTCCGGCTGCTCTTCCGGCGGAGCCAGGCCTTCGAGGCCCTTGAGCAGCTCTTCTTCGGTCATGCGCTCGACGGCGACTTCGGTGTCGTCGGCATCGACGCTGGCGCCGGCAGAGCCGATCAGCGGCACGGTATCGCCTTCCGGCTCGTCCACTTCGACGAACTTCTGCAGCGAATGCACCAGCTCCTCGCGGAGGTCTTCCGGCGAGATGGTCTCGTCAGCGATCTCACGCAACGACACGACGGGGTTCTTGTCGTTGTCGCGATCAATCGTAAGTTGTGAACCCGACGAGATCATGCGAGCACGGTGTGCTGCCAGCAGGACCAGATCGAAGCGATTATCGACCTTGTCGATGCAATCTTCTACGGTGACGCGCGCCATGAAATGTCGCTCCGTTGGATGAGGGACCGGAAATAAGGATTGTTTGGCGCTAGGTATAGCGGCTTCGCACGCAGCGCAAGAACGAAATTAGAATCCAGCTTCATGGTTTTGTTTTGAGCGGGACTATGTTACCCTCAAAAGACCCTTGGATATAAGAGCTTGCTACCATTAAATAATGGCCTTTCCGCCACCATTTGGGACACCAAAAGGCTTCATTGCAACTGCAAAAAGATGAGCTTATCGCTCTCCTCTTCAATTGCGTGAAAGTATGGTCGGGCCGATCTGCCAGAAGGCGGACTACGACTTGATGCAAATGTGCGACGAAACCTCGTTGCGCCAAAAACCACAATGACAACAACACCTATGAGAAAACTTGATGTCTCAATCCTCTAACAAGATCGCGCTCTTTATCGACGGCGCCAATCTCTATGCGACGGCGAAGACGCTCGGTTTTGACATTGATTACAAGCGCCTTCTCAAGGAATTTCAGAGCCGCGGAACCCTTGTCCGCGCCTTCTATTACACGGCGATCATCGAAGATCAGGAATACTCGTCGATTCGTCCGCTGATCGACTGGCTGGACTACAACGGCTACACCGTGGTGACGAAAGCCACCAAGGAGTTCATCGATGCGTCCGGTCGGCGCAAGGTGAAGGGCAACATGGATATCGAACTCGCTGTCGATGCCATGGAGCTCGCCGAACATGTGGACCAGATCGTGCTGTTCTCCGGCGACGGCGACTTCCGCTCGCTGGTGGAAGCGGTTCAGCGTCGCGGCGTGCGCGTCACGGTGATCTCGACCATTTCGAGCCAGCCGCCGATGATCGCCGACGAACTGCGCCGGCAGGCCGACGTGTTCACGGATCTGATGGAATTGCAGAGCAAGATCGGCCGCGACCCGGCCGAGCGCCCTGCTCCACGCGAGCCGCGCCACCAGACGCCGCAATTCCTGCAGCGCTCGGCCACCGTGGCACCGCGAGGCGACGACGATTTCGAAGACTGAAATCTCGAAGGCACTGACTCGGACGCAACTGAGTCGACAACAGCCGGCGGTGGTCGCAGCCACGATCTCCGCTGGCACTTCGACAGACCCCGGCCGCGACTGTCCGCTCTGCCCCCGTCTCGTCGACTATCGTACGGAGCTGCGCGCACGCGAGCCCGACGGCTTCAACGCGCCGGTGCCGTCGTTTGGCGGGCCGGATGCGCAGCTGCTGATCGTCGGCCTTGCGCCGGGCGCCCAGGGAGCCAACCGCACCGGGCGGCCCTTCACCGGCGACTATGCCGGCGACCTGCTCTACGACACCCTTTTGCATTTCGGCTTTGCCAGCGGCACTTTCCTGGCGCGGCCGGATGACGGCCTGGTGCTGACCGGCAGCCGCATCACCAATGCGGTGCGCTGCGTGCCGCCGCAGAACAAGCCGCTGCCGGTGGAGATCACCACCTGCCGGCCGTTCCTGATCGCCACCATGGACGAGATGCCGAAGCTGCGTGCCATCGTGCTGCTCGGCCGCGTCGCGCATGACACGATGCTGAAGACACTCGGCATCCGCGCGGTGACGGCGCCGTTCGCGCATGGCGCCGTGCATGATGCTGGGCGGTTCAAGCTCTACGACAGCTATCACTGCTCGCGCTACAACACGAATACCGGCGTGCTGACACCGGAGATGTTTCGCGCGGTGTTTGCGAAGGTGAAGACGGATCTGGCGGCGGAGTGATCTCCACTTGTCGTCACCCGGCTCGACCGGGTGACCCAGTGGACATCGCCGCCAGTGTTTACTGGATCGCCCGGTCAAGCCGGGCGACGACAGCAGAGCGTATATCGCGCACGGTCATTCACACCGGATGCGCCCTCAGCCATTCCAGCACATCGCCCGCGTTCCGGTCCGGCGGAAACACCGGATAGAACACATGGGTGATGCGGTCGTCGTCGACGATCAGAGCGAGGCGCTTGATCAGCGTGAGATCGGCGACGTCCATGGTCGGCAGGTTGAGTGCATCGGTCAGTTCGAGCTTCTCGTCGGACAGCACCGGGAAAGGCAGATGCAGGCGCGACGCCATCTCGGTCTGATACGCATTGCTCTGGGTCGACAGGCCGAACACATGTTTCGCGCCGGCCGCCTTCAACTCGGCGAACAGATCGCGAAACGCACAGGTCTGCGGTGTGCATCCCCGCGCGCCCGGGATCATGTCCCAGTCGTCGGTGAGGCCGATCTTGCCGGGCTCGCCGGTGCGCGGATAGCCGAACACGACGGTGCGGCCTTTCAGCGTGGAGAGATCGACCGTGGTGTCATCGGTGGCGCGCAGGTCGAGCGACGGGATCGTCATGCCGACCAGATGCGCTGCCGCGCCATCGTCCTCGGGGGCCGGAATCTTGCTCCAGTCGACATCGGTGAGGTTCGGTTGGTTCATCGCGTCCTCATTCGTTGCAGGCCGGCAATACGGCTTTATCCCCGCGCCCTGAGCAAACGTCCCTTCTCACGGCCCCAGTCGCGCTCTTTCTCGCTGGCGCGCTTGTCGTGCAGTTGCTTGCCCTTGGCGAGAGCGAGCTGAAGCTTTACGCGGCCACGCTCGTTGAAATACATTTTCAGCGGGATCAGCGTCATGCCCTGGCGCTCCACCGCGCCCATCAGCTTGTTGATCTGCTTGCGATGCAGCAGCAATTTGCGCGGGCGCTTCGGCTCGTGGTTGAAGCGGTTGGCCTGCAGATATTCAGGGATATTGGCGTTGACCAGCCAGATCTCGCCGTCCTTGGGATCGGCGTAGGATTCCGCGATCGTGCTCTTGCCGTTGCGGATCGACTTCACTTCGGTGCCGGTCAGCGCAATGCCCGCCTCCACCGTGTCTTCCACGGCGTAGTTGAAGCGGGCCTTGCGGTTCTCGGCGATCACTTTGATCGGGCGTTCGTTCTTCTCGGCCATCTCATGCTTTCGGTGCCAGGCACCAATATAGGAACGCCCTGCCCGCGCGCCAAATCAGGCTTTCGTCTTGAGCAGGTCGCGGATTTCGGTGAGCAGCGCGACTTCGGCGCTCGGCTTCGGCGGCTCGGCCGGCTTGGCTTCTTCCTTGCGCTTCAGCTTGTTCATGACGCGGATCACCATGAACAGCACGAAGGCGACGATGGCAAAGTTCAATGTCAGCGTGAGGAAGTTGCCCCAGGCGAGCACGGCGCCCTGTTTCTTGGCGTCGGCGAGATTGGTCGCGGTGACGGACTTCGACAGACCGGTGAAGTAATTCGAGAAATCGAGACCGCCGGTGACGGCGCCGATAATCGGCATGATGATGTCGGCCACCATCGAGGACACGATGGCACCGAAGGCCGCGCCGATGATCACGCCGACGGCGAGATCGACAACGTTGCCCTTCATGGCGAAATCACGAAATTCCTTCAGCATGCGCAATCCCTTTCCATTTCAAAAATCACCGTCATTGCGAGGAGCGTAGCGACGAAGCAATCCAGAACGCCAGAAAAAGAAACGGAAGAACCGGATTACTTCGCCCAAACGAATTGCTTCGCAATTCGTTTGGGCTCGCAATGACAAAGAGCTTAGTTGATCAGGCCAGCATGAACCATAGCGGCGCGGATGGCTTTGCCCGTCGGCTCTGTCACAGGCAGCAGCGGCAGGCGCACGCTTTCGTCGCCGCGGTCGAGCAGCTTGAGGCCATGCTTGGCACCGGCGAGGCCCGGCTCCTTGAAGATGGTGTCGTGCAGCGGGGTCAGGCGATCCTGGATCTTCAGCGCGCCGGCATAGTCGCCCTTGAATACCAGCTCCATCAGTTCGGCGCAGAGCTTCGGCGCCACATTGGCGGTGACGGAGATGCAGCCATGGCCGCCGGCGGCCATGTAGGACAGCGCGGTCATGTCCTCGCCCGAGAGCTGGATGAAATCCGGGCCCATGGCGTGGCGCTGCTTGGAAACACGGCCGACATCGGCGGTGGCGTCTTTCACACCGGCGATGTTCTTCAATTCGTACAGGCGCGCCATGGTCTCGACGGACATATCGACCACGGAGCGCGGGGGAATGTTGTAAATAATGATCGGAATACCGATCGCGTCATTCACCGCCTTGAAGTGCTGATACATGCCCTCCTGGGTGGGCTTGTTGTAGTAGGGCGTCACCACCAGCACGCCATCGGCGCCGGCCTTCTCGGCATGCTTCGCCAGCGCCACGGCTTCGCGGGTCGAGTTCGAGCCCGCACCGGCGATCACGGGCAAGCGCCCCTTGGCTTCGTCGATGCACCATTCGACGACCTTGGCATGTTCCTCATGGCTCAGGGTCGGGCTCTCGCCGGTGGTGCCGACCGGAACCAGGCCGTGGGAGCCTTCGGAAATCTGCCAGGCGACATGGGCGCGCACGGCTTCCTCGTCCAGCGCACCGGCTTTGAACGGGGTGACCAGAGCGGTGTAGGACCCCCGGAAAATCGTCTTGGTGGCTGCCATGGTCTGCTCCGAACGCGATGCGGCTTCCGCCGTCTGCTTGAACCTATTGAATGGACTGCGAGTCTTACCGACTTCGGAGCTGCGGCGAAAGACCGCCCAAGACGCCATTGGGCGCTATCGGACTGGATTTGCGGGGTTTCCGCCCCGATTTTGCCGCGCTGGCGGCGCACAGGACAGCGCAGAGGTGACGGACGTTGACGATTTGGTCACCCTTTCAATCAAATACATCGAGGGAATGCTGGCGAAGATCCGATTCGCCGCGAGGACACAGCGTGACGCGACTGCTCCCATCCCCTGCGGCCCGACGGACGGCGCTTCGCGCCAGTCTGGCGCTGTTGCTCAGCGTGTCGATCCCGGCGCTCGAAGCCGGCGCTGCCGGTACCACTGACACATCGAAGACTAGCCAGACGGCGAAGGACGCTGCGGCCAAGCCGGCTGCCGCCAAGCCCGCGGCTGCCAAAGGCGCTGCCGACAAATCGGCGGCGAAGCCCGCCCCTGCCAAATCGGCCGCGACCAAACCAGCCGACAACAAATCGGCAGCCAAGCCAACTGCCAAGCCTGACGCGGCCAAGACCGGCGCGGCCAAGCCTGCGGCCGCCAAACAGACGGCCGGCAAGCCCGATGCTGCCAAGCCGACCGCCGCCAAGCCGACCGCCGCGAAGCCGGCGAAACACACGACGGGCACCGTCAATCCGGCGCCGGCGATCCAGCCGGCCACACGCCAGCACGCCGTCGCGCCGCCCGCAGTGAAGAAGCCGCCACCTGCCCGTGCTGCCATCGCGGCCACCAGTTCGACGTCGCAGGCCGACGGCCAGGCGCTGGAAAACGTCATCGAGCTCGTCCGCAAGGGCAAGAGCGGCGAAGCCGGACAGGTCGCACAGACCATCGGCGATCCCGTCGCGCGAAAACTCGGCGAGTGGATCTATCTGCGCAGCGAGAACAACGGCGCATCGGTGGAGCGCTATCGCGCCTTCATCGCCGCCAATCCGAGCTGGCCGTCGCAGACCTTCATGCGCCGCCGCAGCGAAGCCGCGCTGTGGGACGACCGCCGCGACGACAGCGCGATCCAGTCCTATTTCGCCGATGAAAAGCCGATTTCGGCCAAGGGCAAGTTCGCCCTCGCCAAGTCGCTGCTCGCGCGCGGCGACCGCGCCAGCGCCGAGCGCCTCGTCCGCGACGCCTGGCGCAACGATCCGATCTCCGGCGACACCGAGAACATGGCGATCGACATGTTCGGCGCGCTGATCACGCCCGGCGACCACAAGGCACGCATGGACATGCTGCTCTATGGCGCGGATGGCGAGCCGGGCCTGCGTTCGGCAAAACGCCTCGGCGGCGCACAGATGGCGCTGGCGCGCGCACGCATCGCCGTCACCAAGAAGGCACCGAATGCCAAGGCCCTGCTCGATGCCGTGCCGCATGAACTGCATAGCGATCCCGGCTACCTGTTCAGCCGGATGCAGCAGCTGCGGCGCGACGAGCGCTTTGCGGAGGCCGCGCGGCTGATGTCCTCCGTGCCGCGCGACATCAATCGCCTGCACAATCTCGACGAATGGTGGATCGAACGCCGCCTGCTGTCGCGAAAACTGCTGGACGTGGGTGAGCATCGCGCCGCCTACGTAGTGGCGCGCGACGCGGCCCTGCCCGCACGCGACATCTACAAGACCGAACAGGAATTCACCGCCGGCTGGATCGCACTGCGCTTCCTGAAAGATCCAGCAACAGCCTCGCAGCATTTTGCGCGCATCGGCGTCGGCAGCGTCAATCCCACCGCCCTCGCCCGTGCCGGCTACTGGCAGGGCCGCGCTGCGGAAGCCGCCGGCCGCAGCTCGGAAGCCCGCGCGGCCTATACCCGCGCGGCAGAGCAATCAACCAGCTATTACGGCCAGCTCGCGCGTGGAAAACTCGGCCTGCCGCAGCTCGACATCAGCGGCTCGCTGTCCTCACGCGCCCGCGGGTCGGAGCGCCTCGAGATCGTCCGCGCGGTGCAGCTGCTCTATGCGCTTGAGGAGAAGGAGATCGCGATTCCGATCTTTGCCGATATCGGCGAGAACGGCGATCCGGAAGCGGTGCTCGGCCTCAGCGAACTGGCCTCGCAGAACAAGGATGCGCGCGGCATGCTGCTGGTCGGCAAGGCAGCGCTCAATCGCGGCCTGCCCTTCGATCACTATGCCTATCCGACCATCGGCATTCCAAGCTATCGGCCGGTGGGGCCGGAGGTCGAGCCCTCGGTGGTTTATGCGATCGCGCGGCAGGAAAGCGCATTCAATCCGGCTGTCGTGTCGCCCGCACAGGCTTACGGCCTGATGCAGGTGACGCCGAGCGCCGCGCAATATGTCGCCAAGCGACATGGCGCCACCTACGATCTCGCGCGTCTGAAGAACGACTCGACCTACAATGCCGCGCTCGGCGCCGCCGAACTCGGCGGCCTGCTCGAAGACTATCGTGGCTCCTACATCATGACTTTTGCCGGCTACAATGCCGGCCGCGGCAGCGTGCGCAAATGGATCGAGCGCTATGGCGATCCACGCGATCCCAATGTGGATGCGGTAGACTGGGTGGAGTCGATCCCCTTCGCCGAGACGCGCAACTACGTCCAGCGCATCATGGAAAACCTGCAGGTCTATCGCGCCCGCTTCGGCGGCGGCACCAAGCTGCAGATCGACGCCGACCTGCATCGCGGCCGCGGCAGCAGCGTCGAGTAAGCAAGCTCTGCCGTAGGGCGGATTAGCGCAGCGCAATCCGCCGCCGACTTCATTCAGCAGCCAAACGCAAGCTGCGATCCGCGGGGCAACTCGGCGGCGGATGACAGCTGTCGCCTCATCCGCCCTACGGCTCAGCTCTTCACAAACAAAAACCCCCGGCAGTTGCCTGCCGGGGGTCTTGTATTCAGATATCGATTGCCGTGAGGCGTTCGATATTAGAACGAGCGCAGAACCTGCAACGAACCGTTGTAGATGCTCTGGTCCTGAACGGCGTAGGTGCCGGTCGGACGGCCGCTCACGGCGAGACCGTTCAGCTGGCCACCGAGCTGCTGCTCGAGACGGCTGTAGGTGAATTCAGCCGAGAAGGTCAGGTTCTTGACCGGGGTCCAGGCGGTACGGGTACCGATCTGGGCGATGGCGAAGTCGAAATTGCCAGTCGAACCGGCGAGCGTGCCGTTGTTCGAACCAATGCCAGCCGCACGAGGAGCGAACGCTGCGGCGAGGATCGCGTTGCCACCATCACCATACGAGATGGCGCTGTAGCTGCCGAACAGCGAAGTGCGCCATGCCGGGTTCCAGTAGTGCTCGTAGAAGCCGACGACCGACCAGGCTTCGCTCTGCTGGACCTGACCGCCGGGGCCGTACACGCCGTCAAGCACGTAACCGAAGCCGACCGAAGTGGCGTCGGCCTTGGCGAAACGACCGCCGCCCGAGGTGTCGGTGGTGCCGCCGGTGAAGGCATACTTGGCAGCGCCCTTGGCGTAGGTGGCGTTGAACTTCAGGCTGTCGCCAGCGCCGGTCGGAAGGTTCTTGAACTCGATCGCGCCGTTGACTGCGAAGCCGTACGAGTCATCCGGATGAGCACCATTGGTGCCGTAGAAGCCCGGGGTGATCGTGTGCATCGCAGCGCCGAAGTGCAGCGAACCCCAGGCCTGGTCGAGGCGCAGGTTGCCGACGACGTCCGGAATGTGGTTGCCGCCGTAGGAGTTACCCTGGAAGGTGTTCGACGCCGAACCGTAGGCACCGGTGTTGCCGCTGCTGCCGAACGGACCTACAAGCTGCAGGTTGCTGTTATAGAGACCGGCGTTGCGGTAGGGCGACGCGTTTTCCAGCGCGATGGTGCCCGACACGCCGTTACCGAACGAAGCGGTGTAGGCGATCTGCGGGATACCGGTGGTGTTGTTCGAACCGGCCAGGAAGCCCGACGACACGGTCGGCTTCGAGAGCGCCCACTGCGGGTCGAACTGCGAGACGGCCTTACCGAAGGTGAAGCCGGCGAACTGGATGAAGGCGTAGTCGACTTCGGTGAAGCCGCCAGCGATCGATTCACGGTTCTGCGAGAAGTCGAACTGGATGTTCGCGTAGGTGCGGACAACGCCGTATTCGGTGGCGGTGCGCGTGTCGGTGGTCAGGTTGATACGCGAACGGTTGACGAAGTAGTCCTGGTTCCAGGCGCCAGCACCACCAGCACCACCCTGCCAGAACGGGGTGTCATAGGCGTTGCCGTTGATGGTGGTGTCGATGCGGATCGCACCGCCGATCTTGACGCAGGTGTCGGTGCCCGGGATGTAGTAGAAACCGGCGCCGTAGAGAGAGCAGACCTTCACGTATTCAACGGCCTTGGCCTTGACCGGAAGATCAGCTGCCTGAGCGCCACCAACAGCGAGGATGCCCGCTGCGGAGCCCAGGATAAGGGCCTTAATCGTCTTCATGTAACCTCCAAGTTGCTAAAGGGAAGGTTCCGTCACGGGGTGAATCACCCTGAAGACAAGCCCCTAGATCCCTGACAACCCGCACCGAGACTCACGACCGAGCCACATGCCCGCGGCTCAAATCCATCATCAGTACGGGACGACCTCGGGATGCCCCCCTCCGTCGCATCGCGAACATCTCCCAAGGCCTTCTGCTTCGCAACAATGGAACGCCTCGAAACCGCCCGCCTTTGGCCATTTGCGGCATAGTGTTGCGGAAATCACACGCGGTTGTGATCGCCCAATTTGAGCAAACAGCTGATTTCCTTAGCTAATTCAGCAATGCAAAAAATGTGTCACAAACTTCGCGCGACGCGTGCGTTACACTGTTCTTCCCGTAAATCGTCAGTTCTGGCCGATGCGAATCTCGAATCGCGGCGACCTGGCAGCGATCGAGGACAAAGTCTGAGGCAGCGGCGAGACGTCTGGGGAGCCGCAACCGGTGGATCGGACATATATAGAGGTGTAGGCAGTCCCCTTCCGGGCGGAAAATTCTCTGCACAGGCGGGCAAGGCGCGATCTGGCGCTTGCGGCTCACCGCGTGGTCGGGCATATGCAGCCGTGATGGAGCTGTGGCCGAGTGGCTGAAGGCACCGCTTTGCTAAAGCGGCATACCTGTTAAAGGGTATCGAGGGTTCGAATCCCTCCGGCTCCGCCATCCTTATTGATTTTGTTGAGTTATTTGACGCTTCCTCGGCCTACGCACATTCCAGCGTACAACCTGTTTCCCCCTCATCGGCTTTGGCCCCTACAGAAGTTTTTGTTCGATGGCACGGCGACCTACTCCACCCTCGGCGCCATCCATGACGGCCGCTCAGATTAAGGCAGGGATCGATCGGCTCCAGCTTCGCATTCGAGATGTCGAATCCTTTGAGCCAATCCACGTCCAAGAACGCCATTCTGCAGCGGTTCGCGCGCTTGGCGTCAGCATCCGGGAGACTCTGGATCGCGTTTATGGATCTGGTTCACACAGATTCAACATGTTCAGCGCTGCGGCCACATTGGACAACGGCCCTATTTCCATGAGCGGTTATGGCCCCTCGCTAAATCAGGTCCACGAGTACCTCATCAAAGGCAAAGAACGATCCCTCACTTTACTAAGACAAGCGGTTAAGGGTCTAGAAGAGGATCTAGCCGAGACAGGCCAGAGTGAAATTGGCACGACGGAATATTTTGCCGACAGGCCTACGCAACATACCAACGAAGTGTTCATCGTGCATGGGCGTGATGAGCAAGCGAAGGCTGAAGTAGCTCGCTTGATCGAGCGATCAGGATTGAAAGCAATTATTCTGCATGAGATGCCGCACCAAGGTCGCACCATTATCGAGAAGTTTGAGGACCATGGCGGCGCGGCAGGCTTCGCAGTCGTCATAGCCACACCAGATGATGTTGGCGGTGCTGTTAACGGCAGCGAAATGAAGCCTCGTGCCCGACAAAACGTGATTGGAGAGATGTTCTGGTTTGCCGGCCGCCTTGGCCGTTCCAGAGTTTGCGCTTTGAAAAGAGGCGATATCGAAATGCCGTCCGACTTTGCCGGCGTCGGCTACGTCGACATGGATGATCGGGGTGCCTGGAAGGCTGAATTGCTGAAGGAGCTCCAAGGCGCCGGTTATAGTGTAGACTGGGGGAAGGCGCTGGGTGGGCAGTAAAAAAACCCGCCGGTGTCGCTCCCGGCGGGTTTGTCTTGTCTACCTGCTGGCGGTACTCAAACTATCCGCTTAGCAGGATGATGGGCCACATTCGTTAAACCTGCGTCACCGCGCCATCCTGCCCGGTCAGTCCAGCCAATACGTTCCGACAAAGGAAATGGCTCCAGGAGAAACACCGAGGTTGCCCGTTTCTACCGATGATTTCCTCATCCTCGTATTCGTCGCGAGGCCACCATTCGCCGACGCGTTGCTCATGCTCGATGACGTACTGAAGCAGCGCGACGACGCCCTGGGCACTTGTGGGAGTAATGCTGATCAGGTCGCCTGAGATGGAGATCTCCGCGTCGTGAGCCGCGCCGACTGCCGTTAAGGCTGCGACCCATTCCGGAGCATCTCCGTCCACAACATTGACCTCATCCCCCCAGACACGCGATTTGCGGCGCTCACGCGGAAGGCTTTCTTCCAACGCATTTTCAGCAGAAAGGGCGCGACCTACCTCGATGTACGCAGCCTTGTGAGCCTCGATCACCGCAAAAATCGGATCTGGGATGGCAGATGCGAACGCCTTGGACGGGGTGAATGCAGCCGCGGAAACCATCATGTTCATCAAGGCAGTCCTTCTACTCATACAGGATACTGAGCTTTGGGAAGTCGCTGGGGCGGTGTCTGGTTCTGCCGAATCCGGCGTGGTCAGGCATGCGCCTGCCCCGCTACCTCGATGGTCAATCGGTGGAGACAATTGGACGGCGCCGGCGGCGCCACGCGTCTGGGCGTGTTGCATGATGATGGTCCAGTTGTGGCTTCTCACAGCCATGCCGGTGTCAGACCGGCAGCCGGGGGGTGAGAAACAGCCTGGACGACTGCTCGGCGGCGCTTTTAAGGTTTTACCCTCTGGACATAGCGCACCGTCCCCGGCCATAAAGGCCAAGTTGGTGCGCCGCCAAGCGCTCCCTAGCGCCTGAGGAAACCCGCCAAGGTCTCCTACGCGCAATTCAAGCCAGCCCCGCCAAGGGCGGCTCTAGTCCAAGTCCGGGTTCTCACACCCACGGACATGCTGCACCTGATTTGCTTAAAAATCCATCCTCAACTCTTCTGACAAGTTGACTCGCGCGAGGGTTGAGCGAAAAATCGGTCGCTACGAATCTGTCACAGGCGCCCTATGAGTCATCGTTGCTTCGCTGCTGAGGACGAACTACACGCTGCGGGATGGGCGGATGCCATTGAAACCGATCAGCAGTGGACCATCGGTAACGCTATTGGCGTGGGAGAGTCAGGATCGTTCCACGTCCAGAATACAGACGGTCGCCGCGGCGTGTGCAAGCCAAGCACTGCCACTGACAGAACCCCGCGCGCGGCACACGAGAAGATTGCCTCAGATCTAGCCTATCAGCTCGAGCTTCCTGTTCCGGCAATATGCCTTTGGACCAACAGTTTCACGCAAGAGCGTTTTGCTATCTCTGCATGGGCTTTCGCCCAGGCAATGACGTGGCAGGAAATTTATCCGCGCCTATCGGTCGCCTTTATGGAGAATGCCGTACCGGCGTTTTCGGCCGCGCGGGTTTTTCACACGTGGATCGGCGATACCGACCACGGAGGCAATGGTGGTAACGTACTTGTTGACGTCACTAGCGGTGACACAAAGCCGCGGATCGCCTTCATCGACCATGCGTTCTCGATGTCGCAAAATCCCGACTTTGAGCATGGTCAAAGCCGTGTCGTGCCCTTTGCATACCTTCCTGCTATCCCTTCTGACGTTGCGGCGACGACGGATATGGTCGACCGCATTAACAAATTGGAGAGAGCAATGATCGAGAATATCGTGCGAAAGATACCGCATCCGTTCTTGTCTCAGGACCGCTCTGATGCCATTTTGAACGGTCTTCTCCGCCGCCGGGGCGAACTCAGCGCATTGTTTGGCGTTGCCTGAGCCCGAGGATCCAACCGATGACCATGATCACAGCAGCATTTGGACCAGCAAAGGTAAGAACACAGAACATCCTGTACCGGTGCGATCTCAGCTCCGATAAAGGTATTATTATACCTCTTGGTGTGCTTTCCGATATCACTACCGGGGGTATTTGGGGGCTCGGTCTTGTCGCTCGGAAGAGTTTGACTGAGGCCGAAACAAACGCAGTTGGCCGTCTGATGAGAGACGAGGTGAAGCTGCCGTTCAAGTTTCTATCGGCAATTTTCGAAGAAATCTTTGACGCCCGTGCTGCGTCGAAGGCTTTTGAAGATCTCCCACGGAAGCACTCACACTCCTTGCTTTTCGCCTCCATCGAAGAGGCGTCGATCGAGGTGCCTAAGCCTTTGGTGACGAACAATGAGGCGCGTGAGCTTTGGGCGAAGGATGCTCTGTCGAGCCACTGCAACACCGCGTTCTGGACCCTTTTTGGCGACCATCTGCCAGATGCAATCGACAAAGGTATCAAAGAGGACACTCGGGAAGCCGCTTAAGGCGCTCCCTTTCTTCACCAAGACCCGCCCTAGCCGGCGGGTTTTTTGTTGCCTCGACGACAACATTACAGCCGCGTAATAATTCCGAATTAAGCGTTACAAAAGGGGGGAAGTAACGGGGGCGTCGGCCGTTTGGGGCGTCACATGTAACGCCGTCACGTGTGACGCACGAAGCGGATCGCGGGATGCGTGAGGTTCAAGATAGAGTGCGATAGCTCGCTAAATCAGCCATACCAAACTTGCTTGCAATCGGTGGCTGCGGTTGAATGCCGTAGCCTTTGGGAGATTCTGATGGCGCTGTTTCTCGAACTGACCTTCACGGACGGCCGACCTGTGAGGGTGAACATGGATCTCGTGACCCGTTTTTTCGGCGACATGGGCAATACCGTGATCTACTTCGACAGCGAGGAAACTGTCATCGTCACGGAATCTCCGCAGATCATCGACCAGCGTTGGCGCGCACAGCGGAACCAATGATGCAGTTCGCCGCCGCCCTCGCCCTGCTCGCCGCGACCACAGGCCTATTCAGTCTGTGGTCCGGCATGTTCGACAGCAAGGTGTCAGCCGGATTGTCATTCGGCGGCTTGGCTCTCTTTATTGCCTTCCTGTACGACCGGAGGCAGGCGCGGTTAGCCCGTACAGAGCACCGCGAGATGACAAAACTCGATCGATAGTTGCCGCGTTGGCTCCGGTCTGCTGAGCCGATTGCAGAAGCATCCGCGCAATACGTCGCGCATCCTCTCCCTGCAGCGACATCACCCGCCCAATCTGATCCTTGGTATTGGCATTCGCCGCACCCATGACGACCTTGGCGAGCTTGTTGACGGCCTTAAAGCCAAGCCCGGTCATGGTGGTGCCGGCATCGACGTTGCCGCCTGGTGCGCCTTCCATCGCCTTGGCAGATGACAGGCGCTGTGCCGATTGCGAGTTGAGTACGATGTCCTGATAGGTCTGCCGGAACTGACGATTGCCGGTCAGGGCATCCACGATGCGATCACGCGCCGGCTCGCCAAAGGTGATGGCCAGTTTCTGATTGTTCCAGTCCTGCGGCGTGCCCAGCTTGCGCTCCAAGGCCGTCAGGTCATTCACGTTGGTACCGACAATCCGGTCGATCTCAGCCCTTGCACCTTGGCGAAGGCGGAGCGGCGCCGGAGACGGCCCAACCTGCAGACCAGATGGCGCACCGGCGGCGCGGAGCTCGTCCGCCAGTTCGGCCGGGCGGATAGCGGTCTTGCCGCCGTCAAAGACGTCTGCGCCACGCTGAAGAGCTTCTGACTGGCGCATGGAGTCAGCATACTTTGCATCAGCCAGTTTGATGCCGGGCACCTTGGCTGCCAGCTCTTCGTCCACCATTCGGCGAACGTCGCCGAGCACTCGCTGAACGTTCGTGTTCTGGGTCTCGCCGACGATGCCATCGATGGCACGCCGGGTCTCGAACAAAGCCCGCGGATGCGGGTCCAGTACGCGGGTGCGACCATTGGCGTCGATAATATGCAGATCGTCATAGACGCGCTGTAGAGCCGCCCTGGCCTCTCCGCGGGCATTCGGAATCATGCCCTCAATGCGGCCGGCAATGGCCGGTGTATCGACGGCGCGAGCGTTCTGGAACGCCGCTTCATACTCCGGGCTCAAAGCCTGTCGGGACTCGCGCAGACCGCTCTCCACTCGCGACGGGATCGGCGCGGGTCCAAGGGTCTCATCAAGCGTTCTAGTAAGGCGTTGGCCGGTATCCTGATCGCGTGCGCGGAGCGCGTTGACCATCATTGAACGGCCTTCACCGACGCCCGTGCCGGCACCCTGCCCCAGACCAAGCATGGCAGGACCGGCATCTGGCAACATCGCCTCGTCTCCCATCCGGGACAGATTGCGAATACCGGCCTTGTCGGCCTGCGCAGCGCCGCGGAGCATGGCGGACGCACCGGGCCCGAGATTGCCGACGCGCGGGCCGAGGAAGGCCGCGCCGGTGCGATAAGCGCCAGCAGCAGCAGTGCCGAGAACAGGCAAGGCAGCGCCGATGCCAAAGCCGGTGGCGCCACCATTTTTTGCGGCCTCCAGATATGCATCGATATTGTTCGCGTAAGTGTTGCCGGCACCGTGAGCCGCGCCGTAAGCGCTGCCCTCCAAACCAAAGCCAAGGGCACGGCCTAGCAGCGACGGACCGAAACGTCCGGCCAAGGTGATGCCGCCGCGGGCAAGCCCGGTCCCGGTCAGAACGCCACCACCAACTTCGCCAACAGTCCGCACCGCGGCTGGCAGCTCGGCCGAGCGCGCACGCTCCGCTTTGACACCCGCGTCATATGACGGTGCTTGGCCCGTTACCGCATTCATGCCGCCGGCGAACTTGTCAGCCAGTCCGAAGGTCGCACCGTTGGCGGCGGCACGCACCATGTTGTCCGTGAATTGACCGACGCGGGCCATTTGCTCCCGGTAAGGCATCTGAGCCTGAACGGGCTGCGATCGGGTCATCTGGGTCAGATTTCCCATCGCGTCGTATTCGGGCGTTTCCACCATGGCCGATGCAGATGATGCTGGCGGCTCAGCATTACCGCCGACATGCTTCTTGAGCGCGGCTAACGCACCTTCCGCGGTGGCCCCTTCAATCTCGTATGTGCGGCCGTCCGGCCCAGTGATATCGAATACCGGCATCAGCGCGCCTTGATCGTATAGCCGTCAATAACGATCGGCTGGTTGGAATTGACCGGAGCTTTCGGCGGCTGCCAAGGCTCGAAAGTCCCGAAATCCGGGATCACATGGCTTTCTTTCATGCGGCGATCACGCGCAATGCCGCGATACATGCCCATGTCCTGGTCATAGAGGCCCTTGTATGCTTGGATACGGCCGTTCGCTTCCTGCAGAATTTGGGCTCGCACTTCCGGAGACAATCGGCCCGAACCGCTGAGCTGCGATTCCGCCGTTGCTCGCAGATACTGCGGCAGCGTGTTGATCTTCTCGGCCATCGTCATTTCGGATTCACGGACAACCGAACCGGGATCCATGATCTTGCCGAACCCATAGATCAGGTTGAGGTCGGCCGCACGGTTATCCCGGCTCGCAGCTTCGGACATCGCTTTGTAAACCGGCGCCGCCTGCGACAGGTTCTTGTAAGAAGGCAAGCCTTGAATTTCATTACGGAGACCGGACGTCGCCTTATCATCCGCCGGCAACGAGTCGTTTGTCACTCTTTCCGAATGGATATCGCGCCATTTCTTTGGATCGACGCCGGCGGGCACCGGAGGCAAAGTGGAACGCGGTTGCGTACCCGATGCCGGTTCATACTCGGTGACAGACCGCGTTTTTGAGTCAGTCCAGCCATAGCGCTTGTTGCCGTATTCATCTTCACCGATGACCCCGAAAGACGGTGCCTTGTTCGGCTCGCCCTTTGGCTCGCGACGGATGATCTGGCCACCGCGCATGATGCCGACTTCATTGCCGAGATCGACGGTGGTGGTCTTGTCAGCATCGGCACGCATCTTCAGCTCAGTCTCGATCGCGCCGTGGTACTGCTTTGCCCACGGATTGGAGAGCGCTTTGGCGAGATCGGCCGTGCTGGCACTTGGGAATAACGAGCCGCCACGCTGAGCAGGTTGGCCAGGAATGGCATAGCCCTGCGCTTCCTGCGCGTTGACGGGCAGCGTCGCATCGTTGCTGGCCAACTGTGTCGGTCGCGCCAATTCCACATGCGGCGGATCATTGCGTACTGGCTGTGCAAGTCCATACTGTGGCAGCATCTGACGCATTCCGGGCGTCATGCCGCCGATATCGACTGCATTACCTCGCTCGTGATTTGAACTGCCGGGAGGCGCGACCGGGTTCGGATTATTCGCACGGTTTGCATAGAGGCGCGCTTGGTCTTCAGTGCTGCGGTGACCACTGCTTAAGCTGGTGCCAGGATTGTCGTCGATGAAGTCATAAGCCAGGTCGGCAAGCCGCTGGTTCATGCCCACAGTGCCAGGCGCCGCGTTGCCATCGTTCTGCACGATGCCGGTTTGAGGCATTGAAGGAAGATTGCCCATCGGGGCGGTTGCCATTGGTGCGGCGGGCATTCCAGGAGCGCCGCCACCTTTGAGCCAGTCCGGGACCGAGGCTTGCCCCGCAGCCATTGCAGCGCTGTTCTCATCCTGCATTTGGCGCAGGATAAGCGCCTGGCCAAGCATGTTAAGGCCCTCGCCCACGTTTTTAGGAGCTGAGCCAAACAGACGCGCGGCCAGGACATCAGCGTTCTCGCGGCGCCGAGCCAGGATATCGGGCGTTTCACCCTTTGCAGCATCGAAGGCAAAAGAAAGTGCCATGGTTCACCTCAATTCATGGAGCCCGCCGCCGCAGCTTCCGCGAGGCGTGTGACGAATCCAGCTTCAAGCGGACCCATGCGACCGCGCTCGACAATGGAACAGAGAGAGAAAGAGATGCAGGCGCTGTTTCCGTACTTTCGCGAATAGTTCATTGCCTCGATCGCGAAGTTGACACCGCGCGCCGTGTCATATGCGGCGTCATCGGTAGGGCGCGGGGCAAAGAAATCGTAAGGCTCAGCGCTGGCATCAACAAATGACGGCAAGTCGTTCAGGTCGAAGAACGCGAGCGGGTCGTTCACATATTGAGCAGCATCTTCAGACATGTTGCTTCCTCAACTTTTCATGGATCTTGAGCAGGTCGCGGGCGCCTGGCAGCCACGGATCGCCACGGCTCTTCGTCCAGTTGCGAACCAGCGCGATCTCTTCATTCGACAGGCAAGGCGAACCGAGATTGGCCGAGCAGAAATTCAGCTTCGCAACCCATTCGTTGAGTGCGATTTGCCATTCCGGCGTGCCCTCAATCGGTCGCTCGTCATGATCATCACCAGCGCGCGCAAGTGCTGCCTGTGCGGCCTCGCGCTCGCCATCGAATGGGCTGTTCAGCAGTGCCCGGATTTTATCAAGCCGCGACATCGGTCCACCTCATCGGAACGAAGCCATCGGGAAACATCTCGGATGCCTTGATCGGCGCCGCCGTCTCCATATCCAGCAGACGCATATCATCGCGCAACGCGATCTTGGCGAAAGACAGCGCGCGAACGAATGCATTCCATGCCAACATCGTCAGATGCTTCGGCGGGTGACTGATCAGGTCATGCACGGCCACGATATGGCGCTGCATCTCGCGGAGCTGGTGCTGCGGCGTGCCGGATTTCGCGCGATCGAGCAGATAGGAGACAATCCGCGCCTCGGTGGCCGGAAGCGAGTACATGCCACGTTCGGCGCACCAATCATCGTATGCCTTAAAGTCATCGCGCGGGATCTTGGCATCCTTGGCAGTGGCAAGCGCCTTTTCGCGCAAATCGGAATGCCATTGTTCGGATCGTGCAGGGTCTGCTGGTGCGGTTTCGATCCAGTTTCCAAGCGCGATTGCTTCCCGGCCGGTGTCATGGCTGACAGTGCGCACCTCGCCGGTGGCGACATTCAGCATCGTGATGTTCGGAAATGCGAAATATGTGCTGGCGTCCATGATTGCTCCTATGCCACCTGTCGGGGCGTGAAATTCCAGGCCTGTGCAGCGATCGGATCGTAGACAGCGCCCGCAGATGCCAGCGTGATCGCGCCTGCAACGGCGTTTGCGATGTCGTCGTGATGTCCTGGAGGATGATCAATGATGTCGCGGCCGGTGCTGCGCCCTACCCGGCGCTCCAGACACACAAGCTGGCGAACCAACCCGTCATGATCGAGCAGCGCACACGCCCGCGAATTGATCAGCGGCAGCATGTCGAGATAGATCGGCGATTTCGCCTTGTCGGAATGCTGGTAGTGAATGCCTTTGCTGCGAAACTGCTCGGCAACCCACTCGCCGGCATATCGATCGCCGGTTACTTGGCTCAGACGATAGCTTTTCAGCACATCGGAAAATTCTGCAGTCACAGCTTCCGGGCTAAACGGCGGCTTGACCTCGCGGATGCAGTCAAGAATGGTCGTGGTGCCCTCTTTATGAGCCACCGCCATGGTCATGCTGTCCGCCGAACCACCCGATGGGTCGCAGAAGCCGACATAGCTGTGCTGACGCTCAGGAGGCCGCTCGCGGACGTTCTCATCGACGCAGGCCTGCACCGCTTCAAGGCTGATCAGGCTTTCCAGATCGGAACGAAACTCCGCGCCATACTCAGCGCTCGCCGCTTCCGGGTCGTCCTTGTAGGCTTCGCCGATAATCGACCCGTTGAATGGCACAAGCGGATTCATGCGCCATGTCGGCGCCTTGATCACCAGCGTTTTGCCCGGCTTGCCATAGTGCTGCTGATATTTCTTCCAAAGCAGCCCACGGCGCGCATACGGGCTGGAGATTCCAAAGATCATCGCGCCCGGCATCGTCGCCATCGACGGCTTTAAGGCGTTGTAAATGTCGATATCGGCCGTGGTGGAGCTTTCCGAATACCAGTGCGCTACCTCGTCCAGGATCGCCGCAATGAGTGTGCGTCCGCGCAAGGTGCGCTGATCGGCCGTCGTGACCTGAATGGCAAAGCCATTGTCCAGCTCGATCGTGTCGGCGGTGATGCGCTCGATCATGCAAGCCAGATCGGGCTTGGTCATGAAGCCGTGCGAGATATACCGGAATGCGATCTTGGCCTGCGTGCGATCGGCGGCCAGCAATTGGACCACACCGGTCTCACCACGCTTCAAGCGGTCGCGCCAGCCATAGCGCTCGACGCCAATCGTCGCGAGATAAACGGCCAGCGAGCTCGCCTTGATGTCCTTACCGCCACGGCGGCCGATGATCATCCAAACTTCGTCGGATTTCTCTGTCGGTGCAGTATCGCGGCCGGTCAGTTCCTGGAAAACCTCAAGATCGGCAGCCGTCAGAGGCTCGCCAAAGATCGCCTTGTCCAGCACACGCCACGTTGCCCACGTGTCATCGCCAAACCAATCTCCGAACAGATCGGGGTTCAGACAGGCAGTGGCATATGGGATGGCGGTATCAGTCAAAATCCACCGCCATGGCGTCATGAATGGAGCCGGTAGCGGCAAGTTGACCCATCGGGGTCGATCGACCACGCGGACGGGCCTTCGGCTGCGTTTGGGGCTTGCTGGTGCGGTTCATGCCGACGGCGGCAAGATGGGCCAGCCGGAAGATGCGATGATCCACGACCCTGCGCAGCTCATCCTCGCCAAAGCCGCACTCATAGGCGACCTCGCGCATGACATCGAAGAAACGTTCGCGGCCCTCCGGGTCAGCACATTCCGGGAAATAACGAACCAGATGCGTGTTCTGCTCGGCAATAATCTCCATGTGCCGGTCGATATTGATCTCGTCGGCCTGCTTACGGGCGTGGCTGGCATGCTCTAGCACCCGCGTCAGGGTCTTCACCTCGGACTCATGCTGGGCCTGGAGGCGGACGTATTCGCCGGGGTTAGATAGCGCCAGCTCGGCGTCGGGATGCGGGGTCAGGAAGCTATGCAGGTAGTCGGCAAGCGCGGTGGCGCCATAAGCGATGTCATTGGCAGCCTCGGCCACCTGATCATATCGGGCGTGCAGCTCCTTACGGGCAGTGGTCTCGTCGGCGAAGTCCTGCACCGGTGCCGGGGCGTTGAACTCCTCGACATCCTCGCCAACCAGGTCGGCAGCCTGTTCGATTGTCAGCTCGTCACCGCGAACAGCCGGTAGGTTCTCCAGCTTGCCGGGGTCATAGGTGGCCGCATTGTCGTGCTGATCGATCTCGACCAGCTCGGTGGCGGCTTGCTCCATGGTCAGGGTGTCATCCGACATCAGGCGGTTTCCTTCCAGCCGGTGGTGAAGCGGGAGACGCCGCGCGGGGTCACGTCAGCAGCCCGGCGTTTGAGGCCCAAGGTCTCCAGCAGGCGGCGCTCGGCATTGCTGAGGGTGCAGTAGACGGCAGGATCGACCTCCTGGCCCGTCAGGAAGCGTGCAGCGAGGTCATCGGACATGGCGGCAGTCATCGCCACCTTGCGGACCAGAAGCTGCTCACCGGTGCTTAGATTGTCTTGGCCACCCAAGTCGCTGGTGATGGCGTCGATGGTCTTGCTGACCAACTGAGCAGCGCGCGTGCGTCCGTCCAGGTCATCGATGCACAGCAACCGCACCTTGCGGTTACCAGCTTCGGACTTGCCTTCCATCGTGGCGGCATCTGCGGACATTTGCGCGGCTCCTGGTCACATCTTCAGATGCGAAGATAACGCCAGAGAGCAGAGATCGCCTAATAATTTTGTGCGTAGGACTGTACGTAGTGAGACCGCAAGAGACTGAACATCTGATTTTATTTGCTATTTTAACGAGCCAAGAGGACCGCAAATCCGCCAACGCCTCTTTCGGTGCAACTTGCACCGATTGCCTGCCAAGAAAAGATCGCCGCAGGTTCTTGTCTGGAACCGACACACGACAGCTCAAATCTGAGCCATCCTCCTATCCTCTGTAGCGTAGCAATTCCGTAGCAACTCCGTAGCAAGTGCTACGCGTAGCATGTAGCGTAGCGTAACCCCCCCCCTATAAGGGGGGTTACGTGCTACAGCGTTACAGCTCTGAACGGACAAGCCAGACATGATCGTCACGCTGGCCAATCTTGGCTCTGGTGATGAGACTTTCCCGAAGACGCTTGAAGGTCTGGCGCGGGTTGCTGTCTTCATCACTCAGCACACCACGGCGATACAGCTCGTCCTTCCACGCTTCGATGGCGACGACGCTGGTACCGGGAGCAAGCTCCATGGACGATGGAGCCGGCTTACCATGTGCAAGCACCACTTCTGCCAAGCCCTCGATGGCGATGCGCTGATGGTCTGACAGTTTGCGTTTGGGTGCCTTGTCGCAAGTTGCGACAGTTTCGACCGACTCCACGATATTGACCGTGATCGGGTCTCCATCCTCGTCATGGCCGAATTCAAAGTTTCTGGACTTGAACGAGAACAGCGGCCCCTCTGGCAGGTCATTGGCTTTGGTTACGGTGGCGGTCTTCGTTTCGCTGCCTGAGATCGTCACCAGCACGTCCACGTCGCCGTAAAGGGCATTGGACCCGCGCGCGCCGCGATCGACGTCCTTGCCGGTATGACCGACCAGCGCGATATGCGGCGCAGGCGACCATCCACGCGCTGTTGAGATGCGCTCTTTGATGCGTGCGATATTGGCGAAGACCTTGCCCTGGTCCTTGGCCTTGTCTTCATCACCACCGCCTGCCGCGATCAGCTTGGCAAAGGTATCGAAGATCACCAGTCCGGTGACATGGCCCAGCACATGCTCGCTGTTCCTGATCGTTACCAGCACCTTATCGACGCTGGCAGAGTCCATCAGATCCAGCGTACCGGGTACGATCGTGATGCTGGGCAGGTCTTCAGGCAGCTTTCCGCCGTTTGCCCTCGCCCACTCGGCAATGTGCGCGCGGAGCCGCCGGCGAACCAGATCAGCTCGCTCCAGCGCAAAGTAGACGACGTTCCAGATCGCCTTGTGCTTGAAGCCGTGCCAGTCGTCGCCCCAGGCAACAGCCATGGCCAGTTCAGCCATCAATGCTGATTTCATGCCGCCCGGTGGCGCCACCCACGCGGAGGTTTCCCCCCGCGCGATGATACCTTTCAATATCCATGGCTTGGGCCTGACATCTTTATCCCATGCGAGATCGTCCAGCGTCTCGAATGCCATGCCGGCGCCGAACTGGTCGCGACGAACCGCTACGGCATCGAGCTGCTCATTACTCAGGTTATGCACGTTCATGCCTCCTCCCTGAGTGCGGCACAGATCACCTGATGGATGATCCCCTCGCCATGGGCTACAACAAGCCCGTTGGAGGTCGCCAGATCGTGCATGAATTCGATGATGGCGCGCTTGCGGGCGTCATCACCACGGATGATCGCCGCCAGCCGGAAGCATTCATCCTGATAGGTCCACCAACGAGCGTTGGCGACATTGCTCTGTGCCAACCTGAACGCGGCCGGCAAATCCTCAAACTCTACGCGGTGCTGTGCAGCCGCCATGCTCATGAATTGGCTTCTCCGTAGGGGCGAATGACGACGGCGACCAACGGCTGTGCGCCATATCGCTTGTCCAGGGTCATCCGACAGATCAGGGAATCGTCGCGATAGGCGACGCCGTTCAAGGCGTCGTTCCAGGCTTTCGCGATGTTATCGAGGTCGGGCTTCTTGCCGGGCAGAATGCCGCCGGTAATGGCCTGGCCGCGCTTCTTCTGCGACCAGCTTGCCGGGACCGGAAAGACAGCTCGTAGTGAGAACTCGATCGGCTCATCTATCGGGGCGCGGTCGCCGATGGCTTCCATCGCCGCGGTGCGGATCATGCCCTCGTAGCTGCGGGTCTTCTCCGGGGTGTAGTGGCCGATATGGCCACCACGGAGGAATGCACGCGCCCTGCCCTTGCCCTGCGGCGCACCGAGCAGGCTGATGGTGATCGGCTCCGTCATCGGGCAACCTCGCTACGGTAGGCGAGATCGGCCAAGAGCAATGCCACCGGCATGCTGACGGCGAACCGACGAGTGAGACGAAGGGCTTGCAGATCGATGGGGGCGACGTTAGATTCCCGATTGTCCGCCAAGACAACCGCATTCGGAATCGGCTCGCCCCACTGGCGGGCCTTTTCTTTTTTCATGCGGCCTCCTTATCGAGAGCCGCAGCCTGGAAAGCCGCCACCTGATCCTCGAACCACACGACGGCGCGGCCATCGGGATCGAGCTTCGTGCCTTTCGGGAAAACGCCGTCGCTGATCTTGCGATACAGCGTTTGTTTGGACCATCCCGTTGCGTTGAGCACCGCGGGTAGTCGCATAACTTGTCTGACCATCTGGGACTCCATAGGGCCGTAATTGGCCTATGGAGATTCCATCTATAGGGACGCATTTCCCATGTCAGTCGAATAGCGCGTTCAGTATTTCAGGCAAAAATACCCGAAATACTGAAAATCAGTCCCGGTCGATCCGGCGTTGCAGGCGGGTCACGTGAACGTCGATTGTATGTTTCCTGTTCAGCTCGCCGGCATCGAAGGCAGCTTCGACAAAATGTCGGAGATTAAGACTGGCATCTTCTCGCTCGTAATAGCGGCGAATTACAATTTCGTCGGCCTCATCTTCCGCAGCGGTGCGAACAATGGCCAGATCTGGACCTCGCCGGCGCTTCTCATGTCGCATCAAATCGGAGGCGGCTTTTTCGAGCTCGACAAGAATTTCGCCCTCATCACCTAGCCCGGTGGCAATGAAGCGCCACCCCCGTGCAGAGGCAGCGTGACCGGCGCAAAGAATTTCCAAGTGCGCCTTGGCTGAAAGAGTCACGCCCTGTTCGGCATAGTACGCGAATATGCCAAGAGCTTCGCGAAGGTTATCGGTCATTGCCGCCCCCGCAGTAAGCCGCCCAATCATCCATCAGCTTCCGCCGCTTCGCCAGCATGTCACCGCGGCGATAGGCGGCATCGACCTTGTTGGAGACTTTGTGCGCCAGCGCGATCTCGGACATCTCGTGCGGATAGTCCGTCATCTCCATGGCCCAATCCTTGAAGGTCGATCGGAAGCCGTGGACGGTTGCCAGCTCGGGCTTGTAGCCCATGCCATCCAGCAGCTCGGCCATAGCCATATTGGACAGGCCGGCACCTTCCTTCCCGCCGGGAAAGATGAAGTCCGACTCGCTCGGAAGGTCGCGCAAGATCTTGATGACGCGCGCGGGCAGCGGAACGATGTGGTCCTTCCGGATCGTGCCCTTCCGGCCTTTCAGCGAGGCGCCGGGGATAACCCACGCCGCCGCCTGCAGGTCGATCTCGTTCAGTTTGGCTCCGATCACCGAACCTGTTCGCATGGCGGTCAGGATGGTGAACTCCAGTGCGCGGGCGCTGATGCTGTTGCGCTGGCGCAGCTTGGCCATGAACTCCGGCAAGTCCTTATACGGCAGCGCCGGGAAATTCTCGGTCGGGCTCACCACTGACGTGGCCGGCAGGATCTGATCGAGAAAGCCCTTCCACCTCGCCGGATTGTCTCCTGATCGATGGCCATGCACCTTCGCCCAATCCAGAATGATCTCGATCCGGTTGCGGAGGCGATCAGCCGTCTCTGTCTTTTCCGCCCACATCGGCTTGATGATCTTCAACACCAACGGCAGATCGACATCGGCCACCGACAGCTTGCCGATGACCGGAAACGCATAAGTCTCGAGAGTGGCCACCCATTGCTTGCCGTGCTTGCTCTCCAGGCCGCCCTTCCATCCCAGAGCGCGATCAGCGATCACCTCGCGGGCGCATTCCTCGAATGTCCTGAACTTGGCTTGTTCGGCTGCCTGGGCGGCCCGCACAGCGTTCCGGGCGTCGATCGGGTCAATTCCATCGACAACCTGCCCATAAGCTGCCTGTGCCTTTTTTCGAGCGTCTGCCAGCGGAACTCGCTCATAGTCTCCCAGCCCCATCTTCCGGGCCCGGCCGCGGATCATGTAGCGATAGACCCATGCCTTGGTGGCGAAGGCGCTGACTTGGAGATACAGACCGTTGCCGTCGCCATAAAGGCCGGCATCCAGATCCTTCTTGTCGCAGAACTTCACCGATAGCTTGTTGACGCCTCGTCCCATGACTGTCCTCGGTCAAACCTACGTACAAACTGGCATGGGAACGTATGGGACTTCTCGAGCCCTGTAAAGACTGCTGGTCAGGCTTACGCGGCTGACTCAACAACTGAAAAGAGACCTGACGAGACCCAGTGGGTTTGGAGGATTGAGGACTCCGGCTCCGCCAGTTAACAATTTGTTAACTTTTTAAACCCTTGATTTCGTTGGGTTTTCGCCTGTTTGCACGCAAACAGTCCTCCACAAAACCTATTATCGACCTATTATCTCGGTCATCGCGTCGCGGATTTCCTAAAGAAATCAGTACGTTGTAACGAGCGATCAATAATAGGTTTTTGAACCGTTAGGCGGAGCAATCCTCCGCCGCATTCGCCCGAGTTGCCATAGGAATTTAGTCGTTGACGGGCGGGATTTGTCCGCTATTGCGGTCGGACACTTCCAGAAAGGATTTGCCCGTGAGTTCGAATGAAGCCGCCTCCACCGAACCCTTGCGGCTCAATGGTGCGAAGATAGCCGCCCTTCTCTCCGCAGCGACGCCCGGTCCGTGGGTCTACTCGCCGGAGCGCCACACTCACGACTCCCCGATCCATACTGCGAATGCTGTTGAGAGCCATGGCTACATCGGCGCGGATAACGGCTGTGTGGTCGGCTCTTCGGAATGGATTTGGTTGACGGAAGGGGATGGCGACCTCATCGCCGCAACTCCCGACATAGCCGCGCGAGTGATTGAGGCGGAGGCCGTCATCCGCGACTTCTCGACGCCACCGATTCCGTGATGCGCCAGAACTTCAGCGGCTTCGACATTGACGAAATCGAAGACCGCGCCCGCGCCTTCCTTGGAGAGCTATAGCTCGTTGGATGATAAAGTTGCTGATCAACTGTGATTTGAAACTATCCGTCGGAGAAGTAGCCCGACCTATCCAGTAACAGCATCACTCCTGCAAAAAGGAACATTACCGATAGAAGTATAATGGAATAGAGCATCTCTCTGGTAGCAAACGCTCGAAACACCGCAGCGACAGAAAACATCGAGTCACCGGCCCGATGTGCCTTCTGGCGCATTCGATCTTGCAGACGGCCTCCATACAAAAGGCCGATGAAAATAATGCAGGTGGAAAAAATTACGGCCGCATCGCGCATGGTTTAGTTCTACCTAAGATTGCCCCTTTGCGATAGAGGCTGGCCGCAATCGTCCCTACGATATTACTCCGCCCCACTCCCAAACCTATTTTCAGACCTATTATCGGCATTTGATCGAGGCCTTTGACAACAAAAGAGAATTTGTAGTAAGAGGCGAATATCTAAATCACGTCAGACACATACGGACGTGTGCGGACTCCTGCGAACGAGAGTGGCCCGGACTCCGGCTCCGCCATCCCAGTTCAGCTGCTGCAGAGATGATCGGAATGCGACGTCGCTCCGGCCTCGTCCGCACAGCTGGCCCCGTCAGCGATCGAACAGCTTAGAGCTATTCCTGAGACAGCCGGGCGCGCGCGACTTTCGCGAGACGCATGAACACGCTATCGCCGCCGCATTGTTGGTGGCGGGGCGGGTTATGCTGTCGAGATTTCAGTTTGTGCTATTGGTCGCTTATGGGGTCGCGCTGATCGCTGGCATCTCGTTCGAAGCGTTTGCGCTATCCTGACGGCCGGCCTCTCCGGCAAGAGCCAGATGCTGAAGCAGACGACGGGTTACCAACGAACGAATGCCGCGGGTTATCGCATGAACGAACGGCGCACCATGACTGAGCCACCGAAGCAGTCCCGCTGGATACGAGCGATGATCATCGTGCTCGCGGTTGCCGTGATCGCTGCAACGGCCGGCTCACTTCTCATCGCCGTCCGGCTGATGAAGTGACTGAGAAAGCAAAAGGCCGCACGGGCTTCACACCGCACGGCCTCCAGATGCGACTGTCGGTCCCAGCCCGATTCCATCTCATGGCCGAAGCATGAGGGACACGGGTCGTCTCGCCAACGCCTGCAGGGATTCACTCCACAGGAAGCACTGACGAAGTGTCGTCAGCACCACCTGCCCGCCACAGCCCGTTACCAGGTCTGATTGCGTGAGTTGTCGCCAACGCCATTGCCGTAAGGCAGCGGCGACGGCGTGCCGCCCGAGGCGCTGCCGACATAGGCGCCATAGGCATCGCGGACCCGGTTGCGCTGGACGTGATGATGATGGCGCGCGGCGCTCACATCGGTCACCGAATGCGCGGTGACTGCCGCAGCGCGCGGTGCGGCCACGGCGGGCGCGCTGGCCGACAAGGCGACAGTGGCGAAAAGCGCAAGCGCGCTGGCGCGCAGCGAAAGGGTCTTGATCGACATGGTGATGTCCTTGTGTTGCCGAGACCGAACGGCCTCTACGGAGATGACACAAGGGACATTGGGTGCCTGCCGGCGGTTACAAGCGAACCCGGCGTCACAAGCCCGTGACGCAGTGCGGCATTCACCTCATGCCGGCCCGTGACGGAATTGCGGAAAAATGTGGACGGCCTCGAACCCGGCTTTCCGGGCTTGCGACGACTGGTCGTGACCAGCACGCAACAGGAGGACACCATGATCGCACAGGCCACCAGGACCATCGGACGGATCGCTCTGCTCGCCACCCTCATGGCAACGGCATCAACGGCCCTCGCCTCCGCTCAGAGCTTCAGCGCCGAACAGCGCCGCCTTTGCACCGGCGATGCGTTCCGTCTGTGCAGCTCGGCGATCCCGAATATCGAGGAAGTCACCATCTGCATGCGCAAGCAGAAGGCCAGTCTCAGCAGCGGCTGCAAGGCGGTGTTCGACAAGCCGGTGGTCACCGCCGTGAGCAACAAGGAGGACTAGTGGATCGAGGTCAGCCAGTCGCGGGCATCGCGCTGTGCGGCAGCGATCTCGACATCCGACATCATCTCGGCCACTTCGCGGCGCATCGGGATGGCATCGACCCGGCCCTTGAGGGCAGCGAGATTGAACCACTTGTGCGCAGCGACGAGATCAACGATCCCGGCGCGGCCGCTCGACCAGTACATGCCGCGCTCGAACAAGACGTCCTGGATCGCGGTTTCGGTGACGGGCGTTGCCGCCCCGAAATCGATCTGCCCCTGAAACATCACTCATTCCTTTTTTATGTTTGCCGCCCCAACCGAGCGCGGCTCCCGTCCGTGATCTGACTTGTCCCAACCGCCAGTTGGCCCGGCGTGTTGAGGCAAATATGCCGGTCAAATTTGAATGGCAGTTTAAGTATCGCGATGAACGGTTTCTGAACGCGGATGCCCCTCGCGCATCCCTATGCAGGCAAAAAACCAGCATTCATGCGGGTTTTCTGGGTTTTTGCGGATTTCGGTTTACCTTGCCGGTTGGCGATCGCGTAACCATCGCGACGACAGGCACGGCCGTCGCGCGGATTAGCCGAAGGCGTCATCCGCCGTCCTTCGCCTCATGCAGTCGGGCGGCGGATTACGCTTCGCTCATCCGCCGCCCGACTACGGCACAGCACTATCAAAATGGGAAAACTGATCATCGCCGGGGATCAACCGCACCGGCGGACAAGACGAGGGCGTCGGCAACACGTCAGGATCATATCTCGCCGGCATCATGCCCGCGATGGCGGACCAGGGATCCGCTCCGTAGAGGAAGGCCGGTCACTGCATGACCAGCTTCTCTGCCGGATCGTTGCGCTGAAGCCGAAGCCCTTCGCCATCACGATCCAGCCGTTCGACCTGATGTCTCGCCGACACCCTCTTTCGTCGATCAGAGCCAGCGCCCTCGATGAGGACGGCTCCAATGACGTTGCCGGCATCGCTGCCGGCGTAGTCCGGAAAGAAGAAGTTACTTCTTCTTGGCGGCCTTCTTGGCGACCTTCTTGGTCTTCTTGGCGGTCTTCTTGACTGCGGTCTTCGCAGCCTTCTTCACCGTCTTCTTCGCCTTAGCGACTTTCTTCACTGCCTTCTTAGCCATGTTGCCCTCCATAAGAGATGACTTAAATGCTGCGTGCAGTCGTGAATCGATATGCACACGATTCCGAATACACCAACGATTTCAAAAGAACAGTGGCCTGCTTAAGGAAGTGTTGAAGCTGTGTCGCCGCGGTCAACCCTAATCCTGCAGGTGCGGAGCGTTCATGCGGCCTTTGCATGGCAAAAGAAACGCCTGAAAAATCTACGTCGCCGAAAGTCAAGTGCGACGCGCACGCCTATTTTTGCAGCCTGCGCGTGACGTGAACTAACAAACAACTACACAAAGTCCGGGCACTCCCGAATCGCCCTGCCGATACCGGAATCGGCGTGCGACGACTTCCGGCCGGGAGAATCCGCAACGAAAATATTTTTGGGATAAGCGCGCCGGGAGCTACCCGGAAGCGCCCACAACCACCTCTTCCGTCATCTCACTCGCCACGATTCGCGACCCGATTCTCTCGCCGCGCATCGACCGACATGCTCCGGAAACGAAAACGGCGCCGCTCGAAGCGACGCCGTTGTCTTCAATACCGTGTTGCCGGGCGACGATCAGAGACCGAGTTTGCCCTTCAGCAGGTCGTTGACCGCCTGCGGATTGGCCTTGCCGCCCGACGACTTCATCACCTGGCCGACGAACCAGCCCATCAGTGCCGGCTTGGCCTGTGCCTGCGCCACCTTGTCCGGGTTGGCCGCGATGATGTCGTCCACCACCTTCTCGATGGCGCCCATGTCGGTGACCTGCTTCATGCCGCGCTCTTCGACGAGCACGCGAGGATCACCGCCTTCCGTCCAGACGATCTCGAACAGGTCCTTGGCGATCTTGCCGGAGATGACGCCCTCGCCGATCAGGTCGACGATCGCGCCCATCTGTGCCGACGACACCGGAGACGAAGCGATGTCCTGGCCTTCCTTGTTGAGGCGGCCGAACAGTTCGTTGATCACCCAGTTGGCGGCGAGCTTGCCGTCGCGGGCCTTGTCCTTGAGGCCGTCGAGCACGGCTTCATAGAACTCGGCGCTCTCGCGCTCGGTCACCAGCACGGCGGCATCGTAATCCGACAGGCCGAAGGCGCTGACGAAGCGTGCCTTCTTTTCGTCCGGCAGTTCCGGCAGCCCAGCCTTCAGTTCGGCGACAAACGCCTCGCTGAACTCCAGCGGCAGCAGGTCGGGGTCAGGGAAGTACCGATAGTCATGCGCTTCTTCCTTCGAGCGCATCGAGCGGGTCTCGCCCTTGTTGGGGTCGTAGAGCCGCGTCTCCTGATCGATACTGCCGCCGTCCTCGAGAATGCCGATCTGGCGGCGCGCCTCATAGTCGATGGCCTGGCCGATGAAGCGGATCGAATTGACGTTCTTGATCTCGCAGCGCGTGCCGAACGGCTCACCCGGCCGGCGGACCGAGACGTTGCAGTCGGCGCGCAGATTGCCCTTCTCCATGTCGCCGTCGCAGGTGCCGAGATAGCGCAGGATGGTGCGCAGCTTCGACACATAGGCCTGGGCCTGCTCGCTGGAGCGCATGTCCGGCTTGGACACGATCTCCATCAGCGCCACGCCGGAGCGGTTGAGATCCACCGAGGTGCTGGACGGATTGCGGTCATGCACCAGCTTGCCGGCATCCTGTTCGAGATGCAGGCGCTCGATGCCGATGGTGGCCGTCTCGCCGCCGTCCAGCTCGATGGTCACCTCGCCCTCGCCCACGATCGGCGACTTGTACTGGCTGATCTGGTAGCCCTGCGGCAGGTCCGGGTAGAAATAGTTCTTGCGGTCGAAGGTCGAGCGCAGATTGATCTGCGCGTTCAGGCCGAGACCGGTGCGCACCGCCTGGCGGACGCATTCCTCGTTGATCACGGGCAGCATGCCGGGCATCGCGGCATCCACCAGCGACACATGCGTATTGGGCGCGCCGCCGAAGGCGGTGGACGAGCCGGAGAACAGTTTTGCCTTGGAGGTGACCTGGGCGTGGATTTCCAGCCCGATGACCATTTCCCAGTCGCCGGTGGCGCCCTTGAGAAGCTTGGAAGTTTTGACAGGTGCGTTCATGGGGGCGGTTCTACCGCGGCGCGGGCGTTGGGAAAAGCCCGTATCCGTGGCCTCACATCCCCGCGACGAATGCCTTGAACACCGGGCTGGCCCGCAGCGTGTCCCTGCCCGCTGCGATGACGTCGTCCACCTGCGCTTGCGGCAGCGTGAAGCGCGTCGGGACGCTCTCCAGCACGGCGGCCCGCTCCCCATCGAGTTGGTCGAAACCGAGGCGGCCGACGAAGAATTGCAGGTCGCGACAATTCCAGCCCGGGCGCGCGCCATAGCTGGCGCGCTGCGCTGCGGACAAGCTGCAGCGCCAGGCGATCAGTGACGACTGATAGTCCTTCATGGTGCGATCGAACGCGGTGTAATTCGCACCGACGCTGGCATCCATGGTGGTATCCACCGCGGCCTTCAGCAATTCGATGCCATCCGGCCCCTGCACCGTGTTGACCCAGTTGCCGGACAGGCCGGTCTTGGCGTCCACCACCAGGAACAGCGCGCGCCGCAGGCGTACAGCTTGCTGTGGCGACAACGGCCCGTAGGGCGTGTCCGACGACTCCCGCGTGATGGTGAAGCCGGCCACGCCATAGTTGTCGACAAGGCCGCCATCCATCAGCTTGATGTAAGGCACAGCACCTTCGCGATAACGGATGATCGCTTTGGCGTAGTTGTTGAGCATCGGCGAGGCGTTGCGATTTGTCGCTGCACGCTGCACCCAGGCCGGCAGCGGCGTGTTGCACTTGCCGGGGAAGGCCTGCACCACGCCCGGCGCGAAGGCGATCGGCACGGCGGCCGAGGTCGCCACCGCCTGCGAGACCGGGAATTTGCCGATGTCGCTGCAGATCGCATCGAAAGCCGTGGCGCCGAACACGAAGGGCACGCGGTTGTAGATGTCGGATGCGTTGATCCACACCCGGGGCGAACCGGTCTGCCGGGCCTGCCCATAGGTGATGCCATCGAACAGATTGGCATCGAGCCATTTCGTGAAGGCGGTGGAATCGTTGATGCCGCCGCCGAGCGCACGGCCAATCGTGCCAAGCGACAGCTGCGTCTGCAGCCCCGCCTCGGCGTTCTGCAGCAGGAAACGTTCGCGGAAATCGACAAGTGCCGCGCGCTTCTTGATGCCGAAATAGGCCGCAGTGACGGAACCGCCGGAGACGCCCGAGATGAAATCGATGCGATCGACCATCTTGTCGCCGGAGCGCGGCATGGTGATGTTGTCCATCTCCTGCAGCACACCGAAGGAATAGGCCGCAGCGCGTGTGCCACCACCGGAGAAAGCGAGACCGATCATCAGATCGTCGAGCGCGGCAGGATCGGCAAAGTTGAGCGCGAGATTGTCGGTGGGGCCATTCGGGCCGACCGGTACGTTGACCGGCTCGTTATAGACCGAGGCGCAACCCAGCAGCAGCGCACTCGCCGCCACTACCGCCCCCAACGAACGCAACCTACGCATCGCCATCGCACTCACGACCGTCCCATACGCATCGCCCTTGATGCGGCCGTCCCCACGGCAGACGGGAATCATCGCGGGTAAAGTAACGCAAAGCTTTCCAATTTGATGCAAACCGAAAGCCACAGGTGCCCGCGCACCGGCAATGTGGTTAGTGAAAGGCTAAAGAAATTCAACCGTAAGGCGGATTAGCCGAAAGCGTAATCCGCCTTACGGCAATGCTTACCACCACTTCTTCGGCGTAAATCGCCCGGACGCCTGTTCGATCACCTCGCCGAGCGAGAACAGCGTCTCTTCGTCGAACGGACGGCCGATGAGCTGCAGGCCGAGCGGCAGGCCCTGTGCGTCCTTGCCAGCCGGCACGGCGATGCCCGGCAGGCCGGCCATGTTCACGGTCACCGTGAAGATGTCGTTGAGATACATCTCGATCGGATCGGCGCCGCCCTTCTCGCCAATACCGAAAGCGGCGGACGGCGTAGCGGGCGTCAGGATCGCATGGATGCCCTTGGCAAAGCAGTCCTCGAAATCCTGCTTGATCAGCGTGCGGACTTTTTGCGCACGCAGATAGTAGGCGTCGTAATAGCCGGCGGAGAGCACATAGGTGCCGATCATCACGCGGCGGCGGACTTCGGCACCAAAGCCTTCGGCGCGGGTGTTCTCGTACATGTCGACGAGATTACGGCCGGGCACGCGCAGGCCGTAGCGCACGCCATCATAGCGCGCGAGGTTCGACGAGGCTTCAGCCGGCGCGACGATGTAGTAAGCCGGCAGCGCGTATTTGGTGTGCGGCAGCGACACTTCGACGAGTTCGGCGCCAGCCGCCTCGAGCTGCTTCGCGCCATCCTGCCAGAGCTTTTCGATCTCGGCCGGCATGCCGTCGATGCGGTATTCCTTCGGAATGCCGATCTTCATGCCCTTCACGGACTTGCCGACAGCCGCCTCATAGTCCGGCACATCGCGATCCACCGAGGTGGAGTCCTTCGGATCGTAGCCGGCCATCGAACGCGTCAGGATCGCAGTGTCGCGCACCGTGCGCGCAACGGGCCCGGCCTGATCGAGCGAGGATGCGAAGGCGACCGTGCCCCAGCGCGAGCAGCGGCCATAGGTCGGCTTCAGCCCGACAATGCCGGTGAAGGCGGCCGGCTGGCGGATCGAGCCACCGGTGTCGGTGGCGGTGGCGCCGAGGCAGAGCCCCGCAGCGACGGCCGAAGCCGAACCACCGGACGAACCACCGGGGACGAGATTGACGTCCGAGCCTTCGCGGCGCCACGGATTGATCACGGGGCCGAAGCACGAGGTCTCGTTGGCCGAGCCCATGGCGAATTCGTCATTGTTGAGCTTGCCGAGCATCACGGCGCCGTCGCGCCAGAGCTGCGCGGTCACGGTGGACTCGTAAGGCGGCACGAAATTGCCGAGGATTTTTGAGCACGCCGTGGTGCGCACGTCCTTGGTCGCGAACAGATCCTTGATGCCCAGCGGAATGCCGCCGAGCGGACCGCCCTCGCCTTTTGCAATCTTCGCGTCAGCCGCCTGTGCCATGGCGCGCGCCTGATCCGGCGTCTCCAGCACATAGGCATTGAGGACGCGCGCAGCTTCCATCGCCGCAAGATGCGCATCGGTCAGCTCGACCGACGTGAAGGACTTGTTCGCAAGGCCGTCGCGGGCCTCGGCGAGCGTGAGCGACGTCAGATCTGTCATCTATTTATTGACCGGGCTGCAAAAGAACGGAGAGAGCGTCTTGTCGTTTTCGGGGGCTTCGCCATTGAACATGGCGCGGGGTTTCTTGTCGTCTTCGATCTGCGCGGCCTGCACCTTGTCGAGGATGGCGTCCATGGCGGCGTCGACATCCTTCATCTCGCCCTGGCGCTCCATCTGGTCGAGGTAGTCCATATAGAGCTGATAGGACTTCTCATCGTCGCACAGCAGGCACATGGCAGACTCCTGTCTCGGTTACTCGACGACTTTCGGCACCAGGAAGAAGTTATCGTCGGCATCCGGCGCATTACGGGTGACGAGATCGACGATCTCGCCATCGGTGACGGCGTCGATACGCTTCTTCATTTCCATCGGCATCACCGAGGTCATCGGCTCGACGCCGTCCACATTCACTTCCTGCAGCTGCTCGACGAATGCGAGCATGGCGTTCAGTTCGCCCTGCAGATGGGGAACCTCGTCCTCCTTGACCGCGATGCGCGCGAGATGCGCGATACGGCGAACGGTGGCAGCATCAACCGACATTTATATAGGGCCTCTGGGCGAAATCTGCCTGCCCTATAGCAGACGGAGCTTTGCAGCCGCAACCGCGCGGGGGAACCGGGACCGCAGCCGTAGGGCGGATGAGCGGAGCGTAATCCGCCGGCCGATTGCAAAGCTGAAACTCCGCGGCGGATGACGCCTTCGGCTTATCCGCCCTACGGTTTGAGCCCAGCCATTCGCGCCAAGCCATCCTTCGCCAGTTTCCGCGTAAGTTCCGCCGCCGGCAGTTCGCCGCCGAGATGCACCGCCTGCCCGGCCCAGAGATTGGAGAAATCCGTCTTGCCGCCCTTCTCCGCGGCCGCCTTCAGCGGGCCGAGCGCCGTGGCCGCGTGCGGGAAGGCCGGGGCATCCGGCGACACCGGGCCGACCTCGCGCATCACGCGGTTGATGACGCCGCGGGCCGGACGGCCGGTCATGACATTGGTGATGACCGTGGTCTCGTCCGAAGCCGCCCTCAGCGCCGCCCGATTCGGCGCGCCGAGGGTCGATTCCGGCGTGCGCAGATAGGCGGTGCCGATCTGTACGCCCGCAGCCCCCAGCGCAAAGGCCGCCGCGATGCCGCGGCCATCGGCAATACCGCCAGCGGCGATCACCGGCAGTTTCACCGCATCGACGACCTGCGGCAACAGCGACATGGTGCCGGGCTGGGTGGCGATATCGTCGGTCAGGAACATACCGCGATGGCCGCCGCCATCGGCGCCCTGCGCGATGATCACGTCGGCCCCGTTCTGCTCGAGCCAGACCGCCTCGCGCACGATGGTGGCGGAGGCGAGCACGATGGCGCCCGTCGCTTTCACGCGCTTGAGCAGCGGCTGCGGCGGCAGGCCGAAATGGAAGCTGACCACTTCGGGCTTCACCTCCTCCACCAGCGCGCACATCGTCTCGTCGAACGGCGCGCGGTTGGCCGCATTGATCGGCGCGGCCGGGTCGATGCCGTGTTCGCTGTAATAGGCGCCAAGGCGCTTCCTCCAGCGCTCCTCGCTGGCCGCGTCGGCCTCGACGGGGATGTGACAGAAGAAATTCAGATTGACCGGCGCCGAGACCTGCTGGCGGAACACCTGAATCTGCTCGCGCGCCTTGTCGGCGGAGATCATCGCGCAAGGCAGCGAGCCCAGTCCGCCGCCTTGGGCCACGGCGATCGCCAACGCCTGATCATGCGCGCCGGCCATCGGGGCCTGCACGATGGGAGCTTCGATCTTCAGCAAATCGATCAAACGACGGTCCGGCCACATCGCGAAAAACCTCACTTCAACGAGCAGAATGCCACCAGATCCTGCTGCATTCTTGCGGCAACTGTGGGACCAACTTGCGTCACATGGCAAGCGTGCTAATGGGGCGCCATGCCTGCTCTCATCCTCCCCCTCATCGACGCTGCCGCGCATCTGCCGGCCCGCGGCGCGCTGATCGGCCTCGACCTCGGCACCAAGACCATCGGTGTCGCGGTGTCCGACCCCGATCGCCGCCTAGCCACCGGCGTCGAGACCATCGAGCGCAAGGCGTTCAAGGCGGACGCGGCGCGGCTGCTGTCGCTTGCTTCGGAGCGGAAGATCTGCGGCATTGTGCTGGGCCTGCCCATCAATATGGACGGCAGCGAGGGGCCGCGGGCGCAGTCGACGCGGGCCTTTGCGCGCAACCTCGCGCAACTCACCGACATGCCGATCGGCTTCTGGGACGAACGTCTCTCCACGGCCGCCGTCGAGCGCGAGCTGATCGCCAATGACGTCAGCCGCGCCAAGCGGGCGAAGGTGATCGACCAGCATGCGGCCATCTTCATCCTGCAGGGCGCGCTGGATCGCCTCGCGGCCCTTTCGCGTTCTCCGGACATTCGCTGACAATGCTAACCGTGTTTGCGGCCCTGGTGCCGGTCTTCCTGCTGATCGTTCTCGGCTTCGGCCTGCGTCGCTCGCTGATGAAACAGGACGTCATGTGGATCGGGGTCGAGAACCTCGTCTATTATGTGCTGTTCCCCGCCCTGCTGATCCTCAGCCTCGCCCGCGCCAATCTGAAATCGGTGCCGATCGCCGGCGTCGGCGGCTCGCTGCTGCTGTCCGTGATAGTGATGTCGCTGCTGTGCCTCGCATTGCGGCCGCTGCTGGCAAGGGCCATCGGCCTCAGTGGCCCCACCTTCAGTTCGCTGTTCCAGGGCGCGACGCGCTGGCAGACCTTTGTCGCGCTCTCGGTGGCCGGCAATCTGTGGGACCAGCTCGGCATCACGCTGGCCTCTGTGGCCATGGTGGCGATGATCCCGCTGCTGAACGTGCTTTCGGTCTGGGTGCTGGCGCATTACGCGTCGCCCCAGCGAATGTCGTGGCCGGTGCTGCTCAAGACCATCGCCAAAAATCCGCTGATCTGGGCCTGCATCATCGGTATCGCCATCAATCTCACGGGGCTGCCGATGCCGCGGCCCGCGCATGAATTCCTCGATGCACTCGGCCGCTGTTCCCTCGCCATGGGGCTACTGGTCGTCGGCGCCGGGCTGCAACTGGAAGGGCTGCACAGGCCCGGCGCGGCGGCGATGCTGACGGTCGTGCTCAAGCTGGCGGTGATGCCGCTGATCGCCATCGGCCTCGGCGTCACCTTCGGCCTCAGCGGCACCAGCCTCGCCGTGGTCGCCTGCTGCGCAGCGGTGCCGGCGGCGTCGAACGGCTATGTGCTGGCGCGGCAGATGGGCGGCGATGCGCCTATGCTGGCGCAGGTGCTGACGATCCAGACGGCGCTGGCCGTGCTGACGATGCCGGTGTTCATCGCGTTTGCGGAAGGGATTCAGCCGTAGGGCGGATGAGGCGGAGCCGTAATCCGCCGCGGAGTTTCAGCTATGCCCTCGGCCGGCGGATTACGCTGCGCTCATCCGCCCTACGGTCAAGCCGAAATAACACCCTTCATGATCAGCAGCGTCTGCACCGTCGCTGCAAAATTGTTGAGGGCGTGAAGCCAGATGGTCAGCCAGGTCGAGCCGCTGCGATAGCGCAGATAGCCGAACAGCAAACCCATGGTGAAAACCTGGGTGAACAGGAACGGATCGTAATATTGCGCGTGCATCGCGGTCCACACCAGCGATGACAGCATCATGGCCCCGACCGGCCGCAGGAACGATTCCGACCAGCCGCGATACAGAAAGCCGCGCGCCAGCAGTTCTTCCGTGATCGCAGCGCCCGCCGTGAGCGCGATCACCAGCAGCCAGAGCGTGCCATCGGCCTGCGCCGACTTCACCACCTCCAGCATGAAGCCCGGCGCCGATTTGTGGCCGGTGAGTTTTGCCATCACCTCCCACGCGCCGACCAGGACAATCAGCGCGACCGTACCAAGCAGCCAGTTCTGCCAGGAGGTGTTGCGCAGTCCGAGATAATCGGTGAACGATTGTCGCGCGATGCGGATGGCCAGCCACAAAGCGAGGCAGACCGCGGGCAGTCCCATAATCACCGAGAGTGCCACCGTCGTCCCGCTGCTCACGGCGCCGGCGATCAGACCGAGATCGATCGGCTCGCCGCTGCGCAGCACCTGATAGGCAACCACCGTGAGCTGGCCGAGCGACATGGCCGCAAAGGTCAGCACGCCCCACAGCGTGGTGCCCCAGAATTTCCAGACCCGCGGCGGTTTGGTCGCCGGCGGAAGGTCGGTCGGTGCCGGCGTGTCGATGGCACTCACAGCGGCAGCGCCCGCTCGAGCAGGCCACGGGCCTGCGCCTCGCCGATATCCGCCGCGCCGAACAGCATGCTGCGCGGGCCATCGAGGCGGGTGCGGGCGAACAGTTCGGCATGGGGCGGATGGATCAGGTTCAGCGCCGCCACCGCCGCCAGCATCGCCAGCGACTCCACCACCTGCCGCGCCGAGCGCTCGCTGTCCTGGCTGAGCAGGCCACGGATCACGAAGGATGCGACATCCGATGCGCCGGGCAGCCCCCGGGTTTCCAGCATCAGTTCCTGCAGCACGCCGGTGGCGGCATCGCCTTCGCGCGACAAGGCACGCAGCACGTCGAGGCACATGACATTGCCCGAGCCTTCCCAGATCGCATTGACCGGCGCCTCGCGATAGTGCCGGGCCAGAATGCCCTCCTCGACATAGCCATTGCCGCCCAGGCACTCCATCGCCTCGTACAGGAAACCCGGCGCGGATTTGCAGACCCAGTATTTCACCACCGGCGTCAGGAAGCGCATGTAAGCGGCTTCGGTCGGATCTTCCGGCGCCTGATCGAAGGCGCGGCACAGGCGCATGACGAGCGCGGTGGTCGCCTCCACATGCAGCGCCATGTCGGCGAGCACGCTCTGCATCATCGGCTGATCGGCGAGATGCTTCTGGAACACGCTGCGATGACGGGTGTGATGCAGGGCATGGACGAGACCCGAGCGCATCAGTCCTGCGGAGGCGATGGCGCAATCCTGGCGCGTCAATTGCACCATCTGGATGATGGTGCGGATGCCCTTGCCTTCCTCGCCGACGCGCAGCGCATAGGCCTCATCGAACTCGACCTCCGACGATGCGTTGGAGCGATTGCCGAGCTTGTCCTTGAGGCGCTGGAAGTTCAGCGCATTGAGCGTGCCATCAGGCCGGAAGCGCGGCATGAAGAAACAGCTCAACCCGCCCTCTTCCTGCGCCAGCACCAGGAAGGCATCGCACATGGGCGCCGACATGAACCATTTGTGGCCGGTGATCTGGAACGCATCGCCATCGCGCTTCGCGATGGTCATGTTGGTGCGGACATCCGTGCCGCCCTGACGCTCGGTCATGCCCATGCCGAGCGTCATGCCCGATTTCTCGAACCACGGCCTGAAGCTGGGATCGTAGGTGTTGCTGCCGATGATCGGCATCGCACGTGCCAGCACATCCGGCTGCGAGGCGAGCGCGCCCACCGCGGCGCGCGTCATGGTGATCGGGCACAGATGCCCGGTCTCGACCTGCGCAGCCATGTAGAACTTTGCGGCGCGAATGGTCTCGGACGCGCGGCCTTTTGGCTTGCCGTCCGCGGTCCATGTCGAATTGTGAATGCCGGCGGCGACGCTTGCGGCCATCAGTTCATGATAGGCGGGATGAAACTCGACCTCGTCACGGCGATTGCCGCGCGCGTCGAAGCTGCGCAGTTTTGGCGTATTCTCATTGGCCCGCCGCGCGCGATCGGCCATCTCGGCCGAGCCCCACTGCTTGCCAAAATCGGAATGCGCGATGAAAGCGCTGGAGGCGTCATTGAAAGCCAGCGCATCGACCAGCGGCCGGTCCAGCTCGAACAGATTGACGTCCTCGAAAGGCGGCGACTGATTGAGGACCGCATGTTTGGCGGAGGTGGGAGAAGTCATAGAGATGTTCCGGCGGCAGGAGCGTGGTGCGAATCATTTTACGATGGATCGGGCCTCAATACGAGGCGCGCTCGCCCGTAGGATGGGTAGAGCGGAGGCGCGCCAGCGCTGGAGCGAAACCCATCAGCCGAGCTCGCGGCAATCGACGGAATGATGGGTTTCGCTTCGCTCTACCCATCCTACGCTTCGAGCTTTCACCGCCTGATCGGAAAATCATACGCCTTGCTGCCGACACCCTGCATCGAGAAGTGCCACCACTCCTTCGCATAGTTCACGAAGCCCTGCCTGCGCATGGTCGTCACGAGAATGTCGCGCCAGCGACGTTGCGCCGCGCTGATCCCACGCGACGCGGTCCACGCCTTCGCGTCGGAGCAGTCGTATCCCGTGCCCATGTCGACACTCGCTTCCGGGGCGCGCTGCGCTTCGGAGGCGATGCAATTGCCGTATGCGCGATTGGGATCGAATGGCGGCGATGTCACTGGTGCGCGCAGATCGACCAGCGTCAGATCGATCGCGGCACCGGTGGAGTGGCCCGAGAGCTCGGCGATATAGCCGAGGCGAAACAGGTCCGCCTTGTTGAAGGATGGATTATAGCGCTTCTGTGCCGGCGTCTCGTTGCCGTCCTGCGCCCAGGCCACCATGTCACGCGAGGCGCGTGCCGGGCGATAGCAGTCGAGCATCTTGAGCGACAGGTTCTGCGCCTTCAGCTCCTGCTGCACCCTTGCGAGCGCCTGCCCCACCGCCCGTTTCACCACGCATTCCGCCGCGTCGTAGCCAGCGAGCTTGCGGCCGACGAAATTGTTGACGCCGGCATAGCGGATGTCCTGCTGGATGCTCGGGTCGAGATCGCGGAGGAAGATGAAATCATCGGGCAGAGCCTGCGCAGACGTCGGCGCGCACATCGTCACCATCGCTGCTGCGAGAAGACGGCGCATCACCGGATACGCTCCGAATTGACGGTGAGCTTGCTCAGCGCCGTGTCGGTATAGCGGCTGCCGGGATAGACATCGTCGATGACGAATTTCAGCCATTGCGCTTCCACCGGCTTCGTCAGTGTCCAAGTCTGCACGCCGGAGCGATCGTCCAGTTCGAGCGGAATGCGTTCGCCGGACGACGTCTGCAGCAGCAGGCGACGCACGCGGCCGTTCTTGCGATAGATGTCGTCATCCTTCTGATAGCCGTTGCGGAAGACGAAAGAGCGCACGCGACGCGGGCTGTCGAATTCGACGGTGATCCATTCGCCGACGCCCGAGCCCTGCCGCCCCTCCACCCATGCCACGCCTTGCGGGCCGCTGAACAGATTGGCGGGACCATAGGCATTGTTGAACTGGCCGGGCAGCACCGAACTCACGCAATAGGTCTCGGCGCCATTGCGGGCGCAGACCTCGTTCGGCGCGCCGGGTCGCGGTGCCATGGCGGCACGTTCCGCTTCGGCCTGCTTTTGCGGGATGGCGGCCACATCGACGCGTGGCGGCGGCGGCGCGTTGGCCGCCTTCGGCGCGTCGATGGAGGTGCCGGCGAGATAGATGCGGCCACCGAGCGTCTGGTCGTAATAGGCGGGCGTCTGTTCGTGGGGCGCGGGGTTGCCGGCGCGATCGGTGGCACGGAGCGCCAGCGCCGCCACGCGCTCCCGCGTTTCCACCGCGAGATCGCCGAGATGCAGGCCCGGTTTCACCAGTTCCTCGGCGAAGATGCGGGTGAAGACGGAGTTCGGCTCCGGGTCCCGGTCGGTCAGGCGATCCAGCGCGGTCTGGCCGATGCCGGCGGAATAGATCGTGAAAATGCCGCGCGCGGGCCTGGCCTCGGCCAGGCCGCGCGAACTGCCGATGGAACGACCGGCATTGCGCGGGAACGGATTGTCGCGACAGGCATCGATCACCAGCAGCGCCACGCTCACGGATTTTGCCTGGATCTCGGCGATGATATCCGGCTCGGCCAGCGAGGCGCCGCGGACGCGCGCTTCGGCGCCCTCATTCACCGGCGGCACGTCGCTCGGCACGAGATAATTGACGCCGCCGATGGCGACGCCGTGGCCGGCGAAGAACAGCGCGGCGGTGTCGCCGGGGGCCAGCTTGGCGGTGAAATCGGACAACCGATCCACCATGGCCTGGCGGCCGAGATTGGTGCCGATGGTGACGTCGAAACCGAGGGATGTCAGCGCCCGGCCGATAGTGCGGGCGTCGTTCACCGCTTTCTGCAGCTGCTGCGCGGCAGGCATGTTGGTGTAGACGTCATTGCCGATGACGAGCGCCACGCGCTTGGCCTGGGCTGCCGGGGCGGACAGCAGCACAATAAGGCATCCGAGAACCGACCAGATCGACATTTGCGTCTTCATAGGATCTCGCTCTGACGTAGGGCGGATGAGCGTAGCGTAATCCGCCGCTGCGCCGAAGAGGCGGATTACGCCTTCGGCTCATCCGCCCTACAGCCGAGCGAATCCGGAATTATTGCGATTCTACCATGACACCCACATCCCGGGGGATAACCCGGAACCCGGCGATCCGCGCTTGCCCCCTGCGGCAACGAGCCCTATAGCATTTGGCTTTAATGACCAGCGCCCCCAAATCCAGTTTCGTCTTCGCGCACCGGCATCTGCTGGGGATCGAAGGCCTGAAAGCCGCCGAGATCACCGGCCTCCTCGACCTGTCCGAGGAATATGTCGAGCTGAACCGGCAAGTCGACAAAAAGCGCTCCTCGCTGCGCGGCCGCACCCAGATCAACCTGTTCTTCGAGAACTCGACCCGCACGCAGTCGTCGTTCGAGCTCGCCGGCAAGCGGCTCGGCGCCGATGTCATGAACATGTCGGTCGCCTCCTCGTCCATCAAGAAGGGCGAGACGCTGATCGACACCGCGATGACGCTGAATGCGATGCATCCGGACATTCTGGTGATGCGCCATCATGCCTCCGGCGCGGTGGAATTGCTGGCGCGCAAAGTCGACGGCTCCGTGATCAATGCCGGCGACGGCGCACATGAACACCCGACCCAGGCACTGCTCGACGCGCTGACCATCCGCCGCAACAAGGGCCGGATCGAGGGCCTCGTGATCGCGATCTGCGGCGACGTGCTGCATTCGCGCGTGGCACGCTCCAACATCATCCTGCTCAATACCATGGGCGCGCGCGTCCGCGTGGTCGGCCCCTCCACGCTGCTGCCGCCGGGCATCGAGCGAATGGGCGTCGAAGTGTTTCGCGACATGCGCGAGGGCCTGAACGGCGCGGACATTGTCATGATGCTGCGCCTGCAGCGCGAGCGCATGAACGGCTCCTTCGTGCCGTCCTCCGGCGAATACTTTCAGTATTTCGGCCTCGACCAGAAGAAGTTGTCCTACGCCAAGCCCGATGCACTGGTGATGCATCCCGGCCCGATGAATCGCGGCGTCGAGATCGACAGCCTTGTGGCGGACGGCGCGCAGTCGCTGATCCGCGAACAGGTGGAAATGGGTGTCGCCGTGCGCATGGCGGTGCTGGAAGCGCTGGCGCGCAACCTGCCCAATGCGTGACGGCCATGGAGACGCTGCTGTCATTCCTCGTCGGACTGATGCAGCGGAAACTGAAATTCGTCGCGATACTCGGCACATTCTTCATCGCCGTGATGCTGGTTATGCAGGGCTTCACGACGCAGAACATCATCTTCGCGATCATCTTTTTGGTGATCATCGGACTGTTCGCGATCACGGTCTGGTTCTGGACCACGATCTTCAAATCCATCACGACCAAACGGCGATGATTTCATGCTGACCAACCGCCGCCCCATCCTGCTGGCCAATGCACGACTGATCGACCCGTCGCAGAAACTCGACGGCCCCGGCGATGTCCTCATCGTCGACGGCGTGATCCGCGATGCCAAGCGCGGCATCGGCACCGCCGGTGTGCCCGAGGGCACCGAGGTGATCAATTGCGCCGGCAAGGACGTCGCCCCCGGCCTGATCGACATGCGCGCTTTCGTCGGCGAGCCCGGCGCCAGCCATCGCGAAACCCTGGCCTCGGCGAGCCATGCGGCAGCGGCCGGCGGCATCACGACGATCATCTGCCAGCCGGATACGTCGCCGGCGATCGACAATTCCGCCACCGTCGACTTCGTGCTGCGCCGCGCGCGCGACACGGCCATCGTCAACATCCATCCGATGGCGGCGCTGACAAAAGGCCTCGAAGGCCGCGAGATGACCGAATTCGGCCTGCTCCGCGCGGCCGGCGCGGTTGCCTTCACCGATGGCCACAAGAGCGTCACCAATGCGCAGGTGATGCGCCGCGCGCTGACCTATGCCCGCGATTTCGACGCGCTGATCGTCCATTACACCGAAGATCCCGCGCTGGTCGGCGAAGGCGTGATGAATGAAGGCGAACGCGCCTCGCGGCTCGGCCTCACCGGCATCCCGACTGCTGCCGAAGCCATCATGCTGGAACGCGACATGCGTCTGGTCGCGCTGACCGGCGGGCGCTATCACGCCGCCTCGGTGAGCTGTGCGGAGTCGATCGAGATTTTGCAGCGCGCACGCGATGCGGGCCTGCGCGTTTCCGCCTCGGCTTCGATCAATCACCTGACGCTGAACGAGAACGATATCGGGCCCTATCGCTCCTATCTCAAACTGTCGCCGCCGCTGCGCACCGAAGACGATCGCCGCGCGCTGGTGGATGCCGTGGCATCCGGCCTGATCGACGTCATCATGTCCGACCACAATCCGCAGGACGTCGAGACCAAGCGGCTCCCGTTCGCCGAAGCCGAGCCCGGCGCCATCGGCCTCGAGACCATGCTCTCCGCCGGCCTGCGCCTGCTGCACAATGGCGAGCTCAGCCTCACGCAGCTGATTTCGGCGATGTCGACGAAGCCGGCCGAACTGCTCGGCCTGCCCGGCGGCACGCTGCGCGCGGGTTCGGTCGCCGATGTCATCGTCATCGATACCGACGTGCCATGGGTGCTCGATCCCGCCGATCTCAAATCGCAATGCAAGAACACGCCGTTCGACGAAGCGCGCTTCACCGGCCGCGTCATCCGCACGATCGTTGGCGGACGCACCGTCTATGAGCACGTCTAAGGGACGATCATGAACCCGCTCTATATCCTCGCCGCCGCTTTCGGATATCTGCTCGGCTCGATCCCGTTCGGCCTGCTGATCACGAAAATGGCCGGCACCGAAGACATTCGCGGCATCGGCTCCGGCAATATCGGCGCCACCAATGTGCTGCGCACCGGTCGCAAGGGCCTCGCCGCCGGCACGCTGGTCTGCGACGCGCTGAAGGGCACGATCCCCGTGGTCATCATGGGCATGCTGGGCGGACCGATCCCGGCGATGATCGCCGCCGTCGCCGCGTTTCTCGGCCACCTCTTTCCGGTCTGGCTCGGCTTCAAGGGCGGCAAGGGTGTTGCCACCTATATCGGCGTGATGCTCGGCCTGTTCTGGCCGGCGGCGCTGATCTTCTGCATCGCCTGGCTCGCCACCGCCATGACCTCACGCTACTCGTCCTTCGCAGCGCTCACCGCCAGCGCCCTGACGCCGATGTTCCTGTGGTACATGAAGGCCCCGCAGCTGGCGATCCTCGGCGCCGCACTGACCGTACTGCTCTGGTTCATGCACCGTGAAAACATCAAGCGGCTGCTGAACGGGACCGAAGGCAAGATCGGGAAGAAGTAGTCCGATCTAGAACACCCGCGCCCCCTGCTTCGCATCCAGGTCGAATTCCCAGATCTCGACGCCCGGGCCGACCAGATGGCCGTGGCACTTGATGTAATGCGAGATCAGGCTGACGCGGGATTGCGGATGCAGGTGCCGCAGCGCGAACAGGATCTTGCGGTAGTCGCGCGGCGCCGCACTGAACTGCAGGATGGCCTCGTTGAGCCCTCGGATTTTGGCGCAGGGCACATTGCCCGAGACAGTCCAGGTGTACGACTTGCACTCCACGATGATGCGTGGGCTGGCACTGCCGAGATCGAAGCGCTTCTTCCGGAACGAGCGATGGCCGACCGGCAACGAGTAGTTGGGCGCCAACATGACGCCTTCGGAGTGGAAGAACAGCTGAGCGGCTTCCTCGAACTCACGCCCGACGGCGACGTTGCTCGATGCGCCCGGCCGCTGAAAATTGTTCACGTCCCACAGCATTGCCGACATCACTGAACACAAGCCAGACGGGCTCACCCCTACTCTCGCACCTTAAATGCGAATGTCAATTGAATGCATCCTCGAGTTGATTAAGCTGATCCGCGGGGGGAGTTCAGCTTGACCGACACCGGAAATGCATCGATCCGCCTGAGTGAAGCGCAGCGGCGCGACTGGCTGCGTCTGATCCGCAGCGAGAATGTGGGGCCGCGGACCTTTCGTGCGCTGATCAATCAGTTCGGCAGTGCACGCGCGGCGCTGGAGCGCCTGCCCGACCTTGCCCGGCGCGGCGGCGCCATGCGCGGCGGGCGCGTCTGCAGCCACGATGAAGCCGACCAGGAAATCGCACGCGGCCACCGGATCGGCGTCGCGCTGGTCGCGCCCGGCGAGGCCGGCTATCCGCCACGGCTGGCCGCGATCGATGATGCGCCGCCCCTGCTCGGCATGCGCGGCAATCGCGACGCCATGGCACGGCCGATGATCGCCATCGTCGGCTCCCGCAACGCCTCGGGTGCCGGGCTGAAATTCGCGGAAAGACTGGCACGCGAGCTCGCCGACGCCGAATTCGTCGTCATTTCCGGCCTTGCCCGCGGCATCGATCAGGCCGCGCATCATGCCAGCGCTGCGGCCGGCAGCGTTGCCGTGCTGGCGGGCGGACATGACCGGATCTATCCGCCCGAGCATGAGGACCTGCTGCGCGACCTGCTCGCCTTCGGCGGCGCCATTTCGGAAATGCCGCTCGGCCATGTGCCGCGGGCCCGTGACTTTCCCCGCCGCAACCGGCTGATCTCCGGCGCGGCGCTGGGCGTGGTCATCATCGAGGCCGCAGAGCGCTCGGGCTCGCTGATCACCGCGCGCATGGCGGCCGAACAGGGCCGCGAGGTGTTCGCGGTCCCCGGCTCACCGCTTGATCCCCGCGCCGCCGGCACCAACCGGCTGATCAAGCAGGGCGCGACCCTGGTGACCGAGGCGGCCGATATCATCAATGCCGTCGCGCCGATCATGGAGCGGCCGATCGAACTGCCGAGCCGCGAGCCGGACGACGAGGTGTCTTTCGATGAGCCCGACGACAGCGATCGCGCCCGCATCATCGGCCTGCTCGGGCCGAGCCCGATCGGCATCGACGACCTGATCCGGCTGGCGAAAGTGTCGCCGACGACGGTGCGCGTGGCGCTGCTGGAGTTGGAGCTCGCGGGACGGCTGGAGCGGCACGGCGGCGGGCTGGTGTCGATGATGTAGCGATGTATGGGAAGCATGAACATGGCAGGAAAAAACGCCCGCAACGAAGCGCTGAAATTGATAGCAAGCTGGTTCAATGGCGCGTCGTTGACCATTGCGGGCGCCGGTGTCGCGCTGCCCATTCTGTCGCGCTATCTCGATATCGGCACAGCGATTTGGCGACCGGAGTTATTCTGGAACTCGATCGTCATTTGCATCGGTTGCGCCGTGATCCTACATTTGCTCGGCCAGTATATGGTAGGAGCCATCAATGACTGATCAGGACATCCAGATACTGTTGGCACCGGTCGCCGTAACCGCAGCTTTTGCCGTGACAGGCTTGCTTTTGCGTCGCCACATCATCCGAAAATATCGAATTGAGAACGAGCCTAAGCTTGAGGGGCAGTCTGCGCCGTCGTCTCATCTCGCCGACACATCAAAGTCGCGGTAGCCCGCGGAGCAGATCCTGGCGCTACCCACCCTCGCCATCGAACTTCTCCCGCGCGCTTGTGATTTGCGGCAGATGATCCAGCGCCCAGGTGCCGAGCGCCTTCACCGGCTCCGACAAGCCTCGACCGAGTTCTGTCAGTTCGTAGTCCACCCGCGGTGGAATGGTCGGATAGACCGTACGCGTGACGAGACCATCGCGTTCGAGCCCACGCAGAGTCAGCGTCAGCATGCGCTGCGAGACGCCGCCGATCATGCGCTTCAATTCGTTGAAGCGACGCGGCCCATCACCCAGCATCATGATGACCAGGACGCTCCATTTGTCGCCGACGCGCGACAGCACCGAGGCGACGCCCCGGCAATCGCTATGGGCGGGATCGTGCTGATGGGGCGGCGTGGCAGGCACATGTGTGTGCTCGGGTTTCAAAATAGTGCCTTCTTGTGCGGGTTCTGACAGTCACTCATGTAGCGTTGGTTACAAACCAATACCATAGGTGACCGACCATGAACCTCCTCCACATCGACTCCAGCGTCCTTGGCCCTCATTCCGTCAGCCGGCAGGTCTCGGCCGCCGTGACCGAACGGCTCGCCAAAGCCCAGCCCGGCATCGCGGTGACCTATCGCGACCTCAGTGCCGATCCCCTGTCGCACCTTTCCGGCTCGCATCTGGCGGCCGCGCAAGGCGGTGCAACGGACGCCGCGTTGCAGGGCGACCTTGCCGCCGGCCAGGCCGCGCTCGACGAGTTCCTGGCCGCGGACATCGTGGTCATCGGCGCCCCCATGTACAATTTTACCATCCCGACCCAGCTCAAAGCCTGGATCGATCGTATTCTGGTGGCCGGCAAGACATTCAAATATGGCGCCAACGGTCCGGAAGGCCTCGCCGGCGACAAGCGCGTCATCGTCGCGATCTCGCGCGGCGGCTTCTATGGCGCCGACACCCCGGCCGCAGCCGGCGAACATCTCGAGACCTATCTGCGCTGGGTGTTCGGCTTTATCGGCGTGACGAATGTGGAGTTCATCGCCGCCGATGGCATCGCGGTCGGGCCGGAGATGCGCGAGAAGGCCGTGAATGGCGCGCTGCAGGCGGCGACCGATTTGCGCGCGGCTTGAATCATTGGAGCGCGTGCAACAAGCACGCGCTCCGTCGATGCGAGATTACCCGCGAAATGCCGGCGCACCGGCCGGCGACGCTGTCGATCCGCCATCCACGAAGATCTCCGCGCCCTGCACGTTCGATGAATCATCGGACGCCAGGAAGAGCACAGTCTTCGCGACCTCGTCCGGCTTTCCCATGCGACCGAGCGGGATCGTCTGCGAGAGCCGCTTTTCAAAGGCATTGAACGCATCCGGCGTCGGCGCAACGCGATCCCAGATCGGCGTGGCCGTCGCGCCGGGCGAGACGACATTTACACGAATACCGCGCGGCGACAGTTCGGACGCCATCACGCGCGCCATCGCACGCACGCCGGCCTTGCTCGCTGCATAAGCGGAGTAACCGGGATTGCCGAGCACGGAGATCACCGAACCGTTGAGGATGATCGATGCGTTGTCGTTGAGATGTGCGACGGCAGCTTGAACCGTGAAAAACACGGCAGTGATGTTGGTCTTGAGCACGGCCTCGAACACATCGAGCGTGGTGCCGCCGACCGGCGTATTGCCGGCGATGCCAGCATTGGCAAAAACGACGTCCAGCTTGCCGAATTTGGCGACAGCTTCGGCCACCGCCCGCTCGGTCGCCGCGATGTCGGTGGCATCAGCCACGATGCCGATCGCGTTGGTGCCGAGTTCCTGAACTGCCTTATCCAGCCTGGCTTTGTCTCGCCCAGTGATCGCGACTTTCGCGCCTTCCGCGACGAACAGTTTTGCCGTCGTCAGCCCGATTCCGCTGTTACCGCCCGTGATGAGCGCCGTCTTGCCTGCCAACCGCATCATGATCTCCTGCCAATTCAGTTGCTTTTTGCAACCGAATTGCCAAATAGAGCCGACGGTTTCATAATGCAACCAGTCAAGGTGTCGATCACGGGAACGTTTGATCGGACATGGAGAGGTTCATGGCGAAACGTACCAGCCTGAAAGGCGCGGCCTGCCCCATCGCACGCTCGATGGAGGCCATTGGCGATTGCTGGTCGATGCTCATTATTCGCGACGCCATGCTCGGCAAACGGCGCTTCGGTGAGTTTCAGAAGAGCCTGGGCGTGGCCAAGAACATTCTGGCGGTCCGACTGCGGACATTGGTGGAGGATGGCATCTTGACCCTTGCCCAGTCCGCCGATGGCGGCGCCTATCAGGACTATGTGCTGACCGACAAGGGCAGGGCTGTGTTCCCGATCATGGTGGCGTTGCGGGAATGGGCGGAGGACTACGCCTTCACCCCCGGCGACGAGACCAACATCCTGGTCGATCGCGAGACCGGTCAGCGCGTCGGCAGGCTGGAACTTCACGCAGCCGACGGTCGATTGCTCGGTTACGGCGACACCGCGATCAAGCCGGCGATCGCGTGAGCCGCCTCACCGCCCCCGCAGCCTGAGCCGCTCTTCCGCTTCCAGATGCGCCATGTCGAGCAGGTAGGCGAGCATCTCCAGCCGGTGCCGCCGGGCCAACCGGGCGAGATCGTGAACCGCACCCTTTATGTAATGCGCGGCCTCCGCCGGCCCGCCGTCGCTCGGGGGCTGGTCATCGTCGCCGTTCAATGTCATGGACCCGTCCGGGCTGGATTCAACCATAATGAGAGCTTGAGAATAACACTCATAGGTTGAAATATACAACCAAAATCGCACAACTTCGGTTGTACCAGGTCGCCGGGCTCCAAAGGCCGATTTGACACGGGCCCCCTTCGCACCCATGTTCGCCGCGAAACGGCGGGCGCGACTCTGGCGCGAAACGGCCGATTTCCCCCGCTAAACTATTGGAAAGTCATGAATCTCGTCATCGTGGAGTCGCCTTCCAAGGCCAAGACGATCAACAAGTATCTGGGCAAGGACTATGAAGTCCTGGCGTCCTTTGGCCATGTCCGCGACCTCCCGGCGAAGAACGGCTCCGTCGATCCCGACGCCGATTTCCAGATGATCTGGGAAGTCGACCCCAAGGCGAACAGCCGGCTCAACGACATCGCGAAAGCGGTCAAGGGCGCCGACAAGCTCATTCTGGCGACCGACCCTGATCGTGAGGGCGAAGCGATCTCCTGGCACGTGCTCGAAGTGCTGAAGCAGAAGCGCGCGCTGAAGGACCAGAAGATCGAGCGCGTGGTGTTCAATGCGATCACCAAGCAGGCCGTCTCCGATGCGATGAAGAACCCGCGCGAGATCGATGGTGCGCTGGTGGACGCCTATATGGCGCGCCGCGCCCTCGATTATCTCGTCGGTTTCACACTCTCCCCGGTGTTGTGGCGCAAGCTGCCGGGCGCCCGCTCGGCCGGCCGCGTGCAGTCGGTGGCGCTGCGCCTCGTCTGCGACCGCGAGCAGGAAATCGAAAAGTTCGTGCCGCGCGAATACTGGTCGCTGGTGACCACGCTGGCGACACTGCGCGGCGAAAGCTTTGAAGCGCGTCTGGTCGGCGCCGATGGCAAGAAGATCCAGCGTCTCGATATTGGCACCGGCGCGGAAGCCGAGGACTTCAAGAAGGCGATCGACGCCGCGTCGTTCTCGGTGACGACCGTCGATGCAAAACCGGCGCGTCGCAATCCGCAGGCGCCGTTCACCACCTCAACGCTGCAGCAGGAGGCCAGCCGCAAGCTCGGCTTTGCGCCCGCGCATACGATGCGCATCGCGCAGCGGCTCTATGAAGGCATCGATATCGGCGGCGAGACCACCGGTCTCATCACCTATATGCGAACCGACGGCGTGACCATCGATGCGTCCGCCATCACGCAGGCGCGCTCGGTGATCGGTGAGGACTACGGCAAGGAATATGTCCCGGAGACCGCACGCCAATATACGAGCAAGGCGAAGAATGCGCAGGAAGCGCATGAAGCGATCCGCCCCACCGACATGTCGCGTCGTCCCGCCAGCCTGAAGGCGCGGCTCGATAGCGATCAGTATCGTCTCTACGAACTCGTCTGGATGCGCACCGTCGCCAGCCAGATGGAGTCCGCCGAGATGGAGCGCACGACCGTGGACATCACCGCGAAGGCGGGTCCGCGCGTGCTGGAACTGCGCGCCACTGGTCAAGTCGTGAAGTTCGACGGCTTCCTGGCCGTCTATCAGGAAGGCAAGGACGACGACGCCGACGATGAGGATTCACGACGCCTGCCCGCCATGAGCGTGGGCGAAGCGCTGAAGAAAGAGAACCTCGCCGTCACTCAGCATTTTACGGAGCCGCCACCGCGTTTCTCTGAAGCATCGCTGGTGAAGCGCATGGAAGAGCTCGGCATCGGCCGGCCCTCCACTTACGCATCCATCCTGGATGTGCTGAAGGCGCGCGGCTATGTGAAGCTTGAGAAGAAGCGCCTCTATGGCGAGGACAAGGGCCGCGTCGTCGTGGCCTTCCTCGAAAACTTCTTCGCGCGCTATGTCGAATATGATTTCACCGCATCGCTGGAAGAGAATCTCGACAGGATCTCCAACAACGAGATTTCGTGGAAAGAGGTGCTGCGCGATTTCTGGACCGGCTTCATCGGCGCCGTCGATGACATCAAGGAGCTGCGCGTCGCGCAGGTGCTGGATGTGCTCGACGACATGCTCGGCCCGCACATCTATCCCGCGCGCGAGGATGGCGGTGATCCCCGCCAGTGCCCGACCTGCGGCACCGGACGTCTCAATCTGAAGGCCGGCAAGTTCGGCGCTTTTGTCGGCTGCACGAACTATCCGGAATGCCGCTACACGCGCCCCCTCGCCGCAGACAGTGCTGCGACGGCGGATCGTGTGCTTGGCCTCGATCCGGATACGGGCTTTGAAGTCGCGGTGAAGGCCGGACGCTTCGGGCCCTATATCCAGCTTGGCGAAGCCAAGAACTATGAAGAAGGCGAGAAGCCCAAGCGCGCAGGCATTCCGAAGAACACATCGCCTTCGGATGTCGATCTTGAGCTTGCGCTAAAACTGCTCTCGCTGCCGCGCGAAATCGGCAAGCATCCGGAAACGGGCGAGCCGATCACCGCGGGCCTCGGCCGCTTCGGGCCGTTCGTGAAGCATGAGAAGACCTATGCCAGCCTTGAGGCCGGCGACGAGGTGTTCGATATCGGCCTCAACCGCGCTGTGACGCTGATCGCTGAGAAAATTGCCAAGGGCCCGTCGGGTCGCCGCTTCGGCGCTGATCCCGGCAAGCCGCTCGGCGAGCATCCGGCCCTCGGCGGCATCGCCGTGAAGAACGGCCGCTACGGCGCCTATGTCACCGCGGGCGGCGTCAACGCGACGATCCCGAATGACAAGACACCGGACACCATCACCGTGGCCGAAGCCATCGCGCTGCTCGACGAGCGCGCGGCCAAGGGCGGCGGCAAGGTGAAGAAGGTCGCAAAGAAGAAAGCGGCGCCGAAGAAGGCTGCAAAGAAGGCGGATTCTGCTGACGGCGATGACAAGCCGGCCAAGAAGGCCGTTGCCAAGAAGGCTGCCAAGCCGAAGGCCGCAGCCGCCAGCAAGGCGCGCGCGCCGGTGACCAAGAAGACCGTAGCGAAGAAGGCCACGGCCAAGAAAGCTGCGCCCAAGAAGAGCGCAAGCAAGAACGGGTAGTTGTGGCCAAGAAACGCGCTGAGATACGCGACAAATCACGTGACACCGGCTTTCCGTCGAGGGACGCCATCATCGCGTTCATTCGCGCATATCCCGGCAAGATCGGAACCCGCGAGATCGCGCGGGAATTCGGCCTCAAGAATGCAGCGCGCGTCGAACTGAAACGCGTGCTGCGCGAGCTGGTGGCTGAAGGCGCCATTGCCAGGAAGGGCAAGGAAGTCCGCGAGCCCAAGGGACTGCCCTCCACCGTGCTGGTCGATATCGCCACCCGCGATACGGATGGCGAGTTGATCGCCACGCCGGTCGAATGGGACGAGGCCGACGGCCGGCCACCGCGCATCCGCATTCACACCCCGCGCCGCCCCCTGCCCGGCACCGCTGCCGGCGTGGGCGACCGCGCACTCGTTCGCATCGAGAAGATCGAGGACGACGAGGCTTCCTCCTATCGCGGCCGCGTCATCAAGGTGCTCGACGGCGCGCGCACGCGCCTGCTCGGCATCTATCGCACGCTCCCGAATGGCGGCGGACGCATGGTCCCCGTCGACAAGAAACAGGCCGGCCGCGAACTCAACATCGCCGCCAGCGATGCCAATGGCGCCGAGGACGGCGATCTCGTCAGCGTCGATCTGATCCGCACGCGTGGTTATGGTCTCGCCTCTGGCAAGGTGAAGGAGCGGCTCGGCTCGCTGTCGTCGGAGAAGGCGATCAGCCTGATCGCGATCCATTCCCACGACATCCCGCAGAACTTTTCACGCAGCGCCTTGCAGGAAGCCGAGGCTGCCAGGCCCGCCGCGCTGAAGGGCCGCGAGGACTGGCGGGAGGTGCCGCTGGTCACCATCGATCCGCCCGATGCCAAGGATCACGACGACGCCGTCTATGCGGAAGTCGATCCCGACAATGAAGAAGGCATGATCGTCACCGTCGCCATCGCCGATGTCGCCTTCTATGTGCGGCCTGGCTCGGCGCTGGACAGCGATGCGCTCCAGCGCGGCAATTCCGTCTATTTCCCCGATCGCGTCGTGCCGATGCTGCCGGAACGCATCTCCAACGATCTCTGCTCGCTGGTGCCCGGCGAGCCGCGCGGCGCGCTCGCGGTGCGTATGGTGTTCGACGAGGATGGGCGAAAGGTCTCGCACTCGTTCCACCGCATCCTGATGCGCTCGGCGGCGAAGCTTTCCTACGCACAGGCGCAGGCGGCGATCGACGGCAGGCCGGATGACATCACCGGCCCCATTCTCGATCCGATCCTGAAGCCGCTCTGGTCTGCCTACAAGCTCGTGAAGCAGGCGCGCGACGAGCGCAGCCCGCTCGAGCTCGAACTGCCCGAGCGAAAGATCCTGCTCAAGAAGGACGGCACCGTCGATCGCGTCATCGTGCCGGATCGGCTCGATGCCCATAAGCTGATCGAAGAGTTCATGATCCTCGCCAATGTCGCGGCGGCGGAGACGCTTGAAAAGAAGGGCCTGCCGCTCATCTATCGCGTGCATGACGAGCCGACCGTCGAGAAGGTTCACAATCTCGCGGAATTCCTCAAAACTCTCGATATGCCCTTCGCGAAAGCGGGCGCGCTGCGGCCGTCGGTGTTCAACCGCATCCTGTCGCAGGTGAAGGGCCACGATTCCGAGCCGCTGGTGAATGAAGTGGTGCTGCGTTCGCAGGCGCAGGCGGAATATGCCTCGGAGAATTACGGGCACTTTGGCCTGAACCTGCGGCGCTACGCACATTTCACGTCGCCGATCAGGCGATACGCGGACCTGGTCGTGCATCGCGCGCTGATCCGCGCGCTCGGCCTCGGCGAAGGCGCCCTGCCCGACACCGAAACACCGGAAACACTGGCAGAGGTCTCCGCGCAGATCTCCGCCACCGAGCGCCGCGCCATGAAGGCGGAGCGCGAGACCACCGACCGGCTGATCGCACACTTTTTGGCCGACAAGATCGGCGCCAGCTTCCAGGGCCGGATTTCCGGGGTCACCAAGGTTGGACTCTTTGTCAAATTGACCGAGACCGGGGCCGATGGCTTGGTGCCGATCAGGACGTTGGGCTCGGAATATTTCAATTATGACGAAGCCCGGCACGCTCTGATCGGAACGCGCTCCGGCGCGATGTACCGTTTGGGCGATGTCGTCGATGTCCGTCTGGTCGAGGCGGCGCCGATCGCCGGTGCGCTGCGATTTGAGATGCTGTCCGAGGGCAATGAGGCGCCTCGACGGGCGCGACGTGAGCAAGGCCGCAGCAAGGGCGCTGATGACCGCGAACGTCATCCGAATACGACGAAGTTCAAGTCGTCAAAGAAATCGAAGCCCGGCAAGAGTGCGCGGGTGAAGAGCAAGGCAAAGAAGACATTGGCCAAAGCCGGCCGCGCTTCCCGCAGCACGGGGGGCAAGCCGAAGCGAGGCAAATCTTAAAGGGGGGCAAGCCATGATGACGCTGACCACGCCGAAGACCTTTACCAAGACCTGGACCAACGCCGCCGATCCCGCCGCCAAACGCGACATGTGGACCGCGATGAAGCGCGGCTTCTTCTGCCGCTGTCCGAATTGCGGTGAAGGCAAGATGTTTCGCGCCTTCCTGAAGACCGCCGATCACTGCGATCGCTGCGGCCAGGAACTGAACGGCCATCGCGCGGACGACCTGCCCGCTTATCTCGTGATCGTCATCGTCGGCCATATCGTGGTGCCGATCGCCCTGTGGATCGAGACCAATTATTCGCCGTCGGTCGCGCTGCAGCTCGCGATCTACCTGCCTCTCTCGCTGATCGCATCGCTCTGGCTGTTGCAGCCGGTGAAGGGAGCCGTTGTCGGATTGCAATGGGCTCTGCGCATGCACGGGTTTGGCGACGGCCACGAGCACTGATAGGTTGCCGTCCCCTAACAAACGCGAAGAAAAGATTTCTAGGAGACGGAATGAGCGACGCAGTAGAAGTCGGCAAGGAAGCCGATCATCATCCCTATAAGCGCCCGCGCGATGCGGCGACGCTGATGCTGGTCGATCGCTCCGGGCCGATTCCCAAAGTGCTGGTAGGCAAGCGCCACGACAAGGTGGTGTTCATGCCGGGCAAGTTCGTCTTCCCCGGTGGCAGTGTCGACAAGACCGACAACCGCGTGCCGGTGGCCGCGCCGATGCCGGCAGCGCTGGAAGCCAATCTGATGAAGGGCAGCCCGAAGACGCCGCCATCGCGCGCCCGGTCGCTGGCGATCGCCGCCATTCGCGAGGCCTGTGAAGAGACTGGCCTCTGCCTCGGCTGCAAGACCGAAGGCCCCGTCAAGAAGCTCAACGGTCCCTGGCAGGCCTTCAGCGATGCCGGCCTCCTCCCCGATCCCTCCGGCCTGTTCCTGATCGCCCGCGCGATCACGCCACCCGGCCGCATCAAGCGCTTCGATACCCGCTTCTTCACCGCCGACGCTTCGTCGATCGCGCACCGAGTCGAAGGTGTAGTTCATGCGGATGCGGAACTGGTGGAACTGGTCTGGGTCGAACTCGGCTCGCCCCATCTCGCCGATGCGCATGCAATGACCAAGAACGTGCTCAATCAGTTGCAAAAACGGCTGGCACTCGGGCCCTTACACCATGATGCGCCGCTGCCATTTTTCCATTGGTATGATGGTAAGATGCAAATGGACATGATACCGGCGTGATGCGAGAAAGCGCCGCATCCGCCGCGTTTTCACTATTTTTTTAACGCATCTATCTACCCGGGCGACTAACAACGACAGCGCCGTAACCAAGGAGCTTTCGTTCATGGGACAGATGCAGAGGTTCGAGGAAACAGAGACCTCGACCTTCACACCTGTGTCGCTCGGCTACCGGCAGATGGCGTCGTCACTGGGAAAGAAAGCGAGCGTATCGAGCGACCCGCGCGAGATTCGCGAATTGCTCGAGCTCGCCAAATCCTGGCTTCTGCTCGCCGAGAACGAAGAGCTGATGGCGAGCGAAGCACGCAGCATGTCATCCCGCTTCTGATTCCAGTCTCCCGTCATTCCGGCACGCGCTCCCTGGTCCGCCCCCGGAATGACGGCATTCTCCGCCCGAACTACAATTCGCAATAATCTTCTTGTGAGCGACTACTGCTCCCGCGCGGCCGCATGCCTATCTGTTCCCCACCAGCATCACGGGAAAAAACCAGATGGCAAAGCGTCAGTTGAAGCTCGGGGCCTTCATGCGGCCGGTCTCAATCCATACCGGCGCCTGGCGCTATCCCGGCGCCGTGCCGGATGCGAATTTCAATTTCCCCCTGCTGAAGCAGATGATCCGCAAGCTGGAGGCGGGCAGGTTCGACGCCTTCTTCATGGCCGATCATCTCGCGGTGCTGAACATGCCCGTCGAAGCGCTGAAGCGCAGCCATACGGTGACGTCATTCGAGCCGTTCACGCTGCTGTCGGCGCTCGCTGCGGTGACGGAACATATCGGTCTCGTCGCCACCGGATCCACGACCTTCGATGCGCCCTATCACGTGGCCCGCCGCTTCGCGTCCCTCGATCATATCTCCGAAGGCCGCGCCGGCTGGAACATCGTGACCACGTCCAATCCCGATGCGGCGCTGAATTTCGGCCTCGACGATCACATGGAGCATGCCGAGCGCTACAAGCGCGCGCGTGAATTCTATGACGTCGTTACCGGCCTGTGGGATTCCTTCGCCGACGATGCCTTTCCGCGCGATGCGGAGAGCGGCATCTACATGGACCCTGCGAGGATGCATGTGCTCGATCACAAGGGCGCCTATCTCAAGGTCCGCGGTCCCCTCAACATCGCGCGCCCCGTGCAGGGCTGGCCGGTGATCGTGCAGGCCGGTGCATCCGAGGACGGCAGGCAGCTCGCCGCCGAAACGGCGGAGGCGGTCTTCACCGGCGGCGGCCCGATCGCCGATGCGCAAAAGCTCTATGCCGACATCAAGGGCCGGATGGCGAAGCTCGGCCGCGATCCCGATCACCTCAAGATCCTGCCTGGCGCTTTCGTGGTGATCGGCGACAGTATCGAGGAAGCCAAGGAGAAGCGCGCGCTGCTCGACAGCAAGGTGCATTACGCCAATGCCATCGCCTCGCTCTCGATCAATCTCGGCACCGACGCGTCCGGCTTCGATCCCGATGCCCCGCTGCCGGAGGATATCCCCGACACCAACGCTTCCAAGAGCGGCCGTGAGCGCGTCATTGCCCTCGCCCGGCGGGAGAACCTGACCGTCCGCCAGCTCGCCCAGCGGCTCGGCGGCTATGCCGGCTCGGCCTTTGTGGGGACGCCCCAGACCATCGCCGACCAGATGCAGGAATGGCTGGAAACCGAGGCGTCCGACGGGTTCAACATCATGTTCCCCTACCTGCCGGAGGGGCTGAACGAGTTCGTGGACCGGGTGGTCCCGGAACTGCAGCGGCGCGGAATCTTCCGGACGGAGTACGAAGGACGCACCTTGCGCGAGAATCTGGGGCTGCCGAGGCCCGAAAACCGCTTCTTTCCGGGGTAAGGGGCGGAAAACACCGGATTTACCGCGGCGGAAAACCTTGACTTTAGGGCGTTCGGGGCTAGGTTGCGCGCCAACACGGCCAGTTCTCTGGCTGTCACCCGATTCCTGACATTCAGAGGTTCACCATGGCCAAAGCGGTCACCATCAAGATCAAGCTCGTCTCCACCGCGGATACCGGCTTCTACTACACCGCCAAGAAGAACTCGCGCACCATGACCGACAAGATGGTCAAGAAGAAGTACGACCCGGTCGCGCGCAAGCATGTCGAGTTCAAGGAAGCGAAGATCAAGTAAGCGCTGGTTTCAGCTGCTGACGGATTTGACGGCGCCGCAAGGCGCCGTTTTTCGTTGGGTGATGCAGGCTCTGAATTGTCATCGCCCGGCCTGACCGGGCGATCCAGTAAACACCGGCAGTAGTGACGGAAGCGCTTAGGCGGCGTCTACTGGGTCCCCCGCTTTCGCGGAGGACGACAGCAGAGCGTTTTGTGACTAAGCCGCCGCCGCCACCACGCGATTGCGCCCGTCATGTTTCGCGCGATACAGCGCCACGTCGGCGCGCTTCAGCACGTCCGCAATCGGCTCGCCCTTCTTCTCCAGCGTCGCCAGGCCGATCGAGATCGTGACCTCGATCCGCTTGTTGCCACGGTCGATGGAGAACGGCTCGCCGGCAATCGAGCGGCGCAGGCGTTCGGCCACCATGCTGGCGACATGCATGTCCGTCTCCGGCATCACGATGACGAATTCCTCGCCGCCATAGCGGCAGGCGAGATCGATGCCGCGGATCGACTTGCGGATGCGCATGGCGAATTCGCGCAAAACGTCGTCGCCGCAGTCGTGCCCATAGGTATCGTTGATCGACTTGAAGTAATCGATGTCGAGAATCATCAGCGCCAGCGGCTTGCTGCGCATCGCCGCCTGCTCGGCCAGCGTCTGCAGATGGCTCTCCATGTAGCGGCGATTGTGCAGGCCGGTGAGACCGTCGGTGATCGCGGCCTCGATGGAGTGCTGGACGTTGTCGCGCAGGTGATCGGTATAGCGGCGGCGACGCACCTGCGTGCGGGCCCGCGCCAGCAATTCGTTCTTGTCCACCGGACGCGTGAGATAGTCGTTCACGCCGATCTCGAGGCCGCGAAGCAGGCGTGTATTGTTGTCGATATCGGCAATCGCGAGGATCGGGATCTGCCGCGTCCGCTCCAGCGAGCGCGCCTGGCTGCACAGCCGCAGCCCGTCAAAGTTCTCGAGGCTGAGCGAGACGATCAGCAGATCGTAATTGCCCTCGGCCGCATGGAACAGCGCTTCCGTCGGATTGGGCTCCACATCCACCGAATGCTCGGCCGCCAGCAGCGGCGCAAGGCGCTCATAGGAGGACGGACGGTCATCTACGAGCAGGATACGGCCACCGGTGCCTTCGTCCGACACGGCGCTGCGCTCCGGCGCCTGCAGGCCGATCTCCAGCGAAGTGAGCGCGCGCATGCGCAGCTCGTCGGTCATCATCTTCAGGCGCGTCAGCGAGCGCACGCGCGCCACCAGTACGGCATCGGCGACGGGCTTGGTGAGAAAATCATCGGCGCCGGCTTCCAGGCCGCGCACGCGATCGGACGGCGAATCCAGCGCGGTAACCATCACCACCGGAATGAAATGCGTCTTCGGATTGGCCTTGAGACGGCGGCAGACTTCAAAGCCGTCCATGTCCGGCATCATGACGTCGAGCAGGATCAGGTCGCATTCCGAGCGCGCGCAGATCTCCAGCGCCTGCGTGCCGTTCGATGCCGTGATCACGTCGAAATATTCGGCGGACAGACGGGCTTCGAGCAGCTTCACATTGGCGGGAATGTCATCGACGACCAGAATACGCGCTGACATGGAAAACTCCCTAACCGATAAATCGTCGGACCGTCTCGATGAACTTCCCGACGGAAATTGGCTTTGACAAATATGCTTCGCAGCCGCCTTCGCGGATGCGCTCTTCGTCGCCCTTCATGGCAAAGGCCGTGACGGCGACAACGGGGATCATGGCGATCGATGGATCCTTCTTGATCCAGCCGGTCACTTCGAGACCGGAGACCTGCGGCAATTGAATATCCATCAAGATCAAATCGGGACGAAGGGAGCGGACAAGATCGAGCGCTTCGTAGCCGTTGCTCGTGCCCACCGTCTGGTAGCCATGGGCTTCCAGCAGGTCACGGAACAGCTTCATATTGAGCTCGTTGTCCTCCACGATCAGGACGGTTTTAGCCATCCCGTCCTCCAATCCCGGCATAAACGGTTTATGTGCGCAAAACCCTCGGCCCTGCGCCGGCAGAACAATGCTGCCTGACCACCCGGTTCGGACCAAAAAATCCCAATTACTGGAATCACTTGGGTGACTCGGGCATGATGATTCAAACTAGAGCGGATAAGTTACGGAAAGGCAAACACGCGTGATGAAAAAGCAAGGGCGGCACCCCGGCGAAGTGGCTGAAATCGTTGCGATTCAGGCGCTCTCCTTCGTGGCGGGCGAGCCCGAGCGGCTGGGTCTTTTCCTGTCCGAGAGCGGGATCGGCCCGGAGACGCTACGCTCGGCTGCAAAGGACCCGCAATTCCTCGTCAGCGTGCTGGATTTCGTGCTGCGCGACGACGAGACCGTGCAGGCTTTCGCGAGCGCCTCGCAGCTGCCACCGGACACCATCGCCGCCGCACGCATGGCATTGGGCGGCTCGACGGGCAGCGACTTCTCGTGACCTCCCTCCCGACAGATGTGAGCGGACCGCGCTGCTTCTGCCGGGATTGCCTTGCCGACCTCGATGTCCGCATCAAGCGCTGCACCGCCTGCGGCTCGCCGCGGCTGGTGCGCCACCGTGCGTTGCCTGCGCTCACCCTCGCCCATATCGATTGCGACGCGTTCTACGCGACGGTGGAGAAGCGCGACAATCCCGAGCTCAACGACCACCCGGTGATCATCGGTGGCGGCAAGCGCGGCGTGGTGTCGGCGGCCTGCTACATCGCCCGCACCTATGGCGTCCGCTCGGCGATGCCGATGTTCAAGGCGCTCGACCTCTGCCCGGAGGCGAAGGTCATTCGGCCCGACATGGCAAAATATGTGCGCGTCGGCCGCGAGGTGCGACACGCCATGCAGGCGCTGACGCCGCTGGTGGAGCCGCTCTCCATCGACGAGGCCTTTCTCGACCTCGCCGGCACCCAGCGCGTCCATGGCATGATCCCGGCCAAAGTGCTGGCGAAATTCGCGGCCGACGTGGAGCGCGACATCGGCATCACCGTGTCGGTTGGGCTGTCGGTGAACAAGTTCCTTGCCAAGATCGCCAGCGATCTCGACAAGCCGCGCGGCTTTGCCGTGCTCGACCAGGAGGACGCCGTCGCCCTGCTCGCCGACAAGCCGGTCGGCTTCATCTATGGCGTCGGCCCGGCAACGCAGGACCGGCTGTCGCAACGCGGCTTCCGCAAGGTCGGCGATCTGCAACGCGCGGACGAGACGGAGTTGATGAAACAGTTCGGCGGTGAAGGCCGTCGGCTGTGGCGACTGGCGCGCGGCATCGACGACCGCATCGTCGTCGCCGATCGTGGCGCCAAGACGATTTCCAACGAGACGACCTTCAACGAGGACATCCGCGACCTCGCCACGCTGGAGAAGATTCTCTGGCGGCTGTCGGAGAAGGTCTCCGGCCGCCTGAAGAGCAGCGAGCTTTCCGGCACCACGATCACGCTGAAGCTGAAGACGGCTGACTTCCGCCAGCGCACGCGCTCGCAATCGATCCAGTCACCGACGCAGATGGCAAAACGCATCTTCGACGTCAGCCGCGAGATGCTGGCCAAGGAGATCGACGGCACTGCGTTTCGCCTGATCGGCACCGGCGTCAGTGCGCTCAGGCCGGGCGTGGAGGCCGGCGATGACAACATGCTCGACCGCCGCTCCGCGCATGCGGAGCGCGCGATGGATGCGCTGAAGAAGAAGTTTGGCAATGCCGCGGTGATCAAGGGCATTGCGTATGACGGGCCGGAGAAGACGCGGGGGTAGCAGCTAGCCCCCCCCACTCCGCCCTCATCCTGAGGAGCGGCGCATCGCGCCGCGTCTCGAAGGATGGCGTCAGGCTCCCATGGTTCGAGACGCGCGCAAAAGCGCGCTCCTCACCATGAGGGCGTCGCTTGTGGCTTCAGCCAAACACGTCCTGCACCACGCCGTCCTTGATCACGTCCACACCATCCAGCGTGATCGTCGTGTTGAAGATCGGCAGATCGAAATGCCCGGCCGTGTAGCGGCCGGCGAATTCATTGGCGCCGGTCGAGAACAGGAAGTTGCCCGCCACCGCGCGGATTTCGGTGCCGTTGGTGTCGCGCTGGTCATACATCTGCAGCGCCTCGTAGCGCGCATTGGGATTCATGCCCCAGCCCACATGCGACACCGCATAGGCCTCGCGGTCACCCCAGGCCGCGAGATAGCGCTTCATCATCTCGAAATCGGCGCCCTCGCCGGTCAGTTCGGTGAGATAGTCATCCTTGAACAGCATCTTCACCGGCGACGTCAGGTAGCGCTTGAAGGTGAGATTGATGTCGCCGGCATCCATCACCACCGTGCCATTGATGGTCTTGCTCTTCGGGAACGAGACAACGATACCGCCGGGCCAATGGGCGAGCGTGCCGGGCTTGTCGGTCCAGCCCCAGACGCCGACGGTGGCCGCGCCTTCCATGTTCACGTCGAGATCGGTGCCCGCCTTCGACGTCACCTTCATGTGCTTGGTGCCGCGCAGCATCTTCGCTGCCGCACGCACGCGCTTCTCCAGCGCGCTGTCCGGCACCATGCGCTCGAGCGCTTCCGGATGTTCGTTGGAGATCACGAGAATACGCGCGCCGGCCTTCAGGATGTCCGGCGTCTCCTTCGCATGCATCAGGCCCTCGATGGTGCAATCCACCACGAAGCCCGCCTGCTGCAGCGCGGAGACCACCGGGCCGAGCTGCTGGATCGCTTCTGACGCGCCGGTGGAGCGGATCGGCACCACCTGCTTGTTGCGCGCGGTGGGGATCACGACATGGAACGGTTTTGCGCCCATGCGGAGCAATGCCAATTCGGCAAGGTGCACATTCAGCGCGCGCGATTGCGTCTCGGAGAGGATTGCCGCAGTGTCGCCGGGCTTGACCGCACAACGCTCGAAAATCTCGCAGAATGCGTCGATCCATTTCGCCTCGATGCGATCCGCCAGCATGTTGCCTCTCCATGTTTTGTAGCGATTATCGTTGGATGATAGGCGCGGTCATGTTATATGAAAAGGAATATTTTTAAGATTAAAAGGACAGCGCAACGCTTGTTTTGAAGGCAGCGCGCGTTCCCGGAGCGGCGAACTTTATGGCGACTGACAGACCGGCGCATCACGTTCCGTCCCCCGACGCAAAGCCGGATGCTGCGCAGCCGATCAATCCCGCGACCTTCCGTCAAGCGCTCGGCCAGTTTCCCACCGGCGTCACCGTCGTCACGGCGCAGGCCGGCGATCACCCCGTCGGCATGACGGCGAACTCGTTTTCTTCCGTCTCGCTCGATCCACCGCTCGTGCTGTGGAGCGTTGCAAAATCGTCGCCGAGTCACGATCCGTTCGTGGAAGCGGACGCCTTCGCGATCCACTTTCTCGGCGCAGATCATGGCGAACTCGCGATGCGTTTCGGTCGTCGTGGCTCCGATAAATTTGCCGATATCGATCACCGCCCTGGCCTCACCGGCGCGCCGCTGATCGATGGGCTCGCACCGATCTTCGAATGCAAGACATGGGCGCGTTATCCCGGCGGCGATCACACCATTCTCGTCGGTGAAGTCGTGCACTTCGTCGAACGCATTCACGATCCCCTGGTGTTTCACTCCGGCCAGATGCGCCGCATTGACAAGGGACAGCGGCAGGCGCCTCCCCTCGCCAGCGACAGTTTTGCGCGCAACTACCTGCCCTATCTGCTGGCGCGCGCTAGCTTCAACGTCTCCAGCGAGTTTCACGCGCGGCTGAAGGAGTGGGACCTCACGGTGCCGGAATGGCGCGTGCTGGCCTGCCTCACCGATGTCGAGGGCCTCTCTGTCGGCGAACTCGCCGCCATGGCGCTGATGAAGCAGCCGGGGCTGACCAAGACGCTGGACCGGATGGAAGGTGACGAGCTTCTCAAGCGCAAGAGCGCGTCGAATGATCGCCGCCGCGTGACGCTACATCTCACGGCCAAAGGACGTGCGCGCGTGAAGCCGGTGCTGCAGGCAGCGCTGACGCATGAGGCGTCGGTGCTCGACCGCTTCAACGACGACGAACGCGCGACGATCAAATATGCGCTGGATTTGCTGATCGACAACAACGAAACGCCGGAGCCGTAGGATGGGTAGAGCGCAGGCGCGACAGCGCCGGAGCGAAACCCATCACAGCAAGCTCGGTGCATGTGGTGATGGGTTTCGCTGCGCTCTACCCATCCTACGATCCTGCGAAAATGGCCGGGACAAGCCCGGCCATTTTGCATTTCCAACGTCTCGCCTCACTTGATCGGCGCGACGACGCTCGGGTTCTTCCACGCGGACACATCGACCTTCTTCGACAGCATCCCGGTCTCGACATAGACGTCGAGCATCTTCTGGATCGCATCGAAATTCGGCGCTGCGCCCGGATCGCGGGCGAAATCGTTTTCCTTCAGGAGATAGGTTTCCAGCACCGGAATCGGCGCCTTCATCACCTCGTTGACGACCTTCAACGTCTCCTCGCGATTGGCGAGCGCCTTCTGCATGCCCAGGGTCAGGTCACGCACATAGGCCTTGGCGAGATCGGGGTTCTTGTCCACGAAATCGGCGCGGCAGGCTTCGAGGATGTGCACGATGCCTTCCTGCTGCTGCGACAGCGAGAACAGCTTGCGCGTGCCGCCCTTGGCTTCCATGCGCGCGGCGAAAGGCTGGTTCATCACGGCGGAGTCGACGCGGCCCGAACGCAGCGCTTCTTCCGAGAGCGCGAAGCCGACTTCAACCATCTTGATATCCTTCGCAGGATCAAGGCCGGCCTGCTTCAGCAGGATCGCCATCGGGCCATAGATGCCGGAGCCGAGCGTGTTGATCGACAGCGTCTTGCCCTTGAGATCGGCAATGGTCTTGATCGGCGAGTCGTCCTTGACGGCCCAGTAGACCGAGAAGCTGCCCGGCTTCTCGAACACGTGCTGGGCGACCACATAGGCCTTGAGGTTACCACCGACCACGCCCTGGGCCAGTGCCAGCGGTGACTGCGTCGCGCAATCCAGCGCGCCGGCGGCCAGTGCCTGGGTCATCGGCGCGGTGCCCTGAAACTGCACCCATTCGATGTTGTATTTCTTGCCGAGATCCGCGAATTCCTGCGGCCGCTTCATCATCCAGTATTTGGATTCCTCGGCCGGAATGGTCCAGCCCACCTTGATGGTTTGCTGGGCAAATGCCGCGCCGCTGCTCAGCAGCGCCCCCACGCTCACTGCCCCCAAAGCCAAAGCCGCAACCACGCCACGCTTAAAAGTCCGCTTCATCGTGTATCCCCTTGTGATGCCGATAGTGAATGCAAAACTCTTGCCGAAACTCTGCCCTTCACGATTGTTTCATGCTTCAAATGACCGCGCAATACGCCTCGCAAAGGGCTATATTGTCGCGTGAGTGGGTGAGGCTTCCAGCCGGGAATTGATTCAACATGAGCAATGACTTCTTCTCCGACCTCCTCGCCTCGATCTCGGAGCGCGGCCGCAACCTGTTGCGGCTCGGCCCTGCCTCGGTGGATCCCAAACAGAATGCCATCGACCTGATCGACCTGTGCGCCGAATTGCTCTCCGGCCGCGGCGAAGCATCGGGCACGGCGATCGCGCGCGGCGTGCTGGATCGCTACCAGTCGCTGGACGACGCGGGTCGCGTGATGTTCTTCGAGACGCTGGCGCATAAATACGGACCGGATCGCGACAAGCTCGAAAAGGCCATCGAGGCCTGGCGCGCCAAGCCGACCAGCGATGGCGCCGGCGCCTTGCACATCGCCTCCGAGCCGCAGCGGCAGGAACTGTTCCGCCGGCTCAACCGCGCGCCGGGCGGCACCAGCGAACTCGTCAAGATGCGCGAGGACCTGCTCGATCTGAAGAACGGCAACAAGGAGCTGAACGCTGTCGACAGCGACGTCGTTCATCTGTTCGCATCATGGTTCAACAGAGGGTTTCTCGTGCTGCGCAGGATCGACTGGTCGACCCCCGCCAACATTCTCGAGAAGGTCATCAAATATGAGGCCGTGCACGAGATTCACGACTGGGACGACCTGCGTCGCCGCATCGATCCCGTCGATCGCCGCTGCTACGCCTTTTTCCACCCTGCCCTTGTGGACGAGCCGCTGATCTTCGTCGAGGTCGCGCTGACCGAAGCCATCCCCGGTGCCATCGCGCCGCTGCTGGCCAAGGACCGCGAGCCCGTCGCCATCGAACGCGCCCGCACCGCCGTGTTCTATTCGATCTCGAACTGCCAGCGCGGACTTGGCGGCATCTCCTTCGGCAATTTCCTGATCAAGCAGGTGGTCGAGGAACTGCGCCGCGAATTGCCGAAGCTCGATACATTCGTCACGCTGTCGCCGGTACCGGGCTTCATGAAGTGGCTGAAGAAGGCGGATGACCTCAATCTGACGAACGAGGATCGTGCGCTGGTGGACCTGCTCGACGATCCGCTCTGGGCCAACGACACGGCCTTGCGCGAGCAGCTCAAGCCGGTGATGGAAGGCCTCGCCGCGCATTACTTCCTGAAGGCGAAGAATGCCCGCGGCGGCCCCGTGGATTCCGTTGCCCGCTTCCATCTCGGCAATGGCGCGCGGCTGGAGCGCATCGACTGGCTCGGCGACATGTCGGCCAAGGGCCTGCGCGAATCCGCCAGCCTGATGGTGAATTATCTCTATCGCCTCGAAGACATCGAGAAGAACCACGAAGCCTATGCCGATCACTACGAGATCGCGGCATCGAGCGCGGTGAAGAAGCTGCTCAAGACCGAAGGCGGCGGGTTGAAGCTGCTGGACAGCATGCGGTTTTCACGGGCGGAGTGAGAGCTCCTGTCGTCCCGGCGGACGCCGGGACCCATAACCTCCGATTCAAAAATCAAGGCTCCGCAGGGATGACCGCGTTCTAACCACAACCTCGGTGTCTATGGATCCCGGCTTTCGCCGGGATGACAGACATTACTTACAAGCCTTGGTCTCTTTCACCATCAGCTTGCTCATCGCACCCGCGATGACGAAATCGTTGTAGTCCAGCGCCAGCGCGCGCGAGACGCCGTTCTCATACAATTCGAACGACATCGCATAGACCGGCGTCTGTTCGCCGCCATCGCTCGCCCTGGCCGACTTGTCGTAATAGCTCACCGTCACCGGCCAGCGCTTCATGGCCTTCATCGTGTCGTCGGCCGTGGACGGATCCGGCTCCGCGATCTTGCGGTCGGCGGGGATCGCCTGCCCGATCACCGTCAGCGTGCTGTAGACCTTCTCGCCAGTGTCCGAGCCATCGAACACATTCAGTTCGAGCACCGACTTGCCTTCCTTCGCCGCGGCAATGATGCGGTGGATCTGCTCGGTGGGAAACACGATGTCGCCGTCGAGCTTGATGGTCTTTTTCGCCGGCAGGGTCAGCTTGACATTGATGTGGTCACCCTCGCGCTCGGCGACGCCGTCGATCTTGCTGGGATCGCTGTCATTCATCTGGGTGTCGATCTTGAAGCGATAGCTCTTGCCGTCCCCCGCTTCCCAGCTGGTCGAGCGCAGGTCGCTCAGCGTCGTCTTGTTCTCGCCGCTGTTGAGTTCGGAGACCTGACGGAAATCCGACGAGTAACCCTCGCATGAACTGCCGGTGAAGTTGTAGAGAATGCGGCCCTCGGCGGCATTCACATTGGCATTGCCGCGCGATTTGCTGAGCTTGAGTTCATACAACGCCTGATGCGCGAGAAACGGCACCGTCGATCCCGGCGCCGCTGCATGGCTCAGGGCCGGCGCGATCAACAGGGCCGCGCCAACAGCCAGAGAGGCAACCTGGGAGCGCGAGATCAGAGCAGTGCGGCGCATGGAGTCGTCCTGTATGATGGAACCATGACCATAAAGAGCGCCCCATTGCGCCGCAACTAGGGCCGCTGGGGATGCGCCCGCCTGCAACCTGCGGAATGCCATATTTTGCAGGGAATGTGGCGGGAGCCGGATGGCCGAAGGCGCATCAGGCATCGTCCGAACGTCACTTGCATGGGCGGACACGATAGGGGAAACAATCGCGCCCGGACGGTTTCGGATTTGGTTCGGGCCTAACGTCAAGCTTTGGGGAATTTCGTATGCCAGGTGCAGTCGAGCAAAAACTCGCAGAATTGGGGATCACCCTTCATGAGCCGGTCAGCCCGGTGGCCAACTATGTGGGCTTCGTGCGCACCGGTAACCTGCTGTTCGTCTCCGGGCAGATCTGCCTCGGCGCCGATGGCAAGCTGATCGCCAAGGGCAAGCTCGGCGGCAATGTCAGCCTGGAAGACGGCGTCGCCGCCGCCAAGGGTTGTGCGGTCAATATCCTCGCGCAGGTCAAGGCTGCGCTCGGCGATCTCGACAAGGTGGCGCGTGTCGTCCGCCTCGGCGGCTTCGTCAATGCGACCCCAGACTTCATCGACTCGCCGAAGGTGATCAACGGCGCCTCGGACCTGATGGTCGCCGCTTTCGGTGACAAGGGCCGCCACTCCCGCGCCGCTGTCGGCGTCGCCTCGCTGCCGGCCGATTGCGCCGTCGAGGTCGATGCGGTGTTCGAAGTCGCCTGATCTCAGGACCCAACCCGATGCGCGCACCCGACTGGCTTATCGCCCGCCCGGTCGCGCATCGCGGCCTGCACGACCGCGCCCGTGGCATCATCGAGAACATGCCCGGCGCCATGCTTGCTGCCATCGCGGGCAATTTCTCCATCGAGGTGGATGTCCAGCTCACCGCCGATGGCGAGGCGATGATCCATCACGATGATGAGCTTGGCCGCCTCACCGAAGGCTCCGGCCCCCTCCTCGCCAGGATCGCCGCCGAGCTGAAGGCCGTGACCTTCAAGGACACGCCCGAACGGATGATGTCGCTGGGCGATCTCCTCGCGCTGGTGGATGGCCGCGTCGGTCTCGTCATCGAGATCAAGAGCCATTTTGACGGCGACCGCCAACTGGTTCGCCGTACGGCCGAATTGCTCAAGACCTATCGCGGCCCGGCCGCCTGGATGTCGTTCGATCCCGATCAGGTGCTCGCCATGCGCGAGATCGCACCCGAGATCCCCCGTGGTATCACCGCCCAGCGTACCTATGACGACGGCGAGTGGCTGACGCTGACGAAGGCCCAGCGCGACGGCATGCTGCATCTCCGCCACGCCTTCCGCACCCGCCCGCATTTCGTTTCCTACTGGGTGAAGCAGCTCCCCGCCCCGGCGCCCTGGATCGCCCGCAACCTGTTCGGCTGCGCGCTCCTGACCTGGACGGTGCGCACACCGGAACAGCGTGCCATCACCCAGCGCTGGGCGGACCAGATGACATTTGAAGGTTTCGTCCCGGAACCTTGACCAACATCCGGGGGACTTGAAGTGCGACACGAAGTGCCCAATTGAAACGCGAGGTCGCCGCGCTGATCGCACATGACCGGTTCAAGTGATTGATGACATCGGACATTACCCTCGAAGCAGTCGGATCGATCAGCCAGGTGCCGCAAGCGGAATGGGACGCCTGCGCGACCGGACGCGCCGTGGCAGGCCAGGCATTGGCCGACGACTTGGCGACGCTCGACACGCTCTCAAGCACTGCCAACTCAACTTCATCATCCCCCTATAACCCCTTTGTTTCGCATGCCTTTCTGAGCGCAGTCGAGACATCGAATTCAGCCTGCGCGCGCACCGGCTGGGGCCCCCGGCACCTGCTTGCCAAGCAGGACGGCATGATCGTCGGCATCGTGCCCTGCTATCTGAAATCCCATTCCCAGGGCGAATATGTCTTCGACCGCGGCTGGGCCGACGCCTATGAGCGCGCCGGCGGCGACTATTATCCGAAGCTCCAGGCCTCGGTTCCCTTCACCCCGGCCACCGGACCGCGCCTGCTGATCCGCGACGGCGTCGACGTGGAGCGCGTGAGCGAGGCGCTGGCCGGTGGCCTCATCGGCCTCGCCGAGGCAACGGACGCCTCGTCGGTCCACGTCACCTTCGCCCGCGAGGACGAATGGAAATTTCTCGCCGGGCGCGGCTTTCTCCAGCGCACCGACCAGCAGTTTCATTTCCACAATCCCGGCTATGAAACCTTCGACGACTTCCTCGCCACGCTGAACTCGCGCCACCGCAAGGCGATCAAGCGCGAGCGCCGCGATGCCGTCGCCGCCGGCATCACCATCGAGGCGCTCACCGGCAGCGACATCACCGAGGAAGCCTGGGATGCCTTCTTCGATTTCTACATGGAGACGGGCTCGCGGAAGTGGGGCCGGCCCTACCTCACCCGCGAATTCTACGCCCAGATCGGCGAGACCATGGCCGATGACGTGGCGCTGATCATGGCCCGGCGCGATGGCAAGTTCATCGCCGGCGCCATCAATTTCATCGGCTCGGACACGCTGTTCGGCCGCCATTGGGGCGCCATCGAGCATCACCCGTTCCTGCATTTCGAGGTCTGCTATTATCAGGCGATCGATTTTGCGATCCGCCGCAAGCTGAAGACCGTCGAGGCCGGCGCCCAGGGCGAGCACAAGATCGCCCGCGGCTATCTCCCGCAGACCACCTACTCCGCCCATTACATCCGGGATCGCGGGTTTCGCGCAGCGGTCGCGGATTATCTCAAACGCGAGCGCAGCTATGTCGCGGAAGCCGGCCGCGAACTGGCTGAGCTCGGCCCGTTCCGCAAGGGCGACCCGGCGTCTTGACCCCGGCGGCCCCGGCGGCGACATTCGCCGCGCAATTTCGGGAGGATTCCATGGTCGCGTATGACAACAACAATATCTTCGCCAAAATCCTGCGCGGCGAGCTGCCCTGCGTGAAGGTCTATGAGAACGACCACGTTCTCGCCTTCCTCGACATCATGCCGCGCTCGCCCGGCCATACGCTGGTGATCCCCAAGGCGGCTGCGCGCAACATCTTCGACATCCTGCCGGAGGATTACGCCCATGTGGTCCGCGCCGCGCACAGGATCGCTGCTGCCGCGAAGCAGGCGTTCAGTGCCGACGGCATGACCGTCGCGCAATATTCCGAAGCCGCCGGCGGTCAGGTGGTGTTCCACCTGCACATGCATGTGATGCCGCGCTTCGAAGGCACCGCGCTGCTGCCGGCCGCGAGCGTCAAGGAAGATGCGAAAGTGCTGGAAGAGAATGCGGCGAAGCTGATCGCGGCGCTGAAGGCACTGGGGTGACCTTGTAGCCCGGATGGAGCGCAGCGTAATCCGGGGACCGGCAAGTTGCTGAGGCACTGAATCCCGGATTGCGCTGCGCTTCATCCGGGCTACGTCCTCACTCCGTCTGAAAATCCCCCGGCTGCGGCGGCGCCAGCGGCGTAAATTCGCAGCGGTCCGGTTTGATGTCGAGCAGCGGCGTCTCGTCGAGACAATCCAGCCCGCGCACCAGAACCGTCGATCCCTCGATTCCCACAAACTTCACCAGCGACGTGCCGATCGGGTTCGGCCGCACCGGCGTGCGCAGCGAGAAGATGCCGCGCGCGGTGCCGTCATTCTTCGGGCTCTGCAGCACGAGGTCGCGGCGCGACAGATGCAGCCAGTAGAGCACCTCGAGCGTCTTGTAGAGCTCGAGATCCTTCAGCCCCGCCACCCATGGCTCGAAAATCTCCAGCCGACACACCGGCCCGTCGTGCCGGCCCTGCCGCGGCGTTTCCAGCCGCGACGTCCAGGGGGTGCGGATACGGCCGATATAGACGAGGCCGGCATGGTTCGGTTTCGGTGCCTCGACGACGACTTCGCCGGCGCGGATTTCACTTTCACGAACCATGATGCATCCCTTGATCAATCGAGCGAGATATTCATCGCCTTGATCACTTTCGACCACCGTGCGCGGTCCTCGTCAACGAATTGATTGATCTCGGCGACGGTCTTGGGTTTCAGCACGGGGAAGCCGATCTTCTCCAGCGAGGCGCGGAAGGCTGGATCATTCAGCGCCTTGTCCATGCTGGCCATGACTTTTGTCACCACCTCGTCCGGCAGCTTTGACGAGCCAGCCAGCCCGAACCACACGCCGACCTGATAATCGGGATAGCCGCTCTCGATCACGGTGGGCACATCCGGCAGATCGGGGCTGCGCTCCTTCGACGACACGCCGAGCGGACGCAGCAGCCCGCCCTTCACCGGCGGCAGCGCCGTGGACAGCGTGTCGAACATCACCTGGATATTGCCCGACAAGAGATCGGTCAGCGCAGGTCCCGCGCCCTTGTACGGCACATGGGTCATCTCGACGCCGGCGATCTGCTTGAACATCTCGCCCGCCAGATGGATCGTGCCGCCCGTCCCGGCCGAGCCGAAATTGAGCTTGCCCGGATTGGCCTTCGCATAGGCAACGAATTCCTTCACCGTCTTCGCCGGCACCGACGGATGCACTTCCATCACGACGGGCAGATCGGTGACCACCGTAAGCATGCGCAGATCCTTCTGCGGATCATATGGCAGCTTCTTGTAGAGCAGCGGGTTGAGCACCATGATCGATGCCGCCGTGACGAACAGCGTGTAGCCGTCGGGATCTGCACGTGACACCATCTCGGCCGCGATGGCACCTTGCGCGCCCGGCTTGTTCTCCACCACCGTGGTCTGCTTGAGATCGCGACCGAGATAGTCGGCAACCAGGCGGCCCAGCACGTCGGTCGGCCCGCCTGCCGCATAGGGCACCACGAGCTTGATGGCACGGGTCGGATATTCCGCTGCGCGGGCGAGCGGCGCAGCGATGGCCGTGGCCGCGATAATGACGGTTGATAGCAGCGCGGAGCGCAGGCGCGAGGTCATGGTTTCTCCCGGGGCATTCTTGTTTTGCTTGAAGAGAGAGTATCGCGTTTGCGTAGTCGCACAAGAGCGCCAGACGTCGGGCGAATTAGGCGAGGCCGTAATCCGCGCTACGGAAACACATCATCCCAACCAATACTTGCCGCCGACCATCATCAGCTCGCCGCACAGCACGCCGGCAAAGATCGAGCGCTTGAAACCGAGAAACACCAGCAGTCCGAACAGCACCGAGCCATAGCGCAGCGGCGCCGGAACGCTGGCGAGCGCGCCCGGCGGAAACACCAGGATCTGCGCAATCACGCCGGCGAGGATCGCCGTCGCCACTGCCCTCACCCAGACCAGGATATCGGCTTCTTCATCGATGCCACCGCCGAGCCAGAGGCCCAGCATCCGCCAGACTTCATTTGGCAGGAAGCCGGCCAGCACGAGGATGACGAGCGCATGCCAGTCGCCGATGAAGGTCTGCAACTCGCTCACTTACGCCTCCAGCGATGCACGCCATAGGCGATGGTGCCGGCAGAGATCCCGGAGATCAGGATATCGACGCCAGTATTGAACAGCGACACGATGGGAAACAGCGCGAGACCGAGCACCAGCGCGACGACGTCCGGAAGCTTCTTGCAGTTGCGCGCGGTGGAGAGCAGGAAGGCCAGTGGCGTCAGCAGCAGGATCGCCGCGCCGAACAGCGGCGGCAGATTGGCAGCGAGATGATAGCCGATCCATGTCGCCGTGAGACATGTGATGACGAGACCGGTGCCGAGCCCGTTGACGAACGCGATGCGCCGCTCGCGCGGCACCTGCGGCAGCAAACGGAAACACTCCACCCACAGCGTCACCGCGATGAAATGCGATGGCAGGATCAACTGCCGCTTCTTCGTCTCCGGCGTCCGCAGCATCGGCAGTACCGACACCACCATGGGAAACAGGCGGATGCCGCTGACGCCCACGGCGACCGCCGCCTGGACGGCCGTCGCGCCGGAGCCAAGCGCTGCTAGCAGAATGATCTGCGCAGGCCCCGCCCAGATCAGCGCGGTGCTGAGCAGCGCCCAGAACAGGCTGAAATGCGTGTCATGCGCGAGCGCGCCGATACCGACATAGGTGGCGAACAACACCGCCGTCAGGATCGTTGTGCCGACCGACCGCAGGCCATGGAGAAACGCCGAAGCCGTTCCCTGCCATTGCGGTGAGTCCAGTGCCGGTAACGCCACGATGGTTCGTTTCTGTCCGATTGATCCCGACGCTCATTGGCTGCCGAATGCCGTGCCGGTCAAGAGCGCGCCGCGCATGGCGGCCTCACGCGCCCCGGTTACGCAGCACGAGACAGGCCTGCCCGGCCTTGTGTATCTGGCTGCACAAGCCGTTCGCTTCCTCGCGCGTCTGGGCGCCGATCCGCACCTGATAGAACGGCCGCGTGCCACGACTGCGGAAGATCGAACGCACGAGGTTCGGATCGTGATCGCCGACCACCGCGCGCAAGCGCGTCATCGCCCGCGCATATTGCATCAAGGCACGATCGCGGTTGAAGCCGGCAGAGAGCTGCACGCCCCAGGGCTTGGCCTCGCCGAGTTTGACGCGCACCTCGAGTTGCTCGACGAACGGATTGGGCGCACGCCGGAGCAGCGCCATCAGCTCGCGGCAGCTCGACGTCTGCGGACGCGATGGCGCCTTGCCGTTGCGGCCGGCGGATTGCCAGTCCTCTACCGTGGCGCCGGTGATGGCGGAGACATAGTTGCGTGTCTCGCCCGGCATATAGCCCGTGCCGTCGAGCCATTCCTGCACGCGGCGCGGGCCGGCATTGTAGGCCGCAGCAGCGAGGCCAAGATTGCCGAACTGGTCACGCAGCTCGCGGAGGAATTCGGCGGATTTCGGCAGCGCCTGCACGGGATCGAAGGGATCGAGCAGCCGTCGCTCGGCGGCGGTGCCCGGCATGAATTGCGCGATGCCCTGCGCGCGGGCGCCGCTGCGCGTCACCGGTCCCACCGCATTGGGCTGGAAGCGGCTCTCCTGCCAGATCACACGGGCGAAGAATTCGAGCGGCAAATCATTGGCGCGCGCCGCCGACTCGATCATCAGGCACATGGCCTCGCGGGCGCTGGAGTCCTTCGCCGGATCGGACGGCTGCGGCCGGATCGGCAGCATGCGGTCGGCGCCGGGTTTCGCCAGTTCGCTGACCGGCAATTCGTCGGCGCAGGCGGCGACCGCCAGCAGCATCGCAATGGCCGTTATCGTTCCCGTGATCCATCGCGTCATGCAGGGCCCTGCGCAGGTTCCGCGCCTTGAACAGTCGTTTCCAACGGGCTAGCTATGAATGAAATAAGGCGGATACGGGAGCGAAAACCATGAGTGATACTCCGAACGCGGCCCCGGACCGCGCCGCGCAGGACGATGTGCCGATCCAGTATATGGCACGCACCCGCGCCTATTACCGTGCACTCGGCTACGACGCGCCTTATCGCTGGGCGCACAATGTGGATGCCCCGTTCCAGTCGCTGAAGAAGCCGCTGGCACAATCGCGCGTCGCCATCATTACCACCGCCGCGCCCTACAATCCCGCCAATGGCGATCAGGGCCCCGGCGCGATCTATAATGGCGGCGCAAAGTTCTATCAGGTCTATGACGGCGATACGTCGCAGAGCCACGACCTGCGCATCTCCCACATCGCCTATGACCGCGTGCATACCAAGGCCGATGACAGCAGCACCTGGTTTCCCCTGCCCGCGCTGAAACAGGCCGCAGCCCAGGGGCGCATCGGCGAAGTCGCCCCCCGTTTCTTCGGCGCCCCCACAAATCGCAGCCACCGCGTGACGATCGACACCGATGCGCCCGAGATCCTCGCGCGCGCGCAGGCCGACGGCATCGACGCCGCCATCCTGGTCCCGAACTGCCCGGTCTGCCACCAGACCGTGAGCATCGTGGCGCGACATCTGGAAGCCAATGGCATTCCCACCGTCGTCATGGGCTGCGCCAAGGACATCGTCGAACATGTCGGCGTCCCGCGCTTCCTGTTCAGCGACTTCCCGCTCGGCAATGCCGCCGGCAAGCCGCATGACAAGGCCTCGCAGGCGCTGACGCTGGAGCTGGCCCTGCGGCTGCTTGAATCCGCCGTCGGGCCACAGACGACCATGCAGTCCCCACTGCGCTGGGCGCAGGATCCGGCCTGGAAGAACGATTACAACAATGTCGCCCTGCTGAGCGAAGACGAGCTGGCCCGCCGCCGCGCCGAATTCGACAAGCAGAAGGAGATCGCCAAGGGGCTGCGGGAGACCGCAGCCTGAATTATGGCGGGTTTTCGGCGGCCGGTCTTAAACTTGATTTACGTTAACTTCGCACGGCCCTGCCGGGAGCCTTCCCCGCCGCATGGAACCGCGTAGAGTCCGCCCGTCACAACGGGGATTTCAGGACATGGACGACCGTCGCAAACAGCCGCGCGAAAAGGTGATTTTCGGCGCCACGGCGTCGAAGGACCAGAAGGCCAAGGAATGCGTCGTCCGCGACATTTCCGAAGCCGGCGCGCGCGTCGAATTCCCGCTCGGTCACCGTCCACTGAAAGAGCAGATGTCGCTGACGATCGAACGCGACGGCCGCCCGGTCTCGGCCGACATCATGTGGATGAAAGGCAATGTGGTGGGCGTGTCGTTCAACGAGACCCCCGTCTCCGACCTCGACGCACGCGTGCGCAAGACCGAGATGAAAAAGCGCGAGCTGCAGATGGAAATCCAGCGGCTGCTGGGGAAGTAACTTCTCCGACCTCCGCGCCTTGGAGACTTGAGCGGATTTGACCGCCGCAACAGCCAATGGTAAATTTCTGGTCGAGGGATTGACCGTGAAACACGCCATCGAGAACAAGCGTTTGCTGGAGCTCGCTGCAAAATACGTCTGGTGGACCTCGCCCGACATCACCGTCTCCGAAAACATCGACAAGCTCGTTGCCAATGTCATGGAGTTGGGGACATGGGACGACGCCGTTGCTTTGCTGGACACGATAGGCGCCGATCCATTCCTTGAGATTCTCGACGCTCCGCCGATCGGCGTCATCTCCGACAAGTCACTCGCATTTTGGCATCACCGCCTGGGACGAGAAGGCACGGTGCCGAAATCGCGCCGCAGGTTCGGCTGAACGACGATGACGCCGTTGCTCGAAGTTCTCCCCCCGGCGCAGCGAGAATTTTGGCCTCTGCTCGGCGAACTACCGTCTCATTTCGTGCTCTATGGCGGCACGGCCATCGCCCTCCACCTCGGTCATCGCGTGTCGGTCGATTTTGACTTTTTCACCGACGCATCGCTCGACGAAGCCGCGAAGCAGAAGCTTTTGGATGAAGTTTCATGGCTGGAAGGCGCCGACATCCTGCAGACGGACCGGGATACGCTGACTGTAAGCCTGAAGCGCAGCGCACCGATCAAAGTTTCATTCTTCGGTGCGATCAAGAACGGCTGCGTGTCCAAACCCGGTAGAACCGATGACGGTGTAACCTGCATCGCATCACTGGATGATCTTTTCGCTCATAAACTGAAGGTCATACACGACCGTGCGGAGGGCAAGGACTATCAGGACATCGCCTGCATGCTGATGGAGGGCCAAAGCCTCGCACGCGGGCTCGCAGCCAAAGAAGCACTTTTCGGGCCTTCCGTCCCGCCAATGGTGACCTTGAAGGCCTTGGCCTATAGCGACGATATCAGCGAACCCTGGCGCCTGAACGAGGATATGAAGATCGCGATAAGCGATGCGATCAAACAGCTCCCCGATCGATGGGAGCCGGCATCGATCTTCTCTTCGACGATAGGCTGCGCTTAGTCGGCATAGCAGCACCACGCCTCTCGTCATCACGACGAGCAGAACAAAACAAAAAAGCCGGCGATCACTCGCCGGCCTTTTTCATTTCATTCGCCTGAAGACCTTACGCCTTCACCAGCCCCTTCGAAGAGCCTGAGCCCTTGCCGGGCTTCGACTTCTTCGCGCCGCCGCGCTTGGCGGGCAGCTTTTCGGGCTTCGGTGTCATCGGGCCATCGACGAATTCGAAACCGATCGCTTCTTGCTCGACACCAAGAACCTCCTCGCCCTTCTTCAGGACGACGCGGACATGGCCGCCATTCTTGAGTTCGCCGAACAGCAGCTCTTCCGCGAGCGGCTTCTTGATGTGCTCCTGGATCACGCGACCCATCGGGCGCGCACCCATCTGCTCGTCATAGCCGTGCTGGATCAGCCAGGCCTTGGCGGGCTCGGACAGCTCGATGGTGACGTCGCGGTCTGCCAGCTGGGCTTCCAGCTGCAGCACGAACTTCTCCACCACCATGCCGATGACATCCGCATTCAGATGACCGAACGACACGATGGCGTCGAGACGGTTGCGGAATTCCGGCGCGAACTGACGGTTGATCGCCTCATGGTCATCGCCTTCCCGCTTGCTGCGGGTGAAGCCGAAGGCCTGACGGGCGAGATCCGCCGCGCCCGCATTGGTCGTCATGATCAGGATGACGTTGCGGAAGTTGACCTGCTTGCCGTTGTGGTCGGTGAGCCGGCCGTGATCCATCACCTGCAAGAGCACGTTGTAGAGATCCGGATGCGCCTTCTCGATTTCGTCGAGCAGCACCACGCAATGCGGATGCTGGTCCACGCCATCGGTGAGTAGGCCGCCCTGATCGAAGCCGACATAGCCGGGAGGCGCGCCGATCAGGCGCGACACCGTGTGCCGCTCCATATATTCGGACATGTCGAAGCGGATCAGCTCGACACCCAGCGACGATGCGAGCTGCTTCGCCACCTCGGTCTTGCCGACGCCGGTCGGGCCCGAGAACAGGTAGGAGCCGATCGGCTTTTCCGGTTCGCGCAGGCCGGCACGCGCCAGCTTGATCGATGCGGACAGCGCCTCGATGGCCTTGTCCTGACCGAACACCACGCGCTTCAGGGTCGCTTCGAGATGCTTCAGCGTCTCGGCATCGTCCTTCGACACGCTCTTCGGTGGGATGCGTGCCATGGTCGCGATGGTGGTTTCGATTTCCTTGATGCCGATGGTCTTCTTGCGCTTGCTCTCGGTCACCAGCATCTGCGCCGCACCGGACTCGTCGATCACGTCGATCGCCTTGTCCGGCAGCTTGCGGTCATGGATGTAGCGCGACGACAGCTGCACCGCGGCCTCGATGGCCTCGTTGGTGTATTTCAGCTTGTGATAGTCCTCGAAGTAAGGCTTGAGGCCCTTGAGGATCAGGATCGCGTCGTCGACCGTCGGCTCGTTGACGTCGATCTTCTGGAAGCGCCGCACCAGCGCGCGGTCCTTCTCGAAATGCTGGCGATATTCCTTGTAGGTGGTCGAGCCCATGCAGCGGATACCGCCCGAAGCCAGTGCCGGCTTCAGAAGGTTCGATGCATCCATGGCGCCGCCCGAGGTGGCGCCGGCACCGATCACCGTGTGGATCTCGTCGATGAACAGGATCGCATTGGGGTGCGACTCGAGTTCCTTCAGCACCTGCTTGAGGCGCTCCTCGAAATCACCGCGATAGCGCGTGCCTGCGAGCAGCGTGCCCATGTCCAGCGAGAACACGGTGGCAGCCGACAGCACTTCCGGCACATCGGCATCGACGATGCGCTTGGCCAGGCCTTCGGCGATCGCCGTCTTGCCGACGCCGGCTTCGCCGACGAACAGCGGGTTGTTCTTCTGCCGGCGGCACAGCACCTGGATCGCACGGTTGATCTCGGAATTGCGTCCGATCACCGGATCGATCTTGCCGTCCTTGGCCTTCTTGTTGAGATTGACGCAATAGGTCTCGAGCGCCTCGCCCTTCTTCTTGGCGTCGTCGCCGCCCTTGGTCTCGGTCTCCTCATCGACGCCGCGCACCGGCCGCGCCTCGGAGACGCCCGGACGCTTGGCGATGCCGTGGCTGATGTAATTCACCGCGTCGTAGCGCGTCATGTCCTGCTCCTGCAGGAAATAGGCGGCATGGCTTTCGCGCTCGGCGAAGATCGCAATCAGCACATTGGCGCCGGTCACTTCCTCGCGACCGGACGACTGCACATGAATGACTGCGCGCTGGATCACGCGCTGGAAACCGGCGGTCGGCTTGGCGTCATCGCTGCCATCCGTCACCAGATTTTCGAATTCGGTTTCGAGATAATTGACCAGACTGCCGCGCAGCTTGTCGAGATCGACACTGCAGGCCCGCATCACCGCTGCTGCGTCAGAGTCATCCACCAGCGACAGCAGAAGATGTTCCAGCGTCGCATACTGGTGATGGCGCTCATTCGCGATCGAAAGCGCCCGGTGCAGCGATTGTTCTAGGCTTTGAGAAAAAGTTGGCATTCCGCGTCCTCTTTGGCCCCCACCATCATGGCCATCGTTGCCCTCGCAGGCAACAAGAACCTTTCTGCATATAGTGCGGAACGATCGTGGCGAAAGGCCGGTTCCGGTGCTTAACCTCTGGCACCGTCATTCGGTATCGCTGCGCGCCGTTTCATGGCACGCTGCGGGTGATGGATGTGCAAGCGGGCGCAGCTTTGTGCTGCTTTATGGCTGTCAGGCGCCCTGCCCGGCTCGGCTTGGAATAGGTGCAATCCGCGCGCTGTTGCGCATGCCGGTGCGGCGTTATTTCTTTTCCATCACGCATTGCAGGGGATGCTGATGCTTGCGCGCGAAATCCATCACCTGCGTCACTTTGGTTTCGGCAATCTCGTAGGTGAACACGCCGCACTCGCCGATGCCATGGTGATGGACATGCAGCATGATCTGCGTCGCCGCTTCCACGTCCTTCTGGAAAAACTTCTCCAGCACGTGAACGACGAATTCCATCGGCGTGTAATCGTCATTGAGGATCAGCACGCGATAAAGATTGGGCCGCTTGGTCTTCGGCTTGGTCTTGGTGATGACCGAGGTCGACGGCCCCTGGCCGCCCGTGCGGTTGTCGTCGTCAGCCATGGCGCGCGTGATGGCATGCGGCGCGCCGGCACCTGCCTGCTGCGTCCGGATGACGGGCGGCCGGCTGCCGTCGGGCGTGGATGTTGGAACTGCTTGAACCATGACGTCTGTATAGGTGTCCCCGGCGGGGATTGACCAGCCCGGACGGGCCGAAGTCCCCGGAATTGCGTCCCGTTAGCCTCATCAATGGGCGACCGGGATCGTCGCCACACTGTTGCCGCACCGGATCCAGCCAAATTGGCCTTTCCGGCGCCCGGCCGAGACCGAACTGGCAGAGCCGATATGGGCGCCAGCGCGGCATTCCGCAACCGTGGAGGTCTCGGGCACGTCCCAAGCCTGCTATCCACACACGCCCCGGCGGACGGTTAATGGATCCTGCGCAATTGCACCGAGGTGCTGCATCTGCGGTTTAACCGCTGTTGACGATGATACCGAACAGGCGCCTCCCCCGCTACCGATACACCGCCTTTTACCGATTCTCCGCGGAGACTTTTACCACCCGTTTAGCCACGTCCCGCGAAATAGCCGCCATCAAACCATTTTGGCGGTCACCATGTTCTCCCGTTCAATTTCAGACCAGGCGTCACGCGCAGCTCGGCGGTTCACCCGCGACGAGCGCGGCAATGTGGCGATGATTTTTGCCGTCGCGCTGGTGCCTCTCCTGGGCTTCGTGGGCGCAGCCATCGACTACTCGCGGACGACTGCGGCGCGATCATCCATGAAGGTCGCGCTGGATTCGGCGGCGCTCATGGTGTCGAAGGATCTCGGCTCCAATCCGACCATGTCGGCCGCCGAAATCTCGACAAAGGCGACCAACTATTTCAACGCGCTCTACACCAGCAACTTGTCGGGCCCGATTACCGTCACCGCGAAATACACGACCAATACGAAGGATGGCTCGACGGTCACCGTGACCGGCTCCGGCGCCGTCGACACCAATTTCATGCGGATGGTCGGCTTCCCGCAAATGGGCATCGTCGGCGGCTCCACGACGACGTGGGGCTCGACGCGCATGCGCATCGCCATGGCGCTCGATGTCACGGGCTCGATGGGCCAGAAGGGAAAATTGAAGGCGATGCAGGATGCCGCCAAGAACCTGATCGATACGCTGAGCAAATCGTCCCGCATGACCGAAGACGTCTACATCTCGATCGTCCCCTTCGCGCAGATGGTCAATGTCGGCTCCAGCAACAGGAATGCCAGCTGGCTGAAGTGGGACGTCTATGACGATACGGCCGGATACTGCAGCAAAAGCAGGTACGGCACCAAGACCGACTGCAGCAATGCCGGTTATTACTGGTATGCGACAAGCCGCAACAGCTGGAACGGCTGCGTTACCGATCGCGACAAGCCTAACGACACCACGAATACGGCAGCAACGTCAGCAGCGACACGCTTTCCCGCCTACCAATACAGCACCTGTCCCGAACCCATCCTCGGCATGACGTCGGCCTATGGCAGCAACAACGTGCAGACGCTGAAGGACAAGATCGACGCACTCGATGATGGCGGCGGCACCAACCAGCCGATCGGCATGGCCTGGGCCTGGTGGACGCTGCAGACCGGCACCGATCCGTTCCCGGCACCGGCAAAGGACTCGAACTATAAATATACCGACGCGATCATTCTGTTGTCGGACGGAGAGAACACGATCAACCGATGGGATGGCAACGGCAGCAGTCGATCGCCCGAAGTCGATGCTCGGCAGAAGATCCTCTGCGACAACATCAGGGCCGAACAGGTCGATGGCAAGCGCAAGACGACAATCTACACCATCCAGGTGAACACCGATGGCGGGCCGGATTATGAGGTTCTCAAATACTGCGCTGACGCTGGCCAGTTCTTTGCCACCACCGACGCAGCCGGCATTGCCACCGCCTTTGCCGCGATCGGCAACTCTCTCAATGCATTGCGCGTGTCGCGCTGAGGAAGCTCGCTCCGACCAGATAAAACGCCCGGCCATTTCTGGCCGGGCGTTTTTGCTTTGCGTTCGTCGTCGTCTCAGGCAGCCGACGTCATCTTGGCCATGAAGCCTTCGAACGGCTTGCAGGCCTGTTTGGCGAGATCGGCATAGAGACCGCCGATCTTCTGGCCTTCAGCCACGAAATTCTCATAGGCGATCCGGGCGTAGTCGCTCTGGATCTCGATCGCCTTTTCCATCGACTTCACGGTCGCCAGTTCGGTCACCATGGCATTGCCGTCCTCGATGGACTTCTTGGCATAGTCGCCGACGGCGGTGGCGATGGCCTGCGCATTGCCGCCCATCTCTGCCGCCGAGGCGATGGCGCTGGCGAACTGTTCCTGGCCGTATTGCTGGAAGTCTTCGAGCTTGATCACGTGTAATCCTTTCCCGGACTGCATGGGCGGGCGGACACAGGTTCCAGCCCGATGGGTCAACCCGCATTTATCCCGCGACGCACAAATCGGTCAAGATTTGCGTGCACCGCACAATTGGCGGCATTTGCCGTGAATCCGGCCATGCCCGGCAAGGTTTGCTTAACGCTTTGGCAACCCGGGCGACCTACTTTGATTCTCTGCATTGGTGCGTACCGGCCGCGAGGCCAAAATACCGCGTGAGCACATGCTCTTAGCCAGAACGGCGAGATTCAAATTGCCTTCCGTCGAGAGCGCGCTCAGGCCGACCAAAAAACTGAGACGAACCTCCGGTTGTCGGGCATAATTTGGCCTCACCGGTGGGGGAATGAGACCGATCTGACGGGGAAGTCCATGCTTCGCACAACTTTTGCTTCGTCGCGCACCCTCCGTGCGTGCGTCCTGGGGCTTGTCACTGTTGGCATTGCCGTCGCCTTCACGGTCGACACCGCGGATGCCCGCCGCCGCCACAAGGGCAAGAGCAAGAGTCAGGTTTCCAGGGTTTCCAGCTACAATCCGGCCTTCGCCACCATCATGGTCGACGCCAATTCCGGCGCCGTCCTGCAGGCGACCAACCCGGACGCACTGCGCCACCCCGCATCGCTCACGAAGATCATGACCCTGTACATGCTGTTCGAGAAGCTCGAGCAGGGCAAGATTTCGCTCGACAGCGAAATGTCGGTCTCGCAGCACGCGGCTTCCCAGTCACCGACCAAGCTCGGCCTTCGCCCCGGCCAGACGCTGCGCGTCGAGGACGCCATCAAGGGCCTTGTCACCCGCTCGGCCAATGACGCCGCCGTCGTGATTGCCGAAGCGATTGCCGGTGATGAAGACGATTTCGCCAAGCTGATGACCCGCAAGGCGCGCGCGCTCGGCATGAGCCGCACCGTCTATCGCAATGCCTCGGGCCTGCCCGACGATGCGCAGGTCACCACGGCGCGCGACCAGTCGGTGCTCGGCCGCGCCGTGCAGGACCGCTTCCCGCGCTACTACCGCTATTTCGCCACCGCCTCCTTCAATTTCCGTGGCCGCAACATCCGCAACCACAATCGCCTGGTCGGAACGGTCGAAGGCGTCGATGGCATCAAGACTGGCTATACCCGCGCCTCCGGCTTCAACCTCGTCTCCTCGATGAAGCGCGGCAACCGTCATCTGGTCGGCGTCGTCCTCGGCGGCCGCAGCGGCGGCTCGCGTGACGCCGCCATGCGCACCTTGCTGGCCGACAATCTCGACAAGGGTGCCACCCGCCGCACCGTCGCCGCGATCACCGAGCGCAGCCCGGCGGAAGCCGCCACCGAGGTCGCCGAAGTCGAGGCGAAGTCGCGTCCGACCGAGAGCCGGCAGGTCAATGGCGCGATCCAGGTCGCCTCTGCCGCGCCGCCGTCTGCCGAACCCGTCGCCGCTCCCGAGCCTGCTCCCGCCCGCCCAGCCGCTGCCGCCGGCGCGCCGAACCGCTCTTTCCTCGCGGCAGCCACCGCAGCCGTCCCGCCCGCACCGGTGCCGCAGGCACGCAAGCCGGATACCGGCCCGCTCAATAGCGGTGTGATCCAGTCCGAGCCGATCTCGACCATTCCCGGCTCCGCCGAGCCGATGAAGCCGGTGCGGGTCCGTACCGTCCAGGTGAAGTCGGGTCAGTATCGCGTCGCCTCCGCCAGCACCGAAACGCCGGCGCCGACCGCGACCAGCACCGTCTCCGCCGCCAACGAACCGACAGCCCGCTCGCCGGAAACCACCAACTCGCTCTATGCGCGTTCGGAAATGCCGCGCCAGCCGGCTGGCCATGGCACCGGCAATGGCATCCTGGGCGTGCTTCCGGCATCCAGCGTCCAGCACGGCGGCACCGCGATGGCCTATGCCGCTCCTGCGGCAGCCCCGGCTCCCGCGCCCGCCCCGCAGGCCGTGCAGCAGGGCGGCTCGATCAAGCCCGCCACTGCGCATTCCGGCTGGATCATCCAGGTCGGCGCACTCGGCAGCGAAGGCGAAGCCAAGACCCGTCTCGACGCCGCCCGCGACAGCGCTCGCGGCGCCCTCGGCAAGGCCGACCCGTTCACCGAGACGGTCAGCAGCGGATCGCGAAAGCTCTACCGCGCCCGCTTCGCCGGCCTTGACCGCGACCAGGCCGAAGCCGCCTGCAAGACGCTGAAGCGCTCGGACATTCCCTGCATCACCATCAAGAACTGATCGCCAGACGAACGTCTCGCACTCACACAAACGGCCGGGACGATGTCCCGGCCGTTTTGCGTTTCACGGTAAACAATTCCTGCAGCGGGCAACCTCTCGTCAAGAAATCCAAACTACAAAAGTCGGACGGGGAATTGATCGACCATGCCGGGCAACGGCAGGCGACGGGGCGTCCCACAGAGAACGGAATCCACTCGCAGTCAGTAGCGTAAAGCGTTCTGGAGTTAGCTGCGATGCGTGCGAAACAGAGTATCCTTGGCTTCGTTGACCCGAGCCGCGAGGTACGTCGAGCCCCCCTGGTCGGGATGCAGTTTCTTCATCAGGGATCGGTGCGCGCGGCTGATCTCGTCCCGCCCCGCCCCCGGCTTCACGCCAAGGATCTGATAGGCCTCCTCGTCCGTCATTTTGCCCGCCGCCGCGCGCCCGTTGTTCCGGCCTGCCGTGTTGCCCTGCGTGTGCTGACGCCAGCCGGGAAACCTGCGGTCAAGCTCAGCTTCGGCCAGGCCGCCGCCGAACGGCGCCCAGCCCAGCAGGCCGGCGCCAAATAGCCCGATCGGAATGGCGACCCAGAACTCGCCCCGCAGTCCCGTGAAGGCCGCAGCCGCCAGACAGAGAACGCCACCGCCGATCTTGGTGGCGCGCGCCAGCATCGCCGGGTTCGCGGTGCGAAGCAGCTGCAGCAGCATGTAAAGAACGAAAACGGCGACAGCGCCGGCAATCAATGTGGCCATGCGCGATCATTAGTCGGTTGCGGGCGGGGTTGGAAGCGCCACCAGTTAACTGGTGAGCCGGCGCATCAGTTAGTTCACGCTGGGCGTATACTGCGCGAGCTTGGCGGGATCGGTGACCATGCTCTGCTGCGCCGGCTTCGGCGCCGGCTTCTGCAGGATCTGCGGCTGGCCGCTTACGGGCGACAGCTTGCTGTCGTCATCCAGGAACTTGGACAGCAGACCCTGGATCTTCTCTTTCAGCGCAGCCGGGCCGCGATCGCTCATGTCGTTATGCTGCGCGCCAGTATCGACCACCGTGATGCCGGCCTTCTCGCAGACATCATCATCCGGCACGACGCCCGGGTCCGGCTTGAACATGTTGTCCTTCGAGCGGAAGGACAGGATCTTGAACTTGCCGTCGGTCATGAACGGGACGCGCAGATTGTCGAGCGTGACGACCTTCTTCACCTCGTCCGGATATTCCTTGGCGAAGAACACCGAGATGTCGCCGCCATTGGAATGGCCGACCAGGGTCAGATGATCGAAGTCCGAATTCGGCTGGATCTTCTTCAGCTGATTGACTGCGAATTTGATGTTCTCGACACCGCGCTCATAGACCGGCAGGCGACCGACATAGAGCTCACCCACCTTGGTCATCAGCGGCGCATCGGTGGCCAGATCGTGCTGGATGCTCACAGCCATGTAGCCGCGCGCAGCAAACACGTTGGCGAGGAACGAGTATTCGGTGAATTTGACGGTGTTGCCGTGATTGAGGATCGCCACCGGCAAGGTGATCATGCCGGCATTGGCCTGCATTTCCTTGTCGCGACGAACGGCGATATCGACCTGAATCTCGCGATTACGATCCTTGTCGAAGAAGGTCAGAGTCTCATGGCGGATCGCCCACTTGCTCGCGGTGAAATACGCGACAGCGGTCAGTACGCAAACCGAAAGCAGGATAAGCAATCCGCGTTTCATGTTCGGTCCCTCGGCATGATCCCTTAAAAGGGCGCTCGCCGGTCCAGGCTACGATGATTGTAATCGATCGATGACAATGATCGCTGCTTGAACAGCATATATGTCACAGCGCCGTGACAGGAAGGCTAAATATTGTGAATCCAGCGCCGTAACATTGTGCGCCGCAGTCCTTTCTTGTGCAGTTGCTAACAAAACCTCTGCCAAATTCACCGAATTTGCGCCCGCCCCGCAAGGGAACGGAGTTCCAAATTCGGCGGCATTACAACGACAAATCAACTGCCGAAGCGCCTTCGCGTTCCGCGATTCGATGACGTGTCACGCGCCCCGCGAGAACGACAGCGCAACACAACCCGACAATTCTTCTACATTTCAATAGCTTAAGGGGCGATTATCTCAGCCGCCGACGATATCGTGCAGGTCGAGCGGCTTGTCCGCCTGCGCCGCCCATTCGGCGCGGTTGGCGGCGCGGCGGCGGCCGCGCTCGTCGAGCGGTAATTTGAGCTTCCGGAGCAGCTCCACCACCTCCTCGCGGGCGGTGACATGGCCCATGCTGGGGCGGCGCCCGAGGGTCGCCTCATTGAGATCGTCGAGGGCCGTCAGCCCGCGCGGGAAGAATTCGCGATACATCACCCGTTCGGCAAGGCCATCCACCGGACGGAAGCCCAGTCGGAAAGCGAGCTGGTCGAGCACGCCAGCGACCAGCACCTTGTTGCGTGAGCCGAGCATCGACAGACGGTTGCGCACCACGATCCAGTCCGTCGTTGAGCCATCATGCTGGCGTCGCTTGCGCCGCGCGTCGCGCGCCATCTGCGCGTAGTGGCTTTCGCCGGTGACGCTGTAAGTCGCGGCATCGACGGTGCCAAGCACGTCGAAATCGAGAAAGCTGTCATTGATCGGCGTCACCAGCGTATCCGCCATCGAATGCGCCAGCCGCATCAGGAACGTATCGCTGCCGGGCGTATCGATCACGATGAAATCGTGGCTGCGCTCCACCGCCGCCATCGCCTGCGCGAACTGCTCGAGCTCGAAGGATTCGTTATCAGTGATCTGCGTGCTGTCGCCGAGCCGCAGGCAATGATGCTCGGGCACTTCCAGCGTCAGGCCGGCCTGTGCAGCCCATGTGCGGCGATTCTCGATGTAGCGCGTAAAACTCTGCTGGCGGCAATCGAGATCGATGGTGGCGACGCGTTGTCCCGCCTTCAACAAGGCCACGGCAATATGCAGCGCGGTCGTGGACTTGCCCGACCCGCCCTTCTCATTGCCGAGCACGATCACATGGGCCGTGCCAGACTGCTGCGCGCTTTGCATCAACATCGATGGAATCCTTGGCCTCACCATCAAAGCAGAGCCGATCGAGGGTCAAGGAAAATGCAAACCGCCGGCCGCGAAAGCCGCCACCGCCGCATTTCATGATGAATCCGCCGATCGATTGCGGCATCGGGACACCGCAGGAGAGGCTTGGCGCGAACGCGTCGGCTTTGCTAAGCAGGCGCAGACATACCGCTGCCAACGATAACGAGCCAACATGCCCCCTCGCCCACCGCAAGTCGCCCGCACCCTTGTCGCTCTTCGTCGCGCAACGGATGCACTACGCGCGCGCGAGGCGACCATCGGCCTGGTGCCGACCATGGGCGCGCTGCATGATGGCCATATCTCGCTGGTCCGCCTCGCCCAGCGCCGCTGCGACAAGGTCGTGGTCTCGATCTTCGTGAACCCCACGCAATTCGCACCGACCGAGGATTTCGGTTCTTACCCGCGGACCTGGAAGAGCGATCTCGCCAAGCTGACGGAAGCCGGCGCGGATCTCGTCTGGAACCCGGATGCGAAGGTGATGTATCCCGACGGCTTCGCGACGAAGATCGTCACCGAAGGTCCCGCCACCGCCGATCTTGAGGATCGCTTCCGCCCGCATTTCTTCGGCGGCGTCGCCACCGTGGTGGGCAAGCTGTTCACCCAGGTGCGGCCGGACATGGCCTTCTTCGGCGAGAAGGATTTTCAGCAGCTGAAAGTGGTGACGCGGATGGCGCGGGATCTCGATCTCGGCGTCAAGGTCGTCGGTGCCACCACCGTGCGCGAACGCGACGGCCTCGCGATGTCATCGCGCAATGTGTACCTGTCGCCGGAAGACCGCGCGACCGCGCCGGTGCTGTACAAGGCGATGAAGGAAACCGCGAAACGGCTGAAGGCCGGTGATAACATGGAGACGGCGCTTTCCGGCGGCGCCGCGATGATCACGGCGGCGGGTTTTGTGATCGATTACTTCGAGGCGCGGCATAGCGAGACACTGGCGAAGGTGTCGTCGATGAAGGATGGGCCGGTACGGCTCATCGTGGCCGCGAAGCTTGGCAAGACGAGGCTGATCGACAATATCGGGGTGTGATGCTCAGGCGCCGATGGTCTCCCTCCCCCAAGCGAAGCGCAGTGGGGTCCGACGGACGAATTCGTCCGTCGTAGTCCGCCGATAGGCGGGGGTGGGGTCTCTCCCCACGTGACGTCGGAGTTTGTGGAGACACCCCACCCGTCTCGAAGCTCGCTGAACGCTCGCTTCTCACCACCCTCCCCAGTCGCTTCGCTCCGGGGAGGGAAAAGAACCGTCACTCCGCTGCGATCTGCCGAGGCACCGGCGGCGGGTTGACGAGATCCGCGCCAAGCTGCGCATAGCGCGTCTTCGCCGCCTCCACCGCCGCTTCCTTCACCGGGCCATAGCCGCGGATCGTGTCCGGCAGGGACAGCAGCTCGACTGCGATCTCCACATTCGCCGGCGACAGCAGACCTAGCACTGTCGCGATATCCTTCTCATAGCCCGCGATCAGGTCTCGCTCCATCTTGCGGTCGGCGCTGTAGCCGAACACGTCCAGCGGCGTGCCGCGCAGGCCACGTGCGCCGGCCAGCAGTTTGAACAGCGGCATCATCCACGCACCGAAGGCGCGCTTCTTCGGCCGGCCCGACGCATCGGTGCCCGGCAGCATTGGCGGCGCCAGATTGAAGTGGATCTTGAAGTCGCCTTCGAACTGCTCGCGCAACTGCTTCTCGAAGCGGCCGTCGGTATAGAGCCGCGCCACTTCATATTCGTCCTTGTAGGCGAGCAGTTTTGCATAATTGATCGCCACCGCCCGCGGCAGCGCTTCATCATAGCCACCGCGCATCGCGGCCTCGCGCACCTGCCCCACCGTCGCGCGATAGGTGTCAGCGAGCTTGGCATTCTGATAATCGGTCAGCAACGCGCTGCGATGGGCGATGATCTCGTCCAGCGACATCTCGTCCTGCGTCTTCGGCGCGACAACGCCGTCGCTGCCCTTCAGCATCGAGGCCAGACGCTCCGGATCGGCCGCCGCCAGACGCCCGAGCTGGAAGGCCAGCATATTCATCTTGATCGAGACGCCATTGAGCTCGATCGCCTGTTCAATGGAGGCGCGCTGCACCGGCAGCAGGCCCTGCTGATAGGCATAACCCATCATCATCATGTTGGTGGCGATGCTGTCGCCGAGCAGGCCTTCCGCCGCCTTGGTGAAATCGAGGAAGGTCGATGTCTTGCGCAGCGCCATCGACAGCACGTCATTGACGCGGCCGCGCTGGAAATTGAAATCGCGATTGCGGACGAAATCCGCGATCGGAATGAGATGCGTGTTGACGATGCCCGTGGTGCGCTCGCCCTCGCAGAGCGAGATCGTCTCCTTGGCGATCGCCACCACTTCATCGGCAGCAATCAGGAGATCGGCGGTGCCTGTCACGATGCGCGAGCATGTCACCTCCGCGGTGTCATTCGACAGCCGCACATGGCTCAGCACCGCGCCGCCCTTCTGCGCGAGACCGGACATGTCGAGGATCATCGAGGCCTTGCCCTCGATATGCGCGGCCATGCCGAGCAGCGCGCCGATGGTCAGCACGCCGGTGCCACCGACGCCACCCACTGCGATATTGTAGGGACGATCCAGCGTCGGCCGCGAGGCCGGCTCGGGGATCTCGCCGATATTGCCGATTTCGACCGGCGCCTTGCGCTTCAGTTTGCCGCCATCGACGGTGACGAAGGACGGGCAAAAGCCCTTGAGGCAGGAATAGTCCTTGTTGCAGCTCGACTGGTTGATGGTGCGCTTGCGGCCGAGTTCGGTTTCCAGCGGCTCCACCGAGATGCAGTTCGACTGCACCGAACAATCGCCACAGCCTTCGCAGACCGCGGGATTGATGATCACGCGGCGCTGCGGATCTTCCAGGATGCCCTTCTTGCGGCGACGACGCTTCTCTGCGGCACAAGTCTGCACGAAGACGATGGCCGAACAGCCCTCGATCTCGCGGCATTCCTTCATCACGCGATCGAGTTCATCGCGATGGGCGAGCTTCACGCCGGGCGCAATGGAGCTCGCCGGATAGGTGTCCGGATTCTCCGAGACGAGATAGATCGCCCGGATGCCCTCGGAGTGCAGCTGGAAGGTGATCTGCTGCGGCGAGAGTTCGCCGTCATGCTTCTGGCCGCCGGTCATGGCGACCGCGTCGTTGTAGAGGATCTTGTAGGTGATGTTCGCCTTGGAGGCGATGGACTGCCGGATCGCCAGCGAGCCGGAATGGAAGTAAGTGCCGTCGCCGAGATTGGCGAAGATGTGCTTCTCTTTCGTGAAGGGCGCGATGCCGGTCCATGGCACGCCTTCGCCGCCCATATGGGTGAAGGTCTCGGTCGAGCGATCCATCCACAGCGACATGAAGTGGCAGCCGATGCCGGCCATGGCGCGCGAGCCTTCCGGCACCTTGGTCGAGGTATTGTGCGGGCAGCCCGAGCAGAAGTACGGCGTGCGCGTGATCGGCACGACATTCTGTACCTGCGATGCCTCCCGGCCGTGAAACCAGTCGGCCTTGGCGCGCAACAGCGCAGCGATTTCCGGATCGATCTCCATTGCCAGCAGGCGATCGACCATCGACGTCGCCAGCTTGGCGACGCTCAGCTCTTCCGCGAATGGCAGAAAACGCTGGTCATGGGAGTCCATCTTGCCGACGATGCGCGGGCGCACATCGTCGCGCCAGTTGAACAGCTCCTGCTTGACCTGGTTCTCGACGATCTCGCGGCGTTCCTCGACGATGAAGATCTCCTCGAGACCCACCGCAAACTTGCGCACGCCCTCCGGTTCCAGCGGCCACGGCATGCCGATCTTGTAAAGGCGCAGGCCAATCTTCGCCGCGACCTGTTCGGTGACGCCCAACTCGCGCAGCGCCTGCCGCACGTCCTCGTAGCTCTTGCCCGAGGCCATGATGCCGAAGCGGGCGTTTGGTGAGTCGATGGTGACGCGGTTGATGTTGTTGGCGCGCGCGAAGGCGATGGCGGCAAAGCCCTTGTAATCCTGCAGGCGGCGATCCTGCGCATAGCGGTCATCGGGCCAGCGCAGATTGAGACCACCGGGCGGCATCTCGAAATCCGTCGGGATCTTGAACGGCGTCATCTCGTCGTTGAGATTGATCTCCGCCGTGGTCTCCACGGTCTCGGTGATCACCTTCATGCCGACCCAGCAGCCGGAATAGCGCGACATGGCGATGCCGAGCAGGCCCATGTCGATGATCTCGTGGATCGACGACGGATAGAGATAAGGCATCAGCGCCGAGATAAAGGCGTGGTCGGACTGATGCGGCACCGTCGATGATTTTGCGCCGTGATCATCGCCGGCGAGACACAGTACGCCACCGTGCTTGGCCGAGCCCGCCGCGTTGCCGTGGCGGAACACGTCGCCGCAGCGATCGACGCCCGGACCCTTGCCGTACCAGATGCCTGTGATGCCATCGTAACTGGCGCCGGGCGAGAGATTGAGCTGTTGCGTGCCCCAGATCGCGGTGGCCGCAAGATCCTCGTTCACGCCGGGCTGAAACCTGATCCCGTATTGATCTAGATGTTTTCGCGCCGCCATCAGCTGCTGGTCATAGCCGCCGAGCGGCGACCCACGATAGCCGGTGACAAAGGCCGAGGTGTTGAGCCCCGCCGCACGGTCCCGGCGCACCTGCGCCATCGGCAGCCGCACCAGCGCCTGGATGCCCGTGAGGAAGATATGACCGGAGCCTTGCGTGTATTTCTGATCGAGACTGATCGGGCCCTGATTGATTCCCATTCCACCCTCAGTTCTGCCGCCCGCACCATTTCCGGCGGGCTTGCTTGCGCAATCTTATGTGGGGTCGTTCGACTCCCTTAGAAATAGTCTATGTTGAATTGGAAACCGGGCGCAGCACAAATGTGCACGGCGCGCGACTGCCATCCAAAAACGCAACTTCATGATGCGGAAGGGCTATCGGCTCGCCACGTTATGTCGTGACGATGGCCTGCGGCGAAAGGACGTGACGCGCGCTGTGCACTGCAACAAAGGGTTTTCATAGGATGGGTGGAGCGAAGCGAAACCCATCGGCCGAGCTTGCCGCTACGACAGGATGATGGGTTTCGCTCCGGCGCTGCCGCGCCTCCGCTCTACCCATCCTACGGCCTCGGTTTACTCCGGAAACATTTCGCCGATGATCTTCATCAGATCGGCTTCCCGGAACGGCTTGCGCAGATACGCGTGGAAGCGGCCGGCCCGATCCTTCACGACATTCTCCAGCAGCGATGTCATCACCACCACCGGGATGTTGCGCAGCCGCTCATCCTCTCGCATGGCGGCGATCAGCCCTGCCCCGTCGATGAAGGGCATCATGAAGTCGGTCAGCACGAGATCGGGCGTCTCGCGATGCAGGATGTCGAGCGCCTCGCGGCCATTGCCGGCGACCAGCACATTGAAGGCGCTCTCGCTGAGCAGCACTTCCAGCCAGTCGGCGATCGCCCATTCGTCCTCGACTATCAGGACAGTCCGCACCACTAATCTCCGGTCAATTTGAGGTCTGCCGCTGGCGTCGGCTGCGGCCCCTGACTGGAGATGTCGCGAAGGATGCGTTCGGCCCTTTCAAAATTCTCGTCGAGCACAATGCCGCCCTCGTGGATTTCAAAGCGGCGCATCCGCATATCGGTCCGACGGTCGCGCGATTTCAAAATCGTCATCAGGCGATGGTTTTCCGAACGCAGCGCAGCGAGATGCAGCGCGATGATGTTTTCAGCCACCGCCGAGAGACCGGTCTGGTTGACGCCCTTGAGCGGCTGCCCGGGGGTCATGCCGGCGTGGTCGGTCTCGGCCGTTGCCAGTGTGGTAACACCGAGCGCGCGCAACTCGTTGCACAGCGCCGCCAAAAAAGACCCGATGCGATGCTTCTCGTCGGTCAGCTTGGAAAAGCCCTCGATGCCGTCGATGACCAGCCGTCGAATGCCGCTCTGACGAAGCGTGCCGAGCAGCTCGGTGGCGACCTCGTCGAGCACGGCCTCGGTCTGCGGGCGCCACATCAGCGTGATATTGTCCGGCAGCGCCAGCTTCAGGCTCTTCGCCTTCACGCGCAGCGCCATCGGATTTTCGTGGAAGCCGAAGAACAGCGCCGGCTCGCCTTTCGGTCCGCCGGTCAGGAACTGCAATCCCGCCGTGGTCTTGCCCGAACCCGACGGGCCGAGCACCACCGTCACCGAATGGGTGTCGATGCCGCCGCCGAACATCTTGTCGAGGCCGGGAATGCCCACCGGCACGATCGGTCCGTCTGCGCTGTCCCAGACACTCGGCGTCTCCAGCAGCGCCTCGATGCGGGGATAGATCGCATGGCCGTTATCGGTGATGCGATAGGCGTGCTTGCCGCCCATGAACCAGCCGCCGCGCAATTTGTGAATCTGGATCGAGCGCTCCGAGCGACGACCATGCAGCTGCGACTGCAGCTCGATCAGGCCATCCACCATCGTGTGTTCGGGCGGATGCGCATCGGCGTCAAAGGCGCTGGTGAGCAGGAACATGGTGCAGTTGCTGAATCCGGCCTGGGTCTGCAGCTCGTGGATGAACTTCTTCAGTTCAAGCTCCGAGCGCGCCTTTTCATGCACGGTGATGAGGCCATCGAGCACCAGGATGCTGGCCTTGCGGGTGCGCACCTCACGACGAACCACGTCGAGCAGCCCGCGCAGCCCGTCATCTTCCAGCGTCTTGAAGGCGCCGACATAGGACATGCGATCCGGAACGGCTTCCTCGTCGAAGAAGTTCATGCGCCGCATGTGCCCGATCATGCGCGCATGGCTCTCCGCCAGCAGCGTGATGTACAGCGCGTTACGGCCCTGCGCGGCTTGCGCAAAGCAGATCTGGTTGCCGAGAATGGTCTTTCCAGCGCCGGGCGCGCCCTGAATGATGTAGATGCCGCCGTCGAAAACGCCCCCACCCAGAATCGTATCCAGACCAGAAATACCGGTCGCGACCCGGCCGTTATCAGCACTCATCCCACTACTGCCCCTGAAGCGTCACCTAGAACGGTGAGATGCGAAAACGCATCAGGACGCAATCGGTTCCATAGCTTTTGCAGAAATATTTCGACACGGGAGACGGACCGCGGCAGCACAGCCGGCATGCATCGCAAAATTGGAACATCCGCACGCCGCCAAGCCTTGGGACTGCGGCTGACAGATTGACGCAAGGAGGATGGAATGGCCCAGCTTTCCCAGGTCCAGATGGCCCGCGCGGGTTTTTCCGATCGCAGGATGGCGGCATCGTCGCCGGAAAAATATCACCCGCGCTGTGGCGACGAGCATCGCCACAAGCCCGCCAAGGCATTGATCGGAATTGGCTTGCTGATCGTGCTCAGCATGCTGCTCTACGGAATCACCGGCAAGGCCAGCGAGCCACCCGTCAGCGCGCCACACCATATGGGCGCCGGCAGCCGATAGCCTCAGGCCTCGGCCTTGGCGATGCCGGGGGCATCGACATCGACCGGCGGCAACACCATCCGGAACTGAACCCCGTGCAGCTCGATCGACGGGACGATGCCAAAATGATCGGTGCCGAACACTTCGGCCCGGTGCTTCAGCTCTTCCGGCGAGATCGTCAGCGGAATATTGCAGATACTCTCATAGGCCTTCCGGGAGTGGCGGTTGCTGCCCCAGCGCACGGCGCGCTCGATCAGCGGCGATGACTGGGTCGCGAGCACGCGGGCCATGCGCCAGAACATCTGCACGAGCCGCGTATAGGCCATCTCCTCCAGCCCGCTGACGCTTACGCCCGGCGGAATGTCGAACACTTCGACCTCGACGATCGGACCGGCATCCACGCGCTCGATCATGCGATGCATGGTGCAGCCGAAGTCGCCGGCGCGCTCATACAGCGCGAAGTGGGCCGGCGCCCAGCCGGGATAGCTCGGAGGTCCCGGGTGAAAATTGTAGGCGCCGTAGCCGAGTTGATCGAGGATCGCACCCGGCACAATGACCTCGGTGGTGAACGAAATCAGGCGCGCACGGCGCAGCCAGTCCGGTTCGATGGCAGCGAGATCGGCCGCGGTGAAAACCGGCACCACATTGAGCGACGGATTGTGCCCGCGAAGTAGCGTCGTGAAGACCGAATGTTCGGCGGGGCCCGTGAGAAGGATGATGGTGTCGAACATGCAAGGTGCCACGGCTGCGAATCGAAGATGACGCAGACTCGCAGTCGAATCTTAACGAGTGATGATCGCCCTGCCGGCCGCGATCGCTGCGATGCAGCAGCCCCACGGTGCGGCAATCCTCGCCTGCACCGGAACATGCGCCCTGCCCGTGGGTTGTTTCTGCGTCTACGTATAGGAGGACTCGACATGGCAAATTTCTCGTCTCCGAACGACCCCTATCGTCCGGACGCCGGCACGGACAATCCCAACACGCCGCGGCTCGACAGGGAGTTGCAGGCCGATCCGGAATTGACGGAAGGCCGGTCATCCGGCGGTCGCATGATGGCCTATGGCGCCGCCATCCTCGTGCTGCTCGGTGTCGTCTTCTACGGGCTGAACAGCGGCTCGATGAATCCCAGCGAAGCCACCAAGACAGCCACCCAGTCGACACCGGCAACGCAGGACACCGCACCGAAGGCACCGGCGCCGACCAACAATATCGCCGACTCCAACACCAAGCCGCCGGTGGCGCCGGGTGTCCGCGACGTCACGCCGACCAAGGACAATCCGGGTGTAACGACCGGCTCCGCGCCGGCACGCTCGCAGGGGCCGCAATCCGGCCCGACCGGCACCGAGGTCGATAGCTCGAAGGGCGGCGCAACCAAATAATCCTGCGCATGGGCAGGCAAAGCAGCGGGCATGATCGTGTCCGCTGCATTGCCGTGCCTGTATCAGGCCGCTCGGCAGATCGTGATGGCGATGTGATTTTACTTCCAGCACTCCATCAGCGAGACCGAACCGACACTTCGCTCGAAAGGACCTGTTGATGAAATCCCTGCTGTTCGCCTCGCTCGCCGCCCTGTCCCTGATATCGAGCGACGCAGCGCGTGCAGCAGAGCGCGAGCCCTATGGCATCGGCCTTGAAGGCTTTGCGTATCCCTACCCTGTCCAGATGCTGCCGGTGAGCAATGACGGCGAACAGTTGCGCATGGCCTATATGGATGTGGCGTCGCAGAAGCCTAATGGCCGCACCGTCGTCCTGCTGCACGGGCGCAACTTTCCCTCCAGCTATTGGAGACCGGTGATCCAGACGCTGACCGACGCCGGTTACCGCGTGATCGTTCCCGACCAGGTCGGCTTCGGCAAATCGTCGAAACCGACAGGCGAATTGCATTTCGACACCCTCGCCCGCAACACCATCACGCTGATGGATCACCTTGGCATCACCAAATTCGATGTGGTGGCCCATTCGCTCGGCGGCATGCTGAGCGTCCGCATTGCCCGCGCCTTCCCGGATCGCGTCGATCATCTGTTGCTGGCAGCCCCCATCGGCCTCGAAGACTATCGCCTCTATGTGCCACCGACACCAACCGAGAAGATCATCGAGACCGAGGACAAACTCACGGCCGAAGGCTATCGCAAGCAGCTCGAGACCAATTACGCGCTCAAGCTGCCGGCCGACCAGGTGACGCCGTTCATCGACGCCCGTTTCAACATCAAGGGCGCATCGGACTATCCGCGCTGGCTGCGCGCCTTCGTCAGTTCGGCACAGATGATCTATCGCGAGCCGGTCGCGCACGAAATTCCGCTGATCACACAGCCGACGCTGTTCATCATGGGCGCCGACGACCACAACGCGCCGGGCAAGCCCAATGCGCCGGAAGCGCTGCGGCCCAGGATGGGCCAGAATGCCGAGCTGGCGAAGGCATTGGCTGCGAAGATGACCAACGCGAAGGCGGAAGTGCTGCCCGATGCCGGGCATCTGGTTTTCCTCGAAGCCCCTGCCCGCTTCAATGAACTGATGCTGGACTTTCTCGCAAAGAGACAATGACACCGTCAGCCTCGCGCAAGGTCCAGCAAAAACATTCATGCTCCATTCAGGCAGAATCCGGTGATCTCGCATTGTGAGACGACAGTTCGTCGCAACATTTTCGCTGTTACGGCGTTATGTCGCGGGGACGCGATGTCACCGTTTCCTGCGCCGCATCGCGGCACCATCAATGGGAGTGTTTCATGAAGAAGATTCTCGCAGCGGCTCTGTTTGCCGCGACCGTCGCTGGTTTCGGGACCGCGGCGAATGCCGCGATGCCGATCGCGCCGCTGAGTGCCGCCGACACCGCCGGCGTGATTCAGGTCGCCCAGGGCTGTGGGCCCGGCTATGCACGCGGTCCGCGTGGCTTCTGCCGCCCGATGTATCGCGCAGGTCCGGTCATTCGGTCGTGCCCTCCCGGCTGGTTCCGCAATCCCTATGGCCGCTGCATCCGCCGCTGGTGATCAGCGTAACGGCGACGAAGAAAAGCCCCGCATCATGCGGGGTTTTTTGTTGCTTTTGTCGGCCAGAAATATTCGTCACAGATCCATGCCAGAATAGCCGTCCATCACATGGAGACAGCTGTGTCGCGCACCCTACGTCGCCTCATCCTCGCAGGACTGCTCGGGATCCTTCCCTCATCGACACTGGCCCAGACACTGCCCTTGCCCGCCGAGCCGCAACTCGGCCCACGGCCTTTCTATCTCGTCGACACGATGAAGGACGGCGCACTGAAGACACAGCTGAGCGCCTGCACCGGCCCGTTCCGCAAAAGCAATTTCTCCATCGCCCATCGCGGCGCACCGCTGCAGTTCCCCGAGCACAGCCGGGAATCCTATCTTGCCGCAGCGCGCATGGGCGCCGGCGTGATCGAATGCGACGTGACCTTCACCAAGGATCGCCAGCTGGTGTGCCGGCATTCGCAATGCGACCTGCACACGACCACCAACATCCTCTCGGTGCCGGCGCTGGCCGCGAAATGCACGCAGCCCTTCAGCCCAGCCGATCCTGCCACCGGCAGGAAAGCCTCGGCAAAATGCTGCACCAGTGACATCACGCTGGCCGAGTTCAAGACGCTCACCGCCAAGATGGATGCCGCCAACACAACGGCCACCAATGTGACCGACTACCAGAACGGCACGCCGCGCTGGCGCACGGATCTCTATGCCAGCCCGGGCACGCTGATGACCCATGCCGAGAGCATCGCCTTGATCAAGAGCCTCGGCGCCAAATTCACACCGGAGCTGAAGGCAGCCGAAGTGCCGATGCCGTTCGACGGCGACTACAGCCAGGAGAAATACGCCACGCAGATGCTCGATGAATATCGCGCCGCCGGAATTCCGGCCGCGGACGTATTCCCGCAAAGCTTTGACCTCGACGATATCAAGTTCTGGCTCCGCACCGCGCCGGATTTCGGCGCACAGGCTGTCTATTTGGACGGACGATACACAGCACCCGGCTTCGATCACCTGCGCTCGGAAACATGGACGCCTTCCATGCCGGAGCTGAAAGCTGCCGGGCTGCGGATTCTCGCGCCGCCGATCTATATGCTGCTGACGCTCGATGGCAGCGGCCGCATCGTGCCCTCGCCTTACGCGCGCGCGGCGCGTGAAGCAGGCCTCGATCTGATCACCTGGTCGCTGGAACGCGATGGTCCGCTGACCAGGGGTGGCGCTTTCTTCCACCGCTCGATCAAACCGGCCATCGACCGCGAGGGCGACACGATGACGGTGCTCGACGTGCTCGCGAAGGATGTCGGCGTGCGTGGGGTATTTTCCGACTGGCCGGCGACGACGACATTCTATGCGAGTTGTACGGGGATGCAGTAATCGTAGGGCGGATGAGCGAAGCGTCATCCGCCGTTCTTCGCCACACGCAATTGACCGGCGGATTACGCCTTCGGCTCATCCGCCCTACGCGTTCGAACCGTGCGCCTGCTACTTCGTCTCGCTGTCATAGACGAATTTCGGCATTTCCCATTTCAGCCGGATCGCCAGCAGGCGGAATGTGAGACCGACGACAAAGGCCGCAGCGATGACGACATCCGGGCTGAGCCCATATGTGATGCCACCAATATAGAGCAGCCCGGTGACGATCGACACGCTGGCATAGAGTTCGGCACGGAACAGCAGCGGCACGTCGTTGCAGAGCACGTCGCGAATGACACCGCCGACGCAGCCGGTGATCATCCCGGCCACGACGACGATCAGCAGCGGCTGGTTCATGCTCATGGCGACATTGGCGCCCATGATGGTGAACACCACGAGACCGATAGCATCGAGGATGAGGAAGATCGTGTGAAAGCGATGCACGAATTGCGCGATCGCGATGGTGGCCAGCGCTGCGCCGCCTGTCAGCAGCAGCAGATACGGGCTCTGCACCCACCACAGCGGATAATGCCCGAGCAGCATGTCGCGCACCGAGCCGCCGCCGAGCGCGGTGATGCAGCCGAGCATGGCCACGCCGAGCCAGTCCATGTTGCGCCGGCCGGCCGCCAGCGCTGCCGTCATCGCTTCGGCAACCAGCGCAATCATCGCAAGGGGAAACAGCAGGGCTTCGGTATGGGGCATGAATCAGCAGCGTTCGAGGACCATGCCGCTGTCTAGCATGGATCGCAGGCCACGATGGCGTTGCCGGCCGACCTCCCTTGACAACATTCCTAAAGGACCATATACCTCTCCCCGTCCTGTTCACGAGGGGCGCTTCTCGAGGGCGTCTTGAGTGGTGGAGAAGGATACGGCGCCCGCGGCCTTGCCTCGCAAGCAGGACTCGGGAGGCCGGGGGCCACCGTCCACCCCCACTATGAGGGGTTGCCGATAGTTCGGCTGCGACGGCACAGGCGAACGGCGGGAAACCGCCGGGATCAGCGGCTCGGAAACTTGCTACGGCAAGGAGTAAGGGACGTGCCGGTGTGCGACAGAACGGTCCTCCAGCCCAAAATCGCCGTGATGGCGCGCCGAGAGGCGTTGCGATGGGCGAAGGCTGACGTTTCAGCCGGAGCGCATCGCATGGACTACCCAAATTGCGCCTCTTGGCGCGTCATACCCCTCATCGTTGAGGGGGAAACCAGGGAAGTCCAATTCGCGCGGTGGCGCGGCAAGGACGGCGCGTGCGCGCGAGAAATTTTTCCAGGACATGGCTGTTTGACATGGTGGATCGAACAACACGCACACACCGTAGGATGGGTTGAGCGTCAGCGATACCCATCACCATATGCGCCCGGCCGCGATGGGTATCGCTTCGCTCAACCCATCCTACGAACCGGCGATCGTCACCAATACCTGCGACGCCAGACACGACGGCGATAGAACCGCCGACGCCGCCATCCCAGCGGCCTGCGCCAATAGCGGCGACGCCACACCCGCCGGCGCCATCCATATCGCCGACGCCGCCACTGCACCTGCTCCGGCTGCAAGCCATCAACTTCGTCCTGCGACGCCACCGCCGGCTGCGGCTCGTTGTCCTGTTTGCGATCCCCCACCGGCCCGACAGGCGGCAGCGGCGCGGCTTCCGCCGTGGTCAGCGTCTTCGCAACCAGCACACCGCTCGCTGCGAAAGCGAGCCCGAGCTTCAGAAAATGACGGCGCTCCATCGCGATCCCTCCTGAGACATGTGAGGAGAAGCTTCGCGTTGGCAGGATGAATGGGACCTGAAGGACATTGGATCAGCACAAAGCTGCTTGCGCAGCCTGTCCGATTAACTCAGCCTTAAGTTGCCTGTATCGCACATTGGACGAATTTGGTGTTTGGTGGCAAAATCAATTCCCAAGCCGTCTTTTCTGGACCGCATGCAATCGCTCGGCGCGATCAACGGCCAGCGGCGATGGCGGAGCCCCGACGGAAAACGGCTCTACACATGGGTCGCTCTGCACGGTGAGATCGAAGTGTTCAATGCGCGCGGCAAACATCTCGGTGCCCTCGACCCGTTAACGGGCCTTGTGGTCAAGGATGCAGTGCGAGGGAGAAAAATCGATGTCTGATGACAGACCCAACACATTCATCGACCGCTGCCTCAGCGGCGAGGCTTCGATGAACGACATCGACGATTTCGTGGACGCATGGCACGACGGTGCGGGCAAGGTCAGTATGCGCGAATGCCTCGGAATGTCTGAGCAGGAATATGCGCGCTGGATCAATGATCCGCGCGAACTATCCCGCATCATCGCGTCGCGGAAAATGGCTGCGCTCTGAGTACATCGAATTGGTCATCGAACGCGCTGCTCAACCTTAGGGCGGATCACGGCTTCGCGTAATCCGCCCTAAGGCATCGCGTCACAGCGGCATATTGTCGTGCTTCTTCATCGGCACTTCGACATGCTTGTCCTTCAGCATCGCCAGCGCGCGCGCGATGCGCTTGCGTGTCGAGTGCGGCATGATCACGTCGTCGATATAGCCACGCTCCGCCGCCACGAAAGGCGACAGGAAGCGGTCTTCATATTCCTTGGTGCGCGCGGCGATCTTGTCGGCGTCGCCGATGTCCTGGCGGAAGATGATTTCCACCGCGCCCTTCGCGCCCATGACGGCGATCTGGGCGGTCGGCCACGCATAGTTCATGTCGGCACCGATTTCCTTCGACGCCATCACGTCGAACGCGCCGCCATAAGCCTTGCGCGTGATCACGGTCACCAGCGGCACGGTGCACTGGCTGTAGGCGAACAGCAGTTTTGCACCATGCTTGATGAGGCCACCATATTCCTGCGCGGTACCCGGCAGGAATCCCGGTACGTCGACGAAGGTCACGATCGGAATGTTGAAGGCATCGCAGAAGCGCACGAAGCGCGCGGCCTTGCGAGACGCGTCGCTGTCGAGCACGCCGGCCAGCACCATCGGCTGGTTGGCGACGAAGCCCACGGTTTTGCCGGCGATGCGACCGAAGCCGGTGACGATGTTCTTCGCAAAGGTGTCCGCGAGCTCGAAGAAATCGCCCTCGTCCACGACCTTCAGGATCAGTTCCTTGATGTCATAGGGCTTGTTCGGATTGTCGGGGATCAGCGTGTCGAGCGAGTCGTCGGTGCGTTCGATGTCGTCGAAGCTCGGCCATTCCGGCGCGCCCTCGGTGTTGTTCGACGGCAGGAAGTCGATCAGCCGGCGCATCTGCAAGAGCGTTTCGACATCGTTCTCGAAGGCACCGTCGGCGATCGAGGATTTCGTCGCATGCACGCTGGCGCCGCCGAGTTCTTCGGCGGTGACCACCTCGTTGGTGACGGTCTTCACTACGTCCGGGCCGGTGACGAACATGTAGCTCGTGTTCTTCACCATGAAGATGAAGTCGGTCATGGCCGGCGAATAGACGTCGCCGCCGGCGCAAGGGCCCATGATGACGGAGATCTGCGGGATCACGCCGGACGCCTGCACATTGCGGCGGAACACGTAGGAATAACCCGCTAGCGCCGCGACGCCCTCCTGAATACGCGCGCCGCCGGCGTCGTAGAGGCCGATGATCGGCGCCCGCGCCTTCATGGCCATGTCCTGGATCTTGGTGATCTTCAGTGCATGGGTCTCGGACAAAGAGCCGCCGAACACGGTAAAATCCTTGGCGAAGACGAAGATCTTGCGGCCATTGACGGTGCCCCAGCCGGTGACGACGCCGTCGCCCGGAATCCTGGACTTGTCCATGCCGAATTCCACGGAGCGGTGTTCGACGAACATGTCGAACTCCTCGAAGGATCCCTTGTCCAGCAGCAGCTCGATCCGCTCGCGGGCGGTCAGCTTGCCCTTTGAGTGCTGCGACTCGATGCGCTTCTCGCCACCGCCGAGTTTTGCGCCGGCGCGGCGCGCTTCGAGGGTATCCAGGATCTCTTTCATGTGCTCCAGCCCGTCAAATTCGCGTGTTTTCGCCCGCTTTGGCGGCGGGATTTGACGGTCGTTCTAGCATGCGGTTTTCGGGTCTGGAAACGCCCATCCGCATGGCTGGAAAGCGTTGAATTTGCATGGCAACGGCCATCGCGCTGCCTATATCCCAATCAGTCAGGGAGGCCGGCATGGCGAATATTCCGATCAACGAAAACAGCGGCGCGGCCACCGGCGGCGTGCGCGATCTGCTCCGCTGGGAAGGCGTCACCCTGTTTGTCGGCATGACGCTGTTCTACTGGATCTCCGGCGCGTCCTGGCTGCATTACGCGCTGGTGTTCTTCCTCCCCGATCTGGCGTTCCTGGCCTATCTGGCCGGCCCGCGCATCGGCGCCGGGGTCTATAACGCCACCCACGCCACCATCGGCCCATTGCTGCTGGTTCTGTTCGGCCTCGTCACCGCCGAACCGCTGCCGGGTTCGCTGGCCATGATCTGGCTCGCCCATATCGGCTTCGACCGCATGCTCGGCTACGGCCTGAAATACGAGACGGGCTTCCATTTCACCCATCTCGGCCGCATCGGCAAACACGCGGAGACGGCCCAGCCCGCTGCGACCAGTCCAAATGCCCGCAAGGATGTGAAAGCCGCCTAGCGTCCGCGGCCTGACAGCCTGAGAACAAAGACGAGAACCTCGGCCACGGCCTTGTACAGCTCTTCCGGGATCTCGTCGCCGAGCTCGATATTGGAGAGCGCGCCGGCCAGCACCTCGTTCTCCTCGATCGGGATATCGTTGGCCTTGGCGACCTCGATGATCTTCTCGCCGACCGCACCGCGCCCCTTCGCGGTGACGCGCGGCGCGCCGGTCTTGTCGTAATGCAGCGCGACCGCAAGCGCGCGTTTCGGCTGCACGATCATAGCGCCATATCCAGGAAATGACCTGCGGAAGCCGGAGCCGCTTGTTGCGGCACACCTTCGCGCACGACGATGTCGCCGGGCTGCAGATTGGCACGGATCAGCGCCTGCGTGAGTTCGCCCGCCTCCGCCTTCAACTGTTGCGCCGTGGACGATCGCTCCGCCCACATGCGCACGGAGGTCTTCTCGCCTGTCAGCGACACCACCGCATGGATCGGTCCTGTCGGCTCCACATCCAGCGAGAAGCGCGCACACCACACCTGCTTGGCAGACTCGGCTTCACTGCCCTGCCCGCCATCGCGCGCGATCTCGAATTGCGCAACCGCCGTGCCGTGCGGCATGGCGAACGGAATTTCAAAGCTCCAGCGCGATGTTGCCTGATCCATGCGTTGCGCCACCGCAGCATCGGCGCGCTCCGGCAGCGACGCGACCTGGTGCAGGGTCTGTCGCGCGATCGCGGCGTCGGTGTCGGCAAGCAGATACTGCACGGTGTCCCCGAGCGGTGCGTTCGGCGCGAGCGTCGGCGACGCCATCGGCTGCGGTGTCGGCAAGGCGCCACGCAGCGGCGGTGGCGGCACCTGCGGACGCAAGCCTTGCGCATCGCCATAAAGCGCGCCCGGTTGTCCCTTGAGGCTCGACACCTGCTGCAGCAACGCGCTCTCGTCGGGCAGCAGCTTTGCGATCATCTCGGCGATCCTGGCGCCTGATTGCTGCGTGCCACCGCTCACCATCGCGGCCGCCGATTTTGCAGTGGCCGCCGCAACCTGCGGACGGAGATCGACATCGCCGGCTTCGTCAGGCATCGCCGAAACCGGGGTTTGCGCGGCGCCGTCTTTCACGGCAGCTTTCGGCAGCATGCCCGGCACAAGCGTCGCTGCAGCCGCCTGCACCTGCGCGGCGGTCGTCATCGGCATGGCAGCCGCCTGCTGCAGCGTGGCCTGCGGAGATGTCGAAACCACTGCTGGCTTGCCGGCCTCGTTTGCAAGCGTCGTTGTCAGCGCCTGCTTGAGCACCACCAGCGCGGCCTTCATGTCCGACATCGCGCCAGACGTCGGCGCCGCCTTTGCGAGCGACGCCTCGAGAAACAGGCCGGAGTTCTGAAACGCCGTTTTCAGCTCGCCACCGCTGATCTTCGCATCGAGTGGCGGCCGCTGCGCCAGCACCTGGGCGATGGCCTGCTGCAATTTCGGTGGCAGGTTGTCGAGCGAGGTCGCGGCGCCGAGATTGGCGAACAGAGCCGAAAGACTTGTTTGTTTCGTCACTGCACCCAGAGCAGCCTGCGAGACGGCTACTGCTTCAGGCGCAGTCAGTTGCGCCTTGGATGCGGCCAGTGTTGTAAGCAATGTGGCAGTGAGATTTGAAGCTGACGCTGAGACAGCGCCATTTGTCGCCGCCTGCTGTGGCAAAACGGCGAGACGAATGCCGTCGGCTGTTTGCGAGACCGACAACTGCAATGTCTGCCCCGCTTGCAAAGGCACCTGGGTCTTCACATCGATGGCCTGGCCGGCAATCGAAATGCGCGCCTGATTATTGGCCGAGACCTCGAGCACCCGCGCGACAACAACGCTGCCGGGCTGGAACGCGACATCGCGCGCTACGCCTTGCGCAGCGACGAGCGATGGAATCGCATTGACGGTAACCGACATGCCTGCACCCGGGTCTGATGCGGCAGCTTAGGTTAAGCGTCGTTAACTTCTGATTAAGCGGCGGCCGTGCCCAGCGCCTTCAGGGCAGCGACGGCGCCCTCGAAATCGACCTTGCGGGCAGCCCGGCGCGCGGCGGCTTCCTCGTCGAGGCCCCATTTCTCCGCATTCCAGTCCTCATCCACGAAAGCGGCGGCCCAGACCTCGTCCGCGCTCAGCCGGCCGCGCAACAGCGCCAATGCAAGCAGCGCCGAGCCCGTGATCGTGGTCACCATATGCAGCGCGGCCACGCGCCACGGATCGCCCGGCAGCGCATCCTTCGCGGCGGCGATCGCCTGCGCGGGCTGGCTGACATGCATCACGCCTTCGGCCATGATGAAATGCGCGCCGAGATCTTCGGCGGCCCAGAACAGCACGGGATCCCATGCCGCCGCCTCGCGTGCGATCAGCGCTTCCGGGTGCGACGCACGATAGAACAGCAGATCCGAACCGAAATATTTTGCGATGTCATCGCGCACCGCCGTGATCTGTTCTTCGGTCGAGATCGCATCGAGCACGCTATTGGCAAGCCGTGTCACCGGCATGCTGAGCGGATCGATGAATTCCTGCTGCGCACTCCACTCGGCGGCCATCAGCTCCGCGATGGCGTGCGACGGCACAACAAGCGCATTGCGCGATGGTGTGCGGATCGTCTTGTCATCGAGCGTGACCGAATGGCCATCCTCACCTGCGCTGATGCCAACCGTCGTGTAGAAGCGCTTGCGACGCGTACCCGTCGATTTCTCGCGCGATTCCTGCACGGTGAAGCCGGGCTTGCCATAGACGTCGTCGAACAGTTCACGCATCGGTCATCTCGATCCAGTTATCTGGCCGCAGTTTACGCGAAGCGCGCGCCCGGCGCGAGGCCGTCAGCGATTGGCGCAGGCGCGTGAATAGGCCGCGCGTTCGTTGGGGCCGAGCCCTGCGGCGGCGCCGTCCTGCAGGCAATTGGTGATACGGTCGCCGAAGGACGGCCGTGACCGCGGTACATAATTCTGTCGCGGCAGATCGCCCATTTTCGGCACCACAGGCACCTCGATTTTCGGTGGCGGCGGCGCAGGTGGCGGCGGCACGGTCAGCGCGTTGCTGCCCGGCGGGAGAAAACCTTGTGCGCATACCGGCGCAATGCCCAGCGTCAGGAGCATAGCCAAAGCGAGATATGCGCGAGGTCCAACCATAGGGCCCATATCGTGATGATCTCCGATGCCTTCAAGCGCCAGTTCGTCAACGCCGCAGGATGTGATCCGTTGCAGCGCGCCGGTGCTCCCAGCCTTCACGCTCCAGCTCGGGACGATCGTCCTCGGTCTCGGGATAGCCGATGCAGAAATAGCCGATCAGCCGCCAGTCCCGAGGAACATCCAGCGCATCGGCAACGGTGCCGGGATCGAGGATCGAGACCCAGCCCATGCCGATCCCTTCGGCGCGCGCCGCAAGCCACATGGTAGTCACCGCCGTCACCACAGAATATTCCGCCATTTCCGGCATGGTGCGGCGACCGACGCCATGCCCGACTTCGGTGCCGCGATCCGCAAATACCGCGACATGGCCAGGCGCTTCGCGCAGGCCGGCAAGTTTCAGCCGCGCATACAGCTGCGCGCGCTCACCGTGATAGGCTTCGAGCGCCTCGGCATTGCAGGCGGAGAAATTATCAAGCACCGCCTGACGTCGCGCGGAATCATCGACGATCACGAAACGCCAAGGCTGGCTGAGCCCGACCGATGGCGCGAGACAGGCGGTTTCGATCAACCGCTCCAGCGCACCGTCCGGCAGCGGGTCGCTGCGAAACCGACGGACGTCGCGACGCCACGCGAACAGATCATGCAAACGGCCGCGAAACTGGTCGTCGAACTCCGGCAAGGCCCTAGTCTTCCGGCGCGTTTTCGATCGGATCGAACCGGTCATGTTCGAGCGCCAGCAGATTCCACGACTGCAGCATATGCGGCGGCAGCGGCGCGGTGGCGTCGATCACGCCGCCGCGCGGATGCGGAATGATGATGCGGCGGGCCAGGAGATGCAGGCGGTTCTGCAGACCGCCCGGCAGCTGCCAGTTCTCGATGTTGAAATACTTGGGATCGCCGACAATAGCGTGGCCGATATGGGCCATATGCGCGCGCAGCTGATGCGTGCGCCCCGTCACCGGCTTCAGCGACACCCAGGCGAGCTTCTGGCCCGATGTCTCGACCACTGCATAATAGGTCACAGCATGGCTCGCGCCGTCATCGCCATGCTTGGCGACACGCATGATGGTGTCTTCCTCGTTCTCTTCCTTGGCGAGATAGGTCGAGATGCGGCCCTGCTTCGGCTTCGGCACGCCGGCAACAAGCGCCCAGTAAAACTTCCGCGCTGAGCGCTCACGGAAGGCACCGGTGAGGAACGAGGCTGCGAAGCGCGTCTTGGCGATCAGCAGGCAGCCCGACGTCTCGCGGTCGAGACGATGCACGAGGCGCGGCTTCTGTCCCTTGGAGTCGCGCATCACTTCCAGCATCATGTCCACATGACGCGTCATGCCGGAGCCGCCCTGCACGGCAAGGCCGGCCGGCTTGTTCAGCACCATCACGTCCGGGTCTTCGTAGATCGTCATCGCCTTCAACGCATCGAGCGTTTTTTGCGCGGCTTCGGAGAGCACACCGACGGTCTTCGGGGCATCCAGCTTGAGCGGCGGGATGCGAACGGTCTGTCCGGCTTCCAGGCGATCCTTGCTGTCGGCGCGCTTGCCGTTCACGCGCAGCTCGCCTTTGCGGACGATGCGCTGGATGTGCGAGAATGACAGGCCGGGAAAGCGCGCTTCGAGGAAGCGATCAACGCGCATGTCGTTCTCGTCAGGTGTGACGATCACAGTCTGCACATTGGTCGGCATGATCGTCGGCTCGGCTTCCGCCCTGGCCGGCTTCTCGATCACAGCTTCAGGCTTTCGCGAACGCGACGGGCCACCGGCAAAGCGCGTCGGCGCCTTGCTTCCGGTGCGTGCAGCGGATGGCCGTTCGCTCCGCTCCGGACGTTCCGATCGTTCAAACCGTTGCGGACGCTCGGATCGTTCGAAACGCTCCGGGCGCTCAGAACGCTCGAACCGCTCCGGTCGTTCGGACCGTTCAAATCGCTCGCCCCGCTCGGCGGCACGTGCGCGCGGCGGACGAGCGCTGGTGGGCCGCTCCGCCTCGCCGCGCTCGGGCCGGAAGCGTTCACTCTTCGCCGCGGCGCTCTTCGGAGGCGTTCTGGCAGGCCCCTTGGCTGCCTTCTTCGCCGCCGCCTTGGCCATCGTGGCGCCCGGCTTGGCGCGTCCCGAACGGCCACCGCCTCCGGTGCCACGTTTGGCGGGGGATCTCGTATCGCGGCGGCTCATCTGTAACTCCAGGGGGAAAGTCCGTCCGTAGCGCATCTACCGACCTGGGTCACGGTGAAATCACCGATTGGCCCAAACCTTCAGGTTCCACCCGCCGGATTTGCCGGCGTCAGCGGCGGAAACCACCATACGGGGACTGGCCGGACAGCAGGCGCTGCGTCGGGGAGCCATCGTCCAATTGATTTTGGGTGAAGCAGCCCTCGAGCGACAAAGTGAGGTTCGGAATCGGCTGAAACGCGATGCCCGCGCGCGCCCGGTATCCGGCCGCGATGCTGGTGTCGGAACTGAACGGCGCCAGCGCGGTGCCGAAGCCCGGGCGGTAGTTCAGGGTGTCGACGCCGGCAAAGACCGTGACGGGCAGATCTCCGGCGCCCTTGAACGCGTAGCCGGCCAGCGTGCTCTGGGCGGTGAGGCCGCCGAAATCGCTGGTGGCGCCGGCCCAACCGAGGCCCACGCGATCAAAACTGGCGGCCTCGCTGCGCACATATGCACCGGTCCGAAAATTGGACTTCCAATCGCCGTCATACGAAGCCCCGGCGTCGAAACCAGGGAAATTGCGGTAACTTGTGATGCCCGCATCGGACCAACCGCCAAGACCAGACGGCCCATTCGGCACCCAGTACTGCACCGGCGCCGCCTGCTGGGCCCAAGCCGCCTGGGCGATCAGGCAATACGCCGCACCGATGACAGCGGCGCGCAGCGATTGAGACGTGACAATCGACATCTGGCCTCTACGCCTCCGTGTTTTTGGCAGCGCGCAGCTTCGCCCAATAGTCCAGACGCTTGCGAATCTCGCGTTCGAAACCGCGCTCCGGCGGATCATAGAACTGCTGGCGACCCAAGGATTCCGGGAAATAGTCCTGACCGGAAAAGGCGTCCGGCGTGTCGTGGTCGTATTGGTATCCGTCGCCGTAGCCTTCCGACTTCATCAGTTTGGTCGGCGAATTCAGGATGTGTTTGGGCGGCAGCAACGAGCCGCCCTCCTTCGCCGTCCGCATCGCTGCCTTGTAGGCCATGTAGCCGGCGTTCGATTTGGGCGCGGTCGCGATGTAGATCACCGCCTGCGCGATGGCGAGCTCGCCCTCGGGATGGCCGAGGAAATCAAAAGCGTCCTTGGCGGCGTTGCAGATGACCAGCGCCTGCGGATCGGCGAGTCCAATGTCCTCGACCGCCATGCGCACGACGCGGCGTGCAAGAAACAGCGGGTCTTCGCCGGCATCCAGCATCCGGCACAGATAGTACAGCGCCGCATCGGGGTCGCTACCGCGCACGGATTTATGCAGAGCCGAGATCAGATTGTAATGGCCATCGGCCGACTTGTCGTAGATCGGCGCACGGCGCTGCAGGATGTCCTGCAATTGCGCGGCATTGAAAACTTCGTTGGCACGCGCTGCGCGCCAGACTTCTTCAGCCAGTGTCAGCGCCGCGCGGCCGTCGCCATCGGCCATGCGGATCAGCACGGCGCGCGCCTCCTCATCGAGCGGAAGCTTGCGGCCTTCGATCCGTTCGGCATTGGCGAACAGCTTTTCGATCGCCTCGGCGTCATGCGACTGAAACACCAGCACACGCGCACGCGACAGGAGCGCCGCATTGAGTTCGAAGGACGGATTTTCGGTGGTCGCACCAACCAGCACCACAGTGCCGTCTTCCATGACAGGCAGGAATGAGTCCTGCTGCGCCTTGTTGAAGCGATGCACCTCGTCGACGAACAGCAGCGTGCCCTTGCCCATCTGGCGGCGGGCGCGCGCCGCGTCGAAGACTTTCTTGAGATCGGCGACACCCGAGAAGACTGCAGAAATCTGCTCGAATTGCAGCTCCGTCGCGTCAGCTAGCAACCGCGCAACCGTGGTCTTGCCGGTGCCGGGCGGCCCCCAGAAGATCAGGGAGCCGAGCGTCCGCGTTTCCAGCATGCGCGTCAGCGCGCCGTCGGGACCGAGGATGTGATCCTGGCCGACCACATCGGCAAGCACGCGCGGCCGCAGCCGCTCCGGCAGCGGACGCGGCGCGTCCTGCTCCATCCCGGCTGCAGCGAACAGATTGGCTGATGGTTGTTTTGCGCTCATCCGCCGAGGGTGACGTTGATCTGCTGGCCGCCGCGGACCACGACGATGCGCCACAACCGCGCGCCCTCGCCCGTGACCTTTTCGAGATCGCTGGTCTTGCCGATCTTGACGCCATTCACCGCGAGAATGAGGTCACCCTTCTGGAAGCCGACACCGGCCGCCGTTGCCGTCTCGGTGAGATCGGTGATGACGACGCCCTCGACACTGGAATCCAGCCGCAGCTCATCGGCCAGCGCCGGCGAGATATTGGCGACCTTGGCACCCTGGAACGGCGAGCGGCCCTTCAGGATGATTTCATCGCGGCCTGTGTCCGGCGCGGCTTCAAGCGCGACAGTGAGTTTCACCGGCTTGCCGCCGCGCTGCGCATCGAGCTGCGTGGTGCCGCCGAGCGGGCGGGTCGCGAAGCGATACTCGAAGGCATTGGGATCATCGATCACCTGACCATCGATGGCGGTGACGAGATCGGAGACCTTCAACCCGGACTTCGCGGCCGGGCTGTTCGGCGTCACATTGACGACCAGCGCGCCCGATGGCGTTTTCAGGCCGAGCGTCTCTGCGATCTCCGGCGTGATATTCTGCAGCCGCGCGCCAAGCCATGGGCGCTTCACCGCCTTGCCACCCGACTTGGCGGAGGCGACGACAACGCGGACCATATTGGCCGGGATCGCAAAGCCGATGCCCTGCGAGCCGCCCGAGCGCGAGAAGATCGCGGTGTTCACGCCGACCAGCTTGCCGGTCATGTCCACGAGCGCACCGCCGGAATTGCCGGGATTGATCGCGGCGTCGGTCTGGATGAAGAACTGATAGTCGGTGATACCGACCTGGGTGCGCGCCAGCGCCGAAATGATACCGTGGGTCACGGTCTGGCCGACACCGAACGGATTGCCGATGGCGAGGACGACGTCGCCGACGAGCAAATCGTCGGAATTAGCAAAATCGAGTGTCGCGAACTTTTCCTTGGCATCCTTGATGCGCAGCACGGCGAGATCGGTGCGGCTGTCCTTGAGCACGATCTCCGCCTCGAATTCGCGCTTGTCGGACAGCGAGATCTTGACCTGATCCGCCCCCTCGATGACGTGGTTGTTGGTGACGACGAGGCCCGCCGCGTCCACCATCACGCCCGAACCGAGCGAGCGCTGCATCTGCTCCGGCTGCATGCCCTGCCCGCCGAAGAAGCGGCGGAACACGGGATCATCAAGCAGCGGATTGCGGTTCTGCACCGTCTTGGCCGCATAGACGTTCACCACCGCCGGCTGCACCCGCTGCACGATCGGCGCGTAGGACAGTTTCAGCTCGGTGGGCGATGTCGGGACCTGCCGGTTCTGGGCCGAGGCCGGGCTCAGGGACAGGACGCTCTGGGACAGGACAATGGCGCACAAAGCCGAAACGGTCGCTGCACGGCGAAAAAATGGAATCATCGGGACCTCTTTGGCGGGAAATCGCCGGGAATATAGGCCCCCCAGCGGGGCAATAGAAGGGCACGAACCAGCCGGCAACGGCCATCGCAGCCCTGCTTTGCCGATATCTGTGGAACCGGCCGCCTTGTAATTCGCCGCCCACCACGACAGCTAGAGCGGGCGTCATGCCAATCCCAAGGAGAGCCCATTCATGAAGGCCGTCGGCTACACCAAATCCCTCCCCATCGATGATGAAAAGGCCCTCTTCGACTTCGAGGCCGCCAAGCCGGAGCCGAAGGGCCGCGACATCCGCGTGGCTGTGAAGGCAATCTCGGTCAATCCGGTGGATTTCAAGGTCCGCAAGCGGGCCGAGCCGAAGGCCGGCGAGACCAAGATCCTGGGCTATGACGCTGCCGGCGTGGTCGATGCCGTCGGCCCCGATGTCACCATGTTCAAGCCGGGCGACGAGGTATTCTACGCCGGCTCGATCCTGCGCCAGGGCACCAATGCGGAATTCCATCTGGTCGATGAACGCATCGTCGGCCGCAAGCCGGCGTCGCTCGGCTTCACGGAATCGGCGGCCCTCCCCCTGACCGCCATCACCGCCTGGGAAATGCTGTTCGACCGCCTCGGCGTGGCGCCGGGCAAGAGCCTCGATCCGCGCACGCTCCTGATCATTGGCGGTGCCGGCGGCGTCGGCTCGATCCTGATCCAACTCGCCCGCCGCCTCACCGGCCTCACGGTGGTGGCGACGGCGTCGCGCCCCGAAACGGTCAAGTGGTGCCAGGATCTCGGCGCCCATGCGGTGGTGGATCATTCGAAGCCGATGAAAGAGCAGATCGAGGCGCTGAAAGTGCCGCCGGTCGCCCTGATCGCCAGCCTTACCGGCACCGAGCAGCACTACAAGGCGCTCGCTGACATCATCGCCCCGCAGGGCAAGTTCGGCCTGATCGACGATCCCGCCGAGTTCAGCATGGCCGCCTTCAAGGGCAAGGCCGTCTCGGTGCATTGGGAATCCATGTTCACACGCTCGTCATTCCAGACGCCGGACATGATCGCGCAACATCATCTTCTCAACGATGTCGCCGACCTCATCGACAAGGGCGTGCTGCGCACGACGCTCGACAAAACCTTCGGCACCATCAATGCCGCGAATCTAAAGCGCGCTCACGCGCTGCTCGAGTCCGGCAAGTCGCACGGCAAGATCGTGCTCGAAGGCTGGTGAGTGCAAAACTGATCACGCGCGCTCCCGCGTGACGCGACATCCGTAGAGGCGACACATCTCAGGATGCGTCGCCTCTATTAATTAGCTAACTTAAATAGCCATTTCGATAAGCAAAGTGTGTTCGCAGGGCGACAGTGCGGGATAGTCACCCCACTGCATTGCGGGTTTTACAGAACTGTCACAGAGCGAAACTAGGTTGCCCGCGAGCTCAACAGTGGCTCGCTTGTAAAATGTCGGATGGCGCCCGCCTGGCGGGACCACTCCTTCCACAAGTCCACAAACACAGATCAGCGCGCATCACCACCTGCGAAGCAATTCGCGGGGCGTGTCGGATTTTGTCTTCTACAGGGGTAATCCATGTCTTCCACGACACACAAATTCTTGGGCACCGTCGCCGTGCTTGGCGCGCTGGCGATGTCCGGCCAGGCACATGCACAGGCCACCAACGATGACGTTGCAGCTTTGAAGGCGCAGCTCCGCGCGCTGGAAAAGAAGCTCGATAGCGTTCAGAAGCAGGCCAACAACACGCAGAAGCAGCAGGCCGTCGCGCAGGCGAATTTCGCCAATGCCAATGCCGCCATGCACAAGAAGGCCGTGCCGCATCTCGACGCGATCCTGACCATGCCCGGCAACCGCCCGACCTTCTGCACCGGCGATGGCTTGAACTGCGTCGCCATCACCGGCCGCATCCACTTCGACGCCGGCGCCTATTCGTATTCGCCGAAGTCGGCTGCGACCTCGCCGCAGAGCGTCAATGACGGCATCAATGCCCGTCGCGCTCGCCTCGGCCTGATCGGCACCTACAACAAGGACTGGGAATACGGCCTCATCATCGATGCCGGCGGCACCACTGACGGCCAAGCCGTGCTGAACAATGCCTGGGTTGCCTATAAGGGCATCAAGGGCCTGATCATCCAGGGCGGCTATATCGACGTGCCGTATACGCTGGATGAATCGATCTCCTCGAACAACTCGTTCTTCATGGAGCGCTCTGCCTCGCAGGTGCTCGCCGTCAACCTCGCCGCCGGCGACTTCCGCTCGGCCTTCGGTGGTCAGGTGTTCGACAAGCATTACTGGGTTGGTGCTTACGTCACCGGTCCGACCACGGGCGCTGGCGTGAACCACTCGATCCCGCAGCCGCTCGGCGCCACCTTCCGCGCCGTTGCCGTTCCGGTCAACAACGAAGTCTCGACCGTCCTCATCGGCTTTGATGCGCTGTATCTCGCAGAGACCGGCGGCGTGACCAACAACACGCTGCGCATGAACGACCGTATCGAAGTCCGCATCGATCCGGCCACCAACGCGCTGCTCGACACCGGCACCATGAACTTCGTCAACAGCGCGCATGTGCTGAGCGGTGAAGGCGCTGTCCGTTACGGCAGCTTCCTCGCCACCGGCGAATACTTCAACTACAGCGTCCAGCGCACCAACGGCCTCGGCGACCTCAACTTCGAGGGCGGCTATGGCCAGGCCAGCTATGTGCTGACCGGCGAATCCCGCAAGTACTCGTCGTCGGCTGGCGCCTTCGGCGGCGTCTCGCCTGCCCGTCCGGTCAACTTCGCGACCGGCGATCTTGGCGCGTGGGAACTGGCAGTTCGCTACAGCTATGCCAGCCTCAACGACCTCACGGTCCGCGGTGGTGAACTGAAGAACACCACGGTCGGCCTGAACTGGTACGTCAACAACAACACCCGTTTCATGTTCAACTGGATCCACGGCACCGTGGACAAGTTCAACACCGCCGGCATCAACACCGGTGCAGACTACGACGTGTTCGCGATGCGCACCCAGGTCGCCTGGTAAACACCCACGCTTCGGTAACCTCCAGGTTCGGGGCTGAATGCCCTCAGCCCACACCAACACGAGAAGGCGGCGCTCCGGCGGCGCCTTCTCTGTTTCGGATTCATATAAGTCGGGTGCTCAAGCAACTGTCGTGGATTCAGCCCACCAAGCCAACGCTTGGTAAAATCGCGTTCGATTGCTTTTCAAAGATCGTTCAGCAATTTGCGCCCGGCCCGGCTGACCGGCAGGACAGTGTGTTCATCGATGCGGATGCCATGTCGGCTTCCCGAGGTCGCCGCCGCTTCCGCGAGACGACGCGACACCCAATGTGAACGATGGATGCGGACACCGGCGCTGGCGCCAAGTGCCTCGATTGCAGTGCTCAAATTCATCAGGACAAGAGCGTCCCCCTGGTCGGTTCGCACACGGACATAGTGATCCTCCGCGCTGAGCGACAAGATAGCAGCACCGCGTAATGGCGGGGGAAGCTTGCCGCGCAACGACTGGTCGGAGTGCACAGGCGCAGGCGCCTCCTTGTCCATCTCTGCCGGCGGCGTGGCTCGCCGACGCAAGGCCCAGACGCCACTGCTGATCAACACGTTGACCAGCACCACCTGCGCCAGCAATTCACGGGCGGACACATAGGGAAGCGTCCGCGGCGCCCAGAACGCCAGAGACTGGTAGGTGAGCCAGGCGCCGGGCAGAGCCATCACGACAGCAACTGCAAGCACCGCCCAGAACGGCAGCTCGTCATCGAACCAGAAACGCCGCAGGCAGGCGGATAGCGCAGCGATCAGGCCGCCGATCACGAGCCCAATGCATATGAAGTGCAGCAGCCGCAGCGGGAGCGCCATGCCGATATAGGTGCCGAAAGCGCCGACCGCGGCGAGTACCATTGCGACAAGCAGCGGAAGCGCAACGGTGACGAAGACGCGACGGTGCCGAAACGCGTTCGGCAACAGGGTGTCGGCGAATGTCACTGGCGAAGTCGGGGTCATTGGCGAAGAACTCCTGCCGTTCGCGAATAGGAGATGGACCAGTCCGCCCGTCTGCACCTAGCAGGATAGCCATTCAACCGGGTCGCATCCATGACATTTGCAATTTCTGCCAGACAGCTCCGCACCGCCACTTTGCTGTCATTGCTGACAATAGCCTCCGCCCCTCTCGGCAGCGCCGCGAAGGCGACCGAAGCCGGCTGGAGACCCTATGCCGTGCCGGCGTCACCGGCGAGTCCGGCCGCCATATCGGTGGCCCTGTTCTATCCAACTGAAGCACCGGCTCGCGCGATAACGATGGGCCCCTATACGGTCCAGGTAGCGCCGATGGCACCGCCGCCCGACCGGCTGAAGGGGCTGATTATCGTCAGCCACGGCACTGGCGGTTCGGAGCTTGGCCATAGCAGCCTGGCCGTCGCACTCGCCCGGACTGGCTATCTCGTTGCGGCGCTCCGCCATCCCGGGGACAATTATGCCGACAAGTCACTGTGGCAACAGGCGCCTGGCGCCATCTTCGTCGAGCGTCCACGCCAGGCGTCGCGCGTCATCGACGCACTGCTGGCAGATCCCGATTGGCGGGACCGCATTGCCGCCGACGCCAAAGGGCCGCTGATCGGCGCCGTGGGGCATTCGGCTGGCGGTTTCACCGTGGTTGCCCTGGCAGGCGGCCGGTTTGATCTCGCACTCATCGGCACGCATTGCACAAAGGATCGTGCCGAGGATCCCATTTTCTGCGGCATGGGCCGCGATCCTGCGTCCACACCAGTCTCCTCCGAGCTCCCCTCGATGGTCGATCGCCGTGTCCGCGCCATTGTTGCCATGGCGCCGGTCGGCGTCATGTTTACAGCGCAATCGCTGCAGGCCATCGACCTACCCACGCGGATCTACGCAGCGGAAAACGACCGCTGGCTGCCGCCAAGATTTCACGCCGCCCACATTGCGCAAAACATCCCGGGCACGGGTCTGCAGACCATTCCGAATGCGTGGCACTTCGCTTTCATGGACAAGGTCGGGATTCCGATTCAGACCCTGGATGGCGACGCCAATGCTGATCCGCCGGGCTTCGACCGGGCCGCGTTCCTGAAACAGCTCAGCGCAGAGATACCGGCGTTCTTCGATCAGGCACTCGCCCCGTCGGAAGGCAGCAAATAACGACGCTGGCTGCGAGCGTAGCCGCCACTGCTCTCCGCTTCGAGGCGGAGCGCTTTAGCGCGGCGCCAAAGTCCGCTTCAGAAATCGCTGTGACTTACGCGATCGTCTGCACGATCCCTCCTTCGGCCCGCAAGGCGGCGCCGTTGGTCACCGATGCTTCCTTCGAGCTCACGAAGACGACCATATTGGCGATCTCCTCAACGCTGGCAAAACGCTGAATCAACGAGGTCGAGCGATGCTGCTTGACGAAATCCTTCGCGGCTTCATCCACCGACTGGCCGTTCTGCTTGGCGAGATCTTTCACAAAGGTCTCGACGCCCTCAGACATGGTCGGTCCCGGCAGCACCGAGTTTACAGTCACCGCCGTGCCCTTGGTGAGTTCTGCGAGACCGCGTGAGATCGCGAGCTGTGCCGTTTTCGACATGCCGTAATGGATCATCTCACTCGGGATGTTGAGGCCCGACTCCGAGGAAATGAAAACGATGCGGCCCCAATTGCGCTTCAGCATGCCCTGCATGTAGGCGCGCGACAGCCGGACGCCCGACATGACATTGACGTCGAAGAAGCGCTCCCAGTCCTCGTCCGGAATGTCGAAGAAGCCCTTGGGCTCGAAGATGCCGGCATTGTTGACCAGGATATCGATGTCCGGCAGCGCCGCGACCAACGCCTTGCAGCCCTCCGCGGTCGAAACATCGGCCGCCACGCCCTTCACCTTGGCACCGGGGACCGCCTTGCCGATCGCTGCGATGGCGGCATCCACCTTGGCTTGGCTGCGGCCATTGACCACGACCTCCGCGCCGGTGCCGGCAAGGCCCTTGGCGATCGCCAGGCCGATGCCTGCGGTGGAGCCTGTGACGAGTGCGGTCTTGCCGGTGAGATCGATCTTCATTGGACGCTCCATGGGTGAGGATGGAGCTGATATTGGAACTGATCCGCCGAGGCGCAATGAGGCTCACGCGGCAATGAGTGTTCAAACAAAAACGGCGCCCGAAGGCGCCGTTTTCAAAACTCATCTGGAAGAGCAGCTTACGCCGCGTCCGCCTCGGCGCCCTGCACCGGGCCCGAATCCTTGCCCTTGGCGTCTTCATCGCGATCGACGAATTCGATCACGGCCATCGGGGCGTTGTCGCCGTAACGGAAACCGGCCTTGATGATACGGGTGTAGCCGCCCTGACGATCGGCATAGCGCTTGGCCAGCACGTCGAACAGCTTGCGGACCTGATCCTGGTCGCGCATTTCGCTGATTGCCTGGCGACGCTTGTCGAGACCGCCCTTCTTGCCGAGGGTGACGAGCTTCTCCACGATCGGGCGGAGTTCCTTGGCCTTCGGCAGCGTGGTGACGATCTGCTCGTGCTTGATCAGCGACGCGCACATGTTGGCGAACATCGCCTTGCGATGTTCTGCGGTGCGGTTGAGTTTGCGATGAACCTTGCCGTGACGCATGGGAGTAGTCCTCTATTCAATTGCCGCGACGGTTCGTCGGGACATCATGTTGCAGGTGGGCCGCCCGCGTTCGCCCAGAACAAGGCCGGGGTTACCCGACCTTGTTCGATAGTTGCTCAGTAGTGATCTTCGAAGCGCTTGGCCAGCTCGTCGATATTCTCCGGCGGCCAACCGGGCACTTCCATGCCGAGATGCAGACCCATCTGGGCCAGCACTTCCTTGATTTCGTTCAGCGACTTGCGGCCGAAGTTCGGGGTACGGAGCATTTCCGCTTCCGACTTCTGCACGAGGTCGCCGATGTAAACGATGTTGTCGTTCTTCAGGCAGTTTGCCGAACGTACCGAGAGCTCGAGCTCGTCCACCTTCTTGAGGAAGGCCGGGTTGAAAGCGAGATCCGGGATGACTTCCTGAGCAACTTCCTTGCGGGGCTCTTCGAAGTTCACGAACACGTTGAGCTGGTCCTGCAGGATGCGGGCCGAATAGGCAACCGCGTCCTCGGGCGTCAGCGCGCCGTTGGTCTCGATGGTCATGGTGAGCTTGTCGTAGTCGAGGATCTGGCCCTCACGGGTGTTCTCGACCTTGTAGCTGACCTTGCGGACCGGCGAATACAGGCTGTCGACCGGGATCAGGCCGATCGGCGCGTCTTCCGGACGGTTGTGCTCGGCAGCGACATAGCCCTTGCCACCCGACACGGTGAATTCCATGCGGATTTCAGCGCCATCGTCGAGGGTGCAGAGCTGCAGGTCGGGATTGAGGACGGTGATGTCGCCAACGGTCTGGATGTCACCAGCGGTGACGGCGCCCGGGCCCTGCTTCTTCACGATCATGCGCTTCGGGCCTTCGCCCTGCATCTTGATCGCAATGTCCTTCACGTTCAGCACGATGTCGGTGACGTCTTCACGCACGCCGGCGATCGAGGAGAACTCGTGCAGAACGCCGTCGATGTGCACGGCCTGAACGGCAGCGCCCTGCAGCGACGACAGCAGGATGCGGCGCAGCGCGTTGCCGAGGGTCTGACCGAAACCACGCTCGAGCGGTTCAGCGACGAGGGTCGCGAAACGGGTCGGATCGCTGCCAGGGGTCACCTGCAGCTTGTTGGGGCGGATAAGCTCTTGCCAATTTTTCTGGATCGTCACTGTGTCACCCATGGCCATCGAACTCTCTGGCTTGGAGATCGCGGAGAAAGTCCGCGTAAAAGTACGTCGAACGCGATTGCGGGCGGCCGAGCCACCCGCAATCCCAGTAGATAGTTATTAAACGCGACGGCGCTTGCGCGGACGGCAGCCGTTATGCGGCACCGAGGTCACGTCACGGATCGAGGTGACGGTGAAGCCGGCGGCCTGCAGCGCGCGGAGCGCCGATTCACGACCCGAACCCGGACCGCCAACCTCGACCTCGAGGGTGCGCATGCCGTGTTCCTGCGCCTTCTTGGAAGCGTCTTCAGCAGCGACCTGCGCGGCATACGGGGTCGACTTGCGCGAGCCCTTGAAGCCCATCGTGCCGGCCGAGGACCAGGCAATGGTGTTGCCCTGCGCGTCGGTGATGGTGATGGTGGTGTTGTTGAACGAGGAGTTCACGTGAGCGACGCCCGAAGCGATGTTCTTACGTTCGCGACGACGGACGCGTGCGGCTTCCTTTGCCATGGTAGACCTTTCTAGAGATATCAACGCCGCCGTAGTGCCAGCGGCTACACCGACAAAATGCAAACGACGAACAGGGAGTAGCGAATGTTCGCCACTCCCTGCCCGCCTTGAGCGCTAAATTACTTCTTCTTGCCTGCGATGGCCTTGGCCGGACCCTTGCGGGTGCGCGCATTGGTATGCGTGCGCTGGCCACGAACCGGCAGACCGCGACGATGACGCAGGCCGCGATAGCAGCCGAGATCCATCAGACGCTTGATGTTCATGCCCGTCTCACGACGGAGATCGCCCTCGACCAGATAGTCGCGGTCGATGACTTCACGGATCTGGAGCACTTCGGCGTCGCTCAGCTGATTGACGCGACGGTCCTCGGCGATCTTCACCTTCTCGATGATGTCGGCAGCGTTCTTCTGGCCGATACCATGAATGTACTGCAGCGCGATCAGAACGCGCTTGTTGGTCGGGATGTTTACACCGGCGATACGGGCCACAACTTCTCTCCTGTCACCAGCCGATCATGAACTGGCATTATCTTCAATTTGTCGGGCGGGCATTCACAAAACGCGAATACGACGCCCGTCCCTCAACTCAGTGGGGCCCGGCATCGTCTGGAATCTTCCGACTGGATGAGGGCCGTATTTAGAGACACAACTCAGGTACGTCAACCGCCCCTAGCGCTTTGCTCGCTTTTTCGCGAGCTTTCGCACGGACTTGGCCGATTTCTTGGCGACTTTCTTGACGGCCTTTTTGACCGCCTTTTTCACCGTTTTGGCCGCTTTTTTGACGGCTTTCTTGGTGGATTTCGTGGTTTTGGCCTTCGAAGCCAGCTTGGAACCCGATTTCGCGGTCTTCTTCGCCGCCTTCACGGCCTTTTTGGCAGCTTTCTTGACCACCTTCTTGGCGGCCTTGGCCTTCTTGGCCGGAGCCTTGGCCGTCTTCTTGGCCGATTTGGCCTTGGCAGCCTTCTTCGGCGTCGCGGTCTTCTTAGCCGACGCCTTCTTGGCGGCCTTGCGAGCCGGTTTGGCAGGTGCGCTGTCGTCACGAATCGCTGACAGCACGCGGTCGATCTCAAGCGTCACTTCATCAATCGACATCATGCCATTGATCGTAATCAGCTTTCGCTTCTCGGAATAGTAGTCGATCAGCGGTTCGGTCGACGCACGATAGGCAGCCAGGCGCTTCGACAGCACTTCCGGCGTATCGTCCGCACGCACGGCCTCGCCACGCGCCATCATCTCTGCAACGCGGGTTTCCACGCGCTCGAGCAGCGCGCTCTCATTGACGCGCAGTTCGACAGCGGCGTCGAGATTGAGACCCTTGGACTTCAGCAGAACGTCCAGCGCCTCGGCCTGCGGCACGGTGCGCGGGAAGCCGTCGAGGATGAAGCCATTGGCCGCATCAGCCTGTTCGATGCGATCCGAAATGATTCCGATCACCACTTCATCGGGCACCAGACCGCCAGCGGCCATGATGTCCTTCGCCTTGAGGCCAATCTCGGTCTCGGCAGCCACTGCGGCACGGAGCATGTCACCCGTGGAGAGCTGCACGATCCCGTGGCGCGCCACGAGACGCTGTGCCTGTGTTCCCTTGCCCGCCCCCGGCGGCCCGAGAAGAATCAGTCTCATTTACGCCGGCCCTTCAGCTTCGACTTGCGGATCAAACCTTCATACTGGTGCGCCAGCAGGTGGCCCTGCACCTGGGCGACCGTATCCATGGTCACGCTGACCACGATCAGCAGCGAAGTGCCGCCGAAATAGAACGGGACCGCAGCATAGGAGATCATGATTTCCGGGATCAAGCAGACGACGGCCAAATAGGCGGCGCCGACCACGGTGATGCGCGACAGCACGTAATCGATATATTCCGCGGTGCGCTCACCCGGACGGATGCCCGGAATGAAGCCGCCATGCTTCTTCAGATTGTCGGCGGTCTCGGTCGGATTGAACACGATCGCCGTATAGAAGAACGCGAAGAACACGATCAGCGACACATACAGGATCAAAAACAGCGGGCGGCCGTGGCTGAGCTGAGTGGTCAGCATCTGGAACCACTCGGGGCCCTTTCCTGCATTGAAGCTGGCGATAGTGGCCGGCAGCAACAGCAGCGACGATGCGAAGATCGGCGGAATCACGCCCGAAGTGTTGAGCTTCAGCGGCAGATGCGAGGACTGGCCCTCGAACATCTTGTTGCCGACCTGCCGCTTCGGATACTGGATCAGCAGGCGGCGCTGGGCGCGTTCGACGAACACGATGAAGGCGATGACGACAACGGCCATCACGATCACGACCAGGATCAGGCCGGTGGACAGCGCGCCCTGACGGCCGAGTTCGAGCATGTTGGCGATCGCCGCCGGAAGCTCGGCCACGATGCCGGCCAGAATGATCAGCGAGATGCCGTTGCCGATGCCGCGAGAGGTGATCTGCTCACCGAGCCACATCAGGAACATGGTGCCGCCCGTCAGCGTCACCGATGCCGAGATCAGGAAGAACAGGCCGGGCTCCGAGACCACATTGCCGGCGCTCTGCAGGCCCGCCGCGATGGCGTAGGACTGGAAGGCGGCCAGGATGACAGTCAGGTAGCGGGTGTACTGATTCAGCGTCTTGCGGCCCGCCTCACCCTCTTTCTTGAGGGCTTCGAGCTGCGGCGACACCGTGGTCAGAAGCTGGATGATAATCGACGCCGAGATATACGGCATGATGTTCAGCGCAAAAATCGCCATGCGATTGATGCCGCCGCCCGCGAACATGTTGAACATGCCGAGGATGCCGCCGGCCTGCTGCTTGAACACCTGCTCCCATGCAGACGGATCGATGCCGGGCAGCGGAATATAGGTGCCGAGCCGATAAACAAGCAGCGCACCCAGGGTGAACCAGATGCGCTTCTTCAGTTCTTCGGCCTTGCCGAGCGCGGCAAAGTTGAGATTGGAGGCGAGTTGCTCTGCTGCGGAGGCCATGTCGGACTTTCTCCCGCACCTCTTGAACCGGGCTGTCTGCGTGATCGCGACAACCCACGAGGCCGGACGTGATTAGATGCTCGGTATTGATAGAATCCAGCGGAGATAAAATCTACCCGAACACCGCGCAAGGCCGCCTGCTGACGCAGGCGGCGCGCAGGTCTCAGGCGGCTTCGCCGTCTTCCTTCTTGGCGGGCGCAAGGATGGTCACCTTGCCGCCGGCCTTCTCGATCGCCTCAACGGCCGCCTTGGAGGCGCCGGCGACTTCGAGTTCGATCTTCGCCTTGATCTCGCCACGGCCGAGCACGCGCACGCCATCCTTGGCGCGACGGATCACGCCGGCTTCGACGAGCGAGGCTGCGTTGATCGTGCCCTTCGACGCGTCGAGCTTCTTGCTGTCGATCGCATCCTGGAGACGATCCAGGTTGATCTCGGCGAAGTCGAGACGGAAGATGTTGTTGAAGCCGCGCTTCGGCAGACGGCGATGCAATGGCATCTGACCGCCTTCGAAGCCCTTGATGCGCACGCCCGAACGTGCGGTCTGGCCCTTGCCGCCACGGCCGCCGGTCTTGCCCTTGCCAGAGCCAATGCCGCGGCCGATGCGCATACGCTTTTTACGGGAGCCGGCGTTATCGGCGATATCGCTGAGCTTCATCGTTCTGTTTCCTGTTGCGTCCTGCCCTTCCGGAGCGGCCTAGAAGGCCATTTCTGCCGAAAAAGCAGTGTCATCCTTGCGGCAACCGTGTGGCCGGCTTGGGACGACGTGAAAGTCCTTAGTCCTCGACCACGCGGACGAGGTGCTGCACCTTGGCGATCATGCCGCGAACTTCAGGGGTGTCCTGAAGCTCGGTCACGCGGCCGATCTTGTTGAGCTTCAGGCCGACCAGGGTCGAGCGCTGCGAGTGGTGACGGCGGATCGCGCTGGCGATCTGCTCCACCTTGAGGGTCTTTGCGGCCTTGGCCATCGTGATTACTCCGAAAGTCAGGCTTACTCGGCGACCACTTCCGCATCGGTGCCAACGCGGCGCGACTGCAGGGTGGAAACCTTGAGGTTACGACGAGCGGCGACCGAACGCGGCGAATCCTGATGCTTCAGCGCGTCGAACGTGGCGCGAACCATGTTGTACGGATTCGACGAGCCGACCGACTTGGCGACAACGTCCTGGATGCCGAGCGTTTCGAACACGGCGCGCATCGGGCCACCAGCGATGATGCCGGTACCGGCCGGCGCTGCACGCAGATAGACGCGGCCCGCACCGTGGCGGCCAGCGATATCGTGATGCAGCGTGCGGCCTTCGCGCAGAGCGACGCGCGTCAGGTTGCGCTTGGCGCTGTCGGTTGCCTTGCGGATCGCTTCCGGAACTTCACGAGCCTTACCGTGACCGAAACCAACCCGACCCTTCTGATCGCCAATGACGACCAGCGCGGCGAAGCCGAAACGCTTACCGCCCTTAACGACCTTCGCCACACGGTTGATGTGGACGAGCTTGTCGACGAATTCGCTATCACGCTCTTCCCGGGGGCCCCGGTCGCGTCCGCCGCGTTCGCGTTCACCTGCCATGGTGTTTTCCAATCTTTGCGAAGCTTTCGCTTCTGTGTCCGTTCAATTCGATGAAAGCAAAACGCTTAGAAGCTCAGCCCGCCTTCGCGAGCGGCATCTGCCAGCGCCTTGACGCGACCGTGGTACAGATACTGACCACGATCGAAGATCACTTCCTTGACGCCATTCTTGACGGCGCGCTCCGCGAGGAGCTTGCCGACGGCCTGTGCCGCATCGACGTCCGCACCGGTCTTGCCGCCATCGCGCAGCGACTTCTCCAGCGACGAGGCAGACGCGAGCGTCTCGCCCTTCAGGTCGTCGATGACCTGCGCATAGATGTGCTTCGACGAACGGAACACCGACAGACGCGGACGACCATTGGCATTGCGGCGAATGGCCAGACGAACGCGCTGCTTGCGCCGGGCATTCGTAATCTTGAGTTTCGACATGACCCGCTCCGTTACTTCTTCTTGCCTTCCTTGCGGAAGATAAATTCGTCGGAATAACGAACGCCCTTGCCCTTATAGGGCTCCGGCGGACGATAGCTGCGGATTTCAGCCGCAACCTGGCCGACGCGCTGCGAGTCGATACCGGCGACGTTGATCTCGGTCGGCTTCGGCACGGTGATCGTGATGCCTTCCGGGATCTGGTAGACCACGTCGTGGCTGTAGCCGAGCGCGAGCTGCAGGTTCTTGCCCTGCAACGCGGCGCGGTAACCGACGCCGGTGATCTCGAGCTTCTTCTCGAAGCCCTTGGTGACGCCTTCGAGCAGATTCGAGATCTGCGCGCGGGCGGTACCGTACAGCGAACGTGCGCGCTTGGTTTCCGCACGCGGAGCGACGGTGATCTTGCCGTCCTTGAGTTCGACCGAGACGTCGTCGTGGACGACGAACTGAAGAGCGCCCTTCGGGCCCTTCATCTTGACGGTCTGCCCTTCGACATTCGCGGTAACGCCAGAGGCGATCGCGACGGGCTTCTTGCCTACACGGGACATGAGCTATCCTTCCTCAGAACACCGTGAAGAGAACTTCGCCGCCCACATTCGCGTCGCGCGCGGCGTGGTCAGCCATAATTCCCTTCGGCGTCGACAGAACCGAGATACCGAGGCCATTGCGGACGCGCGGCAGGTTCTTCACCGAGACATAAACGCGGCGGCCAGGTTTGGACACGCGCGAAATCTCGCGGATGACCGGCTCGCCATCGAAATACTTCAGCTCGATCTCGAGCTCGGAGCGGCCATTGGCATGCTCGATCGAGGCGAAGTCACGGATGTAACCTTCGCTCTTGAGAACTTCGAGCACGTTGGCGCGCATCTTCGAGCCCGGGGTCGAAACCTTGGACTTGGTGCGCATCTGCGCGTTGCGGATGCGGGTGATGAGATCGCTGATCGGATCGTGCGTAGACATCTGCGACCCTCCCCTTACCAGCTCGACTTGACCAGGCCGGGAACCAGGCCGTTCGACCCGAGTTCACGCAGCGCGATACGGCTGAGCTTGTTGAGACGATAAACCGAGTGCGGACGACCGGTGACTTCGCAACGGTTCTGGATACGAACCGCCGACGAGTTACGGGGCATCTCGGCCAGCTTCAGGGTGGCGGCGAACCGCTCTTCCATCGGCTTGTCCTTGTCGGCCATGATGGCCTTGAGACGGGCGCGCTTCGGCGCCGCGTTCGCGGACATCTTCTTCCGACGGTTGTTCTTTTCGATTGAACTCTTCTTTGCCATGCTTGGCTCCTGGGTTACCGCGTTTGAGAAGCTCGAGAGCTGCTCACTGCCGGAACGGGAAATTGAAAGCGGTCAACAAAGCGCGGGCTTCGTCATCCGTGCGTGCGGTCGTGCACACCGTGATGTCCATGCCCAGCGGCGAATCCCCGGCTTTATCGAAATCGATTTCCGGGAAAATGATGTGCTCCTTGAGGCCGAGCGAGTAGTTGCCGCGGCCGTCGAAGCTCTTGCCGTTAAGGCCGCGGAAGTCGCGGACGCGCGGCAGTGCGACGTTCACCAGACGATCGATGAACTCGTACATCTTGGTCTTGCGCAGGGTCACCTTCGCACCGATCGGCTGGTTTTCACGCAGCTTGAAGGTCGCGATAGCAACGCGCGAATAGGTCACCACAGCCTTCTGGCCCGCGATCAGGGACAGGTCGGCAGCGGCGGTTTCGGCCTTCTTGCGGTCGTTGACGGCTTCGCCAACGCCCATATTCAGCACGATCTTGTCGAGCTGCGGCACCTGCATCACGTTCTCGTAGCCGAACTGTTCGATCAGCTTGGCACGGATGCTCTTGTCATACTCCGCACGCAGGCGCGGGATGTAAGCGGTCTCGGACATTAGATCTCAGCTCCCGAACGCTTGGCGACACGCACCTTGGTGCCGTCTGCCTGAATCTTGAAACCGACGCGGGTCGGCTTGCCGTCCGAACCAACGATCGCGATGTTGGACAGCTGGATCGGCGCCTCTTTCGAGATGATCCCGCCTTCCTGGTTCTGCGACTGCTTCTGGTGACGCTTGACCATGTTGACACCGCGCACCAGCGCCTTGCCCTCGGTCGGACGCACTTCGAACACTTCGCCGGTGCGACCCTTGTCGCGGCCGGTCAGAACGATGACCTTGTCACCCTTGCGGATCTTGGCAGCCATTACAGCACCTCCGGCGCGAGCGAAATGATCTTCATGTGGTTCTTGGCACGCAGTTCACGCGGCACGGGCCCGAAGATACGGGTACCGACCGGCTCGGACTGATTGTTGATCAGAACGGCGGCGTTGCGATCGAAGCGGATGACGGATCCGTCCGGACGGCGGATGTCCTTGCGGACACGCACCACGACGGCCTTCATGACGTCGCCCTTCTTCACCTTCCCGCGCGGGATTGCTTCCTTGATCGAAACGACAATAACGTCGCCAACGGATGCATAACGGCGCTTGGATCCCCCAATCACCTTGATGCACATGACACGGCGTGCGCCTGAATTATCGGCCACGTCGAGGTTGGTCTGCATCTGAATCATTGATGCACCTCGTCCTCTGATTATGCGCTAAGCGCGGATTAAGCTGTTTTCTGTTCGCCCCGGACAACCGTCCAGCGCTTCAACTTCGAGATCGGCTTGCTCTCTTCGATCCACACGGTGTCGCCCGGCTTGAACTGGTTGTCCTCGTCGTGCGCGTGATAGTTCTTCGAGCGGCGAATGGTCTTCTTGTAGATCGGGTGGGTAAAGCGACGGTCAACGCGGACCACGATGGTCTTCGCCTGCTTGTCGCTGACGACCACGCCCTGCAGAGTACGTTTCGGCATGTGCGGCCCCTTACTTCGACTTGCCGTCGCGCTTCTGCGCGGCGATGGTCTTGATACGTGCGATGTCGCGGCGAGCCTCACGCAGGCGCGAGGTGTTTTCCAGCTGCCCGGTGGCGCGCTGGAAACGCAAGTTGAATCGCTCTTTCTTCAGGTTGAGGACGGCGTCGTCCATCTGGTCCTGGCTCATCGCGCGGATATCGCTGGTCTTCATTTCAGCCATGGCTCAATCCTTACTCGGCAATACGCGACACGAAGCGCGTCTTGATCGGCAGCTTGGCAGCGGCAAGGGTCATCGCTTCCTTCGCGATCTGCGGCGTCACGCCGTCGATTTCGAAAATCAGCTTGCCCGGCTTCACGCGCGCCACCCACAATTCCGGCGAACCCTTACCGGAGCCCATGCGGACTTCGGCAGGCTTCTTCGACACCGGCAGATCCGGGAAAATACGGATCCAAACGCGACCGGCGCGCTTCATGTGACGGGTCAGTGCACGACGGGCAGCTTCGATCTGACGGGCGGTGATCCGCTCAGGGGCCATCGCCTTCAGGCCGAACTGGCCGTAAGCCAGTGTCGCGCCAGACGACGCAACGCCGTGGATACGGCCTTTGTGCGCCTTGCGGAACTTGGTCTTCTTTGGTTGCATCATGGCTTAACGCCTCAATCCCTATATTTGAACGCTCAGGCAGCGTCGCGGCGCGGGCGCGAATTGTCGCCTTCAGCCATACGCTTGTCCTGGGCCATCGGATCGTGCTCGAGGATCTCACCCTTGAAGATCCAGACCTTGACGCCGCAGGTGCCAAAGGTCGTGAACGCGGTACCCACACCGTAATCGATGTCGGCGCGCAGCGTGTGCAACGGCACGCGACCTTCGCGATACCATTCCATACGTGCGATTTCAGCACCGCCCAGACGACCCGAGCAGTTGATACGGATGCCCTCGGCGCCGAGACGCATCGCCGACTGAACGGCGCGCTTCATGGCGCGGCGGAACGCAACGCGGCGCTCGAGCTGCTGCGCGATCGACTCTGCAACCAGGGTCGCGTCGAGTTCCGGCTTGCGGATTTCGACGATGTTGATCACGACGTCCGACGAGGTGATGTCGGCAACCTTCTTGCGAAGCTTGTCGATGTCGGCGCCCTTCTTGCCGATCACGACACCCGGACGAGCCGACTGGATCGTGACGCGGCACTTCTTGTGCGGGCGCTCGATGATGATCTTGGCGACAGCCGCCTGCTTGAGCTCCTTGTGCAGGATCTCGCGGATCTTGATGTCTTCGTGCAGCAGCTTGCCGTACTCGTTCTTGCCGGCGTACCAGCGAGAATCCCAGGTCCGGTTGATGCCGAGGCGCAGACCGATTGGATTGATCTTTTGACCCATCTTACTCTCCTGCCTGCTTACGCGGCTTCAGCTTCGATCTGACGAACGACGATCGTCAGCTGCGCAAACGGCTTAAAGATACGACCCGAACGACCACGGCCGCGCGGTGAGAAACGCTTCATAACGATGCCCTTGCCAACATGGGCCTCGGAGACGATCAGCGCGTCAACATCGAGGTCATGATTGTTCTCGGCGTTTGCAATCGCCGATTCGAGGCACTTCTTTACATCAACTGCGATCCGCTTGCGCGAAAATTGCAGGTCTGCGAGGGCTGCCGAAGCCTTTCGACCACGGATCATCTGCGCCACCAAGTTCAACTTCTGCGGGCTGACGCGCAGCATCCGTGCGATTGCCTTGGCTTCGTTATCCGGGAGGGCCCGTTCGCGCTTTGGTTTGCTCATAGCTGTGCGCCTTACTTCTTGGACTTCTTGTCGCCGGCGTGGCCATGGAAGGTACGGGTCGGCGAGAACTCGCCGAACTTGTGACCCACCATTTCCTCGCTGACAGCGACAGGAACGTGCTTCTGACCATTGTAGACGCCGAAGGTCAGTCCGACGAACTGCGGCAGGATCGTCGAGCGACGGCTCCAGATCTTGATCACTTCATGACGGCCAGACGAACGTGCGGCATCTGCCTTCTTGAGCAGAGAACCCTCAACGAACGGGCCTTTCCAGACTGAACGAACCATGTCCGGCGATCCTTACTTCTTCCGCTTGTGGCGGCTGATGAGAATGAACTTGTCGGTCGACTTGTTCGAACGTGTCTTCTTGCCCTTGGTCGGCTTGCCCCATGGGGTCACCGGGTGGCGACCACCCGAGGTACGACCTTCACCACCACCATGCGGATGGTCGATCGGGTTCATGACGACGCCGCGGTTATGCGGACGCCAGCCGAGCCAGCGGGTACGACCGGCCTTGCCGATCGAGGTGTTCATGTGATCCGGGTTCGACACAGCGCCGATGGTGGCGGTGCAACGACCGTGAACCAGGCGCTGTTCGCCCGAGTTCAGACGGATGATCACGTAGTCATGGTCACGGCCGACCAGCTGGGCATAGGTGCCAGCCGAACGGGCGATCTGGCCGCCCTTGCCGATCTTCATCTCGACGTTATGCACGATCGTGCCGATCGGCATGTTGCCCAGCGGCATGACATTGCCCGGCTTCACGTCGACATAATTGCCGGCGATCACGGTGTCACCGACGGCCAGACGCTGCGGAGCCAGGATGTAGGACAGCTCGCCGTCCTCATACTTGATCAGCGCGATGAACGCGGTGCGGTTCGGATCGTATTCCAGGCGCTCGACCTTCGCCGGAACGTCCAGCTTGGTGCGCTTGAAGTCGACCATGCGGTACGACTTCTTGTGGCCACCGCCACGGAAGCGCACGGTGATGCGACCGGTGTTGTTGCGACCGCCTGCCGAGTGCTTGCCTTCGGTCAGAGTCTTGACCGGCTTGCCCTTGTACAGCGCCGAACGATCAACCATGACCAGCTGGCGCTGGCCCGGCGTCGTGGGATTGAATGTCTTCAGTGCCATCGTCTATCCGCCTTATAGACCGGTCGTGACGTCGATGCGGTGGCCCTCTTCGAGGGTGACAACCGCACGCTTGACATCAGACTGCGAACCGAAGGTGCCGCGGAAGGCCTTGACCTTGCCCTTGCGCACCAGCGTGTTCACGCTCTTCACCTTGACGTCGAACAGCTTTTCGACGGCTTCCTTGATCTGCGGCTTGCTTGCCTTGCCGTCGACCTTGAACACGACCTTGTTGAACTCGGACGCGGTGGTCGCCTTTTCGGTGATCACCGGAGCGACGATCACGTCGTAGTGGCGCGGATCGATATTCTTCGTCATTTGAAGCGCGCCTCCAACGCATCGAGCGCCGCCTTGGTCAGAACCAGCTTCTGACGACGCAGAATGTCATAGACGTTGATGCCCTGGATCGGGAGCACGTCGATGTTCGGAATGTTACGGGCCGCCTGGGCGAAACCGACATGAACCTCGGCGCCATCGATGATCAGCGCGTTGGTCAGGCCGAGACCCGAGAAGTGACCGAGCAGAGCCTTGGTCTTCGCAGCCTCGAGGGTCGCGTTGTCCAGCACGATCAGCGAGCCGTCCTTGGCCTTGGCCGAGAGGGCATGCTTGAGCGCGAGGGCGCGAACCTTCTTCGGCAGGTCGGTCGCATGCGAGCGAACGACCGGACCGAAGGCGCGGCCACCGCCACGGAACTGCGGCACGCGGGCCGAGCCGTGACGAGCACCGCCGGTGCCCTTCTGCTTGTACATCTTCTTGCCGGTGCGTGCGATTTCCGCACGGCCCTTGGCCTTGTGGGTGCCAGCCTGGCGCTTGGCCAGCTGCCAGTTGACGCAGCGCTGGATCAGATCGGTGCGCACATCGAGACCGAAAATGGCCTCGTTCAGCTCGACCGAACCCGCTTCCTTGCCCTCAAGCGTGGTGACGTTCAGTTTCATCTCACGCTCCTTCCTGCTCAGCAGCCGGTGCCTCAGCAGCACCCTCACCTGCCAGCTTGAACTTGCCGGGCTTCGGCGCGTCCTTCGGCAGTTCCTTCTTCACGGCATCGCGGACCGAGATCCAGCCGCCCTTGGAGCCGGGAACAGCGCCTTCGACGAGGATCAGGCCACGCTCGACATCGAGCTGCACGACGCGCAGGTTCAATGTGGTGATCTTGTCGACACCCATGTGGCCGGGCATCTTCTTGTTCTTGAAGGTCTTGCCCGGGTCCTGACGGCCACCGGTCGAACCGATCGAACGATGCGAAACCGACACACCGTGCGTGGCGCGCAGACCGCCGAAGTTCCAGCGCTTCATACCGCCGGCAAAACCCTTACCGACCGAGGTGCCGGTGACGTCGACGAACTGGCCGACAACGAAGTGGTCAGCCTGGATCTCGGCGCCGACCGGGAGCAGCGCGTCTTCCGACACGCGGAACTCGGCGACCTTGCGCTTCGGTTCGACATTGGCGACCGCGAACTGTCCGCGTTCGGCCTTGGGCATATAGACGGTCTTACGCGAGCCCGAACCGAGCTGCAGAGCGACATAGCCGTTCTTCTCGGTGGTGCGATGACCAAGCACCTGGCAATTGCCAAGCTTCAGAACGGTCACGGGGATATGTTCGCCGGCCTCTGTAAAGACCCGCGTCATTCCGACCTTCTGTGCGATCACTCCGGAGCGCATCGGCGTGCTTCCTGTTCTTTCTGTCCGTTTGACCGGACGGGACTAAAAAATCTTAGAGCTTGATTTCGACGTCGACGCCGGCGGCCAGATCGAGCTTCATCAAAGCATCGACGGTCTGCGGGGTCGGGTCGACGATGTCGAGGAGACGCTTGTGGGTGCGCATCTCGAACTGCTCGCGGCTCTTCTTGTCGACGTGCGGCGAACGGTTGACCGTGAACTTTTCGATGCGCGTGGGCAGCGGGATCGGTCCGCGGACCTGTGCGCCCGTGCGCTTCGCAGTGCTCACGATCTCGCGGGTCGACGCATCGAGGATGCGATGGTCGAACGCCTTGAGTCGAATGCGGATATTCTGGCCGTTCATTGCCGTGTGTCTTTCTTTGAAAGCGAATGGTCGGTAGCGAGCAGCGAGTAGCGAAACTCGCTACTCACCACGTCCTGTTCGCGTCCTTACTCGATGATCGAAGCGACGACGCCAGCACCGACGGTGCGGCCGCCTTCACGGATGGCGAAGCGCAGCTTCTCTTCCATCGCGATCGGCACGATCAGGTGCACTTCCATGGCGATGTTGTCGCCCGGCATCACCATCTCGGTGCCTTCCGGCAAATGCACCACACCGGTCACGTCGGTGGTGCGGAAGTAGAACTGCGGACGGTAGTTGGTGAAGAACGGGGTGTGACGGCCACCTTCGTCCTTGGTCAGAATGTAAGCCTCAGCCTTGAACTTGGTGTGCGGCTTCACCGAACCCGGCTTGCACAGCACCTGGCCGCGCTCGACGTCTTCACGCTTGGTACCGCGCAGCAGCGCGCCGATGTTGTCGCCGGCCTGGCCCTGATCGAGCAGCTTGCGGAACATTTCAACGCCGGTGCAGATCGTCTTCTGGGTGGCGCGGATACCGACGATTTCGATTTCCTCGCCGACCTTGACGATGCCGCGCTCGACACGGCCGGTCACGACCGTGCCACGACCCGAGATCGAGAACACGTCTTCGACCGGCATCAGGAACGGCTGGTCAACCGGGCGCTCCGGCTGCGGGATGTAGGCGTCGACATTCTTCATCAGCTCGAGGATCGCGTCGTGGCCGAGCTCCTTCGAGGAGTCTTCCAGCGCAGCGAGAGCCGAACCCTTGACGATCGGAATGTCATCGCCCGGGAAGTCGTACTTCGACAGCAGTTCGCGGACTTCCATTTCCACGAGCTCGAGCAGTTCCGGATCGTCGACCATGTCGCACTTGTTCAGGAACACGACCAGGGCCGGCACGCCGACCTGGCGGGCGAGCAGGATGTGCTCGCGGGTCTGCGGCATCGGGCCGTCGGCAGCCGACACGACCAGGATCGCGCCGTCCATCTGCGCGGCGCCGGTGATCATGTTCTTCACATAGTCGGCGTGGCCGGGGCAGTCGACGTGGGCGTAGTGGCGGTTCGGGGTCTCATACTCGACGTGGGCGGTCGAGATGGTGATGCCGCGGGCCTTCTCTTCCGGCGCCTTGTCGATCTGGTCGTAAGCGGTGAACGACGCACCGCCGGACTCAGCCAGCACCTTCGTGATCGCGGCGGTCAGCGACGTCTTGCCGTGGTCGACGTGACCGATCGTGCCGATATTGCAGTGCGGTTTGTTACGTTCAAATTTTGCTTTGGCCATGATTCTCTCCTCTGGGTCGTCAGCTTGCGCTTACGACGATCAGGCAAACTTCTTCTGGACTTCGGCCGACACGTTTGCCGGCGCTTCAGCGTAGTGATCGAATGACATCGAGAACGTTGCACGACCCTGGCTCATCGAGCGTAGCGTGTTCACGTAACCGAACATGTTCATGAGCGGCACCATCGCGTTGATGACGTTGGCATTGCCACGCATGTCCTGGCCCTGGATCTGGCCACGGCGGGAGTTCAAGTCGCCGATGACCGAACCGGTGTAGTCTTCCGGCGTCACGCACTCGACCTTCATGATCGGCTCGAGCAGAACGGACTTGCCCTTCTGCAGAGCATCACGGAGAGCCGCGCGCGAGGCGATTTCGAAGGCGAGAGCCGACGAGTCGACGTCGTGGTAGGCACCGTCCACCAGCTGGACATGAACGTCGACGACCGGGAAGCCGGCGACGACGCCCGAGGTCATGACGCTGTTCAGGCCCTTTTCAACGCCCGGGATGTATTCCTTCGGAACCGCACCACCGACGATCTTGGACTCGAACACGAAGCCCGAACCCGGCTCGCCCGGCTCGACCACGAACTTGACGCGGGCGAACTGGCCGGTACCACCGGTCTGCTTCTTGTGGGTGTAGTCGACTTCAGCGCGCTTCGTGATCTTCTCACGGAACGCCACCTGCGGAGCGCCGATGTTGGCATCGACCTTGTAGGTGCGCTTCAGGATGTCGACCTTGATGTCGAGATGGAGTTCGCCCATGCCCTTCAGGATGGTCTGGCCGGACTCGTGGTCGGTCGACACGCGGAACGACGGATCTTCCGCAGCGAGCTTCGCGAGAGCCACGCCCAGCTTTTCCTGGTCGGCCTTCGACTTCGGCTCGATGGCGATCTCGATCACCGGCTCCGGGAATTCCATGCGCTCAAGAATGACCTGCTGGTCCGGATCGCAAAGCGTGTCACCGGTGCGGGCTTCCTTGAGGCCAGCCAGAGCGACGATGTCGCCGGCATAGGCTTCCTTGATGTCTTCACGGTTGTTCGCATGCATCAGCAGCATGCGGCCGATACGTTCTTTCTTCTCACGGGTCGAGTTCACGACACCGGTACCGCTCATCAGCACGCCCGAATAGATGCGGCAGAAGGTGATGGTGCCGACGAACGGGTCGTCCATGATCTTGAATGCGAGCAGAGCCAGCGGCTCCTTGTCGTCGGCCTTGCGGACGATCTCGTTGCCCTCTTCGTCCGTGCCCTTGATGGCAGGAACGTCGACCGGCGACGGCAGATAGTCGACAACGGCGTCGAGCAGTGGCTGCACGCCCTTGTTCTTGAAGGCCGAGCCACAGAGCACCGGATAGAACGCGCCAGTCAGCACGGCCTTGCGGAGCAGACGCTTGAGCGTCGCTTCGTCCGGCTCGTTGCCGTCGAGGTAAGCGGCCATCGCGTCGTCGTCGAGTTCGACGGCGGCTTCGAGCATCTTCTCGCGATATTCCTTGGCCTTCTCGACCATGTCTTCCGGAATATCGACGATGTCATACTTCGCGCCGAGGGATTCATCGTTCCAGATGATGCCCTTCATGGTGACGAGGTCGACGAGGCCCTTGAAGTTGCTCTCAGCGCCGATCGGCAGCTGAATCGCAACCGGCTTCGCACCGAGACGATCGATGATGTCCTGCAGGCACTTGTAGAAGTCAGCGCCGGTCTTATCCATCTTGTTCGCGAAAACGATCCGCGGAACCTTGTACTTGTCGCCCTGGCGCCAGACGGTCTCGGTCTGCGGCTCGACGCCCTGGTTGGAGTCGAGAACGCAAACGGCGCCGTCGAGCACGCGCAGCGAACGCTCGACTTCAATGGTGAAGTCGACGTGGCCGGGAGTGTCGATGATGTTCAGGCGCTTGCCATTCCAGAATGCCGTGGTGGCAGCGGAGGTGATCGTGATGCCACGCTCCTGCTCCTGCGTCATCCAATCCATCGTCGCGGCACCTTCGTGCACTTCGCCGATCTTATGGCTCTTGCCGGTATAGAAAAGGATGCGCTCGGTCGTTGTCGTCTTACCGGCATCGATATGCGCCATGATACCGAAGTTACGGTAGTCCTCAATGGCATGTACGCGAGGCATGGGATGTTCCTTAAATTCCGGAGTTTCGCCGTTACCAGCGATAATGCGAGAATGCGCGGTTGGCTTCGGCCATCTTGTGCACGTCTTCGCGCTTCTTCACGGCGTTGCCACGGCTGTTCGACGCATCGAGCAGTTCAGCCGAGAGACGCTCGGTCATGGTCTTCTCGTTGCGGGCGCGGGCGGCAGTGATCAGCCAGCGAATACCGAGAGCCTGGCGACGCACGCTGCGCACTTCGACCGGCACCTGGTACGTTGCACCACCAACGCGGCGCGAACGGACTTCGATGGTCGGCATGACGTTTTCGAGCGCCTGCTCGAACACGGTCAGCGGGCCCTGCTTGGTCTTGGCTTCGATGATATCGAAGGCACCGTAGACGATCTGTTCAGCGGCAGACTTCTTGCCGTCATACATGATCGAATTCATGAACTTGGTGACGATGATGTTCCCGAACTTCGGATCCGGGTTCACAACGCGCTTTTCAGCTGAATGGCGACGAGACATCGATCAGGCTCCGGCTTACTTCGGACGCTTCGCGCCGTACTTCGAACGACGCTGCTTACGGTTCTTGACGCCCTGGGTATCCAGCACGCCGCGGAGGATGTGGTAACGAACGCCGGGCAAATCCTTGACGCGGCCGCCGCGGATCATGACCACGGAGTGCTCTTGCAGGTTATGACCTTCGCCCGGGATGTAACCGATGACTTCGAAGCCATTGGTCAGACGCACCTTGGCGACCTTACGAAGCGCCGAGTTCGGCTTCTTCGGGGTCGTGGTGTAGACGCGCGTGCAAACACCACGCTTCTGCGGCGACTGCTGCAGAGCCGGCACCTTCTTGCGCGCCTTCTGAATGACCCGCGGATTTGCGATCAGCTGGTTGATCGTCGGCATGTCAGCCTTCACCCTTTATTCGCGCGAAACCTCATGGCTTCGCAAAAATTGTTCGGAGCTCCCTGCTCCATCGGTCTCGAACCGCACGAATTTCTTCGCGCAAAACGAAATAACGCCAACCATTCATCGCTGAATGGATAGCGCTAACGCCGCAGAGGACCACGATGGCGACATCAGGCTGTCGCCCTCAGTCTTTACCTTGGTCATGCACTGAATTCGATTCCCCGGATTTCTCCGTAAAATCAAACGTCGTTTGGCATTGCCTAGATTTAAACGGCAGCGTTTGAGCGTCTTGGTCGAGGTTGGTGCCCGTCAGGCAAAGCCATCCGGGTGATCCGTACCGACACTGGCGAAGCTCACCGCCTGTCGTTGAGTGGCCGGGTTGTATCCGCAGGGGTTAGGCAAGTCAACACCTATCCGCGTGCAAAATACGCTTGTGGCACAGCATTTTCTAGCATGCGGAGCCCCCGAAAATCACCCTGAATCCGCGGAGATTCAGGGTCATCCACCGCTCTCTGGGCGGAGTCGAAAACTGCAGTTTGATGACGCCTGGATGGAGGTCTGATGAGATTTTTGGACCTCGAAACGAGCGATTCCGCCCCCTCCTCCCGATTCCCGCGTCATCGCGCGGTCAGAATCGGGAGAATCGCGGTTCAGGCCATTACCGAGTCGTTAAGGCAGGCGGGCGATCACCTTGATCTCGAAATCGAAGCCCGCAAGCCAGTTGACGCCGACGGCGGTCCAGTTCGGATAGGGCTTCTCCGAGAATATCCTGGCGCGGACGACATTGACCGTCTCGAACTGGACCTTCGGATCAGTGTGGAAGCTGGTGACATCCACGATGTCATCAAACGACGCTCCTGCGGCCTTCAGGACATTGGCGAGGTTGTCGAACGCCAGTTGCACCTGCTTGGCGAAATCGGGCTCTGGCGAGCCGTCCTCGCGACTACCGACCTGGCCGGAGACGAACAGAAGGTCTCCTGAGCGGATGGCAGCCGAGTAGCTGTTGATCTCGTAAAGGTCCTGCCGGCCGGCAGGGAAGATTGCGTCGCGTTTAGCCATGATGTCTCTCCGGTTTCAAATCGCCGCGCTGGTTGATATACGCGCCGTATGTGACCAACTGGGGACATACGGGACGTATGTCAATATTGACATACGCGATGTATGCCATTTTTGGAGAACGACGGTGTCGATTGGCAAGCGCGCGCAGATGGTCGAAGAAACGCGGGGGAAATTGATCCAGGCCGCGCGCAAGGCTTTTGCCAGCAAAGGATATGCGGCGGCCTCCATGGACGATCTCACCGCCGAGGCCGGGCTGACGCGCGGCGCGCTCTATCACAATTTCGGCGACAAAAAGGGCCTGCTGCAGGCGGTGATCGACCAGATCGACGCGGAAATGCTGGCGCGGATGCGCGTGGCATCCAGCCAAGCGGAGACGCCGTGGCTTGGCTTCATGACCGAGGGCGTCGCCTATATCGAGATGGCGCTCGAGCCCGAGATCCAGCGCATCATGCTACTGGACGGGCCGGCCGTGCTCGGCGATCCCTCGCAATGGCCGAACCAGACGGCATGCCTGCGCACGACCACCCAGGCCATTCAGAAGCTGGTCGATGATGGCGTGGTGAAATCCGTGGATGCGGAAGCCGCCGCAATGCTGATCAACGGCGCCGCCCTGAATGCAGCGCTATGGGTGGCGGCGGCGAAGGATCCTGCGACTGCGCTGCCGAAAGCCGTGGACGCATTTCGGGAACTGGCGTCGGGATTGTTGCGCAGCGAGCGATGGTCCCGCTCATTCTGTCATCCCCGCGAAAGCGGGGATCCAGTAAACGACGTCGACGCGTCTTTATAACTATAACTGCGGTCGGCGTTTACTGGATCGCCCGGTCAAGCGGGCGACGACAATCGGAGAAGTCACGCCAGAATAAGACGACGACTACTCCTCATCGTCTCCATCCTCGTCGTCATCATCATCTTCGTCGTCCTCGTCGTCATCCTTGTCGGCGGTGTGGCGTCCCTGGTTGTCCCACAGCTCGCGATAGGTGCCACCGAGCGCGAGCAGCTCTGCATGCGAGCCGCGCTCGATCACCCTGCCCGCGTTGATGACGATGATCTCGTCCATATCGACGACCGACGTCAGCCGATGCGTCGATGAAATCATCGTGCGGCCCTCCGCGAGCTTGAACAACGTCGTGTTCAGCGCCGCTTCCGTCGTCTGGTCGAGCGCAGATGTCGCCTCGTCGAGCAACAGCACCGACGGATTGCGGACGATGGCGCGCGCAATCGCGATGCGCTGGCGCTGGCCACCGGACAGCGTGTCGCCGCGCTCGCCGACCTGGGTGTCGTATTTGTCCGGCAGGCTCATGATGTAGCGATGGATCTCGGCCTTCTTCGCCGCCTCCACCACCTCCTCGTCGGAGGCGCCCTCCTTGCCGAGCCGGATGTTTTCGCGGATCGACATGTTGAACAGCATGTTCTCCTGGAACACGACGGCCATATGGCTGCGCAGCGACTCGCGCGTCACCTTGCGGATATCGACGCCGTCGATGGTGACCTTGCCCTCGTCCGGCATATAGAGCCGCAGGATCAGATTGAGCAGCGTGCTCTTGCCCGAACCGGACGGGCCGACGATGGCGATCTTCTTGCCGACATCGAGCCTGAGGCTGAGATTGTCGAGCACCGGCGCGCGACTGTTCTCGTACTGGAATGTCACGCGATCGAAAGTGATGTCGTGCTCGACCCGCGGCAGTTCCGGCGCATTGGGCTTGTCGGCACCACGGGTCGGCTCGTCCAGCATCTCGTTCATGTGGCGCACGGCAGCCGCGGTCTGGATCGAGACCGGGATGAAATGCATGACGTGGGCGATGTTGTAGGACACCTCCCAGAACGCGCTCTCGAAGGTGACGAAAGTGCCGACGGTGATCTGGCCCTTGGTGGCGAGATAGGCACCGATGGCCAGCACCACGAGATGCAGCAACAGCACCGAGACGGTGACCGAACGCTCCACCATGGTGGAGAGGAAGGTCGCTGCGGCGATGCGCTTGCGCGTGTCGTCATTGCGCAGGCGGAACCAGCCCAGGGTGCGGCGCTGCAGATTGAACGCCTTCACCACGGCCTGCGCCGCGATATTTTCCTGGATGGTGCCGAGGATCGAGGCTTCGCTCTGCTTCTGCTCGTAATTGGCCTGCACCGCCTTGGGCGTGAGAATGCGCGGGCCGATCAGGGTGATCGGGAAGATCAGCAGCGCGACCATGGCGAGCTGCCAGTTCAAATAGATCATCAGCAGGATGCCGGCGATCAGTTCCAGGAACGGCAGCAAGGCACTGTTGGCAAAGCTCTTGATGCAGTTCTCATAGGCCGACATGTCGATCGAGAAGCGCGACAGGATCTCGCCGCGCTTGGTGCGGGCGAAATAGGCCGATGGCAGTTCCTGCACATGGCCGAACAGTTTTTCGCGCGCGCTTGCGATGATCGAGGCCGCAAGCCGCGCATCCCAGCGCTCATACCAGATCGCCACGATGGAGGTGATGATGCCGGCTACGGCCAGCACCGACAGGATCTTGATCAGCGCGTCAAAATCTTCCTCGCCGAGCGCATCGTCGATGAGGAATTTGAGGCTGAGCGGCATGATGACGTTGAACAACGTCTCGATGAGCACGCCGAAGCCGACAAAGCCGAGCATCTTGCGACGATTGGCAAGGAACGGTCGTGTGAAGGCATAGATGGTGCCGAAAGCGCCGGCGGCTTCGCGCGCGGTGAAAACGACGAGTTCCTCGTCGTCGTCGTCATCATCGTCATCGTCTTCGTCATCATCCTCGTCGGACGATTTCGCCTTGGCGTTCTTGTCGGCAACGAGCTTTTCCGGCGCCGGCGGCTTGGTGCTCGGCACCGATGCGGCGGCAGCCCCCACGGGCAGCGCGAACTTGCCGTCGAGCGGATCGGTCGCCTTGGCGTCGTCGGAGGGGGGATTCTCAGGAGGCTTCGACGCCATGAACCGGACCGTTGCTGGAGACCCGGAAAGCCCGGGCCGAAAGAATCATGCCGTGGCTTATTAGCGCCACGGCATGAAGTCTATGCGATCAGGATTGGTTCCGCAAAACAGCGCTGATGTCACTCACCACGGAAGTTGTCGCCGCCCGGCTTGACCGGGTGGCCCGGTACACACTGACGGTCGTGATGGAGCCGTAGCGATGTCGTTTACTGGATCCCCGCTTTCGCGGGGATGACACTTGAGGTGCCGCCCGACGATCAGTCCTCGTCCTCCGCCTCGACCTTGTCGAAGAAGGAATAGCGCAGGCTGTCCGCGTCGGCATACCAGTGGCCGGGTCCCTTCCCGGCTGCGAGGGTCGCTTCCCACACGGCCTCGGTGCAATCGCGGCGGTGCATGGAGAGATCGAAGCCGTTGCCGAAGAACAGTTCCGACCATTCCCACCAGGTGCCGAGCTTCTTGACCCCGCGCAGCAGGTCGTAGCGATCGATCACCGCCGGCGCCATGTCCGAAGTCACCGAGCCGAAGATCAGGCCGGTCTTGATCACGCGGTTGAGTTCGCCGATGGCGGCCGTCACCTGCTTGTCGGCGACGTGACACAGGCTGGTCTCGAACACGAAATCGAACTGCTCGTCCTTGAACGGCAGATCGGTGATGGAGCCGAGCTTGTTGTACTTCTGCAGCGCCTTCGGCGTTTTGGCGTGGATCGCCTTGTTATTCTCGACGCCCCAGGCATCGATACCCTTGGCGCGCAACGCGCCGACCAGTTCGCCCGATGCCGAACCGGCCACCAGCAGCTTGTAGCCCTTGGCGCGGCCCCAGACGATCTTGATGAGTTTTGTCAGATAGTCGGGATCGGTGAACTGGCTCCAGACTTCGCTGTAAGGCCCGACGTTGCGATAGTTCTTGAAATAGTCGTTGTCGATCTTGTCGGAGGCAACGACGCCGTTCACGCCGCGCGCGCGACGCAGCTTCATCATCTCGGTGACGATGATGTCGGTGGCGGCGTCCGAGGAGTCGAGCAGGCCGTTCAGCGTGGAGTCGAACAGATAGTCGCCGACCACGACGATGCCCGGATGCCCCTTCGGCTCCGGCCGGTGATTGGTCATCACGTCGCGCACCGGCATGCCGCCGGGGATCGAATTCACCGAAGACAGCCAACGATGGATCTTGCCTTCGACGAGATGCGCACGCGCATTGCCGAACGAGGCCGGCAGCGACTTGATGGCGGCATCGATCAGTTCGTCGTCGGAGAGATTGGCGAAGGCCAGCGCATCGGAGCCGGCGATCAGCCAGTTCAGCACACCGTGCTTGCCGACATCGTGGCGCGCGCCCTCGTTATAGACGCAGCAGCCACCAAAGGCTTCCGACATGAACCAGGCGCCGGGGATCTGCTCGCCCCAGAACGGCGTATCGAACAGCAGCGACACGCGCAGGTAATGCGCGGGACGATCGAAATAAGCGACGTGCTTGACCATCGAGCTGCGCAGGTCCTCGCCGCCCCAACGCATGGTGGCGAGCCAGGAATGCGGCAGGCACATCACCACCAGATCGAAGTCGCGCGTCTCCGGCCCCTTGCCGTTCATCATGTCGAGGCGATAGCGCCCTTCCTCGGTCTTGCCGACCTTGAGGACGCGGTGATTGAGCGCGATATCGGCAGCGACTTCCGAACGCAGGCAGGAGATCAGTTGCTCATTGCCGTTCTGGATCGAATACAGGCCGATATAGCCCTCGATATCCATCACAAAATTCTTCAGCGCATTGAGGCCATTGGTGTTGTGCGCTTCGGTGGCGATATCCGAGCGCGCCATGGCCTTGAAGAAGCGTTTGGCGGTGGGATCGCTGACTTCCCTGTCGAGCAATTCCTCGGCATTGATCCACGCCCACGGGTTCTCGTTGTCATGCGCGCCGACGCCTTCGTAATATTCGAGCGGCGAGATCATCTTCGCGCATTTCTTGCGGAATGCTTCGATCGCGGCCGCGGTCTTGGCGCCGTATTTCTTGCGCATGCCCGCGACGTCGTTGAGCAGTTCGCCATCGAGCATCACCTGCTCGGCATCCATCGGAATCGTCTGCAGGCCGAAATGCTGGATCAGTTCGCGCAGCGGATCGGGGCCGATCATCGAGTAGTCATAGATCTCGGCGACGCCGGCTTCATACATGGCATCGGATGAATCGAACTTGCGGGTGACGATCTTGCCGCCAAGACGGTCCGAAGCCTCGTAAATGGTGACACGGCAGAGATCGCCGAGCTTCTTCTTGAGATACCAGGCGCTCATCAGGCCGCCCGGACCACCACCAACAATCGCAAGATCAAGCATCTAAATTCTTTCGCGCCTTGAATGCCTGCCGGCCGCCCCCGACAAGAATCGCTGTAGCGCATTCACCGCTACGGCGGAATCCGGACCGCTGCAGAACTGCCCCCCTGCCCGTGTCGGATCGCACTAAACCATTCCAACTAAGACCATTTTCGATCTGAAGGAAAGATGAACGAAGGCCGCAAGTGCTTTGCGGCAGGTCAAAAATCGCTAACCCGCAATGCAAAAAGGGCCGGCTTGAAGCCGGCCCTTTTGATTCTTGTCAGTCGCGTCCGACTTACTCGGCGGGCGGCAGAGCCAGCGGCTCAGCTTCCGGAGCAGCAGGCGTCACGGCTGCCTGCTTCTCGCGCTCGTCCTGGATCATCGTGTCGCGCTTCATGGCGACCTCGCGGATCTTGGCCATGGAGGCGCCGGTACCGGCCGGGATCAGGCGGCCGACAATGACGTTCTCCTTCAGACCCTCGAGCGGATCGATCTTGCCGTTGACCGCCGCCTCCGTGAGGACGCGGGTGGTCTCCTGGAACGACGCCGCCGAGAAGAACGAACGCGTCTGCAGCGAGGCCTTGGTGATGCCGAGCAGCACCGGGTTTCCGGTTGCCGGCTTCTTGCCTTCCTCGACTGCCTTCGCGTTGAGCGCGTTGAACTCGATCTTGTCGACCTGCTCACCCGAGATCATGTCGGTGTCGCCCTGATCGGTGACCTCGATCTTCTGCAGCATCTGACGAACAATCACTTCGATGTGCTTGTCGTTGATGAGCACGCCCTGCAACCGGTAAACTTCCTGGATTTCGTTGACCAGATAGGCAGCGAGTTCCTCGATGCCCTTGATCGCCAGAATGTCGTGCGGCGCCGGATTGCCTTCGACGATGAAGTCGCCCTTTTCGACGATATCACCATCCTGCAGATGGATGTGCTTGCCCTTGGGAATGAGGTACTCGCGAGTCTCCTCAAGCTTGTCGAGCGGTTCGATCGAGATGCGACGCTTGTTCTTGTAGTCGCGTCCGAAGCGGATGGTGCCGCCGATTTCCGCGATGATCGCCGCGTCCTTCGGCTTGCGGGCCTCGAACAGTTCGGCAACACGCGGCAGACCGCCGGTGATGTCACGCGTCTTCGCGCTTTCGGTCGAGACACGGGCGAGAATGTCACCGGCCTGGACCTTGGCACCGACGTCCACCGACAGGATCGCGTCAGGCGAGAGCATGTAACGGGCATCGCCACCGCGTGCCAGCTTCAGAACCTTGCCATCCGAGCCCTTGACAACGATGGCCGGACGCAGGTCTGCACCCGCGCGCGACGAACGCCAGTCGATGATCACGCGCTTGGCGATACCGGTCGATTCGTCGAGGGTTTCGGTGACCGACTGGCCGTCCACGAGATCCTCGAAGCCGATCGTACCGTCGACTTCCGTCAGCAGCGGACGGGAATACGGATCCCATTCCGTGATGCGCTGGCCACGCTTGACGGTGTCGCCATCGGCCACGTGAACGCGGGCACCGTACTGAATACGATACGTCGCGCGCTCGGTGCCGTCGGTGTCGCTGATCGCGATCACCATGTTGCGGACCATCGCCACGGTGTGACCTTCGCCGCTCTTGGCGAGACCCTCGTTGCGGATGGTGACCTTGCCGTCGAAGTTCGACTCGATCACCGACTGCTCGTTGAGCTGAGCGGCGCCGCCGATGTGGAACGTACGCATGGTCAGCTGCGTACCCGGCTCACCGATCGACTGCGCGGCGATGACGCCGACAGCTTCACCGTGGTTGACCGGCGTACCGCGCGCGAGATCGCGGCCGTAGCAGGTGCCGCAGATGCCGTTGACCAGTTCGCAGGTCAGGGCCGAACGGATCTTCACTTCCTGGATGCCGGCCTTCTGCAGCCGGTCCACGTCGCGCTCTTCCATCAGCGTGTTGCGCTTGATCAGCACTTCGCCGCTGTTGGGATCAACGATGTCTTCGCAGGCCGAGCGGCCGAGGATACGCGACGCCAGCGACGCGACCACCGAGCCCGCATCGACGATGGCGCGCATCTTGATGCCGAGATTGGTGCCGCAATCGGTCTGCGTGATGATGCAGTCCTGTGCGACGTCGACCAGACGACGGGTCAGGTAACCCGAGTTCGCGGTCTTCAACGCGGTGTCCGCGAGGCCCTTACGGGCGCCGTGGGTCGAGTTGAAGTATTCGAGAACCGACAGGCCTTCCTTGAAGTTCGAGATGATCGGCGTTTCGATGATCTCGCCCGACGGCTTGGCCATCAGGCCGCGCATACCACCGAGCTGACGCATCTGGGCCGGCGAACCACGAGCACCCGAATGCGCCATCATGTAGATCGAGTTGATCTGGGCTTCTTCACCCTGCGCATTGGTCTTCACCGAGGAGATTTCCTTCATCATCTCCTTGGCGACTTCTTCGGATGCCTTCGACCAGGCGTCGACGACCTTGTTGTACTTCTCCCCGTGGGTGATCAGGCCGTCATTGTACTGCTGCTCGAAGTCCTTGGCGTAGGCGCGCGTCGCGTCCACGACCTTCCACTTCGTGGCAGGCACAACCATGTCGTCCTTGCCGAACGAGATGCCGGCCTTGAACGCGTTGTAGAAGCCGAGCGCCATGATGCGATCGCAGAAGATCACCGTCTCCTTCTGGCCGCAGTGACGATAGACCTGATCGATGACGCCCGAAATTTCCTTCTTCGTCATCAACTTGTTGATGGTCTCGTAAGGCACCTTCGGATGCTTCGGCAGCACCTGGCCGAGCATCGCGCGGCCGGCGGTCGTTTCGATCAGACGCGTGACGGTCTTGCCGTCGGCATCGAGACCGGTCCACGAATACTTGATCTTGGTGTGGAGGTGGATGACCTTCGCATGCAGGGCATGCTCGATCTCCGACATCTCACGATACACCTTGCCCTCGCCCGGCAGGCCGGCGCGCATGGTGGACAGGTAGTACAGACCAAGCACGATGTCCTGCGACGGCACGATGATCGGCTGGCCGTTCGCGGGATGCAGGATGTTGTTGGTCGACATCATCAGCACGCGCGCTTCCAGCTGCGCTTCGAGCGACAGCGGAACGTGCACGGCCATCTGGTCGCCGTCGAAGTCGGCGTTGAAGGCCGAGCAGACCAGCGGATGCAGCTGGATCGCCTTGCCTTCGATCAGCACCGGCTCGAACGCCTGGATGCCCAGACGATGCAGCGTCGGCGCGCGGTTCAGCAGCACGGGATGCTCGCGAATAACCTCGTCGAGGATATCCCAAACCTCGGGACGCTCCTTCTCCACGAGCTTCTTCGCCTGCTTCACCGTGGTGGACAGACCCTTGGCGTCGAGACGCGAATAGATGAACGGCTTGAACAGTTCGAGCGCCATCTTCTTCGGCAGGCCGCACTGATGCAGGCGCAGTTCGGGACCGACCACGATGACCGAACGGCCCGAATAGTCGACGCGCTTGCCGAGCAGGTTCTGACGGAAGCGGCCCTGCTTGCCCTTCAGCATGTCGGCGAGCGACTTCAGCGGACGCTTGTTGGCGCCGGTGATGACGCGACCGCGGCGGCCGTTGTCGAACAGCGCGTCAACGGCTTCCTGCAACATGCGCTTTTCGTTGCGGATGATGATGTCCGGCGCGCGGAGCTCCATCAGACGCTTCAAGCGGTTGTTACGGTTGATGACGCGGCGATACAGGTCGTTGAGGTCCGACGTCGCGAAGCGACCGCCATCGAGCGGCACCAGCGGACGCAGATCCGGCGGAATCACCGGCACGACGGTGAGGATCATCCATTCCGGCTTGTTGCCGGAGAAGCGGAAGGCTTCGACGATCTTCAGGCGCTTGGCGAGCTTCTTGTGCTTGATGTCGGATTCCGTCTCCTTCATCTCGGCACGCAGTTCGACGTCGAGCTTCTCGAGGTCGAGGCCACGCAGCAGCTCGCGGATCGCTTCCGCGCCGATCATGGCGGTGAACGAGTCCTGGCCGTATTCGTCCTGCGCCTTCAGATACTCGTCTTCAGACAGCAGCTGACGGTCCTTGAGCGCGGTGAGACCCGGCTCGAGAACGACGTAGTATTCGAAATACAGGATGCGCTCGAGATCCTTGAGCGTCATGTCCAGCAGCTGGCCGATGCGCGACGGCAACGACTTCAGGAACCAGATGTGAGCAACCGGCGCAGCCAGCTCGATATGGCCCATGCGCTCGCGACGGACGCGCGACAGGGTCACTTCGACCGAGCACTTCTCGCAGATGATGCCCTTGTACTTCATGCGCTTGTACTTGCCGCACAAGCACTCGTAATCCTTGATGGGCCCGAAGATGCGGGCGCAGAACAGGCCGTCGCGCTCGGGCTTGAAGGTACGGTAGTTGATGGTTTCCGGCTTCTTGATCTCGCCGTAGGACCAGGACAGAATCTTCTCGGGGCTCGCGATCGAAATCCGGATCTGGTCGAAGACCTGAGCCGGTGTCGTCGGGTTGAAGAGATTCATAATTTCTTGGTTCATGGTCTTCTCCTCGCGTGCCGATCGCCATCAGCAGCAAATTCGAAATTCTGTAGTCACGCGCGCTGCCATACGTCCGGGCTGCGGCGCAGACGCCCGGCCGCGAGGCCGGGCGTGACGCATTGAATTACTCGGCAGCCTCGGAGGTCGGGCCCGGCAGCTTGGAATTGTGCAGGTCGACGTTGAGGCCGAGCGAGCGCATTTCCTTCACGAGCACGTTGAACGATTCCGGGATACCGGCCTCGAACGTGTCGTCGCCGCGCACGATCGCCTCGTAGACCTTGGTACGGCCCGCGACGTCGTCCGACTTCACCGTCAGCATTTCCTGCAGCGTGTAAGCCGCGCCATATGCTTCGAGTGCCCACACTTCCATTTCACCGAAGCGCTGGCCGCCGAACTGCGCCTTACCACCCAGCGGCTGCTGCGTGACGAGCGAGTACGGACCGATCGAACGCGCGTGGATCTTGTCGTCCACGAGATGGTGAAGCTTGAGCATGTAGATGTAGCCCACGGTCACCTTGCGATCGAACTGGTCGCCAGTGCGGCCGTCATAGACGGTCGACTGACCCGACTTGTCGAAGCCTGCCAGCTTCAGCATGTCTTCGATATCGGCTTCCTTCGCACCGTCGAACACCGGCGTCGCGATCGGCACGCCAGGCTTCAGGTTGCGCGCAAGCTCGATCAGTTCGTCGTCGTTCAGCGACTTGATGACTTCGTCATCGCCATAGACATTCTTCAGGGTCTCGCGCAGCGGCTTGAGATCCTGACGCTGGTAGAAGGCGTCGATGGTTTCGCCGATCTTCTTGCCCATGCCGGCGCAGGCCCAGCCGAGATGCGTCTCGAGGATCTGACCGACATTCATGCGCGACGGCACGCCCAGCGGATTGAGCACGATGTCCGCATGCGTACCGTCTTCGAGGAACGGCATGTCTTCGATCGGCACGATCTTCGACACGACGCCCTTGTTGCCGTGACGGCCGGCCATCTTGTCGCCCGGCTGGATCTTGCGCTTCACCGCGACGAAGACCTTGACCATCTTCATCACGCCCGGCGGCAGTTCGTCGCCGCGCTGCAGCTTCTCGACCTTGTCGAGGAAGCGCTGTTCAAGGCCCTTCTTCGATTCGTCGTACTGCTTACGCATCGCCTCGATTTCCGACATCAGCTTGTCGTTCGAGGTGGCGAACATCCACCACTGCGAGCGCGGATTCTCATCCAGCACGGCGCGGGTGATCTTGCCGTCCTTCTTGAAGCCCTTCGGACCGGCGATGCCGACCTTGTTCTCCAGAAGATCAGCCAGACGGCCGTAGACGTTACGATCCAGGATGGCCTGTTCGTCATCACGGTCCTTGGCGAGACGTTCGATCTCTTCGCGCTCGATCGCCAGCGCACGTTCGTCCTTGTCGACGCCATGGCGGTTGAACACGCGGACTTCCACGATGGTGCCCTGCACGCCCGGGGGCACGCGGAGCGAGGTATCGCGAACGTCCGACGCCTTTTCACCGAAGATGGCGCGCAGGAGCTTTTCTTCCGGCGTCATCGGGCTTTCGCCCTTCGGCGTGATCTTGCCGACCAGGATGTCGCCGGCGCGGACTTCGGCGCCGATGTAGACGATACCGGCTTCGTCGAGGTTCTTCAGCGCTTCTTCCGAGACGTTCGGAATGTCGCGGGTGATTTCCTCAGGACCGAGCTTGGTATCGCGGGCCATCACTTCGAATTCCTCGATGTGGATCGAGGTGAAGACGTCTTCCTTCACGATACGCTCGGAGAGCAGGATCGAGTCTTCGAAGTTGTAGCCATTCCACGGCATGAACGCGACGAGCACGTTGCGGCCGAGCGCGAGTTCACCGAGATCGGTCGACGGACCGTCGGCAATGATGTCGCCCTTGCGCACGACGTCACCGACCTTCACCAGCGGACGCTGGTTGATGCAGGTCGACTGGTTCGAGCGCTGGTACTTCATCAGGCGATAGATATCGACGCCCGACTTGGTCGGATCGAGATCTTCGGTCGCACGGATAACCACGCGGGTTGCGTCGATCTGGTCGATCACGCCCGAACGGCGGGCCGCGATCGCAGCACCGGAATCGCGGGCCACGACGGCTTCCATGCCGGTGCCGACGAACGGCGCTTCAGCGCGCACCAGCGGCACGGCCTGACGCTGCATGTTCGAGCCCATCAGCGCGCGGTTGGCGTCGTCGTTCTCGAGGAACGGGATCAGCGCCGCGGCGACCGAAACGAGCTGCTTCGGCGACACGTCCATGTAGTCGACCTTGTCGGCCGGCAGCGGCATCACATCGCCGGCGTGACGGCAGATCACCATTTCGTCGGTGAAGTGGCCCTTGGCATCCAGCGGCACGTTGGCCTGAGCGACCGAGTAACGGCCCTCTTCCATCGCCGAGAGGTACACGACCTCGTCGGTGACGCGGCCTTCCTTGACCTTGCGATACGGGGTCTCGACGAAGCCGTACTTGTTCACGCGCGCGAAGGTGGCGAGCGAGTTGATCAGACCGATGTTCGGACCTTCCGGCGTCTCAATCGGGCAGATACGGCCATAGTGGGTCGGATGCACGTCGCGGACTTCGAAGCCGGCGCGCTCGCGGGTCAGACCGCCCGGTCCAAGCGCCGAGAGACGACGCTTGTGGGTGATTTCCGACAGCGGGTTGGTCTGGTCCATGAACTGCGACAGCTGCGACGAGCCGAAGAACTCACGCACGGCTGCGGCGGCAGGCTTCGCGTTGATGAGGTCCTGCGGCATCACGGTGTCGATATCCACCGACGACATGCGCTCCTTGATGGCGCGCTCCATGCGCAGCAGGCCGACGCGATACTGATTTTCCATCAGCTCGCCGACCGAACGCACACGGCGGTTACCGAGATGGTCGATGTCGTCGATCTCGCCCTTGCCGTCGCGCAGGTCCACCAGGGTCTTGATGACCGAGAGGATGTCTTCCTTGCGCAGCGTGCGGTGGGTGTCCGGCGCATCGAGTTCGAGGCGCATGTTCATCTTCACGCGGCCCACGGCCGAGAGGTCGTAACGCTCGGCATCGAAGAACAGCGACTGGAACATGTTCTGCGCCGACTCGAGGGTCGGCGGCTCGCCCGGACGCATCACGCGATAGATGTCGAACAGCGCGTCTTCACGCGTCACGTTCTTGTCGGCCGCAAGCGTGTTGCGGATGTAGGCGCCGATATTGACATGGTCGATATCGAGCAGCGGCAGCTCCTTGTAGCCCTCCTCGTCGAGTGCCTTGAGCAGCTTCTCGGTGATTTCTTCGCCGGCTTCGGCATAGATTTCACCGGTCTTCGCATTGACCAGGTCGTCGGCGAGATAGCTGCCGATCAGATCCTCATCGGTGAGCTGCAGGGCCTTGAGGCCCTTCTCGGCGAGCTGGCGGGCAGCACGCACAGTGAGCTTCTTGCCGGCCTCAAGCGCCACCTTGCCGGTGTCGGCATCGATCAGGTCGTTGACGGTCGAATAGCCGCGGAAGCGCGACGGATCGAACGGCACGCGCCAGCCGCCTTCCTTGATCTGCTTGTAGATGATCTTCTGGTAGAACGTGGACAGGATCTCTTCACCGTCCAGGCCCAGCGCATACATCAGCGACGTCACCGGAATCTTGCGGCGACGGTCGATACGCGCGAACACGATGTCCTTGGCATCGAACTCGATGTCGAGCCACGAACCGCGATACGGGATCACGCGGGCAGCGAACAGCAGCTTGCCCGACGAATGGGTCTTGCCCTTGTCGTGATCGAAGAACACGCCCGGCGAACGGTGCATCTGCGAGACGATGACGCGCTCGGTGCCGTTCACGACGAAGGTGCCGTTCATGGTCATGAGCGGGATGTCGCCCATGTACACGTCCTGCTCCTTGATGTCCTTGACGGACTTGGCGCCGGTTTCCTCGTCGATATCGAACACGATCAGGCGGAGCGTCACCTTCAGCGGGGCAGCATAGGTCATGCCGCGCTGACGGCACTCGTCGACGTCATATTTCGGCGGCTCGAATTCATAGCGGACGAATTCGAGCATCGAGGTGCCGGCGAAATCCGAGATCGGGAACACCGAACGGAAAACAGCCTGCAGGCCCTCGTCCAGGCGGCCGCCCGTGGGCTCGTCAACCATCAGGAACTGGTCGTAGGACGCCTTCTGAACCTCGATGAGGTTCGGCATCTCGGCGACTTCCTTGATGTGACCGAAGAACTTACGAACGCGCTTGCGACCGGTGAACGTCTGCTGACCCATCGTGGCCTCTCATTGCGTCGCCCGGGAGGGGCGAACCTTCCAGGGCACGGCTGCCGCCGCCCCCGGGTTGAATTTTTCCGACATCGCCCCGAGACCTGCATCCAGATTCAGGAACAAAATCCCCAAATCGAACGTTCAAACCCCAGAACGCAAAACGACGTGCGCGATGCCCGACTGCATCTCGCCCGTCCAAAACCATCTAACTGCGGACCGAAAAGCCCGAAATTGGCCAATCTCCCAACGGCTTAGGATAGAACGTGTCCGTTCTCGCCGTCAAACCGCGCTTTCGTGCTGCCGACCCGATATGGGGCGGCAATCATGGAGATACGAGGGTCGTTCCCTCAGCTTCCCCACACTTTCTTGTGTGCAGCCATCGCTGGATACACGCGAGACCCCGGTGAAGAGCGGCCCGAGGGCCGCCCTTCTGGGGAACTCAAAGGTCTTACTTGAGCTCGACCTTGGCACCAGCCTTCTCGAGCTGTGCCTTGATCTTTTCGGCTTCGTCCTTGGCAACGCCTTCCTTGAGGGGCTTCGGCGCGCCTTCGACCAGGTCCTTGGCTTCCTTGAGGCCGAGACCGGTGATCGCACGGACTTCCTTGATGACTTCGATCTTCTTGTCGCCAGCCGAAGCGAGAACGACGGTGAAGTCGGTCTTTTCTTCAGCAGCGGCAGCGCCGCCACCAGCGCCCGGAGCAGCGGCAACAGCCACGGCAGCAGCAGCAGACACGCCCCACTTCTCTTCGAGCAGCTTGGCGAGTTCGGCGGCTTCGAGCACGGTCAGGCTCGAGAGGTCGTCAACGATCTTATTGAGGTCAGCCATTGTCTATATCCTTAAGCGTATTTGGTTCGAACCAGTTTGATTGCGAAGGGCGTCAGGCCGCTTCGCTCTTTGAGGCATAAGCCTGAACAACGCGCGCGACCTTTGCCGCGGGTGCTGTCGACAGCTGAGCGATCTTGGTCGCCGGCGCCACAAGGAGGCCAACGAGTTTGCCGCGCAGTTCGTCGAGCGAGGGCAGCGCGGCCAAGGCCTTGACGCTGTCGACGTTCAGGACGGTTTTGCCCATCGAGCCGCCAAGAATGACGAACTTGTCGTTCGCCTTGGCAAATTCGACGGCAACCTTCGGTGCAGCTACCGGATCGTCCGAAGTGGCGATCACAGTCGGGCCCTTCAGCAGGGAACCGATGGCAACAACATCCGTGCCTTCAAGAGCAATTTTGGCGAGACGGTTTTTCGAGACCTTCACCGAGGCACCCGCCTGCTTCATCTGCTTACGCAGGTTCTGCATCTGGGCCACGGTGAGGCCGGAATAATGGGCGACGATCGCAACGCCGGTGGTCGTGAAGACCCCGTTCAGCGCTTGGACCGCGTCCTTTTTAGCCGCTCTTTCCACAGCAAGCTCTCTCCGGTTGGCAGTCTCGATCGAGATGAGACCGCCGGTTTGCACCCAACCGCCCCACCGACATGACCTCGAGACACACGGCCTCCAGACATCCCGGGCGAGACGATCATGATAGCCTGCCCTCCCGAACCACAGCTGCGAGCAGCCAGAGCGCGGGGTGTCGAGGTTCGAACCAAATACGCTGTCAGCCGCATGGCGGCATTGGCGAAATCAGTCTTCACCCATCTATGCTGGCTTGGCGATTAAGCCGTTGATCGAATTGAATTCGTCGCGGGCGCCAGCAGTCTCGGACAGGATTCGAGATCATCGATTGGCCAGAATCTGATCGCTCAGTATCGGCCACTCAAAGACCCCTGCTCGCCTTCGTCAAAACCAGGTCGCGGCTCCCGTGCCCTTCGAGCGATCCGTGGGGATGGCCTGAAAGGAAAGGTCTCCTAGATACCGGGTTATCGGAATGCGAACACAGACGTGCCAGCACAAGCCAGCAAGTCCGGAAGCGGCTGTTTAACGAGTCTTTATCGGCTTGCCAAGGGGGAAGTACCGAACTGGCATCGTTTTTGCCGTGGGAACCGGAAGGACGGCGGCGCCTCCAGGCACCACCGCCTCATCCGATCACTTTACCCCTTCGGACAGGCTGCCCCTGCATCCGCCCACGCCTTGATCAGTTCACCGAACTGCTTTTGCGTACCGGGCGCCGGAGTACGGTTGCCGCCGGGCTTCCAGCCCCACCCCACCAACTCATCCTCGGCCATATGATGCACCAGCGCGGCCATGTCCTTGCCGCCATTGCGCTCCTTGTCCTTGATCTGGGCGCAAATCTGGCCAAGCGTCTTGCCCTGCCAGGCCATCTCAATCGGCGCCAGCGCCCACTTCGCATTGCCCGGGACATTGGCGGCATCGAAGTTGTTTTCGTGGTGGCAGGTCGTGCAGGCGAGACCACCGGCCGCGCCCATGCCGCCCTCGCCGCGCACCACCAGCGGAATATGCGGCCGCATGCGATCGGTCTGGGTCGGACGATCGCCGGCCGGATGGCAGTTCAGGCAGCGCGGTGACTGGATCACCTTGCCCGCCTCATTGAACAGCGCCACCGCACGCTCGTTCTTGTTCTTGATCTTGGCGAAGGCAGAAACGGGCTGCAGCGTCTTCGGATTGCTGACCGCGGCATCGGCCTCATTTGCACCGAACTGCGCGACAGCCAGCATGCCGGCCGACATCCCGCCGGCGACAAGCGCCAGCATTGCGTATTTCACGATCTGCTTCATGCCGAGGCTCCCGGCACGATAGGCAGTTGTCTTGGTCGTCCGACACCGAGCTTGGCCATCGCATTCGCCACAGCCGGCCCGAGCGGCGGCACGCCGGGCTCACCGACGCCCGACGGTTTTTCGGTGGACTTCACGATCACCACCTCGACCTCGGGCATCTCGTTGATGCGCAGCGAGCGATAGGTATCGAAATTGCCGGACACCGGCGCACCGGCATCGAGCGTCTGCTCGGCATAGAGGATGTGACCGAGACCGAAGCCGATGCCGCCTTCCATCTGCGCGCGGATGATGTCGGGATTGACGGCGACGCCGCAATCGACAGCGCACCAGACCTTGTGGACCTTCGGCCCCTCTTCGGTCATCGACAGCTCGACGACCTGAGCGACGAATGTCTTGAAGCTCTCCACCACTGCAACGCCGCGGGCGCGACCTTCCGGCACCTTGTAATTCTTCCAGTCGGCAAGTTCGGCGACGGCCTTCAGCACGCCGGCATGACGCGGCTTCTTGCCGAGCAATTCGAGACGTCCTTCAACCGGGTCCTTGCCCGCGGCTTCGAGCAGTTCATCGACGAAGGCCTCGACCACATAGCCGGTATGGGTATGGCCCACCGAGCGCCACCACAACACGGGTACGCCCACCTCGACCTGATGCATGTCGCAGCGGAAATTCGCGACCTCGTAGGGGATCTCGTTCGAGCCCTCATAGGAGGTCGGATCGAGACCGTCCTTGAACATGATCTGCTCGAAGAACGAGCCCTTCATGATCGACTGCGAGACGATCGTGTCGCTCCACGCCTCGATCTTGCCATCGCGGACCGCACCGCGCATGCGGTGAATGGCGTATGGCCGATAATAGCCGCCGCGCATGTCGTCCTCGCGGGTCCAGACCAGCTTGACGCCCTTGCCCGGCCCGATCGCCTTGGCCACTTCGGCAAGCTCGACGGCCTGATGCGTTGTCTGCTGTGCGCGGCGACCAAAGCTGCCACCGGCAAGCGTGACGTCGATCTTCACCTTCTCGATGGGCAAACCGAGCACCTTGGAGATGGCCTGGTGATCGGGCGTCGGAAACTGGCAGCCATAGCGCGCATAGGCGCTGTCGCCGTCCCATTTCAGATACGCGTTCAACGGCTCCATCGCCGCATGGGCGAGATAAGGGAAGACATATTCGACCTCCACCACACGGCCACCCTTGGCCACGGATTCCTCGAACTTGCCTTCCGCCTTGACCAGCTTGCCCTGCGTCTTCGACAGCGCGCGGAATTGCTGCAGCAATTCGGCGCTGCCGCGCTTCTCGGCCTTGCTGTCATCCCAGGTGATCTTTAGCGCCTCGCGACCTGTCTTCGCCGCCCAGAAGCCCTTTGCGTAGACCGCAACACCATTCGAGATCTGTTTGACATCGACCACGCCCGCGACTGCCTTCGCCGCCGTCGCATCGAACGACTTCACCTTGCCGCCGAATTTCGGCGAGCGCGCCACCACCACGGTGAGCATGTCGGGTTCGTTGATATCCAGCCCGAAAAACGCCTTGCCGTTGCTCTTGTCGGCACTGTCGAGGCGCTTCACCACGCCCTCCTTGCCGATGAGCTTGAAGTTGGCTGGATCTTTCAGCTTTGGTTCAGCCGGGACCGGCATGGTCATCGCCTTCGCGGCGAATTCACCGAAGCCGCCTTCCTTGTCCGTGCCGTGCTTGATCACGCCCTTGTCGACCGTGATCTCGCCCGCCGGCACCTGCCAGGCCTCGGCGGCCGCAGCAACCAGCATCTCGCGGGCGGCAGCGCCGACCTGACGCATCTGGATGAAGGAATTCGCAATCGCCGTGGAGCCACCAGTGCCCTGCATGCCGAAGGCCAGATTCTTGTAGAGGACGGGATTGGATGGCGCGTGACTGGCGCGCATCTGCGACCAGTCTGCATCGAGCTCTTCCGCCACCAGGGTTGCCATCCCGGTCAGCGGTCCCTGCCCCATCTCGAAGCCTTTGCACAGCACGGTGACCGTGTTGTCGGAGCCGATGATCAGAAACGTGTTCGGCGCGATATTGATCTTCTGCGCCGCAGCACCCTGCGCGAACAGCTTGTCGGCGCGCGCGACATAGGCGCCGATGACGAGACCCGCGCCCGCCTTGAGCAGCGTGCGACGTGAAAGCCTGGTGTCGTGAACGGTCATGGCTCAGCCCTCCAGCGACTTGGCAGCGGTGTGGATCGCAGCGCGGATGCGGACATAGGTGGCGCAACGGCAGATGTTGCCGTTCATCGCCAGATCGATGTCCTCATCGGTCGGCTTGGGATTAAGGCTGAGCAGCGATGCCGCACTCATGACCTGGCCGGACTGGCAGTAGCCGCATTGCGGCACGTCATGAGCCACCCACGCGGCCTGGACCGCCTTGGCTTCCTTGCTGGTCGCCCCCTCGATGGTCGTGACCTCGCCTGAGCCCACCGCCGAGACCGGCATCGAGCAGGAGCGCACCGGTTGCCCATCGAGATAGACCGTACAGGCACCACATTGCGCGACGCCGCAGCCATATTTGGTGCCGGTCAGCCCGGCGCCGTCACGGATAGCCCAGAGGAGTGGGGTATCGGGGGCGACGTCGATCTGACGCGACTCCCCATTGATCTTGAGGGTGAACGCAGCCATCGCTGTTGTCCTTGTCGTCGAATGTACGCCTACATTCGAGTTGTTCTAATTCGAACCTGACAAATACAACCGCAGTGCGGAATTCAGAACTCAATTATTTTTGTACCGCCCGGGAACGAAAGTCATTTGGCGACGTTCCTGTCTGTTTTGCGCTGACTTTGCGATGGCGGGACAGCAGCGATCCCACTGTCATTGCCATTCAGCCACTGACCGGCTCATGATCCCTGCTTACAACTCAGTGATCGACACGATGTGCAGCGCCCGCGTATCACCGTGATTGCCGTGTCCCACAGCGCCGATGCGGCACCCCGCTCGCGTGAGGTTCGTTCACTATGCCCCGCACCATTCGAACACCGGGACATCTGATCCGCAGACTTCAACAAGTCTCCGTATCCGTGTTCCACTCCTCGCTCGAGCACGTGAGCATTACGCCCGTCCAGCACACCATCCTCACGCTATTGGCGACCGAAAAAGGCCTCGACCAGAAAACCATTGCTGCCCGGGCAGTGCTCGATACGTCAACTGTAGGCGATGTGCTCCGGCGCCTTGAGCGACGAAAACTGGTCGCACGAACAGGATCTCCCGGCGACAAGCGGCAGAAACTCGTGACGATTACGGCAGATGGGCTCGATCTTATCAGGCAGTCGCGCGCCCTGCTGCGACGATCGCGCGCGCAGATGTTCGCATCGTTGACCTCGGCGGAGCAGCGCGTCTTCCTCGATCTTGTCGAACGCCTTTTGCTGTCCAATGAGCCCGACACTGGCCAACCCTGGCAGCGGCAACGCAAGCGCCAGCCACCGCGGCGAGAGGTCTAGCCTCCGGGCCGTCACTCCAGCATTGCGGGCTTACTTGCTCTTCGCCTCGGCGAGTTGCTTCTTGACGGCCTGCACATTGGTCTGTTCGAGCGCGACAAGTCCCGCGAGGTCTTCCGGCGTCCCCCCGGGTGCCATCGCGCCATACTGCTTCAGGCGGTCCCGGATGGCCTGATCCTTCAGAATGACATTTACGTCTTTGTTCAGCCGCTCAATGATCTGCGGCGGGACACCGGCGGGCGCATGCAGCGCGAACCATACCACGACTTTGAACCCTGGATATCCTGCTTCGGCAATGGTCGGCACGTCGGGCAGCACCGCCGAACGCTCCGGTGATGACACCGCCAGCGCCTTCAAGTGGCCCGACTGGATCAGGCTGAGTGCCGAAGTAACCTGATCGATGGTGTAATCCGTATTGCCCGCAACGATGTCCTGCAACATCGGCAGGCTGCCGCGATAAGGCACATGAACGGCATTGATGTCTGCACGCGCATTGAACAGCACGGTGGTGACATAACCGCTACTGCCGACGCCGGGGCTACCATGGGTGAACTTGCCCGGTTCGGCTTTTAACTTCTGGACGAATTGCGCAACGGTATCAACACCGAGAGACGGGCGAACCATCAGCACATTCGGCAATGTCGCCAGTGTCGCAACTGGCGCAAACGCGGTCTTCGGATCGTAATTTGCCGGCTCGTCCAGAAAATAGGAATTTGCCACGGTTGGTCCGGGCGTGCTCAGCATGAGCGTGTAGCCATCTGGAGCACTCTGAGCGACAGCTGCTGCGCCGATATTGCCGCTCGCGCCGGGCTTGTTGTCGACGATCACCGGCACACCAAGCGAAATCTGAAGCTTCTCGGCGATCAATCGCGCGACGATATCCGTCGTCCCGCCTGCAGCGAAGGGCACGATGATCCTGATGCTACGGTTTGGCCATGTGGATGAAAAAGCACGACTGGACATACTGATGGCCGCGCCGCCGATCAGGGCAGAGAATGCACGGCGTGACATCGACGAAGGGCAATTGCCTCGCGTCATCGAAACCTCCCTCAAGCTTTCCTCGCAGCCCCGTCGCATTCATGACCATCGTAATGTGGTCTTCTCCGTTGCGACGGTGGCAGGCGCACGTGCCAGGATGCGCTCCTATTTAGTGAGTATACTCATTAAATAGGCTTAGGCTGTCAAGTTGCGGATCGCACCACATCCATAGGACAGATGAGCGCGGTGCAATCCTCCCGAAGACTGCGTTTAAATCTTCACGGGATAGGGCAACCCCTCCGCCGCATAAAACGCATCGAGATTGGCGATCACGCAATCCTGCATCGCGAGATGCGAGTCCAGCGTGTGGCCACCGATATGCGGCGTCAGCACCACATTCGGGAATGCCGTCAGCGCATCCGGTGCATGAGGCTCTGTTTCGAACACGTCGAGACCGGCGCCGGCAATGGTCTTGTCGCTCAGCGCTTGCACCAGTGCCGCCTGATCGATCACCGAGCCGCGCGAGATGTTGACCACATAGCCATCAGGCCCGAGCTTCTTCAGCATCCCGGCATCGATGATGTGATGCGTCTCCTTGCCGGCGCGCACCGCGACCATCAGGACGTCGCACCATTCGACCAGGGCAGCAAGATCCGGCTCGTAGCGATATGGCAGCTCGTCATACTTCGTGCGATTGGTGTAGGCGACGTCGCATTCGAACGCGGCCACGCGCGAGGCGATCTTGCGGCCGATCTCACCCATGCCATAGACACCGACCTTGCGGCCGGGATTACCCGGCTGCGGCGCCATCAGCGGCGACGGCTTGCGATCCGACCAGCCGCCCTCGCGAACATATTGATCTGCCGGAATGACCCGTCGCGTCGCCGCCAGCATCAGCGTCAGCGCGAGGTCGGCCACCGAGGCCGCGTTGGCACCGGGGCTGTTGCCGACCACGATCTTGCGTTCGGCAGCCGCCTTGAAATCCACGCCGTCATAGCCGGTGCCATAGCAGATGATGGCACCGAGCGCCGGCATCATGTCCATCACCTCGGCCGGCAGCAGCTGCCCGCCGGCGGTGATCATGGTGCGCACATCTTTCAGCTCATCTGCCGAGAAGACGCTCAGTGGCGGCTTGCCGCCGGCGTCGAGCAGATCGAAACGCTCGCCGATGCGCACCATCTGAGCCTTGGGAAAACGCGAGTAGATCAGGACCTTCTCGGCCATTTGTTCATTCCTGCTGCGGTCAAAACGCGAAAGACAAAAGAAAGGGCGGAACCGGTTGCCCGATTCCGCCCTGGTCTCTTGCAAGCCTTGTTCCGGCTTAGCCGAGCACGGTGTTCGGCTCAACCTTGATGCCGACGCCCATCGACGAGGACACGGCCACGCGCTGGACATAGGTGCCCTTCGCGCCTGCCGGCTTCGCCTTCACGACCGCATCGGCGAGAGCCTTGATGTTCTCGACAAGCTTGTCGGCACCGAACGACGCCTTGCCAACGCCAGCCTGGATGATGCCGGCCTTTTCGACACGGAATTCAACCGAACCGCCCTTGGCACCCTTCACGGCGCCGGTGACGTCCATGGTCACGGTGCCGATCTTCGGGTTCGGCATCATGCCGCGCGGACCGAGCACCTTACCGAGACGGCCGACCAGCGGCATCATGTCGGGGGTGGCGATACAACGGTCGAAATTGATTTCGCCGTTCTGCACCTTCTCGGCAAGGTCTTCCGCACCGACGACGTCGGCGCCGGCAGCCTTGGCTTCCTCGGCCTTCGCACCACGGGCGAACACGCCGACGCGGAGCGTACGGCCAGTGCCGTTCGGCAGCGAGACGACACCACGGACCATCTGGTCAGCGTGGCGCGGATCGACACCGAGATTGATCGCGACTTCGATGGTCTCGTCGAACTTCGCCTTGGCGCGTTCCTTGACCATCTTGATCGCTTCATCGATCGTGTAGAGCTTCTCGCGATCAACGCCTTCGCGAATAGCCTTCAAACGCTTTCCGATTGCCATGATCGATTTACCCCTGAACCTGGAGACCCATCGAACGGGCAGAGCCCTCGACCATGCGCATGGCCGATTCGACGGAATCGCAATTGAGATCGTTCATCTTCTTCTCGGCGATCTCGCGGATCTGCGCAGAGGTCACCTTGCCGGCCACGTCGCGGCCCGGCAGCTTCGATCCGGACTGGATCTTGGCGGCCTGCTTGAGGAAGTGAGACATCGGGGGGGTCTTGAGCACGAAGGTGAACGAACGATCGGCATAGATCGTGATCACCACCGGAATCGGGGTGTTCTTTTCTTCCTTCTGCGTCTGCGCGTTGAACGCCTTGCAGAATTCCATGATGTTCAAACCGCGCTGACCAAGCGCTGGACCGATCGGGGGCGAGGGGTTCGCCGCACCGGCCGGCACCTGAAGCTTCAGGTATCCGGTCACTTTCTTTGCCATACTACACTCCTGTTGTGCCGGCGGATGCCGGCGGTTCAGGTTTCGTGGTGCGGTTCAAGCGCGGTTGGCGACCGCCCTCTCCTCCCACGACCTATGAACGCGAAGACATGCTTCGCGCTATTGCGATCAGACCTTCTCGACCTGACCGAATTCCAGTTCGACCGGCGTTGCGCGGCCGAAGATCGACACCGCGACCTTCACGCGCGAACGCGCTTCGTCGACTTCTTCCACCACGCCGGAGAACGATGCGAACGGGCCATCGGCCACCTTCACGTTCTCGCCGATCTCGAACGAGATCGAAGTCTTCGGGCGCTCCACGCCTTCCTGCATCTGGTTCAGGATGCGCATGGCTTCCGCTTCCGAGATCGGCATCGGCTTGTTCTCGGCGCCGAGGAAGCCCGTGACCTTCGGGGTATTCTTGATGAGATGGAAGGCTTCGTCGGTGAGCTGCATCTTCACCAGCACATAGCCGGGGAAGAACTTGCGCTCGGCTTCCATCTTGCGGCCACGGCGCACTTCCGTGACCTTCTCGATCGGGACCAGCACCTGTTCGAACAGGTCTTCGACGCCACGCTGCTTCGCCTGTTCCTTGATGGAATCGGCGACCTTCTTTTCGAAGTTCGAATAGGCGTGAACGATGTACCAGCGCATGCTCATAATTCAGGTCCGTTTAGCGAATGCCGAGCAAGAAAGTCACAAGCAGGCGAATGATCTGATCTGCCGCGAAGAAGAAAACCGACGCGAGCGCCACCATGATGAAGACCATGATGGTGGTGATGGTCGTCTCACGGCGCGAAGGCCACGTGACCTTGTTGGTCTCGGTGCGCACTTCCTGCAGGAATTTGAACGGGCTGAAAGCCATCGTTAGGTGATCCGCATCCGTCGTCAGACGATTGAATAGTTTCAGGAATCCAGACAGCCCTGTTGCGCCCGATCCATCACCGAAGGAAATCTTCGCCGTGGATGAGCCGTCAACCGAGCTCGTGTGTCTGGAGATCGAAGCCGCGTCGGATGTCCGTGAACCGGGCCGACAGCGAGTGGCGCTTTGTAGGGCGACGACGGGAAAAGGTCAAGAACTCCCGCAGGTTCGGCAGGAACCGGCCTCTCCCGGCGCGATCTCGTGGCCGGGCTTGTCCCGGCAACGCATCTATTTGATGCTATTGGCCTATTTTCGCACAAGCGACCGTACATGCCGGACCACATGATCGGCCACGATGGCGTGCCCTTCCGCCGTCGGATGCACCGCCCCGCTATACATCGCCGCATAGACCGGCTGCAGGATGTCGAACTGGGTGAAGCCCGGCGAATGGACATTGGCGGTCAGGAACGCGTCATTCGGGGTCCGGAACAGGCGCCAGCGCGACGCATAGGGCAGATAGGCGGCCGGGGAGTAAGGCGTGAACTCCTCCTTGCCGAACCAGCGCCGCGGCATCGCCATGGCCTCGCCGTCGGCCTGCGGCCGCTTCGGGTCCCGCGCGCACAGGCCACGTTTCGTGAACTCGGCCTGGTGATCGGTGATCAGCCGAAAGCCCGTCCCCGCCCCCGTGGCCAATGCCGGGCACCCTGCCCCGCGCCCATTGGTGATGCAGGCGGTGCGGGCGAAGAAATCGTTCAGGAAGCTCACGGTCTCGGCGAGACGCTCGCGCGACAACGACAGCTTCTTGTGGACGTCGAGGCCGAGCGTCGGCTGCGCGCCGCACATGGCGCCGGTCTCGTCGAACTGGATCGGCTCATAGGCGGTCTGCAGCACATTGGCCGGCTGCACGCCGAACCCGTCCCGCAAGGCATCGCGCAGCGCCACCATGCGCTCGTCAAGCTGCTCCATATAGGCACGCGACACCTGCGGCGAGAACCGGATCTGCTTGCCGAGCAGATTCGCGATCGGCGCGAGATCGCCGGCCGAATCCGTCATGGCGTAGACCATCAGCGGCGAGAAGCCGACATCATTGCCGCCGATGGACAGCAGCAGCGTATCGATCGGCCGCTTGCGCTCGGATGGCGCACACCAGGCCTTCGAGACCGGCGTATTCGCCACCTGTACGCTGCCGCTTGCATAGGTCGGCAGGTTGTACATCGCGCGCTGCGTACGACCCTGCGGGCTCCTGCAGATCAGGTCAGCCAGCTGATCGAGCTGCGAGCGCACCATCGCATTGCCGGCGCCTTCTCGCGCCTTCTTCTCGAGAAACAGGCCTTCGGTCACCTCCGCGCCGGTGCAGGCGAGGCTCACCAGCGTCACCGAGCGATGCGGATTCTCCATTGCCATCTGCAGCCCGACACGGAACGGATAGCCGTATTGCGAGCGATGGCAGTCGGGGCTGAGCCAGCGTGCATTGGCGGCCTTGAAGGCCTTGTCGAACTGCGCCGAAGCGAGCGGGAAATACAGTTCCTGCTCCTCGTCGGAGAGTTTTCGACGCGGCAGGTTCTTGTAGTCGAAGCTCCCCGCTGGCGCCGGCGGCGTCAGCTTCTGCATCGACTTGGTGGCGCTGCGCGTCGCCATCTCCTCGCGCATCAGCGTGGGATCATAGACCATCTCGCGCACGGCGCTGAATGTCACCGGCACATCCGGATTGCTCTCGCCCGAGGCAAAGGAATCGCCGAGCGCAACGATGAACAGATCCTCGACGGCCACCTGCTCGCTCAATGTCCGGCCACCGGGCAAGGCGACCTGCACGGCCGCGCCCGACAAATTACGATCCACTGCGAACGGCAGGCGATTGATCTTCAGTGGCGTCGCGCAGGATTGCGTGCGGGTCTCGGCTTTCGCGCCCGGGCGCCGCGGCGTCCAGCTCCAGACGCAATCACCCGCTCCCGCTTCCGCGACACGATCCGGCGCAAGCCGGATCACCACCGTATGCGCGTCAGGCAGCACGTAGTCTTCCTTGGCCGTGCCCCACGAATAGCGACGATCGCAGGTCTGCAGATAGCGGCCCTGCCGGCTGTCATAGCAAACGGCGTCGATGGTCTGCGCCGCCCAGCCGAGCCTTGTGCGATTGTAGCCCGCACGCGCGGTGTTGGCGCAGCTGGTCGGGCTTGTCTTGTCGGTGCAGTCGGGATCGTTGAGCCGTCGCTCCGTACGCCACACCACGTCGGTGGGCGGCAACACGGTTTCATTGCGAGCCGCGGGATAGCCGCGCTCATACATGGCAAAGGACGCGGCATTCCTGAAAAAACGGAACGGGCTTTCGACCTGCCACAGCAGATCGGCAGCATGCGCTCCATGGCAGAACGAGGAACCCAGCAACGTCGTGGCCCCCACGACGAACGTCACGAGCAATTTCATTATCGACTTCCGGCTGACCCAGGCGATATGTCGCGCAGAATGCATGTCAGGTTCATGACCGCGACGGCGCGCCGCATGAACGACCGCGCAGTCCACACGCCAGCACGACCGCGAGGCTATTGAGCGAATTGCGAATCGATCTACGCAGCAGCCGTTAACCAGCCGGCCAATCCTGCGCCATTCTGCATAACATCACACCACCCCACAATGACGAAACAATCGCCTTAGTTGGTTTGTATGGGAGAGTCTGTGCGAGATCAGCACCATGGTCATCATGCACCCTGCCGCCAATATAAGAACGGCCCCGGATAAAGGCGCAACCGGCGATGCCGCCGTCGAGCCGCCGGTAGGCCGGGCTGCACAGCGCCGCCCCGCCTACATCGCCCAGGCCGTCAGCTATGTGATCGATGGCACCATCCTGTTCGCCTATGCCAGCATCGGCGTCACCACTGTCACCACCGGTCTCGTCTATCTCACGCTCCGTCTCGCCGTGGTCGGCGTCGCCTTCTTCCTCTCGGAGACACGCGTAACTGATCGGCTGAGAGATCACTATCTGTTCGTGCCGCTCAGCCTGGTCAGCATCACCGTCCAGATCGGTGCGATCTATCTGGTGCCGCAGATCGGCTTCTACTTCATTGCCATCATCTTCGTGGTGCTCGGCTTCGGCGCGTTGCGGATGTCGGCGCGGCAGACCGGGATCGTGTGGGCCTATGCCACGCTCGGCCTCGCCGTCCTCTTCCTGATGACCGACAAGCCGATCGGCATCCCCATGGCCGACGCCACCGAGCGCACACTCGCGCTGGCCTGCTTTGTCAGCACCCTCGCCCGCTGCGCTGGCGCCGGGCTTTACGGGTCATCGATGCGCGAACTGTTGTATCGCCGCAGCAACGCCCTTGCCGCCGCCAATGCGCGCATCGAGGAACTGGCCCAGATCGACGAACTCACCGGCGCCTATAACCGTCGCTACATCATGAAATATCTCGGCGAGAAGATCACCAGAATCCAGCATGGGGCACACGGCAGCGTCGCACTGATCGATCTCGATCATTTCAAGCGCATCAATGATCGCTTCGGCCATCCGGTGGGAGACGAAGTGCTGCGCCGGTTCGCGCGCGCGATCTTCACCAATATCCGCATGATCGACAAGCTTGGCCGATATGGCGGCGAGGAATTCCTGCTCGTGCTGCCGGACACGAATACAGATCAGGCCCTCCAGATCGTCGAACGCCTGCGCAGCATTGTCGCTGAGATGGACTGGTCGAAGGTCGCGCCGGACCTCACGCTCACCATCTCTGCCGGCATCAGCGAGATCGCTTCCAACGACACCCCCGAAGACCTTCTCGCCCGTGCCGATCGCGCGCTGTATCGCGCCAAGGATGCGGGCCGCAATCGCGTGCTTGCAGCAGCGCAGCGGCGACGCTTCGGCTGAGTGAAACAATCGTTCAGGAACGTTACGCCTGCACACGGTGCGCCGCTACGCGCGCGCCGGTGCACACTTACGCGAATTCATCAACGCCGGCGGCTACTAAGGTTAAACTTTTCATCTGATTGAAGGCTTTGCGTTCACTCGCTCTGATCCATGCGTGCGCAGCAAGCGCACGTCTAGACAGGAGAAAACGCATGAAGAAAATGGCAACCATCATTGTGGTGGCGGCTTCGCTCGCGAGCCCGCCCGTCTTCGCCAAGGGCCTCAATCTCGGCCTCGGCGCCGGGGTCGGTGTCGCCACGTCGGGCCTGCTCAACACAGCGATCGCCGTCAATCCGTCGGTCGCGGTCGGTGTCGGTGGCACCGGCACGGGCACAGGCGGTGCAGCAGCTGGCGTGGGCGTGAATGTGGGCGCAGCGGTCAGCAAGTCCGGGCTGCTCGGCGGCCTGCTGAGCAAGGGTCTGACCGTCGGTGTCGGCGCCAGTGCCGCAGCCTGCGGCTGCTAACCCCTGACTGAACCTCTCCACTAACAAGGATGTGGGCGGGAAACCGCCCACATCGCCCTGCCGATCTCTGACTATCTGCCTGCAAATGAAAAACGCCCACCTGTCGGCAATCCTCTGCCGACAGGTGGGCGTTTTCGTTTCCGTCACTGATATTCGTGCGGATCGTCCAGCGACACCCACACTGCCGCCAGCAGCGACGCGCCGAGAAATGGCACGAGACAAAGTCCGAGGCCGGCCCAGATGACGATCAGTGCAGTGGTCATGGTTGTTACTCCCGCATGTTTGTTATGAGCGGCAGTTTGGGCGACCCCGTCGGCAGTGGGTTAACAGCGGTTACGAGACTACCACTGCGGTGGCCAACATCGTGTTTACGTTAAATGCCCTGATCTTCGCGCATCACCACGCATAACGCACGACGCCCTTGCCGCTATAGCTGCGTGTGACATCCGAGAACTCGCCCTCGAATGTCGCGGCGACGGCCCAGCCATTCATCCACTTCATCTCCGCCGATGCCGTCGCCAGCGCGGCATTGCGCGCCTGCGCAGCACCGTTGACGACGAAGCTCGCGCCCGGCAGCGCCTGGAAGGTCGCGGCAATACTGCGATCGGTGTTGAAATCATGCGCCCACGCCGCGCGACCACGCAGCGTCATGATCGCATCGTTCAACGCAAAGGACCTGTCACTGCGCAGACCGAGTTCGCTGCGTGTGGACGTAGCGCTTCTGCCGGCATAGGCGAGCGCAAATGTCGTCGCGCCGCCCGCCCCCGTTTCGGCATAAGTCGGCAGATCGAACGCCGTCGCCTGCACCGCCCCATAAGGCGTGAGGCCAAGGCCGGGAAGCCAGGATGTCACGAAGCGATTGCCCATCTCGATGCGGCCCGAATAGGCGTGGGCATTGTACTGCGCATGCAGGCGCTCGAAGCCCGCAGCAGCGACGGTGCGATCGGTCGTGACGTCCTGCCAGCCATAGGCGGCGGCGGCAGACACGTAGGCCGAACCGACCGTGTGACGCAGGAAGGTGCCGGCCTGGAACAGATCGGAGCGGCCGGAGCCGCCGCCATTCACCGCAAAATTGGTGCCGCCACCAGCCAGCGAGAAGCCGGCGACGGTGTTCGGCGAGAACCAGTAATCCGCTCCGACCGCCGTGCCATAGAGGCTCGACGTTGTGTTGTTCGATCCGGTGGGGGTGTTGCCATCCGTGCTGCGCGAGCCGCCGAAGCCGGCAACCCACACAGTCCAGCGCTCCTCGAAAATCGGCGCCATCGGGAGCGCCTTCGTCATCGCAGCGAAGGCGTCAATCGGCTTGCGCTTGCCGGCATAGCTCAATGCCTGGTCGGCATAGGCGGCGGCACCGCTCACGCCATCACCACGTCCCGCAGCAAACGGATCGGTCATCACGCCCATGAACAGGTTCATGGCGTCGAACGTCGCCTGCTGGCTGCCGGTGCCAACTTCGCCGGAAGCCTGCGACAGGCCTTGTGCGTTCAGCGCGCCGAACACCAGCGGAATGCCGCCCGTACGGTTGAAAAAGCCGGTTAGTGCGTTGCCAACGGCAGCCTGATTGGCGTTGAGAGAACCATAGGCCGGCGGGGTCGGCCCCGGTGTCGGCGGCACGGGCGTGAAGTCCAACGCCAGATCGAGATAGGCATTGTTCGCATCGTAGCGCAGGCTCGATTTGAAGTTGGACGGCAGGTCGGTGTTGACCTGCGTGCCGAACGTCCCGATCACGCCGCCGGTCGCGTTCACGATGGTGTATTGCCGGTTGACGTAGCTGCCCGGCGCGAAGCTGGCATTCACCGTGGCGCCGCCGAGCGTCGCCGTGCCTGTGACATTGACGCGGTCCGCATTGGCGGGCGAGACCTCGACCAGGTAGGTCGACGCCGCAGTGAGCGAGAGATTGCCCTGCACTTTGAGTTCGCCGATCGAATTGCCTGGCGCCAGCGTGCCGCCATTGATCTCGGTGTTGCCGACGGTGCCGCTGCCGCCGAGCGTACCTGCCGCATTGACGATCGTCATCGACGACGCGGCAAGCGAGCCGTTGACGACAAGCTTGCCGCCATCGACGATCGTGTTGTCGGTATATGTACCGATGCCGGCCATCGTGAATGTGCCGGTGCCGATCTTTCTCAATGACGCATTCGTATTCTGGTAGGTCTCGATCTCGCCGGAAAATGTCGTTGATGTGTTATCGCCGCCTACGGTCAATTGCTCCGTCCCGCGCATCTGGACCGTGCCGGAGCCCGCCAGTGAACCGATCGTCTCGGAGAATCCCATCTGCCAGACGCCCGGGGCGCTGATCACAACGGCGCCATTGTCGGCGATGCCCGAGCTAAAGGTGCGCAAGGCCCCGTCCTTGATGATCGTCGCTCCGGTGAATGTATTCGCACCAGAAAGAATCACGGTACCACTGCCGTCCTTCGTCACGCTCCCCGCTCCGGTCGCAACAAGAGAAACGGTCATGTTCCCTGTGCCGCCGAGGATCAGGTCCGTGTCAGCACCCGTGATGTTGCCCAGACTGATCGATGAGTCGGAATTGATCCGGCTCGCCGAACCAAGCGTGATTCCACCATTCAAAAATGCGTTGCCGGACACATGGCGCAACGCGCCACCATTGGCGATGCCCGTCCCGTTGAGGACGATATTGTTGGCGAGCGACGTGACGCCGGACAAGCGCAACTCGGCACCACTCGACACCGAAACGCTGCCCGTTCCGAGTGCCGAATTGTTGGTGATCTGCAGCGCGCCGGCGGCAATGGTGGTGCTGCCGCTATGGGTGTTGGCGCCGCTGAGCGTCATCGTGCCCGTGCCGGTTTTGACCAGATGACCCGCGCCTTCGATGATGCCCGAATAGCCGGAGTCGCTGTTGTCACCGCCAGTGGTCAGTGTGGCGGTCCCGAGCATGACCGTTCCGCCTAGCGAACTCAGCGATCCGATGGTCTGGTTGAAGCCGTCGAGATCGAGAACGGCAGTGCTCCACAGGGCGACGGCGCTGGCAGCGCTGAGCGTGTTGACGGCTCCCGCTCGCAGCGTACTCCCGGCGATGGTCGTGGTGCCGGTATAGGTGTTGGCGCCCGAGAATGTGATGCTGCCTGGCCCGTTGACGCCAATGGGTCCGTCGCCGGTGATCGCACTGGACAGCGACACATCGTCGGTCTGCTCGAAATAGAGAATCGCGCGATTTGCGAGTTCGATATTGCCGATCAGGCTGCCGCTCGCTGACAGGACGAGACTGTTACTGCCGCCTGTGAATGTGATGGCATTGGCGCGGGTCACGCTGTCGCCCGCAAGTCCGCCGGAGATCACGCCCGAATTGTAAACCCGGATATCGGCGCCGATGACACCTGCGCCGCCCAGGGCGCCTGCCCCACCGTCGCCACCGCGGATCGTCGATCCGGCGCCGACATTGACACTGCTGTTGATGCCGAGCAGTTCGACGCCGTTGCCACCGCGACCGCCAATGCCATTGCCGAGACCGCCGGTGCCGGCGGCCCCACCATTGCCGCCCGTCACCGTATTGTTGATGTTCACATTCAGGGCGGACCATTCGCCCAGGAGACGAACCCCGCCCCCGCCATCACCGCCACTGCCCGCATGGCCGCTCCCCGTTGCATCACCGCCACGGCCTCCGTCCCCGCCCACGATGGAACTGGCCGCCGCCTGCATATTGATGATGGTCGTGCCGCCGGCAGCCCCGATCAGTCCGTAACCGCCTGCGCCGCCCCCACCGCCTGCGCCGTTGAGCAGGGAGGAGCCACCTTCACCGCCGCTGCCGCCCGTCACGGTCGATACTGCATATGTCCCAATGCCAAACACCACGCCGTTGCCGCCACCGCCTCCACCGCCGCCAGCGAAATTATCGGAGATGCCATAGCCTCCTGTTCCCCCCTGCGGCGTCCCGACCGTTCCATCCGCCCCCGCGCTGCCACCGAAGCTGATATCGTCGCCGCCATGCCCGCCAGCTGCCCCCGCGCCGCCTCCACCGCCACCTGACGGTATCCCTCCGATGGCCTCTCCAGCGCCACCGGCGATTCCCGGGCCCCCTCCGGCACCGCCGACAGAGACCGTATCGCCATTGCCGCCGCGCCCGCCGAATGATTGCGCCAACGCAGCGCCGGACAGCAGGCCGGAGGCCACGAGTGCGGTGCTGAGCAGGAGCAGACGGCGAAAATGACAGGCGGAGCGAGCGCCCTGGCGATCGCGACTTGGTCCGGCGTAAACCGAACTCACGAACTCAGGCTCGAACCGCGAGACTATCATTGGCATTCCCAGCAACTTGGCCTTCATTGAAGGACCACGCGAAGATCGCTTCGCGAAAGGTGACGTCAGACCGTCACCTTTGCCGGATATTCTTTCAGGTACAATAAAACCACTGACACAGGTGCGATAAAACCGACGGCTCGGCGGCCTTTTCCAGACGACTGAGTCTTTCCGGTCACTGGGACCACATGGAACCCAGAAATCTGCACACGACGTCAGCAGTTGCGCAGCCTAAGGCCCGCTCAAAACGCGACAATCGATTGTTCTGGAGCACTGGAAAATGGCAGGGGCGGTAGGGCTCGAACCTACGACAACCGGTTTTGGAGACCGGTACTCTACCAACTGAGCTACACCCCTACAGAACCGTGCCATGGCAATCGGTTCGGGCCGTTTGAAGCACATCGCACGCCTGATTTGCAATAGGCGAAGCGAACAGTTTGGAATCAAAACGGCGGGCACGGGATAAAATCCCCTGCCCGCCGCCTTTATCGAGATTACTCGATGATCGAAGCGACGACGCCAGCACCGACGGTGCGGCCGCCTTCACGGATGGCGAAGCGCAGCTTCTCTTCCATCGCGATCGGCACGATCAGGTGCACTTCCATGGCGATGTTGTCGCCC